>Ga0308172_1000001_pt1 | contig 1588043 bp, 1449 predicted proteins | sample PhyGR2_FD_202134 | JGI IMG/M metagenome (GOLD analysis project Ga0308172, IMG submission 202134) | Phyllosphere microbial communities from UC Gill Tract Community Farm, Albany, California, United States - DLSLSG.R2 | ecosystem: Host-associated > Plants > Phyllosphere > Unclassified | place... | reverse complement strand
CCCAGTGGGCCGGTGGTGGTTTCCACGCCTGGGGTGTAGCCGTATTCCGGGTGGCCCGGGGTTTTGGAGTGCAGCTGGCGGAAGTTTTCCAGCTCGCTCATCGGCAGGTCGTAGCCGGTGAGGTGCAGCAGGCTGTAAATCAGCATGGAGCCATGGCCGTTGGAGAGGACGAAGCGGTCACGGTCAGCCCAGTGCGGGTTGGTCGGGTTGTGGTTCAGGTAGTCACGCCACAGGACTTCGGCGATGTCCGCCATGCCCATAGGTGCACCCGGGTGGCCGGAATTTGCTTTTTGTACGGCGTCCATGCTGAGTGCGCGGATGGCGTTGGCAAGCTCTTTACGAGAGGACATGTTTTACTCCAGAGTAATTACAGTTCAGCGGACAGCATGTCTTCCAGCTTTTGCTGGTCAACGGCGAACAGACGAATGCCTTCGGCCAGTTTTTCAACGGCCATGGCGTCCTGATTATGCAGCCAGCGGAATTCGGCTTCGGCCAGCGGGGCAGGTTGGTGGAAGGCCTCGGTGGATGGCGTCAGTTTGCGTTCTACCGGTTGCTCGCTTTGTTTGAGCTGCTCCAGCAGGTTCGGCGCAATAGTCAGACGATCGCAACCGGCCAAAGCCAGGATCTGCTCTACCTTACGGAAGCTGGCACCCATAATCACGGTCTGATAGCGGTGCTGTTTGTAGTATTCATAAATGTTGCGCACCGATTTGACGCCCGGATCCTGCTCGGCGTCATAGTCTGCAGCAGGCTGTTTGGCCTGATACCAGTCATAAATACGCCCCACGAACGGGGAAATCAGGAACACGCCGGCTTCGGCACAGGCGCGGGCCTGGGCAAAAGAGAACAGCAGCGTCAGGTTGGTGTTGATGCCTTCTTTTTCCAGTTCTTCGGCGGCTTTGATGCCTTCCCAGGTGGAGGCCAGCTTGATCAGAATACGCGACTTATCAATACCCTGTTCCTGATACATGCCGATCAGCTTACGCGCCTTGGCCACGCACATGCCGCGATCGAAGGACAGGCGTGCGTCCACTTCGGTGGAAATGCGGCCCGGCACGCTTTTGAGAATTTCGACGCCGATGTTCACCGCCAGTTTGTCGCTGGCGTTGATCAGTTGGGTTTCTTTATTGCCACCTTGCTGGCGGGCATAGTTCAGAGCTTCGATGATCAGTGGCTTATATTGAGGCAGCGCAGCGGCTTTCAGGATCAATGAAGGGTTAGTGGTGGCATCCTGCGGTTCGAACTGGCGGATGGATTCGATATCGCCGCTGTCGGCTACCACCGTGGTGAGCTGCTTGAGTGCGTCTAATTGGTTCATTAATAAGCTCCTTGACCAAACGTCAATGTAGGGAAATGAGAACGTTTTTCATCGTAGGCTGAACACACTGCATCAGAAGCCCGATGATTAAAATGCGCTTTTTCTGATTGTTGCGATGGATAAGAACAATGGATCCCGAAACGAGCCAGGTAGGGCGCGGTTTTGCAGCCGCTTACCTCACCTGCGAAGGCGGTGTCAGTATGGGCTGACCGAGGGGAAAAAGATGTGGCATAGCGCACTCGCAATAAAAAAGGGTTCAGCACCCGGCTGAACCCTGTGGTATTTCCCTTCCTTATTATTTGGTCAAGTTAACGTCAATCGCCTGATAGAAGGCATTGGTCGTATCTGCTACATCCCACACGGCGAGGATGACGTGCGAACCGCTGCGGTCTGCAGGTATGTTGCACTGGTGGGTGACCTGCGCGGCTGGAATCGCACCGCCGTCGTTCTGTTGACAGAACGGCGTCAGGTCAAAGGACGCACGGGTCAGTGGCTGTGACGCATCCCAGTTCGGCTTGGTAATGAAATAACGCCAACTGGTGGTGCTGTGGCGAGCGGTCAGTCTCCAGGTGAAGGAGTTGGCGCCGGTGTGCAGATTGATCTTGTTCCAACGGGTTGGCGTTTGCTGATCCAGTTCGAAGAAGGTGGATTTGTCGGCGCTGGCGATATGCCCGTCAGCCGGACCCGCCTGTGGGAAGCCTTTCAAGCCTTCAACGCTCTGTGGTTCATATTGCACACTGCCGCATTGGGTATTGAGCTGCAGTTTGCACTGATAGGAGCGGCTGGCCGGCGTTTCGACGTAACCGTGGGCGGCGGCCTGTTGTGATACGCCGAACAACGCGGCGCTCAGCAGGCCAAGGGACATAAGGGTACGGGAAGTATTGTTCATAAGTCACTCCTGACTGAAGTTGTATTGTAAGTTGGGTTTATTTTCACCGACAAAAAGAGAGGTTATTAAAAAATTAAAAACATCATTCTTGGCGGCTTGTTTTATTTTTACCCTTAGACTCAGCTGTCAGGGTGGAATGTTTTATAGGCTATTAACTAAAATTATTATGATGATTGTCTTTTATTTCTTGATTGAATTTATTTAAACACTGCTGTCTAAAAAAACGGCGTCATGATGAATTTTATTTAAAGTGTTGATGAATAGTCTTTCAGATGACGTGCTGCAATATAGAGTATATTGCTTGTGGTTTTGCTTACTCTTGTGTGACTTGAACGACTTTTACGCGCCAACCACTTGGGAATTTAGTGTCATTTTTTTCTTATTTTATGTCAAAGAGGAATTTGTATGACTAGATTATCCCTGGATGCGATTAAAATAATCAGCACCATCAAAAGTACCGGCTCTTTCTCAATGGCGGCGGAGGCGTTGCATAAAACCCCTTCGGCAATATCTTACCGGGTTTCCAATATAGAAAGTAAACTCTGCGTGAAACTTTTTCATCGTAATGGGCCGATGATCACCCTGACAGATGAAGGGGAATTCTTATTGCAGGAAGGTGGCTGGATTTTAAATGCGGTACAGGATCTGGAGAGTAGGGTAAGAAACATCCCAAAGTTCGATAATAATATCCGCATCGTGGTTGATAATTTCTTTCCGCTGGAAACGCTCACCCAGGATATCCGCGACTATATCCAGCACAGCCCAAACGCCAACATATCCGTGCAGCGTGAAGCGCTGAATGGCACCTGGGATGCGTTGAAGAACAACCGGGCGGATTTGATTATTGCCATCGGCCAGATCCCGGACAGCGTGCAGGCCAAGACGCTGATGCTCGGCAAGCTGAATTTTGTGCTGTGCGTTTCTCCTTCTCATCCCTTTGCGGCGCAGAAAAAGCCGGTGGATAAAAACCAGCGGCTGAACGATATCGTGGTGGGCATTGCCGACAGCAGCCACGAGCTGCCCAAGCGTAACCACGGTGCCATGCCGTTGCAGCGCCAACTGATGGTATGCGACGTCGAGAGCAAATTGGCGCTGTTGAAGCGGGGTATTGGGCACGGCTTCTTGCCGCCGGCGCTGATAGAAAAAGAGCTGGCCAGCGGCGAGTTGGTGACGGTACCGGTCGATATGCAAAAAGGCGATGAAATGATTTGGCTGGCCTGGCATCCGGCCAGCAAAGGGGCCGGTTTTAGCTGGTGGCATGAGCGGCTGACGCGCAAGAGCGACGTCTTCAGTCTGCTGGGGCGGGAAGTAATACGTGATGGGGGTTATCCTTGGTGTAACAACTGAGGGAGTGACCACGAAGGGATGCGAAAATTAAACGTTTAATTTGCAGGCTGCGTCCCACCATTGCACGTGGGCGCCGCTGGCGGTCATTTGGACGCGCAGCAAGGCGCGAGTCGTGAGGTTTGGCAGGCCAAATAAGCGGCTCGTAACACAGGTGCGCGTTCAAATGGCCCCAGCCCTTCGGGTCGCGCCCCAAAAGCCCGTACTCTGCGTTGTCGGGCTTGAACGTAGGCCCGCTATGCCCAGCACCCTCCGCCTTGATTACGGGCTTTTGGGTCTGCGACGGCGTCATGTGCAATGGTGGGACGCAGCCTATAACCCCGTCGCCATGAGCCCCGGGGTTTTTTTATGTCGTCGCTGACCGTTACGCCACGCGACCCACTTTCAGCCAGGCGGTATCGGAACCCGGCACGGCAGTGATATAGCCCCACTTGGCCTGCCAGACATAGCCCTGATACGACACCAATGCTCCTTGGTTATAGGTGGTACCGGCAACGTAGGCCGGGGCGCTCATGATTGGCAGATTACCTGGGCCAACGCCGGTATAGCGCAAGCCGGTGCCCATATCCAACTGGCTGTCGTCATAGTCCGGTGCGTTGAAGTAGCGGTCGAGTGAGGCCAACAGATCGCCATTGCGGTTGTCCTGGCCCAGGTGCCAGAACATCACGCCGCCCAGTTGCTGCTGTTTGATGTACTTCGCCTTGTACTTGAAGCTTTCGGTATCGTCATAGGTGACGAACAGGCCATTGGCCGCGTGGTACAGATACGGCGTTTTGGTTTTATCGTTCCACAGGCGCTGATAGCCGTAGTTGCCCAACAGCATTTGCTCCAGCTGGCGGTAAGAGGCGATGCGCGGATCCTTGTCGCGGACGCACTCTTCACAGCCGACCAACCAGTAATCGGTGCCAGGGAAGGGATCTTCCCCCGGCGTGCTGTGGCTGCTGTACTGGCCGCCGTTAGTGGCGCTGACGCCTTTGAACGCCCGGCCGTAGAACGGCACGCCCATGACGATCTTGCTGCTCGGCACGCCTTCCAGCATCAGATGTTGCTGTACGGCGGCGTCTACCGTCAGGCTGAACGGGCTGGGGAAGGCGCGAGTCAGCTCTTCCCAGCTCCAGCCGAGATTGGCTTCACGCAGCGCGTTATAGAAGGTTGGCCCGGCGCTGTCGCCGAACAAACCTGCCTGGTGGTTGGTGATTTTTTCCCATGGGCCGGCCAGATCGTAGGTCATCAGGTTGATGTAATCGAGTGAGGCGACGATCTGCGGCAGCTTGCTGTAGTAGCGCGACAGGAAGAACGCGCCACCTGCACCGGCGATGGTCAGTTGGTAAGGCAGCGCCTGACGGCCGTCGGCCTGGGTTTGCTGATTGAGCAGGGTGCGGATTTCCTGCAGCGCGGCGACAAAACCGTCGACCTCGCTGCTCTGCGGGTATTCCCAGTCAATGTCTACGCCGTCAAAGCCATAGTCTTTCATGATGCGGACGCAGGATTGCGCAAATTTGGTGCGTGCCGCCGGGGTTTTGACCGCGTTGACATAGTTGGCATGGGACACCCCCAGATCGTTGGAGTAATACCAGCCGCCGATGGAGAACATGATGCGCAGATTCGGGTTATGCGCCTTCAGCGCAGTCAAACGGCTAACCACATCACGCGCCTTGGCGTCATTGGTTTCCGGATCCCAGGCACACTCCAGATTGCTGTTAATGTCGAGGAACGAGAAATTAATGTGGGTCAGTTGCCTGGCCTTGGCCGGTGTAATATTGGACACCGGGAAAGGTACGATTGAAGTATCGGACTCGGTATAGTGATTAATTTGGTTAGTAGAAATGAAATAATAACCAATAACGGCTTTACGTTCTGACATGGTATTTCTCCAGAGTTAAGGTTTTTGTCATTGAGAGTGAATCTCCCGCCGCTATTAATGTTTATTTATCGGATAAAGAGAAGTCGAAATAAATCACAATAAAGATGAATTTTTTATCGGCTTGCCAAGTTATTTGGCAGGGCGGTGTTGTGCCATGGGTGAGCATGAATGAATTTGACTTTAGAGGCTGTATTTATTCATTTGCTTTGTTATAGCATCCTTAACTAGATTCTGATGGTACCGATATTCCACCGGCCGTGATTGGCGTTTAATTAAAATAAAATAGGAGTGTAGCTATGTCCAGCTTAGAGCCAGACGCTGTTGGCTTAATTATCCAGCGAGCATGTGAATATCTTCAGCCGGTGATGAATGCCATTTTGGCAGGGCTCATGGCGCTATTGCACGGGGCTTATCGCAATGTCGGTATGCGGCGCCGTTTATTAAATGCAGGCATGTGCGCGTTATTGGCCTGGACGGTGCGCGACGCCTTGGCGCTGACCGGGCTGGAATTAAAGTGGGCGAACCTTGCCAGCGTGCTGATTGGTTTTCTTGGGGCTGATTATATCAGCGCATTAATTAAAAGATTTATTGGCAAAAAAACGGGGTTTAAAGATGATAAATGAAATAGAAGACATTCGTTTTACCGCACGCAGCGAGACCAATTTAATGGACGTGCATCCGGATCTGGTGCGGGTGATGCGGCTGGCGCTGCATTATTCGCTGGTGCCTTTTTCCATCACCGAAGGGCGCCGCAGCATGGCGCGTCAGCGTGACCTGGTGCGGGGTGGGCAAAGCCAGACGCTGAAAAGCCGCCATTTGACCGGCCACGCGGTGGACGTGGTGGCTATGCCGGCAGGCGTGGTGTCCTGGGAGTGGGACTATTATGCGCAAATCGCGGTGGCGGTCCGTCGTGCCGCGCGAGAGTGTGCGGTTGCCGTTGAGTGGGGCGGGGAATGGAAGACGCTGAAGGACGGGCCGCACTTCCAGCTTTCCTTTAAGGATTACCCGGCATGAGCGGTTGGCTGAGCAGGCTGGCGCAGGGCGGATTGCTGCTGTTGTTGTTGGTAGCCATCTGCCTTGGCGGCTACAGCTCGCTGTTGTCGCACCGGCTGGAGCTGGCGCGGCAGCAGGCGTTAGAGCAGCAAAAGACCCTGGCGCAGCAGGCGGGGTTGATTGCCACGCTGCAAACTCAGGATGCACAGAATCGTGCGCTGATGGCGGCTCAGCAGCAACAGGAGCAGCAGTTGCGGCAGCAAAGCGATGTTTATCAGAGGAAATACCGTGAAGCGATTAAAAATGACGCCTGCGCTGGGCAGCCTATGCCTGGCGCTGTTATTGAGCTCCTGCGCCCAACCGCCGCAGCCGGCAGTGCCGGTGGTACTGTTGCCCCCTGAAACGGTGTTTATTCCGTGCGAGCAGCCGCAGCTGCTGGGCAATACCTGGGGCGATGCGCTGAGTTATACCCTGGCGCTACAAACCTCGTTACAAATCTGCGCAGGCCGGGTGGCCACGATGAATGCCTGGCGCGCCCAACTGCCAGCGCACTGATGGCAGTGTTTTTCTTCTTCGTCCTGTGGTACTTCTTTTTTTACTTTTATAAAACTATTTCGATCAAGGTTTTGGCCCGCTTCAAAGTTTGTGACGTTTCTCTCACTATACTACAAGGCTGCGTCCTGCCATTGTACGTGAGCGCCAGCCCTTCGGGCCGCGCCCCAAAAAACCGTACTTAGCGTTGTCGGGTTTGAACATAGGCACGCTATGTCCAGCATCCTCCGCCTTGATTACGGGCTTTTGGGTCTGCGACGCTGGCACGAACAATGGCAGGACACAGCTTAATAGCCTTACCTCAACATAAAAGCAAAAAGCATAGGAACCTACAATGGACGAACAGCTCAAACAGAGTGCGCTTGATTTCCACCAATATCCGGTCCCAGGGAAGATCCAGGTATCCCCCACCAAGCCGCTGGCAACGCAACGCGATCTGGCGCTGGCCTACTCGCCGGGCGTCGCGGCACCTTGTCTGGAAATTGCTGCCGATCCGCTGGCGGCCTACAAATATACCGCGCGTGGCAACCTGGTGGCGGTCATTTCCAACGGCACGGCCGTGCTGGGCCTGGGCAATATCGGTGCGCTGGCCGGTAAACCAGTGATGGAAGGGAAGGGCGTCCTGTTCAAGAAATTTTCCGGTATCGACGTGTTTGATATCGAAGTCGATGAGCTAAACCCTGACAAGCTGATCGACATCATCGCCGCGCTGGAGCCGACCTTCGGCGGCATTAATCTGGAAGACATCAAAGCGCCGGAGTGTTTCTACATCGAGCAGAAACTGCGCGAGCGCATGAAGATCCCGGTGTTCCACGACGATCAGCACGGTACCGCGATCATCACGACCGCCGCAGTGTTGAACGGCCTGCGGGTAGTGAAAAAGAATATTTCCGACGTGCGGCTGGTGGTTTCCGGAGCCGGCGCCGCGTCGATCGCCTGTCTGAACCTGCTGGTGGCCCTGGGGCTGCGCCAGCAGAACATTACCGTCTGCGACTCCAAAGGGGTTATCTACAAAGGCCGTGACGCCAATATGGAGCAGACCAAGGCGGCTTATGCGATTGAAGATAACGGCCAGCGTACGCTGGGTGACGCTATCCCTAACGCCGACATCTTCCTCGGTTGTTCCGGCCCGGGTGTCTTGACTCAGGATATGGTGAAAACCATGGCCAGGGATCCGTTGATCATGGCGCTGGCCAACCCAGAACCGGAAATCCTGCCGCCGCTGGCGAAAGCCGTGCGCCCGGACGCCATTATCTGTACCGGCCGCTCCGACTACCCGAATCAGGTAAACAACGTGCTGTGCTTCCCGTTCATCTTCCGCGGTGCGCTGGACGTGGGGGCGACCACCATTAACGAAGAGATGAAGCTGGCCTGCGTGCATGCGATTGCCGATCTGGCGCTGGCAGAGCAAAGCGACGTGGTGGCGTCGGCCTATGGTGATCAGGATCTGTCATTTGGCCCTGAATACATCATTCCCAAACCTTTCGATCCGCGCCTGATTGTTAAAATCGCTCCGGCAGTGGCCAAGGCGGCGATGGAGTCTGGCGTGGCGACGCGGCCGATCGAAGACTTTGATGCCTATGTCGAAAAGCTGTCTGAATTCGTTTACAAAACCAACCTGTTCATGAAACCGATCTTTGCCCAGGCGAAGAAGGAAATGAAGCGGGTGGTGATGGCGGAAGGCGAAGAAGAAAGGGTACTGCACGCCACTCAGGAATTGGTGTCGCAAGGCTTGGCCTATCCGATTTTGGTAGGGCGCCCGAGCGTGATCGAAATGCGGCTGAAAAAACTCGGCCTGCAGCTGACGCCGGGTAAAGACTTTGAAGTGGTGAACAACGAGTCCGATCCGCGTTTCAATGAATACTGGGGCGAGTACTACCAGATCATGAAACGCCGCGGCGTTTCGCAGGAGCAGGCGCGCCGTGCGGTGATCGGCAACCCGACGCTGATTGCCGCCATCATGCTGCATCGTGGCGAGGCGGATGCGATGATCTGCGGCACCATCGGCAGCTATCACGAGCATTACGACGTGGTTGAAAAAGTATTTGGCTTCCGTGAGGGCGCCCATGTCGCCGGGGCGATGAATGCGCTGCTGCTGCCAAGCGGCAACACCTTTATCGCCGATACCTATGTCAATGACGATCCGACGCCGGAGCAACTGGCGGAAATCACCCTGATGGCGGCGGAAACCGTGCGTCGTTTCGGCATTGAGCCGAAGGTCGCGTTGCTGTCCCATTCCAGCTTTGGTTCTTCCGATAACCCGGCAGCCTGCAAGATGCGTAAAACGCTCGAGTTGGTGAATCAGATGGCGCCGGAGCTGGAAATCGACGGCGAGATGCACGGCGATGCCGCGTTGGTTGAGAGCATTCGTAATGATCTGATGCCGGACAGCCCGCTGAAAGGCTCGGCCAACGTGCTGATTATGCCGAACATGGAAGCGGCGCGTATCAGCTACAACCTGCTGCGTGTGTCGTCTTCGGAAGGGGTTACCGTGGGGCCGGTGCTGATGGGAGTAGCGAAACCGGTACACATCCTGACGCCAATCGCCTCGGTGCGCCGCATCGTCAACATGGTGGCGCTGGCGGTTGTGGAAGCGCAGACCGAACCGTTATAAGCCTTCGGCATTAAACCGCCCCCTGACGCCTTGGCGCAGGGGGCTTTTTTATGCCTTGCAGAGTGCCGCGATCTGGCGAATATCCTTTGGCGTAGTCCGGCAGCAGCCGCCGATCAGCCGTGCGCCGATGCGTTGCCATTCTCCTACCTGATCAATCAGGCTGCCGTGCTCGCCGCCGCAGGCGTGCCAGGTTTTGCTCACCGCGTCGTAATGTTCGCCGGAGTTAGGATAGACCAACAGCGGTTTATCGGTCAGCACGGCAAATTGGCGCAGCGCCGGGGCCACATTTTCCAGCGCAATGCAGTTGATGCCAATCGCCAACGCCTGCGGATTACCGTGCAGCGCTGCCAGCACCTGCGTCAGCGGCGTGCCGTCGCTGAGGTGTTGGCTGTCGCGCAGGGTGAAGGCAAACCAGGCGCCGAGCGTCGGGAATTCTTGCAACAGCGTGAGCAACGCCTGCAGCTCGGTGAACGAGGGCAGGGTTTCACAGGCCAACAGATCTACGCCGGCTTCGGCCAACGCACGGATGCGTGGGCGGTGGAAGGCGATCATTTCTTCCTGCGGTAATGCGTAATCGCCGCGATATTCAGAGCCGTCGGCCAGATAAGCGCCATAGGGGCCGACCGAGCCGGCGATCGGCAAGGGGGTTGCCTGCGGGTGCTGAGCCAGAAAGTCGCTGCGCGCCTGTTGCGCCAGGTGCACGCTTTTGGCGATCAGCGCCAGTGACTGCTCGTGATCCAGCCCCCGGCGCAAAAAGCCCTGTGGCGTGGCCTGATAGCTGGCGGTGATGGCGCACTGCGCCCCTGCGTTGAAATAGTCGAGATGAACCTGATAAATCAGCTCGGGGTTTTCGATCAGCACCTTGGCCGACCACAGGGAATCACTGAGGTCACAGCCGCGAGCCTCCAGTTCGGTCGCCAGTGCGCCGTCAAGAATCAGCGTGTTGTGGGTGGCCAACAGCGTGGCGACGGGGTTGTTAACCAACATGATTTTCTCCCAAAGATGTTTTTTGCCCGCTGCGGCGGGTCAGATAATAGGCGGCGTAGCACAGTGCGACGAACGGCAGCCCGCAGTAAAGCGCGATGCGCTGCTCCGGATCGAACGCCAGTCCGATACAGGCCAGCAGGCACAGGGAAAAACCGACGATCGGCGTTAACGGATAGCCCGGCGCGCGGTATTTCAGGCCGGCGATCGGCTGGCCGCTGCGCAGATAGTGGCGGCGGAAAGCGTAGTGGGAGGCGCAGATGCTCAACCAAACTGCCACCACGGCAAAGCCGGAAATGGCCGACAGGGCAACAAACACCGTGTCCGGCGCAATCACGCTGGTTAACAGCGCCAGTACGCCGCCAAGCATGCTGAAGGTCAGCGCATTGATCGGAATGCCGCGTTTATTGACGCGAGAAAAATAGGCCGGCAGGGTGCGCTGGTTGGCCAGCGACCACAGCATGCGGCCCGAAGCGTACAGGCCTGAGTTGGCGGCCGACAGGATGGCGGTCAGGATGACGAAATTAAAGATATCGGCGGCATAGGGCACGCCGATGCGTTCAAACACCAACACAAACGGGCTTTTGACAATCCCGGCCTGATCCATCGGGATCAGCGCAGCCAGAATAAACACCGTGCCGACAAAGAACAGCATCAGGCGGATCACCGTGGTGCGTATCGCCCAGGGCACCACCTTTTCCGGATTTTCGGTTTCGCCTGCGGCAATGCCGATAAGCTCCGTGCCGGAGAAAGCGAAGTTGACCGCCACCATCGTCATCAGGATCGGCAGGGTGCCGTTGGGCAGCCAGCCGGAGGCGGTCAGGTTATGCAGAAAGGGAGCCGGGGTGCCGTCTTTCATCGGCAGCAGGCCAAACATGGCTGCTCCGCCGAGGATGATAAACGCCAAAATAGTGATCACCTTGATCAACGAGAACCAGAATTCGCTCTCCGCGAAGAAGCGAGTGGTGACTACGTTGAGCAGGAAAATGGCCGCGCAGAAAATCAAACACCACAGCCAAACCGGCGACTGTGGGAACCAATACTGCATGCAGAAACCGGCGGCGGTCAGGCTGGAACCGAGTGCGACGGTCCAGGTGAGCCAATAGAGCCAGGCCACGGTATAACCGGTCGCCGGACCAAGATAGCGGGAGGCATAAACATGGAAGGCGCCGGTTTCCGGCATCGCCACCGAAAGCTCGCCCAGGCACAGCATGACCAGATAGACCACCAGTGCGCCAATCAGATAGGCCAGCAGGGTACCCAGGGCGCCGGTGGTGGAAATGATATAGCCGGTGTTGAAAAACAGCCCGGTACCGATCACGCCACCCAGCGACAGCATCACCAGGTGCCGGGCCTTCATGGTGCGTTTGAATTGCCCTTCGGCGGGGACAGGTGAGTGCATGGTGTTTTACCCGTATAGACGTCTAAGCTGCTAAATGGCTATTGGTTATACCTGCAATACTTCATGAAATCAATGCGTGGTCAGAGATCCTAAAGTAAAAAAATAGTTATCGATGTCGCAGGAAAGGGGGTTGTCTATATGCAAATGATAATTATTATCTATAATGTCGCCACTTTTTATGACAGGGCAGCATCATGAGACTTTTGATTTTATTGGCCGCGCTGGCGCTCGCCGCCTGTAGCCAAACCCCGGTTTCCTCGCCAAAAAATACCCTTGATAGTTTGGGCAAAATTACGGATTTGCGCAGTGGAGAAAGCCTGTCACCTGACCAGCTTCTGGCCCGTTTGGCCGGTCAACCGCGGGTCATTGTCGGCGAAAAACACGATAACCCCTATCACCATCAGATTGAGCTGTGGCTGGTGCAAAACCTGCCGCAGCAGCGTCCCCAGGGTAGCGTGCTGATGGAAATGATTAACCCGAATCAGCAAGACAAGGTTAACCAGGTGAAACAGTGGCTGCAGGGGGACCCCAGCGTTCGCGACGGACGCGTAGCGGAGTTGATCGGCTGGCAGTTGGGGTGGAAATGGTCGCTGTACGGCGATGTGGTAATGGCGGCGATGCGTGCACCCTATCCGCTGTGGTCGGCTAATCTGGATCGCGATGAAATCATGGCTTTTTATCAGCAGCCAAGTTTCCCGCAGGGCCAACTGTCGGTGCGTCCGGTGGTGCAGAAAGCGCTGGAGGAAACTATCCGCACTTCGCACGGCGGCAAGATTGAACCTCAACAATTGCATGCGATGCTGGCGATCCAACAGCAGCGTGACCGCCGCATGGCCGAACGCCTGCTGGCCGCGCCCACTCCCGCGCTGTTGATTGCCGGTGGCTACCATGCCGCCAAATCCGTAGGAGTGCCACTGCACGTGCAGGATTTGCAACCGGCTGCGTTGCCAACGGTACTGATGCTGGCGGAACCCGGGGTACAGGTCGACAAACAGGTGGCCGATTACCTGTGGATCACCCCGGCCGTAAAATGAATCTGTTAAGGCAGTGAAAAGGACTGTTAATAATAATTACAAATGATTATCATTAGCAAATGTGATCTGCAATCATTCGCAATTAAGTAATCTAATGTCCCTATGCTAAGTCAGTCTTTCTCTTTTTCGGCCCCTGCGATGCCGCAACCGCGCTGGTCGCGCGGTTTTGTGTGCGCTATCGCGGCACATGTGGCGCTGGTACTGTTGTTTTACTGGCCGCCACGCTCGCTGCCGCCGATGCAATTGCCGCCTCCGGCGGTAATGATGAGCTGGGCCGCGCAGATTGAAGCGCCGGAAAGTCCCAAACCCTTACCGCTAGGCGTACAGCAGGCGCAGTCGTCTGCTGCACAACCGGCTGAACAGCAAGAACAACCCGACTTACCAAAGCTGGCAAGGGCTGAAAAAACCAAGATTGCCGTGGCCGAAAAGAAGCGAACTGAACAGCGGCCGCCGCAGAAAACTCAGCCGAAGCCCGAGGAGCAGGCAAAAGAGACCAAACACGCTGCGGCCTCCAGCGCCGCGGCACCGAAAGCGTTGAATGTAGCCCGGCAGGCGGCGGCACCGCTGAACAGTGATTCCGCCAGTCAACTGCAGGCCAAGCTGTCGTGGGAAAGCCAGGTTAAGGGGCTGCTGAACCGCATCAAACGCTATCCGTCGGATGCACAGCGCCGCCGCCGTACAGGCATGCCGCAGGTGGTCTTTACGGTGGATGCGCAGGGCCGGGTGTCTGATTTGAGATTGCAGGCGTCGTCAGGTACCGCCTCGCTGGATCGGGAGGCACTGGCGGTGGTGACTCGGGCGCAGCCTTTGCCGCAGCCGCCGGTGGAGATGCTTCAGCAGGACAAGGTTCGGGTGACGATGCCCATCGATTTTAATCTGGCGGCGTTGCACGCCGTCCAATAGTTTATGCCGACGGCAGCGGCCTTTTGTTTGCTGAAACAAAAGCAGGCGTTGCCGATGTCAAACCATCGTGAGGGACTATGAAATATCCACTTTTGCCGGGCCGTTGTTGGCGTGCGGCAACCTCTGTCGTGATCTCATTAAGCTTAATGGGCCAGGCCGTTCAGGCGGCACCGCAGGCTCCCAGCGCGGAAATCATCCCGAAAAAGTTGACCGCCCAGGGTGAAACCCGGGTAGATGATTACTATTGGTTGCGCGACGACAGCCGCCAGAATAAAAAGATGCTGGATTATTTGACGGCGGAAAACCGTTATACCGAACAGATGATGCAGCCGTACAAAAAACTGCGCGATACGCTGTACCAGGAAATGCTCGGCCGCATGAGCCCGGAAGATCGCTCGGTACCTTATCAACTGAACGGCTACCGCTATCAGGAAAGCTATGCGGCGGGCAAGGATTTTGCCCTGTACCAGCGTCAGGCCCTTACCGCCGATGCGCCATGGCAAACGTTGCTGGATGCCAACCAGCGCGCGACAGGGCAGGCTTATTACCGTGTTGGCGGTCTGGAGATCAGCCAGGACAATCAGCGGATGGCGATCGCCGAAGATTATCAGGGGCGCAGGCAGTACCGTATTTCGTTGCGTAATGTCGACAGCGAGAAATGGGCCGCGGAAGTGATTGAAAACACCTCTGGCGACATGGTGTGGGCCAACGATGGCAAGACGCTGTTTTATATTCGCAACCATCCGCAAACGCTGTTGCCGTACCAGGTTTATCGCCATCAGTTCGGTACGCCGGTCGCGGACGATAAACTGGTGTATCAGGAAGATGACGCGGCGTTTTATCTGAGCCTGGCCCATTCCTCCTCCCGCGACTACCTCATTATTACCATCAGCGGCAACACTACCTCTGAGGCGCGGCTGATCGATGCCAACCAACCGCTGAAAGCGCCGGTGCTGTTTGCCGCCCGTCGGAACGGCCATGAATATTACCTCGACCATTATCGCGGCGAGTTCTATTTACGCTCCAATCACCAAAGCCCGCATTTTGGTCTCTATCATACCGCGGCGCTCGATAAACCGTGGCAGACGCTGATTGCACCGCAGGAAAAGCGCGAGGTCGAAGGTTTCACCTTATTCCGCGACTGGCTGGTGGTGAAAGAGCGTGGCGATGGCCTGGTACAGCTACGGCAAATCAGTTGGGACGGCAAAACCCAGCGCAGCATTCCGTTCGATGATGCCAGCTACATGGCCTGGCTGGGCTATAACCCCGATCCGGACAATCAGCACCTGCGCTACGGCTATTCGGCGATGACCACGCCGACCAGCACCTACGAATGGGATCTTGATAAAGGCACTCGTACCCTGTTGAAACAGCAGGAAGTGAAAGGGGTTGATCCCAGCCAGTACCACAGCGAACGGGTGTGGATCAGCGCGCGTGACGGTGTGAAGGTACCCGTCTCGCTGGTCTACAACCGTGCGATGTTCAAACCGGGGCACAGCCCGCTGCTGGTGTACGGCTATGGCGCCTATGGCATGAGTATGGATCCGGCCTTCAGCGCCAACCGCATCAGTTTACTGGATCGCGGTTTTGTTTATGCGCTGATCCACGTGCGTGGCGGCGGAGAATTGGGGCAGAACTGGTATCAGCAGGGCAAACTGAGCCATAAACCCAACACCTTCAGCGACTTTATCGATGCAACCCAGGCGTTAATCAAACAGGGTTACGGCCAGCCGGGGCGTATCTATGCCATGGGGGGCAGCGCCGGCGGCTTGCTGATGGGCGCGGTGATCAATCAGGCGCCGCAGCTGTATAACGCGGTGGTGGCGCAGGTGCCTTTCGTGGATGTTTTGACCAGCATGCTCGACGACAGCATTCCACTGACCGTCGGCGAATATGAAGAGTGGGGCAACCCAAATCAACCAGAAGCCTATGCGCTGATGAAGTCTTATAGCCCCTACGACAACGTACGCAAGCAGACGTACCCGAACCTATTGGTGACCAGCGGCCTGTATGATTCGCAGGTGCAATATTGGGAACCGGCAAAATGGGTGGCCAAACTGCGTCGCTTTAAACAGGGCGATTCGCTGCTGCTGCTGGCCACCGATATGACGGCCGGGCACGGCGGCAAATCGGGCCGACTGACGCGGCTGGAAAATAGCGCCTTGGAATACAGCTTTATTTTGGCGGTGGATCAGAAAACGCGGAAATAACCCTTCTGGCCGCCAGGAAATAACCTGGCGGCTTATTAAAACGATAAAGCGTTAATTTTACCGTCGATTTCGGCGGGCTTTGTGCTGGGCATTGTCGGCCATAACATCTTTTTGGTCATTTCTGGGGATCTATGAAAATTAAATTACTGGTAAGCCTGATCGGTGCGGGAATAGCGCTGAGCGGGACGGCGACGGCTGCGCAAGACGGGGCAGATAATGGCAACGGCAACGTGGTGTTTAGCCCGTTGAACGTTTCGGCTGCGACAGAAAGCGACCGTAGCGAAAAGGAGGCGTTGGAAAAACCGGGTGCCTTCAGCTCACGAGGGGAAAATAAGAATCTCGAATCGGTAGACAGCATTTTGCGCAGCATGCCGGGCACCTATACCCAAATCGATCCGGGCCAGGGATCGGTTAGCGTCAATATCCGCGGCATGAGCGGCTTTGGCCGCGTTAATACCATGGTGGACGGTATTACCCAGAACTACTACGGCAGTTCGCCGAGCGATGCAGCCCATGGCGGGTTACCCACCAGCCAGTTCGGTGCGCTGATCGACCCCAATTTTATCGTCGGCGTTGATGTAGCGCGCGGCAATGCGACGGGCTCCGCCGGAGTGAATGCGTTGGCAGGCAGCGCCAACTTCCGCACCCTGGGTGTGGATGACGTGGTGTTTTCCGATAATCCCTTTGGCGTGCGCACCAAATTTTCCGTGGGCAATAACGGCATTGGCCGCAGCGGCATGATTGCCGTGGGCGGGAAAACCGGCGCCTTTGGCGAAGGCGGCAGCCTGGGCGCGATGGCAGCCATCAGCGGCAGTTCCATCACGTCTAATTACAAAAACGGCTCCGGTTTTGACAGTGAAGAGTTTAACGTTGATAAAACTTATCGACAGAACCCTAAATCCCAGTTATTCAAAGTCGATATTAAGCCAGACGCTTTTAATAGCATCGAACTGTCGGCCAGGACCTACCAGAATAAAATAACCCGCCGTCATATCGACAGTAATGACTTCTATATTAAATATCACTATGCGCCTTTCTCCGAGCTGATTGATTTTAATCTGACAGCCAGTACCAGCCGCGGTGAGCAGAAATTCATGTCTGACAATATGGCAGGGTTTAGCGACAGCAAGGCGAAAAATATCTCGGACGCGCTGGACGTCAATAACACCAGCCGTTTCAGCCTGCAGGAAGTCGATTTTGCCTTCAGCTATGGTGGCAAGCTGATCCGTAACGAATACAAGAAGCACGCATCCGGGCTGGTAACCGACGATAACCAGGCGGAAAGTTCGCCGGTGGGGATCGCGGGTAAACAAAATATCGCCAGCCTTTACAGTGGGCTGCAGCTTAACTACGGCATCTGGCAGAGCAACTTTGATCTGAACTACAGTTCCTATGATATTTCCGGTTATAAACCTGCCTGTGATGAGCGCGTGGCCTGCTTCCCGCAGGGGGCCAGCAATATCAATTTGAAAGAGCACGGTTTTAATCCGTCGGTGCTGTTATCGGCGCAGGTGACGCCATGGTTGCAACCGTTTGTCAGCTACAGCAAGTCGATGCGCGGGCCGAATATTCAGGAGGTGTTCTTCGCCAACAGCGGCGGGCAGTCGATGAACCCGTTCCTGAAGGGCGAAACCGCCGAAACCTACCAGGCCGGCTTCAACGCCAATGCTCATGACCTGTTGTTCAAGCAGGACAGCTTCCAGCTGAAGGCGGTGTATTTTGAATCAAAGATCAAAAATTACATTTCCAGCCAAAACTACATGGTGTGCAGCAATCGTCGCAAGTGCAACCGAGCTCAGTCGACGCAGGAAGAGTGGGATAACGCCGATGAGAATGTCGTGATGACCATGTACAGCAATGCTTATGAGCCGGTCAGAATGCGTGGGGTGGAAGTAGAGGCAATGTATGATGCCGGTTTCGCCTACACCAAACTCTCCATGAGCAAAGAGCACACCAGCCAACCGACCAATCAGGCCAGCAACGAATTCGGTGCCGGTGACATCAGCGAACTGCCGGAATTTTATTTCACGTTAGATTCTGGGGTTCGTTTGCTGGACGAGAAACTGACGCTGGGCGGATTGGTCAAATACACGGGTAAAGCGGTTCGCCTGTCGCCAAATTCGGATCGGGACGAAAATGAGCAATTGCTGAAAGAGCCTGCGCCGCACATCCCGACGATTATCGATCTGTACAGCACCTATCAGTTCAACCGTAACCTGCTGTTGAAATTCAGCGTGCAGAACCTGATGGACAGAGACTATTCCGATGCGTTGAACAAGATGAACTCGATGCCGTCCCAGTCACAGGACTTCACACCGACCAACACCGCCCGCGGCAGAACCTATATCTTCGGCGGGGAGGTGCGATTCTAAGCGGAGTACGGGCGCAATCACTGCGCCCGTTTTGCCTGCTGCAACCACTTGTCCAGCTCGTTGGCGAACTGCTGACGGTCGCGCTGGTTCAGCGTATTCGGGCCGCCGGTCTGGATACCGCTGGAGCGCAGGGTGTCCATAAAGTCGCGCATGTTCAGGCGCTCACGAATGGTGTCCGGCGTATAGCGTTCCCCGCGCGGATTCAGCGCCACCGCGCCTTTTTCGATCACCTCGGCAGCCAGCGGGATATCGGCGGTGATCACCAGATCGCCTTTCTCGCAGCGGCGCACGATTTCGTTATCCGCCACGTCAAAACCGGCCGCCACCTGCAGAGTGTGGATATGCCTGGAAGGCGGCGTTCTCAGCGGTTGGTTGGCAACCAGCGTTACCGACATGGCGGTACGATCCGCCGCGCGGAACAGCACTTCTTTGATCACGTTGGGACAGGCGTCCGCATCGACCCAAATCTGCATTATTCCGGCTCCTTCAACCAATCGCGTACCGGCAGGAAATCTCGGTAAAGTGCCGCTTCCGGGCTGTCTTCCGCCGGTTGATAGTTGTATTCCCAGCGTACCAGCGGCGGCATCGACATCAGGATGGATTCGGTACGTCCGCCGGTTTGCAAGCCAAACAGCGTGCCGCGATCCCAGACTAAATTGAACTCGACGTAGCGGCCACGGCGATACAGCTGGAACTGACGTTGGTTATCGCCCCAACTCAGCGCCTTGCGTTTTTCCACGATCGGCAAATAGGCATCGAGGAAGCCTTCGCCCACCGCTTGGGTAAACGCGAAACAGGTAGCGAAGTCGGGCGTGTTGAGATCGTCAAAGAACAGGCCGCCGATGCCGCGCGCTTCGTTGCGGTGCTTGATAAAGAAATAGTCATCGCACCACTTTTTGTATTTGGGATACACCTGCTCGCCGAAGGGGGCGCACAGCTGTTCGGCGGTGCGGTGCCAATGAATGGCATCTTCTTCAAAGCCGTAGAAGGGGGTCAGATCAAAGCCGCCGCCAAACCACCACACCGGTTCTTCGCCCGGCTTTTCCGCAATGAAAAACCGCACGTTGGCGTGGCTGGTCGGGATATAAGGGCTGCGCGGGTGGATCACCAACGACACGCCCATCGCCTGGAAGCTGCGGCCGGCCAACTCGGGGCGGTGTGCGGTAGCAGAGGCGGGCAGGGTGGCACCTGAGACGTGTGAGAAATTGACGCCCGCTTGTTCGAACACCGCGCCGTCGGTCAATACCCGGCTGCGGCCACCGCCGCCTTCTTCCCGCGTCCAGCGGTCCTCGTTGAAAACGGCGCCGCCGTCGGCCTGAGCCAGCTGCGTGCAGATGCGGTCCTGCAGTGCCAGCAGGAAGGATTTTACTTCTGCGATGGTCGATAAACTCATACGGATTAATTCACAGCGTCTGACTGAACAAGCCGCAGAGTATACCTTTATTCACCGTGGCTGGCAGTATCAGCCGGGTTTTCGTTGGTGTGAATCGTAATAGCTGAAGAAACTGATCACGCCGTCGGCGATGGCGCGGGCGATTTTCTCGCGGAATGCGGTGGTGCCAAGCAGGCGTTCTTCCGCCGGATTGGTGATAAACGAGGTTTCGACCAGTACCGACGGAATCGACGGGGATTTCAGCACCGCGAACGCCGCTTGTTCGGTGCTGTTGCTGTGCAGATGATGTACCGGACGGATCTGGCCGAGCACGTGGCGGCCGAGCGTCAGGCTGTTGTTGATGGTATCGGTTTGCACCAGGTCGAACAGCACCTGCTGCAGATAGTTGTCCTGATTTTTGTATTTGCCGCCGGCCACGTCATCGGCAGCATTTTCGCGGTTGGACAGATAACGCGCCATGGCGCTGCTGGCACCGCGATTGGACAGGGCAAACACCGAGGCGCCGGAGGCTTCCGGGCTGGTAAAACCGTCGGCATGGATAGAGATAAACAGATCGGCCTGATGCTGGTGGGCAATCTCCACCCGCTGAAACAGGGGGATAAACTCGTCTTCTTCCCGCGTCAGGCGCACTTCAACGTGTTCCTGTTCGTGCAGAATGCGACGCACGTGGTTGGCAATCTCCAGCACCACGTGTTTTTCCTGCGAACCTTCTCTGCCGACGGCGCCCGAATCGATGCCGCCGTGACCGGGGTCGATCATCACCAGCCTTTTGCTGCCGCTGGGTTTGGGCGCAGTTTTAGCGTGTTGCTTGCGCAGCATGCCGCCGGTTTCGGCTTGGGCCGTTTGGCTCTTGCTGCCGAGCAGCACCAGCGCCAGACCAGAAAGCAGTAATTGACGTCGCGTGGGGGAAACGGGGAGCGGTTTAAAATTGAGGAATGGTTTAACCTGCTTTTTCATAACGCTACGCTCCATCGACAAATTCTATTTTGCGACGTTATATCGTATTGATAATCATTAATCGACCGGATAACTATGTCCATTTATTACGCGAGTTACCGGGGATTTCTGCATTATTGCCCGGGGAAATCGCAGTTTGATATTGCGTAAGTGAATAATCCCGCGATAATCAGATAAACATCTTAATTAACAGCGGCGAACATCGATGGAAATTCGCGTATTTCGACAAGACGACTTTGAAGAAGTCATTACCCTGTGGGAGCGCTGCGATCTGCTGCGGCCGTGGAACGATCCTGAGATGGATATTGAGCGCAAACTGAATCACGATCCGGATCTGTTTCTGGTCGCGGAAGTGGGCGGGGAAGTCGTGGGATCGGTGATGGGGGGATACGACGGTCATCGTGGCTCGGCGTATTATCTCGGGGTGCATCCGGATTATCGCGGACGCGGTATCGCCAATGCGTTGATCAGCCGGTTAGAGAAAAAATTGATCGCGCGCGGTTGCCCGAAGATCCAACTGATGGTGCGGGAAGATAACGATACGGTGATCGAGATGTACGAGAAACTCGGTTACGAGATCCAGAGCATTACCAGCCTGGGCAAGCGGCTGATCGAAGATCAGGAATATTGAGCGATACTTTGGGCGGTGAGGCTTCACCGCCCAAACTGCGCGTTAGGGCAGTTTTTTGATGGTTTTCACGTCGACTTCCACGTTGCTCCAGTCTTTATCCACTTTCCCTTCCAACTGCACTTTATCTTTCGGGGTGATGGTCTGACCGTTCCAGCGTTTTTTGTCGATCTCGACCGTCAGCGTGCCGCTGGCGTCGCGGAAGGTATAGGTCTCGTCGCCGACGCGTTGCTCAATGTTGCCTTGCAGCATCACCCAGGTGTCATCACTCATTGATTTGACCTTGTCGACGGTGGTCAACGCGGCGCTAGGGCCGGAAAATCCGCCTTGCTGCGTGTTTTGGGTGTGCGTTTGCGGTGCCGCAGGATCGAGGAACCCGCCTTGCTGAGCCAGAACCGGTGCGCTACACAGAGCAATTAATGCTGCCAGGGTATATTTTTTCATCTTAAGCTTCCTTATCTCAATCTAGAATCAAAGCCCTGCCAATCAGGACTGCTGGTTTGATGGGGTTAAGTAAAGCATGAAAATCTTAAGGGGTTCTTAAGCGCGCGCATTGAAAACAATAAACACGGCACCCATTTGAAAAATCATCATGATATTGGCAAGGAATCGATGTTGAAGCCACTCCCACCCCGTTTTTCCCCCGACGATTACGATCAGCACGGTGCGTTGCGTTTGCCGCTGTGGTTTTGGGGCGTACTGATTTTACAGGCCCGCACCTGGATCCTGTTTGTGATGGCCGGGGTTTCGCGCCAGCAGGGGGAAGGCCTGCTATCGCTGTTTTACCCGGATACCCAATGGTTTTGGTATGGCATCGTGCTGGGGCTGCCGGCGGCGTTGGCATTTTTGATTGCTCCGCGTCGTCACCAGTGGCCACGGCTATGGCGTGCCTGGCGCTGGGTATTGATTGCTTCGCTGCTGGCAGCGCTGGGCGGTTCCCTGTTTAGCCTGTGGCAGCAAGACGACAATCCTTCGGCGTTGGACATCGTGCTGGCGCTGCTCGATGCGTTGGCGCTGGCTTACTTGCTGCTGAGTGCGCGTCTTAAGGCCTGTTTCGTGGTACAGGATGAGGCGGGTTAATTGCCGCACAGTGCGGCACTTTTCTCATTTTCCGCACTCCAAGCTCGCAACCGATGGCGATGCGTGGACAGTTGTGAGAGGCTGACACGCAACAAAACGCCAAGTGCGGCAGGGCAGAGCAGGCTGTGCCCCGTCATTGATGTTAAGGAGCTAAAAATGAATGTTCGCCCACTGTTGTTAGGGCTTCCGCTGTTACTGACCGGCTGTTCGACGATGTCCAATTTCTCTTGGTCCAGCCTGTCGCCATTTAACTGGTTTGGCAGCAGCCTCGAAGTCAGCGCCAAGGGCGTTGGTGACCTCAACGCCGGTACCACGATGTCGGAAAGCGCCATTAACGACGGGCTGAATGGCGATTACCGCCTGCGCGGTGGCATGGCTACCAGCCAGGGCAAAATAGTTTCCTACTACCAGGCGATGGACGGCAACGACGTGAAGCTGGTGATCACCGGGGAACCCAAGGGTCACGTGCAGCGCGTGGACGTGATGGACAGCAAAGTCGCGACCGAGTGGGGCAGCAAGCTGGGCACGCCGTTCAGTGACCTGTACAGCAAGGCGTTCGGTGCCTGTAAACCGGCCGACGGCGATGATGCCGGCAAGGTCGAGTGCGTCGCACAGCAGAGCAAGTACGTCACCTATATCTTCGACGGCAAGTGGGCCGGCCCGCAAGATATCATCCCACCGGATGACACGCTGAAAAGCTGGACGGTCAGCAAGATCATCTGGCACGCCAAACCGCAATAAAGCTTCCCCCTGGGCGCCCGATCCGCGGCGCCCCTGATTTATCTGGTTTCCATCCCCGCTGAACGTTAAATCACCGCTACCTTTGGGCAAGATTGCCCGGTTATGGGTAACCCTATTTTCTTTGCGCTGATGCAAGGCAATCCCGTTTTCATCGGGTATGATACTGCGCATTCGTAACAGGAAATCTAGACATATACCCTATGGCTTTAAAGTTGCAGCCAGGCGGCCAGCTCGCTCACCCCGGGCGCTTACTTGAGTAAGTAACCGGGGTGAGCGACAAATCTGTCGGGAACAGATTTGAACGCTGCTTGTAGCGGCCCCGAAGGGGCAAGACCTACGGAGGGGTCTTGTAAGCAGGTAACAACGCTGCGACTTTAAAGACGACGGGTATACAGCAGCCTGTTACTCGATTTCGATTTTGAGGATAACGATAATGACCCAGGTTCAGAGCGGTATTTTACTGGAACACTGCCGCTTCGCCATTTTTATGGAAGCCACCGTGCAGGGCGAATTCGCCGATTTGCGCCAGGGCTGCAAGCAGTTTTGCCAGACGTTGACCGAGCTGCAACAGCAGTTTCCCGATGCGCATTTGGGTGCGGTGATCGCCTTTGGCTATGACGTCTGGCACGACCTTTCCAGCGGTCAGGGCGCAAAAGAGCTGAAGCCATTCACCCCGCTGGGCAAAGGGTTGGCCCCGGCCACCCAGCGCGATCTGTTGATCCACATCCAATCCTTGCGTCATGACGTTAACTTTACGCTGGCGCAGGCGGCGCTGGCAGCGTTCGGCAACGCCATCAAGATTGAAGAAGAAACCCACGGATTCCGCTGGGTGGAAGAGCGCGATCTGAGCGGCTTTATCGACGGCACTGAAAACCCGCAGGGCGATAAACGTCCTGAAGTGGCGGTCATCGCCGAAGGTGAAGAAGACGCAGGTGGCAGCTACGTGCTGGTACAGCGTTATGAACATAACCTGCGTCAGTGGCAGCGCTTTACCACCGAGCAGCAGGAGCAGATTATCGGCCGCACCAAGCACGACAGCGAAGAGTTGCCGCCGGAGCAGCGTCCTGACACCTCGCATGTCAGCCGTGTCGATCTGAAAGAAGACGGCAAAGGCCTGAAGATTTTGCGTCAGAGCCTGCCTTACGGTACTGCCAGCGGTAAACACGGGCTGTATTTCATCGCCTATTGCGCCCGCCTGCATAACATCGAAAAACAGCTGCTGAGCATGTTTGGCGATTTGGACGGCAAACGTGATGCGATGCTGCGTTTCAGCCGTGCGGTGACCGGCAGCTATTACTTTGCGCCTTCGCTGACGCGCCTGCTGTCGCTTTAACCTTTCCTCCGGGGTCGGCCATGCCGGCTCCGGATTAACTTCCTCCTCTGCCACACCGCTCTGCCCCTGCCTTATAGCGTTTGATGCTTGAAAATCACTAAACGGTATATAAAAGCGTTACAGCTCCACACCTAGTTATAAATACACTGGTCAACATCAGGGCGAAAGCCCGGCGGATTGATTCAGCTATAAGGTGCACAATGAAACAAACACGGGTTAAAAATTTCATGCTGAAAGGATGGTTGGCGGCGGCGCTGTTAGCCAGCGGTACCGTTTCGGCCGCTGAGCTGCTGAACAGCTCCTATGACGTTTCCCGTGAATTGTTTACCGCGCTGAACCCGGGTTTTGAACAGCAGTGGAACCAGCAGCATCCGGGCGACAAGCTGACCATCAAACAATCTCACGCCGGCTCTTCCAAGCAGGCGCTGGCCATATTGCAGGGGTTACGTGCCGACGTCGTGACCTACAACCAGGTGACCGACGTGCAGATCCTGCACGATCGCGGCCAACTGATCCCGGCTGACTGGCAGGCTCGCTTACCGAACAACAGCTCACCTTTCTATTCCACCATGGCTTTCCTGGTGCGCAAGGACAACCCAAAAGGCATCCATAGCTGGAACGATTTGGTGCGCGACGATGTGAAGCTGGTGTTCCCGAACCCGAAAACCTCCGGCAACGGCCGTTATACCTATCTGGCTGCCTGGGGAGCCGCCAGCCAGGTTGACGGCAACGATCAGGCCAAAACCCGTGCCTTTATGACCCGTTTCCTGAAAAACGTGCTGGTGTTTGACACCGGCGGTCGCGGTGCGACTACTACCTTTGTGGAACGCGGCCTGGGTGACGTGCTGATCAGTTTTGAGTCGGAAGTGAACAATATCCGCAAGCAGTATGGCGAAGACAAGTATCAGGTGATCGTGCCGCCGGTCGATATTCTGGCGGAGTTCCCGGTCGCCTGGGTCGACAAAAACGTGGAAAGAAACGGTACTGAACAGGCCGCCAAAGATTATTTGAATTACCTCTACAGCCCGGCTGCGCAGCAGGTGATCACCAGCTTCTACTATCGCGTGTATGACAAACAGGCGATGGCGGCCGCGAAGGGCCAGTTCCCGCAGACCAAACTGTTCCGTGTAGAAGATCAGTTTGGTGGCTGGCCACAGGTGATGAAGACGCATTTCTCTACCGGTGGCGAGTTGGATCAACTGTTAGCGGCAGGGCATAAGTAATGTTGTTGTCCAGCAAACGGGTTCTGCCTGGGTTTGGTCTCAGTCTGGGAAGCAGCCTGTTTTACACTTGCCTGATCCTGCTGCTGCCGCTCAGCGCACTGGTGATGCAGCTGGCGCAGATGAGCCTGGCGCAATATTGGGAAGTGGTTTCCAACCCGCAGGTGGTTGCAGCCTATAAGGTCACGTTGCTGGCGGCGGGCGTCGCCAGCTTGTTCAACGCGGTGTTCGGCATGCTGATGGCCTGGATCCTGACTCGCTATCGTTTCCCCGGGCGCACGCTGCTGGACGGTCTGATCGACCTGCCGTTTGCGCTGCCGACGGCGGTGGCCGGTTTGACGCTGGCGGGGCTGTTCTCCACCACCGGGTGGTATGGCCAATGGTTGGCGCATTTTGACATCAAGGTGACGTTCACCTGGCTTGGCATCGCGGTGGCGATGGCCTTCACCAGCTTGCCCTTCGTGGTGCGTACCGTTCAACCGGTGCTGGAAGAGCTGGGACCCGAATATGAAGAGGCCGCAGAGACCCTGGGCGCAACCCGCTGGCAGAGTTTTCGCCGCGTGGTGATGCCGGAGCTGGCACCGGCGCTGCTGGCCGGTACGGCCATTTCCTTTACCCGCAGCCTGGGCGAGTTTGGCGCGGTGATTTTCATCGCCGGCAACATCGCCTGGAAGACGGAAGTGACCTCGCTGATGATTTTCGTTCGTCTGCAGGAGTTCGATTATCCGGCGGCCAGTGCGATTGCCTCGGTGATCCTGGCGGCTTCGCTGCTGTTGCTGTTCAGCATTAACGTTCTGCAAAGCCGCTTTGGCCGACGCATCGGGGGGCACTGATGGCGGATATCTCTGAGTTCAACGGCGTCGAACGCCCGCGCGTCAATTGGGGCAAGTGGACGCTGATCGGTATCGGCGTGCTGTTTTCGGTATTGCTGCTGGTGGTGCCGATCGTTTCGATTTTCGCCGAAGCCTTTTCCAAGGGCGCTGGCGCGATGTGGAGCAACCTGGTCGATCGCGACATGTTGCACGCTATCTGGCTGACGGTGCTGATTGCCCTGATTACCGTGCCGTTCAACCTGGTGTTCGGCACCTTGCTGGCCTGGCTGGTGACGCGGTTCACTTTCCCGGGCCGCCAGCTGCTGCTGACGCTGATCGACATCCCGTTTGCCGTGTCACCGGTAGTAGCGGGGCTGATTTACCTGCTGTTTTACGGCAGCAATGGCCTGCTGGGCGGTTGGCTGGATGCGCACAATATCCAGATCATGTTCTCCTGGCCGGGCATGGTGTTGGTGACTATTTTCGTGACCTGTCCGTTCGTGGTGCGTGAGCTGGTGCCGATGATGCTGAGCCAGGGTAGCCAGGAAGACGAGGCCGCCATTTTACTGGGCGCTTCCGGCTGGCAGATGTTCCGCCGGGTGACGTTGCCGAACATTCGCTGGGCGCTGCTGTACGGCGTGGTGCTGACCAACGCGCGCGCCATTGGCGAATTCGGCGCGGTGTCGGTGGTGTCCGGTTCTATTCGCGGCGAGACCTTTAGCCTGCCGCTGCAGGTCGAGTTATTGCAACAGGATTACAACACTGTTGGCTCCTTTACCGCCGCCGGGTTACTGACCCTGATGGCGATAGTGACCCTATTTTTGAAGAGTGGCCTGCAATGGCGTCTGGAACGTCAGAATGCACGTCTCGAGCGGGAGGAAAGTCATGAGCATTGAGATTAACGGTATCAACAAGTTCTTCGGTCGTACCAAGGTATTGAACGATATCTCGCTCGATATTGCCTCCGGTGAGATGGTGGCGTTGTTGGGGCCGTCGGGCTCCGGCAAAACCACGCTGCTGCGCATTATCGCCGGGCTGGAAAACCAGAGCGGCGGCAAGCTGGGCTTTCACGGCACCGATGTCAGCCATGTGCATGCCCGCGATCGCCGGGTGGGTTTCGTGTTCCAGCATTACGCGCTGTTCCGCCATATGACGGTGTTCGACAACATTGCCTTTGGCCTGAGCGTGCTGCCGCGTCGTGAGCGCCCGAATGCCGCGGCGATCAAACAAAAAGTGACCCAACTGCTGGAGATGGTGCAGCTGGGTCATTTGGCCAACCGCTATCCCTCACAGCTTTCCGGCGGCCAGAAGCAACGCGTAGCTTTGGCTCGTGCACTGGCGGTAGAGCCGCAGATTCTGCTGCTGGACGAACCTTTTGGTGCGCTGGATGCCCAGGTGCGTAAAGAGCTGCGCCGTTGGTTGCGTCAGTTGCATGAAGAGCTGAAGTTTACCAGCGTATTCGTCACCCACGATCAGGAAGAGGCGATGGAAGTGGCCGACCGCATCGTGGTGATGAGCCAGGGCAATATTGAGCAGGTAGGTTCGCCGGAAGAAATTGTCCGCGAACCGGCCAGCCGCTTTGTGCTGGAGTTCATGGGCGAAGTAAACCGCCTGAGCGGCGAAATCCGCGGCTCGCAATTGTTCGTCGGCGCGCACCAGTGGCCACTGTCGTTCCAGCCGATGCATCAGGGCAGCGTGGATCTGTTCCTGCGGCCTTGGGAGATGGAAGTGGGCACCGAGAGCAGCGAACGCTGCCCGTTGCCGGTACAGGTGCTGGAGGTTAGCCCGCGTGGCCATTTCTGGCAGATGACCGTTCAGCCGATCGGTTGGCACCAGGAACCTATCAGCGTGGTGTTGCCTGACGGCAACGAGCCGCCGGTTCGCGGTGGCCGTTATTACGTCGGCAGCCTGAATGCGCGCCTGTACGCTGGCGATCGGCTGCTACAACCTGTTGCGTTAGCTAAAAGCGCCTGATAGTTTTTACCTCCCAACATCATTTTAAAGGCAACCCTGGGGTTGCCTTTTTACATTACGCACTTCAACACACAGGCAAAGCACGTGACAACGCTCGAACAATGCATCGGCAATACCCCGCTGGTAAAATTACAACGTCTGGCCGCAGGACTGGGCAGCGAGGTTTGGGTCAAGCTGGAAGGCAATAATCCGGCGGGCTCGGTGAAGGACCGCGCCGCGCTGGCGATGATCCAGCAGGCGGAATTGCGCGGTGAGATAAAACACGGTGACCGGCTGATTGAGGCCACCAGCGGCAATACCGGCATTGCGCTGGCGATGATCGCGGCGTTGAAAGGCTACGCTTTGACGCTGCTGATGCCGGAAAACATGAGTCTGGAACGCCAGGCGGCGATGCGCGCCTACGGGGCCGAGCTGATCCTGGTCAGCCGGGATGTGGGCATGGAAGGGGCGCGTGACCTGGCGTTGGACATGCAGAATCAGGGGCAGGGCAAGGTGCTGGATCAGTTCAACAATCTGGACAATCCCTACGCCCACTTCACCACCACCGGCCCGGAAATCTGGCAGCAGAGCCAGCAGCGGGTCACTCATTTCGTCTCCAGCATGGGCACCACCGGCACCATTACCGGCGTGGGCGGCTACCTGAAGAGCCAAAATCCGCAGGTGCAGATCATTGGCCTGCAACCGGCGGAAGGCAGCAATATTCCCGGTATTCGCCGCTGGGCACCGGCTTATCTGCCGGGTATTTTCCGCCCGGATCTGGTGGATCAGGTGTTGGATATCGAGCAAACCGACGCCGAGCAGACCATGCGTCAGTTGGCGCAGCGCGAAGGCATTTTCTGCGGCGTCAGCTCCGGCGGTGCGGTGGCCGGTGCGTTGCGGATCGCAGCGGCGAACCCGGGCAGCGTGATTGTGGCGATCATCTGCGATCGCGGCGATCGCTACCTCTCCACCGGCGTTTTCGGTTGAGGGTTACTCCCTTTCCAACGCATGTATCGGATCCATCCCGGCAGCGCGTCTTGCCGGGAAGAAGCCAAAAATCACCCCGATCAGCGTCGAACAGATAAACGCGGCGACAATGGACTCGGTGGAATACACCATCGTGAAATTGTCGCTGAATTGACTGAACACCACGCCAATCCCCAGCGACAGCAGAACCCCCAATGTGCCGCCCAGCAAGCACACCAGTACCGCCTCAATTAAAAATTGTTGCATGATGTCGCTGGCGCGGGCACCGACCGCCATACGCACGCCGATTTCTCGGGTGCGTTCGGTCACCGACACCAGCATGATATTCATTACCCCAATGCCACCCACCACCAGAGAAATCAATGCGATCATCGACACCAGCAGCGTCAGGGTGGCGGTGGTTTTCTCAATGGTTTGGCGAATGCTGTCGGTATTCATCACAAAGAAGTCCTTGCCGCCATGGCGCTGGCTCAGCAGACGGGTGACGCCGTCTTCGGCGCTGGTGAGATCGATATCGTCGTTCACCCGCACGGTGATGCTTTTCAGGTAGCTCTGGCCCAGCATGCGTTTCATGGCGGTGGTGTAGGGGATCCAGACGTTCAGATTCTCGTCGCTGCCGAAACCGCTCTGTTTTTTGGCGGCGACGCCGATAATGCGACACGGCAGCGAGCCGAGCAGGATCACTTCGCCAAGCGGGTTGGCGCCGTGAGGAAACAGTTTGTTGCGGGTGTTTTCGTCAATCACCGCTTCCTGCATCAACTGGTCGACGCTATGGCGGTTAAACGCCATGCCGCTGTCGATGCTGTAACCGCGCACCAGAAAATACTGCTCACCGACGCCATTGACCGTGCCGCTGACCGACTGATTGCCATAGCGGAAGGTGGTGCTGCTTGAAACGGTCGGCGTGACGCTGTGCACGTAGCCCTGCTGCGCCAGCGCATCGGCGTCGGTGGCCCGCAGCGTCTGTACTGCAGCAGAACGCATATCGCCGAAATCTTTGCCCGGATAGACCTCCAGCGTGCTGGTGCCCATGGCGTTGATGTTGGCCAGCACCTGCTGCTGAGAGCCTTTGCCCAGCGCCACCACCGATACCACCGAGGCGATGCCGATGATAATGCCGAGCATGGTCAGCAGGGTGCGCAGGCGTTGGGAGGCCATCGCCAGCAGCGCCATTTTGAATGCTTCGTACAGGCGATCGCGTTGCGATTGCCAGCGGCTGACGGCGTTATCCAGCGATATCGGTAGGCGTGCCACGGTGTGGGGCGTTGTTTTCCGTCGGTCGGCGACAATCTCGCCGTCACTAAGCTCAATGATGCGCTGAGCATGTTCGGCAACTTGCATATCGTGAGTGACAATCACCACCGTATGGCCGCGAGCGTGCAAGTCTTTCAGGATGCTCATCACTTCTTGCCCGCTGTGGCTGTCCAGCGCGCCGGTGGGTTCGTCTGCCAAGATTACCTCGCCACCGTTCATCAATGCGCGAGCGATACTGACGCGTTGCTGCTGGCCACCGGAGAGCTGGCTGGGACGATAATTCAACCGTTGCGCCAGGCCGAGCCTTTGCAGCAGATCGGCGGCGCGTTGTTGGCGTGCGCTGCGGGCATGGCCGGCATACACCGCAGGGACTTCCACGTTGCCTTGGGCGCTAAGATCCCCCAGTAAATGATAGCGTTGGAAGATAAAGCCGAAATGTTCGCGGCGCAGTTCGGCCAGGCTGTCGCGATCCAGCCGTGCGGTACTGCGGCCGGCCACCTGATAATCCCCTTCGCTTGGGCGATCGAGGCAGCCGAGAATGTTCATCAAGGTTGATTTACCCGAGCCGGAGGCGCCCACGATGGCCACCATCTCGCCTTGGGCAATGCTGAGATTGATCTCCTTGAGCACGGTGACGTTTTGGTCACCGGCCTGAAAACGGCGGCTGATACCGTGCAGTTGCAGTAGGGGCTGTGAGGCCATCATCACATCCCCATCGGTGGTGGGCCCATACGACGGGCGGGGCTTTGGCTCGTGGCATTGGCCTGGCTGACGATCACTTTCTCACCGGCCAACACGCCGCTGATAATCTGTGCGTCGACGTTGTTATTGATACCGACCTTGACCGGACGGCGGGCGATATTGCCCTGCTTATCCACCACCTGTACCCAATCGCCTTCCAGCGCGGTAGCCGGGATCACCACCGCATTTTCCGCTTTGGCCAACACGATATACACCTGCGCAGTCATTGAGATGCGCAGCGCGCCGTCCGGGTTTGCCACATCAAACAGGCCATTGTAGTAAATTGCGGTGCTGGAGCTGGAAGTGCTGCTGGACGTGCTGGTGCTGGTCGAAGTAGTTTCGTCGTTGATCGAGTCTGGTGCCGGCTCTATGGCCCGCAGCTGGGTGCTATAACGCTTGCCCGGTTCGCCGAGGATGGTGAAATAGACCGGCATGCCGGTTTTCACCTTGACCACATCGGCTTCGGATATTTGCGCTTCGACAGTCATGGTCGCCAACTGAGCGACTTTGACGATGGTGGGGGCGCTTTGGACTGCGTTCACCGTTTGGCCTTCTTCTACCGGTAACGCGACGATGGTGCCGTCGATCGGCGAGGTGATTTTGGTGTAACCGAGGTTAACCTGCGCGGTGTTGACCGCGATTTGCGCCTGAATGATCTGCGCATCCAGCGCGTTGATATCGGCGCGGGTGGCAATCAACGTGGCCTGAGCGCTGTCCAAATCTGCGCGGACCCCGACGCCACGAGCCACTATGGCCTGCTGGCGCTGATAAACCAGCTGATTGTTGTGCAGTGCCGCCATTTTGGACGCGCGCTGTGCCTGAACGTTCTTCAATGCCGCTTCCGCGTCCCTCAGGGCGTTCTGCTGGGTTAAGTCATCAATCTCAGCCACTCGCTGGCCTTTATGCACTTTGTCGCCCAGCGCCACGTACAGGGCCTTAATCTGGCCCGATACCTGAGCGCCGACGCTAACCTGTTTTTGCGCTTCTATCGTACCGTCGGCCAGCACCGTTTGTTCCAGGTCACGGGTTTGCGCTACCGCAGTGATATACCGGGGCGTTTCTGTAGCGTCGTGGGATCGGAAGTAGAGAAATAGGGCGATAGCGGCCACAATAACAGTGGGCGGCAGATAGCGTTTTAAGCGTTGAAACGATGGCATGAGGAGAAGCTTCCCTGGCATAAAGCGTGGCGAAAATCTGTTGGCACTAATTTAACGCGCCGTCGGCCGGGCTGCGGTTAAGTGGCATTCAGGAATATGTAAGGATTGAGTAAAACCGGCTGCGAAGCAGGCAAATAGGCGTGAAAATGACGAAAATCCGCGAAGGAGCAAGGCATGAAAATTTTATTGGTCGATGATGACCTCGAGCTCGGCACCATGCTGAGTGAATATCTGACTGGCGAAGGTTTCAATGCCACGCTGGTGCTGACCGGCAAAGCGGGCGTGGAAGGCGCGCTGTCTGGCGATTACACCGCAATGATCCTCGACATCATGCTGCCAGACATGAGCGGCATCGACGTACTGCGCGACGTGCGTAAAAAGAGCCGCATGCCAATCATTATGCTGACGGCCAAAGGCGACAATATCGACCGGGTCATCGGGTTGGAGATGGGGGCCGACGACTACATGCCCAAGCCATGCTATCCCCGCGAACTGGTGGCGCGCCTGCGTGCGGTGCTGCGTCGTTTCGACGAGCGCCCGGAAGAAGTGGACGACGAAATTGCCATTAACTTCGGTGAGCTGACCCTCAATCCATCGACCCGCAGCAGCGAATGGCGCGGTAAACCTTTCGATCTGACCGCTTCCGAATTCAACTTGCTGGAGCTGTTGCTGCGTGCGCCTGAACGCGTGGTATCAAAAGACGAGCTATCGGAAAAAGGGTTGGGGCGCCCGCGCGAAGCCTATGACCGCAGCGTTGACGTTCACATCAGCAATATTCGCCAGAAGTTGGGAGCGTTGACGGATAACGCACTCAGCATTGAAACGGTGCGCAGCATCGGCTACCGCATTCGGTAATGGCCATGCGCGGAAGACTATTCTGGAAAATCCTGCTCGGCTTCTGGCTGACCTTTATCATCATGACCCAGGCGCTGTGGGTCGCTTTTTCTTTGTATGGCGATCGCTATGAGCCGCCGGAAAACGCGATGGCCCGGCGTGCGGTTACGCTGCAACTGACTTCGGCCGCCACCCAATTGCGCGAGGGCGGACTGCCGGCATTGAATGCCATGCTGAAAGACTGGTCGGATGATGACCGGCGCTTGTTGTCCGTAACGCCGATGGCGCAGCCGCCTGCAGCGGAGGAACCGGTATTTGAGGGGCGCCGCAGGTTAAAGGAGGTGACTGCGTGGGTGAAAGATTCGGGTGGCACGGGCTATCTGTTGAGTTACGACATGCGGGCCCTGCGGGAAGAATATAGCCCGAACCGGCGTCCGCACGTGTTCAATATCCCTATGCCGATGCTTTGGGTGGGGGGGCTGGCGGGGCTGCTGTTCAGTACGGTGCTGGCCTGGAACCTGACCCGGCCGATGCGCAAGCTGCGCGATGGTTTTGACCGCGTAGCTCAGGGCGACTTATCGGTACGTTTGTTCCCGGCGATGCGCCGGCGACATGATGAACTGTCCGAGGTAGCGCGCGATTTTGACAGCATGGCCGAGCGGCTGGAGCTGTTGGTCAGCGCCCGCGAGCAGTTGCTGCACGACGTTTCGCATGAGCTTCGTTCACCGTTGGCCCGGTTGCAGTTGGCCATTGGCCTGGCGCGGCAAAATGCAGGCAACGTCGAGAACTCGCTGCAACGCATTGAGCATGAAGCGGGGCGGCTGGATAAAATGATTGGCGAACTATTGGCGCTGTCACGTGCCGAGAGCAACAGTCTGCCGGACGAAGAGTATTTCGATCTGTACGGGCTGGTGGATGCGGTAGTGAGCGACGCGCGTTACGAAGCGCAAATCCCTGGCGTCGAGATTGTGCTACAGGCCAGTTCGGACGTGGAATATACCGTTAAGGGCAATGCCGAGCTGATGCGGCGCGCGGTGGATAATATCGTGCGCAACGCGTTACGTTTCTCCAGCCATGGTCAGCGGGTGACGGTGGTGTTGACGCGAATCGACCAACTGTTCCAAATAGAGGTCAGCGATCAGGGGCCTGGGGTAGAAGAGTCGAAGCTTTCCAGCATCTTTGATCCGTTCGTCAGGGTAAAATCGTCGATGTCGGGCAAGGGTTACGGACTGGGACTGGCGATCACCCGCAAGGTGGTGCTGGCACATGGCGGACAGGTTGAGGCGCGCAACGGCGAACAGGAAGGGTTGGTGATTACTCTGCGCATTCCGCGTTGGCAGTAATAACACCCTTCGCCTTTCGGACCGCCGCGTTGTTGGTTGGCTGCTCGTGCGCACACCAGTCACTTACTTGAGTAAGCTCCTGGGGATTCACCCGTTTGCCGCCTGGCTGCAATTCGAAATTCGTTGGGTATTCTCAGTTGTGCAATAGGCGTTATCGGTGCAGGCAGCTTGAAAATGCCTCGGAGTGTACGTGCAGTACATACTGATTCAGCCTGGTGACATAAAAAAACGGCGCCAAGGGCGCCGTTCTTATTTCATTCGCAATTACTTCTTGATGCGGATGATTGGGGTCTCACCAACGGTTACGTTACCGGTCAGTTTGATCAGCTCTTTGATCTCGTCCATGTTGGAGATAACCACCGGCGTCAGGATAGACTTGGCTTTCTCTTCCAGCAGGGCCAGGTTGAACTCGATAACGACGTCACCTTTCTTGACGCGCTGGCCTTCTTCAGCGATGCGTTTGAAGCCTTCGCCTTTCAGTTCAACGGTGTCGATACCGAAGTGGACAAACAGCTCGATGCCGCTGTCGGATTCGATAGAGAAAGCATGGTTGGTTTCGAAAATTTTACCGATAGTACCGTCAACCGGGGCAACCATTTTGTTGCCGGTAGGTTTGATGGCAATACCGTCGCCAACGATTTTTTCAGCAAATACTACGTCAGGCACATCTTCGATATTAACGATTTCGCCAGAAAGTGGAGCTACGATCTCGATAGTGCCCGTGTCTTTCTTGTCATCAGAAACCAGAGATTTCAGTTTATCGAACAAACCCATGATCTTCTCCTAAGCATTAAATTGGGCGGCGTTCCAGTGTCGTGGAAGTTTAGCAGAGCGTCTTTTCTTCGATGAATTTATTCACGCAATTCATCAGATCTTGCGCCGTTGGCTGTGCCAAGGCTTGCGCTGCCAACGCCTTCACATCTTCGAAATTAGTATTACGAATAATTTTCTTGATGCGCGGGATTGAAATCGCACTCATGCTGAACTCATCCAGCCCCATGCCCAATAACAACAGTGTAGCACGCTCATCGCCAGCCAGTTCACCGCACATACCGGTCCACTTGCCTTCTGCATGAGATGCATCAATAACCTGTTTGATCAGGCCAAGCACTGATGGGGACATCGGGTTATAGAGATGAGAAATCAGCTCATTGCCGCGATCTACCGCCAGAGTATACTGGGTTAGATCGTTTGTCCCAATACTAAAGAAGTCGACTTCTTTCGCCAGGTGATGAGCAATCACTGCCGCGGCCGGTGTTTCCACCATTACGCCCACTTCAATGGTCTCGTCAAAGGCCTTGGATTCTTCACGCAGCTGCGCCTTCAGCGTCTCGATTTCACCTTTCAGATCGCGGACTTCTTCCACGGAAATGATCATCGGGAACATGATGCGCAGTTTGCCGAACGCGGAAGCGCGCAGGATGGCGCGCAGTTGCGCGTGCAGGATTTCTCTGCGGTCCATGGCGATACGAATCGCGCGCCAGCCGAGGAACGGGTTCTCTTCTTTCGGCAGGTTCATGTACGGCAGGTCTTTGTCGCCGCCGATGTCCATGGTACGGACGATCACGGCCTGTGAGCCCATGGCTTCCGCAACGGCTTTGTAAGCCTGGAACTGCTCGTCTTCAGTCGGCAGTGAATCGCGGTCCATGAACAGGAATTCGGTACGATACAGGCCAACACCTTCTGCGCCGTTGCGCTCTGCACCGGCGACGTCGCGCACGGTACCGATGTTGGCACAGACTTCAACCTGATGACCGTCCAGCGTAATCGCCGGCAGATCTTTCAGCTTGGCCAGATCGTTTTTCTCGGTGACGTACTGGTTCTGTTCGGCTTTCAGCTGATCGATAACGTCAGCGGTCGGGTTAACGTAAATTTTGTTGTTAACCGCATCCAGAATCAGATAGTCGTCGTTCTTCACCTGCTTGGTCACGTCGCTGGTGCCTACGATTGCCGGCAATTCCAGGGAGCGAGCCATGATGGAGGTGTGGGAGGTCCGGCCGCCGAGATCGGTAATGAAGCCCAGCACTTTGTCCAGGTTCAACTGTGCGGTCTCAGACGGGGTCAAATCGGTAGCGACCAGGATAACTTCGTCCTGGATGGCGCTCAGATCGACGATAGCCAGGCCCAGAATGTTCTGCAGCAGGCGTTTACCGATGTCGCGTACGTCGGCCGCACGCTCTTTCAGGTATTCATCGTCAAGTTCTTCCAGTGCTTTCGCCTGGCCTTCGATGATGGTGTAGGCCGCAGCGTCTGCAGAAGCCAACTCATCTTTGATTAGGGCTATGATTTCCTGCTCAAGCTCTTCGTCTTCCAACAGCATGATGTGGCCTTCGAAGATAGCTTCTTTCTCTTCGCCGAAGGTTTCGCCAGCTTTGGTCTTGATCGCTTCCAACTGCTCGGACGCTTTGGCGCGGCCGGCAAGAAAACGTGAGACTTCCTGCTCTACATCATCTGCAGAGATTTTCTTCTGGTTGATGACAATTTCATCTTCTTTCAGTAGGAGAGCCTTACCAAAAGCGATACCCGGTGATACTAAAATGCCTGAAATCATAACCCTACCTTACTCTTGACTGGTGTTAACTAAGAAGACGGGCCGATTACTCAAGCTCTGCCATCAGTTTTACCAAGTGCTCAACGGCTTTCTGCTCGTCTTCACCTTCAGCGGAGATGGTCACTACGGTCCCTTGAGTCAGCCCCAGAGTTTGCAGTTTGAACAGGCTTTTGGCGCTGGCGCTTTTCCCGTTAGAGGTCACGGTGATGTCAGAAGTGAAGCCTTTGGCTTCTTTAACGAACTGAGCGGCAGGGCGAGTGTGCAGACCATTCGGAGCGGTAATAGTAACTTCTTGCTGGAACATTGATGTTTCCCCAACTTATTGGTGTGTCGTGGAGCTAAAGTTTAGCCCAAGGGTATGACTTTAGCTTGTCTGGTTAGCGCCTGACTATGGTACAGGGGCGAGCATTGATGCAACAGAAAACGACGAGTTTGGCACTTCAGATCAAAAAATTTGGCTTCCGCCGTCGTTTCAATCCGCGCTTCATTATGCCGTGTTTAACGCATCAGCGACAAATGAGTAAATCGATTCAGCCTAAACAAGAAATGAAGGGCGATTAATTTTGCGCATCGAAATAATGCACCGTTAAATACTAAAGCTGACGGGTAAAATCAATCTTTGACTGCTATAAACTTTGATCCAGCCCACAAAAAAGCACCCCGAAAGGTGCTTTTTTAGCGATTTATGCGCGGCTGGCACTACTGTTGCAATTCTTGCTCGGTGAACAAATCGGCGAACAGGGCGGTGCTCAAATAACGTTCGCCGGAAGACGGCAAAATCACCACGATAGTTTTGTCGGCGAACGCCGGTTCTTCGGCTAATTTCACCGCTGCGGCTACCGCGGCACCGGAGGAAATGCCCGCCAGGATGCCTTCTTCGTCCATCAGGCGGCGTGCCATGCTGATGGCCTCGTCGTTGGTGATTTGTTCCACGCGGTCCACCAGATCGAGATCCAGGTTGCCGGGGATAAAGCCTGCGCCGATGCCCTGAATTTTGTGCGGGCCCGGTTTGATTTCTTCACCCGCCAGCGCCTGGCTGATGACCGGTGAATCGGTTGGCTCCACCGCCACGGTGGTGATCGCCTTGCCCTTGGTGTTTTTGATGTAGCGGCTGACACCGGTCAGCGTGCCGCCGGTACCGACGCCGGAGATGAATACGTCAACTTCGCCATCGGTGTCGTCCCAGATTTCCGGGCCGGTAGTTTGTTCGTGGATCGCCGGGTTAGCCGGGTTGCTGAACTGCTGCAGGATGATGTAGCGGTTCGGATCGGTGGCGACGATTTCTTCCGCCTTGGCGATCGCGCCCTTCATGCCTTTTGCGCCTTCGGTCAGCACCAGGTTGGCGCCCAGCGCTTTAAGCAGCTTGCGGCGTTCGATGCTCATGGTTTCCGGCATGGTCAGCGTCAGCTTGTAGCCACGCGCCGCGGCGACGAACGCCAGCGCGATGCCGGTGTTGCCGCTGGTCGGCTCCACCAGTTCTTTACCGGCGACCAAAATGCCACGTTTTTCTGCGTCCCAAATCATATTGGCACCGATGCGGCATTTAACGCTAAAGCTGGGGTTGCGTGATTCAACCTTGGCCAGAATGCGTCCGTTGCCGATACGGTTCAGACGAACCAGCGGCGTATGGCCGATTGTTAATGAGTTGTCTTCATATATCTTGCTCATAGCCCGTCCTTTAACTCTATGAAAAATGTGGGGAACGTCGAAAGCATACGCTAACAGTACCGGCAGGGAAGTAAAGAATTGGTATATCTATATGTTATTAGGAAATAAGTTTTAAGCACAAGGATAAGGGCGCAAATTGCGCGCCCTGTCGAAGAATTAATCGTAATGCGGCCAATAAAACGGCTCAGGAACGGACGAATTGTGGGCGATAACGATCGACCCACATGGCGGTGGCACCGCACACCGCGACCGGCAGGATCACCAGGTTAAGGATGGGGATCATGGTGAACAGGCTGACCATGGCGCCAAACTGCAGGTTGTCGGTTTTATGCTGGCGCAGCGCGCGACGCATATCGGCAAAGCTTACCTTATGGTTATCGAACGGGTAGTCGCAATACTGGATGGCCAACATCCAGGCGCTGAACAGGAACCACAGCACCGGCGCCACCGTTTGGCCGATGCCCGGGATGAAATAGAGTATCAACAGCACCAGCGCGCGCGGCAGGTAGTAGGCCAGCTTGCGCCATTCGCGCGCCATAATGCGCGGCAGATCTTTCACAATGCCAAAAATGCCGGTATCCGGCAGTGGTTTGCCGGTCAGGCTGCCTTCCAACTGTTCGGCCAGCAAGCCACAGAACGGGGCGGCAATCAGGTTGGTAATGGTGCTGAACAGATAGCTGAACACCAACAGGACGGAGATCACCGCCAGCGGCCACAAAACGTAGCTTAGCCACTGCAGCCAGGTCGGCACATGGCTCATCATGCTGGGGATCCAGTCACCCAGCTGACTGAACAGCCACCAGAAGGCGGATCCCATCAACAGCACGTTGACCAGTAACGGCAAGACGACATAGCGTTTAATCCCCGGGCGCGAAATCAGGCGCCAGCCTTCGGCAAAATAATGAAGGCCGCTGGTGGAGTGAGAAGGTGACTGCGAATAGGACATATCTTAAGTTATCTCTTTGTCTGAACAGGCATCGCTATCATATCGGGATGATTTTCTACTGGCTAGGGTGACATTGGCTGAAAAAACAGCAAAAAAAGGCAGAATAATCATCTTTATTGGCATAAAGTTCAGCACGGACTTGCACTTGTGTGCTTGGGCAAATAGAGTTAAAGAGTGAATGTTTGCCGCGGTGGCAATGTATTGGAACAACAGAGATAGCAATGATGCAGGATTTGCGTCTGATATTAATCGTTGTTGGCGCGATCGCCATAATAGCGTTGTTATTGCACGGTCTTTGGACCAGTCGTAAGGAACGCTCATCGCTTTTTCGCGATCGCCCAGCCAAACGTTCCAAAAAGGAACGTGAACAATCCCCGATCGACGATCTCGATGAAGGCGTGGGAGAGGTGCGTGTACGCTCCGCTCACCCGCAAGATGAGCCGTCCTTTGGTCATTTTGATGCCGCTCGCGAAGAACCCGTGGTTGCGCCCAAGCCCGCTCCGGCGGCTGAGCCAGCACCGCGTGCCGTTCAACCGGCTGCTCATCAGTCTCCGCCACCGCTGTCTCAGCGACCGGATTATGATGACATCCTGCTGGACAACTACGCGCAGGATGAAGACGACGAGCCGCAGCAGCCTGCGCCGCGCCGTGAACCGCGCGTTGACGATCTGCCGCCAGTGGCGCATGCAGCGGAGCCGGCGTTCCACGCCGAACCTGCTCATCAGCCACAGCCGGAAGAGAAGCCAGCGGTGGTGCACGAGCCTCAGCCTGCACCTGCTGCCGTCAAACCGGCAAAACTGAAAGAAACCGTACTGGTGCTGCACGTTACCGCACATCAGGGTGGCGTAATCGGCGGCGAAGTTCTGCTGCAGAGCGTGCTGCAGGCGGGCTTCCAGTTTGGCGAAATGGGCATCTTCCATCGCCATATCAGTCCGGCAGGCAGCGGTCCTGTGCTGTTTAGCCTGGCGAATATGGTTAAACCAGGGTCCTTTGATCCTGAGATGATGTCCGATTTCTCGACGCCGGGCGTATCGATGTTCATGATGGTGCCGTCGTATGGCGACGCTAATCAGAACTTCAAGCTGATGCTGCAGTCGGCACAGCGGATCGCCGACGACGTGGGTGGTGTGGTGCTGGACGACGAGCGCCGCATGATGACCCCGCAGAAGCTGGAAACCTACAAAGCGCGCATTCGTGAAGTGTTGGATAACAACGACTAAACGGCTGCTACGCGCACTGAACATCCGTAACAACAAAGCCCCCGCCTGCCGGGGGTTTTTTATCTTTGATGGTGAGCCATGGAATCGATAATCCAACAAATCAATCAACTACGAACCTCACTGCGCCATCACGAATATCAATATCATGTGCTCGACGCGCCGGAAGTGCCGGATGCGGAATACGATCGCCTGATGCGTGAACTGCGCGAGCTGGAAAGCGCACATCCTGAGTTGATCACCGCCGACTCTCCCACCCAGCGCGTGGGCGCGGCTCCTTTGGCGGCGTTCGATCAGGTACGCCATGAAGTGCCGATGCTGTCGCTGGACAACGTTTTTGACGAAGAGAGCTTCCTGGCGTTCTACAAGCGGGTGCAGGATCGCCTGAAGAGCAGCGAGCCGCTGACCTTCTGCTGTGAACTGAAACTGGACGGCCTGGCGGTCAGTTTGCTGTACGAAGACGGCGAACTGGTGCGCGCTGCCACGCGCGGCGACGGTACCACCGGTGAAAACATTACCTCCAACGTGCGTACCATCCGCGCCATTCCGCTGCGTCTGACCGGTGACAACATCCCGCGTCGGCTGGAAGTGCGTGGCGAAGTCTTTATGCCGCAGGCCGGTTTCGAGCAGATGAACGAAGAGGCGCGTCGCAAAGACGGCAAAATCTTTGCCAATCCGCGTAACGCCGCCGCCGGGTCGATCCGTCAGCTTGATCCGCGCATCACCGCCAAGCGCCCACTGACCTTCTTCTGCTATGGCGTTGGCCTGCTGGAAGGGGGCGAATTGCCGCGCAGCCACTGGCAGCGGCTGATGCAGTTCAAAGCGTGGGGCTTGCCGGTTAGCGATCGCGCCAAATGTTGTACCGGCAGTGACGAGGTATTGGCGTTCTATCGTCAGGTAGAGCAGGACCGTGCGCAGCTCGGCTTTGATATCGACGGCGTGGTGGTGAAGATCGACGATATCGATCTGCAAGAAACGCTCGGCTTTGTGGCGCGTGCGCCACGTTGGGCAACGGCGTTCAAATTCCCGGCGCAGGAACAGATTACCCTGGTGCGCGAGGTGGAGTTCCAGGTTGGTCGTACCGGGGCTATTACCCCCGTAGCGCGCCTGGAGCCGGTGCTGGTTGCCGGGGTGATTGTCAGCAACGCCACGCTGCATAACGCCGACGAAATTGAACGTTTGGGCCTGCGCATTGGCGACACGGTGATCGTGCGCCGCGCGGGTGACGTGATCCCGCAGGTGGTTGGGGTGATGACCGATCGCCGCCCTGCAGACGCGCGTGAAGTTGTATTCCCGCAACACTGTCCGGTATGCGGTTCCGATGTCGAAAGAGTCGAAGGCGAAGCGGTGGCTCGCTGCACCGGCGGGCTGATTTGCGCCGCACAGCGTAAAGAAGCACTGAAGCATTTCGTTTCCCGCAGAGCGTTGGACGTCGACGGCATGGGTGACAAAATCATCGAACAGCTGGTGGAAAAAGAGTACGTCAAGAACCCGGCCGATCTGTTCCGCCTGTCCGCCGGCATTCTCACCGGGTTGGATCGCATGGGGCCGAAATCAGCGCAGAATCTGGTCAACGCGCTGGAGAAGTCCAAGCAAACCACCTTCGCCCGCTTCCTGTACGCGTTGGGCATCCGTGAGGTCGGTGAAGCCACGGCCGCCAATCTGGCCGCGCATTTTGGCACGCTGGAGAAGCTGTTTGCGGCTGACATCGAGGCTTTGAAAGAAGTGCCGGACGTCGGTGAAGTGGTGGCGAAACACACGCGGCATTTCCTGGACGAGGAGCTTAACCAGAAGGTTATCAATGAACTGATCAGCGACGAAATAGGCATCAACTGGCCGGCGCCGGTGGTGATAGTGGCAGACGAAATCGACAGCCCGTTTGCCGGTAAAACCGTGGTGCTGACGGGCTCGTTGAGCCAGCTTTCACGCGATGAGGCCAAAGATCGCCTGACGGCGTTGGGCGCCAAGGTCAGCGGCAGCGTCTCGAAGAAAACAGATTTGGTGATTGCCGGGGAAGCCGCCGGTTCCAAGCTGGTGAAGGCGCAAGAACTGGGCATTGCGGTGATCGACGAGGCGGAAATGATCCGCCTGTTGGGTGCCTGATGGAAAAAGAAAACCTGCTGGAAATCGCCAACACCGTGATGCCGTTCGGCAAATACCAGGGGCGGGTGCTGATTGACCTGCCCGAGGAGTACCTGCTGTGGTTTGCTCGCAAGGGGGAGTTCCCGAACGGCAAACTCGGCATGCTGATGGAAATGACGCTGGCGATTAAAATCGAAGGGCTCGACCACCTGGTCAAGCCGCTGAAGAAAAGTTGAGTAGCCGGGCGCGGCAATCGTCGCGCCCGTTTGATTATCCCCGCGCCGTTTCGGCGTTTGGCACCGCCTGTTTTTCCTGCTGTTTCTTCTGATACCGCCGCGCCAGCACGGCGCAGGTCATCAGCTGTACCTGGTGGAACACCATCAGCGGCAGCACCATAATCCCCACGGTAGTGGCCGGGAACAGGATATTGGCCATCGGGATACCGTTCGCCAGGCTTTTCTTCGAACCGCAGAACACGATGGTGATCTCATCGGCTTTACTAAAGCCCAGCCAGCGCGCCATGTAAGTGTTCACCACCAGCACGATCGTCAGCAGCACCAGGCTGCCGACGATGATAAACACCAACGAACCCAATCCGACCTGATGCCAGATACCGTGGGTGACGGCTTCGCTGAAGGCCGCGTAAACCACCAACAGGATCGAAGTCTGATCGGTCTTGCCAATCAGCTTACGGTTGCGTTCAATCCATTTACCAATCAGCGGGCGCGACAGGTGACCGGCCACAAAGGGCACTAACAGCTGCAGGACGATGGAACCCACCTGCTGCAGGCTGCCGGTTTCACCGTGAACGTTCATCAGCAGCCCCACCAGCAGCGGCGAAACGAAAATCCCCAACAGGCTTGATGCTGAAGCGCTGCATACCGCCGCCGCCACGTTGCCGCCTGCCAGCGAAGTAAAGGCGATGGCCGATTGCACGGTGGCGGGCAGAATGCACAGATAAATAAAGCCGGAATACAGCTCGGGGCTGACGTTGACCGGCGACCACCATTTAAACAGCACGCCCAGCGCCGGGAAAATAATGAAGGTGCTGAACATCACCCACAGATGCAGCCGCCAGTTGTTGCTGCCGGCCAGAATGGCTTCGCGCGACAGCTTGGCGCCGTGCATAAAGAACAGCAGGGCAATGGCGGCGATGGTCAGTGCGTTCAGCCAGCCGACGAACTCGCCGCGCGCAGGCAGGAACGAAGCCAGCAGCACGGTGGCGATCAACGTCAGGGTAAAGCGATCGGGCAAGAATCTCATGGCGGCGTACTCGGATGAAAAATCAATGCGCCCATTGTCGCGCGGCGGGATATAATAATTAAATTGATTTATTTAATTCATTTATGAATAAAAAACATGAATTACTCGATTAAGCAGCTCAAGGTGTTTGTCGCCATTGCCCGCCACCGCAGTTTCAGCCGGGCCGGTGAGGCCATTGGTCTGACGCAGTCGGCGGTCAGCCACAGCGTGAAAGAGCTGGAAGCGGAGGTCGGCGTTCGCCTGCTCGATCGCACCACTCGCGAAGTGGTGCTGACCGACGCCGGACAGCGGTTGGCCAACCGCGTTGAGCGCTTGCTGGATGAGCTGCAGTCGTCATTGCTGGATGCGCGCAGCTTCGGCGTGCAGCGCAGCGGTACGGTACGGGTGGCGTCCAGCCAAACCATCTCCGCACACCTGATGCCGCAATGCATTGCGGCAGGGGAAAAGCAGTATCCGGATATTCGCATTATGCTGCGCGATCAGGCACAGCAACAGGTCCTGCACAGCATTCGCAACGCCGAAGTGGATTTTGGCATCGTGGTGGATCCGGTCCAGGCGGTGGATCTGGACTGCGAACCCATCCTGCACGAGCCCTTCCTGCTGCTGTGCCGTAACGATCACCCCTTCGCCGGGCTGGCCGAGGTGCACTGGTCGGCGCTGAACGGCAGTCGTCTGGTATTGCAGGACTATGCGTCCGGTAGCCGGCCGCTGATTGACAGCGCGTTGCGCCAGCAAGGCGTGGAAGCGCAGGTGGTACAAGAGATAGGCCACCCGGCAACGTTGTTCCCGATGGTGGCGGCAGGTATCGGCATCAGTATTTTTCCTGCGCTGGCGTTACCGCTGCCGGAAGGGGGGCAATTAAAGGTGCGTCGGCTGATGCCGGAAATCAACCGCGCACTGATGCTGGTGCGGCGTAAAAACCGTTCGCTGACACCCGCGGCGGAAGCCATCTGGCAAGTGGTTGGCCAGCAGGCGGCATTGTTGCAGCAGCAACGCCGACAACAGGCGGACTACTGAGTCAGATATACACGTCCACGGCGTTGGCCGCCGTCGGGCGGTTGATGCCATCGCCCTTGGCAGGGACAATGCTCTCATTGGCCTTGGCCATCTGCTCGGCCTGCTGTTTTTCCATCTCTTCTTTTTGAATCCGCGCGATCTCGGCCTGCAGCATCTTGATCTGCGCCTGGATCAGCTGTTTCTGTTTTTCGATCTCTTTGGGATCGCTGTCCGAATCTTTCAGATCCACCAGTTTTTGCTGCAGAGCCTGAATCTGTTTGTTCAGCACTTTGATGCGCGCTGAAGCGCTGCTGTCGGAAACGCTAACCCGGTCGCTACCGCCCGCCGCTTTGGTTTCATTAGACTTGTCGCCTTCAGGTTGCTGATGTACCGGCTTGGCCATCAGCACCTGGCCTGTATTACCGGGGGCGCTAAAAACGTTGCTGACGCCGGGTACGGTATTTTTCACCGGAACAATCATGGTGATGCTGGTCGACATAATGCTCTCCCTGAGTCTTGATATGGCTACTCAGGGTATCGGCAGCCTGGGGAAAAACTTTACCCGCGAATTTGCCGCAGGCGCGGCCAGCGTTGTAACCAGCCCTTGCCGACAACCCGCTGCTCATAGGCATCGAGGTCGCCGTTTTTGGCATTGAAGGTAATAGTGTCGGCAAACAGCCCCTCGAGACCGAACGGCGCGACCAGCGTAATGCTGTCATCTGCATTCAGGCGTGCGCCCACGGCCGTTTCCACCTCGGTCCAAAAGCTGATGGCGTCTTCGCTATTGCGATAAGGAGCCCGACCGCTACGCAAATGCATACGCGCCTGGTTTTTCACCGACCAGGGCTGTGGCAGCCACTCTTGCAGCCGCGTTTCCAGCATGTGGTCACGTTCCGCCTCCGGGCGCTGTGGGTCGAAATGGATCACGTCGATGTCGTTGAGCGGCGTTGGCGTAGCGTAACCGTGGCGCTGATCCCACACCAGATTGCGCACAAAACCGGCCCCCAGGCACCAGTCATTCAGCCCGAGTCGTCGCGCGGTGCGCAATGCCATCATTCTTTCGTTATCTTGCTGTAACCATTGGATAATTTTCTGCTGAAGATTCATTACCGCTCCTTAGTTGCGGCTACTGTAACCCGAAGCGACCGCAGGCGGAATGCCGTGCATGATTTTAGTGCACGCCACTGCAGCGTGGATAGCCCGAGATATGGGGACAATAGGCTGATTTCCGGCAAAAAATAATTTCACACGCCCACTGACTACACTTGGTACAGGGTTTGCAACTTCCACCGACCATTCAGGGCAGAACAGGGGGCGCTATGTATCAGGCCACGCTTAGCCGGCGCAGCTACCGTTTCAACGATTTACGCCAGTTGTTGGCCAAGGCATCACCGGCACGTTCCGGCGATTATCTGGCGGAGGTGGCGGCGGACAGCGCAGAAGAACGCATGGCGGCGCGCATCGCGTTGGCGGATGTGCCGCTGAAAACCTTTCTTCAGCAACTGCTGGTGCCTTATGAACATGACGAGGTCACACGGCTGATTGTCGATAGCCACGATGCGTTGGCCTTTGCGCCGATATCGCACCTGACGGTGGGGGATTTCCGCGATTGGCTCTTGAGCGAGCAGGCGGACAGCGCGATGTTGGCACGGGTAGCAGCAGGCATTACGCCGGAAATGGCGGCGGCAGTGAGTAAATTGATGCGCAATCAGGATCTGATCCTGGTGGCGAAGAAGTGCCGGGTCATCACGCGTTTTCGCAATACCCTCGGCCTGCCGGGGCGGCTTAGCGTGCGGTTGCAACCGAATCATCCTACCGACAGTCTGCAGGGCATCGCCGCCAGCATGCTCGACGGCCTGCTGTATGGTTGCGGGGATGCGGTCGTCGGCATCAATCCTGCCAGCGACAGCCTGCCGCTGCTGGAAAAGCTCAACTACATGCTGGACGACGTGATCCAGCGCTTCGCCATTCCGACGCAATCCTGCGTGCTGACCCATGTGACCAATACGCTGCGGTTGATGGAGCGTGGCGTCCCTGTGGATTTGGTGTTCCAGTCGATCGCGGGTACAGAAGCGGCCAATCAGGGGTTCGGCATCAATCTGGCGCTGCTGGCGGAAGCGCAGCAGGCGGCACTGAGCCTTAACCGCGGCACCTTGGGCAATAACGTGATGTATTTCGAAACCGGGCAGGGCAGCTGTTTGTCGTCCAACGCACATCATGGCGTCGATCAGCAAACCTGCGAAGCGCGCGCCTATGCGGTAGCGCGTCATTTCTCCCCGTTGTTGATCAACACCGTGGTCGGCTTTATCGGCCCGGAATATCTGTACGATGGTAAACAAATTATCCGCGCCGGCTTGGAGGATCATTTTTGCGGCAAGCTACTTGGTCTGCCGCTAGGGTGCGACGTGTGCTACACCAATCACGCGGAGGCGGATCAGGACGACATGGACACGCTGCTGACGCTGTTGGCCACTGCCGGGCTGACTTTCCTGATTGGCGTGCCGGGTGCCGACGACATCATGCTCAATTATCAAAGCACCTCATTCCACGACGCGCTCTATATCCGCGAGCTGCTGGGGTTGAAACACGCACCGGAGTTTGCCGACTGGCTGACTAAAATGCAGATTACCGATGAACGGGGTCAACTGCGCGATACCGCCGCCAATCACCCTTTGCTACTGGCCTTGCAGGGAGAGAGACGATGAGCAAACCGGTGCACGTTAACCGTTGGGACGCGCTGCGCGCCTTTACCGATGCGCGCATTGCATTGGGGCGTACCGGCTCCAGCCTGCCTACGGCGGAGTTGCTTAAATTCGGTCTGGCGCATGCGCAGGCGCGTGATGCGGTACATCAGCCGTTTGATAGCGACACGCTGGCCGGGACATTGCAGGAGCAAGCTTGGCAAACCCTGACCGTGCACAGTCAGGCCGCCGATCGCACCGCCTATCTCCGTCGGCCGGATCTCGGGCGGCGTTTGGCTCCTGACAGCCGCAGCCTGCTGCTGGGCCTGCCGGAAAAACCGGCCGATCTGCTGCTGGTGGTGGCGGACGGTTTATCCTCCAAGGCGGTGCACCGTCAGGCGCTACCGTTGTTGCAGGCGCTGCGGCCCTATCTCGATGGACTGGGGCTTTCGGTTGCTCCTGTGGTATTGGCACACCAATCGCGGGTCGCGCTGGGGGATGATATCGGCGAGTGTTTGCAGGCCAGAGCGGTGGCGATGTTGATCGGCGAGCGGCCGGGCTTATCGTCGCCGGACAGCCTTGGTATCTACCTTACCTGGGAGCCGAACACCCGGCGGCGCGAGTCGGAGCGCAACTGCATCTCCAACGTGCGTCCGGAAGGGCTGGATTATCCGCAGGCGGCGTTCAAACTGGCCTGGCTGCTGGAGCAGGCTTTCCAGCGTCGGCTGACCGGGGTGGAGCTGAAAGATGAAAGCGACAACCCGGCGCTGCAGGGACAGGTTTCCCCGCGTTACTCCCAGCTCGGTGGCTGACCGATGCTTTGTTTTAGCAGGGTAATAAACAGGTTCAGCCGCGCGGATACCTTCGCCACCGGCCGTAACAGGTAAATGCCCTGTTGCTCCTGGCGCGGGTCTTCCAACACCTGCAGCAAGCGGCCGGCCTGAATATCCGGCCCGACCACCCAGTTGGGCAAAAAGGTGAGCCCCAACCCCAGCAGCGCCGCCTGGCGTTGAGCGGTAAAGTCGTCACAGCGCAGCACCATGCTGCAGCGGCTCATCAGAGGAACGCTGAGGATTTGCGCCCAACAGGCCGGTTGTTGCTTATGGTAGCGGGCAATCAGTCGATGCTGCGGCAATGCATTGAGGTCGGCCGGCTGTCCGTAACGGGCGATATAATCAGGGCTGGCGCACATCACCCAGCGCTGGGTCGCGATGCGGCTGGCGTACAGCCCGCTGTCTTTTTGCTCGCCGATACGGATGGCGGCATCCAACAGTTCCTGGGTCGGATCGGTTTGGCGTTCGGTCAAATCCAGGTCGACAAACAGTTGCGGATAGCGTTCGGCCAGCGTCGGCAACAGCGGCAGGATATAGGTTTTGCCGAAGGTGGGCAGACAGCTGATACGCAGCGTGCCTTGCGGTATATCGTTCCACGAAGCCAGTTCGGCACGGATGTCGGTGATATCCGTCAGCAGCGTGCTTGCTCGCGCCTGCAGCCTTTCGCCCGCATCCGTCAGCATCAAACCCCGCGTAGAGCGGATAAACAGCGTGGCGTCCAGCGCGTTTTCCAGCGCATCAATGTGGCGTACCAGCGAAGAAGGCACCATTCCCAGCTTGCGAGCGGCGGCGGAGAAGCTGCCCAACAGGGCGACCTCGAGAAATATCGGCAGATGTTCAACATAGCGGGCGTCATTCATCTTTGCATTATATGCAAAAGCGTTTCTTATGAATACCAGGTTCTCCGTCCGTCGCAATGCGGCTACTCTTTTTTCGGGCTTACGGAAAGCGAAGGCGTGTCGTGAACCCCGCCGCACAGAGAGAAAATGCATAAAACTCGCGGTTTTTAGAACTTTAAATACAGAATTTCCCCCAGGTTCCACCGTGTGCCTGCGGTATTGATGATGACTTCAACACCAGATTAACCGTTCAAATTGATGCCCTGTTTACCAACAATGATTAGTGAATCTAAACCGTTGTTGACATTGGGCATCGCCGGCCTGCCGTGCCGGTTTTTTTGTCGCCGTTGGCTGAATCGTTCCAACTGAACGCGCTGCCGGCGACATCTTTGTTCACCTACGGGTGGGCATTTTTGAACGCGCGGGGCATTTCACTCCGCGCTGGTGGAGGAGTAGTTATGAACGAAGACCATGGGTGTTCCTGCGCGCAGCATTTGGCGCAAGGGTTTGCCAGGCAGTCGCTGAGCGTTGGGGAGGGCGAGATCTATCAAATCTCGCTGATGAGCGCACTGATCAGCGGCGTTTACGAAGGGGAGGTCACTATTGCCGAGTTGCTCAAGCACGGCAACTTTGGCCTGGGAACGTTCAATCACCTCGACGGCGAACTGATCGCTTTCGACCAGGAAATTCACCAGTTGCGCGCCGACGGCAGCGCACGACCGGCCAGTTTGCAGCAGAAAACCCCGTTTGCCGTTGTCACCTTTTTCCAACCTAGCGTCACCCAACACTTCGACAGTCCGATCACCAAGGCGCAGTTGCACCAGTGCATCGATGAGCAGGTGGCTTCGCCGAACCTGTTCTGCGCGTTGCGCGTCGACGGCGAGTTCAGCCATGTGGAAACCCGCACCGTGCCGCGTCAAGAGCGGCCTTATCGTCCGATGCTGGAGGCGATAGAAGAGCAGCCGACCTTTGCCTTCCATCGACGTCAGGGCACCCTGGTTGGCTTCCGTTCGCCTGATTACATGCAGGGCGTTGGCGTGGCCGGTTATCACGAGCATTTTGTCACCGACGATCGCAACGGTGGCGGTCACGTGCTGGATTACCAACTTGACCACGGTCGCCTGCAATTTGGCGTGATCACCCGCCTCAATCTTCAATTGCCGCATGATGCGGATTTTCTGCGCGCCGACCTCTGTCCCGAGGATTTGGATAGCGCAATTCGTTCTGCCGAGGGTTAATTCCGCGACAGTCCTGGGTGTATTTTCAGGAGGTATTCCATGAACAAGGCAAAAACAGACAATAACTGGGCATGTGGCGCAGATTTGGTGGTGAAAAATCTGGAGGCGCAGGGGGTTAAACACGTATTCGGTATTCCGGGCGCCAAGATTGACCGGGTATTCGATTCGCTGGAAGACGCGCCGTCGATAGAAACGGTGGTGGTGCGCCACGAGGCCAACGCGGCGTTTATGGCGGCGGCGGTGGGGCGTTTGACCGGCAAGGCCGGGGTGGCGTTGGTGACCTCCGGGCCGGGCAGTTCCAATTTGATCACCGGGCTGGCGACCGCCACCTCGGAAGGGGATGCGGTCGTGGCGTTCGGCGGGGCGGTGAAGCGTGCCGACAACCTCAAACAGACCCACCAGAGCATGGATACCGTCAGTATGTTTCGGCCAGTGACCAAGTATTGTGCCGAAGTGCATGCCGGTTCGGCGATTTCTGAAGTGATTGCCAACGCTTTCCGCCACGCCGAATTCGGCCGTCCGGGGGCGTCTTTTGTCAGCCTGCCGATGGACATCGTCAATGAGCCGGTCAGCGCCCCGGTGCTGGCGGGGTGTCGGTTGCCGCGAATGGGGGCCGCCGCTGCCGAGGATATTCGCGCCGCGGTTAAGCTGATCCAACAGGCGAAATGCCCGGTGTTGTTGCTGGGGCTGCAAGCCAGCCGCCCGGAAAACAGCGAGGCGGTGCGCCAACTGCTGCATCGCACCCATATGCCGGTAGTGGGGACCTACCAGGCGGCAGGGGTGATCGACGTTAATCACTTTGCACGCTTTGCCGGCCGCGTCGGCTTGTTCAACAACCAACCGGCCGACCAGCTGCTGCAGAAAGCCGATTTGGTGGTCAGCGTCGGCTATGGCCCGATCGAATACGATCCCTGCATGTGGAACAGCCAGGGGCGATTGAAACTGGTGCATATCGACGTGCTGCCGGCGGACATCGATACCTGCTATCGTCCGGACGTCGAGCTGGTGGGCAATATCAGCGCCACGCTCGACATGATGACCGAAGCCTTTAACAGCGTGGTGAGCGTGCCGGCCGAAGTGGAATCGATCCTCAGCGATCTTGGTCGCCAGCGTACCGAACTGGCGGAACGTGCCGCACGGCGCGGCGGTATGCCAATCCACCCGCTGCGCATCGTCAAAGAGCTGCAGGATATTGTCAGCGACGACGTGACGTTGTGTGTGGACATGGGCAGTTTCCACATTTGGATTGCGCGTTACCTTTACAGCTTCCGTGCGCGCCAACTGCTGATTTCCAACGGCCAGCAGACCATGGGGGTGGCGCTGCCGTGGGCCATCGGCGCGGCGCTGGTGCGGCCGGGCGACAAAGTGGTGTCGATTTCCGGCGACGGCGGTTTTATGCAGTCGAGCATGGAACTGGAAACCGCCGTGCGGCTGAAAAATAACATCGTGCACGTAATTTGGGTGGATAACGCCTACAACATGGTGGAAATGCAGGAGGTGAACAAATACCGCCGCAAATCCGGGGTGGAATTCGGCCCTATCGATTTTAAAGCCTATGCCGAGGCGTGCGGGGCGGTCGGGTTTGCGGTGCAGTCGGTGGATGACCTGCGGCCCATGTTACGCAGGGCGATGGAAATCCAGGGGCCGGTCGTGGTGGCCATTCCGGTCGATTACGCCGACAACTACAAGTTGATGGCGCAGATGAACTTCAGCCAGATGATTTAATTTCATCAGGCGTAAAAACCACGGGGAATGCCGTACGCGGCGCTCCCCGTTTTTTATGCCTAAAATTTGTTCTTTACATCCCTAACTTCATGATTTATTGGTATCCATCGAGTCTATTTTCTATACCGGGGATGGCAGGATGAAAACAAAAACACTCACAATGACGCTGGGATTATTGGCTTTGGCAGTGATGGGCGGTGCGCGCGCCAGTACGCTGGTTTATTGTTCCGAAAGCTCACCGGAAGGGTTTAACCCGCAGTTGTTTACCTCGGGCCCGACGGTGGACGCCAGTTCGGCGACGATCTACAACCGATTGGTGGACTTCAAAACCGGCACCGTTGAGCTGCAGCCCAGCCTGGCCGAAAGCTGGCAGGTGAGCGAAGACGGCAAAAATTACACTTTTCACCTGCGCAAGGGGGTGAAATTCCAGAGCAATAAATACTTTACCCCCACCCGCGATTTCAACGCCGACGACGTCATCTTCTCCTTCATGCGGCAAAAAGACGCCAATAACCCTTATCACAAGGTTTCCAACGGCGCTTACACCAACTTTGAGTCGATGGAGTTCGGCACGTTGATCAACAACATTGTCAAAGTGGACGATAACACCGTGCGCTTTGAACTTTCACGCGCTGAAGCGCCATTCGTGGCCGATCTCGGCATGTATTTCGCCACCATTCTCTCCGCCGAATATGCCGATGCGATGCTAAAGGCCGGTACCCCGCAGCGGGTGGACAACGACCCGATCGGCACCGGTCCCTTCCAGTTGGTGCAGTACCAGAAGGATGCGAAGATCCTCTATAAGGCGTTCAACCACTATTGGGAAGGCAAACCCAAGGTTGACCGTCTGGTGTTCTCAATTACCCCGGATGCGGCGGTGCGTTATGCCAAGCTGCAAAAAAATGAGTGCCAGGTCATGCCGTTTCCTAACCCGGCGGATCTGACACGCATGCGTCAGGATCCCAATATCCAGGTCATGGAGAAGTCCGGTCTGAATATCGGTTTCCTGGCGTTCAATACCCAGAAAAAACCGCTGGATAACGTCAAGGTGCGGCAGGCGCTGGCGCTGGCGGTGAACAAACCGGCGATCCTCGAAGCGGTGTTCCACGGCGCGGGCCAGCCGGCGAAGAACCTGTTGCCGCCGACCCAGTGGGGCAGCAATGACAAGATTGAGGATTACCCGTATTCCCCGGAGAAAGCCAAAAAGTTACTGCAAGAGGCAGGGCTGGAGCAGGGCTTTGCGATAGATCTGTGGGCGATGCCGGTACAGCGGCCCTACAACCCGAATGCCAAGCGCATGGCGGAGATGATCCAGTCCGACTGGGCGAAGATTGGCGTGAAGGCCAAAATTGTCACCTTCGAGTGGGGCGAATATCTGCAGCGGATAAAAAATGGCGAGCATCAAACGGCATTGATGGGCTGGACTACGGCCAATGGCGATCCGGATAACTTCTTTGGCCCGTTGTTTACCTGCGTATCGGCCAACGGCGGTTCGAACTCGGCCAAGTGGTGCTATCCGCCGTTCGACAAGTTGATTTCGCAAGCGCGTGAGGAAAACGATCACGCCAAGCGGGTGGCAATGTATGAACAGGCACAGGTGATGATGCATGATCAGATGCCGGCGTTGATGATTGCCCATTCGACCATTTTTGAACCGGTGCGCAAAGAGGTGAAAGGCTACGAGATCGATCCCTTCGGCAAACACATCTTCAAACAGGTTTCGCTGGAGAAATAATAAAAAAGGGGCTGCATGGCAGCCCCTTAGGTCGTTGGCAATCGGCTCTGCTTTTTTATGGTAGGGGCGCTGCATGCTGCGCCCAGTTGCATAAACACTGGATTTAATCGGGTCGAACATGTTCGACCCCTACCGGTTTAGCCCCTTAGTGGGGGTTAGCAGTCTTGATTAAGCCGGCCGTTTAGAAATGGGTATTCACGCTCATATAGTAAGTACGACCCGGTTCGTTGTAGGTGGCGGCACCTGCACCGGCAATGTTAATGGCACCGGTGGTTGGGTCACCCACGTTCTGCGAGTTACCTTCGCGGAACTGACGTTTGTCGAACAGGTTGTCGATACCCGCCGTCAGGCTGATGTTTTTGGTCACATCATAGGTCGCGCTGGCACCTACCACGGCGTAAGGGCTGACCTCCTTGGTTTCGGTACCGCTGACCGGTTTACCCTGGTAGTTGTACTTCTTCGGTTTCTGACGGCCGTACCAGGTCAGGGTCGATTGCATCGACAGATCCTGGGTCGCCTGCCAGCTCAGCGTCGAGTTGATGGTGAACTTGGGGATCACCGACAGGTAGTCGCCGGTGCTCTTGTTCTTGTTCTCGATCATATAGGTGGCGTTGTTGCTCCAGGAGACGGTCTCGCTGACCGGCACGTTCAACGTGCCTTCCAGGCCCTGGACTACCGCTTTCGGCACGTTTTCCCATTGGTACACGGCTGTGCCGGTGCTGCTGGTGCCGATACGGCTATTACCCGCTTCGATTTTATTGTGGTAATCGTTGCGGAAATAAGTCACGCCGGCCAGCCAGCCTTCATTGTGGAATTCCAACCCGACTTCTTTATTGACGCTGGTTTCTGCCTTCAGGTCGTCGTTACCCAGCAGGTAGCAGCCATTTTTGACATCGCTGGACGAACAACCCTGACCTTTGCTGTACAGCAAATAGTTCTGGTTGGTCTGGTACAGGTTAGGCGCTTTGTAGGCGCGGGCGATGCCCATTTTCAGGGTGAAGTTGTCGCCCAGTTCCTGTGACAGGTTCAGCGACGGGCTCCAGTTGTTACCGGCTTCGGAGTGCAGATCGTAACGCAGGCCCGGCGTCAGCATGGTGCTGTCGGTCAGCTCCATGTTGTCTTCGGCAAACAGCGAGAAGATATGGGCGGATGCGTAAGGGCTACGAGTACCGCTACCTTGACCGGGAATGGTGCCCCCCATCATCGTTTGGCTGGTGGATGAACCGTCCTTCATGCGTTGCTGGTTCCATTCGGTACCCAGGGTGGCGGTTTGCGTCACGCCCAGTTCAAATGGCACGCTGACTTCGCTGTGCGCCAGGAAATCGTCCAGTTTGGTGGTGCCGAAGCCTTCGTTTTTAGCGTCGAAGATACCTTCGGTACCGCCGGCCAACCCTTCGTTCAGGCGGGTATTGCGAGTGCGCTCGAACTGAACGTAGTTGTTGGTGCTGACGCCATTGTCCCAGGCACCGCGGTGGTTAAGGCCGAAGGTCTCGCGATAGATACGGTTGGTTTCTTTGCCGTAGTTGCTCTGTACCAGCGCATTGGTGTTGGTGTTCTGAGTGTCACCGGCGTACAGGTTGCCCTGACGGCCATAGGAATACTCAAACTCCAGCGACTGCAGGTGCGCGAAGTCCCAGTGCAGCAAGGCGTCGATATTTTTATCTACCACCCCTTCACGGCCGGAAGGAATGCTGCTGGCGTAGGCACCCACTCGCTCGGATTTATGCGATTCGTTAATGTCCCAAGCATCGGCCTGAGTTTTGCTGTAACCCCCGAACAGGCGGAAGCTCAACTGGTCGGTCAGCGGGCCGGACAGGCTGAAGTCGGTACGCTTGGTGGAGCCTTCCTGCTTGTGCTCCGGCACGTCGAAATAGGTGTTCAGCGAGCCGTGCAGCTCTTTGGTGTTCTTCTTGGTGATGATGTTGACCACGCCGCCGGCGGCGCCGTTACCGTAACGGGCTGCCGCGGGGCCGCGCAGCACTTCGATACGTTCAATCATTTCCGGCGGGACCCAGGCGGTATCGCCGCGGGTATCACGCTCACCGCGCCAGCCCTGACGCACCGAGTTGCGGCTGCTGGCCGGTTTTCCGTCAATCAGGATCAGGGTATTTTCCGGGCCCATGCCGCGGATATCGATCTGGCGGTTGTTGCCGCGCTGGCCGCTGGTGGAGTTACCGGTCAGGTTAACGCCGGGCATGGTGCGGATCAGCTCGCTGATATCACGGGCTGGTGGGCGTTTTTTGATTTCGTCGGCGGTAATGGTAGAAACCCCAGGTGCCTGCAGGTTTTGCTTGGCGGCAGTGACGACAATAGTGTCTTCGGCGGCTTCTTTTTTACTTTTGGCGACCTTGTCTGTTTCTGGGCTGGTGTCGGTTTGCTGTGCGGCGTGTGCAAAAGCGGACGCGCCTAACCCTAACCCGATGAGTGTGGCTAAGGAATAACGTGATAATTTGCTGTTCATCTGAGAGTTCCTACCTTGCTGCCTTTCTCCGGGCACCGAAGCAGTAGCTCTCCGGCTATGAGAAGGGCGGTTGTAGTTTTTTGTTTTCGGAAAGAGAAACCCAATCGGCCAAGACGCAGCGGCCACGACATTGGATTCAGCGCTTAAATTCGGCATCCGTCCCTGTTGAAGAATACCTGCCCTGTTTACGAGCCTACACACACTATTGCAAACGCAAATAATTATCAATAGTATTCGACTTACCGTTTTCTTGGGCAGCGCCTCGCGCCGCGAAATTACCGGCTTTCCTGAAGCTGCCAGCTAAATAGTGAATAGGCGTTTGAAAACAAAATCCGAGTCAGAAAGCAGCAGATTATTATCAAGCAAGCACGCCGGGCGCCATGGATGGTGGCTGAATATCGCCAAACGCGGCACGCCGCTGGTGGAGCTGCAAGGGGATGGACGCGGGAAGGTCACCTTTTTATGGCGTGACCCCCAGGGATGTGAACTCACTTCAGCCTATCGACGCGTCTGGATCCACATCAATTGTCTGACCGACCATCATCAGTCGTCGCCGCCGCAGAGCCTGCAACGGCTGGAAGGGACCGACGTTTGGTACTGGCAGACCGAGCTCAGCGCCGACTGGCGCGGCAGCTACTGCTTTATCCCCTGTATGGACGACCGGCCACTGGCCCCCAGTGATGAGGATGCGCACGTTAATATGCATTCGGTCCGCCATTGGTGGCATCAGGTGTTTGCCGGTGCGACCCAGGACCTGCTGAATCCCCATCGTTCCTGGGCCGGTGTCGGCGGCCATGTATTGTCAGGTCTGCATATGCCGGAAGCGCTGCCGCAACCGGCCTGGCAGGATTTCGATCGCTATGCGGTCGCCAGCGGGCGTTGTACTCCAGCTCCCCCGGCGAAACTGCAGCGCCACAGCTGGCACAGCGAGCGTCTGGGCAATACCCGTAACGTCTGGGTTTATACCACCGGCGAAGGCGATCCAACACAACGTCCGCTGGCGATATTGCTGGACGGTCAATTCTGGGCGAGCAACATGCCGGTCTGGGATCCGCTGATGCAGTTGACCCGCGAGGGCAAGCTGCCGGAAGCGGTTTATCTGCTGATTGACATTATCGATCTCAAACACCGCTCCCAGGAGCTGGCCTGCAATGCAGATTTCTGGCTGGCGGTACAAGAAGAATTGCTGCCGCAGGTCGCCGAATGGGCGCCGTACCAGCGCGATCCTGCCCGTACTCTGGTGTGCGGCCAAAGTTTTGGCGGCTTGTCATCGCTGTATGCCGGGCTGCACTGGCCGCAGAGCTTCGGCGGGGTGATTTGCCAGTCCAGCTCTTTCTGGTGGCCACGTCGCGACATGTATCAGCTTGCGGAAATTCCGGCCGATGCCGGTTGGTTACTGCATCAGGTTGAGCAGGGCGTTGGCAAAGGCAAGCTGAAGGTGTTTATGGAAGCCGGCGTGCATGAAAAAGTGGCGCGCCGGGTCAACGATCGCATGGCGGACTTGCTGCGTGATGCCGGTCACCGGGTGCAATACCGGGTGGTGGCCGGGGGACACGATCATTTGTGCTGGCGTGGCGGCCTGATAGACGGTCTGCAGGCACTGTGGGCGGACCAATCCTCTGCCCCCTCGATCAAGCTAACCTTCACTGCCCAAGGAGTCCGCGATGGAAACTCTGAACCCGTTCGATGACGAGCAACAAAGCTGCCTGATTGTGCAGAATGATGAATTGCAATACAGCCTGTGGCCAGACTTTAGCGCAGTGCCGGCGGGGTGGACGCCGGTGTTTGGCCCGGCGGCGCGTCCGCTGTGCGTGATTTGGCTGGAACAGCATTGGCAGGATATGCGGCCCGCCTCGCTGCGTAAGGCGTGATGGCGCCAATACCGATAACAGGAGTCAGTACCTTGTCAGACCGGAATTTATTACCGACCGAACGGCCGTTCGCCACTGAACTGCCGTTGGTCGCCGCGCAACCCGGGATCTGGGTTGCCGATCAGATTTCGCCGCATGCCAACGCCTATGCGGTTTCCCACTATATTGAGCTGAATGGCCCGCTGGATCAGGCGTGCCTGTTGCGTGCGATTGAGCAGGGGCTGTCGGAAGTAGATACCCTGCAGTTCCGCTTTGAAGAGCGTGACGGGGTGCCGATGCAGTGGCATGACCCCGAGCTGGCGATCCTGCCGGTAGAATACATCGATCTCAGCGAATCTCCCGATGCCGCTGCAGCGGCGCGTGCCCTCATGCAGTTGGATATGTCCGGTGATTTGCGCATCGGTAGCGGCAATGCGTTATATCGTCATATGCTGATCCGCCTGTCGGAACAGCGCTGGTTTTGGTATCAGCGTTATCATCATATTCTGGTAGATGGCTTCAGTTTTACCGCCATTGCCCGCAGAATCGCCCATATTTATACCCGGACGTTGCACAATGAACGGCCGGATCCGACGCCCTTCAGCGCATTCAGCGAAGTGGTCGAGGAATATCAGCGTTATGCGCAATCGTCCACCTCTCAGCGCGACGCTGCCTTCTGGTTGAACAAGGCGCAGCAATTGCCGACGCCTGCCACCCTTTGCCCGCAACCGTTGGCCGGGCAGACGCCAACCACCCGTATTCACCGCTTGTCACAGCTGTGCGACCGACAAGATTTCACGCAGTTGGTGAACGCCGGTCAGCAGCAGTTCAGCGTGGCAGATATGGCACTGGCGTTGGTTGCGTTGTGGGTTTCACGCCTGAGCGGACATGCCAGCTTCAGCGCCGGTTTTATCTTTATGCGCCGTACCGGTTCGGCCGCGCTCTGTGCCAACGGACCGGTGATTAACGTCTTGCCGATCGAAATGCACCTCGACCCTCAGGCTACGCTGAGCGAGGTCGCCGGTAATATTGGTCGTGAGTTAAAAATCGTACGCCGCCATCAGCGCTACGAGGCGGAGCAGGTGCAGCGCGATCTGGGGCGAATTGGCGATGCCCAACCGCTGTACGGCACGGTATTCAACTTTAAGATGTTCGATTTCCAGTTGGACTTCGGCGGTATCGAAGGCATCACCCATGAGCTGGCCTCCGGGCCGGTCCGTGATCTGGAGATTGCGTTGTACCTCGACGAGGCCGGTACGCTGAAGGTCGATCTGTTGGCTAATGCCGAACGTTATCAGCGTGATGAGCTGGCGGCGCATCTGCAACGCCTGCCTCTGTTGTTGCGTCAGTTTGCCGCACAGCCTCAGATGCCGATTGGCGATGCCGATTTGCTCACCGAGCAAGACCGCCAACTGTTGGCCCGGGTTAATGACACGGCACATCCGGTGAAGGCGCAAACCCTCAGCGGGCTGCTGGCGGAGCAGGCGCAGAAAACCCCTGACGCCCCGGCGCTGGCCGATGCGCAGTACCAATTTACCTATCGCGAAACTCGTGAACAGGTTGCCGCGCTGGCGCGTCAGTTGACGGAGCAGGGCGTACAACCGGGTGATATCGTCGCCGTCGCCTTACCGCGCTCGGTCTTTTTGTCTCTGGCGTTAATGGCCATCGTCGAAGCCGGGGCGGCCTATTTGCCGCTGGATACCGGTTATCCTGACGAGCGTCTTGGCATGATGCTGGAGGACGCTGCGCCGCGCCTGATTATCACCGAACCGACCCAGCAGGCACGTTTTGCCGGCAAGGGTGAGATCTTGCTGTATGACGCGCCGTTGCCGATAGACAGCGCAGCCAACGTCACGCTCAATGGACCGACGCCGCATCACCCGGCCTACATTATCTTTACCTCCGGCTCGACCGGGCGACCGAAAGGCGTGTTGGTGGGGCATCAGGCGATCGTCAACCGGTTGCTGTGGATGCAACATCAGTATCCTATGGCGGCAGGCGATGTGGTGCTGCAGAAAACGCCTTGCAGTTTTGACGTTTCGGTATGGGAATTCTTCTGGCCGCTGATAGTGGGGGCCCAGTTAGTGATGGCTCCGCCTGAAGCGCATCGCGATCCGGAACAGCTGCTCCAGCTGATTGATCAACATCGTGTCACCACCATGCACTTTGTCCCTTCGATGCTGGCGGCCTTCGTCAGCGCGTTGGATAGCCCGCAGGCGGTGGCGTGTTGTGCGCCGTTACGTCAGGTATTTTGCAGTGGTGAAGCCTTGCCGGCGGAACTGTGCCGCCTGTGGCAAAGCCGCACTGCGGTGCCGTTGCATAACCTGTACGGGCCGACCGAAGCGGCGGTGGACGTCAGCTGGCATCCGGCCTGGGGCGAAGCCTTGGCTGCCGTCACTGGCGCCAATGTGCCGATTGGTTTACCGGTTTGGAATACCGGTTTACGCATCCTCGATACGCGCCTGCGGCCAGTGCCGCCGGGCGTCGCCGGTGATTTGTACCTTACCGGTGTGCAACTGGCGCACGGCTATCTGGGACGACCGGAACTGACCGCCAGCCGCTTTGTAGCCGATCCTGACGGCGATGGTGGGCGGATGTATCGCACGGGTGACGTCGCCCGTTGGTTGCCGGGAGGCGAGGTGGAATACCTTGGCCGCAGTGACGATCAGTTAAAAATACGTGGGCAACGCATTGAATTGAGTGAAATCGATCATGCTTTGCTGTCGCTGCCGGGGATTAAACAGGCGGTGACTCACGCGCTGGTGCTGGAAAATACGCCAACCGATCCTGGCGGCGGCGATGCCCGTCAACTGGTGGGCTATCTGGTGGCGCAGCCCGGTGTGCGCCTTGATCTGGACGCGCTCCGCGCAGCGTTGGCCGATCGGCTGCCGCCGCATATGGTGCCGGTGGCGCTGGTCGAGATGGCTACTCTGCCGCTGAGTGCCAATGGCAAGCTGGATCGTAAAGCTTTGCCGCAACCGCAGGGCGCAACCCGCGCGGCAGGGCGTGAGCCGCATGCGGGGCTGGAGACGGCGATTGCTGCGGTGTTCGCTCGCCTGCTGCAACGCGAAACCGTGTTTGCCGACGATGACTTCTTTGCCCTCGGCGGGCACTCGCTGTTGGCGATGCGTTTGGCGGCGGAGCTGCGGCGTGAGCTGGGCAAGGCGGTGTCGGTAGGGCAGGTGATGGTGGCTTCCCGCGTGGAACAGCTGGCGCAGCTGTTGGCCGAAGAACGCACCCAGGAAGAAGCTGACAAAACCGGTTTTGACCGCGTTCTGCCGCTGCGCACCACCGAAGGACCAACGCTGTTCTGCCTGCATCCGGCGTCCGGCTTCTCATGGCAGTTCAGCGTGTTGCCGCGCTATATCGATCAGCACTGGTCGCTGGTGGGCATTCAGTCACCACGGCCGGATGGCCCGTTGGCGCTGAGCGAAAATATGGACCAGGTATGCGACGCGCATCTGGAGACGGTGTTGCAAGTGCAACCGCACGGCCCGTATCACTTTATCGGTTACTCGCTGGGCGGTACTCTGGCACAAGGCATTGCCGCGCGCTTACAGGCAAGGGGCGAAGAAGTGGCTTTCCTTGGGCTGCTGGATACCTATCCGCCGGAAACGCAAAACTGGGACGTGATGTTGGATGACAACGTGTTGAAAGAAGTTCAGCGCGAACGACAGCAGTTCCTGGCGGTGTCTGAAGATGCGCTGGATCCGGCATTGGGCGAAACTCGCGTAGCCATGTTCGATAATATCGAAGCCAACTATGCCGATTCGGTTCGTCTGCTTTCAGCCACCCATACGGCGAACTTCAAAGGACAGGCGACGCTGTTTGTTGCGCGCCAGACGTTGCAGGAGGGGATGGATGTTCAGCAGACCTGGTCGCAATATGTGGACGCGCTACAGGTTCATGAACTGGACTGTGCGCACGTGGATATCGTTTCACCAACGTCGTTCAAGGTATTAGGACCGTTGTTGAACCGCATACTTCGCGCTTTATAATACCCAGGGATGGTAGGGGACGAATACATTCGTCCCGATTAACGCGGGCCCAGCATGCTGGGCCCCTACAATCTCGATTACTTACCCAGCGGTACCACCAACGGCGTGTGCGAGACGGGATCGTCAATGATCATGCAGCGCAGACCGTAGACCTTTTCGATCAATTCCGGCGTCACAATATCCTTCGGTGCCCCCTCGGCCACCACTTTACCGTCGCGCATGGCAATCAGATGCGTGGCGTAACGGCAGGCATGGTTGAGATCGTGCAGCACCACCACCAGCGTATGGCCATTTTCACGGTTTAACTGGCGCATCAGTTCCAGCAAGTCGATCTGATGGCTGATATCCAGCCAGGTGGTCGGCTCATCCAACAGCAGCAACGGCGTTTGCTGCGCCAATACCATAGCGATCCAGACCCGCTGACGCTGTCCGCCGGAAAGCGTATCAACCGGCTGTTCAGCCAGTTCAAACACGCCGGTGGAGCGCATGGCCTGTTCGACCGCCTGCTGGTCTTCTTCACGCCAGCGGCTGAACAGGCGCTGATGCGGATAGCGACCGCGTGCCACCAGATCAAACACGGTAATGTCACCTGGCGCGGTCGAGCTTTGTGGCAACAGCCCCAACTGGCGAGCCACCTCTTTGGTGGCATAGTCGCTAATGTGTTTGCCGTTGAGCCAGATGGCACCGGCCTGCGGCTGCATCAGGCGGCTAAGAGTGCGCAGCAAGGTCGATTTACCGCAGGCATTCGGCCCGATAATGACCGTCAGTTCACCGTGCGGAATAGAAACGGAAAGGTCGCGCGCGACGATTTTTTTGTCATAGCCGAGCGTCAGGTTTTCGGCGCGTAACGGCGCGGGCTGTAAGAGTTCAGCATTCATTTTTTTCGTGACTCACGGATTAATAGCCAAATCAGATAAATGCCGCCCAGGCTGACGGTCAATACCCCGACCGGCAACTGATAAGGCATAAACAGGCGTTGCGCCGCGACATCGGCGAGCAGCAGCAACAGGGCACCAGTCAGGGCTGTCAGCAACAGGACGCTGCGGTTGGCGCACAGGCGTCGCGCAATCTGTGGGGCCACCAGCGCAATAAAGGAGATCGGCCCGGCGACGGCGGTGGCGGCGGCGGTCAGGGTAACGCCGACCAATAACAGCAGCACGCGTGAGCGCTCCACCGGCACACCGAGTGCGCAGGCGGTGTCATCGCCCATCTCCAGCAGCCGCATGCGGCGGGCCAGCATCAACAGCAGCAGGCAGCACAGCGCAATCACCGCCAGCACCGGCAAACTTTTCGCCCAGGTCACGCCGTTGAGTGAACCGGCGCTCCACAGTCCGGCGGTCATGGCGGATTCCAGCGAAGCGCTGATGATCAGCCAGGTATTGCCGGCCACCAGCAGGGCGCGAACGGCAATACCGACGATAATCAAACGGAATGACTCGACGCCGTTGCGCCATGCCAGCAGATAAATCAGCGCGGCGGTCAGCAAGCCACCGGCCAGTGCCCCGGAGGTGATGCCGAGAATGCCGCCGTTAAACAGCACTATTGCCACCAGTACGCCGCTGTAAGCGCCGGTATTAAAACCGATGACGTCCGGGCTGCCGAGCGGGTTACGCAGCAGCGATTGGAAGATGGCGCCGCTGATACCGAGCGCGGCACCCAACAACAGCGCCATTATCACGCGAGGCAAACGCCACTGGGTAACGATCACCGCTAGGTTGGCCGGGCCTTCACCGCGTAAGGCGTCGATCACCTGCAGAGCGCTGAGCGACAGAGCTCCGGAACCCAGGGCATAAATCGCCAGTGCCAGAGCGGCAAGCAACAGCAGCAGCGCGGTTAGCGCCGGGCGCGACAAGGCGCGCATTTTGTGGTTGGCCATCAGGCGGGCTGCGGACATCGACATTAGCGCTGCCTCCTGAACATATGGCGTTGGCGCACCAGCATGATCAGCAGCGGTGCGCCAATAAGCGCGGTGACGATGGAAACGCGCAGTTCACCGGCGACCAGGAAGCGGCCGATCAGGTCGGCGCTCAGCAGCAGGATCGGGGTCAATACCAAGGTCCACGGCAGCATCCAGTGCAGCTCGGAGCCGGCCAGTCGCCGGGCAATGTGCGGCATCATCAGCCCGACAAAGGCTATCGGACCAACGGCGGCGGTGGCGCCACCGCACAGCAAAGTGATCGCCAGTAGCCCCAGCAACTGGGTGCGGACGATGCCGGTACCCAGCGCGGTGGCTAACTCATTGCCCATACTCAGGCTGTTCAGCGATTTGCTCATCCACAGCGTGATTGCTGTGCCCAGCAGGATCGGCAGGGCAACGGTGCGCACCACCTGCATATTTTGAATATCCAGCGAACCGGCCTGCCAAAACCGCAGCTGATCGAACACCAGCGGGTTCAACAGGGAAATGCCGGAGGTCATGCCTTCCAGCACCGCCGCCAGCGCGACGCCGGCCAGCGTCAGGCGAACCGGGTTCAGGCTGCTGCCGCCCAATGCGCCGATCAGCGCCACCAGCAGGGCGGCAAACATCGCGCCGGCAAAGGCGAACCACAGATATTCGCCGACGTGAGCGGCACCAAAGAAAGTGATGCCCAATACCACGGCAAACCCCGCGCCGGCGTTAACGCCGAGAATGCCAGGGTCGGCCAGCGGATTGCGGGTGAGGGTTTGCATCAGCACGCCGGACAGGCCAAGGGCGATACCCGCCAGCACGCCGATCAGCGTGCGCGGCAGCCTGGCGTTGGTAATGATGGTGCAGTCGGCGCCGCTACATTGGCCGTTGAGCGCCTGGATAACCGTGTCGAAGGGGATAGATTTGGCACCGAGCGACAGGCTGAGCAGCATGACGACCAACAGGGCGCAAACGGCAATCAGCAAGCCAAGCAGCTTGCGACGAAATGAGCGGGGAGTGCCACCCGCAAGACGGTCCCTGGACAGCGGAATGGACGGTGTGCAATTGCGTGTAATCCGTAACATAACAATCCATTATTTGATTGAATATGAATGATATTTATTATCATTATTGATTGTTTTCATCTATGGTACCATGAGTCCCTTCGCTATTGCAGCACAGACGCTGCCCCTTTTCTTTAGTTGTGGTGAGAAAGCTAATGAGTAAGCCCTCTATTTTGCTTGATTTTGGCCTGCTTAAGACCAATAGCGCCTTTCGCGCTGTGTTCTGCGCGCGTTTTATTTCCATTCTGGCGCTCGGGCTGATGGCCATTGCCATCCCGGTGCAGATCCAGGCCCTGACCGGGTCGACGCTGCTGGTCGGGTTGTCCGTGACGCTGGCCGGCAGCGGCATGTTTGCCGGTTTGCTGATGGGGGGCGTACTGGCTGACCGCTACGAGCGCCGCCGTCTGATCCTCTTCGCTCGTTCCACCTGTGGTATTGGGTTTATCGGTCTTTGTTTAAATGCCGCTTTACCTGCGCCGTCATTAACGCTGATTTATCTGCTGGCGGTTTGGGACGGGTTCTTCGGGGCGGTAGGCGTGACGGCGTTGCTGGCGGCGACGCCTGCGCTGGTTGGGCGTGAAAATATCGTTCAGGCCGGTGCCATCAGCATGCTGACGGTGCGTTTCGGCTCCATTCTTTCCCCGGCGATCGGCGGGTTGGTGATTGCCAACGCCGGCGTGACCTGGAACTACGCTTTGGCGGCCTTCGGCACCTTGCTGACGTTGATCCCTTTATTGCAGCTGCCACAGCTGTTGCCACCCCCTCAGCCGCGTGAGCATCCGCTGCGCGCACTGGCCGGGGGATTTGGCTTCCTGTTTCGTAACCGGGTGATTGGCATGGTGGCGCTGATCGGCGCGTTGCTGACCATGGCCAGCGCGGTGCGAGTGCTGTACCCGGCGATGTCCGGCATGTGGCAGGTCAGTGCGGCGCAGCTGGGCTTTATGTATTCCGCCGTGCCGCTGGGCGCGGCAATTGGCGCCTTTACCAGTGGCCGGGTGGCGCACGTGGCGCGGCCGGGCTGGATGATGCTGATGACGGCGATTGGCGCGTTTGTCGCTATCGGCCTGTTCGGCCTGATGCCCTGGTACGGTCTGGCACTGTTCTTCCTGGTGGTGTTTGGCTACCTGAGCGCACTGAACTCATTACTGCAGTACGGGCTGATTCAGAACCTGACGCCGGATGCTTTCCTGGGGCGCATTAATGGCCTGTGGACGGCGCAAAACGTGGTGGGGGACGCATTGGGTGCCCTGCTGCTGGGGGCGATGGGGGCGTTTATGTTGCCGGCCATGACTTCAACCAGCTTCGGTTTTGGCGTGGCGGTACTGGGTGTGGTACTGGCGTTCGCGATGAAAGGTCTGCGTCAGGTGAGCCTTGGCGGGCAGGAAAGCGATCTCCAGCCCGCCGCGGGATCTACTGAGAAATAAACTGTTTTTCCAACAGCGTCAGCAGGTTGCTGGCGCTGTAGTAGTCCAGTCGGAAGGTGTCATTGCCCAGCGCATAAACCCGCTTATGCTGCACCGCCGGGAGGTGAGCGAGGAAAGGATTGGCCATCAGCCGCTGCGCATCGCTTTCGTTGTTGGCAAACAGCATCAGCGTCTGGCCGTTCAGCCCTTCCGCCAGGTTTTCCCCGGCGAGCTGAATGATGTCCTTTCGCATACCCATGCTGCGGCTGTTGTTCAGCTTGTCAGACGGAACCGCCAGGGTGAAACCCAGCTGCTTGAGCATTTGCCCCTGGGAAGATTCGGCGGTCCACAGGTTGGCTGACTTGCCGTCGGCGCTGAAGACCAGAGCGGAGGTCGGTTGTTCCGGCAGCGTCATACGTTGTTTGAGTGACTTTTCGCGGCTATCGAAATCATCAACGATTTTTTGCGCCTTGGCTTCGTGCCCGGTGGCCTGGCCCAGCTCTATCGCCAGCGCCTGCCAGCTTTTGTCGTCGTAATTGACCACCAGCACCGGGGCAATGGCGGACAGCTGATCGTACAGGCGCACGGCGGAGTCGGCGCCGGTAGCGGAGATGATGATCAGGTCGGGCGCTTCACCGGCAATGGCTTCTGCGTTGGGTTCGCCAATGTACAGGCGCTTTACGCCGCGCTGCGTTGCGATAGCGCTCCATTGGTGGAAGAAACCTTGTGAGTCCGCCAGACGGCTGCCGGGCGTGGTGGCGCCGCTGGCGATCACTGGCGCATCAATCGCCAGCAGGGTGCCGGTGACGGTTACGCTGGTGGAAACGATGCGGGTAGGGGGCTGCTGCAGGGTCACTACGCCGTGTGAAGTTTCGATTTTACGCGGCCAACCGGCCTCTGTGGCATGGGCTGCACCCATGGCTAACATGCCAAACAGTGCGAAGCCGAAGAACAGGTTCTTCTTCATAAAGCATTCCTTAGAATTTAAATAGTAATACTTATCATTTATATAATTAAAACTGCTGGTTTTATAGCACGATAATGAATAGAAGAACTGTTTACATTTATTGACATAGCATATTCACGAGGGTAATTTAACGCGATTCAATACAAATGATAATCATTATTATACAGGTTATTGTTCATGATACGAAAGGGAGAACCGATGAGCGTGACAGTAAAGGGTACCGGGCAGAAGAAGCCGCACAGCAAGGAGAGCGAGTCGTCCGTAGCAGGCGTGTCGCCGACCTCCGGCTTTTTCTTTACCTCTCCTTTCCGTAGCCTGAGCACCCAGGGCTGCTTCGCCAAAATCACGCTGCCGGCCCAGGGCGGGGATCAGCTTAACGGCGAGTTCCAGCAGGCGGTACGGCATGCTTTTGCCGAAGCCAAACTGGCGGGGGTGAAAAACCCGGTCCTGTGCGGCGCGATCCCGTTCGATACTCATCAACCCTCTGCGCTTTTTATTCCCCAGCACACCCAGTGGTTTGAGCGCGATGCCTTTTTGGCTGGCGTAACCTCACCACAGGAAGCCCTGCCGGAAATTATCAGCCAAAATGAAGTGCCGGCACAACAGCCTTTCATGCAGATGGTGGCAGATGCGGTGGAAGCAACCCGTGGTGACCAACTGGATAAAGTGGTGCTGTCACGCCTGCTGGAGATTGAAACACGCGAACCGGTAGACAGTCAGGCATTGATGGCGCGTATCATCGCGCAAAACCCGCATGGCTTCCATTTCCATGTGCCGTTGGAACAAGGAGCATTGCTGGGCGCCAGCCCTGAACTGCTGCTGCGTAAATCCGGCGCACAATTTTATTCCAACCCGCTGGCAGGCTCCGCCCGTCGTGACGCCGACCCGCAGCGGGATCGTGCAGTCAGCCAACAGCTGTTGGTTTCCGAGAAAGATCTCTACGAGCACCAGTTTGTTACCGAAGGTATGCGGCAGGTGCTGGCCGATCGCTGCAGTTATTTGAACATTCCCACCTCGCCTGAATTATTGAGCACCACCACGCTGTGGCACTTGTCTACGCCAATCGACGGCGAGGCCGCCAGCCGGGCGGAAAACGCGTTGTCGTTGGCCTGCCTGCTGCATCCGACACCGGCGCTGTGCGGTACGCCAACGGCGCTGGCGCATCAGGTGATCAAGCAACTGGAGCCTTTTGATCGCGGCCTGTTTGGCGGCATCGTCGGCTGGTGTGATGCCGAAGGCAACGGGGAGTGGGTAGTGACCATCCGTTGTGGCACGGTGCAGGGTAACCAGGTGCGACTCTTTGCCGGAGCCGGCATTGTGCAAGACTCTTCGCCGGAATCTGAATGGCACGAAACCGGCACCAAACTCAGTACCATTTCGCGGGCGTTTGGCCTGAACCAAGGATAGACATTTCCATGAGCATTGCTTTTACTCCCTGGCCTGAGGCATTAGCCCGTCGCTATCGCGAACGGGGATATTGGACCGACCGGCCATTGACCGACATCATCACCCGCCAGGCTAAAAATGACGCCATCGCGCTGATCGACCCGCAACGCAGCCTGAGCTATCGCCAGCTTAATCAACTCTCCGATCGGCTGGCTGCGGCCTTGCTGCGTCGGGGCATACACAGCGGCGATACCGCGCTGGTGCAGTTGGGTAACGTGGTCGAGTTCTACGTGACTTTCTTTGCGCTGTTGAAAATTGGCGTGGTGCCGGTAAATGCGCTGTTTAGCCACCAACGCAATGAGCTGAACGCCTATGCGGCGCAGATCAAACCGGCGTTGCTGATTGCCGATCGTCAGCATGGCCTGTTCGGTAACGACGAATACCTGACGACGTTTCGCGCTGAACATCCTTCATTGCGCCTGGTCGCTTTGCGCAGTGAGGAACAGGGCGAGCAGTCGTTGGCGAGCTGGCTGGAAGAGGATTGCGGCGATTTCGTGGCTGCGCCAACCGCGGCCGATCAGGTAGCGTTCTTCCAACTCTCCGGTGGCAGTACCGGCACGCCGAAGCTGATCCCACGTACCCACAATGACTACTACTACAGCATTCGCCGCAGCGTGGAGATTTGTCATTTTGATGACGAAACCCGTTATTTGTGCGCACTGCCGGTAGCACACAACTATCCGATGAGCTCGCCTGGCGTGTTGGGCGTGTTTTACGGTGGTGGGCTGGTGGTGTTCGCCAGCGATCCGGATGCCGGGCAATGCTTCCGTTTGATCGACCAGCATCAGATCAACGTGACTGCGCTGGTGCCGCCGGCGGTAACGCTGTGGCTGCAGGCCATTGAGGAATGGGGCGGTTGCCAGCAGTTGGCCAGCCTGAAGCTGCTGCAGGTGGGCGGTGCCAAGCTGGGGGAAACCCTGGCCGCGCGCATTCCGGCCGAAATCGGCTGTCAGCTGCAGCAGGTGTTCGGCATGGCGGAAGGCCTGGTGAACTACACCCGGCTGGATGATGACGACCAACATATTTTGACTACTCAGGGCTGCCCGATGTCGCCGGATGACGAGCTATGGGTGGCCGATGACGACGGTAATCCGCTGCCTGTCGGCGAGACCGGGCGTCTGATGACCCGTGGCCCCTACACCTTCCGCGGTTATTACCAAAGCCCGGAACATAATGCCGCCGCCTTCGATAAAGACGGTTTCTACTGCTCCGGCGACTTGATTAGCCTGACTGAAGACGGCTACGTGAAGGTTGAAGGGCGGCAGAAAGACCAAATCAACCGCGGTGGTGAGAAGATTGCCGCCGAGGAGATCGAAAACCTGCTGCTGCGTCACCCGGAAGTGATCAATGCGGCGTTGGTTTCGATGCCGGACGAGTTGATGGGCGAAAAAAGCTGCGCCTACATTATCGCCACCAGCCCATTGAAACCGGTCGTTTTGCGTCGCCATTTACGCGCCGAGGGCGTGGCCGAATTCAAATTACCCGACCGCTTTATACAGGTTGAGACGCTGCCGCTCACCCCGGTTGGCAAAGTGGATAAAAAACTGTTGCGCCAACGCCTGGAGGCGCAACAACTGACTCAGGTCCAGGGAGAATAAGTCATGGCCATTCCAAAACTTAATGATTACGCGTTGCCGACTCAGGCTGAACTGCCGACCAACAAAGTGAGCTGGACGGTGGAACCGCAGCGCGCTGCACTGTTGATCCACGACATGCAGCAGTATTTCCTGAATTTCTGGGGTGAAGACAGCCCGTTGATCAAACAGGTAGTGGAGAACATCGCCAACCTGCGCCGCTACTGCAAATCTCAGGGCATCCCGGTGTTTTACACCGCGCAGCCTAATCAGCAGAGCGATGAAGATCGGGCGTTGCTCAATGATATGTGGGGGCCGGGATTGAACAAGCACCCGGAGCAACAGGCGGTGGTCGCCGCGCTGGCGCCGGAAGAAGACGACACTGTGCTGGTGAAATGGCGTTACAGCGCCTTCCACCGTTCACCGCTGCAGGAAATTCTGCAGGAGTCAGGCCGCGATCAGCTGATCATCTGTGGTGTTTACGCCCATATCGGCTGTATGACCACGGCGATCGATGCCTTTATGCGTAACATTCAGCCGTTTATGGTTGCTGATGGTCTGGCCGACTTCTCCCGCGAAGAGCACCTGATGGCGCTGCGTTACACGGCCGGCCGCTGTGGCCGCGTGGTCACCACCGCCGAACTGCTGCCAGGGATCACCAGCAAAGCGGCGTTGCGTCAGCAAATCATGCCTTTCCTCGACGAAGACAGCGAGGACATGGGTGACGACGAGAACCTGATCGACTACGGTCTGGATTCAGTGCGGATCATGGAGCTGGCGGCACGCTGGCGTAAGATCCGCGGCGATATCGATTTTATCGCTCTGGCCAAGAACCCGACCATTGATGGTTGGTGGGCGCTGTTGTCAGAGGGGAAAGCCTGATGAGTCAACAGGGCGATTTTGCCGGCAAACGAGTCTGGGTTACCGGTGCGGGCGCCGGGATTGGCCTGGAGACCGCATTGGCGTTTGTGCGGGCCGGTGCCGAGGTCATTGGTTTCGATAAGCATTTTGGCGAGCCGGAATACGCGTTTCGCACCGAAGTGCTGGATATCGCCGACAGCGATGCGGTAGATGCCCTGTGTGGGCGTTTGCTGGCGGAGCAGGGTGAGTTGGACGTGTTGGTCAACGGCGCCGGTATTCTGCGCATGGGGCTGGCGGACGAAACCAGCACCGCAGACTGGCTGGCCTGCCTGGCGGTTAATGCCGGTGGTGCATTCAATATGTTCCGCCATGCCCTGCCGGTATTCCGTCGCCAGAGACGCGGCGCTATTGTCAGCGTGGCATCCAATGCGGCGCATGTGCCGCGTGTTGGCATGGCGGCCTATTGCGCTTCCAAAGCGGCGTTGCGTAGCCTGTGCCAAACCGTGGGGTTGGAAATGGCGCCTTATGGCGTACGTTGCAACCTGGTTTCGCCCGGCTCGACCAATACCCCGATGCAGCGCGGCATGTGGCAGGACGAAACGGGGGAACAGAACACCATCAACGGTTTCCCGGAACAGTTCAAGCTGGGTATTCCGCTGGGGAAAATTGCCCAGCCGCAGGAAATCGCCGATGCCATTTTGTTCCTGGCTTCCGATCGCGCCAGCCATATCACCATGCAGGATATCGTGATTGACGGCGGGGCGACGCTGGCGGCCTGATAATCCGCTCGGCAACGCCAGGATAGCCCAAGGGCGCTGCTTGCAGCGCCTTTTCTATTGGCGGCGCAGGGGCATGATTATTTTCAGGGGCAGGGCGGACTTGGTGAGGCTTATAGAGATTATCAGGGCGCAGATGCGAAAAAAGCGCCAAAAGGCGCTTTTTTCTGTATTGGTGGGTCGTGCAGGATTGACTCGGCCTTGGGCCTCGCCCTGCGGGCAACGCTGTGCGTTGTCGTCTCGCTTCGCTCGGCTCGAACCTGAACGCAGGTTCTCATCCAGCACGACACGGCGGAGTATGTGATCAAGGAGTTTGCGCGAATTAAGGTGGTGCAGATGCGAAAAAAGCGCCTAAAGGCGCTTTTTTCTGTATTGGTGGGTCGTGCAGGATTCGAACCTGCGACCAATTGATTAAAAGTCAACTGCTCTACCAACTGAGCTAACGACCCGCAGAAGTGGTGGGTGATGACGGGCTCGAACCGCCGACCCCCTCCGTGTAAAGGAGATGCTCTACCAACTGAGCTAATCACCCACTTCAGGACTTCCAGGTACTGCTAAACAAGAGAATGAGTGGTGGGTGATGACGGGCTCGAACCGCCGACCCCCTCCGTGTAAAGGAGATGCTCTACCAACTGAGCTAATCACCCTCATTCTTCTCATTTCTTACTGCTTTACTGCTCAACAAGATGGTGGGCGATGACGGGCTCGAACCGCCGACCCCCTCCGTGTAAAGGAGATGCTCTACCAACTGAGCTAATCGCCCCGTCTTGTTGGAGTCGCATTATAGGGATAGTTGAAAGTGAGTCAACGGTTTTTAAAATGATTTCAATCGTTCGCCGCAAATTTAAACAGGATGCGATATTTATCGCCAGCAATGCTGATTCTTTGCACATTGTTATGCGAAAAGCGCCGCAGAGATGATGAAAGCTGATGCAGCAATATCGTGTCAGCGTTGAGGAATTAGCGCGTGGTGATACAATGTCGGCCACTTTTTTAAATTCCGAGCAATCGTCGGCAACCGCTGACATGCGTTGCGTAATAAGGCAGTGAACCCAATGAAAATCAAAACCCGTTTTGCACCGAGCCCAACCGGCTATCTTCACGTCGGTGGCGCCCGTACTGCGCTTTACTCCTGGCTATTCACTCGCCATGCTGGCGGTGAGTTCGTTCTGCGTATCGAAGATACCGATTTGGAACGCTCGACCCAGGATGCTATCGACGCAATTATGGATGGCATGAACTGGTTAAACCTGGATTGGGACGAAGGCCCGTACTTCCAGACCAAGCGTTTTGACCGTTATAACGCGGTGATTGACGACATGCTGGTGCAGGGAACTGCTTATAAATGCTATTGCTCGAAGGAACGTCTGGAAGCGCTGCGTGAAAAGCAGATGGAAAACGGTGAAAAACCGCGTTACGACGGCCACTGCCGCGACAGCCAATGCAGCCATACTGACGACGAGCCGCACGTGGTGCGTTTCCGTAACCCACAGGAAGGCTCGGTAATCTTCGATGACAAGATCCGTGGTCCGATCGAATTCAGCAACCAGGAACTGGACGATCTGATCATTCGTCGTACCGACGGTGCGCCGACCTATAACTTCTGCGTGGTGATCGACGACTGGGATATGGAAATCACCCACGTGATCCGCGGTGAAGACCACATCAACAACACCCCGCGCCAGATCAACATCCTGAAAGCGCTGGGCGCACCGGTACCGGAATACGCCCACGTTTCGATGATCCTCGGTGACGACGGTAAAAAGCTGTCTAAACGTCACGGTGCCGTGGGCGTGATGCAGTATCGCGATGACGGTTATCTGCCGCAGGCGTTGCTGAACTATTTGGTGCGTCTGGGTTGGTCACATGGCGATCAGGAAATCTTCTCTATTGATGAGATGAAAGAGTTCTTCACGCTGGAAGCGATCAACAAATCCGCCAGCGCCTTCAATACCGAAAAGCTGCAGTGGCTGAACCATCATTATATTAACCATATGCCGGCCGAAGAAGTTGCCGTGTATCTGGCGTGGCACGTGGAGCAACTGGGCATTGAAACCCGCAACGGTCCGGAGCTGAAAGATATCGTTAAGCTGCTGGGCGAGCGCTGCAAAACGTTGAAGGAAATGGCTGAGTCTTGCCGTTACTTCTACGAAGACTTCAGCGAGTTCGACGCTGACGCTGCGAAAAAACACCTGCGCCCGGTTGCACGTCAGCCGCTGGAAGCGGTACGCGCCAAATTGGCGGCCATCACCGCCTGGACGCCGGAAAACGTGCATGATGCCATTCAGGGCACGGCTGATGAGCTGGGCGTCGGTATGGGCAAGGTAGGTATGCCGCTGCGCGTAGCGGTCACCGGTGCCGGTCAGTCACCAGGCATGGATGTGACCGTGCATGCCATCGGGCAGGCACGTTCTCTACAGCGTATCGATCTGGCATTGGCTTACATCGCCGGGCGTGAAGCTCAGGCCTGATAGTTTCTGAGCCTATAATGAAAAAGCCCCGTGGAGCAATCCCGGGGCTTTTTTTGTCGCTGTCGATCAGGCCTGTTCAGCGGCCGGCACGGTGGGGCGGTAGGCGAGGAAGTACATCAGGCCGACGAAACCGGCGCCGCCCAGCGCGTTACCGAGAAACACGGCCGTGAAGTTGGGCAGGTATTGGCTCCAACTTAAACCACCGGCAAAAATGGCCGCCGGGATAATAAACATGTTCGCCACCACGTGCTGGAAGCCGATGGCGACAAACGCCATCACCGGGAACCACATGCCAATCACTTTGCCCGGCACATCCTTGCTGGCAAAGGCCAGCCACACCGCCAGGCACACCAACCAATTGCAGCCTACGCCGGATATAAAGGCGTGCAGGAAGTCGGCATCTACCTTGGCTTGTGCAATGGACAGGGTTTTGTGCAGGAAGGCGCCTTCGGTCAGGCCAAGCAGGTGGCCAAAGAAATAGGCGACGGCCAGGCTACCGGCGAAGTTGGCCAGGGTGACCCAGAACCAGTTGCGCACGACAGCAAGCAGCGAAATTTGGCGAGCAAACCAGGCTATCGGCAGGGTCATCATATTACCGGTCAGCAGCTCGCCGCCGGCCAGAATCGTCAGGATAAGCCCTATCGGGAAGACGGCAGCGCCCAGCAATGCGCCGAAGGAGCCCCATTCGGCCGGCAGGGTGCCGATCACGTGGATATCCAACAGGAAGCCGGTCGCGATAAAGGCACCGGCGAGAAAGCCCAGAATGAGCAGGTTGGCGAGCGACGCCCGGCTTTTGTTTACGCCGGCCTGAATGGCTAACGCAGCGATTTCTTTTGGTGAATGCAACGACATAACTGACTCGGTTTATTGTTGTGGGATTTAAGACGCGGGGAAGTCTATGCCTGTGGGCGAGATGACTCAAGGGTATTTCGCTAACATTCCGTTAATTAAAAATCAACACAATGGATAAGGTTTTTTGTTTTTTGTGAAGTCAGGCGACGATGGCTGATTTTTGTCCGTCATGGCGATTTTTTAGCGTGAAACGCGCTGATTTGGCGGCTTTTTCAGCGCTTGATCGACTAATTCAATTTAGCCGTTGACAGTTTTTCAGGGGTTTCATATTATGCGCCCCGTTCACAGGATTTCGTGATTGTGGATTGGGGCTATAGCTCAGCTGGGAGAGCGCTTGCATGGCATGCAAGAGGTCGACGGTTCGATCCCGTCTAGCTCCACCAACCTTTATCTCAGAAGGGTTGGGGAATACCGTAACGCCGGTTAAAGCGTACCACTTTTGTGGGGCTATAGCTCAGCTGGGAGAGCGCTTGCATGGCATGCAAGAGGTCGACGGTTCGATCCCGTCTAGCTCCACCACCATTTAAAAAGCCGACCTTAGGGTCGGCTTTTTGCTTTCTGTCTTTTCCCATATTAAATCACCGTAACGCCTCCTGTTATGCCAGCAGTTACAGAAGAATCGCAGGCAATAAAAAAGGCCGCCGAAGCGACCTTTGCATGACTGGCTTTTAAGCTTAGCCCAGAACCAGGCCTGCAATCGACGCAGACAGGATGCTGACCAGCGTAGAACCGTAAACCAGCTTCAGACCAAAGCGGGAAACCACGTTGCCCTGGTGCTCGTTCAGCCCTTTAATCGCACCGGCTACGATGCCGATGGAAGAGAAGTTGGCGAAGGAAACCAGGAACACCGACAGGATACCCAGGCTGCGCGGAGAGAGTTCAGCAGAAACCTTCTGCAGCTCCATCATCGCCACGAATTCGTTGGAAACCAGCTTGGTCGCCATGATGCTGCCAACCTGCAACGCTTCGTGCTTAGGAATACCCATAATCCAGGCAAATGGATAGAAGAAGTAGCCCAGGATTTCCTGGAAGCTCAGGCCGAAGATGGCGCTGAACAGGCCGTTGAGCGCGGCGATCAGGGCAATAAAGCCGATCAGCATCGCAGCAACGATAATCGCGACTTTGAAACCTGCCAGGATATATTCGCCCAGCATTTCGAAGAAGCTCTGGCCTTCGTGCAGGTTGCCCAGATGCAGCTCTTCTTCTTTACTGGTGTCATAAGGGTTGACCAATGACAGCACGATAAAGGTGCTGAACATGTTCAGTACCAGCGCCGCCACCACAAACTTGGCGTCCAGCATGGTCATGTAAGCGCCGACGATGGACATGGAAACCGTGGACATCGCGGTTGCCGCCATGGTGTACATGCGCTTTTCTGACATCTTGCCCAGAATATCTTTATAGGCGATGAAGTTTTCAGACTGGCCCAGGATCAGCGAGCTGACGGCGTTGAAGGACTCCAGCTTGCCCATACCGTTTACTTTTGACAGCACGGTACCAATAATGCGGATGATAAACGGCAGTACTTTAATGTATTGCAGAATACCGATCAGCGCAGAGATAAAGACGATTGGGCACAGTACCTTCAGGAAGAAGAAGGCCAGACCTTTGTCGCCCATACCGCCGAATACAAAATCAGTCCCTTGCCCAGCAAACCCGAGCAGCTTGTCAAACAGCGCGGCAAATCCTTTTACAAAGCCTAAACCCGCTTCCGAATGCAGGAAAAAATAGGCCAGCAGTACTTCAATAACCAACAGTTGAATAACATAGCGAATGCGGATGCTTTTACGATCGCGACACACTAAAAGTGCCAGGATCGCGACGACCACTAACGCCAACGCAAAGTGCGCAATATGGGACATGTTTGCTCCAAACTTGAGGCAGGCTGAATTTCGGATGTCATTTTATGTAACGCCACGTTTAAAAACGAGAGCTCTATTGCAAATATGGAAAATCATAGGGGGAAACATCTTAAACTTGTACGGTAAAGCATAAAAAATCAAGAGGTTAATCAATCCATATGAAATTCATATTCTTGCGCTAAATGGATCATCCAAAGGATTTTTCCCAGGATAGAACTTCGTTCAGTGCGGTAAATGTTCACTTACCCGCCAAACCCTTCGTTAAACCCGTGGTTATTTTCTATTGCAGAGATAAGCATTACCGCTCTAAATGCACTTGATAATTATTATCATTTACATAAGATAACCACAGGCTTAATAGAAGTAAGGGTTCAGAACATGCTGAACAGTGATGTGGTTGAAACCACCAGTCGCCCTGCCAGGAAGATCAAACTTTCCTTGATGGGCCCCGCATTCATAGCGGCTATCGGCTATATCGATCCCGGTAATTTTGCCACCAACATCCAGGCAGGCGCTTCCTTTGGCTACACCCTGTTGTGGGTGGTGGTGTGGGCCAACGTCATGGCGATGTTGATCCAGCTGTTGTCCGCAAAACTCGGTATTGCCACCGGTAAAAATCTGGCAGAGCACATTCGCGATCGTTTCCCGCGTCCGGCGGTTTGGGCCTATTGGGTTCAGGCGGAAATCATTGCCATGGCCACAGATTTGGCCGAGTTTATTGGTGCAGCGATTGGCTTCAAACTGCTGCTGGGCGTTACGCTGTTGGAAGGGGCGATCCTGACCGGTATCGCCACGTTCCTTATCCTGATGCTGCAAAAACGCGGGCAGAAACCGCTGGAAATGGTGATCGGCGGTTTGCTGCTGTTTGTTGCCGCAGCTTATATGGTGGAATTGGTATTTTCACAACCGCAGTTGGAGCCTTTGTTGAAAGGCATGGCGATACCGGACCTGCCGAACGGCGACGCGGTATTTTTGGCTGCCGGGGTGCTCGGCGCCACCATCATGCCGCACGTGATTTATCTGCATTCGTCATTAACCCAGACCGGCGGTGAGCATTCAAAAGCCGATCGCTACGCGGCCACCAAGTTTGACGTCGCCATTGCCATGACCATAGCCGGTTTTGTTAACCTGGCGATGATGGCTACCGCCGCTGCGGCCTTCCATTTTAACGGCCACAGCGGCATTGCCGATCTCGATCAAGCTTATCTGACGCTGCAACCGCTATTGGGTCAGGCGGCAGCGACCATCTTCGGACTGAGTCTGGTCGCTGCCGGATTATCTTCCACCGTGGTGGGGACGCTGGCAGGGCAGGTTGTGATGCAGGGATTTGTACACTTTTATATTCCGCTGTGGGTGCGCCGGGTGGTCACCATGCTGCCGTCGTTTATCGTCATTATGATGGGCATGGACGCTACGCGTATTCTGGTACTGAGCCAGGTGCTGCTGAGTTTCGGTATTGCGCTGGCGCTGGTGCCGCTGTTGTCGTTCACCGGCAACCGCGAGCTGATGGGGGAGATGGTCAACAGCCGCAGCATACAGGCGATAGGGAAAGTGATCGTGCTGGTGGTGGTTGGGCTGAACGGCTACCTGCTGGTCAGCAGCCTTCTCTGAGCGGACACCAAATGAAAGGCCGACATTGAGTCTAATGCGGTTCACTCAAGCTCAATATCAGCGGAAACCCGGGCGCCCCGGGTTTCTCGCTCTGTTAAATGAGGGGTATTAGGCGGGCTGACGGCCTTTGGCCGTCAATCATCGTGGTCATGGTGGCGATGATCGCGATCGTCATGACGTCGGCCTTTCCCGTGATGCTTCTCATGGTGCTTATAATAGTGCTTATCGTATTTACGATAGCGCCCCTCATGATAGTAATAATTCTTGCGCCAGTAATTGTTGTCTCGCCAGCGATAACCATCCCAGTTGTAGCCCCGACGATTGCGTTCACCCAGGTACCGACCCTGATGGCCCTGCCACCAGTCGCGGTCGCGCCAGTCATAACCGTCCCAGTAACGGCCGCGATTGTCTTGCTCACCGATACGTAATGAGACGCCCGGCATCAGATCGATACTCAGCCCTTCCGCCTGCGCTGGCTGGATGGCAGGCAGCGTTGACACCACCAACAGAGCGGCCAATAACAGAGGTTTAAACATGAATGCTCCTTTCCGCCGTAGCGGCTTGGCCGGTTTTACAATTAATGAAGCGCGTTCATCAGTTTATAAAACAGCCTTATAGTTTTACCTGCAATATCGGCATATTAGCCTTTGTGGATAGGGTTGAATCTTAGCGGCATTCTTAAAAACGGGGCAGGGAGAGTGATTTAAGATTTGTCTGGCACGGCAGGCGTTATCGCCGGCGATAAACCGGCGATAATTGTAAGCGATTACATTAATATTTGCTCGATCTGCTTAATTTCATCATCGCTAAAGGTGCGGTTAGCCAACATGCCTACGGCGTCTTCAATTTGGCTGGTCTTGCTGGCGCCAATCAGTGCCGAAGTGACGCGATCGCCACGCAATACCCAGGCCAGCGCCATTTGCGACAGCTTCTGTCCGCGCTGCTGCGCCAGTGCATTAAGTCGACGAATTTTTCCCAGTTTATCCTCGGTGAGCTGATCGGGTTGCAGGAACTGGCTGCCGCTGGCAGCGCGTGAATCCTGGGGAATGCCCTGCAGATAACGATCGGTCAACAGGCCGCCGGCCAGCGGTGAGAAGGCGATAGAACCCACACCGTGTTCTTCCAGCGTATCCAACAATTCTGGCTCCACCCAACGTTCGAACATGGAGTATTTCGGCTGATGGATCACGCAGGGCGTGCCGAGCTGCTGCAGAATGCTGAACGCCTGGCGCGCACGATCGGCAGGGTAGTTGGACAACCCGACGTAAAGCGCCTTGCCCTGTCGTACCAGCAAATCCAGGGCGGCCATGGTTTCTTCCAGCGGCGTGTCCGGATCCGGTCGATGGTGATAGAAGATGTCCACGTATTCCAGCCCCATGCGCTGCAGGCTTTGATTCAGGCTGGCGACCAGGTACTTTTTCGATCCCCAATCCCCATAAGGCCCGGGCCACATGGTGTAACCGGCCTTTGACGAGATGATCAGTTCATCGCGCCAGGACTTCAAATCCGCCTTGAGAATGCGACCGAAGTTTTCCTCGGCGGAGCCGGGCGGCGGGCCATAATTGTTGGCCAGATCGAAATGGGTAATGCCGAGATCAAACGCGCAGTGGATCAGCTTGCGAGCATTGTCATACAGCGTGACGTCACCAAAGTTATGCCATAAGCCAAGTGAAATGGCCGGGAGCTTTAGCCCGCTGCGACCGCAGCGACGGTATTCCATACTTTGATAACGTGAAGAATCAGCCTGGTAGAGCATACGAACCCTTTTCAGCGGAGGTGAAATGAATTTTAGTGTATGCGCTTTCACCACATTTGTCAGAGGCTGCGATCACGCTAAACAGCCTGTATATCAACATGGCTTATCAGAGCGGCCCAATGCCAGCCAATGGGGCAGGGATGTAACGCAGGGTTTCCAGTTACCTTTCAGACATAAAGTTCGAAATTTATACAACATCTTCGATACTTAATACTGAAAATCCTAACCCTTGGCAGGTGATGATCATGAATAAGAACTATACGGTGGCTGATTACCTACTCGATCGTTTAGCTCAGATCGGCATCCGGCACTTCTTTGGCGTGCCTGGTGACTATAACCTGCAGTTTCTTGATCACGTGATCGACCACCCGCAAATCACCTGGGTAGGGTGCGCCAATGAACTTAATGCCGCCTATGCTGCTGACGGTTACGCGCGTTGTAAACCAGCCGCCGCCTTGTTGACGACTTTTGGCGTAGGTGAATTGAGCGCGGTCAACGGTATTGCCGGCAGCTATGCCGAATACCTGCCGGTGATCCACGTGGTGGGCGCCCCGGCTCTGCGTGCGCAACGGGCTGGTGAATTGTTGCATCACTCCCTGGGCGACGGGGATTTTGGTCACTTCGCCCGCATGGCGAAAGAGGTGACCGTGGCTCAGGCCAGCCTCACCGCCGATAACGCCGAAGGGGAAATAGATCGCCTGCTGACTACCGCGCTGTTCGAGCGTCGTCCGGTCTATCTGCTGCTGCCGAGCGACGTGGCTGAAGCGCCGCTGGTGTCAAAGCCTGCCCCGTTAATGCTACGACAGGCCAATCTTTCACCGGCATCACTGCAGGCCTTTATCACCGCCGCACGGGAATTGCTGTTACCGGCCCGGCGGGTTTCTCTGCTGGCCGATTTCCTGGCCGAACGCTTCGGTGCCGAAAAGGTGCTGGAGCAGTGGATGAATGAGGTGGATATGCCGCATTCAACCTTGCTGCTTGGCAAGAGCGTATTGGACGAAACTCATGCCTGTTTCACCGGGACCTACGTCGGTGCGGCTAGCGAGCCACAGGTAAAACAGCTGATTGAGAACGCCGACGTGATCATTAATGTTGGCGTACGTTTTACCGATACCATTACCGCCGGATTCAGTCAGCATCTTCCTGCCGAGAAATGTATTGATCTTCAGCCCTTTGAAGCGCGTGTGGGGCAGCAGGTATTCAGTCAAATCCCGATGCGTGACGCGGTTATCGCGTTACACCAGTTAACGTTGTCGCTGGCCAACCAATGGCAACGGTCAGAGATTAAACGTTCAGCGTTGCCGGATCCGAACGGCAGCGGTCTGGATCAGCACGGTTTCTGGCAACAGATACAGGGCTTTTTGCGGCCGGGCGATATCCTGCTCGCCGAGCAGGGGTCTGCCTGTTTTGGCGCGGCATCGCTAAGCTTGCCACAAGGCTGCCGTTTCATCGTCCAGTCGCTGTGGGGATCTATCGGTTACACACTGCCGGCGGCGTTCGGTGCACAGACGGCGGAGCCGGAGCGGCGAGTGTTGCTGCTGATTGGCGACGGTTCAGCACAGCTGACGGTGCAGGAATTGGGATCGATGTTGCGCGATGGGCTGAAGCCGGTGATCTTCCTGCTGAATAATGACGGATACACCATTGAACGGGCAATCCACGGCCCGAACCAGCGTTATAACGACATCGCTCATTGGAACTGGACCCAACTGCCGCAGGCGTTAGGTGCTGAACGCCAAGTGAAAGCGTTACGCGTTACCGAACCGGAACAGCTGCGCCAGGCGCTGAGCGAAGTGGCCGACAGCCCACAGCTGGCCTTTGTCGAAGTGGTGCTGCCGAAGATGGACATTCCCGAACTGCTGCAAACGATCTCAAGTGCCCTTCAGTCACGTAACGCGGCGGCCTGAACCTGTTAGCTTTCCAAAAGCCGCTCCAGCATCCAGTACCCCGCCGGTCCCGGCGGGGTCAGCTTAGACCAAACCGCATCCACCGATATCAGCTTGGGCCAGCCGCGCGGACGCAGCTCGGTGAGCCTGTTGTGACCGTATTGCTGCACCAGCCAGCGAGGCAGTACCGCCCAGCCAAACCCTTGTTCCGCCATTTCCAGCAACAGCAGATAGCTGGGGGCTGACCATACCAGCCCGCCAGAGCGGGCGGTTTCGGCACCGGTATAGGTGTTCAGGATAAGTTGCCGCGTGCTGGACAGTTGTTCAGGCGTGGGCGAGGCAGTTTGCGCCATCGGGTGCGAATGTGCGACGAACAGCCCCATTTCGGTTTGCTCCGGCAGCCGGGCAAAGGCGATGTCTGGCGGATACTGTTTTTGCACCTCAACCATGCCCAGGTGCGCGCGACCGATTTGCAGCAGGTCAATCACGTCACCTTCTTCAGCGATCATCCACTCCAGTTCGATATCCTGATAACGCTGCTCGAACTGCTGCATCAGCCGGTCATGGTGTTTCGGCTGATAGGTATCGGAAAACACTACGCTTAAGCGCGGCTCTATATTGTCCGCCAGCCGAATGCTCAGGGCATCCAACCGTTCGCTGGCCGCAAGAATTTCCTGTACATGGCCCAGCACTTTCCGCCCAGCGGCTGTCAGTACCGGCTGGCGTGCCTGGCGATCGAACAGGATCAAACCCAGATCGGCCTCAAGATTGGCGATGGCGGTACTGATGGTTGACTGGCTTTTACGCAGCTTACGGGCCGCGGCGGAAAAAGAGCCCAGGGCGGCGGCTTCAACGAAGGCCAGCAAAGCTTCGGGGGAGTAGCGCATGATGTATCTACTTTATAGATGGAATCTATCTTTAATCTACTCAAAAACTCGATGATAATCACCTGGTTTTCATAGGAGGCGAATAAATTCGCTCCTGGTAACACGGGCGCGGCTTGCAGCGCCCCTACAAATTTATAAGGTAAAAAACAGGTGATGTATGCAACTGCAAAACAAGTCTTTCATTGAACGTATCGTCCACGCCGTCGGTTTTGAGGCTATCGCAGTGATGATTTGCGCCCCGCTGGGCGCCTGGCTGCTCAACCGTTCGATGGTGCAGATCGGTGCGTTGGCGGTGATGTTATCCACCGTCGCCATGGTTTGGAACATGGTTTATAACACGGTATTTGACCGCCTGTGGCCGGTGAGCCGTGTGGCACGTAACCTTAAAGTGCGGGTGTTTCACGCGCTGGGCTTTGAGGCCGGTTTTGTGCTGATCGGCGTGCCGATTGCCGCCTGGATGCTGAGCATTTCTTTCGTTCAGGCCTTTATGCTGGAGATCGGTTTCTTCCTGTTCTTCCTGCCGTACACCATGCTCTATAACTGGGTGTACGACACGCTGCGTCAGCGCTGGTTCGAGGCGCGCCAGCCGGTGAATTCCGGTGCGAAATAAGCCGTCGTATCCGCCGTGATTCTGAGGTAATGTCGAAGAATTACGGCGATGAAAACGAGGAGCAATGATGAAAGTGCTGGGACTGCTGGGCGGTATGAGCTGGGAATCGACCATTCCTTATTACCGCACGATCAATGAACAGGTTAAGCAACGGCTGGGCGGTCTGCATTCCGCTAAAATCGTGCTCTACAGCGTCGACTTTCACGAGGTGGAACGCCTGCAGCATCAGGGCGACTGGGACGGCGCCGGGCGCTTGTTGGCTGACGCGGCGACCTCGTTACGCGCCGCCGGTGCGCAGGCCATCGTCATTTGCACCAACACCATGCACAAGGTGGCGGATGCGGTCGAGCAGGCCAGCGGTTTACCGCTGATCCACATCGCCGACGCCACCGCGCTGCGGGTGCGCCAACAGGATATTCGTTGCGTTGGGCTGCTCGGTACGCGCTTTACCATGGAGCAGGAGTTCTACCGTGGGCGACTGCAGGAAAAGCACGGTATCGAGGTAGTCACTCCCGTAGCAGCCGATCGTGACATTGTGCACCGCATTATTTATGAAGAACTGTGCCTGGGTAAAATCCGCGATGCGTCGCGCGACGAGTATCGCCGCATTATCGGTGATCTGGAGCAGCAGGGGGCTCAGGGCATTATTTTCGGCTGTACCGAAATTGGCCTGCTGGTCAGCGCGCAAGATGCGTCAGTGCCGGTATTCGACACCACCGAAATCCATGCGCGCGCCGCAGCGGAATTCGCGCTGGCTTAATCTTCGCGCTGGCTTAATCTTCGCGCGGGGGAAGCTGTTTGCCCTTGCCCACCAGCATCAGCGGTTTGCCCGCCAGCACCAGCCAGGCGGGCAGCATCACGATGCACAGCACCGGCAGCAGATGCAGCTCCGGCACCACCGCAACGGCCATAAACAGGCTGAGCCAGCCGTCACGCGTGACCACCAGTACCAACCCCATAATGGCGCAGGAAACGGTAATGGCTGCCGGCACGGCCGGCACGTGCTGATGCAGCATCAGCCCCAAGGCTACGCCGACAAACACCGCCGGGAAGATGCGCCCGCCGCGAAAGCCACTGGCAGCGGCAATCACCAGCGCCGCCAGTTTAGTCAGCGTAATCAGCATCAGCTCCGTGACGGAGAAATTCTCACCGATGGCTAACTGCTTCATTTCGTCCAGCCCTTTGAACAGCGTGATTTCACCGCCGATCAGCGCCAGCAGGCCGAGCACAAAGCCGCCTAACCCCAGCATCAGCACCGGATTCTTAATCGAATGAAATAGGCGATGAATGTGCGGAAAACTCCACACGGCTACCATACCCAGCGCGATAGCGATCAGGGCGACAACCGAGCCGCTGAAAATATCTGCCAGCCGGGTCGCGGCATAGGCATCAATTTGCAGTGAGAAATTCGGGGTGAAAAATAGCTGGGTGGTGACCGCTCCCGCCGCTGCCGCCATCAGCGGGGCAAATAGCCTGTCCCACAAGGGAACGTCATTATTGCCCGCCAGGGTTTGCGAAAAGATCAGCGCCGCGGCGACCGGGGTGCCAAACAGCGCGCCGATGGTGCCGGCCGCCGCGAGAATAATCCAGTCCATACGCGGCACTTTCGGCAGCAAACGCGAACCTGCCGCCACCACCAGCGCAATATTGATGGCGGTGATCGGATTTTCCGGTCCCAAACTGACGCCGCCCGCCAGGCCAATAATCAACGCCAGCCCCAGCCCAGGCACCGCAGAAAGCGGCAACGGCATGCCGATCAAAGACTCGGTCGCCGGATCCGGCCCTGCATGGCCGGGGAGAAAACGGATAATCAGCCCGACGGCGACGCCGGTGAGCGTTAACATGCCCACCAGCCACCAGGGGGAGTGAGTGTCAATATTCAACGCTGCGGGAACATTGACCCAGAGCAGCCGTTGCAGGGCCTCGGCGAACTTCATCACCAGAATGAGTACCAAACTTGAGGCAGAACCGATAATGAGAGCAGGCAGAGCGAAGGCCAACATGGCATTGGCGCGCGGGTGCAACATGCGGGGATCCCTTGTCAATGGCCCTCTGGCTGGCAGGGCGAACGGGTGATTGGGTTATAGCGCTAGCTTGCCAGACAATCGACACGCTGGCACGCAAAGAAATTTCCGGCTGGGCCAGGTCCACAGCGGAGTAATAGTGCCTACGAGTTATGACGGTTAACAGCCACTGCGCGACGTTTTTTGCCGCAATTTGTTTCAAATCGCCTTGAAGCCGCCAGGCTGAAACGTTTTTTGTGATCTGGATCGCTAATGGACGGCAGCGCGGAGGATGGTGATTGTTGTTTTTGCGGCGGGATTTTACAGTGTGGGCAGCTTTCTATTATTCATTTTGCGGAGAAGATACTGATGACCTATGCCCTCGTAGGTGATGTAGGCGGCACCAATGCCCGCCTGGCGTTGTGCACTGTGGCGACGGGTGAAATTACCCAGGCGAAAACCTATTCCGGCCTGGAGTTTGACAGTCTGGAGGCGGTGATCCGCCAATATTTGCAAGAGCATGATATTCAGGTGCAGGACGCCTGTATCGCGATTGCCTGCCCGGTCACCGAAGACTGGGTTGCCATGACCAATCACACCTGGGCGTTTTCGATTAAAGAGATGAAGGCCAACCTGGGGCTGAGCCATCTGGAAGTGATTAATGACTTCACCGCCGTGTCGATGGCGATCCCGATGCTGTCAGAAGACGACGTGTTGCAGTTCGGCGGCGGTAACGCGCAAAAAGACAAACCTATTGCGGTATACGGTGCCGGGACTGGCCTGGGGGTGGCGCATCTGGTGCACGTCAACCGCCGCTGGGTGAGCCTGCCGGGCGAGGGCGGTCACGTGGACTTTGCGCCGAACAGCGAAGAAGAGGACATCATTCTGGAGGTACTGCGCGCCGAAGTGGGTCATGTCTCCGCCGAACGCGTCCTGTCCGGTCCCGGCCTGGTCAATCTTTACCGCGCTATCGTCAAGTCGGATAACCGGCTGCCGGAAAAGCTGGAGCCGAAGGACATTACCGAGCGCGCATTGGCCGACAGCTGCATCGATTGCCGCCGTGCCCTGTCGCTGTTTTGCGTAATTTTGGGCCGTTTCGGCGGCAATCTGGCGTTGAACCTGGGGACCTTCGGCGGCGTTTACATCGCCGGGGGCATTGTGCCGCGCTTTATGGAATTCTTTAAAGCTTCCGGTTTCCGTGCGGCGTTCGAGGATAAAGGACGTTTCAAAGATTATGTACGTGAGATCCCGGTATTCATGATTACCCATGGCCAACCGGGCTTGCTGGGTGCCGGTGCCCACTTGCGCCAGACGCTGGGGATGCATCTGTAACCTGACGCAGCGATAAAAAAAGGGGCGCAACCCAGTGGGTTGCGCCCCTTTTTGCCGTCTAAGCTATCAGGCTTTAGCCAGATGCGCCGGCTCGAATGTTTCTTCTTCCTGCGCTACCGCTTTCGGTGCCTTGATGAACAAGGTGATAATCAGGGAAGCGATGGACAGCACGCCAATCACCATAAAGGTCGCGTGGAAGCCGCCGAAGTATTTGGCGACAAATGACCCCGCCAGCGCGCCCAAACCGAAGCCTTGATAGATGATGCCGTAGTTTTTGCTGTGGTTTTTCAGGCCGAAGAAGTCACCGACAATCGCTGGGAACACGGTGATGTTGCCCCCGAAGCAGAAGGCGACTGCGCCGACGCAGATAAAGAACAGTGTGTGATTCAGGGTGAGGAAGCTCAGCGCCACAATCGCCAGCACGGTAACCAGCATGGTGAAGCTGATGACGCGCATGCGGCCCACTTTGTCAGACAGCGTGCCCAGAATGATGCGGCCTGCGGTGTTAAAGATAGCGACGGCGGACACGGTGTTGGCGGCGGTCGCCAGGTCCATTCCGGCCAGTTGCACGCCCATGTCTTTGACGATACCGATCAGGTAGAGACCACTCATGCAGGCAGCGAAGAAAATCATGAACAGCAGGTAGGCTTCTTTGGTCGCCAGCATCTGGCGTACGCTGAAGTCGTTGCCCAGGTTACCCGCGCTCTGCTGTGCGGATTTGCTTGCCAGTACGGGTTCTTTCAGCAGCAGGGAGCCCAGAACAATCAGCGCCATAACAATGGCACCCCAGTAGAAGAAGGCACTGGAGACGCCCACGTCGGCAATCAGCGCGGCGTTGACGTATTTGAACAACAGGCTGCCGCTACCAAAAGCCCCCACAGAGATACCCGAGATCAAGCCTTTGTTGGCCGGGAACCATTTGATCAGGTTGGAGAGGGTAGAGATATAGGCGATACCTACCGCGAAACCGACCACCACGCCGGCCAGCAGGTAAATCATGTCCAGCGAGCTGACGTAGGCGCTGGCAATCAGCCCCAGACCTACCAGGATACCGGAGAACAGCGTCAGGTTACGGATGCCGAAGCGTTCCTGCAGTTTGCCGGCAAACAGGGTGGCGAAGGCCAGGAAGAAGCTGGTGATGGAGAAGGTGGTGGCGACGTCACCGAGGCCCCAGTGGAACTTGTCGACCAGCGGCTGGTTGAACAGGCTCCAGGTATAGATAGTGCCGAGACCCATCTGGCAGATGATGGTGCCCAGAACGATTAAGCTGCGATTTACCGGTTTAGTGTTCATGGCCGGTCTCCTTCCTGTGTGTGTATTGCCGGGCGGTCAGCCGTTGGTGAGAATTAGCGGTAGCGTCTGTAGCCCCGCGGTATGGGCATATTATATGGCTGGTAGTACCACTCGGCGGCGGATCGGGAATGAGTTGCACAAGGGAAGGAATGAAATGCATCTGGCAGCGCATGAGTTGCCGTTTTAGGGGGTAAAAGGGGATGAAATGCAGCTGATGCCACGTGATCTACATCAAGAATATCAGCGATTTATTGTAAATCATCGGTGCAAGATTGTGGGTAAATTGTGAAGGATGTGTGCGAAAGGCGTAAATGGGCACTGTTCCTATAGAGCGGCGGCGGGCACAGGCCTATGTTAGCGGTGAACGGACGGGTTCCGCTTTGCAGGAGTCGTTAAGATGAAAAAAACAGTGTTGTTACTGGCCGCACTGCTGTCGCTGCCGTTAGTGAGCCATGCGGACGTGTCCATCGGTGTGAATGTGCCGGGGCTTTCGTTGCATATCGGCGATCGCGATAATCGCGGTCACTATTGGGACGGCGGTCGCTGGCGCGATCCACGCTGGTGGGCTGAACATCGTGGCTATGAACGTCCGCGTGGCTATTACTATGGCCCACCACCGCGGGTGATCTATTACGGTCCGCCACGGCGCGAATGGCGCGAACGCCCGCATTACCGCATGCCGCCTCCGCCACCGCCAGGTTATTACTACGGGCCGGGGCCACGCTGGTAGCCGCTGGCGATTACAGGCGCATCAGCTTGCGAAACTCTTTGACCTTGCTGCGGCTGACCGGCACTTCAAAATCGAGGTCGCTCAGCCGCAGAATATAGGTGTTATTGAACCAAGGGACGATCTCGCGAATTTTTGACAGGTTGACGCAGTAGGAACGGTGGCAGCGGAAGAAATGCTCCTCGGGCAGGCGGCCGTAAAATTCGGTGATGTTCATCGGCATCACAAACTCTTCGCGCCGGGTGTAAACCCGCGTCACTTTCTCATCGGCGGCGGCATAGTAAATGTCGTTGATGTCGGTAACGATAATCCGCTCGTCTTTGATCAGGTTAATGCTGTGGCTGCTGCGGTTCGGTGCGCTGGCCTGTTCCGGCAGGTTGGCCGGGCGGTTATGCAGCGCCTCCAGCTTTTGCAGCATGGTGACGATGCGTGCCTCGTGATAGGGCTTGAGGATGTAGTCAAACGCTTCGATTTCGAACGCTTCCACCGCATGTTCTTTATAGGCGGTGATAAACACTATTGAGGGCCGGTGCGCAAATTTGCTGATGTTTTGCGCCAGCAGTACGCCGTCCAATGACGGAATATTGATGTCGAGGAAAATGGCGTCGACCTGGTGGTTTTGCAGGTATTTCAGCACGTCCAGCCCGTCATCGAAGGTGGCTTCGATGACGATATTGCTGTGTTTCTTGATCAGATAACTGAGCTCCTCCTGAGCGAGAAACTCGTCTTCGACAATGATGGCTTTCATGATGGCTCTCCGGCTGGCAGCGCGCTGTTATCCACCGGCAGTTTGCCGCCGTTTTTGCTGATGTAAAAGGCAATCTCGGTGCCGGGTTCCAGACGGCGAATTCGCAACCCTTCGCCGTACAGCAGGGAGACGCGATGATGCACGTTCAGCAGGCCGATATTGTGCCCAGGCATCTCATTGCGGGCGACGCGTTCGATGACCTGCGGGTCGATACCGTGACCGGTATCTTTGACCGAAATCCTGACTCGATCGCCCTGATCTTTCACCGCAATCACCACTACCCCTTTGCCCTTGCACGGTTGAATGCCGTGCACAATGGCGTTCTCGACCAGCGGCTGGATCAGCAGGCTGGGAATACGCACCGAGATGTCGTCATCGATATCATAGATCACCGTCAGCTTGGCGCCGAAACGCGCCTGTTCGATGGCGATGTAATCCTGGATTTGGTGCAGTTCCTTGCGGATGTCGATCAACTCGTCGTTCAGCTCCAAATTATAACGCAGGTAGCGCGACAGGTTGATAATCAGCTGACGAGCGGTGTCCGGATTGATGCGGATCGAGGACGAAATGGCATTCAGGGCGTTGAACAGGAAATGAGGATTAATCTTGCTCTGCAGGGCGCGCATTTCCGCCTTGTCCGCCATTTGACGCAGATGCTCAATACGCGAGACCTCCATTTGGGTGGAGATGATCTGCGACAGACCGACCGCCATCACCTTCAGCGTATTGGTGATCTGGTGGGCGTGGCAGTAGTAAATTTTCAGCGCGCCGGTCACTTCTCCCTTTTCCCACAGTGGGATCACCAACTGCGAGTGGATCTGCGGCGTGGCCGGGTTTTCCAGGTTATTTTTGATGATGATCTTGCCGTGCCGGATGCTTTCGCGGGTGACGCGACTCAGCCCTTCACGCCCAATGGGGTATGCCTCTTCGCCCACGCCGACGTAGGCCAGCACCTGGTGGGTATCCGTGATGGCCACCGCATCGGCCTGAATGTCATGACGAATGATGTCGCAAATGGTGGCCAGCGTTTCGCTGTTGATATTACGGAAATAGGGCAGCGTTTTGCGGGCAATATCCAGCGCCAGCTTGGCTTGCCGCGCGGCAATCACTTCTTTTTCGTCTTCCACGCTCTGCACCAGCAGTACGATCAGGCCGATGCACACCGTGCCGAGGATCATCGGCAGGGCGATTTTGGAGACAATATCCAGCCCCAGCTCGGTCGGCTTGGCCCACAGCACGATCAACAGCATGGTCAGGCATTCGCACAGCATGCCGCCGACGATCCCGGCGCGCCAACGCTGCTCTTTCTTCACCTTCAGGTTGATATAGCCGGCGCTGATACCGGCAATGATGCTGGTGATCAGACAGGGAACCGAGGTGATACCGTCGATATCAATCAGGTAGCGGTGCACCCCGGCGATAATCCCAGTGACTATCCCTACCCAGGGGCCGAACAGGATGCCGCCGGCCATGATGGCGATCACCCGCACGTTGACCAGCGAGCCTTCCACGTTGACGCCTGAATAGGTGCTGAACAGCGCAAACAGCGAGAAAATGGCGGTGACCATGCCCAGTTCAAGCGGCGTATGGTCCTCTTTTTGCAGCAACTGGCGGAACAACCGGGTGCGGGTGAGGAAAAACAGGCAGATCAGCATCAGCGCTGCGCGATCGAATACCGCTAACAGCATTTCAAAAAAAGGGTGCACGACGGACTCTCGCTGCGGCGGAAAGATAGGGCGGAGTATATCACAGCGGATTGGCCCCGTGGCGGCCGGCGGCGCACCACGGGGACGCGGTTATTTGATGCCTAACTGTTCTTTGCCGAGTGGGGTCAGCAGGTCGACCGTGGCGCGCCCGTCGAAATCCACCTCGAAATCATCGGGGGCGAAGTCCGGCGGTGTTTTGCCGCTCATAAAACTGGGCAGTTGGCGTTGCAGGTAAGCGTCGTTCTTCTCGCAGCCCGGTGCGGCGGCGATGTACATCACGTTGCTGTCGAACTCGCCGTTATGCTCGTTTTCCACCGCATGGATCACGTCGCAGTGCCAGAACACCGTGTCGCCCGGTTCCAAATCGGGAATAGGGGAAACCCCACTTAATAAAAGGGGATGCCATTTTTCGGAGATCGACAGCGCCCGGCCTGGTGCGGCATCGCACAGATCGTCATCCGCGACGTCATCCTGCAGCGCACGCAGCAACACGTAGGCCATGGCGTTGGCAATCGGCACCAGGTTCAGCGTGCCGGCGTGGGTGCGCTGCGGCGTTAATGCTGTCCAGCCCTGGAAGGTGCGGAACATCGAACACACCGCCGGTGACGCGATTTCACGAACTGCGGTGCGACCATCGGCGGCAAAGGGATCGTAAGCCTGCCAGTTGCCTGAGAACACGTGACGATAGACGTAACGGAAATTCTCATCCAGCCAGCGTTCGATGGTGCCGCTGTCGACGTGCGGCGACAGGCCGAGCGAAGAGGAATTTGGCGGACGGCGGCGGGTGCGATCGGCATAGGTGGTAACGCGCGTCGGGTCAAAGTGCTGTTTGCCGTTACTCTCGGTTTCCCACAGGTTGTTGAGGAACACCTGCACTGCGTGCATGCGCGCGTCCTGACGCGCTTCCACCTGCGGTTTTGACCAGTAAATACCGTAGATTTGCGGTTTGCTGGCGGCCAGTTTACCGAAGTAGTTATCTTCGGCAGCGCCTTTCAGGCGTTCAACGAAGTTGTTGCGCTCAAGGTAGTTGCCAACTTCCCGGTTCCAGGCTTCGGCTTTATCGCGAGGAAACACGCCGCGGATGGCGCAGGCACCACGCTGTTTGATCAAGGCTTTTTGCTGCTCGCTGACGCGTTGCTGCAGAATATCTTCGGCATCAATTTGCGGCACCGGGTTCTGACCGGCGGCCAGTTCCTGGCGAATTTGTTCAACCTGCTGGCGGATGTTGTCTTCCAGCGCCAGAAAGGTTTCGCGATAATTTGGCAAAGCCTGTCGCAATTGCCTTTTAACGGCGGTAATGGCGCTGGGAATATCGTCAATCAGTAAGGAAGCCATGGTGTTCTCCTCGCGCTGCCGCTGGGCAACGACGGACGGTTGTAGGGGACCGGGTAAGGCGTTATGGTTTTGTTGTTTTGACGTTAATGATTATCTGAATTTAATAGAGGAAAATAAAGGGATATCTTTCATTCGTAACTTCCTCATTTTCGTTTTTCGGAGATTTTAGATGAAACTGGTCACTGAACGTTTGACCCTGCAGTCGATAACGGCCAACGATTGGCCGCTGTTTCTGCGCTTGTATCAGGATCCCGAGGTGATTCGTTATATCGCCGATCCGCTCAGTGAAGCAGAAATTCGCACGCGCTTTGAAGCCAGACTCCCCGTCTGGGACAAATATGGGGAGCAGTGGTTGTGCCTGGTAATGCGAGAAAAGGCCAGTGGAGAAGTGGTAGGGATGACCGGTTTTCGTCCGCAGTGGTTACCTTACCAACAGGCGGAAGTGGGCTATGGCAGTTTGCCGTCCGGGCAGGGCAAGGGCTACGGCAAGGAGTCGCTGCGGGCGGTGCTGGATTTCGGTTTTAACGCCTGCGATTTTCATAAGCTGACGGCCACCGTGACCGAAGGTAATATCGCCTCGCGCCGACTGCTGGAGTCATGCGGTTTCTTGCTGGAGGGGACGTTGCGCGATAACTACCGGCTGGCGGGACAATGGCGCGATGACTGGCAGTTCGGGCTGTTGGCGAGCGAGTTCAAGGCCGGTAAATAAAAATATTGCGCGAGGTATCGACAAGCCTGCCGGGGCTGAGATATGTTCAATATCCGGTCAATCGACAGATTGGCCAGCGTCGCTCGGATGGTCCGGGCGCTAACGTCACTTTGAGGTCCCTATGGCTGATAATAGTCCGCAACGCCGTTTCACGCGTATTGAACGTCTTCCCCCTTACGTATTCAACATCACCGCCGAACTCAAGATGGCTGCACGCCGTCGCGGCGAGGATATTATCGATTTCAGCATGGGTAACCCCGACGGGCCGACGCCGCCGCACATTGTGGAAAAACTCTGCACCGTTGCGCAGCGTGACGACACCCACGGCTATTCCACCTCGCGCGGTATCCCGCGTTTGCGCCGTGCGATTTCACGCTGGTATGCCGACCGCTACCAGGTGGAGATCGATCCCGAAACTGAAGCCATTGTCACCATTGGTTCGAAAGAAGGCCTGGCGCACCTGATGCTCGCGACGCTCGATCATGGCGATACCGTGCTGGTGCCGAACCCGAGTTACCCGATCCATATTTACGGTGCGGTAATCGCCGGCGCGCAGGTGCGTTCTGTGCCGCTGGTGGACGGCGTGGATTTCTTTGGTGAGCTGGAGCGCGCCATTCGTGAAACCATTCCGCGTCCGAAAATGATGATCCTCGGCTTCCCGTCGAACCCTACCGCCCAGTGCGTTGAGCTGGACTTTTTCGAACGCGTGGTGGCGCTGGCCAAGCAATACGACGTGCTGGTGATCCACGATCTGGCTTACGCCGACATCGTTTATGACGGCTGGAAAGCGCCGTCGATCATGCAGGTGCCGGGTGCCAAAGATATCGCGGTAGAATTTTTCACCCTGTCGAAAAGCTACAACATGGCGGGTTGGCGCATCGGCTTTATGGTCGGCAACCCGGAGCTGGTCAACGCACTGTCACGCATCAAGAGCTATCACGACTACGGGACGTTCACCCCGCTGCAGGTGGCCGCGATTGCTGCGCTGGAAGGCGACCAACAATGCGTGCTGGATATTGCAGAACAGTATCGCCAGCGCCGTAACGTGCTGGTCAAAGGGCTGCATGAGGCGGGATGGATGGTGGAAAATCCGAAAGCTTCGATGTACGTTTGGGCCAAAATCCCCGAGCCTTATGCGCATCTCGGTTCGCTGGAGTTTGCCAAACGCCTGTTGGCGGAGGCCAAGGTTTGCGTATCGCCAGGCATTGGCTTTGGCGATTACGGCGACACCCACGTGCGTTTTGCATTGATTGAAAATCAGGATCGTATCCGCCAGGCGGTTCGCGGTATCAAAGCGATGTTCCGCGCTGACGGGCTGATCAAGCCGGCCAAGAGCAGCACCCCGGCTGCGACCAAGTAATGCCTTCAGGCCGGTGCATTCGCGCCGGCTTTTTTCTTCCCGCTAAGGTTTTCTTCATTATTTACCCACTATGATCCAATAAGATTTTCTTTATTTATTTGGAAGCCTGTATGGGTAATCGTTACGCAAAATCGCAAATTGTTTTGCACTGGCTGACGCTGCTGATGGTGATCCTCACCTACGCGGCGATGCTGCTGAAGAACTCGGTACCGGATGATCTGGCGTCGCTGGTAAAAAATCTGCATTTTAACTTTGGCCTGGCGGTCTTTTTGCTGATGTTCATCCGGCTGGGATTACGTCGGCGTTATGCTACGCCGGCAACCACACCGCCGCTGGAAGAGTGGCAGGAATGGGGCGCAAAAATCTTTCATGCGTTGCTCTATCTGCTGTTTCTAACGTTGCCGGTGTTGGGCGTACTGACGCTGGCTTACGGGGGAAAGGAGTGGGTTTTGCTGGGCTGGCAGGTCCCGCAGTTCGTTACGCCGGATCCGTGGTTGCGCCGGATAATCAAAAGTACGCATGAGACCCTGGCCAATACCGGTTACTTTATTATTGGCGCGCATGCGTTGGCGGCGCTGTACCACCACTATCTGCGTAAGGACGATACCTTGCGCCGCATGATGCCGGGGAAATAGCCGGGGAGCAGAAACAACAAAGGGGCGCTGGTGCGCCCCTTTATCTAAATTCCCGGTCATGCCTTGGTTATGCAACCATCAGCATAAAGGTGCCAATCCATGTCACCAACATGAATGAAACGCCCATAACAAAATATTTCACTGAACAACTCCCGTTTGGAGTCCCTCGCAAGCCAATGATCCCGATTGTTGTGCTGAGTATTTTGTGGGTAGTCCAGGGCAAATAGGCGGATCCTTCAAAAGGAAGAACAACGTCCTCGGCCACGGATTACCCGGTCGTCGTGCTTCATAGTCCTTGAGGTAAAACATGAACCACGACAGGATCGGCGCTAATGTACTCCCATTGCCAGCCTGATTACAATACTGTGTTTTTGATCACATTTTTTGGCGATTTCTTAACCAGCGCTGACTGTTTTTAAACGATTTTTGTTTCTAACCATGGGATGTATTTTTACGGAGGCAAAATGATATCCTGAGGCATGCGGTTTTTAAAAAGAGATGATTTAACATGTTGATATTAAAAAAAATATATTATCTTTGTCCATTGTTCTTGCTGTTCACACCCTTACCTTCGTTTGCCAGTAATGCACTATGGCGGGTGGTTAACAATCTTTGTGTTTTTAATTATCAGCAGCTTGGCTCAGTTTTCCCCTGCGAGAAAGTTTATTTAGATGAAGGACGGGCGAAAGGCTATGCGATAGTTCGCGATCTTGAAACCCGTTATCATTATTTACTGGTTCCAACATTAAAATTAAAAGGCGTCGAAAGCCCAGAATTGCTATTGCCCGCCACACCAAACTATTTTTCTCTTGCTTGGCAAAATCGTCACGTGCTGGATCATGTTTATGGTAAGCCGCTACCGCGTAATGCTTATGCCTTGACTATAAACTCTCAGAAAGGTCGCACACAGGGGCAGTTGCATATTCATATTGCGTGCCTTAAACCGCATATTCGACGTAGTATCGACAGACAACTTCCAAGCATAGGGGAGGATTGGACGGAGCTTTCTGATAATCTGGTTGGGCAACATTATCAGGGGAAACGTATCAGGCAAGAAGACTTGGTGGGGATTTATCCTTTTATGCAAATTGGTAATCAGTTGGCCAAAAACAGTGGTGAAATGAGAAAATTTGGTGTTGCCGTTATACCCGTGACGTTCGAAAATAAGCAACAAGGCTTTGTTTTATTGGCGGACGAAGCCGGGCGAGTAAAAAACAATACCGGACATACTGAGAACCTCCTTGATTTTACTTGTAGAGGTTTTGCCAGGTAGGTGCGCGTTCAAGCCGTGTCAGCCGGGCCGGATGTGACGATAAAACAAAAAATCTTTTTATCTCACCGGTTCATGAATTTCTTCTTTTACGGTTAATCAGAGGATTAGCCCGCTGATGCGGGCCTTATAATTATGCTTGCTGTGATGTTATGAAAAGGGATCAGGCGACGGCGTTGGCGCCGGTCAGCAGGATGACCCAGAAGACAAGGCACGACAGCAGAATAACGGTCCAGATATTGCGGCGACTCCACTCCATTTTTAGCCTTCACTTTTTGCTTTTGGTGATTCGGTAACGAACACATCGGCGAAAAGTGAAGAATATTTAGCCCCCGACAAAAATATTTTTCTTAACCCCGACAAACTTCTGCTACCGAGGTCTGGACTTCATAGCCCAACAGGTAAAGCGCCTGTTCCAGCGCTTCCACCTTTGAGGCATAGGCCACATCCAGCAGGCGATCCATCTGGCCGGCGTTAAAGCCCATTTTGCGCGCCAGATCGGCTTTGGAGGTGGCACCGGCCAGCATAATGTTATGCAGTTCGAGTTTTAGCTTCACCAACACCGGCAGGTGGATAGCTAATTCATCCGGCAGAGCAGGGGAAGGGGCAGGCACCGTACGGCCTTCTTCCATTTCCATGGCGATAGCAAGCAGCAGGCTTTCCTGCGCTTCCAGCTCGATATCTTCACGTTTATAGCAGGCGGCCTGCTGTTCAGGAAAATCGCGAAAGTGAATCTGCCAGGCGTCGCTTTCGTTATCGAAGGCGTAATGGGCGGGGTAGTGGCAAGACATGGCATTTCCTGTTTGGGCCGGGAGAGATGTGGCATTGTGACCGCTTGCCCCGCAGATAGCCAGCGGCGACGCGCCCAACCGGCCTTACGTGCCAGGAACCCTGAGGGCAGCAGCAGTGCGCACAGCAGTCCTAACAGGCTTATCAGGATCAGCCAGCGTTCGACAGGGCCGGGATGGTAGTTATTCACCACGCTAAGTCCATACAGTATCAGGGCAAGCGGCCAACCGAGCGTGCCGATGTCGTTGAACCGAAAGGCGGTTCGGGCGACAAACCACAGGGTTAACCCTATCCAGCTCAGCGACCACAGCATTATGCACAGCAGGTAGACGAACACCGCAAAAAACTCGCCGATGTCGCTGTGTGCGTAGACACGAAACAGATTTTCATCCAGATAGGGCGACAGATAGGACAACAAGATCAGGCCAGCGGCGAAAATAAGCATGGAGAAAAGGTAGGTGCGGCGAGTAATACATTTTTTAAAGGTGTTTTTAGCGATCTGTCCGAGAGAATCCAAAATTACACTCCGTTGTATCAGTCATTGCCGACGGGAAGAGCCGCTAAAAAAGCAGCGTAGGGGGCTTTGCGTCGAGTCAAAATGAGAGTTTATCTCATTTAATCAAGGTTTAGGTTTTTGTCTGTATCGCGGACTTACCCTAAGTGGTGCTTTGTTTCTGTGCTTTGCATCACATTTCGAAAATACTTCGACTTGTTGCTCTGTGATGAGCGACATAATCCAGTTTGTTCGCACCCGACAATGGATTAACATAACCCACACTTATCACTGGCCTGGCTTATATGGATATCCGATGCGTCATTTAGTTGTTCTTCTCCCTCTGCTTACCTTACTCACTGCCTGTAGCAGCGGGCCGAAGTCGACCCCGGCCGTGCCTCAGGACAACGCCGTAAAAGGAGGATTCCTGTTGACGCCGGCGCATTCCGGTCAGCCGTTGGGCGGCGATTTCGCCAATAACCCGAACACCGCCCGCTTTATCGATAAAATGGTGCGGGAGCACGGTTTCGATCGCCAGCAACTGCATGACGTATTGGCGCAGGCCCGTCGGCTGGATTCCGTGCTGCGGCTGATGGATCGTCAGGCGCCGACGCCAAGCACCCAGGGACCGACCGGGCCAAACGGCTCCTGGTTGCGTTATCGTAATAAATTCATCACCCCGGACAACGTGCAAAACGGCGTGCAGTTCTGGAATCAGTACCAGGACGCGTTGCAGCGTGCCTATCAGGTTTACGGCGTGCCGCCGGAGATCATTGTCGGCATTATCGGCGTTGAAACCCGTTGGGGCCGCGTGATGGGTAAAACCCGCATTATCGATGCGCTGGCGACGCTGGCCTTCGACTATCCGCGCCGCGCCGACTACTTTGCCGGCGAGCTGGAAACCTTCTTGCTGATGTCGCGCACCGAAGGGGATGACCCGCTGGAGCTGCGAGGTTCATTCGCCGGGGCAATGGGTTACGGTCAGTTTATGCCGTCTTCATTCAAGAGCTATGCGGTTGACTTCAACGGTGACGGCCACATCAACCTGTGGGATCCGGTGGATGCCATCGGCAGCGTTGCCAACTACTTTAAAGCACACGGTTGGGCCAAGGGTGAACCCGTGGCAGTACAGGCAAATGGCCAGGCGCCAGGATTGGAAAATGGGTTTAAAACCCGCTATTCCGTCGCCAGTCTGGCGGAGGCCGGGTTGAGCCCGCAGGGATCGCTGGGCGACAATCAGGAAGCCAGCCTGCTGCGTCTGGATGTTGGCACCGGTTATCAGTATTGGTACGGCCTGCCAAACTTCTACACCATCACTCGCTATAACCACAGCACCCATTATGCGATGGCGGTTTGGCAGTTGGGTGAAGCGGTGGGCCGGTCGGCACGCGGCGGATTCTGATGCCGGATCAGCAATGAAAAAGGCCGCATAAGCGGCCTTAGTTAGATGACAAACACCCGAAAAGCGTGGTTTTCGGGTGTTTGGGGAAACCCTGAAGACCGAATCCTTTGTTTCTATGAGCGCACAAAACATAACGTTTAAGTGCAGAGGATTTTGTCAGCAGTCAGAGGCCGCATAAGCGGCCTTTTTTATGTCGGTGACAATCAGAAATCGTAGCGCAAACGCACCAGAGTCATGTCGCCGAGGTTATCGGTGCTGGACGTCAGTACGTGTTCCACGTCCACACGGAAACCGTAATCAAACTGTACCGTCACGCCAAGACCGTTATCGATACGCTGATAGTTGCGGCCGGTTACGTACTCAAGACGGTCACCCATAAAGTACGGCATCACGGATTTCACCGCATATTGGCCTACTGGCACAGTATACCCCGCCAGATATTCAATCCCCCAGGCATCGCCAGCGAAGTAGTCGTTAACGTTGGCTTTTTTGGTGGTCAGGAAGTTGTTGTACCAACCGCCGCCAAAGGTCAGGGTCCAGTTGTCCGGCTTCCAGCTGATCGCCGTACCGACAATATTCTGATCGTAATTTTTCGAGCCGCTGGTGGAAGGATTGCGCATCTCGGCGCGGGTATAGTTCCACGCGGTACCCCAGGTCAGGTCCGATGTCAGATGGTAGTCCACGCCCAGTGAGCCGCCGCCCTGGCGTTTATAGCGCAGACCGTTGCCCGGCAGGTATTCGCCATCGCTGAACAGGTAAGAGGCATAAACATCCGCATCGCCGAAGCTGTTTTTGTACTTCAGCATCTTGCGTGAACGGTAGGAACCGTCGTAATCGCCGTTGATGCCGTTGCCTGGCGCCTGAGCCAACATGTCATAGTCCCAGATATCGGTTTTGGCACCGACCACGTCATAGTAAATGCTGTTTTGCTGGCCGAAGGTCAGCTGCCCCCAGGTTTTGCTTTTCAGGCCGGTGTACAGCATACGGCGGCTGGTGTCATTGGCGCCGTCGGCGTAGTGGTTATCCCAGTTGAACAGCGCAGGAATATTGACACCCAGCTCGTAATAGCTGATCCAGCTAATATCGTCGAACAGGTAGTAATCGGCGGCAAAACGGAAGCGGGTGCCGCCGTCGAAACCGTTACGTTTGTAAGAGCCCTTATCGCCATCGCCGGTCATATTGTTGAACTGCGGGCGGATGCTGCCGCCAACGGTAAAGTTAAGACGGCTCAACGGATCGCCGGCCTGCGGGTCTTGCTTCAACAATGTGATCTCAGCCTGGGCACCGAAAGAAGCACTGCCAACGACCAGTCCCAGAGCAATAGCCTGGGTTAATGTGCGCAATTTGTATGTCATTTTTTATCCCTGTGTATAGATTGCCAACCTCACCGAAACCCTCTGGCATCAGTGAGTTGCTCAGGCTGTTTTCTGAGCGTTTTCATTGTTTTTTGGCGTGAGTAAAGCGGAACGCATATGTAACACAATGTGCGTCACAATGAGTTACTTTTCTTGCTAATTATTTGGTTTGTTTTTAACCGGGTCGATGCTGGGGAGAGGCAAGGTGAGCGAAACATGCTCAATTGAAGGGCGTGGGGGAGGTCAATCTTCGGATGAATTCATCTAACACAAAGCTCTATATTTATCACTTGTCAGAGAATGGCATATACCGTGTAATTTCATCGTAACGAAATATATTTAAATGGATTTTACGCCTTGTTATTTAACACGGGTTATTTACAAGTCAGATGAAATTGATAAGGGTTGTGGAGGTTATTATGAAAGGATGTTTCATACTGTTAATCGGTTTTTTTTCAATGCCGTCAATGGCGGCTGAATCGCATGTTTGTCAGTCAAAATCTTATGATTATGCCAGTGTCGGGGAGATGCGGCTGAGTGATGATACCTTGTTTAACTGTCGCGACATTGGGCGCATGACTATTCCGGATCTCGCTAAACGAGGTTGGAAGGTCATTCATGTGGCACAACAAACTGAATATACCGGGGATACTGACAGCGACAGTGAAGTGATTAAAATGTACCAGGAAATATTGGTCTTTAAAGAATAATTTTTTCGGCTTCCCTCGATTTTATTGTATATCACCTGATTATTCGTGGTGAGGGAGGCGTGCATTTATAACTCAGCGGTTTGCGGGAGGCTAGATGAGTGCCAGAAATAATATAGACGGCAAAGCTGGCGCCGCTATGGTGATGATATGCGCCATATGGGGGCTGCAGCAGGTGGCGATCAAGGCAGCCGAGCCGGATATTTCCGCCGTGCTGCAAATTGCCATCAGATCAGGGATTGCCGCTTTGGCGGTCTATCTCTTGGCGCGTTTTAAAGGCGAGAAGTTTTTATTCGATCCCCGCACGCTGTTAGCCGGTTTCGGCGTTGGGTTTTCGTTCGCGCTGGAGTTCTTTTTCGTTTCTGAAGGCTTGCGCTATACCAGCGCCTCGCACATGGCGGTCTTTCTGTACACGGCCCCCCTTTTTTCTGCCATCGGACTGCATTTTTTCATCAGGCACGAGCGTTTGTCGGCTGTACAGTGGGTCGGTATTGCCATCGCTTTCGGCGGTGTGGTGCTTGCGATTTCCGCTATGGGCGAGAGCTCTGGGGGCGTGAATCAGCTGCGTGGCGATATTTATGGCTTATTAGCGGGATTATCCTGGGGCGGCTCTACAATCCTTATTCGAACAACCGGTTTGGCGAATTGCTCGTCAAAACAGACGCTGCTGTTCCAACTGACGGGCGCCTGCATTGTGCTATCCCTGCTGGCGATGACGATGCAGGAGGTACATTTCACGCTGAGTTCCGTGGCCTGGAGCAGTTTGGTATTTCAAACGGTTATCGTCTCATTTATCAGTTATTTAATTTGGTTCTCCCTGCTGCGTCATTACCAGGCTTCTTCGCTGGGTATCCTGACGTTTATGACGCCTATTTTTGGCATTCTGGCTGGCGTGGTGATCTTGGGAGAACCGCTGCAGATCGAGTTCGTCTTGGGTTCAGTGCTGATCGTTTTGGGGCTTATTGTCGTGAGCTGCTCATATTTGTTTTATTTTACCAGAAGGATTGCACCAAAAATATAAACTATGGACGTTGATATTCATACCTATCAGATAAACTGTGAAAGCCAATTCATTATTACTGTACAAGTGTCAAAATATGCCTGGGGTTATCCTTTGATCACCTTAAGCGATAATGGTGATTTCTTTGTGGTGAAAAATACGAAACGGGGGAAATTATCAAACCAAACTCCGGTTGAAATAATAAACTTTGCTAATAACTATGCTGTGGTGTGGGATAACAACCGCAAGCATATTTATTATTCAAAGGCCGGACGATTGTACAGCTGTGCGCTTGAGTTTTCGTATACTCCGAAAAAATGGTGATCATTTCGATCTTTTCGCCTTTAGCCCCTCAGACCAGAGGGGTTATTTTCATCATCCATTCTTTGAATGCGATAATCTTAGGCCACTGACGCCCAGAGAGCGTCGACATAAAATAGCTGTGTTCGCAGGGCAAGATCATGTCGGTAAACGGGATAATCAGTTCGCCGCTTTTGATCCAGTCCTGCACCAGATTGAGTCGCCCCATCGCCACGCCAAGATGCTGAGTTGCCGCCAACACCGCCAGGTCAGAGCGGTCGAACTCCATGCTTTTGGCGTCGGTATCCAGGCCCAAATCAAAATGCTGTGACCAGATCTGCCACTCGTCTTCACCGGAGTTGTATCTGTCATGCAATAGAGTGCAGTCTGCCAGGTTCCCAGGCGCATTATAAAGGTTATGCGTTTTGGCGTATTTCTCCGTGCAGATTGGAACCATGGACTCCCGCATAAAGATTTCGTCCAGCTGTTTATCCGATGGTGGACGGCCAAAATACATGGCTAAATCCACGCCCCGATTGGCCAAATTGATATTTTCCTGCCCGGTGAGAATGTTTAAATGAATGGTCGGATGCAGAGCAATAAAATCGCCGATGCGGGGTATCAGCAAACACTGGACCAGAGAGGGGTGAGAATAAATGGTCAGGCTGCCCGTCAGCTCGCGGTTTTTGATATCCAGGATTTCCTGTGTCAGGGCATCGAAGGAATGATTTAACGCCCATTGCATTCTCTCGCCATCCGGCGTTAACGTAATTCTGCGGTGGAATCGTTGAAATAAAAGAAACCCCAGCTCTTTTTCCAGCAGGTTAATTCTGTGGCTTACGGCGCTGGGAGTAATAGACAGTTCTTCCGCCGCCAGTGAAAAAGATAAATGACGGGCGACGCATTCAAAAGTATGCAGACGAGAAAATTGATAGCTGGTCAGCGGGTTTGCTCGTCGTGAATATTTTTTGTTGGGAAACATGCTATTACTCCATCCGGATCATTTGCCAATATTAACATTTTAACGAAGGGAACTAAAATACGATTTTAAGTTTTTTAATGCTGTAGGTGTGACCGTTTAATTTGTCAGTTTTAAGCGTGATGAAAATATTTTTTAGCCTGCGGACACTAATCATTGATTTGCAGTAAGTGATCTTTTCGTGGTGCGGCAGGAATACGGATTTTTGATGTTAGGGCAAGAGGGAGAGTCCGTTGCCCTAAAGTTCTGATTACCACATCAAATCATCAGGGACGACAAAATCGGCGTAAGGATCTTCTTCGTCTTTGGCTTCCTGGCTGAGTTCAGCGCTCAGTACAATATAGCTTGCATCGCGCTGTGCAATTTTATTGGCCACGACCGCAGGGATAATGGCATATTCACCCTCAGGGTTATTATCACTAACCAGCCGTGCAATGGCGAGACGCCCATTAATTAACTGAGATTGAGTCAGTTTATCTACACGTACATTTTTAATTAAATTGTTGTCTGTGAAGTTATAACTAATGTCACCATTTGAAATGACGATCCTGTTCATTTCAATCAGCTGCTTTACCTGGGCTTTATATTCTTTAGATAAAGCGGCCTGCTTTTGCTGTTCACTCAGCTGTTTATCGCGCTCTATTTGCGCCTTTTTGTTGATTTCAACGGCTTCTCTTGCCTCGCGAGCCTGAACGCGCGATTTTTTCGTGGTTCTTTGTACTTTCTCCAGCTTTTTACTGCTTACTAATCCCGCTTTGAGCATCTGCTCTTGTAATGTCAGCTTTGTCATGTTCGTTTCTAAAATCGATCAAATAGTATCTGAGATTATACCTTTAATATTCGACGTTGTGCCAGATTGTGGGCGAGAGGATGCATCATTCTGATAAAACGGGGTTCATTGACCAAATTTGAAGTTCGATAAATCACACAGGATTGGAGGGGGCGTACGTCTTGGGTTAGTGGGTGCGGTAGAGGCGAGTATATAAATTTATGGTGTCCCCGACTGGAATCGAACCAGTAACTAGCCCTTAGGAGGGGCTTGTTATATCCGTTTAACTACGGGGACGCTGCGGGCCGGCAACCTAGGCTGCCGGGGCAGTATACCTTTTTTTACCCGCAGAATAAGCGCTTAGCGGTGCGTTTGCTCATTCCCTCGCCAATATGCGGTGATTTTCGCGCGCTGCGCTGATCGCGATCACGGTTTTCTCGCCTTGCCGGTTTGTTTTTCCGCCGCCAGCCGATCTGCCTTGTTTTTTTCGCTCATGTCGTTGCGGATCTGCGCATGGCTGATCAACGCAAAGATAAAGGTGCCGCCAATAATGTTGCCGGCCAGCGTTGGAATAGCGAACGGGTAGATAAAATCATGCCAGGGAATGACGCCGCTAAACACCAGATAAAGGATCTCTACCGATCCCACCACGATGTGGGTCAGATCGCAGATCGCCACCAGGTAGGTCATCAATACAATCACCCAAATCTTGGCGGCCCCGGCGGAAGGGAACATCCACACCATGGTGGCGATGATCCAACCCGCCAGAATGCCGTTGGCAAACATTTCGGACGGCGAGTTTTTCATCACTTCTTCCGACAGGCTAACGAAGGCGCTGCGGGTGTTCTCGTCGAAAATCGGCATGTGGATAAACGCCAGTGACGCCAGCCCGGTCCCCACCAGGTTCCCCAGCAGCACCACGCCCCACAGGCGAAACAGGAGCAGGAGGTTTCTCGGCGTCGGTTTTTGCATGATCGGCAGTACCGCGGTGACGGTATTTTCGGTAAACAGCTGTTGGCGGGCCATGATCACGATGATAAAGCCAAAGGTGTAGCCGATATTTTCGATAAAGAAGCGGCTGGGATCGTCCGGCAGGCGGGCGTGGAAGATGCCTTTCGCCATTAGTGAGGCCCCCATCGACAGCCCGGCGGCCACCGCTGACCACAGTAGCGCCAGCCAGTCGCGCTCCAGCTCTTTTTCGCCTTCCATGCGGATCAGCTCATGCACCGCCGCTGCACGCGAGGGCAGGTTCTCTTCCTTTACCTCAATTTCGCTCTTGCCCTGTTCATGCTCTTTGCTTTCTACCTGCAGGCTATTTTCCTGCTCTGCATCCGGGCGCTGCTGCTGATTGGTCATTATCCGTTATCTCCATCAAAGACTGTCAGGGTCATGATTAAGCGTAGTTGGCTCAAGGACGCTGTGAAAGCGATGTGGCAAATTGCAGAAAAAAGTAACAAGAGTTTAACGTTGCCGGGTTTTTCTACGCATTTTTGATCTGGGGCGCAATATTACCCCTATTGGAGTAGTTGAGGGGCCCGCCGCGGGCTACGAGCCACAGATGGCTTATGCTATGATCGCTATCCCAAAGAAAAATATGAGTTCTCCCGATGCTGGAAGCTAAAAATCTGAGTTGCGTCCGTGATGAACGCACCCTGTTTAGCGCGTTAAGCTTTACGGTAAAACCGGGCGACATTATTCAGGTAGAAGGGCCGAACGGCGCGGGAAAAACCAGCCTGCTGCGCATTCTGGCGGGCCTGGCGCGACCGGAAAGCGGAGAAATCTGCTGGCACGGGCAAAATACGTTGCGTCATCGCGAACGTTATTATCAGGATTTGTTATTCCTCGGCCATCAGCCGGGGATTAAAACCATGTTGACGCCCTTTGAGAACCTGCAGTTTTACCAGGCGGTGCGCGGTGCGCCCGATCGTCAGGCCATTTGGCAGGCGCTGGAGCAGGTCGGTCTGGTGGGTTATGAGGATTTACCGGTGGCGCAGCTTTCCGCCGGTCAACAGCGGCGTGTGGCGTTGGCGCGGTTGTGGCTCAGCAGTAGCCCGCTGTGGATCCTGGATGAGCCGCTGACGGCGATAGACAAGCAGGGTGTGGCTGAATTAATAAGCCTTTTTGAGCAACATGCTCAGCAGGGCGGCATGGTATTGTTGACTACGCATCAGGATTTGGCCGGCGCAACGCAGGCGGTAGGGAAAATAAGCCTGACGGAAAACCGCGTGGAGACTCTTTAATGTTTTTGACTGTATTGCGCCGTGAGCTGAAGATTGCCTTTCGCAAAGGGTCGGAAATCGTTAATCCGTTGTGGTTCTTCCTGATCGTTATCACGCTGTTTCCGTTAGGGATTGGGCCAGAACCGCAATTGCTGGCGCGTATATCGCCGGGGATTATCTGGGTGGCGGCGCTGCTGGCGGCCCTGCTGTCGCTGGAGCGTTTGTTTCGCGATGATTTCCTCGACGGCTCGCTGGAACAACTGTTGTTATTGCCAACGCCGCTGCCGATGACGGTGTTAGGCAAAGTGTGTGCTCACTGGGTAGTAACGGGCTTACCCCTGTTGATCCTGTCGCCGCTGGTGGCGCTGCTGCTGTCGTTGGACACTCACACCTGGCTGGCGGTGGCGTTTACGCTGTTGCTGGGTACGCCGACGCTGAGCCTGATTGGCGCTATCGGCGTGGCGCTGACCGTCGGGTTGCGCAAGGGGGGCGTGCTGCTGAGCCTGCTGGTGCTGCCGCTGTATATCCCGGTGCTGATATTTTCCACCGCCGCCATCGACGCCGCCTCTATGGGCATGCCGATAGACGGTTACCTGGCGATACTGGGCGCGATGCTGGCGGGAAGCATAACGCTGGCGCCTTTCGCCACTGCAGCGGCGCTGCGAGTGAGCGTACACTAGCTAACTTATTGAAACGCGGGTTAACGCCATCAAGAGCGTGTTCCACCGCACAAGCAATTTTCGTCGCCCCGGTAAACGGGGCGGCCACCGTATAAATTTACCGTGAGCAATGACGACAATGTGGAAATGGTTACATCAGTTTGCCCAGCCTGAACGGCTGTATCACGTCTGTGGCCGCTTTATCCCCTGGCTGGGACTGGCCGGAGCGGCTTGCCTGTTGCTGGGCTGGGTCTGGGGATTCGGTTTCGCACCCAAGGATTACCAGCAGGGCGATAGCTTCCGCATCATGTATATCCATGTGCCGGCGGCGATGTGGTCGATGGGGATCTATGGCTCAATGGCGGTAGCGGCGTTTATCGGCTTGGTGTGGCAGATGAAAATGTCCGATACCGTGGTGGCGGCGATGGCACCGGTCGGCGCGGTGTTTACCTTTATTGCGCTGGTCACCGGCTCCGCCTGGGGCAAGCCGATGTGGGGCACCTGGTGGGTGTGGGACGCCCGCCTGACGTCTGAACTGGTGTTGCTGTTTCTTTATATTGGCATTATTGCGCTGTACAACGCCTTTGAGGACCGCCGCCTGGCGGGCCGCGCCGCCGGCATTCTGGTGCTGGTCGGGGTGGTGAACATCCCGATCATTCACTTCTCGGTCGAATGGTGGAACACGCTGCATCAGGGTTCCACCAATATGCAACAGAGCATCGCGCCAAGCATGCGCACCCCGCTGCGCTGGGCAATCCTCGGTTACCTGCTGTTTTTCATCACTCTCACCTTGCTGCGCTTGCGCAATCTGATTTTGTCTCAGGAACGCCAGCGCCCTTGGGTGGCAGGGCTGGTTAACAAGGAGCGTCAACCATGAATGCAGCCTTTACTTCCTGGCAGGCGTTTTTCGCCATGGGCGGCTATGCCTTCTACGTTTGGTTGGCGGTAGCCGTAACCCTGCTCTCGTTGCTGGGGCTGGTGGCCCACACTTTCTGGCAGCGCCGGCAATTGCTGGATGAGATTGGACGCCGTCAGGCACGCGAACGACGTATTCGTCATTCGCAGCAGTCGAAACAAAAAACCGCTAACCCGCGGGAGAAATCATTGTGAATCCTCGTCGTAAAAGTCGCCTGTATTTGGCGATCGTAGTGCTGATCGGCGTTGCGCTGACCGCGACTCTGATGCTGTATGCGCTGCGCTCCAACATCGATCTGTTTTATACCCCAAGCGAAATTCTGCAGGGCAAGGGCGAAAATCATGAGAAGCCGGAGGTGGGCCAGCGCCTGCGCATCGGTGGCATGGTGATGCCGGGTTCGGTAAAGCGCGATCAGAAAACGCTGCAGGTCAGTTTCAAAGTTTATGATGCACGCGGTGCAATCGACGTCACTTACACCGGCATTCTGCCGGATCTGTTCCGTGAGGGGCAGGGCGTGGTGGCACAGGGCGTGCTGGGCGAAGGCAACGTGGTGAATGCGCGTGAAGTGCTGGCGAAACACGATGAAAAATACACGCCGCCGGAAGTGGCCGACGCGATGAAAGAAAACCATAAGGGGCCAGCTTCGGCCTACGCCACCCCGCAGAACGAGGGCGCTAAATCATGATGCCGGAAACGGGAAGTTTTCTGCTATGCTTGGCGCTGGCGATTTCGCTGCTGCTGAGTATTTACCCGCAGTGGGGCGCGGCGCGTCAGGACCGTCGCATGATGGCGGTGGCGCGCCCACTGACCTACGGCATGTTTGCGGCTATCGCCCTGGCGTTCATCTGCCTGGTGCACGCCTTTGTCGTTAATGACTTTACCGTGGCCTATGTGGCCGCCAACTCCAATACTCAACTGCCGGTGTATTACCGCATCGCTGCCACCTGGGGCGCCCACGAGGGATCGCTGCTGCTGTGGGTGCTGTTGCTGAGCTGCTGGTCGCTGGCGGTGGCGCTGTGCAGCCGTTCGATGCCGCAAGATGCCGTGGCGCGCGTATTGTCGGTGATGGGCATGATCACGGCAGGTTTCCTGCTGTTTATCATCATGACCTCCAACCCCTTCACCCGTACGCTGCCGAACTTCCCGATCGACGGTAGCGACCTTAACCCGCTGCTGCAGGATATCGGCCTGATTTTCCATCCGCCGCTGCTGTACATGGGGTATGTCGGTTTCTCGGTGGCCTTTGCTTTCGCCATCGCTTCACTGATGGCCGGTCGCCTGGATACGGCCTGGGCACGCTGGTCGCGGCCGTGGACCACGGCCGCCTGGGTGTTCCTCACCATGGGCATCGTGCTGGGCTCCGCCTGGGCCTATTATGAACTGGGCTGGGGCGGCTGGTGGTTCTGGGATCCGGTCGAGAACGCTTCATTTATGCCGTGGCTGGCCGGTACCGCGCTGATGCACTCGTTGGCGGTGACCGAGAAACGCGGCACTTTCAAAGCCTGGACGGTATTGCTGGCGATTACCGCCTTCTCATTGTGCCTGCTGGGCACCTTCCTGGTGCGCTCCGGGGTGCTGGTTTCGGTGCACTCCTTTGCTTCCGACCCGGCACGCGGCATGTTTATCCTCGCTTATCTGGTGATCGTGATAGGCGGTTCTCTGCTGCTGTATGCGGTCAAGGGCGGGCAAGTGCGCAGCCGGGTGCAGCACGAAACCTTCTCGCGTGAAACCTTCTTGCTGGGCAATAACGTACTGCTGATCGCCGCCATGCTGGTGGTGCTGTTGGGGACGCTGCTGCCGCTGGTGCATAAGCAGTTGGGCCTGGGCAGCATTTCTATCGGCGAACCGTTCTTCAACACCATGTTCACCTGGCTGATGGCACCGATGGCGTTACTGATGGGGATTGGCCCGTTGGTGCGCTGGCGCCGCGACGAGCCGACCAAGTTGTGGCGTCGCCTGAGCGTGGCGCTGGTGATTACGCTGGTGCTGTCGATCCTGCTGCCGTGGCTGTTGCAAGACAGCATCGCCGGCATGACGGTGGTGGGGCTGATCATGGCCGTTTGGGTGATAATCCTGACGCTGATGGAACTGCACGAACGTGCAACGCATCGCCACGGTTTCTGGCGTGGGCTGAGCCATCTTTCCCGCAGCCACTGGGGGATGGTGCTGGGTCACCTTGGCGTGGCGGTAACGGTAATCGGCATTGCCTTCAGCCAAAACTACAGTGTGGAACGTGATGTCCGCATGAAAGCCGGCGACAGCGTGGATATCCATAACTATCACTTTGTGTTCCGTGACGTGCACGATATTCGTGGGCCGAACTACAGCGGCGGCGTCGGCATTATCGATGTCACGCGCAACGGCAAACCGGAAGCGACGTTGCACGCGGAAAAACGCTATTACAGCGTGGCGCGCAGCATGATGACCGAAGCGGCGATTGACGGCGGCTTCAGCCGCGACCTGTACGCCGCGCTGGGCGAAGAGCTGGACGACGGCTCTTGGGCAGTGCGGTTGTACTACAAACCTTTCGTACGCTGGATCTGGTTCGGCGGGGTGTTTATGGCGCTGGGCGGTATCCTGTGCATACTCGATCCGCGCTATCGGATGAGCAAAAAACTCAAGCGTGAAGGCAAGCTGGAGGAGCAGGCATGAACCGTAAGTTGCTGTTTATCCCATTAATCCTGTTCCTGCTGCTGGTGGCGGCGTTTATGGTGCAGCTGACGCGCAACGCCGGTGGCGAAGACCCGACCATGCTGGAATCGGCATTGATCGGCAAGCCGGTGCCGGCTTTCAAACTGGAATCCCTCGACCAGCCTGGCAAGACTTACGACCAAGCGGTGCTGCGCAATGGCAAACCCATGCTGCTGAACGTCTGGGCGACCTGGTGCCCAACGTGCCGCGCCGAACATCAATACCTCAATACGCTGGCCGCGCGCGGTATCCGCGTGGTGGGGCTGAACTATAAAGACGATCGCGGCAAAGCGGTGACCTGGCTGAACTCGCTGGGCAACCCGTACGCGCTCAGCCTGTACGACGGCGACGGCATGCTGGGGCTGGATTTGGGCGTGTACGGCGCACCGGAAACCTTCCTGATCGACGGGCAGGGCATTATCCGCTACCGCCACGCCGGAGACATGAACGAGCGCGTTTGGCAGCAGGAAGTGCTGCCGCTGTACAAAAAATATGGGGGTGAGGCATGAGGCTGCTGACCCTGATATTTGCCGCGTTACTGAGTTGGAGCGCCGCGGCGGCTATCGACACTTATCGGTTCAATTCGGTCGAGCAGGAACAGCAATACCGGGAGCTGACCGAACAGCTGCGCTGCCCGAAATGCCAGAACAACAGCATCGCCGATTCCAACGCCATCATAGCGGCCGATATGCGTACCAAGGTGTACGAGTTGATGATGCAGGGGCAGAACAAGCAGCAGATTATCGACTATATGGTGGCGCGCTACGGTAATTTCGTCACCTACGAACCGCCGGTGACCCCGGCGACGCTGATCCTGTGGGTAGGCCCGTTGCTGTTTGTGTTGATCGGCGGTGCGGTAGTGATACTGCGCACCCGCCACCGTCGTACCGGTGCCGTTAACGCTAACGATGAATTCTCCGAGCAGGAGCAACAGCGTCTGGCGGCGCTGCTGAAAGAGACTGACAGGAAGAAACCCTAATGGCTTTTTGGCTGATTATTATTGTCCTGCTGGTGGGCGCTGCGGCGTTGCTGGTGGTACCGGCAATGCGCCACAGCGGTAAAAGCACCGCGGCGAGCCGCGATACGCTGAACAAGGCGTTTTATCAGGATCGTCTGCATGAGCTGGAGCAGGACGAACAGCAGGGCGTGGTTGCTGAGCGCCCTGAACTGGTGAAAGAGCTGCAACAAAACCTGCTCAATGACATCCCCGGCCAGCAGGATACGCAGGAGAAACCCATTAACCGCTGGGCATTGGTGCCTGGGGTTGCCTTGCTGGTGGTGGTCACCCTTGGCTTTTATCTGAAAACCGGTGGGTTGGCGCAGGTATTGGACTGGCAACAGGTCGAGGCGCAAATGCCGGATCTGCGCGCGCGCGTCGCTAATGAGCGCGCCCAACCGTTGAGCATGGAAGAGATTGCTCGCCTCGGGCTGGGGCTGCGTACCGCGCTGCAGCAGGACGATCGCAATATCAACGACTGGATGATGCTGGGTCGCGTGGGGATGGCGCTGAATAATGCCACCACCGCCACTCAGGCATTTGCTCATGCTTATCAACTTGATCCGAATAGTCTGGAAGTCCGCCTCGGCTATGCGGAAGTCTTGACGCGCTCTAACGATCCGGAGGATAACAAGCAGGCCACTCAGATGCTGCGCAAGATGATCGCCGAAGATCACACCAATATGCGCGTGCTGAGCCTGCTGGCGTTCAACGCCTTCGAACAGGGGGATTTCAAGCAGGCGATTGGTGCCTGGCAGGTTATGCTGAAGCTGTTGCCAGCCAATGATCAACGCGCCGAAGTGATAAAGCGCAGCATTGAACAAGCAAAAACACAGGCGGGCGAAGAAACTGTTAAACTTGGCATTAACGTGACGTTATCGCCACAGGCGACGAACGCTTTGCCGCAGCAGGGGACGCTGGTAATTTCAGTGACCGATGGCACCAATCCAGTGCCGGTTGCGGTAAAACAACTGCCCTTAAGCCGTTTCCCGCTGTCATTTTCTCTGGATGACAGCAACGCCATGATGCCTGAACGCCTGCTTTCGGCTCAGCATCAGGTCAAGGTGCGGGTGCGAATTTCTCAGGATGGTCTGGCCACGCCACAGGCGGGTGATTGGTTCGGCGAGAGTGCGCTGCAGAATTTCAGCGGTAAAGAGCAGATTGACGTTCAGATAAACAAACAGGTCCCTTAAATAAAAAGACCGAACGTGTTTTTATGGAGAAAAATATGAACTTTCGCCTGACTGGGCTGGCTTTCACAACGGTGTTATTGGTGGGCTGTGCCAGCGCGCCACAAGATGAACCACAAGGGCGATCCGATCCTCTGGAAGGATTTAACCGGACGATGTTCAACTTCAACTATAACGTCCTGGATCCGTATGTACTTCGCCCGGTGGCCGTGGCCTGGCGCAACTACCTGCCCATGCCGGCGCGTAATGGGATAAGCAACTTTACGTCTAACCTGGAAGAGCCGGCCAGCATGGTCAACTCCTTCCTGAAAGGCGACCCCTATAAGGGGATGATCCACTTTAACCGTTTCTTCCTCAACACCCTTCTGGGGATGGGCGGTCTGATCGACGTGGCCGGGATGGCTAACCCGAAACTGGCTCGCGAAGAGCCTAACCGTTTCGGCAGCACCCTGGGGCATTATGGCGTCGGCTACGGTCCTTATGTGATGTTGCCGGGCTACGGCAGTTTCACCCTGCGTGAAGAGGGCGGTGACTGGGCGGATACGGTCTATCCGGTGCTGAGCTACCTGACCTTCTGGATGTCGGCGGGCAAATGGGTGGTTGAAGGGATTGAAACCCGTGCCGAGCTGTTGGATTCCGACGGCCTGCTGCGCAACTCTTCCGATCCGTACCTGATGGTGCGCGAAGCCTACTTCCAGCGTAACGACTTCCTGGCGAACGGCGGCTCGCTGAAACCTGAGATCAACCCGAACGCTCAGGCGATCCAGGGCGATCTGGACGAGATCGACTCGCAGTAATCTCGCTTGGCGAAGAGAAAGAACCCGCTTTGATGGCGGGTTTTTTTATGCTTTGAGATCGGCGGGCAAAAAAAAGCGCCCTAAGAAGGGCGCTCCTGACTTCGTCATCGAAAAGATTAGAAGCGGTAGTTGAAGTTGGCGCCGTACAGCCAGGCCTTGCCCACGGATTCGAAGGTATATGGACCTTCTTTGATGGTGACTTTCTGGCCGTGCATGTAGGAAACACCGACGTCAACAGAGGCGTCTTTGTTGAATGCGTAGCTGGTACCTGCGCTCAACCAGAAGCGGTCCTGATCCGGGATAGAGATAGAACGGTTCTGGGCCGGAACCGGGCTGTCATCGAAGGCGATACCGGTACGGAAGGTCCAGTTATCGTCGTAGAAGTAGGTAGTACCCAGTGCGATGCGGTAAGCGTCTTTAAAGCCTTCGTGCTTCTCAAACAGGGTTTGACCGTTGTTGCCGGTAGCTTTCAGCTCCTGGAACTGGCTCCAACTGGTGTAAGCCAGGCTGTAGTGGATAGCCCACTGCGGTGCAACCTTGTTGTAACCCGAGATTTCCCACATTTCCGGCAGGTTCAGATCCAAAGAGCCTGGGATGGTGGTGCCGTCGGTGCCCATTGGCAGGCCGAGAGCGCCAAGGCGCGAGTTATAGGCGGATGGCAGGCTGCTCTTGTAGTCGCCGTCAAACTTGATTTTGACTTCGGAACGGTAGGTGAAACCGTAACGGTTGTTTTCATCCACTTCGTACAGAATGCCGGCGTTCCAGCCAAAGCCCCATTTGTCACCCTTCAGGTGAGAAATTTGAGTATCCGCCGGGATCTGTGAGACCGGGCCGGCCAATTGAGGTGGCAACTGGCCAGAACCTGCGATCAACTTTGGCAATTCACCGGCATAACGCTCGAGCTTGGCTTTGGCGTAAACCGCGTCAAAGCCCAGACCGAAGCTGAATTGTTGGTTCAGACGGTAAGCACCGCTCAGGTTCAGGTTAAGTGTGGTCAGGTCAGTTTTACCGCCGTAAGCCCCTGCGGTGTAACCGTCGTTGAATTCTGTCGCCAGGCCGTAGTTGCTGGTGACCGAGCCGCCTACGGCAAACTGATCGTTAATCGGTTGAACATAATGCAGGTTTGGCACCCAGGCGGTAGGGGCGATGTTCTTGGAATCGAGGCTGGCACCGGAAGGTGACTTGCCGGAGATATCTACATCCGGATCGATAAACACCGCACCGAAGGAAAGTTCCGGGCGGGTGTACATCATCAGCAGGGCCGGGTTGCGGCTGGCGGAAGCTGCAGTATCCGCCATGGCGCCCTCGCCAGAATACGAACGTCCTAAACCAGCTGATGAAAACTCATTCAGCTGGAATCCTGCGGCAGACACGTTTGAAGAAATAATTGCCACTGCAGCTGCGAGAGCTGATTTAGTAAATAGGTTTTTCTGGCTCATGACCAAAACCTCATTATGTGTTTATTATTTAAACTATGTTACTCAAAGTAACAAGGAGCGCGGGATTGTAGGGTCCGTTATCATTCAGACAAATCAGACCAGTGGCTGAATTATAGGTCCGACCTGTGAAAATGTTGCAACAATGTTTTTGAGATATTTCCAAATTGATATCAAAAAGGAGATCTGCATAACAAAAAACCAGCAATGCATAACAATATTCCTACCATTCCTTAGCAGACGTCGATTTTCATTTGTGATTTCCATCACTTAAAACACCTATAAAAAGTAAGTGCTAGTGATCGGTTTCATCGCAGAGTAAAATAAACGCAGAATCTTGTGTCTTTGCGCCAGTAGCTAAATGGCAATTTGGACTCGCGTAACAGCGGTCCCTGAGGAGAATGAATCATGTCCAATCCAATTAATAAATGTAGTGCCCAGGAAACTGCCGCCTGTTGCTGTGTTGATGTCGGTACCGTGATGGACAATACCGATTGCACCGCCTCCTACAGCCAGGTGTTTGCCAATCAGCAGGATGCAGAAAAAATGTTGGCCACGCTGACCGAAAAAGCCCGCGGTGTGGAATCCGACCCTTGCGACATCAGCAGTAGCATTAAACCGGTTGACGGTGGCGTGGAACTGGTGGCTGATTTCACCTTCGCCTGCCAGGCAGAAACCCTGATTTTCCAGCTCGGCCTGCGTTAATCACGGCTTTCAAACGGTGCGGGGTCATCCCGCACCGCTCGCTTCCTCCTCAATCCCCCTCTAGAAAGTTGCTCCTGCTCTCAGTTTTCACTTCTGCCGGTTTGCCAAATGTAAACATTTGGTTAACAATGACCCCATCAGGTCAGACCTCTTCTTGACCGTTGCGCTGGCGTTATTCTCTTCAGGAGCGTTTATGAGTAAGGCACTGCCGTTGGTGACCCGTCACGGTGACCGTATTGCGATTGTAAATGGACTGCGGACCCCCTTTGCCAAACAGGCGACCGCTTATCACGGCATTCCAGCGGTGGATCTGGGGAAAACGGCGGTAAGTGAACTGTTAGCCCGCAGCGGTATCGATCCGGCGCTGATTGAACAACTGGTGTTCGGCCAGGTGGTGCAAATGCCTGAGGCGCCGAATATTGCGCGTGAAATCGTGCTCGGTACCGGCATGAGCGTGCATACCGATGCTTATAGCGTGTCGCGTGCCTGCGCTACCAGCTTCCAGGCGATTGCCAACGTGGCGGAAAGCATCATGGCAGGCAGCATCAGTATCGGCATCGCCGGTGGCGCTGACTCTTCTTCCGTTCTGCCTATCGGCGTCAGTAAAGCGTTGGCGCGCACGCTGGTGGACGTTAACAAAGCCCGTACCCTGTCGCAGCGTCTCAAGCTGTTTAGCCGACTGAAGTTCCGTGACCTGATGCCGGTGCCGCCGGCAGTGGCGGAATATTCCACAGGGCTGCGCATGGGCGATACCGCAGAGCAAATGGCGAAAAGCCACGGCATCACCCGGGAAGAGCAGGATGCGCTGGCGCACCGCTCTCACCAACTGGCTGCCAAAGCCTGGGAGCAGGGGCTGCTGCGCGACGAGGTGATGACGGCCTATGTGCCGCCATACCGTACGCAAATCACCGAAGACAACAACGTTCGCAAAGATTCCAGTCTGGCGTCCTACGCAAAGCTGAAACCGGCATTCGATCGCAAGCACGGCAGCGTTACCGCAGCCAACAGTACGCCGTTGACCGACGGCGCGGCAGCGGTGCTGATGATGAGTGAGTCGCGAGCGAAAGAGTTGGGGTTGCAACCGCTGGGTTATCTGCGCAGCTTTGCCTTCTCCGCCATCGATGTGTGGGAAGATATGCTGCTCGGGCCGTCTTACGCTACGCCGCTGGCGCTGGATCGCGCCGGCATCGGCCTGGCCGACCTGACCCTCATTGACATGCATGAAGCTTTTGCTGCCCAGACCCTGGCGAACCTGAAAATGTTTGCCAGCGACGAATTTGCTCAGAAAAAGCTGGGCCGCAGCCGGGCGATTGGCGAAGTGGACATGGAAAAATTCAACGTATTGGGTGGCTCAATTGCTTATGGTCACCCATTTGCCGCTACCGGCGCGCGCATGATCACCCAAACGTTGCACGAGCTGAAGCGTCGTGGCGGCGGACTGGGGCTGACGACCGCCTGCGCAGCCGGAGGGTTAGGGGCCGCAATGATCGTAGAGGTGGAATAATGAGCTTTGAAAACGCATTGCATGAACAGCGGGCCAAACCCTCGGCCTTTCAACTGACCCTTCGTCCGGACAACATTGGTGTGATCACCATCGATGTTCCGGGGGAGAAGGTAAACACCCTGAAGGCCGAGTTTGTCGAGCAGGTCAACGACGTACTGATCCGCGCGCAGCAGCATCCGGCGCTGGAAGGGCTGGTGATTATCTCCGGCAAGCCGGATTCGTTTATTGCCGGGGCGGATATCAGCATGATTGCCGCCTGTACCACTGCCAAAGAGGCCGAAGCGCTGGCGAAAAAAGGCCAAAGTACGCTGGCACAGATTGCCGCATTCCAGGTCCCTGTGGTGGCGGCTATTCACGGCGCCTGCTTAGGCGGTGGGCTGGAGCTGGCGCTGGCGTGCCACAGCCGCGTTTGTTCTCTGGATGACAAAACCGCACTCGGCCTGCCGGAAGTGCAGCTTGGTTTGCTGCCGGGCTCCGGCGGCACCCAGCGTTTGCCGCGGTTGATTGGTGCCAGCAAGGCGTTGGACATGATCCTGACCGGCAAACACATTCGGGCGCGTCAGGCGTTGCGTATGGGGTTAGTGGACGATGCCGTGCCCCAGTCAATTTTATTGCAGGCTGCCGTCGAACGGGTCAAGCAAGGCTGGCAGAGCCGGCGCGAATTGCCGTGGCAGGAGCGTTTGCTCAACGGCCCGCTAGGTAAAAGCCTGCTGTTCAGCATTGTGCGCAAGAAAACGCTGGAGAAAACGCACGGCAATTATCCTGCCGCAGAACGCATTATTCAGGTGGTGCGTACCGGTCTGGATCACGGCAGCGCCAGCGGTTATGAAGCCGAGGCGCGGGCGTTTGGCGAATTGGCCATGACCCCGCAGTCCGCCGCGTTGCGCAGCCTGTTCTTTGCCTCTACCTCCTTGAAGAAAGAACGCGGTGGTAATGCACAACCTCATGAACTGCACCGTATCGGCATTCTGGGTGGCGGCCTGATGGGCGGCGGTATCGCCTGTGTGACCGCCACGCGGGGTGGTTTGCCGGTGCGAATTAAAGACGTTAACGAAACGGGCATTAACCACGCGTTAAAATACAGTTGGGACGTGCTCGGCAAGCGGGTACGCAGTAAACGCATGCGCCCGGCGGAACGGCAAAAACAGATGATGCTGATCTCCGGTTCGACCGATTACACCGGTTTTGAACGGGTGGACGTGGTGATTGAGGCGGTATTCGAAGACCTGGCGCTGAAGCAGCAGATGGTGGCCGAGATAGAACAGCACGCGGCGCCACACACCATCTTTGCCTCCAATACCTCATCGCTGCCGATTGGCCAGATTGCCGCCAAGGCGCAGCGCCCTGAGCAGGTGATCGGCCTGCATTATTTCAGCCCGGTGGATAAAATGCCGTTGGTTGAGGTGATCCCACACGCCACCACCAGCGAAGAAACCATTGCCACCACCGTGGCGCTGGCGCACAAGCAGGGCAAGACGGCGATCGTGGTGGCCGACCGCGCCGGTTTCTACGTTAACCGTATTCTGGCTCCTTATATAAATGAAGCGACTCGTTGCCTGCTGGAAGGCGAACCGATTGAAGCGCTGGACAAGGCGCTGGTGGATTTCGGTTTCCCGGTTGGGCCGATAACTCTGCTGGATGAAGTGGGCATCGACGTCGGTACCAAGATTATCCCGGTGCTGGTAGAGCAGTTAGGGCCGCGCTTTGCCGCTCCAGCCGCCTTCGAGGCGGTGTTGAAAGACGGACGCAAAGGGCGCAAAAACGGCCGTGGTTTTTATCTCTACCCCAGTGAAGGCCAGCAGCGTCAGCGGAGCAAGCGCGCCGATACCTCGGTCTATCTTTTGCTGGGCATCACGCCGAAGTCGCATTTACAACCGGCCGTCATCGCGCAGCGTTGCGTAATGATGATGCTCAATGAAGCCGCACGTTGTCTGGATGAAGGCGTGATCCGCAGCGCGCGCGACGGCGATATCGGCGCGGTGTTCGGCATTGGTTTTCCTCCATTCCTCGGCGGGCCTTTCCGCTATATGGATCAGTTGGGGGCCGATAAGGTGGTTAAAACGCTGGAGTACCTGCAGCGGCAGCACGGTGAATATTTTGCGCCTTGCGAACGCCTGCAGCGCATGGCTCAGCAGGGTGAACGCTTCTATCCGCAGGGGACCTGAGCGGCGCGGCGACGTGATTTGTACTAGAGTAGGATCAAGGTTGCATGTGATCACTATCACTCCTTGCAATACCGGTATTCCCTGACCCTATACAGGGAGATAGGGACGAGGTAACGTAGCCTGATGGCGGTGAAAGGCTGGCCGCCATCGATAAAATTCATGATGAGAAGGTTAAAATTTAACCCGTTGAATTGGTTGTTATGTGAGCGCTGAATTCCCGTTAAGGCGCCATTGATGTAAAAAACAGCATTTTCTTTACGTGAACTTTCAGGCAAAATGCCCGGCCGCCATAAAGAGACGGCGCGTTATCGTTTCAAAGCGTTTGCTTTGGGGTTGTAAAACTCGGCGATACAGCACGCTCGGCGTTTCTGTATAGCGTTATTTTGTCAACAACAGCGGTGCAATATGCAAGTTTTGATTATGCGTCACGGAGAGGCGGCACTTGATGCGGCCAGCGATTCGGTAAGACCTCTTACTGTTTGTGGCCGTGATGAGTCACGTCAGATGGCGGCCTGGTTAAATACCAAGTCTGTGGATATTGAACGCGTGCTGGTCAGCCCGTACCTGCGGGCAGAGCAGACGCTGGCTACGGTTCGCGAAGCCTTGACCCTGCCGGCAAGCGAAGAAGTGCTGCCTGAGCTGACGCCGGGCGGAGATGCCAGCCTGGTCGGCAGCTACCTGCAGGCGCTGGCGCAGCAGGGGGTTCACGCGGTGCTGATCGTCTCCCACTTACCGCTGGTGGGTTACCTGGTGGCGGAACTCTGTCCGGGCGAATGCCCGCCGATGTTCGCGACCTCGGCAATTGCCAATGTCGATTTGGCCGCCGACGGCAGCTACGGTAAATTTGAGTGGCAGGTGAGTCCATCGCAGGTGATGGCTAAAGTATAAGGCACCCCAGGGCGGGGCCAAAACGAAAGGGCGATGTCAAACATCGCCCTTTGTCATTTCTGCCGTTCACTCAGCCAGTTCGACCAGCAGTAAAATCGCCGCGCTGCCGCCCCATTCTTTGGGCGCCTGGTGAAACACCAGCACGTCTGGGTGCTGCGCCAACCATAGCGGCGTCTGCTGTTTGAGAATGTGCTTGCCGTGACCGTGCATCACGCAGGCGCAGTGCACGTGTTCGCGCTTGCAGGCGGCGATCAGCGCCCCCAGCTCTTGCTTGGCTTGCATCTGGGTCAGGCCATGAAGATCGAGAAACAGCTCCGGTGAATAATCGCCGCGACGCAGCTTTTTCAGTTCAAAGGCACTGTAACCGGGGCGCACATAGCGCGTCGGGCCTTCCTCTTCCAACTGTGGCTGGTATTCATCCGAGAAATAATAACTGGCGTCTACCTGTTCCTGCAGCAGGCGCTGCGGAGCAATTTTCTTGGTGACAGGCTTGGGTTTACGGTGGACGATGGTGTCCTGACGCAGCTTTTTTGCGTCTACTACCGACTCTCTGAAGAGCTGCAATTCATCTTTGCTCAGAGGGTGCTTGTTCTTCATTTGGAATTCACCGGAAATCATTTATCGCGATAGTTTACCTTGTCGCGGGTCTCTGTCGACGCAAAATTCACGCCAGAATGAAAAGCGCAAGGGGTTAGCGTGATTTGTCGCGGGCTTCATGGCAAACTATGCGGCTAAATCATGAATCACAGTGCCTGCCGGAGGGCAAATTGGACAAAATTTTCGTCGAGGAAGCAGTGAACGAACTGCACACCATTCAAGATATGCTGCGCTGGACGGTCAGCCGTTTTAACGCCGCTGATATCTACTATGGTCACGGAACCGATAATCCGTGGGACGAAGCGGTGCAATTGGTGCTGCCAAGCCTGTTCCTGCCGCTGGATATTCCAGAGGACATGCACACCGCCCGTTTGACCTCCAGCGAGCGCCACCGCATCGTTGAGCGCGTGATCCGCCGCGTCAACGAACGTGTCCCGGTAGCCTATTTGACCAACAAAGCCTGGTTCTGCGATCTGGAATTCTACGTTGATGAGCGTGTGCTGGTTCCGCGTTCCCCGATTGGCGAACTGATCAACGATCGCTTCAGCGCCCTGATCCCGCACCCGCCGCGTCATATTCTCGACATGTGTACCGGCAGCGGCTGTATCGCCATTGCCTGCAGCTACGCTTTCCCGGAAGCGGAAGTTGACGCGGTCGATATCTCCAGCGACGTGCTGGCGGTGACCGAGCGCAATATTCAGGCGCTCGGCGTTGAACAACAGGTGATCCCGATCCGTTCCGATCTGTTCCGCGATGTTCCCGCGATCCAGTACGATCTGATCGTCACCAATCCGCCGTACGTGGATGCGGAAGACATGTCCGATCTGCCGCAGGAATTCCGCTTTGAGCCCGAGTTGGGCCTGGCGGCCGGCAGTGATGGCCTGAAGCTGGTGCGCCGTATTCTGGCCTGCGCGCCGGACTACCTGAGCGACGACGGCGTGCTGATTTGTGAAGTGGGTAACAGCATGGTACATCTGATGGAACAGTATCCGGATATTCCGTTCACCTGGCTGGAGTTTGAAAACGGCGGTGACGGCGTGTTCATGCTGACCAAGCAGCAACTGGTGGATTGCAAAGAGCACTTCAGCCTCTACCGCAGCTAAGCATTCTTCGGGCCTGCTTTGGCGGGCCCCACAAAGATAATAATTAAGGGTAAGGAGCCGCGATGGCAGGAAACAGTATTGGGCAGATTTTCCGCGTCACCACATTTGGTGAATCTCACGGTGTGGCGCTGGGATGTATCGTAGACGGTGTACCGCCGGGTATCCCGCTTACCGAAGCCGATCTGCAGCACGACCTGGACCGTCGCCGTCCAGGCACCTCTCGCTATACCACTCAACGTCGCGAACCGGATCAGGTACGTATTCTTTCCGGCGTGTTTGAAGGTGTGACCACCGGCACCAGCATTGGGCTGATGATAGAAAACACTGACCAGCGTTCACAAGATTACGGCGCTATCAAAGACGTGTTCCGTCCGGGGCATGCAGATTACACCTACGAGCAAAAATACGGCGTGCGCGATTATCGCGGCGGTGGTCGTTCTTCGGCTCGTGAAACCGCCATGCGCGTTGCAGCAGGGGCTATTGCCAAGAAATACCTGCTGCAGAAATATGGCGTACAGGTGCGCGGCTATCTGGCGCAGATCGGCGACGTGGTCTGTGAGCTGAAAGATTGGGAGCAGGTTGAACAGAACCCGTTCTTCTGCCCGGATCCCGATAAGCTGGAAGCCCTGGATGAACTGATGCGTGCGCTGAAGAAAGAGGGCGACTCCATTGGCGCCAAGGTCAGCGTGATTGCCGAAAACGTGCCGGTTGGTCTCGGTGAGCCGGTGTTTGACCGCCTCGACGCGGATCTGGCGCATGCGTTGATGAGCATCAATGCGGTAAAAGGCGTGGAAATCGGCGACGGTTTCGCGGTGGTCAACAAGCGCGGCAGCGAAAACCGTGATGAGATCACTCCGGAAGGCTTCCAGAGCAACCATGCAGGCGGCATTCTCGGTGGCATCAGCAGCGGTCAGCCGGTCATTGCTCACCTGGCGCTGAAACCCACCTCCAGCATTATGGTGCCGGGCAGAACCATTAACCGTCAGGGCGAAGCGGTGGAGATGGTCACCCGTGGCCGTCACGATCCTTGCGTAGGCATTCGTGCGGTGCCGATTGCCGAAGCGATGATGGCGATTGTGCTGATGGATCACCTGCTGCGCCAGCGTGCGCAAAACGGTGATGTGGTCTCTAACGTCCCACGCTGGTAACTCCCATGAAAAACTGGATGTTGGGCATCCTTGCCCTGATGGCTTCGGGCTCCGCCCTGGCGCTGACGCCGTGGCAGAAGATCGACCACCCGGTGGCCGGCGCGCCGCAGGCAGTGGGCGGTTTTGCCAATGGTTGCATTATCGGCGCTCAGCCGTTACCGCTGAACTCACCGGATTATCAGGTGATGCGACCCGATCAACGCCGCTACTTCGGCCACCCGGATCTGCTGGCGTTTATCCAGCGCCTGAGCAGCAAAGCCAGCCAAAGAAATTTGGGCACGGTGCTGATCGGCGATATGGCGATGCCGGCCGGTGGGCGCTTTAGCAGCGGCCATGCCAGCCATCAGTCCGGGCTTGATGTCGACATCTGGTTACAGTTGCCGCGCCAGCGTTGGAGTGCGCAGCAGTTGCTGAAGCCGCAACCGATCGATCTGGTTTCCAGCGACGGCAAGCAGGTGGTTGCTCGTCAGTGGCAGCCGCAGATTGAATCGCTGATCAAAGCGGCGGCACAGGATCAGGAAGTGACGCGCATCTTCGTTAACCCGGCGATCAAGCAGCGTCTGTGTCTGGATGCCGGTGCCGATCGCGACTGGCTGCACAAGGTGCGCCCGTGGTTTGGTCATCGTGCCCACATGCACGTGCGTCTGCGCTGCCCGGCAGGCAGCCTGGAATGTAAAGAACAGGATACGCCGCCGCCGGGCGACGGTTGCGGTGCCGAGCTGGCAAGCTGGTTCGTGCCGCATCAGCCGAGCGCCAAACCGGGTAAACCGGTGCCGCCGCCGTTACCGCCGACCTGTCAGGCTTTGCTGGATAACCATTTCGCTGCGGAATAATATACCCAAAGTAATTGGAGTTGCATCAAGGCGGTAAGGGAAGGAATCCCGATGAGCTTACACGAGTAAGTGATTCGGGTGAGTGAGTGCAATCAACACAGATGCAGCTTCAAGTAAGAGGGGTATAAATGGACTGGTTCGTCGTAGGCCCCGAGATGCTCGGGGTTTTGTTTGTGGTGGCGTTACTCGCAGGCTTTATCGACTCTATCGCCGGCGGCGGCGGGCTGTTAACCGTACCGGCACTGCTGGCGGTGGGGGTTTCCCCGGCGCAGGCGCTGGCGACCAACAAGCTGCAGTCGGTGGGCGGTTCCCTCTCCGCCAGTCTGTATTTTATCCGCCGACGAGCGGTCGATCTCAACGATCAGAAGCTGACCATTTTGCTGGCCCTGATCGGTTCCGTTGCCGGGGCTGTGCTGGTGCAGCACATGCGCGCCGATCTGCTGCGGCAAATGCTGCCGTTATTGGTGATCGGCATCGGCCTGTACTTCCTGCTGACGCCGCGGTTGGGGGAAAACGATCGGCAGCGCCGTTTGAGCGCCTTGCCGTTCGGGCTGGTGGCCGGTGGTTGCGTCGGTTTTTACGATGGCTTCTTTGGGCCCGGTGCCGGTTCCTTCTATGCGCTGGCCTACGTGACGCTGTGCGGTTTTAACCTGGCCAAATCCACCGCGCACGCCAAGGTGCTGAACTTCACTTCCAACTTTGGCAGCCTGGTGTTGTTTATCATTGGCGGCAAAGTGCTGTGGGGTATTGGCCTGGTGATGCTGGTTGGGCAGGTGCTCGGTGCGCGCCTCGGGGCTCACATGGTGATGACCCGCGGGCAAAAGCTGATCCGACCGATGATCGTTATCGTTTCTCTGGTGATGAGCTGCAAGCTCTTGTACGACAACCACGGCGCTGAAATTCAGCAGTGGCTGGCCCTGCATTTTTAGCATGCTAAAAGAGCGGTAAAATGAAATAATTACCTCTTTATTTTTGTGGTTATTGGATTTTTATTTATGTCAGACACACAGGCTACCCATCAATATGAGCAACTGATTGAAATTTTTAATCAGTGCTTCAGCGATGAATACAACACGCGACTGGTCAAAGGCGACGATGAACCGATCTATTTGCCGGCCGACGATCAACTGCCGTATAACCGGATCGTTTTTGCTCATGGCTATTACGCCAGCGGCATGCATGAAATCTCGCACTGGTGCATCGCCGGCGAACAGCGCCGCAAGTTGGTAGATTTCGGTTACTGGTACTGCCCGGACGGGCGAGATGCACAGACGCAAAGTGAATTTGAAGCGGTGGAAATTAAACCGCAATCTTTGGAATGGATGTTCTGCGTCGCCGCCGGTTTCCCGTTCAATGTCAGTTGCGACAACCTCAACGGTGACTGCGAGCCGGACCGCATTGCCTTCCAGCGTAAGGTGCGCGAACGGGTGCTGCTGCTGTTGGAGCAGGGAATACCCACAAGACCTGCACGCTTTATTCAGGCGTTACAATCGTTTTACAATACGCCACCGCTGGCGGCGGAGCATTTTCCCTATCCGGAAGATCTCAACTGACTATACCCTAAATACTTGGAGTTGCATCGCGGCGGCAAGCCTGCGAGTCCCTGGGAGCATAGTCCACTATGTGACCGGGGCGAGTCGGCGCAGCCAACAAAGAAGCAGCTTCAAGTATGACGGGTATATATGTTTAACTGAAAATAGATACCCAATAGCTTCCAAGCTGTAGCTAGGCGGCAAGCAAACAAATCCCCAGGAGCTTACTCAGGTAAGTGACTGGGGTGCGTGAGCGCAGCCAACAACGCTAGAGTTTGAAAGATGAAGGGTATGAGAGGAAATTTGATGATCGCAGAATTCGAAGCGCGCATTTTGGCGCTGATTGATGACATGGTAGAGCACGCCAGCGATGATGAACTGTTTGCCGGTGGCTACCTGCGCGGTCATCTGACGTTGGCGGTTGCCGAGGTCGAAGAGCTGGGTGAACACTCCGCTGAAGCGCTGAAGGCGCAGGTGGAAGGCAGCCTGCATAAAGCCATTGCCGCCGGTGAACTGTCACCACCGGATCAGGCGTTGGTGTATGGCATGTGGGAAACGCTGTACAAAACGGCATTGCCTACCGCCTGATAGTGCTTCTGCAGGGCGCTGTCGCCGGCGCCCTGCGTGATTTTTCTTACGCTACCGCACGTCCCTTCAGTAATTTCCTTACCCACATTCTATTCGGGTTCAACGCCGCTAACAGGTCTGCGTCGCCCGGCAAAGGTTCGCCAAATAGCTGCGCCGCCAAAATCTCTGCCGCCAGCGGGGCCGAGCACAGCCCACGAGAGCCTAACCCGCCAATCATGAACAGATTGGGGTAGCTCGGCGCATTGGCGATAGCTTCACCGCGTTGGTGTTGACGTTGCAGATTCTGGTACTGCGTTAGCGTGGCCTGGTAGTCGGGCACTGCGCCTACCATTGGCAGGTGATCGCGAGTGGCGCTGCGTACGCCGCAGCGGGCCTGGCGGCCGCTGACGTCCACCTCCAGCGGCCAGGTTTGATCCGGCAGGCAACGCAGCAGGCGAGCCCGATTTTCCTGCTGCTCTTCTTCGCGGTATTCGGTGGCGGTCTCGCCGCGCTGGTAACTGGCGCCGATACAGTGCTGCTGATTATTGGCATTCACCGGCGTCAGGTAACCGTCGTAACACAGCACCTGCTTCAATGCACTCAGCTGCGGCGTGGTAGGAATATGGGATACCTGACCGCGCACCGCATAAACCGGCAGCGCTTCACTTTGCGTCAGTTCGGACAACCGATGGCCGTTGGCCAGAATCACCGTCGCATGCTGCCGAATTTCACCCTGGCTAAAGCTGAGTTGCCAACCTGCCTCTTGGGCGGTCAGAGCGCTGAGCGTAGCGTCATAATGGCAGCGCATCCCTTGACGTTGCGCCAGCGCAATCGCACTGCGCGTCAGCTCGGCCGGACACAGCCAGCCACCCTGCGGGTAGTTAATGCCGCCAAAACCGCTGTCGACGCCGCACAAGGCGCTGAGCGTAGCGCGGTCGGCCGGCATGGCGAGCGCCTGCGGCCATTCAACCGCCAGCATCTTGGCAATTTTCCCGGCGCTCTTCTCGTCAAAGGCCAGTTGGCTCACACCGCACCACTGATGGTCGAATACCACGCCCTGTCGCACCAGTGCATCGTACTGACGACGGGCAAACGGAAACGCGGCGCTGAAGAAATTTTCCAGCGCATCGGCTCGGCCGTTCAGCAAAGGGTAGAGTGCGCCCTGACGGTTGCCTGATGCCCCTTCGCCCGGCTGCGGATCTGCGCAGTACAGCGTGACTTTTGCGCCGCGTCGCAACAGGGCGAGGGCGGTTAGCGCGCTGGCGACGCCGCCGCCAATGATGGCGATATCATCGGTATTCTCCGCCACCGGGCGTATCAGCCAGGGAGCAGGGTGAGCGACGGCCGGCGCATCGGCAGGCAACTCGCCGGTCAGCATCTCTCGCTTCTGGCCGAAGCCTTTGGTTTTGATGACATCAAACCCTGCCTGCTGCAAGCCGCGACGCACGAAGCCTGCGGCGGTAAAGGTGGCAAGGCTGCCGCCCGGCCGGGCAAAGCGCGCCATGGCGGTGAACAGCTGCTCCGTCCACATATCAGGGTTCTTTGCCGGGGCGAAGCCATCGAGGAACCAGGCATCGATTTGACGGTTCATGCTGGCGTCGAAGTGAGGCAGCAACGCGTTCACGTCGCCAAACCACAGATCGAGCGTGATGCGCCCTTCGGCCAGCAGCAGGCGGTGGCAGCCCGGCAGTGGCAACGGCCATTGAGCGCGTAATTCATCGGCATATGGCGCCAGTTCCGGCCAGCGGGCATGCGCCGCCGCCAAATCGGCCTGCAGCAGCGGGAATTTTTCAAAGCTGATAAAGTGCAGGCGCTGAAGCGAGGCGTCCGGCATCGCCGTGCGGAAACCGGCAAAGGCCTGCCACAGCGTCAAAAAGTTAAGCCCGGTGCCGAAGCCGGTTTCCGCCACGATAAACAGCGGGCGAGGGTGGTCGGTAAAACGTTGCGGCAGTCGGTTGCCCATGAGAAACACATAGCGGGTTTCTTCCAGCCCATCCTGATTGGAAAAGTAGACGTCATCAAACTGTTTCGAAACAGGTGTACCCTGTTCATTCCAGGATAACGCTGCGGTTTGGATCGGGGCGTGGCTCACGGTTAGTTGCTCGTAACTCAAGGGGTGACGGGATTCTAACGGCGCTGGCGCTATGGCGCAAACTGGATAAGAATAAAGCTGAAAAACGCTGATCGGACTTGTTCGGCGTACATCTGTACGCTAAAGTGCGATGCAAAATCCCGAATGTAAAATTGTGGAAGAGGTATTGAATGAAACGTGCAGTGATTACTGGCCTGGGAATCGTCTCCAGCATTGGTAACAACCAGCAGGAGGTCCTGGCGAGCCTGCAGGAAGGTCGTTCTGGGATCACTTTCTCCCAGGAGCTGAAAGATTCCGGCATGCGTAGTCACGTATGGGGCGATGTTAAACTGGACACTACGGGTCTGATTGACCGTAAAGTGATGCGCTTTATGAGCGACGCGTCCGTTTATGCCTATCTTTCCATGGAAGAAGCCATCAAGGACTCAGGTCTGGCTGCCGATCAGGTTTCCAACGATCGCACCGGTCTGGTTGTTGGCTCAGGTGGTGGTTCTCCGCGCAACCAGGTTGCCGGATCCGATGGCATGCGTGCCAAAGGCCTGCGCGGCGTTGGCCCGTACATGGTGACCAAGGCTATGGCTTCAGGCGTTTCCGCTTGCCTGGCAACCCCGTTCAAAATTCGTGGCGTTAACTATTCCATCAGCTCTGCCTGCGCAACCTCTGCACACTGCATTGGTCACGCGGTTGAACTGATCCAACTGGGCAAGCAGGACGTGGTCTTTGCCGGCGGCGGCGAAGAGCTGTGCTGGGAAATGGCCTGTGAGTTCGATGCGATGGGCGCACTGTCCACCAGCTACAACGACACCCCTGAAAAAGCTTCTCGTACTTACGACTCTGCCCGTGACGGTTTCGTCATCGCCGGCGGCGGCGGTATGGTGGTGGTTGAAGAGCTGGAACACGCTCTGGCGCGTGGTGCGCACATCTATGCTGAAATCATCGGCTACGGTGCGACCTCCGACGGTGCCGACATGGTGGCTCCATCAGGTGAAGGCGCGGTGCGCTGCATGAAGATGGCGCTGCAAGGCGTTGATACCCCAATCGACTACATGAACGTTCACGGCACCTCCACGCCGGTGGGCGACGTGAAAGAGCTGGGTGCCATTCGCGAAGTGTTTGGTGACAACACCCCGGCAATCTCTTCCACCAAGGCGATGACCGGTCACTCACTGGGTGCCGCGGGCGTGCAGGAAGCGATCTACAGCCTGCTGATGGTTGAGCACGGCTTTATCGCGCCGAGCATCAACATCGATAACCTGGATGAGAAAGCCGCTGGCATGAACATCGTGACTGAGCCAACTCAACGCGAGTTGACCACCGTGATGTCCAACAGCTTTGGCTTCGGCGGCACCAACGCCACGCTGGTGATGCGTAAGCTGCAGAAGTAATTCCGGCCTCAAGGTTCTGGATCAAGCCCGCATTTTTGCGGGCTTTTTAATGCCTGCAATCCCTGCCGACGGGCCGCTAGGAGTTATCCCAAATTACATCTCCTGACGGATCATTAACGCTTTGTTCAGCCTTTTGCGCATACAATGGCTCAATAGCGCGAATATCACTCGGCGTAGCGTTTCAGAGTGATCGAACATTGAGGCAAGAGTATGAAAAAGTTAATTGCGGTTGGATTGCTGTCGGTCATTCTGGCTGGGTGCGCGACCGATTCCCCTTGTGTCCCGGTCTATGACGACCAGGGTCGTCTGGTGCACACCAATACCTGCATGAAAGGCACCACGCAGGACAACTGGGAAACCGCTGGCGCCATCGCCGGTGGGGCGGCGGCAGTTGCCGGTCTGACGCTGGGTATTATCGCGTTGACCAAATAACCTTCCGTCGGAGAGTCTCCCGGTTTAAAAGCCCAGCATCTGCTGGGCTTTTTGTTTGGGTAATCCGCCGCCAGTTGATTGAAGTCATGGCATTTATATTACCGGCCCACAGATGGGCAGTTCTTTGTCAGCGGATGTAAATTCCATTCCTGCGCCCGGTCCGGGTCGATATACTCCCGCTATCTCCCACTCTGGAACGATCTGATGTCGGCTTTGGCGTCCATCTCCTTATCCATGCACCGCCTGCGCTTTGCTAAAAAGCGGGCCTGCGCATGGTTATTGGTCGTCAGCTGGCTGTTGTTGAATACTCAACTGGCGTTGGCCAGCCACAACTGCAACCTGCAGTTCAGCGGTGAAGCGCCGATGGCTCAGCATATGATGCATATGCAAAACAGCGTGCCGTCGCAGCAGCAGATGCAGACCCAAGAGCCGCTGTGTGAGAAACACTGCGTTCCGGAGTCAGCCCAACAGGATCACAGCAACCTGACGTTGGCTGCGCTGCCCACCAGCAGCGAATTGGCCGTTATTACGCCTTTCCCGTCTCGTTCAGTCCCCTCCAATACCTGGCAAACGCCCCCGATAACAGGTCCGCCGGCAGAGATCGTTTTCTGCCGGTTCCGTGAATAGCTCTGACAACCGCTTTGCCGTCCCCGACGGTTTTCCGCGTTTGTTAACTATTTTATGGAGTACCCGTTATGCGTAATGTATTTGCTGCCGTAGTGATCGCCCTGTTTTTCTCCTTTAGCGCCAGCGCTGCCGATATGGCAATGCAGGATCCTGCCGCAAGAACTGCCGTTGAAATCCACAGCCAGGGCGTCGTCAAAAGCTGGGATGAGCGAAAGGTGTCTATCGCGCACCAGGCCATTCCTGCACTCAGTTGGCCGCCAATGACCATGAGCTTCCTGCTCCCTTCATCGCCTTCATTCGCCGTCTTGCCGGTGGGTACCGAGGTTGATTTCAGCTTCCTGCCGATCGACGGCGGTTATCAGCTGATCGCCATCGCCGCCGCTCGACCATAACGGAGGCGTTATGACCATTATCCTTTCTCACCCTTGGCGGGTGGGCTGGCTGCTGCTTGCCTGTTGGGCACCGGCCACCCTGGCGGCGGATCTGACGCTGCAACAGTCATTGACGGCGGCCGAAGGTTATTCGGCGGAGTTATCCGCCAATCGTCATCAGGTTGACGCCTTGCAGAACATGGCGGATTCGGCAATGCAGTTGCCCGATCCCAAGCTGAAGTTCGGCATTGAAAACGTGCCGGTGCAGGGCGGCAACGCTCGGCGTTTTACCCGCGAAGGCATGACCATGGGACGAATCGGCATCATGCAGGATTACGTCAGCAGCACCAAACGTCAGCGTAAAGCGGATACCCTGCGCGCCGAAGCCAGCCAGACGGATGCGGGCAGCGCCACCATTCGCGCTCGCCTTCAACAGCAAACCGCACAGGCCTGGCTGGCGCTGGCGCTGAGTCGGCAAACCCTGCGGGATGCCTCAGCCCTGGTGACGGAGAGTGAACGCCAGATTGCCACTCAGCGTTCTGCGGTAGCCGGTGGGGGAACCCCAGCGAGTGGAGTGCTGGATGCCAGGCTGACGCTGCTAAGCATGCAGGATCGCATCAGCGAGGCGCAGCGTGATGTTGCTGTCGCGCAGGCGCGTCTGACGCAGTTGACCGGCCTGTCTGCGACGGATACCGCCGGGGCCATGCCGCGCTTTGAACGTTTACCGGCGGACAGCGAAGTATTGCGGCAGGCCATCAGGCAACACCCCGAGGTGTTGCAGGCCAGCCGTGAGGCGGACGTCGCCAAGGCACGTTCGGCGCAATCAGAGGTGGCGGCGATACCGGACGTCGGCGTCGAGGTGTATTACGGCAAACGGGCCGACGAGTACGAGGATTTGGCCGGGGTGATGTTTACCGTCGATCTGCCGTTGTTCCGCTCGCAGCGGCAGGATAAGGACTATGCCGCTGATGTTTCCCGCAGTATGGAGGCCAACGATCGGCTCACGTTGTTGATCCGTGATCATCAGGCACAGCTCGATACGCTGTTGGCGCAATATCAGGCGGCTCAGGCGCAGTGGCAACGCCAACAGGAGCAGGCTATTCCCCTGCAACAACAGCGGGTCACTTTGCTGTTAGCGCAGTACCGCAGCGGTAAAAGCGATTTGTCGGCGGTACTGGAAGCTCGGCGGGCGCTGCTCGACAGTCGCCTCAGCGCCGGCAAGGCTGCCAGGGAACTGGCACAGATTTGGGCCGCCATTCGCTATCTCACCCCTCAGGAATCAATGCAATGAAAATACAATTCAAGCTAGCGCTGTTAGCGGCGCTGATTGGCACTGGGCTGGCGGGATACTGGTTTGGCGCAGCGGGAGAAGCGCCTGCGCCGGCCATCAAGAGTGAGCGGCAGGTGCTTTATTGGTACGACCCGATGATGCCGGGGCAGCGTTTTGACCAACCGGGTAAATCGCCCTTTATGGATATGCAACTGGTGCCGCGCTATGCCGATGAGGTTGAACCGGAAGGGGGCGTGACCATCAGCGCCCGGCAACAGCAGAACCTGGGCGTTCGCACCGAAGCTGCACAATTGCGCCAACTGGAGCCACAACTGAGCGCTTTCGGCAGCGTCGCCACCGATGAACGCGGGGTTCAGATTGTCGCCGCCCGCGCCAACGGACTGGTGGAAAAACTCTACGTGCGTGCCAGTCAGCAACAGGTGAAAAAGGGCGAAGCCCTGGCATTGCTGTGGATCCCCGACTGGAGTGCGGCACAGCAGGAATATCTGGCAATACGCAAACTGGGCGATAGCGCACTGACCGCCGCTGCACGTCAGCGGTTGCAGCTGCTGTTTATGCCCGAGGCGGTGATCCGGCAGGTGGAACGTTCAGGTAAACCCGAACCGCGGGTGCAGATAGCGGCACCGGAAAATGGTTTTGTGAATAAGCTGAGCGTGCTCGAAGGCGCTCAGGTGACGGCCGCGCAGGGGCTGTTTGAACTAGCCAGCCTCGATCCGGTGTGGATCGTTGCCGATTATCCGCAGGCGCAGGCCGGATTGTTGAAAGTGGGCGATAAGGTGCAGGCCGCTTCCGCCAGCTGGCCTGGTGAACGATTTGAAGGCGAGGTGAGCGAACTGCTGGCCAATGTCGATCCGCTGACCCGAACCTTCAAAGCGCGCATCCTGTTGAAAAACCCTCAACAAAAGCTTCGACCGGGCATGTACCTGCAACTGACATTGTCACACGGCAACCTCGGCCAACCGGTGTTGGCGATACCGCAGGAGGCGCTGATCGACAGCGGCGATCGCAATAGGGTGTTGATCGCCGAAGGCAATGGGCACTTCACGCCGGTTGACGTGGTGGCCGGTCGTGTGCAGGACGGCTGGGTAGAAATCAAACGTGGGCTGAATGCTGGGCAAAGGGTAGTGACCTCCGGCCAATTCCTGATTGATTCCGAGGCCAGCATGCGCAGTGCCTTGCCACAAATGGCGGCGCAAAACGAGGTGAAACAATATCAGGCCGAGGGGGGGGTGGATGCCGTGAACGAGAGCACCATCACGCTGTCCCACGGCCCCGTGCCGGAGCTGCAGTGGCCGGCGATGACCATGGATTTTGCCCTGCCGCCAGGGGGAATACCTGCCGGTATCAAACCCGGTGATAGCGTAAAAATCCACTTTAGCGTTGATGAACAAGGTTCACATATCAGCCAAATCGTGCCGACAAGCGCTGAACATGGGGGCCACTTATGATTGCTTTCGTGATCCGCTGGTCGCTGCGCAACCGGCTCTTGGTGCTGCTGGCTTCGGTGCTGTTGGCCGGTTGGGGGATCTGGGCATTGCAGAAAGCGCCGCTGGATGCGCTGCCGGATCTTTCCGACGTACAGGTGATTGTCCGTGCCACCTATCCGGGCAAGGCTCCGCAGGTAATTGAAGATCAGGTGACCTATCCGCTGACCACCACGTTGCTCTCGGTGCCGGGGGCCAAAACGGTACGGGGTTTTTCCATGTTTGGCGACGCCTACGTTTACGTGTTGTTCGAGGACGGCACCGATTTGTACTGGGCGCGTTCGCGGGTGCTGGAGGCGCTCAGCCAGGTGCAATCCTCACTGCCGCCGCAGGTGAAGGTGGCACTGGGGCCGGACGCCACCGGCGTCGGCTGGGTGTACGAGTATGCCCTGGTGGATAAAAGCGGCAAGCACAGCCTGGCCGACCTGCGCGCGCTGCAAGACTGGACGCTGAAGTTTGAACTGAAAACCGTGCCCAACGTGGCGGAAGTGGCCAGCGTGGGCGGCATGGTACGCCAATATCAGGTGGTGCTGGATCCACCCAGCCTGCGCGCGCTGAACATCACCCATCAACAGGTAGTCAGTGCCATTCAGGACGCCAACCAGGAAGGCGGCGGGGCGCTGCTGGAAATGGGGGAGGCGGAGTATATGGTTCGCACCTCGGGCTACCTGAAAAAACTCAGCGATTTTGCCAACGTGGTAATCACCGTGCGTGACGGTGTGCCGATCCTGCTGTCGCAAGTGGCAACACTGCGCGAAGGGCCGGAGATCCGCCGGGGCGTGGCGGAGCTGAACGGCGAGGGCGAAGTGGCGGGCGGCATCGTCGTGATGCGCTACGGCAAAAATGCCCTGGAAACCATCAACGCGCTGAAGGTCAAGCTGCAGGAGGTTCAGCAGACCCTGCCGCCGGGTGTGGAAATTGTGACCGTGTACGACCGCTCCCAACTGATCGAACATGCAATTGAAACCTTGTCCCACAAGCTCCTGGAGGAGTTTATCGTGGTGGCTTTGGTGTGCACGCTGTTCCTGTTCCATTTTCGTTCGGCGCTGGTGGCGATGATCACGCTGCCGCTCGGCATTCTTGGCGCCTTTGTGGTGATGCATTACCAGGGCGTAAACGCCAATATCATGTCGCTGGGGGGAATCGCCATCGCCATTGGCGCCATGGTGGATGCGGCCATCGTCATGATTGAGAACATGCATAAGGTGCTGGAGCAGTGGCGGCAACGCCATCCTGGACAGCAGCCGACGTCGACGGATTATTGGCGCATTTCAGAGCAGGCGGCGGTGGAGGTGGGGCCGGCGCTGTTTTGCAGTTTGCTGATTATCACGCTGTCCTTCATTCCGGTGTTCACCCTGCAGGCGCAGGAAGGCCGGATGTTCTCCCCGCTGGCCTACACCAAAACCTACGCCATGGCGGTGGCAGCCGGTCTGGGCATTACGCTGGTGCCGGTGCTGATGGGCTACTTTATCCGCGGCCGCATTCCCGACGAACATGCCAATCCGATCAACCGCTGGCTAATCCGCCTGTACCAGCCGGTGCTGGCGTCGGTGTTGGCACGGCCAAAAACCACGCTGGGGATTTCGTGCCTGCTGTTGCTGTTAACCGCCTATCCGCTTAGCCGGTTGGGCAGTGAATTTATGCCGCAGCTAGACGAAGGTGACCTGTTGTATATGCCTTCCTCGCTGCCGGGGATGTCGGCGCGCGAGGCCAGCAGGCTACTGCAACTGACCGACAGGTTGATCAAAACCGTGCCGGAGGTAGCGACGGTGTTCGGTAAGGCCGGCAGGGCGGAAAGCGCTACCGATCCCGCGCCGCTGACCATGCTGGAAACCACCATTCGTTTCAAACCGCGTGACCAGTGGCGACCGGGTATGACCATGGACAAGCTGGTGGCGGAACTGGATGCGGTGGTCAAGGTGCCGGGTATTGCCAACGTCTGGGTTCCGCCGATCCGCAATCGGCTGGACATGTTGGCCACCGGAATCAAAAGTCCGGTGGGCATCAAGGTGAACGGCAATAACATGGCCGATATCGAACGGATTTCCGGGCAGATTGAGCAGGTGGTGAAGCAGGTGCCGGGCGTCACTTCTGCGCTGGCAGAACGCATCACCGGCGGCCGCTACGTGGATATCGATATCGACCGTCAGCGGGCTGCGCGCTACGGCGTTTCGGTGAAAGAGCTGCAATCCATGGTGGCGACGCTGGTGGGCGGCGAAAACATTGGCGAAACCGTTGAGGGCCGGGCGCGTTACCCGATCAATGTGCGTTATCCGCGTGAGGTGCGTGATTCGGTACAGCAGTTGCAGGCGTTACCGGTACTGACCGCCAGCGGTGGCCAGGTGCCGCTGTCGATGCTGGCGGATATTCGGGTTAGCGAAGGGCCGCCGATGCTGAAAAGTGAAAACGCGCGGCTCTCCAACTGGATTTATGTCGATCTGCGCGGGCGCGATCTCAAATCGGCGGTGGAAGAGATGCAGCAGGCTGTCGCGCAGCAGGTCAAGCTGCCGGCCGGGGTGTCGTTGAGCTGGTCCGGGCAGTTTGAATATCTTGAACGCGCCAGCGCTCAGTTGAAAATCGTACTGCCGGTAACATTGGCAATCATTTTCGTGCTGCTGTTTGTCACCTTCAGCAGCGTGCGTGATGCGTTGTTGATCATGGCGACGCTGCCGTTTGCGCTGATCGGCGGAGTATGGCTGCTGTATTTGCTGAACTACAACCTGTCGGTGGCCGGGGCAGTTGGCTTTATCGCGCTGGCGGGTGTGGCGGCGGAATTCGGCGTGATAATGGTGCTGTACTTGAACCATGCGTTGGAAAAACATCGCCAGCCGGGACAACCGCTCACGCAAAAACAGCTGATGGATGCCATCACCGAGGGGGCGGTATTGCGGGTGCGACCAAAAGTGATGACCGTTGCCACCATTATGGCCGGGCTATTGCCGATCATGTGGGGTAACGGTGCCGGTTCTGAGGTAATGCGGCGCATTGCGGCACCGATGATTGGCGGCATGCTCAGTGCACCGCTGTTGTCGATGTTGGTGGTTCCTGTGGTTTACCTGTTACTGCACCGAAAAGGATAAGCAAGCGGGGTGCAGTGCACTGCGCCCCGTCTTTACCGCACAGAAACTATTTCACCAGAAACGCCTTGAACTGCGGCGTCATTACGGCGCTGAACCCATCATCGGTTTTGCTGATCAGGTAAACCGCCAAGCCTTTTTCTTCCGCCAGTTTGAGCGCTTTTTCCGTCCCCAACACCATCAACCCGGTATCCCAACCGTCGGCTTCCAGCGCGGTGGGCGCTATCACCGTAGCGGAGACCAGGCGATGAGTAATCGGCCTGCCGGTTGTGGGATCGATCACGTGCGAATAGCGCTGCCCGTCCTGTTCAAAATAGTTGCGGTAGCTGCCGGCGGTGCTGATGCCGTAACCCTGCAAATCAACCAGTGCCTGAACCGCATTTTCGCGGTCGGTCGGTTTTTGGATCGCCACGCGCCAGGGTTTGCCCTGCCCGTTAATGCCGCGCGAGGATACTGCACCACCGACCGACACCAGATAATGGGTGATACCATTACGGGCCATCAGCTGCACCAACTGATCGACGCCATAGCCTTCGCCCAACGTCGAGAGATCAACATACATCCCGGGCAAGTCCTTTTGCAGCCATTCGCCACGGCTGTCGCTGAGTAGCTTCAGGTGCTGCAGGCCAATATTTTTTTGTGCCGCCTCTATTTGCTGTTGGCTCGGTACCTTGACCACACGCTTGTCTGGGCCAAAGCCCCATAAATTCACCAGCGGACCCACGGTGATATTCATCGCGCCCTGAGTGTCGCGGCCAATGCGCTGAGCCATCAGGATAATATCCGCCATTCCGCGTGGGATCGGCTGTGGCTCGGTACTCTGGGTTTGATTAAAACGCGAAAGCACAGAATCATTGCGATAGGTGGAGATATCGTCATTGGCGCGTTCCAGCACGGCGTCAATCTGCTGTTGCAACTGCTGTTTATTGACCGCCACGTCACCGCTGACCTTGACGCTGTAGAAGGTGCCCATGGTTTTGCCTTCAATGTCGATCTGCGGGCGGGTATCCGGGTCATTACAGGCAGCCAGTAAGCCGATGGTCACACTCAGCAACAGCCCTTTGGCGAAAACGTTAGCCATGAAAATATCCTTTGAAACAGTGAAAGGCGCTACAAATAAAGTAAAGCGCGGCAAATGAAAAGCAGTTAACGGTAAAAGAGCATTTTGCTGGCGTTGCCGCCGTGCTTGGGCTAACGTCTGGTTCCTGATCCCTGGTTGTTTTTTTGAAGCGCTCAACATGAGTTCAAACGCCGTTTCCCGGCTGATTCAGCCGTTCCTGAAAGATCGTTTTTTGCATATTTTGCTGTTAGTCGGCGTACTGATGGCGGCCTTTAACCCGCAACAGCTGCCTGCGTTAAACAGTTTTATCGACTGGCGCACCATCATTACGCTGCTTGGATTGATGTTACTCACCAAGGGCGTCGAGGTCAGCGGTTATTTCGATTTTGTTGGCCGCAAAATCATCAATACGCTGCACAGCGAGCGGCGATTGGCGCTGTTTCTGGTGTTTTCCGCCGCGTTGCTGTCGTCGTTCCTGACTAACGACGTGGCGCTGTTTATCGTCATTCCGCTGACCATCACGCTGAAAAAACTGTCGTCGTTACCGATTGGCCGGTTGATTATCTTCCAGGCGCTGGCGGTCAATGCCGGTTCATTGCTGACGCCGATTGGCAACCCGCAAAACATTCTGCTGTGGAGCAAGTCTTCACTCTCTTTCCTGGGGTTCATTGGCCAAATGGCACCGTTTGGCGTAGTGATGCTGGTCAGTTTGCTGCTGCTGACCGGGTTCTGCTTCCCCGCGCGGGATATCGTTAAAGCGCCGCACACCGAAGGTTATCCGTATCAGCTACGCCTGTTGCTGAGCTGTGTGGCGCTGTACGTGATTTTTCTGCTGTGTCTGGATCTTGATCTGCCGCTGTATGGCCTGTTGGCGGTGTTCGTCGGTTTTTTGCTGCTGGCGCGTCGGGTATTGCTGCAGATCGACTGGAGCCTGATTTTTGTCTTTATCGCCATGTTCATCGATGTGGGGCTGTTTACCCGCTTGCAGGCGATCCAGCCTTGGTTTGCCGATATCGCTATGCTGGGTAACGGGGGCATTTACGCTTTGGGGATTGGCCTGTCGCAGGTGATCAGCAACGTGCCGGCGACCATTTTAATGCTCAACTACGTGCCTTCCAGCCAACTGCTGGCCTATGCGGTCAACGCCGGTGGCTTTGGGCTGGCGATCGGTTCGCTGGCGAACCTGATTGCGCTGCGTATGGCGGACGAGCGCAAAATTTGGCTGAAATTTCATTACTTTTCGTTGCCGTTACTGGTCTGGGCCGGCTTGCTTGGCTGGCTGTTGGCTTAAGCGCGGTATTTTCCTGCCATACCGCACTTGTTAACTATGGCGTCTAACCGCGTGCCGCCAGCAAGCAGATGCTGCGAGTCACCTGATAGGATTTCACAAAGGCGCTGATCGGCAGAAACTCAAAGCGCGAATGGAAATTGTGCGCGCCGGTGAAGTAGTTCGGCGTCAGCAGCCCACGGCTGGAGAGTGCGGCGCCGTCGGTGCCGCCACGCATCGGGATCACCTTGGGGGGAATGCCGTGGGCGGCCAGGGCACCGAAAATCAGCTCAATGGCTCGCTGGTCTTCCCCGATAGAGTTGCTGATATTGCTGTAGATATCCGTCACCTTGCAGCTGACCTTGGCGCGCGGGTAGTTTGCCGCCACCTGTCGCACCACTGCCTGAATGCGCTCTTTACGCGCATTGAACCCGGCCAGGTCAAAATCGCGGATCGACACTTTCAACGTAGCGAGGTTGGCATTGGCGGTCAGATCGTTGAACCAGAAGTAGCCTTCGCGCCCCTCGGTATGTTCCGGTGTGTCCTTGATGTCGAATTGGTTGATGATGTCGTTAGCGATGCGAATCGGGTTGATCAGCACGTTCTTCGCCGACATGGGGTGCGCGGTGACCCCTTCGATACGGATCTCCGCACCTGCGGCATTGAAGTTCTCATACACCACTTCCCCCAACTCGCAGCAGTCGATGGTATAGGCAAAATCCACCTCGAAACGCGCCAGATCCAGCGCTTTGGCGCCGCGCAGGCCAATTTCCTCATCCGGGACAAAGGCCACCACAATGTCGCCGTGGCGATCGGAGGCGCTCAGGTTGGCCAGCAGGGTCATGACCACCGTGACCGCCGCTTTGTTATCGGCGCCGAGCACGCTGGTGCCGTCGCTGAAAATAATTTCTTCATTCGGATAGGCCAGGATCTCCGGATGTTCGGCGGTGCGCAGCCAAATATCGTGTTCGGCATTCAGGCACAAATCCTGGCCGGTAAAGCGCAGGCGCTGCGGGTGAATATGGGCCGACAGGCCAACGTCAACGGTATCGATATGGGTGATAAAGCCGATACGCGGAGCGCCTGGCTGATTGCCGGGTTTGCGGGCGGTCACGGTAGCGTGCTCGTCGATTTGCACGTCTTGCATGCCTAGCTGGCGCAGTTCGGCCGCCAGCAGCTTGGCCATATCATGTTGGCCCGGCGTGCTGGGCAGGGTGGTTGCGGCGGCGTCGCTCTGGCTGGTCACCGCCAGATAGTGGAAGAAACGTTCGGTGAGCTGTTCGGCAATGGCGCTGGTCATGCGGGTTCCTCTCGATAAGCGGTCTAACGGTTTTAAAGCTAAATCAGCCGGTTGTCCAATGGTGCAATGCTTTCGCTGCCGGAATGCGAGATGCCGCGCAGAATAAAAAAATAGCGGCACAACTAGGAAATAGTCTCGGGTAACTGCGGCAAAATCGTTGTTAGCTGTGGGGGAACGGGTGCCCCCAAATAATAGGATCGTTAAAGGAGAATACATGCGCTCACGTCATGCTTTACTTATCACTTTGTTATCCCTGGGAATATCGCATACGGCCTGGTCATCCACCGATGGTGGCCATGCCAACAGCAACGCCAATAGCCGTGAAGTAGCCAGTGCGCTTGGCGGTCTGAAAAACAAAACCTATAGCCTGGAGCAGGCACCGAAGATCCGCGTAGCCAGCTTCAATATCGCCGCTGGCAAGGTCAGCGACATGACCGCAATCGCCAAAGCGATCAAGGCGATGAATGTCGATGTGGTGGCGCTGCAGGAGGTGGACAAACTGACCGGCCGCAGCGGCAAGCTCGATCAGGCGGAGGAACTGGCCAAACTGACCGGTATGCACGTCGCGTTCGGCCGCGCGATTGATTTTGACGGCGGCGAATATGGGCTGGCGTTCCTATCGAAATACCCGCTGCATGACAGCAAAATTTACCCGTTGCCTTCCGGTCAGCGCGAACAGCGAATAGCATTCAGCGCCCAGACCGACGTGCCCGAGTTCCCGGCGCCGATTACCCTGATCAATACCCATCTGGACACCAAGGAAGATCCGGCGATGCGGCTGGATCAGGTGCGCGAACTGAATGACCGCACGATTGAAATGCGCGGCATCAAGCTGTTGTTCGGCGATATGAACGACGTGCCGGGCAGCGTCACCTGGACTGAGCTGAGCCGCTATTGGAACGATATCATGCCCAAGCAGCAGGATGGCCGCAGCTGGCCGGCGGAAAACGCCGAAATCAAGGTCGATTATATCTTTAGCGGCAATGCCCAGCGCTGGCATCTGGACAGCCTGACGGTGCCGAACGCCAGCGGCGATTGGAACGGCATTCACTGGCCGGCGGTCAGCGATCACCTGCCGTTGGTGGCCGAGCTGCGGTTGACCGAGCAGTAACCTGACTCGGGGCAGCCAAGCGCCCCGCAAGGTCAAGCAGGCGAGATCCGCGTCAACCGCTCGACGGCGGCGCGGATCTCGCCCGGTGTCAGGGCGGAAAAGCCCAGCAGCCAGCCGTCGCGCCGCAGGCTCGGGGTTTGGTACTGTGCCGTCAATCCGGGCGTGACTACGCCCAGGCGCTGCGCCTGCTGAGTCAGGGCGCTCTCCTGCCCGGGCGGCAGCCAAACGCTGAGCTGCAAGCCGCCCCCTGCCGGTTGCGGGGTGGCGAAATGCCCAAGCTTTTCCTGCACCTCCGCCAGTAACAGGTCACGACGGCTGCGGTACAGCTGGCGCATATAGCGGATATGAGCGGCAAAGTGCCCCTGCTGGATAAATTCGGCGGTCACCGCCTGCATCAATTGGGCGCTGTGGCCGTCGTATACCGTGCGTGCGGTGGTAAAAGGCTCCACCAACGCCGGTGGCAACACCAAATAAGCCAGCCGCAGGGAAGGAAACAGCGCCTTGGAAAAGGTGCCCAGATAAAGCACGTTGCCGTGCCGATCCAACCCCTGCATCGCCGGCATCGGCTGGCCGTCATAGTGAAACTCGCTGTCGTAATCATCTTCAATAATCCAGGCCCGCTGCCGTTGTGCCAGCGCCAGCAGCTCGAGCCTGCGTGGCAGGCTGAGTGCTACGCCGGTGGGGTATTGATGCGAGGGCGTCAGGTAAATCAGTCGAGGTGCAGGCAGGTGTTCATCGGGCATCAGTCCGGCGTCGTCCACCTTGACCGGGACAAGTTCGGCTCCGACGCTGCTAAAGGCGTTTCTGGCACCGCGATAACCGGGGTCTTCCATCCACACTTTGTCACCGCTATCCAACAGCAGGGTGGCAATCAGCTGCAGGGCCTGCTGCGAACTGGTCAGCACCACGACCTGCTGCGCATCGCAGTTAACGCCGCGCGTCTGGCTGACATAGCCGGCAATGGCTTCGCGTAGCGGAAAGTAGCCCTGAGGATCGCCATAGCGCATCAGAGCTTCCCCACGCAGACGCAGTTGTTGAGCGGTGAGCTGTTTCCACAGTTTTAGCGGGAAAGCACGTAAATCCGGCGATCCGGTAGCGAAGGGCAGAGGCTGCAGTGGATCGTGGCAGCCACCGGTTTGCGCGATCTGCGTGCCGCGTTGTGAAAGGCGGGGTTCGCCGCTGACTTTGGCGGCGGGTGGTGACTTGACGATGTTGATCGCCACGAAGGTGCCTTGACCAACGCGGCGCTGCAAATAGCCTTCGGCTTCCAACTGGGCATAGGCTGCTTCGGTGGTTACGCGCGAGACGCCCAAATCTTCAGCCAGGACCCGCGATGAGGGCAAGCGTTGCCCAGGGCCAAGAGCCCCATGATGAATAGCCCGGCGCAGCGTGCTGCAGACGCGTTCACGCAAGGTGCCACCGGCGTGTTCCGGTTGATGAAACAGAGTGGGCAGTGCGTTAGCCATAATAGGACTTATCCATGGGCGAAAATGGGTATCAAGCATAAGACCAAAATCAGGCAATATTGTCATCAGTCTTTCTCTACAGGAGTGAATTCCATGGCGGTATCTTCATTGGTTTTGGCTTTTCCACCGGGCAGCGCGGCCCAGAGCCTGGATTATCTGGCCGCAAAGCTGAGTTATTACGCGGATGCGTGGGACGTGGCGGAGGATCTGCGCAACGGGGTCAGTGAGATCCTGGTGATCGATACCCGTGCAGAGGCGCTCTATGCGGCCGGGCATATTCCCGGCGCTATCAGTTTGCCGCACCGGTTGATGGACGATGCGGGCACGGCGCATCTGGATCGCGACAAGGTCTACGTCACTTATTGCGATGGCATCGGCTGCAACGGTTCGACCAAGGGGGCTTACAAACTGGCTCAACAGGGGCTGCGGGTGAAAGAGCTGATTGGTGGATTGGACTTCTGGATACGTGATGGTCATCCCCTGGCCACCGGTGAACAGCCGGGCTCGCTGGTGGGAAGTGCCAGTGGAGAGGACTGTGGCTGCGCCTGACGTTGGCCGGAGTTACCGCGAAGTTAACATCAGCATTCGAGTCTGGCCCTGGACAGGGCATCCACAGGCCAGAAATCGATTGGGAAGGGAAAGCGTTAAAACACCAGCGCCAATACCAGAGCTAGCACCAAAATGAACAGGATAAGCGTCACCGCCGGTTTGCTCAGCGCTTTTTGCAGCGGCTGGGGCAGCGCGGCAATCAGCGGATTGAGCAGTGGTTGCGGCTCGGTAGCGTTGCCGATGATCGGCTGAGCATGACCGGCTTTTTCCAGACGACGTGCAAATAGCTGGTTGATGACGTCGCTCATCTGCGGGTGGGTCAAGGGGGCGCTGGCATTGCAGTTGAAGCGGGACTGGCAGTAGTCATTCAACTGCTGCTGCTCCTGCGCATCCGCCGGCTGTTTGAGCACGGCGAGCAGGTTGTTCAGCGTCGGCGCGGTTTGTGGACTCAGCGCGACCTTCACCTGCAAAAACTGGTTCAGCAGTTGGAAGTGGCGCGCCGGCAGCGGATCGTTGGTTTTAACCCCGGTCAGATCAAACAGCGTTTGCCAGATCTTGGCCGGCGACTCGCCGGTGGCGGCACTGAGCTTGGTGACCTGCTGTTGCAGGCTTTGATGCTCGGCGGGCAGCAGCGGGCGATCGCTGGTGGCAGTTTGCTGCGGGTGAGGGATCGTCAGGCTGCCGGTCTGTAACAGATTCAGTACCTGCTGCAACTGCGAGTGGCTCAACTGGCTCAGTACCGTGTGGCCAAACTGCTGGCGAATGAAATCACTCACCGCCTGGCGGTTATTGCCCTGCGGCAACAGTTCGGTAAGCTGCTGCATCAGTTGGCGACTGGCATGGTTTTGCTGTACCTGCGTCAGACGGTTTTGCAGCAGTTGCTCGGCCGGCTGAAAATGACGCGCCAGCAATTCACTGCTGTTGTCTGTCTGCAGATCGTGACGCAGCGTGACCCAAATCTCTGCGGATTTGGCCGGGCTTAGCGCCATGATTTTGACCACCAGCTTCTCCAGCGTCGTACGCTGCGCCGGGGAGAGCGGGCTATCGTCTGTGGGGGTGGTTTTGCCCGGGGTTGAAGGACGATCGCTGGCGATCGGGGTGCCCGGTCCACTCAAAGGTTGCATATCACCTGTCCTTCGCTGTGTATCCCCCAGTTTAGCTGGCGTTGCCGCGGTGTGGTCTGCGCAATCTCACTCGAAACACTTACCTGAGTAAGCTCATCGAGACTCGCTTGCTTGCCGCCTTGCCGCAACACCCATGACTTTGGGGAAAGAATAATCGTCGTACCCGGCGAAAAGCGCAGGTGTGCGCCTATGATACCCGTAAATGCCCGTCATCAATACCGTCGTAAGACATTTCTTTACAGGCAAAACATTGCTAAACGCGCCTGCGCCGCTAAGATAAGCGCAGACTTGGAATTGAGGGCGGCATGGTTAAACAGCAGCGGATTGCGAAATGGTTTTTATGCCTGGCTTGCCTGGTGGTGCTGACCTGCATGACTCAGCGCATGGCGAGCCTGCATGCGTTGCAGCAAGCGATGGGGATTCCTGCTGCCAGCGCTGCGCCATCCGCCGGCGACGATGCCGCCGAACTGCAACCTACCCCCTGTGAACTGAGCGCTAAATCCTTATTGGCCTCACCGCCGGTGATGTTTGAAACCGTGCTGTTCGGGCTTGGCCTGCTGCTGGCGCTGTTGGCGCCTACCGTGGCTGCGCGCTTGCGCATTCCTCCTCCCAGAGTGATTTCCCCTCCCACCCTCAGGGTGCATCTCCGATTATGCGTCTTCCGTGAATGAGTTAATCGCCCGTTTGTTTTGGTGATTGTCTTATTTATGGAGAAAAAACATGTTGAATATCATCAGGTCGACGTTTGTCTGCCTGTTAATGCTGTGGCTGCCCGCTTTGCAGGCGGCGGACAGCGGCTGGTTGCAAAGCCCGACCAACGATCATGCCAAGGTGCGACTCCGCGCTGACACCTCGCAGCCAGGAGAAACCCGGCTGCTGTTGGCTATTGAGCTGCAAAAAGGCTGGAAAACCTACTGGCGTTCGCCGGGGGAAGGTGGCATTGCGCCGGCAATAACCTGGCAAGGCAATCCGCCTCCGGTGACCTGGTATTGGCCTACGCCGCAGCGTTTTGAGGTGGCCGGTATTTCCACGCAGGGCTACCACGATCGGGTAGAGCTGCCGATGGTGATGAAAGGAACGGCACCGCGCCAGTTAGCGGGGACGCTGACGCTGTCCACCTGCAGCAACGTCTGTATTTTGACCGACTATCCGTTCAGTCTGGATCTTGCCGCGCCGTCTGACGCGCAGTTTGACCATGACTTTGCCCAGGCGATGGGTCAGGTGCCGATCGCCGAGGGCCTGGTGGAGAGCATCAAGGCCGGTTATCTCAATGGCGAATTACAGATCAGCGCCGAGCGAGCCGCCGGTTGGCAACGGCCGGAGCTGTTCTTCGACACCTTGGAGGACGCAGACCTCGGCAAGCCACGGGTCAGTAGCGAAGGTTCACTGATGACCGCGCGGGTACCGGTCAGCGATGGCTGGGGTGACAGCGCCCCGGATCTGCGCGGTAAAACCCTGACGTTGGTAATCGGCGACGGCGGCATGGCGCAGCAGGTGACGCTGCCGATTGGCGGGCCGCTGCCGCTGCCGAGCGCCGCCAGTTTCACTCTGTGGCAAGCGGTGCTGATGGCGTTGGCGGGGGGCCTGATCCTCAACCTGATGCCCTGTGTGCTGCCGGTTCTGGGCATCAAACTGGGATCGATTTTGCAGGTGGAGCAGCGCGACCGACACAGCATTCGGCTGCAGTTCCTTGCGTCCTCGTTTGGCATTGTGGCGTCCTTTATGGCGCTGGCGTTGCTGATGACGCTGCTGCGCTTGAGCAATCAGGCGCTGGGCTGGGGTATTCAGTTCCAAAACCCGTGGTTTATCGGCTTTATGGTGCTGGTGACGTTCCTGTTCAGCGCCAACCTGTTTGGCCTGTTCCATTTGCAGCTGTCCTCCTCCCTTAATACCAAATTGGCGACCCATAACGGCCGTGGCCTGAGTGGGCATTTCTGGCAGGGCGCATTTGCCACCTTGCTGGCGACGCCCTGTTCGGCTCCCTTCCTGGGCACTGCCGTGGCCTTTGCACTGGCTGCGCCGCTGCCGGTGCTGTGGGGTATGTTTGTTGCCTTGGGTATCGGCATGAGCCTGCCCTGGCTACTGATTGCTGCATGGCCTGCTTTAGCGCTGCGCCTGCCGCGTCCGGGGCGTTGGATGAACACTTTACGGTGGGCCATGGGGCTGCTGATGCTGGCTTCTTCACTGTGGCTGCTGAGCCTGATGATCAATCATATTGGCACCTTGCCGACGCTGGCATTGGGCGGTATCGCACTGTTGGCCTTGTTGTTGGCGGTAGGCTGGCAACATGGGGTTCGTCTGGCGGCCAAGCTGGCGGCCGGCACGCTGGTGCTGGTCGGTGTGGTGTTACTGGCCGGTTCGCTGACCGCCGGGCTGTGGCGTCAGCCGCTGCACGACAATGTCACCTGGCAACCGCTAAGTGAGCAGGCGATCGCCCAGGCACTCGCCCAGAACAAACGGGTGTTTGTCGACGTCACCGCAGACTGGTGCGTAACCTGTAAAGCCAACAAATTCAACGTGCTGTTGCGTGATGACGTGCAAAAAGCGCTGAGTGCCGGCGACGTTGTCGCCCTGCGAGGAGACTGGAGCCGTCCTTCGGCCGAGATTAGCGCTTTCCTGCAAAAACACGGCAGCGTTGCCGTGCCTTTTAACCAGATTTATGGCCCCGGCAGCCCTGACGGCGTGGTGTTATCCCCGCTGTTGACCCGCGATGCCGTCTTGCAAACCCTGTCCGCCGCCAAAGGAAATTCACAATGAAAAAATTACTGATGTTACTGATGCTGATGGTTACTCCGGTCTGGGCTGCGGCTCCTTTTACCCCGGAACAAGAGGTGCGGATTAAAGAGCTGATCCGCGAAACGCTGGTGTCGAACCCGGATATTCTGGCGCAGGCGGTGGATGCCTGGCAGCAACAGACCGCCGGTCAGCAAGTCAGCCAGGCGATCAAGCAAAACGCCAAAACCCTATACGAAGATCCGGCCAGCCCACGTTTGGGAGCGGCCAACGCCAAACTGACGCTGGTGGCCTTTACCGATTACAACTGCCCGTACTGCAAGCGTTTTGACCCGATGCTGGAAAAAATCGTCAAACAGTATCCTGATGTGGCGCTGGTGGTAAAACTGCTGCCGTTCAAAGGAGAGAGCTCCGTCAGTTCTGCACGCGTGGCGCTGACGACCTGGCAGCAACACCCGGACCAATTCTGGGCGCTGCATCAGCGGCTGATGGCGAAAAAAGGCTTCCATGACACGGCCAGCATCGCTGCCGCACAGCAGAAAACCGGGGTGAAAGCCGTTGCACCAAGCGAACAGAGCATGACCACATTGCGCACCAATATGGCATTGGCGGAGCAGCTTGGAGTACAAGGAACGCCGGCCACCCTGATCGGCGATCAAATGCTGCCAGGCGCGGTGTCGTATGAGGATCTGGAGGCGGTAGTGAAACAACAGCTTGCGAAGGTTAACAATGGCTAAGCTGCGGCGTTGGGGCCGCGAACTGCTGATCCTGTTGCTGATTGTGCTGGCGGTTGCGTTCGGGATGGACTGGTTACGCGCACCGCAGCCACCGGCGGCGTTCGATTCGCAACCGTTGACGACGTTGAACGGTGAACAAGTCTCGCTGGCGCAGCTCAGCCAGGACAAGCCGCTGCTGGTATATTTCTGGGCCAGCTGGTGCGGGGTTTGCCGGTTTACCACGCCGTATGTCGCCAGACTGGTCGGCGAGGGCGGCAACGTATTGACCGTGGCGCTGCGTTCCGGCGACGATCGTCAGGTGGAACAGTGGCTGGCGGGCAAGCGTGTGACGTTGCCGGTGGTTAACGATCCCCGTGGCGAGCTGTCGGCGCAGTGGCAGATCGGCGTCACGCCCACCTTGGTGGTCATTTCCCAGGGCAAGGTGGTGCAAAGCACCACCGGCTGGACCAGCTATTGGGGAATGAAGCTGCGGCTATGGTGGGCCGGGCTCTGAACCGCGGCCTATTCTGAAGTGATGACCTCATTAATCGCCCGGCACAGTCGGGCGATACCTTCCTCTATCTGCGGCGGCGTATTGGCGGCGAAATTCAATCGCAGGCCATGTGCGCCTTGCTGTTCTTCGGCATAAAAGCACTCCCCTCGCGCAAAGGTTACGCCGTGTCGCCAGGCCAGCGGCATCAGTGCCTCGGTGCTGACGGCGGCAGGCAGCGTCAGCCAGATAAACAGTCCACCCTCCGGCGTTTCAAACTGACAGCCGGGCGGCAGTTGCTGCTGCAAGGCTGCCACCATCACGTCTCTGTGCTGGCGATATAACCGCCCGGCGCGCCGCAGTTGCTTGTCGTAACGACCGATAGTGACGAATGCGTCCAGTGCCCGCTGGATCAGGTTGGAGCTGGTAAAACTGTCGACGTGTTTCAGACGAGCCAGTCGCTGATAGTGTTCGCTGTCCGCCACCAGGTAACCGATGCGCATGCTGGGCAGCAGCATTTTTGAAAAGGTACTGACGTAAATCACCGCCCCCGGTTGCGCCAGCGATCGCAGCGACGGCAGCTGTTTGCCGTTGTAGCGCAGATCGCCGACAAAATCGTCTTCCAATATCACTACACCGGCCTGCTGGGCCAGTGCCAGCAGGCGTCGACGGCGCGCTTCACTCATGCAGCGGCCGGTGGGGTTATGAAAATTGGGAATGGTGTAAATCAACTTCGGTTGGTGTTTTTCGATCAGTGCGGGCAGCTGTTCAACCAACATGCCGTGCCGGTCGCTGGCGACGGTGACGATATTGATGCGGTGCTGGCGCAGCAGCCCCAGCGCTTCGGCGTAGGTCGGTTGTTCGACAATCACCGTGTCGCCCGGCTCCAGCAGGCTTTGCACTATCAGGCTGATGGCGTGTTGCGAACCGTTGGTGATCAGCAGTTGCTCTGCATGGGTCGGAATACCCTGAGCGGTGAGGATCCGCCCCAGAGTATCGCGCAGCGGGTAATAGCCGCAGTATTCGCCATAGCTGAAGGCCTCTTCCGCATGGCGGCTGAGTACCGACAGCAATATCTTGCGGAACTCCTCCTGCGGAAAGACTTTCGGGCTGCCGACGCCGGCGGCAAAGTTGATGATGTTGTCCGGCAACGGCGTATCGGGGTAGCCATCCAGCCGAGAGGTAAGGGTAGTGAAACGCTCCGCCGGGAAAGGCGCATCGCTTGTTGGGCGTGGCTGGGCTGGCTGGATCAGAGGGTGCAAGACATAGGCACCGCTGCCGCGCCGCTGGTGCAAAAAACCTTTTGCCGCCAGTTCGGCATAGGCGTTTTCCACCGTCAACCGGCTGACCGCCAGCTTGGCGGCAAGCGTGCGCGTGGAGGGCAGCTTATCGCCGTCGACAAATGCGCCGCTGAGGATCGCCCGCCGCAGCGCTTCCTCAATTTGCAGATATAAAGGAATGTTTTGCTGACGGTCTAAGGGAATATGCATGCAAAATTGGCCCGGTTGACGATGATGTTTTTTACTATACCCCATAGTTACAGGGCTTAAAGAGGATAAAAGTGGCCTATATAACATCGGGGGAAAGTGGCTCTGGCGGTAAAGTTACGCGGCGTTAGAATCTCGCCTGAGTCCACTATTGCCGTTTTTTGAGGGTGTCATGTCATTACCATCGGGTATCTCAGCCAGGCCGGTTTTCCCGGGGGCGCACATTTTACAGGGCAGCAGTCAGGGGTATGTGATTGCTATCATCAGCGCCATGTTGCTGGCCTTTACCGCCATTATTATCCGCGTGCTGACGGAGTATTATCACCTGCCGACCTTTGTGCTGGCTTTTTGGCGCGCGGCGCTGGTTGCTCTGGTGCTGTTGCCGGTACTGCTGCTGTTCAAACCCGAATGGGCGCGTTTACAGCGCGCGCAGATCCCCTTTTATGCCTGCTATGGTCTGCTGCTGGCAGTGTTCAACAGCCTGTGGACGCTGTCGGTGGCGCTGAACGGTGCGTCGGTGGCGACTATCCTGACCTACTGCTCGGTCGGTTTTACCGTGTTTCTCGGCTGGATGATGTACAGCGAGCGCCTGAGCCTGCGTCAGTTGGTGGTGATTGTGGTCAGCCTGGGCGGCTGTTTTCTGGTCAGCAACGGCGACAGCTTGGGCAACAGCCATTTTAACCTGTTGGGGCTGGTGGTGGGCATGCTGTCCGGCATCGGATACACCCTCTATACGCTGGGTGGGCGGGTCGCGACCGAACGGCGTTACCCGGTGTGGAACACCATCCTGTACGTGTTCGGCTTTTCGGCTGTCTATCAATGGTTGTTCAATGCCGCGCTGACCTTTTACCCACTGGAGGCGTTCCACGGCATGACGGGGTCATTGTGGTTCCTGTCCCAAGGCGTTCAGGGTATCGAGTGGGGGGGCTGGTGGTTGCTGCTGACCCTGGCTGCCGGCCCAACGCTGTTGGGGTTCGGCCTGTACAACATCAGTTTGAAAAGCTTGCCGCTGGCGGTGGCAAACCTGATTTTGTCGCTGGAGCTGGTGTTCACGGCAGCGATCGCTTACTTCCTGCTGGGGGAAAGCATGAATCAGTTACAGCTGCTGGGCAGTGCGTTGGTGATGGGCGGGGTGCTGATGCTGAAGAGCAAGACGGCTGCGACGTGATTTGTTAACATTAGGGCCGGATGTGGAGGCAACAATGACCAATAACCCAAGATTAAAACGGGCGTTAATCGCTTAAAGCGGCAGTGTTTTACGACCAAAAAACACTGCCACAGACATTTGGCTGTGGCTCTTGCAATGAATATAGAGAAAGCGCCATGACTGAAAAACACTGGTCAAAAACAGAACTGTTACACCAAACGGTGACCAACCCCAATATTATCGTCAAAGGGACTCACAGCTATTACAGCGACTACCTGGATGACGGCTTTGAGCGCTCCGTGGTGCGTTATTTGCACGGCGACGAGGTCAGCCAACAGTGGCAGCCGCTAGGAACGATAGACCAACTGCTGATCGGCGATTATGTCTGCATTGCCGCCGAGGCGGTGATCCTGATGGGGGGCAACCATACCCATCGTGCCGATTGGTTCTGCCTGTATCCGATGATGGAAAGCATTCTGGCTTCCTATCAGCCGAAGGGCGATACCCGGTTGGGGGACGGCTGCTGGATAGGCATGCGGGCGATGCTGATGCCGGGCGTGACGATTGGGGAAGGAGCGATAGTCGCCGCCGGTAGCGTTGTGACGAAGGATGTTGAGCCTTACACCCTGGTGGGGGGCAATCCGGCGCGACCAATAAGACTGCGCTTTGCTCCGCAGATCGTAGCCAGGTTACTCGCTTTGCGTATTTATGATCTGTCGGCCGAGGATTTTGCTCAGGTGCAGCCTTTGCTGGCCAATGACGATATTGCGGCCCTTGAACGGGCGATAAGCGAAATTAAACGTTAAATGAAAAGGGCGGAGTTAATACTCCGCCCTTTTGCTTATTTGGCCTTGGCCGCTTCCGCCGTCAGGCGGTGTTTGCGTATTCTGCGCAACAGCAGCGGCAGCACCAGCACGGATACCGCCAGCACCAGCAGCGTTTGCGCGATGCCACTACCCCACAGGATGCTGAACTCACCGTTGCTGATCGACAGCGCGCGGCGCAGGTTTTGCTCCAGCATTTCTCCCAGAACGAAGCCCAGGATCAGCGGTGACATCGGGAAGTGCATCTTCCTCAGTATGTAACCGAACACCCCCAGCCCAACCATCAATAGCAGGTCAAAGGTGGTGCTGTGCACCGCGTAAACGCCGACCGCCGACACCGCGGCAATCGCCGGTACCAGGAACCACAAAGGGATGGTCAGCATGCGGGTAAACAGGCCCACCAACGGCAGGTTCATGATCAGCAGGATCACGTTGGCAATCAGCAGCGCGGCAATCAGCCCCCAGACAATATCCGGCTGTTCGGTGAACATTGCCGGACCTGGCGTGATGTTGTACAGCGTCAGCGCCCCCATCATTACCGCGGTGGTGCCGGAACCCGGTACGCCCAGCGTCAGCATTGGAATGAACGAACCGCAGGCCGAGGCGTTATTGGCCGCTTCGGGCGCAGCGACGCCGCGGATATCCCCTTTGCCGAAGGTTTCGCTGTTGCCGCTGATCTTCTTTTCGGTCATGTAGGTGAGGGCGCTGGCGATGGTGGCCCCGGCACCCGGCAGAATGCCGACGAAGAAACCGATCACCGAAGAACGCAGCGTGGGGCCCACGCACTCGGCGGCCTCTTTACGGTTAAACAGCAGGCGGCCGGTCTTACGCACCAGCTTTTGCCCGGCGCTGGTGCTTTCGAGCATCAGCAAGATTTCACTGACCGAGAACAGGCCAATCACCACCACGATAAATTGCACGCCGTCGGAGAGGTGGACGCTGTCGAAGGTGAAACGATAAACGCCGGTGTTGGCGTCCACCCCGACCGTCGCCAGCCCCAGACCAATCAGCGCCGCCAGCAGCGATTTCAACGGGTTTTGGCTCATCATGCTGCCCAGGCAGGCGATAGCGAATACCATCAGGGCGAAATATTCTGCCGGACCAAATGCCAGTGACCAACGGGCCAGCAGCGGAGCAAACAGAATGATCCCGCCGATGGCAATCATCGAACCGACAAAGGAGCTGACCGCCGAAATCGACAGCGCGACGCCGGCACGGCCTTGTTGTGCCATGGGGTAACCGTCCAGTGCGGTCATGATCGCAGCAGCGTCTCCCGGTACGTTGAGCAATATCGAGGAGATGCGGCCGCCGTACTCGCAGCCGATATACACCGTCGCCAGCAGGATCAGTGCCGACTCGGCCGGTAATTTGAGGGCAAACGCCAGCGGCAGCAGGATCGCCACGCCGTTGATCGGTCCCAGGCCCGGCAGCAGGCCGACAATGGTGCCGACGAAGCAGCCGATCAGGGCGATAATCAGGTTCTGGGGCACCAGCGCCACCTCGAACCCTTGAGACAAATACATCCAGGTTTCCATCATCGCCCCCGTTAGCTCAGCCAAACGCCGAGTGGCAGTGTCACATCAAGTAAGCGGTCAAAGGCGTAATAGAGCGCAACGCCCATGATCGCGCCAGACACCAACGCCGCTATCAGGCTGGCCTGGAACAGCAGGCCAATGCTGAAGGTCAGCAGTGCGGTTGCCAGCGGAAAGCCCAGCCACTCGAAGCCCCAGGCGTACAGCACCAGCGTGATCACCAGCACCAGCAGACGTTGCATCACCTTGTTATGCGGCCATTCAACGGCCTGCGGTTTGTTCAACAGCAGCAGCGCCGCACACAGCGCCATCAGGCTGAGGATAGCCAGTGGGAAGGGCCGCGGACCCAGTGGTTCGTAGCTGTATTCACTCTGGATACCCCAGCCGATAAACAGGCCGCCGATACACAGCAGCAGCCAGAACCCGGCAAAAATGCGATCGCTCATGGTATGCCCCCGGTTATTTTGCCAGGCCGAAAACTTTGGCCTGTTCACGGTACTGATTGACCTGGTTTTTCACGTAGGCGTCCAATTCCTTGCCGGTCAGGTCGAATTCAAACAGGCCGCGCAGATCGCGCTGTTGCTTGAATTCCTCGGTCGCCATCATTTTCTTGAAGGTATCGAGCCACCACTGGTACTCCTCTTCCGTGACCTTCGGGCCAACGTAGAAGCCGCGAATGATCGGCCAGACCAGATTGAACCCTTGCTCTTTGGCGGTCGGAACATCGGCTAACTGACCCGGCAGGCGCTGTTCGGAATACACCGCCAGCACGCGAATTTTGTCGCCCTGCAGGTAAGGCACCATTTCGCTCAAATCGCCGGAAACTGCCTGAATGTGGTTGCCGAGCAGGGCGGTAACCGGCTCGCCGCCGCCTTCGAACGCCACGTAACGCATCTTGTGCGGATCGACGCCGACTTCACGTGCCAGCAGGGCGGTTTTCATCCAGTCCTGGCTACCGATCGAAGCGCCTGCGCCGAACACCACGCTGTTGGGATCTTTTTGGAAGGCGTTCATCAGGTCTTTCAGGGTTCTGTACGGTGAGTCGGCACGCACGGCGATCATGCCGTAGTCGGTGCCGACAGCGGCCAACCATTTGACGTCATCGACGTTGTAACGGCCGAATTTTCCCTGTGACAAATTCAGCAGCGAACCGCCGGAGAAGGCGACTACCGTGCCGAATTCCGCCGGGCGCTGAGCCACGATGGAGTTGTAAGCCACCGCGCCGACGCCGCCGGGCATATAGGTCACGCGCATCGGTTTGTCGATGGCTTTGGTTTCTTGCAGCGAGACCTGGATCAGCTTGCAGGTCAGGTCAAATCCCCCGCCAGGCTTGGCAGGAGCGATGCATTCGGTGCGTTTCGGCGCTTCCAGGGCAAAAGCCTGATGGGTGGCCAGCAGCAGAGCGGTAGCGGTCAGTGTGCGGGTGATTATTTTTTTCATTGCTTTCCCCAAGGTATTTTTCAGTCGGTGTGGATCCCCGCCGATACGGGTTGCTGGATTGTTAAATCAACAACCTTTCATTTACCTTTCAACCGAGGGAAAAGTTTCCGGGATGTGATACGTGTCTCCTGTTAGCGAGAATTACACGACTGACCATCGTCCTGATTGCCCGCCGGTTAACACATGCGATGAAGGAATAACAGCGCGTAAACCTCGCGTAAAGCCTGCGTAATATCAGTTTTATCGGTTTCGTCTTGCGATAAAATGCCGAAAAATAAAATGAATGAAGGTGCATTATTATGTTTTCATTAGGGAAGTTATTCGGCAGCAAGGACGGCAATAAAGTGAGTGCCATCAAGATGTTGCCGCTAGCTTATGCCGATAGGGTCGGGGAAGAGGGCCATTGTCGTGTTAAGCGCCTGCGAGCGGATATCGGCGTTTTTGAACTGCATTTTTCGAATGACAAAGGTGAAAAATACGCTTGCCACATGACGGCCTGTATCACCGGTATTGATCTGGTCTTCGCCGCCAACAACCGCTCGGTGCTGGTGTCTCCGCCGTTTACCCCCGCCAAATTGAAACCGGTACTGGATATCGCCCTGGCCGACTGCGAAATCGCAATGTAGTGGCTGGCTAACCGAATTAGCCCTGTTGCCGACGGCTCAGGGTTTATTCCGTGTCGCAATTGTGTTCCAGCTCCCAAAACGGATTGGGAGCAACCCTTCTATCACTGCGTCTTCCGTGCCATCCTGCTGTTATAAAGATGTTAATTGACAATAAGTCGGATGCTGACGTCATCGCTCAGCATTCGGCCTGCGGGCATAGAAAAATCAATGGAATGGAAACATGCGTCTGTTATTGGTTGAGGATCATCCCGAGTTATCCCACTGGCTGCAAAAGGCGTTAACCGGCGTCGGTTTTGCCGTCGACGTCGCGCCGGACGGGCTGGCGGCCGATCATTTGCTGTTAAACGAATCCTATGCGCTGGTGGTGCTGGACGTGGCGTTACCGCGGCTGAACGGGCTGGATCTGCTGGCCCGTCTGCGCAAGCGAGGACAGGACTTGCCGGTGCTGTTGCTGACGGCCAGAACCGACGTTGCCGATCGGGTTAAAGGGCTGAACCTGGGGGCAGACGATTATCTCACCAAGCCTTTCGAACTGGATGAGTTGGAGGCGCGCATTCGCGCGTTGCTGCGCCGCAGCGTTGGCGTGACCCAGCAGGCGCTGAAATATGGCGCGCTGACCTATCTCGATGAAGGCTATTTTCAGCTGGACGACAAACCGCTGCAATTGACGCCGCGTGAGTTGGCGGTGCTGACCGCGTTGATTCACCGCCGTGGCCGGCCGGTGGCCAAACAGCAGTTGTTTGAACAGGTGTTTACTTTGGCCGACGAGGCCAATCCGGAAAGCATCGAACTCTATGTCCACCGGCTGCGAAAAAAACTGCAGGGCAGCAACGTGGCGATTATCACTCTGCGCGGTCTGGGCTACAGCCTGGAGCTTTGCAATGAGGTGGTTTAACGCGCCGCAATCGCTATTTTATCAACTGCTGTTGTTCTTTGGCCTGCCGCTGCTGGTGTTAGGCGGCATCTCGATTTATACCCACTACTTCAGCGCGATGAATGCCGCTACGCTGGCTTACGATCGCACGTTGCTGGCGTCAGCGCGTACCGTGGCGGAACGGCTGGTGGTGCGAAATGACCGGCTTGAGGTGGATGTGCCCTACGTGGTGCTCGACAGCTTTGAGCGCAACATGAACGATCAGCTCTACTACGAAGTGATCTCCCCGCAGGGCGTAAGTATCTCCGGCTATGACGATTTGCCGACGATGCCGCCGCATATTTTGCGCTCAAGCCTGTACCCGGCGCTGGTGCATTTCTATGACGCCGAATACCGCGGGCGGCCGATCCGCGTCGCTGCCCTGTACCAGCCGGTCAACGAATCCGGAGTGATGGGCATGGCCACCATTCTGGTGGCGGAAACCCTGGAGTCGCGCCGCTATTTGGCACGGCAGATGATGCTTTCCGCTTTGCTCAGCCAGGGAACCGTGGTTGTGCTGACCATGATCCTGGCCTTTGCGTTGCTCAAGCGGGTGCTTAAGCCGATGCGCAAGCTTTCCGGCATTATGCTGCGGCGTGACCCGGGTGAGCTGACGCCGTTGCCGATGGTGTTGCCCTGGTCGGAAATGCAGCCGCTGTTGCTGGCATTCAACCGCTATATTGAACGGCTGCGGGTGATGGTCGCACGACAGGAACGTTTTAGCGCCGACGCTTCACATCAGCTGCGCACGCCGTTAACCGTATTGAAAACCCAGGTGGGAGTGGCGCTGGCCAGCGATAAGCCGGAGCAGTGGCGGGAAAGCTTGCTGGCCATGAGCGCAACGCTGGATAACACCGTGGCGCTGACCGATCGCTTGCTCTATCTCTCACGGCTCAAAGCTCATGAGCATCACGCCGATCGCCAACTGCAGCCGGTAAACCTGGCGCAGGTGCTGCGCGATGCCTGTTTTTCACGTTTACCCCAGGCCCGCAGCAAGCGCATCGATTTGGGGTACGAGGGAGAATCGGTTTGTTGGGTCGGTGGAGAAACGCTGTTGCTAACCGAACTGTGCGCCAACTTGCTGGATAACGCACTGAAATATACGCCGCATCAGGGCACGGTCACCGCACGTTTAACCCTGGACAAGCAGGCCGGGGAGGGAATATTGGAAATTGAAGACAGCGGCCCGGGCATTGCCCAACAGGATACCGCGCAGGCGCTGCAGCCGTTTCATCGGTTGGATAACGTGGGTGATCAACCCGGTGCCGGGTTAGGGCTGGCGCTGGTCAGCGATATCACCCGTTATCACGGCACCCGCCCGGAGCTGTTGACCTCGGCCACGCTGGGTGGCCTGCTGGTGCGGGTGCGTTTTCAATTATTATCTTAGCTCTGACACTCCGCGGCTTGTTTGGCCTTGCGCCCCAGCGGCGTGCGCAGACGCTGCGACAGGATCACGCCCAGCAGGGTAATGCCGCCGCCGATCAGATGGTAGCTGTGCAGATGTTCATGCAGGAACAGCACCGCAATGATGGCGGTAAATACCGGTGCCAGGTTCATAAAGATCGACGCGGTATTGGCCCCCAGACGCATAACGCCGTGGATCCACAGATAAGGTGCGACAATCGAGGCCGGAATGCCGGCAAACAGCACCAGCGGGATGTTTTGGCTGGTCAGAGACACGTCTTGTGCCATCAGGAAGTTCGGCAGTAACAACACCACGCCGAACAGGATCTGCACATACAACGACTGCCAGTTCGGCAGGGCAATCGCCCAACGTTTGGTCAGCACGCCGTACAGCGCATAAGAGGCGGTGGCGGCGAACATCATCAATTCCCCCTTGCCGATGCCGTGCTGCAGCAACTCACCCGGGTTACCGGCACTCACCAGCCAGATCAAGCCGCCCAAAGACAACAGGCTGCCGATGGCAATACCTATCGTGGGAGCGACCCGCAACAGCACGATGCTGATCAGAATGGTCAGTAATGGGATCAGTGAGACAATAATGCCCATAAACAGCGCGCTGACGCTGTGCGCCGCGTAATAGGCCAGACTCTGATACAGCACCATGCCCAGCATGCCGAGAACCAGCAATTTCCACCAGTTGGCGCGTATCGCCGACCAATGGCGGATCACGCCGGGCAGCACGAACGGCGTCAGGGTGATCAGCGCCAGCAACCAGCGGTAGAAGGAGATCGCGGCCGGATCGATAGCGGTGGCCGAGAGCTTGCTGACCACGGCGTTGATTGACCAAATCAGAACCGCCAGCAAAGGGAAGAGCATATTCATGATAATTATTCTCATTAACGACTAACATGCTGGCTAGTTTACTCGTGTCCGGTTTATTATATATAGCGATATTCAGACAAATTTTCTGCCAAACAAGACAAGTAACGGGGCGAAACCATGCCAGAAATCCGCCATTTCCCAGAAGCCTTGATCCCGGCGCCGCGGCCGGTGCAGTTCCGCTGCGAAGAGTTCAATGCTCGTACCGAGTTCCAGCCACATCGTCATAGCTGGGGACAGTTGATGTGGGTAAAAGCTGGCGTCATGGTGCTGCGTATCGGCGGCCAGCGCTTTTTGGCACCGCCGGAATTTGTGTTGTGGGCGCCAGCGGAGATTGAACACTCCTGCTATAACCAGCGCTTGGCGCAGTGTCGCATGGTGGATATTGCGCTGCCGCTGTGCGCCGGTTTGCCGGAAGAACCTTGTCTGGTCAGCGTTACCCCGATTTTCCGCGCCATTGCCGAAGATTTTTACGCTCGCAAACAATACATCCCGCAAAGCAAACAGGATTTACGCCTGTGCCGCGCGTTGATCGACCAACTGCATGTCTCACCGGTGCAGCAAACTTATCTGCCGACCTCCGAAGACAAATTTTTGGCACCGGTGTTGGAAGCCCTGGAGCACTGTCCGTCGGACAATACCTCGCTCGCCATCTGGGCCACTCGGGTCTACACCACTGAACGCACGCTGTCGCGCCGCTGCCAGCAGGACTTGGGGATGTCGTTTAGCGAATGGCGTCAGCGCCTGCGTTTTTTGCATGCCGTTTCGCTGTTGGAGCAGGGTAAAACCGTACAAGAGGTTGCGCTGGAAGTGGGCTATAGCTCTGCGTCGGCGTTTATCGTCATGTTTCAGCAAATCGCTGGCACCACCCCCGAGCGCTTTCGCCGGGCATGATTCAATGGCACACTATTTCCCAGATAACTCTTCATACTTGACGCCGCCTCTGTGTTGGCTGCGAGCACTCACCCCAGTCACTTATTTGAGTAAGCTTCTGGGGACTCCTGCTCTTACCGCCTTGATGCAGCGCCAATTATTTTGGGTATAAATAGCCGTAAACCGTCGGAGCAACAAGTGAAAATCCTGGTTGATGAAAATATGCCGTACGCGACTGAATTGTTCAGTCGCTTGGGGAACGTACAGGCCGTGCCTGGCCGCCCAATTCCGAGTGATGCGTTGGCGGATGCCGATGCGTTGATGGTGCGCTCGGTGACCAAAGTGAATGAAGCGCTGCTGGCCGGCACTCGCATTGGTTTTGTCGGCACCGCGACAGCCGGCACCGATCACGTAGACGACGCCTGGCTACAACAGCAGGGCATAGGTTTTTCTGCGGCACCGGGGTGCAACGCCATTGCCGTGGTGGAATATGTCTTCTCCGCGCTGATGTTGCTGGCTGAGCGTGACGGTTTTCACCTGCGCGATAAAACCGTCGGCATTATCGGCGTCGGCAACGTAGGTTCACGGCTGGATGCCCGTTTGAAAGCCCTGGGCGTGCGTACCTTACTGTGCGATCCGCCGCGTGCCGATCGTGGTGACAGCGGCGAGTTCTGGCCATTGGAGAAGCTGGTGGCGGAAGCTGACGTGCTGACCTTCCATACGCCGCTCAATAAATCCGGCCCTTATCATTCATTGCACCTGGCGGATGCCGAACTGCTGGCGGCACTGCCGGACAATCGCATTCTGATCAACGCTTGCCGCGGTCCGGTAGTCGACAACGCGGCGCTGTTGCAGGCGCTGGAAAAAGGCAAAAAGCTGAGCACGGTGCTGGACGTGTGGGAACCTGAGCCGGAGCTCTCTCTGCCGCTGCTGGCGCGGGTCGATATCGGTACCGCGCATATCGCCGGTTACACGCTGGAGGGCAAGGCGCGCGGCACGACGCAGGTTTTCGAGGCCTTCAGCCGCCACCTGGGACAGCCGCAGCAGATCGAACTGGCCTCATTGTTGCCGGTGCCCGAGTTCAGCCAGATCCAGCTCAATGGGCCACTGGACGAAGGCAAATTAAAACGATTGATGCACTTGGTGTATGATGTGCGCCGCGACGACGCGCCGCTGCGTAAAGTGGCCGGGCAACCGGGCGAGTTTGATCGTCTGCGCAAACATTATCAGGAGCGCCGTGAATGGTCTTCATTACGCGTCCAGTGTGATGATAGCGCCAGTGCGGAGCTGTTGCACAAGCTGGGCTTTTCGATCGCGTAAGGCTTTCTTAAGCCACAGTGACTAATTTTGTTATCAGGGCGGCGAATCAGTCGCCCATCTGCATTTGAAAAATACTCTGGAGAAACCCAATGTCTGACGGCTGGAATATCGCTCTGCTTGGCGCCACTGGCGCGGTAGGTGAAGCGTTGCTGGAATTGTTACAGGAACGCCAGTTCCCGGTGGGCGAACTCTATCCTTTGGCCAGCGAACGCAGTGCCGGTGCCACGGTGCGCTTCAATGGCAAATCGGTTCTGGTGCAAAAAGCGGAAGAATTCGACTGGTCACAGGCCCAATTGGCGTTCTTCGTCGCCGGTAGCGAAGCCTCGGCCCGCTATGCGGAAGAAGCCGGCAATATGGGCTGCCTGGTGATCGACACCAGTGGCCTGTTTGCGCTGGAGCCGGACATTCCGCTGGTGGTACCGGGGGTTAACCCGCAGGTGCTGGCGGATTACCGTAATCGTAATATCGTCGCCGTGGCCGACAGCATGGTCAGCCAACTGCTGACGGCCATCAAACCTTTGACCGAACAGGCCGGGCTTTCCCGTCTGCACGTCACCACCCTGATGTCGGTCTCTGCCCGCGGAAAAGTGGCGGTAGACGATTTGGCCGGTCAGAGTGCGCGCCTGCTGAACGGCATTCCGGCCGAGCCGGGCGTGTTTGCCAAGCAGCTGGCGTTCAACCTGCTGCCGTTGATGACCGACGAGCAGGGCAGCGTGCGCGAAGAACGGTTGATCGTCGACCAGGTGCGTAAAGTGCTGCAGGACGAAGGGCTGCCGATCTCGGTGAGCTGCGTGCAGTCGCCGGTGTTTTACGGCCATGCGCAGGTGGTGCATCTGGAAGCGCTGCGCCCAATTTCTGCGGAAGAAGCGCGCAGCGAGCTGGAGCAGGTAGACGATATCCAACTGAGCGAAGAAGACGACTATCCGACTCAGGTCACGGAAGCTTCCGGCAGCGATGCGCTGAGCCTGGGCTGCTTGCGCAATGACTACGGCATTCCTGAAATTCTGCAGTTCTGGTCGGTCGCCGACAACGTACGCTTCGGTGGCGCGCTGATGGCTATCGAAACCGCAGAGCGTCTGGTGCAGGAGCAGATGTACTGATGTCAGAGGTTGTTTTGCCCACCCAGCCGACACTGAAAATCGCGCTGGGGATTGAATATGACGGCAGCCGTTATTATGGCTGGCAGCGTCAGCAGGAAGTGGCCAGCGTGCAGGCCTGTCTGGAACAGGCCTTGAGCAAGGTGGCCAACGCGCCGATCAACGTGCTGTGCGCCGGACGTACCGACGCCGGAGTGCACGCTACCGGTCAGGTGGTGCATTTTGAAACCACCGCGCAGCGCAAGGACGCCGCCTGGACGATGGGGGTCAACACCCATCTGCCGCCGGATATCGCCGTGCGCTGGGTAACCGGCGTGCCTGAAGATTTCCATGCGCGTTTCAGCGCCACCGCGCGCCGTTACCGCTACATTATTTATAATCACCGCTACCGCCCAGCGGTATTGCAGCAGGGGATGACCCATTTTTACCACCCGCTGGATGCCGACCGGATGGAAAGGGCGGCGCAGGCGCTGCTGGGCGAGAACGACTTTACTTCGTTTCGCGCCGTGCAATGCCAGTCGCGTACTCCCTGGCGTAACGTAAAACACGTTAAGGTTACGCGCCACGGTGAATATATTGTGGTAGATATCAAGGCGAATGCCTTTGTGCATCATATGGTTCGCAACATTGTCGGTAGCCTGATGGAAATTGGCTGCGGCAATCAGGACGAGAACTGGATGGCCGAGTTGCTGGCGCTGAAGGATCGCAATCTGGCTGCGGCTACGGCGCGGGCCGAAGGGTTATACCTGGTGAGCGTTGATTATCCTGAGCACTTTGCTTTACCCCGGCCACCGATGGGGCCACTGTTTTTACCCGACGATTAAACGCCGGCGCGACTGACGCGTTGCTCCCTTGTGTACCTGCCGGGTGGGTGAGACACCCGGTCAAAGAGAGAACCTATGGACATCATCAAGTTTGTGATTGATTTTATTCTGCATATTGACGTGCATCTGGCCGAGCTGGTGGCGCAATACGGTATGTGGGTGTACGGTATTTTGTTCCTGATCCTGTTTTGCGAAACCGGCCTGGTGGTGACGCCTTTCCTGCCGGGGGATTCTTTGCTGTTTGTTGCAGGGGCGCTGGCGGCATTGCCGACCAACGATCTGAATGTGCACACCATGGTGGCGTTGATGATCGGCGCGGCGATACTCGGGGATGCGGTGAACTACACTATTGGGCGGTTGTTCGGGGAAAAGCTGTTCAGTAACCCGAATTCGAAAATCTTCCGCCGCAGCTACCTGGATAAAACCCACCAGTTTTATGAAAAACACGGCGGGAAGACGATCATTCTGGCGCGATTTGTGCCGATCGTGCGTACTTTTGCGCCGTTCGTTGCCGGTATGGGGCATATGTCCTATCGCCATTTTGCTGCCTACAACGTGATTGGCGCACTGGTTTGGGTGCTGCTGTTCACCTATGCTGGTTACCTTTTCGGCGACTTGCCGATCGTGCAGGAAAACCTGAAACTGTTGATCGTGGCTATCATCATTGTTTCAATTCTGCCGGGCATCATTGAAATTTGGCGCCACAAGCGCGCGGCTGCCCGCCAGCAAAAACAGTAAAAACATCGCTCAACCTGTCGGTTCGACCAGTTTTTTATCCACAGTGTCGGGCCGATATGGTTTAATGAGCGACATTTATGGTCTGTTCCTGTTAACAACCTTGAAACCAGTGCCTCTGTCGCGCGCTTGTCGCGTTTTGCTCGGGCACTTTTTCATTGGGTCTGTTTTCGGGGGGATTGTTAAAGCATGAACTGCGGACTGGCGTCTGCCAGGTTCAAACAGAAAGGTCATCGATGAGCTGGATTGAACGAATTCTTAACAAGAGCAATATTACCCAAACCCGTAAGGCGAGTATTCCTGAAGGGGTTTGGACCAAATGCGATAGCTGCGGCCAGGTTCTCTACCGCGCCGAGCTGGAGCGTAATCTGGAAGTGTGCCCGAAATGCGACCACCACATGCGCATGACTGCGCGTATGCGTCTGCATACCCTGCTTGATGAAGGCAGTGAAGTGGAGCTGGGCAGCGAACTGGAGCCGAAAGACGTTCTGAAGTTCAAGGATTCCAAGAAGTATAAGGACCGCCTGGTTGCCGCGCAGAAAGCGACCGGTGAAAAAGATGCATTGGTGGTGATGAAAGGCACGCTGTACGGTATGCCGATCGTTGCCGCTTCATTCGAATTCGCCTTCATCGGCGGTTCCATGTCGTCCGTGGTCGGCGCGCGTTTTGTTCGTGCGGTTGAGCAGGCGCTGGAAGACAACTGTCCGCTGGTGTGTTTCTCTGCCAGTGGCGGTGCCCGTATGCAAGAAGCGCTGATGTCGCTGATGCAGATGGCGAAAACCAGCGCAGCGTTGGCAAAATTGCAGGAACGCGGTCTGCCGTACATTTCGGTGCTGACCGACCCGACCATGGGGGGCGTTTCCGCCAGTCTGGCCATGCTGGGCGATATCAATATCGCCGAGCCGAAGGCGCTGATCGGCTTTGCCGGCCCACGCGTCATCGAGCAGACGGTGCGTGAAAAACTGCCGCCGGGCTTCCAGCGCAGTGAGTTCCTGATTGAGAAAGGCGCGATCGACATGATCGTGCGTCGCCCGGAAATGCGCCAGACCTTGGCGAGTATCCTTTCCAAGCTGACCAACCAGCCGCAGCCGCATTTCGATGAGGTAGCGCCGGTGGCCGGGCAGGAAAGTCAGGCCGACGCCTGAGGCTGATAAGTCACCCGCGCGGCGCAGGTCTCGCGGGTTTCAACCGTCATTTTGTGGCTAAGTGACGGTTGAAATACCCTTGTAGATTGAGCGTAGCGGTCCATTCCGACGCTTGGAAGACAACGGGTATCATGCAGAGCATCGCCTTTACCGCGGTGAGGGTGGTGCCCTGATGGATTAATGAACCCAAGTTCAGTGACGGGACTCATGCAAAACCACCAAATTCCCCAAGCCACGTCGCCATTGAGCTCGTGGCTTTTCTATCTTGAGCGTCTGCACAGCCAGGCGATCGAACTCGGCCTGGAACGCGTACAGCGCGTTGCAGCGCATCTTGATTTACTCACCCCTGCACCGACGGTGTTCACCGTTGCCGGTACCAACGGCAAAGGCACCACCTGCCGCACCCTGGAAGCCATTTTGATGGCGGCCGGTCTGCGCGTCGGCGTTTATAGCTCGCCGCACCTGGTGCGCTACACCGAGCGTGTGCGCATTCAAGGCGATGAGCTGAGCGAGGCCGAACACAGCCGTTCGTTTGCCGCCATTGAAGCGGGCCGGGGCGAAACCTCACTGACTTACTTCGAATTTGGCACCCTGTCGGCGTTGCAGCTGTTCAAACAGGCTAAGCTTGACGTGGTGATCCTGGAAGTGGGCCTGGGCGGCCGCCTGGACGCAACCAATATCGTCGATCCGAGCGTGGCGGTGGTAACCAGCATCGCGCTGGATCATACCGACTGGCTGGGCAGCGATCGCGAAAGCATTGGCCGCGAAAAGGCCGGTATTTTCCGTGGTGGTAAACCTGCGGTGGTGGGGGAACCGGATATGCCGGCGACCATTCAGCAGGTGGCGGATACGCTGGGGGCGCAGCTGTATCGTCGCGGCGACGCCTGGACCTTCAGCGAACAGGGCGAACGCTGGCAGTGGGAGGGCGGTGGCACCTTGCTGACCGACTTGCCGATGCCAAATGTGCCGCTGGCGAATGCCGCGACGGCGTTGGCGGCGCTGCATTTTTCTGCGCTGGAAATCGATGAACGTGCGATCTTCGCCGGTCTGCAGCAGGCGACGTTGCCTGGGCGCTTCCAGATTGTGCGCCGCGATCCGATGTTGATCCTCGATGTCGCGCATAACCCACACGCAGCCGGTTATCTGGCCGGGCGTCTGGCGACGCTGCCACATAATGGCGGTAAAGTGCGCGCGGTGGTGGGCATGCTGTCGGACAAAGACATCGCCGGTACGCTGGCCTGTCTGAGTGAGCAGGTCGATGAGTGGTATTGTGCGCCGCTGGAAGGGCCGCGCGGTGCCAGCGCCGAGCAGTTGGCGCAACATTTGACGGAACCGCGGCAGTTCGCCGATGTCGAAACTGCCTGGCGTCAGGCTATGCAGGACGCTGATATTCAGGATATTGTGATCGTCTGTGGATCGTTCCACACCGTTGCACAGGTAATGGCGGCGTTAGACGAGATGCGGGGAGTGTGAGTGGCAAGTAAATTTCAAAACCGATTGGTCGGTACCGTCATTTTGGTTGCGCTGGGGGTGATTATCCTGCCAGGGCTGCTGGACGGTAAAAAGAAACATTATGAGGACGAGTTCGCCGCCATCCCTTTGGTGCCGAAGGCCGGTGATGTGGAAGAAAACGACGTGGTGCCGCCGGTAAGCCAGACGCTGCCGGCCCAACCGCCGGAAGGCGCGGGCGCGATGGTGGAGCAGCAGGCCGCCAATGAAGCGGCGACGCAACAGGCCATCCGCCAGCCGGCTCAGCAGCCGACCCAGGTTACGCCGCCGCCGGTTGAAACCCGACCGGTACAGCAGCCGAAACCGAAACCGGTTGAGACCAAGCCGGTGGAAGTGAAACCAAAACCGGTGCAGCAGCCGAAACCGGTGGAAGTGAAGCCGGTGGTGAAACCTGAACCTAAGCCAGAGTCGAAACCGGAGCCTACGCCGACACCGAAGCCTGAACCTGCACCCGTGCAGAAACCGGCGGAAGAGAAAGCGCCGGCAGGGCAGGCATATGTGGTGCAGCTCGGGGCGCTGAAGAACGCCGCCAAGGTCAATGAGGTGGTGGCGTCGCTGAGGCTGTCCGGCTATCGTGCCTTTACCGTGCCGTCAACGCCGGTACAGGGGCAGATCACCCGGATTTATGTCGGGCCAGACGCCTCGAAACAGAAACTGCAGTCTTCGCTGCCCGCGCTGAATTCTATCAGCGGCTTGAGCGGTCAGGTGAAGCCGTACGGCGTACGTTAACCGCAGGGGGCACAGCATGCTGTGCCCCGGAACCGAAAGATGACGGTATAATCATTAAAAAAACTGTGCCTTTCGTAGCTGAAATGGCCTATGTAGGCGCGGCGATTGGGAATTTTTTTATCGCCGCTTTTTATTTGTAACGTGGTAGGAAAACCCCTACGCAAACGTTTTCTTTTTCTGTTAGAATTCGCCGCGAATTGGATGCAGGGGCGATTCATCATTGGAATAGTTCATGGTCTGGATTGATTACGTCATTATAGCGGTGATTGGATTTTCGGCTCTGGTTAGCCTGATCCGAGGGTTTGTTCGCGAAGCATTGTCACTTGTGACATGGGGATGTGCGTTTTTTGTTGCCAGCCATTTCTACTCTTACCTTGCGGTCTACTTCACTCGTTTTGAAGATGAACTGGTGCGAAACGGCATCGCGATTGCCATCTTGTTTATCGCGACCCTGATCGTAGGAGCTATTGTTAACTATGTGATTAGCTCACTGGTAGAGAAAACCGGGTTATCAGGCACCGACCGGGTGCTGGGCGTCTGTTTCGGCGCACTGCGCGGCGTGTTAATCGTTTCGGCGATACTGTTTTTCCTGGATACCTTTACCGGCTTTTCACAAAGCGCAGACTGGAAACAGTCGCAGCTTATTCCCCAGTTCAGTTACATCATCAGGTGGTTCTTTGACTACCTGCAGAGCACGTCGAGTTTCTTACCGACCCATTTACCGGGGCGGTAGCGCTGATGAGGAAAAGACAACATGTGCGGTATTGTCGGTATCGCCGGTTTTATGCCGGTAAACCAGTCGATTTATGATGCGTTGACGGTGCTACAGCACCGTGGCCAGGATGCCGCGGGCATCGTCACCATCGATGCCCATAACGGGTTCCGTCTGCGTAAGGCAAACGGTCTGGTGAAGGATGTGTTCGAGGCACGCCATATGCAGCGCTTGCAGGGCAACATGGGTATTGGCCATGTGCGCTACCCGACGGCTGGCAGCTCCAGTGCCTCAGAGGCTCAACCTTTCTATGTAAACTCACCGTTCGGCATTACGCTGGCACACAACGGCAACCTGACCAACGCCCATGAACTGCGTCAAACGCTGTTTGAAAGCGGTCGCCGCCATGTCAACACCACCTCCGATTCCGAGATTTTGCTGAACGTGCTGGCCAGCGAGCTGGACCGTTTCCAACACTATCCGCTGGAGTCCGACAACGTATTCACCGCCGTTGCCGCCATGCACCAGCAGCTGCGCGGCGCTTACGCCTGCGTCGCGATGATCATCGGCCATGGCCTGCTGGCGTTCCGTGACCCTAACGGCATCCGCCCGCTGGTGATTGGCAAACGCACGCTTGAAGACGGCCGCAACGAGTATATGGTGGCTTCCGAGAGCGTGGCGTTGGATACGCTGGGCTTCGAGTTCCTGCGCGATGTGGCGCCTGGGGAAGCGGTGTACATCACCGACAAGGGCCAACTGTTCACTCGTCAGTGTGCAGAGAACCCAAAAACCAACCCGTGCCTGTTCGAATACGTTTACTTCGCCCGTCCAGACTCCTTTATGGACAAGATCTCGGTCTACAGCGCCCGCGTGCGCATGGGGCAGAAGCTGGGTGAGAAAATTGCCCGCGAATGGGAAGATTTGGACATCGACGTGGTGATCCCGATCCCTGAAACCTCCTGTGATATCGCGTTGGAAATCGCCCGTATCTTGGACAAACCGTATCGTCAGGGCTTTGTGAAGAACCGCTACGTTGGCCGTACCTTCATCATGCCGGGTCAGCAGGCGCGTCGCCAATCGGTACGCCGCAAGCTGAATGCCAACCGCGCCGAATTCCGCGACAAGAACGTGCTGTTGGTGGACGACTCCATCGTGCGTGGCACCACGTCTGAACAGATCGTGGAAATGGCGCGTGACGCCGGGGCGAAGCGTGTTTATCTGGCTTCCGCAGCGCCGGAGATTCGTTTCCCCAACGTGTACGGCATCGACATGCCAAGCGCCAACGAACTGATTGCCCACGGCCGTGAAGTGGATGAAATCCGCCAGATCATCGGCGCCGACGGTTTGATCTTCCAGAATCTGGACGATCTGATTGAAGCGGTGCGTGAAGAGAACCCGGACATCAGCCAGTTCGAATGCTCGGTATTCAACGGTATCTACGTCACCAAAGACGTCGACCAGAGCTACCTCGAGTATCTGGAATCGCTGCGCAATGACGACGCCAAAGAAATGCGTAGCCAGACCGAAGCGGAAAATCTGGAAATGCACAACGAAGGCTAAGCCTTCGCACTGACCAAAATGGTGCACCGCGGCGGTCGCTGCGGTGCATTATTCCCGCCTGACTTGCTTATATAGCGCCATTGCGGCAAAGTCTGCCTGATCCTATTTTTTCCGTGGCAGAGGCCAGCTTTATGAAACGAATCATCATCGGTATTTCCGGCGCCAGCGGCGCTATCTACGGCGTGCGCCTGCTGCAGGTATTGCGTGACGTCGCAGAAGTGGAAACCCATTTGGTGATGAGTAATGCAGCGCGACAAACGCTGTCGCTGGAAACCGCGCTCAGCCTGCGCGAAGTGCAGGCGCTGGCCGATGTGGTACATGACTCGCGCGATATTGGCGCCAGCATCTCTTCCGGATCGTTCAAAACTATCGGGATGGTGATTTTACCTTGCTCAATCAAAACGTTGTCCGGTATCGCCAACAGCTACAGCGATGGTCTGCTGACGCGCGCCGCTGACGTGGTGCTGAAAGAGCGTCGCCGGCTGGTGCTGTGCGTGCGTGAAACTCCGCTGCACGTGGGCCACCTGCGCCTGATGACTCAAGCGGCAGAAATGGGAGCCGTCATTATGCCGCCGGTGCCGGCGTTTTATCACCGCCCCGAAAGCGTAGAAGACATCATCGACCAAACGGTGAACCGGGTGGTCGATCAGTTCGATATTGAATTACCCAAAGATTTATTTTCCCGCTGGCAAGGTGCCAATTAACAAATTTCTCTCCAATTTGGCACATTTGTGCAACACCGCACTGAATTAGGGCGGCACCTGCACCATAATGATCCCACTTCATCACGTTCACTGTTTCAAGGCGCTGGTATTTCTCCATTGCCCGTGGCGCGGCCCAGCCAGGCCGATTTAATTTTGCGGTTATCGTCCCAGGAAACAGTTTTGTGAAGGTCGGAGCCGTTCCCTCCGCCGACAGCAACCAATGTGGCACGATTACTGCAAATTGATTTGGTGGAAAAATAATGCCCGCAGTGGCATCGAAAAAATCAATTTGAGGGTAATTTATGAAAAAGCTGGTTAAGGTTCTTCCTTTAGTCTTGGCTTTAAGCGCGGCAAGCAGCGCATTTGCCGCCGTACCATCGACCTTGAAGATAGGTACCGATCCGACCTATGCACCCTTTGAGTCCAAAAATGCCAAAGGTGAGCTGGTCGGCTTTGATATCGATCTGGCCAAAGAGCTGTGCAAACGCATAAATACCCAATGTACCTTTGTGGAAAGCGATTTTGACGCGCTGATCCCTTCCCTGAAGGCGAAGAAAATTGACGCCATCATCTCTTCTTTGTCGATCACCGAAAAACGCCAGCAGGAAATTGCCTTTACCGACAAGCTGTATGCCGCTAACGCCCGCCTGATCGCGCCGAAAGGGTCGAAACTGTTGCCTACCGTGGATGCGCTGAAAGGCAAGAGCGTCGGCGTGCTGCAGGGCACCACCCAGGAAGCCTATGCCAACGCCATGTGGCAGCCGAAGGGCATCACCGTTGTGCCTTATCAGAACCAGGATTTGGTCTACGCCGACCTGGCATCCGGCCGTATCGATGCCGCCTTCCAGGATGAAGTCGCAGGGAGTGATGGCTTCCTGAAACAGCCTCCAGGCAAGGATTACGCTTTCGCCGGTGAATCGGTGAAGGATGACAAATTCTTTGGCGTAGGCACCGGCATGGGCCTGCGCAAGACCGATACCGAGCTCAAGGCGGCGCTGGATAAGGCCTTTGCCGAAATGCGCAAAGACGGCACCTACGACAAGTTTGCGAAGAAATACTTCGACTTTGACGTCTACGGCGGTTAATGCCGCATACCCTTCCATGTTGTGACTACGGGGCCGGTCTGCCGGCCCCGATGGTTCGGGATCCTATGACGACAGGGTGAAGTAAATGCTGCAAGGCTACTCCCAATTGATATTTGAGGGCGCTCTGGTGACGCTGGAGCTGGCCCTCAGTTCCGTACTGCTGGCGGTGGTGATTGGTTTGATCGGCGCCGGTGGCAAGCTTTCCCATAACCGCCTGCTTTCCACGCTGTTTGGCGCTTATACCACGCTGATCCGTGGCGTACCCGATCTGGTACTGATGCTGCTGATTTTCTACGGCCTGCAAATTGCACTTAACAACATCACCGAACTGCTTGGTTTTTCGCAAATCGATATTGATCCGCTCAGCGCGGGGATCATCACCCTTGGGTTTATCTACGGTGCCTATTTCACTGAGACTTTCCGTGGGGCCTTTTTGGCGGTGCCGAAAGGGCAGATAGAAGCGGCCACCGCCTACGGTTTTTCCGGTTCGCAAATATTCCGCCGCATTCTGTTCCCTGCCATGATGCGTTTTGCCCTGCCTGGCATCGGCAATAACTGGCAGGTGATCCTCAAGGCGACGGCGCTGGTGTCGATTCTGGGCCTGAACGACGTGGTGAAGGCCACCCAGTTGGCCGGTAAAGGCACCTATCAGCCGTTCTTTTTCGCGATCGTGGCCGGGGTGGTTTATCTGGTCTTCACCACCGTGTCCAATGGCGTGCTGTTGTGGCTTGAACGGCGTTATTCCCTCGGCGTCCGGAGGGCTGAGCTATGATCGAAATTTTGCAACAGTATTGGCAGTCGTTGTTGTGGAGCGACGGTTATCGTTTTACCGGCGTGGCGGTCACGCTGTGGTTGCTGATCTCCTCGGTGGTGATGGGCGGTTTGCTGGCGATCCCGATGGCGGTGGCGCGCGTTTCCTCCATCAGCTGGGTGCGCTTCCCGGTATGGCTGTATACCTACATTTTCCGCGGCACGCCGTTGTATGTGCAATTGCTGGTGTTCTACTCCGGCATGTACAGCCTGGAAATCGTGCGCGGTACGGACTTCCTCAACGCCTTCTTCCGCAGCGGGCTCAACTGCACCATTTTGGCGCTGACGCTGAACACCTGCGCCTATACCACCGAGATTTTCGCCGGGGCTATTCGCGCGGTACCGCACGGTGAAATCGAGGCAGCCAATGCCTATGGTTTCTCACGCTTTAAAATGTATCGCTGCATCATTTTACCTTCCGCGCTGCGCACCGCGTTGCCTGCCTACAGTAACGAAGTGATCCTGATGCTGCACTCTACCGCGCTGGCGTTTACCGCCACCGTGCCGGATCTGCTGAAGATAGCGCGAGACATCAATGCGGCGACCTATCAACCGTTTTATGCCTTCGGCATTGCGGCGGTACTGTATCTGATCATCTCCTACGGGTTAATCAGCCTGTTCCGCAAGGCGGAAAAGCGCTGGATGGCACACGTTAATCACTGATAATGACGGGAACACACTATGTCTGAGAATAAATTAGCCGTCACCGAACTGCATAAGCGCTATGGCGAACACGAAGTGTTGAAAGGCGTATCGCTGGCGGCTAACGCAGGGGATGTGATTAGCATCATCGGCTCTTCCGGGTCCGGTAAAAGCACCTTTTTGCGCTGCATTAATTTCCTGGAAAAGCCGAGTGAAGGATCCATTAGCCTGAACAATGAAGATATTCGCATGGTGCGCGACAAGGACGGGCAGCTTAAGGTGTTCGACAAGAAACAGCTGCAGCTGCTGCGTACCCGCCTGACCATGGTGTTTCAGCACTTCAACCTGTGGAGCCACATGACGGTGCTGGAGAACGTGATGGAAGCACCGGTGCAGGTGCTGGGGTTGAGCAAGACCGAGGCGCGTGAGCGCGCGATACGCTATCTGGATAAGGTCGGCATCGATGAACGTGCCCGCGGCAAATACCCGGTGCACCTGTCCGGCGGGCAGCAGCAGCGCGTGTCGATCGCCCGGGCGTTGGCGATGGAGCCGGAAGTTTTACTGTTTGATGAACCGACGTCGGCGCTGGATCCGGAACTGGTAGGGGAAGTGCTGCGCATCATGCAAAAGTTGGCGGAAGAGGGGAAAACCATGGTGGTGGTGACGCACGAGATGGAGTTTGCTCGCCACGTGTCCAGCCACGTGATTTTCCTGCACAAAGGGCTGATTGAAGAGCAGGGGCCACCGGCCGAACTGTTTGGCAATCCGAAAAGCCCGCGTTTGCAGCAGTTTCTTTCCGGCGCATTAAAATAATCGATTGTCGGGGCCGGATTTTTCTGGCCCCGATAACTTCCTCAGCGGACTGGGTCCCGCTGATTGATCACATCATCCAGCGCCTGCTCCAGCTCCAGAAAGCGGAAGCTGAAGCCTGCCTCTTCCAGCCGTTTCGGCACCGCACGTTGCCCTCCCAAGACCAACACTGCCGCTTCCCCCATCAATAAATGCATGGCGAATGCCGGTACGCGCAAAAATGCCGGTCGATCGAGCACGTTGGCCAACTGAGCGGCAAACTGCTCGTTGTGGACCGGGTAGGGGGCAACCATATTGAAAGGGCCTTGCAGGGTCTGGTGATCCAGCAAATAGATAATGCCATTGACCATGTCGTCCAGGTGGATCCACGGCAGGTATTGGCGGCCACTGCCGATGGGCCCGCCCAGTCCGAAGCGGAACGGCGGCAACATCTTCGCCAGCGCGCCGCCTTTTGCCGCCAGCACCACGCCGGTACGCAGCAGGCAGACGCGGGTGGCATCGCTTTGCGCCTGCAACGCCAACGATTCCCAACGTTGACACAATTGATGGGTGAACTCGTCATGCGGCGCTTCGTCTTCGGTGACCACCGCCTGGCCCTGATCGCCGTAATAACCGGTCGCGGAACCGGAAATCAGCACGCTGGGCGGGTTGCTGCCGGCGTTAATCAGTTTCACCAACTGCTCGGTCAGATCCCAACGGCTGTGGCACAGGCGTTCTTTCTGCGCCTTACTCCAGCGCTTGTCGGCGATCGGCTCGCCGGCCAGGTTGATCACGGCGTCAAAGCCATCGAGCGAAGGCTGATCCTGCAACGTTGACCAGTAGCTGACCTGTTCACCGAAGCGCTCACGAGCGCGGGGCACGTTACGGCTCAGCACCGTGACTTGGTGAGAAAGGCCCAACAGCCGCCGTGTCAGGCTGCTCCCTATCAATCCTGTGGCGCCGGTGATCAGGATCCGCATGGTCGATTCTCCCTGAAACAGGTGGTTTTCAGGCCCGGCGATAGCTCATGGTCATCGAAACTGAGTCGGCGTAGCGCAGGGCCAGTAGTTTATCTATCTCTACTTCAGCATAGGTTACCCAGGCATGTTGTTTCACGATATCGAGCACATCCTGAGTTAATTTTTCCAGCAGGGCGAAGCGGTTATCTTCCACATGGCGGATGATGGCTTTGGTGATGGTGCGGTAATTGAGCGCGTCGTCGATATTTTCACTGTCGCGCGCTTTATCCGCCGGGTAGTGGATCACTACGTTAATCAGGATGTCCTGACGATTGTTAATTTCTTCTTCCTTGATACCGATGAAAGTACGCAACCGCAGGTTTTTTATACGAATAATGGCGTCGGGTTGACTGAATGACATCAGAAGATCTCCACAGGTCTGATTATTGCCGCTCAGAATACACGGAAAGTAAGGAAAAGATAACGAGCTAAAGGAAACTCCCCGCGGGTCGGGGAGCGGGAAATTTAGCCCTGTTCGGCCAGCTTGTAGGCGCGTGCGGTAGCGGGACGGTTGCTGATGCGTTCAAACCAGTTGCGTACCGCCGGGTAATCCGCCAGATCGATGCGCTGGCGTGGGTGAGACACCACCCAGGGGTAAGTCGCAATATCAGCGATGCTGTAGTTGTCGCCGCCCAGGTACGGGTGCTTTTGCAGCTCGGCTTCCAACACGGCATACAAGCGCTTGGTTTCCAGATGGTAGCGTTCGATGGCGTAGGGCACCGGCTGCGGCGCGTAATGGTTAAAGTGATGGTTTTGCCCGAGCATCGGCCCAAAGCCCGCGACTTGCCAGAACAGCCACTGTAGCGTAGCGGCACGCTCGCGCAGGCCTTTGCTCAGTAATTTGCCGGTTTTCTCCGCCAAATACAGCAGGATTTCGCCGGATTCGAACAGGCTGATCGGCGCACCGCCATCAACCGGCTGCTGGTCGACGATGGCCGGAATTTTGTTGTTGGGTGAAATGCTCAGAAAATCCGGCTTGAACTGGTCGCCGGCGCTGATATTTACGCGATGGATACGGTAGGGTAAGCCAACCTCCTCCAGAAACAGGGTAATTTTGTGACCATTGGGAGTAGGCGCGTAATACAGGTCAATCATGTTGCCTCCTGCGGTAAGGTGATCTGTAAGTCATTACACGTTGTTGCGGTCTTCGCCGCGCACAAAGGTATATCAGAGATCTTTCTATAGGGTTACCAACAATAGCAGCTAAGAATAGCAGGCTATGTGAGATTCGTCTGATGCTATCTCTACAACATGCATCACAATTCCGGGTCTTCAGGAATCGCTTCCTCGGCAGCCTTGCCGTCGCTGGCCACTGCGATAAAATAGCCGTTATTTCCCTGCCAAAGGAAAGGTTATGAAGCTGATATTCGCCTCCGATATACACGGTTCGCTACCCGCCACCGAAAGCGTGCTGGAACGTTTTGAGCAAAGCGGTGCCGACTGGCTGATCCTGCTGGGTGATTTGCTGAATCACGGGCCGCGAAATGCGCTGCCAGCGGGCTATCAACCGGCGCAGGTTGCTGAACAATTGAATCGCTATAGCGACAAGATCATCGCCGTTCGCGGCAACTGTGACAGTGAAGTTGATCAGATGTTATTGTCATTTCCCATCACCGCGTCTTGGCAGCAGGTGCTATTGCAAAAAAGACGATTGTTTTTAACCCACGGACACCTTTATCATCCCTCCGCACTGCCGCCGTTATCTGCCGGTGATGTGCTGGTCTATGGGCACAGCCATTTACCGCAGGCGGAACGGCAGGGCGAAATTTACTGCTTTAATCCAGGATCGGTCAGCATTCCGAAAGGGGGCTTTCCCGCCAGCTATGGCATACTGGAGGACGGCATTTTAAGTGTGGTCACTTTGGACGGCGGCAAGGCTGTTGCAGAGGTGGCATTAACGCACTAATTTATACACACACAATAAAAATCTTTGAAAAACACTCATTGATTAACCAGTGCGCGGGATGCATCGCGCCAAAATAGAAGGTTTTAGAGGATGGCGGAACAGGGTCAGGCTGCAGATACCGAGTGGGTTGATATCGTCAACGAGCAAAATGAAGTGATTGCTCAATCCAGTCGCCAACAGATGCGTGCTCAACGGCTGCGTCATCGTGCTACCTATATTGTGGTGCATGATGGAATGGGAAAAATTCTGGTGCAGCGTCGCACCGACATTAAAGATTTCTATCCGGGTTGGCTGGACGCCACTGCCGGTGGCGTAGTGCAAAGCGGGGAGAACGTGCTGGACTCCGCTCGCCGCGAGGCGGAAGAGGAACTGGGCATTGCCGGCGTGCCTTTTGCCGAGCACGGGCTGTTCTACTTTGAAGAAGAGCAGTGCCGGGTGTGGGGTGCGCTGTTCAGCTGCGTCTCGCATGGCCCCTTTGCGCTGCAGGAAGAAGAAGTGGTTGAGGTTAGCTGGCTGACGCCGGAAGAAATCACCGCCCGCTGCGACGAATTCACACCGGACTCGTTAAAAGCGCTGTCGCTATGGCTGACGCGCAACAACGAACAGGCCTATGGCAAGCCGTTGCGCGATAGCGATGAAAATGCCTGATGCGTTCGCGCAAATAAAAAAACCGGTCAATTGACCGGTTTTTTTTATCTGATAATCCGGGGATTATCAGGCTTTGACTGCTGCTGCATCCGCCTGGGAAGACTGAATGGCGGTCAGGGCGACGGTATAAACGATGTCGTCTACCAGTGCGCCACGTGACAGGTCGTTCACCGGCTTGCGCATGCCTTGCAGCATTGGCCCGATGGACACCAGGTCAGCAGAACGCTGTACCGCTTTGTAGGTGGTGTTACCGGTGTTCAGGTCTGGGAAGATGAACACGGTAGCCTGGCCTGCAACCGGAGAGTTTGGCGCTTTGGACTTGGCGACGTCGGCCATGATGGCGGCGTCGTACTGCAGTGGGCCGTCGATGATCAGGTCAGGACGTTTTTCCTGTGCCAGACGGGTCGCTTCACGCACTTTCTCAACGTCGCTACCCGCGCCGGAATTGCCGGTGGAGTAGGAGATCATGGCAACGCGTGGTTCGATACCGAAGGCCGCAGCGGAGTCTGCCGACTGGATCGCGATTTCAGACAGCTGTTCTGCGGTTGGGTCCGGGTTGATCGCACAGTCGCCGTATACCAGAACCTGGTCAGGCAGCAGCATGAAGAACACGGAGGACACCAGCGAGCTGCCCGGTGCCGTTTTGATCAACTGCAACGGTGGACGGATGGTGTTGGCGGTGGTGTGAACCGCGCCTGAAACCAGGCCGTCGACTTCGCCTTTCTCCAGCATCAGGGTGCCGAGAACCACGTTATCTTCCAGTTGCTCGCGCGCAACCACTTCGGTCATGCCCTTGCTCTTACGCAGCTCAACCAGACGTGGAACGTACTGCTCGCGCACGGCGACCGGATCAACAATCTCGATGCCTTTGCCGAGCTCAACGCCCTGCGCAGCGGCAACGCGCTGGATCTCTTCCGGGTTGCCCAGCAGCACGCACTCAGCGATACCGCGTTCGGCGCAGATGGCCGCCGCTTTCACGGTACGCGGCTCGTCGCCTTCCGGCAGCACGATGCGTTTGCCGGCTTTACGCGCCAGCTCGGTCAGCTCATAGCGGAACGCCGGTGGAGACAGGCGACGCGAACGCTCGGAGGTCGCAGTCAGTGACTCGATCCATTCGGCGTTGATGTGGCTGGCCACGTAGTTCTGCACTTTCTCGATGCGCTGGTGGTCATCCGCCGGCACTTCGAGGTTGAAGCTTTGCAGGCTCAGCGAGGTCTGCCAGGTGTTGGTTTCGACCATAAAGACCGGCAGGCCGGTTTGGAACGCACGTTCACACAGCTTTCTGATTGGCTCGTCGATAGCGTAGCCGCCGGTCAGCAGCACTGCGCCGATTTCCACGCCGTTCATCGCGGCCAGACAGGCAGAAACCAGCACGTCAGGACGGTCTGCCGAGGTGACCAGCAGTGAACCCGGACGGAAGTGTTCCAGCATGTGCGGAATGCTGCGCGCACAGAAGGTTACAGACTTCACGCGACGGGTCATGATGTCGCCTTCATTGACCACGGTGGCCTTCAGGTGACGGGCCATGTCGATAGCGCGGGTCGCGATCAGGTCGAAGCTCCACGGCACGCAGCCCAGCACCGGCAGCGGGCTGTTGGCGAACAGTTGCGCCGGGTCAACGTTGGTTACGCTGGCCTTGGTGGAATCGTCGAAGATCTCGGACAGGTCAGGACGGGTGCGGCCCTGCTCGTCAACCGGAGCGTTCAGCTTGTTGATGATCACGCCGGTGATGTTTTTGTTCTTGCTGCCGCCGAAGCTGCTGCGAGCCAGCTCGATGCGCTCTTTCAACTGAGCCGGGGAATCATTGCCCAGTGCCAGTACAAAAACGATTTCCGCATTCAGGGTCTTGGCGATTTCATAGTTGAGCGCGTTGGCGAACTGGTGTTTACGGGTCGGCACCAGGCCTTCGATTAGCACCACTTCCGCGTCTTTGGTGTTCTCGTGATAGCGCGCCACGATCTCTTCCATCAGCACATCTTGCTGGTTGGAGCTCAGCAGGCCTTCAACGTAGCTCATGCGCAGCGGTTCGGCCGCCGTGATGGTGGAGTTGCTGCTGCGGATGATGGTGGTGGTCTGGTCGAGCGAGTCGCCGCCGGTGCGTGGTTGAGCGATAGGTTTGAACACGCTCAGGCTAACGCCTTTTTGCTCCATGGAGCGGATGACACCCAGGCTGACGCTGGTCAGGCCGACGCTGGTGCCGGTGGGGATCAACATAATTGTACGTGACACAGAATAGTCCTCTTCACGAATTAACATGAGGCTAAAACAGCACCGTCAGCCTGAGCTGACGGTGTCGGAGAGCGTTACGCGGTCAGACGGGATGCGTCTTGCGCGATGACCAACTCTTCGTTGGTCGGGATAACCAGCGCCAGGCGGCTGCCGTCTTTGGTGATGGCGCCGGATTTACCGAAGCGAGCGGCCATGTTGCGTTCGTGGTCAATCTCGAAGCCCAGCAGGCCCAGTTTGTCCAGGGTCAGCTCACGCACCATACCGGCGTTTTCGCCGATGCCGCCGGTGAAGATCACCGCGTCCAGACGGCCGTCCATCAGTGCGCTGTAAGCGCCGATATACTTGGCCAGACGGTGGCAGAATACGTCCATAGCGCGTTTTGCATCGGCTTTGGTTGCGTAGTTGTCTTCAACGTAACGGCAGTCGCTGGTGACTTCGGTCAGGCCCAGCAGGCCGGATTCTTTGGTCAGCATTTTGTTGATTTGATCAACGCTCATGCCCAGAGAGTCGTGCAGGTGGAAGATGATCGCCGGATCGATATCACCGCTGCGGGTGCCCATGACCAGGCCTTCCAGCGGGGTCAGACCCATAGAAGTGTCAACGCATTTGCCGTTGCGCACTGCGGTTACGGAACCGCCGTTGCCCAGGTGGCAGGTGATCAGGTTAACTTCTTCAACCGGCTTGTTCAGCACTTTCGCAGCTTCTTGAGTTACGTAGAAGTGGCTGGTGCCGTGTGCGCCATAGCGACGAACGCTGTGGTCACGGTACAGGCTGTACGGCAGGGCGTACAGGTAGGATTCTTCCGGCATGGTCTGGTGGAACGCGGTGTCGAACACGGCAACGTTTTTATCCGCCAGTTTAGGGAAGGATTTCAATGCCTCAGCGATACCGATCAGGTGCGCTGGGTTATGCAGTGGTGCAAATGGCACCGAATCTTTGATACCCTGCAAGACTTCGTCATTGATTACGGCAGAAGAAGTGAACTTCTCGCCGCCGTGCACAATGCGGTGACCGATAGCGGTCAGCTGTGCAGAAAGCTCCGGTTTTTGTGCCAGAATAGTATTAACAATGTAGTTCAGTGCTTCGCTGTGCGCAGCGCCGGCACCCAGAGCCGCTTCGTGTTTGGCGCCGTCCATCTTCCACTTGAGGCGAGCCTCAGGCAGGTGGAAACATTCGGCCAGGCCGGAGAGGTGTTCTTCACCGTTGACAGCATCGATGATAGCGAACTTCAGGGAAGAACTGCCGCAGTTCAGGACCAGTACTAGCTTACTCGACATGGAAGTACCTACTTAAATAGTTCGTGTTGTTAAAGGAAATACCAAAACACGTGGTGAATTAATCGTCAATCAGACAACAAGCGTAGCGCATAATGCCGTTGACATTTATGATTAACATCATGTGAATTGCACAAACCACATGACGATGAAAAAACCGATGATTTCTCTGCGGTTTAAATAATCTTGATTTTTATAGGGCTAAAAGTTGACAGAATTATTGTCATCTTCTACCGGCCAAAAGGCCGGCCTAGGATACCGATAGCCCGAGGCAAACACAAAATAAATTTAAAGCTTCAAATTTTTTAGTATGTGTTGGCCGTGCCCTTATTTTTCTTTGTGACGTTGAGGTACGCGATGACGAGCAAACCGTCCGGTTCCGTAAGCTGGTTTCAGGTCTTCCAGCGCGGGCAGCATTACATGAAAACCTGGCCGTCAGACAAACGTCTGGCTCCGGTCTTTCCGGAGAATCGCGTTGCGAGTGCCACCCGCTTTGCCGTCCGCTTTATGCCGCCGCTGGCGGTGTTTACCCTGACCTGGCAGATTGCCCTGGGGGGCCAACTGGGCCCGGCGATCGCCACCGCACTGTTTGCCTGCAGCATGCCGATGCAGGGTCTGTGGTGGTTGGGCCGCCGTTCGGTTACCCCGTTGCCGCCCACGCTGCTGCAGTGGTTCCATGAGGTACGCAACAAGCTGACGGAAGCCGGTCAGGCCGTCGCGCCGGTAGAAGGCACGCCAACCTACCAGTCGCTGGCAGACCTTCTGAAGCGCGCCTTCAAGCAGCTGGATAAAACCTTCCTGGATGACCTTTAACACTAAAAATGGCCGTATTGCCGGCGGCCATTTTAGCGTTCTGGCCAATAACCCCCGTTCAAATCAAAGAACCGGCGAGTTGTGATTTCCTGTGATATTGCGCTGTGCGATGCTTTCGCCATGAGTAATTTATCGAGGAAATTATAATGGAAATGACCCACGCCCAACGCCTGATCCTGTCGAACCAATACAAGATGATGACCCTGCTGGACCCGGATAACGCCGAACGTTACCGTCGCTTGCAGACCATTATCGAGCGCGGTTTTGGCCTGCAGATGCGCGAGCTGGATCGCGACTTCGGCGAAATGAGCGAAGACGTGTGCCGCACCATTATCAACGTGATGGAAATGCACCACGCGCTGCAGGTTTCCTGGGACAATCTGAAAGACAAACAAGGTATTGAAGCCCGCCGCCTGGCGTTTCTCGGCTTTGACGCCGCGACCGAGGCGCGCCATCTGAGCTACGTGCGTTTCCTGGTTAACACCGAGGGGCGCTATACTCATTTCGATTCCGGCAGCCACGGCTTCAACGCCCAAACCAAAATGTGGGAAAAGTACCAGCGTATGCTGGCTATCTGGCTGTCATGCCCACGCCAGTATCACTTGAGCGCCGTTGAGATAGCGCAAATTATCAATGCCTGATTAAAAGAGGTTTCCTGTGGAGTGTAAGGGTTTTCTGTTCGATCTTGATGGGACGTTGGTGGATTCATTGCCTGCGGTAGAGCGCGCCTGGGTTAACTGGGCCAAACGCCGCGGCGTTGATCCGCAGGACGTGCTGGATTTTATTCACGGTAAACAGGCCATTACCTCGTTGCGTCATTTTATGCCGGGTGAAAGCGAGGCGGCGATCCAGCAGGAGTTTCTGCTGCTGGAACAGGTGGAAGCGCAGGACACCGAGGGCGTTACCGCACTGCCCGGCGCCGCTGCCTTGTTGGCGCGCTTGAATCAACTCGACATTCCCTGGGCGATCGTCACTTCCGGCTCGATCCCGGTAGCTACCGCTCGGCGGAACGCCGGTGGCCTACCACAGCCGGAGGTTTTCATTACTGCCGAGCAGGTGAAAAAGGGCAAGCCGCAGCCGGATGCGTACCTGCTGGGGGCTGAGCGCCTGGGGTTGGCACCGCAAGATTGTGTGGTGGTGGAAGACGCCGCTGCCGGCATTCTTTCCGGGTTGGCCGCAGGCTGCCAGGTGATTGCCGTCAATGCTCCAGCCGATGCGCCAAAGTTGGATCAGGTCGATCTGCTGCTGTCATCGCTTGAGCAGATCGCCGTGAGCAAAACGGAGCAGGGCGCCGCGATTAACCTGGTGGCGTAACGCGTATCTTCACCCAAATTGATTAGACCCCGCACCCGCGGGGTTTTTTTATGCTAATTTTTAAGCCCTTGGATATCTCTGCCGGGTGAGGCCGTTTTGAACAGCGAATTACTGTGGGTGCTGAGTTTACTGTTGATTGCCATTGTGTTGTTTACCACCAATAAACTGCGTATGGACGTAGTGGCGTTGCTGGTGATCATCGCCTTTGTGCTGAGCGGTACCCTGACCCTGCCGGAGGCCACGGTCGGGTTCAGCGACCCCAACGTGATCCTGATTGCTGCGCTGTTCGTGATTGGTGAAGGGCTGGTACGTACCGGGGTGGCTTATCAGGTGGGAGACTGGCTGGTGAAGGTCGCCGGCAGTAGCGAAACCAAAATGCTGATGTTGTTGATGGTCACCGTCGCCGGCCTGGGGGCATTCATGAGCTCGACCGGCGTGGTGGCAATTTTTATCCCGGTAGTGCTCAGCGTGGCGGCGCGAATGAAAATCGCCCCGGGAAGGTTGATGATGCCGCTGAGCTTTGCCGGCCTGATCAGCGGCATGATGACCCTGGTGGCGACCCCGCCGAACATGGTGGTAAACAGCGAGCTGGTGCGCGAAGGCATCAGCGGTTTTGGCTTCTTCGGCGTGACGCCGGTAGGCCTGGCGGTGCTGGTGTTGGGCGTGGGCTATATGCTGGTGGCTCGACGTTGGCTGGGTAATGAAGACGGCGATAAGACGCGCGAAACCTGGCAGCGACGCACCTTCCGCGATTTGATCCGTGACTACAAGCTGACCGGCCGGGCGCGTCGGCTGGCGCTGCGCAGCGGTTCGCCGCTGGTGGGACATTCCCTTGACGAGCTGCACCTGCGTGCTCGCTACGGCGCCAATGTGGTGGGCATTGAACGCTGGAAGCGCTTTCGGCGGGTAATGGTCAGCGCATCCGGCAGCACCGAGCTGCGCGAAGGCGATGTGCTGCTGATCGACATGTCGGACAGCCAGGTCGATTTACGGGAATTCTGCAGTGAGCAGCAACTGGAACCCATGGTTCTGCGCGGCGACTATTTTTCCGAGCAGTCGCGCAATGTCGGCATGGCGGAGGTGTCGTTGATTCCTGACTCGACGCTGTTGGGCAAAAGCCTGCGCGAATCCGCCTTTCGCAGCCGTTACGATCTGAACGTGGTGGGGATCCGCCGTAATGGCGAAACCCTGGCGGGCAAGCTGGTGGATGAGCCCCTGGCGTTGGGTGACATTCTGTTGGTGATTGGCGACTGGAAGGCGATTCGCCAACTGCAGGCCAAAACCCACGATTTTATCGTGCTCAATCTGCCTGCCGAGGTCGACGAGGTTGCGCCGGCCATCACCCAGGCGCCGCACGCATTATTCTGTCTGGCGTTGATGGTGGCGATGATGCTGACCGACGAGATCCCCAATCCGATCGCCGCATTGATTGCCTGCCTGCTGATGGGTAAGTTCCGCTGTATCGACATGGAAAGTGCCTACAAATCGATCCACTGGCCGAGCATTATTTTGATTGTCGGCATGATGCCCTTTGCTCAGGCATTGCAGAAGACTGGCGGGGTGGATTTGATCGTGCGCGGGTTAATGGACGTTGCCGGCGGTGCCGGGCCAAGGGTGATGCTGGTGTGCCTGTTTGTTCTGTGCGCCAGTATTGGGTTGTTTATCTCCAATACGGCAACCGCGGTGTTGATGGCGCCGATCGCCATTGCCGCCGCCCGCGAAATGGGGGTGTCACCGTACCCGTTTGCCATGATTATCGCCATTGCCGCTTCGGCGGCCTTTATGACGCCGGTTTCTTCCCCGGTGAACACGTTGGTGTTGGGGCCAGGGAATTATAAGTTCGGTGATTTTGTGCGTATGGGCGTGCCGTTCACGCTGTTGGTGATGCTGGTTAGCGTGATTATCGTGCCCTGGCTGTATGCTTTTTAACGGCGCAGCGTGCTGCGCCATAAGATTTACAGGGAGGAGTCGAGGCTGATTTCGTCCAGCGACAGGCTGAAGCTGGGAATAAACACGTTCATGAAATAGTCCATTTCCGGGCTGCTGCGCTGCTGCAAGGTCTTGTCCAATCGCGCCTTCGCCAGCTTGAATTCGTTATTGCCGGCAGACAGCTCCTCCAGACACTTCAGGTAGGCGCACAGCGCATCGGCCTGCTTCACCACCAACTTTTCGTCTTCGGTGTAATAGTGCTCGTCGAGAATCGAGCGGAAATCGTTGCGCAATTCGGCCGGGATCATATCCAGCAGTTTCTGCTGGGCGATCTTTTCGATCTTCTTGTACTCGTGGGCGATCTGCGGATTGTAGTATTTGATCGGCGTCGGCATATCGCCGGTGATCACTTCACTGGCATCGTGGTACATCGCCAGCAGGGCGACACGCTCGGCGCTCAGGTTGCCATTGAACTTCCGGTTCTTGATCACCGCCAGCGCATGGGCGACAAATGCCACCTGCAGGCTGTGCTCGGAAACGTTCTCGGTACGTACATTGCGCATCAGCGGCCAGCGGTTAATCAGTTTCAAACGTGACAGATGGGCAAAAAAGTGGCTCTGGCTCATGGTGCTCTCTTATACAACGGCAAGTGAGGGTTCCATTGTGAGCAGTGATGGCGGGTTATGCAACTCAGGCAGTGCGGTGATGGGGGAGAAGGGCGCAGCAGGCTGCGCCCATCATGACTATTGACGATAGCCTTCCAGGAAGCGGCCCAGTTTGCCGACCGCCATTTCCAGTTCATCTACACGCGGCAGCGTAACGATGCGCACATGATCCGGGTACGGCCAGTTGAAGGCGCTGCCCTGCACCAGCAGCACTTTTTCCTGCAGCAGCAGATCCAGCACCAATTTCTGATCGTCGTGAATATTAAAACGTTTGGCATCGATGCGTGGGAACATATACAGCGCGCCCTGAGGTTTCACGCAGGAAACCCCTGGGATTTCGTTCAACAGTTCCCAGGTGCGATTACGCTGTTCATACAGACGGCCGCCGGGTTGAATAAATTCGCTGATGCTTTGGTAACCGCCCAGTGCGGTTTGAATAGCGTGCTGCATCGGTACGTTAGCGCACAGACGCATCGACGCCAGCATTTCCAGGCCTTCGATATAGCCTTTGGCGTGTTTTTTCGGCCCGTTCAGCACCATCCAACCCTGACGGAAACCCGCCACACGGTAAGTTTTGGACAATCCGTTAAAGGTGACGGTCAGCAGGTCCGGTGCCAGCGCGGCGATCGAATGGTGTTCGGCTTCGTCATACAGAATTTTGTCGTAAATCTCATCGGAGAAGATGATCAGGTTGTGCTGACGGGCGATCTCGACGATCTGCTCCAGCAAGGCCTTGCTGTATACCGCACCGGTTGGGTTGTTCGGGTTGATGATCACGATGCCGCGGGTGCGTGGGGTGATCTTGCTGATGATGTCATCCAGATCCGGGAACCAGCCGGCTTGCTCATCGCACAGATAATGCACGGCTTTACCGCCGGACAGCGAAACTGCCGCGGTCCACAGTGGGTAATCCGGCGCCGGCACCAGCATTTCGTCGCCGCTATTGAGCAGCGCCTGCATGGATTGCACGATCAGCTCGGAAACCCCGTTGCCAATGTAGATATCCTCAACGGTCACGTCGCGTATGTTGCGGGCCTGGTAGTGCTGCATGATCGCTTTACGCGCCGAGAAGAGCCCTTTGGAATCGGAATAACCTTGCGCCGTGGGCAAATTGCGGATCACGTCGACCAGAATTTCATCAGGGGCATCGAAACCGAATGGGGCTGGGTTGCCGATGTTCAGTTTCAGGACTTTATTGCCTTCTTCTTCAAGACGTTTAGCTTCTTTGAGCACCGGGCCACGAATGTCATAGCAGACGTTGTCCAGTTTGCTGGATTTCTCAATGGGGGACATAAAAAGTTGAGCCTTTTGCTGGGATGGGGGCGTTCCTACCGTGGAATGCCGCAACCTGCCCAATGTACTCCTGGCGCGGGCGCTTTTGAAGGGCCATGCACGCCTTTGGTGCAAACGAAGGGGGTAACGCAGGAACCCAGGTGAGATAAGCAATGTCAAAGTGTTTTGGTGGGTTTTAGTGCTGCATTTTATTTTGAAATTGGTATTTAATTCTGTCTTTGTGGTGGTGTACAGTCATAATTACCCGGTATCATCCCCGTAACGGAACGGGACCCGACAAACGGGTTATCCGGCCAAAGATTAAAGAAGTTAAAATGTAAAGAAATGATAATGCCAGAGTAGTCTGATAGCGGGATGTCAATCGGCGATCCAAACTGAAAGACAAGGATGAATTACATTAGCCGTATTTCAGTTTCTATCTTAAGCGCTGTTTAAGTAGTTATTTCTGATTTATTCACGCAATAAATGTTACTGATTGAATTTATTAAAGTCATGAAAAAATGAACCAGACGTTACGCTGCGAACTACGGATTTTTCTGTGCAGAAAACGGCGCTGAGGCCAGTCTGGACGCGGGAGTTATGCAGCACGATTGGTGTGGAAATCTCACGCGTTGAATGAGTAAAATATTTAACCCGGTAAAAATGAAACACTTTCACCACTTATAAAGTACGGCATTTCTATAAGCATTCACGATAGATCACATTTTAAAAGGCGATAGAGGTAACGAAATAAAAGTAATTTTTTTGCCCTCCACTTATGAGTGGGGTACTGTCATGTCTGGCATCGTCCTTTAACGATGTCTTAGAAACACACCAGGGTAGTTTGTAAATTAGAATTCAAAAAGTGAAGAAAACACTATGACAACTGCAAATCGTCCGATACTCAATCTCGACCTCGATCTGCTAAGAACCTTTGTAGCTGTTGCTGATTTGAATACTTTTGCGGCGGCGGCAGTCGCCGTTTGTCGCACTCAATCAGCCGTCAGCCAACAAATGCAGCGGTTAGAGCAACTGGTTGGCAAAGAGTTGTTTGCCCGACATGGGCGCAATAAATTACTGACCGAACACGGTATTCAGCTTCTCGGCTACGCCAGGAAAATCCTGCGCTTCAATGACGAAGCCTGTACTTCGTTGATGTACAACAATATAAAGGGTGTTCTGACTATTGGCGCTTCCGACGATACCGCCGATACCATCCTGCCTTTCTTGCTTAACCGCGTCACGTCGGTGTACCCAAAACTGGCGATTGATGTCCGGGTGAAACCCAGCTCGTTCATGGTCGACATGCTGGAAAGCGGCGAAGTCGATCTGGCCATCACCACTATAGCTGCCGCAGATCGCCCGCACATTGTGCTGCGTACCTCGCCAACCCTGTGGTATTGCGCGGCCGATTACCATTTCCAGGCTGGCGAACCGATCCCGTTGGTGGTGATGGACGATCCAAGTCCATTCCGCGCGATGGCGATCAAACACCTGGATGACGCCGGGATCCCATGGCGGATCGCCTATGTGGCTTCGACGCTTTCCGCCGTTCGCGCCGCCTGTAAGGCCGGGCTGGGCATTACCGTTCGCCCAATAGAAATGATGAGTCCGGACCTGCGTGTGCTTGGTGCAACCGAGGGGTTACCCGCGTTGCCTGATACTCAATACAGCCTGTGCAAGGATCCTCAGTGCGGTAATGAGCTGGCGATGGCGATATTCAGCGCCATGCAAAACGGCAACGACAGCTACAGCTTCAGCGGGCCCGGCGCATCGCTGCAAGATGACGCCTGTCTGGTTGACGATGAGGAATAATGCCAAAAAGCGTTAAACCCAATGAAAAAACCTCTGCTTCGGCGGAGGTTTTTTTTGGCCAAAATTCGGTAAAAGTTTTATTTATGTCGAGTTCATTTTATTCAGATATCGAAGTGGGTATTTATTTAAGTTTTGCTGGGTGATGAGAACGGTTATCAGACGAAAAAAATGACTTTCGCTGTTTTTTTGAACGATTAATTTCACCGCTAAAGACCTGGAATAGATAGGGTTATTTTGATAGCGTGTCACGGCGATTTTTACCGCAAGAATTGACAAAATTTATTAAAGGGCCACACTTTTTTTGAGGTTTTATGCTGAAAACGTGTCCTGGATCAAAAAAATACCCCTAGGTAGTGAGTGGAAGAACAGGAGATTCCTGAGACAATGGTATAGTAAAACTGAAATGTGCATGTTGGTTTATATCTATCTGTTTCTACACGGCAATTAACTGACACGATTTAGCCTAAGCCAGGCGCATCAAATGTTAATTAAATGATACGTATGTAAACTAGTGTGTAGATACTTTTGTCAAAGTTGACAAAAGGTTATAGAAAGGAGTAAAAAGCCCACAGTAAAACGCTGCCTAACTCGCTGTAAAAGCAGTTTGTTTGTGTGGTTTATTTATCCTTCCCTTAAATCGATGTGGTGCACTAACTGCCAGATACAAGAGCAGAGCGATCGACGCCACTTTTGATGAGTAAGCATAGAGTATGTCAACAACCACTGAAGTTATCGCTCATCACTGGGCGTTCGCCGTATTTTTTGTCGTGGCTATCGGGCTTTGCGGTTTAATGCTGCTGGGCGCGTTCTTCCTGGGTGGGAGAGCCCGTGCGCGTGCCAAACATACCCCGTTTGAATCAGGCATCGACTCTGTCGGCACGGCGCGTATGCGTCTGTCCGCCAAGTTCTACCTGGTCGCCATGTTCTTCGTTATTTTCGATGTTGAAGCCTTGTACCTGTACGCCTGGTCGGTCTCCATTCGCGAGAGCGGTTGGGTTGGCTTCATCGAAGCCGCCATTTTCATTTTGGTGCTATTGGCCGGTCTGTTTTATCTGGTGCGTATCGGCGCATTGGACTGGACACCGTCGCGTTCCAAACGTCTGAGTAAACCAGGCACGATCACTAACACCAACAGTCATCCGCAGTAGTCGGTAAAAAACGAGGCATTAAGATGGACTATACGCTCACCCGCATAGACCCGAACGGTGAGAACGACCGTTACCCCCTGCAAAAACAGGAGGTCGTCGCCGATCCCCTGGATCAACAGGTTCACCGCACGGTTTACATGGGTAAACTCGAACATGCATTGCATGACATGGTGAACTGGGGGCGTAAAAACTCTATTTGGCCCTATAACTTTGGCCTTTCGTGCTGTTACGTGGAGATGGTGACGTCGTTTACCGCCGTTCACGACGTGGCTCGTTTTGGTGCCGAAGTATTGCGTGCTTCGCCGCGTCAGGCTGACCTGATGGTCGTAGCCGGTACCTGCTTTACCAAGATGGCCCCGGTTATTCAGCGCCTGTACGAACAGATGCTGGAGCCAAAGTGGGTGATCTCCATGGGTGCCTGTGCCAACTCCGGCGGCATGTACGATATCTATTCCGTCGTGCAGGGCGTGGACAAATTCTTGCCGGTCGACGTGTATATCCCGGGTTGTCCACCGCGTCCAGAAGCTTACATGCAGGCGCTGATGCTGCTGCAGGAATCGATCGGCAAAGAACGCCGTCCGCTGTCCTGGGTTGTCGGCGATCAGGGCGTTTACCGCGCCAATATGCAGTCTGAAAGAGAGCGTAAACACGGCGAGCGTATCGCGGTGACCAACCTTCGGACGCCTGACGAGATTTAAGACGTTCATTTAACGTCCATCTTAGTGCGCTATTGGTTAACACAGCGAAAAGTGAACTTGCGGCGAAATAACCCTTTAGTGTGGTGAAAAAAAATTATGACAGATTCAACGACGCACGACGCCTTGCCGGCCTGGCAGACCCGAGATCACCTCGACGATCCGGTGATTGGCGAACTGCGCAACCGTTTTGGGCCGGAAGCCTTCACTGTTCAGCCCTCCCGTACCGGAATGCCCGTGGTATGGGTCAAGCCTGACCAGTTACTGGAAGTAATGACGTTTTTGAGAAAACAGCCGAAGCCTTACGTCATGCTGTTCGATCTGCATGGCGTGGACGAGCGTCTTCGCACCCACCGCGACGGTTTGCCGGCCGCGGATTTTTCTGTTTTCTACCATCTGATTTCTATCGAACGCAATCGCGACATCATGCTGAAAGTGGCGCTGTCTGAAAAAGACCTGCATGTGCCCACAGCAACCAAGGTTTTCCCTAATGCCAACTGGTATGAGCGTGAAACCTGGGAAATGTTCGGTATTACCTTCGACGGCCACCCGCACCTGACGCGCATCATGATGCCGCAAACCTGGGAAGGCCACCCGCTGCGTAAGGATTATCCGGCGCGCGCCACCGAGTTCGATCCCTTTGTGTTGACCAAACAGAAAGAAGATCTGGAAATGGAAGCGCTGACCTTCAAGCCGGAAGACTGGGGCATGAAGCGTGGCACCGAGAACGAGGACTTCATGTTCCTCAACCTTGGCCCGAACCACCCATCTGCGCACGGTGCATTCCGTATCATTCTGCAACTGGATGGCGAAGAGATCGTCGACTGCGTTCCGGATATCGGTTACCACCACCGTGGCGCCGAGAAAATGGGCGAGCGTCAGTCCTGGCACAGCTACATTCCGTACACCGACCGTATCGAGTATCTCGGCGGCTGCGTGAACGAAATGCCTTACGTGTTGGCGGTTGAAAAGCTGGCCGGTATCAAGGTGCCGGAGCGCGTTGACACTATCCGCGTAATGTTGTCCGAACTGTTCCGCATCAACAGCCATCTGCTGTACATCAGTACGTTCATTCAAGACGTCGGCGCCATGACCCCGGTGTTCTTCGCCTTTACCGACCGTCAGAAAATCTACGATCTGGTGGAAGCGATCACCGGTTTCCGTATGCACCCGGCCTGGTTCCGTATTGGCGGTGTTGCACACGATCTGCCGCGCGGTTGGGATCGTCTGCTGCGTGAATTCCTGGAGTGGATGCCAAAACGCCTGGATTCCTACGTCAAGGCTGCGCTGAAAAACAGCATCCTGAAAGGCCGTTCCGTGGGTGTTGCATCCTACAATGCCAAAGAGGCATTGGAGTGGGGCGTGACCGGCGCCGGCCTGCGTGCTACCGGTATCGAGTTCGACGTGCGCAAATGGCGTCCGTATTCCGGCTATGAGAATTTCGACTTCGAAATCCCGGTCGGCGACGGCAACAGCGACTGCTACACCCGCGTGATGCTGAAGGTAGAAGAGCTGCGCCAGAGCCTGCGCATCCTTGAGCAGTGCCTGAACAACATGCCGGAAGGCCCGTTCAAGGCCGATCACCCGCTGACCACGCCGCCGCCGAAAGAGCGTACGCTGCAGCACATTGAAACGCTGATCACCCACTTCCTGCAGGTTTCCTGGGGCCCGGTGATGCCAGCCAACGAATCATTCCAGATGATTGAAGCCACCAAAGGGATCAACAGCTACTACCTGACCAGCGACGGCAGCACCATGAGCTACCGCACCCGGGTACGTACGCCAAGCTTCGCGCACCTGCAGCAAATCCCAGCGGTAATCCGTGGCAGCCTGGTCTCCGACCTGATCGTCTATCTGGGTAGTATCGATTTTGTAATGTCAGATGTGGACCGCTAACTATGCATGATCAAAAAGACAATCACGCGAATAACGAAGCGCTTGAACCCATCAATGCGGCCGCTCCTCAGAGCGGCGTTGATGCATTTGAGCTGAGCGCGGAAGAACGTGATGCGATCGAGCACGAAAAGCACCATTACGAGGATCCACGCGCCGCCTCAATCGAAGCACTGAAAATTGTGCAGAAGCAGCGCGGCTGGGTTCCGGACGGTGCGATTTATGCCATCGCGGAAGTGCTGGGCATTCCTGCCAGCGACGTAGAAGGCGTGGCCACGTTCTACAGCCAGATTTTCCGTCAGCCAGTAGGACGTCACGTGATCCGTTATTGTGACAGCGTTGTTTGTCACATCACCGGTTACCAGGGCATTCAGGCCGCCATCGAGAAGAAGCTGAGCATCAAACCGGGTCAAACCACCTTTGATGGTCGCTTCACTCTGCTGCCAACCTGCTGTCTGGGCAACTGCGATAAAGGGCCGACCATGATGATTGATGAGGACACTCACAGTCAGCTGAAGCCTGAAGATATCGAGACGCTACTGGAGCAGTATCAATGATTAAAGACATTGTACGCACTCCCGAAATGCACCCGCTGACCTGGCGACTGCGCGATGACAAACAGCCGGTCTGGCTGGATGAATACCGCAGCAAAAACGGCTATGCGGGCGCCGAAAAGGCCATTAAAGGCCTGGCTCCGGACGAGATCGTCAACCTGGTGAAAGACGCCGGGTTGAAAGGCCGCGGCGGCGCAGGTTTCTCCACCGGTCTGAAGTGGAGCCTGATGCCGAAAGACGAATCCATGAACATCCGTTACCTGCTGTGTAACGCCGATGAAATGGAGCCGGGCACCTATAAAGACCGCTTGCTGATGGAACAGATGCCGCACCTGTTGGTGGAAGGCATGCTGATCTCGGCTTTCGCGCTGAAGGCTTACCGCGGCTATATCTTCCTGCGCGGTGAGTACATCGAAGCGGCGGTGCATTTGCGTCGTGCGATTGCCGAAGCTACCGAAGCCGGGTATCTGGGCAAGAACATCATGGGCAGCGGTTTCGACTTCGAGCTGATTGTTCATACCGGTGCCGGTCGCTACATCTGCGGCGAAGAAACCGCGCTGATTAACTCGCTGGAAGGCCGCCGCGCCAACCCGCGCTCCAAGCCACCATTCCCGGCTTCCTCCGGTGTATGGGGCAAACCGACCTGCGTTAACAACGTAGAAACCCTGTGTAACGTGCCGGCCATTCTGGCGAACGGCATTGACTGGTACAAGGGGATCTCCGCCGGCAAAAGTAACGACGCCGGGACCAAACTGATGGGCTTCTCCGGCCGGGTGAAAAACCCAGGCGTTTGGGAGCTGCCGTTTGGTACCACCGCACGTGAAATTCTGGAAGATTACGCCGGTGGCATGCGTGACGGACTGCGTTTCAAAGCCTGGCAGCCAGGTGGTGCAGGGACCGACTTCCTGACTGCCGATCATCTCGATTTGCCAATGGACTTCGAGAACATCGGTAAAGCCGGCAGCCGTCTTGGCACCGCGCTGGCGATGGCGGTGGACCACGAAATCGGTATGGTTCCGTTGGTGCGCAACCTGGAAGAGTTCTTCGCTCGCGAGTCCTGCGGTTGGTGTACGCCATGCCGTGACGGCCTGCCGTGGAGCGTGAAGATCCTGCGTGCGTTGGAAAATGGCCAAGGGCAGCCGGGGGATATCGAAACCCTCGAGCAGCTGTGCCGTTCCCTCGGCCCGGGCAAAACCTTCTGCGCCCACGCGCCAGGTGCCGTAGAGCCACTGCAAAGCGCAATTAAATATTTCCGTGAAGAGTTCGAAGCGGGCATCGCCGTGAAGCATTTCAGTAACGCGCATGCGATTGGCGGCATTCAGCCGAACAACCTGCTGAAGCAACGCTGGTAAGCCGACTCGCCCCGACGACACGGCCAGAATTTTTGATTAACGCCTGCCGCAAGGCAGGCCACTTGGAAGCATGCTGACTATGGCTACGATTCATGTAGACGGCAAAGAATACGACGTAGATGGAGCTGACAACCTGTTGCAGGCTTGTCTCTCTCTCGGCCTCGATATTCCTTACTTTTGCTGGCATCCGGCGCTGGGAAGCGTCGGCGCTTGCCGCCAATGTGCGGTAAAGCAATACCAAAACGCGGAAGATACGCGTGGCCGTTTGGTGATGTCTTGTATGACACCGGCATCCGATGGAACCTTTATTTCCATCGACGATGCCGAAGCCAAACAGTTCCGTGAAAGCGTGGTTGAGTGGTTGATGACCAACCACCCGCACGACTGTCCGGTATGTGAAGAAGGCGGTAACTGTCACCTGCAGGATATGACAGTAATGACCGGCCACAGCTTCCGTAAATACCGCTTCAGCAAGCGTACCCACAATAACCAGGAACTGGGGCCGTTTATCTCGCATGAGATGAACCGCTGCATCGCCTGCTACCGTTGTGTGCGCTATTACAAGGATTATGCGGACGGCACCGACTTCGGTGTGTACGGCGCGCACGATAACGTCTACTTCGGTCGTGTTGAGAGCGGCACGCTGGAAAGCGAGTTCTCCGGCAACCTGGTAGAAGTGTGCCCGACCGGCGTGTTCACCGACAAAACCCACTCCGAGCGTTATAACCGTAAGTGGGACATGCAGTTTGCGCCAAGCATTTGCCAGCAGTGCAGCATCGGCTGTAACACCAGCCCGGGCGAGCGCTATGGTGAATTGCGTCGCATCGAAAACCGCTATAACGGCAGCGTGAACCACTACTTCCTGTGCGACCGCGGCCGCTTCGGTTATGGCTACGTGAACCAGAAAGATCGTCCACGTCAGCCACAGCAGCTGCGCGGCAACGATTGGATCACCCTGAACGCCGAACAGGCTATGCAGGGCGCGGCGGACATCCTGCGTCAGGCGAAGAAAACCATCGGTATCGGCTCACCCCGCGCCAGTCTGGAAAGCAACTTCGCACTGCGTGAACTGGTCGGTGCCGAGAATTTCTACACCGGTATTTCACAGGCGGAACAGGGTCGTCTGAACCTGATGCTGAACGTGCTGCAAAACAGCGGCGTTCACACGCCTGCGCTGCGCGAAATTGAAGGCTACGACGCGGTATTGGTGCTGGGTGAAGATCTGACCCAGACCGGCGCACGTATTGCTTTGTCGGTACGTCAGGCGGTGAAGGGCAAGGCTCGCGCCATGGCTGCAGCCCAGCGCGTTGCCGACTGGCAGATTGCCGCGATACAAAACATTGGTCAGCATGCCAAGTACCCACTGTTCGTCACCAACGTGGACAACACCCGTCTGGACGACATCGCTGCGTGGAACTACCGTGCACCGGTGGATGAGCAAGCGCGTCTCGGCTTCGCCATCGCCCACGGGCTGGATAATGCGGCACCGGCGGTCAACGATTTGGCTGACGGCCTGAACAAGAAAGTCGATATCATCGTGCAGGCGCTGACCGACGCACGTAAACCGCTGATCGTCACCGGTAGCAACGCCGGCAGCGAAGCCATCATCGAAGCGGCGGCCAACATCGCCAAAGCGCTGAAGGATCGCGGCTCTGATGTGGGTATCACCTTCGTGGCCAGCGCGGCCAACAGCATCGGTTTGTCGATGATTGGCGGTGGTTCGCTCGATCAGGCGCTGTCGCAGCTGGAAAACGGCGAAGCAGACACCGCTATCGTGATGGAAAACGATCTCTACCGGCATGCGCAGGCGGCAAAAGTGGACGCCGCGTTGGCTAAGGTCAGCAACCTGATCGTGGTTGATCATCAGCGCACCGCGATCATGGATCGGGCCAACCTGATCCTGTCGGCGGCCAGCTTTGCAGAAAGCGACGGTACCCTGGTCAACCAGGAGGGTCGCGCACAGCGTTTCTTCCAGGTTTACGATCCGGCCTACTACGACGACGCGAAAAAAGACGTTTACACCGTAATGCTGGAAAGCTGGCGTTGGATGCACTCGCTGCATTCCACCTATACCAGCCGTCACGTGGACTGGACGCAGCTCGATCACGTAATCGAAGCTTGTGTTACCGCGTTGCCGCAGCTGCAAGGCATTGTTGAAGCCGCGCCGGATGCGAGTTTCCGCATTCGCGGTCAAAAGCTGGCACGTTCCCCGCATCGTTCCAGTGGTCGTACGGCAATGCGCGCCAACATCAGCGTGCACGAGCCGCGTCAGCCGCAGGATAAAGACACCATGTTCGCCTTCTCGATGGAAGGGAACAACAGCCCGCTGGCCGATCGTCAGCAGATCCCGTTCGCCTGGGCACCAGGTTGGAACTCACCGCAGGCATGGAACAAGTTCCAGGCCGAAGTGGGCGGCAAGCTGCGCCATGGCGATCCGGGCGTGCGTCTGATCGAAGCAGGGGAGGGCAAGCTGGATTACTTCACCCAGGTGCCTGCCGCCTTTGATCATGAGCAAGGCTGGCGTGTCGCGCCTTATTACCACCTGTTCGGCAGTGATGAAATGTCACAGCGTTCCGGCGTGATCCAGCAGCGTATGCCAGAGGCCTACGTGATGGTGAACCCGGCGGATGCCGCTACGCTTGGCGTGAATGCCGGTGCGCTGGTGGAGTTCAGCTGTGCGGGCCAGACGCTGCGTCTGCCGGTGCGCCTGAGTGAAACGCTGACCCAGGGCCAGGTGGGCTTACCGCTTGGCTTGCCAGGGATCCCGCCGGTATTGGTGGGTGCGACGGTTGAAAATCTGCGGGAGGCAACACGATGAGCTGGTTTACCCCTGAGGTGATCGACATTCTGATCTCCGTGCTTAAAGCGGTAGTGATCCTGCTGGTCGTCGTCACCTGCGGTGCTTTCATGAGCTTCGGCGAACGTCGCCTGCTCGGCCTGTTCCAGAACCGTTACGGACCAAACCGTGTCGGCTGGGGCGGTTCGCTGCAACTGGTCGCCGACATGATCAAAATGTTCTTCAAGGAAGACTGGGTTCCGAAATTCTCCGACCGGGTGATCTTCACCCTGGCGCCGATGATCGCCTTCACTTCCCTGTTGCTGGCATTTGCCATCGTCCCGGTCAGTCCGACCTGGGCGGTGTCCGACCTCAACATCGGTATTTTGTTCTTCCTGATGATGGCCGGCCTGGCGGTATACGCCGTGCTGTTTGCCGGCTGGTCGAGCAACAACAAATACTCGCTGTTGGGGGCGATGCGTGCTTCTGCGCAAACCCTGAGCTACGAAGTGTTCATCGGCCTGTCGCTGATGGGCGTGGTGGCGCAGGCGGACTCCTTCAACATGCAGACCATTGTTGAATCTCAGGCGCATCTGTGGAACGTCATCCCGCAATTCTTCGGTTTCGTGACCTTTGCGATTGCCGGCGTTGCGGTGTGTCACCGTCACCCGTTTGACCAACCGGAAGCCGAGCAGGAACTGGCCGACGGTTACCACATTGAATACTCCGGCATGAAGTTCGGTCTGTTCTTCGTGGGTGAGTACATCGGTATCGTCACCGTTTCTGCCCTGATTGTGACGTTGTTCTTCGGTGGCTGGCAGGGTCCATTCCTGCCGCCATTCATCTGGTTCGCGCTGAAAACGGCTTTCTTCATGATGATGTTCATTCTGATTCGTGCTGCTCTGCCACGTCCGCGCTATGACCAGGTAATGGCCTTCGGCTGGAAAGTGTGTCTGCCGCTGACGCTGCTGAACCTGCTGGCAACTGCCGCAGTCATTTTGTACAACGCTCAATAAGGGGTGAATAAACCATGACATTGAAAGAGTTATTGGTTGGTTTCGGCACCCAGGTGCGCAGCATTTGGATGATAGGCCTGCATGCCTTCGCCAAGCGCGAAACCCAGATGTATCCGGAAGAACCGGTTTACCTGCCGCCGCGTTACCGTGGCCGTATCGTGCTGACGCGCGATCCGGACGGTGAAGAGCGTTGCGTAGCCTGTAACCTGTGTGCGGTTGCCTGCCCGGTGGGCTGTATCTCGCTGCAAAAAGCAGAACAGAAAGATGGCCGTTGGTATCCGGAGTTCTTCCGCATCAACTTCTCGCGCTGCATTTTCTGTGGCCTGTGCGAAGAAGCTTGCCCAACTACCGCGATCCAGCTGACGCCGGATTTCGAAATGGGTGAGTTCAAACGCCAGGACCTGGTGTACGAAAAAGAAGATCTGTTGATCTCGGGGCCGGGTAAATATCCGGAATATAACTTCTACCGGATGGCCGGTATGGCGATTGACGGCAAAGCCAAGGGCGAAGCCGAAAACGAAGCCAAACCGATCGACGTCAAAGGTCTGTTGCCTTAAGGAGCCAGCAAGCATGGAAATTGCCTTTTATCTGGCAGGTTTGATTGCGGTGATCGCGACCATTCGCGTGATCTCGCATACCAACCCTGTGCATGCGTTGCTGTATCTGATCGTCTCGCTGTTGGCGATCTCTGCAGTCTTCTTCTCACTCGGCGCGTACTTCGCAGCGGCGTTGGAGATCATCGTTTACGCCGGTGCCATCATGGTGCTGTTCGTGTTCGTGGTCATGATGTTGAACCTCGGCAGCGCGGTACAAAAGCAAGAGCGCGACTGGCTGAAGCCGTCGGTATGGATCGGTCCGGGCCTGCTGTCGTTGCTGCTGCTGGCGGTGCTGATTTTCGCGATTCGCAGCGTGTCCGATCAGGGCATCAGCGGTGAGATGGTAGACGCCAAAGCCGTGGGGATCAGCCTGTTCGGTCCTTACGTGTTGGCGGTTGAGCTGGCTTCAATGCTGCTGTTGGCAGGTCTGGTTGTTGCCTTCCACATTGGCCGTGAGCACAAACCGGGTGAGGTGTTGAGCAACGCGCCGGTTGGTGGCGAAATGGCGAGAAGAAAATCGGAGGAGCAAGCATGATCCCTCTTCAACATGGCCTGATTCTGGCGGCGATCCTGTTCGTCCTGGGTCTGACCGGGTTGCTGGTTCGTCGTAATCTGCTGTTTATGCTGATCAGTCTGGAAGTGATGATCAACGCCGCAGCATTGGCGTTTATCGTGGCGGGTAGTTACTGGGGCCAACCGGATGGGCAGGTGATGTACATCCTGGCGATCAGTTTGGCGGCAGCCGAGGCCAGTATCGGTCTGGCGTTGCTGCTGCAGCTCTACCGTCGCCGTCATACCCTGAATATTGATACTGTCAGTGAGATGCGCGGATGAACCTATTATATTTAACTATTCTGCTACCGCTGATCGGGTTCCTGCTGTTGGCCTTTTCCCGAGGCCGCTGGTCTGAGAACGTCTCGGCAACCATTGGCGTAGGCTCTATCGGCCTGGCTGCGTTGGTCACGGTGCATGTGGCGATGGATTTCTTCGCCCAGAAAGCGACGGGCGTGCAGCTGTTTGAGCAGAGCCTGTGGAACTGGATGACCGTCGGTAACTTTAATATCGGTGTGACTCTGACGCTGGACGGCCTGTCGTTGACCATGTTGTCCGTGGTTACCGGCGTGGGCTTCTTCATCCACATGTTCGCGTCCTGGTACATGCGCGGTGAAGAGGGCTACTCGCGCTTCTTCGCTTACACCAACCTGTTTATCGCCAGCATGGTGGTATTGGTACTGGCAGACAACCTGTTGCTGATGTACCTGGGCTGGGAAGGCGTGGGCCTGTGCAGCTACCTGCTGATCGGCTTCTACTACAAGGATCCGGCCAACGGTGCGGCGGCGATGAAAGCTTTCATCGTGACCCGCGTCGGCGACGTGTTCCTGGCGTTCGCGCTGTTCATCCTCTACAACGAGCTGGGCACGCTGAACATCCGCGAACTGATGATCCTGGCACCGCAAAAACTGGCGGTCGGCGATACGGCAATCACCTGGGCTACCCTGATGTTGCTGGGCGGCGCGGTCGGTAAATCAGCGCAGCTGCCGTTGCAGACCTGGCTGGCAGACGCCATGGCGGGTCCAACCCCGGTTTCCGCACTGATCCACGCGGCGACCATGGTGACCGCGGGCGTTTACCTGATTGCCCGTACGCACGGCCTGTTCCTGATGGCGCCGGAAGTGTTGCATCTGGTGGGCATTATCGGGGCAGTGACCCTGGTGCTGGCCGGCTTTGCCGCGCTGGTACAGACTGACATCAAACGCGTACTTGCCTACTCCACCATGAGCCAGATTGGTTACATGTTCCTGGCGTTGGGTGTGCAGGCGTGGGATGCAGCAATCTTCCATCTGATGACCCATGCGTTCTTCAAGGCGCTGCTGTTCCTCTCCTCCGGTTCAGTGATCCTGGCTTGCCATCACGAGCAGAACATCTTCAAGATGGGCGGCCTGCGCAAGAGCATTCCACTGGTTTACGTCTGCTTCCTGGTGGGGGGCGCTGCGCTGTCGGCACTGCCGCTGATCACCGCAGGCTTCTTCAGTAAGGATGAGATCCTGGCGGGTGCGATGGCCAACGGTCACATCAACCTGATGATTGCCGGCCTGGTCGGTGCGTTCATGACCTCGCTGTACACCTTCCGTATGATTTTCATCGTGTTCCATGGCGAAGAGAAAATCAAAGCGCATGCCGGTAAAGGCATCACTCACCACCTGCCGCTGTTGGTACTGCTGGTGCTGTCCACCTTCGTTGGCGCGATGATTGTTCCGCCACTGCAGGGCGTACTGCCAGATACCACCGAGCTGGCGCACGGTAGCGTGCTGCAGTTGGAGATTACCTCCGGCGTAGTGGCTATTGTTGGCATCCTGTTAGCGGCGGCGCTGTGGCTGGGCAAACGTACCCTGGTTACCCGCATCGCCAATAGCGCACCGGGACGTTTCTTCTCTACCTGGTGGTTCCATGCCTGGGGCTTCGACTGGCTGTACGACAAAGTATTCGTCAAGCCGTACCTGGGTATTGCGAAGTTGCTGCAACGTGATCCGCTGAACTCGATGATGAACCTGCCGGCCATTTTCTCCCGCTGGGGGAACCGTGGTCTGACAGTGAGCGAGAACGGTCAGGTGCGTTGGTATATAGCGTCTATGGGTGTGGGTGCAGTGGTCGTATTGGCTCTGTTGATTTTGGTTTAATTGAATAATTTAAACAGACGCATTTTTCGGGCGTAGCGCTCTGCAGGGCAGGCGCTACGTACAAAGTTTGAAATTATTCGTATAAGGGACACAAAACGCCATGCTATTACCTTGGCTAATTCTTATCCCCTTTATTGGCGGTTTGCTGTGCTGGCAGTTTGAGCGCTTCGGTACTAAGGTGCCGCGCTGGATTGCGTTGATCGCAATGGGGCTGACATTGGCGCTTTCTCTGCATCTGTGGATGCAGGGCGGCTACACGTTGACTACGCCGAAAGGCATACCGCAGTGGCAGTCTGAATTCCTGCTGCCGTGGATCCCACGCTTTGGCATTTCCATCCACCTGGCGCTGGACGGACTTTCACTGCTGATGGTAGTGCTGACCGGCCTGCTGGGCGTGTTGGCTATCCTCTGTTCCTGGCGTGAAATTCAGAAATACCAGGGCTTCTTCCACCTGAACCTGCTGTGGATCCTGGGTGGGGTTATCGGCGTGTTCCTCGCCATCGACATGTTCCTGTTCTTCTTCTTCTGGGAAATGATGTTGGTGCCGATGTACTTCCTGATCGCACTCTGGGGTCACAAGGCGTCGGACGGGAAAACCCGCATCACTGCGGCCACCAAGTTCTTCATCTATACCCAGGCCAGCGGTCTGGTGATGCTGATTGCCATTATGGGCCTGGTGTTTGTGCACTATAACGCGACCGGCGTGTGGACCTTCGATTACGAAGACCTGCTGCAAACGCCAATGTCACACAACGTGCAATACCTGTTGATGCTGGGCTTCTTCATTGCCTTCGCGGTGAAAATGCCGGTGGTGCCGTTGCACGGCTGGTTGCCGGATGCGCACAGCCAGGCTCCTACCGCAGGTTCTGTCGACCTGGCGGGGATCTTGCTGAAGACCGCGGCCTATGGCCTGTTGCGCTTCAGCCTGCCGCTGTTCCCGGAAGCTTCGCATGAGTTCGCGCCAATCGCCATGTGGCTGGGTGTTATCGGTATCTTCTACGGCGCCTGGATGGCGTTTGCGCAGACCGATATCAAGCGTCTGATCGCTTACACCTCGGTTTCCCATATGGGCTTCGTCCTGATCGCCATCTACACCGGCAGCCAACTGGCTTACCAGGGTGCAGTGATCCAGATGATTGCACACGGCCTGTCTGCGGCCGGTATGTTCATCATCTGTGGCCAGTTGTACGAACGTCTGCACACTCGCGACATGCGTGAAATGGGCGGCCTGTGGGGGCGTATCAAATACATCCCTGCGCTGTCGCTGTTCTTCGCGGTGGCTACGTTGGGGATGCCGGGTACCGGTAACTTCGTCGGTGAATTCATGATCCTGTTCGGCAGCTATCAGGTTGTGCCGGTGATCACCGTGATTTCTACCTTCGGTCTGGTGTTTGCTTCGGTTTACTCGTTGATCATGATGCAGCGTGCCTACTACGGCAAAGCCAAGTCTGACCAACCTTTGCCGGGCATGACCGCGCGTGAGCTGTTCATCATTCTGCTGTTGGTGGTGTTGCTGGTTCTGTTGGGGTTCTACCCACAACCGATTCTGGACACTTCTAATGCGGCGATGAGCAACGTGCAACACTGGTTTGGTTCGTCAGTTTCAGCAATTTCAACAACAAGGCCGTAATTCGCCATGACAATAACTCCTCAACAACTGATCGCACTGTTGCCGCTGTTGATCGTCGGATTGACGGTGGTGGTTGTGATGCTAGGCATTGCGTGGCGACGCGACCACTTTATCAACGCCACCCTGACCGTGATCGGGCTAAACCTGGCGCTGCTTTCGCTGTACTTTGTCGGCCAGGCAGGCCCAATGGATGTCACCCCGCTGCTGCGGGTTGACGGCTACTCGATGTTCTATACCGGGCTGGTGATACTGGCGAGTCTGGCGACCTGTACCTTTGCCTATCCGTGGCTGGTCGGTTACCCGGACAACCGCGAAGAGTTCTATCTGCTGGTGCTGATTGCTACCCTGGGTGGCATTCTGCTGGCGAGCGCCAACCATCTGGCCTCGCTGTTCCTCGGTATTGAACTGATCTCGCTGCCGCTGTTTGGTCTGGTGGGCTACGCCTATCGCCAGAAGCGACCGCTGGAAGCGGCCATCAAGTACATGCTGCTGTCCGCCGCGGCTTCGTCGTTCCTGCTGTTCGGTATGGCGCTGCTGTATGCGGAGTCCGGTGACCTGTCGCTGGCCGGCCTGGGCAAGAGCCTGCAAGAAAACATGATGCACCAGCCGCTGATCCTGGCCGGTATGGGCATGATGATTGTCGGTCTGGGCTTCAAGCTGTCGCTGGTGCCGTTCCAACTGTGGACGCCGGATGTGTATCAGGGGGCGCCTGCGCCGGTTTCAACCTTCCTGGCCACCGCCAGCAAGATTGCTATCTTTGCGGTCGTTATGCGTCTGTTCCTGTATGCGCCTGCTGCCGACAACGAAGCGCTGCGCATGGTGCTGTCGATCATTGCCGTTTGTTCGATTTTGTTCGGCAACCTGATGGCCATCAGCCAGACCAACATCAAGCGTCTGCTGGGTTACTCGTCGATTGCACACCTGGGTTATCTGCTGGTGGCGCTGATTGCGGTGCAAACCCACCAGCTGTCGCTGGAAACCGCCGGGGTTTACCTGGCCGGGTACCTGTTCAGCAGCCTGGGCGCGTTCGGCGTGGTCAGCCTGATGTCCAGCCCGTACCGTGGCCCGGATGCAGATTCACTGTTCTCCTACCGCGGTCTGTTCTGGCATAAGCCCATTCTGTCCGCCGTCATGACGGTGATGATGCTGTCACTGGCCGGTATCCCGATGACCCTGGGCTTTATCGGTAAGTTCTTCGTGATCGCAATGGGCGTCAGCGCTCACCTGTGGTGGTTGACCGGCGCCGTGGTGCTGGGTAGCGCCATTGGTTTGTACTACTACCTGCGCGTCACCGTCAGCCTGTTCCTCAGCGCGCCGGAAGCGCTGCAGCGCGATACCCCAAATAACTGGGCGTTGACCGCAGGCGGCGTAGTGGTGTTGATCTCCGCCGCGTTGGTGCTGTTGCTGGGTGTTTATCCGCAGCCGCTGATTACGCTGGTACAGATGGCACAACCGATGTTCTGATGGGCATCAGGGCAGTAAAAAAGGTCGCTTCGGCGACCTTTTTTTATGGCGTGGGGCAGGGGCGTTTATGTGGGTCAGCCGGGATTGTTTTTAAATGAGGTTTCCAGCGCCTGGACTACGGCACGCACCCTGGCGGCACGCTGCAGGTCAGGATGCAGCACCAGCCAGATATCTACCCAGTCTTTGTTTTCCGGGAAAATTCGCACCAGATCCGGGTCCTTATCCGCCAGGAACGAGGACAGCAGGCCAATCCCCAACCCATTGCGCGTGGCAGAGCGCAGCAGCAACTGCGAATTGCACTGCAGCACCACGTTAGGATCGATCAGCGTTTCGCCACAGAAGTTATTCCAGTGACGGGGCACCAGTTCTCGCGGGAACATCAGCAGGTCATGACCCCGCAGATGGTCGCCCTTGGTCGGCATGCCGTGTTTGTCGAGATAGTCCTGCGTCGCATACAGCCCCATTTCGATGGTGGCCATGCGTTTGATAATCAGCTCATCGGATTCGGGACGGGCGCCGCGGATCGCCAGATCTGCGCCACGGTACGAAATATCAGAGATATTGACCGCCGTCAGCATGGTGACGGTGATTAACGGGTATTGCTCTCGCAGCGCCTTCAGCGCCGGGATGACAAAAGCCTCGGCCATGGTATCGGTGGTGGCGATGCGTACGTTACCGCACAGGCTGTCGTCGCCACTGGTGGCTTTGCGGCCAATCGCCTGCACCGAGTTCTCCATGTTCATGACGTCCGCCAGCATTTCTTCTCCCAACGGACTGAGGGAGAACGATTTTGGCGTACGGATAAACAGTTTGGATCCCAGACTCTCTTCAAAAGCGGTAATACGCCGCCCGACGGTGGCTTGGTCGACGTGTAGTTCATTGGCGGCTTTTCGTAAAGTGCCGCAGCGTGCGACCGCCAGGAAGAAGCGTGCATCATCCCAATTCATCATGCCATTTCCTTTGTGCAGGCTTATCGGTCTTGTCTGTGTTCATTATTGCGCAACCGTACCGGCTCTGGTTTTGGCTGCAAATGAGGCCCACGTATCATAATTATTAATTATGTTTCAGGATATGAATAAATGCATCAACGTGAAGCAGTTTTGCATCTTTATTTTTACCCGACAATCTTTATGCTTATCAACGTTTATGCTGTGATCTGGCGCACATTTTGTGCCAATGTTACCCTGAACGCGTAAGCAGACGCGCATGAGAGCCTGTCTCTGTGGGCTAATCGCCTGGTGGGATCGACTCTGAATCTAGGTTGGCCCACCACGACTGGACATTGAAAATGGAGTCTCACGCAGAGAAGTTATACACCCCCGTAGCACTGGCAACTGCGGACGGTGTCAGAGTTATTGCAACCCCCGGTGCGAAAGCGGCAACGCAAAGCAACGCTGATGCGATTATCCAGAGTCTCGAAGCTCGCGGCATTCAGCACATATTCCTGGTACCCGGCAAGCTGGTGTACCCATTGATAAAATCCATTGAACATTCAGGCATTGCCGGCATCGTCGGCGCCCATGAAACCGCCTGCGGTTTTATGGCGGACGGTTATGCTCGCGCCAGCCGCAAGTTTGGCGTTTGTCTGGGCATCTCCGGTCCCGGCACCATGAATTTCCTGCCGGCGATGGCGGCGGCACAGGCCGACAAAATTCCGGTGTTGTATCTGGCCGGCGGCATTGCCACTTATCATGAGGCGCAGGGTGCCTTCCAGGACGGCAGCAATAGTGGCATCGATGAGCTGACTATCGTCAAACCGCTGCTTTCCGCTGCGATAGAAGTGAAAAATAATCTCACGTTGCAGCACGAGCTGCGGCGCAGTCTGTCCTGCCTGAACACTCAGCGAAAAGGTCGCACCTATCTCAGCGTGCCGGTCGATATGCAAAAGAAAGAGGTGGCCGGCGGTCATGAAGTTAGCCCGCCACGCACGCCGCAGTGCCGAGAGGCCGCGATCGACCCACAGGCATTGGATCAGGTGCTGGATGACTATCTGCTGCGCGGGTTGAACGTCGCCTGCCTGGTGGGTAACCGCATGAATAATCCGCTGGATGCGGCCCTGTTGCTGCGCCTGGCGGAGAAATACCGTCTGCCGGTTGCCACTACGCTGTCCGGCAAGGGCGCGTTTCCTGAAGGGCACGAGCTGGCGCTGGGGTTGTACGGTTTTGCCGGTCATACCCGGGCGGTGGAAACCATCAATGGCGATGAAGTGGATGTGCTGCTGGTGCTGGGTTGCGATCTGAGCCAACGCGATAGCCTGAACTGGAATCCGCGACTGCACGGCACCAAAACGTTGGTGGTGATTGACGAGGATTTCGATAAGGTCAGCTCGCATTATCAACCGGATATGCAGATTTTCTCCAGCCTGACCGGCTCGTTGCACCACCTGCTGGATGCGGTCAGCGACGATGACGCGCACCTGAACAGCATTAAGCGCTTGCGTAACGGCTGGCTTGAGCAGGTGAGTCAACTGCCGCTGGAGCAGCAACGGCCCGATTTGCAGGTGCGTCTTGCCGAGGGTGAGGCCAACATGTACCCCGGCGACGCCATCAAACGCATCCGCAGCCGTATGAATCAGGACACCAACGTGGTGGTCGATTCCGGCGCACACCGTATCTTTATGGCGCACCACTGGCAGGCCAGCGGCCGGGGCGATTACCATACCTCAAGCTCTCTGGCGCCGATGGGCTGGGCGATTTGTGCCGGCATTGGCATCAAACTGGCAGCGCCGCACCGCGACTGCGTGGTGGTTACCGGCGACGGCTGCATGCTGATGCACGGCATCGAGATCCAGACGGCCGCCCGTTATCAGGTCAAAATGACCTTTGTGGTGATGAACAACTGCGCTCACGGAGCGATGCACATCGACACCCTGCAAAACCGTGGGGTATCTGCGGACTATACCGCGTTGCCGAACCATGACTGGAAGGCCTTCGCCAACAGCCTGGGGGTTGCCTCCGCCAAAGCGGCGACGCTGGAGGAACTGGACGAAGCGCTGACCGCCGCGGCTGAGCACGAGGGGCCTTTCCTGATAGAAGTGTTGGTAGGAAATCATGTGGCGCCTAATCGATACTATGCCGAGAGCATCGTAGAATACGAGCAGCGTATCAAAGGCTTGTAAAGGCGTAACCCCAGATTCCAGGAGTCGTCATTCATTGTCCTTTGTATCACGCCATTCTATTTTGTTCACCGTAGTCATGGAGCGATAACAATGTATAAACTGACACTTCTGGCATTAATGATGGCATTTCAAGGCGCTGCACAGGCCGCAGAGGATCACGGCGAAGGCATAAACAAAGAAACCTTGCTGAAAACCGAAACCTCATGGGAGGGGACGCCGTACCAGCATTATCCGGCAGGCGCTCCGCAGATCACCATGTTGAAGGTCACGGTGGAACCGAACAAGGTGCTCGCCTGGCATACTCACCCGTGCATCAGCGCGGTGTATATGACTGGGGGCAGCGTTTCGCTGACGGTCAAGAAAACCGGCGTGAAACACACCTTTAAGCAGGGCGACTCCTTTACCGACACGGTAGATATCGTTCACCAAGGGGTTTCTGGTGATAAAGGCGCTGAGATGCTGGTATTCTTCGCCTGCGCTGATAATAAACCGCTGACGGTGAAAGCTGCCGAATAATATCCCCGCCGTTTTTCAAGCTGCGGCGCTGTTGACTGCATTAGCCGTAGGGGGCGAATCAATTCGCCCCGTTTTATTTTGTCGCCCGTTGGGGTGATATACCGAGGAAATCATGGTTGCTTTGTGGATGGTCGTCGCCAGCGGGTTCTTTGCGTTGATGGGGGCCAGCATCAAACTGGCTTCGGCCAAGGTCGGTTTTTTCGACATCATTTTTTACCGCTCTGTCATCAACGTCCTGATCGTTGCCGCGCTGATCCATGTGAAAAATCTCGGTTTCCGCACCCAGCATTTGGGGTTGCACATGAAACGCGCCGCCATTGGCAATGCGGCGATGTACTGCGGTTTCTACTCACTAATCCATCTGCCGATCGCCACGGCCACCACGTTGGGCTACACCAATCCTATCTTTCAGTCGGCGATTGCCTTTGTCACTAGCAAAGGCCAGCTGACCGGCAAGCTGCTGTTCTCGGTACTGCTGGGTTTTATCGGCATTTTGGTGCTGCTGCGCCCCGATACGCCGAACGGCGAGTATGCCGCGACCCTGATTGGCCTGCTTTCCGGCCTGCTGACCGCGCTGGCCTATTTTAACGTCGGTAAGCTGGTGCGCAGCGGCGAACCCGAACTGCGAGTGGTGTTTTACTTCTCGTTGGTGGGCACCCTGGTGGGCGGCATGATGACCACGGTGGTGGGGTTTACCGCGCTGGACAGCGCCATGATGCTGTGCGTTTGCGCCATCGGCGTGTTCGGCAGCCTGGGGCAAATCACCATGACCCGCGCCTACGGCAGCGGCAATGCGGTGATTGTCAGCATTCTTTCCTATAGCACCATCATTTTCTCCACGTTGCTCGGCTATCTGTTGTTTGGCGAGAAGCTGTCCTACATTGCTGCGGGTGGCATGGCGCTGATTATTCTTTCCGGTGCGTTGGCGATAGTGAAGCGCGCTCCGGCAAAAACCTCGAAGGCGGCGGCGGTGTAAAGAGCACGGCATTAAGCGCTGGCGGGCGTCAGCGCAAATGCATTAATGAATCACTATGATGCATTCTTGGCTATTTTGACCGTTATACCCGAAAGGTATGATAAACGCGTTTCCTGAGGAGTTTGGTTTTCAGGGTTAGGTGTTTATCCAGATTGTTTCGGGAGAGAAAAATGTCTGAAGGTGTGGCTGTTGATGAAGCCGCTAAAGCGAAGTTGGGTGAGTCGCATTTTGCCATCCTGCTGTTTTTAGCCCTGGCATTAATGTCCGCATTGCTGAACAGCAGTGCGCCGACACCGCTTTACCCGCTTTATCAACATGAGTTGGCGCTAAGCTCGGTCAGCCTGACCGTCATTTATGGCGCCTATGCCGCCGGCGTGCTGATTTCGCTGTTCGGCGTGGGCAACATGGCCGGCAAGGTCAAAGATCTGCGCAGCATGATTGTACCGGCGCTGCTGGTGGTGTTGGCCGGGGCCTTGCTGTTTTCGATGGCCGATTCGTTTTTGATGATGTTTATGGCGCGTCTGCTGGCCGGGATCGGCACCGGGGCTTTGACCGGTGCGGCTAACATTGCGCTGGTGCGTTTTGGGCCGAAGGACGGCGGTAAAAATGCGGCGCTGATTGCCACGCTGTCATTCACCACCGGTCTGGCTTTGGGGCCGATTTTCAGCGGCGTGGCGCTGCAAACCGGGTTCCACACGACTTCGCTGCCGTTCATTATCATCATGGCGGTGGCGGCAGTTGCCGCACTGGGCGTGATGCTGAAATGGCCGGTTGAAGCCGTTGTTGTACCCCTCAGTGGGGCACCGGCAGCAGAAGCCGCGGCAGAAAAAAGTTCGTTGGCGGATGGCCTGCGCGCTACCGGAGGCAAGTTCTTCCTGTGTGCCGGCGCGTTGTTCATCTGCTGGGCAGTGGCTGCCAGTATTCTGGCGATTGGGCCAAGCGTATCGGAAAAGCTGCTGGGCATGCACAGCCGAGGCGTTTACGGCTATGTGATTGCGGTTTATCTGGTGATTGCCGGTATTAGCCAGATCCTGAGCCGTCGCGTTAATGCGCGCCATTCGCTGATGTTTGGCTGTCTGGCGCAGGCGCTGTCAGTGGTGGTGTTCGCCGAGGCGATTCAGATCCACTCGCTGGCTCTGGCCAGTGCCGGTATGGTGATTGCCGGTTACGCCTACGGGGCGATTTTTGTCGGCAGTGCCACCTTGGTGAACCTGATTTCACCGAAGGCCAGCCATGCGAGACTGATTTCACTGTTTTACGTAATCGCCTATATCGCCAACTGGGTTCCGATCCTGCTGGGGGCGGTTATCGACCATGCCAGCCTGCATCTGGCGGTCAATCTGTTATTTCTGGTCAGTGCCGTGGTTTGCTTATCTTTGAGCTTCATGGTGACCCGCGCGGGCTTCCCGCGCTGATACCCGCCGAGTTTCAGGTTGTCCGTCGGCAACGTGAAATTCGCAGGGTAGCTGAACAACGATTTTAGCCACGCAAGGTGGCGAACGATTTCCCTGGTGTTGTTGTGTGTCATTTCCAGCGTGCTAGTCACGCTGGTTTTTTTTGTGACAAATTCCTCAATTCTGCAATTTCAGTATTTCTCATTACAAAATTTTTGTGATTTACATCACTTGAATTTGCCGATTTTCGCGTAAACTGCGCGCTTTCTTTGCTGCGGGTCAGTTTATGAACGTTCTTTTTGCCATTGCTGTGACTACCGGGATCCTCTCCGGCGTGTGGGGATGGGTGGCTGTTAGCCTGGGGCTGATCAGTTGGGCCGGTTTCCTGGGCTGTACGGCCTATTTTGCTTGCCCGCAGGGGGGGCTGAAAGGGTTGTTGATCAGCACACTGACCTGCTGCAGCGGGGTATTTTGGGCGATGGCGATCATTCACGGCAGTGAGCTGGCGCCCGGCTGGAGCCTGCTCGGTTATCTGCTGACCGGCGCGGTGGCTTTTCTGATGTGCATTCAGGCAAAGCAGCAGTGGCTGGGTTTTGTGCCCGGCACCTTTATCGGCGCTTGCGCCACCTTCGCCGGCGGTGGCAATTGGTCTCTGGTGACCCTTTCCCTGTTGGTGGGATTAGTGTTTGGCTACGCGATGAAAAACAGCGGCCTGTGGCTGGCGGCGCGCAGCGAAAAACCGAAACCGGCGGCCGCTGTTACCGAACATGTTAACCGCTGAGTTAAATGGTGCCGCCGAGTGAGATGCGGTAGTGCAGATCAACGCGCTCAATGCACGGCACCCCTTTAATGCGTTTCAACAAGATCTCTGTGGCCACCTTGCCGATATCAAACCTGGGTGTAATAACGCTGGCGATGCCCGGCGTGGTGGCTTTGCCGATATCCAGGCCGTGAAATCCCGACAAAGCGATATCCTGCGGAACCCGCAGCCCCAGCCGCAGACACTCCTGTAAGACCCCAACGGCCAGATCGTCATTGGTGCATAAGATACCGTCCAAATCCGGGTAAAGCTGCCGTGCCATGGCCAGCATGTCGGAGCCGACCGTCACCGACGAAACACGGTGCGGTGTGATTTGGCACGGTGTCAGGCCCTGTTTTTCCATTGCCCGGCAGTAGCCCTGAAAACGTTTGGTGTCGCGCGCATCGGACATGGCGCCAAAATAAACCACCTGACGTTTACCGCTGGCGAGCAGCGCTTCGGTCATGTCGTAACCCGCCTGGAAGTTATCGAACCCCACGGCGATCCTTCCTTCCGGACCTTCCAGATCCATCACCTGCGCCACCGGGATTTTGGCGGCCGTCAGGTACTTTTCCGCCCGCAGAGTATGCTCCGAATCCGTCAGGATCAGCCCGGCGATCGGGTAAGCCAGCAGTTGGACGATATGCTCTTCTTCGCGCTGCCGACTGTAGTCATAGTTCACTACCAGCGTTTGGTAGCCCTGTTCCAGAGTGATGGATTCGATACCGGCCAGCAGATCGGCGAAAATTTGGTTGTTGAACGAGGGGATCAAAACGCCAATGCGCGGCTTTTGCGTTGAGCGTGCTTCATCGCCGTCGGTAAAGTTAACTTCTTTCATCACCTGGGCAATTTTCTCGGCGGTTTCGGCCGCCACCTTTTCCGGCGTACGCAGATAGCGGCTGACGGTCATTTTGGTCACGCCGGCGAGCAGCGCAATATCTTGCAGCGTGACGCGTTGGTTCTTCATTCTGAGGCCTTAACAGGGTGGGGCGGCGAAATCGCGAATAACGCCATGTTAACAAATCGATTTAGTGATAACAATCGACGACATAAAGTATAAAAATCTTATTTTTCAATGAAATGTGTTGAGTTTATTTCCCGCGAGATTGCGTGGCTTCACGTTAAAGGTAACAGGTTTTAGTAACACTGTTTTAAGTGATCGTCATCACGTTTTTGCCGGCGGCGATCCGCTGAGATAGGCACCTGTCTTATCTGAATGACACTGCCGGGGACGTTATGAACAACTTATTTTCACTGGATAATAAAAAAGTACTGATTACCGGCGCTTCTCGGGGCATTGGTTTTCTGCTGGCGCGTGGGCTGGCGGAGTACGGCGCTCACATATTGGTCAATGCGACCACCGAAGAAAACGCCCAGCGAGCCGTTGAAGCACTGCGCCGTGAGGGCTTCCGCGCCGATGCCGCGGCCTTTGATGTCACTAACTCCCAGGCCATTCATGCCGCTATTGAGAAAATTGAGGCGCAAAGCGGTGGGATCGATGTGTTGATTAACAACGCGGGTATACAGCGTCGCCACCCGTTTACCGAATTCCCGGAAAAAGACTGGGACGACATTATTGCCGTCAACCAGAAGGCGGTATTTATGGTGTCACAAGCCGTAGCCCGCCATATGGTGCAGCGTCAAAGCGGTAAAATCATCAATATTGGCTCGATGCAGAGCGAACTTGGCCGCAACACCATCACCCCCTATGCCGCTTCCAAAGGGGCGGTGAAAATGCTCACGCGTGGCATGTGCGTAGAGCTGGCGCGCTACAACATTCAGGTCAATGGTATCGCCCCGGGCTACTTCAAAACCGAAATGACTCAGGCACTGGCGGATAACCAAGAGTTTACCGCTTGGCTGACCAAGCGTACCCCGGCTGCCCGTTGGGGCGATCCGCAGGAGTTGATTGGCGCGGCGGTGTTCCTGTCGTCCAAAGCCTCGGATTTTGTCAATGGTCACCTGCTGTTTGTCGATGGCGGAATGTCGGCCGCGGTATAGCCGCCTGCTTATGAGAAAATGATGATGAAAATTCAAACCCAATCCTGCGTGGTCAACGGCAAATATGACGTGGCGGTAGTGGAGCAGGAGGTTGAGTACCAGGGCCACGGCACGCTGGTGAAAATCACCCGTGGTGGCATCTGCGGATCAGACCTGCATTATTATCAGGAGGGTAAAGTCGGCAGTTTTCAGGTGCGTCAGCCGATGGTGCTGGGCCATGAGGTGATCGGTGAAGTGGTCGCCAGCGACACGGCTCGTCTGCCCGTGGGCCAGAAAGTGGCGTTAAACCCCAGCAAGCCCTGCGGGCAGTGTAAGTATTGCCTGGCGGATCAGCAAAACCAATGTACTCAAATGCGCTTTTTCGGCAGCGCGATGTACTTCCCACATGTTGACGGCGCTTTTACCCAGTACAAGGTGGTTGATAGCGCGCAATGCATTGCGTTCGACGCCAACTGCGACGAGAAGGTGATGGTTTTTGCCGAGCCGCTGGCGGTGGCGATACATGCCGCCAGGCAGCCCGGTGAAGTGAAAGGGAAAAAGGTATTTGTGTCCGGCGTCGGCCCGATAGGCTGCCTGCTGGTGGCGGCGCTGAAGGCGTTGGGCGCCGACGAAATTGTCTGCGCCGATCTCAGCCCGCGTTGTCTGGATATCGCCGGAGAGATGGGGGCATCCCGCTGTCTGCACGCCGGCAATGACGATTTCAGCAGCTATCAGCAGGAAAAAGGGTACTTTGATATCGCTTTTGAAGTCTCCGGCCATCCACTGTCGTTGCAGCGTTGTCTGGAGGTCACCCGCGCCAAGGGGACGGTGGTGCAAGTCGGTATGGGAAGCAGCTTCCCGGATTTCCCGCTGATGCTGTTGATCGCCAAAGAGCTGAATCTGCTGGGATCCTTCCGGTTTGTTGAAGAGTTCGCCCTGGCGGTGACGTGGTTGGCCGAGGGAACAGTCAATCCGCTGCCGCTGCTGTCCGCCGAGTTTGACAATCGTCAACTGGCTGAGGCGCTGACGTTTGCCGGCGACAAGAGCCGGGCCGCCAAAGTCCAACTGGTGTTCTGATTTTAGCCATCAGTCTGATGGCGGGGATCGGCGATCCTTGTCTATAGTTAAGGGCCGTTTCATTTTTTAAACACGGAGAACTTACCATGGCGAGAAATACGGATGCGGATCAAACCACGCTCGATGACGATCTGAGAATGCTGAGCGACACGCTGGAAGAAGTGTTGAAGTACTCCGGCGATCGGGCCGATCAGGCCTATATCGATATCAAAGCTCATGCCGAAGAGGCATTGAGTGAGGTCAAGTCGCGGTTGGCTGACACCACCGAGTCCTACTATGCGCGTGCCAAGGACGCCGTTTGCCGAACCGACGGTTACGTGCGTGAAAACCCCTGGTGCAGCGTAGGCATTGGTGCAACGGTTGGCCTGGTACTGGGCTTGTTGCTGGCGCGTAAATAACGGCCTGTATACCCGTCATACTTCAAGCTGCTTGGGTGTTGGCTGCACTATTCGGCCCATCCTTGGGCCTCACCCCTTACGGGGCCGCTGCAAGCAACGTTCAAATCTGCTCCCGGCAGATTTGCCACTCACCCCAGGATCGATCTTGAGTAAGCTCCTGGGGTTTTGCTCAGTTGCCGCCTACAAGCAACTCGAATTATTTTTGGTATAGAGGTTGGGCGCGGCACCCGCCGCGCCCCGATATTTACTGCCCCAATGTCACTTCCACCTGATGGATTTTGCCATCGTCTACCAGCGTTATCACGGCTTCCGACTGTTTTTCACCGTCGACGCTGACCTGTGCCGCGCCTTGCCCCTGACGAACAACCAACTGATATTCGCTGCTACCCTCCCGGTAGTTAAGCGTCACCTGTGGCCAGTCCGCCGGCAGGCGGGTATTGACGCTCAGCCGATCGCCATGGCGTTTCAGACCCAGCAGTGACTCGAGGATCAGCCGATACATCCAACCGGCAGAGCCGGTATACCAGCTCCAGCCGCCGCGACCGACGTGTGGCGCCACCGCGTAAATATCGGCGGTAACCACATACGGCTCGACCTTGTAACGTTCCGCCGCGGTACTGTCCAGGCTGTGGTTGATCGGATTGATCAGCGCCATCAGTTCCCAGGCGCGCTCGATATTGCCCATTTCGGCGAAGGCCATCACCGCCCACACCGCGCCATGGGTATATTGTCCGCCGTTTTCCCGCACGCCAGGCAGATAGCCGCGGATATAGCCCGGATTCGGGCCGTTGCCGTCAAAAGGCGGCGTCAGCAGTTTGATCAGGCCGGCCTGGTTGTCGACCAGGTGTTTATCCAGCGACTGCATGGCTTGCAGGCTGCGCGGCGCATCACCGGCACCGGACAGCACTGACCAACTTTGGGCAATGGCGTCGATACGGCACTCCGCCGACTGATGAGAGCCCAGCGGTTCCCCGCTGTCGAAATAGCCCCGACGGTACCATTCGCCGTCCCAGGCATGGTCACGCAGATTATTGCGCAGCGTATCGGCCTGTTGGCGGCACAGCGTCGCCAGTTCGTCGTCATGACGCGTGGTTGCCAACTTGCCGTAACGCTGCAGGATATGGAACAGGAAGAAGCCAAGCCAGACGCTCTCGCCACGCCCCTCCAGGCCCACCATATTCATGCCGTCGTTCCAGTCACCGGCTCCCATCAGCGGCAGACCGTGTTCGCCGAAGTTCAATCCGTGTTTTAACGCCCGGACGCCATGCTGATACAAGGTTTCTTGCGTTACGCTCTGCGCCGGTTGTTCATAGGAAGACTCCTCGCCGGGTGCCAGTTTGCGCGCCTCCAGATAGCCCACCTGTTCATCCAGGATGCTCTGATCGTCGGTGGCGTCCAGATAGTGGCAAATGGCCAGCGGCAACCACAAATAATCATCCGAACAGCGGGTGCGCACGCCGTTGCCCTGCGGCGGATGCCACCAGTGTTGCACGTCGCCTTCGACGAACTGGCGCGAAGCGCACAGCAGGATCTGTTCCCGCAGCCGTTCCGGGGCGGCATGAGTCAGTGCCAAAGTATCCTGCAGTTGATCGCGGAAGCCAAAGGCACCGCCGGATTGGTAGTAACCGCTGCGCGCCTGAATACGGCAGGCAAGGGTCTGGTACAGCAGCCAGCCATTGGCCAGTAAATCGACGGCCGGTTGCGGCGTCCCTATCTGCACTTTGTTGAGAATACCGTCCCAGTGCGCAGCCACCTGTTGCAACTCATCCTGCAGGTTGTCCTCCTGGAGGTATTTGTGCAGCAGCGCTTCGGCTTCTTCGGCGTTTTGCCCCAACCCGAGGGCGAACACAAAGCTGCGTTGATCGCCGTCGATCAGGCTGATGGCCGACTGCACCGCGCCGCACGGATCCATACCAGCCCCGACTTTGTCAGACAGGCGCCGCAGTTTTAGCACCGCCGGATTGGCCAGCGAACCATTACGACCGATAAATTCACGCCGGTCGCCAGTGAGCGAACAATGCGCCCCCGAGACGCCGAAGAACGCGGTGCGATCCGAGCCGTTGCCCCCATAGTGGTTGGTCGCCAGGATACCGCAGCCGTTTTCAGACGAAGCCGCCTGGGTGACGATATGCATGGCCGACTTTTGCCGCAGATCGCCGAGGATAAACTCCACATAACCGGTAGCCGAGAGCTTGCGGGTGCGTCCTGAGGTGTTGGTCAGCGTCAGCAGGAACAGTTTTACCGGGGCATCTTTGGCCACCAGCAGGGTGAACTGGCTGTCGATGCCGCTTTCGCGGTGATCGAAAACGCTGTAGCCGAAACCGTGACGGGTCAGGTAATGGCCCCGGCCCCGGGCGGGCAGCGGGGTTGGCGACCAGAAATGGCCGCTCTCTTCGTCGCGCAGGTAGAAAGCTTCGCCGCTGCGGTCACAGATGGGATCGTTGTCCCAAGGCGTGAGACGGTATTCGTGGGCGTTTTCGTACCAGGTGTAGGCCTGGCCGCTTTCCGAAACCACCGAGCCGAACATCGGGTTGGCCATCACGTTCGACCAGGGCGCCGGGGTGATCTTGCTTTCGTTCATCGCAATCACATATTCGCGGCCATTCTCCGAGAAGCCGCCGAGGCCGTTATAGAACTGCAGCGCGGCAATGTCGGGCAACTGCGGCGAATGCAGGTTGCGCGGCAAATTATCCACCGTCGCCAGTTTCGACGAGGCGGTCACCGGCGACAGCGGTTGCTGCAGGATCTGTGGCAACTGCAGGCGCTGGTTGAGCTGCTCGGTTAAACCGCCGCGTCGATCGTCGAGGTAAATACGCGCGACGCTGAGCAGCAGACGATGATCTTCCGGTGACATATGTTCGCTGGTGCGTACGAAGATGCCGCCCGGCTTATCGGTTTGGGTCGATTCCATGCCGGCGGCGATCAGGCCCATGATCTGGTTCTGCAGATCCTGACGGTAGCCGCCGATGTCTTCGTTGAGGATCACCAGATCCACCTGCAACCCTTTCAGACGCCAGTAGTTGTGCGCCTGGATCAGTTGCCGAACCAGCTCGATGTTTTCGCCGTCGGTCACGGTCAGCAGCACAATCGGCAGATCGCCGGAGATTGAATATCCCCACAGCCCAGACTGACCACGGCGGTTGTTAATGATTTCGCTGCTGGCGGCGCGCATTTCCTGCGCCGGGAAGACCACCGCGCTGGCCAGACGATTGAACAGGTTGGCGTCATCCTCATTGGCGTTCAGTTGACGCAGTACCACCTGGCTGTGCGACCAGGCCAGTTCAAACACCCGGTCTGCCAAATGGCGATCGCGGTATTTTTCCAGCATCGCCAGGCTGCTGGCGCGGTCTTCACTGACGCCATAGAAGATATCCAGTGTGAGCGGTACATTTGGTTCCAGCACCACGCGCTGACGGATAGCGATGATCGGATCAATGACCGGTCCGGCGCTGTTGCTTAGCGGGGTATTTTGATACAGCGCCTGCGGATTGGCCGGGGTGCGGCCGCGGCCGATAAATTTGGCGCGATCGGTTTCGAACGACGTCTGGCTGGTGCGGCCTTGCACCGTCATCATGTGCAGTAACCACGGGCATTTTTCTTTCGGTTCGCGCGGGCGGCGGTGGCACAAAATGGCGTCTTGATCCGGCAACAGCTCGGTTTGTACGAACAGGTTGCTGAACGCCGGGTGGGCCAGATCATTGCCGGCCGGTGCCAGCACCACTTCTGCATAGCTGGTGATTTCGATGGTGCGCGGTTGCTTGCTGCGGTTGACCAACGTTACGCGGCGCAGCTCAATATCATCTTCCGGCGATACCACCACCTGCGTTTTCACCGACAGCGACCCCTGCTGACGCTGGAACTCGGCCCCGGCGTCGTTGAACACGGCGCTGTACCCCTTGGCGGCACCACCGATCGGCTGCCAGGTATTACTCCAGACCTCACCGGTTTGCGGGTCGCGCAGGTAACAGAAAGCGCCCCAGTTATCGCAGGTGGCGTCTTCGCGCCAGCGGGTCAAGGCCAGATTCTGCCAGCGGCTGTAGCTGCCGCCGGCCTGGGTGAGCATCAGGTGATAGTTGGCGTTGGACAGCAACTGCACTTCGGGGATCGGGGAGTCCACACGGTTGAACTCGCGTGCGGCGAAGCTGGCCGGGGTGATAGTCCCCTCGTGGGTTTCGAAATGGCGACGGGTGCTGTACAGCTCGACTGCATCCGGCACCCGTTCCTGCAGCAACAGCCGCGCTGACTGGAACGCCGGATACTCAGCGAAGCGCGCTACCATAGGCGCATCCAGCAACAGATGCGACAGGGCAAGGAAGCTCATGCCCTGGTGGTGCGCCATATAGGAACGGATGATGACATACAGTTGCCCCCGGCTTAGGCGAGCGGTGGTGTAATCCAGCGCTTCGTAGAAACCGTAGCGGCCTTTGGCCCCATTTTTCTCCAACGTAACCAGGTTATTGCAAGCGGCGTCCGGATCGACAATCAGCGCCATCACCGTGGCGTAAGGCGCTACTACCATATCGTCACCCAGCCCGCGTCTCAGGCCCAGGCCCGGAACGCCAAAGGCGTGATACTGATAGTTTTGGTCGGCGTCGAAACCGAAGTAACCGGATTCGGAAATGCCCCAGGGAACGCCGCGTTCCTTACCCCAGGCAATCTGCCGCTCCACCGCCGCATGGCACATCTGCACCAGCAGTGAATCAGGGTAGGCGGGCATCACCAACTGCGGCATCAGGTACTCAAACATCGACCCACTCCACGACATCAGCGCGGGTTCGTGGTCGATCACGGTGAACAGGCGGCCAAGTGCGAACCAGCTGCGCTGCGGCACCTGATTGGTGGCGATGGCGACGTAGTTGGTTAAACGAATCTCGGAGGCCAGCAGGTCGTATTTACTGCTGTCCATCTTGTTTTGATCGCAGTTAAAGCCAACGGTCAGCAAATGGGTTGATTCGTCATACAGGAAGTTGAAATCCATTTGCGCCATTTTTTCCAACCGCTGCTGCAGGCTTTGCAACTGCGTAAGACGTTCCTGCGCCAGCGCACCCGCCGCGCTCAGCTGATTTTGCTGTTCCGGTGACAGCGTCAACTGGCCAGGCGGGTTAGCCAGCCAGTGCAGGCTGGGCACCTGCTCCAGTTCGGGCATGCCGTCACTCAGCCAGCCGAACCACTGCGCCCATTCGGCACACAGTTCGTTAAGCTGCTGGTGCAAGGCTCCGGCCCAGCGTTTGGTTTCCTCATCATGATTTAGCGCCGGTTCCTGCAGCCCGTTGCTGTAGTTGCGCATGGCATTCAGTTCCGCCAGCAGGGCTGCCGGATGGCTGTGGTGGGCCTGCTCCCAATGGTTGCGCAGCTTCGGCAGGTTTTTCGGTGCGGCGTCGCCCCAGTGCTGTTCCAGCAGTTGCAGGCTGTCACCAAGACCGGTCAGCACCCGCAGCGGATCTATGGCCGGCTGGTGGGCCAGTGCCGGCAAGCCGGCGCTGAGTGTCAGCAGGTGACCGGCCAGGTTACCGCTGTCGACGCTTGAGATATAACGCGGGTTTAGCGGCTCCAGGGTGCGGGTGTCGTACCAGTTGTACAAATGGCCACGATAGTGTTCCAGCCGATCCAGAGTGTTGAGCGTCAGTTCGATGCGCCGCAGCGCGTCGCTGAGCGTCAGATAGCCGAAGTCATAGGCGGTGAGGTTGGCCAATAACGACAGCCCGATATTGGTCGGTGAGGTACGGTGCGCCACCACCGGCTCCGGTATTTCCTGGTAGTTATCCGGCGGCAGCCAGTTTTCCTGCTGGTTGACGAAGGTATTGAAGAAGTCCCAGGTTTGGCGGCTGGTTTGGCGCAGAAAGCGCCGTTGTTCATCGTTGATGGCGGTTTTGCTGCGCTGTGGCTCCTGGCTGAGGTAGTACAGCAGGAACGGTGACAGCATCCACAGAGTGGCGAACGGCAATGTGATAATCAGCGCCATTGGATTATGCAGAAAACTGAACAACAGCAGCGCGGCACCGGCGACCGGGTTGATCCACATCGCGCGATAGAAGTTTTCCAGCGTGACCTGCTGGCGAGCCTTGGATTGATCGTAGCTGGTCCACTCTTGCAGATTGCGCTTGCTAATCAACAGCCGCCACAGGGTCACGGCAATCGCTTTCAGGCTGTACAGCGCTTCATGCGGCAAAGTCGCCAGCCGCAGTCCGATTTGTGCCAGGCGATGCAGCGAACCGTTTAACGCCAACAGCAGATGTTGCAAGACGGGCCTGCGCGGCGGTTTACGCAGGATGTCCTGCACCAACGCCAACAGGGTCGGTAGCAGCAGGATAAGGGCGAACACCCCGAGCCAGTAACGTGTGTTTGGCAGCCAGACAAAACCGCAAAACAGTAACAGCAACAGGCTGGGGGCAGCCAGGCTGCGGCGCAGGTTATCGAACAACTTCCAGCGCGACAGGGTGCTCAGCGGATTGGCGGTGCGGGTACCGTCCTCGGTTTTCACCCGTGGCAGAAGCCAGTTGAGCAATTGCCAGTCGCCGCGGATCCAGCGCGTGCGGCGCGCGACGTCCACCAGGTAGTTGCTGGGATATTGCTCGTACAGCAGCACGTCGCTCAGCAGGCCGGAGCGGGCGTAACAGCCCTCCAGCAGATCGTGGCTCAGTACCAGGTTCGCCGGGCAGGTGCCTTTCAGGCTGTGGGAGAACACGTCCACGTCGTAAATGCCTTTGCCGATAAACGAGCCTTCGCCAAACAGATCCTGATAGATATCCGAGGCCATCAGCGTATAGGGGTCATTACCCGGCGTGCTGCTGCACAGGGCGGCATAACGGCCCTGGCCGTAGCTGGGGATTTCTTCGGCCATGCGTGGTTGCAGGATGGCATAACCTTCAACCACCCGTTGCTGGCGCGCATCGTATTGAGGTTGATTGAGCGGGTGCGCCATCGCGGCGATCAACTGATGGGCGCTTTCGCGCGGCAGGACGGTATCGCTGTCGAGCGTAATGACATATTTGACGTTTTTCAGCACCTCCAGCCCATCGCCAATCTGCGTGCAGAAGGCGTTACCTCGGTTGCGCAGCCAGTCGTTCAGCGCATTCAGTTTGCCGCGTTTTCGTTCCAACCCCATCCATACTCCCTGTTTTTCATTCCATTCGCGGTCGCGGTGAAACAGGAAAAAGTGGCTGGGCCCTTCGCAGGGATAGCGTCCGTTCAATGCTTCCATCTGCCGGCAGGCGTAATCCAGCAAGGCTGCGTCGTCCGCATGCCGTTGTTGGGGCGCATCGTTGAAGTCGGTGAGCAGGGCAAAGTGCAAATGTTTCATCGCGTTGCCCAGATAACAAACCTCAAGCGCATTGATCAGTTTATCGACGCCGCTTTTGCTGTCGATTAACGTCGGGATCGCCACCAGGGTGCGGAATTCAGCGGGAATACCGCAGGAGAAATCCAACCGCGGCAAGGGTTGCGGCGTGCGGCTGCGGGTAGTGACCTCGCTGAGTAAATTGAGCACGAACTGACTGACCACGATAGCCATGGGGAAGAACAGCAGTACCAGTCCCCAACTGATGCCGGTGCTGTAAGCGTGACGCAGCAGTTCCGCGCAGATGGCGGTAGTGATCAGGCTCAGGCTTCCGAGCCAGGAAAGCAGCGGCGCCTGACTGAGCGCATGGCGCAATTGGGTAATGCGTCCGAGTTTTACCTCTAATTGCTGTTCCAGCTCGGGGCGACCATCGTCAACCAGGTAGTAACCGATGTGATTGCGGCGTGGATCGCTCGACGGGTCTTCAGCCGCTACGCGCGCCATATTAAGCACGTGTTGAGCGACCTGCACTTCATTGTGCGGACAGTGGCGCGCCAGCATTTCGATCACGTGGCGGTAGTTGTCGCGGGTCGTGAAGTGCATCAAAGGGTAAACACCGGCGGGATCTTCACGCAGGGTCTGTTCGACCTGGCTCATGGTTTCGACAAATTCTGCCCAATCCATTTCGCTTAGCTGGCGCAGGCCGGAGATGCTGTTGCTGACCGACAGCTGGCTGACGGCCAGTTGCTGGTTAAAGCGGTGGATCAATTCATCAGAGGTCAGGCTGACTTCCGCCAGACGCTGCTCTACCCAGGTGAGTGGTAGCGCCAGCATGGTACCGTGCCCCTGCAGACGGCGCACCAGCTCGGCAACAAAGGCGCTGGTGCGTGGGGGATTGGATCGCGCCATATCGGCGATCACCACGATCAGGTTGGCGGGATCGTTTTCCGCCGACTCCAGCATTTTCGTCACCCAGCTGTCGGCCAGATTGCGTTCCTGCTGGGCCTGCGCGACTTCCACGCTGACGCGGCGCAGGTTTTCGATCAACGCCAGGCGCAGCATGCCGGGCAGCGCCCAGAGTTCGCCGAGCGTCAGATTGACTTCTTTTTGATAGGCGGCGATATACCGCGTGAGGCTTTCGGCGTCCCAGTGGCCGTCGCCGTGCGCGATGGCTTCGGCAGCCACGTCATAGATCCGCGGACAGTTATGTGGCGGCGCCAGCTGCGGCAGACCGCGACCGAAGGTTTTCGGCAAGTGGTGGCGCACAACGCGGATTTGTTCTTCAATCAGATAGTAATTGTCCAGCAGCCATTCGCCGGCGGGAGTCATGCTGGCTTTCTTGCCGTTGCTGAGCTGGTGGCAGCTTTCCGCCAAAATGCGTTCGTTGTCGTCCAGACGCTTCAGCAGGTAGTAGGGCGTTTTGCGCGTTGCCAGCTTATGGGAACGCGCTAGGCGTTGCCCGTAACGCTCCATTTGATCGACAGAAAACAGTTCTGCCTTAATGGCACCGCCGCTGTTGTCAGGAGCGTCTTTTTGACGCCGCAGCGGCAATGATTTAATTTTCGAATTTTTACGTTGTTTTTTTAACCAATTGATTAGTATTTCTTTCACACAAAAGCTCCTTACATCTGACCCAAAGGACAGCCGGTGAAACCGCTGGGAGAGCGTGAACATCCTGTTTTTAGCGCCAGTAAGATCTGGCGTGGGTTCACAGCAGGCAGGAACATGCTTTCTCAGTATAGTCGTACAATGCATTCTTGGCCGCTTTTTGAGCTGATTGTTTAATTTTAATAAACAATTTGCGGGCCCTGCCGTTGGCGTTATGACGCTATTTTTCCGCCGTTGATCCTTGATTTACCGTATAATTCCCTACATTAAGTTTGGTTATTGAGGTGGCCGTGGAACAACTTTCGGCATTGCTGCGGCGATTACGCCGGCAGTTTGAACAACATTTTCCCGTGGCGGGCGGCTTCCGCCAGCTTGCTCTTCCCGTGCCCGCGCCGCTGACCACCCCCTTGCTGGCATGGTTAGCGGCACAGCCGACGTTCCCTCAGTTTTACTGGCATCATCGCGACGGGCATGAAGAGGCCGCGGCCTGCGGTGCACTGCGCCTGTTTACCCAACCGGAACAAGCACAGGCATTTCTCAAGGCGCATGAAGGTGCGCGGGTGTGGGGGCTGAACGCCTTCGATGGCACGGCGCATTTATTTTTGCCACGCCTGGAAATTTTGACCCGCGAGGGCGAAACACAATTAATGCTGAATCTGTTTTCTGAAAGCTCGCTACGCGACGATGCGCTCGTCGCCGAGTGCTGGCTGGAAAATAGCGTGGCTGCACGGCCTATGACGCCATTAAAGGCGAAAGTGAGAAAGGTGCAGCATCAACCGGAACGTGCCGGGTGGGAAACCATGTTGCACGAGGCGCTGAAGGCGATAGATCGGCAACAGATGGAGAAGGTGGTGTTGGCGCGCAGTACGCTACTGACGCTGGATGGCCCGCTGTTTGCGCCGGCGATGATGGAAGCCAGCCGCAGAGTGAACCACCGATGTTACCACTATATGCTGCGATTTGATGCAGATTCCGCCTTTCTCGGTTCCAGCCCGGAAAGGCTGTATCTGCGCAAGGGGCGTCAACTGCTGACGGAAGCTCTGGCGGGCACCGTGGCTAATCACCCCGAACACCAACAGGCTCAGGCCCTGGCGCAATGGTTGCTACAGGATGGCAAGAACCGGCGTGAAAATCTGCTGGTGGTGGACGACATCTGCCAGCGCCTGCAAGGGGGAGCTAATGCCGTGGATGTGTTGCCGCCGGAAGTGGTGCGTTTGCGTAAGGTGCAGCACCTGCGGCGCCGTATTGAAGGCCGGCTGAAACGTGAGGACGATGCCGATTGCTTGCATCGGTTACAGCCTACGGCGGCGGTCGCCGGCTTGCCGCGTCAGGCAGCACGCGAATTTATCCTGCAGCATGAACCGTTCTCCCGCGGCTGGTATGCCGGTTCTGCCGGCTATTTGTCCGCGTCCCGCAGCGAGTTTTGCGTATCGCTACGCTGCGCGCAGTTAGACGGCGACCGATTACGGCTGTACGCCGGGGCCGGTATCGTGAGCGGTTCCGACGCCGCCGAAGAGTGGCTGGAGATCGAAAACAAGGCCGCCGGGTTGCTGACGTTGTTACAGCCAGACGCTTTGCCCTGAATTTCCCTGCTTGGGTTACGGATTTATTGAGAGAACGGCGCGGTGAGTGTAAACTGCGTGTGATTTTTATGTTTATTTTTTGTTCTAAATCAATTGATTGTCTACCATAAAGTCACCGGGATGTACGGCGTTTTTGCGCTGGCGCAAAAGTCGTAAAGATAACTACTCATATAATGCAGAACATCATTTTTGGCATGCCGCCGATCGGCGGGTGCCAGAGGCAGATTCTGTTAACCGACTTGTGAGCGAACTATGTCGACAAGTGTTTTTAATCGCCGGTGGGCGGCGTTGCTGTTGGAAGCGCTGGCTCGCCATGGAGTGCGGCATGTTTGTATCGCTCCGGGATCGCGCTCTACGCCTTTGACGCTGGCTGCGGCGGCCAACAAGTCTTTTATCTGCCATACCCATTTTGACGAGCGCGGGCTGGGCCATTTGGCGCTTGGCCTGGCGAAGGCGTCACGGGAGCCGGTGGCGGTCATCGTCACTTCCGGCACCGCGGCCGCCAACCTGTACCCTTCCTTGATCGAAGCCGGGCTGACCGGCGAACGGCTGGTGTTTCTCACTGCCGATCGTCCACCTGAGCTGATCAACTGCGGTGCCAATCAGGCCATCCGCCAAAACGGCCTGTATGCCAGCCACCCATCTTTGAGTCTCGATCTGCCGCGCCCGACGCCGGATATTTCCGCCAGTTGGCTGGTTTCCACCCTCGACAGCGCCATGGCACGTTTGCATCACGGCGCGCTGCATATTAACTGCCCCTTTGCCGAACCGCTGTACGGCGGCGGTGAGCAGCAGTACGACGATTGGTCCGCGACGCTTGGCGACTGGTGGCAAGGCAGCCAGCCCTGGCTGCGCGAAATGGATCCGCACGTGGTGCTCAAACAGCCGGACTGGTTCTTCTGGCGGCAAAAACGGGGCGTGATAGTGGCAGGCCGCATGAGTGCGGAGGAGGGCGAGCAGGTGGCGCAATGGGCCGCCATGCTCGGCTGGCCACTGATAGGCGACGTTTTGTCTCAGACCGGGCAACCGCTGCCCTGTGCCGATTTATGGTTGGCTCAGCCGCAGGCGCAAAAACGGCTGGCGGATGCGCAACTGGTGGTGCAGTTCGGCAGCAGCCTGACCGGTAAACGCCTGCTGCAGTGGCAGGAGCAGTGCCAGCCGCAGGAATATTGGTTGATCGACGATTTACCGGGGCGACTCGACCCGGCGCACCACCGGGGGCGGCGCATTCGTTCCAGCGTGGCGCAGTGGCTTGAGTTGCATCCGGCCCAGCCTCGCACCCCTTGGGCGGATGAACTGACGCAGCTGGCGGATAACGCGCTGGACGCAGTCTCGGGCCACCTGGTCAACCGCTTTGGCGAGGCGCAGTTGGCGCACCGCCTGCCGGAGCTGCTACCGGAAAACGGCCAGCTGTTTCTGGGCAACAGCCTGATCGTACGCTTGATTGATGCCTTGACCCGCTTGCCGGCGGGTTATCCGGTGTTCAGCAATCGTGGTGCCAGCGGCATCGACGGCCTGATCTCTACCGCCGCAGGCGTGCAGCGGGCCACCGCCAAACCAACGCTGGCGGTGGTGGGAGATCTTTCCGCCCTGTATGACCTGAACGCGCTGGCGCTGCTGCGTCAATGCTCTGCGCCAACGGTGCTGATCGTGGTCAATAATAATGGCGGCCAGATTTTTTCATTGCTGCCAACGCCGGAAGAAGACCGGCAGCGTTTCTACTGCATGCCGCAGGACGTGGAGTTCAGCCATGCCGCAGCGATGTTCCAACTCGCTTACGCCCGCCCGGAAAACTGGGGACAGTTGCTGCAGGCGGTGGAACAGGGGTGGCGCCACAGCGGTGCCACGCTGATTGAGCTGCAGGTGCCGCCGAGCGATGGTGCACAGACGTTGCAGCATCTGGTGCAACAGATGGCGGAGCAATAATGCTGGCGACAAAAGTCTTGCAACAGGGCGAAGCCGATCGGCCCTGGTTAATCTGGCTGCATGGCCTGTTGGGCAACAACAATGAATGGCGGGTGATCGCTTCCCGCTGCCCGGAGTGGCCGTCGCTGGCGATCGACCTGCCGGGCCACGGCGATTCCGTTGCGGTGACCTGCAGCAGCTTTGACGATATCAGCGCGCAAATCAGCAGCACCTTGCAGATGCACGGCATCGAACGCTATTGGCTGGTGGGCTATTCATTGGGTGGGCGCATAGCCATGTACCACGCCTGCTGCGGCGACACTACCGGCCTGCAAGGGGTAATTATTGAAGGCGGAAATCCCGGACTGGCCGATCCGGCCCTGCGTGCTCAACGTCTGACGCACGATGCGGCCTGGGCGGAACGTTTCCGCCACGAACCTATTGAACAGGTGCTGGCGGATTGGTACCAGCAGCCGGTCTTCGCCAATCTCAGCGCGGTGCACCGCGATGCGCTGATCGGTGCCCGCAAGGACAATTCCGGCGCGGCAGTGGCGGACATGCTGGAAGCCACTTCGCTGGGCAAGCAGCCCTGTCTGGTGCCGGAATTGCAACAGCTGGCGATACCGCTGGTGGTGTTGTGCGGTGCCGACGATCACAAATTTCAGCAGTTGGCGCGTGACGCCGGGTTGCCGTTACGCATCGTGCCGCAGGCCGGGCATAACTCGCACCTGGCCAACCCGCAGGATTTCGTCGCCGAACTGCGCACTTTTCTCGTTAACCCTGGTTAAAGGAACAGAACATGCTCTATCCGAATGAAGAACAGCTGTACGCCGCCATCGAGTGGCAGGATTGCTCCGGTGATTTCGAAGATATCCTCTACCACAAGTCCAGCGACGGCATCGCTAAAATCACCATTAACCGTCCGCAGGTGCGTAATGCCTTCCGGCCGCACACGGTGAAAGAGATGATCGAAGCGCTGTCCAATGCCCGCTACGACGACGGCATCGGCACCATTATTCTCACCGGCGCCGGCGACAAAGCCTTCTGCTCCGGCGGCGATCAGAAAGTGCGCGGCGACTACGGCGGTTATCAGGATGAAAGCGGCGTGCACCATCTGAACGTGCTCGACTTCCAGCGCCAGATCCGCACCTGCCCGAAACCCGTGGTGGCGATGGTTGCCGGCTATTCGATCGGCGGCGGTCACGTATTGCATATGATGTGTGACCTGACCATCGCGGCGGATAACGCCATCTTCGGCCAGACCGGGCCGAAAGTGGGGTCGTTCGACGGCGGTTGGGGCGCTTCTTACATGGCACGAATCGTCGGCCAGAAGAAAGCGCGCGAGATCTGGTTCCTGTGCCGTCAGTATGACGCTGCCGCCGCGCTGGACATGGGCCTGGTCAACACCGTGGTGCCCTTGGCGAGCCTGGAAAAAGAAACCGTACGCTGGTGTCGTGAAATGCTGCAAAACAGCCCGATGGCGCTGCGCTGCCTGAAAGCGGCCCTGAATGCCGACTGCGACGGTCAGGCCGGTCTGCAGGAGCTGGCGGGTAACGCCACCATGCTGTTCTACATGACTGACGAAGGTCAGGAAGGGCGCAACGCGTTTAACGAAAAACGCCAGCCGGACTTCAGCAAATTCAAGCGTAATCCGTAATGAATGCTCCGATCCGTAACGCCGCCGTTTACCGTTACAGCCTGCCGATGGAGGCTGGCGTGGTGCTGCGCAACCAGCGGCTGAAAACCCGCGATGGTTTGCTGATCCATCTGCAGCAGGGCGGGCAGGAAGGTTGGGGTGAGATAGCGCCGCTGCCGGAGTTCAGCCAGGAAACGCTGGCGCAGGCCGAGCAGGCTGCGCTGCGCTGGGTACAGGACTGGCAAGGCGGGACCTTGCCGTCAGACAGCCCGTTGCCTTCGGTAGCGTTCGGTACCAGCTGCGCGTTGGCGGAATTGGAACAGCGGTTGCCGCTGCAGGCAGATTACCGCAAAGCGCCGCTGTGTACCGGCGATCCTGACGAGCTGTTCGCGGTATTGACCGCGCTGCCGGGAGAGAAAGTTGCCAAGGTGAAGGTTGGGCTGTATGAGGCGGTGCGCGACGGCATGATAGTCAACGTCTTGCTGGAAGCCCTGCCCGATTTGCGTCTGCGGCTGGACGCCAACCGCAGTTGGACTCGTGCCAAGGCGGACGGGTTCGCTAAATACGTGGCACCGGCGCTGCGTGAACGCATTGCTTTCCTTGAAGAGCCTTGCAAAACCCGTGATGAATCGCGGGATTTCGCGCTGGCGACCGGCATTGCTATCGCCTGGGACGAAAGCGTGCGCGAGGCAGATTTTGTGGTGCAGGCCGAACCGGGCGTGGCGGCGATCGTCATTAAACCAACCTTGACCGGCAGTCTGGTTCGTTGCCGTACCCTGGTCGAGCAGGCCCATGCGGCGGGGTTAACGGCGGTGATCAGTTCCAGCATCGAATCGAGCCTGGGGTTGACGCAACTGGCACGCATCGCGCACTGGCTGACGCCGAATACCGTACCTGGACTGGACACGCTGGATCTGATGCAGGCGCAGCTGCTACGCCCCTGGCCGGACTGCGAGTTGCCGCTATTGGATACATCAGCGCTGGAGTGTTTATGGCGCAGCTAAAAGACTGGCCGTGGCGGCAGTGGGCGCAGCGACGGCCACAGGCGACGGCGGTGACGGTGGGGCACCAGCCGGTGAGTTGGCTGGTGTTGCGCCGTCAGGTGGATAGGCTGGCGGCAGATTTTCAGCATCAGGGCGTCGAGCCCGGCTGTGGCGTGGCGTTATGCGGCAAGAACAGCTACCCGCTGCTGTTGGCTTATCTGGCGCTGCTGCAGTGCGGTGCGCGGCTGCTGCCGTTGAATCCGGCGCTGCCCGCGGCCCAGTTGGCGACGTTGCTGCCTGATCTGGATATCGATTTTGCTTTCAGTCCGGACCGGTTACCGACCTTACCGGCCACGGTCATCCCTTTAACCCCTCCCTCTACCGAGTCTCGCTGGCTGAATCCACCGCGTTGGGATGCGCAACGGCTGGCGACGCTGACCTTGACCTCGGGCTCCAGTGGCAGACCAAAGGCCGCTGCGCACAGCTATGCCGCGCATCTGGCCAGCGCCGAAGGGGTACTGCGGCTGATGGACTTCCAACCTCAGGACCGCTGGCTACTGTCTTTACCGCTGTTTCACGTTTCCGGCCAGGGCATTGTCTGGCGCTGGCTGGCGGCGGGGGCCGGGCTGGTGGTGCGTGATATGCATCCTCTGGCTGACGCATTGGCAGGGTGTACCCATGCCTCGCTGGTGCCGACACAGCTTTGGCGTTTGCTGGCGCAGCCGCTGGCGGCGCTGACGTTGAAGAAAGTGCTGCTTGGGGGCGCGATGATCCCGCCAGAGCTGACCGCGCAGGCGGAGGCGGCAGGCATTCGCTGTTGGTGCGGCTACGGCCTGACCGAACTGGCTTCCACGGTGTGTGCCAAGCGCGCTGACGGGCTGCCAGGCGTTGGGCTGCCATTGGCTGGTCGGGAAGTTAAGCTGGTGAATGAGGAAGTGTGGATCCGTGCGTTGAGTCTGGCGTTGGGATATTGGCAACGCGGTGCGTTGCTGCCGCTCGTCGATGATCAAGGCTGGTTTCATACCCGCGATCGCGGCGTCATGGAACAGGGTGAACTGCGGATCATTGGCCGGTTGGATAATCTGTTTTTCAGCGGTGGGGAAGGCATTCAGCCGGAGGATATCGAACGCGTGCTGGCGGCTCACTCGCAGATCTTGCAGGTGGTGGTGGTGCCGGTGGATGACGCCGAGTTTGGCCAACGACCGGTGGCAGTGATCGACAGTGGGGTACCGCTTTTGCTGGAAGATCTGCTGGCGTGGTCGCAGGATCGTCTGGTGAATTTCCAACGGCCGGTTGCTTTGTTGGCGATGCCCGCCGAGTTGAAAACCGGGGGGATCAAGATCTCCCGCCGTCAACTGCAGCAATGGGTGGCTGAACAGCTATCCCATCGATAAAAAAGGCCGCCCAAAGGCGGCCTCAGACTGCTGACAAACCTGCGAAACGGCTAAACCGGTAGGGGTCGAACATGTTCGACCCGATTTAACCCATTGATTATGCTATTGAGCGCAGCATGCAGCGCCCCTACCATTAAACAACAGAGCACTTTGTCAACGGCTTCGGTGACTGCCGACGGTTATTTCAGGCCCAGCGCTTTGGCTACGCCAGCGCCGTAATCCGGATGCACTTGGGTGAACAAATCGACCTGACGGCGCTGGATCTGTTCCGGCACCTGTGACAGCTCACCGGCGATACGGGTGAACATACGCTGATGTTCTTCCGCGCTCAACAGGTTGAACAGCGCGCGCGGCTGGCTGAAGTAATCCCCGTCTTCACGGTGATTCCAGTGGTCGGCGGCTCCTTCAATGCTCAACGGTGGCTCTCTAAAGTCCGGTTGCTCCTGGAACAGGCCAAAGCTGTTTGGCTCGTAGGTCGCGCCGTTACCGCTGTTGCCGTCCACGCGCATCGCGCCGTCGCGGTGGTAGTTGTGGAACGGGCATTTTGCACCGTTAACCGGGATTTGATGATGGTTAACGCCCAGACGGTAGCGGTGGGCATCCCCGTAAGAGAACAGGCGACCCTGCAGCATTTTATCCGGCGAGAAGCTGACCCCAGGCACTACGTTGGCTGGGTTCAACGCCACTTGTTCCACTTCCGCGAAGTAGTTTTCCGGGTTGCGGTGCAGCTCGAAGAAGCCAACGTCGATTAACGGGTAATCGCCGTGCGGCCATACCTTGGTCAGATCGAAGGGGTTGTAAGGCGTCTGCGAGGCTTCGTGTTCTGGCATGATCTGAATCTGCAGTTTCCAGCGCGGGTAATCACCCCGTTCGATGGCTTCATACAAATCGCGCTGTGAGCTTTCACGGTCTTTGGCAATGATCGCCTCGGCTTCGTCATCCATCAGGTTTTCAATGCCTTGTTCGCAGCGGAAGTGGAACTTAACCCAGAAGCGCTCGTTGTTGGCATTGATAAAGCTGAAGGTGTGGCTGCCGAAGCCGTGCATATGGCGGTAGGATTTCGGAATGCCTCGGTCGCTGAAGTCTATGGTCAATTGGTGCAGGCTTTCCGGCGACAGCGAGAAGAAATCCCATTTATAAGTTGGGTTGCGCAGATTGGTACGCGGATCGCGTTTGACCACGTGGTTAAGATCGGGGAATTTCAGCGGGTCGCGCAGGTAAAACACCGGGGTGTCGTTACCCACCAGGTCCCAATTACCCTCCTCGGTATAAAACTTCATCGCGAAACCGCGAATGTCGCGTTCGGCGTCGGCGGCTCCGCGCTCACCGGCTACGGTGGAGAAGCGGATAAACATGTCAGTTTGCTTGCCGATTTCAGAGAAGATTTTTGCGCGGGTGTACTGGGTAATATCGTGGGTGACGGTAAAAGTGCCGTAGGCGCCGGATCCTTTGGCGTGCATGCGGCGCTCGGGGATCACTTCACGGTCGAAGTGAGCCAGCTTTTCCAGGAACCAAACGTCCTGCAGCAGCATCGGGCCGCGTTTACCTGCGGTGATCACGTTATTATTATCGACAACCGGGGCTCCGGCTGCGGTGGTCAGTCCTTTCTTGCTCATCACTTGCTCCTTATCGTATTGCAATTGAGTGAAGACTTGGGCGACTCAAGCTTTCATCATAATCCGCCAGGGCGTTCTCACCCTGACCCTAATCAATGCCACTACTAGTTGTAGACCTATTGAACGCACTCGGCAAATAGGTCTGGGTTATCGTTGCTATTGCCACCCGGGAGGACGCTTTTCCTTGCAAAACTTTACATTCATTTGATTACAGAAGAATTTTTCGCTTTTATCCCTTAAGAACTGGTTGTGGTTTGGTATAGACTCGTGACGGTATTATTACGGGTTAACTCATATCATTCTTAATGGATGAAGTAGCAAGAGGGATAGACGATGAAAAAGACTTTGGTCGCCTGCGCGGCAAGCATGCTGTTTATGACCGGTGCGGCGAACGCGCTCAGCCTGTCTGGCGAAGCCGGCAAGCATTACACCAACCTCGGCTTCGGTCAGGACACAGGCACCAGCGGTTTGGGTTTAACGGGTAACTGGGCCCGTAGCGATCATAACGGCAACGTTGGCAGCCTGGGGCTGAACTTCGGCCTGCCATTGGGACCGTTGACTGCGACGTTAGGGGGCAAGGCGCTGTATCTGAGCCCGAAGGACGGTAAGAGCGGTGGGGCTTTGGCACTGGGCGGCGGTCTTGACTGGGCAATCACGCGTTCTCTCAGCCTGCATGGCGAAGGCTATTTCGCCCCGGAATCACTGACCAGTGGCGTTAAGGCCTACAACGAAGCCAGCGGCGGCCTGCGTTGGACGGTTTTCCGCCCGCTTAGCGTAGATGTGGGTTACCGCTATATTCAGATGCAAGGGAAGGACGGGCGTCGTGACAACACCTTGGCCGATGGCCCTTATGTTGGCGTGGGTCTGAGCTTCTGATACAAACAGCGAAGGGGCCAATTGGCCCCTTCGTTTTATCGAAAAATCTATTAGCCTACGGCCGGCAGGATACCGCTGGCGATACCCACCTGAATGGCAATCACCGTCACCCCGCAGACAAACACCACCGCCAGCGCCGGAGTTCCCCCCCAGACGCGGTATTTCGCCTGATGCTGTTGACGCGTTTTCCACACCAGCATTGACGGTAGCAGCAACGCCAGCACTGCCAGCGCGATGGCGGCGAAGCCCAGCGCCAGCACAAAGCCACGTGGATAGAACAACGCGAAAGCCAGCGGCGGCAAGAAGGTGATGGCACCGGTCTGCAGACGGCCTCGTACGTTATCCTGGCGCTTGAACAAGTCGGCCAGGAAATCAAACAGCCCGAGCGCTACCCCCAGGAAGGAGGTCGCCAGCGCCAGATCGGCAAACAAATGCACCGCCAGTTCGACATGTGGGGAAGCCACGACGTCGCGCACCGCCTGCAACAGGCCGTTCAGACCGGCTTGCTGTGCCAGGATACCGACGAAAGTGGTGGAGCTGATGCTGCCGAGCGTGGCCAACTGCCAGAAAATATAGGCTATCAGCGGAATGGCGCTGCCGATAATAAACACCCAACGCAGCTTGCGGATGTTGCCGCCCATGTAGTTCACGATGCTTGGCACGCTGCCGTGAAAGCCGAACGACGTGAAGATCACCGGAATGGCCGACAGCGCTAGCCCTTGCTCCAGCGGGAGCGTCATCAGGTTGGTCTGGTGGATATTGGGCAGCATCAGGCCCAGCATGACAATCAGAAACACCACTTTGGCGCTGAACAGAATACGGTTAAACAGATCGACCGAGTGGGTACCGATGCAGACTACGCCGCCGGCCACCAGAGTAAACAGCAATACGCCAAGCGTGGTGGGGAAGTCCTGCGACGTCCACTGGCTGATGCTGGCCGCCAGCAATTCACCGGCGCCGCTGATATAGGCGGCAGTCAGGGCATACATCAAAAACATCATGCTGAAGCTGGTCAGCCATTGACCGCCGCCGCCGAGGTAGCGCTTTGCCAGGGTACCGAGGCCGGTATCGGCCTGTTCATGTTGATAGACTTCGACCAGCAGCAGCGCGGTATAACACATCAACAGCCACAGGCCGACTAACAGAGCCAGGGTGACGCCGAAGCCTACACCGGCCGCCGCCAACGGCATTGCCAGCATCCCGGCGCCGATGGTGGTTCCTGCTACGATAAATACACTGCCAAGCGTGCGATTTTTCACGTTTTTCTCTATCAACCAAAGATTTTGGAAAATTATAGGTAACTGATTCTAAGTGCGGCAGGATAGTTGATGGAATATTTCGTGTCAAACGGGCGTTACGGGTGCTGTTAACTTATCTTTACGATATTGCAGGCTGCGCTATCTCGCAAAAAAATGCCTTTAACCGAAATTAACTGGTGGTGCCTAGTGAAAACTTATTTACAGGCTTCTATAGTGGAAAGATCGGAAAATGTGGGAGAGATCAATGTTAAGGGTGGAGATGCTCAGCACCGGTGATGAGGTGCTACACGGGCAAATTATAGATACCAACGCCGCCTGGCTGGCAGACTATCTGTTCCAGCAGGGCATGCCGATGAGCGGCCGTGAAACGGTGGGGGACAGTCTCTCCTCTCTGATCGAAACATTACAGGAACGCAGTCATATCGCCGACGTGCTGATTGTTAACGGCGGTCTGGGGCCGACCAGTGACGATCTCAGTGCTCAGGCGGCCGCGACCGCCTGCGGCGTCGAGCTGGTTGAACATGCTGAATGGATGGCGCGTATCGAGGCGTATTTTGCTGAACGCGGCAGGCCGATGGCGGCCTCAAACCGCAAGCAGGCGCAGATCCCCGCTAACGCAGAGATGCTCGACAATCCGGTTGGCACCGCCTGTGGTTTTGCTTTGAAACTGAACCGATGCATGATGTTTTTCACGCCCGGCGTGCCATCTGAATTCAAAGTGATGGTCGAACAGCAAATTGTGCCGCGCCTGCGTCAGCGTCTTACCTTACCGGCACCACCGCTGTGCCTGCGGTTAACCACTTTTGGTACTTCGGAAAGCGATCTGGCTGCTGAGCTGGACGGCATGCCGCTGCCGCCGGATGTGGTTCTGGGTTATCGTTCCTCCAGCCCGATCATTGAACTGAAGCTGACCGGCCCGGTTGCCCAGCGTGCGGCGATGGAGCAAGCGTGGGAGCGGGTTCGTCAGGTTGCGGGTGATAACACCCTGTTTGAAGGAACCCTTGGCCTGCCGGCAGTGCTGGCACAGCGGTTGAATCAGCAAGGGTTGAAGTTGGCGCTGAGCGAACAGTTCAGCGCCGGGTTGATCAATCTGCAACTGCAAAGCGAAGGGGCGCCGTTGGCCGGTGGCGAATTGTTGCCGTCGCACTGCGTGGAAACGCTGGAAACCACGTTGGCGCGCGCTCGTTCGTTGGCGGAACTGACCGGGGCGCAGCTGGCATTGGCGGTCAGCGCCATGAGCGGCGATCGGGTGAGCATTGGGCTGCATACGCCAAAAGGCAGCGTCGGGCAGACGGTACGTTATCGGGCTGCGCGGCATAGCCTGCGGTTAAGGCAAGAGTCGGTGGCGATGCTGGCGCTAGACATGCTGCGGCGGTGGTTGAACGGTGGGCCGGTATGCGGCAGGAATGCCTGGCTGGAGACGCTGGAGATTATCGAATAGGGAGGCTTGAGACTGTTGGTCTTGGGCATTGTGTGGCAAGGCGGATAGATGAAAGCCCCAAACTGTATTGACTCTCAATCAGAATGGGGCTGCACATACCGCCTAGACACCGTTACGCTAGCCTCTTCACAGCAAGGAGGCAAGCATGCAGTTAAAGCAGGTGTTTCACTCGTTAGCCGTTGTATGTATTACGGTTTTGGTATTTATACCCGTCGTCTTTCAAGCTGCGGCGTTGTTGGCTGTAACTCGAAAGTCATAGGGTATATTCAGGTGATGGAAGGATGTTCTTGAAAATCAGATTTCCAACTCGATATCCGTCAGCGGCATGCAACAGCAAGGCAGGATTTCACCCTGGTTGATAAACGCCAATGGCTGTTGGCGGTAGGTCACTTCACCTTTTACCAGCTTCAGGCGGCAGGCGCCGCAGTAGCCGGAACGGCACTGATATTCCACCTCAACGTCGTGCAATTCGAGCACGTCGAGCAGGCAATTTTCACTTTTGGGGCAGGCAAGCTGCGTACCTGTGGTACGCAGCGTCACGATTGATGATGCCATCGCTTAGAGTTCGAAGTCGCTCAGGTCGTCGGCATGGACTTCCGAGTCGATCTGCCCTACCAGGTAGGAGCTGACTTCCACTTCCTGTGGTGCAACCTGCACGTTGTCGGAGACCAACCAGGCGTTAATCCATGGGATTGGGTTAGAGCGGGTGGCGAACGGCAGGCCAAGGCCCACTGCCTGCATGCGGATATTGGTGATGTATTCCACGTACTGGCACAGAATGTCTTTGTTCAGGCCGATCATCGAGCCGTCACGGAACAGGTATTCCGCCCACTCTTTTTCCTGCTCGGCCGCCAACACGAACAGATCGTAGCACTGTTGCTGACACTCAACGGCGATTTCTGCCATTTCCGGGTCATCGGCACCGGAGCGCATCAGGTTCAGCATGTGCTGGGTACCGGTCAGATGCAGCGCTTCGTCACGGGCGATCAGCTTAATGATTTTGGCGTTGCCTTCCATCAGTTCGCGTTCCGCAAAGGCAAATGAACAGGCGAAGCTAACGTAGAAGCGGATGGCTTCCAGCGCGTTAACGCTCATCAGGCACAGATACAGCTGTTTTTTCAGCGCGCGCAGGCTAACGGTAACGGTGTTGCCGTTGACCTGATGCGTGCCTTCACCCAGCAGATGGTAATAGCCGGTCATCTCGATCAGATCGTCGTAGTAGCCGGAAATGTCCTTCGCACGCTTGAGGATCTCTTCGTTGGTGACGATATCGTCAAACACCAGCGCCGGATCGTTAACGATATTACGGATGATATGGGTGTAAGAACGTGAGTGGATGGTCTCAGAGAATGACCAGGTTTCCACCCAAGTTTCCAATTCCGGGATCGAGATCAGCGGTAGCAGCGCCACGTTCGGGCTGCGGCCCTGAATCGAATCCAGCAGCGTCTGGTATTTCAGGTTGCTGATGAAAATGTGTTTTTCATGTTCCGGCAACGCCTGGTAGTCGATACGGTCGCGAGAAACGTCAACCTCTTCCGGGCGCCAGAAGAAGGACAGTTGCTTCTCAATCAGTTTTTCGAAAATTTCATGTTTTTGCTGATCGAAACGCGCAACGTTAACCGACTGGCCGAAGAACATCGGTTCCAGCAGCTGGTTGTTTTTATTCTGAGAAAATGTGGTGTAAGCCATAAGCCTGAGTCCATCGTATCGTGGCTAAATGAAGGGGCCGGAAGAGTTCCGGCCCGCTGTTTCAAACTTTAGATCTTGCAGGCGCCGCTTTCGCAGTCATCATCGCCGCCCTTGGCCGGCAACAAATCTTCCTGGACGTCTTCCGCGCCGTCGCGGGTGTTCTGGTAGTACAGCGTCTTGACACCAAACTTGTAGGTGGTGAGCAGGTCTTTCAACAGCTGCTTCATTGGCACCTTGCCGCCCGGGAAACGGGTTGGGTCATAGTTGGTGTTGGCAGAGATCGACTGGTCGATAAACTTCTGCATCAGACCGACCAGTTGCAGGTAGCCGTCGTTGTTCGGCATTTCCCACAGCAGCTCGTAGTCGTTTTTCAGACGTTCGTACTCCGGCACCACCTGGCGCAGGATGCCGTCTTTCGACGCTTTGATGCTGATGTGACCACGTGGCGGCTCAATGCCGTTGGTGGCGTTGGAAATCTGCGAAGAGGTTTCCGAAGGCATCAGCGCCGACAGGGTCGAGTTGCGCAGACCGGTTTCCTTGATCTCTTTACGCAGGGTTTCCCAGTCGTAGTGCAGCGGCTCCTGGCAGATGACATCCAGATCTTTCTTGTAGGTGTCGATCGGCAGGATCCCCTGCGAATAGGTGGTTTCATTGAACCACGGGCAAGCCCCTTGTTCCTGAGCCAGACGGTTCGAGGCCTTCAGCAGGTAATACTGGATAGCTTCGAATGTCTTGTGAGTCAGGTTGTTGGCACTGCCATCGGAATAACGCACGCCGTTTTTCGCCAGATAGTAAGCGTAGTTAATCACGCCGATACCCAAGGTGCGACGACCCATGGCGCCACGGTGTGCGGCTTTGATTGGGTAGTCCTGGTAATCCAGCAGGGCGTCCAATGCGCGCACTGCCAGGGTAGCCAGCTCTTCCAAATCGTCCAGGCTTTCGATGGCGCCCAGGTTAAAGGCGGACAGCGTACACAGGGCGATTTCGCCGTTTTCGTCGTTGACGTCGTCCAGCGGTTTGGTCGGCAGGGCAATTTCCAGGCACAGGTTAGACTGGCGCACCGGCGCGATCTGCGGATCAAACGGGCTATGGGTGTTGCAGTGGTCAACGTTCTGGATGTAGATACGGCCGGTAGAGGCGCGTTCCTGCATCATCAGCGAGAACAGTTCGACCGCTTTCACGCGTTTCTGGCGAATGCTGTCGTCTTGCTCGTACTTGGTATACAGACGTTCGAACTCGTCCTGGTCGGCGAAGAATGCGTCATACAGGCCCGGGACGTCAGAAGGACTGAACAGGGTGATGTCCTGGCCCTTGATCAGGCGCTGGTACATCAGGCGGTTCAACTGCACGCCGTAGTCCATGTGACGAACGCGGTTGCCTTCAACACCACGGTTGTTTTTCAGCACCAGCAGGCTTTCAACTTCCAGATGCCACATCGGGTAGAACAGCGTCGCTGCACCACCGCGTACGCCGCCCTGAGAACAGGACTTCACCGCGGTCTGGAAGTGTTTGTAGAACGGGATGCAGCCAGTATGGAAGGCTTCACCACCACGGATCGGGCTGCCCAGCGCACGGATACGACCGGCGTTGATACCGATGCCGGCGCGTTGCGAAACGTATTTCACAATGGCGCTGGAAGTGGCGTTGATGGAATCCAGGCTGTCGCCGCACTCGATCAGCACGCAAGAGCTGAACTGGCGGGTAGGGGTGCGCACGCCGGACATGATTGGCGTAGGCAGTGAGATTTTGAAGGTGGAGATCGCGTCGTAGAAACGTTTAATGTAGTCCAGACGGGTCTCACGCGGGTAGTTGGAGAACAGGCACGCGGCCACCAGGATATACAAGAACTGCGCGCTCTCGTAGATCTCGCCGCTGACGCGGTTCTGCACCAGATACTTCCCTTCCAGCTGCTTAACGGCCGCGTAGGAGAAGTTCATATCACGCCAGTGATCGATAAAGGAGTCCATCTGCTCGAACTCTTCAGTGCTGTAGTCTTCCAGCAGATGCTTATCGTACTTGCCCATTTCTACCATGCGCGTCACGTGAGCGAGCAGCTTTGGCGGCTCGAACTGACCGTAAGCTTTTTTACGCAGATGGAAGATAGCCAGGCGCGCGGCCAGATACTGGTAATCCGGCGCGTCGCGCGAGATCAGATCGGCTGCTGCTTTGATAATGGTTTCATGAATATCAGCGGTTTTGATGCCGTCATAAAACTGAATATGGGAACGCAACTCTACTTGAGAAACGGAGACGTTGTTTAACCCTTCCGCGGCCCAGTCGATGACACGGTGGATTTTGTCGAGGTTGATGCGCTCTTTACGCCCATCGCGTTTAGTAACAAGCAGACTTTGGTTCATGTGGTGTTTTACCTGTCCGTATGGTGCCCCTAAGCAGAAGTGTAGTAGCTCTGCTCAGTATGTAAACACTATATATAGGGGGTGTATGTCGGTGAGGTAACAAGATAGTGAGAAAACAGGGCGTTTGCAAGTGAACAAAAGTGGCCTAATTTGTGGATAACTTGGGGGTGAAATGTGACTTGTCTTTCGCAGTGCGCGCTGTGACTGGTGCGACAAGCTTGTCAATAAGCGGGATAAGATTTTCCCTATAATCAGAAAAACGTGATCGTTTGCCGCTTTATTAAACGTTAGAAAAAAACGGCATATTGTTAGCCATCAAAGTTCTAAAAATTCATAAACAAGAAGAACACTGGGCTGGCGCAATCTTTTGTCCAATGTCTGCCTGTGTGATTCCACGCAGCTACGTTACCCCAAAATGAGGACTGCCATTAACCACGGTTTCTCGTCCGTGCGATGGGGGCGATGGATATCAGACCAGAGATTGCGGTCTCCAGCCTTTGCTTTCGCAATAGAGCGTTTGCGCCACAAGAGGTTTACGGGAGCTTTCATGTCGCCTCACTCCCGTAAATTGATCATTTTTAGGTATCGACTGACGGCGGTTGATACGGCTAGCTTTCGCATCGCGTGGGGATCAGCACCTCTTTGCTTTGATATTTATAAGGAATAAAATATTCTTTATGGCCCTGTTCCTCACTTTTGCTTTTTTGCCCGGCTGCAATCGCCACCATCAATTGAGCGATCTCCAGGGAAAGCTGCTGTTGCGATATGGCCCCGCTTAACAGCCGGCCGGCATCCACATCCATATCATCAATCATGTTTTCAAACGTTTGGCTGTTGCCGGTGATTTTTATCACGGGGGCAACCACGGAGCCCACGACGCTGCCGCGACCGGTGACAAAAAAGATAATATGGCTACCGCAGGAGATAAGATCCATCAGCCCTTCATTATCATTAGGGTTAGTGATGCCAAATTGCATCCAGTGAGGATCTGGCGTGCTATCAAGTAACCATAGGCCTTTTCGCTGGGGACAACCGCTGACTTTAAGCACCCCTTGGATGGGGCGAGAGCCGCTCTTTATTACGGCACCCATGCTTTTTTCTTCGATTGTGGATAGTCCACCGGCAAAGTTTCCTGGACTGACCGAGTATTGCCTAACCGATTTGCAGTAATCGAGCGCCTTATTGTAGGTGGCAACGATTTCATCCTTAGCGCTTTCGGTTGCCGCGCGCTGGGACAAAATATCAATCAAGCCTATGGCTTCCACGATCTCTTCAAAAATTGCCGTCCCGCCCGCATCGACCAACCAATCAAAAAAGTTGCCCACCGCCACATTGCCCGCCAGCCCGCTGGTATAATCGCTGCCCCCACACTCACTGCCGATAATCAAGTCTGCAAAGCCCATTGGCACTCGGCTGGTGAGTGTTAATTCTGTCTGCATTCTCCTGACATGCTCAACGCCTAACTCCACACTGCCTTTTGTGCCGCCGGTTTGCTGAATATAGAACCAGGCCGTCGGCTTTCCTTCTTCTTTTGCGATATTGCTGAGCCACTCTGGCTGGATGTACTCACACCCTAACCCTACGGCAAGGACACCACCGACATTAGGATGGCGAATTAATGAGATCAGCATTCTTACGGCGTACTCATTGTCGGTACAACCGGAAAACCCAACCGCTTCAACTTCGGCGTCATTCACTTTTTCGGTTATCTTATCGGCCACAAAATGAGCGCATTCCACGGTGTAAATAACCAATATTTTATTGCGGATCCCCTTGGTGCCGTTCTGGCGCTGGTAACCTGACCACGTCACCGATTTCAGGCTTTCTAACTTATTCATATTTGACATCCTTAGGGGCACCGGTCACCAGATCCAGATGGGATGAGCGTTCGTCATAGTTGCTATGCATAACGTGCAGGTGAACCCAATCGCCGGTTTTTATCGCTTGGGTCGCACTGCCTATGTTGATGCCGTATTTAATGATGGGGTCGCCCATGGAAATGGGGCATAACGCTATTTTATGGCCGATATTGATATTCTCATTGGCGATGACGGTGTCATTCCCACAGCCGCGAACCGAGACTTTGCCGGTTTGTATGGGCGTTAGCGCCGTAGCGACATTATCAACGTCATTAATCTTGTATGCGACTTGCTCCATAATAGCCCTCCTGATCTTATTATTTAGACTGGATATTCAGTGCTATCACCAAGCAATAGCACTGGCTAATCAATCAGAAACCAATCAGAGCGCCACCATCAACCACCAGAACCTGACCGCTGATAAAGGCGGCTGCCTCTGAAGCCAAATAAGTAGCGGCCCAGCCAATGTCTTCTGGCTTGCCGAATTTCTTCATCGGGGTTCGTCCGAGAATTTTATTGCGGCGCTCATCATCGCCTTCAATGGCCTTCCGCAGCATGGGCGTGTCGATCCAGCCCGGGGCGATGCCGTTGACGCGTATGCCTGCCCCAGCCAGTTCGGTGGTCAGCGCGCGGATAAGCCCCAGGTAGGCCGATTTCGCCGCCGCATAGCCGGCGACATAGGGCTGCCCGAGAAATGACGTCATGGAGGCGGTAAACAGAACGCTGGCATTGCCATGCCGCTTCATGTGCGGGACTAACGCTTTGGTCAAGGCAAACGCTGCGACAACGTGAACATCAAGAACGGATTCAAAATCCTCAACGCTCATCTCCTCGATGGGCTTTTTGCAATGGTTGCCCGCGTTGTTGACCAGGATGTCGATCTGCCCAATCTGGTCGAGCAAACCGTTCACCCATGCCTGGGTTTTGGTGGTTTCACTGACGTTAAATTGACTGTAGGTTGCCATAGGACCGAGGTTTTCAGCAGCCTGCTGAGCGAGTGGGCCATTGAGGTCGGCTATGATGACTTTTGCGCCACTGGCCACCATGCATTCAGCCATTGCGTAACCCAAGCCGCTGGCCGCGCCAGTAATTAATGCCGTTTTACCTTCGAGTGAAAATGCATTTTTTAACATAGTTATAATCTCTGATTAATTGCGGTTAAAAGGCGATAAGTATTTTGGTCACGGCACCAGGATCGGCTGCCCACGCCATAAAGGCTTCACCTGCCTGGTCGAGCGGGTAATGAGTGGTGATAATTGAATGCAGGGGATAGCGCTGTTGTTCCATCAAGGCCAGTACGGCGCGAAAATCTGCCACCGTGGCGTTTCGTGAGCCGCGGATATCCACCTCTTTCAGCAAAAAAAGCGCGCTGTTGTAGTTAACCGGTTTTTTTGCGTAGCCGACGTAAACGATGCGGCCAGAAAAGGCGACCAGTTCGAGAGATTGCTCGATTGAAGAGGTTTGCCCGGCGGCCTCAATGACCAATGCCGGGCCACGGCCTTCGTCGATCCTGCCCAGCTCGTCGGCGAGGTCGACCTTTGCCCCATTGAGGAATGAGCAAGCGCCGCAGGCCAGAGCCACGGCCTGTTTGCGATCGTCTATGTCTATGGCGATCACTCGTGCTCCCATTGCTGCTGCGGCGGCTATGGCCCCCAGACCAATGACACCGCAACCTATCACGGCCACCCATTCTCCAACCTGAATGGCACCACGACGGGCGGCGTGCAGCCCAACGGCCAGAGGTTCAACCAGAGCCAGTTCATCAAAGCTCAGGGCATTGCAAACAAGAATTTTATTCGCTGGGATAACCAGCCTTTGCGCCATACCACCCTGACGCTGGACGCCGAGCGTTTGATTGTGCTTACAAGCGTTCGGCCTGCCAGCAAGGCAACTGCTGCAAACCCCGCATTCTGTGCAAGGCAAGACCACCACACGATCGCCCGGTTTGGCCGTCGTGACATTGCACCCTGTGCGGATAACTTCGCCGCTAATTTCATGGCCTGGGATGCAAGGGTAGACAACCAGGGGGTTAAACCCACGGTAGGTATTTAAATCGGAGCCGCAGAGGCCGACGCGCTGAACATCAATAAGAACATCATTATCACCGCATACGGCCTCAGGGATGTCGACGAACTCGGTATGGGAATTTTTATCAATGGTTAATGCTTTCATTATTATTGTTTCCTCAGGTTTGTTAAGGTGTCCGTGAGAGGTTGTGCTTTTTTATTTGAATTAATGGGTTTGACAAATAACGCTACGCTTAATGCGCCGAAAATACCTACGATACCGGCTAATACGAAGGCTGAAATAAAACTGCCACCGCTGTATTGAACAATAAAACCGGTCAGAATAGGGGCGATCATGCCTGAAGTATTCGCCAGCAGGTGAACAAAGCCGCCCACGCCACCCACTTTATCTGCGGAAATACTGTCGGAAATAATAGACCAGGGCGATGACGCTGCCAGATACATAAAGAATATGCCGAATGACATCATAATGACGGCAAAGGTCACGGAGTCTACGATCCCGGCAATACAGATGCATACAGACGAGGCAATTAAACCGACAACAATAAGCAGCTTTCTGGAAAAAAGTAATCTTCCGCTTTTCTTGTAAATATAATCGGAGACAGCGCCTCCCATGACCATGCCCACACTGCCAAGTAACCATGGGATCGAGGAGGCAATGCTCATTTCAGCAATGTTCAGCCCTTTTGCCATTGAGAGGTAGCTGGGAAACCAGGTCAGGAAGAAATAAAGAATATAGTTGATGGCAAAGAACGCCATGCCGGTCGCCAAAACCAGTGGCTGTGTCAGATAAAAGCGAAACGGCAGCTTGGTCTGGGTATCATGGTTTACCGGCGCATTGTGCAGAGCCGTTTCAAACTCTTCAATTTCAATAGGTTGGGTTTTCGGGTGATCTTTAGGGTGGTCAGTAAAGTTTTTCAGCCAGAAGAAGGTCCACACAAAGCCAAGTGACATGAGGATGATAAAGGCCACTCGCCAGTTCCACATAATGATCAGGAATCCAACGATGGGGCCCGCGATAGCCCCTCCGAGTGGGTTGCCTGCATTGGCAATACCAATGGCGCGTGCGCGCTGGTGAATCGGGATCCAGTGGGTGATGACCTTATTGATGTTGGTGCTGACCGGGCCTTCGCTCATCCCAAAAATGACTCTAATAATAAATAGGATGATGTAGCTGAAAGCGACCCCTGTCAGACCACAGAATAACGACCAGGTAAGCATGGCAATGGCCATCACTTTGCGCGGGCCGTAAATGTCAGACAGGTACCCCCCGACGAAGTTAAATAAGGCATAGCCGAAAAAGAAGCTGCTCAGCATTACACCAATTTCAGCAGGAGAGAGTTGTAGATAATCTTTTATATAGGGCATGGCAACAGAAAAGGCAGCCCGATCCAGGTAGTTAATAATGCTGGCTATAAACAAGAGTGTTATTATTTTATTTCTCTGTTTCATGATTGCATACTCATATTGTATGACTAAATATAAACCCACCTTGCCAATCAATATTATGGGCTTAGTGAAATTACATTACGCCAAAGGTTTCGAATGCCTCTACCGTGCTCATGCCATTGCCGATGGCCGTCCTGACGCGATTCTCTGTGGAGACTTTTTCTAATGCCAAACTAATGGCGTCACGTTCAACTTCTTGCGGGATGATTAATACACCATCGCGATCGCCATAGACGATATCGCCTGGGTGTACCCTTATTCCGTTAAATTCAATAGGAACGCGATAATCGATCACCTTTCCTCTGGGGCCTTGATCTTGTGCATAAGTGCCGTGCGAGAACGTGGGGAAATTTAATTCCAGAATTTCATTGCTGTCGCGTACATAACCATCAAGCACGGCGCCAGCCGCTTTCAGATGACGAGCCCGGGTTGACATCAGGCCGCCCCAAAGCGCGTAACGCAGAGAACTTCCCGTGGCGATGTACACCTCGTCTTCTTTCAACGAGTCCAGTGCTTCAAACATTAACCCAAAAGGCTGTTGGGTGATTTCGTTATGCCCAGAGCTGGATTTGAGCTCGTAGACATCGGCTTCGAGCACCGGCATCGCTCTGCCGGCAACCACCATATTCATCTGAAGCGGTTTAATGGAGGGGGCAAAAAACTGATGTAAAAATCCCATAGTATCAAGAATATCCCCCACAACGGCGGGGAACAGCTTGGTGCGCATCAGTTGGAACAGCTCTTTATCATTCGACCACATTTTTTTCTCCTGAAAAGACAATTTCTATTTGGCCTCAAGAGCAGGCACGGGTGTTTGCACAGGAAAAATTACGCGCAACCTATCAACCTGTCAAACAGGTTGATAGGGATGATTTTATATATGATATTAAGCTCACATTTTTAGTAAAATGGCGGCGAGAACCGCCCGGAAGGGGCCGTTGATGGTGTTGAATTGTGGTGGTGGTCTGAGAGAAGAAAATATCGTGATGTTTTCTGCTTTGCTTTCATCTAGTTCATTTGAAGTTGTAAATTTTGGAGTCGTTTAAAATGGATACAAAGATGCCGATTCAGAGCCACACATTGTCCTCGCAAATCAAGCATTACGTGCTGGATATGATAAGCCAGCAACAGTTGACGCCGGGGATGGCGGTTCCAAGCGAAGTAAAATTAATTGAGGAACTGGGTGTCAGTCGAGGGGTGATCCGTGAGGCATACCGTTCGCTATCCGCTCTGGGTATTCTGGAGATAAAAAGCGGTAAAGTCCCGCGGGTGAAAGCGTTCGACAGCAGCGTGCTTGAGCTTATTTTTGGCTTTGCCATCGCTTCAAACCAGGTGTCGGTCTCCCAGATTTTGAGCGTGCGCCAGTGGCTTGAAATCGGCAGTGCCAGCATGGCGGCGACCAACGGCAATGAGGAGGATTTTCGCCAACTGCAAGATGAGATGAAGCAGATTGAGGCGTGCATCTTTGACGCTGAAAAATTTATTCAGCATGACATTAACTTCCATCTCATTATTGCCAGGGCATCTCGCAACCCTCTGTCCGGTATTTTATTGCAATCCCTGCATGAACAACTCAGACGTTCTATCCATGCCGGTCTCGAAGCGCAAAGTGGAACCGACGCCGAAAGAAAACAGATTGTCTCTTTGCATCAGGATATTTGCGATTGCGTTTGCGCCAAGGACGCGGAAGGAGCGATGAAAGCGATGACGAACCATTTTAATACGGCGGTCAACTCTTTGATTGAAAAGGGTGAGAAGGCCAATGACGGGGCCTGAAGAAGGGCATTTATTTTTGTGCGGCGAGCGCTTAAATACTCACCGCATTTGAGAGCGGCATCAGCCTTCGTGTTGAGTATGTACCATGTAGTTCACATCAACGTTGCCGCCCAGCTTGAAGTGGTCGGTGATCGGGTTGTAATGCAGGCCAATCATGTGTTTTTCGCGCAGCGGCGTGTGGTCGATCCAGCCGATCAGTTCAGAAGGGCGGATGAATTTCTTATGGTCGTGGGTACCCTGCGGGACCATCTTCAGAATATATTCCGCACCTATGACCGCCATCAGCCAGGCCTTGGTGTTGCGGTTGATGGTGGAGAAGAACACATGACCACCCGGTTTGACCAGGTGAGCGCAGGCGCGCACCACCGAAGCCGGATCGGGAACGTGCTCCAGCATTTCCATGCAGGTCACGACGTCGTATTTTTGTGGGTTGGCCTGGGCGTGGCTCTCTACCGTTTCCTGCACGTAATTCACATTCATGCCGGTTTCCAGCGCGTGTAATCGGGCCACTTGCAATGGCTCGGCGCCCATGTCCAAACCGGTCACTTTGGCACCTTCACGCGCCATGCTTTCCGCCAGAATGCCGCCACCGCAGCCCACGTCGAGGACGGTTTTATCAAAAATGCCGCCTGAACGTTGCAGGATATAATTCAGACGCAGCGGGTTGATACGGTGCAGCGGTTTGAACTCACCTTCCAAATCCCACCAGCGAGAGGCCACGGCCTCGAACTTGGCGATTTCCTGATGGTCTACGTTTTGCGCTTGGCTGGATGATTCTGCATTCATGGGCGTATTTGGCTCCTGGTTCTCGTTGCGCGGATTATACATGTTCCGGCGCAGCGCCGTCTGCGCCGATGCATTTTTAGCGCACATATATGCACAATTTCAGTGAATCGGCGGCGGTTATTTTCCCGTAAAGCGTGCTTTGTGATATAGTTTTACACCTTTGCCACTATGGCAGCGGGCAGATGAATCATTAGTAGAGGGATAGCAGCTCCATGAGCGACCTTGCCAGAGAAATCACACCGGTAAACATCGAAGACGAGTTGAAAAACTCGTATCTGGACTACGCGATGTCCGTAATTGTCGGACGTGCGCTGCCAGATGTTCGTGATGGACTGAAGCCGGTACACCGCCGCGTTTTGTACGCGATGAACGTACTGGGTAACGACTGGAATAAACCATACAAGAAATCGGCCCGTGTCGTCGGGGACGTCATCGGTAAATATCACCCACACGGTGACAGCGCGGTTTACGACACCATCGTGCGTATGGCTCAACCTTTCTCACTGCGCTATATGCTGGTGGACGGTCAGGGTAACTTCGGTTCCGTCGACGGCGACTCCGCCGCGGCAATGCGTTATACCGAAGTGCGCATGTCAAAAATTGCTCACGAACTGCTGGCGGATCTGGAAAAAGAAACCGTCGACTTCGTGCCTAACTACGATGGCACCGAGCAGATCCCAGCCGTCATGCCAACCAAGATCCCGAACCTGCTGGTTAACGGCTCGTCGGGTATTGCCGTGGGTATGGCCACCAACATTCCGCCGCATAACCTGTCAGAGGTTATCAACGGCTGTCTGGCCTATATCGATGATGAAAACATCAGCATCGAAGGCCTGATGGAACACATCCCGGGGCCGGACTTCCCGACGGCGGCGATCATCAACGGTCGCCGCGGTATCGAAGAGGCCTACCGCACCGGGCGCGGCAAAATCTATCTGCGCGCACGCGCTGAAGTGGAAGCCGATGCCAAGACCGGGCGCGAAACCATTATTGTTCACGAGATCCCGTATCAGGTGAACAAGGCGCGTCTGATCGAGAAGATCGCCGAGCTGGTTAAAGAAAAGCGCGTGGAAGGCATCAGCGCACTGCGCGACGAGTCCGACAAAGACGGCATGCGTATCGTGGTTGAGATTAAACGCGATGCGGTTGGCGAAGTGGTACTGAACAACCTGTACTCACTGACGCAATTGCAGGTCACCTTCGGCATCAACATGGTGGCATTGCACCAGGGCCAGCCGAAGTTGCTGAACCTGAAAGACATTTTGCAGGCGTTTGTTCGTCACCGCCGTGAAGTGGTCACCCGTCGTACCATCTTTGAACTGCGTAAAGCTCGCGATCGCGCCCACATTCTGGAAGCCTTAGCTATCGCTCTGGCCAACATCGATCCGATCATCGAACTGATCCGTCGTGCGCCGACCCCTGCGGAAGCGAAAGCCGGTTTGGTCGCTCAGGCGTGGGATCTGGGTAATGTAGGCGCCATGCTGGAACGCGCTGGTGATGACGCGGCTCGCCCTGAGTGGCTGGAGCCGGAGTTCGGTATCCGTGACGGCAAATATTACCTGACCGAGCAGCAAGCTCAGGCGATTTTGGATCTGCGCCTGCAGAAACTGACCGGCCTGGAGCATGAAAAGCTGCTGGACGAGTATAAAGAGCTGCTGACTGCCATTGCCGAGCTGATCTTTATTCTGGAAAACCCAGACCGCCTGATGGAAGTGATCCGCGAAGAGCTGGTCGCAATTAAAGAGCAGTACAACGACGGCCGTCGTACCGAGATCACCGCCAACACGTCCGATATCAATATCGAAGACCTGATCAACCAGGAAGACGTGGTAGTTACGCTGTCGCACCAGGGCTATGTGAAGTATCAGCCATTGAGCGACTATGAAGCGCAACGCCGCGGCGGTAAGGGCAAGTCTGCTGCACGTATTAAAGAAGAAGACTTTATCGATCGTCTGTTGGTGGCTAACACCCACGATACGATCCTGTGCTTCTCCAGCCGTGGCCGCCTGTACTGGATGAAGGTGTATCAACTGCCTGAAGCCAGCCGTGGCGCACGTGGTCGTCCAATCGTCAACTTGCTGCCACTGGAAGCCAATGAGCGTATCACCGCCATTCTGCCGGTGCGCGAGTATGAAGAAGGGCGTCATGTGTTCATGGCAACCGCTAGCGGCACCGTGAAGAAAACCGCGTTGACCGACTTTAGCCGCCCACGCAGCGCCGGCATCATCGCCGTTAACCTCAATGAGGGTGACGAGCTGATTGGTGTTGACCTGACCGACGGCAGTAACGAAGTCATGCTGTTCTCCGCCAACGGTAAAGTGGTTCGCTTCCCGGAAACGCAGGTGCGTTCAATGGGCCGTACGGCTACCGGCGTGCGCGGTATCAACCTGGGTGAAGGCGACAGCGTTATCTCCCTGATTGTGCCTCGCGGTGAAGGCGATATTCTGACCGTTACCCAGAACGGCTACGGTAAGCGTACTGCGGTCACCGAATACCCGACCAAATCACGTGCCACCCAAGGGGTTATCTCCATCAAGGTGAGCGAGCGTAATGGTCAGGTAGTGGGTGCGGTGCAGGTGGATACCACCGATCAGATCATGATGATCACCGATGCCGGTACGCTGGTGCGTACTCGCGTTTCGGAAGTCAGCGTGGTTGGCCGTAATACCCAGGGTGTTACGCTGATCCGTACTGCGGAAGACGAGAATGTCGTCGGCCTGCAGCGCGTTGCCGAACCGGTAGAAGACGAAGAACTGGATAGTCTGGAAGCCGGCGCAGAAGCCGTAGAAGAAGACGCTACGCCGCTGGACGAAGGCGACGACGATTCTGAAGCGGTAGACGACGCGGAAGATGACAACGCCTAAGCCATAATGGGCGACTAACGCCACTATTGCACTGAGAAATACAGGGCCTGGCAGCGATGCTAGGCCCTTTTTCAGTTATATGGTTTAATTAGCGAACTCAAGCCAACAGCTCCCGGCTCTGCTATGAACGCGCTGGTCACCACTCACATTTGTATGGTATCCGATTGAAATATTTAGCCTCTTTTCGCACCACGTTAAAGATTTCCCGCTATCTGTTCCGGGTGCTGGCGATAATGCTGTGGTCGTTGGGGGCGTTGCTCACCACTTTCTATATCCTGAATATCCTGCATCAGAAAGAGTCTGACATTCGGCAGGACTACAATCTGAATTTTGATCAGGCGCAGGGCTACATCCGCCATTCGGCCGATATCATTCGTGATATCAAATATATGGCAGAAAACCGCCTCAATGGCTCGGTCAGCAGCCTGGACATGTTCAGCGGCATCTTTCCCGGCAAGAGCAGCCCGCCAGAGTTTTTCCCGCTTTATCCGGAGTCCAACTGTTCGCTTAATAGCACTTACCGCAGCTCGCTCAATTCGCTGAGCGGGTTGATCCAGTATTGGAAAGAGAATTTTGTCGCGGCCTACGATCTCAACCGGGTGTTTTTTATCGGCGGGGATAGCCTGTGCATGGCGGAGTTCGGCGGCAGCAGCGGCGTAGCCAACCGCTCAGATGCGCTGAAAACGCTGCATGAGCGCATCCTTAAATATCGCAACGCCAAGAACCAGGATAAAGACAATAACCTGTACTGGATCAGCCCAAGCCAGCAGCGGCCGGATGTCGGCTATCTGTATGTACTGACGCCAATCTATATTGGCTCCAAGCTGGAAGCGTTGCTGGGCATTGAGCAGACTATACGTCTGGAAGACTTCGTGACTACCGGCAACCTGCCGATCGCCGTCACCCTGCTGGATGAGAACAACGAACCGATACTGCAGCTGGCGGATGGTGAGCGCAATGCGCAAGCGCCCGACAGTTATCCGCTGGAACAAGCCTACTTTGGTTACGTCGATAATTACCGCGATCTCATCATGAAAAAGGCGTTGCCGCCATCCTCGCTCAGCATCGTGTATGCGGTGCCGGTGAAGACGGTGGTTGAGCGCTTCAAAATGCTGATCCTCAATGCGGTGCTGTTGAATCTGCTGTCCGCCATCGTGCTATTCACCCTGGCCTGGCTGTTTGAACGCAAAATGTTCCTGCCGGCAGAGGATAACGCCTTCCGGCTGGAAGAACATGAGCAGTTTAACCGTAAAATTGTCGCCTCGGCGCCGGTGGGCATCTGTATTCTGCGCATCAGCGACGGCACCAATATCCTCAGTAACGAACTGGCGCACAATTACATCAACTTACTGACCCACGAAGACCGTGACCGCATTACGCGCATCATCTGCGAACAGCAGGTGAATTTTGTCGATGTGATGACCAGCAATAACAATAACCTGCAGATCAGCTTCGTTCATTCTCGCTATCGTAATGAGGATGTGGCGATTTGTGTGCTGGTGGATGTCAGCGCCCGCGTGAAAATGGAAGAATCGCTGCAAGAGATGGCCGCCGCCGCGGAACAGGCCAGCCAATCGAAATCGATGTTCCTGGCGACCGTTAGCCATGAGCTGCGTACGCCGCTGTACGGCATTATCGGCAACCTCGATTTGCTGCAGACCAAGGCGTTACCGCAGGGCGTTGATCGACTGGTCAATGCGATGAACAACTCTTCCGGGCTGCTGCTGAAGATCATCAGCGATATTCTGGACTTCTCGAAAATTGAATCCGAGCAGTTGAAGATTGAACCGCGGGAGTTCTCCTGTCTGGAGGTGATTACCCACATCGCCGGCAACTATTTACCGCTGGTGGTGAAGAAGCGGTTGGGGCTGTACTGCTTTATCGAGCAAAACGTGCCTGAGCGCATTTCCGGCGATCCGGTACGGTTGCAGCAGGTGTTGTCCAACTTGTTGAACAACGCCATTAAGTTCACCGATACCGGCTGCATCATCCTGCAGGTCTGCACCCGCGGCAATTATCTGGAATTCAGCGTTCGTGACACCGGCGTTGGTATCCCGGAGAAAGAAATTACCCGCCTGTTTGACCCGTTCTTCCAGGTGGGCAGCGGTGTGCAGCGCCATTTCCAGGGTACCGGGCTGGGGCTGGCGATTTGCGAGAAGCTGATCAACATGATGGACGGCGACATTGCCGTTGAATCCGAACCGGGATTAGGCAGCCTGTTCACCATCCGTATTCCTCTGTTTAGCGCCCAGTTCCCGATCCCGCAGCCGAGCGATACCTGGCAGGGCAAAACGCTGTGGCTGGATATTCGCAACCAACGGCTGGAAAGTTACCTGATGGAGATCCTGGACGGTTATGGTGCGACGGTATTACGCCATCAGGGGCAGGACACCGCCGAAGGCGAAGTGATGCTCAGCGATCACCCGTTGATGATTAGCACGCCGCTGCTGGCGCAGATCCAATTTTCCATTGAACACATCGGCCCGTCGCAGGAAACGCGCCCGGGTTACTGGATGCACAGCACCTCTACGCCGCGTGAAACCCTGGTGCTGCTTAACCGGCTGTTTGGCACTCAAGGTGAAAGCGGCAATACCCTGGCACAATTGCCGTTGCCGGCCAAGGCCAGCTTGATCGACAACGGTGATATTCATTTACTGGTGGTGGACGACCATCCGATCAACCGTCGGTTGCTGTCCGATCAGCTTAGCTCGCTGGGCTACCAGGTGGTGACGGCCAATGATGGGGTCGATGCGTTGGATGTACTCAGTCGTAACACCGTCGACATCGTACTGACCGACGTCAATATGCCGAACATGGATGGCTATCATCTGACTCAGCGCCTGCGTGAAATGCAGTTTACTTCCCCGGTGATCGGCGTCACGGCGAATGCCCTGGCTGAAGAGAAGCAGCGCTGTATTGAGGCCGGCATGGATAATTGCCTGTCGAAACCGGTGACGCTGGAAACGCTGGAACAAACATTGGCGTTTTACAGCCAGCAGGTGCGCTATGTGCGCGCCGAGTCTGAAGAGGCCTAAAAGCAAAAGGGCGCAGCAAAATGCCGCGCCCTTGTTAACTACCGAGTTATTTATTCTTTGTCCAGCGGTGCCATGCTGACGGAAGAGAGGTAGTTGAGCAGCGCAATATCGTTCTCGACACCCAGCTTCATCATCGCCGATTTCTTCTGGCTGCTGATGGTTTTGATGCTGCGGTTGAGTTTCTTGGCGATTTCGGTCACCAGGAAACCTTCGGCGAACAGACGCAGTACTTCGCTCTCTTTTGGCGACAGGCGTTTGTCACCGTAGCCGCTGGCGCTGATCCTCTCCAACAGCTTGGAGACGCTTTCCGGCGTGAACTTCTTGCCTTTTTGCAGTGCGGCCAGCGCTTTCGGCAGGTCGGTAGGCGCGCCCTGTTTCAGTACGATACCTTCGATATCCAGATCCAACACGGCGCTCAGAATGGCCGGGTTGTTGTTCATGGTCAGAACGATGATCGACAACTGCGGATAATGGCGTTTGATGTATTTGATCAGCGTAATGCCGTCGCCATATTTATCGCCCGGCATTGAAAGGTCGGTGATCAGTACGTTGGCGTCCAGCTTGGACAGATTGTTGATCAGTGCTGTTGAGTCTTCAAACTCCCCAACGACATTCACCCATTCAATTTGCTCAAGTGACTTCCGGATGCCAAACAGTACGATAGGATGGTCATCAGCAATAATTACGTTCAGGTTATTCATGTTGTTGGCTACCTTGCTCCAGCAGTCTGCTGACGAAAAAATCAATCTGACTGATGTTATTCTCGATCTTGAGCGCATCACCGTCTGCGATGTGCTGTTCTAACGATTCACACAGTTGCTTGCCGGGAAGCAGATTTAACATGGCAAACACGCCTTTCAGGCGGTGTGCTGTCTGTGACAGAGCATTGAAATCACTGCTGCCCGCCTCAGTATACAGTTTTTTGATATCGTCGGGTACTGTATCAACAAACAGGCCATAGTAATCACTTGATTTCAATTGTTTTTCATAGAGTTGGATATCATCGGCGGTCAGCGAAAGCGGACTTTCCGGCTGTTCCAACGCGGCCATTTGCTGCTCAATCAGCATCAGCACGGCGTCTATCATTGCGCCACTCAGGTTATAGTTTACCCGAATATAGCGTTTTTCAAGCTGTTGCCATCCGGCCTCATCGCTGGTCAGCAGCAGGGTATAATCGTCAGCCCTTTGCGGGTTGTCGGTCAGTAGAACGTCGTAGTCGCGGTTAATCTGGCGTTCATCGGCAATGATGCAGCTCGCGCCATAGGCGTGCAGCAAGTGGGTAACAATGCCGCGCACTTCTTCGGACGTGATGTCCAACAGGGCGGTTACGCCATCGAGCAGTTTTTCCTGCGCTTCCGTCTCCTTTTTCTCCATTTCCATCGGTACGCGAATGGTGTAGCGGGTGCCGATGTCGACCTTGCTGCGAATATCCAACTGGCCGTTGAGTTTTTTGCATAGCTGGTTGCACAAGAAGAAGGTCAGGCCGGAACCATGATTAAAACGATCCACCAGCGTTTGGCTGAGGAACGGATAGTTGAGGTTACTGATTTCCTCGTTGGAAATACCCGAGCCGGTATCATTGATGTGGAACACCAGGCGATCGGGGTGCTCGGGTTCATGATCAACCACCAGCGAAATCTTGCCGCAGGCGGTAGTGATAATCGCGTAATGCACCAGCAGCGAGATCACCTTGCGTAGCGCGTTAGCGTCACCGATATATTGCTGCTCGACATCAAGCTGGAAATGATTGAACAGCGACAGTCCTTTTTGATTGATGGAAGGCAGGGCTTCACGCAGTAATTCATCTATCAGGGCCAAAGGGCTGAACGGGTGGCGCGAAGGTTGCCAGTCCTGAGTTTCCAGCCGGGTGAGCAGGGTGATGTTTTCAATCAAGCCCAGCACCGAGGATGACTGTGTGGTCAACTCTGTTAGCAGCGCTTGCTGTTGTTCTTCATCCGGTTGCGTACGCAGGCGATCGGCCAGATCGTGCATTTGGCGCACCGGTTGGTTCAGTTCGATCCCCAGATTGTGCAGCATCAGTTTGCGTGCCTGTACATTTTTGTCGTACTCGCGCTGTGCCTGCTGCAACCGCTTGTTGACCATGACTTCCTTGTCCTGATCGTTTAACAGGAACAGGTAAGTTTCCGCTGAGAGCTGGCTGCGGAAAATGCGAATTTCATACACCTCATTGTTGACCGTCGCTTGAATCACCCCGTGGTGCTGTTCGGCCATATGAGCGATTTTTTGTAGGCTGAGGTGAGGCAGCAGATGTTGGGCAATCTTATTGCTGGCGATCACCGTATTGCTGGCAAAGTTGTACACCAGCAGGCCGGAAGGCAGGCTGGCGATAATCTCTTGATTCAGCGCGCGTTCGGCCTCCAGTTCAACCGCCATGTTCTCGCTAGGGCGAATGTATTGTCGACGAATAAAGTAAATGCCTGCCAGCGACAGCGCCAACAGCAGCAAATTGATGGCAATCAGCCAAATATTGTTACGCAGCAGATCTATGGTCAGGCTGATGGCGGAGACGCGGTAAACCACTTTCAGCGGTGCGTTGGGCAGGGAAGCGCTGAATTCCACCCAGTTGCCGCTCATCGTTATACCGGCGTTGGTGGTGCCTTCAATCGGCAGAGTTCCATCGTCCAGATTGCTGTTATCGGGCAGCAGCATAAAGTTGGCACGCGCCATATTAATCGGGATGATATCGTTAATCGGCAAATCGAAGGCGATCACCGTGGCCAGATGCCCCGGTTGATTAAAGGTCGTACGGATTGAAAACGAATAGGCGTTTTGGAAACGTTGCTTGCGTAAGGCGGAAAAGCTTTCGCGCTCGTCGAGCATGTTCGCCTGTTGCAGCATTTCGGCGCGACGATCTTCCGCCGACGTCGTCAGGTAGTTTTCCTTGAAGCGAGAGGCCAACTCTTTTAACGGCTGAGTGGTGATCAGACTCAGACTGTTGTCCTGACCATTAAGGTAATACATGGCGTAATTTTCGGTCTTGGCACCCCAGCGGGCATCCAGATAGTCTGAAATATTGGCGATCATCGCCAATGTCCCTTCTTCATGGCTGCCAAAAATGACCGCGTCGGTTTTCTTATGCGGTTTTTCCAGGTAGTAAACGTCCGGCCGCAGTCGGGTTTCCTGCAGGCTGGGATCGACGTTCAGGGAGGCCGCATTGCCGAATTTATCGTAGATCTGATAGGTGACGTAGCGATAGTTGTCGATGCGCTTTTGCAGCCCATTGGCGATGCTGTTCAGCGCATATTTTTTCTCCGCCAGCCAGGCGTTGGTATAGTTGTAGCCGTACAGGCCAATGGCAATCGTCAGCAGCACGGCAAATAGCAGGAAGCAACGGGTAATATTGCTTGAGCTAATGGTCAGTTGTTTGTTTTGCATAGTTGACTGCGCATTCCTGAATCAACGGGTTATCGCCCGGGCGCTGGCGGTAACAGCCAGCAGTAAGACGGCAACGCAGGCAAAGGCGACCGTCAGGCTGGAGAACTGGGCGATAAAGCCGATTAACGCCGGCCCGGCGAGAATACCGGCATAGCCTACGGTAGTCACTGAGGCGATAGCCAGATTGGCCGGCATATCATGTTGATTGCCTGCGGCACTGAACAGGATCGGCACCACGTTAGAGGCACCCAACCCTACCAGCATAAACCCGATCAGCGAGACCATGGCATTATCGAACACAATCGCCATGCTCAGACCGATAGCGGCACACAGGCTGCCGAGCAGCAAAACCTTATATCTGCCCAGGGCGTTGACGATGCGGTCACCGTTCAACCTGCCGAGGGTCATGGTGATGGAGAACAACGCATAGCCTAATCCGGCCTGGCTGTGGTCAACCCCACGCAGGGTAGTGAGGAACAGGGCGCTCCAGTCGAGCATCGACCCTTCCGCCAGGAACATGATAAAGCACAGAATGCCGATAAACATGACCCAACCGCGTGGCACGACGAACATCGGTCCACCTTCTTCACCGCCGCTTTCGCGCAGCAAATTGCGGCTGGCAACGGTTAGTAATGCCGCGATGGTCAATACGGTGACACAGGTCGCCAACAGAGGGGAGAGTCCCAGCCACAACATGATGCTAACGCCCCCGGCGCCGGCAATGCCGCCAACGCTGAAGAAACCATGAAAGCCCGACATCATTGCCTTGCCGCTGGCACGCTCGACCACCACGGCCTGTATATTCATTGCCACATCGATCATGCCAATTGCTGCGCCAAACAGCAGCAGTGCCAACGCCATGCCCAGGGTGGTATTCATCAGCACCAGCAGCGGTAAATCGATGCACAGCGCCAAACCAGCAAGCAAGATCACCGGCCGACAGCCCAATCTGCCGGTCAGAAAACCGGTGAGCGGCATCGCCAGCATCGAACCCGCACCAATGCACAGCAGCAACAGACCGAGGGAGCCATCATCAATGCCGATGCGCGCTTTGGCGAAGGGAACCAGGGGCGCCCAGGCGGCCATGCCGAACCCGGCGACAAAAAAGGCCAGCCGCGTGGCGATCTGAGCCGGTACCCCGGGTTTTTGCTGTTCATTGCATAAGGTGGATGTCATGTGGGCTTTGGGATCTATTGTGGAAGAGGGACTGAAAGTTATGGAATGTTTTTATCACAATCCGCGATCCGGGTCGAAAGGATTTGCGCCGTCATTGGCCTTCGGTGCTGCGCGACGTTCCAGCCACAGGCCAATGACCTGCACAATATACTGCTTTTGCTGTTCGCTCAGTGCTTGCCCTTGCGGAATGTTATGCCACTTGGCCAGGCAACCACGACAACAGGTCGCGGTGGCGTGCTGGGCGACAAACACCGGATGGCCGCGCATGGGGGTCTGCTTGCCGTCATTGTTCGGAAAAGGCGCAGCCAACCGTTGATCGATAAAATCTCGTGCATGGCTGAGGATCAGCGGCAAGCCTTTGGTTTCAAAATAAAGCTGGTCTTTGGGATTCAGACGAAATTTGGCGCGGAAAGGGGAGCTTTGTAGCCGACGCCATAGCGCTTCGGGTTGAAATAGCATGGTTCATCTTCTTCGGGGCATTTTGTGCAGGTTATCAAAATAGCAACTGTGCGACCAATGTTGTTGGTTCAAAACCCTGCAGCACGAAGCGAAAGTTATTTAAGCAATAAAATGCTTTCCAAATTAGTGCGCTTAATAAGTAGTCTAAAACAGAAGAAAAGATTAGCTATTAGTGCGGAAGTTAATTGGGGGGATAATATCTTCAAGTGATTATTTTTTGGCATAAAGTGCGAATTAAGATGAAATGTGAGCTAAGTATGAGGAAATAAAAAACCGGCCATAAGCCGGTTGAAGTGTACAGAATGTACAAAAAATTATCTTACAGATAATGAAGGTAATAATGAAAATAATGATGATAGCGGGATTATTATAACGTCAGCGTTATGGGATTCTTTTGGCACAATGTGCTTATTGATAGTGACTTTTGTATGGCTATCTTTTTTTTCTTAAGTTTTTGTATAACTACATGATTTTATATCTATAAGTGTGTTTTTTGTCATTGCGTGCCTTATTTTTTATGTCTGTAATGTTTTGTGGAAGTTCGCTCAATTTTACATTTGGAAACCTTTAATAATCACACTGAAACACTATCGGATACTTGGTATCATTTTCTTTCTGGATTAATATTACCCTTGTTACCAGAATGGTAATGCACAGTCGTGCTAATAATGCTCAAAAGGGCAGTGGCCATAGCTCGACATAATAAACGAGGATAATAACAATGAAACTTCGAGTTCTTTCTCTGATCGTCCCCGCACTGCTGGTTGCAGGCACCGCAGGTGCGGCGGAAATCTACAACAAAGACGGCAATAAACTGGATCTGTACGGCAAGATCAATGGTCTTCACTATTTCTCTGACAACAATGGCTCCGATGGCGACATGTCTTATATGCGTTTCGGCCTGCGTGGCGAAACACAAATCAGCGACCAGTTGACCGGTTTTGGTCAATGGGAATATCAGGCAAACCTCAACCATGCTGAAAGCCAAGACAACAAGAACTTTACCCGTTACGGCTTTGCCGGCCTGAAGTTTGGCGATTACGGTTCATTTGACTACGGCCGTAACACCGGCGTGCTGTATGACGTTGCCGCTTATACCGACTTGCAGCCAGAGTTCGATGGCTCCACTTACGGTGCCGACCAATTCATGTTCCAACGTTCCAGCGGTTTGGCAACTTACCGTAACACCGACTTCTTCGGTCTGGTTGACGGCCTGAACTTTGCTCTGCAGTACCAGGGTAAAAACGGCAACGGCGAAGAGTCTAACAACGGCCGTGAAGTTCTCAATCAGAACGGCGACGGCTACGGCATGTCGGTGAACTACGACATCGGCTATGGCATCAGCGCGGCAGGTGCCTTCTTTAGCTCCAAACGTACCAGCGAGCAAAACGGCGGTGGCGCATACAGCGGCATCATGGGCCGTGGTGACCGTGCAGAAGGTTATTCTGGCGGTCTGAAATATGACGCCAACGACGCTTACCTGGCCGTGATGTTCACCCAGTCTTACAATGCCGCACGCTTTGGTTCTACCAGCAGCGATGCTTACGGTTATGCCAACAAGGCGCAAAGTATCGAAGCTTACGCGCACTACCAGTTTGACTTCGGTCTGCGTCCATTCGTTGGTTATAACCAAACCAAAGGTAAAAACCTGGGTCTGGCCGCTAACGGCAAGGATTACGGCGACGAAGATCTGGTCAAATTTGTGGATCTGGGTGCGACCTACTTCTTCAACAAAAACATGTCCACCTACGTTGACTACAAAATCAACCTGTTGGACGACAACGACTTCACCAAGTCTGCCGGTATCAACACCGACAACGTGGTTGCCGTGGGCCTGGTTTACCAGTTCTAAGCAACAGAGTGTGAGTGTCACCACGCGGCCTTCGGGCCGCGTTTTTTTTGCCTGCGGTTTGGCACGAATTGGCATGAATGAGGCACGGATTGCCATTCTGAGATCCTGCGGCTTACCTAAACTTTCTACACAGAGATAAATCAGGAGGTTAGCATGGAACTCAGCATAAATCGGGTGGTTGAAACCGTACTGTACGTCAAAGATATCGAACGCGCCGCTGCATTCTATCAGCAGGTTTTAAAACTGCCGGTGATGGTGGCGAACGAGCGTTTCCGCGCTTACAACGTCGGTGAACAAAGCGTGTTGCTGTTGTTTATCGAAGGGGACTCGCTGAAAGGCGCGCATTATCCAGAAGGGTATATCCCCCCGCATGACGGCAGCGGGCCACTGCATATCGGGCTGGCGGTGGCGAAAGAACAGTTGCCGCATTGGGAGCAACATCTGACGACTCAGGGGATCGAGATAGAAGGGCGGATGAGCTGGGATCACGGCGGTGAGAGCATCTACTTCCGCGATCCCGACGGTCATCTGATGGAACTGGTGACGCCGGGGATTTGGGCCAATTACTGATGATGCCAAACTTCGGCTAAGGCCTTCAGCGTTTCGCTCAGCAGCAATAAGGCATTCTGCGGTTGCTGCTCTATTTGCACCTTGACGATCGCCCCGTCAATCAGCATCGCCAGCATCTCTGCCCGTTGTTCTCGTTCCGGGCCAAGGGGCAGATAGCGAGCGAGCTCCTCGGCCATTTGCTGCTTGTGTCGGCGGGCGATGTCCAGGCTTTCCGGCAACATATCCGCCAGTTCAACCGCCGTATTGATAAAAGCGCAGCCGCGGTAGTGCGGATCGCTAAACCATTCCTCAAGACAAGGCACCAAGGCAGGTAAGACATCCCCGAACTGCTCGACATACTGTGCCAGTGACTGACTGAACCAGCTCAACCATTGCTCATGGCGGTAAGCCAGAAACGCCTCAATCAACTCGTTTTTGCTGGGGAAATGGCGATAAAAGGTCACTTTTGCTACGCCAGATTCGCTAATGATGCGATCGATACCGGTCGCGCGTACTCCATCGCGGTAAAACAGATCGTGGGCTGTCAGCAGGATACGCTGGCGCGGGGGAAGAACCTGAGGGGGAGCGGACATTGAAATATCTCCTGAGCATTGATTTCAACGATTGTAGACAACTCTGTCTACATGCGCTAGCTTAATGATGTAGACAAACTTGTCTACATCAATTTAACCTCCGAGGTAAGCTATGAGCATTAAACCCCCCTTGCCGCCCTTTACCCGTGAATCGGCGATTGAGAAAGTCCGTTTGGCGGAAGATGCCTGGAACAGCCGCGATCCGGAAAGGGTAGCGCAGGTCTATTCGGTCGATACTCATTGGCGTAATCGCGCTGAGTTTGTTGATGGCCGTGAGGCTGTCTGTGCTTTTTTGCAACGCAAGTGGGCAAAGGAATTGGAATATCGGCTGATCAAAGAATTATGGGCATTTGACGGGGCGCGCATCGCAGTGCGTTTTGCTTACGAATGGCGTGATGACTCCGGCAACTGGTACCGCAGTTTTGGTAACGAGAACTGGGAGTTCAATACGGATGGCCAGATGATCAACAGACACGCCTGCATCAACGATATGCCGATCCGCGAGCAGGATCGGCAATTCCACTGGCCGCTCGGTCGCCGCCCGGATGATATTGCGGCCCTGAGCGAGTTTGGCTTCTGATTACCGTTAGTGATAATAGGGTTTGAGTTCCGCATGGAGAGAGGAGATCAGCCGTTTTTTCCACTCGATTTCACCCTGGCGATAGTGTGAAAACAGATAACCAATCGCCAGATCGTCCAGGATCGGCAGGGCGTACAGTCCCTGCTTGTCCTGCTGTGCGTTGAACCAGGGTTGCGGAACTACCGCCATCAGTGGCGCTGCGCGCAGTACCGGTGGCAACTGCGCGTAATCGGCACAGCTGAGCTGGATCCTGCGTTGTAAACCCTGGCGTTCCAACTGACGGTCAAGTTCGTTCTCTGCCTGTGGCCAGGGATGGCAGTAATAGTGCGGGTAGTCTGCCAGTTCACCAAATGTCAGCCCGCTTTTGTGACCTAATACCTGGCGCAACGGCGTTCCGAATACCGCCACCAGGCGGGTGCTGCCAATAAGCTCATAACGCAGCGCGCTGGTGCGCTGTTGGTGATCGCCAACGGCAATCACCATATCTACCGCGCCTTCCAGCAGCTCAGTGCGCCATGAACGTCGCTCAAAGTTTTGGCAGCGGATATCGGCATTGGCAAGCGTGCTTTTCTGCGCCAGCAACGGCAATAAGATCGGATGCAGTGCCGGCGGCACAACCAGGGTGAAATGCCGTGGCGCATCCGGCACATGGCCGAACAATTCACTGTCCAGCGAAGAGAACAAGGGCGTTAGCGTTTCTTTAAGCGACAGGGCAAACAGCGTCGGCACCTGGCGATGCCCTTCCCGCCGGAACAGAGGCTCATCCAGCACCTCACGCAAGCGGGCCAGGGCGTGACTGACGGCAGAAGTGCTGATACCGAGCTTATCCGCCGTTTTCTGGCTGGATCCGGTGCTGGTCAACAGGTAGAGCACTTTCAGCAGGTTCATGTCCATTTGCAGGATGTTCATTAATAGCCTTTTAAATTGAATACGCTTCAATATTAGGCTGAGTATACTTCAGCCCTGTTTTTCCCCGTAGAGCTGAAACATGAAAAAAAACATGGGTTATCTGATGGCTATGACTTTCTCACTGTGCTTTAACGCTCAGGCACAGCTCGATCCTGCGCAACCGTTGTCCAGTGCGCCGCCCTATTCACTGTTTGAGCAATGGGCGCAGCCGGTGGCGCCATTCCAGATTTTCCCTCAGGTGTATTATGTCGGCACACGCAACCTTTCTTCCGTGCTGTTCAGCACGCCGGAAGGATTGATTCTTATTGACGCGGGGTTGGATGCCAGTGCACCGGTGATAAAATCCCATATTGAGGCATTGGGTTTCAACATCAAGGACTTGCGCTTCATTCTTAACAGTCACGCACGTCTCGATCAGGCTGGAGGCATCGCTCGTTTGAAAGCCTGGAGCGGGGCGAAAGTGGTTGCCAGCGCCGCCAATGCCCAACAGTTGGCACGGGGAGGAAAACAGGATTTTGCCTTGGGGGATGCGCTGAGTTTTCCAGCGGTGAACACCGACATTATCGTCGGGCAAGGGGATAGCGTTACTTTGGGCGGGCTGAAATTTACGGCGTTAATGACGCCGGGGCATTTGCCTGGCGCCACTTCATGGACGACCACGCTGCGGCAGAGCGGGAAAACCTATCGGCTGGTCTATGCCGACAGTTTGGCAACCCCGGACTACTATCTGGTCGATAACAAAAACTACCCGAGTCTGGTGCAGGACATCCGCAGCAGCTTTAGGCTTTTGGCCCAGCAGCACGCGGATATTTTTATCGCCAATAAGGGAACGCGCTTCGATCTGGAAAATAAAATGGCGCGACTTCAGGCTGGCGATCGGGAAGCTTTTGTCGATCGGCTGGGGTTACAGCAATATGTGCAACAGTCTCAACGGGCTTTTGAGACGCAGTTAAAACAGCAGCAAAGTAAAGATTAAATTATCTTTCTATTTTATTTTGGCGCAATTAACCCTACCCAATAAAATAAGGTATGTGATTTAGATATATTTAACAAAATTAATGAGGATGAAAGGTGGCGCCCGGGTTTGATAAGGCAGAAAGGCAGAGGGGATAATAATGTGAAAAAGATTTTGAATAAGGGATGGCGCGCGTTGAATATTGATCGCCGGGAGTGCTGACGGCAAAATGACCAGTGGCGGGCTGTGATGAAACAGGCTGCAGTAGCCACAGAAGTTAAAACAGTCGCCGGTGCTCATGTCCGCCATGTTGTGCCCTGCCGGCGGGCTATCGGCGAGGTTCTGGCTCATCATTGTCCTGTGTTCGGCATGCTCCGCACTCATGGACATGCCAGTCATCTCGCTGTTATCCATGCTATTTTTTGCAAGATGGGTGGAAATTGATGGCGCGATGAATATCATCAACATAGCGAACAGGCCCAGCCAGGCCAGCGTGCGCATATGTTGAATTGACAGTTTCACCAGGAGCGTCCTTGCAGGGTTAAAGCGTAAAGGAATGACAATGTCAGCAGTTGTTCCACTATTGTAACATTGATGAGAATTAAGCTAAACAGAGAAGAAATCTGTTTGTTAAATGAGTTTAATTCGGGTAAATTCCGGGTAATTCCATTTGACCACGGATGACTTATCATGTCTGAACGCAATATTGCGTTGCCTGCTGCTGCGCAGAATATTAACCCGCAGGTGACTACTCGCAGTTGGTTTATTCCGTTGGCTATGCGGATTCATTTTTATATTGGTTTTTTTGTTGGGCCGTTTTTACTTATTGCGGCATTGAGTGGCATATTTTATGCCTTGACGCCGCAAATTGAATCACGGCTTTATGCCCCGCAGTTGTATAACGACAGTACCGGTCCGGCACTGCCGTTAAAACAGCAGATTATGGCCGCTCAGGCGATAGCGCCATCAAAAGCTTCTCTGTCGGCAGTGCGTCCTTCTCCGGCGGAGGGCGAGAATACCCGGGTACTGTTTAACGTCGCAGGGCTTCAGGCTTCGGAACGTTTGGCGGTGTTTGTTGATCCGGTTACGGCGCAGACGCACGGCGTAATGACGGTTTATGGTACCAGCGGCGTATTGCCGTTGCGCACCTGGCTGGACCAATTTCACCGTAGTCTGTTGCTGGGGGATGTAGGGCGCAATTACAGCGAGTTGGCAGCCTCCTGGCTATGGATTGCCGCGCTGGGGGGGCTGATCCTCTGGGGGGCGCGCAGGCGTAAGAAGGTAACGCGTCAGCGTGGTGGTTTACGCAGGTTACATGAAAAAAGTGGCGTACTGCTGCTGGTCGGCCTGCTGTTCTTTTCTGCCACCGGGCTGACCTGGTCACAGTGGGCCGGGGAGAACATCAGCGTGCTGCGCCAGCAATTCGGCTGGTCGACGCCCTCGCTGTCTACGGCGATCAACGGGCAGGACGCTGTGCCTGCCGGCGATCATGCGGAACACCATGAGCATATGATGGTCAGGGCGGAACCGCCTCAGGATGGCGCCATGTATGACAGGGCCCTGGTCGGTGCACGGCAGGCCGGTATCGACGCCGCCAGGGTTGAAATCAAGCAGCCGGCGATGGCGGGGCAGGCCTGGACGGTCATGGAGATCGATCGCCGTTGGCCGACGCAGGTTGATGCTGTTGCTATCGATCCCGTAACCCTGGCCATTACCGATCGCGTCAGTTTTGAACAATACCCGCTCGCGGCAAAATTAACGCGCTGGGGAATCGATTTGCATATGGGCGTCCTGTTTGGCCTGGTCAATGAGCTGGTGCTGGTGGTCTTTGCCGCCGGGTTGGTGGCGATGGTGGTGATGGGGTACCTGATGTGGTGGCGAGGTCGGCCAACGCGAGTAGTACGTAAACCTGCCCGTTCCCCCTTTATGTTGCTGCGCAAAACGCCAAAAGGGCCGCTGTTGCTGATTGTCTGCCTGACGCTGCTGCTGGGCTTTTGTTTACCGGTGATGGGCGTCAGTTTACTGATGTTTCTGCTGTGTGATTTGCTGTGGTATCTGGCTACGCGGCGGCGTAAACCGCACCTATCGACAAAGTGAAATTTGTAGAAAAGCCTTTCCTCTTCTAGACTTAGAGTACAACAAACGTACTCCAAGAGGACAAGTCATGACGAACAAGCTGATTTTAGCCGTTTGCACAGCAGCGACATTTTCTATTCTTGCCGGCTGTACGGCTTATGACAGGGCCGCCAGTTACGTTCAGGAGCCTGTGGTCAGTGATGTCAAAGTAGGGATGACCAAACAGCAGGTTCGTGCCATTGCCGGTCCACCGTCAACCACGGCGACTTTGGTTCACGCTCAGGGGACTTGCGACACCTATGCGGTAGCGCCGCGTGACGGGAAAGTGCAAACCTATTTTGTTAGCTACAGCGATACCGGACATGTGATGAACAAAGGCTATCAGACCTGTTCTGATTACGACTCACAGCCTAAATAATCCCCGATTAAGTGAGCAATCCAGCCCCGCTTTTGCGGGGTTTTTCATTTTTTAACCGTTAGCGGCTTGAAGTTTAAGCAAACGCACTTTTTCCTGCATTTTTTTTCATGAAACGATAGACATTTCATAACGGTAGCGCTAATATCTGCGCCCATTGGAAGGATGGCCGAGTGGTTTAAGGCAACGGTCTTGAAAACCGTCGAGTGTAACAGCTCCCAGAGTTCGAATCTCTGTCCTTCCGCCAAATTTAGCCGGCTTAGCTCAGTAGGTAGAGCAACTGACTTGTAATCAGTAGGTCACCAGTTCGATTCCGGTAGCCGGCACCATATAAGCAGTACCGACGCTCAAAGCGTCTACGGACCCCAGTAATCTTCGCGATTGCTGGGGTTTTTCGTTTTGGCTCGCCGATGTACATCTGCATATGTGTTATGTCAGTTTTATTGATAACAATAAAAAACCCGGCACAAACGGCCGGGTTTACGTTTTTGTACCAACTGATTTTTTCGGGTTCAGTCAGTGACTACTGAGCCACGATTCTTGGCTTCACCGCGGCTAATCAAGCTCTTACCCAGTTTAATTCCAGGCTTCTCGATAAACTTATACAGCAGCGATGCGATCCCATAAGTGAGAGGGAGGATAATAGCGGAGGCGGCGATAAATCTTACGGCAGAGGGCCAGCCAGCAAATTGGGTGTTTGACAGCAGGAAAGCGACGACTGGAAGTACGATTAACAAGTGCAGCAAATACACGGAGTAGGAAACATCTCCCATGTATACGCTGAATTTGTTCGTTAGTATCCAGCGTGGGAGGCGTAATACGCTTGTCCACGTGCTCTCCTCGTTTCGAGGCCAAAGGATGGTTGCCATCATTAAAATCATACCGATTTCGGCTAGGAAACGCATCTTGTTGAAAGTGTCCTGCATATAAACGCTGATGCAAGCTGAAGCCAATGCAAAAACTACGTATTTGAGTTTCTTAGCGCGAATAGCTTCTGAAATAAACATGCCAGCAATGAACAGATGCAGTTTTATCAGAATCATTGATGGCATCGGGAACGCAGAAAAGTAGCCGGGTAACAGCTGCTTGGCAACAACACACAACATAATGATTGCTAAGCAGGCTCGGGCAAAGCCCAATCTCATCACGGCTAGCATAATGAAGGGAAACAGGAAATAAAACTGCATTTCCAGGCCGATACTCCAGTCAGGTAGCACGGTATTAAATGAGAAACTTGGCAGGAAACCAAACAAAAACGTGACATGGGTGAATACGTTCAAGAATGATGCGTCACTGTAGCGCGAACTGTTGGTTTGAGTTTCACTGTAAAAATGACCAATAATCTCGCGTGCCTCACCGAAATAGCTGCCAAAGCAAATGGCTACGATCAAAAGCACGTAGTAAAGCGGGGCGATACGAAAAAAGCGGCGCAGCCAAAATTTCTTAAAGGTTGCACTGTCGGTCCACGGCTCTTTCTCCTTCCGCTCTACATAATTTTTTGCCATCAGGAACCCAGAAAGCAATATAAACAGGTCTACGCCGATTCCAGGATCGGAAAGGATTGGAAAGTGATAACTGGCTAAAATGCAAATATGACCTAAAACGACCCAGAGGGAGGCTAGACCGCGTAATCCCTCCAGTTCTTGTGACCATTTTTTAACTGATTGCATTGGCGAGCCTCGCTGAACGGTATTTCATTAGCAGTTATCCGTATGCAGGTGAATTTTGTTGGTTTTTCAGTATAGCAGGCCGATCTAGAATGGTTACTGGGGGAAATCTGAATGTGAGTTTGAGCATCTCTTTCAGATTGAAGCATTTTATTACAAGAGAAACGCAGAGGTTTGAGACATAAAAAAAACCAACCGCAAAGGGTTGGTTTCTCTAAGGATTTTTGGTCGGCATGAGAGGATTCGAACCTCCGACCCCCGACACCCCATGACGGTGCGCTACCAAGCTGCGCTACATGCCGACGCTGTGGGAAATAATACTACCCTTTCCCAATCTCAAAGCAAGAGCGAATTCGCCTGACTGCTTGTATTTTAAGCGATTAGTTGGCGATAAAGCGCTTCACGTCGGTCAATACCTGCAGCAACAGAGCGAGCTGTGGTTTTTCGTCTTTGATCTCTTTGTCGTTTTTATCGTACGCATGGTAATTGCCGCTGCTGTCCAACACCAGGGTTTGCGTTGGCGTGGTGATCACCAACAGGCTGTTATCACCGGTAGCCACCCAGTTGTTTCTGCGTTGGGCCGTAAACAGGTCTTCACCCTGCGAGTAGTCTTTCGGGGACGTTTTTACGTGCAGCAAACGCTGCATTAGCGTACGCATTACGTCGTTGTGACCGGTCAGTTTATTGATGGTCTGCGCTGGCGTACCCGGCCAGTGGATAATCAACGGCACCTGTAGCTGCTGTTGGCTGAAACTGCGGCCTGCGCCCCAGTAACCTTTACCGGTGTCGTTAAATTCAACGCCGTGCTCTGCGGTGATCACCACCACGGTTTTATCCAGTACGCCACGCTCTTTGAGCGTGTTGAGCACCTGGGCAATCTGCGCATCCACATCCTGCGCGCCGGCCCGGTAGCGCTGAATAAAGTCAGCCGGGGCAGGGGTTTTCTCATTGGCTGCCGGTTCTGCACCGCGGAAGTTGATGTAAGAGAACCACGGAGCGTTGCTGTTTTGATCGGCCAACCAGCGCTGCCACTGCTGTGTGGTCACCGCATCATTTTGCTGGACAGGTGCCGGCAGCGTGAAATCGGTCAACAGCGCCTGGCGATACAGGCTGGCGTTAAAGCCGTCGGATGAGAACAAACCAAATTGATAACCCTGGGCGCTTAGCGCACTGATCAGAGCGGAAGGTTTGCGCGCGGCAAGAATGCTGTCCAGATAGGTCGGCGAAATGCCGTAGAACAGGCCAAACAGGCCGGTATCTGCATGATTGCCAGAGCTGTAGTGATCGCTAAAGCGAATGTTTTCCTGGGCGAAGCGGCTGAGGGCAGGCATATCCTGCTTCATATCCTGTTGACGTACGCCGTCTACCACGATCATCAGCAGGTTATAACCGCTGCCTTTGTCGTCGTAGCTGAGGTCGTTAAGAGGATATTCCACCGCAACGGCTTCCGGATTCCCTTGCTGCACCAGCCGACGTTCATATTCTTGCGAATCGAGCAGGCCGTGTTTCTCAAGGAATTTACGCGCGGTCATTGGATACGACAGCGGCAGGTTCGCCCGCTGCATGGTGATCGGGCGATAGAAATTGGCATCGGCCCAGATATAAATCAGGTGCGAGGCAAAGAAGGCGCTGATAAACAGCACCGCCAGAGGCTTGCCGAAACGTTGGCGGTTCAGGCTGCGCAGCTTTTGCCAGCTCCAGGTGCCAAACAGCATCTCCACCAGGAAGATCACCGGCACACAGATAAACATCAGCTGCCAGTCGCGCGCCAGCTCACTTTGATCCGGATTGACCACCAGTTCCCACACCACCGGATTAAGGTGAAGGTGGAAATGCGTAAAGACCTCGCTGTCGACCAGCAACAGCGTCAGGCCGGTGGTGGCCAGCGCGGCGGAGATAAATCGCAACAACCGCTGCGACATCACCACAAAGGTGAGCGGGAAAATAACCAGCAGGTAGCCGGCGAAAACGATAAAGCTGAAATGCCCCAGTAAGCTGACCAGGGCATAAACCCGGCCCAACAGGGAAGAGGGCCAGTCAGTGACAAACAGGTAGCGGCTACCCAGCCCGAGGGCGAGCAGGATATTGAATAAGGCGAACCAGTGCCCCCAGCTGATCATCTGGGAGACTTTTTCACGATAACGCTGACGGTTTGTCACCATAAGTAATTATTAATGCGCTTTATCTTCACGAATAGAAGCTTGCAGAGCCTCTGCAAACGATCTGGCCAACGTCTTCCGCTGAACCGGAGCAACGCTGGTATTGATCAAATTAGTCACCATGTTGCCCAGCACCATCAAAGACAGATCGGTGGGAGTATGGTGTTTTTCCAGAACATTAACCAGCTCGGAGAGCAGTTGTTCGACGTGTTCGTCACTGTAACGGGATGATTGTGGCATAAAAATTGCGCTCAAAGCCTGACAAAGTCCCATATCTTACCGTATAGGACAGTGATTTTCTGCTCTTTTATCGATTCCCTTTGTCTTTCAAACCCTAGCGTGGCGAGAGGAGCCTGCGGGCCATATCAATGATTCTGCGCGATTGCCGGTGTATAGCCTGTAATACGTCGGTGAATCGAGGTATTTAGCGCCTGTATGGATGGTGGAAATATATTGATCGTCGACGGGTTGAACACTGCTTTAAAGTTGCAGCGCGGGGGCCTTCAGTGTTTGAATACGCGCTAAAAGAACAGGAGGATTTACCATGAGTCTGGATATCGACCAGATTGCTCTGCACCAGTTGATCAAACGTGACGAACAAACGCTGGACGTGGTGCTGCGCGATACTCTGCTGCCCACCAATGCGGCGGTAGAAGAGATGATGGAAGAGCTGCATCGTGTCTACAGCGCCAAGAGCAAGGCTTACGGCCTGTTCAACGAGGGCAGTGAACTGGCGGAAGCGCTGCGCACCTGCCGTAAGGAAGACAAAGACTTTCTGGCTTTCAGCCGTGCAGCGACCGGCCGTCTGCGCGATGAACTGGCCAAATATCCGTTTGCCGAAGGTGGCGTGGTGCTGTTTGGCCAGTACCGTTACCTGGCGGTGGAGTATTTATTGATTGCGGTCCTCAACAGCCGCAACAGTTCGCGCGTTAACGAAGAACTGGATATCAACACCACACATTATCTGGACATCAACCACGCCGACATCGTCGCGCGTATCGATCTGACCGAGTGGGAAACCAATCCGGAATCGACCCGTTACCTGACCTTCCTGCGTGGACGAGTGGGCCGTAAGGTTTCCGATTTCTTTATGGACTTCCTGGCGGCGGCGGAAGGGCTGGACACCAAGGCGCAGAACCGCGGCTTGCTGCAGGCGGTTGACGATTATTGTGCCGATGCGCAGCTGGACAAAAATGAGCGCCAGTCGGTGCGTCAGCAGGTTTACAGCTATTGCAACGAACAGCTGCAGGCCGGTGAAGAGATTGAGCTGCAGGAGCTGTCGAAAGAGATTGCGCCGGTGGGCGAGAAAGATTTTCTGCAGTTTTCCAGCGAGCAGGGCTATCAGTTAGAAGACAGCTTCCCGGCCGATCGCGGTACGTTGCGTCAGTTAACCAAGTTTGCCGGCAGCGGCGGCGGCATCAGCATGAACTTTGACGCCATGCTGCTGGGGGAACGTGTATTCTGGGATGCGGCGACCGACACGCTAACCATTAAAGGCACGCCGCCGAACCTGCGCGATCAGTTGCAACGTCGTTTGGGCGGCGGCAACAAATAATTTCGCCGGATCGCAGACAATAAAAAACGCCGCAATTGCGGCGTTTTCTACTTCGGCGTCCCGAAAAGCTCGAATACGTTGCGATTACGCGCGAACGAAGTCGATGTGGGTCAGCTTCGGCTTGAACGGGTGACGCTGTACAGCCTGAACTTTAACTTTGGTTTCTTTACCGTCGATAACCAGAGTTACAGCTTCGCTGTAGAATTCTGCTTTAGCTTCCATGTTCTTAACAGAATCATGGTCCAGCTCGATGGAAACTGGAGCTTCTTCGCCACCGTAAACGATAGCTGGGAATTTATTTGCTGCACGCAGGCGGCGGCTCGCACCCTTACCCTGGTCTTTACGTACTTCTACATTGATAGTGAACATTGTTTTTTCTCTTAAAAGAAAATTTACCCTGCTACAGGCGACCCAGTAGCAAGTTCGATAACCGGCTTTAGCACCGGGCGAACCCAGGCAAAGCGGGCGGCATTTTAACGGAAAGCCGCCCACAGGGCAATGGAAACCTGCCTGATTTGCAAGGGGCAAAGATCAGTACAGCTCATTGGCGCGGCGGAAGCGTCCTTGATAATCGAACACTTTTTCTCGTACCTGCCAGAATTGCCCGCGTTTGCGCGCCACAACAAAATCCGGATGACGCAGCAGCGCTTGCTTGGCCAGCACGTCGGCGGCATTTTGCCAAGCGAACGGCACCCCAGGCGCACGCTGATGTGGGCGCAGGAACAGCATGTCGAAGGCTTTGCGTTGCGCCGGCGTTTGCAATCGAAAACGTTCGCTGGTGCTGGTGCCATCTTCGTCGTAATAGGTCGCCTTTAGCCACTCGCCTTTTTCATCGCGGCCGCTTTGCAACTCCATGCCGCCACAGCGTAATACCAGAGCGTCTTTCAGCTTCAGCGCCGCCTTCAGCATATCGTCGGGATCGACCAGCACCTCCTGACACTGATGGCAGCGGCGAGCGGCAATGTCGTTCTCCGCACCGCAGTGCGGGCAGCTTTTGAAACGAAAACGGTAATCGCACTGCTCGCGATGGCCTTCATCGTCCTCCAGCCAACCCTGACAGCGGCGACCGTAATGTTCGATGATATCGCCATTCTCGGTGCACTTGCCCCAGAACAGGTTGGCGAAGCCACAGCCGGGACAAAATACCTGCACCGGTTGGCTATCGCTGTGCGGCTTGCTGACCCCCACCTCCGGCGTGAACAGGTCGTGCGGGTTCCCGGCGTAATCGAGGATCAGACAATCCTCTTTGCCGGGGGCCAGCCGCAGCCCGCGGCCGACGATTTGTTGATATAGGCTAACGGACTCTGTTGGGCGCAGGATGGCGATCAGATCAACATGCGGTGCATCAAAACCGGTGGTCAGTACCGCCACATTCACCAGATAGCGCAATTGCTGCTGTTTGAACGCTTCAATCAGGGCATCGCGCTCGGCGGCAGGGGTTTCTGCACTGACCAACGCGGCCTCGCCTGACGGCAACAGACCGTGAACTTCACGGGCGTGCTCAACGGTGGAGGCGAAAATCATCACCCCCTTACGCGTTTCGGCGTATTCCACGATTTGGCTGATGATATGCGGAGTGATGCGATTTTGCTGCTTCAGTTCGCGGTTCAGGTCCACCTCGCTGAACAGGCCGTTGCTTCTGGCCTCCAGACGGCTGAAGTCATACTGCACAATCGGCATGTCCAGCCGTTCCGGCGGCACCAAATAGCCGTTCTTGATCATGTAACGCAGCGGCAGCTCATAAATGCAGTCGCGGAACAGGCTGCTGGCATCGCCGCGGGTAAAGCCGTGATAGTGATACTGATAAATCCAGCCTTTTCCCAACCGGTACGGGGTGGCGGTCAGTCCCAGCAGCCGCAGCTGTGGGTTGGTTTTCTGCAGATGCTGAATAATCTGTTGGTACTGGCTTTCGTCGTCGTCACTGATGCGGTGGCATTCGTCGATGATCAGCAGGGAAAATGCGCCGTCGAACAGCGACAGATTGCGCGCCACCGATTGAACGCTGCCAAATACCACCTTACCGGCGCTGTCTTTTTGCTGCAGACCGGCGGCAAAGATATCCGCCTCCAGCCCGTAAGCGCGATATTTGGCGTGGTTTTGCGCCACCAGTTCTTTCACGTGGGCCAACACCAGGACCCTGCCGCGCGCGCGTTTAGCCAGCTCGGCGATCACCAGGCTTTTACCGGCGCCGGTCGGCAGCACAATCAGCGCCGGCTGCGGGTGCTGACGGAAATGTTTAATGGTGGCTTCGACCGCTTCCAGTTGGTAGGGGCGCAGAGTAAAGGCCATAAATTAACGCCGTGGATTGAGAAGGGCCATCGGGAACAGGTTTTGTAACATCTGAACCCACAAAAACAGTGACATTCTACTCCCCTGATGGCTAAAAAATTTCTATTATTATGCCTTCTGAGCGCGCGCGGTGCGAGAAGCGTGGAAATTACCTCTGTCAGGGGGCCGTTTCCGCCGCTATACTCGTGTGACAGTAATCGCTGTTCCCCCCTCTTCGAACCTGCCCTGTTGCACCTGGTGCAACGGTGGGTGTCATATTTTAGCAATACGATCAATGCGATCATAACAACGACAGGCAAAGCAGATTCAATGCGACTGGACAAGTTTTTATCTCAGCAGTTAGGTGTTAGCCGTGCGCTGGTAGCGCGTGAACTTCGGGCCAAACGCGTCACCGTCGACGGTGAAGTGGTTAAGAGCGGAGCCCTGAAACTGACCCCGGAGCAGGTGGTGGCGTTTGACGGCAACCCGCTGCAGCAGCTCACGGGCCCGCGCTACTTTATGCTCAATAAACCGCAGGGTTACGTGTGTTCTACGGACGATCCCGATCATCCGACGGTGCTGTATTTCCTCGATGAGCCGGTTGCCTATAAGCTGCACGCCGCCGGTCGTCTGGACATCGATACCACCGGCTTGGTGCTGATGACCGACGACGGTCAATGGTCGCATCGCATCACCTCACCGAAACACCACTGTGAGAAAACCTATCTGGTGACGCTGGAACATCCGCTGGGGGAAGACACCGCGCAGCGCTTTGCCGAAGGCGTGCAGTTGCATAACGAAAAAGATCTGACCCGTCCTGCGCAACTGGAAAAGATAGAAGACAACCTGGTGCGTTTGACCATCAGCGAAGGGCGTTATCACCAGGTGAAACGCATGTTTGCAGCGGTCGGCAACCGGGTTATTGAACTGCACCGCGAACGTATCGGTGCCATCGTGATGGATGAGGATCTGGCCGAGGGCGAATACCGTCCGCTGACCGAAGAAGAGATTGCCAGCGTGGGCGCACCGCACCTGCAGGATTAATTCATTACTCCACTACGGCTGATGAAGGAGTCGTTGAACGTGCAACAGAACCGGTCATCTCACCTCGGTTTGATTTTTATTCTGGGCCTGCTTTCCATGCTGATGCCATTGGCTATCGACATGTATTTGCCCAGTATGCCGGTGATTGCCAAACAGTTCGGCGTCGAGGCGGGCAGCGTGCAGATGACGCTCAGCGCCTATATGCTCGGCTTTGCTTTGGGGCAGCTGTTCTACGGGCCAATGTCAGACAGTATTGGCCGCAAGCCGGTGATCCTGTGGGGAACGCTGATCTTCGCGATTGCCGGCGGCGCCTGTGCGATGGCGCAGTCGATCGACCAGTTGATCAACCTGCGTTTCCTGCACGGGCTGTCTGCGGCGGCGGCGAGCGTGGTGATTAACGCCCTGATGCGCGATATGTTCACCAAGGACGAATTCTCACGCATGATGTCGTTTGTCATCCTGGTGATGACCATCGCCCCTTTGCTGGCGCCGATGATCGGCGGTGCGCTGCTGCTGTGGTTCAGTTGGCATGCGATTTTCTGGACCATGGGCGCGGCGGCGCTGATCGGTTCGTTGCTGGTGGCGTTCTTTATCAAGGAGACGCTGCCGAAGGAGCGACGGCAGAAATTTCATCTGCGAACCACGCTGGGCAACTTCGCTTCATTGTTCCGACACAAGCGGGTGCTGAGTTACATGCTGGCCAGCGCCTTCTCGTTTGCCGGCATGTTCTCGTTCCTCAGCGCCGGGCCGTTTGTGTATATCGAGCTTAATCACGTATCGCCGCAGCATTTTGGTTACTATTTTGCGCTGAACATTGTGTTTTTGTTCCTGACAACGTTGGTCAACAGCCGCAATGTGCGGCGGCTGGGGGCGATCAAAATGTTCCGTTTGGGCCTGTTTGTTCAATTGGCGATGGGGTTGTGGTTACTGGCGGTTAGCGCAATCGGCCTGGGCTTCTGGGCGTTGGTGCTGGGCGTGGCGGTGTATCTGGGCTGTATCGCCATGATTTCGTCAAACGCCATGGCAGTGATCCTGGACGATTTCCCGCATATGGCGGGCACCGCGTCCTCTCTGGCCGGTACGCTACGTTTCAGTATTGGTGCGCTGGTGGGCGCGGTACTGGCGATGGCGCCCGGCAAGAGCGCCTGGCCGATGGTCTCGTCGATGGCGTTGTGCAGCATTGTTGCGGTACTGTTCTATTTATACGCCAGCCGGCCGCGCCATAAAGCCTCACCGAACACGCCGTAGTTCTCCTCCCTGACTCAGGCTCAACGTTACGTTTGGGCCTGAGTGGGTTGCACCTTCCGTTTTGCCTCCCTGAACTTCAATGACGTCAGTCGGTTTATTGCTAAGCCTCCACGCGCCAATCAACAGGTTGCCGTTTATGCTGTGTGCTTTTTGTTAAATAAATTGCTCTGCCTGTGGCAAGCGGCGGCGGGTATTTACACTCCGGGTTTTGAAGGGAAATCGGCGGGTGTTTAGGTTAGGGTCATTGATAATCAAGGTATTAACTTAAGGTTGAACTCGGCGTCAAGAAGTTAAATGTTTCCACAATGTAAAATTATAAAGAGCGAAAAGTAACCGCATTGAGAGAAAAAAGAGTTGAGATTGCGGCGGGAAAGGGTTACATATAACGCAAAAATGCGAGCTGAGTCGCAAAATGCTGTGAAACGACAACGCAGAGTGTCTGAAAAACGGCAGGACATCAGTAAGCGCAGGGGTAAGTTAACTGTCTGTGACATTATTTACATTTAAATAACATTCATGGGCGGCAGAGTCGGGACGCAGCGGCTATAACTTAGTTACCCTGTCAGGTTAAAAGCGTTTCATTTTTCAAACTAGGGATTTCATGTGGAAAGTATTCAACTTTCGGTAGTGCATCGCTTGCCGCAAAGTTATCGTTGGCTATCAGGCTCTACCGGCGTCAAGGTCGAACCGATTCCGCTAAGCGGAATAGACGAAGATAACAACCTGATTGGCCTGAAACTGCTCAGCCATGAAGGGGCTGACGCCTGGCAGGTCATGCAGCAGCTTAATCTGTCTTTGCAGGAGATTCAGGTCGACTGCGCCATCGTGGAGTGGGAAGGGGAGCCTTGCCTGTTTGTGCAACGCTGTGACGAAAGCACCACCCTGTGCCGGCTCAAAAACGTCGGTGCCGCTATCGCCGAACCCATGAGTGCGCAATATCCTTTCTGACTCCCGCCGCTAGTCCGCCAACTGCAACAGCTGCTGCGTATAAGCGGCGGCGGGCGAGTTAAAGATCGTCTGACAATCGCCTTGCTCAACCACCTCTCCCTGTCGCAATACAATGACCTGATGACACAGCGAACGCACTACCTGTAAATCGTGGCTGATAAACAGATAGGCCAGCCGGTGGCGTTGTTGCAGTGATTTCAGCAACGTCAGGATTTGCGCCTGCACCGATTTATCCAGCGACGAGGTTGGCTCATCCAGGATCAGCAACTGCGGTTGTAAAATCAGCGCACGTGCGATGGCGATACGTTGGCGTTGGCCGCCGGAAAACTCGGTTGGGTAACGGTGGCGCAAAGCAGGATCCAATCCCACTTCTTGCAACACCTCAATCACCCGCTGTTCTCGCTGCTCGGCACTCAGTTTCTGGTGTACTTCCAGACCTTCGGCAATAATTTGCAGCACGTTCAGCCGAGGGTTCAGCGCCGAGAAAGGATCCTGGAACACAATCTGCATCTGACTGCGGTACGGCAGCATTTGCTTCATGCTGAACTGGTGCAGTGGCTGGCCGTTAAACCACATGGCGCCTTTGGCACTCAGCAGACGTAATAGCGCCAGCCCGGTGGTGCTTTTCCCCGAACCAGATTCTCCTACCAGCCCAACGCTTTCCCCGGCCTTCAGCTCAAAACTCAAATCCTTCAGTGCATAATGATGACCGACCGTGCGGCGCAGCAAACCGCGCTTGATTGGGAAGCTGACCTGCAGGTTTTCCACCTTCAGCAGCGGAGCGGCATCCGCTGGCAAGGGCAGCGGATCGCCCACGTTCTCCGCCGCCAGCAATTGCTGGGTGTAAGGATGCTGCGGCTGGCTAAACAGGCGGACACGGTCGTTCTGCTCAACGCATTGGCCCTGGCGCATCACCGCCACGTTGTCCGCCAGGCGACGCACAATATTCAGGTTGTGGGTGATAAACAGCAGCCCCATGCCCATTTCCTGCTTCAGCTCCTTCAGCAGCAGCAGAATTTGCGCCTGGATAGTCACATCAAGCGCGGTGGTGGGTTCATCCGCGATCAGCAATTTGGGCTGGGTCAGCACCGCCATGGCGATCATCACCCGCTGCCGCTCGCCGCCGGAAAGCTGATGCGGATAGTCTTTCAACCGTCCTTTGGCATTGCGGATACCGACGCGATCCAGGCATTGGATGATCTCGCCGCGTGCGACGTCGCGCCGCATGCCGCGATGCAGCGCCAGTACTTCGGCCAGCTGTTTTTCAATGGTGTGCAGCGGATTGAGCGACACCATCGGCTCCTGGAAAATCATCGAAATCTGGTTGCCGCGCACCTTGCGTAGCTCGGCCTCTGGCGCATGCAGCAGCGAATTGCCGTTGAACTGGATATCGCCGGCGGTATAGACCACCGGAGGCGAGGGCAGCAGGCGCAATACCGACAGCGCAGTGACGCTTTTGCCTGAACCGGACTCACCCACCAACGCCAGCGTCTCTGCCTTTTCGATCTGCAGCGAAAGGCCGTTGACCACCGGGTTCAATACCTCTCCCTGACGAAAAGCCACGCCGAGATCCTGAATTGAAAGCAGAGGAGTGCTAGCCATATTAATGCGCCTTGCTGGGGTCAAAGGCGTCGCGTACCGCTTCGCCGATAAAAATGAGTAAAGACAGCAGCACCGCCAGCACCAGGAAAGCGGTGATGCCGAGCCACGGCGCCTGAAGGTTGTTCTTGCCCTGCAGCAACAGTTCGCCGAGCGACGGGGAGCCTATCGGCAGGCCGAAGCCGAGGAAGTCGAGCGAGGTCAGGGTCGTGATGGAGCCGCACAGAATAAACGGCAAGAAAGTCAGCATCGCCACCATCGCATTGGGCAGCATATGGCGATACATAATGACCCGATCCTGCACCCCCATGGCGCGTGCGGCGCGGATATAGTCGTAGTTGCGGGTACGCAAGAACTCCGCGCGCACCACGCCCACCAGACTCATCCAGCCGAATAAAATGGTGATGCCGAGCAGCCACCAGAAATTGGGTTGTACGATGCTCGACAACAAAATGATCAAAAACAGCGTCGGCATGCCCGACCACACCTCGATAAAGCGCTGGCCCCACAGGTCTATGCGCCCGCCGTAGTAGCCCTGTACGGCACCGACGCAAACGCCAATCACGCTGGAGAACAGCGTCAACGCCAGTCCGAACAGCATCGAAATACGAAAGCCATACAGCACGCGGGCCAGAACGTCGCTGCCGTTGCCGTCGGTGCCCAACAGATTGTGGCGTGAAGGCGCGGAGGGGAAGGGCACTTCGGTAGCGAAATTGATGGTGTCATAACTGAAACGGATCGGCGGCCAAACAGCCCAGCCGTGGCTGTCGATCTGTTTTTTTACGAAGGGATCCTGATAGTCGGTGGCGGTGTTCAGCTCGCCGCCGAAGGTGGTCTCGCTGTAGTCGATGATGAACGGCAGATACAGGCGCCCTTCGTAGCGCACCAGCAGTGGCCTGTCGTTGGCGATCAGGTTGGCCCCCAGGCTGAGGACAAACAGCACCAGAAAAATCCACAGCGACCAGTAGCCGCGGCGGTTGCTGCGAAAACGTGCCCAGCGCGCCTGGTTAATTGGGCTTAAGCGGCTCATTGGCGGGCCTCGAAATCAATACGCGGATCGACCAGGGTATAGGTGATATCGCTGAGAATATTCAACAGCAGGCCAATCAGCGTGAAGATATACAGCGTGCCGAACATCACCGGATAATCGCGCTGCAGCGTGGCGTCATAGCCTAACAGGCCCAGCCCGTTAAGCGAGAACATAACCTCGATCAGTAAAGAGCCGGTGAAAAACATGCTGACAAAGGTCGCCGGGAAGCCGGCGATCACCAGCAACATGGCATTGCGAAACACGTGACGATAAAGGATTTTGTTCTCGTCCAACCCTTTGGCGCGGGCGGTAACCACGTACTGTTTGCGGATCTCGTCGAGGAACGAATTTTTGGTCAGCATGGTCAGGGTGGCGAAACCGCCAATCACCGTCGCCAGAACGGGCAGGGTGATATGCCACAGGTAGTCGGTGATTTTGCTGTACCACGGCAGGGTATCGAAATTGCTGGAAACCAGACCACGCAGCGGGAACCAGTCGAGATAGCTGCCACCGGCGAACAGCACAATCATCAGAATGGCGAACAGAAAAGCGGGAATGGCGTAACCGATGATAATCAGGGTGCTGCTCCAGGTGTCGAAGGCGCTGCCGTTATGTACGGCTTTGCGGATCCCCAGCGGGATCGACACCAGGTAAATGATCAGCGTACTCCACAGCCCCAGCGTAATGGAGACTGGTAGGCTATGACCGACCAGCTGCATCACCGACGCGCCGCGGAACAGGCTGTCGCCGAAGTCGAGGCGCATGTAATTCCACAACATGGTGAAATAGCGCTCGTGCAGCGGCTTGTCGAAGCCATAGCGTTTGGTGATTTCGGCGATCACTTCCGGATCCAACCCGCGGGAGCCGCGGTATTGACTGTCCGTGGCACTGGCAACGCCGGTGCGCGCATGCCCCAGGCCGTCGCCTATTCCGCCGCCGCCGAAGCCGCTGCTCTGGCCCATTTCGATAGTGGCGATGGCCTGATCGACCGGGCCACCGGGCGCAATTTGCACGATAAAAAAGTTAATGGTGATGATCGCCCACAGGGTGGGGATAATCAGCAGCAGTCTGCGAATTAAATAAGCCGCCATCGCAGATTCCTTATTGTTGTTGAGTCGGCAAACGCGCCGCCTTATTGACGTCAAACCACCAGTTATCGAAGCCGATCACATAGGCCGGGCGGATAGGCGGCGTGGAGAATTTGTCCCAGTACGCGTAGCGATCGTGATTGGAATACCACATCGGCAGCATGTACCTGTTCCAGGTCAGTACCCGATCCAACGCCCTGCCCAGCGGCAGCAGGGCTTTCTCGTCGCCCTGGTGCGCGGCGATCTGCCTGACCAGGCTGTCGACGGCCGGATCGGTGACGCCGGGGGTATTCCAACTGGAGTTGATGTATTTGGAATCCCAAAGCGTCTCAAGGCTGGAGCTTGGGAAGGGCATAGCCAAATAGACCGTCGGCATCATGTCGAAATCACCGTCTCGCATACGCTTAGTGAACTGGGATATGTCGATCTCACGGATCTGCATATCGATGCCCAGCCGTTTCAGGTTGTGCTGGAACGGCAATACGTACTGGAAGTTGCTGCCGCTCAGCAGCATCAGTTCGAAGCTGAAGGGCTGGCCGGTTTTGCTGTTCACCAACCGCTGGTTTTTCACTTCCCAGCCGGCCTGGTTCAGCAACTGCGTGGCTTTCAGCAGGTTCTGGCGATCGTTGCCGCTGCCGTCGGAGGACGGTGGCTGGTAGATACTGGTGAAGACTTCCGCCGGTACCTTGCCCTTCAGCGGTGCCAGCAGCGCCAATTCAGCCGCGTCAGGATAACCGCTGGCGGCGTAAGGCGTATTTTGGAAATAGCTGTTGGTGCGTTGATAGGCATTGTAATACAGCGCCTTGTTCATCCAGTCAAAATCAAACGCCAGTGTGATCGCCTCGCGAACCTTGGGGTCGGCAAACAGCGGGCGTCTCATGTTGAAGGCCATCCAGCGGGTATTTTGCGCCGACTGGTTGGTTTCGTCCTGTTTGATTATATAGTTGCGGGCGAAATTGCCCCCCTGGTACTGGGTTGCCCAGTTTTTTGGCGAGCCTTCAATGCGGAAGTCATAGGCACCGGCCTTAAAGGCTTCCAGCGCAACTTTATCGTCCAGGTAGTAGTCGTAGCGGATGCTGTCGAAGTTAAAACGGCCACGGTTAACCGGCAGGTTAGCCGCCCAATAATCTCGCACGCGCTGATAGGTAATATATTGGCCTAGGCGGTAGCTGGCAATCTTGTACGGCCCGCTGCTGAGCGGCGGCGTGCTCAGGGGTTCATTCAACTTGTGATCTTTCCAGAAGCTTTGCGGCAATATGGGTAGGCTAAACAGCCCCAGCAGTTTGTCTTTATCCGGCTGCGGGAATTCGATACGTACCGTCAGACGTGAGATAGCCTTGACCGTAATGCCTTTGTAAGCGACGCGAAACTGCGGTACGCCCTCGGTCATAAACTTGTTAAAGGTGAAGGCCACGTCGGCGGCGGTGATGGGCGTGCTATCGTGGAAGCGGGCGCGGGCGTTGATATCGATCTCTACCCAGCGCATGTCGGCCGGGAAGCGGGCAGATTCGGCAATCAGCGGGTAGTAGCTGCCTATTTCATCGTCCGAGGTAGTAAACAGAGAGTCATACAATGCGTCGGTGCGTTCGCCGGGCACGCCGCGGGGGGCGTAGCGGTTGAAGTTATCATAGGTGCCGATCGCTGCCAGCCGCACATCGCCACCTTTGGGCGCCGCCGGGTTAACGTAGTCGTAATGGCTAAAGTCGGTGGAGTACTTGGGCTCACCGAGCTGGGCGAAAGCATAGCTTTCATTGAGGGTTTCAGCCTGCAGACCGAAACTCAGTGCTGAGAGCACCAGGGCAGCAAAAACGCGCACGGACATCTTGACGGTAAGCTCCTGCTGTAAAGTCAATTAAGCCTGCGGCCAGCATAACATTTGCCGCCGCGCCGCAGGGTAAAGAAGTTAAAAGATCAGCCCTTTAGCGCCTGATGATCCATCACGGTATGGGCATTGCAGAAGGCCACGAAGTTGTCGATACTCAGTGGTCTGCTGTAATAATATCCCTGCATGAAATTCACGTCCTGTTCCTGCAGAAAGCTCACCTGTTCTGCGGTTTCTACGCCTTCCGCTACGGTTTGCATCTTCAGCTTTTTCGCCAGCGAAATCACCGCGTCCAGGACCGGGGCGGTGACCGTGTCCTGGCCGATGGAGTTAACGAAACCACGATCTATTTTCAGATAATCCATGCTAAAGCGTTCCAGATAGATCAGCGCGCTGTGGCCGGTACCGAAATCATCAATGGCGATCTCGATGCCCTGCTGGTGCAGCCAGTCGAACTCCGCCAGCGCATTGCCTTCTTCCACCATGCCGCGCTCGGTAATCTCAAAGACCAACGTAAAGTAATCGCCCGGCAGTTGCGCCAGCAATTCATACACGTCGTGATGGAAGGAGGGGGCGCTAAGATGGGAAGGGGAGATGTTCAGACCGAGCTTGGCCCCCTGCGGTAGCGCCGTCGCCAGCTTGGGTGCATCTTCGGCAATCAGGCGGAACAGATGGCGCGTTAGCGGCACAATCAGCCCTTCGCTTTCGGCATAGGGAATAAACAGATCCGGCGGGATGCGGCCTTCAATCGGATGCTGCCAGCGGATCAAGGCTTCCAGCCCGCCGATGGTGCCGCTTTGGGTATGGAACACCGGCTGATATTCGATAAAGAATTCGTTGCGCTTGATACCGCGCATCAGGGCGCGTTCCGGGCTCTGGCGCAGCAACAGCATGTAATAGCAGAGCACGCCGATCATTAATGACAGTACCAGGCTGCCCATCAGGGTGAGGCGAATATCGTTGGGCGTCAGCTTTTGGTTATAAAACAGAATGGTCATCGGCGTGCCGGCGATAGAGATGCGATCGGCTTTCTCGTTCGGTAACTGGTTCACCGGCATTAAATTCGGACTAAAGCTGGTCAGCGCACGATCGCCCAGGATAATAGCAATCGCCGGTGCCCGCTCCGGGCGAGAGGTAAACAACTGATAGGGCATAAGCGCGATATCCAGCGTCGCCAGCACACCGGTGTCTTCTTTTCCTGGTTGACGTAACCAGACGGCTACTGCCGGTTTCCCCGGTACCAGCGGCGTTCCCTGCTGCAATTTGAGATCCAACGACTGATGCGGGTCAATCTCCGGATAGATGTTTTTCAGCGCCAGCATCATTTCGCCGGTGGCCGAAGAGCAATAGGCAAAGCCATTTTTTACCAGCATAAAAGTGCGTACGCCGGAATGGAAAGCAGCCTGGTAAGTAATATCCGGTTGGCTGGCAGAACAGGGGCGGTCAATCAGCGGCATTAACTGCTGCATGATGGTTGTCAGATCATTAAGCGTATCGGCTGTGAATTTTTGTGTGCGTTGCTCGACCCGATGTTGATATTGCGTGCGCTGGTGGTCAATCAGAGAGAGTGTAATCGCCATGAACAGGATAAAAAAGACCAGGGCTACGATGGCGCTTTTAGCCAAACTGCGTCGTCTGTGAGAGACGTGGCGTGCAAATGCCCTTTTCAAGCCCATAAACCTGCCCCCTGAGCACGGCGTATCAATTTGTTTTTGTTATAGAGTGACTGCGTAATATATCCCAACGGCGCTGTTGCAGTCATTATTCATCGATTATTTAACGGTTGTTAATCGTTTAAATCAGGCATGACTACCATTATCCCATTTGACGATAATAGGTGAGTTTTTCATCGGTGCGTAGTTTCCTACAAATAATATCGCGAAATACTGGGATAGGGGCAAAGCGCTGCGAACGGATAATAAGATCTCACTCCGGAGCAGACAGCGCTGCAAAAAAAAACGCTGCCCGAAGGCAGCGTTCTATCGCTCGTTTGGTATTCAGGACAATCAGGTCATGCGCCGTCAGCTGCTGGTAAGCACCCGGCGGGCTTCGCGATAACGTTTATTCCAGTAGTTATCGCTCAGTTTCGAAATCATCACGCCGTTGCTGGTAGAGGCATGAACGAATTGATCGTTACCTAAATAGATGCCGACGTGGCGCCCGGTTGAACCGGCGCGGAACAGCACCAGATCGCCAGGACGCAGTTTGGTGCGCAAGATTTTCTTGCCCATGTCTTCCTGTTCGTAGGTCGAACGCGGTAAGTCCATGCCAAACTGTTCGCGGAAAGTACGCTGTACAAACGCCGAGCAATCGATGCCGCGCTTGGTTTCACCGCCTAAACGGTAGCGAACGCCTTTCCAGTCTGCATACTGATCCATAATCTTTGACTTGACGTCAACGTTACGGACCATTGCTTCGAATTCATCCTGAGAGGCTTGCAGTAAAAGACCGTCTTTGTCATTAACTGCACGCATCTCAGTTTGTGCGTTATTCAAGTTCGAAGTGTGAGTCGTGCTGCACGCGGAGAGCATTACCGCTGCGGCAATTGCAGGTACTACCCGCAAAAAATATCTCAGAAACGGTTGAGATTTGACCATTGTTATTGTTTTCCCTTGAAGTCCTTAACGACGTCAGTCGCTACCTGAAAAATGCCAAACGGAACGAGACTAATCTGCAGCTGTTTTAACGACAATCAGTTACCTCTGAAAACGTGCTGGAACGCACATTTTTAGTGGATTTGAAGCTGAGTCAGGTTAAACCAGGCACAAACGCATCCGAGATTACCGTAACGAATTGGGGATTGCGAGCCTTTTTCCACCCTTTTTTATATGAATTTGTGATGTAACATAATGTAAATCTTCATATAAAAAACGCTGATTGTCCGTTGTGATGGTTTTGCGTGAAATCAGGTGGCGAAAGCGTTAACGCGCTGATGGGGAAATAAACGAAATGCGGTGGGGAAATAATCAGGAGGCCGGCGGGCCTCCTGGGGATCATAACCAATAGTTATGACTATGCTGGACGGTGTTTACCGGGTAGCAGGCGATTCAGACCCCGGATCAGCACATCGCTAAACGGCGTCATCAGACACCAGCTGGCGCCAACCAGCACCACCGACAGCGAGCCGACGGCAATATCGGTAAACCAGTGGGCACCAATCATCACGCGCGGCAATGAAAATACCACCGTAATCAGCAGCGCGACGGCGAACGCGCGACGGTTGAAGTAACGCAACATAAAGCAGGAAAATATCATCAGCATCATGCCGTGATCGCCGGGGAAGCTGTCGCCTGAAGCGTCTTTAGTCGGAATACCGGTCAGTTCGCTGACGCGGTTAATATTCTCAAAGCTCAGCGACGGGCTAGGGTGTTTGACCGGCAGCAAATGCCCAAGCTGGTTCAGCACCACGGCGGTCAGCAGCATAACAACGCCGGTAATCAACAAGCGGCGACGGCCGGCGCCATCCTGCTGCAGGTAAAAGCACAGGTACAACAACCCCATGGCCAGCAGCGAAATGACGTCAAAGGCGCGGTTATTGGTGATAGCCACCAGATGTAAAAAACCGGGATCGGTAGCCAGATGACGATTAAAGAAGAAGAAAATTTCCGAATCCAGAGTAAACCAATAACCGTGATTCGCCGGCAGGAACCAGGACAAGAACAGCACAATGCCCAATATATTGAAGAAAATGATGAGGGGTAAGTTGCGGCGAGTCATGGCATAACCTGTAGTCTGTCTAAAGAGTAAAAGGGCATTAACGGTAAAGATCTCAACTTAAACGAATACTAAACAGCTTGGATTGCAACGCGTTCCAGTCCGCATTCTCGCTGTGAATCAGTTCAATTCGGCTGTCCAACGGTGTAACAGGGCGCGTTTCGATATTGAGATCTTGCCCCTGACGGTTGATTAAAAGTGTACCTTCAGCAATACGTACCACACCTTTGGCGCGTTCGACCGGCGCCAGACGTATCCACTCCATAATGCCAACGGTGTCGAACACCGTATCGGCGTCAAAAATCCAACCACAGCTGTTAAAACCCTGGCCCTGGTTAAGCGCTCGACGCCAGCGGGAAGTTTCCGGCAGTCGCAATGCGGCCAGGCCCTGTGTTTTGGCATGACTATGATGATGTTGTGCATCGGGTAATTCTGTACGATTAGTGCGAGGTTGGCCGAGCCACGCGACATTGGCCTGACCGCGTTCAATATGATAAAGCGGACGCTGGTGGCCATCCTGTTCCATCCATTGCTGCAGGGCCATCAGATCTTGCGGCTGATAGGTGTCGCTTTTGCTGGCCAGAATAATGTCGGCGGCCGCCAGTTGATCGCGGAAGTTTTCGTTGTCGCGGTAACGCGGTTCGCTGAGTTGGCGTGCATCCAACAGGCACAGCGTGGCCTGCAGATCGATCCAACCGGCGTAACTGTCTTGCGTCAGCAATGACAGGATCTGTTTCGGATGACCAAGCCCGGTGGGTTCGATCAGCAAGCGATCAGGCTTGTTTTGTTGCAGCAACATGTTCAGCCCGACCTGCATCGGCAGCCCGTTCACGCAACACATGCAGCCGCCAGGGATCTCCTTCAACACTGCGCCGCTGTCAGCCAGCAGCGCGCCGTCGATGCCAATTTCACCGAACTCATTCACCAGCACCGCCCAGCGTTCATGTTCCGGCTTGTTAGCCAGCAAATGGCGGATGGTGGTGGTTTTGCCGCTGCCGAGAAAACCGGTGATCAGGTTAGTTTTAGTCATTAATTATTCCTGATGTTAATGAATTTAAGGGCAATAGTTTGGCCATTCTACTTCACCAGGCAGGATGGCGCTGCTCTCCCTGCGTTAAGTCACAAATCCGACAGATTGAGATACGTCATTTTAAAGCAACAAAATGGCGATCATCATTAGGAAAAATCCCAGCAAAACCCGGATATTACCTAAGGGAAATAGTTGTTAGTAGCTTGTTTTAACTTTGTTAATTGCCCGATTACCCGCCAAATAAATGCCCTTACCTTGCGATTATTCCTAAGAAGATCCTCTATGTTTAAATTGGCTTAACAAAAAATGAGGTTGCCATGAATGTCTTTCGGTTATTTTTGATCGCAGGAATGTTGTTTTCATGGACGGCAGTAAGTCATGCAGGAACCACTGGCGGAGTTATTCGTTTTGTCGGATCTATTGTGGAAAGCCCCTGTACGGTGAAAGTTACCGCTTCAACGGCCAATACGCAATGTTACCGAAATGGGCAGCACTATCAAGACCAACAGGCCCTGTCGAAATTTGATGCTACACGCAAAGAACTGCCGCTGAATTTAGGTTCGACCGAAATGAAGTGGGTGGATCAACAGAAAAAACTTGCAGTGATGACGGTAGTTTATCGTTAAGTCGTTCGGCGATGCCGGATGATATCCGGCATCGTCATTTTCCCCGCTTTACGCCTTGTTCAATGGCTAAGCCAGCTGAGTCGACACCCAGTTTTGCACCGTTTGACGCGCACCGCGATCGCGTAATGACAAGTAGGCGCGGGTGACCGCCGTGACAAATTCCTCGTTGGCCGCCAACTGCTCACCAAAAATAGCCGTTAGACCCAACAGGGCTTTTACCCGTTGTTCATCATCCGGCGTTGAAGCCACTGTCTGTTGCAGCGTAGCCAATAACGGATCGCGGATGTCTATTGGCTGCCCGGCATCATCCACGCCGCCGACATAGCGCATCCAGCCCGCCACCCCGAGAGCCAGACCGGCATAGCTGCCGCCATGCTGCAGATGCCAACGCACCGAGTCCAGCATACGCTGCGGTAATTTTTGCGTGCCGTCCATGGCGATTTGCCAGGTACGGTGTTGCAACGCCGGGTTGCTGTAGCGCTCAATCAGCTGTGCTGCATAGGCGGGCAAATCGATGCCGCTAACGTTCAGCGTCGGCGCCTGTTCGGCCAGCATCAGGTGGAGTGCGGCGCGGCGATAAGACTCATCGCCCATACAGTCGTTGATGTACTGATAGCCCCCAAGATACCCGAGATAGGCCAGGAAAGAGTGGCTGCCGTTCAGCATGCGCAGTTTCATCTGCTCAAAAGGCAGCACGTCATTGACCAACTGCGCACCGGCCCGTTCCCAGGCTGGGCGGCCGGCGACAAAGTTATCCTCAACGACCCACTGGATAAAGGGTTCGCAGGCGATGGCGCATTCATCACGAACGCCGCCGAGTGCCTCGGCCACTTCATCCAGCGTCTCTGGCGTAGCGGCGGGAACGATACGGTCTACCATGGTGCTGGGGAAGCTCACCTCGCGGGCAATCCAGTCGGCCAGCGCGCCGTCGCGCGCTTCGGCCAAACCGACGATCGCGTTACGCAGCACGTGGCCGTTTTCCGGGATGTTGTCGCAAGAGAGCAGGGTAAAGGCGGGCAGCCCACGTTCCAGACGCAGGCGCAGCGCCTCCACCAGTATCCCCGGCACGGTGGAAGGCTCGCCGGGATTCGCCAGATCGGCGCGGATCGCCTGATGTTGAAGATCCAGTTTTCCGCTGCCGGGTTCAATGCAATAGCCTTTTTCGGTAATGGTCATCGAGACAATCGCCACCTGTGGCTCTGCCAGCTTTTCCAATACGGCGCCAATCCCTTCCAGCTTGCGGTGTACGCTCTCATGCACCGCACCGATCACGATAGCCTGATTACTCGCCGCGCCTTTTTCCAGCACGCTGTAAAGATGGTCCTGCTGGCGCAGCGTCCGGAACAAATTATCACCGCCGAACAGGCTGATTTCGCAGATCCCCCAGTCGCCGCCCTGACGATTCAACACTCGATCGGTCAGTAGCGCCTGGTGGGCGCGGTGAAAGGCGCCAAATCCAATGTGCACCATGCGGCTCTGTAATGCGCTGCGATCGTAACCTGGCTGCTGGACGGCATCCGGAAGCGGCGTGTTGGCGATAGTCTTCATGCAAAGCTCCAAGGCTGAGTAAAGGTGTTGGCGGTTAACTTTAAAAGTTATCAGACCAGTTTTTTGTGCAGAATACGGCGCTCCTTCTGCCGGGGTTGCACGAATTTTCTGCCGCCAGTGTAAGGCTGTAAGCGCACTAATTACATGTGCGCGTGCAAAATAAGCCAGATCCGTGAAGTGGATCAACCAATCGCGGTTTCACTTTTGACAGCAATTGGCGAAAGAGTAAGGTGAAAGATAACCGATATCTATTTTATTTTGGTATGACAAGATGGCTGGAGCAGGGCGATCTTTATCACTTCCGCGATACTGGGCAATTTTTACAAGGATAAATAATGGAACAAACATGGCGTTGGTATGGGCCGAACGATCCGGTCTCTCTTGATGATGTGCGCCAGGCCGGCGCCACTGGCGTCGTCACCGCCTTGCACCATATCCCGAATGGCGAGGTGTGGCCGGTCGAAGAGATCAAGGCCCGTCAGGCCCTATTGGCGGAGAAAGGCTTGGTGTGGTCGGTGGTGGAAAGTATCCCGGTGCATGAGGAGATCAAAACCCACAGCGGCCATTACCGGCAGCATATCGCTAACTATCAGCAATCGCTGCGTAACCTCGCGGCCTGCGGCATCGACACCGTGTGCTACAACTTTATGCCGATCCTGGACTGGACGCGCACCGATCTGGAGTATTTACTGCCGGACGGGTCGAAAGCGTTGCGTTTCGATCAGACCGCCTTCGCGGCTTTTGATCTGCATATCCTGCAACGCGCTGGCGCAGAGCAGGATTACACGCTGCAAGAACAGGAGCAGGCTGCAACCTATTTTTCCGCGATGAACGATGCGGAGGTTGCCAAGCTGACCGGCAATATTATCGCCGGATTACCGGGGGCCGAAGAGGGCTATACCCTCGATCAATTCCGCGCCCGCCTGGCGGAGTACGATGGGATCGACAAGGCGCAGCTGCGAGAGAATATGGCGGTGTTCCTGCGCGCCATTGTGCCGGTGGCGGAGGACGTTGGCGTGCGTTTGGCGGTGCATCCGGACGATCCGCCGCGGCCGATTTTGGGGTTGCCGCGCATCGTCTCTACCATTGAAGATATGCAGTGGTTCAAGCAAACGGTCGACAGCCGGTATAACGGCTTCACCATGTGTACCGGCTCTTACGGCGTACGGGCGGATAACGATCTGGTGCGGATGATCGAAACCTTCGGCGATCGCATCCACTTCACCCATTTACGTGCTACCTGTCGCGAAGAAAACCCGAAAAGTTTCCACGAGGGTGCGCATCTGCAAGGCGACGTGGACATGGTGGCGGTGATCGAGGCGATCCTCACTGAGGAGCAACGGCGCCATCAGGCAGGCGATCGCCGGCCGATCCCGATGCGTCCCGACCATGGACACCAGATGCTGGACGATCTGAAGAAAAAAACCAACCCGGGCTACTCGGCGATTGGTCGTTTGAAGGGGTTGGCGGAACTGCGCGGGGTGGAGCTGGCGCTTAAACGCCGCTTCTTCCCGGATTTGCCTTAAGCCATTAAAAAGGGGCCATACAGGCCCCAGAATATCGACTAGTCAGCGCGGCTCATGTAGCGGCGCTCGGCAATATGAATGCGGATTTTGTCACCGGCACTGAGGTATTCCGGTACCTGAATGGTCAGGCCAGTCGCCATGGTGGCCGGCTTGTTGCGGGCACTGGCAGAGGCACCTTTGATGCCCGGGGCGGTGTCGACAATTTCCATATCCACGGTCTGCGGCAGTTCCAGCGCCAACACCTGGCCATCCAGGGTCAGTACCTGCATGCCCGGCAGACCGCCTTCAGGAATAAACAGCAGTTCATCTTCGATCTGGTCTTTCTTAAAGATATACGGGGTGTAATCCTCGTCATCCATAAATACGTATTCTTCGCCGTCGATATAAGAGAAGTTCACCTTGCGGCGTGACAGGCTAATGGTGTCCAGAATATCGTCGCCCTTGAAACGCTCTTCAACCTTCAGCCCGGTGCGGACGTCAGAGAAGCGCATTTTGTACAAGGTGCTGGCGCCGCGCGCGCTTGGGCTTTGCACATCAATGTCTTTCACCAGCAGCAGTTTGCCGTTGTAGTTGATCGCCATGCCGCGCTTAATTTCGTTAGCTTTTGCCATATAAAATAACCTGCAATGAAGAGTATTTGGGAAGTTGCGACAAGTTACTCGCGCCGCTGATTTCAGGCAAGCAGATCGAGCAAAAACAGTGACAGAAAAAGGGGACGGCGGGCGCCATCCCCTCAAATTGCTGACAACGTCCTTTGCAGTTAAAAGTTCTGTTCTGGGGGCAAATAAAAACAAAGGATGGTGTCTTCTGATTTACCTCAAACATCCGAAAACCACGTTTTTCGGGTGTTTGTCATCAGACTAAGGGGACGGCGGGCGCCATCCCCTACGGTATTACTGGAACACCGGTAACAGACCCAGCAATGCCAACACGTGCGCGACGGCGTTGATCACCCCGAACAGAATGATGAACAGGATCATGCCGTAGCCACCGGGAGCGCGATATTGCGCTTCGGTAAAGCGGCGGCGGCTGGCACGCGCCATCATGGCCGGCACTATTACCGCCCAAACGGTGGCGGCCAGGCCGGCGAAGCCGATGGCGTAAAGGAAGCCGTTCGGGAACAGCAGGGCGGCAATGGTCGGCGGCGCGAACGTCACCAGCGCGGTTTTGCTGCGTCCGACGGTGTCATCGCTGAATTTGAAGAAGTCTGCCAGGTAATCGAACAACCCCAGCGACACCCCGAGGAATGAGCTCGCCAGCGCCATATAAGAGAAGGCGTTCAGTAGCTGGCCGACGGTCTGGCTGCTGGAAACGTTGCCCATCTGCTTGAGCAGGCTGCCAATGTTGCCGCCTTCGGCAATCACCTGTTTGAAGGCATCGCGGGCGATGTTGCCCTGAATCACATACTGCCACAGGATATAGATCGCCAGCGCCAGCAGGGTGCCGTACACCAGGCTACGCACGACTGCGCCGCTGTCTTTGTGGTAGTACTTCACCAGTCCCGGCACGTTGCCGTGGTAACCGAAGGAGGTCAGCAGATAAGGCAGCGCCGCCAGGGCGTAAGGCAGATAGCTGGCCTGGTCGTCACCGCGGTTGAACAGTACTGCCGGCTGCACATGCGTGAACATGTCGCCCACCGACATCACAAAGGTGATCACCATACCGCCGATCAGGATCGTGCTCAGGCGATCAACTGCGCGGGTGGAGAGCCACACGATAAACGCCACCACCACGGCAAACACCAACCCGGCGGTGGACTGCCCGACGCCGACGATACCTTCCAGCGTGTGGGCGATAATCGAGCCACCGGCGGAGATATAGGCATAGGTGAGGATGTACAGGACAAAGGCAATGGAAATACCGTTAATGGCGTTCCAGCCTTTACCCAGCAGATCTTTGACGATGGTGTGGAAGCTGGCGCCGCTTGGGTAGTGCAGAGCGGCCTCCAGGATCATCAGGCCAGAAATCAGCATGCAGGCCCAGGTATAAACCAGCAGCGCGACGGAGCCGCTGAACCACACGCCAGAAGTGACGATGGGAATGGAGAACATGCCGGCGCCGACGGCGGTGCCTGCAATGATCATCGCGCCGCCAAGCACTGAAGGGCGGGAAAGCTTCTGGATGGTGTCCGCGGACATTTTTGCTCCTGATTGGCCTCGTCGGCCGTGGATTCTTTTGTACTAGCTCAATGGTACATGTGCGGTTGGCGCATGTAAAGCCGCTAATGCGCTTGTTTCATGCATTAATTGGCGGCGGAAGGGGAGTTTATGGCAATTTGCGGGCGGGTGAGAAAACGGGGCGATTCACGATTTAAAACGCGAGATGTAAAGATTCGCGCGCCAATACGGATTATGCTGGCGGCCGATGAGCGCGACTGATATTGTCGCGCTTCAATTCCGCCAGCCCACCGGGAGACTCGCTGATGGACTGTCGTACCGACTGCGGCGCCTGTTGTATTGCGCCTTCAATATCCAGCCCGATCCCCGGCATGCCTAACGGCAAGCCCGCCAACACCCGCTGCATTCATCTGAGCGAGCAGCTGCGTTGTGGCCTGTTTCATTCACCGCTGCGGCCCAAGGTCTGCGGCAGCCTGCAGGCCAGCCGCGAAATGTGCCATGACCACCGCGACCAGGCATTTGTCTATCTGATCAAGCTGGAAGCGGATACTGCACCTTAAGCGTCTTTCAGTTTCCACAGGCACAGCACCGCGCCGACCACCATCGCCAACGCGGAATAAAACACCGCGTGATAGTTCCAGACCTCCGCCACCACGCCGGCGATTGAACCGGCAAAAATCCAGCCCACGCGCGTAGTGTTGGTAAACAAAGTGGTTGCTGCCCCAGCCTGACCGGGCATCAAATCTTGAAAATAGAGCATACCAATGCCTGCCAGCACGCCAATAAACGCCGCGTTGAGCAATTGCAGGGCAATCAGTTGCCAGGTGCCGGTGATAAACAGTAACCCGAAGTAAAACAGTAGGCCCGCCGCCACCGCGCAACGCATCAGGAAACGTTTACCGAAGCGCTTCGCTACCATGCCGGCCAGCAACATGGTCGGTATCTCCAGCCCGGCCGCCGTCCCCATCAATATTCCGGCCAACCTTTCCGGCAGTTGCAGCTCATGCACCATATACAGTGGCATATTGATTAAATACATGCTGTTGGCGGTCCACATAAAGGTGCAGGCTAAAAACAGCAGCAGCGTATCGCGGCGATTTTTCCGCGGAGCTTCCAGCGTGGTGCTGGAAGCCACCGGCGTTTTACGCATCGACGGCAGCATTTTCCACACCAGCACGCCACACAGGATAAACGCTGCGGCGGCGGCCAGATACATCACCTTAAAACCGAATCCCAATGCCAGCGCGAAGGCGATAGGCGGCCCAATAACCCAGGCGAGAGAAACCTGAGCCCGCAGAATAGAGCTGAACATTACCGCTTCGCGGCCGGTGTGGTCGGCGTGTTCGCGCGCCAGAGCGAACATCTGCGGGTTGGCGGTCGAGCCGAAGCTGGTCAGCATTACGCCGACTGCCAGCAACAGATAATAATTACGGTTCCAGGCGAACAGTACACAGCCCAGTGCCCCTAACATGCAGCAGAGGAAGATCAGCGTTTTGCGATCCCCTTTTTGATCCGAACGTCGAGCCAGAAACTGGCTGACCAGGATGCCGATCACCGCGCTGCCGGTGAAAAATAACCCAACCATGGAAGGGCGCACCTTCACCTCGGTTGCCAGCAACAGGCTCAGCGTCGGGGTTTGTAACGCACCGGCAATCCCGGTGAGGAACGCCACCACTAAAAAGGCCAGCGAAGTCAGATCGGGCGAGCGTCGCGTTACCGCAGTTGAAGTAGGCATAGAGGTCAGCAAATAGCCGTAAATGAGGGAGTCGCGCGCATAATACGCCTGTTTAAAAAGAACAAAAACCGGTTTCATTCTGCTTAATGGTAAAAAGTTCTTTCCTGCATAAGGCTAAAAAAAGGGCGATGTCACCATCGCCCTGGGTATGACAAACTTCGACGTTAGGCGCCAGCCGGCACGTCGTGCGCGGTGTTTTTCAGCACCTCGCCCTGATACTTCTCGATCTGCAACTGTGCCATTTGCCCGCAGTTACCCTGAGCCAGGCTGGAGGAGCCGACGTCGAAGGTCAGGCAGTTGACGTTGCCGTTCTTGCACAGCGAACCCGGCTGTGACGGATCGGCCGGATCGAACCAGGCACCTTCGCTGATGCGCACCACGCCAGGGCGCACGTCTTCGCTCACCACCGCACCCACCAGGATCTGGCCGCGATCGTTAAAGGCCCGCACCAGATCGCCATTGGCAATGCCGCGTGACTGGGCGTCCTGCGGGTGGATCACAATCGCTTCCCGATCGGCTACCGCGTATTTCTTGCGCAGTGGCGTGTTGTCGAGCTGCGAATGCAGGCGGTTGATCGGGTGCGCGGTGTTCAGCGACAGCGGGTATTTCACCGCTTCCGGGCCGCGATACCATTCATGCGGCGGCATCCATGTCGGAATACCTGGGCAATCCTGATACTTCATTTTGGCAATGGCGTCGGAGTAGATCTCGATTTTACCGGATGGCGTCCCCAGTGGATTGAGCAGCGGGTTTTCACGATAGTCGGCGAAACGCACCCATTGGGTATTGGCCTCCGGCACCGGGAAGCGCACGTAATTGTTGGACTCCCAGAACATGTCGAACGGTGGCAGGGCGACCCGGGCAGCACGTGCCTGAGTTTTCATGTCATCGTACATGCCTTTCAGCCATTGGGTTTCATCTTTGCCTTCGGTAAAGGCGTCCTGCACCCCCAGCTTGGCCGCCATGGCCGCGAAAATATCGAAATCGCTGCGTGATTCATGCTGCGGCGCGACGCACTGATGCATTGGGAACACATACAGCTGTGAGTAATCGCCGCCCATTTCGAGATCGTTGCGTTCGTAGCTGGTGGTGGCCGGCAGAACGATATCGGCATGCTTTGCGGTGGCGGTCCAATAAGGCTCGTTCACCACGATGGTGTCCGGCCGCTGCCAGGCCTTGACCAGATTGTTGGTGTCCTGATGCTGGTGGAAGGTGTTGCCGCCCGCCACATAGACCATTTTCACCTCGGGGTAGGTGACCTGTGCGCCGTTGAAATTAATTGTCTTGCCCGGGTTGGTCAGGCATTCGGCGATGCGCGCCACCGGGATCGGTGCCGGTGAGTTCTTCGGTGCGTTACCGGCAGAGATACCGGAAATGATGCCGCCTTTCGCCGTCGGGCTGCCGCCGGAGGAGTAGTGATAGCTGAAGCCGAAGCCGCCGCCCGGCAGGCCAATCTGGCCGAGCATCGCCGCCACGGTAACCAACAGCCAATGCTGCTGTTCGCCATGATGCTGGCGTTGGATCCCCCAGCCGCCCATGATCATGGTGCGATTTTTCGCCATGTCGCGTGCTAACTGACGCAGCACGTCAGCATCGACGCCGCACACATCGGCCGCCCATTCGGCAGTTTTCGGCGTACCGTCGGTTTCACCCAACAGATATGCCTGGAACTTGTCGAAACCGGCGGTGTAGGTTTTCAGGAAGTCCGGGTTATGCAGCTTCTCGGTCAGCAGCGTGTGGGCGATGCCGATCAGCATGGCGCCGTCGGTATAAGGACGCGGAGCGATCCACTGCGCATCGACGAATTTGGCGCTGTCGTTGTGTACCGGATCAATGCTGATCACTCGGGTGCCTTTCTTCTTCAGCGCCTCAAAGCCCGTCTGGCCGTAGTGGTCCGGGACGTTCCAGCTGTTTTTCAGCGTGATCATCGGGTTACAGCCCCACAGCACCACCAGTTGGCTGTTTTCAATCACGTTCGGCCAGGCGGTCTGCTGTTCGTAAACCTCCATGGAGCCCACCACGTGCGACATGATCACCTGCGCGGCACCGGTGGAGTAGTCGCCCGCGTAACCAAGGAAGCCGCCGGTCAGGTTCATCAGGCGTTGCAGCAGCGTGCGGCTGTTATGCAGCATCCCGACGCTTTTCCAGCCATAAGAACCGGCATAAATGGACTGCGGGCCATGGTCTTTCTGCAAGCGGGTGATCTCACCACAGACCAAATCAATCGCCTTGTCCCAACTGACGCGTACCCACTCGTCACGACCACGCAGTTCGGTACGGCTGCCAGGGCCGCCTTCCAGCCAACTTTTGCGCACCATCGGGTATTTGATACGGTTTTCGGCGTGCACCTGATAGGGCGCCATGGTGATCAGTTCGTTCGGATAAGGATCGTCTTTGACCGGCTGCACGCCGACCATTTTACCGTCCTGGACGATGGCTTCGAAGGCGCCCCAGTGCGCGCCGGTCAAAATGCCTTTTTGTGCCTGACGCAACACGACGAATTGCGGCAGCGCCTGGCTGATGGCCTGGGCCAACGCTGACTTGGGCCACAGGCCCGCCAGTAGCGGTGCTGCGGCCAGCGCGGTCGCGCCAGTCAGGAAGCGGCGGCGGCTCATTTTTAACGCTTGTTGTTGATATTTGCTCATTTCGCTTCTCCCTTAAAGCTTGGCTGGTGCGGCTGGCTGCATGTCACTGGCGTGTTTCTGCACGTACTGTGTCAGAACGCGCAGCTGTTCCTGCGTCAGCGAAGTGCGTGGAGCCATACCTTTAATTACGCCGATCCACTGGTTGGCGTTGAAGCGATCGAGGGCTGTGAGGCCGTGACAACCGGTGCAGTTGGCCGACATCATATCTGCCGTGTAGCGCCAGATCTTTTGCTGATCGTCGATCAGTTGTTTGCGTGGCAGCCAAACTTGCAGAGAAACCTGATGCCATACCAGGCCGGTTTCGGCATCGGTCATGGTGGTGCCGGTTTTCAGCAGTTTGCGAGCGTCTTCACCCAGCAGCACGCTGAGGATGCGTTTGCCCTGCGCGGCGTAGAACACTTCAGCGACACCGTCTTGCTGCCAGCCGGTGACGTTGGCCAGTACTTTGTCGCCTTCCTGTTTCACCACCTGCACTTCGGTGGATGGCATCAGGTTGCCGGCATTGTGGCTGTCGTCCGGTTTGAGGAAGAAGGGTTCTGTGGCAATGGTGTACAACGTGGTGGCGGTTGGTGAGGTTTCAGCGGCGGCTTTCGCCAACTCGGCGGCACCAGCCTGGGCTGCACCGCTCATGTCCGGCAGGATATGCGCGACCCCTTTATGGCAGTCGATACAGGTTTCACCCTGTTTGATGGCCACCGGATGTTGGATACGCGCTTCAGGCCGTTGGGCGGTGATGTCCATTGCGTCAAAGCTGTGGCAAGAGCGGCAGGTGGCGGAGTCGTTTTCTTTTAGCGTTTTCCAGACCGACTGCGCCATGGCCAGCTTGTGCGCCTCGTATTTCTCAGGCGTATCGATGGTGCCCACCATCTCGCCATAAATGTCTTTTACCGCGCGGATTTTGGTCCACAGGTAGTCGAGTGGCTCATGGGGAACGTGACAGTCGGCACATTCAGCGCGAATGCCCTTGGTATTTTGGAAGTGAACGCTGCCCTGATATTCGGCCAGCGGTTGTTGCATGGTGTGGCAGGAGACGCAGAAGGCGGTGTCGCTGGTTTTATGGAATACGGTGGCGGTACCCGCCAATAATGCTGCCCCGAGGATAATTCCGAGCAGCAAAATCCACAGCCATCCCCAGCGGTGCTTTTTTATCAAGCCAGTGAGTTTATTGGTCATATTGAATCCGCTTATAATTATGAAATACCAAGGAAAACCTTGCCAAAAAAAAGTGCCGGACGAGCGCCGACATACCTGAGGAAGTATAGGTACTATTGGTAAAGTCATCTAATACTATAGGGGTATTTTTAGAAGAAAAATGGTCGTTCGGGGGATTTTTCAGCGTTATATTCTGGGTTATATAACGCATTTTTCATGTGGATTTATCAGACTATGAGCGAGATCACGGAAGGGAGAGAGAAACCGTGATTGAAAACAGCTATTTTGCCGGTAGGTAAGTTTGGCCCGTCAGCCACAGATGAATGGCATTACGGCTGGCTTCAAAATGCGGTTCAGGTAATGCCTCCGGCAGGCACCAGCGCCATTCGGCACATTTTTCCGGCTCTTTCAGCTCGGCTTCCCCGCCAGGATGGGGCGTCAGCAAACAGATGGAAACCGTATGCTTTCCCTCGGCGCGCCAGGTTTGCAGATTATTGCTGATGCCGACAAAGCTCGGTGGTGCGATGATCAGCCCGGTTTCTTCGGCGATCTCGCGCTGTGCGCACTGTTCAAAGGTTTCGCCGGCATCCAGATGCCCGCCGGGGATGGACCAGAAGGGGGCGTGCTTGCCGCAGCGTTTGCCCAGCAAAATTTCCCCTTGTTCATTGACAATGATTACGCCTACGCCCGCCACTACAGTCATGTTTCCCTCCGTCAGCAAAATTTCAGCACAGTATGTCATTTTAGCGCTGCGACGGGTAACCCTAAGGGAAAAGTGTGCGTAAGGTCAAAAATCTATCACGTCAAAATTGAGAAAACTTGCTTTCGCACATGGGGGCTTACACACTCCTTGAAACGTTTCAGCGTTATGGGCGCGATAATGTCGTACCGGTAACGCTCCTTTTTCCCAACGAAGCTGAAACGATTCAATTCAGCAGGAGAGGAGAATCATGTTCCAGTTGTCACAGCAAGATATTCACCTGGGTGCTACCGCGAGTAACAAACAGGAAGCCATCCGTCAGGTGGCTGCCGCACTGACCGAGGCCGGCTGCGTCAGCGCGCCTTACGTGGACGGCATGTTGCAGCGTGAGCTGCAAACTTCCACTTATCTTGGGAACGGTATCGCCATCCCGCATGGCACTACCGATACCCGCGATCTGGTGCTGAACACCGGCGTGCAGGTGTTTCAGTTCCCTCAGGGTATCGAGTGGGGCGAAGGCCAAACCGCTTACGTAGTGATCGGCATTGCTGCACGTTCCGATGAACACCTGGCGCTGTTGCGTCAGTTGACCCACGTTCTGAGCGACGACAGCGTAGCCGAACAGCTGGCGAAAACCACCTCGGCAGAAGAGTTACGCAGCTTGTTGATGGGCGAAAAGCTGACGGCGGAATTCAAGTTCGACGCTTCCTTGATTGTGCTAGACGTGGCCGCCGACAGCCTGATGACGCTGCAGGCGCTGAATGCGGGCCGCCTGCAGAAAATTGGTGCGGTTAACGCTCAATTCGTCAGCGACGTCATCACCCGCAAGCCGCTGAATCTGGGGCAGGGCATTTGGCTGAGCGACAGCACCGAAGGCAACTTGGCCAGCGCGGCTACGGTAAGCCGTCCGGCGCAGCCGTTTGACGAAGAGGGCGAGCAGGTTGCGCTGTTGCTGACGCTGTCGGTGGCTGACTCGCAGCCGCTGGCGGTGCTGAACTACCTCAGCGATCTGCTGTTGGCGAACAAAGCTGAACGCTTGCTGAACGCGGATGCCGTCACCCTGTTGGCATTGCTGACCAGTGAGGTGGAAGAAGAAGACACCACGCTGAGCGCTGAGTACGTGATCCGTAACGAACACGGCCTGCATGCCCGTCCGGGCACGGCGCTGGTCAATGTGATCAAGCAATTCAGCAGTGAAATTACCGTCACTAACCTGGATGGCAGTGGCAAACCGGCCAACGGACGTAGCCTGATGAAGGTGGTGGCGTTGGGCGTGAAAAAAGGACATCACCTGCGTTTTACCGCCAAAGGTGAAGATGCTGAAACGGCGCTGAAGGCGATCGGTGAAGCGATTAACGAAGGACTGGGCGAGGGCGCAGCATGAGCAGAAGAGTAGCAACAATTACCTTGAATCCGGCTTACGATCTGGTGGGCTTTTGCCCGGAGATCGAGCGCGGTGAAGTGAACCTGGTCAAAACCGCCGGCCTTCACGCCGCCGGGAAAGGCATCAACGTCGCCAAGGTGCTGAAGGATCTGGGTATTGATGTGACGGTGGGCGGCTTCCTGGGAAAAGACAACCAGGACGGTTTCCAACTGCTGTTCAGCGATCTGGGCATTGCCAACCGCTTCCAGGTGGTGCCGGGACGCACCCGTATTAACGTCAAACTGACCGAAAAAGACGGTGAAGTCACCGATTTCAATTTCTCCGGTTTTGAAGTCAGCGGGCAGGACTGGGAACGTTTCGTGACCGATTCCCTGAGCTGGCTGGGCCAGTTCGACATGGTCGCGGTCAGCGGCAGCCTGCCGGCGGGGGTCGATCCCGACGCTTTCACCGACTGGATGATCCGTTTGCGCGCCCAGTGTCCGTGCATCATTTTCGACAGCAGCCGTGAAGCCCTGGTTGCCGGCTTGAAAGCGGCGCCGTGGTTGGTGAAACCGAATCGCCGCGAGCTGGAAATTTGGGCCGGGCGTCCGTTGCCGCAGCTGGCTGACGTGGTCGAAGCGGCGCATGCGCTGCGCGATCAGGGCATTGCCCACGTGGTTATCTCCCTCGGTGCCGAAGGCGCGCTGTGGGTCAACGCGTCCGGCGCCTGGATTGCCAAGCCACCGGCCTGCGAAGTGGTCAGCACCGTGGGTGCCGGCGACTCGATGGTCGGCGGCCTGATTTACGGCCTGCTGATGCGTGAATCCAGTGAACACACTTTGCGTTTGGCCACCGCCGTGGCTGCGCTGGCGGTAAGCCAGAGCAACGTTGGCGTGACCGACCGTCCACAGCTGGCCGCGATGATGGCGCGTGTCGATCTGAAACCTTTTAATCAATAGCAGGAGGCAGAATGAAAACACTGCTGATGATAGACAATTCGCTGGGGCAGGCACGTAGTCACCTGGCGAAACGCATGCTTGGCGCTGCTGCGGTGAAAACCGGCCTGACGTTGGTTGAGTCAGCCGCCGACGCTGAACTGGTGGTGGTGGCAGGGCAAACTGTACCTGCTGACGCCGCGCTGAACGGCAAACGGGTTTATGTGGGTGACGTGGCGCATGCGGTGCGTGAGCCGGAAGCCTTTCTGGCGCAGGCGATGGCCGAAGCGAAAGCCTATCAGGCACCGGCCGCGGCAGCCGTCGAACCGGCTAAAGCCGCCGGTCAAAAACGTATCGTGGCGATCACCGCTTGCCCGACCGGCGTGGCCCATACCTTTATGGCGGCCGAAGCCATTGAAAGCGAAGCCAAAAAGCGTGGTTGGTGGGTGAAAGTTGAAACCCGCGGCTCCGTCGGCGCCGGCAATGCCATTACGCCAGAAGAAGTGGCGGCGGCCGACCTGGTGATCGTGGCGGCGGACATTGAAGTGGATCTGGATAAGTTTGCCGGCAAGCCGATGTACCGTACCTCTACCGGCCTGGCGCTGAAAAAAACGGCGCAGGAACTGGACAAGGCGCAGGCCGAGGCCGCGATTTTCCAACCGCAAAAAAGCGGTGCGCCGGCCACCGCCGGTAAGAAGAAAGAGAGCGCCGGCCCGTATCGTCACCTGTTGACCGGCGTATCTTACATGCTGCCGATGGTGGTGGCGGGTGGTTTGTGTATCGCACTGTCGTTCGTGTTCGGTATCAAGGCATTCGAAGTCAAGGGCACGCTGGCAGCGGCGTTGATGCAGATCGGCGGCGGCTCAGCCTTTGCGCTGATGGTGCCGGTATTGGCCGGTTTTATTGCCTTCTCGATCGCTGACCGTCCGGGCCTGACGCCAGGGTTAATTGGCGGCATGCTGGCCGTCAGCACCGGCGCCGGTTTCCTCGGCGGTATCATTGCCGGTTTCCTGGCGGGCTATGTGGCCAAATTTATCAGCACCAAACTGCGTCTGCCGCAGAGTATGGAAGCGCTGAAGCCGATCCTGATCATTCCCTTGGTCGCCAGCCTGATTGTCGGCTTGATCATGATTTTCATCGTCGGTACGCCGGTAGCGAAAATTATGGAAGGCCTGACTCACTGGCTGCAATCACTGGGTACCGCCAATGCGGTACTGCTGGGGGCGATCCTCGGTGCCATGATGTGTACCGATATGGGGGGGCCGGTTAACAAGGCGGCCTACGCTTTTGGTGTGGCGCTGCTGAGCTCGTCGGTATATGCCCCTATGGCGGCCATTATGGCGGCCGGTATGGTGCCACCGCTGGCGATGGGGCTGGCAACATTACTGGCGCGTCGCAAGTTCGAGAAGTCCGAGCAGGAAGGCGGTAAAGCAGCGCTGGTGTTGGGCCTGTGCTTTATCTCCGAAGGCGCCATTCCGTTCGCCGCCCGTGATCCGATGCGCGTGTTGCCATGCTGCATCGCGGGCGGCGCATTGACCGGCGCACTGTCGATGGCATTCGGCGCCAAGCTGATGGCACCGCACGGTGGGTTGTTCGTTCTGCTGATCCCTGGCGCTATCACACCGGTGTTGTTGTATCTGGTGGCGATCGTTGCCGGTACGCTGTTGGCGGGGGTGTCTTACGCACTGCTGAAACGCGCTGAAGTCCCTGCGGCTACGGTAGCTTAACGCTGGCGCAGGCAATAAAAAACCGGAGCTCAGGCTCCGGTTTTTTTATCTGGCAATTACTGCTGTGCCTTCAGCCAGGCGATCTCTTCCGCCCAGATATCCGGGTTTACGGTTTCCAGGATCAGCGGAATATTGTTGAAACGATCGTCACGCATGATATAGCTGAATACTGTTTTACCGATATTGCCTTCACCCAGGCTGTGGTGACGGTCGACGCGGCTGCCAAACTCGCTCTTGGCGTCGTTCAGGTGCATGCCGCGCAGGTACTTGAACCCCACGATGTCGCCGAGCTCTTTAAACGTCTGCTCGCAGGTTTCTTCGGTACGCAAATCGTAACCGGCGGCAAAGGCGTGGCAGGTATCGATGCAAACGCCGACGCGGCTCTTGTCTTCCACGCCATCGATAATCGCCGCCAAATGTTCAAATTTGAAGCCCAGATTGCTGCCCTGACCGGCGGTGTTTTCGATAACCGCCGTCACGCCCTCGGTCTTGTCCAGCACCATGTTGATGGATTCAGCGATGCGTGCCAGGCATTTGTCTTCCTCAATTTGCAACAGGTGGCTGCCGGGGTGGAAGTTCAGCAGGGTCAGCCCCAGCTGTTCGCAGCGCTGCATTTCATCAAGGAAGGCTTCGCGGGATTTTTCCAACGCCTCGGTCACCGGGTGGCCAAGGTTAATCAGATAGCTGTCGTGCGGCAGGATCTGCCCTGGGCCGTAGCCGTACTGCGCACAGGCGCTTTTAAACTTATCGATCACGTCGGCAGGCAGCGGGGCGGCCTTCCATTGACGCTGATTTTTAGTGAACAGGGCGAATGCGGTCGCCTCCAATTCGTGCGCGCGGATAACCGCCTGATCCACGCCGCCTGACGCGCTGACATGTGCACCGACAAACTTCATTTTCATTCTCCTGTGTAATCGGCGTCATTATGGCATTGATAGCGGAAGGATTGAATGGCAGGAAAAGCGCAGGCCCGCGGTTGCGGGCCTGAAGGGAAGCAAATCAGATAAAATACTGCACCAGAAGGTTAATGGCGCCGCCGCCAACAATCAGCCAAACGAACAGCAGCGTGGCGAGCAGGATTGGCTTAACCCCGGCCTGGCGCACCGCGCTGATGTGGGTGGTCAACCCCAGCGCCGCCATGGCCATCGCCAACATCCAGGTATCGGCGGTAATCAGGTGTTTTACCAGTGCCGCAGGGATCAGGTCGAATGAGTTCAACCCGGCAACGACGATAAACAGCACCGCAAACCACGGAATGGTTATCGCGGATTTTTCCGCCTGGCTACCGGTGCTTCCTGCGCTACGGCTGCGGCTGATGTAGCCTGAGAGCAGCAGCAGGAAAGGGGCCAGCATCATGACGCGAATCATTTTGGCGATGACCGCGGCGTTTTCAGCATCCGGCCCGATAGCGTGCCCGGCAGCGACCACCTGCGCCACTTCATGAATGGTTGAACCGGTAAAGATGCCGAAACTTTCCTGATTAAACGGTAGCCACTGGAAATGCTCGTTCAACTGATACAGCCACGGATAAGCGAAGATCGCCAGCGTACCGAAGACCACCACGGTACTTACCGCCACCGCCACCTTGTTGGAGTCGGCTTTCAACACCGGCTCGGTCGCCATCACGGCCGCCGCGCCGCAAATGCTGCTGCCGGCGCCGATCAGCATCGCGGTCTGGCTGTCGATACCGAACACTTTTTTACCCAGCCAGCAGGCGAGCAGGAAAGTGGTGCTCAGGGTCAATGCATCAATAATGATGCCGGTGGTGCCTACGTCAGCAATTTGCTGAAACGTCAGGCGAAAACCGTAAAGGATAATACCCAGACGCAATAAACGCTGTTTGGCGAGCTGAACACCGCCATGGCAGCTCGGTTGTAGCCAGGGATACAGCGTATTGCCGACTAAAATACCGAGCAAAATCGCCAGCGTCAGCGCGCCCAGTCCCAGCCCGGCTACCCAGGGAATATCACCTACCCAGACCGCCAGCGCAGTGATGGCACCGGTTAGCAGCAGCCCCGGCACCAGCCGAGGTAGACCGAATAGCGGAAATTGCCGCGTTGGAAAATCGTGTGTGGTATTGGTCGCCATAAGTCAGCCCTTGTCATCAAATCCTTGAGCCAAAGACTACGTGCTGGCGACATAAAAGAGAAATTGATTATATATTTATAACCTATCTGAATAAGTGGTTAGTCTGCGGCCTGAAGCATGAGTGACCCCCATGTCGATTTCTGCAAACGTGATAACCTTAGTGTTATTCACCCTGTGCGTTACTGCCGGCCAGTGGCGCAGATTTAGCATTAGTTTCAGTGGCTTTACTGACAGGCCGCTTTTTTGTATATCGAGAAGTTTATGCATATCACCTTACGTCAATTGGAAGTTTTTACCGAAGTGCTGAAAAGCGGTTCGACCACGCAGGCCTCGGTTGTGCTGGCGTTATCGCAATCGGCAGTCAGTGCGGCGCTGGCTGATTTGGAAGGGCAACTGGGCGTGCAGTTGTTCGATCGTGTCGGTAAACGTCTGGTCATCAATGAGCATGGGCGGCTGCTGTACCCGAAGGCGCTGGCGTTGCTGGAGCAGGCCGGAGAGATTGAGCAACTGTTCCGTCATGACGGTGGCGCGCTGCGCATCGCGGCCAGCAGTACCATCGGCAACTATATGTTGCCGGAGATGATAGCCCGTTATCGGCAAGATTTTCCCGCCACGCCGCTGGAGCTCAATGTGGGAAACAGTCAGGACGTGATTGTCGCGGTCGCAGATTTTCGGGTCGATTTAGGCCTGATCGAAGGCCCTTGCCATATGCCGGAGCTGGTCACTCAGCCGTGGCTGGAGGATGAGCTGGTGGTGTTCGCTGCACCGGACAATCCGCTGGCGGGCCAGCCTTTAACCTTGGCGATGTTGGCGAATGCGCCGTGGATCCTGCGCGAACGGGGCTCGGGCACGCGTGAAGTGTTGGATCATCTGTTACTGGCGCATCTGCCGCACTTTCAGCTGGTGATGGAGCTGGGGAACTCGGAAGCGATCAAACATGCGGTTCGCCACGGCATTGGTATCAGTTGCCTGTCGCGGCGGGTGATAGGCGAACAGTTGGCCAGCGGCGCGCTGGTGGAACTGCAGCTGCTGTTGCCGCCCTTGATGCGAACGCTTTATCTGATCCATCACCGGCAAAAGCACATCTCCAACGCCCTGCAGCGTTTTCTCAGCTACTGCACGCTTGCGTCCTGAAAATGCTTCCGCAAGCAGAAACGAAGCATAAAAATCTGCACCCTGTCACATTAATGACAGTAAGTAAGGCCTAGAGGGCCGTTGCTAATAATTAGCCCTGAATTATGAAGCTATCTTATATCAGTGCAATGTTACTAGTTCGCCGGCGGGTATTTGTTACAATCCGCCCTTATTTTTTTTGACCAGCAGATAGGGTAAGAATGGCTCAGCAGGATATAAAAACATCGGGGCAACCAGCACCCGGATTGCGGCGCGAGCTGAAAGCGCGGCACTTAACCATGATTGCTATTGGTGGTTCTATCGGCACCGGTCTGTTTGTCGCCTCTGGGGCGACCGTTTCGCAGGCAGGCCCAGGCGGGGCATTGCTGTCTTATGCGTTGATCGGGCTGATGGTGTACTTCTTGATGACCAGCCTGGGTGAACTGGCGGCCTTTATGCCGGTATCCGGTTCTTTCTCCACCTACGGCGCCAAATATGTGGAAGAAGGCTTCGGCTTCGCGCTGGGTTGGAACTACTGGTACAACTGGGCGGTGACCATCGCCGTTGACCTGGTAGCGTCGCAGTTGGTCATGACCTATTGGTTCCCGGATACTCCGGGTTGGATCTGGAGCGCGCTGTTCCTGTGCCTGATGTTCCTGTTGAACTACATTTCGGTTAAGGGTTTCGGCGAAGCAGAATACTGGTTCTCACTGATCAAAGTGACCACTGTCATCATCTTTATCGCCATTGGCGTGCTGATGATTTTCGGCATCCTCAAAGGGGGCGAGCACGCGGGGTGGCAGAACTGGACCATCGGCGACGCGCCGTTTGCCGGAGGGTTCTCGGCGATGATAGGCGTGGCGATGATTGTCGGCTTCTCATTCCAGGGTACCGAGCTTATCGGCATCGCGGCCGGCGAATCTGAAAATCCGGGCAAAAATATCCCGCGCGCGGTGCGTCAGGTGTTCTGGCGTATCCTGCTGTTCTATATCTTCGCGATCCTGATTATCAGCCTGATTATTCCTTATACCGATCCGAGCCTGCTGCGCAATGATGTGAAAGATATCAGCGTCAGCCCGTTCACCCTGGTGTTCCAGCATGCCGGTTTGCTGTCGGCGGCGGCGGTGATGAACGCGGTGATCCTGACGGCGGTATTGTCTGCCGGTAACTCCGGGATGTACGCCTCAACCCGTATGCTGTTTACTCTGGCGTCGGAAGGCAAAGCGCCGCGTATCTTCGCCAAACTGTCGAAGGGCGGGGTGCCACGTAATGCATTGTATGCGACGACCGTGGTTGCGGGCCTGTGCTTCCTGAGTTCGATGTTCGGCAACCAGTCGGTTTACCTGTGGCTGCTGAACACCTCGGGTATGACCGGCTTTATTGCCTGGTTGGGGATTGCCATCAGCCATTACCGCTTCCGTCGTGGCTATATGATCCAGGGGCATGACCTGAACGACTTACCTTACCGTTCCGGCTTCTTCCCGCTGGGCCCGATCTTTGCCTTTGTGCTGTGCCTGATCATCACGTTGGGTCAGAACTATCAGGCATTCCTGCAAGATCGAATCGACTGGTACGGCGTGACCGCGACCTACATCGGCATTCCGCTGTTCCTGATCATTTGGTTCGGTTACAAGCTGACGCGCGGCACCCGTGTCGTGAAGTACAGCGAAATGGAATTCCCGAAAATGGACGTGAATTAACGTCTTGTATGAAACGCGGCGGGAGCCCGCCGCGTTATCCTTATCCCCTGACTAGCTACTCCTTCCCTTTTACCGTCAGCGCCCGCTGCGCCGCGGCCATCAAACTGTCAACCGATTGATAATCCTGGGTTAACGCCAATACGCCGGTATTGAGCTGCAGCGATACCTCACCGAATGCGCCAAAAGCGTAGGGGGCTTCCAGCGCCGGAATGAAGCGTGCCAAAAATTCACCTTCGGAACCGTAAGGCAGATCGTGAACCAGGATCAGAAACTGGCCGCCGGTATAGCGGCAGACAAAATCACTGGGGCGCACCAACATTTTCAGGCGTTCGCCGATGGTGCGCAGCACGTCATCGCCGATCTGCACGCCGTGGCTCTGATACAACGCCGCCAGCGGGGTAAAGTCGAAAATAAACAGATGGGAAAGCGGATGCACCGTTGCCGAAGGACGACAAATATCCTGCATCACGGCTTCACCCCCTGCACGGTTGAGGAAACCGGTCAAATGATCCTGATGGGCGGCTTGCTGTTTTTCCGCGCTCAGGGTGACGCGCTCAGCGAGCTGGCGATGATAAGACGTGGTCAACCCATGGGCCAACACTAGCCACAGCGGGATGATATCCGCCAGTAAAAACAGGTTTTGCACGCGTGACAGCGGCGCGGCCAGCAAATAGGGGAGCGTCAGCACCATGATTTCCAGCAGGGCAAAACGCGGTGCTGCGGCATGGCGTTGCATCAGCCAGAAGGCCAGTCCGGTAATCAGCAAGCCGGCAAACAAGATGAGCACCATGCGGCCAGAAAGCATGGCCATCAGGGCGACAGCGCCCACCAGTGCGCACCACAGCAGTACCGTCACCAGCATCGCGTTGGGCCAACGGAGCGGATTAGCTCGCGCCAGCCACCAACGTCCGCCGGTTAGCAACAACAGCAGCAGCAACAGACCCACGCCGATCGCCTTGTGGCTCAGCCAGATATAGCCCAGCAGCAGCAGCGCCACCCCGGCGGCATTCAACCATGGCGTGGCGGGAGAAGGCACCAAGGTAAGCCGCATCTGGCGTTGTAATTTGGCGTCATCAGCCAGCCGTGGGCTTTGCACCAGCCAGTGCAGCAGGGCGGGTTTTTTAGGCGTTAACGCAGGTGTTCGACTTCTCATTGCAGCCTCTTTGATAAGGGTCCCGAAAATCGGCCCTAAATATCCGGCCCGGCGCGGGCGCCAGTGACCAGTCAGGATTTGGATTCTATGTGGTTTTATTGCAATTTGTCACAGCTGTGCAGAGTGGGGCGATATTTTCGGAATTGTTAACCCTGGGCACTGCGGCGAGGGTATGGCAAGGGGGCGGTTAATAACGTTATAAAATAAAGTGTTACATCTTTATATGGCAGGTAATAGCTATTGATATGATTGATAAGTATTATCGTTTGCTTTATTGTTAGCGGCTGCTTATTCCGTTCAGGCGGCCGTTTCCGCGCCGCTGTGGTCATTGTCGTAACAGGTATCCGAAATAATGAGCGTATCCACCGATCCTATGCCTGACGCCAAGGGTAAACCCGACGTCAACGCCATGGGGCGTTATCACCATATTCTCCGCCACCGTTTATTGATGATGGGGGTGTTGGCACTGGCGATTTTGGGTTCGCTGCTGCTGGATTTTACCATGGGCCCATCCGGGCTCTCTTTGTCTTCCCTGTGGCAAACCCTGATTGATCCTGCGGCGGCCGACGCCGGCACGCGGGTTATCGTCTGGGATATCCGCCTGCCTTACGCCTTGATGGCGGTGGTGGTGGGCTTTGCGCTTGGCCTGGCCGGTGCAGAAATGCAGACCATCCTCAACAATCCACTGGCCAGCCCCTTTACCCTCGGCGTCTCTTCTGCCGCGGCTTTCGGTGCGGCGCTGGCTATCGTGTTGGGGATTGGCGTTCCGGGCATCCCCGATCAATGGTTTATTTCCGCTAACGCGTTTATTTTCGCCCTGTTCGCCGCATTGATGTTGGACGGCATTACGCGTTGGACACGGGTTGCCACCTCTGGCGTGGTGCTGTTTGGCATCGCGCTGGTGTTCACCTTTAACGCCCTGGTTTCCATGATGCAGTTTATTGCCAGCGAAGACACGCTGCAGGGGCTGGTGTTCTGGACTATGGGCAGCCTGGCGCGGGCTTCGTGGGATAAACTGGGCATTTTGCTCGGCGTATTCGTCGTGCTGCTGCCATTGTCGATGATGAGCTCGTGGAAGTTGACCGCGCTGCGTTTGGGTGAAGATCGTGCGGTGAGTTTCGGTATCGACGTGCGCCGTCTGCGCCTGACGACCCTGTTGCGCATCAGCATTCTTTCCGCGCTGGCGGTGGCCTTTGTTGGGCCTATCGGTTTTATTGGGCTGGTGGCGCCACACATCGCCCGAATGATCTTCGGTGAAGATCACCGTTTCTATCTGCCGGCCAGTGCGTTGATTGGCGCGCTGGTACTGTCGATGGCCTCCGTGGCGTCGAAAAACCTGATCCCGGGCATTATCATTCCGGTGGGCATCGTTACCTCGCTGGTGGGCGTGCCGTTCTTCCTGAGCATTATTCTGCGTCATCGGGGGAATGTATGAACCAGGGATTGCGTATTGAAGGCTTCTCCGCTGGCTACCCCAAGCGTCAGGTTATCAGCAACCTGGCGGTCCCGATGCTGCCGCGCGGGCAAATCACCGTGCTGCTGGGGCCGAATGGCAGCGGTAAGTCAACGCTGCTGCGCTCGCTGGCGGGTTTAAACCCTGCACAGGGGAAATTGTGGCTGGACGACATCGATTTGATGCAGATGCCATTCGCCCGCCGAGCGGAGAAGGTGGTGTATCTGCCACAGTCGTTGCCTGCCGGTGTGCATCTGCACGTGCTGGAATCGATCATCGTGGCGCAACGCGCTTCGGGCGGCCGCAGCAATGCCGGCAGCGAGGCCGAGGTAATGGCGCTGCTGGAGCAGCTTGGCATTGCCCACCTGGCGCTGAGCTATCTCGATCAGCTTTCCGGCGGACAGAAACAGTTGGTGGGGTTGGCGCAGTCGCTGATCCGTCAGCCTTCGTTGCTGTTGCTGGATGAACCGCTGAGCGCGCTCGATCTTAACTATCAGTTCCACGTGATGGATTTGGTACGCAAAGAGACGCGCAAACGCAATATCATCACGGTGGTGGTGGTGCATGACATCAATATAGCGCTGCGTCATGGCGATCACGTGCTGATGCTGCAGGATGGCGAATTGATTGCCGACGGTGCGCCGGAAGAGGTGATCACGCCGCAGAGTCTGGCACGGGTGTATGGCGTTCGTGGGCGCATTGAGCGTTGCTCGCAGGGAACGCCGCAGGTGCTGATTGACGGATTGGTGAACCAACCGTCGATTTGATCCCTGGTGGATAGCAAAAACCCGGCACTTCACAGCGCCGGGTTTTTTATTACTTCTTGTTCAGCGCCTCGGCGACGCGTTCGACGATATGCTGGCTGGTGATGATGCCGCCGGAAAGATAGACCTCAGCCGCCGGCAGATAAACCACCTGACCTTTCTTGACCGCTACGGTATTTTTCAACGCCGTGGTGGTGAGGATCTTCTGCGGAGCTACCGCGTTCGGACGACCGGTGGCTGCATCGCGATCGATAATGAACAGCCAGTCCGGGTTCAACTGTGCCACTTGTTCTGGGGTGAGTTTATTGCCGCGGACATCGGCGTTGTCGCTCTGCAGCGCAGACTGGAACCCGAGGGCGTCATAGGTAAAGCTGAAGCGGCTCTTGGGCGCGTAGGCGCTGATTTTCCCGCCGGAGAACAACACCACCAGGCCACGCCCGGCTTTGGCCACCTGCGGTTTGATCGCCGCAATCTCTGCGTCCAGTTTGTCTACTGCAGCCTGAGCCTGCGGCTGTTTATCGAATAGCTCACCCAGTTGCAGGGTGCGTTGTTTCAGGCTTCCCAGTTGATCCTGCGGATCGATTGCCATATTTAACGTCGGCGCAATGCCGCTGAGTTCGGCATAGGCCTTGGAGGAACGACCGGCGATCAGGATCAGATCCGGTTTGGCAGCGCGTAGCGTGGCCATATCCGGCTCAAACAGGGTCCCGGCATTGAGGTATTTGGCATTTTGGTACTGTTTCAGGCTGTCCGGCAGCATGGTGCGGTTGCCCGGCAGTGCCAGCGGCTCTACGCCCAGCAACTGCAATGTTTCCAGCGAAGCATAGTCCAGCACCACTACGCGCTGTGGGTGCTTTTTCACTTCGGTGGTGCCGTTCAGATGTTGAAAACTGACGGTCGCAGGGGCATCCGCGGCCGGTGTGCGAACCTTGCCGTTACAGCCGGCCAGCGCGATACAGGCCAGCAGGGCGAGAACCATAGGGGAGCGGCGTAATGTCATTGTGGCTTCCTTGGGTGAGAGAAATAAAAAGGGCGCGCAGCGCGCGCCCAAAGTGGCATCAGAAGTTGTAGGTCATGCCGACGGTGTAACGGCGGCCATCCAGCACGGTATTGTAGTTATCGTAATCGACGGTCTTGTCGAGGATGTTGTAAACCCCGCCGGTCACCATCAGATTTTTATTCGCCTGGTAGCTCAGGCCGGCGTCAACAAAGGTATAAGACGGCGTGCTCTTGGCCATCGAAGAGCGGCTCATGTAGTCCGAAGTCTTGCTGCGGAAGTTAACGCGCGACCACAGGCTGACGTCATGCGTGGCCTGCCAGTCCAAGACGCTGTTAACCATATGCTTCGGCATTTGGTTCAGCGGTTTGCCCTGGAAATCCCCGCTCTTCTGTTCGGAGGTGGTGTAGGTATAGTTGGTGGTCAACTGCCAATCTTTGGTGATTTCCCAACCGAAAGTGGCTTCTACGCCGCGCATATTGGCTTTATCGACGTTAGTACGGTCGCTGATAAAGTAATACGGCGTATTGCCGATCATGCACTGCGCGTCGCCGTCGCCGCTGTCACAGCGACGCACTTCGGTGATTTTGTCTTTGAAGTCGGTGTTAAACAGGGTAACGCTGGCGTTCAGACCTTGCAGGTTATCCCACATCACGCCGATCTCTTCGCTCAGGCTCTTCTCTGGCTTCAGATCCGGGTTACCGATAATGATTGAAGTGCGGCCACCGCCGGTGATTTGCCCCCAGCCGGCAGAGGATTGGCGCAGATCCGGTGAGCGATAGCCCGCGGAGACGCCGCCTTTCAACGTAAATTGCTCGGTCAGGTGCCAAACGCCATACATGCGCGGCGTCCAGTGGTTGCCGTAGTTCTGGTCCTGATCCATACGGATACCGCTGGTCAGGCTGAAGTCGTTGGTCATCGCCCATTCGTCTTCGGCAAACAGCGCCCAGCTCCAGCGCGTCAGCTGGTTCAGCTTATCGGCTGCGGCTAACTGATTACCGCCATCACTCAATTTTTCGTAACGGTACTGGCCGCCCAGGTTCAGCATATGGCTGCCGAGATCAAACTGGGTTTGCGTATTGAAGATGGTGTTGTACATCTTCATATCGCGGCCGGGGTTGTTGGTCTCTTCGCGCTGAATATAACTGGTGGTGTTGCCGAAGTCGTAATAACCGTTGTGGGTTACCGCGTAGTTGGTACGGGTGTACAGGCTGTCGCTGGCACTGTTCGGCGTACACTTTTTGTTGCGGCAGTTTTCGGTCGCCATGGATTTACCCGGCGTACTGTTACGATCCTGCAAAGAGCGGCCGATTTCGAAATCGAAGTCGTTCTGTTCGTTTGGCGTCAGGCTGAATACCGCGGTGCCGCTGCGCATGCGCTGTTCATTGAAGCCGTTGAGGATTTGGTCCTCGGCGCGGCGCGACAGCAGGCCGTTGACCCGCAGGCCCAGCAGGCCTTCAATCAGCGGGCCGGAAGCGTAGGCGTTGGTCTGGAAAATATCGCCGGAATTGCTGTTTTCCTGGAAGGTGGCGTCACCGTGCAGTGAACCTTTCCATGCCTGAGTAGTGGAGGTTTTACGGGTGATGACGTTGATTACGCCGCCCATGGCGTCGGAGCCGTACAGCGAAGACATCGGGCCGCGTACCACTTCGATGCGTTCAATCGCTTCCAGCGGCGGCAGCCAGCCTTGTTCAATGCCTGCGTTGTCGCTGTTCGGGCGGGTGCCGCGGGTGTCTACGCGTTTGCCGTCGACCAGGATCAAGGTGTATTTGGAGGACATGCCGCGGATGCTGATATCGCTGCTGCTGCCACCGCCGGTAACAACGACGCCCGGCACGTCCTTCAACGCATCGGTAATATCGCGGTAGGCTTTGTCTTCAATTTGCTGACGTGGGATGACCGAAATGGACGCCGGGGAGTCCTGGATTTTCTGCTGGAAACCGGAAGCGGTTACCACCATGGTGTCCTGAGCGTCTGGTTGCGCAGCGACGGCGCCGGCGCTGGTCAATGTAGCAATGATCAATGCGGTTAATTTGTTATAACGTGGCTTTTCCATGAGGCAAACCTTTCCTGGTCTGATGTAAATCGACAAAGTGTCGTTTTAACGTGTTGAATAATAATTAGAAACTTGCCCCGTCATTGCGGGGTTCGCCGTTTCGTCAGGCTATTGTAAGGATTTTCGACAAAATGTAAACGCAAATGATAATTCGTATCATTTGTATGTGTTTAGGCGAGGGGAATCATTAACCGCATGAATACAAGGGAAAAAGGGCGCAGCAGAATCTGCGCCGAGAGAGGGAGTCAGCGTTTCTGGATGTAGGTGATTGCCAGCGCCAGGGCCAACACCAAACCTTTGATAATGTCCATGGCATAGTAGGGAACGGAGAGCATCACCAGGCCGTTTTGCAACACGCCGAGGATCACCGCGCCCACCAGCGTGCCGAGCGCGTTGGGCTTGCCGGAGCCGGCCAGCGAGAAACCAATGTAAGCGGCAGCGACCGCATCCATCAGATAACCGCCACCGGCGTTCACCTGCGAAGAGCCGATACGTGACGCCAGTAATATGCCGCCAAGCGAGGCCAGAAGGGCAGAGATAACATAGGCGGCAACCCTGTAACGTACTGTGCGAATGCCCGACAGGCGCGCGGCTTCCGGATTACCGCCAATGGCATACATGCGGCGGCCATGTTTGGTCAGCGACAGGAAAAGCTGCACCACTACCGTGACTGCCAGCATGATCAACACGATCACCGGCACCTGGCCCAGTGAGGAAAAGACCTCCGGGATCAGGCCTTCGGCCATATCGCCGTTCGGCAGCAGCATATTCTGGGTGATTGATCCGCCGTAGCTGTAGGTCATCGCCACGCCCTGGATCACAAACAGGCTGGCCAGCGTCGCCAGCATATCGGGGATTTTCAACACCACGATCAGGAATGCATTGAACAGGCCGACCAGGGTACAAATCAGTAACGTCAGCACAATCGCACCGGTGGTGCCGAAGCCGTACCAGACGAACAGCGAAACCACCAGGGCGTTGGCCAGTGAAGCGGTGGAACCAACGGAAAGATCGAAACCGCCGACCGACAGCGATATCGATACTCCGATGGCGATGACTGTGACGATGGCAATCGAACGCAGAATATTGATGATGTTGTTCGGATCGAGGAAGTTGTCCGACGCTATCCCAAACAGGGCAATCAGCGCGACAACGGTGAGTAACATCCCCCATTTGTAGAGAAACTCAAACAGCTGATGGCGCCAGGGTTGCGTAGTTTGCAGGGACAATTCTTTACTCACGCTGGGGTTCCTCCGGTGGAATACAGTAATAGGGTTTCTTCATCAATGTCGGCGGCATTCAGTTCCGCGACGACCCGGCCATCCCACAGCACGCAGATGCGATCGCACAGGCCGACCAGCTCCGAGAACTCGCCGGAAGCATAAATAATGCCTTTGCCGTTGCGCGCCAGGCCGTCGATCAGGGTGAACAGCTCTTGTTTGGCCTTGATGTCCACACCTTTGGTTGGTTCGTCGAAAATCAGTACGTTAGCGTCGCCGCGCAGCCATTTGCCAATCGCCACCTTTTGCTGGTTGCCACCGGAAAGCCGCGCCAGCTTCTGCTGCGGGCCGGAGGCGCGAATATTCAGGCGCTGCATGATGTCGCGCGCCCAACGCAGTTCCTGGCGGCGGCTGAACAGGCTCCAGCGGGAAAAGCTGTCGTCGGCGCTGACGCTCAGGTTCATCGGAATAGCTTCGTCGATAAAAATGCCTTCTTTACGCCGCTCTTCCGGCACCAGCGCCAGCCCTTGCTCGACGCTAAGATGTGGAGCGCGGGGGGCCCAGGGTTTCCCCAGCAGTTCACCCCGTTCAATTCGCGCCGGTGAGGCGCCAAATAACGCCTTGCACAGTTCGGTTTTTCCCGCGCCGGCCAGCCCGGCGATGCCAAGAATTTCCCCCTGATGCAGTTGCAGGCTGACGTCGCGCAGCTTATGGCGATCGTGCAGGCCTTCCACCCGTAGCAGCGGGCGAGAACCGTGCGGTGGGCGTGGGGGCGGGAAAATATCGTCCAACCGGTGACCGAGCATTTTCTCGACGATCTGCTCGCCGGTCAGGCCCTGCATGGCATCCTCACTGACGTGACGGCCATCGCGCAGCACCGTCAGGCGGTCGCAAATTTCACTCAATTCGTGGATACGGTGGGAAATAAACACCACGCCGATACCTTCGGACTGCAGGCGGCGCACCACGCGAAACAGGCGTTCGCTTTCGGCGCGATCGAGCGGGGCGGTGGGTTCATCGAGCACCAGAAAACGACAGCGGTGGGAGAGCGCGCGTGCCAGCAGCACCTGCTGTTTTTCCGCCAGGGTGCACTCCGACAAACGCTGGCGCAGGTTAATAGTCAAATCCAGCTGAGTCAGTAGCTGCGCCGCCTGGCGGTATAGTTGCGCCCAGTTAAGCAGATGGCCCGGTTCGTTCAGCCAATCGAGCATGATGTTTTCCGCCACGGATAGCGTGGGGATCAACGCCACATCCACTTCCTGCTGCACCACGTGGATGCCATATTGCCGGGCCTGCAGCGGGGAATGAATATCCACTTGCTGCCCGTCGATAAAAATCTCGCCGCGATAATGGTCGTGCGCGCCGGAAAGGATCGCCATCAAGGTGGATTTTCCTGCCCCGTTGGCCCCGACCAATGCGTGTGTTGAGCCTCCTTGCAGGGTGAAATCGACGTTTTGCAGGGCATTGAAGCCGGCAAAGGCGATCGAGATATTGCGCATCTCGAGGCGTGAGGGCGTAGGGGTTGGCATAGTGTAATTAAAGACGTTTAGGTGTTTAGATGGCTAAAGTAAGTCTTTTGTAACACAGATTGCGTATTTCGCAACAAACTAAAAGGCATAACTGAGATGAAAAAATTCCTGGCGGATGACGCTAGAACCCCAGGCGGTCGCGCAACGCATAATAGGCCGCTCCCAGGGCGGTGAAAGGCACACGCAGCTGGCGGCCCCCAAAGAAGGGCAGGTGTGGCAAGCGAGCGAAGGCGTCAAAACGTTCGGCATCACCGCGCAGCACTTCGGCGATCAGCTTGCCGGCCAAATGAGTGCAGGTGACGCCGTGGCCGCTGTCGCCCTGCATATAATAGACATTGTTTTCCAGGCGACCGAATTGCGGCATGCGCGAGAGCGTCAGCAGAAAGTTGCCGCTCCAGCGGTAATCAATGCGCACCTGTTTCAGCTGCGGGAAGGTTTTCAGCATTTTGGGCAGGATCAGCGGATCAATATCGGCGGGATCGCGAGCGCCGTATACCACGCCGCCGCCATACAGCAGCCGGTTGTCGGCGGTCAGACGAAAGTAGTCCAGCAGGTAATTGCAGTCTTCGACGCAGAAATTATTGGGCAGCAGCGACAGCGCCATATCTTTGGATAACGGTTCGGTGGCGAGAATTTGCGAGCCGCAGGGCATGCTCAACCGGCTGAGCCGCGGTTCAAGCCGATCGCCAAGGTAGGCGTTGCCGGCAACGATCACAAAGTTGGCGCTGACCGAGCCTTGGGCAGTGTGTACCTTTGCCGGTTCCGCGTAATCAATGCGCGTGGCGGCTGACTGTTCGAACAGCCGCCCACCGTGACGGCGCACCGCGTCGGCTTCGCCCAGCGCCAGATTGAGCGGGTGCAAATGGCCGCCGTTGCGGTCCAGCAGCCCGCTAACGTAACGATCGCTGGCGATCTCGCGGCGGATAGCCTGCCGATCCAGCCATTCCAATTGGTCATTGCCATAGCGCCGCCAGCGGGCCTGTTGCTGCTGCAGCGAGTGGCTTTGTTTAGAGTTCAAAGCGGCGAAGATACCGCCGGGCCGGTAGTCACAGGCGATGGCGTATTGATCGATGCGCTTGCGGATAATCTCTGCGCCTTCGAACATCATGCTGCCGAGCATGGCGGCGGTGTCAGCGCCATAACGCGCTTCAATGACGTCGATATCGCGGCTGTAAGAGTTGACTACCTGCCCGCCGTTGCGGCCGCTGGCACCCCAGCCGATGCGCGCGGCCTCCAATACCACCACGTCATAACCGGCCTCGACCAGATGCAACGCCGACGACAGGCCAGTGAAGCCGCCGCCAATAATGCAGACGTCGCAGCGGATATCCTCGTTCAGCGCCGGGTAGGGCGCGAACGTGTTGGCGGTGGCGGCATAATAACTGGCAACGTGTTCCGTCATGGGGCCTCCGCCGAACAAGGTCAGAAGGTAGTCGGGGTATGTGCGCTGACGATGCGGCAGACGCGCGCCGAGGTATTGCTGAAGCTGTGTGGAATGCCGGTGTTGATGGCATAGCTTTGGCCGGCGGTCAGGCAATGGGTCTGGCCGTTGATCGTCAGCATGATCTCACCTTCCAGCAGGGTGCCGATCTCCTCGCCCTGGTGCTTTATTTTTTCGCCGGTGGTGGTGCCGGGCTGATAGGTTTCCAGCATCATCGCCAGATTGCGCGTTGGACTGCCGTTATGCACCAGCTTCATCGACACCCCCTGGCTGCCTATCTCAATCAGATCATCGGCTTCTATGACCACTTTGGGCTCATTGGCGGCTTCAGGTTCGGCAAAGAAGGCAGACAGCGACAGCCCATAAACTTTCAGCAGCTTTTGCAGCGTACTGATAGCCGGACTGACTTTATCCTGTTCGATGGTGCTGATTGCGCTGTGGGTTAACCCGGACAGTTCGGCGACCCGGCGCTGCGACAAACCCAATTGCAGACGGATCTGTGACAGGCGCTTACCCGGCGCCAAGCTGACTTCGCTCATAGCGGTACTTCCTTCTGGTAGGGACGACAGGCAGAAATGAATATGGGTATCAGGTGCCTGCCTGAGTGATATCGGCACAGCATGATATCGGTAGTTGTGTCGGAATTGGAAAATATATTGCCCATGACCACCCCCGTTCTGGCGGACGAAATTCTGCACGTAAAAAGAGTGTTAACGCCTTTTCGGTCAATATTTTATCAATTTAGCAGCAGGTGGCGAATAATCAAACAGGATTGTAACATTTGCAAACTATTTGTGTTAAGGCTATGTTTCATATTATGGATGTTATTTTGAGCGCCCGCTGTGGCGCAGTCTACAGAGAAATCAGACCATGTGTTGAACCTATCGGCAGGCGGACGCAGCAGCGTTCTCAAAGCATAATGGCGGGTGATGTATGCAAACCAATATCGCAGCAGTTGAAAATTTTGCACAGCATAATGAAGAGAGGCGAAGTAGCGCGTTCCAACGTGAAGTTGCTCACTATTTGGAACGCCATCCCTCAACGCAGTATATCGACATCCTTCTCACTGACCTGAATGGTTCCTTCCGCGGTAAACGTATTCCCGTCTCCGGACTGAAAAAATTGGAAAAAGGCTGCTACTTCCCCGCCTCGGTATTCGCTATGGATATTTTGGGCAACGTGGTGGAAGAGGCGGGCCTGGGTCAGGAACTGGGCGAACCGGACCGCGTGTGTATGCCGGTGGCAGGAACGCTGACGCCGTCAGCGGCGGATCCGGACAATATCGGTCAGGTGTTGCTGACCATGCTGGATGAAGATGGTACTCCCTTTGACGTTGAACCCCGTAATGTCCTGAATCGAGTTTGGCAGGCATTGCGCCAGCGCGGCATGTTCCCGGTGGTAGCGGTAGAGTTGGAGTTCTATCTCATTGATCGACAGCGAGACTCTGAGGGGTATTTGCAACCGCCCTGTGCGCCCGGCACCCAGGAGCGCAATATGCAGAGCCAGGTTTACTCGCTGGACAATCTGAATCATTTTGCCGAAGTACTCAACGACATCGACACCCTGGCGCAGATGCAGGGCTTACCGGCGGACGGTGCGGTGGCGGAAGCGTCACCCGGCCAGTTCGAGGTAAATCTGCAGCATACCGATAACGTGCTGCTGGCCTGCGATCACGCGCTGTCGTTGAAACGCCTGGTACGGCTGGTGGCGGAAAATCATCACCTGCACGCCACCTTTATGGCCAAGCCCTATGAGGAATACGCCGGTAGCGGCATGCATGTGCATATCAGCATGCTGGACGGCAACGGCAATAATCTGTTCGTGCAACCCGATGGCGAAGACTCGGCGCTGTTGCACCGTGCGCTGGCGGGGATGATCACCCTGATGCCGGCCTCGATGGCGCTGCTGGCTCCCAATGTGAATGCCTTTCGCCGCTTCCAGCCGGGCATGTATGTACCCACTCAGGCGTCCTGGGGGCACAACAATCGTACCGTGGCGCTGCGCATTCCCTGCGGCGAGCCGGAGAATCATCGCGTGGAATACCGCGTAGCGGGGGCAGATGCCAACCCTTATCTGGTGGTGGCGGCGATCCTGTCAGGCATACTTTACGGGCTGGACAATGAATTGCCATTGCCTGAGCCGGTAACCGGTAATGGTCTTGAACAAGAAGGGGTGCCGTTCCCCATTCGCCAAAGCGACGCGCTGTACGAGTTTGAGCATCAGCAAGCCTTGACGCAGTATCTGGGCGAACGTTTTGCCCACGTTTACCATGCCTGCAAGATGGACGAACTGATGCAATTTGAGCGTCTGGTGACTGAAACCGAGATTGATTGGATGTTGAAAAATGCCTGAAGGGGCGTAAAATGTGTGGCATTAACTTGATGTGCGATAGAACGATAGCGGATTAATTCACCTGTAAGGGTTGTTTTCCGAACGATCGCGAAAAGAATTTGTTTAAGAAGCCTTCCTGATCTTGTCATCAGGAGGGTTTTTGGTGCAAAATATCCCTAATGCAGATAGCCGACGTTTTAACGCGTCGGTTATTTTTTTTGCATTTATGTTCTACAAACTGTGCGTTTCATACACCAAGCGAGGCCGGACACCGATCCGGATAGATAAATAGTTTCGTGCGCGATCAAACAAAACTTTATGGTCGTGACTCATGAGGATAAGAAAGATGGGGCAATTTTTCACTTTAGCACCGGTGCCCGCCGGTTTCCGCTGCGGTCGCAGCGATTATGGAGCAGCCAAGGCAGCCTTGACTCGTTATCCAGCTTCCAATCCCCTTCTTTTTGAATTCAGTCGCAAGTTGCGAAGTTTCCCCGCAACCTTAAGTCTTGGCGTGTCTATATTCCGCAAGGCAGAAGGTAAGGGGGGGCTGCGCAATGTCCGATAACATCATCAGCGCCGCACCGGCTCAACGCGCACAGCTGCGTAAAACCCTGACTTTAGTTCCGGTAGTGATGATGGGCCTGGCTTACCTGCAGCCAATGACCATCTTCGATACCTTTGGCATCGTTTCCGGCCTGACCGATGGTCACGTCGCGACGGCGTACGCCTTTGCTCTGCTGGCGGTTCTGTTTACCGCACTGAGCTACGGCAAACTGGTACGGAAATTCCCGTCCGCCGGTTCTGCTTATACCTATGCCCAGAAGGCCATCAGCCCGCACGTCGGCTTTATGGTGGGCTGGTCATCATTGCTGGACTACCTGTTCATGCCGATGATCAACATTCTGTTGGCAAAAATTTACCTGGAAGCCATCTTCCCGGGCGTGCCTTCGTGGATCTTCGTGGCAGCGCTGGTCGGGCTGATGACGATTTTCAACCTGCGCGGCATTAAGCTGGTAGCAAACCTGAACTCCATTATCGTGGTGGTGCAGGTGGCGATCATGATCGTGTTCCTGTTCCTGGTAGTGAATGGCATTTCGCATGGCGAAGGTGCAGGCACGCTGATCAGCAGCCGCCCGTTCTGGTCTGAGAATGCGCACGTGGTGCCGATGATTACCGGCGCGACCATCTTGTGCTTCTCGTTCCTCGGTTTTGACGGCATCAGTTCGCTGTCTGAGGAAACCAAAGATGCAGAGAATGTGATCCCGAAAGCTATCTTCCTGACGGCATTGATCGGCGGCATCATCTTTATCGTGGTGTCTTACTTCGTGCAGCTGTACTTCCCGGACATCTCGCGCTTCAAAGATCCTGATGCGTCCCAGCCGGAAATCATGCTGTACGTGGCCGGTAAGTTCTTCCAGTCGGTGATCCTGGTGTTCTCCTGCGTAACCGTACTGGCTTCAGGCATGGCGTCGCACGCCGGTGTTTCACGCCTGATGTACGTGATGGGCCGTGACGGCGTATTCCCGGAGCGTTTCTTCGGTTATGTGCATCCGAAATGGCGTACTCCAGCGCTGAACGTGCTGTTGGTCGGCGTGATTGCACTGTCTGCGGTGTCGTTTGATCTGGTGACTGCGACGGCGTTGATTAACTTCGGTGCGCTGGTGGCGTTCACCTTCGTGAACCTGTCGGTTATCTCGCAGTTCTATATCCGCGACAAGTTGAACCGTACCGTTAAAGATACCTTCAACTACCTGATCCTGCCGGTATTGGGGGCGCTAACTGTTGGCGCACTGTGGATCAATCTGGAAGCCAGCTCAATGACGTTGGGTCTGGTATGGGCGGCGATTGGTCTGATTTATCTGGCCTTCGTGACGCGCAGCTTCCGTCTGCCGGTACCGCAGGCTAGCGAAGACGTGGCTTAAGCTTTTATCGCTAAGCATTAAAAAGGGCGCCTTGGCGCCCTTTATTGTTTTTGTTACCCCACCAACTCTTTGCCGTATTCAAACAGCGCTTTCAACAGCGCGGTTTTTTCTTTATCGCCTTCATGCAGGTTATACAACGACTCCAGTTGCAGCACGTAGCTCTGCACTCGCTCGGCGCTTAATACTTCCTGGCGGTGCTGTAACCAGCGGCGTTGCTCGGCGTCGTCCAGCGTATTGGGGTAGTTGCGGGCACGAAAACGGAACAACAGCTCCTTCATGCGCCCATCGCTGAAAGTCAGATCCAGTGCCGGCAGGTTCTGCGGCTTGGTTTGCTGGATGATTTTCATCGCAGCCTTGTCGGCATCGCTGAAGAAACCGTCATACAGCCGGGCGTCGACGTCGTCAGAGCCTTTGAACGGTTCGGCTTCGGCGAACAACGCCACCACTTTTTCGCGCACCTCCGGATGCTGGCGCAGCAACTGCAAGTTTTGCAGGCAGGCCTGACGGTCGATCCCCAGTCGCTCGGCGTTTTCCGGCAACAAGGTCTTGGCCGGCGCCAGTACCGGGCACTTGTTGATATGCACCAGTTTGATCGGTACCGGCGATTGTCCGGGTGCCAGATCTTCCCGGCGGGTATACAGCCGTTCGCGCAGTTCATCGGCGCTCAACGTCAGTAATGGCGTCATGTCACCGGCTAAATCGCACATGATGACGGCGTTTTTGTTGTCCGGGTGCCAGGCCAGCGGCGATACCCAACTGGTGTTGCCGCGCGCGGCGCCGAACATGCCGGAAACGTGCACCAATGGCGTCATCTCAGCGATGTCGATCAGGGCGTTCAGCTTATGCTTATTGCGGTGTTGCAGCAGGAAATCAAACAGTCGTGGTTGTGCCTGCTTGACCAGTTTGGCCATGGCGATAGTGGCGTAAACGTCCGACATGGCGTCATGGGCATGCTCATGCTCGACGCCGTTGGCACGAGTCAGGTGTTCCAGCCGGAAACTGGGGAAGCCATCTTCGTTTTCTGGCCACACGATGCCGTCCGGGCGCAGCGCATAGCAGGCGCGCATCACATCGAGCAGATCCCAACGCGAATTACCGTTCTGCCAGCTGTAGGCGTAGGGATCATAGAAGCTGCGGTAGAAAATATTACGGCTGACTTCGTCATCGAAGCGGATGTTGTTGTAACCGAGAATGCAGGTGCCAGGCACGCTGAACGCCTGATGGATCTGGCGTGCAAATTCGGCCTCGTTGACGCCTTTGGCCAGCGCCAGCTGCGGCGTGATACCGGTGATCATCACCGCTTCAGGATCGGGCAAGTAGTCATCGGCCGGGGTGCAGTAGATGACCAACGGCTCTTCGATAATGTTGAAATCCATATCGGTACGCACACCGGCAAACTGCGCCGGGCGGTCCAGGGAGGGACTTTTGCCGAAGGTCTCATAATCGTGAATATAAAATGTGGCCGGTGCCTTGCTGCTCAAATTCGCATCTCTCAGGTGGCGTAGGAAATATTGCTCTATTGTAACGGCGAGATGTGCGATGCCAAGCAGTCGTTAGCGTTAATCGCCGAAATGCGCGGGATCACGCATTGCGATAGTAGTTCAGGCGCAGACGAAAGTAGGGGCGTAAATAATCGGGCACTTGTTCTTCGGCACTGGCACCGTTGTTGTTGGTGCTGATGCCATAACGTTCGTTATAAATAACGCTGAGAGCGAGTAAATCGGCTTCAATCTTTTCACGTTCTGCTTGCGGTAAGCTATCCAGCTTTCGCCCCATATGATTCTCCCTGTGATTGTAAGGGCATCATAGGATCGTTAACCTGACTTGTCCCTACCCCATTCAGGGGGGAGGCTCATGAAGTGTGTGAGCGTGCCTGCAGGGGCTGGCCTGATGCCGCAGTCCCCTGATAATGCTGAGAGTATTTGGCCGTATATTCCTGCTGATTTTGCATTTGTGCGCGATCAAAGGCTTTATGGGCCGATAACACACCACCAATCACCGCCAGCCAGAAAAGGCTGCACAGGACCAGGACGCCCAACCAGACTTTTTGGTTATAGCTCATAAAAAACTCCGGATGATAAAAGGGAATAACATTTACCAGAGAATTAAATCAGAGTTTATATCAATGCTTTGTCAACGGCGGTGTTTATTATGGTTGTTTTCTTATTAATGTGTTACCAAATGCCGCAGCCATGTTTCAAAACATTCCTTAAGATAATATTAAGAAAAGATAAGTTTGTGCCACTGAGTTTTATTTAATATCCGTTTAATTATCCCCACATACAATCAGCAGCATTCAATACCAATGTGGGTGCACATTATGAAAACTCTGCTGTTAACCGGCGCTACCGGCTTTCTCGGTGGTGCAGTGCTTGAGAAATTACTGAAAGAAAATCAGTCGATTAACTATCTTCTGTTAGTGCGGGCTGATAATGCACAGCAGGGGCTAGACCGTATTCGGATGAATATGGAGAAGTTTAATATTGAAGCCGAACTATTTTCTAAAATCACGATAGAAAATATATTGTTGGGGGATCTGAGTGAGCCAGCTGACTTTTTAGCAGACACAAGGATTAACAATGTAACGCACGTTATTAATTGTGCCGCCGTAGCCTCTTTCGGTAATAACCCCCTTATTTGGAAGGTTAACGTGGAAGGCACTTTGGCATTCGCCAAAAGAATGGCGCAGGTGTCTGGATTAAAACGTTTCCTGCATGTGGGGACGGCAATGTCCTGCGCACCGGAACCCGGTTCACTGGTAGCGGAAAGCGGTGAATTTGAAGAAACGGCTGAGCATTTGGTGGAATATACCCGCTCCAAATCCACCATTGAGCAGCTCATGCGTCAACATTGCCCGCAGCTACCGCTGGTGATTGCTCGTCCTTCGATCGTGGTAGGGCATACTCGCCTGGGCTGTCAGCCTTCCAGCAGTATTTTCTGGGTGTTCAGCATGGCGCTGATGCTGCGTAAGTTTATGTGCTCGCTGCAGGACAATATCGATGTGATCCCGGTTGATTACTGTGCTGATGCGATGGTGATGCTGTTGAACAGCGAGACGCTGGATAACGACGTTTATCATATCTCCGCCGGTGAAGAGAGCAGCGTTAGCTTCGCGGACATTGATCGCGCCATTGCCGCTGCGCTGGAGAAGCCTCCGCTCGGCGATCACTATGCGCAGGTCAGTTATGAAGCCCTGTTGAAAATGCGCAAGCAGCTCAAAGATATTTTCGGGCCATGTAATGAACGCCTGATGCTGAAAGCGATGCGCCTGTATGGATCTTTCGCCATGCTCAACGTGCGGTTCAGCAATGACAAAATCCTTAAGCTGGGCATGCCGAAACCGCCGCGTTTTACCGACTACATCGCCTGTTGCGTGCAGTCGACCCGGGGCCTGTCCATTCAGCAGCAGATGGTGGTGGATTTCAAATAACAGCACGGCGCCGGTTAGCGGCGCCTGCTGCATCCTCGCATTACCAGGACGAAGACGACCAGAAAACGCGCCCCAGCACCACCAGTTGGTCTTTGCGCTGCGGGTAGCTCAGGTGTTCGTCCTGGTATTCTTCCCGGTTCAACGAACGAATGGTGACGCCACCGTCGGGCTGTTCGATCAGCACTTTTACCCGCAGCAGGTTACCGTGGCGAATCGCGTAGGTTTTCCCTTCGCGGATGCGAGTATCATCGGTATTGATCCCCACTACGTCGCCGTCTTGCAGCCGGGGCTCCATGCTGGATCCTGAAATGCGGATGATCCGCGCGGCATTCACCGCCACCCCCATCTTGTGCAGGTAGTAGCGACGGAAAATCAGCGAAAACTCTTCACGATCGACAATTTCATAACAGCCATCGCCGGCAGAAAAATTGATATCCAGCAGGGGGATTTCCACAAACTCTTCCTTGTCCTGTTCGGTATCTTCCCACACCACCGGCTTGAGGCGGGCAGGTTGAAAATCCGACTCTGCCGCCACGTTATCGAACGGGCGAACCAATTCTTTTTCATGGAACACGTCGAACCAGCCCTTGGGCAGGTTCAGTTTGGCCTCGATCCGCCTGGCGAGATTATCGCCCAGGTTGCGGGAGGACTTTTCACCGCTGATTTGGCTCAACGTGGGCGAAGAGGACTCAACCAGCACCGCAAAGTCATTCTGGTTGATACCCTGCCGGGCGTAGCTGGCCATCAGCTCGCGCAAATTATTGCGTCTTATTTCTTTGGTTTCCATGGCCGGATGATCGCATTCTTTAGCAAAAAGGTAAATATCGTTTTTGCTAAATTTAGCTTGCTTTAAATTTAGCAATTAGCTAAAAATTGACGAGTGGACAAGGTCCATGAAGGAATTGTAGGGCGCTGCAAGTTGCGCCAGTATGAACCGGGGCGAATACTCTTGCCCTTTACAGTGGTTGGATCACACGTGTTTAACCCACAAGGAATCTACGATGTTCAGTATGGATTACAACAGCTACCGTTCGGTAGCCAGCTTCGGCCACCGAGTGCGCTTTTTGGTGCTGCACTATACCGCGCAGAATTTTGCCGACTCGGTGCAGTCATTGACCGGCAAGTCGGTCAGCGCCCATTATCTGGTGCCGGATCCCGAAGATCCAACCTATAAGGCGGCAGGCTTTAGCGGCGTAAGGATTTTCAATCTGGTCGATGAAGTCGAGCGGGCCTGGCACGCCGGCACCAGCCAGTGGGGCAATCGTTCGAACCTCAACGATACCGCGATTGGCATTGAGATCGTCAATCTGGCGAGCGGCGATGGCGAGGACATCACTTTCCCACCTTTTAACCCGCAGCAGATCGCGGCAGTAACTCAATTGACGCAAAATATTCTGCAGCGCTATCCGGATATCACGCCGATTAACGTAGTGGCACATTCCGATATTGCACCGGGCCGCAAAAGCGATCCCGGCCCGCAATTTCCTTGGCATCAGCTGTACCAGGCCGGTGTCGGTGCCTGGTATGACGACGCGGTGAAGCAGCGTTATCAGCATGAGTATCAATGCCAGGGGGTACCTACACAGCAAGATTTACTGGCGCTATTTGCCAGGTACGGGTACGACACCTCGGCGGCGACCAATGCAGAGGGTTACCGCCAGCTGGTTCGCGCCTTCCAACTGCATTTCCGTCAACGGCAGTATGACGGTGTGATGGATGCCGAAACCGCCGCCATTTTACGCGCGCTGGTGGATAAATATGCCGCTTAAGGCTTGAGCGCGGATGAGGGACGCCTTATCCGCCTTTTCTCCCAACCCTTTCCTCCGCTAAACTGATGCTCTTTCTCGCCACTGATAACGGGATGCATCGTGCGCCTCGACAGAAAAATATCCTCGTTCGAACGTCTGACCTATCGCCATTACCGCATTGTGCACGGCGTGCGCATTGGGCTGGCGTTTATCCTGACCTTTATGCTGATCCGCCTGCTCGAAGTGCCGGAAGGCACCTGGCCACTGATTACGCTGGTGGTGGTGATGGGACCGATCTCGTTCTGGGGCAATGTGCTGCAACGGGCGTTGCAGCGTATCGCAGGTACGGTATTTGGCGCCGCCTCGGGGCTGATTGCCCTGTATCTCGAGCTTTACTCATTGCCGCTGATGCTGGTGTGGTGCGGAGTGGTGATGTTTTTCTGTGGCTATCTGACGCTCGGTAAGCGGCCCTACATGGCGCTGCTGGTGGGGATCACGCTGGCGGTGGTTTGCGGTGCGGGGGCCGGTGATATGCATACCGCACTGTGGCGCAGCGGTGACGTAATTTTTGGTTCGCTGTTGGCGTTGCTGTTCACCAGCATTTATCCGCAACGTGCTTATATTTTGTGGCGCATGGAGATGGCGGATTGCCTGGAAAACGTCAGCAAGATCTACGGCGCGTACCTGTCACCAAATATGATAGAACGGCCGCGGCTGGAGCCACAGCTGAAAGACCTGCTCAATAAGGTCGTTAAATTACGCGGCCTGATTGTCCCCAGCAGCAAAGAGACCCACATCCCCAAAGCGGTTTTCGAGGCGGTGCAGACGCTGAGCCGCAACCTGGTTTGTACGCTGGAATTGCTGGCCGACGCTTATTGGGCCTCGCGCGAAACCCACTTTATTATGCTGAATGCCAAAACGCTGCGCAGTGCGCAACTGCTAACGCTGAATTCGTTGCAGTCGCTGGCAGTCACGATGCGTGACGGCCCGCAGACACAGTTGTCGGCAGAAGCGGGGCAACTGAGCGAAATTGCCGCCGAATTGAAAACCCTGATGCAGGAGGCCAGCTTCAGTCAGCACGGCGAAGCGCCAATTTATGGCTACGTATGGTTGAGCATGGAACTGACGCAACAGTTGGAAGAACTGGGCGATCTGCTCAAGGTGTGTACCGCCAGCGGGCGTGAATAGGGGGTCAGATCATGAAGCGGGCGCTTCGGGTTTTTGTCATGACGCCAAAGTGAGTAAGATAGGGCGATGAGTGTTGTGCCTGACCGCCACAAACCTGTATCTTGGTACCATTGTGGCCGTAAGCAAATGAATCTGTGTATTACTAAAGCAAGGGTATGAAGATGGATAATGCAAATAAGCCGAGTTTCCAGGACGTTCTGGAGTTTGTGCGTATGTTCCGACGTAAAAATAAGCTGCAGCGTGAAATTGTCGACAACGAGAAGAAAGTTCGTGATAACCAAAAACGCGTGCTGCTGCTCGATAACCTGAGCGAGTACATCAAGCCGGGCATGAGCATTGAAGACGTTCAGGGCATCATTGCCAATATGCGCAGCGACTATGAAGATCGCGTTGATGATTACATCATCAAAAATGCCGATTTGTCCAAAGAACGCCGCGAACTGTCCAAAAAGCTGAAGGCTATGGGCGAAGTGAAGTAACCGTGTTTATCGGGTCAGGCATTCGCCTGGCCCTTTTATTGTTTTCCCTGTATCCCCAGTCCAGCCCCTTTAGTGGCCTGCGCCGTACACGTCAAAATCAAAGTATTTATCGTTCACCTTCTTGTAGGTGCCGTTGGCGATGATCGCCTGCAGCGCAGCATTGAATGCGTTACGCAGGGCGATATCCTCTTTACGCAGCCCAATGCCGTCACCGATACCGAAATATTTGCTGTCACTGAGTTCGGCACCGATAAAGGCAAAGTCTTTTCCTGCTGGGGTGTGGAAAAACTCACTGGCACTGACGCTGGCCAGCAACGAAGCATCTAAGCGGCCGTTGATCAAATCCTCATTGGCTTCCTGCTGGCTCTGGTAGGACACCACGTTAACGCCGGCCGGCCGCCACAGGGCGTTGGCATAAGTTTCCTGACTGGATCCCTGCTGCACGCCAATGGATTTACCTTTCAGCGAAGCCGCCGTGGGTTGCAGGTTGCTGCCTTTACGGGCCACTAATCGTGCAGGCGCATTAGACACCTTGTCCGAGAAGGCGATCTGCGCCTGGCGCTGCGGCGTAATGGTCATCGACGAGGCAATCGCATCAAATTTTTTCGCCAGCAACCCCGGGATCATTCCGTCCCAACTGCTCTCAACCCAAACGCATTTGGCCTGCATTTGATCGCACATTGCCTGTGCAATATCGACCCCAAATCCGGTCAACGCCCCCTGTGGCGTTTTAAATTCCAGCGGTGGATAGGTCGGATCCACGCCGAGTTTAATTACTTTGCCACTGAATTCCCCAGCAGAAACGGCGAAACTTAACGCCAGCGGCAGCAGGAGAACCAGGCTAATCTTTGTTTTCATTTTATGTTCCTCGGCGTAATGGTGTGCAAAAGGGATCAAGCCAAAAAGCGCTCGACCAGCTTGACCCAGTAAGTGGCGCCAATCGGCAGGCACTCGTCGTTAAAATCGTAACCGGCGTTATGTAGCGAATTGCCGGGCGTACTTTCCCCATTGCCGATCGAGATATAGCTGCCGGGGCATTTTTCCAACATAAATGCGAAGTCTTCGCTGGCGGTAAAGGGGCGCAGAGACGGGATCAACTGCTGTTCCCCCGCCCAGTCCAACGCCACCGCACGTGCCAGCTCAGTTTCCGCCATGTGATTTACCAAAACCGGATAACCCTGTTGGTAATCAATGTCCGCCCGAGCACCAAAACTGGCGGCTTGCGCTTCTACCAGCGCCGTAATGCGGTTTTCCAGCCGTTGGCGAACGCCCGCATCCAGTGCGCGTACGCTTAGCGTCATGGTTGCTGTGGCAGGGATCACGTTGGCGGCACGGCCTGCCTGGATCGCGCCAACCGTCACGATTGCCGTTTCCTGCGGATCGATATTTCTGGAGACGATGGTTTGCAGACTCATCACAATAGCGGCGCAAACCACCACCGGATCGACCGTGTGCTGCGGCACCGCGCCATGGCCGCCATGACCGTGCAGGGTAATATTGACCGTATCGGCCGAACACATGAAAGCGCCGCTGGCAAAGCCCAACTGGCCGACAGGAAAGCCAGGTACGTTGTGCATGGCGAACACCGCATCACAGGGAAACCGTTCGAACAAGCCGTCTTCAATCATCACTCTGGCGCCGCCGCCGCCTTCTTCCGCTGGCTGAAAAATCAGATGCAGAGTCCCGGTAAAATCAGAGTGTTGCGCCAGGTAACGCGCCGCTGCCAGCAGCATAGTGGTGTGGCCATCATGACCGCAGGCATGCATCACGCCGCGGTGGGTGCTGGTGTAGCTTAATCCGCTGGTTTCTTCAATCGGCAATGCATCCATATCGGCACGCAAACCCAGTGATCTTCCCGAGCCTCGCCGCAAGGTGGCGACAACGCCTGTTTGCCCCAATTCCCGAGTAACCTGATAGCCCCAGTTGGACAGCAGTTTTGCGACCAACTCGCCGGTGGCAAACTCGTTGAACCCCAATTCGGGGTGAGCATGAATATGGCGGCGGATAGCGACCATTTCATGCTTAACTGCCGCTATTTCAGGTAAGACAAGCGGATTGTTCATCGCGGTATCCTGATTGAATATTCGATTTCCGACGTTCGATAAGCGGAAAACAAGATACTCCCGACACTAGCAAACAACCCGTTGGTCGGGGAGCCGCCGTTCGGTTATGCTGACAACAATAGGTTGTCATGGGGGCATCATGAAACTGCATCAGTTACAGGCATTGGTGGCCAGCGCTGACGGCGGCAGTATCCGCGCCGCCGCGAGGCAATTGGGGCTTTCACAGGCAGCGGTTACGCGCGCTTTGCGTGAACTGGAGCAACAACAGGAACTGCCGTTGCTGCTTCGCTCTCCGAGCGGGCTGGGGTTTACGCCGTACGGGAAAACGCTGTTGGCACATGCCCGGTTGGTGCTGAATCAGCTGGAACAGGCTAATAATGAAATGGCGGGGTTACGCGGGTTAGCGCAAGAGCAGTTGAAAGCGGCCATTACGCCGTGGTTGATGTTGACGGTGTTGCCGACGGCGGTGTTGGCCTTTCGCAAAAAGATGCCCAAGGTGAAACTGGAACTGTTTGAAAGCCTGATGGCCAACGCGCAATCACAACTGCGTGAGGGCACGATGGATTTTGCCATCACGCCGCTTCCGGTTTCGATGGCACCGCAGGAGTTTCATTGCGAACCCTTGCTCGATTATGAAACGGCGGTGATGGTGCGGCAGGGGCATTCGTTGAGCCAAAGCACCTCGATTCACCAGTTGCTGGAGCAGGATTGGGTGCTGAACTACACACCGGAAAATCATGACGATTTAATTCATCAACTGTTCAGCCAACACGGCGCTCACCTCGATCCGAATCGTATTATTCATGCGCATTCCCTGGGCATGCTGCAGGCGATGGTAGAGTCGGCGGACATGTGTACCTGGTGTCCGGCGCCGTTGGTCGGCCTGCCGCAGTTTGCCGGGCGCTTGCAGCCGTTGGTGCTGCGGGAAAGTTGCGATCCGGCACGGCTGAATATCGTGACTCGGCGCAACAGCATTCTCAGCACCGCCGCTCATGCGCTGATAGATAACCTGATTCGCACTCTGCGCCAGCACGCCCGCTCCGCACGACAGGAGGACCGACTGATTTATGATCGGGTGCGGCTGTTGATTTAGGAATAGGGAGTGGTACGAGCGGGTTGGAGGGCCGGCTATTCAGGGCGTGAAGCAGACGTCTTCATATCGCAAGAAAACGCTATACCGTATTCCGTGTTAGTTAGACGCTATCTTCATTTTTCGGGGGGATGTGGATACATGAAAAATACGAAATTGCATGTTGTCGTGGCGTGGTAGAGTGTGGGCTGCCCGAAGATCGATTAGAGATTTACGCCATGCAACAAATTGATTTTTACATGATAGATGCCTTTAGCAACACGACTTTTGGCGGTAATGCCGCAGCGGTATGCCCGTTAACAGAATGGTTGCCTGATGAGACATTATTGAAAATGGCCCAGCAGCATAACCAGTCAGAAACAGCATTCTTTGTCGCAAATGATACTGGCTTTGAATTGCGATGGTTTACCTCCCTGGCTGAAATAAATCTGTGTGGGCATGCCACACTGGCAGCTGCGCACGTTATCTTTGAACATCTTGATTACCCAGGTTCGACTATTCATTTTGCTACCCGATTTGTTGGCCCGCTGACGGTGGTGCGCAACGATAAATGGCTGACGCTCGATTTTCCTGCATGGGAAACCAAGCCTGTCATGCCACCGGCATTATTGCTGGACACGTTGGGCATCACAGAATGCAAAGAAGTGCGCGTGGCGCGTGATTACCTGGTAGTAATGGAGAATCGGCAGCAGGTCGAAACTGTACGCCCGAATATCAATGGCATGCTTCCCCTGGGAAAAATGGTGTGTATAACGGCTGCAGGTGACGGTGAATACGATTTTGTTAGCCGTTTCTTCTGCCCAGGCGAAGCCGTAGCGGAAGACCCTGTTACAGGTTCGGCGCATAGCATGCTCATTCCTTACTGGGCTGAAAAACTGAATAAAACGCAGATGTTGGCGCATCAGGGATTAGAGCGTGGCGGGGATTTACGCTGCCAGCTAGTGGGCAATCGCGTTTACATCGGCGGACAGGCAACAACCTATTTGATAGGCAAAGTGCTGTTGCGCTAGACCTATTGAATGCTGCTCAAAATATAAGGTCTGCTGCCACCCTTAGCCGCCGTTCTCCCAATCTCCAAAAGCAAAACGCCCGCTTAAGTTTCCTTAAGCGGGCGTCTTTAATATGGCTCCTCTGACTGGACTCGAACCAGTGACATACGGATTAACAGTCCGCCGTTCTACCGACTGAACTACAGAGGAATCGTGTGAACGGGGCGAATAATAGCGGGGTGGTGCGGCTTTGTCAAAGCACTAAACTGCGAAAAAAGTGCGTTTGCTGTCGGAATGAACATGTTGCGTTGTTTTTCGGCATTTATCCCCCCTGTCAGCACTGATTATCACTGTAAAACCCCTGGCGCGATGTTGCACCGGCCTTTGCACATTTACGGTGCGAAGGATCTCGCGGTTGATTTGCATGTGGCCAACATCGCCGAGAAGTTTTTTCGCACAATTGCCGCCAGAGCCCCCCACAGAGCCACCTGACGGCAGTGATTGCCCCGTGTTTTCCCTCTGATATGTAGGATGAATAAACAGAAAATATGTATTGGCCGTCACAATGGCTGGATTTTTGCTTGCTTAAATTCGGGTAATGCGACTGCGCTCTCGCGCAAATTATTTTCCCCGTCTACACATAAAGTGACTGCTCCACGCCTCTGGGCGTTTCGCTAAAACAGTGCTGAGGAATACAACAATGTCATCGAAATTGATTAAAAGTCCGCTCGCTGCTCTGCTTATCGGTTGTTTAGGTTCTGCTTTTTATGCTCAGGCCGATATCGTTATCGGCGTCGCCGGGCCGTTCTCCGGGCCGAATGCGACCTATGGCGATCAGTACTGGCGTGGTGCCTCGCAGGCGGCAGCGGATATCAACGCCGCCGGCGGGATTAAAGGGGAAAAAATTAAGCTGGTGCAGGGGGATGACGCCTGTGAACCCAAACAGGCGGTTTCGGTCGCCAACCGCCTGGTCGATCAGGACAAGGTCGCAGCGGTGGTGGGACACTTCTGCTCATCCTCCACCATGCCGGCCTCCGAGGTGTATGACGAAGCCGGTATTATCGCCATCACCCCTGGCTCTACCAACCCGCAGATCACCGAGCGCGGCATGACCAACATGTTCCGCATGTGCGGCCGTGACGATCAGCAAGGGGTGATCGCCACCAATTACATGCTGAATACCCTGAAGGCCAAGCGCATTGCGGTGATCCACGACAAGGACACCTACGGCCAGGGGCTGGCGGATGCCGCCAGGGCGGAAATGAACAAGCGCGGCGTGAAAGAGGTGCTGTATGAAGGGCTGTCGCGCGGTGAAAAAGACTTTAATGCGCTGGTGACCAAAATTGCCTCGGTCAAACCCGACGTGGTCTATTTCGGCGGCTGCCACCCAGAAGCCGGACCATTGGTGCGCCAGATGCGTGAGCAGGGCGTCACCGCCAAGTTCTTCTCCGGCGACTGTATCGTGACCGAAGAGCTGGTGACCGCTGCCGGCGGGCCGCAGTACACCAACGGCGTGCTGATGACCTTCGGTAACGATCCGCGTCAAATCCCGGAAGGCAAGGCGGTGATCGCCAAATTCCGCGCCAGCGGTTTCGAGCCGGAAGGTTACACCCTCTACTCCTACGCCTCTATTCAGGCGATCGCCGCGGCCTTTAACGCCACCGGCGGCAAAGACAGCGCCAAGGCCAGCGAATGGCTGAAATCTCATGATGTGGATACCGTGATGGGCAAAAAGGCCTGGGATAAGAAAGGTGACCTGAAGGTATCGGATTACGTGGTCTATCAGTGGGACGACAAAGGCAAATATCACCAACTCTAAACAATCCTCGGCGTCTTTCAAGCCGCAGCGTTGTTGGCTGCCTACGTTCACCCCAGTCACTTAGTGGACCTAAGCTCCTGGGGATTTACGTACTTGCCGCCTGGCTGCAGTTTGAAATCCATTGAGGATTAACCTGCAAGCGGATCCGCATGTGCTGCGGATCCGCGCCGATTCTTCCCTTGGGCCGCGCCTGCTGTTGCTTGCGGTCCCACCAGGCGAGACTGCTCATTATGGACGTTTTCTTTCTGCAACAATTGATCAACGGCCTGACGCTCGGCGCAGTTTATGGTCTGATCGCCATTGGCTACACCATGGTTTACGGCATTATCGGCATGATCAACTTCGCCCACGGCGAGGTGTATATGATCTCCGCCTACCTGTGCGCCATCGGGCTGGCGCTGCTGTCGTTCTTCGGCCTGCAGTCGTTCCCGCTGCTGATCCTCGGTACGCTGGTGTTTACCATCGTGATCACCGGCGTGTATGGCTGGGTGATCGAACGTATCGCCTACAAACCCTTGCGTAACTCTACCCGTTTAGCCCCCTTGATCTCCGCAATCGGCATGTCGCTGATCCTGCAAAACTACGCACAAATCAGCCAGGGACCACGCCAGCAGGGGATCCCAACCCTGCTGGATGGAGTGTTCCGCCTCAACTTTGACGGCGGGGTGATTCAAATCACCTACACCAAGGTGTTTATCCTGTTCGCGTCGCTGCTGGGCATGGCGATCCTCACTTACATCATTCAACACACCCGGCTGGGGCGCATTTGTCGCGCCACTCAGCAAGACCGCAAAATGGCGTCAATTCTCGGCATCAACACCGATAGGGTCATTTCCCTGGTGTTCGTGATCGGCGCCGCCATGGCCGGCCTGGCGGGGGTGTTGATCACCATGAACTACGGCACCTTCGATTTCTACGTCGGCTTTATCATCGGCATCAAAGCCTTTACCGCCGCGGTATTGGGCGGCATAGGGTCGTTACCCGGCGCGATGCTGGGCGGCCTGCTGCTGGGCGTGGCGGAGGCGCAGTTCGCCGGCATGGTGAACTCGGATTACAAAGACGTGTTCTCCTTCGGTTTGCTGGTGGTGATCCTGATTTTCCGCCCTCAGGGCCTGCTCGGACGGCCAATGGTCGCTAAGGTTTGAGGGGAAAACTTATGTCGCACTCAGAGGTTCACCCAGGGCTGAACGTTAAGCGCAGCCTGCTGGACGCCGTATTGGCCGGGCTGATTGCCCTGATCGTGTTTGGGCCGATCGTCGGCATCGTTCTGAACGGTTACAGCTTTAACTTCGAGCCGCACCGTCTGGTGTGGATTATCGCGGTGGTGATGGCCGGGCGGCTGTTACTGAGCCTGTTTCTGCAAACCACACCGGGCCGTAAATTGCTGACGCGCTTTGACGGCGGTAACGACGGGGTGTATGTCCGGCCGATCGGCGCCAAGACCAGCCTGCGCTGGATTATTCCGTTAATGGCGGTCATCGCGCTGCTGTTTCCGTTTGTCGCCACCAAATACCTGCTGACGGTGGCGATACTGGGGCTGATTTACGTGCTGCTCGGGCTGGGCTTGAACATCGTTGTCGGGCTCGCCGGGCTGCTGGACCTGGGCTACGTGGCGTTCTACGCCATTGGTGCTTATGGGCTGGCGCTGGGCTACCAGTATCTCGGCCTCGGGTTCTGGGCGATGTTGCCATTGGGGGCGCTGATGGCGGCGCTGGCCGGCGCGCTGCTGGGGTTCCCGGTGTTGCGTATGCACGGTGACTATCTGGCGATCGTCACGCTGGGGTTTGGCGAGATCATCCGGCTGGTGCTGAACAACTGGATGTCGCTGACCGGCGGGCCGAATGGCGTCTCGGTCCCGGCGCCGACGATTTTTGGCCTGGAGTTTGGCCGACGCGCGAAGGACGGCGGCGTGCCGATTCATGAATTCCTCGGCATCACTTATAACCCTAACCTGAAATTTATCTTTATCTATGCGGTGCTGTTCCTGGTGGTGCTGCTGGTGCTGTACATCAAGCACCGGTTGACGCGCATGCCGATCGGCCGCGCCTGGGAAGCCCTGCGCGAGGATGAAATCGCCTGTCGTTCGCTCGGCTTAAACCACGTGTTGGTCAAGCTGTCGGCCTTTATGATGGGCGCGTCCACCGCCGGGCTGGCCGGGGTGTTTTTCGCCACTTATCAGGGGTTCGTCAACCCCACCTCGTTTACCTTCTTCGAATCGGCGTTGATCCTGGCGATCGTGGTGCTGGGCGGGATGGGATCGACCATCGGCGTGGTGCTGGCGGCGTTCGTGCTCACGGTGGCGCCGGAACTGTTGCGCAGCTTCGCCGAGTACCGCGTGCTGTTGTTTGGCGTGCTGATGGTGGCGATGATGATTTGGCGACCGCGTGGGCTGGTAAGGATCAGCCGAACCAGCTTTGCGCCACGCAAGGGGGTGGCGCCATGAGCGACGCAATCTTGCAGGTTGAGCATCTGATGATGCATTTTGGCGGCATCAAGGCGCTCAACGACGTGAATCTGGCGGTCGAACGCGGCTCGATCACCGCGTTGATCGGCCCCAACGGCGCCGGCAAAACCACGGTGTTCAACTGCCTGACCGGCTTTTACCGCGCCACCGGCGGCGCCATCCTGCTTAACACCCACAAACGGCCAACCGACGTGATCCAGGTGCTGGGGCAGAAGTTTCGCGCCGGCGACTGGGTAAACCCGAAGCGGTTGGGATCGCGCCTGTACTACAAAATGTTCGGCGGGACCCATCTGGTCAATCGCGCCGGGCTGGCACGCACCTTCCAGAATATCCGTTTGTTTCGCGAAATGTCGGTGGTGGAGAATCTGCTGGTGGCGCAGCACATGCTCAGCAACCGCAATCTGGTCGCCGGGGTGCTCAATACGCCAGGCTATCGCCGGGCGGAAAGCCAGGCGCTGGATCGCGCTTTTTACTGGCTGGAAGTGGTGGAGCTGGTGGACTGCGCCAACCGGCTGGCGGGGGAGATGTCGTACGGCCAGCAGCGGCGGCTGGAGATCGCCCGGGCGATGTGCACCACGCCGGAGATGATCTGCCTTGACGAACCCGCCGCCGGGCTGAACCCGGTGGAGACGGCGACCCTGAGCCGCATTATCCGTTTCCTGCGTCAGCACCACGGCATCACGGTGCTGCTGATCGAGCACGATATGGGCATGGTGATGGAAATTTCCGATCGGGTGATTGTGCTCGACCATGGCGATGTGATCGCCGAAGGCACGCCGAAAGAAATACAGCATAACGACACGGTGATCGCCGCTTACCTTGGCGCGGATGAAGAGGAGCTGGCGGGATGAGCAATGTGATGTTGGAATTTCGCAATGTGGACGTGTTTTACGGCCCGATCCAGGCGTTGCAGCAGGTCTCGTTACAGGTCAATGAAGGGGAAACGGTGGCGCTGATTGGCGCCAACGGCGCGGGCAAGTCCACGCTGCTGATGTCGATCTTCGGCCAACCGCGCATCAGCGGCGGGCAGATCCTGTTTCGCGGAGAGGATATCAGCCAGCGTTCTACCCATTACGTTGCCAACAGCGGTATCGCCCAGGCGCCGGAGGGGCGACGGATCTTTCCGGACATGAGCGTGGAGGAAAACCTGCTGATGGGCACCATCACTGTCGGCAATCGCTATGTGAATGAAGACCTGCAGCGCATGTTCGAGCTGTTTCCACGCCTGAAGGAGCGGCGCAACCAGCGGGCGATGACCATGTCCGGCGGCGAACAGCAGATGCTGGCGATTGCCCGAGCCTTGATGAGCCGCCCGAAGCTGCTGCTGTTGGATGAGCCGAGCCTGGGGTTGGCACCGATTATCGTCAAACAGATCTTCAGCATTCTGCGCGAATTGACCCGTGGCGGCATGACGCTGTTCCTGGTGGAGCAGAACGCCAACCATGCGCTCAAGCTGTCCGATCGCGGTTATGTGATGGTCAACGGGCAAATCCGGCTGACCGGCAGCGGCGCGGAGCTGTTAAGCAATCAGGAGGTGAGGAAGGCTTATCTGGGCGGCGCTTAAAACTGGCGCTGGATCACGCGCACGTTTAGCCGTACCAGAGCGATGATGCCACTGGACAAGATCCGCAGGCCGCGGGGCAAATCGCGGCGGCGGATATCCAGCAACAACACGGTGCGCACCTGGTCGCTGTCGTTCCACACTTCGTGTTCGAAGGTGTCGTCCCACAGCATAAATTCCCCCTCGTTCAGCCGGTACTCCCGTCCGTCGACTTTCAACACCGCAGCGGGTTCACCGTCGGCGCGTTTGGGCATCGACAACACCAGATAGCCGCGCAGAATGCCGCGGAACGGGCCACGGTGCGCGGGCACCTGTTTGCCGGGTGCCAGGAACGACAATGAGGCTGAAAGCACATCCGGGGAAGAGGCGATCAATTGTGCAAGCTGTGGGCAACGGGCGAGGTTGCGCGCTATCGGCTGCCCATAGGCCTGCATGATAAACATGCGCCAGTCGCGAGCGTCGTTGGCGGAGATCGACGCCTGTTCGCTCATGATCTCGTGAAAACGTGGGATATTACGCAGATCTTGCGCTACGGTCAGCGCTTCCTCGCGTATCTGCTGCCAGTGAGCGGTAAAGCGTTGGGCGTCGGGAAACAGCCGGTTGCTGTCGAGGACCGGTGAACTGCTGATGCGGCGATCGTAAATACGGCGAAGAGCAAGCACAGACCAATCGTAGATAGCTGACATAGTGACCTCAATAGCAGTGAGCCGATTTCTCGCCGTCTTAGGGTTGTTTTAGATGTGATTGCCGGACGATCAATTCGCCGGTATACAGCCGTTGTCCGCCGGGTTCGAAGGCCTGCGTCAGGCAGTGAATGCCATCGGCTATCAGCTGCTGCATCGGCTGGCGGTAAGTGGTTAGCTGGTAGCTGGGGGAGGCCGCCAGCTCAATGTCGTCAAAGCCCACCACGGCAATCGGCGCACAGCCCGGCGTGGCGCGTATGGCATCGATAACGCCGACCGCCAGAATGTCGTTCTCGCAAAAAATGGCGTCTATCCGTTGCTCTGCCGGGGTGGCGGCCAGGTAGGTCGAAAAGGCCTCCATCCCGCAAAGACGCTGGTAGTGCGGAGCCTGCAGCACCAGGTTGACCTCACGCTGCTGTTGCGCCAGCGCGGCACGGAAACCGTCCAGGCGGCGCAACTGGGTAGATTCGCTGATTGGCCCCGCCAGATAGCCCATACGCGGGTAATCTTGCTGGAGCAGCAACTCGCCGATATCGAACCCAGCCTGATAACCGTGGGTCGCCAGCACCTGGATATAGGGGCTTTCACTGTAGCGATACAGCACTACCAGCGGAATACGGTGAATGTCCTGCGCCAGGCTGATCAGCCGGTCATTGAGCAGCGTGCCGAGGAACAGCAGCCCGTCCACCTGCATTTGGTCCGCCAGCGTCAGCACCGACTCGTAATCGTGCTCAGAGGTGATATTGAGCAGCAACGCCATATAACCGCGGCTTTGCAACTGCCGGGTCACTTCATCCAGCAGCGTAAAGATATGCGGGTTTTTCAGTTCGTCCGCCACCAGCCCGATGATGCGGGTACTCTTTTTCGACAGGCTGCGCGCCAGCAGGTTAGGGCGATAACCCAATTCACGCGCTGCGGTTTGAACCCGTTGCATGGCCTGCGGTGAGATCGACGCGCCGTCGGTAAAGGCACGCGATACCGTCCATTTAGACACGCCGGCGCGGGCGGCCACATCGCTGGCCGTCGCCTTGCGTGCTGCGGGCGCCGGGGTAGAGCCGGGTTTCTTCGCCATCATCTTTCGCTCGTGATGAAAAAACGGTATGGGTTCAACAGATTAGCACAGCGTGGTCGAATGCGGGAATTGCCGACGTCGGCGCGAGGATCCTGCGGGCCATCGGCACAACGCAGCGGATCTTTTTAGCGGTATTTTGTGATCCTGATCGGCAGATTTATTATGGCGCATTTGACTTATTTTTAACCCTCTCGAATAGTCCATCGCAAGTGGCATTTGTTGAGCGGTCAAGTTGCTACCTAATTTTGCACCCGGGTGCAGTTAAAATTTGCACCCGGGTGCAATGCGACGAAAACAGTGAAATCCAAGGTTTCGGGAGCAACTATGCTAAATGGCGAAAGAAAAACGGCGCGCCCTCTGCGCTGGGCAATGGTCGGCGGCGGGCGGTTGGGGCAGGTGGGATACAAGCATCGCTGCGGGGCGCTACGGGATAATACCGCTTTTGAGCTGGTGGCCGGCGCGTTTGATATCGTGCCGGATCGCGGCCGCGAGTTTGGCGTGAACCTGGGGGTAGCGGCCGAACGCTGCTATGAAGATTACCACACGTTGTTCGCTCAAGAGGCGCTGCGTGAGGACGGCATTGAAGTGGTGTCGGTAGCGACGCCGAACGGCACGCATTACGAAATTACCCGTGCGGCGCTGCAGGCCGGGTTGCACGTCATCTGCGAGAAACCGCTGTTTTTCACCAGCCAGGAAGCCTATGAAATTAAAGCGCTGGCGGCGGAAAAAAACCTGATCGTCGGCGTGACTTACGGTTTCTCCGGCCACCCGCTGCTGCTGCAAATGCGCGCGATGATCGCCAACGGCCAGATTGGCGAAGTACGGATGGTGGATCTGCAATATACCCACGGTTTTAATGCCACGGACGAAGTGGATCGCCTCAGCGAAGCGCAGAAATGGCGCATTGACCCCAAGATCTCCGGCCCGAGCTTTGTGCTGGGGGATATTTCCACCCACACCTACTACCTCTCCCAATTGGTCATGCCGCAGATGCAGATCCGCGAGCTGCTCTGCGATCGGCAAAGTTTTATTCCCTCGCGTGCGCCGCTGGAAGACAACGCGCTGGTGATGATGCGCTATGAAAGCGGCGCGGTGGGGCGGATGTGGGCTTCATCGGTGAATGCTGGCGCGATGAGCAGCCAGCGCATTCGCATCGTGGGGTCGAAGGCCAGCCTGGAGTGGAGCGACATCAACCCCAGCGAGCTGCGCTACGAGGTGCAGGGGCAGCCAAACCAGACGCTGTATCGCGGCATGGCGTATCTGGACGATACCTGCAACGCCTGGGAACGGCTGGGGGCTTTGCATACCGAAGGCCTGACCGAATCCTGGGCCAACATCTACCTGAAATTTGCTCTGGCTATCGACGCCACCCGCCGCGGCGATCGGCAGGCGCTGGCGCAACTGGTGTATCCGGATATCGACGCCGGGATCGAGGGCGTGCGCTGGATTGAAAACTGCGTGCGTTCCGCCAACCAGGGCGCCCGTTGGGTGGCCTTTGAATAAACCTATTTATCCGGAGCAAGAGCATGAAACTTTCTTTTTGTACCGATAGCCTGGGCCACCTGCCGTTTGAAGCCATGCTGGATCGCCTGGGCGAACTGGGGGTGTTTGGCGTGGAAATGACCACCGGCGGCTGGTCTTCGGCACCGCATCTGGACACCGTGGCGCTGTTGCAGGACGCGGGCAAACGGCGGCGGCTGATGGCAGCGCTGGAAAGCCGCGGCATGAAAATTGCGGCGCTGAACGTTTCCGGTAATCCGCTGGAGCCAGGCGTGCTGGGCGAAAAACACCGCCATGATACCGACAACACGCTGGCGCTGGCCGCCGGCCTGGGGGTGAAAAAAATCGTCATGATGAGCGGATTGCCGCCTGCGGCGCCCGGTGACAGCATCCCTAACTGGATCACCTATACCGTCAGTTGGCCGCCGACGCTGAAAAACTGCCTGGACTACCAGTGGAACGAGGTGGCGATCCCGTATTGGCAGAAGCTGGTGGATAAGGCGCAGGCGTTCGGCATAGAGAAGTTCGCGCTGGAAAATTTCAGCTCGATGCTGGTGTGGAACCCGGACACGCTGTTCAGGCTGCGCGACGCGGTGGGGCCGATGGTGGGCTTGAACCTCGATCCCAGCCATCTGATCTGGATGGGGGCCGATCCGATTGCCGTCGCACGGCGCCTGGGGGACGCGATCCACCACGTGCACGGCAAAGATGTGCGGCTGGAAAGGGGGATAGTGGCGGTCAACGGGCTGCTGGAAACCCGGGCGGTGGAACAGGTTGCACAACGTGCCTGGAACTATGTGGCCGTCGGGTGCGGGCAGGATTTGCAGTGGTGGAAGGAATTCTTCTCGGTGGTACGCATGATGGGTTACAACGACTGGGTCTCGCTGGAGATGGAAGATCTGACCATGTCGGTCGATGCCGGTATTAATACCTCGGTTGAGGCGTTACAACGCTGCATCAGCCAATAACGCCTGTTTATTTCTGCCAAAGGCCTGCAGGTTTGCAGGCCTTTGCGCGGCAAAAGACTGTCGAAAAAAACAGGCCAATAAAAGTGTGATCTATATCGCATTTACCCCGCCAGTTGGTTAAAATATCGCTACTTCCCGCACCTGTCCGGATCCCGTTTAACATGGAACAAACCCAGGTATCTCGCTCAACCGCCTGGTTGCGCGTGGTCATCCTTGCCGTCTCGGCCTTTATCTTCAATACCACCGAATTTATTCCGGTGGGGTTGCTGAGCGACATCGCCAAAAGTTTCTCAATGCAAACCGAGCAAGTGGGTTTGATCATCACCATTTACGCCTGGATTGTCGCCTCCGCCTCTCTGGTGTGCATGCTGCTCACCAGCAAAATTGAACGGCGCAAGCTGCTGATCGGGGTGTTCGTACTGTTTATCGCCAGCCATGTGCTGACCGCCGTGGCCTGGAACTTCACCACGCTGGTGATTTCCCGTGCCGGTGTGGCGCTGGCCCACGCGGTATTCTGGTCGATCACCGCCTCGCTGGCGATCCGGGTCGCCCCGGCGGGCAAAAAGGCGCAGGCGCTGAGCCTGCTGGCCGGCGGTACCGCGCTGGCCATGGTGCTCGGCCTGCCGCTGGGCCGCGTGATTGGTCAGATCCTCGGCTGGCGCATGACCTTTATCGGCATCGCGGTTTGCGCCACCCTGGCGCTGGTGCTGCTGTGGCGTCTGCTGCCGGTGCTGAAAAGCGAGCATTCCGGTTCACTGTCCAGCGTGCCAATGCTGTTTAAGCGTCCGGCGCTGGTCAGCCTGTATATGCTGACCATCATCGTGGTGACGGCGAATTTCACCGCCTACAGCTATATCGAACCCTTTATTCAGACCGTGGCCGGGCTGTCGGAAAACTTCACCACGCTGATGCTGTTGCTGTTCGGCGCCGCCGGTATCATTGGCAGCCTGCTGTTTAGCCGCTTCAGCGAACGTTTTCCGTCGGGCTTTTTCATCGGCGCCATCGCGCTGTTGATGCTGAGCCTGCTGCTGCTGCTGCCGGCCTCCGGCAATGAAAATCACCTGACGCTGCTGTTTGCGGTGTGGGGCATGGCCATTATGGCGATTGGCCTGTCGATGCAGGCCAAGGTGTTGAACCTGGCGCCGGATGCCACCGACGTGGCGATGTCGATCTACTCCGGGCTGTACAACTTTGGTATCGGCGGCGGCGCGCTGCTGGGTAACCAGGTCAGCCAGCATCTGGGCATGGGCAACATCGGTTTTGTCGCTGCACCGCTGGCGCTGATTGCCCTCGGCTGGTGTGTGCTGAACTTTTACCGCGGCGAACGCCTGCAACACCACCACATCCGCTAAGCCCCACCGCACGACAGCGGGCCATCAGTTCGCTGTCGTGCATTGCTACTTCGGTTGAATTTTCTCTCAGCAAAACAGATTGCTGCAGTTTTTTATGCTTAAAATTTTTTCATAGTCTGCTAATTAAATATTTAACTCCGACGCCGAGCCGATAGCATAGAAAACTATCGATTATGTTATGGCGAGGTTAATGGTGAGTGAGTTTTTGGTTGCGGGAAGCGTGGGGGCGGCCCAGTCGCCGATCCATGAACGGGATCTGTCAGCAAGAATAGATGCATTGCCCACCTCCGCCGGGCTGTGGCGGTTTATTGCTTTGCTGGCGTTAGGCGGCTTTTTTGAACTCTACGACCTGTTCCAGACTGGATACATCAGCACCGGCTTAATCGCCGAAGGCATCTTCCATACCGGAGCGCAGGGCGTGTTCGGCGTCTCCGACCAGGCGGCATTCGCCTCCGCCACCTTCCTTGGCCTGTTTATCGGCGCCAGCTTGCTCAGCCCCTATGCCGACCGCTTTGGCCGCCGCACCACCTTTATGTTTGCCCTGGCCTGGTATGGCATCTTTTCGCTGTGTCTGGCTTTTCAGCATCAGGCCGAATGGGTGATCTTCCTGCGCTTTTTGGTCGGCGTCGGCTTGGGTATTGAGCTGGTGACGATCGATACTTACCTGACCGAATGGGTGCCCGCACATCTGCGCACCCGGGCGTTTGCCTTTTCCTTCTTCATTCAGTTTCTCTCGGTGCCGACGGTGGCGTTAATGTCGTGGTGGCTGGTGCCGCAAACCATCCTGGGCCTGAGCGGCTGGCGTTACGTGGTGATCGCCGGTGCGGTGGCTTCGCTGGTGATCTGGCTGGTGCGTAAAGGCTTGCCGGAATCGCCGCGCTGGCTGGCACAGCAGCGGCGCTACCCGGAAGTCCGGCAGGTGATGCAGGCGATGGAACGACGCTGCGGCGTCACCCATACGGCAGATTTCCCCGCGCATGACGCGCAAGCACACAGCGAAATGCCGGCGCAGGGGAGCTTTAAGGATATTTGGTCGCCGCGTTACCGCAGTCGTACCCTGATGCTGGTGGTGATGAATTTCTTCCAGGCCATCGGATTCTTTGGCTTTGGCAACTGGCTGCCCGCTTTGCTGGCCGGAAAGGGAGCCTCCATCACCCACAGCTTGCTGTATGCCTTCTTTATTACTCTGGCTTACCCGTTGGGATCGCTGCTGTGCAGCCGCTATGCCGACAAGATGGAAAACAAGTGGCAGATTGTACTTTCCTGCCTGGTGACGGTGATCTTCGGCTCGCTGTTTGCCCTGCAAAACAACCCCGTCTGGCTGATCCTTTGCGGTTTCTTCATCACCTGGTCCAATGCCTGGCTGACCTACAGCTACCATTCTTATCAATCGGAAGTGTTCCCGACCTACATACGCGCCCGCGCTGTCGGCTTCTGCTATTCGTTCAGCCGACTGTCGACGGTATTCAGCAGCCTGATCATCGGCATCATTCTGCAATACGGCGGCTCGGTGGGGGTTATTGCGTTTATCGTGGCCAGCATGCTGATTGTGATGGTGGTGATCGGCGTGTTTGGCCCGAAAACGCGCGGCATCGATCTGGAAAATATTTGAGTACTACTCGCGCGAGATCCTGTGAAATAAAAAGCCCGCTTAAGCTGACCTAAGCGGGCTTTCAGGCTACTGACAAAGCCTTCACTGGTGTTTGGCGTAGGGGCGCTGCATGCTGCGCCCGTTATATCTCTTAGGCGAGATCAAAACGATCGAGGTTCATCACCTTAGTCCAGGCGGCGACAAAGTCGCGTACGAAGCTGCCCTGGGCGTCTGCGCTGCCGTAAACTTCCGACAACGCCCGCAGCTGAGAGTGCGAACCGAAGATCAGATCGGCACGCGTCGCCGTCCATTTGAGCGCACCCGTTTGGCTGTCGCGCCCTTCAAACACGCCGTCTTCGTTGGCCGCCTTCCAGGTGGTGCCCATATCCAGCAAATTGACGAAGAAGTCGTTGGTCAGCGCCTGTGGGCGTTGAGTCAACACGCCGTGCTGGCTTTGACCGACGTTGGCGTTCAGCACCCGTAACCCGCCCACCAATACCGTCATTTCCGGTGCGGTCAGCGTCAACAGCTGCGCTTTATCGACCAACAGCGCCTCGGCCGGCACGCTGAATTGCTGCTTCAGGTAGTTGCGGAAGCCATCGGCCACCGGTTCCATCGCTTCGAAGGATTCGACGTCGGTCTGCTCCTGCGTTGCGTCCATGCGGCCCGGCGTGAAGGGAACGCTCACCGGGTGCCCGGCGCTGATCGCCGCCTTTTCGATGCCGGCCGCACCGGCCAGCACGATCACATCCGCCAGCGAGACGCGTTTGTTACCTGTCTGCGCCTGGTTAAAGGCCTGCTGAATACCTTCCAACGTGGCCAGGGTTTGTGCCAGCTGAGCAGGCTCGTTCACCGCCCAATCCTTTTGTGGCGCCAGACGAATACGCGCCCCGTTGGCGCCGCCGCGTTTGTCGGAACCGCGGAAGCTGGAGGCGGATGCCCAGGCGGTGGAAACCAGCACCGATACCGGCAGGCCCGAGGCCAGGATCCGGGTTTTGAGATCGGCAATATCCTGATCGTTGATCAACTGATGATCGACCGCCGGGATCGGATCCTGCCAAATCAGCTCTTCGGCCGGCACTTCCGGGCCGAGATAGCGAGCGCGCGGCCCCATATCGCGGTGGGTCAGTTTGTACCAGGCCCGAGCGAAGGCATCGGCAAGCTGATCGGGATGTTCATAGAAACGACGTGAGATCTTTTCATAGGCCGGATCGAAACGCAGCGACAGGTCAGTCGTCAGCATGGTCGGGCGCTGCTTTTTGTTGGGATCGAAGGCATCGGGAATGGTTTCACCGACGTCTTTGGCCACCCACTGGTGTGCACCGGCCGGACTTTGCGTCAGCTCCCACTCGTATTCAAACAGGTGCCGGAAGAAGTCGTGGTTCCACTGGGTTGGGGTGGTGGTCCAGGTGACTTCCAAACCGCTGGTGATGGCGTCTTTACCCTTGCCGGTACCGAAGCTGCTATGCCAGCCGAGGCCCTGCAGCTCAAGGCCTGCGCTTTCAGGATCGTCACCGACGTGCGACGCCGGGCCCGCGCCGTGGGTCTTGCCGAAGGTGTGGCCGCCGGCAATCAGCGCCACGGTTTCTTCGTCGTTCATCGCCATGCGGGCGAAGGTTTCGCGGATGTCGCGCGCCGCAGCGACCGGATCGGGGTTGCCGTCCGGGCCTTCCGGGTTGACGTAGATCAGGCCCATTTGCACTGCGGCCAATGGGTCCTCAAGGTCGCGATCGCCCGAGTAGCGGCTGTTCTGACCACCGCTCAGTTCCAGCCAGATCTTTTCCGAGCCCCAGTAAACATCATCCGGTTCCCAGGTGTCGGCGCGGCCGCCCGCGTAGCCAAAGGTTTTAAAGCCCATGGATTCAAGCGCCACGTTGCCGGTCAGGATAATCAGGTCGGCCCAGGAAATTTTACGGCCATATTTTTGCTTAATCGGCCACAGCAGGCGGCGGGCCTTATCGAGGCTGACGTTGTCGGGCCAACTATTGAGCGGCGCAAAACGCTGCTGACCTTCACCCGCACCGCCGCGACCGTCGCCGATGCGGTAGGTCCCGGCGCTGTGCCAGGCCATGCGGATGAACAGGCCGCCATAGTGGCCAAAGTCTGCCGGCCACCACTCCTGCGAGTCGGTCATCAGGGCGTGCAGGTCTTGTTTCACCGCCGCCAGATCAAGGCTGTTGAAGGCTTTGGCGTAGTCGAAGTCCGGGTCCATCGGGTTGGAGAGGGGGGAGTGTTGGTGCAGCGGCTTCAGGCTAAGTTGGTTGGGCCACCAGTCTTGATTCGAAGGGCCGCGGCGCGGTGCATTCAGTTTACCGCCGCCCGAAAAGGGGCATTTGCTTTCAGTTGTCATGTTGCGCTCTCTGCTTCGTAGGTTGCTCGCCAGGCCCGAAATGTCTGATGCCTGAGGGAGCCGTTAGCTTGCTATCGCGGGCGAAAGCCCACATCGGGTGTTGCGCTAAGGATTTATCTAATCAACTGATTTACAAAAATAAAAAATGAGCTCTCATCGTCAGGCTCGCAGCGGGGATCCTATCGACACTCAGCATTAAGCGTAGTCAGTAGATGCAGATAGATAAAATAGGAATAGTTGAATGTTGTGATAGTTTTTGGCTATTGAATTTTATTTTATTGATAGGGGTGCTAAGGGGAGGGAAGCGAGGCGTTGCGTTAATTACGTTAATAAAGAGGATTTCTTGGTTAATGCTTCTTTGGTGGGAGGTTATAAAATGGTATCTCTGAGAGGAAATAACTTATCCAATATTACATTCATAATAAGCTAATTAATTGTTGGTGTGCTGGTAGAGGCGTTTCTAGTCAAACTATGGCGATGAGGTAGTGGTTGGTAAGATGACAGGTCTGTTTTGTGCCAGGAGCGGACCTATCGTGGTTTTAAAAGCCACCTTCATGAAGTGGCCAACTTTTATCGACCACTTCATCTCTGTAGAGCTACATCACACGGGGATTTAGTACTAATCTTATCCCACAGCCTGATCGATCGCCTCGATTGCACCTATCATGGCTTCTACAGTTGCCCTGTCAAATTCTGCCCTGTCGTTTTCATCATGCGTACCTTTATTGAGGTATCGCCATTCACGTGATTCTCCGCTAAAACCGGTCAAAACCTCGATGGGAGAAAACACGGCATTTTTATTTGGGTCATTAAAATCGGCACGACCAATTTGTTTTTTCAATTGATCTGAGAGATTACGCAACTCAATAGGTGCAGTTGCTGACCTCAGTTTAAGACTGAGGTTACCGTCACCGTGTTTGTTTACATAACGCCAGACTTTCCCCTTCATCAGCGATTCAAGTGACTGCCTGCATTTAGTTAGCGCCTCCCTAATTTCATTACGTCCATAATGACTTCGTGCTGAAAGAATATAGTTCCTAGGGGCACAGTTAAAATCCACGCGGATATGCAATTCGTCAAGACGTGGTAAAAAACTGAAAGTTCTGGATTGTGCAGCCACTGGCGCTGGCAATAAATTCTGTATGTCTTTGAAGAACTCTTCTCCGTGGCAGGCTAGGATGATTTGCTTATCTGCAAAGAAGGCGTCTTCAAACAGTGTTCTTCGAATAGATTCTCTGTGATCGTCATCGATAGCATTGACCGGATCATCAAATATCAAAAGTGGGCATTGCTCACTGATGTTTTTTGCCAACAAAATAGCCAATCCTATACAGCGTACATGCCCCTCACTGAGCACATGCAAAGCATCAAAATATTGCGCTGGATTGTTCTGAAATGCCACCTCCAGCCGCTGATTCTGCATTAGGGGTAGCTTGATACCAGCGAGCTTTTCTCCTTGAGGGTCATTACGGTTGAATGCATTGTACAAAGTAACAATGCTGTCTCCGAGATTCGCAACCAACTGCTGAGGTAAACCATCTTTATAGGCGTTCAATTGCAACACGAACCGGGCATAGGCTACTGAGATTTCTCTATTTTTTCTTACAACGGATTCCTCAAGTACAACCTCTTCAATAAGCTGCCTGTTTTCCGTATCAAAGTTACCAATTAACAACTGAGCCGCTGCGATGGCCCTTTCTGTCGTACTTCTTCTTGTCTGTAATATTGTTATCTGGCGTTCTGACTCACGCAGCCCCACAAGATCACGCTGCCGGGATTCCCGCAATTTAGCAGCTGCTTCTGTTTTTTTATCTTCTTCTTCCAACTGCAACACCTGTTTCTCCAGAAGAGACCAGGGAGTGACACCATCGCCTGCTGGTTGATGCAGATCACGCCACAAAGCGATGCCATTGTCTTCTCGGAATTTTTCGAGAACATTTTCATGAGGATGAAACTGGCAACAGGTGCCGACAACTTGTGAGACGCGGTACATCTGCTTGCTGAATGATTGTTCCAACTGAACTATTTCACCCTGCAAGGCTGACAAAAACTCAAGCTTCAGCAATTCTTCACTGGCATGACTGTAGGGGTTTTTCGTAGCTTGCTGGAGTGGGGTATGGCATGCAGGGCACTGTTCTGGGCTGGAGTTCTGTAACTGGACGACTGCTTCGAATAAACTTTTAAACGAAACCTGCAGACTCGCCTCTGCCAGTTGCTTCTGTTTGCCATACAGATCCGCCAATACAGTTTCAACAGAACCATTTAAGTCCTTCAACATCGCACAGGTCAGGTGACTCTTGTTCTGAAGAGGTTTCTGTAACTCTGCCTCAAGCTGCCGGATGGTCCCGATATTTTGCTCATCCCCTTTTAATTCAATCATCATCTGCTGAAAAGAAAGGCCCTCGCGGTAGCCAGAAGCCAGCGTCTGTTCCTCAGAAACCAGTCCTTCAAGATCCGTCTTACCCGCTTCCAGTTGTTGGATGGCCCCTTCGAGTGTGCGGCGTTTTTCTGCCAGTTGAGCAGCTTTTACGCCTATCAGATCGATGTATCTGCCATCAATCTCCGCAGTGAAATTTCGGACAAAATCATTGAATACATCCAGCCCAAATAACGTTGAAATTAGTTCGGTCTGCCTTGCCGGGACCAGCGCCGCAATTCTTGAAAAGTTGTCGATGCGGTTTTTTTCAACAAAGCAAAAGCGGTGCTGTGCTTCGTTATTCTCAATTTCTACATCATGCCCTTGAGCTCCAACCCCAATAATCACAGGCGCAGTAAACTGATTGACGTATGCATTTCTAAAATAGTCGGTTTGATTACGAAAGCGTTTACTTTCGGCCTCAGCAACGCTACCCAATAATGTATATTCAAGTGCTTCGCAGAAACTGGACTTCCCGGTACCATTAGGCCCATAAATCAGCACCAGACGCGAATCCAGATCAAATTCCTCCTGTCTGGCAAATCCTCTGAACGGTCCAACGGACAGCCTTTTTAGCCGACTGAACGTGGGGACACGTTCGGAGTTCTGCTCAGGCAGTGGCAGGACTTCCGGACTGAGGGTATCCCATGAAGACTGCGCCAGATCGACGATGCGACGAATCCGCTGGCCCTGCGCGGTACCTAACGGGATAATACTATCCATATTATCCCACACTAGGTTCGCCATTTTTCTAACATCGCCGGGTACATCTGCTGTGTCTAAAGTTTGGAAAAAGCGCAAAAACTCGTTGCTGAGCATCATGATTCCTTTTTGACTTGTCGTTTTCTCTCGTTGTAAGGCAATGATAGAAGATACACTTTCAACTGATGTATTCACGTGATCTGCAAATCAAATATCCGCAGTTCCGCTCTCATGTTGAACTAACCCGGATCAAGACAGTGTGAATCACCACGATTTTGATAGCCATGCTAATTTTTTAAACAAAATTACTGGTTAAACCCTCAGATGGATGGTATGAGTAAAATCTCGGTGGGTGGGGCGTTAGAGTACAAGGAAATGTATGGCCACTAGTTACATTAGTGAACATAGTGCTGAATACTATTTAGTACCAGCGCTCAAAAACATTTTACAGGAACAATATAGCCATATCGCAACAGTGTTTCCGTGGATATCTCGAGAGTTTAGCAATATCTCAAAATATCTTCATAAAGAGGACCGGTTTCATGTGCTGGTAATGTTTCCGCGCAGGCCAAAAATAAATGCCCCTGATGATTGTGAAGTATATATCACCATTAATGAAGAACTAGATGATTTTAATAAGGTAGGGAAAGAAAAAGGGGTTCCAGTGATAGCTGGTTGCCCTATGGCTGTAAATTTCTGGGACTTATCGAATTGTAATAATTACGCATGGATAAATCTTAGTCAAATTAATTATTATGAGTATTTAAACTCAGTAAATAATTTGAAAAAAAATGGATATTTGCTAGAGAAAGAGGACATTCTATCTCTTGTGAGAAATAGTGCTATTTTTAATTTAGAGTCTTTTGAAGATTTTTTTCGATATGCAAAAGAAACTCAACCTGACAGGATGTATGGAAGTCAATATAAGCCTGTATACTTTCTGATTAAGATACACTAACACAAAAACGTTACCATTTTCAGCAGTCCATCAACTCAGCGTTAATGTCTACTTCTCGCTCAAAGCAAAAAGCCCGCTCAGGTTTCCCTGAGCGGGCTTCTCTAATATGGCTCCTCTGACTGGACTCGAACCAGTGACATACGGATTAACAGTCCGCCGTTCTACCGACTGAACTACAGAGGAATCGTGTGAACGGCCGGAATCATAACGGGGTGTTGGCAGCATGTCAAAGGCGGATTACGCATTCTGTGACTGTTTGCTTACAGAATGCGCAACCCGTTGAGGTTTTGGCAGATTTAGCCCAGTTCCGCGCGTTTTAGCCGCAGCTGATAGTGGTAATGGCTGCGGCTGAGCAGGTAGTCCGCATTGACGCTCGGGCTCCAGGAATCGTCGCCGCCGACCCCCATATGGAAGCCGTCCAGGTTGAGCCAGGTTCCGGCTTCCGGTTGCAACAGATGCTGGTGGCTACAGTCCATCAACTGACGCAGGCCGTAGCGGCTGAGCGAAAAGTGGAACTGCCCGTCGACGTGCCAGTCGCCGTACTGCAACTGGCGGGTGTCGCAGCGCAGGCCGTTTTCGCCGGGGAAGATGTACGGCGTGTGCAGTTCTTCCAGCGGTCGTTGCCAGCGCCCGAATTGCGCGGCAAGGCGACGGTCCGGATAGTTTTCATGCGGCCCCAGGCCCAGCCATTGTGCCTGCGGATGGGTGTCCGCCAGTTGGCAGGTCAGGCCGATACGCGCCGGTGGCGGCAGGCTGGCGGCGATCGCGACGTCAACGCTGACGCTGACCGCGCCCTGGCTGTCGAACAACCACTGTTTGCGGCTACATAACAGCGTTTCCCCATCTACCCCGAACCGGTGCTCGCTCACCACCCTTACGCCGTCGCTCAGCAGATCGGCCTGCAGCAGCACGCAGTGCTCTTCCAGCCGGTACATGCCGGCCAGCTTCCAGCGTTCGACCCAGGCATTGGGATCGATACGTTCCACTTCGCTGATGCCGATGTCGTTATCCAACGGCGCACGGATAAAGTTATCTTGCAGCGGCGTCAGCAGCAGCGCTTCGCCATCTTGCCACCACTGACTCAGGAGGCCGTTTTCGCGGGCAAACTGCCAGCGTTGCTTGCCATGGCTAATCTCAATCGTCCGGTCATTCTGGTTCAGCTGTGGGGCAAGGCCTTTCGTTGCCGGCGGCGCCAAATGCAGCGTGCGCGGTACCGGCCATTGATCCCAGGCGCAGCGATGGTTGGCTTCGGACCAGTCGGTGGCCTTGGGCTGCACCACCGCCACATTCAGCCACAGCTCGCCGGGCTGATGAAGTATCGGCAAGCGGTCGAGCAGGTGGAAGCTGGCGCTGCCCTGCGGTGGTAGCGCGAGGTCAAAGCTGCCGCTGGCGCGTTCTACGCCGTCCAGCTCCAGTCGCCAGTCCAGCCGTTCGTTATCGCTATGGCGGAACAGGTACTCGCTGCTGACGGTCAACGTCAGCGTTGTGGCATCAAAGGCAAATTGGAAAAACTGCTGGGCGCGTTGCGCCTCGAACAGCGCCGGGTGTGGCGTGCGATCGGGGAACACCAGGCCGTTAAGGCAGAATTGCCGATCGTTAGGCGTGTCGCCGAAGTCGCCGCCGTACGCCCAGAACTCATCTCCGTTGTCATCGCGGCGGGTGAGTGCCTGATCGACCCAGTCCCAGACGAAGCCACCTTGCAGTCGCGGATACTGGCGGAAGGCCTGCCAATAACGGTCAAAACCGCCGAAGCTGTTGCCCATCGCGTGAGCGTATTCGCACAGGATCAGCGGCCGCTGTTCATCCGGCAGGCCGATCCACTTCTTGATCGACCACTTGGGCACGGCAGGGAACGGCTGATCCTGATCCACCCGGGCGTACATCGGGCAGATAATGTCGGTCGCGGCGCTATTGGCGCCGCCGCCTTCATACTGCACCGGGCGAGTAGGGTCCTGGCTTTTCACCCAGCGATAAAGCGCGTCGTGGTTGCAGCCGTGGCCGGATTCGTTGCCCAGCGACCAGATAATAATGCAGGGGTGGTTGCGATCCCGCTGCACCATGCGCGTCACGCGCTCGCTCATCGCCGGTAGCCACAGCGGATCGTCGGAAAGCCGGTTCATCGGCTGCATGCCGTGGGTTTCAATATTGGCTTCGTCGACCACGTACAGCCCATAGCGGTCGCACAACCGGTACCACAGCGGGTGATTGGGGTAGTGCGAGCAGCGCACCGCATTGAAGTTGTGCTGTTTCATCAACAGAATGTCGTGGCGCATCGTGGCTTCATCCATCACCTGACCGTGCTGCGGATGATGTTCATGCCGGTTGGTGCCGCGGATCAGCAGCGGCTGGCCGTTCAGCTTCAGCAACCCGTTGCTGATGTCGATCTGACGGAAGCCAACGTCATAGGCTTCCACCTCAATAATTTCCCCGTCTGGCGCCAACAGTGCCAGCGTGGCCCGGTACAGCGTTGGGGTTTCAGCGCTCCAAAGCGCAGGCTGTTCCACCGGCAGACGCAGCGTTGTGCGGTCATCATAGGCACCGCGCTCGTCGATAATTTCGCTGCCGAGCGCCTGGATTTTTTCGCCAATCAGCTGACCATCGCGCCACAGCTGCAGTTGTACCCGGTGCTGTGTCGGTCGATTGACGTGCGCTTCCACCACCAGTTCGCCACGGCGGAAGCCGTCGTAAAGCGGGGTTGTGATGCGAATATCGCTCAGGTGGATGGCGGGTTTATGCAGCAGGCTGACGTCGCGGAAAATCCCGCTCATGCGCCACATATCCTGATCTTCCAGATAGCTGCCATCGCACCAGCGCAGCACCATCACCGCCAGTCGGTTTTCACCGGCCTGCAGCCAGGGGCTGAGGTCAAATTCGGCGGGCAGGCGGCTGTCTTGCGAATAGCCGACCCAATGGCCGTTGCACCACAGGTAAAACGCCGAGTTGACACCGTCAAAGATAATGCGCGTCTGCCCCTCGGCCAGCCAGGCGGGATCGACGGTAAACTGGCGGGAATAGCAACCGGTCGGGTTTTCTTCCGGGACCAGCGGCGGGTTAACCGGGATCGGGTAGCGGACGTTGGTGTAGATCGGCGCGTCATAACCGGCAAGTTGCCAGTTGGACGGTACCGCCAGCCGGTCGGCATCGGGCAGGTCCTGCCGCAGCCAGGCTTCGGGCACCGCCTGCGGGCTGCGGTAATAGCTGAACTGCCAGTCGCCGTTTAACGTTTTCTGGCTGCTGCTGGGGCTGTCGTCACGCGCCGCGTTCAGATCGCGCCAGCTCGCAAAAGGCGGATGCGCAGCCAGCCGCTGATAATGGGTGCAGGCCGGATTTTGCCAGTCCCGGCGGGCAATAAGGTCTTTCAGGGAAGGAGAGGGCAGAGCACTCATCGGCGATCGTCCTGTCGGCAGAGTAGAGGGGCATCATGCCGAATAAGATGCTGAGGAGAACCCAAAAAGTAAAGCGGTTACATTCAAGCTTGCAGGGGCGATCAAATAACCGCTTATTCTGGCTGAGCAGGCCGGTAAATCCGCTGCGGACGGCCTACCTTGCCGTAAATGATTTCGGCGCGCAGCTGCTGGGCGGCGGTACAAAACTCCAGATAACGGCGTGCCGTGGTGCGGCTTAACCCCATCTGTTGCGCAACGCTTTCAGCGGTGTGGCTGGCCGAGGGCTGTTCGAACAGCCCGCGTATTTTAACCAGCGTCAGCTCATCGATGCCTGCCGGCAATGTCGCCATAGGCTCGCCGCGGGCGTAGGTATTGAACATCTGATCAATGCGGCGCTGGTTAAGGTGTGCCTTATCCTTCAGCGCCTGGTGCCGCTGGCTGAAGCGCAATAGCGTATGGGCCAGCCGATCATAGGCCAGCGGTTTGATCAGGTAATCGAACACCCCGTAGCGCAGGGCTTCGGCCACGGTGTCCATGTCGCTGGCGGCGGTGATAAAGACGATACCGCCGGCATAACCGCTCAGCGTCAGTTCGCGCAGCAGCTCAATGCCCTGGCCGTCGGGCAGGAAGTTATCCAGCAGGATCAGATCCGGCTTGAAGCGCTCGACCATGGTACGGGCCTGCGCCAGGGTACCCGCCAACCAGATTTGTCGGCAGCCGCCGTTTTGCCGGATAAATTCCGCGTGCATTTCTGCCAGCGGCGTTTCGTCTTCGACGATCAGTATATTCAGCCATTCCATAGTGAATCCCGTCTCCCCGTCGTCTTGCAGATTGCGATCAATATGCTACGAAAATGTAAGTTAATTGCCGCGTAAAATAAAGATTATCTCAATAATAAACACCATAAAAATAATTAAGTAAATAAAGAACATTAAATAACTTATTAACCGAAAGGGGTTTGTGAAATAGGTCAATAATTCGCTATTTTTTTCTGTTTACCATTGTTTCATTAAGTGTCCTTGGCGGATTTATCTCCATGGTTTTTAAGGTTTTAATTCTGGTGATAAATGTTAATTGACACTCTTTTTTGTATTTATTTTGTTATTTAATAGTTAACCCAGAGAGCGTGTTATGTTGGGCGACACCCTATTTAATCGAGTCAAAAGGTCCGATCATAAAAGTATCGCGCAGATTAGTGCTTTCCTGCGCAGTAACGATCTGAATATTGACACCACGGTTGAAATATTTATTACCGTGACGCAAAACGATAAGTTGGTCGCCTGCGGCGGCATTGCCGACAATATTATCAAATGCGTCGCCATCAGCCCGCAAATGCGCGGCGAAGGTTTGGGGCTGACGTTGGCAACGGAGCTGGTGAATCTGGCTTATGAACGCCATCACACCCAGCTGTTTATCTACACCAAAATCCAAAATGAGCCGCTGTTCCAGCAATGCGGTTTCTACCCCATCGCCCGGGTATCGGGCATCGTGGTGCTGATGGAAAACAGCCCGTGCCGGCTTAAACGCTATGCCGCTCAGTTAGCGGGCCAGCGCCGGCCGGGCACCACCATCGGCAGTATCGTGATGAACGCCAACCCCTTTACCCGTGGCCACCAATACCTGGTGCGCCAGGCCGCTGCGCAATGCGACTGGCTGCACCTGTTTTTGGTCAAGGAAAATACTTCGCGCTTCAGCTATGAAGATCGGCGGCGGCTGGTGCTGGCGGGCACCGCAGACATTCCTAACCTGACGGTGCACGAAGGGTCGCAATACGTCATTTCACGCGCCACCTTCCCCTGTTACTTCATTAAAGATCAAGGTATTGCCGACGACTGCTACACCGAAATCGATCTGAAGATCTTCCGTCAGTATCTGGCGCCCGCGTTGGGCATTACCCACCGCTTCGTCGGCAACGAGCCTTTCTGCGCGGTCACCGCCAAGTACAACCGCGATATGCGTTATTGGCTGGAAACCCCTGCGCTACCCAGCCCGCCGATCGCGCTGGTGGAAATCGAACGTTTGCAATATCAGGGCACGGCGATCTCCGCCTCCTGGGTGCGCAAGCTGCTGGCCGCCGGGGACTTTCACGCCGCCGCGCCGCTGGTGCCGCCGGACACCCTGTATTACCTGCAAGATTTGCAAACGCAGCGCCGGGCCAAGCCGGCGACACACCCCTTTGAATCCGCACAATCAGGTGAAAGATGAAAATTATCCGAGAAGCAATGGCCGGCACGCTGGAATCCAGCGATGTCATGGTGCGCATCGCCCCCGCCGAGGGGCCGGAACACGATCTGCTGATCGCCAGCAGCGTAGAGAAACAGTTCGGCGAAGCCATCCGCCAAACGTTGCTGGAGGTGTTGCAACGTTATCAGGTGGAGCCGGTGCAGGTGATGGTCGACGACAAAGGCGCGCTCGACTGCGTGCTGCGGGCCCGGCTGGAAACCGCGCTGATGCGCGCCAGCGACAACGGCCTACTGCCATGGGGGGCGCATCATGAAAACGCTGAATAAACACCGTCTGCGCCGCAGCATGCTGTTCGTGCCCGGTGCCAATGCGGCCATGGTGAGCAACGCCTTTATCTATCAGGCCGATGCGCTGATGTTCGATCTGGAAGACTCGGTGATCCTGCGCGAAAAAGACGCCGCGCGGCGGTTGGTGTATCACGCGTTGCAACACCCGCTGTATCAGGAAGTGGAAACCATTGTGCGCGTCAACGCGCTGGATTCCGCCTACGGGCTGGCGGATCTGCAGGCGGTAGTGCGCGGCGGGGCGGACATCGTGCGGCTGCCGAAAACCGACAGCGCGCAGGACGTGGTGGATATGGATCGCGAAATTGCCGCCATCGAAGCCGACTGCGGGCGCCCGGTGGGCAGTACCGGCCTGCTGGCGGCGATTGAGTCGGCGGCGGGGATCACCCAGGCGGTCGCCATCGCCCATGCCTCGCCGCGATTGATCGGCATCGCGCTCGGCGCGGAAGACTACGTGCGCAACCTGCGTACCGAACGTTCGCCGGAGGGTATTGAGCTGCTGTTTGCGCGTTGCTCGATATTACAGGCGGCGCGGGCCGCGGGCATTCAGGCGTTCGACACCGTGTATTCCGATGCCAATAACGAAACCGGCTTCCTGCAGGAAGCAGCGCTGATCAAACAGCTCGGTTTCGACGGCAAATCCCTGATTAACCCACGGCAAATTGAACTGCTGCACAACCTGTATGCGCCAACCGCCAAGGAAGTGGCTCACGCCCAGCGGGTGGTGGATGCCGCGGCGGCGGCGGAGCAGGAAGGGCGCGGGGTAGTGTCGCTCAACGGCAAGATGGTCGACAGCCCGGTGATTGAACGCGCGCGGCTGGTATTGCAACGCGCAGCGCTTTCCGGCATCCGCGAAGCGTCGGTTCAGCACGGAGAGGAAGCATAATGAAACGCCAACAACGACTGATGACCCTGAACAACCTGGCGGACCTGCGCTGCTATCAGGATGCCTCCAAGGCCAACCTGCAGGCGCGCAAGCCGCGCGATATCAAACGCTGCGATACGCTGGAACAGGCGGTACGCCGCAGCGGTTTGCAGGACGGAATGACCATCTCTTTCCACCATGCGTTTCGCGGCGGCGATCTGGCGCTGAATCAGGTGATGGAAACGCTGGCGGCGATGGGGTTCCGCAACCTGACGCTGGCCTCCAGCTCGCTGAGCGAATGCCATGCGCCGCTGGTCGGCCATATCCGCAACGGGGTGGTGAGCTGCATTTACACCTCCGGCCTGCGCGGCCCGCTGGCGGATGCCATCTCACGCGGCCTGCTGGCCGAACCGGTACAAATTCACTCCCACGGTGGCCGCGTCAACCTGATCGAGTCCGGTGAACTGGCGATAGACGTCGCTTTCCTCGGGGTTCCGGCCTGCGACGAATTTGGCAATGCCAACGGCTACAGCGGCGAAGCCTGCTGCGGTTCGTTGGGCTACGCCAAAGTGGATGCCGATACCGCAGGCACCGTGGTGTTGCTGACCGAAGCGATCCTGCCTTATCCGCATCATCCGGCCAGCCTGGCGCAGGATCGGGTCGATCTGATTGTTCAACTCGAGCGAGTGGGGGACGCCGACAAGATCGGTGCCGATGCCACCCGCATGACTTCTAACCCGCGTGAATTACTGATTGCCCGCCGCGCTGCCGAAGTGATTGCCGGTTCCGGCTTCTTTACCGAAGGATTCTCGCTGCAAACCGGCACCGGCGGGGCTTCGTTGGCGGTGACGCGTTTTCTGGAAGACAAAATGCGCGCGCGTGGCGTTCGCGCCGGTTTCGCCCTCGGCGGCATTACCTCAACCATGGTGGATCTGCATGAAAAAGGGCTGATTGCTCGCCTGCTGGACGTGCAGAGTTTTGACCGCGCGGCGGCGATGTCGTTGGCGCGCAATCCCAACCACATTGAAATCAGCGCCAATCAGTACGCCAACTTCAGTTCGAAGGGCGCTTCGGTCGACCGGCTTGACGTGGTGGTGCTAAGCGCGCTGGAAATCGATACCGGCTTCAACGTCAACGTGCTGACCGGTTCCGACGGCGTGCTGCGCGGGGCTTCTGGCGGTCACTGCGACACCGCCGCGGCGGCACGGTTGGCGATCATCGTCGCACCGCTGGTGCGCGGGCGCATTCCAACGCTGGTCGAGCAGGTGACCACCTGCGTCACGCCGGGCTCCAGCATCGACATTTTGGTTACCGATCACGGTATTGCCGTCAACCCGGCGCGGCCGGAGTTGGCGCAGCGGCTGCAAGAGGCCGGGCTGCCGGTGGTTGGCATCGACTGGCTGCGCCAGCGTGCGCTGTTGCTGACCGGCGAACCGCAGCCGATCGCCTTCACCGACAAAGTGGTGGCGGTCGTGCGTTATCGCGACGGTTCGGTGATCGACGTGGTGCATCAGGTGGCGGAGTAACGTGATGACCTGCGTCCCTCCTGAACTGGCCGCCAACCGCACCGTTAGCCTGCCGGAACTGCTGACCAGCCGCGAGTGCCGCCAGGCACGGCAGCAGGCGTGGCAGGCTCAGCACGCTTCCACGCTGCTGGTGCTGACGCTGGTGGTGCCCGGTGCGGTAAAAGACAGTGCCCTGACCCGCAACATCTTCAACCTCGGCTGGCAGGCACTGCAGCAAATGGGGCATGAGCAAAACTGGCACTGCCTGCAGGCGGAAGCGCTGGCGCTTTCCACCGGTTGTGAAGGGTTTATGGCGCTGCAGGCCGATGCCCAACGGGTGAAAGACTGCGCCATGCAGTTGGAGGTTCAGCAGCCGATAGGTCGGCTGTGGGATATCGACGTGCTGGATCCCGAGGGCCGTATTTTATCGCGCCGCGATCTGGGGCTGGCGGAGCGCCGCTGCCTGCTGTGCAGCCAGCCGGCCAAAATCTGCGCCCGTCAGCGGCGACACAGCAGCGAACAGCTGCTGCAGGAAATGGAAAGGATGCTCAATGATGCGCTCTCAACCCGTTGAACTCGCCCGGTGTAGCCCATCGGCGCCGGTCAGTGGCTTTGCCCATGCCGCCTACCGCGCCCTGTTGGTCGAAGTGAACCTGACGCCCAAACCGGGGCTGGTGGATCGCCACAACAACGGTGCCCACCGGGACATGAACATCGGCCATTTTTACCGCAGCGCCCGCGCTATCGGCATCTGGCTGCCGCGCTTTGTCCGCCAGGGGCAGGAAGACGCCCGTTGCCCGGCTGCCGAGCAGTTGGTCAGGCTGCGTCCGCTGGGGCTGGCCTGCGAAAACCACATGTTCCAGGCCACCGGTGGCGTCAACACCCATAAAGGCAGCGTATTTTCCCTCGGTCTGCTGTGCACCGCTTTCGGTCGCCTGTCCCAGAGGCCGCAGCCTATTGACGCCGCCACGCTGTGCGCCGAAGTGGCGTCGATGTGTCGTGGGCTGGTGGCACGCGAGCTGCAACAGCGCAATGCATTGCAGACCGCCGGCCAAAGGCTGTTTGCCCAACACGGCCTGAGCGGCGCGCGCGGCGAGGCAGAGTCCGGCTTCGAGCGGGTGATTAACGGTGCGCTGCCGCTGTACCTGCAACGGCTGAACGACGGGTGCGATGAGCAAACGGCGCTGATGGACAGCCTGCTGTGGCTAATGGCCAACAACGATGACACCAACGTCGCCTCACGCGGCGGTCTCGAAGGCCTGCGCTGGTTGCAGCGGCGTGCCGGCGAACTGCTGGCGCAGGGGGGAGCCCAGGGCGAGCAGGGCATAGCAAGCCTGCGGCAGTTCGACGCCGAGTGCATTCACCGCAATCTCAGCCCAGGTGGCAGTGCCGATCTGTTGATCGTCACCTGGCTGCTGGCGCAATTACCGAATTCCACTAAGCCCGCCGCCTTTCAAGCCACAACTTGGAATCCCTAGGGTATAGCTAAAAAAATAACCCGTCTTCAGGAGAAACTTATGTCCGAAACCAAGGAAAAAATCTGGAAAGCGCTGGCGCCGCTGTTGGTGCTGGCGATCCTGCTCTGGATACCCACGCCCGACGGCATGCCGCCGCAGGCCTGGCGCTACTTCGCCATTTTTGTGGCGATGATTGTCGGCATGATTCTGGAGCCGATCCCGGCGACGGCGATCAGCTTTATCGCCGTGACCCTCAGCGTGCTGAGCGCCAACTGGGTGCTGTTCGGGGCGCAGGAATTAGCGGAGCCGGGCTTCAAGGCCGGTAAAGAGGCGCTGAAATGGGGGCTGGCCGGATTCTCCAGCACCACCGTCTGGCTGGTGTTCGGCGCATTTATCTTTGCGCTCGGCTACGAAGCCACCGGGCTGGGGCGACGCATTGCGCTGTTTTTGGTGAAGTTTATGGGCAAGCGTACCCTGACGCTCGGTTATGCGGTGGTGATCATCGATATCCTGCTGGCGCCTTTTACTCCGTCCAACACCGCCCGTACCGGCGGCACCGTGTTCCCGGTGGTGAAAAATCTGCCGCCGCTGTTTGATTCCTTCCCCAACGCTCCCTCCTCACGGCGCATCGGCGGTTACCTGATGTGGATGATGGTGGTCGGGACCAGCATCAGCTCCTCGATGTTTGTCACCGGCGCCGCACCTAACGTGCTGGGTATCGAGTTCGTCAGCAAAATCGCCGGCGTGCATATCAGCTGGATGCAGTGGTTCCTGGCCTTCCTGCCGGTCGGTCTGCTGCTGCTGGTGATTGCGCCGTTGATTTCCTATTACCTGTACAAACCGGGCGTTACGCACAGCAGCGAAGTCGCTTCCTGGGCCAATAGCGCGCTGAGGGAAATGGGCAAGCTGACGCGCAAGGAGTACACGCTGATTGGCCTGGTGCTGCTCAGCCTGTGTCTGTGGGTGTTTGGCGGCAAGATATTGGATGCCACCACGGTCTGTTTGTTGGCGGTGTCGCTGATGCTGGCCTTGCACGTGGTGTCGTGGAAGGACATCACTAAATATTCCAGCGCCTGGAACACCTTGGTGAACCTGGCGACGCTGGTGGTGATGGCCAACGGCCTGACGCGCTCCGGTTTTATCGACTGGTTCGCGCTGACCATGAGCACCCATCTGGACGGATTCTCGCCGGATATGACGGTCGTGGCGCTGGTCCTGGTGTTCTACTTCGCTCACTACCTGTTCGCCAGCCTGTCGGCGCACACGGCAACCCTGCTGCCGGTGATCCTTGCCGTCGGTAAAGGCCTGCCGGGCGTGCCTATGGAGCAGCTGTCGATGCTGCTGGTGCTGTCGATCGGCATCATGGGCGTGCTGACGCCGTACGCCACCGGTCCTGGGGTTATCATCTACGGCTGTGGCTACGTGAAGTCGAAAGACTACTGGCGGATGGGCGGTATTCTGGGCGTGGTGTACATCGCCGCGCTGTTGTTGATCGGCTGGCCGATCATGCGTTTGTGGATGTGATTTTCTAAATTATCAGCGGCCCTCGGCGAAGGGCCGCTGAGCAGACCTTTCCCTGTGATGCTCATCACACACTTTCGGCGTTAACCTCTCCATGATAGCGAAGCAATAGCTAACACATTAAAAATAATCACAATCCTGGAGCCTCTGCGGATGAAAAGAAAAACTTTATTGCTGTGCTTGCCGTTATTTATGACCGGGACTGCCTTGGCGGAAACCAACGACTATCAATTGGATCAGGTGCTGGTGATGAGCCGCCATAACCTGCGTGCGCCGCTGGCCAACAACGGCAGCGTATTGGCGCAGTCCACGCCAAAAGCCTGGCCAGCCTGGGACACGCCGGGTGGCCTGCTGACCACCAAGGGCGGGGTGCTGGAAGTGTATATGGGCCACTACTTCAATGCGTGGCTCAAGCAAACCGGAGTATTGCCGCAGGAAGGCTGCCCGACCGCCGGCAGCGTTTACGTCTATGCCAACAGTTTGCAACGCACGGTGGCGACCGCGCAGTTCTTTACCAACGGTGCTTTCCCCGGTTGTGACGTCAGCGTGCATCATCAGGACAAAATGGGGGAGATGGATCCCACCTTCAACCCGATCATCACTGACAACAGCGAAGCTTTCAATCAGCAGGCTCTGGGGGCAATGAACGCCGAACTGGCCTCGTTGAAGCTGGACGCCTCCTACAAGCAATTAGAAAAAATCATCGATTACAAAGATTCCAGCGCCTGTAAAACCGACAAGCACTGCGATTTGACCAAAGAAGCCAGCAAAATGAGCGCAGTGCCGGGCAAAGAGCCGGGTGTGGCCGGGCCGCTGCGGGTAGGGAACTCGCTGGTGGACGCCTTTATGCTGCAATATTACGAAGGCTTCCCGATGAAGGACGTGGCCTGGGGCAAAATCACCACGCCACAGCAGTGGAAACAGTTGGCGCAGCTGAAGGACGGCTATCAGGATTCGCTGTTCACCTCGCCGGTGGTGGCGCAAAACGTGGCCAAACCGCTGCTGACGTATATCAACGGCGCACTGATTGGCGAACGCAAGCCGGATTCGCCGAAGGTAACGGTGCTAGTGGGTCACGACTCCAACATTGCCTCCCTGCTGTCGGCGATGGAGTTCAAGCCGTACCAACTGCCGCATCAATATGAGAAAACGCCGATTGGCGGCAAGCTGGTGTTCCAGCGCTGGCACGATAAGAAAAACGATCGCGATTTGCTGAAAATCGAGTACGTGTATCAATCCACCGACCAGTTGCGCAATGCCACTCCGCTGACGCTGAAAACCCCGCCACAGCGCGTGACGATGGCGTTAAAAGGCTGTCCAATCGATAAGCAGGGCTACTGCGCCTGGAGCGACTTCGAAAAAACCATGAAAGGGATTCTGTAATCCTGTCGTGCCTCTCCCTCGGTAACGGGGGAGAGGAATAATCATTGTTGCTCAGGAGCTCGGCGTCTAAAATTAGCGTTCTGCACACCCAATATGGACAACCCGTGTTCTCTTCTTTTATCCCCACCTTTGAACGGTTGAACCTGGACGATTACCCGGGGCAGGTTGCCCGTTGCCGCTTTTCTGTGGCGCACTACCAGGATGATTGTTTCGCTGCCATTGGCATGGCGCTCCCCGAACATCTGGCGCGTGCGGTGCCAAAGCGGCGGGCGGAATATCTGGCCGGGCGTTATCTGGCGCGGACCTTGTTGGCACCGCTGGGTTTTGCGGATTTCACGCTGTTGCGCGGCGAAGACCGGGCACCGCAGTGGCCGCCGGGTATTGCCGGTGCGCTCAGTCATAATGCAGGCACAGCGCTTTGCGCGGTGCATCCGGAAACCGGGTTGGGCGGCGTGGGGCTGGACGTTGAAACGTTCATTCCCGCCGGGCGTGCGGAGGAGCTGCAGCGAGCGATCGTTAGCGAGGCGGAATCTGCCCAACTGCGCGCTCATTCACAGCCATTTAACCACCTGCTGACCTTGGCGTTTTCCGCCAAAGAGAGCCTGTTCAAAGCGCTATATCCGCAGGTGCGCTGCTATTTTGACTTTCTTGACGCACGCCTGGTCACGCTGGATACGCAACGACAGACGTTCGAATTGGAACTGCTCAAAACCCTTACGCCGCAGTGCCATGCAGGTCGCCGTTTCTGCGGCCGTTACTGGCAACAAGGTGACGATGTCACAACTTTTATTTATTTATAAATCAAACAAGTAAAGCAAAAAAAATCGGCGTTGCACTGTCACATTTGCCGGTAGATTCGCCTGCGACGCAGCAGGTGGCTGGCCCCTTCCGACACCAGCAGCAGCACCGCCAGCCAGATAGGAATATAGGTCAGCCATTCATCCCGGCCGATGCTCTCGCCAAGCAGCAAGGCCACCACCACCAACAGCACCGGCTCCACATAGCTCAGCAGGCCGAACAGGCTGAACGGCAGCAGACGGCTGGCCAGGATATAGCACACCAGCGCAGCGGCGCTGATCACCCCCAACAGCGGGATTTGCCAATAAAGTGCCGGGCTGATGCTCAACGCCGCCAGTGGCCCGTTGCCCCCGAAAGCGAACCAGGCGGCGACCGGCAGCATCAGCGTTAGCTCACACCACAAGCCACCCAGGTTGTCGGTGCCGAAACGGCGACGCAGGATAAAGTACACCGGGTAGCCCAGCGCCACCAGCAAGGTGGTCCAGGACACGCCGCCGACCTGATACAACTCGTTGCCGACGCCGATAATGGCGCAGCTGACCGCCAGTTTTTGCAGCAGCGAAAGGCGATCGCGGAAGATCACGCGTCCGGCCAGCACCATGGTCAGCGGCAGCAGGAAATAGCCGAGCGATACCTCCAACGCCTTGCCGTGCAGCGGTGCCCAGAGAAACAGCCAGAGCTGAACCCCCAGCAGCGCCGAACTCAGCGGCAGAAACAGCAGGCGGCGCGGCCGCTGTTTTATCCAACTCAAGGTCTCGCTGACCTTGCGCCAGTCGGCGGAAAGCACCATAAACAGCGTCAAGAACGGCACCGTCAGCAGGGTACGCCAGCCAAAGACTTGCTCACCGTCAAGCGGGGTCAGGGTAGAGGTGTAGTAATACATCACGCCGAACAATACCGAGGCGATGACGGAAAGAACGATCCCTTTAATCACATGCGATCCTGAAAAGTTATTGATTTTATTGCCGGTACTCTAGAGAAGTTTAGCGCTAACAACAATGCGGCGCATCAGGCTGGACAATCGCCAACGGCAAGTTAAAATAAATACTGTGTATTAATACAGGTGTTTTGTCATGACCCTCGATCTTTTTGAAGACTCCGTGCCGCCGCCGTGGCGGGAACAGATTGCGCCAGGCGCGGTGGTGATGCACGGTTTTGTGCGCGATCACGGCCCAGAACTGCTGGCGGCGGTGCATGGGGTGATTGCTCAGGTGCCCTGGCGGCACATGACTACGCCGGGCGGTCATGTGATGTCGGTGGCGATGAGCTGGTGCGGTAACGGCTGGAGCAGCGACAGCCGCGGTTACCGCTATTCGGAGCGCGATTCGCGCAGCGGCAAACGTTGGCCGCCGATCCCGGATATCCTGATGGCGCTGGCGGATGAAGCGGCACAGCAGGCGGGCTTTGCCCCGTTTGTACCGGATTCCTGCCTGATGAACCGCTACGATCCGGGCAGCAAGCTGTCATTGCATCAGGACAAAGACGAGCATGATTTCGGCTCGCCGATCGTTTCCGTTTCCCTCGGGCTGCCGGCGGTATTCCAGTTCGGCGGCATGCAACGTAGCGATCGGGCCCAGCGCATTCCTTTGGCGCACGGCGACGTGGTGGTGTGGGGCGGCCCGTCGCGGCTGTGTTTTCACGGCATTATGCCGATCAAGGAAGGCTACCATTCGCTGGTGGGGCCGCACCGTATCAATATCACCTTACGCAAGGCGCTTTAGCTGCGGCTCTTTCGCCAGGCAGGCCACCAGATAGTCGATAAACACCCGCAGCTTGGGCGGCAGGTACTGATTGGGGGCATACAGCAACCACAGCCCGCCGTGGTAACTGCTGAGGAAATCCCATTGCGGCAGCACCTGCACCACTTCGCCGTCGTCCAGCGCCTGACGGGCGGTAAAGTACGGCAGGCTGCCAATGCCAATGTGCTGTTTCACCGCATCCAGCCGCACGCCGGTATGGTTGGCGGCGTAGCGCCCACGTACGTTGACCGTCACCGTTTTCCCGGCCTGGCGGAATTTCCAACGGGCGTCGTTCGGCGTTTCACCCAGATAAATGCAGCTGTGCTGCGCCAAATCCTGCGGATGCTGCGGCGTTCCCTGCTGTGCCAGATAAGCCGGTGTGGCGCACAGCAGGTGGTCGATGGTCATCAGTTGGCGGCCAATCAGCCCAGGGGAAGGGCGTTCGGTGATGCGCAGCGCCAGATCGACCCGATCATCAATCAAATCCATATAGCGGTCTTCCAGCCGCAGGCGAACGTCTACTTTGGGATAGCGGCGTAAAAACGCCGGTATGTGCGGGTGCAGCACATAACGCCCCACCGCCTTGGGCACGCTGACGCTGACCAACCCTTCAGGCTCTACTGCACCGCGCCCGCTGAACTCCATCACCGAGTGCGCGGCGTCCAGCATGCTGCGGCAGCGTTGAAATACTTCTTCGCCCTGTTCGCTTAGCCGCAATTTGCGCGTGGTGCGGTGTAGCAGTTGCAATGCTAACGCCTGTTCCAGTTTAGCCACGCTGCGGCTGGCGGCAGAGGGGGATGTGCCCAGTCGACGGGCGGCGGCGGAAAAACTGCCGCTCTCCACCACCTGGACAAACACGGCCATTTCGGCCAGCAGCGAATGAGAGAGATTTGTGCTCACAGCGCAAAGGTCCATTGTGTTATTGACGGATTATCCTTTGATTATGGCATGAATATAATGGGCTCTCTAATCAGGAGAAAAACCATGACCGAACGGCTTTATTATTACAGCGACGAATTACAGGGCGCAGCGCAGGTGCTGGCCTGTACCCCGATGGAAGAGGGTGGATACGCGATAGAGCTGGACGCCACATTGTTTCACCCGCAGGGCGGCGGACAACCGGCCGACGGCGGTAAGCTTGGCGGCACCCCGGTGCTACGCGTGGCGCAGCAGGGCGACAAGGTGCTGCATTTCACCGCCGAGCCGTTGGCCGCAGGGCCGGTGAGCGTGCAGATTGATGGCGAACAGCGGCGGTTGCATACCCGTTGGCACTCCGCCGGGCATCTGATCGGCTGGCTGGGGGAAACCCGCGGCTGGCAACCGGTGAAGGCGCACCACTGGCCGGGCGAAGGGCGGATCACTTTCACACCGGGCGCGGAGCCACAAACGCTGGATCAGGATTTTCTTCAGGCGGAGTTGGCAAGGCTGATTGCGGCAGACCTTCCGCGCAGACAGGTGGCGGTTGACGGCCTGCGGCAGGTGGGATTTGGCGAACTGCCGACCTATGGCTGCGGCGGTACCCATGTGCCCTCGCTGGCGGAGCTGGGCGCGGTAAACATCACGGCGCTCAAAGTGAAAAAAGGCCAGTTGATTGTGCAGTACGCGCTAGATTAAAACGTCGTCCGGGTGGCTATTTCGCCGGCCCGGCCTGCCGCAGCATGGTGCAGAACGCGCACTGGCATCCCGCCTGCGGCAGCGCGGCGCAGGTACCGATATTGACCGCCTGCGTGTCCATCGCGTGAAAACCGTAAAACATATTCTCCAGGCTGTTTTCCGCTGCGCGCGCCTGTTCAGGCTGTGGCTCGGGCACCTTGGACTGAAACGCGGCGGCCCGACCGGCCAACAGGCCAAGGAACAACAGCGAAAGCTGAATTTTCATTTTCGTCTCCCCGATGTGATTTCTGATACGTTATAACAAAACACCCATTCTGCCAACCGTCGCTGCCTTGTGCATTTTCCGCCATAGGTTAGCGAAATTAGTTCGTTCAACTCCCCGCCGATTTGGTTTGTTATCTAATCCATAACATTCCGAAATAAAGAAGGCGTGGCACACTATGTTTAAGTTCTCTTTCAATAGATTAACCAGCGGAATAACAGTGGCATTGGGCTTGACGGTGGCGGCTACTCCGGCGCTGGCGTCGGTGCAGGGCGGCACGCTGATCTACCTGGAACAGCAGGCGCACACCAACCTTTATCCGCCTTCCGGCGGCTTCTACCCCAACGGCGGCATCCTCAACCAGATCACCGACAAGCTGACCTACCAGAACCCAAAAACGCTGGAGATTGAGCCGTGGATCGCCGAATCCTGGAGCAGTAACGCCGACAAAACCGAATACACCTTCAAGCTCCGGCCGGGCGTGACCTTCTCGGACGGTACGCCGCTGGACGCCAACGCGGTGGCGAAGAACTTCGATACCTATGGCCTGGGCAACAAAGAGAAACGTCTGCCGGTCTCCGAGGTGATCAATAACTATGACCACAGTGAAGTGATCGATCCCTTGACCGTGAAGTTCTACTTCAAGCGCTCTTCGCCGGGTTTCCTGCAGGGTACTGCCACCATAGGGTCAGGGCTGGTTTCTCTCAGCACCTTAAACCGTAATTATGACGAATTGGGTGACGCGCGCCATATCATCGGCTCCGGCCCATTCGTGGTCAGTGCCGAAACGCTGGGGCGTGAAGTGGATCTCAGCGTGCGCAAAGATTACCGCTGGGGCCCGGCCAGGCTGACGCAGCAGGGGCGCGCCAATCTGGACGGTATCAAGGTGATCGTGACCGGCGAAGACAGCGTACGTATTGGCGCATTGCAGGCCGGGCAGGCGGACTTTATTCGCCAGATCCAGGCCTATGACGAGAAACAAACCCAGGATCAGGGTTTCACTATCTACGCCGCCCCAACGCGCGGCGTCAATGACAGCGTGGCCTTCCGGCCGGACAACCCGTTGGTGAGCGACCTGCGCGTGCGTCAGGCATTGCTGCACGCCACCGACAGCAAGCAGATCGTCGAGACGCTGTTCTCCGTTAACTATCCGCAGGCCAAATCGGTGATTGCTTCTTCCGCCGCCGGTTTTGTCGATCTTTCCGCCAAACTGAAATTCGACCCGGATCTGGCTAACCGTCTGCTGGATGAAGCCGGCTGGAAGAAGGGCGGCGACGGTCTGCGTGAGAAGGATGGCAAAAAACTGTTGTTGAACGTTTATGAATCGCTGCCGCAACCGCAGAACAAGGCGGTGCTACAGCTGGTTTCGCAGCAGTGGGGCAAAGTTGGCGCGCGCTTGAACATTCTGGCGGGCGACGCCGGCAGCAAGGTGGCGGATAACCTGGATCCGCAGAAAACCCCGGCGGCGGTGGTGGAAGTAGGACGGGCCGATCCGGATGTGATTAAAAGTCAGTTCTACCCGACCAACCGCGATGCGCTGTTGCAGCATGGCGGGACGGGCAAAAACAGCGCATTTAAAGATGACAAGCTGAACGCGCTGCTGCTGGGCATCGCTTCAGAGGTGGATGCCCAAAAACGCCTGCAGATTGCCGGCGAAGCGCAAAACTACCTGCTCGATCAGGCCTACGTGATCCCGTTCTTCGAAGAGCCGCAGGTGTTTGCCGGAGCGCCTTATCTCAAGGGCGTAAGTTTTGAAGCGGTCGGCCGCCCGAGTTTCTACGGCGCATGGCTGGAAAAACGCTGAGGAGACCATGATGAGCCGATATCTGGCAAGGCGTATCGGGCAGGCGCTGCTGGTGCTGTGGGCGACCTTTAGCCTGTCGTTTATCTTACTGCAGGTGCTGCCGGGTGATGCCATTCTGATTAAGTTTCAGAACCCGGACATGGGCCTTAGCCCGGCGCAGATCGCCGATATGCGCGCGGCCTATGGCGCCGATGTGTCGCTGTGGCAGCAGTATCTGCATGCGCTGGGCAACGTGCTGCGCGGGGATCTCGGCTATTCCATTCAGGCCGGCGTGCCGGTGACGGAGCTGTTGGCCACCAACTTGCCCGCCACGTTGCAACTGGCGCTATTGGGGTTTTCGCTGGCGCTGATCCTGGCGTTGGCGTTGGCCTTTATCTCCAATTTGACCCGCTTTGGCTGGCTGAGGTCATTGCTGCAGTCGCTGCCATCGCTGTTTGTCTCGGTGCCGACCTTCTGGTTGGGCATTGTGCTGATCCAGCTGTTTTCTTTTCGGCTCAAGCTGATCCCGGTGATCAATCCGGGGGAGTGGGAAGGGCTGATCCTGCCGATTGTGACGCTGGCAATACCGATTTCCGCCCCGCTGGCGCAGATCCTGATCCGCAGTATCGACCAGGTACAAACCCAACCCTTTGTCGCCGTGGCCCGTGCCAAAGGCGCCAGCCGCAGCCGGGTGCTGTGGCGGCACGTGGCGCGTAACGCCATGCTGCCGGTGCTGACCATCGCCGGTATTTTACTCGGCGAACTGATCGCCGGTGCGTTGATTACCGAAACCGTGTTTGGCCGCAGCGGGCTGGGGCAACTCACCTTGCAGGCGGTGCTGAATCAGGACGTCGCGGTGCTGCAAGCGATCGTGGTGATTTCCGCCGCCGCTTTCGTCACCCTCAATCTGCTGGTGGATCTGCTGTTCCCGCTGCTGGATCCGCGATTGAAAACCCATACAGGAGCCGCCGTATGAGCAGTATCTCCTTTGAGAAATCCAGCGTGCCGGAGCGCGATCTGGGCGCGGTGGAAAGCGAAGGCACTTTGCCAACGCACCGTCCGCGCCGCCGTCGTGTACCGCTGACGCTGTTGCTGGCCTGGGCGGTGATTGCCATCGCGGTGCTGTGGGCGCTGGCACCGCAGCTGTTCACGGCCTACAGCGGCACCGAAGGCATTGCCGGGGCGCAGCGTTTGGCACCGGGGGGCGAACATTGGTTGGGCACCGATCAACTGGGGCGCGACCTCTATGCGCGCATTGTTTATGGCGCTTCACAGACGCTGTCCGCCGCGCTGGTGGCGGTCGCTTTAGGCCTGCTGTTGGGCACCGCGCTGGGGCTGATTGCCGGTGCGGTGGGCGGCATCGCGGATGACGCGGTGATGCGCCTTGTCGACGTGTTGCTGTCGATTCCCGGTCTGCTGCTGTCGTTGAGCATCATTATTTTGCTGGGCTTCGGCACGGTTAACGCCGCCATCGCCGTGGGGATTACCTCGGTAGCGAACTTTGCCCGCCTGGCGCGCGCCGAGGTGGTGCGGGTACGCCACAGCGATTACGTCGAGGCGGCCTATGGCAGCGGCGGTACCTTCTGGGCGGTGCTGTGGCGGCACATTTTGCCGAACTCGTTAACCTCGGTAATTGCCTTCTCGGCATTGCAGTTCGGCAGCGCGATTCTGGCGATTGCTACCTTGAGCTTCCTGGGTTACGGCACGCCACCGCCGACGCCAGAGTGGGGGCTGCTGATCGCCGAAGGGCGCAACTATATTTCCACCGCCTGGTGGCTAACCACCTTCCCGGGGCTGGCGGTCGTGGCGGTGGTTCTGGCGGCCAACCGCATCAGCCGCGCATTGGGGAGAACGCCAGTATGAGTATTCAGAGCGCATTACAACGGGCGAGCGCCACACCACCGGTACTGGAGCTGGAACAGGTTTCGATCGCCTATCAGGGCGCGGCTGGCAATCAGCGGGTGGTGCATCAGGTGTCGTTTGCCATTCAGCCTGGGGAAGTGGTGGCGCTGGTCGGCGAGTCCGGTTCCGGCAAAACCACCACCGCGCAGGCAATCATTGGTTTGCTGACGGAAAACGGTCGCCTGGAGCAGGGGGCAATACGGCTGAACGGCACCGACATCAGCCACTGGTCATCAAAGCGTCTGGATGCGGTACGCGGGGCGCAAATCAGTTTGATCCCACAAGATCCTTCCAGCTCACTCAATCCGGTGAAAACCATTGGCGATCAGGTGGCAGAGATCATCAACATTCACCGTCGGCTGCCGCGCAAGCAGCTGCAGCAGCGGGTGGTGGCGTTGTTGACCCGCGTCGGTTTGACGCATCCGGAGCTGCGGGCGCGTCAGTATCCGCACGAGCTTTCCGGCGGCATGAAACAGCGGGTGTTGATCGCCATTGCCATTGCGCTGCAACCGGCGTTGATTATCGCCGATGAGCCGACCAGTGCGCTGGATGTCACGGTGCAAAAACGCATTCTCGATCTGATCGACGAACTGCGGCAGGAGTTTGGCACTGCGGTGCTGCTGGTGACCCACGATCTGGCGGTGGCGGCGGAACGCGCCGATCGGCTGCTGGTATTTCGCCATGGCCGGGTACAGGAGCAGGGAGTGACTGCCGAGGTGCTGCGCGCCCCTGCCAGCGACTATACCCGCCGGCTGTTTGCTGACGTGCCCTCATTGAGCCGTGCAGTGGTGCCGCAACCCGGTCACCGCACGCAGGAGCTGGCGATCCAGGTCAATGGGCTGGTGAAAGATTTCCCCCTGGCCGGTAGCGGTGGCAAAACTTATCGGGCGCTGGACCAGGTGTCGTTCAGCGTGCCTGGCGGCACTACCCATGCGCTGGTGGGGGAGTCCGGCTCCGGTAAAACCACATTGGCGCGCTGCCTGCTCGGTTTCCAACGGCCGGACGCCGGGCAAATCATTATCGACGGCGTCGACTTTACGCGCTTGAAGGGCGAAGCGCTGCGCCAGTTCCGCCGCCGCATTCAGCTGGTGTATCAGAACCCATTCGGTTCGCTCGATCCGTCCCAGACGTTGTATCAGGTGATTGAAGAGCCGCTGCTGAATTTCGAGCCGCTGACCCAGGCCGAGCGCTATCGCCGGGTGCGAGATTTGTTTGAACGCGTGGCGCTACCGAACGAATTGCTGAGCCGTAAACCTCGCGAACTTTCCGGTGGCCAGCGACAGCGGGTGGCGATCGCCCGGGCGCTGGTGCTGCAGCCGCGGGTACTGGTGCTGGATGAAGCCACTTCGGCATTGGATGTCACGGTTCAGGCGCAGATCCTGCGGTTGCTGCAGGATTTGCAGCAGGAATTGGGGCTGACCTATTTGTTTATCTCACACGACCTGGCCACGGTAAGGCAGATTTCCCACAGCGTTTCGGTGTTGCACCGCGGCGTGCAGGTGGACAGCGGGGCGACCGGTGAGCTGTTCGCCATGCCGGGCAGCGATTACACACGTCAGCTGATTGAAGCCATTCCCGGCCGTCAGCTTTATGCCGAACAGCCCCAGATTGAGGATGCATTCTATGAGCAGTAAAAGACTCGGTTTTTTCACCCGGCTGCTGGATCAGGGCAGTGCGCAACAGCGCTATCGGCTGGCGACCGAACAGATCGTGCATGCCGAACGGGCCGGCTTTGACAGCGCCTGGGTGGCGCAGCACCATTTTCATGAGGACGAGGGCGGCCTGCCTTCACCGCTGGTGTTTCTGGCGCAGGTGGCGGCGCGAACCCGCCATATCCGGCTCGGCACCGGGGTGATCACGCTGCCGATGGAGTCTGCGATTCGGGTGGCCGAAGACACTGCGGTGCTGGATCTGCTGTCCGACGGCAGGTTGGAAGTCGGTATCGCTGCAGGCGGCACGCCTTCTTCGTTTAGCGCCTTCGGTTTCGACGCCGCACAGCGTCACGCGGTGTTTGCCGACAATTTCAGCACCCTGCTGCGAGCCTGGCGCGGTGAGGCCCTGGGTGGCGAAGATAACCGCCTGTATCCGGCGGCACCGCAGTTGGCCGAACGGGTCTGGCAGGCGACCTTTTCGGTGGAAGGCGGCGAGCGCGCCGGGCGGGCCGGTGACGGCCTGATGCTGTCGCGTACTCAGCCGCGCCCGGCAGATGCGCCGGATTTGCCGCTGGACGAATTGCAGAACCCGATTATCGACGCTTATCTGGCGGCGCTGCCGTCCGGCATTGCGCCGCGCATCATGGGATCGCGCACCGCATTGGTAACCGACCATGGCCAACAGGCGCGGGACTTTGCTGCCAAAGGGTTGAGCCGTGGACTTGAGCGCCTGCGCGCCAGTGGCCACCGGCCGTCCGACGAGTCGCTTGATGGGCTGATCCGCGCTTTTGACGTGCACCTTGGCACCCCGGAGCAGGTGATTGCTTCATTGCAAAAAGACAGCGCGCTGGCGCGAGTGACCGATCTGGCATTCCAGGTGCACTCTATCGATCCGCCGCACGCCACCATCCTGCGTTCTATTGAATTGATCGCCCGCCACGTTGCCCCGGAGCTGGGCTGGCAACGCCGCAATCCCGCATCCGTCTCCTACGAACATCACGCTGAGGAAAAGGTATGACTGCAACATTGCTCTCTAAAGATTTGCTGGCTGAGCTGGCAGAGATCGCCCCCAATTCTGCATTGGCTCAGGCCAGAGCTACCCGACAAGCGGCGACAGATGCGATTCAGGCCAGCTATCTGGCGCTGTTCTCCCCCGCTGATGCCGGCGATTTCCCCGTCGTGCAACGGTTGCAGCTCGCGCAGCGCATCAGCGAATGGCATGCGGACAAACTGCTTGCTGCACACTACGGCACCTTGTTGCAGCAGGAGGGGGGCGTTCAGCCTGGCCCGCATTTGCAGGCAGCGTTCGATCACGCCGAAAGACTGGCGTTCAAACCCGCCAGCGCCGACGCGCAGCATTTGCAGGCATTGCAACAGGCCGGCTGGACGCTGGACGCTATCGTCACCCTGTCGCAGCTGATCGCCTTTGTTAGTTTCCAGAGCCGCTTGCTGACGGGTTATCGGCTGCTTGAAGGAAAACCACTCGAAAGCTCCGGCGGAGCACCCGTCAGGGCTGGCGGGTGGCGTACCGAATCCGTGACTCTTGGCGGCCGCCACGCACCACCGGTGTTTACCCGCCAGGAACTGGGTTGGGAGCCCTGGATTGCCGCCAAGCCACTGGCAGAGTTTGATGAGCAAGGCCAGGCGCTTTTGACGCGCTTCGGGCACAGTGATTCGGATTACTTCCGCCTGCTGGCGCGTAACCATCCGGTGCTGGAGCAGAGAACGTTGGCGGATCGCGCCATTTTCTACACGCCGGGTGGGTTGGAACGTAAGGATCGCGAGCTGGCGGCAACGGTGGCCAGTAAGGTGAATGGCTGCATCTATTGCGCTTCGGTGCATGCCCGCAAGGCGGCGCTGTTGTCCAAGCAAACGGATGAGGTACAGCGGCTGCTGGATGTGCCCCCGGGCGGCATTTTGAGCGAGGGGCAAGGGGAGCCGTGGCGGACGCAGATAGACTTCGCCGCTGCGCTGTCCGCCACGCCGCCGCAGGTCAATGCCGGGCATCTGGCGGCGTTGCGCGAGCAAGGGTTGGACGAACTGGCGTTGCTGGATCTGGTGCAATCGACCGCGTTCTTCGCCTGGGCCAATCGGCTGATGTTGACGCTCGGCGAGCCTTTCGACGATCTATAAACAACCTTCAGCACAATCCACGTTAATGGGGCGAAAGTATGCGCCCCTAGGCAATTAAAGAATAATTATTACCGTTCCCTACAGGTTTTTAACTCGGTTAACAAATCCACACACCTCTTTTCGTTAACATTACGAAGAATTCAAAATGCAATAATTGCCCATGTTCATTAATGCTCAGATACTCAGCCCTACAATAAATCTAATGCGGTCAGGACAGTTCTGTTCGGCGCAAATACATTTTTACAGGGCAGGGATACGATGGGCAGTTTTCTTAAGCAGGTGTATCGTTATTCTCATTCACGGCCTTATCGGCACAATGAAAATCTCTGGCCCTACGTAAAAATCGAACGTGCAGACAGCGGCGAGATTGCCGAATTGCATTATAAAAAGCAGACTGTTCCTATAGTGACGCTGTCAGCTGTTAAAGACAGCTGCAAGGGGCCCATATTATTGACCGCTACGGGGCCGTCGGTGAACGCCATTCGCTTTAGTGAACTGCCCGAGATGCCGGCCATCGGGGTCAATGGGGCTTTTAGTCTGAGCCAAAAGGTTAACTTTCGGTTTTATGTGATTGTCGATATGGGGTTTATCGATCGGCGGCCGGATATTATCGAAAACATTATTCAGGCGCCGGATTTAATCCTTTTCACCACGGTTCACGGCGTGGCGAAAATTATTGATTGCTTCACCCTGGCAGGCGTGAAATGCCGGTTTTCAGTGGTTGAGGACGCAAGCTGCAAAATTTACAGTCCCCAAATTCCTCTCTCGGCATTGTGGGACTATTATCACAAAGACCGCAGCGTTTTTTTCTCGCCTGGCAACAAAACCATCGCCTTCAGCCACGATATTCGACACGGAGTTTTTGATGCCGGCACGGTAGTGTATTGGGCTTTTCAGATCATTGCCTTTCTTGGGTTTAAACAGCTATTTATTGCCGGGCTGGATATGAATAACTTTAATTTGCCGCGTTTTTATGAAACTCATGAAAACAAGCTGCCGACATTTTTGCCGGAGAAGGTCGATGACCTGATTATTCCGGCATTTAGCCATGCCGGTGAGAGAATGAAGATGAGAAAAATGGTGATTAGAAACTTTTCATTAAACAGCGCAATAGATACCGGTATTTTTGAAAAGGTTGATAGTAATGATTTTTTCAAAAATAATTGAGTTCACCGAACGACTCTCTTTTTACGCCATGCTGGCCTTTTCTTTTTTTAGCGCCATTTTTTGCGGTTTTACCCGGGTCAATAATTTATTCCACCTCGCGGCATTCTTTTTTCTGCTGACGCTGGCCACACGCCCCGGAGTTCGCTCGGCCTGGCTTAACCGGCGTGCCGCAAGCGCGGGAATGGCGCTGGTAGCCTGCTTTCTTGCCTATTATGCCGTCAGCAATCTTTGGGGCGGCACGCCGGATGATACGGCATCTACCCTGACGCACGGCGTTTATATCCTGCTCTATCTGGCCTTGCTGGTCACCGTATTGGAAAGTCCGGAGCGCAACCTGCTGCTTTGCGCCGTGATCGCCGGCATCACGCTGCTGTGTTTGTATCTGGCGTGCGTTGATTTCCGGGAAATTTATTCTCTCCGAGAAACTTCCGGAGCCAACCCTGGCCCGCGCAACGTGATCGACCTGGCCGGCTATGCGGCGTTGGGCATCATTCTAAGCCTGATGGTGTTCCGTGATACCGGGAAGAAAAGGGCGCTGTCAGCGATCCCGCTGTTGTTCGCTTTTATGGTGTTCACCCAAAGTCGCGGCCCCCTGATGGCCTTATTGGCGGCGTTGGCGTTAACCACCTCCTATCTGGCGCTGAATAAAAAATCGCTGCTGGCCATTGCGGCCGCGGTGTTATTTGCCGTGGGTGCAGTGCTGTTTTCACCAATCGGTGAAATGTTGATTACGCGTTTTGAAGAGCTGTATCAACAGAGCTTTGTGCGGATGAGCATCTGGCGGCACAGCCTGTTGCTGGTCGAACAGGCACCGTTCTTTGGCTATGGCTTTGATAAGCAGCTGACCTTTACCAATTACACCGGCGAGTTTATTCATACTACCCATAGCCTGTATTTGGGGGCGTTGCTCAAAGGCGGGTTGGTGGGGTTTTGCCTGTTTGCCGCTTTATTGACGTTTGGCGCACAGCTGGCCGTGCGTCATCTCCGGGCCGGTCGCCGCCTGGAAGCGGCTTTGTACCTGTTTATGCTGATTTTCTACTGTTCACAGGGCATGTTTGTCATCGCGAACCCGGCCGAGTTTTGGTACCTGTTTTGGTTCCCGCTGGCGATGGTCTTTGCCCAGCCTCCGCTGATTAACCCACCGGCGCGCTAATTTTCAGCGCGTTCGTCACTTTTTCAAACACCTCATTTTCAGTGATGATGCTGAGCGGCTGTTGGCGTTGCGCGGCATTGAGCTTTTGTTCATCCACCGGGACGTACATCACCTGATGCAATTCACTGTTTTGATAGGGGCCGGTGTGCTGTGGATTGGCGGTAACAAACAGGCTGACGGTCGGTGTTTTCAGGGCGATGGCCAGGTGCAGTGGGCCGGTGTCGCCGGTGACCAGCACCTGCATGTTCGACATCACCGCCAGCAGTTGCGGCAGGGTGGTTTTGCCAATATGGCTGACCACGCGCAACTGCTCGGCTGCCGTCAGCCCCGCCATAAACGCCCGTTCAATAGACAGTTCTTTGGGGCTGCCGATTAATTCAATCTGGTGGTGCGGCGAAGCTGCCAGCAGCAGTTTCGCCAGACGAATAAACTGCGCGACCGGCCAGCAGCGCAGCGTTTCAGAAGCGCCCATTTGCAAGCCGATCGAAATTTTTCCTGCGGCTTTAGCCACTGGCGAAAACTCGACAGGAATAAACATCTCGGTGTTGTCGCTTTGGCAGCCCAACTGAGCCACCAGATCCAGCTTGCGTTGAATCAGATGGCCGCCGGTGCTGCGGCTCACGCCACACAGCCAGGGCTCCATGCCGGTGGCTTTATTACCGTAAGCGTCTTTGAAGACATATTGGCAACCGGCAATAATGGCGACCATCACATCATAAGGGGATTTGGAGTGCAGGATAATCGCCAACTGAGGCCGGTGTTGGCGCAGTTGGCGAATAACACCGAGCATGTCTTTCGCTTTATGATCCCAATAAATAACCTGATTAAAGCAGCGGCTGGTCGCGACCAACTGTTTGTTCTTGTGGCTGGAAATCAGGGTGATGTTTGCTGCCGGGTAGCGTTCACGCACCGCGCGGATCGCCGGCGTGTTAAACATCAGGTCGCCGAGGGCGCTGGTGGAAAAAATCACGATGCGTTCAAAAACCTGCTCAGGCTGAAAATGGGCCTTATCCTTAAAGTTGCCACCCAGCCGGGTATACATCCGCAGGCCAAGGTTGGCCGCCGCTATTTTCCACTGTTTTGACATCTTGTTCCGCTTTGGGTTGATGGGCATGCCGATCTGAACCCTGGCATCATATGACGTTTGTTCTGGTGGGCCAATGGGCGGCAATATCTTGCTACATATGCTTGCGCAACCTTGATAAAGGGGCAGCAAGGCTGCCCCTGGGCGGCGTCAGTTTTGCCAAACCTGCGGGCTGCGCGGCGTATCCATTCGGTAGTCTGAATAGGGACGAGTGAATATCTCGCGCCCCAGCTCGCGGGCGGCTTGCAGCGGGTTACGCGGATCGCGGCTGATTTCGCCCCGGCTGTTGCCCGCGCCATGAACCAGCCCGACAAATTCGGAATGCGAATAGCGGCTGAACTCCTGAATTTGATGCACAATCCCCATCGCGGCACCGGGATAGGTTTCCTCCGAGGCTACCGCCAGCCCGATGCGTTTGCCGCTCATACGCTGATGCACCTGTTCCGCATCGGGGTAGGCGCTGGAGTAGTAGCTGAAAGAGCGGTCGAAAAAGGCTTTGGTTTGCGCCGACATGCCGTACCAGTAAAGCGGGGTGCAGAACACCGCAGCGTCCGCCGGTAGAAAATGCTCAAGGAACAGTTCGCCATAACGGTCGGCAGGCGGGGTGGCGTGGCGCTCATCCACCAAAAAACCGTTGATGTAATCGTCTAAAAAAAACAGGCTGGCGTCGGTGCCGGCTTCCGCGGCACCCGCCATGATGGCCTGCGCCAGGGTTGCACTGTTGCCGTCGCGACGTGGGCTGCCAACCAGGACGATAAGTTGTTTTGACTGATGAGATGAATTCATGTCGTTCTCCATTGATGGGGGTGTAGAACACGAGAATCAATTTAGGGTGAATAAAGCTGTGGTGACAAATGACGGCTATTCTTTCAGGATGAGTTTAATTCATCTGTAGGGAGCCCTGACCATGTTTGCCTCGCTGCCGGTTACCGCATTGCGCACCTTTGAATCCGCCGCCCGGCTGCGTAGTTTTAAACAGGCGGCTTTGGAGTTGGCGGTGACGCCGACGGCGGTATCGCATCAGATAAAAGCGCTTGAGCAGCAGCTGGGTTTTGCATTATTCGATCGGATACCGCGGGGCGTGCGGTTGACGCCAAAGGGCGAGCGTTTGTTCGCCGGAGTGCACGGCGCATTGCTCGACGTGGCAACGGTGCTGGATGCTCTGCGACCAACGCCCAGTGCGGGGTCGCTGTGCGTTTCCGTTACCCATTCCTTTGCGGCGCTGTGGTTGGTGCCGCGCCTGGGGCGTTTTTATCAGGCCTATCCGCACTATTTGGTACGCCTGGAGGCCTGCGCTGAGGTGATTGATCTGCAGCAGGACGCCAGCGTAGACATTGCTATTCGTTACAGCAGCGCAAACTACCCGCAGTTGTATCAGGCGGCGCGGCTGGAAGAGAGTTTTGGCGTTTATGGCGCCCCGGGGTTTTGTGCGGCGGAGCAACCTGCGCCAACCTTGATCACCGTGCGCTGGCGGGATTCCACCCTCTACGAAACCCGCTGGCGCGATTGGTGCCTGGCTGCCGGGGTCGATTGGTGGCAGCGCCACACGACGCTGCGGGCCTATGATGAAGAGCATTATGCGCTGCAAGCGGCGGTGGCCGGGCAGGGGTTGGTGCTGGCGAGCTCGGTAATGGTGTCCGATCAGGTGCGTAATGGCTTGCTGGTACCCTATCGGCCGGATATTCGCGTGCCGGGAGCGGCCTACACCGCGTTGTGTGTACCCGGGCGTGAACGGCACCCGCCGGTACGGGCATTCCTCGACTGGCTACAGCAGGAACTTGGCGGCTGATGAACAGCACAAAATAAAAGTTTTTCTGGCGTGCGGCATGGGAATATTGGATAAATTTGGTATTCCATTCCCATGAGAGAGATGTCCATGAGCCAGCCAAGAGTTTCCGATCACCCGATTGATGCGCAGTTTATTGAACGCTGGTCGCCGCGCGCGCTGGCGAATGATCCTATCGACGATACGACCCTGTTGAGCTTCTTCGAAGCGGCACGCTGGTCGCCTTCGGCGTATAACATCCAGCCGTGGCGCTTCGCTTATAGCAAGCACGGTTCGGCCAGTTGGGACAGCTACCTGGACTTCCTGATTGAATTCAACCGCGGCTGGGCGCAGCACGCTTCGGCGCTGGTGGTGATCATTTCGAAAACGACCAGCCTGAACGGCGAGAAGGAAGTGGATAACCCAAGCCATTCCTTTGATACCGGTGCTGCCTGGGCCAATCTGGCGCTGCAGGCGCATCTGAAAGGCTGGCTGACCCACTGCATGGGCGGCGTTCACCACGATAAAATCAAGGCTGCGCTCAACCTGCCGGATAACTATCAGGTGCATGGCATGGTGGCGATCGGCAAGGCGGGCGACAAATCCCTGCTGCCTGAATTCCTGCAGCAAAAAGAGATCCCTTCAGGGCGTTTGCCGCTGGAGCAGACGGTGGTGGAAGGGCTGAACTTTACCCTGTAATCGCTTTTTCTGAGACTGATCCGGCCCGCAGGGTTCCCTCTGCGGGCTTTTTTATTGCCTTGCGTAGATGAGGTAAAACTTTGTGAGTATGTCCATGAGTGCGATGATCGCTATATAATATTTTATATAGCGATTGTTGAAAATTAGGGGAGGGTACATGGACAATCACTTCGGTAAGGGGCTGATGGCCGGGTTAGACGCGCGGGACGCCAAGCCTGCTGCGCAACTGTCCCGTTTCTGTTGTGACTACAAACGTGGCTTTGTATTGGGCTATGCGCACCACCTGGCGGAAAGCCTGGGTGACGAAAATCAGGCTGCGTTCGAGGCCGGCTTGCTCTGCCGGGCTTACGATCTTAACGGCGAGATGATGAGTGAGTTCTTCACCGGCGGCAGCAACCGCCTGGCCGAAAAGTTTTTCTGCGCGGGGTACAACCGGGAAGGATAACCTTAAGCACCGCCACGCTTTGGCCTGAGCGACTCAGGCCTTGTTCATCACCACCACCAAATAGATGCAGAGTTCAGCGCTTTCATTCTTGAACACGCAGTCGGTCGGTGGGCCAAGTTCCAGGCAATCGCCCTGGTCCATTTCATGGCGGGTTTCGCCTTCCTGAAACACCAGCGAGCCGGACAAAACCCAGATCAATTGCCGCATAAAGGCATAGGCCGAAGCCGGCATGGGGATCGCGGCCCCGGCGGGCAGTTCAATGCGCACCAGATCGAGCGGCATATCCGACTGCGGCGACACATGGCGACGCACGTAGCCGCTGTCGGGATCGACCCACAGCGGTTGGTCCTGCTTACGCATCAGCCGGCCTTCCTGCGTTTCCGCCCGGGCGATCAGTTTGGACATGCTCAGACCGAATGCGCCGGAAAGCCGCCCCAGCAACATCGCCGTTGGGCTACTGTCGCCGCGTTCAATTTTGTGCACCATCGCGCGTGAAACGCCGGCCCGTTCCGCCAGATCGGACAGCGACCAATGGCGCGCCTCACGTTCGATGCGGATCCTCGCGCCGATGCGCTGATTTAGGTTGTCTAATTTATTATCCATATCGTAGTATGATAGTAGACGGTCAACCAAGAGGTCAACATGCTTATCCGTAACGCGACTATAACCGATAGCGCAGGCATTGCCGCTATCTATAACGACGCCGTGCTGAACACCACGGCAATCTGGAATGAACTTAGCGTCGACGAGGCAAACCGCGCCGCGTGGATAACAGAACGGCAGGGAATGGGCTACCCGGTGCTGGTGGCGATTGACGCAGCGGGTGAGGTGATGGGCTATGCCTCATTTGGCGATTGGCGGGCGTGGGACGGCTATCGACACACCGTCGAGCATTCGGTGTATGTTCGGCGAGACAGCCGCGGCGGCGGGGTAGGTAAAACGCTGTTGATTGCGCTGATTGAGCAGGCGCGGGCGATCGGCAAACACGTGATGGTGGCGGGCATTGAGTCCGGCAACCACGCGTCTGTGCAATTGCACATTAATCTGGGCTTCGAAATGGTAGGTCGCATGAGCGAAGTGGGTGCCAAGTTTGGCAAATGGCTGGATTTGACCTTCCTGCAGCTGAAGCTCGACGACGCCAACGCCCCACCAAAGCGCTAATGGCACAGCGAAAACCGAGATCTCTATGAATATCATGCTATTGCTGCTGGTTGCGGCCGGGGTCAGCCTGGTCATTCAGAACCTGTTGATGGTGCGCATTACAGAGAGCGTGTCGACGGTGCTGATTACACTGGTGATCAACTCCAGTGTTGGCCTGGTGTTGTTGATGGGCCTGCTGTTTGCCAAAAACGGTGTCACGGCTCTGGCCGAAGTCACGGGTTCCCTGCGGTTGTGGATGTTGTTGCCTGGCTTGTTGGGATCGTTTTTTGTGTTTTCCGGCATTTTGGGTTACCAGAAGCTGGGGGCGGCAACCACCATTGCCGTACTGGTTGCCAGCCAGTTGGTGGCGGGATTGATGGCCGATATTTATAAGGCCGGGCCGGCGGCAATACGTGAAAATTTGCCCGCGCTGCTGGGGGCCGTGTTGCTGGTGATTGGTGCTTTTCTGGTGGCCAGAAGAAGTTTTTAACGCCTAAAGAGCCCGCCCGGTTTCCCCCCGAACGGGCCTGCTTATTTATTCGATCAGAATGACAGGGTCATACCGGCGTAATACGCGCGCCCAGGTTCGTTGTAAGTTGATGCCCCTTGGTTCTCGCGGTATAGCTGTTTATCGAACAGGTTACTGATACCGGCATTCAGGCGCAGATCCTTGGTCAGATCGTAATTCACGCCAATCGCAGCCACGGTGTAAGCTCCCACTTCATTGGTCGCCAGCGAACCGACTTCATTACGTATCTCGGCATATTCGCGGGGTTTCTGACGACCATAGAATGTCCAGGTGAGGTTGGTCGAGAGTTTGTCGGTTACCTGATAATCCAGCATGGTGTTAACGGTGTATTTCGGGATCACGGAAAGCGGGTTCCCGGTATCCTTATTTTCCGATGTGATCATATAGGTGGCGTTGGTACGCCAGTTCAGCCGATCTTTCACTACCGGGATCACCAGGTTGCCTTCTAGCCCTTCCACCACCGCCTTGCCGCCATTTTCCCAACGCAGAATGTTGTAGCCGTTAGAGGCGTAGCCCACCAGATCGGTCCCGGAAACGATTTTATTTTTATAATCGTTACGGAAATAGGTAATACCGGCGTTGAACCCTTCATAGGTGAACTCCAGGCCGACTTCTTTGTTGATGCTGACTTCCGGATCCAAGTCGGCATTGCCCATCAGGTAGCAGCTCCCCGTCGCAATGTTGTCCGGGCAGCCGTTGCCGCGGGTGGCCAGCAGGTAGCCTTCGCTGGACTGATACAGGTTTGGGGCTTTGAAGACGCGGGCGATCCCGGCTTTCAGTTTGAAATGGTCGCCAAGTTCCTGCGAGGCATTCAGGCTTGGGCTCCAGTTGCTGCCGAATTTGCTGTGATAATCAAAACGCATGCCGGGGATCAGCAGGGTGCCGGGCAAGACTTCGATATTATCTTCGAAGTACAGGGCGCTGAGTTCTGCGCTGTTTTTGGCGCTGCGTCCGGAAGGATCGCCGGAGATATCGCCGATGGTGACGCCGCTGGCATCGGTGACCTGCATAGAGGCCGGATCGTCGAGCTGCTCACGGTTCCACTCGGCCCCCAGGGTCATGGTTTGTTCGAACCACAGGTTGAGCGGCAGCGTCACTTCACCGGTGGTTCTGACATTTTTCAGCCGACTGGTGTTGAATTGGTCGCTATTGATCATCCCTTCGACACGCCCGGTAGAGCCTTCCTGAAGACGGGTATTGTTGGTTTTTTCGTAGTAAACGCCGACGCGTGACTGGCCCCAATCCCAGATGCCGTTATGGGTGATGCCGTAAGTCTGGCGATACAGGCGGTTGGTTTCTTGTCCGTACAGCGACGAAACCAGATCGTTCGGGCTGAGATTACCGTTGCTGTACTGGGTATCACCGGCATAGATATTGCCTTGGCGGCTGTAGCCCAGCTCAAAATCGAGGATCTGCGTCGGGGTCATTTTCCACGAGAACAGGGCGTTGACGTCTTTGTTGCGTACGCCTTCGCTACCGGCAGCATAGGATCCGTTTTGCGCGGTGTTGATATCCGCCGCATCGGCGTCGGTCTTGTTAAAGTTGCCGTACAGGCGCATGGTGAGCGCGTCGCCGGCCAACGGGCCGCTGAGGCTAAAGTTGGTGCGTTTCGTTGCGCCTTCCTTGTCGTTTTCAGGCTGATTGGTAAACAGCGACAGGCTGCCATGCCAGTCATTGGTGGGGCGTTTGGTGATGATATTAATCACACCGCCGGCGGCACCGGAACCGTAACGCGCCGCCGCAGGCCCACGCAGCACTTCGATGCGCTCAACCATTTCCGCCGGCACCCAGTTGGTATCGCCGCGGGTGTCCCTTTCGCCGCGCCAGCTGTAGCGAACCGAATTGCGCGACGTGGTGGGGACGCCGTCGATTAAAATCAGCGTGTTTTCCGGCCCCATGCCGCGTATATCGATCTGACGGTTATTGCCACGGCTGCCGCTGGCGCTGTTGCCGGTCAGGTTCACGCCGGGCATTTTGCGGATGATGTCGGATAAATCGTTGACCGGCGGATCCTTGGCGATGTCCTCGGCGGTAATAATGGAAACGCCAGGCTGCTGTTTTAATTGTTCTTCCGCCGGCGCCAAAACTACCATTTCCTCACTTTCCGCTGCCAAATCATCGGCAGCATAGCCGCTCCCGCTAATTAATCCCGCCAGCAAAATCGCGCCTGGTTTCAATTTGAAAGAGTGTGTGTAAATCATGCATCTTATCCCTGAAAGTATGTGCAAATATTATTGAATAATTATGATAACGATAACTATTCTCATTTATTGTAAGGAAAGTGCAAATTCACAATATCTCCACAATGTCGTTTCGGGCGGGGTGTGTTTTTATCTGATTGATAAATTTATATTTAAAAAATTTTTCTGATGGTGAGCCTAAGTGGCGCAGGGCAGATGTAAAGCTAAAGCCCGCCTGGTTTTCCCCAAACGGGCCAGATAAAAAAGGAATTAATAGGCGAAAGCGGCCCGATGTTTGCGGATAAACTCTGGCCAACGAACCGGCTCTTTGCCGGCAATTGTCGGGAAGTTGTCAAAGGTTTCTTCAACGCCGGGAATATCGCGTTCGGCAATGCGGCGCAGATTGTCGCCAACGCAGTTCATATAAGCCATTTCGGCGCCAGATTGCCGCATGTTCTCCAGGAAAATCCGGTAATCGAGCGCTTCATAGCGAAATGGCTGGCCCAGTATTTCCGTCAACATGGCCGCAATCTCGCCATAGGATTTGGCGTCATAACCCAGTCGATAGGTTTTGCCCGCATGCTGTTCAGGGTGCAGCAGTGAACAGGCTGCCGCCAGCGCGACGTCTTCGCCGTCGACCCAACTGAAGGGAGCATCACCGGTGTATTGCTGAATGACGCCGTTGACCACCGCGGGAATGCCACCGTAGCCGATCAGATTTTGCATAAAGCACTCCGGCCGCAAATGCGTAAAGCTGAAACCCAATGCCTCAATATAACGTTCGATCAATTGATGCCAGGCCCAGTGAGCAATGGTGGTGTCGTCGCGGCCACAAGCACCGAGGTGCACAATATGCTGCACCCCGGCCTGTTTCGCCTTATCGAGAAACACCTTGCTCTGGCGCAGCATGTCGACGGTATAGCCGGTCGCCAGAAAGGCGCGGTCAATACCCTGCAGCGCCGGCGCCAGCGTTTCTTCTTGATCAAAATCCATAATGACGGTGTTGATGCCCTGAGCGGTAAAAGGCTCGGCTTTTTTCGGGGAGCGTACCGCCGCCACCAGGGCAATGGTGGTGTCTGCCTGCAGGTTACGCAAAGTATCGCCGCCTATCTGGCCGGTGGCGCCGGTAATCAGCACCCTTGGTTTGTTTATGCTCATCAATAAACTCTTGTCATGGTCTGTGGTTGAATCGGGCCTGGCCCTGAGGATGTATTACCAGATCGAGTTTACGGGGAATAAATTTCCTATTTAGGCTATAAATTACCGAGTTTATGGAATTAAATTCATTAATGGTGACGGACTATGTTTTCTTCCGAACGACTCAAAGGTATCGATCTGTTTGTCTGCGTAGCCGATCTGGGCAGCTTTACGGCCGCCGCAGAACGCCTGAATTTGACCGGTTCCGCCATCAGCAAAGGCATTGCCCGTCTTGAAAGCCGGCTGCAGGTTCGCTTGTTTAACCGGACCACGCGGCGTCTCTCACTGACCGACGCGGGGGAAACCTTTTACCGCACCTGCACCAGCGTATTGGGCGAGCTGGAAGAGGCGGAGCTTGCCATGCAGGCTGAAAATGCCGAGCCACGGGGAAGGGTGCGTATCGATCTTCCTGCCGCCTATGGTCGTCTGCATGCTTTACCGGTGATCCTCAAGCTGATTGAGCATCATCCGCTGTTAATGCCGCATATTTCGTTTTCCGACCGCTTTGTCGATCCTGCGATAGAGGGGATCGATATTATTGTGCGTATCGGCGGCGCGGATATTTGGCCGAATACTTTAGGACACTGTTATCTGGGGGCGCAGCGGCATATTTTTTGCGCTTCACCGGCCTATGTGAAAAAGCGCGGCGTGCCGAACAACGAACAGGATTTGGATAATCACAGCTGCGTGGTTTACGGCGAAGGCAACGGTATGCTCACCCCCTGGCATTTTGCCGGCGTGCAGGCGAATAACAGCGAGAAAAGGGTGTTACCGGCGCGGGTGGCTATCGGCGATGCAGAAGGGCAGCTTACCGCCGTTTTGGCCGGGCACGGCATAGCGCAGTTGCCTACCTGGTTGGTGAAACGGCAGCTTGCAGAGGGTTCGCTGGTGGAGGTATTGCCTCATCTGGCAACCGATGGATTACCGATTAATCTGGCCTGGCTCAAGAGCCGGCAGGCGCTGCCGAAAGTTCGCGCGTTATTGAAGATCCTGACTGACAACCTGGGGCCCGATGGCAGCATGACAGAGCGCACCTGAGGTTCGTTAGGCACTTCAGCGACAGAAAAATTCTCAGGAAATGGCGGCGGCGAGGTTGCGCAATTCCGGCAACACGCCCAGATTTTTCTCTTGCACGATATCCTGACAAACTTTCAGGATCACCGCTTTGACTACGTCGGAGCTTCGCATCAGGTTCTGTTGTTCCATTAGGCTATTGACTTCAGCCAGCTGTTTTTTAGTGACTTTCATCGACAGCCGTTTGGATGCCTTGGCATTTGCCAGCTCGCTGCCTAACAGCGCTTTCAGTCCTTCCTGATGATAGTAGCCGGTGGTCAGCGCATGAAGGTAATACAGGATCAGCGTCTTATGAAAATCTTCGCCCAGTGAAGCATCTATTTTCTGCGTGGCGACGTTAAGAATATCGAGATAGTGCGCCGGAACCCGGACTTCCAGCGCCGACTTGCTTTGTTCAAACTCGCTTTTAATTTGCGGTGTGGATTGAGCAGGGACACTGACCACGGAGTCGCACTGGTTACAGACCGCGGCCAGAATATTCTTCACCGTGCCACGCCGATCGCTGAAGTCCACATCGCGTAAACGATAAGTCGCGATAGATTTCCCGCAGTGGTGACACAGAACGGCACGCGTATCGCCTTCTTTAACAATTTTCACTTTGAACTCCTTGTCGATTTATTGGTGCACGCTGATAAAGATGACGTCGGGTTCCATAAAATAAAATTTTACTTACCAGTAGCAACCGGACTTCCAGGGTTGAAGAATGTGAACGTCAGTAGCGGCATCCTGATGATGTGGACGGCACTGATATGCGTCTCCGGAAGTTTTCCTGATAAGTTCGATTACCTCGTTTTTATCAACCTGACCAGTGGCGAACAGATTCTTGACATCGATGTTGCCACGTACCTCATGGTCATACGCGCCTTGCTGAAGACAGTGTATAGCGAGCTTTTTTACGTCCCTGAACCCCATCTTATCTCCGTATCTTGTACGAAATTTGGCGTACGCACAAGGTGTCTGAAAAATTTCATAGCGCTTACTCTACTGGCGATAGTGAGGGGGAAGTTAAGTGATGAACGTGTGTCGCGTTGAGAAAAGACTAAAAGGCGCAGCACTGCGCAAACTGATGCAACGCGTAGCAACGTTGGCGGATAAAAATGCGAGAAGCCCGCTCAAGTTTCCCTGAGCGGGCTCAAATAGGGTTTACCACTTCGCACATTTATCCGCCGAAAGCAGGGTATTGGGCGAAGTTACTTTACTGAGAGCTCTCTACGGATGATCTCTGCACCTGCGCTTAAGGCATTGAGTTTGCCTGTGGCTACCCGACGCGATAAAGGCGCCATGCCGCAGTTGGTCGAAGGGTAGAGTTTGTCGGCATCGACAAACTGAAGGGCTTTGCGCAATGTATTGGCCACTTCCTCCGGGGTTTCTATGCTGTTGGTCGCCACGTCAATGGCCCCGACCATCACTTTTTTACCGCGGATCAGTTCAAGCAGATCCATAGGAACATGCGAGTTATGACATTCCAGCGAGATGATATCGATATTCGACGTTTGCAGTTTGGGAAACGCTTCTTCGTATTGTCTCCACTCTGATCCCAGCGTCTTCTTCCAATCCGTATTGGCCTTGATGCCATAGCCGTAGCAGATGTGTACCGCCGTTTCACATTTAAGCCCTTCAATGGCTCTTTCCAGTGCGGCGATCCCCCAATCATTCACCTCATCAAAAAAAACGTTAAAGGCGGGTTCATCAAACTGGATAATATCGACGCCCGCAGCCTCTAATTCTTTGGCTTCCTGATTGAGGATCTTGGCAAATTCCCAGGCCAGTTTTTCGCGGCTCTTATAGTGGTTATCATAAAGCGTATCGATCATGGTCATCGGGCCTGGCAGGGCCCATTTGATGGGTTGCTTGGTCAACTGACGTAAAAACTTGGCATCTTCCACAAAAACGGGTTTTTGACGCGCCACAGCGCCAACCACGGTTGGTACGCTCGCATCGTAGCGATTACGGATTTTAACCACCTCACGCTTCTCGAAATCAACGCCGCTCAGGTGTTCGATAAACGTAGTGACAAAGTGTTGGCGCGTTTGCTCGCCATCGCTGACAATATCAATGCCTGCACGCAGTTGATCATCCAGGGACAAGCGCAGGGCATCTTGTTTTCCCTCAATTAATTCCTCATCTTGCAGTTTCCACGGTGACCAAAGTGTCTCTGGTTGTGCAAGCCAGGAAGGTTTCGGCAAACTGCCGGCAGTAGAAGTTGGGAGCAAAATTTTCATAATAAATGACCTTTTATTTTCGATTAATCAAAGAGCGTAGTGAGCAGACCATTGCTCAAGAATATTCTTGTAGGGTTTGATGAAATGCTCTTCAGTAAATTTCCCCTGCTCAATAGCCAACTGGCTGCGTTCTTCTCGGTCATAAACAATTTTTGTCAATGAATGATCCTGCTGATTCAGGCTTGGCTGATAATATTGCCCTGCGGCAGAGTTCGCATTGTAAATCTCAGGCCGATAAATTTTTTGGAAAGTCTCCATCGTGCTGATGGTACTGATAAGCTCAATATCAGTGTAATCACTGAGCAAATCGCCGGAGAAATAAAAGGCCAAAGGCGCAACGCTATTTTTCGGCATAAAGTAGCGAACCTGTAATCCCATTTTTTCGAAATACTTCTCAGTCAAAGAGGAGTCATTTTGCTGATATTCTATGCCCAATACAGGGTGTTGGTTACCCGTCCGCTGATAAGTGTCTTTACTTGAGACGCTTAAGCAGATTACCGGTGACTTTTTAAAATTCTGTTTGTACTCCGTTGAGTTGACGAAATACTTAAATATGTTGCCGTGCAGGTCGCCAAAATCATCTGGTATGCTAAACCCAGGTTGGTTTTTGTTGTGTTCCAGCAGCAATACACTGAAGTCATAATCTCGCACATAAGAAGAGAAGTTATTTCCGACAATGCCTTCAATCCGCTGGTGAGTTTTTTTATCAATAATGTTGGTTTTTAATATTTCAATCACTGGGAAGGTATTGCCATTGCCTTCAATACTCATCTCGACAGAAATAATTTCAAGCTCGACAGAGTAACGATCGCCTTTTGGGTTGTCCCAATCCGCTAACGTATTGAAACGATTATCAATCATTACCAATGTGTTGCGCAGATTCTCCTGGCGATTTTTCCCTCTGGCCAAATTGGCAAAATTGGTGGTAATACGCGTATTCTCAGAGGGGTTATAATCCTCATCGAAAAGGCTGCGCTTAATCGTAAATGTAAAGTCTCTGCTCATCGCGATGTTGCACCCTAAGTTCTGAGATGAAAACTGAATTGGCTTCTTGATTTCGTAGAAGTTACTGGTTTGTTCACTCATCAGTCTTCATGTTGTCAATAAGTTAATGTTGCATATTTTATGCCAGAGCCATCGGATGAGTGAAAGCGACTAAATTTCATTACCACATGAGCTATCTTCATGATCTGACAGCGGCGGGTATCGGCAGAGTTGCCAACCCCCTGGGCTTACCGATCCGCAGCGGCATCCTGCGGGCAGAAACGGGCAACAGAACAGGCCAATGGGAAGGGGATAAAGACGAGGTGAGGGTGCTGATTGCCGAAGCGCTCGGTATCGCACCAGAGCAAATCAGGCCTTCGTGTTATCGCTGAGATATTCCCGGCGCAGCATGATCCGGAATCTGCGCCGCATTTTGTTTATCTGATTGTCATAATCATTTGAACCGTAAGAATAATTGCTATTGTACGCCTCGTTACGTTAAGGCAAATGCCATAGGAATCTGACTAAAAATCGCACATAGCCCAGAACCATTGACCTGGGGGCTCGTAGCGGCAAACGACTGGAACGTGTACCTGACAGTATCATGAACGAGGTGCTGGGCAGCCTGGAAGCTATTCTGAGCTGAAGCTTTTAATTAAATAGAAAACCAAAAGCAAAACGCCCGCTTAAGTTTCCTTAAGCGGGCGTCTTTAATATGGCTCCTCTGACTGGACTCGAACCAGTGACATACGGATTAACAGTCCGCCGTTCTACCGACTGAACTACAGAGGAATCGTGTGAACGGGGCGAATAATAGCGGGGTGATGCGGGCTTGTAAAGCCTGAAAACGCCTTGCCGTTTCGTTTGCTGCAAGATTATTCAACCTGCTGCTTTTTATGGCTTTTATTGATGCTCTGCTGCGCAATGGTTCAGGAGCGGCCATGAGCTGCACTCCGCGTGCTTCACGCTGGTGCAAACCTTCTCCGTTGTGGATCGTCCATCGCAGGGGGTTATTGAGCACCAGAATCATTTTTTCTTATTTTTCCGGCGATTAGTTAACGGCTTCTCTTATTTCGTCGGTCTGGCCCGGATCTTGCTGCCGTTCTGTCAACGCAGTTCAGCGGCATGACGGAGGCAATATGAATTTCAGACGTCTGAAGTATTTTGTGAAAATCGTCGATATCGGCAGCCTAACCCAGGCGGCGGAGGTGCTGCATATCGCGCAGCCGGCGCTCAGCCAGCAGTTGGCCACCCTGGAAGGGGAGCTGAAACAGCAACTGCTGATCCGCACCAAGCGCGGCGTGATGCCGACCGAGGCCGGAAACATCCTGTATGCCCATGCCCAGACCATTTTGCGCCAGTGTGAACAGGCGCAGAGCGCGGTCAACAGCGCCGGACAGGCGATGAGCGGTCAGGTATCCGTCGGGCTGGCGCCGGGTAGCCTGGCATCACAGTTGGCGCTGCCGCTGTTGCAGGCGGTACGCGATCAGCATCCGGGTATCTTACTCAGTTTGAATGAGAACATCGGCTCTACGCTCGCCGGACAGGTTGCCGGTCAAAGTCTGGATATGGCGGTGATCTACGGTGCCAAAATGCCTGCGGGCCTTCAGGCCACCGCGCTGATGCGAGAAGATCTCTATCTGGTGGCGACGCGTGCGGTGCCGAACCCGGGTAACAGCGTTGATCTGCTGGACGTTGCGCGCCTGAATCTGTTCCTGCCGCGCGAAGGTGATGTGGTACGCACCCAGGTTGATGAAGCCATGGCAGTGCGCAAGCTGGCCGCCAATGTGATTGGTGAAATCGAGTCCTCCAGCACCTTGAGCGCGGCCATCGCCAGCGGCCTGGGGGCCACCATTTTACCCGAGTCGGTGGCGCGGGCGATGATTGGCCCGGCCAAGGCCTGGATGGCTCGAATCAACGCTCCGTCGCTTAGCGTGCCGCTGTCGCTGTGCATTTCCGCACAGCACTCCCTGTCGGCGCCGGCGTTGGTGGTGAAAGAGATCCTGCTGTCTATCGCCGCCAGCCGCAGTCAGGAAAAACGCGTGTTGGCGTTGGTACAATAAATCACGACAGGCTTTCCCGCTTAATCTCGGCGATGGCGGGAGCCGCCGGCAGCGGTTTTGGCGCCGGTGGCGTCGGGTTTTCCTCTGGCCGCGACAGCGCCAGCGAGAAACCGAAGGTGTTGACGCCGTCGAGACTGTGGACGAAGGCCTCCCCCTGGTGCATCAGCGCAATCGCGCGGACGATGGACAGCCCCAGCCCGTGGTGCATGTCGCTGCGAACGCGCGAAGAGTCGACGCGGTAGAAGCGTTCAAACAGCCGGCTCAGGTGCTCGGGGGCGATGGTTTCGCCCTGGTTGGCAACGGCGACGACGGCAAATCCCCGCTGCTCCTGCAGCAGTACCGAAACGGCGCTGCCCGCGACGGCGTGGCGCGCACTGTTTTCAAGCAGGTTAGCCAGCGCGCGATGGAACAGCCGCCGGTCAACCTGCGCCCGCACTTCTCCGGAAATCTCAATGGTCAAATCGTTTTCCATAAACGAAGGTTCGACGTATTCCGCCGTTTTCAGAGATTCTTCCCGCAGCGACACTTCGCTCAACTGGGTAGCATATTGCCCGGCCTGAGCGTGGGACAGGAACAGCATGTCGTTGACGATGGAGGTCATGCGTTCCAGCTCTTCCAGGTTCGACTGCAGCAGTTCTTCCAGTTCCTGTACGCTGCGTTCACGAGCCAGCGCCAACTGGGTTTGACCAATCAGATTGGTGAGCGGGGTGCGCAACTCATGCGCCACGTCGGCGTTAAAGCTCTCCAACTGCCGCCAGGCCACTTCCTGGCGCGCCAGCACGCCATTGAAAGACTCCGCCAGGTTGCGCAGTTCGGCCGGTAAGGTGGCGCTGTCCAGCCGCTGGCCGGTTGTGCCGGGCACCAAGCGGTGCGCCTGTGCACTGAGATTGAGCACCGGCCGCATACCGAAGCGCGAGATGGCGTAGCCGAGCAGGGCCGCCAGCCCAATCCCCAGCAGCGAAATCACCACCAGCGCCTGGGTGAACTCCCTCAGCGTGCCCATATAGGGGGCAGAATCAATCGCCACCACATAGCGTACCTCTGGACGAGCGCCCAGCGGCGGCAGCGTTGCGATCAGCATATACAGCGGGCAATCGCCGTCAGGATTGGCGGCAGTGGCGAAACCGTCCGGCAGTTTTGACCAGTGGGTACCCGGCGGTGGAGCACCGCCGAAGCGATAGCGCGGATCCTCGCTGATCACCCAGTATTTCACCTGACTGCCTTCACTGTTGGACAGGGTATTGAGCTTTTGTTGCACCATTGGCCAGTCGCGAGCAGTCCCTTTGGCTTCGATAAAGGGGGAGACCAGCGAATGGCGAAAGTGCAGCTCGTTGTGCATCTGGTTTTGTAACGAGGTCAGCAGCGAACTGCGCAGAAACAGCGCCAGCACCAGCATGATCAGCGCCATGGTCAGCGCGAACATCAATGCCATCCTGCTGGAAATGGAAATTTTCATCAGGCGATTATCCGTGGCGCATCGCGATGCAGCGGACGATTTTCCAGCACGTAGCCCATGCCACGCACCGTGTGCAGCAGCTTTTGCGGATAGGGGGAGTCGATTTTGGCGCGCAGTCGCTTAATCGCCACTTCAACCACGTTGGCGTCGCTGTCGAAGTTCATGTCCCAAACCTGTTCGGCGATCATCATTTTGGACAGTATCTCCCCCTGATGGCGAGCCAACAGGCTGAGCAGGGCAAATTCTTTGGCGGTCAGATCGATACGCTCCCCGCCGCGGGTCACTCGCCGCGCCAGCAGATCCACGTGCAGATCGTCGATTTGCAGTTGGGTGACGTCAATGCCGTCGCTGGTGCGACGGCGCAATAACGCCTGGATGCGGGCGACCAGTTCAATCAGCGAGAACGGCTTGGGCAGATAATCATCCGCGCCGTGGCGCAGGCCCTTGACGCGTTCGTCTACCGAACCGCGGGCAGACAGCATCAACACCGGCGTCTGTTTGCTGGCGCGCAGGCCTTCCAATACCGCATAGCCGTCTTTGCCCGGCAGCATCACATCCAGGATCACCGCGTCATAGTCCTGCTGCACCGCCAGGTGCAAGCCCTCAATGCCATCGCCGGCGACGTCTACGGTGTAGCCCAGTTCGCTCAGTGCGCGGTTAACGTAGGACGAGGTTTTTTCTTCGTCCTCAACCAACAGTAATCGCATGGCCACTCCCGTCATTATCACCTGATGATTAATTAATCATGAAACCCGCCACCTTGCCACAAGACATCATGTTCAGTGATGAGTTTATGACAGCCATGCGGTCGTGAAGCTGACGGCTGGCTGACATTTTTGTCAGCTAACGCCGCCGTCGGATAAAAAACGCGTTAACTGACACGAATGTTATCTGCGGGTCACGTTGAGGTCAGTTTGCCGCTCGTACAGTAACCTTTGGCCGCTTTGTGGCGCGCCGCGCAACCCTTGACCCAGCATCTAAAAGGATACGGACTCATGAGCCTCAAAATCGCCTCTCTTGCTGTCGGCGTGGTGGTGGCCGCTACTTCGCTCTCTTTGTGGCTGGTGGTGGCCGCTCGCGATACGCCGCCAACTGCACCGCCGCCACCGCCACGGGTCGGGGTGGTAACGTTGAAAAACGAACCTATACCCCTGACCAGTGAACTGCCGGGACGGGTTGCCGCCTTTCGCAATGCGGAAGTGCGGCCACAGGTCGGGGGCATAGTGCAAAAACGCCTGTTTACCGAAGGGGAACAGGTCAAGGCGCAGCAACCGCTTTACCAAATCGACCCGGGGCTGTTTCAGGCGGAATACGATCGCAGCAATGCGGCCTTGGCGCGAGCGCGGGCACAGCTGCGTACCGCCGCGTTGTTGATTCAACGTTACCGGCCGCTGGCAGAGAGCCGGGCCATCAGTCGTCAGGTGTATGACGACGCAGTAGCCGCTCATCAGCAGGCGGTGGCCGACGTGCAGTCTGCGGAGGCGCAGTTGGAAACGGCACGTATCAATCTGGTTTATACCCGGGTGCTGTCACCCATCGACGGCATTATTGGACGTTCGCTGGTGACCGAAGGGGCGCTGGTGACGGCGCAGCAGGCCGAGGCGGTGGCGGCGGTGCAGCAGATAGATCCGATTTATGTGGACGTGACCCAGTCCAGCGTCCAACTTTTGCGGTTGAGAAATGCGCTGGAAAGCGGCGCGGTTGCGCAGGCCGACGGCCCTCAGTCTGCGGCGGTCACTCTGACACTGGAAGACGGCTCTCGCTATGCCCACGGCGGCAAATTGCAATTTTCAGAAATCACGGTGGATCGCTCCACCGGCTCGGTGGTGCTGCGCGCGGTATTCCCCAATCCGGAACGCAAGCTGCTGCCGGGCATGTTTGTGCGAGCCCGGCTGTTAGAGGGCATGGCCGCGCAAGGGGGGCTGCTGGTGCCGCAGCGGGGCATTACCCGCAACCCGCGCGGTGAAGCGACCGCCCTGGTGGTGAACGAGGCGGGCAAGGTTGAGCTGCGCGAACTGACCACCGAACGGGCGATGGGGGACAGTTGGCTGGTGTCGACCGGGCTGGCGGCGGGCGATCGGGTGATTGTCGAAGGCGTGCAGCAGGTCAGGCCTGGCGCACAGGTCAATGCGGTGGAGTGGGCTCCGGCTGCCACAACGCTGTTAAGCAGCACGCGTAAGGAGCCGGCGCATGGCTAAATTCTTTATCGAGCGCCCGGTGTTTGCCTGGGTGCTGGCCATCATCATGATGCTGTGTGGCCTGCTGTCGATTGCCAATCTGCCGGTGGCGCAGTACCCAAGCATCGCGCCGCCCACCGTCAGCATTCAGGTCAACTATCCCGGTGCCTCGGCGAAGACGGTGCAGGATACGGTGGTGCAGGTGATTGAACAGCAGATGAACGGTCTCGACAATCTGCAATACATTTCCTCCGAAAGTAATTCCGACGGCAGCATGAGCATTGCGTTGACCTTTGCGCAGGGCACCGATGCCGATACCGCTCAGGTACAGGTGCAAAACAAGCTGGCGCTGGCACAGCCGCTGTTGCCGCTGGAGGTACAGCAGCAGGGGATCCGCGTTACCAAGTCCACCGCCAACTTTATGATGGTGATGGCGTTTGTCTCGACGGATGGTCGCATGACCCGGCAGGACCTGGCGGATTACGTCGCCTCCTATGTACAGGATCCGATCAGCCGCACCAACGGCGTGGGAGACTTCCAATTGTTCGGTGCGCCTTATGCGATGCGCATCTGGCTGGATCCTGCTGCGCTGGTGAACTACAGCCTGACCGCCACCGACGTCAGCAATGCGATTCAGGAGCAGAACGTTGAGGTTTCATCCGGTCAGTTGGGGGGACAACCGGCGTTGCCCGGCCAGGAGCTGAATGCCACGGTAATTGGCCCCTCACGCTTGCAGACCCCGGAGGAGTTCGGCCAAATCCTGCTGAAAACCGATCCGGACGGTTCGCGGGTTCGCCTGGCCGACGTGGCGCGCATTGAGCTGGGCGCGCAGAACTACGCGATTGATAGCTACTACAACGGCAATGCGGCGGTCGGGCTGGGCGTGCGTCTGGCAACCGGTGCCAATGCGCTGCAAACCGCGCAGGCGGTGCGTGCCACGCTGGCGGAGCTGAAACCCTTCTTCCCGCCGGGAATGGAAGCCGTGGATGCCTATGACACCATTCCATTCATTAGCCTGTCGATCGAAAACGTGGTGCGTACGCTGGTGGAAGCGGTTGTGCTGGTGTTTGCGGTGATGTACCTGTTTTTGCAGAACTTCCGGGCCACGCTGATCCCGACGCTGGCGGTGCCGGTGGTGCTGCTGGGAACCTTTGGCGTGCTGGCAGCCTTCGGTTACTCGATCAATACGTTGACCATGTTTGGCATGGTGCTGGCGATTGGCCTGCTGGTGGATGACGCCATCGTGGTGGTGGAAAACGTCGAGCGGCTGATGCATGAGGAGGGGCTTTCACCGAAGCAGGCAACCCGTAAATCGATGAGCCAGATCACCGGTGCCTTGATAGGCATCGCCATGGTGCTGTCGGCGGTATTTGTGCCGATGGCGTTTTTTGGCGGTTCAACCGGCGTGATCTACCGGCAGTTCTCCATCACCATTGTCTCCTCGATGGTGCTGTCGGTGATGGTGGCGGTGGTGTTTACCCCGGCGCTGTGCGCTACGCTGCTCAAGCCGGTAAAGCCGGGAGAGCATGCCGCACGCAAAGGTTTCTTTGGCTGGTTTAACCGCCGCGTCGAGTGGGCCAACCGCAGTTACGCGGCTTCGGTAATGCGCGGTCTGGGCCGCCCGCGTCGGCTGATGCTGATTTATCTGGTGATTGCCATTGCCACCGGCTGGCTGTTCACCCGCATTCCGACCTCGTTCCTGCCGCAGGAAGATCAGGGCATGTTGTTCGCGCAGGTACAGGCACCGGCCGGGGCCACCGCAGAACGGACGCAGGCCACCTTGCGCGGTGCCACGGAGTACCTGTTGAAAATGGAGAAGGACAGCGTGCGTTCGGTGTTCGCTATCTCCGGGTTTAACTTCGGCGGGCGCGGGCAGAACGTCGGCACCCTGTTTATTCGCCTGCATGACTGGGACCAACGGCCGGACGCCTCGCAAAAGGCCGACGCGGTCGCCGCCCGCCTCAACGCCATGTTCGCACGCGACTTTCGCGATACCCGTATCTTTGTGGTTTCGCCCCCGGCCGTACGTGAATTGGGCAATGTGGCGGGCTTTAACTTCCAACTGATGGATCGTGGCGGCATTGGGCATCAGCCATTGCTGGCGGCGCGCGACAGGTTCCTTGCCGCTGCCCGGCAGAGCCCGGTGTTGAACAACGTGCGTGCCAACGGCCTGGAGGATGCGCCCCAGTATGAACTGCTGATCGACCGCGAGAAGGCGCGGGCGCTCAGCGTGCCGATCACGGAGATTAACCGCACGCTGTCGCTGGCCTGGGGATCGGGTTATGTGAACGACTTTATCGATCGCGGTCGGGTGAAGCGGGTGTATGTGCAGGGAGATGCCTCGTCACGCATGCTGCCGCAGGATCTGGAACAGTGGTTTGTGCGTAACGACAACGGCGATATGGTGCCGTTCTCCGCCTTTGCCAGCGCCGAATGGACCTACGGTGCGCAGAAACTCAATCGGTACAACGGCGCACCGTCGTTTAACCTGCAGGGCGAACCGGCGGCGGGCTTCAGCTCCGGCGACGCGATGGCTGAAATGGAACGCATTGCCGCCACCATGCCGCCCGGCGTGGGCTACGACTGGACCGGACTGTCGTTTGAAGAACGGTTGTCCGGCGCCCAGGCACCGGCACTCTATGCGATTTCACTGCTGGTGGTCTTCCTGTGTCTGGCGGCGCTGTATGAAAGCTGGAGCGTGCCCAGCGCGGTAATGCTGGTGGTGCCACTCGGGGTGATTGGCGCGGTGGTGGCCACGTTGCTGCGTGGGCTGGCCAACGACGTTTATTTCCAGGTGGGGTTGCTGACCACCGTCGGGCTGGCGGCCAAAAATGCCATTCTGATCGTGGAGTTCGCCAAAGCGCACTTCGAAGCCGGCGCCAGTCCGGTAGAGGCGGCGGTGCAGGCCGCCAGACAGCGGCTGCGGCCGATCCTGATGACCTCGCTGGCGTTTATTCTCGGCGTGGTGCCGCTGGTGATTGCCAGCGGGGCGGGCTCAGGCAGTCAGAATGCCATCGGCACCGGGGTAATCGGCGGCATGCTGACCAGCACCTTCCTGGCCATTTTCTTCGTACCGGCGTTCTTCGTCATCATGCTGCGGCTGTTTCGGGTGAAACGGCTCAGCGAACGCCGCCGGGCAGAGGATGAAGCGGAGATAACTGCCCCGGCGCCGGGAGCCGAGCCATGATAAAACTTTTGGCTATCATGCTGGCCACTGCCACCCTGACGGGCTGCTCGTTGACGCCGGACTATCAACGCCCCGCTGCGCCGGTAGCGCCAGCCTATCCGGATTATGGCGTCGCGCAGGTCGACGGAACGGCAGCGGCTATCGGTTGGCGTGAGTTTTACCGCGATCCGCTGCTGCAAACGCTGATTACGCAGGCCCTGGCGAATAACCGTGACTTGCGCATTGCGGCGCTGAACGTGGAGGCGGCTCGCGCCAGCTACCGCATTCAACGGGCAGATACGCTGCCCACCCTGGCGGCGGAGGGCAGTGGTTCGGTACAGCGTACCCCGGGCAGTCTGTCCGCAGGCGGGCAGTCTGCGGTGGGGCGCAGCTATCAGGTCGGGGGAGCGCTGTCGTGGGAGCTGGATCTGTTCGGGCGGCTTCGCAGCCTCAACCAGCAGGCGTTGGAATTGTATTTGGCACAGGATGAAACCCGGGCCGCCGCGCAACTGGCGCTGATCGCCGAAACCGCCAACGCTTATCTTACGCTACGCGCCGATAGCGAACTTCTGGCGCTGGCGCAGGAAACGCTGAGCTCACAGCAGGCGGCCTTTGGGCTGGTGGAACAAAGCTTCCAGCTCGGTGTGGCGACCGAACTGGATCGCAGCCAGGCGGAGGTTGGGGTACGGACGGCGCAGCGTGATTTGGCTCAGTATCGGCGTCAGGTTCGGCAGGATACCAATGCCCTGACGCTGTTGGTTGGGCAGCCGTTGGGCTCGACGATGAGTTCGCGTCTGGCGCAGGCCGGCACCTTGCCGGACGACCTGTTGCCGGAAACCATTCCGGCCGGGCTGCCGGCAGATTTGCTGACCCGGCGGCCGGATATCCGAGCGGCAGAGCATCAGCTACGTGCCGCGAATGCCAATATCGGCGCGGCGCGGGCGGCGTTCTTTCCGACCCTCAGCCTGACCGGTTTCGGCGGCACGGCCAGCGCCGGCCTGGACGGTTTATTTTCTGCCGGTTCCGGTGCCTGGAGTTTTGTGCCGCAGCTCTCGCTGCCTATCTTCTCCGGCGGCTCTTTGCGTGCGGGATTGGATCTGGCGGAGGTGCAAAAACGCATTGAGGTGGCGCGTTATGAGCAGGCGATACAACAGGGATTTCGCGAAACCGCCGATGCGCTGGCCGGTCGCGACACGCTGGATGAGCAAATCCGGGCGCAAACGCAGTTGGTGGCGGCCAATCAACGCGCTTACAGCCTGTCGCAGCAGCGTTTTCAGCAGGGCGTGGATAACTACCTGACCGTGCTGGATTCCCAGCGTTCCCTGTATGCGGCGCAGCAGGTGTTGGTGGATACGCGCCTGGCGCGATTGACCAATCTCGTCGATCTTTACCGTGCGTTGGGCGGCGGGTGGCGCGAATAAGGGTTTTGCCAACAGGCGCGGCCTTCACCGCGCCTGACGTGGTTGCCGGTTAGCTGAGCTGGTAACGGCTGTCCGGCCGTGCGGCCGCCGGTAAATCCGTTTCGTCGTTCATTTCGCGCAGGTTGATCTCAATCGCGTTGCACATGGCATTGAGCGGCAGGTCATTGGCGGCGGTGCCGAATGGATCTTCCAGTTCCTCTGCCAGCGAGTCCAGCGAGATGAAGGTGTAGGAGATAAACACCGACACCAGCGGCGTCATGTAATGCAGATCCGGCACCAGCGCGAAAGGCAGCAGGGTGCAGAACAGGTAGACCGTACGATGAACGATCAGGCTGTAGGCAAAGGGGATCGGCGTATTGGCGATGCGTTCGCAGCCGCCGAGGATCTCCGACAGCCGGTTGAGGTTTTGGTCGATGCTGTGAAACAGCATGTCCGACAGCTGTGCCGATTGTCGTTTTTCGCCCAGCCATTGGCCCATCATCAACAGCAGCCGGTTGCAGGGGGACATGCTGTTTTCTATCGCTCGCAGATCGACGTTGGGCAGCAGCCGTTGCAGGTCGGCGCTGCTATCGGTGCCGCGCAGCTGGTGTTTCAGGCAGTAGCTGAACGCGATCAGCAGGGCGGCAAACTCGCGCGCCGCCTGATCCTGCTGCGGTAGCAGACTCTTGATCTGGCGCAGCAGCGAGCGCTCAACGATCAGCAGGCTGCCCCACAGCAACCGCGCCTCGGTGAAACGCGCATAGCTGACGCTGTTGCGGAAGCCGAGAAAGATAGCGATCGCCACGCCCAGCAGGCTGAAAGGCGCCAGGGTCAGTTTGACCCCCAGATGTTCGTACCATTGAAAACACAGCACGGCGACGATGGACATCGCCACGTTAAGGCTGAGGCGAAACAGAATTTTGGATAGCACTGAACCGTGCCAGACGAAGAGCCGCCTGAACCAGTGTTGCTGAGGTCTGACAATCATATGTGTGGTGATGTCTGGGGAATGAGAGCCGCTGTTGTAACAGATTTGCGGTCGGTACATCAACGATCTGAGTATGAAAAGTTAAAAAGCCCGCCGAAGCGGTAATGCCGTTCACTTAAGCCTGATGGGCATTTTTTATTCGGTCCCTGAAGGCTCAGTGCAGGCAGAATTGCCGTCAATATCCCGCATTTCTCTGCCACCGCAATGAACGGCAATTGGAGGGGCCGTAGGCGCGGCCCCTCCACCCGCGCCCTCGCTTAACACCCTCTGTCCGCTACGCGGATACCCTCGCTGCACCCGCGTTGTCGGCCGTGATGCGGCGTGATGAAGTGAGAGTCGTTGGCGTAGCCAACCGTCTGATAGGGCAAAGGCGCGGGTTGCAAGGGACCGCGCCTACGGTCCCTTGCTCGGTCGGAGTTTAAGAACCTCATGGAGCTTTACCCGTTTATCGACCGAAAAAACATCGAACTGGCCTAAAAAACACCTTAAGTGAACGGCATTGTGCCGAAGCGGGCCCAGATCCTTCATCATCAGCGGAACGGCGGCTCGTTAAAGGTACGCAGCTTGCGGGAATGCAGGCGATCGCCCTCGGCGCGCAGCAGGTCGATAGCGCAGATACCGATCTGCAGGTGTTCCGAAATGGCCCCTTCATAAAAGCGGTTGGCCTGGCCGGGCAGCTTGATTTCACCGTGCAGCGGTTTGTCGGACACGCACAATAGCGTGCCGTAAGGCACCCGGAAACGGTAGCCCTGAGCGGCGATGGTGGCGCTTTCCATATCTACCGCGACGGCGCGGCTGAGGTTAAAACGCAGCGCCGACGCGGAATAGCGCAGCTCCCAGTTGCGATCGTCGGTGGTGACCACGGTGCCGGTGCGCAGGCGTTGTTTTACCTCTTCGCCAGGCATGCCGCTGACCATTTTGGTGGCGTCATACAGCGCACGCTGTACTTCGGCAATGCTGGGGATCGGGATATCCGGTGGCAGCACCGAATCCAGCACGTGGTCGTCCCGCAGGTAGGCGTGCGCCAGCACGTAGTCGCCAATCGACTGGCTTTCGCGCAGGCCGCCGCAGTGGCCGATCATCAGCCAGGCGCTGGGGCGCAGCACCGCCAGATGGTCGCAGATGGTTTTGGCGTTGGAGGGGCCGACGCCGATATTGATCAGCGTGATGCCCTGGCCGGTGCGCGAGATCAGGTGGTAGGCCGGCATCTGGTGGTTTTTCCACGCCAGGTCGGAGACCGCCTGATCCGGTGCGGTGGTTTCTGGCGTGATATAGATGCCGCCGGCGCTCGACAGCGCAATATAAGGACTGGCCGGATCGGCTATTTCGGCGCAGGCCCAGCGGACAAACTCATCCACATAGCGGGTGTAGTTGGTGAACAGCACGAAGGGCTGAAAATGCTCCACCGGGGTGCCGGTGTAGTGCCGCAGCCGCGCCAGCGAAAAGTCGGCGCGCAGGGCGTCGAAGTGTGAAAGCGGGAAGGTGCTGGTGGCGTGAAACAGGCCATCGGCAGTCTCATCGCCAATTTGCGCCAGCTCGGTGGTGGGGAAATGCTGCGCCAGGCTGGCACTCATCGACCGATCCAGCATCAGGTTTGAACCGTCGATCACGTAAGGGAAAGGTATTTCCTGCTGTGACGGTCGCACTTCGATATGCGCATCGTACTCCCCGGCCAGCATGGTCAACTGTTCGGTCAGATAATGGCGGAACAGGTGCGGGCGGGTGATGGTGGTGGTATAGCAACCGGTGTGGGTGAAACGGCCATAGGCGCGGGTTTTGGTTTGACCGGGCGATTTCCCGTCCCAGCTGACGCGCAGCTCAGGGTAAACAAATAGCCCTGCCGCGCGGGTCTGCGCATCGGGTAGGCTGCCATGGCTGATAAAGTCACCGACCGCCTGGCGCAGCGCCTCAACCGAGGCGACATACAGCGCTTCCAGTTGTTCGACTGCCTGAGCGGGGGTGAGGCCGGTGCCGGATTGCTGACTGCTCATACTCTCTCCTTGGTTCTCCCGGCTATGCGGCGGGGAGGCATACGGATGCCGATATCAATTCACAGCAACAGGTTAGCCGAAGATGGGCGCAAAAGCTTTGGAGAAACGGCAGGGGGCGAATAAATTCGCCCCGAATAACGCGGACGCCGCATGCAGCGCGATGATCAGGAAGCGGGGGCAGCCTGTTCCACTTTCAGCGAGACCAGGCCAATACCCAGTTTCTTCGGTACAAAACCGCCGCTGGCACCTTCTTGTGGCTCCGTGGGGGCCGGCGGCGTGATGCTGATGTTTCTGGCTCCGGCAGGGTTGTCGAAGCGCAGCGTCACGGTGGTGTCCTGTTCGCTGAGCGTCACAAACTGTTCCTGATTGCCGACGCGCACCGAGATAGGTTCGCCGACGTTTTTACCGTAGGCGCGGGCGCGCAGCACCAGATCGAATGCTGATGGCAGCGGATCGACGTAATCAATATTCACCGTCGGCGCCAGGTTGGCGTCTGACCAACGGCCCCAGTCCTCGACGCTGGAAACGCCGGTGATCGCCTTCACCTGTTCCGGCATGCCCGGCAGCATAAAGGCGATGGCGTCCGCGTGGTATTTAACGGCGGCGTCGTCGACTTTCAGCTTGTCGACGGCGCTTTGGTAGGCGGCGATGCTATCGTTTGGCGGACGCTCAAAGTCTATTTTGCCGCGATAGCTGCCCCCTTTGGCCTGCACGATGTGCGGTGGGGCGGCCAGGCTGCCCGACGCGACGCAGGTGTCGGTGCTCAACGCCAGTTCTGGCGACCACACCCGACCGATTTCATAACACTTGTCGACCCAGACGAATTTCTCGCCTGCGCCCAGCCCGGCAAGCTGTTTTTTCAGTGGCGTGGACAGGTAGACGTTAAACATCGGCTCAATTTTGTTGTCCGTCACCTTCAGAATAAACGGCACCTTAAAGGTGATGCCGGAGAAGGTAAAGCGGTTGCCCCGATCGTCGAGACTGTAGTTTGTGATGCTGTTCGGGAAGCCCCATTGCTTGACCACCGCCGGTTTCCAGGCGTTGATTTTTTCGTCGATATTCAAAAACAACGTCGCCAGCGTTGGGCTGGACAGGCTGCTGCGACCGAGGCCAATGTAGTTATCGCCACCCATCACGTCCAGCACGGTAGCGCCGTTGTCCAGCGTGCTGCGCTTCTCGTTATGCAGCGCGGTCTGCGGGCGGGTACCGTCGATGATAAAGAACAGGTTGCGGCGTTTCTGCTTGGTCAGGATGTCATAGGCGGTATTGTTCATCGCCAGATGGTCAGAAGACACCACGATAACGGTATTTTTGAAGTACTCGGACGCCTTGATTTTGTCGATCAGCGCGGCGATATGCTGTTGGCTGCAGGCCACAGCGCTCAGCGACCGATTCTCTTTATTCTGCCAACGGAACGACTTTTTGCTGCAGCTGGCGGAGATAAAGCCGTCCGGGTGATGGGTATCCACGGTCAAGGCGAACAGCGAGAACTTTTTGTTCTGCTTCGACAGCTCGACGAATTTGTCGAACACCACGTCCAGCACGGTATCGTCGTACCAGCCCCAGTCATTTTTGTAGCCCGGGTCGCTGACCTGTCCGCGTAATTCCTTAAAGCCGTAGGCATGGTCAAAACCGTGCGATTTCAGGAAGGTGTCCTTGCCGGCGAAGGCCAGCTCGGCGCCCTGATAAAAGTAGTTGTCGTACCCGGCGGATTTCAGCACGTCGCCCAGGCAGACGTTTTCCGGGTAAAAGGTGGATACCGCGCTGGAGGCGTTGCCGTCAAAGGGCGCAAACAGTGGGATACCGCACTGTGAGGACACCATACCGGCGATGGTGTAACCGGTGCCGGGCAGCTGTTGGGTATTGCTGAAGTCGATGCTGTTTTCGCGGTGCTGGTTCAGTTCGTCGGTCAGGCCGGGGAAGATTTGTTGGTCGAAGTAGGTTCTCTCCAGGCTTTCAGCATAGATATACACCAGGTTCGGCGCTTTGCCCTGTACGGTTTTCTTCGGCGCTTTGTAATAGGTGTCAAAGTCGGCGGTATCGCCGCTAATCTGGCTCTTCACCAACAGCGAGATGTCCTGAAAGGCGGGAGTAGTGCCGACGGAAAACAGCGCCAGCATCACGGCGAGCACGCTGTAAACCACGCTGCTGCTTTTCGCCTTGCGCCGTACCAGACTCCAGGTCAGCAGGGTGAAGATCAGCGCCAGCACCGCCAGCAGGCCGACAAACGGCAGCAGATATTTGCCGACGCCGGCGCCCTTCAGGCTGCTGGTGAGGGTGTAGATCACCGCATCGGTAATGCCGTCACCGGTAAAGTAGTTGCTGGCGATCAGCACCACGTTGAGGATCAGATAGCTGCCTAGCAGCGTCAACAGGGTGGCCAGCCACCAGCGGTTGGCGGCGGCACGGGTGCGGTAGATTAAAATTGAGGCTAAAAAAAGTGCAAACGAGATTAATGCTGAAACCATCCACCGTACCCTGTCTGATTAAAAAGGAAATCTTAACTGCCCTGGCAAACGCCGCCGACCCAAGCACGACGCGAAAGAGGAAGGGTATAGCGCATTGAAAGCGCCAGGGTCAATGCGTGTTTGCGCTGCCCTGGCGTGGCAGAGTGCGATCGGTCGTTTTTGTGACAATAGTGTGACATGAATCACGCCAGCGAGGCGAAAAGTGGCTGAATGTTGCTCATCCGAGGTTTGGCTCTAGCCTTAACGGAGAGCGTTGACGAAACACCTACACCCTTTTTTCAGGAGAAAGCCATGCATAGCATTCCCGCCGCCGTACTCGATGATTTGGCCCCGCAGGGGATCCTGCGTGCGGCCATCAATCTGGGCAATCCGGTGTTGGCGCAGAGGGGGCCAGGCGGCGAACCTCAGGGGGTATCCGTGACGCTGGCCGGCGCGCTGGCCCGCGAGTTGGGCGTGGCGCTGGAGTTGGTGACCTATGATGCCGCAGGCAAGGTTTTTGCCGCGTTGGAAACCGGAGACTGGAACATCGCCTTTATGGCCATCGAACCGGTGCGGGCGGCGCAGATCGCGTTCAGTGCGCCTTATGCGATCATTGAGGGGACCTATCTGGTGGCCCAGGCGTCTGCCTGGCAACAGGTTGCCGAACTTGATCGGCCCGAGGTGCGCATTGCCGTAGGCCAGGGAGCGGCTTACGACCTGTATCTGTCGCGAACCTTAAAGCAGGCGCAACTGGTGCGTGCCGATACCTCCGCCGACGCGATCGCCTTGTTCCTCGAACAGGGGTTGGATGCGGCTGCGGGCGTGCGTCAACCGTTGCTGGCTGCCGCAGCGCAAAACCCGGGGTATCGGGTGCTGGCCGGGCATTTCACTGCCATCCAGCAGGCCATGGCGGTTCCGCGACAAAAAGCGTCGGGGGCGGCCTATGTGCGTGATTTTGTGGAGCGGTGCAAGGCGAGTGGCCTGGTGCTGCAGGCTTTGCAGCGCAGCGGTCAGGGTGACGTTACCGTCGCGCCTTCTGCCTGAGGGGGAATGGCAGGGGCGCGGCATACTGCGCCCCTGATAAAGCGAATAACCTTTAATTCAGCTCCACCGCGTATTGCTCCACCGGCGTGATTTTTTTGATCAGCTTGTTGTCGAACAGGAATTGTTCGTAGGCTTGATAGCGCGCTTTATCCAGCTTCGCCGGATCGGTTGCGAACAGCGGCAGGCTGGCTTGCCAGGCCTGTTTGTTCAGCTCGGTATTGAGTTCCGGATGGGCTTTGGCGAACGCCAGCCAGCTTTCCTGCGGATGGGCGTGCAGATAGTCGCTGCCTTTTTTCAGCGCCGCGAGGAATTTTTTGATTTTCGGCTCGGCCAGCGAATCGCGATTGGCGACGATAATCAGCTCGTCGTAGCTCGGCACACCGTAGTCTTCCACGTTAAACACCACCGGATCTTTGCCCTGCAGTTTCAGCTCCAGCGCTTCAATGTTGCGATAGCCGCCGATTACCGCATCGACCTGGCCCGCCAGCAGGGCGCTGGTCAGTTGGAAATTAACGTTAATCAGTTTGGTTTCATTGGGGTTGAGATGTTCATGCTCAAGCATGGTCGCCAAGGTAGCTTGTTCGATGCCGCTGACCGAATAGCCGATTTTTTTACCCTTAAGTCCTGCTGGGGTGGTGATGCTTTTATCCAGCGTCATCACGGTATTGAGCGGTGAGTTAATCAGGGTGCCTACGCGCACCAGCGGCAGGCCCTGATCGGCAAAAAAGTGCAGCTGCGGCTGGTAGGTGATGGCCAAATCGGCCTGTTTTGCTGCCACCAGGCGCGGCGGCAGCGCCGGGTCGGAAGGGGGCACAATCTTGACGTCCAACCCTTCGGCCTTGAAGGCGCCGATCTGCTCGGCCACCATGATGGGCGCGTGGTCGGGGTTAATATACCAGTCGAGCACCAGCGTCAGTTTTTCCGCGGCATTGGCCTGGCTTGCAAGCGTGGCGCCGAGCAGCAGCCCGCAGACGGTATTTTTAAGCATGGTTGTTACCCTTGTTGTTGTGAGGCGATCAATCATTTTCCGGTGCCCAGTCGATCAGGCGCAGCAATAGCGCGTCTACCGTCACCCATAGCAAGACGGTCATCAGCACCAAAATAAACAGCGCGGCAAAGCAGATGTCGGTCTGCATGCGCGCGTTGGCGTTAAGCATGACGTATCCCAGGCCTTCCGCCGAGCCAACCCATTCGCCGATGATGGCGCCGATAGGGGCGACGGCGGCGGCCATCCGCAGCCCGGAGCCGAAAGCCGGTAGCGCCGCCATCAGCCGTACGTGACGCAGTTGGGCCCAGGGAGAAGCACGTAGGGTACGGGCCAGATCGAGATAATCGTTATTGACCCGGCGTAGCCCATCGAAGAAGGCGGAAGTCACCGGGAAGAAAATCACCAGCACCGCCATCACCACTTTGGCGCTCATGCCAAAGCCGAACCACAGCACCAACAGCGGCGCCAGCGCAAACACCGGTATCGCCTGGCTGGTCAGCACCAACGGCATCAACCAGCGCTGCAGGCGCGGCGAAAAGATCATGCACAGCGCCAGCGTGGCACCGAGCAAAACCCCGGCCAGCAAACCGCAGGCGATCTCCGAGGCGGTGATCAGCGTGTGATAAGCGAGGTACGCCCGGTTGTCCCACAGCGCCTGTGCCACCGCCGAGGGGGAGGGCAACAGGAAGGCGGGGATATCGCCCAGCGTGACCAGTGCCCACAGCAGCAACAGGCCGGCGAACACCGTCAGGCTGCGACGCATCCGCGACAGACGGCTTTCAGGGAGGGTTTTCATCCGGCGGCCCTCACCAGTTGCAGCAGCAACTCGCTCTGGCTTTTCAGCAGTTGAGGATTGTCCGGCGCTCGCGGCGGTAAGCCCTCGATAACATGACTGTCATCCAGCCCCGCCGGATAACGGGACAGCACCAGCAGGCGGTGGCTAAGGCGGCAGGCCTCCATGGGGTCGTGGGTGATCAGCAGCACGGTATGCTGCGCCAGCAGTTCGGCGGCCAGTTGCTGGATCATGGCGCGGGTGATGGTATCCAGCGCGGAGAAGGGTTCATCCATCAACACGATCGGCTGGCGCTCATACAGCGTGCGGGCAATAGCGGCACGTTGACGCATGCCACCGGACAGCGCGGCAGGCAAGCTGCGGCCATAGCCGTTCAAGCCCACGCGTTCCCGCAGATGTTCCGCCCAGGCGAGGTCGACCTTTTCGCCGCGCAGCCGCGCGCCAAGGCTAATATTCTCGTCAATTGTCAGCCAGGGATAGAGCAGATCCTTTTGCCCCATATAGGCGATACGTCCGGCGATCGGCAGGCCATCGCTGCCGATAACCGTACCGGAGGTGGGTTTCGCCAGCCCGGCGATGATCTTCAGCAGGCTGGTTTTCCCCGCGCCGCTGGCACCGAGCAGGGCAACGAAGCTGCCGCCGGCGATATCGAAATTCAGACCATCGAAAATCACCTGCTGACCAAAGCGCAGGGTCAGATCCCGTACCTGAATACCGGGCCGTGCATTGCCGTGCTGCGTGTCGCCGAGGCTCATTGGGCATTCAACCCCATCTGCCAGAAGGCGGATTCCAGGCGGGTGGCGGTGGTGAAAATCGCCGACAGTTCGTTCAGGCGGCTTGGGGCACCCCGCTGGAGGCCAACGTTCTCCAGCAGGTCGAGGGAGGCTTGTACGCCGCTCAGATAGGCGGGATCACCATAGTTGCGGATCCACGAGGCATAGGGATTGCCTTCCATCACGGTGTTGGGATCGTTGAGCAGGCGCAGGCCGATTTCGGCATAGCCAGCGACGCAGGGCATTAACGCTGCCAGCAGATCCAGGGCATCTCCGGCGTGGCCGATATCGAGCACATAGCGGGTGTAATTGAGGGTTTCCGGCGCTTCGGGTTCGGCGGCTATCTGCGGTTCGCTCAATCCCCAGACGGCACAATAGGCCAGGTGCAGGGGCAGTTCGGCGACAATCGCATTGAGCGAAGCGGTAGCGGCACGCATTTCCGGCAGGGTACGCAGTTTGCTGACCAGCAGGGCATAGGCGCGGGCAAAGTGGATCAGGAACAGATAATCCTGCGTCAGATAGCGGCGAAAAGCGGGTTCCGGTAGCGTACCGGCGGCCAGTTGCTGAATAAAGGGGTGTGCCACATAGTCCTGCCAGTGACCGCCGGCCTGTTGGCGCAGCTTTCCGTAAAGACCGTTATCGAATAAGGGAGTAAACATGGGACCTCCAAAAGTGAGTGGAGATCCGGGCGCGCTGAGGTGAGGTATGAACAGGCAACCGCCGTGAGGGGATTGCCGACCGTCCCTTCGCTGGCATGACCCAGATCAGGTTCAAAGGGTTCGGCTTGCGCCATCTCAGCCCGTAACAGGACACCCCTCGGAGGAGCCTGTTATACGATATTTACTTTTTGATTACAATGCTCAGGCAGTGTGGCGTCGTGGCGTAAAAGGATCCGTTTAGTGCGATCGGCCACGATATTTCTGGCCGGAAGGGGGCGATTTTTGTCACTGTAATCCGGTCATTAATGAATCTAAGGAGCACCCCATGAAGAAAATCGGCTTCCTTTCTTTCGGCCACTGGACGCCTTCGTCGCAGTCGGGCACCCGTTCGGCGGCAGATGCGCTGCTGCAATCCATTGATCTTGCCGTGGCGGCAGAAGAGCTGGGGGCGGATGGGGCTTATTTTCGCGTACACCACTTTGCCCGCCAGCTTGCCTCGCCATTCCCGCTGCTGGCAGCCATCGGCGCCAAAACCCAGCGTATTGAGATCGGCACCGGCGTGATCGACATGCGCTATGAAAATCCGCTTTATATGGTTGAAGATGCCTGCGCCGCCGACCTGATTTCCGGCGGGCGGCTGCAACTGGGCATTAGCCGCGGTTCTCCCGAACAGGTGATTGATGGCTGGCGTTATTTTGGTTATACGCCTGCCGAAGGCGAGACCGAAGCCGATATGGCGCGCCGCCATACCGACGTCCTGTTGGAAGCGCTGCGTGGTGAAGGCTTTGCTGAACCTAACCCGCAACCGATGTTCCCGAACCCGCCGGGCTTGCTGCGGGTAGAACCTTTCTCCGCCGGGCTGCGCGATCGCATCTGGTGGGGCGCCAGCTCAAACGCCACGGCGATCTGGGCGGCGAAGCTGGGTATGAATCTGCAAAGCTCGACGCTGAAAAACGACGAAACCGGCGAGCCCTTCCACGTGCAGCAGGCCAAGCAGATCCGCGCTTATCGCGATGCCTGGAAGGCCGCGGGTCATGCACGCCAGCCGCGGGTGTCGGTCAGCCGCAGCATCTTTGCGCTGATGAACCAGCAGGATCGCAGCTATTTCGGCAACAGCGGTCAGGACAGCGATCAGGTGGGGTATATCGATCAGCAGACTCGCGCGGTATTCGGCCGTAGCTATGCCGCCGAGCCGGAACTGCTGATCAAGCAGTTGGCGCAGGACGAAGCGATTGCCGAAGCCGATACCTTGCTGCTGACCGTGCCCAACCAGCTAGGCGTTGACTACAACGCCCACGTGATTGAGTCGATCCTGACTCATGTCGCGCCGGCGCTGGGCTGGCGCTGATGAGAGAAAACGCTTCTCAAACCGGGAAGCGTTATTGACTTATTTTGTCGATTTTGTATTTTAAGGCCATGCATACATTTCTGATTATCGTCCCCGAAGGGGGCATGCTGTTCGAATCGGCGGGGATCGCCGACATCCTGATGCAGGCCAACCGCTTGCGGCCCGATGACGCGCCGCTCTACCAGATGGCGATAGTCACCACGCAAACTCACCGGGTGGTGCATGGCTCGTCCGGTTTGAATCTGTTGGCCGATCATCGCCTGGCGGATCTCGACACTGAGGTGGCACGCGATACCATTATCGTTACCGGCAAAGGGGCGACCGAGGAAGAAAGCGCCTTTGTGGTGGATTGGCTCCGCCGTGCGGCCCCCAAAGCGCGGCGCGTGGCGTCCGTTTGCGGTGGGGCGATGCTGCTGGCCGAAGCCGGTCTGCTGGACGGCCGCCGGGCAACCACCCATTGGCGGCTGCTGGAAACCTTGCAGGCCCGTTTCCCCAAAGTGAAGGTCGAAAATGGGCCGATCTACGTGCAGGATGGTGCGGTCTGGACCTCTGGCGGTGTTAGCTCCGGGTTTGATCTCACGCTGGCGCTGGTGGAGGACGATTACGGTTTCGTGCAGGCCCGCGAAGTGGCGCAGGATCTGGTGATGTTTTTGCGCCGCCCCGGCGGGCAGGCGCAGTTCAGCCGTTACCCACTGAATCAGGCCAAAACACTGGGCCCGATCCGCGATCTGCAGAGCTGGATCCTGGAGAATCTGGCCGAGGATCTTTCCGTTGAGAAACTGGCCGAACGGGTTGCCATGAGCCCGCGCAACTTTACGCGCGTGTTCACGCGTGAAACCGGTATTTCACCCGCCAAATTTGTCGAAGAAGGGCGCTTGTACATCGCCCGCCAGCGTCTGGAACAGAGCTCACAAGGCATTGAACAAATCGCCACCAGCAGCGGTTTCGGCAATGCGCTCAATCTGCGCCGCGTTTTCGAACGGCATCTGCAACTGACCCCAACCGAATACCGCGATCGCTTCCATTCACGCACTTTGGCGTAAATTGATCTACAAACGTCATTTACGACATGCTCCCTGCGGCTTAAATTTACACCAGAGCCAATAACGAAGGAGTAGATCATGGTCAAAGTAGGCATTAATGGATTCGGCAGAATCGGCAGGAATGTTTTGCGCGCTGCATTAGGTCGCAGCGACTTTGAAGTTGTGGCGATCAATGATTTGACCGACAGCAAAACCCTGGCGCATCTGCTGAAATACGATTCGCTCTCGGGCCGGCTGGCGGCCAGCGTCGAGGCCGGTGAAAACCAGCTGCTGCTGGACGGCAGGCCAATTCATGTCTTCTCTGAAAGAGATCCGGGCGCTATTCCATGGAAAAGCGTGGGCGTAGACGTGGTGATCGAAGCGACCGGTTTTTTTGCCGACAAAGCCAAGGCGGAAGTGCACATCACCCGTGGTGGCGCCAAGCGAGTGATTATCTCTGCGCCGGCAAAAGACGACGACATTACGATAGTGATGGGCGTTAACCAGGATCAGTACGATCCGGCCAAGCATCGGGTGGTCAGCAACGGCAGTTGTACCACCAACGGTTTGGCGCCCGCCGCGCAGGTGCTGCATCAAGCCTTTGGTATTGAGTACGGCCTGATGAACACCACCCATGCCTACACCAACAGCCAGGCGCTGCACGATCAGCCGGAAAAAGATTTACGGGGCGCCCGTGCCGCCGCGGAGTCGATTGTGCCTTACTCCAGCGGTGCGGCGAAAGCGCTCGGCAAGGTGATCCCGAGCCTGGATGGCCGCCTGACCGGTTATTCGCTACGAGTGCCGGTGCCGGTGGTCTCTATCGTCGACCTGACGGTCACGCTGAAACGCGAAGTGACCAGCGAAGAAATTAACGCCGCTTTCCGCCAGGCTGCGGAGTCAGGCCCACTGAAGGGCATTCTCGGTTACAGCGATGAGCCTTTGGTGTCGAGCGATTATAAAGGCGATCCGCGCTCGTCGATTATTGATGGGCTTTCCACGCTGGTGATCGGCGGCAAGTTGGTCAAGGTGCTTGCCTGGTACGACAACGAGTGGGGGTTCTCTAACCGCCTGGTCGATCTGGCGGTGCTGATGGAAAAACGCGGGTTGTAAATACCTCGCGGTCGAATATGTTCGTCCTTTCACTCAGGCAATAGCCCCCATCAGGGGGCTATTCAACGTCAATTCAGAGCTGTGCAATACGCATTAACTCTTCTTTCGCCCCAGGGGCCACCGCCAGCACCGGCCCGCCGCGCAGTAAACGTTCTCCTTCGGTATTGAACGGGTGGGTCCAGCCACCGGCTTCGTTCACCAGACAGTAACCTGCCAGACAGTCCCAGGCGTGCATGTAGGGTTCGTAATAGCCCACCAGCCGTCCTGCCGCCACCCAGGCCAACATCATGGCGCCGGAACCGTTGCGGAAGAAACTGCCGCCCACGGCGGTGATTGCGGCGGCAATTTCGCCGACGCGTTCCGGTTTAACATAGCTGTTGGCACCAAAACCGGTGACGTGGTTTTGCATGGTGCGCTTGGGATCCACCCGCAGTGGTTTGCCGTTGAGGGTAGCCCCCGCGCCGCGCGCGGCCTTAAAACACTCCTGCTGGCAGGGGGCAACAATTACGCCGATCACCGGCTCGCCCTGATGGATCACCGCCACGGACACGCACCAGTTCGGCATGCCGTTAACGAATGGGCTGGTGCCGTCGATCGGATCCACCACCCAGGTGTAACCGGAATCGCCGGGTTGCAGGCCAAACTCTTCGCCCAGAAAACCGTCTTGCGGGAATTGGCGGGCGATGTGTTCACGGATCAGCAGTTCAACCTCGCGATCGGCAATCGAAACCACGTCTTGCGCATCGCGTTTGGTTTCAATCACCAGGCTCTCGCGGCGGTTAAAATAATCCAGCGCCTTGGCTCCGGCTTCGCGGGCCGCCTGTTCTGCCAGCGTAAGGCGCTGAGTAATCTGTTCGTTCATCTTCATTCCTTAACGTTGTTAGGATCACTGGGCAATCAGTGCCAGACCCTGAGTTTTGAAGTCAATGGCCACGCGGGTGGTCGGTGCCAATTGGCGTTCCATCTGCACATCGACAATAAACAGCGCGCCGAGATCGGTTTTTACTTCATATTCGATATGGTCCCCAAGCCAGGTGCTATGGGTGACTTCGCCGTTCAAGGCGCCGCTTTGCTCCGGCAGTAGGGTGATAAACTGCGGGCGTACCGACAGTTGCGCTGCGCCGGGACGCGCCTTGCCACCGGGTACCCGGTACTGGCGGCTGCCGAGGGTGATCAGCGCTTCGCCGCCGACCACTTGTTCTATGTCACAGGGCAGGATATTGGCCTCGCCCATAAAGTCGGCGATAAACACCGACGCCGGCGAATGGTAAAGCTCCTGCGGCGCGCCCTGTTGGGCAATATGCCCTTCTTTCATGACGATAATCTTATCGGAGACCGCCAGGGCTTCTTCCTGATCGTGGGTCACATAGACCGCCGTGAAGCCGAGGCGCTGCTGCAAATCGCGGATCTCGGTGCGGACGCGGCGACGCAGCCGCTCGTCGAGGTTGGATAAGGGTTCGTCGAGCAGCAGCACCTGCGGTTCCAACACCAGAGCACGCGCCACGGCGATGCGCTGTTGCTGGCCGCCGGAGAGCTCCGAGGGCAGGCGTTGGCCCATGCTTTCCAGACCGACCAATTTCAGCCCTTCACGCGCCCGATCCTGTGCCTCTTTGCGCGACAGGCCGCTGGCGAGCAGGCCGTACATCACGTTATCCAAAGAGTTCATGTGCGGGAACAGCGCGTAGGATTGAAACACCATCGCGACGTCGCGCTCGTTGGCGGGCAGATGCGTGACCTCCTTGCCGCCAATCAGAATACGGCCTGAGGTCGGGTGTTCCAGACCGGCCAGCAGGCGCAGGGTGGTGGTCTTGCCGCAGCCGGAAGGGCCAAGCAGCGTCACCAGCGTGCCGGGCTCGACGGTGAGTGAAAGCCCGGGCAAGGCGGTGAAATCGGCAAACTGTTTGGTGACGTTCTCAAACACCACCGAGCCGGAACGAATGGCAGTCATACGGCATTCTCCTGATGTAAGGCCGGTGGCGGCGTCACCGGCGGTGTGGTAATGCGGATGGCACGGCGCAGGCGACGTTCGCCCACCAGCAGTTGGAAAGTGAGGATCACCGCCAGCATCACCACGATAAGCACGGAGGAGTAGGCGATGGCCACGCCGTATTCCCCGTTTTCGACCAGCCCGACGATGTAGGAGGTGGCCATGTTGTACTGGGCGCTGACCAGGAAAATCACCGCGCTGATGGAGGTGATCGCGCGCACAAAGGCGTAGACCAGTGCCGCGCTGATGGCCGGTTTCAACAGCGGCAGGATCACTTTGCGCAGGGTACGGAAACTGCTGGCGCGCAGGGTCAGCGAGGCTTCATCCAGGCTGCGATCCAACTGACTCATGGCGGCGATCCCACCCCGAACGCCGACCGGCATATTGCGGAACACAAAGCAGGCGACCAGGATCAGGGCGGTGCCGGTGATTTCCAGCGGCGGCAGGTTGTAGGCCATGATGTAACTGACGCCGATCACCGTGCCGGGGATGGCAAAGCTGAGCATCAACATAAACTCGAAGGTCTGGCGCCCGGCAAACTTCTGCCGCACGATCAGCCAGGCGGTGAGCAAGCCGACGATGGCCGTGAGCGGTGCGGCGATCAGCGCGATTTCCAACGTGGTCCAGAACGAGTTCCAGGCGACGCCGGTCCAGACGATCTGGCCGCTGTTCCAGTGGAAACCGAAGGCGCGAGCGTAATGGCCCAGCGTCAGGCTGCTGTCGAGTCCCCATGACTGCACGAAGCCGCCGATCAGGATCATGCCGTAGATGACCAGCGTGAACAGGCCCCAGGGAATCACCAACGCGTACACGCCGTAGCGCAAGCCCCGCGGCAATCTACAGTGGGTGCCGGAATCCCCTTTGCCGGTAACGGTGGCGAAGCTTTTCCCTGCCAACCACAGGCGCTGCAAAATAAAGGCGCTGAGGGTAAAGCACAGCAGGATAATCGCCAGCACGGCGGCGCGGCTCGGATCGTTTTGCGCGCCGACCACTGAGAAGAAGATTTCGGTCGACAGCACGCCGTGGCTGCCGCCCAGCACCATCGGGTTACCGAAGTCCGCCATGCTTTCGATAAAGCTGATCAGGAAGGCGTTGGCCAACCCGGGCGCCATCAGCGGCAGGGAAACGTAGCGGAAAGTGCGCCAGCGGTTGGCGCGCAGCGTTTGCGAAGCTTCTTCCAGCGAGGGGCTGACGCCTTCCACCACGCCAATCAACACCAGAAAGGCAATCGGGGTAAAGGAGAGCACCTGAGCAATCCAGATACCGGTCAGGCCATAAAGCCAGCGGCCGGGTTCAATGCCGAACACCCCGGCGAGCAGCTCGGTCACCACCCCGGCACGGCCAAACAGCAGCATCAGCGCCAGACCGATCACGAACGGCGGCGTAATGATCGGCAGCACCGTCAACATGCGCAGCCCTTTTTTGAACGGCAGCGGCGTACGGGTGGCAGCCAGGGCAAAAGCCAGGCCGAGCAGCGTGGATCCGCTGGCGGTCATCAGCGCCAGCGTCAGGGTGCGCCAGGCGGTACCGCAGCTGCCGCCCTTCAGGCAGCTCAGGCTCCAAATGGCCGGATCCTGCATATTGGCGATCAGGCCGTCGGGCTTGAACGATCCGTCCACGTCCTGCACCGAGGCGACAAACATGCTCAGCACCGGGTAAAGCACAAAAGTGGTGACTAGCGCGACTAGCAGCACAATGGCGGCGACCACAAAGGCATCGCCCTTCAGCACGCCGCGTTCGGCCAACGCGAAAGAGAACAGCAGCAAAAATGTGGTGATCAGTAAAATAGCGCCGGCGCCAAAAGCGGGCTGGCCGTCGCTGAGTGCGCCGAACAGGTGTTCGCTCCACTGCCAGTTCCAGCCGCTGTAACCAATGGCATGGCCTTCAAACAGCAGAAAGACCACGCCGACCAGGCTGGCAGCGATCAGCAACTGCGAGCGAAAACGGCCAATTTTCAGCAGGCGAGCCAGTGCGCAAACCAGCAGCATCAGCAGGGCAATCGCCAGCCAGGGGCGTTGAAACGTCAGTATTTGCCACAGAGCGGGTGCACTCGCCTGATCCTGCCACAGCGTAGTTAGCCAGCCAAAGTCGAAGAACCCGGCTTCCTGGCTGTACCAGGGCAGCAACAACAGTGCCAGTGCGCCCAGCACGAGGGCCCCGTCAAGGCGGCGGTTTTGAGCATTCATCTTAACCTCGAGAGTTCATATGTCCTTCACCGCGCCCTGCATGGGCGAGCGTGACCTCGCCCGGTTTATTGCAGAGCGCATCGCATGCGGGAGGGAAGGGCTTGAATTACTGGGCGCTGGCGCCGATCTCTTTATCCCAACGGCTGAGCAGGGCCTTGCGTTTTTCTGTCGCACCGTAGGTTTTAAAGTCGTAGTCGATCAGCTTGATGTTTTCGAAGCGCGGTGCGTATTCGGAAATAGCCGCGTTGCGATTTGACGGCAACTGGAAGGATTTAGCGTCTTTCATGTGCGATTGGGCGTCAGCGCTGAGCGCCCAGTCGTACCACACCTTGGCTTCCTTGAGGTTGCGCGCGCCTTTCACGATCGACATGGAGCCAATTTCAAACCCGGTCCCTTCGCAAGGTGCAACCGCCTTGATCGGGAAGCCATCGACCTGCATCGCGACGGCATCGTGCATAAAGACGATGCCGACGGTGGTTTCGCCGCGTGCCGCCGCTTTTACCGGTGCCGAGCCGGATTTGGTGTACTGCGAAATGTTGGCGTTAAGCTTTTTCAGGTAGTCGAAGGCCGGCTCTTCCCCCATGATTTGCACCAGCGTGGCGAGGGTGTTGTACGCGGTGCCGGAAGAGTTCGGGTTGGCCATTTGGATTTCGCCTTTGTAAGCCGGATCCAGCAGATCGCTCCAGCAGGCGGGCACCTTGAGTTTTTTCTCTGCCAGCAGTTTGGTGTTGTAGCCCCAGCCCAGAGCCCCGGCGTAGACGCCAACGGTACGGTAGCCGGCACTTTCGGCCTGTTTACGCGCCCAGTCGTGCTGCTGATCCAGCAGCGGTGACTGATAAGGCTGGGTTAACCCCTCGTCGGCGGCCTGCATATGCGGATCGCCAGTGCCTGCCCACCAAATATCGGTGCGCGGGTTACGGGCTTCGGTACGAATACGTGCATAGGCTTCCCCGGCGGAGAGGCGCACCATACTGACTTTGATATCCGGGTGCTGTTTCTCAAACAGATTGGTCATTTGCTCACAGACCACCACGTCGGCGGAGCAGATCATATTCAGTTTCCCGGCAGCCTGAGCTGGCAGGGCAGAGAGTGCTGTGCCGGCGGCGAGGACCGCCATCAGAGTAACGCGTTGCATGGTGTTCTCCTTGGTTGTGTAGGGTGGCGATACGTTGTCGCCTATTCTTTTTGCACGTGTGTGCAAATAACTAGAGGATAAAAATTGCGCTGTCAATCGCGTGATGAAACAATTCAACCTACTCGTCACAAAAATGAAACAAATTGACCGCTAAAAATTTGCACAGCTTTGCAAAATGCGGCAAACTTTTCTCAGAGCGCGTAACGGATGGAAGTGAAGATGGCGATGGACAAGGCGATGATCAGTGCGAAAGACGTAGCGGAACTGGCCGGGGTTTCCCGTTCGGCGGTCTCGCGGACTTATACGCCCGGCGCTAGCGTGTCGGCGACAACCCGCGAAAGGGTAATGCGAGCGGCCGAAGAGCTGGGTTATCACGTTAACCATTTGGCACGGGGACTGGTGCGCAACCGCAGCGGCATTGTCTGCCTGATCGTTTCGGAGCTGGCGACGCCTTATCGGGCCAACCTGGTGCGATTGCTGACCCAGCATCTGCAGGATGCGGGAAAAATCGCCATGTTGATTAACACCGATCGCTCCGATGACAGCGTGTCCCAGGCATTGCAGCAGGCGATTAACTTCCGCGCAGATGCTTCTTTTGTGCTCTCCGGCATGCCGGACAGCGGCATCGCCCGCCTGTGCCACAAACACGGACAGCGGCTGGTGCTGATCAACCGTAACGATACCTTGCCCGGCTCGCTCAGCATCCGGCTGGATAACGAAGAGGCGGCCGGCAGGGTGGTGATGGCGTTTGCCCGTGCGGGCTGCCGACGCATTGCATTCGCCAACTCATTGGCCGGTACGCCAAGCCTGATGGCGCGTGAGCGCGGTTTTCTGCAGGCGGCGGAAGCTGCGGGGCTGGAGGTGAGCGTCGAGCGTTTTGGCACCACCTCTTATGAGAGCGGCCAGATCCTGGCGCACCGCTTGCTGACCCGGCGTGAACGCCCTGATGCGGTATTCTGCGTCACCGATTTGCTGGCCTGCGGTTTTATGGACGAGGCGCGCCATCGTTTTGGGCTACGCATTCCGGAAGATCTATGCGTCGCGGGCTACGACGATATTCCGCAGGCGGCGTGGTCCTCTTATAACCTCACCACCTTTACCCAGCCGGTGACGTTATTTGCTCAGGATGCGGTTTCCTGGCTGATGGCGGAAGAGCAGAAGGAAGAGAATACGATGCCGACGCTGGGCCAGGAGATACCGGGTGAAACCCGGCTGTATCATGCCGATTTCGTCTGGCGCGGCACCATTCGCGGTGCCTGACACAAACCCGTTACCCATTCGGGCTTGTCATCTGCCGATCGTTCTACAATGTTCTCTGCAAGCGAAGGGTAGCTAGAACGAGCCTCAAAAAGTTTGCGCGAAGTGGGATCGTATTCAAAGGGCTCTGACAGTCTGCTCGGTGCCAGAAGCAGACCTTTCTAAAGCAATTGTGTGTCAACAAAGTGGGCGCAGGTCACGGGCTTATTTCATCGCAGGGATGTTATGGTAAATTGCTTGTCAGTTTGAATGCAGCCTAATCAAACAACCAGGGAAAGGAGAGTAATCGATATGACGATTTTAGTGACCATACAGGCTCAACTCATTGTTGGAGAAGCGCAGGTGATAAAAAGCCTGGCTCCTGAGGGTATGCTGGCCGCCGTATTTGAAGACGACGGCCAGACCGGGTATTTCTACGCGCTTGATGAGTCCGTTGAAGGAAACCCGATTCAGGATGCAGTGTATATCTACAATGTCGAGGATATTTCAGACGGCCACATTCCTTCTGACGTTAAAATCGGCTGGTCAGAAGACAGTCAGAAGTGCGTGCTCCTTATCAACGGATATCCGCATGGAGCGTTCGATTTCGTTGGGAAAAATGGGTACTGCAGAAGTGGATTTCCTCCCCCGATAAACAAGGTATGGTCTGTGTCCGGCCATGAGTGGAGCGATTCGGTGGATGACTTTTTCCGGTGAGTTACGGCGGGCTTAACGCCTGCCGTTATTATCTATCCATATTGAAAATGTCACTCTGAAGGGGGCGGACGATTTCCTGGACTTTCAGGAGATAAACTATGTATTCAGAATGTCCGCTTCTCGCTCATAGCGGACCTGACAGCCAACTGGTCTGACAGCTTCGTACCAGAAGCGGGAGTTGATTCTCTGAATTAATACTTGTGTTATGGCAATTCCGGGTTCCCGATAGGTTGCCCCGGAAATGAGATTAAAGCGGTACGAAGGCTTCAACAACATGCTGGAAAACGTAAGGGTCAGAAAGTAGTTCAAATTCTTCGTCGTCCGGGTAGGTGACCGCCACATGATAGTTTTCTCCGGCAAATGCCTTCACCGACTTTAGATCCTGCCAGTAAGTAGCCAGAAAAAAATGTTCCCAGCCCCCCTGAGTTTCCCTGCGAACGAACGCGCCTTTGTTCCCTGATATGCTCCTTGAATGTTCTATTCCTGTTTTCTCAAGGTGCTTTGCAAAGCTTTCTGCATGTTCAAGTGGAACACAACCGTGCCAGGTCCTTACAATCATTAGCTTTCCCTCTTGTGTTGGTAAAAATATAACCATACCACTGGAAGGTACTTCTTGGTGTAATTCACGAAGAGTATTCCCTCGTGAATGAATGTTATCGAACACTCCTCACCCCGGTTTATCATTCTGCTCCTTCCTCAAAGCTGCCCATCAACGCCCCTCTGCATTAAAAACAGTCTTGGCGGGGGATGCTTTCCGTTTTGTCAGCGGATCCCTTAAACTAACTCGCGCAGGTCACAACCTATGGGCTATGACCATGCACGGCCGTAATTCTGGGTTTTTAAACGGGTGAGTTAGCGCCATTGCCGGAATGTTCATCGGTGTCTGTTGATAAAATCCCTCGATCCGATTCGCGCTGACGCGCCAGGTGCCCCGACGAACCAAGAGGGAGGGCAGCTATTCATACCAAGGAAGTAAGATGTTTTTGCCAGATTCAAGCTTTACAAAAACCGTATATCAATCGTCATTTGCAGAATGAGTCGTCAGCTGTTTGTTGCTCTGGATGGGCCCAAGGGCGCCGGTAAAACCACACTGTTGGAAGCCATTACGAAAAGACTAAGGGCAGACCACAAGAAGGTGATCCGACTTTGTGAGAAAAAAAGCGATCCCTACAGGGCGGAAACCATGGCCCTTGTTAACAAACTCGCCAGAAATCCCACTCTGGATTTGGAACTGGAGGTCTGTGCGCGTTTTGCGGATAGCCGTGCATGGATTTCCCAGCATGTACTGACTAGACAGCCACCGGACAGCATTATCTTGATGGATCGCTGGTATCCCTCGGATGCCGCGTTTCGTCGGATGCTTCCATTTGCCGAGATTTTACAGCTCAACATTGAACGAAACGTGCGAGCGCCAGACCTGCATGTCGGGGTTGTTACTGCGCCTGAGATCTCATGGGCGAGGGCCGCGGCTCGGCCGCGTGGGCTAAGCAGTACGGTGATTCATAAGCTGGAAGAGCACGTTGCTTGTACCCATGCGTTCGAGAGAGAAATTGCAAACCACGGCTGGTTTTTATGCCGTAATGAAGGCCTGCTCGAAGACGCAACGATGCAGGTGATTGCTGAGATCTACAAAGTGTCTGGATGCCCATAGTCATCGGTGGGCAGAGCTTGCGCCACTCTTCAACTCTGTGTGAGCCTCAGAAAAGCTATAGTGCTTCCTGGCCGAAAGCACTGAACACCGTTAACGCGGCATCGTTATGGATAACATCGGATTCTGTCAAAGATTCAGCAAACCCGAACAGCAAAAAGCCCGCTTAAGTTTCCTTAAGCGGGCTTCTCTAATATGGCTCCTCTGACTGGACTCGAACCAGTGACATACGGATTAACAGTCCGCCGTTCTACCGACTGAACTACAGAGGAATTGTCTGAACGGGGCGCATCATATCCAGCCACCTGGAGTGTGTCAACGCTAAATTCGCCGATTCGGTGTGACTGCTCAGCATCTGAGCAATGTGGCCGACTTAAGGCAGTTCCGTACCGCTATCGGCCTGAAGCCGTTGTAAACGCGCCAGCGGATCCTGCTTATAGAAGCGGGTGAAATGTTGATACAGCGCCGGAAAGCGGTTGGCCAACAGCTCGGGTGCGCTGAAAAAATACTCCGACAGTACGGCGAAGCACTCGGCCGGATCGGTGGCGGCGTAAGCGTCCATGCTGGCGGCTTCTTCGCCCACCATGTCGATCTCGTCCTGCAGATTTTCCATTGCTGCGTGCAAGTCATGTTCCCAGGCGGCAATGTCGCGCAGCGGAAGAGGGGGCACACCGGTGGCGCTGCCGCCGTTGCGCATATCCAGCTTGTGGACGGCTTCGTGGATCACCAGGTTAAAGCCGGAAAGATCGAACGAGTCCTGCACGTCCTGCCAGTTAAGCACGATCGGCCCCTGTTCCCAGCTTTGACCGGACTGCACCACCGGCCCGGTGTGCACCAGGCCGAAGTCGTCCTGCCATTCGTCCTCTACCACAAAGGGCGTCGGGTAGAGCAGGATCTCATTGAAACCGTCGAGGCATTCGGCACCCAGCTCAAGCACCGGCAGGGCGAACAGCAGGGCGATGCGTGCCTGCATCTGTGACGTCAACTGCAGCCCCTGCAAGGGGACGATGCTTTTTTGCTGTAAAATCTGCCCGGCAACGGCAATCAGCCGCTGTTGTTCCTGCTCATCCAAAGGAGAAAGCAGAGGGATTGCCAGCGCGTCTTGCCACTGGGCAAGCGTTTCCGCCTGCGGTTGTTGCGTTTTCCACGGCCATTTAATCATCGCGTTGCTCGTAAAATCGTCACTTGAACATTCGGCTGGAGGCTAACTCTGTAAAAATGCCGCAAAAAGGGGCATGATAGCAAGCACTTGAAGGAGAGATGCCGGAGCGGCTGAACGGACCAGTCTCGAAAACTGGAGTAGGGGCAACTCTACCGGGGGTTCAAATCCCCCTCTCTCCGCCATTATTCAATCACTTACAGATGATTTTGTCTGTGATCCACGCCTCACCCGTCCTCACGCGATAAAAAAACACCGCTGCCGTTATTCTTAATGATCCGTTACCCGAAACTCTTTGCGATATAAGGACGGGGACGTTTTGAACTGCCGTTGAAAATACCTGCGCATTGACAGCGCAGTGGCGAAACCTGCAGCCTGTGCGATGCGTTCAACCGGCTGGTCAGTTTTCTCCAGGAAGCGCTGCGCCATCGCCAGTCGTTGGTTCAACAGCCACTGCATCACGCTGGTACCGGTGGTTTGCTGAAAACGGCGGGTAAAGCTGCGGCGGCTCATGCAGGCTCTTTCCGCCAGTTGGTCCAGCGTCAGCGGCTGCTGCAGATTTTCTGTCGCCCAATTCAGCGTTTGCATAAATCTGTCCCCTCCGGCGGTGTTATACACCGGCTGCTCGATAAACTGCGCCTGGCCCCCTTGTCTATGCGGCGGCACCACCAACTGCCGGGCTACCGCATTGGCTGTCTCTGCGCCACAACGCTTGCGTACCAGATGCAGGCAGCAGTCGATGCTGGCGGCGGTTCCTGCCGAAGTGACGATATCGTCGTTATCCACGTACAGCACGTTCTTGTCTACGGAGACCTGCGGATAGCGCTGCAGGAAGTCCGACATCCACCGCCAATGGGTGGTTGCCGGTCGTCCATTGAGCAGCCCGGCTGCCGCCAGAACAAATGCCCCCATGCACAACCCGACCAGAGTGGCTCCGCGCGCATGGGCACTGAGCAAGGCATCGATTAACGGTGTCGGTGGCAGGACTTCGGGATCGCTCCAGCTCGGCACTATCACCATATCGGCTTGTGCCAGCGCCGCCAGCCCATATTCCGCGATAATCGAGAAGCCGGCGTTGGTTTTCAATGGCCCAGGCTCGGTGGCGCAAATCAATAATTGATACGCCGGTTCGCCCTTGCCGTTTAACGCCTTCTCAAAGACCGCGCAGGGGACCGAAAGGTGAAACGGGATGATATTGTTAAAAACCACGATACCCACTTTAAGTGGCGACATACGGCTTCCTTTGATGGTTAAACGCCGGCAGGAAATTTGGCCTGATGGTATCGCTTTTGGGTGTTGCGCTATCTGTTATCACGCCCCCAAAACCCACAGAATTTATCCCGACCCTGGCAGGATATTGCCTGCTGTTTTCTGCTCTAACAAGGATAAATGAGAATGAAAAAACTGATGGCTTGCAGCGCATTGACGCTCTCGATGGTGGCTTCCAGCCTGGCTTTTTCCGCCGACACGCCAGCCGCAACGACCATTCGTACCCTGAGTGGTGCCCAGCCAACGCAATCCTTATCAGCCAATGCCACGGCGCTGTTAGTGATTGATTATCAAAATGAATATTTTATAGGCAAAATGCCGATCCCCGACGGCGTTAAGGCGTTGAAAAATACGCAGCGCTTAGTCAGTTTCGCCCATCAGCATAAGATGCCGGTGTTTTTTGTGCGTCATCTTGGCCCGGCGAATGGCCCTCTGTTTGCCGAAGGGAGCAAGTTCGCCGAATTCCATCCTGACCTGCAACCCTCTGGCAGCGATCGTGTTATTACCAAAGCCACCCCCAGCTCGTTTGTCGGTACCGATCTGGATCGTCAACTTAAGCAGGCCGGTATCAAGCAGCTGGTGATCAGCGGTTTGATGACCCATATGTGTGTTTCATCAACGGCGCGCGATGCGGTACCGCTGGGGTATACGGTGATTATTCCTGAAGATGCCACCGCCACCCGCGATCTGGCTACCTGGGACAACCAAATTGTCGACCACGCCGTGCTGCAACGTGCCGCGCTGGCCGGGGTAGCCGATGTGTTTGCCGAAATCAAAACTACCGATCAGGTATTGGCGCTGCCGGTGAATTGAGCGGCTTAATGGAGTGCCGCTGTGCTCAAACAGACAGCGGCATTGCGGCTTCTGCGTGGGAGGGGAATGGAGCTGGGGGACTACGAATGAAACGCGTTACGCGAAGATATAGTTTTTTCTCCAAGGTCAGATATACTCCTCAAAATTGGTTATCCGTCGTACATAACGCCGCGATCAGAAGCTTGGGTTGGGCAATGTTTTTGCTCCGACGCTGCTCTGTGCGCTCAAACAGTTTCTCTTCGTAGGCCTTAATAATAGGTGCGAACGCCGATGACGAATATTACGCCTTCCATCAAGCTGAGAAGTTTTCTCCAGATGGCCCCTTATCTGGCCATGCGAGGGGTATCGTCGTTGGAGTTCTTTCAACGCCTTGGCATTTCCCCAAACATTTTCCAAAACCCCGATATCTGGATCCCGCGATCGGCCTGTTTTCGTATTGCCAATGAAATGGCTGCCATCACGCAGGATCCTTTTGGTGGCGCCTATGTGGGGCACCTGACCGAAATTCGTTCGCTTGGCGTTTGGGGCGAAATGATCATGAACTCAACGAATATCGCCCAGGCCTGTGCGCTGGCGGCAACCCACGCGGCCATGCTGCATCAGGGGGGAGAAGTAAACATTGTCACCGAAGGCCGTACGACGAAACTCATCCACCAATTCACCGGGCAATATGAAGCCGATCCGCGGCAATTTATCCTCGGCAGTTTGGCGGTGCTCAGAAAAGTCCCGCTGATGTCCGGCGAGCCTTCTTCCATCCGTGTTCACATCAAGTCCTCGAGGGAAAGAGGGGACGACGCGCTTGAAGAGTGCCTGGGGCCGAATCTGGTGATGAATTCGAACTACAACATGATTGAGTTCGACCGCGATTTGCTCGAGATCCCGCTGAAAAATATCCGTGATGAGGCTTGGAAAACCACTGAAGCCTTGCGGACGACGGTTGAAACGGCAGGCGCGTTAATCAAACGGATCGCCGATCCGGAGCAGCCTAAACTTACCGTTATTTCCAAAAGCATCAGGCTGTCCCCGAGAACCCTGCAGCGTCGTCTCAAGTATTGCGGTGTCGAATTCGAAGCCCTGCGTGATGAAACCCGTCGCTGCGAAGCTCTGCAGCTCATGGCCAGCGGCAAATACTCGGCGACGGAAATTGCCTATATGGTCGGTTACAGCGATCAGGCGCACTTTACTCGCGCTTTTAAACGCTGGACCGGAAGCACGCCGTCGTTTTACCGCTCAGCCTCAAAGAAAGGCTGAGCGTCAACTTCCTCGCAGCCACAAACACGCCAAAGATTTCTCCCTCATTTTAATGCCTCCTGGGGTCATCCGACTCTGGGTGCTTTGCGTCACCAGCAATTTCTCCCAATCGATAACGCTCAGCAACAATAAAGCCCATCTCCCCTGTATTTTGCGTCCCTTATGCCTGCCGGCTTTATCTTTGGCGTCAAATGGCAAGTCTCTTTCGAGGCGTTCTTATACAGTCCGCTAAGACAATTCCTAGCGTCGCTGGCGATGCGTTCAGAGATCGCAAAATAAGAAAGGATTGGCATTGGGAAACTGTATTAATTCATACCATCAGGGGGGTTACATGACTTATCTATCCACGGCCAGCGTGGTCGCACTCACATTGGCAACATTGGCAAGTGCGAACGCTCAATCCGTCGCGGGCGAAGTGATGCCGGTGGGCGTCGATAATTTTATCCGTGCCGAGTCCGATCTCTATATGGGCAATATGGTGAAGGAGGGCGGCCTTGGACGGTTTGTGCATAGTCGCGAACCCGTTGCCATTGACGCGCAAAGTGTCATCCGCATGAATCGGGATACGCTTTATTCGAGTGCGGTATTCGATCTTGATGCCGGCCCGGTCACCATCAGCTTGCCTGAAGCGGGTAAAAGATTCATGTCGATGCTGGTGGTCAATGAAGATCACTACGTACCCGCCGTCTTTTACGGCGCCGGCAGCCGTACTTTAACCAAAGATGCGGTCGGCACTCGCTATGTTTTTGTCGCGATCCGTACGCTGGTCGATCCCTCCGATCGCAAAGACCTTGAGCAGGTACATGTACTGCAGGATGCCATCAAGGTCAGTCAGGCACGGGCAGGGGAATTCGTCGTACCGAAATGGGATCCGGTGAGTCAGAAAAAGATGCGCGATGCCCTATTGGTACTCGGCGCTACGCTCCCTAACTATAACCAGGCTTTTGGTACCAAGAGCTCGGTTGATCCTATTCAGCATTTGATTGCCACAGCTTCCGGCTGGGGCGGCAATCCGAGCAAGGACGCCATCTATCTCGGCGGCGTGATGCCGAAAAATGATGGGAAAACCGTTTATCGGCTCAAGGTCGGGCAGGTTCCGGTTAAAAGTTTCTGGTCCGTGAGCGTTTATAACGCCGCCGGTTATTTTGAAAAGAACCCCTATGATGCTTATTCGTTAAATAACCTCACCGCTAAAAAAAGTGATGATGGCTCGATTATGATCCAATTTGGGGGCTGCGACGGCAAGATTGCCAACTGTTTGCCGACAATGCCAGGCTGGAATTATACCGTCAGGCTTTATCAGCCTGGTAACGAAATTCTTAACGGTAAATGGCATTTCCCACAGCCGCAGTGATCCATTTTATTTAGTCGAGGCGACCAGCTTGCATGGCTGAAAATAATCGCCCCCGGTAGCGGTGGATTTATAACGTGGCCGGTGGCAAATATTCATGATTTGGCTGTTTTGGCGCGGCAGAGAATTCCGTCCTGAACCGAATAACACGGTGGGGGAATTACTGCGAGGCAATGAGAGTGCCATTCCCCCTGCGGCATAAACCGAATCTGGAGGCAACAATGAAAAAATCATGTCATCCCTTATATCTGATCGCGCCGTTAGCCGGTCTGTTGTATTCCGGCATTGCGGCGGCGAATGACACGGGCCCGGTGATTACGGACCCTCATTTTAAGCTGGCGCCAGGCTACCTGGAACCCGCCAGCCTACCGGTGCATTTAGCCTTGCTGGGGGCACCGCCAAAACCGGACTCTGCGGCTTTCGCACGCGATGAAGAAGCCAGGCGGGCCGCATTGGCTTTACGCGGCAGCGCTCGTGAAAAGCTGGCCGCGACGGATGCCGAGTTGACGTTCCCGGCCCCGGCTCAGGCGTTTTCGTGCGCGCTGGGCACTGATATCAACCAGAAAAATACCCCGCACCTCTACTCTATGATGCAGCGCGTATTGACGGATGCCGGTGGCTCAACCTATGCCGGAAAGAACGCCTATAACCGTACTCGCCCGTTTGTACAGCACAACGAGGGAACCTGCCGCAAGGACATGGAGCCCCTGTTGAAAAATGACGGTTCCTGGCCGTCCGGGCACTCGGCGGCAGGCTGGGCGTGGGGATTGGTGTTGGCCGAAATCCAGCCGGCACGGGCGACAGAGCTGTTGGCCCGTGGTTTGGCCTTTGGCCAAAGCCGTGTGATTTGTGATGCGCATTGGCAAAGTGACGTGGACGCGGGCCGCATCATGGGCGCCGCCACGGTAGCCGTTCTGCATGGCAATCCCGCTTTTATGGCAGATTTGGCTGCCGCGAAGCGCGAGGTGCAGGAGGCAACCAGGGCGAGCCTGAAACCTACCGAATCCTGCGCGGCTGAACGTGTTGCGCTCTCCCTGAGTATGCATTGAGAGGGCCATGGTCATGATGAACGGTGACAATCGATCAAACAGGTGTGCCGGACGCTTCCTGCCCGCTGCGTTATTAGCTTTTGGCGTTATCAGCTTCCCGGCAGAGGCGGTTCAACCGTTATCTGCGGGCTATCAGGCGGCGGACGAATGGCAGTTCACATTCGCGCCTTATGTATGGGCCGCAGGGATCCGGGGAGATATCGGCCACCGGTCGACCGGAACGCAGTTTATGAAAACCGATTTCTCCGACATCGCCCGCGATCTCGATGTGGCGGTGATGGGCATGGGGGAGGTGCGTAAAGGGCGTTACAGCCTGCTGGTGGACTTGATGTACATCGATACCACGACCCGTAACGATTTACCCGATGGCGCGCCGGCAGATCGCCTGAAAGTGGATAACAGGACGGTGTCCGGGTTCCTGGGCGGGGGATATACCCTGCTGGAAAAAGGCGGTGGCCGGCTTGATGCCGCGGGCGGTGCCAGGGTCTGGTACAGCAGCACCCGCTTAACTTTCCAGGGGGGAGATGCCGGCGGGATATCGGGTAGCGATCGAGCGACCTGGATAGATGCGGTCGCGGGATTGCGTGGGCACTATGCGCTGACGCCGACAGTCTGGCTGTCGGCCTGGGGATTGGCCGGGGGCGGGCAGTCCCGATTGGACTGGGATGTGGCAGGATTGGTGGGATGGGAATTTATGTCGGGTTTCTCTGCGGTGGCCGGTTACCGGGCGATGGGAGTCGACTATCGTCATGACGGCTTCGTGTATGACGTGGTGCAACAGGGGCCAATATTGGGGGTGAGCGGCAGATTTTAACAGGGGAAATATAACGATCTCTCTAAAGGCTTGTCAGTCTGCGTGCCGCCAAAAATAATTAATACTGCTCAGAGAGTGGAATAAAAAACCTTAATTTAAAAATAATATCACTGTGCCACTGGCAGCGTGAATTACGTTGTGATTTTAAATTAACAGCTTGAGTGATTTTTTATCATTGAATTGTTTTGCAAACCACTTTCACATGTTTAGTGGCTTTTGGGCTGGCTTCTATTTACAGGTAGATAATAAGTGGGGGTATTTAAGAAACTGCTAGCAAGGTGAAAACCATTATTAATGGGGTTGGGTAAACTCGGATTTTAATTTTCCACTTTTAAAACAATAACCGGATGAGGCGTGTCCGGCGCTTATTTTCGCTTGCCGGAATAGAGGGCGACCAGACCGCGAAACAGACGAGTATTTAAGGAAGAATGACATTATGGCAATTAGCAAAAGAAAGCGGGTCCATGCTTTTTGGTTGATGGCTGCGCTACCGCTGTGTGCAAAGGCAGCTGCGCCGGTGGAGCAGGCGGTCAGTACCTCTGTTGCGCCACATTCGGCTGCAAGCGAGGCGATCCCTACCTTTGCGTTGGGGGCCGGGGTGGTGGTCAGCCCGCTGTATGAAGGCTCCTCGCGTTACGCGGTTTTCCCTTCACTGGTGGCGAAAGCCGTGATGCCGACGGAGAACTGGGGCACGTTTACGGCTGCATTTCCTGAAGGACTGCGGTGGGATCTGCCGAACCTGTCGACGTTCGGCGTAGCGCTGTTGGTGGGTTATGATCCTGGCCGCAAGGAAAAAATCCGTACCCTGGGGGGCCACAACAGCTACCTGAAGGGGATGGGGGATCTGGACAACTCAGCGATGGTGGGGGCGGAAGCCTACTGGGGGCTCTCCGCCAGTCGATTGTTTGTTCGCGGCTGGCAAGCGACCCGCAGCCGTGAATACGGTGGCGAGGATCTGGGGCACACGGCGTATCTTGAAGCGGGGGCCTCCAGCGCATTGCCGCTGTCTTCTGCGCTGACGCTGGACTCCGCGCTATACGGCACCTGGGGTGATAAGGACGACATGATGGCTCACTTCGGGGTGACAGGCGAACAGGCGGCACGTACCGATTTTCGTGAGTATCACACCGGTGGGGGCATGCGGGATGTGACGCTCAAAACCGGTCTGACCTGGCAACTGCAGCCTCACCTGGCGTTGCAGGGCGGGATGAAGCTCTATGCCCTGACCGCAGGGGCACGCCGCAGCCCGTTGACCGATAACAGCGTCGGCGCAGGCTTTTACCTGAATGCCCTGTATCAATTCTGATTCTGTCTTTGGTTGAATCCTGTCCCTCGCCACCTTCAGGGTGGGCTGGGGGACAGGCCCTAGTGGTGTTTATCGAAGCGGTAAACCAAGGCTAAAGCTATCAGCAGCAACAACAGCGGTGGGGCCAGCGTCGTGAGTGGAACATTGAGCGAAAACAGCAGCCCGAGGTTGAGGATAATCTGGTAGATAATGTAGGTCAGCAACCCCACGATCACCCCTACGGCTAAACGGCTGCCTAGCCCGGGTGCGCGAGGAATACTGAAGGTGAAGGGGATGGCCAATAAAATCATCGCCAGGACCAACAGGGGGCGGCCCAATTTTTGCCATAACGCGATCCGGTACTCGGTGCTGGGTTGCTGCGAACTTTGCAGGTAGGTGATGTACTGTTTCAGCTGTTTGATGGAGAAGCTGTCGGCAGGCAAGGTCAGCCCTTTGAGGTTCATTCCGGCAAAAAGGGATTGCCAGAGCAAAGTATCCTGGGTTTGTACGCTCTCTTTTTTGTTGTCCCATTTTTTCTGCATAACTTTATGCAGCGTCCACTGTCCGTTATCGGCCGTGATGGCCGTCTCCGCATACACATAAGACTCCAGCGTGAGGTCGTCTTGGTAGCGGAATATCTCAATCCCGACGGGTTGGCTATGCTCGTCCAGAGATTTCACGGTAACAAATTCATTGCCCTTTCGGGCCCACAGGGCGTTACCCGCATCTGTGGCATTGCCGGTTTTTGCCAGGGCGCCGTCTTTAAGCTGCAATGCGTGTTGTTGCAGAGGGGAAGCGACCCATTCATCGAGTGCGCCTAACGACAGGTTGATAAACAGGCCGGCGTAGAGCGTTACCAGAGCAATGCGGAAAATTGAAAAACCGGCGGTGCGGATTGCCGTTAATTCCAGGCTTTTCGACATTTGGCCCAGCCCGATGATACCGCCAAGCAGCGCGATAAAAGGCCCCAGATCCACCAGGCTTCGGGGCAATGTCATCAACACTACCAGTAATGCCTGGTTCCAATGGTAGCCGTTAGGGGTGACGTCCTCGAGTTCATTGATCAGATTGAAGGTGGTAAACAACGGGATTAACAATCCGGCCGCGGCGGCAAAGCCGATAAAAAGATTACGGATCAAATAACGGCTGAAGATGTTCATCGCAAGGGCTTCCGCAGCAGGGAAAAATCGCGCGCAATCAGGATCAGCATCCCAGCCAGCATGAGTATCGGCACCAGCCAGACGCCCGGCGTGGTGGGGAGGGTCCCGTTAGCGACCAATGTCCGACAGATATTCCCGCCATAAAAAATGGCGGTAAACAGCACGGTCAGGGGCAGCAAGGTGGCATAACGCCCCTGACGGGGTTTGATGCGGCTAAAGGGGATCGCCAATAACACCATCAGCAAAGTGGTGACGCCGCGGCTTTCCCGCCATTGTAATTCTGCCCGGTCCGCGGGATCCGATGAGCGCGACAGTTCCCCCAGCGAGGCTGATTTACGCTTCACTTCCAGGCTTTCGATAAAGGGCTTCAGTGATATCTTGAAGTTATTGTAATTCTGCATGTTGTCGTCGGTACCTTTGCGCTCCAGCACATAGGCCGTGCCCGTTTTCAGTATCACGGAGGGGCTTGAAGGCGAAGGATCTATGACCTCGACGGAATGAGCCCGATAGAGGCTGGTATTATTGGCCGAACGTGAATAAATCAATGCATCCGTCAGGTGGTTTGAGGCCGGGTCAATGCGTGAGGCCATGATCATTCGGCCGCTGCCATTAACGTTAAACTTGTTCGCCTGCAGATGGCTGACATCCAGCACCGATTGCGACTGGCGTTCCAACTGATAAATGTTGCCGTACGCCCAGGGTCTGCCATACAGGGACAGCAGGGTGACAAACAGGGCCAGCGGAATGGCGAGTACCAACACCGCTTTGTACAGCCGCCACGGGCTGGCGCCTGAGGCGTGAATGGCGGTGATTTCGGAATCGCTGTAGAGCTGCCCCAGCGCCACCGCGACGGAAACATAGAGGCCTACTGGCAGCAGCATCTCCAGGGCAATCAATATTTTATAGCAGACAACGTCGAATACGATGTGCAGCGCCAGTGTGCCGTTGGCGGCCTCGGTGAGATAGCGCTGGGCCGAATAACTGGCAAACATGAAAATCAGAAAACCCACGATGATCATCACCAATCGGCGGATTTCAACCATGATATAGCGCTCAATCAACACCATAAGTTATAGACGTCCCTTATTATCAAACGCATGTTTTGCAGAGGAAGACCGGCTTTCAGCCCGTGTTTCATCATGATTGATCATGGTTAATCAGCTTTTGCAGCAGGGCGATGACCTGGTTAACCTCATCAGGGGTCAGAGCACCGTCTTTTGCCCATTGGACGCGGCCTTGTTTATCCAGCACCAAAATGGTTGAGCTCTCTTCTGGCAGTTGCCAGGCTTGACGTACCAGCCCATCGCTATCGACGATAAATTGCGCCCAGGGATAGTGCCTTTTGTTTTTCTCAATTTTGCCGCGGACGAAAAAACCGGTGCCGGGGATCGCATCGTCAGTATTGACGATGGTGGTAGGCTGAAAACGGTCGTTTGGAAAGTTGGCCTCTTTGACGGCGGTAATCAGCATCGAGTTCTTCTTTTTGGCCGAGGTACGGCCGGCGATGCACTGGATCACCCGCACTTTGCCTGCCAGTTCTGCACTGTCCCATTTCTTATAGCTGAAAGTGTCATTTTCAAGCAGCAACTCACCCCGATCGGCGATGACAACCGGTACGACAGGCTTACCCTTAACAAAATTATGCGCGGATGCCATCAGCGGCAACAGCAGCAGTGACAAGGGCAGTAACCTGCGTAGCATCATGAAAATAACCCTAATTTATCAATGGCTGCGGCTGGGGGAGCGGTAATTCCCCCCCAGTAACAGTTACATAGGATAGCGCTCGAGAAGTAACTCCAGGCGTTGGCGGATATCGACATCCAGCATTGTGGGTTCGTCATAGGATTTCCCCCCCGCCAGCTTGTCCGCCACCATCACATCGTGGCGATCTCCCATTAGCCCGTTAATCGCGGCCAGGAATCTGGAGATCTGCAGAGCCTCGCGGTTACCTGGATCTATCGACCTCAGCGTGTCATAAAAAGAGACTTGCTGGCTGACGATTTTCCGCACGTCGTGGAACTGCTTTCCCGTGAGCTCTGGGTTGACAATGAGCTCCTGGAGCGCGCGCATTTGTTCCTGCCGGTAGGCAATAAAGTCACTCTCGGTTTCTAACTGAATATGCCGCAAAGCATAATTCACCAGCGACCAGACCGGCCTGCTGAGCAGCAGCCGGAGAAGATTGCCGTAGAATTTCAGGTTCTGTTGGTTGCCATTGCGAAACGCGTCCTGAAAATGGCCGAGCACCACGGTGGTGGTGTGAAAAAGGCGGCCGGCACTGTGCTTTTTGCTGTAAAGACGCTGGGCAAAGCGTAAATGTTTATAGCGCGCACGAATGTATTTGTAGCGCATGCGCGTCGCGGCGGGTAAGTCTGAATCCTTAAGAAAATCATTCACTAAGCCCAGGAGTTCTCGTCGGGTGAAACCGTCCTCCCAAAATTGCAGGCACAGGGCGTAATTATCCTGAATGCTCTCATAGGAACATTGCAAATCAATATGTTGTGGCAAACTGATATTTGCATCAACAATGTCATCCGTCTCTACGGCAATAAACAGTAACTGCGTAGTTTCAGCAGAGAATTTTTTCCCGTTGCTGCTATTCATCATTGATTACTCTCTCTGGATACATTGAATCCCAGTAAATAGCGATTACGGTAAGCGCCTATCGTCGGTATGAGCGTCAACAAAACGTCCAAACATTGGCCTGCCAGATAAGCGAAGGCCGCACCCTGCACACCAAACAGATGAGACATGCCCACCAGCAGCGCTATATAGGCGATCGCAGAAAAAGTCTGCACAATCAAGAAGGCCCGCTGTTTGCCCGCCATGAACAATAAGGATTCCTGCGGGAAGCCCAGCATGGAAACGATAATGGCGCCCAGCATGATTTGGATTAAATCATAGGCTTGCAAATACTGCTGGCCGAACACAAAGGAAATTAATGGCTTACCTACGACGATGACCAGCAGCGCCACGGCGAGACCTATGCCTCCAGCCAACAACGCCGATCTGAGACCCAGCATCCAGGGTTTGCTGGTTCGGGGATCCAGACGCATGATCTCAGGGTAGAAGCTTTTTTCCAGCAGCTTGGCCGGGGTCCCCGTGGCGTCAAAGAAGGTCATCGCGATTTTGAACAGCCCGGCGGCGGCCGGCCCCAAAACGACGCCGACTAACACCGTGCTGCACGAGTTACGGGTAGCCCAAATAGTATGGGCAAAATTGGTGGTCCAGACGAAATTCCAGGCGCCTTCGATACGACGTGCGGTTTTGAATAGGCGTGGTTTCAATGCGTTATGGATATCTCTGCGGTGCAGTTCACGCGCGGCGAACCACCAAAATAGCGTGCCGCCGATCAAGTTGGAGGCATACCATGTGACGATGAACCCTGGAAATCCCCAATCAAAATAATAGGACAGCACGCTGCCGACGGCCTGCAGGAAGGGCTTGATGGCCTGCTGAACGGCAATCAGGTCGAAGCGATCAAACGCGCGTAAAATTCCCGTAGGGGTGGACGACGTCATCGACGGAATTAAGGTGCAGTAAAGGATCGCGAGCCAGAAACTTTCGGTATCCAACCCTAAGGCGTGCGAAAGGAAAGGGAGCAGCAACATGCCGCCCAGTACCGCAATGGTGCCGCTGGCAATATCCAGACCGAACGAAAATGAAATGACGTCACGAAAGCGTTGAATGTTTTGGCGTTCCAGCGCCGGAGTCCCAAATTGGACAACGAATTGCCACGTCTGAAACTTGATAAAGTCGCTGACTGCTTTGGTATAGGCTTGAATAACAACCAGAACACCGAACATTTCAGGCGACATGCCTTTGCCGGCGCAAGAAAGCGCAAGCAGCCCGAGCAAGGCGCTGGCTACACTGCCGGAACCTAAATAAGCGGCGTTACGTAAGATGGAACGAAAAGCGCCATCGGAAAACCAATGCTTCATGGTAAAACCAGCCATACTGACCACTTCAGGTTATCAATAGCTCAGCGGACATAAGCTGGCCTTGCATACATATCCGGTACGACGAAACTCAGAGATATGTATCCGTTCATGGAGTGAAAAGTAAAGAATCGCCCGTTTTGCTTGGCGACACTCTCACCAGGATTGATAGCGGCTCAATCCCTATTTTACATTGCGAGCGACAGGCTCGGGTAAAACTTTCACACCTGAAATATAATCATGAAAATCTCTCCGATAATACTTTTCCAGGCTGAGAAAATTTTACCATTCAATGCTGTTTAGTCATCCTTCCGGTACTGGCATTCATTTTAAAACATGATCAAAAAGTGCGTTTTCCTGATTTTTTGGTAATAAACATTAGCGTTGTTTACCCCTGAATCTTAATAGTGAACGATATTATCGACATGTCTGTAGATGAATGAATTCGCTATCCGAGAGAAGCCTGGGGACGCGAAGGGATCATTGCGACGGAGGATATTGCATTCAGCGCTTTTTCCAGTACTTCATCGTAAGGCGCTTTAGCATCCAACTCTATAATTCTGGAACCATTATATTGCAGCCGAACCATGGCAGAGATTTTGTCCTTCAGTTCTTCGTAGCTGTGATCGGGCTTACGTGAAAAGGCGGTATCGACATCAATATCGAGGCGAATGATAAGTTCGGGGCGGCATAAGGCCATTGATTGATATAAACGTTTTTCGCGTGCGGCTAAGCGAGTCATTAACCAGCCTTTTGCCCGCTCTACGCCAATGCCCGGCCCGTCATAATAAAAACCGGAAATCTCGGCCTGCGGAAAACGGTCGCTAATCACCAGCACGCCGCTCTCTGCCAGACGCTGTACTTTGCGTAAATTAGCCGCACGCCACACTGAAAAACCATACATAATCAGGGCTGCCCAGAGTGCCGGCGGTTTATTGCTCATGCGCTGAGTCTTGTCGGACTTCGCGGCCAGGCGGCGTTCAAGCCAGACACCAATAACCGGCAGGCGCTTAATTTTGTCGCCATCTTCACCGGAGATCAGCCCTAAATAACGCCGTTCCGTTGTCCGGTATTTTTGCAGGTTTTTGACCAAATCGGCGGTAAGCGTGGATTTCCCCGTACCGTCACTGCCCACGACCGCAATCAGGCCGGTAATCACGGTCGATGAAGCATCGCTGGCGGTATTTGATTTATCTGTTTGCATTTTTTTCAGTATTAATAAGTTATCGGCAGACTAAACCTTGGGTGTCGCCAGGGAGGTTCGAATGGCACGCAGCGATTCATCAAGAATTTTACCCGCCGGCTCTCGCCCATCTAAATCCAGTATGTTCGCGCCGTTAAAAGTAAGATGCGGAATGACGGCAATCTTTTCGCGCAGCGCAGAAAGTTTATGATCGGGTTTGCGCGAGAATGCGGTTTCTTCATCAATATCCAGACGAATCAATAAGAAAGGCGGATATGATGCCATCCACTGATACAGCCTTTGCTCATGTTTTCTCAACCAGCGTACCCAGCGATTACCGCCATCCGTTTTTGCCAGCTGCGGCCCATCAAAACGAAAACCCGCCACTTCCGCTTGCGGATAGCGATCGGTGACCAGTAATTGCCCTCTGCGGCTTTTTGCCAGCATGCGGCGAAACTTATAAACGCGCCAATATGACAACAAAAAGATCACCAGCGTGGTCAGATTACCCGGCGGCGTTGAAGGATGTTCATGAACGCGATCGGACTTCGCCAGTAAATAACGACCGAAGGGTGCGCCAATAATCGGCAAGTTGCTGATCCATTCCCCAATACGTCCCGAAGACTGGCCGAGATAAAGTAATTCTGTCGGTTCTTGCGATGAGAGATGATTGACCAGACTGGCAGCCAAGGTCGATTTTCCCGAGCCATCACAACCCGTTATTGCAATTACGCGCACGGGGGGATGATTAGCAATGGGCATTGTCTGTTGACTCACAATAATTGGTCCAACTCAAAGAAACTATTGTATTATAACCAGCCTTGGGTTCAAGATATTTATTGAGTATTATCTCAGTGCCATTCAAATTTCTTTATTATTTGTGATTATGTTTTGGTGAGTCCGTCTTGTTTTTTTGTGCTAACCACAGCTGGGATTGTTCTTATAGCTCTTAATGCTAATTAGGCGTTGCCGCACCGGGTAATGGAACAGGTTTCTTCATTGTTTTCTTAATCTTTTGTGTGCTTTGGTCTGGGGCTGGCAATATTTATTCCCCATGGCTTTGATAACGTCATTAAGCGACTTTTCGTTTTCGAAGTGGTACATTTTTACAGGTGTCTTAGAAGAGAATCTTATTATGAATTCAAAATCCCCGCCGCTTATTGCGGTAATTGGCAGCGATGGCTCGGGTAAGTCTACCGTTTGTGAATATCTCATTGAGTATGTGAAAAAATACGGTCCTGCAGTGAAGGTGCATCTGGGTAAGCAGGCAGGAAATGTCGGGCGTGCGGTTTCGCAACTCCCGCTGATGGGAAATTCTGTTGGCAAGGCCATCGAACGCAACACTAAAAAAGTGAAATCCAAAAAATCCAGGGTGGGGCTGTTGCCGGGTTTGGTCATTATCACTTTCGTTTTGCGTCGGCTGCTGCGTTTTCGCCGGATGTTGGCTTTTCGTCGACAAGGTCTGATCGTATTAACCGACCGTTTCCCGCAGGTACAAATCCCCGGCGCCTACGATGGCACCGTATTTCCCGAAAATACTCAAGGCAGCCATTTTGTCAGATGGTTGGCGGGGCGCGAACGCAAAGCTTTTCAATGGATGGCGGATAATAAGCCAGACCTGGTGATCAAGTTGAATGTGGATCTGGACGTCGCTTGCGCACGTAAACCCGATCATCGCAAAGAAGCATTAGCCAAAAAGATTGCCGTTACGCCACTGCTCACTTTTGAAGGTGCGGAAATTGCGGATGTCGATGCCAATAAACCGCTCGATGAAGTGTTATCCGCCGCTGAAAAAGCCGTCGCGGAATTTATGCAAGCGCAGGGATATAGCTTTGTAGTCGAAGGCGAATCGGTAGCGACCCACTGATTATTTCAGTTCTCGCAGTCAGAAAGTTTGATTCCAGTGCCGATAACTTTTTCGGCACTGGCAGGCAAGGTGAAGAGTGTTTTTGATGGGAACACTGCCCATGAGTTTTATGAGCAGCGGGACGTCATTATTTTTTTAGCGCGGCAAAAGCCCCAATGATCTTATCAATCTCTTCATCACTGTGCGCGGCGTTAACGCTGCATCGCAGGAGCGTTATGCCGGCCGGTGCTGCCGGAGGTAACACCAGATTGACATAAACACCTTTGGCGATCAGGTCGCGCCAGAATTGCAAACCCTCTTCTTTCGAGCCAATCATCACCGGCACCACCGGGCTGATGCGTGGCCCCAGCTCGTAGCCCAGCTTGGCCAGTCCCTGATAGAGCCGATGCGCGTTGCTCCAGAGTTTTTCCCGCAGTTCAGGATGTTGCGCGATCTTTTTCAAAGAAGCGCGCACCGAAGCGATACTGGATGGCGAAGGCGAAGCGGTAAAAATATAAGGACGGCTGCTGTAGCGCAGCACTTCCATATCTTTGCCGCCCACGGCAAAGCCACCGATAGAGGCCAGGCTTTTACTGAACGTGCCCAGAATAATATCAACATCTTGCTCAACGCCCAGCTCTTCAGCCAGACCGCGCCCGTGAGCCCCCATCACGCCGAATGAATGCGCTTCGTCTACCAGCAAATAACCGCCGAGCCGCTGTTTGATGTCGACGATTTCAACCAGCGGAGCAACGTCGCCCAGCATGCTGTAAATGCCTTCGACGATGATGATCGCGTCTCGGGCCCGTTCGCCAAGGCGCACCATGCGACGTTCCAGATCTTTGGCATCGTTGTGGCGGAAGCGAATGATTTCAGCGCCGCCCAGGGCGCAGGCATCATAAATACTGGCGTGGCTGTCCGCGTCGATCAGCACGACCGAGCCGGGGGTGGCCAGAGTACTGATGACCGCCAGGTTCGCGGTATAGCCGGTGGAAAAGACGATGGCGGTAGGGCGATCAAAGAACGCCATCAGCTCTTGCTCCAACTGCAAGTGAGAGCCATAGCTGCCGTTCGCCATGCGTGAGCCGGTTGTGCCGGTGCCCTGAGCGGCTAACGCCGCCTGGCCCTCGGCAATAGCCTGCGCATCGAAGGTCAGGCCCAGGTAGTTATTGGTCCCCGCCAGAACAATTTTCTGATTGCCAATGCGCCCTTCGGTTGCCGAGTAAACCTCATCGATACAGGTGCCAAAGGGGTTCAGTCCATCGGCCTGGAATTGCTTACGATCCTGGGTAAGCCGCGAAAATTTATCATAAAGACCCATTGGTTTTCTCCAGGCGAGGGAGTAGAGCGTCAAGCAACTGCTCTGGCGTTCTGACATCAAGCAATATATTGATAGGAATAGAAATATCGAATTCGTCTTCTAACATCATCAGCAGATCCAGGACTCTGATGGACTCCAGGCCAAGATCGTTGACGAGATCGCTATCAGGTTTGATTTCTAATCCGCCTTCGACCAGACCTTGCAGGCAAGTCAGAATATAATTCATAACAGCGTCGCGATTTCGCATAAAAATTTTTGGCAAACCTCTAATTTAGATAATTAAAATAAACCTTCACGCAGTGCGCGCTTCAAACTGACCTTGGGGACCCAATGAGTATCTTCGGACAGGCTTCGATTGTTTGCAGACCAGTCCGGGTAGGTTAATTCCCGTATTTTGTTGTGGGTCAACATCGGTTCTTTGTTGGTCAACCGGCTCAGCAACATGCTGCCATCGGCCAAAATTTTCAGCAGGGGCAGCGGGATCCTCACCAGCCTCACCGGGCCATTGCGGACGGCGGTCCCTATTTCCCGTAATCGCTGCCAGCTATAACCGCCGGCAATCCCGTCGCACAGTTCATACGTTTGCGTCTGCGGGCCAGGGGCCAATAGCCACTGGCTTACGGCTTCGGCTAAATCGCTCACGTGAAGGAACGTCAGCTTTGCTTCCGCTGCGCCCAGTCGTGGAAGCACGCCGCGCAGAAGCCAGCTGAATATCGGCTTAAGCTCTTTATCGCCGGGCCCGTAAACCGCGGTGGGGCGAAAAATGCCCAGTGAAATATCCGCAGCCATAGCGGTTAGCCGTTGTTCAGCAACGTGTTTTGAATTGGCATACCAGGACAGCTCCGGATGGCGAGCGGCAAGAGAAGAGATAAACAGGAAACGCTTGCAGCTGCCGCTTTGTCTGGCCGCCTGCATCAGGTGTTGGCTGCCGCTGACATTACACCGGGTGAAGGTTTCTTCCGTGCCTCCCCGCACCTGGCCCGCACAATGCACCACGAATTCAGCTCCGCGAACCAGCTCGATGAGCGAGTCCTGATCCTCCAGCTCCCCCTGGATCCAGGTCAGGTTAGGGGGGGCGATTTGACCTGCACGCCGGGTGAGGGCGCGCACGGTAAAACCACGGGAAAGCAGATTCTGAACGATATGCCGGCCAATAAAGCCGGTTACGCCAGTGACTGCCACGGTGCCTGTCATTGCGCAAAGCCTGCCAGTTGCTGCATCGACGGGCAGATGGAGGTGGTCAGCCAACGCTTCTTGGCCTCCGCACGGGCAGGTTTCCCCGAGGAGGTGCGGGGAATGCTGTGGGGTGGCAACAGCTCAATATCCACCGCAATGCCGAACTCGCTTTGAATTCGGGCGCTCAGCGTGTGGACGATTTGCTCCCGACGATCTTCAGAGCTCACTCGACACTGGATTTGCAGAATAATTCTGGCGCCGTCACCGTGCTCTTCGGTCACGAAGGCAATGGCGTCGCCAGAGCGGATTTCCGGCTCGGATTCCGCAACATATTCAATATCCTGCGGCCAAATGTTACGACCACGAATGATGATCAAATCTTTCTTGCGGCCGGTGACGTACAGGTAGCCGTCCAGCAGATAGCCCAGGTCACCGGTATCCATCCAGCCGCTTGTCTGGATTTGCTGTTGAGACGCATCGTCGCGGAAATAGCCATTCATCAGACTGGGGCCGGAGATACAAATACGCCCGACCTGCCGCTCTGGCAGCGGGAGCCCGGTTTCGCTGCGAATTTCGATACGGTGACCGGGCAGTGGCTTGCCGCAATTGACAAAGGTCGATGTGACCCGCGTTTTTTTGCCGGGTGCTACCGCCTTACCTTCGTATTCCAAAATGTCGCGGTCGACCTGGTTGATGGGCGCACCGGAAGCTTCGTCATAGAAACTGACCGCCAGGGTGTTCTCGGCCAAACCATAGCAGGGCATCAACGCCTTGCGGTCAAAGTTAAGATGGCCGAAGTGCTCAGCGAACTGAGAGAGTAAATCTGACGGAATAGGTTCAGCCCCTACGCCAGCCACGCGCCAACTGGAGAGATCCAACTCGGTGATCTCTTTGTTGTTGCTGTAGCGCAGGCATAAATCGTAGCCAAACGGCGGAGCGACGGACACGGTGCCGCGATTTTTGGCGATCAGTTTTAACCATTGCATTGGACGCATGGCAAAATCTTGCGTACGCAAATAGTCGACGGACAGCTGAGTCGCCACTGGGGTAAGCAGGAAACCGACCAGGCCCATATCGTGATAGAAGGGCAGCCAGGAAACGCAGCGATCGCCCGCGCGCAGTTTGATCCCATCATGGCTAATCACGCGCAGGTTAGACATCACCGCACGCTGGGTAATGATCACCCCGCGTGGAAAGCGAGTGCTGCCCGACGTGTATTGGAGATAGGCAATATCGTTGGGCGACGGTGCCTGCAGCTCCACATCCCGCTCAGGCAGAGCGTTAAAATCTGCGTCGCTGAGAATATGGGTTGGCGGTGCATCCAGGGTCGCAGAGCTGATCAGCGGTACCCATTCTTCGCTGCTGATAATGGCGGCAGGTTTACAGCTGTTGATCAGGCCCTGAAGCTTGATGGTATAAGAGTCCCGTTGCCCGACCCCCATAGGAATGGCCAGGGGCACGGCAACCAAACCGGCATATTGGCAGGCAAAAAAAGCCTCGACGAAACCCGCGCTGGTTTCCGCGATAAGTGCAACCCGATCGCCTTTATTGAGGTTCAGGGATAACAGGCGCCGCGCACCCACTATCGCGCGCTGTTTCAGCGTGCGATATTCCAGTACGGCCACGAGCTGATTACGACGATCGTAAAAGTTCATTCCTGTACTGCCCTGCGCTGCATAATCTAATGCCTCCACCAGAGTGGGGAAATCTGCATAACGCATTGGAAGAGAATGAGTGGAGCTTGTTTCAGACATATACAAATTAGCCATAGAGTAAAAATCACCAAAAGAGATAAACGACTATTGGCGAGAGAGTTAATGTTTTTACAATGAAAATGTTTTGAATATATTTGTTATTCAATCATTTTCTTTCATTCCACAAACAGATCACCCTGGAATTAATAACCAGCATGTCTACTTAGAACTAAAGGCGAGGGATTAGCCGTGGATATTACCTGGTCTTTTTCACGTGAGGACCATGACAGAAGAACGGCGGATATAGGTGCTGTCACAGCCAGCTCCTGATATCTCCATCCTTTGCCCGACAGCCTTGACCGGGTGCCTGTTATCGACACATTTCCGGAAGGCAATAATCGGCGATTCATATGATCTGATCTTGCGCATGGCTATCTCCGTACTTAAACATATCCTAAACAGTATCCGGAAGACGGACAAAAGTGAAAGCCTCATTTAACCCCAGGGATAGAAAAAGCATTTAATGTTAAAATATGCCAATGCGTCTCCAGACCAGAATTAGTAAACTAAAAAAAGATTGGTTTTTCTTTGCTGGAAATAGCACGAAATAATAAAAAGCATAATTTGCTCAGATCACTCACGCCTCTGTCTGGCATCACTTTTGATAAAGAACAGCACGTGTCAGTGGAAACTCTGCTCGGGTAACATCCTGCAGGATAATAGGTATTAATTGATTTTTCTTATCTCTTAAAGCGATAAGTCATAACCGAGAGCGGATCTCATTTCAGAAAATATCACTGGCGTTATAACGTTCTTTTTTTGAGCATGTCACTAAATTGTAAGGTTATTTATGATTCATATTGAGCAAGTCCTCGATAAGCGTGATCTTAAGGCATTTATCGCTTTTCCTTCCTCCCTGTTTCGTGACGATCCTAATTGGATTGACCCTTTGTATTTAGAGCGCGAAGAACATCTCTCTAAGAAGAATCCTGGGACTGACCATATAGAATGGCAGGCATGGGTAGCCAAAAAAGAGGGCAAGGTGGTCGGGCGGATAACCGCTCAAATTGACGCTTTGCACCGCGAACGCTACGGCGAGGATACCGGTCACTTTGGCATGATCGATGCCATCGAGGATCCGGCGGTTTTTAGCGCGTTATTTGCCGCGGCAGAAGCTTGGCTGAGGTCTAAGGGCGCATTAAAAATCACCGGTCCCTTCAGTCTTAATATCAATCAGGAAAGTGGCCTGTTGGTCGAAGGGTTTGATACGCCGCCGTCGGCGCTGATGACGCATGCCAAACCCTACTACGCAGCCAATCTGGAGCGCCAGGGGTATACGCAGGGCATAGATTTGTTGGCTTATTGGATGAAGCGCACGGACCTGCATTTTTCGCCTTCCCTGGCCAAAATGATGAGTCAGGTGCGTAAAAAAGTGACCCTGCGCCGCCTCAATCGCAAAAGGTTTAGCGAGGAAATGCAGGTGCTGCGCGAAATTTTCAATTCCGGTTGGCAGGATAACTGGGGATTTGTGCCTTTCACCGAGCATGAGTTTGCCACCATGGGCGATCAGCTGAAGTTCCTGGTGCCTGATGACATGATTTATATTGCCGAGGTCGATTCAGTACCCTGCGCTTTCATCGTCGGTTTGCCCAATATCAACGAGGCAATTGCCGATCTCAACGGCAGTTTATTTCCCTTTGGCTGGGCGAAGCTGTTGTGGCGTTTGAAAGTGAGCGGGGTGCGTACCGCGAGGGTGCCGCTGATGGGCGTTCGCCAGGAATATCAATTCAGCCGAATAGGGCCGATTATTGCACTATTGCTGATCGAAGCGTTACATGACCCCTTCGAGAAACGCGGTATTGATGCGCTGGAGATGTCCTGGATATTAGAGTCGAATACCGGCATGCGCACCATCCTGGAGCGAATTGGCGCGGTGCCTTACAAGCGTTATCGCTTATATGAAAAACAACTCTAACCCCTCGGCAAGACGCTGATTTTATCGGCCCTTCACAGGATGTAAAACGCACTGCGCTCAGAGAATACCTATGGCCAAAATTGCCTTTTGGTTGTTGGCGATTCAACGTTGCCGGAAAAACAATGTCACACGGGTGATTATTTAATTTCATTAACCAATTTCGTTATAAGTTACTGTGCGTTATTGATTGGTATTAAAAATCACCCGGTTTTTATAAGAGTAAGATGCATGTCCTTTGAAAAGAAAAAAGGAATAAATCGCTTAATAAGTAGCATAAAAAACTCACTGGCGGGCCTTGTTGATGCCGTTTTTACCGAAGATGCTTTCCGTCAATTGCTGGTGATTAACGTAATATTACTGGTTGTTACATTTACTTTAGATATTACAAAAGTAGAAAGGATGTTATTGATTGCCAGCAGCTTCATTTTACTGGTTGTTGAGTTGCTTAATACTGCCATTGAGAGCGTTGTCGATCGCATTTCTCTGGAGATACATCCCTTATCCAAGCGGGCCAAGGATTTGGGCGGTGCTGCGCAGTTGGTTGCGGTGGTGATGACGATAATGCTTTGGCTGGTGGTCTTGTTGGGCTGATTAATACCCTCGGGGCACCCGGGTTTTCCGGAAGAAACGCCAGCTTTCGGCTGCCTTCATCAAGGAAGCAAAATATTCTTTGCAGGATAACGTTCTGTCGCTCATTATTTGAAATGTTGTTTCACTTTTATCTCATGAGCCGATCTTGAACTTATACGCCGCCCTGCGCCAGCGCGTGGAAAATACGCCCTGGTATCCTAAACGCAAAAGCTATCGCGTGCTGTTTTGGCGTGAGATCACGCCGCTGGCGGTGCCGATCTTTATGGAGAACGCCTGCGTTCTGCTGATGGGGGTGCTGAGCACCTTTTTGGTGAGCTGGATCGGCAAAGAGGCGATGGCCGGGGTGGGGCTGGCGGACAGCTTCAACATGGTAATCATCTCGTTCTTCGCCGCGGTGGATCTGGGCACCACGGTGGTGGTGGCCTTTAGCCTCGGCAAGCGGGACAGAAAAAGAGCGCGAGCGGCTGCGCGCCAGTCGCTGGTGCTAATGACCCTGGTGGCCTTTGCATTGGCGATCGGCATTCATTTGGCGGGCGAACAGATTATTGATGTGATCGCCGGTGCCGCCACGCCGGAGGTAAAGGCGTTGGCGCTGTCTTATCTGCAAACCACGGTGTGGAGCTACCCGGCCGCCGCCATTGCCTTGATTGGCAGTGGGGCGTTGCGCGGTGCCGGCAACACCAAAATCCCGCTGTTGATCAACGGCGGCATGAATATTCTGAATATCATCATCAGCAGCATACTGATTTACGGCATGCTGGGCTGGCACGGGCTGGGGTTTGTCGGGGCCGGGCTGGGGTTAACCATTTCCCGCTATATTGGCGCCCTCGCGATCGTTTATGTCCTGATGATCGGCTTTAATCCGGCGCTGCACATCACGCTGAAAAGTTACTTTACCCCGTTGAAGCTGACCATCCTGTGGGAAGTGCTGGGGATAGGTATTCCTGCCAGCATCGAATCGGTGTTGTTCAACGGCGGCAAGTTATTGACCCAAATGTTTGTTGCCGGCATGGGCACCAACGTTATCGCCGGCAATTTCATCGCTTTTTCTGTCGCGTCGTTGATTAACCTTCCGGGCAACGCCCTGGGGTCGGCATCGACCATTATTGTGGGAAAACGGCTGGGCAAAGGGCAAATAGCTCAGGCAGAGCGCCAATTGCGCCACATTTTCTGGCTGGCAACGATAGGGCTGACGGTGATTGCCTGGGGCACGGCGCCCCTGGCGGGGGTATTTGCCTCGTTTTATACCCAACAAGACGACGTGAAGGAGGTGGTAAAGGTGTTGCTCTGGCTCAATGCCGCCTTTATGCCTATCTGGGCGGCGTCATGGGTGTTGCCCGCCGGTTTGAAGGGCGCGCGCGACGCCCGTTTTGCGATGTGGGTGTCGATGCTGGGCATGTGGGGTTGCCGCGTGGTTGCCGGTTATACGCTGGGCATCATGCTGGGCATGGGCGTGGTTGGTGTCTGGCTGGGGATGTTTATGGATTGGGCGGTACGCGGTGTCTTGTTCTACTGGCGTATGGTCAGCGGACGGTGGCTGTGGAAATACCCGCGCATAAAATCGAACTCGTTGGCGGAAAATATCCGCGCAGAGAAAAGCGGCGAGTAAGCATCAGGCGTTCGCTGTTACTTCGCCCGGCACCGATGATGCCTGACTATTTTCCAGACGCCATTTGGCCGGCGAGAGGCCGTGGACCTGTTTAAAGGCCTTGGAGAAGTGCAGTTGGTTTTCATACCCCACCGAAATTCCCACCACCTTGATTGACGTCTGGCTATTGCACAGCAGGCTGGCGGCGATGTTCATGCGGAAGTTCAGCAGATATTCCTTTGGCCCAATGCCGTAAGTGCCTTTAAACAGCCGACACAGGTAACTGCGGTTGATGTTGCAGTAGGCGGCCAGGCGCTCAATGGTGAGGGGTTCATGGTAGCGGTTTTCAATGAGTTTTACCGCCTTGCGCAGATGCTGCGCCTTGTCGCTTGGCGGCTCGGCGATACTTTGCAAAGCGTTATCAATCAGCGAAGAAAAAAACAGATAGCTCAGGCCCAGCGTTTTTAACCGATGTTCATCACCATGGCTAATGAGTTGCCGCAGATAGCGCAGCGCCAGAGGGGCGTCTTCGTTCTGGCGGGGACGATAAATCGGCAACTGGCGGCTCAGGCGGCACTCTTCAAAAATCTTGCCGGCCACCAGCCCGTCGACTTCCAGCCACATATAATGCCAGGGATCTTTAGAGTCGGCGCGATAGGTAGTCACGTCGTGCGGGTGGATCAAAAAACCTTCTCCGGCCACCACCGGAAAAGAGCCATATTCGCTGCTCAGTACTCCGGTACCGCTTATCACATAATGAAATAAATAGTGTTGGCGTACCGCCGGTCCAAAGCTGTGCCCCTTGTCACAGTTCTCCTCGCCATACTGGTACAGGTTCAGCTCGATATTGTCGGTACGACTCAGAGTAAAACTCTTATGCATCAGTCATGGCCCCTGTGTTTTCGCTTACTGTAGCAGTGTAGTCGTGGCACGGCGGTGGGGCGATCTTCATATCCAGACCTGGCTCACAGTTTTCATGCTGCGTCATTTTTCGCCATAACAAGGTCACATTTATCCCTATATTGCGGATGCGTTGCCGCGTAGTTTCAGCTTATCGAAAACCACAGCAGCGGAGAAATACGATGATTAAAGTGACTTTTATGGGAGCAGGCAGCACCATTTTCGCCAAGAACGTTCTCGGCGATATCATGGCAACGCCGGCCCTGAAAGAGGTGGATATTGCGCTGTACGACATTGACAGCGCTCGTCTCAATGAATCTTTCGCCATGCTGAGCAATATCAACCGCAATATTAATGCGGGCAGGGCGAAGATCACCCCTTATCTCGGGGTAGAAAACCGCCGGGCGGCACTGAAAAACGCTAATTACGTGGTGAATGCCATTCAGGTCGGCGGCTACGATCCTTGCACCATTACCGATTTCACCATCGCCAGAAAGTACGGCCTGCAGCAGACCATTGCCGATACCCTGGGCATCGGCGGCATCTTCCGCGCGCTGCGTACCATTCCGGTGCTGTTTGATTTTGCCCGGGACATTGAGGCGGTCTGTCCGGATGCCTGGTTGCTGAACTACACCAACCCAATGGCGGCCTTAACCGGAGCCATGCTGCGCCATACCGGGGTGAAAACGGTGGGGTTATGTCACAGCGTTCAGGTGTGTGCGGAGACCTTGCTGAAAAGCGTCGATATGCCTACCGACGACGTACAGTTTCACATTGCCGGCATCAACCACATGGCCTGGCTGCTGGACGTTCGCCGTCACGGCGAGGATTTGTACCCGGAAATCAAGCGTCGCGCTAACGCGCTGCAGGGCAAGCATGACGACATGGTGCGCCATGAAATCATGAAAACCTTTGGTTATTACGTCACTGAATCTTCCGAGCATAATGCCGAATACATGCCGTATTGGATTAAACGTCATTACCCGGAGCTGATTGAGCGCTTCAATATTCCTCTCGACGAGTATCCGCGCCGTTGTATCGAGCAAATCGACCAGTGGCAGCAACGCAAGCTGGCGTTGACCCACGACGCTAACCTGACGCATACCCGTACCCACGAATATGCCTCGTACATTATCGAAGCGATGGAGACCGACCGGCCGTACAAGATTGGCGGCAACGTGCTCAACACCGGTCTCATCACCAACTTGCCGGCAGAGGCCTGCGTAGAAGTGCCTTGTCTGGTGGATGGGCAGGGGATCAGCCCTTGTTACGTTGGCCATTTACCCGAGCAACTGGCGGCGCTGAACCGCACCAATATCAATACCCAGCTATTGACCATTGAAGCGGCGGTGACGGGCAAACGCGACGCGATTTACCATGCGGCGCTGTTGGACCCACATACCTCCGCCGAGCTTTCCATTGATGATATACGTAAGCTGTGCGACGAGCTGATTGAGGCTCACGGCAGTTGGCTCCCTGCCTATCACTGATCGTCGAATTTAACCGTATCTCCTCCTCAAAACGCACAAGGCGCGGGGCTTCCTGCGCCATCAAAAATAGGGTGGTGAGCCATGTTTTATTTGAGAAACAAGAATTTTTGGATCTTTGGGGCCTTCTGTTTTTTCTACTTTTTCATCATGGGGGCGGTGCTGCCGTTCTTTCCTATCTGGCTGCATGACGTCAACCAGCTTGACCAGCAGCAAACCGGGTTGGTGTTTGCCTGCATGGCGCTGTTTGCCCTGGTGTTTCAGCCGATTTTCGGTTTCGTCACCGACAAATTTGGCCTGAAGAAACATCTGCTGTGGATGATCATCTTCCTGCTGCTGTTTCTGGCGCCGCTGTTTATTTATGTGTTTTCGCCGCTGCTGCAAAGCCATTTTGTTTGGGGGGCCTTGCTGTGCGGAGTTTACCTGGGGCTGGTGTGCAGCGGCGGTTCACCGGCCATTGAAGCTTATATCGAAAAAGTGAGCCGACGCAGTCAGTTCGAGTATGGGCGCGCCCGGTTGTTCGGCTGTATCGGCTGGGCCATATGCGCCTCGATCGTCGGCTATATGTTTACCATCAACAACCAGTTCGCGTTTTGGTTGGCCTCCAGCTTTGCGCTGATCCTGGCCGGTTTGCTGTATTTGTTTAAACCCGATCAGAGCAGCACGCTGGCGGTGGCGGACGGCTTGGCGTTAAACCACAAACCCATCAAGTTAAAGGCGGCGTTGAACCTGCTGAAAATGCGCAAATTCTGGTGTCTGGTGATGTATATCGTGGGCGTGGCCTGCGTGTATGACGTCTTTGATCAGCAGTTCGCCAACTTCTTTACGTCGTTTTTCAGCGACCGACATGCAGGAACGCAGGCGTTTGGTTATGTAACGACGCTGGGCGAGTTTCTTAACGCTTTCATCATGTTCTTTGCGCCGTTGATCATTAATCGCATTGGCGGCAAGAACGCGCTGTTGATAGCTGGGGTGATTATGTCGGTGCGGATTATTGGTTCATCGCAGGCGGATTCGGTCACCGCGGTCATTATTCTCAAAACCCTGCATATGTTTGAGGTGCCGTTCCTGTTGGTGGGCATTTTCAAATACATCACCACCCAGTTTAACGTTAACCTTTCGGCGTCGATATACCTGTGGGGCTTTTGCTTCTTCAAGCAGCTCTCGGCCATCGGTATGTCCTATGCGGCAGGCCTGATGTACGTCAATTACGGTTTCAAAACCTCTTACCTGATCCTCGGCTGCATTGCGTTGCTGTTCACGTTGATTTCAGCCTTTGCCCTTAGCGGTAAGGTCGCGGTAGTCAAGCAGGAGGGCACACTGCCAGTTGCGGCGAATTAGTGCCGGCTCAACTCAATACAGCAGCGTCATAAGGCTAAAAAACAGCAGCGTCAGGACAATGATAAACCCGGTTTGCAGCGTCTTGCGCATCAGGCGACTGTGGCCCCAGCGGGTGGCGCTCAGACGACTATCGATGGCGAACAGTGCCGGAACCATCAGCAGCACGTAAATCAACATCAGCATGGCGGTTAACGGCTGTTGGCTCATTCTGGCGTCTCCGTGCTGAGGTAGACCGGGGGTGCCCGCAGGGGGGCGATGCTGCTTTCTTGCCGGTGTTTGTGCTCGACCATGTGCCTCCAAATAGGGCCGCCCGAAGGCGGCCGCCGGTTACTGCTTGCGATATGAAGATGATTGTCGGCCACTGCCGGGGCCAACGCAGATATAATATTGCGAATGATAATCATTATCAATAGTTGGCGTGAAATTTTATTGCAGGATGAGGATGGGCGGTGGGAAAGCTTTTACTGTGGTTTTAAAGTGACAGAGCACGCCATCCGGCGTGCTCTGTGACAAGACTATCCTCTGCGATTATTTCTCGTCTGGCAAGGCGTAAGCGACAATATAGTCACCCAGCTTGGTGCCGAACGAACCATGACCGCCGGCGGAAATCACCACGTACTGCTTGCCGTTGACCTCATAGGTCATTGGCGTTGCCTGGCCACCGGCCGGCAGCCGCGCTTCCCACAGTTTTTCACCGTTGGTCACGCTGAAGGCGCGCAGATAGTTGTCCGCGGTTGCGCCAATGAAGAAGACGTTACCGGCGGTGGACACCGGCCCGCCCAACATCGGCATGCCCATTTTGAACGGTAACGGCAGCGGAGAACTGTCGCGTACGGTACCGATACGTTTTTTCCACACGATGTCGTTGGTTTTCAAGTCCACGGCGGAAATATAGCCCCAGGCCGGCTGTTTGCACGGCAGGCCAAACGGCGACAGGAACGGATTCAGCGTTACGCCGAACGGCACGCCATACTGCGGTTGAACGCCGGACTCGGTGCCAGATCCGCCTTTGTCATTTTCGTCAGGCTCGATCGGGTTGCCCGGACCGCGTGGGATCAGTTTGGAAACAAACGGCAAGGCGATAGGGTTGGCGATAGCCACCTGACGGTCGGTATCTACAGACAGACCACCCCATTCGAACATGCCCAGGTTACCCGGGAACACCAGCGTGCCCTGCTCGGAAGGCGGCGTGAAGGTGCCTTCGTAACGCAGGCTGTGGAACATCACCCGGCAAACCAGTTGATCATAAATGGTGGCACCCCACATGTCCGCGCCGGTCAGCTTTTTCTCTGGACGGAAAGTCAGTTCAGAGAAAGGCTGGGTCGGTGACAGACGGTCGCCCTTGGCTGGCCCCTGAGGAACCGGTTTTTCCGGAGCCGGGACCACCAACTCGCCATTGGTGCGGTTCAGAACGAAAATGTTACCGGTTTTGGTCGGCACATAAATCACCGGCACCTTGTTACCGTTTTTATCGGTAATGTCCGCCAGCGTCGGTTGTGCCGGTACGTCCATATCCCACAGGTCATGGTGCACCGTCTGATAGAACCAGACCAGTTTGCCGGTGGTGGCGTTCAGTGCCAGCAGGCCGCTGGCATAACGCTCCATTTCCGGCGTGCGATCGCCACCCCAGATGTCCGGCGTGGTGACGCCCATCGGCAGGTAAACGATATCCAGCTTGGCATCGTAGGCTGAAGGGGCCCAGGAGTTAGGGGAGTTCGGGGTGAAGTGGTGCTCGTCCGCCGGAATGGCGTTCGGATCTTTCGCGCCCGGATCGAAGGCCCACAGCAGCTTGCCGCTGTTGACGTCAAAACCGCGGATCACGCCCGAAGGCTCGCGGTTGGAGTAGTTGTCGGTCACTGCACCGGCTATCACAATCACCTTGTCGGTGATCACCGGCGGCGACGTTGGCTCATAATGGCCCGGCGTCGCATACGGCATATTGCTTTGCAGGTTGAGCTCGCCGTTATTGGCGAAGTCGGCGCAAGGCTTGCCGCTATCGGCATCCAGAGCGAACAAACGACCGTCATTCACCGGCAGGATAATGCGTCGTGCGCACAGCGCCGGGGAGGCATCTGCGGCTGCACCTGTGGCGGCAGGCATTTCATGATACGAAACGCCACGGCAGGTGATGTGCTGGAAGGTTGGGTTAAATTTCAACTGAGGATCGAACTGCCACTTTTGCTTGCCGGTGGCGGCGTCCAGTGCGAACAGCTTCTGGTGCGGGGTGCACAGATAGAGCGTGTCGCGGATTTTAATCGGGGTCACTTCGTTGGTGATTTCCCCCGGATCGTTGGCGGTTTTCAGGTCGCCGGTCTGGAAAGTCCAGGCTTCCTTGAGTTTGCCGACGTTCTTATCATTGATTTGGCTCAGTGGAGAGTAACGCGTGCCTTCCTGGGTGCGGCCATAGGCCGGCCAGTCGGCGTCTGACGCCTGAGGTTCGACTTTTACCTGCGCAGGTTCGAGGGTGCCGTTGATCTCTTGTGGATCATTAAACACCGCATAGGCCAGCGCCACCACGGTGACGACCAGCGCCAGGCTCAGCGCGCTGTAGGCCAGTTTGCCCCTGGCGTGCAGCTTGCGATAGATAAAAGGCAGTACCAGCCACAGGCCGAAGAAGAAGGTGACGTCCAGACGCGGCGTCAGTGCCCAGAAGTCGGGCCCCACTTCCCACAGCGCCCAAATTGTGGTGCCGAGTAAAAAGATCGCGTACAGCAACAGAGCGGTTGCACGACGGCGGACCAGTAACCAGGCGGTGATCAGCAGCACCAGGCCGGCGATGATGTAGTACAGCGAACCGCCGAGCTTGGCCAGCCAGATGCCGCCTCCCAGCAGATAGAGCCCACTCAACGCGGCGAACAGTGCCGTGATGATGATGAGCGGCGATGATGACGCTTTATTTTGCATAGTATTATCCTTACCAAAATGAAAAGTCCCCGATTTAGAGATTAAGCCATATCCAAAAAAACACGCGGTTTCTCCCCAAAAATCCATCCCCGGTGTCTGGCATATCCCCCTGTTGCCAAGGCTAAAAGGCAGCGGCAATCAAAAATAAGGCGGACAGTTTTGGACGTTGAATAAACGCTCTCGTCAGAGATAAAGCCCAAACGGGCTGAATCAGGCGTAGCCGTTTCGATGATGTTGCACGGATGTGACGGCGCCGCCCAAAGCGCGGCTAGGTTACTCTAATTATTCTGCTTTTATTGAATACCTTGTGCTTTTTTTTTAGCGCCTTGCGGGTTTATGAATTGAGCTCATAAGCTCATGCATATTCAGCGCGTAGTTATTTGCCCGGTTGCCTCTTACAGTGATCGCACCTGGTCGTCCCGCACAAGCGGTGACCCATTCGTACACATCGGAGGAAAAATGCAAAAACGTAAGCTGGGTAACAGTGGGCTGGAGGTATCAGCGTTGGGACTGGGCTGCATGGGGCTTAGCTTTGGCTATGGCCCGGCCACCGACAAACAGCAGGCGATTGGCTTGATCCGAGCCGCTGTGGATCAGGGCGTGACCTTTTTCGATACCGCAGAAGTTTATGGCCCCTTCACCAATGAGTCACTGGTGGGCGAGGCGCTGGCGCCGGTGCGCGATCGGGTGGTAATAGCCACCAAGTTTGGTTTTGAACTGCCGCAGCCGGATGGCAAACAGGTGCTCAACAGCCGGCCGGAACATATCCGCCAGGCGGTGGAAGGGTCGTTAAAGCGTCTTAACGTCGAAACGATCGATCTGCTTTATCAGCACCGGGTGGATCCCAATGTGCCGATTGAAGACGTCGCCGGTACGGTGAAGGCGCTGATCCAGGAAGGGAAGGTGAAGCACTTTGGCCTGTCCGAGGCGGGGGCACAGACGCTGCGCCGTGCCCATGCGGTGCAGCCGGTGACGGCGTTGCAAAGTGAATATTCGCTGTGGTGGCGGGAGCCCGAGCAGGAAATCTTGCCGACGCTGCAAGAGTTAGGCATTGGGTTTGTTCCTTTCAGCCCGTTGGGGAAAGGTTTTCTCACCGGGGCGATCAACGAAAATACCACCTTCGACAGCAGCGACTTCCGCAATGTGGTGCCGCGTTTCAGCGAGCAGGCGCGCAGAGCCAACCAGGGGCTGGTGGACGTGCTGGGGCAGATAGCTCAGCAAAAAGGGGTCACCCCGGCACAGATAGCGCTGGCCTGGCTGCTGGCACAGCAACCCTGGATTGTGCCGATCCCGGGGACCACCAAACAGCATCGCCTGCAGGAAAATCTCGGGGCCGCGTCGCTGTCATTGTCGTCGGAAGAACTGCGCAGCATTGAAGCGGCACTCGCGGTTATTGAGGTTCAGGGCGATCGCTATCCGGCGCATTTGCAACAAAACGTCGGACGTTGATGCGGCCGTTGCCCGCGGTAGCTTTTGAACCGCCGTCACCGACCGGCGAAAAGGCGCGCACGCTCTACAATTATCCTGTCAATGTTAACGTCGGCAGCCTTTGCCGAACTGGAGAAACAAGTGAAAATTCAACGCAGCGGTTCCCAACCTTCTCGTCCGGGGCCAGAAGAGTACTTTTCCGGCAAAGTTCGCATCGATGCGCCTTTTGCCGGTAGCGAACCGGCCCGCGTGGGCGGCGCCACCGTGACCTTTGAGCCCGGAGCCCGTACCGCCTGGCACACCCATCCGCTCGGCCAGACGCTGATCGTGACTCAGGGGCGCGGTTGGATCCAGCTGTGGGGTGAAGAGATCCAGGAAATGAACCAGGGCGATATTGTGTGGATCCCGGAAGACGTCAAACACTGGCACGGTGCGACGCCGGACACCGCCATGACCCACATCGCCATCGCCGAATCGTTAAACGGCAGCCCGGTAGACTGGATGGAGAAGGTCAGCGACGCGCAGTACCAGAAGCCTGCCCTGAACGGCTAGCCGCCAAAAGGGTCAGGCGTCGCCGATTTGCTGGCAAAAACGCAGCCGGTTGCCAAAGGGGTCGGTGAGGTTAAGCTCTTTCCCCCAGTCGAGGGTTTCAACGCCTGGCCGGGCATAGCGGTACTGCCTGGCTGATAGCTCCTGGTGCAGCGCGTCGATATCCTCGGTGGGAATAAACACTGCGGAACCCGGCGTGCTGTCACCATAGTGCTCACTGAGATGCAATCTCAGACCGGAACGCGTGATCTGCATGTACAGCGGCAGATCTTCACTGAAACGGTGCTCCCAATCCAACGTGAAACCGAGAAAATCCAGATAAAACTCCCGGGCCTTTTCAACCGAAAAGATGCGAAGAATGGGAACGGCAGGGGATAACTCCATTGTTGACCTCGTTTGATCGGCTGCTAAAGGTAATCGGGCTTTACCGGCCCGCGTGAGCGGGCCGCATAAAAGCGTCGGGGGCTAGATCCCTAATCCGCCCAGGCACAGATACTTTATCTCGAGATAATCTTCGATACCGTACTTCGATCCTTCACGCCCCAGTCCGGAGTTTTTAACCCCGCCGAAGGGGGCCACTTCGGTGGATATCAGCCCTTCATTGATGCCTACGATGCCGTATTCCAGCGCTTCGGCAACCCGCATTACCCGGCCAATGTCGCGACTGTAGAAATAAGAAGCCAGACCGAAAGGAGTATCGTTGGCCAACTCAATGGCTTCGGCTTCGCTGTCGAAGCGGATCAGCGGCGCTACCGGGCCAAAGGTCTCTTCATGGAAGATTTTGGCCTGCCGCGGCACGTTGGTCAGAATGGTCGGCGTAAAGAAGTTATTGCCCAGCTCATGGGGCTTGCCGCCCAGTAGTATTGAGGCGCCGTGCTGCACCGCGTCGGCGATATGCTCGCTGACTTTTTCCACGGCGGCCGAATTAATCAACGGGCCGATGGTGACACCATCATCCATGCCATTACCGACTTTCAGCTTGGCCACTGCCACCTTCAGCTTTTCGGCAAAGGCGTCGTAAATGCCGTCCTGTACCAGGAAGCGGTTGGTGCAAACGCAGGTCTGGCCGGCGTTGCGATATTTGGACGCGACGGCACCGGCGACGGCGGCGTCCAGATCGGCATCGTCAAACACGATAAACGGCGCATTGCCGCCCAGTTCCATACTGGTTTTTTTGATGGTCGGGGCACACTGCGCCAGCAGTTGCGCACCCACTTCGGTGCTGCCGGTAAAGGAGAGTTTGCGTACGTCCGGGTTGGCGGTCAGTTCGCCACCGATAGCCTGGCTTGGGCCGGTGATCACATTGCACACGCCGGCCGGTAAACCTGCACGTTCGGCCAGCACGGCGAGCGCCAACGCCGAGAAGGGGGTCTGACTGGCGGGACGGATCACCCCGGTACAGCCCGCCGCCCAGCCGGGACCGGCCTTGCGGGTGATCATTGCCGCCGGGAAATTCCACGGCGTAATGGCGGCGAAAACGCCAATCGGCTCTTTCTGCACGATAATGCGGCGACCGGACAGATTCTGCGGGATGGTGTCGCCGTAAACCCGCTTGCCTTCTTCGGCGAACCACTCGATGAAGGAGGCGGCGTAGGCAATTTCGCTCCGGCTTTCTGCCAACGGCTTGCCTTGCTCGGCGGTCATGATAATGGCCAGATCCTCCTGGTTTTCCATCATCAGTTCGAACAGTTTGCGCAGCTTGCCGGCACGCTCTTTGGCCGTCAGCGCGCGCCAACCAGGCTGGGCTTTTTTGGCGGCGGCGATCGCCTGCGCGGTTTCTTTGGCACCCAAGGCCGGCACCTGACCGACCAGCTCGCCGGTGGCGGGGTTGTGGATCTTGATAGTTTGGTCGCCTTTGGCCGCCAACCACTGTCCATCGATGTAGTTGGCTTCGCGGAACAGCGTGGGATCTTTCAGGCGGGCGGAGAAGTTAGTGCTCATCGGTTATCTTCCTTTTTCAGAATTCAACACGGGTTGACCTACCCCAAACGGCTACCCTTTACCCTAGCAAATTTTTCCGCCTTCATTTGCCCGATCCTTGGCAACCGATCAATTTATCGCCATTCGCACCTTCTGTACAAAAAATGCCCGCGCTCAGGCCGATACTGAAATCAGCAGGCATATGACCCTTTTTGAAATGACCCTAAGACCCTGAAAGGAGCGTGCAGCATGATGACTTCAGTGAGTCGGCACCTTGCGGCCTACAGCAGCAACATGGATTTTTTGGCTTCCAGCATTGCGCTGATGGAGTGGCAGGGGCGCGAAATCGACGCCGGCAAGGTGGCGGGCAACATGTCCGAAGCGCAAAGCCGCTTGTTCTTTGAACGCCTGAGCTATTTCCGCCAGCTTTATCAGGCCGCCGCGACGGCGGAACACAGCGTATAAATTTACCTAACCCCGCCTCTGCGGGGTTTTTTATGCCGGCTGTGACCACACGCCGGTGCTCAGCGTGGCCGGCGAATACGTCAGATTGCGCCCGCGCCACGGCAGGGCCTGTGAAAAACGCCACGCGCTGCGGATATCGAAGCGCCAGTAACGTTCCGCCCCCGTGACTCCCTGGCCGATTTGCGCCTGCCAGAGGATCTGCGTTTCTCCCTGCAAGTGCAGAACATCACCGCGCTCAAAATCGATAAACAGCAGCGCAGCCCTGGGTTCCGCCAGCAGGTTCCCCAGCGTGTTCATATAGCGGTTGCCGCGAAAATCCGGTATCCACAGGCTGCGATCCTGAAGATGGATAAATCCCGGTTTGCCACCCCGGTGTGAGATATCCACGCCACCTTGTTCCAGTGAGCTGTGGGCGCAGCTGGCGACGAAGCAGGTATCCGCCTGGCGAATCAATGCCTGGGCCGCCGCGTCCAGCGTCGCGAGATGCTCAATCGGCGCGGGATGGGTGGCTACCGGATACAGCTCGCGTTGCTGGATATACTGCGGACAATTGCCGAAGCTCTGACTGACGGCAATTTCCAGGCGGTTTTTATCGGTCCGCGTAATGTGCCCGTTGGCTCGGTTGCGTCGGCGGTTGCTGAAGTCCAGCCCTAACGCTCCCACCAGACTCCCGGTTTGCAAGGCCGCCTGCGCCGGGTCGTCCTGGCGACGCGGGGCGCTGATGCGCAGGTGGTTGCTGTCCGGCGTGCGTAAAAATCCAGGGGGGCCGTTGAACAGCGTGGCCACCGGCCAGCCCTGCTCGTCCAGGGTGGCGACGAACAGGTAAGGCAGCGCGGCGAAAAATTCGCGGTGCTGCTCGGGCATGCTGGTGTAAATGTTGCCGCCGACGCGGTCAAAACCGGCCAATGCCTGGGCGCGCAGTTCGTCAGGGTGAAACATCGGCTGGGTCATAGGATTTACCTTTGCGCAGGGTGCGGCAATGCGGGCATCGCAAAGAAACCGGGCAGTGCGGCGATGCGCGCCACCCAGCGCCGGATGGCCGGATAGGGCGCCAGGGAGATACCGCCCTCCGGTGCCACCGCCACATAGCTGTAGCAGGCCAGATCGGCGATGGTGGGCTGCTCTGTCGCCAGGTAATCACGGTCGCTCAGATGCTGCTCCATCTGCGGCAAGAAACGTGCGCTAATCGCCAACGCAACCCTGTCGTCCTCCGGTGCGGAAAATTGGGCGATCAGGCGACAGGACGCCGGACCGTAGCGTACTTCTCCGGCCGCTTTGGACAACCACGCCTGCACCTGCGCCGCCGCCAGTGGCGTCTCCGGCAGCCAGTGGCTGCCCGGCGCGTAGTTTTTCGCCAGATAAACCAGAATGGCATTGCTGTCGGCCAGCGTTAAATCGCCGTCCACCAGTACCGGGATCTGGCCGAGAGGATTAAGGCGGCGAAACGCTTCGCTTTGGCGAACCTCGGCCGGGGATTCAATAAATTCGTAGGGCAGCTCCAGCATGCTTAGCAGTAATGCCACGCGGTGGACGTGGCCGGAAAGCGGGGGGCCGTACAGTTTGAGCTTGTGCATGGTCAGACTCCTGAAGAATTTTTACCAGCATACTCTTGCAGTCAGCGAGCGGAATCCGGCAATGTAGAAATTGATAATTTCACTTTTTGGAACAGTCTATGGATCGCCTGGACGAATTGGCTATTTTTGTGGCGGTAGTCCAACACGGCAGTCTGGCGGCGGCGGGGCGCAAGCTGCGACGCTCCGCACCTGCCGTCACCCGGGCTATCGCTTCGCTGGAACAGCGCTTTGGTGCCCGATTGGTCGAACGCACCACCCGAAGGTTAGCGCCGACAGAGGCAGGGTTGCGGTTGGCGGAGCGTGCGCACTTGCTGCTTACTGACTATCAGGCCGCGGTGCTGGACACGGCGGACACTCAGCTCACCGGATTATTGCGTATTACTTCGCCGGTGCAGTTCGGACGCAAGCATGTGGCACCGGTGGTGATGGCGTTTCTTGACCGGTATCCGCAGATGCAGATTGAAATGGTCCTCAACGATCGCAACCTGGACTTGATTGACGAGGGGCTGGACGTCGCGGTGCGCATTGGTCATTTGCAGGATTCTTCGCGGGTGGCGCGTCGGTTGGGGCAGGTGTCCCGGGTGACCGTCGCCAGCCCGGACTATCTGGCGCGGCGCGGCGAACCGCAGGAGCCGGCGCAACTGGCGGAGCATGACACCATCGTGGGTACCCAGCGGGCATCGCTGCGCGAATGGCGCTTTGGCCCGCAGGAGAATGGCGAGCGGGTGAGGCTAACGCCACGTTTGTTGCTCAATGACGTCGAAACGCAGTTACTGGCGGTGCGAGTGGGCAAGGGCATCGCCCGGCTATTGTCGTATCAGGTGGCAGACGATTTGGCCGCGGGGACGTTGGTACGCCTGTTACCGGCGTTTGAACCTTTGCCGATGCCGGTGCAGTTGGTGGCGCAAAACATGCAGCGCATGCCGCTCAAGGTACGCACCTTCTGGGATTATGCCTGGCAGGAATTAAGCCAATTAGCGCAAATTCAGGCGCGATAAAAATAGGTATTGGCGCCAAATAAGTTTCACTGGTTAAACTTATTTGGCGCGAAAAAAGATTTATATTACCGGGCGCGCATTGCTGTAACGCCTCTCTTGACAATATTTTGACGACTGCTAATAGTTAACGCATATCTTAAATAATAAACGAAGTTTAATATATGAAACTTGTTGCGGGAAGTTACGACAACGGTAGCACGGTGGATAATGAAGATGAGATCCTCAACTCATTTCAAATCCGCAGTCAGGCGGTTTATCAAAAAACTCGCAATGAGTGCAATATTGCCTATGGAAATTCACCGCGAGAAGTTTTTGACTGGTTATATTCCGACAAGCCGGGTAAAGGGACCTTAATATTTATTCATGGTGGCTATTGGCAGTTTTGTCGTAAGGATGATTTTGCTTTTATTGCGCAGGTGCCGTTGTCGTTAGGTTTTGACGTCGTGCTGGTGGAATATACGTTGGCGCCCGAGGCCCGGCTTGACGATATTTGCCGGCAAACCGGTGCGGCGCTGGACGCCATTCAACAACGGCTTTCCGTCTGTCAGCCGGCGCCAGTGTATCTGTGCGGACACTCTGCCGGCGGGCATCTGGCCAGCGTCTGGCAGCATCACCCGGTGGTCGACGCGACCTTACCGATCAGCGGCATTTTCGAACTGGAGCCGCTATTAAACACCTACGTTAACCGACGACTGCAGTTGACCAAGCAACAAATTAGCCAACTGAGTCCGGTGCGGCATATTCCGCAGCGTATCAAGCCGATGACGCTGTTTTACGGTGCCAATGAGCTGCCGGAATTGATTGGTCAGTCAAGGCACTATTACGCTGCGCTGAAGGAAAAAGGCCAGCCTGTCAGCCTGGTCGCCGTCACCGGCGCCAACCATTATAACGTGCTGGATGCCTTGTTCGCCTGGGATGGCGCCCTGACTCACCTGCTAACCACTACGGGGAAATAAATCATGCGCACCATCATTGACACCGGCCTGCCGGAAATCGGTCAACCTTTTTCCTGGGCCACCCAGGGCGGCGGCATGTTGTTCACCGCCCATGGCCCGGTCAGAGCCGACGGCAGTATTGAAACCGGCGCGCCGGAAAAGCAGATCGCCCTGACATTCGATAATTTGGCTCAAACCCTGAAAGCGGCAAATAGCCACAGCGATAAGGTATTACAGGTCATTATTTATCTGACCGATGTCAATGATGTTAAATTACTCGATGAAATTTACAAAAAATACTTTAACTTCCCTTACCCCAATCGTTCAACGGTGATAGTCGATAAACTGGTGGTGCCAGGAATGAAAATAGAAATAACCGTTAGCGCCACCGTCTGATTTATCTATTACTTAATTCCCACCTGCTCATTCATTCAATAATGAATAAAGGAATCGCTATGTTTAATCACATTGGCCGTTCGCCGGCCGATCCTATTATGTCGTTGATGGAAGCTTATTTACAGGATGGAAATAGCCAGAAAGTGAATCTGGGCATTGGTCTTTATTACGATCGGCAGGGCAGGATCCCGCTGATGCAGGCGGTGGAGGCGGCGGAGCAGCGCCTGCTTGAGCGGCGCAGCCCGCACGGCTATCCGCCAATCGAAGGTTCAGCGCTGTTTGCCCAACAGGTGCAGGCATTGTTGTTTGGCGAGGCGCCAACAGCGTCGATAGCTACGGTACAAACCGTCGGCGGCTCCGGTGCACTGAAGCTGGCGGCGGATTTTATTCATCACTTTCTGTCGCGCCGTGACATCTGGGTCTCTGATCCCACCTGGGCCAATCACTGGGCCATCTTTGAGGGGGCCGGGCTGACGGTGCACACTTATCCGTACTTCGATGAGGCCAACGGCGGGCTGCGCTTTGACGCGATGCTGGATACGTTAGGCAGTCTGCCGGAAGGCAGCGTGGTGCTGCTGCACCCCTGCTGCCATAACCCGACCGGCACCGATCTCAGCCAGGCACAGTGGCGTGCTACCCTCGAAGTGCTGCAGCGCCGCCGCCTGTTGCCGTTGTTCGATATTGCCTACCAAGGGTTTGGCGAGGGGCTGGATGAAGACTGCTTTGCCCTGCGTGAGGCGCTGAAAACGGATCTGGAATTTATGGTCGCCAACTCATTTTCGAAAAATGTCGCCCTCTATGGTCAACGGCTGGGTGGGCTTTCGGTTCGTTGCGCCGGCCCAGAGAGTGCGGAGAACGTCAAAGGCGCATTAAAAACGCTGATCCGCCGCAGTTACTCCTGCCCGCCGACCCATGGCAGCCAGATTGTGGAAACCCTGCTGACGGACCCCGATTTGCGTCAACAGTGGGAGAGCGAACTGGCAGGCATGCGTCAACGCATTCAACAGATGCGCCAAATTCTTTCCGCCGGCTTGGAGCAGGGGGGATCGCACCTGGACTACCGTCGCATCCGTGACCAAAAAGGGATGTTCAGCTACACCGGCCTGAACCCCCAGCAGCTTGAACGACTGCGGCAACATTACGCCATCTATCTGGTGGCGCCTGGCCGCATGTGCCTGCCGGGCCTGAACCAAAACAATGTCGACTACGTTACTGCCGCCATTCTGGACGTCACCCGCACTGCATGAAAAGGTAGGAGACTGCTATGAGACAGATAAAAGGTTTTGACGAAATCGCCCGGCGGCAAGGCGGGTTGCAGAAACAGCTCACCGCCGGGCAGATGTCGATGCTGGCGATCGGCGGCGCTATCGGTACCGGGCTGTTTCTCGGCAGCGCCTATGCCATTCAGATGGCCGGGCCCAGCGTATTGCTGAGCTATTTTATCGGCGGCATCGTGGCGTTATTACTGATGGGATGCCTGGCGGAAATGACCTCAGAACACCCGACGCCGGGCTCGTTTGGCGACTATGCCGAATTTTACATCAGCCCGCTGTTTGGTTTTCTGGTGCGTTATTCTTACTGGTCCTGCGTGGTATTGGCGGTGGGGACCGAGGTGACCGCCATCGGCATGTATATGCAGTTCTGGTTCCCGACCACGCCAATCTGGCCCTGGGTGCTGTTGTTCTCTGCGGCGGTGATCCTGATTAACGTGATTGGCGTTAAATCGTTCGGTCAGGTGGAATATGCGCTGTCGACCATCAAGGTGGTGGCCATTGCCGCCTTTATCGCCATCGGCATCGGTATTCTGATGTTTTCTGCCAACCCGGCCTTTGGTCTGCAAAACTTTACTGCCAACGGTGGCTTCTTCCCGTTTGGCGTGAAAGGCATGTGGTTTGCGGTGATCGTGTCGATTTTCAGCTACCTGAGCATTGAGATGATCGCCGTCGCCGCCGGTGAGGCCAAGAACCCGGTAATTGCGGTAAAAAACGCGTTCAAGGGCACCATTTTACGGCTGTTCATTTTCTACATGCTGTCGATTGCGCTGATGCTGGCGATCGTTCCCTGGCGGCAGTCCGGTACCGGCGAAAGCCCGTTTCTGGTGGCGATGAACGTCATCCACCTGCCTGCCGCCGCCGGTATCTTCAACTTTATCGTTCTGGTGGCCGCGCTGTCGGCGATGAACAGCCAACTGTATATCACCACCCGCATGATGTTCTCGCTGTCACGCGCAGGGCAAGCTCCGGCTGCGCTGGGCCGGGTCAGTAAACGCGGCATCCCGGTAAGCGCGCTGGCGATGTCCTGCATCGGCATCGTGGTGTCGATCGTGTTGAGTCTGGTCTACCCGCAAAAATCCTTTGCCGCCATGATGTCTATTTCGGTGTACGGTGCCTGCTTTACCTGGCTGATGATTTTTGTCACGCACCTGTTTTTCCGCCGTCAGCACCGGCAAACCCACCTTAAATTTCGCATGTGGGGCTTTCCTTACACCACGCTGGCCGGTGCCGGTTTGATGGCCGCGTTGCTGATCTCGACGGCGTTCACCGAATTTTTCAGGATGACGCTGTGGTTTGGCATTCCGTTTACCCTGCTGTTGGTGGCTATCTACTTCTTCTACAGCCGTCATCAGCCCGTACCCGCGGTAATGGAAACACCGAGCGTGGAGTAAACCGGTTCACTGAAAATGTGAATATGTGGCTCTGGTGATAAACCACTTTATCCGGAGAATAAGCCTTTTCTGGGGTTATGGAGTGGTTTGCAATGAGCAGTGGGACAGAAAAACGGCGCCTTATTGGCTGTAGTAACAGTATGCCGGTGGCCAGGCATTCGGCGCAGGGATGGATCAACGGCTTTCTGGGCATGTTGATTTTCAGCGGTTCTTTGCCTGCCACTCGCGTGGCGGTGCAAGAGTTTGATCCCATGTTTCTCACCGCGATGCGCGCGGTGCTAGCGGCCTTGCTGGCTCTGAGTGCATTGACGCTGATGCGCCAGCGTTGGCCGCAGCGCCGCGACCTGGCGCCGTTGGCACACACCGCGCTCGGGGTGGTGATCGGTTTTCCTTTGCTCACGGCGCTAGCCTTGCAGCACACCACCTCGGCGCATGCGCTGGTGTATATCGGGCTGTTGCCGCTGGCTACCGCCTGCTTCGGTGTACTGCGGGGCGGTGAGCGGCCCAAAGCCGCTTTCTGGCTGTTCTCGGTGTTGGGGAGCCTGCTGGTTGGCGCTTTTGCGTTAAGCCAGGGGGCGACTGGCTCCTGGCTTGGCGATCTGCTGATGGTGGCCGCGGTGCTGCTTTGTGGCCTGGGCTATGCGGAAGGCGCCGTGCTGACGCGCAAGCTTGGCGGCTGGCAGGTGATCTCCTGGGCGCTGGTGGTGGCTTTGCCGTTGACGGCAGCGGCGGCCGTGGTGACGGCCCCGCCAGCCTGGCCACAGGTCAGCGTCGGCGCCTGGTGTTCTCTGGGCTACATTTCGCTGTTCAGCATGTGGATTGGCTTTATCTTTTGGTATCGCGGTTTGGCGCAGGGGGGCATCGCCGCCGTGGGACAGCTGCAATTGCTGCAGCCGTTTTTTGGTCTGGCGCTGGCCGGGCTGGTGCTGCATGAAAGCATTCAACCTTCAATGATTGCGGTAATGGTCGGCGTATTGGTTTGCGTATACGGCGCGAAGCGTTTTTCGCGGTAAGTAATAAGACGGGGTAAGGCCTGCCTTACCCCGTCGCCAAGGCCGCCAGCACCCGGTTCAGCTTTTGGGCCGCCTGGTGGATCTGCTGTTCCGTGTAGCCTCCCAGCCCGAGTATCAATCCGTTTTTCCCGCTGCCGGGGCTATACATCGGCGAAAGTGCACCGATGGCTATCCCGGCCTCGGCGGCTTTACGGGCAACCTGCCGATCGTCCAAATCCGCTTTTAACCACAGCAGCATATGCATGCCCTGATCGCTGGGGTGCAGAGTGGCCAGCTCGGCAGAAACCTGCGCGTTGATGGCGTCGGTCAGCACTCGCCTTTTTTCCGCATATACGCCGCGCATTTTACGAATGTGGCGATCCAGATGCCCCTGCGCCATAAAACTGGCCAGAACGTATTGATCGGCACTGGGGGGGTGGCGATCCATCAGCACTCGCGCACCGCAGAAGGCATTCACCAGGGGCTGAGGAACGATGGCGTAGCCCAGACGCAGCGAAGGGAACAGCACCTTGCTGAAGGTTCCCAGGTAGATAACCCTGGCCGGATCCAACCCCTGCAACGAAGGAAACGGGTGGCCGGAATAACGCATTTCACTGTCGTAATCGTCTTCGACGATCCAGGCCTGCTGCGCTTTGGCCCATGCCAGCAGCTCAAGCCGGCGCGACATGCTCATGGGCATACACAAGGGGTACTGATGCGAGGGAGTGACAAAGGCGGCTCTGGCCTGTGGCGCGATTTTCCTGCCTGCGGCGACCGCTATGCCTTCGCTGTCCACCGGCACTCTGGCCATTTTCCGGTCTCTGAAGACGGTGTTAAAAATGGCGGTAATGCCATGATAAGCGGGATCTTCAACCCAGGCGGTCTCACCGGCATCCAGCAGAATCTGCGTGGCGAGATAGAGCCCCTGCTGTGTGCCGGAGGTGATGATCACCTGTTCCGGCGTGCAGTGCACCGAACGGGACTTGCGAACGTATTCGCATATCGCCTCACGCAGCGGCAATGCGCCCTGCGGTTCGCCATAACCGGCGGGGGCGCCGGGGCCTCTGGCGCGGATACGGTTGCCGAGCCTGCGCCAAACGTCGTCGGGCGCGGTATCGTTGATCGGTACCGAGACGGTGAAGGGGACCGGTGGCAGAGGGCGCAACTGGGCGGCAAAGTGCTCCAGGGCCAGCGCCTGATCGGAAAGCGGCATATCGCCGGCGTCCGGGTGTTTGACCGGCGCGGGGGCCGGGCGGGTGAGCGACAACGCCACCCGAGTGCCCGAACCGGGCTGCGCTTCGAGAAATCCTTCCGCCGTCAGTTGCTCGAAGGCGGCCAGCACCGTTCCTCTGGCAAGCTGTAATGCGCCCGCCAGTACGCGGGTTGAGGGCAGCAGATCTCCCGGTTTAAGTTCGCCTTTGCCTATGGCAGCGCGCAGCGCCTGGGCAAGTTGCAGGCTAAGCTGCCCCGCATGGCGATCAAGCTCGCCGATAGCGGGGACTTCAACCGTTTTGGCCGTTCTGGGCATCTATTCCGGTCCAGATAAAAGTGGGTTAACAGGGTGTTTACTGTAAACCACTTTTGGCCTGAATAGCGGTTTTCGACAGGATTAAAGCTGGCTTTTCGGGATCAGGTGGTCGCCAAAGCTCAGGCGTTGACGGCCCGGTTCAATGGCGGTCAGTGGCGTAACCTCCTGCAGCGAGGATTTACAGCGTTCAACCAGATCGTGGTATTCGCGCGTACCGGCGACTTTCCACGCCAACTCCTGTTCGGTCAGGTCACGCAATACCCGCGCCGGGCTGCCGACCACCAGCTTATTGGCCTCGATCACCGCGGCGGCCTTGACGAATGCCATGGCACCGACGATGGTGTTTTCGCCGATCTCTGCACCGTCCATGATCACCGCGTTCATGCCGACCATGGCGTTACGGCGGATGCGGCAACCGTGCAAGATGGCGCCGTGGCCGATGTGCCCGTCCTGCTCCACCACGGTGTCCTGCTGCGGAAAACCGTGCATCACGCAGTTGTCCTGAATATTGGCGCCATCGCTAATCACCAGCCGGCCAAAGTCGCCGCGCAGGCTGGCGTTGGGGCCGATATAAACCCGTTTGCCGACGATCACATCGCCAATCAGTACGGCGGTAGGGTGTACGTAACTGCTGGGATCGATCACTGGCGTCAGGCCGTCAATCTGATACACGGGCATAGCAAAGTTTCCTTATACTGTAGGGTCTCGCGGCAGGCCGCCGAAACGTCGATAATAGCCGGCTGCCGGGGCAGGCAGAGCACCGATAGTGGTCTCGGCCATGGCGCTGACATACTCGGTCGCTGCGCGGTCTACCCGCTGATAAATATTGATGCACAGGTTACGGGCAATCTGTCCTTCCCACTGCGCCGGCAGCAGGGCGTCCGGCAGCAGAGGATCTTTGAGCACCACGCGCCGGAAGAAGTGGATCAATAATAGCTTAATCTGGAAACAGCGCTGGGGCGTCAGCAGCGCTTCATCGGCTTCGCGCAGCAGCGCCATCAGCGGGCGGAAAGAGACGATAAATTCGTGATAATCGGCAGCGACGTCAGCCAGCGCCCAGCAGTTGGCCACCAGCTGTTGCAGGGTTTTCTCCGAGCGGTTATAGGGATAGTCGGCGCGGAAGTAGATCACCTGTTCGCTGGCGTTAAGTTCGCCGAGCAGGGCGGTGACGTCGGTTTGCGCGTGGGTGGGGGCCGCCATCAGATTGCTGGCTATTTGGCCGAAGCCCAGCCAACCCAGCTCTTTTTTCAACCGTGCCCGCTCCTCCTTTTCCGCGCTTTCCAGCAACAGCAAATCCCATTTCCCGTCCCAGGCGGGCGGTTCGCTGAGATAGATTTTCGACTCGGCATGGCGGAACTGACGCATACCCTGATCGGTCACCCGATAGAAGCTGCGACGGCCGATTTTTTCAACCTCCAGCCAGCCCTCTTTCTGCAGGCGAAATACCGAGGTACGCACGAAGCGGTCACCAAAACCCAGGGCCTCCAGCAGCGCGCTCAGGCTGCCAAGCCAGACTTCGCCGCCCCGGTGGCTCAGCGCATCGCCGTAGAGGGAGATAATCAGCGAGGTGCCGCTGATCGGCTGAGCCTCTATAGCATGGCGGATAAACTCATCCAGTTTATGTTCCATATTTTTCCATGGGTTAGCCGACGGTGAAGCACAACATTACCACAAATCATTCGGGCGTCATCCGTGACGCCGGGGCAATCAGCGAGGCCGCAGATCGACCACGCGCTGGGCCTTGCCTTCTGAACGCGGGATATCGCCGCAGTTGGCGATGCTGACATCGGTGCTGACGCCGATAATCGACTTGATATGGTGGCGTAACTGGTGGCAAATCTCACAGCGTTGCTGGTGGCTGAGGCTGAGCGCCGCTTCCTTCAATTCAACGCGCACCGCCAGGGTATCCAGGTGCCCGCTGCGGCTGACCTGTAGCTGATAGTGTGGCGACAGCTGTTCGAACTGCATGATTTGCTCTTCCACCTGCGACGGGAACACGTTGACGCCGCGGATGATCAGCATGTCGTCGGAGCGGCCGGTAATTTTCCCCATGCGACGCATCTGGCGTGCGTCGCCCGGCAGCAGGCGGGTGAGGTCGCGGGTACGGTAGCGGATCACCGGCAGCGCTTCTTTGGTCAGCGTGGTAAACACCAGCTCGCCGTGTTGGCCGTCCTGCAGCGTCACGCCGGTTTCCGGACAGATGATTTCCGGCAGGAAATGGTCTTCCCAGATGGTCGGGCCGCCGCCGCTTTCGGCGCATTCCATTGCTACGCCCGGCCCCATCACTTCGGACAGGCCGTAAATATCCAGCGCCTTGATGCCCATGCGGCTTTCAATTTCATGCCGCAGCGCTTCGGTCCAGGGTTCGGCACCAAAGACGCCGAGGCGCAGCGAGCAGCCACGGGCGTCGCCGCCCATTTTGCGTTCCAGCTCGTCGATCAGCGTCAGGCAGTAGGACGGTGTCACCATGATCACATCGGGTTTGAAATCCAGGATCAGCTGCGCCTGCCTTTCGGTTTGTCCACCGGACATCGGGATCACCGTCGCCCCGAGTCGCTCCGCGCCGTAATGAGCCCCCAGCCCGCCGGTGAACAGACCATAGCCGTATGCCACGTGCACCTTGTCTTTGGCGGTAGCGCCGGCGGCACGCAGGCTGCGCGCGACGATATCGGCCCAATTATCGATATCCCGCTGGGTGTAGCCGACCACCGTCGGTCGGCCGGTGGTCCCTGACGAGGCATGAATACGCACCACCTGTTCCATCGGCACGGCGAAGGTGTCGAACGGGTAGTTGTCGCGCAGATCCTGCTTGGTGGTATAGGGGAAGCGAGCCAGATCGCTCAGCTGTTTGAGATCGTCGGGATGGACGCCCGCCTGATCGAACTTGCGTCGGTACATCGGCACATTGTTGTAGGCGTGGTGCAGCGTCCATTTAAGGCGCTCCAGTTGCAGCGCCTCAATCTCATCGCGCGAGGCGAACTCAATGGCGTCGAGTGGCTGTGGATTCATTGTCATAGTTAGCCTCGGGGGTCAGACTCGCTCAATAATCATGGCGATGCCCTGGCCGACGCCGATGCACATGGTGCAAAGCGCGTAGCGGCCGGAACGCCGTTCCAGTTCGAACAGGGCAGCTAACGCCAGACGCGCGCCGCTCATGCCCAGCGGATGGCCAAGGGCAATCGCGCCGCCGTTGGGGTTCACCTGCGGGGCGTCGTCAGGCAACCCAAGCTGGCGCAATACTGCCAGCGCCTGGGCGGCAAAAGCCTCGTTCAGTTCAATGACATCCATTTGCGCCAGGCTCAGCCCGGCCAGTTCCAGCACTTTACGGGTGGCCGGTAGCGGACCTATACCCATTAAACCGGGTTCGACCCCGCAGGTTGCCGTCGCGACGATGCGCGCACGCGGTGTTAATCCCTGACTCACTGCCATTGCCTCCGAGGCGACGATCAGCGCCGCTGCGCCGTCGTTCAGGCCAGAGGCGTTGCCTGCGGTCACCGTGCCGGGTTGGCGGAACGGGGTTTTCAGCGCCTGCAGCTGTTCCAGCCGCGTATCTGCACGCGGGTGTTCGTCCTGGTCAAACAGGGTGACCGCGCCTTTCTTGGCGCTGAGGCTGACCGGCACGATCTCCTGCGCGAATATCCCCAACGTTTGCGCTCGCGCGGCCCGTTGCTGGCTGCGCAGAGCGAAGGCGTCCTGATCGGCGCGGCTCACGTTGAATTTTTCCGCTACGTTTTCGGCGGTTTCGGGCATGGATTCGGTGCCGTATTGCGCCTGCATCAACGGGTTGATAAACCGCCAGCCGAGCGTGGTGTCATACAGCTGCGTCTGACGGCTGAAGGCGCTGTCGGCCTTACCCATCACCAACGGGGCCCGGGTCATCGATTCTGCGCCACCGGCCAATACCAGACCGGCTTCACCGGCCTTGATGCTGCGGGCCGCCGTCGCCAGCGCGTCCAATCCCGAGCCACACAGGCGGTTGAGGGTGGTGCCGGAAACGTTAACCGGCAGACCCGCCAGCAATGCCGCCATACGGGCCAAATTGCGGTTGTCTTCCCCGGCCTGATTGGCGCAGCCGAGGATCACGTCGTCTACCCTCGACCAGTCCACCTGCGAGTGGCGGGCCAACAGGGCGCGCAGCGGCAGTGCGGCCAAGTCATCGGCGCGGACGTTGGCCAGGGCGCCGCCGTAACGGCCAATCGGCGTGCGGACGCCGTCGCAGATAAAAGCCTGGTTCATGCTTGCTCCCCTAAAATGGCGTGACCGAGCCGATGTGCGCGGCCGCGAAACCAGGCGACGGTCTTGCCCAGTTGATTGACAATCTCCACGTCATACAGACCGGTGGTTTTGCCCTGATGGCGCACCTCAGCGCTGGCCGTCAGGCGATCGCCTGCCAGCGCCGGGCGGATAAAGTCTATGCTGCAGCCGGACGCTACCGCCGCCAGCCCCTGGCTGTTGCAGGCGTAGGCGAAAGCGGTGTCCGCCAGGCTGAACAGTTGCCCGCCGTGGCAGGTCTGGTGGCCGTTGAGCATCTGCGGCCCGACGGTCATGCTGACTTTTGCGAACCCGGCGTCGACGGCATCCACCCGCATGCCCATCGCCTGGGCGCAGGTGTCCTGCTGAAACATCTGTTCGGCGCAGCGTTGCGCCAGCGCGTGGGGCGTATTGGCATTCATCATTGGGCTCCTGAAGAAAGGGATGCGTAGTGGCGCAGCAACGGCATCGGGCGATAGCGGGGTTCGCCGTAGAAGCGTTGCAGATTTTCCAGCGTGGTCAGGATGTGTCGCCAGCCTAATGACGCACCCCATTCCAGCGGGCCGCGCGGGTAGTTAACCCCGCAGCGCATGGCGTGGTCGGTATCGGCGGCGCTGGCGACGCCCTTGTTCACCACGTCGAGCGCTTCATTCGCCAACATGGCGAGGGTGCGCATCACCAGCAGGCCCGGGTAGTCCGGCAACAGGATCACTTTTTTGCCAAGGGATTGCAGCAGACGTACCACAGTGGCGTTGTGTCGGGCATCGTTTTGCGCCGCGCAGCTGATGGCGACGGTGGAGGCCTGGGCATACTGGGCAGACAGATCAAACAGCACCACGGGGGTTCCGGTTTCATCGGCGACCTGGCTGGCTGTTTTACCATTTGTTAACATAAATGTAACTTCATCGATCTGGGCAAAAGCACTGGTCTGGCTGGGTTGTATGATCGCCTCCGCATTTCCTGCCAGTAACTCGGCCAGCAGAGTGACGCCTGCCGCATCGCCGTGCAGCTTAATGCTGTGCGGCAATTCCGCTGAGGATGGAGGTAACCCGGCGACAATTTGAGGCGGCGCTTGTTTGTCGTAGCGATAAAAGCCGCACCCGCTTTTGCGGCCCAGACGCCCGGCGGCCACCCGTTCCTGCTGTACCAAAGACGGCGTGAAGCGCGGATCCTGGAAGAAGGCCTGAAACACTGATTCAGTGACGGCGTAATTGATGTCCTGACCAATCATATCGGTCAGTTGCAGTGGCCCCATCGCGAAGCCGCCTGCGTCGCGCATTACCGCATCCAGCGTGGCGGCGTCGGCAACTTGTTCTTCGAGCGCGCGCAGGGTTTCGGCGTAAAAAGGTCGCGCCACGCGGTTAACGATAAAGCCGGGCGTGGAACGGCACAGCACGCTTTGTTTGCCCCATTGCCGGGTCAGCGCCTGCAGTTCGGCAACGGTTTCGGCGCTGGTGTCCAACCCACTGACGATCTCGACCAGCTTCATTACAGGGGCCGGGTTGAAGAAGTGCAAACCGGCCAGGCGCTGCGGATGGTGCAGTGCACCGCCGATGGCGGTAATCGACAGCGATGAAGTGTTGCTGGCGAACAGTGCGGCGGGGGAACACAGCGCTTCCAGCTCACGAAACAGGCTCTGTTTGATCGCCAGTTTTTCCGCCACTGCTTCTATCACCAGTGCGCTGTCGGCCAACTGGTCAAGCGACTCGACCGGCTGAATACGGCCCAGCAGGGCCTCGGTGGCATCGGCGTCGGCCTTGCCGGACTGGACCCTTTGGCGCAGGCGTTGGCCTAACGCATCGAGTGCCTGCCGGGCGGCGGTGGCATCGATATCAAACAGCCACACCGGATGCCCGGCCCCGGCCGCCACCTGGGCGATACCGATGCCCATGGTGCCGGCACCAATCACGGCGACCCTTGCGTAGACGTTCGGCAGGTTCATGATTATTTTCCGCTGAAATTAGGGGGGCGTTTGGCGAAGAAGGCGCTGACGCCTTCGCGGTAGTCATCGCTGCGGCCGCCGAGGCGCTGCAGGTCGCGTTCCAGATCGAGCTGCTGATCGAGGGTATTGTTCGCCGAGCTGTAGAGGGCTTTTTTGATCAGCCCCAGCCCGTAAGTGGGTTGGGTGGCCAGGTGTTGTGCCAGCGTTTGGCTGGTGGCGGCCAGTTGGTCCGCCGCTACCACCTGCCAGATCATGCCCCATGCCAGCGCCTGTTGTGCGCTGACTTTATCTCCCAGCAGCGCCATGCCCATGGCGCGGGCGTGTCCTGCCAAACGGGGCAGGAACCAGCTGCCGCCGGAGTCCGGCACCAGCCCCAGGCGGCAGAAAGACTGAATAAAATTGGCGTTATCGGCGGCGATCACGATATCGCAGGCCAGCGCCAGCGCTGCGCCGGCCCCTGCCGCGACACCGTTGACGGCGCACACCACCGGCTTTGGCAGCGCGGTCAGACGACGGATCAGCGGATTGTAAAAACGCTCTACCGACAGGCCGAGATCCGGCGCCTGCTGTTCGACGCTGACGTTGCGATCGTTCAGATCCTGCCCGGCGCAAAAGCCACGCCCCGCGCCGGTGATCAGCAGGCAGCGTACGGTTTCGTCCCGCTCGGCGAGGGTCAAGGCTTCGCTCAGTTGGCGGTGCATCTCGTCGTTGAAGCTATTGAGCCGGTCTGGCCGATTGAGGGTCAGCGTCAGCACCCCGGCTTCAAGGTGGGTGAGAATCAATGCATTTTCCATAAATCAGCGCCCCTGATAGTTTGGCGTACGTTTTTCGAAGAAGGCGGCGATGCCCTCGCGGCGATCGTCGGTGGCGGCCAGGGTGGCAAACTGCTGGCGTTCGATGAGCAGCCCTTGGCTAAGGCCGGTTTCCTCAGCCTGTTTCAGCGCCTGTTTGGCGGCGCGCAGTGCCAGCGGTGCCTGCCTGCTGATGTGCTCGGCGATCTGCTGTGCGCGTTCCAGCGTCAGGGCGTCGACGCACACTTCACTGACCAACCCGCACTGCAATGCGCGCGAGGCGTTAATGGCTTCGCCACTCAGCACCATCTGACTGGCGAAGGACTTGCCGACGCAGCGAATCAAGCGCTGAGTGCCGCCGGCCCCTGGCATCAGGCCGAGGGTGATTTCCGGCAGGCCAAAGCGGGCGCTTTCGCCGCAAATGACAATGTCGCAGGCCAGCGCCAGCTCGCAGCCAGCGCCGAGCGCATAGCCGTTCACTGCCGCCAGCAGCGGTTTACTGAACTGCGCCAGCCGTTGCCACAACAGCGGGCGGCGATCCGTCAGCGTAGCGGGCAGGTCCTGCCGTTGCAGTTCGTGCAGATCGGCACCGGCGGCAAAGAAACGCGTTGTGCCGGTGATCACTACTGCGCCAATGGCGGTATCGGCATCGGCCTGTTTCAGTAAATAAACCAGCTGCTCCAGGCAGGGTGTGTTCAGGGCATTGCGCGCTTGTGGACGGTGCAGTTCCAGCGTCAGCACGCGCGCCTGGCGATGTTGCAGGATCAAAGGGGTTTCCATTGGCGGCTCCTATACGTCAAAGTCCAGTACCACACCGTCACCGCGTGGCCACGACTGGCAGCTCAATACGTAGCCTACCGCGAGTTGATCCGGCTCCAGGCTGTAGTTGACGGCCATGTCCACCTGACCGGCTTTTAACCGGCACTTGCAGGTGGCGCACACGCCGCCTTTGCAGGCATAGGGAAGATCGGCCCCCTGACGCAGCGCCGCGTCCAGAATGCTGTCGTCCTGCGAACCGACCTCGATATCCAACCGGCGGCCGTCGAGCAAAATCGCCACTCGCGTGGCGTTGCGGGGGGTGTCGTTGACCGGGCGGGCGATCACGCCGCTGGTGTTAAAGCGCTCGCTGTGGATACGCTCGGCGGCTACGCCAGCCTGTTCCAGCACGCTTTGGGCGTCGTCCATCATGGTTTGCGGGCCGCAGATAAAGGCATGGTCATAGTCGCGGTAATCCAGCAGCGCGCCGCCGATCGCCAACAGACGCTCGCGGTCGATGCGCCCACTGAGCAGCGGGCTGTCGAGGCTCTCCTGGCTGAACAGATACAGCGGCTGAAAACGTTGTGGATAGCGGTTTTTCAGATCGGACAGCGTCTCCTTGAACATCACCGAACGGCTGCTGCGGTTGCCGTAAATCAGCGTGAAGCTGCTGTTTGGTTCAAGTTGCAGGGTGGCTTTGATGATCGACAGCATCGGCGTGATGCCGGAACCGGCGGCAATCGCCAGATAGTTGCCGCTGTTTTCCGCCTGTGGCTGGTAGCCGAAACGGCCCTGCGGCACCATCACCTCCAGCGCGTCGCCGACTTTCAGTAGCCGATTAACGAACGAGGAAAAGCGGCCCTGATGGATGGCTTTAACGCCGATCTGCAGCAGCCCTTCCTGAGGAGCGCTGCAGATGGAGTAGCAGCGGCGCAGCTCTTCGCCATCCACCTGCGCCTTTAGCGTCAGATGTTGGCCGGGGGTGTAGCAGTAATGACTTTTCAGCTCTTCGGGCACGCGCAGAGTGATAGCTACGGCGTCCGGCGTTTCGCGCTCGATGGCGGCGACGTTCAGGCGATGGAAGACCGTCATGGTTTTCTGCGCTCCTAAATGCATTTGAAATAGTCGAAGGGTTCGCGGCAATCGCAGCAGCGATACAGCGCTTTGCAGGCGGTGGAGCCGAATTCGCTGATTTTTTCGCTGTGGGTGCTGCCGCAGCGCGGGCAGGGCACCGGGCCTACAGCCTGCGGTTTGTCGCAGGTATGGCCCTGTGGCGGTGCGACGCCGTATTCACGCAGCCGTTCACGCGCCGAGGCGTTCATCCAGTCGGTGGTCCACGCCGGGCTGAGGCGAATGTCCACTTTGACCGGGGCAAAGCCGGCCTCGGCCAGCCGCTGCTCGATGGCTTCGAGCAGGAACTCGGTGGCGGGGCAGCCGGAGTAGGTTGGCGTAAAGGTAATGCGCCAGCCGTCGCCGTCGGCTTCAACGTCGCGAACCATGCCCAGATCGGTAATCGACAGCACCGGCAGTTCCGGATCGCTGATCTGTTGCAGGCAGTGCCAGATTTGCGGAATTTCCGCGGCCTGCAGCCGGGTAATGTTCATAGCGGCCCCTTACCAGTTTGCGTTGGGATAGGCGCGTTGCAGGAACTGCATCTCGGCCAGCAGCGGACCGAGATGTTCGCTGTGCCGACCCTGTTTACCGCCGTGGCGGAACGCCTGCTCTGCCGGCAGCGTCAGGGTGGCCTGTTGCAGCGTTTCTTCAACCAGCGCCAGCCACGGAGCCTCAAGCTGGCGCGGATCGGCGGCGATACCCTGTTCTGCCAACTGAAGTTCAAGCTCGTCGGCATGGAACAGCTCGGCGGTAAAACGCCACAGGCCATCCAGCGACTGCTGCATTTTTTGGTGGCTGACGGGACTGCCGTCACCCAGACGGATCATCCAGCCACGGCTGAAACGCAGGTGGTAATGCGCCTCTTTCAGTGACTTGGCGGCGATGGCGGCGAGTTGCGCATCGCGACTTTGGCTCAAGGCCAGATGCAACTGCACGTGGTAGGCGTCCATCAGGAACTGCCGCACCAGAGTGTCGTTGAAGCCGCCGTTGGGTTGTTCCGCCAGCAGCAGGTTATGGAACTCACGTTCGTCACGGCCGAAGGCCAGTCGGTCTTCGCTGAATTGCGGCCCGGCCAGTTCGGCGGCATAACCGAGAAAGTTGCGTGCCTGGCCGAGTAGGTCTAGGCCGATATTGGCCAGCGCCAGGTCGATCTCCAGTTCCGGCGCGTGGCCGCACCAGGCGCACAAGCGCTGGGCGAGGATCAGTGGCGTATCGCCCTGACGCAGGACATAGGTGACGAGTGGATCGTTATTGAAGGTCATGGTCGCCCCTACATGTTCTTGATGCCGTCGGGAATGGTGTAGAACGTCGGATGACGGTAGATCTTGTCATCGGACGGATCGAAAAAGGCTTCGCGATCTTCCGGCTGCGAGGCGATCAGGTGGCTGGATTGCACCACCCAGATTGAGCAGCCTTCGTTGCGGCGGGTATAGGCATCGCGGGCGTTTTCCAGCGCCATCTGGTCGTCGGCGGCGTGCAGGCTGCCGACGTGACGGTGCGCCAGCCCTTGTTTGCTGCGGATAAACACTTCATACAGTGGCCATTGGGCATGTGTCATCATCGGTTCCTTATGCGGCAGTTGAGGTGTTTTTTGACGCGTGGGCCAGAGCGCCATCGCGTACCCAGGCACCGTTCTCCCAGGCGCGGCGTTTGGCTTGCAGCCGTTCGTGGTTACATTGGCCGCGCCCCTTGATCACCTCATGCAGTTCACTCCAGTCGATTTCGCCAAAGCGGTAGTGGCCGGTGGCTTCGTCCCAGGCCAAATCGGCGTCCGGTGCGACCATGCCCAGGGCTTCCAACTGGGGAACGGTGTTGTCGACAAATTTCTGCCGTAACTCATCGTTGCTGTGGCGTTTGATTTTCCAGGCCATGCTCTGCGCGCTGTGCGGTGAATCGGTGTCGCTGGGGCCAAACATCATCAGTACCGGCCACCAGAAGCGGTTAATCGCATCTTGCAGCATGGCTTTCTGTTGTTCGCTGCCGTTTGCCATCGCCATGACCGCTTCGTAACCCTGGCGCTGGTGGAAGCTCTCTTCCTTGCAAATTTTCACCATCGCCCGCGCATAGGGGCCGTAGGACGCACGACACAGCGCCACCTGGTTAACGATGGCCGCGCCGTCAACCAACCAGCCGATCACCCCGATATCCGCCCAGTTGAGCGTCGGGTAATTGAAGATCGAGGAGTATTTCATCTTGCCGTCGAGCATCTTCTGGTAAATATCCTGACGAGAGCAGCCCAGGGTTTCCGCGGCGCTGTACAGGTACAGGCCGTGCCCCGCTTCGTCCTGCACCTTGGCCAACAACACCGCCTTGCGGCGCAGGGTAGGGGCGCGCGTCAACCAGTTGGCTTCCGGTAACATGCCGACCACTTCGGAATGGGCATGCTGGCCAATCTGGCGGATCAGGTTTTGGCGGTAGGCGTCCGGCATCCAGTCTTTGGCCTCAATCGAGGTATCCGCCGCAATTTTGTCGTCGAAGTGCTGCTGATGTTGCGCGTCAGTTGTCATGTGTGCCTCTTGGTGATTCGTATTTTTCACATTAAATATAAAAATGTGAATCACATTAACTAACCATAAGGCTACAAACTGATAACAAAAAGATCAAACGGCATTTGTGTGGTTTTGCGAGGGTGCTCACAAGGAGTGTTGTTATAATGTTGTTTTTAAATGAGATTAAAAATTAATTTATGAGAGTGAAACGCCTGTCTGAGCGCTTTCAATGCCTGGTTGTTTTTATTTTGTTAAATTTCATTCTGGTGAAAACTGGACAATATGTGATACGTAATTAATCCTTGTGGTGTAAATTTATGAATTCCGGAGGAGCAAATGCAGCAGCTACACAGTTATCTTTCTGGCGCCTGGGTGTACGGCCAGGGCAAAGCCCGTGAAATCCACCATGCCGTCACCGGCCAACCGCTGTATCAGGTTTGTTCCGACGGGCTACCGCTGGCCGCCAGTCTGGAGTATGCGCGCAGCAAGGGCGGCAAGGCGCTGGCACAGATGACCTTCCAGCAGCGCGCGCAAATGATGAAAGCGGTGGCTAAGCACCTGCTGGCCAACAAAGAAACGCTGTATGAGATTTCGTACCAGACCGGCGCGACTCGCAGTGACGGCTGGGTGGATATCGAAGGCGGTATCGCCACGCTGTTTGCCTATGCCGGGCTGGCAGGGCGCGAGCTGCCGGACGATACCCTGTGGCCGGAAGACGAACTGATCCCGCTGTCCAAACAGGCGCAGTTTGCCGCCCGACACGTGCTGACTTCACGCCCTGGCGTGGCGTTGCATATTAATGCTTTTAACTTTCCCTGCTGGGGGATGCTGGAAAAACTGGCGCCCACCTGGTTGGCCGGCATGCCGGCGATCATCAAACCGGCGACCGCCACGGCGCAGCTGACGCAGGCGATGGTCAGACTGATTATCGACAGCGGTCTGGTGCCAGAGGGCGCGTTGCAACTGGTATGCGGTGGCGTCGGCGATATGTTTGAACATCTGGATTATCAGGATGCGGTGACCTTTACCGGCTCGGCGCAGACCGGTCAGCAGCTGCGTGCGCACCCGCGCCTGTTGCAAAAGTCGATTGCTTTCACCATGGAGGCAGACTCGCTCAACTGCTGCGTGCTGGGCGAGGACGTTACGCCGCAGATGCCGGAGTTTGCGCTGTTTATCAAAGAAGTGTGCCGCGAGATGACCGCCAAGGCCGGGCAAAAATGTACCGCAATCCGGCGGATTATCGTGCCGGCGAAACGGGTGGCAGAGGTACAGCAGGCGCTGTTGCAGCGGCTGAGTGGCGTCACGGTGGGCGATCCTAAACTGGAACAGGTGCGCATGGGGGCCTTGGTCAGCCGCGAGCAGCGCGACGATGTGCAACAGAAGGTGGATTACCTGCTGCATAACGGTTGCGAACCGTTGTGCGGCGCGAGAACGGATAACCTGGAGGTGAGCGGGGAAGGCGTGCAGCAGGGGGCTTTTTATCCGGCCACGCTGTTGTACTGTGCCGATCCCTTTAGCCATCAGGCGGTGCACGGCACAGAAGCATTCGGCCCGGTAGCGACGCTGATGCCCTATCAGCATACCGAACAGGCGATTGAGCTGGCGTTAATGGGCCAGGGAAGTCTGGCTGGCTCACTGGTGACCGCCGATGAGGCGCTGGCGACGCGCTTTATTCGCGCCACCGCCTGCGCGCATGGCCGAATGCTGATCCTGGATCAACAGGCAGCGGTGGAGTCCACCGGCCACGGTTCTCCGTTGCCGATGCTGGTGCACGGCGGGCCAGGGCGAGCCGGTGGCGGTGAAGAATTGGGTGGGCTACGCGCGGTAAAACACTATATGCAACGCACGGCCATTCAGGGCAGTCCGGCCATGCTGGCGGCAATCGGCCGTGAGTGGGTGCGCGGCGCGACGGTGATTGAAGAGCCGGTACATCCGTTCCGCAAATATTTCGAGCAACTGCGCCTTGGCGAAAGCCTGCTGACGGCGCGGCGTACCGTGACCGAGGCCGATATCGTCAATTTTGCCTGCCTGAGTGGCGACCACTTCTATGCCCATATGGACAAGATCGGTGCGGCCGAATCGCTGTTTGGCGAGCGGGTCGCGCACGGCTACTTTGTGGTTTCTGCCGCCGCCGGGCTGTTTGTTGATCCGGGCGTCGGGCCGGTGATTGCCAACTACGGTATGGAAAACCTGCGCTTTATCGAGCCGGTGAAGATTGGCGATACCCTTCAGGTACGGCTGACCTGCAAAAAGAAAATCCGTAAGCCGCAGAAAACGGCGGAGGATCGTCCGCACGGCGTGGTGGTATGGGATGTTCAGGTGCTCAACCAGCATCAGCAGGCGGTGGCGCTGTACAGTATCCTGACGTTGGTGGCGCGGCAGGAAGGGGACTTCGGTCCGACAAGCTAAAGGCCGGTGAGATGGCGCCATGGTAAGATGCACCATCTCCTGACACAGAGTTTGTGGCGACGATGATCCAACAACTCCAACTGAGCGGTTTTCGCTCTATACGTAATTTGCAGCTGCAATTGGGCCGTCTGAATGTGATCAGCGGCCCGAACGGTTGCGGAAAATCTAACCTGTATAAAGCGGTGCGATTGATCCACGAGGCCGCCTGTGGGCGGCTTTCTGCTGCGTTGGCTGAAGAGGGGGGCATTCAGAAGGCGATGTGGGCCGGCGGATTGCGACCGGGTGATCGCCGAGGCGATCCGAAACGGATGCTGTTGTCAGCCACCCTGGATGATTTCGACTATCAGCTGCAGCTAGGCTTCCCTGAGCCGACCGGCAGCCTGTTTCAACTCGACCCGCTGGTCAAAGAGGAGTCACTGTGGATCTCGGGCCACGGTCGTCGCCCCTCAACCCGGGTACTCGAAAGGCGCAACCAGAGTGCATTCCTGACGAATATCCAGGGCGATCGCGCCACTTATCCTGCCAGTCTCCATGCAGAGGAATCGGTATTTGGTCAGCTTGCCGATCCGCATCTGTATCCTGAAGTGTCCCAGGTACGAGAGAATCTGCGGCAGTGGCGTTTTTACCACGAGTTTGCCGTGTGGCCCGGTTCACCGTTGCGAGCGCCACAGGTGGGTATTCGCGCGCCGGTACTGGCGCATGACGGCAGTAATCTGGCGGCCGCTTTTGAAACCATCTGCGAGATCGGCAACGGCGAGTTGCTGCGCGACATTCTGGCGCAGGCGTTTCCCGACAGCGAATTTGAAATTCAGGCCCCTCAGGGACGCTTCCAGCTATTGATGCACCGTGCCGGCATTTTACGCCCCTTGGACAGTGCCGAACTTTCCGACGGCACGCTGCGTTTCCTCTGTTTGGCGGTAGCGATGCTCAGCCCGCGGCCGCCGGCATTTATGGCATTCAATGAACCTGAAAATAGTCTGCATCCGCAACTGTTGCCGGCATTGGCCATGCTGATCGCCGAAGCCAGCCGTTATAGCCAATTGTGGATCACCAGCCACTCACCGCAGCTTGCCGAACTGATTGGTCGCCATAGCGAGGTTACCCACTATCAACTGGCACAGCAGCAGGGTGAAACCCTGCTGGCGGAACCGGATTAGATCAAGGGCTGGTGTAGCAGGGTTTCCAGTACCTTGAGCGGTGATTGCTGTGGATTTTTCATTGCGGTGACGGGCAACAGGAAAGTTTGCTCCAGCATAAACTGACCCGCCATCGCCGCGTGTGGCGTCTGATCGGAGAAACAGATCCAACTGCTGCCCGGCGGCAAGTCGAGCGCCAGCTGCGGGCCCTGTTGCTGATAGTGCTGGTCGGCTTTCATGGCATCATGCAGTTGCAGCATCAGGTGGTCGTAATGACTGCGGCGCCGTTTGGTGATGCCGACCTTGTGCTGCAGCCAGCTGTTCAGCGGTGAATAGCGGCCCAGGCGCGGCATAAAGCGTTGCGCCAGTTGAGGAAAGGGTTCGCCGATGCGCCATTGGCGAAGTTCGCCATTGGGGTTGATGTTGGTGAAGATGCGCAGAATGCGCTCACCATAGTTCGGGCGCGACGGGAAGGCATCGACGTGCAGCCGGCTATCATCCTTGCGCCATGAGCTGGTCTTGCGCCAGGCCGCAACCGGATGCAGGCGCAGGGTGTTGACCGGCGAATGCAGGGCTTGTTGGTAGTGGGGGAGCAGGGTGGCAACCAGTTGCAGGCAGGTTTGATAATAGCGTGACAGCAACGTCTCGACCTGTGGCTGCTGCGCGGCTATTGCTACGCCGGATAATTTGCTCGTTTCTGGCCAGTAGCTGATGTTTTTACGTTTTGTATCGACCAACGCGGGATCCAGCAGCGCCATTTCACCGGCTAACATAGGAAACGCCAGTTCAGGCAAAAACACGATTTTACCTTGCTCGAGAGCCTCGACGGCAGAGGGGGAAAAGGGCGCTGGGGCGCTATCCCACTGTTGCTGTGGCAACGTTATTAACACCTGTTCAGGCGTAAGATTATCCGCGCGCATAATATCTCCTTGCGATGGGGGGATACTTTAATTGTTTTTTATTTGAAAGGGATTTATAACCAGCGGGAATTATTGTTGAATTGAACTAGTTGATGCTAATGGCTGGATTAAATTATCCTAGCACTATTAAAATGCGCCCAAAAGTAAACAGATATTAAACGATGTGGCTAATGGCACGAATGGATAAAAATAGATTTAATGGGCATTAATTAATTTATCAGCGAAAGTAGATTAACGATTTAAATTAAATTTAGTTTTATGATCAGCGGGTTGATTTTGATTTTCCGAGCCGAAAAAAAACAAATTCAGGGGCCGCCTCCGGGGGAGACGGCCCAATGGGTCAGGCGGGATAAATGCGGTTTTTCCCCTGGGCTTTGGCTTGATACAGGGCGCTGTCGGCCTGATTAATAAAGCCGATTGGCGTGTCGTTATACATATGCGGCACTTTGGCGAAGATGCCAATACTGATGGTGACAATACCGTGAGGGTTGCCCGTATGCGGTATTTTCAGCTCACGCACCGATTCAATCACCCGTTCGGCGAAAATCAGTGCGCCCTGAGTGTCGGTATCCGGCAGAATAATGGCCATTTCCTCACCGCCATAGCGGGCCATAATATCGTTGCTGCGGCACGCCAGCCCTTTCAACGTTTGTCCAATCTGTTGCAGACACTGATCGCCAGCTACGTGACCGTAGATGTCGTTATATTGTTTGAAACAGTCGATATCCAGCATCAGCAACGCCACGCTGCGGTAATTGCGCGAAGCGCGCATCAGTTCGTTCTTCATGGCGATATCAAACTGACGGCGGTTGGCCAGGCCGGTTAACCCGTCCAGCAACGCCAACTCTTCCAACGTTCGGTTGATGGTAGTGAGCTGATCGCGGGTGCGCATCAGTTCAGCTTCGGTGCGTACGCTGTGGTTAATCTGGCGCATCAGTACCAGACCCATCGCCAGTAAAATGATTAACAGCGTCGCGCCACCCAGGGCAAACACGCCAGTATCATTACGCCAGTCGGACAGCGCATCTTCCTTCGACAGTCCGGCAGCTATCACCAGCGGATAGCGATTAACCCGCGAATAACCGTAGATCCGTTCCACCTTGTCGTACCGCGAAGTGATGGTGGCATTGCCGAACTCAGAGTGGGGTAGAATTTCGCGGAACAACACGCCTTCCGAAATATTTTTGCCAATCGCGGCAATGGAGTAGGGGCGGCGGTAGAGAATGGTGCCGTCCGCCAACAGCAGGTTGAGCGAGGCGTCACTGTTCAATGCGAAGGTGTCGTAAAATTGGCGGAAATAATCGACATACAGCGTGGCCAGTACCACCCCATTAAAGCTGCCGTCCGGGTTGTTGATCCGGCGTGAGACCGGAATGATTAAATCACCGGTTGAGCGGCTGCGTACCACTTTGCCGATAAATATCGCGTTGCTGTTGTGGCTCAGGTGGAATTTGAAATACTCACGATCGGCATTGTTGGCATTTTGTATGAACCGGCCCGATGAGGTGACGATCCAGTTCCCCTGAGCATCGTAAACAAACAGGCCATGCAACTGGGGCAGGTTGCCAACCTGCGTTTGCATCACTTTCTGTAGTCGCAGCTGTTGCGGTTGGCCCAGGCCGTCAGTCTGAATGCGTTCGGTCAGATCGGACAGCGTAGTGTCGGTCTGCATAAAGGTGTCATCGGCATGCTGTGCCAGAGAGCGGGCCAGGTTGGCCGATTCATTTTCGGCACTTTGCAAGTCGCGCTGGTGCGCATTCCAAATCTGCCAGCCGTTAAACAGAATCAGCGTGACGGCAACGATGACGACAAATACGCCGGCCTGAAAAAGTAACGGGGAATTTTTACCGTTGCGTGGCCGTTCGGCATCCTGCGGTTGCTGCTGTGTCATGTCACCCTTGTTATAAAGTCTTTAAATCGTGTTAAGAACAATCTTACATCTTATTCGTTAATCACGCCGACCACTACTCCCTTAACATCAAAAATGCATGAGCCACTCAAGCGGAGTGTTACAATTCGCCGCAAAACCGGCATAGAAAATACAGGGTTCACGCATATGTCTGACTACATCATTATTACTTTGCTGACGCTGGTGGTTTATTACCCGCTGACCTTGGGTGTGCTGGCGCTAATGATGATTTTTGCCTGGCGGCAGCGTAAATCGCCCTATTGGCGTTTGGGACTGGTGCTCTTGACGGTGCTGTTTGTGCTGTTCGCGATGGCGGCTTATGACTGGTATCACTACCGTTGACCTTGGCACCAGGGTATCCGCTGTCGGTGGCGGACACCCTGGCGGGATGACGGGTTATTCAACGTTAATCATCCAATTGACCCCGAACTGGTCGGTCAGCATGCCAAAACCCTTGGCCCAGAAGGTGGCCTGGTATGGCATGGTGACCTGGCCGCCCTGCGCCAGCTTCTCGAATAATGCTCGGCCTTGCTCCACGTCGCTCGGATCCAGCGACAGGGCAAATCCTTTATGCGAAGCTTCGCCGCCGTCCTGCGGACACCCATCGGAGGCCATCAGCGCCGTTTCGCCAATCAGTAAACGGGCATGCATGATGGACTCTGGATTGACGTCCTGAGGACCGCCTTGCTTGGCCTCCTCGGGCATATCTTTGTAGCGCATAATCATTTCGATTCTGGCGCCCAGCTGCTGCTGGTAGAAGTTGATCGCCTGTTCACAGTTACCGTTAAAAAAAAGATAGGGTTGAATCAACATGACATTGACCTCTGTTGTGGCCCGTCAGGCGTTTTGCATCCCACGGGCGAGGGACAATAGTTTCTGGTTGTGACTATTGCTGCCGGGAACTTACAAGTGTAGTGCGATTTACGCCGAATGCCCGGCGGGCGATCACGCTGTGGAAATTAACGGCCTGATCGTTGCTATTGACCGAAAAAGCGGGATGGTTCATCCCAATTTGGACAGATTATCTGAGCGGTCACAGTTTCTATACTCGTTGCAACCTTCACTAACGGAGTCACTGTAATGAGCAAGCAATCTTTGAATGGAAAAGTGGTGTTGATCGCCGGCGGCGCCAAGAACCTGGGTGGCCTGGTGGCGCGTGATTTGGCCGCCAACGGCGCGGCGGCCGTGGTGGTGCACTACAACAGCGACGCCACTCGTGCTGCCGCGGAGGAAACGTTGCAGGCGGTTAAGGCGGCAGGTGCCGAGGCGATTGCGGTGCAGGGCGATCTCACCCAGCCGGCTAACGTGGCGCTGCTGTTTGAGGAGGCCGTCAAGGCGTTTGGCAAGGTGGACATTGCCATCAATACCGCCGGTCTGGTGATTAAAAAACCGATTGCCGAAGTGACCGAAGCCGATTACGACAGCAGTTTCGACATCAATGCCAAAGCGGCATTTTTCTTTATCCAGCAGGCCGGTAAACATTTGGCCGATAACGGCCGAATTGTGACCATTGTCAGCTCGCTGTTGGCGGCCTATACGCCATTTTATGCGGTCTATCCGGGCAGCAAGGCGCCGGTGGAGCACTTTACCCGCGCGGCTTCCAAGGAGTTTGGCGAACGCGGCATCAGCGTGAACGCCATTGGTCCGGGGCCAATGGATACGCCGTTCTTCTATGGCCAGGAAAGCAAGGAGGCGGTGGCGTACCACAGCAGTGCCGCCGCGCTGAGCAAGTTCTCGAAAACCGGTCTGACCGACATCGAGGACATTGCGCCGATCGTTAAATTTTTGGTCACTGACGGCTGGTGGATCACCGGGCAGACGCTGTTCGCCAACGGTGGCTATACTACCCGTTAACCTTAATTCTGCTGCGGCCCGGGCCGCAGCCTGTTAATCAGGACGCACAGCCGGTGGATAAAATAGGGAGATTACGGGTTTTTATCCAGGTTGCTGAGGTGGGCAGTTTCATCCGCGCTTCGCAAATCTTGTTGATGCCAAAAACCACGGTTTCGGCGGCGATACAACAACTGGAACACGAAATGGGTGCCCGCCTGTTTCACCGCACCACTCGCCGGGTGCAATTGACCAGCGACGGTGAGCTGTTGCTCGAAAAAGCGCGCAGCCTGTTGTTCGACGTTCAAACACTGGAAGGCCTGTTTCATCGGCAAAACGGCCCGATCGACGGTCGTTTGACGGTCGATGTGCCCAGTCGTATAGCCCGGCGAATGATAGTGCCTGCGCTGCCGGACTTTTTTGTGCAGTACCCCGACATTCAACTGTTTCTCAGCGCCAGCGACCGTTCGATCGATTTGATCCAGGAAGGGATCGACTGCGTGGTGCGCGTCGGCAGTCTCAGCGACAGTAGCCTGGTCAGCCAGCCGCTGGGGCGATTAAGCATGATCAACTGCGCCAGCCCGGACTATTTGCAACGTTACGGCACGCCGGAGCATCCTGAGCAGTTGGCGGGGCATTGGGGTGTAGGCTACGCGCAGCCGACTTTGGCCGGGGCAGATACCTGGGTTTGGCAGCGGGGCGAGCAGCACATGGAAAAAATCTTGCGTAGCCGGGTCACGGTAAACAATGCGGAAAATTATATTGGGTGCTGTCTGGCAGGATTAGGGATGATTCAAATACCGCGCTTTGATGTTCAGCACTACCTGGAGGACGGGAGCTTATGCGAGGTTTTGCCGCAGGCCCGGCCACCGGCAATGGGCATTGCGTTGCTTTATCCTCACCGCCGCCAACGTTCGGCACGTTTAACCGCCTTTGCCGAGTGGTTCAGCCACCTTATCAAGCCCTTTTGCGAAAATTGAGGCCCGGTAGCCAATGGGATTTTTATTCAAACTGCTCGCTATTTGTCATTCGTTTTCAACTGATTAAATTTGCAGACAAAACAAGACACATTTAAAACCACTCGAAAAGTGACAAAGCGCGTGTAACATCACTGGAACAACAAGGCGGCAGAACCGTCCCAGGCGGCGGCCAGCGCATAGATTGCAGCCAGTATCAGCAGAAACGGTGTGTTGGTCATGGTCTGTCCCCCTGCAGCAATATTCACCTGTTGTTATAGCGCGGAGCAATGACAGTTTGATGAATGCGGTTGATTTTTGCACAGCTAAATTCAGACACACGGAAATGGGTAAACTGCTGATATTTGTCTATAGTAACAGTGTGAATATGCGTGTTTATCAAGATTCACCCTGCATCGCGCTGCCGTTAACGGTCAGCACAGGGCAACAGGATTGTGGTTGTGAAAGTATCGTCAGGGTTGGATCAGGCGCCGACGCGGGCCTGAAAACAGAGTTTCTTTGGGCAAAAAGTAATAGGGAGAGTAAAAATGGGCATCATTTCCTGGATCATTTTTGGGTTAATCGCCGGTATCTTGGCTAAATGGATTATGCCGGGCAAAGACGGCGGCGGCTTTATCGTGACCGTTATTCTGGGGATCATCGGTGCGGTTGTCGGCGGCTATATCAGTACCTTCTTCGGTATGGGCCGTGTTGATGGCTTCAACCTGGGCAGCTTTGTTGTCGCGGTCATCGGTGCCCTGGTGGTGCTTTTTGTCTACAGAAAGATCAGAAATTAATCAGTTGCTGATCAACAGGGTCGCTGCGGCGGCCCTTTTTCGTTAAATCACTGCGGTCGAGCGGCAGAGCCGACGATCGGAAGGGGAATACCATGGGTCTGTTTGATAGCGTATTGGGCAACATTCTGGGCGGTGCCAACGGTAAGGGCATTGATTACGTCGCCATTATGCAATGGGTTGAGCAGCAGGGTGGCCTGCAGGCGATTCTGGACAAGTTCCGCCAGGGTCAATTCGGCGATGTGGTCGGCTCGTGGCTGGGCAACGGTGAAAACCAGCAGATTAGCGGCGATCACGTGCAGCAAGCGCTGGGCAGCGATGCCATCAACCAACTGGCGGAAAAGCTGGGGATCGATCCGGCTCAGGCTTCAGCCACCATTGCACAGTTCCTGCCAACGGTCGCTGACGCGGCCTCGCCAAATGGCGAAGTGCAGTCGAACAGCAACGAACTGGGTGACATGGTCGGTAAACTGTTCAAATAATCTTTATGCCCCTGGCACCTTGTCGGGGGCTTTGTTCACCCTAATTCCCTCAATACTCCCCAACGCCGCCAGCAAATAATCTACCCAGGCCCGGACTTTACCGGGAATAAACCGCGCTGCGGGGTAAACCGCATGCAGCGCCATCGGCGGATAATGCCAGGCCGTTAACACCGGTACCAGGCTGCCGTTGGCCAGTTGCCGACCAATCAGCGGGCGCTGTGCTCCGCCAATACCCAATCCTGATTCGATGGCCGCCAGCAGCGAAAACGTATTGTTGGCGCGAAAGACCGGGCGCAGGTTCACTATCTCGGCACCCTGAGGGCCAAGTAAGGTCAGCGCATCGCCGTCGCTCAAGCCGCTATAGCGGATATGCGGATGTCTCGCCAGCTCTGCGGGAGTTTGCGGCTCGCCCTGGGCTGCCAGATAGGCCGGGGAAGCCACTAAAATACGCTGTAATTCCCCCAGCCGGCGCGCCACCGTGCCCGGCGTATTTATTTCGCCAAAGCGGATTGCCACGTCGATACCTTCACCGATCACGTCAGCCCGGCGATCGTCGAGCAACAGTTCGATATTCAATTCCGGATGCTGTTGCTGAAAAGCTATCGCCAGCGGCGTCAGGTGCTGTTGACCGAAGCCGGTCGGGGCATGGATGCGCAAGGGGCCCTGCAGGCGCAGCTGCATGCCGTGCAGCGCTTCCTCTGCTTCACTCACCGCCGCCAGAATCGGTTTGATTTGCCGATAATAGCCGCCGCCAGCGTCGGTCAGCGTGACGGAGCGGGTGCTGCGAAACAGCAACTGCACGCCCAGTTGTTGTTCCAGACCGGTAATCTGCTGGCTGACCGCCGGCTGCGTCAGGCCCAAATCGCGGGCGGCTGCCGAGAGGCTGTCCAGTTCCGCGACCCGCATGAAAGTCTTCATGGCGTTCAGCTTGTCCATCAGCGCTCCAGTTATAGATTTTACTTATAAGTGTTAGTAACACTACGCCTCTACCGCAAGCTTTGCTAATCACTCACAGTGAGGGCCTCAAACAAAAAGCGAGCGGGGTGACCTATGCAAAATGAAAAACTGGCGTTGGTAGTCGGGGCTAACGGCGTGATTGGCGGCAAGCTGATTGAAGAACTGGAACGGCAAGGTTGGCAGGTGGTTGGCCTGTCACGACGCGGGGGCGTCAATCGGCCGCAAGTGCGCTATGTGGCGGTCGATCTGTTGGATGCTCAGGCGACGCGCAATGCCTTGCGCCCGCTAACCGAGGTCAGCCATATTTTCTATGCCGCTTATCAGGATGCGCCGGACTGGGCGGGGCTGGTTGCACCGAATCTGGCGATGTTGGCCAATGTGGTGGAGGCGCTGGAGCCGGTAGCGCATGGGTTGGAGCACATCAGCCTGATGCAGGGCTATAAAGTTTACGGCGCGCATCTGGGGCCGTTCAAGACGCCGGCGCGGGAAAGCGATGCCGGGCACATGCCGCCGGAGTTTAATCTTGAGCAGCAGAGCTATCTTGAACGGCGTCAGCAGGGCAAAAATTGGCGTTGGAGCGCGATCCGGCCCAGCGTGGTGGGGGGCTTCTCGCTCGGCAATCCGATGAATCTGGCCCTGACTATCGCGGTCTATGCCTCCATCAGCAAGTCTCTGGGGTTGCCGCTGCGATTCCCCGGCAAGCCGGGGGCCTATCACAGCCTGCTGGAAATGACCGATGCGGGTCTGCTGGCGCGCGCCACGCTATGGGCTGCGACGGAACCGGCGGCGGCCAATCAGGCGTTTAATATCAACAATGGCGATCTGTTTCGCTGGAGTGAGATGTGGCCGAAAATTGCCGGCTACTTTGGTCTGGAAGTGGCGCCGCCGCTGCCTATGCCGCTGACGTCGGTGATGGCAGACAAAAGCGAGTTGTGGCAGGCGCTGGCGCAGCAGCATGGCCTGGCCGAAGCGGATTATCGCGCGGTGGCGAGCTGGCGCTTCGCCGACTTTGTTTTCTCGTGGGATTACGACATGTTTGCCGACGGCAGCAAGGCGCGCCGCTTTGGCTTTCATCAGTTTGTCGACACCGAAGCGATGCTGTTCGCACTGTTTGACGAATTCCGTCGTCGCAAGATTATTCCTTAAGCCCGCTGGCGGGGGATAGGTTTTTTATGGCAATCTTTGGCTGCCGCCAGATACGGCAGCCAAGAGGCCGTCACCCCGACAGGCCCAGGCCGATGAGAATGAGGAAATAAACGTGACAGGGATTACCGCCATACTGACGCTTTTGCTGGCGCTGGTGACTATTGCGCCGCTTTCAAAGCATGCAGCCTGGTGGATTCGGGTGTGGGATTTTCCCCGCCTGCAGATACTGGCGCTTTCGCTACTGGTGTTGTTGCTTAACCTGCTGTTTGTGCCGCTGTCGCCTTGGGTGTGGGGCATGATGGCGCTGAACCTGGCCTGTGTGGTTTACCAGGCGGCCTGGATTTACCCTTACACCCGGCTGAGCAAACCGCAGGTGCTGGACTTTACCGGCTATCAAAAAAAGCCGCGTATCCGCATTCTGGTGTCCAATGTGTTAACACCCAATCGCCAGGCGGATAAGCTGCTGGCGTTGGTGGCGACCGAGCGTCCGGACGTGCTGGTGGCGGTCGAAACCGACCGCTGGTGGGAACAGCAGCTCTCGGTACTGGAGCAGGATTATCCGTACACGTTGAAATGCCCGTTGGATAATCTGTATGGCATGCACGTTTATTCGCGGCTGAAACTCAGCGATGCGCAGATCCAATATCTGGTGGATGATCAGATCCCGTCGATGCACATGATGGTGCATTTGCCGCATGGGCCGCAGGTGCGCCTGCACTGCGTTCACCCGATGCCGCCGAGCCCTACCGAAAACGAGGAATCGGAAGACCGCGACGCCGAACTGGTGATGGTCGGGAAAAGTGCGGCCAAATCGGAGTTTCCGGTGATTGTGACCGGCGATCTGAATGACGTGGCTTGGTCGACCACCACCCGGTTGTTCCTTAAAGTCAGCGGTCTGTTGGATCCGCGCCGCGGTCGGGGCATGTTCAGCACCTTTCATGCCGGTTATCCGTTCCTGCGATGGCCATTGGATCACGTGTTTCACAGCGATGACTTCGTGCTCGGATCGCTGCGTCGGTTGACCAGCGTCGGTTCAGATCACTTCCCGATTATGGTGGAGTTGGTGTATTCGCCGCAGCAGGGGGCGCAGCAGGAAAGCCTGGAGAAAGACAGCGAAGATGAAGCGCTGGCGCAGGAAAAGTTAGACAGTACCGACTCAACGCCTGAAGACGTGCATACGCCAGGCAGATGAAACAGGCCCCGCAGCCTAGGCTGCGGGGCACAGATTAGAGGGTCAGCATGATCTTGCCGATGTGCTGGCTCGACTCCATCAACGCATGGGCTTCGGCTGCTTGTTCCAGCGGGTAGGTTTTGAAGATTTGCGGTTTTAACGCACCGCGATCCAGCAATGGCCAAACCTTTTGCAGCAAATCGGCGGCAATACCCGCTTTGTCTTCAACGCTTCGCGAACGCAGCGTGGAACCGGTGTGGGTCAGACGTTTGAGCAGCAGCGGCATCAGGTTCAACTCCTTCACCACGCCATTCTGGGTGCCAATTTGCACAATACGGCCATCCATCGCTGCTGCCTGGTAGTTTTTCGCCAGGTAGTCGCCGGCGATCAAATCGACAATCACGTCTGCCCCTTTGCCGTTAGTTGCGTGCCGGGTCTGCTCGACAAAATCCTCGTCGCGATAGTTGATCGACACATCGGCACCCAAGGCCAGGCTGGCCTGACGCTTCTCTTCCGAGCCAACGGTGGTAATCACATGAGCACAGAAAGCTTTCGCCAGCAGGGTGGCGACGGTACCAATGCCGGAAGTGCCGCCGTGGATCAAAACGGTTTCGCCAGCTTTCAGGTTGCCGCGCTGGAACACATTGACCCACACGGTAAAGAAGGTTTCCGGGATGGCTGCTGCCTCGACCAGGCTAAATCCTTTGGGGACCGGCAGCGCATTGCTTTCATGCACCTTGCAGTATTCGGCATAGCCGCCACCGGCAATCAGGGCGCAGACGCTATCGCCAACGGCATAATTTTGCACACCAACGCCGGTGGCGACCACCACGCCAGCGATCTCCAGGCCCGGGATATCCGATGCGCCGGGAGGCGGTGCGTATTGGCCGCGGCGTTGCAACACGTCAGGGCGGTTAACCCCGGCGGCGGCGACCTTCACCAGGATCTCCCCTTGTTGCAGGGACGGCAGCGGCCGCTGTGCGACAACCAAAACTTCCGGTTCGCCGGGCTGGCTGATCTCAATGGCTTTCATGGTGCTGGGCAGTTGCGGGTTCGCAGACATGACGATTCTCCTCGGTTGGCATTCAGGCGCAGTGACCCATCTAGGTAACCAGCTGCAGTAATTGATGATTTATCTTACTGAAATGCTAAGGAGAGAGTGTAGCTCACAGGGCGATTTTTTCGGGGGAAGGGGGCGCCGCCGCAAGGGCGGCATAACATCAATCATTTGGCGGGATGCGAAAACCTTTTAGCGAGACGATAAAGTGTTCTTTACCTTTGGAAATCTTGGCACCTCTATCACACCACAGGCTGGCGAGCTGGAAAAAATCATCGCTGTCGATGTCATAGGCCAGTTCGATTTTTTTCGCCGTACCGTAGCGGATCAGCTTTTCGGCTTCCTGGTGGTTTGTTGCTTTAATCATGGTGGTCATAACGAAATCCTTGGTGTTGAGCCAGTGCGGATAATCGCCGACCATGATATGGCTATATTGTGACAATTTTGTGATAAAAAAATGACAGAGCGCAGTTGTGTGGCCTGAGGCACGGCGTCGATGCCGTACCCCGGCCACTTTTGCGTCAACGATCGTGCGGACGCAGCAAAGTACTTTTCTTCTGTGATTTAAAGTGTTTATACAGTGCGAAACCTGCGATGCCGGCTAACACTGCCAGCAAAGATAAATATTCAGTCGCCATCTGGCCAACCTCCGATAAAGCGTGGCTTGAGAGCGGCTATTTGTGACAGCTATCACGTTATGCCGCAATGAGACCATTCTGTAAGGGCGGAACGGACTGGTATTCAGACATAAAAAAAGCGCCTATAGGGAGGCGCATAAAAAATTGCAACACAGCTTGTTGTGTCCAGCACCAGGAGGAGTGGTGAACAGGTGGCCATTATATAAAGTGCGCGTTTGCGCAGATATAGGGATAACTCTTAAAGCGTGGTTACCATTGATAACCCATGTTCACGCTGTACTCGGGATCCTGATTGGTGGAATAGGGATCAGACTGGCGACGGCGGTCGGTTTTTTTCACCGGGCTGTTCAGCGATGAATACGGTTTGGTGCGCTTCTGGCTACACCCGGGGTGATCGCATTCCAGATCGACCCGAAAACCGGTTTTCTCTTCTGTTTCTGACCACACCACGGGCGCCTTGGCGGTTTTTTCCGCGGGGCCGAGCGCGGCTTTGGGCGCGGGCGCGGGTTTGATGCTGGGCTCAGGTGCCTTGTAGGAAAGATCCAGCGCCTGGGCTGGGGCGCTCAATATTAACAGCGTGGTGCAGCAAAATGCTGCCAGCGTATGCCCTCTAAGCATGGTCAATCTCCCTTTATAGTTACGCTGCGCAACTATAAAACAGTCAGACGAGAATTACTATCATTTGTGACCTCTGAGGGGCCGGTGCCAGAGTTGGCGGCGTTCAGGTTCAGGTCTAGTATATGAGCAACTTCCCGTTATAAGACATTGGACTATGACCACTGACACTGCGGCGCTCAGTTTACGCCAGCGCAGCTATCGGCTGCTGTTCGACAACCATTCGCGCATCGGCCGCAGGATGGAAACCTTTTGGGTCGCTACCGCGTTGCTGAGCGTGATTTTGTTGTTCCTCGAACCAGGGGGCAGTGCCCTTTACGCGCCCGGTCGGCAGGCCATTTATCTGTTCTTTTGGGCGGAGGTGGTATTTACCTTCATTTTTACTCTCGAGTATCTGTTACGCCTGTGGAGTACGCCGCGTGAGCAGCACTATGCCCTGAGCTTTTTCGGCATGGTCGATTTGTTGACGGTACTGCCGCTGTACATCATCTGGTTGTTCCCGCATATGACGGTGGAATTTGTGATGCTGCTGCGTGTCCTGAGGGTATTGCGGGTATTGCGGGTATTGAAACTGCTGCGTTACATGAGCGAAATGGGCATGATTTGGCGCAGCATCAAGCTGGCGCGCCATAAGCTGGCAATGTTTTTTGGCTTTGTCGCCGTGGTGTTGTGCGTGTTTGGCGGTTTGATGTATGCGATAGAGGGCGGTAGCGGCGGGTTTACCAGCCTGGCGGCGTCTATCTATTGGGCAGTCGTCACGCTGACCACCGTAGGCTACGGCGATATCGTCCCCCATACTCCGCTGGGCCGATTATTGACCTCCGTCCTGATTCTGGTGGGCTATTCAATCATCGCGGTGCCGACCGGGATTCTGACGGCTTACATGTCGCAAGAACTGCAGCGCAGTCGTGAAAGGCGAAATTGTGAACAATGTCAACGAGGTGGCCATGAGACAGAGGCGATATTTTGCAAATATTGCGGCAGCCGATTACCCCCATTATCGGGTAAGCAGAGCCAAAAGTGACCAAAAAACAAGCGAAATGGGTTAAATCCTGTGCATTTGGCCCCGTTTCCACAGAGGGGCAAACAAAAAGAGTTGCTATTAAAGTCCCATCGTGAGTTAATGCTTCTCGGCCTGTGGTACAGACCTATTTATGCACGACATTTTGAGTAAAGTAGTTCAAATTTAAAGCGTTATCCTAGATAGCACTTCACTGACGAATTTCCTTTCTAGTGCCTCCATAAGTAACTGATGACCGGCTATATCTTGCCCATGGTGGCTTACATTTAATATTGAAGGAATTAGACATGTCTAACATGATCAAAGGTCAAGTGAAGTGGTTCAACGAGTCTAAAGGTTTTGGTTTCATCACTCCAGCAGACGGCAGCAAAGACGTGTTCGTACACTTCTCTGCTATCCAGGATCAAGGCTTCAAGACCCTGGCTGAAGGCCAGAACGTACAGTTCTCTATCGAGAACGGTGCTAAAGGTCCGTCAGCGGCTAACGTTACCGCTATCTAATCGGCTCTTCTGCTGATTAACAAAAACCCGCCAAGGCGGGTTTTTTTGTGCCTGTAATTTGGCGCAGGCAAAAAAAAGCCCGCAAGTCTGCGGGCAAAAGTTCCTTGTTACTTCTTCATTTGCTGATACTTCTCTGGGGGGAAGCACCAGGAAACAGACTAACCGTTGTGCGCTTAAGATTCTGCGGACAAAACGTTAAGAAAGTGAAAAGCTGAGGGACTGGTGGACTGCTACGCTTTAGTGAGAACCGTACAGTCGAGAGGCGAATTCCCTGTCGGCGCAGTATTTTTCTCACCGCATTTTGTAATACACTGACATCAATGATAAATGATGGGGTACGGCATGAAAGTGAACGATCTGGTCACCGTAAAGACGGATGGCATACAGCGGCGTGAAGGGGTGATCCTGGCGGTAGAAGAGTTTAATGAAGGGATTATGTATCTGGTCTCTTTGCCGGACTATCCTGCCGGTGTCTGGTTCTTCAACGAGATTGACAGCCGTGATGGGACCTTTGTTGAGCTTAGGCAGACGGAAACCAGGTCATAGTCTGATACCGAGCCAATACTTCTCTGGCGCATTAATTTAATCTGCAAAACTTCCGTGAGGGAATTATTCCGGAGGGGGAAGAATACTCGGTCTTTTAATGCGGGAATACCCGTCGCGGCCGAGAGTATCGTCGCGAACAGGTATTTAGGTTATTTAAATGCGTGGTATCCAGCAGGGCACGCTGAAAGACATTTAAAACCAACGTTTGCAGAGTAAGCAACAAACCTTTTACCTAGCGGCTATTGACGAATATTCCACTGGTTAAGGTGTCGGTTAAACGAACAACATGGTAAATAATCTGCTTGTTGTGCGTTTTAATTTTTCTTTTGATATTTCCCTTATGGGAAGAGACGGTTTTGGCCTTAATTTGCATCTGGTCGGAGATCTGGATAGTGCCCTGGCCTGACATCCACATGCGCAACATGTTTGACTCAGTTTGGCTAAGGGTAACCGGAGTCTGGTCAAACGAGGTTTTCTCGGTACGAGGCGCTTTTTTCTCCAGATAGTGACTAAGTAGTTGATTCATAGTCTCTGGTTTGATGGATTTTGACGAGATGATGACATTTTTACGAACATATAAATAATCGTCGAAATGTACGTTGGTGATGGCCATAAAGATGAAGAATAAGGTGTCAGGGTGCAGTGAAATCACCCCCTTTATACGTTCCGTCGCGTTAGCTTCGTGTATAAAGCAGTCTTCATTTATAAATACCAGGCTGGGTTTCAACTTGCTGCATTTTTCATGCAGGTCGTCGATATCATTGATGGCATTAATCTGGCGTTTTTTTACTCCGTGTGTTGTCAGGTAGTCTGTCAAACCTAATCTGGTATAGCTGCATGAATCCATAATGATCGTTGGCATATCTCACCCCCACTTAAATCCGTTTTACCGCGGTAACAAAAAGAAAAAGCCTGAAGCCTTAAAGGCAAATAAAAAGCACAAAAAATTCACGTAGAAGCAGTGTTCTATCAATAAACACGGCTGTACTCAACGATATTTTATTACTAAACTAATTAACACTGTGAATCTATAAGTTTAGCTTAAGTCAGAATAATCTGCTGGCGCAGGAATTGCTGTGAGGTAACGCCAATTTGGGCTTGAACCGCGTGCCTGCTGGTCTTTTTGTCATTGATTCAACCCATCATGTCACGAAACGAAATATTAGATTGCTAGGAAAATTCTTAAAAAAAATTCATGTGTTGTTTTTTTAACATTTTTTAGCCTATTTATTGAGCTTTAGAAATACACTCTGATTTGTATGATTTTATTTTTAATAATATTATCATAATGTTATCTGTTATTCTTTTGTTTTTGATAATGATAATTCTTCCATTTTTTATCACTTGCGATAATCAATAATCACATAGAGTTAACATTAACGCGTTTTTTTGTTAAGAAAAGTGACGATATAACAAGAGGTTGGTGTGATTATTCGTGCTATTTCAACCAATGTGAAAAATGTCAGTGAGTGATTAATTGGTTTTACTGAACTATTTTCTTTCGCAACAGGGCTGTAAATTATCAATTATTGATAAAGGTTTACGGCCGCATGGTGACGACCGTAATAATAGAGCGACCCACGCAGGAAACACCCTTGATTTTTCCCTATCAGCAAGGTTCTGGCAAACAATAACGCATCGATTCCAATGCTAAATGAATATCGCTTTCCTGCGTCATCCAATTGACCAGGGCAGCGCGTATCCCTGGTTGTCCATGGTAGTAGGTAGGAGTACAGCGTACGATGCCATGCCGATCGAGGCGGGCGATAAAACGGTCGCGTGCTGCAACGGCATCGCCTTTATTGTCTTTCAGGGCAAAGCACACCACGTTTAAATTGACCGGCGCCAGCAGATGAAAGCCTTCGCTGGCCGCCAGCTCTGTGCCCAAAAGCTGCGCCAATTGGACATTTCGCTCCACCATATCCCGCATGCCGCTGTGGCCATAGGCTTTCAGCGCCATCCATAAAGGGAGTGCCCGGAAGCGCCGCGAGTTTTCAGGGGTCAGATGCAGATAGTTGTCCGGCCGTAACGTGGGGGCTTCCAGATAGGCCGAATGGTTTTGGAACACCTGCATCTGCAAGGCCAGATGACGGCTGAATTGAATGGCGCTGTCATAAGGGACGTTCAGCCACTTGTGAGCATCAACGGTGATGGAATCCGCCTGCTCCCAGCCGGCCAGGCGCGCCGCATAGCGCGGTGAACAGGCCGCCACGCCGCCAAAGGCCGCATCGACATGTAGCCAGAATGGATAACGTTCCCGCAGCGCCAATAACTGCTGCAGGTCGTCGAAGGCCACGGTATTCACCGTGCCGGCACTGGCCAGGACGAGAGTAGGTATGCCGACGCTGCTAGCCAGATGCCGTTCCAGTGCCGCCGGATCTATAGCTTCGGAGCCGGGAAGACAGTCGATAATTTTCAGCGCATCACGACCGATCCCCAGCATGCTGAGCGCTTTCACACTGCTGGCATGCGGATTCGCCGACAGCACCTGTACGGGGCCCAGGGCCGCAACCCCCTGTTCGGCGATATCAATACCGCGTTGCTGGCCGAGCCATTGGCGACCGACGGCGATACCGACAAAGTTCGCCATGGTCGCCCCGCTGACAAAACTGCCATTGAAGGTTTCCGGCAGCCCCAGCAAGGTTTTTAGCTGGTCTACCGTCGCCAATTCAATCGCTGCGGCAACGGTATCCTGGCTCAATTGACTATTTTGGTCGATAGCGCTAACCAGCCAATCCGCCGCCAGTGCCGCCGGGGTTGCTCCACCGGTCACAAAGCCAAAGTAACGTGGCCCGGCGCTGGCGGAGATCCCCTCGGCATAACGTTGCCAGAAGTGGTCCAGTGCCGCGATCGCGCCCTTGCCACCTTCGGCCAGTTGGTCATCACCCGGCTGAAGTTGCTGTGCATCCAGGGGCGGGCAAACCGGGCGCTGTTTTATGCCGCCCAGAAACGTTTCGGCCAACTGACGGGTGTGATCGAGGATCTGTGGAAACTGGTCAAGGTCTTGCTGCAAACGTGGGTGCATCGATAACTCCAGACGTAAGGGGGAATAGTGACACCCTAAACCCTTTACTTTGGCGCGAAAATCGATGAAAAATACCCTTTTTGGATAGCAGGGCTAACCAATGTTCGATGAGCGTATTCCGTTACACTTTCTGCCGACCTTTGTAATTGCCGCCCGGCTAGAGAACCTGCGCGCTACCGCCCAGCAGGTGCACCTTACCCACGGTGCTGTCAGCCAGCAGATCCAGCAGCTTGAACAGGCGATGGGTTGTCCGTTGTTTGAACGGCAGGGGCGGGGGCTGCGTCTGAACGCTGCCGGGCGCGAGCTGTTGGCGGTGGCCGAACCAACGCTGGAAGCATTGCAACAGGGGATTGGCCGGGTCAGGCGCGTTGCGCAAAGTCAGGCTCTGCGTATCAGCGTCTTGCCTTCTTTCGCTCATTACTGGTTAATGCCGCGGCTGTCGTCTTTTCACGCGGCCTGCGCCGATATTACGTTGGATATCGATGCCTCGCTGGCGGTGCAGGATCTGACGCGCAAAGGTTTTGATGCGGCTATTCGTCTTGGCAATGGGCAATGGGCGGATATGCAGGCGCAACTTATTGCCAGGGGAGAGGTGGTGCCGGTCGCAACCCCTGCGTTGGCGCGCCAATGGCAGGCGGCCTTCGACGATGGTACGCCAGGCATGCCGCTGCTGGAGCATGATGTTACGCCATGGCGCAGTTGGTTTTTGGTGCATCAGCAGAGGGAGTATGGCAGGCCTCTGGCGTCGTTCAATGACGCTGGCTTGTTGATCCGCGCGGCCGAACAGGGATTTGGTATCGCGCTGGTGAAAAGACTTTTGGTGAGCGATGCGCTAACCGAGGGCCTACTGGTGGCGTTGGCTGCGGCTCGGCAACTTGAACCGGTTGATTTTTATCTGGTCTGGCCGCAAAACTCCGGGTTGACGCCGGCGGTTGAAGCCTTGTTACATTGGTTGCAGCGTCAATTGGTCTGAGTTCAGCGTCGTAGCCAGACCGGTTGCGAGCGGCCGAGCGGGGTGGCCGGCAGTACCCAAAGTAGCGCGGTGCCATTGAGCCATAACGCGGGGTTAAGACGTTGCGCCGGGCCCCAGCAGGTCAGTTCGGTTTCCGGGTTTTCATCTGCATCGACCGGCGGCGCCAGTGGTTTTCCCGGATGTTGTGGCGGGTAAGGATGACGCAACAGCAGCTCTGCCGTTCGGGCCAGCGACAGCCGGGCGCTGTAGCCGGTGCCATTTTGCAGACGTTGGCGGATGCCCTGCAGCACCGCCGTGGCCATCAGGTAACCGGTGGCGTGATCCAGCGCCTGAACCGGCAAGGGTACCGGTATCGCGGCGTCTTTCCATTTCATGCCCGCCTCTGCCAGACCACAACTCATCTGTACCAGACTGTCGAAACCGCGCCGCCCGCGCCACGGGCCGCTCCAGCCATAGGCATTCAGGCAAACGTCGATCAATCCCGGAGATAAAGCCTGTCGTTGTTCCGCGCCATAACCCAGCTTTTCCAAGGCTCCGGCGCGATATCCGTGCACGATAACATCGGCGTTTTTCAGCAGATGTTCAAAGGTATGGCGATCGTGGGCGTTGGTCAGGTTCAATCGTGCACTGCGTTTGCCGAGCATCACCTCATTCTCAACAGCCGGTTCGTCCCAGCCGTAGGGATCAATACGCAATACGTCCGCCCCTAAACCGGCGAGAAAACGGGTGGCTACCGGGCCGGCGATAATCCGCGTCAGATCCAGCACCCGTACGCCGTGCAGCGGCCTGGCGTTGGGCAGCGTCCAGACTGGCGTCGCAGCTTCCTGAAGTTGCGTCTGATGGATCAGCGGTTCCAGGGCAACGCTTTTACCTTGGGTATGCTGCCGCCACGCTTCGACAGAAAGCATTTGCGCCGCGCAGCCACCGGCCTCTATCACCGCCTGCTCCAGCTCGTTTTTTTTCCATGCCAGCACCTTTTGCGCCAACCTATTTTTATCCTGATGCGGACCGAGCACTTGCTCTACGGCTTTACGGTGATGCGGTGCATTGGTATGCAGGCGGATCCAACCGTCGCTGGTGGCATAATCGCCCGCCAACGCGTCCCAGGCCGCAGGCAATGACCAACCTAGCGGGCGTAGCGTCCAGCCGAACCATAAGGACGCCAACCGTCGATCGACAAACACCTGCGGTGCTGCGCTGCGATTCTGTTGCAGCAGTCTGGCGCCGGCCAGCCCGGCGGCGGCCCAGCAGGCGGTCGCCAATTCGCTGACCGGGAATGCGCTGCTCAGCACACCTTCACCGCTGACCGTCACCGAATCCGTCGAAAAGGCGTCGTGACCAAAGCTTTGCCCGATCTCTGCGAGCAGCGTTTGAGTAAGGCTATCCATTATCAACTCCAGCGGTGACGGTCAGGGGACTGAACCTAGCGTAGTTCACCCCGACCGGTGTTGCTATGGCGTAACGTTCAGGGTGCGACCGTCCGCCAGTTTGGCACGCAGACTCTGGGCGGCTATGCCGTCGAACGGCTGCTCGCCAAAATTGGCGGTCAGCGTGGTGCCGTCGCTGAAGATGGTTTGCTGCACCCACCCGGCTTTATCCAACCAGCGGAAATCGATCAGCGCTTTATCCCAAAGGGCCTGATGCAGCGGACGGAAGGCGGCGTCGGCCTGTTTGATCTGCGGCAGGCGCGCCTGCAGCGTGGCACGGCTGAGATGGAACATCGGCGCGGTATTGTAGAGCTGGCTCAGCAGGCTGCGGGTGGTTTTGACATCGCTGAATTTCAGGTTGTCGTAGTTCCAGTGGTGGCTGCTGATCACCGCGTCGTGGAACACCGCCTGATACATGGGCAGACGATAGCGCGGATCGAATTCCACCGTGCGGTAGGGTTCCTTTACCTTGGCCGGGCTGAAGAAGAAGGCCGGTTGGGCATTGGGCCACCAGGCACCCAGGTAATAAGGGGAGGACTTATCGTGATTCATCTGCTTATCGCCCCAGCCAAATCCCCAGGTTTCCATACCGTGGGCAAACATGATGTGGCGTGCGGTCACCGCATTGCCATCTTCGGAGCCGAGCGGCAGGCGAAGGGTGTTGCTGAACCAGGCCAGCCGCGCATTGCGAGCCTGCGCCATTTGCTCGGCACCGGTCGGGTGGTTGGGCTGATAATCGTCAGAGACCATCCCGGTGCCGTCAACGTCAAGGAACAGACTGTTCAGCCCGGCCAGTCGCACCAGTTCGGTCATCCGCTGTTGAGAGTAAGGCAGTACGCAGCCTGGATTCAGGTAGTAGCCTTGTTTGCCGAAGCCGGGTTTCTTACTGCCGTCGGCACGCACGATGGCGCACTGTTCTCGCAGGGACGTCGGCAGTTGGGCGGTTAACCAGCTGTCATTGACTCCACGTGGAATGGCGGTGTCGTAAGAATCGTAGCTGGCGATCAGGTATCCCGCTTTTTTGGCGCTTTCTACCGCATGCGGATGCAGAAACTCGGCGGTCCAGTTGTCGGTACCCAACCACAGCCGAGGCAGGTCGGCCTGCTGCAGCGACTCGACCAGGGGGCTAGCCAGCCCCTGTCCCCAGCTCTCCGGCGCAGTCAGATAGGGCCCGAGTTGCCGTAGCGCCAATGCCCGGATATCCGCGGCCTGTTGGCGTTGTGCCGATAAGAAGTCGGCGTCATCCGGCGTCGCCTTGAGCGGCGTCAGTGTCACCAGCGCCTGATTAAGGGCATCAATCAGCGCTTGCTGTTGCCAGCCCTGCGGCGTTTTTTCCGCCAGCGTGCGCACGGTTTTTTGGCTATCGGCATCCATTTTCCGCCACAGAACTTCACCCTTGGGGGTGATAAGCCAGGCCAACAAACCCGGCCAATCTTTCACGTCGTTCGCCGCCAGCAGTTTGTCGCCCCACAGATAAATGTGCGTAGCGCCAATCAGCTTTTCGCCTTCCGGCGCGATGCGGATTTTATCTCGCAGGCTGCTGAACTGACCGCTTTGTTGCAGGTATTCACGGTAACGGCGCGCGCCGGACAGCGGCGTGTCTCCCACGTGCAGCAGCACCTCGAAAGCCTGCTGCTGATTAAAGCGGTTGAACTCATGACTACTGCGCATGGCGAGTCCCTTTCCTGCGCTGGCGAAGGTTACCTGGTTGCTGAATGGGGTTAGCAGCAACCAACTGTAGACCTTGCCTTGCTGTTGCTGGCTCCACAGCGGCAGTTTCAGATCCCAGTTGGTATCCAGCGGCGTCATTTCCTTGACCAGATAATTCCGCCAGACGGGATTGTCCAGCGGGATGCGGCTCCCTTCGCCAATCGGCAGCAGCAGGGTCGTTGCCTGCGGCGGCAGCCTGAACCAGTTCAGGGTTTGTGCCCGCTTGCTGCTGAAACTCAAACGCAGATCGGCACCCTCCAATCTGGCGGTAACCTGCATGGCGCTGTTGGGCCATTGCCAGCTTGCCTGCGTCGATGTGCTTTGCAGTTCAGTCACGGTTTGCCCAGCCAGTGCCTGGTTAACCTGGTTTTTTCCCGCAACGATTTGCAGCGTGGCAGGATCGATATCGAAACGCGTTTCGCCCTGTTGCAAGAGCAGGGCCTGAGCGGGAAAACCGGCAAGCAGGGCGAGGCTGATGGAAAGGCGAAGCAGGTTCATTGAATGCGTGTCCTTGAGGATGATTGTCCTGTTGAAGCTCAAGCTTATCGGTAATTAGCCAATTGCCCAATGCCAATAAGTTATAATCGTGTGACTCATCAAATATTGGGGTTATTGAGTTTAATTTCCGTTTAATAAATTCGCCTTTACATCGTCACTCTGCGTCACTATACTCAGCCAAAATTTCAAAGAGGAAACACAATTGGACAGTTTTAGTTGCAGTGATATAAATAAGGCAAGCTGACCAATCCTCTTCTGATTTGTTGCTTGCCGAAAACGGCGGGCAGCACCCCTCTCTGGTTATTCCGAGCTGTGCAAACCCGAATCTGACTGTTGTTCCTGAGGCTAAATGGCATCGGGTGAATTGATTTGGACGTAATTATGGTTATTTGCAGCCACAGCCTATTCCCTCCTGGCACTTATACGCTCAATCGCTGATTTATTATCGGCGCGGTTTCGCGTGTGCTAAAAAGCACATGATTTTATCTCCTGTGGTTATTTAAGGGGAAAGTCATGGCTATGACTCCTTTTGTTTTAAATTTATTACTGGCGATGAGCCTGGGCGCCGTTATTGGCGCAGAACGGCAATGGCGCCAGCGTATGGCCGGCCTGCGTACCAATGCACTGGTGGCGACCGGGGCGGCGGTATTTATCCTCAGCTCCATGTCTACCGACCCTTCCAGCGCCGGCCGGGTTGCGGCACAAATTGTCTCTGGCATCGGCTTTTTGGGGGCCGGGGTGATCATGCGTGAAGGCCTGAATATCCGCGGCCTTAATACGGCGGCCACGCTCTGGTGCTCAGCCGCAATAGGCGTGCTGTGCGGCCTGGGGCAGTATTGGAACGCGGTGCTGGCGACGCTGGTGATCCTGTGCGCCAATATTCTGCTGCGCGAAGCGGCGCAGCGCATCAATCTGCAGCCGCAACAACAGGCGACCGATCTGGAGGTGTGCTACCGCATACAGGTCACCTGCGGCGAGCAGGATGAAATACTGGTACGCACCCTGATATTACAGGCGCTAAATGGCGTGGCATTAAGATTACAATCATTGCGCAGTGCCGATATTGCTATTTCCGGCCAGCTGGAGGTTTGCGCGGAAATAACCGCTAACCCTTCGGTGCAAAAAGAGATTGAGGGTATTGTCTGTCGCGTCAGTCTGGAAAAAAGCGTCAGTGCTGTACGTTGGCGTATCGCTTCTGAATTACCTGTCTAATAAGTCATTAATGTTTCACTGTACTCAGTGATAAGGAGGCGTCATGGACGGTGACCCCGAAAGCTTAATTATTCAGCGTGCACGACGCGGCAATAGTTCGCGTTAATCACGCCAATTAAATAAATTCCATTCTGTGCTTATTCACCTGTTAATCAGGCGGGGTATCCCTGTGCGCAGAGTAAGATAAGAGAATTGCATTATGACCTATATTAATGAAACCGTACGTCGCCGGGATAAAAAATCGACGCCATACGCCATCGCACAAGAGGCGAAAAACAGCGTTGACCAGACGCTGGCAAATTTAAAATGCAACCGTAATGGATTAACCCAGGAGGATGTTGATGAACGCCTGACGCAGTTTGGTATTAATCAGGTAGCTCATGAGAAGGCTCCGCACGCGTTGGTGCAGTTGTTCAGCGCCTTTAATAACCCGTTTATCTATGTACTGATGGTGCTGGCTGCGATCAGTTTCTTTACCGATTACTGGCTGCCTGCCCGGCGCGGTGAAGAAACCGATCTCACCGGTGTCATCATCATTCTGGTGATGGTGTCACTCAGCGGGCTACTGCGCTTCTGGCAGGAATACCGCACCAACAAGGCGGCGGAGACGCTGAAGTCGATGGTGCGAACCACCGCAACGGTAATGCGCCGCAGCAGCTACAGCGCACATCCGCTGACGCTGGAGGTCCCGATCCGCGAACTGGTGCCGGGCGATATTATTCAGCTCTCTGCCGGGGATATGGTACCGGCGGACGTTCGCCTGCTGGCGTCGCGCGATCTGTTTATCAGCCAGGCCATTCTGACCGGCGAGGCGATCCCGATTGAGAAATACGACGTTATGGGCAACGTCAGCCAAAAATCGAGTGAGGACGAAGTCTCCAGCGAACATGCGCTGTTGGAGCTGTCGAACATCTGCCTGATGGGCACTAACGTCGCCAGTGGTACCGCCACGGCAGTGGTGGTGGCAACCGGCGGACGCACCTATTTCGGGTCGCTGGCGAAGTCGATTGTCGGCACCCGTTCGCAAACCGCGTTTGATCGCGGGGTTAACAGCGTCAGTTGGCTGCTGATCCGCTTTATGTTGGTGATGGTACCCATTGTGTTGCTGATCAACGGGTTCACCAAAGGCGACTGGAGCGAAGCCGCGCTGTTTGCCCTGGCGGTGGCGGTTGGGTTGACGCCAGAAATGCTGCCGATGATCGTCAGTTCCAACCTGGCGAAGGGCGCTATCGCCATGTCGCGACGCAAAGTGGTGGTCAAGCGTTTGAACGCCATTCAGAACTTTGGCGCGATGGACGTGTTGTGCACCGACAAAACCGGCACCCTGACGCAGGATCGCATCATCCTTGAGCACCATCTGGATGCCAGCGGGACCAAAGACAATGAGGTGCTGCACCTGGCCTGGTTGAACAGCTTCCACCAGAGCGGAATGAAAAACCTGATGGACCAGGCGGTGATCCGGTTTGGTCGCGGCAAGCCGGGCATCGAGGCGTTGGGCCGCTACAGCAAGGTCGATGAGCTGCCCTTTGATTTTATACGCCGCCGTTTATCGATCGTGGTGGCGGATGAAAATGGCCAACAACGCCTGATTTGCAAAGGGGCGGTGGAGGAAATGCTCGAAATTGCCACCCATGTGCGCGACGGGCAGCAGATTTTACCGCTGGATCAGGCTCGGCGTGAGGCGTTGCAGGCGCTTGCCGCTCAATATAACGAAGAGGGATTCCGCGTGCTGGTACTGGCAACGCGAGATCTGGGCGAACAGAAAAATGCTCTGCCGCTGAGTATTATCGATGAACGCGATATGGTGATCCAGGGCGTTCTGACCTTCCTCGATCCACCGAAGGAGAGCGCACAGGAAGCGATCGCCGCCCTGCAGGAAAACGGCGTAGCGATTAAGGTTTTGACCGGTGATAACCCGGTGATCACCTGCAAAATCTGCCGCGATGTTGGCCTGGAGCCGGGTGAACCGCTTTCCGGTCCGCAAATTGAACAGATGGACGACGCCACGCTGGCGCAAGAAGTGGAACAGCGCACGGTCTTCACCAAACTGACGCCGCTGCAGAAGTCGCGAGTGTTGAAAATGCTGCAGGCGAATGGCCATACCGTCGGGTTCCTCGGCGACGGCATAAACGATGCGCCGGCGCTGCGCGATGCCGACGTGGGCATTTCGGTCGACACCGGTACGGACATCGCCAAAGAGTCGGCAGACATCATTTTGCTGGAAAAAAATTTGATGGTGCTGGAAGAGGGGGTGATCAAGGGACGGGAGACTTTCGGCAATATCATCAAGTACCTGAACATGACCGCCAGCTCCAACTTCGGCAACGTGTTTTCGGTGCTGGTGGCCAGCGCCTTTATTCCGTTCTTGCCGATGCTGGCGATCCACCTGCTGATCCAGAACCTGATGTACGATATCTCTCAGCTGTCGCTGCCGTGGGACAAGATGGACAAAGAGTTCCTGCGCAAGCCGCGCAAGTGGGATGCGAAAAACATTGGCCGCTTTATGCTGTGGATTGGGCCAACGTCGTCCATCTTTGATATCACTACCTATGCGCTGATGTGGTTTGTTTTCGCCGCCAACAGCGTAGAGCATCAGGCGTTGTTCCAGTCCGGCTGGTTTATTGAAGGCTTGCTGTCGCAAACCCTGGTGGTTCACATGCTGCGCACCCAGAAGATCCCGTTTATTCAGAGCACCGCCGCGCTGCCGGTGTTGCTGACCACGGCGCTGGTGATGGGGCTGGGTATCTACCTGCCGTTCTCGCCGCTGGGCGCACTGGTCGGGTTGCAGCCGCTGCCGTGGGAATACTTCCCGTGGCTGGCAGGTACCTTGGTCAGCTACTGCGTGGTGGCGCAGCTGATGAAGCGTTTCTATATTCGCCGCTTCGGTGAGTGGTTGTAATAAGTGCCGGCTGTAGGGGCGAAATATTATCCGCCTCTACAGCATTTTTTTCACCAGCAGACCCAGCATGATGGTCAGGGTAAAGGAAAACAGCGTACCCAGTAGCACATACTCGGTACGCATTTTGTCATCGCTCTGGCGCATATCGCCAAAGCGAAAGATTGACTTGGCCGCCAGCAAAAAACCGACCGCCGGGATTTGGCCGATCAGCACAAAGGTCAGGATCAGCGTTCTTTCCAGATAGCCAATTTGCTTGCCCGCACGTAATAACGAGTCGTTATCGGCTTTGGCTGAAGGAGGCATCTGCGGTGCCCAGTGAGCCAAAAGCTGGCCGATAAGCACGCCCATCGGCATGTAAATCACCAAATACGTCACCACAACCAGCCCAGCCTGCCAACCGGCAATGGCCGCTCCCAGCGCGCTAAGCAGGCCATGGGCATTGGGCGTCAGCGACAGCCACAGCAGTGCAATCACCGTAAGATGCAGGCCTTGATCGAGCAGAAAACCGCCCGCTTGACTGATGCGCGTCAATAACGTGACCTTCAACAGGTCAATCAGCCAGTGGCTGATGGCGATAACCAGCAGGGCGGTCAGCACCTGGCCGGAAGAGGGTCCGCCATGCAGCAACGCAAAACCGGCCACCACCCAGGCGGCCAGCACGCCGTGCAGTAAGGCATGCAGCAACAGGAAACGGGAACGTGCGCGGTGACGAGCCTTATCCTCGACCCAACTGCGCGGCTGCAGCGGGAAGTCGGCAAGCAGGTGAACCACCAGCAACCAGGTCAGCAACGGCGCGTAGCTCAAATCCATATTCAGGTGATCCTGTTAATCGCGTGAATAAATCGCATCATTTCCTCGTAGGCCGCGCGTTTCAGCGTAGCAGAAACGGTGGAGGCGGCCTTTTGCAGCTTTTCCGCTACCTCTTGGCTGGTGTCGGCGAAGAAACGTGCCTGGACGACCTGCGCTTCGGTCTGTGAAAGGCGGCTAATCACATGATCTAACATCGGCAATAGATCGCTGACAATGGCATTTGTCTGCTCATTGTCATTTTTCAGAGCCAGTCGGCAATTTTTCATCAAAGCGTCCAGGGCCTGGCCAGAATTCACAAAGGCGCTGCCATAACCGGCGGTTTGTCCCTGGTCGCTGCCGAGGCCAACGGCGATGCGGGCATCCCAATGGCGTGAGTCCATCGCTCTAAGCGCAATACGGATATACACCGCCAGCAGCAAACCGGATTGCGGTTCGGCCACCGCTTGAAAAGCATCGCCACGGAAAATCTCGAATCGCTCAATAAGCGTAGCCCGTTGCAATTGACTCAGCAGGGCATTTAACCCGGTAATGTAGTGAGTGGTGTCTAATTGCCGTGAATTGACCAGATCGCCGGTGATCACGCTAACTTGTGCTGGCATCTCTTTTTCTACTCTGAAGCGGGAGTTATCGGTAAATTTCGCACCTCAAGGCGAATATGTCAATAATTCGTATCTGAGTGCGAATATGATAAATATTCGTCTCTCAAGGCGAAATCAACTCCGCCGCTGAATAGGCTCAAGCATCAGCTTAAGCAGCGATTTCTCCATCCGGGCGACATAGACGCCCAGCAGGATCAGCCCCACGCCCAAGATCTGCGCGCTGATGGTATCGCCACTGTCGCGCAGGCGGTCGATAACCACACCTGCCAGCATTTGGCCACTGATAATCAGTAGTGCGGCGCGCAGGGTGCCGAGACGCGGCAGAACATAGCTATTCAGCGCGACAAACAACGCCCCGATGACACCGCCAAGGTAGGCACCCCACGGGGCCTGGCCGAAGGTTGCACCGTTGACGCTGCCGGTTGCCACCAGCAGCAGGCTGAGGAACAAAAAACCGACGATATGATTGCAAAGTGAGGCATGAAAAGCGCCACGATCCAGCGCCAGACGCCCGTTGATTGCGCGGCTGAGGCCGATACAGACGCCGTTGAGTAGAGCAAGGACTATCAGGGTAAACATGGGCGTTACCTCAGGAAAATGAGCAGAGCGCAGCCGCAGAGGATCAGCAGCGTGGCGACGATATCGTTGAGACTCAAACGGCGTTTAAGCGAGCCAAACCAGCCGCAGCTGTCGGCGAGCATGCCGAACAAAACCTGACCGGTGAGCATCAGCGCCAGGCTGCCGGAAAGGGCCAGCGGGCTGTTGACCGTAATGGCGGCCAGCACCACCGTCAGCGCGCCGGGCAGACCGCCCAAATAAGCCCAGCGAGGCGGCCTGGCCGATGAGGGCGCGCGGCGCGGGGAACGACGGTTCAGCAGGAGCAGCAGCAACCAGGCGGTGATGGCGCCCATACCGTGAGCCAACCACGAGGCCAGCAAGGGGGAGTTATAGCTGGCCAGCAGGCTGTTGATGGCAATCATCAGGGCCAATAGGGCACCGGCGCCCAGCGCCAGCAGAGGATCGGAAAAACGTTCACGCATCAGGGTTTCAACTTCAAAATTAATTTGAAGAGCAGCCTATATTGTTTTTGTTTAAAGCTTAATCCACTAAAATGGAAAATCATTGTTGAGAAAAAGTTGACTGATAATGAACGATCGCTTTGCAGCAATCCCGGTATTTGTGGCGGTGGTGGAATGCGAAAGCTTTTCTGCCGCCGCCGAGCGACTGGGCATCACCAAATCGGCAGTAAGCAAACGCATCACCCAGCTGGAACGCTCGCTGGGCGTGCAATTATTGCAGCGAACCACCCGCAGTTTGAGCCTGACCGAGGCCGGTGAGCAGTATTTTGGCTATGCACGCAATGCCTGTGCCGTAGCGCAAGAGGGAGAGGATGCGGTCACCCGTTTGCAGGGGCAGCCGCAGGGCTGCCTGAGGATCAGCGTACCCATGGTGTTTGGTCGTTTGCATATTGCCCCGTTGATCCCCCGTTTCCTGGCAGCTTATCCGGCGGTGGAGATCAATATGATGATGGACGACCAACTGGTCGATTTGGTCGAAGGGGGCTATGACCTGGCGATCCGCATCGGTCGACTGGCCGACTCGAGCCTGATAGCCCGGCGTATTGCGCCGTGCAACAGCGTCTTGTGCGCAGCGCCGTCTTATCTGGCGCGCTGTGGAACACCGACGGACATGGACCAATTAGCGAAGCATAACTGTTTGTTTTACAGCTATTTCCGCGGGGGGAGCGAATGGCAGTTCGACGGGCCTGCGGGGGCTGTACGTTTCCAACCCAGAGGCAATTACCAGGTGAACAACAGCGAGGCGTTGCGTGAAGCGTTGATCGCCGGTTTGGGGATTTGTCAGATGCCGACTTTCATCGTTGGAGACGATATTGCGCAGGGGCGACTGCTTGAGTTGATGCCGGACTATCGGCTGCCCGAGCATGCCATTTATGCCGTCTATCCACAGCGCAAATACTTACCGGCTAAGGTATCGGCCTTTGTCGATTTTCTGCTGGCTCAGCTCGGAGGAGAGCGGCCTTATTGGGATACCCCGGATCGGTGATAACACCCCGTCGCCATTCGACCGGGAATACGCGTGCCTATAGGTACGCCACCGGCGAAGGGAGATTAAGGTGCGGGGTGTTAGAAACTTTTCACCAGCACTTCGCGCGGCTGTTCGTTGCCGTGCTTCAACAGATAGTCGAAAGATTTCTCGCTACTTTTCAGCTGCTGCAGAAATTCCTGCGGTGACAGGTCGTGTTTTTTGCCGCTCATATAAGCCAGCGCCAGTTCTTTTGCCTGATAACGTGAGAAGTTGTACATAAGAGCCCTCTAAACGGTGGATTTCACGCTAGAGATTGTAACGAAAGAGCACATAATGAACAGTCGCTTTGGCGTATGGAATCAATAGCTGAAACTTAACTCAGGCTGAGTGAGCGTTTTCACCGGGCCATCGCGAAAGTGAGCCATTCTGCGCAATCTTCATAAACCTTAATATTCACTAATTCATATATGTTTCTTGGCGTTTTTTCTCCTTCGGCTTATGATGGCGGTTATCGTAAAAGGAGGATCCCCATGACATCACTGACGCCACTGGCATTGTTTAAAAATCTGTCGGAGGAAACTCGCCTCACGCTGGTGCTTTTGCTGCGCCAGGCGGGTGAGCTGTGCGTGTGCGAATTGGTCAGCGCATTGGAGGAATCGCAACCCAAAGTTTCTCGTCACCTCGCGATGTTACGTGAAAGTGGTCTGCTGATCGATCGTCGCGAGGGCAAGTGGATTTACTACCGCCTGTCGCCGCATATGCCGGCCTGGGCGGCGGCAATCATCGAACAGGCTTATCTTAGCCGGCAACAGCAGGTGACCGAGCTGGCGCAGCGCGCGTTAGGGGCGGTCTGCCGGTAACGCTAAAAAATTTAAATAAATATATTCGAAATAACATATATGTTTGATGTGAGAGACTAAGGAGTTGTGATGGTGTTGGCAGGGGCAATATTTATCCTGACGATCGTTTTGGTGATCTGGCAGCCGAAAGGCTTGGGCATAGGTTGGAGTGCCTGTTTCGGCGCGCTGTTGGCATTGCTGACCGGAGTGGTACAGGTCGGCGATATTCCGCTGGTCTGGCAGATCGTCTGGAACGCCACCGCGACCTTTATCGCGGTGATCATTATCAGCCTGCTGCTGGACGAGTCCGGCTTCTTTGAATGGGCAGCGCTGCATGTTGCGCGCTGGGGCAAGGGCAAAGGGCGCTGGTTGTTCACCTATATTGTGCTGCTGGGCGCCGCGGTGGCGGCGTTGTTTGCCAATGACGGGGCGGCGCTGATCCTGACGCCGATAGTGATTGCGATGCTGCTGGCGTTGGGGTTCAGTTCAGGGGCAACGCTGGCCTTCGTGATGGCGGCGGGATTTATCGCCGATACCGCCAGCCTGCCGCTGGTGGTGTCCAATTTGGTGAATATCGTCTCCGCTGATTTCTTTCAACTGGGTTTCACGCAGTATGCGGCGGTGATGGTGCCGGTGAACCTTGCCGCCATTGTCGCCACGCTGGTGATGTTGCACCTGTTCTTTCGCAAGGACATTCCGCGCAGCTATGACCTGAGGTTGCTGCGGCCACCGCGTGAGGCCATTCGCGATTTGCCGACGTTTAGAGCCGGTTGGGGCGTATTGGCGCTGCTGCTGGTGGGGTTTTTTGGGCTTGAGCCGCTGGGCGTGCCGGTTAGCCTGGTCGCCGCCGTTGGGGCGTTGATCCTGCTGCTGGTGGCGAAAAAGGGGCAGGCCATCGACACTGCTAAAGTGTTGCGGGGCGCCCCCTGGCAGATCGTGGTCTTCTCTCTCGGGATGTATCTGGTGGTCTACGGGCTGCGTAATGCAGGGCTGACCGATACCCTGGCCGGTGTGCTTGATTTTTTGGCCGAACGCGGAATTTGGGCAGCTACGCTGGGCACCGGTTTCCTGACGGCATTTTTGTCCTCGGTGATGAACAACATGCCGACGGTGTTGGTGGGGGCCTTGTCGATTGACGGCAGCAATGCCGAAGGCGTAATTAAACAGGCAATGATTTATGCCAATGTCATAGGCAGCGATCTTGGGCCGAAAATTACGCCGATCGGTAGCCTGGCCACGCTGCTGTGGCTGCACGTATTGTCGAAGAAAAGCATCGTCATAAGCTGGGGATACTATTTCCGGGTCGGGGTAGTGATGACCCTGCCGGTGCTGTTGGTTGCGCTGACCGCCCTGGCCCTGCGCCTGTCGCTTTAGCCATAACTCAGAGAGAACGCCATGAGTAACATCAAGATTTACCACAACCCGGCTTGCGGCACATCGCGCAATACGTTGGCACTGATCCGCAACAGTGGTGTGGAACCGACGGTGATTTTGTATCTGGAGACACCGCCCGACCGCGAGCAATTGATCGGGCTGATTGCCGATATGGGAATATCTGCGCGAGCCTTACTGCGTAAAAACGTCGAGCCTTATGAATCGTTGGGGCTGGCAGATGCAGGCTGGAGTGACGAACAATTGATCGACTTTATGTTGCAACAGCCGATATTGATTAATCGACCTATTGTGGTGACACCCTTGGGCACCCGTCTGTGTCGACCGTCGGAAGCCGTGCTGGATATCCTGCCGGATCCGCAGCAGGGCTCTTTCACCAAGGAAGACGGTGCACCAGTGATCGATGCGCAAGGGCGGCGAATAGCCGACCAATAACCGACTTAGCCGGCCGAACGTTCCTCAGTCAGGAATTCGATCACGCTGTGGCTGAACAGTTGCGGACAGGCGAGGTTGGAGATATGCGAAGCCGGCAGCCGCTGCAGTTCCGCGTGCGGGGCGTTGGCCACCAGAAACTCGGCGTCCGCGACGGTGGTTACCGGATCAGCGTCTCCGGCGATCACCCGCATCGGCCGGCTCATGGAAACCACGTCGGCGCGTAAATCCGCCACTGACAAGGCATCGCAGCAGGCGGCGTATCCCTCGGGGTTACCGGCCGCCAGAGCGGCGACCAGGGAGGCAACCTGCTCAGGATGATTTTGCAGAAAGGCTTCAGTGAACCAGCGGGCGGGGGAGGCGGCGGCAATCGAAGACAACCCTTGGCTACGCACCTGCTGCGCTCGCTGTTGCCAGCCTTCGGCATTACCGATGCGTGCGGCGGTATTGGCGACCACCATCCGCGTGATGCGCTGCGGGTGGTAACGGTTAAGCCACAGACCGGTCAGGCCGCCCATTGAAATGCCGCAGAAATGGGCGCTGGGTACGTCCAGATAATCGAGCAGGGCGATCACGTCCTGGCCGAGATCCTCAAGCCGTAACCGTGGGGTAGACAGCGGCGTGGCACCGTGTCCGCGTTGGTTATAACGCAATACCCGAAAGTGTTCGCTCAGTGCCAACAGCTGCGGTTGCCACAGATCGAAGGTGGTGCCCAGTGAGTTGGACAGTACCAACAGCGGCGCAGCCGCGCGGCCATCAAGACGATAGTCGATATCCATCCTTGTCCCCTTTTCACACCCGCTCGATAATCAGCGCAATACCCTGGCCGACGCCGATACACATGGTGCATAGGCCATAACGCCCACGCGTGTTCTGCAATTGCCAGGCCGCGTTCATCACCAGCCTGCCACCGGAGGCGCCCAGCGGGTGACCGAGAGCGATGGCGCCGCCGTTAGGGTTGACCTGTGCGGCATCGTCGGGGAGTCCCAGCTCACGGGTCACCGCCAGCGCCTGCGCCGCAAAGGCCTCATTAAGCTCGATCACGTCCATCTGATCCAGGCTTAAACCGGAAATTTTCAGCACCTTGCGAACCGCTTGCGCCGGGGCAAAGCCCATGATCGACGGCTCAATACCGGTAACGGCGCTGGCAACAATGCGCGCCATGGGCTGCAGGCCGTGGCGGGACAGCCCGGATTCGCCGGCCAGCAGCAGCGCACAGGCGCCGTCGTTTAGCCCGGAGGCATTGCCTGCGGTGACGGTACCCTGCGGATCCACTACCGGTTTCAGTTTCGCCAATGCCTCCATCGTGGTAGCGCGAGGATGTTCGTCTTGCGTGAACAGCTGCGGCTCGCCTTTTTTCTGTGCGATGCTGACATCAATCAGTTGGTCGGCAAAAAAGCCGCTTTCCTGAGCGGCGGCGGTACGCAGTTGGCTGCGCAGGGCGAAAGCATCCTGATCCTGACGGGAAATATTGAACTTCAGGGCGACGTTTTCGGCGGTTTGCGGCATCGAATCCACACCGTACAGCGTTTTCATCTGCGGATTGATAAACCGCCAGCCCATGGTGGTGTCTTCCAGTTTCATCGCCCGGCTGAAAGCGCTTTCCGCCTTGCCCATGACGAAGGGCGCGCGGGACATGCTCTCTACGCCACCGGCAATCATCAGTTCGCTTTCACCTGTTTTTATCGCGCGCGCCGCCATCGCTACCGCATCCAGGCTGGAGCCACACAGGCGATTAAGGGTGCAGCCGGGGATTTGTAGCGGCAGGCCTGCCAGCAGTAACGCCATGCGCGCCACGTTACGGTTGTCTTCGCCAGCCTGATTGGCACAGCCAAGCAGCACATCATCCACTGCGGCCCAGTCCAGCTGCGGGTGTCGAACCTGCAGCGCTTTCAGCGGCAGAGCGGCCAAATCGTCGGCGCGAACGGTTGCCAGGCTCCCGTTCAATCGGCCAAAAGGCGTGCGGACGGCGTCACACAGATAGGCTGGATTCATGGGGATGTTCTCCGTGCTGAAGGGCAAAGGTCAATTCGACCGGGGTGACTTCCTGCAGCTGTTCCGGGGTCAGACCGCCGAATATTTCGCGGACCACCAGGCCTTGCGGGGTCACGTCCATCACCGCCAGATCGCTGTAGATGCGATCGATGCAGCCGACGCCGGTCAATGGATAAGTGCAGTGGCGGACAATTTTGCATTCCCCTTTTTTGGTCAGGTGCTCGGTCATCACAAACACCTGGCGGGCGCCAATGGCCAAATCCATCGCGCCGCCTACCGCCGGAATGGCTCCTGGGGCACCGGTGCTCCAGTTAGCCAGATCGCCCCGTTCGGAAACCTGATAGGCACCGAGCACACAGATATCCAGGTGGCCACCTCGCATCATGGCGAAGGAGTCGCCGTGATGGAAAAAACAGCCGCCCTTGAGCAGGGTGACCGGCTGCTTGCCGGCATTGATCAGTTCGGGATCCTCCTGGCCCGCCGCCGGTGCCGGGCCCATGCCGAGAATACCGTTCTCGCTGTGCAGAAAAATCTCTTTATCCGCCGGCAGGTAGTTGGCGATCTGCGTGGGAATGCCAATGCCCAGATTGACGTAGGCGCCTTCCGGGATATCGCGTGCAATGCGTTCTGCCAACTGTTGATGAGTAAGTTTGGTCATGGAGAGCCCTTAAGCCGAAAGCTGCGCAGGATGGTCAGGCGTGGTCACCAGGCGCTGTACGAAGATCCCTGGCGTAATGATGTTTTCAGGATCCAGTTCGCCCAGCGGCACCATGCGATTAACTTCAGCAATGGTGCAGGTGGCGGCCATGGCCATGATCGGCCCAAAGTTGCGCCCGGTTTTGTTATACCGCAGGTTGCCCCAGCGATCGGCCTGTTCGGCCTTGATCAGGGCGAAGTCCGCCCTCAACGGCAGTTCGAACACGTAGTGCCTGCCGTCGATCTCGCGGGTTTCTTTGCCCTGCGCCAACTCGGTGCCGTATCCGGTGGGTGTGTAAAACCCACCGAGCCCGGAACCGGCAGCCTGGATACGGGCCGCCAGATTACCCTGTGGGATCAGTTCCAGCTCCAGTTCGCCGCGGCGGTAAAGGTCGTCAAATACCCAGGAATCCGACTGACGCGGGAATGAACAAATGACCTTGCGTACACAACCGGCCTTCAGCAGCGCGGCCAGGCCAAAGTCGCCATTGCCGGCGTTGTTGCTGATCAACGTCAGCTCGCGTGGGCAGCGCCGAATCAGTGCATCCAGTAGCGCATAAGGCTGACCGGCGGGGCCAAAACCGCCGACCATAATGGTCGAGCCGTCGGGGATATCGGCGACGGCGGCGTCTACGGACGCCACGCTTTTATCGATCATCTGCTCTCCTGAGTACGCTAAGAGTCTCTCAGCGTGACGCTGGTGGGTCTGGATCCACCTTAAGCGAGGAAAAATGCAGCGACAAGTGCGAATATCAGCTGTTTGTGCGATTATCGAAGCGATGGTAATTTGCCTGTCAATTCTGTGACGCAGATAACTAAATCGCTATTGGATGCCAGACAAAGCAGCATCGCGGCGCCACAGGCTTATAATGCCAAAGTTTATTGAATCGGAGGTCCGGATGGGCGATGAGTCGGAATTTGGCGCTGGAGAACTGCGCCGGCTGCAGGAAATCGGGGATTTAAGTAACGATCAGTATAAAGGCGATCCCAATTTTATGGCGTCGCTGGCCAGGGGGTTAGAGGTGTTGCAGGCCTTCCAGCCGCAATATTCGCAAATGTCGGTTTCTGAAATCAGCCACATTACCGGTATTCCCCGTGCGGCGGTGCGCCGCTGCCTTTACACTCTGCGCGCCCTCGGCTTTGTCCATTGCCCCGACGGTCGGCATTACCGGCTGTTGCCGCGGGTTCTGACTATCGGTCACGCCTATCTTTCCTCATCCGAATTGGCGAAAGCGGCACAAAACTCGCTGGACTATCTCAGTAAACTGCTGAATGAATCCTGCTCGGTAGCGACCCTGGACGGTGACAATATTCTGTATATCGCCCGTGCTTCGGTGAAGCGCATCATGACCATCGATCTGGGACGGGGCAGCCGTTTGCCGGCCTACGCGACGTCAATGGGATTGGTTTTACTCAGCGCGCTGGACGAAGCGCAGTTGGACGATTATCTGTCGCGGGTCACCTTCGAACCGCTGACAGAGTTTACCGTGGCCAGCGCTGAGCAACTGCGTGAACAGCTGGCCAAGGTGCGTCGTCAGGGGTATGCGATTAACGATCAACAGTTAGAAATAGGCTTGCGTTCGATCGCAGTGCCGATGCATTCACGCAAGGGCGGCGTAGTGGCGGCGATGAACGTAGGGGTGAATGCCTCGCAAATTTCGTCGGCGGAATTGCGTGAGCGTGTGCTGCCGCAATTGCAGCGTACGGCAATGGAGCTGGCACTGCTGCTGTAGTCGGGAGCACTGACCCCGAGTCCGCGCTGGGATCAGTCTCCCTGCTTTTAGCGATTATTGCGGGCCGTTACGCTCAGCCAGGGCTTCCAACAGGGTTGCCGAAGGCGTAAAGAACAGGCTGCCGGTGACCGCGCGGCTGAAATCCAGCAGGCGATCGTAGTTGCCGGCCGGCCGACCTACAAACATGTTCTCCAGCATTTGCTCGATTGGCTGGGGGGAGCGGGCGTAGCCGATAAAGTAAGTGCCGAATTCGCCCATGCCGGGTTTGCCAAACGGCATGTTGTCACGCAATATTTTGACTTCATTGCCGTTTTCATCGGTCAGCGTCGTCAGGGAACTGTGGGATGACGAAGGCTTGACGTCCTCATCCAGTTCAATATTGGATTGCTTGTGGCGACCAATAATGCGCTCTTGCGTTTCGACGCTCAGTGAGTTCCAGCCTTTCATGTCGTGCAGGTATTTTTGTACCAGCACGTAGCTGCCGCCGGAAAAACCGGCGTCTTCCTCGCCAATCACCGTATAGTCGAAGGCTTCGTGTCCCTCGGGGTTTTCGGTGCCGTCGACAAAGCCAATCATTGCCCGCTGGTCGAAATAACGGAAACCGTGCACTTCCTCTATTACCGTCACGGCATCGCCAAGCTTGTTCATCAACTGTGTGGCGAGTTCGAAGCACAAATCCATCTCGTCGGCGCGAATGTGCAGCAGGATATCGCCAGGGGTCGAAACGGCAACGCGGTCGCCGGTGCCTATCTCACGAAAAGGATGAAGCAGCGCCGGGCGGGGCTGGCCGAACAACCGATCCCAGGCCGAAGAGCCAAATCCGCAGACGCAGGACAGATTGCCCGCTGGGGATCTTTTACCGACGGAACGAATTACGCCGCTGATATCCGCGCACCAGCCACGCACCGCAGCGAGCTGCGCAGGGTTGGCGGATAAAGTCGCGACCAAAAAAATGGCGTGGCGTGTAACGGGGCTGAAGACAGCCTGGGGGTGTTGATTTTGGGTAGTCATAGCATCCAGTGCCGAGGGGAGTCAGAGCTTAAAACTAATCTATTTTAGCGGTCACGCCAACTGATTAACCCCAGTTGACGTGTGGAGTCGCAGAACGACGATGGCGAATAAAAAAATCGCTATCGGCGCAGGTAAGATTACGCCAGGCAAGCGTCAGGCAGAAGTCCCTCTGCCGTTAAGGCGTTCAATTCCTTCAGCAAGCTGAAAGTCAGTTTCATGTGTTTACGATCTATCGGGCTGCCATTTTGGCGCGCGTGGCGCAAAACAGCGGTGAACTGGAACTGTTACCGTCGCATTTTAATCTGCCGACGAGGGCCTTATCGGTAGACATTCATGACCCGGCACTGCCGAAGAGGATTATTCAGGACACTAGTAGGGAATAAGGCGGCAGGGGAATCACTGCCGCCTCGCATTAATGAAGAAGAACATTGTGGTAAAGAACAGAAAGATCAGCTTCCCCTGAGTGGTCTGCCGAAAATGAATTTAATTATTAAGTAAATAAACCTTACCAAGGCCACACCGCAGCCAATTGATACTAACAGGACGGAAATTCCCCTCGGCGCGGGATACCATGTTGAAAAGCCTACTCCGGCCCCGCTTAGCAAGGAAGAAGATAAAAATATACCCATGACAACTGATATTATTTTTAGCGCTTTATTATTCATGTGATCACCTGAGAACGGCGAAAGGTCAGCCCGTTGTTATTTTCGTTAAGATTAATGCTTACCAGGAACACTTGCCGCCGGCACTTGACCCGCATTTATTCCCGCCTTTCCCCATGCCTACGTTACCGCCGCCCCTGCTGGCATCTTTAAAACAGCCGCCGGTCACCGCACCGCCAACCAACCCCATCGCCGCCCCGGGTAATCCGCCGAATGCCCCTAAGGCCGCGCCGGCCACCATGCCATTGATGCAGTCTTCCGAGGTGTTTTTAGCATAGTAATCGCCAGAACGTCCCTGCTTACCACCGTTGTTTTTCCCTTTATTCCTGCGGCTATTATCCGCACGGTCGCCGCCATTGTTGCCGCGACCGCCGGCGATAGTCTCTAATAGCGCAGAATCAATTGTTTTCATAACTCACTCCTTTTTAATTTATGATTTTTTATTATATCTTTCCTTGAGGAACGATTAATTATTAACTCAATTCATTTGTCATATCAACCGTTATTTCATTCTTGGGTTGCGGTGGCGTTATAAATTAATGATTATATTAACCTGAAAAATTAAATAAGGTGACTAAATTAAACCGATATTAATAACCACTATTTTTATGGCAGGGTTAATCTTTTAATTCGGGCGGCATCGCCGCCCGAAGGGGGATCAGGAGTCTCAACCAAAGGGGGCATCAATAGATTTCGCCGGCGCGGTAAACCAGCGCGCTCCGTCTTTGGTGACGTAGAAATGATCCTCAAGGCGAATGCCGAACTCGCCCGGTAGGCATAGCATGGGTTCGATGCTGGCGCACATGCCCACGTCGAGCGGCTCCTGCTGCTTGCGGATCAGATACGGCTCTTCATGAATGTCCAGCCCGATACCGTGCCCGGTGCGGTGCGGCAGCCCCGGCAGCTGATAATCCGGCCCAAAACCATGAGAAACCAGCGCTTCGCGCGCGGCGTCATCCACTTTATGGCAGGGCACGCCGGGCGCGATTACAGCAAATGCCGCAGCCTGCGCATCATGTTCAGCCTGCCAGGCAAAGCGTTGGCGCGGGTTGGCTTCGCCGTAGACATAAGTTCGGGTGATATCGGACAGGTAGCCCTTGTAGCGACAGCCGGTATCCAGCAGCACGACATCGTTATGTTGCAGCGGGTTGGGGGCTTTAACGCCATGAGGAAACGCGCTATCGGATCCGAACAGTGCAATGCAGAAGTAAGAACCGGTGGTGCCCATTTTGCGATGGGCCTGATCGACAAACTCGACCAGCTCTCTGGCGGTGATCCCTGGGCGCAATATGCTTGCCGCCGCCTGTTGGACCCGCAGGGTAATGTTATTCGCGGTTTGCATCAGCGCAATTTCGGCCGCCGATTTGCGGCTGCGGCAGTACCCGGTGATCGGCAGGGCGCTGACCAACTTTATTTCACCGGCATGCTGTTGCAGGCCGAGGAACAGCGTGACCGACGCGGTTTCGCAAATGGCCACTTTGAGTTGGCGGCCCGAACCCGTCAGCCCACGCGCGGCCAGTACGGTGAAGAACAACCGATAGGGATCTTCTTCCTCATGCCAGCTAAATATCTCCCCCTCAATCACCTGCGCGTCCTTGAACGTGCCGATCTCAAACCAGGGCGCAATATAGGCGATTTCCCCCTCGGCCGGGATCACCGCGCCCACCATACGTTCGCTGGGCGACCAGGCGGTACCGGTAAAATAGAGCAGGTTGCTGCCGGCATTGAGGTAGCAGGCGTCAATGCCGTTGTCGCGCATCAGGCGCTGCGCGTGCTGAATGCGTTGCCGGTATTCCACCGCGGCGATTTCAGGCGGGTTGTCCGTGAGCGGTTGCAGCTGTTCCAGGGCCTGTTGTGGCGTACTACCGCCAATGCCTGTAGCCATGTGTTCTCCTCGCGTGATGTTAATGTCAGGGCCAATGTCCCCGCGCGTCAAACTTTCATCATAAATAAAGCGCGGCAGGAATACTTGGCTCCAATAGGGAGTAAAAATGACGATTACGGCACAGTTTCTGTTTTCTGCGCCGCTATAGCGTCAGAGGGCCCTGAGAGTTTGGTTCAAAGGGCGTCATTCGCAGACTGAAAATTATTATTTTCACCATAATTAACACTTAACTCACTGTAATTAAATATGAATGCAATAACGCATCAATGTGATGCAAAAACGCTCTTGTAAATAATGATTAGCGTTGCTAATTCTTAATGCCCATGCATTAAAATTGTTTATGATAAATTTCGGGGACTTTTTAAGATGGCGAATTAATAATTATTAACCAAGATGATTTCAACGCGAACAATATTCTATGGCCTGAACTCCATTCGGGAGGGATTAATGCCTGAGTGCGTTACCTTCGTTTTATTGTTGCGCATAAATAAATAGTTAAGTTATTTATTTCATTGAGTGTGCCCGATCAAATAAATGAGTGGGTATGTTCGATTGATATATTCATTCGTTCTTTTAGCGAATATCTATTGAGAGCACCTTATGGAAACAGAGGCCGTTGAGTCCAAGTTCAGTTTTGGTTCTTATACCCGATTATTGTCTGATCCCGGACATGCGACGCTTTCATTGTTTGGCCTGCTGGTCAGGTTCCCGGTGGCGATGCGGTCCATCAGTTGCATAATGTTGATTTCCGCCACTATGGGCTCGTTATGGATTGCCGGAACCGTGGCGGGAACATTAATGATTACGCAGGCGATAGCCAGCCCGGTTTTAGGCCGATTTGCCGATAAATTCAGTCAGCGAAAGGTGCTTATTATTACCTGCTGCTGCCACGTCATTGCGATCCTTTCGTTAATTGGCTTGGTGCTGCTGAATATGCACTTATGGGCAATTATGGCCGCGGCCATTGCTACCGGTTGTTCGTCGGTCCCGGTGGATGGATTTATTCGTACTCGCTGGGCCTCCATGGTGACCGATGAAGCGCTACGAACCGCGTACGCGTTAGAAACCGTGCTTGATGAGATCATTTTCTTATTGGGGCCGTTAATCGCCATTGTTTTGGCCACGGCATGGCACCCCGCAGCGGGGCTGGCGTTATGCGCCGCGCTCACCTTCAGTGGTTCTCTGGCCCTGGTGTTACATCGGCGTTCTGAGCCGGTTATTGTGCACAAGAGCGCAGAAAGCGACCGTCGGGCAATCAGCATGGTCTGGGTACGGGCGTTAATGATCTCCTATGCGGCGGTAGGCCTGTTTCTTGGCTCAATCGACGTCATGATGATCGCCTACGCCAAAGAAGTAGGCAATCCAACCCTCGCCGGCGTGCTGTTATCCATTTGCGCCGCGGGCAGCCTGGTGGGCGGCACCTGCTACGGCGCCATGAACTGGTCCTTATCGCAACCTCGCCTGCTGCTGATCACCTCCGCCACCCTGTGTGCCGGCACGCTCCCGCTGATTTTCACCAGCGTTCCCGTTGTCATGGGCATTTCCGCTTTCGTCGCCGGGCTGTCTGTGGCGCCGTTATTGATCACCTGCAGCAACCTGCTGGAGTCCTTGACGCCGAAAGGGTGTTTATCCGAAGGCTTCTCCTGGTTGTCCAGCGCCGGCTGGCTGGGCTTTTCACTGGGCGTCTCGGTGGGTGGACAGCTTTCTGATCAAAGCGGAGCGGGTCAGGTGGCCTGGGTAGCCATGGCCGCCGGAACACTCGCTTTATTATCCAGCCTGTTTAGCCAGAAATTACTCAGCAATAAATAAAAACTACGCCCCAGAATATCGGGGCCTCACATTATTATTTTCGAAACAGGAAAACGGCAATCGTGAAACAGTTAACGACGGGGGTTCCCGTTCCGCGCATGACCTTTAAAGAGTTCGTCGCCTTTGGTGTTGAAGCTATTTTCCGAGCCGACGTCCCGGTCATTATTACCGATTTACCCATTGATACCAGCATAGGGGCGAGTGACCTGATTTCACAACGCTTGGGCGATGATAATGTCACCTTGTTCCGAGAGGCCAGTAATAAAGAAAATACCGAACGCTGGCAAACCATGAAAATTCAGTTGCGTGGTTTTTTGGAAAATAAAGAGTACCAAAGCGACAACAATACCTGGTATCGCGTGGTGTCCAATATTATGCACCGCCCCGAGGACGTCAATAATATCCTTGGCTTTGATGCTTTTTCCCTGTTGGCCTCCCGTCGTGGGTTGAATGCCGCCAATTTATGGGTCAGCTACCACGGGGTATTTACCCAAAGCCATTTCGATGAGCTGGAAAACTTTAATATTTCTTTGCAGGGCAGAAAACGGTTCATTCTATTTCCTCCGGGCCGCAGAGATTACTATCCGCGATCTATCCTGCAGGGGTTCGGCGATAAATCGCAGGCCTTTGATTTTGACAATATCGACCCGCAGCGTTTTCCCCGCTTGGCGGCAAAAATCCCGCAGCGCCGCGACTTTATTTTAGAACCCGGTGAAATGCTGTATTTGCCGCTGGGGTGGTGGCACCAGGCCGAATCTTTAGACGATCTGAATATCAACGTTAATTTTTGGCTGTGGGATCTGAAAATCCTGCGCCGCCCTTATGTTTTCTACTCCGCGCTCTACACGGCGGCTTACCGCAAGTTTAAAGGCATCTACAACTATCAACCAGAACCCACCAAGAGGAAGGCACTTGATGAGCAGCCGTAAGCAGATCATTCCCACGAACAAATTCCGCAACAACGATAAGGCCATCGGCATAGGCAATCCTTTCTGGGATATGTCAGAGCAAAACGGCCTTGCGGGTATCGTTGCCGGGCTCGATAACGACCTGTTGTCTACCCAAAGTGGCCATCAGTTTGTCAATTTCAGCTGCTGCTCGTACCTGAACCTGGACTCCCACAGCAAGGTGGTCGAAGGTGCTATCGACGCGGTGCGCCGCTACGGCGTGTTGGATCACTGCATTGCCCGCAGCCGGGTCCAGCTCCCTGCCATGAAGGAGTTGGAAGCGTCGCTGGGTGAGCTGTTCCAGGCTGATGTACTCAGCGGCGTGTCAGCGAGCAGCGTCAGCGGCGGCTTGCTTCCTCTTATCGCTTCGGGCCATTTAGGCAACGGTGTGCGGCCTTTGATGATTTTCGATAAGCACGCCCACGTGTCGCTGGCGGCTGCCAAACCCGCCTGTGCCGATGAAACCGAAGTCGTCACCTGCAATTATCATGATTTGAATTTCATTGAAGACTGCTGCAAGCAATATCAACGGGTCTGTTACGTGGTCGACGGCAGCGATAGCCTGGGGGGCTATGCTCCGGTCAAAGCCCTGGCTGAACTGCAGGACAAATACGGCCTGATGGTGTTTTACGACGATTCGCATTCGATCTCCGCTTATGGCGAACGCGGTGTTGGCTATGTTCGTTCCCATAGTCCGGCGTTGGATGAAAACACCATTATGGTGGTCACGCTCAACAAAGCTTTCGGCACCAGCGGGGCGGCGATATTGCTCAACGGTTATTCGCAGCAGATGCTGCGCCTGGTCGAACGCTTTGGCGGCGGGCTCAACTACTCGCAAAACCTGAATACGGCGGCCATCGGCGCCAGCCTGGCGTCGGCGGAAATTCACCGCACGGATGAATTGCCCCGGTTACAAAAGAAACTGTACGACAACATCGCGCTGTTCGATTCCCTGATCCCGACGGAGCAAAGCGGCAATACCTATCCGATCCGCCTGGTGCCGATGAGCGATGACCGGGTGATCGAGGCGGGGCGCCAGGTGATCGAGGCTGGCTTCTATGTCTCGCCGGTGTTTTTCCCTATCGTGGCCAAAGGCACCGCCGGCCTGCGAGTTATGATGCGAGCCGGACAAACGCAAGAGCAGATCCGCGGCCTGTGCCAGGTGATCTCTGCTGTCAGGGGGCCGCAATGACGGATATCGCCCGGGCTGTTCCCCGCAGCATTCTGTACACGCCGGCCTTGTCACTAAACCGTGTGGTCAAGGCTCTGTCTTATGACGCCGATGTACATTTGATGGATCTGGAGGACTCCGTACCTGGCCCGGCCAAGGCGGAGGCCAGAAACATCTGCCGTACGGCTCTAGATAATGCACCGCCCTCTGCCAATATTGCCGTGCGAATCAACGCGCTGGGCACGATTGACGCTTTGCATGATCTGGTGATGCTGTGTTCCGGTCAAACCACGCCCAGTTTTATCGTGATGTCCATGGTTCGAACCCCTGCTGAGGTGGTTTTCCTGCGTGAAACCTTCGCCTCAGCCGGAAGGTTCCCAGAAATTTACCTGACGATAGAGACCGTCGAGGCCATTACCGATCTGGATAATGTCGCGGCGGTGGCGGATGGGCTGATTTTCGGCTCTGCAGATTTGGCGGCCACTTTAGGGGTGCCAATCACCTGGTCCGGGATGCTGGCCGCTCGTCAGGCGATGGTGTTGGCGAGTGCCAGACATGGTATTGGCTGTATCGATACCGCCAACTATCGGCTTTCCGAACCCGACGTGTTGGCCAATGAAATTCAGTGCGTCAAAGATCTGGGCTTCCATGGCAAAGCCACCGTTCATCCCAGCGAGCTCGAACTGATCAACTCGACGTTACGCCCCTGCGAGAGCGCACTCTTGGCGGCAAGCCGCATTACCGATGCTGTGAAAGCGGCGCAAGGGGGAATTGCCTTGTTGGATGGACACATGGTGGGGCCGCCTTTTGCCCGCATGGCGCGCAATACCTTGCAATCCGGCAAGGCCTGGGCCGCTCGTTTCAGTAGAGGTAACTCATGACGCTCTCCGTCGCTGTCATTGGAACCGGCGCCATCGGCATGGATCTGGTCAATAAGATCCAGCGTTCCCCGCTGCTGCATTGCGGGTTGCTGGCGGGGCGCAACAAGGACTCCGCCGGTCTTGAGGTCGCAGCCCGCTTGGGTTGCCCGACCAGCGCCGGTGGCATTGACGCTGTGTTGGCGTCGCCAACGCCTTTTGATGTGGTTTTCGACGCCACCAACGCGATGTCGCATGCCAAACATTGGGAGCTGTTGCGACCGTTGGGCTCCTTAATGATCGACTTAACCCCCAGCCACCTGGGCAAAATGATCGTGCCTACGGTGACGGGAACCGAGGCGCTGACCGAGCGCAATGTCAGCCTGATCAGCTGCGGTGGACAGGCGTCGATACCCATTTTGCATGCCCTGAGCCGACATTTTCGCATCATCGATATCGAGGTGGTGGCGACCGTCGCCAGCAATATTCTGGGGCGGGCCACCCGGATCAACATCGACGAATATGTGGACACCACGCAGCGGGCGCTCAGCGCTTTTACCGGCGTAGCCAACACCAAGGCGATCCTCAACATCAGCCCGGCCGCGCCACCCGCCATGTTCAGGGTCACCATTTTCGCCGGTATTCCCGGGGTCACAAAGGAACAGATCACTCCGGTGCTTGCTGAGGCCGTTGAGGCGGTGCGGGGATTCTCGGCGGGCTATTCGCTTACGGCTCTCAATGTCAGCGAAGGACGCGTTTCGATCTCGCTGGAGGTGGTTGCCAGCAGCAAGGTGATGCCTGAATACGCCGGGAATCTGGATCTGATTAATTCTGCCGCCATCCTGGTTGCCGAACAGTATGCGAGCTATCGAAATAAAACGGAGGGGGCTAATGGCCATTCTGATTAACGACTCAACCCTGCGTGATGGTCAACACGCCGTGAAGCATCAGCTCACGGTGGCTCAGTTACGAGACTACGCGACGGCGGTAGATAAAACGGGGGTGGCGATTGTCGAGGTTGGCCATGGCAACGGGCTTGGCGCCTCCTCGTATCAGGTCGGGCGCGCGGCGTTGAGTGATGAAACCATGCTGAACACCGTGCGCGAGTGTTTGCAAAACAGCAAGATGGGCGTGTTTATGCTGCCCGGTTGGGGAACCATCGTCGATCTGTCGAAGGCGTTATCCTGCGGTGCGGATGTGGTGCGCATCGGTACCCATTGCACTGAGGCAACCCTGGCCGAACGTCATCTGGGATGGCTGCGTGATCACGGGGCAGAAGCGCATGCGGTACTGATGATGAGCCATATGGCCACTCCCCAACAGTTAGCCGATCAGGCTCAACTGCTGGTGGAGTACGGTGCGCAGGCCGTCGGCATCATGGATTCTGCCGGCAACCTGTTGCCGCAGGATGTGACCGAACGCATCACCGCGATGCGACGGCAGGTGGATGTGCCGCTTATTTTCCACGCCCACAATAATTTGGGCATGGCGGTGGCCAACTCGGTTGCCGCCGCTCAGGCCGGCGCTAGCGTGATTGATGGCTGTGCCCGCGGATTCGGGGCTGGGGCAGGGAACACCCAACTTGAAGTTCTGGTACCGGTACTGGAACGTTTGGGGTTCAACACCGGCATCGACCTTTATCATTTTCTCGACGCCGCCGAGCTTGCCGCACGGGAACTGATGGTCACCCCACCGATGATCGACTCCGTGGGCATTGTCAGTGGCCTGGCCGGCGTTTTTTCCGGCTTCAAAAATCCGGTGTTAAGCCATTCGGCCTCTGCGGGGGTCGATCCGCGTGACGTCTTCTTCGAATTGGGAAAACGTCAGGCCGTAGCCGGGCAAGAAGACCTTATCGTAGAAGTGGCCGCGCAGTTGAAGAGGATCGCCCTGTGACGATGCAAATCATCAATGCAGTTGAAATGTCCGGAGAGATCCGACTGCGGCAGGTCATGGCGATGCTGAGTGAGGCGTTCGGGGATTTACGTCGCGGTGACGAACAATCACCGATGCGGACCTTACTCCAGCATGGTCCTTCAGAGACGTTGATCAGCCCGGCAGCCTGGAACAGACGCGGTGTCGCCAGCGTTAAAATCACTACGCTCACGCCCGGCAATGCTGAGAGAGGGTTGCCATTGATCCATGGGGTGGTGCTGCTCACCGACATCGATACGGGCCAGATGCTGGCCTTGTTCGATGGCGCTAGTCTGACCGCGTTGCGAACCGGTGCGGTGGCCGGACTGGCGACCCAGCTGTGTGCTCCGGAGCAGGCTGGCGATCTTGCCATCCTCGGGGCAGGGGTTCAGGCACGGGCCACGCTGCTGGCGATGCTGGCGGTGCGGCAGATCCGCAAGGTACGCATTTTTTCCCGTTCGGCGCTCAGAACGCAAGAGTTTGCGCGCTGGGCTCGTACGCTGACCGCCGCACCGGTCAGCGTTTGCAGTAGCGCATTCGAGGCCGTGCAGGGGGCGGATCTTATCTGCACCACCACCTCAACCCGTGCCCGTGAACCTTTGGTGTATGCCGATTGGGTAGCGCCAGGGGCCCACCTGAACATTATCGGCGGCACCCACGAGGACGCCATTGAGGTCGACCCCGCGTTATTGAAAACCGCCTTTGTCGTGGTGGAAACCGGCGCGGCTGCCAGGGAGGATGCGGGGGAGATTCGAAGCGCTATGGCGGAAGGATACATTCAGCCTGAAGGACTGAATGAGCTGGGCGCTCTCGTGTTGGGTGAGTCCGCTGCAACGGCGGGGCAGACCACGGTATTTCGCAGCGTGGGGCTGGCCATCGAAGACACCGCTGCCGCGGTGGCGCTATACCCATTCAGGGAGAAAAAACCATGTTAAGAAAAGTCGGCGAAAATGAGTATCAGGAAGAGCACGGCGGGGACTATGAAGACTTCGAAACCGGCATGACGATCAAACACTGGCCGGGGCGCACGCTTTCCGAAGCCGACAACACCTGGCTCACCCTGTTGACGATGAATCAGCACCCTTTGCATTTCGACAAGGCCTATGGCGCCCAAGCGGAATATGGCCGCGTTTTGGTCAACAGCAGCATCACGTTGGCGTTGGTCAGCGGGATGACCGTGCAGGCATTGTCTGCCAGGGCGGTGGCCAATCTGGGCTGGGAAACGGTGCGCCTGAAAGAGCCGCTTTTTGTCGGTGATACGCTTTACGCCATCAGTAAGATCCTGGCTAAACGGCCGTCAAAATCCCAACCGAACAACGGCATCATTACGGTGGAAACGCGGGGCATCAAATCCACGGGCGAAACGGTGATCACCTTCGAACGATCCTTTATGGTTCGACGACGAGATTACAGAGAGCCTTGATTTTCAGCGGTTCGGGGATCGGCAGAGCAATGTTGATGCTCAGGAGTCGCGGATCCCATCCCCGCGGATAATCACTGCGGGGATTTTCAATCCAGGCAGACATAAGGAGGGAATCAACCTGACATGACCAACCCTGAAATCTGCGAGGCAACTCTCGTTTATAGTCCTTCGGGTTGGGGCGATATGAACTATTGTTTTCTGTTTGCAGCACGCTACACACCGCTTCCGGTCGTGGGCGCAGCGGAGATAACAGATGAACAAACGGGAATTAGAAAGCGCGATTGTCACCGATTTTTCCAAACGCATGAGCTATGGCGACTATCTGTGCCTGGATCAACTGCTGGACTGCCAGCACCCGCTGTCCAACCCGCAACACCATGATGAAATGCTGTTTGTGGTGCAGCACCAGACGTCGGAGCTGTGGATGAAGTTGATGCTGCATGAACTGCAGGCGGCGCGGATGCTGGTGCAACAAGATAAGCTCAGTCATTGCTTCAAGATCCTGGCGCGGGTCAAACAGATCCAGCGGCTGCTGTTCGAGCAATGGGCGGTGCTGGAAACCCTGACGCCGTCGGAGTACGTCGAGTTTCGCGACGTGCTGGGCAGTTCGTCGGGCTTCCAGTCCCATCAATATCGCTCGATTGAGTTTTTGCTCGGCAACAAGAATGCGGCCATGCTGGCGGTGTTCAGCAACGATGCGGAAAAACACGCGGCGCTGAAGGCCATTCTTGAAGCGCCCAGCCTGTACGATGAATACCTGCTTTACCTGTCTCGCCACGGTCTGCCGATCCCGCAGGAGTGTATCGAACGTGACTGGACGCAACCTTACCAACGTAATCCAAACCTGCTGCCGGCCTTTAAAGAGATCTATGACCATCCACAAAAGTATTGGGAAGCCTATGAAATGGCCGAAAAGCTGGTGGATATAGAGGAAAGTTTCCACCTGTGGCGTTTCCGGCATATGAAAACGGTAGAGCGGATTATCGGCTTTAAAACGGGCACCGGCGGTTCGAGCGGCGTCAGCTTCCTGAAAAAGGCGCTGGAGCTGACTTTCTTCCCTGAACTGTTGGATGTGCGCACCGAAATCGGCGCCTAGCTTAGGGCCTTAATCGTAGCAGGAAGGGCGCTTCTCATTCACTCTTCCCCCAGTTCAGTTGGGTAAGGGTGTCGCACAGCCAGGTCAGCGCCGGATCGCGCCGGGCCTGGCGACCAGCAACCAGATCGATAGAAAACGTGCTCACCGCCAGTTCTGCCGGTAGCGGCAGAAAGCGTACCTTCGTCGGATCGGCAAACTGGCTGGCGACGCTGTGTGCCAGGGTTGCGATCAGATCGCTGCCGGCGACTACCGCAGGCAGCGCCACGATATGCGAAAATGTTGCGGCCACCCGTCGCTCCAGCCCCAGTTCCGCCAGTCGACGATCGATAATCCCGCGGGCGGAGCCGTCGTCCGAGGGCGCGTAAAGGGCATGGGGCAGGCCGACGTATTGCGCCAAGCCCCAACTTTCGGCAGCTAACCGCGGATGGTGCCGGCTGGCGATACAGGTAAAGCTTTCGGTAAACAACGGCTGCACCAGCATGCCCTTCACCGCCTCGATATGCCCGCCCAACGCCACATCTATCTCGCCACTCTCAAGCTGTTGCACCACATTGCGGCGATCGAGCCGGGAAACCCGGATATCGATGCCCGGCGCATCCTGCCGCAGTCGGCTGATAATGGTGGGCAGCAGCGTGATATCGGCGTAGTCGCCGGCGGCTAGCCTGAAGCGGCGCTGGCTGGCCGTCGCGGGATCGAAGCGCGTCGGCGGCGTCAGCGTCTGATGGATTTGTTCCAGTACCGGGTGGATTTGCAGCATCAGTTGGTGAGCACGCGCGGTTGGCAACATGCCGCCGCCGCTGCGGGTAAACAGCGGATCGTCAAACAACAGCCGCAAGCGCGACAGCGCATTGCTGACCGACGGTTGGGCACGGTTCAGACGTCCGCCGGCAGCGGTGACGTTACGCGTTTGGTATAACGCCTCAAACACCACCAGAAGATTGAGATCGACGCTGGATAAATTCATTTTATGAATACTCTATATACAGATAATCCATTTCCAGAATCATAGCGCGTTGTTTAGGCTGAGAGCACGCGGATTCAATAACAACCTGAGGTGTGATGATGGAAAGGGTATTGGTGACCGGCATTGAGCCGTTTGACGGGGATAAGGTTAACCCTTCTTGGCAGGTAGCGCAGGCGCTGGCGGGAGAGCGGATCGCCGGCGCAGAAGTGGTGGTGCGTCAATTGGCCTGCGTGCTGGGGTTGTCCAACCAGCAGTTGATTGCCGCCATCGAAGAGCTGCGGCCCAAAGCCGTGATCTGCCTGGGGCTGGCCGGCGGGCGCGGCGAAATTTCCGTTGAACGGGTTGCCATCAATCTGATTGACGCTCGCATTCCCGATAACGCCGGAAAACAACCGATAGACATCCCGGTGGTGGAAGGGGGGCCGGTGGGCTATTTTTCCACGCTGCCGGTGAAGGCGATCGTGCATCATTTACATCAGGCAGGCATTCCGGCCGCGGTGTCGCACACGGCAGGCACTTATAATTGCAACCAGCTTTTCTACGGGCTGAGCCATCATATCGCCAGCCAAAATTTGGCGATCAAAGGTGGGTTTATCCACATCCCTTACAGTCATGAGCTGGCGGTCAATCATCCGGGAAAACCCAGCCTGGCGTTAGCCGCAATGATTGAGGCGGTACGCAGTATTGTGCATACCACTCTGACGGTCGATGAGGATTTATCACTCAGTGGCGGTGCGTTGCATTGAGGGCATAGCAGGGCGCGGCAGTTCATCACCGCGCCCAGTGGGGATTACTCGTCGGCGACGCGGATCACCAATTTGCCGAAGTTCTTGCCCTGCAACAGGCCAATGAATGCCTGCGGTGCATTTTCCAGTCCGTCGACCAGGTCTTCACGGAATTTGATTTTCCCCTGATCGACCCATTCGCTCATTTGCTGCAGGAATTTATCAAAGCCTTCCGCGAAGTCATCGAAAATGATGAAGCCTTGCATACGGATGCGCTTGCGTAAGATCAAGCCCTGCAGCATCGGCAAGCGGTCCGGCCCGGCGGGCAGGTCGGTGGCGTTATAGTGGGCGATAATCCCGCAGACCGGAATACGTGCCTGGGTATTCAGCAGCGGGATCACTGCATCAAACACCGCACCGCCGACGTTTTCATAATAAATATCGATGCCTTGCGGGCAGGCGGCGGCCAGTTGCTCAGCGAAGTCTGGGGCTCGGTGATCGACACAGGCATCGAAGCCCAGCTCTTCCACCACATAGCGGCATTTCTCTTTACCGCCCGCCACGCCGACTACCCGACAGCCTTTCAGTTTGGCGACCTGACCGACGACCGAACCGACGGCACCGCTGGCGGCGGCGACCACCAGGGTTTCACCGGGTTTCGGCTGGCCGATCTCCAGCAGCCCCATATAAGCGGTGAAGCCCGGCATGCCCAGGACGCCAAGCAGACGAGAAGGATGCGCCTGATGAGGGCCGAGGTTACGTAAGCCGCTTCCGTCAGACAGGGCATAATCCTGCCAGCCGTCGTAGCCTAATACCCAGTCGCCGGGTTTGAAATCGGGGTGCTGTGATGTCACGACCCGTGAGACCGTGCCGCCCACCATGGTTTCGCCAATCTGCACTGGCGGGGCATAAGAGGGCGCGTCGCTCATGCGGCCTCGCATGTAAGGATCGAGCGACAGGTAGACGGTGCGCAATAACACCTGGCCGGCGGCGGGCTGCGGCGTAGCGACGGTTTCCAGACGGAAGTTGTCTGCGACAGGTTCGCCGTGCGGGCGAGAAGCCAACAGAAAACGGCGGTTTTGTTGTGTAGACTGAGACATCAGGCATTCCTTATGCGGACAGAGAGTCTAAGTCTAGTCAATCATCGAAAAGAGCGAATGGCCTAATGTGCTCAGCGTTATAGTGGGATGATCAGCACGTCGATACGGCTGGTATTGATAAAGCGCGCGGCAGAGCAGGAGATTTTGTTCATCATGCCGTCGCTGTGATTACCGCAAACCACCAGATCAAAAGGTTGCCGTTGGCTGGCATAGTTCAGGCTATCGGCCAGTTCGCCGTGGACGATCAGCGTGTCGGCAATCGGGTAATCCGCCTGCAGGCGAAGTTCTTCCAGAAACAGCAGCGTTTCTTCTTCCATCAGCGCACGCAGGTCGCCCAGCATGGGGCCCGCAAAGTTATTGAACATTTCTGGATTGGCGATGGTGCTTAGCAGGGTAATTTTGCCGTTATAAGGACGTACGATGGAGACGGCTTTTTCAACCAGGCGGTGGCTGTCTGCCGCCACGGCGACGGTAACCAAAACGTTTTGATATCCCATCTTCCACTCCTGTTTCCTGTTGATAGGGCAAAGGGTAGAGCCTGGTGAAGTGAATAAATGTGTTTTGTATCACGCGCGCCAATAAATCCGCGACAGATGGCCGTTATTTAGCAATAAAAGATAAATTACCTGCGCGCGCAATGAATGCAAATTATAGCACCTGTGCCCACAGCGTTTTCGGCACCTTGCCCAAATCGAAGAGTTTTCCTGCAACCAGCTCAGCGCGACGATGATCGGCGGCGCGATACATGTTGCTGATTTCAATGTCATTATCGATGGAGTAGTTAAGCTTGTCGTACACTTTCTCCACGCTGTCCAAGCTGGTGCATTTACGGAAAGTCATCAGGTAATCCAGGGTATCGGTCATGATTAAAATATAGCCTGTTAAGAGTTGTAGCCGAACGAAAAAACATCACTCTGTCATCGTGACAGCAGCAAAAGCGTGATGTGCGACCTGAAAAATTAATTTCAAATAAATAAATTGCGATACGTAATAATTGTCTGCGCGCAAGTTTCCCTGCTCTGAGAATAATAATATGCCCATGCGCCGTCGGCAATGGCATCTTGCTGATCTGTACACAAAATAGGGAAAGCCTCAGGTTGGGGAGCAAGGTGCTGGGGGGCAGAACCGCTTGCCAATGCGCCTGGCGTTGAATTCCGGTTTTTTTAGGGGCCAGTAGGGCGGTTTATAGCTGAGGTTGGACGTTTTTTATCCCGATTGCGCCCCTGCTCCGGCAGCAGGTTGCCTGTCCGAGTCGCCAGGATTAATCGAACGGCCCGCGACGCGGTATTTTCCACACCGCGTGAGATAGTCGCCCCTCAGAGAAAAATAAAACGAAACTGCGTTTTACTTTATTAGTGCTACTGAAACTAACAGCACTTATTCTCGGCGCATAAACATCAGCCAAGATCTAATTTTTTTCGTGGCGCTGAAAAACTATTAAAGTTTTAATTAATACTGCCGATAAAACGTTTTGCCATTATCCCGCCTAAAAAACCACCCGAAGCTTGCGACTTTCATTCCATTTGTCAGGAAACAAATCGTTACCTCTGTTTTCTTGTTTACAACGTAACCGAGCCGTTGTTAATCGAATTGGAACATTCGTCGAAAAATAAAACAGGAGATTCCCGCAAGCTTAAGTCAAATCCGAAACCTAATAACCTTATAGTTTACATGCGTTATATTTCAATGCGGATAGTTTATTGTTTATTAAACGGTTATTTATACTGTCTTTATCGGCTACGAGCAGATTTTTGTTCTGTTATTTTAGTTTGGTGATGCTTTTGTTCGAATTGATCTAAAAAAGATATTTTTTTGGCTTATATACATTGTTTTTAAGATGTTTTTTTACTTATGTCTGTTTTGTGAGCGAAAATGCGGTTAAAAACCATACTGCTAACGGGCTATTTGGCTTAATTATTTTTTATTTTTGTGATCTAGATCACATTGTATTTAAAATTGCCTCTCACTTACATTGTGTGTGCTAATGGTTCAGGGGTAGAGTTGCGCTGCATTAGGAATAATCTTATTAATTTTGTAAAAATAGTTTCACGGTGATTAAACACCGCTGGAGCAAAATGCTGTACATCCATACACGTTGGTTTGCGCACGTATCAAATACTGAATGATGGTCCGAATTTAGTGATGTTGAAAAATTTATAACGGTCGTTATTCAGGGCTTCATTGCCAACTTAGGGAACAAACCCAGGTCACGGGCGATAAAAATTATCACCCAGCGTATGTTTTTAAACATAGTCTGTCGGGATGGGGAATATGGGTACGTCTGAATTACTTAAGCATATTTATGACATCAATTTGTCATATTTACTTTTAGCACAGCGTCTGATTAATGATGAAAAAGCCTCGGCAATGTTCCGTTTGGGTATCGACGAAACCATGGCCGATGCGCTTTCTCAGCTCACGTTACCGCAAATGGTCAAATTGGCTGAAACCAACCAGCTGGTCTGCCACTTCCGCTTTAACGATCACCAAACCATCGAGCGTCTGACAAAAGAGTCTCGCGTGGACGATCTGCAGCAAATCCATACCGGTATTTTGCTCTCAAGCCATTTACTGCAAGAACTGTCGGCGAAAGACGGCAGTGCGACGAAGAAAAGAGCTTGATGATGGCAGAGAAAAGTATTGTTCAGGAAGCCAAGGATATTCAGCTGGCCATGGAGCTGATTACACTGGGTGCGCGTTTGCAGATGTTGGAAAGCGAAACGCAGCTCAGCCGTGGGCGTTTGATCAAGCTCTATAAGGAGTTACGCGGCAGTCCACCGCCGAAAGGGATGTTGCCGTTCTCGACGGACTGGTTTATGACCTGGGAACAGAACATCCATTCATCGATGTTCTACAACGCCTACAGTTTCCTGATGAAAAGCGGGCACTGCACGGGCGTTGAAGCAGTGATTAAAGCCTACCGTCTGTATCTGGAACAGTGCCCGCACCAGCCGGGGGAGCCGCCGTTGCTGGCGCTGACGCGAGCCTGGACGCTGGTGCGCTTCGTCGATAGCGGCATGCTGCAGCTTTCTGCCTGCAACTGCTGCGGCGGCACTTTTATCACCCACGCGCACCAACCGTTGAACAATTTTGTTTGCAGTTTATGCCAACCCCCATCCCGCGCAGTAAAAAGACGTAAACTTTCGCCGCAACTGGCCGATATTATTCCTCAACTGCTGGACGAGCAGGTTAAACGCGCAATTTGAGCCGGCGGCAGCGCCGGTTTATCCAGATTTAAACCGATTGGTGAAATGCAGGGTTCGGCGTGCCGAACCCAAAGGCGCAGCTCAGCCTGTTGTGCCTGTGCGGCTCATATGCGCGCTTAGCCCACCTTCCATCCACATTGTTAATTTAAGGAATGCGTGTGTTAGTTATTTTGGGTTATCTCGTGGTATTGGGTGCGGTCTTTGGGGGCTACCTGATTGTGGGGGGCCATCTGGGCGCGCTTTATCAGCCGGCAGAATTTCTGATTATCGGCGGCGCGGGTATCGGCGCTTTTATCGTGGGCAACAACGGTAAGGCAATAAAGTCCACCCTGCGCGCCATTCCCAAGCTGATGCGTCGTTCGAAATACAGCAAAGATCTCTACATGGATCTGATGGCGCTGCTGTTCCGGCTGCTGGCCAAATCCCGTCAACAAGGCATGCTTTCCCTCGAGTTCGATATTGATAATCCGCAGGAAAGTGAAATTTTCTCTAATTATCCCCGCATTCTTGCCGATAACACCCTGGTGGAGTTTATTACCGATTACTTACGGCTGATGGTGAGCGGCAACATGAATGCCTTTGAGATCGAAGCCTTGATGGACGAAGAGATCGAAACCTTTGAACAGGAAAGCGAGGTGCCGGCAGGCAGCCTGGCGATGGTCGGTGACTCGTTGCCGGCCTTCGGCATTGTTGCGGCGGTGATGGGGGTGGTGCATGCGCTGGCCTCGGCCGACCGCCCGGCAGCCGAGCTGGGGGCGTTGATCGCCAACGCGATGGTCGGCACCTTCCTGGGCATTTTGCTGGCTTACGGCTTTATCTCACCGCTGGCGACCCTGTTGCGACAAAAAAGTGCCGAAAACGTCAAAATGATGCAGTGCATCAAGGTCACTTTGCTGTCCAGTTTGAATGGCTACGCGCCGCAGATTGCGGTCGAATTCGGCCGTAAAACGCTATACACCACCGAACGTCCCTCCTTCGTTGAGCTGGAAGAACATGTGCGTCGCGTGAAGGCGCCGGCACAGCAGGCGACGGAAGAAGAACAGGCATGAAACAGAATCACCCGGTTGTTTTGGTCAGAAAACGCAAGTCGCATCACGCCAGCCATCATGGGGGTTCCTGGAAGATTGCCTACGCCGATTTTATGACGGCAATGATGGCTTTCTTCCTGGTGATGTGGCTGCTGGCGATTGCCAGCCCGCAGGAACTGACGCAAATCGCCGAATACTTCCGCACGCCGCTGAAGGTGGCGCTGACTTCCGGCGACAAGAGCAGCTCTGAAAGCAGCCCGATCCCCGGCGGCGGCGACGATCCTACCCAGCAAGACGGGTTGGTGAAAAAGCAGATTGATACGCTCGAGAAGCGTGACGAAGAGCTGCGGCTGAACAAGCTGCGGGAAAAACTGGACGAACTGATTGAGTCCGATCCGCGCCTGAAAGCGCTGCGGCCGCATCTGTTGATCAACATGATGGATGAAGGCTTGCGCATTCAGATCATCGACAGTCAAAACCGTCCGATGTTCAAAACCGGCAGCGCGCAGGTAGAAAGCTACATGCGCGACATCCTGCGGGCGATTGCGCCGATCCTCAATGACCTGCCGAACAAAATCAGCCTGTCCGGCCACACCGACGATATTCCCTACGCCACCGGCGAGCGCGGTTACAGCAACTGGGAGCTTTCTGCCGATCGCGCCAACGCGTCGCGGCGCGAGCTGATTGCTGGCGGGCTGTCGGAAGGGAAGGTCCTGCGGGTGGTCGGCATGGCCGCCACCATGAGCCTGAAACAACACGGCGCCGACGATGCCATCAACCGTCGCATTACCGTTCTGGTGCTCAACAAACAAACCCAGCAGGGCATTGAACATGAAAATGGCGAAAGCAACGCGATGGAGATTGCTCAGCCGGTCGATTTAAAACCGTTGGCCCCGTCGGCGACGGCTCCGGCCACCCTCATTGCACCGGAGCAGCCGGCGGCTGTCCCTGCACCGACTAACAGCGACTCACAGCAGAGGTGACCCCGTGAGCATGGATATTAGTGCGTTTTATCAGACCTTTTTTGATGAAGCAGACGAGTTGCTGGCCGACATGGAGCAACACCTGCTGGAGCTGGATCCGCTGGCTCCGGACATTGAGCCGCTGAACGCCATTTTTCGCGCAGCGCACTCGATCAAGGGCGGTGCGGCGACCTTTGGCTTTTCGGTGCTGCAGGAAACCACCCACCTGCTGGAGAACCTGTTGGACGGTGCGCGGCGTCAGGAAATGAGCCTGAGCACCGAGATTATAAACCTGTTTCTGGAAACCAAAGACATTATGCAGGAGCAACTGGACGCTTATAAAACTTCGCAAAAGCCTGACGTCGACAGCTTTGAATACATCTGTCAGGCGTTGCGGCAGCTTGCGTTGGACGCACAGCAGCAAGATGCCCCCGCAGCACCTGCCGTCGCGCAACACGCCGTCGCAGCACCGGCGGCCATCGAAGGCGGCATGCGGGTTTGTCTGTGTGGTCTGAAGCCGAACGAAGTCCCGTTGATGCTGGAAGAGTTGGGCAACCTGGGTGAGGTGAAAAACCCGCATCAGACCGAAAACAGCCTGGAAGTGACGCTGCTGACCTCCGCCAGCGAAGATGACATCAGCGCAGTGCTGTGTTTTGTACTGGAGCCGGAGCAAATCAGTTTCACCACGCCGCCCCAGGCTGAGCTGCCGCCGGCAGCGATCGAGCCGGTCGCTCCCGTTGCCGTTGCGCCCGTGGCCGCCAAACCGGCGCCGACGGTGGCGGAAACGCCCAAACCGCGCGCCAAGGCCAGCGAATCCACCAGCATCCGCGTCGCGGTAGAAAAAGTGGACCAATTGATCAACCTGGTCGGGGAGTTGGTGATCACCCAGTCGATGCTGGCGCAGCGCTCCGGCAGTCTGGATCCGGTGAATCACGGCGATCTGCTCAACAGCATGAGCCAGCTGGAACGCAACGCACGCGACCTGCAAGAGTCGGTGATGTCGATCCGTATGATGCCGATGGAATACGTATTCAGCCGCTTCCCTCGTCTGGTGCGCGATCTGGCCGGCAAGCTGAACAAGCAGGTGGAATTGCAGCTGCAGGGCAGTTCTACCGAACTGGATAAGAGCCTGATTGAACGCATTATCGATCCTCTGACGCACCTGGTGCGCAACAGCCTGGATCACGGCATTGAAGATCCGGCCACGCGCCTCGCGGCGGGCAAGTCGGAGGTGGGGAACCTGATCCTGTCGGCAGAGCATCAGGGCGGCAATATCTGTATCGAAGTCACCGACGACGGCGCCGGCCTGAACCGCGAGAAAATTCTCGCCAAAGCGGCTTCACAAGGGCTGGCGGTCAGCGACAGCATGAGCGACGAAGACGTCGGCATGCTGATTTTCGCGCCGGGCTTTTCTACCGCCGAGCAGGTGACCGACGTTTCCGGCCGTGGCGTCGGCATGGACGTGGTGAAGCGAAATATTCAGGAAATGGGTGGGCACGTCGAAATCCATTCCCAGGCGGGCAAGGGGACCTCTATCCGGATCTTGCTGCCGTTAACGCTGGCGATCCTCGATGGCATGTCGGTCAAGGTGAACAATGAAGTGTTTATCCTGCCGCTCAACGCGGTAATGGAATCTCTGCAGCCGCAGGCTGAAGATCTGCATCCGTTGGCCGGTGGCGAGCGGGTGTTGCAGGTGCGCGGGGAATATTTACCGCTGGTGGAGCTGTTCCGGGTGTTCGACGTGGCGGGGGCCAAAACCGACGCCACCCAGGGCATTGTGGTGATCCTGCAAAGCGCCGGCCGCCGCTATGCGCTGTTGGTGGATCAACTGATCGGCCAGCATCAGGTGGTGGTGAAGAATCTGGAAAGCAACTATCGCAAGGTGCCGGGCATTTCCGCCGCCACCATTCTCGGTGACGGCAGCGTGGCGCTGATTGTCGATGTCTCGGCGCTGCAAACCCTGAACCGCGAGCAGCGTCAGACGGACGCGGCTGCATAATAATTAATCTATTGATTTAAAGGGTGAATGACATGGCAGGACTGGCAACCGTCAGCAAACTGGCTGGCGAAACGGTAGGGCAGGAGTTCCTGATTTTTACCTTGGGTAACGAGGAATACGGCATTGATATCCTCAAGGTGCAGGAGATCCGCGGTTACGATCAGGTTACGCGCATTGCCAATACTCCGGCCTTTATCAAGGGCGTCACCAACCTGCGCGGCGTGATTGTGCCGATTATCGATTTGCGGGTGAAGTTCGCCCAGCAGGACGTGTCCTACGATGAAAACACCGTGGTGATCGTGTTGAACTTTGGTCAGCGGGTGGTGGGTATCGTGGTTGACGGCGTGTCTGACGTGCTGTCGCTGACCACCGAACAGATCCGCCCGGCGCCGGAGTTTGCCGTGACGCTGGCCACCGAATACCTCACCGGGCTGGGCTCGTTGGGCGAACGCATGCTGATCCTGGTCGATATCGAAAAGCTGCTGAGCAGCGAAGAGATGTCACTGGTCGACAGCGTAGCGAAAAGCGCCTGATCCGCTACCCGTAGGGGCGCGGCATGCCGCGCCCTGATTCGAAAACCGGACAAACCCAAACTCTGCACAAAATAGTTACCTCTCCTCATAAAGTTCTTCCCTGCCGCGCCGATAACTCTGTCAATCAACGTAATCAGGGCCTGTCCGCGCGGGCATTCAACAAGGGAAAACATGTTTAATCGTATGAAGGTGGTCACCAGCCTGTTACTGGTGCTGGTGTTATTTGGCGCCTTGCAGCTGGTTTCAGGCGGGCTCTTTTTCTCCTCACTGAAGAATGACAAAGAAAACTTCGCCGTTTTGCAGACCATTCGCCAGCAGCAGTCCGAGCTGAACGAAAGCTGGGTCAACCTGCTGCAGGCTCGCAACACGCTGAACCGTGCCGGTATTCGTCACATGATGGACGCCAATAACATCGGCAGCGGCGCCAGCGTCACCGAACTGTTGGCTCGCGCCAAGAGCAACCTGGTGGTTGCGGGACAGCACTATGCCGCCTATGACAAAATTCCTCTCGACGCCCGTCAGGACGCGCAATCGGCCGAAAAGCTGAAACAGCAATACGGCATCTTGCAGGGCGCGCTGACCGAACTGACCCAACTGCTGGGTGAAGGCAAAATCAACGCATTCTTTGATCAGCCGACGCAAAGCTATCAGGACGCGTTCGAAGACATCTACAACATCTATCTGGCGCAAAACGACAAGCTTTACCAGACCGCGGTTGAAGACAGCAATAAGTCATTCAGCTTCGCCATCTGGACGCTGGTGGTGGTGCTGCTGGTGGTACTGGCCGTGATTGTGCTGGTGTGGAGCGGTATTCACCACATTCTGGTGCGCCCGCTGAACCGAATGATCGAACACATCAAGATGATTGCCGCCGGCGATTTGACTCAGCCGATCGCCGTGACCAGCCGCAATGAAATGGGCGTGCTGGCAGCCAGCCTCAAGCACATGCAGAGCGAATTGATCGACACCGTCAGCGGCGTGCGTCAGGGTGCCGACGCCATCTACAGCGGCGCTTCCGAAATTGCCGCCGGCAACAACGATCTCTCTTCACGTACCGAACAACAGGCTGCCTCGCTGGAAGAAACCGCCGCCAGCATGGAGCAGCTGACCGCGACGGTGAAACAGAACGCCGAAAATGCCCGTCAGGCCAGCCAACTGGCATTGAGCGCCTCCGAAACCGCGCAGAAAGGCGGCAAGGTGGTGGCTAACGTGGTGCAGACCATGCACGACATCGCCGGCAGTTCGCAGAAAATTGCCGACATTACCGGCGTGATCGACGGCATTGCCTTCCAGACCAATATCCTGGCGCTGAACGCGGCGGTCGAAGCGGCGCGTGCTGGTGAACAGGGCCGTGGCTTTGCGGTGGTGGCCGGTGAAGTGCGTAACCTGGCGCAGCGCAGTGCCCAGGCGGCGAAAGAAATCAAAGGCCTGATCGAAGACTCCGTCAATCGCGTCGATATGGGCTCGGTACTGGTAGAAAGCGCCGGGGAAACCATGGGTGATATCGTCAATGCCGTGACCCGCGTTACCGACATCATGGGTGAAATCGCTTCGGCGTCGGACGAACAGAGCCGCGGTATCGATCAGGTCGGCCAGGCGGTGGCGGAAATGGACCGCGTCACTCAGCAGAACGCCTCGTTGGTGGAAGAGTCCGCGTCTGCGGCAGCGGCGCTGGAAGAACAGGCCAGCATGCTGACCCAGTCCGTGGCGGTATTCCGCTTGAAAGCAGCAGGTCAGGAAGAGTTCAAAATGCCCGTCAGCAGCAAGGCGGCAGTAACACCGGTACTCAATCATAAAAAAATGAACGCCAGCGATCCGCAGGATAACTGGGAAACGTTCTAACCGGCATTGGGCCTCCCTGCATTCCCGGGGGAGGCCGATTCCCCGTCGTAAGCTGGCCATCGGCCGGCTGCAAGGAGGTTCATAGTGTTTAACCGAATCCGCGTCTCTACCAGCTTGTTTCTGTTGTTGATGACTTTTTGTGTTATGCAGTTGGCCACCAGCGGCTTGTCGTACACCGCTTTCCGTTCCGATAACCACAATCTGAACCTGATCACCCTCGGCAGCCAACAGCGCGACGCCCTCAGCCTGAGCTGGGTTTCCCTGCTGCAGGCCCGCAATACGCTGAACCGTGCCGGGACCCGTGCGGCGCTCAAACTGCCGCAGGATCAGGTCAATGCCTTGATGGGCAACGCGCGCAGTTCGCTGCAGAAAGCCGACCTCTATTTCAACCAGTTCCTGGCCGTGCCGCGTAACAGCGAGCAGGAACAACAGCTGACCGAAACCACCAAAGCCAGTTACGACCGGTTGCGCAGCGCGTTACGTGAGCTGATCGGTTTCCTGGAAAACGATCGGCTGCAGGCCTTTATGGACCAGCCGACGCAGAAAACTCAGGATCTGTTTGAAGCGGATTTTGTCCAGTATCTGCAGTTGGTAAACGCCAACGTGAGCGAAGCCAATGCGGCGAATCAGCAATCCTTCACCCTGTCCGGTTGGCTGGTGGCCGGTGCGGTACTGATGTTGCTGGTGGTGACCGGCAGCGCCATGTGGTGGTTACGCAATATGCTGGTGCAGCCGCTGAACATTATGCGCAGTCATTTTGACCGCATTGCAGCCGGCGATCTGGCCACGCCGATTCAGGTGTATGGCCGTAATGAGATCAGCCAGCTGTTCGCCAGTTTACAGCGCATGCAGCAGTCGCTGATCGGCACCGTTGGTGCGGTGCGTGACGGTGCCGAGTCGATCCTGATTGGCCTGCAGGAAATCTCCGAAGGCAACAACGATCTCTCTTCCCGCACCGAGCAGCAGGCCGCCTCGCTGGAAGAAACGGCCGCCAGCATGGAACAGTTGACCGCGACGGTGAAACAGAACGCCGATAACGCACGTCAGGCCTCTCAGCTGGCGCGTGACGCCTCTACCACCGCAGCCAAGGGCGGCGAACTGGCGGGCGACGTGGTGACCACCATGCATGACATTGCCAATAGTTCGCAGAAGATTGGCGCTATTACCAGCGTTATCGACGGCATTGCCTTCCAGACCAATATCCTTGCATTGAACGCGGCGGTCGAAGCGGCGCGTGCCGGTGAGCAGGGGCGCGGTTTTGCGGTGGTGGCGGGCGAAGTGCGTAATCTGGCACAGCGCAGCGCCCAGGCGGCAAAAGAAATCAAAGGTCTGATCGACGAATCGGTCAGCCGGGTCAAGCAAGGTTCGGTGCTGGTGGAAAACTCCGGTGCCACCATGCAGGACATCGTCCGTTCGGTCACTCGGGTTACCGACATCATGGGCGAAATCGCCTCGGCGTCCGACGAACAAAGCCGCGGCATTGAACAGGTCACGCAGGCCGTGACCCAAATGGATCAGGTAACCCAGCAGAACGCCGCGCTGGTAGAAGAAGCCGCCTCGGCGGCCACCGCACTGGAGGATCAGGCGATTACCCTGGCCGATGCGGTGTCGGTATTCCGCCTGGCGGACGATAACTTCACCGCGCAGGCCAACCATCAAGACGCAGTTTCACCCGTGGTAAAGGAAGCCCCAGATTGTCAAACCGCATAAGCAGCCCGTTTTTTTTGAGTGATATGGCATGAAGCCGGCGCCGTCGAACCCTAACAGAGACCCTGCGACATTGTTGACGCAGATGGTGCAGCGCCTGCCGTTGCTGGACGTGCATTTTCGTCGCATCAGCCAACTGATTTATCAGCGTGCCGGCATCGTGCTGGCAGAGCACAAGCGCGAGATGGTTTATAACCGCCTGGTGCGACGCCTGCGGCTGTTGGGCCTGAACGACTTTGGCGATTATTTGGCGCTGCTGGAAAGCGATCCTAACAGCGCCGAATGGCAGGCGTTTATCAATGCCCTGACCACCAACCTGACGGCGTTTTTCCGCGAAGCGCATCACTTCCCGATCCTGGCGGAGCACGCGCGTCAGCGGCCGAACGGCTACAGCGTATGGAGCACGGCGGCCTCGACCGGCGAAGAGCCTTATTCGATTGCCATCACCTTAAGTGAGGTGCTCGGGCAGCGCGCCACCGGCTGCCAGGTATGGGCCAGCGATATCGATACCCAGGTGCTGGAGAAAGCGGAAGCGGGCGTTTATCGCCAGGAAGATCTGCGTACCCTGACGCCGGGGCAAATGCAGCGTTATTTCCTGCGCGGCACCGGCCCGCATCAGGGGTTGGTGCGGGTGCGGCCGGAGCTGGCGGGGCGGGTGAATTTTCAGGCGCTCAACCTGCTGGCGCCTGAATGGGCGTTGCCGGGGCAATTCGACGCTATTTTCTGCCGCAACGTGATGATCTATTTCGATAAGGCGACACAGGAGCGCATTCTGCGCCGCTTCGTGCCCTTGCTTAAACCGGGGGGCCTGATGTTTGCCGGCCACTCCGAGAATTTCAGCCAGATCAGCCGGGATTTCTACTTGCGTGGGCAGACCGTGTATGGCCTGACCAAGGAGAGGTAATGAATAAAATCAGAGTATTGAGCGTAGACGATTCGGCCCTGATGCGGCAGCTGATGACCGAAATTGTCAACAGCCATCCCGATATGGAGATGGTGGCGAGCGCGCCCGACCCTCTGGTCGCGCGCGATCTGATCAAAAAGTTTAACCCGCAGGTGCTGACGCTGGACGTCGAAATGCCGCGCATGGACGGCCTCGACTTCCTCGAAAAACTGATGCGTCTGCGGCCGATGCCGGTGGTGATGGTGTCGTCGCTGACAGGCCAGGGGTCGGAAATCACGCTGCGCGCGCTGGAGCTGGGGGCGGTGGATTTTGTCACCAAACCGCAGCTTGGCATCCGCGAAGGCATGTTGGCCTACAGCGAGCTGATAGCCGAAAAAATTCGCACCGCGGCCAAGGCGCGCTTGCCGCAACGCTCCAGCAGCCCGGCACCGGCGATCCTCAGCCATACGCCGCTGTTGAGCAGCGAAAAACTGATTGCCATCGGAGCCTCTACCGGCGGCACCGAAGCCATTCGGCAGGTGCTGCAACCGCTGCCAGCCACCAGCCCGGCGTTGTTGATCACCCAGCATATGCCGCCGGGGTTTACGCGCTCGTTCGCCGAGCGGCTGAACAAGCTGTGCCAGATTACGGTGAAAGAGGCCGAGGACGGCGAACGCGTGCTGCCGGGCCATGCCTACATCGCACCGGGCGATCGCCATATGGAACTGTCACGCAGCGGTGCCAACTATCAGGTGAAGCTGCATGACGGCCCGGCGGTCAACCGTCACCGGCCATCGGTAGACGTGCTTTTCCGCTCGGTTGCGCAGTACGCCGGTCGAAATGCGGTTGGCGTGATCCTGACCGGCATGGGCAATGACGGCGCGGCGGGCATGTTGGAAATGCATCGTGCCGGTGCCTATACCCTGGCGCAAAACGAGGCCAGCTGTGTGGTGTTCGGCATGCCGCGTGAGGCGATCGCCACCGGTGGGGTGAATGAAGTTGTCGAACTGGATCGCATGAGCCAACGCATGCTGGCGCAAATTGCCGGTGGCCAGGCGCTGCGTATTTGATTTTTACCCTTAATTATACCCGTCGCCTTTCGAGCCGCAGCGTTGTTACCTGCTTACAAGGCCCATCCATGGTCCTTGCCCTTTCAGGGCCGCTGCAAGCAGCGTTCAAATCTGTTCCCGACAGATTTGTCGCTCACCCCAGTCACTTACTTGAGTAAGTTCCTGAGGATGAGCGAGCTGGTCGCCTGGCTGCAACTCGAAATTCATAGGGTATATAGGGGGTTATAGCGAACAGCTGCCGTGAGGCTGGCTGTTGTTTGGATTAGGTAAACCTTGGGAGTATATATGGCAGATAAGAGTCTCAGATTTCTGGTGGTGGATGACTTTTCCACTATGCGTCGCATCGTCAGAAACTTGCTGAAAGAGTTGGGATTCAACAACGTAGAAGAGGCCGAGGACGGTGCGGATGCGCTGAACAAACTGCGTGCCGGCGGCTTCGATTTCGTGGTGTCCGACTGGAACATGCCGAACATGGACGGCCTGGAACTGTTGCAAACCATTCGTGCCGATGGCGCATTGGCGGCGATGCCAGTGCTGATGGTGACGGCGGAAGCCAAGAAAGAAAACATTATCGCGGCGGCGCAGGCCGGTGCCAGCGGTTACGTGGTGAAACCTTTTACGGCGGCGACGCTGGAAGAAAAGCTCAATAAGATTTTTGAAAAACTGGGCATGTAAGGAGAGAGGGCGATGAGAGACATTCCAATGCCTGCCAGCGATGCGGCAACCGCGGGGGAGATCATCTCGCGCATTGGCCAACTGACGCGGATGCTGCGCGACAGCATGCGCGAACTGGGGCTCGATCAGGCGATCGCCCAGGCGGCAGAGGCAATCCCGGATGCACGCGATCGTCTTGATTACGTGGTCACCATGACGGCGCAGGCGGCGGAACGGGCGTTGAACTGTGTGGAAGCGGCGCAGCCGCGCCAGGCACAGCTGGAGTCCGAAGCCAAAGGATTGAAAGGCCGTTGGGACGAGTGGTTCGCCAACCCGATAGAGTTGGACGACGCCCGTGAATTGGTTACCGATACCCGTCAGTACCTGGATCAGGTGCCGGAACATACGGCGTTCACCAATGCCCAACTGCTGGAAATCATGATGGCGCAGGATTTCCAGGATCTGACCGGTCAGGTGATCAAACGCATGATGGACGTGGTGCAGGAGATTGAAAAGCAGCTGCTGATGGTGCTGATGGAAAATATTCCTGAGCAACCGGCGAAAGAGAAAAAACCGAACGACAGCCTGCTCAATGGCCCGCAGCTCGACCAGAATGGCGCCGGCGTTATCGCCAATCAGGCGCAGGTGGACGATCTTCTGGACAGCCTGGGTTTCTGATAGCTCCTGGGGCGCATTTTGTTGCGCCCCAGACAGGCAGCACTGCTCCTGCGTCCCCAATCTTCCCCATCCCGCAAATAACCGTCCTTTTCTCCCGTTGTTCCACCAATGAAATCAGCATTTTTTTGGCATGCTGACCGCAATTTTATTCCCTCCGGCACAGGAACCGCCCCGTGGCTGAAGACAGCGATCTGGAAAAGAGCGAGGCCCCCACGCCCCATAGGGTGGAGAAGGCGCGTGAAGATGGCCAGATCCCGCGTTCCCGCGAGCTGACGTCGGTGCTGATGCTGGTGGCAGGCTTGTCGATCATCTGGGTTTCCGGCGGCAACATGGCGCAACAGTTGGCGGCCATGCTGACTCAGGGCCTGAATTTCGACCACGGCATGGTCAGTAACGACAAGCAGATGCTGCGCCAGTTGGCGATGTTGTTACGCCAGGCGGTATGGGCGCTGTTGCCGATCATGGCCGGGTTGGCGCTGGTCGCGCTGACGGCGCCGATGCTGCTGGGCGGCCTGCTGCTGAGCGGTAAATCGCTCAAGTTCGATCTCAAGCGCATGAACCCGCTGTCCGGGCTGAAACGCATCTTTTCCAGCCAGGTGCTGGCGGAGCTGTTGAAGGGCATCCTGAAGGCGACGCTGGTAGGGTGGATCACCGGTTTATACCTGTGGCACAACTGGGCGGCGATGCTGCATCTGGTGACGCAACAGCCGCTCGATGCGCTGGGTAACGCGCTGCGAATGATCATCTTTTGCGGCCTGCTGGTGGTACTCGGGCTGACGCCGATGGTGGCGTTTGACGTGTTTTACCAACTGTGGAGCCACTTCAAAAAGCTGAAGATGACCAAGCAGGACATCCGCGACGAGTTTAAGGAGCAGGAGGGTGACCCGCACGTTAAAGGGCGCATCCGACAGCAACAGCGTGCCGTTGCACGGCGGCGAATGATGGCCGACGTCCCCAAGGCCGACGTCATTGTGACCAACCCGACGCATTACGCCGTCGCGCTGCAGTACAACGATAAAAACATGAGTGCGCCGAAGGTGCTGGCCAAGGGGGCCGGCGAAATTGCGCTGCGTATTCGTGAACTGGGGGCGGAACACCGTATTCCCATGCTCGAAGCACCGCCGTTGGCACGTGCTCTATATCGACACAGCGAGATTGGACAACACATTCCCGCCACCCTGTATGCCGCCGTGGCCGAAGTATTGGCCTGGGTTTACCAGCTGCGACGCTGGCGGCGCGAAGGGGGGCTGATCCCGAAAAAACCTGAACGTTTACCGGTGCCGGAAGCACTGGATTTTGCTGGAGAAAGTAATACAAATGGCTAATTTGGCCGCCTTGCTTCGTTTGCCGGGCAGTTTTAAAGATACGCAGTGGCAGGTGCTGGCCGGCCCGATACTGATCCTGATGATCCTGTCGATGATGGTGCTGCCGTTGCCGGCATTTATCCTCGATCTGCTGTTCACCTTCAATATTGCCTTGTCGATCATGGTGTTGCTGGTAGCGATGTTTACCCAGCGTACGCTTGAATTTGCCGCATTCCCCACCATTTTGCTGTTCTCAACCTTGCTGCGCCTGTCGCTCAACGTAGCTTCGACGCGCATCATCCTGATGGAAGGGCATACCGGGTCTGCCGCCGCAGGCCGCGTGGTAGAGGCCTTCGGTCACTTCCTGGTGGGCGGTAACTTCGCCATCGGTATCGTGGTGTTTATCATTTTGGTGCTGATCAACTTTATGGTTATCACCAAGGGTGCCGGGCGTATTGCCGAAGTGGGCGCACGCTTTGTGCTGGACGGCATGCCGGGCAAGCAGATGGCGATCGATGCCGATCTCAACGCCGGTTTGATCGGTGAAGAAGAGGCGAAAAAACGTCGCTCTGAGGTCACGCAGGAAGCGGACTTCTACGGTTCGATGGACGGTGCCAGTAAGTTTGTCCGTGGCGATGCGGTCGCCGGTCTGATGATCATGATGCTAAACGTGGTCGGTGGTCTGTTGGTCGGCGTGCTCCAGCACGGAATGGAACTGGGCACGGCGGCGGAAACTTACACCTTGCTGACCATCGGTGACGGCCTGGTGGCGCAGATCCCGGCGTTGGTGATTTCGACCGCCGCCGGCGTGATCGTGACTCGCGTGGCGACCGATCAGGACGTTGGCGAGCAGATGGTTGGCCAACTGTTCAACAACCCGCGGGTTATGTTGCTCAGCGCCGCGGTGCTCGGCCTGCTTGGGCTGGTCCCGGGGATGCCGAACCTGGTATTCCTGCTGTTTACCGCCGCTCTGTTAGGGTTGGCCTGGTGGCTGCGCGGGCGCGATCAGCAAGCGCCCAAAGTGCAGGAAGTGCCGGTCACGCAGGATAATCCGCAGGCGGTGGAAGCCAGTTGGTCTGACGTGCAGCTGGAAGATCCGTTGGGGATGGAGGTCGGTTACCGGCTGATCCCGATGGTGGATTTCCAACAGAATGGTGAATTGCTGGGCCGTATCCGCGGCATCCGTAAAAAATTCGCGCAGGAGATGGGCTATCTGCCACCGGTGGTGCATATCCGCGACAACCTGGAACTGCCGCCGGCCAGCTACCGTATTTTGATGAAGGGCGTAGAAATCGGCAGTGGCGAAGCGCAACCGGGCCGCTGGCTGGCAATTAACCCAGGCAATGCGGTGGGCGAGTTGGCGGGGGATAAAACCACCGATCCGGCGTTTGGGCTGGAAGCGGTATGGATTGACAGCGCGCTGCGCGAGCAGGCGCAGATCCAGGGCTTCACCGTAGTGGAAGCCAGCACGGTGGTCGCGACGCACCTTAATCATTTGATTGGCCAGTTTGCCAGTGAGCTGTTTGGCCGACAGGAAGCGCAGCAATTACTGGATCGCGTCGCACAGGACATGCCGAAGCTGACCGAAGATTTCGTGCCGGGCGTGGTAAGCCTGACTACGCTGCACAAGGTGTTGCAGAACCTGCTGGCGGAACGGGTTTCCATCCGCGATATGCGCACCATTATTGAAACGCTGGCGGAGCATGCCCCATCACAAACCGACCCTTATGAGCTGACCACCGTGGTGCGCGTGGCGCTGGGAAGGGCGATCACCCAGCAGTGGTTCCCGGGCAACGGTGAAATTCAGGTGATTGGCCTGGATACCCAGCTCGAGCGTCTGTTACTGCAAGCGCTGCAGGGCGGCGGCGGTTTGGAACCGGGCCTGGCGGATCGTTTGTTGGATCAGGCCAAACAGGCGTTGCAGCGGCAGGAAATGCTCAGCGCGCCGCCGGTACTGTTAGTGAATCACGCACTGCGGGCCTTGCTGGCGCGTTTCCTGCGTCGCAGCCTGCCGCAGATGGTGGTGTTGTCGAATCTGGAGATCAATGACGACCGCCAAATCCGCATGACCTCCACCATTGGGGCCGCATAATGAAACACCATCTGGCGTTAATTTGCCTGTTAGCGCCGTTGAGCGTGCAGGCAGCATCCGGTTCTTGGGTAGCCGACAGCGTCGGCGCCACGCTGGAATATGGTGGTGAGCGGGGGGAATCGCCGGGGTTACGCGCCCCCAATGCGTTGCCGGACGCCAATGCCCGCATCACCAGCGTAAGCTGGCGTTACCGGCTGCTGGCCGATGAGCCGGCGGGCATGCAGGCGCAGCTTTGCACCCTGACGCGCTGCATTGTGTTGGGCGGCGGCAGCGGCAGCAGCACCGGGCTGAAAGGGGAACCGGCGAACGCCGAACTGCGTTTTGTTTATTACGTGCAGGCGCGCGGCAGCCTGAATCCGCCGCTGCGCGTGATCAGCAATCAGGTGATTGTGAATTACGAGTAAAACTAAAACGACACAAGCCAGGCTCCTCAGGCCGTTGCCTTCGACCTGGTTTTATTCCGTTGCCCCAAAGCGTGTTTAGCCACGGGGCAGGTAGGCCAATTTAAATTTCCTGATGCTTCAACTGCTTTCAGGAATTTTATTATACGCCGCTTGATCGTTGCGGTCGATCATGGATACTGTATATAAATACAGTTATTCGGATCCGCCATTATGCAGTTTATTCACCCCAGTCAGCTCACTCCCGGTTTATTACTTCCCCTCTTTATGGAGCGAGTCTCCTGCGGTTTTCCCAGCCCGGCTCAGGACTATGTCGAAGACAGTCTCGACCTGAATAAGTTGGTGGTGAAACACCCCAGTGCGACGTACTTTGTCCGGGTCAGTGGTGATTCGATGATCGGCGCAGGTATCAGCCACGGTGACTTACTGGTGGTTGATCGTTCCTTGACCGCCGTTCATGGCGACATCGTCATAGCGGCAGTGGCCGGCGAATTTACCGTGAAGGAGCTGCAAACCCATCCACGTATTCAGCTGGTGCCTCATAATACGGATTATTCTCCGATCGTTTTCCAGGCCGAAGAAGAGCTGGAAATCTTTGGCGTTGTGACATTTACCTTGAAATCAAACCGACATGTTCGCACTTGTTGACGTCAACAGCTTCTACACGTCCTGCGAGACTGTTTTTCGGCCAGATCTTAAGGGCAAACCGATCGTCGTCGTTTCAAATAACGACGGATGCGTTATTTCACTTTCGGCGGAAGCCAAAGCGCTGGGCATCAAAATGGGGGCGCCTTACTTCAAAATCAAAGAGCAATTACGGCGCCAGCAGGTCAGCGTTTTCAGCTCGAATTATACGCTTTATGCCGATCTCAGCCATCGGGTGATGCTGACGCTAATCGAGATGGCCCCTGTCGTAGAGATATACTCCATCGATGAAGCTTTTATCGATGTGTCTGGCCTGAGTAGCAGCCTTCCGCTGAGCACCTTTGGCCATCAAATGCGCGATCGGGTGTTAAAGAATACCGGGTTAACCGTTGGCGTGGGGATCGCGCAAACCAAGACACTGGCGAAGATCGCCAATTTTGCGGCAAAGAAGTGGCGTCAAACGGGGGGCGTTGTTGAGTTGTCCGATCCTGAGCGTCTGCGAAAACTGCTGGCGTTAGTGCCGGTGGACGAGGTGTGGGGCGTGGGCCGCCGCATCGGCAAGAAGCTCAGCTTTATGGGGATCGAAACGGCGCTACAGCTTGCTGACTGTTCAACCTGGGTGATCCGTAAACACTTTAATGTGGTACTCGAACGTACGGTTCGTGAATTGCGCGGCGAATCCTGTTTGGCATTGGATGAGTTTGCGCCCACCAAACAGCAGATCATCTGTAGCCGCTCATTTGGTCACCGCATCACGGCTTATCAAGATATGCGCCAGGCCATTTGTACCTATGCGGAACGCGCAGCCGAAAAGCTCAGGGCAGAGAAGCAGTTCTGCTGTGTGATCAGCGTCTTTATGCGGACCAGTCCCCATGCCGAAAATGAAACATTTTACGGCCCTCAGGCCAGCGGGCGCCTGGCGATCCCTTCCAACGATACGCGTGACATTATTCGCGTTGCTGTCAGCGCGCTTGACCGTATCTGGAAAGACGATTTTCGCTATATGAAAGCCGGTGTGATGCTGAGTGATTTCTTTAGCCAGGGGGTGGCGCAGCTTAATTTGTTTGATGAACACCAGCCCAGGCCTAACAGCAGTGAGTTAATGCAGACCCTTGATCGGCTTAATCAGTCCGGTCGGGGCACGGTCTGGTTTGCCGGGCAGGGGATCCAAAAAAGCTGGGCGATGAAACGCGAAATGCTGTCCCCCAGCTATACCACAAGATACTCGGACCTGCCGTTCGTCAAATAGCCCTGGGGTCTTATCATTCACCGGTTGAGCCCGCTTAGGTGCATCAACAATCATTCTTTGATTAAACGCCGATTTTTCGCCCCAGCAGGCTGGCATTGCGCGACTGGCCATCCGGGCCGTAGAGCGATTTGTTTTGCTTGCTCAGGATCGCCAACGCCTGAGCGTTGTGATCGATCTGTTGATTGAGCAGCATGCCGTTATGCTGGTTTTTTTCCCGCAGCTGCTGGCTGAGCGTTTGTACTCGTTGCCAGCCGTCCGCCAGGCGCGGGTGCGCGGAATAGGGTGCCTGTTGCCCCTGTGCGCGCTCCAGGTTCAGCCGCTGCTGCTCCAGGTAGTTTACCGTGGCCAGCAACTGGCTCTTGGCATCGGTAGCGCGTTGCAGCGCCACGCCCGGTAATTGTCCCGAACAGAGCAGATGATGTTCTTCCGTCAGCACCGTACTCAGCGCATTCAGGGTTTCCAACAGCTTATCAATCAGTTGCGCCAGACTTTCCATTATGAATAACCACCTGTCAAAGAATTCCTTGGTGTTTAACCCGAGGGTTAAGCCTCCGGCGTTTGCTGGCCGTTAGCCATCCACAGGGCATCGCTTTGCGCGTCTTTCAGTAGCGCATCGGCAATTTTCCCGGCATCCATTTTCAGTTCGCCGTTGCGGATCGCCTGCTTGATGGCGTCCACCCGATTCATATCAATATCTTGCGTACCCGGCTGCATCAGGCGCGCTTGCGCGTCGCTCAATTTTACCTGGGTGCCGCTGACGGTGCTTTCCGTCTGGGCAGCTTTGCGTGGCTGAAGTGGGCTTTCAGTCGCGGTTTCACGAGGTTGCACCGTTGGAACGGGTTGCAGCCGCTGGGTGCGATCGATACTCATGGTCAATCTCCATCGATGCCATCGCCGCGAAGGCAATGGCTGATATTTTTGTGGCCCTGGCGGCCAATAAAAGTCTGCTTATGATTTTCTTATCGGCAAGTTTTGATAAACCTTTACCTTTTTATAACCCAATACGGATCGTACCGTCATCACTGGCTATACCGCTGACGATTTGTCCGGAAGCCATACGCACACGGACATTGTCTTCGGCGGCAGCATTGTTCATGGCTTTGCCCGTACCGCTGATGTTAAATCCACTTCCCTGCGCGGTCACCTGTACCGCCTGACCGGCCTTGATCACCCAGGCGCGACGCAGCATGGCGAAGGTCAGCGGCTGACCGGGACTGATATTGCGCAGGCTGACGGCCCCCAGCGCTTTGCCGGTTTCGCTTAGCGTGCGCGGTGGCAAGGTGTCGAGCCGGCCACTTTTAAAGGTGATATCCGCCGCCGTCAGCTTGCTGCCGGCGCTGATGCCGCGGGCCGACACCAGATATTGGCCGATCACCTGAACCTGGGTCTGGATAAAGCGCCGTTCCTGGCCGCAGCGTGCCGAAACGCTGATATTACCCCAACGCCGCGCATTCTGTGGCAAAGAGAGCTGCGGGAATTCGCACTGTGGCCATTGGGTGGCGGGCGTGCGCACCAGCACTTTAACCTGTACCGGACTGCCGCTGAACTGGCTGCTGATGAAGCGATCGATCTGCGCCGCCAGATCTTCGGCCCGTGCGTTCAGGCTGCACAGCAGGGCTGCCAACAACAGCATTTTCGCTTTCATCTCCGCTTCTTCCTCAAAAAGCCTCAGGGTGCGCGTAAGTGTACCCGGAGTGCGCGCAGGCTAAGCAGATAAATAGCGACGCATTTTGCCCTTATTCCCACGATAGGCTGGCGGAAGGGACGTTTATGCTGTCGGCTCCAAATTCTAACCTCGCGGAGGGAGCATGATCGACAAACTGGACGCTGCTCTGCGCTTTGGTCAAGAGGCGCTGAACCTGCGCGCCCAGCGGCAGGAAATTCTGGCCGCCAACATCGCCAACGCAGACACCCCGGGTTATCAGGCGCGGGATATCGATTTCGCCGGCCAACTGAACAAGGTGCTGGAACAAGGGCGCGCCAGCGGCAGCGGCATTGCGCTGAACATGACGTCATCGCGCCATATTCCGGCGCAGAACATGCAGCCGCCACAGCTCGACTTGCTGTTCCGCGTGCCGGATCAACCCTCCATGGACGGCAACACGGTTGACATGGATCGCGAACGCACCAACTTCGCCGATAACAGCCTGAAGTATCAGACCGACCTGACGCTGATCAACGGTCAGATCAAAGGGATGATGTCAGTGTTACAACAAGGATAAGGCGCATGTCGCTACTGAATATTTTTGATATCTCCGGCTCGGCGCTGTCTGCCCAGTCGCAACGCATGAACGTCAGCGCCAGCAACATGGCCAATGCCGACAGCGTCACCGGGCCGGACGGCCAACCCTACCGCGCCAAGCAGGTGGTGTTTGAAGTTGCCGCCGCGGCCGGACAACCCACCGGCGGCGTACGCGTAGCGCAGGTGGTTGACGACCCGGCGCCGGAGCGTCTGGTTTACCAACCGGGTAACCCGCTGGCGGACGGCAAGGGCTATGTGCGCATGCCTAACGTGGATGTGGTGGGTGAGATGGTCAACACCATTTCCGCCTCCCGCAGCTATCAGGCCAACGTCGAGGTGCTCAACACCACCAAGTCGATGATGATGAAAACCCTGACGCTGGGTCAATAACCGGAGCTTGCCATGGCGATTGCCGCAACCACCACTGAATCGCTGGATAACAGCGTCATCGGTGCCAACGCAAAAAAGAACACCAGCCAGGATCTGAACAACAGCTTCCTGACGCTGCTGGTGGCGCAGTTGAAGAATCAGGATCCGACCAACCCGATGCAGAACAATGAACTGACCAGCCAATTGGCGCAGATCAATACCGTTCAGGGCATCGAGAAACTCAACACCACGCTGGGGTCGATCTCCGGGCAGATCAACAGCAATCAATCGCTGCAGGCTACCGCTTTGATCGGCCACGGCGTGATGGTCCCGGGCAGCAATATTCTGGCTGGCAGCAAAGACGGCAAGGTCAGCACTACGCCGTTTGGTCTGGAACTGGAGCGTGCGGCCGACTCGGTGACCGCCACCATCACCGACGCCACCGGCAAAGCGGTACGCACCATTGATCTCGGCGGCCTGACCGCTGGCGTGCATTCGTTCAGTTGGGACGGATCGATGACGGACGGCACCACCGCACCGGACGGTGCCTACAGCTTTACGATCAACGCCAAAGCCAACGGCGAACAGCTGGTGGCGCGCAATCTGCATTTTGGCATGGTCAACGGCGTCATCCGCGACGCGAACGGCGCGAAGCTGGATCTGGGCCTGGCGGGCAGCGCCACGCTGGAGGATGTCCGGCAGATCCTTTAACCCAATACCCTTCATCCTTCAGGCTGCAGCGTTGTTGGCTGTGCGCACTCACCCCAGTCACTTACGTGAGTAAGCTCCTGGGGGCTCCTGCGCTTGCCGCCCGGCTGCAACATGAAAGCCATTGGGTATATCAAAACACTATCAGGCGTTATCGGACGATAGCCTGACCACTATTCGGAGAATGACATGGCCTTTTCTCAGGCAGTAAGCGGCTTAAACGCGGCAGCAACCAATCTGGACGTGATCGGTAACAACATCGCTAACTCCGCCACTTCCGGTTTTAAATCAGGCAGCGTTTCCTTTGCTGACATGTTCGCCGGTTCACAGGTTGGCCTGGGCGTTAAGGTGGCGGGGATCACCCAGAACTTTAAAGGCGGCACCACCACCGGCACCAGCCGTGCACTGGACGTGGCGATTTCCGGCAACGGTTTCTTCCGTCTGCAGGATCAGGACGGCGGCATTTTCTACAGCCGTAACGGCCAGTTCAAACTGGATGAAAACCGTAACCTGACCAACATGCAGGGCCTGCAACTGACCGGCTACCCGGCCGCCGGTACGCCGCCGACCATTCAACAGGGCGCGAACCCGGTGCCGCTGAGCATTCCGGAAGGCATGATGAACGCCAAGGCGTCAACCTCCGGCAACATGGTCGCCAACCTTAAATCCACGCATAAGGTTCCGGATAACCACACCTTCGATCCCGCCAAGAAGGATTCTTACAACTACGTCAACACCATCACCACTTATGACTCGTTAGGTAACGCGCACAACATCAACGCCTACTTTGTAAAAACCGACGAGAACAAGTGGCAGGTTTATACCCAGGATGGAACGGCTGCTCCGGTAGATGCCGGTACCATGACGTTCGACACCAGCGGCAATCTGGCCAGCACCACCAGCAAACAAGGCGCCGCCGGCGAATTCAGCATGCTGATCCCGATGGAAGCCAAAGATGGCGCGCCGGCACAGAACTTCACCCTGAACTTCGCCAAGAGCATGCAGCAGAGCGTCAGCGCCGACTCCGTCAGCAAAGTGTCGCAGGATGGCTATGGCGCAGGCGAATACACCAACTTCCAGATCAACAACGACGGCACGGTGATGGGCATCTACTCCAACCAGCAGACTCAGGTGCTGGGTCAGATCGTCATGGCCAACTTCTCCAACCCGGAAGGCCTGTCTTCTCAGGGCGATAACGTTTGGCAGGAAACCGGCGCATCCGGCCAGCCACGCGTAGGTCTGGCGGGCAACGGCGGTTTGGGCAAACTGACCAGCGGCGCGCTGGAAGCCTCCAACGTCGATCTGAGCCAGGAACTGGTGAACATGATCGTCGCACAACGTAACTACCAGTCGAACGCCCAAACCATCAAAACGCAGGACTCGATCCTGCAAACGCTGGTTAGCCTGCGCTAATAGGACTGATTTATGGATCACGCGATTTATACCGCGATGGGCGCTGCGCGACAGACGCTGGAACAGCAGTCTGTCACCGCCAATAATCTGGCCAACGCATCGACGCCGGGCTTTCGCGCCCAGCTGTCGGCGCTGCGTGCCGTGCCGGTGGATGGGCCAAGCTTGCCGACGCGAACGCTGGTTACCGCGTCAACGCCGGGCGCGGACATGAGCCAGGGGGCGCTGAATTACACCGCTCGCCCGCTGGACGTGGCGCTGCAGCAGGACGGCTTTCTGGCCGTCAGCCTGCCGGGCGGCGGCGAAGCCTACACCCGTAACGGTAACATCCAGATCTCCTCCACCGGGCAGTTGACGGTGCAGGGCGTGCCGCTGATGGGCGACGGCGGACCGATTGAGGTACCCCCGTCGGCAGAGATCACCATTGCCGCCGACGGGACCATCTCGGCGCTGAATGCGGGCGATCCGCCGAACAGCATTGCACAGATCGGCAGGCTGAAACTGGTGAAGGCCGACGCGCGCGAAGTGATGCGTGGCGATGACGGGTTGTTCCGCCTGACGCCGGAAACCCAACGGCAGCGCGGCAATCAGTTGCCGAACGATCCGCTGGTGCAGGTGATGCCGGGCGTGCTGGAAGGCAGCAACGTCAAACCGATGGAAACCATGGTCGACATGATTGCCAACGCCCGCCGTTTTGAAATGCAAATGAAGGTCATCCACAGCGTGGATGAAAATGAACAGCGCGCCAATTCATTGTTATCAATGAGTTAATTAGCAAGGAAATAACCCATGATCCCATCTTTATGGATTGCCAAAACCGGTCTGGATGCGCAGCAGACCAATATGGACGTGATCGCCAATAACCTGGCCAACGTCAGCACTAACGGTTTTAAACGCCAGCGTGCAGTGTTCGAAGATCTGCTGTACCAGACCATGCGTCAGCCGGGGGCGCAGTCCTCCGAGCAGACGACGCTGCCGTCCGGGCTGCAGATCGGTACCGGCGTGCGGCCGGTGGCGACCGAGCGTCTGCACAGCCAGGGCAACCTGTCGCAGACCAACAACAGCAAGGATATCGCCATCAAGGGGCAGGGCTTTTTCCAGGTGATGATGCCGGACGGCACCCTGGCCTATACCCGCGACGGCTCGTTCCAGAGAGATCAGAACGGCCAACTGGTGACCGCCAGCGGCTTCCAGGTGCAACCGGCGATCACCATTCCGGCCAATGCCCTGAGCATCACCGTAGGCCGCGACGGCATCGTCAGCGCCACCCTGCAGGGACAGACCGCCGCCCAGCAGGTGGGCCAACTGACGCTGACCACCTTTATCAATGACAGCGGCCTGGAAAGCATGGGCGAGAACCTGTACCAGGAAACCGAGAGTTCTGGCGCGCCGAACGAGAGCACGCCTGGGCTAAACGGTGCAGGCCTGCTGTATCAGGGCTATGTGGAAACCTCCAACGTCAACGTGGCGGAAGAGCTGGTCAACATGATCCAGACCCAACGTGCTTACGAAATCAACAGCAAAGCGGTATCGACGTCCGATCAGATGCTGCAAAAGCTGACGCAACTGTAATTGACGGGCGCCGCTGCGCCCGCAAGGTCGTTAACCAATCTTAAAACAGGGTTGGAAGGTCAGGATTTGCTAACAAAAAATGAAGGAAAATCAAATTATTGATTTTCGGCTAATAACCACAAAGTGGGGAAAAACCACGCTTTTTCCCTACTTTGTCAACACATTCACGGGCGCTGCAGCGCCCGTAACCCTATTTTGTGAAACAAAGGCGATACCCGTGGTAACCACAACTCTGATGGAAAATCCGCCGCAAGGAAAACGCTGGCTGGCGGCAATGGTGATGCTGACGCTGAGCGGCTGCGCTTACATTCCACATAAACCCCTGGTTGACGGGGCTACCACGGCACAGCCGGCGCCGGCGGGCGCGCCCGTGCCGAACGGTTCCATTTTCCAGACGGTGCAGCCGATGAACTACGGTTATCAGCCGCTGTTTGAAGACCGTCGTCCGCGCAACGTCGGCGATACCCTGACGATCGTGCTGCAGGAAAACGTCAGCGCCAGCAAAAGCTCATCTGCCAACGCCAGCCGCAACGGGGCCAGCAAGTTCGGCGTGGCCACCTCGCCACGCTACCTCGATGGTTTGCTGGGCAATGCGCGTGCCGATATGGATATCTCCGGTGACAGCACCTTCGGCGGCAAGGGCGGGGCCAACGCCAACAACACCTTTAACGGCACCATTACCGTGACGGTCAATCAGGTGCTGGTGAACGGAAACCTGCACGTGGTGGGGGAAAAACAGATCGCCATTAATCAGGGCACCGAATTCATCCGTTTCTCCGGGGTCGTCAACCCGCGCACCATCAGCGGCAGCAACTCGGTTACCTCCACCCAGGTGGCGGATGCGCGCATTGAATATGTCGGCAACGGCTATATCAACGAAGCGCAGACCATGGGGTGGTTACAACGCTTCTTCTTAAATGTCTCACCGTTTTGAGTACAGGCTATTTTACTTGCCATTTTGAGGTTGGGCAGTGCTCGGGGCAGTCACGTACTGCGTGTACGCTCCATTCCCTGTGCGCCGCCCGCCCCCAAACTGCCTGCGACAATAACGCCTTGTGGGTAAGGCGAATGAGGTTCCAATGTTAAAGAAATTTCTAATGGCGCTGGTGATTAGTGCGCTGAGCCTGCCGGCCGCGGCGGAGCGCATTCGCGATCTGGTCACGGTGCAGGGCGTACGCGATAACGCGCTGATCGGTTACGGACTGGTGGTGGGGCTGGACGGTTCCGGTGACCAGACCATGCAGACCCCGTTCACCACCCAGAGCCTGAGCAACATGCTGTCGCAGTTGGGTATCACCGTGCCACCGGGCACCAACATGCAGTTGAAAAACGTGGCGGCGGTCATGGTCACCGCCAAGCTGCCGCCGTTTTCGCGCACCGGGCAGAATATCGACGTGGTGGTGTCCTCCATGGGTAACGCCAAGAGCCTGCGTGGCGGCACTTTGCTGATGACGCCGCTGAAAGGGGTAGATAATCAGGTTTACGCGCTGGCGCAGGGCAACGTGCTGGTCGGCGGAGCCGGCGCTTCGGCCGGTGGCAGCAGCGTACAGGTTAACCAACTGGCCGGTGGGCGCATCAGCAACGGCGCCACCATTGAGCGCGAGCTGCCGACCACCTTCGGGGCCGGCGGAGTGATTAACCTGCAGCTCAACGATGAAGACTTTACGCTGGCACAACAGATCAGCGATGCCATCAACCGCCAACGAGGCGGTGGCACGGCTTCACCGTTGGACGCCCGTACCATTCAGGTGCTGGTGCCACAGGGCAACAGTTCGCAGGTGCGCTTCCTGGCGGAAATCCAGAACATTAACGTCAGCGTCGGGGCGATCGACGCCAAGGTGATCATCAACTCACGCACCGGTTCGGTAGTAATGAACCGCGACGTGATCCTGGATTCCTGCGCGGTGGCGCAAGGCAACCTGTCGGTGGTGGTCGATCGGCAAAATACCGTCAGCCAGCCAAATACCCCGTTTGGCGGCGGGCAAACGGTGGTGACGCCGAACACCCAGATTTCGGTGCAACAGCAGGGCGGCTCGCTGCAGAAGGTCAACGCCAGCGCCAATCTGAACAACGTGATCCGCGCGCTTAACGCGTTGGGGGCAACGCCGATCGATCTGATGTCTATCCTGCAGGCGATGCAAAGCGCCGGCTGTCTGCGTGCCAAGCTGGAAATTATCTGATGGCCGGCGATCTGATGGCAATGTCGGGCGCCGCCTATGATGCGCAGGCGCTTAATGGACTGAAACGCGATGCGGCGAGCGATCCGCAGGGCAACCTGAAACAGGTGGCGCAGCAGGTTGAAGGCATGTTCGTGCAGATGATGCTGAAAAGCATGCGTGCCGCGCTGCCGCAGGATGGGATCTTGAGCAGCGATCAGTCTCGGCTCTACACCTCAATGTATGACCAGCAAATTGCCCAGCAGATGTCGCAGAAAGGCCTGGGGTTGGCCGACATGATGGTGAAGCAGATGAGCAACGCCAACGCGGTGCCGAGCGAAACGGCGGGCACGTCGCCGATGGCGCTGGACGATGAGGTGTTGCGAACGCTGCCGAATCAGGCGCTGGAGCAGATGATCCGCCGCGCGGTGCCAAAAGCGCCGAGCGCGGCCCCGCTGTCGCTCAACAACGGCAACTTTGTTGCCCGGCTGTCTACTCCTGCACGCGTCGTCAGCCAGCAGAGCGGCATTCCGCATCAGCTGATTGTGGCACAGGCCGCGCTGGAATCCGGCTGGGGTCAGCGTGAGATCCCGGCCGCCGACGGTTCGCCGAGCTACAACCTGTTTGGCATCAAGGCGGGCGGCAGCTGGGACGGGCCGGTGACCGAGATCACCACCACCGAGTTCGAGCAGGGTGCGGCGAAGAAGATCAAGGCGAAGTTCCGGGTTTACGGTTCTTACGTCGAGGCGATGGCCGACTACGTCAAGCTGTTGACCAATAACCCCCGCTACGCCGGGGTGGCCAACGCCCGCAGCCCGGAGCAGGCGGCGCAGGCGCTGCAACAGGCCGGTTACGCCACCGATCCGCAATATGCCAGCAAGTTGGTCAGCGTGATACAGCAGATGAAAAACGCCGGCGAGCAGGTGGTGAAGGCGTATACCCACGACCTGAAGGATCTTTTTTAGCCACTGGGCGCAGCATGCAGCGCCCCTACGCAATAGGCCGAATTTAAATGTAGGGGTCCAGCATGCTGGACCCGGATTTTTCCCTCAAGTTTCCCCCGTTTTTGCCGATAACCAAGACAGGCTGAGTGAACGGCTCAGCAGATTAATTGACTCCTGTGGGCCACCGGCGCCGCAGCAAAAGGAACCTCTATGTCCAACAGCTTAATCAATACCGCGATGAGCGGGCTGAATGCGGCTCAGGTGGCGCTCAGCACCGTCAGTAACAACATCTCTAACTACAACGTGGCGGGCTATAACCGACAGACTGCGATCCTGGCGCAGAACGGCGGTATGAGTACCATGAGTGGCTTCATTGGCAACGGGGTCACCGTGACCAGCGTTAACCGCGAGTACAACCAGTTCATCACCAATCAGTTGCGCGGAGCACAGAGCCAGGCCGGGGCACAGAACGCCTACTTCGAGAAAATCTCGCAGATCGATAACCTGCTGGCGAGCAAAACCAATACCTTGTCGACCAATATGCAGGATTTCTTTAGCAACCTGGAGAACCTGGTCAGCAACGCCGGCGATGACGCCGCGCGCCAAACGGTGCTGGGCAAGGCCAATGGGTTGGTCAATCAGTTCAATAACACCGACAAATACCTGCGCGATATGGACAGCGGCGTTAACCAACAGCTCAGCGACAGCGCTAACCAGATCAACAGCTACAGCCAGCAAATCGCCAAACTGAACGATGAAATTACCCGCCTGCGCGGCAGCGGCGGTGAGCCGAATGCCTTGCTCGATCAGCGCGACCAACTGGTGACTGAGTTAAACCAGGTGGTGGGCGTGCAGGTGATGCAGCAAGACGGCGACGCTTATACCGTGTCTTTCGCCAACGGCCTGACGCTGGTGCAGGGGAGCAATGCCTACCAGGTGGAGGCAGTGCCTTCCAGCGGCGATCCTTCTCGCCTGACCATCGGCTATAACCGCGGCAACGGCGTCAGCGAAGTGCCGGAAGGGCAAATTACCAGCGGCAGCGTTAGCGGCGTACTGAAGTTCCGCAGCGAATCGCTGGATAGCGCACGCAACCAGTTGGGGCAATTGGCGCTGGCGATGGCGGACAGCTTTAACCAGCAGCACCGTGCCGGGTTCGATCTCAACGGCGACGCAGGCACCGATTTCTTCAGCTTCGGTGGTGGGCGCGTGGTGGATAACAGCCGCAATGCCGGCGATGCGGCGCTGTCGGTGTCCTACACCGATACCAGCAAGGTGAAGGCCAACGATTACCGGGTGGAGTTCGACGGCAGCAACTGGCAGGTCAGCCGTCTGCCGGACAACGTGAAGGTCAACGCCACGGCGGGCGTCGATGCCACCACCGGCAAACCGACGCTGAGCTTTGACGGCCTGAAGGTCGACATCGACGGCACGGCACAAAAGAACGACAGCTTTACCGTGAAGCCGGTCAGCGACGTGGCGGGCAGCTTGAAAGTCGCGATTACCGACTCGGCGAACATCGCCGCCGCCGGCAAAGACGACAGCGGCCGCGGCGATAACGAAAACGCCAAAAAGCTGCTCGATCTGCAGACCAAAAAATTGGTCGACGGCAAAGCCACCTTCAGCGGCGCTTACGCCAGCATGGTGAGCAGCGTTGGTAACCAGACGGCATCGGCCAAGGTTTCGGCGACTTCTCAGGCCAATATCGTCAAGCAGCTGACCATTCAGCAGCAGTCGATCTCCGGCGTCAACCTAGACGAAGAGTACGGCGAGTTGCTGCGTTTTCAGCAATATTACATGGCCAATGCACAGGTCATTCAAACCGCCAGCTCAATGTTTGACGCACTGCTGAATATCCGTTGATTTCCACTTTGACCGGAGCCCTGGCGGTTCCGGTCGCTGATTTTGAGGAACCCGCACCATGCGCATGTCTACCAGCATGATGTACCAACAGAACATGTCCGGCATTACCGGCAATCAGTCGCTGTTTATGAAAGCCGCCGAGCAGCTTTCCACCGGCAAAAAAGTCAGCAATCCGTCCGACGATCCTCTGGCGGCTTCGCAGGCGGTGATGCTGGCTCAATCACAGTCGGAAAACACCCAATATGCCTTGGCGCGGACCTTTGCCCGTCAAAGCGTGTCGATGGAAGAGACCGTGCTGGCCGGGGTGACCAGCACCATCTCCGATATGAAAGCGCTGATCGTCAGCGCCGGCGGCACCAAAAGCGACGACGACCGCGATTCGCTGGCGACCCAGCTGCAGGGGCTGAAAGATCAGCTGCTCAACCAAGCCAACAGCACCGACGGCAACGGCCGCTATATGTTTGGCGGTTTTGTGAACGACAAGCCTCCCTTTGAAGATAAGGGCGGATCGGTCAGCTATGTCGGCGGCAACACGCCGGTCGAGCAGAAAGTGGATGCCAACCGCACCATGACCATTGGGCATACCGGCGATAAGGTCTTCATGGCATTGACCAGCAACCCGAAGCCGGAACCGGATGGCAGCGCCTCCGTCGCTAACGTGTTTGAAAGCATTGATATCGCGCTGAAAGCGTTGAAAACACCGCAGAAGGATGCGGATGATGCCACCAAGCAGCAGGTGAACGATGCGCTGGCCAAAGCCAACCGCGGCCTGGACAACTCTTATAACAGAGTGCTTAGCGTGCGCGCGGAGCTGGGCAGCCAACTGCAGGAAATGGATACGCTGGACAGTATCGGCAAGGACCGCGACATGATCAACAAAACGCAAATGAGCGCGCTGGTTGATGCCGATCTGGCCGAGTCGATTTCCAGCTATTTCATGCAGCAGGCGGCCTTGCAGGCGTCATACAAAACCTTCGGGGATATGCAGGGGATGTCGCTGTTCCAGTTGAATCGCTAATCCCCTTTGCTGTGCGGGGCCGATAGATCCACTCCAGTATGGTTGATACGGGCGCAGCATACCGCGCCCCTACGCTAGCTGGGGTGGGGCATCGAAATCCATAGTACCGGGTAATAAATAGCTCTTAGCCTGCCGTGCAGTCACGGCGGGCAATCTCTTTGGGTGTGCTTAGAAGACGTTATTGCTGCGTAGCAGCGGTAGGGAATTCTTGAAACCGGGCGCACTTGTTTGGCACGTCACGCTTCCCCCACACAGGTTTGGCGTGACGTGCCTTTTTTTCGGCTACCCGAAATTATGTGCACTTATATCTGCCTGAATTTAACGGCGGGAAGCGTTAGAATATTCAAGGGGGAGTGCAGAGATAAGAGCGCAAATTATATTTTTTTGGGATAACCCCCGTGGTTATTTTTTCTTTTTTACCACCAGCCATTTTTCACCATTGGGTGACAAGGCAATCTGAGAACGGTTGGTGGCCCAGTGTGCCAGGCCTAAGGCCCTGCGTGCTCTTCGGTTGGTTTTAGCTTTCATTTTTATATTCCTTTTGTAGGGTAAGTAATAATTCCGTAGAAAATAAATGTGCCAGCTTCGCCGGGCATGCCGGTGATGTTTTTTAAATTATAACGAGCATTAAATGGATGCTTTTATTATCACGTCTCTGTTTTTTACAGTGTGTCACACTCCTTATTTATTGAATTTATTTTTTTTGATGTTTTTATTTAATAAGGACATTCTAGGGTGGGTATTTTATTATTCAAGCCAATAAGAGTAATTGAAGGCAAATAGTGATAATTTGCTTTTTCCAATTTTTTATACTGAGAAAGGGAATTTGTTGCCACTTTATCCGGCGTCAGGCGGCCGTTAAGCCGCACTGTGAGGGTAATGCTAGGGGGTCATGCTGCCGACGACATCGGCCAGGCGATCGAAGAACTCGCCAAACAGGTGCTCACAAAACGGCGCCAGCATCGGCATCATCATGCCGATGGTCATAATGCCAATGGTCATGGTCACCGGGAAACCGATGACGAACACCGACAGCTGCGGTGTCATGCGGTTAAGCAGGCCGAGCGCCATGTTCAGCGTCAGCAACAGGCAGATCAGCGGCAGTGCCAGCATCATGCCGTTGATGAAAATCAGCGAACCGGCCTGGGTCAAGGCGAGAAAGCCATTGCCGTTAAGCGGCTCGGCCTGGATCGGCAGGGTATGGAAGCTGTCCACCAACAGAGAAATCAGCCACAGATGGCCGTTGAAGCTGAGAAACAGCAGCATCGCCAGCAGGTTGAGCAGCCGTGCCAACACTGGCATGTTCGGCCCGCCGCTGGGATCGAAGAAGGTGGCGAACGACAAACCCATCTGCATGCCGATCACTTCGCCGGCCAGCCGTATCGCCGCGAAGGCGAACTGCATGGTCAGGCCCAGCGCGACACCGATCAGGATTTGCTGGGCCGCCAGCCACAAACCGGCCGCAGAGAAAATAGGCACGGTGCTGGTGGGCAGCCCGGGGGCAATCAGTATCACGATCAGCCCGCCGAGGCCAATTTTCACCTTCTTGCTGATCTGCTTTTCGCTGAATACCGGCGCGGTGCTGATCAGCGCCAAAATGCGCAGCAGCGGCCAGAAATATTGGCTGAGCCAGACGCCGAACTGCGCGCTGTCAAATGTGAGCATGGTTAACCAATCAGGTTGGGCAGGTTAGTGAACAGCGTGCGCATATAGTCCAGCAGCAGGTTCAGCATCCACGGTCCGGCAATCACGATGGTCGCGACCACCGCCAGGATTTTGGGAATGAACGACAGCGTCATTTCGTTGATCTGGGTCGCGGCCTGCAGCAGGCTGACCACCAGGCCGCTGACCAACGCGGCGAGCAACAGCGGCGCGGCCAGGGCCAACGCCACCTTCATCGCCTCGGTGCCCAGCGCCATAACCGATTCTGGTGTCATTATGGATCCCTCTGTGGCGGCGGGTATGCCGCGAATTACGAATAAAAACTTTGCGCCAGCGAACCCAGCAGCAGTTGCCAGCCGTCCACCAGAACAAACAGCATCAGCTTGAAGGGCAACGAGATGGTTGCCGGTGGCACCATCATCATCCCCAGCGCCATCAACACGCTGGCGACCACCAGATCGATAATCAGGAACGGAATAAACACCGTGAAGCCGATTTGGAACGCGGTTTTCAGTTCGCTGGTGACGTAGGCCGGCAGCAGGATGCGCATCGGCACCGCTTCCGGCCCGGCCAGCGGCGGCTGGTTGGCGAGCTTGGCATACAGCGCCAGATCGGTTTCACGCGTTTGGCGCAGCATAAACTCGCGCAGCGGCTGTGAACCTTTATCCAGCGCGATGTCCAGGCTGATTTTGTCCTGGCTGAACGGCAGATAAGCGTCCTGATAAACCTTGTCGAACACCGGCGACATAATGAAAAAGGTCAGGAACAGCGCCAGGCCCAACATCACCTGGTTGGGTGGGGCAGAGGGGGTGCCGAGGGCATTGCGCAGCAGACCCAGTACGATGATGATGCGCGTGAAGCTGGTCATCATCAGCAGCATGGCCGGCAAGAAACTGAGCGAAGTCAGCAACACCAGGGTTTGCACCGGCAGCGACCAGCTTTGGCCACCGTTGGCTAATGGCTGGCTGATCAGACCGGGAAGTTGTGCGAAAGCGGTGGGGCTGAGCAACAGTAAAGTCGCTGCCAATACGCGCAGAAGTATTTTGCCTCGCCCACAGAAGGCGACACACTGAACGAGGGATTTCATGCCGATTTTTCCGGACGTTTGAGAACTTTTTGCATCAGTTGGCGAAAATCCGCCGGCGTGGTCACTTCGGCGGCGTCGGTGTCCTGCACCGGCGCGGGCAGGCTATGCAGCGGGGTGATTTGCTGGGCGGTGACGCCCAACACCAGCAAGGTGTTATCCACTTCGATCACCACCACGCGTTCGCGCTGTCCAACCTGACAGCTGGCGCGCAGATTGAGCAGTTTGCTGTTGCGTGCCTGCGGGGCAAACCCCAGGCGACGAAACAGCCAGCCGGCCAGCAGGATCAGCAGCAAAATGCCGCCAAGTGCGCTGCTGACCTGCGTCAGCACTGAACCGGCCGGCAGTGCCGGCTCGGTGGATTGCAAGGTGCCCGCGGTGGGCGTGGCGGCGCTTGGGTTCATCAGCGGCTCAGGCGGCGCATGCGCTCGGAAGGGGTGATGATATCGGTAATGCGCACGCCGAATTTGTCGGCCACCACCACCACTTCGCCCTGGGCAATCAGATAACCGTTGATCATAATATCCAGCGGTTCACCCGCCAGCCCGTCCAACGCCACGACAGAGCCCTGCGACAGGCGCAGCAGTTCCTTGATGGTCATCTTGGTGCGGCCCAGTTCAACGGTCAATTTGACCGGGATGTCGAGGATCAGATCGATATCCTGCAGGCTGCCGCTGGTATCCTGCGGCTCCAGCGATTTGAACACCGCATCGCTGGCAGACGTCTTTTCGGTTGCTTGCTGTTCGTTAAACGCATCAGCCCACAGATCGTCCACGGATTCCTTTCCTTCGCCAGACGGTTGCTTAGGATCACTCATTTGGGCTGTTCCTCACTCAGAGCATTCAAAATAGGGTTAATCAAATGTTCAACACGCAGGGCGTACTGCCCGTTTAACGTGCCGTATTGGCTGGTCAAAACCGGCACGCCGTCGACGTGGGCGATGAGGCGATCCGGTTTATCAATCGGTAATACATCGCCCGGCTGCAGCTTCAGGATCTTCGACAGGCGCATCGGGATATCGACGAAGTTGGCAATCAGCTCCAGCTCGGAATGCTGCACCTGCTTCACCAGCGTTTCACGCCAGTGGCTGTCTTCCTGCCGCGAATTCTCCAACGGTGGGTTGGTCAGCAGTTCGCGCAGCGGTTCGATCATGGCAAACGGAATGCAGATGTTGAACTCACCGCTCAGCGCGCCAATTTCCACCTGGAAAGGGGTGGTGACCACGATGTCGTTTGGCGACGTGGTGATGTTGGTGAACTTCACCTGCATTTCAGCGCGCACGTATTCCACGTCAATCTTGTAAATTGCGCTCCAGGCGTCGCCGTAGGCGTCCAGCGCCAGCCGCAGCATGCGCTTGATCACCCGCTGTTCGGTTGGCGTAAATTCGCGGCCTTCCACTTTGGTGGGAAAGCGACCGTCGCCCCCGAACAGGTTATCGACGGCGATAAACACCAGGCTCGGTGCGAACACGAACAGCGCAGTACCGCGCAGCGGGTTCAGGTGCACCAGGTTCAGGTTGGTGGGCACCGGCAGGTTGCGAGCAAATTCGTGGTACGGCTGGATCTTGATCGGGCCAACGGTAATGTCCGGGCTGCGGCGCAGCAGGTTGAATAACCCCATGCGGAACTGCCGGGCAAAACGTTCGTTGATGATTTCCAGCGCGTGCAGCCGTTCGCGCACCACTCGGCGCTGGGTGGTCGGATCGTACGGCTTGACCTCGCTCACATTGAGGGCAACCGCTTCGGGTTCATCACCCGCGCTGTCGCCGTTGAGCAAGGCGTCGATCTCTGCCTGTGAAAGAATGCTGTCGCCCATAGTGATTACCGCAATATGAAGGCAGTGAACAGCACGTCGCTGACCACCTGCTTCGGTTGTCCCTTAACCAGCGGCGGGCTAAGCACGTCCTTAATCTGCGCCACCAGTTGCTGCTTTCCTTGTTCACTGCTCAACTGGCCCGCTTCCTGACGAGACAGCAGCATCAGCAGACGGCTGCGCACCTCCGGCAGGAAATCATTCAGTTGGCGGCGGGTACTTTCATCCGGCAAGCGTAACGTCAGGCCGATATACAACACCCGATCCGGGTTGTTATCGGGCGTCAGCAGATTGACGGTAAAGGTGTCCAGCGGCATAAACACCGGTGCGGCCGGGGGGAGTTCTTTGGCTACGGGCTGCGCGCCCTCCTGGTGCTGCTTGAGCTGCCACCAGCTGTAGCCGGCCGCGCCGCAGGCGACGAGGGTTATCAGCACCAGCAGTATGACCAGAAGGGAGCGTTTCGGTGCTGCCGGTAGGGTATTTTGAGACATAGCTAAATCAAATTCCTGTTGTTATACCCGTCGTCTTTCAAGCTGCAGCGTTGTTCCCTGCACTCACTCCCCCAGTCACTTACTTGAGTAAGCCCCTGGGGATGAGTGAGCTGGGCGCCTGGCTGCAACTTGAAATCCATAGGGTATATGCCCTTCATTTTTCAAGCTGCAACCTAAGATCTCGCGGGTATATAGCGCGTGTAAAAGCCGCACGCATGACATTATTTACCCAAAATATTTGGAGTTGCATCGCGACGGCAAGTTTGTAAGTCCTCAGCAGCATAGATAACTATGTGACCGGGGCGCGCAAATGCAGCCAACAATGATGCAGCTTCAAGTATGAAGGGTAGCGGTATTATCGCGCCTATTCCGGCACGCAATAGCCAGAATAGGCAGGGAAAAGCGTGCCAGCTTGGGCGTTTGCGGCCACTCAGGCGAAAATATCAACGCCGCTGACGGCGCGGGCCATCGCCTGCAATTCCAGCGGTGCGCTGTGGGCATCGCCGGACAAATCGCCGTCACCCTGACGCTCGCGATAATCCGGGCGGCCCTGCTGCCCACCATTGTGCTGCTGCGCCTGTTGCCACTGCGGCATCTGGTCGCCGCCCACGCTGCTTTGTCCCAAATTGATGCCACTCTCAGCCAGCGCGTGACGCAGTTGCGGCATCGCGGCCTCCACGGCGGCGCGAACCTGTCCGTGTGCCGAGGCAATGTGCAGCTGTGCCTGGTTGTCATCCAGCTTGAGGGTGATTTGCAGCGCCCCCAGTTCCTGCGGATGCAGACGCAATTCGGCGCTTTGCTGACCGTTGCGATGGAACATCAGCACCTGTTGGTTCAACGCCTGCTGCCACTCCGGGCTGCCCAACTGGGCGTTTAGCTGCGGCGTAGGCGGGGCAGTGACCAACGCAGCGCCTGGCGCTGCCGCGATCGTCGGGCTGGAGACCGGTGGGGCCATCAGAGGGACGTTTGGCGTTGGCGATTGGCTATCGGCGCCAAGCTTCAACGCCGCTGCATCCGGTTTTTCGTGCGCAACTGCAATTTGCTGTGGGATGTCGGCACGGCTTTCACTGCCGAGCGAAGCTGGAGTTACCGGCGTTGGTGCCTTTTGCGTGCCGGTTACCTCAGCCTGGCGTCCCAGTGAAGCGCTCTGGATCGTTGCAGCCTGAGGGGTATCTTGATCGCCTTCAAGGCTCAGTTCCGCCGAGCCGGTACCTGCATCAGGCATTGCTGGGGGAATAGCGATTGGCAGCATGGCGAACAGCGCTTGCAGCGTAGCGGCGTCGATCTCACCGGCAGGCCGCAGCGCGGCGTCGTGCGACGGTTGCTTCAACGTCGGCTCTTCGTCGTTACTGATGGCGGCTGGCTGGCCTTGCGTTAACAGCGAAGGCGCTAACAGCCCATCGCGTTCGCCGAATGCGGCCAGTAACTGCGTCAGTTGGTTGCGGCTCAGCGGCGCAGAGTCTTCTTCTGCGCTCAACGCCATCGGTGACAGTTTGCCTGCGGACTTGTCGGCCGGCAGCACGCGGGCGCCAAGCAGTTGAGCAAAAGCGGAAGAGAGCGATGACTCATCCAGCGGGAGCTGCGCGTCCGGCAGCAGGCCGGAGTCGCCCGGCAGCGACAGGCCCGGCAAAGCGTTCAGGTTCATTGATGTATATTCCTTTGTGCACTGCGTTGAGCGAACTCATCCATCAGTTTTTGATCCCGTTTGTTCTCCAACTGCAACTCCGCGCTCTGGGCTCGGGTATGCAGGGTTTCGAAAGCGTTCAACCGTTGCTGTTTGTCCTGCCATTGTTTCATCGCGTGGTCCACTTTCTCTCCCCACTGCGTCAACTGCTGGCGGTGCTGGGCGATCGCCTGTTCCAGCGTGCCGATAAACTGCTGGTAGTTCTGCCAGTTGGACGATTCCATACCGCCGCTCAGTTGATTATTCAGCTTCTGGCGGTACTCATCCTGATAGTTGAGCAGCATGGAAAGTTGCTGTTCAGCGGCTTGCTGAGCTTTGCGCACCTGGCCCAGTTGGCGAGTCGCCTGTTCTACTGCATCCTGCGCCAGATCGCGCAGGGTAATCAGGGGGGACTGTGGTTTCATCGGGTTTGCGCCTTTGGTGACGTTAAACGATCAACTGCTGTAGCTGCTGGCAGGCGTCCTGATAGCCGCTGCGTTCGAAAATGCCTTGCTGCAGATAGGCTTCCATCTGCGGATACAGCGTCATGGCCTTATCCAGCAGCGGGTCGCTGCCTGCGACGTAAGCGCCTACGCTGATCAAATCGCGGTTGCGTTGGTAGCTGGCCAGCATCTGTTTGAAGTTACGCACCCGACGATAGTGTTCTTCGTCGATCAGCGAGGTCATGGCGCGGCTGATGGAGGCTTCAATGTCGATGGCCGGATAGTGGCCGGCTTCCGCCAGGCGTCGCGACAGCACCACATGGCCATCGAGAATGGCGCGTGCCGAGTCGGCAATCGGATCCTGTTGGTCATCGCCTTCGGTCAGTACGGTATAAAAGGCGGTAATGGACCCACCGCCGCTGATGCCGTTGCCCGCGCGTTCAACCAGTGCCGGCAGCTTGGCGAAGACGGAAGGCGGATAGCCTTTGGTGGCCGGCGGCTCGCCGATGGCCAGGGCTATCTCACGTTGCGCCATGGCGTAGCGCGTCAGTGAATCCATGATCAACAGCACGTGCTGGCCGCGATCGCGGAAATCTTCAGCGATGCGTGTGGCGTAGGCCGCACCCTGCATGCGCAGCAGCGGCGAGACGTCCGCCGGTGCGGCAATCACCACCGAACGCGCCCGGCCTTCGGGGCCGAGGATGTTTTCGATAAAGTCTTTCACCTCACGGCCACGTTCGCCGATCAGACCGACGACAATCACGTCGGCCTGGGTGTAGCGCGCCATCATGCCCAACAGCACGCTTTTACCGACGCCGGAACCGGCAAACAGCCCCATGCGCTGACCGCGACCGACGGTCAACAGGCCGTTGATGGTGCGCACGCCGACGTCCAGCACCTGTTCGATCGGCGTTCGTTGCAGCGGGTTGAATGGGGCGGTGATCAGCGGCGCACGGTAGCCGGTTTCCGGAGCGGGCAGGCCGTCGAGCGGCTTGGCGCTGCCGTCCAGTACCCGGCCCAGCAGGGCCGGACCGAGCGGCAGCTGCTTACTGGCGCTTTGGCCTTCCGGCGAGATGCGGGCGTAAACCCGGGCGCCGGGCACGATGCCTTCCACTTCTTCCAGCGGCATCAGAAACAGCCGCTGGCCGTTAAAGCCGACCACTTCGCTTTCTACTTCCTGGACCTCACCGGCGTCGTGACGCTCGATCAGGCAGGTGGCACCGATCGGCAGCTGTAGCCCGGTGGCTTCCAGCACCAAACCGGTGGCGCGGGTCAGGCGGCCGTAGCGGCGTACCGTCGGGGCGTGTGCGATGCGTTTTTCCAGCGCATCCAGTGAGGTCAGCCAGCGGCCGAGGCGCAGGGTCATTACACGTCTCCCGGAGCGGCCAGACGGCAGAGTTCATGCCAACGGGTTGCCAGGCTGGCGTCAAGATCGCCTTCGTCGGCGCTGACCTTGCAGCCACCAGGATGCAACTGACCGTCCGCCAGCAACCGCCAGCCGTGCAGGCTGAGCGTGGCACCCAACTGTTGCTCGATTCGCTGATAGTCATCCGGGTGCACGCGCAATTGCGGCTTGCCGCTGAACATCGGCTCTTGCTGAATCAACTGTTGGATCTGCGCCAGCAGGGCAGTGCCGTCGCACACCGGCGGTTGGCCCAGCACCTGTTTGGCGGCAGTCAGGGCCAACTGCATCAGGCGCGAGGCAATCACGCTGTCGAGGGCGTCCAGCGTGTGCTGGAATTCCGTCACCAGATGCTGCCAGTGCGCGGTCAGCGGTTGTTGCTGTTGCTGAGCTTCCAGCAAGCCCTGTTGGCGACCCTCTTCCATGCCGGCCTGGAAGCCGGCGTCGTAGCCTTTTTGCTGCCCGTCCGCATAGCCTAACTGCTGGCCCTGCTGCTCGGCCTGCAGGCGGAGCTGAGTGAGCTGTTGTTCCCGAACCAGGCTGTCGTCCAGCGGTGCGCCGTCGATGATTTCCACCGGCAGCGGCAGCGGGTCGAGCACCGGTTTGGGCTCGTTGAGATCGCTGAGCGACCAGGGCTGCCAGGGCAGGGTATTAATGCGATCAGACATAGGTGTCCTCGCCACCGCCGATAATCATTTCGCCACTCTCGGCCAAACGACGGACCACCAGCAGGATAGCCTTCTGCTCGTTCTCCACCTGCGACATGCGCACCGGGCCACGGTTGGCCAGATCGTCGCGCAGGATATCTGCGGCGCGTTGCGACATGTTTTTGAGGAACTTCTCGCGCAGTGGTTGTTCCGCGCCTTTGAGCGCCACCAGCAGGGATTCGCCTTCCACTTCCTGCAACAGGCGCTGGATGCTGCGATCGTCGACTTCCACCAGATTCTCGAACAGGAACATCTCGTCGATGATCTTCTGCGCCAGCTCGCCGTCGTATTCGCGCATGGCGTCGATAACCGCCTCTTCCTGCTGCGTTTTCATCAGGTTGATGATCTCGGCTGCGGTGCGTACGCCGCCCATTTTGCTGCGCTTGAGGTTCTGACCGTCGAGCAGGTTGTTCAGCACTTCGGTCAGTTCCGCCAGCGCCGCCGGCTGCACGCCGCCGAAGGTGGCGATACGCAGCATCACGTCGTTGCGCAGGCGTTCGTCGAACAGCGCCAGAATGTCCGCTGCCTGGCCACGCTTGAGGTGAACCAGGATGGTGGCGATGATCTGCGGATGTTCGTCGCGGATCAGATCGGCCGCGCTCATTGGTTCCATAAAGTTGAGCGTTTCCATGCCGGTGGTAGTCTCGCGAGATTCGAGAATATCCTCCAGCAGGCTGGCGGCACGTTCTTCGCCCAGCGCCTTGACCAGCACCGAACGCAGGTAGTCGCTGGCGTTGACGCTCAGCGCGGCATATTGTTCGGCGTCGTCTTCAAATTCGCGCAGGATTTCATTGAGCTGCTTGTGCGACACCTGGCTCATGCTGGCCATGGTGCCACTCAGCTGCTGCACTTCACGCGAGGAAAGGTGTTTGAACACCTCGGCGGCGCGATCTTCGCCCAGCGTCATCAGCAGGATGGCGCTTTTTTCGGTTCCGGTCAGACTCATAGTTCGTTACTCATCCATTGGCGGATTACCAGAGCGACCACGCGTGGGTCTTTATCAGCCAAATCGCGGATCCGCTGGCTCTGGACTTCTGCACTGACGCGCTGCTGGGATTTCCTGTGCTGCGCCAGCTCCTCATTGCTGGGTTTGCTGCTGTCAGCCGGCTTGGCCATCGGCGTAGCGGCGGCGGCGAGCGCGGCCTTTTGTACCGCCTGACGGTTTTGCAGTTGCGGGCGTACCAGTTTGCGCCACAGCACCCAGGCGACCAGCAGGATCAGCAGGTAGCGACCGGCATCGATCAGACGATCGATAAACGACTGGCTTTGCCAGAACGGCAGCTCGCCGCCGGTAATTTCGTTATCGGTAAACGGCGTGTTGACCACGTTGAGGGTATCGCCACGGGCGCTGGAGAAGCCCATGGACTCACGCGCCAGCGATTCGATCTGCGCCAGCTGCTCTTTGCTCATCGGCAGTGGTTTGCCGTCCTTATCGGTGCCGCGATAGTTGATGACCACCGCGACCGACAGGCGCTGTACCGTCCCGGCTTTGTGCTGGGTATGGCGAATGGTGCGATCGACCTCATAGTTGATGGTTTCATCGCGGCGGGAGTTTTGCGGCCCGCTGCCCTTGGCTGCCGAACTGCGCGCCGTGGCCGTATCGGTTTTAGCTGCGTCGGCATTATTGCCGGCGGTGGCCGGTTGGGCGGTTTCAATCGGGGCAGCAGCCGGTGCGCTCGGCTGATTGGACAATGCGCCCGGCACGCCGCCGACCAATGGCCCGCCAATTTGGTCGCTTTGACTCGTTTGCTGTGAGCGTACGGCGGCCTTATTTGGCTCTTGGTTAGGTTGGTACTGTTCGTCAGTTTGCTCGCGAGTGGAGAAGTCGATCTGTGCGGTGACCTGAGCGCGCACGTTAGCGCTGCCGACCATCGGGGCCAAAATCGCTTCGATACGGCGCTGGTAGCGGTTTTCCACTTCGCTGGCGTACTTAAGCTGTGCGGCGTTCAGATCGCGTCCGGTGCCGTCGGACTGCGTTAACAGGCGGCCGGCCTGATCGACCACCGTCACGTTGCCTGGCGGTAGACCGGCTACGCTGCTCGAGACCATATAAACGATGGCGTTGATCTGGCCGTCATCCAGGGCCCGACCCGGTTGCAACGTCAGGGTCACGGAAGCGGAAGGGGATTTTTGCTCGCGGACAAACAGCGAAGGCTTGGGCAGAGCCAAGTGCACCCGGGCGTTTTGTACCGGCCCCAGTGATTCGATGGTACGGGACAATTCACCTTCCAGCGCGCGCTGATAGTTGATTTGCTCGCTGAACTGGCTGATGCCGAATTTTTCCTGGTCCAGCAGTTCGAAGCCCACGGCACCGCCTTTAGGCAGGCCGAGCTGCGCCAAACGCAGACGGGTTTCATGGACTTTTTCGGCTGGGATCAGCAACGCCGCGCCATTTTCGGCAAAGCGGTAGGGGATGTTCATCTGCGTCAGTTGGGTGACGATGGCGCCGCCGTCGCGATCGTTAATGTTGCTGTACAGCACCCGGTAGTCTGGACTTTTCACCCATAACAGCAGCGCGACCACGATGGCGATGGCTGCGGAGGCCGCAATCAGCAGCGGGACTTTGGGGTTGGCGCGCAGGCGGTTCCACATGGCCAGCAGGCCATTATCGCGGCTTTCGGTAGCGGAGATTGAAGCATTCATTTTAGCCCGAGTCCTTCAATGACGCTCAGGATCCGGTGCGGGCCACGGCGTAGCTCCCTGCCAGGCTGATGAACGGTGTGGTTAGCGTTGTGTGACAAAACAGACTCCCTGATACACATATAAATATACCCTATGCCTTTCAAGTTGCTGCCAGGCGACCCGCTCGCTCATCCCGGGGGCTTGTAGGGGCGCGGCATGCTGCGCCTGAGTTAATCGGGGCGATTATATTCGCCCCCTACAGTCATTGGGATGAGCGCGGGCAGACAACAACGCTGCAACTTGAAAAGCGACGGGTATAGCGGCGCTCCCATTTCTGGGCATGTTATTATTCGCCCTTAGAGCCCATTTCGATGGCCCGATAAGCCGGGTTTTTTGCAGTTAATTAACCGCTTTAGGATGAAAATGCTGTGTTAGGGTGTTCAGCATCAAAGTAGTGTCTGATGCAACAACGTCCGGCAGCAGCGTTTTTATTGAGGTCATAATGGCAATTCAGGGTATTGAAGGGGTTTTGCAGCAGTTGCAGGCCACGGCGATTCAGGCAGGGCAGATGGGGCAAGGCGCATCCGCGCAGGGCGTCAGTTTTGCCAGTGAGTTGAAGGCGGCGATCGGCAAGATCAGCGATACCCAGCAGGCTGCGCGCAAGCAGGCACAGGATTTCGAAGTCGGTGCGCCGGGCATCAGCCTGAATGACGTGATGGTCGATCTGCAAAAATCGTCCATCTCGCTACAGTTAGGGGTGCAGGTGCGAAATAAGCTGGTTTCGGCTTATCAAGAAGTAATGAATATGCCGGTGTGATGAGACTGGCCTCGTACCCGCGGCCAGAATTGAAAGCCTGGATTCTCTGTTGAACAGGCAACGTCAGCTTAAGAACTGGCCTAAACCCACCCACGGTGGGTTTTTGCTTTTTAGCGCAAGGCAAATATGGGCTTCGGATTCTGAGATGCAGAACTTCTCTAAAGCCGAGACAAGTGTCTGGCCGGGAAGGGAGTCGGTGTGGATATCGAAAATTATTGTACGTTAAGGCTATTTTCTGACTTTCCGACTTTAGCTGGTCTCAGACGCCGAAACTTACCGGAAGCAGGTATCCGGTTGCTTTTCCAAATATAATCACCTGTCAGATTAGCCTAACGGGGACAAATACGAGAGTGGTTTCTCGTTGATTTCCATCCCATTACGCTTCACGGCATCGACCGCCATTTCCATATACACGGTATTCCGCCGCGAGATTTCCGCCGTCAGCAGAGTCAGCCCACTGGCCCGATAGCTCTGATTTTCGGTCCCTGATTTCACCCAGTCGATGCATGAATACAGCACGTTTCAGCGCGTAACAGAATTCTCCTTTATTCAGCCCCGTCTGAACCCGCCAACGCAGTGCTGGATCACGGAACCTGTCGAGTATAAACAGGGTTCGCTCGATGCGGTCAATTTCGCTCAGTGCTTTGGCAAGCCCGTTATTCTGCCTCACGGAAACCAAACAACACTACGGCTAACGGGTCAATTCGGTGTATCGGTTCAGCCTTTTAGTCGCATGGCGGCCCGCCTTTCGCTCACCAGAAATAACGAGTTGACGACGATCGCGGTGAGTGTACCCGCTGCCATACCGTTGCCCAATATCATCTGCACGCCGACGGGGAAATTCTGGTACAGGCCAGGCACAAGGATCGGCAGCATCCCCATAGCCAGACCAGTGGCTAAGGCATAGGTTTTTCCCGGCTTGTGCAGCGGCTCGCGGGCAATCATATCGATACCGATGACCCCGATGATACTGAAGACAATCACCGCCGTCCCGCAGACTACCGGACCGGGTAGACAGGCGGCAAGGCGCACCAGCGGCGAGAATAGCGCAATCAGGATTAACAGCAATCCGGCAATCGCCGTGACGTAGCGTGATTTGACGTTAGTGGTCCGAACCACGCCGATATTTTCGCCGGAGGTGATGATCAATGAGGTACCGAAAACGCCGCCCAGCAGCGAAATAACGGCGTCGCCGCGGATGGTTCGGGGAATGGCCTGATGGACGTTTTGTGTCGATTTGACGATCTCTGCGGTAGCAATCGTTTGCCCAGTCGCTTCAGCCATGGAAATCACCGCATAAATCAGCAGCGGCAGTGACGCTGACAGATTGAATATTGGCCAGCCGAACGGAAACAGCTGCGGCAGGCTGAACAGCGGCCCGTGGCTGACGCCGCTAAAATCGGCGATGCCCAGCAGCATTGCCAGCAGCGTGCCCGCAAGCAGGCCGAACATGACCGACAGCTGACGTAGGATGCCGCTGAACGCCAGGGCGAAGATCAGCGTAATCAGGATGGTGACCAGCGCCAGAATAATGTTGGTGGGCTGCGCAAAGTGGCTACTGCTCGGCTGACCGATAATGAGTCCGCCATACAGACGAATCAGGTTGATGGAGACCAGCAGCAGCATAATCCCGATAATAAACGGCGGGAAATGGTGCAGAAAACGGCGAAAAACGGGCAGGGCAATAAAATAAAACAGCGATGTTAAGATCACCGCGCCAATTGCCGTCTGGATATTGGTCTGTAAAGCGATAGCGATGAAGATCGCGATAGGCGCGCCGCCCGGCACCATAATAAACGGCAGGCGCGCGCCGAAGCTGCCGATACCGAGGCTTTGCAGGATGGCCCCCAGCCCGCACATTAGAAAGGTGGCGCTTAGCAGCGATGTGGTGACGCCAGAGCTGAAGTGAAGCGCCTGAGCAATAAGAAAAACGGCGGTGATCGGCGTAGCGGCCACGACCAACACGTGTTGAAGGGCCAGCAGCAGTTTAGTTTGCCAAGGCAAGGCTTCGTTTTCCGGTACGGCGGAGTCAGAATACGGCATAAATTCCTCCCAAAGACGTGAGAACCTCCCCGCCGACCCGCGCCGGCGAAGAGCGATTATTTCAGCCACGGCAGCGCATCGGCCGCATAGCGGTGCGCGCGGAAGCTGCTGTTCTGCTTACCGGGGATGATCCCCTTGCTAAGATGGTCCGGATATTCATTGAAGTAAGGAATAATGTATTCCCATACCGTTTCTCCCTGCGGAGTCACTTCAAACAGTCGACCGAAGGCGGATTCGCAGATAAAGGTATTGCCGTTGGCCAGGCGCTGAGCGCTTCCCATATAGGGTGAGAAAAAGGCCGGCGGGAAAATATCGCGATATTGCCAGCGAATAGCCTGGGTGTGCGGGTCGAACTCCAGCACCGTGGAGTGTGGCGAGGTCACGCCGGGGCGCAGGTTGCCGTTATCGAACACCAGAATAGAACCATTTTCCATCTCAATCGGTGTGTGCTGTTGGGCGACGACATCCGGCCCCACGTGCCATACCACGCTGCCGCTCTCTTTATTGACGGCAATCACCCCGGAGGTGGTGCGCAGGCTCATCAACACCAGGCCCTCGCGGGTGACCGACAGACCGTTTATCATCGGCCAGTGGCGGCGGTCGAAGATCTCATGAATCGGGAAATCTTCCGGGGCCAGATGCTCCCAGACGCGCCATTCCCATACCACTTCACCGTCGCGATTGACCTCTTTGACGACATCGCTCTGTATGACGCCGTCCGGCGCATCGCGGCGCGGATCGCCGCCGGTAACGCGAGCGGCAATTTCCGCCGGCAGTGGCACCGCCGCGGTATACAGCAGGTTACCGTTCGCCAGCCACTGCGCGTCGTGGTGATGGAATATATCCTCATAATGCCAGACCACTTCGTTATCCGGAGTGACCTCATAAAAATCCCCGCCGTGCCAGAGATCCCAGGCCGGATAGAGATTGGCTGACGTGCCGTGACTACCGTTATAGCCGAGGTTACCGTTAGGCAGCAGCACCGCATCGCGTCCGGCACGAACCGGGAGTTGCCACTGGTGCGCCACTTTTCCAAGCTCATCAACCAGATATACCCGGCCTTCGGTAGTTTGTGGGGCGAAGAGCGTATAGCCGCCGAAGCTTTTCTCCAAATCGGAGAAGATCAGCCCGCTCGGACGACGCCCGAGGGTGAATGCTGCATCCTGAGATAGTTGTGTCACGTAGCCTCCTGAAGTGATTGGTTTCTTGCAAAATACGTCATTAAAACGTTTTAATTAAACGCCATTAGACAGGAATGCTTGCCAGTGAGCTACGGTAAATGGTCACTTTCTTCATATGATTTTGTTATGTAATAGCGCGGAAATTCATACACTGGAAATGTGCTAATCTGAGCATAAACTCTCGGGAGGGAACGCCAGCCAGATGACTGCTCAAGATAAAAAACGCGCCAGACTCATTGATGTTGCAAGCCTTGCTGGCGTATCGCCTGGCACCGTATCTAATGCGTTACATCACCCCCGTTTTGTCGAACCTGAGACCCGGCAACGTATTGAGGAGGCGATTCAGACACTGAACTACACGCCGAATATCCGCGCCCGTCAGTTGCGTACCGGCAAAACCAACACTATTGCACTGCTTTCTTCCTTGCCGCTGACCATTGCTTCCGGAGCATCGAAGCTGGGTTTTATGATGGAGGTCGCGCTTACGACGGCGATTATGGCGCTGGAAAAGCAGCATGCGCTGATCCTGGTCCCGCCCGGGAAGAACCCGCTGGACATGGTGACCTTTGATGCCGCCATTCTGCTGGAACCCGCCGAAAACGATCCACTGCTGCAAGCTTTGCAACAGGCGGGGATCCCATGCATCACTATTGGCCGCACGCCGGGAACACCGACGCCGCTACCGTGGGTGGATTTGCATTCGGAAGCGACGGCGAAAATGTTGCTGACCCACCTGCAGACTGAAGGCGCCGACTGTTGCGCGCTCTTTGTCGGGCATACGCCGCGGACTTCCTCGCTGGAAACTGAGGCAGCCTATCACCGCTGGTGTAAAGGAAGGCAGGCGCCGGTGATCTATTATCTTGATGAGCAGGAAGGGGAAGCGGCTGGCTATCAGGCTGCGTGTCAGATGTTGCAGGAACATCCCGAAGTCAATGGCGTCCTGGTGCTGGTTGATACTTTTGCTTGTGGCGCCGTGCGTGCTTTTCACGATGCGGCGATCGCCATACCGCAGCGGATTCGCTTAGCCACCCGTTATGACGGTATTCGCGCCCGGGAATCTTTGCCGCCGCTAACGGCGGTGAACATGCACCTCGATGAGGTTGCCCGTCAGGCCGTCACGCTATTGTTTGAAGTGCTGGCCGGACATAACGTGATCGGCAGTCGCGGGCAGATGCCGGAACTGGTGGTCAGAGCCTCGAGCAAATTGTCGTAAGGGTCAACAAATAGCTTTCACGTACAATAATTTCCGTTTCCCAAACGGATCCCGGAAACGTCAATCACCGGAGGAAGAGGGTAGAAACTACGGTTAAACTCACATTGCCACGGTATTCACGGGGCTATAATTTCCGGGTTAAGGCCGTTTCAATTACCGGATAAGATAATGTGTAGCAAAAGTGAACGCAGATGGCGGTTGTTCAGTATTTTAATTCTGATCGTTTTGGTTGTATTAATAAGCGTTTTAATTAAAGAAAGCTAAAATAACCCGGGCCACGTTGTGTGGCCCTGCCGCTTTATTTTCCTGCCAGCAGCCGCATGGCGTCTTCTTCGTAGGTCAGGCCCAGCAACCATAGGCCGAGTAGCAACACCGCGAGGGAAAATAGCAGTTTTTCGTTGAGCATGATTTATTCACCTCTGATGACCTGAATGCTCGCCGATGCTATCCCACTCGCCTGTTTTGCGCCAATATTGCCGCTATAAACCACAGTTTCATTGTTCAATGATTTAATTTACGCCGGCGGCCATCACTCCGGGGCTTGCATCATGCTGAAATGATCGGGACGAATGGCCATGGGTTCCATGGCCCGCTGATGTCCGCGAATGGCGGTGGGCGCAAAGCCGAAACGTTTGCGAAAGCGCTCGGCAAACCGCGAAGCGCTTTCATACCCCACGTGCTGGGCGATCGCCGATATTGGCCAATCGGTAGATTGCAGCAGGGCCAAGGCGCTGCTCATTCGCACGTCTATCATCAGATTACGCAGCGCGGTATTCTCCGCCGACAGCTTGCGTCGCAGCACCACCTCGCTCATTGACAAGGTTTCGGCGACTTCGGCCGCGGTCCAGATGTTGTGCGGATCGGTGGCCAGACAGCGGCGTACGCGTTGGGTTAAATTCCTGGCTTCGTTATGGATGAAGCTGATATTGAATTGTTTTAACCACAGCAGAATTTCCAGCATTTTATGGCGAATGATGACCGTGGGGAAACGCTGCTTCAGCGCCAGTGCCAGGCTGGTGGTCTCAAAACTGTGCATCAGCGCGCAGGGCAGATTACATAATGTCATCACCGCGTCGAAGGGAGTCGGTGATGTGCTTTCAACCTGGGGCGGCGATAAGGTGAGCAACTGCGGATCGCAGGTCAATAGCTGACAGCTGAATACCCCGTCCTCAGAGAGTTCGTTGATAATATCCACGGTTTGCCCCCCGTCGATAATCAACAGCTCGCCTGCATGCGCCACCACTTCACGCTGTTGCCAACGCACGCGTTTGTGACCTTGCTGCACCAGGTAGAGATGCGGCTGTTCAAAATAGACTGAAGGAAATAATAATTCAGTATGCTGAATGATGTGTGCCGATGCACCAATTCCTGGACAAAGATTAATTGTACGTTCCATCGATATTCATTTCGCAGCCATTATCTATGAATATCTTTACGCTTTGATTGGCGTTGGAGCAACATCTTTCCATAGGTTGTGAAACACAACAGCGTGTTTTATCTATCAAAAATCAATTTCCTGCTGAACAGAAAACGTCCGTGTCGGAGTGGTGTTTATCCGTTAAAGTGAGAGCAAGGCTCGAATTGCACATTTTTTCTAATTACCCAATATCTGAATAATTCAAATGGCATGGATTAATATTCTGACTTAACCGGGGAATAATAGTGCATGCTGCTATCTATTCCGTTGTCGCCGTTATTGCTGCGAACTCATCTGATTTGTGGATCTCCCAGCAACAAGGCGCGATCGTGAAACTGGCCGTAAGTGCTGTTCACCACGTTTTGGCGCGTCGACTGGCCGATTAATTCTTTCAATTGATCCATGCGTTGCTGCAGCAGACGTTTTAGTTCGGTCTCGTTGTCGAGGATTTGCTGCAGCTTATGGCGCAGCAATTCCTGTAACGCCATTGAGGGACCGGCCTGCCCGGTAAAGGCGGCGGTTCTTTCCACCGCCGTCACGTAGGACAGTTCCAGCTCGACCAGGTCTTCCCATCTTTCCGTTTGTGCCAGAACGATCATCTGGCTACTCAGGCTATACACCTGCTGATAGGCGGCTAACAGCTGTTGTTGACGTTCCATTACACGGCGTCCTGAGTGGGGTGGTAGTTGGGGCCAATCTGGCGCCAGGCGTCAGCAATATTTTCCAGCAGCTTCACCACTTCGGTAATCGCCGCTTCGTCATTGTGCAGGTTGGCTTGCATCAGGCGTCGCTTCATATAGTCATACAGCGCCGCCAGGTTATCGGCCATTTCACCGCCCTGCTGGTGGTCGAGACCGCTTTTCAGGCCGTTATCGATAATATTGATGGCCTTTGACAGAGCCAGTCCTTTGCCGGCGATATCACCCTGATTCATCAGTATCCGTGCGCGTAACAGGGCGCTAAGCGCCCCGTCGAACAACATCACGATTAACTGGTGCGGGCTGGCGCTCATTACGCCACTTTCCAGACTGACCTGGGCGTAGGCCTGAGTTCCGCTACGGTTATACATGTGATTTTTACCTGGTTAAAAAGTTCTTACTTGAACTGTTGTTTTAAATAATCACCGGTGCCACTCAGCTTGGACATCATGGTATCCAGTTGGACGAATTGTTGTTTATAACGATCGATAGTGCTTTGAATGCTGGCCGTCACGGTGGTGATCTGGCTGTTCAGACGATCGAGGTTGGTATTGATGCTTTTGGTCGAGTTCTCAATGATGCCGCCGGCCTTGATGTAGCTTTGGATCTCATTGTGGATCTCGGTGGCCATGCCGGTATCAGTGCCGTTGCCAGCGAAGAAGTTGGCAACCTGCGTCGGTTTCTCATCAATAGCTTTGTTGAGCTTAGTGCTGTCGATCTCCAGCTTGCCGGTTTTGGTATTGGTTGAAATGCCCAGATTGCCCAAGCCTTTCAGATCCGGGTTATCCTGTGCTGCGCTGAGCGCACTTTTAATCGACGATTGAATACCGCGCAGGGTGTTATCCCCCAGCAGTGCGCCGTTTTTGGCATTCTGCGCCTCGCCGGTTTTGACCGGAGTATATTTGGTCAGCGAGTTAAAGGTATCCAGCAGCGAGTTATAGTTGTCGACCCACTCTTTGATCTTGTCAGCAGTACCGGTTTTGTCGGTGCTGATCACCAGGTTTTGCGGTTCATCTTTTTTGGTTGTGGTTTTCAGATCGATGGTCACGCCCTGCAGGGCATCGGCAATCGAGTTGGTGCTGCGTTTGATTTTCGTGCCGTTAACCAGCACTTCAGCATCCTGACCGGCCACGGTTTGTTTCATTGCGTTGCTTTTGGCTGTGGGGTCGTAGTTGAGGATAGCGCCTAGCTTATCGTCATTGTTGACCTGCACCGAAATGGTGTTCTTCTCGCCGGTAGTGGTGGAACTGAGTGCCAGTTGGTAGTCGTTGTCACCCACTCGCATGATGCTGGCGTTGACGCCGGCCTTGGCATTGTTAATCGCATCGCGCATTTCCACCAGCGAGGTTTGGTCATCGCTCAGTGGGATATTCACGTTTTTCGGTGGGTTGCCGGCGGTGATGCTGATTGAACGATCGCTGCTGCCTGCGGTGCCCAGTTTTTCCGTCTGATCGGTCACTGGGGCCTGTGTGGTCAGCGTTTGCGGCTGCGCCAGCTTTAGCACCTCAACGCTGTAGTTACCCGCCACGGCCTTGTCGGTGGTGGTGATGGCAAACTGATCGTGTTTGCTGGCGGTGGTGTTGTTGAAAAACGTCGGTTTCGCCAGCTCTTTACTGAGGTTATCGAACTTCTCCAGCGAGCCTTTTAACGTGCCATAGGCGGTCAACTGGGCGTTATAGCTGGTCTGCTGGGTGGTGTACGGGGTCAGACGCTGCTGTTCCGCTTTACTCAGCTTGTCCAGCAAGCCGTTGAGGTCGAGTCCTGAGCCGATGCCTAATGAACTGATCGATGCCATTCGTAATTCTCCTTAATAATGACTTTATTCGCTTTACGCGTTTATCGGCCCAGCGGAGAAAAAGTTTACCGAAAAGTTTAAAAAACGATGACGTAATAGAAGAAGGAAAAACCGCGTTATTTCTGCCATTGCGGCGAAGCGAAAAAAAAACAAAAAAATTCTAAAGGTTGCAGGGGGAGGGCCGATACCTGATGGGACGGTGGTTGACGCCGTGGGCAAAGCAGCCCGAACCTTTTAACTACGTTGCGAAGATCGCAACTGACACGTAAGGAAAGCATACAATGGCACAAGTAATTAATACCAACAGCCTGTCGCTGATGGCGCAGAACAACCTGAACAAATCTCAGTCTTCTTTGGGTACTGCGATCGAGCGTCTGTCTTCCGGTCTGCGTATCAACAGCGCCAAGGACGATGCTGCGGGTCAGGCGATCTCTAACCGTTTCACCGCTAACATCAAAGGCCTGACTCAGGCTTCCCGTAACGCCAACGACGGTATCTCTCTGGCGCAGACCACTGAAGGCGCACTGAACGAAGTCAACGACAACCTGCAAAACATCCGTCGTCTGACCGTACAGGCGCAGAACGGTTCTAACTCTTCCAGCGACCTGCAGTCTATCCAGGACGAAATCACCCAGCGTCTGTCTGAGATCGACCGTATCTCTCAGCAGACCGATTTCAACGGTGTAAAAGTACTGAGCAGCGACCAGAAACTGACCGTTCAGGTTGGCGCTAACGATGGCGAAACAATTGAAATCGACCTGAAAAATATCAACAAAGATACTCTGGGTCTGCAAGACTTCAGCGTTGCTTCTAAAACCAACAACAAAGTGGGTGCTGCGGTAACTACAGTTGACAAGACTGTGGCAACATCTATCGGTACTAACACCGGTGGTACCACAATAACCCCAGCCACTACAGATGCATTTGTTTCATATAAAGATGGCGCGGGCGCAACTAAGTATGCGGTGAAAGACAACACCGGCACACCTAAATATTACGAAGCCACCGTGGGTGCCGATGGTAAATTCAACTACGACCAAACTAAAGAGATCGCTGCCGCTCCAGCAGGTGGTTACACTGCAGTAGCTGAGGTATCCACTGGTTCCAAGGCTAACGTAACTGGTTTGGCCGCGGGTGAAGAACTGCATTCTTATACCGACAGCGCTGGTAAAGCCGGCTTCATTGTTAAGAGCAAAGATGCTGATGGCAACACCGTTTACAACAACGCCAATGTAGATACCAAAACTGGTGCTGTAACCAAAGGCGCGGTTAACACCGATGCCAAAGACCCACTGGCAACCCTGGACAAAGCACTGTCTCAGGTTGACGGTCTGCGTTCTTCCCTGGGTGCGGTACAGAACCGTTTCGATTCTGTTATCAACAACCTGAACAGCACCGTGAACAACCTGTCTGCTTCTCAGTCTCGTATTCAAGATGCTGACTACGCGACCGAAGTGTCTAACATGAGCCGTGCCAACATCCTGCAACAGGCTGGCACCTCTGTTCTGGCACAGGCTAACCAGTCTACTCAGAACGTGTTGTCCCTGCTGCGTTAATCGACTCTCCCCGATTAACCTGTCGCAAAAGAACCCCGCTTCGGCGGGGTTTTTTTATGGTCGCGCACCGCTCAGCTAATGCATGGCGCAAATAAGGCCCGTTTTGTACGACTGTTCAGCCGATTGGCATTTTGCCCCCTACGGATAATAGCGCTGACTCTCTTATCCGCAGGTTTTAGACATAGTGAGCGATCTGTATACCGCCGAAGGCGTGATGGACAAAAATTCTCTCTGGCTGCGCTACGTTCCGTTAGTGCGCCACGAGGCGTTACGCCTGCAGGTCAGGCTGCCCGCCAGCGTGGAGCTCGACGATCTGCTGCAGGCCGGGGGAATTGGGTTGTTAAACGCCGTTGAGCGTTATGACGCCCTGCAGGGAACCGCCTTTACCACCTATGCGGTGCAACGCATTCGCGGCGCCATGCTCGATGAGTTGCGCAGCCGTGACTGGGTACCGCGCAGCGTGCGTCGCCATGCCCGTGAAGTGGCGCAGGTGATGCGGCAGTTGGAACAGCGGCTCGGCAGGCCGGCCAGCGAAGTGGAAGTGGCGCAGACGCTGAACCTGCCACTGGATGAGTACCGTCAAATTCTGTTGGACACCAATAACAGTCAGCTTTTTTCCTACGACGAATGGCGGGAAGAGCATGGCGAAAGCGCGGAACCGCTGCTGGAAGGGCACGAAGAGGCCAATCCGTTACATCATCTGCTGGAGGGCAATTTACGCCAACGGGTGATTGACGCCATTGAGGCGTTGCCGGAACGCGAAAAAATGGTGCTGACGCTGTATTACCAGGAAGAGTTGAACCTGAAAGAGATCGGCGCCGTGCTGGACGTAGGGGAATCACGTGTCAGCCAATTGCATAGCCAGGCAATAAAACGCCTGCGCTCCCGCCTGGCGAACGAGAACTGACATGCACTCAATTCTGACCCTTCAACCTGATCACCATTGCGATAATCGGACTGCTTCTATGCCAGGAATATTATTGAAAAAACGGCCGCTGAGTCGTTATTTGAAAGATTACAAACACAGCCAGACCCATTGCTCTCAGTGCGGCAAGCTATTGGATCGCATGGCGTTGGTGTTTCGTGGCAAGATCATCAATAAAGATGCCATTGCGCGCATGGATCAGCCGATTGACGATCACGTTTGGCTGAATGTGCAAAATGAGCTGACGGCGCTGTGCCGCTTTTGCAGTGAGATCTCCTGCAATAGCCATCCGAGCTATTTCGATATTATGGCGTTCAAGCAATATCTGTTTGAGCAAACCGAAATGAGCCACAGCACCATCCGTGAATACGTGGTGCGCCTGCGTCGGCTGGATGAAATGCTGGTGGAACGCAACTATCCGGCGGATAAATTCGCCAGTAACGCCAGCCATCAGCGTATTATCGAAGACTTGCCTTCTGCGGCGCACAACAATTACCGCATTGCGCTGCGCAAATATGACCAGTACCTTGCCTGGCAAAAAAGCTACTGATCTGGCTTCCCCGGCACGCCAGCCGGGGATCTTACCCTTTCCCCGTCACGAATAAAGAGTGATTATTAGGTTCACATCTGCTAAATCTATCGTTTAGATGTTGATACCTGATTCCCTGGGGGAAGTTGTGAATCTGCAACACAAACTGGCGCAATTCCCGCGCCTCGATTTAGTGGGCTCTGCCACTCCGCTCGAAAAACTGTCTCGCCTTTCAGACTACCTTGGCCGCGAAATTTACATCAAACGTGACGACGTCACGCCGATGGCGATGGGCGGTAACAAATTGAGAAAACTGGAATTTCTTGCCGCAGAAGCGCTGCGTCAAGGCGCGGACACGCTGGTCACCGCCGGCGCCATCCAATCCAACCATGTGCGCCAAACGGCTGCAGTGGCGGCCAAGCTGGGTCTGCACTGCGTAGCGTTGCTGGAAAACCCAATCGACACTCAGGCAGAAAACTACCTGACCAACGGTAACCGCTTGCTGCTCGGGTTGTTTAACGCGGAAGTGGTGATGTGTGACGCGCTGCATGACCCGCAACAGCAGTTGGCCGATCTGGCGACCCGTCTTGAAGGGCAAGGCTTCCGGCCTTATGTGGTGCCGGTAGGCGGCTCCAATGCGCTGGGAGCGCTGGGTTACGTGCAGTGTGCGTTGGAAATTGCCGAGCAGAGCCAGCGCAGCAACGTCGCATTCAGCTCAGTAGTGGTGGCCTCCGGCAGCGCAGGGACCCATGCCGGGCTGGCCGTTGGCCTGCAGCAGTTGCTGCCGGAAACGCAACTGATTGGTGTAACTGTTTCACGCAAGGTGATCGACCAGTTGCCCAAGGTGGAGCTGATCCAAAAAGCGCTGGCCTGTTCATTGGATATTGACCAACTGGCACCGATTACGCTGTGGGACGACTATTTTGCCCCGCAGTACGGTATGCCAAACGAAGAAGGCACGGCGGCGATACAGCTTTTGGCGCAGCAGGAAGGGGTGTTGTTGGATCCGGTTTACAGCGGCAAGGCGATGGCCGGTCTGATCGACGGCGTAGCCCAGCAGCGCTTCCGTGACGAGGGCCCGATCCTGTTTATCCATACCGGCGGTGCGCCGGCGTTGTTCGCCTATCATCCACAGGTGTAAGCGCGCTTTGTTATTCCATTTTGAACTATATTTATAAGGTTATATTCCTTCAAGCAGGCGGTCACACTGTTAAAGTGCTGATATCAAAAAAGATAAACAACAGATGGGGTGTTTATGATCTTTTCCAAAGTTCGTCGTCAATTGCTACTGGGCGTGATGAGCGTTGCACTGACCGCCGGTTTGAGCACGCAGACCTATGCCGCCGATAACCTGCTGGAGCAGGTGAAGCATCACGGGACACTGGTTGTCGGGTTGGAAGGCACTTATCCGCCGTTCAGCTTCCAGGGGGAAGACGGAAAATTGACCGGCTTCGAGGTGGATTTCGCCAACGCCCTGGCGGAGCATCTTGGCGTTAAAGCCAAGCTGAATCCTACCAAGTGGGACGGCATGCTGGCTTCGCTGGACTCAAAACGCATCGACGTGGTGATCAATCAGGTGACCATTTCCGACGAGCGCAAAAAGAAATACGATTTCTCGACGCCTTATACCGTCTCCGGTATTCAGGCCTTGGTGAAGAAAGGCAACGAAGGCACCATCACCAAGCCGGAAGATCTGAAGGGTAAAAAGGTCGGCGTGGGCCTGGGCACCAACTACGAGCAATGGTTGCGTGACAATGTGCAGGGCGTGGACGTGCGTACCTATGATGATGACCCGACCAAATACCAGGATCTGCGCGTAGGCCGTATCAACGCTATTCTGGTTGACCGTCTGGCGGCGTTGGATCTGGTGAAGAAAACCGGCGACACGCTGGCGGTAGCCGGTCCGGCGTTCTCTCGTCAGGAATCCGGCGTGGCGGTGCGTAAAAACAACCCGGAACTGCTGGCTGCGATTAACCAGGCGATTGCCGAAATGCAAAAAGACGGCACGCTGGCGAAGATCTCCGAGAAATGGTTTGGCGCGGACGTAACTAAATAATGCACGAAAGTATCCAACTGGCGCTGGATTCAGCGCCATTTTTATTGCGGGGCGCGATCCTCACTCTCCAGCTCAGTCTGGGGGGCATGGCGCTCGGTTTACTGCTCGGTTTTCTGCTGGCGCTGATGCGCCTTTCGCCGTTATGGCCGCTGTCATGGCTGTCGCGCATCTATGTGTCGCTGTTTCGCGGCACGCCGTTGATTGCCCAGCTGTTCATGATTTACTACGGCCTGCCGCAGTTCGGCATCGAGTTTGATCCCTTCCCGGCGGCGCTGATTGGCCTGTCGCTCAATACTGCCGCCTATACTTCGGAAACCCTGCGTGCCGCGATTTCGTCGATCGAAAAAGGGCAGTGGGAAGCGGCAGCCAGCATCGGCATGACCCGCTGGCAGACGCTGCGTCGGGTGATCCTGCCGCAGGCGGCGCGTACCGCATTGCCGCCGTTGGGCAACAGCTTTATCGGCCTGGTGAAGGACACCTCGCTGGCGGCGACCATTCAGGTGCCGGAACTGTTCCGTCAGGCGCAGCTGATTACCTCGCGTACCCTGGAAGTGTTCACCATGTATCTGGCGGCCTCGCTGATTTACTGGGTGATGGCGACCCTGCTTTCTGCGCTGCAAAATCGTCTGGAAGCCCACGTAAACCGCCAGGATCAGGAGTAACGCATGAGTGCCATTGAAGTGAAAAAACTGACCAAGCAGTTCAACGGTCAAACGGTGCTGCATGGGATTGATCTGGAAGTCGGTGCCGGTGAGGTAGTGGCGATTATCGGGCCAAGCGGCTCGGGGAAAACCACTTTATTGCGCAGCATCAACCTGCTGGAAGTGCCGGATTCCGGTACCATTCGCGTCGGCGATATACTGATCGACGGTTCCAAGCCACTGAGCAAACAGAAAAAACAGGTTCGTGCCTTACGCCAGCAGGTGGGGTTCGTGTTTCAGAACTTCAATCTGTTCCCGCACCGTTCGGTATTGGAAAATATTATTGAAGGTCCGGTCATCGTAAAAGGCGAGCCCAAGGCCAGCGCGGAACAACGCGCACGGGCCTTGTTGACCAAAGTGGGGCTGAGCGGCAAAGAGTCGGCCTATCCGCGCCGTCTTTCCGGCGGCCAGCAGCAGCGGGTGGCGATTGCCAGGGCGCTGGCGATGCAACCGGAAGTGATCCTGTTTGACGAACCGACCTCGGCGCTCGACCCGGAGCTGGTGGGCGAGGTGCTCAACACCATACGTTCGCTGGCGGAAGAAAAACGCACCATGGTGATCGTCACGCACGAGATGAGCTTTGCCCGCGACGTGGCCGACCGCGCCATTTTTATGGACCACGGTCGTATCGTGGAGCAAGGGCCGGCAAAAGAGCTGTTCGCTAATCCACAGCACCAGCGTACCCAACAATTCCTCGACAAGTTTTTGAATCAGTAAGCAGGGGGGCGTTCAGCCCCCTGGCTATTGACTACCCGGCTTTCAATAATTCATTGCGGGCGGCGGCGGCCAAAAAGGCGCTGCGGCTACCGTAACCGGGATGCTGCTGCACCAGTGAATCTATGCGGTTCAGCAGGCGGTGCGGCAAGGTAATATTGATACGCTCCGCCCGACCATCAAACTTATCCATATTAATATTGACCAACAACCACTGCCCGCCATTCAGACTGTCGTTATTCTGTGCCAGATGAAAGGTCACGGCCTGTGGGCCGGGAATGGGCTGATTGTCTTCGCTCAAGAATTCGAAATGGGCATCCAGCGCACTTCTGGCGTCTTCAAAGGCTCTGTCCAGGGTATCTCCGGCAAAATAGCAGCCTGGCACATCGGGAAAGAAGCCGCTGGCGCTGCCGTTCGGTTCTGAATGTACATAAGCAGGGTAGAACATAATTTCTCCTGTTAACTCATGGCGTCGGGTTAGCACAATCCGGCATCTTTCATGATTTGGCGCAGCGTCGCCGCTTTCAGATCCGTTCGCGGATGTGGAACGGTGATCACCAGACGGGAGTTCGGGTGCTTAAACTGATGGTGGCTTCCCTTGATCCGCGTTAAAACCCAACCTTCCTGTTCTAATAGCCCGATCAGTTCTGAACTTTTCACGCGATTACCGTCCCTTTATGATACACACCATACACACTTTTTGACAATCAGGGCGATACGCTAGCGTGTAGAAAGGGCGCAGACAATAAAAAACCCTGCACGAATGCAGGGTTTGCGGGAGGGTTCGCAGATTAAGTGACCTGCGGCGGTCATCCAGTCAGACGGATTACCCTATGGTCATCAGGCTGGCGTTACCGCCGGCAGCTGCGGTATTGACGCTCAGCGAGCGCTCGATCAGCAGGCGTTCCAACAGAATATTGGTTTCGCCGTGAGCAAAGCCCTGCACTGAAACGATCGCGCCGCTGCGCTGGGCGATTTGCTCGCACAGGGTGCGCAGCTGATCGGCGTCGCCATGGTAAATGGCGGCATCGAACTCCACCTTGTCCTGCTGCCAGTCTTTGCTGAAGCTGATGCTGGCCTGAACCGCCGCCGGCAGGCGGCGATACAGGGTGCGTTGCAGCTCGGCTTCCGGCCACAGCACGCTGCTGCCGACGGCCAGTACTGCAGCCAACTGCGTCAAGGCATCGGCCTCGTTATCGGCCAGGCAGAGTACGCGCTCGCGCGGCAACAGGGCATAGGTATTGCGCTCGCCGGTAGGGCCAGGCAGTGGACGTAGGGTACCGCCCTGGCCCAGTTCGGCGTAGCGTTGCGCCAACGTCACCAGATCGCGCTGGTTTTCGGCAATCGCCCATTGCTCCAGCGCCTGATGGGCTTTGAGCAACTGTGGCCGCGCGGTGGCTTCCAGCGGGCGTTCTTCGTCCTGGCGGTGCAGGGTGCGTTGCACCGCATCATCCGGGCGGTTGGCCAGCAGGCGATACAGGTACAGCGGGCCACCGGCTTTAGGACCTGTGCCGGACAGGCCTTCGCCACCAAATGGCTGCACGCCGACCACGGCGCCAACCATGTTGCGGTTAACGTACAGGTTGCCCACCTTGGCGCGTTCGGTCACGCGGGCGATGGTTTCATCAATACGGGTGTGAACGCCCAGCGTCAGACCATAACCGGCGGCGTTGATCTGATCGACCAGCGACTCCAGATTGGTGCGTTGGAAGCGGACCACGTGCAGCACCGGGCCGAAGATCTCTTTTTGCAGCTCGTCGAAGCTGTCCAGTTCGATCAGGGTTGGCTTGATAAAGGTGCCACGGGACCACTCTTTCTCATCCTGTACGTTGCCTTTCGCGGCCTGATAGACCTTACGGCCCTTGGCGCGCATCGCCTGAATATGACGTTCGATGCCGGTTTTGGCCTCGGCGTCGATCACCGGCCCGATATCGGTCGACAGGCGTTCCGGGTTGCCCATGCGGCATTCGGCCATCGCGCCGCGCAGCATTTGCAGCGTGTGTTCCGCCACGTCTTCCTGAATGCACAGGATACGCAGGGCGGAGCAGCGTTGGCCTGCGCTGTCGAATGCGGAGGCGACCACGTCAGTCACTACCTGTTCGGTCAGAGCGGAAGAGTCGACGATCATGGCGTTCAGACCACCTGTTTCGGCAATCAGCGGCGTTGGACGACCTTGCGGATCCAGACGGCCTGCGATGCTGCGTTGCAGGATACCGGCAACGTCGGTCGAGCCGGTAAACATCACGCCGCGAACCCGAGCGTCATTAACCAGAACCGAGCCGACGCTTTCGCCCTGACCCGGCAGCAGTTGCAGCACGCCTTGCGGAATGCCAGCTTCCAACAGAATGCGCACCGCCTGTGCGGCGATCAGCGGCGTTTGCTCTGCCGGTTTGGCCAGAACGCTGTTGCCTGCCGCCAGCGCAGCGGCAATCTGACCGGTGAAGATGGCCAGCGGGAAGTTCCACGGGCTGATACACACCACTGGGCCCAGCGGACGGTGGCTGTCATTGGCGAAATCATCGCGCACCTGACCGGCGTAGTAATGCAGGAAGTCGACCGCTTCGCGCACTTCGGCGATGGCGTTGTTAAAGGTTTTGCCCGCTTCGCGCACCAGAATGCCCAACAGGCTTTGCAGTTGGCCTTCCATCAGTTCGGCGGCGCGCTCAAGAATGGCGGCGCGCTCGGACGGCGGGGTGGCAAACCAGATTGGACCGGCGGCAGCGGCGGCGTCGAGCGCCCGGCTGACTTCACCTTCGGTGGCTTCACGCACGTAACCGACCACGTCGCCCGGCTCGGCAGGGTTAATGACCGGTTGCTCCACGCCCTGATCCAGCTCGGCGTCAATAATCGGCTCTGCGCGCCAGGGTTGAGTAGCGCTGGTCAGCAGTGCACTGGACAGAGACGCCAGACGCTGTTCGTTCGACAGGTCCAGGCCGCTGGAGTTGATGCGCTTGGTGCCATAGAGTTCACGCGGCAACGGAATGCGTGGGTGCGGCAGACCAAGTTGACCTTCGCTGGTGGCCAGGGCTTCGACCGCGGTGACCGGATCGGCAACCAGTTCGTCGAGCGGCAGGGTGGCATCGGCGATACGGTTAACGAACGAGGTGTTAGCGCCGTTTTCCAGCAGGCGACGCACCAGATACGCCAACAGCGTTTCATGGGTGCCGACCGGAGCATAGATGCGGCATGGACGGTTCAGTTTACCGTCGGCCACTTTACCCACCACTTGCTCGTACAGCGGTTCGCCCATGCCGTGCAGGCATTGGAACTCATACTGGCCAGGGTAGTAGTTGTTGCCCGCCAGATGATAAATCGCGCTCAGGGTATGGGCGTTATGGGTCGCGAACTGCGGATAAATCAGGTTCGGCACCGCCAGCAGTTTGCGGGCGCAGGCCAGGTAGGAAACGTCGGTGTAGACCTTGCGGGTGTAAACCGGATAGCCTTCCAGCCCGTCCATTTGGGCGCGTTTGATTTCGCTGTCCCAGTAGGCGCCTTTCACCAGACGGATCATCAGGCGACGGCGGCTGCGTTGTGCCATGTCGATGACTGCATCGATGGCGAACGGGCAGCGTTTCTGATAGGCCTGGATCACAAAGCCGATGCCGTTCCAACCGGCCAACTGAGGTTCGAAGCACAGCTTCTCCAGCAGGTCGAGCGAGATTTCCAGGCGATCGGCCTCTTCAGCATCGATATTGATGCCGATGTCGTATTGGCGCGCCTGCAGGGTCAATGACAGCAGGCGAGGGTAAAGCTCTTCCATTACGCGTTCGTACTGCGCGCGGCTATAACGCGGGTGCAAAGCGGACAGCTTGATCGAAATGCCCGGGCCTTCATAGATGCCGCGGCCGTTCGACGCTTTGCCGATCGCATGGATTGCCTGCTGGTAAGACACCAGATAGGCCTGCGCGTCGGCTTCGGTCAGGGCGGCTTCACCCAGCATGTCGTAGGAATAACGGAACCCTTTGTCTTCCAGCTTGCGGGCGTTGGCCAGCGCTTCGGCGATGGTTTCGCCGGTCACGAACTGTTCGCCCATCAGGCGCATCGCCATATCGACGCCTTTACGGATCAGCGGTTCGCCGCTTTTGCCGATAATGCGGTTCAGCGAGCGTGACAGGTTGGCTTCATTATGGGTGGATACCAGTTTGCCGGTGAACAACAGGCCCCAGGTGGCGGCGTTAACAAACAGCGATGGGCTACGGCCGAGGTGAGAATGCCAGTTGCCGTTGCTGATTTTATCGCGGATCAGCGCATCGCGGGTTGGCTTGTCTGGAATGCGCAGCAGGGCTTCGGCCAGGCACATCAGCGCCACGCCTTCCTGTGAAGACAAGGAGAACTCTTGCAGCAGCCCTTGCACCATACCGGCGCGGCCATTTGCACTCTTTTGGTTACGCAACTTCTCGGCGATGTCGTAAGCCATCTTGTGGGTAGCTTTGGCAAGATCGGCAGGTAATCGCGCCTGTTCGAGCAACATCGGCACCGCTTCAGTCTCAGGGCGGCGATAGGCCGCGGTGATGGCTGCGCGATTAACCGACTGCGGCAGAATTTGTTCTGCAAATTCAAGGAATGGCTGGTGGGACTCTTCCTGCACTTGCGGCATAATGTCGTCCGCTTCGGCCTGGCCGGCAGCGGCAAGTGCTGGAATTTCAGGGATATCGGAACCGTTCTCGAGACGTTCGAGATAATTAAAAATGGCCTGCTTGATCAGCCAGTGCGGCGTGCGATCGATACGCTGTGCGGCGCTTTTGATTCGCTCGCGAGTGGCCTCGTCGAGTTTCACGCCCATTGTGGTAGTGCCCATGCCAATCCAACTCCTGTGTTAAGAACCTATCCCATCAGGCTATACAAACTGCGGGCCAGATAGGCTGCTGGGATAGGTTCGTGCGTTGTGTGCTGTGATGAATGCAGACAATATCCTGCATGTTGCAACTTTGTGCAACCGTGTTAAATCAGGCGGATGAACGAAGTGTGAGTTCCATCGATTTTTTAACATCAATAATCGGCATGGTTCTTGCTCTGCCAGTGGGGTGGTATGTCGAGGGGCGGTCGTCTATACGCGTTAACCCTAGCAATATCAGGGGTAACGTTGAATTAGTATGAGGTGCAACTCTGTTTTTGAATGCGGGGTGTAACCTTGCAGGTGGTTAAATGTGACGCAGGGTAAACTTTGTGTAACTTTGTTGTTAAATGTCTTGTTGGATAATCAACAGGTCAACTAGGATAGCCGACGGTCAGACAATTGCGGGGGGAAACTATTTTCACTCGCGGGAGTGTCCGCTTTTCGCCACGTTCCGGCGGATTGGCAAGCAGTAACTATCGCAATACAGCGCGAAATAATAATGAGAGTGGAGAATTTCATGACAATGAGCACACCAATGCTGGTCACCTTCCTGGTGTATATCTTCGGGATGGTGTTAATCGGCCTACTTGCCTACCGGGCAACCAATAACTTTGACGACTACATTCTGGGCGGTCGTAGCCTGGGCAGCGTGGTGACCGCGCTCTCTGCCGGCGCATCGGATATGAGCGGCTGGTTGCTGATGGGCCTGCCGGGCGCCATCTTTCTGTCCGGCATTTCCGAAAGCTGGATTGCGATAGGCCTGACCATCGGCGCTTACCTTAACTGGAAGCTGGTGGCAGGGCGGCTGCGTGTTCATACCGAAGCCAACAATAACGCCCTGACGTTACCGGATTATTTCACCAGCCGTTTTGAAGACAACAGCAAGCTGCTGCGGGTGATCTCCGCCATTGTCATTCTGGTGTTCTTCACTATCTATTGTGCTTCCGGCATCGTCGCCGGTGCGCGTCTGTTCGAAAGCACCTTTGGTATGAGCTACGAAACGGCGCTGTGGGCCGGCGCTGCGGCCACTATCCTTTATACCTTTATCGGCGGATTCCTGGCGGTGAGCTGGACCGACACCGTCCAGGCCAGCCTGATGATTTTCGCGCTGATCCTGACGCCGGTGATTGTTATCTTTGCCGTCGGCGGCATCGATACTTCGATGCTGGTTATCGAAGCGAAAAACCCGGCCAATATCGACATGCTGAAAGGCCTGAACTTTGTGGCTATTCTCTCGCTGCTGGGCTGGGGACTGGGTTACTTCGGTCAGCCGCACATTCTGGCGCGCTTTATGGCGGCCGACTCTCACCGCACTATCCGCAGCGCACGTCGCATCAGCATGACCTGGATGATCCTGTGTCTGGCGGGCACCATTGCTGTTGGTTTCTTCGGTATTGCTTACTTCGCCAATAACCCGGACCAGGCGGGCAACGTGTCGCAAAACGGCGAGCGTGTGTTTATCGAGCTGGCGATGATTCTGTTCAACCCGTGGATCGCCGGCATTTTGCTGTCGGCAATTTTGGCGGCGGTAATGAGTACCCTGAGCTGCCAGCTGTTGGTGTGTTCAAGTGCGATTACCGAAGATCTGTACAAAGCCTTCCTGCGTAAGGGCGCCAGCCAGCGTGAGCTGGTATGGGTAGGGCGCATCATGGTGCTGGTGGTGGCGTTAGTGGCTATCGCGCTGGCGGCAAACCCGGAAAACCGCGTGCTGGGTCTGGTGAGCTACGCCTGGGCCGGCTTCGGCGCTGCCTTCGGTCCGGTGGTGCTGATCTCGGTCATGTGGTCACGCATGACACGTAACGGCGCCCTGGCCGGCATGCTGGTTGGCGCAGTAACGGTGATCGTCTGGAAACACTTCGCCTGGCTGGATCTGTATGAAATCATCCCGGGCTTCCTGTTCGGCTGTATCGCCATCGTGGTGGTGAGCCTGATGGGGCGTTCTCCTTCCGCCACCATTACCGAGCGTTTCGATCAGGCGGAAGCCGAATTCAAAACCGTTTAATCTCTCGCAACGCGAGTCAAAAAGGCGCTTAAGGCGCCTTTTTTATTTCATCCTCCCAGGTTTTTCGTCTTCTTGCGGAAACAACTGGCGACATTTGATTAGAAAAAATCACCCTTGGCGCTCTTGTATTTCTTTCAGCCAGAATGATAATCACTATCGTTGTATTTTACTTTTCTTTACATTGGCGCTGCCGTCATTTCTGACGTGCGGGCGCTTCGCAGCAGATGCCTTTTTAGGGGTTATTACTTATGTTTGTTCCCTTCCTTATCATGTTCCGTGAGGGGCTGGAGGCGGCGTTGATCGTCAGCCTGATTGCCAGCTACCTGAAACGCACGCAGCGGGGTCAATGGTTAGGCGTGGTATGGATAGGGGTGATTGTTGCCGCCGCTCTGTGCCTGGCGCTCGGCATCTTCATCAATGAAACCACCGGCGAATTCCCGCAAAAGCAGCAAGAGCTGTTCGAGGGCATTGTCGCGGTGGTAGCGGTATTGATCCTGACCTATATGGTGTTCTGGATGCGTAAGGTCTCCAAATCGGTCAAGGTGCATCTGGAAGGCGCCATCGACAATGCGCTCAACTCCGGCAAAGGTCAGGGCTGGGCGCTGGTAGCGATGGTGTTTTTTGCCGTGGCGCGCGAAGGGCTGGAGTCGGTGTTCTTCCTGCTGGCGGCTTTCCAGCAAGACGTGGGGATTGAAGCCCCGATAGGTGCGGTGCTTGGTCTGGTGGCCGCCATTGTACTGGGCATGATGATTTACTGGGGCGGCGTGAAGCTGCACCTGGCCAAATTCTTCAAATGGACCAGCCTGTTTATCCTGTTCGTTGCCGCCGGCCTGGCCGCCGGGGCGATCCGCGCCTTCCACGAAGCCGGGTTGTGGAATCACTTCCAGGACATCGCGTTTGATCTGAGTAACCATCTGTCGACCCACTCCCTGTTTGGTACCCTGCTCGAAGGCATCTTCGGCTACCAGGAAACGCCAACGGTAAGCGAAGTGGCGGTCTACTTCTTGTATTTGATCCCAGCACTGATTTTCTTTTTCCTGCCGCAGCGTGTGGAACCGGTCGCGGTTTCGACGCAACGTAAAATCAATCATTAATTTAATAGGGAATCTTGTATGTCTACTCCGTTATTCCGCCGCAAGGCTTTGCACGCAGCATTACTGGCTCTCCCGGCGTTCGCGCTGAGCATTGATGCCCTGGCGGCGGACGTGCCGCAGGTAAAGATTACCGTTAACGACAAACAGTGTGAGCCGATGCAACTGACGGTGCCGGCCGGTAAAACCCAGTTTGTGGTGCACAACACCAGCCAGAAAAACGTGGAGTGGGAAATTCTGAAAGGGGTGATGGTGGTGGAAGAGCGCGAGAATATCGCACCGGGCTTCACCCAGAAGATGACCGCCAATCTGGAAGCGGGCGAATACGACATGACCTGTGGGCTGCTCAGCAATCCGAAAGGCAAGCTGACCGTGACCGCGGCGGCCGGTGCTGCCACCGACGGCAAACCGAACGCCATGGATTTGGTTGGGCCGATTGCTGAATACAAAGTCTACGTCACCAAAGAAGTGGAAGGGCTGGTCAAACAGACCAAGCTGTTCACCGATGCCGTGAAGGCCGGCAACGTGGCAGAAGCGCGTAAACTCTATGCGCCGACCCGTCAGCATTACGAGCGAATTGAGCCGATCGCCGAGCTGTTCTCCGATTTGGACGGCAGTATCGACGCCCGCGAAGATGACTACGAGAAAAAAGCGGAAGATCCGAAGTTCACCGGTTTCCACCGGCTGGAGAAAGCGCTGTTTGCCGACAACACCACCAAAGACATGAACCAATACGCCGATCGGCTGTACAAGGACACCCTTGAGCTGCAAAAACGCGTGACCGACCTGACCTTCCCGCCAAGCAAGGTGGTGGGCGGCGCTGCGGGCCTGATCGAAGAAGTGGCGGCGAGCAAAATCAGCGGTGAAGAAGACCGTTACAGCCGCACCGACCTGTGGGACTTCCAGGCCAACGTAGACGGCGCGCAAAAAATCGTTAACCTGCTGCGCCCGCTGTTGGTCAAGGCCAACAAGCCGTTGCTGGACAAGATCGACGCCAACTTTAAAACCGTCGATACCATTCTGGCGAAATACAAAACCAAAGATGGCTATGAGTCTTACGAGAAGCTGACCGATGCCGATCGCACCGCCATGAAAGGGCCAATCACCACTCTGGCGGAAGATTTGTCACAGCTGCGTGGCGTTCTGGGTCTGGACTGAGGCAAAGCATCATGAGTAACAAGATCGGCCCGGAAAACGGGCCGCATCCACAAACGCAGGGTGCGGCGTCACCGTCGCGCCGTCGTTTATTGCAGGGATTGGGGCTGGGCGTACTGGCGCTGGGCGGCAGTCGTCTGACCCAGGCGGCAGATAAAACGGCGGAACCGCTGGCGGTCGCCAAGGATGAACGCTGGCAGAAGCAACCGTTCTACGGCGCGCACCAGGCCGGGATCCTCACGCCGCAGCAAGCGGCGATGATGCTGGTGGCCTTTGACGTGCTGGCCAGCAACAAGCAGGATTTGGAGCGGCTGTTTCGGCTGTTGACCAACCGCATTGCGTTTTTGACCACCGGCGGCAAAGCGCCGGAAGTGGATCCCAAGCTGCCACCGCTTGATTCGGGCATCATGGGGCCGGAGATCTATCCGGATAACCTGACCATCACCGTGTCGGTTGGAACCTCGCTGTTTGACGAGCGTTTCGGTCTGCAGGCCCAAAAGCCGCTGCGGCTGCAAAAAATGACGCGTTTTCCCAACGACTCGCTGGACGCCAGCCTGTGCCACGGTGATTTGGTGTTGCAGATTTGCGCCAATACCAATGAAACCGTGATCCACGCGCTGCGTGACATCATCAAGCATTCGCCGGATCTGCTCAGCGTGCGCTGGAAGCGAGAAGGGTTTATTTCCGCCCACGCCGCACGTAGCAAGGGCAAAGAAACGCCAATTAACCTGCTGGGCTTTAAAGACGGCACCGCCAACCCGAAAACCGACGATAAGCCGCTGATGGATCAGGTGGTGTGGGTGGCTGATAACGTCGGGGAACCGGCATGGGCGGTGGGCGGTAGCTATCAGGCCGCGCGTATTATCCGTTTCCACGTGGAGTTCTGGGATCGTACTCCGCTGCAGGAGCAGCAAACCATCTTCGGCCGCGAAAAGCACAGCGGTGCGCCGCTGGGCATGAAGCATGAACACGACGAGCCGGACTATGAGAAGGATCCCGAAGGGAAGATGATCCCGATGGATGCGCATATCCGCCTGGCAAACCCGCGCACCCCGCAAACTCAGAGTAATTTGTTGCTGCGCCGGGGTTATAGCTATTCGATCGGCGTGTCCAACTCCGGCCAGTTGGAAATGGGGCTGCTGTTCGTCTGCTACCAGGCCGATTTGGAGAAAGGCTTCCTGACGGTGCAAAAACGTCTGAACGGCGAGGCGCTGGAAGAGTACGTCAAACCTATCGGCGGCGGTTATTTCTTTGCGCTGCCAGGGGTCAAAGACAGCAACGACTATCTGGGCAGCGGCTTGCTGAAAGCCTGAGCCTCACTTCACCAGGCGGGGGTTCCCCGCCTTATTTTTTAATCAACAGCCGTTAATTAAAATCAACCCTGGGCTTGCGAAATCGAGAGCTCCGTCTTTAATTAGGCTAACTATTTTCATTTTTTGTTAAAAGCATTAACATATCGGCCATAACGTTCCAAATGGTTCATATTTTCCGATCCCTTTAACGGCATTCTCCTGATGAAAAGCACTCATAAAAACCGGTTGGCGGTTTCAGCTCTGGTTATCCCTGCCTTACTGCCTGTCTGCGCCCTGGCGCAGGACAAGGATAGCGAACAGACCATGGTGGTCACGGCCAAACGCAGCGGCCTATCCGAACTGTCCACCCCGGCTGCCGTCAGCGTGGTGAATGGCGATCAAATCCGTGAGGCCAGGCCGCAGATCAACCTGTCGGAAAGTCTGGGCAGCGTGCCCGGCCTGCAAATTCAGAACCGCCAGAACTACGCGCAGGATCTGCAGCTTTCGGTGCGGGGCTTTGGTGCACGTTCAATGTATGGCGTGCGCGGCGTACGTATTTATGTCGATGGTATTCCTGCCACCATGCCGGATGGTCAGGGCCAGACGTCGAACATTGACCTTAACTCGGTTGAAAAGGTGGAGGTGCTGCGCGGGCCGTTTTCCGCCCTCTACGGCAATGCCTCCGGCGGCATGGTGAATGTGGAAACCGAAACCGGCCAGCAACCTGCGCGCCTTGAAGCCAGTTCGTACTTTGGCAGTTACGGCACCTGGCGTTATGGCGTCAAGGCGACCGGGGCAACCGGCGACGGCACCCACGCCGGTGACGTTAACTACACTATTTCCGGTACCCGGTTCACGACACAGGGCTTTCGCGATCACAGCGGCGCGCAGAAAAACCTCGGCAATGCCAAGCTGGGCGTACGCATCGACGATGTCAGCACCCTGACGCTGTTGTTCAACAGCGTCGATATTCACGCCAATGACCCAGGTGGCCTGACGAACGCAGAATGGCACGATAATCCGCGCCAGGCGCCGCGTGCCGACCAGTACAACACCCGAAAAAGCACTTCGCAGACCCAGGCCGGGTTGCACTATGAGCGCCAGATGGGGGCCGATGACGACCTGAGCATCATGATGTACGCCGGTGAGCGCGAAACCACCCAGTACCAGTCGATCCCGGTTGCGGTGCAGCAGCGTAGCGCCCAGCATCCTGGCGGAGTGATTGACCTGACGCGCCACTATCAGGGGATTGATACCCGCTGGACACACCGCGGTGAGCTGGGCGTACCCTATACCCTGACCGGCGGGTTGGACTATGAAACCATGACCGAGCAGCGTAAAGGCTATGAAAACTTTACCCAGGTTAACGGCGTAACCGAGTTGGGCACCCAGGGGGCGCTGCGCCGCAATGAGCGCAACCTGATGTGGAACCTGGATCCCTATCTGCAAAGTTCGTGGCAGTTGACGCAAAAACTGACGCTGGATGCCGGCATGCGTTACAGCACGGTCAATTTCGACTCCAACGACCACTACGTGACCAGCAGCAACGGTGATGACAGCGGTAACGCCAACTACCATAAATGGTTGCCGGCAGGCTCGCTGAACTATGCGGTGATGAGTGGCTGGAACCTGTATCTGTCCGCCGGTCGCGGGTTTGAAACCCCGACCATTAACGAACTGTCGTACCGTTCCGGCGATCAGGCTGGGCTTAACTTCGGTTTACAGCCTTCGACCAGTGACACTGTTGAGTTGGGCAGTAAAACCCGCATTGGCAACGGCCTGCTGACCGCCGCAGTATTCCAGACCGACACGCGTAACGAAATTGTGGTGGATGAAAGCAGCAACGGCCGCACCAGCTACAAAAACGCCGGGCAGACCCGCCGACGCGGGCTGGAATTGGCGCTGGATCAGCAATTCGCCTACGATTGGCGAGTGCAGTTGGCCTGGACACTGTTAGACGCGCGTTACCGCGATGATGTGTGCGGCGACAGCCAGTGTTCAGAAGCCAATAAGGTGCCAAGCGGCAACCGTATGCCGGGTATTGCGCGCAATATGGGCTATGCCTCATTGGCCTGGTCCCCACCTGAAGGGTGGTATGCCGGTGCGGAGGTACGTTACATGAGCGATATCGAAGTTAATGATGCCAACACTGAACAGGCTCCGGCCTATACCACCGTGGGTTTAAATACAGGCTATCGTTATCCAATGGGGAACTGGATGCTGAATGTTTTCGGTCGGGTGGATAACCTGTTTGACCGCCAATACGTGGGGTCGGTGATCGTCAATGAAGGCAATGGTCGTTACTACGAACCGGCTCCGGGAAGAAACTGGGGCGGCGGGGTAAGCGTTTCTTATACCTTCGAATAACGCTAAACAGCGTTACCGACGCAATCAAAGAACGGCAGGGCGGGAGCTTTCCCGCCTTTTTTATTTATAAATTTGGGGCGATGTGCAGGTTTTTGTTTGTGCAAAACTTAATCAGGAAACCGAAATGTCATCCGCGTATTTTAATCATAACAGCATGATATCTAACGTGATAAAAATTTTATTGAATGACGTAATCGGCGTGATATAGTGTTCTTGCGGCGCCTAAAAACAAAAAAGATTAAATTTTTTTACATTTTAGCAACGTGCGCGGTTTGAATGTCATTATACTGTAATCATCTGGCGGTAGTTTTCACAAGGTGCACAGCTCGAAGCTGTAAATAACACTGCGGGGATCGCTAATGGTAAAGTCCTTGGTTGGGCTAGAAAGAAAAAATAACAGTTCTTCCCTGATGACTCGTTGTAACGAGGGCACTCTCTCCGACTCTCTTTTTCTGACCAGACCGCACTCCCGTTATCACAAATTCCTGTCACTTTTCTCTCTCGTTTTAATTATGCAATCGCGTTGTCCCGTGAAAAATCGGCGTGCCGAAATGCCCGTCGGATATTCACTTTTTCTATTGGCTATCGTCGGCTCAAAAGGGAGCCAAACCCGCATCTGTATGTGAAACATAATCGCACGGCCAGGCCGTTGCGGTAGGTGAAACAAACTGTAAGGTGCCACTATGAGACAAAAAGCAGTGATCAAAGCACGTCGTGAAGCGAAACGCGTTATTCGCCGTGACGCTCGTAGTCATCGCCAGCTGGAAGAAGAGTCCGTAACCTCGCTGGTACAAATGGGTGGTGTTGAGTCTATCGGCATGGCACGTGACAAGCGCGATAGCTCCCCCATTCTGGCTCGAACCGAAGCTCAGGGTCATTACTTAATAGCCATAGACAAGAAGCAGTTGATATTTGCCACCGGTGAAGCCGGCTGCGGCAAAACATTTATCAGCGCTGCGAAAGCGGCAGAAGCCCTTATACATAAAGAAGTGGATCGGATTATCGTTACTCGTCCGGTTCTACAGGCGGATGAAGACCTCGGTTTCTTGCCGGGGGATATCTCTGAGAAATTCGCCCCTTATTTCCGACCGGTGTATGACATTCTGGTGCGCCGTTTAGGATCGTCCTTTATGCAATACTGCCTGCGTCCGGAAATCGGCAAGGTGGAGATCGCGCCTTTCGCTTATATGCGCGGGCGTACTTTCGAAAATGCGGTGGTTATTCTGGATGAAGCCCAGAACGTTACCGCCAGCCAAATGAAGATGTTCCTGACCCGTCTGGGTGAGAACGTCACGGTCATCGTCAATGGTGACATCACCCAGTGCGACTTGCCGCGCGGCGTGAAGTCCGGCCTCAGCGATGCGATGGAGCGCTTCGAAGAGGATGAAATGATCGGCATCATCCGCTTTGATAAACAAGACTGCGTCCGCTCCGCCCTGTGCCAGCGTACGCTCAACGCCTACAGTTAACACCTGCCCGTTCACAAAAGGCCGCCTCGGCGGCCTTAGTCTGATGACAAACACCCGAAAAGCGTGGTTTTCGGGTGTTTGGGGTAAATCAGAAGAGATAATCCTTTGTTTTTATTAGTCCCCAGATCGGGACTTTTAACTGTAAAGGACTTTGTCAGCAACCTGAGGCCGCCGAGGCGGCCTTTTTCTTGCCTTGAATATCAGCGCAGCCGCAACATTAAAACCAAGGGTATTGGCTCATGACGCCGGCGTAAAACAGCATTCGGCCACCAATACAGGCTGAGAGCAGCGTCAGCATCAGTGCGCCCGCCACGCCAACGTTCAGAACCGGCCGTTGGTACAGATAGGCCGCCAATCCGCTGCCGGTAATCAGCGCGCCAAAAATAAGCCACCCCATTAGACCCGAGCCAAAAACGGTGACGGCGCTGGCGAGCATTTTCCCTTGCTGGTTGAACCCGGCGCTGTAGCCCAGGATCACGACTAACAGCAATACCACGCCGCATAAAATGCCTGTCGGCAACGCGACGGGGAGCCACCTTTCGCGATCATTTTGAGCCGCATTGAACACGCTGAGCCGCAGCCCAAGGGTGGTAAACCCCAGCAGCAGGGCCGTGGCGATAAAACCGAGGTGGGTGAGCGGCGAATGCCACAGAGGGTGACTAGCCATCTGGTAATAAACCTGTGCGGAAACCAGGATAGCAGCCACACCCGCGCCCGATGCCAGCAGGCTAACCTGGCGAATCAGCCTGGGGTTTGAGTTAAAGCGAAACATCATGGCGGCCCAGATGACGACCACCGCGTTCAGCAAGGCGAAAGCGATGACTTCCCGGCTGAGCCAGGAATGGCCGATCCCCAGAATCGCTCGATAGGCGCCGGTGGGTGAACCCAGATGCAACAGCGACAGCACGGAGCCGAGGATATTGATCGCCACAATCCCTAACGCCAGCTGTCGCAGGACATTTAAGCGCTTTTCGTCGCTTAGCCAGCTCGGCTGCGCCAGAATCAATACCGTGATGGCTACGATAGTGCCGACCGCCCACTGACAAAACACGGTAAAAAAGACCAAGGGAAGTTCATATTCAGACATGGGCTATTCCTTATCACCGGCGGGAATAATGACGATATTGGGCTGACTGATTCGATGATCCGGCAGTGAGTAGCGGGTCTCGATACGCGTCAGGTCAGCGGAATGGCGAGCGCGCAGTTCGTCAATATCGCCAAACTGCAGCACACCGGCCGGGCAGGACGCGACGCAGCGGGGCAGCAGCCCTTCATCCAGGCGTTCAGCACACAGATTGCACTTACTGGTTTTTCCTTCGACGGGATCAAATACCGGCGCATTATAAGGGCAAGCCATAATGCACATCCGGCAACCAATACATTTGTCATGATCCTGCACGACAATGCCGTCAGGTCGCTTGCTGTAGGTATCCGCCGGGCAGACTTTCATGCACTGCGGATCGTCGCAGTGGTTGCATGACATCGAGATAAACGCCATCGCGTTCGGGGCGTCAAAGTGAAATTCTCTGACCCGCCGCCACAGCACGCCAGCCGGGGTGGCATTTTCAGATTTGCAGGCCATCGAGCAGGTTTTGCAGCCATAACAGCCGCGCATATCGACTAAAAATCCATATTGTCTGACCATGATTATGCCTCCGCCCGGACGTCGACCAGGGTGCTGTTACAGCAATGACCGTTGCCCAGCACTTCCGCATGGTCGTTGGTGACGTGGCTGCTGCTGCCGCCTTGCTGTTCCCACCAGCCGTTATCCAGGCATACCACGCCGCGTTTGATTTGACGCGTTACCACCGCCAATGCCCGGTGTTCTCCACGGTGATTAAAAGCAATCGCCCATTCACCGTTCCTGATATGGCGGCTGGCGGCATCATCCGGATGGATCATGATATTGGGCTGATTGCGCTGCACCTCGAGGATCCATTCATTCATGCCGTGGCTGGAGTGGATGCTGCGCGCCAGCTTGCGCTGAACGGCCATTAATGGATATGTTTTCGCCAACTCCGGCGAACCTTTCGGCGACTCTTTCACCTGCATATAGGTCACAATCGGCGGGAAATCTTTCTTCTGCCACTCTTCGATAAAGAAGTGGGCCTTTTTGGTCGGAGTGCGAAAAATACCGTCTTTGAACGGGATCCACGGCGTGGGGGCTGGTTTAATCGGTCCTTTACGTAGCTGTTCGATAGTGATGCCGGTTCCGGCCAAACAGTTTTCTATATAGTGTTCGATCGGCTGGTTAAACACCTCGCCGAAGCCGAAGCGTTCCGCCAACCGGGCAAAAATCCAGTAATCCGGTTTGGCCTCCGCCACCGGTTCTACCGCCTTTTCCATCAGTTGGACATAGTGGCTGCGAACGCCGGCCATTAGGCTGAGATCTTCAAAGATGGTGGTGACCGGCAACACCAGATCGGCATACAGCGTGGTGGAACTCATCAGGTTATCGGCCACGACGACAAACGGCACCTTCTTCAGGGCTTTCTTCACCATATTGGTGTTGGGCAACTGGGTCAGCGCGCCCATGGTCATGATCCACCAAAAGTTAATCGGGTGAGGGCGATCGTTGACAATCCACTCGCCGGTTTTGGCGACCGGTATCGGCGGAATTTTTTGTACGTTGGGTGCCGGAGGCAGCGGCGGACTGAACTTCATCATTTGTTTGGCGCCGCCCGCGTCGCAGACTCCGCCACCGGCTTTGCCCATATTGCCGGTCAGCAGCGCCAGATAAAACTGGCTGGCCGCCACGTAGGTGCCGAATTCGGTGCGCTGAGCGCCGGACATGTTCTGTACGATCATCGAAGGTGTATTGCTGGCATATTCACGCGCCAAACGGAGCAGGGTGGCCGCCGGGATGTCGGTTTCCGCCGCCACTTTCTCGACGGTCCAGGGAGCCGACTCCTGACGGATCAGTTCAAATACCGTGGTATAAGTCGCATCGGCAGGCAATTCGGCCTGGGTGAGCGCCGGGATGATGGTGGGTGTGTCATGGCGTACCAGACGGCGGCTTAGGGTGTCGTACACCAGATAGCTTTCTTTGTCCTGCGGATCTTCTCTGAGCTGTTTTTGCTGGGGGTTCACCAGATAAACGGCCCCGGTGTGTCGTCGCAGGAAGTCAGCGTCGTAGCGCTGTTCATCGATGATGATTTTGATCATCCCCAATGCCAACGCGGTGTCGGTGCCGGGAACGATAGGGATCCACTCATCGGCCTTGGCGGCGGTTTCGTTAAAGCGGGGATCGATCACCACCAGCCGCGCGCCTCTTTCCTGCGCCTTAATATATTCTTTGAAATAGGCCTGCATGGTCACGGCCGGATTATTGCCCCAGCACAGAATGTAGCGGCTGTCGGCAATGGTGTCGCGCATATCCGCGTAGCGCAGACCAAGCATCGGGATCATGGCGGCGGTCACCGCAGAACAGCATAAGGAACCGGAGCGTTTTGTCGCCCCGCCGAGGTAATCAAAGAAGGCTTTCCCCATGTCGTTTTTAATGGAATCCATATTCCCGGCATGGCTTGAAATTAACAAGCCTTTATTACCGTGACTGGCAAGAGTATTACGGATATTAAGTTCAACCAGATCGAGCGCCTCATCCCAGGATATGGGTTTGAATTTCCCTTCACCTTTTTCCCCCACCCGAAGCAAAGGCGTTTTAACCCGCTGTTGGTGATAGACCCATTTGGTCCGGCTGATGCCGCGCAGGCAGCATTTGACGTTAAAATATTTGCTGGCCTCTATTTTTTTGAGCTCCCCCTGATAGACATAAGCCGTTAAATTACAATGTAAACACTCCATCGCGCAGGTTGAACGAAACGTCTGGTAGTCACTGAGTTTGAGACGCACCCGGGGTAGGGGTTTGCCCTTGTCCATTGCCATGGAAAATACGCAGGGCGATATGCTGGCCAGCCCAATCACGCCAAGCCCTTTTAACAAGGTTCGGCGATTCATTCTGATGTCAGATATATTTTTCATGATGTATTCCGTACGTATTATTTGTTTTTATTATTGTTTAATGGCTTGCCTTGGGATTAATCAGGCCCCCTGAGTTAATCATGGTTGAATTGCTGCACACTGATCAAAATCAAATTAGTCATTTATTATTCTGGAGTGAATAACGGATATCGTTAATAACCCAAGCCTGAAATACCCGCTTATTTTTATTTCAAAGGCTATTTTATCTAACCCGGAGGGCGGGCAGTCATCGGTTTGGGCGCCAACCAGCAAATCGACAGAGGGCAAGCGGTTCCCGCCCATAACGCCGGCTCGTTTAGCCTTTGTGTAAACTATTGTGGTTTTTTGTATAGATTTTTGTTGGTTTAGCGTTAATGCTTAGGGGTGTTCCAGACGGGCGCAACAACTTATTGGCCTAAAGGAAATATCTGGGGTGCACGCCGGATGGGCGTGCAAGGTATTGGGATCTTCAATGCGGTTCAATCATGAAATATATTATTTTACTTCTATTTATTTTATGCGTTGTGTATGTCCATTACCGTGGGCGGGTGCGTTACACCTTCTGGCGGCAGCTCTCCGATCATTCCACATTTACTGCTCCGCTGAACGTTTTCATGTACCTGTTTTCACGCGTACCGACCACGCCCTATCTGCAGCCGGAGCAATTCCCGGAATTGCAGGCGCTGCGGGATAACTGGCAAAGCATCCGCGATGAAGGTCGGCAGCTGATGGCTATCCAGCAGATTAAAGCCTCGGACCAATATAATGATGCCGGTTTCAATTCATTCTTCAAAACCGGCTGGAAGCGCTTCTATTTGAAGTGGTATGAAGACAACCACCCGTCGGCGATGAGCCTGTGCCCGCAGACTACCGCATTGTTGCGCAGCCTGCCTTCGGTCAAGGCGGCGATGTTTGCCGAACTGCCGGATGGCAGCCGCCTGCCACGCCACCGCGATCCCTACGCCGGCTCACTGCGTTACCATTTGGGGTTGATCACACCGAATGACGACCGTTGCTTTATCGAAGTGGATGGCGAACGCTACAGCTGGCGCGACGGTGAGGCGGTGATGTTCGACGAAACCTACCTGCATTACGCCGAAAACCAGAGTGGGCAGAACCGGTTGATTCTGTTTTGCGATATAGAGCGACCAATGCGTTTCCGCTGGGCACAGGGCATTAACCACTGGCTGGGGCGCAACCTGATGAGCGCGGCTACCGCACCCAATGAAGAGGGCGATCGTACCGGTGGCGTCAACAAGTTGTTCAAGTATATCTATGCGGTACGCAAGGTGGGGAAACGGCTGAAGGCGTGGAACCGAACCGGGTACTACATCATTAAATGGATTTTGTTTGGCGGTATCGCGGCGGGTATTTTTTTCGCGATTTAAAAAGGGAGGGCGCTACGAAAGCGCCCTCCGGCAATCAGGCAAAAATGGTCATCATATAGGCGGCAAACAGCGCCAGATGCGCGGTGCCGTTCAGCACGTTGGTTCTGCCGGTCGAGAATGACAGCTGGCACAGCAGCAACACGGTCAGCATCACGACGATATGCGGCGTCTGCAGGCCGAAAATCAGCGTTTGCCCGGTCAGGGTGGCGATGATGGTTACCGCCGGTACCGTCAGTGAAATGGTCGCCAGTACCGAGCCGAAGAACAGGTTCATCGCACGTTGAACCTGATTGTTCAACACCGCACGCAGTGCCCCCAGGCCTTCTGGCGATAGGATCAACAGCGCGACCAGGAAGCCGGTAAACTGCGCAGGAGCATTCACCTTGGTCAGCAAACCTTCCAACGGGTTGGCGTTGAACTTGGTCACGGCGATCACCGCAATCAAATGCACCACCAGCCAGCCGGCATGCCAGGCACTGCTGTGCGAAGACGGTTTGCCGTGGTGCGGGTCACCGTCGTCATCTTCGTGCTCGTAGACAAACAGGCTCTGGTGGGTTTTGGTCTGGATCACCAGGAACACGCCGTACATGGCGGCGGAAATCACCGCGACCAGCAGCGCCTGCCCAGTGCTGAAGTTGCCGCCCGGCAGCGCACTGGGGAACACCAGTACGATCACCGCCAGCGGGAAAATCGCCATCAGATACTGTTTGATACCGCCCAGATTGACGTATTGGGTGGCGAATTTGCGACCGCCCAGCAATAAAGCAAAGCCCACCAGACCGGCGCTGACAATCATAATGATGGAGTAAAGCGTATCGCGCATCAGTGCCGGTGCGGCGTCGCCGGTGGCCATCAGCGCAGAAATCAGGCTCACTTCCAGAATAACCACCGACAGGCTGAGGATCAGCGAGCCATAGGGTTCACCCAGACGGTGAGCCAGCACGTCGGCGTGGCGCACAACGCTGAACGCGCTGCTGAGAATACCGACCAGGGCAATGATGTTAATGCCGACGATCAGCGGGAAATTGCTGGTACTGCCCCACAGGTTCAACACCACCAAGGCGGCGATGGGGAAAAGCAGCGAGTATTCAGTGTGGCGGGATTTGGATCGGCCAGGATCGTTTTGCGACTTCATTTCGATGGTACTCCTTCTCAAACAGCGTGGTCCCGTCATCGCTGACTGCCGTTAAGGGCAATTATGCGCATCCAGAATGTATTTATATTTAATAATAATAGGATACACCCGCAGGCTTGTGCCGGGGAATGATGTGATGTTGTTTTACTTGTAAAAGCAAAAGCTTGCTTTCTGTGACTAGGTTAACAAAAAAACCGCATTGGATGCGGTTTTATTTACTTACTTTTACGTAGTGAGATGAGTTTTCTTCATTAACGGCACATAAATTGCAGTTTGTAGCTTCGCTGCTTGATTAATAAAGGGGAAAATCACAGTCAATCGTCAATATTGTCCATGATTTCATGCCGTTTATTATGATAACCCTCTTCGTTTAACCCCTCACGCCAGTAAGGTACGGCATAAAGCTGATTACGGTCACATTGGCGCTCGCGGCGCAGGTAACGGCGCAGGTCTACCACCAAACGATCTTCCCCGGCCAGCCAATACTGGATTTTTGTCTCAGGTAGCGGCAATGAGCAAAATTGCGTCACCAACTCGGCGGTTTTTTCGGTGCCGCCGATAATCCAGCTCAGTTCGAAGCCTGCCGGTTTTTTCAGATCGATAACGTCAGCCGCAGTGTCGACGCGGATAAAGGCATGGCCTTCGCTACGTGCCGGTAACCCTTCCAGCAAGGCCGCCAGCGCGGGCAAGGAGGAAGGATCGCCGGCCAGACAGTAGAAATCGGCCTCTGGCAGCATAGGTTTAGGACCGCCCGGGTTACTGATGCCGATTTTATCGCCTGCTTTGGCCGATCGCGCAAAGTTAACCGCCGGGCCGCTGTGATCGTGAATGGCGAATTCAATGTCGACTTCCGCCAGCTCCGGGCGTACTGCGCGAATCGAATAGGTGCGGACAATCGGACGAACCGCATCGGCCGCCCAGCGAGGGCCGTTTTCGGTCAGCGTCGGCAGGTCCGGCTGCGTCTGGCCTTCGAGCGGCAGGAAAACCTTGATGTGCGCGGCGGCGGCGTTTGCCGGGTAATAACGCAGGTCCGGGGCGGTGAAAGTGATGCGGCGCAGGTGCGGGGTAACATCGCGAATCGCGCTGACAGCAATCAGGTAGGGTGCGCGTGAGCGTGGGGCTTCGGTAGTCACGGGGTTCTCCTTATGTTCGTTTGGCGAGGAGTATAACATGCCATGTGATAATGAGAATTGTTTGCTAATTGAGGCGGGCGGAGGTGTCATCTAAGCTTAAGGTTCACTGAATATCTGCGGGAGGAAATGATGCCCTACAACAGCACAAATGCCTTGCCGGACAACGTCAAACACGTGTTGCCGGCCCATGCGCAAGAGATCTATAAGGAAGCTTTTAACAGCGCCTGGGATCAATATAGCGATCCGGATGACCGGCGCGGCGACGATAGCCGAGAGGAAACCGCCCACAAGGTAGCCTGGGCGGCGGTGAAGCAAAGCTACCGCAAAGGTGATGACGACCGCTGGCACAAAAAGTAAGGCGCTCCCCGGCGCCTTTGTGCGTCGGTAAATCATGAAATCCGAACCTATTACGCGGGCAATTAATATTATTGCTGCTGAGTACAAATACTTTTTCACTTTAAAGCTCTTTTGAAACTTGATTGCTCACTGAGAAAAGAATAAGGTCATTATTATCGCGGGAAGATTATTGTATTAATATAATTCCGCACTTAATAAATAAGATTGAACAGTGGCGAGGGAGTATGGGCAATCCTATTCCCGGGAGGTTGTTAAGGTGTTAACGCGAGATTTTCTGCAAAATGCGGATTGCAAAACTGCATTCGGCACCATTGAGGAGTCGCTGTTACTGACATCAGAGCAGCGGGCGGCCTCGTTGGATTGTACTTTATCCCGTCGGCCGGATAACAGCCCGGTGTGGGTTTTCGGCTACGGTTCACTGATGTGGAACCCGGTGTTTGAATCCGAAGAGGTGCGGCCGGCCACGCTGCAAGGCTGGCACCGCGCCTTCTGTTTGCGGCTTACCGCTGGGCGCGGCACCTTGCACCAGCCGGGGCGGATGCTGGCGTTAAAAGAAGGCGGCCATACCACCGGTTTGGCGTTTCGCCTGCCGGAGGCCAAGCTGCGCGAAGAGCTGGAACTGCTGTGGAAACGCGAAATGGTCACCGGCTGTTATTTGCCGACCTGGTGCGATCTCACCTTGGCAGACGGCGAAGTGGTGACCGCGCTGGTGTTTGTCATGAACCCGCAGCACCCGCTGTTTGAAGAAGATACCAGCCATCAGGTGATAGCACCCCTGATCGCCAGCGCCAGCGGGCCGCTGGGAACTAACGCCCAGTACCTGTTCTCGCTGGATAACGAGCTGAAAAACCACGGTATGCAGGATGACTGCATTGGCGATTTGGTCAGCTACGTGCAGCAATGGCTGCAGCAAAATACCTCCGGCCCTATCGGCGGAGAGGCAACTGCCTGATCCCGCTCATATGACGCTTTCGATAGGCTCAGCTTGCTGAGCCTTTTTTGTTTATATATCTAATGCCTATATTTAATAACTTTATTTTGCATAAGCATTTAATCCACATTTTCAAAGTGGATATCTATGTTATTAATTTTAAAGCCATTCGATAATTTAAGATTAAAAAAACAGCTAATTTGCAATGGTGAAAAATTCACTTAGCATGAAAATGCATAACTAAAGGTTATTTCTTATTTGTCCCCTCCCGCCAGACTCCGTATCACTGGTGTTAACAATATTGCTCGTCAGGGGGAGTGGATGAACTTTCAACAATTAAAAATTATTCGGGAATCGGCGCGTTGCAACTACAACCTGACCGAGGTGGCCAATACTTTATTTACCTCGCAGTCTGGGGTCAGTCGTCATATTCGGGAACTGGAAGAAGAACTGGGCATTGAGATATTTATCCGCCGCGGCAAGCGTTTATTGGGCATGACCGAACCGGGTAAAGAGCTGCTGGTGGTGGCGGAACGCATCCTGAATGATGCCAATAATATCCGCCGACTGGCGGATGTGTTCAGCAGCAACGACACCGGCCAGCTGCATATTGCGACCACCCATACGCAGGCGCGTTACAGCCTGCCGGGAGTGATTAAGGAGTTTCGTGCGCTGTACCCGCGGGTAAGGGTGGTGCTGAACCAGGGCAGCCCCGAAGAAATCGTCGCGATGCTGGCCTCGGGCGAAGCCGATATCGGCATTGCCAGTGAACGGCTGATGAGCGATGAATCTCTTGCGGCGTTCCCTTACTACCGCTGGCATCACACCATCCTGGTACCGGAAGGGCACGAACTGACCCGGCAACCGCAGGTGACGCTGGAAATGCTCAGTACCTTACCGTTGATAACCTATCGCCAGGGCATTACCGGTCGCTCGCGGCTGGATAGCGCCTTCAAAGCCGCCGGGCTGACGCCGGACATTGCCTTAAGCGCTCAGGATTCCGACGTAATAAAAACCTATGTCGAGCTGGGGTTGGGGGTCGGCGTACTGGCGGACATGTCATATGAGAAAGAGCGCGATCATGGGCTGGTCAGCCTTAACGCCGAGCACCTGTTCGAGCCCAATACCGTGTGGTTAGGTTTGAAACGCAGTCAGTTACAACGTAACTATGCCTGGCAGTTTATCCAGCTGTGCAACCCGACGCTGTCACTGACGGAAATCAAAGACAAGGTGTTCTCTTCACAGCTGGAAACGGTGATCGATTATCAGATTTGATCGGCATGTGAAAATAACGGGCCGGGCTTGCTGCCCGGCATTTGACGATGCTAGAGCTGTTTTCTCAACAGTTTTCTGACCATACGGCGTTTACTTTTTTGCACTGGGCCAATGAGTTCTAAAATGGGGATTTCTTCTGGGGACGGAGGGTTCGCCATTTGCCAGTGGAGATGTTGTTTCAAAATTTCGATCGCAATTTCTTTTTCTTCTTGAATAGTTAGCGTTGGGTCGTTCAGGCCTTGTCCTTCATGTTGATCTCCTTTTTGAACGTTATTTGTACACACCTTATCACGTAGGGATTTGACGCTGAATATTTCTAGGGCGAAGTATGTATTCTCTCAGGGCGATGAAATCCGTTATGCAATTCATGGTGCCGGGCACCACGGTGAATGACGCATGGCGGGTATAAAGCTCGAGTAGCCGATTGTTTAGGGCGTTACCGATCAGTATGTCGGGAAGGGTTGTAGATATCAGCCCTTGCGCGTGCAGATTCACGCCATAAAAATAGAGGGTGTGTTCAGGATTGAACACGGTGATTGCGCCGCACATCGCAGAACCTCGCCTGCTTAATAATCAAAATCTCAGCTATAGACAGAAAAAGAATATGTATAGTTATTTAAGTACCTTCGCCTGCCGAGAGCTCTCACATACACTCGCGAAATTACTATAAATTCCATCCGCTTGGAGAGTTTTGATGAAAGCGTTCGTTCCCTCTTTGGTGTTTTTGGCCGTGGCGGCCAGTTTCAACGCACAGGCAGCAACCCCGGCAAACACGTTGGTGATTGCCCAGTCCATCGATGACGTGGTCAGTTTTGATCCGGCCCAGGGTTTTGAGTTAACCACGGTGCAGTCATTCAACAGCCTCTACCAGCGGCTGATCCAGTCCGATCCCAAAAATCCTATCGAACTCAAACCGACGCTGGCCAGCGAATGGCAGGCGGGCAGCGATAACCGCAGCCTGACCTTTACTCTGCGGCCGGATGCCAAATTTTCCAGCGGCAATCCGCTGCGCCCGGAAGACGTGATTTTCTCACTGTCGCGGGTAGTGAAACTGAATCTGGAACCCTCGTTTATCCTCACCCAGTTGGGCTGGGACGCCAAGAACGTCGACCAGCACCTGACCAAGGTGGATGATCAACGGGTCAAAATAAGCTGGAGCGAAAACGTCAGCCCAGCCTTTGTGCTTAGCCTGCTTTCGGCGCCGGTGTCTTCTATTGTCGATGCCAAAGAAGCCTTGTCGCATCAGCAGGGGGATGACCTGGGTCACCAATGGCTGAACAGCCATTCCGCAGGTAGCGGCCCGTATAAAATTCGCACCTACGTACCGCACGAAGTTGTAGTGCTCGACGCCAACCCAAGTTCACCGGAAGGCGCCCCGACGCTGAAGACTATCCTGATCAAGAACGTGCCGGATCCGGCCGCGCGTCGGTTGCTGATCGAACAGGGCGACGCCGATATCGCGCGTAATCTGGGGGCAGATCAGATGGCGGCGCTGAAAGGCAAGCCGGGCGTCAAGCCGTTGGCCATCCCTTACGCCTCACTTTATTTCCTGCAGTTCAACGCCAAGGCGTCACCGGCGCTGGGCAATCCGGCGTTCTGGGAAGCCGCGCGTTGGTTGTTCGACTATAAAGGCATTGCTGACGATCTGCTGAAGGGCCAGTTCCAGACCCATCAGGCGTTTCTGCCGGAAGGTTATCTGGGCGCACTGAAAGAGCGCCCATACAGTTTTAACCCGCAAAAGGCCAAAGAGATCCTGGCGAAGGCCGGCCTGACCAACGTCAGCTTCAAGCTGGACGTCAACAATCAGCCGCCGTACCTGGATATCGCGCAGGCCTTGCAAGCCAGCTTTGCCCAGGGTGGGGTGAAGGTGGAACTGGTGCCGGGCCTCAGCGCGCAGGTTTCCACCAAGGTGAAATCCCTGAACTATGACGCGACCCTGACCTCCTGGGGGCCAGATTATTTTGACCCGAACACCAACGCCGCCGCCTTTGCCTATAACCCGGAAGACGGCAGCAAAACGCTGGCCTGGCGCGCCAACTGGCAGATCCCTGCGCTAAGCAAGCTGACGCTGGCAGCCACGGCGGAAAACGACACCGCCAAACGGGTTGCGGATTATCAACAGCTACAGCAGGCCGTGCAGCAGAGTTCGCCGTTTGTCATCGGCCTGCAGGCTCGCAGCCTGATTGCGGTACGTGACAACCTGAAAGGCTACGAGCAGGGCATCAACCCTGACATGGTGTTTTACAGCAAGGTCAGCAAGTAATGATAAGCCGTACCGCTTCCGCCGGGTTCGCCCGGCACAGTTGGCGTTGGGGACGCCGGCTGCTTACCGGCTTGCTGTCATTGGCGCTGACGCTGCTTGGGCTACTGCTGTTCACCTTTATGCTCTCGCATCTGGCGCCGATCGATCCTACGTTGCAGATCGCCGGCGATCATGCCAGCGAGGCCACCTACGCACAGGTCCGTCACGACCTGGGGCTGGATCAGCCGTTGCCGGTGCAGTTCTGGCGCTATCTGGTGCACCTGGCGCACGGGGATATGGGGATATCGCGCATTACCGCGCAGCCGGTGCTGAGCGATCTGTTGCGTACCTTCCCGGCCACGGTGGAACTGGCGACCTGCGCCATTATCCTCGGTGCGTTCGGCGGCATTACGCTGGCGTTTTTGGCGGTGATAAAACCGGGCAGTTGGCTGGATAACGCCGCGCGCCTGCTGTCGCTGATCGGTTATTCGGTGCCGATTTTCTGGCTCAGTCTGTTGGGGCTGCTGCTGTTTTACGCCACGCTGCACTGGTCGGCGGGGCCGGGGCGGCTGGACGATATCTACCTTTACAGCATGGAACCGCGCAGCGGATTTGTGCTGATCGACACCTGGCTGTCCGGCGATCGCGACATGTTCTACAACGCCATCAGTCACCTGTGGTTACCGGTGGTGGCGTTGGCGCTGTTGTCGATGGCGGGTATCACCCGCTTGCTGCGGGCGGCGATGCTGGAAGAGTGCAATAAAGAGTACGTCACCCTGGCGCGATCCAAGGGGGCCAGCCGTACGCGTATTTTGGTGCGACACGTATTTCCCAACGTGCTCGGCACGCTGATCACCGTTCTCTCCCTGTCCTATGCCAGCCTGCTGGAAGGGGCGGTGCTGACCGAAACGGTGTTTGCCTGGCCGGGCGTGGGGCGTTACCTGACCACCGCGCTGTTTGCCGCCGATACCCCGGCCATTCTTGGCGCTACCTTGCTGATTGGCACCTGCTTTGTGGTGTTGAACGCGCTGGCCGATGCGCTGACCTATTTAGTGGACCCGCGAACCCGATGAGCCAATATCTTTCTGAACATGAACCCCAGAGCGAGCCTGCGGTCGGCTACCGCCAGCGCGGCAAACTCACCACGCTGACGCTCGGGGCGACGCTGGTGGCTGTGCTGATCCTGACCGCGCTGCTGGCTCCCTGGCTGGCGCCTTTCGACCCTAACTTGCAACACATCGAACTGCGCCTGTTGCCGCCGTCCTCCGGGCATTGGCTGGGGACCGACGGCTTTGGTCGCGACCTGTTATCGCGCGTGATTTATGGTGCACGGCCAACGTTGATCCTGGTGTCGTTAATCCTGCTGCTGACCATCCCGATTGGGCTGTTGGTGGGCATCAGCGCCGGTTATCTCGGCGGCTGGGTTGAGCGTATTCTGATGCGCGTCACCGATATTTTTCTGTCATTGCCCAGCCTGGTGATTGCGCTGGCCTTTGTCGCGGTATTGGGGCCGGGGCTGATGAACGGCGCACTGGCGCTGGCCTTGACCAGTTGGCCGGCTTTTGCCCGACAAGCCCGGGCGGAAACGCTGGCGCTGCGTCGCAGTGACTATCTGGCGGCGGCGCGTATGCAGGGCATCGGTGGGCTGCGGCTAATGGCGGGGCATATTTTACCCCTGTGCCTGTCAAGCGCAGTGGTGCGTGCGGCGCTGAGTTTGGGCGGGATAATTCTTTCCGCCGCGGGATTGGGTTTTCTCGGCATGGGCGTGGCCCCGCCGACCGCCGAGTGGGGCTCGATGGTGGCTGAGGGCAGCAAAGTGATTTTTGATCAGTGGTGGGTCGCCGCTGCACCGGGCGGGGCTATTCTGTTCGCCAGCCTGGCCTTTAACCTGCTGGGCGATGGCCTGCGCGATAAAATGGATCCTCGTCATGGACATTGATAACCCATTATTGACCGTCGAACGCCTGTCGGTGCTGTTACCGGCCTCGCCACCGTTGGTGAAAGGCATCTCTTTCAGCATGGGGCAGGAGCGGCTGGCGCTGGTGGGGGAGTCCGGTTCCGGCAAATCCCTGACCGCCCGCGCCCTGATGGGGCTGTTGCCACCGCCGTTACAGCTGCAGGCGCAGCGTCTGACGCTGGGCGACGACGATCTGACGCGCTTGAACGAGCGCCAGTGGAACCGGCTGCGCGGGAACAAGGTGGCCATGGTTATGCAGGATCCCAAGCACGCGCTGAATCCAACCCAGCCGATTGGGCGTCAGGTGGAGGAGCCGCTGCTGTTGCATACCCGCCTGGGCCGCGCCGAGCGGCGGGAGAAGGTGCTGGACATGCTGGCGGCGGTTGGCTTGCCCGATCCGCAGGCGCTGAGCCAGCGCTATCCGCATCAGCTGTCCGGCGGCATGGGGCAGCGAGTAATGTTGGCCATCGCATTAATCAACGATCCGCAGCTGTTGATTGCCGACGAACCGACTTCGGCACTGGATCACCAGATGCGCGATCAGGTGTTGCAACTGATCGAAAATCTGGTGGAGCAACGTAATATGGGCCTGATTTTGATCAGTCACGATTTACAGCAGGTGGCGCACTACTGCGAACGGGTGCTGGTGATGTACAAGGGCGAACTGTTGGATCAACTGCCTGCCGATCGTTTGGCCTCCGCCACCCATCCTTACACGCGCACGCTGTGGTCATGTCGGCCAAGCCGCGAGACTCACGGCAAAACGCTGCCGGTCCTGGATCGCGCACTGCTGGAGTCACTGAAATGAGCCTGATTACCCTGGAAAACCTCAGCGTCAGCCACCGCCAGGGCTATGAGATACGCACCGTGGTGCATGATGTCAATCTGCACATCGAACCGGGCGAGTGCTTCGGCCTGGTTGGCCCGTCCGGCTGCGGCAAGTCATCGCTGCTGTGGGTGTTGGCCGGGCTGAATGAAAACTGGAGCGGCGGTTTTCAACTGCTCGGCCGTGATTTGCAACCGGGCCGTCCTTTTACCGGTGATCTGCGGCGTGAGGTCCAGATGGTATTCCAGGACCCCTATGCCTCGTTACATCCCAAGCACCGATTGCTGCGCACGCTGGCGGAACCCCTAAAGTTGCTGAAAGAGCGCAATATCGAGCAGAAAATCAGCGCCGGTTTTCGCCAGGTGGGGCTGGATCCCAGGCTGTTGGACCGTTATCCGCACCAGCTTTCCGGTGGGCAACGTCAGCGGGTGGCGATCGTGCGCGCGCTGTTGCTGAAACCAAAGCTGTTGTTGCTGGATGAGCCGACTTCGGCACTGGACATGTCGGTGCAGGCGGAAATCCTCAACCTGCTGAACGAGCTGAAGCAGGCGGGCGATCTGACAATGATCCTGGTCAGCCATGATGCCGACGTGATTGACCACATGTGCGATCGTTCGGTGGCGATGGCGCATGGCCGGTTGGTGAACTGAAATCAGCCTGCCGTTCACTCGGCGGGCTTATTCATCTGCGTAATAAATAAAGCAATTTATAGTCGTTCTTCTGCTAAGCCGCTGCCCCTACACTCGCCAAATAACGCATCCGCGTGACTCTGGAGAGTGCATCAATGAAACGGCTAATCCCAACGTTATTGTTCAGTGCCCTGGCGGCGAGCTTCGGCGCACAGGCCGCCACCCCGAAAGACACGCTGGTGGTGGTCAGTTCGCTGGAAGGCATCATCAGTCTTGATCCTGCCGAAAGCTTTGAAACCGTCAGTTCGGCCAACCTGGTCAATCTGTATCAGCGCCTGCTGACACCGGATCGGACCACGCCGGAAAAGCTGGCGCCGGAGCTGGCCAGCAGCTGGCAAACGGGGGCAGACGGCCACAGTTTGATATTTACCCTGAACGCCAACCAACGGTTTGCCTCCGGCAACCCGGTACGCCCGGAGGATGTGATCTTCTCACTGGTGCGGGCGGTGAAACTGAACAAGGCACCGTCGTTTATCCTTGGTGAATTCGGCTGGACGCCGGAAAACGTCGAGAGTCAGTTGAAGAAACTGGGCGATAACCAGGTGCAGCTAAGCTGGTCGGCCAATATCGGCAGTGGGCTGGCACTGCGGCTGTTAACCGCGCCGGTGGCGTCGATAGTCGATGAAAAGCTGCTCAGCCAGCACGGTCTGCAGGGGGACTTCGGCAATGCCTGGCTGCGTTCGAACTCAGCCGGTGCCGGCCCTTATCGCGTCAGCAACTATGTACCGCACGAGGCGCTGTTGTTCAGCCGCAATGATTACGCTCAACCGCAGGCCAAGCTGAAAACGGTGCTGCTGAAAAACGTCAGCGATGCCGGCACCCGCCGTTTATTGCTGCTGAAAGGGGATGCTGACGTGGCCTACGATCTGGGGGCCGATCAGTTCAACTCGCTGCGTAACGAAAAGGGCATCAGGATCGAGCAGCGTGATTCAGCCAAAGTCTATTACCTGGGGTTCAATACCGGCAGCAAGCAGGTACCGGCTTTGAGTAATCCGGCCTTGTGGCAGGCGGCACGCTGGCTGGTGGATTACCAGACGATTGCCGACAACCTGTTGAAGGGGCAGTATCGCGTTCACCAGGCATTCCTGCCGCAGGGGTTGGATGGCGCCTTGGATAATCAACCTTTTAAGCTCGACGTGGCCAAAGCCAAACAGATTCTGCATGACGCGGGTATCGCCGAAGGAACGCGTATTGATCTGATCGTCATCAATCAGCCGCCGTATACCGATATCGCCCAGGCGCTGCAGGCCAGCTTTGCCAAGGCCGGTTTGCAGTTGGACATTCATCCGGTAGTGGAGAGCGATCTGTGGGGCAAAATGCGCGGCCGTGATTTCCAGGCCATCTTCACCTACTGGGGGGCCGACTATCTGGATCCTAACACCAACGCCAGCGCCTTCGCCTACAACGTGCCGAATGGGCCGAAAACCCTGGCCTGGCGTACGCAATGGAACATCCCGACATTGAGTGCGGAAACCCGTGCAGCCGCGGCAGAGGGGGATGCTGCAACCCGCGCCGCGCGTTACGTCACGTTGCAGCGCGAACTGCAGGCCAGTTCCCCTTACGTTGTGGCCTTACAGGGGCAAACCCTGGTGGCGCTGCGCGATAATGTTAAAGATGCGCATGTGGATATCGCCAACAGCATGCTGTATCTGGATCGCGTGAGTAAGTAGGCCACCCCGGCACCGGTTATTGACCGAAACGACCGATAATGCCCGCACCGCCCTTGGCGTGGCCCTGCAATTTTTCCAACAGCTGTTCGCGGGTTAACCCTGGCCCCAGCGCATGGGGCGGGAGATCGGTGGCGATCAGCACGAAGGTATAGTGGTGCAACCCAGAGCCTGCCGGTGGGCATGGGCCGTGATACACCGCGGTACCCGGTGAGTTCTTGCCGCCGACAAAGCCTTTGCCCTGGGTAAGATCGCCTTCAGCGAACCCCTGAGCCGTGGCTGGAATACCGTAGGCCACCAAGTGGCTGGCGCCCAATCCGGCACGGCCTTCGGGATCGGACACCAGCAAGGCGAAGCTGGTAGTGCCCGCCGGCGGGTTGGCCCAGTTCAGCGCAGGTGAAACATTGTCGCCGGTGCAACTGGCGTTGCCCGGGGTGGCCCCGGCATATTTCTGGGCCAGCATGCCGCCATCCTGAAACGCCGATGAGCTGAGGGTAAAGGTACCGGCAGCCTGCGCCGCGAACGACAGCGAACCGGAAAGTAATGCCGCGCTGAGCGCGAGAGCAGATAAACCACGACCGATCATACAGCCTCCTGTGTTTGGTTAAATAAAGCATAGTGGTGCAGAGACAGGCTCGCTATAACAGCCTGGCCAACAGTCGGCTATAACAGCGCCAACCACGGCATTAATCCGCCATGGGGGTGAAATAAGCTGAAATGAGAGAATTTCCCTTGATGAAGGGCGTGATATCCATGTCGGCCATCGTAAGCAGGGTAAACCAGCCGGAAAGCGCCAGATAAAGGCCGAACGGCAGCGGGGCATCTCTGCCGGTGCTGCGGCGTAACTGGGCCACAATCGCAACGCATAAGCCTGCCGTGGCTGCGCCGGTCACCAACATGGGCAGGGCAGACCAGCCACTCCAGGCCCCCAGGGCCGCCAGCAATTTAAAGTCGCCCTGGCCGATACCCTCCGTTTTCCGCCGAAGGCGATAAAGGGCGTTAAGCCACCATAGCGACAGATAGCCGGCGACGGCCCCGATCACTGCTTCGTCGAGCGAGGTAAAGCAGCCTTGCTGATTGGCCAGCAGTCCGGCCCATAACAGCGGTTGCGTCAGGCGATCCGGTAACAGCCTGTGCCGCCAGTCGATAAGCGCCAGCGCGAGCAGCAGGGTCGCCACCGGCAGCAAGCTGATTCGCTGTAGCGGCGATAGGCTAAAAGGCAATGCCGCCAGTCCGGCGCAGGCGGCTATCAACATCAGAGTACGGGTTTTTAGCAGCGGCAGGCGTTGCCCCACGTCCTGAAGTACGGAATGCATAAGCCATCTGGCGATCACCGCCGACAGTAACATAGCCACAATAAACAGGCCGCGAAACCAGAGATCCCCCTGCGGATTGTTAAACATGAGCATCCTTGCTGAACTGAAATTAACGTTCAAAATAGCGGCAAAATGGGTTTTACAGCAGAGCAGGTGCCAGGTAATGACGCGCTTTGCGCAGGCGATCGCAAAGTATTGTTTATAGCCAGGTAAAATACGTTGAAAATGAGGGTTTCCGCGCATAATCAAAGTATTACTGCGTTTTATGAAAAGATGAATGCCGATTAATCAGGCAAAATCTGCGATGAAATTTAGTGAATTTATCCTGACCGACGGCGAGTGTTCGGCGCGTTCGGGAATGACCACGCTTTGCAAGGCAATATCAACCGCAATTGTGACGTTGTCACATAATAAACTGAGGTTTATCTGATGGTTTATCATCAGAAACCGATTAGAATTTGGGGTTCATGATGCACTTTGGCGCCCCGGTACCCGACAGGGGCAATACCCCGGTTGTTCGCTGTGCAAAGGTCGTTGTTCTGCTGCCTGGAGTGGCCGCAGCAAAAAAGGTTTTTCCGCCCACTCTCGGGATGAGGGAACGGCGGTGGTGTAATGACTGACGTTATTCTTAAAGCGCGTAACAGATTGAAAAAAGCCGTTGATTTCCTCTCACTCCCTGCCCGTTTACCGGCGGTGGGTTTGGCGTGGCTGTTGGGCAGCTTGCCCGCCGGTGCCGAATCTCCCCCTGCGCCGCCCTCGGTTAGCCATCAAGCGAACGCAAACGACAACTTGCCCGAGCTGGGGGGCAACGCCTCGAATGACGCAGAGCGAGAGAAAGAGTGGGCCACCATGGCCAAACAGCTGGGTGAGCGTAACCTGAATAATGTCTCCGGCCAGCAGGTGCGAACCCGCGCCGAGAGTTACGCGGTAGGGCAAGCCGGTGAGGTGCTGCAACAACAGGCGCAAGAGCTGCTGTCACCGCTGGGCACCGCCAAACTGTCGCTGGTGATGTCCGACCAGGGGGATTTTTCCGGCAGCAGCGGCCAGCTGTTCAGCCCTCTGTATGACGTTAATGGCTTGCTGACCTACAGCCAGCTCGGTCTGCTGCAGCAAAGCCAAGGTTCATTGGGTAACTTTGGCCTTGGGCAGCGTTGGGTCGCCGGTGATTGGCTGCTGGGGTATAACACGGTGCTCGACAGCGATTTCAAGCGCAATCAAAACCGCGCCAGCCTGGGGGCCGAAGCCTGGGGTGACTTCCTGCGTTTTTCCGCCAATTATTACTATCCGTTATCGGCACTGGCGCAACAGAAGGATAACGCCGAATTTCTCAGTCGTCCGGCAAGCGGTTACGACATCACCACCCAGGGCTACCTGCCGTTTTACCGCCAGATCGGCGGCTCTCTCAGCTACGAGCAGTACTGGGGGGAGAACGTCAACCTGTTTGGCAGCGGTAAAAAACAAAACGACCCGCGCGCCATGCAACTGGGGGTGAATTACACGCCGGTGCCGCTGGTGACGGTGAAAGCACTGCACAAGATGGGGGAAGGCGGGGTGAGCCAGGATCAGGTCGAACTGGCGCTGAGCTATCGCCTTGGTGTACCGCTGGTAAAGCAGATATCCCCGGAGTATGTGGCCCAGGCCAAATCGCTGCGCGGCAGCCGCTATGACAATATTGAACGGAAAAATGTCCCGGTAATGGAGTTCCGGCAGCGTAAAACGCTGCAGGTCTTCCTGGCCACGCCGCCCTGGAGCCTGCAACCGGGGGAAACGCTGCCGTTGAAGTTGGAGATTAAAACCACCAATAAAATCACCCGCGTCAGTTGGCAGGGGGATACCCAGGCACTTAGCCTGACGTCGTCGCAAAACAGCAACGATCCACACGGTTGGAGCCTGATTGTGCCGCAGTGGGATGACACGCCGGGGGCGGAAAACCGCTACCGTTTATCGGTCACGTTGGAAGACGACAAGCAGCAATTGGTGACGTCCAACTGGATCCAACTGCAGGTGACGCCGCCGCTGACCGCCTCTTCCGGGGAGGGCGAGGGCTTGCCGCCGCCAAAAACGCTGCAAACGCCCACCATTCCGGCAGAGACCGGGCCGTTGAACGACGCTGACTAGCCGTTTTTGCCCTGCAGTACCCACACGGCGGCCTCCACGCGCGATTTCAGCTTCATTTTTTTCAACAGGTGTTTGACGTGCACCTTGACGGTACTTTCGGTGATGGTCAGCCTGCGGGCGATCATCTTGTTCGGCAGACCCTGGGCAATCAGTTTGAGAATATCGCGCTCGCGCGGTGTCAGTTGCTGAATATCCCGTTCGGCGCTTGGGCGGTTTTCACGCAGGCTGGCGGCCAGAATGGGGGTTAACGCCTCGCTCAATACCATCTGGCCTGCTGCAGCCTGGTGCAGCGCCTTCAACAGTTCCTCCGGCTCCATGTCTTTTAGCAGGTAGCCGTCTGCGCCGCGTTTTAGCGCGCTGACCACGTCATCTTCGTGATTCGACACGCTAAACACCACAATGCGGCCAGAAAGCGCGGTCATGCGCAGGCGATCCAACGTTTCCAGCCCGTTGATGCCAGGCATATTCAGATCGAGCAGAATCAGGTCAGGATCGTGCTCCTCGGCCAGCGAAACACCTTGTTCACCGTTGCTGGCTTCGGCAATCACCTGCAGGCGCGGGTCCATGCCGATAAGCTGTTTTACGCCGTTGCGCAGCATCGGGTGATCGTCAATCAATAAAATGGTGGCGGCAGTTTCGGTCGTCATGGTTTCTCCCATTAGTCGATGGCGTGGTTGTCCGGCTTGAATACCACCCGGACTTCGGTGCCGCCGCCGTTGCGGGGCAAAATTTCGCAGCGGCCGTGCAGGCTTTTGGCGCGATCGCGCATGATGATCAGGCCATAGTGATCGGGGCGAAGGGTATCTTGAGGCAGGCCGCAGCCGTTATCGCAGACGCTCAGGGTGACTTCGCCCCGTTGATTGATCACCTGAATACTCACCTGGCTGGCCTGGGCGTGTTTATGGATATTGCTGAGCGCTTCACGGGCAATCTGTAGCAGGTGGATAGCCTGATAAGTGGGCACGGTGCGCGGCGTCAACTGATAGTCGAGGCTGATGGGAATGCCCAGCCGTTGGCTGAACTCCTGCACCGTTGATTGCAGCGCCGCCAGCAGCCCCGGTTCTGTCAACCGCAGGCGGAAGGTGGTCAGCAGCTCGCGCAGTTGGCGATAGGCAATGTTAAGTTCCTCTCGCATCTGTTGCACCAGCCCCAGGTTGGCGGGGGAAAGTTCCGCGCCCTGCATTTGCAGGCAACTGAGTTGCATCTTCAGGCACGACAGCGACTGGGCGATAGAGTCATGCAGTTCACGCGCTATCGCCGCACGCTCTTCCATCAGCATCAGTTGCTGCTGGTGATCAACCTGGCGTTCAATCGCCAGCACGCTGGTCAACTGCTCCACCAGGGTGTTCATCAACTGTTTATGGTCGTCATTCAGCGGGCGCTGTGGCGCATGTTGCGCGACAATCACCCCATAATCTCCCAGCTTGTCGCTCAGGCTCCAGCTCAGCGATGGGTGGCTGGCATGCTGTTGCTCGTCGTCGTTCAGGCAGGCGCTGCACACCGGATTATTGCAGTACTCCGGTCGCAGAGGCTGGTTGCCGCTCAACTGCACAAACTGCTCCTGGCTGTTGTTTTCATACAGCCGCACCTGAATGGCGCGCAATGGCGTCAGGGTTTGCAATTGATTGAGTATTGGCGTCAGGCGGCTGCACAGCGGTTCATTGGCGTGCAGTTGCCGGCTGGCGCGGTACAAAAAGCTCAATACCTGATTTTTTTGCTGCAGATCGGCAGTTTTCTCCGCCACCCGTTGCTCCAGCCCGCTGTACATGGTGGCCAGTTCGTCGGACATGGTGTTTAACGCGCCACCCAGTGAGGCCATTTCATCCTGGTGACCACGTTGGGTGAAGCGGCGGCTGAAATCGCCGCGGCCCACCGACAGCGCCATCGCCACCAATTGCCGCCAGGGATGCAGCAGGCGCCGGCGCAGGTAACAAATGGTACCTACCAACAGCAGCAGCGTCAGGGCAATAAACACCGCCTGCACCAGCGTCACCGTCAACAACCGACGTTCGGTATGACGGTCGATGTCCGAGACCAGCGCGTCCAGCAGGGAGACGAAATGTGCTACCTGCGGCGCAGCGTTGGCGGGTTGACGTGCCTGGCGCAATTGCGGCAGCAGCGTCAGTCGCCAGTAGTCGTGCAGCGCCTGAAACTGTTCGGTTAAGCCTTCTTGTTCCAGCGGGCGTTGCAGGTCGGGGCTGTTGGCATCCTGATCCAGTTCGCGTATCAGGATTTCGCTGCGCGCATCCAGCGGCACCTGTGCCAGCAGGCGATAGCTCTGCATCCGCAGTGAACCGGCTTTGTTGATGGCGTGGGCGTTGCCCTGAATGCTTTGTGACATCCAGGCGGAAATGCTCATGCCAGCCACGCCCAGTATGCCGAGCAGCAACATCAAAATGGCCACCTGGTTAACGATGGAAAGCGGAGCTAACAGGCGTTTCATAGGCTTTGGATCCCCGGCGCATAGCAAAACAACGGCTGGAAACCAGAGGGCGAAAGCGGGTGGTGCCAGCGAAGGTGGTAACGATTCCGCGTTATTTTTCATCATACCCAGGCATAACCCCATACCTCTAACGAAGTACCCATTAGTTTCCGCTCGGCAATATGGCATCGTGGCAGCGGTATGGGGTGATTTTCAATCGCTTGATTTGTTTTGCTTTTAGCGGCGTTAGCGGCTTACTCATAAAGGGATGGCGAGCATTTTCCGGCAACTGGCTACCTGCATCCGGGTTGATTTACATCAACTTTGCCGTAGGGAGCGCCGCCTAGGGTGAGCGAAGTTATCACCCTGTGTCTGAGGTTTTTTATGTCGCAATCAGCAACGTCATTATCAAAATCAAAAAAAACAGGCGCGGTTATTCAGGACTGGCAGCCTGAGGATGCCGCATTTTGGCAGCAACGTGGCCAACGTATCGCTAACCGCAACCTGTGGATTTCCATTCCTTGCCTGCTATTGGCCTTCTGCGTCTGGATGCTGTTTAGCGCGGTGGCGGTCAATTTGAACAAGGTAGGTTTCAATTTCACTACCGATCAGCTGTTCCTGCTTACCGCGTTACCTTCCGTTTCGGGTGCCATCCTGCGAGTGCCTTATTCATTTGTGATCCCGATGTTCGGTGGGCGTCGCTGGACGGCCATCAGTACCTGCTTCCTGCTGGTACCCTGCCTGTGGCTGGGTTTCGCGGTACAGGATGCCACTACCCCATATGGCGTGTTTGTCATTATCTCATTGATGTGTGGTTTTGCCGGTGCCAACTTTGCTTCCAGCATGGCCAATATCAGTTTCTTCTTTCCCAAGGCTAAACAAGGCGGTGCTTTAGGCCTGAACGGAGGGTTAGGCAATCTGGGCGTGAGTGTGATGCAGTTGGTGGCCCCACTGGTCATATCCGTCGCTGTCTTTGGCGCGTTTGGCGGGACGGCACAGCAGCAGCCGGACGGCAGTTCACTGTGGTTGGAGAATGCGGCCTGGATTTGGGTACCGTTCTTGTTGGTCGGCACGCTGGCAGCCTGGTTCGGCATGAACGACCTGGCGGCCTCTAAAGCGTCGTTGCGTCAGCAACTGCCGGTACTCAAACGGGGTCACCTGTGGGTACTGAGCCTGCTGTACCTCGCCACCTTTGGTTCCTTCATCGGCTTTTCCGCCGGTTTCGCCATGCTGTCTAAAACCCAGTTCCCGGACGTGGTCATTCTGCACTATGCCTTCTTTGGGCCATTCCTGGGGGCGCTGGCCCGGCCGGTAGGCGGCGCGTTATCTGACCGCTTTGGCGGTATCCGCGTCACGCTGATTAACTTTGTGCTGATGGCGGTGTTCGCCGCCATGTTGTTCCTCACTTTGCCGGGGGCAGGGCACGCAGGATCGTTTATCGCGTTTTACAGCGTCTTTATGCTGTTGTTCCTCACCGCCGGGTTGGGCAGCGGTTCTACCTTCCAGATGATTGCGGTTATCTTTCGCAAAATCACCGTCGATCGGGTTAAGGCGGCCGGGGGCAGTGACGAAAGTGCTCAGCGCGAAGCTGTCACCGACTCTGCCGCGGCATTGGGCTTCATCTCAGCGATTGGCGCCGCCGGTGGCTTCTTTATTCCACAGGCCTTCGGTACCTCATTGGCGCTGACCGGTTCGCCGGCGGGCGCGATGAAAATCTTCCTGGTGTTTTATGTGGTGTGCGTGTTGGTGACCTGGTTCGTTTACGGCCGTAAAAGATAGCCAGCTACTGACAACTTCTGCGCCTGCTCGTCAGGGGAGGCGCTTTTTATCCCTCGCTTTAAGTGAAGCTTTTTACTTCCCCAGTGAAATCCTCGTAGTTTTAGGTAATATTCTTATTATCACGCACTGCTTTTTCCTTTGTTTATAGATGTATCTCTCCCACTTTGATTTTTATCCTGTCTTTGCGAAAAATGTTATTCCGACATTATTTTTTCATTTTTACGTCGAATTCCTTACGAAAATAACGCACCGTGAATGCTGCCTTGTACGGCAATGAAATTCTGTTTCTTCAGGCTGGCAGAGATTCATTTCATCAAGTTAACAATACGCCTTTGTATTTGATGATATATTTTAACCAAGCATTCGGAGAGAGGCTAAATCAGATAACTCTCATTCTGTTTTAGCAGGCTTTTTGTAGGCTATCTGACAATCAGATTAGGTGGAAAAACAGATGATATTGTTTGATGTCAGGATGAAATTTCATAATTTCATTTAACTAACATTTGTTTAACATTTTTATATTTTTTGTTTTAAAACAATAAGATGGTTGAGTTTTATTGCCGGAAATCATGATGAGAAACCATGTTTCCAACAGGGAAATAAAGTCATTCAAAGAAACATAGCCTCCTTTTGAGCGGTGTTGTAAAAAATGAAATCAGTAATTTTTTATAAAAATAAATATCCCATGAATGCAACCTGTTGAGTTTACATTTAATTTCTTGAACATTTTTTCATATTTCTATACAAAGTGTGCAGGACAGGCACGCTAAGGAAATTAAAAGTGAATCTTGATAAAAGAATAAAGATTAGGAATCTAGATGTTCTGACACCGTCCAGGGAAAAATTCCGCCTACGTTGGAAGGAGTATCAGATACTTTCACTTCTTGTCGCCAGATCCCCAGAACTGGTTAGCCGTACGGAAATTATAGAAAACATTTGGAAAGGAACTTATTGTTCGGATTCAACGATAAATCAAACAATTAAATCAATTCGTCAAAAGATCGGTGATGCCGAGCATACGCTTATCAGAACCATTCCTCGCTTAGGTTATAAGGTGGAAAACAAGGCCGTTTTTCACTTTATTTCTGAAGAGGAAGAATATGCCGACGATGAAATATGGGGTGGCGACACTGACGATAATAAAGATATTCAAGCGGAACTTTCTGAAAGTAACGATAAGCCGGATGAAACTCTTGCTGAAGAAATAGAGCTTAATGATGAAAACATGGCTCCCGTTGATCCTCCTGTCGTACCAGTGACGCTTAAAAATACGTCAATCAGAAAAAAGATACCGGCTTCGGCGGGTTTTTTCTCTGTGCCTGCCGTCAGAGTTGTGAAATACCTGTCAGTATTCGTGTCCTTGCTCATTATTTCACATTTTTCCTACGTGCTGGGGAATCAAACCCGCCCGCCGATTATCAATGATATTCAAAACAATACCCGCGTAGTGCTGACGTTGACGCTGAATAACGCCCGTACCAACAGCCCGCAAACCCTACTTTGTCTGTATCAGGGCGAAAGTCTGGAACAGGCAACCATCGAGTGCGTCGACCCTAAGCAAGGAAGGTTGAAACAGCCGGTGAAATACGAAACTTCAGATGCGCAAGGGACGGGTAAGATTAATCTCATACTGCCGAATAAAACCATGGAATATCAGGTCGCTTATGATGTTAAAAATTAGCACGCGATGATATTTCACCTTTGTCGATAATTTTACATTTGGCACATATTTTTATTTCATTATTTGTTATTTGAAAGCCTGGTTCGTTTTGTCCAGTCTGGTTTCCATGTTCTAACGCGAATTAGCGTCCTGCCTCAATGGTGTGGTGGGGAATAATGGATAAACCGGGCTGAGTGACAAATTATGGATAAGCGTAAAGTAGCGATCATCGGGGGTTCCGGCTTTATCGGAACGCGTTTGGTTAAGCGTCTGAGTGCGCGTGACGACCTGGTGTTGACCATCGTGGATAAAAAGCGGAGTGAGCATTTTCCCGAACTTTATCAGTTTGGCGATGTAACCCAGCCTCAGACATTGCAGGAGCCGTTGGCCGGATGTGACGCCGTGATCAACCTTGCCGCTGAGCATCAGGATAATGTCGATCCTATCTCACTGTATTACCAGGTTAACGTTGATGGGGCGCGCAATGTCTGCATGACGGCATCGGCGCTGAATATCCAACAGATTATCTTTACTTCCTCCGTGGCGGTCTATGGCTTCGTGACACGGGAAACCGGCGAAGAAGGGGTTTTCGAGCCCTTTAACCATTACGGCAAATCCAAATTGGAAGCGGAGTATGTCTACGAAGCCTGGCGTAAAGCCGATGGTAGTAACAAATTAACCATCATTCGCCCGACGGTAGTGTTTGGTGAAAACAATCGCGGCAACGTTTATAACCTGTTCCGCCAAATTGCCAGCGGTCGCTTTGTGATGATCGGCAGCGGCAATAATATGAAGTCCATGGCCTACGTTGAGAATATTGCCGCCAGACTCGAGTATGCACTGGATCAACAGGCCACTTATCAGGTCAGCAATTATGTTGATAAACCCGACTTCACCATGAATCAGCTGGTAGACGTTATTTCTTCTTCATTAGGCAGAAATAATAAGACTATTCGCATTCCTTATCTATTTGGGATCTGCGGGGCAACGGCATTAGATGTGGTGAGTAAAATAAGTCACCGAAAATTTCCTATTAGCCGCGTGCGGGTGCAGAAATTCTGTGCCAGAACACAATTTAAAAGCAATGTTCAATGTGATTTCGTGGCGCCAGTCGAACTTGATTCGGCAATCGAAAAAACAATTAAGCATGAGTTTTCCTAGAGATAACTTTATTACGGGTTAGGGTTATTTATTTTTCATCTCTGACAAGCAGATAAATCTGTATTAAACGGGATTGGCTCATGCTGACTTATATCCTGGGACTGTCAATTTTATTTTTGTTAATAGCGCATTGGGAGCTGTAACTCAAGGGCGGTAGCGTGCTTATTCGCTGGAGGAACAATGTTATATCAACTGAGCGTGATATTTATTTTGGCGCTGGTGCTGGTGGTTATTGCCCGCCGCGCTGCGTTGGCGGTGGGGTTAGTGGATAAACCCAATGCGCGCAAGCGTCATCAGGGGCATGTTCCGCTGGTCGGCGGGATTGTCATTTACCTCATTATGACGCTGGTGACCTTTTGGCAGCCCGAATGGTTGCCGCACAGTACCACCTTCTTGCTGAGCATTACGGCGCTGGTGTTGCTGGGCGTTCTGGATGACCGCTTTGATCTGCCGGTGACGCCACGCGTCATCGTGCAGGGAGGGATTGCGCTGGCGATGATGCTGGCGGCAGGGATGCAACTCACCTCCTTTGGTTACCTGTGGGGTCATCAAGAACTGCAGCTGGGTTACGCGGCCTTGTTGATCACGCCGCTGGCGGTGTGGGGGGCGATCAACGCCTATAACATGGTTGACGGCATCGACGGCCAACTGGGCGCGCTGTCCTGCGTCACGTTTATGGCGCTGGCCATCCTGTTCGGCCTGGCCGGGCATGAAGAGCAGGCGTTGTGGTGTCTGAGCCTGATTGCGGCCCTGGCGGCCTACCTGTTGTTCAACCTCAGCCTGTTCGGTGCGCGCAACAAGATTTTCATGGGGGATGCCGGCAGCATGGTCATTGGGTTTAGCGTGCTGTGGCTGCTGATAGCCGCCACCCAGGGCGAAGACGCCGTGATGCGGCCGGTGACCGCACTGTGGCTGATTGCCATTCCGCTGATGGACATGGTAACGGTGATGACGCGTCGTTTGCTGCGCCGACAGAGTCCCTTCAAGGCTGGGCGCGATCATCTGCATCATATTCTGATGCGTCGTGGCCTTAATGCGCGTCAGGCGCTGAGTATGAGCTGCATGCTGGCGGTGACGCTGGCCTGCGTCGGCATCTGCAGCGAGGTGCTGCAACTGCCCGATCACCTGATGCTGCTGGCCTTTGTATTTTGCTTCTTCGGTTATTTTGCCCTGCTGCACGAACCCCGTCAGGGCAGAGTTTTTACCGATAACCCTACCGCCGATCGTTAATCCTCCCACGGGCCGCAACGGCGGCCCGTTTTTCACGGTACCGTTATGAACCTTCATTTGCCTCATTTGATGCCACTGGTGCTGTCCAGCGTGCTGCTCAGTGGTTGCACCGCCTTTCCGGGTTCACACCTGCCGACCCAGGGCAAAGAAAAAGTGACTCAACAGGACGAAGATTTCGACCTCAACAAACAGGTTCAGGTATATCGCGTCACGCCGATGCTGCTGGAAAAAATGCGTCGCATAGAACCGGTAGCGCGACCCAACCTGGCGTTGGATCAGCGGTTGCAAAGCTATCAGTACCGCATCGGCGTTGGTGACGTGCTCAACGTTACCGTCTGGGATCACCCGGAGCTGACCACCCCGGCAGGGCAATACCGCAGCGCCAGTGATACCGGTAACTGGGTGCATGCCGATGGCGCCATCTTCTATCCGTACATTGGTAAGGTGCAGGTGGTGGGCAAAACCGTTACCGAAGTGCGCAACCAGATTGCCAGCCGCCTGGCGACCTATGTGGAAAGCCCGCAGGTGGACGTCAGCATCGCCGCCTTCCGCTCGCAAAAGGTGTATGTCACCGGTGAGGTGAAAACTTCTGGGCAGCAGGCCGTGACCAACGTGCCGCTGACCATTCTGGATGCCATCAACGCCGCCGGCGGGCTGACCGATAACGCCGACTGGCGCAACGTGGTGCTGACGCACCAGGGCAAAGAACAGCCGATTTCGCTGCAGGCATTGATGCAGCGCGGTGACATCAGCCAGAACCATTTGTTGACGCCCGGCGACATCCTCTATGTGCCGCGTAACGATGAACTGAAAGTGTTTGTGATGGGCGAGGTTGGCAAGCAGTCGACGCTGAAAATGGACCGCAGCGGCATGACCCTGACCGAGGCCCTGGGCAGTTCCGAAGGGATCAGCCAGACGGTGGCCGATGCCACCGGGGTGTTCGTGATCCGTCCAAACGGCGGCAAGCAGCCAAAACGGCTGGCGTCGCTGTACCAGTTCGACCTGTCTGATGCCGCCGCACTGGCGATGGGCACCGAATTCCAGTTGGAGCCTTATGACGTGGTGTACGTCACCGCGGCACCGATCGCACGCTGGAACCGCTTGATTAGCCAGCTGGTACCGACCATTTCCAGCTTCAACGACCTCAGTGAGGCCACGTTGCGGGTACGTAACTGGTAACCCCGTAACGGTGACTAAAGGAAGACCGATGATGAAGAACAATGCATTGCCGATTGTGATGGCCGAGCAGGACGACAAATTGGAGTGGGAGCGCCTGATTGGCCCGCTGTGGGACAACCGCTGGCGCATTCTGCTGGTGACCGGCGTAGCCGGGATCCTGGGCTGTGCCTATGCTCTGATGGCAACGCCAATCTATCAGGCCACGGCTTTGGTGCAGGTGGAAAAACAACTTTCGGGCGACTCGCTGCTGCGCGAAACGCTGGACAGTTCGATCGGCGGAGTCGGTCAGAACTCGGCGACCCAGGACGAGGTCTCGCTGGCGAAATCACGTTACGTAATTGGCAAAACCGTCGACGACCTCGGCCTGACGGTGCGCATCAGCCCGGACTATTTCCCGCTGTTCGGCAAGGGCATCGCTCGCCTGAGCGGCGAAGTGACGCCGGTACTGCGTATTTCTTCCATGAAGGTGCCGGCGGTGATGCAGGGCCAGGAACTGACCCTGACCGTCGATGATCCGCAGCATTACAGCCTGAGTCATGACGGCAAAACCTTGTTCAGCGGCGTTGTGGGGCAAACGCTGCAGCAGGGCGGTTGGTCGGTCAACGTGAGCGAGCTTGAAGCGCAGCCGGGCACCACCTTCACCGTGGTTAACGTGCCGCGCCAAAAAGCGGTGGACGATCTGCGCAATATTCTCGATGTCGCGCCTGGCGGCAAGGAAAGTGGCATCATGACCTTCAGCCTGGCGGGGGAGGATCCGCAGCGTGCGGAAGCGGTGCTCAAGAGCATCACCGATAACTACCTGCAGCAGAATGTGGATCGCAAAACTGAAGAAGCTCAGCGCATGCTGGCCTTCCTGCATGAGCAGTTGCCACGGACCCAGACTTCGCTCAATAACGCCGAGAATCAGCTTAATCAATTCCGCCAGCAGAACGACTCGGTAGACCTGTCGCTGGAGGCCAAGTCGGTGCTGGACACCCAGGTGCAACTTGAAGGGCAGCTTAATGAGTTGACTTTCAAAGAGGCGGAAATTTCCAAGCTCTATACCCGGGTACACCCAGCCTACCGTGCTCTGTTGGAAAAGCGCGCCACGCTGGAGGCTGAAAAGGCGCGGCTTGGCAAACAGGTGCAAACCTTGCCGAAAACCCAGCAGGAAATTTTGCGCCTCACCCGCGACGTGCAGGTGGATCAGCAGGTCTACATGCAGTTGATGAACAAGCAGCAGGAGCTGAGCATCAGCAAGGCCGGTACCGTGGGCAACATCCGCATCATCGATGAGGCCGAAACCGGTCTGCGGCCGGTACAGCCACAAAAAGCGATGATCGTGTTCTTCGCTCTGCTGATGGGCGGTGTGCTGTCGGCGTCGGTGGTGGTGTTGCGTGCCGCGCTTCATCGCGGCATCAGCGATACCGATACGCTGGAAAAACGTGGTATCAGCGTGTATGCCACGGTGCCGTTGTCGCCCTGGCAGCAAAAGCGCAATCGAGTTCAGCAGCAGCTGTTGACCAAACACAGCAGCGGCAAACTGCCGATCCTGGCGCAGGAAGAACCGGAAGACTTATCCGTTGAGGCTATCCGCAGCCTGCGCACCAGCCTGCATTTCGCCATGATGGAGGCCAAGAACAATATTCTGATGGTATCCGGCGCCAGCCCGGCCAGCGGGAAGAGTTTTACCAGCACCAACCTGGCAGTGGTGATCGCTCAGGCAGGGCAGCGGGTGTTGCTGATTGATGCCGACATGCGCAAAGGCTTCTTGCACCGTTGGTTGAACAACAGCGCCAAGGAAGGCCTTTCAGACATGCTGTCAGGGCTGATTGCGCCAGAAATGGCGGTGAAGAAGACCGACATTGCCAATCTGGATTTCGTGCCGCGTGGCCAGGTACCGCCCAATCCGTCCGAACTGCTGATGCACCAGCGCTTTGCCGATTTCTTGCGCTGGGCGGGCCAGAATTACGATCTGGTGCTGATCGACACACCACCGGTGTTGGCGGTGACCGACGCGGCGATTGTTGGGCATCACGCCGGTACGGCACTGATGGTGGTGCGTTTCGAGGTCAACACCGTCAGGCAGATTGAGACCAGCATCCGCCGGTTCGAACAAAATGGTGTCACCATTAAAGGGGTGATCCTCAACGGCATGGTGAAGAAAACCGCTACCGACGCCGGTTACTATGCCTTTGCTTACCCGAGCCATCAGGAAAAGGTCCAGTAACCCTATGAAAGCGATGCTGATGAACTCCCTGTGGTTAATGTTGGAGCGAGTATCGCTGAGCCTGTCGGGGATTTTCGTTTCGGTTTACGTCGCGCGCTATCTGGGGCCGGCGCAGTACGGGCTGATTAACTATTTGCTGTCGGTGATTGCCATTGCGGTTCCGCTGGTGCAATTGGGGGCCGACGCGGTGTTGTTCAACCGCGTCGCCCGCCAACGGCAAAGTGGCATTCGGTTGATGCTGGCCTCGATGCGTCTGCGGCGGCAACTCTTTGCGCTGATCGCGGTGCCGCTGATGGCCTGGGCAATGTTAACGCAGGATCGCACCAGCCAGATCATGATGGCGCTAATGCTGGTCAGCGCGTATTTCTCGGTGCAGGACGTTTATAAAATTTATTACGACGCGCTGTTGAAATCGAAGCTGAACACGCTGATCAACAATGTGGCGCTGCTGTTGTCGATTGTTGTGCGGCTGGCGCTGGTGCATGCCAAGCTGCCGCTGGAATGGTTTGCGGTGCCCTATGTGCTGAGCAGCCTGATCCCCTACGGGGTACGTTGGCTGCTGTTTCGCCGCGAGCAAGGGGGCATGCGGCCCATCAGCCTGCGTCATCAGCGGCGCTATGGCCGCTATCTGCTGAAGGTGGGGCTGCCGCTGGCCGTGTCCGGACTATCGATTGTCATCTATACGCGTATCGATCAGATCATGATCGGTAACTACCTCGGGGAACACAGCGTTGGGCTGTACAGCGCCGCCATCACCCTGAGCCAGGGGTGGGTCTTTGTGCCCATTGCGCTGATTACCTCGATGATGCCGGGGGTGGCCAACGCCGGTTCCGTAAGCGAGCAGGAAGGGCGGATCCGACTGCTGTATCTGGTGGTTCTGCTGCTTTCTATGCCGGTGATATTACTGCTGTCGCTGTTCCCGGGCCCGATAGTGAAGCTGATGTTTGGCGACAGTTACCGTGAAACCGCCACCATTCTGGCGCTGTGCTCGGTGACATCGCTGTTCTCGGTGATGGGCACTGTCTCTTACCGGGCGATCGTGTTGTTTGGCGGTTATCGGTTTATCGCGATAAAAATGCCTTTGGCCGCTTTGGTCAACGTGTTGATGAATCTGGTGCTGATCCCGCGCTATGGCATTTTGGGTGCGGCGATATCAACGTTGATTACCGAATTTATTTCATTTTTTGTACTTAATGGCTTTTTTAGAAAAGGACAAATTACCCGGCTGCAGGTCACCTGCTACCGCTGTTTGCCGCAACTAATAGGGAAGGTGCGAGAACTTTATGCTAAATAATCTGGTGAAGGGTTTTTACCGTAATATACCCGACGCATTATATCATCAGCTAAAATACGCTTTGTTTTTTCGCAAGCTACCGCATCTGGCTAAACCGATGGGGTATAGCGAGAAACTGATGCGCAGGAAAGTCTATCCTCTGGCGATGTATACTCAGCTGTCCGATAAGTATCTGGTCAGGGAATATATTGAAAAGCTGTGGGGAAAAGAATACCTGATTGAACTTTATGCTCAGGGTGAGAAATTAACTGAGGAAATGTACCAGTCATTGCCTGACGCCTTTGTGATTAAGGCGAATCACGGCAGCGGTTATAACAAGCTGGTGTTTGATAAACGCCAGACCAGCTTTAATGAATTGAGGGTGCTGACCAACAGCTGGCTGCGACAGAATTTTTATCAGGTCTATCGCGAGCGTCACTATAAGGATATTTCGCCGTGCATCATGGTGGAAAAAATGTTGCTGGAAGACGGCAAAACCCCGAATGACATCAAGATCCACTGTTTTAACCGCAACGGGGAAGTGCGTTTTTTCATCCAGATTGATTACCAGCGCTTTATCGACCACCGTCGTGATTTTTTCGATGCCCAATGGAACCGCACCGAAATCCGCATGGGGGTGCCCAACAGCGAAGTGCCGATGGAGAAACCCTGTCGCCTGGATCAGATGCTGCAGCTGGCACGCCAGGTGGCAGAACAGTTCTCTTACGTAAGGGTGGATTTTTATCAGGTGCAGGAACGGATCTATTTTGGCGAGTTAACATTTACTCCCGGAGCCGGCCTGCAACGATTCACACCGGAAATTATTGAACAAGAGTGGGGAGGTTATTTCCAGGAGTAGTTGAGTAACCGGTAGGCTGCGCGTATTTACCGCGTCAGGACGGGGGGAAGTAACCGGACAAGGATATTCTGGGATAACAAGCTATTCCGTTGGCATTAGCATTGTTTTGCCAAATGATAATATATTGTTGAGGTAATAAATGGACTTATCGATTGTCATTCCCGTTTTTAATAACTCAGCCAGTTTGGCCACCACATTAGTCAGGATGACTAATGCCTGCTCCGGTTTCGACTACGAAATTATCGTGGTTGATAATGCGTCGGACAAACAAGAGTTGGATAATATGCGCAGCCTGTTGGTCGCCAATCGTCGGGCGCGGCTGCACGAAAGTAAAGTGCGGCGTAATACGGCGGCCTCGTGCAATACCGGGTTTCGTTTAGCGCGCTCGGACGTGGTTTTTTTTCTGGAGCCGGAGGATTCGTTTAATACCAACTATATTATCCGCCGCCTGAAACGTCATCAGGACCCCCGAATAGACATTATCTTCGGCAACTACGTCACGGTAAGTGATAAGAATATTCGCAGTTATCGTTTCGATTATAAAGAGGGCGTGGCGGGAGCGGATTTTTTATTTCTTGATATGGGTGATATTCGCACCTCAACCATCAGCCTGCGCAAAAAGGAAGACCGGCGTTTTTTATTTCCGGAGTTTCTCTACAAGTATCAAGATTGGGGATTTTTGGTCAACGCCACCAATCTGGGGGCCAGGGTGGCCTTCGACGAGGGGCGCGGCGTGTTTATCCGCTGCGGCGATGCCGATACCGATCGTTGCCGGATGAATATCGATGCCAGCGAGCAGTTTATCGATGCTTACCTTCATGCCAGCGGCCGCTATATCAGCGGTTTTGCCTGCAAACACCTGCTGGCCTCGCTGTACAGCGAAAACCTGCAGGCCTTCACCTATTACTCAGCGCGCACCGAGCGCGATGCCCTGAGCAGCAAATTCAGGGCGATCAAACTGTACGGCGACTGTCTGGCCAGACTGGGGCTGTTTCCACTGGGCGGGCGACTGTTGCGTACCGCCCGCGAGGGATTTCGGAGATGACATGCAGCAACGAAAAGTAGCGATTGTGATTGAGAACATCGCCGAAAAAGGCGGTACCGAGCGGGTGGCCAGCAGCCTGGCCAATGCGCTGACGACGCGTTTGGGGCATCAGGTGGATCTGGTGTCGATCAGCGGCGACCGGGCATTTTACCCGCTGGAGGAGTCAGTGAGTTTACGCTTTATGCCTGGCAGAACGCTGTTGTGGCCCTGGCGATTGGCATGGTTTTTACGGCGCGGCCGCTATGACGTAATTATCACCGTTTCGATGGGCAAACTGTCGTCGATCATGGTGCCGTACCTGCGGTTGCTGTGCCCGCACAGCCGGCTGTTGCTGAGTGAACACGTCAGTTTTCACCAGTATGCCTGGCCGATGAAGTGGCTAAAGGTGCTGGTCTACCGACTCGGTGACCGCACGGTACTGCTGACGAAGAAAGATTTGGCCACCATCAGCCGTTGGGTGCCCGGCCGCAAATGTCGGGTGATTGAGAACGTTTCACCCTTCCCGGTGCAACCGCCGCAACCGGCTCAGCAACAGCCGGTGGCGCTGGCGGTGGGGCGGTTATGCCGACAGAAAGGGTTTGACCGCCTGATCGCCGCCTGGCAACGGATAGCGCCGCAAGCGCTGGGTTGGCAACTGCATATCGTCGGCGACGGCCCGGACCGGGGGGCACTGCAACAGCAGATTGACGCCGCCGGTCTGGGTGATCAGGTGAAGTTGTTGCCGGCGACGGCGGACATCGCCGGCCACTACCGTCAGGCCGCGATGCTATTGATGACCTCGCGTTACGAAGGCTTGCCGATGGTGCTGATTGAAGCGATGAGTTTTGGTCTGCCCCTGGTGGCCTTTGACTGCCAGACCGGCCCGGCGGAACTGATTGATGACGGTAAAAACGGTTATCTGGTTCCAGAGGGTGACATCGAGGCCTTCAGCCAACGAACGCTGGCGCTGATAGGCGACGGCGAGTTGCGTCAGCGCTTCTCTCTGCACTCGTTGGCGCGGGCGCAGCAGTACATTCCCGAGCGTATTTATCCCCAATGGCAACAGCTTATCGCTGGAGGTTAAGATGGAAAAAGTTTCAGTTATCATGCCGGCTTACAACGCAGCGGGCTTTATCAAAGAGTCGATCCTCGGGGTGTTGAACCAGACTTACCAGGATTATCACCTGTATGTGATCGACGATGCTTCCACGGATCATACCGCCGAGGTGGTGAAACCGTTCATCCACGATCGTCTGACTTACATCCGCAACGACACCAATCAGGGCGTGGCCGAGACCCGCAACATCGCGATTGAAGCCGCGCGCGGCGATTATATTGCGTTTTGCGACAGCGATGACGTCTGGCACCCGAACAAGCTGGCGCGTCAGGTCGGTATTCTCAAGACCAACCGTTACGACGTGGTGTGCTCCCATTATTACACCTTTGAAGATGACCCGACGCGGGTGAAAAACTACCGCGGCGCCGGCGAAATCATCGCCTATAAAGACATGTTGAAAAGCAACTGGATCGGCAATCTGACCGGCATGTACAACCAGCGACAGGTCGGCAAGGTGTACCAGAGCAAAGTGGGCCATGAGGACTACGTGATGTGGCTGTCGGTACTGGAGAAGGCGCGTAACCACATGGCTTACTGCATCCCCGAACCCCTGGCCTTTTATCGCCTGTCGGCGCAGTCGCTGTCCGGCAATAAATTCCGCGCGGCCGACTGGCAGTGGCAGATATATCGCCGCCATCTGGGGCTTTCCTATCAGAAGTCCTGTTATCTGTTCTTCTCCTACCTGTACAGCGCGGTGATGAAAAGACAATGAATTTCAGCAAACTAACCTCGGCCTGCCTGCTGGCGAGCGCCGGCTGGGCGGGGCTGGCCAATGCGGCCGGCTGCGACAGCAACCTGCTCAAGGATCCCGGTTTCGAGCAGGGGGGGGCCGGGTGGTCGCTGGCCTCGGCGCAGGTGGTCGCGGGTGGCCACGGTGGTCAGAGCAGCCTGTTTTATCAAAATCACAACCCGGCCAACTACCACAACATGATGCAAACCCTGTCGGTCAAACCGGGTCAACAGCTGGCTTTTGGTGCCTGGGTTCGCGGTGAAAATCTCAGGGGCAAGGGCGAAAATCAGGGCGCCGGCGTGTTTGTCGAAAGCTATGACGACCAGGGGCGTTTTTTGGCGGGCAGCTATCCGCAGGGGCTGCTGGGCACCAGCGGCTGGCAGCCGGTGACCGGCGATTTTCGGGTGCCACCACGGGCGGTGAAAGTGGTGCTGGGCGTTTATCTGCGTCAGGGCACCACCGGCAGCGCCTGGTTTGACGATGTTTACGCCTGCCTGCAACCCGTTGCGCCGGAGCTGTACCAGATGCGCAGCGGTAACGGCGCGGCCTCCAGCCTGATTGAAGTGGTGGATCCGCAGCAGGTCCAGGTGGACAGTACCCTGGTCGATGACAAAAACACCGCGGTGAAACATGATAGCCGCCGCTATGCCATCAGCGAAAAACAGCAGGTGGAGTTTCCGCTGCCGGCCGATTTGGCTGCCGGCGAGTACCGCCTGCAGCAGCAGGTGACGGACGTGGCCACGCAACGCAGTCAGCGCAGCGAAATGCCGATCAGCGTTGGTCGCCCGCAGCCCAAGGTAGCGCTGGATGCTCAGGGTTACGTGTTGAAGCAAGGCAAGCGCTTCTTCCCGCTCGGCATCTACATGTACGGCGAGATGGCGACGGACGAACATCTGGCGCGCATCCGCGATGCCGGTTTCAATACCCTGCTCAATTACAACTACGGCACCGGCCGCGACCCCTATAACTATTTCCGCAAAACCCAGCAGTATGGTTTGCAGGTGATTTTTTCGCTCAAGGATATGTACGCCGGCACCCGCTTTGCGCCGGAAACCAAAATGAGCTATCCGCAGCTGACGGCCAGCTATGTGGAGAAGTTCAAGCATCAACCAAACCTGCTCGCCTGGTACATCAACGACGAACTGGGCCCGGAATATGTGCCGCAGATTGAGCAAAAGCACCTGCAGGTCAAGCAGTTGGATCCGGATCACCTGACGTTCCAGGTGTTGGACAAGACCGGGACGCTCAATGCCTATTTCAACAGTTCGGACGTGTTGGCCAGCGACCCTTATCCGGTCGGCAGAGACGCCGATCTGACGCGGACGCTGGAGTACAGCCGTATTACCAGCCAGGTGGCGCGCCAGGCAAAAGGAGCCTGGTTGGTGATGCAAATTATGGATCATGCCGCTTACGCCCCCGGCCGCAAACCGCGTCAGCCTACCGAGGCGGAGATCCGCAATCAGGCCTGGCTAGGGCTGATCGGCGGGGCCAGAGGCATCCTGTTTTATTCCTATACCGACTTGTTCTACAAGCGCCAGCGTGGCGGCTTCAGCCAGCAGGAGTTTGACGCTATCTGGCGCGGCGTCGCCGGCGTAGCACAGCAGATTGTCAGCTTTGAGCCTTACCTGCTTTCCGGTGAAAGCCGGTTGTTGCAAGGCAACAATACCGCCATCCCGGCCCGGCTGTTTATCCGCGGCGATCGCGGCTTGGTACTGATAGCCAACCCTTACTACCGTCAAATGTCGGCACGTTTTGATCTGCCTGCCGGTTGGCAGGCTCAGGGGCAACGGCAGATTGAGGCGGAATTGCCTTCGATGGGCAGCCGTGCGGTATGGGTGCAACGTCAAACAGAAGATAAAGGATAACCGGTCATGAATATTACCCTGAGCCTGATTATTCCTGTGTACAAGGTTGAGGCTTATATCGAGGCGTGCCTTGATTCGGTGCTGCAACAGCTGCCTGACTGGGCGGAAGTGATCATCGTGGATGACGGCAGCCCGGACGGTGCCATCGGCATTGCCGAAGAGATGCTGTGTCGCTACCCGCAGCACAAACGGCGGGTCAGCATTCTGCGACAGGAAAATCAGGGGTTAAGCCAGGCGCGCAACAACGGCATTGACCATGCCGAGGGGAACTACATTGGCTTCCTGGACTCCGACGACGTACTGCTGGAGGGCTACTTCAGCATTTTGGGGCGTTTGTTGGCGGATAATCCGTTGGCAGACATTGTGGCCTTCAACGCCCAGCGCTTTTCGACCTTCAATAACGGCAAGATCCAACCGGACGGAACCATGGCTATCGTGCCCGGTAATGCGGCTCCGCAGCAGCGTGATGAGCATATGGCACTGCTGGCAGACAGCTTTAACCGCAGCATGTGGTACGCCTGGGCGAGGATTTATCGCAAAACGCTGTTCGATGAGGCTCGCTTCCCGGCGGGGCGCAATTTTGAAGATATTCAGCTGATCCCGCAGCTTTACCTGAAGGCCGATCGCATCGTGGTCTGCGATACGCCGTTGGTGGGATACCGCGCCAACCCGAATGGCATTACGCGCGCGCCCAAGCGACGCGATCTGGACGATCTGGATTACGCACTCGACGGCGCTGACAGCGGGCGACGGCAGGGACTGGGGCATGGACTTTACTCGATTCTCTACGTCACCACCCTGAAAGCGCGCTTGCTGGTGGGGTTGGACTTTTTCGGGCCGCGTGATGCGTTGCGCGAAACCCGCGAGCTGAAGCGCCGTTATTCCGGCCTGCGCGGCGAGGAGCGTAAAATGCTGAGCCGTAAAAACCGGCTGTTTTACCGTAGCCCACTGGCCTACTACCTGATGGCCCGGCTGTACAACCTGCGCGGCTAGCGGCACAGCATTCGCCTCTTTCCCGTTTTCGTCAAAGCAGCAGCATGCTGTATCCATGTCAATTGGGGCGAGTCCTCTCGCCCCCAACAGGCAGAATAAAACTATGAGTATCACCGTCAGCGTCATCATACCCACCTATGGCCGCAGCGAACTGCTGGCACGCGCCATCGATAGCGTATTGGCACAAACCCATCGCCCGTTGGAAATCATCGTGGTGGATGACAACCCGCAGGGCGACGCCCATCGCCTGGCGACCCGCGAGCGCCTGGCCGACTACATTGAGCGGGGTGAGATTATCTATTACCCGCGCAGGCGCAATGGCGGCGGCGCGCTGGCACGTAACAGCGGGATCCTGCGTTCGAGCGGTCAGTACATCAGCTTTCTGGATGATGACGATTACTACCACCCACAGAAAATCGCCCGTCAACTGGCGTTTATGCAGCAGGGCGATTACGACGTCAGCCTGTGCGATATGGATATTCTGAAAAACGGGCAGATCAGCGCCGAGCATTACTACCGCGCGCGTTGCGAAGGGCTGGAGGACTTTATGCTGGCCGGCGTAGCCTACACGCCGATGATCATGATGCGCCGTAGCACGGCGATTGCGGTACGGGGGTTTTTCAACACTCCTCGCTACCAGGATCATATCTTCCTCTACCGGCTGCTGGCGGCCGGAGCGAAGATCGGTACGCTGCATGAACGACTGGCGGTGCACAACGACCATGACGGCGAACGCATCACCTCCAGTCCGAAGGGCATTATTGGCTACCGCAACAAAATGCAGTTTGAGCAGCGGCTGATGCCGCAGGTATCACCCCGGGCACGCAAGATCATGCGTCTGCGCCATACCTGCATTACTTCGCGCATCATTACCGACGGCAAGAGTCGCCTGGCAGGCGTTTTCTATGGGTTGAAGGGCATTGTTTACGTTAATAGCGGCTTGATGGCGGGGGTGTATATGAAAAATATCATCCGCAATGTGTTTTTCCGAGGCGTGCCGTTCTGAGATGCGTTTCGCGTACTCCGTTACCCTTAAGAGATTCCCCCTTTCAGAGGATGATTATGCGCTTTGAACGTTCGACGCTGATCGGCAGCGTACTGTTGCTGACGGTACCGCTTTTCGCCTTGTTGCACAGCATAGGTACGCTGAGGGCAGGAAAGAAAAACTCGGCGGCTTATGTGCTGATTGCGCTGTGTTTTTTCTTTTTCTTCATCAAAATTCCGCCGCTGGCAGACCTTTACCGCCACTTTGCCAACTACGATGCCATCAATTCGGCGACCCGCCTGAGTGATGTCATTCAGGGCAAGGTGGACGTGGTGCTGTACGCCAATTTCTATATTTTCAAAACGCTGGGGATCCCCTTTTTCATTATTCCGGGGCTGTACGTCGCGCTGTCGGTTTACTGCTATCTCAGCGCGCTGAATATCGTCATGCTGCATTCCGGCAAGGCGTTCACGGCGCGGCAGTTTGTGCTGCTGCATCTGGCGGTGCTGTTTTTGATTAACCCGTTTATCATTGCCATGGGGCTGCGCTTTGGCTTCTCGATGGCGGTGATGACCCTGGCGATGGTGCTGTTTTGCCATAAGCTTAACCGTCCGCTTGCCGCGGGCCTGATGCTGTTCGCCATGTTGACCCATTTTTCCAGCATGCTGCTGGTGGGGGTGTTTCTGTGCAGCCGGGTGATGCGCCTGAACCGCCTGCTGACGGTGGTGTTCAGCGCCATCGCCTTTCTGACCGCCAAGTTTGCGCTGCCGTTTATCGTTTCCCATATTACGATCTCCGGCATCAACAGTTACTCCGACGTCTATACCTCCGGCATGTACGCCAGCGACTACCTGACATCCGGCAACGCCAACGGCATGATTAACTTCCTGATTGTGTTATTCCCGGCGCTGTTTCTCGGCGTGTTTATGCTCGCTCACCCGATGCGCAATCAGGCGGGGGACATCAAAAACTACGCGGCATGGCTGGTGGTGTTTGTGTTCCTGTGTTCCAGCTCGCTGCAGGCGGCCAGCCGCTATGCCAGCGTGGCCTCGGTGTTCTTGCTGTTTTATTACGTGGCTCATCGGGGATCGTTCATCCGCGGCAGATTCAACTACTTCTTCCTGTGCTTTATGCTGATGGCCACCGGTTATAACCTGATAGAGAACATTTACGTTCCGCGTCGCCCGATCATGCTGGGGCAGATGTGGCAGTCGTTCTATAAAACGCCGCTGCTGAACCTGTTCTATGGCGAACAGGAATATGAGCAGTATCTGCAATTTATCAACCGCGACAGCGGCGAGTGGATAGGGCATGAGATGGATTTAGGCTAATGCGCTTTTTTAATCACTTCACCGAATCGGAAGCGGGAATCAGCCCGTTTGAGACCGTTGACAAAGTTTAATGGTAGGGGCGCTGCATGCTGCGCCCAATAGCATCATCAATGGGTTAAATCGGGTCGAACATGTTCGGCCCCTACCGGTTTAGCCCTTTCGCTGGTTTGTCAGCAGTCTGAAGCGGGCATCAGCCCGTTTCTACCCCCAAATACCTCGCCCCGCTCAGCACATCCCGTCATAGAAGTTCCATCTCATAATTTCTATCTTATTTTCAATTAATTAAATCAATTTCACGCACTGATACTTTAGGGGTAGGCTTGCCGTTGCCGCCGTTATTCTCCCCCCGTTCTCTTGATCGCAATCAATTTGCCCAACTTCTGGCCTCAGTAGGCTGGCGGCAGATTGAGCAACGTCATTACCCGCCGTATTTCAAGCCGCAGCGTTGTTACCTGCGTTAGCTCACTCCAGTTACTTACTTGAGTAAGCGCCTGGAGATGAGCGAACTGGCCACCTGGCTGCGACTTGAAATCCATAGGGTAAAAAATATTAAAAAGCCCTCAGGAGAATTCCGGATGAGCAAGTTTCTAGACCGATTCCGCTATTTTAAGCAGTTGGCGGAACCCTTTTCTGGCGATCATGGCCAGACGTTGAACACCAACCGCGACTGGGAAGACGGCTACCGTAGCCGTTGGCAGCATGACAAGATTGTGCGCTCCACCCATGGGGTCAACTGCACCGGCTCCTGCAGCTGGAAAATTTATGTGAAAAACGGCCTGGTCACCTGGGAAACCCAGCAGACCGATTACCCACGTACCCGTCCCGATCTGCCAAACCATGAACCGCGCGGTTGCCCACGTGGCGCCAGCTATTCCTGGTATCTGTACAGCGCCAACCGCCTGAAATACCCGTTGATGCGCAAACGCCTGATCAAACTGTGGCGCGAAGCCAAGGCGTTGCACAGCGATCCCGTCGAGGCCTGGGGCTCGATCGTCAGCGATCCTGAAAAAGCCAAAAGCTACAAAGTGGCGCGTGGGCGCGGCGGTTTTGTGCGTTCCAGCTGGCAGGAGGTTAACGAGCTGATCGCCGCTTCCAACGTCTACACCGCCAAAACCTTCGGTCCGGATCGCATCATCGGCTTCTCGCCAATCCCGGCAATGTCGATGGTGTCTTACGCCGCCGGCGCCCGTTATCTGTCGCTGATTGGCGGCACCTGCCTGAGCTTCTACGACTGGTATTGCGACTTGCCGCCGGCCTCGCCAATGACCTGGGGCGAACAGACCGACGTGCCGGAATCCGCCGACTGGTATAACTCTTCCTACATTATCGCCTGGGGTTCCAACGTGCCTCAGACGCGCACCCCGGACGCGCACTTCTTCACTGAAGTCCGTTACAAAGGCACCAAGACCGTGGCGGTCACGCCGGACTACGCCGAAGTCGCCAAGCTGTGCGACCAGTGGCTGAATCCGAAGCAGGGCACCGACAGCGCGATGGCGCTGGCGATGGGCCACGTGATGCTGAAAGAGTTCCACCTGGATCGTGAGGTGGGTTATTTCCGCGATTACGTGCGTCGTTATACCGACATGCCGATGCTGGTCATATTGGAGCCGCGCGAAGAAGGGCATTACGCCGCCGGTCGTCTGTTGCGCGCCGCCGATTTGGTTGACGGCCTGGGGGAAGAAAATAACCCTGAATGGAAAACCGTCGCCATAGATCAACGCAGCGGCGAGCTGGTTGCTCCGCAGGGGTCGATCGGTTTCCGCTGGGGCGAGCAGGGCAAATGGAACCTGGAACAACGCGCCGGCCAAGACGCGCAGGAAGTGGAGTTGCAACTCAGCCTGCTGGGCGCACATGACGACGTGGCCGAGGTGGGTTTCCCTTACTTTGGCGGCATCAAAAGCGGCGCTGCCGAGGGCGGGAACTTCAACAGCGTGGCGCTGGACGAGATCCTGCTGCACAAGCTGCCGGTCAAACGCCTGCGCCTGGCGGACGGCAGCGAAGCGCTGGTGACCAGCGTGTATGATTTGACCCTGGCCAACTACGGCCTCGAGCGCGGCCTGAACGACGCCAACTGCGCCACCGACTACGACGATATCAAAGCCTATACCCCGGCCTGGGCCGAGCAAATCACCGGCGTTTCCCGCCACAACATCATCCGCATTGCGCGCGAATTTGCCGACAATGCCGAAAAAACCCATGGTCGTTCGATGATTATCGTCGGTGCCGGTGTCAACCACTGGTACCACATGGACATGACCTACCGTGGGCTGATCAACATGTTGATCTTCTGCGGCTGCGTCGGCCAGAGCGGTGGCGGCTGGGCGCACTACGTCGGCCAGGAAAAGCTGCGGCCGCAGACCGGCTGGCTGCCGCTGGCGTTTGGCCTCGACTGGCAACGTCCGCCGCGTCATATGAACAGCACCTCGTTCTTCTACAACCATTCCAGCCAGTGGCGCTACGAAACCGTAGGCACCGAAGAGCTGTTGTCGCCGATGGCGGACAAATCACGCTTTGGCGGTAGCCTGATCGATCTCAACGTGCGTGCCGAGCGCATGGGCTGGTTGCCGTCCGCACCACAGCTGGGCACTAACCCGCTACATCTGGCAGCGCAGGCGCAAGCCGCTGGACAATCGCCGGTGGATTACACCGTCGACGCCTTGAAAAAAGGGACGTTGGGCTTTGCCGCCGAGCAGCCGGACAACCCGCAGAACTTTCCGCGTAACCTGTTCGTTTGGCGCTCCAACCTGCTGGGTTCCTCCGGCAAGGGCCATGAGTACATGCTCAAATACCTGTTGGGCACCGAAAACGGCATTCAGGGCAAGGATCTGGGCCAGCAGGGCGGTGCCAAACCGCAGGAAGTGGAATGGCTGGAAAACGGCGGCGAAGGCAAGCTGGATCTGGTGGTGACCCTCGATTTCCGCATGTCCAGCACCTGCCTCTACTCCGACATCGTGCTGCCGACCGCCACCTGGTACGAAAAAGACGACATGAATACTTCGGATATGCATCCGTTTATTCACCCGCTGTCGGCGGCAGTCGATCCGGCCTGGGACTCGAAGAGCGACTGGGAAATCTACAAGGGCATTGCCAAAGCCTTCTCCGAAGTCTGCATCGGGCATTTGGGGCAGGAAACCGACGTGGTGACGCTGCCGATCCAGCATGACTCTGCCGCAGAGCTGGCGCAGCCTTACGGCGTCAAAGACTGGAAAAAAGGCGAATGTGACCTGATCCCGGGCAAAACCGCGCCGCATATTATGGCGGTAGAACGCGATTATCCGGCCACCTATGAGCGTTTCACTTCGCTGGGGCCGCTGCTGGATAAGCTGGGCAACGGCGGTAAAGGCATCGGCTGGAACACCCAGGACGAAGTCGACTTCCTGAAAAAACTCAACTACGTGAAAACCGCCGGCCCGGCAGTGGGCAGGCCGAAGATTGAAAGCGCTATCGATGCGGCCGAAGTGATTCTGGCGTTAGCGCCGGAAACCAACGGGCAGGTGGCGGTCAAGGCGTGGGACGCGCTGGGTAAAATGACCGGTCGCGATCACCGCCACCTGGCGCTGAACAAGGAAGACGAAAAAATTCGCTTCCGTGATATTCAGGCCCAGCCGCGCAAAATCATTTCCAGCCCTACCTGGTCAGGGTTGGAAGACGAACATGTGTCGTATAACGCCTGTTATACCAACGTGCATGAGTTGATCCCATGGCGCACCATCAGCGGCCGCCAGCAGCTGTATCAGGACCACGAGTGGATGCGCGCCTTTGGCGAGAGTTTGCTGGTGTACCGTCCGCCGATCGATACTCGCGCCGCGCAGCCGTTGCTGAACCAGAAGCCGAACGGCAACAGGGAGAAGGCGTTGAACTTCCTGACGCCGCACCAAAAGTGGGGCATCCACTCCACCTACAGCGACAACCTGTTGATGCTGACCCTGTCGCGCGGCGGGCCGATTGTCTGGATGAGTGAAGACGATGCCAAAGAGCTGGGCATTGAGGACAACGACTGGATCGAGGCCTTTAACGCCAACGGCGCACTGACCGCACGGGCGGTGGTCAGCCAGCGTATTCCGGCAGGCATGACCATGATGTACCACGCGCAGGAACGTATCGTGAATATCCCCGGTTCGGAAATCACCAGTCAGCGCGGTGGTATTCACAACTCGGTGACCCGCGTCTGCCCGAAACCGACCCATATGATCGGCGGTTATGCGCAGCTGGCCTACGGTTTCAACTATTACGGCACCGTCGGCTCCAACCGCGACGAGTTTGTGGTGGTACGCAAAATGAACCGCATCGATTGGTTAGACGGTGAAGGCAACGACGACTCGCAGGGCAGCCAGCAGGAGAAAGCAAAATGAAAATTCGTTCACAAGTCGGCATGGTGCTGAACCTGGACAAATGCATCGGTTGCCATACCTGTTCGGTGACCTGCAAGAACGTCTGGACCAGCCGCGAGGGTATGGAGTACGCCTGGTTCAACAACGTTGAAAGCAAACCCGGCGTCGGTTACCCGCACGCCTGGGAAGATCAGGAAAAATGGAAGGGCGGTTGGATCCGTAAAATCAACGGCAAGCTGGAACCGCGCATGGGCAGCCGCGTCGGCCTGTTGTCGAAGATTTTCGCCAACCCGGACGTGCCGGCGCTGGACGATTATTACGAGCCTTTCGACTACGACTATCAGAACCTGCATACCGCGCCGCAGGGGAAACATCAGCCGATCGCCCGTCCGCGCTCGCTGATCACCGGCCAGCGCATGAAGAAGATAGAAAGCGGCCCGAACTGGGAAGAGATCCTCGGCGGTGAATTCGAAAAACGCTCGCAGGACAAAAACTTCGACAACATGCAGAAGGCGATGTACGGCCAGTTCGAAAACACCTTCATGATGTATTTGCCGCGCCTGTGCGAACACTGCCTTAACCCGGCCTGTGTCGCCACTTGCCCAAGCGGTGCCATCTACAAGCGTGGCGAAGACGGCATTGTGCTGATCGATCAGGATAAATGCCGCGGCTGGCGCATGTGCCTGACCGGCTGTCCGTACAAGAAAATCTATTTCAACTGGAAGAGCGGCAAGTCCGAGAAGTGTATCTTCTGCTACCCGCGTATCGAATCCGGCCAGCCGACGGTGTGTTCGGAAACCTGCGTTGGCCGTATTCGCTATCTTGGCGTGTTGCTGTATGACGCCGACCGCATTGAGCAGGCCGCCGCCGCAGAAAACGAACAAGACCTCTATCAGCGCCAGTTGGATATCTTCCTGGATCCGCACGACCCGGCGGTGATTGCCCAGGCGTTGCAGGATGGCATTCCACAAGGGGTTATCGAGGCCGCACAGCAGTCGCCGGTGTATAAAATGGCGATGGACTGGAAGTTGGCTCTGCCGCTGCACCCGGAATACCGCACGCTGCCGATGGTGTGGTACGTGCCACCATTGTCACCGATCCAATCCGCCGCCGATGCCGGTGAGCTGGCACACAACGGCGTATTGCCGGACGTGGAGAGCCTGCGTATTCCGGTGCAATATCTGGCCAACCTGCTGACCGCCGGGGATACCGCGCCGGTGCTGTTGGCGCTTAAACGCATGCTGGCGATGCGCCACTACAAACGGGCGGAAACCGTTGACGGCGTGCTGGACACCAGTGCCCTGGAGCAGGTGGGGTTGAGCGAAGCGCAGGCGCAGGAGATGTACCGTTATCTGGCTATCGCCAACTATGAAGATCGCTTTGTGATCCCGTCCAGCCACCGCGAACTGGCGCGTGAAGCCTTCCCGGAAAGCAAAGGCTGCGGCTTCAGCTTTGGTGACGGCTGCCACGGCAGCGACGGTAAATTCAACCTGTTCAACAGCCGCCGTATTGACGCCATCGATGTGACGCAAAAAACCGCCCGTCAGGAGGATGCCTCATGATCAGCCTGAAAGTGATTGCCCGCCTGCTGGATTATCCGGAGCAGGCGTTATTTGACCATCAGCAGGCGCTGGTAGAGGCACTGGAGCCGGCCAGCGAACTGGATTTGCACCACAGCGCGCAGTTGATCTTGTTTATTCGTCGATTTTGCGCTCGCCCGTTGCTGGACGTGCAGGCCGAATACTGCGAACTGTTTGACCGTGGTCGCGCCACCTCGCTGCTGCTGTTTGAGCACGTGCATGGCGAATCGCGCGATCGCGGCCAGGCGATGGTCGATTTGATGGCGCAATACCGTGAAGCGGGGCTGGAGATCGACAGCCGTGAACTGCCGGATTTCCTGCCGCTGTATCTGGAATACCTGGCCAGCCGCAGCCCGGCGGAGGCGCGCGGTGGCTTGCAGGACATCGCGCCGATCCTGGCGCTGTTGGGAGCCCGGTTGCAGCAGAGAGAAAGCCCGTACGCGGTGTTGTTTGACCTGTTGCTGGTGCTGTCCGGTACCGAGGTGAAAAGTGCCAGCCTGGAAAGCCAGGTGGCGGGAGAAGCCAGGGACGACACGCCGCAGGCGCTGGACGCGGTCTGGGAAGAGGAGCAGATACGATTCACTTCCCAGGGCGGTCCCGGTGAGCAAGGCTGCGCTTCGGCACAGCAAACGGCGCATCAGCGGCGCTTTGCCGGCGCTGTGGCGCCACAGTACCTGGACCTGACGGATGCGCTAACCGGAACCAAAGGACGCTAATCATGCAATTTTTAAATCAATTCTTCTTCGATATTTACCCCTATCTGGCGGGAGCGATTTTCCTGATAGGCAGCTGGTTGCGTTACGATTACGGGCAGTACAGCTGGCGTGCCGGCTCCAGCCAAATGCTGGATAAAAAGGGCATGCGGTTGGCTTCCAACCTGTTCCATATCGGTATTTTGGGCATCTTCGCCGGGCACTTCCTCGGCATGCTGACGCCGCACTGGATGTATGAAGCCTTCTTGCCGATCGACGTGAAACAGAAACTGGCGATGATCGCCGGCGGTGCCTGCGGCGTGATGACGCTGGTTGGCGGGGCGCTGTTGCTGAAACGCCGCCTGACCAACCCACGGGTGCGGGCCACCAGCAGCTTTGCCGACATCATGATCCTGACGCTGTTGGTGGTGCAGGTGTGTCTGGGGTTGCTGACCATTCCGTTCTCCGCCCAGCATATGGACGGTAGCGAGATGATGAAGCTGGTGGCTTGGGCGCAGGCAGTGGTGACTTTCCACGCCGGGGCGTCACAGCATTTGGCCGGCGTTGCGTTGATTTTCAAATTGCATATGGTGCTGGGCATGACGCTGTTCGTGCTGTTCCCGTTCTGCCGCCTGGTGCATATCTGGAGCGTGCCGGTGGAATACCTGACCCGTCGCTATCAATTGGTGCGTAACCGCCGTTAATTCCCCGCCTACATAGCGGCAATGCCTGCCAGGTGTTGCCGCTTTTCTGCTTCTCCGTTGTTTTCCACCTATTCTTAATTCATCTCCCCTGAGTGAGTTCCTGTAGATCTCCGTTCGACCTTGCTCTAGGCTGTGGCCGGATAAACAGACGTGATTTATCGGCTCAGTTAAATGAACGGAATCAATCAGTAAGAATGCCACTTAGGTTTTTCTTTATACTGATGTCAAACAAGGGTGTGGCTGAGGATAGCGGGGTTTGAATCATTAACCGCGCTTGAGAGTCGGCCAACGGAATAATGGACCACAGGCTGAACAACGATAATGACCCTAAATAGCCTTTCCCAAAGCTTATTGCCTCTTAAAATTATTGCGACCGGCGCGGCGTTGCCGCCGCAGTGCGTCGAATCCTCGGCGCTGGACCGTCGCTTGAACAAGTCGGCAGGTTACGTAGAAAAACGTTCGGGCATTATTCATCGTTTCCATGCCGACAATGATGCCAGCCAGGCTGAACTGGCCGTTGCCGCGCTGGACGATGCTCTTGCCCTCCATGCGATCCCGCGAGACTCCATCGATCTGCTGATCTCTGCCTCGGCCATCGCGGTGCAGGCATTGCCTTTCAGCGCCGCCCATATTCTTAAACTGGCACGACTGCGGCCGGGTATTGCAGGTTTTGATATCAACACCAGCTGCGTGAGCTTTATTTCCGCATTGCAGGTGGCGGCGGGGTTACTCAATACGGGCGTTTATCGGCGTATTGCCATTGTCTCTGCCGATATTGCTTCGCGCGGTATCGACTGGGAAGACGAAGAGTCTTCATTGATCTTCGGTGATGGCGCGGCCTGTGCCATTGTCGAACGCGGTGACGGGCGTAGCGGTATTTTGTCCTACCTGATGGAAACCCACCCGGAAGGCAGCGATCTGTGTGAAATCAGGGCCGGGGGGACGCGCTGTAATCCGCGCGCCGGCATGAACGACAGTGACTTTCTGTTCCATATGAAGGGCAAGCAGCTGTTCCGCCAGGCGTCGGCGCTGATCGAAAGTTTCCTTGGCCGCTTGTTGTCGGCTGCGGGGCTAAACCTGGCGCAAATCGCCACCGTGGTACCGCATCAGGCCAGCCATCTCTCTTTGGAACATATGCGCAAGCGGCTGCACGTTTCCCCGCAGGCCCTGGTGGATATCTATCGGTACCGGGGCAATCAGGTGGCGGCTTCGATCCCTTCGACCCTGCACCAAGCGGCGATCACCGGCAGGCTGCACGCCGGACGTCCGGTGATGCTGATCGGCACCGCCGCCGGTTTAACGCTGGGCGGCATGGTACTGCTGCCATGAGAGTGTTGATCACCGGAGCGACCAGCGGGCTGGGGCGCAACGCCGCCGAGTGGCTGTTGGCCGCCGGGCATCAGGTGCATGCCACAGGGCGTGATATCGCCGTGGGGCGGCAGTTGGCGGCACGGGGCGCCAAGTTTACCGCGCTGGATCTGACCCTCGCCGACGACGGGCAGTGTGAGCAGTTAATGGCGGGCTACGATATTGTCTGGCACTGCGCCGCAAAATCTTCTCCCTGGGGGAGTCGCCAGGCATTTTATCAAGCCAATACCCGCGTGACGGAAAAACTGGCCCATGCCGCCGGACGTTGCGCAGTGCAGCGGTTCATTCATATTTCGACGCCGGCGGTTTATTTCGATTTCAGCCATCGTCACAACGTGACCGAAGCGGATGTTTCCCCACGCTTTGCCAATCACTATGCCGCCAGCAAGTTTGCTGCCGAGCAACGTATTGCGGCGCTGCTGCCTGATTATCCGCAAACCACCTACCTGATCTTGCGCCCTCGCGGCCTGTTCGGACCTCATGACCGGGTGATTGTGCCCAGGATACTGGCGCAGCTGCAGGGCGATAAAGGCCTGCTGCGTTTGCCGGGCGGCGGTTCGGCTTATCTGGACCTTACCTTTGTACTCAACGTGGTGCATGCGATGGATCTCGCCAGCCGTCAACCGGGTTTGCCGTCCGGCAGCATTTTCAATATCACCAACCAACAGCCGCAGCGGCTGGCCGATATGTTGCACCAGTTGCTCAACCGGCAGCTCGGCTGGCAATACGCCGTCAAAGCGGTGCCTTATCCCTTATTGTCGGGCGTTGCGGCGGGGATGGAGCTGTTGGCGCACGTCACCCGTAAAGAACCGATGCTGACCCGCTATAGCGTTGCGGCAGCCTATTTCGACATGACGCTGGATAACACCCAGGCGATAGAGGTGCTGGGTTACCGGCCGCGCTACAGCCTGGAGCAGGGGATCGAACTGACGGCGCAGTGGTTAAAGCAGCAGGGGATAAGCGCAGATGGCTAATATCACGACCTTTGAAATCGGTTATTGCACTCATCTGGGCTGCATGGCGCTGCGCGGTTCGGCGATGCGCACCTGTAAATTTCCTTCCCGGGCCTATCTGCTGGAAGTCGGCGAGCGCCGCTGGCTGTGGGATACCGGTTATGCCAGCCATTTTGAACATTACACCGCCAGCGGCATTTTTCGGCTTTATCGCCAGGTGACGCCGGTTTATTTCAGTCCGCAGCAGGCACTGTTGGAACAGTTGGGCAGTCTGGGGCTGAACCCAGGCGATATCGAGGCGGTGATCATTTCGCACTTTCATGCGGACCACATTGCCGGTCTGCGAGACTTCAGCAGCCTGAAGATGATTTGCTCCGGCGAAGGGTGGCAGCAAACCCGAGAGCTGCGCGGTTTTGCCGCATTGAAAAGGGCGTTTGTGCCAGGATTGATCCCGGAAGGTTTTGAATCTGTGCTGCAGTTCGTCGAGGCATTTCCGCAGCAAAGCCTGCCTGCCGCATTGGCCCCCTTCCAACAGGGCTATGTGCTGCCGGGCAGCGGTGGAGAAATTGTTATCGTGCCGCTACCGGGGCACGCCGCCGGGCACCTTGGGGCCTTTGTCCTGACCGATGCCGGTTGGACGCTGCTGGCCAGCGATGCCGCCTGGTCGCCGCTGAACTATCAGCAACTGCGTGGCCCTTCGCGGTTGGCTAACCTGATCATGGACAATCCGCGCAGCTATTACGACACCCTGGGCGCGCTCAACCAGCTCTATCTTGGCGGCGCTGCGGAGATCCGCCTGTGTCATGAGGGGGATTTATGATCCCGCTGATGACGCTATGGCACTACCTGCGCGCGCGGCGCCTGCGCTTTACCCAACGGGCGGCGCTGGAGGCCTATCAGGCGCGCCAGCTGAAGCGGTTTGCCCAGCGCGTATTGGCGAACAGTCCCTATTTTCAGCCCTATAGTTCATTGCCTCTGACCGCGTGGCCAACGATGGACAAGGCGGTGATGATGGCCAATTTCGATCGGATGAACACCGCCGGTCTGCGATTGGAGGCGCTTTTGGCCTGTGCACGGCGCAGCGAAAGCGATCGCGATTTCAGCCCTAAAGTGGGCAACTACAGCGTCGGTTTATCTACCGGGACCTCTGGGCGGCGCGGCGTGTTCGTCGTCAGCCCGCAGGAGCAGCAGATTTGGGCCGGTGGCATGCTGGCAAAAATGTTGCCGCAGGGGGTGTTTGCCGGGGAGAAGGTCGCGCTGTTCCTGCGGGCCGACAACAACCTGTACCACAGCGTCAATAACCGTTGGCTGAGCCTGTCGTTTTACGATCTGTTCGCTCCCTTTGCCGAACATTTGCCGCAGATTGAACGTGAACAGCCGACGATTATCGTGGCCCCGGCCCAGGTATTGTGCGCCCTGGCTGATGCCGTTGAACGCGGCGAACTCAAGCTCAGCGTCAAAAAAGTGATTTCAGTGGCCGAGGTGCTGGAACCGCAGGATCGCCAGCGCCTGCAGCGGGTGTTTGCGCAGGTGGGAGAAGTGTATCAAGCCACCGAAGGTTTTTTGGCCGCGACCTGCAGCCACGGCACTTTGCATCTGAATGAAGAGTTTATTCATGTCGAACCGCAGTGGATCGACGAGCGGCGTTTTATCCCGTTGATTACCGATTTTACCCGCCGTACTCAACCGATAGTGCGTTATCGGCTGGACGATATTCTGGTGAGGCGCGAACAGCCCTGTCCTTGCGGGCAGGCGACCATGGCATTGGATCGTATCGAAGGACGCTGCGATGACCAACTGCTGTTACCGGCCAGGCAGGGCGCCATGCAGCAGGTCTTCGCCGACCTGTGTCGCCGTGTGATAGCCAATGCGTTGCCGGCGGTGGCGGATTATCGGCTGACGCAACGGGGCGACAGCGAGCTGCATCTGAGGGCCGATTGCAGCCCGGAGGCGTTGGCGAATTGCCAACGGCAATTGATCGCGCTGTTCGAACAGCAAGGTATTGCCACGGAGCAACTGGCGTGGCGCCTGCAAACGCAGGCGATCATGCCGCAGTTCGATGCCAAGCGCCGCCGCATTGTTCGCATGCCGGAGGCCGGATGAAACTCGTTGTTTATCGCCTATGGCAGATGCTGTTGGGGTGGGGATTTGTCGGGGTCATCTACCACGGCAGCGATCGCTGGCAAGGTGCCGGCCACCTGCTGACGCCAGGTTGGGTCGACCGGGCGATCCCGTTCAGCCCGCACGCCATCTGGCTGTATCTGTCGTTTTTCCTGATTATCCCGCTGTGCTATCTGCTTTGCCCGTTAAACCGGCTAAAATGGCTCAGAAGTACCATGCAGCTCAGCGCCTTGCTGGCGGGAGCCATTTATCTGCTGTGGCCGACGACGATGAACTACCCGATCGTTCCTTCCGATTCGGTGAGCGGCGATTTACTGGCGAGGTTGATCAGCGTCGATTCGTCGCAAAACTGCCTGCCTTCGCTGCATATCGCCTTGACGGTGTTGGCGGTGTGGGCGGCGGCGGAAAGCCGCAAAAAACTGCGCAGCGCGTTGCTGATCGTCTGGGGGCTGGCGATTGCCTTTTCTATCTTGCAACTACGTCGGCACCTGTTTGTGGATTTGCTCAGTGGGGCGGCGTTGGCATGGGGCGTGGGCTACGTCTGCCGGCGAGTTCAAGGGATTGGCTGGGGCGTACGGCAGGGGGAAGAGTCATGATCGATCTGGTGATACCTATCGTGTTTATGCTGTTGGTGGTGCTGGGGGAAGCCCTGTGGCTACAGTGGCGGCGCAAGGGCAGCGTGGATTGGCATGACGTGATTTTCAACCTCAACTCCGGGCATATCATGCTGTGGCTGTTTCGCGGTTTGGAGATAGCCTGCTACGGCTACGTGGCCACACATTTTAATCAAGGCTGGCTGGACGGTTGGCCGCCGGTGCTGATGTGGCTGTTTGCGATACTGGCCTGGGATTTCGGCTTTTACTGGCTGCACCGGTTACACCACCGTTTCCGCCTGCTGTGGGCGGTGCATGTGGTGCATCACCAGGGCGAGCATTTCAATCTGTCGCTGGGCGTGCGCAACTCGTGGTATTCGTCACTGACCTCGATCCCGTTCTTTATGCTGTTGGCATTGGCGGGCGTGCCGCTGTCGGTGTTCATCACCGTTTCTATCCTGCATTACAGCATCCAGTTGTTTAACCATAATTCGGTAACCCCAAAACTCGGCTTTCTGGAGCACATCCTGGTGACACCGGCGCATCATCGGGTGCACCACGTTAAAGATTTGGCCTATTCCAACCGGAATTTCGGCGGCAGCTTTATCTTCTGGGACAAGCTGTTTGGCACCTTTTGCCCGGCGCTGCCGACGGAGCCCTTTACCTATGGCGTGCGTGGCGACAAATCTTCCGCCAACCCGTTTTGGGCCAGTAACCTGCCGTTTATGCGCTACTTCAAGCTGCCTTTCCAGCCTTCGAGCAAGGGCGGGCATTTCCGCTGTTCCGCCGGCTGCCTGGTAAGCGGGGCGATGCTGCTGTTCGCTCTGGTGTTGGGTTATGTTTATCGTTTTGGTTACGGGTATGGCGGAGTGACCGGCGAGCAGGCGGCGTTGTTTGTGTTGTTGGCGGCCGGGGCGATAGCCTTGGGTGGGATGGCTGAAGGTCGCCGCTGGGGCGTAGGCGTTTGGCTGTTGGTGACGTTGGCATTCCCCCTGTGGTTATTGAGCATGCCCGATGGGCAGTCTGCTCTCTGGTGGGGCGTAGCCGGTGCCATGGTGTTGCACGGTTGCGCTGTCGCGGTCGGTTGGGGACGCCAAAAGGAGGCCGCGTATGGCTGATTTGCCGCCGCTGAGTTTCCCCGTTGCGGGGGAACAGGCGTTTCATCGGGAATTGAAACGACGGGCGCATGCTTATCTGAGCGCTCGCGACGATCACCGGTTTGCCGATGCGGCCCGTTGGGCCAAGGCCATGATTTTGCTGCTGCTTTGCGTGGGTTTCTACCTGCTCAGTTTGGTGCAGCACCAGGCTCTGGCCTTTATGCTGAGTTACTTCGCTTTTGTCATGATGGGCATGTTGCTCAACGTCAACGTCAATCACGATGCTTCGCACAACGCCTTCGCCCGCACGCCGTGGGTCAATCGTCTGGCCGGGCGGCTGGTGACTTTGCCGCTGGGCGTCGATCCGGATTACTGGCGAACCCGGCACGTCAGCTATCACCATGTGTATGCCAACGTCGAACATTACGATCTGGATACGGAAGAGAACGGCTTTTTCCGCCAAACCCCGTTCCAACGTTGGCGGGCTTATATGCGCTATCAACATCTTTACTGGCCGCTGATTGCCGCGCTGTCGCTGCCGTACATTGCGCTGGTGTTCGATTGGTCGGATCGCTTGGGCAAAACACCGTTGGCGACCAAGGGCGTATTGCCGGGGCGTAAGGGCTGGGCGATGTTCATCGCCGGCAAATTGTGTCACCTGTTGCTGGTGCTGGTGATCCCATTGGTGGTGGCACAACAAAATGGCATCGGCTGGCAAACGGTACTGATTGCCTATTTGATTAGCCAAATGCTGGCCTCGTTACTGGTGGTTTTTTTGCTGTTGGGCACGCACTGGGCGCAAGCCGAATTTTATGCGGTGCCGGCAGGCAGCCAGATGCCGCAGGGCTGGTATCGGCATAACTTCGCCACCGCCTGCGACTGGGAAACTTCGCCGAAGAGCTTGCACCATCTGACCGGCGGGCTGAATTATCACCTTACTCATCATCTGTTCCCCGGCTGGAATCATCGCCATTATCCGGCGCTGGCTGCCATATTGGCCGAGACGGCGGCGCGACACGGCATGGATTATCGCTGTATCGGTTATCGTGAATTGTTGCGACAGCAGCAACGTTTTTTACGTGCTATGGGGCAGCCACCACAATGAAAATGCCGGATACCACACCGCTGCCGCCCTTGGCGTTCCAGCGAGAGGCGAGTGAGATCCATCAGGAGCTGATGCGGGCCAGCCAGGCCTACCTGACGACGCGCGGCGATCACCGTTTTGCCGACGGCAGAATGTTCGCCAAGCTGTTGGCGCTAATACTGCTGTGCGCCGGTTTTTACGCGCTGAGCCTGCAGCAGCAACATTTCTGGGCCTATTTCGGCTGTTACGTCGGCTTTATTTTTTCCGCCATGATGCTAACGGTGAATGTAGTACACGACGCCTCGCATAATGCCGTTTTCAAACGCGCAAGGTTAAATCACTGGCTTAACTTCTTTGTCAGTATGCCCCTGGGGCTGGATGCCGACTGCTGGCGAGTGCGGCATGTCATTTTCCACCACGCCTATAACAACATCGAAGGTTACGATCCGGACATTGAACCCAACGGGGTGTTGCGGCAAACGCCGTTCCAGCGCCGCAAGGCGTTTATGCGCCTTCAGCCTTATTATTGGCCGATCGTCGCGGCGCTGACTTTCCCTTATTACATCTGGTTGTTCGACTGGTTGGATCGCGCCGGTAAAACCCGCATGACGCCAAAGATGATGTTCCAGGGCCGGAAGGGGTGGGGGATTTTCCTGTTGGGCAAGCTGGCGCATTTTACCCTGGCGCTGGCCATTCCGCTGTGGCTCACGCCGCCGACGATCGGTGTCGGCACGGTGTTACTGACCTATCTGCTCAGCCAGATGCTGTCGTCGCTGGTGTTTGTGATGCTGATTGTCGGCACCCACTGGGCCAAAGCCAACTTCTATCAGGCCCCCGAACAGGGAAGGTTGGCGCACGGTTGGTATCAGCACGTTTTTGCCACCACCTTTGACTGGCAAGCTTCACCGGCGTGGCTGGGGTATTGGCTTGGCGGGGCTAACCTGCACCTGACGCACCACCTGTTTCCCCATTGGAATCACCGGCACTACCCGGCATTGAGTCGCATCATTGAAGAGGTTGCCCCGCGTTTTGGCATTGATTATCGGGTCCTTGAACTGAGGGAGCTGCTGCGGTTACAGCAACGTTTTCTCAGCGCTATGGGGCGTAAGCCCAGCTGATCGTGGCTAAACGCAAGTCTTGCAACATATTGAATTTGCGAGACGTTACGCAGTTCACTAATTGAACAGGCCGTGCGGCTCACGTAAACTCTATCTCACTGACAGCCAGCCACAGGAGGTGGAGTATGCGCAGTTTGCCGATCCGTTTATCCAATAAGATTGATGACGATCTGAATGATATAGCCCGGCGCCATGGGATGGAGAAAACCGAGGTGATCAAGATGGCCTTTGCGTTGATAGCCATAGCCGATAAGCACTGGATGAAACAGAACGGAACGTCCCTTGGCATCGTGCGGGAGAATGGCAAAGAGCTGGAGGCCGTGGGGCGAGTCGTGGGGATCTTCCCATGAGCACCGAAAACGCAAACCTGCACGATGAGGCCGCCAGGGGGTACCTGAAGGAGATATTGGTCTTCGATGAAATGGAACGTTTGCGCTTGGCGCGTCAGGAGCTGTGCGGGATCTTCGTGATAAGCGTGGGCGTTTTTACCGCCCACGCTTATTGGGATCAAAGCGAGCCTATCAGGCAAGTGTTCGAGCTGTTGAAAATTGGTGCGCTACCCTTGGTAACGCTGGTTATTTCCTTCTACTTCCCCAATACTTCGGCCAGATAGCGCTCAACTTATTCCGATTTCATGCCCGCGGCGGTCATCAGCAGGCGGAACATCGAGGCGACCAGGAACAGCCCCAGTACGCTGGCGCTCCAGATAATCACCAGCCAGCCAACGCGCTTCCACCAGGGGGCCGGAGCGGATGCGGTTTTATTTTGCATAATGTCTTCCCTCATCAGTGGTAACCCTGTTCATGGCTGACCTTGCCGCGGAACACGTAGTAGCTCCAGAAGGTGTAGACCAAGATAATCGGGATGATAAACAGCGCGCCGACCAGCATAAAGCCCAGGCTTTGCGGTGGGGCTGCGGCGTCCCACAGGGTGATGGACGGTGGGATCAACAGCGGCCAGATGCTGATGCCCAAGCCGCTCAGGCCGAGGAACACCAGCAGCAGGGTCAGCAAGAACGGCGAATAGTGCGCCGCGTTTTTCACGCCGCGCTGGATACCCCAGGCGCTGAGCAACACCAATACCGGCACCGGCAGCAGCCAGAACAGGTTTGGCAGCGTAAACCAGCGGCTGGCGATCTCGGGATGGGCAATCGGCGTCCAAATACTGACCACCGCCAATACCAGCAGCAGAGTGATCAGCAGCGGCGTTGCCAACCGATACATGCGTGCCTGCAGATCCCCGGCGGTTTTCATCACCAGCCAGGTACAGCCCAGCAGTGCATAGGTCACCACCAGCCCCAACCCGCAAAACAGCGCGAACGGCGTCAGCCAGTCTAGAGCACCACCGGCATAGCTACGGCCGTTGACCGGGAAGCCGTTGATGATGGCGCCCACCACCACCCCCTGACTGAAGGTGGCGAAGAGAGAGCCCCAGATAAACGCCTTATCCCAGATATGCCGCTTTTCTTCCTTGGCCTTGAAGCGGAATTCAAAGGCCACGCCGCGGAAAATCAACCCGAACAGCATCAGGGTGAGCGGGATGGCCAGCGCATCGAGGATCACCGCGTAGGCCAACGGGAAGGCGCCAAACAGCGCCGCACCGCCCAGTACCAGCCAGGTTTCGTTGCCGTCCCACACCGGTGCGACGGTGTTCATCATCACATCGCGGTCACCGCTGTCCTTGACCCAGGGGAACAGGATGCCGATACCCAAATCAAAGCCGTCCATTACCACGTACATCATGGTGCTGAACACGATGATCACAAACCAAATCAACGGAAGATCAATGCCCATGCTCAGCTCCTGTCATCCAGAGTTTCTTTTACCGCAGACAGCGGGCGAGCCGGTCTGCCGTCCGTGTCGTCTTCATGGCTTTCATGCTGCTGCGGTCCCTTACGGATCAGGCGCATCATGTAGGAGTAGCCCACGCCGAACACCGAACAGTAAACGATGATAAACGCCAGCAGGCTGATGCTCATGTGCAAATCACCGTGCGCAGAGACCGCATCTTTGGTACGCAGCAGGCCATAGACCACCCACGGCTGTCGGCCGATTTCGGTGGTGAACCAACCCGCCAGCAGCGCCAGCAGCCCCGATGGCCCCATCCACAGGATGAAGTACAGGAAGGGACGCGACTGGTACAGCCCGCCGCGCCAGCGCAGCCACAGGCTCCACACCCCCGCGAGGATCATCAGCATGCCGAGCGCCACCATGATGCGGAACGACCAGAACACCACGGTGGAGTTGGGGCGATCTTCCGGCGGGAAGGATTTCAGCGCCGGGACCTGTTCGGTCAGGCTGTGAGTCAGGATCAGGCTGCCAAGATAGGGCACTTCCAGCTTGAAGCGAGTCTCTTCACGCTCCATGTCCGGCCAACCGAACAGGATCAGCGGCGTGGCCTCTCCCGGCGGGTTTTCCCAGTGGCCTTCAATGGCGGCAATCTTCGCCGGTTGGTACTTCAGCGTATTCAGGCCGTGCGCATCACCAATCAGGGCTTGTACCGGCGCGACGATCAGCGCCATCCACATCGCCATCGACAGCATTTTGCGCATTGCCGGCGTATCACGCCCGCGCAGCATGTGCCAGGCGGCGGAAGCGCCCACGAAGAAGGCCGAAGACAGGAAGGCGGCGGTCGACATGTGCAACAGACGGTAGGGGAATGACGGGTTGAATATCACTTTCAGCCAGTCGACCGGTACCACCTGGCCGTTGATGATTTCGTGGCCCTGCGGCGTTTGCATCCAGCTGTTGGAAGCCAGGATCCAGAAGGTGGAAATCAGGGTGCCCAGCGCCACCATGCAGGTCGCGAAGAAGTGCAACCCTGGCCCGACGCGGTTCCAACCGAACAGCATCACCCCAAGGAAACCGGCTTCGAGGAAGAAGGCGGTCAGCACTTCATAGGTCAGCAACGGGCCGGTAATACTGCCGGCAAACTCAGAGAAGAAGCTCCAGTTGGTACCGAACTGATAGGCCATTACCAGCCCGGAAACCACGCCCATGCCGAAGTTGACGGCGAAAATTTTTGACCAGAAATGGTACAAATCGCGATAGGCTTCATTGCGCGTTTTCAGCCATAACCCTTCCAGCACCGCCAGATAACTGGCCAAACCTATGGTGATTGCGGGAAAAATAATATGGAAAGAAACGGTGAAGGCGAACTGTATTCTGGCAAGTTCCAGTGCATCAAGACCCAGCATGGCGCCTCCTTGGGTTGGACATAAAATAACCTCTTCAGTATAGCTGTAATTTTTTTGTGGAAAGCTTGGCGTCAAGTTAAGCACGGAGTACAGTGACTATAATAGTGACAGTTATTTCACTTTTTCATATAACAGTTAAGGCCTATGACCAGATACGAGCAGCTTGCACAACAAATTCGTGAACAGATCCAGAACCGGGTATGGCGGGCGGGGGACAAGCTGCCTTCGCTGCGGGAAAGCGGTAAACGCGCAGGCCTGAGTCTGATGACGGTGGTGCAGTCGTATCAACTGCTGGAGAGCCAGGGATGGATCGTTGCGCGCCCGCAGTCCGGTTATTACGTGGCGGCGCGTCCGCAGCCGCTGCCGCAGCCGGCGCGCGGGGAGAAACTGCTGCTGAGCGAGCAGGTAGACATCAACACCTTTGTTTTCGACGTGCTGCAGGCGTGCAAAGACCCAGGCATTGTCCCGTTCGGTTCGGCCTTTCCCGATGCCACGCTGTTTGCTCAGCCGAAGCTGGCGCGGGCGCTGAGCAGCGTAGCGCGCAAATTTACCCCGCACAGTTCACTGGCTAACCTGCCGCCCGGCAACGACGCGCTGCGCCGCAACATTGCCCAGCGTTATGCTTTAAGCGGCATGCAGGTGGCCCCGGATGAAATCGTGATTACCGCCGGAGCCATGGAGTCGCTGAGCCTTAGCCTGCAGGCGGTGACGCAGCCGGGGGATTACGTGGCGATCGAGTCCCCGGCCTTTTACGGGGCGTTGCAGGCACTGGAGCGGCTGCGGTTAAAGGCGGTGGCGATCGCGACCCATCCGCAGGACGGCATCGATCTGGATGCGTTGGAACATGCCTTGGAACAGTACCCGATCAAGGCCTGCTGGCTGATGACCTACTTCCAGAATCCATTGGGCGCCTCGATGCCGGCAGAGAATAAACAGCGGCTGGTGGGCATGCTGCGCGAGCGGCAGATATCGCTGATTGAGGACGATGTTTACGGTGAACTGTACTTCAGCGCTGAGCGCCCTCAGCCGGCCAAGGCATTAGACCAGGGCGGACAGATTTTGCACTGTTCGTCGTTTTCCAAATGTCTGGCGCCGGGCTTTCGCGTGGGCTGGGTGGCTGCCGGGCGCTACGCACAGCAGATCCAGCGTTTGCAACTGATGAGCACGGTATCCACCAGCGTGCCCACCCAACTGGCGATCGCTGATTATCTGTTGCATGGTGGCTATGATACCCATCTGCGGCGCTTGCGTCGGCTGCTGGCTCAGCGTCAGAGCATGATGCGTCAGGCGATTGCTCACCACTTCCCTCCGACCGTGAAGGTCAGCCAGCCAGATGGCGGTTACTTTTTGTGGGTAGAGCTGGATCCGGCGTTGTCGTCGATGGAGCTGTATCAGCGCGCGCTGGCGCTGGGGGTGAGTATCGCGCCGGGCAGGATGTTCACCACCGGCAACCATTTCAACCACTGCTTCCGACTGAACGCCTCTTTCGACTGGAGCGACAAGCATGAAGCGGCTATCCAGACCTTAGCCAAACTTATCCGGCAGCTCGAGCCGGCAGGCTAAACTCCACCCAACGGCCGGCTATCGCAATAGAAAAATTCATATTGCGATTTCCGGCAATAGAATGCCGGTTTCGTTGTTAGACAGCCTCCCGGCCGCCGATTACTCTGCGATAAATTTTGTCACATTTATCAACGGGTAAACGAGGGGCAGTGGGTGAGAAAAATAAAAAACAAGGCAATCAAACCTTTACAAAAGCGGCTGGTTACGCTGGCGATCGCCTGTGCCGTGGGGCTGGCATTTAACGTGCAGGCGGAAACCTTGGCGGAAGGTATTACCCCGGCCAGCGATGCCAGCCTGGTGCCGGCTGCGGCCAAGTTGCGTAAAGACACCGTGGTGGCCGGTATTCTTGAACCTCAGGGTAACTTCAATCCCTATCTGTTCAGCAATGGCTGGGATGAGAACGTCACCGACGTGATCTTTACCCGGCTGATTGGTCTGGACAGCCAGGGCAAGCCTGTGGCGCGGCTGGCAGAGTCCTGGCAGGTCAGCCCGGACAACCGGGTCTACACCATTAAACTGCGGCCTAATCTGGTCAACAGCGACGGCTCGCCAATCAAGGCCGAAGATATTGCCTTTACCCTGACGCTGCTGCATGACCCGGCCTATGACGGAGAGACCGACATTACTCCGGCGCACATTCAGGGCGGGGCGGAGTACAAGAACGGAACTGCCCCCAGCATCAGCGGGCTAAAGGTGATCGACGATCGTACGCTTCAAATCACCACCACCCAGCCGGGGGCGACTACGCTGCAGTTGATCGGCGGGCCGGTGCTGTCGAAAGCCTATTACGGCAAGGAGTATCAGCGCGGTAAGCTGGACAGCGTGCGTGCGCTGAACGGCAAGCCGTTAGGCAATGGCCCTTATATTTACGACAAATACGTGCCGGGTCAGGAGATCCGTTTTCACGCCAACCCGAACTTCTATCTCGGTAAGCCAGCGGTGGCGCGTTTTATTTACCGCGTGACCAACCCTTCTACCAACTTCCAGCTGTTCCAGACCGGTGAAACCGACTACGACGCCTTTACTTCCAAACCGGATGATATTGAACAGCTGAAGCTGCTCGGCTTCGCCAATATCAATTTGTACAGCTCGAGCGACTACAGCCGGGTGGATTTCAACTTTAAACGCCCGGCACTGCAGGATGCGCGTGTGCGTCAGGCGCTGATTTACGGGCTGGATCGGCAAAAGCTGATCACCGTGGTCTACCAGGGTTACGGTTCGGTCGCCAATCAGCCGATCTCACCCGTTTCCTGGGCTTATGATCCCAAGGGGATCAACCCCTATGCTTACGATGTCAACAAAGCCAAGCAACTGCTGGATCAGGCCGGTTGGAAACCGGGAGCGGACGGCATTCGCCAGAAGGACGGTAAAAAGCTGGAGCTGACGCTGTTGGTGACCAAAAAGCTGATTAACGACGCGCTGGTGCCGATTGCCAAAGATAACTATCGGCAGATTGGCGTGCTGTTGAAGCCGCAGGTGCTGGATTTCAATGCGCTGCTGGCGCAACGCAAGGCCGGTAATTACGATCTGGCGTCGCTCAGTACCAGCGGGCTGAATGATCCGCACGACGGGGTACGCGATTTCATCAGTCAGGTCAGTGAAACCGGCTATAGCAATCCGCAGGTGGACAAGCTGATTGGCGAGGCTAACGCCACGCTGGACATCGAGCAGCGTAAGCCGCTGTATCACCATCTGTATCAGGTGCTGGCTGAAGATCCGCCGGTGATCCTGTTGGGGAACCGTAAAGTGCTCAGCGCCAGCAGCGCACGCGTCACCGGCTTTAAACCGGACGTATACAACGGCCTGACCGGCAGCCTGCCGGACGTCAAGATCGCTCAGTAACGGTAAGGCACCGCTGCGCCGGTTTGGGCAGCGGTGACGGAAAACACCATGAGAAATTTTATCCTGCGCCGCTTGCTGCAAACCCTTCCGATGATGCTGCTGGCATCGCTGCTGATTTTCTTTATTTTCGCGCTGACCCCCGGTGACTTTATCGACGGCAACATCAACCTGACGCCGCAGCGCGCGGCTGAGCTGCGGGTGCTTTACGGGCTGGATCAGCCGTTGTTCAGCCGTTATCTGCACTGGCTCGGTCAACTGCTGCAGGGCGATCTCGGTTTCTCGCTGCAATACCAGATCCCGGTCAGTACCTTGTTGAATCAGTACATCTGGAACTCCTTCCTGCTGGCGTCGGTGGCGCTGGTGCTGTACTGGGGCATTGCGCTGGCGGTAGGTGTCGCCTCGGCGATGAAACCCTATTCGCTGTTCGATCATCTGGTGACCGTGGCGGTGTTCGGTGCCATGTCGTTTCCCACCTTTTTCCTGTGTCTGTTGCTGATCAAATGGTTCGCCGTCGATCTGCACTGGCTGCCTGCGGGTGGCATGCTGCGCACCGGTAGCGAAGCCAGCGGATTGGCGTGGGCACTGGACGTGGCGGCGCACCTGTTGCTGCCGGTGCTGGCGTTGGTGATGCTGCAGGCCGGCACCCTGACGCGCTATTTCCGCGCCAGCATGCTGGACGTGATCCGCATGGATTATATCCGTACCGCACGCGCCAAGGGGCTGAAGGAAAAGACGGTGATCCTGCGGCATGCGCTGCGGAATGCGCTGTTGCCGATCATCACCTTGTTGGGTTTTGAGCTACCCGCGCTGTTTTCCGGTGCGCTGATCACCGAAAAAATCTTCAACTGGCCGGGCGCCGGGCACATCCATCTCGATTCGCTGGCGGCGCGCGACTACCCGGTCTTGATGGGCTTTACGCTGTTTCTGGCGGTATTGACCATTTTAGGCAATCTGCTGGCGGACATTTTGTACGCCTATGCCGACCCGCGCATTCGTTTGAGGTAACTATGTTGGCATCCTTGTTTTTCGGGCGTCGTCGCCGTTGGCGGCAAGCGCAACTCCCGGCGCTGGCGCAGCTATCGCCACCGCCGACCGCCCAGGCCTGGCAGCGGCTGCGGCGTCACCGCCTGGCGATGATTTCACTGCTGCTGTTGGTGTTGATGGCGGTGCTGTGCCTGTTCGGCCCGATGCTTTCGCCCTGGCAGGACGATGCCGGCGATGCGTTGAATATCAATCAGGCACCCGGCGCGCAACACTGGCTGGGCACCGATTTTCTCGGTCGCGATATTTATACCCGCCTGCTGCTGGCGGGGCGTATTTCGCTGACCATTGGCCTGGTGTCGATGCTGTTGTCGGTCACGCTCGGCTACCTGCTGGGGGCGCTGTCCGGCTATCTTGGCGGCGTGGTGGATAAGCTGATTATGCGCTTTGCCGATCTGTTGATGACCATTCCCAGCCTGCCGCTGCTGATCATCATGGGAGCGATGCTGTCGGAGCTGGACGTTTCGCCGGACTACCGTATTTACATGGTGATGATCATGCTCAGCCTGCTGGGCTGGCCGTCGCTGGCGCGGCTGGTGCGCGGGCAAATTTTGTCGTTGCGCGAGCGTGACTTCATGCTGGCCACTGAGGTGCTGGGGTTATCCACCCGGCGGCGTATCTTCGGCCACCTGCTGCCCAATACCATTCCGATCCTGGTGGTGGTGGCCACCATGGGCGTCGCTAATGCCATTCTCAGTGAATCGGCCCTGAGCTATCTGGGGTTGGGCGTAGTGCCGCCAATGCCGTCGTGGGGCAACATGATGGACGCCGCCAACAGCCTGATCGATTTTCAACGCCGCCCCTGGCTGTGGATGCCGCCGGGGTTGGCGATTTTCATCACCGTGGTGGCGATTAATATTCTCGGCGACGGCCTGCGAGACGCGCTTGATCCAAAAATGAACGGGGTAAGACGATGAGCCAACCGCTGGTGGCCTTTAATCAACTGTCGGTAGCCTTCCAGGGCGAACAAGGGCGGGTGCGGGCGGTGCAACAGGTGAGTTTTGACCTTTACGCCGGACAAACGCTGGGGGTCGTCGGTGAGTCCGGCTGCGGTAAAAGCGTGACTGCGATGGCGCTGATGGGGCTGTTGCCGCAACCGCTGGCGCAAATCGACGGCGGTGAAATCCATTTCGACGGCCAGGACTTGCTGAAACTGCGGCCGCAACAGATGGCCGATTTACGCGGTAACCGTTTGGCGATGATCTTTCAGGAGCCGATGAGCGCGCTGAACCCGGTGCTGACCATCGGCGAGCAGTTGGTTGAGCCGCTAATCCGCCATCGGGGGACTGCGCCAAAAGCGGCCTGGCGGGAGGCCACGGCGCTGATTACCGAGGTCGGACTGGCACGCGCCGAACAGCTGATGACCAGCTATCCGCACCAGCTTTCCGGTGGCATGCTGCAGCGCATCATGATCGCCATGGCTATCAGTTGCCGGCCGGCGTTGCTGATTGCCGACGAACCCACTACCGCGTTGGATGTCACCGTGCAGGCGCAAATTCTGGCGCTGCTGCGCGAGCAGGCGCGTAAGCACAATATGGCGATGATGCTGATTACTCACGATCTCGGGGTGATTGCCCAGATGGCGGATCGGCTGGTGGTGATGTACGCCGGGCGTATTGTCGAGCAGGGTGCCACGCATGAAGTGCTGGCCAACCCGCAGCACCCTTACACTCAGGGATTGATGGCCTCGCGGCCGGTGGCGGGGCAGCGACGGCGGCGGTTGTATTCGATCCCCGGTCAGGTGCCCGATCTGGCCAGTTTGCCGGACTACTGCGCCTTTGCCGAACGCTGTGACAAAGCGAGCGCCCGCTGCCGTGACGGTATCCCGCCATTGTATGGCGATCGGCGGCGGCAATCCGCCTGTTTCCTGAATGCCGGGGGGCGTATTCATGTTGGCTGAACCCTTGGTGGAGGTAAAAGGGCTGAAGAAATATTTCCCGCTGCGTGAAGGACTATTCGGTCAGACCACCGGGCAACTGCGGGCGGTGGATGATGTCAGCTTCAGCATTCGCCGGGGAACGGTTTTTGGCCTGGTGGGGGAGTCCGGCAGTGGTAAAACCACCGTAGGCCGAAGCCTGCTGGGGCTGCATGAAAAGACCGCCGGTGAGGTGCTGTTCAAAGGACAGGCGTTAGATGCGCTCAGCGCCCGCGAGCGGCGCGCGATGCGCCCGAAGATGCAACTGGTGTTTCAAGACCCGTATAGCTCTCTGAATCCGAGAATGCGGGTAGGCGATGCGATTGGCGAAGCGCTGCTGCAGCACGGTTTGGCGCAAAAGAGCGAGCTGCGAGACCGGGTGATAGACACCCTGGAAATCTGCGGGTTGTCGGCACAGCATTACGGGCGCTTCCCGCACGAATTTTCCGGCGGCCAGCGCCAGCGCATCGGTGTAGCCCGCGCGCTGATCCTGCAGCCGGAGTTTATCGTCGCCGACGAACCGATTTCGGCGCTGGACGTGTCTATTCAGGCGCAGATCATCAACCTGTTTTCCGATCTTCAGGAACAGCAGGGGGTGACTTTCCTGTTTATTTCGCACGATCTTGGGGTGGTGGAGCATCTGTGTCAGGACGTAGCGGTAATGTACCTCGGGCAGATTGTAGAAAGCGCCGATCGCGATGCGCTGTTTCGTCGGCCGCTGCACCCTTACACTCAGGCACTGTTGGCCGCGGTACCCAGTTTGGATCCGCACCGTCAGCCGCAGGCGATGGCCCGGGGAGAATTACCTGATCCTGCCCAACCGCCGCAGGGCTGTCGCTTTCACACTCGCTGTCCGCAGGCCACTGCGCAATGCCGGGAACAGGCCCCGGCATTGCGGCAGGTAGCGGCAGGACATCGGGTGGCCTGCCATTATGTCGGCTGAGCTTAGGCCAGATAATGTTTTAGCGCGCGCCCGGCCTGATGGATGGCCGAGTGCACCGCCGGGACTTCTGCGATCGCGTTGAGCAAGCCATAGTCGTGGATCAGCCCGTTATAACGGGTGGAGGTGACTTCGACTCCGGCGGCATTGAGCAGGCGGGCGTAGGCCTCGCCTTCGTCACGCAGCACGTCCAGCTCGGCGGTTTGCACCAGCGCTGGTGGCAGGCCTTTCAACTGTTCCAGCGTGGCGTTAAGCGGCGAGGCGTAGATCTCTTTGCGCTGGGCTTTATCGGTGGTGTAGTGGTCCCAGAACCATTTCATCATATTGCGGGTGAGGAAATAGCCTTCGCCGAACTGGTGGTAAGACTCGGTATCGAAATTGGCATGGGTCACTGGCCACAGCAGGATCTGGCTGCGCAGGGCAGGCGTGCCTTTATCTTTCGCCATCAGGCTGACCACCGCCGCGATATTGCCGCCGGCGCTGTTGCCGACGACCGCCAGACGTGAACCGTCAACGTTGATTTTCTCGCCGTACTCGGCCACCCATTCGGTCGCCGCGTAGGCCTGATTGATGGCGACAGGGTAAGGCGCTTCCGGCGATCGGGTGTAGTTAACGAACACCGCAGCTGCGCCGGAGCTGTGGACCAGATCGCGCACCAGCCGTTCGTGGGTCGGGAAGTCCCCCAACACCCAGCCGCCGCCATGGAAGAACATGAATACCGGCAGCTTCTCCTTTGCTTTGGCCGGTCGCACGATGTGCAACAGGATATCCTGGCCATCGACGTGAATGGTTTTTTCGCTGATTTCGACTTCACGCAGAGGGACTTCGGTACCGCTTTGCAGGCCCTCCATCACCTTACGCGCTTCTTTCGGCTTCAACTGCTCCAGGGGTTTGGCGTCACTGGAGTTCAGCGCATCAAGAAAGGTACGGATATCGTGCTGTGCTGCAGGCTGGGTGAGATCAACAGTTTTCTTGGACATCTTGATTCCTCTGGCACAGGGGGATGAAATCTTCTGGTGAGATCACAGTGTAGTAGAACAATGTGCCTGTGGGCTTAGTGGTGTGTGCCCTGTTGGAAAAGGCGCGTCACGCCACGCTTTTCACCGCTTCGGTTTGACTTTTCAGGTGGGCAGCGATATTTTTTAATCACCATGGAACACGTGTTCCATGGGGGCGAATGACCGGTCATCACCGGTGCCTTTCTTTTAGCGCTGAACGCCGTGCGGGAAACATAACCCTATGATTGTGATTGCAAACTCTGAAGGACATCCGGGTATCGGTCTGTCTGCCGAACGGTTACGACAGGGGCAGAATGGCCTGCGTGCCATCGTTGAGGGTATCAAGCTGGTGGAGCTGGATCCGAGCGTACGTACGGTGGGTTTCGGCGGCTGGCCCAACGTGCTGGGTGAGATGGAGCTGGATGCTTCGGTGATGGACGGCGACAGCTTGCGCACCGGTGCGGTGGGAGCGTTACAAGGCTATCTGCATCCGGTGGAAGTCGCTTATCGGGTAATGGAAGATCTTAACCATGAAATCCTGGTGGGCGCCGGAGCGGCACGTTTCGCCGCTGAGATCGGCGCGTTGGCGGGTGACAACCTGATTGCCGACTCCAAGCGTGTCTGGTGGGAAAAACTGGAGCAGGCGATGGACGCCGAACAGCTTCGCAACTGGCCGAATATCCCACTGGCAGGGTTGTCGAATAATGCCACCGATCCAGAACGGGTGCGCGACACCACGGTATTTTTAGCCATGGATGGTGGGCGCACGCTCAGCGCGGCGACGTCAACGTCAGGCTGGGCGTGGAAATACCCGGGGCGGCTGGGGGACAGCCCGATCATCGGCAGCGGCTCCTATGCCGACAGCCGCTATGGCGCCTGTGCCTGTACCCACACCGGGGAAATGACCATTCGCTGCGGTACCAGCCGCGCAGTGGTGCTGTATATGAAGATGGGCATGACGCTGGAACAGGCGGTGTACGAGGCCATCGAGGATCTGAATTACCTGAAAGATGGCTACACCGAAGGGGTGACTATTCACGCCATCGATAAGGACGGAAACCATAAGGTCGTCAGCCTTAACTGCCCGGGCCCAATTCAGTATTGGCTGTGGCAAAGCGGCATGGCAGCGCCGCAATTGCGCGATGCGGAGATTATAACCACCCGTTGACCCGCTGCTCTGTGGTTTATGGAAGGGGCGCGGCATGCTGCGCCCAATAGCATCATCAATGCGTTAAATCGGGCCCAACAGGCTTGCCCTTATCGGTTTAGCAGGACGCGCGAACCACCAATTCGGTGGGAATGGTTACCTGCTGCGGCGCAGCCTGGGGGCTGCCGCTGCGCAGTTCGACCAGCCGAACGATGGCGGCGATCATTGCGTCCATATCGCGGCGTACCGACGTGAGTTGGTAACTCGGCCAGGCTGCCATCGGGATATCGTCGAAGCCGTAAACCGCGACGTCCTGAGGGATCTGCAGCGAAGTGTGCAAACGAATATAGTCCATCACCCCCATCGCCATGGAGTCTGCGGTGCAGAAAATGGCCTGCGGAGCCGGAAGCGCGTCCAGCAGCTGCGGCGCGAGGTTAAAGCCGCTCAGGTAGCTGTAGTCGCCGCTCAGCTGCGCGACAATCTCTAACTGCTGCTGTTCGGCATGAGCCAGAAAGGTTTGCTGGCGCAGCTGTTCGCCGTGGGCGCTGCTGCGGCCACCGAGCAGCGCCACGCGGCGTTGACCCTTTTGCGCCATCAGTGCCGCCAGCTGTTGCAGGCTGGGTGACTCATCGGCGTTGAGAGCGTCGCACAGGGCGTCGCCCGCCAAACCGTTGAGCATAATGGGCGTAGCGATGCGAAACAGGTCCTTCGCTGCGCGAGCGCTGATGTTGTCGGCGAACACCACGGCAGAATCGACATGGTAAGAGATGGTTTGCTTCAGGTAGTTGGCCGGATCGTCAATGCCTTCCAGGCGGATCATCACCGCCTGCCGGTTGCTCTTCTGCAGTTGTTCAACCAGACGATCGAAAAACTCCAGGTCAGACAAATCGTGAAAGTGGTTCACCACCACCGCGACAAAGCCGGTTTTGCCGCTGTGCAGGCTCTGGGCGATGGCGTCTGGCGCATAGCCTAACTGACTGGCGACGCGCATCACCAGATCGCGGTTTTTTTGCGAGACCCGGCCCTGATTGGAAAAGGCGCGAGACACCACGGTGCGTGAAACGCCGGCCACGCGGGCGACATCGTGAGAGGTGACTTTTTTCATCGGCATACGGCAGCTACTCAGCGGAAAACGGGGCGCTGCGGCAGAGGCACGCAGCGGCGATATGGTCTCACAGAATGCCGGCCGGCAACACTGTTTCCCCGCTTTGAGCTACCCGTTGACCGCTATGCGGATCAAAAAAGTGCAGGGCGGTGATATCCAGCGTAATGGCCAGCGGCTGGCCCTGGGCATACTGCAGTTGTGCGTGCTGTTTGACGATGTACTGCGCAGCGTTGTCACCCTGTACGAACAGGTTGCTCTCAGCGCCCAGGTTTTCACTGTACACCAGTGTTCCACTCAAGTGGGGTTCTGCCCGTGGCGCGCTGATGCTGCACGCTTCCGGACGACAGCCCAGCGTCAGCCAGTCGCCTCCTCTTGCTGCCAGCGCCGGGAATTCGGCGGCGCTCAAGGGCAGCAGCAAACCAGAGTCGCCCTGCAATAGGATCTGCTCGCCCTGCACCAGAACCTGCACGTCAAACAGGTTCATCTGCGGCGAACCGATAAACTCGGCGACAAAGCGATTAACCGGGCGATGATAAAGATCCAGCGGCGTACCTATTTGCTGCACTTTCCCCTGATTCATGATGACCACTTTGTCCGCCATGGTCATGGCTTCCACCTGATCGTGGGTGACGTAAATGATGGTCGCGCCGATCGCCTTATGCAGTGCAGACAACTCCTGACGCATGCGGTTGCGCAGTTTGGCGTCGAGGTTGGAGAGCGGTTCGTCAAACAGAAACACCTTGGGCCGCCGAACAATCGCCCGGCCCAACGCCACGCGCTGACGCTGACCACCGGAAAGCTGGCCGGGTTTGACCTTCAGGAATTCCGTCAGGTGCAGCATTTCGGCCACGGCGGCAATCTGCGTGGCAATCTCCGCTTTGGCCATTCCTTTGATTTTCAAAGACAGCGCCATGTTTTCATAGACGGTCATATGCGGGTACAGCGCATAGCTCTGGAAAACCATGGCGATATCACGGTATTTGGGCAGCACCTCGTTCATGCGTTCGCCGTCGATCAACAGTTCGCCGGAGGAGAGGGTTTCCAGCCCGGCTATCATCCGCAGCGTGGTGGACTTGCCGCAGCCGGACGGGCCGAGCAGCACCACAAACTCACCTTTCTCTACCTGCAGATTCACGTCGCTGGCGGCCTGGTAACCGTTGTCATAGCGTTTGTTGATATCAACCAGTTCTACGTAAGCCATCATTCGCACTCCGTCTGGGCAAGCAGGGCACTCAATCGCGCCAGCAGCAGCACGCCGAATGAGGACGCGCCGTTGGCGTACAGCTTGCGGTGCGGCATATCGGTAGACATGGCGGCAATATCCAGGTGCGCCCAGCGCTGGCCCGGCTGAACGAACTCGCCGATAAAGGTCGCCGCCACGCACGGGCTGCCGTGCGGATCTTCACCGCCGTGACGGTAATCGGCAAATTCAGACTTCAATACCCCGCGATACCAGCCGCCGTGCGGCATCGGCCACACCGGCTCGGCGCTGGCCTTGCCCGCCTGGGTGACCTGCGCCAGAAAGTCGTCGTCGTTACCCATCATGGCCGCATACTCCTTGCCCAGCGCCACGCCTGCCCCGCCGGTCAGGGTGGCGATATCGAGTAAAAAGTCGGGCTGGAAGCGCTGCTGGGCATAGCTGATGACGTCCGCCAGCACCATGCGGCCTTCGGCGTCGGTTGAAATGATTTCCACCGACTTGCCGTTGTGCATGGTTACCACGTCGCCGGGGCGCTGTGCGCGGGAGGAGGGCATGTTTTCTACCAGGCCGCACAGGCCAATCACGCGGATCGGCAGTTGCAGCGCGTCGATGATACGCATGGCGCCCACCACCGCAGCCGCACCGCCCATGTCGAACTTCATGGTGCTCATGCGTGCCGCACCTTTGATGCTGATGCCACCGCTGTCGAAGGTGACACCTTTACCCACCAGCGCCAGAGTATGGCGTGCGTTGGCGGGATGGTGATCGAGGATCAGTAATTGCGATGCGCGGGCGCTGCCTTGACCAACTCCCAGCAGGCCACCGAAGCCAAGCTGTGCCATCTGCTCTTCATCCAGCACCTCCTGGCGCACATGAGTAAAGGGCAATTGCGCGACGGCCGCCACGAAGCTTTGCGGATAGAGAATATTGGCCGGCTTATTCATCAGCTCACGTCCGATGATCACGCCCTCGGCATGCAGATTGGCCCAGTCGCACAGCGCCTGCGTTGTTGCATCATGGCTGGCTAACGGCTGGGTCGGGTCGGTCAGCGTAGCGCTGGCATGATGCTGATAGCGATAAGCGCCCAGACGCAGGCCGAACAGCAGCCAGCGCCAGGTTTCTGTACTGGCCGATGAGCCTTCATCCAGTGTCAGACGCAGGTGCTGTAACCCGAAATGTTTTTGCCCGGCGGCGATACCGGCACCGGCATCCTGTAGGGCTGCGGGAGTCAGGGAAGGGCCGATATTGAGCGCAAAACGGCCGTCACCCAGCGGATAAAGCACGCCGACGGCGGCTTGTTGCAGGTTGGCATTTTGCAGCGTTACCGGCAGTGAATCTTCCGCAGCGGAAAACAGGGTGATTTGCTGGCGCGCGGCAGTGTCGTTTTCAATGTAAATATCAATGAATTGCATAAGGTTACCCTTTGACCGCCCCACGGGTGAGGCTTTCCATCATTTGTTTGGACGAGAAGATAAAGGCGATCAGCAGTGGGACGATCGCCAGGAAACTGCCGGTCATCACCAGGTTCCACGGCGTGGCGGTAGCGCCGCTCAGGCTGCGCAGCACCAGTTGGAGAATTTGCTTGTCCGGCGACTGCAATGCCACCAGCGGCAACATAAAGTTGTTCCAGGTATCGACCACCACCACGATCGCTACCGTCAGCAGCGCCGGGCGCATCAGCGGCAGGCCGATACGCAAAAATATCTGCAGTTCATTCAGACCGTCCATGCGTGCACTGTCGAGTATTTCGCTGGGCAGTGAGGAACTGACGTATTGCCGCACCAGGAAAATTCCGAAGATATTCACCCCGGCGGGCAGCCAGACGGCGGCAAACTGATCGAGCAAGCCAACGCTTTTAATCACGAAGAAGTAGGGCACCAGATTGACCACGCTGGGCACCATCATGGTCAACATGAGGGTGGTGAATACCACCTTTTTGCCCTTGAACTGATAGACGCTGAAGGCGTAGCCCGCCGCGGCGGAAACCAACACGCTGGTCAGGGTGGCCATGGCGGTGACATACAGGGTGTTGAGCAGCGAGCGGGTGAAAGGCACCTGTTGCTCCAGCCCCCGATAGTTTTCCAGCAGGTGGCTGCCGAAGCGCAGCGACATGCCCATGATGCTGCGGGTGTCCTGCGTCGCCAGCAACGCCGACCAATAGAACGGGAACAGCGACAGCGAGGCGAACAGCGATACCAACAGGTAAATCACCAGCTTGCCGGTGTCGAAACGGCGGCCCTCAGCGATCATTTTTGAGTCCTCCACGGTTGCCGAAACCCCAAAACACCAGCGCACTCACCAGCGCAATCAGCAGGAACAGGATCCAGGAGATGGCCGAAGCGGTGCCCATATCCAGATAGGACCAGCCGGTCTTGTACACGTACATCGATACCGTCAGGCCGCTGTTGTCGACGCCGCCGGTGCCCTGCGTCAGGATCATGGGTTCATTGAACAGCTGCATGTTGCCGATCAGCGTCATCAGCGTGGCGAAGAAGATAAAGGGCGCCAGCAGCGGCAGTGCGATGTAGCGGAATTTTTGCCAGCGGCCAGCACCGTCCAGCTCGATCGCCTCGTACAGGTCCGGCGAAATAGAGGCCAGACCGGTCATGTATATCACCGTATTGATACCGGTGAACTTCCAGGTCACCTGATTGGCGATGGTGAAGCGGATCCAGTCGCTGTCAAAGAAGTTGATCGGCAACGCGGCGGCCAGCGCGCTCAGGTGCAGCTTGGCGGCCAATCCGCTTAACAGCTCGTTGACCATGCCGACCGGCGAGAACAGGTTGAACACGATCAGGCTGACGGCGACGGAAGAGGTGATGTAGGGCAGGAAGATCGCCGCCTTCAAAAAACGCCTGCCGCGCACGATGATGTGCAGCAGCGAATAAGCCAGGGTGATGGCGAACAGATGTTGGCACAGGCCGGACACCAACGTGATTTTAATGGTGTTGACCAGCGACACCCAGAAGGCGTCATCGGTGAAGGCATAGTAAAAGTTATCCAGCCCGACAAACTTCATCGAACTCAGGCCTTTTACCGGGTTCCAGGATTGGAATGAGAGAAACGCCGAGAAGAAGATCGGGAAGGCGTTGAACACCGCAAACAGCAGCATGAACGGCAGCAGCAGCAGGTAGGCGGTGCGGTGATCGTGCAGCAGCCCTTTGAAAAATCGCTTACGCATAGACTCCCCGAACCGTCGGAAAACGAAAAAAGGCGGCCGGTAAGCCGCCGCAGTCTGATGATTACAGGGCGCGCATCCGCCGCTCCAGCAGCTTATTGGCATCGCGCAGAGTGCTGTCGATGTCCTGATGCTGCACCAGGATCTTCTTCGCCGCTTCGTTGAGAATTTCGTTGGCGATATTGTCTTCCGGTGAGGAAGCTACGGGCTTCAGGTCCGGCACCAGGCTGGCGTAATAGCGCATCGAGTGTTGACCGCCGAGAATGCTGCTGGGCGTATCGAAGTAAGGCGCGTTATACACGTCGAGGCGCGCAGGCAAGGTGCCGGCGGTTTTCGCGGCGTCGATCACCACGTCACGCTGCATAAAGTATTGAATGAACTGCCAGGCCGCCTGGGCATTCTTGCTTTGCTTGGGGATCACCAGCGTGGTGCCGCCTGCGTTGACCTTGATATTGCCCGGCACGCCCGTCACCCGCCACAGACCGGCTTTCGCACCGTCCGGATCCAGTTCCTGCTCGATGCGGCCTTCGTCCCACGGGCCATCGATATCGGCGAACAGTTTCCCCTGCCGGTACAGTTTGATGTATTCCTGCGAGTTGGTGGAGCCGTCCAGGGAGGCTGCCAGCCCTTTGTCATACAGCGTTTTGATCACCGTCATCAGCTGTTTGATTTGCGGTGAATCCAGGTTGGGCTTGCCGTCTTTGGTGTATACCGGCTTACCCGGCTCACTGTTCATGCCTACCACCAGCGGATTGATCAGGCTGGTGGCCGCCGGCAGCAGATAGGCGCCTTGCTCTTTTTTCAGTTTCTCACCGAAGGCGATAAAGCTGTCCCAGCTTTGGGTGATGTCCTCAATCTTTACACCCGCTTTCTGCACCATGTCATTACGGTAGATCATGATCACCGGCCCGGTGTCGTAAGGCACGCCATAGATATTGCCGTCATTACCCTTAGCCAGGCTGATCATCGAAGGATCGAACTGCCAGCCCTGGCTATCAATGCTGAACGGCGGGGCGCTCAGGTTATTCAGGCCGCCGGAGTTGGCGAAGCTGCCGAGTTTGATGGTGCTGACGCTGAAGATATCGGCGGCGCCCTGGCCAACGGCCAACGCGGTGGTCAGCTTTTGATGACAGTCGGCGAAGCCGCATTTGATCGACTGCACCTGAATGTCCGGATGCGCCGCCTCAAAGTCTTTAATCACTTTATTGATGTAATCATTGGGCAAATAGTTGGCGAAGGTAATGCTGGTGTTGGCACTGGCGGAAAGGGGCAGGCCCAGCAGCACGGCCAGTGCGACCCCGGTGATTCTTTTATTATTACGCAAGCAGACTTGAGCCATGATAACCCCGATCCTGTGCAGTCGATGTGGTGTGTGTTTTTTCATCATGGAACACGTGTTCCATTGAAATTAACCTATTATCGCGTCAGCGGACTGTCAACATTTTGTTCGGCAAGTTAACAAATATGAGATCTGACGCGGCAGTTGCCCAGCTTCACGCCCGATTTTGGCCCACACAGGGGCACGCAGAGCCTGTAATGACGCGGGTTTGCCCGCATCCGGTGCATTTTCTGCACCTGAATGGGGCAAAAGTGTGATGGGGAGCAAATCAGGCCAAATTATTTTTGCGAGCGCGATCAGAAATATCGAAGTTTTTTGTCATTGAATAGGATTTCGCAGCCAATGATGATTTTTCGCCTTATTTTTCCAATTATTCATTAGCAATGCATATTTATTGAATAAGTATGCATTATAAGCCGTTGTTTTACCGAAAAAAAACGCGTTTTTCGCCAAAAATCCCGTTTTGGCACGATAGCTGCTCTACACTCTTTATCAAACGGCATGTATTTTAACTGCTCGTTAACATTTATTCCCCGTTACAGGACCTGATACCCGGCATAAATAGCGAAAAACGCGAATGATGTAACAGATTTGTTTCTGAATAGGCGGTGAAAGGCAGAGTTATCACCGGCTAAAAAACGGATCGAACGGCGCGGTTTTTTATGTTTTGTTGTGGACCATCCAGGCTGGAGCGGCCCTTACAGTCAAAATTCAGTCTTTGCTGAAGTTATGAGGTCATTATGGAACAGCCAATCGCAGTTACCCGCCAGTCTTTCGACGACTGGATGGTCCCGGTTTATGCCCCCGCTGATTTTATTCTGGTACGGGGAGAAGGTTCGCAGGTATGGGATCAGCAGGGTAAGTCTTACATCGATTTTGCTGGCGGCATTGCGGTTAACGCGCTGGGCCATGCGCACCCGGTCGTGACCGCAGCGCTGGTGGAGCAGGCGGGCAAACTTTGGCACCTGGGCAACGGCTATACCAACGAGCCGGTGCTGCGGTTGGCCAAACTGCTGATTGACGCCACCTTTGCCGAGAAGGTGTTTTTCTGTAACTCCGGGGCAGAAGCCAACGAAGCGGCGCTGAAACTGGCGCGTAAACGCGCACTGGATAACGGCAACCACAGCAAGAACCAGATTGTGGCATTCAACAACGCCTTCCACGGCCGCACGCTGTTTACCGTGTCTGCCGGTGGCCAGCCTAAGTATTCCAAGGACTTCGCGCCATTGCCGGGCGGCATCACCCACACGCCATTTAACGATCTGGCGGCCGCTGCCGAGGTGATTAACGACAACACCTGCGCGGTGATCGTCGAGCCTATTCAGGGCGAAGGCGGCGTGTTGCCGGCCGATGCTGCTTTCCTGCAAGGCCTGCGTGAGCTGTGCGATCGCCACGATGCGCTGCTGATTTTCGACGAAGTACAAACCGGCATGGGCCGTACCGGCGACCTGTACGCCTACATGCAGTACGGTGTGGTTCCTGACGTGCTGACCACCGCGAAAGCGCTGGGCTGCGGCTTCCCGATCGGCGCCATGCTGACCACTGACGAACTGGCCAAAACCCTGAGCGTCGGCACCCACGGCACCACCTACGGCGGTAACCCGCTGGCGACGGCGGTGGCGGGCGCGGTGTTCTCAGTCATCAACACGCCGGAAGTGCTGGAAGGGGTTAAGCAACGCCACCAGTGGTTCCTTGACGGCCTGAACAAGATTAACCAGCAGTATCCGATTTTCTCTGAAATCCGCGGCGGCGGCCTGTTGATTGGCTGCCAGTTGACCAAGGACTACGCCGGCAAGGCGAAGCAGATCACGCAGTTGGCCAACGAAGAGGGCGTGATTGCCCTGATCGCCGGTCCGGACGTGGTGCGTTTCACCCCTTCACTGGTTATTCCTGAGCAGGATGTGAAAGAGGGGCTGGCGCGATTCGCGCGAGCCGTGGCGCGGATTTGCAGCTAACACACAGGCTGCGCCCTTACCGGCGCAGCCTGATTCAGACGAGGTTCGCATTATGATGATTATTCGCCCTATAGAGCGTCGCGATTTGGCTGACTTACTGACGCTAGCCGGTAAGTCCGGCATCGGTCTCACTTCCCTGCCACAAGATGAAGATACCTTGTCGGCACGCATTGAGCGGGCGTTAAAAACCTGGCAAGGCGAACTTCCGCGTGGTGACCAGTGTTATCTGTTTGTGCTGGAAGACAGCGAGCGCCAGCAGGCGGTAGGGGTTTGCGCGATTGAAGTGGCCGTCGGGCTGACTGAACCCTGGTACAGCTTCCGCGTCGGCACGCAGGTGCATGCATCCAAACAGTTGAACGTGTATAAATCGGTGCCGACGCTGTTCCTCAGTAACGATCACACCGGCCATTCCGAACTGTGTACGCTGTTCCTCGATCCGGACTATCGTCACGGCGAAAACGGCAAGCTGTTGTCGAAAGTGCGTTTCCTGTTTATCGCCGCTTTCCGTGAGCGTTTCTCCGCCCGGCTGATTGCCGAAATGCGCGGTTTCTCTGATGAAGAGGGCCGTTCGCCGTTCTGGGAGAGCGTCGGGAACCATTTCTTTTCCATCGAGTTCGCCAAGGCGGACTACCTGAGCGGCACCGGCCAGAAAGCGTTTATCGCCGAACTGATGCCGAAACACCCGCTGTATGTCGATTTCCTGGCCGAAGACGCGCAAAAAGTAATAGGCGAAGTGCACCCGCAGACCGTGCCAGCACGCCGGGTACTGGAGTCCGAAGGGCTGCGTTATCAGGGTTACGTCGATATTTTTGACGGCGGCCCAACGCTGGAGGCGGAAATCGATCAGATCCGCGCGGTCAAACAAAGCCGTCTGGTGAAAGTGGTGCTGGATGAGACCCCGATGCGCGCCGATGCGCCGGCTCTTTTGGTGGCCAACGATCATTATGAGAATTACCGCGCACTGCTGGTCAATGCCGATTTGTATGACGACCGTCTGCATCTCAATGCCGCTACCGCCGAGGCTCTGGGCGTTGAACAAGGCAGCCCGGTGCGGGTCATCCCCCTTATTGCACAGGAGAAAGCGTAATGTCACATCCTGCACTCTTTATTAATGGTGCCTGGCAGCAAGGCCATGGCGCTGCGTTCAGCAAAACCGATCCGGTTGATAACCAACCGCTGTGGCAGGCCAACGCCGCCGACGGCAGCGATGTTGCTGCCGCCTGTGAAGCTGCCCGCGCCGCTTTTCCGGCCTGGGCACGTACTCCGTTCGAACAACGCGAACAGTTGGTGAAGCGTTTTGCCGCTTTGCTGGAAGAGCACAAGTCTTCTTTGGCGGCGGTGATCAGCCGTGAAACCAGTAAACCGCGTTGGGAAACCCTGACCGAAGTGCAGGCGATGATCGGCAAAGTGGCGATTTCATTGCAGGCCTATCAGGCGCGTACCGGCGTAAGCCAGACTGCGATGGCGGACGGCGCTTCGGTGCTGCGCCACCGCCCGCACGGCGTACTGGCGGTGTTCGGCCCTTATAACTTCCCCGGACATTTGCCGAATGGCCACATCGTGCCGGCGCTGCTGGCGGGCAACACCGTGGTGTTCAAGCCGAGTGAACTGACGCCGCAAACTGCCGAAGAAACCCTGAAACTGTGGCAACAGGCCGGCCTGCCCGATGGGGTTCTCAATCTGGTGCAGGGCGGGCGTGAAACCGGTGAGGCGCTGGCCGCCAGTGCGGATATCGACGGCCTGCTGTTCACTGGCAGCGCGGGTACCGGTTACCACCTGCATCGCCAGTTGGCCGGGCAGCCAGAAAAAATCCTGGCGCTGGAAATGGGCGGCAACAACGCGCTGATTATCGATCAGATCGAGGATCGCGATGCGACGGTTAACCTGGCGATTCAGTCGGCGTTTATTTCCGCCGGCCAGCGCTGCACCTGCTCGCGCCGCATTCTGGTGAAACGCGGCAGTGAGGGCGACGCTTTTATCGAGCGTTTGGTGCAGGTGGCGAGTGCGCTGCGTGTCGGGCGTTGGGACGCTGAACCGCAGCCGTTTATGGGCGGCGTGATCTCTTCGGCGGCGGCGGAAAAAATGCTGGCGGCGCAACATCACCTGTTGGCACTGGGCGGCAACGCTCTGCTGACCATGCAGCGTCTGGAAAGCGGCAGCGCGCTGCTCAGCCCAGGCATTATTGACGTGACCGGGGTGCGTGACGTACCGGACGAAGAGTACTTCGGCCCGCTGACCACCATCATTCGCTATAACGACTTTGATGAGGCGCTGCGTATCGCCAACCAAACGCGTTATGGCCTGTCGGTTGGGCTGGTCTCGCCGCAGCGTGAGCAGTTTGATCATCTGCTGCTGGAAGCGCGTGCCGGTATCGTCAACTGGAACAAACCTTTAACCGGGGCTTCCAGTGCGGCACCTTTCGGCGGTGTCGGGGCGTCCGGCAACCACCGTCCGAGCGCCTATTACGCGGCAGATTATTGCGCCTGGCCAATGGCGTCATTGGAAAGCGAAAGCCTGACGCTGCCGGCCAGTTTGTCGCCGGGGCTGTCGTTTAATTAAATTTTACCCGTCGCCTTTCAAGCCGCAGCGGGGCGAATAAGTTCGCCCCGTTTAACGCGGGCACAGCATGTAGCGCCCCTACAGTAACTGGGGATGAGCAAGCTGCTCGCCTGTCTGCAACTTGAAATTCATAGGGTATGTTTTGAGTAGGGCCGAGCTTGCTGGGCCCAGGAGAAAAGCATGTCAGGATATGAAGTCAATTTCGATGGTCTGGTGGGCCTGACGCATCACTATGCCGGGTTGTCATTTGGCAATGAGGCCTCGACCCAGCATCAAAACAGCGTGTCGAATCCGAAACTGGCGGCCAAACAGGGGCTGCTGAAGATGAAGGCGCTGGCGGATCTCGGCTTTCAGCAGGGGGTATTGCCGCCGCAGGAACGACCGCACCTGCCGATGCTGCGCAAGTTGGGTTTCAGCGGCAGCGACGAAACGGTCTTGGCGCAGGCGATGAAGCAGTCTCCGCGCCTGCTGTCTGCGCTCAGCTCGGCTTCTTGCATGTGGACCGCCAATGCGGCCACGGTTTCACCTTCGGCGGACAGCGCGGATGGCAAAGTGCATTTCACCGCGGCCAATCTGAACAACAAATTCCATCGCGCGATTGAGGCCGAGACCACCACCGGCGTGCTGCGGGCGATTTTCAACGATCCACGCCATTTCGCCCACCATGAGGCTTTGCCGCAGGTGGCGCTGTTTGGTGACGAAGGCGCGGCCAACCACAACCGACTGGGCGGCGATTATGGCAAGCGTAGCGTGCAGATGTTCGTCTACGGCCGACAGGAGTTTGGCGGAGAAATCGCCCCAACTCGCTATCCGGCACGCCAGTCGCGCGAGGCCGGGGAGGCGATTGCCCGTCTGCACCAGTTGGATGAGCAACATACGGTGTTTGTGCAACAGAATCCGGCGGTGATCGATCAGGGCGTATTCCACAACGACGTTATCGCCGTCAGTAACCAGAATGTATTGTTCCACCATCAGCAGGCGTTTTATCAGCAGCAGCAGGCGCTGGATGAAGTGCGTCGCAAAATGGCGTCGCTGGACAGCGAACTGGTGGCGATTGAGGTGCCGACGGCGAGGGTTTCCGTGGCGGATGCGGTAGCGACCTATCTGTTCAACAGCCAAATTCTGACCAAGCCTAACGGCAAGATGATGATTGTGGTGCCGGAAGAGTCGCGCCAGCATCGCGGCGTGTGGGGCTATCTGAGCGAGATGGTGGCCAGTGGCGGACCAATTGATGAAATCAAGGTGTTCGATCTGCGTGAAAGTATGCGCAATGGCGGTGGGCCTGCCTGCCTGCGATTACGTGTGGCGCTGAACGAGCAGGAATTGCGGGCAGTCAATCCGCGCGTGATGATGAACGATACGCTGTTCGTTACGCTCAATGACTGGGTTGACCGCTATTACCGAGATCGTCTGACGCAGAACGATTTGGCTGACCCGCAATTGCTGCGTGAAGGGCGCGATGCGCTGGATACCCTGACGACCATCCTCGGACTGGGATCGGTTTATCCTTTCCAACAATAGGCGATGTCATCATGTTTGATTTGTTGGCTCTGACGCTGGAAGGGCAAACGCCCGAAGAGCAACGGGGCGAAAATGCGGATTTACACTGGCGTTGGCTGGGGGAAGGCCTGCTGGAAATCACACCGCGCCGGGGATACCGGCAGGCGGTGGTGCTGTCGGCGGGGATCCACGGCAATGAAACGGCGCCGATTGAGCTGCTCAATCAACTGGTCAAGGATCTGCTTGGCGGCAAGCGAACTTTGGTGGTTCGGCTGCTGGTGATATTGGGCAATCCACCGTCAATGCGCGCCAATAAACGGTACCTGCACAGCGACATGAACCGGATGTTTGGCGGCCGCTATCGCGATTTCAGCCACAGCGACGAAACCGTGCGGGCGCAGCAACTGGAGCAGGCCGTCGCCGCGTTTTTCGACGGTGAGCAAGCGACACGTTTCCATTATGATCTGCATACGGCTATCCGAGACTCGCGCCTGCCGCGCTTCGGGATTCTTCCTTTCCAGACCCGGCCTTACAGTGCCGAGATGCTGGCATTGCTGGACGCGGCCGATTTGGATGCGTTGGTGATCCACAGTGCGCCGGGCGGCACCTTCAGTAATTTCACCAGTGAGCATGCCGGCGCCGCCAGCTGTACGCTGGAACTGGGCAAGGCGCGGCCGTTTGGTAGCAATGATTTACAGCAATTTGCGGCCATTAACCGTGCACTGCAGGCGGCAGTCAGTGGCGAAGCCTTGCCGCAGCGAATGGGAGAGGCTCTGCGGGTGTTCCGCGTTGAGCGATCGCTGATCAAACGTAGCGAAGCGTTCAAACTGCATCTCAGTGATGATACCGCCAATTTTACCGAGCTGGAGCAGGGGACGTTACTGTGTGAACAACCGGGGGAGGAGTACCGGGTTCAGCATGCCAGAGAATGGATTTTGTTCCCTAATCCCCAGGTCGCACTTGGATTGCGCGCCGGTATGGTGCTGATTGAAGCGCCGCGCAGCACGCTGTATTAACCTGTCAGTTTCGAATACGGTTTTATACTTACAGTATTTAAGGTTGTAGCGATGTCGGCTGCAACCTTAAATAACGGTGGTATATCCTGCTGATAATTCCTGTTACTTCCCCTTCTTTATAGTCTCTCTATCGAAACTTATATTTTATGTTGAATTTATTTTTGCCGTCATTTTTTGATGGTTTGAATCGATTTAATTATTCGAAGCGGTAAAAGACTTGCTTAAAACGTGGCGAAACACACTAAATCACCGCAATGACTTTACTCAGATAAAAATGTGAAATAAGTAACGTTATTAGTAACCATGCTAAGATTCATGGTATTTATGAATCGAATGGAAAGCATACAAAAGGAAACCAAATTGCACCTTTATGGTGCGTTGCACCAAATTGGTTATAAGATATGTAATAAATATCAATATGAATCAATGAGTTGATTGACTTCTTTGTTGTAATATTTTGTTACACATAAACATGCTTTATCCACGGTGTTTTATGAACTTTTTTATTTTAAGTTTGGATTCATGATGCTAATGTCACATGGCTTCTTAATTAGAGGCGCTCATAAAACACTAAATGATAAAGATCACAGCCCAAACCATAAATTGGGCGTGATGGGCAGAAATTAAAATTATAATATCTAGGAAAATAAATGATGAAACGCAGTGTATTAGCCTTAGCTATTGCCTTAGGGGCAATGACCTCCTTTGCCAACGCGGCAGAAATTTATAATAAAGATGGCAATAAACTCGACCTGTACGGTCGCGTAGCCGCCAAACATGTTTTCAGCGATGACAAATCCGAAGATGGCGACAAGACTTATGTCCGCTTCGGTTTTAAAGGCGAAACGCAAATCAATGACCAACTGACCGGTTACGGCCAGTGGGAATACAACGTCCAGGCCAACCACGATGAAGCGCAGGGCACTGCCGGCACCAAAACCCGTCTGGGCTTTGCCGGCCTGAAATTCGCCAACTACGGTTCATTCGACTACGGCCGTAACTACGGCGTGGTGTACGACGCTGAAGCCTATACCGACATGCTGCCGGAATACGGCGGCGACTCCTACAGCTACACCGACAACTTTATGACCGCGCGCTCCAACGGCCTGGCTACCTACCGTAACCGCGACTTCTTCGGCTTGGTGGAAGGCCTGAACCTGGCATTGCAGTACCAGGGCAAAAACGACAGCGACAGCCGCGGTGTGACCAAACAAAACGGCGACGGCTACGGCATGTCCCTGGATTACCAGGACATCGGCGGCTCCGGTATCGGCGTAGCGGCGGCATTCTCGGATTCCAACCGCACCAGCGATCAGAAAAAATCTGTTTACGGTAAAGGCGACAGCGCAACGGCCTGGACCACAGCGATTAAATACGACGCCAACCAGGTTTACCTGGCTGCCATGTACGCCGATACGCGCAACATGACGCCAATCAGCGGCAACGGCGTATCTGGCTTCGCCAACAAAACGCAGAACTTCGAAGTTGTGGCCCAGTACCAGTTCGAAAACGGTCTGCGTCCTTCTCTGGCCTACGTGCAGTCTAAAGGCAAGGATATCGAAGGGATTGGCGATGTTGATCTGGTGAAATACGTGGAAGTGGGTGCGACTTACTACTTCAACAAAAACATGTACACCTACGTTGACTACAAAATCAACCAGTTGAACGACGATAACAAACTGAAGCTGAGCACTGACGACGTCGTGGCAGTGAACCTGACCTATCGTTTCTAAGTTTCAACACCATTACCTTCTTCCTGTGTCGGGATAAAACGGTAATCAGGCAGAGCGAAAGCTCTGCCTTTTTTATTGGGTTGTTAACCTTTGGGGGCTTGCCCCATCACTTCGATGGCGGAACGCAATGTAGCAAAGCGTTGCTGATTGGTTTCATGTTCAATCTCGTTAACCAAATGGGCCAGAATATTATTGCCGGAAACTTTTTTGTTGAGATTGATCAGTTGAATGACCGCGCCGCCGACCACCAGGCTGACGTCGCGTAACAGGGCTTCGTAGTGTTCGTTTGAGAAGGTAGAAACGGGCATCGCGCCATCTCCATATCGTTCGGGTGAGGCAATTTAGCAAAATAGTGGCATAAAGCATCGTCGGCATGCCGGCTTTCCGGTGAATTCAGAAATTCCTCAGAGGAAAGTAGTATAAAAGTCTTTTGGCGATTTACATCGGCGCATATTCGTTGGCGGGTAGCCAAAAGCCATCGATAAAATCTTCAAATGGGAAGCAGCCGGCGTGGCGCAGGTTTTGTTCTTTCATACTGATCAGGCACTGGCGTTCGTCACGCAGCACGTCAACCACGATATCGGCGCAGCCGCCGTCCAGATAACAGACAAACATCACCAAGGCGTACATCGCTTCTTATATCCTTCCTCCTAATCCTTCCATGCTCTTATTGTAGGTAACTTCAGCGATTGTTTCATGTCAGGTGCTGCATAAAAGGACAGATTGGCAATGAAAGTTGGCACTTTCGGATTACTCTAACCGCTTAATACTGTTGGACCAATTGAATATCCCTCTTGCGGTGCTAAGCTTAATAAGTCTTAAGTCAATGCAACATGCTAACCATCGAAAGGAGTGAATATGGGTTTGTTTAACTTCGTCAAAGAAGCGGGCGAGAAACTGTGGGACACAGTGACCGGCAATGCGACAGCCGAAGATCAAAGCGCCAAACTGAAGGACCATCTCAATAAAACCGGCTTGCCGGGTATCGATAAGGTTGATGTGCAGGTGGTTGACGGTAAAGCCGTAGTAACCGGGGATGCGGTCAGTCAGGAGTTGAAAGAGAAGATCCTGGTGGCCATCGGTAACGTGGCAGGTATCAGCGGCGTGGAAGACAAAGTAGCGGTTGAACAAGCCGCCGCGGAAAGCCGTTTCTATACCGTGAAGAAGGGCGACACCCTGAGTGCGGTCTCGAAAGAAGTGTATGGCAACGCAAATCTGTATAACAAGATTTTCGAAGCGAACAAGCCAATGCTGTCCAGCCCGGACAAAATTTATCCGGGGCAGGTGCTGCGTATTCCGCAGTAATACCCACAGCAGCACGACACTGCCTGGCCCGATCTGTTATCGGGCTTTTTTTATGTTTACTTGCATAAGTTAGCCTAATTATTTTATTGTCTTAATAAGACTTTTGAATGCATCGTAATCTTGGTCATCTCAGTTCTGGGGGAGTGTTGACCCTGGTGAGGAAAGTTGATAGCGTCTTGCCACTCTTGAGGTCTGAGTGGCATTGGGCGCGGAATCTGACAAACCCGCAATGGCGGGCTTTTATCAATCACCCTTCACAAAAACGTTAACGCGTGATGAGTTAAGATAGATTCTGTGAAACAACAACGTAATACCTCACAAGATAAAAACTACCGTGAAACTTTGGGAGACGCGCAATTCGCTGTCATTGTGCTGGCGATAGCGTCCTGTTCCCTGATCATTTTTACGCTTTCAGTCACGCTATGGCTGACGTGATGTCGTTCAATACAGGAGATAAAATGGAGCACAATCTCCACGATGAAACCAAGCTGTTGGCCGTTATCGGTTTACTGGTTTCCGTGTTGTTAGTGGTATCGATTCTTTTTGGTGTGACTTACTTTTCCGATCTCAAGCATGCACGCGATGAGGTCGACATCAAAGGCTGCTATATAAAGGCGTCGTAGCCTTCTGCCTCCCGGGTTGCGTTCTGGTCGCTTGCTCATGATAAGCTGGCGTCCAGCTACTCGCTCAACCCGTGTGTCGTTCTGGAGGCGTTAATCATGAGCAATTCCCGCCCAACCTATTCATCCTCTTCCCGTGATTGTCCTGTGGTTGACGGCATCCGTCAGATCCAACGTATTGCCGTACGTAACGCCGAAGTTGGTGGTATCCCGATAAGCCGTGCCTTGCCCACCCGTGAACGGCGTACGCTAGGCGCATGGTGCTTTCTCGACCATGCAGGCCCGTCGGTATTCAGCGGTTCCTCCCAGGGGATGGACGTTGGTCCACATCCGCATATCGGTCTGCAAACCTTTACCTGGATGATTGAAGGGGAAGTTCTGCACCGGGATAGCCTGGGCAGCGAACAGGTGATACGGCCCGGACAGGTCAATCTGATGACCGCAGGACGCGGTATAGCGCATACCGAACAGTCCACCGGTGAGCAACGGCGTTTGCATGCTGCACAATTGTGGATTGCCTTGCCTGCAGAACATGCCGATACTGCGCCGCGCTTCGATCATTATCCCGACTTGCCGTGCTGGCTGCACGATGAGGTCAAACACACTTTACTGGTGGGGGAGTTCGAACAATATCGCTCTCCGGTGTCGACTTTTTCACCGTTAATCGCCATGGATTTGGAATGGCAGGCTGATGGTTATTTGCAATTACCTCTGCGAAAAGATTTTGAAATAGGTTTATTGCCCCTTATTGGTGCATTTGAGGTTAATGATGAAAAATTTTCACCTGATGAATTCGCCTATTTAGGTATAAATCTTAACCGTATCGAGTTACGTGCCAAGAAAGGAAGTCGTGCATTATTAATCGGTGGCTTGCCATTAACCGAAGAGATTCTCATTTGGTGGAATTTTGTCGGCCACAGCAAACAAGAGATTAGCCGTGCGCAGCGTGATTGGGAGCAGGGGAATTCACGTTTTCCCGATGTCGTCGGCTATTGCGGTCCCCGCATGACCGCGCCACGCCTGCCCTGGAGCGATGATTGATACCTTCGTGCTATAACAACGGGATATTTTTATTCATTTCGCTCTATTAACGTTAAATTAATGTGATCGGAATTCCATGTTTTCGCATCGATATAGTTTATCTGGTAAATAGTGATCTTGCGCAAATAAATGGTCGGAGCAGTGGATTAAGATAACTTTCAAGAAGTGATGTTATCTACCGCTAGTCAGAAGCCTGTGAGGTTAATATGAGCCAAGTACTCTATCGTGCAAGATTATCCCATGTTGTTATTGCAACGGCGGCGTTCTGGATCTCTATCGCAGCCATGCTGGTTGTTGTTCTGAGCTAACTCTGAATGATTATGCAATAAACCCGCTACGGCGGGTTTTTTTATGTCGATATATTCGCAATATTCTCAGTGAGGTTATACTTATAAAACCCAATATCTGATTAACCCTGCTAATAACAATGATAATTCTTTCTAATATAGTGGTGTTGCTTATTGCAGCGATCCATTTGTATATCCTGATCCTGGAAATGTTCCTATGGCAGAAGCCTACCGGCAGGCGAGTGTTCGCCACCACCGCGGAGTTTGCTGCCGCCACGCGGGTGCTGGCGGCCAATCAAGGGTTATACAACGGTTTTCTGGCGGCGGGATTAGCCTGGGGCGTCTGGCGTGAGGAGCCGGCGGTGCAACTGTTCTTTCTTGGGTGTGTGCTGGTGGCGGGCGTGTTTGGTGGGCTGACCGCGAGCCGCAAGATTCTCCGTGTACAGGCGCTGCCCGCGCTGGTCGCTATTTTAGTGGTGCTGTGGGCACATTAGCCCGCCGTTAGCGGCGGCGGGAAAGAGAGTCAGGCGGTTTTTTGATGAATGACGTGCAGCGGCGGGGCGATATGCAGGTCGACGCTTAAATCCTGACGGAAATCATAAGGCGTGATGTTGAAGCGCTTTCTGAACATATAAGTGAAATGCGACTGCGAGCCAAAACCGAAATCCAGAGCGATGTCGAAGATGGAGGCGTCACTGGTGCGCAACTGGTAAACCGCCCCGGCCAATCTGCGTTCGCGAATATACTTACCCAGCGAAATCCCGGTCGCTTCTTTGAACAGCTTCTGCATGTGCCACAGGGAGTAGCCGGAATACTCGGCCAGCTCTTCAAGATGGATCACTCTTCCAAGGTGAGTTTCGACCCATTTACTGAGGGCGCAGACTAATGAGAGGTGGTGTTCTTGTATCATCAGTGCGTCTGTGTGAGATCTACATAGCGCTGAAGTATACACAACTTGCCGCCATGGACAAAAAGACCGCCGTTACCCAGGCGAAATTATTCGGAAAAACCATCGTCAAGCAGCTTGTCAGGCGGAAGGAAAAACGGCTAATCTGAGGTTGCCCGCTACCGCTGATATCGCAGTGGTTCTGGTCGCAAAGAATAACCGCCAAAGCAGAGTCAGCCGTGACAATTCAGCGTTGAAGGGGTGATCGCATGTTAATGACAGTGATTATTACTCTGGTTGTGATTGTGGGCGTTGCCGCTTTTATAGTGACGCCGGTGATGAGAATGAATAATGCGGAAGGTGTGGGAGGTGAAGAGCCGTGATTTCAGGGAACAACACGACCCCAAGTCGGGGTTGACCGAAAACCGAAAAAGCCTGGGCGCAGCAGTGACCCGGGCTTTTTATTGCTGAGTTGCGTGGATTAGACGTTTTTTCGCTCTACGGTTTCTTCGCCCCAGTACAGCTGGTCGGCACTGGTTTTGGCGAAAGCCATTTGCAACGCTTCGTCACTGCCTTCCTCCCAGATTTTTTGTGCCAGAACCTCATCGTTTTTTGCCAGCTCAAAAATTGCCTCCGCGATTTCAACCGAGGTTTCACGTACGGTTGCCCAGGATTTCACATTGTGGTTTGCCATAACTTTCTCCTGTTGGGGTGTGGCTGAAGGATGCGCCGGTAAGCGCGTCGCTTAAACCTTAAGTATAGGCCAATACGGCCGGGCATTTTGGCACCCGATGCGCAATAACGTTGAAATTCAGCGGCAAACAACCTGGGGGCGGCAAAGCACCAGGTGACATGTTATTCTGTGCGGCGACTGAATCAAGAAGGAAAGTAATTATGTCAGACATGCTGAGCAACGATCAGGAATTGGCCTCCGACCTGGTTGCCTGCCAACTGGTGATCAAACAGATTCTGGATGTTATCGACGTTATCGCGCCGACCGAGGTGCGTGACAAGATGGCAAGCCAGCTGAAAAGCATCGATTTCTCCACTCATCCTGCCGGTGCCGATCCCGTGACCCGCAGGGCGATCGAAAAAGCGATTGCGCTGATTGAGATGAAGTTTACCCGCAACTGATGGGGGAAACCGTCGCCAGGCGACGGTTTCGGGCGGTGGTGATCAATCCACCACCGTTTCGACTTTTTTGAACAGCGGACAGTCGGCCACGCCAATGACGCCGTTGTCCCCGTGCAGATACTGAGCAATCACCACATTGCGTGCGGTCATATATTTACACTGCAACCCCAGGCCAGCCACGTTCTTGTTGCTGCCGACCAATACGCCGTATCCCGAAAACAAAAATACGCCATACACCACTGCCAGTAGCAGTAACCCCTTAATCAGCTTACTCATTATAACTCCCGTTTATTTATCGTCGTTGCGATATAGCCACGCGCCGACGCAGGCTGCAACGGTAACAATCTGAAAAGTCATCGTCAAAACGGTTTCTAAACGACAGGTTAAACTTCGTTTAAGTTAGCTGTGGTAGCATTGCGAACAGATTATCAAGATAACAATGAGGCTGCTAAATTTGTTGCGAAAAAAAGTCCTCGTGATAGTGGCGTTCCTTGCGGCCTGTCTGTTTTTTTACCTGCTGGCGCTGGATAGCTACTGCGATGAGGGAGGCTCCTTTGCGTTGGGGGTGTGTTCCGTTACTCGTTTCATTCCCTGGTGAGATGCGCAGCGGTGCATAACAATTTACTATCAAGATGTTCGTGCCCGCACCCGGAGTGTTAAGATGTGCGCCTGTTTTTAGCAGTAGGTAGGGTTGTCCATGTACGATTTAGGTTTTGGTTCGAATAGCCTGCTTTCGCTGGCCCTCGCGGCGCTGGCGCTGTTGGTGGGATTATGGGTCTGGTTCCTGGTGAATCGTGCCAGTGTGCGTGCCAATGAACAGGTCCGTCTGCTGCAGGAAATTGCCGAGCAGCAGCGTCAGCAGACTGCATTATTGAAAAGCCTGGCGCAAAGCGCGCGTGGCGATAGCGTAATCGACGATGACGATCTCAGCCCGGCGCTGGATTTCAAAGGTTTTATCCCCGAGCGTTAATCAAACTTTCTGCCGGGTGGCCTGCCCCAGTTTACGCCACCCGCGTCGCTTAGAAAAACTCCATTCCCTGATAGGGCGCTGCGCGGCACGCCGCCAACCGACTGGCCAGGTCGCCGCCGTGAATTTCCAATTGGTGTCCGTCCGGGTCAAGAAAGTACAGCGATTCCCCCTCGCTACGGTTAGTTTTCCACTCATCAACCCCTGCCTGGCGCAGCCGCGAAGCAACCTTGGTGAAATCTGCCGGCGCCACGCTGAACGCGTAATGGGTGTAATCCTTCGCTGAATTTACGGCTCGTGCATCGTCCCATGACAAACACAGCCACAGCTCCCCCAAAGACAGGTAGGCGCCAGTTTGCCAGCGAGCATGAGGGACAAAACCCAACAGGTTGCTATAAAAATCGAAGCTGCGGTTGACGTCGCTGACTGCAAGCGTCAGATGGTTGAGGCCAGTTAACATGCCGGTATTCCTGCGCAACAAAACAGGGAAAAAGTGTAATCAGCGCCCAGGAAAAGATAAAGCTGAAAAAACATTAGTGGAGATAATGTGGAAAGCCCTCGCGTTGTCATAAATCTGTCGTATTGGCATCGTAATGTAGCGCCAACTCTACGAAAGATGGATAAAGCCGATGATTAAATGGTATGAAGAAAGCGACGCCGAGGTGAACCGCAGCATTGCGCTGATCACCGGAGAAAATCCGGACAAATGGTATCCCTACGGCGGTGTGAAAGGTAAAGACTATTGCAAGAATCCCTCCGATGCCTGGCCAATTATCTGCGCCAATAAAATCAGCCTGAATGCCGACAGCCAGGGCGACAACCCGCAGTGGCAGGCGCGTATGATCACCCAACGCGGCGAATGGCAGGCGGACAGCAGCAGCCCGCTGCGTGCGGCAATGATCTGCTTCCTGCTGAGCCAGCAAACCAACGAAATGGTCCGTTGAAACACCAGAATTACTGATGATTTTTCCCTTTTTATGACAACAGAACTGTCTCTGGCGGAGCCTGTTTATGAAGCGCATTATTAAAGGTGATAAAAACTTGTCTCATCTGGTGATTGCCCATGCGGCAATCGATCGTCATGCCGAAAGCTTTGGTCAGCGCCGACAGGGCTGGCCGTCAACCTACCTGATAAAATATCAAAACGATCGCGTGGCGGTAGAGGTGGTAACACGCCGCCAGTCCTACGTCGCCACGCTGATGATTGGTGCCCGCAACCTGACCAAACTTTGCGGTCTGTCCAGCTAAAAACCTGCCCTTACTGCCGTTAATCCCAGCATAAAATAGCGCCTTGGCCGACGTCGCCGGGGTGCTACTCCTTGATGCTCACGGGGTTAAGTGTTAAAAAGCCGCCCGCAGATACATTTATTGAATGGCGAAATCTTGTGCAATAGCGCCAGGTTCCCACGCCATATGAGGATAAGATGGGCGGTCAGCAGCAGGATACCCCGCTAAAACGCGGTTTAAAAAACAGACATATACAACTTATCGCCCTGGGCGGCGCTATTGGCACCGGCCTGTTTCTCGGCATTGCGCAGACCATTAAAATGGCCGGCCCATCGGTATTGCTGGGCTATGCCATCGGCGGGTTCATTGCCTTCCTGATCATGCGCCAACTGGGGGAGATGGTGGTCGAGGAGCCGGTTGCCGGGTCGTTCAGCCACTTCGCTTATAAATATTGGGGCGATTTCGCCGGTTTTCTTTCCGGCTGGAACTACTGGGCGATGTTCATTTTGGTCGGTATGGCCGAACTGACCGCCGTCGGTATTTATATTCAGTACTGGTGGCCGGACATCCCAACCTGGGTTTCCGCCGCGGTATTTTTTGTCCTGATTAATTTGATCAACCTGGTCAATGTCCGACTGTATGGCGAGACCGAGTTTTGGTTTGCCATCATCAAGGTGGTGGCGATCGTCGGTATGATCCTGTTTGGTGCCTGGCTGCTGGCCAGCGGCAACGGCGGTCCGCAAGCCAGCCTCAACAACCTGTGGGAGCAGGGGGGCTTTATGCCGCACGGCATCAGCGGGCTGGTGATGGCGATGGCGGTGATCATGTTCTCGTTCGGCGGCCTGGAGATGGTCGGCATCACTGCGGCCGAAGCCGCCGATCCGCGCCGCAGCATTCCAAAGGCCACCAATCAGGTGGTGTACCGCATCCTGATTTTTTATATCGGTTCGCTAACGGTCCTGCTGTCGCTTTATCCGTGGGACAAAGTGGTGGAAGGCGGTAGCCCGTTCGTGATGATTTTCCATGCGTTGGACAGCAGCCTGGTGGCGACCCTGCTTAACGTGGTGGTCCTGACGGCAGCGCTGTCGGTGTACAACAGCGGCGTCTATGCCAACAGTCGCATGCTGTTCGGCCTGGCTACGCAGGGCAATGCGCCCAAGGCGTTGACGCGGGTGAACAAGCGCGGCGTGCCGGTGCTGTCGATTGCGCTGTCGGCGCTGGTGACCTCTGTCGGTGTACTGATCAACTATGTGATGCCCGGCAAGGCGTTTGAATTGCTGATGGCGCTGGTGGTGTCCACGCTGGTGATCAACTGGGTGATGATTTGCCTGGCGCATTTACGCTTCCGCGCGGCGAAAAACCGTCAGGGCGTGATCCCGAGCTTTAAGGCGCTGTGGTACCCGTTTGGCAACTATTTGTGCCTGGTGTTCCTCAGTCTAATCCTGGTCATCATGTATTTCAGCGAGGGTATCCGTATCTCGGTGTTGCTGATGCCGGTGTGGATCTTGCTGTTGTGGGTGGGGTTCAGGCTGACGCGCCGCAAGGGCGCTAACATTCGGCGTTAAGGTTTAACGGAGGCGCGTTTTGCGCCTCCCATTTTCATTTAGCCGCGTGGCATAAAGGCATTGCCCGGTGCGGAGCGGCCCAACCCCAACAGCTTCCTGCACAGCAGGAATACCGTGGTGATGACATCGATAGCGACCACGCTAAGCATCAATACGGCCAGCATGAAAAAACTCACCATCGCGCCAAACAACAGCACCAGGGGTGCCGGCACGCGTACGCGGCGCAGTTTCATCGCGACATACATTTTCCAATACTGCATCTGTGCCAGCATCGCGCTACGGATACGGCCCATGCGAACACGTGATTTGCGTGATGTAGAACGGCTCATAACTTCTCCTTTTCTGAATGTCCTATAAGTAAAACACAAGGATCTTAAGAGATGCTTAACAGGCTCTAGGCGGCCCTGGCATTCTCACAGGGATTGTGACACCACATTAGGCAAAAAGGTCCCCCCTGAGGTGAGCACAGTTCACAAAGCGCACCAATCGTCTATTTTGTTATGTTATCGAAACTGCCCGTGCAGGGTGTCCGCAGTGGTCGGGAGAGCAACTTGAAGATAACCAATCGTTACTATGATGCCGGCAAAGCGCACCATACGCCGCAAGGGTTTCGTAACCCGGAGCCTACTCTGCGCCGGGAAGGGGATTTGAAGCGCTGGCAGAATGAGCGCAAGCAGCAGGGCCTGCCCAAGCCGCCGCAAATGGGATACCAACAGTTTACCCAACGCTGGTGGCAGCAGGCCGACCTCAGCGGCAGTGACAACGGTATCTGGTGGTTGGGGCATGCCTCAATGCTGCTGCGTCTTGAAGGGCGTTACATTCTGATTGACCCGGTGTTGTCGCAGCGCGCATCGCCGTTGAGTTTTTATGGCCCAAAGCGCAAGACCCCAACGCCACTGACGGTGCAGCAGTTACCGACGGTGGACGTGGTATTGATCTCGCATAACCATTATGACCATCTCGATCGGCGCACCATCAGGCAGTTGGCGCGTCGTTTTCCGCACGCGACCTTTATCGTCCCGTTGGGGCTGAAAAGTTGGTTCCGGCGCTATCGCCTGCAACGGGTCGAGGAGCTGGACTGGTGGGATAGCCTGCAGTTGGGTGACTTGACGTTTCACAGTACGCCGGCGCGCCACTGGAGCATGCGCACCCTGTGGGACCGCAATCGCTCTTTATGGTGCGGTTGGGTGATTCATCATCCGGCACTTCGATTCTATTTTTCGGGCGACAGCGGCTATTCGGAGCGGCTGGCGGACATTGGCGCGCGTTTAGGGCCTTTCGACGTGGCGGCGTTGCCGATAGGCGCTTATGCACCACGTTGGTTCATGCAGGAACAACATATGGATCCGCAACAGTCGGTGACGCTGTATCAGCAATTAAATGCGCCGCAGGTCATTCCAATCCATTGGGGTGTTTTTGAATTAGCCGATGAGTCATTGGATGAGCCGCCGCAGCAATTAAAACTGGCGTTGAGTTCGGCCGGGATAGAGCAACACCGGTTCCGGCCAATTAAAATTGGTGAGCGCATTCTGCTTGAACCTAACTCTTAAGCGTTAATTCGTGGCAAACGGGGCTGGCGTCGCCCCCGCAGCCGTCCGCAAGCCAGTCCCACCGCAGGTTGTAGCGATGTGGGCAGCTTGCCGGACGGCAATATCCACAACCTGGCCTAACCGGTTGACTTGAATAGGGTAGCGGCGCGACAAAAGATAAAATAAATACGTCAACTCGCAATTGCTCTTGATCGCATAAATACCCGCTCGGTTTTTAAGATTTAATTTCGCTATAGGTTCGCACTGACCTCAAGGTTATTGGCGTTATTTAACGGCGTAACGGAGGATGTATTTCTCTGTGGATGCACGACCACGGTGCGTAAATTCTGATTTTGCATGCTTATGCACCCAAAAGTGGCACGCTATTTGATTTTCATGGTAGGGCTTGGGTTGCATAAATTATGGTCAGTTGGCGAGCGTGGCAATAATTTACCCTGGTATTATTGTGCTGTCGCAGGCGGAGGGATTGCCGAAGAGTGGGCTATGCCAGCGTTAAGCCGTCCGGATGGCAACCCAATGGTCGGATCAGCCGGTCTCCAATACGCCCGTTCACCGATATTCAAATGTCGTATAAGAAATTCCATAAAGATTCAAATTTTTTAACGTTCTAAGCGTCGGGCTGGGGTTATATGTTGCAACATTCATGGGTCAATCGGATGAAAGAATTGTTAAAATTCAGTCAGGATGCGGAGTGTAGCGCGGTGTAAGTGTTAAGCAGAAAATAGCTAAGGCTTCAACATCTTTTAGCCTATTTAAGCTTATATTGCTCTCGACCGTTTCAAATATGTGCGACAGCTCCATCAGTGATTAAAAATGGCTTGCCATCGAATACAGAGTATGTGATAACGCATCTGGGTAAAACGAGGTACAGTTCTGTATATGTGTGGCATTTTCAGTAAAGAAGTTCTGAGTAAAAACGTTAGCGTTGAATACCGCTTCTCTGCCGATCCTTATCTTAGTGCCTCAAGCAGTAACGACTCTAGTTTGTCTATGTAACGCCTACGGGCGGTTTAAACAATCCAAAGGAAATACTCAAGATGGCAAAGATCAAAGGTCAAGTTAAGTGGTTCAACGAATCTAAAGGTTTCGGTTTCATCACTCCAGCTGACGGCAGCAAAGACGTGTTCGTACACTTCTCTGCAATCCAGGGTAACGGCTTCAAAACCCTGGCTGAAGGCCAGAACGTTGAGTTCGAAATCCAAGATGGCCAGAAAGGCCCATCTGCAGTAAACGTTACTGCAATCTAATCAGCGTCAGCTGTACAAAAAACCCGCCTTGGTGCGGGTTTTTTCGTTTCTGTTATTCGCCGGTGATAATAATGGCCGCGTACTGGTTGCGTCCGGTGATGCCCGGGTGGGTGGGATCCTGTTCGCGACGGTGACTGTTGCGCCGATAGCTGGTGTATTTAAAGCGCTGTGGCTGGAGCGGGTCGGTATTTGGCGTGCAGATAGTGCAGCTGCCGGCACGGTCCACGGCGGCGAACCCCAGCTCACGAAGTTTGGATTCGGCGATTGCGGCCAGATCCAGGTGACGATAGTGGGGGCTGATTAAGCTGGCGGGCAGCGGCAACTGCTGTTTGAACCGTTCGACCAGCTCTTCGTTCACCTCATAACAGCATGGGCCGGCCGCAGGGCCGATGGACGCGACCCAGTTGGTGGTTGAGTCATCTTGTGCGATACGCGCCGCCAGTTGCTCCAGAACGCCATCCAGCAGCCCACGCCAGCCGGCATGCACGGCTGCAATGGCCGAGCCGTCATGGCGGCTGAAAATCACCGGCAGGCAGTCTGCCGTTAACACGCTGAGCAGAATGCCCGGCTGGCGGGTATAGAACCCATCGGCTTCACCGCACGCCTGTGCTGCCTGCGTTACGTCGACAATGCGCGTGCCGTGTACCTGTTTTTTTTCCGGCAAGGTGGCGCGATAGGGCTGCAGATGCCCAGGCAGCAACGCGCTCTTATTGCCGAAACCGTGTCGAATAGCGGGAACGCGGTTGAGAAGCGGGGAATAGTCGGTCATAAACGTCTTTACCTGCGTCAGAAAACTTAGCGTCAGTGTAGTCAGTTTTTTTCCTGCTTGGCTAGCCCCCATGGGATGCGCCTTGCATCACACAGAAGCCTTCTTTAGACTAGCCGCGCCGTATCTCTCTGGAACCCAAGCCATGTCTTATCAGTGTCCTCTGTGCCATCAGCCGCTTCATTTTTCCTCACCGCAATGGCGTTGCGACGCTAACCATCAGTTTGACTGCGCCAAAGAGGGCTACGTCAACCTGCTGCCGGTACAGCACAAGCGTTCGAAGCAACCCGGCGACAGTACGGAAATGATGCAGGCGCGGCGCGCGTTCCTGGATGGCGGTTTTTATCGGCCTTTGCAGCAGCGGGTAGCCGAGCTGTTGGATGAGGCGCTGGCGCCCGACGCACAGGCGCTGCTGGATATCGGCTGCGGCGAGGGGTACTACACGGCGGAAGTGGCTGCCAGATTGACGCAACAACGCAATATGACCCTGTATGGGCTGGATGTCGCCAAGGTGGCAATCCGCTATGCGGCCAAGCGTTATCCTGCGGTGTCATTCTGCGTAGCGTCGAGCCATCGTCTGCCGTTCGCCGATGCCTCTTTAGACGCCATTCTGCGTATTTATGCGCCCTGCAAGGCGGAAGAACTGGCCCGGGTGGTGAAACCCGGTGGCGTTGTGGTGACGGTATCGCCTGGTCCACGCCATCTGTATCAGTTAAAAGAGCAGGTTTATCAGCAGGTGCAACTGCATGCTGAACAGAATGAGCAGTTCGCAGGCTTTGACTGTGAGCGGGTCGAATCGCTGGCCTACCCGATGACGCTGCCGGGCGAGCAGGCGGCCAATCTGCTGCAGATGACGCCTTTTGCCTGGCGGGCCTCCCCGGAGGTCCAGCAGCGCCTGAGCGCCAGTGAGACCTTCCTCTGCGAAACAGATTTCGTTATTGCGCTCTATCGCCGCCGGCATGCTTAATGCCGCCCGACAGAGTGCGGGCCAGCGATGACCTGACCGACTAAGGTGGGCAGAAACAAAAAAACCTGCCGTTGGCAGGTTTTCTTTGGGTGCTGTCGGTTCAGGCGAGGTAGCCCAAATGCTCCAGCAGAATATTGACGCCGATGGCGATCAGCACCACGCCGCCAAGGATCTCGGCACGTTTACCGAGTAATGGCCCAATAAAGCGGCCAATCATCATGCCCAGCGTCGCCATAATCATGGTGGCCATGCCGATAGCCATGGCGGTGTGCACAATGTTTACCTGCAGGAAGGCCAGGCCAACGCCGATAGCCATAGCATCCAGACTGGTGGCGATAGCCGTGGCCACCAGCAGCCAGAATCCGTGACGCTTCACTTTCTCTTCTTCTTCAGGGCGGTTTCTGACGCCTTCGACAATCATGCGCATACCGAGAATAAACAGCAGCGAGAAGGCGACCCAGTGATCCCACTCCATGATGTATTGACTGGCGAACAGGCCGATGCCCCAACCGATAATCGGCGTAATGGCTTCAACCACGCCGAAGATGAGTCCGGTGCGTAGCGCTTCACGAAAACGGGGCTGATGCAGGCTGGCACCTTTGCCGATCGATGCGGCAAACGCATCCATAGACATGCCAAAAGCGAGAATGAGAGTAGCTGACAAGTTCATGTAAAATAGCCTCGGCCGGGCGGCTCCATATACACGTAACCCACCCCCAACCATACGACGGAGTTACGTGTCTATGGTCTCGCCAACCTTACCTGGCTGCCCGCACCACGTTTTAATGATTAAAACGAGTATGTTGATACGGGCGTTTCTGGCGTTTAATTGTCCAGAAACCGGCTACTCCCCAATGACGGCGCAACCATACCATATTATTTCCGTTGGCAACAACCCTTATTCCCCATGGATATTTATTTGGAATTGATAATTATTTTCATTAATGAAATATGCAAGACGGAATATAATGTAGGCGAGTGCAATAATGTTGCATAAATAATAATCAGGTAGCCTTATGCGCTGGTGATTAATTATCCACATTCAGCGCATGGCGAGAACAGAGGTTCTGTTGAGGTTATTTTTACTCACTGATTTTCAACAAAAAAGTGATATATTTTTTCCAGGTCGTCTAATTGCGTGACCTGAATCAGCAGTCTGCGCCGCTCCAGATCGATGACCAGAATGCCATCCTCGGATAAATTCATGGCCTTAATGCGGTTATATTCGATAAACGCATTGGCATAAAAGAAACCCTGCGCTTTAAACAACATCTTGGGCCAGCGAATATAGGATATGTAGACGGCGATCAGTGCTAAAGAAATAAGCAGATAGGTGGTTAATGCAGCACCCTGTGTCGTGACATTACGATAAATCAGAATGGCAATCAGACCGACAAAGATCAGACAATCAATCCGGTTACGTCGTTTTAGCTGTACCTTGAGCAGCGTTTTGCCCTTCAGCAGGTTCATCCCGAATTCGTCGTAAATCGCATACACCAGCATCAGCGCGGTGAAAATCAGTAATACGCCATCGGTCAGCGACATCTTTCAACTCCACAAATAAAAAAAACCGGGGGTTTCCCCCCGGCTGATAATCGTCTTACAGGCCCAGCAGGCCAACCCAGTAACCAAAGATACCGATGGCGAAGAAGCCGATGATAATCCACAGCGCATTCACTTTCCTGCGCAGCAGCCACATACAGCCAAAGGTCAGCAGTAACGGCACCAGGCCCGGCATCAACTGATCGAGGATAGTCTGCACCGTGGTCACCGTGGTATGCCCGGTCTGGTCGGTGATTTTAGACACCACCAGCGGGATATTCACGTGCGTCCACTTGTTAACCAATGCCCCCATGACAAACAGGCCGAGAATCGACGCTCCTTCCGTCAGTTTTTGCAGGAAGCCGCCGCCCATGTCATTAACGATATCCACCCCTTTGCGGTAGCCGTAGGCCACGCCGTAATAGCGGGTCAACAGGCGTACCAGGTTGAACAGGACGAAGAATAAAATCGGACCCAGCAGGCTGCCGCTCATGGCGATACCGGCACCAAGCGCGGCGAATACCGGACGAACGGTCCCCCAGAAAATCGGGTCGCCTACGCCGGCCAGAGGCCCCATCAAGCCGACCTTGATGCCGTTGATTGCCGCATCGTCGATCGGCGCGCCGTTAGCGCGTTGCTCTTCCATTGCCATGGTCACGCCAAGTACCGGCGCCGCCACGTAAGGGTGGGTGTTGAAGAACTCCAGATGGCGTTTAATCGCTTGTTTGCGATCGTCGTTATTTTCCGGGTACAGGCGACGGATCACCGGCACCATGGAGAAGCAAAAACCCAGCGCCTGCATACGTTCGAAGTTCCATGAACCCTGGAACAGGTTCGAACGCATAAACACACCGCGAATATCGGCTGGCGTGAGTTTCTTTTGAGCTGTTGTATCAACCATTTCTCTCACCTATTCCTAGTCCAGTTCGTTATCGAGGTCGTTGGCGTTAGCCGGGCCGGCTTGCACAACTTGTGACTTGTTGTATTTCGGGCTGAGCTGGATATACAGCACGGCCATCACCACGCCGATAACGCCGAGCGCGACCAGGTTAAAGTTGGTGAAGGCGGCGGTAACGAAGCCGAGGTAGAAGAATGGCATCAGATAACCGGCACGCATCATGTTGATCACCATGGCGTAACCGACCACCACGATCATCCCGCCGGCGATGTTCAGGCCGCTGGTGACGACTTCCGGGATCGAGTTAAGCAGCGCGTGAACGCCAGAAGTGCCGACCGAGATAGCGACGATAACCGCTGGGATAGCGATACGCATCGCCTGCAACAGCAGGGCGGAAATATGCAACCAGGTGATGGCGCGTAAACTGCCGCGTTCTGCCGCGCTGTCCGCAGCGTGCTGGAAGGCGACGGTCAGGGTACGCACGATGATGGTCAGAACTTGTCCGGCTGCCGCCAGCGGGATGGCCAGGGCGATACCGGCACCGACGCTTTGTCCGCCGGCAATAACCAAAATGGTGGAAATAATGGACGCCAATGCCGCATCTGGCGCAACCGCCGCACCGATGTTCATCCAGCCCAGGGCGATCATCTCCAGCGTACCGCCGATGATGATACCGGTTTTCATGTCACCGAGGATAAAACCGATCAGGGTACAGGCGACCAGCGGACGGTGAAATTGAAACTCGTCGAGAACGGAACCCATCCCGGCGATACAGGCAACGATAAATATCAGTACAATCTGAAGAGTGGTAATCTCCATTGCACTTCTCCTATGACCAAAGATCTCTGAGTAAAATAATTACTGGCTGTCGCCATTAATTGAGTTTGTTAATCAGGTCCATCATTTTTAACCGGCTGTCGGACGAGACTTTACGCACTTCCAATTCAATACCGCGCTCGTTTAATTTCTTAAACGCTTCGATATCTTTTTCGTCAACCGACACGGCATTGTTCACCTGCGTTTTGCCCTGGCGGAACGCCATGCCACCGATATTCACCGACTTGATATCCACACCGGCTTCCACCAGGCGCCAGACGTCGGTCGGATTGGTAAACAGCAACATCACGCGATCGCCGGCGTATTTCGGGTTGTTCCACACGCGAATGGCTTTCGCTACGTCAACCACGTGTGCGGTGACGCCCGGCGGGGCAACCTGGGTCAGCAAGGTTTTGCGGACGTGGTCGGCGGCAACTTCGTCGCTGACCACGATAATGCGGCTGACGTCGGTTTCCTTGGTCCAGCGGGTCGCTACCTGGCCGTGGATCAGGCGGTCATCGATACGGGCCAGGCCGATTTTCATATGGTCATTGGGCCCCAGCGGCGCTTGTGGGGCAGCGGGTTTGGCGGCGGGAGAACTCTGCGGTGCCGCGGGCTTAACACTCTCTTCTGCCGGTTTTTTCAGCGCTTTCACGCCCTCACGGCCGGTTTCCAACGCCAGGGCGACCAATTCGTCGAAGCTGGGGTTGTCGTCTCGTGCCATGAAGGTTTCCACCAGCATGGGAATGTTAACCCCGGTGACGACCTCATAATTTTCTTTATCGACGGCGATGCGGCTGGCCGCATTGAACGGGCTGCCGCCCCAGGTATCCACCAGGAACAGGACGCCACCGCTGGTGTCGAGTCCGCTGATTTTCCCGTTGTATTTCTCGATTAACGTTTCGGCATTTTCTCCGGGGACGAAATCTATAAAAGCGACGTTGTCCTGTTCGCCCAATAGCATCTCCGTCGTTTTCAGCAATTGTTCCGCTGCGGTCCCGTGTGTGCCGATGATAATAGCTATTGCCACTCGCTACCTCCTCATTGAACTTCGTGCACGGATTGTGTCGGTCTTTAGTTCATTTGCTTCCTGGCAGTCACTTCCGCGGTTCAGATACATTATGGTAGAAATCTGGAAACCCGCTCTTAACATTTCTCGCGCAGTTTCAAATGCCTGTGCGCGTTGTTCCACGTTAGCGCTATTTATTTTAGTGAGTGAAAAAATAAATTTTGTGACGTTGCTCTGTTATTGAGCGCTCGGATAAGTCCTAACGCAGCGTTTGAGGAATTAAACAACAGAGCTGTTACAAGAGAATGCAGAAGGTAAAAAAGCTTCTTTGCCGGCTAAAAATTTCCTGCTAGAGTATTTCCTCTTTCATATTTAGGAGTGAAGGGCCTCAGCCCACCCTATGGACTGTCACCGAAGTTACTGTTTTTCAAGGTTCCACCCGCCACCTGCTGGCGTTGCAAACATCACACGGCCGCTCGGCCATTCCCCGGTACTACAATCCCGTAATCTTGCTGTTGTTGTCAGCGCTAATCCTGCGTCGGCATTCTCACGCCTGAGCACAGCTCGGCAATCCTGTCTTTTTTTCGGAGTCTGATATGGAATTTTTAATGGACCCCTCAATTTGGGCTGGGTTACTGACACTTGTCGTGTTGGAAATTGTACTGGGTATCGACAACCTGGTGTTTATCGCCATTTTGGCCGATAAGCTGCCGCCGAAGCAGCGTGATAAAGCGCGTATCCTCGGATTGTCGCTGGCGCTGTTTATGCGTCTGGGCCTGTTGTCGGTGATTTCCTGGATGGTTACGCTGACCACGCCGCTGTTTAGCGTCGCGGACTTCAGCTTCTCCGGCCGCGATCTGATCCTGCTGTTCGGCGGTATTTTCCTGTTGTTCAAGGCCACCATGGAATTGCACGAACGGCTGGAAGGGCAGACGCATCAGGATGGCGCCAACCGCGGTTACGCCAAGTTCTGGGCGGTGGTGGTGCAAATTGTGATCCTTGACGCAGTGTTCTCGCTCGACGCGGTGATTACCGCCGTGGGGATGGTGAACGACCTGCCGGTGATGATGACCGCCGTGGTTATCGCTATGGTGGTGATGTTGGTGGCCTCTAAACCGCTGACTAACTTCGTGAATGCGCACCCGACTATCGTGGTGCTGTGTCTGAGCTTCCTGTTGATGATCGGCTTGAGCCTGATCGCCGAAGGCTTTGGCATGCATATTCCGAAAGGCTATCTGTACGCTGCGATTGGCTTCTCGATCCTGATTGAGCTGTTTAACCAAATCGCGCGCCGTAACTTTATCAAGCACCAGGCCCATCGCCCGATGCGTGAACGCACCGCCGAGGCGATTATGCGTCTGATGGGGCAACAGCGTGCGCAGCAGACGGATGAAGCGGCACCGTTGCCGGTGAATGAAACCTTCGCGGAAGAAGAGCGCTATATGATCAGCGGCGTGTTGACGCTGGCCTCGCGTTCACTGCGTAGCGTGATGACGCCGCGTACCGAAATTTCATGGGTGGATTGCGACCGCTCTCGTGAAGAGGTGCGCGAACAGCTGTTGGATACTCCACACAGCCTGTTCCCGGTTTGTCGTGACTCGTTGGATGAAATTATCGGCGTGGTGCGCGCCAAGGATCTGCTGGTGGCGGTAGAACGGGGCGAAGACATCGCCGAGTTTGCCGCGCGCACACCGCCGATCGTGGTGCCGGAAACCATGGACGTGATTAATCTGTTGGCAGTGCTGCGTCGCGCCAAGGGGCGACTGGTGGTGGTCACCAATGAGTTCGGCGTCGTGCAGGGGCTGGTGACGCCTTTGGACGTGCTGGAAGCCATTGCCGGTGAGTTCCCCGATGAGGACGAGACGCCGGATATCGTGGTGGAAGCAGACAGCTGGCTGGTAAAAGGCGGTGCCGATATGCACTCGCTGGAGCAGGCGCTAAACTGCGAAGATCTGGTCAGTCCGACGGCAGATTACGCCACCTTGGCTGGGTTCCTGCTGGCCCATTACGGCCAAATGCCGGTGGTGGGGGACGTGGTGGAGCTTAACCGGCTGCGCTTCGAAGTCATTGAGGTCTCAGAGTACCGCATTGAGCTGGTGCGCATCACCAAAGTGGAGCCTCACGACGAGGAACATCAGTAACAGAAGCCGGAGGCATCATGCCTCCGGTTTTTTTTCCAGCCCTGCCTTTTGCTCTTCCCGCTGATTCCCCGTCCGTAACCGCGATTCGTACTGCTGTAGCCACAGCGGGAAAACATGGATTGGCATTGGCTTGGCAAAATAGAAGCCTTGCAGGGCATTCACGTCGTGCGAGCGCAAATATTCAACCTGTTCGGCGGTTTCTACCCCTTCAGCCACCAGTTTTAATTTCAGACGCTGTGCCAACGTAATAATGGTATCGGTGACCGTGGCGTTAATGGCATCGGTACCGATGGCGGCGGTAAAACCGCGATCGATCTTCAACACGTCCGGGCTGAGTTTTTTCAGGTAGCTGAGCGAGCTGTGCCCGGTGCCAAAGTCATCGATCGCCAGCATAATGCCCATCTCCTTCAGCGTTTTGATTTGCTCATACTGAATTTCTGACAGCGCGGTGCGTTCGGTCAGCTCCAGCATCAGCGACGGCATCGGTTCGGCAGGCAGCCACAGACGGCGAATGTCATCGATGATAGTCACCGCGTTGAAATGCTCGGCGGCGACGTTGATGCTGATATAAAACGACGGACGCGGCGGGAATAACTGCAGATTTTCCACTACGGTGCTTATCAGGTAGCGGGTCAGGGGAATGATTAACCCATGCTGTTCCGCCAACGGGATGAACACGTCGGGGGAGATCCAGCCCTGGCGTTTGTTTTTCCAGCGTAGCAGGGTTTCAACCCCAACGCAGCGACCGGTTTCAGCGTTGATGATCGGCTGACAGTAAACGCGGAATTCGCGATGAGAAATGGCATGTCCTATATGGTACGAAAGGCTCATGCGATTCGCGGTGAGCAGGTACACCACGTAGGCTGCCAGCAGGCTGATCAACAACGACAGCGGAACATGGCGCGGCAGTGCCGCCAGCGCCAGCATGCCGGCCTGAGGACCGAACAGCGAGACAGAGAAAGGGTATTGCGTAGATTTCGCGGTATAGCGCAAATCGGTTATCAGGCTATCGCTGCGCAGGATCTCGCGGCGACCGTATTCCAAACTGTAATCTCCGACGTTCAGCACCACCCGCTGCGCATAGGGCTCCTGAGGCTCGAGCAGAAAGTTTGCCAGCAGTTCAATATTAAAGACGTGCAAGACGCCGTTACGGCGATCATTATCCGCCTCTGGCGTCCACATGATCAGGGTGGGGACGCCTTTGGCGACCGACAGCGAAGGGCGCAGCGCCAGCTTCGCGCCATCGTTTGCTATTGCGGGCAAAATAGCGCTGAAAACATACTTGCGGGAACCAAACAGGCTGGAACAGTAAATAACACCATCCTTGACCAGCAGCATTGCCCGAAGCGCCTGGTTTTGCGCGGCGCGAAAGCGCAGTGTGGGCATGACGGTTTCACAAGTGGAGGTCAGCAGGGGCATGGAGCGTTTGGCCTGTTGCTCAGCCGGCAGCAGCAGATTGTTGATCTTGGCGACGGTGCGATTGGCAAGCACCTGTCGATTGTGTTCGATGGTGCCGATTTCCTGATAATAACGGGTGTAAAGCGACAACAGCAGAATAGCCAACCCGACCGCCCCGGCTAGCAGCCAACGGTAATAGCGGTATTTGGTCACGGTAAGTTGGGTCATCAACATCGCTAAATCCTTGTTCGGTAAGCCAGCCCAGAATCACCGTCAGGCCAAACAGTCCAAAATGATACTCGGCTAATTCTAGCCTGTCGTTATACAAGAGTGATGGTAACCCAGTAAATTATTTAAATTTGGCGAAACAGAGGGGGAAATTGTGGGTTAACCGCAGGATCGATGTGACGTTGCCGACATATTTTACTGTGACATTGTCACTTAATTGGCGTTAGCGATTTGATTATCAACAAATTCTGGCAAGAAAAACCCCGCCATAAAGGCGGGGTTTGGGGTTAATCGCACTGCACTTTTATTGCCAGACCGCCACGCGAGGTTTCTCGGTATTTAGCGTTCATATCTTTACCGGTTTCATACATGGTCTCGATCACCTTATCCAGTGACACGCGAGGCTCACTGGTACGGCGCAGCGCCATGCGCGCCGAGTTGATCGCTTTCACCGAAGCAATGGCATTACGCTCGATGCAAGGCACCTGAACCTGACCGGCAACCGGGTCACAGGTCAACCCCAGGTTGTGCTCCATGCCGATTTCCGCTGCGATGCAAACCTGTTCCGGGCTGCCGCCCAGCAGTTCGGCCAAACCGGCCGCTGCCATGGAACAGGCCACGCCTACTTCGCCCTGGCAGCCCACTTCAGCGCCAGAGATAGACGCGTTCATTTTGTACAGAGCACCGACTGCGCCCGCCGCCATAAAGTAACGGATGTAAATATCCGGGCTGACGGATTCGATAAAGTGGTCATAGTAAGCCAGCACGGCCGGTACGATGCCGCAGGCGCCGTTGGTTGGAGCGGTGACCACGCGGCCACCGGCGGCGTTCTCTTCGTTGACCGCCAGCGCGAACATATTGACCCAGTCAATGACGTTCATCGGATCGCTGGACAATTTGTCGGAAGAAACCAGCAGGCGACGTAATGCGGAAGCACGACGCGGTACGCGCAGCGGACCAGGCAGCACGCCTTCGGTGTTCAGGCCACGGTCGATACAGGCGCGCATGGTCTGCCAGATATTGCCGAAGTAGGTTTCGATCTCCTGCTTGCTGTGCAGCGCCAGTTCGTTCTGCATCACCATGCCGGACAGCGACAGGCCGGTTTCACGGCAATGCTCAAGCATTTCACGCGCAAAATTGAACGGGTAAGGAACGCTCAATTCGTGTGCGTCGGTTTTGCCGAAATTCTCTTCATCGACGATAAAACCACCGCCGATAGAATAGTAAGTCTTGCTGTAAACTTGTTTATCCCCGGCGAAGGCGTGGATTTGCATGCCGTTCTCATGCAGCGGCAGGTTATCGCTGCGGAACACCATGCCGCCGTCACGCGGGAAATCTACCTCATGCAGGCCGCTGGCCAGCATCAGTCTTTGACGTTGTTCTACATCGCGAATAAAACCCGGGATGCTATCGATATCAACGGTATCCGGCATGTTGCCTGCCAGGCCGAGGATGATAGCGATATCGGTATGGTGACCTTTACCGGTCAATGAGAGTGAGCCGTAAACGTCTACGGCAACACGCGTGATAGAAGGCATCAGGCCTTTATTTACCAGATCGTCGACAAACTGTTTGCCGGCTTTCATCGGTCCAACCGTATGAGAGCTGGACGGGCCGATGCCGATCTTAAACATGTCGAAAACGCTAATCACGCTAAAACTCCTTAGAGGCATATTGTTATGGCTGCATCGGTTAAAAACCGTGCAGGGAACAGCGATATTGTAAAAGGGCCGTACGGGTTCGGTTGCCTTTTTCGCATGAAATAAAATAATCCTTGGTGTCAGTCCTGTTTATGATTGCCGCAGGCGCTCGGCCAGTCGAAGAACAGCCGCCACCTAAACTCGGTTAATGGCAATCGCGCCAGCTTCCACTGCTGAACGCGGCCGGCTTAAACCCTGCTGAAATAGTGGTTTATTCCGGACGGCGGTATTTTACAGGTATTTCGTAAGGTTGAAGAGAGGGTTTACAGTTTTTTTAAAACTCTGATAGCCAGAACGGTAGTTGAAAAAGCAAACAAATGAAGTGATGCCGATCGCTTTACCCGTGTCGCTGGTGCAGGTAACCGTTTGGCTTGTGATCGGCGTCACGGAATTGGGGCTAAATGCTGACCTGTTGCGCCAGGCGGCGAATGATTGCCGCGGTCAATCCCCAGACAAATTGACTCTGATACCAGGAGAGATAAATACGGTGCGAATGACCGGCGCGCTGAATATCCAGCGGGTAATAGCGTGAGAGGGTCAGCGCTTCGTGCAAAGGCATTTCGAAAACGTCGGCCACTTCATCTTCATTGGCGCTAAATTGCACGTCGGGTGAGATCAGGCCGACAACCGGAGTGACCTGGAAACCGGTGCTGCTGTCGAGCGGGGCCAGTTGGCCAAGGATGGTCACCGCCTGGGGCGGGATTGCCACTTCCTCCTGGGCTTCACGCAGGGCGGTAATAATCGCTGAGCCGTCTTCGGCATCGGTTTTACCGCCGGGAAATGCCACCTGGCCCGGATGTTTTCGCAAGGAATCGGCACGGCGGGTGAGCAGCAGCGTGGGCTCGGGCCGGCAGATAATGGGTATCAGCACCGCCGCAGGGCGAACGTTATGCGAAATCTGTGACGCCTGCGGCAATTGCAGCTGGAAGCGGCTGATAAACGCCGCCAGCGAAGTCGGATAAGTCGGTTGGCTCACGAAGCGATAAACTCCCCCAGTTGCGGTAGGATGCGGCCGACTTTATCGAAAGTTTCCTGATATTCCGCCTGTTCCTGGCTGTCGGCTACGATGCCGCCACCGGCCGAACAGTAAATGCGGCCGCTTTCGGTGAACAAAGTGCGGATGGTGATGTTGGTGTCCATGGTGCCGCAGGCGCTGATATAGCCGATACTGCCGCAGTAGGCATTACGCCGCTGTGGCTCCAGCTCTTCAATAATTTCCATCGCCCGTACCTTGGGTGCGCCGGTAATAGATCCGCCCGGGAAGCAGGCGCGCAACAGCTCAGTTGCCGGCGTGCGTTCGGGCAGGAGGGCGGTGATGGTGCTGACCAGATGATGTACCGCCGGGAAAGGCTCCACCACGAACAGTTCGGGAACTTTGACGCTGCCCGGTTCGGCGACGCGGCCGATATCGTTGCGAAGCAGATCGACAATCATCAGGTTTTCCGCGCGATCTTTGGCGGAATTCGCCAACCGTTGCGCCTGCTGCGCATCTTGCTCGGCATCGGCCAGCCGCGGCAGCGTGCCCTTGATAGGGCGGGTTTGGATCTGCTGGTTCTCCAGCCACAAAAAACGCTCGGGCGAAACGCTCAGTACGGCGTTGTCCGGCAGACGTAAAAAGGCAGAGAAGGGGGCTCGATTGCTGGCGTTCAGTTGCTGAAAGGCTTGCCATTCATCGCCCTGATAATCTGCGGAAAAGCGTTGAGCCAGGTTAATTTGGTAGCAATCACCGCTACGCAAATACTGCTGGATGCGCTGGAATTTTTCACCATATTGCTGCCGTGTCATGTTGGCTTGCCAGCGGCTGGTCAAGGTGAAGTCTTGCTGAGGTTCAGATTGCTGGCTGCATAACCACTGCCAGCGTTGTTCAACGTCCTCATAGCTAAGTAACGTTAGCGTCTTCTTATGGTGATCGGCAATCAGCGCCCAGTCGTAAATGCCAACAGCCATGTCCGGCAGCGCGATATCCGCCTGTGCCATTTGCGGCAGTTTTTCCACTCTGCGGCCCAGATCGTAACCGAATAGCCCCAGAGCGCCGCCCTGGAATGGCAAGTCGGTATTTGCTGCCGGATGTTGGTTTTGTTGTTCCAACTGCTGTTGCAGCAACTGGAAGGGATCTTCCTTCGATTGCCGTACCTCCGAGCCGTGACAGAGCTCTGTGATTTGCCCTCGGGTAGTCAGAGTGACCTTGGGGGCCGCGACCAAAATATCGAAACGGTTATGCGAATGTTCGGCAAAGCCGGAATGCAGCAACATGGCCCAGGGGTGTTGAGCAAGGGGAGCAAACAGCTCCAGCAGGGTGGTGGGGGTATAGGGCAAAGATTTTAGATTGGGTGCGGTTGCGCTCATGGGCCTCAATAAACCTGACTGACGGGGCGGCTGTTTATGATGGCTATTCTGCCATATTCAGCCGATAGGCGCATGTCCTGGCATGTGTGGACAAAGCACACTTCACATAAACAATGAATCAACAAATTTGCAAATGAAGCATTTTTTGCGACTTCAACTATAATCCAATATGTTAAAAACTGCGTTATCAATTAATGACTCGGATATATCTTATCCATTGGAATCGGGTTTTATAAATTAAATCCTCGTAATTAGTTTTATTGCGTTATTACTTTTGATTGAGATCACAAAAATATCAGGCGAACTTATGATATTGCCTGATAATACCAGTTCCCGGACGAAAAATACCCAAAAAGAGCACGTTTCGTATAAAACTATAAACAGTAACAAGACGCATTTAGACCCGTTTTATCGCCGGGCACTGCGTTCTAATTTAATTGCACCCTGATATTTTTAAAAAATAGAGATATTCATTCGTTACTTTTTGCGAAGAGCTGCCTATGCCCCTAATGCTGAGTGTCATCGTCCCGTTACATAACGTGGGTGAACTGTTTGAGCCGTTTTTGGCCTCGCTGTTAGCCCAACAGGAGCGGCGCCTGGAGGTGATCATCGTCAACGACGGATCCACTGACGGCTCTGGTGATATCGCCCACCGCTATGCCCAACGGCATCCTCATATTACCGTTATTGACCAGCTCAATGCGGGCGTATCCTGTGCGCGCAATGCCGGGTTGGCTGTAGCACGCGGAAAATATGTGGCATTTCCTGACGCGGATGATTTACTGGCGCCGGAAATGTATGCAACCCTGATTGAAATGGCTGAAGAAAATCAATTGGATGTCATGCAGTGCAACGGTGAACGTTATTTCACCGACCAAGATGAACTGCAACCGATTATTCCGCAAAACCGCTTGGGCGACACCGGCGTTATTAGCGGAGTGAAATGGTTGGAACGCGCGCTCAAATCGAGAAAATTTATTCATGTGGTCTGGCTGGCGGTATATCGCCTTGATTTTATTAAACAGCATCGGTTGTATTTTGAACCGGGTTTGCACCACCAGGATATTCCCTGGACCACCGAGGTGATGTTTAATGCGCAGCGGGTGAAATATCTCAGTAAAACGTTGTATCGCCAGCGCGTGCACGATAAATCGATCAGCAACCGTCGGCGGACAGGCCAGGCCAACGTTGAATATCAACGCCATTATATGAAAATAGTGGAGATGCTGGTGGCGTTGAACCAGCGCTATGCGCGGAAAATCAGTATCCGTCCTGCTTTTCACTGGCAGATCACCCGTGAAGCCCTGGGAATTTGTCACAGCATTCGTCGTGAACCTGAACTGGCTGCCCAGTGCCGGATCATCGATGAGTTCTACCAGCGCGGTATCGATCGCGCAATGTCCACCAACGCGCGCGGCCTTAAGCAGGGCTGGCACGTCATGCTCTGGTTGCATCGCCTGAAACAGTGGCGACACGGCGATCATTGCTCACAACCGGCCGCTGAATAACAGGCGTTGGGATCCGCCGGTTTAAGGGGTATACTCGCCCTCCATTTTACCGGAGAGAAACACATGCTTGCAGGTATGCCGTCGTTAAGCCATCTAGAGCAGCAGGAAGCTGCGGATCGTATCCATCAGCTGATGGAACAAGGCATGAGCAGTGGTGAAGCCATCGCACGGGTTGCGCAGGAAATCCGTGAAAAACATCAGGGTGACCAGGTTAGCGTTATGTTCGATGACGAAGATGACGATGAAGAGTATCAGGAACGCCCGGACGATCAGGGTGATGATGACTCGGAAGAAGACGAAAACTATTGATGTTGCAGGGGCCGGCAAGCCGGCCCCAAAGCCTTAACCTTCAATGACCACCGCAGCAGCAGCCTGCTTGGCCGACTCTACCGCCAACTCGATATTTTCAGCTGTCGCCAACGCGACGCCCATCCGACGTTGACCTTCAATTTCCGGCTTGCCGAACAAACGCAGCTGATTGTGGCCGGTCAGTGCACGATCCAGCCCGCTGAAACGCAGGTCGCTACTGGTAAGCTGTGGCAGGATCACCGCCGAGGCAGAAGGGCCGAACTGACGGATTGCGCCAATCGGCAAACCGAGGAAAGCACGCACGTGCAGTGCAAATTCAGACAGGTCTTGTGAAATCAGGGTCACCATGCCGGTATCGTGTGGGCGCGGTGAAACCTCGCTGAAAATCACTTCGTCGCCACAGACAAACAGCTCGACGCCGAACAGGCCAAATCCACCCAGTGCCTTCACCACGTTTTCCGCAATGGCCTGCGCGCGGCTGAGCGCCAGTTCGCTCATCTGCTGCGGCTGCCAGGACTCACGGTAATCCCCGTCTTCCTGACGGTGTCCGATCGGTGCGCAGAAATGTACGCCATCGACGGCGCTGATGGTCAGCAGAGTGATTTCAAAATCGAACTTCACCAGGCCTTCGACAATCACCCGTCCCCCGCCGGCACGGCCACCCTGTTGGGCGTAATCCCAGGCGGTTTTCAGCTGCTCCGGGCTGCGGATCAGGCTTTGGCCCTTACCGGAAGAGCTCATGACAGGTTTGATGATGCATGGGTAGCCGATTTCGTCGACGGCCTGACGGAAGGCTTCTTCACCGTCGGCAAAACGGTAGCTGGAGGTCGGCAGGCCGAGCGTTTCTGCTGCCAGGCGACGGATGCCTTCGCGATTCATGGTCAGGCGCGTCGCTTCTGCGCACGGCACCACACGGTGGCCTTGCTGCTCCAGTTCAACCAGCATGCCGGTGGCGATAGCTTCGATCTCCGGCACGATGTAGTCAGGACGTTCCTGTTCAATCACGGCTTTCAGCGCGTTGCCGTCCAGCATGTTAATAACGTGGCTGCGATGGGCGACGTGCATGGCCGGGGCATTGGCGTAACGATCTACGGCAATCACTTCCAGCCCCAAACGCTGGCATTCGATGGCAACTTCTTTACCCAGCTCGCCGGAGCCGAGCAGCATAACGCGGGTGGCGGAGGGGCGCAGGGCGGTTCCAATAGTTAACATAGTCTCGTACCTGGATCTGTGGAGAGTAACGCGGTCTGATTGTGGGCGAGCAGTATATACGAAAACGTTTGCGTGTGCAGCCAGTGGCAAACGCGTTATCGGTTTCTGGGGTAAAACCCCGACTGATGGCTTTTTTTATGCGTGAAATCCGTAATCCTGACTATCTCTGTTATCATCTGCGGTTGATTCGGTGCTGCCGTGGGCGCGCCGCCATTCCATTTGCCATATAAGAGTTATCGCCGTGAGCACAGTTTCTTTTTCTTCCCTGCCGCTGCCAGCCGAACAGTTGGCCAACCTCAACGAACTGGGGTATGCCGAAATGACGCCGGTGCAGGCTGCCGCATTGCCCGCCATCCTGAAAGGGCAGGACGTACGTGCCAAAGCAAAAACCGGCAGCGGTAAAACGGCGGCGTTCGGCATTGGCCTGCTGGACAAAATCAACGTTTCCCAAGTGGCCGCTCAGGCACTGATCCTGTGCCCGACGCGTGAGCTGGCGGACCAGGTGAGCAAAGAATTGCGTCGTCTGGCGCGCTTCACTCAGAACATCAAAATTCTGACCCTGTGCGGGGGCCAACCGATGGGGCCGCAACTGGATTCGCTGGTGCATGCGCCGCATATCGTGGTGGGCACGCCGGGGCGTATTCAGGAACACCTGCGCAAGAAAACGCTGGTGCTGGATGAACTGAAGGTGCTGGTGCTGGACGAAGCCGACCGCATGCTGGACATGGGCTTTGCCGACGATATCGACGATGTGATCAGCTACACGCCGCCGCAACGTCAGACGCTGCTGTTCTCTGCAACCTATCCGAGCGGGATCGAACGCATCAGCGCTCGCGTGCAGCGCGAGCCACTGAATGTGGAAGTGGACGACGGTGAAGAGCAAACCACCATCGAACAACGTTTCTACGAAACGACCCGCGATCAACGCCCGGCGGTATTAGTGTCGGCGATTCGTCATTACCAACCTTCTTCTTGCGTAGTGTTCTGCAACACCAAACGCGATTGCCAGAGCGTGTACGAAGCGCTGGAAGCGCGAGGCATTAATGTCCTGGCGCTGCATGGCGATCTGGAACAGCGCGATCGTGACCAGGTGCTGGTGCGTTTTGCCAACCGCAGCTGCCGCGTGCTGGTAGCAACTGACGTTGCTGCGCGTGGTCTGGATATTAAAGAGCTGGAGTTGGTGGTCAACTACGAGCTGGCGTTCGATCCGGAAGTGCACGTGCACCGCATCGGCCGTACCGGCCGTGCCGGCTTGAGCGGCCTGGCGATCAGCCTGTGTACGCCACAGGAAATGACGCGCGCGCATGCGATTGAAGAATATCTGCAGATCAGAGTTAACTGGGCCCCGGTGTCCGAGTTAAGCGGTGCGGGAAACACCACGCTGGAAGCCGAAATGGTCACCCTGTGCATCGACGGCGGGCGTAAAGCCAAGATCCGTCCTGGCGATATTCTCGGCGCACTGACCGGCGAGGCCGGGTTGACGGCGGCGGAAGTGGGTAAAATCGACATGTTCCCGGTGCATGCCTACGTGGCGATCCGCAAGGCCAGCGCGCGTAAGGCGCTGCAGCAGCTGCAGCAAGGCAAAATCAAGGGTAAGAACTGCAAGGTGCGGTTGTTGAAATAAGTCGCGTCAGGGGTGCGCTTGCATCCCTGCGTATAATCACCTTATACTGGTTATAAATACAGTATTCTAACCTTTGAGGAATGCACACATGGCGGTTGAAGTTAAATATGTGGTGGTGAGAAACGGTGAGGAAAAGATGACTTTCGCGACCAAGAAAGAAGCCGACGCTTACGACAAAATGCTGGATCTGGCCGACAGCCTGGGTGAGTGGCTGCAGCAGGCTCCGCTTGAGCTGGATGACGAACAGCGAGAAGGCCTGAGCTTCTTCCTGGCGGAAAACAAAGATGCGCTGGGGCAGATTTTGCGCGGCGCGACGCCGACTGAAACACCGAAGAAAGCTGCCAAAGTGAAAACGGAAAAACCTGCTGCTACCCCAAAAGAGGGATCTGCGTCAGAAAAGCAGGCAGCATAATGACTTATGTTGCGGTAATGTGATGAAAAAGGATCTAGAATGAGCCGTGAAATAACTTTCTTCACTCGTTTTGAGCAAGACATTTTGGCCGGGCGCAAGACCATTACCATTCGGGACGCCAGTGAGTCTCACTTTCAACCCGGTGAGGTTTTACGCGTTAGCCGCAATGAAGACGGTGTTTTCTTCTGCATGATTGAAGTGCTGTCGGTTACGCCGGTGCGTTTGGATGCGTTAACCGAGCAGCACGCTCAGCAAGAAAACATGTCGCTCAGCGAACTGAAGCAGGTGATCAAGGAAATCTATCCGGGGCTCGATGAGCTGTTCGTCATCACCTTCGCCAAACGCTGATCTTTTGCCAGACCAGTTGTGAGCCAAGGGCTGGCGCCCGCGGGTAGCGTAAATCACAACTGGAGGGAATATGAAAGCAACGGGACTGAGTTTGGCCGTAGCACTGTTGGCCACGGTAGGTTTTACCACCACGGTGCAGGCGCAGGAACAACGCAGCGCGAAGGTGGCACAATGCGCGGGTCTGCAACCGGCAGACGTCGCCGCTCAGGTGAAACGCGATTACCTGCAGAACCGCATTACGCGCTGGGAGTCGGATAAAAAGCTGCTGGGTACCGCTACCCCGATAGCCTGGATCAGTCCGGAGGCGATTACCGGCAAGGACGCGGTATGGCAGGTGCCGTTAACGGTACGGGGCACCAAGCTGGATAAAACCTACAATGTCACCCTCGACTGCAACGCCGGTAAAATCACCTACAGCGAACCGCAATAATCTCACCGTTTTCCGGCGTATTAACGTCTGAAAAATATCAAGCCCGCGTTAACAGCGGGCTTTTTGTTTTTTTAGTGTTAGCGTCAGTCGGTAAATGGAATAACCAGTTCACCCGGCTTCACTTCCAACCCTTTAGCCAGTTTCTTGGCCATGGCTTCTGTTTTACTGTTATCCGGGTTCAGCACATAGGCCGGCTTTTGATCGAAATAGGATTTCAGCGATTGATTCAGATAAGGGGTCAGGGCCTTCATCACCGTCTGCATTTTCTCCGGCTGCACGCTGTAGTCGGTCAACTCCATGTCTTTGAGGAACACCGCGCCTTGTTCACGGTCATACACCGGCTGCGCCTTCAGCGTCAGCTTCAGGTCCGCGGTCTGCGGGCCCAGAATGGAAGTGATATTCACTTTCGCATCGCCGGAAAGGGTAACCTTGCCCGGTTCGCTACGCCCAATTTGGCTCTTTAGCTGAGTCAGCACGATATTGGCGTCCAACAGCCCTGGCACGCCGATCTGCTTCTGGTAATCGTTGTGCTTTTGCAGGTAATCATTCACTTCCTGCTCGCTGAGCGTGTACTGGGTCAGCTGATTGCAGCCGACCAATGCGCCGGCGAACAGCAGGGCGGCTGCGCCCATCAGGATCTTTTTCATATGTGCCTCATAGCTACTGCCAACGAAAATGCTGCAGATTATTGATTTATCATTATAAACGCTCGCTGTCTGCGAAGGAAACCGTTGATGTCAGCGAGCAGGGTGATAGTGCGCGTGAAATACCTGGCTACCTATCGGATAACGCTGAAACTGTTCAGCGCCGCAGACGCAGTACCAGCAGCAAGACACCACCCAGGCAGGCAAGCGCGCCCAGCGCCGGAAACAGTGGAATACCCCACAACCGCAGGGAAGAGTGCATCAGATAGGGCGCCAGGCCCAACGCGAAGGCGGCGGTGACAATAGCAATGGCCAGCGTGATGGCGGCTCGCTCCAGAGCCTTGCTCAACTGATCGATGTTTTTGACGTTGATATCGGCGCTGATTTTCCCGCCTTTAAGACGGCGCATCAGCAGCCGCAAGGTTTGCGGCAACTCTTCACTGGCGTCCAATGCCTCGCCGCCCAATGCCAGCATACGCCGACGCACCGCCTCCGGGGTATAACGCTGCAGCATCACCTGTTGCAGCATAGGTTTCAGGGTGGCGATGATATCGAAATGGGGATCCAGCCGATGCAGCACGCCGTCGGCCGTGATTAATGCCTTGAACAGCAACACCAGGTCTGGCGGCAGTGCCAACTGATGCTCACGCACCATCACCAACAAATCGGTCAGCGCCTTGCCCAGCGTGAGAGTGGCAGAGGCCTGTTTATCGAGAAAGTTTTGCGCCGCCAACTCCAGATCCAGCAGATCCAAAGGATCGCTATCCGACCAGGCGATCAAGGTGTTGACGATGCCGGCGGATTCTCGTTCGGCGATGGCCTGCAGCAACAGCAGCAATTGATTACGTCGCCGTTCGGAAAGCTGCCCGACCATACCGAAATCGATAAAGCCGACGCGATTATCCGCTAACGCCATTACGTTACCCGGATGCGGATCGGCATGATAAAGACGGTGCTCCAGCACCATTTTCATAAAGGCCTGTGCGCCGCGCTGAGCGAGTAATGGGCCATCTAATCCTGCCGCCGCCAGTTGCTGCGGATTTTCCGGTGCGATACCCGGTAGAAATTCCTGCACCAGCAGGCGCTGAGACGACCATTGCCAGTAAATCTTCGGAATGACCACGTTGGGCTGCTGGGCAAACTGTTGGGCGACCCGTTCGCAGTTGTTACCCTCGTGAGTCAGGTCCAGTTCATGCGTCAGCGCGGTTGCCAGGGCTCTGACCATCTGCCGCGGACGATAACGGGCCAGCGCCGGGCTCTGTTGTTCCACGGTTTCCGCCAGATAGGTCAGCAGGCGCAAGTCGGCTTGAATGGTTTTTGCCAGACCGGGACGTAACACCTTAATCACCACCGCTTCGCCGCTGTGCAGGCGGGCGCGGTAAATTTGCGCCATCGAGGCGGCGGCCAGCGGGGTTTCGTCAAATTCGACGAACAGGCTGTGCGGGTCACCCTTCAAGTCTGCCCGGATCTGTGGTGCTAGTTGTTCCCACGAAAGGGTGCTTGCCTGACTGTGCAGACGGTCAAGTTCGTCGGTCCAGCTTGCGTCCAACAGATCTGAACGGGTAGCCAGGATCTGGCCGAACTTAACAAAGGTCGGCCCCAAGGCTTCCAGCGCCGCACGCAGGCGCTGCGGCAATGTTTGACCGTCTTGCCTTTCACTGCTGCCTTCAGCACCGCTTAACAGATTGCTCAGACCCAGCAGACGAATCACATCCTGCAATCCATAACGGATCAGCACGGTGGAGATTTCTTTCAGCCGTGCCCGATCGCGGGCAGTGACCAGCACCATTTTCAACATTTGCGCGCTATATCCTTATCGCGGGGGTTACTGTTCCATATCGAACAGCAGTGGGACGTCACTGCGTTGCGCCATACGGTTGCGATAAGCTTCTACGTTTTCCGGCAGCGTAAGCCCGGCGACGATCGACAGCGAACGCAGCAGGGGGAACAGGTGGATATCATCTTCCGACAGCGTGCCATTCACCGCGTCTGCGGAGACCACCAGGCCGGAAAGTGTTTGCAAGTCGTCCTCCAGTTGGGCAATCAGATCGGCACTGTCAGCAAGGTGCTCGGAAAAATCCCCGATCGAGGCCTGCTTTTTGTCGCTAAAGTACTGGCGTGCACTGTCAGTGGCGAACTCTTCGAAGTCGGCATTGGCAAAGCGCGGCAGCAGTAGATTGATGCTATAACCACCGACCCGTTGCAGCCAGTCGGCGATCGCCGGGTTGGTTTTACCGGTCAGCAGCGGCTTGCCGTCGAGGTTATCAACGTAATGCACGATATCCATGCTTTCAGGAAGATAGCTGCCGTCATCCTTTTGTAAAATCGGCGCCATTTTTTTGCCAATCATGCCGACAGGCGTCGCTTCATCATCGTTGAGCAGGGTGACCAGGCGGACGGGCAGGTTTTTCAGGCCGAAAATCATGCGGGCTTTAACGCAGAATGGGCAATGATCGTAGATAAACAGTTTCATGCTTGCTCCGGTTGTCAGGTTTTAACAGCAATAGTTATCACAGCATACTGAGGCTGTCGCGAAAAGTTCTTGCTGGAAGGTGCGTAATTGTTGTTTGGCCCGTACAGACTGCGCGGGCCAAGGCAGAGATTATTTTTTTGTCGGAACGGAATTAATCACTTCTATCAAATGCATGCGTGCTTCTTCCAAATCGATTTTATCACGCTCGTTGCTGGCGTTGACAATCTGCAGCTGTTTGATGATGTCGCTCTTTAAAGTGGCATTGTCAGCGATGACGTGGGCCAGCGCTTTTTCTACCAATGTTGACCGCGCGTAGATCATGCGCAGGTTCAGTACCATGTGTTCCAACAGCTGCGGTAATTTGTCTTCTTCACTCATCGCCAACTTCTCCCGTTTATGTTTTTACTATCAGGATAGCAGCTGTGGGTAATTCGGCTGATTTTCTGGCAACTTAGAGAAAAATCTCAGCCGCCGGGCAGCGCTTCCGATGCGATGCTGCGTGGATTGAACTGCCAGTATAGGGCCAGCAGGGTAATCATTCCCACGATGCCCAGCAGTATCCAGGGCAGTTCCGGCATGCCAACCGCATGGCCGGTGTCGTACATCCAGCCGCCGCCGGTATAACCTACAGCGCCGCCCAGCGCCAGACCAAGCCGGCTGAATCCCATATAACTGCCGCGTGCGCGCGGATCCGCTAGCGAAGCACTGAGGGTTTCACGCGCTGGTTCGGCGATGATGGAGCCGAGATAGAAACAGCAAATCAGGGTAAATACGCCCTGAAGACTGGAAGCCAGCCCGACCGGGATCAGGCTGAGGGTCATCAGCAACAGCCCGGCCATCAGCCGCTGCTCCAGACGGAAACGTTTTTCGCTCCAGCGCGCGATCGGGTAGAGCAGTGACAGCGACAGTGCGGCCTCAATGGCATACATCCATTTCACCGCCGTCGGTGAACCAGCGATTTCATTGACGACGATCGGCAGCATCAACATCACCTGTACCGACAGCATGTAGTAACCGGTCAGGGTCAGTACATAGGTCAGGAAGCGGCGATCGCGCAGGACACGCATCATGCCTTCCTTCATGGGGGCGCGAACGGTGGATATTCGGTATGCCGGCAGCAACCAGGCATTCCAACCCGCCGCTAGCACAAAAATGCCCGCACCGACCCAGCAGACAAAGTGAAAATCATACTGCAGCAACCAACTGCCGATCAGGGCGCCGATGACCGCACCGGCGCTGTCTTGCATCATCAGCAGCGAGTAAAAACGGCCGCGTTCATGCGGGCGGGTAAGCTTAATCACCAATGCGGTACGCGGCGGATCAAACAGCGTACCGCCGAGGGCGGACAGGGCACAGGAGAACCACAGTATCCAGGGTTGGTCGGCCATCGCCATGGTGGCGAAGCCTGCCGCGCGCATCAGCATGCCGGTGACAATCATCGGTTTGGCGCCGAATCGGTCGGCTATCGCGCCCCCGAAGATCCCAAGGCCTTGCTGGATCAACTGGCGTAATCCCAGCGCTGCGCCGACCACCACCGCCGCCCAGCCAAGCTGATCGACAAAGCGAATCGAAATAAGCGGGAAGACCACAAAAAAGCCTAAAACCACCAACAGATTATCGAGTAATAGAAAATATTTACCCAAGCTCCGCGCTTGCGATACCAGAGACATGCTTCACCACGAGCAATTAAGAGGGAGAGGAGTGCAACCGCTCTAGTGTGTACCCAATCCCGTATTGCCGATAGGGGCGGGATAGATAATATTTTTTTATCGTCAATACGTTACCTGCGCGGCAAAACGGCACGAAAATAGTCGTAAAATGACTAATCGCTTATTTACTGAGCTGCCGGGATTTTACCTCTGGGGCAGGCTGCGGTTATATTAAATGAGGGTAAGTGCGGTTCTGCGCCGATGGTTGAGAAATAATGGCTCAGAATAGGTTCGTCGCCGGATTATTGTCCAAACGTGCGCCCAATAAATACTTCTTATCGAACCGTTCTGACCGCGGGGGAAATGATGTTTGGCTACCGCTCTGCATCACCAAAAGTACGCCTCACCACCGACCGACTGGTTGTCCGTTTAGTGCATGAACGCGATGCCTACCGGCTGGCGGAATACTATGCCGAAAACCGAAGCTTCCTTAAACCCTGGGAACCGGTTCGGGATGAAAGCCACTGTTATCCTTCCGGCTGGCAAGCGCGGCTGGGGATGATCACTGAAATGCAAAAGCAGGGCAGCGCCTACTATTTTATCCTGCTCGATCCGGAAGAAAATGAAGTGCGCGGCGTGGCCAACTTCAGCAACGTGCTGCGCGGCTCATTCCATGCCTGTTTCCTCGGGTATTCGCTGGCCGAGAAATGGCAGGGCCAGGGGCTGATGTTTGAAGCGTTGCAGTCCTCCATTCGCTATATGCTGCGCCAGCAGCGTATGCACCGCATCATGGCCAACTATATGCCGCACAATCAGCGCAGTGGCGCACTGCTGACCCGTCTGGGATTCGAACGTGAGGGTTATGCCAAGGATTATCTGCTGATCGACGGGCAGTGGCAGGATCACGTACTGACAGCTTTAACCAATAAAGAATGGCTACCGCCACGCTGAGGCAAAATAATGAAATATGAATTAAGCGCTAAAGAAGCCAGGGTGATTGGCTGCATGCTGGAAAAGCAGGTGACCACCCCGGACCAGTATCCTCTTTCTCTCAATGCCATCACCCTGGCCTGCAATCAGAAAACCAACCGTGAACCGGTGATGGAGCTAGCTGAAAACGAAGTTCAGCAGGTGCTGGATCTGCTGTTAAAGAAACACTTTTTGCGCACCCTGAGCGGTTTCGGCAATCGGGTGGTCAAATATGAACAGCGTTTTTGCAATTCAGAGTTTGGTCAGCTCAAGCTGAGCGCCGCTGAATTGGCGGTGATCGCCACTTTACTGCTGCGTGGCGCGCAAACCCCTGGGGAATTGCGTACCCGAACCAACCGCATGCATGAATTTAATGATGTTACCGAAGTGGAGCAGGTGCTGGCGCAACTGAGTGCGCGTGAGGATGGCCCCTTTGTGGTGCGGCTGGCGCGGGAGCCGGGCAAACGTGAAAGCCGGTTTATGCATTTGTTCAGCGGCCAGATTGACGAGGCACCTGCGGAAGCATCAACGGCCAATGACAGCGATTTACACGAGCGAGTGAGTACGCTGGAAAACGAAGTGGCGCAGCTTAAACAGCAAGTGCAGGCGTTATTGGAGCGGGGATCGCATGAGTAAATTACGCGTTGGCGTGGTGGGGTTGGGCGGTATTGCTCAAAAGGCTTATCTGCCGATCCTCAGCCAGGCGGCAGACTGGACGTTAGTCGGCGGTTTCTCTCCGAATCAGCAAAAGGCACAACCCATTTGCGACAGCTATCGCATGGCCTGTTTTTCGGAGCTCGACAGCCTGGCGCAGCAGTGTGATGCGGTGTTCGTTCACAGCAGCACCGCCAGCCATTTTCAGGTGATTGGCGAGCTGCTGCGATATGGCGTTCACGTTTATGTCGACAAGCCGCTGGCGGAGACCGTGGAACAGGGCGAACAGCTACTGGCCCTGGCTGAAAAACAGGGCAAGGCGCTGATGGTTGGCTTTAACCGTCGCTTTGCACCGCTGTACCGTCAGTTGAAGCAGGATATGAACCAACCGGCGTCGATTCGTATGGATAAACATCGTGCCGACAGCGTCGGACCCAACGATGCGCGCTTTACCCTGCTGGACGATTACCTGCACGTGGTGGACACCGCACTGTGGTTGGGCGGCGACGCTGGGCAACGGCTTAGCGGTAGTCTGCGCATTAACGATGTCGGTGAGCTGGTTTATGCCGAACACCATTTTGAATGCGGAGAAACGCTGGTGACCACCAGTATGCATCGTCGAGCCGGCAGCCAGCGCGAAAGCGTACAGGCGGTAACGGATGGCGCAATCTATCAAGTAAACGATATGCGTCAGTGGCTGCGGGAAGATTCACAAGGCGTGCTGGAACAGCCGGCACCCGGTTGGCAAACCACGCTGGCGCAGCGCGGTTTTGACGGCGCGATCCGTCATTTCCTTGCCTCCGTCAGTAACCAAACGCTGCCGGAAACTGCCGGAGAGCAGGCGATCGCTGCCCAGCGGGTGATTGAACGCCTGTTGCGAGACGCCAATTTGTAACATAACTCCATGTAACATATGAGAGTAGCTATTCTGCGACGTACGGGTAAACTTAGCCGATAGTTTTACTGACGCCTGCTGATGCAGGCGTCGACATTTACAGGGCACATCAAAAAACCACATGAACCTACTAAAATCACTGGCAGCCGTCAGCTCTATGACGATGTTTTCACGGGTGCTGGGCTTTGCCCGTGACGCCATCGTGGCGCGGGTATTTGGTGCCGGTATGGCAACGGACGCCTTCTTCGTGGCGTTCAAACTGCCTAACCTGCTGCGGCGCATCTTCGCCGAGGGGGCCTTTTCGCAAGCCTTTGTCCCGATCCTGGCCGAATACAAAAGCCAGCAGGGAGAAGAAGCAACGCGTACCTTTATCGCTTACGTTTCCGGACTGCTGACGCTGGTGTTGGCTGTGGTGACGGTGTTGGGGATGCTGGCCGCCCCATGGGTGATTTACATTACCGCGCCGGGCTTTGTCGATTCACCGGACAAATTTGCGTTGACCTCGTCGCTGCTGCGGGTGACCTTTCCGTATATTCTGCTGATCTCGCTGGCGTCATTGGTGGGGTCAATCCTTAATACCTGGAACCGTTTTTCGATCCCGGCGTTTGCGCCGACGTTGCTTAACGTCAGCATGATTGGGTTCGCGCTGTTTGCCGCACCTTACTTCAATCCACCGGTGATGGCGCTGGCCTGGGCGGTCGTCGTGGGCGGCGTGCTGCAATTGGGCTACCAGCTCCCGCATCTGAAGAAGATCGGCATGCTGGTGCTGCCGCGCCTCAAGCTTGGCGACGCGGGCGTATGGCGAGTGATGCGTCAGATGGGGCCAGCCATTTTCGGCGTCTCGGTCAGCCAGATCTCACTGATCATCAATACCATTTTCGCCTCCTTCCTGGTCTCCGGTTCGGTGTCCTGGATGTACTATGCCGACCGCCTGATGGAATTCCCCTCCGGCGTACTGGGCGTGGCGCTGGGAACCATCCTGTTGCCGTCGCTGGCGAAAAGTTTTTCCAGCGGCAACCACGATGAATATTCGCGTTTGATGGATTGGGGGCTGCGCCTGTGCTTCCTGCTGGCGCTGCCGAGCGCCATAGCTCTGGGCATTCTGGCCAAGCCGCTGACCGTCTCTTTGTTCCAGTACGGCAAATTCAACGCCTTCGATGCCGCCATGACCCAGCGTGCGCTGGTGGCCTATTCGGTGGGACTGATGGGATTGATCGTCGTGAAGGTGTTGGCGCCAGGGTTCTATTCGCGTCAGGACATTAAAACGCCGGTTAAGATTGCCATTATCACGTTGATCTTAACCCAGGTGATGAACCTGATGTTTATCGGTCCGTTAAAGCATGCGGGGCTTTCGCTGTCGATTGGTCTGGGAGCCTGTATTAACGCTTCGCTGCTGTATTGGCAGTTGCGCAAGCAGAAGATTTTCCACCCGCAACCGGGTTGGGCTCTGTTCCTGACTAAACTGGTGATTGCGGTGATCGTGATGTCGGTAGTATTGGTCGGGGTGATGTGGCTGATGCCTGCCTGGGATCAGGGCAATATGCTGGCACGCCTGCTGCGTCTGGCAGTGGTAGTGATCGCAGGTATTGTGGCTTACTTCGGCGTATTGGCAGGCTTGGGTTTCCGTCCGCGCGATTTTGCTCGGCGAGTGGCGTAACTGGGCTTTCCCACTTTCAGAATATAAAAAGGGTCGCCTCGGCGACCCTTTTTCGTATTCAGCGTGATGACTTACATACGTTCGACGGTTTCGATACCCAGCGTATCCAGACCGATTTTCAGCGTTTTGGCGGTTAACAGTGCCAGCTTCAGGCGGCTCTGGCGCGCTTCTTCGCTGTCTGCATTCAGGATCTGGCAGTGCTCGTAGAAGCCGGAGAACAGGCCCGCAAGATCGTACAGGTAGCTACACATCACGTGCGGGGTACCTTCGCGCGCCACGGTGGTGATCACTTCTTCAAACTGTAGCAGGCGGGTCGCCAGCGCAATTTCGCGCTCTTCGGTCATCACCAGCGGCAGGGTCAGATTACTTTCGTCGACACCGGCACGTTTGAATACGGAAGCCACACGGGTATAAGCATATTGCATGTAAGGCGCGGTATTGCCTTCAAACGCCAGCATGTTGTCCCAGTCGAAGATATAGTCGGTGGTGCGGCTTTTCGACAGGTCGGCGTATTTAACCGCCCCAATACCCACGGCATTGGCCAGGTTTTGCATCTCTTCCGCTGGCATGTCCGGGTTTTTCTCGGCGATCAGTTTACCTGCACGATCGACCGCTTCATCCAGCAGATCGGACAGTTTCACCGTGCCGCCTGAACGGGTTTTGAACGGCTTGCCGTCTTTACCCAGCATCATGCCGAACATGTGGTGCTCCAGCGAGAGGGAGTCTGGGATATAACCGGCTTTACGCACGATGGTCCAGGCCTGCATCAAATGTTGATGCTGGCGTGAGTCAATGTAGTAGAGCACGCGGTCGGCACCCAGCGTTTCATAACGGTATTTCGCACAGGCGATGTCGGTGGTGGTGTACAGGTAGCCGCCATCCTTTTTCTGGATGATGACGCCCATAGGCTCGCCGTCTTTATTCTTGTATTCGTCGAGGAACACCACGGTGGCACCTTCGCTTTCTACCGCCAGCCCCTTGGCCTTGAGATCGGCCACGATGCCCGGCAGCATCGCGTTGTACAGGCTTTCACCCATTACATCGTCTTCGGTCAGGGTGACGTTCAGGCGGTTATAGGTCAGCTGATTCTGCGCCATGGTGATGTCGACCAGCTTACGCCACATCTTTAGGCAGTATTGATCGCCGCCTTGCAGTTTTACCACGTAGGCACGGGCGCGTTCGGCGAACTCGGCGTCTTCATCATAGTGTTTCTTTGCTTCACGATAGAACTGCTCCAGATCGGACAGGCCCATATCGCTGGCGTTTTCGTTCTGCATTTTTTCCAGATAGGCAATCAGCATGCCGAACTGGGTACCCCAGTCACCCACGTGGTTGGCGCGGATCACTTTATGCCCCAGGAATTCCTGAGTGCGCGCCGCAGCGTCACCGATAATGGTGGAGCGCAGGTGGCCGACGTGCATTTCTTTCGCCACGTTGGGCGCAGAGTAGTCAATCACGATGGTCTGCGGTTTGACGGGCGCAATGCCCAGTTTTGGCGCGCCAAGCACCAAATCAGTTTGCTGTGCGACCCAGTCGCTGTTCAGGAAGATATTGATAAAGCCTGGACCGGCAATTTCCACTTTGCTGGCGACGTCGCCGAGATCAAGCAGTTGCACCACTTTTTCCGCCAACTGGCGTGGCGGCATGCCAAGTTTCTTGGCAACGGACATCACGCCATTGGCCTGATAGTCGCCAAACTGCGCTTTTGCGGACTGACGGACCTGCGCTTCGCAATCGGCTGGCGCGCCTGCGGCAATCAGCGCCTGGCTGACTTTATCTGAAAGAAGAACCTGAATATTCACCGGGTTACCTTAATGACGAACGAGGGGCCATATGCCATGCCCCTGCGGGATTCAAAGGTGGTTTTACTGGCCTCGCGTCAACACGCCGAACCACCACAAAACAGCCTGTAATTGTAACCGATCTGATGAGTGACGTCAGCAGTTGGCGCGGGGGAAGGTGAAAGACGGCGTGATAAGGCATTGCATCGTGGCTGGCCCACGAAGGGGCGAGGAGAATGGGTCACGGAGCGGATAATTCAGACGGACAAAAAGAATAAGCTCATGGAAAAATCAAATAGCAAACTTAGTGTTTTTTGTTTCTGCGCCCAGCGTCCAGCGTATTATTGCGACGTGATTTGAAGTGACGGTATATCGCATAGGCGGCAATAATCACTAATAACAGGGATATTATTAAAAGGAACATAAAGGATCGTCTCCGGCTCAATTTTCACTAAAGTAGCCTAATTGATATTTTCACGCAATTACCCACGGGATGTTTAGGAAGATTCTCAGATTTCAAATAAAATAAATTTATATAAGGCATTATATTTATTGATTTTTTTATTTTCACGTATTTTTTATGGCCTTTTTACTACGCTAGCGTTAACTATTTTTTAAGCATATATGAATACCAGAACAGGTGAATTATCAGGCTTAATAAGTTAGTAATATTCTCAATCCGTCAATCATAAGAAAAAGCTATAAACTTATGCGTTAACTTTCATCTGAAATTGGATCTTGGCTGATGTCAAATGAAGCAGATAATAGCTTCTGCGTTAATACTCCTTTTGTACTTTGGCCGGACTTCACGGGAGGGCATTTTACCCTGCGCATTTTGAGGTTAAAAATTTCAGTTTCCCGGACCGGTCAGGTGGATAGCAACGTCTCAGGCGTGTAAATTACCCCCCTGAAAACCGCTTTTGTTGTTTCGAGGACCCTATGACTAGCTTTCCGGCCATTGCCGAACTTCACGATTTAGCGCTGGATCTGCCGCGTTTTGAGCAGGCGCTGAGCCAGTTTGCTGAAAAACTGCAGCTGGATCTGTCCCAGTTCACTGCAGACCACGTTTCGCTGCGCTGCCATCAAAACACTACCGCTGAACGCTGGCGACTGGGGTTAGAGCAGTGTGGTTCGCTGCTGTCGGAGGCGATGATCAATGGCCGTCCTATTTGCCTGTTTGATCTTCAGCAGCCACTTAAGGTGGGGCCTTGGCAGATCGACTGCGTGGAGTTGCCTTATCCCGGAGACAAGCGCTATCCGCACGAAGGTTGGGAACACGTAGAGCTGGTGCTTAGCGGCGAACCGGCCACGCTTTATGCGCGTGCGTTGGCCCACTTGCCGGATGAAGCGCTGCTGGCTCCGGGCATCAAACTGAAACAAAGCTCACCAAAGGGAGAAGGCGAACGTTTACCGAACCCAACGCTGGCGATCACCGACGGCACCGTGACGATCAAATTCCATCCTTATTCCATCAGGGACATTGTCGCCAGCGAACAGGGTTAATTGGGCTGCAGCGAGCGGGTGGCCAGCTGCATGCGGTCTAGCGCCTGGCTGAGCAGTGCGCGCCGGCAGCCAAAGTTCAAACGAACAAAATGCCGGTTGCCAAAATCCAGGCCCGGGCTTAATCCTACGCCGGCCTGTTCAAAGAAGGCGTGCGGGTTATCGACCGGCAGCTGGCTGCAGTCTATCCAGGCCAGATAGGTGGCTTCGATGGGCTGCAGTGCCAGCCCTGGCATGGCATTAATACGCTCGATCACCCAATCACGGTTTGCGCGTAGATAAACCAACAGTTCGTCCAGCCACTCTTGCCCATGTTGGTAAGCGGCCTGCGCAGCAACCAATGCGAGCACATCCACCTCCGGCACAATACCGCTGCGCGCACGGACCAGCTTCTTGCGCAGCTCCGGGTTGGGAATAATTGCCATTGAGGCACCAAGACCGGCGATATTGAAGGTTTTTGACGGCGACATCAGCGTGACGCTGCGCTGGGCGGCATCATCATTCAACGTGGCGAAGGGGATGTGTTCACAACCCGGTTCAAGCAACAGATCGCAATGAATTTCATCTGAACAAACAACCAGATTATGGTTTTTGGCAAACTCATGCTGTTGCAACAGCTCCTGTCTGCGGTAGACGGTGCCGCCCGGGTTTTGCGGGTTGCACAGCATCAATAATCTCTCTGCACCGCTGAGCTGTGCTTCTACAGCGCTGAAATCCAATAGCCAGCGCCGGTCCTGCAGCATCAACGGCACCGGTAGCTGTGTGCGGCCAGAAAATTTCGCTGCTTTACGAAACGGCGGGTAGATTAGCGAGGGGGCCAGAGTGCCTTCTCCCTCGGTGGTAAAAGCCCGCACGCATAAATTCAGGCCGCAAACCAGGCCAGGCAGGAAAACCAGCCATTCAGGATTGATATGCCAGCCGTAGCGCTCTAGCATACGGCGGGTAAAAACCTCAATCAGCTCAGGGGAGGGATGACCGTAGCCGAATACGGCATGAGCGACGCGCTGCTGCAAGGCATCAATAATTGCCGGCGGCGACGGGAAGTCGGTATCGGCAACCCAGAGCGGAATAACGTCGCGGCCGCGATATTTATCCCACTTAACGCTGTCACTGTGACTGCGGTCTACCCATAGATCAAAATTGAATGCCATAGTTACTACCCTGAGCTGGCTTATGCTTACTATGAGCCTAAATGAGAAATTGAAAAATTAACAATGGCCGTCGCAAGTTAGCCGTCATCTGGGGGTGACAATGATTAAACTGGAAGTTTGCTGCTATAGCGTCGATTGCGCGCTGACGGCCGAGCGGGCAGGTGCCGATCGTATAGAGTTATGTGCCAGCCAAAGTGAGGGCGGCTTGACGCCAAGCTATGGCTCTTTACGTCTGGCACGCGACAGGATCGGTGTGCCGGTGCACCCTATTGTTCGTCCACGCGGTGGGGATTTTTGCTACGGCGCGGTGGATTTTGACGTTATCAAGCATGATATTGCCCAGATCCGCGATATGGGCTTTGCCGGTGTGGTGGTGGGCATGCTGGATGAAGAAGGGCATATCGATCTGCCGCGCATGCAAGAAGTGATGCGTTTGAGCGGTAATATGGCGGTGACGTTCCACCGCGCTTTCGACATGTGCCAAAATCCGCTGGTGGCGCTCGATCAACTGACGCAGTTGGGCGTGGCGCGGATACTCACCTCAGGCCAGCAGCAAAATGCGGAATTGGGATTGCCCTTACTGCGCGATCTGGTGCAGGCCAGCCAGGGACCGGTGATTATGGCCGGTGCCGGCGTGCGGCTCAGCAACCTGCACAAATTTGTCGATATCGGTATTCAGGAGCTGCACAGCTCCTCCGGCCACGCGGTGCCTTCGACCATGCGCTATCGTAAAGCGGGTGTCACTATGTGTTCCGACAGCGAGTTTGACGAGTTCAGCCACTATTGCGTGGATGGCGAGATGGTAGAAGCGATGAAAAACTCGCTGGCCCTGGTTGATCCCCTGGCGCAAAGCGCCTAAAACGCATTGCTAAGCCGCAAGCCCCGGTTTTCCTGCCGGGGCTTTTTTATTTCCATGATCCCCGACGACCTTGCCCTGTCAGCGCTGGCACTGATGGCGTCCAATGACGGCGCCATAACAAGTGCAATAACCTCTGTCGTCAGCCAGCTCGCATGGCTGCATAAAACACAGGGATTTGTACGGTTATGGAGGAGTCATGAAGTGTTATTTGATTTTGTTGCTGATGGCCTGTCTTGCATTGTCCGGCTGCGTCGCAGCTTATTACCGCTAAGGAGAGTGGCATGCGTTATCTGATGATTGTATCGCTGATTTGTTGTTTAAGCGCCTGTGCCTCTTTGTATTACAGGTGAATGGCGATGAGACGACTAACCGCTATCGCATTGCTGATGCTGACAGGTTGCGTGTCGGTGTATGGGCCGACAAAAGCCGGTAATCAACCTGCCGAGGGCACGACAGGTGATGCATCCGTTCCTTCGGCAGCCGATGACGGCAGCCTGATCGGTAACCGAAAACCGGATGAACTGTTCACGCGCACTCTGGCCATTTTCAGCGCGAAAGGGATAACCCCAACGTTGACCGACAGTCGCCTTGGCGTTATCGGGGCTGCCGGGAGCGAGGCCGAACTGGCGGGGCTTTATCTGGATTACACCGACCAGGCGACCCCGTCGAATCTGACGGAGGAATATCGAATACTGGCGCAGATTTATAGCGCCGGGGAGGGAAGTCATGTCATGGTGCAGGTTAGCGGGGTTGCCGGGCTGACGGCTGCGGATGGCAATGACAAAGTGAAACCCTTTGAATGCAAATCCAGCGGCGTGCTGGAAAAGGACTTGCTGGAGGCCTGGCGAAAATAACGGGCGTAACGTCATCACCCCGATAGGGACGAGGTGATGACGTTTTTCACTTTAGGGCTTCCTGGCTACCAGTACGGCACGCAAGGGCGCGGGGTAGCCTTCGACGGTTTTGCTCGGGTCTTGTGGATCAAGGAATTCGGCCAGTGACTCACTGGTCATCCAATCGGTGCGGCGTTGCTCTTCGGTGCTGGTGACGCACATGTCGGCGATTTTAACGTCGACGAAACCGCACTTCTCCAGCCAGCATTTCAATGCTTCGGCTGACGGAATAAAGTAGACGTTACGCATTTGCGCGTAGCGGTCACCGGGTACCAGAACCTGATGGCGATCGCCTTCCACCACCAGCGTTTCCAATACCAGCTCACCTTCGGAAACCAGTTGGTTTTTCAACTGATACAAATGGTCCAGCGGCGAGCGGCGATGGTACAGCACGCCCATCGAAAACACCGTGTCGAAAGCGGCCAGCTCAGGCAGTTGCTCAATACCGAGCGGCAACAGGTGGGCGCGTTGATCGCCGCCCAACAGCTTACGCACCGCTTCGAATTGGCACAGAAACAGCTGCATCGGATCTATGCCCACCGCCAGATGCGCACCCGCGCCAACCATGCGCCACAGGTGATAACCGCTGCCGCAGCCGACGTCGAGAATGGTGCGTCCAGCCAGCGGTGAAATGTGCGGTAATACGCGATCCCACTTCCAGTCGGAATGCCATTCGGTGTCGATATCGATGCCATACAATGAGAACGGGCCTTTGCGCCACGGCATCATGGTGCGCAGCATCTTTTCAATGCCTTCCAACTGGCCCGGCGACAAAGGGGGTTCCATTTCGGCACGGACGCCGTGCAACAAATCAAGCTGGGTGGGGGTCAGTGCCGGTAAATGTTCAACCGAATTAAACCACTGCTTGAATTTACCGTGTAGTGACTCGCGCTGCCAGGCGCTGAGCTGTGCCGGCAGGGTATCCAGCCAGTGGCTGAGGTTGCTTTTCGCGATGCGTTGATAAAAATCGCCAAACTCAATCATGCTGCGGCTCCCGCTTTCAACGCGATCAGTGAACCGAAGTTAAAACACTGGAACCAGACTTCCGCATGCTCAAAACCGGCCTGTTTCAGACGGGCTTTGTGGGCGTCCACGGAGTCAGTCAGCATGACGTTTTCCAGCATGCTGCGCTTCTGGCTGATTTCCAACTCGCTGTAACCGTTGGCACGTTTGAAATCGTGATGCATGTTGAACAGCAATTCGCCGACATCGGCATCTTCAAAGCTGAACTTCTCCGACAGTACCAGTGCGCCGCCTGGGCGCAGACCGCGGTAAACCTGTTCCAGCAGGCGCAGGCGGTCGGCGGGTTCGAGGAATTGCAGGGTAAAGTTCAGGACTACCATCGAGGCGTTTTCGATGTTGATATCAAGGATATCGGCTTCGATAACGTCTACCGGGGTGTCGGCGCGGAAGGCATCAATATGACGGCGGCAGCGCTCGACCATGGCCGGAGAGTTGTCGACGGCGATGATGTTGCAACCCGCCACCTTGATATTCCGCCGCATCGACAGCGTGGCTGCACCCAGCGAACATCCCAGGTCGTAAACCCGACTGTCGGGCTGCACGAAACGCTCGGCCAGCATGCCAATCATGGAAATGATATTGGAATAGCCTGGAACGGAACGCTGGATCATGTCAGGGAACACTTCAGCGACGCGTTCGTCGAAGGTCCAGTCGCCCAATTTGGCGATCGGGGCAGAAAAAAGAGTATCGCGGTTTGGCATAGCGGAAAATCGGTTCAGAATTCGAAGGGGCGTATTCTAACAGATAATGACAAAAAGCGCAGCGGAAGCAGGCGGCGTAGCCGCCTGAGGACGAACAGGGGATTAATGCAGGCTAAAAATAAGATCCCATGGCAGATAGAAAATATTGGCCAGTACCATTAACACCAGCGAAATGTAGGTGGCCGCCATGCCCGATCGACGCCAGCGCACCTCGCGGTTACGCAGACCGTAGTAATGCACCAAACGGCCGGCCATCAGCATCAGACCGCAAATATGGATCATCCATATTTCAGCGCCGTTCATCTCCATGATCACCAACAGCACTGCGGCGATAGGAATGTATTCTACGGCATTGCCGTGAACGCGGATTGCAGTTTGCAGCTCATAAAAACCGCCGTCCCCGTAGGCGACACGGTATTGCATCCTTAACCTAACCACGTCATAAGAGAGTTTGATCAACAACAATGCGCCGAGCACTACATAAAGCGCGCTTACCATTTTTAACTCCATTCCCTAACCAAAACTGGCAGCCAGCATCATAGCCGCCATTGCAATCACTGTCGCGAGGAAAAATCTGATGTAATTGGTCAGATTAATCGGTCAAAACAGCGCATCCTGCTCCGGCCAGTCCGGTGGAGGGGGTAAATTCGGAATAGCCTGATACAGCTGCTGCCAGATTTTCTGTGCCTGCTGGGGGGAATCACCATTATCCGGCGTATGTATAAACAGAAAAGGTTGGTGCTGTTGCTGCCAAACGGGCAATTTCTGCTGCCAGGCGTCAAACCAGCGCAGGTTATCTTGCAGCACATCGCCGCCGATGAAACGTACCAGCGGATTGTTGGCGGTGACCAGAGCATGCACCGGCAGCTTGGGCTTTTTCTGCTGGGCATCGCGGACGGCGGCGCTGTTGGGCAGGGCGTGATGCACCGGCCGGCTGTCGAGGATCACCCGGTTGATACCCCGCTGGTGTAACCCCTGATTCAGCAGCCGCTCTTCCTCGCCTTTGTCGAAAAACGCCGGATGCCGCACTTCCACGCCATAGGTAAACTCTTTCGGCAAAGCGTCGAAGAACTGCCACATCGCCGGTAATTCCGCCGGGCCGAACGCCGCCGGCAATTGCAGCCACAGCTGGCCTATGCGCTGATGCACCGGACCCAGGCAGTGGTAAAATGCCTGCAGTTCGGCGGCGCAGTTACGCAGTGCAGCCTGATGGCTGACGGTGGCGGGGAACTTGAAACAGAAGCGAAAATCATCGGTGGTCATATCGCGCCAGCGCTGGACTATTTCCAGTTTGGGTAACGCGTAGAAGGTGGTATTGCCTTCCACGCAGTTAAAATAGCGGCTGTAATCCGCCAGATCGCGCAGCCCGATACGATTCCAGGCCGGGTGTTGCCACTGTGGGAGTCCGATATACATCAAGCTAGCATCTTCCTTAATTTTCCCTGCCAGTCAAAGGTGGGGGCAGCAGGCGGCGCCCCTACAAGTTAGCGTTACTGGTCGAGTGCGGCAACAATTTCGCGGGTGCTGCGAACACGCGCCAACCGCGGGAAGATATTATCGAAAGCAAACTGGTGCATTTCAGCATTTTGCGCACTGCAGAGATCTTCGGCTATCAGTAACTCGTAGCCGTGTTCCCAGGCCGCGCGAGCCGTAGATTCCACGCCAATATTGGTGGAGATACCGCCCAGCACCACCGATTTAATGCCACGGCGACGCAGTTGCAAGTCAAGATCGGTGCCGTAAAACGCACCCCATTGGCGCTTGGTCACCAGAATGTCGCGGTCGCTCACCGCCAGGGATGCCGGGAATTCCCACCAGTTGGCAGGCAATCCGCCGGCAGGGGCGGGAGACGGTTTGTCCACCGGCTGTTTCAGCGCTTCGGCGAAAGAGTCGGACCAGCCGACGCGTACCAGGATCACCGGTGCCCCCAGCGAACGGAAATGTGCCGCCAACTGCGCGCCATTGGCCACCACGCTTTCGGCGCTGTGTGGGCCACCGGCGAAGGGCAGGATGCCGTTTTGCAAATCAATTAATACCAGTGCGGTGGTGTGAGCATCAAGTTTCAACATGGAAATATCTCGTGACAAGGTGGATGAAATACGCGCAGCTTAGATAGCGCGCTAAACAAGCATCGATTCAGGCTACGTGAAAAAAGCATCACCGGTTAATGAGAAATTTGTTAATCAATGTGTTACTTCGGGCAAAAACACACCATTTAGTGCTGCAACAAAGCTGTGTTCGCACTTATCTGGCGCATGAATTTCCTTTATAATGATCGCCTTTTTTCAGCTCACTTTACTCCAACGACCTATGCCGATTTATGAATATGCATGTGGTGCTTGCAGCCACCGGTTAGAGAAGTTGCAAAAATTTTCCGATGCGCCGCTGACGGATTGTCCGGCGTGTAGGCAGCCCGCGTTAACCAAGCTGATTTCTTCCACCGGTTTCCAGTTAAAGGGTACCGGTTGGTATGCAACCGACTTCAAACCGGGCAAGTAAATATACCCTATAGCTTTCGAGTTGCAGCCAGGCAGCCAGCTATCTCGCCTCTGGTGCCTACTTGAGTAAGTCACTGGGGTGAGAGAGTGCAGATAACAACGCTGCAACTTGAAAGATGACGGGTATTGAGTTCATCAGAAAACAGCCGCGTGGCAGGCGCCAAAAGCCCGCGCGGCATCGGCTTAAGCCAAAAGGATAGCGTATGCGTACTGAATATTGCGGGCAGTTGAATCTGTCTCACGTGGGCCAGGAAGTCACTTTGTGTGGTTGGGTCAACCGTCGTCGCGATCTGGGCGGCCTGATCTTTATTGATATGCGCGACCGCGAAGGCATCGTGCAGGTGTTCTTCGATCCGGACCAGAAGGCCGCGTTCGACAAGGCGTACGACCTGCGCAATGAATTCTGCATCCAGATCGTCGGCACCGTGCGTGCCCGTCCGGACAGCCAGATCAATAAAGATATGGCTACCGGTGAAGTAGAAGTGTTCGCCCATGCACTGGAGATCATCAACCGCTCCGAGCCACTGCCGCTGGATTCCAACCAGGTCAATACCGAAGAAGCGCGCCTGAAATACCGCTACCTGGATCTGCGTCGCCCGGAAATGGCCGATCGCCTGAAAACCCGTGCCAAAATCACCAGCTTTGTGCGCCGCTTTATGGACAGCCACGGTTTCCTCGATATCGAAACCCCGATGCTGACTAAGGCCACGCCGGAAGGCGCCCGTGACTATCTGGTCCCGAGCCGCGTACATAAAGGCAAGTTCTATGCGTTGCCGCAATCTCCGCAGCTGTTCAAACAGCTGTTGATGATGTCCGGTTTCGACCGCTACTACCAAATCGTCAAATGCTTCCGCGACGAAGACCTGCGTGCCGACCGTCAGCCTGAATTTACCCAGATCGACGTGGAAACCTCTTTCATGACCGCCGATCAGGTGCGTGAAGTGATGGAGAAACTGGCGCGTGAACTGTGGCTGGACGTGAAGGGCGTAGATCTGGGTGATTTCCCGGTCATGACCTTCGAAGAAGCCATGCGTCGCTATGGCTCGGACAAGCCGGACCTGCGTAACCCACTGGAGCTGGTGGACGTTGCCGATCTGGTGAAGGACGTGGAATTCAAGGTGTTCTCCGGCCCGGCTAACGATGCCAAAGGCCGCGTTGCCGCGATCTGTGTACCAGGTGGTGCGCAGCTGACCCGTAAGCTGATCGATGAGTACGGCGCTTTCGTTAACATCTATGGTGCCAAAGGCCTGGCCTGGCTGAAGGTCAATGACCGCGCCGCCGGCATGGAAGGCGTACAGAGCCCGATTGCTAAATTCCTCAGCGCAGAAGTGCTGGAAGCGATTCTGGCGCGTACCAACGCGCAGAGCGGCGACATTCTGTTCTTCGGCGCCGACAGCTTCAAGATTGTCACCGATGCGATGGGCGCGCTGCGTCTGAAGCTGGGCCGCGATTTGGAACTGACCAAGCTGGACAGCTGGGCACCGCTGTGGGTCGTGGACTTCCCGATGTTCGAAGAAGACGGCGAAGGTGGTCTGGCAGCGATGCACCACCCGTTCACCGCACCGCGCGACATGAGCCCGGAAGAGCTGGCCAACACGCCAATCAATGCCATCGCCAACGCCTACGACATGGTGATTAACGGCTACGAAGTGGGTGGCGGTTCCGTGCGTATTCACCGTAGCGAAATGCAGCAGACGGTATTCAGCATTCTGGGTATTAACGAACACGAGCAACGCGAAAAATTCGGTTTCCTGTTGGACGCGTTGAAGTACGGTACGCCGCCGCACGCCGGTTTGGCCTTCGGTCTGGACCGTCTGGTGATGCTGTTGACCGGCACCGACAACATTCGTGACGTGATCGCCTTCCCGAAAACCACCGCTGCGGCCTGCTTGATGACCGAAGCACCAAGCTTCGCGAACCCGGCGTCGTTGCAAGAGCTGGCAATCAGCGTGGTAAAGAAAGCGACTGACGATTCAAATGTAGAGAACCAGTAATGAACTACAAGCGTCCCGAGTCTATTCTGGTAGTGATTTATGCCAAATCCAGTGGTCGGGTGCTGATGTTACAGCGGCGCGATGATACCGAATTCTGGCAGTCGGTGACCGGCAGCCTGGAGGAAGATGAGTCGCCGCCGCATGCCGCACGGCGTGAGGTCATGGAAGAAGTCGGCATCGATATCGAAGCAGAGAAACTGCCGTTGTTCGATTGCCAGCGCTGTGTGGAGTTTGAACTCTTTGTCCATTTGCGACATCGCTATGCCCCGGGAACCACGCGCAATAAAGAGCACTGGTTCTGTCTGGCTTTGCCTGAAGAGCGCGATCCGGTGATTACCGAGCATCACGCCTACCAGTGGCTTGAGGCGGCGGAAGCCGTGAAGTTGACCAAGTCCTGGAGCAATCAGCAGGCGATTGAAGAGTTTGTGATTAATTCAGTCCAGTAATTTTTTTCGGAGATTTTTTATGGCAGGTCATAGTAAGTGGGCCAACACAAAGCACCGTAAAGCAGCGCAGGATTCCAAGCGCGGTAAAATTTTCACCAAAATTATTCGCGAGCTGGTGACCGCCGCGAAACTGGGCGGTGGCGATCCGGGGGCTAACCCGCGTCTGCGTGCGGCGATCGACAAGGCGCTGTCCAACAACATGACGCGCGACACCCTGAACCGTGCCATCGCGCGTGGGGTAGGCGGTGATGATGATACCAATATGGAAACCATCATTTATGAAGGCTACGGCCCGGGCGGCACTGCCGTCATGATCGAGTGCCTGAGTGACAACCGCAACCGTACCGTGGCGGAAGTGCGTCATGCCTTCACCAAGTGTGGCGGTAACCTCGGCACCGACGGCTCCGTGGCTTACCTGTTCACCAAGAAGGGCGTGATCACTTACGCAGCGGGCCTGGATGAAGACGTGGTGATGGAAGCTGCGCTGGAAGCCGGTGCTGAAGATATCGTCAGCTACGACGATGGCGTTATCGACGTCTTCACCGCCTGGGAAAACCTGGGTGAAGTGAAAGACGCGCTGACCGCTGCCGGTTTCACCGCCGAATCGGCAGAAGTTTCCATGATCCCATCGACCAAAGCCGATATGGATGAAGAAACCGCGCCTAAGCTGCTGCGCCTGATCGACATGCTGGAAGACTGCGACGACGTGCAGGAGGTTTACCACAACGGTGAGATCTCCGACGAGGTTGCTGCGACGCTGTAATGGGGTTGAAGTACGGCGCTGTCTTGTGGCAGCGCCTGGCGAAGTTAATGCTTAACGCAAGGTGGGTGTAGGGATGACGATCATACTCGGTATCGATCCCGGATCGCGCGTCACCGGTTACGGCCTGATTCGTCAGCAGGGCCGCCAGTTGAGCTATATTGCCAGCGGTTGTATTCGTACCGTAGTGGATGACATGCCGACGCGCTTAAAGCTGATTTATGCGGGCGTCAGTGAAATCATTACCCAGTTTAAACCAGACTTTTTCGCTATTGAACAGGTGTTTATGGCGAAGAACCCGGATTCGGCGCTCAAGCTTGGGCAGGCGCGCGGCGTGGCTATTGTTGCTGCCGTGAACCAGAATTTGGAAGTGTTTGAGTATGCGGCACGTCAGGTTAAACAAACGGTGGTCGGTACCGGCGCGGCCGAAAAAGCACAGGTGCAGCATATGGTGCGCTCGCTGCTTAAGCTGTCGGCCAATCCTCAGGCCGATGCCGCCGATGCGCTGGCGATCGCCATTACCCACTGTCACCTCAGCCAAAACGTGCTGCGGATGAGCGAAGGGCGATTGAACCTGGCGCGTGGACGTTTAAAGTAACGCTTAATCAGTTCCGAGGCTGGATATTCATCCAGCCTTAGTTTGATAACAAACACCCGAAAAGCGTGGTTTTCGGATGTTTGGGGTAAACCTGTAGACATCATCCTTTGTTTTTATTAGCACTCAGATCGCTGATGTTAAATATAGAGGACTTTGTCAGCAGTATGAGGCTGGATATTCATCCAGCCTTTTTTATGTTATAAGCTTTAGCAGCACGGCATGGCAGAAGGTCATGCTCAGGAATTCAGCAGGAGGGTAAATGATAGGTCGTCTCAGAGGTTATATTCTGGAAAAGCAACCGCCACTGGTATTACTGGAGGCAAACGGCGTGGGCTATGAAGTGCATATGCCGATGACCTGCTTTTATGAACTGCCCGAGCTGGGGCAAGAGGCTATCGTGTTTACCCAATTTGTGGTGCGCGAAGATGCCCAACTGCTGTATGGCTTCAACGATAAACAAGAGCGCGCGCTGTTTCGCGAACTGATTAAAGTGAACGGCGTTGGCCCTAAGCTGGCGCTGGCCATTCTGTCCGGCATGTCAGCGCAGCAGTTTGTCAGCGCGGTTGAGCGTGAAGAGATCACGTCGCTGATAAAATTGCCGGGCGTAGGCAAGAAAACCGCAGAGCGCCTGGTGGTCGAAATGAAAGACCGCTTCAAAGGGCTTAATGGCGATCTGTTTAACAGCAGCAGCGAAATCACGCTTCCTGCCACAGCGGCGAAAGCGGCCGAACTGGATGCGGAAGCCGAAGCGGCCTCTGCGCTGGTGGCGCTGGGCTACAAACCGCAGGAGGCCAGTCGCATGGTCAGTAAAATCGCCAAGCCGGGTGCAGATTGCGAAACCCTGATCCGCGACGCGCTGCGTGCCGCGCTGTAAGCGCCGATAAGGGGTAGAGAATGATTGAAGCCGATCGCCTGATTTCTGCCGAGCCGATCAATGAAGAAGAAATTCTTGATCGCGCCATCCGGCCGAAGCTGCTGACGGAGTATGTCGGTCAGCCGCATGTCCGCGAGCAGATGGAAATCTTTATTCAGGCTGCCAAGCAGCGTGGCGACGCTCTGGACCATTTGCTGATCTTCGGCCCGCCCGGGTTGGGGAAAACCACGCTGGCCAACATCGTTGCCAATGAAATGGGCGTTAACCTGCGCACCACCTCCGGGCCGGTGCTGGAAAAGGCGGGCGATCTGGCGGCGATGCTGACCAACCTGGAACCGCACGACGTCCTTTTTATCGATGAAATCCACCGTCTGTCTCCGGTAGTGGAAGAAGTGCTGTATCCGGCGATGGAAGATTACCAACTGGATATCATGATCGGTGAAGGCCCAGCAGCACGCTCGATCAAACTCGATTTGCCGCCGTTCACGCTGGTGGGGGCAACCACCCGCGCCGGTTCCCTGACTTCGCCACTGCGCGATCGCTTCGGCATTGTGCAGCGTCTGGAGTTTTATCAGGTTGCCGATCTGCAGCACATCGTTTCACGCAGCGCTAACTGTCTGGGGCTGGATCTGTCGGACGAGGGCGCACATGAAGTGGCTCGCCGTGCGCGCGGTACACCGCGTATCGCCAACCGTTTGCTGCGTCGGGTACGCGATTTTGCCGAAGTCCGCGCCAATGGCGTGATCAATGGCGAGGTGGCGATGCAGGCGCTGGATATGTTGAACGTTGACGCCGAAGGCTTCGATTACATGGACCGCAAACTGTTGCTGGCGATAATCGACAAGTTCACCGGCGGCCCTGTGGGCCTGGATAACCTGGCGGCAGCGATCGGCGAGGAAAGGGAAACTATCGAGGACGTGATCGAGCCGTTTCTGATCCAGCAAGGTTTCATCCAACGCACGCCGCGCGGGCGCATGGCCACCAATCATGCCTATAAGCACTTTGGCATGGTGCGCGAAGAGTAAATATTACGCCGTAATCCGCATTAAAAAGGGCCGCTAATTGCGGCCCTTTTGCTATCTGGGAGAGGGAGGTCAGGCTTGCTGCTTCCTGGACAAGCTCAGGACGAACAGCACCGCCGCACTCAGTACCACCGATGGGCCGGCCGGGGTATCGTAAAATGCCGAGAAGGCCAATCCACCGGTCACTGCCAGCACACCCACCAGCACCGCGTAGGCGGCCATTTGCTCAGGGGTTCGGGCGAAGCGCCGTGCGGTAGCGGCCGGAATGATCAGCAGTGAGGTGATGATCAGCGCGCCGACGAATTTCATCGCCAGACCAATGGTCAGGGCGGTAACCAGCATCAGTACGGTACGAGCACGGACCAGATTGACCCCGTCAACATGTGCCAGCTCTGGGCTGACGGTCATCGACAGCAGGTTGCGCCACTGCCACCACAGGATCAACAGTACGACGCTGACCCCAATGGCAATCATCCAGATATCGGTGAAGGTAACCGACAGCAGGTCGCCAAACAGATAGGCCATCAGATCGACCCGCACGTTGGACATCAGCGCCACCACCACCAACCCCAACGACAGCGCACTGTGCGCCATAATACCGAGCAGGGTGTCAACGGAAAGTTGCGGACGACGCTCCAGCCACACCAGCACCAGCGCCAGCACCAGCGTCACGGCAATCACCGCATAGAAAGGATTCACGTCCAGCAGCAGCCCGAAGGCCACACCCAGCAAAGAGGCGTGTGCCAGGGTATCGCCAAAATAGGACATCCGGCGCCAGACCACAAAGGAGCCCAATGGACCGGCGGCGGCGGCCAACAACACCCCGGCCAGCCAGCCGGGTAATAACAGTTCGATCATGCCTCACGGCCCCCGGTTTTCTTCAACACAATTCGTCCTTGCAGGTCGTGACGGTGATTATGGTGGTGACGATAGACCGCCAATTGTTCCGCACCGCGGTTGCCGAACATGGCGATGAATTCAGGATGCATCGAGACCACTTCCGGTGCGCCGGAACAGCAGATGTGTTGGTTGAGGCACAGCACTTCATCGGTTTTCGCCATCACCAAATGCAGGTCATGGGAGACCATCAGAACCGCGCAACCCAGTTCTTTGCGCAGTTGGTCGATAAGATCGTACAGCGCCAGTTGGCCGTTGACGTCAACCCCTTGCGTTGGCTCATCCAGCACCAGCAGTTGCGGTTTGTTCAGCAGCGCCCGCGCGAGCAGTACGCGCTGATTCTCGCCGCCTGAGAGTTTTTGCATCGGCTGATCGAGCAGGTGCGCTGCGTGCACGCGTTTCAGCGCGGGCAGAATATCGGCTTTCTTTACGCCGGGTTTCAGGCGCATAAAGCGGCTTACGGTGAGTGGCAGGGTGGCGTCGAGGTGCAGTTTTTGCGGCACATAACCGATACGCAGGCCCGGTTCGCGTTCCAGCGTACCTTCCGTTGGCTCAATCAGCCCGAGTACCACGCGCACCAGCGTGGATTTGCCCGCGCCGTTTGGGCCGAGCAGCGTCAGAATACGGCCCGGTTGAAGGCTGAGCGAAATATTCGACAGCACCTTACGGTTACCAAAGGAGACGGAGATATTTTTTAGCGTTGTCAGTGTGGACATCTCATGATTACATTTTGCAGAACTAACCGAATGTTATAATATCACGCCTCGCTGATGAAAACGACGGGATTACTGATAATGGCACATAAAAATAAATGGCTGCAGCGCACGTTGCTGGCTAGCGCACTGATGATGGCCGGACCGCTGAGCAGCGCCTCTGCGGCGGTAGTGACATCCATTCGCCCACTGGGCTTTATCGCCTCCGCCATCGCCGATGGCGTAACGCCGACCGAGGTGCTGCTGCCGGATGGCGCCTCGCCGCACGATTTCGCCTTGCGACCTTCCGATATCCAACGCCTGCGTGCCGCCGATCTGGTGGTGTGGGTAGGCCCGGATATGGAAGCTTTTCTGACAAAATCCCTAACGCCGGTGTCGGCTAATCGTCAATTGGCCATCAGCGAACTGAGCGGAGTAAAACCGCTGTTGATGAAGGGCGAAGACGACGATCATGAGCATGAACACGACCATGATCATGCAACGGATGCGCATAATCATGCCGATCACGATGAGGGCGATGGGCACCATCATGGCGAATATAACATGCACGTTTGGCTGTCTCCGGAAGTGGCAAAAGTGACCGCGATCGCGATTCACGACAGGTTATTGGAACTTATGCCACAGAATAAGGACAAATTAGACGCAAACCTGCGCCAGTTCGAGAATCTACTGACGCAAACTGACAAAAATGTTGGTAACATGCTCAAGCCTGTGCAAGGCAAAGGATATTTTGTTTTTCATGATGCTTACGGCTATTTTGAGAAACATTTCGGTTTGAGCCCGCTGGGCCATTTCACCGTGAATCCCGAAATCCAACCTGGAGCACAGCGCTTACACCAAATTCGAACACAGTTGGTTGAGCAGAAAGCAGTCTGCGTTTTTGCTGAGCCACAATTCAGGCCGGCCGTAATCAATGCCGTTGCCAAAGGGACCAAAGTGCGTTCTGGAACGCTGGACCCGCTGGGCACCGGCATCGCACTGGGGAAAGACAGCTACGGGAACTTCCTGACTCAGCTGTCAAACCAGTACGTGAGCTGCCTGAAGTAAAGATTATGAGGATAAAATCGAGTGCAGCAGATAGTCCGAACTATCGCTCTGGCGTATAACAATCTGCCACGGCCCCACCGCGTCATGCTGGGGTCGCTGACAGTGGTTACATTGGCCGTTGCCGTCTGGCGGCCTTTTGTTTATCACCCAGAACATAACCCCATCGTTAAAAGCATTGAGTTAGAATCCAGCCAGTTACGATCCTTGCTGCCAGAAGCCAGCGAACCGATCGATCTCGACCAAGCCACCCCCGATGATGACATCCCACAGGATGAGCTGGACCAGAAGGTCGCCGGCGAGGATGGTGTGCATGAATATGTTGTTTCTACCGGTGATACGCTGGGCAGCATTCTGACCCAATACGGCATAGATATGTCGGATGTCACGCTGTTGGCATCGCAAAACCGCGATCTGCGTAATCTGAAAATTGGCCAGCAGCTGTCATGGACGGTGAACGATGCCGGCGATCTGCAGCGTTTGACCTGGGAAGTTTCCCGGCGTGAAACCCGCACCTATGACCGCGTAGGTAACAACTTCAAAGAAACCCAGGAGTCGCAGCAGGGCGAATGGCGCAACAACGTGATCAGCGGCCGGCTGAACGGCAGTTTCGTCAGCAGCGCCGGCGATGCCGGTCTGAGCCGTGCTGAAATCAATGCGGTGATTAAAGCGCTGCAGTGGCAGTTGGATTTCCGCAAACTGCGCAAAGGGGATCAGTTCTCGGTATTGATGTCCCGCGAACATTTTGACGGCAAGAGCGCACAAAGTCAGCTGCTGGGCGTGCGTATGCGCACCGGCGGCAAAGACTATTACGCCATCCGTGCCGAAGACGGTAAATTCTACGATCGTCAGGGCTCGGGCCTGGCGCGCGGCTTCATGCGTTTCCCAACCATGAAGCAGTTCCGCATCTCTTCAAACTTCAACCCACGCCGGGTGAATCCGGTCACCGGGCGCATTGCGCCGCACAAAGGCGTCGACTTCGCGATGCCGGTCGGTACTCCGGTGCTGGCAGTGGGCGACGGTGAAGTGTTGATCGCCAAACGCAGCGGTGCTGCGGGCAACTACGTGGCCATCCGCCATGGTCGCCAGTACACCACGCGTTATATGCACCTGAAAAAGCTGTTGGTTAAGCCAGGCCAGAAGGTGAAACGGGGTGATCGCATCGCGCTATCCGGCAACACCGGGCGCTCCACCGGCCCGCATCTGCACTTCGAAATGTGGACCAACCAGCAGGCGGTCAACCCGCTGACGGCGAAACTGCCGCGTTCAGAAGGGCTAAGCGGTAAAGATCGCAGCGATTATCTGGCGCAGGTGAAAGAAGTGGTGCCTCAGCTGCAGCTGGATTGATCCCTTTGCCCCGGCGCGTTACCGCGCCAGTGATTCCATCGGCCTGATTACGGGCCGATGTTGTTTTATATTGGTGCTTCGCCGTTGTGAATTGCAAAATCACCCTTTGCAATTATGATTAGCCGAACCGCTATGTTAAGAGCTTGTGCATGCAAAACGAGAAAAAATCGAACCTAGAGTTCATTCCGCAATTTCAGAAAGCCTTTTACCATCCGCGCTACTGGGGCGTTTGGCTGGGAACCGGGTTAATGGCCGGTATTTCACTGGTGCCTGCACGTCTGCGCGATCCGGTGCTCGGCGCCGTAGGTAAACTGGCCGGCAAGGTGGCAAAAGGCGCTCGACGCCGTGCGCGCATCAATCTGTTGTACTGCCTGCCTGAGCTGCCCGAAAATGAGCGTGAACATATCATCGACGAGATGTTCGCCACCGCACCGCAATCGATGATCTTGATGGCGGAGCTGGCCTGTACCCAACCTGAGAAAGTGTTGAAGCGCGTTCGCTGGCACGGTGAAGAAGTGCTGGATAAAATCCGTGAAGAAGGGCGTAACGTGATTTTCCTGGTACCACACGGGTGGGCGGTGGATGTTCCGGCGATGCTGATGGCAGCTCGTGGTCAGCCGATGGCGGCGATGTTCCATAACCAAAGCAACCCACTGGTCGATTATCTGTGGAACACCGTACGTCGCAAGTTCGGCGGTCGCATGCACGCGCGCAATGACGGCATCAAGCCGTTTATCAGTTCTGTGCGTCAGGGGTATTGGGGCTATTATTTGCCGGACCAGGATCACGGAGCAGAACACAGCGAATTCGTGGATTTCTTTGCGACCTATAAAGCTACGCTGCCTGCGGTCGGGCGTCTGATGAAGGTCTGTCGTGCGGCCATTGTGCCGCTGTTCCCGGTCTATGACGGCAAAACCAGCATGCTCGATATCCATATACGTCCGCCGATGGACGACCTGGCGACGGCCGACGATCGCACCATTGCCCGCCGGATGAATGAAGAAGTGGAGAATCTGGTAGGTCCCAACCCGGAACAGTACACCTGGATCCTCAAGCTGCTGAAAACGCGCAAAGAAGGGGAAATCGAACCCTATTCACGCGACGATTTATACCGCTAAGCTCAGTTTTGGCGTCAGGCAAGGGTCAGTCATCTGCGGGTGACTGGCCCTTGCTGTTTCTGACGGTTCAAATATGCACCAGGCAACCTTGGGCAATCAGCGGCTCCAGCACGGCAGGCATTTCGGCAAAGTTGTTCCAGCGTAGATCCAACCGCTGTAACTGGGTTAACTCGACCAGGCTGTCAGGCAGGGCGCTTAGGCGGTTAGCGCGCAGATCCAACGTGGTTAGTGCCTTAAGCTGACCAAAAGACGTCGGTAGCTGTTGCAGGCGGTTGGTTCTGAGGTTGAGGTGAGTCAGGTTGGCCAGCCGACCCAAAGTGGTTGGCAGCTGGCTGATAGCGTTATTTTCCACATCCAGCACCCTCAGCGCAGAGAGCTGGGCTATTTGCTCTGGTAGTGCAACCAGACGATTATTCATCAGGTGCAGTTCCCGCAGGGCGGTCAACTGGCCGAATGTCTCAGGCAACGAGGCAATCTGGTTATTGTAAAGCCGCAGTTCCTGCAGCGCGCCGAGTTGCACGATTGCCGTAGGCAATTCGCTCAGTTGGTTATCTGTCGCATTCAAATACCGCAGTTTATGTAACCGCCCCAGTTCGAGGGGCAGATCGCGAAAGGCGTTATCGCGGAGGTATAAATAAGTCAGTTCACGCAGCTCACCGATCCCAGCCGGTATCTGGTTGGCCTGGTTATGGCCGCAATCGAGCATGGCCAGCTGTTTCAACAGGCCTATTTCAGTTGGCAGTTCGCTGAGTTGGTTGCAAGAGATGTTCAACACCTGCAGATCGGCATGCTGCAAAATCTGCCGTGGGAATTGCCGAAGCCGATTGTTATACAGACTGATTTTTAGCAGTGAGTTGCCTTGTAGACAGGTATCGTCCAGATTTTCCAGCCCTTGACCGTCCAGATCCAGACTTTGTGCCGTGCGGTTTTGCTGTGGGTGTTGATGAAGCATCGAAGCCTCTCCGTTTGCCATGGTGGCGACAGGCGACGAGTTTAACAGGGGGAAAGGGCGGTGCGGGAAAAAATGCCGGCCGCGTTAACGGCCAGCGGCAGGACAGATTACTCGACGCGCAGAATACGGCTGGTGTTGGTGGTGCCAACGGTTTCCATCACGTCACCCTGGGTGACGATCACCAGGTCACCCGAGACCAGGAAGCCTTTATCACGCAGGCGGTTAACCGCGTCATTGGCGGCGATAACACCGTCGTTATGGCTGTCGAAGTACACCGGGGTCACGCCGCGATAGAGTGCGGTCAGGTTCAGCGTGTGTTCATGGCGCGACATGGCGAAGATAGGCAGGCCGGAGCTGATGCGTGACATCATCAGTGCGGTACGGCCGGATTCGGTCATGGCAATCAGCGCGGTAACACCTTTCAGGTGGTTGGCTGCGTACATTGAAGACATGGCGATAGCCTCTTCAATGTTGTCGAACTGTACGTCCAGGCGGTGCTTGGACACATTGATGCTTGGGATCTTCTCCGCGCCCAGGCAAACGCGTGCCATTGCGGCTACGGTTTCGGCCGGGTATTGACCCGCGGCAGTTTCGGCAGACAGCATCACGGCGTCGGTGCCATCCAGCACGGCGTTCGCCACGTCCATTACCTCGGCGCGGGTCGGCATCGGGTTGGTGATCATCGACTCCATCATCTGGGTCGCGGTGATCACGGCACGGTTCAGGGTGCGAGCACGGCGGATCAGCTTTTTCTGGATGCCGACCAGCTCAGGATCGCCGATTTCGACGCCCAGATCGCCACGGGCAACCATCACTACGTCGGAGGCCAGAATGATGTCATCCATGGCTTCGTCGCTGCAGACGGCTTCGGCACGTTCAACCTTGGAAACGATCTTGGCATGACAGCCAGCATCGCGCGCCAGACGGCGGGCATAGTTCAGATCTTCGCCGGTGCGCGGGAAGGAAACCGCCAGATAATCGACGCCGATTTTTGCTGCGGTGACGATATCGGCCTTGTCTTTCTCGGTAAGGGCTTCTGCGGACAGGCCGCCACCCAGTTTATTAATGCCTTTGTTGTTGGACAGCGGGCCGCCAACGGTCACTTCGGTAAAGACTTTCATGCCCTGAACTTCGAGCACTTTCAACTGTACGCGGCCGTCGTCCAGCAGCAATACGTCGCCCGGCACCACGTCGGCAGGCAGGCCTTTATAGTCGATACCGACCTTTTCTTTATCGCCTTCGCCCTTGGCCATGTTGGCATCGAGCAGGAATTTATCACCGATGTTAAGGAAGATTTTGCCTTCCTTAAAGGTGGAAACACGAATTTTCGGCCCTTGCAGGTCACCCAGAATAGCGACGTGACGTCCCAACTTGGCAGCGATTTCGCGCACTTTGTCGGCGCGAGCCTGATGATCTTCTGCCGTGCCGTGGGAAAAGTTTAGCCGAACTACGTTTGCGCCTGCGGCAATGATCTTTTCCAGATTATTGTCGCGGTCAGTAGCCGGACCCAGGGTGGTAACAATTTTGGTTCTTCTGAGCCGTCTGGACATGTATTACTCCGTTGACTGGTGAAGCAAATTATTGGTGTTGCGATAACGTCGGATAACGAAACCTGGAGTGAAATGTAATTTTACTACACTGATGTTTCACCTGGGTTACCCGCATGAGCGTTTTAACAGGGTACTGCCTCTAATGCCGCCGTCCAGATGATCTTGAACGACAGGTTTTTTCACATCGGTTACGAGTCGAAATTGTTGGGGATAACGACACCCTTATCAAAGCGCGATTCTTTCAACGCTTCCTTGACCCGCTTCAAGTTATCTCTGAATTTGGCCCCTCTGCGCAAGGTAAATCCGGTGGCGAGCACGTCTATGAGCGTTAATTGCGCAATTCGTGACACCATCGGCATATAAACGTCGGTATCTTCGGGAACATCAAGCAACAACGCCAGGGTTGCCTCGTGCGCCAGAGGGGTATCGCGTGAGGTGATGGCGATAACCGTGGCGTCGTTTTCACGCGCCAGCTGCGCCATTTCCACCAGGTTTTTGGTACGACCGGTGTGGGAGATTAACACCACTACGTCCCCTTCGCTGGAATTCATGCAGCCCATACGTTGCATGACGATATCGTCGAAGTAGACCACCGGGATATTAAAGCGAAAAAATTTGTTCATCGCGTCGTGAGCGACCGCCGCAGAGGCCCCCAAACCGAAGAAAGAGATTTTTTTTGCCTGGGTCAGTAGATCAACCGCACGATTGATTGCGGCAATATCCAAATTTGCCTTTACTGTATCCAGACTGGCCATCACCGATTCGAATATTTTACCGGTATAGGCATCGACGCTGTCATCTTCCTCCACGTTACGGTTTACGTACGGAGTGCCATTGGCCAGGCTTTGGGCAAGATGCAGTTTGAAATCGGGGAAGCCTTTGGTATCGAGACGGCGACAAAAACGGTTGACGGTGGGTTCGCTGACGTCTGCCATTCTGGCCAGCGTCGCGATACTGGAGTGGATGGCGGTCTGCGGGGAGGCCAGGATCACCTCAGCGACTTTCCGTTCAGATTTGCTCAGCAGCTCCAGATGACTCTGGATTTTTTCCAGCGTATTCATATAACGAGGGTCACTCATGGTTTATACCCGTCGCATTTCAAGCTACAGCGGGGTGATGGCAGTTGCTATAACTTGAAATCCATAGGGTATGTCGATTTCAATCAAAGGAGAAATCAATGCCGGTTTAATGGAAATATACTACGTGCTGGTAACCGTTGGCAGTGTCGACAGAGGGTATGCAGGCTTTTTTCATCAGAACATGACCTGTGTCTAACTTTCATAATGGTAAAAGAGCATCAAAAAAGACAGAAAATTACAGTTTTTGGCTCGGGCACCTACGTTTAGAGCCGGTAGCGCTTAACACTGCATTTTCTGGGGCTTTTTTTCTACTTTTGATCCGGGTTTACTGGCCGTAGTCAAAGAGAGTACATTAGTAATGTAAGAAAATTACAAATATCCTGCAACGAGGAGATGAACATGGCGGTAACCTCTACAGCCCAGGCGTGTGACCTGGTTATTTTCGGCGCGAAAGGCGATTTGGCGCGTCGTAAGCTGTTGCCTTCCCTGTACCAGTTAGAGAAAGCCGGTCATATCCATCCGGATACCCGCATCATCGGCGTCGGCCGTGCCGAGTGGGATAAAGAAGCCTATATCAAGGTGGTCAAGGAAGCGCTTGGCACCTTTATGAAAGAAAAACTGGATGACGAGCTCTGGGCGACGCTGAGCGCGCGCCTGGATTTCTGCAACCTGGATGTGAACGACAGCAAGAATTTTACCAAATTGGGTAAAATGCTGGACCAGAAACATCGCACCACCATTAACTACTTTGCCATGCCGCCAAGCACCTTTGGCGCGATTTGCAAAGGGTTGGGCGAAGCCAAGTTGAACCACGAGCCGGCGCGCGTGGTAATGGAAAAACCGCTGGGCACCGATCTCGCTTCTTCACGCGTGATCAACGATCAGGTCGCGGAATATTTCAACGAGAGCCAGGTTTATCGTATCGACCATTATCTCGGTAAAGAGACGGTACTGAACCTGCTGGCGCTGCGCTTCGCCAACTCGTTGTTCGCCTCCAACTGGGATAACCGCACCATCGACTCCGTACAGATCACCGTAGCGGAAGAGGTGGGTATTGAAGGGCGCTGGGGCTACTTTGACCAGGCCGGTCAGATGCGCGACATGATCCAGAACCACCTGTTGCAAATCCTGACCATGATTGCCATGTCGCCTCCGGCGGATCTGACGACTGACCGTATTCGCGACGAGAAAGTGAAGGTACTGCGTTCACTGCGCCGCATCGATCAGACCAATGTACGTGAAACCACGGTGCGTGGTCAGTACACTGCTGGCTTCGTGCAGGGCAAAAAGGTGCCGGGTTATCTGGAAGAGGAAGGGGCGAATAAAAGCAGCAATACTGAAACCTTCGTCTCAATCCGCGTTGATATCGACAACTGGCAGTGGGCCGGCGTGCCATTCTACCTGCGTACCGGTAAGCGTCTGCCGACCAAATGTTCTGAAGTGGTCGTCTACTTCAAGAACCCGCCATTGAACCTGTTCAGCGATTCTTACCAGCAGTTGCCGCAGAACAAATTGACCATTCGTCTGCAGCCGGATGAAGGCATCGAAATTCAGGTGTTGAACAAGGTGCCGGGTCTGGATCACAAGCACCGTCTGCAAACCACCAAGCTGGATCTGAGTTTCTCCGAAACCTTCAACCAGGAGCATGTGGCTGACGCCTATGAGCGTCTGTTGCTGGAAACCATGCGTGGCATCCAGGCGCTGTTCGTGCGCCGCGACGAAGTGGAAGAAGCCTGGAAGTGGGTTGACTCCATTATGGACGCGTGGAAAGCGGATAACGAGGCACCTAAGCCGTACCAATCCGGCACCTGGGGCCCTGTCGCTTCAGTAGCGATGATCACCCGCGACGGCCGTTCCTGGAACGAGTTCGAGTAATCACCCTGCCGGCAGCTTATCTGCCGGCATTTTTTTGCCCGCAGTACCGGGGCGCAACATCACTTGGGGTACGGCCGGACGCCTGCGCTTTAATGCGTGGGGCCCTGTGGCAGGGGCGTGCCATTGATAACCCGTAAGTAATGGAGAAGTAACGATGAAAAACTGGAAAACCAGCGCAGAACAGATCCTGACCGCAGGCCCGGTGGTTCCGGTGATAGTGATCAACAAGCTGGAACATGCGGTGCCGCTGGCCAGGGCGCTGGTAGCCGGTGGTGTGCGCGTGCTGGAAGTCACATTGCGCACCGACTGCGCCATGGAGGCAATCCGCGCTATCGCGGCAGAGGTGCCGGAGGCAATTATCGGTGCCGGTACGGTGATTAACCCGCAGCAGTTGCAGGCAGTGACCGAGGCAGGCGCGCAATTCGCTATCAGCCCCGGCCTGACGGACGCGCTGCTGAAGGCCGCAACCGCAGGCACGATTCCATTGATCCCGGGTATTAGCACTGTTTCAGAGCTGATGCTGGGCATGGATCACGGGCTGCGTGAGTTCAAATTCTTCCCGGCGGAAGCCAACGGTGGCGTGAAGGCGTTGCAGGCGATCGGCGGTCCATTCCCGCAGGTGCGTTTCTGCCCGACCGGGGGCATCACGCCAAACAACTACCGTGATTACCTGGCGCTGAAAAGCGTGTTGTGTATCGGCGGTTCCTGGTTGGTTCCGGCCGATGCGTTGGAAAAGGGCGACTACGCTCGCATCACCGAACTGGCACGTACCGCGGTCAGCGGCGCTGCGGTCTAACCCGCGCCGCGTCTGGGTTTGACGATTATTTGCCCGCACCACGCTAAACGAAGGCTCAACGACTTGTTGAGCTTTTTTTATTTTTAAATTACTTAACTTTCTTATTTTTAAACTTTTTTTTAATGGTTTTTGTGAAAATGGCGGTTTGCTTTCTTTTTTTGGCTATGGTACAACTATCGCAGTTGAAAATTTTACTTGATGAGGATATTGGGCAAATCGCACTCCGTGTAACAAGATAATGTGCGGCTGAGAATAGAGAATAATTATGATGACAACTAATGGAATTACCCTCAGAACCTCTACTTGCCAGCTTTTCCTGTCTGCCATCCTTGCCAGTGAGCATCACTGGTGCAGCGAGCTATAGCGTCTTTCTCCCTTAACCGGTGCTGGTGACAGGCTTAGTCCTCCGTCATTCCGCGTAGCCGGGCAAACTTCTTTATTACGTTTGGGTCAGTTTATCCCCAGGGATCTCTGCGTCGTCAGCGCCTCGTTGCGCCTGTCTGACGAGATAAATCGGGATAAATATGCCTTAGCGTGCGTTATTCGCCGTTTGGGAGAGAAATTATGATTTATTGGATCTTTTTAGGCTTGGCCATCGTGGCCGAAATTATCGGTACCCTGTCGATGAAATACGCCAGCGTTAGCGGCGGCATGACCGGTCATATTGTGATGTATGTGATGATCACTGCATCATACGTCATGCTGTCATTGGCGATTAAACGCGTTGCCCTTGGCGTTGCTTACGCGCTGTGGGAAGGGATCGGTATCCTGTTTATTACCTTGTTCAGCGTATTGTGGTTCGATGAGCCGATCTCGGCCTTGAAGGTGCTGGGTCTGGTGACGTTGATCGCCGGGATCTTGTTGGTGAAGTCCGGTACCCGCAAACCACGAAAACAGGCCAGCCCGCGAGGTGACAACCATGCAACAGCTTGAGTTGTACCACATTGGGTTCTTGGGACTGGCGATTGTGTTGGAAATTGTCGCCAACATCTTCCTGAAGATGTCAGACGGTTTCCGTAAAATCTGGTTAGGCCTGCTTTCATTGCTGTCGGTGCTGGGGGCGTTCAGTGCTCTGGCACAGGCGGTGAAGGGGATAGACCTGTCGGTGGCTTATGCATTGTGGGGTGGTTTCGGTATTGCCGCGACAATCGCCGCCGGCTGGATCCTGTTCGGTCAGCGCCTGAATGCCAAAGGCTGGATTGGTTTGGTGTTGTTGCTGGCAGGTATGGTGATCATCAAGCTGGCTTAAGCAGCAGATGAAAATAAAACCGCAGGCGTTATCGTCTGCGGTTTTTTCGTTTATACCGCAGCAATAATTTTGATTTCGACCTTGTACTTCGGATTCATCAATTTGGCTTGCACGGTGCAGCGTACCGGCGCGCTACCTGCAACCACCCAGGCATCCCAGGCGGCGTTCATGGCAGCAAAATCGGCATCGTCGGCCAGAAAAATGATGGCGTCCAGCACCCGGCTTTTATCTGACCCAACGCGCGCCAGGATCATGTCAATTGCTGCCAGGGCGTTCGCGGTTTGGGCGGTAGCGTCATCATCCAGGTTTTCCGGCACGCTGGTGTAATAGACGGTGTCGTTGTGAACGACGGCTTCGGACCAACGTTTGTCTGGATCAATTCGTTCGATATTCATTCAATTATCTCCATATCATCATCGCGTTAAGGGTAACACAGCCATTGGCAGAAATGTGTGACGATAAAGTCGGTGGTAGCCGTGCGGCAGGATAGGCATAATTAACGCTGAATTACATCGGCAGAGAGATAGCGTGGCAGACGATTTCGCAACAGACGGCGCCCTGGCGCAGGCAATCAAGGGTTTCAAACCGCGTGAAGCACAGCGGCAGATGGCGGAAGCGGTCACCGAAGCCATTAATTTCAAGCAGGAACTGGTGGTCGAAGCGGGCACCGGTACCGGCAAAACCTACGCCTATCTGGTGCCGGCACTGCGGGCCGATCGCAAAGTGATTATTTCCACCGGCTCAAAAGCGTTGCAGGATCAGCTTTATGCACGCGATTTGCCCACCGTGGCCAAGGCACTGAAGTACAAAGGCAAGATGGCGCTGCTGAAAGGGCGCTCCAATTACCTGTGTCTGGAACGTCTGGAGCAACAGTCGATGGCTGGCGGCGAGTTGGCCGGGCAAACGCTGATCGATCTGGTCCATCTGCGCAAATGGTCGTCCATGACCAAAGAGGGCGACATCAGCAGTTGCAGCGACGTGGCGGAAGACAGCTTCGTTTGGCCGCTGGTGACCAGCACTAACGACAACTGCCTGGGCAGCGATTGCCCGTTGTATAAAGATTGCTTTGTGGTCAAAGCGCGTCGTCGTGCGATGGATGCCGATGTGGTGGTGGTGAACCACCATCTGTTCCTGGCCGATATGGTGGTGAAGGAGGGCGGCTTTGCCGAACTGATCCCTGAGGCCGATGTGATGATCTTCGATGAAGCGCATCAGATCCCGGATATCGCCAGCCAGTATTTCGGTAAGCAACTGACCAGTCGTCAACTGCTGGACCTGGCCAAAGACATTTCCATTGCCTATCGCACCGAAGTGCGCGATGCCGCACAGCTGCAAAAAAGCGCCGACCGCCTCAGCCAAAGCACGCAGGATTTTCGTTTGATGTTGGGAGAACCAGGGTTTCGCGGCAACCTGCGTGAGGTGCTGAGCCAGCCCAATGTACAACGCGCCTTGCTGCTGCTCGATGATGCGCTGGAGCTGTGTTATGACGTGGTCAAACTTTCCCTTGGCCGTTCGGCCTTGTTGGACGCGGCTTTTGAACGCGCTACGTTATATCGTGCCCGTCTCAAACGTTTGAAAGAGGTCAATGAACCGGGGTTCAGCTATTGGTATGAGTGCAACTCGCGTCACTTTGTATTGGCGTTGACGCCGCTGACGGTGGCCGATCGTTTCCGTGAGTTGCTGGATGAAAAACCGGGCAGCTGGATTTTCACCTCGGCAACGCTGTCGGTTAACGAGCAGATGGGCCACTTTACCGAGCGTCTGGGGTTGAATAAGGCCAAAACGCTGCTGCTGGCCAGCCCATTCGATTACGCCAAACAGGCCTTGCTGTGCGTACCGCGCTTTTTACCCTCACCAAACCAGCCTGGCGGCGCGCGGCAATTGGCACGCATGCTACGGCCGCTGATTGAAGCCAATAACGGCCGCTGCTTCTTCCTTTGTACTTCGCACCAGATGATGCGGGAATTGGCGGAAGAGTTCCGTGCCACCATGACCTTGCCGGTGTTGTTGCAGGGGGAAACCAGCAAGGGGCAGTTGCTGGCTCAGTTTGTCGAGGCCGGCAATGCCCTGTTGGTGGCGACCAGCAGCTTCTGGGAGGGGGTAGATGTACGCGGCGATGCATTGTCGTGCGTGATTATCGACAAACTGCCGTTTACCTCACCCGATGATCCGTTGTTGAAAGCACGGATTGAGGACTGCCGATTACGTGGTGGCGATCCGTTTAACGATGTGCAGCTTCCGGACGCGGTCATTACCCTGAAACAGGGGGTTGGACGCCTGATCCGCGATACCGACGATCGCGGCGTGCTGGTGATTTGCGACAATCGGTTGGTGATGCGCCCCTATGGTGAAGTTTTCCTCAATAGCCTGCCGCCGACGCCGCGTACCCGCGATATCGCCCAGGCGATTGCCTTCCTGCAGGCAGATCGCTAGCGGATAGGCGTGACCCCAGGGCTGTGCTACAATGCGCGCCCTGTATGAAAAACCCTGTTTTTTTCCCGCCTGAGGTTGGCATGTCCACGCGAATTTTAGCGATCGATACAGCGACGGAAGCCTGTTCCGTTGCTATCTGGAATCAAGGCGAAATCCACGCCCTGTTTGAGCTGTGCCCACGTGAGCATACGCAACGTATTTTACCTATGGTGCAGCAGGTGCTGGCGGAATCCGGGGTCACCCTTGGCCAGCTCGATGCGCTGGCTTTTGGCCGCGGGCCGGGCAGCTTTACCGGCGTGCGTATCGGCATTGGTATTGCTCAGGGCTTGGCGCTGGGCGCCGACTTGCCCTTGCTGGGCGTTTCCACGCTGCAAACCATGGCGCAGGGCGCCTGGCGACTCACCGGGGCTGACCGTGTGCTGTCGGCGATAGATGCGCGTATGGGCGAAGTCTACTGGGGTCAGTTTGAACGTCAGCAGGACGGTAACTGGCTTGAAAGTGAAGGTGAAGCGGTACTTACCCCGGCGCAGGCGCTGGTGCGCGCGCAAGGTCTGCAAGGCCACTGGGCGCATGTCGGCACCGGCTGGCAAACCTATCCGGATTTGGTTGCCGGTTCCACGTTAACCCTGAGCGATGGGCAAATGTTGTTACCGCAGGCGGAAGATATGCTGCCGTTGGCGCTGCATGCCTGGCAACAGGGTTTGGCGGTCGCGGTAGAAAATGCCGAGCCGACCTATTTGCGTAATGAAGTCACCTGGAAAAAATTGCCGGGGCGCGAATAGCCGCAACCTATTGTGCTTTGGCGGCAATAGGGATAGGAATGATCTGCAACTTGCTCCGTGAATTGATGTCAAAGTTACAGCCATTTCAGGAGATTGCGACGATGTTAACCCGCACTGTTTGTAAAAAAATGTCGCTGCTGGCTATTGCCGGCAGCGTGCTGGCGCTGTCAGGTTGCGTAACCGTGCCTGATGCGATTAAAGGCAGCACGGCAACGCCGGTGCAGCAGCTGTCTTCGGTACAGAATGCGCCGAACCTGTTTGTCGGCGCTGAAGCTCGCTTTGGCGGTACCGTTGTGAACGTTGCCAATGAGCAGGGGCGCACGTTACTGGAAATTGCGGCCGTGCCGCTCGATTCCGGCGCCCGGCCGATATTGGGTGAGCCGTCACGGGGTCGTCTGATAGCCTCGGTTAATGGCTTCCTGGAACCGGTTGATTTTAAGGGCCAGTTAGTGACGGTAGTTGGGCCAATCACCGGCGTGAAAGACGGCAAGATCGGCATGACACCGTACAAGTTTGTTACCATGAATGCCACTGGCTACAAACGCTGGCATCTGTCTCAGCAGGTGATGATGCCACCGGCGCCGATGGGCCCCTGGGGCTGGCGTAGCGGTACCTGGGGCCCTGGTTGGGGCGTGGGGTATGGCTGGTACAACCCTGGCCCAGTGCAGGTGCAAACCATCGTTACCGAGTAATGCTTGCTTGTTGTTAAATTTTAATAGGGCGGCTCCGGCCGCCTTATTCTTTTGGCGTAGGGAATGACCGCCAATTAGTGACGTACATCGCAACCTGAATATTGTTTAAAACTCAAACTGGTCTGCTGAGTTAAAATATTGTTATGGTTTGGCTGCATATTTGGGGGCTGCGATGATGATAATGAATAATAATTTCAGGAGTAATACCTTGGATAAGGTCTGGTTAAAACGTTACCCGGCGGATGTTCCGGCAGAGATCGACGCCGATCGTTATTCATCTTTGGTCGAAATGTTTGAAAATGCGGTTCAGCGCTACGCAGATCAACCGGCTTTCATTAACATGGGTGAGGTGATGACCTACCGCAAGCTGGAAGAACGTAGTCGGGCTTTCGCGGCTTACCTGCAAAATGAGCTGGGGCTGCAGAAAGGCGACCGCGTTGCTCTGATGATGCCGAACCTGCTGCAGTATCCCATCGCGCTGTTTGGTATCTTACGTGCGGGTATGGTGGTGGTGAACGTTAACCCGCTGTATACGCCACGTGAATTGGAACATCAACTGAACGACAGTGGCGCAAGTGCCATTGTGATCGTCTCCAACTTTGCTCACACGCTGGAAAAAGTGGTGTTCAACACCCAGGTCAAGCATGTGATCCTGACGCGTATGGGCGATCAGCTCTCCGCCGCCAAAGGCACGCTGGTTAACTTCGTCGTCAAATACATCAAGCGGCTGGTGCCGAAATACCATTTGCCGGCTGCCGTTTCTTTTCGCAGTGCGCTCCAGCGCGGGCGTCGCCAACAGTATGTTAAACCCGATATTATCAACACCGATCTGGCGTTCCTGCAGTATACCGGTGGGACTACCGGCGTGGCCAAAGGCGCGATGCTGACGCACCGTAATATGCAGGCTAACCTGGAGCAGGCCAAAGCTGCCTATTTGCCGCTGTTTCGTGAAGGGCAGGAGTTGGTGGTAACGGCGCTGCCGCTGTATCACATTTTCGCGCTGACGGTGAACTGCCTGCTGTTTATCGATTTGGGTGGGCGCAATTTGCTGATCACCAACCCACGCGACATTCCAGGGCTGGTGAAAGAGCTGGGCAAATATCCGTTCACCGCCATGAGTGGGGTGAACACCCTGTTCAATGCGCTATTGAACAACGAGGACTTCCACAAGCTGGATTTCTCCACCCTGCGTTTTTCCGTCGGCGGCGGCATGTCAGTACAGAAATCGGTGGCGGACAAGTGGGAGAAAACCACCGGTAAGCACTTGCTGGAAGGATACGGCCTGACGGAATGTGCGCCGCTGGTCTCCGGTAACCCTTACGATCTGAAACACTACAGCGGCAGTATCGGTTTGCCTGTACCCTCGACGGATATTCGGCTGGTGGACGATAACGGTCAGGACGTGCCGGTTGGTGAGCCGGGTGAACTGTGGGTCAAAGGACCGCAAGTTATGTTAGGCTACTGGCAGCGGCCGGATGCCACCGATGAAGTATTGAAAGATGGCTGGCTCGCGACCGGTGATATCGTTACAGTGGACGATATGGGCTTTGTTCGCGTCGTCGACCGGAAGAAGGACATGATCCTGGTTTCCGGGTTTAACGTATACCCGAACGAGATTGAAGACGTGGTCAGTCAGCATCCGAAAGTATTGGAATGCGCGGCGATTGGCGTGCCGAATGAGGTAACCGGTGAGACGGTTAAAATTTGCGTGGTGAAGAAAGACGCTTCGCTGACCAAAGAAGAACTGTTGACCCATTGTCGTCGGCAGCTTACCGGGTATAAAGTGCCTAAAATTGTTGAGTTCCGTGACGAGTTGCCGAAGTCTAACGTCGGTAAAATTTTGCGGCGAGAACTGCGTGATGAGCAGAAAAAACCTGCAGCGGCCGATGCCGCCTAGGTTATCATCCACGCCTTACAGATCAACAACGCCGGTGAATGCCGGCGTTGTTGTGTTTGAATCATGAAAGCGACCAAGAGAATGACGTTTTGAACTATCAGTTGATCACTACCGATGCCGGATTGCAGCAGGTCTGCGAGCAGGCGAAAAAGCATGCCCAGATAGCGCTGGACACCGAATTTGTCAGAACGCGCACCTATTATCCGCAGTTAGGCCTGATTCAGTTATACGACGGTGAACAACTCTCCCTGATTGACCCCCTGCCAATCAAGCAATGGCAGCCGTTTATCGAGCTGCTGAGTAATACTCAGATTGTGAAGTTCCTGCACGCCGGCAGTGAGGATCTGGAAGTGTTCCTCAACGCGTTCAAAACGCTGCCGACTCCGATGGTGGACACCCAAATTCTGGCGGCCTTCACCGGTCGACCGCTGTCTTGCGGTTTTGCGACCCTGGTGGCGGAGTATATGCAGGTGGAGTTGGATAAAAGCGAAGCCCGTACCGACTGGCTGGCGCGCCCGCTGACGGAAAAACAGTGCGTGTATGCGGCGGCTGACGTGTTCTATCTGCTGCCGATGGCCAAACGGCTGGTTCAGGAAACTGAAGAGGCCGGTTGGACGGCTGCCGCTAACAACGAATGCCTGTTGCTATGCCAACGCCGTAGCGAGACGCTGGCGCCAGAATTGGCCTACCGTGAAATCACCAATGCCTGGCAACTGCGTCCGCGTCAGTTGGGCTGCTTGCAGAAGCTGGCTGAATGGCGCCTGCGTCAGGCGCGTGAGCGCGATCTGGCGGTAAACTTCGTGGTACGTGAGGAAAACCTTTGGCAGGTGGCGCGACATATGCCGACATCGCTGGGGGAATTGGACTCTCTGGGCCTGAGCGGTCCGGAAATTCGTTATCACGGTAAAACGCTGTTGGCGCTGGTGGCAGAGGCTAATGAGCTGGATGAGGCTGCACTGCCGGCACCGCTGTCGAACCTGATCGATCAGCCGGGCTACAAGAAAGTGTTCAAGGATATCAAGGCGGCGATCGTCATTGTCAGTGAGCAAAGCGGGTTGAGCAGTGAATTACTGGCATCGCGCCGACAGATTAACCAACTGCTGAATTGGCATTGGAAATTGAAGGGTGCTGACAGCCTGCCAGAATTAATCAGCGGTTGGCGCGGTGATTTATTGGCGGCGCCGCTGCAGGCTATTTTGAAGGATTATTAATCGAGTGGTAAAACTTGGGGCAGGGTAAGGAAACGCTGCTCCGATTATTTATTAGAAATAACCATAACAACACTTACCGACAGCATTTACTTTAAACAACAGTGACGCAAGATTAATTGAGATTAATCCCAAAGGCTAAAAACGATTATTAGGCGATTTTTATCTCAATAACTGGTTATGCATACAGTTACCCCCTGCAAGAAAATATACAGGGGGTAATTAGTGCGTCACACTCATTTAGTTACTTCTTCCGATTCCGGTAATGTCACGTTGAGTTCAAGTACCGAAATATCATCCCCTTTCTGCTCAAACTGCACGTGCAGCATTTCAGGGTCGATTTGAATATATTTGCAAATTACCGCCAGAATATCGCGTTTCAAATCAGGCAGATACGGGGGCTCACTGTCCCCGCGACGACGCTCTGCGACGATAATCTGCAGCCGTTCCTTGGCTATATTGGCTGTCTGCTTTTTGCGGGACAGAAAGAAGTCTAGTAATGCCATGGTTTATCCCCCAAAAAGGCGTTTCAGGAAACCCTTCTTCTCTTCTTCAATGAAGCGGAAGGGGCGTTCTTCCCCTAACAGGCGGCTAACGGTATCGTCATAGGCTTTGCCGGCATCCGACTCGGCGTCGAGGATCACCGGTTCACCCTGGTTGGATGCGCGCAGTACGGATTGGTCTTCCGGGATAACGCCGACCAATGGAATGCGCAGAATTTCCAGCACGTCTTCCATGCTCAGCATGTCGCCACGGCTGACGCGACCTGGGTTGTAGCGGGTCAGCAGCAGGTGTTCCTTGATTGGCGATTCGCCTCTCTCGGCACGGCGAGATTTGGAAGACAAAATGCCCAGAATACGGTCAGAGTCACGTACCGAGGAGACTTCCGGGTTGGTGGTGATGATGGCTTCATCAGCAAAATACAGTGCCATCAGTGCGCCGGTTTCGATGCCCGCCGGAGAGTCACAAACCACAAAATCAAAATCCATTTCGCCCAGGTCGTTGAGGATCTTCTCAACGCCTTCGCGGGTTAACGCGTCTTTGTCACGCGTTTGCGAAGCTGGCAGGATAAACAGATTTTCGGTGCGCTTGTCTTTGATCAACGCCTGATTCAGTGTGGCATCACCCTGAATCACGTTAACGAAATCGTAAACAACCCGGCGTTCGCAGCCCATGATCAGGTCAAGATTACGCAGGCCGATATCGAAATCGATCACTACGGTTTTCTTTCCTTTTTGGGCTAAACCGGTAGCGATGGCCGCGCTTGAAGTGGTCTTGCCAACGCCCCCTTTACCCGATGTAACAACAATAATGCGTGCCATGAAATGGATTCCTTGTCAAAAGGGCTTAATTTAAAGGTTGTATGGTTAAAGCGTTATCCAACAGGCTGAGTCGTACTGCCTGCCCGACATAGTCGGACGGGATTTGGTCGCTCAACCAGTACTGCCCTGCGATAGAGACTAGCTCAGCACCCAGGTGCGTGCAAAAAATCTGGCACTGTGTATCACCTGATGCACCGGCCAGCGCACGACCGCGCATCATGCCGTAGACGTGAATGTTGCCATCGGCAATTAATTCAGCGCCGGCGCTAACGCTGCTGGTCACTATCAGATCGCTGTTGCGGGCATAAATTTGTTGGCCGGAACGGACAGGGGTACTGATGATGCGCGTCTTGGCGGGGGCGTTGGGATCCACCACCGGGGCTGGCGCAGGCGCCGGTTCCGGTGTGGCCATCTTTTGGCCTTTGCCTTCGTTCAGCAACGGCAGCCCGGCACGGGTTATTGCGCGTTTCTGCCGCTCATCTCTGCAACCGCTGATACCCACAACGCGCAGACCTGCTGCCGTGACAGCCTGTTGAAGTTCTTTCCAGTTTGCGTCGCCGTTCAGCGTTGCAACGTTGATAACAACAGGGGCGTTTTTCAAAAAAGCGGGCGCTTGCTCTACTTTTTCCAGTAACGCCTGACGTATTACCTCGGGTTCCGAATTATGCAAATGAACAACCGATAGGGTAAAACTGCTGCCTTTTAGCTCAATTGGCGATTGTGACATCTATCCTGACTCAGTCTCAGCAACTTTAAATCCCCGGAATACCAATCGGGGTGCGATATTCCGAAGTACTATAAGCATGTTATAGTCAGAGTTATATCCAGGCAAGACGCTGCCCCAATTAAATAGAGTTAAAAACATGCTTTGTGTGATCTATAGAAGTTCTAAACGCGATCAAACTTATCTTTATGTCGAAAAAAAAGACGATTTCTCCCGTGTGCCGGAAGATCTGATGAAAAGTTTCGGTACGCCGCAATTGGCAATGGTGCTTTCCCTTGAAGAGCGGGAAAAGTTAGCCTCGGCGGATATTGAGAAAGTGAAAGAAGCCCTGAAAGAAGAAGGGTTTTATCTTCAGGTCCCCCCGCCGTTGGAAAATTTATTAAACCAGCATTTGTCTGGCGACAAAAAATAACCTGCGAAGATGTAGGAGAGGCTGGAAGCGCTCAAAACTGATAAAGGAGCCGCGTGATGAGATTGTCGGCAATAACCCTGCTATCGACGCTGTTGACGTTAGGATGCACAGTCGGCCAACAGGCGATGGCGCAAGGGGCCACATCGGCGTCGGAAGCTTCGTCGGGCACAGCTACTCCTGCGGCTCAGAGCCGACTCTCTGAAACGGGTCGCGATCCTGCGCAGTTCCCGGCCTACGTTGAACAGTTAAAGCGCCAGGCGCTGGCGCAGGGCATCAGCCCGGCGATTGTCGACAGTGCTTTCACCGACGTGCATTTTGTCGATCGGGTGATCAAGGCTGACCGTAATCAGCCGGAAAAGAAAATCACGCTGGACGACTACCTCAAACGCGTATTGCCACCCGCCAAGATCGCACAAGGCCGTGCGCTATATCAGCAGTATCATCCTAAGCTTTCGCGGCTCACCGCGCACTACGGCGTGCCGGGACGTTATGTTGTGGCACTGTGGGGCATGGAAAGCGCCTTCGGCAAAATCCAGGGGCGTGAAGATGTGATATCTGCGCTCGCCACCTTGGCTTTTGAAGGGCGACGCGAGGCGTTCTTCAGTCAACAGCTGATGGCGGCGCTGCAAATCCTCGAGCAGGGTCATGTCAGCCGCGAGCAGTTGAAAGGCTCCTGGGCCGGTGCCATGGGGCAATGCCAATTTATGCCGACGTCGTTCCTTAACTATGCTGCGGACGGCGACGGTGATGGCCGCATTGATATCTGGAACAACGTTGACGATGTCTTTGCCTCTACGGCCAGCTATCTGTCGAGCGAAGGCTGGCAGCGTGGTGTGGGTTGGGGCAGAGAGGTCAGGTTGCCTGCCGGATTCAGCACCGAGGCTGTGGGGCTAAAGGATAGCCAGGCGCGCAGCGTCAATGAATGGCAAAAACGCGGGGTGCGGCGTCCGGATGGTTCAGCGCTGCCGCATTCCAGCCTGCGCAGTTGGCTGATCACACCGGATGACATGCAGGGCCGGGCATTCCTGGTTTATGATAATTTCCGCACGATTATGCACTGGAATCGCTCTTACTATTTTGCGATCGGTGTGGGTATGATGGCTGACGGTATCGGGCAATAGAAAAAGGCTGCGGTGCCTCCACCAGCGCGTGGAATAACGGGCTTAGCATGCTAAGCCCCTACATGATTGTAGGGAGAGGCGGTATGTATCAACATAGAGACTGGCAGGGTTCATTACTTGATTTTCCGGTAAATAAAGTGGTTTGCGTCGGCAGTAATTACGCCGATCACATCAAGGAAATGGGCAGTGCAACCTCGGTAGAGCCGGTAGTGTTTATCAAGCCTGAAACGGCGCTGTGCGATATTCGCCAGCCGGTGGCGATCCCCAAAGAGTTTGGTTCGGTACATCATGAAGTGGAGCTGGCTGTGCTGATCGGTACGCCGCTAAAGCAGGCTAATGAAGATCGCGTGGCGCGTGCCATCGCAGGATACGGTGTTGCGCTTGATCTGACGCTGCGGGAACTGCAGGCGGGCTTCAAGAAGGCGGGACAGCCTTGGGAAAAAGCCAAGGGTTTCGACGGTTCTTGCCCGATATCCGGGTTTATACCGGTAGCGGAGTTTGGCGATCCGCAAAATGCGGAGCTGTCCCTGACGGTCAATGACCAGGTGCGCCAACAAGGCAATACTCGTGACATGATCACGCCGATCCTGCCGCTGATCAGCTATATGAGCCGCTTTTTCACGTTGCGCGCAGGCGACATTATCCTTACCGGCACGCCGCAAGGCGTCGGCCCGATGAGCTCTGGCGACATGCTGAAAGTCACCCTCAACGGTAAATCACTGACCACACGCGTGATTTGAAACCTGGATAAAGCGCAATAAAAAAGGCCCCGCAGGGCCTTTTTTTTCGGTGACGATAGGTCAAAATGCTTATTTACGGCCCAGCAAGAAACCGAAAACAATCCCGACGGCAGCGGCTATGGCTACGCCGGCCAGCGGGTTAGATTCAACCTGAGTCCGCACCGTATCGGCAGCATCTCGAGCCGCGTAACTGGCCTGAGAGGCATATTTGCGGGCTGCGCCTTTGACTTGATGATCCGGTGAGTCCGTTGCTTTACCAAAAGCTTCTTCAACGGCGCCGGCAGCTTCATTTACTTTGTCTTCTGCTTTCCCAAACATACTTGGTTCCTTATCTTCATTCAAAAGGCGAACATTAAACATAGCAGGGATATGCGCTTCTTGGCGGCAAAATGTGCTTTATGAGATGAATCTTACCCGTGAATAATGATGAACAGGGATATGGATGAGAGGGAAACGAAAGGATGATAGACCTGAGTTTTGTACGTATAATTAGACGACATGCCTGGTGTGTTTTATCCCTTTCAGCATCAAGGGTAACGGCCTGATAATACTGGCCGAAAATGTTGAATATCGTTGTTTTAAATAGCGTTTTTTTTAAGCGAACATATTGTTATCGCTATGATTATATTGTGTTTTCAGCCTTTCCATTTGGCTGGGATATCTATATAGTGCACCCTCAAAACCTGCTTGCAGGTTATCTATTCATTTACCTATACCGGACGCGAACATGTCACAAACCCCTTTTTGGCAACAAAAAACGCTGGCGGAAATGTCAGAACAAGAGTGGGAATCGCTGTGCGACGGTTGTGGGCAATGCTGTCTGAATAAGCTGATCGACGAAGATACCGACGAGATTTATTTCACCAACGTAGCCTGTAACCAGCTGAATATTAAGTCGTGCCAGTGCCGCAACTATGAGCGCCGCTTTGAGCTGGAAGAGGACTGCATCAAACTGACGCGTGAAAACCTCACCACCTTCGATTGGCTGCCGCCGACCTGCGCATACCGTTTGATTGGTGAAGGCAAGCCGCTGTTTGCGTGGCACCCGCTGGTCAGCGGTTCTAAAGCTGCGATGCACGGTGAGCGTATTACGGTACGGCATATTGCGGTGCGGGAAAGTGAAGTGGTGGACTGGCAGGATCACATCTTGAACAAACCGAGCTGGGCGAGATAAGGAAAAAAGCCCCTGCAAAGATGAGGGGCAAGACACACAACAACACCAGGGAAATCGTTAAATATTAACTTGCGGATATTATAGGGATTCTCTGATAAAACTTCATCAAAATATCGATGCAATAATGCATCGCTATGATGAATTTTTTTGTATGAAGTGAGTGGCGAGGAAAATCGTTGCGCCAGAATTTTTGTGAGGTAAGACCGAAAAAGTGAAGCGAGGCTTTCGTAGATAAGACATTTTACTCTTCTAACTTAATGTTATGTAAATTACGCGTCAAATCCTGCCCAGATGCTTCTTTTTAAACCTGATGTTAGGTAGTTTGAGCGCTCTCACGCTAAGTTTCGAGAGTAAAATAATGAAAATGATACGCCTGTTTGCCATAGCTGGAGCACTAATAGTGCTCGTTTATTACCTTACACATACCTAATCTCGCATTACCTCTGAAGATCATCAGTCACTCGATGAAAAACGGCGCCCTGAGGCGCCGTTTTTCATGCTGTCATGCTCAGCGGCCAAACAGATCGCGGCGGCGTGGGCGGACAAATTGCGCCAGCAGCACAACGATAGCAATCAACAAATAAGCTGCAAAGATGCCAACCAGCCACTGCGGCATTTCCAGCGTCAAGAATTCCCATTGGCGTACCGAACAGTCGCCAGATGCGTGGAACACCGCAGGCAGCCATTTGTCCAGCGGCAGCCAGGACGGGAAGCTGACGAAGAAATCGCAGGTATTAAACGGCGAAGGGTGCAGTTGGATCATGGTGTGTTTCCATGCCAGCTGCAGGCCTTCCCAGGCACTGTAAATCCACAGCAGAATAGCGGCATAACGCAACGGCGTTTTCGGCGCGATGGCACCCAGCAGCGAGGCACCGAGAATACCAAACAGCGCGCAGCGTTCGTAAATGCACATGACACAGGGTTGCAGCAGCATTACGTGCTGAAAGTAGAGTGCGACTAATTCCAGCGCCAGCGCAGTCAGGGCCATCAACAGCCAAGCACCGCGCCCCTGTGAGCAGCGGTTAAAGAATTGCAACATATATTTATTCTTCCATGCAGTAAGCAATTGAACTGGCAGTGTAAACCAATTCAACCCCGCTGCCAGCCACCTGAGCCGGATTCAGCACAAAAATAGTCGCTGACAGCGGAGCGGGTTTACAGGGTTAGTGTGCAGCGGCTTCGAGCGACGGCAGCGTCAGCCAATGCCACTGGGTCAGCAGGTCGGTCACGGGCGCCAGGGTGAACTGTACGCACAACAGACCAACCAGGGTTAATACCACAGTATAAGGCAATGCCATCCATACCATTCGCCCATAGGATAAACGTACCAGGGGGGCCAGTGCGGAGGTCAGCAAGAACAGGAAGGCGGCCTGGCCATTCGGCGTGGCGACCGACGGCAAATTGGTCCCGGTATTAATGGCGACCGCTAACATTTCAAACTGCTTCAGGGAAATGGCGCCATTTTCAAATGCGGCGCGCGCTTCATTAATGTAAACCGTACCGACGAACACATTGTCGGATACTGAAGACAGCAAGCCATTGAACAGATAAAACAGCGAAAGTTGGGAAGAGGGTTCCGCCTGCAAAACGAATTGAATCACCGGGGTAAACAGGTGTTGCTCAATGATCACCGCCACCACGGTGAAAAATACCGTCAGCAGGGCGGTGAAGGGCAAGGCCTCCTGGAAGGCTTTGCCGATGGCGTGCTCATCGGTTACGCCACACAGGGAAGTGGCGAGGATAATCACCGACAGGCCAATCAGGCCAACCTCCGCCAGATGGAAGGCCAGGGCGACAATCAGCCAAACGCCGATAAGTGCCTGAACCACTAATTTGACCTGCTCTTGCTTACTGCGCCCGGCAGTCGCCTGGCGGTCAAACTCTGTCAGCACTTCGCGCACGCGCTCCGGGAGTTTTGCTCCGTAGCCGAAGACGCCGAAGCGCTCAAGCAGCAGGCAGACCAGCAGACCACAGATCAATACCGGTAAAGTGACGGGCGCCATGCGCAGGAAGAAGTCGACAAAGCCCCAGTCGGCGCTTTTGGCGATAATCAGGTTCTGCGGTTCGCCCACCATGGTCATCACACCGCCCAAGGCTGTACCGACACCAGCATGCATCAGCAGACTGCGCAAAAAGGCGCGGAACTGCTCCAGCGTCTGTTTGTTATCGTCGCTTACCAGGTTGCTGTCGTCGTTGACGTCGGCAGCGCCGCCGGAAGGGTTCGACACCACGTTGTGGTAAATTGAATAAAAACCGGTTGCGACGCTGATGACTACCGCAACCACCGTCAGCGCATCGAGGAAGGCGGACAAAAATGCTGCCGCAAAACAGAAGGCTAAAGACAGCAGTATTTTAGAGCGAATATTGAGCAGCAGCTTGGTGAAGACGAACAGCAGTAGCTGCTTCATAAAGTAGATGCCGGCCACCATAAAGATCAGCAACAGCAGGACTTCCAGATTATGGGCAATCTCTTCGCCCACCCGATCGGGGCTGGTCATGCCGATCAATACCGCCTCAATGGCCAGCAGGCCGCCCGGCAGCAGGGGATAGCACTTCAGCGCCATCGCCAGCGTGAAGATAAATTCGATGACCAGCAGCCAACCCGCGATGAAGGGATCGACCAGGAAGAAAACCAGCGGATTGACCAACAAGAAGATGAGGATGGCCAGTTTGTACCAGTCAGGTGATTGCCCGAGGAAGTTTTTCACCAGGGCACTGCGTAAAGTCGTTTCCATTATGCGTTACACGTCCTGAAAATAAGTTGTCACATATTACCCTAACAATGCCGCAGGGGCAGAAGCAATACGGGCTTGCTTTACGACGTGAAATTTCTCTGACGCGGTGTTTTTGCACGTTTTTTGCCACTTTATGCACACTTTCGTTTAATGTTTTTCGCTCACGCTATGTCATGCCAAGGCGATCTGGTATGATCAGCCGACTACTATTACTGATTATCGTTGCTACGGAACGTCAAACACATGGTCATAAAGGCGCAGAGTCCTGCCGGTTTCGCGGAAGAATACATTATCGAGAGTATCTGGAATAATCGCTTCCCTCCTGGCTCTATTTTGCCCGCGGAGCGTGAGCTTTCAGAATTGATTGGTGTTACGCGCACCACGTTACGCGAAGTTTTACAACGCCTGGCCCGTGATGGCTGGCTGACCATTCAGCATGGCAAACCGACCAAAGTAAATAATTTCTGGGAAACATCCGGCCTCAATATTCTTGAGACGGTGGCACGCCTCGATCACAAAAGTGTTCCACAGTTGATCGACAACTTGCTGTCGGTTCGTACCAATATTGCCGCAATCTTTATTCGCGCAGCGGTGCGTAATCATCCTGAGGCTGCTCAGGAAGTCTTGGCGAAAGCGACTCAAGTGGAAGATCAGGCGGACGCTTTCAACCTGTTGGACTACGAAATTTTCCGCGGTCTCGCATTCGCTTCCGGCAACCCGATTTACGGTCTGATCTTCAACGGCCTCAAAGGCCTGTACACCCGTGTCGGTCGTTACTACTTCTCAAATCCGGAGTCCCGCAAGCTGGCGCTGACTTTCTACAGCAAGCTGTCGACGCTGTGCCATGAAAAGTCGTACGATCAGGTGATGGATTGCGTGCGTAACTACGGTAAAGACAGCGGGGCCATCTGGCAGAGCATGCAAGGCACCATGCCGAGCGATCTGACCGAAGCCCGCCGTTAGTTTCACCTCTCGCATTACGCAAAAGGGGCGCCAGTGGCGCCCCTTTGTCATGGTCACTAAATCCTACAGCGGAGTCGCCCGCGGCGGACAACGTTCCAGCAGCTCGACGCTGCCATCCTCGTTGAGCTGTTCCAGAATAATGTCGAAGCCCCACAGGCGGTGCAGGTGTTTCATCACCTCACGCCGGCTTTTGTCCAGCGGCGCCCGGTCTTGTGGAATATAACGCAACGTCAATGAGCGATCGCCGCGCAAATCCACATTCCAGATCTGAATGTTCGGCTCGTGGTCGCTCAGGTTATATTGCGCCGACAGCTCCTGACGGATCGCCCGATAGCCCGCCTCATTATGGATCGCCGCAATCTCCAGGTAGTTATTGCGGTCGTCATCGAGCACGGTGAACAGCCGGAAGTCACGCATGATTTTCGGGGACAGGAACTGGCTGATAAAACTTTCGTCCTTAAAATCACGCATGGCGAAGTGCAGCGTTTCCAGCCAGTCTTTACCGGCAATGTCCGGGAACCAGTAGCGATCTTCTTCGGTCGGCGACTGACAGATGCGCTTGATGTCCTGGAACATGGCAAAGCCCAACGCGTAAGGGTTAATCCCGTTGTAATAAGGACTATTGTAAGGCGGCTGGTACACCACGTTGGTGTGGCTGTGCAAAAACTCCAGCATAAAGCGTTCGGTCACCCGGCCTTCATCGTAAAGATGGTTGAGGATGGTGTAGTGCCAGAATGTCGCCCAGCCTTCGTTCATCACCTGCGTTTGTTTTTGCGGATAAAAATACTGGCTCACTTTGCGCACGATGCGCAGCACCTCACGCTGCCAGGGTTCCAGCAGCGGCGCATTTTTCTCCATAAAGTAGAGGATGTTCTCCTGCGGCTCGCTTGGATAGCGACGCGCTTGTTCAGGCGCCTCTTCGCGTTCTACCCGCGGCAGGGTCTTCCACAGCGTATTGACCTGACTTTGCAGATACTCCTCGCGGCTCTTCTGGCGGGCTTTTTCTTCGACCAGGGAAATCTTCTGCGGGCGTTTATAGCGGTCCACGCCGTAGTTCATCAGCGCGTGGCAGGAATCGAGCAGCTTCTCCACTTCTTCAACGCCGTAGCGTTCTTCGCACTGACTGATGTAGTGGCGGGCGAACAGCAGATAATCGACGATCGAACTGGCGTCGGTCCAACTGCGGAACAGGTAATTATTTTTGAAAAACGAGTTGTGGCCGTAGCAGGCGTGCGCCATGACCAGCGCTTGCATGGTGATGGTATTTTCTTCCATCAGGTAGGCGATGCAAGGGTTGGAGTTGATGACGATTTCATAGGCCAGCCCCTGCTGCCCATGTTTGTAGCGCTGCTCGGTCTCAATGAATTTTTTACCGAATGACCAATGGGTATAGTTAATCGGCATGCCGACGCTCGAATAGGCGTCCATCATCTGTTCTGAGGTAATCACCTCGATCTGATGCGGGTAGGTATCGAGCTTGTAATGTTTGGCTACGCGATCGATGTGCTCCAGATACACCTGCAGCAGCTCGAACGTCCAGTCCGGTCCATCGCTCAGACGTTTATCTTCCTTGACCTTTTCATGTGTTGAAGTAGTCATCAGCGCACCCTCGTTATTACGGACCTTGCTCGAACGGCAGACCCTAGATCAATCGTAGCTCAATCTGGGCAGAGGTAATAATGATATAAAGCTTAAAAATTCAACGATCTGACGTCGCCTTCCCGCCTCAGGAAGCGACAGGGGCATTTTAGGGCGAGTTTTTTCTGCTGAAGCGACTGCGGATATGTATGAAATGTTATCTCGATGAAATGGCTTTTTAGTGGTTTTTTATTCTGTTTCTATGGGCCTGTTTCATTTTTATGTTCTGTTAAAACCTTGTTGCGCGTTGTAGCTTTTCTTGGTGCTCTCAATGCTGTCAATGACAGCATAATAGGGGCCGTTTCGCTCATTAATCTGCCTTTGACAACATCTTATCGCTATTTATAGGTAGCTATTGCAAAAGAACCGGCCATGAACGATAAATTAATTGTGAATGTTGTCACGTTTGATGATGAAGATGTTGGACGGATTTTTCCACTGAGTTAATTTCCTGTGAGCAGAAGATTATGCTTTGTGAAGCCTTGAGCTGGAGTCAGCGATGCGAGTGGTAATTTTAGGTAGTGGGGTGGTGGGCGTTGCCAGTGCCTGGTATTTGGCGAAGGCGGGGCATGAGGTGACGGTAATCGATCGTCAGCCTGGTCCGGCCATGGAAACCAGCGCGGCAAACGCCGGGCAAATCTCGCCGGGCTATGCGGCGCCGTGGGCTGCGCCTGGCGTACCGTTGAAGGCAATCAAATGGATGTTCCAGCGCCATGCGCCGCTGGCGGTTCGTTTGGACGGCAGCCGTTTCCAGCTGAGCTGGATGTGGCAGATGCTGAAAAACTGCAACACCGAACACTACATGACCAACAAAGGTCGCATGGTGCGGTTGGCGGAATACAGCCGCGATTGCATCAAAGCGTTGCGCCAGGAAACCGGCATTCAGTACGAAGGCCGTCAGGGCGGTACGCTGCAGCTGTTTCGCACCCAGCAACAGTTTGAAAGCGCCTCCAAGGACATCGCGGTGCTGGAAGACGCCGGCGTGCCTTACAAACTGTTGGAAGCCAGTCAACTGTCCACCGTCGAACCTGCGCTGGCTCAGGTGGCGCATAAGCTGACCGGCGGTCTGCAACTGCCAAACGATGAAACCGGCGATTGCCAACTCTTCACCCAGCAGTTGGCCAAGCTGGCCCAGCAAGCTGGCGTGACTTTCCTGTATAACCGCAGCGTCGATCGCCTGCTGGTGGAAGGGGATAAAATCAGCGGCGTGCAATGTGGCGGGGAGATCTTCAAGGCCGACAGCTACGTGGTGGCCTTTGGTTCGTATTCCACCGCGCTGCTGCGCGATCTGGTCTCGATCCCTGTGTATCCGTTGAAAGGCTACTCACTGACCATTCCCATTACGGATGAGGCCGCGGCACCATTCTCGACCGTTTTGGATGAAACTTACAAAATCGCCATCACCCGTTTCGACCAGCGTATTCGCGTCGGTGGCATGGCGGAAATTGTCGGTTTTAATACCCAGCTCGAACAAAAACGCCGCGAGACGCTAGAGATGGTGGTACGCGATCTTTACCCTAACGGTGGGCGGGTGGAGGAAGCTACTTTCTGGACCGGTTTGCGTCCGATGACGCCGGACGGTACGCCGATTGTCGGTAAGACTTCGCTGAAAAACCTGTTCCTGAATACCGGGCATGGCACGCTGGGGTGGACAATGGCCTGTGGTTCTGGCCAGCTGCTTTCCGATCTGATTTCCGGCATCACGCCGGCTATTCCGTCAGATGACCTGGCGGTAGCGCGCTACAGCGCCGGATTTCGCAGCGCTTACACTGCGCCCTTGAATGATGTGCATCACGCGCGTTAAAAACCTTAATTAGACAATGTTGCGGTCGCGGACGTAGGTTCGTGACCGCATTCGCAGGCCCGTAGGAGTTCCCATGCCTCGCCCGATTACCGCCACGCTGCACCTTGGCGCCTTTGAAAATAACCTGCAAGTGGTCCGTCGTTGTGCTCCAAGTGCCAAAGTCTGGTCAGTGGTCAAGGCCAATGCTTATGGTCATGGCATTAAACATGTTTGGCGTAGCATGGCGCAAACGGATGGTTTTGCCCTGTTGGATCTCGCCGAAGCGATTATGCTGCGCGAGTCAGGTTGGCAAGGACCGATCTTGCTGTTGGAAGGTTTTTTCAAAGCGCAGGATTTAGCCCTGCTGGATCGCTACCGTTTAACGACGTCGGTGCACAGCGATTGGCAACTGGCGGCGATAGCCGAAGCCAAACTATCGGCACCGCTGGATGTTTACCTGAAAGTGAACAGCGGCATGAATCGTCTGGGGTTTGCCCCTGAGCGGTTGCACGCCGTTTGGCTGAAAGCTCAGCAGATAAGCAATATTGCCAGCCTGACGCTAATGAGCCATTTCGCCACCGCCGACGGTCCACAGGGCGTCGAAGCGCAGATGGCGACCATTAAGACAGCGGCGGCGGGCATTACTGCGCCGCGCTGTCTGGCCAACTCTGCCGCCACCTTGTGGCATCCGGAAACCCATTGCAGTTGGGTGCGGCCGGGCATAGTTCTCTATGGCGCTTCGCCGAGCGGCCAATCGCAGGATATTGCCGACAGCGGGCTGCAGCCTACGATGACCTTGAGCAGCGAAATTATTGGTGTTCAAACGCTAAAACAGAACGATCAGGTTGGCTATGGCTGGCGTTATCGCGCCGAAGGTGCACAACGCATCGGGGTGGTAGCCTGCGGCTATGCAGACGGCTACCCGCGCCATGCGCAAACGGGCACGCCGGTCTGGGTGGATGGCGTGCTGACGCGAACGCTGGGTACGGTGTCGATGGACATGCTGGCGGTCGATCTGACGCCTTGCCCGCATGCCGATATTGGTGCTGAAGTGGAGTTGTGGGGGCGGCGCCTGCCGGTTGACGATGTCGCTGCCGCGGCAGGCACGCTGGGCTATGAATTGCTGACGGCGTTGGCCGCCAGAGTGCCTATCGTTACCGAGGCCTGAGCCTCAGGCAATTTTCTTCAGTTGCCCCTTGATTTGCTTGCTGCGCTGCCGTGCGTGCAGCGCCAGCAGGCAACCTACCAGCATCACCAGCGCCAGCGACAGCTTGGGCTGCAACGGCAGCGCCATCGCCAACAGACCCAGGCCTGCGCCGCCGGCCATCTGCACAAAACCTACCAGCGCAGAAGCGACACCGGCCTCGTTGGAGTAGGGCTCAAGCGCATAACTGGTCGCCGGGCCCATCACGAAAGCTAAGCCCGCGCAGGCGCTGGCGACGGGCAGCATATAGGCCAGCCAGTGAGTTTGCGCCGAGCCGGAAAGCCAGGTAACCCCGAGCAGCAGGCCTACGCATCCGATACCCATCAGAATTCCCCCGGTTGCCAGACACACCGGGCGTCCCACCTTGTGAATGATGCGGTTGGCAAAGAAACTCACCAGCATGATCCAAAAACCGTTGGCACCAAACACCAGAGAGAATTGCAATGGCGTCAGGTCGGCGGTGCCCATCAGCACGTTGGGTGCCAGCGAGACGTAGGTCAATGCCATACCCATCGCGCCGGAGTTGACCACGGCGAAGGACAGAAAACGGCGATCTTTGAGGATGCGAGCATATTGGCGTACCGGTAAACCTTTAACACGCACCGTATCTGCCGGGCGGGTTTCCGGCAGGCGCAGAGCGATCAACACCAGCACGGCCAGGGCATAACATACCAGGAACCAGAAAGGCGCGCGCCAGCCTAAGGCTTCCGCCAGTAACCCACCCAGCAGCGGGGCCAGTGCGGGAATAATGTTAAGTGTGCCGTTGAGGAAGCCGAAGGCGCGAGCCGCGTCGTCGCCGTTCATCCGATCGCGCACGCCGCTAAATGCCACAACGGCGGTGCAGCAGACCGCTACGCCCTGCAGCAAACGTGAAGCGACGAACACCGTCGGGGTGGTGGCCAGCGCGGCCATGGCGGCACCAATCATGTAGATGACGATACCGGCCAGCGCCACGGGTTTGCGGCCGTAGTTGTCCACCAGTGGCCCGGCAATAATCTGCCCAAGACCCAGCACCAAAATGAACAGTGAAATGGTGGACTGGATCAGCGCTTCACTGCTGTTAAGGCCAAGAGCGATGGCCGGGATAGTTGGCAGATAAAGATCGATACCCAGCGGGCCGAGCAGCACCAGGCTAAGGAGCAGAAACAGAAATTTTTGCATAACAAAAACAGCACATCCGAGTGACAAAGAGGGCTAGAGTAGAGACTCTGGCGATAAATGGAAAGGGGCAAAACATCGGCCGACCTTCGGCATGCCTAACTTACTGGAATCAAAGCGACGCGGCTTTGCGATAGTAAAGTGCGGAGATGGTATCCGCCACGTAGCGGGCCTGATGTTTGGCGTCGTCCAGCGCACGATGAGGTGTGCCTTCGAATGCCCGTTCTTTTTTCGGATTAAAGCCCAGCAATTCGGCCAGAGTGATCACCGTACGCACGTCCTGTGTGTCCCAAAACTTCCACGGGCAGGGCATGTCCAGTTGCTGAAAGGCATGCTCGAGGATAGTGCAGTCGAACTCCTTGCCATTGCCCCAGACTTTAACCTGGTCAGTGCTGTTCATATGGATAAAGCGACTCAAATTGGTCAGCGTGCGCTTGAGGCTCTCCGTGCCGCCAAACGCCAGCTTGCGTGCTTCATCCGACTGCTTGGCCCACCAGGCGACGGTATCCAGGTTGATGGTTCTGCCTGGCTGATCTTTTTGGCTGCTGACGGCATTTTCAAATTCGGCACCGAGCTGGCCGGTTTGGGGATCGAAAAACACGGCGGCCACCACCAGGATCACCGCGCTCGGTTTTATGTCCAGCGTTTCTATGTCTAACATCAGATGGTGCATGGGGGACTCCCGGCTGGTAGAGATAAAAATAATGTTACTACAAACCGGATCAGGATGCGCCGTCAGCGTCGGCGATTGCCGGCGGTATTTGCCAGCGTGACAGCCAGCACGGCCAACAGCACCAGAGCTACCGCTGGCGCCAAAACGCCCCACGGCGCCCTTTCGATATAGGGCATGCCCTCGGCCAGTACCAGTCCCCATTCCGCACTCGGGGGCTGTGGCCCCAGGCCAAGAAAACCCAGCGCCGCCAGCGCCAGCGCAATACCCGGCAGGCGCAGCATGGCGTGGCGCAGCAGGGGAACCCACAGCGCCGGCAAGAGGTAGTGCGTCAGAGTACGACAGCGGCCGATCCCCAACACCGGCAACATGCGGATATAGGGCTGAGTGCGGGCCTCAGCCAACAGCGAGGCGCAGTGAGCGGACAGCGGCGCCCAACTGACCAGCATTACCGCGCAGGCAGCACCGAAGGGGGAAGGCCCGGTGACAGCGGTGACCAACAGCCCTGCGACTATCGGCGGCGTAGCGTTTGCCAACTCAATAATCCCGCACATCAGGCGAGGCATCAACCCGAACACTATCCCCAGGGACAGCGAGGCGAAGCTGACTGCCAGCGCCAACAGGCTGGTATTCAGTGCCCCGTAGGCGACACGTGCCAGAATGTCCCGGCCGGTGGCGTCTGCGCCAAAGGGCAGATCCAGGCTGGGTGGCTGCAGACGGATATGCAGTGACGAAAAGGGATCGCGGATGATCCCGCTCAGCACTAACAGACACAGCAACAGCGCCGCGACGGCGGCAAAAATATAACTCGCCCGGCTGCTGTGCTGTGGCGGCGTTGAATTGGGTAATGCGGCGGCTATTCGGCCCAGCAACAGGTAATGGGCTCCCTGCATCAGGAAACCGGTGCCGAAGGCCAGCAGCAACAGGATCAGGATCCCGCATTGCAAGGCGGGCAGATCCTGAGCGATGGCGGCCCCCAATGTTGCCCGGCCAAGTCCCGGTATGGCGAACACTTTCTCGACGGCGATCGCGCCGCCGGTCAGTCCAATCAGCACTAAACCGACCTGAGGCAGCAGTGCAGGCAGCGTGCGGCGCAGAACGGCCAACAGGCAATGCCGCCGGGCGATGCCGGCAAGGTTCCAGGTCAGCAACCAGCGTTCGGAGAAGGTTGCGGCCAGGCCGTCATTGAGCAACAGCGCCAGCAGGCCGCCGGCCGGTAAGCCCAGGGCCAGTGCCGGCAGAATGGCATGTTGCAGGCTTTGCCAGCCGTAGGGAGGAAACCATTGCAGCCAGACGGCGCCAACGATCAACAGCAGCGCTGCCAGCAAAAATTCGGGCAGTGCGGTCAGGGATACCGCTAACACGCCTGCGGGACGGCGGTTCTCGCCATGCAGGCCACGCCACAGGGTTGGCAACGCCAGCAGTATCGCCACCACTACTGCGACTGCCAGCGCGTAGCCCATCAGCGTCAGAGAAACCCCTGTGGCCTGCAACATGCCTTCCAGCACCGGGCGACCGGAAATCCACGAGTTGCCGGCATCACCCCGCAGCACGCCGTGAAACCAGCGGCCAAGCAGCAGCAAGGGCCCGTCGTCCAGGCCATATTGCTGACGAATGGCATTCAGGGCTTCCGGGGTAGCCTCTTGTTCACCCGAACGCGCCCGCAGCAAGCTGAGCGCAGGATCGCGCCCGGACAGCCAAGGCATCAGGCCAATCAATACGATCATCCCCAGCAGCGAGAACAGGCGTGAGGCGAGTGGCAATAGCCGTAGTGCTTTTTCCATCAAGGTTGCTCTGGGGCGATGAAGCTGCGAGGCGTCACCAGCAGGCGTTCACGCGGATCACGCTCTGCGCTCCTCATTACGGCAGCTTCCCCCTGGATCACGCGTTCATGCAGCAAGGGTATCGCCGCATGGGTTGCCAGAATGCGGCTTTCTGCCGCGATGATGGCCTGACGTCGTTGTGGCCCGGCAGGAATGGCTGCGGCCTGAGTCAATGCTTCGTCCACCTGCGGATCGCACAGTTGAGCAATATTGAAGGAACCCCGGCAGGCGAAGTCACTGTACATGTAGGCCAGTGGATCGCCAGAGTCCAGCACCGTGGCTCGCGACAAGATAAAAGCATCAAATTTACCCGCCAGCGCATCGGCTTCAATGTGCGCATATTCCCGCACTTCCTGCTTTACCACAAAACCGGCGGCGCTGAGTTGCTGCGCCAGATATACCGCCACTTCGGGTAGCTCGGCGCGATCGCTGAAAGTGGCCAGAGTGATGGTTTTGCCTTCAACCGTGGTTGGCGGCAGAGTCGGTTGCGGCTGGCGCAACGGCGCGGCCCAACGCAGGGCTGGCCCCAGCAGCCCGGAGGCAATATCGGCGCGGCCTTCGTAAACGTTGTCCACCAACGGGCGACGCTGGATCGCCGCGGCGGCGGCGGCGCGCATGGCCGGATCGCGGAAAGCACCGACCCGGGTGTTCAGATACAGCGTATTGGTGCGCGGCATGGGTACTTCGTGGATCAATTCAGCCGCAATTAACGGTAACTGCGAGACTGGCAGCGCCTCTACCAAATCGGCGCTGCCGGTGCGCAGGGCGGCAGCGCGGGCGGCGCTATCCGGGACAAAGTTGACGTCGATTCCTGCGGCGGCCGCTTTCTCGCCCCAATAGCCGTCGAAGCGGTTTAAACGTGCGCTACTGGTGCCGTTGATCTCTGTTAGCACAAAGGCGCCGGTTCCGGCCTGCAAGGGATTAACCACCCCGTTGGCGCCATAGGCCCGTTCGGCGAGGATCGCCAATTGTGGGCTGGACAACCGCTGCGGGAGGAGCGGATCGGGCACGGCGGTTGTGATCACGACAGCATGATCACCTTCTGGGACGATAGCCAATTCGACGCCGTCAAGAATGCGCGGTTTGGGGGCGGCGTTCATCGCCGCTGAAAGCGAACGCACCACGCTGTCCGGGGTCATCGCGCTACCATCATGGAAATTGACTCCCGATCGTAGTACGAAGCGCCAGCGGTGTTGATCCAGCTGTTGCCATTCGGTTGCCAGCGCCGGTTCAGCGTCGCCGTCGGCGTTCAGCACCACCAGCGTTTCGGCGGTGCTCCAGCGCGAAAGTTTAAACGCGTCATCGCTCAACGGGGTGAGCCCGGAGCGTGGGGGCTGAAGCATCGCCAGTCGGATGCGCCGTTCGTCGCCGGTACTTTCTTTGGGGTCAACAGGGTCAAAGCAGCCGACGAGCAGCAAACTGCCGGCGAGCAGGCAGCCGGTTGGGCCAATAAAGCGCGGGTTGAACATGCAAAACTCCTCAAAATTTTAGTGCTGGAAAAAGGACGGCAACAGCGGAATGGCGTCGATCAAACGGCGGGTAGCGGAATGCCTCGGGGCGTGAAGCAGTTCATGGGTGGGGCGGTCTTCCACAATGACGCCCGACGCCATCACCAGCGTGCGCTGACATAAGGCGGCAACCAGTGAAATATCGTGGGAAACAAGCAACATGCCCATATTTTGCTGACGGGCAATCTGGTCGAGCAGGGCGATGATCTGCTGACGCAGCGGCAAATCCAGGCCGCTGACTGGTTCATCGGCCAGTAAAAAACGGGGTTTCAGCGCAATAGCACGCGCCAGGGCTACCCGTTGCGCCTGCCCGCCGGAAAGTTGCCCGGCTCGCACATACAGCAGGCTTTCATCCAATTCGACCTGTCGCAAAGCCCGTTCGGCCGCGATACCCCAATCCTGACGTGGACCAAGTTGGCGCAAGGGAGCGGTAATTAGTTCCGCTACCCTGTGGCGAGGGTTCAGCGAAGCATGGGCGTCCTGAGGTACGTACTGCACTAACCGTCGGTACCAGCGCAATCTATGAACCGGGGCGGGGCGAATTTCCTCGCCCTGACACATGATATGACCGGCGTCCGCCGTTTCGAGCGCCAGCAACAGCTTAAGCAGCGTTGATTTCCCGGCCCCGGAGCAGCCCACTAATCCAACGCGTTGTGCAGAGTACAGGTTCAGATCGGTAGGTTGTAGCCCACCGGCTCCCGATGAAAATTGTCGGCAGACCTGCTGCAGGCTGATAAAGGGCATTTCTCCGCTCATGGGCAGATTGTTCATGCCGTTACCCTGCCAGGCTCAGTGATGGGGGCCGGTTAAATGCCGGGCGTTGAGCACTGGCGACCAGCTGTTGGGTGTATGGATGCTGGGGGTGCTGTAACAATCGGCCGAAGGAGCCCTGTTCGGCTATTTCCCCGTTCACCAGCACGATGGCACGTTGACACAGACCGGCGGCAACGGCCAGATCGTGAGTAATAAACAGTAACGCCGGCGCGCTGGGGCGTTCGGTGTAGCTTTTCAGGATATCAATCAGCTGATGCTGGCTGACCATGTCCAGAGCGGTGGTAGGTTCATCTGCGATCAGCAGGCTTTTCTCACCGAGTAAGGCCAGTGCTGCACATATTCGCTGACATTGGCCCCCGGACAGTTGATTGGGGTAACGCGTCATAACGTTGTCCGGCGACATTCCCAACGCTGTCAGTAATTCCGCGGCGCAGTGCTGGGCCTGGCATTTCGTCAGGGGATTTTGGCTGCGTAGCGCCAGGGTCAATTGCTGGCCCACGGTGGTCAGGGGATTGAGGCTGGTAAAAGGATCCTGAAAAATGGCTGCCAATTCAGTGTTTTTGCGCCGTTGCAAACGCAGACCATTAACTTCTCGCCCTTGCAGTCGAATCGAACCGCTAACCGTTGCTCCGACCGGCAGCGTGCCCAGAATGGCGGCGGCGGTCAGTGATTTGCCGGAACCCGATGCGCCCAGCAGGCATAAACGTTCACCTGCATGCAAAGTGAAGCTCAGATCGTGGACCTTGACCTCCGCGTTCAGTGAGAGCGTCAGGTGTTCTACGGTAAGTAACGGCGGGGTTTGGCTTTCCATTAATGCATCTGTGTTGGCTTATTGTGGTATGTAATAACATAACATTTCAGCCTCTGAAATGACCAGCGGATTAATGAAATACTTTGAAATAGTCTAAACAGGGATAAGCAAGGTATGATAGTCAGGGTTTTGTTGTCAGGTTGGTCCTATCGGTGAGAACGCTTATTTTCATTTTATGCATGGCCGGTTATTTGCTGGTGCTGAGCTACCTTGGCGTATTTGTCACTGATAAAATATGTGAAAAATCCAATAACTACACCAAGGTCTGCCGTCTGGTTGATATCTCGGAACCCCACATCCCCCGTTAGATGCTGGCCGTCAGCCTAAATAATCGGTGGTAATTAACGGCGTCAGCACCCCCGACAGAACGGCTAACGTAGCCCATTGTCTCCACCCCAGGTTAGCCAGCCAATCTTGGCGCAGCGGCGGTGTCGCGAGCTGGCCGACAGAGACTGTGCCCGCCAGCAGCAGCGTCAGCAGAATGAACACCAGCCCACGGCTCCAGAGAGTAAACTCGATGTGCAGCAGGTTGGCGTAATACAAGCGCATCAGGATATAGTAAGCCAGCATGACCCAAGCGAAATAGGTGCGTTTTTTCAACACGTGGTAAAGCATAAACGCGATGAACAGGCTGTGGCACGCTGAGATCAGTGGCGCTTCAATCGGGTGCCTGACACAGCCGTTATATACTGCCAGATAAATATTAAAGATCAGCAACGCATAAACGGTATATATATACCAGCCAAAGATGATTTTAAGTTTTTTGCGGTTTGGCGGGATAGGGCGATCGTCCGGTATCATTGGAGCCTCCTGAGCTGACTAGCGTTATAACACCAAAAAACTAAATGAAATTTAAACGCCAGACAGGCTTTATTTTACCTTAAAGTGGGAACTATTCGGGGTCTATCGGGTCTGTTCAAAACGTCATGCTCAAGCTTGCTGTAGCCGAATTATAATGGTAATTCATTGATATGAAAGAGTATAAAAACGAGCGCTTCGCTCTGTGCTTGCTGATAGCTACGCTGGGATTTTATTTTTTTCTGCCGCCGCTGTTGGTCGCTATATTTTGCCAATGGTTTAACCTAAATCCCTTCTTTATTATTCGGTTTTGGCACATTAATCCCTTTTCCGCCGCACGGGGAATTCCACTCTACCAGACTTTTATATACATATTAACGCTGTGGGTTATGGCGAATATTCTACTTGGTGGTATTTTGCTGGTGGCTGGCCGTTTGCATGCCTGGTTCATTAAACGTTCTCGTTGAACGCCAATCGAGACGTAACGGCAGAAAGTTGTAGATAGAAACTCGTTCGTAAAGGATAATGATAGTCGTTATCATTATTGATTGCCAGTTGAGAGGTGAAGGGTTGTCTCCTTATGCGCTCCGCTCGTCTGGCCTGACAGGGTTCATATGACATCCCGTTTTCTTGCCAGCCTGGAGCTGGCTTTTTTTTGTCTTTTTTTCATATGCATAAACGCTTTCTGGTTTATGTGCTTGCGGGCTGAACAGAACGCTTTGTTTGCTTATTAAAAGTTGCCTGATGCTTGAAATTTACTATCGATAAAGATAATAATTATCATTAATATTTCACTTTGTTTACATTCACCACATCGATTGAACATCTGAGCAAGTTGTCAGCCAGCGCTGCTGACAGGGGGGCCTTTGGGTGTCATTTAATGTTTTTTACTGGGGATTACAGGTATGCCGATGATTTTTCCTGTCAAACGGTCACGGGTTTTGTGTGCGTTTGCGATGTTCCTGCCGCTGGTGTCTTTCGCTGAGGATACTCTGGTTGTCACTGCTAAACCCGCTGATACGGCGGAAGCTGCGACGCACGGCTATCAAGCCACGACCAGCCAGGGGGCGACCAAAACCGATAAACCCTTGATCCTGACTGCACAGTCCGTTTCGGTGGTGACGCGCCAACAAATGACCGACCAGAATACTCAAACGGTTAATGATGCCCTGAAATATACACCTGGTGTTTTCACTAACTTCGCCGGTGGTGCAACGCGCTATGACACCATTGCGTTACGTGGTTTTCACGGTGGCGACGTTAATAACACCTTCCTTGATGGTCTGCGGTTATTGAGTGACGGCGGCACCTATAATGCCTTGCAGGTTGACCCCTGGTTCCTGGAACGCATCGACGTTATCAAAGGGCCTTCATCGGTCATGTACGGGCAAAGCATTCCGGGCGGATTGGTCGCTTTGACCTCCAAGCGCCCCCAGTTTGCCACGGAAGGGCACGTTAACCTGATGGCAGGCAATAACAACACCCAGGGTGGCGCTTTCGATGTGACCGGCGCGCTGTCGGAACAGTGGGCTTATCGGTTGACCGGGATGACGCGCAGTAGCGAAACCATGTATGACCATCAACGTGAAGAACGCTATGCCATTTCACCGTCATTACTGTGGCAGCCGGATGAAAATACCTCGCTGCTGCTGAAAGCTTACCTGCAAAAAGATCCCTCAGGCGGTTATCACAGTGCGGTACCTGCAGATGGCAGCCTCTATTCCAGTTCCGGTGACAAGCTGGGGCGTGGCTTCTTTGATGGCGAGAGCAGCCGCAATGTGTTCAAACGTTGGGAACAGATTTACAGCTACGCTTTCTCGCACAGTTTTAACGACATTTGGTCATTCCGCCAGAACGCCAGCTACACCCACTCCAATGTTGAATTACAGCAGGTGTACCAGATTGGCTGGAATGACGATCACAGCCTATTGAATCGCTATTACAGCGGTTCAGCCACTTCGCTGGATGCCTTCGCCGTTGATAACCAGTTGGAAGCCGATTTTGCGACCGGGCTGCTGGATCATAAGGTGATGCTGGGTTTGGATTACCAGCGCCTGCGTAATAATCTGTGGGATGAGTCTGCGGGAGCTTCGCAGCTTAATCCTTACACCGGCGTGTCCGGTGGTGACGCATTAACCAACCTGACACATACCGATTCCCGACGTCGTTATGAGCAGACCGGCGTTTATCTGCAGGATGAAATCAGCTTACAGAATTGGTATCTGAATCTGTCAGGGCGCTTCGACCGTATCGAATCTAAAAATACGGTGCTCAACACCGGCACCAGCGATGCCCGCACCGACGACAATTTCAGCGGCCGTGGCTCACTGTTGTACCGCTTCGATAACGGTTTCTCGCCTTACGTCAGTTACAGCACCGCAGTTACCCCGGAGGCATTGCCCGATCAAAACGGCCATATGCTGAAACCCAGCACCAGCGAGCAGTATGAGGTGGGCCTGAAGTACCAGCCACCAGGCAGTTCCTCGATATACAGCGTGGCGCTGTATGACCTGACGCAGAAAGACGTGGCTAACCGCGTGGTGCAGCAAAGCTATTACCTGCCGGCCGGCAAGGTGCATTCTCAGGGGCTTGAGCTGGAGGCCCGCAGCAAGATCACCGAACGCTTCGATCTGATCGCAGGCTATACCTACAATAAAGTGAAATTCAAAGATGCCATTGATGGCAACGACGGCAACACACCGTATCTCGCACCGAACCAAATGGCTTCACTGTGGGGCAAATATGCCACCTCATACGGTGTGGATCTTGGTGCTGGGGCGCGTTACATCGGCAAGCAGTGGGCCGATAACGAAAATACGTTGAGGATCCCTTCCGTTACGCTGTTGGATGCCTCGGTGCGGATGAATTTGGACAGGGTGAATCCGTCGTTGAAAGGTGCCTATGTGCAACTGAATGTGAATAACCTGACCGACCGGAAATATGTCGCGGCCTGCTATGGGACCGGCTATTGCTACTGGGGCGCAGAACGCTCCGTGGTGGCGACGGTTGGGTACGATTTTTGATGTAGTAGGCGGTGCTATCGCCCCGTCAGCGTTTGACGGGGTGGTTTCTGCAGCGTCAGAACAAGGAGAACATCAACACTACCGGTAGGCTCAGGGGCCAGGTTAAACCAATCGTTAAGGCACTGAGAAAACGAATTTTTATGGTATCCCGGCTGACCAGGTAGGTGAAAATCATAGAAACTACCAAGCCAATCAAATAAAAGTATTGTGTTGCAACCCACAGCGACGACATGAAACCTTACCCAGTTGTATTGTTAAGTTACAAATTTTAAGGGCTTAACCCCACATAATCAATGCTTATTAATTGTTTCTTCAATTTAGGCAGGTATCAACACAATTGCTGTGGCTATACGCATTTTTCATGCCACGTTGAAGACCGATTTGCTGGGTGAGATTTGAAAATGTTAAGCAGATATAATATGTTGGTGGCTTATGGAACAAAATGAGGCGCTATTATGAGTTTTTGGAGAATCGTATTTACCATCATCCTGCCACCGCTGGGCGTACTGCTGGATAAAGGTATAGGCGGCGCGTTTATCCTCAATATTATCCTCACCTTGTTTGGCTACTTCCCGGGGCTGATCCACGCATTCTGGATCCAGACGAAACAGTAGTCACCGTGGTTGTAAAACCTGGACGGCTATAGTGTGGCTTTGATAACCCTTGCATCAGCGCATGCCGGGGTTTTTTTATTCTCGCACGGCGTTAATGAATATTGAGGCTATAAACAAATAACCACGAAAAAAGCGTCGCCAGCAGGCTTACGATAAAAAGAATGGAGATCATTTCCTTCACGTAAAAATTCCCTATTGATATTGTTGAAAATACTTCTCTTTGTTTTTTCATGGGATTTTAGATCGTTATAGGTATAAATCCTAGTTTTAATCTTGTCAGAGGCGTGTAAGCCATCAAGGCTTTGGGCGTGCATAGGAGGTTTATTCCTTGGAAATTCCTGTTTTAGTCAGTCGGAGGCTGGTATTGCGCCCACTGACGCCTGGCGATGCCGAAGATATTCAGCTGTTGTTTCCACAGTGGGAAATTGTGCGTCATATGACAGATCAAATTCCTTGGCCATACCCTGAAGGCGCTGCGTTGGAGTTTATCAATAATATCGCGCTACCCGCGATGGAGGCGGGCACAGGTTGGTTTTGGTCTATCCGGCGACGAGAGGATGAGCAGCATTTGATTGGTGTAATTAACCTGAATTTGATTGGCAACAGTAATCGTGGATTTTGGCTATCACTGGCATGGCAACGTCAGGGATTGATGAGTGAAGCCAGCGAAACAGTGACTGATTACTGGTTCAATCAACTGGGGCAGCCGGTGCTACGGGTTTCCAAGGCAAAAGACAACCTGGTGTCTCGACGTATTTCCGAGCATAACGGCATGCGAGTGGTTGCGACCCAAGAAAGCGCTTATGTAGCAGGCCGCATAACTACGGAAATTTGGGAGATAACCCGGGCAGAATGGTTCGCCAGGAAGGATGTTGCAACAGATTAACTATTCGTAGCTATTGCTGGAAACTCTTGATGTGAACTATATACAAGGGGGTATATAAAGACGTTTGGGCTTGAGCCAGAGGGTGCTGGAAGTGAACAGTGCGGACGCTCAAGTTTGGTGTAGCGTCTCCACGCGAAAGAAGGAATCTTGTAATGAAGGCAAAACCTACCATAGTCCTGGTCCACGGATTTTGGGGCGGTGCAGCGCACTGGAGCAAAGTCATTACCGAATTATCGCACAAGGGATACCACTCGATTCACGCGGTTGAAATGCCGCTGACATCGCTGGCAGACGATGCTGAACGCACCCGCAAGATGGTGGCGCAGCAGCAGGGGCCGGTGCTGTTGGTCGGCCATTCTTATGGTGGCGCGGTGCTCAGTGAAATGGGCAATCAACCCAACGTGGTGGGATTGGTGTATATCGCCGCCTTCGCACCGGACGCCGGCGAAAGCCCCGGAGGCATTACCCAGCAACATCCGCCAATTGCGGCGGCGAACCTGGCGCCGGACAGCGACGGCTATTTATGGATTAAGACAGACAAATTCCACGAAAGCTTCTGTCAGGATCTGCCTGCTGATGAGGCATTGGTGATGGCGGTAACGCAAAAGGCGCCGTTGGCCAGCACCTTCGGCAATACGATCGCTGAGCCGGCGTGGAAACACAAACCTTCCTGGTACCAAATCTCCAGCAATGACCGGATGATAGCCCCCGAAAACCAGCAGCGAATGTCTGCGCGTTTGAAGGCCAAAAAGGTGATTACGCTGGACGCCAGCCACGCTTCTCTTGCTTCGCATCCGAAAGAAATCGCCGCTTTGATAGATGAAGCTGCCAACGGCTTATAAGGCATTTCTATTAGATGGAGCCCCGTCCAACTTGCGGGGCTTTTTTATGCTGAAAAGTGGGGGCGGGGGCCGTGTTTGACTCGGCTGCAACCAATGGGACTAAATTGGTTTGCTGTGTTCAGCGGCGTGCATGGCCAGGTAGGTTTTAAGGTTGTTATCGCTAACCCCTAACATATCCAGGATCTCCGCCATAAAACTGACCGGTGCGCTACCGGGGGCGGTTACCACGCGCTGGTCGGCTACGGCGTAGGGCACATCCTGATAATATTCAGCTCCACCGTAGTTAAGCTGCGATAAATTCTCAGCCGAATTGGAGGTGTGGCGAAGATGATCAAGTATGCCCGCCTGCGCCAAAACGCGGGTTCCATCGCAAATGCCGGCGACGACGATGTTTTTGCTGTGGGCCTCCGCTACCATCCCAGCGATATCTGGGGCCTGATCGGTTCGCCATACCGTGCCTCCGCATAGGATCAACAGATCTGTCTCGCTCAGTTGGATAGCCTCGAGCGCCATATTGGGGGTCACATGCATGCCGCCGGAGGAAATGACAGGGGTGCCATTGGGGGAGGCAAAGAGAGTATCGAAACCGTAATAGCCGCGGCAAGTAGAGTTGATCAGGGCAGTTTCCCAATCAGAGAAATTATCGGTAAGAATGGTCACAATGCGCGTCATTGGCGGCGATTTCCTTGTGTGGCTGATAAAGGGCAGGAAGGTTTCGTCCTGCAGGCATGGCGAGTGTAATGGCAGCCACTGTCAGTTTCTGGCAGCAGGACGCAGGGCTTGATACTTTTGGCTTTTCGGACGCATAAAAAAATCCCGCGCAGCGGCGGGATTAAGGGATGATAGCGACAAACTGGATGTTGTTCTGGTTATGTGATGGTGTGTGTCTCCAGATGGCGACAGTAGCGCACCTGAATTTCAGCGACAAGCAGAAAATCTGTAATGATGCAGGTATCAGAATATCCTCAGAAAAAACGCTGGGTATCGGTTCGATGATAAAGCCAGCCGGAGGGGATAGGGTGAGGCTGTGGCTAATAGGGGATTGTTGAACCACTTCCTTGTGTGAGGGCGTCCTAACGTCGTTTCCGCTTGGCGTTGAAAGTACTTATTCGTCTTTGTCGCAAATACATGACAAAGGAAAATACGACAACTGCGATCAAAACGACGATGATTGCAACGGGAAGTAATTCCATAGCACTCACCTGAGATGGCAATTTGGCTATTCATTAAATAGGAATATTCCTAATTGACGCAATGGGTAAAAACGTAATTAGGAATTACCTCAGCGGATAATGCTCACTAAGCACAAAAATAACGGGGAGCCGAAATTGATTTTTCGCCTGGCAACAGTAACGGATGCTAACCTATTGATTGACTTTGATACCTTGGCATCACAGGACCCACGTCGCTATGCTCAGATCGGCGAGTGGTGCGAGGCTGGTGTCTGTCACGTAGCCGAAATTGAGGGCATGGTCGTGGCTTACGGCGTATTGCACTATCACTTTTACGACAGTGGATTTATAGAAATTCTTATGGTTGGCAACCTGATGAGGCGTAAAGAGGTGGGGTTAAAATTTATCGAATATTTTAAATCGATCTGCATGCGTCCAAAACTTTTTACCTCAACCAATAGCTCGAATTTACCGATGATAAAGCTACTGTCGAAGGCCGGATTTATTGAGAGTGGCCGTATTGATAATCTTGATGAGCAGGATCCTGAAGTGGTTTTCTTTTTACCGGTTAAAAAAACAGCCGGAAAACAGAGTTAACCGGCTGATTTAAAATGAATTTATGTGTAATTATACGGTCTGCTTGTGGAAAAGTTCGCGGAATACCGGGTAAATATCGTCCGGTTCGCGGATATGCTGCATGGCAAAGTTTTCGAATTTTGCCTGCAGGTCCTCGTATTCGCGCCACAGCGTCTGGTGGGCGCGGCGGGTGATTTCAATGTAGCTGTAGTAGCGAACCATCGGCAGCAGCTTTTTCGCCAGCAGTTCGTGGCACAGCGGCGAGTCATCGGCCCAGTTGTCGCCATCCGACGCCTGCGCGGCGTAGATGTTCCATTGCGCCGGATCGTAACGTTCCTCAACCACTTCATTCATCAGTTTTAGCGCGCTGGACACAATGGTGCCGCCAGTCTCCTGCGAGTAGAAGAACTCCTGCTCATCCACTTCCTTCGCTTGGGTATGGTGGCGTATATACACCACCTCGACGTTTTTATAGGTTCGGCTCAGGAACAGATAGAGCAGAATATAGAAACGCTTGGCCATGTCCTTGGTGGCCTGGTCCATGGAGCCGGAAACGTCCATCAGGCAGAACATTACCGCCTGGCTGGAAGGTTCCGGTCGGCGCTCATAGTTCTTATAGCGTAAATCAAAGGTGTCGATAAATGGCACGCTTTCGATTTTTTTTCTCAGCTCGGCAATTTCCTTGCGCAGCCGTTCCTCTTCCAGCAGTTGCACCGGCTCGGTGTTTTCCATCTGGGTGAGTTCGTCTTCCAACTCATGCAAAGCGCGACGTTTTCCTGCGGTCATGGCAGTGCGGCGCGCCAGCGAGTTTTGCAACGAACGCACCACGCTGATATTGGCCGGCACGCCGTTGGCGGTGTAACCGGCCCGATGGGTTTTGTACTCGGTGAGCTGCTTATACTGATTCTTTTTCAGGTTCGGCAGCGCCAGATCTTCAAACAGCAGGTCGAGATACTCGTCCTTGGATATCTGGAAAACAAACTCGTCTTCGCCTTCACCATCCTGGCTGGCATTGCCCTGACCGCCGCCGCCACCGCCGCCACCCTGAGGGCGTTCGACGCGGTCATTCTGCACAAAGTGGTCATTGCCCGGATGAACGCGGTGGCGTGTGCCACCGCGACCCTGATGAAACATAGGTTCGTTGATGTCGCCAGCGGGGATCGAGACGGACTCCCCACTGTCTACGTCGGTGACCGAACGCTTGTTGATGGCTTCGGCAATCGACTGTTTGATTTGCGACTTGTAGCGGCGCAAGAAGCGTTGGCGGTTAACCATGCTCTTGTTTTTGCCGTTAAGCCGTCGGTCAATGAAATAGGCCATACTTCCCCCAAACGACGTTGCCAACTTTCTATACTCGTTATACTTGCCGTTGCCTCTGTGTTGGTTGCGGTCGCTTACCCGAATCACTTACCAGAGTAAGCTCATCGGGATAAGCGCTCTTGCCGCCTTGATGCAACGCCAATTATTTTGGGTATACGCCATCTCCATGACGCTAATTCTCATTAGACGTTACGAAGACTTTCTGACCCGCAGATACCATTCACACAGCAGACGAACCTGTTTGCGGGTGTAGCCTTTCTCCATCATACGGTCGACGAAGTCGTCGTGTTTTTTCTGCTCATCCGTTGAGGTTTTTGCGTTAAAGGAAATCACCGGCAGTAACTCTTCGGTGTTCGAGAACATTTTCTTCTCGATCACGGTACGCAGCTTCTCATAACTGGTCCAGTTAGGGTTACGGCCACTATTGTTAGCACGGGCGCGCAGTACGAAGTTGACTATTTCGTTGCGGAAATCTTTCGGGTTGCTGATGCCGGCCGGTTTCTCGATTTTCTCCAGTTCAGCGTTCAGGGACTCGCGATCGAACAGCTGGCCGGTGTCCGGATCACGGTACTCTTGATCCTGGATCCAGAAGTCTGCATAGGTCACGTAGCGGTCAAAAATGTTCTGACCGTATTCCGAGTAAGATTCCAGATAGGCCGTCTGGATCTCTTTGCCGATAAATTCGGCGTATTTCGGGATCAGATAGCCTTTCAGGTGCTCCAGGTATTTCTCTGCCAGATCTTGCGGGAATTGCTCACGTTCGATCTGCTGTTCCAACACATAGAACAGGTGAACCGGGTTAGCGGCGACCTCTGCGTGATCAAAGTTGAACACCCGCGACAGAATTTTAAATGCGAAGCGGGTGGACAGGCCGTTCATGCCTTCATCGACCCCGGCGTAGTCGCGGTATTCCTGGTACGACTTGGCTTTCGGATCGGTATCCTTCAGGCTTTCGCCGTCATAGACGCGCATCTTTGAGTAGATGCTGGAGTTTTCCGGTTCTTTCATGCGTGAGAGCACGGTAAAGCGCGCCAAGGTTTCCAGCGTGCCAGGGGCGCACGGCGCATGGGTCAGTTCGCTGTGATCCAGGAGTTTGTCGTAGATTTTGATCTCTTCCGAGACTCGCAGGCAGTAAGGCACCTTGACGATGTAAACGCGGTCGAGGAAGGCCTCGTTGTTTTTGTTGTTACGGAAGGTCACCCATTCGGATTCGTTGGAGTGCGCCAGAATAATGCCGCTGAACGGCAGGGCAGAGATCCCTTCGGTACCGTTGTAGTTACCTTCCTGGGTGGCGGTCAGCAGAGGATGCAGCACCTTGATCGGCGCTTTGAACATCTCCACGAACTCCATAATCCCCTGGTTGGCACGGCACAGGGCGCCGGAATAACCATAGGCATCCGGATCGTTTTGCGCGTGGTTTTCCAGTTTGCGAATATCGACCTTGCCGACCAGCGCGGAGATATCCTGGTTGTTCTCGTCACCCGGTTCCGTCTTGGCGATGGCGATCTGTTCCAGGATGGATGGACGCACCTTGACCACTTTGAATTTGGTGATGTCGCCGCCAAATTCATGCAGGCGTTTTGCCGCCCAAGGGGACATGATGGTGCCGAGGTAACGATTCGGAATGTTATATTCTTTTTCCAGAATAGTGGCATCTTCCTGCGGATTGAACAGGCACAGCGGGTGGTCGTTTACCGGGCTGCGTTCGCCATTGGCGCTCAGGGTATAAATGGGCACGCGTTGCATCAGCGCCTTCAGGCGTTCTGCCAGCGATGATTTACCGCCGCCGACGGGGCCCAACAGATAAAGAATTTGTTTCTTCTCTTCGAGGCCCTGAGCGGCATGTTTCAGGTAAGAGACTATCTGTTCGATAGCTTCTTCCATACCGTAGAACTCTTCGAATGCCGGATAGCGTGCGATCACGCGGTTGGAGAACAGGCGAGACATACGCGACTCAAGCGCGGTATCCACCATAACTGGTTCACCGATAGCCATGAGTAGACGTTCTGCCGCATTGGCATATGCACTGCGATCTTGCCGGCAGATGGTAAGAAATTCCTGCAGTGTGAACTCTTCGTCCTTGGCAGCTTCGTAGCGCTGGCGATAGTGGTCAAATATGTTCATGGCGATGCCCGTCCTTTCGTTATTAGCACAGGTTAAAGGGAGCTGATGATTGTGTTTTGGCCCCCGAAAGAAGAAGTTATCCTTGAGTACAGCAACCCGTATGCCAACTTGGTGCGCTTATTATCGCGAGTTGCGCTGTATTGCCACTGGGCTCAGGATTCATTCACCTTCTGATTTAAGCTTAGTTTGCATACCAGAAAATTTCCTGCGTGGTAAAAAGCTTTTTTTAAGTCATATCAATGACTCAGTTATGACAGGGATAGCCAAATGCCTTGTCTGGCGCGGCCTGTGGCAAAAAACGTCACTGTTCTGCCATGATTAATTCATATTTCTATTCTAAGTTATTCGATCTTGGTTGTTTTCTATTGTAAAGATTAGGCGCGTAACGACAATTTCACATAAACTAAGCCAGCTATTAACTCTGTTATTTATGGAAAAAGAACCAGTGAAGATTTTTCAACTCAAAACGCTAGCAATTATCGCTTCCGCAATGGTTTGTGCGCAAAGTGCTCAGGCTGGGACCTGGTCACTCGGTGCTTCCGCGCTGGTTAGCCCGGATCCGTATCGTGGCTATCAGGACCGCGTGTATCCGGTACCCGTCATCAACTATGAAGGGGATGACTTCTACTTCCGTACCCTGACCGCCGGTTATTACCTGTGGAAAGATCAGGAAAACCAACTGAGTCTGATGGGTTACTACTCACCGTTGGGCTACCGTCCGGGTGACAGTGACGACGATCGCATGAAGAAGTTGAACAAGCGTCGCGGCACGTTGATGGCCGGTCTGGCTTATACGCATAATGCTGATTGGGGCATCCTGCGTACCACCTTTACCGGTGATACCCTGGATTACAGCAACGGCATGATTGGTGACTTCGCCTATCTGTACAAGTTTGAGCTGGACGCCTTCACCTTGGTGCCGGGTGTGGGTGTGACGTGGAGCAGCAAAAACCAGAACAAATACTACTACGGCGTTAGCGATAACGAATCTCGCCGCAGCGGTCTGGACAGCTATACGCCAAGCGACAGCTGGGCACCTTACGTTGAGCTGAGCGCCAACTACAAGATCAACAAAGACTGGAATGCCTTCTTTATGGGGCGTTACATCAAACTGTCTGATGAAGTGAAAGACAGCCCGATGGTGGATAAATCTTACACCGGGGTGTTAATGACGGGTGTGAGCTACAGCTTCTAAAAAGCGAATGCACAAAAAAAGTGCAATGTAGGCATCATAAAGGGGCGCTGGCGCCCCTTTTGCACATCTGTAGTGCAATGATGCAGGGCAGGCGTTTTCACCGCCCCTGCTGCGATCACGCGTTCTTGCGGGTGCGGAAGGTCACTGCCAGCCGTGCCGGTTGTTCCCCTGCTGCGATCAGCGGTTTGCTGACGCGGCCGGTTTCCACGCAAACCATGGTTTTATACCCGTCGTTAGGCATGTCCGCCATGCTGCAAGAAAGCTCTACGCCAGGGTTCCAGGCAATCACATCACTCATGTGATGGTGATGAACCTCAATGGTGCGTTGGAGCGCCGCATCTTTTATCAGGCTAAAGGCCTCCGGCTGGGTATAAACCCGATCGGTCTGGCCAACGAAGGTCACGTCACCGGTCTGTTTGGCTTCGGCGCCCCCAGCGACTTTATCGATATAAGGCACGCCGAGCCCGGCTACCTTAACCTGTTCAATGTCCCCGATCTGGAAGTAGCTATGCAGCGCCGCAGTGGCCTGATAATCACCGTGGGACTCCAGCTCTATCTCACACTCTTCGCCTAGCTTGAAGCGGGCAATCAGCGTAAAGGCGTGTGGCCACAGGCTACGGGTTTGCTCATTGTCTTTCAGCGTGAAGGTCAGAATGACGCCGTTATCATCTTCATCATGCGCCGTCAGACTCCAGGGCTGATTGCGGGCGAAACCGTGCGAGGGTTTTGCCACCGGACCAAACCAGGGCCAGCAAATGGGGACGCCGCCGCGGATAGCATTGCCTTTTTTAAATGGCGTGTTGTGGCTCAGCCAAATGACCGGCTTTTCACCGCTGGGTTGCCAGGCCAACAGATGCGCGCCTTGCAGCGTGATAGCCGCACGCACTTTCGGGTGGGAAACCACCACCACAGGCAGTTCGTCGAGTTGCCGTTGGCTGATATAAGGAGAAATTTGCTGAGTAACGGGTAGGGTGAAAATTTTTTCGTTCATCGGTTGGCCTTTTGTTCGCCGTAGAAACAAAAAAAGGGCGACAAAAATGTCGCCCTCATCATCAGCTTTGCATCAATCCATTATTTGGAGATGTGAGCGATCAGATCCAGAACCTTGTTGGAGTAACCAGTTTCGTTATCGTACCAAGAAACCAGTTTCACGAAGGTGTCGCTCAGAGCGATACCGGCTTTGGCATCGAATACGGAAGTCAGAGTTTCGCCGTTGAAATCGGTAGAAACCACTTCGTCTTCGGTGTAGCCCAGCACGCCTTTCAGCTCGCCTTCAGATGCAGCTTTGATAGCAGCACAGATTTCTTTGTAAGAAGCTGGTTTTGCCAGACGAGCAGTCAGGTCAACCACAGAAACGTTCGGGGTAGGAACGCGGAACGCCATACCGGTCAGTTTGCCGTTCAGTTCTGGGATAACTTTACCTACTGCTTTAGCAGCACCGGTAGAAGAAGGGATGATGTTCTGAGATGCGCCGCGGCCGCCGCGCCAGTCTTTGTGAGACGGGCCATCAACGGTTTTCTGAGTTGCGGTAGTTGCATGCACGGTGGTCATCAGCGCTTCAACGATGCCGAACTTGTCGTTGATAACTTTAGCCAGTGGTGCCAGGCAGTTGGTGGTACAAGAAGCGTTAGAAACGATTTCCTGACCAGCGTAAGATTTGTGGTTCACACCCATAACGAACATTGGGGTGTCGTCTTTGGATGGGCCAGTCAGAACAACTTTCTTAGCGCCTGCAGCGATGTGTTTACGTGCAGTTTCGTCAGTCAGGAACAGGCCAGTTGCTTCTGCAACGACGTCAACATTGACTTCGTTCCACTTCAGGTTAGCCGGATCTCTTTCTGAGGTACAACGGATGGTTTTGCCGTTAACAACCAGGTGGCCGTCTTTAACTTCTACAGTGCCGTTGAAGCGGCCGTGAGTAGAGTCATATTTCAGCATGTAAGCCATGTACTCTGCGTCTAACAGGTCGTTGATTGCAACGATTTCGATGTCAGAACGTTCTTGAGCAGCACGAAAAACAATGCGACCGATACGGCCAAAACCGTTGATACCTACTTTGATAGTCATATATTCCACCAGCTATTTGTTAGTGAATAAAAGGTTGCCTGTAAAATTACAAAAACCTTACCAAGCGTCAAGCGGAATCGTGTCAATACTTGCTGCAAATCAAACCTCGCAGCCTGGTTTGAGCGCTTATTGCACGTTCCGTTTGCGTTCGGCCTCATCCGTAATATGGGGTCAAACCGCCAAGTATAAAGTCAGTCCATATAAGATATGTGATCGGTATCACATATTGCCGCGACGTGACCTTTATGGGCTACAGTTTAGGCCAAAAAGCGCTGCAGTGTTGTTAATTTTTTGTTATTATTACTCATTGTTTTCGTTGACATTATCCACATTCAGAGAAACGCACAAATGGCTAAAGAGACAACCCCTGACCATCCGGCCACGGAACTGAATGAAATCCAACGTTATGTGACTCAGGAACGTGGTACCGAGGCGCCGTATTCCGGCAAATTGCTGCACAACAAACGCGAGGGCGTGTACCATTGCCTGTGCTGCAACCACCCGCTGTTCTACTCAGACAGCAAGTACGACTCCGGCTGCGGTTGGCCGAGCTTCTATCAGCCGGTATCTGACGATGCGATTCGTTATCTTGATGATAATTCACATAATATGCATCGCGTTGAGATCCGCTGTGGTCACTGTGACGCGCATTTGGGCCACGTATTCCCCGACGGCCCGCAGCCGACCGGCGAGCGTTTTTGCGTTAACTCGGCGTCGCTCAGTTTTACCGACGGTGAGAACGGTGAGAAAACGGCTGGCTAGAGCTAGTACGTTGTTAGAAAAATCGATTCAGCTAATTATTCTTGCATGAGTAAGGAAAGGCCCTGATGGATGTGAAAGACCTGATTGCCGCCATGACGCCGGAAATCTATCAACGGCTGGTATTAGCCGTTGAGCTGGGCAAGTGGCCGGATGGCGTAGCCCTGACTCCGGAACAGAAAGAAAACAGCCTGCAGGCGGTCATGCTGTGGCAGTCGTTGCACAACGCCGATCCGCAACACATGAGTATCGGCACCGACGGCCAGATTGTGATGAAGAGCAAGCAAGAGCTGAAACAGCAGTTTATCGCTGAACCCTTGGCTAAGCTGAAACCGCAGTAAATCGAATAACGGGGCGATAGTGACATCGCCCCGTGGGTTTAGCCTTTCCCGCCGTTGATCCCCAGCGATTCCGCCAGTTGATGCGCGAGCCGGTTATTGTCGTCTGCGCCATATTCCCAGAACATCGCGCCCCCCAATCCCTTGCTTTTGATGTAGTCAGCCTTCAGCTCAACCGAGCGCGGGTTCTCGTACGAAATGGCGAATAAAGGTTTGCCCTCGGCGGATTTCATCGTCAGATAGGGAACCTGGGCATCGCTGTCCCAATGGGCGCTGAAGCGCCGCTGTGGATCGTTTAACAGCTTGCTGACGATATCGTTATATTTGAAGTAGCTGTCTTTGGTCAGGTCCAACCCCAGTGATTTGAAGACGGCGGTTTCGCGCGCGGTGAAATAGGGTTGGGTGACAGGGTTTTTCTCTGCGTCGGCTTTGTCCCAGTCGATGCCGGGCTCAGTGGCGCGTTTGGGTACCCGACCATAAAAACCGATGCCCAGATTTAACTGCGCCGGTTTAAGTCCAGCGGCCAAATAGTTATCCACGACAAAATTGGCGCTGTAGCGATCGGCCGCCGCGACGGTCGGCCACTGTTTGGAATCATACAGATTGGAGTTGAAATACTGAGTGCCGTACGCCATGTCGTAGGTCATCAGGTTGATGTAATCGAGGTAGGGCGCAATACCTTTGACGTCCACCCATTCCTGCGGACTTTTGACGTTGGCACCCACGGCGATGGTCAGCAATTTATTTTTATTCAGTGCGCTATGCAGTTCTTTCAGCAGCACGGTGAAGTTGGCCCGGTCCGCCGGTTGGCTTTCGACCAGCCCCCAGGCGCCGTTAACCGGGTACTCCCAGTCGAGATCGATGCCGTCCAGTTGGTACTGCTTGATGACGTCCAGCACCGAACGGATAAATACGGTCCGGCTCTCTGGCGTTGCCGCCGCACCAGAAAAACCGCGAGCACCCCAACCGCCGACGGACAGCAGCACTTTCAACTCCGGATTCTGTTTACGCAATACCGGCAGCAGCGTCAGATCGGCCATCACTTTAGGTGACAGATAAATCTGGTGCAGGCGAGCCGGGTCTTTCAGCGCAGGATTGGATTCGTCTTTCTCATCGTTGTAGATCAGGCCGAAGGAGTAATTGAGGTGGGTGATTTGCGTGACGTCCAGCTTGTTGATGTCACCGCCTGGACCGGCGGTAACGTCACCCCCGCCGTTGAAATAACCGACGGAGAGGTAAGAGGCGGCATGCGCCATGCCGGCACCAGCCATACCAAACTGCACCGCCACCAGCAAAGGCAGCAGTTTACGGGTGAAAACCATGTTATCTCCTTTGGTCGGCAAGGCCGACCCGAAACCGCCTCAGGCGGTAACATAAAGCCGGGCTCAATGGGCCCAGGATGCGTATAACTGATTGATGCCAAGGCATCAGCGGTCATAACAGCAAATGTGCTGCACGCGAACAAGATGTCATCACAGGAGAATGGTCGGAATGTGAGCGATGTCGAGATTTGTCGGTGGGGGAATGGGCGGGTGCCATCAGCACCCGACGCATTATCGTTCGATGAATTGTGACAGGGTAACGAGTTTTGCACCAGCCTGCTGCATGGCCTGAAGGGCTTCCTGACTGTCACCAGGTTGCAAATTAACGCCGCGACAACCGTCGGTAATTATCGAGGTCTGGTACCCCAACGCGAGAGCATCCAGGACGCTGAATTTGACGCAGTAGTCGGTTGCCAGCCCCATCACGGCCAAATGGCTCACGTCATGAGCTTTCAACCAGCGGTCCAACTCGGTGCGTGAGCGATGCCCGTTGTCGAAGAAGGCGCTGTAGCTGTCGATATCCGTATTTTGACCTTTACGGAATACGGCGACGATATCCCGTTGGTTTAATTGCGGATGAAGCTCGGCACCTGGGCTTTCCTGTACGCAGTGCACCGGCCACCACACCTGCGGCAACCCCTCCAGTTCACCCAGCGTACCCACCTGTGCGTTGGCGTTGACCGCAAAGCTACGGTGATTGGCAGGATGCCAGTCCTGGCTGGCGACCACAGGTTCGCCCCGCGCGTTGCAGGCCTCTATTGCCCGATTGGCTACGGCGATCACGGCATCGCCGTCTGTCACCGCCAGTGCGCCGCCGGGGCAAAAATCGTTTTGCAAATCGATTAGCAGCAGGGCTGTTTTCATCGCGACTCCGTCTTGGGGTTAGGGTTAACCACTGATGCTTAGTTCACCGCGCAAGTCTTGCTGCATCTGGCTGCGGATTTGCTCCGGCGTCAGCGGTTGGCTCAGCAAATAATGCAGCTTGGTCAAGGCGGCTTCCACCGTCATGTCGAAACCGCTGATGACCCCGGCATGGGCCAGCGCGTTACCGGTGGCGTAGCCTTCCATATTCACCCGACCGGAGATGCACTGGGTCAGGTTCACGACCACAATGCCGCGTTCGGAAGCGTCGCGCAATTCATCAACCAGCTCCGCTTTTTGCGGTGCGTTGCCCACGCCGTAAGAGCGCAGGATCAAGGCTTTCACCGGTTGCAGCAAAAAGTTGCGGACTACCGCGCCGGAGATCCCTGGGTAAATCGTCACCACACCGATCGGCTGCGGGGTAATGTCATGCACTTTCAGCTCACCGTTGCAGACCGGGCTGTCGATACCGTTCTGGCGACGGATATGGATCCCTGCTTCCAGCAGTGGCGGCAGGTTAGGCGAGGCAAAGGCGTCGAATCCGTCAGCGTGCGCCTTGGTGGTGCGGTTGCCGCGGAACAGTTTGTTGTTGAAGAACAGACTGACTTCATTCACCGGATGGTTGGCGGCCAGGTACAGCGCGTTCAGCAGGTTGGTTTGACCGTCGGAACGCAGTTCAGCCAGAGGAATTTGCGAACCGGTGACGATCACCGGCTTGGCCAGGTTTTCCAGCATGAACGACAGGGCCGAAGCGGTGAAGGCCATGGTGTCGGTACCGTGCAGGATCACGAAGCCATCATAGAGGTGGTAATTCTTTTTGATGTCGTCGGCGATATGCTGCCAGTCTTCCGGCGTCATATCGGAGGAATCGATCAGCGGAGCATATTCATGAATGGTGAAGTCCGGCATCTCCGGCCGGTGAAACTCAGGCATCAAGGCCAGTTGGCGCTGCAGGTGACCGGACACCGGGATGTAGCCGTGATCGGAGCGTTGCATGCCGATGGTACCGCCGGTATAAGCGACGTAAATCGATTTCTTTTGCATGGTCATTGTTTTAACAGAAATATGATGGGCTGAATTATAGGGGGATAAGCGCAGAAAAAAAGCCCGGCGGGTGCCGGGCTGAGGATTAATTTGTTAGCGGACTTCTCCGCAGGTCAAACAGATGGCATAGCGGTTTTGCGGATCGTTCAGGTTGTTGAACAAACCCGGCTGTTCTTTCACCGCCATGGCTACCGACGCCAGCGGCGCAGGCAGCATTGACTGAATGGCTGCCGGCAGCATGGCGTGAATAGACACGCCAAACTGGCTGAGTACCATGTCGGTCAGGCTTGGCGTATCGACAAACCAGTTAAGCTGCCATTGTTTCAACTGCGCCAGTTCGGCCGCTTTTTTCACCGCGTCGTCAAAATCGCCCAACTGATCGACCAGACCGTTGGTTTTGGCATCGCTGCCCAACCACACGTGCCCCTGAGCAATTTGGTCAACCTGCTGCGGCGTCATTTTGCGGGCCTTGGCGACCAGATCGATAAAGTTTTGATAACCTTTCTCGATGTTCAACTGCATCATCTGCGAGAACTCTGGTGGCAGCGCCTTGGTCACCGCCAGATCCGCCAGCGGCGAGGTGGCCACACCGTCGGTATGCACGCCAATGCTGTCCAGCGTCTGCTCATAGGTGTTGATCACCCCGAAGATGCCGATAGAGCCGGTGAGGGTGCTCGGGCTGGCGATGATGTAGTCCGCCGGCGTAGAGACCCAATAACCGCCCGATGCCGCCATACCGCCCATGGAAACCACCACTGGTTTTCCGGCGGCGCGTACCGCGGCCAGTTCGGAGCGGATCACTTCAGAAGCGCTGACGCTGCCCCCTGGGCTGTTAACCCGGAAGATAACCGCTTTGATCGCCGGATCCAGTCGTGCCTGACGCAGTTCCGCGGCGGTGGTGTCACCCCCAACGGTGCCTGGCGTCTGTGGGCCGTCCATGATCGCGCCGTTGGCGAAGATCACGGCAATTTTGCCTCCCTGATCTGGCGCCGCTTTTGGCTGATAGTCATAGATGCTGGTGGCGTTGAAATCGTTCGCCTGCTTGTCCCAACCGAAAGTCTTGATCAGTTGGTTCTCAATGACGGTGCGGGAAGCCAGCTCGTCAACCAGTTTATTGTCCAGCGCGTACTTGGCGGTATCGCCACCGGCGGCCTGTAAGCCTGTCAACACGCCCGCCGCACCGGGGAACAGTTGCTGCGCGGTGATCTGACGGTTGGCGGCTACCGTATCCAGGTAGTTCTGCCACAGCCCGCCAATCCAGCGGCTGTCGGCCTCACGGGCGGCCGGTGACATATCGTCACGGATCAGCGGTTCTACCGCAGATTTATAGGTACCCACGCGGAAGATATTGGTGGTGACCTTGAGTTTCTCCAACAGGGATTTGTAGTAAAGATTGTTGGTGGCGAAACCGTGCAGATCGACGGCGCCCTGTGGCGACAGATAAACCTTGTTGGCGTAGCTGGCCAGATAGTATTGCGTCTGGTTATAGCTGTCGCCAATGGCGAAAATCGGTTTCCCGCTGTCGCGGAATTCCCGCAGCGCCTTGCCCATATATTGCAGCGAAGGCTGATCGGCGCCGGCAAAATCATTTAACTGCAATACCATGCCGGTAATGTTTTTGTCGTCCTTGGCTTTGCGGATGCTGTCAACCACGTCAAACAGGGAGTTTTCCTGCAGACGGTTACTGGACGCACCCAGCAGTTCACGGCCCCATTGGCGCACTTTGTTGTTCATCGAAGGTTGGTCAACGACCACGCCGCTCAAGTCCACCAGTAACGCACCGCGAGTAGGCACGGCAGGGGTGGTTGCGCTCTGGAATGAAAGATAGATGCCAACCCCAACCAGGATCAGCAACACCAGGAACAGATTAAGGATCAGTTCCCTGATAAAGTTCAGCAGACGCCATGTCCACCTGAAAACGCCGGCAATGATTTGCCACAATGTGCGCATGTGCTCTCCAGCAAGAGTCGAGAATGTTCCGCTATCCTAATGAGCGGCCGAGGAAATGTCAGCTTTAAATCGTGTGTCACAGAGGGTATTACCGACGCTGTCACTCGCCGTTTAGCTATGTTAACGTGATCGTAATGAAAATTGTTATCAGGAGTTTACGATGGATGCACTGGATCTTTTACTGAACCGCCGTTCGGCCTCACGCCTCGCCGAGCCTGCGCCCACCAATGAGGCTCGTCAAAATATCATCAACGCGGGCCTGCGGGCACCTGACCACGGCGCATTGCAGCCATGGCGTTTCGTGATGATTGAAAACCAGGGCCTGGAGCGCTTCAGCCAATTGTTACAAGCTGCTGCAAAGCAGGACGAAATGGACGAAGCGGCTATTGAGAAGGCGACAAAAGCGCCGTTCCGTGCACCGCTGATCATCACCGTAGTGGCGCATTGCACCGAAGAAACCAAGGTGCCGCGCTGGGAGCAGGTAGTTTCTGCCGGTTGTGCGGTACAGGCGATGCAGATGGCCGCGCTGGCGCAAGGTTTCAACGGCATCTGGCGTACCGGGGCCTGGACCGAACATCCTCTGGTTCGCGAAGCCTTTGGCTGCCGTGAGCAGGACGAAATTGTTGGCTTCCTGTATTTGGGGACTCCTCAGTTGAAAGCCGCAACCAAAGTTGTCGCACCGGACAGCACGCCGTTCGTCAGCTACTTCTAATAAACTCCGGCGCAGGGTTGCCGCAAAAATGCGTTAAATCCCGCCATTCTGTGTTGTTTCTGAGCAGGCTGTTCGGTTATCGACAGCCCGCTCTTACCATTCCCCTCGGCAAGCGCTACCCTATGATATCTTGAATGCCGTTAACCGAAGGGAGTGGTATATGACATCGCCAGCGATCCGTTTAACCCAGTACAGCCATGGCGCAGGCTGCGGTTGTAAAATCTCACCGAAAGTTCTCGAAACTATTCTGCACAGCGAGCGGGAGAAGTTTGTCGATCCGCGTTTGCTGGTGGGCAATGAAACCCGTGACGATGCTGCGGTGTATGACATCGGCAACGGCGTTGGCATTATCAGCACTACCGATTTCTTTATGCCTATCGTTGATAACCCGTTCGACTTCGGCCGCATCGCGGCAACCAATGCCATCAGCGACGTTTATGCCATGGGCGGTAAACCGATCATGGCGATTGCCATTCTGGGTTGGCCGATAGCCAAGCTGCCGCCGGAAGTCGCGCAACAGGTGATCGACGGTGGGCGCTATGCCTGCCAACAGGCGGGGATCGCGTTGGCAGGCGGCCATTCTATCGATGCGCCTGAGCCTATTTTTGGCCTGGCGGTTACCGGCATCGTCAGCACCGAGCGGGTGAAGAAAAACAGCGCGGCCCGGGCCGGAGCGCGGTTATTCCTGACCAAACCTCTGGGCATTGGCGTGCTGACCACCGCCGAGAAGAAAAGTAAGCTGCGGCCTGAACATGAAGGTCTGGCGACCGAGGTCATGTGCCAACTGAACAAACCGGGCGCGGATTTTGCCGATGTCGAAGGCGTAACGGCGATGACCGACGTGACCGGTTTCGGTCTGCTGGGCCACCTGAGTGAGGTTTGCCAGGGGTCAGGATTGCAGGCGACGGTCTGGTTTGAGCAAGTGCCAAAACTGCCGGACATCGAGCGCTATATTGACGAAGGCTGCGTGCCGGGCGGCACCGGGCGCAACTTTGAAAGTTACGGCCATCTGGTGGGTGAAATGACCAGCCTGCAGCGGCAATTGTTATGCGATCCGCAAACCTCCGGTGGCTTGCTGCTGGCTGTGTTGCCGGAAGCGGAACAGCAGGTTCAGGCGATTGCCGAACGTCACGGCATTCAGCTACAGGCCATCGGTGAACTGCATACGGCCGTTGCGGGCAAGCCGCTGATCGAGGTTGTGTAGTGTCTACTACGCTGAAGCGGGTAGATACCCAGGATTATCGACGTATTTTTTTGCAGGACATCCCGCTGATTGACGTGCGCGCGCCGGTTGAGTTTCAGCAGGGCGCTTTTGCCAATGCGGTAAACCTGCCGTTGATGAACGACGATGAACGGCAGGCTGTTGGCACCTGTTACAAACAGCAGGGTCAGCAGGCGGCGATTGCCCTGGGCCACAGCCTGGTTAACGGCCGATTGCGCGAGCAGCGCACGGCGGCGTGGCTGGCGCAATGCGCGCAATGGCCAGAAGGTTTCCTCTACTGTTTTCGCGGCGGTTTGCGTTCGCAACTGGTACAGCAATGGCTACGTGAGGCTGGAGTGACTTATCCGCGCATTATTGGCGGCTACAAGGCGCTGCGTCAGTTCTTGCTGACCACGTTGGAACAAAGTGCCGAACTGCCGATGGTGCTGATCGGCGGCAATACCGGCAGCGGCAAAACGGTGTTGGTCAATGAGCTGGCCGAAGGTATCGATCTGGAGGGCGCGGCCCGGCATCGCGGTTCATCTTTTGGCCGAACGCTGGTGGCACAAAGCGGCCAGATTGATTTTGAGAATCGTCTGGCTGTGTTATTGCTGAAAAAACAGCATGGTGGCTGCCGCCGCTGGGTGTTGGAGGATGAAGGGCGCATTATCGGCAGCAACAATCTGCCGTTACCCATCTTCAACCGCATGCAGCAAGCGCCGGTGGCCGTTATCGACGATCCGTTCGAGGTGCGTCTGGCACGGCTGCAGCATGAATATATCGATCGCATGCGCCTGGAGTTTGAACAGGCTCTGGGGGCGGAGCCGGGTTGGCAAAAATACGATGAGTATCTGCACCATGGGCTGTTCGCCATTCGCCGTCGTTTGGGTCTGGAGCGTTTTCAGCAGCTGACGAAGAGCCTGGAATCGGCGTTACAGCGCCACTATGTCAGCGGTAATAGTGACGCGCATCAGGAGTGGCTGGTGCCGTTGTTGCAGCACTACTATGATCCGATGTATCACTATCAATTGGAAAAGAAATCCCAGCGGATCGTATTCCGCGGGAATTATGCTGAAGTAAGAGAATTCCTGATGACGTACAGCCAGAATAACGGTGAATAATGCGACTGTTTATTGCCGAGAAACCGAGTTTGGCGCGCGCCATTGCCGACGTACTTCCCAAACCGCATCGCCGCGGCGACGGATTTATCGCCTGCGGTAACAATGATGTGGTGACCTGGTGTGTGGGCCACTTATTAGAGCAGGCGCAGCCTGATGCCTACGACAGCCGCTATGCGCGCTGGTCGCTGGCGGACTTGCCAATCATCCCAGAGAAGTGGCAGTTGCAGCCGCGCCCGTCGGTGAGCAAGCAGCTTAATGCAATCAAAAAACTGCTGCATGAAGCCGATGAGGTGGTGCATGCAGGTGACCCGGATCGCGAAGGCCAACTGCTGGTGGACGAAGTGCTCGACTATCTGGCGCTGACGCCGGAAAAACGGCACAGCGTACGCCGTTGCCTGATCAACGATCTCAACCCGCAGGCGGTGGAACGTGCCATAGAGCGGCTGCGTGATAACCGCGATTTTATCCCTTTGTGCGTATCTGCCCTGGCGCGTTCCCGCGCTGATTGGTTGTATGGCATCAACATGACCCGTGCCTACACCATTTTGGGGCGCAATGCCGGTTATGACGGCGTGTTGTCCGTTGGACGGGTGCAAACGCCAGTATTGGGGCTGGTGGTACGGCGGGACGAAGATATCGAAAACTTCGTGTCGAAAGACTTTTTCGAAGTGAAAGCGCACATCGTGACGCCGAAAGAGGAGCGATTCGTCGCCCTGTGGCAACCCAGCGACTCCTGCGAACCCTATCAGGATGAGGAAGGGCGTCTGCTGCATCGACCTTTGGCGGAGCACGTGCTTAAGCGCATCGAGGGCCAACCGGCGCTAGTCACCTCCTATAATGATAAACGGGAATCAGATACCGCTCCGCTGCCGTTTTCATTGTCGACCTTGCAAATCGAAGCTTCCAAACGTTTTAACTTGAGTGCCCAGCAGGTGCTGGATGTCTGTCAGCGCCTGTACGAAACCCATAAGTTAATCACTTACCCGCGTTCTGATTGCCGCTACCTTCCGGAAGAGCATTTCGCCGGGCGTCATTCGGTGTTGAACGCCATCAGTGTTCATCAACCGGATCTTTATCCGCAGCCGGTGATCGACAGCGATCGTCGTAACCGTTGCTGGGATGACAAGAAGGTGGATGCCCACCACGCTATTATTCCGACAGCCCGTGCCAGCAAAGTCAGCCTGAGTCAGGACGAACTGAACGTTTATGGGCTGGTTGCCCGACAGTACCTGATGCAGTTTTGCCCGGATGCAATGTTCCGCAAATGCGTCATTGAGCTGGATATCGCCGGAGGCAAGTTTATCGCCAAGGCGCGCTTCCTGGCTGAAGCAGGGTGGCGCACGCTCTTGGGCAGCAAAGAGCGCGATGAAGAAAACGAAGGCGCACCATTACCGGTTGTGGCGAAGGATGACGAACTGCTGTGCGAACGCGGTGAAGTGGTTGAGCGTCAGACGCAGCCGCCGCGTCCGTTCACCGATGCCAGTCTGCTTTCCGCCATGACCGGTATTGCACGTTTTGTTCAGGATAAAGCGCTAAAGAAAATCCTGCGAGCGACCGATGGTTTAGGGACCGAGGCCACGCGCGCAGGCATTATTGAGTTGCTGTTCAAGCGGGCGTTTTTGTATAAGAAAGGGCGTTATATTCATTCCAGCGAAACCGGTCGGGCGTTGATCCATTCGCTGCCGGATATTGCAGCCCGTCCGGATATGACGGCGAACTGGGAGGCTACGCTGACGCAAATCAGTGAGAAATCCTGTCGCTATCAGGACTTTATGCAACCTCTGGTGGGGACTTTGCAGGAGCTGATTTATCAGGCCAAGCAGAGCCGGGCGAGTATGGCGTTTCGCGGGTTGCCGCCGCCACCTTCCTCCGGGGCAAAAAAACGCAAGAAAAGCGCCGGCAAGGCGCGGGAGAAGAGCGAATGAATTACGCCTTACTGATGCTGACCACTGGCGCACTGCTATTTTCGTCGGCAGTCATGGCCAACCGTGGCGATGTGGACGTGGTGGTGCCGGTGTCACCGGAAATTTGGGGTGCGGCGAAAAGCGCGGCGGCTCAACCTGTCGTGCAACCTTGCAGCCGCTGCTGTATTTATCAGGACCAAAACTATTCTGAAGGGGCGGTACTGAAGGTGGAAGGGGAAGTGCTGCAGTGCGTGCGCGATCCCAACGTGGTGGGAACCAATCCGCTGATCTGGATCCGTCTGAAGAAGTGACGCGGTAACGTCAACGACTCAGGCTTCTGAAGTTAAACTGGCAATATACGCCGTCAGCAGCGGTACGTCGGCCGGAGCCAGCGGATAGTCAAACGCCTGCTCCGGCGTGATCCAAACAAAGTCGGCATGGCAGCGGTTCTGTAATTCGCCACTGAATGCCTCGACACGCCATGCATGTAACCTAATCACCCGCTCAGTTTGCTGCCACGTATTACTGGCGACGTAATTGCCGACGCTGGCCACAATCCCCAACTCTTCGTCCAGTTCACGCGCCAGGGCTTGAGGCTGACTTTCGCCCACTTCAACTTTTCCGCCGGGGAACTCCCACAGGCCGGCTTGATCGCTGTCGGCATCGCGTTGCGCCAGTAAAATTTTGCCATTCTTTTCGATAATGGCGGCGACGACATCGATAATTTTCATCTTTACCACAGAGAGAAACCCCGGCCGGGGCCGGGGTTGGTTGGGTTAATTACAGCGAGAACTCCGCCCAAACCGGCGCGTGATCCGAAGGTTTTTCCATCCCGCGGATATCATAATCGATGCCGGTGGCGATACAACGCGCGGCCAGTGGCGTGCTGGCTAACAGCAGATCAATGCGCAGGCCGCGGTTTTCATCAAAGCCGCGCGAACGGTAGTCGAACCAAGAGAACTGATCGTTGCGTTCTGGGTTGGCGTGGCGATAGGTATCCACCAGGCCCCAGTTCAGCAGGCGATCCATCCATTCACGTTCTTCCGGCAGGAAAGAGCATTTACCGGTGCGCAACCAGCGCTTGCGGTTCTCTTCACCGATACCGATATCATAATCGCTTGGGCTGATATTGACGTCACCCATCACCAGTACCGGTGAGTCTACCGACATCTGCTGCTCCAGGTAGTTTTGCAGATCCTGATAGAAGCGCGTTTTGGCAGGGAATTTGATCGGGTGGTCACGGCTTTCACCCTGTGGGAAGTAGCCGTTGATCACCGTCAAAGTGCCCTGCGGCGTAGCCAGGTCGGCCATGATGATGCGTCGTTGTGCGTCTTCCTCATCGGTAGGGAAACCGCGACGCACGGCCAGCGGCTTTTCTTTGGTCAGCAGCGCTACGCCGTAATGGCCTTTTTGCCCGTGATAGAACACGTGATAGCGGTACTGGCTGACGTCTTCCAATGGAAACATATCATCGTGAACTTTGGTTTCTTGCAGACCGATCACGTCGGGTTGGTGCTGCTCGATAATTGCGGCCAGTTGGTGCGGACGCGCGCGCAGTCCATTGATATTAAAAGAGACAAACTTCATGAGCGGTGCCGTTTATGCGAGAAAAATGTGTTGAGATAGTAGCAGAGTTTGGCCGGAAATGTAACGCGGGCCAGCGGCAATGGCCGCCGCTGGCAAGCCGGATTATTTCGCCCAGCGGTCGTAATTTTTGGGCTGATAGTCGTCGAATTGTTGCAGCAAGGTTTGTGCGGACTCGCTGATGTGCATGGTGCCGAGGTAGTCATGGCGCATAAAGCCCTGATCGGCCACGTGCTGCAGGAAATTGTTTAGCGGGCGGTAGAAACCGTTCACGTCGAGCAGGCCCACCGGTTTGCTGTGATAGCCAATCTGGCCCCAGGTCCAGATTTCAAACAGCTCTTCCAGCGTTCCTATGCCGCCGGGCAGGGCGATAAAACCGTCTGCCAGCGCCGCCATACGCGCTTTGCGGGTATGCATGTCAGGGACCACTTCCAGCTCGGTCAGGCCACGATGCGCGGTTTCTGCTTCGACCAATCGCTCAGGAATGATGCCAACGGCTTCGCCACCGGCGGCTAACACGGCATCCGCGACAATGCCCATTAGCCCTTTTTTACCGCCACCGTAGATTAAACGTCGACCCTGGGCCGCGAGAGTTTGGCCCAGTTGCCGTGCATTTTCGGCATATGCAGGGTTAACACCTTCGCTTGCTCCGCAAAAAACGCAGATATTGTTACGCATGCACTTTTTTCCTTACTGCATTAAAGAAGCCAGTGGTATAGCGAATTGTTGGCCGGAGTTCAAGTTGAGGATGTGCTGAAGGGTTAAGGGAATTGATAAATGAGATATCGGATTGCCAAGGATTGATTTGATTCAGGGGAGTATACAAGGATGGTGGTGGGGGAAGGATTATTCGTCTCTTCGTTCCTCACCCTGCGGGCCGCGCTAAAGCGCGTTGTCTCACTGCGTGAGACTCGAACCTTGTCGAAGCTTCTCATCCTTCCCGTAAAGGAGTGATATTGGGATTTACAGGTTTGATTTGATTCAGGGGAGCATACAAGGATGGTGGTGGGGGAAGGATTATTCGTCTCTTCGTTCCTCACCCTGCGGGCCGCGCTAAAGCGCGTTGTCTCACTGCGTGAGACTCGAACCTTGTCGAAGCTTCTTATCATTCCCGCAAAGGAGTGATATTGGGATTTACAGGTTTGATTTTATTATGGGGAGCATATAAGGATGGTGGTGGGGGAAGGATTATTCGTCGCTGGGCGACTCACCCTGCGGGCCGCGCTAAAGCGCGTTGTCTCACTGCGTGAGACTCGAACCTTGTCGAAGCTTCTTATCCTTCCCGAAAGGAGTGATATTGGGATTTACAGGTTTGATTTGATTCAAGGGAGTATACAAGGATGGTGGTGGGGGAAGGATTCGAACCTTCGAAGTCTGTGACGGCAGATTTACAGTCTGCTCCCTTTGGCCGCTCGGGAACCCCACCATGGTATTCATGGCTTTACAAATTGTAGTTCCGGTTTTATCCGGAAGAAACCTGGCCGGTTTCCTTGCTGCGTCTTCGCTCTTGGCAGAGAGAAGATGGTGGTGGGGGAAGGATTCGAACCTTCGAAGTCTGTGACGGCAGATTTACAGTCTGCTCCCTTTGGCCGCTCGGGAACCCCACCACTGGCCTTGCTTGCGAAACGTCTGTCTCGGTAAGCGGGGCGCATCATATCAAATGAAGCGCGCGTGTAAAGTATTGAAATGCAGAAAATGAATCGTTTGCCGATTTTTTACCCTTGGCGGTGCATCCCTGAACGAAAGGCACCGCTTTATTGAGCAATTACAGAATAACCGTCCGGTTGCCGTATACAAATACGCGCTGCGCCAACACGTGATAAAGCGCACGGCTAAGCGCGTTTTTCTCAACGTCACGTCCGGCGCGCATCATATCTTCGGCAGAGTAGGTGTGATCGACGTGGATCACGTCCTGCATGATGATCGGGCCTTCATCCAGATTATCGTTAACGTAGTGCGCCGTGGCGCCGATGATTTTTACGCCGCGCTCGTAAGCCTGATGATAAGGCCTTGCGCCGATAAAGGCCGGCAGGAAGGAGTGGTGAATATTGATCACCTGGTTCGGGTAGTGCTGTACGAATGCTGGCGTCAATACGCGCATATATTTGGCCAGTACCACGTAGTCCGGTTGGTATTGGTCGATCTGGGCCATCATTTTCTGATCGTGCTGATCGCGAGTCAGGCCTTCATGGCTGACCAGATGGAATGGGATGTCGAAACGTTCTACCAGCGTTTGCAGCGTATCGTGGTTACCGATAACCGCCGCGATCTCCACATCCAGGCCACCGTAGGCGCTTTTCATCAGCAGGTCGCCCAGGCAATGTGCTTCTTTGGTAACCAGCACGACAATGCGGCGGCGGCCGGAGTTATGCAGTTCACGAACCGAGCCTGCCGGCAGCGCGCTGTCGAGATCCGCCAGCAACGTGGTGTCATTGAAAATGCCTTCCAACTCGGTACGCATAAAGAAGCGACCGGTACGGTGATCGACGAACTCGTTGTTCTGAACAATGTTGAGCTCATGCTTATAGCAAATATTGGTGATCTTGGCGATCAGGCCTTTGGCATCCGGGCAAATGGTGCGCAAAACTTTTCTTTGTACATTTTGGTGTGGCATGGGGATGAGGATCCTGTCTGATACGGTATGTCCTGTCTGCGCAGGCGAGAATTTTATCGCTTTCATTTTCAGGCCATCGCCTGAAATCTCTTTGGCACGGTGACTGCCGGCTAACGCCCGCAGCACTTTTTATATTTTTTTCCTGAGCCGCATGGGCAAATGGCATTTCTGCCAGGCTGAGGTTTGGTTCCGTCAATATAATACCAGCGTTGGCCAAGCTGAAGGAAGCGCGAGCGTTCGTGCATCGCCCTTTGCTCACCGGTGCTGCCGTCGATGAAGCGGGCAATGAACTCGACAAAACCTTCACTGGCCTCATGGCCGGGTTTTTCTTCCACCACCGTCAGGCCGAGCCATTCGGTGTCTTTGAAACTGTCGACGATGCCATTGCGCCATTCTGCCGCGTGGCAGTCGGGGTGCCAGGTAGCAATCAGATAATCCACGTTGTGTTTTACGTAAGCGCTAAAGCGCGAACGCATTAACTGTCCGGGGGTCGATGGCGTTTGGCTACCGTTGATGTAGGGCTCGCAGCATGCGCTATACTCCACTCCGCCGCCGCAGGGGCATAATTCGGACAAGGTGACTCCTAAAATGGCCGGAACCTGAGGAACGGGCCGATGCCGAAAGAAATTTAGCGCATATGTTACCTAACATTATTCGATCGTGACAATCTACGCTGACAGCGTCATTGATACAATTCACCGGGCAAAGGGCGGAAACTATGCGAAAAATAAAGATTGGATTGGCATTGGGCGCGGGTTCGGCGAAGGGGTGGGCGCATATCGGCGTGATCAACGCGCTAAAGAAGTTGGGCGTTGAGGTCGATATAGTAGCCGGCTGCTCGGTGGGTGCCCTGGTGGGGGCCGCTTTTGCCAGCCATCGTTTGCCCGCTATGGAAACCTGGGTGCGTTCGTTCAGCTATTGGGACGTGATCCGATTGATGGACTTGTCCTGGCAACGGGGCGGGCTGCTACGCGGTGAACGGGTTTTCAACGCGGTGGGACAATTGCTGAAGATCGATGATATCGCCGAGTGCTCACTCAAATTCGGCGCCGTGGCAACCAATCTCAGTACCGGGCGTGAGCTGTGGTTGACGGAAGGCGATATTCATCAGGCGGTGCGTGCGTCGTGCAGCATGCCGGGCCTGTTGGCACCGGTCTGGTTTGATGGCTATTGGCTGGTGGATGGCGCAGTGGTGAATCCTGTGCCTATTTCATTGACCCGGGCACTGGGCGCCGACATCGTCATTGCCGTCGATTTGCAGCATGATGCTCATTTAATGCAGCAGGACCTATTCTCGGTGCGCAATCACGATGTAGAGGCGCCGCAAGATCTTCCTGCGCGCAACTGGCGGGGGCGTTTAAGAGAACGAATCAGCAAAATGACGGCCAGAAAGCCTAATTTCACCCCAACGGCGATGGAAATCATGGGAACGTCGATCCAGGTTCTGGAAAATCGCCTGAAACGCAACCGCATGGCCGGCGACCCGCCAGATGTGTTGATTCAGCCCTATTGTCCGCAGATTTCCACGCTGGATTTCCATCGAGCGGATGAGGCAATCGCAGCTGGGAAATTGGCGGTAGAAAAACAGATCGATATGCTGTTGCCGTTGATAAAAAACAAATAACTACCGGTTTGCGGGAAAATACTCCACCGTTGGAAAAATTTCCGGCAAGCATAAATGGCCTTTTTGAGCCACTATTACACTATGGAAAGGGAAGAGGCACGGCTGATGGCATTACCATTGACTCACAAGCGCATTTTGGTGGTCGAGGACGAACTGGTTTTTCGTTCGGTGCTTGTTGGCTATTTGAAATCGTTGGGAGCAGAAACCAGTGAGGCGCCCAATGGTTTGCTGGCCTTGAGTCTGGTGGATGATGTTCATCCTGATTTAATCCTGTGCGATCTGGCGATGCCGGAAATGGACGGGATAGAGTTTGTCGAACATCTGCGCCTGCAGGGTGTGCAAATTCCGGTGTTGGTGATATCGGCAACCGATAAAATGGCCGATATCGCCAAAATGCTGCGGTTAGGCGTACAGGACGTACTGTTAAAGCCGGTGACCGATCTTAATCGTCTGCGTGAAGCGGTGCTGGGTTGCCTGTATCCTAATATGTTCACGTCCCCGGCGATTGAAGAAGTGGAGCTGTTACAGGACTGGGACGCGCTGAGTAAAAACCCCTCCGAAGCGGTGAAGCTACTCAAACAGTTGCAGCCTCCAGTGCAGCAGACCGTTGCCCATTGCCGGATTAATTATCGGCAATTAACCACCGGTGAAAACCCCGGGCTGGTACTGGATATTGCGGCGCTGTCGGATAAGGATCTGGCTTTCTATTGTCTGGATGTGACGCGTGCAGGGGATAATGGCGTATTGGCGGCGCTACTGTTGCGAGCTTTATTTAATGGGTTACTGCAAGATCATTTAGCGAATCAGCGTCAAAGGCTGCCGCAAATGAGCGCATTGTTAAAGCAAGTTAATCAATTATTACGCCAAGGCAAGTTGGAAGGGCAATTCCCACTGCTGGTGGGTTATTACCACGCCGAATATAAAAACCTGATTCTGGTCTCCGCCGGTCTGCATGCCAATGTGAATACCGGCGACAATCAAATTCAATTGAGCAACGGCGTGCCGCTTGGCACGCTGGGCGCGACGTACATGAATCAAATCAGCCAGCACTGTGCTGCCTGGCAGTGTCAGGTTTGGGGTTCTGGCGGGCGACTGCGGTTGATGCTCAGTGCCGAATAATCCCAACGGCTAAAATAGTATTTGAAATCCAGATATTTGAGATGCTTATTTTTACCTCAGTTAACCCCTTGGGTAATTGTCCTAAATTCTTTCTATTTGTGCTGCGGTTAATGCCAGACAGTCATAAGCTGGTATACTCCGAAGGTTTTTATATGGCGAAAAAGCTCATAAAGTGAGCGCTATTAAGAGAGGAAATAATGCCTGCTGTAAATCGTAAAGTCAGAAAGGCTGTGATCCCGGTTGCAGGCTTGGGAACACGGATGTTACCGGCGACAAAAGCCATTCCAAAAGAAATGCTGCCGCTGGTCGACAAACCCCTGATCCAATACGTGGTTAATGAATGTATTGCCGCGGGGATTAACGAGATTGTGCTGGTTACCCATTCCTCCAAGAATTCGATCGAAAACCATTTCGATACCAGCTTTGAGTTGGAAGCGATGCTGGAAAAGCGCGTTAAGCGCCAGTTGCTGGACGAAGTGCAGTCCATCTGTCCGAAGGGCGTGACCGTGATGCAGGTACGTCAGGGCGTTGCCAAAGGGCTTGGGCACGCCATTATGTGTGCCTATCCGCTGGTGGGTGACGAGCCGGTGGCCGTGATTTTGCCTGACGTAATCCTTGATGAGTACAGCTCCGATCTTAAAAAAGACAACTTGCACGAAATGCTGCAGCGGTTTGAGCAAACCGGCATCAGCCAGATCATGGTTGAACCCGTACCGCATAAAGATGTCGGTAATTACGGCGTAGCCGACTGCAAAGGCTATGCACTGCAGCCGGGTGAAAGTGCTCCGATGGTCAGCGTCGTCGAGAAGCCATCACCGGACGAAGCGCCTTCCAATCTGGCGATTGTAGGACGCTATGTGCTTTCTGCGGATATTTGGCCGCTGCTGTCGAAAACCCCTCCGGGCGCCGGCAATGAAATCCAGCTTACCGACAGCATCGAAATGCTGATGCAGCAAGAAACGGTTGAAGCCTATCACCTGAAAGGGATCAGCCATGACTGCGGCAACAAGCTGGGCTATATGCAGGCGTTTGTCGAATACGGCATGCGTCATCCGACACTCGGCAAAGATTTTTCGCAGTGGTTGAATCAGTTACTCGCCGCTGATAAAGAATAATTTATTTATCTTTCGTCTTAATTTGAAAAACTAGGATTTTCCCATGAAAGTAACAGTTTTTGGTATTGGCTATGTTGGCCTGGTGCAGGCTGCGGTGTTGGCTGAAGTCGGCCATGACGTTATGTGTATTGATATAGACGAACGTAAAGTCGAAAACCTGAAGAAAGGGAATATCCCTATTTTTGAGCCAGGCTTAACGCCATTGGTTCAGCAGAACTATGAAGCCGGCCGCCTGCATTTTACCACCGATGCCAAGGCTGGGGTGGCGCATGGTGCCATTCAATTTATCGCGGTGGGAACACCGCCGGATGAAGACGGTTCTGCCGATTTGAAATACGTGACTGCCGTTGCGCGCACCATCGCGGAGCACATGACCGAACACAAAGTGGTGATCGACAAATCTACCGTGCCGGTCGGCACCGCAGATAAAGTCCGCCAGGTGATGGAAGAAACCCTGCAAAAACGTGGCAGCAAAGTGCCTTTCGATGTGGTTTCCAACCCAGAGTTCCTGAAGGAAGGGGCAGCGGTAGCAGACTGCATGCGTCCTGAGCGCATCGTAATCGGTACCGATAACAAAGATGTGATCGAGCCTATTCGTGAACTGTACGAGCCGTTTAACCGCAATCACGATCGCATGATCATGATGGATATTCGCAGTGCCGAGTTGACTAAATATGCCGCCAACTGCATGCTGGCGACCAAAATCAGCTTTATGAACGAAATGTCCAACCTGGCCGAAATGCTGGGGGCGGATATTGAGAAAGTACGCCAGGGTATCGGTTCAGACTCCCGTATCGGTTATCACTTTATCTATCCAGGCTGCGGCTACGGCGGCTCCTGTTTCCCGAAAGACGTTCAGGCGCTGATCCGCACTGCGGAACATATTGGCTACCAGCCAAAACTGTTGCAGGCCGTAGAGCAGGTTAACTACCAGCAGAAGTATAAGCTGACCAAATTTATCAAGCAGCATTTCGGTGATGATCTGAAAGGCAAAACCTTTGCGCTATGGGGCTTGGCATTCAAACCGAATACTGACGATATGCGCGAAGCCTCCAGCCGGGTGCTGATGGAGCAACTGTGGGAAGCGGGCGCTATCGTTCAGGCTTACGATCCTGAAGCGATGAATGAAGTGCAACGTATTTACGGTCAACGTGACGATCTGAAGCTGGTAGGGACCAAAGAAGCGGCGCTGCATGGGGCTGATGCGTTGGTTATCTGTACTGAGTGGCAGAATTTCCGTGCGCCGGACTTCGATGTGATTAAGGGTGCGCTGAAGCAGCCGGTGATCTTTGATGGTCGCAACCTGTTTGATCCAGAGCGTCTGGAAAGCCGAGGCTTCACTTATTATGCGATTGGTCGCGGTGCGTCCATTCAGCCGGTTATTTAAGGGTTAACTATGAAATTCCTGGTTACAGGCGCGGCAGGTTTTATTGGTTATCATACTGCTGAGCGTTTGTTGGCCGCCGGTCATCAGGTTGTCGGTATCGACAACCTGAATGATTATTACGATGTGGGCCTGAAAATGGCCCGTCTTGATCTGCTAGCGGATAAGCCAGCCTTCCAGTTTATTAAGCTGGATTTGGCCGATCGAGAGGGGATGGCGCAGTTATTCGCAGAGCACCAATTCCAGCGAGTGATCCATCTGGGCGCGCAAGCTGGCGTGCGCTATTCGCTAGAGAATCCGTTGGCGTATGCGGACTCGAATCTTATCGGGCATTTAAACGTGCTGGAAGGCTGCCGACACAATAAAGTTGAGCATCTGTTATATGCTTCTTCCAGTTCGGTATATGGTCTAAATCGAAAGCTGCCATTTGCGACTGAAGATTCGGTCGATCATCCGATATCATTGTATGCGGCGACCAAGAAAGCCAATGAGTTGATGTCGCACAGCTATTCTCACCTATATGGTCTCCCAACTACTGGCCTGCGTTTCTTTACCGTCTATGGCCCGTGGGGGCGTCCAGATATGGCGCTGTTCAAATTCACCAAGGCCATATTGGCGGGTGACAGTATCGATGTATATAACCACGGCGAGATGCACCGTGACTTTACCTACATCGACGATATTGCCGAGGCTATTGTCCGCTTACAGGCGGTTATTCCTCAGCCAAATGCTGACTGGACGGTAGAGCAGGGATCGCCGGCGACCAGTTCTGCCCCATACCATGTTTATAATATCGGCAATAGCAGCCCGGTGAAGCTGATGAAATATATCAGTGCACTGGAACAGGCGTTAGGGATTGAAGCGCGTAAAAATATGCTGCCTATGCAACCTGGCGACGTGTTAGATACCAGTGCCGATACCGCCGAGCTCTATCGCGTGATTGGATTTAAACCGGAAACCAGCGTTGAAGAAGGCGTGAAACGCTTTGTTGAATGGTATAAATCATTTTATAAAGCTCAGTAATTGAGCAGTGCGTTAATGCTATAAGGGGCTCAGGCCCCTTTTTTTATGCTTTGGAAAAATGAAGGGCTCTGCCGTTAGCTGGCGGATAAATGGGGCTGTCCATTAGGATAATTACGCAAAGCCCAGTGGGGGGCTCTAAGAAACCTGAAAATAAGCATAACAAAAAGGCTCCCAAGGGAGCCTTTTTAACATGTGACTGGAATGCTATTACAGCAGGAAATCGTCCAGAGATTTACCTTGCTCTTCGATAGCTTTCTTAATCACTGCTGGGGTACGGCCCTGGCCAGTCCAGGTTTTCAGTTCACCGTTTTCGTCTTTATATTGGTATTTAGCTGGACGTGCTGCACGTTTCGCTTTACCAGCGGCTTTAGTTGCAGCCATAGTTTGCAGCAGTTCATTTGGATCAATACCGTCAGCAATCAGCATTTCACGATATTGCTGCAGTTTACGGGTACGTTCTTCAACTTCTGCTTGAGCCTGGCTGTCTTCTTCGCGACGTTCGTTCACAACAACTTCCAGTTTTTCAAGCATCTCTTCCAGCGTTTCCAGGCTGCATTCTCTTGCCTGAGCGCGGAGAGTACGGATGTTGTTCAAAATCTTTAATGCTTCGCTCATTGTCCTAGTCTCAAATTATATTGGTGGGGGGCGTCTGGATAATAATAGAGTGCTCTTTTCTTTTCTGCAATAGCCAAATTGAAAGGAACGCTCAAATTTACCTTTTAAAAGACCTAACCAGAACTCTCTGGCTAATATAAGCGGGGGAGATAAGTATTACAACCTCCCTTTTTAAGTCAAATTTTCTACAGCAGCGCTATGTTTGCTGCGCCACAAAGGCATTCATGGCTAAGTTATAATTGTGTTTTATATCAATATAACTCTGAATTCTGTGGGTTAAATCACGAGTTTTAGTCTGCCAACACTGTAAACAATAGGGGTATATCAGTAAAGGTAACGTCAAGAACTGTACCCGGTCTGTTTTATGTCATTAAATACTCAGGCGCGGCGTCTGGAGGGGTTAATAGATTTAATCTTACGCGCTGGCACCTGTTGCAGGGCCGCTTCACGGCATTGGCATAACCATTAATGTTGGGCGCTAATCATTAGTAGTAATTAAATGTGATGACGGACAGAAACCATCCTGTAAATAGATGTAAAAGCGCTATGGTAGCAGAACGGAATGTTTCATTTGAAAGTCGACTATTCGTCTGGCCCGGATATTGATTAATCCCGAGGTGTAAGCCGGTTGTCGCCTTATGGTACACTTGGCTGCTGAATCAACCGCTGAATATTTCTTATACCATTGGAGTAGCGGGCCCATGGCTCAACTTTATTTTTATTACTCTGCTATGAATGCAGGGAAATCTACCGCGTTGTTGCAATCTTCATATAATTATCAAGAACGTGGTATGCGTACGCTGGTGTTTACCGCCGAAATAGATCACCGTTTTGGCGTGGGTAAGGTGAGCTCGCGGATCGGCCTGTCTTCCCAGGCACAGCTGTATAATAACGACTCTATGCTTTTTACGATGATTGCGCAGGAACATCAGCAGCAACCTGTGCACTGCGTTTTGCTTGATGAAAGCCAGTTCCTGACGAAACAGCAGGTCGAGCAATTGTGCGATGTTGTCGATCAGTTGGATATTCCGGTGCTGTGTTACGGTTTGCGTACCGACTTCCTGGGGGAACTGTTTATTGGCAGTCAATATCTGCTGGCCTGGGCAGACAAGTTGGTGGAGCTGAAAACCATTTGCCACTGCGGGCGCAAGGCGAATATGGTGCTGCGACTTGATGAGAGCGGGAAGGCGATGCATGCCGGTGAACAGGTGGTGATTGGCGGTAACGAAAGCTACGTCTCCGTCTGCCGCAAACATTACAAAGAAGCGATACAGGCATTGGAATAGCCTCCAGCGTGCAACAGAGAGCCTTGCAGCGCGTTTTGACGCTATTGCGTAGACACTACCGGATTGATGAATAATATCACCGCATAAAAAAACCGCCTTTCGGCGGTTTTTTGTTGGCTCAACTCAATGAACCGTTATTTTTTGGTCTTTTTTACCGTCTTGGCGACAACCGGTGCGGCCAGAACCTCTTCATCAACCGCTTCGCTGAATTTACGGCCGTAGAAGGTATCCAGCATGATTTGCTTAAGTTCAGCAATCAGCGGATAACGAGGGTTAGCGCCGGTACATTGGTCATCAAAGGCGTCTTCAGACAGCTTGTCTACTTTCGCCAGGAAATCGGCTTCGAGCACGCCGGCTTCGCGGATTGAAGCAGGGATGCCCAGTTCGGCCTTGATTTCGTCCAGCCAGGTCAGCAGCTTCTCGATTTTCTGTGCGGTACGGTCGCCCGGTGCGCTCAGGCCGAGATGGTCAGCGATTTCAGCGTAGCGGCGACGCGCTTGTGGGCGGTCGTACTGGCTGAAAGCCGTTTGCTTGGTTGGGTTGTCGTTCGCGTTATAGCGAATGACGTTGGAAATCAGCATGGCGTTGGCCAAACCGTGTGGGATGTGGAACTCGGAGCCCAGTTTGTGGGCCATTGAGTGGCAAACCCCGAGGAAGGCGTTGGCGAACGCGATACCGGCGATGGTCGCAGCATTGTGCACGCGCTCACGGGCTACCGGGTTCTTGGCACCTTCTTTATAGCTGGTTGGCAGATACTCTTTCAGCAGTTTCAACGCTTGCAGCGCCTGACCGTCGGAGTATTCGTTCGCCAGGACTGAAACATAAGCTTCCAGCGCGTGAGTTACCGCATCCAGGCCACCGAAGGCGCACAGGGATTTCGGCATGTTCATGACCAGGTTGGCGTCAACGATCGCCATGTCTGGTGTCAATGCGTAATCTGCCAGTGGGTATTTCTGGCCAGTTACGTCGTCGGTCACTACCGCAAACGGCGTAACTTCTGAACCGGTGCCTGAGGTGGTGGTGACGGCAATCATTTTTGCCTTCACGCCCATTTTCGGGAACTTGTAGATACGTTTACGGATATCCATAAAGCGCAGCGCCAGGTCTTCGAAGTGGGTTTCAGGGTGTTCGTACAGCACCCACATGATCTTCGCAGCATCCATCGGTGAACCGCCGCCCAGCGCGATGATCACGTCTGGCTTGAAGGAGTTCATCTGTTCAGCGCCTTTACGCACGATGGACAGCGTTGGATCCGCTTCAACTTCAAAGAATACTTCTGTTTCAATGCCGTGCGATTTCAGAACGGAGGTGATCTGGTCTGCATAGCCGTTGTTGAACAGGTAGCGGTCGGTCACAATGAAGGCGCGTTTTGCCCCGTCGGTCGCTACTTCTTCCAGCGCGATTGGCAGTGAGCCACGGCGGAAGTAGATTGATTTCGGAAGTTTATGCCACAACATGTTTTCTGCTCGCTTCGCTACAGTTTTCTTGTTGATCAGGTGTTTTGGACCGACGTTTTCAGAGATGGAGTTACCGCCCCAGGAACCGCAGCCCAGCGTCAGAGACGGAGCGAGTTTGAAGTTGTACAGGTCACCGATCCCACCCTGAGAAGCAGGGGTGTTGATCAGGATACGCGCGGTTTTCATCTTGTCGCCGAAGAAGGCTACGCGTTCCGGCTGGTTATCCTGGTCGGTGTACAGGCAAGAGGTGTGACCGATACCGCCCATGGCGACCAGTTTTTCCGCTTTGCTGACGGCGTCTTCAAAGTCTTTGGCGCGATACATAGCCAGCGTTGGTGACAGTTTTTCGTGAGCGAAAGGTTCTGACTCATCGACCAGCTTCACTTCACCGATCAGCACTTTAGTGCTTGCCGGGACTTTGATGCCTGCCATTTCAGCGATTTTCGGTGCTGACTGACCGACGATAGCCGCATTGAGGCCACCGTTTTTCAGGATGATGTCCTGTACGGCCTTCAGCTCTTTACCCTGCAGCATGTAGCCGCCATGGGAAGCGAAACGTTCGCGCACTGCGTCATAGATGGAGTCAACCACGATGACGGATTGCTCAGAGGCGCAAATCACACCGCTGTCGAAAGTTTTAGACATCAGAATAGAGGCCACGACGCGTTTGATATCCGCCGTTTCGTCAACCACTACTGGGGTATTACCCGCACCCACGCCGATGGCCGGTTTGCCGGAGCTGTAGGCTGCTTTCACCATGCCTGGGCCACCGGTGGCCAGGATCAGGTTGATGTCAGGGTGGTGCATCAGCTGGTTGGAGAGTTCAACGGTAGGTTGATCGATCCAGCCGACGATGTCTTTTGGCGCACCGGCGGCAATCGCTGCCTGCAGCACGATATCGGCCGCTTTGTTGGTGGCGTTTTTCGCACGTGGGTGCGGAGAGAAAATGATACCGTTACGGGTTTTGAGGCTGATTAACGCTTTGAAAATGGCCGTGGAAGTTGGGTTGGTGGTGGGTACGATACCGCAAATCAGGCCGATAGGTTCGGCGATGGTGATGGTACCGAAAGTATCGTCTTCAGACAGGATACCGCAGGTTTTTTCATCTTTATAGGCGTTATAGATAAACTCTGATGCGAAGTGGTTCTTGATCACTTTATCTTCAACGATACCCATACCGGATTCTTCAACGGCCATTTTAGCCAGAGGAATACGGGCATCGGCAGCGGCGAGGGCAGCAGCGCGGAAAATTTTATCAACTTGCTCTTGAGTGAAGTTGGCATATTCGCGCTGGGCTTTTTTGACACGTGCAACTAGCTCGTTCAGTTCAGCGACATTTGTTACAGCCATAATGCTCTCCTGATAATGTTAAACTCTTTCAGTAAATCAGCCGTGCGAGCAACTAGTATAGACAGATCGGTGGAAAATGCTGTTTTAAAAACAAAGGTTTCCCATCTTTTTGTGCTGCATGTTGCTGATTTGCTTAAAGAGCTTTACCCGATGCTTCAGCAGGAGAAGACAGCGGGCCGAACAGAGATGCCACTTTTTCCTTAACCTGTTCTACTCCCTGACTACGACTAAGAGCTTAACTACTCTTGGGTAGTGATTATGTGATTTAAATCAAAAAAATCGCATGCTGACACCATTCAGCCATGGTTTTTGAGAATCATTCTTAATAACTGCGATGTCAGGCACTTTTTTCAACATAAAAAATCATAAACCGTACATTACGTTAACAATGGTGATTTGCTTTATCAATACACGCATTAATAGATAAAAATCCTGCTGATGACCAATGGATAACCCGTGGCAATTCCATTACATTAGCGCGCGTAGGCAGTGTCACTTTTAAAGCTATTAAAGCGGAGTCATTTGTGGGCCAATCTCTGTTGGATTTTTCCGGCTACATTAAATTTTTTGTCGGCCTGTTTGCGCTGGTGAACCCGGTGGGCATTTTGCCGGTATTTATCAGCATGACCAGCTACCAGGCAGCTGCCGGGCGCAACAAAACCAACCTGACCGCCAATCTGTCGGTCGCCATTATCCTGTGGACCTCGCTATTTTTGGGGGAGGGGATTTTGCGCATGTTCGGCATCTCAATCGATTCCTTCCGCATTGCCGGCGGCATCCTGGTGGTTACCATTGCGATGTCGATGATCAGCGGCAAACTGGGGGAAGACAAACAGAACAAACAGGAAAAATCAGAAAGCGCGATCCGCGAAAGCATTGGCGTCGTGCCGCTGGCATTACCGCTTATGGCCGGGCCGGGTGCGATCAGCTCCACCATCGTTTGGAGTTCCCGCTACCATAGCTGGCAGAACCTGTTGGGCTTTACTCTCGCTATCGCGTTGTTTGCCTTTTGTTGTTGGCTGTTGTTCCGGGCCGCGCCTTTGTTGGTGCGTTTATTGGGGCAAACCGGCATTAACGTCATCACCCGAATCATGGGTTTATTGCTGATGGCTTTGGGTATCGAATTTATCGTTACCGGTATTAAGGCCATATTCCCGGGACTGTTGTAATCCGGCGACGGAGTCGTGAATAGGGCGATTCGCGACTCAAATTAATTTTAAAAATTAAAATCAATTATTGGTTCGCATTAATATAGTGCGCAATATGAATGAATTTTATTCACTTGCACCAGGATGTGGCATAAATCTCAATTTGTTGCTCAATAAAAACGCTAAGCGTTGTTTTTACCCCTTATCCTCCCCAGTTTTTGCCCTTTTTCTGCCTCCTAACATCAAATCCGCTGTTAATTTAATCACATCATTCTGTAGGGCTTGTCTCGCTTTCATCCAGGTGTTATTAGTGATTAACCGCACATAAGCAGGTGTTTGTTCTTTGAACGGCTGGTTTGTTAACTGAATGTTTCTTTGTCTGTTTTGCCAGTTTGCTTCGTGCCGTCAGGATAAGGCTTGCTTTATTTTATCTGATTAAAATCAATTAGTTATGTTGTGTAACTGTCACCCTCGTCCGGGGGGTACAGATCGGGCTTGATGCAATAAAAGAGAATTGCTTAACATTTCTGTAAAAATTATTGGCTATGGAATTTGCCTTCTGCTAATTTCCGAGCAACTTTCTACGCGCAATTAACGCGATTGCGTCGTCAAAGTGGGAATGATTTTTGCTGGTGTCTGTTTATTTAGAATTCTTATAAATACTTCACGAATATCGATAAGCAATGCTTGTTGGTGAAAAGGAGCCTCGACCATGCAGCAAACCCGAAAGCGTACTCCATTGGCTATGTTCATTGCCGGCTTGCTGAGTATCTGCGCCGTATATTCTGCTCAGGCGGCCGACGTTCCGGCCGGAGTGCAATTGGCTCAGCAGCAGAACATTGTAATTAACAACGGCACGGAAGTGGCTTCGTTGGATCCGCAAAAGGTCGAGGGGATACCGGAAAGTAATATTATTCTTAACCTGTTGGAAGGGCTGGTCAGCACCGATGCCAATGGGCATGTGGTACCGGCGGCGGCAGCCCAATGGGAAAATCAGGATTTCAAAACCTGGACTTTCCACCTGCGTCCGGACGCGGTGTGGAGCGACGGCTCCCCGGTTACCGCACAGGACTTCGTTTATAGCTGGCAGCGCCTGGCCGATCCGAAAACCGGCTCGCCTTACGCCAGCTATCTGCAGTACGCCAAAATTGAAAATATCGACGACATCCTGACCGGCAAGAAAGGGCCGCAAAGCCTGGGCATTAAAGCCATCGATGATAAAACGCTGCAGGTCACGCTCAGCGAACCGGTACCTTATTTCATCAGCATGCTGAGCCGTACGGCATTAATGCCGGTAAAACGCGCAGTAATCGAGAAGTTTGGCGAGAAATGGACGCTACCGGCGAACTATGTCGGCAATGGAGCCTATCGCCTGAAAGAGTGGGTGGTGAATGAGCGTATCGTGCTTGAACGCAGCCCGAGCTATTGGAACAACAAGAAAACGGTGATCGATAAGGCGACGTTCTTGCCGATCGCCTCCGAGGTCAGTGACGTTAACCGCTTCCGCAGTGGTGAAATTGATATCACCAACAGCGCCATCCCGCCGAACCTGTTCGCGAAGATGAAGAAAGAGATCCCTGAGCAACTGCACGTTAACCCTTATCTGTGCACCTTCTATTACGAGATTAACAACCAGCGTGCGCCCTTTACCGATCCGCGAGTGCGCGCTGCCGTGAAACTTACGCTGGACCGCGACATTATCGCCAATAAAATCATGGGCCAGGGTCAGATCCCGGCGTTCAGTTTCACCCCAACCTTTACTGAGGGCGCCAAATTCACCGCGCCGGCGTGGGCGAGTTGGAGCCAGGAACAGCGCAATGCCGAGGCCAGGAAGCTGCTGGAGCAAGCCGGTTTCAGCGCCGCCAAACCGCTTAAGTTCACGCTGCTGTACAACACCTCCGACCAAAATAAGCAGCAGGCCATCGCCGCCGCTTCGATGTGGAAGAAAAACCTTGGCGCTGAGGTGACACTGCGCAATCAAGAATGGAAAACCTCGCTTGAAAGCCGCCATCAGGGGCAGTACGACATAGCGCGTGCCACCTGGTGCGGTGACTACAACGAGCCGAGCGCATTCCTCAATCTGGTGCTTTCCAACAGCAGCATCAACACCATTTTTTACAAGAGCCCGGCGTTTGACGCCCTGATGGCCGGCACGCTAAAAGCGCCGGACGAGGCTGCACGCGCCGCCCTTTATCAGCAGGCAGAGGCTCAGTTAGATAAAGATTCGGCGTTGATTCCGGTGTATTACCGCGTCAGCGCCCGCCTGATCAGACCGTCGGTGGGGGGCTTTACCGGTAAAGATCCGCTGGACTACACCGATGTGAAAAATCTGTACATCATCAAGCAGTAACGAGGGGTATTACGCCACGCCATCAGCGGTGGAGTAATACAGGGAAGGCCGCCTGCCGTATTCGTTCAGCGGCAGCCGGTATAACAAGGTCCGCTCACGGGCAACGCAGGCTCCACGATGAGCCTGTGATAATAAAAACTGGAGTATACACATGACCAACATCACGAAAAAAACCATCCTTGCGGCCGGCATCATTGCCGCGCTGGGTATCACAGCAACCGGAAGTGCTTTTGCGGCCGACGTGCCGGCGGGCGTGCAACTGGCGGACAAACAAGAGATCGTTAAGAACAACGGTTCGGAAGTGCAATCGCTTGACCCGCATAAAATCGAAGGCGTACCTGAAAACAACGTAACGCGCGATCTGATGGAAGGCCTGGCCAACAACGGCCTGGATGGTTCCATTGTCCCGGGCGTAGCGGAAAGCTGGGATAACAAAGATTTTAAAGTCTGGACCTTCCATCTGCGTAAAGACGCAAAATGGTCGAACGGCAAGCCGGTCACGGCGCAAGATTTCGTGTATAGCTGGCAGCGCGTGGTGGATCCAAAAACCGCATCACCTTATGCCAGCTACCTGCAATATGCCCACGTAGAAAACGTGGATGACGTCATCGCCGGCAAGAAAGATAAGTCTACCCTGGGCGTGAAAGCCATTGATGACCATACCTTCCAGGTGACTCTGACCGAGCCGGTGCCATACCTGGTTGAAATGACGCCGCACTATGCGATGAAGCCCGTATATAAAGAAGCCGTCGAGAAGTTTGGCGAGAAGTGGACCTTACCGGCCAACTACGTCAGCAACGGCGCTTACAAACTGAAAGATTGGGTGGTTAACGAACGTATTGTGCTGGAACGTAACCCGGAATATTGGGATAACGCGAAAACCATCATCAACAAAGTGACCTTCCTGCCAATTTCTTCGGAAGTGACTGACGTTAACCGTTACCGCACCGGCGAAATCGACATGACCTATAACAACATGCCGATCGAACTGTTCCAGAAGTTGAAAAAAGAGATCCCGAAAGAGGTTCACGTAGATCCTTATCTGTGTACCTACTACTACGAAATCAACAACCAGAAAGCGCCATTTACCGACGCACGCGTGCGTGAAGCGCTGAAATTGGGTCTGGATCGCGACATCATCACCAATAAAGTGAAAAACCAGGGCGATCTGCCGGCTTACAGCTTCACACCACCATACACCGACGGCGCCAAACTGACTCCGCCTGAGTGGTTCAGCTGGACGCAAGAAAAACGCAATGAAGTGGCGAAAAAGCTGCTGGCCGATGCAGGCTATGGCCCAGGCAAACCGCTGACCTTCTCCCTGTTGTACAACACTTCAGATCTGCATAAGAAGCTGGCGATTGCCGCAGCCTCCATCTGGAAGAAAAACCTGGGTGTGGATGTGAAGTTGGTGAACCAGGAGTGGAAAACCTTCCTGGATACCCGCCATCAGGGGACCTACGACGTTGCGCGTGCCGGCTGGTGTGCAGACTACAACGAACCTAGCTCGTTCCTGAACATGATGCTGTCTGACAGCAGCAGTAACACCCCGCACTATAAGAGCGCCGAATTCGATAAGCTGATGGCCAATGTGCTGACGGCGAAAACCAAAGAAGAACGTGCCGAGCTGTATCAGAAAGCCGAAGTTCAGCTGGATAAAGATTCTGCCATCGTTCCGGTTTATTACTACGTGAATGCCCGTCTGGTGAAACCTTATGTTGGGGGTTATACCGGTAAAGACCCGCTTGATAACGTGTACGATAAAAACCTGTACATCATCAAGCATTGATACGGTAAGTGCCGGCGGTGTTAACCGCCGGCCCATGTTGTGAATAATAAGCCGTTATCAGGCTGCAACACAGGGTTAGGGCAATGCTTAAATTTATATTTCGTCGCTTATTGGAAGCGATCCCGACGCTATTTATTCTGATCACCATCTCCTTCTTTATGATGCGCCTGGCGCCCGGCAGCCCATTTACCGGCGAACGCGCGTTGCCGCCGGAAGTGATGGCCAACATTGAAGCCAAATATCATTTGAACGATCCTATCTGGAAACAGTACGGCCATTATCTGGCCCAGCTGTCGCAGGGCGATTTTGGTCCTTCATTCAAATATAAAGATTATTCGGTCAACGATCTGGTGGCTGCTTCATTCCCGGTCTCTGCCAAACTGGGCCTGGCCGCATTTTTGCTGGCGGTGATCCTGGGGGTTAGCGCCGGTGTGGTGGCTGCGCTGAATCAAAATACCAAATGGGACTATACGGTGATGGGTTTTGCCATGACCGGGGTGGTGATCCCCAGTTTCGTGGTGGCGCCGTTACTGGTACTGATCTTCGCCATCACGCTGAAATGGCTGCCGGGTGGGGGCTGGAACGGCGGGGCACCGAAATTTATCATCTTGCCAATGGTGGCGCTGTCGTTGGCCTATATCGCCAGTATCGCCCGTATCACGCGTGGCTCGATGATTGAAGTGCTGCATTCAAACTTTATCCGTACCGCACGCGCCAAGGGTTTGCCTATGCGCCGCATTATATTGCGCCATGCGTTGAAGCCTGCGTTATTGCCCGTGCTTTCCTATATGGGTCCGGCGTTTGTCGGCATCATCACGGGGTCAATGGTTATCGAAACCATTTACGGCCTGCCGGGTATCGGCCAGCTGTTTGTTAACGGCGCGCTTAACCGCGACTACTCTTTGGTATTGAGTCTGACCATTCTGGTTGGCGCTCTGACTATCCTGTTTAACGCGATCGTGGACGTGCTGTACGCCGTTATCGATCCAAAAATTCGTTATTAAGCTGGAGCACGCAAATGATGTTGACGAAAAAGAACAGCGAGGCTCTGGAGAACTTCAGCGAGAAGCTCGAAGTGGAAGGACGCAGCCTGTGGCAGGATGCCCGTCGCCGCTTTGTGCACAACCGGGCGGCGCTCAGCAGCCTGTTCGTATTGGCTTTGATTACTCTGTTTGTGATTGCGGCGCCGTGGCTGTCGCAGTTTGCCTATGACGATACCGATTGGGCGATGATGTCGGCCGCACCAAGTCTCGAATCGGCGCACTACTTCGGCACGGACTCATCGGGGCGCGATCTGCTGGTGCGCGTGGCAATTGGCGGGCGTATCTCGCTGATGGTTGGCGTGTCGGCTGCGCTGGTGGCGGTGATTGTTGGCACCCTGTACGGCGCAATGTCGGGTTACCTGGGCGGTAAAATCGACTCGGTGATGATGCGTCTGCTGGAGATCCTCAACTCCTTCCCGTTCATGTTCTTCGTGATCCTGCTGGTGACCTTCTTCGGGCAGAATATCCTGCTGATCTTTGTCGCTATCGGCATGGTGTCGTGGCTGGATATGGCGCGTATCGTGCGTGGCCAAACTCTGAGCCTGAAGCGTAAAGAATTTATCGAAGCGGCGTTGGTGTGCGGGGTTTCGAGCCGCAACATCGTGCTGCGCCATATCGTGCCGAACGTGCTGGGTGTGGTGGTGGTTTACGCCTCACTGCTGGTACCGAGCATGATCTTGTTCGAATCTTTCCTCAGCTTCCTGGGGCTGGGTACGCAAGAGCCGTTAAGCAGCTGGGGTGCATTGCTGAGCGATGGCGCCAACTCGATGGAAGTTTCACCGTGGTTGCTGCTGTTCCCGGCGGGTTTCCTGGTTGTCACTCTGTTTTGTTTCAACTTTATCGGCGATGGCCTGCGTGACGCCCTCGACCCGAAAGATCGTTAAGGAGTGCAATCATGAGCACCATTGAAAATCCGCAGTTGCAAACCGCTGGCAGCGTGAAGTCGTCGCTGTTGCTGGATGTGAAAGATCTGCGCGTGACCTTCGGCACCCCGGACGGTGACGTGACGGCAGTGAACGATCTGAATTTTGATCTGCGCGCCGGTGAAACGCTGGGTATCGTGGGCGAATCCGGCTCCGGCAAATCCCAGACCGCCTTCGCGTTGATGGGACTGCTGGCCAGCAATGGCCGCATTGGCGGTTCGGCCAAATTTAACGGTCGTGAAATCCTCAACCTGCCGGAAAAACAGCTCAACAAGCTGCGGGCGGAAGAAATTTCGATGATCTTCCAGGACCCGATGACCTCGCTCAACCCTTATATGCGCGTTGGTGAGCAGCTGATGGAAGTGCTGATGCTGCATAAAAACATGAGCAAAAGCGAAGCTTTCGAAGAGTCGGTTCGCATGTTAGATGCGGTCAAAATGCCGGAAGCGCGCAAGCGCATGCGCATGTACCCGCATGAGTTTTCCGGCGGCATGCGCCAGCGCGTGATGATCGCCATGGCACTGCTGTGCCGGCCCAAGCTGCTGATTGCCGATGAGCCGACCACCGCATTGGATGTGACGGTGCAGGCGCAGATCATGACGCTGCTGAACGAGCTGAAGCGCGAGTTCAATACCGCGATCATCATGATCACCCACGACCTGGGCGTTGTGGCCGGTATCTGTAATAAGGTCTTGGTGATGTATGCCGGTCGTACCATGGAATACGGTAGCGCACGGGATGTGTTCTATCACCCGAGCCATCCTTATTCCATTGGTTTGCTGAATGCGGTACCGCGTCTGGACGCCGAAGGCGAAGCGCTGATGACCATTCCCGGCAACCCGCCGAACCTGCTGCGCCTGCCGAAGGGCTGTCCGTTCCAACCGCGTTGTGCGTACGCGATGGCGCAATGTTCGAGCGCTCCGCCATTGGAGCAGTTTGGTGAAGGGCGCCTGCGCGCCTGCTTTAAACCGGTGGAGGCGTTGGTATGACTGCGGTAACCGACAAGAAAGTGCTGCTCGAAGTGGCCGATTTGAAAGTGCACTTCGACATTCATGATGACAAACAGTGGTTCTGGCAGCCGCCAAAAACGCTCAAGGCCGTTGATGGCGTGACGCTGCGCCTGTTCGAAGGGGAAACCCTGGGCGTGGTGGGCGAGTCAGGCTGTGGCAAATCGACGTTCGCCCGCGCCATTATCGGCCTGGTGAAGGCTACCAGCGGCCGCGTGGCCTGGTTGGGTAAAGACCTGCTTGGCATGAGCGACGTCGACTGGCGCAAAACCCGCAGTGATATCCAGATGATCTTCCAGGATCCACTGGCTTCGCTGAACCCACGCATGACCATCGGTGAAATTATCGCGGAACCGCTGCGCACCTATTACCCAAAAATGCCGCGTCAGGAAGTGAAAGACAAGGTAAAGGCGATGATGCTGAAGGTTGGTCTGTTGCCTAACCTGATCAACCGCTATCCGCACGAGTTCTCTGGCGGTCAGTGCCAGCGTATCGGCATTGCACGCGCCTTGATCCTCGAACCTAAGTTGGTGATTTGCGATGAACCAGTCTCGGCGTTAGACGTGTCGATTCAGGCACAGGTGGTGAACCTGCTGCAGCAACTGCAGCGTGAAATGGGCCTGTCGCTGATCTTTATCGCCCACGATCTGGCGGTGGTCAAACACATCTCCGACCGTGTGTTGGTGATGTATCTGGGCCATGCGGTGGAGCTGGGTACGTATGATGAGGTGTACCACAATCCACAGCATCCTTACACCAAAGCGTTGATGTCGGCGGTGCCGATCCCGGATCCGGACAAGGAGAAGGAAAAGCAGATCCAGTTACTGGAAGGGGAACTGCCTTCGCCGATCAACCCGCCATCTGGCTGCGTGTTCCGCACCCGCTGCCCGATCGCCGGGCCGGAATGTGCCAAGACGCGTCCGCTGCTGGAAGGCAGCTTCCGCCATGCCGTGTCCTGTCTGAAGGTCGATCCGCTGTAAACGGCCATTTCATTCCATTTTGTTGCCTGAAGGGTTCATGTTTGCATGAACCCTTTTTTTATGGCATTCCCGCCACAAGGAAAAACCAACAAAAACCACAAATAACTCACGCGGATAAAAATGAAGCTCATCGTATTTATTTAAAATAATAAATAAAATTCAATGAGTAATTCTATTTTTCTATGATTTTTGCTGTCCTCTTTATGATTTTAAAGTGTGGTTTTTATGTTGTAATGGTGTGGTTTGTGTGGTTTTATTATCACATGTTTCGTGGTGAGAAAACGCGTATGACACAGCTAAATGAAAATGTTGATGTGGTAGTTATCGGAGGCGGCGTAGTGGGATGCGCCGTTTTCCGACGTTTCACCCTGATGGGCGCGAAAACGTTATTGCTGGAGCGAGGCGGCGATATCTTGTCCGGCGCCAGCAAGGCCAACAGCGCGATCCTCCATACCGGTTTTGATGCGCCAACGGGAAGCCTGGAGCTGCAATGCATGCAGGCGGGTTACGACGAGTATTTGGCGATCAGAGAAAAGATGAACCTTCCGCTGTTGCAGACCACGGCCATCGTGGTGGCCTGGAACGAAGAACAGCTCGCGGCACTGCCTGGCATAGTGAAACAGGCACATGAAAATGGGGTGACGGACGTGGCGCAGATTTCTGCCGCCGAAGTTTATCAGCGTGAGCCAAAATTAGCGGAGGGCGTGCTGGGTGGGGTATTAGTCCCCGGTGAATATGTCATCGATCCCTGGAGTGCGCCGCTCGCTTACGTTACGCAGGCCGTGATGCACGGTGGGGCTTACCGTTTTAACTGTGAAGTGACCAAGGCGACGCGCGATGAGCAAGGTTGGTTATTGCAGACTAGCCAAGGCAGCGTGCGTACTAAGTTGGTGATCAACTGTGCGGGTAACCATGGCGATTTGATCGATGGCCTGTGGCGGAAACCGGATTATGAAATCCGCCCAAGGAAAGGGCAGTTTCTGGTCTATGACAAAGCCGCCGCGGCGGATATCAATGCCATCATCCTGCCGGTTCCAACGCCCACCACCAAAGGCGTTCTGCTGTGTCGAACCATTTTCGGCAATATGATCCTGGGGCCGACGGCTGAAGAGCAAACCGACCGTAACCGGGCCGATGTCGATGAATCGGTGCTCAAAGGGCTGATTGAAAAAGGCAGCCGGATGTTGCCGACTTTGACGCAATACGGCGTGACCGCCACCTACGCCGGGCTACGGCCGGCAACGGAAAAGAAAGAGTACCGAATTTATCACTATCCGCAGGAAAATTGGATCAGCGTGGGCGGGATCCGTTCCACCGGGCTGACGGCTGCGTTGGGGATTGCCGCCCATGTAGAAACACTTTATCGCGACCATTTTAATCCGCTCTTTACCGATCAACCGCCTGCTGAGCTCCAGTGGCCGGTGATGCCGATGCTGTCTGATTATCAGCCGCGTGATTATGCCTGTTCGGGCAATGGCGGCATTGTCTGTCACTGCGAATTGGTCACGCGGCGTGAGCTGGAGGCGGCATTCCACTCGGCGGTACCGCCTGAATGTATCGGTGGTTTGCGTCGCCGTACCCGCGTCATGATGGGACGCTGCAACGGCTTTTTCTGCAGTAATCAGGTTGCCGAAATCGTGGGCGATCGTCTGGACAACACGCTGGTCGTTGGGAGGGTGGAATGAGTCAGTCATATGACGTGATTATTATTGGCGCCGGGCCGGCCGGTTTGGCCGCCGCCCGCGCTTTATGGGATGAAGGCGTAAATCGCGTTCTGCTGTTGGAAAGAGAAAAACAGGCGGGTGGCGTACCGCGCCATTGCCGTCATCCTACGTTCGGCATGCAGACGTTCTACCGGCCGATGAAAGGGCACCTCTGGGCCGAGCGCATTCTGAATCTGGTGCAAAACAATTGTGAAATCAGAACCGGTACCACGGTGGTAAATATCAAGCCCGGCGGTGAGGTAATCATCTCGGGCGATCGGGGCCTTGAAACCTTGCGTGCCAAACGCGTGATTATTGCCACGGGCGTGCGCGAAACGCCACGCCATGCCAGGCTGGTCAGTGGCGTAAGGCCGCAGGGTGTTCTGACTGCAGGGGCGTTACAGCAGTTTATCTATCTGAAAAAACTCAAGCCGGGCATTAAGCCGGTGATCGTCGGGTCTGAGCTGGTCAGCTTTTCCACTATCTGGACGCTGCGCAATGCGGGCATCAAGGCGCTGGCTCTGATAGATGAAAACCCCCGGCCAACGGCGTTTCGCGTGGCTGCGTTATATGCACGCCTTATGGGCGTTAAGCTCCATCTGGGTGCGCACATCACTCAAATCAATGGCGGCGAGCGGGTGGAAAGTATCGAATTTACCGCCGCGGACGGCAGCTCACAACAATTGGCCTGCGACAGCATTATTTTTACCGGCCGCTTTACCGGCGAGTATACGCTGATCCGTAACAGCCATTTGGCCTATGAGCCTGAGACTGGCCGCCCATGGTTCGACCAGCACGGTCGCTGTTCCGATCCGGCCTATTATGTTGCAGGTAATATGACGCACCCCGCCGATATGGGCGATCAGTGTTACCAGGAAGGGTTGCGCGTAGGTCGGCAAGTTGCCCGATCTCTGCAACAGGATGACGCCGTGCGATTTGAGATTCCTATTCAACTGGACGAGGTATTCCGTCTTGCTGCGCCAAATCGGGTTTCCGTGTCAGCACCGGCCGCCGATCGCGTCACGCTCAATGTCCGTGTTAACCGTTACCATAAAGGCGAAATCATCGTACGCGACGGTGAAAAAGAGCTTTACCGCGGAAAGCACCGCTGCTTGCCTGAACGTCGCATTCTTCTTAAAAATATCGATATTTCCGGTCTCACACCGAACAGTCACTTGACCGTTATCGCCCGATAGCGATTTTCCCCACTTAGCACAATGAAAAAGCCTGCATATGCAGGCTTAGTTTATTCTGATGTCCAGAGAGCTATTTGAATTCGTGTTCAACCTCTGACCACAGACTTACGCGTTGATTGCGTGATTGATAGAACTCAATCTCTCGTTTAATGCCTGCGCTTTGATCCCAACCGGGAAGATCCAAAATAATCAACTCTTCCATCATGGCTAAAAACAGCGCATCCACCGGCGCCCACATTTTGCCAATCTCTGCTTTATCGGTGTTTTGCAACTGCAAATTAATTGGGTGCGACATGGTGACCTGGCTGAAAACCGCATGACCGGCCTCGATGATGTTGGCTGCCACTTTATTGCAGGCGAGAAATCGCTCCTGCACCACGTTCTCATCGGCATGGCTGTAGGGGCAGGCAAGGAATATCTTACGCATGGTGAACCTCATAGGATTACATAAAGAAAGCAGTGCCTGGTTACCAGGCACTGCTGGGGAATTAAGCGGGAAATTAAACGGCCAGGGGAACGGTTGGCCGATCGTTTTGCGCTGCCGCCTCTTCGCGTGCGTCGCGCTGCTCCATCCGTTGCGCCTCCGGGACGGAAATAAAGATTGCGATGGTCACGGCAATGGCACCGGCAAGGAATTTACCGACCATAATCGGCAGGACCAGGGTGGGCTGGAAGTTGGCGGTAAAGGCCAAATGGTCGCCTAAGGTCGCCTGGGCGCAGATACCAAAGGCCACGCACAGCACTTTGTCACGGGCACGCATATCTTTGAACAGGTGATAAACGGCGATGATGTTGGCCAGCACCATGACCATGCCAATGGCCCCGGCATCCGTGAGCCGAAGTTGTCGGCCGATAAACTTCATCGGGCGCTGGCAGTACTTCTGGAACAGGTAGCAAATCGGGAAGGTGCCCGCCAGCATGATGCCGATATAGCCCGCAATCTCAATCGCCCGGTAAAGTTCTTTTTCGTCGGCGAAAAGAGGATCGAACACCCAACCGCCAAAGACTTTGCTAAAGACCCCGGTGAAGTGCTGAATAATACAGGCGGCCAGCACCATTTTGATAAAGGCATCCATAATCTTGCCAAAGAACAGAAAGCATTTGACCATCCATAGGGTTCGGTATTTCAGCCCTAACGCCAGCAGGATGCAAAAAACGAACAGGGGGGAAAGCAGTTGCAAGGCATTGAAGAAGTCGATGCTTAAATAGTGGTTGGCGGGGGACGCTGTAGAAATAATATCCCGTACCGGAATATTATTAAGCGTGATGATCATCAATGAAATCAGCACGCCAAACGGAATGCTGATTAACCCCGCCATGGCGCCCAGCGCCAGATATTTGTGGTCTTTTTGCTGCAGCATGACCAGGCCGACCGGAATTAAATAAACGATACTGGCACCGGAGGTGTAGCCAACCAACATGGCTGTGATCCATTGATCACGGTTAGCCGCGATCGCGTCTGCCAACTGATAGCCGCCCATATCAACGGCGATAATCGACAGGGCGGCAATGGATGCATCCGATCCCATTGATTGGAACAGAGGGCCGACGGTGTAGGTAATAGCGTAAGAAAGAATCGGGATCGCCGCCATAATACCGGCCTGGGCCAGAAATACCGGGCCAATGGAATGAATACCATTGACGAATTCTTTGCCCAATCCGCTTTCGGGTTTGATCACCGAAGCCATGGCGCCGAGCAGGGTCCCGGCCATAATGATATAGATAATGATGTTGCCAATCTCAGACATAATTGCCTCCGTTTTCTTATTATTTATTCGCCGCGCAGGTTGCGGGAACGGGAAATAATGTCCTTATATTTTGCAAAATAAGGAGACAGATCGCGTTCTGCAGGCTCAGTGGTGACGTGTTGTGTTCTGACGTTCATCGGGTGGGTGTTGCCTAAGCCCTTGCGAGCCAGCAAAGCGACACCCTGCGCGGTAATTTCCCGGTTGGCAGGGGTAACGATGCGTTTTTGGATCAGGCTGGCAAGGAACTGCTTAAAGTAGAGGTTGGCCGATAAGCCACCGTCCACCGAAATGGTGTCGCCAATGGGCCGAACTTTGTCCATGGCGTAGATCACCTCGGCCGAGCGCATGGCGATCCCTTCAAGAATGGACTGCAGCATGTCTTTGCGTTCGGTTTCCAGCGACAGCCCAGCCCATAATCCGGCTGCCGAGCGATCCCAATAGGGGCAACCCAAGCCGGAGAGTGCAGGGATAAAAGCCAAGCCGCGAGCGATGGCCGGTTCATCCGGGAAATCGGAGAACTCCTCGATATCGCTGTACAAGCCGATCTTTTTGGCCCAGTTAATGGCCGATGCCGCGTTATAGACGCCGCCATCCAGGCCGTAGAGCGGAGGCTCGCCCGGTAATTTCCAGCATAATGTCGGGAGCAGCCCTGAGCCTTGCGCGTCGGGAACCTTGGGTCCGGTAATCGATTGCAAAAACGCGCCGGTGCCGAAAGTGATTTTCATCTGACCGGGCTGCAGGCAGCCATGACCATAAGTGCCGGCAAACTGATCGACGATGCAGGCCGTCAGCGGCGTGGTATTGCCGGCATAGGTCACGTCGCCAAAATGGCCGGTATTGTCGCGAATGTTTGGCAATGCTTCGATTGGAACGCCAAATAACCGACACAGTTCTTCGTCCCATTGCAGGGTATGAATATTGAATAACGAGGTTCGGGAAGCCGAGTTGTAATCGGTGATATGTGTCCCGCACAGGTGGAACATAAAAAAACTGTCCATCGTACCGAGTCGCAAATGGCCGCGGCGTGAAAGCTCACGGGCACCGGGCACATTGCGCATGATCCATCCCAGCTTGCTCCCGGAAAAATACGTATCCAGCGGCAGGCCGGTCTTCGCCCTGATGGTCTCTTCAAAACCTTCATTGCGCAGTTGACGGATAACGGATTCGGTACGCTGGTCTTGCCAAATAATGGCGTTATAGAGCGGCAGGCCGCTCTGGGCATCCCAGGCGACGACGCTTTCGCCCTGATGCGCCAGGCCAATGGCATCCACCACCCCACACTGGCTAAGACAGGTGCGAATATTGCGCAGGATCTCCATGGGATCATGTTCAACCCAACCAGGATTGGGCGTTAATTGTTTGTGCGCGATGGCGGCGGGGGAAAAATGTTTTCCGTCCTCGCCGAACACCACGACGCGTGTTCCTGTTGTTCCTTGGTCAATGGCTGCATAGCGTTGGTTCAGCATAAAGCCCTCAGGTCTATTTTGTGGTTTATATGTTGTCATTGTGCCCGTTTATATTATTTAGTATCATCACTACACATTAAATCAACATCAAACTCACAATTTTCGATTTAATTGTGACCAACATCTTGGTTTTGACTTCTGGCAGTGTGGTTATGCTGTGGTTTTAGCCCTGTGAAAAGTGAAATGGGCAGTTGCTTCACGTGAGGAGTTGGTAAACAATTGTCGACCAAGCAATAAAATGCCCCGCAAACCCACACTTTTTATAATGTTAAAAACAGCATAATGGATCAGAAGATGGATTACTCAAACGCATTAGAACGAAGGAACATCATTCTCGATAAGTTGAAAAATAGTGGGCAGGTGTTCGTCAATGAATTGGCTGATGACTTTAATGTTTCTCAGGAAACCATTCGCAGAGATCTGAATAAGCTTGAAGAGCTGAAACACATCAAGAAAATCCATGGTGGGGCGGTTATCGCTCAGTTTGGGTTTGAGCTGGAATTTAATCAGCGGGCCAAATTGGCTGAAGACGACAAAAAGGCCATTGCCATTAAGGCGGCAGAATTGATTAAGCCCGGGGACTCGCTGTTTATCGACTTCGGGACTACGACGCTGGAGTTTGCCAAGCAGATTGCCGGTATTAATCAGCTTACCGTCATCACCAATTCTCCGGTGATCGCCAATCTGTTCCATGACAATTCAACGATTAACCTGATCCTGATTGGTGGCCAGTTTGGCCTGTCGAAAATGGAGTGCATTGGCCCGGTGGCATTGCAGGGGATCAGCGCTTTCTATGCGGATTACGCGGTCATCGGTGCCGGGGCGGTGAGCCCAAAGGCAGGGGTGATGGATCAGGATTTGAACGAGGCCGCCATTGCCCGTCAGATGATCAAAAACAGCAACAAAACCATTGTCCTTGCCGATGGGCACAAGTTGAATAACCATGCGACAGGGCTGGTGGCAGAGTTAAAAGATATCTCGTGGTTGGTGACCAGCGATCCGGAGAAGAAACTGAAGAATCTGGTTTTCCCGGCGAATCTTCAGGTGATTGTGGCCTGAGGAGGGTAAGCAACCCTGCCGGTCGCGATGACCGACAGGGTTATATGAGTATCAGAAGGTTACTCTTTCCACAGGATGTGGCAAAGCTTGTGGTCTTTCTCGCGGCACAGCAGCACGCGGGCAAAAACGTCGTTGATTGGCTCGCCATCGCTGTCTGCCAGACCAATCACTACCTCGGCAAAGAAGTCCGGGTTCAGGTCAAAATCCACATGTTCCGACCAGTCTTCCGCAGGGTCATACAGTTCTGCGCCACCGCGCTCCTCAAACTGCAGATTGAACAGCAGAATATCCGCCGGATCCAGATTGTCGCCGGCCAGTTCCAGAAAGATGTCGTAAGCCTGTTCCAGCGTTTCGTCTTCAGTAAGGCGGTTATTCAAATCCATAATTAAATCCCGATCACAAATGATTTGGCGTTATTAAACCATGCCCGCTACGGCATTTATAGCAGCGGGCTGAAAAAGTAGAACAGGCGCTCGACAATCCGATGCCAGAACGGCCGTTTCTGCCACTCCTGTGCGTTCAGCAACTGCGATCGGGCAATATAATCATCCTGCACACAGGCCAGATCGCTGCCGAAACCGTCATCGTCGATCACCAGCGTGATTTCGAAGTTCAGCCACAGGCTGCGCATGTCCAGGTTCACCGTACCCACCAGGCTGAGCTGACCGTCGACCAACACGCTCTTGGTATGCAGCAGACCGCCTTCGAACTGATAAATCCGCACGCCCGCTTCCAGCAGTTCGGAGAAGAAGGAGCGGCTGGCCCAGCGTACCATCGTCGAGTCGTTGTCGCGTGGGACAATAATGCTGACCTCCACCCCGCGCAGGGCGGCGGTGCAGATAGCATGCAGCAGGTCGTCGCTTGGCACAAAGTAAGGCGTGGTCATGATCAGCTGTTCGCGCGCAGAGTAAACGGCCGTCAGCAGCGCCTGGTGGATCATCTCTTCAGGGAAGCCGGGGCCGGAGGCGATAACCTGGATCGTGTGGCCGCTTTCCTGTTCGAACGGCATGATATTGACGTCCGGCGGCGGCGGCAGGATGCGTTTACCGGTTTCAATCTCCCAATCACAGGCATAAACGATCCCCATGGTGCTGGCGACCGGGCCCTCCATGCGCGCCATCAAATCGATCCATTGGCCGACGCCGGCATCCTGTTTGAAATAGCGCGGGTCCACCATGTTCATGCTGCCGGTGTAGGCAATATAGTTGTCGATCAGTACCACTTTACGGTGTTGGCGCAAATCCATTCGACGAAGGAACACACGGAACAGGTTGACCTTGAGCGCTTCCACGACTTCGATCCCCGCATTACGCATCATGCCGGGATAGGGACTACGGAAAAATTGCAGGCTACCGGCAGAATCCAGCATCAGGCGGCAGTGCACGCCCCGGCGCGCGGCCGCCATCAGCGACTCGGCGACCTGATCCACCAATCCGCCCGGCTGCCAGATATAAAACACCATCTCTATATTATGGCGAGCCAGCTCAATATCGCGGATAAGCGCTTCCAGCGTTGAATCCGTCGTGGTAAGCAGCTGAAGTTGGTTGCCTTTGACACCATCAATGCCCTGACGGCGATCGCAAAGTTGGAACAGCGGTCTGGCAACCTCGCTGTACTCCGTAGCGAAGATCCGCTGGCTCTCTTTTAATTCGCTCAGCCAGCGTGCGGTAGAGGGCCACATGGCCTTGGCGCGTTCGGCCCGGCGTTTGCCCAGGTGCAATTCGCCAAAAGATAAATAAGCCACAATACCAAACAGCGGCAGAATGTAGATAACCAGCAGCCAGGCCATCGCTGACGGTACGGCACGGCGTTTCATCAGAATACGCAGGGTCACACCGGCGATAAGCAGCCAGTAACCAAACACCATGAGCCAACTGATTACGGTATAAAATGTTGTCATAAAGGCGAAAAATCCCGTTCGCAAACCACCAACGATGAGTGTACGCACAGAATGGTAAAGGGGAAACCTTTTCTCCGCGCTTATGTTGCAAAAATATGATTGTCTTAAGGCACTTGCTGTAAACGAAAAGGACATTTTGGGCTAACTGCCGCGTGGTCGGGGCAGAGTAAAATACGAAAAACTGAGGCTTGGATCGCTCAGCGAAAGGGCTATAATGCCCGCCGTTGGCTTTTGACGAATGAGTAACGAAACGATGAGACGCAGTAGAAACGAAGTGGGCCGCTGGCGGATGTTGCGGCAGAGCCAGCGCCGCAGGCATCGCTGGTTGGAACGCCAGTCATGCAGCAATCGGCATATCATTCGGGTGCGGCGTCGCCTGGACGATCAGCACCGACGTTCGTTGCTGTTTGTGGTGTCATACGAGTGGTAAAACGAAAACAGTCCCTGAGGGGACTGTTTTGTTAGCGAGACTGGGGGGTTATTTACCCAGATAGGCGTTAAGCATCCACACCTGTTTTTCCTGCTCTTTGATGTAGTCGCTCATCAGGGAAGCGGTCCCTTCATCACCGGCATCGGCGGCCAGCGTTAGCAGTTCACGCTGCTGTTGCAGCAGCACCGAATAGCCGTGCAACAAACCGCTTAGCGTGCCTTTATCGTCGGTGACGTTGGTGTCTTCCTTGATGTCGGAAGTTTTCAGGTAATCGCTAAAAGCATGGCGCGGTTGTGAACCCAGGGTCAAAATACGTTCTGCCAATTCATCGACTTTGGTCAGCAGGTCGTTATAGGTTTCTTCAAATTTGACGTGCAGCTCGAAGAAGTGCGGGCCTGAAATGTTCCAGTGGTAGCCGCGTACGTTCATATACAGCACCTGATAATTCGCCAGCAGCGCATTCAAGGCTTCCGAGAGCTTCGCCGATTGTTTGCTGTCCAGGCCGATATGGTTTTTTGCTGCTTTCTTCGTCGTTGCCATAATAATCTTCTCCTGATTATTTGATTCGATGATTTACACAATATCCATAACAAACACAGTAACCGGAATTATCGCAGGGTTAAAGACGTTCAAAAGCATCAATGCAATCGTCAAAACCAATATCGATAAATCCGCGAAGCAAATTGCCAAATCAGTTTAAGCAGAATGCGTTAACAACAACAGCAGCTTTCGACCATTACTTGCGCAATGCCATTTTTGCCACGCCGGCGCCCAGTGCCATCAGCGTAGCGGCTGCAATCAGCACGACGATAAATGCGCGGTCGAATGCCAGGCGCGCCAGCTGTTTAAGCTGTTCAGCCTGATCGGCTGCCAGATTGGCGGCCAGCCTCAACGCCTCATCGATGCTGTCGTAGGCGATATCACTTACCGGCAGGCTGTCAGGCAGAGCCAGGCTGTGGCTATAGATGGCGGTCATCAATCCGCCAAGCAAGGTGATGCCCAGAACCCCGCCCAGTTCATAGGAAACGTCTTCGATCGACGCTGCCATACCTGACTTCTCTTCCGGCGCGTTAAGCATGATGGCGGTTGAGGCTGCTGTGATCACGCCGCCAAGACCAAAACCGGCGATGAACAGGCAAATCAGCTGCAACACCAGGCTGCTTTGGTAAAGCAGAGCCAGGCCTGCGATACCCAAGCCGGTCAGAATAAATCCGCCGAGTATCATGCTGCGCTCACCGAAGCGCGGCAGCAGTAAGCCGGTTAACGGGCCTGCCAGCGCTGACGCCAGCGGGATCGGCAGAATAAACAGCGCGGCCTGCAAAGGGCTAAGTTCAAGCACCAGTTGCAGCCGTTGAGTCAATACCAGCTCTACGCCGACTAACGCAATCATCGACACTAACGCTACCCCGACGCCACCGGCAAACAGCCGATTCTGGAACAACGAGAAGTCGATCATCGGATAGCGTGCCCGCCGTTGGCGGCGAACGAACAGCCAGAGCGATACAACGCCGATCGCGGCGGCAATCGCCAACGCGGTAAAGGAGGGGGCCGCTTTGCTTAGTTCCTTTAACGCATAGATACAACCAACCAGACCGGCCATGATCTGTACCGAGCCGATGATATCGTAAGGGCTTTTGTTTTCGCCGCCGCAGTGTGGAATTAAACGCCATGCAAACGGCAGTACTGCCAACACCACAGGGACGTTGATCAAAAACACCGAGCCCCACCAGAAATACTCCAGCAGCACGCCGCCAACTACTGGCCCAATAGCCGCGCCGCCAGAGGCCACCGCTGCCCAGATGCCTATGGCCAAGGCGCGTTCACGCTCATCAGTAAAGACATGGCGGACAATGGACAGGGTAGCCGGCATCATCATCGCGGCACCTACCGCAAGGAATACCCGGGCAGCGATCAGCCATTCGGCCGACGGGGAAAAGGCCGCGCAAAGCGAGGCGACGGCAAACACCGGCAACCCAGCTATAAACAATCGTTTATGGCCAATACGATCGCTCAACATGCCTGCACCAGGCAGTAAACCCGCTACCACCAGTGGATAGGCATTTACGATCCATAATTTTTGCGAAGCGCTGGCATCCAGCGCCAGGGTCAGCCGTGGCAAAGCGGTGTAAAGTACCGTCATGTCGATAATAATCAAAAATAGCGCGCTGGAAATCATTGCCAGGATCAACCAGCGGTTGTTTACGTGCATAATATTATTCCAAAAAAACAAGCTACGCGGGGGCGTAGCTATAAGATCGTCACCACTCAGGATTGCCGGGTGGTATACTGGCGTAATATATATCCATACGTATGTATTGAAAAGAGGGTTTCTCAATGGGACGTCAACGCAGCATCGATCGTGACAAGGTTCTGGACGTGGCGGAAGAGATTGTCGCCACGCAGGGTGCCGCCGGGCTGACCATTGATTCTGTTGCCAGAGCTATGGGGATTTCAAAAGGTGGCGTGCAATATTGCTTCGGCAGCAAAGACGCGATGATCGATGCGATGTTCGATCGCTGGGGTAAAGCTTATGAACGGGTATTCGACGAGATTGCCGGCGAAAACCCCTCGGCCACGACGAGTGTGCAAGCGCATCTGCAGGCGACCCGAAGCTCCGATCAGGCCTCCAGCGCCAAGGCTGCCGGGCTGATGGCGACCCTGATCCAAACCCCGGAGCATCTGGACAGTACGCGTGAATGGTACCGCAGCCGGATTGCCGGACTGGATTTAGCCACTGAGGAAGGCAAGCGTGCGCGGCTGGCGTTTTTGGCCACCGAAGGAGCATTTATGCTGCGCTACTTTGGCTTGATGGAGATTGATCCGGCGGAGTGGGATGCCATGTTTGCGGATATGCAGACATTGATTTTGCAAAATGTGCAAAGTCGCTGAAGATTATTAGTGGCTCAGGATTAACGCGGCCCGAGTCACCGCCGCGTTAATACGCCATTTGAGTCTTCAGGCGTTATTTGTAGGCCACGGCATTGATGGTTTCGAAGGAGGTTTTCCCTTCGCGACCGATAATCACATAGTATTTCCCGCCTTTTTCATCGACCGCTTTAGACAATCTTGCGTGATCGATGCCCACGGTATCATCGCCATCTTGTGAGATGGTCACCGGACCAATTTCGGTGTGTTTTGCGGCTTCTTCCTTGGTGATTTCAATGGCGGCCATGGAAGAGAAGGAGGCGAATGCCAGTACAGCCAACAGATATTTAGTTGCTTTCATCACTATTCCTTTTACGTAGAGAACGAATGGATAAGTTCGAACATGACTACGGCTTAAGTGTAGGTCGCAGCTGTAGGTTTTCCATGCAGTGGTAAAAATAAGCGGTACAGGCGGTGCCTATCGCACCGATAGATGGCGAATTCAGCGGGGAAGGGAGTATGTTTATCGAACAAGATATTCCCTCGAAGAACCCTTTAGCCAGCCACTCCGTGCTGGCTTTTTTTTGTCCGCAACGATAAGCCGCGATCCTTCGCGGCTGTAGTCAATGTTAAATTCTTTATACTTGGCGCATATAAACATCGGTGATGCGCAAGTCGAAGTTACTTTTCATTTTTGACACATCAATCAGCAGAAAAGCATGAGTTGCCCAGTCAGGAGCGCGTTCAAAGTTGGGCGGCTGAGTGGTGTAACCTTGCATTTGGCCAGGTATAGTCACGGTTTTCAGTTCAGATTCAACGCCACTGAAATTAAAGGTGTACGAGTGACCTGTCTGCTGCAGCAGTATTTGGGGCTCTTTATCTTGCTGTGCACCAAATTCGTTCAGTTTTGCCCATACAATTTTTACCTGGCAGCTTTGTCCATCACCAGCGAAAGTATTGGCGCGAAGATGATGAATGACGCTGCCGTAGCCTTTTAGCTTTATTGTCCCTAACACGGCTTGAAACACGCCGCTACCTGCGGAGACGTTACGCCCCAGTGAGACAAAGTCGGGCTGCCGGATGAGGCTAAAATTGGTGCTGTTTGCGGTTCCCCAGCCGTAACGAGATTTGCGCACGCTGTTAATCCCTCCTGGCGGAAGAACCCAAACCTCCTCGGTCCATTTCTCATTGCCAGTGCCACTGGTATAGGTTGTGCTGTCGAGCCAGTTGTCCTGAATACCGCTATCGGTACGAACCTGTGTCAGCAAATAGGGCCAGGCAATAGGCAATTGAGTATCATGTAATGATGCCGAGCCGCCGCCATCAATCCAACCGCTGACGTTCGCATCCCCACCTTGCTGCATCTGTCCAATATTGACCTTCTCAAACACGACACGGGCTAGGTTGCCAAAATAAAATGGATTACTCGTGGTGGGATAGGTAGATGGGCTACCTCCTGCTTTAAAGGTGAACAGACCGCCAATAAAGTTAACCTTGCAGCTTTTATTATCTGGAATGTTGACGATGTAATTCTGTGGGCCATAGCCTTCAACGTGGCAATCGCGGAAAATGTGCTGTCCGCCTTCAATATGAATATATTTCCCCAGGCTGTCCGTCGATGTCTGCTGCCCATTTTTTCCGTAGATATAATCAAAGGAACAGTTGAAGAAATAGCTATACCCTCCCTGAAGATTCACGCCGCAGTTACTTTGCGCGAAGACACAGCTGTGAAAGTTCATCTCTTCACCGGAGTCTGTAGTGTTGTTTGGGAAGAAGTAACAGATGTCGCAATGATTGAAGGTAAAAGCATACATGCGTAGGAAATAGAAATTAGTGGTGCCTGTCAGGCCATGGGCGAATCCCTCAAGACCACCACCGGTGAACGTTAGAGAATTACGTGGGTAACTTTTCGAAAGCGAAGTGGAAAATGTCATCCCATCGACAAAAGTGTCAGCCCCAGGACCCAGCATACGCAGATTTTTAACACTAAGATTGCCTTGAGCGTAGCCGGCATCATTTTGCCATCCGATGGCGGTATTACGCTTATCTTGGCTGCCGTGAGCCATATCCGTGAAATCCAGCAATGCGCCGGAAAAATCATAATCGACGGTTTTGGTGTCAAAGATCAGTTTCTTTGTACACTTGAAACGGCCATTGCCAAAAATTAGGTTGCCGTTTTTCAACACGCGGGAGCCACTGGCACTGGCCAACGAACTGGCATAGTCATGCGCTTTTTGGATCGCATCCGTATCGTCAGCAAGACCATCGCCTTTAGCACCGTACAGATAAGGTGAAACTGTACCTGCCACCTCCAATATACGCAGCCAAACCCACGACGAGTTAGGGCGAATAAACATGCCACCGTCGTCTGCCGGTGTCGATTGTGCTTTAGCGACAAAGATGCCACCGCCTGCAGGTTGGCCGTTACTGCTGCTCCAGCTTGAATCATAGGCGGTTACTGCGATCAGCTCACCGGCAAGGGTAGGTACGGTGCTTCTCAATGTGGCAATATCAGGGCAGGTGTTCATCATTTGATCCTCATAGGGAAAATTGGAATTACTGTATTTATATACAGCAACCAGAGTCTATGAGCGCATCGCATCATGCACAATAGCGTGAAAGGTGAAGGTCGTTGTGCCAGTCAAGGCTAAACCAAGAAGGAGATATATACGTAAGCCAATCGTCGGCGTAACCGGCCATGCTTTGTGGTCACAACCCACTGAGGGGGAGTTCAGTGGGTTGTCTTCGCGCTAGAACACCTGTTTGAAGGGTTTTACCGTTACGTCACCATAAACGCCGGCGGCGACGTAGGGATCTTGTTCCGCCCAGGCTTGTGCGTCCGCCAGCGAGGCGAACTCCGCAATAACGGTGGAGCCGCTGAAACCGGCGCTGCCCGGATCGTTACTGTCGATGGCGGGGTTGGGGCCGGCAACCACCAAACGGCCAGCATCACGCAGTGCCTGCAGGCGCGCCAGGTGCGCGGGGCGTACCGACAGGCGGTTTTCCAATGAGTTGGGGACGTCTTGCGCGTAGATCAGATAAAGCATGTTTCACCTTTAAAATCATTGCTATAGAACGGTAAATTTAAAGTAGCGCAAAAGACGAGACAAGGGAATGCCCGCCCGCTGGAATTTAGCCACGGCTGGCGCTTATGCCTTGAAGCCGCTAGTGTTTATTCGTATAGTGCGGCCGCGCGATTCATCGGACAAGGTTTATGAGGTAGAGAAATGACGGAACTGGTTAGAGAGAAACTCAACTTGCCTGAGGGCAAAAGCAAACTGCTGCTGCACTCCTGCTGTGCTCCCTGTTCCGGTGAGGTGATGGAAGCCATTCAGGCCTCCGGCATCGAGTACGCCATTTTCTTCTATAACCCGAACATCCATCCGCAAAAGGAATACCTGCTGCGTAAAGACGAGAACATCCGTTTTGCCGAGCAGCATGGCGTACCCATTATTGACGCCGATTACGATACCGATAACTGGTTTGCTCGCGCCAAAGGGATGGAGCATGAACCTGAGCGCGGCATCCGTTGCACCATGTGCTTCGACATGCGTTTCGAACGTACCGCGCTGTATGCGCACGAAAATGGCTACGATACCATTTCCAGTTCGCTGGGCATCTCCCGCTGGAAGAACATGCAGCAAATCACCGACTGCGGCGTGCGTGCGGCAGAAAAATACCCGGATCTTGAGTATTGGGATTACAACTGGCGTAAAAAAGGCGGTGCCTCGCGGATGATCGACATCAGCAAGCGCGAGCGCTTCTATCAACAGGAGTATTGCGGTTGCGTTTATTCACTTCGTGACACCAACCTGCACCGCAAAGCACAGGGCCGGCCGCTGATCAAACTGGGCGTGCTGTATTACGGCGATGAAGAATAACGCCGCATTGATAACTAATAACCCGCTACGGCGGGTTTTTTGCTTCTTGGCGGCGGTAAATCAGGTTAATGAAGCGTGTAAAAGCCTCGGTGAAAAGGCAAATGAAAGGTTAATATCCCCATGAGTTTGCAGGTTTTAGCGATGAATAACGACGATTAGAGCGATAGTTTGCCATTCGTTATTGAATATGATTGCTATTTGCATTTAAACTTGGCGAACCAGAGGAAACAGAATCATTATGCCGCTAAAAAAGATGTTCCTTAATCGCCGTTTGTCCGTGCCGATTGTCCTGTCCGTTGGCTTACATAGCGCCCTGGTGGCGGGTCTGCTCTATGCTTCTGTCAAAGAAGTGATGGAGTTGCCGAAACCTGAAGATGCGCCAATCAGCGTCATGATGGTCAATACCGCCGCGATGGCGGAGCCGCCACCTCCTGCGCCGTCCGAGCCGGAGCCAGAACCGCAGGTGGAGCCTGAACCCGAGCCGGAACCAGAACCGATCCCGGAGCCGCCGCCGAAGGCGATATTGAAGCCTGAGCCGGTAAAACCCAAACCGAAGCCAAAACCTAAGCCGAAGGTCGAAAAAACGGTCAAGCGTGAACCGCAGAAAACTGAGCCGCGTGAGCCTTCGCCGTTCGAAAATAACCAGCCGGCCAAGCCTATCGACAAAGCGCCAGTTAAGCAGGCACCGTCAGCCCCGGTTGCGGGTAATTCGCGTGATGTGGCACCGAGGGCGCTCAGCCGTGTCGATCCGATTTATCCGCCGCGTGCCAGAGCATTGCAGATTGAAGGCAATGTACGGGTACAGTTCGATATCGACAGCGACGGCCGTGTGAGCAACGTGCGTATTCTGTCTGCGGAACCGCGCAATATGTTCGAACGTGAAGTGAAGCAGGCAATGCGTAAGTGGCGTTATGAAGCCAAAGAAGCGAAAGATCGTACCGTGAATATTCGCTTTAAAATTAACGGCACCACGGAAATGAACTGACCGACAGGTTAGGGTTAATTAAAGACAAGGGTCGCTTCGGCGGCCCTTTTTGCTGCCTGAAATTCGCTATGCGTTGCCTTAATCCTGCAATACGTCTTATTGAAGCTAAATGGTGTAACGATAAACCTTTATTAAGTCCTGCTATAGAAAACCTGCCTCACTGCGCCTGACAGTGAAACACGCACCTCAACCTAATTTATTGAACAAAAGCCGATCTCTCTCTCACTTCACGCAACATTAACGCTCATTTAACTTAATTGTGAACCCGATCACTTCAACTTCTCGGCACATAAAACAAAATGAAATGGTGTAACGTTAAACCTTTTCGGGGAAAACCATGAGTTCTTACCAAGCCAGCTTACTGTCTATCTCATTTATGACCTATATGGTGATGGCGGGTCTCCTCACTCAGATAGGCATTGTTATTAAACCGATGTCTGTTTATCTGGGTATGGGCATCACGGACGCCGCGGCGATGTTTTCTTACCTGACCGGTGGCACGCTTTTGGGAACGTTCATCTCGATGGCGGTGTATTCTCGATTTGAAATCCGTCACATCCTGCGTGTCACCTATGCCATTTTCCTGGTTGTTCTGGCCGCATTGGTGTTTCTGGATGTCAGAAATCCGTTCGTTGTTTCGTTCTATCTTTTTGTTTTGGGCACCTGCTGCGGCACCGGTTTGTCGGGCGGCGCAGTGCTTATCTCCAAAGTTTTCAACGAAAACAAACGTGCTTCCGCCTTTATAGCCACTGATTGTGCCTTTAGCGCTTCCGGTTTTATCTTTCCCTCGATGGCGACAATGATCATTGCGGCCAATATGCAATGGACTGCCGCCTACGGACTGGCGGGCGTGATTGCCGCGCTGGTGTTTATCAGCACCTTTATATTGAAATATCCGAAAGGGGATTTGGCCGAAGCCGATAAAGCAAACACCCCAGGCGCCAGGTTTAACTGGAAAGAGGTGATGACCCCCAGAGTGGTTTTAATGGGGTTTGCGCTCGGTGTTTACCTGTTTGCTCAGAGTACTTTCCTGACCTGGTCGCCCAGTTACTTGCAGCAGACGTTTGGTTTGTCCGCGGCGGAGTCCGGGGCGGCAGTGGGCAACTATTGGGGGCCATCCGTGTTTGGTTTAATCACCGCAGCCATACTGGTGAATAAAATCCCCGCACGGGTCATGTTAGTGGCGGTCTCTATCATTGCGATCCTGGTGACCTTTTACTTGAGCATAACTCACAACCCAAGGGTATTCCTGACTCTCACACTCGGCTTCGGTTTTCTGACCTCGTGCGTCTATAAATTAGGCATTTCCGTTGGCTCTCAACAGGTGAAAAATTCTCCGGCCGTGCTGGTTACCTTTTTACTGACGTGCGGAACCGTGGGCAGCACGATCTCTCCGGCTTTGTCTGCCGCCATCGTTGATCGGTTCGGGGTGGCCAGCGCGATGGTCATGACCGTCCTGGGCTTTACCGCCGTCTGTATCGCCATTGTTGCCTGTCTGATACTCGAGAAGATTGAAAACACCAAATCCACAAAGGAAATATATTCATGAAGAGAAAAGTCATTTTTGATACGGATCCCGGCATTGACGACAGCATGGCGATGCTGCTGGCACATGCCAGTTCAGAGATAGAGCTGATGGGGATTACCACCGTTTTTGGCAATGCGACTATCGAGAATGCCACCAGAAATGCGCTGTATATCAAGCAGCGGTTTGGTCTGACTGCGGATGTTGCGATGGGTGCAGATACCCCGCTGGTCGTCGCGGCGGGTGAGCCAACCACTTTTGTCCATGGGTTAAATGGATTGGGAGATATAGATATTCCTGCGGCGGAGTATCACGGCATCGATAAGCGAGCGGCTCATGACTACATTATCGATAGCGTAAAAGCCCATCCGGGCGAGATTACCTTAATCGCCGTCGGCAGGTTAACCAATCTGGCTTTGGCGGTTGAAAAGGATCCCAGCATTGCCGGCCTGGTCAAAGAGGTGATTGTGATGGGCGGAGCATTTGGCCATAACGGCCATACGGGCAATGTGACTCCCTTCGCGGAAGCCAATATCATCGGCGACCCGCATGCGGCCGACAGGGTGATGACCACTGACTGGCCGGTGACTGTCGTTGGGCTGGACGTTACTCAGCAAACGGTAATGACTGGCGAATATATTGATCGACTACGTCTGGATTCAGCCCGATACGGTGAGTTCATTTATCGCATAACGCGTTTTTATGCGGACTTTCATCAACGGGAAATGGGTATGGAAGGGTTTTATGTGCACGACTCTTCGGCCATTGTCTATGCGATTGCCCCTGAGCTGTTCGACGTCAAAGTCGGCGCTATACGGGTGATTACTGAAGGGCCGGCCATCGGGCATACCCTGCTTAAAGAGGGGGGGAAACGTTACCCGATTGATGAGTGGAGCAGGAAACCGAAGCAACGTGTTTGCGTTCAGGTTGATCACCAGGGGGTGCTTGATCTCTATATGGCGACCATGGTGGAAAAGGCGACGGTTTAGTTTCTGAACGTCATTTTCCAAAATCGACGGGTTCACTGACCGATCCCCGGACGACCAGGCTAGGTGTTATTGATATTATGGCTTTACTCCCTGGATGAGACATTTTCATGGTCAGGCCTTCCAGGGCTTGGTAAGCCATGTCGTCCAAAGGAATTCTAACCGTGGAGAGTGACGGGAAAGACAATTTGGACATTTCTATATCATCGTAACCCATGACTGAAAGCTCCCTGGGGATCTTCAAGCCCAGTTCATTCGCCGCATTCTGCACGCCAATGGCCATTAAATCGTTATGACAGATAATGGCCGTTGGTAACGCTGCGGAGGAAAAAAGTTGATACATGGCGTCAACGCCGCTCTGATAGGTGTAGTTTCCTTCGATATAGTCGACGGCGTCTTCAGGCAGGTTAAATTCCCCCAGTGCTTTTTTCAGACCCGCGATACGGTTTGTTGTGGTCTTTAACGCTTTGGGCCCGGTCACACAGGCAATTTTTTTGTGCCCTTTGGACAGCAAGAACCGTCCTGCTATGTAGCCGCCAGTCTCATTATGTAAATTGAATTCTGTACCCCCGCACAAACTCATCACATCACCGATGTCGAAAGCGATAGCCACCACCGGCACCGCATGGATCTGTTTGATTACGGTATCAATTTTGTCGCGCTTCAACGATATTAGGATGATGCCGTCCACGCGGCCCGACATTAAATTAATGTAGGTGTGCAAATCCTCTTTATCGGCATGGCGGAAGCAGGAGATCACGGTAAAGTCCTGCTTGAAGCATTCATTTTCAAGCTTGAAGAACAGCTCGGAGAAAAAGGGGTTTTGGTCGACGATCGAAATAATGCCAATGCTTTTTAAACTGGCAGAGTTTTTCTTGAGTGAGGCGGCCAAGGCATTGTGTCGGTAGCCGGTAGCCTGAATGGCTTCCAGAATGTTCTGCCGGGTATCATCTTTGAGCTTTTTTTTATTATTAATAAAGTTAGATACGGTTGTTACAGAGACACCGGCATGGCGTGCAACGTCTTTAAGGGTAGCCATTCTCTACTTATAACCTCAGTTTTATGCCACAAGATGAATTGATAGGCGGAGCACTGACCAAGATAGCGATAGGCCGACTCTGGCGTCCCACGTCGTGGGGTACCCGGTTGATTATACACAAGCAAAATCAAGATACAGGCCTTTAACCGCCAAAAGGCGTTATTGAAACGCGTTGATTAACCTGCAGCAATAAAAAAGCCCGATGGGGTGCATCGGGCTGATTGAAAACGAATTTTGTCGCTACGGGTTATTCATCGAAACCCACACGGAAATTCATTTTTCCGTCGGGCAGGGCCCGTGAATTGCCCTCATCGTCCACCGCGACATAGGTAAATACTGCCTCGGTTGCGCGATAACGCTGGCCTATCGGGGCGGAGGACACTTTCTTGACCCACACTTCGATATTGATGGTGATAGAACTGCGCCCGGTACGGATACAGTGCGCATAGCAACATACCACATCACCCACGGCGACAGGTTTCAGGAAGGTCATACCATCGACGCGTACTGTTACTACGCGTCCCTCGGCAATTTCTTTTGCCTGAATAGCGCCGCCGATGTCCATCTGCGACATCAGCCAGCCGCCAAAAATATCACCGTTGGCGTTGGTATCAGCCGGCATCGCCAGCGTGCGCAGCACCATTTCGCCACTGGGTAAAGGTCGTTGTTGAGTCATAGCTGTCTGCTTATCAAAGAAGGGATTTCACTATACTGCCCGTAGCAAAGGCTACGGGCATTAACAATTTTGTAACTATTTTTTCTGTTCTTCCGGCATGTGCCGATAAATATAAATACCGCTTAGCAGGGTAAATACCAGCGTCAGCGCGGTCAGGCCGAACACCTTAAAATTGACCCAAACGCTTTGAGGCAGCCAGAACGCGACGTAGATGTTCGCCAGACCGCAGACCAGGAAGAACACCGCCCAGGCCAGATTGAGGTTGTTCCAGACTTTATCCGGCAGCGTCAGCTCTTTCCCCAGCATGCGCTGCACCAACGGCTTCTTGAGCACCAGTTGGCTGATCAGCAGCGCCAGCGCGAACAGCGTGTAGATGATGGTCACTTTCCATTTGATAAACAAATCGTTATGGAACACCAACGTCAGGGTGCCGAACACCAGCACCATCAGGAAGGTGATCAGCGTCATCTTCTCGATTTTGCGGTACTTGAACCAGGTGAACACCAGCGCCAGGGCGGTGGCGACAATCAGCGCGCCAGAGGCCACGTAAATATCGTAGAGCTTATAAAAGGCGAAAAAGACAATTAGCGGGAGGAAATCAAGAAACTGCTTCATAAATCAATCCATCATCTGTTCATCGGCCGACTATACCGGATTTGGCGGGTTCTGTGTACCGCTGGGAAGCGCTGATTATCGGCGTTTGGCCAACGGATTTCCGCCATGAAAGCAGGAATTTGCATAAACTTACGATTGAAGTCGCGAGTTCGCGGCGTGTGGATTGCCAGCGCGGCATTGGCATCGCATGATACGCCCAATAATAGCCGGATAATTTATAACGGAAAACAGGTTATGCAGTGGAAATCTCTCCAGGCGCTAACGCCCGGTTTGACGCATTTATTAGGGTATCAACGCAGTTGGCTTAAACCGGACATTCGCGCCGGGCTTTCCGTGGCTGCCGTTGCCTTGCCGGTGGCGATCGCTTATGCCGAATTGGCCGGGGTTAGTCCGGTGGTGGGGCTTTATTCCTGTATTTTGCCGATGGTTGCCTATGCCTTCTTCGGTTCCTCACGCCAGCTCATTGTCGGGCCGGATGCAGCAACCTGTGCGGTCATTGCCGCCGTGGTGACGCCGCTGGCGGCGGGCAACATGGAGCGCCACTGGCAGCTTACCATCATGATGACGGCGATGATGGGCGCCTGGTGTCTGTTAGCCAGCCGTTTCAAGCTGGGCGCACTTGCTGACTTGCTCTCCAGACCGATACTCAGCGGGCTGCTCAACGGGGTGGCTATTACCATCATGGTCGATCAGATTGGCAAGGTACTGGGTTTCGGCATGCATCCGGCGCAGTTGATCGAGCGAATCTACGCTTTACCGGGCAATCTGATGCACAGCGATGTATTGACCATGGCGGTTTCGCTGCTGACCCTGGTTACGCTGATCGGGTTCAAAAAATGGCGGCCTAACTGGCCGGCGCCGCTGTTTGCCATCGTTTTGGCGGCCTTTGTTACCTGGGCCGGTGGGCTGCAGCAGCACGGCGTAGTGACGGTAGGCGGTTTTAGCGACGTATTGCCGATCGTGCAGTGGCCGGATTTTCAGCCAGGCTTGCTGCGCGATATGGTGATCCCGGCGCTTAACCTGGCGGTCGTGAGCTTCGTCAGCATGATGCTGACCGCCCGCAGCTTTGCGGCCAAGAACGGCTATGAGGTCAATGCGGACGCGGAGTTTCGCGCACTGGGGCTGGTGAACATCGTCTCGGCGTTATCGCAGGGTTTCGCCATCAGCGGGGCGGATTCGCGCACGGCTGTCAATGACGCCAACGGTGGCAAGAGCCAACTGGTGTCGATCATTGCGGCAGGGGTGATTGCCTTCGTGTTGCTGTTTCTGATGGCTCCGTTGCAGTTTATTCCGGTGGCAGGACTGGGGGTGGTACTGATGTATGCCGCCTGGTCGCTGTTGGATATTCGCGGTATCTGGATCATGCGGCGCCGAAATGCGCAGGCCTTCAGGTTGGCGATGTTTACCTTCCTTTGTGTACTGCTGGTGGGGGTAATCAGCGGTATTGGCCTGGCGGTATTACTGGGGTTGATGCAGTTCTTGCGCACGGTATTCCGCCCGACGGAGCAGCTGTTGGGCGTCAATGACGAAGGCATGATCCACTCGATGGGCAACAATAACGGCATTAAGCCGGTGCCTGGAGTGATGATGTATCGCTTCAACTCGCCGTTGACCTATTTCAACGTGGCGTATTTCAAACGACGGATCCTGAACCTGGTGGATAGCACGCCGTTTCAACCGCGCTGGGTGGTGGTGGACGCCGTGGCCAGCTTTACCCATGCCGATATCAGCGTCCTGGCGGCAATTGATGAGCTGAAACGCGATTTGTTACAGCGTAACGTTAAGTTGGTGTTGGCAGGACGACGCACCGAATTGACGCGCTGGTTCCGCATCAACCGGGTAGGACGCGATCGGGAATTAATACTGGTACCGGATTTGTACCTGGCACTGAAGCTGATTCAAAGCAAGGAGCAGGCGGAACCAGCCGCGGCCCCATAAACAAAAAGGCACGCAGAAGCGTGCCTTTTTTGCATCCTGTCGCAAGATCAGCTGCGCAGCAGCATATACAGGCGGAACAGGTAAATCAGCAACAGGGCGGAAACCAGGTTGCTCAGAGCCGTCAGCACCACGCTGGCGACGTTCGGGGTCAGCACCGACAGGTGGCTCACCATAAACAGCACCAGCAGCTTGGCTGCCAGCCACAGCATCATTGCCGGAACAATCACGCGCGCATTGGCGAAAGCCAGTTTGCAGCTCAGTTTGATCGACGCGAACACGCCTTTCTTGTCGGCAGTGGTGATCACCGGTGCCAGCGAGAAGGCGATCGCCATGATCACACCCGGCACCACAAACAGCGTCAGCCCCAGTTGGATCAGCAGCGTGCAAATAAACAGCAGTAGCAGCAAGCGCGGCAGTTCCGGCGCCGAAGCCCCGATAGCGCGCAGGGCGCTCAGGCGTTGCCCCTGAGAAACCAGGCGAACCAGCGTCAACATCCCGCCTACCAGCAGCACGTTACCCACTAACGCAGAGAAAGTAGCGGCGGCTGAGACCTTCAATAACACCATCTGCTGCTCAGGCGTCATTTGTTGAATGATTTCCTGGATCCCCATACCGGCGGACGCAGCAAAGTCACCTTCCGTTGCGCTCAGGATCTTCAACTGCTCGATGTCAGGGCTGAAAACCTGATTGAGCAGCACAGAAATGAACGCGGTCAACAACGCCAGTATCAGAATACTGGCCAGTTGGTTACGGAAAAAATTAAAACTGTCACGGTACAACGTGTTGGCCGTGATAGGCATGCAGACTCCTTGGCATCGAGAAACAGAGATAAATCAAAATCAGTGGGCGATTGTACCCTGTTCCACGTCGCTGTGGCACCCCGCGAATTGCACTACGGCTATTTCTTCGTCGATCTTGGCGATCGGTAAAGAAAGTGGCAACGGAACCGGCAATGGCGGCAGGCCATAACGTTCGCGAGCGCGGTCGCACGCTTCGTTACGCAGGCCATTCTCTCCCGACTGATCGAACTCACGGCAGGGGCTGGGGCGATTAAGATAAATAGAACAGGAAACCGCTTTGCCGATTTCGCCGTCGAGTGCGGTGCAGCGTGGGGACTTGCTGTTGGTCCCCTGCATACAGCGCAGGAAGGGGGTTAACGGCTCTGTTAGGGATAAAGGAACCACGCCGCCGCCATCTTCCGCTTCGGCCCAATAGAATGACACTCGAAAATAGCCGCAGCATGCGCCGCAACTGACACAGGGATTTTGAATTTCGCTCATCTTGATTGCCCGCCGACTCCTTACGACACCAACCAAAACCAACACGGAAGATGAAATTACGCAGCGGCGTTTTTTTTAGCAACTGAAATTTGAACATGTAAACAATTTGCAACAAAAAGCGTTTTTTGATTCAGATCAATTCTCGATTTATTAGTCTCTTAGGTAACCTTGTTTTTAGTAGGAATTAAAATTTTTACACATAAGATGTGATCTCGATGGGATCATAAATACCCGTAAGTAGGTATATTCCCCCTGGATGATAACCACACAAATGGAATGGATAATGAAAAAGACAACTCTGGTGGTATTGGCGGCGATGATGGCCCCTATGTTGGCAAGTGCGCATCAGGCAGGCGATTTTCTTTTCCGTGCAGGTTCTGCGACCGTACGACCAAATGCCGGATCGGATGATGTACTTGGGCAGGGCTCATTCAGCGCCAATAATAACACCCAGCTTGGCCTGACCTTCGGCTATATGGTTACGGACAATATTGGTGTCGAACTGCTGGCTGCAACGCCGTTTCGCCACAAGGTGGGCTTGAACGGTCAAGCCGTGAACGGTGATATCGCTACGGTGCACGACTTGCCGCCGAGCCTGATGGCGCAGTATTACTTTGGCGACAAGCAGGACAAACTGCGTCCGTATCTGGGCGTGGGCGTGAACTACACCACCTTCTTCGATGAAAAATTCAACGACAACGGCAAAGATGCCGGGTTGAGCAACCTGAGTTTGAAAGACTCCTGGGGTGTGGCCGCGCAGGCGGGCCTGGATTACAACCTGGATGAGCACTGGATGCTGAACATGTCAGTCTGGTGGATGAACATCGAAACCAAAACACGCTTTGACGATGCGGCCGGTAATCATCACAGCATAGATACGCGTTTGGATCCGTGGGTATTTATGTTCGGGGCAGGTTATCGTTTCTGATAGCAGTGAAACAGGGAGGCGCATACAGCGCCTCCGTTTTATTTTTACTTGATCTGCATGACGTTCTCGACGGATTTCACACCCGCTACGCCACGAGTTACCTGCACTGCACGGTTGGCATCGGCGCTCGAAGTGACAAAGCCGCTCAATTGCACACGACCTTTAAAGGTCTCGACGCTGATTTCGGTAGATTTGATGGTTTTATCCGCCAGCAGCGCTGACTTCACCTTGGTCGTCACTACCGTGTCATCAATATAACCGCCAGTCCCTTCAGATTTCGCTGTTGGCGCGCAGGCACTCACTGCGAATGCCACAACGGCAGCCATGCACAAGACCGAAAGGGTTTTAAATAGCTTCATAAATTACTCTCCATGCAATGTTATTGTTGAAACTACATTCGGGTTTTCACCTGAAGACGTAGTGCACCCCTAAAAAATAAAGAAATGCCCGACGCGCAACGCTAAGTGTGAGACAAGAATTGGGTTTGTTCAAACTTTAGATGTAAAAAAAATCGCACAACTTTGAGGGTAAACAAGATGTTATCGGCGGGCGCAATCTGCTGCGCCCACCGTTGAAGCCTTATGCCCGGGTAGCCGCTTTCATTTCACGCGTAAAATTCGCCAGTTTCGTCAGCATTTCTGTCGGATTAGCTTGATTCTGCTCGATAATTTTAACGATAGCCGAACCGGATATCGCCCCGGCAGCACCGGCTTGCAGCGCATCGCGAACCTGTGCCGGCTCGGAAATGCCAAACCCTTGCAGCGGCGGTGCCGCATGGTATTCGCGCAATTTATTCACCAGGTGATGAAGTGGCAATTCAGCGCGACTTTCGGTGCCGGTGACGCCCGCACGGGACAACAGGTAGGTGTAGCCGCGGCCGTGTGAGGATATTTCACGCAGTAAATCGTCGTCTGCATTGGGTGGGCAGATAAAGATAGGTGCAATGCCATGGCGCGTTGCCGCAGCACGGAAGGGCGCAGATTCTTCATACGGCACGTCGGCAATCAGCACCGAATCAACGCCGACTTCGGCACAGCGTTGGTAAAACGCATCGATGCCTTTATGGAATACCAGGTTGGCGTACATCAGCAGGCCGATAGGAATGTTCGGGTGTTTCTGGCGGATCGCCGCCAGCATTTCGAAGCACTGGGTTGGCGTCACGCCTGAGGCGAAGGCGCGCAGCGCAGCACTTTGAATCGTAGGGCCATCGGCCAGCGGATCGGAGAACGGAATGCCCAGTTCCAACGCGTCGGCACCTGCTTCAACCAGGGTATCGACGATCTGCAATGAAAGCGCCGGGTTCGGATCGCCGAGGGTAACGAACGGGACGAACGCGCCTTCTTTCTTATCTGCCAGGCGGTTGAACAGTTGTTGATAACGTTCCATCAGATTTCTCCTCGAGCTTTCAGAATGTCGTGAACGGTAAATATGTCTTTGTCACCGCGGCCGGACAGGTTAACCACCAAAATCTGTTCTTTTTGCGGCGTTTCACGGATCATTTTCAGCGCGTGCGCCAGAGCATGGGAAGACTCCAGCGCCGGGATAATCCCTTCGCTACGCGACAGCGCTTTGAAAGCGTCCAGCGCTTCGTCATCGGTAATAGACACGTATTCAGCCCGACCGATGCTGTTCAGATAGGCGTGTTGCGGCCCGACTGAAGGGAAGTCCAAGCCGGCGGAAATCGAGTAGGACTCTTCGATCTGACCTTCGGAAGTCTGCATCATCGGCGCCTTCATGCCGAAATAGATGCCCACGTGGCCGTGTTTGAGCGGTGCGCCGTGCTGGCCGGTTTCAATCCCTAAACCTGCAGGTTCAACGCCGATCAACCCAACGCTGGTATCGTCGATAAAGTCGGCAAACATACCGATGGCGTTCGAGCCACCGCCAACGCAGGCCAGTACGGCATCCGGCAGGCGGCCTTCACGTTCCAGCATTTGTGCTTTGGTTTCTTCGCCGATCATGCGCTGGAATTCACGCACAATCGTCGGATACGGGTGCGGACCTGCAGCGGTACCCAGCATATAGTGGGCGGTTTTGTAGCTGCCAGACCAGTCGCGCAGCGCTTCGTTACAGGCATCTTTCAGCGTGGAGGAACCGCTGTGCACCGGGATCACTTCCGCTCCCATCAGGCGCATGCGGAAGACGTTGGGTGACTGGCGCTCGATATCTTTGGCGCCCATATAAATGCGGCACTTCAGGCCGAGCAGGGCACAGGCCAGTGCGGAGGCAACGCCGTGTTGACCGGCACCGGTCTCGGCGATGATTTCGGTTTTGCCCATGCGCTTGGCCAACAGCGCCTGACCCAATACCTGGTTAGTTTTGTGCGCGCCACCGTGCAGCAGATCTTCACGCTTCAGATACAGCTTGGTTTTGGTACCGGCAGTGAGGTTTTTGCACAGTGTCAAAGCCGTCGGGCGACCGGCGTAGTTTTTCAACAGGTCGATAAATTCAGCCTGGAATTCTGGATCGCGCTGGGCGCTGACAAAGGCTTCTTCCAGTTGTTTTAAGGCCGGCATCAGAATCTGCGGCACATATTGGCCACCAAATTCGCCGAAGTAGGGGTTAAGCAGCGTCATTTTAGTTCCCGTTATTATCCGTTAATCATAATTAGTAAGCGCGCAGGGTCTGGAACACCGCCGCCAGGCGGGCAGGATCCTTAATGCCGGGCTGGCTCTCTACGCCGGAGTTAAAGTCCAACCCGGCACAGCCGAGTTTGGCTGCGTCAACGCAGTTGTCTGCGCTCAGGCCACCGGCCAGCATCACGTTTTCCAGGTTTTCGCCGTGCAATACCGACCAGTCGAAACGCTGCCCGGTGCCACCCGCGCCGTTATCCAGCAGATAACGATCAACGTGCTGCAAATCGCGCTGCGGTAAATGGTCTTTTACGCTCAGTGCTTTCCAAATCTGGCACTCGGCAGGCAGTTCGGCGCGCAGGGCGCTGATATAGGCCTGATCTTCCGAACCGTGCAGTTGCACCGCTTTCAGCCCCAGGCGTTCGACGGTTTTAACCAGGGTCTCTACCTGCGCGTCGCAGAATACGCCGACATATTTCAGGGGGGCACCCGAGATAACTTCACGGGCGCGGTTGATATCAACATAGCGCGGTGAACGCCCGACGAAAATCAGTCCGCCATACACCGCACCTGCCTGATAGGCCGCGCTGGCATCCTGCGGACGGGTCAGCCCGCAGACTTTGTTGTCGCCCAGGATCACCCGGCGCACGGCGGCACGGAGATCGGTTTCCGACATTAATGCGCTGCCAATCAGGAAACCGTTGGCAAAGTGGCTCAGTTCGCGGATCTGACCGTAATTGTTGATGCCGGACTCGCTGATCACCGTCACCCCGTGTGGGACGCGAGGCGCCAACTGGCGAGTGCGATCCAGATCGATACTCAGGTCGCGCAGATCGCGGTTATTGATACCGACCACGCGCGCTTCCAAAGCAATGGCCCGTTGCAGCTCTTCTTCGCTGATCACTTCGGTCAGCACGCCCATGTTCAGGCTGTGCGCAACCGCAGCCAATTGACGGTACTGATCGTCGTTCAGCACGGACAGCATCAGCAGAATGGCGTCGGCCTGATAGAAGCGCGCCAGATAGATCTGATACGGGTCGATAATAAAGTCTTTGCACAGCACCGGCTGTGTCACCGTCTTGCTGACCAGCGGCAGAAAGTCGAAGCTGCCCTGGAAGTATTTTTCATCGGTCAACACCGAGATCGCCGAGGCGAAATCTTTGTAGACCGAAGCAATTTCCACGGGATCGAAATTCTCGCGGATTAATCCTTTGGAAGGGGATGCCTTTTTACATTCAAGAATAAACGCCGTTCTGGCACCCTGCAGCGCGTGATAAAAGCCACGCTCGCTGGGGACGATTTCATTTTGAAAACTGGCCAGTGGCTGTTGTTGCTGTCGTGCTGCGACCCATTGCGCTTTATCACGAACAATCTTGTTGAGCACGGTTTCCTGCATCATTTATCCTCTTGCTGCCAGTGCGGTTACGCGCTCGTAAGCTTTCCCGCTGTGAATCATGTCCAGTGCCTGCTGCGCGTTTTGGCGCAGGTCTTCATGCCCGAATAACTTCAGCAGCAGCGCCACGTTAGCGGCCACCGCAGCGGCGTGCGCCGGGTCACCTTTACCTTGTAACAACCTTGCCAGAATGTCACGATTTTCTTCCGGCGAACCGCCCAGCAGGGCCTCCAGCGGGTAGCGTTGCAGCCCGAAGGATTCTGGCGTCAGCTGATAGCTTTCAATTTCGCCGTTGTTCAGCTCGGCCACGTGGGTCGCGGTGTGGATCGCCACTTCATCCATGCCACCGCCGTGCACGACAGCGGCTCGTTGATAACCCAGCACGCGCAGGGTTTCGGCAATCGGCAGCACCAATTCCGGGCTATAAACGCCGATCAGCGCCAGTGGCGGACGCGCCGGGTTGATCAGCGGGCCGAGTACGTTGAATACCGTACGGGTTTTCAACTGCTGACGTACCGGCATCGCATGGCGGAAACCGGTGTGATACTGCGGCGCGAACAGGAAGCATACGCCCAGGTCATCCAGCGCTTGGCGCGCTTGTTCCGCTGGCAGATCCAGACGAATGCCGAACGCCGCCAGCAGATCGGATGATCCTGACCGGCTGGAAACGCTGCGGTTACCGTGTTTTGCCACTTTGGCGCCGCACGCGGCCGCCACAAAGGCGCTGGCGGTGGAAATATTAATGCTGTTGGTGCCGTCACCGCCGGTGCCGACGATATCGGCAAACGGGTAGTCCGGGCGCGGGAACGGCAGGGCATCGGCCAGCAGCGCTTTAGCCGCGCCGGCGATCTCTTCCGGACGTTCGCCGCGAATTTTCATGCTGATCAGCGCCGCGGCCAACTGGCTTGGCTCCAGCTCACCGCGAACAATGGCGCTGAACAACTGCTGGCTTTCCTGCTGATTCATCGACTCTGAGCGGTACAGTTTTTCAAGAATAGTTTGCATCGTCGTTTCCTCTCGTTATTTCGCCAGCGCCCAGGCCAGAGTTTGCTCAAGCAAACGCGCGCCGTGAGTGGTCAGGATAGATTCCGGATGGAACTGGAAACCGCATACGCGATGCTTGTCATGACGTACTGCCATCACCATGTCGCCGAAGTGGGCGTTAACGGTGAGTTCGGCCGGGATATTGCTGCCGACCAGGGAATGATAACGGGCCACCGGCAGTGGGTTCACCATACCGGCAAACATCCCTTCGCCATCGTGGCTGATGGCCGACGCCTTGCCATGCAGGATTTCCCCGGCCTGGCCGACGTGCCCGCCATAGGCTTCGACGATTGCCTGATGGCCGAGACAGATGCCGATAATGGGTAACTGGCCGCGCAGGCGCTGCAACAGCTCCGGCATGCAGCCGGCTTCGGCCGGTGTGCCCGGGCCAGGAGACAGCATCAGCACCGGCTGGGTCAGTTGCTGCAGGCGCTCGATAATCACCTCGGCAGAAATTTGGTTGCGATAGATCACCACCTGATGGCCGCTGGCGCGCAGCTGATCGACCAGGTTGTAGGTAAAGGAATCAACGTTATCGAGCAGTAAGATATCGGCCATCAGAACACCTCCTTGGCCTGGTGCGCACTGGCAATGGCGCGCAGCACGGCACGTGCCTTATTACGGGTTTCATCGGCTTCCGCCTGTGGTACAGAATCCAGCACTACGCCGGCACCGGCTTGCACGGTGGCAATGCCGTCTTCAACATACGCGGAACGGATGACAATACAGGTATCCAAATCACCGGTGGCGGTGAAGTAACCCACTGCGCCGCCGTAGCTGCCACGACGGGTGCCTTCGGAAGCGGCAATCAGCTGCATGGCGCGCACTTTAGGTGCACCGCTCAGCGTGCCCATGTTCATACAGGCCTGATAGGCGTGCAGCACGTCAAGGTCGGCGCGCAAGGTGCCGATCACACGGGAAACCAGGTGCATTACGAAAGAGTAGCGGTCCACTTTGGTCAGATCGGCCACGTAGCGGCTGCCGGCCTGGCAGATGCGCGCCAGATCGTTTCGCGCCAGATCGACCAGCATCAGGTGCTCGGCCAGCTCTTTATGGTCAGTACGCATTTCCAGCTCGATACGGCTGTCCAGATCCAGGTCCAGTGAACCGTCGGCACGACGACCGCGTGGGCGGGTACCGGCAATCGGGTAGATTTCAATCTGGCGGTTGTTGGCGTCGTATTTCAAGGCACTTTCCGGCGACGCGCCGAACAGGGTGAACTCGTCATCCTGCATAAAGAACATATAGGGGCTTGGGTTGTTGTCTTTCAGCGTCTGATACGCGGCCAGCGGGGCCGGGCAGGGCAGCGAGAAACGACGCGACGGCACCACCTGAAAAATTTCACCCTGACGAATGGCCTGTTGCAGCTCGCTGACCACGGCACCGTATTCTTCATCGGTCTGGTTGCAGCTCAGCTGCATGTTTTCCAGCTTCTGGTGAGGAATGGGCTGCGGCGTCTGTTTCAATTGCACCTGCAGCTGTTCCAGGCGCAGTTGCAGGCGTTGCTCCTCGGCCGGGTCGGCCGTGAATACGCTGGCCTGCAGACGGGCGACGCCGCGTTGGTGATCCAGCACCAACAGGGTTTCCGCCAAATAGAAGCAGAAGTCCGGGCAGCGCTGATCCTGACGCAGTACCGGCAGGTCTTCGAAGCCGGCGACCAAATCGTAAGCAAACAGGCCACCAAGCATGACGGCTTCACGTTCGTCGGCGGGAGAATCCACCAATGTTAGCAGGGTGCGCAGCGCGTCAAATACCGACAGCGACCGCAGGCGAGCGTCTTCATCCTGGATAGCGTCAATCGGCGGGAAAGTCAGTTCCCGGCCGTTAGGGCGCACCTGAATCTGTACTTCAGGCGGCAGCGCCTCATCCAGCAGCGGCAGCATTGCCGCACCGTTGGCGGTCAGCGCCTGCAGGGTGACGATACGACCCAGTGCGGTGATACGCAGGGCACTGTCGATCACCAGCAGGCTTTGCAGGTTTTGCTTGCTGTTGATTTCAGCAGATTCCAACAGCAGGGTTGCCGGACGCGCGCCACATAACTGGTGGAAAATAGTGGTCGGATCGCCCCGGTAACTGGCCTCCGCCTTCAGTAATTTAAGCTGTGGTTTGATGTTCATCTTGGGTCTTCCAGTTAAAATTTGTCCATAAAAAAGCCCGCGTTACCAGCGGGCTTAGGGAATCTGCAGTGTCAGATGACAGGTATGCGTGATTACACCGCCCGCGAAAGGGAGGTACGCCACCAACGAAGAAGAGAAGTTTGCTTATTCATTTCTGTGCTCTCTTGTTTATCATCCAACCAGGGTATCGCCCTGAACTTGTGTACTAGTTAACTGGTTCGCGAGAATAAAGTCAACCCTCTTTTCACACAATGTTTTAGCCGCAAGCGTGAATAATTTTCATCGAGCGGAACAGGCCGTCGGCCAGAATAGATTTCCGTCCTGCGGGCGAACGCGGGTATGATAGAAGGCCAAACCTTTGACGGATATTTCTTTTGACAGACAGCAGCCCCCAGCCTTCCGCCTTTACCCTGTACGATCTCCACAGCCATACCACCGCCTCTGACGGCTATTTGACGCCGGCGCAGTTGGTGCAACGGGCCGTTGAGATGCGGGTAGGCGTATTGGCGATTACCGACCACGACACCACCGAAGGTTTAGCCGCCGCAGCCGCAACCATTGCCGAGCTGTCGTTACCGCTGCAGTTGGTGAACGGGGTGGAGATCTCCACGCTGTGGGAAAATCATGAGATTCATATCGTGGGTCTGGGGATTGAAACTGCACATCCGGCGATGGTGCAATTGTTGGCCGAGCAGACTGAGCGCCGCAACCTGCGCGCACAGGAAATTGGCGTCCGGCTGGCGAAAGCACGTATTGACGGTGCATTTGAAGGCGCGCAAAAGTTGGCGGACGGTGGGGCGGTGACGCGTGGTCACTTCGCCCGTTATCTGGTGCAGATTGGCATCGCAGACAATATGGCTCAGGTGTTCAAGAAATACCTGGCCAAAGGCAAAACCGGCTACGTTCCGCCACAGTGGTGTACAATAAAACAAGCCATTGATGTGATTCATCAATCCGGCGGTCAGGCGGTGATAGCGCACCCGGGCCGTTACGACCTGACGGCCAAATGGCTGAAACGGTTGTTGGCGCACTTTGCCGAACAAGGGGGGGATGCCATGGAGGTTGCCCAGTGTCAGCAGGCACCGCATGAGCGTTCGCAACTGGCAAAGTATGCGCAGGAATATCAATTATTGGCGTCGCAGGGCTCTGACTTTCATCAGCCCTGCTCGTGGATCGAACTGGGCCGCAAACTGTGGTTACCCGGCGGGGTTGAACCCGTGTGGCGTGACTGGCCACAACCGCAGCAGGGCAAGGTCAGTTGATTTAACGTGGGCGATGCCGCCCGCGTGCATCATTTTTAGGAGCAAGTCATGAGTCAGCTTTTTTATATCCATCCAGATAACCCGCAACCGCGCCTGATCAACCAGGCGGTGGATGTGCTGCGTAAAGGTGGGGTGATCGTCTATCCTACCGATTCCGGCTACGCGTTGGGTTGCAAGCTGGAAGACAAGACGGCCATGGAACGCATCTGCCGTATCCGTCAATTGGACAGCAATCATAATTTTACCTTGATGTGCCGCGATCTGTCCGAGCTGTCTACTTACGCTTATGTCGACAATACCGCGTTTCGACTGATCAAGAACAACACCCCCGGCAACTACACGTTCATTTTGAAAGCGACCAAAGAAGTCCCGCGTCGCCTGATGAACGACAAGCGCAAAACCATCGGTCTGCGCGTGCCGTCTAACCCGATTGCGTTGGCGTTGCTGGAAGTGCTGAATGAGCCGATGATGTCGACCACGTTGATGCTGCCAGGCAATGATTTTGCCGAATCCGATCCGGAAGAGATCAACGATCATCTGGGCAAGCAGGTGGATCTGGTGATCCACGGCGGCTTCCTGGGCCAGCAACCGACCACGGTGATTGATCTGACCGAGTCCGCGCCGGAAGTGGTGCGTGAAGGGGCAGGCGACGCAACGCCTTTCCGTTGATGCATAATTACGCTGCCGCTTTTGCTCATTTTCTGAAAAGTGGCGGTAACGGCGTCATTTGCCGGTAAAGCCGCTATTCTACAATATCAAAAACTGATAATAGGCAGGATGCGTAGCAATGATTAAGCGGATTTCTCTTTTGGTGGCCATATTGTTTTCCTCTGCGGCCAGCGCGGGGTTTTATTCCGGCAGCGCCTTGCTGTCGGAAACCAGCGGCTATGTGAAAAATAAGAACGGAGCGGCTACCGTCGCCGAAGCGCTCGATGGCGGGATGTTTATGGGCTATGTGGCCGGCGTATTCGATACCTTCTCAATGCAGGGCAATCGTAGCATTTGTCCGGATGCCGGGATGAGCGTGGGGATGGCGGCGGACGCGGTGATGCAGTATTTAAATGAACACCCGGAACAGCTTCACTATTCCGCGCCTTCGGTGATTATGCTGGCATTAACCGCCGCTTATCCCTGTGAACGGCATTAATCGCGTTTATTTAGTGCGTATTTTTTCATTCGGTGCGAAGCCCCTTATTTAGCATCTATTCCAATAGATGAAACTGACGAAGGCTGTCATTTTACTGCTAATGCACAAATCCCCTTATCGTGGGGGATATGACGTTTAGGAGACAAAATGACAGCGTTTCGCCATGGCACCCTTTCTCTCGATTATCATGATTCCGGTTCAGGCCCGCTGACGTTGGTCCTGCTGCCCGGTTGGTGTGAACCAAAAACCGTATTTGCCCCCTTTACCGCACTGGCGTCGCAAAAGTATCGGGTGATCAGCCTCGACTGGCGGGGGCACGCCCTGTCTGATCGTGATGCCGGACTCTCCCTTGGCGCACAGGATCTGCTGGCAGATCTCCAGCAATTGCTGCTTGAGTTGCAAGTGGAGCGGTTTGTGACGCTGTCGGTAGCGCACGCCAGTTGGATAGCGGTGGCGTTGGCCGAAAACATGCCGCAGCAGATGCAGGGAATGGTGTTTCTCGATTGGATCATGACCCAGCCTGAGCCTGCATTTTTCGATTCCGTTCAGCAAATGCAGCGGCCTGAACACTGGCTGGCGGCGCGGGATGATTTATTCACATTCTGGCAGGGCGGTATTGAACACCCACAGGTAAAACAGCATTTGACCGTTGAAATGGCGCAGGAGGATTATCGCGTTTGGCAGGCCGCCGGCGTGGCGATTGAGCAAGCTTACAGGCAATACGGTTCGCCGCTAAACCGGCTGGGGGAATTAACCTCACCGCCTGCTTGCCGGCATATTTACTCACTGGATCGTGGCGAAGACTATTTGCGGCAACAGCAGAGCTTTGCCGCCAACCATCCATTTTTCTCGGTCGTGCGGCTGGAGAATGCCCGTACTCACCTTGGTATTCTCGAGCAGCCAGCGGCAGTGTATCGGGCGGTAGTCGATTTCCTCGATGATTAATCCGTTTTCCGAGTAGGTTATAAAGCGGGGGCAGACCCGCTTTTCAGCGAGTTCTCACGCAATCGATAGCTTTCGATAATCGACCAGACAACAAAGTGGGTTTCAACCCTATTGAAAGCCTGTATAATGCGCGGTTCGATCCAAGTAAACGTATTGTTACCGCTGTGGCGCCTGACGCCGCGACGGTCATCCCCCCGACGCCTGTGAAGGCGACACTAGAGGTTGCTCAATGAGCGAAAAGTTACAGAAAGTTTTAGCGCGCGCCGGTCATGGCTCGCGTCGTGAAATCGAAACCATTATTGAAGCCGGGCGCGTCAGCGTCGACGGTAAAATTGCCAAACTGGGTGATCGCGTTGAAGTAACCCCTTCAATGAAAATCCGTCTGGATGGTCACGTCGTTTCGGTTAAAGAATCTGAAGAAGCGGTTTGCCGCGTGCTGGCTTATTACAAGCCGGAAGGCGAATTGTGTACTCGCAGCGACCCAGAAGGTCGCCCGACGGTCTTCGATCGCTTGCCCAAGCTGCGTGGTTCGCGCTGGGTAGCGGTAGGGCGCCTGGACGTCAATACCTCAGGCCTGCTGTTGTTCACCACCGACGGTGAACTGGCTAACCGCCTGATGCACCCAAGTCGTGAAGTTGAGCGTGAATATGCCGTGCGCGTATTTGGCCAGATTGACGACGAAAAAGTGAAGCAGCTAAGCAAAGGCGTTCAACTGGAAGATGGCCCGGCGGCTTTCCGCACCATCACTTTCCAGGGTGGCGAAGGCATAAACCAGTGGTACAACGTAACCCTGACCGAAGGGCGTAACCGCGAGGTTCGTCGTCTGTGGGAAGCCGTTGGCGTCCAGGTTAGCCGCCTGATCCGTGTGCGTTACGGCGATATCGACCTGCCAAAAGGCATTCCTCGTGGCGGTTGGACCGAACTGGAATTGCCGGCGATCAACTACCTGCGCGAACTGGTTGACCTCAAGCCTGAAACCGTCAGCAAGATGCCTGTTGAGCGCGAGCGTCGCCGTGTGAAGGCTAACCAGATCCGTCGTGCCGTTAAGCGTCACACCCAGGTGGCTGGAAGCGGTCGCCGCAGTGCTGCGGGCAGCAAGCCGGGCAAACCAAGCAAACGCAGCTGATTATCACGCTGTAGCCCATTCGGGCTGCGGCGTTTTTCTTTTCGTTACCAGTCAATCCCCTGTTGTGCCTTGATACCCGCGTCAAACGCGTGCTTCACCGGCCGCATCTCGGTCACCGTATCCGCCAGCTCCAACAAATCACGATGGCAGCCACGCCCGGTGATGATCACCGTCTGGTGCGCAGGACGTTGTCGTAGCGCTTCCAGTAGCTCATCCAGTTCAAGGTAGCCGTAGCTGACCATATAGGTCAGTTCGTCCAGCAGCACCAGATCCAGGCTGCTGTCTGCCAGCATACGTTTGCCGTGTTGCCATACGGCCTGACAGGCGGCGGTATCGCTGGCCTTATCCTGTGTTTCCCAGGTAAAGCCGGTCGCCATCACCTGAAACTCGACGCCGTGCTGTTGCAGCAGATTTTTCTCACCGTTCGGCCATTCACCCTTGATGAACTGAATGACGCCAGCTTTCATCCCGTGGCCAACGGCCCGGGTCACGGTGCCAAACGCCGCAGTGGTTTTACCTTTACCGTTGCCGGTGAATACCAGCAGCAGCCCCCGCGCTACCTGAGCAGCAGCAATGCGCGCATCCACCTGCTCTTTAAGGCGCTGTTGTCGTTGTTGGTGGCGATCTTCAGCCATGATAAAGCCCCTTTTATTCGGCCGCGCCGGGTTTACGGTTAGGTTGAGCATCGAAACTCATACCGGTTTTACGGCGGCTGTCATCCCCCATCAAATAGAGGTAAAGCGGCATGATGTCAGCCGGGGTTTTCAGCTTGCTTTTGTCTTCGTCAGGAAACGCAGATGCGCGCATTTGGGTGCGAGTTCCGCCCGGATTGATGCAATTTACCCGCAGATTGCGATTTTTGTATTCATCGGCCAGCACCTGCATCATGCCTTCGGTGGCGAATTTTGACACGGCGTAGGCGCCCCAGTTGGCACGCCCGGTGCGGCCAACGCTGGAACTGGTAAACACCAGCGATCCGGCGGGGGATTTCAACAGCAGAGGCAGCAGCGCCTGGGTGAGCATAAAGGTCGCATTGACGTTCACTTGCATCACCTCGTTCCACATCGTCATTGACAGCTCGGCCATCGGGGCGATGTCACCCAGCAGGCCGGCATTGTGCAACACGCCGTCGAGACGCGGGACGCGGGTTGCCAGCTCATTCGCCACCTGTTGGCACTGCTCTTGCGTAGTATGCAGCAGGTCCAGCGTGATGGTGTAAGTGGGGGCGTCACTGAGTTTGGCGATTTCGGCCTGTACCGCCTTTAGTTTGCTTTCGGTGCGGCCCAACAGCACTAATTGTGCGCCAAATTTGGCATAGGTGAGTGCGGCTTCGCGGCCGATGCCGTCACCGGCGCCGGTGACCAGAATAATACGTTGTTGCAACAGATCCTGCTTGGGTTGGTAATGCACAATAATTCCTCGCGCCTTGGTGGCTGGTCTCCCGCTTGCATCGGGGAGGGGGTGGATTGAGGGGCCATGACAGGAGCAAAGGCTCGACCGCATGTAGGCCCCGCAGCGAATTTGGATCATCATCTTGATGAATAATCCGTGTTATATGCCTTAAATGGATCGTATTTTCAATGATTAGGCGGCAGAAACGGCATTCTTTTGTAACAAAAATGGCAGGGGGCCAGCTTGGTTAAGCCAAAACCCGCCCACATAGTAAAGAGGCCGCACAAGGAATTTTTATTTAGTCGCGACAGCCACCGCTTCGGTTGGCTAGAATGAATGAGATAGTACTAACAACCTGTTAATAAAGGCGGAATCTGTGGAGTTTATATCTGTTTACGGCCTGTTTCTGGCCAAAGTCGCGACGGTTGTGATTGCCATCGCCGCGCTGGCGTTGCTGGCGGTCAGCCTTGGGCAACGCAAAGCCCGACACAAAGGGGAACTGCAGCTTACCGACCTCGGAGAACAATACCGGGACATGCAGCGCGATATGCGTTTGGCGCGGATGGGCGAAGCGGAACAAAAGGCCTGGAGCAAGCAGTTTAAAAAGCAGACCAAAGCCGACGATAAACTGAAGAAGCAGCGTGCCAAAGCCGGAGCGGTGGAAGCCACCAAACCTTGTCTTTACGTGCTGGATTTCAAAGGCAGCATGGATGCCCATGAAGTGACTTCACTGCGCGAGGAAGTTTCCGCGGTGCTGGCCGTGGCGACGCCGCAAGATGAAGTTCTGCTGCGGTTGGAAAGCCCGGGCGGGGTGGTTCATGGCTACGGGCTGGCTTCATCGCAGTTGGCCCGTTTGCGTGCCGGCGGCATTCGCCTGACGGTCGCGGTAGACAAAGTCGCCGCCAGCGGCGGTTACATGATGGCCTGCGTGGCGGATCGCATTGTGGCCGCGCCCTTTGCCATCATTGGTTCGATCGGCGTCGTGGCGCAAATCCCGAACTTCCACCGCTTGCTGAAAAAGAATGATATCGATGTGGAGTTGCACACCGCCGGCGAGTTCAAACGCACATTGACGCTGTTTGGTGAAAACACCGAGCAGGGGCGTGAGAAGTTCCGTGAAGATCTGAATGAAACCCACGAACTGTTTAAAGAGTTTGTGCATCAGCAGCGCCCATCGCTGGATATCGACAGCGTGGCGACCGGTGAACACTGGTTCGGGACCCAGGCGAAAGAAAAAGGGTTGGTTGATGCAATTGGCACCAGTGACGATCTGCTGATTGCTGAAATGGAAAATCACGAGGTGGTGGGGGTGCGCTATGCACGTCGTAAACGCCTGATGGATCGTTTTACCGGCAGCGCGGCCGAAAGTGTCGATCGTCTGCTGTTACGTTGGTGGCAGCGCGGGGAAAAACCGCTGCTTTAAGCGTAGCGATTAAATAGCAGGGGGGCTGAACCCCCCTTTTTTTTATGCTTAATCGACCAAATGGTATTTCTCAGAAAACACGTGAGCCAGGTGTTTAAACATATTAAATACTGCGGTAGTTTTTGCCGTTGGCAATCCATCAGGATCTAAAAAGAATTCTCCGCGAAAAACTAAAACGCTGCCTTTTTGTTCAACATCGGTAGCAACCATGCCATGCAGATAATCATCGTGCTGGCGAATCAGGTTATTTGCTTCTTGCAGTAAGGTTTCACGATCAATGGGTAAGGTATTAGCGCGCATTTATTACACTCCAAACATAAATTCTGCTCATATTCTAACGTCAGTTCGCATTTATCCGCAAACAGACTAAGGTTTATTTGCCGTCTGGATGGCTAGCGGTATCTGCCGATTGGCGAAATCTGCCTTTCCGTGCTAATTAGGTTGCGTGACGCTTTTTATCAGGTACAGTGTGGGATTTTGCGGCGTCGGGTGGAAGGTTTTGTTTACGCCATAAATGAGTCTCACACAGCCATACTTCTGGGGCATGGGTGAATAGCAGGCAGGATCAACAACTTGCGTTCAGGTTGAGCAGTTAAGCAGCCAACAGAAAAAAACATGTTGATCTCTTGCCAGACTGCCGCAATATAAAAAAGAGATATGAATCGCTGCGGCACGGCGAGATAAAAGACTTCTTTTTAGAAGAAATAAAATTAGGTAAAGGTAAATATGGGTAAAGCTCTCGTAATAGTTGAGTCCCCGGCAAAAGCCAAAACTATTAATAAATACTTAGGTAATGACTACGTGGTGAAGTCCAGCGTCGGTCATATCCGTGATTTGCCGACCAGTGGCTCAGCCAGCAAAAAGAGCGCTGACTCAACCGAAAACAAAGCCAAGAAGAAAGTTAAAAAAGATGAGAAGACGGCGCTGGTAAATCGGATGGGCGTCGATCCTTACCATGGCTGGGAAGCGCAATATGAAATTCTGCCGGGTAAAGAAAAAGTTGTCGCCGAGTTAAAGTCGTTAGCGGAAAACGCTGACCACATTTATCTCGCAACCGACCTTGACCGCGAAGGGGAAGCCATTGCCTGGCACCTGCGGGAAGTGATTGGGGGTGACGACAAACGCTTTAGCCGCGTGGTGTTTAACGAAATTACCAAGAACGCGATCCAAAATGCGTTCAAACAGCCGGGTGAGCTGAATATCGATCGTGTTAACGCACAGCAGGCGCGTCGTTTTATGGACCGCGTTGTGGGTTACATGGTTTCGCCACTGCTGTGGAAGAAAATTGCCCGAGGCCTGTCTGCTGGGCGTGTGCAATCCGTTGCGGTACGGCTGGTGGTAGAGCGTGAACGCGATATCAAAGCCTTCGTGCCGGAAGAATATTGGGAATTGCACGCCGATTTGTTAGCGAAGGGCGATACCGCGCTGCAAATGGAAGTTACGCATGCCCACGACAAACCTTTCAAGCCGGTTAATCGCGAGCAGACTCACGCCGCGCTTAAACTGCTGGAAAAAGCCCGCTATACGGTACTGGATCGCGAAGACAAACCGACCAGCAGCAAGCCGGGTGCACCTTACATTACTTCCACGTTGCAGCAGGCAGCCAGTACCCGTCTGAGCTTTGGCGTGAAGAAAACCATGATGATGGCTCAGCGTCTGTATGAAGCCGGTCACATTACCTATATGCGTACCGACTCCACCAACCTGAGCCAGGATGCGCTCAACATGGTGCGGGGTTACATCGGCGAAAACTTCGGTGACAAGTACCTGCCGAAAGCGCCGAATCAGTACAGCAGCAAAGAAAACTCGCAGGAAGCGCATGAAGCTATCCGTCCTTCGGATGTGAACGTGCTGGCCGAACAGTTGAAAGACATGGAAGCGGATGCGCAAAAACTGTATCAGCTGATTTGGCGCCAGTTTGTCGCCTGCCAGATGACCCCGGCGCAGTACGACTCCACCACGCTGTCGGTTAAAGCCGCTGATTACCTGTTGCGCGCCAAAGGCCGTACGCTGCGTTTCGATGGCTGGACCAAAGTGATGCCTGCGCTGCGCAAGGGCGATGAAGACCGCACCTTGCCGTATGTAGAAGTGGGCAGCGAGCTGGAACTGCAAAAGCTGATCCCAAGCCAGCACTTTACCAAACCACCTGCACGTTACAGTGAAGCCTCGTTGGTAAAAGAGCTGGAAAAACGCGGTATCGGCCGCCCATCTACCTACGCTTCGATTATCTCAACCATTCAGGATCGTGGCTATGTGCGGGTCGAAAGCCGCCGTTTCTACGCCGAAAAAATGGGCGAGATCGTTACTGACCGTCTGGAAGAAAACTTCCGCGAGCTGATGAACTATGACTTCACCGCCCGCATGGAAGATGGTCTGGACCAGGTAGCGAACAACCACGCCGAGTGGAAAGCGGTGCTGGATGAATTCTTTGCCGAATTCAGCGAACAGCTGGAAACGGCGGAAAAAGATCCTGAAGAAGGCGGTATGCGCCCGAATCAGATGGTGATGACCAGCATTGACTGCCCGACCTGCGGTCGCAAGATGGGCATTCGTACCGCCAGCACCGGCGTGTTCCTGGGCTGTTCCGGCTATGCGCTGACGCCGAAAGAACGCTGCAAAACCACCATTAACCTGGTGCCGGAAACGGAAGTGCTGAACGTTCTCGAAGGGGATGATGCGGAAACCAACGCATTGCGTGCCCGCCGTCGTTGCCAGAAATGCGGCACGGCGATGGACAGCTACCTGATCGATAACCAGCGCAAGCTGCACGTGTGCGGTAATAACCCAGCGTGTGACGGCTACGAGATCGAAGAGGGCGAATTCCGCCTGAAAGGCTATGACGGCCCGGTAGTGGAGTGCGATAAATGTGGTTCCGAAATGCACCTGAAAATGGGGCGCTTCGGCAAGTACATGGGATGCACCAACGAGAACTGCAAAAACACCCGCAAGATCCTGCGTAACGGTGATGTTGCACCACCGAAGGAAGATCCGGTTCCATTGCCGGAACTGCCGTGCGAAAAGTCGGATGCTTACTTTGTTCTGCGTGACGGCGCAGCCGGGGTGTTCCTGGCGGCCAATACCTTCCCTAAATCGCGCGAAACCCGTGCGCCATTGGTGGAAGAACTGGCTCGCTTCAAGGATCGCCTGCCTGAAAAACTGCGTTATCTGGCAGATGCGCCGGTAACGGATGCGGAAGGCAACAAAACCATGGTGCGTTTCAGCCGTAAAACCAAACAGCAGTATGTCTCTTCGGAGAAAGACGGCAAAGCCACCGGATGGTCCGCTTTCTACATCGATGGCAAGTGGGTTGAAGGCAAAAAGTAAATTTACAGCCTGAATGCAACATGAAAAAACCAGCCCCCGTGGCTGGTTTTTTATTGGCTAAAGCCGGTGAACAGATCTATTCTTTGCTGTTTTTTCCATCCTGGCGCTGGGGTTTCGCGTTGATCGCAATGCAAAATAATCGTTACCATAGTGTGACGCGGATCTATACTTGAAGCTGTAGCGTGATATAGTGGTTATATAAAAAGTTTTTTTATGATTAAAGCTTATTAGCAACGGCGGTTTCTTCAGCATCTGAGTGAAACACTGTGTTCATGGCTTATTAGTTTTCAGCATACCGGGGCGACACCGATATACCTGGCTGCGGCTCAACGCAGTGTTTAACCTAGGATGGTATAAGATATGAAATTGCAGCAGCTTCGTTACATCGTGGAAGTGGTTAACCACAACCTGAATGTCTCCTCGACGGCAGAAGGGCTTTACACCTCACAGCCCGGCATCAGTAAGCAGGTACGGATGCTGGAAGATGAGCTGGGTATCCAGATTTTCGCCCGCAGTGGCAAGCACCTGACTCAGGTAACGCCAGCAGGATTGGAAATCATCCGTATTGCGCGTGAAGTTTTGTCCAAAGTGGATGCGATCAAAGCCGTCGCCGGCGAGCATACCTACCCGGACAAAGGCTCGTTGTACGTGGCGACCACCCACACCCAGGCGCGCTACGCGCTGCCTAACGTCATTAAAGGCTTTATTGAGCGCTATCCGCGAGTCTCTCTGCACATGCATCAGGGATCGCCGACGCAAATTGCGGAAGCCGTCTCCAAAGGCACGGCAGATTTCGCCATTGCCACTGAAGCGCTGCACCTCTACGACGATTTAATCATGCTGCCGTGCTATCACTGGAACCGCGCGGTAGTGGTGAAACCCGATCATCCTTTAGCCGGTAAAAGCCACATTACCATCGAAGAACTGGCAGCTTACCCGATCGTGACCTATACCTTCGGCTTCACCGGCCGCTCTGAGTTGGATACGGCATTCAACCGTGCCGGACTGACACCGCGCATCGTATTTACGGCTACCGATGCCGACGTGATTAAAACATACGTGCGTCTGGGCCTTGGGGTGGGTGTGATCGCCAGCATGGCGGTGGACCCGATACAAGACCCGGATCTGGTGACGGTGGATGCTCGAGATATCTTCACCTACAGCACCACCAAAATCGGCTTCCGTCGCAGCACCTTCCTGCGCAGCTATATGTACGATTTTATCCAGCGTTTTGCGCCACACCTGACGCGTGACGTGGTCGACAACGCGGTTGCACTGCGTTCCAACGAAGAGATCGAAGCGATGTTCAAGGACATCAAGCTGCCGGAAAAATAAGCCGGTAATCTAACGACTAGCAAAAAGATTTATGCAGCAGGAGAGGCACGTTCTCTCCTGCTTTCCCCTCTTACTGACGTCCTCCATTCAGGCTTTAGCGCTCAGTTAACCGCCTTTTGCCAGTTTACGCTGTACTGAAAGCAGGGTGCGCCGTCGGATCCACCCGCTGGCGGGACGGATCATCGCCCAATAGCCGGCAAGCCGCGCTTTAACCTGCGGTGTCGGGCACCAGATAAAGGTTTCGGTACGCAGCATAGCGAGCCCGGGAGCCTCCGGGATAACCTTAAAACGCAACACCAGTTTTGCGGCTTTCTGGTCGTTAAATTGGTGAAAATCCTCTGCAGTTGCCAGTTTATTGACGCCCAACATAGGCCGCCAAAAACGCCCGGCCAGCCCAAGCGAGACTTCATGGCTGTCCTGATGGAGCAGGGTAAAGGTGTCGAAGCCAAAGGCCGCTGGCGGCGTGGTGAGCTCGGTTTTGAAGAGCCGTTGGCGCACCGTACCCGGCAGTTGGCGTAGCATCAGCAGCCTGCGGATGATCGGGTCTTCCGCCATATCCAGTGATAACACCGCTTGAATAATGGCTTCGGGTGCAGCGTCGATAGGTTCTGACTGGTGTTTTTCATAAAAACTGAACGCGGGAAGATAAGCCGAAGCATCTTGCCAGCCTCGACACTCTTGTTCACTGACGAATCCCAAAAATGCCACTGCGTCTCCTTAAGCTTAAATTATGCCTCCACCACCGTCGAAAAGTGTAGACCTGGACGCGGGAGTATTGCCGTTGGATCTCGGCCGGCAAACAGTTTGCATTTTATGCCATGTCCCGACGAGATTTAAACCTGCTGAATATTAAGCCTTTTTCAGTGTTGGTACGAGCGCCATATTGAGGTGGAAATGCCTGGCATGAGATTTCCCTGATATGGCCGTCGTTCAATGTGATCCATAATCCCCCTCTGTTTGTTTGGATACAGGGATGTTGGTGTGAACGATAAGGACATTAGACGTAAAGCTTGGCAAGCCGTGTTCATGATCAGTGGTTTGTTCTGGCTGTTGGTGGGTTCATTGGTCTGCTGGTTGATCTAAGCCCCTGGCCTAAATAAATCCCATCCCGTAGAAACCTTCATTTTTTGACCTTTCCTGACTCGCCGTGTTTGCCAAGACGGGAGGGTAATCCCTTCCTTTGGTCTTGCCTGTGCCACATATCCGACCAGTTTAGCGTCGTTTCCGCGCTAATCCGCTGCCCGAACAAGTACTTACCTCCGTTGATTGTTCTTGCCTATCGTTATGATCAAAACGTGTTGTTATCAAAACGTTACGTCATCTTTGTGTTATCTTTAAATAAGACCTCAGTGATTACCCTGTTTTAGACATAATAAGAAATGGAGGAGCTATGTCGTCCGATCTTCGTGAAACGAGTATGGATAAGCTGGTGGCACTCAATACTGAGTACGGCTATTACAGCCTGCCATTGGCGGCAAAACAGTTGGGCAATATCGACCGACTGCCAAAATCAATGAAAGTACTGTTGGAAAACTTGCTGCGCCATGTGGATGGCGACACCGTGCAGGTTGACGATCTGAAAGCTATTGTTGGCTGGTTGCAAACGGGTCATGCCGATCGTGAGATTGCCTACCGTCCGGCCCGCGTGCTGATGCAGGATTTTACCGGAGTGCCTGCGGTCGTAGATTTGGCTGCGATGCGTGAAGCGGTGCAGCGGTTAGGCGGGAACGTTGACCAGGTCAACCCGCTGTCACCGGTCGATTTGGTGATTGACCACTCGGTCACCGTTGATGAGTTCGGCGATGACGACGCTTTTGAAGAAAACGTGCGCATTGAAATGGAGCGCAACCACGAGCGTTACACCTTCCTGCGTTGGGGGCAAAAAGCCTTTAACCGCTTCCGCGTTGTGCCGCCGGGCACCGGTATCTGCCACCAGGTCAACCTGGAGTATCTCGGCCAAACCGTATGGCACACGGACGAGAGCGGGCAGCGTATCGCTTACCCGGATACCCTGGTCGGTACCGATTCTCACACCACCATGATCAACGGTCTGGGCATTCTGGGCTGGGGTGTGGGCGGTATTGAAGCCGAAGCGGCGATGTTGGGTCAACCGGTGTCTATGCTGATCCCTGACGTGGTGGGCTTTAAACTGACCGGTAAGCTGAGCGAAGGCATTACCGCCACCGATCTGGTGTTGACCGTGACCCAAATGCTGCGAAAACACGGCGTGGTGGGGAAATTTGTCGAGTTTTACGGTGACGGTCTGGCAGACCTACCGTTGGCCGACCGGGCAACCATTGCCAACATGTCGCCAGAGTTTGGCGCGACCTGCGGCTTCTTCCCGGTGGACGAAGTGACGCTAGGTTACATGAAACTCAGTGGCCGTAGCGACGAGCAAATCGCACTGGTGGAAGCCTATGCCAAAGCGCAAGGCATGTGGCGTAACCCGGGCGATGAACCGGTGTTTACCAGCTCGCTGGCATTGGATATGTCGACGGTGGTCGCCAGCCTGGCAGGGCCGAAGCGCCCTCAGGATCGCGTGGCGCTGCCGGACGTGCCTAAGGCGTTCAACGCCGCGACCGAACTCGAGATCGGCAATCAGCATCGCAAGTCCGAATTCAAAACCTTCACTTTGAACCAACAGCAGTATGAGCTGCATAACGGCGCGGTGGTTATCGCGGCCATTACTTCTTGCACCAACACCTCGAACCCCAGCGTAATGATGGCAGCCGGCCTGTTGGCGAAGAACGCGGTTAACAAAGGTTTGCGAACCAAGCCCTGGGTGAAAACCTCGTTGGCACCGGGGTCCAAAGTGGTGACTGACTATTTTGACAGCGCCAAACTGACCTCCTACCTGGAGGAACTCGGTTTTAATCTGGTCGGTTACGGCTGTACCACCTGTATCGGTAACTCCGGGCCATTGCCTGATCCGATCGAGCAGGCGATTAAAGAGGGTGATTTGACCGTAGGGGCGGTGCTATCTGGCAACCGTAACTTTGAAGGTCGTATCCATCCACTGGTTAAAACCAACTGGTTGGCTTCACCGCCGCTGGTGGTCGCTTATGCGCTGGCTGGCAGCATGAAGATTGATCTGACCAAAGAGCCTCTGGGCGAAGGTCACGACGGGCAGCCGGTCTATCTGAAGGATATCTGGCCGAGCAGCAAAGATATTGCCCAGGCGGTGGAAGAAGTTCGCACTGAGATGTTCCATAAGGAATACGGCGCGGTATTTGACGGTGACGCCAACTGGCAGTCGATTCAGGTTACCGGCTCGGCCACCTATCAATGGCAGGGCGATTCTACCTATATCCGGCATCCGCCATTCTTCAGCACCATGAAGGTGAAGCCGGATCCGGTGCAGGATATCAAGGATGCGCGCATTCTGGCGATCCTGGCCGACTCGGTGACCACCGACCATATCTCTCCAGCGGGGAATATCAAGCGTGACAGCCCGGCGGGACGTTATCTGAGCGATCATGGCGTTGCGGCGCAGGACTTTAACTCCTACGGCTCTCGCCGTGGTAACCATGAAGTGATGATGCGTGGCACCTTTGCCAATATCCGTATCCGTAACGAAATGGTACCCGGTGTCGAGGGGGGCTACACGCGCCATATTCCGTCGCAGAATCAGTTGTCGATCTATGACGCCGCCATGCAGTATCAACAAGAAGGCGTGCCGTTGGCGGTGATTGCCGGTAAAGAATACGGTTCAGGCTCCAGCCGTGACTGGGCGGCGAAGGGGCCACGGTTGCTGGGTGTTCGGGTGGTTATTGCCGAATCCTTTGAACGTATTCACCGTTCTAACCTGATTGGGATGGGCATTCTGCCGCTGGAATTCCCGGCAGGCGTGACGCGCAAAACGCTGGGGCTGAGCGGTGACGAGCAGATCAGCGTCAGCGGGCTGCAAACGCTGCAGCCGGGGCAGACGGTGCCGGTACATATCACCTATGCCGACGGGCGCAAGGAAGTGGTGAATACCCGTTGTCGTATCGATACTGGCAACGAGCTCACTTACTATGAAAACGACGGTATCCTGCACTATGTGATCAGGAAAATGCTGTAATAAAAAAGGGCGCCTTATTCGGCGCCCTGATTTTTTCCCGCAGGGAAATTACTTCTGGTCCAGCAAATGGCCCATTTTGGCTGCCTTGGTGGCCAGGTAACGTTCGTTCTTCGGATTGCGGCCAACGATCAGCGGCACGCGCTCGGTGATGTTGATGCCGGCTTCCGTCAGGATCTCAACCTTTTTCGGGTTGTTGGTCAGCAAGCGTACCGCATCCACGCCCAACAGCTTGAACATGTCGGCGCACAGGGTGAAGTCGCGCTCATCGGCGGCAAAGCCCAACTGATGATTGGCCTCTACCGTATCAGCGCCTTTGTCCTGCAATGCATAAGCGCGGATTTTATTCAGCAAACCGATATTGCGACCTTCCTGACGATGGTAGAGCAGGATACCGCGACCTTCTTCTGCGATATGCTCCAGCGCAGCTTCCAACTGAAAACCGCAGTCGCAGCGCAGGCTGAATAATGCATCACCGGTCAGACACTCAGAATGTACGCGTGAGAGTACCGGCGTCGCGCCAGAGATATCACCGAACACCAGCGCCAAATGGTCGTGTCCGGTAGCCAGTTCTTCGAATCCTACCATCAGGAAATCGCCCCAAGGTGTTGGCAATTTGGCCTCTGCCACCCGTTTAAGCTGCATGTTGCTCTCCACAAATACATCCGATTCAATCATGGTTGCGCATCCTACTTCCGGTTCGGTGAACTGACCAGTATTAAAATGCGCAACGACGATCGGCATTTCGTTAATTATCGGCTATTTTGCCATAACTTCTTGCCCTGCGGTGCTCAGCAAACCAGCATCCGGCGTTTTCAGCCAACTATTATTGCGATAGGTTTTTTATCTGTTTAATTTTTAGAGTGTTATCGATATTGCAAGATTGTTACACTGCAAATTGGCTTAAGCAAAGGACGATAGGAATGTTTGAGATAGCAAAACGTACGGCCGCAGGGGCAATAGTTCTGTTGCTGATGCCTTTGGCGGTGTGGCTTTCCGGCTGGCAATGGCAACCGGGGGGCGACGGACGTCTTCTGAAAGGTCTGTACTGGCTGACCGAAACGGTCACTTCCCCCTGGGGCATTATCACCAATATCATTCTTTGCGCCTGGTTCCTGTGGTGCCTGCGTTTTCGCATCAAGCCGGCCATTGGCCTGCTGGTGCTGCTCAGCGCGTCGATAATGATTGGCCAGGGCGTGAAGTCCTTTATCAAGGACCGGGTACAAGAGCCACGGCCTTTCGTGCTGTGGCTGGAATCAGCCCATCAGATTGATGAAAAGTACTTCTACTCACTCAAGCGCAAAGAGCGGGGGGCGTTGGTCAAAGAGCAACTGCAGGACCAGCCGCTGGTGCCCGTATGGTTGCGCGAACATTGGCAATTTGAGACCGGTTTTGCGTTTCCTTCGGGCCATACCATGTTTGCCGCCAGTTGGGCGCTGCTGGGCGTGGGGTTGCTGTGGCCGCGTAGGCACTACAAGACCGTGGCGATACTGATGGTTTGGGCAGTAGGGGTGATGGGGAGCCGTTTGTTGCTGGGGATGCATTGGCCACGTGATCTGGCGGTGGCGACCTTGATTAGCTGGTTGCTGGTCACCTTGGCCTGTTGGCTGGTGCAACGCTGGTTCGGGCCTTTGACACCGCCTCCGCAGGAGCAACAGGAAATTGCGGAAAGAACCCTGACCCATAAGCATTAGGTGACCGCGTCACTTTTAACGGCGTCAACATGGCGCCGTATTAACCGCTTACATAAGACCTTCATTGCAATTCGCACTAATGCCCCCATATCTTGATTAATCTATTATTTTGAGACGCTCTCTCATAAATTTGTCCGGGAGTGCCGTTTACTGTCGAATATGCCAGCATATATATGGTTTTATCGTGCCTCAGGGTTTCCCTGCTACGACGGGAAATGCTAACTTATTAGTTAGGGACGCCACGTATTGGCATAGTTCATCCGATTAACTCGGCATCGCGGGAAAGAATGTGAAATATTTGCTGATTTTTTTGTTAGTTCTGGTGATCTTCGTGATTTCTGTCACGTTGGGCGCGCATAACGATCAGGTGGTGAGTTTTAACTATCTGGTTGCGCAGGGCGACTATCGCGTATCGACCCTGTTGGCGGCGTTATTTGGCGCCGGTTTTGTTCTCGGTTGGGTCATTTGCGGCCTGTTTTATCTGCGCACCCGTATTGCGCTGGGGCGTGCCGAACGCAAAATCAAAAGGCTGGAACTGCAGCTTGAACAACCTGCTGAGCCGGCAGCTCAGTCCGTTGTCAGCAAGGAATAATCTTCTATGTTAGAGCTGCTGTTTCTGTTGCTGCCCGTGGCTGCCGCGTACGGATGGTACATGGGGCGCAGAAGTGCTCAACAGGATAAACAACAGGAAGCCAACCGTCTGTCGCGCGAGTACGTGGCCGGGGTTAACTTCCTGCTCTCCAACCAGCAGGATAAAGCGGTCGATCTGTTCCTTGATATGTTGAAAGAGGACAGCAACACCGTTGAAGCCCACCTGACGCTGGGTAACCTGTTCCGTTCGCGTGGTGAAGTCGACCGCGCTATCCGCATCCATCAGGCGCTGATGGAAAGCGCTTCCCTGACCTTCGAACAACGTTTGCTGGCCGTGCAACAGCTGGGCCGCGACTATATGGCCGCTGGCATGTACGATCGTGCCGAAGACATGTTTGGCCAACTGGTTGGCGAAGAGGATTTCCGTCTTTCTGCGCTACAGCAGCTGTTGGCGATCCATCAGGCCACCAGCGACTGGCTGAAAGCCATCGACGTGGCGGAAAAACTGGTCAAATTAGGTAAAGACAAACAGCGCGTCGAGATCGCACATTTTTATTGCGAACTGGCCTTGCAGGCGATGGGCAGCGACGATCTCGATAAAGCGATGGGATTATTGAAACGCGCGGCTTCGGCAGATAATCAGTGTGCGCGTGTATCTATCATGGTGGGACGTATTTATATGGCCCAGGGTGAGTACGCCAAGGCGGTTGAGTCGCTACAGCGCGTACTGAATCAGGATAAAGAGCTGGTCAGCGAAACCCTGCCGATGCTGCAAGAGTGTTACCAGCATCTGGAACAGCAGCAGGGTTGGGCGGACTTTCTCAAGCGCTGCGTGGAAGAGAATACCGGCGCTACTGCGGAACTGATGCTGGCGGAAATAATTGAGCAGCATGAAGGGCGTGACGTGGTGCAGGTGTATATCAACCGCCAGCTACAGCGCCACCCGACCATGCGAGTATTTTACCGCCTGATGGATTACCACCTGGCGGACGCAGAGGACGGCCGTGCGAAGGAGAGCCTGTTATTGCTGCGCGATATGGTCGGTGAGCAAATTCGGACCAAGCCGCGTTATCGCTGTCATAAATGCGGTTTTACCGCTCACTCTCTGTATTGGCATTGCCCGTCATGCCGGGCCTGGTCATCGGTTAAACCGATCCGCGGGTTGGATGGACAATAGCGACAATAAAAAACGGGGCCTAATCAGGCCCCGTTTTCTTATGATCACTAAACCGACTTATTTTTTCTTGCCGGCCTTCGCGCTACCTTTCAACAGCTGACGCAGCTTCTTCAACTCTTTCTGATTCAGCGGTTGCTCAACTTCTTCTTCAATCCCCTGATTATCGATTTCGCCATGATGCAACTCGGCTGCTTTTTTAGCCGGTTTTTGCGCTTTGGTCGGAAGATCGAAGCTGCTTTCTAGACGCTGGCAAACCTCGGCACTCAGAGAGAGTTGATTATCGGCAGCAATGGCACGAATTTTTTCTTTGAGTTCCAGAGGAATTTTAATGGTTAATGTAGATATCTCGCTCATTTTGAAGCCTTTCTGCGGGAGGATTGCCTTCAAGCTAAGCCACTATGGGGAGAGAGTCTAGTGTGTAATAAAAATTTAATATTTTTGTAACATTACGGTGCGGGAATAGCGAACGATCTGGCGGGGGAAATAAAGTAAAGCCCGGCGTGCCGGGCCCTATACCTAATAGCTTATTTGTAGATAACTGCGGTACCACTCAGCATGTTGTTACCACCGGCAGAAATGATGCGGTAGCTGCTGGCGCCTTGGGCGTCGGCTTTAGCGGCCAGTTTGGCTTCCAGGCCACTCAGGGTAGTGGCATGACCGGCGGAAACGACGCCTGAAGCGGTCAGGCTGCTGGCCTGTTGCTGATCCACCGGTTCAGCGGCGAAGGTAGCGAAAGAGGTCATGGCGATAACGGCTGCTGCTGCAAAATATTTGATGCTTTTCATGAGAGACTCCAGTCTGTTTGTTTAGGTTGGAAGGCGTATGCTTCCGATGTGTTGAATAATAAAGCATCCGCAGGGATTTAAAATCTGATAATGCTGAGTATGTTGTTCAAATTATTTGATTTATAATTTACGCATCTTTACGGCGGTTTACGCAGGCTGGGTTAAGGGCGGTCAGGGGTTATTGACGTTTGATGACGTACGAGGGGATAACATTACTTAAGCGCAGAGCGCGCTGCGGCTGGGATTTCTGTCGGCCGGCATGTAGAATGCGGCGGTCAGTTTGGCGGGTTATTACCTATTTATGTCCATTTTACAGAAGGTAGAAGAAATGAAGTCTGAAAATAACATCAATAACAATGACTTAAAATCATCTCCGATCATCGTTGCGCTGGATTACGCAGATATTGGCGCGGCACTGGCATTTGCCGATCGTATTGATCCGCAGGACTGCCGGTTAAAAGTGGGCAAGGAAATGTTCACCCTGTTTGGGCCGCAGCTGGTGCGCGATTTACACTCGCGTGGTTTCGACGTGTTCCTGGATTTGAAATTCCATGACATTCCCAACACCACCGCCCGTGCCGTTGCTGCTGCGGCCGAGTTGGGTGTATGGATGGTGAACGTGCATGCCAGCGGTGGTGCACGCATGATGACCGCAGCGAAAGAAGCATTGCTGCCCTATGGCGCTCAGGCCCCGTTGCTGATCGCCGTCACCGTGCTGACCAGCATGGAAGCAGAAGATCTGCGTGGCATCGGTATCGAGCTTTCTCCGGCCGAGCATGCGGAGCGCTTGGCACGTCTGACCCGCGATTGTGGGTTGGATGGCGTAGTTTGTTCAGCGCACGAAGCCGAGCGTCTCAAAGCAGCCTGTGGCCAACAATTCCAACTGGTGACGCCGGGCATCCGTCCTGAAGGCAGCGACGCCGGCGATCAGCGACGCATCATGACGCCGGTACAGGCGCAAGCGGCTGGTGTTGACTACATGGTGATTGGGCGCCCGATCACCCAATCCGCCGATCCCGCTGCTACGTTAAGTGCGATCCGCGCTTCTCTGGCTTAAGGAGACGACAATGAACAACGATAACAGCCGGCTGGTGTATTCCACCGATAGCGGGCGTATCAAGCAGGAAGATGTCAAACCGCCGCGTGAAAAGGGCGACGGTATCGTGCGTATTCAGCGCCAGACCAGCGGGCGCAAGGGAAAGGGCGTTTGCCTGATCACCGGCGTTGATCTGGATGATGCCGCATTGGACAAGCTGGCGGCAGAGCTCAAGAAAAAATGCGGCTGCGGCGGTTCGGTGAAAGAGGGCGTGATCGAGATCCAGGGCGATAAGCGGGATCTGCTTAAACAGCTGTTGGAAGCCAAAGGGATGAAGGTGAAGCTGGCGGGCGGCTAATCGAATCGCCTGAGCGAATGGCCATGCCGCGGTGCAATACTGCGGCATGGCTGGGATACTGCTGCCGGGCGTTAACCCGTTGATGGCAACCCGCCATCGATGAAAGATAAAACAGACCTGAAATAATCTTTATTATGCGTAATACGTCAAAGCGATATCGCTTTTGCCAGCCTGTCGGCAGAGGTATCTGAATACTGGCCGAACAGGTTATTTACCTACCTGATGACCAATGATGCCCCCCACCGCAGCCCCGCCGAGCGTACCCAGTGCGCTACCATCGGTCAGCACCGCGCCGCCTACGGCCCCCGCACCGGCACCAATGGCGGTGTTACGGTCACGTTTGGACATGTTTGAACAAGCGCTGAGTGAAAACGCCAGAGTAAGCGCCAGAGCGGCGGTGGCAAAACGTTTATTGATAATCATCATAATGACTTCTCCTTAGCATTGGCTATCTGGGAGTGCCTATTAAGTATAGGCATGAACCCGAATTTCGGCCTGCTAGTGGCTCCCAGTAAGTATCGCTATAAAAAATGGCATTTTTTGTTAAAGGCAGAATAATTGAAACGCCAAGAGCGCTCCCTCCGCCAATATTCACTATAAGCTTCTGCTGAACGATAAACAGGTAAATAATCTTAAAGTCCATTGCGCGCTATTTAATCCCCAACGCGCAAATTGCCGTTTCCAGCAGAAGACTACGCGGTCTTTAGCGATTTACGCCATACCGCCCCCAAGCCTGCCTGCCGACAATATTCCCAACAGGGTTAACCGGGAAAGAAACATGCTTAACGATCTCAAGCAGCAGGTATTGGAGGCTAATCTGGCGCTGCCACGTCATCATCTGGTGACCTTCACCTGGGGGAATGTCAGCGCTGTCGATCGGCGTGAGGGATTGATGGTGATCAAACCCTCGGGGGTGGAATACGGGGTGATGACCCGTGACGATATGGTGGTGCTGGAACTGGAAAGCGGCAAGGTGGTGGAGGGGGACAAAAAGCCCTCTTCAGACAGCGATACCCACCGCGCGTTGTACCTGGCATTTGGCGATGCCGGGGGCATAGTGCACACTCATTCGCGGCATGCCACCATTTGGGCGCAGGCCGGGTTGGATATTCCTGCCTGGGGCACAACGCACGCCGACTATTTCTACGGCGACATTCCCTGTACCCGACGGATGCAGGATGAGGAAATTAATGGCCGCTATGAATGGGAGACCGGCAGAGTGATTGTCGAAACCTTTGGTCAGCGTCGGTTAAATCCGGCGGCGGTGCCGGGCGTGCTGGTGCATTCTCATGGCCCCTTTACCTGGGGGGAAAACGCAGAAACCGCGGTTCATAATGCGGTGGTACTGGAAGAAATTGCCTATATGGGGATTTTTTCGCGCCAGTTGTCGCCGGGCCTGGCGAATATGCAGCAAACCCTGCTGGACAAACATTACCTGCGCAAGCACGGTAAAAACGCCTACTACGGCCAGTGAGCATCAGGAGGTCCGCCTGTCGGCGGCTCTCCCGTTGTTTCGTCTGAAGGCTAGTCGTTCACCATATCCAACTGTATTCCCTGGCGCTTCAACAGGTGTTGATACTCCAACGACAGCCGCGAATCGGTGATTACCCGCTGAACCTTGCCCTGCTGGGCCAGCGGATTGGGCTGAATTTGACCGAATTTTGACGAGTCGGTCAGGACAATATTTTCTACGCCCTTCGCCAGCACGGCGTTGACCACGTCGGCGCGCATCATATCGCGGCCGGTGAAGCCAGTATCCGCATGATAGCCATCGATGCCAATAAACGCCTTGCTGAAATGCACTTGCTGAATGCATTGGCGGGTTAATGGCCCGACCACGGTCTCGCTCTTTTTCTGGTACATGCCGCCCAGCACGATCACTTCGCAATCCGTCTCTTTTAGCAGATGGGCGATATAGTGGCTGACGGTGATCAGCGTGATGCGTTTGCGCTCGGCGATATAACGCGCCAGCAGCGCGTTGGCGCTGCCGCTTTCGATAAAAATGGTTTCATCGTCGTTAACCAGCGAGGCGGCATACTGCGCGAGCTTTTGCTTGAGGGTGAAGTTGGACATCATGCGCGCATCGACATCGTCGCTTTCTAATGCCAGCGCGGAACCGTGCACCCGTTTCAGGTAGCTGCGTTTCTCCAGCAGGTTCAAATCCTGGCGGATCGTCACCTCTGAAACGCCGGTGGCCGCGGCCAAATCGCTGACGCTGATACGCCGGCGATCGTTTACCAATTGAAGTATTGTCTGTTGTCTTGAATTCATATCAACCTGATGTGCGGCCACCAATGTGCGGCCGCTAATATTTATTGTTTAAATAGTATGTTCTGTTCGCGCAATAATATCATCCTGCGCGTCAGGGGATAATGCGGTAAAGAAAGCGGAATATCCAGCAACGCGGACCACTAAATCACGATATTGGTCAGGATGTTGCTTCGCTTTCAGCAGCGTTTCCCGCGACACGATGTTGTATTGCACATGCCAACCCTGGTAGTCCTCAAAGAAGGTGCGCAGCATCAACATCAGTTTTTCTCGATCCCGCGGATCCTCCAACGTCGCCGGGTTCAGTTTCTGATTCAGCAACACGCCGCCGAGGATCGACGCGGTGGGCAGTTTGGACAGCGAATTGAACACGGCGGTCGGTCCCAGATGATCGGTACCGGAGGCCGGGCTGGCACCTTCCGCCAACGGCGTATGCGCTTTACGGCCGTCTGGCGTGGCCAGGGTAGCCGCGCCAAAGGGCACGTTAGCTGAAATCGACGACGTTCCAGCGTAGTAGGTGCCGCCTATCGGGCCACGACCAAAGCGGGTGTTGTGGTACTGCTTCAGTTCGTCGATATAAGTCTGATAAGCACGCACCAGCAGTTGATCGACCTCATCCTCGTCGTTACCGTATTTTGGAGCGGCGTTGAGCAGACGCTGGCGTAACTGTTCGCCGCTCAATCCGTCGAAGTCATTTTCCAGCGCTGCCGCCAATTGCCGTTGGCCAATAACCCCTTGTTCGAAGACCAGCTTGCGCACCGCCGCCAGGCTGTTGCCCAGGTTGGCTATGCCGACCTGCAGACCAGAAACCCAATCGTATTTTGCGCCACCTTGCTTGATACTTTTGCCGCGTTCGATGCAGTCATCCACCAGCGCTGAGCAGAGGATATCGTGAGCGTTCTCTTCTAATACGGTATCGACCACGCACTCAATTTCGATCGACTTGCGCGTGTAATAGCGGATCTGGTTGTCCCAGGCACCCAGCACCTGCTCAAAGTCGGCGAAGTTTTCCTTCGAGAGCGCCCCTGCTTGTGGCAGGAAAACTTTGCCGGAGGTCGCATCGCGCCCTTGTTCCAGTGCCGCCAGCATGACACGAGCGAAGTTGATAAAGCTCATGCCGGTGCAGCGGTAACCCCATTTCCCGCCCACGGCGGTTTCGATACAGCCGATCGCCGCGTAGTCATAGGCATCCTGCGGCTCCACGCCCAGTTTGATAAACTCAGGGATAACGATTTCATCGTTGTTGAAGGCCGGCATGCCGAACCCACAGCGGATCACCTGCACGCAGGCGTCGAGGAAGTCGTTACTCATTCCTGCATGGTAACGCACGCTGAGATTAGGCTGGGTGGAGCGTAAGCGCCCGCAGGACTCCAGAATGGCATAGGACAAGGGGTTAACCGCATCGCAAGGTTTGCCGTTGATCAGTTGCTGTCCGCCAATAGTGACGTTCTGATACAGCGGGCTGCCTGCCGAGGCCTTGGAATGTGAGCCGGAACGGATCTTGTTGATCTCCAACAGCTTCAACCAACAACTGTGCAGCATTTCAATCGCACGCTCGCGTGGCAACGTCTGTTCCAACTCTACGTCACGACGGTACCAGGGGTAGAGATATTGGTCGAGGCGGCCAAAGGACACCGAATGGCCGTTGGATTCAATCTGTAGCGTCAGTTGAATGAAGTAGCACAGTTGCAGGGCCTGCCAGAAGGTCTGCGGTGGCCGATGGGCAATCAGCTCACAGTTTTCCGCTATGGCCAGCAGCTCTTCACGCCGCCACAAACGGTTTTCCGTCTGCGCCATGTCGCGCGCCAACTGGGCAAAGCGCAAGATATGCGCGCTCAGCGCTTCCAGGGTCAGATCGATTGCCTTCAGGAATTGCTCCTGATGCAACTCTTCCCAGTCGGTAAGCCGGATACGACTGCGACGTTCATCGACCTTCTCGCGCAGCCCGTCGAGGCCTTTTTCCAACAGTAGTGGGAAATTCACCGCGAGATGGGCATCCCCTGAGGTCATATTGCCTTCAGCCTTGATGATACCGGTGGCCAGCAGGGCCTTTTGTTCGTCGGTAAACATGCCGTAGCAGCGATCTTGCACCGTCTGGCCGCGCCACCACGGGCATAGCCGATGCAAAATGGCCTTGTTCTCTTCGCTGACTGAGAAACCGGCGCCCGGACGGTCGGCCAGTTGGTCAATCTCGTCTTCGATCCAACTGACGGTATATTCGGGGAAAATCGGCGCAGCGCGTAATTCGCTGGCCTGGTTGCCGATAATCAACTCGTCGTTATCGATTCGCAAAGTTCGCTTAGCCAAATGGTTAGCCAATGCCAGTGCCCGACGAACCGGCAAGGGTTTGTCCTGATGCTGCTGATAGGCTTCGGTGTAGTGCTGGGCGCGTTCGGTGCAAACCGGCGGTTTGACGATATGGATCAGCGCGTTCTTGTGAGCCTGGGTGCGTTCGGACAGGGTGGTCAGATCCAGCTTAGTCATGGTGTTATCCTCGCAAAATGGCAGTCAGCCCTTTGGCCTCGGCGTACTGTTCGGCATAGGCCAGCAGTTCAGGGGCATCTAGTGGGGTGCGGGCCGCGTGATAAGGCTCGCCGAGCAGGTTATATTTGTTGATACCCAACGTGTGGTACGGCAAGAAATGAATCTCTGTAACGCCGGCCTCATCGGCGGCGAAATCGACAATCGCGCGAATTGAGCGGCGATCGGCGTTAAAGTCGGGGATCAGCGGGACGCGCACGGTCGTTCGGGTACCGTGCGCGGCCAGGCGGCGGAAGTTTTCCATTACCCGTTTGGCGGAGCCGCCGGTCCACTGCTTGAAACGTTTTTCATCGACGTGTTTCAAATCCGCCAGCATCAGATCGAGCCAGGGCAGCGAAGGCGCTATGTGCGACCAGGGCGTATGCAGGCAAGATTCCACCGCGGTATGAATGCCGGCCTCACGGCCGCGCTTCAGCAGTTCTGCCGCCACGGCAGGCTGCATGAAGGGTTCACCGCCGGAGAGGGTCAGGCCGCCACCGGTGCGCAGATAAAAAGGCCGATCGCGCAGCACCTCGGTCATGATATCGTCGATATTTACTGCGCTGCCGCACAGGCTGAGTGCGTCGGTTGGGCAACGGGCGGCTAATGCGGCATACTCTTCGTGGCTGAGTAACTCGCGCTGGATCAGCAGGTTGTCGTCTATTCGTTGAATCGCCTGAGGATGGCCTTCGGCGCACAGGGTACAGCCGCTGAGGCATAAACGCGGATCGAACAGCAAATTCGCTTTTCGCGAGCGGCTTTCCGGATTCTGGCACCAGAGACAGCCCAACGAGCAGCCCTTCAGGAACACTACGCTGCGGATGCCTGGACCATCATGGGTGGAATAGCGCTGCAGATTGAAGATCACGAGTCACCTGTCATTCGGTTGCTTTTCTTTTGCCATTAAAGTTGTTTCGAATGAAAGTTGATTTGATTTCGATCAAATATAAATGCGTTGCATGTTCCTACTATGATGAGAGTTTGAATTCGTCCACAAAAGATTCAGGAGTCCGTAATGGAGCTTTATCTCGATACCGCCGATGTGAACGCAGTAAAACGACTGGCGCGCATCCTGCCTCTGCACGGTGTGACCACCAATCCGAGCATTGTTGCCAAAGAGGGGAAACCGATTTGGGAAGTGTTACCGGCGCTGCGCGATGCGCTGGGGGGCACCGGCAAACTCTTTGCTCAGGTGATGGCTAACGACGCCGAGCGCATGGTGGCGGAAGCGGCGTTGCTTCATCAGCGAGTGCCTGGGCTGGTGGTTAAGGTACCGGCGACCACAGAAGGCCTGGCAGCGATTAAAAAACTGAAGTCAATGTCGATTCCTACGCTGGGGACGGCGGTTTATGGTGCGGGTCAGGGACTGCTGGCGGCGCTGGCGGGGGCTGAGTATGTGGCCCCTTACGTGAATCGCCTGGACGCGCAGGGCGGTGACGGCATTGAAATGGTTCACGAGCTGCAGCAATTGCTGACGCTGCACGCGCCGGGAGCCCGGGTGCTGGCGGCCAGTTTCAAAACGCCGCGTCAGGCGCTGGAATGCTTGCTGGCGGGTTGTCAGGCCATCACTCTGCCGGTCGACGTGGCTGAGCAGTTCCTCGCGGCACCGGCGGTTCAGGCCGCGGTAGAGAAATTCGAGCAAGATTGGCAGGGGGCATTCGGCACTAATCTGCTGAACTGAGAACCACATAAGCAAAGAAAAGGGCGCCCGTTGACAAAGTGCTCTGTTGTTTAATGGTAGGGGCGCTGCATGCTGTGCCCAATAGCATAATCAATGGGTTAAATCGGGTCGAACATGTTCGACCCCTAGCGGTTTAGCCTTTTCGCAGGTTTGTCAGCAGTCTGAGGGCGCCGCAGCGCCCTGATTATAACAACCTGAATTTATACATTTTCACGCAGGACGATCGGCGACTCCTGCGCCGTGGGCTGGCTGGCATTCAGCGCGCGACGGATCACAAAGAAGGCGGAGACCAGCATGGTTACCGCCACCAGCATAAAGAAAGCGCACAGTGCGGCGTTAATCTGGTTACTGAAAACGATGGTCTCCATATCCTTCAGCGTCTTGGCTGGCGCGATCAGCGTGCCTTGTTCAATACCGGCAGAGAATTTCTTCGCCTGCGCCAGGAAGCCGATGCTCGGTTTCTCGTGGAATATTTTCTGCCAGCCGGCGGTCATTGAGGTAATAAACAACCAGACGGTCGGCAAAATGGTCACCCAGGCATAGCGCTGTTTTTTCATTTTGAACAGCACCACGGTACCGAGGATCAAGGCCATCGAGGCCAGCATCTGGTTGCCGATACCGAACAGCGGCCACAGCGTATTGATGCCGCCGAGCGGATCGACCACCCCCTGATAGACAAAGAAGCCCCAGCCGGCGACGGCCACGGTGGTTCCCGCCAGATTACCGAACCAAGAACGGTTGTTAGCTAACCGTGGGATCGCCACGCCGACCAGATCCTGCACCATAAAGCGACAGGCACGGGTCCCGGCATCGACGGCGGTCAGAATAAACAGCGCCTCGAACAGAATGGCGAAGTGGTACCAGAAGGCCATCATTGCGCGGCTGTTAAACACCTCGGTAATGATATGTGCCATGCCCACGGCGAAGGTCGGGGCGCCGCCGGCGCGCGACAGGATGGAGTGCTCCCCGACGTCCTTGGCAATCATCGTCAGGGTTTCCGGGGTGATCATAAAGCCCCAGCTGTTAATCACCTGAGAGGCATTTTCCACCGTGGTGCCGATCAGCGCCGCCGGCGAGTTCATGGCGAAGTAAACGCCTGGGTCGATCACCGACGCGCAAATCAACGCCATGATAGCCACGAAGGACTCCATCAGCATAGCGCCGTAGCCGATAAAGCGAATATGGCTCTCGCGCTCCACCAGCTTTGGCGTGGTACCGCTGGAGACCAGCGCATGGAAACCGGAAATCGAACCACAGGCGATGGTGATAAACAGGAACGGGAACAGCGAGCCGGCGAACACCGGGCCGCTGCCGTCGATAAAGCGCGATACCGCCGGCATTTTCATTTCCGGCATGGCGAAGACGATACCTACAGCCAACCCGATAATGACGCCAATCTTCATAAAGGTGGACAAATAGTCACGCGGTGCCAACAGCAGCCACACCGGCAACACCGAAGCGACAAAGCCGTAAACCACCAACACCCAGGTCAGCGTGGTGCCGTGCAGCGTGAAGAAGGGCCCCCAGTAGGGGTCTTGCGCCACGTTGCCGCCGTAGATGATCGCCAGCAGCATCAGCGCAAAACCGATCACCGAGATTTCAGCGATTTTACCCGGCCGGATAAAACGCATATACACGCCCATAAACAGGGCGATTGGGATGGTTGCAGCGATGGTGAACAAGCCCCAGGGGCTGTCGGCCAGGGCTTTAACCACCACCAGCGCCAGCGCGGACAGAATAATAATCATCACCCCCAGCGCGCCCAGCATGGTGATCACACCGGCGAAGGCCCCCAGTTCCTGCTTGGCCATTTCACCCAGCGAACGACCGTCACGACGGGTAGAGATGAACAGGATCAGGAAGTCCTGCACGGCGCCGGCCAGCATTACCCCGACTAGGATCCAGATAGTGCCGGGCAGAAAGCCCATTTGCGCTGCCAGAATAGGGCCAACCAGCGGCCCGGCCCCGGCGATGGCAGCAAAGTGGTGGCCAAACAACACCCACTTGTTGGTAGGGACATAGTCCAACCCGTCGTTGCGACGTTCGGCCGGGGTCATGCGGCGGTCGTCGAGCTCAAAGACTTTTTTGGCGATAAACAGGCTGTAGAAGCGATAAGCGATGCTGTAACAGGCGACCGCCGCTACCACCAGCCAAACCGCATTGACGTGTTCACCGCGGCTTAGCGCCAGCATGGCGAAGGCGAATGCACCGACCAACGCCACCACCAGCCAGATGATCCCGGACTTGACGTTTTTCATGTTCAACAACTCCTTGGTGTGCAGAAAAAAGAAAGAAGTGTTCTTAGGGAGAATGGCTACAAATTAAAAGTAGGAGTTTTGCAGGCGAAGAGAAGCAGGTCGGATGAGAAATGTGAAGCCGGTTGAGTAATAGCGTAAAAACAAGGTGATGAGGATGTTACTGGGAATAAAAAAACACCGGAGGGAGACCCGTCCGGTGTTTGTCTGGCATAACGTTTATGTTGCGGGTTAAGCTGCCGGTCTGGCGATCACGCTGCGGGTTTCCATACGCACTTCGGCGATGGTGACCTGCAGGGTATCCCCCTGGCGATAAACGACTTCGCCTTTGATCTGCACCGTGCCGGTATCCTGGCTGCATACCATTTCATCACGTACCGCGTGAATGAAGGGCGCCGGGATAAAGGCCACTGCGCCATTGTCCAGCAGACGAACGCGCAGGCCGCCGCGGGTTACGTCGATGATTTCCGCGTTGAAGCGTTCATCGGTGCCTGCTTTATCCTTGAGGTAGCGCGCGTAGAGCCAATCGCCGACGTCACGTTCCGCCATCCGGTTCAGGCGACGACGTTCGGCCAGTTGGATTGTCACTTCGTCCAGCGGTTTCTCTGCGGACTGCCCGGTGATAACGGCTTTCAGCAAGCGGTGGTTGACCATATCGCCGTATTTCCGGATCGGAGAGGTCCAGGTGGCGTAAGCCTCCAGGCCCAGACCGAAATGTGGCCCCGGCGTAGTGCTGATTTCGGCATACGTCTGAGAGCGGCGAATACGGCTGTCGAGGAACTGGGTCGGTTGCGAATCCAGGTGACGACGCAGTTCGCAGAAACCTTCCAGCGTCAGCAGCTTCTCGGCTTCGGCTTCAACGCCGTTGGCTTGCAGCACGGTTACGGCTTGCTCAACCAGCAGTGGATCGAAACCGGTGTGCACGTTGTAAATGCCAAAGCCCAGACGGTCGCGCAGCACAATGGCGGCGCAGACGTTGGAAGCAATCATGCACTCTTCGACGATGCGGTTGGCGGTGCGACGTTGTTCGGTGATGATCTCCAGCACTTCGCCTTTTTCACCCAGCACAAAGCGGTAGTCTGGGCGATCTTTGAATACCAGAGCATGCTGGTGGCGCCAGGCGTTACGTGCATCGCACACGCGCTTGAGCAGGGTGATTTGCTGTGCGATTTCATCGCTCGGCGGCTGCCAGCCGGTAATGCCTTCCAGCCAGTCGGAGACTTCGTCATAAACCAGTTTGGCTTTTGATTCGATCTCGGCGCCGAAGAAGCGAATATCGTCACCCAATGCGCCGTCTGCACCGATGGTCACGCGGCAAGCCAGCACCGGACGGCGTTGGTTCGGACGCAGTGAACACAGGTTGTCTGACAGATCGCGCGGCAACATAGGGATGTTGAAACCTGGCAGGTAGTTGGTAAAGGCGCGCTTGCGGGCGATTTGATCCAGCGCGCTGCCTTGCGCGACGTAGGCGGTCGGATCGGCAATGGCGATGGTCAATTGCAGCGAGCCGTCGCCGTTGTCCTGCACAAACAGCGCATCGTCCATATCTTCGGTGCTGGCGCTGTCGATGGTGACAAAATTCAGAGCGGTCAGATCTTCACGCGGCACGGAAGCATCCGGCTCATCGATCGCGATCATCTCCGGCGCTTCTTTTTCCAGGCTGTGACGGGCCAGCGTGACCCACCACGGCGCCAGGTGATCTTCGCCGTCGGTAATAAATTGGGTCAGGTCGGCGTTGAAGCCGCGATCGCCTTTCAGCGGGTGGCGGCACATTTCCGCTACCGCCCAGTCACCGGCCTGGAAGTTATGTTTCAGTTCACGCACCGGACGGCAAGGGATCGCGTCTTTCAGCAACGGATGATCGGGTACGATGGACAGACGGTCATCACGCTTTTGCACACGGCCGACAAAGCGCGACAGGAAGGGCTCGATCAGGGTTTCCGGCTCGGCGATTTCACGTTCTTTCTCGGTATGCAGGGTTGCGGTCACTCGGTCCCCGTGCATGACTTTCTTCATGTACGGTGGCGGAATGAAATAGCTTTTTTGACCGTCGACCTCAAGAAAGCCAAAGCCTTTCTCAGTCCCTTTTACTACGCCTTCAACGCGCGGGGTCTGAGAGTGAAGTTGCTGTTTAAGCTGCGCCAGCAGCGGGTTATCTTGAAACATATCGTCCAGTGAATGGGTTGTGAGTGGCAAGATTTGCGGCTGACAGTTTTACGCGAATCACCCGCTGCGGGCAAGCCAAACGTCACGGTTTTCCCGCGTTGGGGCGCGATTTTATGGAATATTGGGCGTTCAAAAGGCGGGAAGAAAACCCCGGCTCGAAACGCCGGGGGGAAACGGGGAGTAAATCAGTTCTGTAGCGGCGTAGGCTGCAGGATTTCAATCCAGTAGTCGTCGGGATCCTTGATAAAGGCCACGTAATTCATGCGACCTTCATGCAGACGTTTCTGGAAGTTCACGCCAAGGCGCTCAAAACGCTCGCAGGCAGCGTGCACGTCAGGCACCGTCACACAGAGGTGGCCAAAGCCACGCGGCTCACTGTTGCCGTTGTGGTAATGAAAATCGGCCTGATGCTCGGTGCCGTGGTTATGGGTGAGCTCCAAAATACCCGGTTGACTCAGGACCCAGCGTTTACGGGCATCGTCATCCTGTGGGATCTGGTCGCGCGGGCTGCGAGTCAGGTAGCAAATGGTAAACGCGGCTTCATTGAAGGTTTCCAGATACACCGGGGTAAAGCCGAGCACGCGGGTATAAAAGTCCAGCGCTTGGGTTAAGTCCTTCACGCGGATCATGGTGTGATTGAACACGTAGCCGTCGGTGACGGTTTCCGGCTGCGCGGTTACGCCCGGCAGGTTCAGTAAATCATTCAGTGGCATAGGGATCCCTCTTAGGTTGTCGATACGACTCTAGGGCAAATAAATGCTAATCTAAAGTGATTGTTTCTAACCAAAACACTAACTAAAAGTGAATGAAGCATGAAGTTGAGTCAGCTTAGATTTTTCTGCGCCGTGGTGGAGTATAAAACCATTGCCGCCGCCGCGCGGGAATTGCACTGTGTCCCCTCCAACGTCACGTTGCGCATCAAAGAGTTAGAGGACTCACTTGGCGGCGAGTTGTTTTTTCGCGATAAAAACCGGCTCTATGTCACGCCGAAAGGCCGACAGTTCTATCAACAGGCCGTCGACATCCTGACGCTGGCAGACCGCAGCCAACAATTGTTCGCCGGTCGGCAACCGCAGGGCCTGCTGAATCTTGGGGCGCTGGATTTTTCTCTGATCAGTCACCTGCCGTCACGCATCGCTCACTTGCGCCGCAGCCAGCCCCACATGCAGGTTAACGTGCTGAGTCGAGATTCGCTGGTGCTGGAGCGAATGCTGATTGACAGCGAGATCGATCTGGCGTTGACCGACGGGCCGATAGAGCACCCGCTGCTGGCCAGTCGCGCGGCGTTTGATGAGCGCCTGGTGCTGTTGATGCCGGCCTCGGTGCCGCAGCTGGACGCCGCAACCCTGGCACAGTTAGAGTTTTATACTTTCAGCCGCGAGTGTTCTTTCCGCCTGAAAATCGATCGCTGGTTGGCCTCACGCCAGCTAAAGCCGCGGATGACGCTGGAGATGGAGTCGTACACGGCGATGGCAGCCTGCGTAAAAGCGGGTTGTGGCGTCGCCTGTGTTCCGGGGTCTTTGCTGCCGATGATCCTGCCTGAGCAGGCGTTAAAAGTGGTGGAAATGGGGGCGGAAGGGGTCAGCAATTTGTACTTCGTGTGGCGCCGCCATCAGCTCTCTGACGAGTTGCAGACGGCGCTCGATCTGTTAATGCACCCGGCGTGAACCGGGTGCATCCATTCAGGCAATACGCAGCGTCGATTGCGCCACACAACGGCGGATCTCCACCGGTATCGACTTCGACGTTGGCGTGCCGGTGCCGTCACCAAAGCTGGCCAGCGGAACCAACGGGTTAGTCTCTGGGTAGTAAGCCGCCAGATTACCGCGTGGGATATCGTAGCTTACCAGTTTGAAGCCACTGACCTTACGTGTAATACCGTCATTCCACAGCGTTTCAATCTCTACCAGCTCACCGTCTTGCATATCCAACGCCGCCAGATCTTCAGGGTGTATAAACAGCACCTCTCGTTGGCCGTAGACGCCGCGGTAACGGTCATCCAGTCCGTAGATAGTGGTGTTGTACTGATCGTGCGAACGCAGTGTTTGCAGCGTGAAGGGCGCCTGTCGGCCATCCAACTGCGGGAACAGGCTGGTTGGCAGAGGCGCAGCGCTAAATTCGGCCTTGCCGCTTGGGGTGTCAAAGCGCAGTTCTGCGGCGGCATTACCCAGGTAGAAACCACCGGGCTGGTCGCAGCGCCGGTTGAAATCTTCGAAACCGGGAATGGTGGCGGCGATATGGTCGCGGATCAACGAATAATCGTCTGCCAGCTCCAGCCAGTCGAGCTGCTGGTTGCCCAACACCGCATCGGCGATGCCGCACACGATGGCGGTTTCAGAACGCTGGGTCTCCGCCAGTGGTTTACCGACGCCTTCCGACGCATGCACCATGCTGAAAGAGTCTTCCACCGTAATGTACTGTGGGCCGCTGGCCTGCATATCCTGTTCGGTACGGCCCAGGGTCGGCAGGATCAGCGCGTCTTTGCCGGTGACCAGATGACTGCGGTTGAGCTTGGTGCTGATATGCACCGTAAGATCACAACAGCGCAGGGCGCGGGCAGTGCGTTCGGTGTCCGGCGCAGCCGCGGCCAGATTGCCGCCCAAAGCCAGCAAGACCTTAACCTCACCACGCAGCATCGCCTCAATGGCCTCTACGGTGTTATGGCCCGGTTCGCGTCGCGGCGAGAAGTTAAAGTGCTGCTCCAGGCTGTCGAGCAGTGCCTTGGGCGACTTCTCATCAATGCCCATGGTGCGGTTGCCTTGCACGTTGCTGTGGCCGCGTACCGGACACAGGCCGGCGCCCGGTTTACCCAACTGACCGAACAGCAGCTGCAGGTTGGTGATCTCACGTACCGTTGGCACAGAATGCTTATGCTGGGTGACGCCCATCGCCCAGGTGCAGATCACGCGTTCGGCACCCTGATAAATCGCCGCCGCCTGACGCAATTGTTCCTCGCTGAGGCCGGACTGCTGGGTGATTTGTTGCCAGGTCGTAGCATCGACCTGCGCCAGATACGCCTCGACGCCGACGCTGTGTTGACTGATGAATGCCTGATCGAACAGGCCGGGTTCACCGGCCGCCAGGCGCTCACGATGACTTTCCAGCAGCGCTTTCACCATGCCGCGCACGGCCGCCATATCCCCGCCGAGGTTGGGTTGGTAATAGGATGAACTGATCGGCGACGACTTGGGCGTCAGCATTTGAATCGGGCTTTGCGGATCGGCAAAACGCTCGAGGCCACGTTCGCGCAGGGTGTTAAAACTGACGATGCGCGCACCGCGGTTGGCGGCATTTTTCAGACTATGCAGCATGCGCGGGTGGTTGGTGCCAGGATTCTGGCCAAACACGAAGATGGCATCGGCTTTTTCAAAGTCGTCCATGCGAATGGTGCCTTTCCCTACGCCGATACTTTGTTTCAGGCCCACGCCGCTGGCTTCGTGGCACATATTGGAGCAGTCAGGGAAATTGCTGGTGCCGAGCATACGACCAAACAATTGATACAGATAAGAAGCTTCATTGCTGGCGCGGCCCGAAGTATACAACTCGATCTGGTTCGGGTTATCCATCTGGTTAATGTGCTGGGCGATTAACGCCAGCGCATCCGGCCAACTGATCGGCTGGTAGTGGTCGGTTTCGGCGTTATAGCGCATGGGGTGGGTGAGACGGCCCTGGTATTCCAGGAAATAATCACTTTGCTGCAGCAGGGTGTTGACGCTGTGGGCCGCGAAAAACTCTGGCTCGACCGCGTTGCGCGTGGCTTCCCAACTGACCGCCTTGGCGCCGTTTTCGCAGAAACTGAAGGTGCTGTGGTTGTCGTCGCCCCAGGCACAACCTGGGCAGTCGAAGCCGCGAGCCTTGTTCACGCGCATCAGGTTACGCAGGTTTTGCAGCGTCTGTTTACTGTCGAGCACATAGCGGGTAGTGGCTTCGAGTGAACCCCAGCCGCCCGCCGCGCCGGTATACGGCTTTATTGACGGTTTAAATTTCATATTGTTCTTCGCAGGTGATGTAGCTAATAAGTGAACGCTTTTTTAAGCGCTTTCAGTGTTTATGTCACAAGTTTAGGTTGGGGCGGTGTGAGCGTCTAATCGAATGGGACAATGGCGGCATAGAGCAGATTTATCGCGTAGCGGTACCGGGCAAACAAATCGTTGCATTATGACACCTGCTGAAAAAGAGTAACGATTCCGCTTTCCCGATAATTAATGCAGTCTATATCACGGATTATATTGGCATTTTATTTAGCCCGCAGGGCCTGAGGAACAGTGATTGAAGCGTTCAGTATGGGTGATGATCGCCGGCATGTTAGTGCCGCTGGCGGTACAGGCAGCAGATGTTCCCTCCAGTATTGCGCAAAACACACCGCCGGCAATAGACGCCGCCTCTTACGTATTGATGGATTACACCACTGGACAGGTGTTGGCGCAGGCGAACGCAGATCAGCGCCGCAACCCAGCCAGCCTGACGAAGCTGATGACCGGATTGGTGATTGATCACGCGCTCGATCAGCACAAAATTGGCCTGGATGACGTGGTGACGGTGGGCAATGACGCCTGGGCGCAGGGCAACCCGGTGTTTAAGGGATCATCATTGATGTTCTTAAAGCCAGGTGACAGGGTCACGGTTCGCGATCTCAGCCGCGGTATCATCATTGATTCGGGCAACGATGCCTGTGTCGCGATGGCGGATTATGTGGCAGGTAGCCAGGCGGCATTCGTTAAGTTGATGAATGAAAAGAGTGCCCAGCTTGGCCTGCAGAATACCCATTTCGAAACCGTGCATGGGCTGGATGCGCCGGGGCAATTCACTACGGCGGGCGATTTGGCGGTGATTTCACGCGCTATCATCATGAGCGAACCGGCGGAGTATCACATGTACAGCGAGAAATCGCTGACCTGGAACGGCATCACCCAGCAAAATCGCAATGGGCTGCTGTGGGATAAAAACCTGCACGTCGACGGGTTGAAAACCGGCCATACCGCCTCGGCCGGCTTTAACATTATTGCCTCTGCTACCGAAGGAGACCGGCGGCTGATTGCGGTGGTGATGGGCGGTAAAAGTTCGAAAGGGCGTGAAGAGCAGGCGCGCAAATTGCTGACCTGGGGCCTGCGTGATTTCACCACCGTGCATCTGTTCAGCGCCGGGCAAAATCTGGGGCAGGAAAAAGTGTGGTATGGCGACCGTCATGAGGTCGCGGTGGGCAGTGCAAAAGAGGAATATCTCAGCCTGCCGAAAAGTGAAGCCGACAAACTGAAGGCGCAGTATGTGGTCAACGTTCCGCGCCTGGATGCCCCGTTGACCCAAGGGCAGACGATTGGCGAAATCCGTATCAGCGATAACGGCAAGCTGCTCAAAACCTTGCCGCTGGTGGCATTGCAACCGGTCCAGCAAGGTGGCGCGTTCTCACGATTGATGGACTACGTAAAACTGAAGATTTGACCCCTCCGGGCGTAGCCAGCTGCGCCCGAAACCCTACAGCGATGGTATACTCAGGTCAGTCATGACTTATTGAGCCGTTTTATGGATATTAAGCAACTGATCTACCTGTGTAATCTCGAACGCGAGCGCCACTTCGGCCGTGCGGCAGAGGCCAGCTTTGTCAGTCAGCCGACATTGTCTATGCGGCTGAAAAATTTGGAAAAAGAGCTGGGCGTATCCTTAATCAACCGCGGTAACAACTTTGAAGGTTTTACTGCCGAAGGCGAGCGGGTGCTGTCGTGGGCGCGCGAGATCGTGTCGGTTTATCAGGGGCTGAAGCTGGAGGTCGAGTCGCTTAAACACGGGCTTAACGGCACGTTGCGCATCGGAGTGGTACCGCAATGCAGCATCTCGCTGGCGCAAATGTTAAAGGACGTCAGTGAGCGTTACCCTCAGCTGGATTATCGGGTAGCGGTGCTGAGTGCCGATCAGTTGCTGGAGGCGTTGACGGCACATACCGTAGATGTCGGCATCGGTTTCTTCGAGCTTTCCACGCTGCAAGAGCTGCACTTTCAGTCCCAGCCATTGGCGGACGCCGGGGTCGAGCTGGTTTTCCACCCGCAGCATTTTCCTGAGTTGGTAGGAGATACCCCCCTGACGCTGGAGGATGTAGCCACGCAGCCACTGTGCCTGGCTGAGCCTACGCGTTACTTCCGCCGTTATCTTGATCAAAACTTCCGTGAAGCCGGACTGACGCTGCACGTTCGAATGGAAACCACCTCAATATTCCAACTGTTGCAGGGCATTTTCGTCGGTCTGGGCTGTGGGCTATTCCCGCATGGCAACCTGTTACCGGCAATGATGCCGGAGTTGCAACACCGACCGATAGCGATTGCGGCGATGTCACGTCATGCTGCGGTCGTGGTCGCCGAGCCGGGACGCGCATCGCCGTTGGCGCAGCATTTCTTTGATGCCGCACGAGGTTGGTTGTTGCGCTAGCGATTACGCCAGGTTTTCACTGAGATATTGGGTGTCGCCGAGCGTTTGACGCAGGCGGTTCTCCCAGGCATACAGCGCGCCGGTGAGGATCACGTCCAGCGCCTGCGCCTGATTCAACCCACTGTTAAACAGCGGCTGCACGCTGCGCGGCGTGAACTTTTCTGGCGTGCGGGTCAGGTCGGTTGCTACGCGGATCACAGCCTGGTTAACCGGGTCATTGGTACTCTCCAGCCCCTGCTCAATGCTATTGAACAGGGCGCCGACCAGTTCTTCCTGTTGAATATCCTGTGCGACGGTCGCTGCGCAGTAGCGGCTGCCGTTAATACGGGAAACTGCCAGCGTCGCCAGCGCTTTGAGCCGCGCCGACAGGCCATAACCGTCGGCATTGATACTGTTGAACACGCCATTACGTTCACGCAGCGCGGGCGCATCGTGGGCCAGCAACAGATAATAGGATTCGCTGCGAGCGTCGGGATGGCTTTGATCCAGCACGTCGAGCTGTTCGGCACGGGCCTCTTCCGGCACCACCACGGGAAGACGCGCTTGCCATGCCAGTTCTTCCTCGGTGAACACAATGCCTTCGGCGTCAGCGATGTTCGGGAAACCGGGCACCACTCCCGTTGGCCGCCCGGCCAAGGCAGCCACGCCGGCGACCACGCGTGCCTGGTAGCTAACAAAACCGATAATCTGCGAAAAGGTCACGATATCCGCCGGGCTTAACCCGACGTCGCTCAGCTGCTGCAACGCCTTGCTGCAAATCAACGTCGGTTGACTGGCGAGCTGGCGGGCATACTGAGTGATTTGGGCAAGGCGGATATTACTTTCACGTGAGGCGTCGGGGCTGTACAGGGGGGCGAGGCGGGCGGCGTAGTGGCTACAAAGAGACTGAACGCCGGTCACCTGTGCCACGGTTAATGCGGTACTGAGGCGGTCATAAGGTGACAATGTCACTGAGCGTGACAGTTCGACCCGATCGGGAAACAGCACGTGATATCCGGCCAGGGAGGCGTTAAATACCCCGGCGCGTGCAGTCAGCGCGGTGTTCAGCGCTTCGTCGGCAAAAGCGCCCAGCCCCAGCAAAAATCGATCGCGGATGCCGGCCGCCTGCGGCTCCAACGGCTGCTCACCGCGCACGCTGCTTTGGGTTTCGTGATACCACTGGGCATTATGTTGTCGACGTAGTAGTTCCATAGGGGATGATCCTTAATCATGAGCAACAGCCACCGGTGCAGCAGGCAACGGCGGCAAGACAAAATGGCAACATGCCCGCAGAGGGACACGGAATGACAGGATCAGCCTTGGTCATCACAACACAGCGCGTGACCATAAACAGAGAAACCTGCGGCTAAAGCGAGTAGAAACTGCGAGAGTCGGCGATTGCGATGGCTGTTCATCAGTGCGATATCCTGTCGTTTAATAAGCTCAACGTAGGGGATATCCTCACCGATTCGATTGGCGAGATAAAATAATGTTAAGGACTAATCAATAACTGAATGGAATAAAATATAATGATATATAGCAAGATTGTAATTTGTATTTGCGGTTTTTGGCTAAGCGCTCACTGAATCGGGGCGATAAAAAACCCGCTTTAAAGCGGGTTCTCTTTATGATTTGACGATCAGAATCTGCCGCCGTCACGTCGCCAGGCGTCTGCGGTAAGCGCCTCGCCAAAGTGGCTGGCAATCAGGCGTTTGGTCAGCTCATGCAGCGGTGAAGCCAATACCTCGGCCGTACTGCCGCGTTCGACGATTTCCCCTTCATGCATCACCATCACCTGATCGCTGATGTGTTTCATCATGCCCAGGTGTTGAGTCACATAAATGTAGGAAATGCCGTGTTTCTCCTGCAGTTCCAGCATCAGGTTGATGATTTGCGAACGCATCGACATATCCAGCGAGGCCAGCGCCTCATCGGCTACGATCACCTTCGGTTGCAGGATCAAGGCGCGGGCCAAAGCCACTCGCTGTTTCTGGCCGGACGCCAGCATATGCGGGTAATAATTGGCGTGATCCGGCAGCATCCCCACCTGACGCAGGGTTCGGTTGATCTGTTGCTCACGTTCAGGGGCTGCCATTTCGGTATTGAGCCGCAGCGGGGCGTCCAACAGCTGGCCGATACGCTGACGAGGATTGAGCGAGGTGCTCGGATCCTGAAATATCATGCGGATACGCTGGCTGCGGTAACGATAATCGCCATAGTTAAGCCGATGGTCGTCAATCAGCAGTTCTCCGGCTGAGGGCTCGACCATGCCGGACAGCATCTTGGCCAGGGTGGACTTGCCAGAGCCGTTTTCACCGATGATCGCCAGCGTTTGCCGTTCACGCAGGGTAAAGCTGACCGATTTGACCGCTTCGACATGCTGGCGGCGAAACAGCCCGGTACGGTAACGGTAGGTTTTGCTCAGATTGCGCACTTCCAACAGCGTTTCCATGTTATTGCTCCTCCATGTTCAGCGGGAAGTGACAGGCGAACAGGTGGTTTTTCACCGGACGCAGGCGAGGTGTCTCAATGCATTTCTTCTGCGCATAGGGGCAGCGCGGCCCCAGCCGACAACCTATCGGCAAATGCTCCAGCGACGGAATGGCTCCCGGCAGGGTATTGAGGCGGCTTTTATGCGGCAATGCGCGGCCAAAGTCCGGCATTGCGCGGATCAGCGCCTGAGTGTAAGGGTGGTGCGGTGCGGCCAGCAGGTCTTCGCATTGGGCGCTTTCTACCGTCTGCCCGCAGTACAACACGTTGACCCGATCGGCCCATTTGCTCATCATTTGCAGATCGTGGCTGATCAGCAAAATGGTGGTGTTGTTGTTTTGGTTCAAACGCGCCAGCAGACGGAAAATCTGCGCCTGAGTGGTCGGTTCCATGGCGTTGGTCGGTTCATCGGCGATCAGCAGGCGCGGCTGATTGGCCAGGGCGATGGCGATCATCACTTTCTGGCACTCACCGTCGGTCAGCTCATAAGGAAAGCTGCCCATGATGTCTTTGTGATCCTTGATGCCCACCCGGTGCAGCAGCTCTATGGCGCGGCGTTTGCGCCAGTTAAAGCGCTGCCACCAGCGGCCTTTGTAGGTCCAACCCGGAATGGCCTGCACCAGCTGACGGCCGATGCTTTCGGAAGGATCCAGACAGGATTGCGGCTCCTGGAAAATCATCGACACGTTATGCCCGACCAGCTTGCGTCGTTCACGCGGTGTTAGCTGCAACAGGTCGATATCATCGAAACGGAAACGGTCGGCAGTGACGCGCCAGTTGTCTTTGGTGACGCCGCAGATCGCTTTGGCGATCAGGCTTTTACCGGAACCGGACTCGCCCACCAGGCCGCGGACTTCCCCCTCACTCAGGGTCATGCTGACGCGATCGACTGCCTTTACCGGGCCTTCGGCGGTCATAAATTCAATCGTCAGGTTGCGGATATCAAGTAATGGCATTATTCCACCCCCGTATTGATTGCGCGGCGCATACCGTCGCCCAACAGGTTAACCAGCAACACGCTGACCAGGATTGCCGCGCCTGGCAGCATCACCGTCCAGGGGGCGACATACACCAGCTCCAGCGAATCGCCGAGCATGGCGCCCCATTCAGGAGACGGCAGCTGTGCGCCAAGATCGAGGAAGCCGAGGGCGGCAATGTCCAGGATCGCCATCGACAGCGCTCGGGTGAACTCCGTCACCAGCACCGCCACAATGTTGGGCATCACGGCGTACCACAGTATTTGCAAGGTTGACGCGCCATCGAGACGCACCGCCACCACATATTCTTTTTCCAACTCGTCATGCACTGCGCTGTAGATAGTGCGCACCATGCGAGGCAACAGCGCCAGCCAGACGGCCAGCATGGCGTGCTCGAGTTTTGGCCCAAGGAACGCCACCACCACGATCGCCAGCAGCAGCGAAGGGATGGAGAGCAGGGTGTCGAGAATATGATTGAGCACCGCCGAGCGCAGGCCGCGGGTTACCCCGGCAAACACCCCGAGGATCACCCCGACAAAGGCGGCGGCAACGGTAACCAGCAATGCGGAACCGAAGGTGGCGGCGGTGCCGGTCAGCAGGCGGCTGAGAATGTCGCGGCCGAGATCGTCGGTGCCCAGGAAGAAGGAAACGTTGCCGTAACGTGACCAGGAAGGCGGCAACAGTTGATAACCCAGGAACTGTTGATCGAGCGCATAAGGGGCCAGCAGGCTGCCGAACACGGAAAGCAGCAGCAGCGCTATCACGCCGTAGAAGCCGATCATCGCCAGCGCATCGCCGTAAAAAATCCGCCAGGTATACAGCAGCGGGCTCGGCATTTTCTTTTCGCGGTATACGTTATCTAAGGGCATACCATTCCTTATGTTTCAGTGGGTTGGTGGCAGCGCCTAAAATATCGGCCAGGACGTTAATGGTGATCACCAGCGTGCCGACCACCATAACGCCGGCGGAGATCGCCGCATAATCCTGCTGGCGAATGGCATTGATCATCCAACGCCCGAGGCCCGGCCAACTGAACACCACTTCGGTGATCATCGCCAGCGTCAGCATGGTGGAAAACTGCAACCCCAGCTTGGGCACAATAGGCGGCAACGCATTGTGCAGCACGTGGCGGCGGATAATGGTGAAACGGGATAAGCCGCGGGTTGCGGCGGCTTTGATGTAGTTCTGATTGAGCACGTCGTCGGTGCTGATACGCATCAAACGCACCACCTCGGTGGTGGGCGCTACCGCCAGTGCGGTAATCGGCAAAATCATATGGCGCAGTGCGCTGCCGATCATTTCCGTGCGGTAGGGTGAATCGGACAGCCAGGCGTCAATCAGGGCAAAGCCGGTGATGGGCTTGACCTGATACAGCAGATCGAAACGTCCGGAGACCGGCAGCCAGCCAAGGTGCAGCGAGAAAAACAGCATCAGCAGCAATGCCAGCCAGAAAACCGGCATCGAAAAGCCCAACAGCGCAAAGGTGCTGATGGCGGTGTCCTGCCATTTGCCTCGCATCACGCCGGCAATAATGCCCAGAGGAATGCCGATAAACAGCGCCAGAGTGAAGGCCAGCAGGCACAGCTCCATAGTGGCAGGAAACACTTCGCGCAGCTGTTCGCTGATTGCCTGGCCATTAATGCTGGAGACGCCAAAATCCCAGTGCAGCAGGCTGACAAAGTAAAACTGGTAGGCATCCAGCAGGGCAGCGCCGTTCAGCGGCGCCCGCGGTGTGAAATAGCTGAGGCTAAAGCTGACCAATGTCAGGAAGAACAAGGTGATCAGCAGCAGCAAGAAACGGCGTAAGGTAAAGATAATCACTTTTTCGGCCCCTCCGCAGACTCACGGTACACCCCGGCAAAGGACGCATTGCCGAACGGGCTCAGTACCAGTCCTTTGATGTCGTAACGATAGGCCTGCAGGCGCAATGACGACGCCAGCGGCAACACCGGCAACTGCTGCTCAAGAATTTTCTGCGCCTTCTGATAGTTTTCGATGCGCTGCGCCAGCTGTTGTGACAGCAGGGCATTTTGCAGCACTTCGTCAAACGCCGGGTCACACCAGTGAGCATAGTTGGTTTGCGAGCGGATTGCCGCGCAGCTCAGCAGCGGCCGGAAGAAGCTGTCCGGGTCGTTACTGTCGGTGGCCCAGCCGGTGAGGGTCAGATCGTGATTCATCTCCATCAGCCGCGCCTCCTGGAAACGGCCTTCGACCGGCACTATGGTCACGTTAATGCCGACCTGAGCCAAATCGGCCTGGATCAGCTCGGCGGTTTTTAACGGACTGGGGTTGTAGGATTGCGAAGCGGTCGGTACCCACAGGCGCAGGTTCAGCGACTCAATACCCGCTTGCTTGAGCATTTCGCGCGATTTGGCCGGATTGAATTCGGTAACGTGCGCTTCATTGTCGTAGGCCCAGGAGGCGCGCGGCAAGATGGAGGCGGCGGTTTCCGCGGTGCCATAGTAAATCGACTGCATCAGACGCTGGTTGTTGATCGCCAGCGAAATAGCCTGACGGACGTTCAAATCGTTCAGCGGCGGTTTGCGGGTGTTAAACGCCAGATAGGCGATGTTCATGCCTGGGCGCAGCGTCAGCCGCAGGCGCGGGTCATCGCGCAGAATTGAAAGCTGGCTGGCGGCGGGATAGGCCAGCACGTCGCACTCACCGGTCAGCAATTTCGATAGCCGTCCGGTACCGCCGGCACCCAGATCGATCACCACCTGCGGCATACGCGGTTTACCTTTCCAGTAAACATCGTTGCGCGCCAGGCGGATATATTGCCCTGAGCGATATTCATTGAGCATGAACGGCCCGGTACCGACCGGTTCGCGGTCAATCATCTCCTGACGGCCTTCTCGCGTCAGATCGTCTGCGTATTCTGCCGACAACACCGGCGCATAGTGGGTGGCGATGTGCCACAAGAATGAGGCGTCCGGCGCCTGCAGGCGGATTTCCACCGTGTACTCGTCCAGCTTCTTCACGCTTTGCACCGAGTCGCCAAATTGCAAACTGTCGAAATACGGGTACTCGCCGCCGTTGACGTCATGGTAGGGGTGCTTTTGGTTAAACACGCGCTCGAAGCTGAAGACCACGTCGTCGGCATTCAGCTTGCGGGTCGGTTTGAACCAGTCGGTGGTCTGGAACGGCACGTCTTTGCGCAGGTGAAACCGGTAAGTGGCCCCGTTATCCAGCACTTCCCAGCTTTGCGCCAATTCGGGGATCAGCCGGTAGGTGTACGGATCGACGTCCAGCAAGCGGTCATAAAGCTGTGCGGCCAGGGTATCGACCGTCAGGCCGCTGCTGGCCATCTGCGGGTTGAAGGTGTTCAGTATGCCGCTGACGCAATAGACAAAGCCGCTTTGGCGGATGTCCGGCAATGGCGATGCCGCGGTGGGCGCAGGGGGTGTGGAGGCCAGAGCGCTGCCGGCAAGGCAGCTCAGTGACAATATCCAAAGGGGTAAACCACGCATAGAGGCTTCATGGGTTAATAAGCAATAGCAATAGTGTATCGCACTCTGGCGAACAGCCCAATCCATTGAGCAAAATGGCTGAGTTTTCTGCTACTTGATTGAACAATTCGGCACTCCAGACAAAAAAGTTACAATTGATATGTTATAACATAACAAAATCATGTTACCGTTCCCTGGCAATGTACTGATAACAGCAAGGGGATGTATGAACAAGGTTGCACTTCCACCACGCCAGCCGCTGCCGGACGCGCAGGCCTGGCAGGGCGCAATGAGTGATGTCGGGCTCGATTGGGTCGGGATGCAAGGGATAGCGTTGCCGCTGGAGTTGGCTGGAAAGCCGTTGATGGCAAGGGTCAACGCCGGGATCAATTTGCGCGCCGGCAGCCAAGGTGCGCGGGGTATACACATGTCGCGGCTGTATCTGGCGCTGGATGAGTTAACCCAGGGCGAACTGACGCCGCAACGCATTGCCGATCAACTGCACGCTTTTTTGGCATCGCAGCCGGAAAACAGCGACCGCGCCAGCCTGCACATCAGCGGTGAGCTGCTGTTGTCGCGTCCGGCGCTGCTTTCGCCACACCGGGGCTGGAAAGCCTACCCGCTGGAAATTAGTGCCTCGCTGGCAAGCACACTCACCCTGACGCTGACGGTGGGCGTGCCCTATTCGTCCACTTGTCCGAGTTCGGCGGCGCTCAGTCGTCAATTGGCGCAGCAGCAGTTTCAGTTTGATTTCGAACATTCGGCGCAAAAGGTCGACCAGCAGCAGGTCATCAACTGGCTGGGCGATCACGGTATGCCGGGGACGCCTCACAGTCAGCGTAGCTGGGCCTGGGTGACGGTGACGCTCAATGAGCGCGAAACGGCATTGCCGGTGGTCAACCTGATAGATCGCATCGAACACGCGCTCGGCACGCCGTTGCAGACGCTGGTGAAACGCAGTGACGAGCAGGCGTTTGCCCTGGCTAACGGTCAGAACCTGATGTTCTGCGAAGATGCCGCTCGCCGCCTGTACCGAATGCTGCGCAGCCAGTGCAGCCACCGCGCCTTTTCGCTGCGGGTCGAACATCAGGAAAGCCTGCATGCCCACAATGCCGTGGCGGAGTTGAGCTGGCGGGAGGATCAGGATGCTGCGTAAAAACCCCAGTGGACACCTGCCGCAGGTCTCACCGCAGGCCTATATCGATCCTACCGCGATAATCTGCGGCCGGGTGATTATCGAGGATTTTGTCTACGTTGGGCCGTACGCGGTGATCCGTGCCGACGAACTCAATGCGGCCGGAGACATGGAACCGATCGTGATCGGCTCTCATTCCAATATTCAGGATGGCGTGGTGATCCACTCGAAAAGCGGCGCGGCGGTTACCGTCGGCCGCTTCAGCTCCATCGCCCATCGCGCCATTGTCCATGGGCCGTGCTGCATCGAGGACCGGGTGTTTATCGGTTTCAACAGCGTGTTGTTCAACTGTCACATCGGTTCCGGCTGCGTGGTGCGCTACAACGCGGTGGTGGATGGCGTGACGTTGCCGCAGAACCTGTATATCCCGTCAACCGAGCGCGTCGGCGCCGACAGCGATCTGTCGCTTTACCGGCAGGTCGATCGCGGCGCACTGCAATTTTCTGAAGAAGTCGCCGCCACCAACGTTGAACTGGTGCGCGGTTACCAGGCATTACGCAATGAGTTTTGAGTGAGGAACCCCATGAATCCATTACCCGTAACCGTGCTTTCCGGCTTTCTCGGCGCCGGTAAAACGACGGTATTGAACCATATTTTGAACAATCGCCAGGGCATGCGCGTGGCGGTTATCGTCAACGACATGAGCGAAGTCAACATTGACGCTGCGCTGGTCGAGAACGAAGTCCAGCTCGATCGCCAGCAGGAAAAATTGGTGGAGATGAGCAATGGCTGCATCTGCTGCACGCTACGCGAAGACCTGCTGATTTCGGTACGCGAACTGGCGCAGGCCGGGCGCTTCGATTACCTGCTGATCGAATCCAGCGGCATTTCCGAACCTTTGCCGGTGGCGGAAACCTTTACCTTTGAGGACGAACAGGGGGAAAGCCTGTCGCACTTTGCGCGGCTGGATACCTTGGTCACCGTGGTGGACGGGGTTAATTTTATCCAGCAGTACCAGCAGGCGCAGACGCTGCAGGAGGCCGGTCAAAGCCTGGGAGAAGACGATCTGCGCAGCGTTGCGGATCTGTTGATCGAACAGATTGAGTTCTGTGACGTGATGCTGGTAAGCAAAACCGACCTGCTGACGCCAGAACAGCAGGGAGAAGTGATGGCGCTGCTGACCAGTTTGAATCCGGATGCCCGTATTCTGCCCATATCGCCAGGCAAATTGCCGCTGGAGGCGGTATTGAACACCAACAGTTTCAGCTTCGACAAAGCGCAGCAGGCGCCGGGCTGGTTGAAGGAGCTACGCGGCGAGCACCTGCCCGAAACCGAAAACTACGGGATCAGCAGCTTTGTTTATCAGGCGCGCCGTCCCTTTGCACCGGACAAATTCTACCGGGTGATCAACGGTGACTGGGGCGGTGGCAAGCTACTGCGTTCCAAAGGGTTCTTTTGGCTGGCGACGCGCCCGCGTCAGGCCGGGCAGTGGAGCCAGGCGGGAGGGATTGCTCATTATGGGCTGGCAGGCACCTTCTGGCGCGCCATAGCGCAAGATAGATGGCCGGAAGATGAAGAGACGAGGGCGCAGATTATGGAGAAATGGGTGGAGCCCTTTGGTGACATGCGCCAGGAGTTGGTGTTCATCGGCCAGCATCTGCAGCAGGCCAAAATAACGCGTTTGCTGGACGCTTGCCTGCTAAACGATGAGGAAATGGCCGCCGGGGTGGATTACTGGCACGAGATGGCCGACCCCTTCCCTGAGTGGTAATTGCACAATGACAGTGTGGTAATGAGAAAAATTCTCAACAAAGTACTTTACAGATGATACTGATAACTATTATCATCGCTTGGCAGTTCACGGAAGGCCACTCCCTGTGGTTCTGCTGTGAAAGGCACGACATTGCTCACATTGCTTCCAGTGTTTTTTAAGCCAGCTCGGGTGCTGGCTTTTTTTTTGCCCGCTATTCGTCGTCCGCCTCGCCATTTTGCAGTAACGCATGTTTTTTTAGCATGCCGCGTAGCTGGTGGTAGGTCAGCCCCAGCAACTCCGCCGCTTTACGTTGGTTAAACCTTCCCTGTTGCAGTGCCGCTTCGATCAAAGACTTCTCCTGCGCCAATTGCCAGGCTTTTAAATCCAGCGGCACTACCGGCAGGCCATCATGCGCTTCGGCCTCTACAGGCAATGGCACACTTTCCCGCTGGGCGAACGGGTTGATGACGATGTTATCCAGCGCTTCCGCGCTGGTGCCGTGGCGGTAGACCGAACGCTCCACCACGTTTTTCAATTCGCGTACGTTGCCTGGCCAGTGATAGCCGAGCAGGGTATCTCTGGCACGCTCGGTAAAGCCAGGAAACAGCGGCAACGACAGCTCACGACACATCTGGATCGCAAAGTGTTCGGCCAGCAACATGATGTCTTGCTGACGCCGGCGCAGCGGCGGCAACTGCACCACGTCGAACGCCAGGCGGTCCAGCAGGTCGGCGCGGAATTTTCCTGCCGCCGCCAGCGCGGGCAAGTCGTCGTTGGTGGCACACACCAGCCGGACATCGACCTGCAGCGGTTGGCTACCGCCGACGCGTTCCAGATGGCCGTATTCAATCACCCGCAGCAATTTTTCCTGTACCAGCATCGGCGCGGTCGCCAGTTCATCGAGAAACAAAGTGCCGCCGTCGGCACGTTCAAAGCGACCCAGGTGGCGTTTCTGCGCACCGGTAAAAGCGCCGGCCTCGTGGCCGAACAGTTCCGAATCCAGCAGGTTCTCATTCAGCGCCGCGCAGTTAAGCGAGATAAATGGCCCTTGCCAACGGTTGGAGAGGTAATGTAAACGGTGGGCGATCAACTCCTTACCGGTTCCGCGCTCACCAATAACCAACACCGGCTTGTTCAACTTTGCCAGTTGCGAGACTTGCTCTAATACTTCGACAAAGGCGTTTGCTTCGCCCAGCAGGTTTTCTAACTGTTCGCTCATGATGAAATTCGCCAATGTTTGGTGAAAATAATCACTCTACAGGATGCGTTCAGAGAGTCAAAAATAAATAGTCTTTATTATTCAATGAAATAAAAGTTGGCACGGGTTTTGATTAAGTCTTTGGGCAATCTGCATGATTTAACGCGGCGCTTCAGACGCCATCAGAACCAAGAGGAAGTGAATTATGGGTATTTTTTCTCGTTTTGCCGACATCGTGAACGCCAACATCAATACGCTGCTGGATAAGGCAGAAGATCCGCAAAAACTGGTGCGGTTGATGATCCAAGAGATGGAAGACACGCTGGTCGAAGTCCGTTCTACCTCAGCGCGTGCGCTGGCGGAGAAAAAGCAGCTGTTACGCCGTATCGAGCAGGGTGAAAACCAACTGAGCGACTGGCAGGACAAAGCCGAACTGGCGCTGCGTAAAGATAAAGAAGATCTGGCCCGTGCGGCGCTGATCGAAAAACAAAAAGTGGCCGACCTGATCTCTACGCTGACTCATGAAGTCTCGACCGTAGAAGAAACCCTGGCCCGCATGAAAAGCGAAATCGGCGAGCTGGAAAACAAGCTGACCGAAACACGCGCACGCCAACAAGCACTGACATTGCGTCATCAGGCGGCGTCGTCTTCCCGCGAAGTGCGTCGTCAGCTCGACAGCGGCAAACTCGATGAGGCAATGGCGCGTTTCGAGCAGTTCGAACGTCGCATTGACCATATGGAAGCCGAAGCGGAAAGCGTCAGCATCGGTAAAAAGAAGTCTCTGGATCAAGAGTTTGCCGAGCTGAAAGCCGACGACGCCATCAGCGAGCAGTTAGCGGCGCTGAAAGCAAAAATGAATCGTTCCGAGTAAGGCAATAAAGGTTTTGAAAATAAATCAGGAAAATCAATTTATTGATTTTCGGCTGATAACACAAAGGGGGAAAAACCACGCTTTTATCCCCCTTTGTCAATAACCTGGGCGGCCACGGTAGGGTGGCCGCCCACCAAAGACGCATTAAGAAGGAAAAGAAATGAGTGCTCTATTACTTGCCATTCCGTTGACAATCTTTGTGTTGTTTGTCGCACCGATTTGGCTTTGGCTGCATTACAGCAATCGGCAACAAAACGGCATTCAACTGAGCCATCAGGAAATGCAGCGTCTGGCACAGCTGGCAGAAGATGCCAAGCGTATGCGTGAACGCATTCAGGCGCTGGAAGAGATCCTCGATGCAGAACACCCGAACTGGAGACAGTCTTGATGAACAACACTCTGGGCAGTAAAAAGCTTTATCGCGTACCTGAAGAAGGGATGGTGAAGGGCGTCTGCGCCGGTCTGGCCCATTATTTCGACGTGCCGGTACGCCTGATCCGGGTGATCGTGGTGTTATCGATGTTCTTCGGGCTGTTTTTCTTCACCCTGATTGCTTATTTCGCGCTGGTGTTCGTGTTGGATGAAGCGCCGGCCAGCCGTTTTGACGGCGAACAGCAAAAAACGCCGCGTCAGTTGCTCGACCAACTTGAATATCAACTGGGCAGCGGCGAACAACAGCTGCGACAGGTTGAGCGTTACGTCACGTCGGACACTTTCGGCGTACAGAGCCGTTTCCGCAAGCTTTAACCCGCCCCGCATGCTATGGCCTGCGCCGTGCGCAGGTCAGGCATTGCACCCGTCATCATCCTTTATTGACCCGAACTGTGCCGGAGGGCATTGATAATGAACAAAACCTATGCCGCAAGCGCCGCTAAAACCGGTGGATTTAAACGAGGAGCAGGTGCAATGTTGAAGACAGTGTCTAAAGTCATCATCATAGCGTTACTGAATTACGGCCCGGCAGGGGCGGCCGGCTGGCTGCTGCGGACTGTGGGTCGCAAACCGATTCGCTTTGTATTGGCGCTGGTGCTGGAACCTCTGTTCCGCAAAGGCCTGAACAAGGTGTTTGGGCGTTATACCCGTCATACTTGAAGCTGCCTCTTTGTTGGCTGCGCTTGCCCGCCCTGGTCACATAGTGCGCTATGCTTCCAGGACTTACAAACTGGCCGCCGCGATGCAACTCCAATTATTTAGGGCCTATGCCAAGGAGAACAATGAAACGACTGCAAAATGAGTTAACGTCGCTGGTCAACCGCGGAATGGATCGCCATCTGCGCCTGGCGGTGACCGGTCTGAGCCGTAGCGGCAAAACCGCCTTTATCACCGCTTTCGTCAACCAATTACTGCACGTTCACAGCGGTGCGCGCATGCCGCTGTTCTCGCCGGTGCGTGAAGAGCGCCTGCTGGGCGTGAAGCGCATTCCGCAGCGCGATCTCGGCATTCAACGTTTTACCTATGATGAAGGGTTGGCGCAGCTGTATGGCACACCGCCGAGCTGGCCGACCCCGACGCGTGGCGTCAGCGAAATTCGCCTGGCGCTGCGTTACCGCTCCAACGATTCACTGCTGCGTCATTTCAAAGACACGTCGACCCTGTACCTGGAAATCGTCGATTATCCCGGCGAGTGGTTGCTGGACCTGCCGATGCTGGAACAGGACTATCTGGCCTGGTCGCGGCAAATGGCCGGCCTGCTACAGGGCGATCGCGCCGAGTGGGCCAAGCCTTGGCTGGCGCTGTGTAAAAGCTGCGATCCGCTGGCTCCGGCGGATGAAAACAAACTGGCGGCTATCGCCCAGGCCTACACCGACTATCTCCTGCGTTGCAAAAGTGAAGGGCTGCACTTTATTCAGCCGGGGCGCTTTGTCCTGCCGGGGGATCTGGCCGGTGCGCCGGCGTTGCAGTTTTTCCCGTGGCCGAATGTGGATGCTCAGGGTGAGTCGAAGCTGGCGCAGGCGGATAAACACAGCAATATCGGCATGCTGCGTGCGCGTTTCAATTATTACTGCCAGTCGATCGTCAAAAACTTTTATAAAGAGCATTTTGTCCGTTTCGACCGCCAAATCGTGTTGGTGGACTGCTTGCAGCCGCTCAACAGTGGCCCGCAGGCGTTTAACGACATGCGCCTGGCGCTGACCCAGTTGATGCAGAGTTTCCACTATGGCAAGCGCACGCTGTTTCGCCGGTTGTTTTCGCCGACCATCGACAAGCTGATGTTCGCCGCCACCAAAGCCGACCATATTACCGCCGACCAGCACGCCAATCTGGTGTCGCTGCTGCAGCAGTTGGTGCAGGAAGCGTGGCAGAACGCCGCGTTTGAAGGCATCAGCATGGACTGCGTTGGGCTGGCCTCGGTACAGGCTACCGAGAGCGGTATCGTTGATCATCAGGGGCAGCGCATCCCGGCGTTAAAAGGCAATCGTCTGAACGACGGAGCGCCGCTGACGGTTTTCCCCGGCGAAGTGCCGGCGCGCTTGCCTGGGCCGGCGTTTTGGCAAAACCAGGGCTTCCATTTCGATGAGTTTCGCCCACGCGCCATGAGCGTGGACAACCCGTTGCCACATATTCGCCTGGACGCGGTGATGGAGTTTCTACTGGGAGATAAATTGCGATGAGCGAGCCGATAAAACCGCGTATCGATTTTGAACAACCGCTGCAACCCCCGCAGGAGCCAGTGCTGCGTGCTAACGTCGCTTTCGACGAACAGCAGGCGGAAAGCTTTTTCCCGGCGGCGCCGGAGCTGCAGCAGGAAGACGAAGAGGGGCGCGCCGAAGGCATCGTCAATGCGGCCCTGAAACCCAAACGCAGCCTGTGGCGCAAAATGGTCACTGCCGGGCTGGCGCTGTTTGGCGTCAGCGTAGTGGCGCAGGGCGTACAGTGGGTACATACCGCCTGGGTGCAGCAGGATTGGATTGCCATGGGCGGTGGCGTAGCGGGTGGCTTGATCGTCTTTGCCGGGGTGGGTTCGGTGGTGACCGAATGGCGCCGGTTATACCGTCTGCGCCAGCGTGCCGAAGAGCGAGATGTGGCTCGAGAACTACTGCACAGCCACGGTTTGGGCAAAGGGCGGGAGTTCTGCGAGAAGTTGGCGCGTCAGGCCGGTCTGGATCAAGGGCATCCGGCGTTGCAGCGCTGGCAGGCCTCGCTGCATGAAACCCAAAACGACCGTGAAGTGGTGGCGCTGTACGCCAAACTGGTGCAGCCGGTGCTGGACAACCAGGCTCGGCGTGAAATCAGCCGTTCGGCCGCGGAATCCACGTTAATGATTGCCGTCAGTCCGCTGGCGCTGGTGGATATGGCGTTTATCGCCTGGCGCAATATTCGCCTTATCAACCGCATCGCGGCGCTGTATGGCATCGAACTGGGCTACTTTAGTCGTCTGCGGCTATTCCGCCTGGTGCTGTTGAACATTGCCTTTGCCGGTGCGTCCGAACTGGTGCGCGAAGTGGGGATGGACTGGATGTCGCAAGATCTGGCGGCTCGTTTGTCTGCCCGTGCAGCACAGGGGATCGGTGCCGGTTTGCTGACCGCGCGGCTAGGCATCAAGGCGATGGAGCTGTGCCGTCCACTGCCTTGGCTGGAAGGTGAGAAACCCAAACTGGGCGATTTCCGCAGCCAATTGGTCGGCCAACTGAAAGAAACCATGAAGAAAGGCGACAGCAAAGCCAAATAATCTCCTCACGGCGTCCATTTGGGCGCCGTGCTTCCTTTCTGCCTCTGTCACGCCGTGCAAAGCCAATACGTAACCTTCACTTGACGAAAGACGATCCCCCTGCAAATACATTATATTTATCTGAAAATTTATTGGCGGTTGTGATAACTCTCTGCCGATCAGCTAAAATGACGCCGATGGTGTTATTCACTTGCGTTTAAAAACATCAACAACAGCGATAAATCAGAGTTCTGTCAACTTTTGCTGACAGATTGCTTCTACCGTTCGGGGTGAGAGAGTATCATCATTGCCAGTCATCCCCGCACCTGCAGAGATAAGGCCAATACTGATGCGTTTGGAAGTTTTTTGCGAAGACCGAATCGGTCTGACTCGAGAGTTACTCGATCTTTTGGTATTGCGCAGCATAGATTTACGTGGCATCGAAATCGATCCCATCGGCCGCATTTACCTCAATTTTTCCCAGCTGGATTTTGACACCTTCCGTGCCTTGATGGCAGAGATCCGCCGCATCGCCGGCGTGACCGACGTACGCACCGTGAATTTCATGCCGTCCGAGCGTGAGCACCGCGCCCTGCGGGCGTTGCTGGAGTCGATGCCGGAACCGGTCTTCTCGATAGATATGAAGGGCAAGGTCGAGCTGGCTAACCCGGCGGCTCAGGCGCTGTTCGGTTTCAGCGAAGACAAAATCCGCAACCAGACCGCCACTGCGTTGATTGGCGGTTATAACTTCAGCCGCTGGCTGGAGAGCGAACAGGCGACTCCGCAATCTGAGCGGGTGGTGATCCGCAGTCAGGATTTCCTGATGGATATCACCCCCATCTATCTGGAAGACGAAAATCAGCAGAAAGACACCGTCGGCGCGGTTGTGATGCTGAAGTCCACGGCGCGCATGGGTCGTCAGCTACAGAACTTGTCGGTGAACGACGATACCGAATTTGATCACATTGTCGCCGCCAGCCCGAAAATGCGCCAGGTGCTGGATCAGGCGCGCAAGCTGGCGATGTTGGATGCGCCACTGTTGATTGTCGGGGATACCGGTACCGGTAAAGATATCCTGGCCCGGGCCTGTCACCTGCGCAGTCCGCGCGGCAAGCAGCCGTTCCTGGCGCTAAACTGTGCCGCTTTGCCGGACGACGTTGCGGAAAGCGAGCTGTTCGGCCATGCGCCGGGCGCTTACCCCAATGCGCTGGAAGGCAAGAAGGGTTTCTTCGAGCAGGCACACGGCGGTTCGGTATTGCTCGATGAAATCGGTGAAATGTCGCCGCGCATGCAGACCAAACTGCTGCGCTTTATTAACGACGGCACTTTCCGCCGGGTTGGCGAAGAACACGAAGTGCATGTTGATGTACGCGTGATCTGCGCGACGCAGAAAAACCTGACCGAACTGGTGCAACGCGGTGAGTTCCGTGAGGACTTGTATTATCGCCTTAACGTACTGACCATTACCCTTCCGCCGCTGCGTGAGCGTCCGCAGGACATCATGCCGCTGACCGAACTGTTCGTGGCGCGCTTTGCCGATGAGCAGGGCGTTGCGCGGCCGAAATTGTCCAACGATCTGGGCAGCTTCCTCAGCAAATACGGCTGGCCGGGCAACGTGCGGCAGTTGAAGAACGCCATCTATCGCGCGCTGACGCAAACGGAAGGTTTCGAACTTCGTCCGCAAGATATCGTTCTGCCGGAATTTGAAGTTGAAATGTCACTGGGCGATGAAGTGTTGGACGGCTCGCTTGACGACATCAGCAAGCGTTTTGAACGCTCGGTGTTGACGCGGTTGTACCGCACCTATCCAAGCACGCGAAAGCTGGCGAAACGCCTGGGGGTTTCACATACCGCGATCGCCAACAAGCTGCGCGAGTATGGTCTTAGCAGCCGCAAGCCGGCTGGGGAAAGCGAAGAGTAAAAAGAATGGGCGCCTAAGGCGCCCATTTTAATACTTGGCTATCAGAGCCCGGCATTCGCGGGCCTTATGACATTACTTCAATGCAGCCAGCGCCGCGTCATAGTCTGGTTCGTTGGTGATTTCATTCACCAGCTCGCTGTACAACACGTTATCCTGGCCATCCAGCACCACGACCGCACGTGCAGTCAGACCGGCCAGTGGGCCCTCGGCGATTTCAACGCCGTAGGCTTGTTTGAATTCTGCACCGCGCAGAGTGGACAGGGTCACCACGTTGCTCAGGCCTTCCGCGCCACAGAAACGTGACTGTGCGAACGGCAGGTCGGATGAAATGCACAGCACGACGGTGTTATCCAGGCCGCTGGCCAACTGGTTGAATTTACGCACCGAAGTCGCACAAACGCCGGTATCGATGCTTGGGAAAATGTTCAGAACTTTGCGTTGACCCGCGAAGCTGCTCAGCGCCACATCTGACAGGTCTTTGGCAACCAGAGAGAAGGCTTTGGCTTGTTCGCCGGACTGTGGCAGATGGCCTGCAACGCTAACCGGGTTGCCTTGAAAATGTACTGTCTGAGTCATTAGCTTGATTCCTTTTACAGGTGTTTATACAAAGGGCATGAGCCTAATGAAAAGGGACTTTACGCCGCGCTTAACATTAGGTTCACACCCTGGCATCAGTTTATGTCAACAATTGCGGGTTGGATATATAAAGTTTGCTAAATAGTTGTATATATTAGGTTGTGTCCAGAATTTATCCTTCTGGTCGCCCTTGTTTATGCGCAATTTTCGCCTCAGGAGCCGTTATGAGAAGCATGCGTTTTTACCCAGAAGCCTGGCCGCTGCATACTGCCTTTGTGATAGCTCGCGGTAGCCGTACCGAAGCCAAAGTCGTGGTGGTCGAAATTGAACAGCAGGGCGTGCGTGCCAGCGGCGAATGTACGCCATATGCGCGTTACGGCGAAAGTGAAGCCTCGGTGATGGCGCAGCTGGCTGAAGTGGCAACGGCTGTGGAACAGGGCGCGACGCGGGAGCAACTGCAGCGGCTAATGCCGGCAGGCGCAGCGCGTAATGCGGTGGATTCTGCACTGTGGGAGCTGGAATGTCGCCTGAACGGCCAGAGCCTGTGGCAACGCAGCGCAGTCGTAGAGCCGGAACGCATTGTGATGGCGCAAACCGTCAGCATCGGCTCGCCGGAGGCGATGGCGTTCGCCGCGCGTGAGCTTGAGCAACAGGGGGCCAGCCTGTTGAAAATCAAGCTGGATAACCACCTGATCAGTGAACGACTGGTGGCGATCCGTGCGGCAGTGCCGACGGCCACCTTGATCGTCGACGCCAATGAGTCCTGGCAGGCGGAGGGGTTGGCGGCACGTTGTCAGCTGTTGGCGGATCTGGACGTGGCGATGCTGGAGCAACCGCTGCCGGCGAAGGACGACAGCGCGCTGGAAAACTTTATTCACCCGTTACCGATTTGCGCCGACGAGAGCTGCCACACACGTAGCGATCTACCGCGGTTGGCCGGACGCTATCAGATGGTCAATATCAAGCTGGACAAGACCGGCGGTCTGACGGAAGGGTTGGCGTTGGCGGCATTGGCGCGAGAGCAAGGGTTCGCCATCATGCTGGGCTGCATGCTCTGCACTTCTCGAGCGATCGGCGCGGCGTTACCCTTGGCTCCGGGGGCGCGATTCGTCGATTTGGACGGGCCAACCTGGCTGGCGAAGGACGTTGAACCGGGTCTGGATTTCGAATGTGGGGCGATCAACCTCGCCCCGTAACCGACTCAATCCGGGTAGGTCAGTAGTTCTACCATGGCGTTGAGGTAGCTTTCGCTGGCGGCATCGGCAGAGATTGGTGGGAACTCTGCGGTAATGCAGGGCAGCGACAGATCGGCGCACCAACTGCCGAACGATCCCGGCGTCTCGTAACCGACGCTGGTGACCAGCGGCAGGGCAAATTTGTGCGAAAGCCAGACGCCAAGCTGAGAGCTGGCAGAGTCTTCAATACAGGCCAAGGGTTCGTGGAAGGAGACTACCCAGCGAGGTTTCAGCCGATGGATCAGGTGGCACAGCGCCTGGGTCTCCGGCTCGGAACCCGGACGGCCACCGGTCGAAAGCTTAACGTCCCGAGCCTCCGCCGCGCTGTTCCAGCGATAAACCGTGTCGCCAGAGCGCCAGTTGGCCGCCGGGAAATTGCGGTTCAGGTCGACCCCGTTGGCATTGGCGCGCAGCCCCAGTTGGCAGCCGTCTGGGTTGACGGCCAGCACCACATGGTGACGCAACTGATTGGGGGCGATGCTGCGCAGCGCACAGGACAGCGTGACAATAGCGGCACCTTCGTCACCGTGCGTACCGGCGATGATCAGCCCGGCATCCGGGCTACTGATGGCCGCCGGGAAATAGAGCAGCGGTGCGCCCAGCAGCGAACTGCCGTAATTCTCTCCTGCAACGGCCAATTGGCCACGTTCACTGCGCGGTCGATGCTGGATCATGATGCGTTCCCTGATTTAAAGGTCGAGAGTGATTATCATTTTATTCAGTGTATTACGCTTTAGCTGCACTTTCCCAGAGCTATTGTTCAGCTATCGCGCGTTATGTGAACTGTGCGTTAGCGCAGGTAACAATAAAACCCCGCCGGTCAATTCGCTGTTGTTATACTATCGGCAAAGCTAACCCAATAACCAAACAGGGGATTTAACATGCCAGTAGCCAGAATTATTGCCAGCTATAGCGAAAATGAAAAAGATACCATCACGCTGCTGTGCGGCGTGGACGAGGAAAACCAAATCCGCCAGGGTGAATGGTTCGGCGTGGTGAAAAACGACGACGGGCGCGGCGATGAGTCCAACTATCCGTTTACCCTGCACGTCGACTATCAAAAAAACAGCTTCTATCTGGACTATGGCTATGACGATGCCGAGTCACGTCAGATGCAAAAGACCGATATCCATGCCAAGCCGCTGGTGGAGAAAGGCTTCTTCACTATCTTCGATGAAGAAGAGGGTGAAGAATTCAGCTACCGTATCAACAGCATCCATCTTTACGAATAATCCTCGTCGAGATCAAAATGCCCGTGTCGACTTCGTCGTACGGGCATTTTTTATTGCCTGGCCCCCAGTTTTTACATCTTGTCCGCCTGGAACTCTAGGTGAGACTAATCTTGTGCTATAAGATAAAAAATTCAGATGGTTAACGGGGATGAATCAGAATGACGAGAAAAATAATTCAACAGGGTTTTCGTTTGGCGCTGTGTGCGGTAGCGATCGGCGCAGGATTGAGCAGCGCAATGGCGGCGCAGGTTCCCCCGGGTACCACTCTGGCGGAAAAGCAGGAAATTGTTCGCCATATCAAAGATGAGCCTGCTTCGCTCGATCCCATCAAGGCGGTCGGGCTGCCGGAGGCACAATTGGCGCGCGATCTGTTTGAAGGTTTGGTGAATCAGGATGCCAACGGCAAAGTGATCCCTGGCGTTGCCACCCGTTGGCAAACCACGGATAACCAAACCTATATTTTCACACTGCGTAAGGACGCACGCTGGTCTAACGGTGACCCTGTCACGGCAAAAGACTTTGTCTATAGCTGGCAACGCCTGGTCGAACCAAAAAGTCTGTCTCCCTTTGCCTGGTTTGCTCAACTGGCAGGCATCCAGAATGCCGATGAGATCATTACCGGTAAATTGCCAGCGGACAAGCTGGGCGTAACGGCGCTGGATGATTACACCTTAAAAGTACAGTTGAATAAGCCGGTACCCTATTTTGTCAGCCTGACGGCCAACTTCAGCCTGTTCCCGGCGAACAAGGCGGTGGTGGAGAAATTTGGCAATGACTGGACCAAAGTCGGCAATCTGGTGGGCAACGGTGCGTATAAGCTACAGGAGCGGGTGGTCAACGAGAAACTGGTGCTGACGCCCAACGAACACTATTGGGATCACGCGCATACCGTTTTGACCAAAGTGACCTTTGTGCCAATCAACCAGGAGTCTAACGCCACTAAACGCTACCTGGCCGGCGATATCGATATCACCGAATCCTTCCCTAAAAACATGTACCAAAAACTGCTGAAAGACATTCCGGATCAGGTGTATACCCCGGACCAACTCGGCACCTATTATTATGCTTTCAACACCCAACGGGCGCCGACCAACGATGTGCGGGTGCGCAAGGCGCTGTCTTACGCGATCGATCGCAAAATTATCGCCGAAAAAGTGTTAGGCACCGGTGAGAAACCGGCTTATCACTTTACGCCGGATGTGACCGCAGGGTTTAAACCGGAAGTGAGTCTGTTGCAACAGCAGCCGCAGGCCGAACTGGATGCCCAGGCCAAGGCGCTGATGCAGGCGGCCGGCTATGGCCCCAATAACCCTTTGAAGCTGACGCTGTTGTATAACACTTCAGAAAGCCATCAGAAAATAGCCATCGCCGTGGCCTCAATGTGGAAGAAAACCCTTGGGATCGACGTTAAGTTGCAGAATCAGGAATGGAAAACTTATATCGACAGCCGCAACACCGGCAATTTCGACGTGGTGCGCGCTTCCTGGGTGGGCGATTACAATGAAGCCTCGACCTTCCTGTCGTTGTTGAGCTCCACCCACAGCGGCAATATCGCCAAATTCAAGAGTGCGGATTACGACAAGCTGTTGGCGCAGGCCAGCCGTGAAACCAGCGCCACGGCCCTGACGGCGGATTACAACAAACTGGAGCAGATCATCGCGGAACAGGCGCCGATCGCGCCGATTTACCAATACACCAATGGCCGTCTGATCAAGCCTTGGGTAAAAGGTTACCCGATCACCAATCCGGAAGACGTGGCCTACAGCCAGACGATGTATATTATCAAGCATTAATAACTGCATTTAACCAGGCTCCGTTAATTCGGGGCCTGGTTATCAATATTTGTCGAATAATAAAACAAACCCCAATAGCTTATTTCAGCCAGGGCGATGCTGTCCGTTGAAATAACCGGAGAGCCCTTTATATTCGGCAATGAATAGTGGGTAAAACAGGTCGTTATTTATGCTTTATAAGCTGTCCCGCATGGCATCAACCAGGATGCGTCCGCTCATGTCCGTTTGGGTAATGCGATAGCTGGTTGGGTATGAGCGTCGGGTGCTGAGGTGATCGTGTACCGACACCTTGCCAACCTGCGCACCGCTGGCATTCTTAACGATAAACTCGCTGATCTCTTCCTGGCCCTGGTTTTGAAAATTAACGCTGCGGATTTTCTCCAGCGTATCGCTGTCGTTTAATTTTAAATGGTCGCGTAACATAACTACCTCCTCGTAGTGAGGGAAGTATATGCCTCTCAAATTTGAGCTGGAACAGCTTTTTGTTAATTTTTTATTGTCATTATGAATTAAGATTGCTGTGAATATGTTAAGTCATAATAATGGCGCGATAGCCAGCGCTTTATTCCACGATATCCGCATTTATCGGCCGGGTTTTATTTCATCTCCGTTATTATTAGTCTGCATTTTTGTTAAATAATACCTGACGCCCAATGGGTGAGGGAAATACGCAGGACACGTCATGTGCACAGTCGGGAACGATCGCTAAATCACGTTTGGCGCGCGGGGCAATAAAACGTCGATCGTAAGCCGCATAGGCGATGCCGCGTTGTAGACGATCGGGGCCTTGCGCCTGTGCCGCACAAGATTTGTCGAGTATTTTGTAGAAGCTGCCTGGCGCGTCGCCGCTGTCCTTTGCGCCAACCATGTAGGTGATATTCGCCGTGGCATAGCGTTGGCGTACTGATTCAGTCTGTTGGTCGAGGTAGCTCGGAATAGCCTCAATGCCGTATTTCCAACGATTGACGCTCGGGCAGGCGTCACTGTTAACCTCAACCCAATCGAAGGTGCAGCCCCCTGTCGAATCACAGTCGCGCCAATCGACAGGGTGATCGTTGTTTACCGGCCGCGGTCGGTGACTGTCAAAATAGAGCCAACTGCCGGGGTCGGATATCACAAAGCGCAGTTTTACGCCGGGCGGCGGATTGGCGAAACCGACATAGTGCTGTACAAACTGTGCGCCGGCGGAAAACCCTGCAACGGTGACCCAGCGTATCTGCGGCCATTTTACTTTCAATTCGGCAACCAGGCGATCAAGCGCGGCAAACGAGCTGGTTCTTCCCAGGTTGTCCAAACCGCCTTCGATCCAGGAACTGCAACTCCACAGCGCGTCCCCGGCCTGCGCTTGCGGAACGCCGGGAGAATGGCAGCGTGCGGACTGAGCATTACTGACCGGGAACAGTGGGGCGACCAACAGCGCCTGGCCGGTTTTGCCTGCAAGTTGAGCCGCTTTTATCGCGGCGGCCAGGGTTTTCCCCGCATCTCTGGGATGTCCGTGCAGCACGATTAACGCGCTATCTGGCGTGATTATCTGGGGTTGCGCGACAAAGTAGGGCAAATTTCCTGCTGTTAGTCCCAGTTTCACCCGGTATGCATCGGCAAGGGTGTCGAGTGTGCTATCTGCGGCAAACAGTGGATGAAACGGGGTTGCGATAACCGCCGCTACTGAGGCCAATACCAATGTTCGAGTGGGGGTCATTAAGCACCAGCTTTAGGGTTTGCGCATTATTCCTCCATGTTAGCCTATAAGGCCATTTCGAGCGTAGCATTCGCACGGCTTCATCTTTGATCCGCCTGGCATTAACGCTAGACTCTGAGGTAACTGAAAAGCAAAGAGGATGAGGAATGGAAGTCATTGAGGGGCGCGAGTTACAGGTTCCTGACGCAGTCTATGCCTACCAACTCGATGGTAAGGGCGGTGTAACATCGATTGATTACGATGATAAAGTGACCTGCGATGAGCCGTGCTGGCTGCATCTCGATTATGCGCACCCAGCCAGCGCCGAGTGGCTGGCTACCACACCGCTTTTGCCGGATGCGGTAAGAGAGGCTTTATCCGGCGAAAGTTCCCGGCCGCGCGTCAGCAAGGTGGGCGAAGGCACCATGATCACGCTGCGCAGCATCAACTTTAACGCCAACTCGCGGCCGGATCAGCTGGTCACTATCCGCGTTTACATGACCGATAAACTCATCGTTTCTACCCGCCATCGCAAGGTCTATTCCATTGACCAGGTGGTGAACGATCTGCAAAGCGGCAGTGGGCCAACCAACAGCGGTAACTGGCTGGTGGAGATATCGGACGCGCTGACCGACCACGCCAGCGAGTTTATCGAAGATCTGCACGATAAAATCATCGATCTGGAAGATTCGTTACTGGAGCAGCAGGTCCCCGAACGGGGGCAATTGGCGCTGATCCGCAAACAGTTGATTGTGCTGCGTCGTTATATGGCACCGCAACGCGACGTGTTCTCGCGTTTAGCCAGCGATCGTTTGCCCTGGATGAATGACGACGATCGTCGCCGCATGCAGGATATTGCCGATCGGCTGGGGCGCGGGCTGGATGACCTGGACGGTAGCATTGCACGTACCGCGATCCTTTCTGACGAAATCACCACGGTAATGGCCGATGCCATGAACCGCCGCACCTACACCATGTCGCTCCTGGCGATGGTGTTTTTGCCTACGACCTTTTTGACCGGGCTGTTCGGCGTCAACCTGGGCGGGATCCCTGGGGGCGGTAATCCATTCGGCTTTGCGGCATTTTGCCTGATGCTGGCCGGATTGGTGTTCGGCGTGGGCTGGTGGCTGAAGCGACGTCGTTGGTTGTAGCCAAAAAGAGGTAAAACCCCGGTTAACATTGAGCGATATCAACTTTTGTCGGGGGGAAATGAGGCATGATCTATCTCGCAGGTGAATGCAACGTCAAGCGATGGGCGTTGCGCTCCATAATTGTCTTACTTTCTTATATTTAGAATTACTGCATAGCACATTGATTCATACGATGCCGGTTTAATCACCGGCATTTTTTTGTCCACAATTTGCCCTCAGGCCGCACTCTCATCCCAGAAACTGGCTTCAATCTTGTGCCCGTCCAGGTCACGTACAAAGCAGCCGTAATAGGCTTCACCATAGTGCGGCCGTGAACCGGGGGCACCTTCATCCGTCGCTCCGGCCAGCAGCGCCTGCCGGTAAAAATCATCAACCTGCTGCTTGCTGGTGGCGAAAAAACCCACATGAATGCCGTTGCCGGTGGTAGCCGGTTTGCCGTCGATCGGCAGCTGCAACCAAAACTCCGGATAATCGCGGCCATAGCCTATGGCCCCTGGGTGTTCCAAAACCCGGCGGCAACCTAAGGCGGCGAGGGTGCGATCGTAAAAATCAGCTGCGGCGTCAAAATTATTGCTGCCGAGAGAAACGTGAGACAAGCAGGGCGTGATGTTCATCGGTAATCTCCTGGTGACTGTATAAAAACACAGTATAGGATAAAAACCGCACTGTCTGGTGAATTCTGCTGAAAATGCGAGCGGGATCGCCAACTGAAGGGGGATAAAGAGCCGCCCGCAGTGTGCGGGCGGAACAACGGCTTACTTGATCTCGAGCACGTCTAAACGTGCCGGGGCAGGTTCATCCGTCTCTTCCGGTTGCCAACCCACCGGCTGCATCGGAATGTCTTCGCGATCGAAGGCCAGATCGCCACCGTCAACGACTTCACTGCCGTGGTGAATGCCTTTGAAATCAAACAGGTTAAAGTCGCTCAGGTGCGAAGGCACCACGTTTTGCATTGCGCTGAACATGGTTTCCAGGCGGCCTGGATAGCGTTTATCCCAGTCGCGCAGCATGTCGCCAATTACCTGACGCTGCAGGTTAGGCTGCGAACCGCACAGGTTGCACGGAATAATCGGGAATGCTTTCGCCACCGAGAAACGCTCAATATCTTTTTCACGGCAGTAAGCCAGCGGACGGATCACCACGTGCTTACCGTCGTCGCTCATCAGTTTAGGTGGCATGCCTTTCAGTTTGCCGCCGTAGAACATATTGAGGAACAGGGTCTGCAGAATGTCATCACGGTGGTGGCCGAGCGCAATCTTGGTGGCACCCAGCTCGGTGGCGGTGCGGTAAAGGATACCGCGGCGCAGACGCGAACACAGGGAACAGGTGGTTTTGCCCTCGGGGATCTTGTCCTTGACGATGCTGTAGGTGTTCTCCTCAACGATCTTGTATTCCACCCCTAAACTTTCCAGATAGGCTGGCAGGATATGCTCAGGGAAGCCAGGCTGTTTCTGATCGAGGTTAACGGCAATCAGTGAGAAATTGACCGGTGCACTCTGCTGCAGGTTGCGCAGAATTTCCAGCATGGTGTAGCTGTCTTTACCGCCGGACAGGCAGACCATGATGCGGTCGCCTTCTTCAATCATGTTGAAGTCGGCAATCGCTTCGCCCACGTTGCGGCGCAGACGCTTGTGCAATTTGTTGAGGTTGTATTGCTCTTTTTGACTAACGGTTTGTTTTTCTGACATTTAAATCGTGCTCGTTCTCAATTGGGGGCACTATGGGCATGACGTTTTAGGCAGCAAGTTTAGCATTCAACAGGCTGATTGGGTCATTATTCATTTCGCTCTCGGGGCCGTGAAGAACCTTGGCGTGCTGTCATGCCTGGTTGTCTGGGGATAAACGCACCCAACATGCATCAATGTGGCGTGTATGGTACGGATTGTGAGAACGAATACCAGCGTGTTTTGCGTGGTGGGGATGGAAAACGGAAAATAATGGGTGCCAAACCCACATGAGGCCGCATTTGGGCCTCATGTCTTACCGACTCAATTTTATTTATAAATTTCAGCTGTGCCACACAGACGGTTATTGCCGGAGGCGCCGATGATGCGATAAACCTCGGCGCCGGCTTCGACCGCCTTGGCTTCCAGTTCCCGCTGTAGGCTAGAAAGATTATTGCTTGCTGCGCAGGCGCTAATGATCCCGGTTTTTTGCCGATCGGTGGGTGCTGAGTCAACCAGGGTAGCGGCGACGGTCGTGAACGACAGGGTGGCCAGCGCGAGGGCAGTGAGGGCCAGATTGACGTTTTTCATGCTGTGATTTCCTTTTCTGTGGCCTGTATCGATTAAGACTGGCGACGACGTTGATTCGCTCAGTGTGAGCTTTTCAGACCAATGTGGGTTGGCTATTGGTCTTCTCGCGCCGGATAGCCTGCTTCACGCAGCACCGCGAGAAAATCACTTTCGTCCTGAGTACTATCGACCTGAACCTGACGCGCGGCCGGGTCGGTTTCAATCTGGGCCTGCGGATCGACACTGTGCAGTGCCTTGGTGACGGATTTCGCGCAACCGCCGCAGGTCATATTGGGAATGTAGAAACTGTGCATATCAATCTCCTGGTTCTTTAGGGTGTCCGGTCACTATGCGGGTTGACAGCGTGGCAAGGTCAAACGCTTTTCAGTGAAAATTTTTGCTTTGAATTCAATGACGATACCGGTGTATAAGCGCCAAAGCGTGGCGCCTCACGAGGGGGTTGCAGGCTGGGCTCCGTGGTTGTGGCAGGCTCAGCCAAATCCGCCAGGATCGGGCAGTCTGGGCGATCGTTGCCATGGCAGTGATCGGCAAGGTATTCGAGCGTTTGCGCCATCTCTTGCAGTTCGGCGATCTTGGCTTTCAACCTGGCAACATGGGAAAGCGCCATCTCTTTAACGTCGGCGCTGGCACGATCGCGGTTGTTCCACAAGACCAGCAGGGCCGAGATCTGCTCGACAGAAAACCCCAGATCGCGTGCACGACGAATAAATCGCAGGCTGTGTACGTCCTGTGGGCTGTAATGCCGATAGCCGGCATCAGAACGAAGGGCTTTCGGGATCAGGCCAATTTGTTCGTAATAGCGGATCATCTTTGCTGAAACGCCAGAAGACTTGGCTGCTTGACCGATGTTCATTATTCACTCCTTCTGGGGGATTCATTAAATTTCCCTAAAGCGGGGGATCGGCTATGGATCGACAGGTAGCGTTATCGCTGGCACACGCTGGCGCGATTGGACAGATCGAGTACCACAACCAATCCAGGTGATAGGTGCGATAGAACACTTTCGCGTTCACCTGAGTGGTTGGCGCGATACATACACCGCCACGCGCCTTGGCCTGCTCGCTGATCTCGGGGTTGGAGAGATCGCGTTCTTCGAAAGCGATCCCTTCATTTTCGAGCCAGGATTTCAACGTCTGGCAGTCTGAGCACGTCGGCATGGTGTAGATGACGACCTGAGGATGAAATTCACTGGCCATGCTGGCCTCCTCAAACGTGTTGTAGTGTTGCCGCCTAAACCTTTACGTTTTCCGGCCCGACAGGGCGGGATTCGATACCCATCGGTGCCTGGAAACGCTTTAGACGGAGCGCGTTGCCGAGCACGAAGACGCTGGAGAGCGCCATCGCTGCAGCGGCGAAGATCGGCGAAAGCAAGGTGCCATTTATCGGGTAAAGCATGCCTGCCGCAACCGGGATCAGCACTGCGTTGTAGGCAAAGGCCCAGAACAGGTTCTGCTTGATGTTGCGGATCGTCGCCTGGCTGAGCGCAATGGCATTTGCCACACCACGCAGGTCACCGGACATCAACACCACGTCTGCCGCTTCGATAGCTACATCGGTTCCCGTACCGATGGCCAACCCAACATCGGCTTCGGCCAGCGCCGGGGCGTCGTTGATGCCGTCCCCCACGAAAGCGACGCGTGCACCATGGCTGCGGAACTGCTTCAGCGCCGCGACCTTACCGTCGGGTAAAACCTCAGCCGCGACCTCATCGATACCGAGCTGTCGGGCGATTGCCGAGGCGGTTGCTGCATTATCACCGGTGATCATCGCGACCTTGAGCCCCAATGCGTGCAGCGCCCTGATTGCCTCTGGCGTGGTCTCTTTAATCGGGTCCGCAACGGCGATCACCGCCGCCAAATGACCGTCTATCGCAGCATAAAGCGGGCTCTTGCCTTGCTCACCGAGACGCTGGGCGGCCGGCAGGAAACTGGCCACGTCCAGGCCGAGCTGCGTCATGAAGCGATCGGCTCCAACGGAGACGGTTCGGCCGCTGACCTTGGCTGATACACCGAAGCCCGGTGTGGCATCGAAGGCTTCAATAGCGGCGATCTTGATGTCGCGCTGTTTTGCGGCGGCGACGATGGCTTCGGCGATAGGGTGCTCCGAACGCGTCTCCACGGCGGCAACCAACGCCAGAACCTCGTCGTAATCGAAGCCCTCGGCCGGTACCAGGTCGGTCAACTCAGGGCGACCTTTGGTCAGGGTGCCAGTTTTGTCCAGCGCGATAACGCTGACATCTCGTAGTGCCTGCAAGGCTTCGCCTTTACGGAACAGCACGCCGAGCTCGGCGGCGCGGCCAGTGCCGACCATTATCGAGGTGGGGGTGGCCAGCCCCATGGCGCAAGGGCAGGCGATAATCAGCACGGCCACCGCATTCACCAGCGCGAAGGTCAGTGCCGGCGTCGGTCCGAAGATCAACCAGATCAGGAACGTCAGCGCTGCCGCCGCCATCACCGCCGGGACGAACCACAGGGTCACCTTGTCGACCAACGCCTGGATCGGCAGTTTGGAACCCTGGGCTTCCTCAACCAAGCGGATAATTTGCGCGAGTACCGTATTGGCACCGACTTTGGTGACACGGAAGCTGAATGCCCCGGTTTTGTTGATGGTGCCGCCGACCACTTCGGCACCGACCCCCTTGGACACCGGCACCGGTTCGCCGGTGATCATGCTTTCATCCACATAAGAGGCACCTTCGACGACCTGACCGTCGACCGGGATCTTCTCGCCCGGGCGAACGAACACGACATCACCGGTGGTCACCTGGTCGAGCGGGATTTCCAGGGTTTCACCGTTACGCTCGACGCGCGCCGTTTTGGCCTGCAGCCCAACCAACCGTTTTATCGCCTGAGAGGTTCGCCCCTTGGCGCGAGCCTCCAGCGTGCGCCCAAGCAAAATCAGCGTAACGATCACCGCGGCGGCTTCGAAATAGATGTTGGCGGTACCTTGCGGCAGCACTTGCGGAATGAAAGTGGCCACCACCGAGTAGCCATAAGCCGCCGCGGTACCCACCGACACCAGCGAGTTCATGTCAGGGGCACCGCGCAGCAATGCCGGCACGCCCTTGCGGAAGAAGCGCAGGCCGGGCCCAAACAGCACCAGCGTGGTAAGCACGAACTGCAGATACGCATTGCGCTGTTCACCCAGAACCCCTAACACCCAATGATGCATCGCGGGAATCAGGTGCGAGCCCATTTCGAGGACGAATACTGGCAAGGTCAGGAGGGCGGCAATCAGTAAAGATCGGCGTAGTCCACGGGCTTCGTTCTTGCGCCTTTCACTGTCTTGATCGTCCGAACTTGCCGTGGCGGCAGACAAGCGGCGGGCCTTATAACCGGCCTGTTCGACCGCGGCTTCAAGCATGGCCGTGGTGACGATCCCGGCACTATGGCGCACCCGGGCACGCTCGGTCGCCAGGTTGACATTCGCTTCGATCACGCCCGGAATTTGCCTGAGCGCTTTCTCAACCCGACCGACACAGGACGCGCAGGTCATATCTTCGATGCCGAGTTCAGTGGTTTCTTCACGAACGGCGTAACCGGCGCTCTCGATGGCACCAACGGCTGCCTGCGGATCGGCGGGATCGCCGAAAGTGATATCGGCGCGCTCGGTGGCCAGGTTGACCGTTGCTGTTTGCACGCCGGGAACGGCTTTTAGCGCACGTTCGACGCGGCCAACGCAGGAAGCACAGGTCATACCTTCGACCGGCAGACTCAGACGAGTGGTGCACAGGGCTGAATTAGAACCTTGTTGCACAGAGACGGAAGTCATTGAACTACCCCTTTACTGATTCGGATATCGAAAAGCTTAAAGCTTCCCACTGTGGGAAGGTCAAGACCTGTCAGGGATTTGTTTTGCCAGGGGCAGATTCGGCCTCGTTTTGGCACCGCCGCAGAGCGTCGTCTCCACAGTACACACCTGCCAACCACCTCCCAATGCCTTATAGATGCTGACCACGGCGAGTTGTTGTTCGGTGCGTGCGACCGCCAGCGCTCGCCGGCTGTTAAAGTCGGAACGCTCTGCGTCAAGGACTTCCAGATAGAGGCCTTGCCCCTGGGAAAACTGCAGCCGGGCGAGACGAGCGGCCTCACGATTGGCTGCTGATTCAAGCAGGCGCAGTTCGAGCGTGCTGCCTGTTGCTTTATAGGCTTTGAAGGCGTCGTCGGTTTCCTGCAGCGCGCGCAATAGGGTTTGATCGTAGAGGAGCAGGGCTTCTTGGGCGCGAGCTTCACTGGCGGCAATCCGCGCTCGGACGCGACCGTTATCGAGCAGAGACCAGCGAATGACCGGAAGGATAAAACCGGACAAAGCTCCGGCACCGTTCACTGCATCGAGGTTCCCGGCAACGAATCCGATCGAGCCTTGTACCTGGATCTCGGGGTAGAGACCTGCCGTTTCTATCCCAATCCGCGCGGTTGCTGCCGCCAGAGTGCGTTCGGCCGCCGCAATATCGGCACGTCGTGCCAGGAGCGCCTCGGGGTTGCCGACGGCGAGGGAGGTAACCTTCAGTTCATCACGCCCAGGTATGGCGACTGGAGGGCTAAACCTTTGCGGCGTTTCGCCAAGCAATACCGCCAGCGCATTGACGGAAACCGCGCGACGGCGCTCGAGCTCGGGGGCGACAACCTCAACATTGCGCAATAACGCCTCGGCGCGCAGTCGGTCAAACTCACTGGCTGAACCGGCATTCGCCAGACGTTCAACCTGAGCCAGGCTCTCGCGCTGGCTTCGGGTGATATCTTCAACGACAGCAAGCTCGGCCTCGATACCGCGCAGTTCAAACCAGGTGGCGGCCACCGCTGCTGCAACGCCGGCTTGCACATCGCGCAACAAGGCTTCACGCGAGCCTGCCTGCGCCTGGGCTTCCTCAACCGAACGGCGCACGCGACCGAACAGATCGATTTCCCAGGCGGTGTCTACGGCACCGCGATAGGTTTCCTGCTGACGAGCCTGGTCAGGCGATGTCTCTATCTCGCTCTTGCGACGGTTTTCATAGCTGAAAGCAGGGCCGCCGCTTGGCAGAAAGCTCTGACGATCCTCGCGCAGCAGGGCTTTTGCTTCTTCGAGCCGCATGGCGGCAATGCCGATATCATGATTAACCGAAAGCGCCTGCCGGATCAGTCCGCTCAATATCGGATCGTCGAAGGCACGCCACCATTCAACCTCCACGGCAGCGGAATTAAGGCCTGGCGAAGCTGCACCAAAGCTGGCGGGAAGCCGTGCCGAAGACAGCGAAGGCGGCGAATAGTCTGGCCCTACAGATGAACACCCGGTTAACAGGGTAAGCGCACTCAGGGGGAACCATAGCGATTGATAGAGGCTTTTCATGAGGTGCTCTCCTTAATGCGCTGTTTGCGCAGCTTCGATTCTGCCCGGCGGCGTTCGATACGAACGGCCAGGTTACGCATCACCACATAAAACACCGGCGTCAGGAACAGACCGAACAGCGTCACGCCTAGCATGCCGGCGAAGACGGCGATACCCATTGCATGGCGCATCTCCGCCCCGGCACCGCCGGCAAAGACCAGAGGAACCACACCGGCGATAAAGGCCAGGGAGGTCATCAGGATTGGCCGCAGTCGCAGCCGACAAGCCTCAATAACCGCATCCAGCGTGCTTGCGCCCTCGGCCTCGAGAGTGCGGGCGAACTCGACGATAAGAATGGCATTTTTGGCGGCCAAACCGACCAGCACGATCAGCCCGATTTGCACAAAGACGTTGTTGTCACCGCCGGTCATCCAGACGCCAATAATGGCGCTCAGCAGACACATCGGCACGATCAACAGGACGGCCAGCGGCAACAACCAGCTGTTGTACTGAGCGGCAAGGATGAGATAGGCCAGAAGCACACACAGCGGGAAGATGAACAACGCCGAATCCCCGGCCAGCTTTTGCTGGTAGGTAAGGTCGGTCCATTCAAAAGTCATGCCTTCCGGCAGCACTTCCTTCGCCAGACGCTCCATCACGGCTACCGCCTGACCCGAACTGATGCCGGCCATCGCGCCGCCGGAGATGTCGGCGGAAGGATAGCCGTTGTAGTGGATCACTCGGTCTGGGCCTGAGCTCGGTGTGACGGTAACAAATGAAGATAAAGGCAGCATTTTCCCGGCAGCATTGCGTACTTGCAGGCGACCGATGGCTTCTGCCTGCATGCGATGGTCTGCATCGGCCTGGGCGGTCACTTTGTAGGTGCGGCCAAAGCGGTTGAAATCGTTGACATAGAGAGAACCGAGATAGACCTGCAGCGATTCGAAGATATCCGCCAGACGGACGCCCTGACTCATGGCTTTGGTACGATCGATGGCAACGTCGAGTTGTGGGGCATTGACGTCAAAGCTGGTCATCAGTCCGGCCACCTGTCCCGACTCGGTGGCTTTGGTCATCAGGATCTGGGTTTGCTGAACCAGAGCATCCAATCCGGCGCCGCTGCGATCCTCAATTTGCATTTTGAAACCGCCGGTGGCGCCCAGACCCGGTACCGGTGGCGGTGGAAATACGCCGAGGAAGCCGTCGGGAATGCCGGCGAATTTTGCTTGCAGGCGGCCGGCAATCGCGGTCGCGCTAAGATCGTCTGTTGTACGAGCTTCAAACGGGTCAAGCATAACGAACATGACGGCGGCATTCGGCACGTTGACGAAACCGTTGATCGACAGCCCTGGGAAGGCTACGACGCTCTCGACACCGGCTTCCGCCAGCGCGATTTTTGACATCTGTTTGACGACCGCATCGGTGCGTTCCAGCGAGGCTGAATTGGGCAGTTGGGCAATACCAACCAGGTAGTATTTGTCCTGCATCGGTACGAAGCCGGGCGGAACCGCCTTAAAGCCGAAGAAGGTCAGTGCCAGTAAGCCACCGTAGACCAAAAGCGCCAGACCGCTAACCCGGACCACTTTGCGGACCGTATTGCCATAAGCGTTAGGCGCGTGTCGGAAAGGCCGGCCAAACGCACGGAACAACCGATCGGCTCGACCGCGCAGGGTGCGCGGATCTCGGGCGATCGCAGCCTTGCGCGGACGCAACAAAAGGCCAGCCAGCGCCGGGCTGAGTGTCAGGGAGTTGATGGCCGACAGAATGGTTGAAATGGCGATGGTGAGCGCAAATTGTTGATAAAACTCCCCCTGCAGGCCGCTCAGGAAGGCAGTGGGGATGAATACGGCGGCAAGCACCGAGGTAATGGCGATGATGGGGCCGGTCACTTCGTCCATGGCGCGTCTTGCGGCTTGGGGAGGCTCCTCGCCATTTTCGATATGACGTTCGACATTTTCGACCACGACGATCGCGTCGTCGACCACTATCCCGATCGACAACACCAGGCCAAACAGCGACAAGGTATTGAGCGAAAAACCCATCAGATGCATGACGGCAAAGGTCCCGATCAGCGATACCGGCACCGCCATCAATGGGATCAACGACGCGCGCCAGTTGTGCAGGAACAGCACTACCACGATCACCACCAACAGGATCGCCTCCAGCAAGGTGGTGGCTACCGACTCCAGAGAAGCACTGACGAAGACCGTTGGGTCGTAAGCTATGCGCGAAGTGAGTCCTGCCGGAAAGTGAGTTTCGAGCCGTTGCATGGTGGCCCTCACGGCCTTAGAAACGTCTAGCGCGTTAGCTCCCGGGCTTTGAATAATTTGCAGCGCGACGGCCGGCTCACCGTCGAGCAGGCTGCGCAACGCGTAGGCATCAGCTCCCATTTCGATACGGGCGACATCTCGCAGGCGAGTGATTTGGCCGTCGCTACCGGTGCGAATAATGATATCGCCAAACTGTTCCTCGTCGGTCAGGCGGCCGAGGGTATTGACCGTCACCTGGAATGCGGCGTTGGAGTTGGGCGTCTGGCCAACCGAGCCGGCCGCTACCTGAACGTTCTGTTCGCGTACGGCGGCGATAACGTCACCGGCCGTCAACCCTCGCGCAGCGATCAAATCAGGATCGAGCCAAAGCCGCATGCTGTACTCGCCGGCACCCCATACCAAAACGTCACTGACTCCGGGGATGCGGGAAAGCTCATCGCGTACCTGGAGGTAAGCGTAATTTGAAATGTAGAGAGGATCGTAACGCTGATCGGGCGACAGCAGGTGAACTACCATCAGGATATCCGGCGAGGTTTTTTGCGTGACGACGCCCTGGCGTTGAACCTCTTCAGGTAACCGCGGCAGCGCGCGCGAAACCCGGTTCTGCACCTGAACCTGCGCCATATCGGCATTGGTGCCCTGGGCGAAAGTGACGGTCAGGATCATTCGGCCATCGGTTGCCGACTGCGACGACATGTACAACATGCCCTCAACCCCGGTGATTGCCTGTTCGAGCGGAGCCGCTACCGTTTCAGCGATCACTTTGGGGTTGGCTCCGGGGTAAGACGCGGTCACTTGCACCGTTGGCGGAGTGACTGCCGGATACTCGCTAAGCGGCAGTTGGAAGAAGGCCACGCCGCCGGCGAGCACCATCAAAATTGACAGGACGATGGCAAATATCGGGCGTGCGATGAAGAAACGAGGAAAAGTCATTACGCGGCCCCCGTGGTTGTCGGCGCCGTCATGGGAGCACCATCAATGGCGGTTGTTTGCGGCGTGATCTGCATACCGGGGCGTACCAGGCCCTTGACCACGATACGCTCACCCGGCTGCAGACCCTGTTCGATCACCCGCATGCCTTCGACCATCGGGCCCAGCTCGACTGGCCGATATTCGGTTTTGTCACCTTTGCCGACGACCAACACATAGCGGCGGCCCTGATCGGTGCCAATTGATTGATCGGACACCAGTACGCGGGCGCGCGGTGCACCGGTTTCCAGTTTGACCTTGGCAAACAGGCCAGGGGTCAATTGTCCATCGGCGTTATCGACAACGGCGCGAATACGCACGGTGCCCGTCCCACGGTCGGCGGAGTTGGCAAGAAAATCGACACGGCCAGTTCGGGTATAGGTTTTGTCGGTGATCAGCGCGACCATCACCTTGGTTGCCGGCGGGGTGGCACGAGTGCGGTCTGCGGCGAGCGAACGCAAATAGGTGCGCTCGTCGACGTCGAAATAAACCTGCAGCGGGTTGGTCGAGACAATCGTCGTGAGCGGCGTTACGCCATTGGTAACGTAGTTGCCCTCGGTGACCAGCACCTGGCCGACGCGCCCGCTGATGGGCGCCGTGACGCGCGTGAACTCCATATCCAACTCTGCCGCAGCCAGTGCGGCTTTCGCGGCATCGACCTGCGCTTTGCCTGCATTCAACGAAGCGGTTGCCGTATCGAGCTGAGCACGCGCAAAAACCTTTTGAGCAAACAGCTGTGTGGCACGGGCATATTCCGTTTGAGCGAGCCGCGCTGCTGCTTCAGCCTCGCGCAACCGAGCTTTGGCGGCACTCAGCGCGGCTTCGTACACCCGAGAGTCAATGAGAAACAGCCGTTGGCCTTTCTCAACCCAGCGACCTTCCGGCACGCTGACATCTTGCAGATATCCGGCGACTCTTGGGCGCAGTTCAACCTGTTTGACAGCGGTTAGCGAACCGGTGAACTCGACAAAAGGCGTGACCGGGCGAACTACCACTTCGGCTACTGGTACGCTCGGAGGCTTGGCGGGAGCAGCTGCGGACACCGTCTCTTTGCAACCGGCGACAGCGAATGCGACGCTTATTGCCGCAGTGATTAGAGTGACACGTTTGGCTTTCATCATTTGACCTTTCGCGACTGAAGTCGACAGTGGAATTTATTGAGCCGAAGCGGCTCTGATTGCACTTATCGGACTTACCACGTTTGGAAGGTCAAGCTGTTTTTGAGGGCTGATTCAGGCTATTCGATACTGTGTTGCGCAAGGGCGTCTGGCGTGGAGAGCGTTACGCAGTGGCCAAAAAGAAAAGCGGGGCGCGAACCGGTCGCGCCCCGTGGGTTTACTCGGCGGAGGAGGTTTCCCCCTTGCCGGCCAGCAGGCTGAGGAAGTCGTACTTCTCCTTCAGCTCTTTTTCTGCAGCCTGATACAGCGCGCTGGCGACTTCCGGCTGCTGTGAGTTCAGGCGGCGGAAGCGCTGTTCTTTCAGCAACGTATCGGTCAGATTGCTGTTTGGCGGCCGGGAATCCAGCGCCAGCGCCGGTTTGCCCTCATCGGCGCGACGTGGATCGAAGCGATACAGCGGCCAGAATCCGGTCGCGGTCAGCTGTTTCATCTGGTCGTGACTGAGTGCCAGATCGTAACCGTGTTCTTCACAGGGGCTGTAGGCAATGATCAGGGATGGCCCCGGATAAGCTTCGGCTTCCTGAATGGCTTTCACCGTCTGATTAAGCTGCGCACCCAGCGAGATTTGCGCCACGTAAACATGGCCGTACATCATCATGCTGACGCCCAGATCCTTACGTGCCTTGCGCTTGCCGTGTTCGCCGAATTTGGTCACCGCCCCGAGCGGGGTGGCCTTCGATTGCTGGCCGCCAGTGTTGGAGTAACACTGAGTGTCCAACACCAGCACGTTGACGTTTTCGGTCAGGCTGAGGACGTGATCCAACCCGCCGAACCCGATATCGTAAGCCCAGCCGTCGCCGCCAATCAGCCAGATGGATTTATCCACCAGATAATCGGCGTCGGTCGCCAGTTGGCGCGCGTCGTGACCTTCAATCTGCGCCAGCAAGCCGCGCAGTTCCTTAATCTGTTGGCGACGCGGCTCTGGTGCGATATCCGTCATCTGCAGAGCGTTGACCAACTGTGCCGGCAGCTGCGGCGCCAGGGTGTTCAGCAAACGCAGTACACGGCTGCGGTGCTGATCGACCGTTAAGCGGAAGCCCAGACCGAACTCCGCATTATCCTCGAACAACGAGTTGGCCCAGGCTGGACCGCGGCCTTCGGCATTGGTGGTATAAGGTGTAGTCGGCAGGTTGCCGCCGTAAATGGACGAACAGCCGGTGGCGTTGGCAATCAGCAACCGGTCGCCATAAAGCTGGGTCAGCAGCTTGATGTACGGTGTTTCCCCACAGCCGGAACAGGCACCGGAGTATTCGAACAGCGGTGAAATCAACTGCGAGGTACGGATGTCGATCCGCTCGATCTGCGAGGGATCAATTTCCGGCAACTGCAGGAAGAAGTCGTAATGCGCTTTTTCTTCAGTCAGGTGCTCAAGGCGCGATGCCATGTTGATGGCCTTGATGTCCGGGTTCTGGCGATCTTTTGCCGGGCAGACTTCAACGCACAGATTGCAGCCGGTACAGTCTTCCGGCGCGACCTGCAGTACGTATTTCTGGCCGCGCATGTCGCGCGCTTTCACATCCAGCGATTGCAGCGAGGCAGGGGCGTGCTCCATGGCCTCCGGCTGAACCACTTTGGCGCGGATGGCGGAGTGCGGGCAGGCGGCAACGCAGTGGTTGCACTGGGTGCACAGATCCGGCTGCCAAATGGGGATATCCTCGGCGATATTGCGCTTTTCCCACTGGGTGGTCCCCACCGGCCAGGTACCGTCCGGCGGGAAGGCTGACACCGGCAACGCATCCCCCAGTCCGGCCAGCATCGCGGCGGTCACGGTTTTGACAAAGTCAGGCGCCGCATCCGAGACAATCGGCGGTCGCATTGGGCTGCTTTCGTTAACCGGCTGCAGGGGGATTTCAATCAGCGCGTCAAGCGTGGCGGCCAGCGCCTGCCAGTTGCGCTCAACAATATCCTGGCCTTTGTTGCTGTAGCTGCGTTCGATAGCATCCCGCAATTGCTGGAGTGCCACGTCGCCCGGCAGAATTTGGGTCAGATGGAAAAACGCCATCTGCATTACGGTGTTGATACGTGCACCGAGCCGGCATTCACGCGCCAGTTTCGCCGCGTTGATGATATAGAAGCGTGCCTGACGTTGCTGCAAGACGGCTTGCACTTCCTGCGGCAGCCGCGACCAGGCCTCTTCGGCACCATAGGGAGTATTGAGCAGGAAAATGCCGCCGGGTTTCAGGCGCTCCGCCATCTGGTAAGTATCGATAAATTGCAGTTGGTGGCAGCCGACAAAGTCGGCGCGACTCACCAGATAGGCCGAGTTGATGGGCTGTTCGCTGACGCGCAGGTGGGATACTGTCAGGCCTCCGGCCTTTTTCGAGTCATAAACGAAATAGCCCTGGGCATACATTGACGTACTGTTGCCGATGATTTTGATGTTGTTCTTGGTAGCGGAAACGGAGCCGTCACTGCCAAGACCGTAGAACAGCGCCTCCAGCGACGCGCGCTGCGGCAGGGTTTCTTCACTGAGTGGCAGGGAAAGACCGGTCACATCGTCGAAAATACCGACGGTAAAGCGTGGACGCGGGCGATCCAGAGCCAGCTCGTTAAACACGGCTAACGCGCAGTCAGGGCCAAACTCTTTCGAGGAGAGCCCATAACGGCCGCCGATCACCATCGGCATATGGGCGCGTTCACCCCGGCTGAACGCTTCAGCCAGTGCGGTCATCACGTCCAGATACAGGGGCTCCGCCAGCGCGCCGGGCTCCTTGGTACGGTCCAGTACGGCGATTTTCTTCGCGCTTTCCGGCAACACGCTGAGCAGGTGCTGCGCGGAAAACGGCCGAAACAGCCGCACTTTCAGCACCCCGACTTTTTCACCACGGGTCAACAGGGCGTCGATCGCTTCTTCGCAGGTGCCGATGGCGGATCCCATCAGGATCACCACGCGCTCGGCCTGCGGATGGCCGTAATATTCGAAGGGCTGATACGCCCGGCCGGTGATCTCGGCGAACTTGTCCATCGCGTCGGTCACATGCTGGCAGGTCGCGTTATACCAGGGGTTGGTGGCTTCGCGCGATTGGAAATAGGTGTCCGGGTTGGCGGAGGTGCCCCGCACCACGGGATGATCAGGCGACAGTGCGCGGCTGCGGTGCGCATCAATCGCGTCCTGAGGCAGCATCTGGCGCAGGGTATCGTCGCTCAGCGGCACGATTTTGTTGATTTCATGCGAGGTGCGGAAACCATCAAAAAAGTGAATAAACGGCAGGCGGCTGTTGAGACTGGCCGTTTGGGAAATCAGCGCAAAATCCTGTGCTTCCTGGACGTTGCTGGCACACAGCATGGCGCAGCCGGTTTGGCGTACCGCCATCACGTCGGAATGGTCGCCAAAAATCGACAGCGCATGGGTGGCGATGGTGCGCGCAGCAACATGCAGCACAAACGGCGTCAGTTCACCGGCCAGTTTATACAACGTCGGGATCATCAGCAGCAGGCCCTGCGATGAGGTAAACGAGGTCGACAGCGCGCCGGTTTGCAATGCGCCATGTACCGTGGCGATCGCACCGCCTTCCGACTGCATTTCCACCACTCGCGGCACGTCGCCCCAGATATTTTGACGGCCGTCGCCGGACCAGGCATCCGCCTGTTCCGCCATGGTCGAACTGGGGGTGATTGGGTAGATGGCAATCACTTCGCTGGCGCGGTAGGCGACGGAAGCGACTGCATTATTACCATCTGTAGTAATCATCAACTTTACCTTTCATTGCTCAAAAAGCTGCGAAAGTCACCTCTCGCAGTAATTAACAAAGTCTAGCAGAGGGATATATTGGCCCTTTATCGCGTTTGTGTGGCGGATGATAAATCGACAAAAAATGCGACAAGGAGATATTTCACGACTTTAAATGGCCCTGAAGAAAAATTGTCATCGTTGTTTAACGACAATTTATTTCCGGCGCGTCATACTGGTGAATAGGTAAACTTACAGAAGAAAAAACGATGAGCGGATTTATGTATTTGACCATGGCGATAGTCGCAGAAGTGATCGCCACCACCATGCTGAAAGCCTCTGAGGGATTCACTCGCTTGTGGCCGTCGCTGGTGGTCGTGGTCGGCTATGGTGTAGCTTTCTGGGGGCTGTCGATGGTGGTGAAAACCATGCCGCTGGGCATTGTTTATGCCATCTGGTCGGGCATGGGCATTGTTCTGGTGTCAATTGCCGCGGTATTTGTTTATCAACAAAAGCTGGATTGGCCAGCCGTGCTGGGGATGGGATTAATTATTGCTGGCGTGTTGGTGATTAATTTACTGTCGAAAACCGCAGCGCACTGATCCTTATTTAAACCGAAACAATCGCCAGCGCGACATTCAGTGGCGCTGGCAGAAAACCTTATTAATAAATAACGGAAAATAATAGATTACCCCCAAGTTTGGATCTTCCTATTACCGGCAAAAAATGCGCCATTTTGACACCGCATTTTGGTGCTGTTCGCCTCGCCTCAAAGCGTTAACCTCTCCTAAAATGCCTGTTTAACCCTGCTGTGACTGACCCTTGTTCAGGTCGGGCAGGGATGTTCGACGTTTGCTCCGCGGACAGAGCGGAAAAATCCAGTAACCATAATAATTTCGTCGCTGTTCAAATAAACGGCAAATAATTGCAGGAATATATTTTCATTATTTATATATCAGGCTAGATTAAACAGGTTTGCATCAAAGATAACCTAACGTGTCCGCAATAAAGTGATGCGAGTTATCGGCAATGGCGATTTTACACAGCGCAGTTTCGGGTTCAGGAGTGGATTAATGACAATATTAAAAGGGTTGCTGGCCGGCACCGTACTGCTTTTGGCCGCCTGCAGCAGCAACAACGAAGAACCAGTCCAGCAGGCTAACAGTGCAAGAATCAATAACTTACAGACCAGTGCTAACTGTGCCATTGTTGGCGGCGTCACGACCGTGACCCACAATTTAAACGGCGAAGCGATCAGAATGTGCCAAATGCCGAATGGTAAACAGTGCGAAGAATCGACGCTGGGGCGGGGTGCCTGCGCGAGCGCCGGCTAACGGTTAATAACACCAGGCCGCAGAGCAGCCTGGTGCACAGGGATCACTGCACCCAATCGCGCAGTGTATAAACCAGGGTATGGTCGCCGCCGCTCAGCGTTAATTGCTGAGCGCTGAGGGTGACTTTTGCTCCTTTGCCCAGCACGTCGCCGATCACCCGATCCCACTGATTGAGTTGCGGGTCTGCGCACAGCATGCGTGTTGAAGCCAGACCTTTTACCGTCAGCACGCCATTTTGCAATTGGCCATTGCCAAAGAAACGGTTACACATGGCACCGGAAACGTGCAGGGTTTCACCGAACTCGATGTTGGGCTGCTTGCCCTGGCCCGCTTTCACCGCTACGCCGTCGACGCTTTGCAAAATAAAGTTATGATGCAACAGGTCGCTTTCCTTTACCGTCTTTCCGTTTTGACTCATTCCACACCCGGCTAACAGCAGCGGCATTAACGCCACCAACATAGACTTTTTCATCGGCTCTCCTTAGGACAAATCAGGCATTGAGCTGGTTAGGGCAAGGCTCACCACGATCCAATTGGCTCACGTTCTGCAACGTGGTTTCCGAAATGCTGGTCAGCGCCTCTTCGGTCAGGAAAGCCTGATGACCGGTGAACAACACGTTGTGGCAAGCAGACAGACGACGGAAAATATCGTCCTGGATCACGTCATTGGATTTATCTTCGAAGAACAGGTCGCGTTCATTCTCATACACGTCCATCCCCAGGGCGCCGATTTTCTGTTGTTTCAGGGCATCAATCGCGGCTGATGAGTCAATCAAACCGCCGCGGCTGGTGTTGATGATCATTACGCCGTCTTTCATCGCCGCAAAAGCGTCGGTATTCAACAGGTGGTGGTTTTCCGGCGTCAGCGGGCAGTGCAGGGTAATGACGTCAGATTGCGCGTACAGCGTTTGCAGATCGACATATTCCGCGCCCAGCTCCAATGCCTGTTCGCTTGGGTACGGGTCATAGGCCAGAAGCTTCATGCCGAAGCCTTTCAGGATGCGCATGGTGGCGACGCCGATCTTACCGGTGCCAATCACCCCGGCAGTCCGGTTATGCATATTGAAGCCGATCAAACCTTCAAGCGAGAAATTGGCATCGCGGGTGCGTTGATAGGCACGGTGAATACGACGATTCAGGCACATCATCATGCCCACGGCATGTTCAGCGACCGCTTCCGGCGAGTAGGCCGGTACGCGCACCACCTTGATACCCAGTTCTTTGGCGGCGTCCAAATCGACATTATTAAAGCCGGCGCAGCGCAGAGCCAAAATTTCGACCCCCAACGCCGCCAGTTCTTCAAGCACTTCACGGCTGCCGTCGTCGTTGACGAAGATGCAGATGGCTTTGCAGCCGGCGGCGTTTTTGGCGGTTTTTTTACTGAGCAGGAAGTCGAAGAACTCCAGCTCGTAACCAAACTGCTGATTCACCAGTTCGAGATATTTACGGTCATACTGTTTGGTGCTGTATATCGCCAATTTCATCGTGGTTTCTCCCGCGTGATTTTGTGATCAATTTAACAGATTTTAGTAAATTCTACAATTGGTTAGCCTGTTTGATGCGCGTTGAATGGCAGCAGTTATCGTTGCCGCAAAGGGTATTGATTAAGGGTAGCTGGCAACGTCACAACAGGGTGAATATTCGGCACGGAGTGGCTGAAAAGCGAAGCGCGAGAGATGAGAGAGAGGTTGGTTCCAGGCAAAAAAATCCCCACGGGGGTGTGGGGAATGGCTTCTCTAGTATAGTTAGCTAGCAGCTGACTTTTGTTAGAATGCTTGCAAGACTATTAATTATCAAAGGTAACGACAATAACAAAAGTCCGAAACAGTTCGCATTCATGTGATGAATATGTAACTAAAATTTACAGTATCCCTATCAACGGCTGCAAAAGCGCCGAAACGGGGCATCTTCGTCGGCGTTGGCTTCACCCTATGTCAAATTCATGCCATCATTATTGCCAATTCAGGCATAGACTTACTTAAAACGCCCTCTGGCCAGGGTAAGCTGCCTAACTCAGGAATGAAGCAATCATTTAATGACTAAGCGATTGAAAGTATTCATAGGGATTGTGGTCAGTACGGCGATCTTGCTGCTTGCGCTGTGGCAAACTCTGCCGCGCTGGTTGCCGCGTGTGATCTCTCATTGGCTTCCACAGGGCAGCCAATTGGTTTTGCAGGGCAAACCGCATTGGCGTCAGGGGGCATTGCAGCTGGATGGCGCGCGTTTTCTGGCACAAGAATGTTTGCTTGCCGCCGTCGGACCGACCCGATTGGCCTATCAGCAGGGGCGGTGGGAGCTCATCAGCGATAAGCTGAATGTCGATACTGCCTGCTTATCAAAATTACCCGCCGCTGACGCCAGCAGTGCACCACTGGCGCTGGACCAATTGCAAAAACAACTGCCGCTGCTGGACGTTACCATCAAGGATTTCGCGGTGGTGCCGTGGCAGTACTACGCCGGTAAATTACAGATACATTCCTCTGCAGAGGGCCAGCGCCTGCAATATCAGGGGCCGAATATTCAGGTCGATGCGCTGTTGGATCCGCAGCAGCAATTGACGCTCAACGGCCTGACGATCACTGCGCCAGACAGCCCACAACCGCTGCACCTGACCGGCAAAATAGCCATTCCGCTCGATTTGGACAGTATTCCGGCACAAGGGGCGCTGCAGGGCGAAATGCAGACCGGCTATCTGGACAAACCCTTACTGTTGGACATGCGCTGGCAACAGCAGCAGGGCGTGCTGACGCTGACGGAAAAGGGTGAAAACAAACCCCTGGCGACGCTACCCTGGGAGATCAACGCCCAACAGGTCAGCATTAAACAGGGCGAATGGCGCTGGCCATACAGCCAGCAACCGCTAAACGGCGGGGTGAACATTGCGCTGCACGACTGGAGTAAAGGTTTTGATGAGACGCAGATCAGCGCCCGTTTGAATGTCATCACCGACGGCCATAACGGCAAAGGCAACGCGGTATTGACGCTGGGACCGGGTAAAGTCGGCCTGACCGACAGCGATCTGCGTTTCCAACTGACCGGCCAGGCGAATCTGTCCGACTTTTCAATGACTGCCTCGATCCCCGGTATTGTCAGCGGCACCATCCTCAACCCGACGCTGGTCTTGCAGTCCGGTTCACTGCTGCGACTGTGGGGCAACGCCACGCCGGAAATGAAATTGGAAGAGGCGCGTTTGCCGTTGGCCGGGGTGAAAGTGACTGCAGCCGGCATCACCGGTCGGTTGCAGGCCATTATTAATGCCAGCGACAGCTACTGGGGGCGTTTTAAACTGCATCTGGACGGCAAGGCGCAAGATTTTTGGCCGGACCACGGCAACTGGCAATGGCGCTACTGGGGTAACGGACAATTACCGCCGTTGCAGGCTGCCTGGGACGTTGCCGGCAGCGGCAGTTGGCAGGACAGCACGCTGATCCTCGATCGGCTTTCCACTGGTTTTGATCGTTTGAAGTACAGCATGGTAACGGTGGATGCGCCGCGCCTTAGCCTCAGCCAGCCGCTGCGTTGGCAGCGGGACGAGAAAGCCCCGGCGTTTAATGGCGAACTGCAACTGGTTTCGGGCAAGGTCAGCTTTACTAACGGTGGTTACCTGCCGGCACCGGTGTTGGCGCTTCAGATGAAGGGCACAACGCCGGATAATTTCCAGCTGCAGGGCAAACTGCAGGCGGAACAGATTGGCCCTATAGCGCTACGTGGCCGTTGGGACGGTGAGCGTTTACGCGGAGAGGGCTGGTGGCCGAAGCAGTCGCTGAAGGTGTTCCAACCGCTCATCTCGCCGGATCTCAATATCAAACTGCGCGACGGTGAATTCTATGCGCAATCGGCCTTCTCTGCCGCACGGGTGCAGGGTTTTGAGGCCGGTGGCCATTGGGTGGTGAAGCAGGGCGGCATGTGGCTGAAAGACGGTGAGATGAGCGGGCTGGATTTCGTCATGTCCTACCGCCTGAAAAATCACATTTGGCAGCTCGGCGCCAAGCAACCGATGATGCTGCGCATCAAGTCTTTCCGCAACCTGTTCGAAATGCAGAATATTACCGCCGATCTTCAGGGCGCTTATCCTTACAGCGAGCAGGCACCGCTGACGCTGAGCAACGTCGGTATGGACGCGTTGAACGGCCACATCAGCCTGTCTGCGCTGCGCATGCCGCAGCATGACGCCGCCGTATTGAAGCTGGATAAGGTGGATCTCAGTGCCTTGTTTACCGCGTTGAAGCCAAAACAGTTTGCCATGTCAGGACGGGTAGACGGCGAATTGCCGCTGTTCCTGAATCATCCTAAATGGCTGGTGCGCAACGGTTGGATTGCCAACGCTGGCATGTTGACGCTGCGCCTGGACAAGGACATGGCCGATGCCATCGGCAGTAATAATATGGCGACCGGCGCCGCGATAGATTGGCTGCGCTATATGGAGATTAACCGCTCCAAGGCCAGAGTCGATCTCGACAACCTCGGTGAACTGACGCTGAAGGCGCGCATTGACGGGGTTAACCCGCAAAAAAGCGCTAAAAGAGAGGTTATCCTGAACTATAGCCATCAGGAAAACGTGTTTCAGCTTTGGCGCAGCCTGCGCTTTGGCGACAATTTACAGGAGTGGCTGGAACAGGCCCTCACCAAACCTGGGGAACAACCATGAAAATCATCAGCGGGCCATTACTGGCCGCCGTGCTCGGCACCTCAATGCTGAGCGGCTGCGTGCCACGCATCGAGGTCGCCACGCCTAAAGATCCGATCACCATCAATATGAACGTCAAGATTGAACATGAAATTCACATCAAAGTGGATAAAGACGTCGAGAATCTGCTGAAAGACAAAAGCGGTCTGTTCTAGGAGCCAACATGAAAAAACGTTATTTAGGCTTGATTGGCGCCGCCTGGCTGTTCAGCAGCATGGCAATGGCATTGACGCTGGATGAGGCCAAGCAGCAGGGGCGCGTCGGTGAAACGCTCAACGGCTATATTGCGCCGGTGAAGCAGGACGCCGAAACCTTGACCCTGGTGAAAAATATTAATGCCGGACGCACCGAGAAATACCAACAGGTGGCGGACAGCAATCATATCGCCATCGACGATGTGGCGCGCATGGCCGGGCAAAAACTGGTCTCCCGTGCCCCCGCGGGGGAATACGTACGCGGCATAAACGGCCAATGGTTGAAGAAATAAAAAAAAGCGCGCCCTGAGGCGCGCAATAGCGATATAACATTGGATTTTTATGAGGGTAGAGCGGGTTTGACAGGATTTGGCTTGTTCTGTTGAAGCTTTGCAGGGGCATCACACCCCTGCAACGGGCATCAGGCGGCAACAACCTGTGCCAGCGTGGCTTTGGCATCGGCCTGTGCTTTGGTGGCAACATCCGGCCCGTAGGCGATACCTTCAGCGAACACAAACTCGACGTCGGTGATACCGATAAAGCCCAGGAACAGACGCAGGTAAGGTTCGACCAGGTCAGTCGGGGTGCCTTTGTGAATGCCACCGCGGCTGGTCAGAATGATGGCACGCTTACCTTTCACCAGGCCTTCCGGACCGTTTTCGGTGTAGCGGAAGGTGACGCCGGCACGAGCAATCAGGTCGAAATAGTTCTTCAACTGGGTCGGAATGTTGAAGTTATACATCGGGGCCGCCATAACGATGGTGTCATTGGCTTGCAGTTCGGCGATCAGCTCGTCGGACAACGCCAGGGCTTCGGTTTGACGCGGGGTCAGCGGCGTGTCGGAAGGACGCAGGGCGCCAACCAGTTCACCGTCCAGTACCGGGATTGGCTGTGCAGCCAGGTCACGCACGGTGATGGTGTCGTTGCCATGAGCCTTTGCCCACTGCTCAACGAAGAAATCTGCCAGTTGGTTAGACTGCGAGTAGCCCGCCAGGATGCTTGATTTAAGAACCAATACTTTGCTCATCGGTAATTCCTTACGTTATGACAGTGACATCAGGACAACGCGTCCTTTGCATGCAGTACACTCTATTCACATTTTTTCAGCAGTGATAGCGCAATATTTCGAGACCTTTGTTCGATTTTATTGAATAAGCTGCCGGGACATAAGCGGCGGGATTATGGGGAAAAAGGGGCTTATGTTATTCTGCGCACTTAAAGCTGAAAACTCGCTAACCCATCACCAAACCGCTGCTAAAGCTTGATATAGCAGCGATGAAACAAGGAATACCGAACGTGAAATCTCCGCTCGCGGCACTGTCTGCCCAACTGGGCGAGCTGATGCTCCGTGACCAACAACGTCTGCAACGTCGGCTGCAGGGCGCACGAAAAATCAAAAATCCCGATGCTCAGTCGGCCGTCGCCGCCGAGCTGGAAAGTGACATAACGGCAGCGTTGCAAAAAGTGCAGTCGCGCGCCGCATCCTGTCCGAAAGTCACCTACCCGGAAAACCTGCCGGTCAGTCAGAAAAAACAGGATATTCTGCAGGCCATCCGCGACCATCAGGTGGTGATTGTTGCCGGTGAAACCGGTTCGGGGAAAACCACCCAGTTGCCGAAGATCTGTCTGGAGCTGGGGCGTGGGGTAAAAGGGCTGATCGGCCATACCCAACCTCGACGCCTGGCGGCGCGTACCGTAGCCAACCGCATTGCCGACGAGCTGGAAACGCCGTTGGGCGGCAGCGTCGGTTATAAGGTGCGCTTTAACGATCAGGTCGGCGAAAACACCCTGGTCAAGCTGATGACCGACGGGATCCTGTTGGCGGAAATCCAGCAGGACCGGCTGCTGATGCAGTACGACACGTTGATTATCGATGAAGCGCACGAACGCAGCCTGAACATTGATTTCATCCTGGGTTACCTGCGTGAACTGCTGCCAAAGCGCCCGGATCTCAAAGTCATCATCACTTCGGCGACTATCGATCCGCAGCGTTTTTCGCGCCATTTCAATAACGCGCCGATTATCGAAGTCTCTGGTCGTACTTATCCGGTCGAGGTGCGTTATCGCCCGGTAGTGGACGATGCCGACGATACCGATCGCGATCAACTACAGGCGATTTTCGATGCGGTAGATGAGCTGGGCCGCGAAGGGCCGGGGGATATCCTGATCTTCATGAGCGGCGAGCGCGAAATTCGCGACACCGCCGACGCCCTGAACCGTCTTAATTTGCCGCATACCGAGGTCCTGCCGCTGTATGCCCGTTTGTCGAACAGCGAACAGAACCGGGTATTCCAGTCGCATCACGGCCGACGCATCGTGCTGGCGACCAACGTGGCGGAAACCTCACTTACCGTACCCGGCATCAAGTACGTGATTGATCCCGGTACCGCGCGTATCAGTCGTTACAGTTTCCGCACCAAGGTGCAGCGCCTGCCGATCGAACCGGTTTCGCAGGCTTCCGCCAATCAGCGCAAGGGCCGCTGCGGGCGAGTCTCCGACGGTATTTGCATTCGTCTGTACTCGGAACAGGACTTCCTGTCGCGTCCGGAGTTTACCGATCCGGAGATCCTGCGCACCAACCTGGCGTCGGTTATCTTGCAGATGACGTCGCTTGGGTTAGGGGATATCGCCGCTTTCCCGTTCGTTGAGGCGCCGGACAAACGCAATATTCTCGATGGCGTACGCCTGCTCGAAGAGCTGGGCGCAATTAAAACGGCCGACAATGGCCACTACCAGCTCACGCCTCAGGGGCGTCAATTGGCGCAGTTGCCGATCGACCCGCGCTTAGCGCGCATGGTGCTGGAGGCGCAGAAAAGCGGCAGCGTGCGTGAAGTGATGATCATCACCGCTGCGCTGTCGATACAGGATCCGCGCGAACGGCCAATGGACAAACAGCAGGCCTCGGACGAGAAACACCGACGCTTTGCCGACAAAGATTCGGATTTCCTGGCTTACGTCAACCTGTGGGACTGGCTGAAAGAGCAGCAGAAAGAGCACTCATCCAGTCAGTTCCGTCGGCTGTGCCGAAATGATTTCCTTAACTATTTGCGGGTGCGTGAATGGCAGGACATTTATACCCAGCTGCGTCAGGTGGTTAAAGAGCTGGGGCTGCCGGTCAACAGCGAACCTTCCGATTACCGCAGCGTACACACCGCGTTATTGACCGGTTTGCTATCGCATATCGGCCAGAAAGATGCTGATAAGCAAGAGTACACGGGCGCTCGCAACGCAAGATTTTCTATCTTCCCAGGTTCAGGTCTGTTCAAGAAGCCACCGAAATGGACCATGGTGGCCGAACTGGTTGAGACCAGCCGCCTGTGGGGGCGTATCGCCGCACGTATCGAACCGGAGTGGATTGAGCCGTTAGCCCAGCACCTGGTGAAGCACAGCTACAGCGAACCCCATTGGTCGAAATCTCAGGGTGCGGTGATGGCCACCGAAAAAGTGACGCTGTTCGGGTTACCCATCGTCGCTGCGCGACAGGTTAATTACAGCACCATAGATCCGCTGCTGTGCCGGGAACTGTTTATCCGCCATGCGCTGGTGGAAGGCGACTGGCAGACGCGCCATGCATTCTTCAGTGCCAACCTGAAGCTGCGTGCGGAAGTGGAGGAGCTGGAGCATAAGTCGCGCCGTCGTGACATTTTGGTTGATGATGAAACCCTGTTCAGTTTCTACGATCAGCGCATCCCTGGCGAGGTGATCTCCGGGCGTCATTTTGACAACTGGTGGAAAAACGCCGCAAAACAGAACGCGGATCTGCTCAGCTTTGAAAAAGAGATGCTGATCAAGGACGGTGCCAATAAGGTCAGTGCGCTGGACTATCCGAATACCTGGCATCAGGGCAACCTTAAGCTGCGCCTGACCTATCAGTTTGAGCCAGGTACCGACGCCGACGGCGTGACGGTGCATATTCCTCTGCCGATCCTTAATCAGGTTGAGGATCAGGGTTTTGAGTGGCAAATTCCAGGCATTCGCCGTGAATTGGTGATCGCTCTGATCAAGTCGCTGCCCAAGCCGGTTCGTCGCAACTTTGTACCGGCACCGAACTATGCCGAGGCTTTTCTGGGACGGGTCACCGCGCTGGAATTACCGCTGTTGGATGCACTGGAGCGCGAACTGCGTCGTATGACTGGTGTGACAGTGTCACGAGATGACTGGCAGTGGGAACAGGTGCCCGATCACCTTAAAATGACTTTCCGGGTGGTGGGGGAAAAACACAAAACCCTGCTGGAAGGCAAAAATCTGACCGCGCTGAAGCTGCAACTGAAAGACAAGGTGCAGGAAACCCTGTCCGCGGTGGCAGACGATGGGCTGGAGCAAAGCAATCTGCATATCTGGAGCTTCGGCAAACTGCCGGAGTTTTATGAGCAGAAACGCGGTGGCTATTCGATGAAGGCCTATCCGGCGCTGGTGGATGAAAAAGACAGCGTGGCGATCCGTTTGTTCGACAGCGGGCAGGAACAGCAACAGGCGATGTGGCAGGGAACGCGCCGCCTGCTGTTGCTGAACATTCCATCGCCCATCAAGTATCTGCATGAAAAACTGCCTAACAAAGCCAAGCTGGGGCTGTACTTTAACCCTTATGGCAGGGTGCTGGATTTGATTGACGACTGCATCTCCTGCGGCATCGATAAGCTGATTGCCGAGCACGGCGGGCCGGTTTGGCAGGAAGAGGATTTTGCCCGCCTGCAGGAAAAAGTGCGCGCCGAGCTAAACGAAACGGTGGTAGGAGTAGCCAAACAGGTCGAGCAGATCCTGACGGCGGTATTCAACATCAATAAACGGCTGAAAGGCCGGGTGGACATCTCCCTGGCGCTGGCGCTGTCGGATATCAAAAACCAGCTCGGCGGCCTGGTTTATCGCGGTTTTGTGACCAACAACGGCTGGAAGCGCCTGTCGGATACGTTGCGCTATCTGCAGGCAATTGAGCGCCGTCTGGAGAAGCTGGCGACCGATCCGCATCGCGATCGTGCGCAGATGCTGCGGGTGGAACAGGTGCAACAGGCCTGGCAACAGTGGCTGAACAAACTGCCGCCGAAGCGACAGCAGGATGAAGAGGTGAAAGAGGTGCGTTGGATGATCGAAGAACTGCGCGTCAGTCTGTTCGCTCAGCAACTCGGCACGCCTTACCCGATCTCTGACAAGCGTATCTTGCAGACTATCGAACAGCTTTCGGGCTGAGCAACGCGAACAGGCAGCCTGTGCAGACCAGGCACAGGCTGCACACCAGCAGCGTTGCGGGCAGGTTTTGCCCAGGGTCAGCACCGTGGCACAGCATTTGGGCTTTTCCAGCGACAGCGCTTTTATCGCGTTCTTCCGGCAGTTCACCGGCACCACGGCCAAGGGCTTTATGGCGGGAAGCGTCTCAAGGGAAACCGGCGCAGAAGCCCACGCCGGCTTATAACGCTTATTTCCCCGCGGCCAGTGCGTCCAGCGCATCGCGGATACCGGTCACCGCCAGTGCGCGGTTATCGGCACGGTAACGATCTTTGGCTGCCGGTGCGGAGCTTTGAATGGCGATGAGCTTCCAGCCAGCGGCGGTTTTCAGCAATAACGGCGAGCCGCTGTCGCCGGGCAGGGTATCGCATTGATGCGACAGTACGCCTTGTTGCGCCCAACCCGTCACTTTACAGTTTTGGTGACTGTAGAGATCGTCGAGGTGATCTCCCGGATACCCGGCCTGGGTAATCAGCCGTTTGGCCTGTTTCAGCGCCTGAGTCAGAGCCTTGCTGTCGCCTTGCCACAGCGGCAACGGCTTAATCGGCAGCGGCTTTTTATCCTTTAGGCGGATCAGGGCAAAGTCATACGCCGCGGCTGCTGGCGGTACGATCCAGCCGTCGCCGTCGGCCTTGAGCTTTTTGCCCAGCTTGCGGTCAACCAGCGTCTCGATATTGTCGGTCTGGTATTGCCAACTCTTGTTGCCGGCCACAAAGCGCAGTGCGATCGCCTTGTCCAATTGGCCCGGCGGTGCCAGCACGCAGTGCCCGGCGGTGAGTGCCAGATGAGGAGAGATCAGCGTGGCGGTGCACAAATTACCGCTGGCGGTTTCTACCTGGCCAATCGCCTGCCACGGCCAGCCGTCGGTTTCGGTGACCTTGATGCGTTCATCTTTGCCAAAAAACAGGCGTGTTTGCTCAGCGATCGATGCATCGGAAGGGCTGTCGGCCCTTGCTGAGAGGGAAAGTGCGAGCGGGAATGAGCACAGCAACAGCAAAACGGTTATGCGCATAGGTTTCTTGCCTGGAAATGACGGGTCATCCATAAACACACTGAATGGTAACTATAGACTGATTTAGTCGCAGTGTGGATGGGCAGTGATTGATTTTTCAATAATTTCTTATCCCGAAGGGCTGAGCGGCTACAGATAAAAAAAGGCGGCAATGAGCCCGCAAAGGATCAGGCTGGCCAAAATGATCTCAAATAGGTAGCGACGCAGCATGATGAGAACCCCCGATGAAAAAACACCCGGCGAACCGGGTGTTGGACAACTCAAGCCTGGACTGGTGAGGGGAGCCTCACTTCAGATTGCGATTATGCCGCTGGCGTGCTGGTGGCTTTTTTGTGGCTGGCTTTTTTGTGGTGTTTCTTGGCGGCCTGGGCTTTCTGAGCGGGCGCTTTCTTGGCAGTAGCTTTGTGGTGCTTTTTAGCCGCCTGCGCTTTTTGTACTGGCGCTTTCTTCGCGTGATGTTTCTTCACGTGAGTGGTTTTAGCCGGAGCTGCGGTGGTGGTAGTCGCTGTCGCAGCAGGGGTTGCCGTGGTGGTGGCAGCGTCAGCAGCGAAGGCAACAGAAGACAGACCCATTGCAGCGGCAACAACCAGAGCTAATACTTTTTTCATTGTAGATTCCTCAAATGACTCATCATGTATCGAGCCCACTGCGGGGCCGGTGTAAAGATAGTAGGCAAACGCCAGAATGCTTTCCGTGAGTGATTGGTTTCGGCGTGTAACCTAATGTACGAACCCACAGAAAAGGGAGATGAAAGCGCCGGCGAGCGATAATCGCAGTTAGAGCGGATGCCCAATAGGCACTGATTTTTTCCATTTTAGTTACAACATACATAATGAGGATTGCCGACCCACTCTCTGCGGCCAAGGTGTCGTAGGAGGGGGAAGTGCACTATGGAATCATGCTGGCAAAGCAGGGGAAAATGCCCAGGCACGGGACATTGTGCCTGGGGACAGGATTACAGGTAGCGGTTTTCCAAATGCTTGCGGAAATAGGCCGGGTTAAGCGCTTCGCCGGTCGCGTTAGCGATCAACGTATCGGTAGGGAAGCGGCTGCCGTGGCGCCAGATATTCTGTTTCAGCCAGTGGAACAGCGGAGTCAGGTTGCCTTCGGCAATGTCGCTGCTCAACGATGGCATTGCTTCACGTGCGCTGTGGAACAGTTGCGCGGCATACATGGCGCCCAGAGTGTAAGTCGGGAAGTAACCGAAGGCACCGTCAGTCCAGTGAATGTCCTGCATGCAGCCATTACGGTAGTTGCCGACGGTATCCAGGCCGAGGTAACCCTTCATTTTCTCATTCCACAGTGCCGGAATGTCCTCCACCTCGATCTCGCCTTCAACCAGGGCTTTCTCGATCTCATAACGCAAGATTACGTGCGCCGGGTAGCTCACTTCGTCAGCATCTACGCGGATCAGGCCGGGTTTTACACGCTGATTCAGACGGATAAAGTTAGCTTCTTCCAGCGCCGGCTGCTCGCCAAATTGCTGGGTCACCAACGGGCGCAGGATCTTCAGGAAGTCGCTGCCGCGCGCCAACTGCATTTCAAACAGCAGGCTTTGCGATTCGTGGATGGCCGTTGAGCGCGCCTGAGCTACAGGTTGGCCCAGCCAGTCACGCGGCAGGTTTTGCTCGTAACGGGCATGACCGGTTTCATGCACGATACCGAGCAGTGCCGTCAGGAATTCTTTATCGTTATAGCGAGTGGTGATGCGCACGTCTTCAGGTACGCCACCGCAGAATGGGTGTGCACTGACGTCCACGCGGCCGCCATCAAAGTTAAAACCGAGCAGTTTCATTACGCTCAAACTCAGTTGACGCTGGGTCTCCACATTGAACGGCCCTTGTGGGATCAGGCAAGGTTCCTGAGCCTGTTTGGTCACCACTTTCTGCAGCAGGTCAGGCAACCAGGTTTTCAGATCGCCAAAAATGCGGTCGATATCGCTGCTGCGCATGCCCGGTTCATACAGATTCAGCAGCGCATCGTAGCGACTGGTGCCTGCTGCTTCGGCCCGGATCTGCGCTTCCTGTCGGCTAAGCTTGACCACTTCACGCAGGTTCTCCGCGAAACCTTCCCAGTCGTTGGCTGGACGCTGAGCGCGCCAGGCATGTTCACAACGCGCGCCGGCCAGCGACTTGGCTTCGACCAGCGACTCCGGCACCAGCACCGCATTGTCATATTGGCGACGCATTTCCAGCAGGTTGGCGCGATCAATGTCATCCAGGGTTTCCTGCTGTGCACGTTCAAACAGGCGGCCGGTTTTTTCTGCGGTCAAAATTTGGTGTTGCAGTACGCTCAGTTCAGCCAGCGCTTCCGAACGTGCTTTGCTGCCGCCCGGTGGCATCATGGTTTGCATGTCCCAACCGGCAATAGCGGAAAGGTGGCCGAAGCGCGACAGGCGGGTGAACAGGACGCGCAGCTCGTCGTATGAGGATGGGGTATGTGCAGATGTCATCGTTTAGCTCCATATTATTTTAATCCGGCTCACTCTTTCGCGTAGTCATGCTGCGCGTGAACAGGGTTACACCGGGTCTGCTTTTAAATCGAAAGTGGGCTTTATTGGCCAACAGAAACGGAAGCTGGCACCGCCGAGCGAACTGGCGTCTACATAAACCTGGCCCTGATAGGCCACGGCAATCGAATGCACAATGGCCAGGCCAAGGCCGCAACCGCCGGTGGCACGATCGCGGCTCGGATCGAGGCGGACAAAGGGTTCGAATACCCGTTCACGCTCTTCCGTCGGAATGCCGGGGCCATCGTCTTCTACCTGTAAGCAGGCACTGTCGCCGTCAAACCACAGGCCGATTCGCAGGCGCTGTTCGGAGTAACGCAATGCGTTGTTTACCAGGTTATCCAGCACCCGCTCCATCAGACGCAAATCAACGCCGCCAAAATCGCCGACGTGGGGGATATCCAGTTGAATTTCTCGTTCCGGGTGGATCAGCCGCAGGTCATCCGCCTTGTCTTCCAACCATTTGGGCAAGTCCAGCGGCTCTATATTGAGCGCCACCTGGGGACGATCCAACCGCGCGTAGGTAAGCAGTTCATCGATAAGTGACTCTAACTGGCCGATATCGCGATTCAATGCCTGTTGCTCGCTATCGGACAGATTATCGCTCATCGCCAGCCGATAACGCAGCCGTACCAGTGGCGTACGCAGCTCGTGGGCGATGCCGTCGATGAGCTGTTTCTTGCTGGCGATCAGCGTATTGACGTTATCCGCCATCTGGTTAAAGGCCACCCCAAGCCGGTTCAGACTGGAGGTAGGATCGAAATGGGTACGTTCATCCAGGTGCCCGGCACCCAGGCGCTGCGCCGCATTTTCCAACTTCAGCAAATCCTGCCAGTGCGGGCGCATCCACAGAAACACCGGCAGCGCCAGCGACATGCCGATAAACACCAGCAGCGCCAAATCCAGCAGCCGCATTTGATGCAGATAGAACAGATAAGGGATCGGACCCACCACCAACACATAGTGGCTACGGGGAATGCGCTGCATAAAGGTGTATTGATCGTCGAGCGCGATAATTTCGCCAAGGCGCAGGCGTTTCTTCAGGTCTTCACTCAGATCCTGTTTACCCAGCGGTTCAATGTGCAGCTTGAACGACAGGTTCAAATCCAGCGTGGCGATGGTCTTGTTCCAGTCTTTCAGCGGGATTTCCCGCAGTTCGCTGCGCATCAGGTACAGCGAACTTTTCATCAGGTCGTCCATCGACTGGCGGCCGGCGCGTTCAGCGGTGACTTTGTACACCAGGCCAACCAGCATCGCCATCACTAGGAAGCAAACGAAAAGCAGCAGGAAAAACTGCACAAAGAGCTTTCTCATTGCTGCACGAACTCCCAGGCGTTCGGGGCGAACAGGTAACCTTTATTGCGCACGGTTTTGACGCGAAAAGGCTCCAGTGCGTTGTCGTACAACTTGCGACGCAGGCGGGAAATCGCGACGTCGATACTGCGGTCCAGGCCGTCATAGCTCACGCCGCGCAGGTTTTGCAGCAAGGCTTCGCGATCCATGATTTGACCGGCATGGGTGGCCAGTTCCCACAGCAGATCGAAATCCGAGGTGGAAAGGGTGATGATCTCTTCGCCCAGCGTCACCTGGCGGTTGACCGGGTCGATGCACAACAAGCCAAAGTGCAAGGCGTTGTGCTGGGTGATCGGCTGGGTCGATTCTTCCTTTGGCTGATGGCCATGCTGACGCAGATGCAGGCGTAGCCGCGCCAACAACACCGCCGGGGGCGTGGTTTTCAGGATGTAATCGTTGGCACCCATTTCCAGCGAAAGGATATGGTTCATGTCGCTGTCCAGCGAGGTCAGCAGCACGATCGGGCCTGCGAAGGTCGGACGCAGATCGCGGCACAGCGTCATACCGTCCTTGCCGGGCAACATAATGTCGAGCAGCACCAGATCCGGTTGCTCCAGCTCGATGCGAGCCTGTGCGCTGTCGCCACGCGGCTCGATCAGAACCTCAATATCGTGCTTGCCCAGATAGGCGGCAATCAGTTTGCCGACTTCCGGATCGTCTTCAACAAAAACAATTTTATGCATATTCAGCGGTTTTATCAGAATAACGAAATTCAGCATAGCGCGGGGCACCGCGATAAGCCATGCAGATCATGCGCTAGCGCAGGGGTCTTCCGCCATCCACGCCATGGGTACGGCCGGTGACGTAACGACTGTCCAGCAAGTAGTTCACCAGGTTGACCACTTCACTTTCGCCGGGGGCGATTTTCATCAGCGATTTTGCCAACGCCTGCTGACGATAATGTTCGTCGTCGCCCGGGTTAAAGATAATCAGCGCAGGCGCGATGGCGTTGACCTTGACTTCCGGTGCCAGCTTGCGGGCAAACGAGCGGGTCATATTGTCCAGGGCGGCTTTACTGGCGGCATAGGCAATGTGTTTGTCGCTGCCTTTTTCCACCACATAATCTGTCAGGTGAATGATATCAGCCCCGGCTTGACCCTGGCCCAGCAGGCAGGGTTCCAGCAGCTGATTCAGCAAGTAGGGGGTATAAACGTGAATTTGCAGCATCGCCGCCATCACCTGCTCCGGCGGCACCTCTGGGGATTCGGCCTGCCAGGCGCTGGCGTTGTGGATCACCGCGCGCAGTTTTGGGGCTGTTTGGCGCACCTGTTCGGCAAAACTGTAAATGCCCTCATGGGTGGAAAAATCCCCTTGAATACAGGTAGCGCCCAGTCTTTTCAGCTCGCTCAGCGCCGGATAAGTGCTGCGATAGGCAATGATCACCGGGATATCGCGCTGTAAGAATGACCTGGCCAGGGCCAGCCCAATCCGACGTGCGCCGCCGGTGATCAGGACCGGCGCAGAGTTGTGAAGTTCCATTGATTAAAGCTCCTGGACAGACTGGCAAACAATAGGGGAATTATGCCATTATACGGCGGAAATTCGTTAAAGCTTCGCATCGATTATCCATTTCAGGATGTAATACACTGGCAATGAGAGGAAGGGATGAACAGTAGTCACCTTGCACCCGTCGCCCGCAGTGAGAAAATCTGTTTTGATTACATGGATTTTCTGTCCGCATCGTGCAAGAAGCACTGGCGCTTTGTAGATGCAATCTATGGTGTGATGCCGTTTTTTGGCATGGTATTGAAATCGCAGGCTTCCGCATCACAAACGCGGAAAGAGCAGTTGAAGGCGCTGGCGCTGCAGGTGGTTTCCACCCAGGTCAGCGACGAAACCAACATTGTGCGTCTGATCGATCTGGCGCAGCAGCAGGGGCTGGCAGTGTTCGACATTAAACTACCGTATGCGCTCGATAAGCAGCAGTTGGCAGCCATCCAACAAGAGTGCGTTGAGGGAGTGATTATCTCTCAGGTGGGTGAACGCATGAGCATCAGCCTGGGCCTGTCCCAATCTAACTGACCGGGTGTTTCCACCCGGCCGTTTTTCACTACTGCAACATAAACCAGCCGGCCGGTACCGTGGCCACCAGCAACAGAAAAATACTGCCTTTCTCCAGCTGATTCAGCAATTTGACATCACCATGTCCGCGCCTTGCATAGATAAACACCAACAGCCCGGGCGCATACAGCAGCACCGACATCAGCAGATGCATCAAGCCTGACGCATAGAGCAGCCAAATGCCATACAGGCAAGCGCCCGTCGCGGCAAACATCAGCCGCTTGTCCTGACGACGGATCGCCACCTTAAACAGGAAGGCGCCGACCAGGAAATAGGGCACCAGGATCATTTCCGAAGCGATAGTCAGCAGCGAGTTGTAGTTGCTGCCGGTCAGCCAGATCAGCACCAGAGCGAACTGTACCGCGAGGTTGGTCAGCCACAGCGAAGCCGAAGGCGCGTGGTTCTTGTTCTGCTTGCTGAATATTTTCGGAAAAGCGCCGTGTTGCGCCGCCAGCAGCGGCACTTCGGCAGCCATGATCGTCCAGCTCAGGTAAGCGCCGCAGACCGAGACGATCAGTCCGGCGGCGATAATCACATCACCCCATGGCCCAATAAGATCGACCATCAACACTGCCATTGACGGATTGCGCATCTCAGCCAATTCGCTGCGCGGTACCACGCCCAATGAGAGCAGCGTTACCAGTAGATAAACCGCCAGTGCGGAAACCACGGCCAGCATAGTGGCGCGGCCCACATCTTTTTTATGGCGTGCACGGGCCGAAACCACCACTGCGCCTTCCACGCCGATAAACACCCACAGGGTGATCAGCATGGTATTTTTAACCTGTTCCCACACCGGTTTACCGAGCGCGACGCCGTGGAAATCCAGCGTGAATACGTCCATTTTGAAGGCAACCGCCGCCAAGACGGCAAACATCCCTAGCGGCAACAGTTTGGCCAGGGTGGCGACCAAATTAATGCTGGCCGCGGTTTGCACGCCGCGCAGTACCAGCGCATGCACAATCCACAGCAGCAGCGACTCAGCCAGCAGCGCCTGCCAGGTATTGCCGTCACCTAAAATGACCTCGCCGCCGCGATCGGTGAACAAACTTAGCGCGGCAAACACGATCACCAGGTAAGAAACATTGGCGATAACGGCGCACAGCCAATACCCCCAGGCGGAGCAGAAACCCACCAGTTCGCCGAAGCCTTCTTTCGCATAGGTGAAAATACCGCCGTCCAGATCGGGCCTCAGGCGGGTGAGCAACAGCATGGCAAAAGCCAGAAACAGGATGCCGACGCCGGTAATCGCCCAACCCAATAGCAGGGCGGCCGGACTGGCGACTTGCGCCATGTTTTGCGGCAGGCTGAAAACCCCAGCGCCCAGCATTGAGCTGAGCACCAATGCGGTTAACGCGGTAAGACCTAGTTTCTTTTCCAATGACGGATCCTGAACACAGAATAAACAACTGGGAGGGAACTGCTCGGCAGTAACAACGTAATGGTAATTACTGAACAAATAGACAATAGCCCTAAAAATTCGCGCAAATTCTACGGATGGATCTCTGCGGATGCAATGATTGAATATGCGATTTTTGCAAAAAATTATTCAACTGGCGGGCGACAGGCGGGGCAAAAAAAACGGGCAGCTCAATGGCTGCCCGATGGTAAACCGCAAAGTGAAACTTATTTGAACAGATCAGCGCTGACGGTCAGGTTGCCGCCGCTCTTGTTCTGCCACTGACGGGTTACGTGATAGTACTTGGCGCCTTTCTCAGCCGCGCGTTTCGCCACTTCGGTAGAAACGTCGGTCATGCTGTTGAAGTGGCCGGTAAAGGTCACTGAGTCAAACGGCACCATCTGCGCGGCGGTCACGTTGTTTACTTCTTGAATCTTGGTGCCGTTAGGCAACGTGACAGTATAACGCTTACCGGTTGAAGACTGGGTTTCGAAGAAACGGCCTACGTCACGGCTTGGTGAGCCTGAAGAGGCTACGCCAGGGATTTCCACATTGGCAGCAGCAGCGCCACCGGCAGCCAGAGCGGCCTTACCTGCTTCAGAGTCGGCCGGGATGGCATCCGGGTTCTGAACGGTACGTTTAGGTGCATCGGCTTTATAGATGTAGGCGGTAATGAACTGGTTGCCGCCCTGGTTGGCATCAACCTGACGTACGATAAAGAAGGAGGCTGCGCCTTTCTTTTTCGCTTCTTTGGTGATGGCATCGTTGATGTCCGGCTGGCTGCGGTAGAAACCGCTGACGCTTACGGTATCGTAAGGCTCCAGCAGGAAGGCTTGTTCTTTCGGCAGCTCGGTAACGCCGTTAATCACGCGGTATTTCGGTTCTTTACTCACTTCTGGCGCATCTTTGTGGTAAAGATCGGCGGTGACGCGCCAGTTGCCGCCGTTGTTGCTGTTGTTGCTGTCCTGGATGTAGAAGGCGTCTGCACCCAGCTTGTCTGCACGGCGGGAAATGGCATCAGCAGCTTCATTGATGGCATTAAAGCGGCCGGTAATCGTGATGCGATCAAACGGCTTCAGCGCCGCTGCTTTTTCAGGAGTTAACTCTTGCGCCGCATGAGCGGACAGCGCAGTGAGTGATAACAAGGCTGACGCGATGATCGTGTTCTTCAGCTTCATAAAAAATCCTTTCGCCTAGCGCATTAACGTTTATAACGTGCTGAACTGTTTAGGTGTAATTCAGCCGCCGATTATTACATGTAATCTCGAGCAGTGTCTCAGCATTTTATGTCATCTCATGAGACAAATTCCCGGAAGAATGATGTCCGTCATTCTGCGCAGCATCACCATAAGTTTCAATAATAAAGCCTTTGATGTCATAAGTGTTAATTATTCACAATTTTATAACTTTTATGCGTGCCAGCCGCGTCGCGCCAGATATCCGCGCACCGGGTGCTATCGCAATCTGGCCGCTAAAGCGCCATTCCAACGGGCTTTTTAACTTTAAATTGCGATTTGTCATGTCGTTAGCTGGGTTTTTATGTAAAAACAGACCTGAATGCGTAAGCAATTATGGATCATCGATCATATTTTCAGTAGGTTATAGATGGTGCCTTAATTCGATGCCGACAAGCGTAAGCAAAGGCCTGTCAGCCGGCGCCATCGCTATGGGCAGGACGATAATAAACATCATCAAAGACAGGTGAGAAGGGAACATTATGCGTATTGGTGTACCAAGAGAACGGTTGGCCAATGAAGCCCGGGTCGCAGCAACGCCGAAAACGGTGGAACAACTGCTGAAGCTGGGCTTTACCGTCGCGATTGAAAGCGGGGCGGGTAAACTGGCAAGTTTTGACGATGGCGCGTATCAAGCCGCTGGGGCTGAGATCGCCGACACTGCCGATGTCTGGCAGTCGGATCTGATTTTGAAAGTTAACGCGCCGCTTGAGGACGAGATCGCGTTAATGCGTGAGGGCAGCACCCTGGTCAGCTTTATCTGGCCGGCGCAAAACCCTGAACTGATTGCGAAGCTGGCCGAACGCAACGTCACCGCGATGGCAATGGACTCGGTGCCGCGCATCTCACGCGCACAGTCTATGGACGCACTGAGTTCTATGGCGAATATCGCCGGCTACCGGGCAATTGTTGAAGCCGCGCATGAGTTTGGCCGCTTCTTTACCGGTCAGATCACCGCTGCGGGCAAGGTTCCACCGGCCAAGGTGATGATCATCGGTGCCGGCGTCGCCGGGTTGGCAGCCATCGGTGCTGCCGGCAGCCTGGGAGCCATTGTTCGCGCCTTCGACACTCGCCCTGAAGTCAAAGAGCAGGTGCAGAGCATGGGCGCGGAATTCCTCGAGTTGGATTTCGAGGAAGAAGCGGGTAGCGGCGACGGCTACGCCAAAGTGATGTCCGAAGCCTTTATCAAAGCAGAGATGGCGCTGTTCGCTGCTCAGGCGGCGGAGGTTGACATTATCGTCACCACGGCGCTGATCCCGGGCAAACCGGCGCCGAAGCTGATTACCAAAGAAATGGTGGCTTCGATGAAACCGGGCAGCGTGATCGTCGATCTGGCCGCACAAAACGGGGGTAACTGCGAGCTGACCGTGGCCGACCGCGTGACCGTTACCGATAACGGCGTGAAAATCATTGGCTATACCGATCTGCCAAGCCGTTTGCCGACTCAATCCTCGCAGCTTTACGGTACCAACCTGGTTAACCTGCTGAAGCTGCTGTCGAAAGAGAAAAATGGCGAAATTGACGTCGACTTCGAAGACACCGTGATCCGCGGCGTGACCGTGGTGCGCAGTGGCGAAGTCACCTGGCCGGCACCGCCAATCCAGGTTTCTGCCCAGCCGAAACAGGCGCAGGCGGCGGCCCCGGTCGCCAAGCCGGAGGCAAAACCGGTATCACCTTGGCTGAAATATGGCCTGATGGCGTTGGCGATTATTCTGTTTGGCTGGTTGGCCGACGCCGCGCCGAAAGAGTTCCTGTCTCACTTTACCGTGTTTGCGCTGGCCTGCGTGGTGGGTTACTACGTGGTGTGGAACGTCAGCCATGCATTGCATACCCCGTTGATGTCGGTCACCAATGCGATCTCAGGGATTATCGTGGTCGGTGCGTTATTGCAGATTGGCCACGGCGGTTGGGTGAGTTTCCTCTCCTTCATCGCCGTGCTGATCGCCAGCATCAACATTTTTGGTGGATTCACCGTCACTCAGCGCATGCTGAAGATGTTCCGCAAGAACTAAGGGGTAGCACATGTCTGGAGGATTAGTTACAGCTGCATACATTGTTGCCGCTATTTTGTTTATCTGCAGCCTGGCGGGTTTATCGCGCCATGAAACGTCCAAGCGGGGCAATCTGTTTGGTATCGCAGGGATGGCGATTGCGCTGATCGCCACCATTCTCGGGCCGGATTCCGGCAACGTGGGCTGGATCATCATCGCGATGATTATCGGCGGTTCTATTGGGGTCTATCTGGCGAAGAAGGTCGAAATGACCGAAATGCCAGAGCTGGTGGCGGTACTGCACAGCTTTGTCGGCCTGGCGGCGGTACTAGTGGGCTTAAACAGCTATCTGGATCACGGTGCGCCGATGGAGCCGGTGATGGAAAACATCCATCTGACCGAAGTGTTCCTCGGTATCTTTATCGGTGCGGTGACCTTCACAGGTTCGATTGTCGCCTTTGGTAAACTGCGCGGTATCATCTCGTCCAAACCTTTGGCGCTACCAAATCGCCACAAAATGAATTTGGCGGCCCTGGTCGTCTCCTTCCTGCTGCTGGTGGTGTTTGTTCGTGCCGACAGCGTGGGCTGGCAGGCAGTGGCATTGGTGCTGATGACCGCTATCGCGTTGGCGTTTGGCTGGCATCTGGTGGCTTCCATCGGCGGGGCAGATATGCCGGTGGTGGTGTCGATGCTCAACTCCTATTCGGGCTGGGCAGCGGCAGCGGCGGGCTTCATGCTGAGCAACGATCTGCTGATCGTGACCGGGGCACTGGTAGGCTCTTCGGGTGCCATCCTGTCTTACATTATGTGTAAGGCGATGAACCGTTCGTTTATCAGCGTAATCGCCGGCGGCTTCGGTACCGACGGTTCTTCGACCGGTAATGCGGAAGAAATGGGTGAGTATCGCGAAACGACCGCGGAAGAAGTTGCCGAGCAGTTGAAAAACTCCACTTCGGTGATCATCACCCCAGGCTATGGCATGGCGGTCGCTCAGGCGCAGTATCCGGTGGCGGAAATCACCGAGAAACTGCGCGCGCGTGGCATCAAAGTACGTTTCGGTATTCACCCGGTTGCCGGGCGTTTGCCTGGCCACATGAACGTACTGCTGGCTGAAGCCAAGGTGCCTTACGACGTGGTGTTGGAAATGGATGAAATCAACGAAGATTTCCCTGATACCGACACCGTGTTGGTGATTGGCGCGAACGATACGGTGAACCCGGCCGCGCTGGAAGATCCGCGTAGCCCGATCGCCGGCATGCCGGTACTGGAAGTGTGGAAGGCGCAGAATGTGATTGCCTTCAAGCGTTCGATGAACACCGGTTACGCCGGCGTCCAGAACCCGCTGTTCTTCAAGGAGAACACCCAGATGCTGTTTGGTGACGCCAAAGAGAGTGTGGAAGCGATTCTGCGTGCGCTACAGGCGTAACGTGCAGGCAAATAAAAACGGGCCCTTGGGCCCGTTTTTTTATGCGTCAAACATCAGTCTTCGTCGTCGTGCTCATCATCTTCGTCAACTTCGATCGGACAGTTGAAGTTTTCTGGCTTGATCACCAGCAGGTCACATTTCAGATGGTCGATCACATGTTCGGCGGTATTGCCGATAAACGCCGCCGAGATGCCGGTACGGCCCAAGGTACCCAATACCACGACGCCCGCCTGCAGGTGCTCAGCCAGGTCGGGGATTACCTCTTCCGGCAGGCCTTTTTCGACGTGGGTGAACTCTTCGTTAATGCCGAATTTCTGTCTTAACGCCTTCATGGCAATCAGATGCTGTCCGCGGATGGCATCGTTGTATACGCTGGGGTCAAAATCAGGCAGCTCGATGGCGATATTGATGGGGGTGACCGGGTAAGCGCCGACCAGATGCACTTCCGTTTGGTTGACGTTATGCGCCAACTCAACGGTCTCCTGCACCAGTTTGATGTTCAAGGGATCGTGATAGGGTTCTTCACTGGCCAGGTTAACCGCAACCACCGCTTTACTGCCTTCAGGCCAGGGCTGATCTTTGACCATCCACACCGGGCACGGGCATTTGCGTAACAGATGCCAATCGGTTGGGGTGAAAATGACGGATTCAAGACGGTCGTGTTGGTGCGCCATTTTCAGCAGCAGATCGTGCTTACCGGCGATCACTTCCTGAATAATCGCCTCATAAGGGCGGTTATGCCAGACCACTTTGATTTCAATGGGCACGCCTTCGTCGAGATAAAAACGACATTGCTCGGTGATCCAAGCGGCGCGTTGACTGATAACGCCTTGCCGCATTGCCGTTCTTTCGTCCGGCGAGAGCAGAGTCGTCATCTCGTAAGAGAAGTCATAAATAGGCAGGAAGGCCTTAATGCGCCCGCCATTGCGTTTTATCAGGTATACCGCCCGGCGCAGCGCCGGCTGGTCGTCCTGATTGGGGTCAATAGCCACCAGAAGATTCTGATACTTCGCCATAGGGCCTCCTTACAGCTGAAAATCAACAGTCTGTCAATTTACAGAGTAACCCAACATTGAAAAACAGAACAGCGGCAGAGGTGTGCTGGGTCAATAATTCTGTCGAATGATTAACCCAGCATAGGGATCAGGCGTTTACGGTGACGTTAATGCGTGGCGTGCCGGCCAGCACAGACAGGGCATCGACGTTTTCGATGGTGATGTATTTGCCTTTAACGCTGAGAATTTCGCTTTTCTGGAAGCGGCCCAGCAGGCGACTGATGGTTTCAACCGTCAGACCGAGGTAGTTGCCGATATCGCCGCGGGTCATGGTCAGGCGGAACTCGCGCGGTGAGAAACCCCGCTCCGCAAAGCGGCGCGACAGGTTGTAGACGAATGCAGCCAGACGCTCTTCGGCATTCTTTTTCGACAACAGCAGGATCATGTCCTGGTCACCTTTAATCTCGCCGCTCATCAGACGCATGATCTGTTGGCGCAGATTAGGCATTTTACCGGAAAGGTCATCCAACGTTTCGAATGGGATTTCGCATACCATCGAGGTTTCCAACGCCTGAGCGAAGCTTGGGTGCTTCAGACCGCCGATAGCATCAAAACCGACCAGATCGCCCGCCAGATGGAAGCCGGTGATTTGCTCGTCACCCTGTTCGGTAATGGTGTAACTCTTGATGGTCCCGGAGCGGATAGCGTACAGCGATTTCAGTTCATCGCCGGCCTTGAACAGGGTCTGGCCCTTCTGGATAGGCTTTTTCCTTTCGATAATGTTGTCGAGCTGGTCCAACTCGTGCGCATTAAGAGTAAAAGGAATACACAGCTGGCTGATACTGCAATCCTGACAATGGATCGCACAACCACCAGACTGGATACGACGAATCACGCGTTTTTCCGGGATCATAGATTACGCTCATTCAATAATTGATATGCGTCAATTTTAACATCTTTTCCGGCAGGTGATAAGGGTAGCATTAATAAGAACGGGGGCATTCTGTGCGAATATTAAGCAGGCTTGCAGCCGATTGTTCTGTAGCTGGCTGAAATATTTCGATTTATTTGCTAGTTACGCCGAGGGACGGTCGACGCGCTTGGTTCTCCGTATCCGCAAGAAATGCGGGGTAGCGCAGCGTATTTTTCAGTAAGCAGCATTTAACCCTGCCTTTTGAGCGCCTTTTTGCGTATCCAGACCAATATTTGTACACATTTGTTGGCGAAAACCGATCGCATTCATCCCAATCTTTGCCGCAGAGAACTCCCAGACGAGCGTTATCTTGTTATTGGGTGAGGTGACCATTGGTTGAGGAGTCAATGATGAAAAAGGTCATGTTGTTAATGCTGGCAACAGGGGCATTGATGGCGGCAAGCACGGCCTCGTTTGCACACGGCTACTATGGCCATGGCTATTACGGCCATGGCTATTATGGGCACGGTTATTATGGCCCGCGGGTAGTAATAGGTATCCCCTGGGGGCCACCGCCGGTCTATTATGCTCCGCCACCGGTGGTCTACGTGGCACCGTCACCGCCACAGAATTACATAGAAAGGGCCCCAGCCTACGCATATTACTGCCGACGTCCGGCAGGTTACTACCCGCAGGTGGCGCGTTGTCCTGACGGCTGGATGAAAGTGGTGCCAGACAGCTCGGCGTCCCGGTAAATCTGAGGCGGATCGGTGATGAAATTACTCCCTGTTTTTACTTTACTGGCTTTGGTATCAGGGCTGTGCGGTTGCGTGACGCCGCCTGCTGGACCGGAAGTGATGAGCTTGCCGGGTACCGGCAAGAGCTATGAACAATTCAACCGTGATGAGGCGTTGTGCCGCGGCTATGCACAGAACAGCGTAGGAAACGGTGCTCAGACGGCGAATGACAGCGCGGCTGGCACCGCCGCCGCCGGCACGGTGGTTGGCGCGGCAGCAGGGGCGTTGATCGGCGCGGTATCCGGAGATGCTGGACCTGGTGCGCTTATTGGTGCCGGCGGCGGATTGCTGGTGGGCAGTTCAATGGCCGGAAGTTCGGCCTCGGGCAGTAGCGCCGATTTGCAGGATCGCTACGACAGGGTTTACAGCCAGTGTATGTATGCCAAAGGCAATAAGGTACCAGTGGGTTACGGTTACACCTCTGAGGATGTACAGCCTGCATCAACTATACCGCCGGACTACGTTCCCTCGGCGCCGGATAGCGGGGTCCCGCCGGACTACGTTCCTCATTAATAAGCCACCGGATTAGCCCATAGTGAGCTGCGCTATTCCGGTGGGTTGAATTAAAGCAGATCGTTTTGCAGGTAGCCTTCGTGTTTCAACAGCCACTGTTTACGCTGAACGCCACCGGCATAGCCGGTCAATGCGCCCTGTGAGCCAATCACCCGATGGCAGGGCACTACGATGCTGATGGGGTTGGAGCCGTTGGCCATCCCCACCGCACGGGACGCCGTTGGGCGCCCAATACGCTTAGCCAGTTCACCGTAGGTGATGATCTCGCCGCACGGGATCTGGCGCAGTTGCTGCCAGACACTGCGCTGGAACTCAGTGCCGGCCGTCATGACCGGCAGATCGTTGATCACATCCAGTTCACCGGAAAAATAGCGCTGCATGGCATCGGTAAGACCACCGGGGTTAGCCTTGTCCACCAGTTGAAAACGATCGGCTCGGTAATGGGTATTCAGCAGCTTCATCAGGCGGGTTTCGTGTTCCGTCCAGTCGATAGCGCGCAAGCGGTCCTGCTCATCGGCAATCAACACCAGCTCACCCACCGGCGTCGCCATACGATCAATAAAAAAAGTCTGCATTTTGATCACTCCTCTCGTTTGATGGGCAGATTATTGCACGAAACCAGGCGGGACGATGGCGGATTCCGGACATGAAGATGGGCAACCTCAGGTTGCCCATACTGACGACTGAAAAATGAGTGGGGTACAAAGGGGCTTATTTATAAAATAAATTTATAATATATCAATAATGTTTATCACACCAAGCAGGGTTAACAATAAAATGCCCCCATTACTTATAGCTGATGGTGATGTTCTTCAACCGGTCGTTATTATTAATTATCTCGGTGGTCACGTTGGAAACTAATTCTGGTGGCATATTGTTCAATGAGCTAGTGATAGGGCGTTGACCCTGAGCCGATATCAAACCTGAACAGCGAGAAATGGTTTCTTCATTTCTATGTTGGATAGTACAGGCCGGTGAGGTGATCTCGCCGATAAAGCGTATAGTACCGGAAGCCACGTGGTGACTGGTTCGTTGAGCAGCCTGCAGGGTTGCGGGTAGCAGGGCCAATAGCATCAATGCCATGAGTGAATGGTTCATTATTAATTCCTTTTTAAAAATGAAACAGGAAAATAAAACAGTCCAATTAAACAAAAATCAATCAGGCAAGTTGATGATCGCCAAAAATCGAATTAGTCGCGCCCTCCTTGTAGAATGGTTTATATACTATTCTTAATATTTAGTCTTGATGGATTTGATAATAGGGAGGGGGGGCTGGCAAAACCATGATTTAGATCATAGTGAAGTCGGCTTAATGAATGACGAGGGAGTATGGCGGTTTTACTGTGAAGCGCATCACGTTAAAAAATGCGGAGTGGCCGCAGTTGAAACTGAAACTACGGCCAAGCGTGGTGATTTATGCTGAGTTACAGCATGCCGCTGCTGCCGCAGATACGGATTTTCTCTGCCACCACTTCTTTCATCGCCAGCTTGCCGGGCACGATGTATTTACGCGGATCGTTGGCATCGGGATGTTGTGAAAAATAGCTTTTTACCGCGTCGGCAAAAGCGATTTTTAGCTCAGTGGCGACGTTGACCTTGCACACCCCTAGAGAAATGGCGCGTTTCACCATGGCTTCTGGAATACCGGATGCGCCGTGCAGTACCAGTGGAATGTCGACCTGCTCACGGATTAGCGCCAGGCGGTCGAAGTCCAGCTTGGGTTCGCCGTGGTACAGCCCGTGAGCCGATCCGATGGCTACCGCCAGCGAATCGATGCCGGTAGCGGTGACAAACTCGCGCGCGGCGGCCGGATCGGTGAAGAAGCTGTCGGTGGAGTCGACAATCAGGTCATCCTCCTGGCCCCCGAGGCGGCCCAATTCTGCCTCAACGCTGGCGCCGTAGCGATGGCACAATGCGACGGCCTCAGCCACTTTGGCGATATTCTGTTCGAACGGCAGATGTGAGCCGTCGATCATCACCGAACGAATGCCGCTTTTGACCTTGTATTCGATATCGTCCATCTCTTCGTGATGGTCCAGATGCAGCGCTAACGGCAGATCGTAACGGCGTGCGGCCGCCTGGCAGATACCGATCAAATAGTCGGTGCCGGCATAGCTGAATGTGCCGGGCGTGCCGGCCATGATCACCGGCGAGCGCAATTCGGCGGCGGTCTCCGCCACCACCTGCACGGTTTCCAGATTATGGACGTTGAACGCCGGTACGGCATAACCCTGGCGTTGTGCTTTTTGCAGCATTTCCCGGTTGGATATCAGGTACATAGAGATTCCTTACGCCACAGAAGACGGATAACGGTAAATGGTGACGCCTTTAACCACCCGGTTAACTTCACCGGTCGGGCATGGGTTGTCCGGCGTCATGCCAAGCGCCAGCGAGCTTTCAAAGGCCAGCATTTGGGTGAATAACAGGTAAGGGAACAGCAGCCAGACGTCGTCTTCGGCGTGGTGCAGGTTCAGCATCATGTCCGATACCGGCTGCGCACTGCCGGTCAAGCCGACCATCTGCATCGCCAGACCATCGCGATGCAGTTCGTTCCACAAATCGCGATCGTATTGGCGGGCATAGTCACCGCTGGAGAACATCAGCAGCACCAGCGTTTGGTCATCGACCATAAATTTGGGCCCATGGCGCAGGCCAAGCGGTGAGTCGTAGCGGGTGACAATCTGCCCGGCGGTCAGTTCCAGCATTTTCAACGAAGCCTCTTCCGCCAGCCCGGTGAAACAACTGCCGCCCAGCGTGATGTAGCGTCGAAAACCGCTGGCCGCGAACGCTTTTACCTGTGGTTGCAGCGTTTCACGCAGTTCGCGGCAGCGCGCCACCATGGTCGCGAGTGGGCGTTGGGCCTCGGAAAGGGAGTGCGGCCCGAGCAACAGCGCGGCGGACAGCATCATGCAGCTGAAACTGGAAGTCATGGCGAAGCTTTGATCGTTGGAGCCTTGCGGCATCACTAACGAACAGACGTTCTCGCGCTGATGGGCATAGTGCGCCAATTGGCTGTCCGGGTTACAAACCAGCATAAGGTGATAACTTTCCGGCAGCAGTTGGTCGGCCAGTTCGACTGTCGCGACACTTTCCGGGCTGTTGCCGGAACGGGCAAAAGAAACCAGCAGCGTTGGGCGCGTCAGATCCAGATATTGGTGTGGGTTGGCGACGATATCGGTGGTGCCATAGGCCACCACGTCACGACCGGTTTTTTCACGCAGCCAGGGGGCTAACGCGCGGCCGGCGAAGGCCGAGCTGCCCGCACCGCACAGCACAATCTGCAGGCGAGGATTGGCCAACAGCGGTGCCAGAAAAGGTTGCCACAAGGCTTGTTGCTCCTGCAGCTGTCGGTGCAGGGCGTCCCATAAATCAGGCTGTTGCCAGATCTCACGTGCGGTATGCAGCGCATGCCGTTGTTCCAGCCAGCCCGCATCGTAAGCAAAATAACCGTTCATGTTGAAAACTCCTTGAAAGCCTCGGTTAACGGTCGGCGATAATCACGTCGACACCTAAATGGTTCAGCGCATGCAGGTAGTTTTCCGGGATGCGGCTGTCGGTGACCAAACGCTGGATTTGGCCAATTTCACGGATCATGCAAAAGCTGGTGCGACCGAATTTGCTGGCGTCTGCAACGGCGATCACTTCGCGCGCTACGTCGCACATCGCGCGGTTGAGCTGCGCTTCACCAGGATCTGGCGTGGTGATGCCGCTGAGCAGGTCAAAACCGTCGACGCCGAGAAACAGCTTGTCGAAACGAAATTGCCGCATATGCTGCTCCGCCGCCGGGCCATACAGTGACCAGGATTTGCGCCGTACGCTGCCGCCCACCACCATCAGATCAACCTGTTCGTTGTTGGCCAGTTCGAACGCGATGTTCAGCGCATTGGTCATCACCACCAGGTCTTTCTTGCCGACCAGTTGCTGCGCCATCTGGCTGGTGGTGGAGCCGGAGTCGAGGATGATGGCATCGCCGTCGTTAACCAATTCCGCCGCGGCGCAGGCAATGGCGTATTTCACGTCGCGATTGATGCGGCCCTTGTCTTGCAGCGGGCGGTCGAAGGCAAACTGTTTATTGAGCATTGCGCCGCCGTAAGCGCGCACCGCACAGCCGCTTTTTTCCAGCTGGCGCAAATCGCTGCGGATGGTGACGCTGGAAACAGAAAACTGGGCGCTGAGTTGCTCGACGCGCACCGAGCCTTCGCGACAAAGCTGGTCGATAATTAATTCCCGTCGTTTTACGGTATTTATCATTAACGCGTGACTCCCGATTTAGCTGTAGTCATACCCTGCCGCGGCGCAATGCGTCGCAGCTAATCTGACAGGAGTGCTTTCAGTTGTTCGTGGCAAATTACAGCAAACGAAACAATGAAATGCAACCGATAAATTTATAAAAATCTATATGTATCAACTGGTTATATTTGTTTTTGCTTTCGATTGGTGATCAACCGAAAGCGGCCGAAAAATAAAGTGAAAAGCGGTAATTCGTTATTTATCAGGCGGCAACTCACCGCCTGAGGTAATTTGTCGAAAGCAGGATGAAAGCCACGACATTCATTTATTCCCGTCTGGCGTTTCACTGTTTTTTTATTGCCAGCTTTGGCGTAATAATGCGGCCCCTCGTACGCCGCTGCTGTCACCGTGCACTGGCGGATAGACTGCCGCCGGTTCGGTACCCGGCAACAGCCAGGCGCTCATGGCCGGCGGTAGCAGGGCGTACAGCTCCCCGACGTTCGACAGTCCGCCGCCGAGCACGAAGGCGTCAACGTCCAGCAGCAATTGCAGCCCTGCCAGGGCGCTGGCCAGAATATCGACGTACATCGCTATCAGCCGCTGTGCCAGCGGATCTCCGTGCCGGTAATGGGCGATCAGCGCCGGTACGCTGTCGGCGCGATGGCCGAAATGACGGCTTAGCGCCAGCAGACCGCTGCCGGAAACGTAGCGTTCAAAACAACCGGTCAGGCCGCAATTGCAGGTAAACAACGGTAAATCGTAACGCTGCGCCAACTGAGCAGAGATCGGCGTATGGCCCCATTCACCGGCCAGCCCGTTACGGCCCTTGTGCAATTGCTTGTTCATCACCAGCCCGCCGCCGGCACCGGTGCCGATAATGGCGCCGAAGACCAGCGCCAGATGCTCGGTTTGCGGCGTGCTGGCCTCGGAAAGGGCGAAGCAGCGACAGTCGTTTTCAATTTCAACCGGCCGCGCCAGTTCATGGGCCAAATCGTCCGCCAGGCAGTGCCCGGTGAGGCAGGGGACGTTAACCGCCAACTGCTTACGGCTGCGGGGATCGGTCACGCCCGGCAAGCCGATGCCGATGCTGCCCTGGGTGTGCAGCTCGCGATCGGCATGATCGACCAATTGCTGGATACAGGACAAAAATGCGCGGTAATCGCCGGTAGGCGTGCTCACCCGTTGGCACAGCACCTGCCGCAATTGGCGATCGTAGGCCGCCATTTCAATCTTGGTGCCGCCGATGTCGAAACCGTAACGCATCTGTGATATTTCCACGTTTCAGGCTCCACTCAGGGTAATTACCGCAGATTCTCGGCGTGCGCGTTCCGCAGCGAAGACCATCAGATGGCTTTCCAGCGTTTCCGCCGGTCCGGACAGCACCTGCGACGGATCGTTAGTGCGGATCGCGTCAATGAAATGCTGCATCAGGTAGTAGTCGCCGCCGCCGTGGCCGGACATGGCATGCAGATCGTCGGCTTCTTCGACGTCGTACACTTTTTCGCTGTCGTCAACGAATGAAGTGATCCGGATATAGCGACCGTCGCCCTCAAGGCAACCGTGGCTGCCGAAAATACGGGTTTTGCGATCTTCCAGTCGGGTAAAGGCGGTCATGGTGAAGGAGGCGGTGCGGCCACCGGCAAACTGCATATTGACCACCTGGTGATCGACCACGTTATTGTCGCAGCGGTAGACGCAGCGGCCATACTGACCGTCGCGCAGCGCCGCCTGCAGGTGTGATTGGCTGACCTCGGGCGTTAATACGCGCAGGAAGCCCGGCGTGGCCTTGTGATCGTCGCCAAGGTAAATACGCTTGGCGGAGTAAGGACAGCTGGCTTCCACGGCGCAGTCAAGGCAGTTGTCAGCCGCACCGGCAGGCTGGTTCTCCTGGCGAAAATGGCGTAAACCCCCGAACGAACTGATCTGTTCGCAGGGCAGTTCCATGATGTAACGGATCCAGTCAATGTCGTGACAGGACTTCTGCAGCAGCATAAAGGCGGCTTCATTGTCGTTGCGCCAGTTGCCGCGAACAAAGGAGTGTGCCTGATGCCAGTAGCCTACCGGTTCCAGATGCTGCAGGCTGACGATGTCGCCAATCACGTTATCGCGCAGCAGTTGCTTGAGTTTTTGGGTGTAGCGCGTGTAGCGCAGTACGTGGCCGACCGAGAAAATCAGCTTCTGACGCACCACCTCTTCAACGATGGTGCGACACTCGCTGGCTACCGGCGAAAGCGGTTTTTCCAACAGCATGGCATAACCCTGCTTGGCAAAGGCCAGCGCCGGTTCCAGGTGCAGGGTGTCCTGGGTGCAGATCAGCACCGCATCGGCCAGTTTTCCGGCGTCGGCGGCCTGTTGCCAGTCGGTGAACACCTTATCCGCCGAAATACCGTGCTGTTCGACGAACTGCTGCCGATAAATATCACGCGGTTCGGCTACCGCGACTACCTGCATTAAATCCGGATGCGCCAACGCGTAGCGCGAGTAAATTTCACCGCGTGCCCCGGCGCCAATCACCAGAACCTGAACCGGGCGACCGGCAAAACCATTTTGTTTAGCTGACGACATTGCTCGTTCTCCGATCTTGTTATTTGAGGTTTTGGCCGCTGATTTCATCAAACAGGTGCGCACGGGTCAGATCGAAAGCCAGATGGATCTGTTCTCCCAGACGTGGTTCCCAGTCTTGTTGCGACGCCATACGCAGCACAAAGCGCAGTTCAGCCAGTTCACAGTGCAGCAACTCTTCGTTGCCCATGCGTTCGATGGTGACAATCTTCGCCGGGAAGCAGTTGCTGCTGCCGGGCGCACACAGCCGCAGAGACTCCGGACGGATGCCCAGACACACACGCGGGTGCGGATAACTTTCCAGCTGTTGTTGCAGCGCCGGCGGCAGTTCGAGCGGATATTCATTGCCGATGCGCAGCCCAATACCCTGTGCGCTACGAGTCACCGCCATGTCGTGCAGGTTCATCGACGGGCTGCCGATAAACTCGGCGACGAAGCGGTTAGCGGGCTGGTGGTACAGGTTAATGGGTTTATCCACCTGCATAATGGCGCCACGGTTCATCACGCAGATGCGGTCGCCCATGGTCATCGCCTCCACCTGATCGTGGGTGACGTACACCATGGTGGCGGCGGCGCCTTCCTGTTTCAGTTGGTTATGCAGTTCGATCAGTTGGACGCGCATTGAGACGCGCAGCTTGGCGTCCAGATTGGAAAGCGGCTCGTCGAACAGAAACACCTTGGGTTTGCGCACGATGGCGCGGCCGACCGCCACGCGCTGGCACTGTCCGCCGGACAGCTGACCTGGTTTGCGCTGCAGCAGGTTGGTGATCTCCAGTTTTTCGGCGGCATCACGCACCCGACGGTCAATTTCGGCTTTGCTTTCCTTGCCGATCAGGCCGAACGCCATGTTCTTGTAGACCGTCATGTGCGGGTAAAGCGCATAGTTCTGGAACACCATGGCGATACCGCGATCTTTTGGCATGGTGTCGTTGACGCAGCGATCGTGGATCAGGATCTGGCCATCGCTGACGCTCTCCAGCCCGGCGATCATGCGCAGCAGGGTAGATTTGGCGCAGCCGGACGGCCCGACGAAGACCATAAACTCGCCGTCTTTAATGTCCAGATCGACCCCGTGCAGCGCATTGAAACCGTTGGGGTATACCTTCTTCACATTGTTTAACTGAATACCGGCCATGTTATTTACCTTGTGTTCGCGGTTAGCCTTTTACCCCAGCGCTGGCGATGCCCTGGATGAAGTAACGTTGGAAAAGAATGAACAGCATCAGCATGGGGATCACTGCCATCAGCGCCCCGGCCATCAGTAGCGGATACTCCACCCCGGCGCGGCTCGACAGCGACGCCAGCCCGACCGGCAGCGTCAGCTTCTCGGTGGTGGTGTTGACGATCAGCGGCCACATCAGGTTGTTCCAGCTCCACAGGCCGTTGATGATGATGCAGGCGATAATGCCAGGCCGGATCAGCGGCAGCATGATGCGCCAGAAGATGGCGAAGTAGCTGTAACCGTCAATCAGTGCGGCTTCCTCCATCTCCTTCGGTACCGCGAGGAAGAACTGGCGCAGCAGGAAAGTGGCATAAATACTGAAGATGCCCGGCAACACCAGCCCGGTGATGCTGTTCACCAGCCCCAACTTTTGCACCACCAGAAATTGCGGGATCAAAAAGGCTTGCCCGGGCACCATCAGGATGGAAATACACACCAGAAACACCGCATCACGGCCGCGAAAATGCAGGCGCGAGAAACCGTAGGCGGCCATGGTGGCGATCACCATTTGCAGGGTGACGGTGAAAAAAGTGGCCAACAGCGAGTTCAGGTAAAAATCGGCGAAGGGGATTTCGCGCATGATCTTACCGTAGGCCTGCAGGCTGGGGTGGGCCGGTAGCAGCGTCAGCGGGATCTGGATACTCTCGGCCTGAGTTTTCAGCGAGGTGACCAGCATCCAGATAAACGGCACGACCGAAGCCAACGCCGCCAACACCATAAACAGATACACCAGCGTTCTTTTACTTATGCTCATCGTCGCGGCTCCTCAGCTCACTTTCAGGCGTTTGCCAATCATCATTTGAATCAGGGTGATCAGCAGGGTGACGGCGAACAGCACCACGGTGATGGCGGAGGCGTAACCTTTCTCCTGCAGGTAAAAGGCGTATTTGTAGAACAGGTTGGTGACGGTCATCACGTCGCTTTCCACCAGCGCGCGGTCAAACATCAAAAACACCACGTCAAAGATTTGCAGGATCTCGATAAAACTCATTACCGAAACGAAGAACAGCGTCGGGACCATCATCGGCAGGGTAATACAGAAGAAGCGACGCAGGGTGCTGATGCCATCGATGTCGGCGGCCTCATACAGCTGGCGTGGAATGCTCTGCAAACCGGCCAGTAAAATGATGATTTTCAGCGCCAGCGACGACCAGATAATGATGATGGAAACGCTGATGCGCACCACGTCCGGATCGGATAGCCAGGCCACCGGTGAAATACCCAGTTGGCCAATCGCCTGGTTAATCAGGCCGAAGTCCTTGTTGAACAGCCATTGCCACACCATCGCCACCGCGGCGGGCATGGTGACCGCCGGCAGGAACAGCAGGGTGCGCAACAGCGCCTTGCCTCGGATATTTTGGTTGAGGCCAATGGCCAGCAGTAGCGACAGACTCAGGCTGACCGGTACACACACCACCACATAGAACAGGGTGTTGCCGGCGGCGGTGTAGAAATCGTCGTCTTCAAACAGATTGACGTAGTTATCGACGCTGAGGGTGCTCCAGCGCATAAACTGATTGAGGTCGGTAAAGCTGTAAAAGATGTTCTGCAAAAAAGGGATGAAGTAAAACACCGTCAACCCAATCAACAGCGGTAAAATCATCACCCAACCCCAAAAACGCTCGGCGCGCTCCAGGCGGCTGAGCGCAGGACGTGGGATGCTTTTTTGTTGTTTTAGGGCACCGTAGGTATCTGCCAGCGACATGTTGCCATTCCTCACCAGTAACGGCTTTGCGGTGTTCCGTTGCCGGCCGCGCCTTCGGGCAGGCGCAGCCGGTACGGGGCGATTACTGCTCCATGATGCGTTCGATCTTCTTGACCGACTTATCCATCTCCTGTTTGGCATCCGCGCCCATAAAGATTTTCTTCAGACTGGCTATCCACATGTTCTGCCATTTTGGCGTGTTGGTCCCGGCGGTCGGGTAGGCCTCGGTCACGTTGAGAGTGTCGATATAAGGCGTAACATCGACCTTCTTGATTTCCGCCGCCCAGGCTTTCGCCGCCACTTTATTGGCCGGGATCACCACTTTCGCCAACTCGGTTTGCGAAGCTTCGGTGCTCATAAACTCGATGTATTTCCAGGCTTCTTGTTTGTGGGCGCTGTTGGCGGACATGGCGAACGCCAGGCTGTGCGCCACGCCGGATTGACGTTCGATTTTCGGCATCATTACCACGCCGATATGGTCGTTAATCAGCGGGTTGTTGGCGAACGGGGCCGCTAACCACGAGCCGGCATACACCATGGCCGCGCGGTTGGACTGGAAGATGTTCTCGGTTTTGACTTCGCTCATTTGCTGGGCGCTGGGCATCAGCCCGTCTTTCATCATTGACTGCAGCTGCTGATATACCCAGATGGACTTGTCGTTGGCGATGTCGGTCGGCTGGCCGTCTTTCGGGACGATGTGGTTGCCGTTCTGGAACAGCAGGTTCATGTAGCTGTCCTGGCCGTCGATGCTAATGTCCATCACCAACGGGAAGGCACTGCCTTTCAAGCCGGTTTTCAAGGCTGCGGCTTTGGTTTTCAGGTCGTCCCAGTTCCAATCGCTGGTGGGGTAGCTGACACCGGCCTGATCGAACAGCTTTTTGTTGTACCACACCGCAATAGAGTCCACGTCGCGCGGGATGGCCATCTGTTGGCCGTCATACTGATAGGCTTTTACCGAACTGGCGACCACGTCATTTAGCTTGACGCTGCTGCCGCTAATATAAGGTGTTAAAGGTTGCATAATGCCGTTTTTGGCATATTGAACAAAATAAGGCATATTTATCCAGAATATATCTGGCGCTACGCCGCCAGCTGCGGCGGAATCCAATTTAACGAAGTATTGTGCCGACGGCGTTAATTCTATGGCTATTTTAATGTTTGGGTTTTCTTTTTCAAAGCGTTTGGCGATTTCCTGCTCGGCCGGTAATTGATTTCTGTCCCATACGGCATAACGCAAAGTTATTTGATCGGCGGCATATAACATGGTCGGCAATAATAATGCCGTCGCAATGGCAGAATGCGCCAGAAGACGGCCGGTATTTTTTATCGGTGACATTGCTTTCCCCTCGGTGGACGACGAATAAATATTTTCGTAACGTGAATTCTTTCTATCCCTTAACTTTCAATGTGTCAATACACCCCGATCTGCCCAAAAATGGGGCGCGAATGTTTCGATGTTGTTAAGATCGAAAGGGTTGGGGCGTAAACCGAAAGCGTAAGTTGTTCACAATTCGTTAACCTTCTGCGGCAGTTTTGGCCCTGCCGTTGGGCAATGACTGGCTGCTGGGGTCATAGGAATAAGTGATAACCCTTGCACCATAATGGGGATTAAAAACATTTTTATTGTGCATGTCTGGGTATCTTTCATTTTTGTGATGCAAATAAACAAAAAAATTGTATCGGCAGGCTTTGCCTCGACGTAAACGCCGTTTTTTGAATGACCACTATTGTTTGAATCGATAAAAGGGGCTAGCCTGAAAATGACTCATCGGTATTTCCCCATTAGAGCGAGATTATTGCTATGCGCCTTTCATTGACTTTTACTCACAGTCTGGAAAAGATATTTCACAGCCACAATGCACCACAGATTGATCAAATAAATAAGTTGAGTGGCCTGAGCAATGAAATGATTTCCTGGCAGGGGGTTTATTGCCTTCACCGGGCAGATAACGAAACTCGGCGTGAATTAAGCTACCGTCTTGAGGGATCACTGGCGGAGTATATCAGCGTGCGGCAGGTGCAATCGGTACCCAGCCACTTTCCCTGTTATGCCCAGACCGATGAGAACTATCTGCGTACCGAGCCGGGGTTATTTCCCGATCCGTTGATGCCGCTGGCCGAGCGGCGTTTCTTTGTCGCCAACAATTATTACGACAGCCTTTGGCTGACTTATACACCGCCGTCGACGCCTGTGCCAGGCGGGGATTACCCGCTAAACCTGACCTTGTTTGATGTTATCAGCGGCGAAGCCCTGGCCAGCGCCGCCCTGACGCTGCATATCGTCCCGGTTGAACTGCCGCCGCAAACCCTGTTGCACACCGAATGGGTGCATACCGATTGTCTGGCGGATTATTACCGCGTGCCGGTGTTCAGTCCTGAATACTGGCTGGCGGTGCGCAACTTTGTTCGCTGTGCGGTCAACAGTGGAGTCAACATGCTGCTGACGCCGATCTTCACGCCACCGCTGGATACCGCCGTCGGCTGCGAGCGCACCACGGTACAGTTGATTGGCGTACAGCGTTCCGCGCAGGGTTATCGGTTTGATTTCCAGCGGCTGGCCCAGTGGGTGGATATGGCGCAGGAAGAGGGGATTGAACATTTTGAGATTGCCCCGTTGTTCACCCAGTGGGGGGCGGCGCATGCGCCAAAAATTCTGGTGGAGATCGACGGCGCACTTTGCCCGCTGTTCGGTTGGCACACTGACGCCCACGCGCAGGAGTATCAACAGTTTTTGCAGGCGCTGTTGCCGGCGTTGACCGCATGGTTCCGCGATCGCCAGTTGCAACAGCAGGTCTGGTTCCATATCTCGGATGAGCCAACGCTGGAGAACATCGCCGTTTATCAGCGTGCCGTTGCAGCCTTGCGCCCGCTGCTGGCCGGGTTCCGCACTTTTGACGCGCTGTCAGACTACGCGTTTTACCGGCAAGGACTGGTGGAAACGCCAGTGGCCGCTACCGACCATATAGACGCTTTCCTTGAGCATCAGGTTCCGGGCCTGTGGGCCTATTACTGCTGCGTGCAAAAGACCGAGGTGGCCAACCGTTTCTTTGCTCAACCTTCGGCGCGTAATCGTATTCTGGGCATCCAGCTTTACCTGTACAACATCAGCGGTTTTCTGCACTGGGGGTTCAACTTCTATAACAGCGGCCATTCGCGAGAAAAACTTAACCCCTACGCGGTGACCGATTGCCGAAATGCGTTTCCTTCCGGCGACGCCTTTGTGGTTTACCCTGGCGAAAACCTGACGCCGGTGGAGTCGCTGCGGTTACGGGTGCTGCATCAGGGCTTGCAGGACATGCGTGCGCTGCAGCTGTTGGAAAGCCTGACGGATCGCAACACGGTAGAGGCATTGATTGAACAGGAACTGGGGATGCGTATCACTTTTAAACGTTATCCGCATCAGGCAGCACCGCTGCTGCGGCTGCGTGAAGCGGTGAATCAGCGGATCGAAGCGTTGATTTAATTGGCATAAAATGCGGCGAGGGGGCGACAAGCAGAGTGTCGCCACCAAGTTTTCAATAATTTGCTATACCTGATAGGTCGAGGGATTTCATTTTTTTGTCATGTTACTGACATGTTAGGGTCATAGCGCTGGCTTAATTTTGCAGCGACTAAGCCAGGAGATAACGCGATGTTTAGCTTGGACTCTCTGTTGCATGATGCATTTCCACACCGCAATACCCCTGCCTGGCAGCGTAGCCTGCTGAGAACTTTACTCTTCGAAAAAGAATTCAAACAGTTTGCCGCCGATTATCCCCATCTGAAAGGCCTGGATCTGATCGAGCAGGTGGTGGACTACTTCAACCTCAGTTGTGAACTGGTGGATGGCGATCTGGAAAATATCCCGAGCCAGGGACCGGTGGTGCTGGTGGCTAATCACCCGATAGGGTCACTTGACGGACTGGTGCTGCTGCGTGCGGTCGCGGCGGTGCGGCCTGATGTCAAAGTGGTGGCCAGCCAACTGCTGACCTACATCGAACCGCTGCGCAGCCTGTTCGTACCGGTGGACAACGTCGCCTATAAGACCAGCCGCAAGCAAATTGAAGGCATGCAGGCGCAATTGGACAAGCAGGGTGCGCTGATCCTGTTCCCCGCTGGCGAAGTGTCGCGCATGAGCCCGAAAGGCATTCGCGACGGGCATTGGCATACCGGTTTCTTGCGTCTGGCGGCCAAGGCGCGCGCACCGATTGTGCCGATCCACATCAGCGCCCGTAACAGCAATTTATTCTACTTCACCTCCCTGGTTTATCGACCTCTGTCCACGCTATTACTGGTGCGCGAAATGTTCCAGCAGCAGGGCGGGCGCATTAAAATCCGCGTGGGTGGCCGTATTCCCTTTGCCAACTGGCACGACGGCCATACCAGCGCGAAAGATCTGGCGGAGCGTTTCCGCCGTCACGTTTATCGCCTGGGGCAGGGTAAAGAAGGATTGTTTGCCAGCGAATCTCCGATCGCCTTGCCGGAAGACCGACTGGAACTGAAGAAAGCGCTGGCAAACTGTGAGCGGCTGGGGGTTACCCCGGACGGCAAAATCATCTTCCTGTATCGCCGTCAGGACGAAGCGCGAACGCCTATCCTGCGTGAACTAGGACGCCTGCGCGAAATCGCTTTCCGTGCGGTGGGGGAAGGCTCCGGTCGCCGCCGCGATCTGGACAGCTACGACGACGACTATTACCACCTGGTGCTGTGGGACGCGGACGAGTTGGAAATTGTCGGCGCTTACCGTTTTATCCCAACCGCCGAGCAGTTGGAACGCAAGGGCCTGGAAGGCATTTACAGCAACAGCCTGTTCCATTATGACCGCGATATGGCACCTATTCTGGCGCAGGGGATTGAGCTGGGCCGCAGTTTCATTCAGCCGGCCTACTGGGGCAAACGCGGGCTGGATTATCTGTGGTTGGGCATTGGCGCCTATCTGGCGAAGTACCCGCAGTACCGCTATCTTTTTGGCCCGGTGTCTATATCCGGAGGCATGCCGGTAACGGCGCGCGATCTGCTGATCGCCTTCTACCGGCTGTATTTCTCGCCGGACAGCGCGCTGGCGCAGTCGCGGCAGCCGTATCCCGCCTCGTTACCTCAGGTGCTGGCGCAGTTTGCCGGCGATAACTATCAGGAAGATCTGGTGCGGCTAAAAAGCCTGTTGAGCAATATCGGCTGTTCGATCCCCACGTTGTATAAACAATATACCGAGCTGTGTGAACCGGGCGGGGTGCAGTTCATCGATTTTGGCACCGATCCGGCCTTCAATAACTGTATTGATGGGCTGGTGCTGGTCGATCTCACTCGGCTTAAACCTGCGCGTTTCCAACGTTACATCGCAGTGCATCAGCCGCAGGAGGCGTGCATAGAGTAATTGGCGTGGCGCTCATGCGTTTTTGATCTAATCCGAAGCTTGGCACCGGCGGGGGAAAATAGCCTAAGATAAGGCTTTGTTCCTCCGCCGGAGTTTTTCATGCCACAGCCGTTCGCCCCGTTTTTGTTGTCCGCCGAAGATCCCGCCGCCGTCGCGATTGAAACGCCAAAAGGCCTCGCGCCCTTCTTATTGCTATGCGATCACGCCGGGCAGGCGATACCGCAGCAATTGGGCGATCTTGGGCTGCCGCCCGGCGAAATAGACCGTCATATTGGCTGGGACATCGGCGCACTGAACGTTTCACGTCACCTTAGTCGCCAGCTGGACGCTCCGCTGATTCATCAGCGCTATTCGCGTTTGGTTATTGACTGTAATCGGACACCCGGCGTCCCCAGTTCCATACCAGAACTGTCCGAGTTGACGCCGATCCCCGGCAACGTGGGCATTGCGGCCGAACAGGCGCTGGCGCGCGAGCATGAGATTTTTCTGCCTTACCATCAGGCGATAACCGACAGCCTGGATGCGCGCCAGCGTAGCGGCTTGCCGACGGCGATCGTTGCCATGCACAGCTTTACGCCGGTGTTTAAAGACAACGCGCGCCCGTGGCAGGTCGGACTGTTGTTCAACCGTCAGCCGGAGTTCGCGTTGTTGCTGGCTGAGCTGCTGCGTGAAGAAGGGGATTTGCAGGTGGGCATCAACGAGCCCTATGCCATGACCGACGCGACGGACTACACCCTGCCGGTGCATGCTGAGCGCCGGCAATTGCCCTATGTCGGTATCGAGATCCGCCAGGATCTGCTTGCCGATCAACAAGGTCAACAGGCCTGGGCAGAACGCTTCGCCAGACTGTTACCGCAAGCCTGGCATCGCTGGCAAATTTGACTTTAGGAATATTCCCAGTGATGATAACTGTAAGGAAAGTGTCAACGTCATTGGGAAGTGCCAGGAGCGTCAAGTGGAGCAGAATGATAACGGATTGTTTATCAAGCAGGAGCGCTTTGAAGTACTGGCGATTCTGCGTGAGATTTGTAAACAACGCACGCCGCTACGGGTCGTAAATGAGAAGCAGCAGTTTCAGAGTTTGTTATTGAGCGTCGGGCCGGACAACATCGTGTTTAGCGGCGATGAGGTGGATGCGACGGTTGATGGCGAATACACCATCGTGATTGAAAGCCATGATGCGAAGATCGAGTTCTCCGTAGGTCGGGCCGAATTCATCGAGCAGCAGGGCGTCAATGTCTGTTCAACCCAATTGCCGAAGCAGCTGGTTTACATCCAGCGCCGCCGTCAGTTCCGTGTCACTACCCCTCACTGGCGCCAGTTTTTGTGCAGTGGTGAATACGCCGATGGCAGTGAATATCAGCTGAGGATCCACGATCTGTCCGCCGGTGGTGTAGGGCTGCGCGTTGACGGTCCGTTACCGCCAAACCTACAGCCCGGCTTCCAGTTCAAAAAAGCGTTGTTGGATCTTGGCAGCTACGGCAGTTTCAAGGTCAATATGGAGCTGGTGGTGATCAACGACGATCATGAGCTGGATGACGACGACAACATGGTGCATTTTTCACGCCTGTCGTGCCGCTTTATGAAACTGGGTTTGGCCATGGAAAGAAAAATTCAGAGTGCGGTGTTTGCGTTTGAATTGGACTTCAATAAAAAGAAAAAACGCTAACCAAGACGCGAGGGGCAGCTGGCTGCCCCGTCACTCCCGGCCTATTTCAAGGCGCGCAGACTGCCAATTTCCTCCAGGCCGAAATGCTCCGCTTCCGTCAGAACATCACAAACTTCCCCCCCGGCGGTCACGATCGCCTCATCGAGGCTTTTGCCATGCAGCAGATGGCTGACCAGCAACGCGGCGAACATATCCCCGGTGCCTTTGACCTTTGATTGAATTCTGGGGTGGGTATAGCTTTGCACTTCGTCGTGCTTGACCAGCAGTAACCCCAGTTGATCGTCGTTTTCCGCCACGCCCGGTGCGCTGGTCACCAACACCCACTCGGTGGTGTCATTGAGCAACGCCTGTGCAGCCTGCCGCGTCTGTTCCTGAGTGGTCAGAGGGTGACCGCAAAGCTGCTCCAGTTCGAAGCCGTTAGGGGTCAGGCCATTGGCCAATTTCAGGAAGGGGGAGCGGTAGCAATCGACAATGCGCTTATCGACATAAACCCCTTCGCCGTAATCGCCCATCACCGGATCGATATAAATCTTTATCTGCGGATTGATCGCGCGCACGCGCTGTAACCAGGTATCCAGAATATGGCATTGGTCGACATTGCCCAGATAACCGACAATCACCGCCCGGGTGCGATTCATCACGCCGCGGGCCAGCAAATCCGCCAGAAAACCGCCGAACCATTCGGCGGAGATCACGCCGCCGCTGGGCGCACCGTAATAAGGGGGGCAACCGAACAGCACGCTGGGCACCTGCAGCACTTCCAGCCCCTTTTTCAACAGCGTGCGGTAGGCTATCCCGTTGCCGACGCTGCCATACACCACCTGAGATTGAATACTGATGACATCAATCTGCGGCGGCTGTAATTGAGAAATTTGTTGCATCTATCACTTCCTTGGTTCGATTTTATCCAACCAGCGCGTAAATACCTGGCGGGCGCGTTGCTCCAATTCTGTGCCGTAACGCGCGGCCTGTTGGCGCAAAAGCTGCGGCACGATGCCGGCCAGCTCAAGTTCACAGGCATGTCCCACCAGCCACCGTTCCAGATCGCGGTGATCGGCTTCCAGATGGAACTGTAGCCCAAGGGCGAAATCCTGATACTCAAATGCCTGATTAGGGCAGATATCGGTACCCGCCAGGCGGGTCGCGCCTTCGGGGATCATAAACATATCGCCGTGCCAGTGAAGCACCGGCGTGGACGCCAGTGGCGCCAGCACCGAGTCTTCGTTATCCGTCAAGGTTAAGGGAGCGTAACCGATCTCTTTCACGCCAAGCGAAACGACCTCGGCGCCCAGTGCCTGGGCAATCACCTGCGCGCCGAGACAGACACCGATCGTAGGCCGTTTTTGCTGGAGACGCTGGGTAACCAGTGCTAACTCATCGTTGAGAAACGCATAGTGTTGCTGACCGGCAAAGTGCTGAGCGGCGCTGATTGGCCCGCCCAGCACCACCAGCAGGTCGGTATCCTCGTTAACGATGGTGCGGATGTCGTCACGGCCCGCGTCGAAATAATCAATCTGATAGCCACGCAATGACAGCAGTGAGCCCAGAATGCCGAGGTTTTCAAAATTCACATGTCGGATCGCGACAACTTTTTTCATTATTGTGGTACCTCTTGGCTATGAGGGTAAGGTTCCAGTTCCAGCGTATCGCCCAGGATGGTGATGCCGCCAATGCCGCTTTGATAAATTATCCGGCGCTCTTTGACCTGGCTGATACTCAACTGGTAGCCCTGATCGGCAGGGAACAGCGCCTGAGCCTGCTGAAGCTGATCGGCAGCCCATGGCGTGAACATCTGCAAGCGACCGAAGGCTTTCCCGCCCTGTTTAATATCCAGTACGTAATGTTTTTCCATCTTTACCCCTTAACTTTTCCGTTCGAAACAGGTAATCTATTTTGAACTAATACAAAAAGGTTTTATGTATGAGCTCATTGTATGCAAAAGGCGGCAGCGCTGTCCAGATTGCTGAACAGATCAGCACGCAGATAAAGCAGGGTGATCTGCAGCCGGGTGACCTGCTGCCGCCGGTACGTCAATTGGCCGGCGAGTTGGGGGTCAACCCCAATACCGTCGCCAGCGCCTATGCCAAGCTGCGTGATGCCGGTTTGGTGGCTACCCGCGGGCGTGCCGGTACTCAGGTACTTGAGCAACCTTTAATGACGGTGCGCAATGTTCGGCAAGTGCCTGAGGGGATGGGGGATTTGGCGAGTGGTAATCTGGATGCCACGCTGCTGCCGGCCCTGTCGCTGGGCGCCGAAGACGTTTTCCCGCAGCAGACCGGTTATGACGTCAGCGGGGATTTACCGGCGTTATGTCGGCTTGCCGGCGACTGGCTGAGCCAGCAGGGCGCAGAGTTGGGGGAATCGGCGGTGTTTTCCGGCGCGCTGGACGCTATCGAAAAGGCGTTGCGTATCCATGCGGCGCCGGGAGCCTCGGTGTGGGTGGAAGATCCCTGCTGGCCACCGCTACTGACGCTGTTGCGGCATCTGCGGCTGAAGCCTTTGCCGTTACCGGTTGATGAACAAGGGTGCCGCTTACCGGAAAAAGAGGCCGCACCTCTGGGAGCCGCGGTGATCCTGACGCCTCGGGCACAGAACCCGACCGGCATGTCATTAAGCGCGGGCCGGGCCGCGAGTTGGCGGGAATTCCTGTCGCAAAACCCGGGCTGTCTGGCGATCGTCGATGACTTCTGGGGACCGCTGTCGCAGCGGCCGCTGCATTTGCCCTTTACCGCAGACAATGGCCTGTATGTGTTATCGCTGAGCAAGTTCCTCAGCCCGGATCTGCGTATTGCGCTGGCCTGCGGCAAGCCGCAGCTGCTGCAGACCATGCGGGCGGATCAATACATTCGCGAGCGCTGGGTCAGCCATATCCTGCAGCAGATTGCCGTTAAACTGTGGACGCAGGCCCAGCAAGAGGGGCTGTTTGCACGGGCGCAGCAAACTTATCAGCAGCGGCGTGACGATTTGTCCGAGCGGCTGCGCGCATTGACCGGCGTGCCGGTGTCGTCGGGAGAGGGAGTGCATATCTGGTTGCCGGTGCGTTCAGAAGCCGCCGCAAGCCAAATAATGGCGCAGCGTGGCTGGCTGGTGCAGAGCGGCGAGCCCTTCCGTCTGAAAAGCGGCCCGGCGATCCGCATCAGCCTGGCTAACCTTGAGCCGGCGCAGCTGGAAACGCTGGCTCAGGATCTGGCCGTCGCCATCGGTGCCGGAACCGTGGTTAACTGAATCAAACAGCATCACCCGCTAGCGCCAGCAATTGCAGAGAGGCGAGGCGGGCGGCAGGCTGGCTGATCGGGGTATCAATCACAAACTCCTCTACGCCGTACTGTTGGTGTAACTGATCCAGCTGTTGACGCACCTGCCGGGCGGTCCCCAGCAGTATGTGGCTTTCGCGCGGTTCGATACGGTAATCGGTAGCGCCAGCCTGTTGCACAAAGCTTTCCGCCTGCTCCAGACTGCCGACGGTCACGCTTTGCCCGCCGGTCACGTGGACACGATACTGCTGGATCCCGGCTGCCAGATCCTTGGCCTGGCTTTCGCTGTCGGCGACGATCGCTGCCACCGCCAACAGGGCTTTTCGGCCACCGCTTTGCTCACTGTAATGAGCCAGCGCCCGCCGGATATCCTCCGGGTTGCCATTGAGATGAGCGGCAAACACAAAGGCCCAGCCGTGTTCGGCGGCCAGTTGGGCGCTTTCATTGCTGGCGCCCAGCAGAAAGCGTTGCGCCGGCTGAACCGGCTGTGGCGTTGCGCTCAGGCCGGGCTGTGCATCATCGTTCAGATAGGCATTTAGCTGCGCGAGCTGTTTAGGGAAGTCAGGCTTATTCTGCTGATCGTGCGCGGCCTGCAGCGCCTGAGTCGAGAGCGGTAGCCCGCCAGGCGCTTTTCCCACGCCCAAATCAACCCGGCCCGGTGCCAGCGTGGCCAGCAGATTGAAGTTTTCCGCCACCTTATAAGCGCTGTAATGCTGCAGCATGACGCCGCCGGAGCCGATACGGATCCGTGAGGTTTGTCCGAGCAAGTAAGCAATCAGCACTTCAGGGGAAGGGCAAGCCAGCTGCGGGGTATTGTGATGCTCCGCCAGCCAAAAACGGCGGTATCCCCAAACTTCCGCCTGCTGTACCAGATGCAGCGTGCGTTTGAGCGCCTCGGCGGCGCTTTCTCCTTCGGCAATCGGACTTTTTTCCAACACGCTCAGGGCATAAGCCATTTTCCTGTTCCTTTATCATCGATGATTGATGACAAATACCATGCAGAACACCAGCGGCGTAATATTGATTGGAGATAGGATATTCCATTGATAAAAAACGGATTTAGATATGCGCGGAGTGGTAAAGGGGCGCGTGGTTGACGCGCCCGATTCACATCAGGACTCCAGCCAGGCCTTCAGGCGAATAGCGTCGCTGTAGTGGCCGTAGCGCTGCTTTGAGCCGAGGAGGATGATCACCACCGGCTGCCCCTTGATCAGGGTTCGCATCACCAGACAGTGGCCGGCTTCGTTGGTGAAACCGGTCTTTTGCAGCTGAATTTTCCAGGCCGGATTGTTGATCAGCCCATTGGAACTGCGATAAACCAGCTGGCCCCGACCAGGACGGACGATTTGTTGCTTGTCGGTGCTGAAACGGCGAATGGTCTGATAACGGTAGGCGTGATTCACCATTTTCAGCAGATCCCTGGCGCTGGCAACGTTGCGCGGCGTCAGGCCGGTCGGATCGTAAAAGCGGGCGTGTTTCATGCCGAGGCTGCGTGCTTTCTGATTCATTTTCGCCACAAAGGCTTTTCGTCCCCCGGGATAGCCGCGGCTCAACGCGGCCGCCGCACGATTTTCCGATGACATCAGGGCGATGTGCAGCATATCGCGCCGGCTGAGAATGGAGCCCAGGGTCAGGCGCGAATGGGTCTTCTTGAGCAGATCGCGGTCGGCAGGAGTGACTTTTATCGGGTTGCCCAGCGGGCGTTTGCTGTCTAATACCACCATGGCGGTCATCAATTTGCTCAGCGAGGCTATCGGCAACACGCGGTTGGCTTGTTTCTGATACAGCGTTTTACCGGTACGCTGATTGACCACCAATACCGAAGCAGAGTGAAGCGCCAGCGGCGCAGCAGCCTGCGCAGAGGGCTGAACCAACAGCAGCGTGAGAATCAAAATGACGCCGAAGCCTGAGGTGGAAAAGCGAAAAAGGGAATTCAATAAATGCATGGCAACCGTGACTACGTTCCTGACTGATGAAAAAATATCAGCAAGAGTCTGCACAGCAAATGTGGAGAAAATAAGGTGACCCTTCCGGATCTGAAAACCTGGCGGTAACGTTCTGGCGTGAGGGGAAGGCAGGGAGGCGGCCATGCGCCTCCCTGGCAGGGCATCAATACACTTCTGGCACGACCATATTATCCGGCACCGGGCTGCGACTGTAGTCCGGGCTGCGTTTGCGTGGCGGCAAGGTGATCACGTTGCCTTCGGCTTCTTCGTAGGGCACTTGCTTAAGCAGATGGCTGATACAGTTCAGCCGGGCCTTTTTCTTGTCGACACCCTGAACCACCCACCATGGCGCCTCAGGAATGTTAGTGCGCGCTAACATGACTTCTTTGGCCTCGGTGTAATCCTCCCAGCGGCGGCGGCTCTCCAAATCCATTGGGCTGAGCTTCCACTGCTTGAGCGGATCGTGAATGCGACTGAGGAAACGCAGTTCCTGCTCATCGTCGGTGATCGAGAACCAATACTTGACGATTTGAATGCCGCTGCGCGTCAGCATCTTTTCGAACTCCGGCACGCTGCGGAAAAACTCTTCGTATTCTTCGTCGTTGCAAAAGCCCATCACTTTTTCCACTCCGGCACGGTTGTACCAGCTGCGATCGAACAACACCATTTCGCCGGCGGCCGGCAGGTGGGCGATATAGCGCTGGAAGTACCACTGGGTACGTTCGCGATCGTTGGGGGCGGGCAGCGCGGCCACACGGCAGGTACGCGGGTTCAGACGTTGGGTGATGCGTTTGATCACACCGCCCTTGCCGGCGGCATCGCGGCCTTCAAAGATGATCACCAGACGGTGACCGGTACGCATCACCCAGTCCTGCAGTTTGACCAATTCACCCTGCAGCCGCAGCAATTCGCGAAAATACTGTTTGCGCCAGGCTTTTTTCTGGTCGCTGTCCACCTCTGTGTCGTCAAAGCGCAGGTCGTCCAGTTCCATTTCCAGCTCTTCGTCATAGCTGTCGTAGAATTCCTGCAGCAGGCGCTGGTTGAAGGTGTCGTCGTGATTAAATTCATGCATAGCCATAGTTGATTCTCCGTGTTAGCCCGGTTTTAAAAATGGGTGAAGATCCAATAGAGCCCGGCGGAAAGCAGCACCGAGGCTGGCAGCGTCAACACCCAGGCCATCAGTAGATTGCGTAGGGTGGACATTTGCAGGCCGGAGCGGTTGGCCGCCATGGTCCCGGCAATGCCGGATGAAAGAACGTGGGTGGTGGAAACCGGCAGGCCGAAGGCGTCCGCCGCCCCGATAGTGGTCATCGCCACCAGCTCGGCGCTGGCGCCCTGCGCATAGGTAAGGTGGCTTTTCCCGATTTTCTCGCCCACGGTGACCACGATGCGCCGCCAGCCGACCATGGTGCCCAGCCCAAGCGCTATCGCCACCACCACCTTGACCCAGAACGGAATAAAGCGGGTGGCGCTGTCCAATTCGCCTTTCAGCGCGTCCAGATTGCGTTGCGAGTCAGCGGGGATCTGAAGTTGTTTTTCCGTCTTCAGGTGCTTAATGACCTCCGACGTCAGGTACATATCATTTCGGGTGTTGGATACCGCCTGCGCAGGGATTTTGTCGACCGAACCGTACTGGCGAATTTGATCGCCGATGGCGCCGGTCAGTTGGGCCAGGGCAGGCACCACCTCCGGCGTCAACTCGCTGGTGCGAACATAGCCGGTAAGGACTTCACGCGCAGGAACCTGGCTGACCGTTGGGAACTGTTGCAGCAGTTGGTTTTTTGTCACTTCCGCCAATGCCGCTACGCGGGGGATTTGCTCCGGCGGCATCGAACGGTTCAGCGCATAGGCAATCGGCATGGTACCGACCAGGATCAGCATGATAAGGCCCATGCCTTTTTGCCCGTCATTGGAGCCGTGAGCAAAGGAAACGCCGGTACAGGTGAGGATCAGCAGGCTGCGGATCCACAACGGCGGCGGCGAGTCATTTTTGGGGGCGGTATACAACTGACGGTTTTTAACAAAGACCTTCAGCGCCAGCAGCAGCAAGGCTGCAAATACGAAGCCGATCACCGGTGAAAGCAGCAGGGCATACCCCACTTTAATGGCTTGCCCCCAGTCGACGCCGCTGGTGCCGGTGCGGCCGTGGATCAGGGCGTTAGCCACCCCTACGCCGATGATCGAGCCTATCAAGGTATGCGATGATGACGCAGGCAGCCCCAGCCACCAGGTGCCGAGGTTCCAGATAATCGCCGAGAACAGCAGGGCGTAGACCATGGCGAACCCGTTGCCGGTACCGGCCTGCAAGATCAGTTCAACCGGCAGCAGCGAAATGATGCCGAAGGCCACCACGCCGCTGGAGAGCAAAACGCCGAGAAAATTAAAGAACCCCGACCAAACCACGGCCACCATCGGCGACAAGGAATGGGTATAAATCACGGTGGCTACCGCATTGGCGGTATCGTGGAAACCATTAACGAATTCAAAGCCGAGCGCGATCAATAACGCCATTCCCAATAAAAGAAACGGAACGTAACTGGTATAAACCGCGCCGGCATCGCTGACGTCGTTAAATAGATTTACGCCAGCAAAAGCTATCCCCAGCACTAATAATAAAATAAAAAAAAGAACAGTGAGTCGACTGTTCTTTTGGTAGATTTTTGGCAGGCTTGACGCAGATGGCGCACCCGCTTGAACGGCGCTGTTATCGCTCATAAAGGACCTTCCCGATAGGCTTCATTAGATTACTGACGGTGCTGTACGGTGTTGCCATCAAAGTATTGGGAAATAATGTGACTTTTTTATGACGCTAATATTAATCATCGGGAACAGTGAAAATAATTAACGTTGGCATTTAAAGGTTGATATAAAGACTGAGATTGATTAATTCATGCGTGCGGTTATTCGGGACAAAGGTTTATGGCTCAAACGGTTGCGGAAAAATTACACAAACTTGATTTTGACGATGAGGTCACCGGGCTGATTTACGGCCACGTTTTTCGTACGTCAGAGCCACCGCAGCGGGTCTCTTCGCAGCAGGCCTGCCAGGCCTATCAGACGCTGTCGCCGGGGGAGGGATTTATCTGGCTGCATCTCAACCTGAATCATGCCGCGGCGGAAAAATGGCTAAAAAACCACTTCGAGATTTCTGAGTTTTTCTTTGACGAGATCCGCCACGGTTCTCATACCACGCGCATAGAGCGTCAGGGAGAAGATCTGTTCGCGGTGCTCAATGACGTAATCTTCCACCCGAAAGAGAACAACCCGGAGATTGCGACGCTATGGCTGTATTGCCGTAGCGGCCTGGTGGTCACGGTGCGGCACAAACCGCTGCGTTTGATTGAGCGGCTGCTGGGCCGGCTGGGGCCGCTGCAGTTGGCGTCTTCTACCGAATTGCTGGCGCATTTGCTGGAAGAGCAGGAAGAGGTGCTGGAGCAGGTGGTGCGGCAGGCCAACCAGTACGTCGATACCATTGAAGATCGCCTGCTGAGCAACCATGTGAAACGCAACCGTACCGAACTGGGCAGAATGCGCCGTATGCTGCTGCGTTTTCAGCGTCTGCTGGCGCCGGAGCCCGCGGCGCTGTTTCGTTTGCTGAACCGGCCACCGACCTGGCTGAGCCGGGACGTGGTACAGGATCTGCGGCAATTTACCGAAGAGTTCACGGTGGTGCTAAACGATCTCGCCAGCTTGACCGAACGCATTCGCTTGTTACAGGAAGAGATAGGCGCCAAGCAGATGGAACAGAACAACCGCACGCTTTACACCCTGACGGTGATCACCGTGTTGGCACTGCCAATCAATATCGTCGCCGGTTTCTTTGGCATGAACGTGGGGGGGATCCCGCTGGCCAGCAACCACCACGGCTTTGTTTTGCTGGTGTTGCTGGTCGGCGGCTTTACGCTGGTTACCGGCTATCTGGCTTTCAGACGCCGGGATGAAGGCTGATCACAGTCTGGCCCGGTACTCTTCTTCCAGGCGAGTGTGAGTGCTCCAGAACGGCTGCGGCTGACGATTGTGCAGACGATCGACCAGGATATCCAGGTGGGTATGCCAGCCCCCGGCCACGCTGAGCATTTCATCACGGTTGGCCAGGCGACGGTGGGTGACCGTCAGCAGCACGGCTTTGCCCTGTTCGGTCAGTTCGAAGGTCACCTCGGAAGGGCGGCTTTGCCCCTGTTCAGCCCAGGTAAAACTCAGCAGCCGCGGTGGGAAAAGGCAGGTGATATGGCCGACGTTGCTGACGCTGCAGCTTAGGTGCTTATATTTGGCCGGCGTTTGCTCGTGTTCGCCGGTCAGCTCGGAATTGCGAAACACCAGCTCTACCTGGGCGCCGTTTTCCAGCTTCATTTCGCCGGCGGCCAGCCAGGTGGCGCGTTTGTCGGATTCCGTCAGATAGGCCCAGACCCGTTCGATAGGGCCGGGCAGCAGCCGCTGAATACGCAGCGTGCCGGTTTCAATAATCATGCCGTAGTCGTTCATGGTTCACTCCTTGGGAGGATTCGGTTCCGGTTGCAGCAGCGCTATTTCCAGCGCGTCAAGCCGCTCAGTCCAGAAATGCTCGTAGGTTTGCAGCCATTGCATGGCCTGCGCCATAGGCTCGGGTTCAAGCCGGCAGATATGGTTTCTTCCCTGCACGGTACGCTGCACCAGCCCAGCAAGCTCCAGTGCTTTGATATGCTTGGAAGCGCCGGCAAACGACATCTGCAACGGCGCGGCCAGTTCGCCAATGCTGTGCTCGCCACCGGCCAACGACCGCAATATTGCGCGGCGTGTCGGATCGGAGAGCGCATGGAAAATGGCGTCCAGCTGTGAGGAAGATAATTTAACCATATGGTTGAATATAGAACAGGCAGGCTAATATTCAACCAGTTTGTTGAATATTTTTTCTGGCTCCGACAAACAGGCCGGAGCCAGGGGATCAGGCGTGAGTTTGCGCCAATATGGCATTGAGCAACACGTTGGCACCGGCGGTCGACCACGCCGGGGAGATGTTTTCCAGTTCGTTGTGGCTGATGCCGTCCACGCAGGGGATAAATATCATCGCCGTAGGGGCTACCCGGTTCAGGTAACAGGCGTCATGACCGGCACCGGAAACCATATCCCGGTGCGAATAGCCCAGGGTCTTGGCGGCCTGCCGCACGCTGTCGATACAAGCTGGATCAAAACGTATCGGCTGATATTGGAATATACGCTCGGCATGGGCATTTAGCCCATCGACGCCCACTTCGGCCACCGCAGCCAGCAAACGTTGTTCCATCTGCGCCAATACGGCCTCTTGCGGGTGGCGGAACTCGACGCTGAAAAACACCTTGCCCGGCACCACGTTGCGGGAGTTGGGTGTGATTTGCGCCATACCTACCGTGGCACGGGCATCCGGCATAAAGTCGTTACCGATATCATTGACCGCCTTGACCATGGCGGCGAAGCCGAGCAGGGCGTCGCGCCGTCTATCCATCGGCGTCGTACCCGCATGGGCGCTGAACCCGGTGATCTCCAGTTCATACCAGCGCTGCCCCTGTGCGGCGGTCACCACGCCAATCTCAATGTTTTCCGCTTCGAGGATCGGCCCTTGCTCAATGTGCAGCTCAAAGGCGGCGTGAATCGGCGTGTTGCCCACCGGATGCTCGCCGGCGTAGCCGATTTGCTGCAAGGCTTCGCCGATGCTGGTGCCCTGTGCATCCTGGCGCGACAGGCCGTATTCCAGCTCGAACACGCCGGCAAATACCCCAGAAGAGATCATTGCCGGCGCAAAGCGTGCGCCTTCTTCATTCGTCCAGTTAATGACTTCCACCGCACGTTCGGTTGCGATTTGTCGATCGTTCAGGGTGCGGATCACCTCCAGCCCGGCCAGCACGCCGTAAATGCCGTCGAAACGGCCGCCGTTGGGCTGGGAGTCAACGTGGGAGCCGGTGACCACCGGGGCCAGATCCGGGCGAGTGCCTTCACGGCGCAGGAACATATTGCCCATGCGGTCGATGCGTACGCTGCAGCCGGCCTCCAGGGCCCACTCGCGCAGCTGGTTACGCGCCATGCGGTCTTCTTCGCTCAGGGCCAGCCGGGTCACGCCGTCTTTCGGGATAGCCCCGAACTGCGCCATGTCGAGCAGGCTTTGCCACAGGCGTTCTCCGTTTACTCGATGCGTCACTTTTTTTCTCCCTGCGCTTTGGCGGCATAGCGAAAATCGCAGCAGGGCGCGCCGGACATGATGGTCTGGCTGCGCTGCAGTTCGACCTCGGGCGCGTAGCCGACGATAAACTGGCTGTCGCGCGCGCAGGACAGCAGATGGCCGATCTCACCCAGCCCCATCTGATGGTACATCTCGGCATAGCGGCAGCGGGTGACGTCATAGTCAAAATGCTGCTCGTCCTGGTAGATCACCTTCACCTGCAGCGCATCGTCTTTTTCCCACAGGTACTGCAAGGCGGCGAAACTTTGCAAATCCGCGCCATTCGGCTCCTGCGCGGCGAAGTTTTTGCCGGCTTCAATGGCGGCATTTTCAATTGCCTCGCCAATCACCGCCTGTGCGCGCTCTTTGCCGATCTCGCGCACCAGGATCTGGTAGATCGGTTTGATGATTTCCGCTTCTATGCGGCGCCGTGCCAGAATACCCAACTCGTTTTTTGCATCGCTCATCGCCTTGCTCCTCATTGCTTGCGGATTTTTATTGTTTTTTTGCGCCGCCCAATACGGTCTGCGGCTGCCATTTGCCGTCAACCACCCGGTACAGGGTGAAGCTCGGCTGTTGCAGGTTGCCCTGCGAATCGAATGCAATGGTGCCGGTGACGCCTTGATAATGAATGGCTCGCAGCTTCGGCAGATAATCGGCCGGATCGGCGGATCCCGCCTGCTCGATGGCGGCAATCAGTACCCGGGTGGCGTCGTAGGCGAACGGCGCATGCAGTTCGATATGGGTTTTATAGCGGTCGCGATAGGCCTGCTCAAAGGCTTTGCCGCCGGGCATTTGCTCCAGCGGTAAGCCAGGCTCCAGGGCTACAACGCCTTCGCCTTCTTTCTGTGCCAGCGTCAGGAAGGTCTGGCTAACGAAGCCACCGGCCCCCATCAGCGGGGTGTTCATGCCCAACTGTTTGATACGGCGCGCCAGCGGCGCTGCCTGTGAGTCTACGCCGCCGAAGAAGATCAAATCGGCGTTCTTGCTGCGCACGGTGGTCAGCACCGCGCTGAAGTCGACGGTCTTGTCGTCGACATATTCACGCGCCACCGGCTGGATACCCTGAGCCGCCAACGACTTGATGAATTCATCCGCCAGTCCTTGCCCGAACGCGGTGCGGTCGTCAATCACCGCAATGCGCTTGGCTTTTAGCTGTGTGACGGCATAGATCCCGGCGTAATTACCGCCATCGTCGTCATGGCCCATGACGCGGAAGCTGGTATCAAACCCTTGTTGAGTATAGCCATGGCCGGTGGCGACCGGCGCAACCTGGGCAATACCGGCGTCGTGGTAAATACGCGCCGCAGGAATGCTGGTGCCGGTGTTCCAATGGCCGACCACACCGACCACGCCTTCGTCGACCAGACGTTGTGCCACGGCGACGGCGGTGCGCGGATCGGATTGATCGTCTTCGGACAACAATTTAAAGGTGACCGCTTTACCGTTCAGCGTGGGTTTCTGGGCGTTGGCATCGGCGATCGCCAACTGAGCGCCGTTTTCCAAATCTTTGCCAATACGGGCGGAAGGGCCGGTTAAAGGACCGGCCAGACCGATCAGAATGGTTTCATCGGCCAGCGCCGACGAGGCGGCACCCAGGCTGACCAGAATAGCGGCGGCCAACGCCAGCGGCTTGAAGCGAGTTATGTTGTGCATGTAAAACTCCCGGTGTGGTTAAAAGTTAAAACGGTTATTCGCCCAAATAGGCTTGTTTGATTTTTTCATCGTCCAGCAGGTCGGCAGAGCGGCCGCTATGGTTCAGATTGCCGCTGTCCAGCACATAAGCGCGATCGGTCGACGCCAGCGCCAGCCTGGCGTTTTGTTCAACCAACAATAGCGTGACACCGTCACGCGACAGGCGTTTGATAACCTCAAAAATGGCCTCAACCACGATAGGCGCCAAGCCCATAGAAGGCTCATCCAGTATGAGCAGGCGCGGGCGGCTCAGCAGCGCACGACCGATCGCCACCATCTGCTGCTCACCCCCGGAAAGTAATCCGGCCTGTTGGCGCAGCCGTTCGCGCAAGCGAGGGAAAAGCGCGCAAACCAGCTCCAAATCCTGTCGAACCGCCGGTTTGTCAGAGCGTGAATAAGCGCCAAGCTGCAGATTCTCCAATACCGTCATGCGAGCGAAAATCCCGCGGCCTTCAGGCACCATCACCAGCCCCTGCTGCAGCAAGCGATGCGGGGGTACGCCGCGAATAGAAAGGCCGTCGAACAGGATTTCTCCTTCAAACGGCTGCAGGCCGGTCAGAGCGCGCAGGCTGGAGGTCTTGCCCGCGCCGTTGGCGCCGATTAACGTCACCTGTTCGCCGCTGTTCACCGTAAAATCGATGCCTTTCACCGCATGAATCCCGCCGTAAGACACTTTTAAATTTTTAACGCTGAGTAAGGGCTCAGACATGGGCAGCGCCTCCCAGATAAGCGCGGATCACCGCAGGCTCACGCCTTACCTGTGCCGGTTCGCCTTCGGCGATGACTTTGCCGTAGTCGAGCACCGTCATGCGGTCGCACAGCCCCATCACCAGCTTGACGTCATGCTCGATCAGCAACAGCGTTTTGCCACTGTCTCGAATGCGTAGCAGCAGATCGCGCAGTGCCACTTTTTCGGCCGCGTTCATCCCGGCGGCGGGTTCATCCAACGCCAACAATTTGGGCTCGGTCGCCAATGCCCGGGCGATTTCCAGCCGGCGCTGGTGGCCATAGGAAAGATCGCCGGCGCGATAATGCGCGAACTGACTGATGCCGACGTAGTCGAGCAGCGCGTGGGATTTTTCCCGCGTGGCCTGTTCTTCCTGTCGGGCGCGCCGATGGCGTGAAATCGCTGCCCACAGGCCGTTGCGGGTGCGCAAGTGGCAGCCGACCATCACGTTTTCCAGCACGCTCATCTCATTGAACAGGCGCAGGTTTTGGAAGGTGCGGGCGATACCGGCCTGTGCCACCTTATCGATAGCCTGCGGCTTGTAGCGTTGATCATGCAGGCGGAATTCGCCGCTGTCGGCGCGGTACAGACCGGTGATCAGGTTAAAGCAGGTGGTTTTGCCGGCACCGTTGGGGCCAATCAGGCCGTAAATCTCTCCCTGACGGATGCTGATACTGACATTGTCCACCGCGGTTAATCCGCCAAAGCGTTTACTGACGTGACTGAGCGTGAGAAGCGGCGTCATAAAGTGGCCCCCTGTGGATGACGTGCAGGCCACAGGCCTGCCGGGCGATACAGCATCACCAGAATCAACGCCAGCCCGTAGAACAGCTGACGGATGATCTCCGGATCGATCCACACCTGGCCGAACAGGGCCTGTTGCAGCGGCCCCATGGTGCTGCGCAGCAGTTCAGGCAAGGCGGCCAGCAACAAGGCGCCGAGGATCACTCCGGGGATATGGCCCATGCCGCCCAACACCACCATCGCCAGTACCGCGATGGACTCTTGCAGCGTAAAGGACTCCGGTGAGACAAATCCTTGAAATGCTGCGAATAAAGCGCCGGCGATGCCGCCAAAAGTGGCGCCGATGGCGAATGCCAACAGCTTGAAATTACGCGTATTGATGCCCATCGCCCGTGCCGCGTCTTCATCTTCGCGAATGGCGGTCCAGGCCCGACCCACCCGTGAGTGTTGCAGGCGAAGACAGATAAACAGGATCAGCAGCAGCAGGGCGGCGAACAGGTAGTAATAGAGGTACAGTGACGAAAAACGGAAACCGAACCACTGATGCATGCCCGAAAACTTCAGGCCAAACAGTGAAACCGGATCGATGCCGGAGATCCCTTTGGGGCCGTTGGTGATGTTTAGCGGCCGGTCCAGATTGCGCATCAGAATGCGGACGATCTCGCCGAAGCCCAAAGTGACGATCGCCAAATAGTCTCCACGCAGTCGCAGCGTCGGTGCGCCCAGCAGAATGCCGCACAACGCTGCCAATACTGCCGCCAGCGGGATCAGCAGCAGGATAGACAAATGCAGCCCATCGGGGAACCACTGCAACAGTATTGGAAACTGCTCGGTCAGGTGGGGTGACGACAGCAGAGCGGTCAGGTAGGCGCCTACCGCGTAAAAAGCGATAAACCCCATGTCCAGCAAGCCGGTTAGGCCAACCACGATGTTCAGCCCTAACGCCAGCATCAGGTAGAGCAAGGCAAAATCAATCACCCGCACCCAGTAGTTACCACCGGCGGCACCGGCTACCCAGGGGGCAAGCAGCAGGCCGAGCATAAACAGCGCCACGCCGAGTTTGGCGCGGCCAGGGGAATCGGTTTGCTGTAGGTGAGTCAAAACAGTCATCTTGTATCCTCAGGCGCGGGTGGCGACGCGTTCGCCCAGCAGGCCGGATGGGCGAAATACCAATACGGCGATCAATATCAGGAAGGCGAAAACGTCCTGATAATTACTGCCGAAGGTACCCCCGGTCAGTTCGCCGAGATAACCGGTGCCCAGCGACTCGAACAACCCCAGCAACAGGCCGCCGAGCATGGCGCCGCGCAGGTTGCCGATACCGCCTAATACGGCGGCGGTGAAGGCTTTGATGCCCGGCAGGAACCCCATGGAGAAACCGGCATTGCCGTAGTTGCTGGCCATCATGATGCCCGCCACGGCCGCTAAAGCACCGCCGAGGGCGAACGTCAGAACGATGATGCGGTTGGGGTCTATGCCCATCAGGCCGGCAACCTGCGGGTTTTCCGCCGTGGCGCGCATGGCGCGGCCAAAGCGCGAGTGTTCGACCAATAGCAGCAGCCCGGCCATTACCAGCAGCGCGATAGCCAGCGTGGCAATACCGGTACCGGTGATCACTGCCGGCGCGTGGTTGGCGCTGCCAGACGTCAGGGCGATGGGTTCCATGGGCAACAGTTGCGGGAACATTAAGGGATTGCGTGACCAGATCAGCATCGCCAGCGTTTGCAGCAGCAGAGAAACGCCAATCCCGCTGATCAGCGGTGCCAGGCGCGGGGCATTGCGCAGACGGCGATAGGCCAGACGCTCAATACTCATCGATACCAGCGAGCAGACCGCCATGGCGATCAGCGCCGCCAGCAACAGCGTGACGTAAGGTGATAGCGTCGGGAAATGATGTTGTAACACACCGATGGCGGACAACGCGCTCAGCGCGCCGACCATCAGCACATCGCCGTGGGCAAAATTGATGATGCGCAGAATGCCGTACACCATGGTGTAACCCAGGGCAATCAATGCATAAATGCTGCCAAGCATCAGTCCGTTGACGGTCTGCTGTACCAGCGTATCCATAGGAAGGAGTCCCGAAAAATAATGATTCAGGAAGCTCACAGTAGAGAATTAAAAAAAATTGTAAAATACGGAAAAATAATTTCTTATACAGAAAATGTGTGTTTTTAATTGTTTGATTTATTTGTATATTAATTTTTAATCATCGGCGATTTTTCAGCAAAATAGTCAACATATGAAAAAAACAGAACAATACAATGCGTCGTTACCCAATGATCCACCGCTGCGCGCCGTGCGGGCATTTGAGGCTATCGCGCGTTTGGGGAGCATCAGCGCCGCGGCGCTTGAGCTGGAAATATCGCCTTCGGCGGTGAGCCATCAGATCAAAACGCTGGAGGCCTTTCTGCAAATGCCGCTGACCGAACGCCAGGGGCGCCGGTTAATATTGCGCAGCGAAGGACGGGACTATTACCGTTCTATCCGCTCGGCATTTAACGTATTGCGTCAGGCAACCGAGCAGGTGCGCGAGCAGTCGGCTTCCCGGCAGGTCACCATCAGCCTGATCCCGTTGTTCGGCATGGGCTGGTTCATTCCGCGACTGCGCGGCTTTCTGCGCGAAAATCCCGAGATAGATATCAACGTGGTGTATGCCAATCATCGCAATTACCTCAGCGATGCCGCAGATATCTCTATCCGCTTTGGTGCGGGGCAATGGAGCGGCTATCGCAGTGAAAAACTGATGTCCGGCAAAATGGTGCCGGTATGCAGCCGCAGCTTTATCAAGCTGCACGGGCTGTTGGACACGCCGGAGCAACTTGCACCTTTGCCGTTGCTGCACGACGAAGAGCGCGCTACCTGGATGCAGTGGTTTCAGTCAGCCGGTGTCAAACGACCGCTGCGCAGTACCGGCCCGATGTTTGAAGACGGTCTGCTAACGTTGGCGGCGGTGCAGGCGGGCCTGGGCTGCGCGCTGATGCGTGAACCCCTGATCGAACCCTATCTCAACAGCGGCGAGCTGGTTAAGTTGTTCGATCTGGCGATTGACGATGGGCGCGATTACTACCTGTGCGTGCGGCAAGACAATGAACTGTCACCAGAAGGGTTGAACTTGCAGCGCTGGCTGCTGAAAGAGGCGGGGAAGTGAAGGTTCTCACCCAATATCGGCACGCGCTAACCGCCTGAATTGACTATCCTGAATAAATCGCAATGGCTTATTCAGGAAACTTCGATGAGCACAGGGAATGAACAGGAACAGACGCCGAAAATAAGCATGCCGCTGTTGGCCGGTGGCGCACTGGGGGTAGTGTTTGGTGATATCGGCACTAGCCCGTTATACACCCTGAAAACCGTGCTCTATCTCTCGGGGGATGCGCCGTCCGCGCCGGTGATCCTGGGCCTGCTGTCGCTGATTTTCTGGACGCTGGTGATCGTCACCTCGCTGAAATACGCCATGTTTGCCATGCGCATCGATAACCGCGGTGAAGGCGGCATTATGGCGTTGATGTCGTTACTGGTCAGCAAGAAAAAGGCCCGGCCGATGGTGTTGTTTGCCGGTCTGTTCGGTGCGGCGCTGATCTACGGCGACGGGGCCATTACCCCGGCGATTTCGGTGCTGTCGGCGTTGGAAGGGCTGAACATCGTGCTGCCCGAGTCGAAACCCTATATTTTGCCTGCGGCGGTGCTGATCCTGGTGAGCTTGTTTGCCATTCAGCCGTTAGGGACCGCGCGTATCGGTAAAGTCTTTGGGCCTATCATGGCGCTGTGGTTTTTCTCTATCGCGGTGCTGGGTATTTGGGGCATCGTTCAGCATCCGGCGGTGCTGATGGCATTGAATCCGCTGTACGGCATCCACTTTCTGTTTTCCAACGGGCTGACCAGCTTTTTAGTGCTGGGTGGGGTGTTTCTCTGCGTCACCGGCGCAGAGGCGCTGTATGCCGACATGGGGCACTTTGGCAAAAAGCCGATTTGGCTGGCCTGGTTTGGCATCGTCTTCCCCAGCCTGCTGCTGAACTACGCCGGCCAGGCCGCGTTGATCCTCTCCGGCGCCGACGTCACCCAAAACATCTTTTTCCGCCTGTGCCCGCCGATGCTGCAGATCCCTCTGGTGATCCTGGCGACCTTGGCCACCATTATCGCCAGTCAGGCGATCATCAGCGGCGCCTTTTCCATGACCCGTCAGGCAATCCAACTGGGTTGGTTGCCGCGTTTGCGGGTGAAACAAACCACTGAGGAGAGCTACGGGCAAATCTATATCGGTGCCATCAACTGGTTGCTGATGGCGGTGACGGTTTTTCTGACGGTGTTTTTCAAGTCTTCCGATAATCTGGCCGCGGCTTACGGCATTGCGGTTTCTCTCACCATGATCATGACCACCGGGCTTTTGTTTGTGGCCATGCGCGAAGTATGGCGTTGGGGAACGCTCGCCAGCCTGTTGGTTGCCGGCGGCTTTTTTATCGTCGATCTCAGCTTCCTGTTGGCCAACCTCAGCAAAGTCATGCAGGGCGGTTATGTCCCGTTGCTGATGGCCACGCTGGTCTATGGCGTGATGTTAATCTGGCATCGCGGGGTGCTGGCGGCTTCTCGCACGCTGGGGGAAAAGAATCTGCCGCTGGCGGATTTTCTGGCGCATCTTGAAGAACGTAACATCCCAAGGGTGCCAGGCACGGCCATTTTTCTGACCCGAACGTTAAATGGTACACCGCCGGTGATGAGATGGCAGGTTAAACGCAACGGTTCGCTGCACGCCAATGTGCTGGCGCTGCACATCATGATTGTTAACGAACCGCGGGTGGCAAACGCCGAACGTTTGGTGATGCGGCAACAGTCGCCGGGTTTCTGGTGCGCGGTAGCCAGCTATGGCTTTATGGAACGACCCAATATTCCGCGTTTATTACAGCATGCGGAGGCGCAGAAAACCGGGCTGAACTTTGACGATGCTACCTATTACCTGGGCCATGAAAGCGTGGTGCGCCGTGAAGCCCGCGACCGATTGCCGGCCTGGCAGCGCAACATTTTTGCGCTGATGGTGCGCAACGGCATGCACGTGACGGATTATTATTATTTGCCCAGCGATCAGGTGGTGGAGATCAGCCGTCGGGTGCCGGTTTGATCCGTCTGGCTATAGGTTAAAAGCAAAGGTTATTTAGCCGTCGGAGCGCGAGGGAGTAAATTGCCGTGGCAGCGAAGGGCGCTGCTTGCTGATGAAGGGCTTATGTCATTATTCGATCTTACCGCGCTGGCCGCCGATTTGCCGCAGGCATGGCGCTCCAGCGTACTTGGGCAGGTAGGCGCGGCCAATATCAAAGTGTTGCGGATGGATCAGCGTGAGATTGCCGAAGAGGTCCACGATTATCATGAAGGATTGCTGGTGATCGCCGGGCAACTGCGGCTTGAAGTGCAGGGTGAGGAAATCACGGTTAACGCCGGGCAACTGTATCAGGCCGCCGCTGGCGTGCCGCATCGGGTGCTGGCGGGCAGCCAGGGCACCCTGGTGATTTTTGATTTGCCGGAGTGATCAATCCAACGTGGCGAGCGCAATTTTGACCGCCGCTTCCAATCTTGCCCGGCTGACGCCATCGCGCGCCTGAATCGACAACCCGTGCAGGAAGGCGGCGAAATAGTCGCCAAGAGCATCGGCATCGGTATCGGGCGGCAGTTCACCGCTGGCGACGGCGGCGTGCAGGCGATCAATAATGCCTTGGGTGCGAAGCAGACGATGTTCCGCCAGCCAGACTTTGATCCCGCTGTTTTCGTCGCTGACGCTGGCGGCAGAGGAAACCACCATACACCCTTGCGGCAGGTCTGCGCGGCTGTAGAGCGCCACTGCATCGTCCAGCATGCGTTTTATCGCCAGGCGCACGCTGCTTTCTTCACTGAATGCGCGATCGGCAAATCCGCCTTCACGGCTTTCGTAACTTTCGATGGCTTCACGAAACAGCAACTCTTTCGAGCCGAATGCCTTGTAGATACGGGCGGAAGCGATGCCCAGTTCGGTCACCAAATCCGACATCGAGGTGCCTTCGTACCCCTGACGCCAAAATAAATCTCGTGCTTTCAGTAACGCCTGCTCACGGTCGAATTCGCGCGGTCTGCCTGCCATTAATCAATTCCTGGTTGCCTGTCCCTCAGCGAAACAGGATCGCTTAAATCTATTGTAATACCAACGAGTTTTTAAAATTCGCTTGCTGAGAGATTCATTTAAGCCTATTGTTTGTCAATCGACAAACAATAGGAGTTTACGATGAAAACCCTGAAAGGTCCAAGCCTGCATCTCGCCCAATTCAGTGACGACGCAGCCCCATTCAACAGCTTGCCGGCTATCGCTCAATGGGCGGCAGAAACCGGTTTTAAAGCCCTGCAGATCCCCGCCTGGGACAGCCGACTGTTTGATCTGGCCACCGCGGCGGAAAGCCAGACTTATTGCGACGAACTGATCGGCATGCTGGCGGAGCAGGGACTGGTAGTCAGCGAACTGACCACCCACATTTTCGGCCAGCTGATGGCGGTGCATCCGGCTTATGACGCATTGTGCGACAGCTTTGCACCGCCGGCATTGCATGGCAACCCGCAGGCACGCAGCGAGTGGGCGCACCAGCAACTGCTGCTGGCGGCCAAAGCCTCAGCGCGACTGGGCCTGACCGAAATGGGCACCTTTTCCGGTTCGCTGGCCTGGCCTTATCTATTCCCGTTCCCGCAGCGCCCGGCGGGGCTTATCGAAACCGCGTTCGATGAGTTGGCCAAACGCTGGCTGCCGGTGCTCAACGCCTGCGATGAACAGGGGGTGAACCTGTGTTATGAAATCCACCCCAGTGAAGACCTGCACGACGGCGTGACCTTTGAAATGTTCCATCAGCGTGTTGGCGGACATCCGCGCTGCCAAATACTGTTCGATCCGAGCCACTTCGTGCTGCAACAGCTGAACTATCTGGATTACATCGATATTTATAAGGATTTCATTCGCATGTTCCACGTCAAGGATGCCGAATTCAATCCGACCGGGCGGCAGGGCATTTACGGCGGTTATCAGTCATGGACCGAGCGCGCCGGACGTTTCCGCTCATTGGGTGACGGCCAGGTGGATTTCAAGGGCATCTTCTCCCGGCTGACGCAGCACGGTTACGACGGTTGGGCCACGCTGGAGTGGGAATGCTGCCTGAAGCATCCACAGGATGGGGCTCGCGAAGGTGCCGCCTTTATTCGTGATCACATCATCAACGTGACCGACAAGGTGTTTGATGACTTCGCCGGTGCGCCGGTTGATCAACAGCAAATCAATACCTTGCTCGGCCTGCGCTGAGCCCGCAATTCCACGACGGAGAACATCAATGACACTGCAAAATAACGGGTCCATGACCAATGGACCTGAGCCGGAACACGTCTATGCGCGGGTAAAGGGTAACCGCATCCACTGCGTCACGCTGGGCGAAGGGCAGCCGGTATTGCTTATCCCTGGCTGGCCGCAGACCTGGTTTACCTGGCGTCATGTCATGCAAGCGCTGGCGGCGGCCGGTTTTAAAGCGATAGCGGTAGACCCGCCGGGCATCGGCGATTCGGACAAGCCGATCGGGGGATATGACACCGGCAGCGTTGCCGCGACGCTGCACCAGACCATGCTGCAACTGGGGCATGAACGTTACCAACTGATCGGCCATGACATCGGCATGTGGGTTGGCTATGCAATGGCGAGTGACTTCCCGCAGGCGGTGACGGGGCTGGTGCTGACGGAAGCGGTTATTCCTGGCCTGGCACCGGCGCCACCGATTTTTGTCCCGGCAGATCAAAATATTTTCCTGTGGCACTTCATGTTCAACCAACTGGCGGATCTGCCGGAGACGTTGACGCTGGGCCGTGAGAGGGAGTATCTCAGCTATATCTTTAACCGCTGGTCCTATCGTCGGGATCGGGTGGCGGCAGAAACCTATATTGCCGCCTATTCAGCACCGGGAAGCCTGCGGGCCGGTTTTGACTACTACCGCGCCATTCCGGAAACCATCCGCCAAAACCAGCGGCGGGCAGAAACTCGGCTAACCATGCCGGTGATGACCATTGGTGCAGAACATGCTACTGGCGACGCGCCATTCGTCACGCTGCGTGACAACGCGGTGGATCTGCGAGGAGAAACCGTGGCCGGCTGTGGCCATTTCATCACCGAAGAGTGTCACGAGGAATTTATCGCGTTGGTGATCCCCTTCCTGTCAGGGAGCCAGAACCATGCCGCTTGATCCTCAGATCGCTCGTTTTCTGTCGGAGGCTGCGCAGGCACCAGCGCCTGCATCGCTCAGTGAGATGCGGGAGGTCGCCCAGGCCGGCTTGTTGGCGCTGCAGGGGGAAGCCGAAGCCAGTGGTGGCGTCCGTGATGGTTGGGTGACCGCTGACGACGGGCGGGCTATCGCCATTCGTGCCTATACGCCGGGAGGGGCGACGCCGGGTGAGCCTTTGCCTGCGATGCTGTATGCCCACGGCGGCGGCTGGTGTCTGGGATCGCTGGCGCTGTATGACCGGCCTTGTCAGGCACTGGCCAATGCCACCGGGCGAGTGATCCTGTCGGTTGATTACCGGTTGGCACCTGAGTATCCCTATCCACGGCCGCTTGAGGACGTGTATCAGGCCCTGTGCGGCGTGGTGGAAAGGGCCGATGAGTGGGGCGTTGACGTTGCCCGCATGGCGGTAGGCGGCGACAGCGCAGGCGGCAACCTGGCCGCGGCGGTGGCGTTATTGGCCCGAGACCGCAAGGGGCCGCAGATTGAGCATCAGCTGTTGCTGTATCCGGCATTGAGTCGTGCTATGGATACCGCAAGCTATGAGGAGTACGCGCAAGGGTATTATTTGACGCGGGAAGTGATGGCGTTTTGCTGGAACACCTATCTGGGCGAAGCGGACAAGCCGCAGGATCCTTACGCAGAGCCACTGCATGCCCCAATGTTAAAGCGGTTACCCCCGGCGACCATTCTCAGCTGCGAATACGATCCGTTGCGTGATGAAGCCGAGCTTTATGCCAAGCGGTTACAGGAGGCGGGCGTAGCGGTGCGTTGCGAGCGGCTGCCGGGCATGGTGCATGCCTGCATTCACATGCTGGGCTTGACCCCGGCGGCGCGGGTGTTGTTCGACAAGGTTGGCTGATAAAAAATGCCCCGTATGAATGATACGGGGCATATGTACCGGCCTGAATGGCTTAACGGCCGGCGACGGTGACGAAGCGGGTTTCCAGATAGGATTCGATCGCTTCGCTGCCGCCTTCGGTACCGTGGCCGGAGTCTTTCACCCCGCCAAACGGCGTTTCTGGCAGGCCAAAACCGATATGGTTAATGCTGAGCATGCCGCTTTCCACATCGCGTCCCAGCGCCGTCACCGTGGCGATGCTGCGGCTGTAGGCGTAAGCCGCCAGACCGTATGGCAGGCGGTTAGCCTCGGCAATGGCTTCCTCATAAGTGGTGAACGGACGCAGCAGGGCTACCGGACCAAAAGGTTCTTCAGACATCGCGCGCGCACTCAACGGCACGTCACGTAATACCGTCGGTTCGAAGAAATTGCCGACGCCCGCCACCCGGTGACCGCCGGTCGTGGCTTTAGCACCCTGGGCAATCGCATCCTTCACAAAGGCATCAATGGCTTCTACGCTGCGTTGCAGAACCATCGGGCCCATGGTGACGCCTTCCTCCAGACCATTGCCCAGCTTGATATCACGCACCGCAGCGGTGAATTTTTCAACGAAGGCTTCATAAACGCCTTGCTGGATCAGGAAACGGGTCGGGGCGATGCAGACCTGGCCGGCGTTGCGGAATTTGGCCAACGCCAGCTCTTTGGCGGCAGCGTCGAGATCGGCATCGTCAAAAATCAACACCGGCGCGTGGCCACCCAACTCCATGGTGGCTTTTTTCATGTGCTGGCCGGCCAGTGCCGCCAAATGTTTACCCACGCGGGTGGAGCCAGTGAACGAGATTTTGCGAATGGTCGGATGCGGGATCAGGTACTCGGAGATCTCCGACGGAGTCCCATATACCAGCGCGATAACGCCCGCCGGCACGCCTGCGTCGGCAAAGGCTCTGATCAGCTCCGCCGGTGAGGCCGGAGTTTCTTCCGGGCCTTTGACGATGATCGAACAGCCTGCTGCCAGCGCGGCGGACAGTTTGCGTACGATCTGATTAATCGGGAAGTTCCACGGAGTAAAGGCGGCAACCGGCCCAACCGGCAGCTTGAGGGTCTGCTGCTGCACATCGCGACTGCGGGACGGGATAATCTGGCCGTAGGTGCGGCTGGCTTCGCCGGCAAACCAGTCGATCACGTCCGCCGAATTGAGAATTTCAACCTTGGCCTGCGCCACCGGTTTGCCTTGTTCCTGACTCATGATGGCGGCGATCTTCTCGGCGCGCTCATGCAACAATGCTGCGGCCTTGCGCATCAGGTTTGCACGCTGATAGGCGGAGGTGTCGCGCCAGACTTTAAAACCGCGTTCGGTTGCGTCCAGTGCCAGATCAAGATCGGCTGCGGCGGCATGCGCCACGCTGCCAATCACCTCATCGGTCGCGGGGTTGGTGACCGGCGTGGTTTTGCCGGCGACTGCGTTACGCCATTGTCCGTCGATATAGAGTTGAGTATCTGGATACATTGTTGCCTCTTACTTTCAAGGGGTTAAAAACGGGTTTCCCGTTCTGCGGCGGGATAATCAAGACGCCGGTGCCGGCTTGCTGACGCCGGGCGCTGAGTAAAATACCCTACGCTGAATGAGTACCAGCGTCCAGAGAACCGCGTTACGCACTACTCAAAACCTGTCGCGTTGACTATCATACCGGCACCAGCGAAATAGAAGCAGGGTGGCAAGGTGCAGGGTGTTCCACAACAGTTTCCCTTTGAAAAAGACAGCGCGCAGTTTCGGCATTTGCCGCAGGTGCCGGGCGTTGAGCTTTATCACGCCCATATAGAGCGCTATGTTTTTGAGCCGCACACGCACAATGCCTTCGCCATTGGCACCGTCGATTTTGGCGCTGAACGTTTCCGCTACCGTGGCGCGCAACATTTGGCGGCGCCGGGTTCGTTGGTATTGATGAACCCGGACGAGTTGCACACCGGCGAGGCGGAAACCGCCGGCGGCTGGAATTACCGGATGCTGTATCTGGAGCCGGACACGCTGGAATTGCTGTCGGGTGAGCAGGGGTTCTGGTTTACCGAAGCGGTACGCGAGGATCCATTGGCGGCGCAGCGATTGTCCGCCACGCTGGCCGCGCTGTGGCAAGCCAAAGATCCCTTGACCATCGACGACTTGCTGATGCAGGTCATTGGCATTTTCCGCCCACACATCCAGGCGGCACGTCCGTTGAAGGCAGAGGCGGCACACCGTTTTGATATCGTCAAAAGCTACCTGCACGATAACTTTGCTTCGGTCATTACCCTCGATCAGTTGGCGGCGCTGGTTTCGCTCAGCCCATATCATTTTCTGCGTAAATTCAAAGCCCAATATCACGTATCCCCCCAACAGATGCTGATGGCGATCCGTCTGTCACAGGCCAAACTGATGTTGGGGCGCGGTATGCCCGCGGCCCAGGTGGCGGCAGCGGCGGGGTTGACCGATCAGGCGCATTTGACGCGCGCCTTTGCCAATCGTTACGGTGTCACGCCAGTGCGCTATCAGAAACAGGTCACCAACCGCTAAAACAGCAACCTGCTACAATATTTTCCCGCCCGAGCTCGTTAGGCTGACCCCAAGTATTTAATCACGGGTTCGCATTGCTGTACCCGGTTGTTGATGGAGTCATTATGTTTGTCGGCGTGTTATTTGCCTTGTCTGCCGGACTGATGTGGGGGCTGATTTTTGTCGGCCCGGTGTTAATCCCTGAATACCCGGCGGCGTTGCAGTCGACCGGGCGTTATCTGGCCTTTGGGCTGATTGCCTTGCCGTTGGCGTGGTTTGATCGTCACCGTCTGAAAAAGTTACATCGTCACGATTGGCTGGAGGCGTTAAAGCTGACGGCGATTGGCAACCTGCTGTATTACCTGTGCCTGGCGAGTGCCATTCAACGTACTGGCGCGCCGGTTTCTACCATGATTATCGGTACGTTGCCGGTGGTCATTTCGGTGACCGCCAACCTGTTTTACAGCCAGCACGATGGCCGACTTTCCTGGCGTAAACTGACGCCGGCGCTGGTGCTGATTGCCTGCGGTCTGGCATTGGTCAACGTTGCCGAACTGCAGGGCAATACGGCCCCGGTTGACGTCTGGCGTTATACCAGCGGCTTGGGCCTGGCGGTGTTGGCGGTGGCGTGCTGGACCTGGTTCCCATTGCGTAATGCCCGCTGGCTGCGGGAGAACCCGGGGCAAAGGTCCGCGACCTGGGCAACGGCTCAGGGGCTGGTGACGCTGCCGCTGGCACTGATCGGTTACGTGGTGGTTTGCGGTCAATTGGCTTTTACCCAGCCGGAGTTTGCGTTGCCTTTCGGACCCAGGCCTGAAGTATTTGTCCCGTTAATGATTGCCATTGGCATGTTGTGTTCGTGGATTGGCGCATTGTGCTGGAATGAGGCGAGTCAGCGCCTGCCGACGGTGTTGGTCGGACCGCTGATCGTCTTCGAAATTCTGGCGGGGTTGGCTTACACCTTTATGCTGCGCCAGGCCTGGCCACCGCTGCTGACGTTGGGCGGTATTGCCTGCCTGATCGTGGGAGTGGTGTCTGCGATGCGGATTAAGCCACAGCCGGTGGTGGTCAGTATTGGGGCCAAGGAGTAATGCCTGCCGCAGAGCGCGGCAGGCGGTAAGTTTACTTTTTGCTGTGATGAATGATCTCTTCGGCCACGTTGCGCGGCGCTTCGGCGTAGTGGCTGAACTCCATGGTGTAGGTGGCGCGTCCCTGCGACATCGAGCGCAAGGTGGTGGAATAGCCAAACATCTCCGACAGCGGCACCTTGGCATGAATCTCCTTGCCGCCGCCGCCCGGAATATCTTCCATCCCTTGCACCAGTCCGCGCCGTGACGACAGATCGCCCATCACGCTGCCGGCGTAATCTTCCGGCGTTTCTACCTCTACCGACATAATGGGTTCGAGGATCACCGGATCCGCCTGACGGCAGGCCTCTTTAAAACAGAAGATGGCCGCCATGCGGAACGCCTGCTCTGAGGAGTCGACGTCGTGGTAAGAGCCAAAGGTCAGGTGCACTTTGACATCGACCACCTGATAGCCAGCCAGCACGCCGTTATTCAAGGCTTCCAGCACGCCTTTTCTCACCGCCGGGATAAATTCGCCCGGGATCACGCCGCCTTTGATTTCATCGAAAAATTCAAAGCCCTTGCCCGGCTCATTGGGTTCCACCGTCAATACCACGTGGCCGTACTGGCCTTTACCGCCGGACTGGCGCACGAACTTGCCTTCCACGTCGGTCACGCGCTTGCGGATAGTTTCGCGGTAGGACACCTGCGGTTTGCCGGTGGTAGTCGCCACGCCAAATTCACGCCGCATGCGGTCGACGATAATTTCCAAATGCAGTTCGCCCATGCCGTAAATAATGGTCTGGCCCGACTCTTCGTCGGTACGCACGCGAAATGATGGATCCTCTGAGGAAAGGCGTTGCAGCGCGATGCCCATCTTCTCCTGATCGGCTTTGGTTTTCGGCTCAATCGCCTGAGCGATGACCGGTTCCGGGAACACCATTTTCTCCAGCGTGATAATCGCATTGGGATCGCACAGGGTGTCGCCGGTGGTAACATCTTTTAGCCCCACGCAGGCGGCGATGTCACCGGCGTGCAGCTCTTCCACATCTTTACGATCGTTGGCGTGCATTTGCACGATGCGGCCAATACGTTCTTTCTTCCCCTTCACCGGGTTGTATACGCTGCTGCCTTTGGCCAATACGCCGGAATACACTCGCACAAAGGTCAATTGGCCGACGAAGGGATCGGTCATCAGCTTGAATGCCAGCGCCGAGAACTTTTCATCGTCAGACGCGCGGCGGATCACGATATTGTCGCGCTCGTCGTGGCCTTCCATCGGTGGAACGTCAAGCGGCGAGGGCATCAGCTCAATCACCGCGTCCAGCATACGTTGCACCCCTTTGTTGCGGAATGCGGAACCGCACAGCATCGGCTGAATTTCGCCGGCCACGGTGCGCAGGCGCAGGCCGCGAACGATCTCTTCTTCGCTTAGCGGTACCTGATTAAGGTACTTGTCCATCAGCTCTTCCGAGCCTTCGGCGGCAGCTTCGACCATTTTATCCCGCCATTCCTGTGCCGATTCACGCAGATCCGCCGGGATCTCTTCAAAGCTGAAACTCATGCCCTGGGTCGCTTCGTCCCACAGGATTGCTTTCATGGTTACCAAGTCCACCACGCCGGTGAAGTGGTCTTCAGCACCAATGGGTATGACGATCGGTACCGGATTGGCCTTAAGGCGCTCGATCATCATTTTGCGCACGCGGAAAAAGTCAGCGCCCACGCGGTCCATTTTGTTGACGAACGCCAGCCGCGGCACCTTGTATTTATTGGCCTGGCGCCAGACGGTTTCCGACTGCGGCTGTACGCCACCCACCGAGTCGTAGACCATGACCGCGCCATCGAGCACGCGCATCGAACGTTCGACCTCAATGGTAAAGTCTACGTGCCCGGGGGTGTCGATAATATTGATGCGGTGCTGCGGATAATTATGCTGCATGCCGTTCCAGAAACAGGTCGTCGCCGCCGAAGTAATGGTAATGCCGCGTTCCTGCTCCTGCGCCATCCAGTCCATGGTGGCGGCGCCGTCGTGCACTTCGCCCAGCTTGTGACTGACCCCGGTATAAAACAGAATCCGCTCGGTGGTGGTGGTTTTGCCGGCATCGATATGCGCCGAGATGCCGATATTGCGGTAGCGTTCGAGGGGGGTAGTACGTGACATAATTAACCTTTCTTAGCCGCATCAAAGAAGGGCGGCTTTAAGCAGCATGAATAATTATGATAATCCTCTGTGGGTTATCTCCGGACGGGTGAATGCTTGCACCGGTCACAAACTAATCGTAGTTGATGAAAGGGTTTTTACTCAACGATGGCTGCGATAGGTTTTATCGTTAAGCGAGTTGAGTGAGACGCCAGGGTACTGCAACGCGAAGGCCAGGTTCGGGGGATACCGATGCCTGTTCTGCAGGCACCGGTTTGACTGAGATGCAGGTATTACCCGGCAAAAATATGTGCCTGACCGATGATATTCAGATTGACCAGAGTACCGGCGCGAAGGCCTTCGCGGCTGACGGTTTTAAGCTCAATCGTGGCGTCGTTGTTGGCCATACGCAAATTCAGGGTGGAGACAAAACCGGCGAAATCGATGTGGGTCACTACCGCCTGGCTGGAGTGTTGCGACTCGGACTGACTGATTTGGACTTGCTCCGGCCGCAGCATGATGCGAGCAGGCCCACGGCGGCTACAGTCGTCCACGGCAATCCGCCCCAACGCGCACTGGGCCCAACCCTGTTCCAGATCGGCGGAGAGCACCAGCGTCTCACCTAAAAATGTGGCGGTGGGTTCGTCGACCGGTCGTAGATAAAGATCCTGCGGCGGCCCAACCTGTGCCAGACGGCCATTGCGCATCACCGCCACCTGATCGGCAAACGACAACGCTTCAGTCTGATCGTGGGTCACCAAAATAGACGCCACTTTGGCTTCGGCCAGCAGCTCTGCCACCGCTTTGCGGGTCGCGGCACGCAAGCCGGTATCCAGCGCGGAGAAGGGTTCATCCAGCAACATCAATTTCGGCTGCTGGGAGAGTGCCCGGGCCAACGCCACGCGTTGCTGTTGCCCACCAGAAAGTTCGTGGGGCCACAGTGCACCCAGGCGACGATCCAGCGCCACCATGTCCATCAGCGCATCTATACGCAGCTGTTTGTCGCGCTTGCTGCCCTTCAGGCCAAAACCGATATTGCCGGCCACGGTGAAGTGCGGAAACAGCGCGCCATCTTGCGGGACAAAACCAATGCCCCGCAGGTGCGCTGGCACCCAGCCGTTGCCATTGTCCATCGAATGGCCCTGCAACATCACCCGACCGCTGTCTGGTATTTCGAAGCCGGCGATGATGCGCAACAGGGTGGTTTTCCCCGAGCCGGAAGGGCCGACAATCGCGGTGCGGCTGCCTGGGGCAACCTGCAAATCAACATGCTCCAGCACCTTGATCGCGTTATAGGACTTGCCGATGCCTTGTAGTTCAAGCGTGCTCATAATCCCGCCGTGCGTTTGGATTGAGAATAAAGAAGCCAGGTCAGTGGCAGTGATAACACCACCATAATCAGCGCGTAAGGGGCCGCCGCCACATAGTCGATCTCGCTGGTCAGCGCCCAGAAAGCGGTAGCTAACGTGCGGGTGCCGTTGGGGGCCAGCAGCAGGGTGGCAGTCAATTCGTTGGAGATGGCCAGAAACACCAGTGCCGCACCGGCGGCCGCGCCGGGAGCCGCCAGTCGCAGCGTGGTACTCCACAGCGCCTGCGCCGGGGATCGGCCGAGGCTGCGCGCCACATTTTCCAACTCTACCGGTGCCTGAGCGATGCCCGCACGCAGGTTGATCAAGGCTCGCGGCATAAACATCAGTAAATAGGCCAGCAGCAGGGTAATTTCGGTTTGATAAATTGGGCGGAAGCTGTGAATGGTGATGGTGACCAACGCCAACGCCACGACGATACCGGGCAGCGAGCTGGTGACATAATTGCAGCCTTCCAAAATCCGATACAGTCGTGCCGGATAGCGTACCGAAAGCCAGGCCATTGGGATGGCGCATAAGGTGATCAACAGCGCTCCGCTGGCCGCCAATGACAGCGTTTGCAGCAGGGCTGGCAGCAGTTCGGTATTGCGCCAGACCTCAAATCCACCCAAGGTCAGCCAGCGGGCCAGCGTGATAAAGGGCACCCCCAGCGCCAGCGCGGTGAGTACCAAGGGCAGTAGCAGGCCGAACAGGGTAGCGGCAGGCCCAAGACGGTAAGCGTTCTGGCTGCGGGCGCTGCCAGAACCGACGCGAGCATAGCGTGCTCGGCCTCGACTGCCGGCTTCCAGCAGCAACAGCACCAGGCAGCAAAGCACCAGTACCCCGGCCAGCATATTGGCCGCCGGGCCGTTAAAAGTGGACTGGAACTGATCGAAAATGGCGGTGGTGAAGGTATCAAAGCGGATCATCGCATACAGGCCGTATTCCGCCAGCAAATGCAAAGCGATCAACAGTGAACCGCCCCAAATCGCCAATTTCAGCTGGGGCAATACCACACGGAAAAACACCGCCAGCGGGCGGGTGCCCAGCGAAGTGGCGACGTCTTCAATACCGGGATCAAGCCGGCGCAGTACTGCGGCCGCCGGCAAGTAAATAAACGGGAAGTAGGCAATGACCGAAATAAAGACCCCTGCACCCAAGCCATGCATCGAAGGTACCAGGCTTATCCAGGCGTAGCTTTGCACAAAGGCGGGCACCGCCAGCGGTGCGGTTGCTAACAGTGACCAGATACGCCGTCCGGGCAAGGTGGTACGTTCGGTCAACCAGGCCAATGCCACCCCAAGAACGGCACAAATCGGCAGTGTGAAGACCACCAGCAACAGAGTATTAAGCAGCAGTTCGGCCACTCGGGGGCGAAAGACCAGAGCTTTCACCGTCGGCCAACCGGTTTCAAACGCCACGCTAATGACAAACCCCAACGGCAACAGTGCCAGCAGGGAGAGTAAAATGGCGACCGCCACGATAAACAACCCCGGCCGCTGATGGCGTAGGGCTGAAGCGTAACGTGGCGCTGCACCGGCAGCGTTGAAACCTATATTCGACATAGGGTTAAAAGCTCTCTTTACGGACAAGACTGGCTTACAACAAACCGGCTTCGGTCATCAATTCGACGACTTTTTTGCCGTTCAGCGCGGAGGCGTCAACTTTAGGCGCGTCCAGCTCTTTCAGCGGTACCAGTTTCGGGTTGGAGGCTGCGTTAACGCCCACGGCATATTCGAACGCATTGTTGGTACGCAGGATCTCCTGGCCGTTTTTACCGGTGATCCACTTCACGAACGCCTGAGCCTGCTGCTGGTGTTTGCTTGAGGCCAACACGCCGCCACCGGAGATGCTGACAAAAGCACCTGGATCCTGGTGTTTGAAGTAGTAGAGCTTGATATTTTTACTGTTCTCGCCGGTCTTGGCACCGTCGACAAAGGGATAATAGTGATAGATGACACCGCTGTCGATTTGGCCGGCATTCACCGCTTTCATCACGGTGCTGTTGCCTTTGTAAGCGGTGAAGTTGGTTTTCATCGCTTTCAGCCATTCCAGGGTGGCTTTCTCGCCTTTTAGCTCCAGCAAGGCGCTGACGATCGCCTGGAAATCCGCACCTGAAGGTGAGGCTGCCCAGCGGCCTTTCCATTCCTGCTTGGCCAGATCCAGCAGTGATTTCGGCAATTGCGCTTCGGTCAACTTAGCCGGGTTGTAGACGAATACCGTTGAGCGGGCAGCAATGCCTATCCAACGGCCATGCTGTGGACGGTACTGCGGTTCAACCTGGGCCAGGGTAGTGGCGTCCAGGGGCGCAAACAGTTTGGCGTTATCCACCAACACCATCGCCGGGGAGTTTTCCGTCAGAAAAACGTCGGCGGGGGATGCACTCCCTTCTTGCACCAGTTGATTACCCAACTCACTGTCGCCACCATTACGCAGGGTCACTTTAATGCCGGTGTCTTTAGTAAAACCGTCCACCCAGGATTTCACCAGGTTTTCATGCTGGGCGTTATAAATAACGATACCTTCATCCTGAGATGCGGCATTGGCGGAAAACGCCAGCATCATGGACGACGCCAACAGGGCAATGGGGCCGAGAGAAGTGAAACGCAGCTTCATACAGTCATCCTTTTTATTGAGAGAGTGCAGAGAAGAAAAGCGAATGAATAAGGCCTGACGAATGCCGGGCAGCCCTGATTGTATATAAGAACATTAATAATGATAGTGAAAACGATTCGTATTAATTTATTTTTATAAATTGCTCACTAATTATCTTGTCTTAAGGAAAAATTAAGCTTGAGTATTATTGATTCTTTTATTCGCTAATTCATCAGTATTTATAATGCGTTAATCGATTGGCAGTGCAATGAAACCAATAACCTCGCTGTTTGGCCTGTCATCTCCGCTGTCGGTGAAACTGCCCTCAGAACCACGAGTGACGCCGTTTAATGCATTCAACCATCGCCATTAAGTGTTGGCCGGATAGCCGTTAACATTGCTTCAGTCCTGGTGAAAAACAGACTCATCAGGATGGCGAGTAGGAGTTTGATAATGAAAGAAATTCATGTTGTTTCACTCCAGTTATTTTGGTTATGAGTCATAGCGTTTAATGATTTAATTTATTCAACTGCTTCGATGAATATAGGCGTCGACAAAACACCAATAAGGGATAACGACGTGACATATTCATTCAAGCTTAAGGGATTGACTGGTCTAATCATCTTGTCTTTGCAGGCTGGCATGGCGGTGCAGGCCGCCGAGGTGCCTGCAGGCGTTCAACTGGCCGCCAAACAGGAGCTGGTGCGGGCCAATGGTTACGAGCCGGCTACGCTGGATCCGAACCTGGCGGAAAGCAACGTGGAATTTTATATCTTCAATGACCTGTTTGAAGGGCTGCTGCGGGTGGGAAAAAATGGCGAGGTGATCCCCGCATTGGCCACTAAGTGGGAAACTAAGGGGACTGTCTGGACCTTCCATCTGCGGCCAGAAGCGAAATGGTCAAATGGCGATCCGGTGACCGCCGATGATTTCGTCTTTAGCTGGCGTCGCTTGACCGATCCCAAAACCGCTTCACCCTACGGCAGCTATCTGGCGTCGGCCTATGTATTGAATGCGGCGGAAATTAACGCCGGTAGCAAACCGCCGAGCGAACTGGGCGTGAAAGCGTTGGATGCCCATACCCTGCAGGTGACGCTGGCTGAACCTAACTCCTATTTGCTTAAACAGCTGGTGCATTTTCCGGTGCTGCCGGTAAATCGGAAAGTGGTGGAGCAATACGGCAAAAACTGGACCCAACCGCAAAACTTCGTCGGTAACGGAGCTTTCAAACTGGCGCAGTGGGTGGTGAATGAAAAAGTGGTCCTAGAGCGCAATACCCAGTATTGGGATAACGCCCACACGGTGCTCAATAAGGTGACATTCCTGCCGCTGCAAGGGTTCCCGGAAGTGGCGCGTTTTCGCGCCGGTGAGATCGAACTGGGTTACAGCGCGCCGCCAGAGTTATACCAACAGCTGAAAAAAAACCTGGGCGATGAGCAACTGGTGACTTATCCGCTGCTGTCGACCAGCTACTTTGCCTTTAATAACCGGCAGCCGCCCTTTAACGACGTGCGTGTGCGTCAGGCGCTGAATCTGGCGCTGGATAAACAGGTGATTGCCGGCAAGGTCTTGGGCTATGGTCAACAGCCGGCCTGGACCTTTACCCCAACCGGTGCCGGCGGCTTTACCTTGCAGGCCGGAGTGGCGGCGGGGTGGTCGCAAGAGCAACGCATTGCCCAAGCGAAAAAGCTGCTGGCGGAAGCCGGTTTTAACGCGCAGCATCCGTTACGTTTCACTTTGCTGTACAGCAACGACGCCACCATCAAGAAAATTGTGATCGCCGCTAGCGCGATGTGGAAAAAGAACCTGGGAGCAGAGGTCACTTTGCAAAATCAGGAGCGCAAGGTGGTATTGGACAATATCAACAACGGTCAATACAGTGCGGCGTTCAGCCGTTGGTTGGCGGATTACAACGATCCTTCCACTTTCCTGAATGTATTCCGCTCTACCAGCAGCGAGAACTCGGCCAAATATGCCAATGAGCATTACGATCGGCTACTGCACCAGGCTACCGCGGCGCAAAGCCCGGAACAGGTGCAGCAGGCCTTCCAGCAGGCAGAAGATGTGTTGGCGGTGGATACGCCGGTGGCACCGGTGTACTACGAGGCTAACGCCACGCTGGTCAAACCCTATGTGAAAGGCATCGACTTTACCCGCCAGGGGCCGTTGTACGACAAAAACGTGTATATCCTCGCGCATTGACGGTAAATAATGTGGGTTAGGATTGTTCCGCCCCACATTTTATTATTTTTACCGAAAATGTTTTTTCTAAATGTTTCATCAACGGCAAGCCAGATTTTTGCCCATCGATTAAAAACCCTGCCTATACTGCCCCCCGTAGTTTATATGCAGTATCTCGTTTGGCGAGGCTCCTATACAAACACAGGTTACTGATCTGACGACATCGAGAGATGCCCAAGGTTAAGACAGGCTTTATCGGATTAAGGTTCAGCCCAAAGTAACTTCTGATTAACACATCAGATACGTTGTATAGTGCTAAAACCTGGACGCGGAGATAGGCTTTCTGCACTCCCTCTGTGGTTAACGCCCCTATGCGATTCGCTGTTGAAGTTTAAACAGAAATAGGGACTAACATAATGAAGTCACATCAAAATTACCTCTCACCGGCGCTGGCCCATGCTGAAACTCAAGACGAGTCTTCGATTGCGAGCTATATGAACGCCGATTTTATTACCGTTCCCGGCAATATGACGGTCAACAAAGCCAAGGAATATTTTCTTTCTCAGTTAAAAACGGATGAAATTCCCGCTCAGCTGTTTGTCACTGCTGATGATTATCATCTGCGCGGTACGCTGTCGGTAAAAAAATTATTGCAGTGCGAAGACGATGATAAACCCGTTGGCGTGATGATCAATCACAGCTATTTCCAGGTCTCTCCCGATGACGACCGTAATGACGTTGCCCATTTATTGGGTAAGGGCGGGCTGGACGTAGTACCGGTGGTGGTGAATAAAACGCTGGTGGGCGTGCTGGGCGAAAAAGAAATCGCCCGGCTGATTGAAGACGAAAATACCGAGGATGCGCAACGCCAGGGCGCCAGCCTGCCGCTGGACAAGCCTTATCTCGAAACCAGCCCCTGGGCATTGTGGCGCAAGCGTTCGGTGTGGTTACTGATGCTGTTTGTCGCCGAAGCCTATACCGGCAATGTGTTAAAGGCCTTTGAAGAACAGCTGGAAGCGGCGATAGCACTGGCATTCTTCATTCCGTTGCTGATCGGTACCGGCGGTAACAGCGGTACTCAAATCACTTCTACGTTGGTACGTGCCATGGCGCTGGGAGAGGTCAGCCTGCGTAACCTGGGCGCGGTGATCCGCAAAGAGGTGTCTACCTCGCTGCTGATAGCCGCTACCATCGGCATCGCAGCCTGGGCGCGCGCCTGGATCATGGGCGTGGGTATGGACGTTACTATGGTGGTCAGCCTGTCGCTGGTGGCGATTACCGTCTGGAGCGCCATTGTTTCATCCATTATCCCGATGCTGCTCAAGCGTGTGGGCATTGATCCGGCGGTAGTGTCGGCGCCGTTTATCGCCACCTTTATTGATGGTACCGGGCTGATTATCTACTTCAAAATCGCCCAGCACGTGCTGGGGATATAAAGGGGCTTCCGCTCCGTGTGGTTGCCGGAGCGGAAATTAATTCTCAGCAAACAGGAGGTGCGTAAATATTCATGAATAATGAGATTATCCACTTTTTAATTAAAGAGGCTTTTATCGACAATAATTAATCGAGGACGAAATAATGGGAAACATGATCTTCTTTGTAGGATTCCTGAGCATCATCAGCTCACTGGGCCTGTTCGCCGCCTATATGAGCTCTAAATGGGATGATTAATGAACGCTAAAGATCCGCCTGGATGCATCCTCCCCGAAGTGTTTTATTACGACGGGGAGGATGCGATTAAACTCTGACCGCCTGATGCAGCTTTGTGGAGTATAACGATAATGATTATTTCTATTCTTGGTCTGCTCTATGCCATTTTGATGATTGCCGTGGGTGTGAATGAGATTTATTTTTATTCAACCGGAAAATCAGAATTTCTGTCTAGTTTAATGCTGACATTCTCGGGTAGTATGCTGCTGGTTGCTTTTGCCTGGCAATACTCGACTAAAATAAATAAATAAATGCCCCTTTGAATGTGAGCCGTAATATGCAAAATGAAAAACAATCCGTTGCCAGAAATTCGATGATAGCCAGCGGGCTATTGGCGACCGGGAAATTTATTGCCGGCATTTTTACCGGCAGTATTGGTCTTATTTCTGAAGGGATCCACTCTTTCACCGATTTTATTGCCACCAGTATTACCTGGCTGGCGGTGCGCATCAGCGACAAACCCGCTGATGACGACCATCATTTTGGTCATGGCAAGGTCGAAAATCTGGCCGCGCTGTTTGAAGTACTGTTGCTGTTGGGGGCTGCCGGCTGGATTGTTTACGAGGCCGGCAAAAGCCTGCTCGGGGAGGCGCATGAAATTGTCGCTGCCCCTGTGGTCATTGCGGTGCTGTTGATCTCGATTGTGGTCGATTTTTTCCGCGTCAGGGCGCTGAATCGCGTGGCAAAGGCCACGGACAGTGCGGCGTTGGAGGCCGATGCGCTGCATTTCTTCTCAGATATGTTGGCTTCCGCCGTGGTGCTGTTGGGCATGGTGTTCGTCATGCTCGGCTTCAATCGTGCAGACGCCATCGCGGCGTTGATCGTAGCCTGTTTTATTGTGGTCGCGGCGGTGAAACTGGGGAAACGTTCATTCGATTCGCTGATGGATACCGCGCCTGCCGGTGCCAAGGAAGAAATCGATGCCTTGCTCCAGAGTTTCCCCGCAATACTGGCCACCGAGAATATTCGCATCCGCAACGCCGGTGCCATGTTGTTCATTGAGGTCACCGTCGCCGTGTGTCGCACCTTGCCGCTGGAGCGTATCAACGCGCTGAAAAAGTCGATTGCCGAACGTCTGGAACGGCAATATGCCAATGCCGAAGCCACGGTGATTGCCAACCCGCAAACCCGCAGCGACGAAGACATGGCGACCCGTATCCGGGTGATCGCCGCCAACCACGGGGCGGTGGTGCAAAATTTGGCCCTGCAACAGCTACCGGAACGCATGTCGATCAGTCTGGATCTGGCCGTACCTGCCAGCGCCAGCGTGGCACAGGCTCACGATATCGCCAGTGAGATTGAAACCTTGCTGCGTGAGGCGATTGGCGAGGAGACTGAAATTGAAACTCATCTTGAACCGCAGACGCACCACTGGATAGCCAGTGAAGATGTTGCACCGGAAGAGCTGGCGCACATTCGTCAGATCCTGCATGTGGCGGTAGAGAACGGTGAAATGGTGCAGGACGTGCATAACATACGCGCACGCAAAACCGCGAACGGCATTATCGTTAACTTTCACTGCCGGGTTTCCCCGGCGGCCTCTATTGTGTCCGCGCATGCTGCGGTAGACAGCATCGAACGCCAGTTACGCGCACTTTATCCCAGCATATCGCGGGCAGTAGGGCACGTGGAGCCGATTAAGCCTAAACCCGGCATCTAGTTTCTGGTGCTTATCACTGGGCGCTGCCGACGGAAAATGACAGCGCCCAGTGAGGTCGGATCCCCGGTTTTTCAACCCAGGCCCGGTAAGCCGTCGCTGGTACCACCGACAGCCAAAAGGCGAGGCCGCCCGGATTGTCTGCCAGCACCGACAGCTGCCAACGACCGGGATGCAGGGCAAACAGTGCCTGCACGGCACTTTTACCTATGCCGTATTTTCGCCAGGGTTTAGCGACATAAAACTCCGCCATTTCCATAGTGGTAGCTGGCAGCAGCGTTCTGACCAAGGCAAATCCCACCGGTTGTGCCTGGTTTACTATCAGATACGGGTACCTGCCGTTTTCATGCCAATAGCGAGCCAGGTGTGGATAGTCAGTATCCGCAGCCAGCTCCCGCAAATAGTTGGGCAGCATCGCCGCCAGCAAGGGTTGCTCCTCACGGGTTGCCAACCTGAGATGAATATTCATACCACCTCCCTACGAAAAAGGCCGCCCGCAGGCGGCCTGTACAGGTTAGTCCAGATTTAACTGTGCGGTAATGGTCGCGATTTCACTTCGCCATTGCTGCTGCAGCTGCACTTTTTGATGCTTGGGTTTACGCGCCAGATCTTCTTGCAGTTTGCTTTCCAGTTCAAACAGCGTGGCCAACAGTCGCTCCTCGTCTGCATGCTGCAATTCGCGACTGGCAGGCTGCTGGGACGAGGTGGTCATTGGCGCGGCCTCCGTCGCTTGTGCCAATCGGTGGTAGACCGGCTCCAGATCCGGCCACTCTTCCAGCCTTTGCTGGTCAATCAACCAGAAGCGGTTACAGCTATTTTCGATCAGCATTCGGTCGTGGGTGACCAGCATCACTGCGCCTTCAAACTGACGCAGGGTCTCGGCCAGCTCTTCTTTGCCTTCCATATCCAGGTGGTTGGTCGGCTCGTCGAGCAATAACAGAGAGTAGTTGGCCAGCGTCAGCCCAACAAACAGCAGGCGCGAACGCTCGCCGCCGCTCAGGGTGCTGATGCGCTGCTGATGGCGCAGGTAAGGGAACCCGGCACCAATCAGCGCCATTTTCCGCTGTTCCTCGGTCAGCGGCGCGAAATGCGACAACGCCTCGCTCAGCGTATCCTCGTCACGCAGTTGCTGCAGGCTTTGATCGTAATAGCCGATGCGGACTCGCGGGTGGAACACGGCTTCCCGTTGGTTTGGGTCTTGGTATTCGCGCCACAGATGATGTAGCAACGAAGATTTACCGCAGCCGTTACGCCCGACGATGGCGATGCGATCCCCGCTTTTAACCCGCAACGATGCAAGCCTGAACAGAACCGGAGCCTCCGCCGCCGGGCGCACGTCCAGTTGCGGCAAGGCCAGCAGGCGATCGGCATCCAGCGCCTCGCCCTTTAACCTGAGCCGCCATTGGCTGCCTGCGTTCAACGTGGTTTGCTCTTCTTTCAGCCGATCAACGCGTTTTTCCATTTGCTTGGCCTTGCGAGCCAGGTCTTCGTTATCGTAAACCCGACCCCACACGGCCAGCCGCTGGGCGCTTTTCGCCACCCGGTCGATCTCTTTCTGCTCCGCCTGACGGCGGTGTGCGTCCGCTTCATCCTGTTCCTCCAGTGCCTTGCGTGCGGCGGTACAGGGCAGGCGGAAAAACTGCAGAGTTTTATCGCGCAGGATCCAGGTGCAGTTGGTGACCTGATCCAGCAAATGCCGATCGTGAGATACCAGTACGAAGCTGCCGGACCAGTTTTGCAGAAACTGCTCCAGCCACAGCAGGGTTGGCAGGTCCAGGTGATTGCTCGGCTCATCCAGCAGCAGCAGGTCGGGTTGGCGAATCAACGCGCGCGCCAACAGCAAGCGCGTATGCTGGCCGCCGCTCAGTGTGCCCGCAGTCAGTGTCCATGACGTTGGCGCAAAGCCCAGGCTGCTTAGCAGCACTTCGCCTTGCCAGCTTTCACTGACGCGTTGGTTTTCCGGTAGTCGCGCCATGACCGCATCCAGCAGGCTGCAGTCGTGCAGAGCTTCGGGCAGGTGCTGTTCCACCCGCGCCATCAGGCACTGGTGGGCAGGGGTTACGCTGCCGACGCTGGCGGGCAGATCGCCACTGAGGATTTTAAGCAGGGTGCTTTTACCGCAGCCGTTGTGGCCGATTAAACCGATGCGATCGCCTTTTTTCAGGCTAAAGGAAACCTCAACCAGCAGAGGGCCGAAATTGTTGTCGTAGCCGACAGATAATGCAGAAAGTAATGTGCTCATTGCTTACTCAAGAGTTACAGGCATGCGTATGCCTATCGTCAAACATCGCTGACGACAACCCGGTAAGCCGGAGGGAAGGGACTCAAATGTTAGTAAGCTTCGCTCAAGCCTGGGTTATCGCAGCACGATACCGGTAATGCTTGAGCAGCGGCAATTACTATAGAAGTGTGAGTAAAAAAACAATTCACACATCGGCATAGTAATCCTCCTTTTATAACGTAGGTTAATGAATGAGCTGAGTATAGGGGGCTTTGGCAGGTTGCGCTAGTGTAAATTCGCAGCGTTATCAGTGCGGTAAGCGGTAATTCTTCATTGTTTTTAGTGACGTTGTCACCATGAGAATCGTGCTGAATGGGAGTAATACTGATATTTAAGCGGAGATTAAGCAGTTATCATAATCTCAGTTTATGATTAGCCAGGCGGGTCGGTGACTACCGGCCCGCCTGTTTCGTTTGTCTATCATGTAAAGGCTGAGCCCCGAATTTATGTTAAAGCCCCGTCAAATTATTCTTTTCCTGTTCCTGCTGTTTGGCTTGCAGTTGGCGCCGCTGACCAGCGTTGCCGCACAGGATGACAGCCCGGTAGCCGAAAGCCAGCCGGACCCTGCGACCGCCCTGAAAAACTACCAGAAGCAGTTGGACAGCATCAAACAGCAGGTATCCAAAGCCAGTAACGATACCCAGCTCAGTAAGCTGAAATTGACCACTGACGATCTGGCCGCCAAGCTGGAAAAGCTGGCGGCCGACTTGCAACCGGCGCAAGAGAAGCTGCAGGCACAACTGGACGTGTTGGGGCCGCAACCGGCGGCAGGTGCGTTGGCGGAAAACGCGGCAGTGGTACAACAGCGCAATGCCTTGAATAACAGCAAGAAGCAGCTCGACGAAGCGGTTCAACGCGCACAGGCGATGAGAGCTGGCGTACTCGACCTGGGGCAACAAATCAGTGACTTACGTCGCGTCGCGTTCAAAAGTCAGTTGGCGTTGAACACCGGTAGCGTGTTGGGCACCAAATTTTGGACGCCGGTGATAAAGCCTGCCGATGACGACGTGCAGCGCCTGGATCAGTTCAACGCCGCAATGAAACAGACCTGGGACGCCAGTTGGCAGGAAGATTCACGTTACGGCACCCTGGGTCTGTTGGTATTGGCGGTGGTTATCTGGTCGTGGGGGCGCTATTTTTCCGAGCGTTTCCTGGCGTGGGTGAGCATCCGTTATCTTCCGGACGGGCGTTTGCGCCGCAGTTTTATGGCAATCATGACCGTCACCGTCACGGTTGTTACTACCAGCATTGCGTTGAACCTGCTGTTCCTCACCTTCACACGCGTACAACCCTTACCGGTGATGCTGGAGGATTTCGCCGGGAGTTTTTATCAGTTAGGGATTTTCTGCGCGCTGATTGCCGGACTGGGGCGCGCAACGCTGTCACTTAATCGCCCTTCGTGGCGCCTTGGCACCCTGGATAATGCCGTTGCCTCAGGTCTGCGCTATTTCTCGCCGCTGTTGGCCGGGCTGGCATTGGCATTTGGTACGGTAGAACTTATTAATAATGCCGTCAGCGCCAGTTTGAGCACCACCATTTTCGGTAACGGCCTGGTTGCCGGCTTGATTGGTATGGTGTTGCTGGCGATGCCACTGCGTTCTCAGCGTATCCGCCGTCAGTTGGAACAACAGGGCGAACACGTAGAGAAGCGCTCCACCATCAGTGGGCTTTTGCATATGAGCACCCTGGTGTGTTCAAGCGTGATCTTGCTTTCGCTGCTGATAGGGTATATCGCTTTTGCCCGTTTCCTGACCTATCAGGTGATTTGGATCGCGCTGGTGTTAATGACGTTCTATTTCCTGGTGCTGTTCGCCACTGACCTGTGCGCGGCAATCTTCTCGCCGCAAACCGCCAGCGGCAAGATGCTGAAGAAGTCGCTTAATTTTAAGGATCGCCACCTGGAGCAGATGGCGATCATCTTCACCGCCATCGCCAAGTGTTCGCTGCTGTTGTTGATGATTGTCTCGTTGTTTAACGGCTCGTTTGGCACCACGACGCCCAACTCGCTGTTGGAAAAGATCATCGCCATTCTTAGCGGCGAAGGGCTGAAACAACTGAACATTGTGCCCGGCAACCTGATCAATGCGGTGATTTGCCTGGCCATTGGCATCTATATTCTGCGAGTTACCCAGCGCTGGTTAAGCCAGGAACTGCTGCCAAAAACCATTGCAGACATCGGTATTCGTGCGTCGCTGGTGACGTTGTTCAGCAACGTGGGCTATGTGCTGTTGATCCTGATTACCCTGGCGGCGCTGGGCATTCAGTGGAACAACCTGGCCTGGATCGTCAGTGCCTTGTCGGTGGGTATCGGTTTTGGTTTGCAGGAAATCGTGAAGAACTTTATTTCCGGTTTGATTCTGTTGACCGAACGCCCGGTGAAAGTCGGCGATATGATCGGTATCGGCGGCGTAGAGGGGGACGTGCGTCGTATCAATGTGCGCGCCACCGAGATCCAGCTTAGCGATCGCTCGACGATGATCGTACCTAACTCTCAACTTATCTCTCAAAACGTGCGTAATGCCACCATGGGCAATGCGCAGGGGGTGGTAACCATTGCGCTGACCTTCCCGACGGATATCGATCCGGAGCAGGTTCGCAACATCCTGCTGAGCGCTTATCAGGAATATGAAGCCATTCTGGATGCCCCGGCGCCCTATGTGCGCTTCAGCCAGCTCGGCCCGGACGGCATTATCCTCAGCGTGACCGGTTATGTCGCCAGCCCGCGCATGGTCGGTTCAACCAAGAGCGAACTGTTGTTCAATATTCTCAAATTGCTGCGGGCGCACCGTGTCAACATGTCGAGCCCGCAGGAAGTGGTGTTTATGAAACAGCAGGCGAAAAATCTGGCCAACGAAGAAGAACAATCTTCGTAGCTGGGATTACCGCAGCCCGGCGCAAAGGACAGCGCTGAGATAAAGGCCTACGCCGAACACGGCGTGGGCCTTTTGCTCGACGTACGCCCGCATGAAGAGTATGCGCTGGGGCATTTGCCTGGCGCATTGAACATTCCGTTGGAAGAACTTGAACGTCGATTGGCCGAGTTACCCGAAGGCCGTGAAGTGGTCGCCTATTGCCGCGGCCCTTACTGCGTGCTTTCGGTTAACGCCATTGTTGTGCTGCGCGCCAAAGGTCGCGAGGCCCGCAGGCTGGAAGACGGATTTCCTGACTGGAAAGCGGCGGGCCTGCGTATAGAGATCTGATCGCGGCCCGCATGGCTTGCGTTAGTGCATCGCCGGTACCACCGACTGAGAGCAGTCGCTGTTGGCGCTGGCGGAGGAATTATTGCAGGTTTGTGGATCGTTATGCACCGGCGGTGGCGGCACATCCTGTGGGCCGCCCCGGCCAAGGCAGCCGGAAAGCATCAGCATCAAAAACAGGGGAATTATCGCTTTCATCTCAATTACCTCCTATCTGTACACTCCGTTAAGTATATGCCTTGTAACAGATTGAGGGCGCCGAATGATGCGCTATAGATAGGGTCTATATTGCACCGGGTGAAACCAATTTCACTTCGGCCTGCCGCCGGCTCTATGCTGTTGTTGCATAGGCAATCTTTTTCTGGAGGCACAATGGAAACACATCAGCTTGCGGCGTCGGTGCTGGCCGCCTTTGGCGGAGCGGAAAACCTGACCAAAATACGCTACTGCGCCAGCCGTATCAGGGTGGAACTGCGCGATGCCGGGCGGCTGGATCGACCGGGCATCGAAGACCTGAACGGTGTTAAAGCGCTGTTGGAGGTCGAGACCCCACGTCTGACTACCGAATATCAGCTGGTGGTGGGGCCGGGCAATGCCCGACCGCTGTACCAGGCGCTGGTGGCGCTGACCGGCGAGAAGTAGCTACGACAACAGCGGGCGGATCTGTTCCAGGTGCTGCTGCATTAGTGTTTGCATCTGCACCACATGCGGGGCATCCGCCTTTTCGCGCATCAGATAGATACCGACGGTGCAACGTGGTCCCGGCTGGATCAGCTGCAGGGGTTCAATGCCGTAATCCGCAAAATAGCCCGCCATACAGGAGGGATAGCTCAGCAGTACCGCATCGGAATCGTTGATCATGTCTACAGCCGACATCATGGAATTGGTCGAACAAATTACCCGCTCCGCCAGATGCAGGCGGTTTCGCGCCAGCTTTTTCGGCTGCATATCTTCCACCATATGATGATAACGACTTTCATCCGGCGTCAGCTCAACGCAGGGGTAGTCCAGTAGCGCATCCGGGCCCACCGTTTGTCCCAGCAGCGGGTGTCCGCGCCGCACGAACATACTGTCGGTGGTGCCAAACAGCGGCAGAAAGCTGATGCCTGCTTTAGGGTTCAGGCCCTGAATTTCATGGCCGATAAACAAGTCGATATCCCCGCCCAATAACAGGTCCATCAGGCGCAGGTGGTTGCCCAGATCGATATGGATATTCACCATCGGATGCAGCTTGCGGTAGGCATTGAAGCTGTCGCGTACAAACATATACCACCAGGCATGACCGGTGCCCATACGCAGGCTCTGCTCCTGACGTGCTTTGATAAATGCCAGTTTGATCAGCGTGTTGTCGTAGATACGCTGCATCATCTGCGCCTGCTCCAACAGCAGATCGCCGTACTCGGTGGTTTTTACCCCGGTTGAGGTTCGCTCCAGCAGCTGTACTCCGAGGTTCTCTTCCAGTTTCTTCATGTTGTGGGTCAGCGTCGGCTGGCTCAGGCAAAGTTTGTTTGCTGCATGACTCACATTTTTGAACATCGCCACTTCGATAAACTGCCGCAGAATTTTGTCCACGATCATATTTTCCACTGGTGGTATAGAAAGTTTCTATATCGTAGCGGTGAAAAACGATTTCCGCCAATGACCTGCCTTCGATAGCTTGCTCCTATGCCGGTATTCCCAGCCGCCACCAGAGAGGATGCAATGAGAAGATTGATACCGAGTATGGTTGCCGCCGCACTGGCGTTGATGTCCGGGCAAGTATTGGCCGACACGTTGCGTATGCAATGCGCGCCAAGCAAAGAAGGGCGCCAATACTGCAACGAGATCAAACAGCGCTTTGAGGCTCAGACTGGCCATACCCTGGAATTTATCGACCTGCCTCCTGCCTCCGATGAAAAGCTGTCGCTGTTCCAGCAACTGTTTGCCGCCAAAGACGCCAGCGCCATCGATCTGTTTCAGGCCGACACCGTATGGATCGGCGTATTGAACAAACACCTGCTGGATCTGACCGACAGCGTGAGCGACATCAAACAGGATTTCTTCCCCGCCGCCTGGCAAAACAACGTGGTTAATGGCCGGGTCAAAGCGGTGCCGGCCTATCTGGACAGCGGTGCGCTCTACTACCGCAAGGATCTGCTGGAGAAATACGGTGAACAACCGCCGGAGACCTGGGCCGACCTGACCCGCGTCGCAACCCACATTCAGCAAGCTGAGCGTGCCGCCGGCCACAAAAACTTTTGGGGGCTGGTGTTTCAGGGAAAATCTTATGAGGGGCTGACCTGCAACGCCCTGGAGTGGGTAGCGTCGCAAAACGGCGGCAGTTTTATTGATGCTCAGGGCAATATCACCATTAACAACCCGCAGGCGGCGCAAGCGCTGAATATGGCCGCCGGTTGGATTGGCAAAATCACGCCGAAAGGCACGCTTGGCTACATGGAAGAAGAGTCGCGGGCGGTATTCCAAAACGGCGATGCGCTGTTTATGCGCAATTGGCCCTACGCCTACGTGCTAGCGCAGGACAGTAGCAGCGCGATCCGCGGCAAAGTGGGGGTGATGCCGTTGCCGAAAGGGGCTGACGGCCATTCGGTCAGCGCGTTGGGCGGTTGGCAGTGGGCAATCAACGGCTATACCAAACACCCCGAGGCGGCCATCGCGCTGCTGAAAATCGTCAGCGATGCCGAATCGCAAAAAAGGGCGCTGGCGTTATTGGGTCAGGCTCCTTCGCGCACCGCGCTGTACGACGATCCGCAAGTATTGGTGCAGGCGCCTTATTTGGCAGACTTCAAGGGCATATTCGCGCAGGCCATGCCGCGCCCGGCCACTCAAACCAAACGGCAATACGCGCAGGTTTCCCGAGCCATCTACAACGCCACCTTTAACGTATTGCGCGGTGATAGTGACGGTGTCACCGCCGTGGCGGATTTACAGCAGCGACTGGAACGGATCAAAGCCAGAGGATGGCGCTGAATCATCTCCCCATTAACCGCCGGAGTCTGATGCATGAAACGCGATACGCACGCTTTATCCCTGACGGCTACCCCTGATGAGTCAGCCCAGGTGCTGCCGGCCAGGCGCAGCAAGCTTAATCACCAGCAGCGGCGTAGCCGCATCGCCTGGTTACTGGTGGCACCGGCGATGTTGCTGCTGGCGGTGGTAGCCGGCTGGCCGCTGCTGCGCACCCTGTTTTACAGCTTTACCGACGCCATGCTGGACGCGCCGGACGATTATCGGTTTGTCGGCTTCGCCAACTATCTGGATCTGACCGAGGGCGGCCACCACTACGGGGTGTTGGCGGATCCGCTTTGGTGGCTGGCGGTAGGCAACACGCTGCGCTTCAGTTTGCTGTCGGTATCGCTGGAACTGGTGTTCGGCATGCTGCTGGCGCTGCTGATGAATCAAAAATTCCGCGGCCAGGGGCTGGTGCGCACCGCAATTTTGGTGCCCTGGGCCATTCCGACCATCGTGTCCGCCAAAATGTGGGGCTGGATGTTCCACGATCAGTACGGCGTGGTGAACGACCTGCTGCTTAAAACCGGCATTATCGCCACGCCCTTGGCCTGGGTAGCGGAGCCGGGGCTGTCAATGTGGGCGGTGGTGATTGCCGACGTGTGGAAGACCACGCCGTTTATGGCCTTGATGTTGCTGGCGGCGCTGCAACTGATCCCCGGCGATCTGTATGAGGCCGCCCGCGTCGACGGTGCCAATGCCTGGCAACGGTTCCGCCGCATCACCTTGCCGTTGATTATGCCGGCAATGATCGTCGCGCTGATTTTCCGGGTGATGGATGCGCTACGGGTGTTTGATCTGATTTACGTGCTGACTTCCAACAGCGAAGCCACGGTATCGGTGTCCGGTTACGCCCGGGATCGCATGGTCAGCTATCAGGAAATGGGCTCCGGCTCTGCCGCATCGGTACTGGTCTTTATGATGGTGGCGGGGATCGCCGCTTGCTTTCTTACGCTGGGCCGCCTGAACGACAAGGAGAAACAAGCATGAAACTGAGCCGCCAACAGCAGAAATACGGCCATAAAACGCTGATCTTCGCCGCGGCCGCCTTGGCCAGTGTGATCTGCCTGTTTCCGTTCTACTACGCGCTGATCACCTCGTTGCGTTCCGGGCAGGATCTGTTCCAGGTTGCTTATCTGCCGGGCAATCTGCACTGGGGCAATTATCTGACCGCATTGATGGAAAATGGCATTGCCCGCAGCCTGCTGAACTCCATTGTCGTGGCGACGCTGACGGTAGGCATTTGCCTGCTGGTGTCGATCACCGCCGCTTTTGCTCTGGCGCGTATCCGTTTTCGCGGCCGTAAGTATCTGCTGTTCACCATTCTTTGCGTCTCGATGTTCCCGCAGGTGGCGGTGTTGTCCGGCATGTTTGAGTTGGTGCGTTTTATGGGGCTGTACGACTCCCTGGGCGCTCTGGTGCTGTCCTATACCACCTTCTCGCTGCCGTTTACCGTCTGGGTGCTGACCACCTTTATGAAGGCGATCCCGGCGGAGCTGGAAGAGGCGGCGATCGTCGACGGTGCCGGCACCTGGACCATCATCACCCGCATCTTCGCGCCAATTATGGGGCCCTCACTGGTGACCACCGGGCTGCTGGCCTTTATCGGCGCCTGGAATGAATTCATGTTCGCCCTGACGTTTGTCATTTCCAGCGGCAAGCGCACCGTGCCGGTCGCCATCGGCATGCTGCAGGGCGCCTCTCAGTTCGAACTTCCCTGGGGCACCATCATGGCGGCCTCGGTCATTGTCACACTGCCGATCATCGCACTGGTCCTGATATTCCAGCGTCGCATCGTCAGCGGATTAACCAACGGCGCAGTAAAAGGCTGATTTTCGATTAACCCTGAAGCAGGAGAAAAGTAATGGCTACAAAAATCGTTTTAGTGGGTGCGGGCAGTGCGCAATTCGGCTATGGCACGCTGGGGGATATCTTCCAAAGCAAAACGTTGTACGGCAGCGAGATTGTGCTGCACGACATCAATCCGTCTGCACTGGCAGTGACCGAGAAAACCGCCCGGGACTTTCTGGCTGCTGAAGATCTGCCGTTTACCGTCAGCGCCACTACCGATCGTAAAACTGCGCTGAAAGGGGCGGAGTTCGTGATTATCTCCATCGAAGTGGGTGACCGTTTCGCACTGTGGGATCTCGACTGGCAGATCCCGCAGCAATACGGCATCCAGCAGGTATACGGAGAAAACGGTGGGCCTGGCGGGCTGTTCCACTCGCTGCGGATTATTCCGCCGATCCTCGACATTTGTGCCGACGTTGCCGACATCTGTCCCAACGCCTGGATATTTAACTATTCCAACCCGATGAGCCGCATTTGCACCACCGTGCATCGTCGCTTTCCGCAGCTCAATTTTGTCGGCATGTGTCATGAAATCGCCTCACTTGAGCGCTATTTACCGGAAATGCTCGGCACGTCGTTCGAGAATCTAAACCTGCGCGCCGCCGGGCTTAACCACTTCAGCGTGTTGTTGGAGGCCAGTTACAAAGACAGCGGCAAGGATGCCTATGGCGACGTGCGCGCCAAGGCACCGGACTATTTCTCCCGCCTGCCGGGCTACAGCGATATCCTGGCGTATACCCGCACCCACGGTAAACTGGTGCAGACCGAAGGCAGCACTGAGCGTGATGCGTTGGGCGGCAAAGACAGCGCTTATCCCTGGGCTGACCGTACCCTGTTCAAGGAGATTCTGGAGAAATTCCACCACCTGCCAATCACCGGCGACAGCCACTTTGGCGAGTATATCCGCTGGGCCAGCGAGGTCAGCGATCATCGCGGCATTCTCGATTTTTACACCTTCTATCGCAATTACCTGGGGCACGTGCAGCCGAAAATCGAATTGAAGCTGAAAGAGCGTGTGGTACCGATCATGGAAGGGATCCTGACCGATTCCGGCTATGAGGAGTCGGCGGTCAATATACCGAACCTGGGCTTTATCAAACAGCTGCCGGACTTTATTGCGGTGGAGGTGCCGGCGATTATCGATCGCAAAGGCGTGCACGGCATTAAAGTGGATATGCCGGCCGGTATCGGCGGGCTGCTCAGCAACCAGATCGCCATTCACGATTTAACCGCCGATGCGGTGATTGAAGGCTCGCGCGATCTGGTGATCCAGGCGCTGCTGGTGGATTCGGTCAACGACAAATGCCGTGCGATCCCTGAGCTGGTCGACGTGATGATCTCACGCCAGAGTCCGTGGCTTGATTATCTGAAATAAGCCGGATAGCGGGGCGCACATTGGCGCCCCGCAGACTGCCAACTGGGGTGAGAACGGGGGGAATATGGCGCAACTTACGCTTGAAAAACTGCAAAAACGCTATGGCGCTAACGCAGAGGTGATTAAATCGCTGGATCTGCACATCAACAGTGGGGAATTTGTGGTGATCGTCGGACCTTCCGGCTGCGGTAAATCAACCCTGTTGCGGATGATCGCCGGGCTGGAGGAGATCAGCAGCGGCGGCATGTATATCGATGGCAACTACGTTAACGACGATACCCCGGCTGAACGCGGTATTGGCATGGTGTTCCAGTCCTACGCGCTCTATCCGCATATGAGCGTCTATAAAAACATGGCGTTTGCGCTGGAGCTGGCGGGCCATTCCGCGGCTGAAATCGACAGCCGGGTGCGCGAGAGCGCTCGCATTTTGCAGCTCGAGCCGCTATTGGAACGCCGCCCGAAGGATCTTTCGGGCGGGCAGCGGCAACGGGTGGCGATTGGTCGGGCCATCGTGCGCGAGCCTAAGCTGTTTTTATTCGACGAACCGCTGTCCAACCTCGATGCGTCACTGCGGGTGCAAATGCGTATGGAAGTGGCGTCGCTGCATAAGCGGCTGGGGTCGACCATCATTTATGTTACCCACGATCAGGTTGAAGCCATGACCTTGGCGGATCGCATCGTGGTGCTGAACCAAGGCCATGTCGAGCAGGTCGGCACGCCGCTGGAACTCTATGACCAACCGGCCAATGAATTTGTCGCGCAGTTTATCGGTTCACCGAAGATGAACCTGATCCCGGCGATTTTGCGGCGTGCCGGTGAGCAGCAAAGCGTGGTCGAGCTGGACAACGGCAAGGCGCTGATACTGCCGATCGCCACGCCGACCGAGGCGGAAGGCCAGAGCGTCAACGTTGGTATCCGCCCGGAGCATATTCGGGGGGGCGAACGCGCGGAGTGCGAGTTTCAGGGCGAGGTGATGTTTGTCGAACACATGGGGAATGAAACCTACCTTTATCTGGACAACGGCAACGCCGGTGAACCCTGGGTGCTGCGCAATCCTGAGCGCTCCCGCATCCAGGCCGGCGATACCGTCGGCGTGCGGCTGCCGGTAGAGTGTTGTTATCTGTTTGACCGTCAAGGTCGGGCGTTTCAGCGCATTTTGACCTCGGCGCAGGCGCATTAATTTATTAAGGAAGCACAGCCATGAGCGGTGGGCAGACAGTACAGTGGTGGAAGCAGGCGGTGGTGTATCAAATCTACCCGCGCAGCTTTATGGACTCCAACGGTGACGGTATAGGTGACCTGAATGGCATTACGGCCAAATTGGATTACTTGCAGTGGCTGGGTATCGACGTGATTTGGATCTGTCCGATGTACCGCTCGCCGAACGACGACAATGGCTACGATATCAGTGATTATCAGGCCATAATGACCGAATTTGGCACCATGGACGACTTTGACCGCCTGCTGGCCGAAGTGCACGCCCGGGGAATGCGGCTGATACTCGATCTGGTGGTTAACCACACGTCTGACGAACATCCGTGGTTTATTGAGTCCCGATCATCTCAAGCCAGCGCCAAACGCGATTGGTATATCTGGCGTGACGGTAAAAATGGCGCGGAACCCAACAACTGGGAGAGCATTTTCAACGGCTCGGCCTGGAAATATGACCCCGGCAGCGAGCAATACTTCCTTCATCTGTTCTCGGAGCGTCAACCGGATCTGAACTGGGAAAACCCACAGGTGCGCGCGGCGCTGTACGACATGATGCGCTGGTGGCTAGATAAGGGCATTGACGGTTTCCGCATCGACGCCATCTGCCATATGAAAAAGCAGCCGGGGCTGACCGACATGCCCAATCCGCTTGGGCTGCGTTACGTGCCGTCTTTCGAGCGGCATCTGAACTATGAGGGCCTGCTGGAGTATGTCGATGACCTGTGCGAACAGGTGTTTAATCGCTATGACATCATGACGGTGGGCGAAATGAACGGGGCTTCGGCGGAGCAGGGTGAAGACTGGGTGGGCGAGCAGCACGGCCGTTTGAACATGATCTTCCAGTTCGAGCACGTCAAGCTGTGGGAAAACAACCACCAGCATTCGCCGCATGCCGGAGCAGACGTGCTGGGCCTGAAAGACATCTTTACCCGCTGGCAGACGCTGCTGGAGGGCAAGGGGTGGAATGCTCTGTATGTTGAAAACCACGATATCCCGCGCGTGGTGTCGAAATGGGGCGACGATAAGCAGTATTGGCGCGAAAGCGCCACTGCCATCGCCGCGATGTATTTCCTGATGCAGGGAACACCGTTTATCTACCAGGGGCAGGAGTTGGGGATGACCAATACCCGCTTCGATAGCCTGGCCGATTTTAACGATATTGCCGCCAGAAACCGTTTTGCCAAGCTGCGCGAGCAGGGCATGGACGAGGCGCAGATCCTGGCGTTTCTGGGCCGCAGCGGACGCGATAACTCGCGCACGCCAATGCAGTGGGACGACAGCGCCAACGCCGGTTTCAGCTCAGCCGCGCCCTGGTTTGCGGTCAATGCCAACTATCCGCAGATCAACGTGGCGCGTCAGCGCGAAGAAGCCGATTCGGTACTGAATTTCTATCGGGCGCTAATCCGTCTGCGCAAGCAGGATCCTGTGTGGATCGAAGGTCGCTATCAGTTACAACTGGCGGAACATCCGCATATTTACGCTTATAGCCGCACCCTGGGTACGCAGCGGAGGTTGGTGCTTTGTAATTTGAGCAACAAGGCGCAACGGATAAATTCACAGGTATTAGCGCTGGGTGAATGGCAGCTGGCATTAGGGAATTATCAGGACAGCGGTGAGCTGCAAAGGCTGCGCCCATATGAAACTCGAGTCTATCAGCGGCAAAAAAATCTCAGCTGTATTTAATCCCGGCCGTGTTCGCTCTCCTCGGATGCAGCTGGCTGCATCCGAGGAGACAGGATCAGAAATCTACCGTAGCCTGCAAACTCAGGCTACGGGGTTCGCCCTCGATCACACGCAGGTTCCCTGCACTGGACTCATAATATTCACGGTTGAACAGGTTTTTGACGTTCAGCTTAATCTGGGTGTGTTTACCCACCAGTTTGCTGTCCCAGGCAATAAACGCATCCGCCACGGTATATGCTGGCATGGTAAAACTGTTTTCCGGATCGCCGGCGCGGCGTCCGACATAGCGTCCGCCGCCACCAAGGCGCACATCACCAGGCACTAACGGCAAAGTGATGCGATGGCTGAGGTACAGGCTACCCATATTGGTTGGGGCGTTGACCAACCGGTTACCGACGTTATCCGGATTGAGGTTGTCTTCGACAATCTGGGTTTTGTCGTAGCTGTAATTGGCCGTAAGATCCCAATCGTGGGCCACTTCACCGTTGAGTTCCAGCTCAATGCCGGTGGAGCGAGCCTTAGGAATGCTGCGGGTCACGCCGTTGATGAAGATCGACATGTTTTCTTCATCTATACGGTACAGCGCCAGCGTGGCATCCACCGCCGGAGTGATTTGCCATTTGCCGCCCATTTCATAGGTCGTGCCGGTTTCAGGCGTCGCGACGTTACCGTTGTCATCCACCGCCGTCGAGGGGGTAAAGGACTGACTGTAGTTGGCGTACAGAGAAACGCCCGGCGTCAACTTATATACCACGCCAGCCTGCGGCAGGAATTTGTTGCCTTTGTCATTCAGTGTGTTTTGCGGGTTTTGGAATCCGTTGCTGTTGTTCTGGTAGTACGACTGGTAGCGTGCGCCCAGGACGGCAATCCACTGGTCAGTTAAATGAATGCTGTCTTTGGCGTAGACCGAGCGGCTATATAAGCGGCTGCGCAGATTACTTAACGCATCATTGTAAGTGCTGCTGTTGGTTATCGGCGTTTCGCCGTAGACCGGATCGTACATATTAAAGGTATTCGACACCTTGCCGCGGTAAGAGTAGGCCTTGTACGTTTCATTTTTTTCATAGTCAACGCCAACCAGCAGGTCATGCTGCATGCTCAATACCACCGGCGACCCGTTTACGTCCCAGGAATAGTAAGAGGTTTGATGGTTGAAGCCGCGGTTGGCATCCGCCCTGCGTGAAACCACACCGGTTGTAGTGTTGATGGCGGTGGCGCGCACTTCGTTGCTGTCATAGCGTCGCTGCATCCAGGCATAGTTAAAACGGGTGGTCCAGGTACTGTCCAGCGCGTACTCATAATGAGTATTGAGGCGTTTGTTTTTGCCCCAGGCGTGGTTGGCATAGTCGTCCAGCCTGCGGTTATAGGGGACATCGACCGGCGTGCCATTGATAAAGGCAGTGCCGCGATCATAAGGAATATCGTACTTATACTCACTGTAGGCTATGTTGAAGGTCGCTTTATCACCATACCAACTGAGTGAGGGTGCTAACAGCGTATGTTCATTGGTGCCAAAATTGCGCCAGTAATCCTGATGCTGACGCTCGGCGATAAAACGGAAAGCAAAACCGTTTCCTAAAGGGCCGGTGACGTCGAGGGTACCACTGCCGCCACCAAAGCTGCTGGTGGCACCGCTGATGCGGGTATTCCAGTCGTATTGCGGTTTTTTGCTGATCAGATTAATGATGCCGCCGGGATTGAGAATTCCGTACAGCAAAGAGGCAGAGCCTTTCAACACCTCAACGCGATCGGTGGTGGCATCCATGCTCAACCCCTGATTGCTGCGGACACCGTCGACAAATACCGAGCCGTCAGAGTTGACGCCAAAGCCGCGTTTGACAAAGCCGTCCTCCGTGCCGCCCAGGGTATTACCTTGAGTCACGCCGCTGACGAATTTCATCGCATCATTGACGCTTTTAACCTGAAAGTCGTTAATGATCTCAGGCGTGACGACGCTGACGGACTGCGGCACGTCACTGAGCGGAGTGGCTGTTTTACTCCCCGTTGAGGCCGTGTCGGCATTGTAACCCTCAGTGGGAAGTGAGCGCGTGGTCACGGTAAGCGTGTCATCTTCGGCCCAGACGGTGGTCATGGCCAGCCCCGGTAAAACGGTGACGAGGAGGGGAAGTGTACGAAGCGCCGGATGCTTTTTTGTTTTAGTCGGACGTGGGTTTTCTACCTGATGCATACCATTCCATATCAAATTAATAAATAAAAACGATTATCATTATTATTATAATTTGCATATGTAGGGTTTGTGTAGTGAATGTTTATCAAGCGGGCACTGGTGGGGGAATTTGGCCACATTGTTCCGTGTTGGATTCGGTCGGTGGTGTTTTTATCTGAAGATTAATCGCCAAGATAGCGATATCCGCTCCCTTGCTCTTCAGGCTGCCGCAGAGGTGACAGCTTGAAACATAATAATATTTTTAAATTTTCAATTAGCTGATGCCAGTCCGGTGAAAACTGGCAATAATATCTGTCTGACAGCACATTTTGCGTGCAACGTCAGGCATGCTGGCCAGCGGGTTGGACGCCGTCATGCAGACAGGATTTTTCGTATTTTTTGCAAGCTTCTGGAAGCAAGATGCACACCACTGAGTTACCTGGTGCCACAAAATTACAGCACGCATTAATCGTATTCCTGCTGGTGTTCGGCCTGTGCCTGTTTGGCATTGTGAGCCGGCCCACCGGGCTGCTGTCCTCGTTTTGGCCGGCCAATGCGGTGCTGCTGGCGCTGCTGGTGCGTTATCCGGCGCTGGCCAGCCCCTGGGGTTGGCTGATGGCGATTCTGGGGTATATGGCGGCGGATCTGATCACCGGCAGCACGGTCGTGAAAGCCGCATTGCTCAATGGCGCCAACATTACCGGTGTCGCGGTCGGGTTTTTCCTGTTTATGCGTTTGTCGCCGCAGGTCAGAACGCTGGAACGCACCTCGTCCAGCATTTTTCTGTTCGCCATCTGCCTGACGAGCGCGACCGCCACGGGGTTAGTCGGTGCCGGGGCTTCGGTGCTGCTTTTCGACCGCCAATTCCTGCCCGCCATGGCGCTGTGGCTGTCTTCGGAGTTTACCCATTACATTACCCTGATGCCGTTTATCCTGACTTTCCCCACCGACTGGAAAGGCTACCTGCATAGCCTTAACCAGGCGGTGTTCCGCCGCAGCCAGTGGTACAGCATCTGTAGAAAAATGGCGGTGTTAATCCTGCTGCTGGTGGCGTGCATTTGCAGCGTCCTGATCGGCGGCCCCGGTGCGGTGATTTTCCCGATGCCGATCCTGTTGTGGCTGGCAATGACCTTCTCCTTGTTCAGCACCATGATCGCGGTGCTGGCCTATGTATTGTGGTGCCATTTCGCCATCGACATGGGGCTGATTGCGACCAATCTCGACATGAAGCTGTTGCAGAATACGGTGTCGATGCGGCTTGGCGTGGCTTTGTTGGCGTTGGGCCCGATCGCCGTTGCCAGCATGAACTATGCCCGCAATGCATTGTTGCGCAGGCTGGAACATGTGGCGAATCACGATGCATTGACCCACGTATTAACCCGCAGCGCGTTTATGCAGCGCGGTACCAAGCTGGTCAGCCAGAAAGGGGAACACGTCTGCATCATGATGCTGGATATCGACTACTTTAAGTCGATCAACGATCGTTTTGGCCACGCCGGCGGTGACGCGGCGCTGCTGTCCTTTACGCGAGCCATTACCGCTGATCTACGCGATCAGGACCTGTTTGGTCGCATGGGTGGGGAAGAGTTTGCCATTGTTGCGCCGATAGCCCAGCAGCAGGACGCACTGTCACTGGCCGAGCGGCTGCGCCGTCGTGTGGAAATCGAATCCATCACCATGCCCGCCGGAACCTCGTTGCAAATTACCGTCAGTATCGGCATGGTTACCTGCATTGGTGGGTCAGGCCAAAACCTGGACAACCTGCTGAAAATCGCCGATCTGGCGGTTTACAAAGCTAAAAACAGCGGCCGCAATCGGGTCGCCACGCCAGAATTACTCTCCCGTGCTTATACCGACCTCTGAAACCCCTGCGCCCTGTGAATGGTTGACCCCACTAATGGGGTCTAAAATGGTAGAGGGCACCGGCAACTCCGCCGGCGCCACCCCGACTGTCGAATCGACAAGAGGAATCTCCTATGAAATATGTTGATGGCTTTGTAGTGGCGGTGCCGGCCGCCAATAAGGAGGCGTATCTAAAACTGGCTGCTGCGGCAGCTCCTCTGTTTAAGGAATTCGGTGCCACACGCGTTGTTGAGTGTTGGGGCAATGATGTCCCCGACGGCAAACTTACCGATTTTCGTGGTGCGGTGAAGGCCGAAGCCGATGAAGTGGTGGTGTTCAGCTGGATTGAGTACCCCTCCAAGGCGGCGCGTGACGATGCCAACCAGAAGATGATGGCCGATCCGCGCATGAAAGCCTTGGGTGACCAAATGCCCTTTGACGGCAAACGCATGATTTTCGGCGGTTTCGAACCGATCCTGGATCAGTAGCGGAGGGGGATATCGTGAAAATCACCCAACACTTATGGTTTGAAAAAGATATGGATGCGGCGCTGCGGTGCTACATAGATTTGATCCCCGGCTCCTCCCTGACCTGGCATTCTAGCTTGCCCGCCGATACCCCCAGCGGCCCGGCTGGCAGCGTCAAACTGGCGACTTTTGTTCTCGGCGACCAGCGCTATGCGGCGATTGAAGCCGGGCCCCTGGATCCGTTCAATCACAGCTTTTCCATCATGGTCGAGTGTGCGGATCAGGCGGAAGTGGATCGGCTGTGGGAAGCCCTGAGCGACGGTGGCAGCGTTGAACAGTGCGGTTGGCTGCGCGACCGCTGGGGATTGAGCTGGCAGATTGTGCCAAAACGGCTGACGGAGCTGATGGCTGACCCCGATAGCCTGAAGGTGAAAAGGGTCACCGAAGCGATGCTACGGATGGTCAAGCTGGATATCGCCGGGCTGGAAGCGGCGGCTCGTGAGTAATATGGCCTTGGCAAATGCCCCGCAGAAGGTACGCCTGCGGGGCGTTTTAGATGATTGCCTGTCATTCAAAACCTACCAAAAGTTTATAAATTGACGTAAATCACCTTATTGCATCAATACTGCTCATCTAAAGCTGATTTTTTATCATTTGTCAGCTCAGGCGAATCGCTGCACTCTAGGGCTAACCTTTTTGCAGCGCAGAGAAAAACAATGGAAAAGACACAGATTCAGCAATTAGTGACGCAATTCCCGCTGGTGCAGGAGCTGATCGACCTTAAGCCGGTGACCTGGTTCAACCCGCAAGCGACGACTTTGCAGGTCGGGCTGCCCCACGTCGGGCTGGGCGCTGAAGACGTAACTGAGGCAGAACAGCGGCTGGCGCGTTTTGCGCCTTACCTGAGCGTAGCCTTCCCCGAAACTCAAGCCACTAAAGGGGTAATCGAGTCTGAGGTTGTCGCTCTGCCTGCGATGCAAACGGCATTGAATCAACGCTATGGCCTGACGCTGGGCGGGCGGTTACTGCTTAAAAAAGACAGCCATCTGCCGATCTCCGGTTCGATCAAGGCTCGCGGGGGTATTTACGAGGTGCTGGCGCATGCGGAAAAGCTGGCTCTGAAAGCCGGGCTGCTTCAGCTGACGGATGACTACGCCAAGCTGTTTTCGCCGGAGTTCCGCGAGTTTTTCGGTGGCTATCGCATTGCCGTAGGGTCGACTGGCAACCTAGGCATGTCAATCGGCATTATCAGCGCTCGCCTCGGCTTTAGCGTCAGCGTGCACATGTCGGCGGATGCCCGCGAATGGAAAAAGCAAAAGCTGCGCGATAACGGCGTCAACGTGGTGGAATATGAACAAGATTATGGGGTCGCCGTTGAACAGGGTCGTTTGCAGGCGGCGAGCGATCCACGCTGCTTCTTCATCGATGACGAAAACTCGCAAACGCTGTTTCTGGGCTATGCCGTGGCCGGTGGGCGGCTGAAACGCCAGTTTGCCGAGAGCGGCATTCGGGTCGATGCACAGCATCCTTTGTTTGTTTATCTGCCCTGTGGCGTCGGCGGCGGTCCTGGCGGAGTGGCATTTGGCTTGAAACTGGCCTTCGGCGACCACGTACGCTGTATCTTTGCCGAGCCGACACATTCGCCTTGCATGCTGCTTGGTGTGCATACCGGGCTGCACGACGGTATCTCGGTCCAGGATCTGGGTATCGACAACCAGACCGCCGCGGATGGATTGGCGGTGGGGCGCGCCTCCGGTTTTGTCGGCCGTGCGATGGAACGTCTGCTTGCGGGGTTCTATACCCTGAGCGATGTTGAAATGTTTGCGCTGTTAGGCCTGTTGGACCGCCATGAACATATCCGGCTCGAACCCTCAGCGCTGGCGGGTATGCCAGGGCCATGGCGCGTAGCGGCCGATGCGGAGTGGTTGGCGAGCCAGGGGTTGAATGAGGAGCAGATGAACCATGCTACCCACCTGGTGTGGGCAACCGGCGGCGGCATGGTGCCGGAAGCGGAGATGGCGAAATATTTGGCTGCGGCTAAGCAATCCCTTTAATGGCTCAGTAACGAAAGCTCCTGCGCGCCTTCCAACAGGATCGGCAAGATGCGGTCGGTCAGCTCGCTTAGCGGGACATGACCGGCCTGCACACCCACGTTTAATGCGGCGGTGACCCGCCCACCCATCGAGGCGATTGGCACGGCAATTGAACGCAGACCAATCTCCAGTTCTTGATCGTTTATCGCATAACCCTGCGCGCGAACCTTATCCAGTTCGTCGCGCAGTTTGTCGATCGAACCGATAGTGTATTGCGTATAGCGCACCAGGCTGATGCGCTGCAGGTAATCATCAAGCTTATCGGGTGGCAAATGGCTTAATAGCACGCGGCCCATTGAGGTGGCGAATGCCGGTAGGCGACTGCCTATGTTCAGATCAATTGTCATAATACGCTCGGCAGAGGCGCGAGCGATATACAGAATATTGTCGCCGTCCAACGTGGCGATGGAGCAGGACTCATTCAACAACTGGCTGATGTGTTTCAACACCGGCTGGGTGGCTTTAGCCAGCGGTGTGGCGCCAAGATAGGCGTGGGCCAGCGTCAGAATGCGCGGACGCAGCTCAAAATTCTTGCCGTCCTGCGCGTAGACGAAGCCTAATTTGTTAAGCGTATACAGGCAGCGGCGCACCGCCGCGCGCGGAATACCGGTTTTCTGGCTGATTTGGGAAATGGACATCAGGCGGCGCTGCGGGGTAAAAGCCTGGATCACCTCAAGACCGCGTGCCAGCGACGCCATAAAATTGGGATCGCCCTTGAAAGGATCGCCACTGGCAGGGGACAGTAAAGCATCAGGTGCGGAAATTTCTTCTCCGCCAGCGGTTTTGGTCATCACACAGGCTCCCTGGTTGGCTCTTACAGTGTTACATAGCGCAGCGTTGCCATAACGGTCAATCGACGATTACGGATCACCTGATCTTCAGCAGCTTCATGGCTTTCGAACAGCGTATTGAAGGTATACCGGTTGGCCACATAGTGGAAACACAGGCTGCTGATCAAACGGTGCACATCTGTAGCGCTGACGTCCGCAATAAACAGTTGCGCTTGTTTACCTCGCTGCAAAATATCCTCAAGCAAGGTCAGTGCGCTTTGATTCAGCGCCTTGATGCGGAGCGACTGGCGAATGTACTGGCCGCGCATCATGTTCTCCATACAGATAACGCGGATGAAGTCAGGATGCTCAGCATGGTAATTGAAGCTTTCCTCTGCCAGACGGGCCATGGCTTCAACCGGGGGCAATGCGTGCAGATCCAGGCCCGATTCATGCGCGCGGATATGCTGATAGACATGCTCCAACACCTCTATGTAGAGCGACTCCTTATTCTTGAAATGGTATACCACCATACGTTTGGTGGTGGCCGCATGCTCGGCGATGTTCTCCATGCGACCGCCTTTAAGGCCGGCTTCAGCAAACTCGCTCAGCGCCGCAGCGAAAATGCGCTGTTTCAGGCCAACGGGGTCATTTTTGCGCTTGGTGGCGGGCATCTCGTCATTCTTCAAAACATCAGTCACTTATCTTTTGGAGGGCACCGGTTAAGATTAACCGGGGTTCGCCGGCAATACAATCTGGCGCGTTAGCGCTTTGCGAAGCTCATCATGTTGAACCACCGTCAGATTACGCAGTAATAATAATGGCGCATCGGGATTATATCTGTATGTGATGATATATCCCCTATGGATTTTTAAAGTTTAGGCAACAGAACATGGAATAGGGGAGGTTAGATAACGTACCGAAAAGGAAATGCAAAAGCTTGGTGTTAATTTTTAATTTCCGCCGCGTGGGCGAGCTGATTAATTCTTTAGATATGACATTTTTGCATAAAAATCTTAATTCAGAGGATAAAAAATAAGCCACCCGCCGCTGACGGTGATTTGTACTGATGCTCGTTTTCACTGTCTTTTCTAGCCTCCTACGGTTTTGATATTCATTGTTATGAAGATGATTAAGAAGGAAGCGATCTGAACAAAGTGAGGGAGAGGGCAAGAAACTTCAATGTCGGAAGTGTCTTCATTGATGCCAAAGCAAGGATATTATCGGCAAGTCGAATTGGGTATCCGCGGTTAATGGCACAATAGCAGGTGAAATATTGAAGCCAGACTGACAAAAAAAGCCGGAGGGTTGCAAAAGCCAGCGTAATGTCCTGGCTCAGGCTGACTTGCTCCATTTGGTATGCTCGGTAAACGGGAATATCAGGCCCAGAGCCGCTTTGACACGGGTTTCACTTGATAAAGCCCACCTGCAACGTTAGCTAAACCAAGGTGAAATTTTAGCATTTTTTACGATTTCACTTTTAATTTTACATTAACAACGCGGGTTTTGACTTCAATATTATTTTTTTTCACATGCCAGAGTGCAACTTTAGCGCTACTCTCATTTGGCAATGTCTGATCAAGGAAGATGCCATGCGTGGTATGCAGATTAACATAGGGATATGTTATGAATTACTCTGTTAATTCATTGGGTTTTATTATCTTAAAAGCCTCTCCCAAAACACTCTCTTTATATAATGCTGTAAAACGTTTTTTTACTTTCACGGAAGAATGCCCGGCTGAAATATTGCGCTCAAAACCCCAGAAAAATAAATTTCCGTGGTGATTCGGTTGTTTTTATTGTCATGGCTAATGCGCTGATTCTCGACGGCGATAATGCAGGGTACTTTCGATAGGAACACTCGTTCAAGAGAGGTTCTATCATTCCCATGTCGGGGTTAAGTTTCGTTACGGTATTTTACCGGGCCAATATTATATATCTGGTAAATATTTTTACTTATTCAGGAGCACACTCAATGAACCAGCGTTTGGACTTTATCGGTATTGGCATCGGTCCGTCCAACCTCAGTATTGCTGCGCTTGCTAGCGAAATCGAGGGATTCAGTTGCAAATTCCTCGAGCGCAAACCGCACTTTTCTTGGCATCCAGGCATGATCCTGGCAGAGAGCAGCATGCAGACGAATTTTTTAAAGGATCTGGTCACTGCCGTTGCCCCTACCAACCCTTATAGTTTTCTCAATTATCTGGTGAAGCGGAAAAAGTTTTACCGTTTCCTGACCACCGAGCAACGCACTGCGTCGCGCGAAGAGTTCGCCGACTACCTGAACTGGGCGGCAACGGGTTTGGACTCACTGGCATTCAACCAGGAAGTCCAGCATGTGGCGTTTGATGACCAGCAACGACACTTTGTCGTCACCACCCAGAATGATGTGCTCTACGCCAAACACCTGTGCGTGGGGATTGGCAAGCAGATCAAACTGCCTGACTGCGTGACGCAGCAAAATGATCAATGCTTCCACGCCAGCGAAATGATGCTGCGCCAGCCGAATCTTACCGGAAAACGCGTGGCCATCGTGGGCGGGGGGCAAAGCGGTGCCGATCTGTTCCTGAACATTTTTAAAGGGGAATGGGGTCAGCCAGAACACCTGAGTTGGCTGTCCCGGCGCAACAATTACAACGCTCTGGATGAAGCGGCATTTGCTAATGAGTATTTTACGCCTGAGTATGTCGAGAAGTTCTGCACGCTGGGCAATGAGGCCAAACGGCACATGCTGCACGAGCAAAAAATGACCTCTGATGGCATTACCAGCGAGTCTCTGTTGGCGATTTATCGCGCCATGTATCATCGCTTCGATGTGCTCCGTGAAAAGCGCTGGGTCCAACTGTTGCCCAGCCGTTCAGTGACCGCCCTCAGCACCAAAGACAATGCCTATCGGTTGGAGACGCAGCATCACCTTGATCAAGGTCGGGAAACCTTTGACGCCGACGTGGTGATTTTTGCGACCGGCTATCAACAGGCACGCCCGGCTTTTCTTGACTCCCTGGCCGGCGTTTTATCAACCACCGCTGATGGACAATACCGCATTGCCTCTGATTTTACCCTGGCACGACCAGGAGCCGAGGGGAACTGTTTGTTTGCCGTCAACGCCAGCATGCACCACCACGGCATTGCCGATCCCCAACTGAGCCTGATGGCTTGGCGTTCGGCCTGCATTCTCAATCGCGCCTTAGGCCGCAACCAGTTTGATTTAAGCACCACCCCGGCGATGATCCAGTGGCGCAGTGAGCAAGAAAAAGCCACCGCTTCAGCTTCCTTTGGTGTCTAACCGTCACCGTTTTAATATTTTCGTCATAATGATGAGACAGGGCGTATGAGAAAAAACATTAATAAATTTATCATGAATCAACTGGCGACATTTACGCCGACGTTCAAGACAAAATTTATCTATAAAAAGGCATTTGGAAAAAAATTAAACCTTAATCCGCCGGTGACGTGGAACGAAAAAATCAACTACCTCAAACTGAACGGTTACAGCAAAAATGCGCTGGTCACGCAGTGTGCGGACAAATACGCCGTGCGCGAGTATTTGAAGGCGCAGGGATGCGAAGAGATTCTCAATGAGCTGTACTTCGCCTGCGACTCGGTCGATGAGATCCCTTGGGATTCTTTGCCCGACAAGTTTGTCATCAAAGGCAACCATGGCTCCGGTTACAACCTGATTTGCCAGGATAAAAGCAAGCTGGACATCGGGCGCGCCTCTAAAATCATAGATAACTGGATGCGGGAGGACTATTGGAAGGTCTACGCGGAATTAAACTACAAGAAAATCAATAAAAAGATAATCGGTGAGAAGTATATAGAGTCAGCGGGCGGTCATGGCCCCGAAGACTACAAAATATACTGCTTCAATGGCGTTCCATACTGCACCTTACTTTGTGTCGGCAGGGACAAGGGCATGCCGAAATATTACTTTTTCGATAAGGACTTCAAGTTTCTGTGCTACAGCCAAGACTGCCTGGCCCTTGGCCCAGAAGAGATTGCGGCTTTTGTTAAGCCGGAAGGTTACGATGACCTTTTTGACTACGCCAGAAAGCTCTCGGCGCCGTTTGAGTTTGTCCGTGTCGATTTCTATATCTCCAATGGCAAAGTCATCTTTGGCGAGTTGACCTTCACACCCTCAGCCGGGATTGATACGGATATCCTCGAACCCACGGATATTCTGCTTGGGGAGATGCTTAAACTGAAATAACCGCGTGTGTGTTCAATAGCCCGCAAGAGAAGTCCCCCCGACACCCTGTGGCCCCGCAGGGTGTTTTTATTGGTGCGCAGCCAGTCTTGTTTCTTCAATGTTAATCGGCTCACAGAATCCATGCTCCATCGCTTTACGTGAATGCGACGTATCTTTCTGAAACTAATCTGGTTATGTGAATGTCCCTCTTTTCTCGTTCGGTTATCGCACGCTAATTGATTTAACAATATTGAAACTTATAGCCGCCGATGCTTTGATAATTAGGCGATTAACGAACCAAGTTTCGATAATCGCACAATTAGCGGCTTTGCCAGGGGAACGCCTGGTCGTATCCGCAGGGTTTATTTCGCCAGACCAACCCAGGAAACGCTCTATGTCCCAGCCAAACACGTTAGAAATTCAGTCGTTTATCAATGAAAACCCTTTCTCACGTTACCAGTGGTTGATCCTGGTTCTGTGCTTTTTGACCGTGGCGTTGGACGGTTTCGACACCGCAATCATCGGTTTTATCGCTACCTCACTGGTACAGGACTGGGGGATTGAGAAAACCTCGCTGGGGCCGGTAATGAGTGCCGCCCTGGTCGGCCTGGCGGTTGGCGCGCTTACCGCCGGACCGCTGGCGGATCGTATCGGCCGCAAGAAGGTGCTGGTACTGTCGCTGATCCTGTTCGGCGGCTTCAGTTTATTGACGGCCTTTGCCACCACGCTGCCGATGCTGACGCTGTTGCGCTTTTTAACCGGCCTGGGATTGGGCGCAGCGATGCCGAACGCCGCCACTTTAATGTCGGAATATGCACCGGAGCGTAAACGGGCACTGTTGGTAAACCTGATGTTCTGCGGTTTTCCGCTGGGATCGTCGATGGGGGGCTTCGTCTCCGCCTGGCTGATCCCGCATTTCGGCTGGCAGAGCGTGATGGTGCTGGGTGGGGTAATGCCGCTGCTGCTGGCGGTGGTGTTGATTGTCGCGCTGCCGGAGTCCGCGCGATTTATGGTGGTGCGCGGCTACCCGGCGCAGCGTATCGCTGCCGTACTTAAGCGTATTGCACCGCTCAATCTCGCCGAACCGCTGCACTTTAGCCTGAGTGAAGACGGGCAGGTAAAGAACAAGTCGGCGCTGGGGGTGATTTTCTCCCCTCGTTATCTGTTGGGGACGCTGATGCTGTGCCTGACTTATTTTATGGGACTGATGATTTTCTACCTGTTGACCAGCTGGTTGCCGCTGCTGATCCGTGAAACCGGGGCTTCTATCCGTCAGGCATCGCTGATTACCGCGCTGTTTCCTTTGGGCGGCGGTATCGGCGTGCTGATCATCGGTTGGCTAATGGATCGCATGAACCCGCACAAGGTGGTGGCGGTGGGCTATCTGCTGACCGGAGTGTTCGTCTGCGCGATTGGTTATGTCTACACCGATCCGTTGCTGATGGCCGTGACAGTCTTTATCGCAGGAACCTGCATGAATGGCGCTCAGTCTTCGATGCCTGCACTGGCCGCCGGTTTCTATCCCACCCAGGGACGAGCGACCGGTGTCGCCTGGATGCTGGGGCTGGGACGCTTCGGCGGCATTCTGGGGGCCATGAGCGGCGGGGTACTGATGCAAATGCAGCTGTCGTTCAGCACCATTTTTACGCTGTTGGCGATCCCTGCACTGGTGGCGGCACTGGCGCTGGTAGCCAAACACTTTTCCAGCAAAGCGGCGGCATTGCCCGGTTCGCTCAACAAAGCCTTATAAGGAGATAATCATGCGGACACAAATAGCGATTATTGGTGCCGGTCCAGCCGGATTGATGTTGTCGCACCTGCTGCATCTGCAAGGCATCGAGTCGGTAGTGCTGGAGTCACGCAGCCAACAGGCGGTGGAATCGACCATTCGCGCCGGGGTACTCGAACAGGGAACGGTGGATTTGCTCAATCAAACCGGGCTGGGCGAACGCATGCGCAGAGAAGGGGCGCAACATCATGGCATCCGGCTGGCATTTGGTGGCCAACAATACCGGATCGACTTGACGGAACTGACCGATCGGGCGATCACCGTTTATGCTCAGCACGAGGTGCTGAAAGATATGATTGCCGCACGGCAGGCCGCGCAGGGGCAACTCCATTTTGAGGTGGAGGAGGTGGCACTGAAGGGGCTGGACGGCGAAAGGCCGCAGGTACATTACCGCCACAACGGCGAACAACGACGGCTTGACTGCGATTTTGTCATTGGTTGCGACGGGTTCCATGGCATCAGCCGGGCCGCGATGCCCGGTGGGCTGCGTCAGGACTATACCCGGGTTTATCCCTTCGGCTGGTTCGGCATTTTGGTGGACGCGCCGCCGTCCAGCGACGAACTGATCTACGCCAGCCATTCACGCGGATTTGCGCTGATCAGCACCCGTTCGCCGGGCGTGCAGCGCATGTATTTCCAGTGTGATCCGGCGGAGAATGTTGACCACTGGTCAGACGATCGCATCTGGAACGAACTGGAAAGCCGGCTGGAAAATCACGATGGCTGGTCGCTGAAAAAGGGACGTATCTTCCAGAAAAACGTGGTTGGCATGCGCAGCTTCGTCACTGAGCCTATGCGCTGCAAGCGCCTGCTGCTGGCCGGGGACTCGGCGCATATCGTGCCGCCGACCGGGGCAAAGGGGTTGAACCTGGCAATGGCGGACGTCTGCCTGTTGTCGCAGGCGCTTGAGGCATTTTACCGGCATAAGAGCTGGCGGCGACTGGACAGCTACAGCGATGATGCCCTGCAACGGGTTTGGCGCGCCGAGCATTTTTCCTGGTGGATGACCAATATGCTGCACACCCACCAGGACGACAGCGCATTCCAGCAACGCCTGCAGCTTTCGGAACTGCAATACACCGTGAAGTCACGCAGCGCCATGACGGTGCTGGCGGAAAACTACGTCGGTTCGCCCTTTCAGATGATGTGAGTGAACACCATGGCTGGCCGGAGCCCGCCATGGTGGAAGGGATCAGAGCGGGGCGGAGGGGGATGCCGTTTGATCGTAGCCCCCCCAGACTGACTGATCGAAGTTAACGATAGAACCGGTCATCAGGCCGGATTCATCGCTGGCCAGGAAAGCGACGGTACGTGCCACTTCTTCTGGCTGAATCAAACGACCAAAAGGCTGCTCGGCGGCGGCTTTTTCCAGCCAGTTATCCTCGGCACCATGATATTGCTTCATTATGCGGTCTTCCCCTTCGGATGCCATCCACCCGATGTTCAGACCATTGACGCGGATCCGGTTGCGTAACAGGGCGTAGGCGGTGTTGCGTGTCAACGTAGCCAATGCACCTTTCGACGAACAGTAGGCGGAGATAAAAGGCTGCCCGGCCAACGCTGACATGGAACAGATGTTAACAATGCTGCCCGCAGTATTTTCACGACGCATAATTTTTATCGACTCTTGCATCAGATAAAATGGCCCGCGAACATTAGTGGCAAACATCTTGTCGAACAGCTCGGGTGCCGTATCGATGATGGTGCCGCGATCGGTCATGCCCCCGGCGTTGACCAGAACATCGACGCGGCCAAATAATTCATCTGTTTTAGCGATAACCTGGCGACAGTCTTCCACGGAAGATAAATCGGCGCGTACAAAAATCACTGGGGTGTCAGTTTCTGCATTTAACCTCTCAGCGATTTCTGCGCCTTTTGCCTGGTTTCTTCCGCAAATAATCACTCCAGCAGCCCCTTGCTGGCTAAAATGGCGCGCGATTGCGGCCCCCAGCCCCTGCGTGCCACCGGTGATGACGGCCACTTTTCCGACTAACTGATCCATCATATATCTCCTTCTGTATAGCGATAGCCTGCCGCGCTGAGCGCTTTGCACAGGGTGTTATAGCCGAGACGGGCATATTCAAGGGGCGGCGCTTTGGCCGGATCCTGTTCGGCTTCAACCACAAACCATCCCTGATAACCTATAGCGGCAAGCTTATTAATGACGGCGGTGAAGTCGATGGATCCATCACCCGGTACGGTATAAACCCCCTTCAATACGGCATCCAGAAAAGAGTCTTTATGGCGGTCGATACCGTTTAGCACGTCCGAACGGACATCTTTGGTATGCACATGGATGATGCGATCGCCATGTTTTTCCAGCACCCTGACAGGGTCCACGCCAGCGAACACCAAATGTCCGGTATCAAATAACAGGCCAACGTCTTTACTGGTTGCCGCCATCAAGCGGTCAATATCCTGTTCATCTTCAATTGCCGTGCCCATATGATGATGGAAGGCGAGCGGCACGCCGAAATCCTTGCAGAAGGCGGCGAATCGAGACAGTTTGTCGCCGTACTCGCTGATTTCTGCGTCGGACAACCGACGTCGTTCAGCCAGGGGGACGTTCTGCCGGTTCTGGATGGTACCGGCAGTTTCTCCGTAAACCAGGCAGGCGGCACCGCAGTCGCGGAAAAGTTGCATTTGTGGCAGCGAACGGCTGATTTCTTCGTTCAGGCTGTTATCAAGCAGCGTGCCCGAATACCATCCCGAGACCAGTTCAAGCTGGAAGTATTTCAGGGTAGGTTTGAGCTCCTCACTGGTTTTTGGGAATTTGCCGCCCGTTTCAACGCCCTGAAACCCCGCAAGGTGGCTTTCAAACAGGCAGGTTGCCAACGAGGTTTCGCCCCCTAGCTGAGGGAGATCGTCATTCGACCAAGCGATAGGCGCGATGCCAAGCTTTGCTTTAAGAACCATGTTCTGCCCCTTCTTTAAATGCCGATACGCTGATTTTTGCGTCCTTCGAGATGTTCGCGATACGCCTGGTTAACGCTCTCGCGCTCGCTCACTTCCGGCACGCCGACATCCCACCATGCATCTCCGGGCGTCCAGTGGTGGGCGTCGGTGGCAATGGAAATTACCGTGGTACGATCGTTGCCTTTAGCCCATTTAAGGGCGTCTTCAAGCTGTTCGAGCGAGGTCACCTTGCGGGCATAAGCCCCCATCGACTCGGCATTGGCGACGAAATCCACCGGGAAAGGCTCTTTCACGCGGCAATCCTTCAGCAGGTTATTGAAGGAAGCACCGCCTTTGGCGTTCTGCAAACGGTTGATCACCGCATAACCGCCGTTGTCGCACACCAGTAAAATAAATTTATGACCGGACAGTACGCTCGAATAGATATCTGAGTTCATCATCATGTAGGTGCCGTCCCCAATCATGACGAAGACATCCTGTTTTTTGCCCGCCATTGCGGCTCCCCAGCCTGCAGAGAGCTCATAACCCATACAGGAAAAACCGAACTCGCAATCGAAGGTGCCGGGATCTTTGACACGCCAGCCTTTCACCAACTCGCCAGGCAGCCCGCCGGCGGCACTGATGATGTAATCTTCCGGCGCCGCCACTGCATTCACCACGCCGATCACCTGGGCGTAGCTGGGGACATCGGCGGTGACTCCAGGTTCTTGGGTTTTTGCAATCAGTGCGTTCCAGTCAGCAAAAGCCGCTCGTCCCTTAGCCAACCAGGCGGGCGCGGCCACCCATTCGCCCAGTGCATGGTTTAGCTCGATAATCCCTTCACGGGCATCGCACACCAGCGGAATAGCGCGGTGTTTATGCGCATCAAAGCGCGCAGCATTGAGTGAAATGAACTGTGCCTGTTGATCGAATACCGTCCATGAGCCGGTGACGAAATCCATCAACCGGGTTCCTATGGCGACCACGACATCGGCTCGGGAAGCCAACTCATTGGCTGAGGTGGAGCCAAGGATACCAATTGGCCCCATATGGATAGGGTGGTCATGCGTAAAAGCGCCTTTACCGGCAATGGTTTCCACGACGGGTATGCCATGGCGAACCGCGAAAGCCTCCAGTTCAGCTTCGGCCTGAGAGTAGCGCACGCCTCCACCAGAGATAATCAATGGGCGTTTGGCGTTCATCAGGCATTGTGCTGCGTGAGCAAGCTGAAGGCGATCGGGCCGTGGACGAGGCATCAGATGCAACTGCGGGGCGAAAAAGGCTTCCGGGTAATCCCAGGCCATTTCCTGCACGTCCTGACACATGCCGATAAAGGCCGGGCCGCAGTCGCCCGGATCCAGCATGGTGGCCACGGCCTGCGGCAGCGAGGACATGATTTGTTCAGGATAGGTGATGCGGTCCCAATAGCGGCTTACCGTTTTGAAAGCATCGTTGATGGTTTGTGTCGGATCGTTGAAATGCTCGATCTGTTGCATTACCGGATCCGGATGCCGCCGCGCAAAGCTGTCGCCACAAATCATCAGCATGGGCAAACGACTGGTGTGCGCGACGCCGGCAGCGGTTAGCAGGTTGGCGGTACCCGGCCCGATCGACGCGGTAACCACCATGATCTGCCTGCGAACCATCGCCTTGGCAAAACCAATAGCCGCAAAACCCATCGATTGTTCATTTTTGCCGCGCCAGGTTGGCAGTATATCCTGAACTGCTTCCAGCGCTTCACCCAGACAGGTGACGTTGCCATGGCCAAAAATCCCATACACGCCGGGAAAAAGCGGGACGCGTTCGCCCTCGATTTCCGTAAACTGGTTGCTCAGATAACGAACGACTGCCTGAGCCGCTGTACAACGAATCTTGGCCATATCTTCCCCCATTCGGATTGGACGCCTGAAAGCAGCATGATTATTTTTTTTGCATTTTAAATTGCTGTTTATTTTACTTGGCAATAAAAATTGCAAATTCAAACGACAAGACTCCCATCCCGACAGGGCAGAAGTCTGTTTTAAACGTGACTCAACTGCGATGACGCTTGCGGTTCCCCTCACTGCGTTTTTCACGCTCGGTAATGGTTTCAATGCAGGGCTGGGCTTTTTCCGGCTGTAATGCCGCAGCCAATGCCATCGCAATGCTCTGCGCCAGACACACCGGCGCCGCCAGAGATCGCGAAAAACTGTATTCTTCTTCCGGTATGGTAAACAGCACTTTTGCACTTTTCGCCAGTGGTGAAAGCTGACTGTCAGTAATGGCCACAATAGGGATGCCACGCGCACCGGCATCATCCGCAATGGCGATCACTTCTTTCGCGTAATGGCGAAATGCTATGGCAATAAGCACATCATTTTCCCGCATATTGTTGGCCATTTGCGGTGCCAGTCCCCCGGCAGCATCCAGCAGTATCACGCGACGATTGAGCATGGTTAAAAGGTACCGCATCAGCGACGCGACAGGTTCCGAGCGCAACTGGCCGGCAATATAGACAGTTTCAGCCTCCTTCAGCAGATGGGCGGTCTCATCGAGATCCTGTTCGGTGATGTTATTCAATAACTCCTGCAGCGTTGCGATATCACGAATGACCAGACTTTGCAGGAAACCCAAGCTGCCTTTTTCATCATTTTTTCGCAGATCATTTTCCAGTGCGGTGATCCGCTCGTTGTAACCGGGCGCTGCCGTAGCCAACCGCGTCTGGAAAACGCTCTGCATCTGTTTAAAACCGCTATAACCAAAAGCCTGGGCAAAACGCACCAACACCGATGGATGTAATCCGCATTTGGCCGCCACGGCGTTAATCGACTCCAGAGCAACCGTATTGGGGTTCTGGGTTATGTAGCGTGCCGCCTGCTGATAGCGCTCCGACAACTGCGGATAGCGTCGGGTGATTTCGTTGACGACCTGCTCGTAATTGTCATGAGGTAGCGGTTTCAGCGCGGCCAGAGTTGGGTCTGTTTTTTTCACCATCAGAATTTCCTTTCCAGGCATTAGCCAGTCATTTTCCAGCACGCTACAGCAATAAAAATTGCAAGTAAAACTCACATGCAATTATTTCTATCTCATTTGCCTTGGGCTGGGAAAAATTCTTCGTGAGATTTGTGATTCATCTCTAAAATATTTATTTCAATTACGGGTGCGCATTGAAATTTTCAAACCAAAATAATTTTTAATGTCTTGATATATCTGAGTTTAAATCGATTTTAATAATGATTTTTTGCCCAAGGTGATGTTGTTGCAACTTTTATTGCTGTGTGTCTAGTATTGCAAATATTGATGCTTTAGCGGCACTCTGCCGAAGCAAAATGCTGAGGGACAACCCATCATGTATGACAATTTTGGACAGTTTATCAACGGTGAGTGGTGTACCGGCCGTGGCACCGAAAGGATAACGGTGATCGACCCGGGCAAGGGCTGCGAGTTGGGTCAGATTAAGGCGGCGTCTGCGGTGGATACGCTGGTTGCGTTGGACTGTGCCGATCGAGCATTTCCCGGCTGGAAAAACACACCGGCCTGGCAACGCGCGGATCTGCTTCAGGCGGTAGCGCGTGCCATGGTGGCGATAACGCAAGAAGCTGCAGTGATGGTTTCGAAAGAAAGTGGCAAACCCTTGGCGCAGGCAAAACGTGAATGGGAGCTGTCTGTCGATCAGTTTATTTGGCATGCGGAAGAGGCGCGGCGCATCTATGGGCGAATTGTCGAAAGTCGCGTTCCCGCAGGCCGCTGCGAAGTCCTGCATGAGCCGATCGGCGTGGTGGCGGCGTTCACCGCCTGGAATTTCCCGGTGGTATTGGTGGCTCGCAAACTGGCCCCCGCACTTGCCGCAGGCTGTACGGTGGTGTTGCGTCCTTCGAGTGAAGTACCGGGTTCCGCGATGCTGATCTTCGAATGTTTGCGTCAGGCTGGGCTGCCGGCCGGCGTCGCCAACCTGGTGGTGGGGCCGACCGCAACCACCTATGGGCCTTTAATGTCATCGCCAACGGTCAGGAAGGTTTCCCTGACTGGCTCTACGCAAATCGGTCGGCAGATGATCCGCGATTCTGCATCAACCATCAAGCGGCTCAGCATGGAGTTGGGCGGTAATGCGCCAGTAGTCATTTTTAACGACGCCGATATCGATAAAGCGCTAGATCTCTCAGTTGCCACGAAATTTGCCAACAGTGGTCAGGTGTGTGTAACCGGCGATCGTTTTTATGTTCATGAACACTGCTATCAGGCCTTTGTGGAAGGCTTTGCTCGGCGAGCCAGCCAGCTGAATGTGGGTTATGGGCTCGATGAAGGCACCACCATGGGGCCGCTTATCAACATGAAACGGCTTCACGCGATCGAAGACATCGTTACCGACGCGCGCGCCAAAGGCGGAAGAGTGGTGACTGGCGGGCATCGTCTTGAACTTGGCGGGGGCTATTTTTATGCGCCCACGGTGATTGCCGATTTACCCGACGATGCGCTCGCAATGGCTGAGGAGAATTTCGGCCCCATTGCGGCAATCACTTCTTTTAGCGACAGCGAAGCCTTATGGGACAGGGTTAACAATTCCAATTTTGCTCTCTCGGCCTATGCCTTTACGCGAGATCCGGCTCGGATCCGCGAAGCCGTTTCTCGCTTCGAGTACGGCATGGTGGGGATCAACAGCTATGCGCTGGCAGCGGCTGAAGTGCCGTTCGGGGGAATCAAGGCCAGCGGTATGGGACGTGAAGGGGGTTCAGAAGGTATCCACGACTACATGAACACCAAACTTGCACAGATCGTGGTTTAAGGAGCCGCAATGAAACGCAATAACGTCAAAAAGCGTTGGGATGAGGGGCAAACGGTGTTGAACGGCTGGCTGAGCGTTGCCAGCGCCTTTACCGCCGAGATTATGGCTGAGCAGGGGTACGATGCGCTCACGATAGACCTCCAGCATGGGTTTGTCGGTTACGAGCAGGCAACCCATATGCTGCAGGCAATGCGCGCCAGCGGAATAGCCCCGCTGGTCAGGGTGCCCTGGCTCGAACCGGGCATTATCATGAAAGCGCTGGATGCCGGAGCCTGGGGCATTATCTGCCCGATGGTAAACACTGCCGAGCAGGCCCGCACCCTGGTTTCCTGCGTGCGTTATCCCCCCACTGGCAGCCGGAGTTTCGGCCCCACCCGTGCGGTGATTTCTGCCGGATCGGACTATGGTCAATTTGCCGATGAGCAGGTGGTCTGTCTGGCTATGATCGAGACGGCCGAGGCCGTTGAAAATATCGAATCCATTGTGGCTACGCCAGGTCTGGACGGCGTTTACATCGGCCCGGCGGATCTGACGCTTGGCTTGACCGGTCGAAAATACCGTACCGGGTTTGACCGAGACGAGCCCGAAATCATCGAAGCCATAAAGCATATCCTGGCCACGGCGCATCGTGCAGGCAAGAAGGCAGGGTTGCATAACGGCACTGCCGCCTATGCCGCGCAAGCCGCTGAATGGGGCTTTGACCTGGTGACGGTATCCAACGACGTACAACTACTGCGGTCCGCGGCTTCAGCCAGCGTGGCGCAGTTTCGTCAGTTGAATGGCGAAGTCAAAGACGCAGAGCACGCCGTTCGGGGAGGGTACTGAAATGCCGCATGTACTGGTGGCCGGAAAAATCCACGATGCCGGTTTGGCCATCTTACGCAACGCACCTGGCTTTACGGTACAGCTGGTGGCGGAAGTGAGCGTGGAAAGTTACGCGCCTTATCTTGCCGAGGCCGATGCATTGTTGATTCGCACCCAACCCTTGAGCGCGAAAGAAATCCAGACGGCTCGGCGACTCAGGATCGTTTCGCGCCATGGCGTGGGCTATGACTCGGTGGACGTGGCGGCTTTGACCGAACGACAGATCCCACTGACCATTATCGGCGATGTCAATTCACTGTCGGTAGCTGAACATACCTTCTCCTTGCTGTTGGCTTTGGCTAAACGTCTCTGTTACTTCGACCGCAGTATTCGTGAAGGTGAATGGAACAGACGCAACGGGTTTTCCGCGATGGAAATGGCCGGAAGGACGCTGTTCATCCTGGGTTTCGGCCGTATTGGCAGGGAGGTGGCCCGGTTGGCTAAAAGTTTCCGCATGCGGGTTACTGCCTACGATCCCTATCTTCCAGACGAGGTGTTTACCCAGCTCGGCGTTGAACGAATGGGTGACATCAGCACAGGGCTGAAGACCGCCGATGCGGTCACTGTTCACCTTCCACTCAGTGACGAGAAACCGCTGATTGGCCGACAGCAGTTGGCGATGATGAAACCAGGCGCACTGTTGATCAACACCGCACGAGGGGGAATTGTCGATGAAGAGGCGCTCGCGGAAGCCTTGCAAAGCGGACATCTCGGCGGCGCCGGTTTAGACGTGCTGAAACAGGAGCCGGCAAACCTGGGTTCGACACTGTTAGCGCAAACTGAACGGCTGATCCTCACGCCACACTCTGCCGGGCTCACTGCAGAGGCGGCGATGCGAATGTCAGTGTCGGCCGCCTCCAATATCCTCGATTTTTTCAATGGTCAGCTCGAGAGCGGACTGGTGGTTAATCAGCAGGCCCTGAAGCTTCATGGGCACCAATAACTGACTTCTTATGGAGACTGTCATGATCAGAATTGCGATTCTCGGTGCCGGGCGTATCGGTCAGGTACATGCGGCGAATGTGGCTCGTCATAACGATGCATTTCTTGCCGCTGTTGCAGACCCTGTTATCGAAAATGCCCAAGCGTTGACCGCGGCCTGGGGGGGCGTTGCGTTAGCGGACCCGGTTGAAGCCATTCAAAACCCTGATATTGATGCCGTCATCATAGGCACACCGACGCATACCCATATTGATCTGATGCTGGCCGCGGCTAAAGCCGGCAAGGCGGTGCTGTGCGAAAAGCCGGTGGATTTGGATATCACCAAGGCGTATGCGGCGCAAAGGGCACTGGGCGAGCATGCCAGTCAGGTCATGCTGGGCTTCAATCGCCGGTTTGATCTAGGGTTTAGTGAGATTAACCAACGTATCCGCAATGGCGATATTGGCGACCTTCATCAGGTGATCATTACCAGTCGAGATCCTGGATTGGCGCCCATGGGCTATTTGAAAAACTCGGGAGGAATTTTCCGCGACATGGTGATCCACGATTTTGACCTTGCCCGCTGGATCCTGGGCGAAGAGCCGGTGGAGGTGTTTGCAACCGGCAGCCGTCTGTTCGCCCCTGAACTGGAGGCGTTGGGCGATTATGACACTGTAATGGTGCAATTGCGCACCGCCTCAGGCAAACAGTGTCAGATCAACTGCAGTCGTCAGGCAATCTATGGCTATGACCAACGTATGGAGGTGTTCGGTTCCGGGGGGATGTTGTTGAATGACAACCTGCGGGCGACTCCGGTTAGACGTTATAGCAAGCAAGAAACCGAAGCGCGTGGGCCATTGCTTAACTTCTTCATGGAGCGCTATAGCGATGCCTATCGGCTGGAAATAGACGCTTTTATCTCGGCAATTAAGCAGGGCACACCTATGCCGATCACGGTGCATGACGGTTGCATGGCCCTGAGGTTGGCGGATGCCGCTCAGCTTTCCGCAGACACTCATGCGGCTGTGGCGCTGGATTGAGGAGAATGGCGATGCAAAAAATCGGTATTGGACTTATTGGCACCGGCTTTATGGGGAAATCGCACGCCAGAGCCTGGCGTGCCGCTGCCACGCTTTCCGGTGATATTCAGCCGGTATTAATCAGCGTGGCGGATATTGACGCCGCTGCGGCTGAAAGTGCCGCGCAGCAGTTTGGTTTTATGCGCTGGACCCAACGCTGGCAAGATCTGATCGACGATCCGGATATTGATGTTATTTCGATAACCTCACCAAACAGGTTTCACGCCGAACAGGCCCTTGCCGCCATCGCGGCGGGGAAACATGTGCACTGTGAAAAGCCCTTGGCACCGGACAGCGAAACCGCTGAGCGAATGCGCCTTGCGGCAGAGAAAGCCGGTGTCTTCACCCAGGTGGGGTTCAATTACATTAAAAACCCGTTGCTGAAGTTGGCTCGCCAGATGATAGCCAACGGCGATTTAGGCGAGATTACCGGCTTTAGGGGGATCCACGCGGAGGATTTCATGGCGGATCCTGCAATCCCCTGGTCGTGGCGGTTAGATCCGGCTGGAGGGGCCGGCGCGGTGGCGGATTTGGGCAGCCATATTCTGGGTATGGCCAGATTTTTGCTCGGCCCGGTAAGCGAAGTGTTCGCCGATCTCGATACGGTGATTAAAGCTCGGCCGGAAAGCGCGGGTTCGAGGGTGCTGAAACCGGTAGAGGTTGACGACATTGCGCGTCTGACCCTGATATTTGCTCGTGGCTGCCGCGGTCATATAGAAGCCAACTGGGTCGCCACGGGCCATAAAATGCAGCTGGGGTTTGAAGTCACCGGTACCCAGGGGGCCCTGAGCTTCAATCAGGAACGTTTTAACGAAATCCAGTATTTCCGTTATGACGGCACTAGCGGCCTGAACGGCTTTAAAACGCTGGTTGCCGGGCCGGAGCACGCGCCTTACGGGCTTTTTTGTCCGGCTCCGGGGCACCAACTGGGGTTCAACGATCTAAAAACCATTGAAATGCTTGAGTTCATTCAGTCAATTCAGCGGGGAGATACACAAGGGCCAGATTTTAAAGAGGCGGTTGAAATACAGCGTCTGGTGGACGCTGCGGTACGCTCATCCGCGGAACGAAACTGGATCGCACTTTGACGAGTCCGTCGTATCGGCGGCGTCACCTGCGTTAGCTATGCCGTACAGGCCAACGCAATGTCATAGCAGTAAATAATTAACCCTTCGTACTGAAATTACACGCTATTCACCATTAATGGGAAAACGATTATGAAGAAAATTATCTTACTCTGTCTTTCATTGCTATCGCTCAGCCCTTCGGTATTTGCTGTGCAGGTTGGCGTCAGCATTGCCCAAATGGATGATGTTTTTCTCTCGAGGTTACGCGGCTACATTATCGAAAGAGCAAAAACACACCCGGATCTAAAATTGCAGTTTGAAGATGCCCAGGGGGCGGTAGATAAGCAACTGAGTCAGGTGCAGAGTTTCATCAATGGGAAAGTGGACGTGATTATTGTTAATCCGGTCGATACCCAGGGCACCAAAAATATTACCGAGGCCGCCAGAAAGGCCAAAATACCGCTGATTTATCTTAACCGTATGCCCTCGGATTCCACCATGGGCAATGGCATCAGCTATATCGGCAGCGACGAGATTGAAGCCGGCAGGTTACAGATGCAATACCTGGCTGAGATGGTCAAGGATCGTAAAAGCGTCAATGTCGCCATTATGAAAGGGTTATTGAGTAATGATGCCACTCGTTTTAGAACCCAAGGGGCGAAAGAGATTATTGCCAAGAATCCCAACATGCACGTCATTCTGGAGGACACGGCCAAATGGATGCGTGAAGATGGCATGAATCTGATGAACAACTGGATATTGTCAGGCGACAAAATCGATATTCTTTCCTCTAATGCTGATGAAATGGCGATTGGCGCAGCTATGGCGATTAAAAGTAATGGCAAGAGCGTCGGTAAAGATATTCTGATTGGTGGAACCGATGGCGGACCAAATGGCCTGCAGGCGATAAAAAAGGGCATGCTGACGGTCACGGTGTTCCAGGATGCCAAATCGCAGGCCTACGGCGCGGTCGATATGGCAGAGCAAGCGGCAAAGGGGGAAGCTATCAAGGATGTGAACTTTATTCCTTTCCAACTGGTTACTCCCCAGAACTATGAGAAGTTTATGACCCCTTAATCCACCGATGGCAGTGCAGAATGCGTTCGCGGAATTCGCCAGCGCATTTTTTCCCGAATCCCCCCAGCCAGGATCCTCGACCAGCTGGCATTACTGAGAAAAAGATCGCCAATGTTTCGATAATCGCCCAAGGTAGCGTTTATCGTTGTTGACGCTGCCGGCGGCGTCGCGCCATCATCGGGAAAATTGCTTTTGCCCGGAGGATATATGGAGTTACTGACGCCGTTGCTGCGGTCATCAGCGGTGACGGCTTGTTTTAGCGATGCCGCCACGCTGCAGGGAATGCTGGACTTCGAAGCGGCGTTGGCTGCGGCTCAGGCCCGCCTTGGCATTATTCCCCAGGAGGCGGCCCAGCGGATCGCTGAAGCCTGCCACAGTGCCTTATTCGATGAGACCGACTTGGCGCAGGCGGCCGCGCAGGCCGGTAATCTGGCGATCCCTCTGGTTAAACAACTGACGACACGGGTGGCGCAGCAGGATGCTGATGCCGCTCGCTTCGTGCATTGGGGCGCCACCAGTCAGGATGCTCTCGACACCGGATTGATGCTGCAACTGCGAAACGCACTGGCATTAACACTTATCGACCTGGATCGACTGATGGCGGCGCTGGTGCAGCAAATCACCCGTCATCAGGATTGCGTGCTGGTTGGACGCACCTGGATGCAGCATGCCTTGCCGACCACGCTGGGCTTAAAGCTCGCGGGGACGCTGGATGCGCTGTTGCGCTTTCGGCAGCGGTTGCAAGAAATGCGACCGCGTGTGTTGACGCTACAGTTGGGCGGTGCCGCCGGCACGCTGGCTTCGTTGGGTGAGCAGGGGGCAGAATTGGTGACTGCGCTGGCCGACGGCCTGCAACTGACCGCCGCCCCTACGCCATGGCACAGTCAGCGCGATCGCCTGCTGGAAATTGCCGGCTGGTACGCCGGATTAACCGGTACGCTGGGCAAGTTGGCGCGGGATATCTCTTTGCTGACCCAAACCGAAGTGGCGGAAGTGGCCGAACCGACGGCCGCGGGGCGCGGCGGTTCTTCTACCATGCCGCACAAGCGTAATCCGGTTGCTTGCGCGGTGATCCTTGCGGCGGCCAATCGGGTTCCGGCGCTGGTGGGAGGGCTTTATGCCGCCATGGTACAGGAGCACGAACGCGGTCTGGGTGGCTGGCATGCAGAATGGGAAAGCCTGCCGCAGCTGGTGATGTTGGCGGCGGGTGCCTTGCACACCGCAGTTGATTTGATTGCCGGGCTGCAGGTATTCCCCCAACAGATGCAACATAACCTGAAGTTAACCGACGGGTTGATCATGGCGGAAGCGGTGACGATGGCACTGGGTGAGACTATGGGCCGCCAGCAAGCGCATCATCACATTGAAAAACAGTGCCATCAGGCGCTGGCGCAGGGGCTCACGTTGCTGGAGGTGTTGTTGGACGATCCGGTCGTCATGGCGAATTTAACGGCGCAACGGCTTCATGAATTGCTGGAGCCGCAGCAATATCTCGGCAGTGCGCGGATCTTTACCCAGCGGGTGCTGCAACAGGCCACGGAATTAACTTCAGGAGTCCATAGTCATGAAGGATGAACAACGTTATCAGCAGGGTATTGAGGTACGCAGGGCGGTCTTGGGGGACGCACATGTGGATCGAGCTCTCAGTCAACTCACCCCGTTGAATGAAGAGTTTCAGGACTTTATCAGCCGCTATGCCTGGGGCGAGATCTGGACCCGCCCCGGGCTGGCGCGTCATACCCGCAGCCTGATCACCATTGCCATGCTGATCGCCCTTAATCGCGAGGCTGAACTGCGCATGCACCTGAAAGCGGCGGTGAACAACGGCGTGACTCGCGAGGAAATTAAGGAAGTGCTGATGCAGAGCGCGCTGTACTGTGGTTTGCCGGCGGCGAACTCGGCGTTTCATCTGGCGGCGGAGGTGTTTGCCGAGCAGGATACGCAGACTGACTAAGCCGATCTCACTGCGCCGGCAATATGGCGCACCGTCGCGATGAACGCCAGTACCGCCTCGCTTGGTTGGCCGTCGTTGCGAGTCAGAATGCCCACCGCTTCCTCCATGCCCTGGGTGGGCAGCGGCAAGGGCACCAACTGGCCGGTGGCGATATCGGTTTTCACCGCGCTGGACGGCACAAACCATACATAGTCAAATTGCAGCGTCATTTGACGCGCCAGCGAGGCGGAAAGCGTTTCAATATATTGGGCGGGCAGGCTGAATCCCTGCGTCGACAGCAAATTCTCGGTATTGTGGCGCGGCACCGTGCCTTTTGGCGAGACGATGGCGGAATAACTCAGCGCCCGCTCAAGGGTGACGGTTTCGCTTAGCAGCGGATGGCCTGGTCGGGTCACCATCAGCAACGATTCCAGCAGCAACAGTTCGAAAGCCAGCCCGCTCATCATTTCCGGATCCGCCATTCGGCCTATCGCTACGTCAATCTCACCGGCCTTAAGCTGAGCCAGCAACCCGGTGTTGGTGCCGGTGACCACCTGGATTCGTGAATAAGGATGCGCCTGTTGGTACTGTCCGATGGCCTGTGGCAGCATGCCCAGCGCGGTGGTGGGTAGGGTACCGATGCGCAACATTTTGGCCGGTGCGTCCTCGAGCCGATCGAGCGCATGCCCGGCGGCGGTCAATGCTTCCAACACCCGTGTGGCATAACCAAGAAATTGCTCGCCCTGTTCGGTCAGCAGCGTGCCCTGTCGATGGCGCACCAGCAACCGGTTACCGGTCAGGGCTTCCAGTTCGGTGAGCGTTTTTGATAGCGCCGGTTGGCTCAGATTCAGTTTTTCGGCGGCCCGGCTTAGCGAACGCTCTTGCGCGACGGCGACAAAACCGTTGATGTGGCGTAAGCGCATGCGCTGAATAAATAAATTGGATTTTTTCATACCTCAGTGTAGGAAGTTTTCCTCAGAGGTAACAAGTGACGGCGGCCGCATATTTGTACTGGCGTGCAAATTCCTGCGGCCGCACTCCCGGAGCATCAGAGATCGAAAAACACCGTTTCACCTTCGCCCTGGATCACAATATCAAACCGGTAAACCCACTCTTCGCCCCGACGCTCAGGCTGCGCAATCAGCGTTTTACGCCGCACCTCCAGCTCAATCAGATTCAACACCGGATCCTGCTGGTTGGCCGCAGCCTCATCGGCAAAATACAGCCGGGTATGTAATCCAAGATTAATACCGCGTGCGACGATCCACAGGTTGATGTGCGGTGCCATCATTCGCCCGTCACGGCCACAAACGGCGCCCGGTTTGACGGTTTCAAACCGATAGAGCCCGGTGTCGAAGTCGGAACAGCTGCGCCCCCAGCCACGGAACGCGGCATCGAGCGGTTTGTGCTGTTGCAGATCGCTTGGGTGGTTGTAACGGCCATGGGCGTTGGCCTGCCAAATCTCCAGCAGCACGTCGCGGATCGGCGTCCCGCTGCCGTCGAACACCCGGCCCTCCAGAGTGATGCGTTGTCCCTGGGTCTCCGGCTGGGTCAACACGTGGCCGAAGTTGTTTTCGAAAATCTCGAAGCCGGCCGCCAGCGGCGCAAGGCCGATATGCACATAAGGCCCGGCGGTTTGTGACGGCGTTTCCGGCAGATACGGTAGTGGCATCATGCTTTCCCCTGCAGGCGGTTTTCAAACAAGGTGGCGCGGTAGCCGCGCAACACCAGATCGAAACGGTAGGCCAGGCTGTCCAGTTGCACCGAGGCGGTTTTGTCCAATCCGGCGATCAGGGTGCGCACCGCATCGTCATTTTTGATGGCGCGGACGATCGGGCAACTGGCAATCAGCGGATCGCCTTCGAAGTACATCTGGGTAATTAAGCGTTGGGCGAAGGCGTCCCCGGACAGCGAGAAGTGAATATGGGCTGGGCGCCAGTCGTTGACCCGGTTGCGCCAGGGATAGGGGCCGGGTTTGATGGTGCGGAAAAAGTAATAGCCGTTATCGTCGGTCAACACCCGTCCGCAGCCACCGAAATTGGGATCGATCGGTGCCAGATACTGGTCTTTCTTATGGCGATAACGCCCACCGGCGTTGGCTTGCCACACTTCGACCAGCGCATTGCGCATCGGCAGGCCGTTTTCATCGCGCACGTAGCCGTGCACGATAATCCGTTCGCCAATCGGCAAACCTTGTTTGGCGTAATTGAGGATCAGGTCGTTATCCAGTCGGCCGAGTTCATGCTGGCCGAACACCGGACCGGTGATCTCCGACAGTGAATTTTGCAGCGATATCAGCGCGTTTTTCGGTGAGCGCAACACGCTGGTTTTGTATTCCGGCACCAGCACCGGCGGGTGCAGTTCGTAGTTACGTTGATACAGTTCGTTAATCTGGCTCATGCGGAAATCCTCATGGCGTAGGCAGGGTGCAGAGGGCTGATCTGTTTTATTGTTTTGTCAGCGCGAAGGGGGGTGAATGTCATTCCCCGGTCTGAGTCTCGCAAGCCAGAGTGTTACGATAAAGTGAAATTTAGCGGTTCTTTACTTAACCTAAGGTTATGCATGCGGCGTAAAAAAGGGCGGTAAAACCGCCCTGATGAAAATACCGGAATTAAAGCTGTTCGCCGTTGCTGGCAATCACGGTGCGGTACCAGTCGAAACTCTTTTTGCGCGAGCGCTCGAGGGTGCCGGTGCCATCATCGTGTTTGTCGACGTAGATAAAGCCGTAACGCTTGCCGTATTCACCGGTGGTGAAGGACACGCAGTCAATGCAGCCCCACGGGGTGTAACCAATCAGGTCCACGCCGTCTTCGATGACCGCTTTTTTCATCTGTTCGATGTGCGCGCGCAGATAGTCGATGCGGTAATCATCGTTGATCTGGCCGTCAGCCTCTACCTTGTCGAATGCACCGAAGCCGTTCTCAACGATAAACAGCGGTTTCTGGTAACGCTCGTACAGCACGTTCAGCGAATAACGCAGCCCGACCGGGTCAATTTGCCAGCCCCAGTCGGAGGCTTTGACATGCGGGTTCGGGACGTTACCGGGGAAACTGAACATTTCGTTGTCGCTGCTCACCGCATCGGCCTGCAGGGCGTTGCTCATGTAGTAGCTGAAACCGATGTAGTCCGCGCAACCTTCGCGCAGGGTTTGTTCGTCCTGCGGTTGCATCTCAATCTTGAAGCCTTTGCGCTCCCAGTCACGCAGCAGGTACGACGGATAGTAGCCTCGCACTTGTACGTCGGTGTACAGGTAGCGCGAGTGCATGGCTTCGACGCTGTACATGACGTCGTCCGGTTTGCAGGAGTACGGGTAGAAGGGGACGCAGGCCAGCATGCAGCCAATTTGGAATTCCGGGTTAATCTGGTGACCGAGTTTCACTACCAGGGCGCTGGCAACAAACTGATGGTGCAAGACCTGATAAAGCGTCTGCTCCGGGTTCTCTTCCTGGGTATACACCACGCCGGAGCAGCAGTAGCCAAACAGCGGATACTGGTAGTTGCTCTGGTTGTTGATCTCGTTAAAGGTCATCCAGTATTTCACTTTGTGCTGATAACGGCGCAGCACCACTTCGCTGAAGCGTACGAAGAAATCGACCACCTTCCGGTTCTTCCAGCCGCCATATTCCTTCACCAGGTGATAAGGCATTTCAAAATGGGACAGGGTGATCACCGGCTGGATATTGTATTTCAGCAGTTCATCAAACAAATCGTCGTAAAACTGCAGGCCGGCTTCGTTTGGCTCATGCTCATCGCCATTCGGGAAGATACGCGTCCAGGCGATAGAGGTGCGGAAGCATTTAAAGCCCATTTCGGCGAATAGCGCCACGTCCTGCTTGTAACGGCCGTAAAAGTCCACCGCTTGGTGATTAGGGTAACGATAGCCTTCCAGCACGCCGTCGGTCATAACGCGATCCACACCGTGAGAGCCGCCCGACAGAACGTCGGCAATGCTTGGGCCTTTGCCGCCCTGATCCCAACCGCCCTCAACCTGGTGCGCCGCCACGGCGCCGCCCCACAGAAAATCTTTCGGTAACTGTTGTTGTTTCATCGTAGGTTTCTCATCGGATTATTATCAGAAAGCACTGAACTGCCGGAATGAGAATATAGTAGCAAGCTGGAATTGAATGTCACGATATAACAAATCACCACTCAGGTGACGTGTCACATTAAAAAAACAGGTTGTTTTATTTTGCGTAATTAATATGCCCCAGCCGCTTGCCGATGGTTTCGATAATGTAAATAACCGGGATCTGGGTGGTGATATTGTGTTGCCCGGCGATCAACTGTGGGGGAACGTGGTAAGAGAGGTTAAAGTCCGCCATGCGTGCCAGCGAGGAGGTTTCGTTGTTGGTGATGCTGATGATTTTGCAGTGGTGCAGGCTGAACTGGCTGGCGAGGCGCAAAATTTCTTCGGTCTCTCCAGACACCGAAAGTATTATTGCAACCGCGCTTTTATACATGTCGCTATTGATGGGATAATAAGGGTCGTCGATATGGGTGCTGAATTTTCCAACGTTGGAAAAGAAACGTGCGCCGTATTTCCCCAATGCTCCGGAGGTGCTGACGCCAACGAAAATAATGCGTTCAGCAGCGGCAATATGCTGCACCGCCTGATCTAACAGTTGATTAAATTCGTCGTTATTAATGCTTTTAAAGAAGCTGATGATTTCACTGGTGCCAAAATCCATCGGCGGTGCTTCGGTTTGCTCAAGATACAGCTTGAAGCGGATGCGAAATTCGGAGTAGCCGTCGCAGCCCATTTTCTTGCAAAAGCGCAGTACGGTAGTGGTGGATACCCCGGCGGCCTCGGCCAGTTCGCGGATGGTCATATACATCACCGGGTTCTTGTTTTTGGTGATGTAGTTATAAACCAACAATTCCAGCGCATTGAGTTCGGCGATTGCTTTATGGGTAAACATAGACCTAATCCAGCGAGTAACAACAGACCTTAATCAGCGGGCTAACATAGCAAATTTTGCCGTAGCCCGCTCGTGGTTTTCGTTGTTATTCAGGCCCGTTTGGCGTTGTCCAGCAGTTTGTCGTGCGTCGGTTCACTGCCGGTCAGGTCACATTCCTTCGGCAAACGCCAGGCGATGATTCCGGCGATGATCAGTGAGACTGCCAGACCGCATACCGCTACGTTCTGGCCATAGAGGTAGATCATCACCCCTACCAGATAAGGCCCGCAGAAGCCGCCCAGGTTGCCGAGGCCGTTAATCACGCCGCGTGCGCCGCCGGCGACCTCTGCGGAGGCGATACGCCCAGGCATGGACCAGAACGGGCTGGTGGCGGCTTTGAGGAAGAAGCCGCACACTACCAACGCAATGTAGGCCGCCACCACGTTATGACGCAGCACCACCGAAGCCAGTAGCGCCGCAGCAAAGCAGAACAATGAAACCATCACCCACAGGCGGCGTTTGCCGGTTTTATCGGTGAGCACTGAAATCAGGTAGATCCCCAACAGCGTGGCGACGAATGGCAAGATTGCCAGGAAGCCGACCGAGGCCATGTTACCGCCGGTCAGGTTTTTTAAAATGGTGGGCAGCCACAGGGTGTAGCCGTAGTCGCCGGTTTGATAGAAAAAGTTCAGCAGCACCAGCTTCATCAAGCCCTTGTTACGGAAGACATCTCTCAGTGGTGCTTTGCTGACCGGTTGCAGTTTGCTGCGTTCTTGTCGTTCGCGCGTAAGTTCGGTTATCAGATAGTCGCGCTCACGGGCCGGCAGCCAGCGCGCTTCCTGTGGGCGATCGCTGATCAGCAGCCACCACACGGCCAATACCACCAGCGACAACAGGCCTTCGATGATAAACAACCAACGCCAGTCGAATGCGTTAATGATGGCGCCAGAGATCGGGGCGGTAAGCATGCCACCCAATGGGGCGAACATCATGACAAAGGCGTTGGCGCGGCCCAGTTCTTTTTCCGGGAACCAGTTGCTGATCATGGTTAACACTACCGGTAACATACCGCCTTCAGAGATGCCCAATACGAAGCGTAATACCAGCAGTTGATAGTGGTTAGTGACAAAGCCGGTCGCAACTGACACCACCGCCCAGGCACACAGGGACCAGGCAATAAAGCGCTTGCCGCTGCCGTTGACCGCGATGCGTCCGCCGGGAACCTGCAAAAACAGATAACCGATAAAAAAGATGCCACTGGCCAGCCCGGCCATCTGGCTGGTAATGCCCAGGTCGCTCTCCATACCGCCGGGCAGCGCAAAACTGATATTAACCCGGTCCATAAAGGAAATGATGCAGGCGATCAGGATCGGGGCAATAACCCGCAGCCAGCGGGTGTTGGGTATTTTATTATCCATGGCGATCTCTCTTTACAGGGCGCAGGGAGAACCTCTCAATGAAGAGGTTCTGTGATTCGGCGGTAATAAAATCGAAAAGAAAACGCGTCAGTTACTCGATGGCGTGTGGCAGCGCCGCCCGGTTGAAGAAAGCTTCAACGTTGGTAAACACGATATCGCTCATCTTTTGCCGGGTTTCCTGGGTGGCGCTGGCGATATGCGGTTGCAGCACCACGTTTTCCATGGCGATCAGTTCTGCAGGAACCTCGGGTTCGTGGGCATAAACGTCGAGCCCGGCACCGGCGATGGCGCCACTTTGCAGGGCGGTAATCAGGTCGGGTTCATTAACGATGCTGCCGCGAGCAATGTTAATCACCAGGGCATGGGAAGGCAGGGCGTCGAATACCGCCTTGTCCACCAGGCCAGCGCTGTCTTTACCGCCGGAAATAGCAATGATAAAGAAGTCGCTTTCCCGCGCTAAAGCCAGCAGATCTGGGAAATAGCGATAGGGCAGCGAACTGTCCTGCGTGCGGCTGGCGTATTGGATACGCATATTGAAACCGGCGGCGCGTTGGGCGATGGCGCGGCCGATATTGCCCATGCCGAAAATGCCCAGCCGTTTGCCGCTGACCTGCACCGACAGGCCCGGCGCCTCTTTCAGCCAGCGACCTTCACGCACAAAACGATCGTTGTGGCACAGCTGACGAGCGGTAGCCAGCAACAATCCCAGAGCCATATCCGCCACGTCTTCCGTCAAGGCGCCGGAGGTGATGGTGACGGCAATGCCGTGTTTACGGGTGTAATTCAGATCAATCGCGTCAGTGCCTACGCCGAATACCGCAATCAGCCCGAGGTTGGGTAATTGTTCAAGCACTGGCGTCTCGACCCCAATATCCCCCCGAGTGACGACCGCACGGAAGGTCGCACCTTTTTCGGCCAGAAAAGCGGCCGCATCCTCTTGTTCATATAACCGATGTACCACAAAGGCTGCCTCAAGGCGGGCCAGCAGGTTATCCATTACTGGGGCAATCAACAGCACTTCATTGGATGTAGAGGTCGTCATGGTTTCACCTGTCAATAAATAGCGTTACTTCGTATTGCTATAAAAGCGGTTTTCGGCAGGCGGTTTTGCGACAGATATCACGCTGAAGAGTGTTAAAAAACTGTGTTACCCGTAATGTGATCGACGGAAGGAAAAGGGTGGCTGTCACCGGGGAAGAGCAGCAAAAACTGCCGTATTGCGAGCGAAAATCAGGCTGAGCGCGCAGATCCTGGTCATTTAACGGATGGGTAACATGGGTGCGTAACAAGCGGGGGAGGCAACAAAAAGAAAAGCCGCACCTGGGTGCGGCCGAGCGTTCACGACGAACAAAACAAGGACAAAAATTCCGGTAGACAGGCCCTGAAGCAAACCTCAGAGACAGATCATGATGATAAGCAAAATATTTTCGGGTGTGAAATGCCGAATATGGCTTAGTTAGTCGAATTAATAGATAAATAATCAGCCACTTACTTCCTCTCAATTTCATGCGTGGCACGGGTTTCCACGTTGGTCGCCAGCAGACCTTACGCGGTAGATCCCTCCGTCAACGACGGGTGCGCAATCAATACGTCCTGCTCTAATGCCACTCGAAATTGATGATAAATACCCACTTTTCGTTAAAGCAATTGGCACTACATACCCTTAACATTAGAAAGTCTTTTAATGATTATAATTAGCATGCTGCGAATTATTCACCGCAGTGATATTACGGAGAAATCCGTTTGGTTAAGGATATGTATTCACCATGGAAATAAAAATAAACGGCCGGATGGTCGCGCTGGGCGCCATTTCACCCGAAACGCCGCTACTCTACGTGTTACGCAACGATCTGGGCCTGAATGGCCCCAAATATGGCTGTGGCCTCGGGGAGTGCGGTGCTTGCACGGTACTGATCGACGGCGTTGCCGCCCGTTCCTGCTCGCTGCCGCTGAGCGGTGCCCTCAACAAATCCGTTACCACGCTGGAAGGCCTGAGCGAGGCGGGGCAACTGCACCCGGTTCAACAAGGCTTTATCGATGAGCAGGCCGCGCAGTGCGGTTATTGCACCAACGGTATGATCATGACGCTGGTTGCTCTGTTTGAGCGAAACCCGCAGGCAGATGAACAAGAAATCAAAAATGAGCTGGCTTATAACCTGTGCCGCTGCGGCACCCATATTGAGATCCTGCGTGCTGCCGCCAAAGCCCGTCAGCTGTTGGCGGAAAGGGGGCAAGCATGAGCCGCCTGGAAATAACGCGCCGCCGCCTGTTGCAGGCCGGTGGCCTGGTAATGGTCAGCAGCCTGTTGCCTGTGTCGCTTAATGCCCTGGCAACGACGCCAGTGGTAGGCGGCGATCTACCGCTCGATCGCGTGGACAGCTTTATCGGCCTGACCGCCGATGGCCGTGTCACCGCATTTAACGGCCATGTGGATCTCGGCACCGGTATTCGCACCGCATTGGCACAGATTGTTGCCGATGAAATCAGCGTACCTTTCGAGCACGTTACGGTGATTTTGGGTGACACCCAGCGCACGCCGGATCAGGGGCCGACCATCGCCAGCGCCACGATTCAGGTGACCGCTATACCGCTGCGCCAGGCAGCCGCACAGGTGCGGCAATTGCTGCTGGCGCTGGCCGCAAAGGCCTTTGCGTTACCGCTGGAACGCCTGCAGGCTGAAAATGGCCGGGTATTTGCGAGGGATAAACCCAACGTCAGTCTGAGCTATGGTGAACTGGCCCGCGGGCAAAATTTACAGGTGGCCCTGGATAAAACCATCAGGCTGAAGAGCGTGGCGGAGAGCCGTTACGTGGGCAAGGCGGTGCCGCGGGTGGATATCCCGGCCAAGGTGACCGGCCAACTGACCTATGTGCATGACCTTCGCCTGCCGGGCATGCTGCATGGCAGAGTGGTGCGCCCGCCTTATATCGGCGCCGACAGCAGCGCCCCGTTGGGCAGCGGCCTGCTGTCGGTTGACCATGACTCCATTGCCCATTTGCCTGGCATCGTAAAACTGGTGGTGATTAACGATTTCATCGGTATCGTCGCCGAACGCGAAGAGCAGGCGATTGCCGCCATGCGGCAACTGGAAACCGTCTGGCGTCCCTGGTCCGGTTTACCCGATCTTTCGCTTACAGGATTGCATAAGGCCCTGGTGGAAAACCCCAAAACCGATCGCGTGCTGCGTGATGATGCCGGGGTCGATGCCGCTTTGGCCTCGTTGCATACCGAGGTCAATGCTGATTACGTCTGGCCTTACCATCAACACGCGTCGATCGGCCCGTCCTGTGCGGTGGCCGACGTCGGTCGAGATCGCGCAGAAATCTGGTCTGGCACGCAAAATCCTCACGATTTGCGTAAGGACATCGCTCATTTGCTCGATTGGCGGCCAGAGCAGGTCCATATCAATCGCATGGAAGCCTCCGGCTGCTACGGTCGCAACTGTGCCGATGACGTCTCCGCTGACGCTGCGCTGTTATCGCAGGCCACCGGCAAGCCGGTCAGGGTGCAGTTGATGCGTGAACAAGAGGCGGGTTGGGAGCCCAAGGGCACCGGGCAACTGATGCGAGTCCGCGGCGGGTTGGATGAGCACAATCAGGTGGCGGCTTACGAACTGAAAACCAGCTACCCTTCAAACAATGCTGTGACGTTGTCACTGGTACTGGCCGGTAAAGTGCCCAATCGGGCAGACGTGCAGCAGATGGGGGACAGAACCGCCATTCCCCAATATGAATATCCCAATATGCGGGTAGTGTGCCAGGACGCGGCGCCGATTGTGCGGGCTTCGTGGATGCGTGGGGTCTCGGCGTTACCCAATGTGTTCGCCCACGAATCCTGGATTGATGAACTGGCGTGGCGAGCCGGGCAGGATCCGATCGCGTTCCGCCTGCAATATCTGAAAGATCCGCGTGCCGTGGCGCTGATTCAAGCGTTGAAAAAGCAGGCCAATTGGCAGGATGGCCCGGCCTACCGCAGCCCGGTGTCCGGCGATCCTGAATGGGTGACGGGACGCGGCTTTGCCTATGCGCGTTATTTCCACAGTAAATTCCCTGGGTTTGGTGCCGCCTGGGCGGCCTGGGTGTGCGATCTCAGCGTTAATCGCCACAGCGGTCAGATCAAGCTGGATAAAATCTTCGTTGCCCATGACTGCGGCCGCATCATCAACCCGGCAGGGGTTCGTCACCAGGTGCACGGCAATATCATTCAGTCCGCCAGCCGGGTGCTGAAAGAGTTCGTCACCTTTGACTCTGCGTCCGTGACGTCGCTGGATTGGGGCGGTTACCCGATCCTGCGGTTTGACGAGTTACCGCAGGTTGATATCCAACTGCTGGACTATCCGGATGAACCCTCTATGGGGGCAGGAGAATCCGCCTCGGTGCCGAGCGCGGCGGCGATCGCCAATGCGTTGTTCGACGCACTGGGCGTGCGTCTGCGAGAGGTACCTTTTACCCCTGAGCGAGTGGTAAAGGCGTTAAAACAGCAGGCTTCCGGCAGCGCAGAAAGGGATAAGTCACTATGAGCAGCATAAAGAAAATCGCCGGCTGGGGCAGTCTGACGGTCGTTGCCGCCGTGGTCATTGGGGCGATAGCCAGCTGGCAATCAGAAATAGCGCCGCTGGAGGAAAAGGATCATCACGTTTTTAGTCAGCAACAGATTGCCCAAGGGAAAGTGCTGGCCGATCTCGGCGACTGCGCGGTGTGCCATACCCGGCCCGGCGGCGAGCGCAATACCGGCGGATTGGCGATGGAGATTCCGTTCGGTACCATTTACAGCACCAATATCACTCCGGATAACGACACCGGCATTGGGAAATGGTCGTATGCCGCCTTTGAACGAGCGATGCGTCATGGGGTTGATCGCGAAGGGCACTATCTCTACCCGGCCTTTCCCTACACGGCGTTTACCCGCACCAGCGATGAAGATCTGCAGGCCTTGTACGCCTACCTGATGTCGCAACCGGCCGTGAAATATCAGCCGCCGGCCACCGAGTTGAGTTTTCCGTTTAACATTCGCCAGGGCATCGTCACCTGGAACTGGCTGTTCCTCAAGCCTGGCGCCATGAAGGCCGATCCGACACAAAGCGCCGAATGGAATCGCGGGGCCTATCTGACCGAAGGCCTTGGCCACTGCAGCGCCTGCCACTCGCCGCGCAACCTGATGTTTGGCGAGAAAGGCGGCGCCGAGCACCTGACCGGCGGCGTGGCGGAAGACTGGACTGCTCCGTCGCTAACCGGCAGCTCTTTGGCACCGCTGGAATGGACACAAGATGATTTGCTCAGCTTTATGCGCACCGGGTATTCGGCAAATCACGGCGTGGCAGCCGGGCCGATGGCACCGGTGATCGAAGAGGGGCTTTCGCGGTTGCCGGAGCAAGACTTGCAGGCCATAGCCACCTATCTGCGCACTTATCATCCGAGCGAGTCTAAGGTGACGGAAGCCAAACGTTTGAATGAATGGGCCGAGTTGCGGACCGAGCCGTTAATCACGGAAGGCGCACGTATTTTCTCCGGTGCCTGTATGGCATGCCATGCTCAGGAAAAGGGGGCTCAGCTGATCGGCGTTCGACCTTCACTGGCGCTGAACACCAACCTGTATGCCGATAAGCCGGACAATGCCATTCGGGTGGTGCTGGACGGCATTCAACGGCCGGCCAATAGCAACCTGGGCTATATGCCGGCATTTCGCCATAACCTGAACGACAGACAGATCGCCGAATTGCTTAACTATCTGCGGCAAAACTATGCGGGGAAAGCGCCGTGGCCCGAGCTGCAAGCGCAGGTCAGTCGCTTGCGCGATCAAACGGCGGAAAAATAGATCCATTAGCTTGAGAACCGGGGCCACCAAGGCCCCGTTATCGTCAATAACGCACAGCTCATTCCAGTAACTGAAACGGATGCTCTGCTTCAGTCGGTCATTCCACACGTAGCGTGCCATCGTTAACTCCTCCCGTGTCTGGTTAAATAAATAACAGCTCTTGCCGGCCAGGGCGAATACGTTAATTCGCTGAGCTTTTGATATTTTTGGGATAGGCGTTTCGCTTATTATTCGGCAACGAACGGTTTTAAAAATCGCGCTCAGGGTTGTTGATCACCGGCCACGCGCACGGGTTTGCTCGCCCGTACCAGCCGCCAGCCAAAGTTCATGCCCGCTGCTGCAAGCAAGATGGCGGCGGCGCCCGACAGCTGCATCAGGCTAAGGCGGTGTCCGAATACCGCCCAGTCGACGATAATCGCCACCAGGGGATAGATGAAAGACAACGCGCCTACCAGGGCAGTGGGGATTTTCTGGATGGCACTGTACAGCAGGGAAGACATCAGCCCGGTGTGCACCAGACCCAGGGTCGCCAGCAGCAACCAGCCGTTAGCCGTCGACGGCAGTTGGGCCCAGCCGGCGAACGGTGCCAGCAGCACGACGCCCAGAGTGAGCTGAATCAGCACGATCAGGTGCGGCGGCACCCCTTTCAAACGCTTGACGATCGCCGCCGCTACCGCATACATAAAGGCAGCGCCCAGCGCCAGCAACACGCCAGTGAAGTAATCGGCACTGGAATCGCCACCATCTTGTTTACCGCTAATGATCAGCAACATGCCGACGAAGGCCAGTACCAGCCAGCCAAACTTGGTCGCCGTCATTTTTTCGCCGAAAAACAGCACCCCGAGCCCAACCAGCATAAAGGGCTGGACGTGATAGGTGACGGTCGCCACAGCAATAGAGGCATGGCTGTAAGCGCCGAACAACATTACCCAGTTCAGCACCAGGGCGACGCCGCCCAGCACCGCAATGGCAGCCTGACGTCGGGTTAACATGTCTTTTTTAAGCAGGCCAAGCAGGGCGCAGGCGATCAGCATCGCTAGCGCGCCAAACGCGCAGCGCCAGAAAACCACCGTAGCGGGCGGCTGCCCCAGTAGCATTACCGGCCAGCCCACGGTTCCGGAAATGACCATGGCGAGGGTCATCTGTAATACGCCGCCGGTTCTTATCTTCATTTTCCTTCTCCCTGCTAGTGCGCTTGCCGCCGTTGGCGGTTATCATTAAAATGAACAATTGAACATTATGATGAACACTTGACGGTTGTTCGTCAAGACGAACAAACGAACGATATGGTGAACAATGAGCGACTTTGTCAGCAATAACGCTACGCCCATCGGCCTGCTTTCGGCCGCCATTCGCCGTGAACGCGAACGATTGGGCCTCTCGGTTACCGAATTGGCTCGCCGAGCCGGCATTGCAAAATCGACGCTTTCGCAGCTGGAAACCGGCAGCGGCAACCCCGGCCTGGAAACCTTGTGGGCGTTGGCGATGGCGTTGGATGTGCCGGTCAGCCGGTTGATTTCTCAGCCACGCCAGCACGTACAGGTGATCCGTGCCCATGAAGGGGTGACCACGGTTTCCGAACAGGCCAACTACGCCGCCACTCTGTTGGCGACCTGCCCGCCAGGGGCACAGCGCGATATTTACCGTCTACAGGTTCAACCGGGCGAAGCCCGCATTTCGCGGCCGCATATGCCGGGTACCATTGAGCATGTGATTATCAGCAGTGGCAGGGCGTTAGTCGGGCCGACGGACCAGCCGGTAGAATTGAACGCAGGGGATTACATCAGTTATTCCGCCGACCGCGAGCATATTTTTGACGCTTTGGAGAACGATACTACGGCTGTCATGTTGATAGAGCAGGGTTAGGTCGGGCACACCCGGCCGAATCGGTATTTTATTGAAAACGATTCTCAGTTGTATTAGTGTGCCGCTCTTGCGCCAGTGGTCCGCACTTTATCAATGTCACTGTTATCGTTTAAAAAACTTCAAGGAACGAAGATGAAAATTGTCATCCCTTCTCTCGTGTTGGCCGCTGGACTGGCGGCGACGCACCCGGCAACGCTGTTGGCCGTGGAAGCGCCGTCGGTCGCCACCAAGGATGCCGCCGTTAGCAATGATTTCAGCTTTGTGCGTTACCGCGCGGATTATCAAGTCCATGCCAATGCCAGCAACACCAAGACCGAGAGCTATGAGGTGCTGCTCAAAACCAAGGCGGCAGTCGAGAAGTTCAGCCAAATCCGCCTGAGCTACAGCGAAAAAATGGAAACGCTGAAGGTGGTTTCGGCCTATACGCTGACGGCCGATGGACAGCGCCATGATGTCGCGCCCGATCGCATTTATACCCAGGAAAGCTACTCCAGCGCCTCTGCGCCACTGTATGCCGATCGCAAGGTAAAGGTCATCGTCTTCTCCAACCTGGCGCCGGGTTCTCGCGTGATGTATCAGGTGTTGCGCACGCAAAATACCCCGTACTTCCCAGACTACTTCGGCCTGTGGGAAACCTTCAGCGTCTTCGACCAGTTTGATGACGCCGAGGTCAATTTGCAGGCGCCGGCCAATGTGCCGATGCATGTCTTTACCCGAGGAGTAGAGGGCGCAGATAAGCCGCAGATCCGTGACGGTCAGGCCCACTGGCGCTGGCATTACCGGCGCAGTGAACCGCTGAAAGCGCAAAACTGGTCGGCGAACAGCTGGACATTCAGCCCAACCATCATGGCCAGTACCTACCGCGAATGGCCACAGCTGGCCAAAGCCTATCAACAGAAAGCCAATCAGGCGGCCAAGGTGACCCCGGCGATCCAGGCGTTGGCGGATAAAATTACCGACGGCATCAGCGACCGTCGTGAGCAGACGGCGGCGATTTATCGCTGGGTGGCGCAGAATATTCGTTATGTGGCGGTCTATTTGGGCAACGGCGGGCTGGAGCCGAATTCGGCGCAGAGCATCCTGGATAATCACTATGGCGATTGCAAGGATCATGTGGTGATGCTCGAGGCGTTGCTGGCCGCCAAGGGCATCGTCAGTTCACCGGTGCTGATCGGCATGGACCAAGGGCCGATATTGCCGAAGGTGCCGCTGCTGGGGCGCTTTAACCACGCGATTACCTACGTGCCGGAGTTCAATCTGTATCTGGATTCTACCAGCCCCTGGGCGCGATTTGGCCAACTGCCGGGGGCTGACCTTGGGGCTCCGGTCCTGCTGACGCGCGAAGCCAAACTGGCGCGTACCCCTGACAATGACGAACAGCGCAACAATACGTCGCTCAGCGTGGACTTCTACTTCGATAAAGCGGGCAATATGCGTGGCCAAACCGAACGCAAGCTGGGTGAGGTGGATGAGATCGACCTGAGAGGCTATTTCTCGCAAATCAATCAGCAGAACCGGGCGCGAGTCGAAGAGAACATCATGGCGTCCTCAGGCATTGATGGCCGTGGGGTTATCGCGATGCACGGCGATGCGTTTGATCTCAAAAAGCCGTTTGCCTACAGTTATAAATTCAAAGCCGAGGATTATGTCGATTTCAGCGTGGTGGGCGGTATGGCCGTACCGACGCCGCCCGGCGGCAAGTCTTTCCGTACGCTTTACTCGACGACGTCCGCCCCGACTAACGAAACGCCGTTCTTCTGCACCGCGCAGCAGTACGACGAGACCTATCGCCTGCACCTGCCCGCCAACGTGCCGATTATCGCCATCCCCAAGAACCAGCAGTTCAGCAATGCGGCCGGCAAATACCAGGTTGAATGGCAGCTCGAAGGGCAACAGGTGGTGGTCAATCATCGGCTACGGCTGAATGCCGTTCGCGGTAAGGACGCGCTCTGTCAGGCACAGGATTATCCTGCCTTCCGCGCATTGTTCCAGCAGGTTCGGCGCGGCTTCCGTGGCCAGGTAGTGTATGGCGAGCTGGCGAACGTCGGGGTTAATTCTGCTGTAGTCGCCAAATAGAAACAAAAAAACCGGGCGCACTTCTCATCAAGGCACCCGGTTTTTTATCGCTACTGCATTGACTATTACGGGGCCAGCGCGTCCGCGCTAAGGGTAACGCGCAGCGTGCCGGTAAAATGGCCGGCGGCTTTGCTCAGCTTGGCGAACGGCAACACGTCCAGCGTGAGCGGTGCCGGGGTGCAGACCACCGGGAAGGGGATGCCGGGCAACACCACCGGGCGGATCAGCGCGGTATTGACGCCGGTCAGGGTAATCGCCTGGCCGTTATTCACCTTTTGCGGCTGATTGTTGTAGTTGAGGGTGACGCGGTAATCGATGCGATCGGCGGTTGCCGTGGCACTGCTGCCGTCGCGGCTGACCGAGAACACATCCGCCGCGCGGCCGGCGACGCTTTGCTGATCGGCCAGCGTGACCTTTAGCCAGGGGCTGTTGCTGTTATAGCCGTCGTACAGGCACATATCGATATTGGACTGGCCGGAGACCTCGCCGCCGGGGGCGGTGGACAGCGGTTTGGTGCGCAGGTTGAGATCCACGCGCGGCGTGGCGCTGCCAAAGGCCGGCAAATAAATCGCGCCGTTGTTTTTATCGGTGACGTTGAGGGTGATATCGGCGGAGAAGGTGGCGACTTTATGAATCGGGCCGACATCCATAACCCAGTCCTGTTGGCTGAGCACCAACTTTGCCTGCCAACTGCCGCCGGTAGGGATTTTGGCCAGTTCGGCCTGTGGGAGCCAGAGGGTTAGGGCGAGGCCAGCCGTTATCGGTTTTTTATGACCATCGTCACACCACCTCCCATAATAACCACCACTCCAAAATGCACGTGGTGCACTGTATCCTGCTGCCCAACAATCAGTCGCCGGAGATTGACTTTCATTAAACCCCAATAACTTTATATCAACCGACATGTGAGAGCGTTTTTCCGTAAAACGCAATGTCAGAGCTGATGGGACGGGGCCCTCATCCCATGCCCAGGTTCCCACCGGTGTACAGGCACCATTGGTGGTATCGGTGGCAGACAGGCACTGCCAGGCACCGTTACGCCAATCCCATGAGGATCCTATTGTTGAGTCATCAGTTCCACCTGAAGCCCGGTTCCAGATATAGCTGTCCGCCGGCGGTGCGCTTTTATCATAGCTCAGGTTTATCACCTGATGGTTGTCCGCCGGCGGTATAATCAGCGCTTGCACAGGCAGACTGGCTACGGCCATCAGCAGCAGGCTGTGGCATAGCACTTTTTTTATCATCCTTTCTAACATCGCATTCATTTTGTTTTTCCGTCCTGTGGTTAGCGTTTGGCGGTGGCCAGCAGTTTCATCACCCGTGGCGTCATCAGCAGCGACTGCGGCAGCCCCTCGGCACCGGCGGCGGAGCAGCGCGTGGCACCGACGATTTGCAAAATATCCCGCACCGTTTTGACCCGCAGTGGGCAGCGCATCAGCTGCCCGTCGCTTATCAGCCACAGCGCTGGCACCTTCTGGTTGGCCTGCAGGGTAAAGCCGCCGTCGGCCCCCAGCGCCGGCAGCGCCTGATTGAGCACCTGCGCATTGGCCAGCGGCAGGCCGGTCGGCCCCAGCGCCTGGCCGATATACACCCAGGTGATATTGGCGCTGACCTCGCGCACCAGTAGCCGGCCCGGCGGCAGGAAGTAACGGCTTTCACCCGCGCCGCCGTTCACGTTGGCGACCCCGCCGCCGGAGGTGCCGGTAATGTCGCGCACCGCCACGCTGGAAAGCTGGTAGCCCTCCAGCGGCAGCAGGGTGCTTTGGCCAAAACCCAGCGTCAGCGGGCGGCTGCCGCCGTTTACCTGCGCGGCCGCCCCGTTTTCGTCCGCCGGGGCCACCCGCACCACCAGGCCGGCGGAAGGCTCACCGCCGCCGTTGCCGCCCCAGAACAGGCCGTCGGCGGACACCGCCATCGCCGAGGAGTACCCCCCGGTCAGTGCGCTGCGGTTGCCGCCACTGCGGCGGCGGCTGTCACTCAGCGTGCCGCTCAGGTCGCCATAGCGCCCGTTGGTACGGCCACCGACGCTGCCGCTGTAGCTTTCGTCGTTGTAGCCGGAGAAGTTCATCGCCAGCTCGCGGTAACCGTCCTGCTGCCACATGCGGGTATGGTTGAGGTTGTAGCTGGTCTGCGCCTGCCCGCCGCCGTTGCGCCAGTCCAGCCCGGCGCTGCTGTAGCTGTCGCTGCCGCCGGCCTGTGCCGCGCTGTCGGCCCGCGACAGGGTAAAACCGAGGTACAGGCCGTTATCGGTGGTCTGGCCGTTGCGGTTGCGAAAGGCCCCCAGCCGGGTGCTGACGGTGGTGCCGCCCCAGTTGAAGGCGCGGGACAGCCCCAGTTGCCAGGCGCGGTTGCGCTGGTCGGCGCTGCGCAGGGTTTGCGCGGGCACCAGGCCGTCTGCCGAGACCGGGCGTTGGTAGCTGCGCCCGTTGTTTTGCGTGTCGCTGTAGCCCAGCGTGGCGCTCCAGCCGGCGAACGGCACCGAGAATGACCCGTTGAGCGAGGTGTAGCAACCCATGTCGTTGCTGCGGCCGCTATCCGTCTGGCCACACTGCGCACCACCGATACGGTAGCGGTACAGGCTGGCGGAAAAACCGTCGACAAAGCTCAGTTGCTGGCTGTCGCCGCGCACGCCATTGTTGCCGGCCAGCCCGCTGGCGGCCATCGTCAACACGCCGAAGCTGAAGGCGTGTTGCGCGTCGAGCCGGGTTTCGTTGTAGGTGGTGCCCTGGGTTTTCGCCACGCCGCTGGTCAGTTGCAGGTTGCGCCACAGCGCCAGCTGCACCCCGGCGGCCCCGGTACTTTGTGAGGTGGATTGCTGTGGGGCGGCACTTTCCGCGGCGGCTTTCCCGCCCTGAAAAAACCACTGCCAGCGGTCGCTGAAGGCGCTGCCGCCCTTGCTGAACGGCTGACTTTCGCTGCGTTGCAGCACGCCGTCCTCATACACCCGCAGCTCCAGCGGGTAGCTGCCGGGCGGAAAGCTGTCGCTGTTCAGGGGATGCATGCCCGGCGCAAAATACTGGCTGCCCAGCAACTGGCTGCCGCGGTAGATATCGACCCGGGCATTGCGATTAACCTGGACCATCACCGGGGTGGCGTCACGGCTGATGCTTTGATTAACGTAGGCGTCAGTGGTGCCGAGCCGCAGGCCGTCAAAGCGGGTCAACGGCAGCAGGGTAAAGCCGAAGTTACCGCCCAACGGGCTGGAAAGGTTGCGCTGGTCCATGCGGCCTGCCTGCAGGTAGTAGCGGTTGCCCATGTCCTGACGCGCATAGAGATTGTCGAACCACAAACGGCTGGCGCTGGCGTCGCGCACCCGGTTCCAGGTGTAGGCCCAGTTGCCGCCCAGAAAGCGGCGTTCGCCCAGCCCCAGCGCACCGGTGCCGTTCAGCGCCAGATTCTGGCTGTCCTTGTCGCCGCTGTAGTTGGCGGTCTGACGGTGAATAAAGGCGTTTTTTGCCGCCGGCGTCGGGGTCAGCCAGCGTTGATCCTGTTTCAGGCTGGCCAGCCAGGTGGGTTTCATAAACAACAGCACCGCGCCCTCGCTTTCATCCAGAATGGCCGCCACGCTGTCGGTGGCGACATAGCCGCAGCCCGGCGTCGCGCTGCCGTTGCAGGCCAGGTTGCCATGGCGTGCCAGCGGTTGGCTCAGGGCCTGCAGTGCCTGTTTTTGTTGTTGTTCAGATAACGTTTGCAGGCCAGCGGCCGCCAGCACCGTTTCCGGCTCTTCAAAGGTGAGGGTATCGGGTTTGACTTCGACGACAAACAGCCCGAGCGAACGGCCCGGCAACCGGACCTCCAGCCGCTCCGTCTGCCCCAGCAGCAGGGATTCGAAGCCTGGCGGTACCTGCGACGCGGCCGTCGCCTGACAGGCCCACAGCAGGGCCAGATACAGAGGGTGATAGCGATAGCGGGTATTCATGGCGCTCATTCCCTTGGTCGAACCAGGGTCATCCAGACCCGGGAAAAGGGCGCACCGGGTGCGCCCTGTCGGTGGGGCGTTGTTATGGTGTTACAGGGACGGTAGAGGTATTGAGTATCAGGCTGACCACGCCCTGGTAGCTGCCGGACTCGGAGATGATGCCGGTGGTGGTCTGCGCAATCACCAGATCGAAGGGCACCGAGCCGCCATCAATACGCCCCTTGGGGAACAGGTCAGCGGGCTTGAGCGTGGAGTCGGCGGTCACCGCAGTGGTCAGGGTCTTGCCGTTGTAGCTGACGCTTAACGGAATGGTCGTCGCGCTCGGTTTGGTGTTGGACGCCAACACCGGGGCGGTCAACAGGCGCATTTCCACCTGGCTGGTCGTGTCGTTGGTAAAGATTTTGGTGCTGAGGGTCTTTTTTTGCAGGCCGACACCGGGTATGTAGGTCATCTTCAGGCTGGATGGCAGCGCGGTGCCGTCCGCCTGCAGCAGTTCGACCGTCGGGTCGATATCGGCGGTAATGGTGATGTCTTTCTGTACCGCCATGGCAGACAGGGAGAACAGGGCGGCCAGGGCGACAGGGGTAAAGGTATATAACTTTTTCATACAACATCCTTATTGGTTATTTCAGTTTTTTGGGGTTGATGCTCCGGCCGGCAAGTCCGCCGTCGTCGGAGTGGCAGCGCCGTCGCGGTATTCCACGCGCACCACGCCACCTGACATCCCGGCGGGCAGCATCAGGGCTTCACCGGGATAGACACTGCGGTCAATCTGCTGCCAGCGACAAGCCGGCGTACAGTGACCCACTTTCAATACTCCCAGGCGGACGTTGCCCGGGTTGAGTAACTGGCTGCCGTCGGCGCTGCGCGCGAGCTGCGGCTGAGCCACCGCTGGCCGCAGGCGGACCAGTACGCCCCAGACCAGGTTGAGGTTGACCTGGGCGTTTTGGGTGGCGGGGGCTTCGTCTTCGCTCAGTGAGGCCACGGGTTCGAAGTAGACCCGCCAGGCTTCTTCCTGCTGGGGCGTTGCCAGGCTGATTAACCGGACGGTGCGGGTGGCACCGGCGGGCAGGGCGAATTTGTCCGGCGACACCACCAATCCTTGCTGACTGTCAACATCCACCTCGGTTTCGCGTGGCGTGGCCGGGTTGAGGATACGTTTGACGCCGACGCGTACGTATTGGGTCTGCGGGGATTTGGACAGCACCTGCAGGGTGGTGGCCTCCTGGCCGGGGCCGATGTCGGCGCTGATGGGGTAGACCGTCAGGTTGGCCAGACAGCCGGTGTTGACCAGCATCAGGGCGGCGGCCAGCACGGCGAGTTTGCTGCGGGTGAGCCCCACAGCGCGGTGGATTTTTGGCATGTCTGCACACTCCCTGTGATGCATGAAAAGGTCTGAATAAGACCCGTTTTACGACCGATAAAAACGCAACATAATGAACCAAAGTGTCACATTATGGATTTATGACTTGAAAGGCGGGTGATGGCGTACGATATCGCTAAAAAAAGGCCATGGATGGCGCTATTTCAGCGTAATAAACTGGGTTGGCGAGATGGGTAGCGACAGAGTGACGGAGCTTAAAAAGTGGGAAAGTATAATATGCTGGATAATTGCGTTTCAGCCAGATGATTCTAACTGGGTGATATTCAAAAATAAAAATTAAATTACGGAAATATTGCAGAAAAAAATTGACGTTTTTAGCAGCGGAAACTTAGTATGGTGACACTTTGGTTCAAAATGTTACATTTTCCTCGAACCACAGCGCCTTAAATCGTCCTGCATTACTGGCTGTATACAGCACAGTATGCTGGATGTTGCGATGGCCAAGATAATCCTGAATCAGCCGGGTATCCGCCCCTTTATCCGCCAAAGCGTAGCCGCAGGCATGGCGTAACATATGCGGGTGCACCGCAATAGCCAAACCTGCCCGTTCCCCTAATTGCCTCAGTATCCGATAGATGCGCGAACGAGAAAGCCGTCCGCCCTTGTGGGACAAAAATAACCAGTCGTAGTCGTTCGCCCCCGGATAACGCTGTCTGCGCTCTAGCCAGCGCGTCAGCAATTTTCGCTCCATGGGATGCAAAGGTTGCACGGTGGACAGGCCGTTTTTAAGGCGACGTACGTACAGGCTACCTGCCGCCATATCCAGATCCGCCAGGTGCAGGCCGGTCAGTTCGCTGACCCGGCAACCGTGGATAAAACACATCCACAGCAGGCAGGTATTGCGTTCCGGATCGGGGCTGTCGCTGGCGGCTGCCAGCATGCGCTCGATCTCCGGGCGCGTGAGATGCTTGCGCTCGTTATTTTTCATCGTGACTCCTTGTGGGTGAGGATAGAAAAGAAACGCGGCCCGTTAATGGGCCGGCAGGAGAGTATAAGAAATGAAGGCATTGCGTGCCGGAAATTAGGAATAAACTGTGTGACTGTTGATAAAGTGAGCAGGTTGAGGACGTAAATCAAACAAACGTATGGCATGCCGCAGGGTAAAAATAAAACCCGGGCGCACCTCTAACGGATCCGCCCGGTGTTTTATCGTTATTTTTTCACTACCAGCCCCACACCGCGGCCACGCGGATCGGAGGCGGTTTCCGGCGTGTCACCCTTGACGCGGATCGCCTGTATGTCCCCCATGTACCAGCCCTGATCTTCCAGTGTGTAACCCATCGCTTTCAACTGTTCAGCCACTTTGCCGGTCAGTGGAGCAAAAGCGTCGTAGAAGATAGTGTCTTTCGGCAACAGTTGGTGATGGACGCGCTGCGCGGCCACCGCTTGTTGCAGCGGTAACTGGTAGTCATAGAGATTGTTTATCACCTGGAAAATCGAGGTGAAAATGCGAGAACCGCCAGGGGTGCCGATCACCAGGCTAACGTTGCCGTCGCGGGTGATAATGGTCGGGCTCATGGACGAAAGCATGCGTTTGCCTGGTTCAATGGCGTTGGCGTCGCTACCGACCACGCCAAAGGCATTGGCCACGCCCGGTTTGGCGCTGAAGTCGTCCATTTCGTCATTCAACAGGAAGCCAGCCCCTTTCACCACCACGCCGCTGCCGAAGTCCCAGTTTAGCGTATAGGTATTGCTGACCGCGTTACCCTGCGCGTCAACAATCGAGAAATGCGTGGTTTGATGGGGTTCCAACCCAGGCCGCACCTTCTCGGTCGGTGAAATGGCGGTCGGGTTGATCTCCGCAGCCCGCTTTTGCAAATAATCCGGGGCGACCAATTGAGCAACCGGCACCTTGGCAAAGTCAGGATCGCCGAGGTAATCGGCGCGATCGGCAAAGACGCGCTTTTCGATTTCCGACAGTAAGTGAATATAGCGGGCGGAGTTCAGCTCAACGCCTTTGAAATCGGCAGCACGATCTTCCTTTATGCCCAGCAACTGCGCCAGCGCGATGCCGCCGGAGCTCGGCAGCGGGGCGGTATAAAGGGTATTGCCGCGCCAGGCGATTTTCATCGGTTCGCGCCATTTCACCCGGTAGTCAGTCAGATCCTCCTGGGTGATCAGGCCGCCATCGCGTTGCATCTGGGCGATCAGCAGCTTGGCTGTTTCCCCCTGATAGAAGTCGTCAGCGCCTTTGTTGGCGATGCGTTCCAGCGTTTTGGCCAGCTCCGGCTGTTTAAACACCGCGCCGGGTTTCATGCTGCCAAAGTAATCGCCGAAGTTGGTTTTGTCGGCGAACAGCTTGTTGGCATCCTCACGGTATTGGTATTGCTGGCCGGCCACCTTAAAGCCTTGTTGCGCATAGCCGATAGCCGGGGTTAGCAGTTCTGCCCAGGGCAACTTGCCGAAGCGTTTATGCGCTTCCCACAGCCCGAGTACCGTGCCGGGTACGCCGGCGGCCTTGGTGCCCACCAGGCTGAGGTTCTCGATCACTTCGCCTTTTTCGTTAAGGTACATGGTTTTGGTGGCCGCTTTGGGGGCGACTTCCCGGTAGTCGAGGAAGTAGGGCTTGCCGTCGACGTACAGGGTCATAAAACCGCCGCCGCCAATGTTGCCGGCCTCCGGGTAGGTCACTGCCAGCGTAAAGGCGGTGGCAACCGCAGCATCGACGGCGTTACCACCGGCCTGCAAAATTTGTGCGGCCACTTTGGCACCGTATTGATCCGGCGCTGCCACGGCACCGGCGTTCAGGTTAGCGGCGAATACCGAAGGACTGAGGGTGGCCAGCGCCACGCTGAGTGCCAATGTTTTCAATAAACCAGAATGCATAGCCTTTCCTTTTCGAATTGAACGATGACAGGTGAATTCAATCTCAACAACCACTTAGCACCATTGTTTAAGCTTTTTCTGGCGCTTGATTGAAAGTAGCACCGCTCAATCCGCCGCGCTTTATCCGGCGTTTGGAAGCGTGAGGTAGAACGTTAAATCACCGCCGGCAATTGTGTTAGTAACCACTCACAAAAATGCCGGGCGAGCGGGTTGTTCTCGCTATCGCGATGAATAAGCCAGGCCCACTGAGGGCCACGCACGCTTTGCTCCGTCATCGGCTGCAATACCCCACGTGCCTGAGCCTGTTGCGCCAGCAGTTCGCTGACCAGAGCGATGCCCAGGCCGTCGCAGGCCGCATCCAACAGCAGGCCGGGATCGGAGAAGTTCAGGCCGTGGCTGCTTTGCCCAACGTTGGCGCCGCCCTGAACGGCCCAATGGCTCCAGTCCATCTCGCGTTCGCCGTGCAGGGTGGTGCGTTGTGCCTTGTCCTGTTTCAGCAGCTCAGGATGGCAAGCCGGATAGAGCCGATCCTGATGCAGCATTTTGAGGCTACATTCAATTTGCGCACTGAGATCGTCACGGATCGCCAGATCGACGGTTTCGGTCGCCATATCCGGCGGGTCGAAGGTGGTGAACAGCCAAAGGTCGATATCCGGATGCTGCCGGTGGAAGCTTTTAAGGCGCGGAACCAGCCAGTGACGGGCGAACGCCGGCGTGGTGTTGACGATCAACTGGTTGGGCTTGCGGTACTGCTCCAGACGGCGGATGCCAACGGCCAACTGTTGCAGCATCACCTGGGCGGTGCTGTAGAGATCCTGACCGGCATCGGTCAGGCTGACGCTGCGGCCGCTACGGAAAAACAGCGGTTGCTCCAGGAAGGCTTCCAGGCTGCGAATTTGTTGGCTGATCGCCGACTGAGTGAGGTGCAGCTCATCGGCGGCCTGGTGGAAACTGCCCAGCCGGGCGGCGGCTTCAAAACCGCGCAGGGCGTTCATCGGGGGCCAGTGCTTTAACATTATTGATAAGCCTATCTAATCAGGTGTCCGCTAAATGTATCCTTTGTTTTACCCGGATTAAAGGGATTAACATAACCGTTATCGACATCACGCCGTCTTTTGCTGAATAGTTTAGCTTATTGTTTTGGCGGCAATACAGGAGCAAACCATGTCAACACGTCGTGAATTTATCAAACAGGCTTCCCTGATTGCCGGCATTAGCCTGACGGCCTCGATGGGGCTGGCATCATTGTCCAGCCACGCGGCTCAGAAAACGGCTGGCGGAAACTGGCGCATGCCCGATGAGGGTGAGCCTCAGCAATGCGCCTTTATCGCTTTTGGCGCACAGCGGGCGATTTGGGGGGCGTTCACGGCGGACGTGCAAGATGCCCTGGGACGCATTGCCCGTGCTATCGCGGTTTACCAGCCGCTGACGGTATTTTGTCGCGAACGTGAACGAGAGTTAGCGGAGATAAAATGCGGCAGCCACAATGTGACCTTTGTCATTACCGAGCTCGATGATATTTGGATGCGCGATATCGCTGCCAATTTCGTTACCAACAACGCGGGTGAATTGGCGGCGGTGGACTTCAACTTTAACGGCTGGGGCAATAAGCAACGGCACGGTAAAGATGCTCAGTTGGCCGCTTTCCAGGCCAGACATTTCGGCGTTAACCCACTGCGCCGCAGCGCCTTGACAGGAGAAGGCGGGGGCATCGAGGTGGATGGTCATGGCACCGGCATCATGACCGAGAGCAGTTGGGTCAATCGCAACCGCAACCCTGGCTGGAGCCGTGAGCGGGTAGAGCAAGAGCTCAAAGCGATGCTGGGCCTGCGAAAAATCATCTGGCTGCCGGGGATTAAAGGCAAAGACATTACCGACGCTCACGTCGATTTTTACGCCCGTTTCGTCAGCCCAGGCGTGGTGATCGCCAATCTGGACAGCGATCCTGAGTCCTACGACCATCAGGTCACGCTGGATCATTTGGCGATCCTCAAACAGGCCACGGATGCCGATGGCCGCAAGATACAGGTGCATACGGTGTCGCCACCGCTGGATCCACGCCTTAGCCGCTTCAGCAAGGGCAATGCGGATTTTGCCGCCGGTTACATCAATTACTTTGTCATCAACGGCGCGATTATCGCCCCGGAGTTTGGCGATGCCGAGGCGGATGCCGCAGCTTTGGCATTATTGACGGAGCTTTACCCGCAGCGTGAAGTGGTGCAGTTGAATATCGACGCTATCGCCGCTGGCGGTGGGGGCATCCACTGCGTGACCAGTCAGCTGCCGGCCATTTAAGTCTTGTTACAACAGGGCCAGCCTTGGCCCTGTCGAGAGAACGCGGGTCAATACGTGTGGAAGTAATCCTGAATGACGCGAGGATTATGGGTTTTGGTCAGCGACAGCATCAGCAGAATACGCGCCTTGGCCGGGTTGAGCGAATCGGACACCAGGCCAGGTTGCCCGCTGTCCTCGGGGACAATACCGCTGCCGGTGCGGCTGGCGCGAACCACCAGCACACCGGCTTTCTCCGCTTTTTTGATCCCGGCAGAGCTGCGCACTGAGACCGAGCCGGCACCGGTACCAGCGTAAACAATGCCATCCACTTTATGCTGAATGGCCGCATCGTACATGTATTCAGGGTCGTCCTGATAACCATAAATAATGTCGACTTTTGGCAGCACCTTGACATCACGTACGTCAAATACCGAGCGAGTGGTGTGGATCTTGTCGACTCGGGTTTCAAAGTAGGGCTTGCCACCGACAATTACGCCCAGATAGCCTTCTTCCGGGGCCTTGAAGGTGTCCAGCGTGGTGGCGTTGGTTTTGGTGCTGAAACGGGCCGAGCCAATGCGATCGTTCAGAACGACCATAACGCCACGCCCCACGGACTGCTTGTCGGCGGCAACGGTGACCGCATCCAGCAGGTTCATTGGGCCGTCGGCGCTGATGGCCGTGGCAGGGCGCATCGCGGCGGTAAACACCACCGGTTTGTTGCTCTTGACCGTCAGATTAAGAAAGTACGGCGATTCGTCCAGCGTATCGGTTCCGTGCGTGATCACCACGCCATCCACATCACTGCGTGAAAGCAGCTCATTGACCCGCTTGGACAGCTTGAGCAGGATATCGCTGGTCATGTTTTCGCTGCCGATATTGGCAATCTGTTCGCCGTCTACGCGGGCGACTTTCTGCATTTCCGGCACCGCTGCAATCAGCGTTTCCACTCCCAGTGCCCCAGCCTTATAACCGGTGGTTTGTGTATTACTGGCCGCAGAGCCGGCGATGGTGCCGCCGGTGGCTAAAATCACGATGTGCGGTAAGTCCCCGGCGGCGCTTGCCACGCCGGCAAAGCTGAAGGTGAAGCAGATCAATGCCACTCTAATTGTTTGAAACATAAGCTACCCCTGATTAACAAGCCAAATTAGCAGGAGTAGCCAAAGCAAAAAGGGTGCCAGTTAGACAGTTAGCGGTAGCAGAGGACAAGGAGCCATACCGATGCGAAATGACGCTCGTTGGAGGAGCGAGTCGCACCAAAATGGATCTCGTTCTAGCGCTGCGGTCCCAGCCCGTAGCTTAATAATGCAATGGCGTGCCGCGCGATGACTTCAGCGCTCTGCGGGCCGTGGCTGTTGTTGTTGTCACGGTGCCATTTCGGCGCGGTGGCCAGCGGCAGCAGCGTCATGCCAAACAGGGTGATAAACAGCAAAGAGGGTTCCAGATCGGCACTCAGCTTGCCTTCTGCCTGCCAGCGCATAATCGACTTCAGGGCCGCTTTGCGCTGTGCATCACCAAAACGCTCATCCATCCGTTGCTTCAGTACGCCGTTATCACTCATCACTTCTCGCAACCACAGCGGGGCGAACCAGGGATGCGCGGTAGAGATATCGATAAACCTTTGGGCCAGTTGGGTGAAGGCGGCAATAGGATCGTCCGCATTGGCGTCGAAAACGCTGCCGGCGGCCAGCCGTACCGGCAGGAAACGTTCTTCGATCAGCACGTCCAGCAGCTGTTCGCGGTTGTGAAAATAGTAGTGGAGCATGGCGGGGGTGACGCCGGCTTCACGGGCAATGGCATTGAGCGAAGTATCGGCAATGCCTTGGCGGGCAAACAAATTAAGCGCCGTGTCCAGCAGGTGCTCGCGTTTTTCTGTGCCCTTGGTGCCGCCGCTCGGCCGACCAGGGCGGCGCGGGGCTTGAACGTTTTGTGCTGTCATCGCGGTGAGATCCATTGACCGGAGAAAAGAATCACTCATATATTAATTACTCGATTAATTAATTACAAGTGAGCTCATCTAAATGGGGATCAGTCATCTGGCAGGCAGTGAAGACAGCGGCAGGGCGTCTGGGCAGGCGCCCTCGATCCGGCTGTTGTTCTCCGCATTGCTGCTGGTCATGTTGCTGGCGGCGCTCGATCAAACCATTGTGTCTACTGCATTACCGACCATCGTTGGCGAGTTCGGTGGCCTGGAAAATCTGTCGTGGGTAGTCACCGCCTATTTGCTGGCATCGACGATAGTGGTGCCGCTGTATGGCAAGTTCGGCGATCTGTTCGGCCGTAAAATTGTGCTGCAGATTGCCATTGTGGTCTTCCTGCTCGGCTCGGTGCTGTGCGGATTGGCGCAAAACATGACCCAGCTTATCCTGATGCGTGCCCTGCAGGGGTTGGGCGGTGGCGGTTTGCTGGTCGTCACCATGGCGGTGGTGGGCGATGTGATCCCGCCGGCCGAACGCGGACGCTATCAGGGCCTGTTTGGCGGCGTATTCGGCCTGGCGACGGTGGTAGGCCCGTTGATTGGTGGGGTGCTGGTGCAGCATTTCTCATGGCGCTGGATTTTCTATATCAACCTGCCGCTGGGGATTTTCGCGCTGTTGGTGATTGGCGCGGTGTTCCAATCCCGGGTCAATCGGGTCAAGCATGAAATCGATTTCCTGGGGGCCAGCTATCTGGCTGCCGCGCTGACCTGCATTATTCTGTTTACCAGTCAGGGCGGTACGGTCATGGCCTGGTCTGACGGGCAGCTGTGGTGCATTTTGGCCTTTGGTTTGGTGTCATTGGGCGGGTTTATCTACGAAGAACGCCTGGCGAGCGAGCCTATCATTCCGCTCGACTTATTCCGCAACAGGACCTTTTTGCTGTGCGCCTTGGTCGGCTTTATCGTCGGTATGTCGCTGTTTGGTTCGGTGACTTTCCTGCCGCTGTATTTGCAGGTGGTGAAGAATTCCACGCCGACCCAGGCCGGGATGCAGCTGCTGCCGCTGATGGGCGGGATCATGATCAGCTCCATCGTTAGCGGTCGGTTAATCAGCAAGCGCGGCAAATACCGTATTTTTCCGATTATAGGCACCTGCTGTGCCCTGGTAGGCATGATTCTGCTGGGGACGCTGAAAAACTCGACGCCGGTACATCTGCTGTATCTCTACATCAGCCTGCTGGGGTTGGGATTGGGTATGGTGATGCAGGTGATGATCCTGGCGGCGCAAAACAGCGTCGAGCCAAAACACATGGGCGTTGCCACTTCGAGCGCTACGCTGTTTCGCTCTATCGGCGGATCCATCGGGGTAGCCGTGTTTGGCGCGATTTTTACCAATGTGCTGCACAGTCGGTTGGCCAGCTTGCTGCCTGAAGGAACGGCGTTACCGCGTTCTTTGGGCGCGGCGGCGGTGCATCATCTGCCGTTGACGTTGCAGAACGACTATTTGCAAGCCTTTGGCGGGGCCATCCACTCGGTGTATCAGATTGCCGCCGGGGTCATGGCACTGGCCTTTGCATTGACCTGGTTGCTGAAAGACGTGCCGCTTCGTCATAAGTAAAACCGCCAAAACCAGTGCGTAAAGCAGGCGCGCACCGGTTCTCCTCATGCTCTGCGATGCAATTTTACGCAATCCTTACGCAACCCTGTCAGACTAAAAACGGCGCTTTCTATATATTGAGAATAAACGTTCTCAATAGGATAGATAGTCGATGCAAAGGAAAAAGGTTTTACTTGTCAGCCTGTCGTTATTGCTGGCCGCTTGTGATGGCCAGAGCGGTGGAGCACCCGCCGGCGCCGGTAGCGTGCAAGAAGTGGGTGTCGCGACGCTGCAGGCTCAACCGGTAACGCTGAGCAGCGATTTGACCGGCCGCGTGAACGCCACCATGACCTCGGACGTTCGTCCTCAGGTGGACGGCATTATCAAAAAACGCCTGTTTACCGAAGGTGCCGAGGTCAAGGCCGGGCAGGTGCTGTATCAGATCGACCCCGCAACCTATCAGGCCAGCTACGATCAGGCTGCTGCTCAGTTGAAAAGCGCTGAGGCCACCGTGAAGTCCAGCCGCCTGAAGGCACAGCGTTACGCCGCACTGGTAAAAGAGAATGGCGTTTCCAAACAGGATGCGGATGATGCCATGGCAACCTATCTGGAGGCGGTTGCCGCCGTCGCACAGTATCAGGCCTCTTTGGAGTCGGCCAAAATCAATCTCGCGTACACGCAGGTGCGCGCGCCTATCTCCGGCCGTATCGGCATTTCCTCCGTAACGCCGGGTGCTTTGGTGACCGCCAGTCAGACCGACGCCCTGGCGACCATTCGCGCGCTCGATCCGATTTATGTCGATCTCACTCAGTCCAGCAGTCAATTGCTCAAACTGCGTAAACAGCAGGCATCGCTGAAACGTGACGATGTCAAGCCGGTAGCCATCAAACTCGAGGACGGCACGCCATATACCCACCCCGGTAAACTGGAGCTGACGGAAGTGGCGGTAGACGAGTCGACCGGCTCCGTCACCCTGCGTGCGGTGTTCCCTAATCCCGAGCACGAATTGCTGCCCGGCATGTATGTTCACGCCACGGTAGACAACGGCGTCGATCCCAAGGGGATTTTGGCGCCTCAGCAGGGGATCACCCGTAACGCCAAGGGCGAAGCCACGGCGCTGGTTGTTAACGCGCAAAACAAAGTGGAGCAACGCACGGTCATTACCGAGCAGGTTATCGGCAGCAACTGGCTGGTCAGCAAGGGCCTGAATGCCGGTGACCGTCTGATCGTTGAAGGCACCAATAAGGTGGCTGCGGGCGTTGAGGTCAAAGCGGTTGATGTGAAACAACCGACGGCTAACGGCGGGGAGCAGTAACCATGGCGCAGTTCTTTATTCGGCGACCGGTTTTCGCCTGGGTGATTGCGATCATCATCATGCTGTGTGGGCTGATGTCGATCAACTCGCTGCCCATTTCGCAATATCCGGACGTCTCCCCACCGCAGATTTCCATCTCCGCCACCTATCCGGGTGCCGATGCCGAGACGCTGGAAAACAGCGTTACTCAGGTCATCGAACAGCAGCTTACCGGGCTGGACGGGCTGCTTTACTTTTCAGCCACCAGCAGCTCCGACGGTTCTGTGAGCATAAATGTCACCTTCGACCAGGGCACCGATCCGGATATCGCGCAGGTGCAGGTGCAAAACAAGGTGCAGCAGGCGGAAAGCCGCTTGCCTACCGAGGTCACCGCGCAAGGGGTTACGGTCAAAAAATCTCAGAGCAGCTTCTTGCTGATCGTCGGTCTGTATGACGAAACCGACAAGGCCAGCATGGCGGACATTTCCGACTATCTGGTGAGCAACATTCAGGATCCGCTGTCGCGCATCGAAGGGGTTGGCGATGTGCAGGTATTCGGATCGGAATACGCCATGCGCATCTGGCTTGACCCGACCAAGCTGGCGTCCTTTTCACTGATGCCTTCCGACGTATCAACGGCGATAGAAGCGCAAAATACCCAGGTTTCCGCCGGTAAGGTCGGCGATTTACCGTCCGGTGCCGATCAGCAACTGACCGCCACGGTAAAAGCGCAGTCGCGCCTGCAAACGCCGGAGCAGTTTCGCAACATCATTCTCAAGAGTGACAGCAGCGGCGCACTGGTGCGCCTGGGCGACGTTGCGCGGGTAGAGTTGGGCAACGAGGATTACTCTTCTAGCGCCCGGTTGAATGGCCATCCAGCCTCTGGGATTGCGGTCAAGCTGGCCGCCGGTGCCAATGCGCTCAACACCGCCAAGCTGGTCAAAGCCAAAGTGGCGGAATATCAGACTTCAATGCCGAACGGTTACAAGGTGGCCTACCCGAAAGACAGCACCGATTTTATTAATATCTCGATCGAAGAGGTGGTGAAAACGCTGATAGAGGCGGTGGTGTTGGTGGTGATCGTGATGTTTGTGTTCCTGCAAAACCTGCGTACTACGCTGATCCCGACCATTACCGTGCCAGTGGTACTGTTGGGCACCTTTGGCGTGCTCGCCGCCTTCGGCTATTCGATCAATACCCTGACGCTGTTTGGCATGGTGCTGGCGATCGGTCTATTGGTGGATGACGCCATTGTGGTGGTGGAAAACGTCGAGCGCGTGATGCGGGAAGAGAAGCTGCCGCCGCGTGAGGCGACGGAAAAATCGATGAAGGAGATCACCGGGGCTCTGGTCGGTATCGCCATGGTGCTGTCGGCGGTGTTCCTGCCGATGGCGTTCTTTGGCGGCTCCACCGGGGTTATCTACCGTCAGTTCTCCGTTACCATCGTGGCGTCGATGGTGCTGTCGGTGATCCTGGCGCTGACGCTGGCACCGGCATTATGTGCCACTTTGCTCAAACCAGCTCATGACGATCTGACCGATAAGGGCCTGCTGGGTAAATTTAACCGTGGCTATAACCGTCTGCAGGAGAAATACGCCGATAAGGTCGCCCGGGTGATACACAGCCCAATGCGCTATCTGCTGCTGTATGGTCTGTTATTGATCGCCGCCGCCGTGATGTATATGCGGCTGCCGACCGGCTTCTTGCCCAATGAAGATCAGGGCGTGGTAATGGTGCAATACACCTTGCCTGCCGGCGCGACCGATGCCAGGACATCGGCGGTCAGCGACGCGGTAAAAGATTACTTTCTCACCGACGAGAAGGCCAACGTTAGCACCATTTTCACCATCAACGGTTTTGGTTTCAGCGGCAGCGGGCAAAACGCCGGTATGGCCTTCGTCAGTCTCAAGGACTGGAGCCAGCGGCCCGGCAATGCCAACACCGCCGATGCCATTGCCAAACGCGCAATGGCGCACTTTGCCACTATTCGCGATGCCCAGGTGTTCTCGATGAGCCCACCGGCGATCGACGGTTTTGGCCAGTCCGACGGTTTCACCTTCGAACTGCAGGCTAAAGGGGCGACCACTCGTGCAGAGTTGCAAGTGATGCGTGACCAGATCATCGCCGCCGCCGGGAAAAACCCGAGTCTGAGCGCGGTGCGCGCCAACACCCTGCCGGATACGCCACAGCTGCAGGTAGACATCGACAACGACAAACTGCAGGCGCTGGGCCTGAGCGCCGGCGACGTCAGCAGTACGCTCACCAGCGCGTTCGGCAGCACCTACATCAACGACTTTATCGACCGCAACCGGGTGAAAAAGGTCTATATGCAGGGTGACGTCGAGTATCGGTCAAAGCCGGAGGATCTCGATAAGTGGTTTGTTCGCGGCACCTCCAGCAGCACGACCAGCATGACGCCGTTCTCTGCCTTTGCCTCTTCACATTGGATTTACGGGCCGGAAAACCTGTCGCGTTATAACGGACTGTCCTCGTTTGAAATCACCGGCGAGGGCGCGCCCGGTACCAGTTCAGGCACGGCAATGGACGAGATGGAAAAACTGGCATCACAGTTCTCGTCCGCCAGCAGCTTCTCCTGGAGCGGGTTGTCATATCAGGAACGCCTGACCAGCGGGCAGGCGGCATCGTTGTATGCCATTTCGTTGGTAGTGGTGTTCCTGTGCCTGGCGGCGCTGTATGAGAGCTGGTCAATCCCGTTTGCCGTGATGATGGTGGTGCCGATGGGCGTGGTGGGATCCCTGTTGGCCATCACGCTGCGCGGGCTGGAAAACGACATTTATTTCCAGGTGGCGCTATTAACCATCATCGGCCTGTCGGCCAAGAACGCCATTCTGATCGTTGAATTCGCCGAAGAAAATTACCAGCGCGGCGAAGCCTTGATCGCCGCCGCCGTTGAGGCTTCCCGTATGCGCCTGCGTCCTATTCTGATGACCTCTCTGGCATTCAGCGCCGGCGTATTGCCCTTGGCGGTTTCCAGCGGCGCCGGGGCCAACAGCCGGATCGCCATAGGTACCGGGATCATCGGCGGCACCATTACGGCGACATTACTGGCAATCTTCTTCGTTCCTTTGTTCTACGTATTGGTACGCCGGATGTTTTCACGCAAAACAACCTCCGCCAAACCAACAGAAAACACTGCGCCGCAGGCAGGAGAATAACGTGCTGCAACGTTTAATCACTTTGACCTTTCCGCTGGTGCTGGCGGGGTGTATCTCGCTGGATCCGGATTATCAACGCCCGCAGGCGCCGGTGCCTTCAACGCTGCCGCAAGGGGCCGCTTATACTGCGCCCTCGGGTAAATTGTCATTAAGCTATCCGGACATCCCATGGCGTGACTATGTGGTCGATAGCCGGTTACGGCAGGTGGTGGAGATGGGGCTGAGCAGCAGTCGCGATTTGCGCGAGGCCATTGCCAACATCGAATCTGCCCGGGCGCTCTACGGTGAGCAACGTGCCGATCTGTTTCCTACCATCAATGCCGGAGTGGACGGCAGTCGTGGCCGGGCATTGACCGGTAATGGCAATGCCACGGCGATCAGCCAAAGTTACGAAGCGACGGCAAGCACCAGTTCTTTCGAGCTGGATCTGTTTGGCAAAAATCGCAGCCTGACTCGCGCTAAATTCGAGAGCTATTTGGCGGAGTCCGAAGCGGCGAAAAGTACCCGTTTGGCGCTGATTGCCGACACCGTGACCGACTGGGTAAATGTGGCGGCCGCACGCAGCAATCTGGCCGCCGCCAAAGGCACCATGGAAAGTGCCAAACAGTCGTTGGCGGTAACGCGCAAGAATCAGCAAAACGGTATTTTGTCGATGGTTGACGTGGCGTCGGCAGAGACGGTCTATCAGCAGGCGCGTTCAGACGTGGCCAACTACACCACCAGCGCGGCGCAGGCGAAAAACGCGCTGGATCTGGTGGTCGGGCAAAGCGTGCCGGAGAGCCTGTTGCCTGATGGGATCGAAGCGTTGTCTGGCATCATGAAAGATATACCGGCCAATGTGTCGTCGCAGGTGCTGCTGAACCGTCCGGACGTGCTGGAGGCCGAGCATAACCTGAAGGCTGCCAATGCCAATATCGGTTCCGCCAGAGCGGCGTTCTTCCCGTCTATCAGTCTGACCGCCAGCGGCGGGGTGGGCAGTGGAGAACTGTCATCCCTGTTTAGTCAGGGGGCGGGCGTTTGGTCGTTCGCACCGAGCATCAGCCTGCCGATCTTTACCGGTGGCTATAATACGGCGCAGTTGAATTACACCAAGGCGCAGAAAGACCTCTACGTCGCCACCTATGAAAAAGCGGTGCAGACGGCATTCCAGGAAACGGCCGATGCGTTGGCACGCAGGGGCACAATTCAGGAACAGTTAGCGGCGCAAACCGGCTATGTGGCGGCCTCGCAGGAATATTATCGCCTGGCGGAGCTGCGCTACCGCCATGGCGTGGATACCTATCTGGTGATGTTGGACGCGCAGCGAACGCTATATACCGCCCAGCAGTCGCTGATTGCTGCTCGCCAAACCGAATATCAGAACCTGATTACTCTGTATAAAGTGCTGGGTGGGGGCATCGCGGCAGAAAAGCAGGGCGATGGCGTGGTTGCCAAAAATAGATCTTTAACCCAATAAGATTTAGCCCAGGCAATAATTAAATAACGCAGTGTGATGATAGCGCGCTGCGTTTTTTTATATTCATTCTGTGGTGGAAGTGTAAAGAAAGGGAAAATGACCAGACGATGGAGAACTCGCCACAATCAGCAGGGTCTGAATAATATCGCATCATCCCCGCGGCCAAATATATTGAGGTTGAAATGGAAAGTGATATTCAGCAACAGGTCATTTCAGTGATTGATCGCTATAATTCGCCCAGCCTGCTTAAAAAGGGGGTTGCCGTTACTCTCAATACGGAAATAAACAAAGAGCTGCACCTCTCCTTGCCAATGTCGGAAACGCTGATGCGTGGCTATTTCGACGCCTTTCTCATCGACAGCAGCAATTACAATCATGAGCTGTATTTTCGTCAGGAGTCAAAGTCGGCGTTATTGTTCTCCTCATCAAATCGTCGCGCGAATCACTGGGATCTTGAAATGGAAAGGATCCGGCCATTGTATGTTTATATGCTGGTGCGATCCGCACGGGCCAAACGCTGGCTTTACGACATCCACTTTCTGATTGAACAATTAAAATGATATCGCGATATTCCCAATATTGGATGAGTTAACTCATCGCGCCGAATGCAGTTTCAGGCCCGCAAAGAAATTGCGGGCCTTTTAACGGAGTTATTGTGCCAGTAACTCGGCAAATTTCGCCAGCCATTGTGGATGCGCCGGCCAGGCAGGGGCGGTCACCAGATTGCCGTCAATATGGGCCTGATCGATACCGATATCCGCAAAGTGGCCACCGGCCAGCTGCACTTCCGGGGCGCAGGCCGGATAGGCGCTGCAGGTTCTGCCTTTCAACACCCCGGCGGCGGCCAACAGCTGCGGGCCGTGACACACCGCGGCGATGGGTTTGCGTGCGGCGTCAAAAGCCTGCACCAGCTTGATCACCTGCGGGTTCAGGCGCAGATACTCGGGCGCTCTGCCGCCGGGGATCAACAGCGCGTCGTAATCTTCTTCTTTTGCCGCGGCAAAGTCGGCATTCAGGGTGAAACGGTGGCCAGGTTTTTCACTGTAGGTCTGCGCGCCGTCGAAATCATGGATTGCTGTCATGATGTAATCACCCTTGGCCTTGTCCGGGCAGACGGCATCCACCTGATGACCAATCATCTGCAATGCCTGAAAGGGCACCATGGTTTCATAATCTTCAGCGTAATCACCAACCAGCATCAGGATCTTTTTCTTGCTCATACGGGGATCTCCGGGAGGAATAATCCCTAACATATAGCCTACCGGTGTGTGGAACGCGAACCTGCTTCTGGCGTAGGTGCATCTATACTGATTTTACCGCCGGAGGCGGTTCAGGGAGATCAACCTCAATGAGGTGGCGCAGTATCTCAATTATCGACTCACCGGGCTTCCCGGTTTCTGCTCATGAGACCCCCATATGCTTAATTTGGCCACATTGCTTGAAGAGAGTGCGCGTACTTTTCCCGATCGTCTGGCGCTGGTTCAGGACGAATTCCAGCTTAGCTATGGCGAACTCGATCAGCTCGCCAATCAGGTTGCCCATCTGCTGAGGGTTCGGGGCGTGAAACCGGGGGAGCGGGTGGCGTTGGCCTGCCCAAACCGTTGGGAGTTTCCGGCGATTTACTTCGGCATTCTCAAAGCGGGTGCGGTGGTGGTGCCGTTAAATACCTTGCTGAAGGCGGGGGAGTTTGAATACTACCTGCAGGATTCGCAGGCGGTGGCCTTCTTTTGTTTTGAAGGGGGCCATGGATTAACCTTGGGGGAAGAGGCAAAAATCGCGTTCGATGCCACGCAATCGTGCCGAGACTTTATTATTATCGGTGACAGCCTGCCGCTGAGCGGTGACCGCTTCAGCCAGGCCATTCGCCAGCAACCTACCGATTTTGACAGCGCCAGTACCCTGGAGTCCGACACCGCAGTGATCCTCTACACCAGCGGAACCACCGGCCGTGCCAAAGGGGCGGAGTTGACCCATTCCAACCTGGTGTTGAATGCGCTGGGTTCGGTGCAGTTATTCAATAGCTCGGTTGAACGCCCCGATCGCCATTTGGTAACGCTGCCGCTGTTCCATACTTTCGGCTCAACCGTCCAGATGAATGCCGGCTTCGCCTTGGGAGCAACGCTGGTGCTGGTGCCCCGTTTTGATGCAAAGCTGGCTATCTCGCTGATGCAAAAGCACGCCATCACTTTTTTCGCCGGCGTACCTACCATGTATTGGGCACTGCTGAACGCGCTGGACGACAGCGTAGATCTGGCGCTGTTGCGCAAAAATTTACGCATGGCGGTCTCCGGCGGGGCCAGTTTGCCGGTGCAAATCATTGAAGATTTTGCCCGTCGTTTCGGCGTTAACATTCTGGAGGGGTACGGGCTGTCGGAAACCAGTCCGGTCGCTACCTTCAATCACCCAGGACGCGTCAACAAAGTGGGGTCTATCGGCCAACCGATCTGGGGCGTTGAAGTCCGGCTGGTTGATGTCACCGGCAAAACGATAACGGAGATCGATCAGGTCGGTGAGTTAGCGGTGCGCGGTCACAACGTGATGAAAGGTTATCTTAATCGCCCGGAAGCCACGGCAGAGGTTCTGGAAAACGGCTGGTTTAGAACCGGCGATCTGGCACGGCGCGACGCCGATGGGTTTTATTTTATCGTCGACAGGTCGAAAGACGTGATTATCCGGGGCGGCTTTAACGTTTATCCGCGTGAAGTGGAGGAACTGATGATTCGCCACCCTGCGGTTTCGTTTGTGGCGGTGATCGGGGTGCCGCATCCATCGCTGGGAGAGGAAATTAAAGCGGTGGTGGTGTTGAAAGATCTGGACGAGGCGGTAACGGAAGAAGCCTTGATTACCTGGACCAAAGAGCAACTGGCGGCGTTTAAATACCCGCGTATCGTGGAGTTTGTCGAGCGGTTACCGATGACCAGCACCGGAAAGGTGTTGAAAAGGTTGCTGCGTTAGAAGGGGATATTTTGAAATGATCCCGGCCTGCAGTGCAAGCCGGGATGGATAACGCATTAACCTGGGTAAATGCCACGCTCTTTACGTGCGGTCAGGATACGCTCACAGGCGACGATATAGGCCGCGGTGCGCAGGCTGCATTTCTTCTCTTCGGACTTGTTCCAAACGTGAACCATAGCGTCGGTCATGATCTTGTCCATACGCTCGTTGATTTCGCTTTCGCTCCAGAAGTAGCTGGCCATGTCCTGCACCCACTCGAAGTAACTGACGGTCACGCCGCCGGCGTTACAGATAACGTCAGGCACTACGGTGATGTTGCGTGAACGCAGAACGTCGTCCGCATCTGGGTAGGTTGGGCCGTTTGCCCCTTCCAGTACCAGCTTGGCGCTGAGGATTTCTGCACGTTGACGGGTGATCTGACCTTCCAGGGCGGCTGGGATCAGGATGTCCATGTCGACGGACCAGAAAGCTTCGCTTTCGATTTCTTTAGCGCCAGGGAAGCCAGCGATCTGCTTGTTCTTGGCTTGCCATTCGGTCAATGCGTTCAGGTCGATGCCGTCTGGGTTGGACAGGGTCGCTGAGTGGTCCTGGATCACGACTACGCGTGCGCCGATGCCGACGAACAGACGAGCCGCTTCGCTGCCCACGTTACCAAAGCCCTGTACCGCCACTTTGGCACCTTCAAGCTGTACGCCCAAACGTTTGGCCACTTCACAACCGGTCACGAACACGCCACGGCCGGTCGCTTTTTCACGGCCCAGAGAGCCGCCCAGGTGGATAGGCTTACCGGTGACAACGCCGGTGATGGTAGTGCCGTGGTTCATGGAGTAGGTATCCATCATCCAGGCCATCACTTTGGAGTTGGTGCCGACGTCCGGTGCGGGAATATCTTTCTGTGGCCCGATGATAAAGCCGATTTCGCTGGTGTAGCGGCGGGTCAATCTTTCCAGCTCGCCTTCAGACAGTTTGAAAGGATCGACGCGGATCCCCCCCTTGGCGCCACCGTAAGGCAGGTTGACTGCCGCACATTTGATGGTCATCCAGGCTGACAGCGCCATAACCTCATCGAGATCAACATCTGGGTGGTAACGGATGCCGCCTTTACCCGGGCCGCGCGACAGGTTGTGCTGAACGCGGAAACCTTCGAAGTGGCGGATTGAACCGTCGTCCATCTGCAGAGGAATATCAACGATCAGCGCACGCTTAGGGTGACGCAGGGTATCAACCCAACGCGACAGCTCACCGAGATAAGGTGCAACGCGGTCGATTTGTTGCAGATAGGTGGCCCAGGCCGTTGTGCTGCTTTCTGAAGCGTAGGATAGCTTTTCCATAACCAACCTTTTTATATATAGGTATTTATTTTGTTTAACCGTGGATTACTAAGTGCATAACACTTTTGCGACGCTAAATTTACCATTAAAAACGCGGCTTGTTAGCCCCCACTCATCGGGCCACAGGCCGCTTTCAAGCCGGTTTGACGGCGTAAAAATGAATAGTTAATTACTTTTGTACGGTGGTTGCGGGAGCTACTCATGGTTTATGCATAAAAAATGCATAAAACCCGTTTTTATCTATTTTTCAGAAGCTTGAATGTGATCAAAAAGTTTCATTTTATTTAAGTGTCGTGTTGACAATGCCGTTTCCTGACGCCAGAGTTAAATTCATGTTAAATCGACGTTGTCAGCGTTTTATTCTTGAACAAAAATAATCATAACCGACTGATAATAAATGAATCACCCTCCACGCTCATGCTTCGCATGCTAAATGTGGGCTAGCGCTCAGCTCGAACAGCCGTTTTCTGATGCGTACATTTTTTAACTTCCCTTTAACAAAGGGACGGTATCGTTTTGCCTGAATTTTTTTGCCGGTACAACGCGCAATGCGTTTCACTCCTGCAGCAGCGGCTGTCCGCTGCTTAATCGCCTTAATGACGGACAGGTAACACCATGACAAAAAGTAAGCAACATCGGTTGAAGGCTTCTTCAACCGAGGGGCCTGACTGCGCCCAAACATTGCAACGCGGACTCAGCGAGCGCCATATTCAACTGATTTCCATCGGCGGCGCCATTGGGACTGGCTTATTTATGGGATCGGGCAAAACCATCGCGCTTTCCGGCACCTCTATTGTGTTGACCTATGTGATTGTCGGCTTCTTTATGTTTATGGTGATGCGAGCGATGGGGGAGCTGTTGCTGACCAAGCTCGACTACCGCTCGTTTGCCGATTTCGTTTCCGAATACCTGGGGCCGAAAGCCAGCTTCTTTCTGGGGTGGTCCTATTGGCTGAGCTGGGTGGTGACGTGCATTGCCGACGTGGTGGTCTGCGGCGGCTACATACAGTACTGGTACCCCGAGGTTTCGCCCTGGCTACCGGCTTTACTGACCTTAGGGCTGTTGTGCCTGTTCAATATGCTGTCGGTGAAGATGTTTGGTGAAGCGGAGTTTTGGTTTGCCATCATCAAGGTGATCGCCATTATCGCGTTGATCGTCACCGGGGCCTGGATGGTGTTTATTGGCTGGACTTCGCCGGACGGGGTTAAAGCCTCGGTGAACAACATCACCGATCCTGCTATTTTCATGCCGCACGGCATTCTTGGTTTCTTTGCCGGCTTCCAGATCGCCATCTTTTCCTGCACCGGTATTGAGCTGTTGGGCACCATGTCGGCTGAAACCAAGGATCCACACAAAGTACTGCCGAAGGCGATTAACGTTATCCCGGTGCGGATCATCATCTTTTATGTGTTTTCCATGCTGGCGATCATCGCCGTAACCTCATGGAGCCATATTTCACCGGACAGCAGCCCGTTTGTGATGCTGTTCGATCAGGCGGGGTTACCTGCTGCCGCTGCGGTCATCAACTTTGTGGCGCTGACTTCGGCGATGTCCTCAGCCAACAGTGGCGTCTATTCCAGTACCCGCATGCTGTATGGCTTGTCGATGGAGAAGCATGCCCATGGGCAGTTCAAGATACTTTCGCGCACTACCGCCATTCCGATCCGCAGCCTGATGTTCTCGTGCTTTTGCATGGTAGTGGGGACGATGTTGCTGATCCTGATGCCGAATGTCATGACGCTATTTACTATCGTGTCTACCGTGGCGGCGATACTGGTGGTTTACAGCTGGGGCATGATCCTGGCGGCCTATCTGGTTTACCGCAAACAGCGGCCCGACCTGCATGCACGTTCGCTGTTCAAAATGCCGGGCGGGGTGATAATGACCTGGCTGACATTGGCGTTCTTTGCCTTCACGCTGGTGCTGATGATCTTTGATCGCGATACCCTGATAGCGTTGTGCAGCATGCCGCTGTGGTTTATCACCCTGGCGATCGTTTGGCGCTTTAGAATCAAAGACAGCGTGGCTCAGGAAGGCTATGTGTTTTACCAAAGCCATCGCGAGGCGGAATAAGCCAGTCTCGGGAGGGCGGTTAGCCGTTCTCCCGCTCGGCATTGCGGGGCAACTGAGGTATGCTAAGCGGCTGACCCAATGATGAAAACTGGCCAATATCATCATGCCTTATCGCTATGGAGTAACAGCAGAGTGCTGAAAACCACGTCCCAATTAGAATTACTGCAGTCGGTTGCCGACGGCATTGCAGCGCTGTTTTTTCCCAATGTGGAAGTGGTGATACACGATCTCTCTACCAATAAGGTGGCGTACCTCGCCAATAATCTGTCGAAACGCAAACCGGGTGACGATGCCGGTTTGGAGGATTTTGACATCGACAGCGAAGGTCAGGTGACCGGGCCGTACGAGAAGCTCAACTGGGACGGCAAGAAAATGCGTTCGGTGAGCATTGCCGCGAAAGACGAACAGGGCGTTCCCCGCTACCTGCTGTGCATTAATTTGAGCACCGCGACATTTGAAGACGCCAGAAATGCGCTGGATATGTTCCTGTCGGTCACCCGTTTGCAGCCTCAGCCACAGCAGTTATTCAAAGACGACTGGCAGGAGAAGATCAATACCTTCCTGCACGAGTGGATCCGCCAGCAAAACGCTTCATTGGGTTCATTGAGCCGTGAACAGAAAAAGCAGTTGGTGATTGATCTGTATAACGAAGGGGCGTTTAAAGCCAAAAGCGCCGCCGACTATATCGCCAACGTGTTATCCCTCGGCCGCGCCACGGTTTACAAATACCTGAAAGAGTTAAAAAAGGGCGAGAGCGCCTAAAAAACCTGAGCGTGCCAGATGACGGGCCGCTGTCCTGTATGACACAGGCCCCTTTGCACTGCTGAATAACTCTGATATGGTTGCACAATACAACCATATCAGAGTGCCGATCATGTCAATCACCCAACCAAGTCCGTATTTACACCCGATCAGGGATGCGTCGCGCCATTTGGTGCGTGAGCTCGGCTTTATGGGCAATACCCTGGCAGGAACCGAACTGCCGCCATCGGCGGTGCATGCGTTGATTGAAATAGGCGATCGCCAGGTTGATACCGCCGCGGAGCTTTGCAATGTACTTAACCTGGAGAAATCCAGCGTCAGCCGCATGTTGAACAAGCTGATCAAAGCCGGGGAGCTGGAAACGCAGGCCAGCGCGCGAGATGCCAGAGAGAAGATCCTGCGGCTGACGGCGCAAGGACGAGAAACCCTGGCGGGCATCAATCGTTTTGCCGATCGTCAGGTGCTTACCGCGCTGGAGCAGTTACCGGCAGACGCCAGCGTCAGCATCGCCAATGGACTGCAGAGCTATGCCACAGCGTTGCGAGCACATCGCCTGGGAGAAACGCCGGTTGCTGCAGCGCCCATCGAGATTGTCAGCGGCTATTTGCCGGGGTTTACCGCCAGAACGCTGGAAATGCACATGCAATACTATTCCCGCACCGTGGGTTTCGGCGCCTTCTTCGAAGCTACGGTGGGCGCGGCATTGGCCGATCTGGCCGGGCGTTTGTCGAATCCATTAAACCAGACCTGGTCCGCGCTGAAGGGCGATCGCATTGTCGGCTCTGTATCGATTGATGGTGAAAGCTTGGGAGACAACCGTGCTCACTTGCGCGCATTTATTATCGATGACAGCCTGCGTGGCAGCGGTATTGGCCGCCAGTTGCTGAACCGGGCGGTCAGTTTTTGCGATGAGCATGCCTTTGACGAAACCCATCTGTGGACCTTCAAAGGGCTGGATGCGGCCCGGCATCTTTATGAAAGCGTCGGTTTCGTGCTTGCAGAAGAGCAGCCGGGCACACAGTGGGGGCAATTGATGACCGAACAGCTATTTATTCGCCGCCCAGTTGCCCCAAATTGACATACTGGGTCTCGAGATACTCCTCGAGCCCCACATCCGCGCCCTCACGGCCCAGTCCAGACTCTTTGACGCCGCCAAAGGGCGCCACTTCAGTCGAGATAATGCCCTCATTGATGCCCACCATACCGCTTTCCAACTGGCGCGTGACACGGAATGCACGCGCCAGATCGCGAGTGTAGAGGTAGGCGGCCAATCCGAAAGGCGTGTCGTTAGCCCGGCGAATCACTTCCTCTTCGGTATGGAAACGGAAGCAGGCTGCCAGCGGCCCGAAAGTTTCTTCATGCGCCAACCGCATCTGTTCATTGGCGTCGGCCAATACCGTGGGTTGGAAGAAGGTTCCATTAATTATTCAATATGCGCGCTAAAGCCCTTACGCCCGGGAGCAATATCGGGTTTCAGCGTCAATGCCGGGATCTCGTACTCGCCCGCATTCTGCCTACGGAAGGGAATAGGCGAGGTTTGCTCCAATTCATCGAGGCGTTGCCCCAGTGCGTTACAAGCCTCGGCAAAGCGCACTTCATCAACCCGGCCGGTACGATAAAGAACAAAGGGCGGCAGCACTTCGAAACCGGGATAATGCAGGATGCCATGTTGGATAGGGAACAGAATGTCATCGATCGGGCCATTGATGCCGCGTTGCGCATAGTGCGACTCCCATCCGCCGGTAGTGACAATCAGCATCGCGCGTTTACCGGCGAGGGTGCCTTCACCATAACGATCCCCCCAACGGACGTCAGAGTGCTCGCCGACGCCATAGGCAAATCCGTAGGCATAGACACGTTCAACCCAGCCTTTAAGGATCGCCGGCATCGAAAACCACCACAGCGGGAACTGCAAGATCACCGTATCGGCCCACAGCAGCTTTTCCTGTTCCAGTTCAATATCTCTGCTCTGTAAACCCTGAGCAAAAGCCTGCTGGGAATCGAGCGACGGATTGAAACGATCACCGGATTGGGCCGTGCTGTCATTGGCGTCGAGCGTCGCTTTCCATTGCATGGCATACAGATCGGAAACTTGCACCGCATGGCCGGCAGCTTCGAGCCGCTGTACTGAAAAATCCTTGAGTGAACCATTTAATGACTGCGGTTCAGGGTGGGCGTAGACGATTAAAACATTCATTGTGGAACCTCCATTGATTGATGGAGGCAGGTTAGGCTGCTGCAAGGTATATTGGAAATGAATTTCTAATATTACAGGTATTAGCATGAATAATATCAGACGTCTGGATCTTAACCTGCTGGTCACGCTGGACGCCTTGCTTTCAGAGCACAACGTTACCCGGGCGGCACAACGTTTAAACTTCTCACAACCGGCGGTCAGTGTGCATCTCGCCAAACTCAGAGACATCTTTAACGATCCGCTGTTGTTGCCGGGGCCACGAGGAATGCGGCCCACCGCACGCGGCGACGAGTTACGTGAACCGCTGCGGCAGGCACTTGAAGCACTGGAACAAGCGGTGTCACCTTCATCGCCCTTTGATCCCAAAGTGGCTGAAAATACCTGGCGCGTAGCGGCTTTTGACTACGGCGAGTCAACCATTGTTCAGCCGGCGTTGATGGGCCTGCGGGCTGCGGCACCGAACAGCAGACTGGCAGTGATCGAGACAGTGCCTTCACGCATCGCCAGGCAGGCGGAGCAGGGTGAGATAGATTTGGCCTTTCATACCCGTGAAGGGGCTCCAGCCCATTTGCGACAACGAATTTTGTTTAGCGAACGCTACGTGCTGGTGGGACGAGCCGGACACCCAGGCTTGCAAAAACCACCTTCACTGGCTGAGTTTTGTGAGCTGGAACATGTGATGGTTTCGCCGGACGGCGGGGGCTTTTTCGGCATCACCGACAAAGTGTTGGCGGAAGCCGGTTTGACCCGGCGAGTGGTGCTTTCCGTACCGCATTTTCTGTTTGTGATGTCGGTGCTGGCAACCTCAGAGCTGGTGGCCATGCTGCCGTCACGTCTGGTACGCAATAATAGCGCGTTGCAGGTGGTGGAGCCGCCCGTCGAGCTGCCGGGCTTCGAGATGACCATGCTATGGCATGAGCGTGCCCATCGCGATCCGGCGCATCAATGGCTGCGAGAGCATATTATCTCGTCGGTTGCATAAAGATATCTGCACGGTTTTAGGCATGTGGTCGGCTGTATTTCAGCAAATTGCCCGTGAATAACAAAATCAGCGCGCGGAGCAATAACAAACATGGGGCGGTGGCATGCATACACCGCCCCATAGCACCTGGTTAGAAGGTGACATTCACCTTGGCCCACAGGGTGCGGCCCGGTTCATTGACCGACGTATTCGACGAATAGCCGAAGGTACTGTTACCTGCCAGATTCAGGTGTTCGCTGTAGGTTTTATTGAGAATGTTATCCAGGCCGGTGCTGAGCTTGACGTGCGAGTTCACCTTGTAAGCTACATTGGCGGACAGCACGCCAAAACCCGGGCTGTCGGCAAAGTCTTTACCGACCACGTTGCCCTGATTGATGGCTACGCGGTGCTGGCTGCTGACCACACGCCACAGGCCGGTGCTGCTCCAGTCGCCTCGTTCGTAGGTTAAACCAAAGCGAGCCTCCAGCGGTGGGATTTGCGGCAACGGCTGGTTGTCGCTGGTGTTTTTCCCCCAGGCATAAGCCAGGCTGGCATCGGTCTTCCAGTGTTCGGTCAACTGGTAACCCATACCCATTTCACCGCCCATGATGGTGGCGTTAACGTTATCGGCCTGGCTGATACGGGCGTGATGCGGATCGTATTTGAACAAGATAAAGTCATTCACATGGCCAACATACGCCGATACCCAGTTGTTAAACCGCTTATCGGTATATTGAGCACCGATATCGATCTGCGTGGTTTTTTCACTCTTCACGCTGTCAAACGCACTCTTGTTGCCGCCAGGCCCAAATGTCGGGGAGAACAGCTCCCAATAGTCGGGGAAACGCTCGGTATAGCCGATCCCTGCGTACAGCATCAACGGCATGCCGGCCAATGTGTGCTCAATACGGCTAAAACCGCTCGGCAGCGTATCGGAACGCTCAGTGTCGTTGCCAGTTTTGTAGTTATCCACCAGGGTACGATCGAGGCGAGCACCGCTGATGATCTTGCTCTGTTCGGTCGCGCTCCAGGTCAGTTCACCAAAGGCACCGTAGTTATGGAACTGCGCATCCTCTTGCCAGGCGTTACCCCGTTTGTTGCGATGCGTGTTGGTTTGCGTATCCATACCGCTTTCCAACTTAAAATCTTGCCACAGCCAGGTTCCCATCACTCGACCGCCGACGGTGCGACGATCCAACTGCATGGTCATGCCGGCGTGCATAGGCATCCCCATGCCCATGTGTCCCATCGCCATGCCGCCTTTGCCGGGTGAACGCAGGGTGGTGTTATCCATAATATGGTTGGCGTAGTTGTAATACACCTGGGCTTCCAGCTTGTCGAACACCTCGCCAATATTGGATTTTTCTACCCGCATGCCCAGACTTTCGCGCTTGAACTGCGAACCATCCATGCTGCGCCCGGCATAGCGTGCTTCACCATTACCCCGGCCCATGGTCACTTCCAGCAGGGTATCGGTGTCCGGAGTCCAGCCCAGTGCCAGATCGCCATTCCATTTGTCCCAGCGAGAGGGCACGCGATCGCCATTGCCGTCCTGATAATCATGAGAGCGTGATTTATTGCCCATCAGGCGCAGATAACCTTGTTCACTGCCCAGGCTGGCATCAATGTTTTCATCCCAACGGCCGTTGGAACCGGCCAGCATGCTGGCGTTGCCTTTGATGCCTGGTTTATCAAACTGCGGACGTTCTCGTTCAAAGCGCACCGTACCGGCAGAGGATCCTGCGCCCCAAAGTACCGTTTGCGGCCCCTTGGTAATCGTCAACAGGTCATAACTTTCTGGTGAAATATAGGAAGTCGGCGCGTCCATTCGTGAAGGACAGGCACCCAACATTTCGCCACCGTCGGTCAAAATTTTCAGCCTGGATCCAAACATGCCGCGAAACACCGGGTCGCCATTGGTGCCGCCATTACGGATCTGTGAGAAACCTGGGATAGTTTTCAGATAATCCGAACCGTCGCTGGCAGGCACTGGCTGGCGAGGGGTTTTCGGTGAGGTCACTATCGTCATCGGCGAATAGAGCGGTGCGGTGACGGTGATCACGTCGCCATCATTGGCCTTTACCGCTACTTCATGCTGGTGCTGTTGTGCAGCATGAGCATTGAAGCCCGCCAGGACAAACAGCGGCATAGCCGCAGTAATATGTAGGGAGAGAGGGCGCTTCTTATAATTGTTGGTTTTTCCGAACATCATCGTTCCTTAATGTCAATTTTGACGCTAAAAATACTTTTACATCGCAACAGCCGGTTATTTAGGCGCAGTGAAACCCGGAGCATCATGCCGCCGTTAATAAGCTTTGGCCCGGTTTTGGCGTAAGAATAATGCCAACAGGGTTGCGATGTTTATTGAGTGCAGTGGGGTATTCCGACAGGCGTAAATAATGCGCCCGGTTGAATAGTCTCAACAGGAATAATTTGGCTGCAGCCTATTTATTTTTAAATCAACGGAAGCGATGCTGGTGGAGCGCGAGGTTGGGACTCGGAGTGGATCACATGGGCGAATAGCGGGAAGATATAATGCAGCGGAGGGGCGCGCGACAACAGCGAACCAGACCAGAATAGCGGTGAACTGGCCAAGTCTAACAAGGGAACATGGATCAGCAATACACAGTAACCGCAGGCGCTGTCATCCATCATCATCGCCATATTATGGCTGCCAGTCTGCATGGTCATCGTCATGCTTTGTGCGCCAGGCTCCGGCGGCGGATGATGGCCATGTGCAGACATATCCATGCCGCAGTCTGTCATTGCGACCGTTTCAGATTGCCCCACGCGCGCATGCTCCAGCGATCGAGAGATCACCGGGGCGATGAACAACATCAGGATCGCAAAAATCCCCAGACAGGCCGGGAGATGGCTTCGCGATGTGGCAGTCCGAACTAACGACACATATATCCTAAAACAGTGCAAAATTAACGGACGGAATTGTACTGTTTTATGCTGCAAATGTTAAAACATTTTCTGCATGGTTGGGTTATTGATAAAAGAAATTGCCGTTTGGTTCACGTTATCAACCATTTTAACTGTTTGGATATATTGTGAGCGCGTGGAATTAATAATACTAACAGCAAGAGTGGTGATATATCCCGCTTGGCTGATTTTTTTGCCACAATCGCTGTTGCTCTTTTCAGCGGGATAATAAGGAATTCCAGGCGCTGGGTGAATTGATATTGGTCATTCCAACGGCAATTCACCTATCGATTTTAACCAAACGATGAAGGCATCAATTTTTGGCCACTGGCGGTCGGAAAGCGTTGATACATAATAGTGCTGATCGCATTTCAGCTCCATTTTGGGCAATGGCGCAACCAGCTCGCCGGTACTGAGTTGCTTGCGGATAAGTCGCTTACGGCCCATGGCAACGCCAACGTGGTTCACTGCCGCAGTGACGGCCAAATCGGAGCGATCGAATCCTATTCCGGGCGAGGTATCCAGATTGACACCGAAATGTTGAGCCCAGCTGTGCCATTCATCCGTACCAGAATCATAGCTCCAGGCCTGACGATCGTGGAGCAGGGTGCAGTGTGAGAGGTTGCCGGGAAAATTGACCAGCTCAAATTGGGCTGCATATTCCGGGCTGCATACGGGAATAATTGCCTCATCCATCAGGTATTGGTAATGAAGCTGTGATGAGGGAGTCGCATCAAAATAAACGGCCAGATCAATGCCTGCCCGCTGGAAATTGACGTTTTCATTGCCAGTCAGAATAGTCAGGTTGATGGCGGGATAACGGCGAGAAAAATCGGCCAGGGCCGGCACGATCCAACACTGGGCGATCGACGGCCGGGAGTAAACCGTCAGGGAGCCTGACAGCGCCTGGTTCTTGATATCCAATATTTCCTGGTTCAGGGTACCCAATGATGTTTTTAACGCCCAAAAAACCCGTTCACCTTCAGCGGTGAGTTCAACTTTCCGATGAGAACGAATAAACAACTTTAAGCCGAGATTTGCTTCCAGTTGATTAATGGTATGGCTTACCGCACTGGGGCTCACCGACAGTTCATCCGCCGCCATGGCGAAAGACTCGTGTCGAGCCGCCACTTCAAATGTAAACAGCCGTGATAGCTGCCAGCCATTAAGCGATCGGTGCTGACCCGTTAGCAGATGGTTCCCCGACATATTTCCCCCTGAAAGTAAAAAAACTGTATTTTACGCATCAGTTTGGTGAGTAAAGTTGATGCATGTCGCTAAATTGCACCATTTCTTGGCGCAAGTCACTCGTTTGATTCTGTTTTGCTCATGTGAGGTGAGATTTATATCGTTTGTCACCGATCGTCGTTTTCCTGTCCAATAAAGACAATTCAATGACAGGGGATATGGGCCATGGATTCACACATTTGGGTTGCCGGCACGCTGATCGCCAGTATTGCACTCATCATTTTGACCATCGTAAAGTTCAAGTTTCATCCTTTTTTAGCGTTGTTGTTAGCGAGCTTTTTTGTCGGTGGCATGATGGGGATGGGCCCGATTGATATGGTCAATGCCATAGAAAATGGCATTGGCAGCACGCTAGGATTCCTGGCCGCGGTGATTGGGCTGGGCACCATTCTTGGCAAGATGATGGAGGTTTCCGGTGCGGCAGAACGCATTGGTATCGCGCTGCAGCGCTGCCGTTGGCTTTCCGTCGATGTCATTATGGTATTGGTAGGCTTGGTTTGCGGCATCACACTGTTTGTCGAAGTGGGCGTGGTGTTATTGATTCCATTGGCTTTTTCCATCGCCAGAAAAACCGGCACCTCGCTGCTTAAACTGGCCATACCGCTTTGTACTGCATTGATGGCAGTGCATTGCGTCGTTCCTCCACATCCTGCAGCGCTGTTTGTGACCAATAAACTGGGTGCAGACGTAGGAACGGTGATTGTTTACGGACTTCTCGTCGGTTTAACGGCGTCTCTGGTCGGCGGGCCGTTGTTCTTGAAAATACTGGGGAAACGCTTGCCGTTTAAGCCGGTACCGCCAGAATTTTCCAATCTGACCGTACGAGAAGAACATGAGCTGCCTTCGCTGCGGGCAACGTTGTTTACGGTGCTATTGCCGATTGTGCTGATGTTGGTGAAGACGGTAGCGGAGTTGAACCTGGCTAAAGAAGGGCGTCTGTTTGGCCTGATGGAGTTTATCGGCAACCCGATTATCGCCATGTTCATTGCCGTGTTTGTGGCCTATTACGTTCTGGGCATCCGCCGTCATATGGGGATGAGTACGCTGTTGCGCCACACGGAAACGGGTTTTGCTTCTATAGCCAATATCTTGTTGATCATCGGCGCGGGCGGGGCCTTCAACAGCATATTGAAGAGCAGCGGCTTAGCGGACACCCTGGCGTTAATGCTTTCCAACCTGCATATGCATCCGATCTTGTTGGCATGGTTAGTCGCGCTTATTCTTCATGCGGCAGTGGGCTCCGCCACCGTTGCCATGATGGGAGCAACGGCCATTGTCGCACCAATGTTAGCGCTCTATCCTGACGTCAGCCCGGAGATCGTGACCATTGCCATAGGCTCTGGCGCTATCGGTTGCACCATAGTGACCGATTCATTGTTCTGGCTGGTGAAACAGTATTGCGGCGCAACGCTCAATGAAACGTTCAAGTACTACACCACGGCAACCTTTATCGCTTCGGTGCTGGCTTTAGGGATGACTTTTTTACTTTCATACATTATCTAAATCTAAGCCAATCCTTTTGCGGCAATCGTGAGCGAGTACTTTCCATGGCTTACGATTGCCATTGCCGCCTCACAGAGAGGGTAACTCTACGCTTCACCCGATAAGCAGGGCGAAGCGATCGAATTTTATGCAGTTTATTTTTGCTGACAGGGCGCACGTAACGAGATGGCTTAGGCCCGCTGCTGGCGCCATTGACGATAACGACGGGTGATGCGCTTGGTACGTAACTGGTTGATGATTAATGTAAACAGGGGGGAATAACGGCTGGCGCGAGTACGCCCTTCGCCCAGTGCGCGTAAGCGGCGAGTGACCAAAGCCATTCGTGCCAAGCCTGCCATGGTTTTATTTTCCCATGTTACCGGTTTTGGCAGCGCATAAGGTTCATTACCGGCTTTCCACTGGAGCGGCAGGTCAGGAACCTGTGCCATGGCTGTTGCTATACCCGCCACGGCGACGCCGCTATCCAACACCTGCTGCGCCACGGACTTACGGGCGATACCTCCCGTCGTCATCACCGGCATGTGGGCGACGGCGGCAAGATCGCGGGCAAACTCCAAAAAATAGGCTTCGCGCGCCAATGTGCGTCCATCCGCGGCGTTACCCTGCATCGCTGGGCTTTCGTAGCTGCCTCCTGACAGTTCAATCAGGTCGACTGGCAATTCATTCAGCAACAAAATCACTTGTTGCGCATCTTCTTCAGAGAAGCCACCGCGCTGAAAATCAGCCGAGTTTAGCTTGATCGAAACGCAAAAGCTTGGCGAGACACGTTCACGCACGGCTCGCACGACCTCTAACAGCAAGCGAGCACGATTAGCGAGGCTGCCACCCCATTGATCGTTACGTCTATTGGTCAAGGGAGACAAAAATTGCGAGAGCAGATAGCCGTGTGCTGCGTGGATTTGTACGCCAGTAAATCCAGCCTGTTCGGCAGCATAAGCGGTGGTAGCAAAACGTTCGATCACCTCATCGATCTGCGCCTGGCTCATGGCCGTCGGTTGTGCGAATAACTTGCTGTGCTTACCCATTTCCACGGGAACGGCCGACGGTGCCCAGGCTTCGCCCCCCATACTTGCCATGACCTGGCGGCCAGGATGGTTAATTTGCATCCAAACCTGCGCTCCGTTCTGGCGTGCGGATTTGGCCCAAGCGGTAAAGGGGGCTAGCGGGGTATTGGCCTCAAGAGCCACGCCACCGGGCCCCGTCATTGCACGACTGTCGATCATGACGTTACCGGTAATAATCAGGCCAACACCACCTTGCGCCCAACTCTGGTATAAACGATACAATGCCGGGCCAGGCACTTGGCCGACGTCGGCCATATTTTCTTCCATCGCGGCTTTTGCCAGGCGGTTGGGAAGGACGCTGCCGTTAGGCAGGGTAAGCGGGGTGAACATCATGGCGGATCCTTAATCAACAAGAGAACCCGTGTATACTAAGATTAAAGTCAACTTTAAGGTCAAGCGAAATGAAAATAGGGGAATTGGCAGAGCGTTCGGGTCTCGCCGCATCGGCAATACGTTACTATGAGCAACAGGGATTACTGCCTAAGGCATCGCGCAGCGCCAACGGGTATCGTATTTATAGCGAGACCTCGCTGGAGCGTTTGCATCTTATCCAGATCGGACAAAATCTGGGTTTTGCTCTGGATACGATCCGCGGCGTGCTGTCGCTGGAAGGAATGGCGTACCAGGACAGTCTTATGCAGAAGCTTGATGCGCGGCTTGAGGAGATTGATCGCATGATGGCGACGCTGAGTAATCAGCGGGAAACGCTGCAGGACACCAAGCGCAAGCTGAATGAATCGGGGTTACAGGGCATATGCCCAGATAAAAGCAGTTTGGTTAAGGTGACAATGTCACGGTGAGTGAGGTGCGAGTTGATGTTTCTATCCCAGAATTGCTGTTTACGCAGTATGAGTTCAAACGCTGATCCTGTTTCATGTTAGTGCACCGGCCATGGATGTCATTAGGCCACAATTTGCGATGTACGATCACCAAGATGAGAACTGCCATAATCCTGTGCGTGAAGAAGGTTATCTATTCTGGAAAACATCGGCACAAGGGAAATGCATTAATGCACTGTGACAAAACCGGTGAGAAGAACTCAGTGTGAATTTGGTTTTCATAGCGGAGAGATTCCGGATGAAACATTGAGTGTTTGAATCAGCATGGCATTAAGCGTAAAGCATCTGGAAAACGGGATATGAATAAAAGGCCATGGTAAAGCCCAAAAGCTCAGATTCTACGTAGAGTTACTTTGGTGCGCATAATGTATATTATGTTAAATTACATATTGAGATAACTGAGACCTTAACCTGACTACCCGCCCCCAAGGGTTTTCTTTCTGTAGAACCTGTTCTTTCATCATCATTCCCAGTTTTCCTTTTCGTAAGGTTTTAGCCAGTTCTTTTCAGTTACAGGTACTCGTTCACCATTAAAGGTATACGTACAACAACGGCATCGAACCGGGACGTCTTCTGCAGTGAATTCAGGATTAACCTTCTGCAGCAATCCTTGCTCATCGATGCAAAGCCCGCTGTAGTAACTCGATTCGCCATAACGTACGTAGCTGCTCCAATTTTTACGCTGTAATGCAACCAAATAAAAAATCGGCTCTTCCTTATCCAGTCGACTTATTGCTTCACGATGCACATCAATCCACGGTTGCCCAACGTTACGCAGCAAAAATTTGAACAACGGCGTGTAATCAATACCTTGTTGCATTCTGCCGTGCATGCCTTCTCGCATCGGTAAGTTCTCATCAATCGCGTGTTTCTTATGGCGCTGCCAGCGGTACTCACCACCATGGCGGATTGCTCCCCTTGCAGTGGTGTTCTCCCTGCGAAAAAGCATTTTCGGTCTGCCTTTCTTAAACATCATCCTTTTTCCCTGTTTTATTTTGATCGCGCTACGCGAAATCTGAGAAAACCTGGCAGCATTTCCCTTGCAGATTTCACCAAAATGCACTGTTTAACTGGCATTAAATCGACCAATATATCTGCATATTCACCCTGAGTTGGGCAGCATTAAAGCACAAATCATTTGAACTCAACCCCTATTTAACATAACGCAATAATTGTGACATTGTCACTACAATCCAACCTTTTTCCCCTGTCACTCGTAGGCGCTGCCAAAGGGATATCGGGCGACAGGCCCCTCCAGAAGGAGCCTGTTTTTTTCACGAGAACCGTGTTTCCCGCATCAGCTATTTACAAAGGCCAGTAGATCGCTGTTGACCCGATCAGCATGGGTCGTAGGTATGCCGTGCGGCGCACCTTTGTAGGTAATAAGCTTACCGTTTTTGACCAACTTGGCCGAGAGCACGCCTGAATCTTGGTATGGAACCACTTGATCGTCATCGCCGTGGATCACCAAAACCGGGATGGAAATACGCTTGAGATCGTCGGTGAAATCAGTCTGTGAGAACGCGACGACGCCGTCATAATGAGCCTTGGCGCCGCCCATCATGCCTTGCCGCCACCAGTTCCAGATGACCGCATCCAACGGCTTGGCGCCGGGCCGGTTGTAGCCGTAGAAAGGTCCCGCGGGAACATCGTAATAGAACTGCGCCCGATTGGCGGCCAGTTGCGCCTGGAAATCATCAAATACCGATTTGGGTGTCCCTTGCGGATTACTGTCGGTTTTCACCATCAACGGCGGCACAGCACTGATCAGTACGGCTTTCGATACCTTATCCTCACCATGACGCGTGATGTAACGCACCACCTCGCCCCCGCCCGTTGAGTGACCCACATGCATGGCACCTTGCACGCTCAAATGTTTCACTACCGCAGCAACGTCGTCCGCATAGTGATCCATATCATGCCCTTCCGATACTTGACTGGAACGACCATGGCCACGTCGATCGTGCGCAACAACGCGGAATCCTTGGTTTACGAAGAACAGCATCTGGGCATCCCAATCATCGCTAGACAGCGGCCAGCCATGATGGAAAAAGATGACTTTTCCATCTTTTGGTCCCCAGTCCTTGTAGAAAATGTCAACGCCATCGCTAGTGGTTACGTAACCCATATCAATTCTCCCATTCAGCAATTAGTCAAAGGGTAATGCTTTTCTCGGCCACGCGCAGGAAAGGCCGGTTCCGGACCTTGCACCCGAAAGCGGATTTGCCTTCGGTCCTGCGTTGACCGTTTAGAGAGTATAGGTTTAAAGTTAGCTTTAAGGTCAATAGGGGTTTTTCGAACGGTATGAAGATTGGGGATTTGGCAAAGGCAACGGGGCTCTCTCCCTCCCGGATTCGTTTCTACGAGGCAGAAGGCTTAATCAGCCCTCCTCCACGTCAAGGCAATGGCTACCGAAACTACGCACCCGAAGTTGCAGGTGTACTGAAGATCATCGATAACGCCCAGCAGGCAGGCTTTTCGCTTGAACAAATACGTCAGTTCCTGCCGCACAATCAAGCGGGCTGGGATCACGAAGGGCTGATCCATTCCCTCAATACCCGCGTAGCCGAGATTGAGCAACTACAACAACAACTTAAGGAGAGCAAAAAAGCAATATTGGCTATGATCGCCAACCTCAAAAATCGGCCGGAGGGTATTTCCTGTGGGGACAATATGCAACGGTTGATAGGCCTGATGGAGGATCCGTAACTACATGGATTCACTCTGCCGTTGGCGTTCCCTGATGGAACCGCATCTGCCAATGGTCATCGTTCTCGCTCGACGATCGCAGCCAGATCGAAGAGCGCAAAGTACTGCGGGTCACGTTGCCGTCGGCACTGCGTTGAAAACTTCTGTAGGTTAGTAACACCACTCCTTCGGCAATAGTGGACAGCTTGAAATTTTCGGCATAAATAGGCGCCTGGCCAGTTTCTTCCTGCAATGCCGCAATGGTATGCCTTTTGTTGTAGCGCTGTCCCGAACGGCCGATCTCTTCAAAATCATCATGCAGCAGTTTTTCCACCGTAACCGAATCGTTTCGCAGCAGTGGCTGATGCAACATCGTTTCCAGAGACTGGATTTTGGTTAACAACGCTGTGGAATGGCTCAAAGCGCCCTCCTTATTGGCACTGCCTGACAGGCCAACAAGGTTGGCCCGTGATAGACAGGTCTGAAAAATAGAGTGGGATTGTCGCCTGCGCTCAGTGTTCGGCAGGCTGGCAGAACAAGAATTAGCGCGCCAACTCCACGCCATCCAGTTCGGAAATCGCGAGACAGTAAACCTCTGTGAGAGCATCCACGGTATAGGCGGTATTGGCCGGGATCATAAACATTTCATGGGACTGCAGGGTTTGGTCGCCGATCTTAAGCTCACCGGACAGGACCATCAGTTTGACCCAGCCCGGATGCAGGCGGGCTGACTGGTGACTGCCAGCATCAAGTTTCAACAGCGCCGTGTGCCCATGTGCCTCGCGTTTCAAAATATGGTAATACACCCCATCGTAAGGCATTTTATCGTAGTGCAATGACGCCAGTGTTCTTTTATGCATGATAGTTCCTCGTAACCTGTGAGTCGTTGTCTGCTCGGTTGCAACATCAAGAGGCAATAGGTTCCTCACTGACCTTTACTCTGCTCCCGAAAGCACATGTTCCGTCAACATCTTTGCAAACTGATTATACTGGCCACTGATGCACAATGCGGGCTGATATTCGCATCTTTATTCAGAGCCTGTTAATAAATATATAGAACCTATGGCTCAGACGCAAAAAACGAGGGGGAGTAAAAGAGGCTTTTTTGTCACAAAATACAATGTGCAGTGGCGCGGGGAAAGCATTCGCCCGCAGGATGCGGGCGAGTCAGGCTGGGGTTTATTTGCGGTAATCAGTCAATCCACAGCCTCAGCGGCGACGTAGCAGCAGGCCTGCCAACAGGCTCACGCCGGCAAAAATCGCTACCGTAGTGAGAGGTTTCTTCTTGACCAGATCGCTGACGCAGCTAACAGCATCGCCATATTTTTCTTGTAGTGCGCCGGCAACGTAGCGGGTAGATCCCTCAGCCTGCAAACGCTCATCGCCGGTAACATCACCGGCCACTTCCTGCGCCTTGCCTACCACTTTATCCATCACGCCGTTGATTTTATCGCTGTTCATTCTGCACTCCTGAGTGAGGTTTGTTTCGACGTTTGCATAGTGCAAATGCCTGCCTTGTCTCACGATAGTAAGCCGTTGATGAACCGCTCATAAGGTCAATTTGCAGGGGAATGGCCAGTGCATTTGCACCCTACTTTCCATTTTTAGATGACCGTTCACCGGCAAACAGCCCCCGCTCTCTGGCCCAGACGATGGCTTCGGCGCGGCTATGGACGTCGAGTTTGGAATAGACCGTCGCCACATGATTACGCACCGTATTCGGGGCAAGATTAAGGCGTGCGGCGATCTTTTTGTCCGGCAACCCTTCGCAAATTAACCCCAATACGTCGCGCTCGCGGGCGGTAAGATCGGTGAAGGAAAACCCCGCCAGGTTAGGCTTATTGATACTTTTCACATTGGCCAGTTTTTCGAGCAATGTCTGGCTAAACCAGGAAGCGTCTTGCATGACTTCCTCGATGGCAGCCACCAGATCAAGCTCAGAGCGTTTGCGTTCGGTAATGTCCATCAGTACCAGGAGATAACAACGGGCATCCTGAATGCTCACGGCATCCGCTGAAACCACGCAGTCGATGGTTTCATTGCTCTTTTTGCGTATTTTAAGGTCTTGATTCTCGACGTTACCGCTTTTTTCCAACGTGGCAAATAACCGCCGGCATTCCCCTTGCCCATCGATAACATTGATCTCTTCGACCGTCTTGCCGATTAACTCCTCGGCGGCGTATCCGGTGGTTTTTATAAAGGCCTCATTGATGTCCAGCACCCGCTGCTTGTCCGCCGTGCACACCAGCGTGGGCACCGGACTTAAACGAAAGGACTTCGCAAACCGCTCTTCACTCTCGCGCAGCGCCGACTCCGCCTTGCGACGGGGTTCGAGGTCGGTAAAGGTAAACAGCATGCAATCTTCTTCATTGATGTCCAGCGGCTGGCCGGCGACTATCACCAGCTTGGTTCCGCCGGCCGGCAGCTTCAGCTCGGCCTGCATCTGTGGAATGGTCGCCCCTTCGCTCAGCAATTGCACCGCTTGTTCCTTGCGTTCCGCCTGTTCCAGCACGTCCAGCGCATACACCGAAGTGCCCATCACCTGATCGCGTGTATAGCCCGTCATATCGAGGAACCCCTGGTTGACCTTTATGTAGCGCAGGTCGCTCAGGCTGCAGATCACTGCCGGTGCCGGGTTGGCGTTGAACGTCTTTTCAAAACGTTGCTCGGCACTGGCCCACTCGGTGGCATCACTCAGGATCAAAACCAGCAATTCGGCTTGCCCTTTACTGTCGGTGATCACCAGGCTACGTAAACGGTGAACCCACAGGTACTCCGATTCGCTGGCGGGCCGAACTTCGACCAGTACGTCGCTGAAGGTCTCGCCGTTGGCAGCCCGGTTAATCGGATACTGTTCCGGCGTCAAAGGGTGATTGTTGCGATAACGCAAGGCAAAGCGCTCAGCATATTCACCGCCATTGGCACCCAGCTCACTCAACTTGCTCAACCCATGCATGCTCAGCGCTGCCTCGTTAGCCCACAGAATGGTCTGGTCGACCTCGGCCAGGATCACCCCTTCCGACAACCCTGAGATGATCTGCTGTAGCTGGCTACGGTTAGTTTCGTTGGCAAGGATGGACTGACTCATGTTTTCTCCAAAAGACGAAGTGGCTTGGCCGCCTGACGGCGATCGAAGTGCCTAATAGTGGCGCTGTTCCCAACAGCATAGTGCGTAACAGGTGCATTCGCGGGGTGTGAATGCACTAGCTTTGTCGGTGCAAATGAACCGGGACGGTCAGTGGTGCCAAGCGGCAGACTGATTCTGTCGGCGCGGCCCTGTGCTGTGCGTACAACCACTTGTTTAGTCAATATAAGGAATAACAATGACCACTGTCTATGAATCCAATCGCTTTGCGTTTCACGTTTCATGGGGTTCGGTATTGGCCGGGAGTGCCATGGCGTTGGTGACCTATCTGATACTGAGCGTGCTGGGCACGGCCATCGGCGCTTCGGCCGTGGATCCGTTGCATGAGGGCAACCCTCTGAGTGGCTTTGGCACGGGCACCGGGATCTGGTTGTTTGTCGCTACCCTGGTCTCGCTGGCGGCTGGTGCATTTGTCGCCGGCAGAACTGCGCCAAACCGCGGCGGTTTGCACGGTCTGTTGAGCTGGGCAGTGACCACATTACTGACGACCTGGCTGGTGATTTCTGTGGCGAGCGGCGTGGTCGGTCTGGCCGGTAGCGCCGTCGGCAAGGGGCTCTCTTTGGCCGGCAACGGTATTGCCGCCGCGGCGCCGGGCATTGGCGAAAACGTCAAACAGCAGTTAGACAAGAATGGTATCAGCCTGGACTGGAGCAGTTTGGAAAACCAGTTAACCACCACCCTCAAGCAAAGCGGCAAGGCTGAGCTGGACCCGTCCAAGTTGGAACAAAAGAGCGATAGCGTCGCTGCGGATGGTAAGCAAACCGCTACTGATGCAGCCACTGACCCAACCCAGGCGGCTGCGGAACTCAAGCAATGGTTTGAACGCGTCAAGCAATCCGGTGAGCCTACCCTGAATGCGGCAGATAAGGATGCGCTGGTGAATATCGTCGCAGCCCGTACAGGCAAGAGCCGTGAAGAAGCGACCCAGATCGTAGACAACTATGCCCAGGCTTATCAGCAGGCGGTACAAAAGGTCGACCAGCTGAAGGCGCAGGCCGAGCAAAAAGCCCGCGAAGCGGCAGAAGTGGCGGCCAAACAGGTATCACGCGCGGCATGGGGTTCATTGCTGATCCTGCTGTTGGGCGCGGCGCTCAGTTTTGGCATCGGCCGCATCGCTATGTCAACCCGTCGTCCCCTGGCTGTAGGGTGATGAATAATGGATGTTTCAATGAATAGAAGGTTGTCAGGTATCTCATTGAACTATCGAAAAGTGGTGGGTGCTTCGGTCCCCGTACTGGTCATCGATTTCTTCAATGAAAAAAACGAGCGTTACACTCTGCGCTATAACTTGCCACCGGACACGCCGGAACGGACAGAGCGCCGCGTATCATTGCTGCTGCACCTGCTTCGTAAACAAAAGCCGATGGATATCGGTGACGCAACGTCATAAATCTTGTTGAATCTGCTCAACCCGCGCCTGTTGGCGTGGGTTGAGCCCTAATCACTCCCCCTCTGAATAATATCGTTTTTTCGTCGTCAGATTTATTTCACCCTTGCAGATGCCAGGGCAAAACAGAACGCCGTTCTTAAACCTATGTCGCGTCACTGACGCCGTTCATCGAGCCGCAACGTCGGCAAGCAATGTCTCTGCGGCCAACTTACCCAGATTGTTGGAGGCCAACGGGCTGTCGCCGGTCAACAAACGACGGTCTTTGTGGACTTTCCCGGTGATGTCGCTGTTGAGGATCTTGACGCCCAGTTCGCGAAGACGTTCACCGACCAGCCAGGGCATTGGCCCCGGAATATAACCGATATCGATATTGGCGCCGGTATCTAGCGAGTCCGGGAACACACAGATCTCGTAACCGCGATACAAGAAGTTTTCCTTGTCCTCACCCAAACCCGCCGCCAACAATCCGGCAGGCCCGTGGCACAGTGAAATCACGTAACGGTCGTTGTCATGGGCCCAGAACAGCGTTTTTTTCACGTCTTCGCTGAACGGAATGTCGTTAAGTACCCCATGACCGCCCGGGATAAAGACACCGATATAATTACCCGCATCCAAATCCTTCACTACCTCAGTCAGTTTTTTCGGTTGCTTGAGCTGACGGCGATATTTCTCATAGGTGGCCTTGACCGCCGCATCCTCACCAGGGAATGCCCACATCTCAAGCTTTACCGGGTCGCCGGATGGCGTTGCAACGTCGATTTCGAATCCGGCAAGATCCATGTGGTGCATGGGCAATAACATCTCCACCGGGTGGTTCCCGGTAGAGAAAAATTTTCCGTTTTGCATCATCAGATAGCGTTCCTGAGACGCAATCATCAACACCTTCCACTTGCCGCCTTTATAAGGCGCAGGATAGTGGGCGCCGTCAAAATCCGTCTTTGCCGACGTGTATTTACTCAAAGAGTAAGGTGACGGAAAGAACGCATTTTCTTCAGCGGCATCAGGGGCAGGATTACGATCTTCGGATGGTAAGTTAGTCATGATGATCTCCTTATGTGCGATTTGCATTGCAGCTTTAGCTTAGGTAACTCAGCCTAAAGCCGCAATGAGGGATATTCCTCATTAGCTGCCCCTAACCCACGCGGCGCTTCACTTAACCAAAATCCCCCATTTCTTCATGCGTGAAAGCAGCGTGGTGCGTTTCAGTCCCAGGCGCTGAGCGGCGCCGCGTGGGCCGGCAACCACGCCGTTGGTTTCCTTCAGCACCCTGATAATCTGCTGGCGCTCATCTTCCCTTGGCTGACTGGGCTCCGCTTTTGGAACCGGGAGCGCCATCGAAGGGACCGGATATTGCAACTCAGGCAGTTGCAGGTTAAGCACCGTACCACGCGTCAGCAGTACCGCACGTTCGATGACGTTCTCAAGCTCGCGCACGTTTCCCGGCCAGGGCATTTGGCTCAGCAGGCGCAAGGTTTCCGCCGGGATACTGTCGATGGTACGTTTCATGCGGCGCGCAATTTTGTAGGTCAGAAACTTCACTAACTGCGGGATGTCTTCCGGCCTCTCACGCAATGGCGGAATAACGATCGGGAAGACGTTAAGCCGATAGAAGAGATCGCTGCGAAACTCGCGGTCGGCCACCATCTGTTGCAGATCCCGGTTGGTCGCGGCAATCAGGCGCACGTCCACCGAAATCACCTTGTTACCGCCAACGCGCTCGAACTCCCTCTCCTGCAGTACCCGTAGCAGTTTCGGTTGCAGCTCTACGGGAATTTCACCTACCTCATCCAGAAACAGCGTTCCCTTGTCCGCCAGTTCAAAACGCCCCATTCGTTGATTGGTCGCCCCGGTAAATGCCCCTTTTTCATGGCCAAACAGATCGCTTTCCAGCAACCCGGCCGGCATGACTGCGCAGTTCATTTTCACCATGCGCTGATCGCGTCGTTCGCTGAGGTTGTGGATGGCACGGGCTATCAGCTCTTTACCGGTGCCGGTTTCGCCGAGGATCAGCACCGAACAGTCACTTTTCGCTACCATTTCCACCTGTTTGAGCACGGCGGACATCACCACGCTGCGGCCGACAATCTCGCCGAAGTCCGGGTTATTGCCGTTAATCTGCTCGGTCAGATACAGGTTCTCATGCACCAGGCTCTCTTTGAGCCGGTTAATTTCCTGATAGGCCAGCGCGTTATCCACCGCAATCGCGATACGCTCGGCGATCTGCTGCAACACCCGCAGGTTGGCAGCGTTGAAGTTGTCCGGCTGACATTGCGCCAGCTTGAGTACGCCCAGGGTTTTGTTGCCGAAAACTAACGGCAGTACGCACAGCGTTTGAATTTGCTCATGCCAGAGATCGAACAGCTGGCGCTCATAGGCCGCCAGCCGGTCGGAATGCTTCAGATTCAACAGCAGCATTTCACCGCTTTGCATCACCTGTTCCGACAAGGTGCCCGCCAGCGCTACGCTGTACTGCTGACGCTCAACCACGTCATCTTGCAAATAGTGGGTGGAATAAATGGTGACCTGTTCGGTTTTATCGACGCAAAGTACAATGCTGATCGCGTCGATTTTGAAGAAACGGTGAATTTCCTTTGAGATCTCACCGATCAAATCATCCAAATCGAGTTTCGACAGCACCGCGTTGGTCACGTCGACCAAAATACGATAATCATCTCGTTCATGGCGCAATTGCCGTTGACGGAGTTCCGCCTCCTCCCGCAGCTGGAGCTGCTCTGCCGCCAATGCCACCAACTCCATCAGTGTCTGCAACTGCACCAGGCTGGCGTCGGCGAACGGCGTCGGGTGACAACGTAACACTTCACAACCGCCAATCAGGGTACCGCCTGCATGCAGCGGCATCAGGCAATACTGATTAAAGGGTAAATACAGCGCCAGAGCCCCGATTTGCGGATAGCGCGCGTGCAGATCATCGCTCTGCCAGCGCTGTGGCAGCGGGCTTTGTCGCAGCCGACTTACCGGGCCATTTGCCAGCAGGGTCTCATCCTGATAGCTCACCGGCTGTCGATGTGCATCCAGGCCATAAAAGCTGACCCGTTCGCTGTCGGGGTCAAACAGTACCAGCGTGACCTGATCCGCCAATTGCAGGCGTTGCAGTATCTGACGCAGTTGCAGCAACAGATCGGTGAAACTGCGCTGGCTCAGCAGCGTGCGGGTAATTTCCAGTAGTTCTTGTTTTTCTAATTGTGCATTCGACATTGTTTATCACTTGCCTGAGTCGCGATGAAGATTTGTGAGTCACATCGCAAAGTGTAACGCTGGGCCGCGACGTTCTCCCCCGACGGGATCAACAAATCCGCGGCAAAGGCTCGGCATGCGGCAAATCCAACAGGCGGCTGATGCCATAAGCACCCTGCAGCCTTACCTGTCGCCCCTCCGTCACTGTACCAATCAGCGCCGCATCCGCGCCCAATGGGTGAGCACGCAAGGCACTGAGCACGTTCTGTGCGGCTTGCGGTGCGGCCACGACCACCAGTTTTCCCTCGTTGGCAAAATTAATGGCGTCCAACCCCAGCAATTCACAAATGCCACGCACTGCCGGGGCGATCGGCAACAGGCTTTCTTGCACCTCGATGCCCACGCCGGCCGCACGGGAGAACTCATGCAAAATGGCATTCACCCCGCCACGGGTCGCATCACGCATCGCCCGCACACCGTCAATGGCACGCAATGGCTCAATTAACGGCGTTAACACCGCACAGTCGCTGATCACGTCCAGAGACATACCCAACTTTTCGCGCAGGTTGAGAATAGTTGCCCCGTGATCCCCGAGGGTGCCGCTGACAATCACGGCATCGCCGACGCGGATATTTTGCGCCGCCCAGTTCAGACCGGACGGGATCACCCCGATACCGGCGGTATTGATAAATACTTTGTCGGCTGCGCCACGCTGCACTACCTTGGTATCCCCGGTGGCAATGCGAATACCGGCCTGCTGCGCGGTGGCGGCCATCGAGACGACCACGCGTTGTAACTCGGGCAGCGGCAAGCCTTCTTCGAGAATAAAGCCGCAGGAAAGATAGCGCGGCAACGCGCCGCTCACCGCCAGATCGTTGGCCGTACCGCAGATGGCCAGCTTGCCTATGTCACCGCCCGGAAAGAAAATCGGGTCAATCACGTAGCTGTCGGTGGTAAACGCCAGCCGATCGCCCTGCTGCGTTAACTCGGCCAAATCCAACCGTGCCTGATCTTCACGCTGATCCAACTGCGGGTTGGCAAAGGCCGGCAGGAAAAGATCGTCCAGCAATTGCTGCATGGCAGCACCACCGCTGCCATGAGCCATAGTAATCACGTTATTCATGCCGGCGTCTCCTCTGTTTCACGGCGATATTGGTACCAGGCGGCGCAGGCCCCTTCGGACGAGACCATCAGCGCGCCAAACGCGTTTTGCGGCGTACAACCGCGACCAAACAGCGGACAGTCGCGCGGTTTGCATCGCCCGGTGAGCACGTCTCCGCAGCGGGATCGCGGATCGTCAGCCACTTGCCGCCGCTGCGGACGGAAACGACGTTCGGCATCAAAAGCCTGGTAGCCTGGCGTGAGGGCAATGCCTGAGTTGGCAATGGTGCCCAGCCCGCGCCATTCGCTGCCGCCTCCCAGGACAAAAACTTCGCTCATCGCCTGCTGTGCCAGCCGGTTGCCCTGTTCCGGTACCACCCGGCGGTATTGGTTTTCGGTTTGGCTTTGTCGGCCAAGAAACTGCTCAACCAGCATCAGCACCCCTTGCAAGATATCCAGTGGCTCAAAGCCGGTTACCACCAGGGGTTTGTGGTATTGCCTGCTGATAAAATGATAGGGCTCGGTGCCTATCACCATGCTGACGTGGCCGGGTGCCAGAAAACCGTCAATGCGTACATCCGGCTGTTGCAGCAGGCTGCGTAAGGTGGGGATCAGGCTGATGTGCTGACAAAATACGCTGAAGTTGCCCAGGCCTTCCTGCCGCGCCTGTTGCAGGGTAATCGCCGTGACCGGCATGGTGGTTTCAAAACCCAGCGCGAAGAACACCACCTGCCGTTGCGGATTTTGCCGCGCCAGCATCAGGGCATCCAGCGGTGAGTAGACCACGCGCACGTCGGCCCCGCGCTCGCGCGCCTGCAGTAAAGACCCCTGCTGTCCTGGCACCCGTAGCGCATCGCCGAAGGTGCAAAAAATCACTTCGGGGTGCTCGGCGATTTCGCAGCAGGCGTCGATGCGCCCCATAGGTAAAACGCAAACCGGGCAGCCGGGGCCATGAATGAATTCGATTTGCGCCGGCAGCAGCTTGTCCAGGCCAAAGCGGAATATCGCATGGGTATGGCCACCACACACCTCCATGATTTGCAGCGGTCGTTCGGCGGTAAACGGCAACTGTGCGGCGCGGTACCAGATATGTTGCAGCAGTTTCTTTACCCGCTGCGGATCGCGAAATTCATCTACGTAATCCATGGTTATCCTCCCCCGCCAAAAACAGCGCCACGTCCTGTTCCACTTCCCCCATCGCCTGCAGTGCTGCCAGCATATCCTCGGCCTCTTGTTGATCGAGGCGGCTCATCGCAAAGCCCACGTGAATCAATACCCAACACCCCAGCATCGCTTCTTTGGGTTCACCCTCCCGGCAAACCAATGCGATATTCACTTCGCGCTGCACGCCGCAGACGTCGGCCCAGGCGTGCTGAGGCTGGTGTTGATCCAACGCCACGATCTGCCCGGGGATCCCTATGCACATAGCTGCCGCTCCAGCCAGGCCAACCACTGATCCATCCCTTCCCCCTGAGTCGCAGAAAGGGTAATTATCTCGATGTCGGGATTAACCTGACGGGCATTAGCGATACAGGCGGCCAGATCAAACTTCAAGTACGGCAGCAGATCGACCTTGTTCAGCAGCATCAGACGTGCGGCGGCGAACATATGCGGGTACTTGAGGGGCTTGTCTTCCCCTTCGGTGACCGACAGCACCGCCACCTTGTGCCGCTCCCCCAGATCGAAGCTGGCTGGGCAAACCAGGTTGCCGACATTTTCGATAAACAGCAGGCTGCTGGGCTTGAGCTCCAGACGCTGGGCGGCTTCGTGAACCATTTGCGCATCCAGGTGACAGCCTTTGCCGGTATTGACCTGGATCGCCGGCACGCCGGTGGCGCGGATACGTTCGGCATCGTTGGTGGTTTGCTGATCTCCTTCCACCACCGCGCACTCACGCATCCCGCGCAGCCGCAGCAGGGTTTCGGTCAGCAAGGTGGTTTTGCCAGAACCGGGGCTGGAAACCAGATTCAACGCCAGGATCTGTTGCTCGGCAAAATACTGGCGATTACGTTCGGCCAGACGATCGTTTTTATCCAACACCCGGGTTTCTATTTCGAGCATTCGCCGCTGGCTGATGCCCGGCGCATGGGTGCCCGCCAATCCCAGTCCATAATGCAGGTCCCCCTGCAGAGGCCGCTGCGGGCGAAACGGTACCTTTGCTTGCCCTTCAATCGTCATTTCCCCATGGGCACAACCGCAAGTGCTGCACATGTTCTTTCTCCTTTCAGTTATTCAATTTCCAGACGTTTTATTTGCAACCCATCATCGGCCTGCACCCGCAGGTTTCTTCCGGCGCAGTGCGGGCAGACCAAAACCTGCGGGATCAACAGCTCGACGTCAGCCTGGCAGTCATAACACCAGGACAAGGCGCGTTGTTCAGTCAGATGCAGCTCACAGCCTTCGGCCAGGGTGTCGCGACATACCATGTCAAAACAGAACCGCAGCGATTCCGCCTCCACGCAGGAAAATGCGCCAATTTCGAACCACACCGCGGTAATGCGTTTCGCACGATGTTGACGAGCCTGTTGCTGCATTATTTCCATCGCATGTTGGCACAAGGTTATTTCGTGCATCCGGCCTCCACTCAGGGTGATAAAACGTTTCGTCACCTTGCGTTGCAAATATGGTGCCAAAACCCATTTGGCATATTTGTCGAGTGTCATGACGTCGACAGTAATTAGCTGGCGCCCCCCAATCAAATTTAAAGATTAATTCCAACCCTGATGATTGAATTAAAAGGAAATAATGAAAATCACCAGAGACTGGCACGCTTTATGCTTTAAGTCGTTCACCCGAAGCGATTCGACAATGACCATCAATTTTGAGTGACGACAATGAGTACTATCAGTGAAGTAACCAGCCAGGCCGATTATATCGCCAACAAAAGCAACCGCCTGATGGCGCAGTGGCAAACCTACCACAGCACCTTAATCAAAGCGGTTACCACCACTAAAAAGAAGATTAATCATCAGTTTACTTACGGTCAGGACGACGATCTGCGTTTTGTACTGTTCAACCACTTCACGGTGAGCATTCAATTAAGTGAGGGGTTTTACAGCCGTGATATCTGCTATCGCATTAATTTGGCATCGCCGCATGAAGCGGAGAATTTCGCCCCCTTCGCCCATGCCTCGCTGGATGAAGACGGTAATATTGACGGTGTAATAAACAATCGCGATATGCCGGCGGTATTTGAACATTATCTGGATAAGATCGCCGTTATTTACCAATGCCTGTTTGATTCGCTGCATGACGGCCACGCCATTCATGACGCACTGAAAAAAATAACCCTGTCCGTCTGACTGTCGGCGTTACTCACTGACAGAAAACTGTCGAAACGTCATTTTTTACTGACGATTTCGTCATAAATGACGAAGCAAGGAGTGTGCATGAACCGCTTTATTATTGCGGATCCCAAATTGTGTATTGGCTGCAATACCTGCATGGCCAGTTGTTCTGCGGAACATCGGCAACGGGGTTTGCAGGCATTACCCCGCTTGCAGGTGATTCGTAACGCCCGCGATTCGGCACCGGTGATGTGCCATCAATGTGAGGATGCGCCCTGCGCGCAGGTCTGTCCGGTAAACGCCATTCGCCATCAGGATGACGCCATCGTCCTGAACGAAAGCCTGTGCGTCAGTTGCAAACTCTGCGGTATTGCTTGCCCGTTCGGCGCCATAGGCTTCGGCGGCAGCACCCCGTTAGCGATCCCCCCAGACTGCAACACACCGCTGGCCCTGCCTGCCGCCAAAGCGCCGCGGCCGATTGGCGCCTTCCTGGATTGCGTGCCCGGTGTCCGCGCCGTGGCGGTGAAGTGCGACCTTTGCGCTTTCACCCCCTTAGGCCCGGCCTGTATCCGTACCTGTCCTACCCAGGCCATTCGCTTGGTCAGCGACCACGACGTGCGTAACGCCAGTGAACAGAAAAGGCGCAACGCCATGCAGGCGCTCAGCGCCGAGCTGCCGTTCGCTACCGCCCCAGAATCCCGCAAGGAGCCGAATTGATGTTTTACCCCATTGCGCCCGACCCATTGTCGTTGCTGACTCTGGCATTCGTCGGGTATCTCCTGTTCGCGTTGCTGAGCTGGCTGCTGGCCCCCTGGCCGCGTGTCAATGCCTTGCTGGGTGTTGGCACCTTGCTGTGTGCCATCGCCACCTTGTTGGCCGCCGGACAACTGCTGTTCGCACCGTTGTACAGCGCCCGTTTGCCCTGGTTGCGTTATGCGGTGGAAATCAGCGGCATTAATGCGTTGTTATTGCTGGTGATGGCTTTGTGTGGGATCTGTGCCGCGCTGTATCACATCGGAAGCGTCGCGAAGCTGAACGCCAGTGCAGGTGGCCGGTTGGGCGGGCTGATCAATCTGATGCTGGCAGCGCTCAGCGCCGCCGCGATCGCCGATAATGCACTGGCCATGCTGTTGCTGTTAGAACTGGCGGCGCTGTGCGGCTATTTCTTGATTGTCCACGCCCCGAACGCGAAAGGTCTGCGGGCCGGGCACAGCCAGTTTTTGCTGATGCGCCTGGGCACCCTGCTGTTGGTTATCGCTTTCGCACTGATTTATACCCACAGCCACAGCCTGCAATTCAGCGTGATCCGCGCTACGCCATTACCGGATGCACTGCGTAACGGCGTCTTCCTGCTGGCGTTGGCCGGGTTTGGCATTTTTGCCGGGGTGATGCCGCTGCATGCCTGGGTGCCTCAGTCCCACAGCAGCGCGCCGGCCTCGGCCGCCACATTGTTTTCCGGCGCGCTGATGAAGGTCGGCCTGCTGGGGATCCTGAAGATAGGACTGGATCTGCTGGGTACGCCCCCGCTGTGGTGGGGATTGCTGGTCCTGCTGCTGGCCGCCGGCACCGCATTTTTTGGCGGGTTGTATGCGCTGATGGAGCACGATCTGCGGCGCTTGCTGGCTTACCACACGCTGGAGAATATCGGCATCATCCTGCTGGGCATTGGCGGTGCCATGGTTGGTATGGCGCTGCAACAACCATTACTGACGGCGTTCGCCCTGATCGGCGGCCTGTTCCATTTGTTGAATCACAGCCTGTTCAAAAGCGCATTGCTGTTGGCGGCGGGTACCATCGAACAACAAACCGGGCTGAAGGACATGGAGAAAATGGGCGGGCTGGCACGGCTGATGCCCTGGACCGCCATTTCTCTGCTGATCGGCCTGGTGGCCATGGCCGCGCTGCCACCATTGAACGGTTTCGCCAGTGAATGGCTGATCTATCAGGGACTGTTCCATTTCAGTGCGGCCCCTGGCTTTATTGGCCATCTGTTCGGGCCGTTGCTGGCGGTGGCGCTGGCCCTGACCGGTGCGCTGGCAGTGATGTGCGTCAGCAAGGTGTTTGGCGTCGCCTGTCTGGGAGCCCCGCGCTGCGCTGCTGCGGCCCAGGCCGTGCAGGCTAACCTGTGCCTGACGCTGAGCCATGCGCTGCCCGCGTTGCTGTGTCTGGTTTGCGGCCTGGGTGCGCCCTGGATCATCCCGCTGTTTGCCCGGCTGATCGGCATGACGGCCGAACAATCCCTCTCCGTGTCCGACACTTTGGTTTCTACCCCGTTGATCGCCATTTTGTTGCTGGCAATGCCGCTGCTGCCGCTATTGATTGCTGCACGTTATCAGACCCGTCGTCAACCTCGCCGGGTACAGGGTAGCGCCTGGACCTGCGGATATGGTCATGAGGAGGCGATGGTGATCACCGCCACCGGTTTTGCCCAACCGCTTCGGGTGATGTTCGCCCCGCTCTATCAACTGCGCCGCTGGCTGCCAGAATCCTTGATCAACCCGTTACATTGTAACGCCTTCGTTGCCTTCTGCCGCGGCCTGGCCGCAGTGGAGCTTGCGGTGCTGTTGGTGGTGGCTTTTGCCTGAGGAGATGTCAATGACCTATCCCAATGTGTTACTCGGTCTGGCGCAGGCCTTGCTGTTACTGGCCGTCGCCCCACTGTTTGCCGGTGTCAGCCGCGTGCTGCGCGCGCGGATGCATAACCGTCGCGGCCCCGGAGTGCTGCAGGAATATCGCGATATCGCCAAATTGTTGAAGCGTCAGAACGTGGCACCGGCGGCTTCCGGTCTGGCCTTTCATGCTATGCCGTACTTGCTGACCGGCACCCTGCTGGCCATCGCCTGTGCGTTGCCCATGTTGACTGTCGCCTCACCGCTGCCTGCCATCGGTGATGTGATCACCCTGATCTATCTGTTCGCCGTGGTGCGCTTTGTTTTCGCCATTGCCGGTCTGGATACCGGCAGTCCCTTTACTGCCATCGGCGCCAGCCGCGAAGCGGTATTGGGCATTCTGGTCGAACCCATCCTGCTGTTGGGGCTGTGGGTGACCGCCCTGGTGGCCGGTTCGACTCAGTTGAGCGCCATGGTGCAGAGCCTGCTGACGTTGCCACACCCCGCTTGGTTGCCGCTGCTGTTGGCCGCCCTTGCCTGTGCGTTCGCCACCTATATCGAGATGGGCAAACTGCCTTTTGACCTGGCGGAGGCCGAGCAAGAGCTGCAGGAAGGGCCACTGACGGAATATTCCGGTGCCGAGCTCGGCATTTTGAAATGGGGCATCAGCCTCAAACAATTGGTGGTGCTGCAGCTGTTCCTCGGCGTGTTTCTGCCCTGGGGGCAAGCGGCACAATTCACCGTCCTTCACCTGTCGGCGGCGCTGGTCCTGGCGCTGCTCAAGCTGCTGTGCGCGCTGACGCTGATCGCGATTATCGAAAATAGCGTGGCACGTTTGCGCTTCCTGAAAACGGCCCGTACCACCTGGGCCGGTTTTGGACTGGCTTTTCTGGCGCTGGTTTCCTGGCTGGTCGTCGGCTGAATAATGACAAAGGCAATCAATAATGACTAACGAACATCAAGGCCAGCACTATCTGGCGGCGTTGCAGCAACAATTCCCTGCGGCCATGCTGGCAGCCGAATGGCAAACTGCCGATCAGCTGACGGTCACCGTTAAGTTCAATTCGCTGCCGGACGTGGTGGAATGGCTGTATTACCAGCAAGGCGGTTGGTTGTCGGTGCTGTTTGGCAACGACGAGCGCACGCTGTGCGGCCATTACGCGCTGTATTACGTTCTGTCGATGGAGCAAGGCACCAAATGCTGGATCACGGTGCGCGCCGAAGTGGATGCCCAAACGCTGGAGTTCCCTTCCGTCACGCCGCGCGTGCCCGCCGCGGTTTGGGGCGAACGCGAAGTGCGTGACATGTACGGTCTGCGCCCGGTGGGATTGCCGGATGAGCGGCGGCTGGTGCTGCCTGACGACTGGCCGGACGATCTTTACCCGCTACGCAAAGACGCGATGGACTATCGCCAACGCCCCGCGCCCACCACCGATGTGGAAACCTATCCGTTCGAGAGCCTGGCCGGAGCCAAAGCCAATGTGGTGCCGATTGGCCCGTTGCACATCACCTCGGACGAACCCGGGCACTTTCGCCTGTTTGTCGATGGAGAAGACATCATCGACGCCGACTACCGCTTGTTCTACGTGCACCGCGGGATGGAAAAACTGGCCGAAACCCGTATGGGCTATAACGAAGTCACCTTTCTGTCGGACCGGGTGTGCGGCATTTGCGGCTTTACCCACAGCGTGGCCTACACCAGCTCGGTCGAAAATGCGATGGGCATTCAGGTGCCGGAACGCGCCCAGATGATCCGCTCGATCCTGCTGGAGGTGGAGCGCCTGCACAGCCACCTGTTGAATCTTGGTCTGGCTTGCCATTTCGTCGGCTTCGATTCCGGTTTTATGCAGTTCTTCCGCGTACGCGAGCAGTCGATGAAGATGGCAGAAATACTGACCGGCGCGCGCAAAACCTATGGTTTGAACCTGATTGGCGGTATCCGCCGAGATATTTTGAAAGAGGACATGCTGCAAACCCTGAAGCTGGCCGCGCAAATGCGCAGCGAACTGGTGGATCTGGTCGATATCTTGCTCAGTACGCCCAACACCGAACAACGCAGCGTCGGGGTTGGGCGTCTCGATCCCCAGGTGGCCCGCGATTACAGCAACGTGGGGCCGATGATCCGCGGCAGCGGCCACCGTCGCGATACCCGCATCGACCATCCGCTTGCCGGCTACGCCAAACTGCCGGTGGAGTTATGCGTGGAAAGCGGCTGCGACGTCTATTCCCGCCTCAAGGTGCGCATTCACGAAGTGTTCAACTCGCTCGGCATCATCGAGTTCGGTTTGCAAAGCTTGCCGGGCGGACCGCTGGCGGTGGACGGCTTCACCTATATTCCGCACCGCTTTGCCCTGGGCTTTGCCGAAGCGCCGCGCGGCGATGATATCCACTGGAGCATGACCGGCGACAACCAGAAACTGTTCCGTTGGCGCTGCCGTGCCGCCACCTATGCCAATTGGCCCACCCTGCGTTACATGCTGCGCGGCAATACGGTATCCGACGCCCCGCTGATTATCGGCAGTCTCGATCCCTGCTACTCCTGCACCGATCGCATGACCATCGTCGACGTACGCAAGCGCCAGTCCATCATCGTGCCGTACAAAGAGATCGAACGTTACGGCATCGAGCGGAAAAACAAGCCGTTCTAACCGGAGCCCATCATGCTGAAACTGATTAAAAAAGTGCTGAAGACCGGCCCGGCCACTGTCGCCTATCCGGCCCAGCCGTTGGCCATTGATCCGAACTTTCGCGGCAAGCCCGAATACAGCCCACAGCAGTGCATAGCCTGTGGTGCCTGTGCCAACGCCTGTCCGTCCAACGCGTTGAGCATGACCCCCGATCTCAACAGCGGCACCTTGCGCTGGCAGCTGTTTCTTGGCCGCTGCATCTTTTGCGCCCGCTGCGAGGAAGTGTGCCCAACCGCCGCCATTCGGCTTTCGCAGCAGTTCGAACTGGCAGTGTGGCGTAAAGAGGATCTGTACGAACAAGCCGACTTCGCCATTTGCCATTGCCGACAGTGCGGCAAACCCTATGCGGCGCAAAAGGAAATTGATTATGCGATGGCGTTGCTCGGGTTGAGCAGCTCAGAGGCGGCAACCCGCCGTGCGCAGTTTGAAACCTGCCCGGCCTGCAAACAGCAGCAGAATCTGACCCAGGCCGATCGTATTGATATCGGCCGCCATTTGACCCGGGAGGTCATCTCATGAATTCGCCATTGATTGGACCACGTGATGAAAATGGCCTGCCGGTGCCAATCACCCTCGATGACAGCATCGCCAAGCTGAAAACCACCCTGCTGCAGGATATCCGCCGCTCGGCCTATGTCTATCGGGTGGACTGCGGTGGCTGTAATGGCTGCGAAATTGAGATTTTCGCTGCCATTTCACCGCTGTTCGACGCGGAACGTTTCGGCATCAAAGTGGTTCCTTCCCCCAGACATGCCGATATTTTGTTGTTCACCGGTGCAGTGACCCGCGCCATGCGCATTCCGGCGATCCGCGCCTGGCAGGCCTCACCCGATCCTAAAATCAGCATTTCCTACGGTGCCTGTGGCAACAGCGGCGGTATCTTCCACGATCTTTACTGCGTATGGGGCGGCACCGATCGCATCGTTCCGGTCGATGTCTATATTCCCGGCTGCCCGCCGACGCCGGCGGCGACCATTTACGGTTTCGCCATGGCGCTGGGCCTGCTGGATCAGAAAATCAAAGGCCACCAGCATGATGAAACCCACGGTGAAGCTACGCGCCTGTTGCACCCGCAACTGCCCCAGCCGCTGCGAGTGCTGCTGGATCGCGAAGCCCGGCGTATGGCCGGTTACCGCTACGGTCGCCAAATCGCCGACCAGTTCATGCAACTGGTGGCAGCAGAGACACCAGAACCGGTCGAACAGCGCATCGCCGCTTATCTGCACCAGCAAGATGACCTGCGCCTGAATGAAATTGTCGGCAACTTGCAGGGCATTTATCAACGGGTGCTGCGTGGGGAGCTGCGGCTATGACCGATTCCCAAGGACAGGTGGTGTTTTACTCCCTTAGCCGCAAGTTTGTGCAGGAGAAAAAGGCCCCGCCGAAGGCCCAGGAGGTGATCTATTACAGCCTGGCGATCGGCCATCATCTGGGGGTGATCGACTGCCTGGAAGCCAAACTCAGCTGCCCGCTGGCGGGGTTTCGCGCCTGGATAGCGCAGTTGCCTGCGGGCAGCACCGCACGGCGCAAACTGGAAGGGATCGATCGGTTTGGCGAAATCTGTATCGACAACAGCCATACCCACCTGTTGGCCACGGCGTTGAGCCACGCGGCGCCGCGTATGAACACTGAACAGCAAAGCTGGAGCCAACAGCTGATCGCCCTGCTTCAATCGATTGAAAACGAACCCGCCATTTACCTGATGGTCCGGAGGCATGATGACTGACGTTTTATTGTGTGTGGGCAACTGCATGATGGGAGATGACGGTGCCGGGCCGCTGCTGGCTGAACTCTGTGCCGGTCATTCCCCCGCGGGTTGGCAGGTGATTGACGGCGGCGCGGCACCGGAAAATGACATCGGGCATATCCGCGAGCTACGCCCTGATCGCCTGGTGATCGTCGACGCCACCGACATGGGGCTCGCGCCGGGTGAAACACGGGTGATCGACGAAAAAGACATTGCCGCCATGTTCATCATGACGACGCATAACCTGCCGCTTAACTTTCTGATCGACCAACTGCGCGAAGACATAGCGGAAATTACCTTTATCGGCATTCAACCCGAAGTGGTGGCGTTTTATTACCCGATCAGCGCGGCGGTGAAACAGGCGGTGACGGTGCTCCATCAACGCTTGTTTCACTGGGCAGACAATGGCGGTTATCCGCAGCTGGAGGTGACGAATGTCTGACGCGGCATCGTCATTTCTGTCGACCTGCTGTCGACCCCGGGGCCATAAAAAGATAACCCTCTGCTTTTTAAGCATTTTCAATATTGGCATGTTTTATGCCTAACCAGAGCCACGACCTCTCTTTTGCCATACCCGGATGAAGGGTAACCCAGGAGTTATTGATGAACCGGTTTATCATCGCCGATCCCAAAAAATGCATCGGCTGCCGTACCTGTGAAATTGCCTGCGTGATGGCGCACAGCGAAAGCCAGGATATTTCGGCGTTGAACGCCACCAGCTTTGCCCCGCGCCTGCATGTGATTAAAGGCGTCAACGTCAGCACCGCCGTGCTTTGCCGCCAGTGCGAGGACGCCCCCTGCGCCAACGTCTGTCCTAACGGTGCCATCAGCCGCACCAACGGCATGGTCCTGGTGATGCAGGAACGCTGCATCGGCTGCAAAACCTGCGTCGTGGCCTGTCCCTACGGCGCCATGGAAGTGATCACCCGTCCGGTGGTCCGCCAGAACGGCGCCATGATGAGCGCCACCACAGAGAAAGCCGAAGCCCATAAATGTGACCTGTGCATCGGTCGCGACAGCGGCCCGGCCTGCATGGAAACCTGCCCAACCAATGCGTTGCACTGCGTCGATCGCAACATGCTGCAGGAAATGAACGCCGAGAAGCGCCGCCGCGCCGCGCTCGACACAATGTCGTCACTGTTTTAGGAACTGAACCGATGAAAAAAATCACAACCGTCTGCCCTTACTGCGGTGCAGGCTGCAAAATGAAACTGGTGGTCGATAACGGCAAAATCATTCGCGCCGAGGCGGCTGACGGCGTGACCAATCAGGGTGAACTGTGTCTGAAAGGCTATTACGGCTGGGACTTCCTGAACGACACCAAACTGTTGACCCCGCGCCTGAGCCAGCCGCTGATCCGGCGGCAGAAAGGCGGCAAGTTTGAGGCCGTCAGTTGGGATGAAGCGATCAGCTATACCGCTCAGCGGCTGCAGCAGATTAAAGAGCAGCACGGTGCCAGCGCCATCATGCACACCGGTTCCTCTCGCGGGACCGGCAATGAAACCAACTATGTGATGCAGAAGTTCGCCCGCGCGGTGATCGGCACCAATAACGTCGACTGCTGCGCCCGCGTCTGCCACGGGCCTTCGGTCGCGGGTTTGCAGGCCACGCTCGGTAACGGTGCCATGAGTAACTCGATTGGCGATATCGAAAACTCCAAGTGTCTGCTGATCATCGGTTACAACTGTGCCGACTCGCACCCCATCGTGGCGCGCCGGGTGCTGAAGGCTAAAGAGAAAGGCGCGCAGATCGTCGTGTGCGACCCGCGCCGGATAGAAACTGCACGTATTGCCGACCAGCATCTGCAGATCAAGAACGGCTGCAACATGGCGCTGGTGAATGCGTTCGCCTACGTGCTGATTGAAGAGAATCTTTATGACCGCGATTACGTGGCCAAATACACCGAGGGATTCGAGGCCTACCGACAGCAACTGGCGGATTATGCACCAGAAGCGGTGGAACACCTGACCGGCGTGACCGCACAGCAAATCCGCCAGGCCATGCGCACCTATGCCAGCGCCCCTTCGGCCACCATCATGTGGGGCATGGGCGTGACCCAATTCGGCCAGGCGGTTGACGTGGTCAAAGGCCTCGCCAGTTTGGCGCTGCTCACCGGCAATTTGGGCCGCGCCAACGTGGGTGTCGGCCCGGTACGCGGGCAGAACAACGTACAGGGTGCCTGCGATATGGGCGTGCTGCCCAATGAATTCCCTGGCTATCAAGCGGTTACCGATGCGGCCGTGCGCGCCAAATTCGCCGCAGCCTGGGGAATCGACGCCACAAAAATGGATCCCAACGTCGGCTATCGCATCACCGAAATCCCGCACCTGGTGCATGAAGGCAAAGTGAAAGCCTACTACATCATGGGGGAAGATCCCTTGCAGACCGAGGCCGATCTGAGCCTGGTGCGCAGCGCGTTCGAAGCGCTGGAATTTGTGGTGGTGCAAGACATCTTTATGACCAAAACCGCCGAACAGGCGGATGTGATCTTGCCTGCCACCTCCTGGGGCGAACATGGCGGCGTCTTCTCCTGCGCCGATCGCGGGTTCCAGCGTTTCGAAAAAGCCATTGAGCCGCAGTACAACGTCAAGCGCGACTGGGAAATCATCAGCCTGTTGGCCAGCGAAATGGGCTATCCGATGCACTATGAGGATAACCAGCAGATCTGGGACGAAATGCGTGAACTCTGCCCGCTGTTTTACGGCGCCACTTACGAAAAAATGGGCGAGCTCGGTCACGTGCAATGGCCATGCACTTCGCTGGAAAGCCAGGGGACGCCGTACCTGTATCAGGGTAACCAGTTCACAACGCCGTCCGGTAAAGGGCAACTGTTCGCCACCACCTGGCGTGCGCCGGCCGAGATCCCGGATGCAGATTACCCACTGGTGCTCTGTACCGTGCGTGAGGTTGGGCATTACTCCTGCCGTTCGATGACCGGCAACTGTGCCGCCTTGCAAACGCTGGCGGATGAGCCCGGCTTCGTGCAGATCAACCCTCAGGATGCCGCCGCGTTGGGCATTGCCGACCAGCAACTGGTGTGGGTTGCCTCTCGTCGCGGCAAAGTGATCAGCCGAGCCAACTATAACGAGCGTATTAACCTGGGTGCGGTGTATATGACCTACCAGTGGTGGATTGGCGCCTGTAACGAACTGACGCAGGAAAACCTGGATCCGATCTCCAAAACGCCGGAAACCAAATACTGTGCGGTAAAACTGGCGGCGATTACCGACCAGCACTGGGCGGAGAACTATGCACAGCAAAGCTACAGCGATATGAAAGCTCGCCTGCGCCGCGCCGCAGAAGACGTGATGTAATCCCGTCATACTTGAAGCTGCATCTGTGTTGGCTGCAAGCGCTCACCCCAGTCACTTACTTAAGTAAGCTCCTGGGGATCCCCGCTCTTGCCGCCTTGATGCAACTCCAACTATTTAGGGAATACCAGGGAATAAATTGACAGGAGGCTACGCAGGGTTGTGCCTCCTGATAATTTATAAAAACCCAAAGAGGATAATAAACCATGTCCTATCCGGGGCTGCTGCTGCGTATCAGCGGCAAAGTACAGGGCGTCGGCTTTCGGCCTTTTGTCTGGCAACTGGCCAACCAGCTCAATCTACGTGGCGAAGTCTGGAACGACAGCGCCGGGGTGGAGATTCGGCTGGTGAATCCCGTCGACCTTGAGCTGTTGCTGCATCTGTTGTGCCGGCAGGCCCCACCGTTGGCGCAGATCGACAACATTCAGCAACGGCCCTTTACCTGGCTGAAAAAGCCCGATGATTTTCGCATCCGCGCCAGCCAACGCGGTGCTATGACGACCCAGATTGTTCCCGATGCCGCGACCTGCCCAAAATGCCTGCAGGAAATGAACGATCCGCAGGATCGGCGTTACCGCTACCCTTTTATCAACTGCACGCACTGCGGCCCACGCTTCACCATTATTCGTGCCATGCCTTACGATCGCCCGGCAACCAGCATGGCACCGTTCCCGCTCTGTTCGCCCTGCGCCCAAGAGTACCGTTCGGCGCACGATCGGCGCTTTCATGCCCAACCGGTCGCCTGTAGCGACTGCGGCCCTCGGTTGTTCAGTTTCACCGTTGAGGGACAACCGCAGCATCAGGGGGAAGAAGCTCTGCAGCAGGCGGTAGCCGCATTAGCTGCCGGGCAGATTGTGGCCATCAAAGGGCTGGGCGGTTTTCACCTGGCTTGCGATGCTACCCAGACGGAGGCCGTACAACGCCTGCGGCTTCGCAAACGGCGTCCCGGCAAACCTCTGGCGGTGATGCTGCCGAATATCGACTGGCTGACGCGCTGCACCCGTGGCATTGATCTGGCGCGCACACAGGTTTTGCTGGCGTCCGCTGCCGCGCCTATCGTGCTGGTGTCCCACTCGCCCCATTCGCCGCTGTCTGAGGCTATCGCCCCGCAGTTGAACGAAGTGGGCCTGATGTTACCCGCCAATCCCCTTCACCATTTACTGATGCAGGGGATACAACGGCCCCTGGTGATGACCTCCGGCAATGCCACCGGCCGAGCTCCGGCATTAACCAATAGCCAGGCTTTGGCTGATTTGGCCGGCATTGCCGACCTGTGGTTGCTGCACGATCGCGAAATCTTGCAGCGCGCCGATGATTCGCTGGTGCGTCTGCTGCCTGAAGGCCATGAAATGCTACGTCGGGCGCGCGGATTTGTTCCGGATGCCCTGCCATTGCCTCCGGGCTTCCCTTCACAGCCTCCGCTATTGGCCGTGGGCGGGGATCGCAAAAATACCTTTTGCCTGCTGCAAGGAAATAAAGCCGTACTCAGTTCACATTTTGGCGACCTGCAACAGGAGGATATTCAGCAACAGTGGCAGCAGGCCATGGCGCATTTTATGGCGTTGTACCATTGCCAGCCACAGCGCTTAGCCAGCGACGCTCATCCGGGTTACGTCAGCCACCAATGGGCCGCCCGACAGAGGCTGCCGGTGACCCCGGTGCTGCACCATCATGCGCATTTGGCCGCGTGCCTGGCCGAACACCATTGGCCACTGGAAGGCGGAGCGGTTATCGGCCTGGCGCTGGATGGGCTGGGGTACGGACAGGACGGCGCGCTGTGGGGCGGCGAATGCCTGTGGGTCGATTACCGCCGCTGTCGTCATCTGGGGGGATTGCCTGCGGTGGCACTGCCCGGCGGCGATCTGGCCGCGCAACAACCCTGGCGCAATCAGTTGGCGCATTTTGCACGCTTCGTGCCTGACTGGCAAAACAGCCCACAGGCCGAACGGCTATTGACGCGCGCCTGGCGCCCCCTGCTCCAAGCCATTAACGCCGGCATCAATGCGCCGCTCGCCTCCTCCTGTGGCCGTCTGTTTGACGCGGCCGCCGCCGCGTTGGGATGTGCGCCCGAACGGCAAAGTTGGGAAGGCGAAGCCGCCAGTATTTTTGAGGCGCTGGCCCACCAAAGTGGCCCTTGCTCTCACCCGGTGACGTTGCCACGTTGCGCAGAACAGCTCGATTTGGGCGTGTTCTGGCGGCAGTGGCTGGCCTGGCAAGCGCCGGCCGCTCAACGGGCCTGGGCGTTTCATGATGCTCTGGCGCAGGGATTTGCCGGCCTGGCCAAACATTTTGCCGCAGAGCATAACCTCCGGCACGTGGCGTTAAGCGGTGGCGTACTGCACAACCGCCTGTTACGCCAACGGCTGCAGCATCATCTGGCCCCGCTGCACGTGCTGCTGCCACAACGGCTGCCGGCGGGCGATGGAGGGTTGGCATTCGGTCAGGCATTGGTCGCCTGCGCGCAGCGTATCCCCTTGACTCGTCTCCCGTTCAAAACCCAACAGGATGTAACATGTTAAACCGCGAGTTTTTCCATACCCATACCCGCGCCTTTTGGCTGTTGTTGACGTTAGTGGCGCTAAACCTGCTGGCATGGGGGGCGGCCTTTGCTGCCTTTCATCATCACCCGGCACTGATTGCCGCCGCGCTGCTGGCTTACGGTTACGGACTGCGCCATGCGGTGGATGCCGACCACATCGCCGCCATCGATAACGTCACCCGCAAATTGATGCAACAAGGCCAACGCCCGGTTTCCGTCGGGGCCTTCTTCTCCCTGGGGCATTCCAGCATTGTGGTACTGGCCTGCATCGCGATTGCCGCCACCTCATTGGCATTTGGCGATCGCATCGGCTGGTTGCATCAGTATGGCGCCACTTTGGGCACGCTGATCTCCTCGCTGTTCTTACTGGTGATGGCGTTGTTGAACTGGCTGATCTTCCGCGACGTTTACCGCATTTTCCGTCGGGTGAAGCGCGGTGAAACCCTGGTCGAACAGGACGTAGCCCTGCTGGTGAGCGGCAGCGGCGGCGTAATGACGCGGCTGTACCGCTTTGCTTTTAATCTGGTGAATAAAAGCTGGCATATGTATTTAGTCGGCTTTTTATTTGGCTTGGGCTTTGATACGGCTACCGAAGTGGGCCTGCTCGGGATCTCCGCGACCGGTGCTACATCCGGCATGTCGGTCTGGTCAATCATGGTGTTCCCGCTGCTGTTTGCCAGCGGCATGGCGTTGATTGACTCACTGGATAATTTTGTGATGGTTGGCGCTTACGGTTGGGCGTTCAATAAACCGATTCGCAAGCTGTATTACAACATGACCATCACCGCCACCAGCGTGGTTATCGCTGTGGTGATCGGCGGGCTGGAAGGCCTGGGGCTGCTGGCCGATAAGCTGGGGCTACAGGGTAGGCTGTGGCGGGGTGTTGAGGTGCTCAATGACAACCTGGGCAGCGTCGGTTACGCCGCTATCGTGCTGTTTGTGGTGCTGTGGATCCTGTCCGCGCTCAATTACCGCCGCAAAAATTATGACTCGTTAAGCGTCTAGTCCGCTTACGGCAGCCCGGTCATCCCTGGCTGCCGCTGCATTAAGAGCAGGTGGCTCCCCCCTGGGGCATCGAGGCAGCGTGGAGCGTGCGTCGACCGAGAATATTGGTTGAAAAAAAACGGAAGTAAAGGCCGATGTTATTGCCCGGAGAGTTTCCGGGCACAAGGTTATCCAAGGGTTGCCCTGGCATGGTTCGGGCATCAAGCCCTATTGGCGGGATAAGTACTCTTCCAGCACCAGCGGATAGCCCTCGGTGGTCGGTTCTACCGGCGTGTTGGCAAAGGCACTGGCTTCGGTAACCCATTTGCGCTGCGGCGGCAGCCCCCAGGGCAGTAACTGCTGGCGCTGATCGGGTGCAAGAATATTGGTTTCCAGCTCAATGTCGATTATCTGATAAGGGGTGTTGTGCAGCTCGATACGATGCCCGTCCGGATCCCGCAGATAAACATAGAGGACATGGCCCATGCCGTGCCTGCCCGGCCCGCGTTCAATGCTGCTGCCAAAGCCCAGATTGCCGGCAGTGTCGCAGGCGCGCAGGATCTCTTGCGAATCGGGGATGGTATAACCGAAGTGATGCAGACGCGGGCCGGGGCCATGCAAGTACACCAGATCCTGCGTATTGCCTTTGCGTTGTAAGAATGCGGCCCCCATTCCACCCTCATTGAAATAGATGTCTGTCGCACGGAATCCCAGCTTCGTCATGTAAAATTCGGCTGCCCGCTGTACGTGGGGAGTGTGCAACTGGAAGTGATCCAGCCGCTGGGCGCTGCCGCCACGGTACAGATGCACCTGATGGTGCAAGCGCGGCACCACGGGCATTGAGGCGCACAGTTCGATCAGCGTACCAGTCGGATCGGTGAAATGCAGAGTACGCCCCTGAAACGGCACTTCGGCCCAACAATTTTCCAACCCTTGCTGGTCCAAAAACAGCTTGGCCAACTCCAGATCTTTTTCACGAAAAACACGCAGGCCAACGCGTTCGCACTGGGGCTCCGCCTTGCTGAGCTTGATAACCAGACTGTGGTGGCAAGCCTCTTCCAGCCCGCGCAAATAGAGCCGGTCCTCTTCCCGATGGGTCAGCACCATGCCGATCACCTGGGTGTAAAACAGCTCACTGGCGGCCAGATCACGCGAGGTCAGCACCAGATGGCTGGCGCGGGTAATGGAAAATGGCGGATCGTATTCGGTGAGGGGCAATGTGGTCATTGTGATTCCTTACCGGGGCCGTGGCCCCGTTTCCGTGGGATTCAGTAGCACATGATGACGGATTTAAGTTCGGTATAGGACTCGATAAACGCGCTGCCGAACTCGCGGCCAATACCGGAGGCTTTCATCCCGCCGAACGGCACCGCCGGATCCATAATGGTGTGCGAATTTACCCATACCATCCCGGCCTCAATCCGCCGCATCAAATCCATCGCCTTGCTGAAGTCATTGGTCCAGATACTGGCGGACAGGCCATAGGACGAATCATTCATCAAATGCAAGAGTTGCTCTTCATCCTCAAACGGCATAAAGCTCAGCACCCCGGCGAAGGCTTCTTCACGCATCAGCGGATCGTCCTGACCGGTGGCACGGATCACCGTCGGGGTCACATAGAACCCCTCTCCGTCCAGCACCGTACCCCCACTCAGTACCTGGTCATGGCTGTGCGCCTGATCAAACATCGCCTTGATGCGGTTAAAATGCGCCTGGTTCGCCAACGGACCGTATTGCGTGGCTTCGTCCATCGGCGAACCTATTTTCAGCGCCTCGACCCGGGCGATAACCTGCTCGACAATCTCGTCGAAGCGCGACGCATGAATATAAAACCGCTCGGCAGAGGAACAAACCTGCCCCTGATGCACCAGCCCGGCGAGCATAATGCCGTCCACCGCCCGCTGGGTATCGACGTCGGCAAGAAACGCCGCCGGGTTTTTTCCACCCAACTCCAGGGTGATGCGGGTCAAATCGGCTTTTATCGCCGCCTGGCCGATCGCGATACCGGCCGGAACCGAACCGGTGAAACTGACTTTATTGACCCGTGGATGCTCGATCAGCCACTGCCCCACCTGGCGTTCGCCATTGACCACGTTGAACACGCCCGCAGGCACTCCGGCCTGATGGGCCAACTGCGCCAGACGCAGCAGGGTCAAAGGTGCAAACTCACTGGGTTTGACCACGATGCAACACCCGGTGCACAAGGCGGCTGCAATTTTCCAAATGGCGATCATCACCGGGAAATTCCAGGGAATAATGGCCGCCACCACGCCCACCGGCTCGCGGTAAGTCATCGCGGTATATCGCTCGCCGTTAAACGAAGGGATGGACGGCGCGAGGGTTTCACCATGCAGTTTGGTGGCCCAACCGGCGTAATACCGGATGAAAACGCAGGTATGGTCAACCTCGAACAGCCTGGAGGAACCGATCAGCTTACCGTTGGTCAGGGTTTCCAACTGGGCAATCTCCTCTCTGTGAGCCTCCAGCAGATCGGCAAAGCGTAACAGTATCTGCTGACGCTGGGCCGGCAGGCTTTTTCCCCATTCGCCCTTCAGCGCCCGGTCAGCCGATTGCATCGCCTGCTCCACTTCGTCGGCGGTGGCACCAGCCACGTTGGCGATCGTCTGGCCATTGGCCGGATTGACTACCGGCAAGCGTTGTCCGCCCGCCGCCGGGATCAGTTGTCCATCGATAAACTGCCCATGTTCCTGCGCCAGAAAGGCGGAAACCTGTGGAAGCACTTTGATATCAGCCATCGTAATCCACCTCGTTTGTCGGAAAAGAGTCCTTTAACGCCCTAAGGCGTCGTCAATCACTGGGTTACTCAGGGTACCGATACCGGCAATCTCAACCTCCACCCGATCCCCCGCTTTCATCCAGACCGGTGGCTGTCGGAATGCGCCAACGCCACCGGGCGTACCGGTCACCAGCACATCGCCGGGCAGCAGATCGGTAAATGCCGAACAATACTCGATCAGCGCCGGGATCGAGAAAATCAGGTCATCGACAGAGGCCTGTTGCATCACCTGTCCGTTCAGACGGGTTACCAGCGTTAGCGCACGCGGGTCGGGAATGTCGTCGGCACTGACCAGCCAGGGACCAAATGCCGCGGTGTGGCGGAAGTTTTTACCGGGAGTGAATTGCGAGCTGTGTCGCTGCCAGTCGCGCACGCTGCCGTCGTTGTAGCAAGCGTAACCGGCGATATGCTGCATGGCATCGCGCTGGGCAATGCGGCGCCCCCCTTTACCAATCACCACGGCCAGCTCGCCTTCATAGTCAAATTGAGACGACTCCGGCGGTGCCAGCAGCGGCTGCTGATGTCCGACCTGCGAAGAAGGCAGCCGCAAAAACAGCGTTGGCCGATCGGGTTCCTCCCGGCCGGTTTCCAGCAGGTGCGGGCGGTAATTCAGCCCCACGCAAATAATTTTGTCCGGGTTGGGCACCGGCGGCAACCAACTGACCTCGCTGGCTTTCAGGGTGGCAGGCGCATTCACAAACGGCAGGAACACGTTAAAACTGCCGGCGGCTAAGGCGCTACGCACGTCCGGATAGGGCAATGACTGGCTGCAGTCGACAATCTCGTCGACTCCGCGCAGCAGGCCATAACCTGCACGCCCCTGGCTAATAAAACTGACGATCTTCATTTGGCCTCCGGGGACGCAGCCGCGCCGTTGAATATGGTGCTGTCGGCCTGCTTGATAATCCGCTGCACGGTGCTTTGATAATGCTGACTAAGCAGCTCGACGGCGCGGTCGGCATCGCGCGCCAGCACCGCATCCATGATGGCCTGATGCTCACCGTCGACATCGCGCGGTGAATCCATCCCTTCCAGCTCATAACCGAACCGCAGGCGGCGATAGCGCTCCGACTGATCGAACAGCAAGTCGGAAAAGCGCAGCATCCACGGTGAATTGCAGGCCATCAGCAGGCTGCGATGAAAGCTGTAATGGAGCTGGCTCCAGTTTGCCGAGTGATCTTCGTCATCCATGCGCGGGCAGCGCGTCAGTCGGTGAAAGGCGGCGATAATCCCCGCTTCCCATTCGGCATCACCATTGGCAATCGCTAACCGTAAAGCATGGGTTTCGATCAGTTGTCGATTGGCGGTAATGTCTTTCAGTTCGCTGAGTGATACCTCACTGGCACGAAAACCGCGTTGCTCGTGGGCGGTAACCAGCCCTTCCGTCACCAACCGCGACAGCGCCTCACGCACCAGTCCTGGGCTGATGTCCAATTCACCGGCGATATTGCCGATCACCAGTTTGCTGCCCGGCGAGTATTCACCGTTGATAATCCGACGGCGGATCAGCGCCACGGCGGCGCCGCTCAGGCTTTTGAAAGTCCCGTTCTGCAATTGCAGGTTTTCTGTTTGTTTGCTGTTCATTCGCTGTTTTATCTCGCTGTACGGTTATAACAACGCTGGATAGGCGCCGCCGTCCAGGTGCATGTTTTGCCCGGTAATAAAGCCGCTCAGGTCGCTGCAAAGGTAAACACAGGCCGCGCCGAATTCGGCAGGCTGGCCCATGCGACCGGCGGGGATCGAGTCAATCTGTCGTTGGCGCGCCTGTTCGAAGGTAATGCCGCTCTGTTTCATCGCCACCTGCGCCATCTGCTGCTGGCGAGGCGTATCAAAACGTTCCGGCAGCAAATTGTTAATGGTGACGTTATCGACAATGCATTCGCGGGACAACCCTTTACAGGCGGCCGTCAGACCGGCGCGCGACGCAGCGGAAAGCGTCATGTGCGCACGCGGCGTACTGACCATCGCCGAGGTGATATTGATGATGCGGCCAAACTTCCGCTCGCGCATCCCCGGTATCAAGGCGCGGATCAACATCAGCGGTGCCAGCAAATTCCCTTGCAGCGCCGACAGCCAGGTCTGCTCGTCAAACTCAAAGAAATTCCCCGGCGGTGGCCCGGCGTTATTATTGACCAGAATATCGGCATCCGGACAGGCAGCCAGTAAGGCTTCGCGCCCTTGTAGGGTGGTTATGTCACCGGCGACAGTAAAAACGCGCCCGCCGGTCTCAGCCTTAAGCCGCTGCTGCGCGGCCAGCAGGCGCTCTTCGTCGCGGCCATTAATCCAGACGCTGACCCCTTCTCTAAGCAGGGCTGCAGCACAGGCATAACCCAAACCACTGCTGGAAGCGCATACCAGGGCGCGTTTATCAGCCAGTCTCACATCCATAACCGTTCTCTCCTTCTAGCGAGGCAGCTCATGACTGAGCCGTGCGATGTTGCATAAATGTCATGCTATCGACAAAAAATAGTGACATCAACAAAAAATATTCTTTATATTAAAAAATATATTTTTTCTTCCATCGCAAATTTTCCACCCTCATCTGCACGGAGAGAGCATGAAAGAGAATGAAAGGTACGACTACATTGTGGTCGGCGGTGGTTCTGCCGGTTGCGTGGTTGCCGGTTTGTTGGCGGAAAGAACCTCGGCGCGCATTTTGCTGCTGGAGGCCGGGCCAGAAGACAAAGGGATCTTCATCCGCATGCCGGCCGGATTTCCGGAAATTGTCGGCAAGCTGGTCTGGCCCTATCAAAGCGATGCCGAACCCCACATGGCCAATCGATCGATGAGCGTACCGCAGGGCCGTGTGCTGGGCGGTGGCAGCTCGGTGAATGGACAGCTCTACGTGCGTGGCAATGCCAGGGATTATGACGATTGGGAAACCCAGGACGGCTGTACCGGCTGGGGCTATCGCGATGTGCTGCCCTATTTTATCCGGTCGGAATGCAACCAAAGCCTGCACGACGACTATCACGGCGATAGCGGCCACCTGAAAGTCAGCGACTCCGGTTATCGCCATCCGCTCAGCTACGCCATCGTCAAAGCCGGTCAGGAGCTGGGTTATCCCTATCTCAATGACTTTAACGGCGCCAGCCAGCAAGGCATAGGCTTCTATCAAACTACCACCTATCAGGGGCACCGTTGCAGCACCTCGGTGGCCTATCTGGCACCGGTGCGCCAACACGCGAATCTCCAGGTGATGACCGGCGTGCTGGTTGAGCGCCTGTTGCTGGAGCAGGATCGTGCTACCGGCGTGGTATTTACTGACGCCGAGGGGAAACGCCAACAGGCGCTGGCCAGCCGGGAAGTGGTGTTATGCGCCGGCGCCATCGGAACCCCAAAACTGTTGATGCTGTCCGGCATCGGTCCAGCGGAGCATCTGCGCGAAGTCGGCATCAAACTCCTGGTCGACAGCCCTCTGGTCGGCCAACGCCTGCAGGATCATCTGCATTTTTCGCTGATTGCCAGCCTGCGAAAGCCGATTAGCCTGCTCGGGCAAGACAAAGGCCTGAAGGCGTTGGCGAACGGTCTGGAATGGCTGCTGTTCAAACGCGGTATCTGCGCCTCCAACCTGCTGGAGTGCGGCGGTTTTTTCGCCACCGGCGACGACGATCGGCCAGATGTGCAACTGATGGGGCTGGCGGCGTCGGATAACGTCGACGACAAGGGAAAACAGGCGCAAAACCAGCATGCCCTATCCCTCAAGCTGGCGCACCTGCGGCCACAGGCCAGGGGTGAAGTCCGGTTGCGCGACGGCAATCCACGTTCATTACCGCGCATCAGCCTCAACTATATGGGGACGCCGGAAGATGTCGCGGCGCAGGTCAGAGCGGTACGTCTTGGCTTGCAGCTGTTCCAGGCCCCGGCGTTGGCGTCACTGATTGATCAGGTTCTGTTGCCCGCGCCGAATTTGAACAGCGATGAACAGTTGGCGTCGTTCGTGCGCGAGCATGGCAAAACGGAGTATCACCCTACCGGTACCTGCCGCATGGGGGCAGATCCCGCGACTTCCGTGGTGGATCTGGAACTTCGCCTGCGTGGCCTGGCGGGAGTGCGTATCGCTGATGCGTCGATTTTCCCGCGCATCCCGACAGGCAATACCAATGCACCGACTATCATGGTGGCAGAGCGCGCAGTTGATTTGATGCTGGCCACTTCTCAGGAGCAGGAACATGCATAAAAAACTCACTTTGACCTTTGATAACGGTCCCCATCCCCAGGGAACCCCGCTGGTGCTGAAGACGCTGCAGGAGTTCCGCATTCTGGCCAACTTCTTCCCTATCGGCGAGAAGATCTCCGCGCCTGGCGGTGAAGCTCTGGTTAAATCGGTGAAAGACGCCGGTCACCGGGTCGGCATTCATACCCTGACCCACTCTCTGCCGCTGGGGCTGGGGGCTCCGGGTTTTGCCCGTCACGAAATTACCGAAGGCCAGGCCCGACTGGGTCAATACGCCGAGTCGCCGCCGCTGTTTCGCCCCTATGCCGGTAAAGGGATCCTCGGACCGCACGTGTTGAATCAAGAGGCGGTTGAGGTGCTGCAACAGCAAGGATTCAGTCTGGTGTTGTGGAACTCGGTACCGCGGGATTGGGAACTGCCGACCGACGCCTGGGTGGCGCGTGCGCTGGAAGATATCGCCAATCAGCCCTGGACGGTGATGGTGTTGCACGATGCCCGGCCCGAAGCGATGGAGCATCTGGCGCATTTTATTGAAAAAGCGGTGTTGATGGACGTGGAAATCACGCAGCAACTTCCCGATTGGGTAATGCCGATGCAGGCGGGCCAGATCCGGCATCCCTTTTCTGAGTTGATCGCCCCTGTGGCGGAGTAACCGGCAACGACAAGGAGAATCTTTATGCAACAAGAAAACGTGATTGGTGAATTCCGCTATCAACAATATGCGGTCAAGCTACCGTCGCTGCACGATAACCGTGAACAGCGTCGGCATCGGGTGGTGATTGTCGGCGGTGGACCGGTGGGCTTATCGCTGGCGCTGGCATTGGCGAAACAAGGCATCGCTTCATTGGTGGTGGAGAATGATACCCAGGTATGCACCGGCAGCCGGGCGGCGTGCATCTCCCGCCGCAGCCTGGAGATCCTCGACAAACTGGGGCTGGCAGACACCTTTGTCGGCAAGGGTCTCGCCTGGACCCGTGGACGCAGCTTTTATCAGGGCGAGATGGTGATGCAGTTCGACATGCTGGTGGATGATAACCAGCAGTTTCCGGCGATGATCAACCTGCAGCAGTATTATATCGAGCAATTTTTGCTGGACGAGGTGCTGCGCCATGAGGATTTGATCGAACTGCGTTGGGGTACCGAGCTCCAGAGCCTGGTGCATCATGACGAAGGCGTGACATTGTCACTGAATGCTGTCGGGGTCGATTACCAGTCAGAAGCCGACTGGGTGATTGCCTGCGACGGCGGCCGCAGCCGGGTGCGGGAACAAATGGGCCTGCATCTGCAGGGGGACGTGCATCATGGACGCTTCGCCATCATAGATATTGAATTGGAAAGCGAGACCCCGGCAGAACGGCGCGTGTGGTTCGAAACCGCCCTGCGCCCTGGCCCAATGTGGATGCACCGCCAACCGGACAACATCTGGCGCATTGATTACCTGCTGGAAGACGGCGTCAGCGACGAAGAAGGACTGAAGCCGGAAAACGTGCTGCCGGTCGTCGAGAGTTTTCTCGATATGGTCGGTGAAAAAGGGAAATGGCGCCCGATTTGGATCAGCATGTACAACGCCAAAGCGCTGTCGCTGGACAACTATCATCACGACCGGGTGCTGTTCGTCGGCGATGCGGCGCACGTAGTGCCAATTTTCGGCGTACGTGGGCTTAACGGCGGGCTGGACGATGCCTATAACCTCGGCTGGAAGCTGGCCTATGTGCTGAAAGGGTTGGCGCCGCCGTCGCTATTGGCCAGTTATTCCAGCGAACGTCAGAAGGCCTGGCGTGAAAATGCCGGACAAGCCAGCCGCAGCGCCGAGTTTATGTGCCCGGCGACCCCGGCCGGCAGCACGCTGCGTAATGCGGTGCTGTCGCTGGCGGCTCGCCACCCGCAGTTTTCCGCGCTGATCAATCCCCGTCAGACCCACAGCATTTGTTACGGGGATTCGCCTTTGAATACCCCGACGGTGACGGCCCCCGCGGCTGTAGGGCCCAAACTCGGCGCGGTATTGCCGGAGTTCCCCCTGTTACTGAATGGTGAGCCAACCCACCTGACCCGATTGCTGGATGCGCGACTCTTCACCCTGCTGCGCTTCCCGGCGCAGGACGCTACCAGCGCTGTGGAAATCAGCGACCATCCGTTGCTGCGCGTGGTCACTCTGGGGCGGCCTGGACAACCGCAGGCCGGTGCTGCCGGATGGGTGGAAGATCCTGATGGACAGGTGCACGCGGCCTACAGCGGGCCCGCCGGCGCACTCTATCTGATCCGACCGGACGGGCATGTCTGCTGGCGCTGGACGCAGAGTGATGATGTGGACTCTGCTGCCATCGAACAGGCCATCTTGCGGGCCAGCGGCTGGCAGAACGATAACCAAGGAGCAAAAGATGCAGGCTAAATTGACCGAACAGCAGCTCGATGAGCTGTACAGCCAGTTTTATCTGGCCGCCGAGCCGTTTACCGGCGAACCTCTGGCGCTATTTTTGACTCGCCTTAACCTGCTGTTGCTGGACGCATTGGCGAATGAAACGCTGGCGCGGGAACTGATAGCCGAAGCCGCGCGCTTTAAGTTCGACGCAGAGTAGCCCTGCGTTCAGGCAGCCGGCGGGGTGTCCGTGAGTTTCTGCCCCGGCGGTAATCTGGATTGCCGATAATACTCCGCGACAAAATCGACAAAACTGCGAATGTTAACCGGCAGATAACGCCGGTTAACATAGACCACGTACAGCGATCGATGGCTCCAGGTGTAATCCCTCATTAACCTGATCAACGCGCCGCTGGCCAACGCCTCTCTCACCACGAACTCCGGCTCAAGAATAATGCCTCTGCCCTCCAGCGCGCTGGCCAACAAGGCATCGCCACTGTTGGCTCGCAGCGATCCGCATACCGGCACCTCGATCAGACGCCCCTCCTCATCCAGATATTCCCATTGTTCCGCACGGGGCAACAGTGAGTAGACCAGACAATTGTGCTCCCGCAGTGCCTGTGGGTTGTCCGGGGTCCCGTGGTGCTTTAAATAATCGGGAGACGCACAAAGTATTCGGGGTATTTCACACAGCTTGCGCGCCACCAGAGACGAATCCGACAGATTGGCCACGCGGATCGCCACATCAATCCCCTGGTCGATCAGGTTGATCAACTGGTCGCTGAGGCAGAACTCCACCGACACCCGCGGATAACGACGCTGATAACCGGCCACTATGGTTGCCAGTTCAGCCCGACAATAGGGGTGTGGCGCACTGATGCGCAAGGTGCCTGCGGGCTGCCCCTGGTTGCCCATATAGGCTTCCAACGCCTGGCATTCGCCGGCAATGCGCTGGCTGTATTCGTAACATTCCCGCCCGGCCTCCGTCAGCGTCATCGACCGCGTGGTACGGTGCAGCAAACGCACGCCAAAATGCTGTTCCAACTCGGCAATACTCTTGCTCACGCGCGGTCGGGAAAGGTCAAGCGCCTCTGAAGCCGCCGTGAAATTGCCGCCTTTTACCACCGCATTGAATATGCGTAATGCATTCATCATGTCCACATTCACGTCCCTTCAGCACGCTTGTCATTAGCACAATATACGTCATCCATTGGTGCCTGTTCGGCACCAGTGTGATACGGCAAGCCCTCTGGTTGTTCAGCCTGACCACAGCTAGTTTAGCTTTATCCCTCGAAAGAGGATCCCCACAGACTGAAACAAGGACTCCCTATGAGTAGCCAGACGAAAACCTTTGAACAATGGCAGCAGCAGGCAAACGCACTGCAGATCGAAGGGCGTGCCTATATCGACGGTCAGTATCAGGACTCTGCCGACGGTGCCACTTTTGCCGATATCAGCCCGATCGACGGTCGGCTGCTAGCGGCGGTTGCCGACTGCGACGCCGCCACCGTAGATCGAGCCGTTGCGGCGGCGGCCCGAACATTTGCATCCGGAATTTGGCGCGACCAATCGCCGGTACAGCGCAAAAACGCCCTGCTGCGCCTGGCCGATTTGGTCGGTCAGCATCAAGAGGAACTGGCGCTGCTGGAAAGCCTGGACACCGGCAAAACCATCCATGAGTCGCTGGATATGGATATGCAGGACGTGCAGATCGCACTGCGTTATTACGCCGAGGCGATCGACAAGATTGCCGGTGAAATCGCCCCTACCAGCGACAACTTCCACGGCATGATCACCTACCAGGCCTTGGGTGTGGTAGCGGTGATGACGCCGTGGAACAACCCGCTGATGATTGCCTGCTGGAAGATTGCGCCGGCGCTGGCGATGGGTAACTCGGTGGTGTTCAAACCTTCTGAAAAAGCGCCGTTAACCGGTATCCGCCTGGCGCAGTTGGCGCAACAGGCCGGTATCCCCGATGGCGTATTCAACGTGGTGACCGGCGGGGCTCAGGTCGGACAGGCACTGGCGCTGCACCCCACCGTGCGGGTGATGGCCTTTACCGGTTCCACCCAGGTGGCCAAACAGCTGCTGATTTATGCCGGCCAGTCAAACATGAAACGCACCTACCTCGAAGGCGGCGGTAAGAACGCGCATATCATTTTTGCCGACACGCCAGATCTGGCACGCGCAGCGCGTTTTGCCGCCTTGGGTTTTTGCGCCAACCAGGGTGCGGTCTGTGCCTCTGGGACTCGCCTGCTGGTGCAGTCATCCATCAAGGAGCAGTTTGTCGCGCTGCTGATTGAAGAAGTGAACCGCTGGCAGCCAGGGCATCCACTCGATCCCGCAACCATGATGGGGCCACTGATTGATGCCAGGCATCAGGCCAATGTCCTGCGTTATGTCGACTCCGCGCGTGATGAAGGCGCCAGCATCGTCTGTGGTGGCCATGCGGACGACAGCATCGTACCGGGTGGGCATTTCTTCTGGCCAACGGTTATCGACAACGCCACCCCGACCATGACCGCCTCGCAAAACGAAATCTTCGGCCCGGTCGCTTCGGTCATCGCGTTTGAAGACGAAGCAGACGCCATCCGGTTGGCAAATGACAGCGAATACGGCTTAACCGCCGGCTTCTGGACGCCGGATATCGCCAAAGTTCACCGCGTTGCCCGCCAACTGGAGGCAGGAACCGTCTGGGTCAATCACTTCCTGACCCGCGATATTCTCTCGCCTTTCGGCGGTTTCAAACAGTCAGGCATCGGCCGCGACCTGTCGTTACATGCGATGCGGCAATACGGCGAAATGAAAGCCACCTGGATTGCTCTGAAAGACGTCGACGCTCACTAAGCCCGCGCGTCCAAACCAATAAAAAGGGATCGTCATGAAACAAGATAAACTACAGACCGACGCCGGCCGCCGTCGATTCATTGCCGCCAGTCTGGCGATGAGCGCTGCAGCCGCACTGCCTTTCTCCGGCTATGCCCGCCAGCCGGCCCCTCGCAGCACCGGGACCGGAAGCGACGACAAAAAATACGACTACATTATTATCGGCGCCGGTTCGGCCGGCTCGGTGGTGACCCGCCGGCTGGTTGATGCAGGATTAAAGGTCCTGCTGCTGGAAGCCGGGCCACGCGACGATATGCCGGCCATTCATAATCCGCCGGAGGCCATGGCGCTGTGGCATTCCGCCGTTGACTGGGGTTTTTCGACTCAACCGCAGATTTACGCCGGCAAACAGGATATTTACTGGCCACGCGGCAAGACCCTGGGCGGTTCCAGCGCTATTAACGGCATGATGTACGTTCGTGGCCTGCCCTCCGATTACGACAACTGGGCGGCGATGGGGGCCACCGGCTGGAGCTGGAAGGACGTGCTGCCTTATTTCCGCAAAGCGGAAAACTGCAATATCGATGGCTTGTCTAACCTGCATGCTACCGGAGGGCTGCTGCAGGTATCTCGTCCCGCCATGACGCCATTGGCCCACGCCTTTGTCGAGGCCGGACAACAGGCCGGATTGCGGCTGGTGCAGGATTACAACAACGGCCAGGACTCCACCGGCGTCAGTTTCCCGCAGTACACCATGACGCCAGACGGCAAACGGGCCAGCGCCTGGGTCTGTTACGGCGATGCCATCCGCGGAGCGGATAACCTGTCGGTGATCACCGAAGCTCGGGTATTGAAGCTGCTTAACCAGGGCGCTCACATTACCGGCGTGCACTTTGTGCATCGTGGCACCGATTATCGCATCGAGGCCCGTCATGAGGTGCTGCTGTGCGCAGGTTCACTGATGAGCCCTTCCATTCTGCTGCACTCCGGTATCGGCCCGGCCGAGCAGCTGGAGAAAATGGGCATTAAGACCCTGGTCAACCTGCCAGGCGTGGGTGAAAACCTGCACGATCATCTGGTGTGTCCTATGGTTTGGTCTTCGCCGCAGCCGGTGGCCGTCGGTCTGGCCTCCGGCATCGAAGCGCAGATTTTCCATAAGTCAGCCCCGGAGCTTTCAGCGCCGGACACCCAGTCCCTGCTGTTCACCATGCCGTTCATGCCAGGCGTCACCCAGGGTTACACCGTCACCCCAGGTCTGGTCGCACCGAAAAGTCGTGGCCGTCTCTGGCTCAACTCACGTGACCCGCTGCAAGCCCCACTGATGGATCCGCGAGTCTATTCTGAAAACGAAGATCTTGAGGTCATGACCGACAAGGCCCTGCTGTTGCGCGAAGTGATGAAGCAAACCGCATTGGCACCGTGGCGCGGCAAAGAGATGGGCATGGAGGGTGTGAATAACCGCGATAAAATGCGCGATTACATTCGCCGAATGACGGCTTCCTACCACCATCAGGTCGGTACGGCGCGCATGGGGACCGACAACATGGCAGTGGTTGATCCGCAATTGCGCGTGCACGGTCTGTCTGGTCTGCGCGTGATCGACGCCTCGGTGATGCCGGTTATTCCTACCGGCAACACCAATGCTCCCAGCATTATGATCGGTGAAAAAGCCGCAGACATGATTTTGTCGAGCAAGGCATAACCATGACAACCACCGTATTGATTACGGGTGCCAACAGGGGCCTGGGTCATGAAACTGCCCGGCGTCTTGCCGGGTGCGGGTGGCACGTAGTCCTCGGCGCGCGGGATCCCCTGCGCGGCGAACAGGCCATTCAAGAGCTGGCGCAGCAGGGCCTGCATGCAGAATTGCTGATCATCGATGTGATTTCCGAGGAGTCAGTGCGTCAGGCGGCGGCGGATTTCAGCAAGGTGCACGATCGCCTTGATGTTCTGATCAATAACGCCGGCGTTTCTGGCCCCTGGGGACACCCAAGGGAAACCTGCGCCGTAGCCCTGACGGAAATCTACCAAACCCAGGTTTTTGGCGTAGTTCGCATGATGCAGGCCTTTCTCCCCCTGCTGCAAGCCGCCGCCAACCCCAGAGTGGTGATGGTGTCCAGCTCGCTGGGCTCGTTTCATACCATGACCGGCAAAAGCGGCACCTTCGAGTCCAGAATATTGCAACTGGCCTATCCCTCTTCAAAAGCGGCGCTCAACATGCTGGTAACGCAATACGCCAAGGCGTTGCCGAAAATCAAGATTAACGCCGTTAACCCGGGCTTTACCCAAACCGATCTCAACCCTCTGGGTTGCCAGACGATAACCGAGGGTACTGATGCGATCGTGGCACTGGCCTCCATCGCAAACGATGGCCCAACGGGAGGATTTTTTGATCGTCATGGCGAAATTCCCTGGTAATGCGCCAATGGCACCCTTTTCCGCTAAAGTCCGTTAATGTCTAAGCAATGCCTTATTTATATTAAGACATTGTTTCAAAATTCCTTCCGCATGTTGCTGACCTTTGTTTGAAAATTACCTTCAAAATAAACGTATTGGGCCGGTACCCTTACTTTTCTTGAGGAGGTTTTTTGTGCCGTGTCAAGCCCGCAATCGCCCTTAAATCGTGCCATTATTGGCCACAAAACAAGCAATTTATTGATTTTTATTAAAAAAACCATAAATACCCCCCGGCCAAATAACTATTGAGCCGGGGGGTAAAAAGCCATATATTGGGCCCGTTTTTCTCACGGTAGTTAATTGTTCAATTCAATAATTCAACTAGGGCGTCATTGTTACCCCCAGTTGTAGGAGAGATATGATGACGGATAAAGTCCGTATTGATAATTTCGGTGTGAATTTAGAAAATGTAAATAACGAAACATATTTGGCGCGACAAGCTGAATTTGAATCGAATGTCAGGAGTTACCCCCGTAAATTGCCGTTGGCAATTGCGAAAGCCCAAGGCGTTTGGATCACTGATGTTGAGAATAATCAATATCTTGATTGCCTGGCTGGTGCGGGTACGCTGGCTCTGGGTCATAACCATCCTGACGTCCTCCAAAGCATCCAAAATGTCATTACCAGCGGCTTGCCGTTACATACCCTCGATCTTACAACACCGTTGAAAGATGAGTTTTCTGCCTATTTACTCTCTTTATTACCAGGTCAAGGCCAGGAATACTGCCTGCAGTTCTGTGGCCCTTCGGGCGCAGATGCGGTAGAAGCCGCACTGAAACTGGCGAAAAAGCATACCGGCCGTACCGGCGTGATCAGCTTCTCCGGCGGTTACCACGGCATGACCCATGGCGCACTGGCGGTCACGGGCAACCTGTCGCCGAAAGAAGCCATTAACGGCATGATGCCGGAAGTCCAGTTTATGCCTTACCCGCACGAATACCGCTGCCCGCTCGGCATCGGTGGCGAAGCCGGGGTCAAGGCGCTGACTTACTATTTCGAAAACCTGATCAATGACGTCGAAAGCGGCGTGCGCAAACCTGCGGCGGTCATTCTGGAAGCCGTTCAGGGCGAAGGCGGCGTTAACCCGGCCCCGGTCGAGTGGCTGCAGCGTATTCGCAAAGTCACGCAGGAACACGGCATTTTGCTGATCATCGACGAAGTTCAGGCTGGTTTTGCCCGTACCGGCAAACTGTTCGCCTTTGAACACGCCGGTATTGAGCCGGATATCATCGTGATGTCCAAAGCGGTTGGCGGCGGTTTGCCTCTGGCAGTATTGGGTATCAAGAAACAGTTCGACGCCTGGGAGCCTGGCCACCATACCGGCACTTTCCGCGGCAACCAACTGGCGATGGCTACCGGCCTGACCACCCTGCAACACCTCAAAGATAACCAGGTGGCCGAAAAGGTTGCCGCGCAAGGCGAATGGCTGAAAGCCAAGCTGGCCGAGCTGCAAAAACGTTATCCGGTGATTGGTCACGTGCGTGGTCTGGGTCTGATGATCGGTTTGGAAATTGTGAAACCGAACGAAGCGCAGGATCACATGGGCTGCTACCCGGCTGACGGCCAGCTCTCTGCCCTGCTGCAGAAGAAATGCTTCGAAGCCGGTCTGATCCTGGAGCGCGGCGGCCGTAACGGCTGCGTGCTGCGTCTGCTGCCTTCCCTGCTGATCACTAACGACGAACTGGCTATCTTCCTGGATAAATTTGAACAGGCCCTGTTAGCTGCCGGCATCAAGCCGGTGGATGTGGAGTGAAGTCGATGTCCCGGTTAAACCCGATTCTGGCCGCTTCTGCGCAAAGCACAGAGGCGTACCAGCAAGCGATCGAACAGAGCAGTCAGGCCGTGGTGCAGTGGCTGCAACAACCCGAGATGTATCAGGGGAAAACCGTTGCCGAGCTACGTGAACGCATCAAGCTTGATTTTACCCCTCAGGGCCTGGGCAACCAGGTCGCTATCGAACGCGCCATTGAGTATTTTTTAAAAGACAGCCTGTCGGTGCATCACCCGCAGTGCGTCGCGCATTTGCATTGCCCTAGCCTGGTGATCAGCCAGGCTGCCGAAGTGTTGATCAACGCCACTAACCAGAGCATGGACTCTTGGGATCAAAGCCCGTCAGCGACCCTCATCGAGATGAAGCTGATTGAATGGTTGCGTACCCAGGTAGGTTACCAGCCTAGCGACGCTGGGGTGTTCACCAGTGGCGGTACCCAGAGCAACCTGATGGGGCTGATGTTGGCGCGCGACGCCTTCTTCGCCAAACAGGGCCACTCTGTGCAGCAGGATGGCCTGGTTGGTAATCTGAGAAAGATTAAAGTGTTATGTTCTGAAAATGCCCACTTCTCGGTGCAAAAGAACATGGCTTTACTCGGCCTGGGTTACCAATCCGTGACGCTGGTGAAAACCGATCAATTCGCACGTATGGATCTGAACGATTTGGCCGAAAAACTGGCGCAGGCCAAGGCCAATGGCGAGCAGATCCTGGCGATCGTCGCCACCGCAGGTACCACGGATGCCGGGGCTATCGACCCGCTGCGCGGCATTGCGCAGTTGGCGGCGGAACATCAGATCTGGGTGCATGTCGATGCGGCCTGGGGCGGCGCCTTGCTGCTTTCCGAGAAGTACCGCGACTATCTGGATGGCATTGAATTGGTGGACTCCGTCACGCTGGACTTCCACAAACAATTCTTCCAGACCATCAGCTGCGGTGCTTTCTTGCTGAAAGAAGCCCGTCACTATGAACTGATGCGTTATCAGGCGGCCTACCTGAACTCCGAGTTCGATGAAGCTCAGGGCGTGCCTAACCTGGTGTCCAAATCCTTGCAGACCACCCGCCGTTTTGATGCGTTGAAACTGTGGATGGGCCTGGAAGCGTTGGGGCAGGAGCAATATGCGGCGATCATCGATCATGGCGTAACGCTGGCGCAACAGGTGGCTCACTACATCGGCGATCGGCCGGCGCTGGAACTGGTCATGCAGCCGCAGCTGGCCAGCGTGCTGTTCCGCTACCGTCCGCAGCAGTTAGCCGCCGCCGGCGATGCCGCCGTGGCATTGCTGAACCAACGGATCGGCGATGCGTTGCTGGAATCTGGCCGCGCCAACGTCGGGGTCACCGAGTTTAACGGCGTGACCTGCCTGAAAATGACGTTGTTGAACCCGACGGTCAGCCTGGACGATATCAAAGTCCTGCTGGCGCTGGTGGAAGAAACCGCGCAGCAATTGCCTGCCGCCTAATCCGCCCGCTCTGCCCTAACCGGCAGCCAAAAGCCGATAACATTAGCTTGTTATCGGCTTTTTTGTTGGGCAGAAGTAGCATTGCCATCGTCCGCAGGAAAAGCACCTTCAGCAATCTGTCACCGGCGCAACACGAGCAGTGTCCGGCCAAACCCCATTAATGGCGCAGAGCATCGATCAACAAGGCAAACGCCGGGGGATGTTGCCTCCGGCTGGGATAATAGAGGTAGTAACCGGGAAATGTCGGACACCATTCATCCAGGATCTGGATAAGCTCCCCTGATTTGACTGCGTTTTGGATCATATCTTCGGGTACGCAGGCGATACCAAACCCTGACGACGCCGCGTCGATCCTCTCTGCCAACAGATTAAATGTCAGTTGCCCTTCCACTTTCACACGCAGCGGCTTACCGTCTTTCTCAAACTCCCAGTGGTATAAACCGCCGGCGGTAGGAAGCCGCATGTTGATGCAACGATGCTGCTGCAACTCGTGGGGTGTCTGCGGGATCCCGTGCTCGGCAAAGTAACTCGGCGCCCCCACAACCACCATTCGCATGTCCGGTCCGATTTTTACGGCAATCATGTCCTTATCTACGCTTTCCCCAAGGCGAATACCTGCATCGAAACGCCCTTCCACGATGTCAACGAAGCCATTATCCACCACCAGTTCGATATTGATTTCCGGGTATTCCAAGAGAAAAGGTTTTAGCTTCGGCCACAGCAGGCACCGCGCGGCATGCTCCCCGGCGGAAAGTCTGATATTGCCCGAAGCGGTGCCATTTGGTTGGAGCAGGATTACAAGTTCATGCTCAAGCTCGGCAAGCCGTGGCTCGAGACAGGCGATTAACTTCTCCCCAACCTCCGTTGGGGCGACGCTGCGGGTGGTTCGGGTCAGAAGACGCGTATTTAAACGTTGTTCTAATGCCTTCACCGCATGGCTCAATGCAGATTGAGAAACCCCCAGCTTAGCCGCCGCTTTGGTAAAGCTTTTCTCTCTGGCAACCACCAGGAAAATTTGCAGCTCATTGAAGTTTTCTTTCAGCATGAGGCATTTCCTTAACGCATTGAGTAATGGCAGATAAAACTAATGATAACGCGCGATCTACGCAATCATTTTAGCGCGAAATATCCAGCCAATTACCGGCAAGATGTGTGAGTCATCGCAACACCCAACCCCCGGTATGCGCCAATGAGCAGCATGGTCTGTTGCTGTATTGGCGGTGTTTGCATGCATGAAAGTATTCCTCTGTGTTTCCGTTGTCATGTGCGGTAAAAAATATAACTATGCTGAATAGATTGCGGAAGACGCAGCATTTGTACTAATCACCTGCATCGGACGCCGCTCCTATCAATAAACCAGGATCCCCGACATGTCAGAACCCGATCTCAATTTACTGATTGCGCTCGATGCGTTGCTTACGCTCGGCAGCGTAGCCGAAGCTGCACGCCGCCTAAACCTCAGCGCTTCGGCCATGAGCCGCACGCTTGGCCGCCTGCGGGCAGTCACAGGAGATCCTTTACTGGTAAGGGCCGGCCGCAATATGGTGCTCACTCCCTATGCCGAAGAGATTCGTGAGCGTACGCAAAACACCGTATTTGAGGCACGTTCGATACTGCGCCCTTCGGTATCAGAACTGAGTTTATCAACGTTGGAACGCACATTTACCCTGCGCGCCAACGAGGGATTTGTCGAAGCATTCGGCGCCGCACTGATCTCCGCCGTGGCAACGGCAGCCCCGTTGGTGAGACTCTGTTTTGCGCCCAAACCGGAAAAAAGCTCCCGCCATTTGCGTGAGGGACGGGTTGATTTGGAAATCGGCGTTTTGGGGGATATGGGGCCGGAAATTCGCTTGCAGGCGCTGTTCCGCGACCGATTTGTCGCGGTGGTCAGAAAGGGCCATCCGTTGGAGCAGAAAGCCGACATCACCGCGCGGGCCTATGCTGACTGTGGCCATGTGGTCGCATCACGCCGTGGGCTGGTCACCGGCCCGGTAGATCAGGGATTGGCTGAATTGGGGTTGGAACGAAAAATAGCCGCCGTGGTGCCGAGTTTTCCCGCCGCGCTGGCGGTGGCTCAGGCGTCCGATCTGGTGGCATTGGTCCCTGCTTCTTTCCTGATCAATCAACCGCTGGGCACTGCGCTTTATATGTTTGAACTGCCGGTAAAAACCCAAAGCATCACCGTTTCGCAGATGTGGCACCCGCGTTTGGAGGCCGATGCTGCCCACCGTTGGCTGCGGCAATGGGTGTTGAAGGTGGTTCAACAACGTTTTGCCACGCTAAATACCTGAAAGCACTGTGCCGGCAGATATTCTAGCCTTAATTTTCATCGCGTCGGAAGTTTGAGTCAGGTATCACGATAACCGCCCCCTTTCTTCTGTATTCTTTGATAAGGAATCTATTTTATCGGGAGATTAGGTGACATGAAAAAAACAGTTATATTCACCATGATGGCGCTGGGCAGCCTTATCGCCAACGCGCAGGCGAGCGACAAACTAGCTGGTAATGAAATACTTGCCGTTCAAAAAGGCGGCGTGCCAGACAAGGTTTTCACGCAGGATAAACCGCATTTGAAGATAGCCACCTATAACATCGGTAAAAATGAAGCCTCCTCTGCCGTCTCCGATTTCACCGCACTTAATTCGGCCATTAAAAGAATAGATGCGGATATCATCGCCATCCAGGAAGTGGACAATAAGACCCAGCGCAGTCAAAAACTCGATCAGCTTAAAAAAATCGCTGATGCCAATAAAATGCATTATGCCTTTGGCAAAGCGCTTGATTTCGATGGCGGCGAGTATGGGGTAGGACTGCTTTCCAAATATAAAATTCTACATTCACAGGTGGTGAAATTACCCTCGGGTGATGCCGAACAGCGCGTCACATTACTGGCGCAGGTTGAGGTTCCCGGATTTGATTCAGCGCCAATCATCATGGTCGCCCATCTCGACTGGCAAAAAGATCCGGCAATACGCACTGAACAAGCACGCTACCTGTTGGATTTGAGTATTGGCGATGCCGCATCTGATTTCAAAGATATGGCTTCCTCGATTAAGATCCTCGCTGGCGATTTCAACTCGACTCAAGATGAACAGCCATTGAAAGAAATACGCTATTTTTTCAATGAAGTTGCGAAAGATGGAGCCGATACTCGCAGTTGGCCAGCGGTCAATCCCGCTATTGATATAGACCATATCTTCACATTTAAGGGGCAAAAGTGGAACGTGAAGAATCTGGATATCCCACATAATTCGCCTGAATTTACCTGGTCAACGGCAAGCGATCACCTGCCGGTTATTGCCGAGCTTGAGCTTTCAGAACAGTAAGGCCAATGAGGAAGCCAGTCACAGGCTTCCTCACTGTTTTTTACCCATCATGGTCCTTGCTGGCCTCAGACGCGAACCACCAGTTTGCCTTGCGCACGGTCATTCTCGATCATGCGGTGAGCGTTGGCGACATCGTCAAAGTCGAAGGTTTTCACCCGCAGCGACGGCATGGTTTGGGTCGCTACCTGTTGAGCAATCCACTTCAGCGGCGAGTCGGCCAAAGGCAGCGCTGGGGTGCCAAGCAACCCACTGCCAAAGAAGGTCAAGCGTGTTGCATTGGGAAGATCGTTCATCAGATGCAGATTATCCAACACCGGTGCCCCGCCCAGCAGGCCTATTACCACTGCGGTACCAAAAGGTTTGAGCGCATTGAGGCTATCGCGCACCGTGGCGGCGCCAACCACCTCAAGGGCCACATCTACGCCTTCCGGCGCTACACCCCGTATTTGTTCTGCAATTTCACCGGTATCAATCACCACCGCATCTGCGCCAATGGCGGTCAGCCGGGCTGCGTTACTGGCCGAGCGGGTGGTGGCGATAACCCGCTGTCCACGCGCCTTGGCATAGGCCACGGCAGCCTGCCCCACCGAAGAGGTCGCGCCGCGCACCAGCACCGTCTGCCCCGGTACGTTGTCAATTAAGCGGCCCAGAGCCCCCCATACGGTAAGATAGCTCTCCGGCAATGCGGCAAGTTCTTCCCATGAAAGGCTGATGCCGTCCAAATCAATGACGTTGCTGCGTAACACCGTGACCTCCTCGGCGTAGCTGCCGTTGCGGGTGAACTGCAATCCCCCCATGGCAGTGGCCACATGCTGCCCGGTGCGAAACAGGCCTGAAGCATCCTCAATCACTTCGCCTACGGCTTCAATCCCAGGCACAACCTGTCCGGCGATCGGGCCCATTTTACCGGCACGGCGGTAAATTTCGGCGCGGTTAAGACCAAACGCCCGTACCCGAATGCGAACTTCATCCGCCTTTGGCGCGACAGAAGGAATATCGCGCAGTTGCAAAACGTCCGGGCCGCCAACTTGTTCAATCACATAAGCTTTCATAACCGTTCTCCAGTTCAACAGTGAGTTAATCAACGAGCTATCTCGCCGATAGGTTGAACTGTATAGATTCCAATATTGATGTGGAATATACAAAAATGGTAACGTCAATCTCATAAATGAGAGGGGTGTCGTATGGACTTTAACGCAACCAAAATGTTTGTCTCAGTAGTACAAGCAGGCAGTCTTTCGGCCGCCGCCGACAAGACCCATGTGCCGCTCCCTACCCTGAGCCGGCGCATACGTGAGCTGGAGCGCGAACTTGACGTGCAGTTGCTGGAGCGTTCACCGCGCGGTATCAAGCTGACTGAAGCTGGCAGCCGTTTATATGAACATGCCAGCCGAGGGGTGGAAGCCCTGAATGAAGCTCAGCAGGCCGTGATGAATGATGAAACCCGGCTTAAAGGCCGCCTGCGTCTGTCGATGCCCCCCAACTTTGATCCCTGGTGGGACTTGCTGGGGGCTTTCCAACAACGGTTTCCCGAAATCAGCGTTAGCGTATTTTCAACGGAACGGCGGATCGATCTGGTACAGGATGGCATTGACGTTTCGCTCCGCGTCGGCACCATCGTGCATGAGTCTATGGTGGCACGGCAAATGCTGAAATATCGGCATCTGCTGGTCGCTGCGCCGTCATTACTGGCGCAGTTTGGCCAACCTGCCAGCGTGGAGGATTTGCATCGCTACCCTTGCGCGAGCTGGGCGGCGGACTCCAGCGCCCGTGGCCTCTGGCGGCTGGGCCATCAGGTGTTTGAGCCGAAGGCGGTACTGGTGGCGAACGATTACGCACTTTTACGCAGCAGAGCCGTCGCGGGTCAGGCGGTCACTGAGTTACCGCCCTTTATGGCGAACAAGGAGATCGCCGCCGGCCGTTTGTGCGCAGTCTTACCTTCTTACCCGTTGCCAGAACAAACGCTTAGCTTGCTCTATCCATCACAACGGCATCCCTCGCGACTGGTGCGGGCGTATCTCGATTTCTGTCAGGAACAGCTGACAACCTATCTGAGTGCGAATGTTGAATAAGCCAGATAGCGGCGAGGTTGGACGATAAAATTCACAGGTGATTGATAGCGGGAAATTTAGCAGAGGACGGGGGTTTTTGGGATTTTCAGCTTTAAGATTAATAATGCTTTAATAGTACCCACTATGCAGTACAGTAAAACGATGACGCCCAATCAATCGAAGCACTGCATAGTGGAATACTAATGTTAACGTAATGAGTTAATTTCTATAACCTTATGTAACTAAAGAAACTGAAAAGTAACCTGATAATCCTTCACCGTAGGCTGGGCAAAAAATATAAAAGCGACTGGGTTATATCTCTCTGTATAACACTCGTCCTTTTTACTTCCAGCAAACGTCTCAGGGTTTATAAATTAGTCAATAACCGCATCATTAACGCACAGCTTTAATCCAGAAAACGCGAGCGTATGCCCCACCCCATTCAACAATGATGCAGGGACTATTAAAGGCTTTCGCCATTGCTTCTGTGTAAGGCGGTGCCTCATCCTATCTTCACGCAATAAATAATAACTGCGGCAGTTCAGCAGATATGGCTGGCGTATGTGGTTGCTACCTTCCTTTAAATAACCAGGCATCACAAATTTTGCGCGGGGGTACCTTGCGGGCTTGGGGAGTTGCTGGACGCCTAAGCCGCGTTCTCTCCAGAATGGAGCACGCTGCCCTGCAGTTGTTGCAATTCGGGCTAAGAATTTAGTTAGCAGGCAACATATCCTTAACTTTATAATGAATCAAATGGTACAATATCGACATTCCATCGTTTGATTTACGCTCTGCTTTCACCCCACCAGGGAACGGTACGGACGCGATCATTCGAGGTAAACATGAAGAAAAACATTATCTTGGAGTCTTTCAGACATGCCTGAATCAAATGCCCGTCCGGGTATAAAACTTAAACTATGGTGTTGTTTATTAGGGATAATCCTTACCGCTGTCGGCTTATTCTTCGCCATTGCTGGCGGTAAGCTGGTTTCGCTGGGGGGCAGCAGCTACTTTCTGATTGCCGGTATCGTAACTCTGCTTTCCGCCGTGCAATTCTTCCGTCGCAAATCTTCGGCCGTGCCGCTATTCCTGCTGGTGTTTGTCGGCACGCTGGTTTGGTCGGTGGTTGATGCCGGTTTCGATTTCTGGCCATTGGTTTCGCGGCTGATGGTCCCTGCCGGTTTGATGCTGTTGGCCTTCCTGAGCTGGCCGGCACTGCGTAAGCCAGAAGGCAAAAAGCCGTTGGCAAAATTGTCTTACCTGCTAAGTGCGGTATTGGCCGTTGGCATGGTCGGCACCTTTGTGCAGATGTTCCAGCCACACCCTACCGTGGCTTTCAGCGGTGAGCCGTTGCCGCTGATCCCGGTGGACAAAAGCAAACAACAAAAAGATTGGGATAACTACGGCAATACCCCGGGTGGCAGCCGCTTCGTGGCACTGGACCAAATCACTCGCGACAACGTGAAAGACCTGAAGGTCGCCTGGACCTTCCACACCGGCGATACTCCGTTGAGTCCGGATGGCAACGGCGCTGAAGATCAGCAAACGCCGTTGCAAATCGGCAACCGTATCTTCCTGTGTACGCCGCATAACAACGTGATTGCCGTCGATGCCGACAGCGGTAAAGAGATTTGGAAACGTGAAATCAACGCGAAATCCCAGGTCTGGAACCGTTGCCGTGGCCTGGCCTACTTTGATGTTGCCAAGCCCCTGCAACAACCGACCGTACCCGGCTCTACGCCCGCTACACCGGTCACCCTGGCTGCGGGCGACAGTTGCCAGCGCCGTATTCTGATGAATACCATCGATGCGCGCCTGGTGGCAATCAACGCCGATAACGGTGAATTCTGTCAGAACTTTGGCAACCAGGGCGTGGTTGATCTGAAAGTCGGTCTGGGCGATGCGGCCGATCCGAAATATCAGCTGACTTCCGCACCCACCCTGGCGGGCACTACCGTTGTCGTCGGCGGCCGCGTAGCCGATAACGTACAAACGGATATGCCTGGCGGCGTACTGCGCGGTTTCGACGTGATCACCGGCGCGATGCGCTGGGCGTTCGACCCGGGTAATCAGGATCCAAACTCGGCCTTAAAACCCGGCCAGACCTTTGTACGCAGCACCCCAAATTCCTGGGCACCGATGTCCTATGACCCGGCGATGAACACCGTGTTCCTGCCAATGGGCAGCTCCTCGGTAGATCTGTGGGGCGCTAACCGTAACGCATTGGATCACAAATACGGCGCTTCCATCCTGGCGTTGGACGCCACCACCGGTAAAGAGAAATGGGTTTATCAGACCGTTCATAACGACCTGTGGGATTTCGACCTGCCGATGCAGCCTAGCCTGATCGATTTCCCAATGAAGGACGGTACCACCAAACCGGCCCTGGTCATTGGTGCCAAAACCGGTCAGATCTTCGTGTTGGATCGCCATACCGGGAAGCCTTTGACCGAAGTGAAAGAGCTGCCGGTGAAAACCCGCACCATCCCCGATGAGCAATACTCCGCCACTCAACCTTTCTCTGTCGGCATGCCACAAATTGGCGCTGAAAAACTGACTGAGTCCGACATGTGGGGCGCTACGCCGTTTGATCAGCTGATGTGTCGCATCAGCTTTAAATCCATGCGCTATGACGGCCTGTTTACCGCACCGGACACCGATATTTCACTCAGTTTCCCTGGCTCTCTGGGCGGCATGAACTGGGGTGGCCTGTCGACCGATCCGAACAACCATTACATCTTCGCCAACGACATGCGTTTGGGCCTGTGGGTACAGATGATCCCGCAAAAAACCGATGCCAATACCCCGGCCAGCAATGGCGGTGAATCGGTCAATGCCGGTATGGGTGCGGTGCCGTTAAAAGGCACGCCTTACGGCGTTAACAAAAATCGTTTCATGTCACCTCTGGGCATTCCTTGCCAGAAACCACCGTTTGGTACCCTGTCGGCGATCGACCTGAAAACGCAGAAAGTGGTGTGGCAAGTGCCGGCCGGTACGGTTCAGGATACCGGGCCTTTCGGTATCAAAATGCGTGCACCAATGCCGGTGGGCATGCCGACGCTCGGCGGCACGCTGGCGACTCAGGGCGGCCTGGTATTCATTGCCGGTACTCAGGATTACTACCTGCGGGCCTTTGACTCCTCCACCGGTAAAGAAGTGTGGAAAGCGCGCTTGCCTGTCGGCAGCGGCGGCACGCCAATGAGTTATGTTTCACCGACAACCGGCAAACAGTACATCGTGATTTCCGCCGGTGGCGCTCGTCAGTCGCCGGACCGTGGCGATTACGTCATTGCCTATGCACTTGATAAATAAATCTAACCACAGGTTATGATCGCAGCCCCCGCCTCACCGCGGGGGCTTTTTTATATTCCCGGGGACGTGTTTAATAACCTAGATCTCATTAAACTGGCCCATTAAAAGGCGGAAATACGAGAGTATTCCTAATGTGTTAACCGACTTTATATCTCATTCTCTCTGGCGGCTTTTTATTGCGCAGAAACGGCTATTGAATATTTCCACCCGCAGGCTTTTTATTGGCTAGCATAAAAGACAGGTGGTTTTCAGAGGAAATGACGAATGAGTGTTCTACCCGAGCGCAGTGATGAAAAACCGCCTGTGGATATGGCTAATGAAATTTTTAATGGTTTACCTAATCTCATTGGCATGGGTAATAGTCTCGGGGGACATTTCAATAAGCTTTGGTGTCAATATACCGGCCTCTCCTCATTTGATAACCCAGGCGCTTGCTGGTTGAAAGCCCTGCACCCTGCCGAATATCCTCTTATCGAACCGCTATGGCAGCAGGCGATTGCCACGGCGACCTCTTTCGTTAATGAAGTTCGCCTGCGGCAGTACAACGGCGACTACCGCTGGTTTTTACTGTCTTTCGGCGCGAAGAAAAAGCCTGATAGCGAGGAAACAGATTGGTTTCTGAGCGGCACCGATATCCATGATTCCGTATTGGAAAAACAGCGAATTACCACCACGCTGGCCGCGCAGAAAAACATGCTTGATGCCAGCGTCGACTGCATCAAGGTCATCAATAATGACGGGACGCTGCTGCACATCAACAGAGCCGGCAGCGTCGCGCTGGGCATCGATGAGCACCAACCGCAATTTGGCATGCCCTGGCTGAATCTGCTGCAACCCGAAGTGCGCTCACGCGGCAAAAAAGCGCTGCGTAAAGTGCTAACCGGTAAAAACGCCCGCTTCGCCGGCCTTAGCGCCACGCCTGACGGCAAGCTGCAGCACTGGGACAATATTCTCAGTCCGGTCTTCGATAACGAGGATCGAATAGAAAATATATTGTGCGTCTCGCGCGACGTTAGCTCTCAGCGAATAGCTGAAAAACGTTTGCTGATCGCCAGTCAGTATGACGAACTGACCGGTTTGCCCAACAGACGCTTATTCAAGAAAAGATTAAAGCAGGAAATGAAGCGAGCCCTGAGCAGCAATAAATCGCTCGGGTTGATTTTGCTGGACCTGGACCATTTTAAGCTGGTTAACGACACCCTAGGGCACGCCGCCGGCGATCATCTGCTGCGCGTGTTGTCCCGCCGGCTGACGGCTTATTTAAATCCGAACTCGTTCGTTTCCCGCCTGGGCGGCGATGAGTTTGCGATTGTGATCGGCGACGTCGAAAACGAGCAGGATATTTACAAAATCGCCAATACCTTTCTGTTGCAGCTTGAGTCACCCATTACCCATGGCGGCAAGGCGTTGCATTGCGGCATGAGTATCGGCTGCGCCCTCTATCCTCAGGATGCCCGCGACGCCTCGGAATTGATGAAATGCGCCGATACCGCGTTATACGAACTCAAGGACGGCGGCCGGGGCGGCGTGTACATGTTTAATCCACAGATGATGGATAAGGCCAAAGAGCGTGCGGCGCAGCTTAATCACGCACGGCAGATAGTTCGCGATAATCAAATCCGCCCCAGCTACCAACCCAAGGTCAGCCTGGCAACCGGTGCCATTGTGGGCTTTGAGGCGCTGCTGCGCTGGTATTGTCCGCATCATGGTATGAAGATGCCAGATACCGTCGTCGAAGCATTCAACGATTACGAATTGGCAACCAAGATCAGCGAAACCATGCAGATGAAGGTTTTTGCCGATATCGCCACTTGGATCGCGTCTGGCGTGGAGGTGTTGCCGGTGTCTTTGAACGCCGCACCTATCGAATTTTTACGTGATAACTACGCCGAAACTTTCCTGCGGCGTCTGCAAACGTTTCGCATCCCCCACCATCTTATCGAGCTGGAGGTCACTGAACATGCCTTCAACAAACACGGGTCGAAGTATGTGCTGCGAGCCTTGCAAATGCTTAAGGAAATGGGGATCAGGATCGCGCTTGATGACTTTGGCACCGGCCATTCCTCCTTTACGCACCTGATGGACTACCCTCTGGACTGCATCAAGTTGGATCGGGATTTCATCCGCCGCATGAATAATGAACCGGCGATTTTGGGCATCGTGGAAAGCATGGGGATTTTGGGGCAGAAATTATCCATTGATATTATTGCGGAAGGCATTGAAACCGAGCTACAGCGGCAAACGCTGCGTGATTCCGGCTATCACCTGGGGCAAGGGTTTCTGTTCAGCCAGGCCGTCGAAGCGACCCAAGTCATCAATATGCTACGAGAAAACGTCCCTTCAAACACCTGAACCGGTACAATACTTTCCGGGACTTCTTAAGGAAAGGCATGATGATTCGACAGTTCTTCAAGGGCGATGAAATTGCGCTGTTTCGCGTTTTTTTCTCTGCGGTGCATGAGGTCGCATCACGCGACTACACCACTGAGCAAGTCAATGCCTGGGCTCCCGCCGATACTGATCCCCAGCTTTGGGCGGCTCGCGTGAGAGATTTGCATCCCTTTGTCGTTGAGATTGATAAACAGATTGTCGGCTATGCCGATCTCCAGCCTGACGGCTATATCGACCATTTCTATGTATCCGGCGCCTGTCCCCGACAAGGCATTGGGACCTTATTGATGAATCGAATCCATGAAGAGGCCAGACTGTTAGGGCTTAAAGAGCTGACCTCAGACGTCAGTAAAACCGCAGAACCCTTCTTTATGCGCCAGGGATTTCAGGTCGTTGAGCGGAAAAGTCCGGTCCTGCGCGGCATCGTGCTGCAAAATGCTTTCATGCGTAAAAATCTCGACGTTTAAGCCCCTCACGCTCACCGAGCGCTCCCCCTTCTTTGCAACCTGACCGTTTGTAAAATTAGTTAGCCAATTTTGTTCGTTCACAGATTTAGCGGCTTGAAGGATAGTGAGTTGACCGCCTCAACAACATAATAATGCAGGTAATAATAATGATATATAGCGCAAAACTCACCGCAGCGGCGGCTCTCCTGAGCCTTTCCGCCCTGGCCCATGCCGCACCGGGGCTGGACCTGATCGCCAACGAAACCCCTATTCATACCCAGAAGGATCCCGAGGCTGCGGCCAAAATCCCCGTCGGGTTCAAATTCGTTGAACCGGGGACGCTGACCGTAGCCGTCGCGATCTTGGGCAGCGGCCCACCGTTCGGTCTGTACGCGCGCGACAATAAAACGGTGATTGGCAGCGAGTCGGATATTGCCAGGCTGGTTGCCGACGGCCTGGGGTTGAAACTGAAACTGGTTCCGACCTCATGGGAAGACTGGCCGTTAGGCGTCACCTCGGGTAAATACGACGCCGCGGTTTACAACATTACCGTTACTCAGGAACGTAAAACCAAGTTCGACTTCGCCACCTATCGCCAGGATACGTTGGGCTTCTACGTGAAATCCGACAGTAAGATCACCTCGATCAAATCGGCGCCGGACATTGCCGGCAAAAAGATCATCGTAGACTCCGGCACCAATCAGGAAGCTGTGCTGCTGGCCTGGGATAAAGAGAACCAGGCCAAAGGGTTACCGGCCCTTCAGCCGATTTATGTCACTGACAAGGCGGCGTCGACGCTGGCCATCCAGTCCGGCCGTGCGGATGCGACCTTCGGGCCGAACGTGTCCGGCGCTTATCAGGCAAAATTGACCGGTAAAACCCGGTTGGTCGGCATCGTGCCGGGCGGCTGGCCGCGCAGCGCCAACATTGCCGTTACGCTGAAGAAAGGCAATGGTTTGGTGGAAGCGGTGCAGGCGTCGCTCAATAGCGCTATTGCCAACGGCAGTTATCTGAAAGTGTTGGATCGCTGGGCGGAAAGCGACGAGAAAATCGAACGATCCGACATCAACCCACAGGGATTGGGCGATAAATAATAACCACGCGGGGCCCTGAATGGGCCCTCGTTTTGTCAGCTCTCGGCGCGATGTTTCTCCATCTTGCGGTAAAGCGTACTGCGCGAGATCCCTAATCGTTTTGCCGCCAGGCTGATATTGCCCTTGGCGTTTCGAATAGCCGTCAACATGTCTACCGATACGCTCTGCGGCGCTACGGGGCGAGCAAGCAGATGAAACTGCTCCGGCAGATCCTCAAGCCTGATCAGGTTACCGTCATCAGCCAACGCCAGCAGCACTTTCAAGGTGCTCAACAACTGCCGCACATTACCGGGCCAGGAATAACCGGCCAAGGCGGTGATAGCGTCCGGTGCCAGTCTGATGCCCCGCGCATCACCCCCCAATTCGCTCCAGAGATTGAGGATAAAACGATCAACGTGTGCGCGCTGCCGCAGCGGCAAGATGCGCAGGCTGAATTCCTGAATGCGATACAGCAAATCTTCGCGGAATGCCCCTGCCGCGACCCGCTGTTCCAGATCCTGATGGGTGGCACAGATAAGCGAGAAATCGACCGCATAGCTGACGCGGCTGCCGAGCGGCGTGACCGTCTTTTCCTGCAGCACCCGCAATAAACGGGTCTGCAAACTCAATGGCATATCGCCAATCTCATCAAGGAACAGCACCCCGCCGTCGGCCTCTCTGATCTTGCCGACGTACCCTTTGGTGCTGGCGCCGGTAAACGCCCCTGGCGCATAGCCAAAAAGTTCGGACTCGATCAGACTTTCCGGCAGGGCTGCACAGTTGATAGCCACAAAATTGCCCTGTCGCCGGTGGCTTTCCTCGAACAAACGCTGGCTGAAATACTCTTTACCGCAGCCGGTTTCCCCGCTAATGCATAGCGCCAGCCCGGCATTAAGAATACGCAGGGCCTTCTGTCGGTCTGCTCCGTCACGATCATAAGGCTGCAGCTGCGGCCTGACGCACTGCGATGGGCGTTCCGGCATCTGCAACAGTGAATAATAGTGACGATTATTCACCGCCAGAGTCTGTCGCGGCGCATTCATTGTCTGGAGGGACATTTCCGGAAACAGCGTGGCAAAGTCCATCGACCCAAAGGCCGCCGCGTTGAGATTGAATTCTTGCATCGCTAATCGGTTGGCCGCGGTGAGGATCTCATCGCGAAACACCAATATCATCTCATGGGCGCTGCCGAGAACCCGCGCATCGCTGTGCAGGCGCAGTGTCCAATGTCGGTCGGTGACACAGCTTTTCACCCATTGATGTTCAATGTGCCGGACAGCCTGCAGAATCAACGAACCTGCTTCGCTGTAAGGATGTTGGGCCGGCGTCGAGATATCCAATACGCCGGCGATCAGGCCGTCGGGGCGATAAATCGGCGCTGCGGAGCAGTAAAGCCCGGCATTCTGATTGAGAAAGTGCTCGTCGCCATTGACTTCGCACAGCGCCCCCATTGCCAAAGCGGTACCGATGGCATTGGTGCCACGCTCCTGCTCGCCCCACAGATTGCCCGGAGCCAGAGAAACCCGCGATGCCTTACGCAAAAAGTGCGTGTTGCCACAGGTTTCCAGCACCAGGCCGCCGGCATCGGACACCACCACAATGGAGGGTTGGCGGTTGATCTCACCACCCAAGCGCTCGATCAGCGGCCGCGCGAGCTGCGCAACCCAACCGTTTTGCCCCCGCACTTCTTTCAACAGGGTCGGCTGGATAAAAGGAACATGGTCGTCGCTTCGATTGAGGCCATAGTGCCGGCTGCGTAACCAGGATTCGGAAAGTGGGCCGGAGAGTGACAGGCGATCGTCGTCAGAGATACACCCGGTCTGGGTGGTCTGGTCTTTATGCAGCATACCCAACTCCCGCCAATTAAAGTGTTGCATTTTTGTATCATGAATGTGTCTCATGCGTTGCGACATGGAACACAAAAAACAATAGAAATGAATAGTAAGCCAGGGGCTTTATTGGCATTGGTAGCTATTATTCTGTTTTAATTAGTTGATATTTTTATATTATTTATTTATGTGGCACAGCTTTCCATCAATGTGGCATGGGCAATGCTTAAGTGTCTGTAGAGTGCCGGCAATCAGGCACCACCCTTACAGTCTCCGTTCCCATGAGAGGTGTTACATGAAATACGTTCATCCCGGTTTGCCTGGTTCGTTGGTCTCTTTCAAACAGCGCTACGGCAACTACATTGGCGGCAAATTTGTCGAACCCGTTTCAGGCAACTACTTCACCGACACCTCCCCGATGACAGGTCAGACTGTCGCCGAATTCCCGCGCTCCGACGCGAAAGATATCGAACAAGCGCTGGATGCGGCGCATGCGGCAGCCGAAACCTGGGGGAAAGCCAGCGTTCAGGAAAGGTCTAATGTGCTGCTGGCGATCGCAGATCGTATGGAGTCAAAGCTCGAATTGCTGGCACTGACCGAAAGCTGGGATAACGGCAAACCGATCCGCGAAACGCTGAACGCGGACATTCCGCTGGCGATCGACCACTTCCGCTATTTCGCCGGCTGTTTGCGGGCGCAGGAAGGCACCGCCGCTGAGATCGATCAAAACACCGTGGCCTACCATATCTATGAGCCACTGGGCGTGGTTGGGCAGATTATTCCCTGGAACTTCCCGCTGTTGATGGCCGCATGGAAACTAGCCCCGGCGCTGGCCGCCGGCAACTGCGTGGTGCTTAAACCGGCGGAGCAAACCCCGCTCAGCATCTGCGTGCTGCTGGAAATGATTGGTGACTTGCTGCCGCCGGGCGTGCTCAATGTGGTTCACGGTTTCGGTAAAGAAGCCGGTGAGGCATTGGCAACCAGCAAGCGTATCGACAAAATCGCCTTTACCGGTTCAACCCCGGTAGGCCGCCATATTCTGGCCTGCGCGGCGGAAAATATCATTCCCAGCACCGTGGAGCTGGGCGGTAAATCGCCTAACATCTTCTTTGAAGACATCATGCAGGCGGAACCCGAATTCATCGACAAGGCGGTTGAGGGGCTGATTCTTGGCTTCTTCAACCAGGGTGAAGTCTGTACCTGCCCTTCGCGTGCCCTGATTCAGGAATCGATTTACCCGCAATTTATGGAAAAAGTGCTGGCGCGCATCACCACCATTCGCCAGGGTGACCCCTTTGACACCGACACCATGATCGGTGCTCAGGCGTCTCAGCAGCAGTTCGACAAGATCCTGTCTTACATCGAGATCGCTAAAAACGAAGGCGGAAAAATCATTGCCGGCGGCGAGCGCGCCAGCCATGAGCAAACTTTGCAAAGCGGTTTTTATCTGCAGCCCACCTTAATCACCGGCAATAACAGCATGCGTTTCTTCCGTGAAGAGATCTTCGGACCGGTGATCGGCGTGACCACCTTCAAAGATGAAGCCGAAGCACTGGCATTGGCCAACGACAGTGAGTTCGGGCTGGGTGCCGGTTTGTGGACTCGCGACGTAAATCGCGCCTATCGCATGGGGCGCGCCATCAAGGCCGGACGCGTGTGGACCAACTGTTATCACCTGTATCCGGCGCATGCTGCCTTCGGCGGTTACAAAAACTCCGGCGTCGGCCGCGAGACCCACAAGGTAGCGCTGTCGCATTACCAGCAGGTCAAAAACCTGTTGGTCAGTTACGACAGTAAACCGCTCGGGCTGTTTTGATTTTTAGCGTTACTGCAAACTAAGGCCACCTCGGTGGCCTTAGTTATTTGCGCGGGATTATGATGCGGAGAGATCGATAACCATGCGGCCACGGATAGTGCCCGACTTCATCTCTTCGAAGATCGCGTTGATGTCGCCCAACGGACGCTTGGTCACTTTCGGCGTCACTTTGCCTTCGGCGGCAAACTGGAAAGCTTCTTTAAGGTCTTCACGGGTTCCCACCAACGAGCCCACAACCTGAATACCGTCCAATACCAAGCGTGGAATGCTCAGATCCATACTCTCTGGCGGTAGCCCCACGGCGACCACTTTGCCCCCTGCGCGAACCGCATTGACCGCAGAATTAAAGGCTGAACGCGCCACCGCGGTGACTACGGCAGCATGCGCGCCACCGACTTTTTGCTGAATGATTTCTTCGGCGTTTTCAGTTTTGGAGTTGATGACCAGATCGGCGCCGATTTCTTTGGCGAAATCCAACTGCCCCTGATTGACGTCAATGGCGATCACTTTGGCGTTGAACACATTCTTGGCATACTGCAATGCCAGGTTGCCCAAGCCGCCCAGGCCGTAAATCGCGATCCACTGCCCCGGTTTGATGTCGGAAATTTTCACCGCCTTATAGGTAGTGACGCCGGCACAGGTAATGCTGCTGGCTGCAAAGGAGTCCAGGCCATCCGGCACCTTGACCGCATAGTCCGCCACTACGATGCACTCTTCCGCCATACCGCCGTCGACACTGTAACCGGCATTTTTCACCGAGCGGCACAGCGTTTCGTTACCATTAACGCAATATTCGCAATGGCCACATCCCTGATAGAACCAGGCGACGCTGGTGCGATCCCCGACTTTCAACGAAGTGACACCTTCACCTACGGCGGTGACTACCCCAATCCCTTCGTGCCCCAGGGTGATGCCGGGCACTTCGCCAAAATCGCCATTCTTGACGTGAAGATCGGTATGGCAAACGCCACAACACTCCATTTTCAGCGCGGCCTCACCGTGTTTCAGTGGACGAAGCTGTTTATCCTGAATATCGACACTGTGGTCTTTAGTCACTACGGCTGCTTTCATAGGATATCTCTCCTCAGGTGAGTTGAAGTACAGTTGTTAATGTAGTTACTCATAACCCTGAGGGCAAGAAATGTGGGGTTTTGTTTAAAAACAAATATTTAATATCAACCAGCACGATTACGGTCGTGAAACGAAAATAATGATTAACGCTTGGTTTTAGTGATTTTTGTCGCTTTGGCGGGGTTACCGGCAACGAACTCCAGCGTTGGCGAATAGTAAAAAGGCAACCAGGCATGGTAACTGCTTTCCCACTCCCATTTTACCGGGCAGGGCCACAGAATATCTTCATGCAGAATGTAGTAGACCCATCGGCCATGCGGGCGGCGTGGTTTGGTGGTGCGCATAGCGTCTGACTTCTTCGGGGCGGATCGGTTATCGCTGATATTCAATGGCCCGCAGTCGCAGAGCCACGTTGCAGGCCTTGGGGGCAACATCCTTCGTGATGGGATAAAAATGGCCGATCTTCATGTTAAATTCTCTTTGTCATCAGGGATACAGAGTTACCTGGCACAAATTTAACATGGACCGCGGTCCGCAAGCCATCTTTCCCGCCAGCATGCTCACTGCCTGAGACCGGTGGCTGCGGACTTGCTCGTGCTCTGCCTCAGCTGGCTTGCTTTAACGCCTCTTGCCGCAGAATCGATTGAATATAGGTATTATTGTTTTTTAACGTCACAAAGTCACCGCTGGCGACGATACGGCCGCTGTCCATAACCAGGATTTCATCCGAGAAATCGAAGGTGGAACTCCGATGGCTGATGTTCAATATCAAGGCATTGGGAAAGCAAATTTTAATATTGTGCATGATCCCTCTCTCATTGATCACATCCAATGCTGATGTCACCTCATCAAGAATGATGATACTGGGCGTCCGTAAAAAAAGCCGAGCCAGAGACAACCGCTGACGTTGGCCGCCAGAAAGCGTTACCCCATTGTCACCGATTCTCATATCCAGCAAACCAGCGTTCCCATCATTAACCAGATCATCGAGCCTGGATAACCTGAGTGCCACGGCTAATTGTTCATCCGTAGCTTCCGGACAGGCTATCTTTAGGTTGAATCTCAACGTATCCATAAAAATATAGTCATTTTGTGAAACATGGAAAACCAACTCAGCCCGCTGAACCGAAGATAATTCATTAATATTCATATTGTTAATAAGGATCTCACCCTGCTCTGGCTTAAGCTCTCCCGCTAACAGTTTAGCCACAGTACTTTTTCCCGAACCGCTACGTCCGGTTAAGGTGATGAAATGTCCTTTATCGATCTCAAGATTAAGGCCTTTGATGATAGCTCCCCCCTCACCTTGATACGAGAAACTCAGGTCTCTCATTTTCATTGAATCGACAGGCTTGATCTGTTCTGAATCAACCTGTCTCGCCACAATCATTGTCATGGCACTAATAAAACCGTAAAGAGACACTGTGGATTTCTGCAGTGCAGTATACATGGACCCCATGCTTTCCAAAGGTGAAGACAGCAACAATATATAAGATGAAATCATCACGAAATGGCCGATACTGATATTTCCACTCATGACCTGATACAAAGAATAGAGGAAAGACAAACCAAAAAAAATGATGTTGCAGGCGGACTCGACCAGCAGAAAATGCATATCTGCCTTTAGCAATTTCTCATGTTTTGTTTCTATTTTATGAAGCAAAGCCTCATAGCGACCAAACAGATAGTCATAAGAGTTACAGACTTTAGCGGCCCCCATATTCTTGACACTGTCAGTGATTAGGCTGTATTTTTTTACTGAAGTGTTGTAAAAATCATTGTATAAACCAACAATCTTTGGATTAAAAACCCCTTTAATGATGAAATACAGCAAAAAATATAGCGTGAACAGCATCGCAACAATGTAATCACCAGAAATGACAATAAAAGCCACGCTAAGAACTAACTGCAACAGTGGTGGGATAAAATTATGAGAGATATTTCTTAACAGAACGGTGAGTTCATCTATAGCCTGATTCAACCGCTGAGTGATGTCGCCGGTGTTTTCATGGATTTTTATAGCACCAGCATTATGAAACAAGCTTTTGAAATAGTCATTTGTCATGCTGATGACCAAGTTACTTCTTAAAGAGGTGATGAGAATAAAATTCAAAGCTGATGCGAGTTTCCTTAAGCTCATTACGACAATGTAACTGAGCGCCAATGCATATATTATGAACTTAAAATCAACGGATTCACTTTCAATTCCACTGATTAACTTTGCCATGATAACCGGCTGTACTGATATTAAAACCGTAGACAGAAGCGAAATGGTTATAATGACAAAAAAATTTCCCTTAGCTGATAAATTGGATGTACCTTTAAAGTATCTGATTATAAATAAAAATTTATTCATCCAGCATCCTTTTCACATACCACAAAGCATAGCGGGAATCCCCACTATGCTTTTAGTTTTAGCGCTTAATAAATCTTCTGTAACCCAGTGTTGGGTCAATTTTGTCAACCTGAGTATCAGTCATGGTTGTTGTTTTAATCAGTAAAAGATCTCTTTCACTCAGCATGTAAGCTCCTTTTATAAATTAAAGTAAGATGTATAGCATGCGATCATTTATTCACATGCTAGACATGTTACTCATCTATATTTTCATGAATAATACTTATGCACTTACAATAAAAAATAATAATTGAACCCCACTCTGAAAATAAAAATACTTCCCTTAAGCTTAAAACGTACCCACTCCTGGCCACGTGACAAAGTTCTGTCATTGGAATATAGTTATTTATATCCCTGCCTAATATCAAATTGAATAACACTCTGGATACACGGCCATTCCCATCATGCAGGGGATGAATATGCATAAAGAAAACCGCTGCAATAATTGAACAAAAAAGCTTGTTGTCTGTATGATTATTTAAAATAAACCGCCTTAACTTTCTTAGCTCTGTTGACAAATGCTGAACATCCAAAAACTCCGTATAACCTCCATCAAATTCAGGGACAGTCCTAACACTCACTGTTCTTATGCCATTTTCAGTGCTGAATTTTAGCCCCATAAAAATAATGAAATCAATGAAATCATCATCACTCCTTAAAATATCAACGAGTATCTTATCTGAAGATGAAAAAGCCAAGAAATCCTTTCTGCTGCTCTTGTTTTCGTTAGCAAAAATTATGTTATCAACATAGGCACTCAAGCGATGTTTCAAAATTGAAGTTCTGTTTGTTTTTAAAGCACCCTCTACATTCATCATAAATGTTTCATAATTTATCCCTGAGCGCATGCCGTTCTGCAAAATCAACGTACTGCTATTTATAATATCCCAATATCCGCTCTCAATATCTTCATGACGGGGGTAGTTCAGCGGCATTAGCTTAATCACATTCCCTTGTAACAAATAGTTATTCATCACACATTCCCTAAGTTTAGCGCGGTATTTATAGTTGTTTTTTTAATCTATTAAAATGACATTAAGGTTTCAAAATAATTAACATTTCTTAACAATGAGCCATCTTTCCTCTTCTGGAAGGAGCTCCGTCGACACTCAACTGTCATCAATTATTGATACCAGATAAATCCTCAGCAGATGGCAATGAACTGCTGCCGTTCGTCGTGGTAGAACTGGATGGCGACAGCCTTTCGGTTACCGGTTTCTGGCCAGAAATCAGTCATACCCTGGAGCGATGGCCACACAGCCCTCAGGACGCCAATTCACCACCGCCCGCATAGGCAGTTTTACCGGCAATCTTCATCACTTCGGCTCCCAGGGTGACAAAAGGCGCTTGCCGACAGGCATAAATCAGCCCGCCTGCCTTGGCACGCACCGCTTTTACCGTATCGGTGATCGGGTCGATAATTTCGGCCACCGCCTCGTCGGCCTCCACCCATTCCCCCGGCTGGCGCAACAACAGCAGAATACCGCTGGCGGATGCGGTAACGATCTCCCCGGCGGCGAACGGCAGCATCGCCACTTCACATTGCGGTATCGCCGGAGAGGGTCCGGCAACGGCGCCTCGGTGCTGTAAATAGCGGTACAAGCGTTCTGCGTCACCGCTGGCCAATTCATGGCTGACATCCCGCTGTCCGCGTAACTCCAGCGTAACCGCCATGCAGCCCGGTTTGAGCTGGCTTAGGTCAGGATGCTGTTGCGCCAGCCGAAGCCAGGGCAAACCGCAGGCTTCATCAAATGAACCACCACCGCTGTCTTGCGAAAGCAGTACCGCCGCTATGTTCATAAAGCGCGCCAGAATTTCGGCCTGCCGTTCCCAGGCCGGAGCGGCATACATATGCAAGATGGCTCGATCGTCACAGTGCAGATCCAGCACCACATCGGCATCACAGGCCAGTAGCAGCAATTGCCGCCGCAGCGCCGTGACTTCACTGCCCTCGGTCATGGCTTGCAAAACGGTACGCATGGCGGCCCGGACTTGCGGCTGAAGAGGTTCCGAGGCGGTAAAATCGTGGTTTTGCAGCAGACGCGCCAGATCGGGAAAATCGCGGTTGAAGTTGCGACCGCTAACCAGGTCGAAGCGCCCTACGCCGCCGTTGAGCAGTACCTGCGCCAGCCCTGGAGGATTGGCCAGCGGCACCAGAATTATTTCGCTTTGCAGCTCACCACGCCGTTCCGCCTGGCTGAGTAATCTTTTAAGATAATGCAGCACCAGCATGCCGGGCAGTTCGTCGGCATGCAGACCGGCCTGCAGGTAAATTTTTTCGCCTTTGCCCGGCTGGCCGAAATGAAAACTGGTGAATTGGCGCTGCCCCCCCAGGGCATGTTCAGGTAACTTATGATGTTTACTTTTCATTGGACGCCCTATCTGTGGAAAAGAAAGCCCGGCTTGATCGCATCGACAAAAAAATCCTTGAAATACTGTGCCGGGATGGCCGCATTTCCTATCAAAAGCTGTCCGAGCAGGTCAATCTGACCGCACGCCCCTGTCTGGAGCGGGTACGTGGGCTGGAGCGCGACGGCATCATCCGCGGCTACAGTGCCATCATCGAGCTGCCGGAGCCGGAGCATGCGTTCGTGATCCAGGCTCAGATTGCGCTGGCCGACCACGGTCATTCTCAACCGGCGTTTGAGCAGGAGATGCGTAATACCCCGGAGGTGCTGGATTGCTGGCTGGTCAGCGGCAACTTCGATTTTCTGGTGCGCATTGGCTGTCGCAGCATGGAAAACTACCGGTTGCTGGCCGACAGCTGGCTGACCAGCAAGAAATTCCGGGTGGATAAAATCGTCACCCTGACCGAACTGCAATCCATCAAACGTTCCTGAACGGTCTCAATCACGACGTATAAAGCCCAACCAGCGTCGCTCTGCCCGCGAAAACAGGAATATCAGCAGGAAGGTACACAGCAGGTAGAGCGCCGCAGCCATCAAAAACGGGATAAATGGCGAATAGGTGGCGGCATAAAGTGCCCGTGCCACGCCGGTGATATCCAATAGCGTTACCGTGCTGGCCAGCGAAGTGGCATGCAGCAAAAACACCATCTCGTTGTTGAGTGCTGGAATGCCGCGTCGTAGCGTGGCCGGCAGCACCAGCCGGCGAATGATCTGCCGCTGGCTCATGCCATAGGCTTCACCGGCAATCCACTCCTGGCGCGGGAAGGTCTCCATCATGCCGGCCAGCAACTGCGCGACGTAGGCACTGGTATTGAGCACCAGCGCCAGCGTGGCGCAGAAGGTCGCGTCGCGAAACAGCAGCCAGAAAGGTTGGTCGTTCTGCCAACCCAACTGCACCACGTCAAACTGCGACAGGCCGTAATAAATCAGCATCAATTGCAGGTACAGCGGCGTACTGCGGAAAAAGTAGGTCACGCTGCGGATCAGATAAGACAGCGGACGCGGGCCGTAAACCTGACCGATCGCCATCAGCATCGCCAGCACTAAACCGGGGACGACCGACAACAAAAACAGTTTGGCAGTCATCGCTAGCCCGGTGACGTCGGACCCGTCACTCCACAGAAAACTCGGTGCGGCTTCCAGCATATTTTGCAGGTTCATCAGCGGGCTCCTGCATTTGAGGAAGCCAAGGCGTATCGCCGCGACAACCGGCTAAAGCCCCAACTGGAAATCGCCGTGATCGCCATATAGATCAGCGCCACCAGGAAATAAAACAGGAAAGGCTTTTGCGTTGCCCGCCCGGCCTGCTCGGCCAGCCAGACCATATCCTCCAGCCCGAGGATCGACACCAGCGCCGAGGCCTTCATCAGCCCAAGCCAGTTGTTGTTGATGCCGGGGATGGCAAAGCTCAGCATTTGGGGTAACAAAACACGGCGAAATACCTGGCCAGGGCTCATCCCATAGGCCATCGCGGCCTCCAGCTGGCCACGCTCCACGGTAAGAAACGCGCCACGGAAGGTTTCGGTATAGTAAGCGCCAAACACGAAGCCAATCGCCAACACCCCAGAGATAAAGGTGTTGAACCGAAGCGGCCCCAGCCCCAGCAGACCCAAGGCTCCGTTAACCAGCATCTCACCGCCAAAGAACAACAGCAGCATAATCACCAGTTCGGGGATACCGCGCACCAGCGTGGTGTAGCCGGTTGAAACCCAGCGCAGCCAGCGCGGACCAAAGAGTTTGATCAGCGCATTGACCAGTCCAAGCGCCAGCGCCACCGCCAGTGACACCAGCATGACGCACAGCGACAGCGCCGCCCCCTGCGCCAGCAACGGTAAATACTCTGTGACCATACCCGGCCTCCCATACTTGACAGATTGCCGGGCCAGCCGGCATTAGCGCGCCGGTTTAGTTACCGTAAATATCGAAGCTGAAATATTTTTTCTGGATGGCTTCGTAAGTACCATCGGCACGAATGGCCTTGATCGCACCGTTTAGCGCATCACGCAGCGCCGGGTTGTCTTTGCCTACCGCGATGCCGACGTCGGAGGAAATGCTGCTGTCTTCAATCACCGGGCCGGCAAAGGCAAATTTCTGCCCGCGCGGGGTATCGATAAAGCTGCTGGCGGCCTGAGTATTGTCCTGCAACGACGCATTAATGCGGCCGGACATCAGATCCAGATAGACATTATCCTGGTTGGCGTAAGAAACAATTTTCACCCCTTTTCCGCCCCAATGTTGTTTCGCGTAGGCTTCATGTATCGAGCCGGTCTGCACGCCGACGGTTTTGCCTTTCAGGCTGGCAACGTCAGGCAGTAAAGCGCTGCCTTTACGCGCCACCAACTGGGCGGAACTGCGGTAATAGCGATCGGTGAAATCCACTTCCTTTTTGCGCTCATCGGTGATGGTCAGCGAAGCGATAATGGCATCGAACTTATGGGCATTGAGCGCGGCAATCATGCTTTCGAAGGGTTGTTTGACGAACACGCATTTGGCATGCAGCTGCGTACACAGCGCATTGGCGATATCGATATCAAAACCGGTGATCTCACCGTTGGGCGCGAGCACGTCAAACGGCGGATAGCCACCGTCAACGCCAAAACTGATGGTGTCGAAGGCCTGAGCCGCCGCAGGACCACCCAACGCCAGGCTGGTCAGTAAAACCGCTAATGTTTTTTTCATGGCTGAGATCCCCGGTAAAAGAAAAGATTAGAAACGAAGTGACAGGCAGGTCAGGCCGCCGTCCATTTTTTTAAATTCACTGGTGTCGAGCTGAACGATGGGCATGCCCAGCTTTTCGATTTGCGCAAGCGTGTACGGATAACCCTGCGGCGTAATCAGCGTATCGTTGATCCACAGCGTATTGCCGGCATAGGACTCCGCTTCGGGAATGACGATCGAACTGAAACCGCTAAAGGCAGGATGGTGCTGATAGTCTTCGGTCAGCAACAAGGTATTGCGGCCAACGTAATTAACAATGGACTTCAGGTGTAGACCGGCACTGACTTCAATCGCCGTCACCCGATAGCCATAGGGCTCCACCGCCGCAGCGAACTCGCCAATACCAGCCTCATCGGTACGGGCCGTCAGGCCGACGAAAAACTGGCGATCGACCAGCAGCACATCCCCCCCGTCCAGATGACCGCGCTCGCTCATACGCACCACTGGCCGTTCGCCTTCAAACAAGGGCGCAATGGTGGCCACCTCGCCCTGACGGCTGGGTGCGCCCGGATGGCTGATCACCGCCAGCTCAGGCATCACCACCGCCGTGTCTTCAACAAAGTGTGCATCCGGGAATGCGGGTGCTGCCGGTAACACGGTCACTTTTAGCCCCAGACGGAGCAAGGTGTCCACATAGGCCAAAAACTGACGGCCGGTGGCCGCGATATCCGGCGCGCCCAATTGGGCGGTAGTTTGTCCGCTGCCGCAGCTGTCGGCAGGGAGTCTGGCAATGGCTTGAGTAAAGTGCATGGCGATTCTCTCGATTGAAAGGGACGGTCACTGTTGCTTCGATTATCAAACAGATACCGCCGCCAATCAGGTTGAATCCGCGCGCCGACACTCTAGATTTGCGCTGTATATCGTTCCGCTAACGACAAATTCCGCTGTACGCGTTTTTAGATCGTTGGCGCATTTGCGCCGGTGATGCGCGGCATCACCTCTTTCATCAGCTCGAGGAATTTACGCAGCCGGGCGGGATAATAGCTGGCGTACGGATAAAGCAGATAAATCGGCAAGGGCGCGGCACGCCAGATTGGCATTAAAGGAATCAGAGCGCCCTGCTCCAAATCCTGTTTGACCACCCAGGAGGACAACATCGCCACCCCCACGCCGTTCAACGCGGCTTTACGCACCGCATAAAGACTGTCGGTGCTTAATCTGGGAGCAATGTCAAAACGATAGGCTTCACCGTTATCCCTGTGAGTCAGGGTGACTTCGTTACGGTAAAAGCTATTCAACGCCAGCCAGGGCAACTGCGCTAAATCACCGATCTGCTTCAGAGGATCATGACCTGCTAATAAGCTCGGTGCTGCCACCACAATGCGCGGCACTTCCGCCAGCAATACCGCCACCACCGAAGGATCGGTTACGGCCCCCACGTGGATCGCGCAGTCCACGCCTTCGGGGATAAAATCCGGAGAGTGGTCGTTAAGCGTCCATTCCACGCTGGTCTGGCGATAGCGTTGCAAATAGTCACCCAGAGGCCCGATTAGCTGATCCTGACCGAAGGCATGCGGCGCTCGTACCCGTAATACGCCGACCGGCTCATCGCGCACGCCGCGCAGCTCATCCTCCATGATTTGCCACTGCTCTATCAGCTTGCGCGCATGCTGATAACAGCGCTCTCCGTCATCCGTCAGCTTCATACTGTGGGTGGTACGCTGGATTAATTTAACGCCCAGCAGTTGTTCCAGCACCTGCAGGCGCCGGCTAACGGTGGGTTGTGAGGTCTGCATTTGCGCCGCAGCGGCAGAAAGACTGCCGCTGTCTACGATGCGCACCAGCGTTTGCATCATGGCTATGCGATCGCCATTGGGAAATGAGTTTTTATTCATACGTATTACGTATAACAGTTCTACCCGTTCGGGGGCTACAGTTTGCGGCAAATACTGGCAAAAATAAGCGCACTTTACCTCTACGGGATAATTACCATGACCCTGATTTCACCAGCCAATCATACCGGCACCACACCGGCCCATGCGCTTTCCGCCAAAGTTGTCTTTCTGCTGGCGACCGGTGCCGGTCTTAGCGTGGCGTCCATTTACTATAGCCAGCCGATGCTGGGGATTATGGCGGATGCGTTCCATGCCGGAGTAAGTGACGCCGGCTGGGTCCCTACGCTCACCCAGGCAGGCTACGCGCTTGGGATCCTGCTGTTGGCCCCGCTGGGCGATCGTCACGATCGTCGCCAGATCATCCGTATAAAAGGCTTGCTGCTGGCTGTAACCCTGTTGTTCTGTGGTTTTTCATCCTCATTCCCGCTGTTGCTGCTCAGCAGCCTGGCGATCGGCCTGGCCGCTACGGTGGCGCAGGACATTATCCCGGCGGCTGCAACGCTGGCAACCGACGCCAATCGGGGCAAAACGGTGGGAACCGTGATGACCGGGCTACTGGCGGGGATTTTGCTTTCACGGGTGTTCAGCGGCGTGGTGGCAGAATATTTCGGCTGGCGCAGCGTTTACCTGCTGGCGGCCGCGGCGGTGTTGGCGATCAGTTTCGCCATCGGGGCCGTATTGCCCCGTTTAAAACCCAATACTTCCCTCAGCTACCCGGCGTTGTTGCGTTCATTGGGCCAATTGTGGGCCGCTTACCCGGAGCTGCGGCGTGCAGCGCTGGCGCAAGGCTTGCTGTCGATCGCGTTCAGCGCTTTCTGGTCTACGCTGGCAGTGATGTTGGCGGAACGGTATCAGTTGGGTAGCGCCGTCGCCGGGGCTTTTGGTTTGGCCGGTGCGGCAGGCGCATTGGCTGCCCCCTTGGCAGGCATGCTGGCCGATCGTCACGGGCCGGACTATGTCACTAAGATTGGCGCTGCCATGGTGGTGGTTTCTTTTGCCCTGATGTTCCTGCTGCCGTTGCTGTCGCTCCCCGCGCAATTGGCGTTGATTGCCCTGAGCGCGGTAGGTTTTGATCTCGGCATTCAGGCCACGCTGGTCGCCCATCAAACCATTATTTACGCTATCAATCCGGCCGCCCGCAGCCGCCTCAACGCCATCATGTTTACGCTGGTGTTTATCGGCATGGCAGGCGGGGCCGCGCTGGGCAGCAAGATCCTGGAAGCTGCCGGCTGGCCTGGCGTAGTGACGTTGGCTACGCTGACGGCTGCTGGCGGTCTGGCAATGAGGTTGTTCGGAAAAACCGCCCCGCGCGTAACGGCCTGAAAAGTACATCAACGATAGCCGCAGTCACTGCGGCTATTCCTTTTAATCCCTTGTCGCCTCCGCATCGTTTTCTGCACCGAGATCCAACGGTCTTCGTACATGACTGCGGCTATGATGCCATCGCCTCACGGCCACCAAGGGCACTATATCTACTTCTGATTAACCGCCTGGAATTCTGCCAAATTCTGCTGTGTGATGGTTTTGTAAGGTATCCAGTTATAAGGCTCGACCTTTTGTTTTTCCAACAGCGCCTTGGTTACCTGCACCGCCCCGATGGCCTGCCCTTTGGCATCCTGGAAAATGGTCAACGTCATGCCGCCGTTTTTAATGAACTGCTGACCGTCCGGCGTGCCGTCGATGCCCGCCACCAGAATGGTTTTGTTTTTGGCCTGATTCAGCGCCATGATGGCACCAATCGCCATTTCATCGTTGTTAGCGGCAATCGCGTCAATCGGCCGGCCGTTCAGCAGCCAACCGGACACCACGTCCACCGCCTCGTTGCGCTGCCATTTGGCGGTCTGCTTCTCCAGCACCTTCATGTCTTTGTATTTGGCGATCACCGCTTCCACGGCGCGGGTGCGCTCGCGTGCTTCTTCATTGGACAACGCCCCCATCAGGATCGCCACGTTCCCACGGTAGTTCATCTTTTTCGCCAAGGCTTCCATCTGCATTTCACCGCCTACCGCAGAGTCAGAGCCTACGTAAGCCATGTCCTTGCCCAGTTTCACCTCCGGTTTGCGGTTGACGAAAATCAACGGAATATTGGCCCGTTCGGCGGCGTCCATCATCGGTTTCACCCCCTGAGTATCAACCGGGTTGAGGATAATGGCGTCCACCCCGAGGTTGATAAAATCGTCCACCTGCTGCACCTGCAACGCCACGTCCCCTTTGGCATCGACAAACTGGCCGTCCATCCCCAACTGCTTAAGTTCGCTCACCATCTGTGAACGCAAAATAGAGACAAAGTTAAGGTCGAAATTGGCCAGCGCCACGCCGACCTTGTAGGTTTTCGCCTGGGCGCTGAAGCTCATGACGATGCTCAGCAGTATCAGTAGCAAGCTTTTGGTTTTCATGATGACATCCTGTAGGTTGAGGTTTATTTATTATTAAAATCAACGCATCATTTTGAATGCCGGGCAGCGGCCCTGCCCGGATGTGTTCAGGCTATCGGGTAAAATGGTCGCGGAACTGTAACAGCGCCTCGGTGCTGTCACCGGATGCCCACCCTTCCATCGCCACCACGCCCTGATAACCGATGTCTTCTAGCGTGCGTGCGATGGCGCGGTAATTGATTTCACCGGTACCAGGCTGTTGCCGCCCCGGCACGTCCGCCACCTGGATTTCCCCTATTGCCGGGCCACAGCGACGGATCAGTTCGATAAGATCCCCTTCGCCAATCTGCGCATGGTAAAGATCGAGATTCATCTTCAGGCCCGGACGGTTTACCGCCTCCACCAGAGCCAGGGTGTCGCAGGCTTTGGCAAAGGGTGTGCCAGGGTGGTCGCGTGGCAAATTGAGGTTTTCCAGCGTGAAGACTTTTCCGGCCCGCTCCGCCATGTGCGCCAGCCGGCTTAGCGTATCGGCCGCCTTGAGCCACATCGCACCGGTTACCACCGCCACCGGTTTCACCGGTAATCCCTGAGGATCCAACCCGGTACCGTGAAGATTCAGGCTCGGGCAGTTCAAGCGTTGGGCAACGGCCAATGACTGCTCCGCGCTGTGCAACAGTTGGGCAATGTCTTTGTCGTCGGTCAGGTTGCCGGTCAGATAGCCGGTCATTGATGTAAAGCGCGCCCCGCTGGCGGCCAAAGCATCAAGGTCTTTATTGGCCCAGTTCCACATTTCAACGCCAAAACCCAGCGCATTGATACGCGCCACGCGTTCGATAAACGGCAGATCGAGAAATACCATTTCTGCGCATACAGAGAGCTGATAACTGGCCATTATTGCCCCCCTAATTTGACCGGTTTGCCCTGCTGCACCGACTCGATACAGGCCAAGGCTATCGCCAGCGCATTGCGCGCATCTTGTCCGGTAGCACGCGGGCTGCAACCCTGCCGGATGCTCTGGGCGAATTCGGTCAACTCCGCCACGTAAGCGTCACGCAGCAGATCGGTGTCCTGCCGCGAGGTTTCTATGGCGATGCCTCCGGCGTGATAACGCACGCAGTTGTTCAGGTTGATATTGCCCGCCTGCAACATGCCTTTGCTGCCAAACACCTCACCGCGCACGTCGTAACCGTACACCGCCTGGAAATTGGCTTCGGCGGTGGCGATAGCCCCGTTGTCAAAGCGAATGGTGACCACTGCGGTGTCCAGCAGCCCTTTGTCTTTGAAGTCCGGCCGCACCAGGGCGTCCGCCAACGCATAAACCTCTACCGGCCTGGCGCCAGGGTTGAAATGCAGCAAGGTGTCGAAATCATGAATCAAGGTTTCAAGAAAGATGGTCCACGCCGGGATAGGCGCCGGATCCCGTAGCAAGGGATCGCGCGTCACCGAACGGGATAACTGCGTAGTGCCATTCTCACCCGCCTTTACGGCGGCGATAGCGGCGGCAAATCCGCTGACAAAACGGCGATTAAATCCGACCTGCAGAACCACGCCCGCCCGTTTTGCGGCGGCAATGGCGCTGTCTGCCTCATCCAGCGTGATAGCCATCGGCTTTTCGCAGAACACATGCTTACCGGCCTGTGCCGCTGCAATCACCCACTCCGCATGGGTGCGGGCCGGAGATGCTATTACCACCGCATCAATAGCCGGGTTGTCCAGCATCGCCTGCAAATCGCTGTAGGCTTCAACACCCAAACGTTCCGCCAGCCGTTGCGCCGCACCCGGCAGAGGATCGGCCACCGCCGCCAGCACCGCACCCGGCACGCGCCGTGCCAACGACTCCGCATGGAAAGTGCCCATTCTGCCAGCACCGATCAGACCAACACGCAGGGGTTGGGATGAATGACTCATAGTGATTCCTTATGTGAGGTAACGCCCTATTGGGCAACGGAGTTCACCCTGGGTATTGCAAAGGGGATGCCAGCTCAAAACACGCGGAATTTGTGAGACGTTGCACAGATAGGCATAACAAAGTGACAACTAAATTGACATGTCAATTTCACATGTCAATAAAATGAACATTACATTCCAAGCAGCGGAGCGCACCATGCAGACAGCCGCCGGCCTGATGCCGATCAAAGACGAGAGCGATCCGATCTTCAGCCTGCCTGAAGGGGCGGAATCCGGTGAATGGGACAGCCTGTTTTGGCAAGGGTGGCAGGCGTTTAATGAAGGCGGCCAGCCCGGTTGGATACGCAAGTCGATCCTGCAATCCTGGCGACGCTCGCGTGAATACGGCATCGATCCCGATGAGTTTGTCTATCACGCGCCACCGCCTGACCAACTGCTGGCGATTCTGGCACACAATGCCGAGCTGATTGCCGTGGCGCGCAGCATCATGGAAAATTTGCTGGCCTATAATCCCGACGGTCACATCAACCTGACCGATGCCCATGGCGTCACCCTTCACTACTGTGGCGCGGACCTGACGCCGATCGGCAGCATCTTGCGTGAAGAGGTTCAGGGCACCAACTGCACCGCACGCTGCCTGCTTGAACAGCGGCTGGTGTATGTGCTCAGCGGTGAAAACTGGAAGATGGGCCTGCGGCAACGGCATCGCCAATGCGCCGCCGCGCCGGTGCGCAACGCCGAAGGTGTCATGATTGGCGTGCTGACGCTCACCGCCACGCCGGACAATTTCAATGCCCACACTCTGGGTACCGTGCAAGCGGCTGCGGAGGCCATCGGTCAACAGCTCAAGCTGCACCGGCTGTTGGCCGAGCAGCAGTCCATTTTGGAAACCCTGAATGAAGGCGTGATGGTCTGCGATAGGCACGGCCGGCTGAAAACGGTCAACCGCTATGCTCGCCAAATTTTTGGCGGGCTGGAACCCGGTGATACGCCGATCGATGAGCTGTTGTGCCCCCAATCCGGATCGTTGTTAACCATGCCGTTTTGCAACGATCGTGAAATGGTGTTTATGCCCGCCGGCCAGCCGGCCCTCTCCTGCGTGATTTCGCTGATGCCTGCGCCGGATAATGGCCGGGTGCTCTCCCTGCGCGAAAATCAGCGCATCCGTGCCATCACCCGACGAGTCATGGGCGTGAGCGCCAGCTACACCTTCGAGATGATTTTCGGTCATTCCAGCCGCATGCGGGAGGCGATCATGCAGGCGCGCACCTGCAGCCGCAGTGACAGTACGGTCTTGCTGACGGGGGAAAGCGGCACCGGCAAGGAGCTGTTCGCTCAGGCAATCCACAACGGCGGTGAGCGCTGCAACGAACCCTTTGTCGCGGTCAACTGCGGCGCCCTGCCGCGCGATCTGGTGCAAAGCGAGCTGTTTGGCTACGTCGATGGCGCCTTTACCGGATCGCGTCGCGGCGGTTCGGCAGGCAAATTCGAACTGGCGGACGGCGGCACGCTGTTGCTCGACGAAATCGGTGAAATGCCGTTGGATGCACAAACCAGCCTGCTGCGCGTATTGCAAGAAGGCGAAGTGTTGCGGATTGGCGCGGCGCATCCGGTCAAAGTGAATGTGCGAATCATTGCGGCTACCCATTGCGATTTGCTGCAGGCCGTGGAGAACGGCGCGTTTCGTCGTGACCTTTATTACCGCCTGAACGTCCTTTCCCTCCCCGTTCCGCCCCTGCGTGAACGTCGGGAAGATATCGCCGGACTGGTCAACGGCTTTATTCACAAGCTGAGTACGCGGATGAAAAAGATCCCGCCGCAGGTCTCACCGCAGGCCATGGTTTGCCTTAACGCCTGGCACTGGCCCGGCAACGTGCGCGAATTGGAAAACCTGGTGGAGCGGATGGTGAACCTGTGCGAAGGGTTGCTGATCGACGTGGATGATTTGCCCAGGGAGATCGCCCAGGCTTTTCCTGAACAGGAAGCCGTCCCCTCAAGCCGCCTGGAGGACAATGAGCGCGCCCATATCATTCAGATCATTGAATCCAGTAACGGTAATCTGCGACAGGCGGCTCGTCTGCTCGGGCTTTCGCGCACCACCTTGTACAATAAAATCAACAGGTGGCAGATTGATTTGACCTTGCTGCGTCCCTGAGGAAGTCGGCTTGACAGCACGACGGCGGCGTTCGATGATGCAGGCTCTCTCTCGCCGCTATGGTTCTGCCCATGAAAACATCCCCTGCTGTCACCATTCACTATTGTTCGCAATGCAACTGGCTGCTGCGTGCGGCGTGGATGGCGCAAGAGTTGCTCCACACCTTCAGCACCGATTTAGCCGCCGTCACCCTGGTACCCGGTACCGGCGGCATTTATGAAATCACCGTCGACGGCGTGGTACTTTGGGATCGTAAAATCGAGGGCGGCTTTCCGGATGCGGCGGCATTGAAACAGCGCTTGCGCGATCGTTGTTTCCCCGAGCGCTCATTAGGGCACGTAGACAATAAAGGCACGAAAGCTTAAGGGGTGACGGCTTGAGCCGCCTGACGCAGTTGGCCAATGGCCGCCGGCATGCCCAGGCCAAAACTCAGCAGCGCATTATCATCAATCACCAACAGGCGCCGTTGTTGACCCGCCGGGGTAAAAGCCAATCCCGGCAGCGCCCAGATATTCGCCTCACCGCCCATCCGTCGCAAACTGCCTTTGCCTATCACCAGCAGCTGGGGCGCAGCGGCCACCAGGCCCTCCTGGGTTAACGATTGATAACGTGCTACGCCGCCCATGGCATTTTGCAGCCCGGCGCTGCGAATGGCGCCATCGGCGGCGGTGTCGCTGCCGGCCCCCATGGCCGTGATCCCGGTGTGCGCCATGATAAACAGCACCCTGACCGGCAGAGGGTTCGTCGGCACCGCGGCGAGCTGGCGATCCAACGCTGCCTGCAGGGCTTTCCCTTCTTTTTCGCGGCCCAGGATAGCGGCGATCGCGGTTATTTTTTCGTCGATCGCGTTCAGTTCGGGTTTGCCTGTCACGGTGACGACTTTTACCCCGGCCTGTTCGACCTGCTGCAACGCCAACGAGGGTTGTGACAGCATGCTGGCGATCACCAGCGTGGGTTTCATCGCCAGCATCCCTTCGGCATTGAGCTGTCGCATATAACCGACATTGGGCAGCGCCGTGGCTTGCGGCGGTTGCAGGCTGGTGCTGTCGCGTGCGACCAACGTTTGCTGGGCGCCAAGCGCATAAACAATCTCCGTGACGTCTCCGCCAATCGAGATCACGCGTTCGGTGGCGAAGAGCGAAAACGGCAGTGCCAGCAAGCCGATAATCCAAAGTTTCATGGGGTGTCTCCTTCAGCGGGCGATGGATGACCAAGCCGCCTTTCACTGGCGAAGGGCGGCATAAGGAACGTTATGGGTTCATCCACCGGATGAGCTTAGAAATCCACGTTTACGCCTAACTGGAAAGTTCTTCCCGGCATAACGGCCAACGCATTATCGTAAGCATCCTGTTGAGTCGAGTCCGTGAGTTCGCGGCTGCTCAGGTAGTCACGGTATTTTCTGTCGGTGATGTTATACACACCGCCACTCAGCTTCACATTGCGAGCCACCTGCCAGTACGCGGACATATCCACCAGGCCATAACCCGGCACGCGCAAATATTCCGTGGTTGCGTCGGTGAGCGTACTGCCGCTGGCGTTGTTGTAGCTTTCACGGTTGGTGGCCGTTGCCTGCTTGCCTTTAACGAAGGTCGCCGTCACCGCAGCGCCGTAGCGTTTTGCCGGATCGTCCCACGCCACGCCGACAATGGCCTTCATTGGCGCAACGCTGTCGATATCGACATATTTATCGCCGGAGTAACTGGACTTGGACTTGCCCTGGTTATACCCCAGGGCAAAGTTCGCGCTCAGGCCGTTAACCTGCTCAAACCAGGTGCCAAAATTCAGCCGGGTGCTGATTTCACCCCCGTAGATGTAGGCCTTGTCGCGGTTTTCCGCCTGATAAATGGTGTAGATATTGGACGGCACGTTAGCAAACTTGTCCGGACTGCTGGCGCGCTGGTAGCGGGTATAGGCAATGAAGTTTTTATAGGTGTTGTAGAACAGCGAGGTGCGCAGGGTCACGCCTTCGACAACCTCTCCCTTCACGCCCCATTCCAGGTTGTTGCTGGTCTCGGTATTCAGATCGGCGTTGCCGATCAACGCATACTGCGCGGTGCCTGCGTAGCTGGAGCCGAGGTTCCATGAGCCATAAAGTTGGCTGGCGTTCGGGAACTGCGCACCGCGTTTGTACTGGAGATAAGTCATCAACGTCGGCGTCAGATTGTACTGGAAGCTGAGTGACGGCAGGACCTGGGTATCGGTGTTGCTTTTGCCGTACAGCGTTTCCAACTCGGACTCCGTCAGCACCGTGCTGCCGGTAGTCAGGCTGCTCAGATTCTGCGGCTTGGTGCTTTGGTGAGCCACGCGCACGCCCGGCACCACGGCAAAGCCGTGCCCGTCGAGATCAAACTGGATCCTGTCCTGCACATAACCGCCCAGCACATAGCTGCGACTGTCGGACTCCGGCTGCATGATGGCGGTAAATGCACTGGGTGCAGGCTCTTCACGGAACGGTCGCTCGGTATCGGTCAACCTTGCATTGAGTCCCCCGCTCAGCGTGTGCCGTCCCCATGTTTTGGCTATCTGGGTTTCAAAACCATAGGTGTTGACGTTGTAGTCGGAGTAAACCCGTTCCATGATGCCAGTGCTGGTGGGCATATAGGTGTTGTCATGCGCCTGAGTCTGTTGGTAATAGACTTTTGAGGTCAGGGTATCGACAAAATCGTTGTACGGCGTCCATTCATCTTTCAGGCTCACTCCCCAACGGCGCGTATTGCTTTGCTGTTGGGCGGTCCCCAGAATGGTGCTGCCGGCCGAGTTCCAACTGTCGTAATGGGTGTGGTTGGTTTTGTCATAGTAATCCACCGTGCCCGTGAATTTGTGCTCGTCGGTCGGTTGCCAGATACCGGAGGCCATCAGCGCATTGGTGTGCCAGTTGGCCGGATAGGCCTGGTGGGTGCCGCTGTTATTGCGCGTTTCCTGGCCGTCACGGCGACTGTAAACAAACACCCCGCGCAGTTGTTCATCGCCCGCAGCGGCGGTAATGCCATTGTGCCAGCTGCGATTGGACGAATCGTAATCGCTCTGGTAACCAAAGTAGGTCTGTTTGGTGGGGGAAAGGTACTGATCGGCTGATTTCGGTAAAAACGAAACGGCGCCGCCAATAGAAGTATTACTGCGTTCAATCGAGGTTGCGCCCGATTCGATCTCCACCTGGCCGTACATGTAAGGGTCGATATAGTCCCTGCCGATGCCAAAGGTATTGAGCCCGGCGCGGCTGACGTAGCTGCGTCCGGTGGCATCAGGCTGTGGAATGCCGTCGACGTCCAATCCGACGCGATTGCTCTCCAGGCCACGGATGTTATAACCGGTATACCCGCTGCGATCGAAACCGCTTTTCCCCGATGATGAGCCCCCGCTGACACCGGTGGCACTGATCAAGGGTTCGTAGCGCATAATCGAGCCGAAATCATTGCCCCCTTTTTTCTGCATGTCTTGCGCGGTAATAGTGGTGATTGTCCCCGATTTGTTTTCAATAGCCGGCGCCACTACCGTTATTTCTTCTTCACTTTGCGTGGTCTTTTCTAATGAGGTTTTCTTAACTTCCGCATTGGCGTTAAAGGCACTGGCGATTAATGCGCCCCATAAGGCGGAATGCCCGATAATTCCCCGGCAATTAAAAGTTCTGCACATGTGTTAGCCCTGCATTAATTATTAGTATTCGCTCGCAGTTGCTTCGCCACTCGGGTTTAACCGAGTTAAAAGGGATTAAAAGAAATTAATAATGCTAAAATAAAGGTCTTTCTTCGCAGACTCAGTAAATTGATAATAATGACAATGCTTACCATAAGCAACGTCGTTATAACCTTACTAAATACATTGATGAGATACTTCCAAACCGCTTACAAAATCCTTACAAAGCGGCGTCGGCAGCTGACGTGGCGAAGAGACATTGTGGGATGCAGGGGAATAAAACCGTAATAAAACGGTGGGCATAGCCCACCGTGACAGAATTAAACAATAAAATCAGTGGCGGTATTTGCCTGGCCTACGATATTCACCAGGAAGTCCGGTGTCGCATGACCACTTATATTCAATGCCAATTCACTAAAATCACTTTGTGAATTATACGTCAACGTGGCCTCACCTGCCTGACCGCTGAAGCTGTCAACGAAATGAATAAAGTCGGTACCGTTATCACCCTGATTAAAGAAAGAGAGGTCAATCTTGTCGATACCGGTTTCAAAGTCGAGGATCTTATCCGGCGATTTGAACGGTGAATCGCTCACGGCGGAGAAAACAAAAATATCACTGCCGCTGCCACCGGATAACTGATCCTGCCCACCGCCACCGTAAATAACGTCGTTCCCCGCGCCGCCCTGAAGAATATTGGCGGCGTCGTTGCCGACAATGACATCATTCCCCGAACCGCCAATGGCGTTTTCGATGACAGCGCCTACGGCGATGGAAATATTGCCCTTCAATCCGCCAACGTCAGAGAACGAGCCTTCGGTCAGATTAATACGCTGGTCTTGCGAGTACCCTGAGAAATCAAGGGTGTCGTTACCGCCCGCGTCCCAGACGGAGAAAATCAGTTTCTGGCTGCTGTCCGTCGCGGTGTAGAAATCTCTGCCGGAGTTAGAGTTGAATCCATATACCGTGTCACCGGTGCGCGTGGTGGTATTGGCACCATATAAATACTGAATGGCAGCAATATCATCGACCAGCGGAGCCGCGGAATAATAACCGCCGTGATCGCCGCCGGTGACAGATTCATCCCAATAGCTCATCACGCTGAACTGGCGAGTATCTTCGGCGTAGGTAGCCTTGGCATTACTCGGGCTTTGTCCGGCATTGTAAACCCCTGGGTGATCCAACCCCAAAGTGTGCCCCAATTCATGGGTGATGCTCAGGCGGCCATAGTTGCCCAATTCAGGATGTAAATTGGCATAAACACCATCACGGGGATCTGCATAGTCGTAATTAATATTGAACCAGCTTTGACCGTCGGTATTATGCCCGCGATAATCCGTACCTGCGCCGGTAAAAGGTTTAATCGCATAAGCCTGACCGTCGCCCTCATAATTACCAAAGGTAATGTTGGACTTTTGCCCTGGGGCTACCTCGACGAAATTAAGGTTCGCCACATCGGCCCAAGACTGCAGGGAAAGCTTGGCCTGCGCTTTTTGATCGGCGGTAAAGGCGCTAAGGCCGGTGTCTTGGCTGGCAAAGCGACCATTTAAATTGCTCTGATTATAATCCCAATCCGGGAAGGAGTAAGTGACGGTGGCGCCTTGGCCGATGACGTGAGTTCCATTCCAGGTTTGTTCACTGCGCGCTATTTGCTTGCCTGCCGCTGCTATATCAAAAGAAGGCTTATTATTAATGGTTAAACCATTGCCTCTATTATGGTAATTCAGCAAATCATTAACACTATCCCAACCGTTGGTTTTTCCATTTAGGGAATTATCCATATCCATCTCCATTAGGTTAATTCATTTCCGTTATATATAATTCGCTCGCGATATAAAAACCCACTGCAATGTCATCATGCAGCATTTAAAGGCTAGTCTGATTTTCGGATAGCTCAATATATATTGATAAAATATTTTTTTGCGGAGTAAATAGCTTAAAAACACGCAGTGATTAAAGGGGCTTATTTCTTTCGCATGGCATTCCCTCATTCCGGCGAAATCCCCTTTCAATCCTCGCGGGCTCTCTTGCCTTTTGACGGGCCTCTTGCGTTATACTGTATCCCACTTTTTGTAACGAACTCAGATGACTATGGAACGCTTTCTAGAAAATGCCATGTATGCCTCCCGTTGGCTACTTGCCCCGGTTTACTTCGGCCTGTCCCTGGCCTTGCTGGCGCTGTCGATTAAATTTTTCCAGGAGATATTCCATGTTCTGCCGAACATTTTCTCCATAGCCGAAGCGGATCTGGTTCTGACGCTGCTCTCGCTGGTCGATATGGCGCTGGTTGGCGGCCTGCTGGTGATGGTGATGTTCTCGGGCTATGAAAATTTTGTTTCGCAGCTGGATATCAGCGAAAACAAAGAGAAACTGAGCTGGCTGGGCAAGATGGATGCCACCTCTCTAAAGAACAAGGTGGCCGCTTCAATTGTCGCCATTTCCTCCATTCACCTGCTGCGGGTGTTTATGGACGCCAAAAACGTGCCGGACAACAAACTGATGTGGTATGTGATCATCCACCTGACCTTTGTCCTTTCGGCTTTTGTGATGGGCTACCTCGATAAGCTGACGCGCTACAAAAACTGATCCCCCTTAGCCGCCGCTCTCCTGCTGGCGGCTAACTTCCTCCCCCTCGAAACACGCAATATCTTCAACAAGTTGTAATTACTGGCGCTTAAATCGGCTGACGTTATTCGCTGTTTTTCAACCCAGAAGGCTTTCATTTGGTGCATCTGATGATAATAACATTATAATGTCATTATACTTCTACCGGCACAGAGGCCCACGCAAGCTGAGCTTTGCCCGCTGACAGGATCCGAAACACACATGCCGCTAAATGGTAATCCACTGCAGTACCAGGATGTTCAATCTATCCTGCCACACCGTTTTCCCTGTCTGCTGGTTGACCGCATCCTGCCTGCCGGCACTTGCATTGCCGAAGGCCGCCTTAGCGCCATCAAAAATATCACCGCCAACGAACCGACATTCTGGACCGGCCATCATCAGATGACGGTGTTTCCCGGCGTATTGATGGTGGAAGCGTTGGCGCAAACCACCGGTCTGTTGGCACATTATTTTCTCAGCCCGTTGCTGCCAGGCGAGCATTACTATTTTGCGGCCATCCATCGCGCCCGTTTCTATCGTTCGGCACGGCCCGGTGACCAACTCTGTATGGAAGTGACATTTGTCCGACAGCGCTCCGGCATTGCCCGATTCTCTGGCCGTGCGTCGGTCAATGGCCGCAGGATCTGTACCGCAGAATTTATGTGCGCCCGTAAGTAAGGCTGCCTTTTTAGGATGGAGGCTCGACGAAACTACTATGTCATTGGTTGATAAGCTGCTAAATAGCCTGGATTTCTCCCCTCGCGGTCAGGTGATTGCACGGGAGTTGGATCACTGCGGCGAAATTATCGTCTCCGATCACAAGGGTTACCGCACCCTGCGTTTTGACGGTATCTGCGAACAGAGCAAAATGTGCATCAGCGCGCCGCAGGTGCCAGTTCATAACTACATCAAAACCATGCTGATGGCGGTCGCCTGGCAGCCCCCCGCCTCGGCACTGATCCTGGGGCTGGGCGGCGGTGGCCTGGTGCGGGCGCTGCACGCCTATGATGCCAATATGCTGTTGGAAGTGGTGGAATTGCGCCAGGCGGTGGTATCCGTCGCCCGCCGATACTTCACTTTGCCTGCCGTTCATAACATCACCATGCACATCGCCGATGCCGCGGATTTCTTGCAAGCCCCCGCCCAGCGGCGCTATGACCTGATTTTTTCCGACCTCTACAGCGCTTTTACCATGGATCCGCAACAGGGCACACAGGCCTTTTTGGCGCAGTGCGCCGAGCGGCTTTCGGATCCAGGCTGGTTAGTACTGAACTACCATGAAGTGCCGGATGAGGGCTCCCTGCTGTATCACAGCTTACACCGGGTGTTTAACACGGTTCTGTACTGCGTGGCACCCAGCGGCAACGTGATTATCTACGCTGCGCTTGCCAATACCGAAACGCCACTCAGCCTGCTGCGCCGCCTTTCCGCTGAGGTCGGGCCAAGCTTTAGCTGCGATCTTCGCTACCTGTCACGCAAAATTGAACGGCTGCACTTTAGCTAAGGCGGTATTGCCGCCCTGCTATTATCATTTGATTATCATCCTCTGGAGCAATCACCATGGAAAAGAAAACGGCGCGTCTGACCGTCCTCATCGACCCAGACAAGAAAAAAGCCCTGGAAGAACTCTGTCTGCAACAGGACGTGACCCCCTCTCAGGTGATCCGTCAGTTGATACGTGACTATCTGCACAAGCACCAGGTGGAGTATCCCAGCCAGCCGACCCACTCCAATCCTCGGGTGGACAACGCCTGACGTCAGATGACGCACACCCAGCGCCACCCGTACCCCTCAACGATGGTGTGACTCCACAAAGCTAAGCGCAGCGCGCAAGCTGGAATCGTCGATCGTGATCGGCAGCAGGTGAATCGACTCCCCCTGCTGCAGGGTGCGTTCGGTCAGCCGTTTAATTTGCGCTTCATCGTGGATATCCACCTGCAGCGCTGCCAGACTGACCGGTAAATCCAGTCGCCGGTAAAGCGCAATCAGTTGCGCCACGGTTTCCGGTTGCCCCAACAGTGCACTCTGCACCAGAATGCCGTACGCCACCTTGGTGCCATGCAAGAAGGCATCGGTTTGCGGTAGCGCGGTCAACCCGTTATGCACCGAATGTGCAGCGGCGATGCGGGTATAGCGATCGCCCAGTCCCCCCACCAAACCACCACCGGCGATAATCGCCTCCAGCACTTTAAGGAAGTCCTGACTCAATTGTCCTTGCGCCTGTGCCTGCAACGCCGCCTCGCTTTGGTTGAGCAATACGTCACGCAGCGTCAGTGCGGTATTGAGGCCCAGTTGCACGGTTAACGGCAAACGTTCCGGCTGCGGACTCAGCACCACCGCTTCATACCATTTCGCCAGGGTGTCGCCGATCCCTGCCAGCAAGTACTCCTTTGGAGCACGCAGGATAATTTCCGGCTCGACCAACACCAGATGGTTGGCATCATGGAAAATCTCATAGCGCAATGCTTGCCCCTGGTCGTTGTACCACACCGAGAGCGGCGTCCAGGCGGCACAGGTAGCGGCAATGGTCGGGATCGCCACCAGCGGCAGCCCTAAGCGACGGGCCACCACTTTGGCCGTGTCCAACACCGCGCCGCCGCCAACGCCGATCACCAGTTGCCGTTCCGCGCCTGCCTGGCGCACGATATCTTGCACGGTGCTCTCGCTGCAGTGGCTGTTAAACAGCACCCGACGAGCATCGGCATCGTCGAATACCGCCGGTAACCAGGGTTTTGCCGCCGCCAATGCGCGCTCACCGTACACCCAGAGCGCCTTGCTCAGCTGTTGCGGGGAATAAAACTGCGCCAGTTGGTCAATGGCTCCGGGGAATGCAAAATAGTTGGCGGGGCCGGCGACCACGCGGATGGAGTTATCACTCATGCTCAAGTCCTTATTTTATCAGCTATTGCCATCATAGGGGCGAGGACGCCAATCACTAATACTCTTTTGCATTAGCTTATGTTTTTTCGTTCATTGTCATCCGCCGGTCGGCCATGGAAACTGGCTGCCTCAATTCATCCTTTCAATAAAAAGCCATCCCAATGGTGACGATGAATTGTCCTCTCGCTTTTTAATGATGCTTAACCATGCAGGGTAAAACTCAATGAAATTGTTCAACACCTCACTTCTGGCGCTCAGCCTGTTCGCCGTGTTTCCGGCACTATCCGCCCCCACTGCCGCCCCAATCCCGGCAGCGATAGCGAATCATCAGGGACCGATCCGCATTGCGGTGATCCGCAATTTGGGTTCTGACGACAATACCACGCAGTTCGTATCCGGGGCGGTGCAGGAAGGCCGCAAGCTCGGCTTTCAGGTCAATACCTTCCTGACCAACGGCGACGACGCCAAATTCCAGGACTTCGTCAATCAGGCCATCAGCCAGAAGTACGACGGCATTATTCTGTCTCAGGGGCGCGATCCTTACTCAACCGCCCTGCTCAAACGCATCGCCGACAGCGGCATCGCGGTGGCCGCCTTTGATACCGCCGTGCAGGGCGAAATCCCGGGCGTGACCATTACCCAGCAGGACGACGCTTCGTTGACCGATCTTTCGTTTGGCCAACTGGTAAAAGATTTCAACGGTCAGGCGAATATCATCAAGCTATGGGTCGCGGGGTTCCCGCCCATGGAGCGACGTCAGGCGCAGTACCAGAAACTGCTTAAACAACAGCCCGGCATCAAAGAGCTGGAATCCATCGGTGCGGTGTCCTCCGACGTTCAGGGCGATACGGCCAACAAAATTGGCGCGATCCTGGCCAAATACCCGAAAGGCAAAATCGATGCCATCTGGGGTACCTGGGATGCGTTTAGCCAGGGGGCCTACAAGGCCCTGCAGGAGAATGGCCGTACCGAAATCAAACTCTACAGTATCGATATCTCCAACCAGGATCTGGCGCTGATGCGCGCTAAAGACAGCGCCTGGAAGCTCAGCGTGGCGGTGGATCCCAAGCTGATCGGCGCCGTTAACCTGCGCCTGGTGGCCAATAAAATTGGCGGCGAGAAAACCCCGGCAACCTATGAATTTAAAGCTGCGGCAATCCCGCAGGCCCTGCTGCTCAGCCATCCGGCGGCCACCAACGTCGCCTCGCTGGCGAAAGTGATCCCAAACTGGGGTAAATCAGACGATTTCATCGCCCCCTGGTTCGCCACGCTTGAAGCGCAACAGGCTAAGAAATAAGGAGCGGTGATGGCAACGCAACCCCTTGTGCAGCCCGAATACAGCCGCAATATGCGGCTGATCGGTCACAGCGATCAGGGCGGCAGGCCGGACGGCGTACAGGTGATGGTTCATCGGGGCTATGCCTATATCGGCCACATGGTTTCGCAGGGCTTTTCCATCGTCGACGTACGCGATGCGAAGGATCCGAAACCCGCCGGCTTTATCCCCGCGCCTCCCGGCACCTGGAATGTGCATTTACAGGCGCATGACGATTTGCTGCTGGTGATTAACGCCCGGGATTTATTTGCCGACGTCCGCTTTGCCGATGAAAAAGTCTATTACACCCGCGCCATCAGCCAGACGGTATCGAGCAGCGATCTCCGCGGCTGGAGCGCCGGGATGCGTATTTTCGATATTTCCACCCCGGACCGGCCACGGGAGATTGGTTTTCTGGCGCTGGAAGGGATTGGCGTACACCGCATCTGGTACGTGGGCGGGCGCTGGGCTTACGTTTCGGCTCTGATCGACGGCTACAGCGACTACATTTTTTTGACCGTCGATCTGGCCGACCCTCGTCATCCGCAAATCGCCGGGCGTTGGTGGCTACCGGGTATGCACAGCGCCGGGGGTGAAACGCCCAACTGGCCGGAGGGCAAGCGCTACGCTTTGCACCATGCGATCATCAGCGGCGATACCGCCTATGCCAGCTGGCGCGACGGGGGGCTAACCCTGTTGGATATCAAGGACCGCAGTCAACCGCAGTTAATTGCCCATCGCAACTGGAGCCCGCCGTTTGGCGGCGGCACCCACACCGCACTGCCGCTACCGGATCGGGACCTGCTGGTAGTGTTGGATGAGGCGGTGCTCGACAACCAGCAGGACGGCGAAAAGTTGATCTGGCTGTTTGATATTCGCCAACCGACCAACCCGGTGAGCATCGCGACCTTCCCACAGCCGGATGAACGCGATTACGTCAGCAAAGGCGCACACTTCGGCCCCCATAATCTGCATGAGAACCGTCCGGGCAGCTTTATCAGTTCGACGCTGATTTTCGCCACTTACCAAAATGCCGGCGTACGCGCTTACGACATCAGCAACCCTTATCAACCGAAGGAAACCGGCGCTTTGGTTCCCGCTGCGCCGCAGAGGATGATGGACACACGCCCCGATCGTCCGCAGGTTATTCAGTCGTGCGACGTATTTGTCGACGCTCAGGGGATCATTTACAGCACGGATTACAACGGCGGTTTGTCGATCATTGAATATCTGGGCTGAAAATCCAGCGCCGCGTTGTTTATTTTTTGGGCTATCAGGCCTAAAGTGAGGCAACGTGTAAGCAGGGACAAATAAGGGAAACTATGTTTAGTCATATCACCGTAGGCGTCAGCGATCTGGACAAAGCCGCTGCATTTTACGATGCGATTTTGCTGCCACTGGGACTCAAGCAACGCCCGGTCACGCCCGATGGCGGCCCCGGGGCTCGTTGCTGGGTATTGCCTGACCGGACATTGCCGCGTTTTTACGCCTTCCAACCTTATAACCGACAGCCGGCCAGTGCCGGTAACGGCAGTATGGTGGCGTTCACCGCCCAGAATGAACAACAGGTTCGGCAAGCTTATGCCGCCGGGCTGGCGGCGGGCGGCACATCGGAAGGTGAAGCCGGCGAGCGGACCCATTACGGCAAGGGATATTTTGGCGCTTATCTACGCGATCCGGACGGCAACAAAATTCATATCGCCTACCGGGGCGACCTGCTGTAATCATCCTCGTGCGGGCGGACGCCACCGTTTCTGGCAGCCATCACCAGCGCAAACGCCGCCAGCGCACCGGCGACCAGGTAGGTTATCTGCATGCCATTTGCAACGGCGTGCGACGAAGCCAACTTGATATCGCCGGTGTGGGTTGCCAGCATAAATAACGCCCCCATGGCCGAAGCGCCGGTGATCAACCCAAGGTTGCGCGAGAGGTTGATCATGCCCGAGATCACCCCACGCTGCTCGGGGGCGGCATGCTTCATCAAGGCCGTATTGTTGGCGACCTGAAAGAGCGCATAACCCAGCGTCATCAGGCACAGCGGCGCCACGTAGCCGAACACGCCCTGATTCAGCGACATCATCGACATGATGCCTGCCCCAACAGCCATGGTCGTCAGCCCCATCAAAGTGATCCTTTGCGCCCCGAAGCGATCCACCCACCGACCGGCCGGTACCCCAAGCAACGCGGCCACTATCGGCCCCGCCGACATCGCCAGTCCCGCTTGCCCAACCGCCAAACCCAGCCCATGCGTCAGATAAAATGGCCCTACCACCAGCGTCGTCATCATGATGGTCATGACCAGCGCACTCATCGCCAACCCGACGCTCAGACCCGGTTGGCGGAACAACGCCAACTGGATCAGGGGAAGCGCCGTGCGCTTTTGCAACCGGACAAATAACCCCATCCCCAGCGCCGCGCCCAGCAACAACGTCAGGTTAACGACGCCAAAGTCACCGCGCCCCAACGTCATCGACAGCGCATAGCAGGCCAGCGTTACCCCAAGCAGTAAGGTCCCTGCCCAGTCAAACCGACCGCGTTCTTTTTGCCGTTGCCGTTGTTCCTGCGGCAGGGAGCAATAAACCAGCAGAAAAGCCACTACGCCCACCGGTATGTTGACCAGAAACATCGCCCGCCAGCCGAAACCCAATATCAGTGCGCCCCCCAGCGAAGGGCCAAGCGCCGTGCCGATGGCTGACATGCTGCCTAGCAATCCCATGGCACGGCCGGTGTTTTCTTTACCCACCGCCTCACCAACCAGCGCCATGGTCATTGCCATCATGACGGCCGCTCCCAAACCTTGAGCAACGCGCGCCGCCAACAATAGCCAGATGCCCGGCGCAATAGCACACAATCCGGACGCAAACGTGAACAGAGCAATCCCCGTCAGCAACAGGCGGCGGCGACCCATCCTGTCCCCCAAGCGGCCCATGGCAATAATCGACGTGGTAACGGCCAGCAGGTAGACGATAACTACCCATTGTACCGCCTGAAAAGAGCTGTTGAACGCCTGCGCCAGCGTCGGCAAGCCCACGTTGGCAATGCTGGCGCCCAGCGAGGAAACCAGCATCGACAAACAAAGGCTGGCAAGGATCCCACGCAAATTGACCGGCGGGCTGGCGTGTTGGGTTATTGACTTCATATTGCTGACTCCTGAAAGAACCTGTCAGTAGCCTATGCCGTCCAGAGAGCAGGCGGAAGACGCAGCAAATGCAGTTTATTAGTGCATCAGACGCCATGTCATGGCAGACCTGTACCCGCATTAAGAAGCAAACGCCAAAACGGCTTCAGGTAGATGATGAAGGCCCCCCCTCAAGGAGAGATAGATAATGAAAATCGACCTGCTGTTTGACGATCTGTCGATGCGCGCCGTGCAGTACAACGCACGTGCCTCGGTAGAGGATTTTGACGCCTGCATGGCGCAATATGAACAACTGGCCGCGCAGGCCAAAGCGCAGACGCCGGGGATATACGATATCCACTACGGAATGGGCGTTGCCGAGCGCCTGGACTTGTTCCCTGCAGCCCGCCAGCCTTCCCCGCTGTTGGTGTTTATTCACGGCGGTTATTGGCACTCCCAGCGTAAGGAAGAAGCCTGTTCGATGGCGGCAAACTTCACCCAGCATGGCGTAGCGGTCGCCACGTTGGAATACACCTTGCAACCTGAAGCCACGCTGGCAGAAATCGTCCGCGAGGTTCGTAGCGCAATAGCCTGGCTTTACCACCACGCCGGCCAATACGGCATCGATCCAGAACGCATCTTCGTCAGCGGCAGCTCGGCCGGCGGCCACCTGTGCGGCATGCTGATTGCCGATGACTGGCAGCACCTGTATCAGGTGCCCGTCAACGTGATCAAAGGGGCGCTGGCGTTGAGCGGCCTGTACGACATACGACCGCTGTGCGATATCTACATCAATGACTGGATGCGCCTGTCGCCTGAGCAGGCGGCAACCCTCAGCCCGCTGTTTATGCTGCCGGAAAAGGCAGATGCGCCGCAGATCCTGCTCGACGTCGGCGCCAAAGAAACCCAGGGGTTCAGAAACCAGACGCTGGCTTACTTCGCCGCCTGCCGAGAAAAAGGGCTAAATGTGGCGCTGCTGGAAGATCGGCACAACAACCATTTCACGCTGGTTAACGAGTTGGCCAACCCCAACAGCATCCTGTTCCAACGCGTTATGGCAATGATTAAGTGACGCCGTGAGTCACTGCGGCGCCGATTCGAGGGTAGCGCCTGATTTTAAACGCGATCGTCACCGTCGCCAGCGCCGCGAACACCCCACCGGAGAGCATGATACCCTGCAGCCCCACGGCATCAATAAAGCCGCCGCTGACCACCGAACCCAACGCCACCCCCAGATTGATAAAGGCAATATACAGCCCGGTGGCGAATTCCGGTGCCTGCGGCGCTTCGGCCGTCAGCCACATTTGTGTCACTATCAAACCGCTGGTATGCGCCGCCCCCCAAAACAGGCAAAGAACGATCATCGTGCCCAGATGGGTGCTGCCGTACAGATACAGCAACCCATACGCCAGCGCCAGCACCACTGGGTGCAATAAGGTGGCCGCGAACCGGTGACGGCTCAGTAATTTCCCCGCCAGCAGATTGCCGGACACGCCGCCCAAGCCAAAAATCACCAGTAGCAAGCCAACCCTTGGTCCACTGATGCCGATTTCACCACTCAGGTATTCGGTGGCATAGGCATAAACGGAAAACATCGCAGCGAAGATCAGCACACAGGCAAGAATATTCAGCCACAGCGCACCGCTGCGCAATATTGCCAACTGCTTGCCATATCCCATTCGCTGGAGGGCACTATCAGGCAGGCAGAAAAATAAGCCGATACCCGCCAGCAGGTTAATCAGGGCACAAAACAGGAAAGAGGCCTCATAGCTGAACTGCCCGGCGATCCAATGCGTCAAGGGGATCCCCAGCACCATGCCCATACTGGTGCCGACAAAAGCATAAGCCGTCGCCCGCGTCACCTGCTGTTGGGGATACAACGAAGCCGCCGCCACCATCGCCAGCGCGAAATATATCGGGTGGAACAGCGCCGGCAAAATGCGCAACAGCAGCAGGGAGCCGAAACTGGCCGCATAAGCCGAGAGCACACTGATCAAGACAAATACGGCCAGTGAAATCAGCAGCATGCGCTTACGGTTTAACCGTGAGGCCAACAGCACCAACAGTGGCCCCAGCAAAGCAATCGTTATCGCGAAAACCCCCACCAGCCACCCTGCCTGCGAGGCTGAAATTGCGTAACGTTCCATGATCAGCGGTAATATGCCCACCACGCCAAATTCGATGCAGTACACACCGAACAGCCCCAGGGCAATGAAAAAAATCGGCGACAGGATCTTCATCAGCATTGGTCTCCTGCGAGAAGCGGTAATCCGTCATATACCGCCTGGCAGAGTTCCCCGACAAATGCTCCCGCCATCCCCTCCAGCGCGGTATTGGTAAAAGCCACTACGCTGAGCTGCCGGGCCGGATCGACAAACCAGGAATGGCCGTACGTCCCGCCCATACGCCAGGTACCTACCGATTCCGGCGTCTGGGCCGCCCGCGGATCTTTCAATACGGTGATCCCCAGCCCAAAACCGCGCCCCGGCCAGAATGGCATCGGCAAATCGCCGATCTGGTTGCTGGTCATGGCCGTTACCCACTCTTCGGGCAACAATGGTGCGCCGCCCCGACGCAGGGTTTCCAGCAAACGCAGAAAATCTTCCGCCGAACCTACCATGCCGGCCCCACCTGACGCATAGGCGCTGGCATCCAGCGCCCTGGCAGGTGAAAGCTTAAAGCCGGCGGTGCCGTCAATAAACTCGATGCGATCCGGTTGTTGCAGAGGCCGGGGCTCGGGGTAATGGTTAGCGTAAGCCACTGTCAGCCGCTGCGCATCGTGGGTACTGAACCCGGTATCTCGCATCGCCATCGGTCCGGTCACCAGATGTGCCACCGCTTGTGCCAACGGCAAACCACTGGCTTGTTCAATCACCGCACCCAGCACATCGGTGGCAATCGAGTAGCGCCATTCGGTTCCTGGTGCTGCCTGCAGAGGAGCCGAGGCAATACGACGCACATTTTCCGCCAGGCTGAGTGGATCGTCATCCATACCGTCGGAAACTCCCGCCTGCGCATAGGATCCATGCTCTGGTTGGAAAAAGCGGTAACTCAGCCCAGCGGTATGGGTCATCAGATGACGTACGGTCACTATGGGTTGCTGGCCGTCCGGCGTACGCGGCCGGAACGACGGCAGCCAGCGCACCACCGGGTCTTCAAGCCGTAAACGCCCTTGAGCCATCAGCACCAGCGCCGCCGTGGACAGGATCGGTTTGGAGACCGAAGCCAAGCGAAACAGCGCATCGATGCGCATCGGCTTGCCCGCCTCTCGATCCGCCATACCGGCCGCACGACGATAGACCTGCTCGCCGCCCAACGCCACCAACACCACTGCACCTACCAGCCGTTTTTGTTCCAGCGCCAGATCGATAGCCTTATCAATAGCCTTGGCATCAAGTTTGTATTTATTCATTAGCCATACCTCAGGTTGACAGCGAATTCTGTCAACCCCGAGGATAGGTTGTGGCGAAAAGAAGAAAAACAGGCTAGATTTCCTTTCATAACGGACATTAACGTCCGCAATAAGGGGCACGAGATGGATAATCTGGCCGGGGTCTCCGCCTTCGTTCAGGCGGCAGAAGCGCTCAGTTTTGTCGAGGCCGGACGCCTGTTGGGCGTATCCGCTTCGGCAATCGGTAAAAGCGTTGCCCGATTGGAGGCCCGTCTGGGCGTGCGATTGTTCCATCGCAGTACCCGCAGCATGACTTTGACGGCCGAAGGTCGGCTTTTCTTGCAGCGTTGCCAGCGGATACTCGGAGAAATGGCAGCGGCGGAACAGGAACTCAGCGACACTCGCAGCGCCCCGCGTGGCAAACTTCGCGTCAGTTTGCCTCTGGTCGGCGGACTGCTCAACCCGGTGCTGGCGACCTTTATTCGTCGATATCCCGAAATTGAACTGGAACTGGACTTTTCCGACCGTCGTGTTGAGGTAATCGAGGAAGGATTCGACGCGGTGATCCGCGTTGGGGAAACGGAAGACTCAAGATTAATGAGCCGCCAACTGGGCAGTTTTCATCTGCAACTGGTCGCTTCGCCCGCCTATTTGCGTCAGGCCGGCACACCACAATGCCCGGACGATCTGCGTCAGCACGCCTGCTTGCTGTACAAATTCCCCACCACCGGCAAAGTCGAAGCCTGGCCGGTAATGGACTGGGATAAAATGCTCGGCGACGGTCTGCATGCAAGCGCAGTGTGCAACAGCGTCGATACGCTGATCTATTTGGCAGAACAGGGCCAGGGCATTGCCTGCCTGCCCGACTTTGCGGTAAAGCAGTCGCTGGCTGAGCAACGCCTTCAGCAACTGCTCGGTGCGCATTGCCGGCACACTGGCAGCTTTAAAATTCTCTGGCCCTCCAGCAAGCACCTGACGCCCCGACTGCGGGTGTTTATCGATCTGCTGAGTGAACAACTGTTCCCGCTTTAACGCCCTTTTTTCTTACGCCAAATGGCGACTTTGCTTTGCCTTAAAATGACTAAGCCAGATGCCATGCGGTATTGGGCCAGCTTTATTGCCGGAATCGGCATCCACCATATTCCATTTTGAAATATGAAATTTCCGTTCGTTCTTTCGGGGCTAATGAAATCGCCACACAATGAAATCTGAATCGCAGGCCGGCGCATAACCGCATAAAAAATCAGGTTTTATATCTTGTCATCGCTCATAACCGCTCAATTTGCCCATTTGGTGCTGGATAGCCGGCCCGAAGCATCAGCCCTGTCGGCCGCCCGCCTGGGGCTGATAGATTATTTTGCCTGCGCGTTGCCGATCGCCCAGGGCGTACTCACCGACAGCGGCCTGGCAGCGGTAAAAAAAGTGTTCCCGCCTGCCAGTGCCGAGAACCGTGCGCTCTATTTCGGCTATATCAGCCATTCGCTGGATTTTGACGATTATCACCCCGCGCTGCGCGGGCACCCCAGCACGGTGGTGCTCTCTGCGCTGCTGGCATTGACCGACGATAACCCCGACGTTGACGCACTACTGACCGCCTATGTCATTGGCGTAGAGGCAGCAGGGCGACTGGGGCTGGCTGCCGGTATTCAGCACTATCAGTTGGGATTTCACAGCACTGCCACCCTTGGCGCCGTAGCCGCCACTGCGGCGGCGGCACGCTATTTACAACTCACGCTGCACCAAACGCAGATCGCCCTTGGGCTGGCGGCCACCCAGGCCGCTGGGCTGCGCAGTCAGTTCGGGTCAGCCGCCAAGCCGTTGCACGCAGGGATCGCCGCTCGGGCGGCAGTCAATGCCGTGCTGCTGGCGCAACTGGGTTTTGCCGGGCAGCCGGAAGGCGTGATAGACAGCCTGTTGAGCTCGCATGGCGACGGACGGCAGCGGCCCGAATTGTTGACGGCCGATTGGGGGGCGCCGTGGCGTATCCTGCAACCGGGGCTGGAATTTAAACGCTATCCCACCTGCGGCGGTACCCACAGCGCTGCGGAGGCCGCATTTATCCTGCGCGAACGCCTGCTCGAACAAGGCATTACCGTCGAGGATATTCCCGCTGCCATCGCCAAGATCCAGGTCAGTTTTCCACCCGGTGCCGATACCGCTCCCTATATTCGCCGCCCGTCAAACGGCGTTGAGGCGCGTTTTAGCCTGGAATACGTCATCGCCGATGCGTTGTACAGCGGCAGCGTGCCGCTAATGCACTACGGTGAGGCCCCCGTTGACCCAAATATTTCAGCCCTGGCGGCACGGGTTGAACGCCATGCCGACCTGACGGCACCGCCAGACGAGCTGGATGCGGAGTTACGCTTCCACCGCGTCACGCTAACGCTGCACGACGGCCGTCAATTAAGTGACATCGTCACAAGAAAGCAAACCGCCGCCCGACAGACCGACGTCGGTGCGAAACTGCGCAGCATCCTGCTATTGCTGCCGCATTTGAACGGTGACCGCGTGATCGAGGACTGCGCGCTAACGCAGCCCGCCGCGCTGAGCCGTTTAATCGAATTATTAAACCAATAATAAATATAGGAATAATTATGAGTACTTCACCTTCAACACCATCGCGTCAATTACGTCTCGGCCTGTTTGTTCAGGCTCTGGGCCATCACGTCGGCGGCTGGCGTGCCGAAGGGGCCAGCGGCTCGCCTACGGACATTGACTGGTTCACCTGGATCGCCCAAAAGGCCGAAGAAGGCACCTTTGATATGTTCTTCGTCGGCGATGCGCTGGCGACCAGCGTGCACCGTCTGCCTTCCACCCTGTCCCGCCTGGAGCCGCTGACGCTGCTGGCGGCGCTGGCGGTCAGAACTCGACACATCGGCCTGGCGGCCACCGCCTCCACCACTTTCGACCAGCCTTTCCACCTGGCGCGCGCCATGGCCTCTATCGATCACATCAGCCACGGCCGCGCCGCCTGGAACGTGGTGACGTCATTCTCCAGTGATGCGGCACGTAACTTCAGCCGTGACGATCTGCCTTCGCACGCCGAGCGTTATGAAGTGGCACGAGAGTTTCTCGAAGCCAGCTACAAGCTGTGGGACGGCTGGGAGGAAGGGGCTATCGTACGTGACAAGCAAAGTGGCGTGTATGCCATTGACGAGAAAATCCACGCGGCCAACCACCAAGGCAAGCACTTCTCGGTGCAAGGCCCGCTGAACATTGCCCGTTCGCCACAGGGGCGCCCGGTGATCATCGAAGCCGGTTCTTCGCCGGCCGGACAACAGCTGGCCGCAGAAACCGCCGAGGTGGTGTTTACCGCCGCCGCCACGCTGGAAGAAGGCCAGGCCTTCTATCGCAGCCAGAAGAAATTTGTCGCCGATGCCGGCCGCAACCCGGATCACCTGCTGATCCTGCCGGGCGTGATGCCGATCGTGGGACGCACCAAAGCCGAGGCGCAGGAAACCTGGTATCAGCTCAATCAACTGGTGGATATCGATAACGGCATCGAACAGCTTTCCGCTCGCTTCGGCTTCGATCTTAGCGGCTTCCCGCTCGATGGTCCGGTACCGGACGTCGGCGCGACCGAAGGCGGCCAAAGCCGGGTGAAGCTGCTGACCGATCTTGCGGCACGCGAAAACCTGACGCTGCGTGAACTGGCGGCGGTTGCTGCCGGTTCGCGCGGGCATCGCGTGGTGGTGGGAACTGCCGAAGAGATCGCCGATGACTTCCAGCTGTGGCTGGAACAGCAAGGTGCCGACGGCTTTAACATTATGCCTGCGGTATTGCCGAATCAGTTGGAACTGTTCGTCGAACTGGTGATCCCGGAGCTACGCCGTCGCGGCCTGTTCCGCGAGGAATATCAGTATTCAACCCTGCGTGAAAACCTGGGCCTGCCGCAACCGGCAATCAACTTCGCTAACGTAAAATCGGCTTAATTCGCAGGGGAACATGATGAAAACCAACCTCAAACGCACCGTACTCTCCCTGCTGCTGGCTGGCGCTACCTTGGCTCCGCTGGCCGTCGGTTATGCCGCTGAAGGCGATGTGCCCTTCCGCGCCGCGGTAAAAGCCAGCGCCGATCCCGCACTGCACGACAGCCTGCCGGAAGCAATAAAAAAAGCCGGTTACATCGTGGCGGGCACCAACCCCAATACGCCCCCGACCACCTTCTATGAAGCGGACAACAAAACGCTGGCCGGGCGTGAAATCGACGTGATGAGCGCCATCGCCGATCGCCTCGGCGTGGCAATCCACTGGAAGGATACCGGCGGCTTCGACAATATCATCCCCGGCCTGAAATCCGGCCGTTATGACGTTGCCCTGGCCAATATCGACGCCAACAAGAAGCGCTTCCAACAGGTCGATTTTGTCGGCTATTACAACGCGTCCAAGCTGGCGCTGATCGCCCGTAAAGATGCCGCCCTCGGCCCTTACACCGAGCTGGCGCAGCTTTGTGGACAAACCGTCGGCGCCGGGGCCGGCACTTCACAAATCACCCGCTTGCAGCAGGCCAGCGACAGCTGCGTCAGCGGCGGAAAACCGGCGATCACCATTCCGATTTTCCCCGATCGTCCGGCCGGTGTTCAGGCTGTAATCAGCGGACGCGTGCCGATGTTCTTTGGTCCGTATGAAGGCCTGCGTTATCAGGCTACCCACGTTAAACCGCTGGCGCTGGCAGGCGACATCAACATTGAAGGCACCACGGTCGCCATCGCCTTGCCGAAAGGTTCCGACCTGGTGAAACCGGTGCAGGCGGCGCTTAACTCGCTGATTGCCGACGGCAGCTACCAGAAAATCCTCGACGGTTGGGATATCGGCTTCGGCGCAGTGAAAACCGCCGGCATCAATGAAGAGATTGCAAAATGAATGGGCCACAAGCGACCGGTGATGCCGAACTGCGCATCGTCGGTCATCGGCATTATGGGCGCTGGTTCAGCGCCCTGTTGGTGCTGCTGATCGTCGGCATTATCGCCAATTCGATGCTGCATAATCCACGCTTCGAATGGGCGGTGGTGGCGGAAAACTTTACCGAAGCGTCGATTATCAATGGCGTGATCATGACGCTGAAGCTCACGGTGATTTCGGTGATCTTCGGCTTCGCCGGGGGCGTGCTGCTGGCGTTGATGCGTCTGTCGGCCAACCCGGTGCTGGTGGCGGTGAGCTGGTTTTATACCTGGTTCTTCCGCGCGGTGCCGATGCTGGTGCAGCTTTTCCTGTGGTACAACATCGCCGCACTCTACCCGCGCATCAGTCTGTGGATCCCCTTCCTGGGTGAAGTGGCCAGCGCTCCGACCAACACCATCATCAGTACCTTCAGCGCGGCGGTGATCGCCCTGGTGATGCATCAGTCGGCTTATGCGGCGGAGATTGTACGCGCCGGTATCCAAAGCGTCGGCAGTGGCCAGCTGGAGGCCGCCAAGGCCTTGGGGTATCGCCGTGGACAAATCCTGTGGCGCGTAGTTTTGCCGCAGGCCATGCGCACCATTTTGCCCCCTGCCGGCAATGAGGTGATCGGGCAGCTTAAAACCACCGCGGTGGTGTCGGTGATCGCCCTGCAGGACGTGCTCTATTCGGCGCAGATCATCTATCAGCGCACCTACGAGGTGATCCCGCTGCTGTTGGTCGCCACGTTGTGGTATCTGGTGATGACCTCGATTTTGTCGATCGGCCAGTACTATGTTGAGCGCTATTTTGGTCGAGGTAGCCAGGCGGTGCGCAGCAACTGGCTGTTCCGTCCCCGCAAAGCCGCATCCAGTCCGTCACAGGAGGCACAATCATGAGCGCCGCCATTCAGATCAACCAGGTGCGCAAGTCATTTTCCGGCACCGAAGTGTTGAAAAATATCAGCCTGCAGATCCCGGCAGGCTCGGTAACGGTGATCCTCGGCCCTTCCGGTTCGGGGAAGTCGACCTTGTTGCGCTGCATCAATCACCTGGAAAAACTCGACGGTGGAACCATTCGGGTGGGCGAGCAACTCATCGGTTACCGTCAAAAAGGCAACCAGCTGTATGAACTGAAGGAACGCGAAGTGGCCGAACAGCGTAAAAGCATCGGTATGGTGTTCCAACAGTTCAATTTATTCCCGCACCGCACAGTGCTGGAGAACGTCACTGAAGCCCCGCTGCTGGTCAAAAAGGAAAAGAAAAGTCTGGTGGTGGAACGGGCAAAAGCGCTGCTGGCCCGCGTCGGGCTGGAACATCGCATTCACGCCTGGCCACGCGAGCTTTCTGGTGGACAGCAACAGCGAGTGGCGATCGCCCGCGCCCTGGCGATGACGCCAGAGGTGCTACTGTTCGATGAGCCCACTTCTGCGCTCGATCCCGAATTGGTTGGCGAAGTGCTGCAGGTGATGAAAGGCCTGGCGCACTCTGGCATGACCATGGTGGTGGTGACGCATGAAATCGGTTTTGCCCGCGAAGTGGCGGACCAAATCATCTTTATGGATCAAGGAAAAGTGGTAGAAACGGGGACGGCAAAACAGGTGCTGGATGAACCGGTACATCAAAGAACGCGTGATTTCCTGGCAACGGTACTTTAAACCTGCATCGGGGGGCATTGCGCCCCTCGAACATTATTTCAGCGTCAGCTCTTTTTCCCGCCCACGGCAGAAAACAGATTAAACAGCTCACCCAAGCCATAAATCGAGCCAAGCAACAAGGCAATCATTACCGGCACCATGATCACCACGGTGGCCAAACTCTCTAGTATTTCTAACATCGTTGTCTCCTGGTTTTTAAGCAGCAAAAAGCCTGCCCAGAAAGGAAAATTTCCCTGGAATTTCTTAAGGTTATTTTTGCTTGATTTCAATCTGTGATGCAGATCACAACTCAATATCGCTAATGTAACTTACACAGTTGCATTACCGCAATGCAAAAAAATGCTCTCTGTCAGGGACAACCCGCACCAGAAGCAGTGGCGCCAACACCCAGCGGTATCCGTACGCCAATGCAGGCCGGAACGCGTCATAGCCCATAACCCTCGGCCTTAGGATTTTTAACGCGTTTTAAGGATTATCCAACCTGCCCCAAGAGATAACAGGCTGGCGATTTAATCATCACCCAAAAGTAAAATGGCGATTAAATAAAATCCGATGGCACAAAATTAAGAATATTTACCTGTTCTATTTTCTTTCGGCAGAATACATTCATCTCAACTTCTACCGGCCGATTAATCAGTGCTTTCTTTGTCTGTTAATTAGGCAATTTATCAGGAAACTCTTATGAACCTTAAACGTGCCGCAGGCGTGATGGTTATCATCATGGCAACACTTTCTGTCACCGCATGTGGGAATATGTCTCACCGCGATCGCAACACCGCTATCGGTGCCGGCGTTGGCGCCCTGGGTGGCGCAGTATTGACCGACGGCAGTACGCTGGGTACCTTGGGCGGCGCAGCGCTGGGCGGTATCATCGGCCACCAAACCAGCCGTTAATATTTTTAGGCCGGGTTGTTTTCAATTGAAAATACCCGGCCGAATTTATTTTATTCGCCACGCATTGGTGCGTCAGATTCTTTTTATTTTATAGAATTAATCAGATTGTCTTATCTATAAATATTCCCGCCCATACAAAGTATCGACGCTTAAAAAATATTCCCCTTTTTAATAAAACCGCCAGATTTATCTTAGCTTCACTCGTGATGTCGAATGGGCACAGGCCCACCTTACGACGTTGAAAAAGTGACTGGTTCCCCCTCCACAGAGGGGGAACATCAGGTTAGCCTTTAACCTGCGAAACGACGTTCAACGGCTGGGCATCAGGCAAGATATTCATATGTTCCAATACCTGCGCCATGATCTTGCCGAACACCGGGCCAGCCACCGAACCACCGAAGTGCTTGCCGGCTTTCGGGTTGTTGACCATCACCACCAGCGCCACCTGCGGATCGCTGGCCGGCGCCACGCCGGCGGTGTAGTTAATGTAACCGCCGTCGTATTTGCCGTTGGTGCCCATTTTCTCTGCGGTACCGGTTTTAATCGCCAAACGGTAACCCGGTACCGCAGCGCTGACCCCGCTGCCCCCCGGTAAGGCATCGCTTTCCATCATATGCACCACGGTTTTTACCGTATCTTCCGGCAGAATGCGCTGCCCCATCACCGGTGGCGTCACTCGGGTGATCGACAATGGCCGATAAACGCCATAGGAGCCGATAGCCGCGTATTCACGCGCCATCTGTAACGGGGTCACACGCAAACCATAACCAAAGGAGAAGGTTGCGCGTTCGATATCAGCCCAGCGTTCGCGGTGCTGCGGCAAATAACCGCTGCTTTCGTTGCCGATGCCCAGGTCGGTCGGTCTGCCCAAGCCAAAGCTCTTGTAAACCGCAGGCAGTACGGTGGCGGGCAGCGCCAGCGCAATATGTGAAACGGCAATGTCGCTGGATTTTTGCAGCACGCCGGTAATGGTCAATTTCGACCAGTGGCCTACGTCCTTGATCAAATGACCATTGACCCGGTAAGGCGTGGTGTCCAGTACGGTATCCGGTTTAATCAACCGGTGTTCCAGCCCGACCATCACCACCACCGGCTTCACGGTAGAACCCGGTTCGAAACTGTCGCTGCTGCACACGTTGCGGATATCTTTGGCCGGGGTATTGGCGTAGTTGTTCGGGTTGAATGACGGGTAGCTGGCCATCCCCAGCACTTCACCGGTATTCACTTTTACCAGCACCGCACAGCCGGAATCGGCCTGGTTTGCCACCACGCCGTCGCGAATTTGCGCGTACAGCACGTACTGGATGAATTTATCAATACTCAGCGTGACATTCGGCGGCGGCACGGGATCGACGTTCTTGATCACGCCAATCACCGCCCCGCTGCCGTCCTTCTGGTAAACCCGCAGGCCATTCTTGCCTTGCAGCAGGTGGTTAAAGCCCAACTCGATACCTTCAAGACCCTGATTGTCCTGCCCGACAATGCCGATGAGCCCGGCGGCATCCTGGCTCATCGGGTAGAAACGGCTGAAGTCCTGCAGGGTACTGACGCCGGTCAAACGCAGCTTGCTGATGTAATCGGCATTATCATCTTCGACTTTGCGCGCCAGATAGACAAAACGCTTGTGGGCATTAGCCTGGATCAGCTTTTGCACCTCGGTTAGCGGCATTTTCAGCACGTTGGCCAGGCTCTGCCAGCGTTCATTGCCGATATCGGTATGGGTGTCGAGAATATGCTTGGGATCCAACACAATATCTTTCGATGACACGCTGACGGCCAAGGCCTCGCCGTTACGGTCGGTGATCATCCCCCGGTTGGTGGGCAGCACCTGGGTGCGAATCGAACGCTGATCGGCCTGATCCGCCAACTGCTGATGCTCCAGCAACTGCAAATAGCCGACCCGAAAGGCCAGCAGGAAAAAGCAAACCAGGATCCCGCCGCAAATCCAACCAAAGCGAAGGGTCGAATAATTTTTACCGCTTTTTTTTGTTAATGGCGCCACTGTTAACCCTGCGTTTTTATTAAAGTTATGTGATTATTTCAGTCTACCCTGACAGAAATAGTTAGAAGATTGCAGTTTGTAAGAAAGTAAAAACAAACGCGTTTACTGTTGCACATCCGCGCTGTCGTTTAACTCCGGTTTAACTTTCTGGTTATCCTCAGGCTGCGGGGCGTTGGCCGGGTCAAAAATATGGTCGAGGATCGCCCGCGCCGTCGGCCCTGCGACCACACCGTCACCGCCGCCGTTTTCCAGAATTAATGCCATCGCCACCCGCGGATTTTTATAAGGCGCGAACAACGTATAGAAAATATGGTCACGCAGCCGTACCGGGATCATTTTGGCGTTATAAGTCTGATTCTCTTTCAGACCAAACACCTGTGAAGTCCCGGACTTGGCGGCAATCTGATACGGCGCAGTATGGAACAGCTTATAACCGGTGCCGTTTGGCAGATTGGCCATGCCGTACATGCCATTGCGAACGATGCCCCAGTACGGCGATTTGGCATCACCAATCTGTGCACTCTCTACCGGTGGCTGGTAGCGACTCACCAGGTTGCCCTGCCGCATGGAATACAACAAATGGGGCGTTTTCACCTTGCCGTTGTTGATCAGCGTCGTTAACGCCTTCACCATCTGGATCGGCGTAGCCACCCAATATCCCTGGCCGATGCCTACCGAGATGGTGTCCCCCTGATACCAGGCTTTTTTATGCACCCGCTGTTTCCATTCGCGGCTTGGCAGCACGCCGCGATACTCTTCGTTAAGGTCAATCCCGGTCGCCTGACCATAACCAAACTGGCTTAGCCAGCTGTGAATACGGTCAATGCCCATTTCAAACGCCACCTGATAAAAGAAGGTATCGGCGGACTCCTCTATCGCCTTGGTCACGTTCAGCATGCCATGCCCGGTTTTAAGCCAGTCACGATAACGGCGCTGGGTGCCCGGTAAGGTCCAGGTCGGCGCGCCAAAGAAGGTGGTGTTGGGGGTGATCACTCCGGCAAACAGCGCGGACGTGGCCATGTAAGGCTTAACCGTGGATGCCGGTGGGTAGAGCCCTTGCGTGACGCGGTTAATCAGCGGCAAATCGGGGTTGCTCAGCAGAGCTTTATACGCGGGGTAGCTGATGCCCTTCACAAAAGGGTTGGGATCGTAACTGGGGCTGGAGACCATGGCCAAAATGCCACCGTCGCGCGGGTCTTCCACCACCACTGCCGCCCGCTGCCCTTTAAGCACCGATTCGATATATTGCTGCAGCGGCAGATCGAGGGTCAGGTAAATGTTTTTGCCCGCCTGTGGCGGTTGTTCTTTCAGCAGGCGTATCACGCGACCGTGGTTATCCACTTCGACTTCCTGATAACCGGTGGTGCCATGCAACTCTGACTCATAATAAGCCTCGATGCCCTGCTTGCCGATATTGTGGTCGGCGGCATAGTTCTCGCTGAGGCCCGCCTTGTCCAGCCGCTTCAAATCGCCATCGTTGATTTTCGACACGTAACCCACCACGTGGGCCAGTTCGGCACCGTAGGGATATTCCCGCTGCTGATAGGTGTCAATCGTCACCCCGTCAAAACGGTATTGATTGACCGCGAAGCGCGCCACCTCGGTTTCCGTCAGTCCGCTTTTCAAGGTGACCGGCTTATAGCGGCCATTGTGGTGCATGTCATCGCGAAAAGCGGCGATGTCTTCGGAGGTCAGATCGACAATCGGCGTCAGCGCCTGCAGCAGCGCGGTCATATTGTCGATTTTGCTGGGGATAATCTGGATCTGATACAGCGTAATGTTACGCACCAGCGGAATGCCGTTGCGGTCGAAAATCAGCCCGCGACTGGGGGCAATCGGCACCATCTTGATGTCGTTTTGATTGGATCGCGTCTGGTAGAACGCATGCTGTTTTACCTGCAGGCGGTACAGGTTGAGGATCAACACGCCAAAACAGGCGACAACCAACACCATTGCCACGCCGGCGCGGCGTATAAACAACATTTCTTCGGCGGAATGGTCGCGAATTTTATCTTTTAATAGGGCCATACGTGGCGAGTTACCTGTCAGACGTCACATTTTCCCAAGATAAATCAGGGCAGTGAAAAGTCGGCAAGCATAGCGTTATTGGTTTGCGCTCCCCATTAAAAGGTTGCTAATGAAATGGCATAAATGTTTCAGCATGTTGGAATGTTACCAAATGCCGATTTTTCTCCCGCTCAGGGATTGAGCAGCGATTTCCCCCAGTGCTACAATGTGACGCAGATCACACTATTTCACCCATTGCCCTGACCTTCCGGCCGCTCGCCGGGAGCAGCTTTATCACCAAGGATCCCGTTCGATGAGTGCCATTGCCACAGGTTTTATTATGATGCGCTGGGAGTTGCTTAGCGCCGTTATGATGTTTATGGCCAGCCAGCTAAACGTCGTTTGCCGTAAGACCAGCCGCAACGGCATGGCATTTATGTTCAGCAGCCTCGGGTTGTTCACCACCTGCTGGTTCGTGATGGGCCTGATGGGCATTAGCTTCAGTCAGGAAGGCTTTACGCAATTCTGGTCCCACGCCTGGGACATGTATGTCGAGGTCGTCAGTAACACCCCTACCGATTGGCCACTGCCCTGAGTTATGGCATTCGCTGGCGACGGAATTGACCGTTGTCAGCCTGACCATTTTCAGCCCTGCAGAGCAAAGGGTTGAAATCGCCGGTGGTAACATCCCGTTATTACCCAAAGGTTCACAAAATAAATAAAATATAAGGTAGCGGTCTGAGGCAAATACCGGCTTATGCTGGCCGCAGACAAACCTTGTCACACCGACCGGAAGGCAAACTTCCTGCCCACGCGTTCCTGTTTCCCCCAATTAATCCAGAATCCGGCTTAATAATTAAACCGATGACTGGCCTGGCTGATGGATAGCCACGCGCCGCCATCAGGAAACGTGATGATTTCTCCCTCTGCCCTTATTGCAGACAACAGCCTGATCGCGCCCGGCGCGATGATCGGTGCGCACGTGCGTATCGGGCCTTTTTGCGTCATCTCCGCCGGGGTTGAGATAGGCGAAGGCACCACTGTTGCCTCGCACTCGGTAATTAACGGCCTGACCCGTATCGGCCGCGACAACGTTTTCGGCTCGTTTTCTTCGATCGGCGAAGCCGGCCAGGATTTGAAGTATGCCGATGAACCGACCTCGTTAATCATTGGCGATCGTAACCGTATAGGCCATTACGCCACCCTACATCGCGGCACGGTACAGGGGCGCCAGCGCACCGTCATCGGTAACGACAATCACCTGCGGGATAATGTGCATGTTGCCCACGACTGCGTCATCGGGAACGGTGCTTACGTCGGCGAGCATAGCGGCCTGGCCGGGCATGTTGAGATGGGCGATGCTGGATGGGTCGGCGCCCGGTGCGCGGTACACCAATTTTGCATTATCGGTGCCCATGCAAAAGTTGCCGACGGTGCCCTGCTGGTGCAGGATCTGCCGCCCTTTGTTCAGGCCGGCGGCCATCGCGCCAAACCTGACGGCCTGCATCTGGCAGCGCCGGCTTTTCTGGCCGCCGATCCGCAACAGCAGCGAGTTATTCACGCTCTCTACGACATGCTGTATCACCGGTCGATGGCGTTGGAGGATGTACGGCAAGAGGTTATCCACCTGAGCGTGGAATCCCCATTGCTACGCCTGTTCCTCGACTTCTTCACACGCTCGACGCGCGGCATTATCCGCTGAGCGTATCGCCGTCATCCTACCTTATGGCAACGCACCGCCGTGCCGCCCAAGTTGACGCTCAAACTTTGCGGTCGCTGGCACCCCTCGCCGGCGTAAGGGCAACGTTCGCGAAAAAAGCAGCCCTGCGGCAACTGACGGTTGCCCGGTAATTCCCCTTTGCGGTCTTCAATTGCGCTGTCGCTCAGTGAACGGCCGGTACGGGGCACCGAATCCAGCAGCAACCGGGTGTAAGGGTGCTGAGGCTGGCGCAACACCTGTGCGGTCGGCCCCAATTCGACAATCTGCCCCAGATACATCACCGCTACCCGATCGCTCATGTGCTGGATCACCGAGACGTTATGCGAGATCAGCACATAAGTCAGGTTGCGCTGGCGTTGCAGTTCCACCAGTAAATTGAGGATCTGCGCCTGCACCGAAATATCCAGCGCCGAAGTAGGTTCGTCCAGCACGATGATGTCCGGCTGCGACGACAGTGCGCGTGCAATGGAAATACGCTGTCGCTGTCCGCCGGAGAACTCGTGCGGCAACCGGTCAATCGCCTCCGGCCGCAGTCCCACCTGCTGAGCCAACTCCGCCGCCTGCGCCCGTCGTTCCGCCACGCTGTTGTGTTGCTGCACGTACACCGGCTCGGTGATAATTCGCCATACCGGCAGGCGCGGATCGAGCGATGACTGCGGATCCTGAAACACCATTTGCATGCCGCTGCCAAACCAGGAGCCGGCATTGCGCGCCCGCAGCAGCTCGCCGCTGCTGGGCTTCAACAACCCCATCAGCAACTGCGCCAGGGTGCTTTTGCCGCAGCCGGACTCGCCAACGATGCCCAAGGTTTCGCCGCGCATAATGTTCAGATCCAACCCATTGAGCGCATGAACATACTCTCGCGGCTTGCCGCGCCAGTTATAGCTGGCGGGGAAACGTAATCGCACGTCGCGCAGTTCCAGCAGTGCCTCAACGTTCATTTTGCACCTCCAAATCGACAGACTGCGGATGCCAACAGGCTACCCTTTGGCTCGGCTCTGCCACCAATGGCGTAAGCCTCGGCGTATGCCGACACTGAGCGTCAGCATGGCGGCAACGGTTGCTGAAAGCGCAGCCTGGCGGTAACGCGCTCAGGTTGGGCACCGTACCGGGGATAGCCTGCAGCAGGCTGCGCGGTTCGGCACGCTCCGGCGCCGCCAGCAATAACCCAATGGAGTACGGATGACTGGGATGCTCAATCACCTTGGCGGTTGCGCCACTCTCAATCACGTGTCCTGCGTACATCACATACACCCGGTCGCAAAGTTGCGACACCACAGCCATATCGTGAGTGATAAATAGCACCGCCGTGCCGCTGGCTCGCGCCTTCTGCTGTAACAAACGCAACACCTGACGCTGGACCGTGACGTCCAGCGCAGTGGTGGGTTCGTCAGCGATGATCAGTTCCGGTTCGCAGGAAAACGCCATGGCAATCAGCACCCGTTGGCGCATACCGCCGGACAACTCAAACGGATATCGCTCCATCACCCGCTGTGCATCGGCAATCTGCATTTCCTGTAACAGCTGAATCGCCTTGTCGCGAGCCGCCGAGGCGGAAAGTCGCTGGTGCAGGCGGATCACCTCGCACATCTGGCGGCCGATCTTGCGCGTTGGATTAAGCGCGCTCATGGGCTCCTGAAAAATCATCGACACCCGCGCACCGCGCAACTGGCGCATTTGCCGCTCGCTGGCGTTAAGCACGTCGGTGCCCAGCATCTCCAGCGAACCGCCGGTCACGCGGTAACCCTCTTCCGCCAGCAGCCGTAACGTCATCATCGCAGTGACCGACTTGCCGGAGCCGGACTCGCCCACCACGCCGACGATTTCACCCGCCTTGACCTGCAACGAAACGCGATTGAGCGCCTTGACGCTGCCGCCGTAAACCGGAAACTCCAGCTGTAATTCATCGATTGATAAAACGGTGGTTTCACTCATCAGCGCCCCCGGGTTTTAGGATCCAGCAGGTCGCGCAGACCGTCGCCGAACAGGTTGAAACCGGTGGCGGTGATCAGGATCGCCGTGCCGGGAAAGGCCGAATACCACCATTGGTCGAGCACATAGTTGCGGCCATTCGCCACCATTGCGCCCCATTCGGCGGTCGGTTGCTGGGCACCCAGGCCGATGAAGCCCAGCGTAGCCGCCATCAGGATCGCGGTACCGATATCCAGCGACGCCTGCACCACCAACGGCGGCATCACATTACGCAGCACGTGCCAGCCAATCAGATGCCAGCGCGAAGCGCCAAAGGTGCGCGCTGCTTGCATATACGCCTGATGACGCAGCGTTAACGTTTGGCCGCGCGCCAGCCGCACGTAGAAAGGAATGCGCACCACGGCAATCGCCAACATGGCGTTGAACAGACTGGGGCCCAACGCCGCCGCCAGCGCCATGGTCAGCACCAGCGACGGCACCGACAGCATGATATCCATGCAGCGCATAATTAACGCATCAACCGTACCGCCCATCACGCCGGAGAAACAGCCGAGCAGCGAGCCAATGCTCCCCGCCAATACCACCACCGCCAGCCCGGCGGCCACCGATTGACGGCTGCCAACCAGGACTCGGCTGAACAGGTCCCTGCCCACTTCGTCGGTACCGAACCAGTGCTCGGGCGAAGGCGGCAGTAAGCGGGCGGTTAGGTCAATGGCGTCCGGGTTATGCGGCACCAGCCACGGCGAGAACAGCATCAGGAACAGCACGGCTATCATGATGGCGGCACCCAGCAGCGTCAGCGGACTCCGCCGGACCCGGTACCAGGCGCGGCGCAGGCTGAGATAGCGCAATACGGGTTCCGCGATCGGCGGTTGTTCGATTTGAGTCATTGTCATTATCCCTCGCGCCCCATTCTTGGGTCGATCCACAGGTAGAGCAGATCGACGATCAAATTAACCATCACGTAGGCAAAAGAGACCACCACGGCAAACCCCATCACCGCCGGAAAGTCCAGCGCCTGAATGGAATCCACCACGTAAGCGCCCATGCCCGGCCAGGCGAAGACCGTTTCGGTCAGCACCGCGCCATAGAGTAAGTCCCCCAAAGCCAGCCCCAATACCGTCACCGAGGGGATCAACGCGTTGGGCAACGCATGCCCAAGCACCACTCGCCAGTGCGAAAGGCCGTTGGCACGGGCCGTGCGGATATAGTCTTCCCCCAATTGTTCAAGCATCGCCGAGCGGATTTGGCGCGCCACTACCCCAAGATGAACAAAGGCTAACGTCAGCGCCGGCAGGATCAGATGTTGCAGGCTGTTCCAGAACGCCTCGCCGTTGCCGGTCAGCAAGGAGTCCAGCAGGTAAAACCCGGTGATGTGGGTGGGAGGATCCAGCCAGTCGTCCAGTCTGCCGCCGCCGGGCAATAGATTCAGTTGCCCGTAGAACAGGATAATCACCCCCAACCCCAGCCAGAACGCCGGAGTGGAGATGCCGGTCACCGACAACAGCCGCACCAGATGATCGGGCCATTTATTACGATACACTGCCGACACCACCCCAAGCGGGACGCCAAACGCGATCGCCAACAGTAAAGCGCAAAAAGCCAGCTCCAGCGTGGCGGGAAAGAAGGCGCGCAGATCGTCCAGCACCGGCCGTCCGGTGCGAATGGAAGTCCCCAAATCGCCATGCAGCAAATCCAGCACGTAGCGGCCAAATTGCACATACAGCGGCTGGTCCAGCCCCAGCTGTTGGCGAATATGCTGGACGATTTCCTCGCTGGCGCGGTCACCGGCCAGCAAGCGCGCCGGATCGCCGGGGATCAGATGCGAGATGGTAAAGGTGATCACGCACACCCCGAACATCACCAGCACCACCCCCCAGCAGCGCTGACGGATAAGGCTCCAAACGTTCATAGCGGTTTCCCATGGTGCAGGGGCAGCCAAACGGCTGCCCGAAAAAAATTACTTGCTCATCTGCCCAACGTTGAACACCTGCTCCAGCATCGGGTTATACACAAAGCCCTTCACCTCTTTGTTCATCGCCACCTGATAATTTTTCTGGAACAGATAGACGTAGGCCGCCTGGTCGATGACGATCTTCTGCGCCGCCTGATAATCCGCGGTGCGAACCTGCTGATCGGATACCGATACCGCTTTCTTCAACAGGGCATCCACCTGCGGATCGCTGTAGAACGACCGGTTGCCCGGCAGCCCTTTCTTGTCGGATTCAAACCAGTAGTTCATGAACATATAGGGGTCGGCGAAATCCGGGCTCCAGTTGCCGATGGCGATATCGTAATTGCCCTGACCGATGCGATCCCGCATGGTGGCGTTGGCCAGCTTCTCCAGTTTGACGTTGAGACCGACCGTCGCCAGGCTGGCCTGCACCGACAGCGCAATCGCCTCCCAGTTAGGGTCACTGATCGAATACAGGAAGTTCAGCGAAGCGGGTTTGTCTTTCACCGCCGCCAGTGCTGCCTTGGCCTTGTCCGCATCCTGACTGTACTGCTGGGCATTGGCGTCATAGCCCCACATGCCCTCCGGGATCGGGCCGCGCATCTGTTTGCCGTTGCCCCCGAGAATGCCCTTCACCATCCCCTGATAATCCACGGCGTAAGAGATGGCGCGACGCAGATCCACCTGGTTAAGCGGCGCTTTGCCGTTGTTAAGGTACAAATAGGTCACCCGTAGCGACGGGTACTCGTTGACCGCAACCTTGTTTTCACTTTTCAGCGCCGTGAGCTGGTCAATCGGCAGCGATTCGGCAATATCCAGGTCGCCTCGGGTCAGTTGCAGACGGCGGGTGGCGCTTTCGCCGATGATTTTCACCGTGACGCGTTTAAACGCCGGTTTGGCACCGCTGTAATGCGGGTTAGGCACCAACACCAACTGCTGTCCCTTCTGCCAGCGATCCAGTTTGTACGCCCCAGATCCGGCGCTATGGTTCGCCAGCCAGGCCTTGCCCTCGTCCGCCGGATTCGCCTTGGCAATCGCCGGGTTAACGATGCCGGCACCGTCATTGGCCAGGGTGTACAGGAACGGCGCAAACGGCGTTTTCAGAGTGAAACGCACCGTCAGCGGATCCACCACCGTGACCTGCAGGTCTTTCGGGAAGGCCTCTGACGGCCCCTGACCAATCTTCATCAGACGCTCGAACGACCATTTGACCGCCTCGGCGTTCACGTCCGAACCGTCATCAAACTTGTTGCCGGGTTTTAGCTTAAAGGTCCAGACCAGTTGGTCGTCTGAACTGGTCCAGCTGTCGGCCAGCTCACCCTCCACCTGGGTCGAACCTTTTCCGCCTTCGGTCTTGTACTGCACCAGTCGCTGATAGGCCGGGTAAGTCACCGTCCAGTCGTTGTTATCGATAGTCACCGCCGGATCCAGCGTTTGCGGATCGGCCGCTTTGCCAATCACCAGCATGTCTTTGGGCACCGCCGCCTGTACCGGCCCGGCTACCGTCAGGCCCAACGTCACTGCAGCCGCCAGAGCGGCGTATTTGATCTGATTCATAAACAAAGCTCCTGATGCGTTGAATGTGTGTTGTTTTAGTCGTAAGAAAAACAGCCGAAGCGATCGGCCAGCAGCGGATAATCCCCGGCGTTGGGCAGCTCGAAGTGCCACCATTCGCTGGCGATCCCGCGAAAACCTCCGGCGGCCATCACCGCATTCAGCAGCAGCCGGTTGCGCTGCACCTCCGGAGGGAAATCGGGATAAAACGGGTGTGATTTTTCGCTCATTTCATCAAAGCCGGTGCCCATATCCAGAGCGATACCCTCGGCGTCCAACAGCGTCACGTCGATCGCGACACCCCGGCTATGATGCGATCCGGTCAAGGTGCTGGTGACATACTGCGGATCCGGACAGGCTTGCCACAGCAACGCCTGCGCCTGCTGCGGTCGATAAGCGTCAAACACCAGTAGGGAAAAACCGGCCAGCCGCGCCGCCAGCAGGCAACGCGTCAGCCCCTGCACCGCATCAGGATGCAGCAGGCAGCGGCTCTCGCGATAAATCGCCCGGCCCGTCAGGTTGTCGGCGCCGGCATATTTCAACTCAATCGGCAGACCAGGGAAGGCCTCGGCCAGATCGGTTAATGTTACATTGTCACTCATTGCGTTTTCCCATACGGTTAAGATTCAAATTGCCCCAGCTCTTTTTGCAGCATTCGGTTGCTTGCCAGCCGTTGATCGACCGCTGTACCGCCCTGTTCCAGCACCGAAGACAGCAGCAGGTTGAACAGGCAACTGAGCGGGGCCAGCGAATCCCAAAACTGACCGGTGTCGGTTTTTACCTGCAGCAGGTCGATCGGGTAATCCCGAGCCCAGGGGCAGTAAATATCGGTAATCAGCGCCAGCCGCAGCCCACGCGCACAGGCCGCCTGGCAGTATTTTTGTGCGATGGTCGAATACGCGCGCGTGTCCGTCAGCACCAGGTATGGCGCACTGAATTCCGAATTTAGCGACTCCACATAGGTGCCGGATAACCCGTCCGCGTAATAGACCTTGGGCCGCAGATATTCCAGATGGCTGTAAAAGGCATTGGCAATGCCGCGCGTAGACTGAATGCCCACGACAAATACCGCTTCCGCCTGCGCCAACTGACGGCTGACCTGCGCAAAGGCTTCGCCGCCGGCCAATTGGTAAACGTGTTCGATCGCTTCCAGCTCCAGCGTTAATGATTGACGTAATTTTTGGGGTTGCGGCTGTTCGCGCCGGCGGCGGTAAGCCCCCAGGCGATCGGTCACGCCCCAGGGTTGATGCAAAGCCGTACCCTGCTCGCGCAAGGTGCGCTTTAAGTCCTCAAGGTTGCGGTAACCCAGGCTGCGCAGGTAGCGCCCGACCGAAATACCGCTGGTGGCGGTGCTACGAGCAATGCTGTCGGCGGTCTCAAACGGCACCTGCGGCAAATTGGCCAGCAGATATCCGGCAATGCGTTTCCCGGTGGGGGTTTGCACTGCAAAAGACGCTTCTATTTGTGCCATCACATCTGGATGCTCTGCCATAGTTCGCCCGCTGTTGTTGAGTTGTCACCAAACCCCACTCTGTTACTCAGATAACAAAGCGAGATGATGACAATGCATGGCCTGTGCCAATTGCGGATTACTGGGGAAATTTCACGCGCGACGGCGTACGGCGGCGCAGGAACGACAAAAACCTGCGGTTACAACATAGTCATCAGTTGATAACTATTGCACAACATTTGGGCAATGCATCGGGCGATGCACCACCCTGAACCCTTAATTTCAATTTTATGACCAGGCTTGCGAAACCAGTGAAAATGTCAGTGCAACGTCGCAATCCGGTCTATGGGGCACGCCACGCACCATAATGGTCGGCGTATCGACGCAGGGTAAACCGCGCTCGGCCAGCCAAGGGCTGAGGCCGCTGGCCAGGGGAGTATCCACCCGCACAAACTCGCCCTGACAAGGCAGGCATAAGGCGTCAACCATGGCAATGGCCCCCTTTAGCTCAGGCGCAACCACCGGGCCAATCATGTTGCCGTGACCAAAACGACGGCGGAAGGCAAATCCGACGGCAATCCCCTGCTGCTCCAGCACCAAAGCCTGTTCGGCGCTTGCCAACATTGCGGCCAACAGGGGTTGGCGGCTGAGGCCGCTGGCGGCCAAATCCAGCTCAACCAGGGTGGCAAGATCCTGCGGCAAGGCCGGCCGTAAACTTGCCCCCTTGGGCAAAGGTGCGGTATGGCCTGCCGGCATCTCCCGGCATTGGTGCTGCGCCAGTAATCCCTGATCGATAAACCCCAATTTTTGGTACAGCGGTTTGCCTTGATCGGTCGCTACCAGATGAAGCTGATAGTCGGGCAAAGGCGCTATCATCTGCTGCAACATGGCTCTGGCGATACCTTGCCCACGACATTGCTCTGCAACAATCACCAACCCTAGCGTGGCCCGTTGGTCGCCCCATAGCCAGCGCAGGGCGCAGCCAACCACGTCTCCCTCGACTTCAGCGATCACCCCGCCACCCAATGACCACGCTTGCTGCCAATCTTCCAGCCGATGCGGCCACTGTATTTTTTGCGACAGCACATGCGCGGGCGCTACATCGGCCGCCCCCATCTCTCGCAGCGTAAACGTCATTTTCCGCGTCTCCTGAACAATGCTGATTCCTTGCTATAGCACCATGACGGCATCGCCGATAGCAACCGGCAATATTGCGTTACCGGTGATCATTTTACAGTAGCATTACGGCGCCATAGCGCGGGATACCGCCGTTACAGAGCCATCCGCTAACCGGCAGGTTTTACTTTTGTTCACTTATTTCATCCGGCATGCCCTGGTAACCGGTGTTATTATTATCTTGCTCAATAATTCCCTCCTAATTCAAAGTGGTACGACAAGCTGATGGAAGCGTGGAAACTCAATCTGATTTCGGTCTGGCTCGGCTGTTTCTTCACCGGGCTGGCAATGAGCCAAATCCTCCCTTTTCTGCCGCTGTACGTCGAACAGCTCGGCGTCAGCGGTCACCAGTCGCTCAGCATTTGGTCGGGCCTGGTGTTCAGCGGCACTTTTTTGGTGTCTGCACTGGTGTCGCCGCTGTGGGGCAGTCTGGCGGACCGCAAAGGCCGCAAGCTGATGCTGTTGCGCGCCTCGCTGGGCATGGCTATTGTCATTGCACTGCAGGCCATGGTCACTAACGTTTATCAGTTGTTTGCGCTGCGTGCGTTGATGGGCCTGACCTCCGGCTATATCCCCAATGCAATGGCGCTGGTTGCCTCGCAGGTGCCGCGCGATAAAAGCGGTTGGGCGCTGGGCACCTTGTCCACCGGTCAAATTTCCGGAGTGATCGCCGGCCCGCTGCTCGGCGGACTGATGGCGGACCACTTGGGGTTGCGCGTGGTGTTTTTCGTTACTGCTGGGCTGATGTTCGTCAGCTTTTTGATTACCTTGTTCCTGATAAAAGAGCGGCGTATCGAGGTAAAAAAAGCCGACCGATTGAGCGGCAAGGCCGTTTTCCAGTCGCTGCCCTATCCTGCGCTGATTGTAACGCTGTTTATCAGCACCCTGATGATCCAACTTGCCAACTCCTCCATCAGCCCGATACTGACGCTGTTTATTAAAGAGTTGTCAGGTGATAGCGGTAATATCGCCTTTATTAGCGGCATGATTGCCGCCGTGCCTGGGGTGGCGGCGTTGATTTCCGCACCACGCCTCGGCCGGCTGGGCGATCGTATTGGCACCGCACGCATTCTGCTGGCGGCGCTGGGGCTAACCACCCTGCTGTTCGCCATCATGGCCTGGGTGGAAACACCGCTCCAGTTGGGGATCCTGCGTTTTCTGCTGGGCTTTGCCGACGGTGCCCTGATGCCTGCGGTACAGACGCTGTTGTTGAAGTACTCTTCCGATCAGGTCACCGGCCGTATCTTCGGCTATAACCAGTCGTTTATGTATCTTGGCAACGTGGTCGGTCCGTTGATTGGTTCTGGGGTTTCGGCGCTGATGGGGTTCCGCTGGGTGTTTGCCGTCACGGCGGTGTTGGTGCTGCTCAATTGCTTACAGGTACGCAGGCAGTTCAAACAGGTCGAGAGTGGGCGCAGATGAGTAACAGGGCCGCCGGAGCGGCCCTGTAGCGTTAGAACATGGTGTTGTCGTTGGCCGATTTCTCCGGCACTTCCTGATTGACGTCCCAGTGTTCGGTGATTTTGCCCTGATTGTTCACCCGATAAATATCCACGCTGGCGGTACCGCGGTCTTGTGGATTGTTTTTATACAATACGTGGACATACACCAGGTCGCCGCTCACTGCACTGCGGTATATTTTCGCGCTGAACTGTGGATTATCTTTAAAATTCTGGCTGAAGAAATCCAGGAACGGTTTAATGCCATCGCCCACAAACGGATTATGTTGCTTGTAGTTTTCCACAATCAGCCGCTGCGCCACGCTGATGTCATGCTTATTAAAGAAACCGGCGTACAGATCTTCCACTATCTTTAATTTCTTTTGATCCTGAATGTTTTTATTTCCAGCGACTTTATGAGGCTCGTTGTTTTTAACCGCCAATGCAGGGTAATTGGCCAGCATACTGCCGATGATAACCAAAGGGATAAATACCTTTTTCATTGTGGCTCCTTTATTTTCCTGAATGACCTATGATTTTCAATTGCCCTTTCAGATGGGTGAAAGTCCCATCCTTGCTGGCGATATTGGTGTAGACCTCACCCCGCTGAAAATCCTCGACATGAGTGACATTATCGCCGGACTTGGGTTCGCTCCAGTAAACCATGTAGACCTTGGGACGTATCTCAACCGCCGTATACTGAACGGTGTCGGTTACGCCCTGAGAGGCCGCGCCAACCCCCGTAAAAGTCATGGTTTTGTCGTCGGTGAAATCCAGTTTGAAGGCAAAATCGCCGAAAGTAACCTGCACAACTTTTCCGGCCGCGATAAACGACGGCTGCGTTTGCTGGGCCGTAACATCCTTATTTGGCATATTGATATTCTCCGCCATTGCCGTAGGTAATATCATCGTCATTCCCAGGGATATTAATGCTGTCATCCCTACCCTTGCTAATTTTCCCATAGTTCCCTCTTCCTTTCCTTGGTTGAAAACGAGAATCATTATTATTTTAGCGATGGGTGTGGAATATAAGAATTATCTCTATTTAATTTTCCTTAGCGTGTAATTATGAGCACCCTAATTTTATTTTTTCCTCTAAAGAAAGGAAATAACGATCTATGGATGATGTTTTTATCTAACTGACAGGAATAACTATCACCAATCAAATGAAGAGCTCGAGAACAATGGGTTTATCAGTTGGGGTTTTGAATAAGCTAATAATAAATTTTTCTAAAAAATGATATATCCCCCACCAGGGGCGAGGGAATTAGACCAGTGAAAATCAATCACGCAACCAAGGGGTAAAGGTAACGCCAATCAATAGCCCTTCAGGGCTGAGCAACCGTGTGACACTCTGGCCCCAAGGCTCTTCGCGATTGGCAACCAGCAGACGGTAGCCACGGTCAACCAATCCCTGAGTTGCCAGCGCCATATCAGCGACGTCAAATTCCATCCAGGCTTGCGGCACCGGCAGGTCCGTCGGCCATTGATCGCTGCCAAAACACGACTGCGCGGCCTGCGCCAGCGGCCAGAGAGCAAAGTGCTTCACGCCTTCCAGCGCGCCGTGCTCGCTCAGCAGATAATCGGCATTGCCTTCCATCGGCTTCAACGGCAGCCCCAGGGCATCGACGTAAAATGCCTTGCTGTGCTCTGTTTGTTGGGTAATGGGCCCAAATCCGGCGACAAACAACACGCCCAGTCCTGCGAACTGCTGTTCCATGTTCTCTCCTGTTGAGGTTAACGCCCCTGACGCCGCTGCGTTGGGGAACATCCATAGGCCACTTTGAAGCGATTGCTGAAATGACTGGCGGAGCTGAAACCGCACTCCAGCGCTATCTGCGTCAGCGGCAACTGACTGTGGCAAAGCAACTGCTCTGCCTGCTGTAGCCGTGCGCGCATGACAAACTGATGCGGCGCCAGACCGGTGTCATGTTTGAACATACGGGCGAAGTGGAACTCGCTCAGCCCCGCCTGCGCGGCCAAATCGGCCAATACCAGCGGCAGATCGAGGTGCTGCTCGATATACTCTTTCACCCGTTTGGCAACGGCCGGGGCCAGACCGCCACGGACCTGCGGCAGCGTCCATTGCAGTTCACTGTAGCGCTGAACCAGACAGGTCATCAGCAGCGTTGTGGCACTGCTGAGGGACAGCTGATTGGCCCGTTCCTGCCAGTTGCAACTGAGTAGAAACTGGCGATACAGCAAGGTGATTTGCGGGTCTTCGGCAAACGCGTTGGGCACCAGATTTATCGACGCCGGGCTGCGATCCCAGATTTGTTCCGCCACCTGACGCAGGTGCTTATCGGTACAGTAAAGGTGGACGAAAGACAGATCGCTGCGCACGTCCCAGGTGGACTCATACTGACGCGGCATAATGCAGAAACGGTCAGGTCCGCCGCCGTTTCTCCACCCTCCGGGCACTTTTTGATAGCACTCGTAACCGTCGGCGACGTACAGGCTCAGAGTATGATGCTCCGCGCTTTCCTGGGTAATACGGTCGTCACAGTTGGACCAGGCGGCCAGCTCCACGCCGCAGCTTAATCGCACACTGTCGTGCAACTGCGCTTTATGTTCCCGCAGCGTTTCAAACGCCTTGTATCTGGACATTACCGACCCCGCTTTGCTCAATCTTTCCAGTTTAGAGAGTGGCGCGGTGCCACACCAGCCATCAGCACGCGCTTTTGCCAAAAAAAGCGCAAGAATATGCAATTGCTCGCAAAGCGCTGAAAGCGCGGCGCCGTGCAGCGGCGGATACTGAGGCTATCCATTTTGCCGGAGTTAATTATGAACGTGCTGTTGTACCTTGCCGTGGTGCTGATTTGGGGCACCACCTGGATTGCCATTACCCTGCAGCAGGAAGGCCCGGTGGCCATTCCCGTTTCCATCAGTTACCGTTTTGTGGTTTCCGCAGTAGTGATGCTCGTCATTCTTTTATTGGCACGACGTTTGCGCCGTATCGCCCTGCGCGACCATCTGTTTTGCGTCCTGCAAGGCTGCTGCGTTTTCGGTTTTAACTTCTACTGTTTTTACCATGCCGCAGCCTACATCAGCAGCGGGCTGGAATCGGTGATTTTCTCGATGGCAGTGCTGTTCAATGCCGTTAACGGCATTATTTTCTTTCGCCAGCGCCCTAGCCCCAATCTGTTACCGGCTGCGGTGCTGGGCCTGACCGGGATCGTCGCCCTGTTCTGGCAAGATCTGGTGGCAACGCAAATGGCGCCGGACCTGTTGAAAGGCATCGGGCTGAGCGCTCTTGGCACCTACGGCTTCTCTTTGGGGAATATGATCAGCTCCCACCACCAGCGGCATGGGTTGGACATTCTTTCCACCAATACCTATGCCATGAGTTACGGCGCAATCCTCATGGCGCTGATTGCGTTGGCCCAGGGTGCCTCATTCCAGATTGAGTTCAGCACCCGTTACATCGGCTCGTTGCTGTATCTGGCGATTTTCGGCTCGGTGATTGCCTTTGCGGCCTATTTCAGCCTGCTGGGGCGGATCGGCGCCGGGGCGGCTGCCTACAGCACCCTGCTGTTTCCTCTGGTGGCACTGACCATTTCAACCCTGTATGAAGGCTATCAGTGGCACACCAATGCGGTGATAGGCCTGTGCCTGATCCTGCTTGGCAATCTGGTGATGTTTGCCAAACCGGGCCGGTTTGCTGGGTTATGGCGGCGCCCGGTGGCATAAACATACGTCAAAAGCGCCTGAACCCAAGGCGCTTTATCCCAAAACTCCCCAACCTGACTCCGCCATTTAAATCCCACTAAAAATTAACAATTAATGCGGAACGACAGACATAACCGTTGACATTAGCGGCTGCAGATCCATACATTGAATACTAAACCGTTACAGTATTTTTTGTATCTTAACGCTATATATCACCATTTTGGTTTGGAAAACAAAGATGAGTAATAAAAAAACTCATTGGAGTATAAAGAGGCTCACCCGTTTCCTGGTCGTCGTGATGCCTTTATATTCTTCATTGAGTTACGCGCAAACTGCTGACGCAGAGAGTGATTTTGCACAGCACAAAGGCCGATATTTAGCCATTGCTTCAGACTGTGTGGCCTGCCATACCGCGTCGGGTGGCAAGCCTTTTAGCGGGGGGTTGGCTATGCCATTGCCCATGGGCAATATTTACTCCACCAACATCACGCCAGATAAAACCTACGGTATTGGCGAATATACATTGGAAGATTTTAAGAAGGTATTACGGGAAGGGATTAGACGTGATGGTTCAAATCTTTATCCGGCAATGCCATTCCCCTCTTACACCAAGTTAACGGACGAAGACATTGCCAACCTGTATGCCTATTTTATGCATGGCGTTGAGCCTGTTAACCAACCGAATAAAAAGCCTGACTTCTCTTGGCCCCTTACCCTGCGCTGGCCGCTGATGGCCTGGAATACTCTATTTCTGGAGAAAGGGGCTTATCAATACAAATCAGACTGCAGCCCAGAGTGGAACCGTGGCGCTTATTTGGTGCAAGGCGCCGCACACTGCGGCTCTTGCCACACCCCCCGCGGATTGGGCATGCAAGAAAAAGCCTATGACGAAAGCCAGAAAGGCTTCCTGGCCGGCGCCAAGATTGGCGGCTGGGAGGCGTTTAACATCACCAGCGACAAAGCATCAGGTATCGGTAGCTGGACACAGCAAGAGATCGTTCAATATCTGAAAACAGGCAATGTCCCCTTTAAAGCTCAGGCAGCCGGATCCATGGCGGAAGCCATTACCCACAGCTTCAGCAAAATGAATGATGCGGACCTGAACGCCATTGCAGGGTATTTGAAAGACATACAGGCCGTAGGTGATGAACAGACCCGACCGCGCTCATCTCAGGTGCAGCCGAGGCCGAACGACGAAATGCCGGGCGCCAACATTTATCTGAACAATTGTGCAAGCTGCCATGGCAGAGAAGGTGCCGGCACAACGGACGGTTATTACCCTTCAATGCTCGGCAACAGCGTGATCGGCGCGAACGACGCCAACAACCTGATTCAGGTCATTCTACACGGCGCCAACGTGAACAACGGTAAGGACCACTACTTTATGCCCGCGTTCTCAGATCAGTTGAGCAATCAACAAATCGCTCAACTGGCTGAATATCTGGTGGAAAGCTTCGGCGGACATGCACTCAACGTCACCCCCGATCAGGTTGAAAAACTGCGTGGTTCCAGCAATGAGGACGTCGTGCAATGAAAAAAGAGAGCAAAAGTAAAGCGAGCTACGGCTTTTCTCGTCGCCATCTGCTGAAAAGCACCCTCATCGCGGGGGCTGCCTTTCTGTCGGTCAATGCCGTTTCAACCCCGCTAAAACGGCTCGATGACAAACACACAGAGGTGCTTTTTAATCAGTTGGCTCAGTGGCTGACCCTCCGACAGAACCTCGATCCGGCATTTACCGCTGCCATGTATTCAACCATGGCGTCCCATACCGAGAAGTTTGGCGACAGGCTCGGCATGTTGGAAAAAAGGATAAGCGATAGTGGTGCACCCGATGTTCAATCCTTTATTTCTGCCCTGCCCGCAGAGGATGAAAATCGGAAATTAGCACTGCTAATTATAGAGAGCTTTTATACCGGTAATGTAGGGCGTGGCCGCCAGGCCGTAGTAGTGAATTACGAGAAAGCCTTGATGTTCCAGGCAACGAATGATGTGACCGTGATCCCTACCTATATTCGCGCGCGACCCAATTACTGGATAGCCACGCCAAATTTAGAAAATTGAAGATCATTAGTGAGCAAATATGGCCATTGAATATGATTGCGACATTATCGTCGTGGGTGCCGGTATTTTAGGCGGTGCTATTGCGAACAGCCTTGCCAGGCAAGGAAGATCCGTCATCATTTTAGAAGCGGGCCCCCGCGTTAAGCGTGCGGAAATCCTTGAAGCATTTCGCCAATATGGGAATAAATCAGATTATAACGGCCCTTACCCAGACCTGCCCTGGGCGCCCAAATCGGCGACCGGCAAGTATTCTGACGACTATATTGAGAGCGTGGGCAATATTACCCAAAAGCCTTCTTTCTTGCGTCTGGTTGGGGGAACCACCTGGCACTGGGGCGGGGCAACCTGGCGTAATCTGCCTGCAGACTTCAAATTAAAAACGCTCTATGGGCACGGTCGTGACTGGCCTATTGACTACGACACGCTGGAACCCTGGTACCAATTGGCCGAAGAAGAAATTGGCGTGAGCGGCTCCGATACCGATGACCAGCGTGGCCATGGTGAAGAACCCTATCCCCCACGCTCCAAACCTTATCCCATGGCGATGCAACCCTGGACCTATCTGACCCAGCAGGTAGCGGAAAAAGTCTCCAGTGCCCATCACCACTTCGTCGATGAACCCAATGCACGTGCGACCCGCCCCTATCAAGGGCGACCAATATGCGCGGGTAACAACAACTGTGCCCCTATCTGCCCGATCGGTGCGCAGTTCTCTGGCGATAAGCCGGTCGTTTGGGCAGAGCATCGGGGGGCAAAGCTGCGGGTGAATGCGGTGGTTTACCGTATCGAAAAAGGCCCGGACAACAAAATCGTCGCCGTGCACTATAAGAATCCGCAGGGGGAAAGTACGCGCCTCACGGCTCGCTATTTCGTGCTGGCTGCCCATGGGGTAGAAACACCGAAATTGATGCTGATGTCGGACATAGGCAACTCGTCGGATCAGGTCGGACGTAACATGATGGGGCATACTGGGCGGGCTATCGCCATGCTGGCGAAAGATCCCGTTTGGGCAGGTCGTGGTCCGACGCAGCAGGGAAGCATCAACACCTGGCGCGACACGCCGCTGCGACACCAGCATGCGGCAATCCGCCACTTTCTCGATAATACCGTCCCTAACGAGTTGATCACCAAGCGTTTGCTGGACCAGGGTATCGTCGGCCCTGAGCTGGATCGTCTTATTCGTCACAATAGCGCACGCTACCTGAAAATTGCGTCCTACGTCGAGGTATTACCCGATCCCGCGAACCGCGTCACTTTGAGCAATAAGCGCGATGCGCTTAATTTGCCGACGCCGCGTATCAATTACGACATCGCACATGAATACACCCTGAACGCCATGGGCCAACTTTATCAAGACTATGAGCAGTTCAAGGCGTTATTTGGCGCCACTGAAGTGCTAAATGACATCCAGGCATGGGTACCCAGTTCCCATATCATGGGCACCACTATTATGGGCAGTGATCCACGGGACTCGGTGGTCAACCACGAGTGCCGCTCCTTCGATCATGCCAATCTCTTTATCACCAGCACCAGCGTCCACCCCAGCTCTACCGTGGTGAATCCAACCTTAACCGGCTATGCCATTGCCCTGCGCGTTGCCGATATCATCAATAAAGAGATTTAATAACCTATTGCCGTTAAAAAGAGCCCGTCACCAGGCTGATTTCCCCCCTTCTCCACCGGTTCGCCGGTGGCAAAAACCTTCGGCGTTAAACACCGGCAGAGGGTTCGTCGACCATTGAAAGATTAAACGGCGTCACCACGCTAACCCTTGAAAAGGCATGCGTGATGATATTGCCGGGAACAAAGCCGTGGTGTTGCAAAATGGCCTGGAAGGCATTGCGCGCGTCCCGTTGTAAATCGTGGTCGATCACCGCATCAATCCGCTCTTGTGCCAGCAGTTGGCGATTCTCCTGATCCAAATCGTGGCCGATAAACGCCGCCAGCGGCCGCTGTTGCCGGCTGAACGCCTCAACAATCGCGGAGTTCCCGCCACCGACGCTGTAAACCGCGTGAATATCCGGATGACAGCGCAACGTTTCTGTCACTCGTGCCAGAGTCGGTGCATACACCCCCAGGCCGCCGCTAATGTCCACCACGCTCAGGTGCGGTGCCCTTTCCCGCAGCCATTGACGGAATCCACTCTCTCTTTCTTCTTCGCCGCGAAAACCCTGGCTGCTGATCACCACTGCCACCCGCTGCGGCTGGGGCGGTAACCAGCGTGCCATCAGATAAGCCGCTGTACGACCGGCGGCTCGGTTATCCATGCCGATATAGCTGATGCGCCGACTTTGTGGCAGATCGGTCACTATGGTCACCACCGGTATGCCCTGCTGCTGCAACAAACCGACGCTGTCATTGAGCAATTGCTCATCGCTCACCTTCAGGATCACCCCGTAGGAGCCCTGGCTACGGCAGCGCTCGAGCACCTGCTGCAATTCAGCGGTACCGATCTGTTCGAAAATATGAAAGCGCAGCGTAATGCGAAACGGCACAAAAGCACTCAACTGGCTACACAGTGCATCCGTAACCAACTGACTGAAACGCTGCGGCGTGTGCATCACCACGTCAATCGGCAGCGTACGGCCGCTGGCCAGGCCGCTGCGCTGCTGATTTTCCAAATCCTGCAGCGCCTGCTCAATACGCCGCAAGGTTTGTTGATGCACCTTGCCCCGCTGATGCAGCGCGCGATCGACCGTTGCCTTGCTGACGCCCGCCTGCGCGGCAATTTGCTTGATAGAGAATTTCATGACGCCACCAAATTGAGGTCTTTTTGAGGTTTCAGTGAGGTTTTGTTAACAAAATGTAGATGCTAGGGTTAGCAATAGCAAGATGAAGATAAAAACAACCGATTGATTTTCAATATCAAAAATTATCTGAGGCTGATGCAATGCACGAGAATGTAAACACTATGTTTTCCGGAAACTATTACGTGGTGACGGGAGCAACCCAGGGGCTAGGCGCTGCGGTGGCACAACTGCTGGCCGAGCGCGGAGCCGCCGGGCTGATGCTTTGCGGCCGCAATCAGAAAGCGGGGGCCGCCCAGGCAGAGAAGTTACGCGCTACCGGCTGCGATGCCCGATTCGTCACCGCTGACATTGCCGATCCGGCAGCCTGCCGCAACGTCATTGCCGAAGCGGAAAACGCTTTCGGTACCCTGCATGGGTTGGTTAACTGCGCCGGCATGTCCGACCGCGGTACCATAATCGACACCACGCCAGAGCTGTTTGACGCCATTTTCGCCGTCAATATTCGCGCGCCCTTCTTCCTGATGCAGGAAGCCATCAAAGTGATGATCAAGCATCAGGTTGCGGGTTCCATCGTTAACATCATTACCATTACTGCGCACGGGGGTCAGTCGTTTCTCGCGCCTTATGCCGCGTCAAAAGGCGCACTGATCACCCTGACCAAAAACGTCGCCTTCAGCGCCATGCGCAACCGAATCCGGGTAAACGGCCTGAATATCGGTTGGATGGACACGCCACATGAGCATGAAATTCAGCGCCAGTATCACGACGCCGATGAGAATTGGTTAGCGCAGGCGGAACGACAACAGCCGTTTGGGCGCTTGTTGAAACCACGGGAAGTGGCGCGTGCGGTGGCGTTCTTGCTGTCTGAGGAGTCCGGAATGATGACCGGCGCGGTTGTCGACTTCGATCAGGGGGTGATTGGCTGCGGCGATGGCGGCTCACCTAAACCGGACCACCCGCTGAGCCTGAACTCGGGAGCACATCATGACTGAAACTCTTTTTTTACAGCCTGACCGGCTTTTGGTTGATGACTTTGGCCAGACATGTGAGCAGTCGCTCACATTGAGTGACTATCCACTGTCGGTCGACGCGCAAAAAAACGTGCTGATTTATCACGCCGCCACGCTGATTGAGCGTGCGCAAACCGATAAAACCTCGGTATTGAGTGAGCTGCACCGGGCACTTTCCACCGGCCCCGGCGTGCTGGTGATTAAAAATACCTATCCCGACAAGAGCATCATAGAGCGCCATAACCGGGTTTTCGAAGCCATTTTCCAGGAGGAGGCCGCCAGAGGGAACGCGGGCGATCACTTCTCTGCCGCCGGCAATAACGGCCGCATCTGGAATTCGCTGCAAAAGGCCGCCCAGCACGATCCCGATGCTTTTATTGATTACTACGCCAACCCTGTGCTGGCGTTGGTCAGCGAAGCCTGGCTCGGGCCCTGGTATCAAATGACGGCGCAGGTCAACGTAGTGCGCCCTGGGGGCAAAGCACAGCAACCGCACCGTGACTACCATCTGGGCTTTCAGGAAAATCAGGACGTACAACGTTTTCCGTTGCCGTTGCAACTGCTGTCCCAGTATCTGACGCTGCAAGGTGCGGTGGCGCATTCCGCGATGCCGCTGGAGTCCGGCCCAACTCAATTACTGCCGTTCTCACACCAGTATCCCGGCGGCTACCTGGCCTGGCGACGTCCGGAGTTTATCGACTATTTCCAGCAACATGCCGTACAGCTGCCGCTGGAGCTGGGAGACACGCTGTTCTTTAACCCGGCGCTGTTCCATGCTGCGGGCAACAATGTCACCCACGACCATGTGCGCATCGCCAATCTGTTGCAGGTCTCATCGGCATTCGGCAAGCCGATGGAAACCGTGAACCGCTTGCGCCTGCTGCAGCAGATCTATCCGGCGTTGCTGCGGCGCTATCAAGCAGGAGAACTGCTGGGTGCGGAGTTGGCGGCGACCGTCGCGGCGGCGGCAGACGGCTACTCTTTCCCCACCAATCTGGACAGCGATCCGCCGCTGGCCGGACTGGCTCCGCAGACCCAGCAGCAGTTGCTGATGCAGGCACTGCAGGCGAATTGGGCCCCCACGCATTTCAACCAGCAGCTTGAGCGCCAACAACAGTTGCGCAGCGCCTAGCGTTTCATGCCTCCTTTTCATCAGGGAGGCATGGTCTTTACGGCTATACTCAGACTCTTGCCGATTTTCATAAGGACATCAGGATGCTGAGATTGACCCGTCGAGTCGCGCTAGCCGCTGCGCTGGCCGCCTTTTCTGCCAGCGTGGCTGCCGAAACGCCCAAATACGGTCAGGAGCTACAGGGCTTTCACTACCCTTACCCGCTGCAACAATTCAGCTTCAGCTCTCAGGGGCAGCAGTTAAGCATGGGCTATATGGACGTGCCGCCAGAGGGCGATGCCAACGGCCACACTGTGGTGCTGATGCACGGCAAAAACTTCTGCGCCGCCACCTGGCAAGACACCATCAAAGCGCTAAGCAAGGTCGGTTATCGGGTGATCGCACCCGATCAAATCGGCTTTTGCAGCTCCACCAAACCGCAGCACTACCAATACAGCTTTCAGCAGTTGGCGAACAATACCCACGCGCTATTGAATAACCTGAAAATCGCTAAAGCGGTGATCGTCGGCCATTCTACCGGCGGCATGCTGGCAACCCGCTATAGCCTGATGTACCCGCAGGCGGTGGAACGGCTGGTGATGGTCAATCCGATTGGGCTGGAAGACTGGAAAGCCAAAGGCGTGCCGTGGCGCAGCGTCGATCGGTGGTTCGAGCGTGAATTGAAAACCTCCGCTGCCGGTATTCGACAGTACGAACTGCAGACCTATTATGTTGGCCGCTGGAAGCCAGAATATGACCGCTGGGTCGATATGCTGGCCGGGCTGAACAATGGGCCTGGCCATCGCCTGGTGGCCTGGAACTCGGCGCTGATTTACGACATGATTTTCACCCAGCCGGTGTTCTACGAGTTCAAGGATCTGCAAACGCCGACCACCTTGATGATTGGCACCGCCGACACCACCGCCATCGGCAGCGATATCGCTCCCCCCGCCGTCAAGGCTCAGCTCGGGCACTATAATCTGCTGGGGAAACAGGTGGCGAAAATGATCCCGCACGCCAACCTGATCGAATTCCCGGGCCTGGGGCATGCGCCGCAAATGGAAGAGCCCGAACGGTTCAATCAGGCGCTGATCAGGGCTCTGCGCCCTTAAAAACCGGAGATGGCAGCTTGAGAAAAAGGGCCCTCGGGCCCTTATCAAGCGCGGCACTCAGGCAAACAGAATATCGCTTTGCTCCACCTGGCCTACGACCTGGATTTTGAAATCCGCCGCATAGCTGTCGTTATGGGTATTCAGCAATAAATCGGTCGTGCCGTTAAAGGTATCGAAGTTAAGTTTGAACTCGCCTTTCTGTCCGCTGAAGCTGTCGGCACTGTCGATCAACCGCAGTTCACTCAGGCTGTTGTTGAAACGCAGCCCGGAAAGGTCGATTTTGTCGACGCCGTGCTCGAAATCTTCGATCACATCGAATGCCGTCGTGGTGGACTCATTAGCATTGAGGTAAACGAAATAATCGGCGAAGTTATTGGCGTCTTTGCCGCCCCACAGATGATCCGCCCCCAACCCGCCATACAACATGTCCGAACCGGCATTGCCGGCCAGTAAATTGTCCTGTTCGTTGCCGATGAGCACATCACGACCACTGCCACCAATGGCATTCTCGATCACCGCATTATTGGCGATCGATACGTTCTGCGTGCCGCCGCCGACGCTGGAAAAGGCGCCGTCATTGAGATTAATCAGTTGCTGCTGGCTGTAGCCGGAAAAATCCATCGTGTCGTTGCCGCCCGCGTCCCATACAGCAAAGTTCACCGGCTTGCCGTTATCCGCCGTTGCGGTCAGGAAGTCACGCCCGGTATTGGAATTAAACCCGTACACCGAATCCCCGGTGCGCGTTTCCATATTGGCACCGTACAGTTTCTGCATCGCGGCGATGTCGTCAATCATCGGGCCATAACCGTTGACCCCTTTGGTATCGGAGCCGGTGTTATTGCCGCTGAAGTAGCTCATTATCGAATATTGTACCGAATCCTGATAATACACGGCGTCATCGATATAAGTGGGGTCCTTGTCGTCGGAAGCATCATAATCGCCAGGGTGCATCAAGCCCAATGCATGGCCAATTTCATGGGTGAAGGTCTGGCTGCTGAAATCCCCCGGTACCGGCGCTTGATGAGTAAGAAAACCTTTATTAAACCAGACCGTACCGGCGTAGCTGTTATCATCCGCAGGATCAGAGGTGGCGGGATAGTAACCAAAGGCATTGTCATCCGCAGCGCTGCCATCGGCTTTCTGGGTGTAATAAGCGAAGGTGATGTCTGCCCGGTGGTTCAGATCCGTGGACTGCGCTTCGGTAAAGGTGACATTTGCCACGTCTGCCCAGGCCTGCATCGATTTTAACGCCTGGGTTTTAGCCGCTTCGGTCAACGGCTCCAGCCCTTTATTGGCGTTGTTACCCGTTCCGGTTCTGCCGATAACATCCAGCGCTTCCTGGGTCAGGAAGGAAAAGGTCAGATCTGCCGGCTGATGGAAAACGTTGTCGCCGTTGTGCGTATAGCCGCTGCGAGTCAGCTGATCGGCAGCGCGCTCGGAGCTGTAGTTTTCGCGGGTCTTACCCCAGGTAGTCAGCGGGCCGGTACCTCGCTGGTTGCTGTAGAGATTGGCATTATCCAACGTCAGATAAGCGCCATAGCCCAGCCCATTGTAGATGCTGCCGGTTTGGTGATAGTAGAATTGATAGTTGGGATCGTGGGGGGATGTGGCCGCCAGGCCGGTAAACGCTTCGTCATCTTGCAAAATTTCATTGTGATTGCGGTTCATCGCATTCTCCTTTACACAATAGGAATTCAGTCAATTGGTGAGGCATTCAATCAAAATAACTAATGGGAACATTCCAGTTCCGCAATCCAGCATAGGGAATTAGTCTGACGGCGCAACCATACAACAGTGGAATAATAAGCAGGCATTTCAAATCAAATAAAATCATTAAAGCAATTAAAAACAAATAATTGAAAAATATAGACCACAATAACAAGAAGACTACTGGCTTTAATTGCTCGTCATTTATACTGCGGGCTATTCATTGATTCAGAATAAACGAGTATTAAAATCACTTATCCTTGGATCACCCAGCAACAAGGATCGTGCTATGGTATTAACGGATTTCAGTAAGGAGTGGCCGATGTCGAGATTTCTCTCTTTGCGCGCACTCAGGCGCGTTGCCCTGACAGGAGTTGTTATGAGCCTTATGTTAAGCAGCACTACCTTTGCCAGTTCACTGCCCCTGCTGGCCCCCTCTGCGCTGAAGGGGCACTGGCAGTTGAACGATGCCGAAGGCAAAGCCCCAGCCTGCAACGTTGAATTAAGCGATGAACTGATCGAAGGGACTAACGCCTACCGTTTCACCGCTGAAGAGCAGTGTCTGCAACCCTTGTCGCTCACCGAACTGCCGGTGGCCTGGCGTCCGACGCCGGACGGCATGACGCTGACCAATGCCGACGGCAGCATGGTAGCGTTTCTGGCGCTGACGGCCCCCAAACGCTATGAAGTGATGAACCATAACGGCAAGCCCCGCTTTTCGCTGACGCCGCGCCAGTAACTCACTCTGGCGGCAGCAGCCCCTGCCGCCAATATCGATTACGCCACCAACAGCCCCAGTATTGCCCCGCCCGCCAACACCCATAATGGGTGGATACGTTTGCTCATGCTCAGCACCGTTGCCAGCAGGATAATCATCGCCAACGGCCAATTCGGTGCGGAAGCTTCGGCAATCAGCACGCCACTGGCCGCCACCAAACCAACGGTCACCGGCACCAATCCACTTTGCACCCGACGCCGCCAGGGCTTGTCCTTGAAGCGTCGCCAGACGCCCATCACCAGCAGGGTAACAATCGACGACGGGCCGAACTTGGCGATGGAGGACACCAACAGCCCGGCCCACCCGGCCACGTGCCACCCCACCAGCGGCACAATCATCATATTCGGCCCCGGCGCGGCCTGCGCCATGGCGAACAGCGCACTGAACTCCTGCGCGCTCATCCATTGGTGAACCTCCACCACCTGACGCTGCATTTCCGGCAGAATGGTCATGCCGCCGCCAAAGGCCAGCAGTGACAGCTCGGTGAATATGATCGCCAGCGAGATCAATACCGCCATCATGAGCGATCCCTCCACCACATCAGCAGGATGCTCAGCGGCGCCAATGTCAGCATGGTCGGCAGTAAGGGCAAGCGCAGCCAGGCGATGGCGATCAGACACAGCGCCACAATGCCCAGTGCCAGCCATTTACCGCGCAGCGGCAGCAGCATTTTCACCCCGGTAGACAGCAACAAACCGGCCGCCGCGGCAGCCAGACCGGCAAACACGTGTTGTACATGCGCGTCATTTTGGAAGCGGGCATAAACCATACCCAAACCGACTACGATGGCCGTCGGTGCGCTGATCAGCCCCAGCAGGGCGCAAAAAGCCCCGCGCAGGCCGCGAAACTCCATGCCAACCGCTACCGAAAGGTTAATCACGTTGCCACCCGGCAAAAACTGGCACAGCCCTAGCAGCTCGGTAAACTGCTGACCACTGAGCCAGCGGCGATCTTCCACCAGCATATTGCGCGCCAACGGCAGTACGCCGCCAAAGCCAATCAGCCCGAGCATCAGAAAGCCCAAAAACAACTCGCCGTTGCCCGGCGGTGCTGCCTGCGGGTCATTTTTTACCGCATCAGATTCCGACATTGTCCGTTCCACATCGCTTATTTTGATGGCTGGTATGATGCGCGTCGCCATGCCATGATGTCTAATGCATTTCACAAGCAACAAGGATACCTTCAAGGTATGTCAATGATCGAACTTCGCCGCCTGCGGGCTTTCGTTACCGTGGTGGAAGAAGGCAATATCACCCGCGCCGCCGAACGACTGTTTATACAACAACCGCCGTTGACCCGCATGTTACAGGGGCTGGAAGAGGAATTGGGGGTAAAACTGCTGCAACGCCTGCCCCGTGGCGTACGCGTTACCGAGGCCGGCAGCGTGTTGTTCAATGAAGCGCGGGCGCTACTGACACGGGCAGAGCATCTGACCGAAGCAGTACACCGCGCCGCCCGGGGTGAACAAGGGCATATCGCTATCGGCTTCACCAGCTCCGCCGCATTACATCCCTTCGTGCCCAATCTGCTGCGCCGCTACCGTGAGATCCTGCCTGGCATTACCACTCAGTTGGAAGAGGCAGGCAGCGGCGAACTGTTGGATGCCTTGGTGGATGAGCGGCTCGACGTGGCCTTTGTCCGCTCGCCGGTGGGCGGTATTCCCGGTTTGACAATTGAGCCGGTGCTGCGCGAACCGATGCTGATCGCCCTGCCCATCGGTCACCCGCTGGCCACCCATGACGACCAGCCGCTACCGCTGACTGCGTTAACCCAGGAGGCCTTTATTCTTTATCGTCGCCCGGCGGGCCAGGGCTTGTATGATGCCATTCTGGCGGCCTGCCACGGTGCCGGGTTCAGCCCGCGCGTTATTCAGGAAGCCCCGCGCCTGCCCGCAACCCTTAGCCTGGTAGGTGCCGGTCTGGGGTTGTCGATCGTACCGGCCTCCATGCGGCGGTTGGGCGGGGACGGCATCGTTTACCGAACCATTGCCGAACAGGCCCAGCTCAGCGCGCCGCTTTATCTGGCGCTGCGCAGCAACCGGACGTCGGCCATCATCCAACGCTTTCGCGATCTGGTGGCCGAAGCCGTCAGCGAGCAGTCGCCCGGCTAATCAGACCGGTCGGCGATACGCGTCAGATGGATCACCAGATACAGCAGTTCATCGTTCGACATCTCCATCTGCAGCAGATTCTTCACGTAGTCGCGGATCAGCAGTGCGCCGCGATAGGCATGCGGATACTCCCTGGTCACCTGCGCAAAGATAAAGTCGTCTTTCGACGCCATTTGCTGCCCCTCGATCATTCGCTGAATAAAAAACTGCATATGCACCAAAAAACGCGAATAGTTGAGCGAGTCAGTGTCGATCGTGATGCGAAAATGGTATTTGATGATATTGAAAATGTCTTTCAGCATCTTCACCGACAGCAGCGTGTGCTCCATGTTCTGCACGTCGGTTTGACCATTAACCAGATGAAAAGCGATATTGCCCGCCTCTTCTTCCGGCAGCGCAATGTTCAACCGCCGGTTGATGTGAGCCAGTGCCTGGGTCGCCACTGCGAACTCCTGCGGGTAAAAGCGCTTCACCTCGAACAACAGGCGATTTTGGATTGCGATACCCTTGTGATAGCGCTCAATGGCGAAACTGATGTGGTCCGCCAGGGTGAAGAAAATCTGCTCGTTAATCCGCCCGTTAAGCTGCCGGTTAGCCTCCGCCAGGATCATCTGCACAATCTCGATGTGCTCTTCAGGCGTGGTTTCAATCAGCCGCAGGTAATCGCGGCCCTTTTGACTGTTCTGCACCACATACACTTTCTCTATCGCGGCCGGGTCGAGAACGTCACCCACTTTGCTGTTAAAGCCAATACCCTTGCCCATCACGATAGCTTCATTGTTATCGTCATCCGCCGATAGCACCAGGCTATTATTGAGTACCTTAATGACTTTCATCGTCGCGGCCACACCCTCTGTTTTTATTATCGTTGCCGGCCATTGGAGACAATCAGCCGTTGGTACCAGTCAAAACTGCGCTTTTTGATCCGCCGCAGATCCTTCAGATCCTGCTCACCCCGGTTTACATAGATAAACCCGTAGCGCTTGGCATAGCCCTGATGGGTGCTGACCACGTCTATTGCCGCCCAGGGGCAATAGCCGATCAGTTCGACGCCGTCGTTGATGGCCAACTGCATCTGTTCGACGTGTTGTCGCATAAACTCGATGCGGTAATCGTCGTTGATTGTATCATCGGCCTGTAGCTGGTCCGGGGCGCCAATGCCGTTTTCAGTAATTAATATCGGTAAATGGTAACGTTCCGCGGTTTTACGTAGCGTCAGCCGCAATCCGACAGGATCGATCACCCAGCCGTAGCGGGTTTTACCGACAAACGGGTTCTCCGCCGCGCGATACACGCCCGGTTCCCCCAGCATGATTTGCTGATCGCCGGCTCGCGCGCTGATGTCCGACGCATCGCCTCGGCTGGCGGCAATGGTGGCGGTCGAGTAATAATTTATCGCCACGAAGTCCGGTTTGCCCTGCAGCAACAGCGCCGCATCACCGGGTTCCATCCGTGGCGCCAATTGACGATCCAGCAGGTAACGCCAGGCCAGCGGGTTATAACGACCCTGCACGGCCACGTCGAGGAAGCTCCAGCAACGCAGCGTTTCCCAGTTATGGGCGGCGATGGCATCCAGCGGATTGCAGGTTTCCTGATACATCGAGGTGGTATTTATCGCCGGGCCGATCTTCCCGGCCGGGCAGCGCTGATGATACAACGCCATCACCCTGGCCTGAGCCACCAACATATGGTGGCTTTGCTGATACAGTACTCGCCTGGATGGCAGCTCACCGCCCTTCGGCGTGCCAATGGCGCCCGGATGCAGGATCATGGTGTTCTGCTCGTTGATGGTCAGCCAATACTTTACCCGGTCACCGAATGCGTCAAACAACACTTCGGCATAATCGACAAAGGCATCGATGGTGGCGCGGTTCGACCAACCGCCCTGTTGCTCAAGCACATAAGGCAGATCGAAGTGATAGAGCGTTACCACAGGTTCTATGCCATGGCTCAGCAGTTCATCAATCAACTGGCGATAAAAATCCAGCCCTGCGGCGTTGACCTCACCGGTCCCCTGCGGTAGCACTCGCGTCCAGGCAATCGAGAAACGGTAGGCCTTTAACCCCAGTTCGGCAAACAGCTGCACATCCTCTCGGAAGCGGTGATAGTGATCGCTGGCGACCTTAAAATCAGCGGTTTCTGCCGGGTGATCAAGCATATCCACAATCGATGGACTTTTGCCGTCTTCGTTCCAGGCCCCCTCCACCTGATAGGCAGAGGTGGAAGCCCCCCACAGAAAATCTGCGGGGAAATCGTTCAGTCGTTGGTAAATCATGCCTGCTCCTGCTGCGCATTATTAAGGGTGATGATGGGCTGCCCAAAATCCACTGCCCCCGGTTGGCGGCAATTCAACTCAGGAAAAGCTTCGCTGTTAACCACCAGCACCGGTGTGGTGATGTCGTAACCCAGCCCGACGATCGCCGCCAGATCAAAGCGCACCAGTTCATCTCCCACCTGGACGCGATCGCCCACTTTAAGCTCGGAAGTGAAATGCTGTCCCGCCAGATTGACCGTATCAATGCCGATATGCACCAGCAGCTCGACGTCGTTGTCACCTTTGATACCGACCGCATGCATGGATGGCAGGAACGTCACTACTTCCCCCGTCAGCGGCGCGCGCAACACGCCTTCCTGCGGCCGTATTGCGACACCCTGACCCAATAGCCCCTGCGAGAACACGTCGTCGTTAACCTGCGCCAATGCCACCAGTTGACCGTTGAGCGGACTGAAAATTTGCTGTTCGGCGCCACTGACGGCCTCCGAGCCCCCAGATCCCGTTTCTTCAACCGGATCGTCGAACCCCAGCATCCAGGTCAGTGCAAAAGTCACCACAATGGCAATGGCGCAGGTGATCAGCGCATGGACAATGTTCATTGGGTTTTCGCCGATAAACGCCGGCAGCGCCGCTAATCCGGGAGAAACGAAGGCATAGCGCACCAGCCCGCTCAGCCCGGCATAAATACCGGCACAGCCGCCGCCGATCATCGCTGCAATCAGCGGTTTACGCAGTTTGAGCGTCACGCCGTACAACGAAGGCTCGGTGATACCCAGCAGCGCAGTGAAACCCGCAGAGGACGCCAGCTGGCGCAGATTTTTGTTTTTGGTGCGAAAAGCCACGCACAGCGTCGCAGCCCCCTGTGCAATGTTGGAAGCCAACATGCCTGGGCCGTTAATCATTTCGAAACCATTTTTACTCAGTTGACCGGTAGCAATCGGCGTCATTGCCCAGGCCGTACCGGTGATCACCAGAAACGGCTGGAGGCCGCCCATCAGCATCGGGATCAGCCAACTGGCTTTACCGTCGACGATAGCGGCACCGGCGGCCACCAGATCGTTGAGGAAAATACCGAACGGCCCTACCACCACCAACGCCAACGGGGCGGTCACCAACAGGATAATCATAGGTTTGGTGAAGAACTTGATCATCGTCGGCGACACTTTCTCGGCAAACCGTTCGATATAGGACATTAACCAGACGGTGAAAATGATCGGCAACACCGAGCCGGCGTAATCCGCCAGGCGCACCGGTATGCCGACGAAATCAATCACCGTGCCCGCCGCCAGCATTTGTGCCAAGTTGGGGTGCAGCAACGCGCCGGCAATGGTCATTGCCAGGATCGGGTTACATTCGAATTTGATTGCCGCGCCATAAGCCAGCAGCACCGGCAGGAAGAAAAAGGCCGCATCGGCGATGGTGTCCAGCAGATGGTAGGTCGGGCTGGCGGCATCTATCACTCCGGTCAGTTTGAGGATCGCCAGCAGCGCCTTAATCATCCCCGCACCGGTGATAGCAGGGATCACCGGTGTGAAAGTGGTTGAAATAACGCTGATAATCTGTGAAATCACCCCGCCCCGCGCCTGGGAATTTTTCTCACTCTGACGGCCACTGAGATCGCCGATTTCTTTTTGCATCGCGCGGAAGGTTTGCTGCACGTTGTTGCCGACCACGATCTGAAACTGGCCACCACGTTCCACCACGCTGATCACCCCAGGCAAGGACTCGATCGCTTTCGCTTGTACCTTGCTATCATCGTTAAACTCCATCCGCAGACGGGTGGCACAGTGCGTCAGTTTGCTGACGTTGTCCTTGCCCCCGACCTGCAGCAAAATTTCCAGGCCCAACTGTTTGTAATCCATCGAATATCCCCGGTAAAAAAGCAAAAAAAAAAGACCAAAATCAAAATGCGCCTCATCACAAGGAGAGGTGCATTCCTATTTTGGTCTTGCCTGCCTGAGCAGTAACACGCCGTAATAAAAATGTCTGGCGATCGCTAAGATCGCGGCGAAAGTATCGTCATAGTTGCCATTTTTCGGCAATAGTCTTAGTTACGCTTTGTGATTCACATCACTCTTTACCGAAAACGCACTTCAACGTTGCCCGCCGTACCCTGCCATGCCTTTTTTACTGATACCCATTTACTCAACCGCATAAAATAGCACCTGAAACACATTATCCACTTTAATTAAACTCACTTTGTTTACCTTTTATTTAATAATGGAATACATTTATTTGATACCGGTAGATAACTATTTTAAAGCGGATTTAAAAATCACAGCCGCACTCAATTAGTAACATAAATTAATATATTATTCGCGGCATCCTGTTTTTAACCCACTATGCTTTAACCGTTGCCGAATGCTTCCATTTCAGCAATAAACCCCCTGCACACAATAAAACAAAAGAATAAACCCAGTCAGCCGTATTCGCTGTGGGCCACTTTTATTTGGAGAAAGCCCTATGTTATCGCGTCGAGATATATTGAATGTTTCCGCAGTCAGCGCCGCAGCCGCCGGTGTTATGGGCGGCATGATTAAATCCGCCAGCGCCGATGAACATCGAAATATAGTTCCCCCCAGCAATTTCCAACCCGCTGCCAATGCAAAAAATCTGTATAAATACGTCTTTAGCCACAGTAAGAAACGCAGTTTACCCAACGGCTGGGCCAGGGAGGCTACCGTTGAACAATTCCCGATTTCCGAGGGGGTTGCCGGGGTGGATATGACGCTGGAGCCGGGTGGCGTACGTGAACTGCACTGGCACGCCATCGCTGCCGAATGGGCATTTATGCTGGAGGGGCATGCCCGCATTACCATCATTGATCCTGAAGGCAAATGTGAGGTGGCAGATTTCGGCCCCGGCGACGTCTGGTATTTCCCCAAGGGTTACGGCCACTCGATTCAGGCGTTGGCAGACGGCGCACATTTTGTTCTGACCTTTGATAATGGTCACTTTTCCGAGTTCGGCACCTTCAGCATTACCGACTGGGTAGCCCATATGCCCAAAGAAGTGTTGGAAAAAAGCGTGAATATTCCGGCGGCGGTATTTTCCAAGGCAAAACAAGGTGAGGCTTATATTGTCGGCGGTGCCATTCCGCCCGCACTGCCCTTACCAGCCCACGATGGCGGTTTAAATAATGCACCTTTGGCTCATCGCTATGAATTAATGAAACAAAAGCCTTTCTTCGAAAATGATGCCGGCAGCGTGCACTTGGTCTCTTCAAAAGAATTCCCTATTTCCACTACCATGACCGGCATTATAGAAATCGTTAAGCCTGGGGCGGTGCGGGAATTACACTGGCATCCCAATGCCAATGAGTGGCAATACTATATTTCCGGCAAGGGGCGCATGACGGTGTTCAGTTCGCACGGCCATGTGCAGACTGAAGAATATTCTCCTACCGACGTTGGCTATGTTCCACAGGGTTTTGGTCACTATATCGAAAATATGGGGGATGACGATCTTAAGGTATTAATCGTGTTGGATAATGGCATCTATCAGGACATTTCGCTGTCTGACTGGTTGGCGAAAACTCCAGCCTACCTGTTAGCGGATAACTTCAATAACGAGGTTGCCGATTGGCTGGATCGCCCCAAAGACAAACTGGTAATGTCCCGGCGCAGAAAATGACAGGTAGCGAGGGGGGCAGCCCCCCTCGCCGCCTCTTACTGTTTGCGTTGTTCAGCGACTTGTTTGGCCGTTACCTTGCCCTGTTTTTCGCCAAATTGGCCGACAACATAATTGGCAACCGCCGCCACTTCCTCGTCCGAGTATTGAGCACCGAAGTCCGGCATGAATTCATGCTGTTCGCCGATGCTGATGCGCGTCCCCTTCAGGATCGCCTGCACCACGCTGCGGCCCTGCGGATCGTTAACCGCCGTGCTGCCGACCAAGGAAGCATATTTGCTCTGGCGTCCCGTTCCGTTCCACTGGTGGCAACCGCTGCAGTCTCCGGCGAACAGTCGCCGTCCCAACGAGTCTTCCTGCCCGCCCGGCAATATCGCGCTGGACGACGTTGCCCCCTTCGGCTGCAGATTGACCGCGCTGGCACTGTCCGTGGCGATAGGCTCGATATTGCGCAGGTATTTCACCAGCGCCTGATTATCCTCCGGCGTCAGATACTGCAGGCTGTTTTCCACCGCCTCTGCCATCGGACCGGCTGCGCTGCTGCGCCCTTCCGCGTGGCCGGTCGCCAGATACTGCGACAGCTGTTGTTCGCTCCAGGCACCGATACCGGTCTGCGGATCGGGAGTAATGTTGGCCGCAAACCACCCCTGGATCACCTCACCGCTGAGGTTTTTACTCTGATTAATGCCAAAGCCCAAATTGCGCGGCGTGTGGCATTCGCTGCAGTGTCCCAGTGCGGTAGCCAGATATGCGCCTCGGTTCCATTGCTCATCCTGATTCAGGTTCGGCTCGAAGCGTTTTTCGTTGAAGAACGCCAGGTTCCAAAACTTCATGCCCCAGCGCTGGTTAAACGGGAACGACAGCCCATTTTCCGGATTGGCCTGCTTCACCGGCGGCAGGCTGAACAGATACTCTTTGATCGCCAACACGTCGTCACGGCTCATGGCCGTGTATGAGGTGTACGGCATTGCCGGGTAAAGATTACCCTGCGGCCCAACGCCTTCACGCACCGCACGCACAAACTGATCGTCACTCCAATTACCGATACCGGTGTCGGGATCGGCGGTTATATTGGTGCCGTAAATGGTGCCAAAAGGCAGTTTAAAGGCAAAACCGCCGGCGAAAGGTTTACCGCCGGGCGCAGTGTGGCAGGCCACGCAGTCCGCAGCCCGCGCCAGATATTCGCCACGCGCCAATTTATCGCTGATCCCGGCAGGGGCACCGGCGATCGGCGCAGCAGGTTCCGGGCCGACCGGCCGCAGCAGCGTATAGATCGCATAACCGCCGGCCAGCACCACGATTGCCACGATCAACCAAAATAGCCATCTCAGGGCGTTGCTCATGAGTTTCTCCCTTAATCCAACGCCTTGGCGGCCTGGTGGATGGCAGCGCGAATGCGCACATAGGTGGCGCAGCGACAGACGTTGCCGCTCATTGCCGCATCGATATCCGCATCGCTCGGATTTTTACTCTGGGCCAGCAGTGCACTGGCACTCATGATCTGACCGGACTGGCAGTAGCCGCATTGCACTACGTCCAGATTGACCCAGGCCGCCTGCACCGCTTTGCCCGCTGGCGTTTCGCCGATCGCTTCAATGGTGGTGATTTTCTTGCCTTCGGCGGCAGAGACCGGCGTCATGCAAGAGCGCACCGGCACCCCATCCAGGTGGACGGTACAGGCCCCGCACATCGCGATGCCGCAGCCGAATTTGGTGCCGGTCAATCCGGCCTCATCACGCAAGAACCACAGCAGCGGCATATGGGGATCGCCATCAAACGTCAGCGGTTGGTCGTTTACAGTTAAAGTTATCATGCTGTTCTCCTTGCTCAGACGCTGGCGTCACGGTTGGGACGGTGTAAAGGCAGGCTAAGTGAACTGCGAGGTCTCCCGAGCAGTGCCAGTGCATTGCCGACGGCCGGAGCGATGGTTGGCACCCCCAACTCGCCAACGCCGGTAGGCGCTTCGCTTGAAGGTACGATAATCACCTCTATCTCCGGCATTTCGTCGATGCGCAGCGGACGGAAATTATTGAAGTTGGACTGCTCAACCACCCCGTCTTTCAGCGTAATGTTGCCGTACAGAGCAATACTCAGGCCATAACCTATGCCGCCCTCAATCTGCGCGCGGATCACATCCGGATTGACCGCCACACCACAATCCACCGCGCACCACACCTTGTGCACGCGCGGAATGCCACCTTCGCCGATTGACACCTCGGCTATCTGCGCCACCCGAGTATTAAACGCCTTGGCGACGCCTACGCCGCGTGCTCGTCCATCCACCACCTTCGCGCCCTGCCAGTTGGCGGCTTTGGCCACCGCCCGCAGCACGCCGGCCTCACGCGGCGCATCACCCATCAATGCCAGACGCCCCTCGACCGGATCCTGCCCGGTCTCCTGCAACAGCTGGTCAATAAAACTTTCGACGGCGTGACCGGTATGAGTACTGGCGACCGATCTTAATGAGGTGGTCGGCACTTTACCCGCGACGATATGCGCGTCGCAGAGGAAGTTTTCGAAGGTGTACGGCACTTCGCTGGCACCTTCGACCATCATCTGGTCGAGACCGTTAACCACCAGCGCCGTCATCGCGCTGTTAAGCGTCCAGGAATGACCAACGACGGTATCGCTCCAGCCCACGACCTTACCGTCGCGGATCGCCCCTCTCATCCGGTGGAGGATCATCGGACGATACCAGCCGTTGCGAATATCATCCTCTCGCGTCCACACCACTTTGACCCCGTGACCGGGACCAATAGCTTTGGCCGCCGCGGCCATGTCCGCCGCCAGGTCAGGCCCGAGCTTCGGGTTGCCCAGATCGATGCGGCGGCCAAAGCTGCCACCGGCCAAAATGGTGTCGATTTGCACTTTTTCCGGCGGTAGCTGGAACAGATCGCACAGCTGTTTATGGTCGAGGGTTTGGATTTGGCAGCCATAGCGTGCCTTAACGCTCTCGCCATCCCAAAACAGATAGCCATCCAGCGGCTCCATCGGCGCATGGGCAACATAGGGGAAGGTATATTCCGCTTCGATCACCTTATCCGCCTGATCGAAAATCTCGCCCGGCTTACCCTGGCTTTTCGCCACTACGCCGGGCTTTTGCGCCACCTGACGGAATTCGGCAAATATCTGCTCGGTGTCGCGCCGCTCTGCCTGCGAGTCGTCCCACTCCACCTGTAATTTTTCACGGCCCTGGATCGCCGCCCAGGTATTTTTGGCATATACCGCCACGCCGGTATCGGTCTGTTTCACATCCACCACGCCCGGCACCTTCAGTGCCCGGCTGGCGTCGAACGAGGCTACCTTGCCGCCAAAACGCGGCGGTTTTTTAATGGTAACGGTCAGCATATCCGGCTCATGAATATCCTGAGTGAACTGCGCCGAGCCGTTGGTCTTCGCCAACGAGTCTACGCGGTGCAAGCCACTGACCTTACCGATCAGGGTGAAATGGCTCGGATCCTTCAGGGTCAGGCTGGCGGGGTCAGGCGGTGGCAGTTGGCTGGCCAGCGCCGCAAACTCACCGAACCCTGCTTCGCGACCACTGGCGGCATGGCGGATCTTGCCCGCCTGCACGGTGATTTCTTCCGCTGAGGTTTTCCAACTTTGGGCAGCGGCCTGAACCAGCATGGCGCGCGCCATCGCGCCCATGCGACGCATCTGCTCGTAGGCGTTGGCCACCGAGCTGGAGCCGCCGGTGCCCTGAAAACCGAACGCCAGATTCTTATAGACGTTGGTATCCACAGGTGCGGCAACCACCCGCACCTGCGACCAGTCGGCATCCAGCTCTTCAGCGACCAGCGTTGCCATGCCGGTATAAACGCCCTGGCCCACTTCGGTGTGTTTACTGAGGACGGTGACAATGCCATTTTCGTCGATCTGCACGAAAGCATTGGCTTCATAAGCGGTGTTTTCTGGCGCCGTGGTCGTCGTTGTACGCGCCAGTGCGCCGGTTGACGGCAGATAGGCGCCGATCACCAATGCACTGGCGCCAACGATAAACCGCCGCCGGGTAAGCGGGACTTGAGGTAGTTTCATTGCTCATCGCTCCAAAATGCCGATCAACCTTAATCAATGCGGCGACATCGTTCTTTTTATCTGCGCCGTCTGCCTGCACTGACGCGACGGGCTAATAGTTAGCGTAGTCTATTATTTTGTCTGTTTAACATTCAGTCGCCGTTTTCCGTTGCTGATTCGTGCTCTGCGAGATTTCAATGCTCCTCGAAACCCTGCTCCGTTATCGCTCATGGATTGCACCAAATTGCATCAGAAACGCCCCTGATGGTGCTACGGCCACGTTGACGGCAGCGGTATTGGTTGACTGGTACGGAAATTGCTTCTCCCCATCGTGGCTATGGAGGAGAAAAACATGAAAGCAATTATCATTGGCGGTGGTATTGGTGGGCTGTGTAGCGCCATCGCATTGCAGCGTTGCGGTATCGAAACCGAGGTTTTTGAAGCGGTCAAAGCGATCAAACCGGTTGGCGCGGCAATCTCGATCTGGCCTAACGGCGTCAAATGCCTCAACTATCTGGGGATGAAAGAACAACTGCGGGCGCTCGGGGGGCCGATGCATTTCATGGCCTATCAGGAATACCTGCACGGACAAACGCTGACGCGTTTTAGTCTGGATCCGTTAATCACCAGCGTCGGCGAACGCCCTTACCCGGTAGCGCGTGCCGAGCTGCAGGCCATGTTGCTGGACACCTACGGCCGCGACCAGGTGCGCTTCGGCAAACGGGTTAGCGGTATTGAAGAAACCCCGCAGGGCGTTACCGCCTGGTTTGAAGACGGCAGTCAGGCCCGCGGAGATTTTCTGATCGCCGCCGACGGCACCCATTCCGCTATTCGCCCTTATGTGCTGGGCCATGGCGTGGATCGGCGCTATGCCGGATACGTCAACTGGAACGGGCTGGTCACCATTGATGAGTCCATCGCGCCGGCCGACCAGTGGACCACCTTCGTCGGCGAAGGTAAGCGCGTGTCGCTGATGCCGGTCTCCGGCAACCGCTTCTACTTTTTCTTCGACGTTCCCTTGCCGATCGGGCTGGCGGAAGACCGCAGCACCGCGCGAGCCGACCTGCAACGTTACTTTACCGGCTGGGCCGAACCGGTACAGAAACTGATTGCCGCAATTGATGCGGAAAGCGTCAACCGCATTGAGATCCACGATATCGAACCTTTCGAGCAATTGGTGCGGGGCCGCGTAGCCTTACTCGGCGATGCCGGGCACAGCACCACTCCGGACATCGGTCAGGGCGGCTGCGCGGCAATGGAGGACGCGGTGGTGCTGGCGATTGCCTTGCAGACCAATTCACTGGGTATTGAAGATGCGCTGCTGCGCTATCAGGAAAAACGCAGCTATCGGGTGAAAGATTTGGTGCTGAAGGCACGTAAGCGCTGTGATGTCACACACGGCAAAGAGATGGACGTCACCCGCAGTTGGTACGAGGAGCTGAAAACCGAAACCGGTGAACGCATTCTTTCTGGCATGAAAGAAACGATTCTGGGTGGGCCGCTGGCCTGATCCGCCCCCTCTTCGAGTCGAAGAGGGTTGATTCACCCTTTGCGCCGGTGAAGACGCCCGGCCGCCAGTTCGACGACCCGATCCGCCGAGGCGATGGTTTCCGGGCGATGGGCAATCAGTAAAATCGGCAGGCCAAGCTGGCGCAGGGTATGGCTAATCAGCATTTCATTATTCACGTCCAAATGGCTGGTCGCCTCATCCAGGATCAACAGTCGTGGTTTTTTGTAAAGTGCCCGCGCCAACAACAAGCGCTGTTTTTGCCCGGCAGACAGGGTGCCTCCCATTTCACCGATTAACGTCTGGTAGCCCATCGGCAGGTTATCGATATCCTGATCCAACTGTGCCAGCCGCGCGCATTCAACGAGCTTGTCCTGATCAACCCGTGGCGTGAAAAATGACAGATTCTCGGCGATAGAACCGCGAAACAGCTGATCCTCCTGCAAGACTACGCCGATATGCTGACGTACCTGCGAATAATCCCCCTGTCGATGCTCAATGCCCAGCGTACGTATCATGCCGGCCGTGGGCGAATACAGCCCCAATACCAGTTTAGCCAATGTGGTTTTGCCGCTGCCGGACGCCCCCACCAGCGCCACTACCTCACCGGGCATAATGTCCAGCGAGACCTGCGACAGGATTTCAGATTCGGTGCCGGCATAGTGAAAACTGACCTGCTCCAAACTCAGCGCCGGCCGATCTTGGGGCCAGGCGCTGGCGGACAATAACAGCGTTGAGTTGCCCGCCGCCTGCGCCGCTGCGTCTTCACGCGCCGTCAGCACGATATCCGCCAGCCGTTGGTTGTAAACATCCAGCATTTTGTAGGCAACGGCCTTGTCGATCAGGCCGCTGATGCTGGCGGAAAACCGGCCCTGAAAAGACATGTAGGCCACCAGCATGCCGACTGAAAACTGCCCGGCCAACACCGCCCCGGCCCCCAGCCACAGCACCGCCGCCCCAACCAGGCTGCCAATGACGGTTTGCATAATGCCGTAAACCATCATCAGCTTGCTTTCGCGCAGTTCAGCATTGCGCCGTGCGACATTGAGGTTACGCCAAACCGTTTCCCGCGGCGTAAGCGCCCCGTTGACCCGCAGGCTCAGCACGCCGCGCAGGCTTTCAAGAAAATGACTGGATTCCTGGGTGCCGGCAACCCAGGAGTCATCCGCCGCTTTACGCAACGTACTGAACCAGAACAGGCGCAGCAGCCCATACACCATCGCGGCGGCCAAAGCGACCAGGGTTAACTTCACGCTGTAGAAAAACATCATGGTCAAGGTACCAAGGACCAAAAGCACATCCAAAAAGGCTTCAAGCAGCGTAGTGGTGAGGGTGTCCTGAATGGTGTCGACGGCATCAAATTTCGCGCTGATATCGCCCATGTTGCGCGATTCAAACCAGTTGATAGGCAGCCGCAACAGGTGGTGAAAAACATTCGCCGTCCACTGCATATTGAAGTTGACCGCCATGGTGAGCGTCGCCCACTGGCGGGCCAGCTCCAGCAGCGTCTGGGTGGCGGCCATCAGCAGCATGGCAATGACGATCAACGTCAATAAGCTGGCGTCCAACGCCACCAGCACCTCATCAATCACCAGTTGGTTGATTAATGGGCCGATCAACGCAAACACTTCCAGCGCCAGCGCGAAACAGAAGATCCGGGCCAATGCCGCCTTCAGCCCCTGGGTTTTACCGATCAGCTCCCGCAGGCGGATCTTTTTTCGCCGATCTTTGACGACAAACTGATGGGTTGGCGTCAATTCCATCGCTACGCCGGTAAAGTGACGATTTGCCTCCTGCAGACTCATTTTAACCAGGCCCCGCGCAGGATCATGCAGCTCCAGAGTTTGCCCTCGCACCCGCTTGAGCACGGTAAAATGATTCATGTCCCAGTACAAAATACAGGGCAGCGACAACAGGTGCAGCTCTTCAAGCTCCAGTTGCACCGCTCGGCCGCTCAGGTGCAGCCGTTCGGCGCAGGCAATCAGCTGCGAGAAGGTCATGCCGAGCTGCGAAACTTTAAACTGCGCACGCAGCGTAGGCAGATCTACGCGATGCCCATACCAACCGGCAATCATCGCCAGGCACGCCACGCCGCATTCTGCGGACTCCGTTTGGCGTATCAACGGCAGGCGCTTTCGCCAGCCCCAGTTGAGCCCTTCTGTAACGTCCATGTTTATATCCTTCCTTGCAGACTCCATAACGGCTCCAGCAGCCACTCGTACAGGCGGCGGCGATCCAACTCCACGTCTGCGGAAACGGTCATCCCGACGCGCAATGGTTCCTGGCGCCCATAGGCGGTAATGGTGGTTTTCTCCAGCGCAACGATGACGCGGTAATGCCCTTCGTTTTCCTTCCAGGTCATCGGATTTTGCTGCATGACGTCATTGGCGCTCAGGCTGGCATCGGTGATGGCGCGGGTGGCGCCATACTGCACGCCAAACTTTTCATAGGGGAAGGAGGCAAAGCGCAACCCGACCCGTTGGTGAGGTTTGATAAAGCCCACCGCTTTGCTGGGCGCAAAGAGTTCAACCTGCAGCTCGGCACCGTCAGCGACCATCATCAGCAAAGGATCGTTTTGCTTGACCGTCTGCCCCGCCCGGGCCAACACCACCGCGATGTGGCCGTTCACCGGCGCAGTGAGCGTGTGGTCACGCTGGGCAACCAGTTCTATTTCCTGTTGCCTGATGCCCTGCAACTGGCGTTCAAGTTCGGCGTCACGCCCTTGTTGCTGTTGCGCCAGCGTCCGCAGTTCCGAGGCCGCCGCGGCAAGCTCACGCTTTAACCGCAACTGCGCCTGACGCTGCATTTCTACTTTTTCCCGCGCCGTCGACAACGTCATTTTCTGCTGCTGAAACTCAAGTTCGGAAACGTAACCTTTGCCGATCAGCTTGCGGTAACGCACCATCAGCGAATGCGATAATTCCGCCTGTTGCTTTACCTCCACCATTGCCGCCTCTGCGCTGGTCAGTTCATCCTGAAGTTGCGTCATGCGCTGGCGCACACCGGTTTGCTGTAAAATTCGAGTGGCCAGTTCTTGAGCGCGTTGGCGCTCCAGCATGTGATATTGCCGTTTTAACGAGTCGGAAACCGACGCCAGCGTCGCGATACCCTGACCATTGAAATATTCGCCGCTGAGCCGATAAAGTGCCTGGCCGGCTTTGACGGTCGCCCCCTCCGTCACTAAACGTTCTGTAACCTGTCCGGCGCCGCGGGCAACTACCTTGATCAAACCGCTGGATGGCATCACCACACCGTCCAAACGCGCTTTACGGGTATATTCACCCAGGATCAGAAATAGCCCGATAGCCAGCACCAGCAAGATGCTGGCCCAGGCATAGGCGGTCAGACTGAGGCTGGCAGGAATAATTACCTCACCCTCCGCTTTATTGACCTGCGCAGCGAAATAACCCTCACGATAAATCTGGGGAGAACGTTCTGACATGGGGGTTACACCTTTATCGGGATCTTGGAAAGATAATTATCTTACTGACGGCGACGCTTCCATTTGCGGACAAATTTTCGTGCCGAGGTATATATTAACCGCATAAAAGTCATTGTCCCTAGCAGCACAAGGAAATAAATCATCCATTTAGCCATTTCACAAGGGATGTTAAATCTAAATATACCGCTATATTGGCTAAGCCCCACAATAAAAAGCAAATTACGAGATAGCCCGACAGAAAGAGCGACCATAATAAAAGCCGACAAAAACGTCTTCATAAAAGTACCAGTTAAACATTAGCATGCGACCATGCCAATATCTGGCACAGTCACATCACACTGGGTAATATATATTACTACCAGTTGCAGGTGCCGCCATTATAAGAGCCAGAGTTGCTTCTTGAAGCATTTTGTGAACCACTCCCACTACCAAAACAAGCACTCAACGAACCAATCGATGAACCGACCACACTGCCAAAAACAGCTCTAGCCCCTCGAGCAATGAGGCCACCCGCCAATCATCATAATTTCAGCTTTCGTTAGGGTCTTCATAATATTTCCTTATTTTTATAATATTCACATTTAAAATCCATTCTTGATCTGAACTCATAGATATAAACATACGTCGCCGACATGTCAATATATAAAACCATTTCCGCCGATAGAGTCAAGTTAACTAAATAGAATGAATTATACGGAATGTTTAATTTAACTTCTAATACAAACCAATTACTTCGCAACTGGGTGAAACATTATTTACTCGCATTTAATTAATGCCATTCCACACTATTTCAATTCCCAAAACTAACAGACCGATAAAAAAACAGCGACGAAATACCGCAGGGCGACAAAACCGGCGCAGCACACTCCCCAACCACATCCCCACCAGCGCAGGAAGCAATGCCAATAATGAGGTGCCTAGCAACGTGCCCGGCAATGCATGTTGCCACGCCAGGCCGGCGGCTAATGCCAACGTCGAAACGGTGAATGACAGCCCCAACGCCTGCACCAGATCGTCACGCGCCAATCCCAATGCATTTAAATAAGGAACCGCCGGGATCACGAATACCCCGGTAGCACCGGTAATCAGCCCGGTAAGTACACCGCATAGAGGGCCCAACCTGCGTTCAGCCCTGGGTGAAAGCCGCCACTGAAAACGGCTAAAACCCAACAGCGCGTAAACGACCAAACAGACCCCCAACGCTATCGGTGCCACCCGGTTTTGACCGGTGGTCAAGGTGCCCGTGGTCAGCATTGTGCCCATGGCGACACAGGCCATCATCGGCCACAACCTGCGGCAAAGTGCACGGACGTCCGGCCCGGTGAACAACTGCCAGAAGTTGGTCACCAGCGACGGCACCAGCAACAGCGCCGCAGCCTGTGCCGGAGACATCAGCAGGCTGAGTAACCCCATAGACACCGTCGGCAGCCCCAGGCCAATCACTCCCTTTACCGTGCCCGCCAGCATAAAGATGCCCAGCAGGGCTAAAATTTCAGGTAGCGTCAACGTCATAGGTCTATCCTTCCTCATTATCCCTTGGTGCATGGATTGTCCGCAGCCCTTGCCTGCCGCACAATGCGGCAATCACTGAGCCAGCCTGAGGCAAATACGTAGGAGAAGCCGATGCATTTCGATTTTACCGACCTGCGGCTGTTTATCGCCGTGGCAGAGGCGGGTAGCATCACCGCCGGGGCCGATCGTGCCTGCCTGTCGCTGGCATCGGCCAGTGCCCGCATTCGCGGATTGGAGCAACAGGCTGGTATTCAGCTTTTGGCCCGCGGCGCGCGGGGAGTACAAACCACTCAGGCCGGTGAACGCCTGTTGGGCCATGCTCGTCTGTTGTTACAGCAAAGCGAACGGCTACGGGGGGATATGGCAGAGTTTTCCCCGGGCAATGCCTGCCATTTGCGTATTCTGGCCAATACCGTCGCCGCCAGCGCTTTTCTCCCGGAGCTGCTGGCCGACTATCTGCTGCTTAACCCACAGACGGACATTGCGTTGGAAGAGTTGCCCAGCACGGCGATCAGCCAGTCGATCCTCGATCAAACTGCGGATATCGGCATTGTCGCCAACCACGCCGACCTGCGCGGGCTGGAAAGCTACCCGTTCCGCCAGGATCGCCTGGTGCTGGCGCTACCGGTCGATCATCCGTTAGCCGGCCGCGCCAGCGTCAGCTTTAGCGAAACGCTGGCATATGACTTTATTGGCTTAAGCGACGACAGCGCGCTGCAGCAACATTTGGCGCAACACGCCCTACGCAACGGCGGCCCAATGCGTTTACGCGCCCGTGCAGGAAGCTTTGAAGTGGTGTGTCGGATGGTGACGCGTGGTGCCGGTATCGCCGTGGTACCGGAGGAGATCGCCCGGCAATGGCCGGGCATGCAAGTCAGAATTCTTGCGCTGGACGATACCTGGGCCACACGCCAGCTGTCTATCGTAGTGCGTCAGTTGGCCCAGTTACCGCTACCGGCGCAGCGGCTTATCGCTTTCCTGCAACCGCAATAGCGCCGTTTTTTAACCACAGTTAATGGCTGCCCGGATTGGCACGTAGCCTGGCAACCTGCGTTTCGACATCGCGCCATGCCGGTTTGTCCCCTGCATAATGCTGCCGTAGATAATTCACCAGATCAGCCACTTGGCGATCGGAAAAACTGTCTTTGAATCCAGGCATAAAGCCCAAATCAGCGGTAGCCGGTTTGGAAATCCCCTGCAAAATCACGTTAATCAGGTTATCCGGCCGCTCGCTGAATATATTGGTGTTATTCGCCAAGTCCGGGCTGACGCCAAACAGCTGCGGCCCGCCGCTGGCGGCGCTGTGACAGGCTTGGCAAGCGCCCTGAAACAGACGTTCTCCGCCCAATTGCCCTACGGCGGTCGAAAGAGTGGTAGCCGGTTTGGCCTGCGGTTCCAGGTTCAATCCGGTCGGGTTGCTCAATGAAATCAGGTAATTGGCCATCGCTCGAACGTCGGTTTCCGGCAGTGTGGCCAGTTCGGCGACCACCGGCCCCATCGGGCCGGCCGCGACGCCATGCTCGGCAGAATGACCGCTACGCAAATACTGGAATAGCTGCTCTTCGGTCCAGGATTTGTCCGCATTGGCCAATTGGTTTAATGCCGGCGCTTCCCAGCCATCCACCATCGCCCCCGCCAAAAAGTTGCTGCCGCCCTTTTCAGCGCCCATTAGATTGCGCGGGGAATGGCAGGCGGCACAATGGCCCAACCCGTTAACCAGGTAAGCGCCACGGTTCCACTGCGCGCTTTGCGTCGGATTTGACTGAAACTCGCCCTGGCGGAGAAACAGCGCATTCCAGCCGGCCATTAACGAGCGCATATTGAACGGGAAACGCATCTGATTAGCCGGGGTACTTTGCACCACCGCCGGTTGCGACATCATATAGGCATACAGCGCTTGCATGTCACCCTCGGTCATCTTACTGAACGCCGTATAGGGAAATGCCGGATACAAATGCCTTCCATCGCGGCTGATGCCCTGACGCATCGCCCGGTCGAACGCGGTAAACGACCAGTTGCCGATACCGGTTTCCACATCTGGGGTGATATTGGTGCTGTGCAGGGTTCCAAACGGAGTTTCCATCGCCCGCCCCCCGGCATTGGTTAGCCCTTCCGAGGCGGTATGGCATACCGCGCAATCCCCGGCAGCGGCCAACTGACGCCCCCTTTCCAGGGTCGCGGCAGACCAGGTACCTGAGCCAGGGGTAGCCACCGGCGCAATTTCGGCACGCCATGGCAGTGCCGTCGTCGCAACACCCAGCGCGGCCCCTAAAATCCCGGCCACGCCACCAAACCACCATTTACTGCGTTTGGTTTTGACTGGCTGCGTTGACGGCTGCCGCTGACTATCCGGACCGTTCAACGCCTCGCGCAGTCGATCAGAGGTGATCGGCAACTCGCGAAACCGAATACCGGTGGCGTCAAATACCGCATTGGCGATGGCTGCCGCGCTGGGCACCGAGGCAGACTCACCGGCCCCCAATGGCGGATCGTAAGGGCGTGGCATCATCACGACATCCACCTCCGGCACCTCCGGGAAAGTCAGGATCGGGTAAGCCCCCCACTCTTTGCTGGAGATCGTGGATTCTTCGAAGGTCACTCGCTCTTTTAGTACCCGACTGGTCGACTGGATAACGTTGCCGTGGATCTGGTGACGTACGCCGTCCGGATTGACCATCATGCCGGCGTCGTGCCCGACCACAATCCGCGTGACCGCCACTTCGCCGCTGACTTTGTCGATAGCAACGTCGGCGACCCAGGCTGCCCACGCGGCACCGAAACCGGGAAACTTACTGTGAATATAACGCGCATAGGCAAAGCCTCGTCCACGCAGTACGCCGTCTTCCGCCGGGGTTTGCATAGGTTCGGTATGCGGCGTCCAGCCGGCACGTTCGGCGGTACTGCGCATCAGTTCGGTGGCACGTTGATCCTTGATATAACGCAGTCGATATTCAAGCGGATCGACGCCGGCGGCGATAGCCAGCTCGTCAATATAGGACTCGTGCGCAAAGGTATTCGGCAGTGCCGATACGCCCCGCATCCAGGAAGCGCGGACAATCGGTGCCATATCCTCAATGCTGACGCGCAACGCCGGATATTCATAGGGCGGTACCGAAGTGCGATCCCCCATCTCATAAGCCACCGGCACCGGCTCCACCCTTCCGGTCAGCAACAGCGCCAGAGTGGGTGCACCGTTGGAAGGATAATAGGTGCGAAAATCATAGGCGACCGGATCACCGGCGGCGTCCAACCCACCGTCAACCTCCATCAGTTGCGCAGTGCCCTTCGGTTCCCACAGGTGTTCCTGCTCACGGGTTAGCTGCACCCGTACCGGACGGCCTACCGCTCGCGACAGCAGCGCCGCATCCGCACAGACATCATCGGCGCAGTTACGACCATAACAGCCGGCGGCCTCCATGCGGATGATTTCAATCTGATTTTCCGGGTACTCCAGCAGCCAGGCAAGATCGGCGCGCAACAAGTGCGGGTTCTGGCTGCCCGACCACACCCGCAGTTGCTGTGGTTGGTAATCTGCCAATGCGCAGGACGGGCCAATCGACGCATGCAGTTGATATGGCCAAAGATAACTGCGGGTAAAGCGTCGGTCGGCGGCAGCCAACGCTGTATCCACGTTGCCGGTATCATGCACCACCCGCGTCGAATGGGGATTATCGCGCAGCGCCTGAGCCACATCGGTCATCTGCGGCAGGTTACGCCGCCAGTCTTTCCAGCTCACCTGCAGCGCCTGTGCCGCCTTGATCGCCTGCTCCTCGCGCTCGGCAACAATGCCGATAAAGTCTTCTATCACCACCAGCTTGACGATGCCGGGAATATGGGCAATCGATCGTTCGTCCACCGCCAGCAGGCTGGTGCCGACAAACTCACCGCTGTCGTAGCCCGCATACGGCGGTCGCACCACCCGCCCGTGTAACATGTTCGGCAGCCGCATATCGTGCACATAGGTGGATTCGCCTGTGGCCTTGGCCGGGATATCGACACGTGCGGTGCTGGTACCCACCAAACGGTACTCGGCCTGCGGCTTAAGCGGCGCATCACCGCTTATCGTTAATGCAATATGTACACCAGCCACCAGTTCGCCATAGCTCAGCCTTTGCCCGTCAGGGCTAACAACGATGCCGTCGTCCAGCGTCAGTTGCTCTACTCTGAAGTCAAAACGTTGTGCCGCCTGCTGCAGCAACCAGCGGCGCGCTTCGGCGGCGGCATTACGCAGGGGTACCGCCGAAATCTGCAGGGTGGCACTGGCGATAGTCGCCCCCTGATTCGGCGTGCTTTCAGTGTCGCCCAGCACCATGCGCACCTGATCCATGCGCAGGTAAAGCTCTTCGGCGACAATCTGACCTAATGCGGTGCGCACGCCAGTGCCCAGATCGACATGGCCGTTGAAGGCATAAACCTCACCGCTGTCGCAAATGGCAATAAACAACCCTTGTTCTTTGGGTTTCAGGCTCGGCGTCTGACCTTTCGGTACCAGCCCTGGCGGCGGTTGGATCTGATCGACAATCAGCAATGTGCCCTGGCGCTGCAATAGCTCCGCCTGACTCGGCAATGAGGAATGGGTATCAGTCATGGGACGAGGTTTCCTCGTTGCGATACAGAGTGATAGCGCGCTGAACCGCACGCAGGATTTCGATATGGGTGCCGCAACGACACAGATTGCCGGACAGTGCCTGACGGATTTCTGTGTCACTGGGCGAGGAGTTTCGATCCAACAGGGCTTTGGTGGTCATGATCATGCCGTTCAGGCAATAACCGCACTGCGCCGCCTGTTCTTCAATAAAAGCGCGCTGCACCGGATGCAGATGTTGGCGATCGCCCAGCCCTTCCAGCGTGGTGACCTCACGGCCGGTCACACCCAGAGCCGGGATCACGCAGGAGCGTGCGGCAATGCCGTCAACCAATACGGTGCATGCGCCGCACTCTCCGAGGCCGCAGCCGTACTTTGGGCCATTGAGCGCCAAATCGTTGCGTAACACCAATAACAGAGGCGTATCCGTCATCACCCAGGTATGAATATTTTCGCCATTTACCGACAGCATCAATGGATGCTCCGTCAGCGTTTTTACCGCGCCTTCCCTGGGCGATTGCACTTCAGATATCGCCATTCTCGCGTCTCCGCCTGCGCTCTGGTGATACCCGTCATCTTTCACGCCGCTGCGTCGTTGCCGCACCTGCCCATCCCAGTTACTGACTTGAGAGTGGGCAAGCTGCCAGCCTGGCTGCAACTTGAAAGCTATAGGGTATGAATTGTGGGCCGTGACCTCGCCGCCACCGCACTCACCAGACAACAGCAGTTGCGCGGGGCGAATCAGCCGGGTGGCTGGTCTTCCAGCATTTTATTGAGCAGGAACATCAGTGCTATACGTTCGGCCGGATTGAGCGTGCCGAAGGTTAATTCTGTGATCTTCGCCGCATGCGGCACCGTTTCCCTCAACAGATCGGCACCGGTATCGGTCAGCCCGACCACCACTTTGCGCCGGTCGACAGGATCCGGCATAACGGTGATCAATTCACGCGCTTTGAGGCGCTCGACAATGCCGCGAATGGTGGCCTGATCGACCGCCGTCACCTGCACCAGCTCAGTTAGCGAACTCGGGCCCATGTCACGCACCGCGCACAGGGTAATAAACTGCACCGCGGTCAGCTGCGAATCGCCAACGTTCTGCTGAAAGATAGCCACATGGCGCTGGTAAACCTTACGAAGCAGGTGCCCGACTTGTTCAGTAAAATGATAATTTTCGGTCTTGCCGTTTTCTGCAGCCGGGTATTCGGGGGGCGTCATTGCGTTACTCTCACCATCTATGGAAACCACCGAGAATAGTACAAACCCCCGCGTTTAGCAGCAAGGTTAGCCCTGGCTTACTCGGGACGCCGCAGGAGCCACCACTTCGCCATCCGCGACTACCGTCGTGCCGTCCAGGCTAATGTCGCAATGGCGCAGCGCGATATCCATGTGGCACGGCGTTTTACGCGTACCACCGACTTCGGTATTCGGCCCGGTGGAAAAAAGGAAGTTGCCGTAGAAAGCACGTGCATCCATACACATCCCGTCGTTTTTGTCGTGCAGCCCCATCGCCGTCCACTGTGCACGTGGCTGTAAGCCCCAGCCGATGTGCGAGATGCCGTACACTTCCGGATCGTTGAAATATTTCATGTACTCCCGAAGATATTCCGCCTCAAACCCCCCGTGAATACGCGTCACAAAGCCCTTGTCTATCTCCAGCGTGATCCGTTCCCGCGCATAGCTCTTGAACGGCAGCAGGATATCGCCCACATCCAGCACCAGTACCCCTTCGGCCTGTTCCTCATTCGGCCAGGTGAACAGGAAGCCGCTTGGCCAGTGATCCCAACGTCCCGGTTCGTCGGCGTAACCGTATTCGGTTACCGTGGGGTATTGCCCCAGCGGGGCGCGAAAATCGCTGCCGGCGACAGATTTCACCTGCATTAATTTTGCCTGTTCCAGCACGGCAGCCGCCGCCAACACTCGCGCTTTGTCTTCCGCATTAGGCAACATCCGTGCCAACACCTCCGGCGGCTCGACCGCCAGCAAAATACGCGTGCCGGTCTTAAGGATTTGCTCCTGCTCCGGCGAGTGCAGCAACATCATGGTGTCGACCACCAGATCGGCGGCCTCCAACGCGCGCTGAGCCGCATGGTTGCCGGTCAATGCCGTATCACCGCAATAAGCAGTCATGTCGTTGCCCATGGCGCGCGGATGGTTAAACGAGGGCAACTCCACCGCATAAACCTTAGCGCCCAATCGCAGTGCAGCATCGGTAGCTGCGCGTACCGTGCGCGCATCGGAATAGTGACTTTTCAGGATCGCCACGCTTTGCGAAGCATCAACCTTTGACAGCGTAAGCACCTGCTCGAACAGCTGAACCAACTGACTATCATTGACCGCCATGCGGTATCTCCTGTTTTGCCTAAAGGGGTCGACGCGCCCGGCGCCAACGAGGTTATTTTGTACAAATTACAGTGAATACACTCTTTTAATTATCTAAGACTAAAAACCCACCGGAAGCAAGAAGCCCGAGACACCTATAAGCAAATCCTATTTTAAGCCCTTACCATCCTGTGATTAACATAAGGTTAACAGAAAAGGGCGACCGATTAGCGTGAGCCAAGTCAAAATTAACACTTGTGCAACTTTGCGTTATTTAGCGTATACACTATAAATCGATTATCCGTTATCGCAGCGGATGGCAGGTAAAAAAACCAACAGTCAGGGGAAAAATGATGAGCAAACAACAACGCATTGCCGTAGTCGGCGCCGGTTTGGGTGGCGCCGCCGCCGCCGGTCTGCTGCAAAAAGCGGGCTTTACCGTCGACCTGTACGAACAGAGTCCGGTGTTTTCACGATTGGGTGCCGGTATCCATATGGGGCCAAACGTATTGAAGATTTTCCGCCGTCTCGGCATTGAACAGCCCTTGGAGCAAATGGCGTCTCATCCGGACTTCTGGTTCAGCCGCGACGCCGAAACGGGTGATTATCTATCTCGCATCGAACTGGGGGCATTTGCCCGCAAAGAGTACGGTGCCGCTTACGTGACGGTACACCGCGGCGATCTGCAGGCCTTGCAGATGGCGGCACTGCAACCGGGCAGCGTGCATTTTGGCAAGCACCTGAGCAAGATTGAAGAGCGCGAAAACCATGTGGTGCTGAATTTTGCCGACGGTACTCAGGCCAGTGCAGACATCGTGATTGGCGCCGACGGCATCAATTCCCGCATTCGCGAACACCTGCTGGGCACTGAAGCCCCTACCTACAGTGGTTGGGTGGCGCACCGGGCGTTGATTCGCGGCGACAAACTGGCCAAATACAACCTGAGTTTTGAAGACTGCGTTAAATGGTGGTCGGCGGATCGTCACTTGATGGTCTATTACACCACCCAAAAGCGCGACGAATACTACTACGTCAGCGGCGTGCCGCACCCGGCATGGGATTTCCAGGGCAGCTTTATCGACAGCAGCCGCGAGGAAATGTACGAAACCTTCGCCGGTTATCACCCGATTGTGCAGGCATTGATCGAGTCCAGCGAACAGGTCACCAAATGGCCGTTGTTGAACCGTAAGCCGCTGCCGTTATGGAGCGAAGGCCGCATGGTACTGCTCGGCGATGCCTGCCACCCGATGAAGCCGCACATGGCTCAGGGCGCAGCCATGGCAATCGAAGACGCCGCCATGCTGGCGCGTTGTCTGCAGGAAACCGGCCTGACCGACTATCGCACCGCTTTCCAACTGTATGAAGCCAACCGCAAAGAGCGGGCTTCTCGCGTGCAGGCGGTATCCAATGCCAATACCTTCCTGCGCACGCAGGAAGATCCCGCCTGGGTTTACGGCTATGACCTGTACGCGCAAGCGCTGAAATCGGAGAACGCCGCATGAGCCACTTTCTGTATGGCGCCAACGTGCAGGCCAACGGCATTCGCCAGCACTATCTGCGCTACGGCGGGCAAGGCCCGGTGGTGATCCTGATCCCCGGCATCACCAGCCCGGCGATCACCTGGGGCTTCGTCGCCGAACGACTGGCTGAAAAGTACGACACCTACGTGCTGGACGTGCGTGGGCGCGGTCTATCCGCCAGCGGACCGGACCTGGCTTATGACGCCGAAACCTGTGCCCAGGACATAACCTCTTTCGCTTGCGCTTTGCAATTGGAAAACTACGCCCTGCTCGGTCATTCAATGGGGGCGCGCTTTGCCTTACGCGCTGCCGCGCTCCATCCGGCAGGGGTACGACGGCTGGTGCTGATCGACCCGCCAGTTTCCGGCCCCGGTCGGCGCGAATATCCGGGCAAGTGGCCCTGGTATGTCCATTCGATCCGTCAGTCACTGTTGGGTATGAACGCCGAACAGATGCGCACTTACTGCCCCAACTGGAGCGAATCGCAGCGCCAACTGCGTGCCGAATGGCTGCACACCTGCTATGAACCGGCCATCCAACGCGCCTATGAAGATTTCCATCAGGTCGATAGTCATCGCGATTATCCCGCGTTGAGCATGCCGACATTACTGATGGTCGCGGGCCTTGGCGGCGTGATCCAGCAGGAAGACGAGGCGGAGATCCGCGCATTGCAGCCAGAGATAACTCTCGCGCACGTTGAAAATGCCGGACATATGATCCCGTGGGACGACTTTGACGGTTTCTTCCGTGCTCTGGGCAATTTTCTGGATTAATTAAGGAGTGGTGTCATGACTAAAAATTACCGTATCGGCCAAATCGTCCCCAGCTCCAACACCACGATGGAAACCGAAATTCCGGCGATGCTGAACGCTCGTCAGCTAATCCGCCCGGAGCGTTTCACCTTTCACTCCAGCCGCATGCGCATGAAACACGTCAGCAAGGCGGAGTTGGCGGCGATGGACGCCGAATCCGACCGTTGTGCTCTGGAACTTTCCGACGCACAAGTCGACGTGCTCGGTTATGCCTGCCTGGTGGCAATCATGTCGATGGGGCTGGGCTATCACCGTGAGTCACAGGCTCGACTGGCACAGGTGACGCAAGATAATAACGCCGGCGCTCCGGTCATCAGCAGCGCCGGAGCGCTGGTCAACGGTCTGAAAGTGCTGGGGGCCAAACGCATTGCGTTAGTCGCCCCCTACATGAAACCCCTGACCCAAATGGTGGTGGACTATATCGAGCACGAGGGTATTGAGGTCAAGGTATGGCGGGCACTGGAGATTGCCGACAATCTGGCCGTGGGACGCCATGACCCGGCCAAACTGCCGGGCATTGTCGCCGAGATGGATCTGAGCGATGTTGACGCCATCGTGCTGTCCGCCTGCGTGCAAATGCCGTCCTTACCGGCGGTGGCTACCGTTGAAGCACAAACCGGCAAACCGGTATTGACCGCCGCCATCGCAACCACTTACGCCATGCTGACCGCACTGGAGCTGGAGCCGATCGTTCCCGGCGCAGGTGCCCTGCTGTCCGGCGCCTATTAAGGAGCAACTATGGCATCCGCAGCCGATAACTCACTCACCGATAATTACAGCGGCGTCTGGGGCAACCGCATCGGCTTCGGCCGACATCCGGCCCTGCTGATGATCGATTTTATGCAGGGCTACACAACCGAGGGTGCACCGCTGTTCGCTCCCGGCGTGGTCAGCGCGGTCGAAGAGAGCGTGGCGCTGTTGGCCACCGCTCGCCAAACGGGAATTCCGGTGATTCACACCAATATCCGCTATCATGCGGGGCATTTTGCCGATGGCGGCATTTGGGTGAAAAAAGCTCCGGTTATGAAGGACATGGTGGAAGGCAACCCGCTGGCGGCTTTTTGCACGCAGGTAACTCCTCTGGCCGCAGAAGTGGTATTAACCAAACAGTATGCCAGCGCTTTTTTCGGCACCTCTTTGGCCCCGATGTTGGTGGCGCTGGGCGTCGATACCCTGCTGTTGGCCGGTTGCTCCACTAGCGGCTGTATTCGTGCCAGCGCAGTGGACGCGGTACAGCACGGGTTCCGCACCATCGTCGTGCGGGAATGCGTAGGCGATCGTCACCCCGGGCCGCATGAGGCCAATCTGTTCGACATCGACAGTAAATACGGTGATGTCGTGACTAAAAAGGAGGCCCTCGATTATCTGAACCGGCTGTAACCCAGAGCATCACCTGCACGGAGAGCTGAACAATAAAGAAGGCGCGGAAAGCGCCTCAAAAGCAAACACACAACGCTCCTCCTCCGGAGGCCACCATGCACCACCTGGAGACATCATCATGGCCATTGTTGAAACCCCGTTAACCGGGAAAGCGGGAGCAGAATCGCTTCTGTACCGCAAAATCACCTGGAAGCTGATCCCGTTCCTCTGTTTGTGCTATCTGGCCGCCTATCTCGACCGCATCAACGTCGGTTTGGCCAAGTTGCAGATGGCCGACCAATTGCAACTTAGCGAGGCCGCCTTCGGGCTGGGCGCCGGGCTGTTCTTTGTCGGCTATATCCTGTTTGAAGTGCCGAGTAACCTGATCCTGCAGCGCATCGGCGCCAAGGTGTGGATTGCCCGCATCATGATCACCTGGGGCCTGCTTTCCGCCTGTACGATGTTTGTCACTACCCCCAACCAGTTTTACATCATCCGCTTTTTACTTGGCGTAGCGGAAGCCGGCTTCCTGCCAGGAGTACTGTATTATCTGACGCTGTGGTTCCCGACTTACCGTCGCGGCCGCATCATTGCGCTGTTCATGATCGGCCTGCCCCTGTCTAGCGTGCTTGGCGGCCCGCTGTCTGGCTGGATCATGGGACATTTTGATATGCGCCACGGACTGCACGGCTGGCAATGGCTGTTTCTGCTGGAAGGCATTCCCAGCGTATTGTTGGGCGTACTCACGTTCTGGGTGCTGCCGAACAACTATCGACAGGCCAAATGGCTGTCCGAGGACGAAAAACAACGCATTGCAGACGATCTGGCCCAGGACGACGCCGAAGCCAGCCACAGCAAGCACAGTTTTCGCGACGGTTTCTTTAACCTCAAAGTGTGGATGTTGGGTGGCATTGACTTCTCGATCCTGCTTAGCGCCTATGCCATGGGCTTTTGGATGCCAACCTTTATCAAGACTGCCGGCGTGACCAACATCACTACCATCGGCCTGCTGACTGCGTTACCGAGCGTTGCTGCCCTGCTGGGGATGTTGCTGATCGGTACCAGTTCGGACCGCATGCGTGAGCGTCGCTGGCATATCATCGTGCCCTTTATTGTCGGCGCAATGGCGATGGCCGGCAGCACGTTCTTCACCCATAACGTGATCGCCACGGTGTTGCTGTTCTCTGTTGCGCAGGCCGCAATCATCGGTGCGGTACCGGTGTTTTTCAGCCTGCCGGCCACCTTTCTGCGCGGCACAGCAGCGGCAACCGGCTTCGCGCTGGCCTGTTCGCTGGCAAACATTGCCGGGTTGGTGAGTAACTCGCTGATGGGGCTGGCATTGGACCTGACCGGTAAAAGCGGCGGCGCTCTGTGGGCATTCGCCGGGTGTCTGCTGATCAGTTCATTGCTGGTAGTTGCATTGCCTGCCAAGGTGGTTAACCGCTGAGGACGTTGGGCCCCGCTCGCGGGGCCTGACTTATTGGCAACCACAGGATCGGTCTGCCATCTTTGTGCTTGATTGCTCACGGGCCAAAATATCCGGCGCATGATAAATCCTCGTTTCGGCTATGTCCCGACGAAAAAAAAGGACGCAAGAAACTTGCGCCCTTCTGGGAGTTTTGGGTTATGCCGCGAACTGTTATTCGTCTTTAAGACCGCGGTTGATCAACATCGGCTCGATGCTCGGTTCTTTACCGCGCCACTCGACGTACAACTTCTCCAGATCCTGACTGTTGCCGCGTGACAGCACCATATCGCGGAAACGCTGGCCGTTCTCCGCCGTCAGCCCACCGTGCTCGCTGAACCACTGGAAGGCGTCATCCGCCAGCATTTCAGTCCACAGATAGGCGTAATAACCGGCGGCATAGCCGTTACCCCAGATGTGTTTGAAGTAGCTTGAGCGATAGCGTGGCGGCACGTAGCTGAGATCGATCTTGTCTTTCATCAGCGATTCGGCTTCGAATTTATCCACGTCCTGCTGCGGCTGATCGGCGCTCAGCATATGCCAGTGCATATCCAACAGTGCCGCAGACAGCAGCTCGGTCATGTCGTAGCCCTTGTTGAACTTGTCGGCTTTTTTGATTTTATCGACCAGTTCCTGCGGCATGGCTTCACCGGTTTTGTAGTGTTTGGCGTAATGCGCAAAAACTTTAGGATCGCTGGCCCAGTGCTCGTTGAACTGCGAGGGGAATTCGACAAAATCACGTGCGGTATTGGTACCTGAAAGGCTTGGGTATTCCTGATCGGCGAACATACCGTGCAACGCATGACCAAACTCGTGGAACATGGTGATCACGTCGTCGTAAGACAGCAATGCAGGCTGACCTGCTGCCGGTTTGGTAAAGTTGGCAACGTTGTAAATCACCGGTTTGGTGCCTTTCAACTTCGACTGTTCGACGAAGTTGCTCATCCAGGCGCCGCCGCCTTTGTTGTCGCGTTTAAAGAAGTCGGTATAGAACAGCGCCATCGATTTGCCGTCTTTATCGAACACCTCATACACGCGCACGTCCGGCTGGTAAACCGGGATATCCTTACGTTCTTTGAAGCTGATGCCGTACAGCAGGTTGGCGGCATAGAACACGCCGTTGTTCAGCACGTTATCCAATTCGAAGTAAGGTTTGATCTGCGATTCATCCAGATCGTACTTCGCCTTGCGCACCTGTTCGGCATAGAACTGCCAATCCCAGGCGGCAACCTTAAAATCACCTTTCTGCTGGTCGGAAGCCGCCTGAATATCTTTGGCTTCACGTTCGGCACGCGCAGTGGCTGCCGGGACGATATTACGCATAAAGCTCAGCGCCGCATCCGGCGTTTTGGCCATCTGGTTTTGCAGCTTCCAGGCCGCATAGTTCGGGAAGCCCAAGAGTTTGGCCTGTTCGGCACGGACTTTGGCCAGCCGGGCAATCGTCTGGCGAGTGTCGTTGCCGTCACCCTTTTCTGCCCGATTCCACGAAGCGTCAAACAGCGCCTTGCGGGTGTCTCGATTTTTCAGGCTTTGCAAATCCGGCTGCTGGGTGGTGTTTTGCAATACCAGTAACCACTGCTTGTCCAGCTTACGCTCACCGGCGGCCTGAGCGGCAGCGGCCAGTTCGCTCTCAGACAATCCGTCCAACTTACCCTTGTCGGCGATAGCCAGCGCACCATCTTTGGTCGCCGCCAGCAGCTTGTTGGAGAACTGGGTACTCAGCGTCGCCGCTTCCTGGTTCAGCGCCTTCAGCTTGGTTTTATCGGCGTCGGAGAGATTGGCCCCCGCCAGCTCGAAATTTTTGTAAGTCACTTCCACCAGGCGGCGAGATTCCGCATCCAGCTTCAGCGCATCACGCTGCTGATAAATCGTCTTGATACGCGCGAACAGTTTGCTGTTGAGCATGATGGCGTCGTCCAGCGCCGCCAGCTTCGGTGAGCTTTCTTCATCCAACTTTTGCAGCGCGTCGCTGGTGTTGGCCGAGGTCATGGCACTAAACACGTTCATCACGCGTGACAGCAGCGCCCCAGACTGTTCCAGCGCCACGAAGGTATTTTTAAAATCAGGCTTGGCCGGGTTGTTGGCAATCTTCTCCACTTCCTCCAGCTTTTGCTTGATACCGGCATCAATTGCCGGGGCGTAGTCGCTCTCTTTAATCAAATTGAACGGCGGCGCCTGGAACGGCAGGCGACTTTGGTAGAAGAACGGGTTCTGGTTCTTTTTATTGTTGTGCTGGTTGGCTTCACCGGTCACGTTAGCCTCCTTCGCCTGACCACTCGGCAACGCGGTGTGGTCAGCGTGCGGGTTAGTTTCTGCTGCCTGTGCCTGCGAGCTCAGCGCCATGCCGATCGCCAACACCAATGTAGATAAACGCATCAAATCGAAACTCCTCCATGTTCACAGAATAAATTGCGCGGGAACCCCAGTTCCCAGGCCACATCCTAGCTTAGGCGCAGTTGGCAGTTTGAGCAAAAACAAGTGATTAGAATGTTGAGTTGGCCTAAGCATCAGGCTTTTGGCCTTCGGTTTAATGAAAACCTTTTCAGCGTAAACCTTGCCCGTAGCAGGCAATAACCTCTCCGGCCACCGCCACCGCGATCTCCGCCGGCAGTTTGCCCTTCACGTCCGGCAGGCCCAGGGGGCAGCGCATGGCGGCGATCGCCGCTTCGCTGATGCCGCGTTGGCCGAGCTTGTATTCGAAGCGTTTGCGTTTGGTCAGCGATCCGATCAGGCCGAAGTACCCTGCGTCGCCGCGACGTAAAATTCGCTCCGCCAGTGCCAGGTCCAGCGCGTGATCGTGGGTCATCACGATAAAGAAACTGCCCGGCGGCATGGCGTCGACGATCTCCAAGGGCTCATCGCTGATTTCTTGCTGCACCCCGGCGGGAATAACCCGCGGGAATTCCTCCGCGCGGCCGTCCACCCAGCGCACCCGGCACGGCAGCGTGGCGAGGATATTCACCAGCGCGCGCCCGACGTGGCCGGCACCAAACAGAGCGATCTGCGGGCGCGGCGATATCATCGGCTCAAACAGCACGCTGGTGGTACCACCGCAGCACTGGCCCAGTCGCGCCGCCAGCGGGAAACGTTCCAGCCGTAACTGGGGCGCAGCCTGTTGCAGCATTTCGCGGGCAATCGCCAATGCCTGAAACTCCAGATGGCCGCCGCCAATGGTATTCACCGCACGTTCGGCGGTTACCAGCATTTTGGTACCCCGGTTGCGCGGCGTGGAGCCCAGTTCGTCCACCAGCGTCACCAATACGCAAGGTTCACCGCGTCGCCGCAGATCGGCCAGTACTTCAATCCATTCATCCATCGCCGTTCTCCCGCACGTCATCGGTGACAACGTCACCGTGTAACATCTGCTGCACGCCCCACAGCACCCGTTCCGGCGTGGCCGGTGCGTCAATGTTGGGTTGCAGGCGGTAATCCGCCAGGCTGGCGACAGCATCCTTGATTGCGCACCATACCGAAATCCCCAGCATAAACGGCGGCTCGCCCACCGCTTTGGAATGAAACACCGTATCTTCCGGGTTTTTGCGGTTTTCCAGCAGCCTGACGCGCAAATCGGCAGGCACATCGCCGATAGCCGGGATTTTGTAGCTGGCAGGCCCGTTCGTCAGCAACTTCCCTTGTTCGTCCCACACCAGCTCTTCGCTGGTCAGCCAGCCCATGCCCTGCACAAAGCCCCCCTCGACCTGACCGACGTCGATTGCCGGGTTCAGCGAGTCGCCCACGTCGTGTAGGATGTCGGCGCGCAGCAGTTTGTACTCGCCGGTCAGGGTGTCGATCACCACCTCCGCACAGGCCGCGCCGTAGGCAAAGTAATAGAACGGGTGACCGCGGGCCTGGTCGCGATCGTAGAAAATTTTCGGCGTGCGGTAATAGCCGGTGCTGGCGAGCGAAACCTGATTGAAATACGCCTGCTCAACCACCTGCTCGAAGCTGAAATAACGCTCGGCTACTTTGACCTGGCCGTTATTGAAAATAATCTGCTCCGCACTGACCTGATGCTGTTTGCTCAGCATCTCGATCAGCCGCTGTTTAATGATCAGCGCGGCATTCTCCGCCGCCTTGCCGTTGAGATCCGTGCCGGATGACGCCGCCGTCGGCGAGGTATTCGGCACCTTGCCGGTATCGGTAGCGGTAATTTGAATACGTTCGATGTCCACCTGGAACACTTCGGCGACAATCTGCGCCACCTTGGTGTTTAGCCCCTGGCCCATTTCGGTGCCGCCGTGGTTAAGTTGAATGCTGCCGTCGGTGTACACCAGTACCAACGCACCTGCCTGGTTAAGGAAGCCGGCGGTGAAGGAAATACCAAACTTCACCGGCGTCAGCGCCAGCCCTTTTTTCAGGATCGGATTTTGCACGTTGAACTGCCGGATCGCCTGACGGCGGGCCTGATAATCGGCACTTTGCTCCAGCTCTGCGGTGATTTCCTGCAGCAGGTTCTGCTCCACCGGCTGATGATAATGCGTAACGTTGCGTTGATCCTTGCCGTAATAGTTGGTTTTTCGCACCGCCAACGGATCGAGCGCCAGATAGCGTGCAATATGATCCATGACCTGCTCAATCGCCATCATGCCCTGCGGCCCGCCAAAGCCCCGGTAAGCAGTATTGGAAGCGGTATGCGTCTTACAGCGGTGGCCGGTAATCAGCACATCTTCCAGAAAATAGGCATTATCAGCGTGGAACATGGCGCGATCGACGATAGAACCCGAAAGGTCGAGCGAATAACCACAGTTGCCTGCCAGGCTGATTTTCACCCCGTGCAGCAGCCCGCTGTCGTCGAAACCTACGTCATATTGAATATAAAACGGGTGGCGCTTGCCGGTGATCAACATGTCATCGCGGCGGTTAAGGCGCATTTTGACCGGTCGCCCGGTGAGATGCGCCATCACGGCGCACAAACACGCAGGACCGGCAGCCTGCGTTTCCTTACCGCCAAAACCACCGCCCATGCGCCGCGTATCGATTGTCACTCTGTGCATTGGCAGGTTGAGCACCGAGGCCACCAGCTTTTGGATCTCGGTCGGGTTCTGAGTCGAGGAATACACCAGCATGCCGCCGTCCTCGGCCGGCATCACCGACGCAATCTGGGTTTCCAGATAAAAGTGTTCCTGACCGCCGACATGCAGCTCCCCCTGAATGCGGTGTTTGGCCTGCGCCAACGCGCGGTCGGCGTCACCCCGTTGATGACGATGCGCCTCCTGCACCAGGAAACCTTCCCGTAAAGATTGAGTGACGTCCAACCGTGCCGGTAAATCCCGATAGGTCACTTTAATCGCCTGAGCGGCACGCCAGGCAATTTCCGGATCTTCCGCCGCCACAACCGCAATGACCTGTCCGACGTATTCCACCTTATCTTTCGCCAGCAGCGGATCGCCATGCGTTAAAGGGGCGATATCCAGTTCGCCCGGTACGTCCTGCCAGGTGATCACCCTTACCACGCAGGGAAAGTCGTAACATGCCGACAGGTCCAGCTTTTCGATCTGCGCATGAGCCCGTTCGCTCAGCCTGGCCGCCAGATGCAATTGGTTCGGAAACTCAAGCTTGTCGTCGATGTATTGCGCTTCACCGCTGACGTGCTTGTCGGCGCTCTCGTGCTTGCGGCTGCGGCCTACGCCGCTGGTTAACGACTGGCGGAAACGTTCTGCCAGGTGTTCCTGGGTGTGTTCGGTCCCTTTGCGATTACTCATGAGCGGTCACCTCTATTGCCAGCTGCGGCGCTGTCAGCGCAATGAAGTAGCGGCGCAGCAGGTTTTGCGCCACCAGCAAACGGTAAGCGCTGCTGGCGCGGAAATCGCTCAGCGGCGTAAAGTCCTGCGCCAACGCCTGTGCCGCTTGCTCAAGGGTTTCTCGCCGCCAGGGCTGCCCAACCAGTTGCTGCTCACAGAGTTCGGCGCGTTTCGGGGTCGCCGCCATGCCGCCGAACGCCACGCGGGCGCTGCGGATAACGCCTTGATCAAAGGTCAAATTAAAAGCGCCGCACACGGCCGAAATGTCGTCTTCCAGGCGTTTGGAGACTTTCCAGGCACGAAAGTCCGCCGGTGCGCTGGCAGGCAGTACGATACTTTCAATAAATTCCCCCGGCTGCAGTGCGGTTTGGCGGTAGCCAAGGAAGAAGTCGTTCAACGGCAGTTCACGCTGGGTAGCACCACAGCGCAGGATCAGCAGCGCGTCCAGCGCCAGCAATAAGGGCGCACCGTCGCCAATCGGTGAAGCATTGGCAATATTGCCCCCCAACGTGCCCTGATTGCGGATCTGCTGGGAAGCAAAACGCGCCAGCAGTTCACCAAAGGCCGGATGATAGTTGGCCAACATCGGATACAAATCACTCAAGGCGGCGCCGGCGCCAATCACCAGACGATCGCCCTGCCAGCTTATCTGCCTGAGCGCCTCAATTTGGCCAATAGCGATGATCAGCGGGATATCCTGATGCCGCTGGGTGATTTCCAGCGCCAGATCGGTCCCGCCGGCCAGCAGCTTGGCCTGCGGGTGCTGTTGATAGAGCCGCGCCAGCTCATCGAGGCTCTGCGGCAGCAAACAGCGCTTGCCGTCAGCCTCCAGCGGCGTTGCGGCACGCATGGCCTGCAGCCGTTGCAGCGTTTGTGGCTGGTGGTGGTCGAAGCTGTCTGGCTTAGGGTTATCGCACGCCTGCTGCGCCGCCGCCAAAATCGGGCGATAGCCGGTACAGCGGCACAGGTTGCCGGCCAGTGCCTGCTGCGCCTGTTCGCGTTGATAGGACGCTGTGTTTTTTTGCAGGCAGAACAGCGACATCACGAAACCCGGTGTACAAAAACCGCACTGTGAACCGTGACAGTCGACCATAGCCTGCTGCACGCCGTGCAATTCCCCCTGCTGTTTCAGATCCTCTACGGTGATCAACTGTTTGCCGTGCAACGCGCTGACGAAGGTCAGACAGGCATTAACGCTGCGATAGCGCAGCCGATCGCCTTCCGGCTCGGCCAACACCACGGTACAAGCGCCGCAATCGCCGGAGGCACAGCCCTCTTTGGTGCCGCAGCGGCCAAGGTCACGCCGCAGGTAGTTCAGCACCGTGGTATTGGGATCGAGTGCGGTTTCTGTTTTCAGGGTTTGATTAAGCAGAAACTGGATCATGCCGCCTCCTGGCACTTGGCCGCTCGGTACACCACATTGCCGTCGACGTAAGTACGATAAACATTGCGATCGTCACCCAGGGTCATCAACACAAACAGTTGCTCCGCCAGTTCGCGGCTGTTTTCATGTCGCAACTTTTGCAGCGGTGACACGGCCGGATCCAGCACCACAAAATCCGCCTCTTTGCCCACCTCGAAGTTGCCGATTTTGTCGTCGAGCGACAGGGCTCGAGCTCCGCCCAGCGTCGCGTGGTAGAAGGCTTCACAGGCGGAAAGCTGATAGCGCTGCAGCTGAGCGACCTTGTAAGCCTCACCCAGCGTTTCCAGCATGTTAAAGGTGGTCCCGGCCCCGACGTCGGTGCCGATACCCAGCCTGACCTGCTTCTGCCAGGCCTTTTGCAGGTTGAACAAACCGCTGCCCAGAAACAGATTCGAGGTTGGGCAAAAGGCGATCGCCGAACGGGTTTGGCACAGGCAATTCCACTCTTGTTCTTCCAGATGCAAACAGTGGGCGAACACGCTTTTCTCTCCGGTCAGCCCGTACTGGTGGTATACGTCCAAATAGCTGCGGCTGTCGGGGAACAACTCTTTTACCCAGGCCACTTCATCAAGATTTTCGCTCAGATGGGTGTGCAGGTAGGCGTCCGGAAATTCCTGGCGCAGGCGCTGCACCTGCTCAAGCAGCGCCGGGGTGCTGGTGGGCGCAAAGCGTGGCGTAATGGCGTAACTCAGCCGCTGTTTGCCGTGCCAGCGCTCAATCAGCGCTCGCGTTTGGCGGTAGCTCTGTTCCGGGCTTTCCAGCAAGGCTTCCGGCGCATGGCGATCCATCATCACCTTACCGGCAATCAAGCGCATGTTCAGCGCCGCCGCCTGGCGGAACAGCGCTTCAACCGACTGAGGATGCACGGTGCCAAATACCAGCGCCGTAGTGGTGCCGTTGCTTAACAGCTGCTGCAGAAAGAATGCCGACATTTTGTCTGAGTGCCGTTCGCAGCAAAATTGGCTTTCTGTCGGGAAGGTATAGTTTTTCAGCCAGGTCAGCAGTTGCTCGCCATAGGCGCCGATCATTTCGGTTTGCGGGTAGTGAATATGGGTGTCGATAAAACCCGGCACGATCAGTTTGTCCGGATAATGAGCGACCTCAAACCCCGGCGGCAACAGCGATTCGCCCTGCTGCCAGCTGCCGAACCAGGCAATCGCGCCTTCATGGAGCAGCATTAACCCGTCAGGAATATGTCGCAGCTGCTGACCTAATTGCTGCGGATGATCCACGCAGGCCGCGATGTCGAAAAAATTGCCACGGATCGCCGTGGTGAATGGCATGTTCATTTTGCTTTCCTTCTCTACCGACCAGCGCACAGCACCCGGCTGAGTCAATTCAGCCTGGAGAGCGATGGCGGTCTTTTTATCGATCGCAGATGTTGATTTAAGAATAGCAAGCCGCGTGCCAGTCGGTTTTTTATTGACTATTTATGTTTAAAAACAGAAGGATAAAATTCACCGAACAATATTCCGAGCCAACGACAAATAAGCAGAATATAAGCAAACGGTTGCCCTTAAATAGCAACCGTTTGCTTATATTGGATTAATGATTAGCCTGCACCATTATTGGGCAAGAATATAAATCGGAGGATGGGTTTTATGACTTCAATAACACTTCATAACGGGGATTGAATTCATCAAACAGCGGCAGAGCCGCCGCCCCCAATGCGGCGGTATCCGCACCGGTGGTGCCCAGCCGCACCCGCAGGCCGTCGAGGTATTTGCTGCGCACCGAGCGATGCAGCGGCGCCAACCGCTTAATCAGTTGCGCCACGAGGCTTTCCGGCATCAGGCCGCCGATAATCACGGCTTCAGCGTCAAACATGCATTCGACTATGTTGATCGCCTGACGTAACGCAGGCACCGCCGAATCCAGCCAGCCGTCAATCTGCGACTGCGGCAATGCCAGCAAGTCTTGTGGTCTGGCGCTCATCGGATCCAGCCCGCAGCTCTCGTAGGCCGCCTGCAGCGAGACATAACGTTCCAGGCAGCCCTGGTTACCGCAGTAGCAGGCGCGCCCGCCCGGTTGCACAATCATGTGGCCGACTTCACCAGCATTGTGCGCATGGCCGGTATAAATTCGGCCATCGGTGAAAATCCCCGCGCCAAGCCCGGTACCGAGATACAAATAAATAAACGAATTCAGCTGTCTGGCTACGCCGTGCAAACGCTCGCCGATGGCGGCGACGGTGGCATCGTTCTCCAGCGTCACCGGCAGGCCGCTTTGCGCGTTAAGTTCAGCCACCACATCGATATTTTCCCAACCGTTGAGCGTGGTCGGCCCCACCGACGAAATTCCTTCCACGCCAAACGGCCCCGGCATTACTACGCCGATCCCCAGCATTTTCCCCCAGGCCAGATCCGGCTGCTGGCGCATTTCTTGCAGTACATCACAAATCAGTTTCAAGGTGGCAGCAGGTTGCGGCTTTTGCACCATAATCAGCCGGTGGAAACGTACGCTGCCTGACAGATCAACCACGATCATCAGCAGGGACTGGTGATCCAGATGGATGCCGATGGAATACGCACTGTCTGGGTTAAGGGTCAACGGCGTGGCTGGCTGACCTCGCCCGCCGGCACGACGCGGCAGGTGCGAAGAGAGAATGCCGGCCTGTTCCAGCTCGGTTGCGATGTTTGAAACGGTTTGCGGCGTCAGTGAGGTCAGCCGGGCAATTTCGGCACGGGTCAGTTCTCCGTGCAGACGGATAGCCTCTATCACTACGCGCCGGTTGTGTGCGCGAGCATGTTCAAGGTTAGTGCCGGAAGTCGTCATAACTGCCTATGCAGAAAGGGAAATCGTCTTTGCAGTATGGTGCCCTCCAATAAAGCAATCAAATTGATTTAAAAATCTTTTTAACACCGGAGAACGCACAATGAAAAGCCATACCCTTGCCGCTACGGCAGTCTGTACTTTGTCTGCCCTGGCGCTCAGTCTCTCATCCGCCTATGCCGCCCCCACGCAAATTAGCGCGTTGTTTATGACCCAGGCGGCCTACAGTGAAAACGATATCCGCGCCATGACCGCGGACTTCAGCAAACAACACCCGGATATCACCGTTAATCTGGAGTTTGTCCCTTACGAGGCGCTGCACGATAAAATCGTCGCGGCACGCGGTGCCGGTAGCAATGGCTACGACGTGGTGCTGTTCGACGCCATCTGGCCGGCGGAATTCACCAAGTTCGGTCTGCTGCAAGACGTCACCGCGCGCATCAGCGCCGACGACAGCGCCAAAATCTTTGCCGGCGCCATGACCACCGTCACCTACAAAGACAAGCGCTGGGGCATGCCGTGGATCCTCGACACCAAATACCTGTATTACAACAAGGCCATGCTGGCCAAGGCCGGTATTGCCGCCCCGCCGAAAACCTGGCAGGAGCTGGAACAGCAGGCGGAAATTCTGAAGCAGAAAAACGTGGTCAAGTACCCGCTGGTGTGGAGCTGGTCACAGGCCGAAGCGCTGGTTTGCGACTACACCACGCTGGTGTCGGCCTTCAAGGGCCAGTTCATCCAGCAGGGCAAAATCACCTTCTCCAGCCCGGGTTCGCTGCAGGCCGCCAGCTACATGAAAGCGTCACTGGATAAGGGGCTCACCAACCCGAATTCTCGCGAGTATCTTGAGGAGGACGTGCGCAAGGCCTTCTCCAACGGGGATGCAGCCTTCGCACTGAACTGGACCTATATGTACAACATGGCCAACGATCCGAAGCAAAGCAAGGTGGCCGGCGACGTCGGTATCGTGCCTGCACCGGGCTCCGAGGCCGGTCAGGTTTCTGCGGTGAATGGCTCCATGGGTCTCGGCATTGCCAAGGCCAGCGCCCACCCCGATCAGGCCTGGCAGTACATCAGTTACATGACCTCGCAGCCGGTGCAGGACAAGTACGCCAAGCTTAGTCTGCCGATCTGGAAATCCTCCTATGAGGATCCCGCGGTGCAGAAAGGTCAGGAACCGCTGATCGCTGCCGCCAAACAGTCGTTGAACGTGATGCTTTCGCGCCCCGAAACCGCGGATTACTCACGGCTGTCCAACGGATTGCAGCAGGACCTGCAGCAAATCCTGCAGGGTAAAGTCACGCCGCAGGCCGGGCTGGATGCCGCGACCCAAAGCGCAGCACGGTTGCGTTAAGCGATGACGATGCTCACTCTGCCCCAACGTGAGCGTCGTCAGGCATGGGTGCTGCTGGCACCCATGCTGCTGATGATGCTGCTGCTCACCGCCTGGCCGCTGGGTCGTACCCTGTGGCTGAGTTTTACCGATGCGGCGCTGGTTGGCGACGGCGTAGCGCCGGCCTGGGTCGGTGCGGATAACTTTCTTTATGCCCTGACCGACCCGGATTTTCAGGCGGCTCTGGGGCGTACGCTGTATTTCACCCTGGTTTCGGTGGCGTTTGAAGGGGTGATTGGCGTGCTGGTGGCGCTGTTGCTCAATCAAAAATTCCACGGTCGCAATCTGCTGCGGGTGTTGGTGATTTTACCCTGGGCGCTACCGACCATCGTCAACGCCACGATGTGGCGACTGAATTTCAACCCGGATTACGGCAGCATCAACGCGCTGCTGACTCAACTCGGCGTGATCGACCACTATCGCAGTTGGCTGGGAGACCCGGCTTCGGCACTCAACGCGGTAATGCTCGCGGACATTTGGAAGAACTATCCGCTGATCACCCTGCTGACGCTGGCGGCATTGCAAACCATCCCGGACGATTTGTACGAGGCGGCTCGGCTGGACGGCGCCTCTGCCTGGCGACGATTCCGCGCCATCACCCTGCCCGCCATTCTGGCGCCGCTGGCCGTGGCGTTGGTGCTGCGTACCATCGACGCGTTCAAAGTGTTCGACATCATTTACGTGATGACGCGCGGCGGGCCGATGGACAGCACCAAAACCCTGAGTTTCTTTGTCTATCAGGAATCGTTCAGCTATCTGCGCGCCGGCAGCGGTGCCGCCTACGCCGTGCTGATGACCTTGTTGTGCGGCGTGCTGATTGCGCTGTACATGCTGATGCTGTTCCGCCAGCGCAGAAGGAGCCTCGCCGATGAAGCCTAAGCTCCGCCTGCTCTTGCGCTACGGCGCCGCGCTGCTGCTGGCAGTGTCGATCCTCGCACCGATGCTATGGCTGTTTCTGATGAGCGTCAGCTCTTCGGCCGATCTGACCCGCGTGCCGCTGGAATGGCTGCCGCGTCACTGGGATTTTTCGCGTTACGTCAGCCTGCTGTCGTTGCAACCCGGCCAACCCGGTGCGTTGTTTCTGCATGCGTTGTTCAACAGCCTGCTGGTTGCCTGCGGCGCGACGCTGATTTCGTTATTGCTGGCCATTCCTGCGGCGTTCAGCTTTTCCCGCTACCCTGGCCGCGACGGCTGGCTGTTTGCCAGCCTGGCGATCTACATGGTGCCGCCGGTGGCTTTCGTGCTGCCGCTGTACTTTATCCTGCAACAGTTGGCGCTGTTGAACACCCATATCGGTCTGGTGCTGGTCTACTGCTCGCTGATCCTGCCGTTTCTCACCTGGATGCTGAAAAACCAGTTTGATGCCCTGCCGATCGACATCGAGCAGGCCGCCCGGCTGGACGGGTTACGCCAGTGGCAAGTGCTGTTGCGCATTACCCTGCCGCTGGCCAAACCGGCATTGGGTGCCTCGGCGCTGTTCGGCTGGTTGCTGGCCTGGGACGAATTTTTCTACGCGCTGCTGTTTACCAGCAATATTCAGGCGCAGACCTTGCCGGTGACCATAGCCGGTTTCACCGCCGGGCGCGCCACCGATGACGGGCTGATCGCCGCCGTCGGCATTCTGGCTGCCATTCCACCGCTGTTCATTGCCCTCTGGCTGCAAAAAACCCTGGTTAGCGGCTTAACCAGCGGCGGCAGCAAGGGCTAATTTATTCAGGGAAAATAGACATGATGAAGACCAACACCAAACCCACGCTGTACGTGGTGGGCAATATCAACGTCGATGTGATCATGAGCACCTTGCAGCAATGGCCGCAGAAAGGAACTGAAGCGATGCTCGATCACAGTGAACTGCGCCCCGGCGGTTCAGCAGGCAACTGCGCACTGGCGCTGGCGGCGCTGGAAACCCCTTACCGGCTGGTGGCCAATCAGGGCAATGACTATTTCAGCCCCTGGCTGGCGCAGCTGTTTCCGGACAGTTCGCCGTATTGGCCGATCTACAGCTGCGAAACTTCGCTGACTTTCGGCGTCACCCACCCCGACAATGAACGCACGTTTTTTAGCAATCAGGGGCATATTACCCGCCTCAGCCAGGACGATGTGCTGCATCAGATCCCGGTGTTGGCCGGCAGCGGCGACACCGTTTTGTTGTGCGGCACCTTCCTGTGCACCACCTTGTTGGCGGACTACCCGGCGTTGCTGAAGACCCTGCGCCAGCGCGGCTATCGCATTGCGGTTGATACCGGTTGGCCCCCACAGGGCTGGAGCGAACCGTTACGCACGCAAATCGCCGACTGGCTGCCGTTCTGTGATGTTTTGCTGCTCAATGAAGTGGAAACCTGTGGCATGGCGGGCAGTGAGGATCTGTACACCGCCGCTCGTACCCTGAATCGTCAACAGCCTGCCGACGCCGCCTGCGTGGTGAAATGTGGCCCGGACGGTGCGCGCATGTGGTGCGGCGAACGGTTATTGCAGGCGGCGGCACATCCGATCAAGGTGGTCGACACCATTGGTGCCGGCGACAGTTTCAATGCCGGTTTCCTGACCGCCTGCCTGCATGGCCACTCGTCAGCAGTGGCGCTGCGCTGGGGTATTCGTGCTGCCAGCCACGCTATCAGCAGCTCGCCGCGCCAATACCTGGACTGGAATACCCTGAAAACCTGCGCCGGAGAAATGGTCTGATGGCAAGTGTAGAACTGGTAAAAGTGGCCAAATACTATGGCAAACAGCGGGTATTGAACCCCCTGGATCTGGTGATCCCCGACGGCAGTTTTACCGTGCTGGTCGGCCCGTCAGGCTGCGGCAAGTCCACGCTGCTGCGCCTGTTGGCCGGGCTGGACAGCCTGACGGAAGGTACGATCCTGCTGGATAAAAAGAAGATCAACGATCTGGATCCTGCCGACCGCGACATCGCCATGGTGTTCCAGAGCTATGCGCTCTATCCGCACCTGACGGTGGCGGAAAACATGGCTTTTCACATGCAGGTGATGAAGGTAACCAAGGCTGAGCAGCAGGCCAAGGTTCAGCAAGCAGCGCGCATTTTGGCGATCGATCATCTTTTGCAGCGCTATCCAAAAGAACTCTCCGGCGGCCAACGGCAGCGGGTAGCGATGGGCCGCGCCATGGTGCGTAATCCCAAGGTATTTTTATTCGACGAACCGCTGTCCAATCTCGATGCCCAACTGCGTATGGAGCTGCGTGCCGAGATCAAGGCCCTGCATCAGCAGTTCAAAACCACCACGGTGTATGTCACCCACGATCAGATTGAAGCCATGACGCTGGCGGACCAAATCGTGGTGATGAAAGACGGCAATATCGTGCAGCAAGGCAAACCGTTGGAGATCTACGACGCTCCCGCCGATACCTTTGTGGCGCGCTTTATCGGCTCACCGCCAATGAACCTGTTGGACGGCGTCGTCACGCCGCGCGACGACCGGCCTGGCGTCGCCTGTGGCGAACTCTGGCTGCCATTGCCCGCGAAATGGCGGCATGTTGTGGCAGGCAGCAAGGTGATCCTCGGGCTGCGTCCCCATGACTTCCACCTGGTCGACACCAGCGAGCAACCTGCCGCCCAACTGCGACTGATGGAGATCACCGGCGATGTCAGCCTGCTGCATATCAACTGGGGCGGTTATCGCCTGCACGTACAGTTCAACGGACGAATTAACGCACAAAGCGACCAGCCGCTGTGGTTAGCGCCCAACCGTGACGCGATCCACCTGTTCGATGCCGCGACGGGACTGCGCTTGAGTGAAAGTTGAAAGTTCGCGTGGCCAGGGATGGCGTCAAACTTGAAACGATAACCATTCTCAATTATCATCCGCGCATCTTTTTTGACCGGCAGCGCGGAACCCATGTCAGCCACAGCCCCTACTTCCTCAGATGCGCTTACACGCCTCTACGCAACCCATCACGGTTGGCTGCGGGGCTGGCTGCAACGTCGACTCGGTTGCGCTTTTGACGCCGACGACCTGGCACAGGACACCTTCATGCGGGTCCTGAAAAACGACTCCGCCGCCGCTATTCGCGAACCCAAAGATTTTTTGGTCACCCTCGCCAAGCGGGTGATGGTCGATTTCTTCCGCCGCAAAACGCTGGAGCGCGCTTATCTGGATATGCTGGCGCTGATGCCGGAGGCGCTGGCGCCCTCACCCGAACAGCGTCACAGCCTGCTTGAAAGTCTGCAACACATCGACAGCATGCTCGACGGGCTGGGGCCGAAGATCAAACAGGCCTTTTTGCTGTCGCAGCTCGAAGGACTGGGCTATGCCGAGATTGCACAACGCCTCGGCGTTTCGGTCAGTTCAGTAAAAAAATACATGGCCAAAGCCGCCGAGCACTGCCTGCTGTTCAGCCTGGAAACAGAATACCCGTAATGAGCCACACCCTCACCCCCGAGCAGCGCCAGGCGCTGAAAATGGCCGCCCAATGGTTTGCCCTGTTATGCGACGAAAACGTCACCGAGCACCAACGGCAACAGTGGCAGGCCTGGCACCAACAAAACGAAGATCACCGCTGGGCCTGGCAACGCGTTGAAGCACTGCAAAGTCAGTTGCAGGGCGTACCTGGAAAATTCAGCTATCGCACGCTCGATCAGGCCGGCCGTCAGTCCAGGCTGGATCGCCGCACCCTGCTGAAAAGTCTGTTCCTGTTGCTGGGCGTCGGTGGCAGTTGGTTGGGCATTCAGTCCCCGTTGGGCCGCGAGCTGCGCGCCGACTACCGCACCGCTACCGGTGAAATTAAACCCATCGTCCTCAGCGACGGCAGCCAGTTGGTACTCAATACCGCCAGCGCTGTCGATGTTCGCTACAGCGCTGAAAAACGGCTGATCCTGCTGTACAACGGAGAAATCAGTTTGATTACCGGCCGCGACGACCGGCCGTTTTGGGTCGAAAGCCGGCAAGGTGCCATGCGCGCGCTCGGCACCCATTTCCTGGTGCGAGAAAACGACGATCAAACGCAACTGACTGTGCTTGAACACGCCGTGGAAGCCCAACTGGCACAGTTCCCACAGGAAAAACGACGGGTTAACGCCGGGGAACAAATCAGCTTTAGCGCTGCGGCATTCGGCCAACAACAGGCAGCCGGCAGCGGCGACAGCTGGACCCGCGGCGTACTGAGCGTCAGTCAATGGCGGCTGGATCAGGTGCTTGCCGAACTGGCGCGTTACCGTCACGGCCGTTTGGATTGCGATCCGGGCATTGCCGGCCTACGCGTGAGCGGCAGTTTCCCACTGAGGGAGCCCGATCGCGCACTCCTGCTGCTCAGCCAAACGCTGCCGATCCGGCTGCAAAGCTTTACCCGTTATTGGTTAAAAGTGGTCCCCGCCTGATTTATTTAAATGAAAATGATAAAAAATCGCATTCTTGATTGTCCCTTTTTCGTTTTCATCCGACTCCAGTTAAAACACTGCAGCAAAAAATAGAATAATCAGGAGAAGGTATGAACAATTTTTGGGGAAAACCGCTTCAACCACTGGCGGTCGCCGTGGGTCTGGCATTCGCTTCACCCTTGCTGGCAGCGCAGACAGCACCGGTTGCCGCTACCGCTTATCAGATCCCCGCAGGCGATCTGGATGGCGCGTTAAATGCCTTTGCCGCCCATGCCGGCATTGCGCTGTCCGTTGACGGAAGTTTGACCGCCGGCAAGCGTTCACCAGGGCTGAAAGGCAACTACGACGTTAATCAGGGGCTGAACGCACTGCTGGCGGGTAGCGGCTTACAGGCCAAGGCGTTGGGGGCTAATGGCTTTACGCTGGTCAAACAGCCGACGGTGCAGCAAGAACAAGACATCACCGTGGTCGGTGACTGGCTGGCTGAAGGCCGTCAGATTGACGTATTCGAACACGCCGGTGCGCGTGACGTGGTGCGCCGAGAAGAGTTCGCCAAAACCGGCGCCACCACCTTGCGAGAAGCGCTGAATCGCGTGCCGGGCGTGGTTGCTCCGGAAAATAACGGCACCGGCAGCCACGATATGGCACTCAATTTCGGCATTCGTGGTTTAAACCCACGCCTGGCCAGCCGTTCGACGGTGCTGATGGACGGCATTCCGGTGCCCTTTGCCCCTTATGGCCAGCCGCAGCTGTCGCTGGCGCCGGTATCCCTCGGCAATATGGATGCGGTAGACGTGGTCCGCGGCGGCGGTGCCGTACGTTACGGACCGCAAAGCGTCGGTGGCGTAGTGAACTTTGTCACCAAGGCCATCCCGAAAACCTTCGGCATGGAAGCCGGCATGCAGGGCCAACTTAGCCCGACCTCCCGTCAGGATCACCCCAAAGGCACCGGCAACCTGATGATCGGTGGTACCGCCGACAACGGCTTTGGCAGCGCGTTGCTTTATTCCGGCACCCGCGGCAGCGACTGGCGCGAACACAGTTCGACCAAAATCGACGACGTGATGTTGAAAAGCCGCTATGCGCCAAACGAGGTGCACACCTTTAATAGCTTATTGCAATATTACGAAGGCCAGGCCGATATGCCGGGTGGATTAAGCCGGGCGGATTACAACGCCAATCCATTCCAGTCTACGCGTCCTTATGACAAATTCTGGGGCCGTCGCCAGTTGGCCAACTTCGGCTATCAATATCAGCCGGATCAGCAACACAAATTCGACGTGCAGAGTTTCTATACCTATACCCTGCGCAGCGGTTATCTCGATCAGGGCAAGAACCTGACGCTTTCGCCGCGCGAATATTGGGTACGCGGCGTGGAGCCACGCTACAGCCAAAGCTTCCGTTGGGGCCAGTCGGCGCATGAAGTCGGCGTAGGTTATCGCTACGTCAGTGAATCGACCCATGAGCTACGCTACTACAGCAAGGCCAGCAGCGGCGTATTACCTTCAACCAGCAGCCCTTACGATCGCGATACTCAGTCCGGCACTGACGCCCACGCCTTTTACATTGATGACCGCATAGATATCGGCGATTGGACCATCACGCCAGGCATGCGCTATGAGCATATCTCTTCCTATCAGAATAATTACATCAAGAATAATCGCCTCGACGTCAGCTACAACGCCCCGCTGCCGGCGCTGAATGTCATGTATCATCTGAACGAATATTGGAACCTGTACGCCAATACCGAAGGCTCGTTCGGCACGGTGCAATACAGCCAGATGGGTAAAGCGGTCGACAGCGGCAATATCGAACCGGAAAAAGCGCGAACCTGGGAACTGGGCACCCGCTATGAAGGCGATGCGCTGCAAGGTGAGATTGGCCTGTTCCTGATCAACTTCAATAATCAGTATGATTCGAACCAGGTCACCGACAGCGTCACCGCACGTGGCAAAACTCGACACGCCGGGCTGGAGGGCAACCTGCGTTACGATCTGTCGCAGTTGACTCCCAAACTGGACGACGTGACGGTTTACGCCAGCTATGCCTATGTCAACGCCACCATCCGTGAGGAAGGCGCCTACAAAGGCAACCAGGTGCCGTTCTCACCGAAGCATAAAGGTACGCTGGGGCTGGATTACACGCCGGGCAGTTGGACGTTCAACCTCAACAGTGAATTCCAGTCCAGCCAGTTCGCCGACAATGCCAACACCGTGGCGGAAAGTGCCGACGGCAGTACCGGCCGCATTCCTGGCTATATGCTGTGGGGCCTGCGCGCCGCCTATGATTTTGGACCGGAAATGGCCGGACTGAATCTGGGCGTCGGGGTTAAAAACCTGTTTAACCATGAATATTTCACCCGCGCTTACGACGACAACAACAAGGGGCTATACATCGGTCAGCCACGAACCCTGTATTTGCAAGGTTCGGTGAAGTTCTGATTTCCCTGTGCGGGCGCAAGCGCTGCGCCCGCTAATTATCACCCGCTCAACCTCTTTTTAACCTCGGCGCAATGCGCTATCCTCAAAAACTCTTCCGGCGTTAACATTTTTGAAACGGGGTTTCTGCCATGTCCGCATCCTGTCTGCGCTTCGCCCGGCGTGCTTTGCCATGAGTTTCTTTTCACGCGCCAGTGCGCTGCCACTGCTGGTGGCGGGTGCCTTTTTTATGGAAAACCTCGACGGGACAGTGATCGTCACCGCCATGCCGCAGATGGCGGCGGCTTTCGGCGTGCGACCGGTGGACATGAACATCGGTATTTCGGCCTATATTCTGACGCTGACGGTATTTATTCCTGCCAGCGGCTGGATTGCCAACCGCTTTGGCGCGCGCAATATCTTCGCGGCGGCAGTGCTGATTTTTACCCTGGCATCGGTGCTCTGTGCCGCCAGCGTTAACCTGCCGACGTTTACTGCTGCCCGAATTCTGCAGGGTTTCGGCGGAGCGTTGATGGTGCCGGTCGGGCGCCTGGTGGTGCTGCGCAATACCGCCAAACCCGATTTGATCAAAGCCATCGCCACCATTACCTGGCCGGGCCTGGTGGCCCCGATCCTCGGCCCGCCGGTCGGGGGATTTATTACCACTTACGCCTCGTGGCACTGGATTTTTATTCTGAACGTGCCGCTGGGCATCGCCGCACTGTGGCTGGCCTGGCGACTGATCCCTCAGGAAGCACCGCAGAAAGGCGTTCCCTTTGACGCCCTCGGCTTCGTGCTGACCGGCATTGCCTGCTTCGGCCTGATGTTCGGTTTGGATCTGATCAACCATCCGCAATTGTCCTGGCTGGTACCCGCGTTGTGCATTTTTGGCAGCCTGGCACTGGGTGCACTGGCGGTTCGCCATGCCAAGCGTACGGCACATCCTTTAATCAACCTGTGGGCGATGCGGATAAAAAGTTACGCCGTCACGATTTGGGGCGGTACGCTGTTCCGTATCGCCATCGGCGCCGTGCCCTTCTTGCTGCCGCTATTGTTCCAGATTGGGTTTGGCCTTAACGCCTTCGATGCCGGGCTGTTGGTGCTGGCGGTGTTCGCCGGCAATCTGGTGATGAAGCCCTTTACCTCGGCGGTGCTGTACCGTTTTCGCTTCCGTACTACGCTGGTGGTGAACGGTTTGCTCAATGCCGCTACCATTTTCGCCTGCGCGTTGTTGACGCCGCAGACGCCGACCTGGCTGATTTTGGGGCTGCTGTTCGTCAGTGGACTGACGCGCTCCATGCAGTTCACTGCGCTCAACACGTTAGCGTTTTCCGAAGTGCCGCAGCCGCAAATGAACGGCGCCAATACGTTGTTTAATGTCTCGCAGCAAATGGGCAGCGGGCTGGGTATCGCCATCGGCGCGTTGGCACTGCGTCTGGCGGAAATGCTGATGCCGCAGTCCACAGCGCGCATTCCATTGGTCGATTTCCAACTGGCGTTTGTGGTCATCGGCGTTATCGCGCTGCTGGCGGTGATTGACAGCTTTACCCTGGATCCGAACGCCGGCAGTGAGGTACGCCAGCGAAAACCGACGGCCGAACCTTTGCCGCTCTCGCCTCAGCGATTGCAGAAATAAGTCGCATCTGTCGCCAATCAACGTAATATCGATGATCCGCCCCGTTTCACCGGTGCGGATTTTTTGCCGTTTTGGCCTGAAAAGCGAGGTAATAATAATGATCCACAGTGACCTTTCTCAGTGCCGCGTGAACACCGACCGGTTGTTGATTGCCCCTTTTACCGCAGCAGATGCCGACGATGTTTACCAGGCGATTACCCCTACACTGACGCGCTTTATGAATTTTGAGCCTGAAGAGTCGCCGGAGGCCTTCGCCAACGTTTGGCAAACCTGGCTGCCGCTGATCCGCGAAGGTGAGGAGCTGATTTTCGTCGCTCGCCTGCGCGACAGCAAAGAGTTTGTCGGCATGGGCGGCCTGCATGACTTGCACAACACCACCCCGGAGCTGGGTATCTGGGTAAAAGAGAGCCTGCACGGTAACGGCTACGGCCGCGAAATCGTTCATGCCATGGCGGTGTGGGCCAGCGAGCGCTACCGGCCGCGTCACTTTATCTATCCGGTGGCAGAACAAAACACCCCCAGCCGACGCATCGCCGAATCTCTGGGCGGCATAGTGGCAGGCCGACGCGAAAATACCAAATATGACTGCGTGGTGTACCACGTACCGCCTCAGCTGTAGCTGCATTGCAGAACGGGCACTTTCAGCCCGGCTTGCATAACCCTCTGACCAAAAAACCGCCCGTCTGGCAGCAGCGATGGCGGTTTTTTTATGTCGACGCCGATAACCACTGCCACTTAAACCGGGATTATGCTAATGCTATTAGCATGTGGTTAAAAACAGTTGAGGAACAGTAGCATGATCATTTTTGTCACGGGCGCCACCTCAGGGTTTGGTGAGTCCATCACACGACGTTTTATCCGCGAAGGCCATCAGGTGATCGCCTCCGGCCGCCGTATTGAACGTCTGGAAGAGTTGAAAGACGAATTGGGCGAGGCGCTGCATATCGTCCGTCTGGACGTACGTAATCGCGCGGCAATTCAGCAGGTGATTGATGAGCTGCCTGCGGCACTGCGCCAGATTGACGTGCTGGTGAACAACGCCGGCCTGGCGTTAGGTTTGGAGCCTGCGCACAAGGCCAACGCCGATGATTGGGAAACCATGATCGACACCAATGCCAAAGGCCTGGTGAACATGACCCGCGCCCTGCTGCCGGCAATGGTTGAACGCAACGTCGGCCATGTGATCAATATCGGCTCCGTTGCTGCCAACTGGCCCTATGCCGGCGGTAACGTCTACGGCGCGACCAAGGCCTTCGTCAAGCAATTCAGCCTCGGCCTGCGCGCCGACCTGCACGGCACCCGCATCCGCGTAACCGACATTGAGCCAGGCCTGGTGGGCGGCACGGAATTCTCTAACGTGCGCTTCAAAGGCGATGACGGCAAGGTGGATAAGGTCTACGACGGCGCCAATGCGTTGACGCCGGAAGATATTGCCGAGTCGGTGTTCTGGGTGGCGACTCTGCCGCCCCACGTTAACATCAACTCGCTGGAGATCATGCCGGTCAGCCAATCCTTTGCCGGATTGAATATCCACCGCGAAGCGTGATTTTATGCGGCAGGGCCAGCCCCTGCCGCCGCTTGTCAGGCCGCTCGCCAGCCCGAAACAATAATCAGCATCCCCGCCAGCGCCACCCCGGCGCCCAGCCAGTCCAACGCCGACAGTTTCACCCCATCAACCACCCGCAGCCACAACAGTGCCGTCGCAACGTAGACTCCGCCATACGCCGCATATACGCGCCCGCTGGCTGCAGGATGCAGCGTCAATAACCAAACAAACAGCATCAGGCTGGCCGCCGCCGGCAGCAGCAGCCAGGCGCTGGCGCCCTTTTTCAACCACAGATAAGGTAAGAAACAGCCGACGATCTCAGCCAGCGCAGTGGCGAAAAATAACAGGGTGGTCTTTAACATGGGGAAAGCTTTCTCTCTGTAAAGTAAACGATGCGGCGCTTAATTGGTGCACTCCAAGAGCAGGATGGTATATTTATCAGCACGCCCGAGGGCGCGTTAAAGCCAGTGCTGCCGCTATCAGGCAACACTAACTCATAAGGATGAAACGATGAAAACACTTTCTACTCAACGACTGCTGCGCGGGATGCTGCCGGTCGCCATGCTGATGCTGATGAGCGCCTGGCAGGCACCGGCACTGGCCGCCAGTTGCACTCAGGGCAGCACCTGCGTGACCGTCGACGGCAGTAACAGCGGCGCCATGAGTACCGAAGCGGCTCGTCAGAGCAAAGAACAGTTCAACGACACCAAATCCCTGCGCCATAAGGTCAACACCCGCGTGGAGAAAGAGTTCGACAAGGTAGACAAGGCGATTGATAACGAAGACCGCTGCAACGACAGCCTGAACGTTAATGCATATTGGGAACCCAATACTCGCAAGTGTCTGGATCGTCAGACCGGTCGTCAGATTAATCCTTAATCTTGCGGCAGCACGCGGCGGCCGTTACTCTCCGCCGCCGTTGCTGCTATTCTGACTAAGGAAGCCCATTCTCAAAAAGGACGAATTGATGAAAAAAGCGCTTATCTTGGGTGCAGTGCTGATGGCCGCAGCCCCCCTGGCCGCCCTGGCCTCGTGCGAGAGCGTGAAGGCGGACATTTCGCAGAAAATTATCAACAACGGCGTGCCGGAATCCGGCTTCAAGCTGGATATCGTGCCTAACGATCAGGCCCAACAGGCCGGCGGGCTGGTGGTTGGCCACTGCGAGAACGACACCCAAAAGATTGTATATACTCGCCTGAGCAACGGCGACGACAGCGGTGACGCGGCCCAGACCGGCACCAGTCAAGATACCAAAACCGCACAGTAATTCTGATCCAGGGCGCTATCGGCGCCCTTTCCTTTAGGCTTGTTCCGCCTCTTCTCCCTCACCCTGCGGCCGATGCCGAGCGGGGATCAACATCGCAGCCGCCAATGCCAACAGTGAAATGATGGCGGAGACCAAAAATACCCAATGCAGTGAGGCGGCAACCTGCTGCGTCATCTCTGCCAGCATTTCCGACCCCATTGCGCCACGCGTAGCCGGCTCCATCAACTGTTGGACCGGATCGGTCGTTTGCGGCAGACGCACCTGAAGGTTAATGTTCAGCGTGGCCCCCAAGATCGCGGTACCGATCGCCGAGCCCATCATACGGGTAAACACCGTGCAAGCAGTGGCGATGCCACGGATGCTGTGGTGCGCGGCGTTCTGCACCGAAACCAAAAACGTGGTGTTGCACAGCCCCATACCGGCGCCGATCATAAAGGCGGCCACTCTGCCCCACAGCAAACCGCCGCTCGGTTGCATCAGCAATAAGATCAGCCCACCGGCCACCAGCAACAGCGCGCCCAGCAGCGCCGTCGTACGGTAGGACGTCATCAGCATCAGCCGTCCGCTGAAGGTGCTGGCCAGCGGCCAACCAATCGACATCAGCGCCAGCGTGGTACCGGCTTCCAGCGGTGTCCCGCCCATCACGCCCTGAATAAAGGTCGGCAGGAAAGCGCTGATCCCCATCATCGCCGCACCAATCACCAGACCGCCAATATTGCCGGCCACAATCACCCGGCTTTGCCACAGCGCCAGCGGGAACAATGGCTCCGGCGCACGGCGTTCCTGTCGAACCAACAACATCAGCGCAACGGCCGCCACCCCTAACAGCGGCAGCACCCACCACCCGAGGTTTTCGGCCTGCAGCAGCGACAACAACAGCGCCGAAACAAACAGCGTCAGCCAAGCCGTGCCCGCCAGATCCAACGCATGCTTACGTAGCTGTTGGTGAGAAGGCAAATAGCGGCCAAGGAAAAACATCGCCAACAGGCCAATGGGTAAATTAACCCAGAACACCAACGCCCAAGGCAGATGCTGGACGATAAACGCGCCCAGCAGCGGGCCAACGATCGCCGAAACACCCCAGACGCTGGACAGATAACCCATTACCTTCGGCCGTTCGGTGGCGCTGTAAACATCCCCGATGATGGTGGTGGCTATCGGCATAATCGCCCCGGCCCCCAGGCCCTGCAGCAGCCGAAAACCGATCAGCCAGTACATATTGGGTGAGAAGCCGCACAGTACCGACCCCAACAAAAACAGCGTGGCGCCAAAGAAAAATACCCGTTTGCGCCCGAGGAAGTCCGCCAACCTGCCATAAATCGGAATGGTAATGGCCTGCGCCAATAAATACACTGCAAACACCCAGCCCAGCAGAGAAAACCCGCCCAGATCGCCGATAATTGTGGGCATCGCCGTGGCGACAATCGTCGCCTCAATGGCTGACATAAACATCGCCAACATGCAGGCAATCAGGATCAACGGACGATGAGGGAGTGGCGCTGGGGCTTCGTTATTTGTCATAGCGTGAATACAAACCTTGGATTCTCATTTTCATCCCATTATATCAGCCCGACGAGTCGCTGCCGTTACCGCTGTCTAGTTAGCTGTTTTCACTGGCGAAAAACGCACCATTTGAACTTCAAGTGACATCGTCACAAAAATCAGGGTGAATCCCTGCCATCCCGCTAAACCATGAACCCTCCGCCAATTCTGCAAAGATTCACTGGCCTTCGGCTGACACGCCAAGCACAATACTCCGCTGAACCTTTCATTTTTCTCCTGATTTTACTGACGCATGAAACGATGGGTCCACCTGCACCACTATCGCGCCCTGCTGCGCCGCCTGTTTATTGCCATCTTTCTTGGTATCGCCGCCGCGTTGGTGGTTTGGCTGTTTCACCGTGCGATGCTGGGCCTGGAATGGCTGTTGCTCGACCATGAGAGCGGCAGCCTTGTCGCTGCCGCCTCCGCGTTACCGGCCTGGCGAAGGGCGCTGACCCCGGCGTTAGGCGGCCTGGCGGCGGGCACGCTGCTGTGGGTTTACCAACGCTATCAACATCAACGACAGATAGCGCCAACCGATTATATGGAAGCGATCGAAACCGGCGACGGGCGGCTGGACGTCAGTGCCAGCCTGGTGAAATGCCTGGCTTCGCTGCTGGTGGTCTCCAGCGGCAGCGCCATCGGTCGCGAAGGTGCGATGATCCTGCTGGCCGCGCTGGTGGGTTCCGTGTTTGCTCAACGCTTCACCCACGAGAAAGAATGGAAACTGTGGGTCGCCTGCGCCGCGGCTGCCGGGATGGCCAGCGCTTACCACGCCCCGTTGGCAGGCAGCCTGTTTATTGCGGAAATCCTGTTTGGCACGCTGATGCTGGCCTCGCTGGGCCCGGTGGTGATTGCCGCCGTTTGCGCACTGCTGATGACCAACTTGCTTAACGGTGGCCAGGCGCCGCTGTACCTGGTTGAGCCTCTGCCCGCCCCCTGGCCGGTGCAATATCTGCTGATGGCGCTACTGGGCGTATTGGCCGGCATTTGCGGCCCGCTATTTTTATGGGCGATGCAGGCCACCGGCCATGCTTTCCGTTCGCTGCGCCTGAAGCCCCCTTTGCAATTGGCGCTCGGCGGGTTGATCGTGGGGTTGCTTTCGCTGCTGTTTCCTGAGGTGTGGGGCAATGGCTACAGCGTGGTGCAGTCACTGCTCAGTGCGCCGCCCGGCGTATTGCTGGTTGGTGCCATTCTGATTTGTAAACTGTTGGCGGTGCTCGCCAGCAGCGGTTCCGGAGCGCCCGGCGGCGTATTCACGCCAACGTTGTTTGTCGGGGCCGCTCTGGGTTCGGTGGTTGGGCAACTGTGCGCTACCTGGCCGGAACTGGGCAGCGCGGTGCCGCTGCTGATGGCGCTGACCGGTATGGCCACGCTGCTGGCCGCAACCACCCACGCGCCGATCATGGCTGCGTTGATGGTGTTCGAAATGACCGGTGAATACACCCTGCTGCCGGGCATTTTGCTGGCCTGCGTGATCGCCACTACCGTTTCACGGGGTTTGCGCTCGGTGTCGGTCTATCACAACGCCTAGCGGTTCAGCAGCGGTGAGATATCCAGGTAATGCGCCAATTCACGCTGCTCAGCCCGCGGCAGATAAGGAATTTCACCCAGCAACGGCGCAGGAATGCGCTGCTGCAACGCGTCGATGGTTTCGGCATAGTGCGCCAGCCCTGGGTTAATGCGGTTAGCCACCCAGCCCAGCAAAGGTAAGCCGTCATTAATGATCGACTGAGCCGTTAACAACGCATGGCTGACACAGCCCAATTTAATCCCCACCACTAAAACTACCGGCAGCTGCTCCTGCACCACCCATTCGGCATAAGGCCGCATGTCGTTCATCAGCACGCGCCAGCCGCCACTGCCCTCGACCACCACGGTATCGGCCTTGGCGGATAGATGCTGCAGTCCGCTGCTCATCACACCATAGTTGATATCGTCGGTAGGTTGCGCGTGAAACACTTCTTCCAGACAGGTGATGGGATTAATTTCCTGATATGACAGCGGCAGAGTTGAAGAGGCCTGCAGAACCAAAGCGTCTTTATTGCGAAGGCCTTCACTGGTTTCCTGACAGCGTGCGGCAACCGGCTTGTAGCCGGCCACTGAGCGGCCCTGTGCGGCAAAGGCCTGCAACAAAGCGCGAGAAACCACGGTTTTACCGACATCGGTATCCGTTCCTGTTACAAATAAACGCGTTAACATGACTTAATTGCCCCGAGATACACCGTTAACCAAAATATCGCCGGGTTTACGGCGAAAGAGTAGAACGGGGAAAAGTCTAGAGGATGCCGACAGGCACGGGCTTGAGGTAGCGCAACATTTTGGCGTTAAACGATAAGTATTCCTGATTGGTGTTAGCCTTGCAGCAACTGAACCAATAGCGAACCGTTGTATAACGCTTCTTTCACCAAAGCCGCACCGGGCATGGTGCCTTTGTTGAAGAACTGGGTGGACTCCACCTTAATATGCTCGCTGTAAGCCGGCAAAGATTGCTGACGAATGCAGGAGGCAATGGCCGGGTGCAGAATTTCCGCCGCGCGGTTTAGCGGGGAGCCGACCAGGATTTTTTCCGGATTGAACAGGTTGACCATGATAGCCAGGATACGGCCTACGCTGTGGCCCACGCCAAGGATGATATCTTTGGCCAGTTGGTCGCCTGCCAGCGCTGCATCACACAGCGATTCGACCGTCAGCGGCATGCCGTGCAGGCTGGAACTCATCGAGGTCCCGAGCCGCGTGCGGGCGATTTCCAACATATTCTCGATACTGGCTACGGTTTCCAGGCAGCCGTGGTTGCCGCAGTAACAGCGTTTGCCGTAAGGGTCGACCTGGGTATGACCAATCTCTACCACGCTGCGGCTACCGGCATGCAGCACCCGACCACCGGTGATGACGCCGGCGCCGACGTTATGATCGATCACCACCTGAATGACGTTTTGACTGCCGCGTGAAGCGCCGTATAAGGCTTCGGCCATGGTCCAGGCGCTGATGTCGTGCTGCAGATACACCGGCAGACCGGTGCGCGTTTCCAACGCCGGCCCCAAGGGCATATCTTCCACGTCGTAAAACGGCATGCGATGCACCACGCCGGAAATCGCATCCACCATCCCCGGTAAGGTAATGGCAATGGCCGTCAACCGCTCCAGTTTGCTTTGATTGCGGATAAAAAACTGATCGACTTCGGTCAGAATGCGTTTCAGCAGCGGATCGGGGTGTTCGGCGGCCAGGGGGAGGATTTCCTCAACTACCAGCTTGCTGCTGATATCACGCAGCGCCAGCGTGATGGTGCCACGGCTGATGCGGGCGGAAAGGTAATGCCAGGCTTCGGTGTCCAGCACCAGACCCACCGCCGGGCGGCCGCGGCTGCCCACTTCCTGATATTCGGTTTCTTTAACCAGATGGGCTTCCAACAGCTCCCGCACGATTTTGGTGATGCTGGCGGGCGCCAGCTGTGCTCGCTTTGACAGTTCGATGCGCGAAATTGGGCCCAGTTGATCGATTAACCGATAAACTGCCCCTGCATTTGTTTGCTTGATTTGATCAATATGCCCAGGCTGCCCAACAGCAATCACAAACCTGCTCCTACTATTTTTCGCGCTTCTAAATAAAGACTATCGGCTATGGTGGGGCTTTTGGAATACAGCGTCAACTATTTGATTCGTTATGTGATTTGCTGCACAAATTCACCCTGCTTTCGCTACGGATTGTGTTTTATTTACCCAGTTGGTCCGTCAGGCCAACAGTAACGCCATCAAGGATTTTGCCGCCGCCGTCAACGGCCGTTGACGATGGTGCACCAGCCAAACTTCAGTCATCGCCTCCGGCTCCGCCAGCGGCAAATATTGTACTCCGTCGATTTTAACCCGGGCGAAAGACGCCGGAAGTATAGAGATACCCAGGCCAGAAGACACCAGGCCAATGATAGTCATCGCCTCACCAACCTCCTGAGTGATATAGGGCGTGATCCCCGCCTTGGCCAGCAGCGACAAAATTTCGTCATGCAACGCGGTTCCCACCTCACGCGAGAAAAACACAAAGGGTTCTTCCGCCAGATGCTGGAAACGCAAGGTACCGGAAGCCACCTGGGTTAGCGGATGCCCTTCCGGCACCACCGCCACCAGGGGCTCACACAGTAAAAGTTGATGTTTCAACACGTCCGGCAAGCGCGTGTTACGCATAACGCCCAGATCGAGCTCGCCATTGAGCAAGGGTTCGATCTGCTGCTTGGTGTTCACTTCTCGCATCTTGATGTGCACCTGCGGGTGTTGCTGACGGAAAGCCCGCAGGCTGCGCGACACTACGCTGATAAAGGGTGCCGAAGAGGTGAAACCAATGGTCAGTTCGCCAAGTTCGCCGCGTTCCAATCGCGCTGCCTTTTCCGCCGCACGACTGACCTGATCGAGCACCTGATAGGCTTCTTTCAGGAACATCTCCCCCGCCTGAGTCAGGCTGACATTGCGGTTATTCCGCGCCAAAAGGCGAGCGCCAACCATTTCCTCCAGCGCCTGGATTTGTTGGCTGAGCGGCGGTTGTGAAATACGCAGCCGCTCCGCTGCACGGCCAAAATGCAACTCTTCCGCCACGGCGATAAAATAACGCAGATGCCTCAACTCAATATTCATACTTTAAACGTCTTAATATTAATTATTAATATATTAGACAAAAAACTGCCCTCTCCCTATCATTTTGTTAACTCATCAAGTGCTGTGTAAGGAAAGACTGTGACAACCCCTGTGCGTTCTGCGGCCGGTATGCCGTCGACGCTGGCCGCTAACGACGACGCGGCTGCTGCGCCAAAAACCCAACGTTCCACTCTTAACAAACTTCCCTACATCGAGCGCGGTACGCCGCAGTTTATGCGCGTGACCCTGGCGCTGTTTTCCGCCGGACTGGCTACCTTCGCCTTGCTGTATTGCGTGCAACCGATTCTGCCGGTTTTGTCGCAAGACTTTGGCATATCCCCGGCGGAAAGCAGCCTGTCGCTGTCGGTGTCTACCGGATTGCTGGCCCTGGGCCTGATGTTTACCGGCCCGCTGTCTGACGCCATCGGCCGTAAACCGGTGATGGTTGTGGCGCTGCTGTTGGCGGCAATTTGTACCCTGATTTGCGCCTTTATGACCAGTTGGCAAGGCATTTTGCTAATGCGTGCGCTGATCGGGCTTTCCCTGAGCGGAGTCGCCGCCGTTGGCATGACCTATTTGAGCGAAGAGATCCACCCCAGTTTTGTCGCTTTTTCCATGGGGCTGTATATCAGCGGGAATTCCATCGGCGGCATGAGCGGCCGATTGGTGACCGGGGTTCTGACCGACTTCTTCTCCTGGCGCGTGTCACTGGCGGTGATCGGGCTATTCGCTCTGGCCGCCGCCTGCATGTTCTGGCGTATTTTGCCCGCTTCAAAACATTTTCGCGCCAGTTCGTTGCGCCCACGTACCCTGCTGATCAACTTCCGTCTGCACTGGCACGATAAAGGCCTGCCGCTGCTGTTTGCCGAAGGTTTTCTGCTGATGGGCAGCTTTGTCACCATGTTCAACTATATTGGTTACCGCCTGCTGGCTGATCCTTACCACCTGAGCCAGGCGATTGTCGGCCTGTTGTCGGTGGTCTATCTGACCGGTTCATACAGTTCGCCGAAGGCCGGTGCCATGACGTCCCGCTTCGGCCGCGGGTCAGTGTTATTGGCTTCGACCCTGATTATGCTGATCGGGATACTGATTACTGCCCTGGCCCCGGTCGCGGTGATTTTTATCGGCATGATGCTGTTCACCGCCGGTTTCTTTGCCGCCCATTCGGTTGCCAGCAGTTGGATCGGACGTCGCGCCCGCCGCGCCAAAGGACAAGCATCCTCGCTGTATTTATTCTGCTATTACGTTGGTTCCAGCGTCGCCGGGACCCTCGGCGGTGTTTTCTGGCACAGCTTCGGTTGGAATGGCGTCGTGGCATTTATCAGCGTGATGTTGCTACTCGCCCTGCTGGTCGTGCATTACCTGAAAAAACTGCCGGAAGCAGCTCGCGTTTAACCCTCCCCCCTGTACCCACGGGTGCGGGGGGCCTTAACCCCTCTGGTTAGCCTGGACCACTCGGTGTCTCATTCCTCACCTTAGCCGAAGCTGCCCTTCCGTTTGTCGTCCCCTTAATGTATGTTGTAACTAAAATGAGAGGTGCCAGATGGATAAATACGATTTAATTGGCAGGATGAATGGTTGTTTTAACCAACTGGAACAGGCGCTGACAGCCTTCCACCAGCAGGTATTACCGTTACGTTTGTTAGCCGGCAGGGTGTTCAGCCTACCGGAAATCGAGAAAGGCAAAGAGCATGCGACGGTAGAACAGATTGCCGTCGAGCAGCATGTCGGCCAGGCCGCTCGCGACCTGGCGCTGGAGCATTATCAGCGGTTATTTATCCATCACAATAAACACAACGTCAGCAGCAAGGCGGCGGTACGCCTGCCCGGCGTTATTTGCCTGGCGGTAGAGCAGCCGGAATACCTGCAGATCCAGACGCAAATTGGCCTGATAAACCGGCTGAAAGCCGAGCTGGAACAGATTATTACCGTCGATTCCGGCCTGGCGCCGGAGCAACGCTTTGACTTCGTTCATACTCATCTGCACGGCCTGATTACTCTTAGCGCCTACCGTAGTTTGACCGTTGTGACGGATCCGGACTCGGTGCGTTTCGGTTGGGCCAACAAGCATATTATCAAGAACGTAAAGCGCGACGATATTCTGGCGCAACTGGAAAAGAGCCTGAAAGCCGGCCGAGCGGTACCGCCACATAACCGTGAACAGTGGGCAGAACTGGTCAGCCGTGAAATCGATGATGTCAGTCGCCTGCCCCAGCAGGCGGCGCTAAAAATCAAGCGGCCAGTGAAAGTACAACCCATTGCCCGGGTATGGTATCAGCCGCAGCAAAAACAGGTGCAGCACCCCTGCCCGCTGCCGCTGATTGCGCTATGCCAGGTGGAACATGGCGCCCAGGTGCCGAAGATTGGCGAGTTGCTCAATTACGACGCGGCGACGGTCAAACATAAATATAAGCCGGACGCTAAGCCGTTGAGGTTGCTGATCAAACGGCTCCACCTGTATACCGACGCTCCTACTCGCTGAGGCTGTAAACCCGCAGACGGTGGCCGTCAGGATCGGTGGCGACGAAGCTATGACCGAAGTCCAGCGTCACCGGCGGCTGAATGATATTCAGCCCCCGATCGCGCCACTGCTGATAAAGCGCATCCACCTGCTGCGGCAATTCGCACAGAAAACCGAGTTCTCCGCCGCCACCGGTCACCGTCGCGCCAGGCTGCACGGTATGCTTCGACCACATCGCCAATTTAAGGCCGTTACTCAACACAAACAGCGCAAAAGTGGGCGAAAGCTCCACCGGCTCCTGCCCCAGCAAATGACGGTAGAAGATGGCGCTTTTTTCTGGGTTATCGACATAGAGAAGGGTCATATTTGGGGTTGTCATCGCATTAACCTTTGGGTGAGGGAACCGGCTGGCTCCCGAGACCTTAAGACTAAGCGCCCCTACTGACAGTTTTTGGCAGCAGTGTGGGATTACTGCGTAGGGATGCCCTGCGATTGATGCCACTCTTTCATCAGGAGGCGGCGTCCTCGTGGATAGCGTTGCGCCAGCGGCGTAGCCAGCCGGATACGATCGAGACGAAAATGGCGGAATGACTGACGCAGTTCGCACCAGGCCACCAGCATCCTCGCCTGCTCAAAATAACCGAGGGCAAAAGGCCAGAGGATACGCTCGCTTTCATTGCCGTCGTTATCGCAGTAATGCACCTCGAGCTTGCGTTCCTGGCGAATGACTTCGCGGATCAACACCAGGGTTTCGTCCGCCACCTTGATCAAATCCAAGGGACCAATCAATAACGTGCTGGCCTCTAGCTCGTCGCGTAATGCTGCAGGCAGCACGTCGGCAATTTTTACCAGGGCATTATTGGCCGCTTCGGCTAACTGACTGTCACCCCGGCGGCCTACCCAGCGCATGCCCAACACCAGTGCTTCAATTTCCTGCTGTGAGAACATCATCGGCGGCAGCATAAACCCCGGCCGCAGCACATATCCCACGCCCGCTTCCCCAACAATCTCGGCTCCCTGCTGCTGCAAGGTGGCAATATCGCGATACAGCGTGCGCATGCTGATATTCATTTCCTGCGCCAACGCGTGGCCGGCGACCGGGTAGCGATGCCGTCGCAAGATTTGCATCAGCTCGAGTAGACGCTCGGTGCGTGACATGCATTTTCTCCATAAAAAAGGCTTACCTCAGTAAGCCTTTTACAAGCCGAGCAATCAATTACTTCTTCATACTGCCAACCATGTCTTCCGGACGTACCCACAGGTCGAACTGCTCTTCGGTCAGGTAGCCCAGCTTCAGCGCGGAGGCTTTCAGCGTCAGGCCTTCCTTATGCGCTTTCTTGGCAATTTCGGCCGCCTTGTCATAGCCGATATGCGTGTTCAGCGCGGTAACCAGCATCAGCGACTCATTCAGCAACTGGCTGATGCGATCGCGATTAGGTTCAATGCCCACAGCACAATGCTCATTAAAGCCCTGCATGCCGTCAGCCAGCAGGCGGATCGACTGCAGATAGTTGTGGATCACCATAGGCCGGAACACGTTTAGCTCAAAGTTACCGGAGGCGCCACCAATATTGACCGCCACATCATTACCCAGCACCTGAGCACACAGCATGGTCATCGCTTCACACTGGGTCGGGTTGACCTTGCCCGGCATAATGGAACTGCCCGGTTCGTTTTCGGGGATCGCGATCTCGCCAATGCCGCAACGTGGGCCAGAAGATAGCCAGCGCACGTCATTGGCAATTTTCATCAGCGAAGCCGCCAGCCCTTTCAACGCGCCGTGGCCGTGCACCAGTGCATCGCAGGTAGCCAGCGCTTCAAATTTGTTAGGGGCGGTGACAAACGGCTGCCGGGTCAGATCAGCCAGGGCCTTGGCTACGCGAACCGCGTATTCCGGATGAGTATTCAAGCCGGTGCCCACAGCGGTGCCGCCCAGCGCCAGTTCGCAAATATGTGGAATGCTGGCTTCAATATGCTGCAGGTTGTGCGCCAACATCGCCGCCCAGCCGGAAATCTCCTGCCCCAGGGTCAGCGGCGTGGCATCCTGTAAATGGGTGCGGCCAATTTTGACGATATCGCGATAGGCTTCCGCTTTGTCGCTCAGCGTGTTATGCAGCACTTTCAGTTCGGGAATCAGGTGTTCACGCACGGCGATCACCGCCGCCACGTGCATCGCCGTCGGAAACACGTCGTTGGAGCTTTGGCTCTTGTTAACGTCGTCGTTCGGATGGACTCGGCGCTCTTCCCCACGCACGCCACCCAACAGTTCACTGGCGCGGTTGGCCAGCACTTCATTCATATTCATGTTGGTCTGGGTGCCGGAGCCGGTTTGCCAGATAGACAGCGGGAACTCGTTCGTATGCTGGTCCGCCAGCACTTCATCGGCGGCGCTGATAATGGCGTTGGCCCGCTCCGCAGGCAGCAGCCCCAGGTCCATGTTCACGCTGGCAGCGGCGCGTTTGGTCAATGCCAGCGCATGAATCAACGCGGTCGGCATCTTTTCGGAAGAAATGCGGAAGTGCTCCAGGGAACGCTGCGTTTGTGCGCCCCATAGCCGGTCGGCCGGCACTTCGATGGGTCCCATAGAGTCTTTTTCAATACGAACGGCTGCCATCACTATCTCCTTAGTACAATTCCTAAAAATGTACGATTACGCCAGCGCGCGCGAGGCCGCCGGCACACCCATCCAGTATAGTGACATAATAACTATTCGCATTAAGAGAGTTGCCTCACAGCATTTTTCCTCCATTGTCATGGTTATTGTGCGGGTTTTATTTTCTGGCAACACGTTCTTGCCGTTTTCATCGGCCAATTGAATATCGACAATAGAAAAAGCGCCGTCTGGCGCTCTCTTTATTAATTTCTCACGAAGGAATTAATGGTGATGTTGATTATAAGCATTAATTCTTTGGTCCTGCAGATGGTTGATTTCATCGTAGGCATCCTGGCGTTCATTATGGCGGTAAACGCCCACCCCCACCGCACCGGCCGCGGCGGCAATCGGGTGGGCGACCGGTGCTGTAGTCACCACTGGCGCCGTTGTCACCACCACCGGAGCCGGCGCAACAACCACCGGGCGAGGTACGACTACCACCGGGCGAGGTGCGACGACAACCGGGCGGACACCGTAGCCGTAAGCATGGGTCACCACCACGGCCGCATTGGCACCGGAAGTACACATCAGCAGAACCAGCAAAATTTTTTTCATTAGCGCCTCGGCGTTAGGAATAATCGGAGAATCATTTTATTGGCCTGCACTGTATAGCGGTGCTACAGGTTAATTTAAGCCATTTGTGTGGTTGGCAATTTAAACGGAGTCATTATGGTGATAGAGATATTCAGCAGGTAATAATTTGCGTCAAAAAACACAGCTTGAAATATAACGAACAAATAAAGCCAAAAATAACATTTATTTTTGCGCTCACGCCGTCTGAAATTTTGTTATTGCCAGCGTCAACTTGCCCACAAACGAAAATGGCGTTTTTTAAGCCGTTCAGGCCAATGTTCAATGATATCTGGAGGGTGACAGAGGTCGTTATCTCGTTATACTTTACCCACCCTGAGCTGCGGCCCGGCGCGAATACCTTATACCGCCGACCACTGCGCCACTTGTTTGATCGCGCACCACTTTTTCGCCCTCTTTCGGGTGTAGGATAAGACGCACAAAATTTGTTTGTTTTACAGTCAGCCAATTACCGTCACCTGGCGGCGAATGCAAAGGACGTTTATCAAAATGCAAAAAATGACCAACGCAGTGCAAAACTATGCATGGGGCAGCCACGACGCGTTAACCCAGCTGTATGGCATTGCCAACCCACAAGGACTGCCGATGGCGGAACTGTGGATGGGGGCTCACCCGAAGAGCAGCTCTCGCGTAGCCGGTACCGACGGTAATTTGCGCTCGCTGCGCGATGTTATTGATGAAGATCAGCCTAAGCAGCTGGGTGCCGAAGTCGCACGTCGTTTCGGCGAGCTGCCGTTCTTGTTCAAAGTGCTGTGCGCCGATCAGCCGTTGTCGATTCAGGTGCATCCAAGCAAATCCGCCGCCGTAGCGGGCTTTGCCAAAGAGAACGCGGCCGGCATTCCGTTGGATGCTGCCGAGCGTAATTACAAGGATCCCAATCATAAGCCGGAACTTGTATTTGCCCTGACGCCTTTCCTGGCGATGAATGGCTTCCGCGAACTGTCCGACATTGTTTCCCTGCTGCAGCCGATCGCCGGTGCACACCACGATATCGCCGCCTTCCTGCAGCAACCGGATGTCAGCCATCTGTCCGCTCTGTTTGCCAGCCTGCTGGCGATGAGCGGCGAGCAGAAATCGCTGGCGCTGGGGGTGTTGAAAGCCGCGCTGAATAACCAACAGGGGGAAACCTGGGACACGGTGCGCTTCATTGCCGGTTTCTATCCGGATGACAGCGGTCTGTTCTCGCCGCTGCTGCTGAACGTGGTGCAGTTGCAACCTGGCGAAGCGATGTTCCTGTATGCCGAAACGCCACACGCTTACCTGAAAGGGGTGGCGCTGGAAGTGATGGCCAACTCGGACAACGTGCTGCGCGCCGGTCTGACGCCAAAATTCATCGATATCCCAGAACTGCTGGCCAACCTGCAGTTCCGCCCGCAACCAGCCTCAGGGCTGCTGACCCAGCCGCAAAAGCGCGGTGACGAACTGTTCTTCCCGATCCCGGTAGAGGACTTCGCCTTCTCGCTGCACGATCTTTCCGCCGCTCCACAGGCATTGGCGCAAGATAGCGCTGCAATTGTTTTCTGCGTTGAGGGTGAAGCAGTACTGAGTAAACAGGAGCAGCAACTGGTGCTTAAGCCCGGTGAATCCTGCTTTATCGGCGCTTTCGAATCGCCGGTCAGCGTTAGCGGTACCGGTCGAATCGCGCGTGTTTATAATCTGTTGGCGTAAACACTCGGTAAATTTCCGCAAATTAGTTGCTGAAAGAGTAGCTTACCTTCACAATTAAACGCCTGCGGGCGTTTTTTTGTTGGCCCAAATTTGCCCATCCATCTGCGAGAGACAGATGGCTCAATAAGGATGAACAGAACTATGAAAAAATCGTTAGTCGCTGTTAGCGTCATTGTGGTTCTTGGCGCGGCATGGACCGGGGCTTCCTGGTACACCGGCAAACTGATCGAACAACGGATGGGTGAAGTGGTTGAGAACGCCAACAGCCAGCTGAAAGCCTACCTGCCGAAAGCCGGCGTTAAACTGGGTTATGAGAATTACCAACGCGGTATTTTCAGCAGTAAAATTCGCTATGTGCTGCGTGCCGACGGCAGCGTCACTACCGACGACGCTCCGCTGAAGCCGGGTGACGAAGTGGCGTTCCAGGAAACCATCGACCATGGTCCGTTCCCGTTTGCCCAGTTGAAGAAATTCAACCTGCTGCCAAGCATGGCATCGGTGCACACCGAGCTCGAAAACACCGCAGCGACCAAAAGCCTGTTTGATATCACCAAGGGCAAGTCTCTGTTTACCGCGGAGTCGCGTATTTCCTACAGTGGCGACACCTCCTCCGCCATTGACGTGATCCCGCTGGATTACCAAAAGGACAAGTCGGCGCTGAAGTTTAGCGGTGCGACCATCAATGCCGATGTGTCACGCGACATGAAAGCCATCACCCTGGACGCCAACAGCGACAGCGCGGTGATCAGCGGCCCGAACCAGTTTGGTCAGACCGAGCAGGTTCAGTTGCTGGGTGTATCACTGAAGAGCCAGACCCATGCCGGGCAGTTCGATCTCAGCCTGGGTAATCAGAACCTGGTGTTGAAACAGATTAAGGTTGCCGTTGACGGTAAAGACACCCTGTTGTTGGACGGCTTTAAGCTGGCGAGCCAATTTGGCGAAAAAGACAGCAACCTGAACGGTCAAATTGATTACACCATCGATTCGCTGAAGGTGCAGAACAGCGACTTCGGCTCCGGCAAGCTGTTGCTGAAAATCGACAAACTGGATGCCAAATCACTGAAAGAGTTCGCCGACCGGTACAACCAGCAGGCGATGGCCATGCTGCAACAGGCGCAAACTATGGATCCGGTGGCTTACCAACAGCAGACCACCGACATCCTGCTGCAGAACCTGCCGCTGTTGTTGAAGGGCAATCCGTCCATCAGCATCGCGCCACTGAGCTGGAAAAACAGCAAGGGTGAAAGCACCTTTACGCTGAATCTGGATCTGACCGATCCAGCGCAGGCCGGCTCCCCGGCAGAATCTCCGGACCAGTTGATTGCTCGCTCGGTGAAAAAGATCGACGCCAACCTGAGTATTCCGGTGGCGATGGCGACGGAAACCACTTCGCAAACGGCCTTACTGCAAGGCTACAGTGCCGAAGAGTCGCAAAAACTGGCGGAACAACAGGTGCAAGGGTTAGCAGCCATGGGCCAGATGTTCAAACTGACCACCCTGAAAGAGGGTGTGATCGGCAGTAGCTTCCACTACGCTGATAACCAGGTTGATCTGAACGGCAACAAAATGTCGCTGCAGGAATTCATCGGCATGTTTGGCCTGTTGGGCGCCCCGGCCGAAGACAACGCACCGGCACAGGACGCGGTACCCGCCCCTGCACAGTAAAAGCTAATTCACGCTCAAGAGGCCCGACGTTCGGGCCTCTTTTTTATCCCCCGCCCGCTCTTTCCTGCTTTGCCTTTTTTCCTGCCAGGCGTTAATCGTCATCATGGTCAGGCCATATCGTTTTATACTCGCTCAGCGCTGGTCGATCGCGCCAAAGCCGCAACCTTCCTTCATAGGCTTAAGCAGGTGATGCTTAGCGAGTGGGTGCGTTTGTCCCGTAGACGGCATCGCGGATTTGTTGCGGGTAAAGTCCGCTCATGCCTTCAAAGGCCGTATTGGTCAAGGCTACCATGCTGATCGCCGCTTGCGGATCGTAAAACCAACTGTGGCCATAGACACCGCCCCACTGCAAAGTGCCGTTATGCTGAGGCGTTGCCGCCAACTGCGCGTCCTCCAGTACTGCACCGCCGAAACCAAACCCCCAGCCGGGCCCCTGAGTCTCGGCGTGCGACCCGACATGCGCTTGACGCATCAGCGCTGCAGTGGTCGGCTGTAAAATGCCTTCCTTGCCAGTGCGCAAGGTTTCCACCAACTGCAACACATCGTCTGCATCGCCGACCATGCCAGCGCCGCCAGAAGGATAGGCCTGAGCGTCCAGCGCACGCGAGGGTGCCATTTCAATCTCGAAGCCGAACCCTTCCGGCAGGGTCAGCAACATGCCATCTCGTATAGGTTCCGGCTGCGCGGCAGTGTCGTGATACGCCGTTGCCAGATTATCGGCATCGGCGGTGTAAAAACCGGTATTACGCAACCCCAAAGGTTGGGCAACCCAGTGGTTGAACACCTGCGGCAAGGGCTCGCCCGCCACCTGTTCCAGCACCGCCCCCAGCACATCGATTGCCAGTGAATAGCGAAACTCGCTGCCCGGCTCGGCCAACAGATCGGCCTGCGCCAACAGGCGCAGATTCTGCTCCAGCGTTAACGACGACAGTTCCATACCGTCTTTAATGCCGAGTCGATGATACGGTCCTTCCGCAGGCTGACTCAGACCATAATCCAGCCCGGCAGTATGGCTCAGCAAATGACGGATTTTAATTGGCGGGCGAACCCCATCGGCCAGCGCCGGAGTAAACCACGGCAACCAACGGCTGACGGTATCATCCAGCCCCAGCTTTTGCTGTTCGACCATGCGCATGGCCGCCAGCGTAATGTAAGGCTTGGACACCGACGACAGCCGAAATTGGGTCTCACGCCTCATAGGTTTCTTCTGTTCACGATCGGCATAGCCGCTGGCATTGGCGTAAACCACGCGACCGTGCCGAGCGACCAGCACCACGCCGCCAACGATACGCCCTTCATCAATCGCCCGTTGGCTAACGCCCTGCACTCTTTTTGCTAATGACTGATCCGCTATCGACATGTTTTGTTGCTCTCTGAGGATGATGAAATCAGTCTAAAGCGATTATTATAAAATTAAATGCCGCATTTCTTAACGGATCATTAAGCAGGAATTACTGATAGATGAGCTCACTGTTGCAGCTGCTGCCGTTTTTCGAAGCCGTCGCCCGATTGGGCAGTTTTACTCAGGCAGCCAATCAATTGGGCGTCACGCCTCCGGCTGTCTCGCAAAACATTCAGGCGTTGGAAACCCGCCTGGGCGTACGGCTGTTCAACCGCACCAGCCGCTCCGTGCGGCTAAGCGATGAAGGCCGCTTGTTTTATCAACGGGTGGCTCCGGCTATGGGTCAGATTGACGTGGCGGCCGAAGATCTGCGAACTTTGCGCGGCCGCCCTTCCGGGCTGTTACGCATCACTCTGCCACAGCTGGCGGCTTCGCTGCTGGTTATCCCGCATTTGGCCGAGTTTCAGGCGCGTTACCCCGAGATCCAGCTTGAGCTGTTTACCGACGACCATTTCTCCGATCTGGTGCTGGACAGTTTTGATGCCGGTATCCGCATGCACGCCATGCTGCAAAAAGACATGATTGCGATCCCCATCGACAACGGTCAGAAACGGGTGGTGATCGCCGCCCCCGGCTATTTGGCGCAGCACGGCACGCCGCAAACACCGCAAGCGCTGAGCGATCACGACTGTCTGCGCTACCGTTTTCCCGGCAGCGGTAAATTCGAACCCTGGTACTTCAAGCAGGATGGTGCGCAGCTGACGCTGGAGGTCGGCGGCAGCCTAATATTTAACGAAGACAGACTGATTAAAGATGCCGCGCTGGCGGGATTGGGCATCACCCAGCGGTTTATCGGCACGGTACACCGTGAACTGAGCAGTGGGCAACTGGTGGAAGTCCTGGCCGATTACGGCAGCGATGCTCCCGGATTTTTCCTCTATTTTCCCGCCAGTCGGCACATGCCGCTCAAGCTGCGCGTGTTTATTGATTTTATGCGCGAAAAACGAGCGCAACAGTCTCCTTTCGAAAAAAGCCTTAGCGCGCCCTGAGTCTTTTTTGGCAGCATCGTGACAGAAAATGACATAACAAACTGATAAATATAGATATATCCTCTTAGGCTGTTCGATAAATAACCGAGGGGAAATTATTTGACTGATCGTTCCACAATCAATACTATACGGCCTCAACTCATTTAAAGCCCCCCAATCCGCCATGAGTGCTGAAAAACCTATCTATCCAGGTCGTCCGAGACAGTTCGAAGATGAGGATGTCATTGATGCCGCCGTGGCCGTTTTTAGCGTCAATGGCTATGCAGGCACCTCTGCGCAAGATTTATGCAACGGTACCGGGTTGGGGAGAGGAAGCCTATATAATGCCTTTGGTAGCAAGCAAGCTCTGTACGAGCAAGCGTTGTTGCGCAGCCATGAACACACCATGTCGGCGCAATTAGCCATTCTCACCCAGCCTGGCCTGGTGAAGGAGCGACTACGTACCCTGCTGCTGTGGGGAATTGCCGAAGATCTCTCGCAACCCGAGCAACATGACGCCATGGTTTTGTTCTCGGCACTGGAGCGAGGCAGCAAAGACCAGGCGGTCGCCAGTCTGAATCAGGAATATCGGCAACGTTTAGAACAAACCCTGGTCGCGGTGTTTACCGAAGGCCAACAAACAGGAGAACTCGGTAGCAAAGCATCCGCGATGGAAATGGCCAGAGGCTTTTTAGCCGGTTATTACGGTTTGCGCGTGCTGAATAAAAACATTTCAGATAGAAACACCCTCGAAGACGTCGTCGCAGGTCTGTTAATCAACTTATAAAACAAAGAAAAAATCTCACGCAGAGTATTAAATATTTTTGTAACGATCATTCAAAATCCAGGAGAGCAGTAAAGCTATGCCGTTAGCAGTGTATATATTGGGGTTGGCCATTTTTTCAATTGGCACAGCAGAATTAATGGTGGCGGGCATGATGTCTACTTTGTCCGAAGCCTTTAGCATCACCGTCGGGGAAGTTGGCCATTTAATTTCTTATTATGCCTTTGGCGTGATGTTGGGTGGCCCGGTATTAACCTATTTTTTCTTGAAATTTAAAGCCCCCTACCGAACCACCTTATTGTGGCTATTAGCTCTGTATGTGGTGGTACAAGGTTTGAGTGCCTTTATTTCCGACTATTCTATTCTGGTTGCTATCCGAATTGTGACGGGCATTTTATGCGCTGGGTGTTTGAGCCTCTCGCTGGCAACCAGCATGGCGCTGGTTCCGATACAACACCGCCCGCGCGCCGCTTCAATAGTCATCGGCGGTTTCATGGTCTCTAACGTATTCGGCGTCCCTCTTGCGACTATCATCGATCAACACTGGGGCTGGCGCATCACCTTCGGTCTGGTCGCCGTGTTGGTCTTTATCTGTTTGCTTGCGCTGGTTCGCCTGTTACCCGCTATCGCCGCAGGCAGGACGCTCAAAATGGCAGAGGAAATCAAGGCGTTTAAAAACAAGGCCTATTGGAAAGCCTGCACCACCAGCTGCTTAATTCTGGGTGCCAGCTTCGCAGCCTTCAGCTATTTCGTTCCCGTTTTGGTCGACGTCAGCGGCTTTAGCATGCAGGCCGTGCCGTTTATTTTGATGCTTTACGGCCTGGCCAATATTGTCGGTAACATGATCACCGGGCGCTTGGCCTATCGCCACAGTCTAGCGATTATGGTGGTGGGGCTGTCTATTCTCAGCCTGTCGTTGTTCGGCATGGCGTTATTTGCCGAATACCCGTTAATCGCCATTTGCGCGGTAATACTGATTGGCCTATCCGGTGTGCCAATGAACCCTGCCATGATGGCGAGAATTGTTAGCGTGGCGCATCCAGGGCCTATGGTTAATGCGGTTCATACCTCAGTGATTAATATTGGTTTAGGTGGCGGTTCTTATTTGGGGGGAATGGCGATCGCCTCCGGTTATGGCTTGCGTTCGGCGTTGTGGATCGGGATGGCATTGGCAGTATTGGCGCTGTTGTCAATTTTACCCTATTTGCGTCGCGGTCAGCAGGGCTGGCGTTAATTTATAACGAGTGAAGTCAGGGGCGCCGCAGCGCCCCTATTGGTATCAGCGTTTGTCCAGCGCCTGAACAATACGGTAAGTGGCTGCAACCCGGTCATCGTTCGGGAACCATTTATTGGCCAGCATCACCACCGCAATTTTTTGCGATGGAATAAATACCGCATAGGTGGAGAAGCCGCCGGTCGAACCGGTTTTGTTGTACCAGGCCGCGCCCTGATCCTGCTTCGGCGGCGTTATCGCCGTGGCCGGCGCCCCGTTCATGATCATCCCGGCATTGTTGCCTTCCGTCAGCGTCGCCAACTTCTCTGGATACGCATAGCTTTCCCACATCAGATCCTGAGTAAACACCCCGGTGCGGTAATAACCAGTATGGGTGGCCGCCAGCGCCTTGCGCCACGGATCCCCGACCTTGACCACCTGCATGTTGGCGTCGAGGTAGCGGATCAGATCCTGGGCATTGGATTTGATGCCGTAGGCTTCGGCATCCAATGGCCCCGGCGTGACGCGCACCGGTTGGTCTTTTTTATTGTAACCCTGGGCGTAATTCGCCATTTCTTCGGCCGGCACCTTAATATAAGTGTGATTCATCCCCAGAGCCGGCAGCAGCTGTTTTTCCATCGCCTGGGTAAAGGGCTGGTTCAGGCTCTTGGCGGTAATCATCCCCAGCATACCGATGCCCAGGTTGGAATAAACGCGGTAGCTGCCCACCGCATGCGGCGGCTGCCATTGTTGGTAATAGGCCATCAACTGCGCATCGTTGGTCACGTCGTCCGGGACAAACAGCGGCAAACCGGAGGTGTGGGTCGCCAGATTCAACAAGGTGACATGGTCAAAGGCACTGCCGCGCAACGCCGGCAAATATCGACTGGCCGGATCGGCAAACGACATTTTGCCTTCACTGACCGCGTAGGTCGCCAAGGTCGCAGTGAAGGTTTTGCTCAATGAACCAATTTCAAACAGCGTCTGGTTGGTGATTGGTTTGCCGGTCTGCCTGGACGCCACGCCATAGTGATAAAACTGCTGTTTCCCCTCTACCGATACCGCAATTGCCATGCCTGGAACGGCATATTTCTGCATCAGCGGCTGAATAATGGCGTCAATGTCGGCTTTGTCGGCGGCATGGCCTGCCGGCAGGATCAGTGCGGCGAACAACGCGGCCGCCAAGCGATTTATTTTCGTCATAATGAAGCTCTTGAGTTTTAGGGTATCGGCCGAGGCTAAAAGATTTTGTTGTCATTCGACACAAAGACATCCCTGGTTGATGAAGGTATTCCTTTTCTGACTGCGTGATATCCGCACCAGCTGCGCAAAATATCGGGGTTTAGACATAGATTGACAAGCGATAATAATTTCAGCCAGCATAAAGAAAAACTTATGGCTTAGCTTATGCGCAATCGACTTCCTCTGAATGCTCTGCGGGCGTTTGAATCCTCCGCCCGCCACCTGAATTTTACCCGCGCCGGATTGGAACTGAGCGTTACCCAGGCCGCCGTCAGCCAACAGGTGCGAACGCTCGAACAACAGTTGGGTATTCAACTGTTCCGGCGGCTGCCGCGTGGTCTGGATCTTACCGAAGAAGGACAGGCGTTGCTGCCGATATTGACCGACGCCTTCGACCGCATTGAATCGGTGCTACAGCAGTTCGAAGGCGGGCATTTCCATGAGGTGCTGACGGTGGCGGTGGTTGGTACCTTTGCCGTTGGGTGGCTAATGCCGCGTCTGGCGGCCTTCAGAGCATCGCATCCGTTTATCGATCTGCGTGTCTTGACCAACAATAACCTGGTTAACCTGTCCGCCGACGGAATGGATTTTGCTATCCGCTTCGGCGAAGGACGCTGGCCCGCTACCCACAACCTTAAATTGTTTGACGCCCCGCTGACGGTGCTGTGCCCGCCGGAAATCGCCCAACGCCTGCGCACGCCGCAGGATCTACAATACGAACTTCTGATGCGCAGCTATCGCAAAGACGAATGGGAGCGTTGGTTCACCGCTGCACAGGTCACGCCATGGCGGATAAACGGCCCGGTATTCGACTCTTCGCGGCTGATGGTGGAAGGTGCCATTCACAGCGGCGGCGTCGCCCTGGCACCGGCCCGCATGTTTGCTCGCGAATTACGCGAGGGGGTATTGCAGCGCCCCTTTGCCGCCGAAGCCAATCTTGGTGCTTACTGGCTCACCCACCTGAAATCACGCGATATGACACCCGCGATGAAGGTGTTTGTCGGGTGGATACAGCAACAGGCCAATGAAGAGTCGGCGTAAATTCAGGCAGAACCGCGTTTAATCAACATTGGTGGCAGGATAACGTTTTGCGGCGGCAACCCGGTATCAGCAATCCGCTGTAGCAAGCGTGAGGCCGCGCTGCGGCCCACTTCACGCGCAGAACTGGAAACCAGCGTCAAGGGCGGCTCGAACAGTTCGGCTTCCGGAACGTCGCCAAAACCGATCAGGGCCACCTGCTGACCGTAATAGGTATCCACGCCTTCCGAGCCAATACTGCGCCCACTACGTACGATGCCAAAATAAGCCCCCAGCGCCACCGACGCCTTGTGGCACACCAGTGCGCTGATGTTCGGATACTGGCGCAGCAGATTTTCTGCCGCTTCCGCCGCCGCCCGTTGCTGACAGTCGCACTCGACAATCCATTCGGTGCGAAAAGGCAGGCCGTACTGTACCAACGTGGCGCAAAAGCCCCCCAGGCGCTCGGCGCGGGTCAACGAGCTGCTTTGCCCGCCGAGATAGGCGATTTGACTGTGGCCGCGTTTGATCAGAAATTCAGTGGCCAGTTTGGCGGCCTGCATATTGTCCGGCCGCACCACGTCTACCCCGTCCAAACCGTTGGAACGTGCCGCACAGACTAACGGAACCCCCTGCTCTGCGGCTTTTTCCTTCAGCCCCTCGGCCATACGCACGCCCCCCGCCAGCACCATGCCGTCAACGCCGTGCTCCAGCAGGGTATCAAAACAACGCATCAGCCCTTTGCCATCGCGACCGCTTTGGGTCAGGAACAGCACTTTGCCGTGTTCCTCCAGCACTTCGCTCAGCCCCGCAGTCATTTCCGCATAAAACGGCTCGCAAATATCACGCAGGATCAGCCCAATCACGCCCGACTCTCCGCCACGCAGCGTCGCCGCCTGACGGTTACGCACGTAGCCCAGGCTTTCAATCGCCTGATTCACCCGCGTTACGGTGGTCGATGAAATGCGCCCTTTGCCACTCAGCACCAGCGAAACCGTGGTGACGGAGACGCCGGCCTGCTGCGCAACATCAGTGATGGTGATCTTTTTGATGGTCATGACCTCGGCGAGCCCGATCCTGGGCATTCTGTCCCCTGGCCAGTCAAGGGTAGCAAGCCAGGGGGATGTCTCTTGGAGTAAATGGTATACCGAATCTGTTTGATCAGTAAAACGTTTTACTGGCTCATTCATTCTCACCGCAAAGCAGGCTTTGAAATTGTGATTAGCGGCGCATTTTTGCTAGGTAAAACGTTTTATCTTATTTTTACCTAACAGGGGTACACACCACTTTTGCACGCTTTTTCGCCAGGAGCCGCCGGTTATGCCAGCACCTAAAAAACAAAAAATTACGCTCTGGGAGTTTTTCCAGAGCCTGGGCAAAACATTCATGCTGCCCGTCGCCCTGCTGTCGTTCTGCGGCATCATGCTGGGGATCGGCAGTTCGCTAAGCAGCCGCGACGTCATCACCCTGATGCCGTTTATCGGCCACCCTGCCTTCCAGTTGTTGTTCACCTGGATGAGCAAGATTGGCTCATTCGCCTTCAGCTTCCTGCCGGTGATGTTTGCCATCGCCATTCCGCTGGGCATGGCGCGTGAAAACAAGGGTGTCGCCGCGTTCTCGGGCTTTGTCGGTTTTGCGGTGCTGAACCTGGCCACCAACTTCTATCTGACCACCGCCGGCATTTTGCCCACCACCGATCCGCTGGTGTTGAAAGCCAATAACATCCAGAACATCCTCGGCATTCAGTCGATCGATACCGGCATTCTGGGGGCGGTGATCGTCGGCATTATCGTTTACCTGCTGCATGAGCGTTTTAATACCATTCGACTGCCGGATGCGCTGGCGTTCTTTGGCGGCACCCGCTTCGTACCGATCGTCACTACCCTGGTACTGGGCCTGTGTGGGCTGGTGATTCCTCTGATCTGGCCGTGGTTTGCCGCCGGCATCAACGGGCTGGGCTGGGTGATTAATGGTGCCGGTGCCTTTGGGCCGATGATTTTCGGTACCGGCGAACGCCTGCTGTTGCCGTTCGGCCTGCACCATATTCTGGTGGCGCTAATTCGCTTTACCGAGGCGGGCGGCACGCTGGACGTATGCGGCCATAGCGTCAGCGGCGCACTGACCATCTTCCAGGCTCAACTCTCCTGCCCGACCACCACCGGCCTTGCCGAAAGCGCCACCCGCTTCCTGTCACAGGGTAAAATGCCGGCATTCCTCGGCGGTCTGCCGGGGGCGGCGTTGGCAATGTATCACTGCGCCAAACCGGAAAACCGCCATAAGATTAAGGGCCTGCTGATCTCCGGCGTCGTGGCCTGCGTGGTCGGCGGGACTACCGAACCGATCGAGTTCCTGTTCCTGTTCGTTGCGCCTTTCCTGTACTTCATTCACGCCATCCTGACCGGGCTGGGCTTCACCGTGATGGCGCTGCTGGGTGTAACCATCGGCAACACCGACGGCAACATCATCGACTTCGTGGTGTTCGGCATCCTGCACGGCACCGCCACCAAGTGGTATCTGGTGCCGATCGTTGCCGCCATCTGGTTCGCGGCCTACTACGCTATTTTCCGCTTCTCCATTCAGCGCTTTAATATCAAAACGCCGGGCCGTGAAAGCGAGACTGGCGGCAGCCAAAGCGCCCCTGTCGGTGCGGTAGGCAAATCCGGTTATAACGTGCCGGCAATCCTGGCGGCGCTGGGCGGTAGCGAGAACATCGTCTCTTTGGATAACTGCATCACCCGTTTACGCTTGTCCGTTGATGATATGAGCAAAGTGGACGATGCCGCGCTGAAAGCCAACCGCGCGATTGGCGTGGTGCACCTTAACGAGCATAACCTGCAGGTGGTGATCGGCCCGCAGGTGCAATCGGTGAAAGATGAATTAGACTCACTGATAGCCGCCGCGCAACCTGCTGCGGCCCTGCAGGGAGCGTCTCATGTTTGATTTTTCTACCCCGGTCGATCGGCACGGTACCTGGTGCACGCAGTGGGATTACATTGCCGATCGCTTTGGCCATGACGATTTATTGCCTTTTACCATCTCCGATATGGATTTCGCCACCGCCCCCTGCATCCTCGAGGCGCTGCAACAGCGCCTGCAGCATGGCGTACTGGGTTACAGCCGCTGGCAACATGAAGATTTTCTCGGTGCGGTACGCCACTGGTATCAACAGCGCTTTGCGACCGCCGTCGACACCAACATGGCCGTGTATGGCCCGTCGGTAATTTATATGGTGGCGCAACTGATTCGCCAGTGGTCGGCACCGGGTGAATACGTGGTCACCCATACCCCGGCCTATGACGCCTTTTATAAGGTGATCCTCGGTAATCAGCGCCAACTGTTGGCCTGCCCGCTGCATAAGCAGGGTAACGACTGGCTGTGCGATATGGCGCACCTGGAAGCCTTGCTGGCACGGCCACAGACCAAAATTCTGCTGCTGTGCAGCCCGCAGAACCCGACCGGCAAGGTATGGCGCGCGGAAGAATTACAGCAGATGGCTGAGCTGTGCGAACGCCACGACGTACGGGTGATCAGCGATGAGATCCACATGGATATGGTCTGGGGGGAAAACCGCCACACGCCGTGGAGCCAAGTCGCCACCACGCCCTGGGCATTGCTGACTTCAGGTTCGAAAACCTTCAATATCCCGGCGTTGACCGGCGCCTACGGTTTTATCAGTGACGATGCCAGCCGCGAGGCTTATTTCCAGCAGTTGAAAGCGCGCGACGGCTTATCTTCCCCGGCGGTGCTGGCGGTGGCGGCGCATATTGCCGCTTATCGCCATGGCGAACCCTGGTTGGATGCGCTGCGTGATTACCTGCAGGACAACCTGACGTACGTTGCCGAGCGGCTGAATCAGGCCTTTCCCGCCCTGGCCTGGCAGCCGCCGCAGTCTACCTATCTGGCCTGGATCGATCTGCGCCCACTGGGCATAGACGATCGCCAGCTACAGCAGGTTCTGATCGAACGCGAAAAGGTAGCGATTATGCCCGGTTTCACCTACGGCGAAGAAGGCCGTGGCTTCCTGCGGCTGAACGTAGGTTGCCCGCGCAGCAAGCTTGAGGCGGGCATGGACAAGCTGATAAATGGGTTGAAGTTTGTGTTGGACGAGGTTTGAACTGAGGGGCTGGAAGGCAGGCGAAAGCCTGCCTTTTTTCATTCTTACGGTGTCAACTGCGGGATATCATCCAGACGATAATACACCGGTATTCCCCACTCATTAGCCAGGCGCACGTCGTTATCCGCGCCGGCCGACGCCCCTTCGATGCGATAAATAGCCTGGCACTGGGCTATCAGTCGGTGGGCCACCGGATAGAGAAACGCTTCACTCACCGCATCCCCCAACTGGGTCGAACCGGCCGCCGCCGCCAGGGGCAGCGCCAACCATTCGCCGATCACCGGCACATGCCCACGCTGATAGACCGCCAGCGCGGCCTGCTCCAACCGGTGCAAGTTGTCGGCAATGCATTGTGCATCGCCATCGGTGCCGCTACGGTACGGGCCGGCAATCAGGATCAGTTGGGCGCTCATAAACGCTTCTCCAGAGTGTGGTTTAGGGCAACAAACTGCAGCAGCATGATGGTTTTGGCATCGACAATGGTGCCCTGGCTGACAGCGCGCAGTGCGTCTGCCAACGGCAGTTCCAGCACTTCGAGATCTTCACCTTCCGCTTCCACCCCACCGCCATTGCTGACCCGCTCATCGGCCTGATATTCTCCGACAAAAAAGTGCAGTTTCTCCGTCACCGAACCGGGGCTCATGTAAGCTTCAAACACCTTTTGCACATTTTGCACGATATAGCCGGTTTCTTCTTCCGCTTCGGCCCGGATGCGTTCTTCCGGCGACGCATTGTCCAGCAACCCGGCGGCAGCCTCTATCAGCATGCCGTCGTGCCCATTGACGAACGCCGGGAAGCGGAACTGACGCGTCAGCACTACCTTTTGCCTTTGCCGGTTAAACAGCAAAATGGTGGCTCCATCGCCGCGGTCGTAGGTTTCACGGCTTTGTCGCTGCCATACGCCATCGCGACGCAAAAAATCAAAGGTGGTTTTTTTCAGCAAATACCAGTCATCAGACAATACCCGGGTTTCGACAATGCGAACCCGATCTTGGGTAGCGATCATGGTGCTCAACTCCACAAGCAGGAAAGGAAATTGATACTATCGTGCATTTTCGTGTATGATCAAGATATTTCGTGCAGTGCAAATTTAACGGGAAAACGCCATGCTCACCAGCCAACGTAAAAAAATCATTCTGGAAAAACTGGCTCAGGACGGACAGGTTCTGGCCAAACAGCTCAGCGAGATGTTCGGGTTGTCCGAAGATACCCTGCGGCGCGATCTGCGCGAATTGGACAGTGAAGGCCTATTGCAACGAGTGCACGGCGGTGCGCTGCCGGTTTCCCCGGCCATTGCCACCTTTGCCGAAAGAAACGGGCAGGAATCAGCCGCCAAACGTGCGATTGCCAAAGCCGCGGCGGCAATGATTACCCCTGGGCAAGTGGTAATTCTGGATGGCGGCACGACTTCTGCCGAATTGGTCAGGCAGCTCCCGCCCACGCTGGAAGCCACCGTCGTCACCCACAGCCCCAGCGTGGCTGTCGGTCTGGTAGACCACCCGAAAGTCGAAGTGATCCTGATCGGCGGGCGTTTATATAAACATTCGATCGTCAGCGTTGGCGCAGCCGCAGTGGAAGCCATGTCTCATATTCGCGCCGATATTTATTTTATGGGCGTGACTGGCGTGCACCCTACCGCCGGCCTGAGCACCGGCGATCTCGAAGAGGCTTACATCAAGCGGGCACTGGCCGCACGGGCGGCAGAAACCGTGGTATTGGCCTCGGCCGCCAAGCTCAATGCCGCCTCGCAATATGCCATTGGCGATATTTCCATGGCGCAGAGTATTATCGTCGAGCGCTCCACCGATGCTGCACTGACGGGCCCGCTGGAACAGGCCGGTTTGACCGTGGTTAGAGCCTGAATAACCTCAATCATTAAATAACTTAATAAATACGTGGCTATTTCTTTTATCCGCGTATTTATTAACGTCACACTCAGCGTATCGAATAAAAATGCGAGAGTTATCACACTTCATTAAACTTATTTCTATGCTCCTCCTCATTGATGGCGGTAAAACCGGCCTTAACGCGACGTAAACGCAACTCGTTGATTATTAATAATCATCATCTAAAAATCTCGAAGCCGCCAAAAATAAAATGAGATCTCCTTCGCAAAATTAATCCTGCCGGCAAGCCTGTCAAGGTCATCTATAAAAATATTTGTGATAGTTTTGTGATGTCGCCTGCAAATTTTACCGATGCCAAAAATGACAATGAGCTCCACGGAATTGGCTGGAGACAGGTATATGAAGATTGGCGTAGTAATAAGCGGCGGCGATGTCACCGGGATCAATAACTTTATTTTCCAGGTCGCCAGGTTGGCGCAGGCAGATATCATTCTGTTTAACGGCGGCATCCCCGGATTATTGGCTAATCAGCACCATCCTATTGCCCAACGCGATTTGGTTGATTTCTCCATTTCATCAATGCCGATAATCTCTTCCGGTCGCACGGCCAAGAAATTGACGGCCGGAGAATATGAAACCATCAGCAAACAGCTTAAGGCCTTGCACATAGACGTGCTTATTATGGCCGGTGGTGACGGGTCGCTGCAGTTTTTAAATACGCTCAGTGAATTCGGTATTAACTGTTTTGGCGTGGGGATGACTATCGACAATGACGTTTTCGGCAGTCATTACAGCATTGGCTTTTCCACCGCCTGCGAACAGGTGATAAAAGAAGTTTCAAAACTGAGAAACACCGGACGCGCCCTGCCCGGACGCGTGTTCATGATTGAGCTGCTGGGCGGTTACTGCGGGGAGTTGACGCTGCAATCGGCCATCAAATCCAATGCGGATTTTGCCCTGATCCCGGAATGCCAATATGCCTTGAATCAGCTGGCAGAGAAAATAACTCAACGACTTGAGCAGCAAAATAGCGTGATTATTTTGTGCTCAGAGGGTTATACCAAAGAATACTCGCCCGGTTTTCAAGGCGCTATCGACACCATGATAAAACAATTGGAGCCAAAAATTGGCGTGCGTATTCGTAAAACGATTATGGGCTACGGTCTGCGCAATGGTGAACCGACCGGCGAAGAGATTTATCAGGGGACCATTATGGCCAGCGAAGTGGTTCGCTGTATTTATTCAGGAATGAAGAATAAGGCAATCATTATTAATGCCGGCAACCAACCTATTCCCATCGATTTAATCAGCATGCAGAAACGTTTGGTTGATACCGAAGGACACCATTACAAACTCGCCAGGCAATTAAATATAATCTGAGGAGATACCCATGCTTAAAATACTGTGCGTATGTGGCTGTGGCCTCGGCTCCAGCTTTGCCATCGAAATGAGCGCAAGAGCGGTGCTGAAGAAATTAGAGATTGAGGCAGATATTGATCACACTACTATCTCTGAGGCCAGCGCCTTTAAATCAGATATTATTCTTACCCAGAAAACCTTCGCCGATATTTTAAATGCCGACGCCAGCGAAGAGGAAAAGAAGCGGGTCATTATTCTGCATCGGCTTACCGATAAAGTGGAAATTGAGCAAAAGATCGTGGCCTTCCTGAAAGAACGTGACATGAAGGAAACCCGCCATGAATAGCCTGATTGACTTTATCGTCAAAGATCTGTTGGGCCAGGCTTCCATTCTGGTCGCTTTTATCGCCATGCTGGGGCTATTGCTACAGAAGAAATCGATCGGCAAAGTGGCCGAAGGCACCTTCAAAACCCTGCTGGGTTTCCTGATCATGATGGCGGGCATCAACATTATTGTCGGTGCCTTGACCTATCTGAACAGTATATTCACCCAAGGGTTCGGCATGACCGGTTATATCACCGACGTCGCCGCCATCGCCGGCTTGGCCAACCGCGAGTTGGGTTCAGAAGTGGCGCTGACCCTGATGGTAATTTTCGCGGTGAATATCATCATTGCGCGCATTACTCCGTTCAAATACATCTTCCTGACCGGCCAGGCATTGCTGTGGATGGCCACCATAGGGGCGGTGATCGGCTATAAGGCCGGGCTGACCGGCATGCCGCTGATTCTGACCGGCGGCATATTCGGCGGCGTGATGGCGGTCTTGATGCCTGCGCTGGCCCAGCCGGTGGTGCGCAAAATTACCGGTTCGGACGATGTGGCCCTGGGGCACTTCTGCACCATCGGTTATCTGGTACAGGCTGCCGTCGCCAAGGTGGTCGGTAAGGGCTCCCGCTCCACCGAAGACCTGGAGCTGCCCGATAACTTCAAGTTCCTGCAGGACACCTACCTGTCGATGGCGGTGGTGATGATCCCGATGTATCTGATCCCGGCGCTGGCTGCCGGTCCGCAGTACATCGCCCAGTATGCCGGCGGCATGAACTACCTGATGTATTCCTTTATGCAGGCCATCCAGTTTGTCGCCGGCGTATTTATCCTCTACAGCGGCGTACGCCTGCTGCTCAATGAGCTGGTACCCGCCTTCCGCGGTATCGCCCTGCGCGTCGTGCCGGATGCCAAACCGGCGCTGGACTGCCCGGTGCTGTTCCCTTACGCCCCCAACGCGGTGATCGTCGGCTTCCTCGCCACCACCCTTGGCTCAATCATCGGCATGATCGTTTTCCCAATGTTCGGTCTGGCGATGATCCTGCCCGGTCTGCTGACCAACTTCTTCGCCGGCGGCACCGCAGGCATCTTCGGTAATGCGCTCGGTGGCCGTCGCGGCGCCATGATTGGTGGGGTGGTTCATGGCCTGTTTATCACCTTCCTGCCGGCCATTCTGGTACCGATGCTGGAAAGTTACGGCTTTGTCGGGGTGACCTTCAGCGACTCCGACGTCATCAGCAGTGGGCTGGTGATGGGACATGCTTTCCAGGGCAACTGGCTGTTCATCGCCCTGTTCATCGCCTTCGTCACGCTGATTGCGTGGTTTGTTAACGGTAAATCAACCAAGCACCATGAGGAAAAAGTCCATGAAACTCTATAATTTCAACGAGCTGTTGTCAGTGGCCAAAGCCCGAGATTTCAAGGCGATAGGTTCATTCAATCTCCACTGTCTGGAAATGTTACCGGCCTTTTTCAAAGCGGCCAAAAGTATGCACAGCCCGTTGATGATCCAGATTTCGACCGGTACTGCCGAATATTTGGGTTACAGGCTGCTGGTTGATTCGGTGCGTTCTCTGGCCCAAAGCGAGGATGTTCCCACCTGCCTGCATTTGGATCACTGCTCTGACATTGCCTCCATCGAGACGGCGATTGACGCAGGCTTCAGTTCGGTAATGTATGACGGTTCGCACCTGGAAATGGATGAGAACATCGCCAATACCCGTCGAGTGATCGACATTGCTCGTCAACATAACGTGTCGGTAGAAGCCGAATTGGGTGCCATCGGCGGCTCCGAAGACGGTAAGGCGGTGGCGGAAGAGGATATCTGCTTTACCACGGTGGAAGATGCCAAACGCTTTGTCGATGAAACCGGGGTCGATATGCTGGCGGTCTCGGTAGGCACCGTCCACGGGCTCTATACCGGCAAGGCGCATATCCAGCACCAGCGTCTGGCCGAAATCACCGCCGCCACAGGTACCCCGCTGGTGCTGCATGGCGGTACCGGCGTCAGCGATGAAGATATGCGGCTCGCGGTAGCCGGTGGCATCGAAAAAGTGAACGTGGGCACCGAGATGAACGTGCAATGGGTAGACCGATGCAAACAAACCTTTGAAAAGGGCAAGGTCAATGACAGCGTGCGCAAATTCCTGATCCCCGCCAACAATGCCGTTACCCAGGTATTAACGGAAAAGATCGGCCTGTTTAAATAATCACTGCCCTATTTTCTTTTTTATAAAACCCACAACCCTGGTGCCCCGGCGCCCGTCGGGGCTGGAAAGTTCACGCTTAATTTGTGGAGAAGGTCATGTTTAATTTTATGAAAAGCCCGCGAAACAAAGAACTTGATCACGGCCTACAGAATGCCGAAGCCAATGAAATATCAGCCGAAATTAATGTATTAGAACAGCAGTTGGCCACAGCGCCGGCGGATGGCGAAATTCATAAGGCTTTAATGCTGGCGTATAATCGCGCATTAAAGATTTATGCCAAAAATAAAAGCTATCGTCAGCAGATCGATGGAATTTTTATTAAAATGGATGAGCTGCGCAATATTATCAGGAAGTCTCTGTGAGGGAATATGATGACGATTAAACAACTGCTGATAGAAGCCGGTGCGATACAGGTCGGCGTGCAGGAAACCGACTGGAAGAAGGTGATTGAGCTGGCAGCCCGGCCCCTGGTCGAAAACGGTTATATTCACGCATCCTATTATCAGGCGGTGATCAGCAATACGCTGGCCCATGGGGCTTATTACGTGTTCGACGAAGGCATTGCCATTCCCCATGCGCGCCCGGAATGCGGCGTGATCAAAAACTGTTTCAGCATGGTGCTGCTGGAGCAGCCGATCGCCTTCGAAGACAGTGAAGAGGCCGACATCGTGATCCTGTTCGGGGCGACCGACAGTAACAGCCACATTGAGGAAGGCATCCGCGCGATTGTGGATTTGCTGGATAACAAGCCGCGGCTCGAGCGGTTACGCGCCGCAAAACTCTGGCAAGAGGTGGTGGAAATATTATGACTTCGACAGATAGCGACGGTAAAACCGTTATTTTGGTCAATGGCGTTCCGGCTTCCGGTAAAAGCACCGTTGCCCGCGCGCTGGCGCACCATTTTGATCTGCCTTATCTCTCCCTCGACGGTATCAAAGAACCTTTTATGGCACGCCTGGATAACATAAACCGCGAACTGAACCGTCAGTTGGGTTATGCCGCATACCAGGCTATCTGGTCAATGGTGGCGCAGGCGCCCCTGCGCTGCATCTATGTCATCGACGCCTGGTTTGGCTTTCAGTCCAGAGAACAGCTACGCCAGTACCTGCGCGAGGCGGGCGTGACGCAAGTTTTGGAGGTGTGGAACCAAATATCCGGTGAACTGGCCGCAGAACGCTACGCCGCCCGTACCGGCCAGCGTCCCAAAGGCCACCCCGGCGCGGAGTACTTGCCCGAACTGCGGGCGCTGGCCGATCGCGCCATGCCGATGGCCCTGGGCCCGGTGTTGCGTATCGAGCAGGCACTACCGCTGGACATCGACAGGGTTAACCACTGGCTGGTGCAGCACGGCGTCGGCGATATCCAGGAAAAAAACATCGCAAAACTGAGGGTCGGATAAGCTCTGTTACCGACATCAATGCGGGAGTGGCGCGCTCCCGCTTTGGCGCATAAATGCAGCAACCAGCAACATTAATGTGATTGTCGTCACTTTTTTATGCAACACAATGGCAATTTTCATCATTTTGTTTTTATACTGATCTGCACTTTACCTACAACAAAATAACGAGTGCACATCATGATTGACCCACGCCTCCCCTTGACCGACATCCACCGCCATCTTGACGGCAATATCCGTGCGCAAACCATTCTTGACCTGGGCCGTCAGTTTAACCTTGCCCTGCCCGCCAACGAACTGGAGGCGCTGCGCCCGCACGTGCAAATCACTCACGCCGAACCGGATCTGGTCAGCTTTCTGCAGAAGCTGGACTGGGGCGTAGCGGTGCTGGGCGATCTGGACGCCTGCCGCCGGGTCGCCTACGAAAACGTCGAGGATGCGGCCAATGCCGGTCTGCACTATGCCGAACTGCGCTTCTCGCCGTATTACATGGCGATGAAACATCAGTTGCCGGTGGCTGGGGTGGTGGAAGCCGTGATTGACGGCGTTCGTTCCGGTTCGCGCGATTTGGGTATCGACGTACGCCTGATCGGGATCATGAGCCGTACCTTCGGCGAAGCGGCCTGTTTACAAGAGTTGGAAGGCCTGCTGGCGCACCGCGACGGTATTACCGCACTGGATCTGGCCGGCGACGAACTCGGCTTCCCTGGCAGCCTGTTCCTCAGCCACTTCAACCGCGCCCGCGACGCCGGCCTGCGCATCACCGTACACGCAGGTGAAGCCGCGGGTCCGGAAAGCATCTGGCAGGCGATCCGTGAACTGGGTGCCGAACGTATTGGCCATGGCGTGAAAGCGATTGAGGATCCGGCACTGATGGACTTCCTCGCCGAGCATGGCATCGGTATCGAATCTTGTCTGACGTCCAACATTCAGACCAGCACCGTGCCTTCTCTGGCGCAGCATCCGCTGGCGAAGTTCCTGCGCCACGGCGTTATGGCGTCGATCAATACCGATGACCCGGCCGTACAGGGCATTGAAATTGAACACGAATACCGCGTGGCGGCACCGCAAGCCGGCCTGACGCCAGCTGAAATCCGCACCGCCCAGGAAAACGGCCTGAAAATGGCGTTCCTCAACGAACAGGAAAAACAGGCGCTGCGCGATAAAGTGCAGGGCTGAGTGAAAATGGGCGCGCCAAGCGCCCTTTTTATTTCTTTCATTTCGCGGTCAACGCGCCTGCTTCTGCGCGCTGTTTGGCCGTTTTACGCGCGTAACGCTGCGCCAGTACGGCACACACCATTAACTGCACCTGATGGAAAATCATCAACGGCAGCACCATGGCACCCACCGCCGCCGCCGGGAACAGCACGTTGGCCATCGGGATGCCGTTCGCCAGGCTCTTTTTCGAACCACAGAACACGATGGTGATCTCGTCGGCAGTATTGAACCCCAGCCAGCGCGCGGCATAGGTGTTGATAATCAGCACCACCGTCAGCAACACCAGCGACATCACTAAAATGGTCAACAGCGACCAGCCGTCAATCTTGTGCCAAATCCCTTCCACCACCGCAGCGCTAAAGGCGGTATACACCACCAGCAGAATCGATGAACGGTCAGTGAGATTGATCAGCTTGCGATGACGATCGACCCATTTGCCGATTAACGGCCGGGCCAAATGCCCAACCACAAAGGGCACCATCAGTTTCAAAATGATCGAACCTATGGCGTGCAACACATCGGTATTACCGCCCTGAGTATGCATCAGCGCCCCGACCAGCAGCGGCGAGAGGAAAACACCGAGAATGCTGGATGCCGAAGCACTGCACACCGCGGCCGCCACGTTACCGCCCGCCGCCGAAGTAAAGGCAATCGCCGACTGAACGGTGGCCGGCAGTGCGCACAGGTACAGGAAGCCCAGATAAACCGTCGGTGTCATCAAACCCGGCACCATCAGGTTCATCGCCAGCCCCAGCAGCGGGAACAGCGCAAAGGTGCTGAGAAACACCACCAAATGCAGCTTCCAGTGCCCCATACCGGCGATGATCGCCTCACGAGACAGCTTGGCACCGTGCATAAAGAACAGCAGCGCGATAGCCGCGGTGGTCAGATGCTCAAAAAAGGTTGCCCATCTGCCTTCGCAGGGGAAAACCGAAGCGACAATCACCACCAGAATCAATACCAGCAAAAATTTATCAATGCGCAGACGCTGCAACCAGGACATGGGTCAGGATCCCTCGAGGAGTAAGACGGGTTCGGCACGCCGAACCCTGAGAATAAAACGCCGCGGTCAGACTACCGGCAACGCCTTTTGTCGTTTCGCAGATTCAATCCCCAGCTCGATCATTTCCATCACCTTGATGGCGTCAGCAGCCGTGACCGGATTTTCACCCTCACCGTTAATCGCATCGCGGACAGCCGCGTAATAGGCTGGGTAATTGCCAGGAATGCTGAGCAAAGGTTTTTCAGCCAGCACCCCATCACGTGACAATGTCACCACACCATCACGCATGTCGTAACCCCAATCGGCCTGCGGCAGACGCTCGCCCGCTTTGAGGCGGTCTTCCTGCGGATCCAGCCCAAACTTGATAAAGCTACCCTGAGTCCCGTGCACGATATAACGTGCGGTTTCCGCCGCGGCCAGCACGGTACCATGCAGAACGACCCGGCGTTTGCCGTAGTTCAATATTGCGTGGAAATAGTCCACCGATTGTGCACCCGGACGCAGTTCACCCAGATCGACAAACAGCGTTTCCGGTTTGCCGAACAGTTGCAGTGCCTGATCGATCAGATGCGGCCCCAAATCGTACCAGATGCCGCTACCGGCACCGCCCAGCTCACGCCAGCGCTGACGCACTTCCGGGCGGAAACGATCGAAATGAGACTCGAAATAAACCACCTCACCAAGCGCGCCTTCTTTCAACAATGCCTTGAGCGTCAGAAAATCGCTGTCCCAGCGGCGATTGTGGAACACCGACAGCAGCTTGCCGCTCTGCTGCGCTTGCTGCTCCAGCTGCTGAGCCTGTGACAACGTCACGGTAAATGGCTTGTCCACCACCACGTGCTTGCCGGCCGCCATTGCCTGCTGCGCCAGAGGGAAATGGGTATCGTTGGGTGTAGGAATGACGATCAGATCGATAGAGGGGTCGTTAAACAGCGCCTGCGGATCGCTGACTACCGTCATCGATGGCCAGTCTGCGTGCACTTTGCCGGCATCGCTGCTGGAAACCGCAGCCAGCTCTACGCCTGGGGTGCCGACAATCAGCGGCGCATGAAAGGTTTTGCTGGCATAGCCGTAACCGACCAGCCCAACCCGAATTTTTTCTGCCATGGTGTTTCCTCTTACTGGCTCGCAATAGACCAGTCAGATTTGACACCATGACGCAGGCGGGAACAAGAAGTAAATGTAATGTTAATTTGTAGCCACAGCATAAGGCGTCTCACGCTGATTCCTGGCCGGATAGTTTATCTCCAGGCTACGGCGGCGAAAATCGCTCGGGCTGACCCCGACCCGTTTGCGGAATACGCGGGAAAAATAGAGCTGATCGTCATAACCCACCACCCGGCCGATGGTGGCAATCGACTCTTGGGTGGTCTGCAGCAGCAGCTTGGCGCGGATCACCCGCTGATCTTCGCGCCAGCGCAGAATATTGATACCCACCTGCTCACGGAACAGATGCGCCAGCCGCGAAGGCGACAGGCAGACGTGGCGCGCCACTTCGTCGATGCGCAACTCACCGGCCAGATTACCGGTAATAAACTGGCAGGCCTCTATCACCCGGGGATCCATGATTTTCTGTGGGCTGAGCGGATCTTCTTCCATCGCGCGCAGCAGCAAGCGCTCCAGCAGGTTCATCCCCAACTCTTCGGCGAAACGCCGGCCGGAACGCTGCGTTTGCTCGATATTGGCGAACAGCCGATCGAACTCCAGCAGTAAATTATTGTTCGGTAAAGTTAAACGCCCGACCTCATGGGTTTTGCTGTGCCATTCCAGCCAGTCGGCCCAGTAGGCTCGCGGTCGGAAATACACCCAGCGGTGATACCAGCAGTCGCTGTCCGGCGAACGCCCATAGTAGTGCGCCGCCTTAGGGGGAAACAGCAGCAGATCGCCAGGATTGCAGTAGAGGGTGTCTTCGCCGTCGAACACCTTGCCCTGGCCCTTGATGGTCAGGTTGAGAATATAGCCCTTCATGCCGCCGGGGCGGTCGATAAAGAAATCCAGCGGGCCGTCCGCCATGATGGGCGTTAATCCCGCCACCAGATAGGCGTTAAAGGTGTAACCCGGCAACAGCGGGTTCGGCTGCGGTTCCTGTGCCATGCGATGGTACATCTGTCCTCCCGGAACGGCTGATAGAACTATCCTGAACAAGTGTATCGGCCCGGCAGAGAACTGCCTGAGCCGATAACAGAACTGTGAACGCGGTTGCCGATTTTCTAAACCCGACGTTTGGCCTGCTGCTTGTAACGGTCAAAAATCACCGCCGCCAGCAAGATCACGCCGCGCACCACATACTGCGAGAACGGTGAGATGTTCAGCAGGTTCATGGCGTTTTCCACCGTGCCGAGGATCAAGATGCCGGCGATGACGTAGGAGATTTTACCGATACCGCCTTTCAACGAAACCCCACCCAGTACGCAGGCGGAGATCACGATCAGCTCATAGCCGATCGAGGTCATTGGCTGGCCGCTGGTCATACGCGAAGCCAGAATGATGCCGGCAGCGGCGGAAACCAGCCCGGACAGCATAAAGATCACAATCTTGGTGCGTACCACCGGCACCCCGGCCAGTCTGGCCGCCTCCTCGTTACCGCCAATCGCCAGCGTATTGCGGCCAAAGGTGGTTTTATTGAGCAGGAAGCCGAACAGGATCAGACAGGCTACGGTGATCCAAATGGGCGCAGGCAACCCCAGCCAGTTGGCATAACCCAACGTAAAGAAGCGCTCGTCCTCAATGCCTACCGCTTTCCCGTCGGAAATGATGTATGCCAACCCGCGGAATATCTGCATGGTGGCCAGGGTGGTGATCAGCGCGTTGATTTTCAGCCGGGCGATAACAAAACCGTTGATCAACCCGGAGACCATTCCCAGCAGCAAACCGGCGCCCACGCCGATCCACAGGCTTTCGGTCATATTGATCACCACCGCGGTAGTGACCCCGGCGCAGGCGATCACCGACGCGACTGACAGATCAAAGTCGCCGGAGGCCAGACAAAACAGCATGCCGCAGGCCACCATGCCGGACATGGATATGGCCAACCCCAGACCTTTCATATTGATAAATGAGCCAAAATTAGGCACAAACAGCACGCAGGCGATAAACAGTACCGCGAACACCACCAGCATGCCGTAGCTGTCCCAAATCCGCGCCAGCCCCTGGCCGCTGCGGTTTTTCACAGAATCGGTCGTTATGGTCGACATCTCTTTCTCCTTCACTTTCAGGCCACCGCCGCAGCGGTATCGGGGGCAATCTCAGGGGTGCGCAGCATCGCCAGGCTGAGGGCTTTTTCCTCGCTGGCATCGTCATGCAGTAACTCACCGGACAGGGCCCCTTCCCGCATCACCAGGATACGGTCCGCCAGCCCCAGGACTTCGGGCAGATCGCTGGAAGCAAACAGCACCGCGATGCCGCGCTGCGCCAGTTGGTAAATGACGTTATAAATCTCGTGTTTAGCGCCAACGTCGATGCCGCGTGTCGGTTCATCCAGCAGGATCACCTTCATGTCTTCCGACAGCCAACGCCCCAGAATCGCCTTCTGCTGGTTGCCGCCGGACAGATTCATAATTAGCTGCTCGGCGCTTGGGGTTTTGATATTCAACGCACGTATATGATGCTCGGCGTTGCTGGTCTCCCAACCGTTGTTGATCAGACAACCCGCGCGGACACTGTTCCGCCTCGCGCTGATGTTGATATTGTCGCGTACCGAATGCACCGGGATAATACCGTCCGCCTTGCGGTCTTCCGGACACAGCATGATGCCGGCACGAATAGCGTCTATTGGCGAGCGAATGGCGAGCACCTGCCCATCCAGCATCAGTTGCCCGGCACTGACCCTCGTGGCGCCAAAGATCCCCTTCATCAGCTCGCTGCGGCCGGCGCCGACCAGGCCGAACAACCCGACGATCTCCCCGGCACGCACGCTCAGATCGATCGGCGTTTTCACGCCGGGCGCTTGCAACCCCTGGAGCGCCAAACGCACCGGCCCCAGTTCACGCGGTTGATAGCCGTAGACGTCACCGAGATCGCGCCCCACCATCGCCTGCACCAACTGGGCATTATCAACCTGACGCATATCGTCAAAGGTGCGCACATAGCGGCCATCTTTGAACACCGTGATGGCGTCGCTGAGGGCAAAAATCTCCTCCATGCGGTGTGAGACATACAGGATCACACGCCCTTCAGCGCGCAATTCGCGGATCACCCGGAACAGCTGTTCGATCTCCCGGGCGGACAGCGAACTGGTGGGCTCGTCAAACGCGATTACCTTGGCGTTGCGCGCCAGCGCTTTGGCGATTTCCACCATTTGCCACTGGCCGATCGACAGGTATTTCAATGGCGTATCCGGATCGATATCCAGCCCGAGATGCTCCAGTTGAAGCCGGGACTCGTAACGCAGCAGTTTGCGATCCACCAGCCCGCGCCTGGTCGGCAGTTGACCGAGATAAATGTTCTCCGCCACGGTCATTTCCGGCACCAGATGCAGCTCCTGGTAAATGATTGCCACCCCGGCATCCAGCGCGTCGGTAGTGTTGGCGAAGGTGACCGAACGCCCCTGCAGCTGAATTTCTCCCTGAGTAGGCGAATAGTTGCCGCTGAGGATTTTCAGCAGCGTGGATTTCCCGGCACCGTTTTCCCCCATCAGCGCGTGGATCTGCCCGGCCTGACAGCTGAAACTGATGTCATCCAGCGCCTTCACCCCTGGGAAAGTTTTACCTATGCCTTTAAACGCCAGATACGGCAGCGCGGTAGTCATAGTGTTTTCCTCCTGCAGTTAAAAATGCCGCCCGACAGCATGCTGTGGGCGGCGCGGTAATTACATCAGGCCTTTCTTCTGCAGTTCGGTTTTAAAGTTGTCGCGCGTGATCAGCACCACGTCGGTCACTTCGGTGAATTTTTGCGGTTCTATCCCTTTTTCGACCCAGTCATGCAACATCTGGATGCTCTTGTAACCGTGAATGTCCGGGCTCGGCAGCAGCGAACCGTAGAAGCCGGTGGCCTGCGCCTTGGACAGCTCACTGACCGCATCCACCCCGTTGATCCCGATGCCAATCACGTTCGGCGCCTTAAACCCCTGGCCTTCGGTAGCGCGCACGCCGCCGAGCACGGTGTTGTCGTTCATGCCGACAATCAGCCAGTTTTTCACTTCAGGATGCTGCACCAGCATTGAGTTGGCGGCGTCGAACGCTCCTGGGATATCGTTGGATTTGGTCGGTACCCGGTAAATCTGCTTTTCCGGGAAACCGGCGGCTTTCAACGCGGCAATAGAACCGCCGGTGCGGCGACGGGCCGTGTCCAGCTCATCGGCGGTAATGGCCATCACCGCGGTATCCGGCAGCTTCCAGCCGCGCTTGTTCAGCTCTTTCCACAGCTCTTCCCCCTGGCGTTCGCCGATTTTGGTGGCGGCCATCATCACCAGCGGCACGCTGTCCATAGGCTTGCCTTTGGCGGTAACGAACTGGTCGTCCACCGCGATCACTTTCAGATTGTAACTGCGCGCCTTGGCGACGATCGCCGAGCCCAATTTCGGATCCGGCGTGCAGATGACAAACCCTTTGGCCCCGCTGGCCGCCAGGCTGTCGATGGCGTTCAGGGTCTTCTCGCCGTCCGGCACCGCGATTTTAATCACCTCAAAACCGAGATCCTTACCGGCCTTATCAGCAAATTTCCATTCGGTCTGGAACCAGGGTTCTTCCGGCTGCTTGACCAAAAAACCCAGCTTCATGGTCTCGGCGATAGCCGAATGTGACATAACGGCCGCCAGCCCCAATGTCGCCAGCGCCTTAGTGAATTTATGCATGATGCTCTCCGCTATTTTGTTCTCTGTGGCGACGAAACCCGCTCGCGGTGAAAACGTTATCATTAGAGTAATGGCTGTAGGTGTAGCGCTTATCTCGCGGCATTGCCTTACAGCCGGGGTTAGACGGCTTAAGTTTTAGCGGGTATTTGTTGCTGAAATGTAGAGCGCTATCACATCCGTGGAATACAGCAGATATGTGCATATATTTAGCGAATTTCGCCAAGCGTTAACTTATGACAGCCGTCACAAAACCACTGTGGGAAGCAGAAAAGTGCATACTTCCAGCCAATGGCTCCTCACCTGCCCAGCGCTTCGGCTCCTATGGTTGTCACAGCGTATTAACACATCAGGAGTCAACATCATGACGGCAGGTGCTATTGCCCTGGGATTGGACTTCGGCAGCGACTCGGTGCGGGCGTTGGCGGTCGACTGCCAAAACGGTGCGGAGCTGGATACCGAAGTGGTTTATTACCCTCGCTGGCAGCGCGGTGAGTTTTGCAATGCGTCGGAGAATCGCTTTCGTCATCATCCGCTCGACTATATTGAAGCCATGGAACAGGCGATGGTCAGTCTGGTGCAGCGCATGACCTCGGCGCAACGGCTGCAGGTCGTAGGTATCGGCGTCGACTCGACCGGCTCCACCCCTGCGCCGATCGACCAGCAGGGCCAGGTGTTGGCGCTGCGGCCAGAATTTGCCGACAACCCAAACGCCATGTTTGTGCTGTGGAAAGATCACACGGCTCTTGAAGAAGCGGATGCCATCAATCGGCTCTGCCGCAGCGGCGAATTCCCCGATTATTCCCGCTACATCGGCGGCGTGTACTCTTCCGAATGGTTCTGGGCCAAAATTCTGCACGTCACGCGACGGGACGCCGAGGTACGTCAGGCGGCGGCTTCCTGGGTAGAGCTGTGCGATTGGGTGCCGGCGTTACTGTCCGGGACCACCGCCCCACAGCAGTTGAAACGCGGGCGTTGTAGCGTAGGCCACAAAACCTTGTGGCACCCCGACTGGGGCGGCCTGCCGCCAAAACCCTTTTTTGCCGCACTCGATCCCTTACTGGTTGAGCATTTGCCCTACCCGCTGTTTGACGACTGCCACACCGCCGAGCTGCCGGTCGGCACACTGAGTGCCGAATGGGCCGCACGCCTCGGATTGCCAACCACGGTGGTGCTGTCAGGTGGCGCCTTCGACTGCCATATGGGCGCAGTGGGGGCCGGAGCCCAGCCTTATACCCTGGTGAAGGTGATTGGCACCTCTACCTGCGACATCCTGATCGCCGATCGCCAGCGGGTGGACGGGCGCGCCATCGAGGGCATTTGCGGCCAGGTTGACGGCAGCGTGGTGCCGGGATTAATCGGCATGGAAGCAGGACAGTCCGCCTTTGGCGATATGTACGCCTGGTTCGGTCGCCTGCTGAGCTGGCCGCTGCGCGAAGCGGCAAAAAGCCAACCGCAGCTGCAGCCCCAATTGCAACAGATAGAAGCCGGCATGCTGGCCGCGCTGACCGAGGCCTGGGCCGAAAAACCGTCACTGGATCATCTGCCGGTGGTGCTGGACTGGTTTAACGGCCGCCGCACGCCCTATGCCAATCAACGTCTGAAAGGCGTGATCGCCGATCTCAACCTCGGCACCGATGCGCCGACGCTGTTCGGTGGCTTTATCGCCGCTACCGCCTTCGGTGCCCGCGCCATCATGGAGTGTTTTGAGCAGCAGTCTATTCCGGTGGACAACGTACTGGCGCTGGGGGGGATTGCGCGTAAATCACCGGCGATCATGCAGGTCTGCGCCGACGTGATGAACCGACCGCTGCAGATCGTGGCTTCTGACCAATGTTGCGCGCTGGGCGCGGCTATCTTCGCCGCGGTGGCGGCCGGTCATTTCCGCAGCGTGCCCGAAGCACAACGCCACATGGCCTGCGGCATCGAACGCACTCTCCAGCCGGATCCGCAGCGCGTCGCCCGCTACCAACAGCTTTATCAACGCTATCAGCAATGGTGCCAGGCCGCCGCGCCGCGCTATGCCCCTAACGCCGGTTCAGCCTGCTGAACCCCCATTTCGACATGACAATTCAGGAGTCTCCATGGACGCATTCAAGCAGCGCGAAGTCTGGTTCGCCATCGGCAGCCAGCACCTGTACGGCCCGCACACCCTGCAACAGGTCAAGGCACACGCCGAGCAGGTGGTGGAAAATCTCAACCGTGAGGCCGGATTGCCGGTAAAACTGGTGCTGAAACCGCTGGTGACCACGCCGGATGAAATCACCGCCCTGTGCCGCGACGCCAACTATCAGCCACAGTGCATCGGCATCATGGCCTGGCTGCACACCTTTTCGCCGGCCAAAATGTGGATCGCCGGACTGTCGATCCTCCACAAGCCGCTGTTGCAATTCCATACCCAGTTCAACGCTCAGATCCCGTGGGACAGCATGGACATGGACTTTATGAACCTCAATCAGACCGCACACGGTGGCCGCGAATTTGGCTTTATTGGCGCACGTATGCGTCAGCAGCACAGCGTGATAGCCGGCCATTGGCAAGACCCGGAAGCGCACCGGCGCATTGCTCAGTGGATGCGTGCAGCCAACGCCAAACAGGCCAGCCAGCAGTTGAAGGTGGCCCGCTTCGGCGACAACATGCGTGAGGTCGCCGTGACCGAAGGTGACAAAGTCGGGGCGCAGATCCAATTCGGCTATTCGGTGAATGCCTATGGCATCGGTGATTTGGTCAGCGTGATCAATGAGGTCAGCCGTGGCGATGTGGATACGCTGATTGAAGAATACGAAACCCGCTACGTCTTGAGCGATGCGGCGCAAATCAACGGGGAAAAGCGTGAAAACCTGCTCGACGCGGCGCGAATCGAATTAGGCATGAAGCGCTTCCTCGAACAGGGTAACTTCCAGGCCTTCACCACCAATTTTGAAGACTTGCACGGCATGAAGCAGTTACCGGGGCTGGCGGTACAACGCCTGATGCAGCAGGGTTACGGCTTCGGCGGCGAAGGCGACTGGAAAACCGCCGCGCTGTTGCGCATCCTGAAAGTGATGGCACAGGGACTGGAAGGCGGTACCTCATTCATGGAGGATTACACCTACCATTTCCAATCCGGCAACGATTTGGTGGTCGGTTCGCACATGCTGGAGGTTTGCCCATCGATCGCCAAAGAACAGAAGCCACTGTTGGATATACAACCGCTGGGTATCGGCGGCAAGGCGGATCCGGCACGGCTGATTTTCTCCACGCCGGCCGGTGCGGCGATCAATGCCAGCCTGATCGACCTGGGCGACCGATTCCGCCTGCTGGTCAATCAGGTGGACACCGTGGAACAACCGCATCCGTTGCCCAAACTGCCGGTGGCGCGCGCCATCTGGCGGGCTCAGCCAACGCTTGCCACCGCCGCCGAAGCCTGGATCCTGGCGGGTGGTGCACACCATACCGTGTTCTCACAGGCGTTGAATGCCGACCTGCTGCGACTTTACGCCGAGATGCATAACATCGAGTTTGTGACGATCGACCACAGCACCAGCCTGCCGGCGTTCAAAAATGAGCTGCGCTGGAACGAAGCCTACTATCAGCTTAATCGCCGTTAATCGGCCTGCTACCGGCGGCTTATCATGCCGTCGGTAGCCAAACGTGCTGCACCGGCCTCCTGGCGCCGACCATCCGCTTGATATTGATGACGAAGCCCGCATTACCCGCTAAGCTATGCGGCTGTCACATTGAATCATGTCTTACCCAGGAAGCCGTTTATGTCTCAAGCTGATTACAACCGTATTGGCGGTTGGTTGCTGGCCCCGATGTCCTATCTGATCGTCACCCTGCTTAGCGCCAGCCTGATGCTGCTTCTGTATGCCATGGCGATTTTCATGCCGGAATCGCGCGAATACCTGCTGACCAACGCTCAGGCGTTTAGCCTACAGTGGTATTTTTCAGTGCTGACCACGATGGCAATGTGGTGCTTTACGCTGTGGCTGCTGTGGCTGTTCTGCCATCGTTCTCAACGCTTCCCCAAGTTTTTCCTGCTGTGGTTGCTGATTACCGTGCTGCTGGCGGTGAAAGCCTTTGCCTTTGCGCCGGTGCCGGATGAGCTGGCCGTACGCAGCCTGGGTTGGCCCCTGCTGATGGCCGCATTGTTGGTGCCTTATATGAAGCGTTCCAAGCGGGTCAAAGGGACCTTTACCGAGCGCTAGGCGCGTTGTGGCACATTTTGTGCGTATGATTGTGTAAATTTTCGCCAAAAAAGGGCGAAAATAGCAATAACCTTGCTATCACTGTGTTGTGGTCAGGCCGCCAATTCCCGATAATAGGCGGCTTTTATTTTTTTAGGCATCGCAATGACCGAATACCTGCTCCTGTTTGTCGGCACCGTACTGGTGAACAACTTCGTCCTGGTGAAGTTCCTTGGCCTGTGCCCGTTCCTCGGCGTTTCCAAGAAACTGGAAAGTGCCATCGGCATGGGGATGGCTACTACCTTTGTCATGACGCTGGCCTCCGTCAGCGCCTGGGTGATCAACACCTTTATCCTGGTTCCGTTGGATCTGGTGTATCTGCGCACCCTGTCATTTATTTTGGTGATCGCCGTCGTGGTGCAATTTACCGAGATGGTGGTACGCAAAACCAGCCCGGCACTGTATCGCTTGCTGGGCATCTTCCTGCCGCTGATCACCACCAACTGCGCGGTGCTTGGCGTTGCGTTACTTAACGTTAACCTCGGCTACAACTTCCTGCAGTCTGCGGTTTATGGCTTCAGCGCCGCCGCCGGCTTCTCGCTGGTGATGGTGCTGTTCGCCGCGATCCGTGAGCGTCTGGCGGTTGCCGACGTGCCTGCGCCATTTCGTGGTTCTTCCATCGCGTTGATCACTGCCGGGTTGATGTCTCTGGCCTTTATGGGCTTTACCGGGCTGGTGAAATTCTAATGACCGCGTTATGGATTGCGATTGCTGCGCTCAGCGCCCTCGGCCTGTTATTCGGGCTGGTGCTGGGTTTCGCCGCCCGCCGCTTTGAAGTGGAAGAAGATCCGGTGGCCGAGCAGGTCGATGAGATCCTGCCGCAGAGCCAATGCGGCCAGTGCGGTTACCCCGGTTGCCGCCCTTACGCCGAGGCGGTGGCCAACGGTGAGATGATCAACAAATGCGCCCCCGGCGGCGAGCAAGTGATGCTGAAATTGGCCGAACTGCTCAACGTCGAGCCGCAGCCGCTGGGCAGCGAAGCCGCCGCCGAGCCGGTGCGTCAGGTCGCTTATATCGATGAAGCCAACTGCATCGGCTGCACCAAGTGCATTCAGGCCTGTCCGGTGGACGCAATAGTGGGTGCCACGCGCGCCATGCACACCGTGATTACCGATCTTTGTACCGGCTGCGACCTGTGCGTCGCGCCGTGCCCTACCGATTGTATTGAAATGAAACCGGTCGCCACCACTACCGCCAACTGGAAGTGGGATATGAAGACGATCCCGGTGCAAGTGATCCACGTGGAGCAACATGCTTAATTTGTTCGCCGCCTTCAAAAAAGACCGGATTTGGGATTTCGACGGCGGGATCCATCCCCCGGAAATGAAAACCCAGTCCAGCGGCGTACCGCTGCGTACCGCCCCGCTGCCCGACACCTTTGTCATCCCCTTGCAACAGCATTTGGGACCGGAAGGCGAATTGTGCGTCAACGTCGGCGAGCACGTGCTGAAAGGCCAGCCGCTGACCGTCGGCCGTGGCCGTACCGTGCCGGTGCATGCGCCGACCTCCGGCACCATCAGCGCCATCAAACCGCATATCACCGCTCACCCTTCAGGGCTGGCAGAGCTGTGCGTAATTATTCAGCCGGATGGCGAAGACCGTTGGTGCGAACGCGCACCGGTGGCGGATTACCGTCAACTGCCTACCGGCGAACTGATCCAGCGGATTCATCAGGCCGGCATCGCCGGGTTGGGTGGCGCAGGTTTCCCTACCGCCAGCAAGCTGCAGGGTGGCATGAACGGGGTAGAAACCCTGATCCTCAATGCCGCGGAATGCGAGCCTTATATCACCGCCGATGACCGTTTGATGCAGGAGCATGCCGACCAAGTGATCGAAGGCACGCAGATCCTGCGCCACCTGCTGCAGCCGAAAGTGACGCTGATCGGCATCGAGGACAATAAGCCCGAAGCGATCGAAGCGTTAAAACTGGCGTTGCGCGATCAACCGGGCATCTCGCTGCGGGTGATCCCAACCAAATATCCTTCCGGCGGCGCCAAGCAGCTCACCAAGATCCTGATCGGCAAGGAAGTGCCGCACGGCAAACACTCCTCCGCTATCGGCGTGCTGATGCAAAACGTCGGGACTGCCTTTGCCATTAAGCGCGCCATTGTCGACGGCGAACCCTTGATCGAACGCGTGGTCACCCTTACCGGTGAAGCGCTCAGCCAACCGGGTAATCTGTGGGCGCGCATCGGCACCCCGGTGCAGCACCTGCTGAACTTTGCCGGTTTCCAGCCGCAGGCCCAACAAATGGTGGTCATGGGCGGCCCGCTGATGGGCTTCACTCTGCCCGCGCTGAACGTGCCGATCGTTAAGATCAGCAACTGCATTCTGGCCCCTTCCGTCAGTGAAATGGCGCCGCAAGAACCTGAACAGTCCTGTATTCGCTGCGGTTTATGCGTTGATGCCTGCCCGGCGGGCCTGTTGCCACAGCAGCTTTACTGGTTCAGCCGTGGCGAAGAACACGAAAAAGCCCGCAAGCATAACCTGTTCGACTGCATTGAGTGCGGTGCCTGCGCCTTTGTATGCCCCAGCAATATTCCGCTGGTGCAGTACTACCGCCAGGAAAAGGCCGAAATCAAAGCCATCGATCAGGAAGCCGCGCGCACCGCCGAAGCCAAGGCCCGTTACGAAGCCAAATTGGCCCGTCTGGAACGTGAAAAACTGGCGCGCGAAGAACGTCACAAGAAAGCGGCCGTCAAAATGACCGACGGCGATCAGGATGCGGTACAAGCCGCCCTGGCCCGCGTGCGCAGTAAAAATGCCGCGCCGGCAACCGGCACCATCAGCGGCGACGCACCGGACAATAGCGAGATGATCGCCGCCCGCGAAGCCCGCAAAGCGCAGGCGCGTGAACGTCGTGCTCAGCAAGACGCGGCTGCCACCCCAGCGACGTCTCCGGCTGTCGAGGGCGAAGATCCGCGTAAGGCGGCAGTTGCTGCTGCGTTAGCCCGGGTTAAAGCCAAGAAAGAAGCTCAGCAAGCCGACGCAGTTGGAACGTCTGCTGAGCCGGTAGCTGTGGTGCAGGAAGAAGATCCGCGCAAGGCAGCCGTGGCCGCTGCATTGGCACGGGTCAAAGCCAAGAAAGCCGCGCAGCAGGCCGAAACCGTTCAATCGTCGACGGAACCAGCAGCTGCCGTACCGGAAGAAGATCCACGCAAGGCAGCGGTTGCGGCGGCCATTGCACGCGCTAAAGCCAAGAAAGCTGCGCAGCAGGCCGATAGCGTTGAGTCGCCGACGGAGCCAGCTACTGCCGTGCAGGAAGAAGATCCGCGCAAGGCGGCGGTTGCTGCGGCCATCGCTCGCGCTAAAGCCAAAAAAGCCGCGCAGCAGGCCGAAACGGTTGAATCGCCAGTAGAACCGGTAACTGCCGTACCGGAAGAAGATCCACGCAAGGCGGCGGTTGCGGCGGCTATTGCACGTGCTAAAGCCAAGAAAGCCGCGCAGCAGGCCGAAACGGTTGAATCGCCAGTAGAACCGGTAACTGCCGTACCGGAAGAAGATCCACGCAAGGCGGCGGTTGCGGCGGCTATTGCACGCGTCAAAGCTAAAAAGGCCGAGCAAAACCTGGCGACGGCGGAAAACGATAAAGAGTAGCGGAAGCGGCGCCTTGCAAAACGCAAGGCGGCCCTGGCTGTTTCACTCAATAATGCGTGAGCGCTGCTGGCGACCACTTGAGCACGCAGCAAGGCGTGAGATGTGAAGGTTGGTGGACCAAACAGGCGGTTCGTAATACAGGGCGCGTTCCAATGGTCTCAGACCTTGGGGTCACGCCCTAATCAATAGAAATCAGATAGGTATAATCAACGTCAATCTGGCGCATCTTCGAATCCTGATTCCGCTCCTTGGTTTGAATTATTTCCATCTCCACGCTCCCTTTCACTTCATTACGCAGCCCCGGCATCACGTGGGTGATCAGATAGGCAAAGAACTGCGAACACTCTTTCGCCGAGCCCAGATGGTTAATAGAAATATATTCACGCCCGGCGATCGGGATAGTGTCGATCTGGTAGCCCGACAAAATATCCTGTTTGTTCTCAGGATCCACTGCCATGATGTGGGTGGCCGAATACGCGTCATCATCTCGATTTCGCACGGAATGAATGCTGTAAACCCGATGACAATCCACACTCAGCCCACGGAAGAAATCGGTGAAGATTTCGTCCTTCATCGCCATACAAGATGAATGTTCGATCTCCGCTTCCGAGGCAAAATCCAACTGGCGCGAAAAACCCACCAGCTGCATATCCGGCAACGTCAGGCGTTTCACTTCTGGGTAATAATCGGCCGCGAAATTGGCATCGAAACTAAAGCGCGGCATCAGGTTTTTCACATCCCAGGTGTCCATCGAACGATAACGATTGGGCGTGGTGTCGAAACGCTGTTTGAACATGCGGGTAAAGGTTTGTTGGGAATCAAAGCCCAGTTCGTCTGAAATATCGATGATAGAACGGTGGGTGATACGTAACGCCACCGCTGCACGTGTCAGAATACGTGAGCGGATATAGGTGGCGAGCTGAATGCCGGTGATGCGTTTAAACTTGCGTTGCAGATGCCACTTGGAATAGCCGGAAATACGCGCGACTTCGTCCAGATTAGGCCGTTTCTCCAGATGTATCTCAACCCACTCAATCAGTTCTTCAATAAAAAATACATCTTCATTTGTCATTAATGTACATTCACTAACTTAATAATACACGGGATAATAACCCACATAGATTATGCAAAAGTTGTTATTTTGTGCGAAAAAAAGGCCCTAAAATAACCTGCAAATCCAGTGGTTATCGCCTGTTGTCGGCCAGTGATGCCGACGATTTTTGTTTTGACTGACCAAACTACCCCGCTTTTCTCGGCAAAAAAAATCTAATCGCGCCATTAGAAATTTCCCCCTCGCGTACACCCCGTGCTAAAAGCCGAATACCCGCACAATTAAGACGTATTACCCTCGCAGTGATTCAGGTAGAATGCAGCGCTATAATTTTTCCTGCGGCTCCTCTGAGAGGCGCGTTGAACCTGCCGATGCACGGCAAAGATAGGTGTAGTTATTCTATGAAGTTCAGGCCGGTACAACAAACAGCCGCCAAAGGCTTGCACATCGCCAGTTCTCCTTTCACCCATAACCAGCAAAGCACCAGCCGTATTATGCTGTGGGTCATGCTGGCTTGTATTCCCGGTGTCGCGGCGCAGGTGTGGTTCTTTGGCTACGGTACTCTGATTCAAACCGCCCTGGCGATGCTGGTCGCCCTGCTGGCGGAAGGCGCTATCCTCGCCTTGCGCAAGCTGCCGGTTCGCACGCGTCTGGCAGATAATTCTGCCCTGCTGACCGCCTTGCTGTTGGGCATCAGCCTGCCGCCACTGGCCCCCTGGTGGATGATTGTCATCGGCACTTTCTTTGCCATCGTCATCGCCAAGCAGCTGTACGGCGGCCTCGGGCAAAACCCGTTCAACCCGGCGATGGTCGGCTATGTGGTGCTGCTGATCGCCTTCCCGGTACAAATGACCAGTTGGCTGCCGCCGGATGAACTGCGAGCCACCGCGCTTTCATTCCAGGATACCCTGCTGGCGATCTTCAGCGGCCATACCGCGCAGGGCGCCACCATTCACGAATTGCAGATGGGGATTGACGGTATCAGCCAGGCCACCCCGCTGGACGGTTTCAAAACCGGGTTGCGCAGTGGCCATAGCGTCGAACAAGTGTTGCAACAGCCGCTGTTTGGTGGCGCTCTGGCCGGTATCGGTTGGCAATGGGTCAACCTCGGTTTCCTGGCCGGCGGACTGTTTATGCTGGCTCGCCGCCTGATCCACTGGCAGATCCCGTTCAGCATGCTGGCAGCTATCGCCGTGTGCTCCGGGCTGGCCTGGTGGCTTGACCCGCTGCAGCAGGCATCGCCGCTGATCCACCTGTTCTCCGGGGCCAGCATGTTGGGGGCGTTCTTTATTGCTACCGACCCGGTCAGCGCTTCCACCACGCCAAAAGGCCGCCTGATTTATGGCGCATTGATTGGCGTGCTGGTGTGGCTTATCCGTGTTTATGGCGGCTACCCCGACGGCGTTGCCTTCGCCGTTCTGCTGGCCAACATTACCGTACCGCTCATCGACCACTACACGCAGCCACGCGTGTACGGCCATCGCTAAGGAGCCATGATGCTGAATTCAATGAGAAAGCATGGCACCACGCTGGCGGTGTTTGCCGCAGTGACTACCGGTCTGACCGCGGTGGTGCATAGCCTGACGCAAAAAACCATCGCCCACCAGGCGGCATTGCAGCAAAAAGCCCTGCTTGATCAAGTGGTGCCCCCGGAACACTACGACAACGACATGCAGACCGAGTGCTTCCTGGTAAGCGATCCGGCGCTGGGCAACGGTGCCCCTCACCGCCTGTATCTGGCGCGTAAAAACGGTCAACCTACGGCAGCCGCGGTAGAAACCACCGCGCCGGACGGCTATTCCGGCGCCATTCAGCTGCTGGTCGGCGCTGATTTCAGCGGCACCGTGCTGGGTACCCGCGTGGTCGAACACCATGAAACGCCTGGATTGGGCGATAAAATTGAGCTGCGTATCTCGAACTGGATTTCGTTCTTCAGCGGCAAGAAAATTGAAGGCCCGGACGATAAACGCTGGGCGGTGAAGAAAGACGGCGGTATGTTCGATCAATTCACCGGCGCCACCATCACACCGCGCGCGGTGGTCAACGCCGTTCGGCGCACGGCATTGTATATGGAAACGCTGCCGCCTAAACTTGATAGCTTACCTGTGTGTGGAGCCAGCGAATGAGTGAAGCCAAAGATCTGATTGTCCAGGGGTTGTGGAAGAACAACTCCGCACTGGTACAGCTGCTGGGGATGTGCCCGCTGCTGGCAGTGACGTCCACCGTGACCAACGCCCTCGGGCTTGGGCTGGCGACCACCCTGGTATTGACGCTGACCAACGGCTCCATTTCCGCGGTGCGCCGCTGGGTGCCGAATGAAGTGCGTATTCCCATTTACGTCATGATCATCGCGGCGGCGGTCAGCATCGTGCAGATGTTGATCAATGCCTATGCCTTTGGCCTGTATCAATCGCTGGGGATCTTTATTCCCCTGATCGTCACCAACTGTATCGTGGTGGGCCGCGCCGAAGCGGTAGCCTCTAAAAAACCCATCGGTTTGTCGGCGCTGGACGGCCTGGCAATCGGCCTGGGCGCTACCGGCGTAATGGTGACGCTTGGCGCGATGCGCGAGTTGCTGGGCAACGGCACCCTGTTCGACGGCGCCGATATGTTGCTGGGCAGCTGGGCCAAAGTATTGCGCATCGAAGTGGTTCACTTTGACAGCCCGTTCCTGCTGGCCATGCTGCCACCGGGGGCCTTTATCGGCCTGGGCCTGCTGTTGGCGTTGAAATACCTGATTGATGAACGGATGAAAGCGCGTACGGCCAAAGCCTTGCTGGCTGAACCGACGCTGGGACAAGGACAGACAGAGAAAGCCTGATGAATAAGCAAAAACGGCTGGAAATTCTTACCCGGCTGCGCGACAACAACCCGCAGCCGACCACGGAACTGGTGTACAGCACGCCGTTTGAACTGCTGATCTCCGTACTGCTCTCCGCGCAGGCGACCGACGTCAGCGTCAATAAGGCCACTGCCAAGCTTTATCCAGTGGCCAACACCCCGGCCGCCCTGCTGGCCCTGGGCGTCGACGGCGTCAAAGACTACATCAAGACTATCGGTCTGTTTAACAGCAAAGCCGAGAACGTGATCAAAACCTGTCGCATGCTGTTAGAACTGCACGGCGGCGAGGTACCGGAAGATCGTGCCGCGCTGGAGGCCCTGCCTGGCGTCGGTCGCAAGACCGCCAACGTGGTGCTCAATACCGCCTTTGGCTGGCCGACCATAGCCGTAGATACCCACATCTTCCGCGTTTGCAATCGCACCCGTTTCGCTCCGGGCAAAAATGTCGATCTGGTTGAAGAGAAGCTGCTCAAGGTGGTGCCGGCCGAGTTCAAGGTCGATTGCCACCACTGGTTTATCCTGCACGGCCGTTATACCTGCATCGCGCGTAAACCGCGCTGCGGTTCCTGCATCATTGAAGATCTTTGCGAGTTTAACGAGAAGGTTTATCCCGACGCCTGATCACTGCCACCGGGCGCAACGCGCGCCCGTCTCTTCCTCATACACCATTGAGCTATTTTTTATCGGAAATGTGATATCGAGCAGCAGTAACCTTGGTGTTCTCGCGGATTTCAGTAGAAAACCCAATTCCCGCTTATTTTCAAGCGAAAAATTAGTTAAAAATTGCGGTAAACTTCACGTTTTAAAGATCACATTACCGTCACAAGCGCCAGTCCCGTTTTCTTAAATTTCTATAATTTTACAAAATGCGTCATATGCACAACAATCCAATGGATTAATCACCCCACCTATTGATATGGACTAATAAAACTCCATTCAGCAGAATATATCACTGTTTAAATTCCGTATAGCTTTTAATCAAAACAAAAACTCGGCAAAGCAAATAAAGACGAACGTTAATGCTGCATAACATTTGCAACATGGTTGTTTCACTCCGCGAGCGTTATATGTAACAGGATATGACAAACGCCTTGCCTCGTTGACAAAGATAGTGAACATTAACCGCCGTCATCCCATCCTATAACAACGCAGAAGGATGCAGTCCTGCATCACCTTTTGCAATTTCTCGTCTCTCTGGGACGGGGCAGTGAAAAATCAGAGGTACCAGTGTCAACAGCAAACAACAACAGCGAACAACCTGAAAGCGTGAGTCTTAACGCCTTCAAACAACCCAAGGCGTTTTACCTGATCTTCTCTATCGAGCTGTGGGAACGTTTTGGCTATTACGGCCTGCAAGGCATCATGGCGGTTTATCTGGTCAAAATGCTTGGCCTGAGCGAAGCCGACTCGATTACCCTGTTCTCTTCCTTCAGCGCACTGGTGTACGGCTTTGTCGCCATCGGTGGCTGGCTCGGAGATAAAGTGCTGGGCTCCAAGCGCGTGATCGTGCTGGGCGCGCTGGTGCTGGCCGTCGGCTACGCCATGGTGGCCTACTCCGGCCATGAAATCTTCTGGGTGTACCTGGGTATGGCGACCATCGCCGTGGGTAGCGGCCTGTTCAAGGCTAACCCATCCTCCCTGCTGTCAACCTGCTATGAGAAAGACGATCCGCGTTTGGACGGTGCATTCACCATGTACTATATGTCCGTCAATATCGGTTCTTTCCTTTCCATGTTGGCCACACCGTGGCTGGCGGCGAAATACGGTTGGAGCGTCGCGTTCTCACTGAGCGTGGTGGGCATGCTGATCACCCTGGTCAACTTTATGGTGTGCCACAAGTGGGTTAAACAGCACGGTTCCAAGCCTGACTTCAAACCTCTGCAGGTGAAAAAGCTGCTGATGGTCCTGGTGGGCGTAGTCGCTCTGGTAGCCATTTCCAGCTGGTTGCTGCACAACCAGGTGATTGCCCGCTGGGCACTGGCGATTATCTCCATCGGTATCGTGATTGTGTTCGCCAAAGAAACCTTTGCGCTGCACGGTGCCGCGCGCCGCAAGATGATCGTCGCCTTCCTGTTGATGCTGGAAGCGGTCGTCTTCTTTGTGCTCTACAGCCAGATGCCAACCTCGCTGAACTTCTTCGCTATCCACAACGTGGAACACAGCATCCTCGGTATTGGTTTCGAACCCGAGCAATATCAGGCGCTGAACCCGTTCTGGATCATGCTGGCCAGCCCTATTCTGGCGGCGCTGTATAACAAGATGGGTGACCGTCTGCCGATGCCGCACAAGTTCGCTTTCGGTATGATCCTGTGTTCCGGTGCCTTCCTGGTGCTGCCGTGGGGTGCCAGCTTTGCCAACGAACAGGGTATCGTTTCGGTTAACTGGCTGATCCTGAGCTACGCGTTGCAGAGTATCGGCGAGTTGATGATCTCCGGTCTGGGCCTGGCTATGGTGGCGCAACTGGTACCACAACGCCTGATGGGCTTTATCATGGGTTCCTGGTTCCTGACCACCGCCGCTGCCGCGCTGATTGCCGGTAAGGTCGCCGGTCTGACCGCCGTGCCTAGCAATGTTAACGACGCGCACGCTTCGCTGGCTATCTACAGCCACGTGTTTATGCAAATCGGTATCGCTACTGCCGTGATCGCCATCCTGATGATGCTGACCGCGCCGAAGCTGTACCGCATGACGCTGGACACCGCTGAAGATACCAACAAGAAAGCACAGGCGGCCGCTGCGGCCAACTGATCGCCGTCGAGGTTTTCATCGCAATAAAAAGCCGGGGCAATCATTTGCCCCGGCTTTTTTATCTCTCGTCCTGCGAGATTCAGACCTTCGGTTTAGCGCTCAGGTTAGTCCACATGAACTCGCTGACCAACGCACCGTGGAACGCGGCCTGTTGCTTGTCTGCCGCCGCACTGTGCCCACCCTCGGTATTCTCATAGAAATAGGCCTGCTGGTAGCCCATCTGCTGCATCCGCGCCGCCATTTTACGCGCGTGCGACGGGTTGACCCGATCATCACTGGTGGCGGTGTAAAACAGCACCGGCGGATAAGGTACATCGGCTTTGATGTTGTGATACGGCGAGAAAGTCTTGATGTACGCCCACTCTTCCGCTTTGCTCGGGTCGCCGTATTCGGCAATCCATGAAGCCCCGGCGGAAAGCTGGGTATAACGTTGCATATCCAGCAACGGCACTTCACAGACGATGCAACCGAACAGCTGCGGGTACAGCGTCAGCATGTTGCCTACCAGTAAGCCACCGTTGCTGCCGCCGCGGGCCCCCAGATGTTGTGACGATGTCACTTTTCGCGCAATCAAATCCTCCGCCACTGCGGCAAAGTCCTCATAGGCACGATGACGGTTTTGCTTAAGCGCCGCCTGGTGCCAGGCTGGACCATACTCACCACCGCCGCGAATATTGGCCACGACGTACACCCCGCCACGCTCCAGCCAGGCCGGCGCCTTGGCTCCCATGTAACCCGGCGTGAGCGACACCTCAAACCCGCCATAACCGTACAGCAGCGTAGGGTTGCTGCCGTCCAGCTTGATGTCCTTGGCCGATATTTGGAAATACGGCACCCGCGTCCCGTCTTTTGAGGTAGCGAAATGCTGGCTGACCTGATAACCACTGGCGTCAAAATCCTGCGGCCCTTGCTTAAGCAGTTCCGGCTCCCCGCCGTCCAGATTGCCCATGTACAAAGAGGTCGGCTGCAGGAAGCCGCTGAGAGTCAGGAAGTAATCGTTGGTCTCTTCATCAATGCCGCCGGCGGACAGAGTGCTGATTGCCCCCGGTTTGCCCAGCGGCTTGCGCTGCCAGCCATTCTCTCGCGGCGTCAGCACTTCCAACCGGTTTACCACGTTGTCCATGATGCTGAGGATCAGGTGATCGCGCGTGGCGCTGTAGCCACTTAACGCCACCTGCGCGGTCGGGGTGAATAACACCGTAAATTCACGCTTGCCGGCCAGATAATCGTCAAAATGGGTCGCCAATAATGCACCGGAAGGATAGCGCGTCTCCCCCACCTGCCAGTCGCTGCTCGGCTTAACCAACAGCCACTCGCGGTGGGTGCTGAACTCGGCGTCGGCGGGAATATCAATTTTGATTTTCTGATCTTGTGCGGTCAGCAGATAGGTTTCGCGGCGATAGAAATCCAGGCTGCGGCCCACGTAGTTTCGCTCAAAGCCTGGCGTATGGTCATGATAGGCATACACCACCATATCCTGCGGTTGCGCTTCATACAGCGTTTGAGCCGCGCTCAACGGCGTGCCGCGCCGCCAGCGTTTGGCAATGCGCGCATAACCTGATTGAGTCATGGATCCCACGCCAAAATCCGTGGCGACAAACAGCGTATCCTTATCAATCCACGAGGCCTGACTTTTCGCCACCGGCAGCACAAAGCCGTCTTTAACAAACTGCTTGGTCACCAGATCGAATTCACGGATTTCGGTGGCGTCACCGCCGTCCGGCGACAGCTCCAGCAGGCAATAACGGTATTCGGGAGCCAGCGACTGCGAGCCATGGAACACCCAATCTTTGCCTTCGGCCTTGCCCAACGCGTCTATATCCAGCACCGTTTCCCAGTTCGGTTGATCCTTGCGATATTCCTGCAAGGTGGTCCGTCGCCACAGGCCGCGTGGATTGGTTTGATCCTGCCAAAAGTTGTAATAGTACTCACCCCGTTTGGTGACCCACGGAATTTGGCTCTCTTTATTCAGAATGGCCAGCACCTGCTTTTCCACCTGACGAAAACCTTCGCCCTGGGCAAAACGCGCGGTGGTGCGTTGGTTTTCCTGCTTGATCCATGCCTGTGCGGCTTTGCCCTGCAGCTCTTCCAGCCACAAGAATTGATCGGCGGCGCTGGTGCCCCCTTCTGCCGCCATCGCCAGGCGGATACTGTTGGGTAATGAAGTCATCGCGAATACGGCTCCTGCGGTTTGTGCGCTGAGTTTAATAAACTGGCGTCGGTTGGTGACTGGCAAGTTCAATCTCCCTTTGAAAGTTAATAAGACTCATTTTCAACAAGGTAGGCGTTTGGCGGCGCAGAGTCAAAGCCTGCGGCCACGCCGTTGAATCAAAATTTAGGGTAATGGATCAGATCGTGAATGCGTACCGTCTGTTGGCTGGCATTGCGGTAAGCATGTGGCCGATCGGCCTGAAAGCGCATCGCCTCGCCGCTGCTCAGGTGATACCACTGCCCGTCGACGGCCAGCTCCAGCTCGCCGCTGATGACAATCACATGCTCGATCACCCCCGGCTCATGTGCAGAAGACTCGCTGAGCGCCCCTGGAGCCAGATCGATGACAAACATGTCGAACCCCAGTTGGCGATCAAAGGGAAACAACGGGACGACACGCATATCGGCGTTGTATTGATTAAACACTGGCGCATCGCCATAGCGGTGCAGCGTGGCCTGCTGTTGCAGCGGTGAGATCTCGAGAAACGCAGAGAACGCCACGTTAAACCCGGTAGCAATTTTCCACAGCGTTGCCACCGTTGGGCTGGATTCTCCGCGTTCGATCTGCCCCAGCATGGCCTTGCTGACGCCGGTATTTTCCGCCGCCTGATTCAGGCTCCAACCGCGCTGCACGCGCAAAGAACGAAGCGTTTGTGCCAGATGACCGGACAATTCCTGCATGTTTTTCTCCCTTGCTTTTCGGCTGATTATAGCCACTTGTGCGCTATAACGCACGGTGCTATGCTGCCGCTTCACTGTACGTTATAACGCACGACCGTTGCCGGAGTCAGCCATGCGCCCAGCCCTCTCTTTGCGTCATCTGTCCCTGCCCGCCGTGATGGCCGGGTTCGTTGCGGTATTGGTCGGTTACACCAGTTCTGCCGCCATTATCTTTCAGGCGGCCGCGGCCGCCGGTGCGACACCAATGCAGATTGGCGGCTGGCTGACCATGTTGGGGCTGGGGATGGGCATCACCTCCCTGGGACTGTCCCTGTATTACCGCACGCCGATCCTGACCGCATGGTCGACGCCCGGCGCCGCGCTGCTGGTCACCAGTCTGCCAGGAACCCCACTCAACGAAGCGATTGGCGTTTTCATCTTTGCCTCCGGGCTGATCCTGCTGTGCGGCGTGACCGGGCTGTTTGCCCGGTTGATGGATTACATCCCTCAGGCAATTTCGGCGGCGATGCTGGCGGGGATCCTGCTGCGCTTTGGCCTGGATGCCTTCGCTTCGCTACAGGTGAATTTCGTACTCAGTGCCGGGATGGGGCTGGTGTACTTGATAACTCGCCGTTATCTGGCCCGCTACGCGATCGTCCTGACATTGTTGACCGGCCTGGCGATTGCGGCGCTGCAGGGTAACATCCACCTTGCGCAGCAACCGTTGGCGTTCGCCATGCCGGAGTTTATTGCGCCACACTTTAGTGCGTCTACGCTGTTAGGGATTGGCGTGCCTTTCTTCGTGGTCACTATGGCGTCACAAAATGCCCCCGGCATCGCCACCCTCAAGGCCGCCGGCTACAGCGTTCCCACCTCGCCGTTGATTAGCTGGACGGCGCTGACTGCACTGTTGCTGGCGCCGTTCGGCGGGTTTTCGGTTTGTATCGCCGCTATAACCGCCGCGATCTGCATGGGGCCTGACGTGCATCCGAATCCGCAGCGCCGCTATATGGCCGCCGCTGCCGCCGGGGTATTTTACCTGCTGGCCGGTGCCTTCGGCGGCGTTATCGGCATGTTGTTCAGCGCATTGCCCGCCGCCTTGATCCACACCATTGCCGGACTGGCGCTGCTGGGCACCATTGCCGGGAGTCTGCAACGCGCATTGCAAGATGAAAAGCAACGTGATGCCGCGCTGATCGCTTTCCTGATCACCGCGTCCGGCGTGACGCTGCTCGGCGTCGGCTCGGCATTTTGGGGGATTATTGGGGGGGCCATCGCTCATATCATCCTTTCACTGCCACACCGCGCGAACCGCAGCGAGAATTAAGTCCGCAGGTTGAAAGGTGCTTTAGTCCCTCCGTTAATGTTCCCCCTTTAGCGATCTTCTGCTTAACTGATGGGGAACCATGGACGGTTTTACTATTGCCATCGTCAATCACTAAGTGACATTGTCACGAGGATGTTTATGAATGAGCATGCCACGCTGTTAGCCCAGCGTCTGATCCGTAATTTCGACCAGGTTGATAAATCACACGACAGCCGTCCACCGCTGTATGACAGCATCGGCGCCCGTTTGGGCACCGGTACCGCAGCCAAAAAACTGGGGGCTTCTATCGACGTGGTAGCCCCGGGCATGCGTTCATGCCCTTATCACTTCCACTATGCGCAGGAGGAGATGTTCATCGTGCTGGAGGGGACCGGCACCTTACGGGTTGCCGGGGAGCGGCTGCCGATCAAAAGCGGGGACGTTATTTTCATTCCGCCGGGCCCGGAATACCCGCATCAGATCATCAACACGTCGGATGCGCCGCTGAAATATCTGTCTGTCAGCACCCGCGAGCAGCCCGAACTGGTGGAATATCCTGACTCAGGCAAATTTCAGGCGATGGCCGTGGACCAAAATGGTGAAACGGTACGCTATTTACAGCGCCCTTCAGCGTCGCTCGATTATTGGCAGGATGAACCCTGAATCCCCTTCCGGTAACGACAGGCCCAGTGCGAGCGCCGCCTGCTCGGCGACACGGAAATCGATATCCGCCGCTTCGCCGTCCTCCATGAACCAGGCGGCGGACAGCCCTGCCCAGGCAAGGATCCACTGCAGCAGACGCTGGCGCTCCAGCCCGGCCAGTTGACAGATCTGCACGACTCGCCGCTGAAAAATGTCTGGGTCAGTAGCAATACCGTAGTTGGGGTTGCAGAAGATGTTGGCGTAGTCGAAGGCGCGTTCGCCATAAAGGCGTTTAGGGTCGATCACCAGCCAGCCACGCTCACCGAAATCCAGCACGTTGTCATGATGTATATCTCCGTGCAACACGGTCTGTTCACGCGGGCTGGTCAGCAATTCTGCGGCCACCCTGGCGCTGAGGCGCAGCATGCCACCGTGTGCCTGCGCCGCCGGCCACAGTGAGTTAAACCATTGGTGCAAAGGAATGAGTTCCGGTAAGGGTTCGGCACGTGGTGCATGCAGGCGGGCAACAACCTGGCAAAGAATTTCCGTCGCCTGACGATCGTCGCCATCGCGCACCATTTGCGGCAACGAGCGGCTGCCTTGCGCACGCTCCAGCAAGATCCCATCCTCATGCCAGGCCAGCACCCGCGCAGCACCTTCGCCCTGCCACCAGCACATCAATAAACCGCCGAACTTTTCTTCCTGTTCGCGGGCTATTTTCAACATGGCGGCGGCCCCCCGATAGCGAACGGGCATCAGCAGGCTGCTGTGAGTTTCAAACGCCTGGCCGTCGGGCTGTAGCTGCCAGCGTTGCATGTAAGGAATTAAGGCCGAATTCATTACCCTGAAACGTCCTTCACAGTTATAAATGAATGGTAGTGATATTATTAAAAATCAATACATCTCAGCGTACTTCCGATGTTCATCGCACTATCCTAACCAAGTTTGTTTACTTTTTTAATTAATCTCTCGGGGTTTTTACCATGACATCATTAAAGCGCATTAATTATCCGCATCTGCCTACGCCAGGGGGGCCCTATGTCCATGCCGTACGCCACGGGGATACGCTGTATGTTTCCGGCCTGACGGCATTTGCCACCGAGGCTCAGGGGCAAACGACCCAGCAACAGACACAGGCGGTTCTGGAGCAACTGGCAACCATCGCCGCCACAGAGGGTACGAATCTCAAAGCGCTGATTAAAATAACCGTGTTTCTAACCGATATCGGCGATTTACCGGCCATCCGGCCGGTGCTGTTTGACTATTGCGACGGCGCACTTCCGGCCTGCTCACTGGTCGCGGTCAGCGCCTTGTTCTCGCCACAGGTCAGCGTTGAGATCGAAGCCGTTCTGGCGCTGTGAACGTAAGGTGCCCGTAGGCATCGCGTGCGTTACCCTTTGCCGCCATTGGGACTATTCTGCTAATTTACAGCTAGGAACTTTATTACCGCCGAGACGTTAATGCAGCAAAAGCCGGTTATGCACGAAGCCAGACAATTAAAGCGCCTCAACGCCGCCACGCGTCGGCAATCCCACATGTATAAGTGGATTGCCTTTATCGCGGCGCTGGACGCCATACTGGTATTTTTTTATGACCGGGATATGCGCAACATTACCTTTTCAGGCGCCGTTGCGCTGGTGTGCGGATATTTGTGGATCCGCGATCGCAACAAAGCGCGCGGTTATCGGCGGGAGTACGATCGCAAATTTGGCAAGCACAGCGGCCTTTAGTCCTGCATTGCTTCCAGCACTTTTGCGCTGTCGACGATTTGCACGAACTTAACGATTTTTCCCGCACGCAGCTGGTAAATATGCGCAAAGGATGCGGTGAAGGACTTTCCGGTGGCCGCGTAGGTGCCATGGTAGAAACCCTGCGCAATCACGGTTTCGCCGGCATCATAGAAGTGGTCGACATCGGCGCGATAGCCCTGCCATTCCGTCCCCAAACGCTGGTGAACATTTTTGAATATCGCCTGCGGGCCGATATAGGTGCCGGCATAAGGAAACCCCGCCGCTTCGGTCCACTCGGCATCTGGCGCCAGCGCTGCCAGCAGGTTGCGGCCATTCTCTTCGGCACTGCCGCCCTCATAGGTGGCGCGTACAATTTCAAGATTCGTAGGCATGATCTTTCTCCGGTGGCGTCTGCAGGATATTCCGGCCATACCCCGCAGACACAGGTTTACACCAAGCGGAGATGACCGGAATGGCGTCATTGTAAGTTGCTTATTCCGGTATAAAAACCGCGATTGCGGCAATAGTCTGTTGCATTGTAGTAAACAATTAGAACATTGCGCTGTCATCACCGCCGCATCAAAGGGGGTTATGATTGAGGTTTTCCGCCCACAAGGAACAAAACACGTGCATTCTTCACCACTGACGCAAGCCTTGCTGCAGCCTTTCGCCCCCCATCAGGAACTGGCTCAGGCGTTGTTGCCGCTGACGCTCGATTCCGATGATGGCTCTCATGACGTGGCACATCTGCATCGCGTATGGAAAAACACCCGCAAAATCAGTCAACAAGAAGGTGGCAACCGTCGCATCCTGTGTGCGGCCGTGCTGTTGCATGACTGTGTGGCAGTGGAAAAAAACTCGCCACAGCGCCATCTGGCTTCGCGCATGGCGGCGGAGAAAGGCGCCCTGATGCTCAAACAGCTGGGCTGGGAGCCGCAGGACATTGCCGAAACCGCCCATGCCATCGAGGCCCACAGCTTCTCCGCAGCCATTACCCCGGAGAGCCTGGAGGCAAAAATCATTCAGGACGCAGACCGTCTGGACGCTATCGGCATGATTGGCGTAGCGCGTTGTTTCTATATTGGTGGACGCATGCGCAGCGCGCTGTACGATGCCGCCGATCCGCTGGCGGAACAGCGCCAATATGACGACAAGCGTTTTTCCCTGGATCACTTCGAAACCAAGTTATTCAAACTGCAGGAAGGTTTCCAAACCGCCACCGGCAAGAAAATGGCGCTGGAACGTACCGAACGCATGCGGCGTTTCCTCAGCGAACTGCTGGAAGAGATGTAACGCGCCAGTGCCCTGCAAACTGGCATTTCCGTTACGGCAGCAGCATCTTCACACCGCTAATTGCTGTACACTGGATGCCAACTTCACTGACCAGGCTGCAAAAATGAAAAAACTGACGCTGAAAGACATGACGGAAAGCGAGCAACGTGAAGTAAAAACCGAGTTGGACAAGGCACGTAAAAGCCTCGGGCGCGCCTTGACCAATGGCGAGAATAACAAGATCAAGGATGAGGTGGTGGCTCGCATCACTGCCGCCCGCGAGAAAATTGAAAAAGCCACCCGGGCCGAACGCAAAGCCAATCGCGTTCAACCCACCGGGGAAACATTCAGTTGGTCGGCTTCGATCAACGGCGCACGCCGTCCCCGCTAATCAATTTCGCCCCGCCAAGGCGGGGTTTTCCTTTCCCGGCTTATTAGCCAAACTCATCAGCGCGGTTTAATCATGAATAACCGTGTTATCAACCTGTTGCAAATTGACAGCATCATGCAGAATATTCATTATCATCGCATTACCCCTTTTCAAGAGACCGCCATGACTCACCTCAACCACAATGACGCTGCGCAAATATCGGCATTGCCGCTTGAAGGTTTGGTGGCAGTTTACTCGAAGAAACAGACGCTCATTTGATCGGGGCGCGCTGTCCCGTCAGATGAGCTGACTGGGCGGTGTACGACTCGTTTCCCCTCTTGTTATCTCATCTGGCTTCTTATTGTTCGCATTGAAGGAAATTACTATGGCCTCATTTTCCGGTATCTGGGTTGCGCTGGTGACCCCATTTAATCACAACGCCGTTGACCTGCCCGCCACCCAACGGCTGGCCCAACACCTGATCGCCTCTGGCGTCGATGGGTTGGTGGTTTGCGGTACTACCGGTGAGGCTGCCGCGTTAAGCAAGGAAGAACAGCTGGCGGTGCTCGATGCCGTGCTGGCCGTGACGCCAGCCCATCAGGTGGTGATGGGGCTGGCCGGCAATAACCTGATCGACACATTGCAAATGCAACAGGCGATCCAGCTGCGCGACGTCGCCGGCGTGCTGATCCCCGCGCCCTACTACATTCGCCCGTCGCAATGCGGTCTGGTGGACTATTTCACCCAGTTGGCCGACGCCTCAAGCGTGCCGGTGATCCTGTACAACATTCCGCAACGCACCGGCGTGGTGATGGAGCTGGCAACCCTGCGCCAGATTGCACGCCATCCGCAGGTGAAAGCCATCAAGGACTGCGGTGGTAATCCGGACACCACCATGGCGCTGATTAACGACGGTGAAATCGACGTACTGACCGGGGAAGATAACCTGATCCTGACGACGCTGTGCCTGGGCGGCACCGGGGCGATTTCTGCTTCCGCGCATATTCAGCCGCAGCGTTTTGTGCAATTGGTGCAGCAGGTCGCCGACGGCGATTTGGTTGCCGCCCGCGCTAACTTCTATGGCCTGCTGCCAATGATCCAGCAGATGTTCAGCTTCCCGAACCCGGCCCCGGTCAAAGCCGCCTTGGCGCAGCAGGGTCTGATCCGTAACGAGCTGCGTTCGCCCATGCAAATCGCGCCGCAGGCATTGCAACAGCAAATTGCCGTCACCCTGGCGCAGTTGCAGCCCGAAGCCGCGCTGATAAGTTAAATTTGTCGTTTAACCCGCTGTAATTTTGGCGTTATAGAGCTAGGATCAGAAGTTAAGCATGCCTGTCACTCATCATTATCAAGGAGCTTTCGATGAAACTGTTCTATAAAGCCGGTGCCTGTTCTCTGTCTCCACACATTGTACTGCGTGAGGCGGGCCTGGATTTCACGGCGGAAAAGGTCGATCTGGCGCTGAAGAAAACGGAAAGCGGTGCCGACTATCTGACCATCAACCCGAAAGGACAAGTGCCTGCGCTGCTGTTGGATGACGGCAGTCTGCTGACCGAAGGCGTCGCGATTGTGCAATACCTGGCCGATCGCGTGCCGGATCGCGGTCTGATCCCCGCAGCGGGCACGCTGTCGCGCTACCATGCGATTGAGTGGCTTAACTATATTGCCACCGAACTGCACAAGGGTTTCAGCCCGCTGTTTAACCCGAAAACGCCTGAAGAATACAAAGCCTTCACGCGGGAAAAACTGGAGAAGCAGTTCAGCTATCTGGATTCGGTGCTGGCGAAGCAGCATTTCTTGCTGGGGAACCGGTTTAGCGTGGCAGATGCCTATTTGTTTACCGTTCTGCGCTGGGCTATCGCCATGCAGTTTGATCTCAAAAAGCACGCCAACTTATCGGCCTATTTTGATCGCGTGGCCGCACGGCCGGCAGTAGATGCCACCTTGAACGCGGAAGGATTGAAATAATTTCCTGGCCCCGGCGCGGTAATCCGCCGGGGCACAGCGTCAGCTTAATTACAGCTTTACCGCTTTAAAATCACAGTCTGGCTGGACGATACGATCCTGAGCCGCCACCACCTGTAGTTCGTACTGTCCCATTGCCTGAGTTGTCAGCATCACTTCATAAACCGCCGCCGTCACGTGCTCCAGCGCCTTATCAAGCGCCTCGCCCTTAAGCAGATTAACCAGCAACAGGCCGCTGGTCAGATCGCCCACGCCTACCGGTTGGCGACTGCCAAAATCCACCAGCGGACGGCTGATATGCCAGGCTTCATCCGCCGTAACCAACAGCATTTCGAAACAGTCCGGATGGTAGCCGGCGCGGCTCAGGTGCTTGACCAGCACCACTTTCGGCCCCTTGGTAATTAGCTCACGCGCAGCGCTTACCGCTTGATCAACATTCGCGACGGTGCGCTGACTCAACAACTCCAGCTCCAGCAGGTTTGGCGCAATCATGTCGCTGCACGGCAATGCCTGCTGACAATGAAACTCCGCCACGCCCGGTGCCACGATGCAGCCTTTTTCAGGGTGACCCATGACCGGATCGCAAAAATACCAGGCGTGCGGATTGGCCTGTTTGACCTGACGCACGATCTCAAGAATATGGCTACCCTGCTCCGGCGAACCGATATAACCGCTCAGCACGGCATCGCAATGCTTGAGTTGATCGATATCCGCAATACCCTGGGCAATTTCCGTCAGGTGGCTGGCCGGCATCACGCAACCGGTCCACTTGCCGTACTGGGTGTGATTGGAGAACTGGACGGTGTTCAACGACCAGACGTTAACACCCATGCGGCGCATCGGAAATTCTGCCGCACTGTTGCCCGCGTGGCCAAACACCACATGAGACTGTATAGAAAGAATGTTTTTCATCAAAAATTTGCTCTGATGCCTTAAAAATAAAGGGGCCGCTGAGGGCCCCTTTGCTGCAATTTCGTTTACTGCCAATCTACCAGGCAGTAATGTTTTTTGCCGCGACGCAGCAGCGTGTAACGACCGAACAGGCGATCGGCGTCGCTGAAGGTGTATTCGGCGTTAGACTGCTTCTCACCGTTGATGGTCACTGCATTGGAGCCAATCATGGTGCGAGCCTGGCCGCGTGAAGGTACCAGCTCGGCATTCACCAGCGCCTGTTGCAGATCGGCGTCGCCATCGAGCTTGATGGTCGGCATACCGTCCTGCGCCAACTGAGCGAAGTCAGCTTCAGTCATGTCGTGCAGCGCACCGGAGAACAGGCTCTGGGTGATGCGCTTGGCCGCAGCCAAACCTTCAGCCCCATGCACCATGCCGGTCACTTCTTCTGCCAACACATACTGTGCACGCGGCGCCTTGCCGCTGTTCTTGTCTTCTTCTTCCAGCGCGTTGATTTCGGCCAGATCCATAAAGGTGAAGAACTTCAGGAAGCGGTACACATCGGCGTCGGCGGTGTTGATCCAGAACTGGTAGAACTTGTATGGGCTGGTTTTTTCAGGTGCCAACCAGACTGCGCCACCTTCGGTCTTGCCGAATTTGGTGCCGTCGGCTTTGGTGATCAACGGCACGGTCAGGCCGAACACCTGCTGCTGATGCATGCGGCGGGTCAGATCGATACCTGAGGTGATGTTGCCCCACTGGTCGGAGCCGCCGATCTGCAGCTCAACCTGATGACGGTTGTAGAGCTCGGCGAAGTCGAAGCCCTGCAGCAGATTGTAGGAGAACTCGGTGAACGAGATACCGGAATCGTCACGGTTCAAACGCTGCTTCACCGCTTCCTTGTTGATCATCTGGTTGACGGAGAAGTGTTTGCCGATATCACGCAGGAAGGTCAGCACGTTCATGCCGCCGAACCAGTCGTAGTTGTTGGCGGCTACCGCGCTGTTGTTGCCACAGTCGAAATCCAGGAACGGAGAAACCTGTTTGCGGATTTTTTCTACCCACTCGTTCACAGTATCGGTGGTGTTCAGCTTACGTTCAGCCGCTTTGAAGCTCGGATCGCCGATAAGTCCCGTGGCACCCCCCACCAGCGCGACCGGTTTGTGGCCGGCAAGCTGGAAACGCTTCAGGCACAACAGAGGAACCAGATGGCCCAAATGCAAGCTGTCAGCGGTCGGATCGAAACCGCAATACAGTGCAATTGGCCCTTGCGCCAGTCGCTCTGCTAACGCTTCCTCATCCGTAACCTGGGCAACGAGGCCCCGCTCTTGCAGTTGTTTAATCAAGTTGCTGCTTGCCATCAATGACTCCATGTATAAACGAATGCACCTTTGTCGGTACACGACCTTTCGCCCACTGGCGAAATATAAAATTCAGAATACCGCATAGAATAAAGCGCCGGCGACATCAGTGCCAGCGCTTAAGGGGGATTTTCGGTCTTCAGGGCGCCAGTCGGTCAATTTTCCAGTCATTCCCGTCCCGTTGGTACAGGAAACGGTCGTGCAAGCGGTTGGCACCGCCCTGCCAAAACTCGACGGAGTCGAAATTGACCCGGAATCCGCCCCAGAAACTCGGCAGCGGGACTTCGCCCTGTTGGAATTTTTGCTTCAGCTCGAGGAATTTGCTTTCCAGCACCCCGCGCGCGGAAATGCGCGATGACTGCTGCGACACCCAAGCGCCGATCTGGCTGTCTTTCGGGCGACTGGCGAAGTACTTCATTACTTCTAAAGTGGAAAGCCGCTCCGCCTTACCGAGGAAAATCACCTGGCGGTCAAGCATGTGCCACGGGAACAGCAGGCTGATATGCGGGTTATTCGCCAATTGCTGTGCTTTGCGGCTGCCCAGGTTGGTGTAGAACACCAACCCTTTTTCATCCACATGCTTAAGCAAAACAATACGCTGATAGGGTTGACCATTTTCATCCACGGTGGCCACACACATGGCAGTCGGATCGGCCAAACGAGCGTCGCAGGCCTGTTTAAGCCACTTTTCGAACAGCTCCAGCGGATTGGCGGTCAGATCGTTGCGACGCAGGCCACCCCGGGTGTATTCACGGCGCAGGTCCGCAACATCAAATTCATTATTTTCAATCATTGGGTTATCAACCAACTGAAAAATGGTGATTCTATTCTGCGCCAGCGGCGTCAGGATCTCAATCGATCTGACGCCGCAACCGCCGGATCAATTCGCCAGCGTGCAGTCGCTCATGATCACTTTGCCATTACGCTCAAGGTAGGCGTTTTGGCCCTTGGACCAGAAGGTGTATTTACCGTCACTGTATTTTGCGCCGGTCATGGCCAGCACCTGCTTGAGTTTCAACTGCTCGCCGTCCATCAGCAGGCTGACGGTGCTCTCCTTGCCGTCCAGCGCCACCGTCAGCGGCGTGGTGCCACACTGATAGTGCAGGGTCTGGCTGCTTTGCGGCAGAACATAGCTGCAACCGGCCAACGCCAGCGCACCGGCGGCAATAATGATTTTTTTCATGCTGTTGCTCCTTAGGAAAATCTGTCGATTTCTATCCTAACAGAGCTAACGGCCCCCTAAAGGTAAAACCGGATAAATCCCACCCAGCAGGGTTTCACGGCTGGCGCCGGTGACCGAAGGCAGATTACCGGGCTGGCCAGACAAGGTACGAAACGCCAGCCAGGCGAAGGCCAAAGCCTCCATATCATCGCCGCTGATGCCGAAATCGTCAGTCAGGCACACTTCGGTGCCGGGCAGTAGCGCCGACATCCGCGCCATCAGCAATGGGTTACGCGCCCCACCACCGCAGACCAACAGGCGTTCGCACCCGCCAGCCAACTGGACCTGCTCGCAGATAGTGATCGCCGTCAGTTCCGCCAACGTAGTTTGTACGTCAACCGGCTTGACCGCCGGCAGTCCCGTAAGCTGACGTTCCAGCCAGGCCGCATTGAAATATTCACGGCCGGTACTTTTCGGCGCCGGCAGCGCAAAGTAAGGATCGGCCAGCATCTGCTGCAACAGAGGCAGGCAGACACGGCCTTCCATCGCCCATGCGCCGTCTTTATCGTAAGGCTGCGAGCGATGGCGCCATACCCAAGCGTCCATCAGCATATTGCCCGGCCCGGTATCGAAACCGCGCACCGGCGCCCCCGGCAACAACATCGAAAGATTGGCGATACCACCGATGTTCAGCACCATGCGGCGTTCCACCGGATGCGCCAACAACGCCTGATGGAAGGCCGGCACCAGTGGCGCGCCCTGGCCCCCGTAGGCCATATCACGCCGCCGAAAATCCCCCACGGTGGTGATATTGGTCAGCGCGGCAATGCGATTGTTATCGCCCAATTGCATAGAGAAGCGCGCGTCACCTTCGGGCTCGTGCCATACCGTTTGGCCATGGCAACCGATAGCGGTGATGTCCTGGGCGGCAACGCCGGTTTGTTTCAGCAGGCCAAGCACCGCCTCACCAAACAAGGTGCCGAGCTGCGCATCCAGTCGCCCCACTGCAGCAAGCGTGGTCTGTTGCCCCTGGCACATACCGAGAATATCCTGCTTGAGCTGAATCGGCATCGGATGGCTGTAACTGGCCTGCTGCGCCACCATTCGTCCGTCGATCGCAGCAAGCACCACGTCGACGCCATCCAGACTGGTGCCGGACATAACACCTATATAGCGGCCTGACTTCATAGCAACATCCTTTACCCTGCGCGGGGAAGCAAATTTTTGACCCAACAAATAAACCAGAATTAAAAAATTAACGCCATGAATTCTGATGTTTTTTTTTCACCTCTGTGAACGATGCGCCTGTTTTATTGCCTGCTTTCTTGCTGAGGTGTCACCGCTAAACAATCGCTCAACGTGTAACGGAATTTCTCACGGCACTGTTATAAAGCTAAACCACCGTTTATTATTGGTTGAACAGCGCAACGTTAAGCTGCGTGCAGTAGCGGGTCATGGTGATGTACGTGCGTTTGAGCCATACTTTGTCTATCATTTTCATTGAATCTGGCCTGGAAAGGTTCCCCAGGTTATGGACTACTATCAACAGGAGTTTTATATGATCAAGCGTCTTCTCGTCGTTGCCATCGCCGCAGTTACGCTGGCAGGGTGCGCCAATGATTCCATGTCCGGCGACGTCTATTCCGCTTCACAGGCCAAGCAGGTTCAAACCGTGACTTATGGCACGCTGGTTTCTGTTCGCCCGGTCAAAATTCAGGGCAGTGAAACGTCGAATACCATTGGTGCCATTGGCGGGGCGGTACTGGGTGGCTTCCTCGGTAACACCGTTGGCGGCGGTACCGGTCGCAGTCTGGCAACCGCAGCCGGCGCAGTAGCCGGTGGCGTGGCGGGTAACAGCATCGGCGAAGCCGCCGGCCGTACCTCAGGCTACGAGTTGGAAATCAAGACCGACCAGAAAGAGAATATCGTGGTGGTTCAGAAGGCAGGCGCAACCAAGTTCAGCCCAGGTCAGCGCGTTCGTATGGCTCGCACCGGCGACACCATTACCGTATCGCCACTGTAAGCGCTACGTGTAGGGTAAAACCGGAGGCTTTAGGCCTCCGGTTTCATTTCCGATGCTGTGAAATCTAATCGAATAAAAAGAAATTCTTATTGTTTATTTTGTAGTTCAGTGATGTTTTGCTCAAGCTTGCCAATCAAACCAACCAACAGTTGTACTTCATCAGTAGTAATGCCGCTCAGAATCTCGCCCCGCGTAGAGCTGATGACGCTGTCCACTTCCCGGATGATGGGATCGGCCGCTTCAGTCAGTTTGATACGCTTTGCACGCCGATCGTTGGCGCAGGTGTGGCGAGTAATCAACCCCTTCTCTTCCAGTTGGTCCAAAGTACGAACCAATGACGGTTGCTCAATGCCGATCGCTTTAGCCAACTGGATCTGTGACTGCTCCGGCGGCAAACGATTGATACTGTGCAAAGTAACCCAATGCGTTTGCGTGAGCGCCAGCGGCTTGAGCCGATGATCGATGAGCGCGCGCCATACACGAACTAATCGTGCTAAATCTGAACCTAATGTTGACTCCACTTACCCCTCCTTATAATTAGCATGCTAACATACCCTCCCAGAGCTTAGACTATTTTGAGTAACTCACATTAAAAACACAAATGTATATAATGTATATTGTGGAAATAGCCACCATTTTGATCAGTTATTGTTTATTCTCTATGCAACCGCTCAACATATTCACTCACTGGGATTGTTAATGTGAATACTTCATGGCTTCATGCCTCGTCCCCGCTACCCGATTTGGTGCTGGGCGCCTCGCTTTATTTTCCGCCCCTATTTAAGGCTGTTTTGCTCGGCCTGATTTTATGGCTACTGGTACACCACCTGTTGCGAGACTGGATTTATTCCGGCGAAATTTGGCACCCTATGCTGATGGATTTGTCTATTTTCGTCATCGCCGTCAGCGGCTCCCTGTGGCTTTTAGCGAGTTGGTAACTCATGACGTATAAAACATTAAAATATTTTTCTACGGTAATCGTCTGTGCCATTGCCATCTGTGCCGGTTGGTGGTTATGGAATTACTATATGCAATCCCCCTGGACGCGCGATGGAAAGGTGCGCGCCGAACTCGTCAATATCACACCAGAAGTTTCTGGAAGATTAGAGAAAATAACCGTTCATGACAATCAGTTCATACCTGCGGGAAGTCTGATTTTTACGATCGACCCCGTGCCATACCAGATTGCACTCGACAATGCTGAGGCCGCGTTGGCAAAAGCGCAGTCTGACCTAGCCAAGGCCGATCATGAGGCGGCTCGACGCCGCGGTCTGCCGCGAAATGTTATTTCTGCGGAAGATATGGACGAATCGAATTTAGCGGCACAGGCAATGAAAGCCGCGTATAAAGCCGCGCAAGCTAATCTGGAACAGGCAAAATGGAATTTAAGTAAAACTAAAATTTATGCCCCTACCGATGGCTATATCACCAATTTGCAAACCCGCGTGGGTAACTATGCCAGCGTCGGCTCACCGCTGGTTGCGCTGGTTGATGTGCACTCGTTTTATGTGCTCGGTTATTTTGAAGAAACCAAGCTAAAACATATAAAAGAAGGCAATAAAGCGGACATCGTTTTATATAACGGCAACACTCCGCTTCAGGGTGAAGTTGAGAGTATCGGCCGCGCCATTTACGATCAAAGCGTCGAAAGCAGCAGCGATTTATTAATGGACGTGAAACCCAACGTGCCCTGGGTTCGTTTGGCGCAACGCGTACCGGTACGGATAAAATTGCTAAATGTTCCGGCAGATTTGCCGCTGGTCGCGGGCACCACCTGCACCATCTCGATTCATCAGTAAGGCTAACGTGTGAACCTGCCTTTTTTGGAATGGAACCGTACCCCTTGGGGAAAAGCCACCGCTGGACAATGGCGTTATGCACTGCGCAATTCACTGGCGATGTGCCTGTCACTGTGGGTCGCGTTCGTTCTCAATCTTGACGAACCTTACTGGGCGCTGACATCGGCAGCGGTAGTCAGCTTCCCCACCGTCGGCGGTGTGATCAGTAAAAGCATCGGCCGGGTTTTCGGCAGCCTGGTCGGCGCTGCCGCATCCGTGGCCATCGCCGGCCATTGCCTGAATGACCCCTGGCTGTTCACGCTGTTTATCGCCGCCTGGATCGGCCTGTGCACTTATATTTCAAACCACTATCAGAACAACGTTTCCTACGCCTTCGCGCTGGCGGGCTACACCGCCGCCATCATCGCCTTCAGCACCGTCAACGTGACGGACACTCAGCAGATCTTTGATATTGCCCAAGCGCGCGTTTGTGAGGTTATCACCGGTATTCTGTGCGGCGGTCTGATGATGATGATCCTGCCCAGCACCTCTGACGGCGAAACCTTGTTAACCTCGTTGCGGCGCATGCATCTGCGATTATTGGAACATGCCGCGATGCTGTGGCAGCCGGAAATCACCGTGCAGATGCGTACCTCGCACGAAGGGGTTATCGGCCAAATACTGACCATGAACTTGCTGCGTATTCAGGCTTTCTGGAGCCACTACCGGCTACGCCGACAGAATAATCTGCTCAACTATATGCTGCACCAGCAGTTACGTATTACCAGCGTGATCTCCAGCCTGCGCCGCATGCTGCTGAACTGGCCGGATCGCCCGGACAACCTGGCCAGCGTGCTGGAACAACTGCTGACCGAGCTGCGTAACCCCGAGACTGACAAGTACCGTTTGGCGCGCATACTGCAACAGATTGCGCCGCAAGATCCCGCCGACTATCGTCATCGCGCCTTCTGGCTGCGTCTGCGCCATTTCTGCTGGCTGTATCTGGGCGCCAGCCGCTGGTTGCAGCGTCTGGAGAGCGCCACGCCGGTCAGCGATATTCAGCCACCGCGCGTCACCTCTTTGGCCCGTCACACCGACAGCTACGAAGCGGCATATAACGGCCTGCGCACCTTTTTGTGCATTGTCATTGGTTGCGCTTACTGGATTAACACCCAATGGGACGCGGGCAGCTCGGCCCTGACGCTGATTGCCATCAGCTGCGTGCTCTACTCTTCCACGCCGTCCCCCATCAACAGCATCACTACCCTGCTAAAGGCGGTGCTGCTGCTGTCGATTGTCTGCTTTGTGGTGAAATTTGGCCTGATGATTCAGATTGATGATTTTTGGCTGTTCTGTGCCTTTCTGTTCCCGGTGCTGGTAACGATGCAGATGATCAAGCTGCAGCACCCCTCCTACGCCGCACTCTGGGGGCAACTGATCGTATTCATGGGCTCTTTTCTTTCCGTCACCAATCCACCAAGCTACGACTATCAGTCGTTTATCAATGACAGCATCGGGAAGATTGTCGGGGTATTGCTGGCCGGTTTAGCCTTCCAAATATTGCGACCCAGCTCGGACAAACGCAAAAGTCGGCGCATTATCCGCGCCCTGCGGCGGGACTTTATCGATCAGTTAAGCAAAAAACCGCAGCAAAGCGAGAGCCAGTTTGAATCGCGAATCTATCATCGCATCAGCCAACTGAATCAAAGTCAGGATCAAGACGCGCGCAGCTGGTTATTGCGCTGGGGCGTGGTGCTGCTCAACTGCAGCCATATCGTCTGGCAACTGCGTGACTGGCAAACCCGTTCCGATCCGCTCTCGGCGGTTCGCGACGTCTGTATTCATTGCCTGCGGGGCATCATGACGGAGAAAGGCGTGCAGCACAGTTCGCTGGACGCCAGCCTGCAAGAACTGCAGCGCATGAGTACTGCGCTGGCGCACCACCCGGAACAGGCGGCGCGCGATCTGGCAGGCTTGATTTGGCGGCTTTACTGTTCGTTGCAGCAGCTACAGCAGGCGATTGTCCCTGTTGATAGCGCAGCGACGACATCCACCGCCCGCTAATCGTTGCTATGACTTAATCACGCCGCAGGCGAAGCGTTCGCCTCCGCCACCCAGCGGTTTGGGATGATCGGAGTGATTATCACCACCGGCGTGCACCATCAGTGCCTTGCCGCTGATTTCGCTGATTTTTTTCAGCCGGGGCGCCAGCACCGGGTAGCTGGCCATGCCGTCATCGGTCACATAAATGGCCGGCAAATCCCCCAAATGACCGTCGGCATACGGCCCAAGGTGCTTACCGGTTTTTTGTGGATCAAGATGTCCGCCGGCCGCCAACGCCGCGACGGCCTTGCCGTCCTTCATTCCCGGTTCGCAACTGCCCTTCTCATGAACGTGAAAACCGTGCACGCCGGCAGGCAAGGCTTTGAGCTGTGGCGTAAACAACAAACCATAAGGCGTTTCGCTGATCGTCACCTTGCCAATATCCTGACCAATTCCCTGTCCGGTCACCAGATTCATGTCAACATCCACCGTCGCCGCCTGAGCAACGCCGCAGGCCATCAAACCAAAGGCCGCATACCAATAGTGTTTCATCAATCAATCTCCTTGAAGTCTCTGTGAGTGTTCAGTATAGGGGAAGCTGCCGCGTCACCGCACAAAACACGCACAATTTTGGCGATCAAATTCGCATTCTTAATAATTACTACTAATAATAATTCTACCGATGTCGGTCCTCTGACCAGACGCCGTGCGGCATACTCATTTCATTGCGACTCGCTGCAATAGCTATTCAAAGATTAACCCGGCAACGCAGCTAATTCATAAGGAACTGATATGGGAATCTTTAATTATCAAGGCCTCGATGAGGCGAAGTCCAAAGCGTTATTTACCGATGCCATGGCAATTTCCACCTACGCCTATCACAATATCGATAATGGTTTTGATGAAGGCTATCATAATACCGGCTTCGGGCTGGGCCTGCCCTTTACCCTGCTCACCGCGTTGATAGGCAGCTCTCAATCACAGGGCGGATTACCCGGTATTCCCTGGAACCCTGACTCGGAAAAGGCGGCGCTGGCGGCGGTAAATAATGCCGGCTGGTCATTGATTAGCGCAGATCAATTAGGCTATCAGGGCAAAACGGACGCTCGTGGCACCTATTACGGTGAAACTCTGGGCTATACCACTGCACAGGCCGAAGTACTGGGAAAATACGACAGCGAGGGTAATCTCACCAGCATCGGCATTGCTTTTCGCGGCACCAGCGGCCCGCGAGAATCGTTAATCACCGATACCATCGGCGATCTGGTCAATGACCTGCTGGCCGGTTTCGGTCCCAATGGTTATGCCGATAATTACAGCCTGAAAGCCTTCGGCACCCTGCTGGGGGATGTGGCCAAGTTCGCCCAGTCTCACGGGCTGAGTGGGGATGACATTACCATCAGTGGTCACAGCCTCGGCGGCCTGGCGGTAAACAGCATGGCGGCGCTCAGCGACGGCAATTGGGGTGGCTTCTACGCGCAGTCAAACTATGTCGCCTTCGCTTCTCCTACCCAATACGAAACCGGCGATAAAGTCATTAATATCGGCTACGAAAACGATCCGGTATTCCGCGCGTTGGATGGCACGACGCGCACTTCAGCAACGCTGGGCGTGCATGACGCACCACAAGAGTCCGCTACCAATAACATCGTTAATTTCAACGACCACTATGCCTCCACCGCCTGGAATATTCTGCCCTTCTCGATCCTCAATGTGCCAACCTGGTTATCTCACCTGCCGTTCTTTTATCAGGACGGATTGATGCGGGTATTGAATTCAGAGTTCTACTCGCTGACCAGCAAAGATTCGACGGTGATTGTCTCCAATCTTTCTGACGTTACCCGCGGCAATACCTGGGTGGAAGACCTCAACCGTAACGCCGAGCAACACAGCGGCCCAACCTTTATTGTCGGCAGTGACGACAATGACCTTATCAAGGGCGGCGCGGGAAATGATTATCTCGAGGGCCGCGCCGGCAATGACACCTTCCGTGACGATGGCGGTTTTAATATTATTTCCGGCGGTGAAGGCCATAACACCCTGGATTTGCAACATGCATTGAAAAATACCGAGGTCGCGTACGACGGTAATACGCTCTATTTGCGCGATGCTGACGGTGGCATCACTCTGGCTAACTCGATTGGCACGCTGAAAAGCAAAGAGTCGTCACTGCTGATTTTCACCAAAGAGGTTGATCATCAGGTGACCGACAACGGATTACTTTCCACCAAGGGGTTGACCGCCTACGCCAGTTCGGCGAACGGTACCGCGACCGATGACGTTCTAACCGCCAAGGATTCCGGCTCCTGGCTATTCGGTCTGGAGGGAAATGACCAGCTGTTTGGCGGCAAAGGCAATGACGTGTTCGTCGGAGGCGCGGGTAACGACGTTATGCACAGCCAGGGCGGCAGCAATACCTTCCTGTTCAGCGGCGACTTCGGTCAGGATCTGATTTACGGCTATCAGGCCCGAGACAAGCTGGTATTTATCGGTACCGACGGCAGCAGTACGGGCGGTAATTTCCGTGATTTTGCTTCCGAGGTGAACGACAATCTGGTGTTTAATTTTGGCGGCAATACGGTCACTTTAGTCGGGATCGGATTCGATAGCCTGTCGGACGGCCAGGTGATACTGGCCTGAACACCGGGGTAATAACGTTAAAACGGGCAGCCGAGGCTGCCCGTTTTAACGTGCCGGTTAAGGTACGTCGTAACCCAGCGCCGCTTTGCGGATGCGGAACCACTGTTGACGATCCAGCGTCAATTGCTGCGCCTTCAATGCCGAACGCACGCGTTCAATCTTGCCTGAGCCGATAATCGGCAACGGTGCCGACGGCAGACGCATCACCCAGGCGTACACCACCTGCTCGATAGTCTCGGCCCCTATTTCCTGCGCCACCGCCTGCAACTCATCACGCAGCGGCTGGAACTCGGCGTCGCTGAACAGGCGGCCGCCCCCCAGACAAGACCAGGCCATCGGCTTGATGCGTAATTGCTGGCACTGATCCAGCGATCCATCCAGGATACTCGGCTGATGAATCGGTGAAATCTCCAGTTGATTGGTCACCAGCGAGAATGGCAGCCGCGATTGCAGCAACGTAAATTGCGCCGGTGTGAAGTTGGAAACGCCGAAGTGACGCACTTTGCCACTTTGGTGCAGAGACACAAAGGCCTCGGCGACCTCATCGGCATCCATCAGCGGATCCGGACGGTGGATCAACAACAGGTCAAGATAGTCGGTATGCAGATGCGCCAACGAACGTTCCGCGCTGTAAACAATATGCTCGCGGTCGGTGATGTAATGGCCGATGGCGTTGCCCGGTTTGGCCGTAGTGGCGATACCGCATTTGGACACCAACTCCATCGACTGGCGCAATGACGGCTTCAGCCGCATCGCTTCGCCAAAAGCCTGTTCGCAGGCATAGCCACCGTAAATATCCGCGTGATCGGCAGTGGTCACGCCCAGCTCGATATGCTGCTCAATGAACGCCAACAGCTGTTGCGGCGACATGCCCCACTCCATCAAACGCCAGTATCCGCAAATCATGCGGGAAAATTCAGGCCCCTGCGGCGCGAGTTGAATACGGTTTTCCATTATTGAAACCTCATGACAGTGTTTGATGCCAGCATACACAAGCGGGTAACGACGTGGAAAGGGGAAAGCCGCGCTAACGTGCGGCGGATCGGGTACCGGTCAAAATAGCGACGGCTGTTCGGGTAGCGGCTCATCGGGCTGTTTATTGGCTCGCTGAAGGCGCAGGAAGCGTTGGTGACACAGGCGCAGCACATCCCTTTTTTGCGCATCGCTCATTTGCATCCAGCCAAAGCGTTCTTCGCGGCTGCGCAGGCAGCCACGGCAAAAGCCTCGGTCATCGGCCTGGCAGATACCTCGGCACGGGCTGGGGATGTCAAAAAACTCAAGCTGCTGCGGCACGCGTCCTCCTGTTATCTCTTGCTAATTGAAGACGCCATCGGCGCCGCTGGCAAGTGACTTTTCGGTGTGGCGGCGAAAATAGTCGCGCAAGTAACGCAGCGCCTGGCGATTTTTCTCCGGCATCGCCCGCTCGAGCGTCATCGCATGCAGCCGTAACGGTGTCGGCCGCCATTCAGGCATCAGTTGGATTAACTCACCGCGTTGCAGCTCATCTTCTATTTCATACAGGGGTTGAATCGAGATCCCCAAACCATTACGGGTGAAGGCACGCATGACGGTCATGCTGTCGCTGACAATCTGCCCTTCCGCCAGACGCAATTTAAGCTGCTGGCCGCTCTGGTGATGCAAATCGAGATGCGCACCGCTGAAAGCCCCGGTGATCCATCGGTGTTGCACCAGGTCTTGTGGCGTCTCCGGCACGCCATGCTGGCTGAGATAGCGAGGAGCGGCACACAGCACCATCGGCCATTCGGCCAGCGGGTGGGCAATCATATTGGCGTCCGCCAGTTGACGATTAACTCGCAGCGCAATATCGATACGTTGATCAATCATATCGACAATCCGGTCGTCAGCCAGCACCTTCAGCGTCAGCTTGGGATGCGCCTGCAACAATGGCGCCATCGCCTCCGCTAACGGGCGACCACCGATACCGATGGTCGTCGCGATGCGCAATTCTCCCACCAGGGTATCGCGCAGTTCCGCCAGACGCTGTTCCGCCTGCTGTGCCTGAAACAACATCGCCTCACAACCGGGATAGAACGCCGCCCCCGCTTCGGTGAGCGCCAGGCGGCGTGTAGAACGGTGCAACAATGGCACGCCAAGCGTTTTTTCCAGTGAGCGCAGGTGCTGGCTGACCGCTGACGGCGTCATTCCCAGTCGCCGGGCGGCTCCGGCTAGCGATCCTTCGGCCACCACGGTGGCGAATACCGCCATTCGATTCAGTTTATCCATGATTATGAAGTTTTACTTAATCAAGAAAGCATGAATATGGCACTAATCAACATCATTGTTAAGTACTACATTATCTATACCCGCTCGGGTCAATCTGAGCAGAAAGTTAATACTGACCCCTTTACTGACAGGAGCATAAAGATGAAAGTAGCCATTATTGGAGCAACAGGTTTTGTAGGCCGCCGCGTGCTGGATGAAGCTCTGGCACGTGGACTGCAAGTCACGGCGATTGCCCGTCAGCAAAAAGACCTGCCGGAAAACGCCAACCTGAGCATAGCGCTGGGCGACGTCGCCGACACCGAATGGCTGGCGAAACAGCTGGCCGGTCAGGATGCGGTGATCAGCGCCTATAACCCAGGCTGGGCGGAAGACAACCTTTACGAAAAAACCAGCCGCGGCGCACAGCAGATCCTGGACGCGGTTAAAAAAGCCGGCGTTAAACGCCTGCTTGTGGTGGGCGGTGCCGGCAGTCTGGAAGTCGCGCCGGGCGTTGAATTGGTGGACACGCCGGAATTCCCGGAAAATATCCGTCCAGGCGCACAAGCGGTACGCGATTTACGCAACAAACTGCGTAACGAGACTTCGCTCGACTGGACTTATTTGTCGCCAGCTGCCCTGTTGGAACCTGGCAAGCGCACCGGCCAGTTCCGCCTTGGCACCACCAAACTGTTGATGAATGGCCAGGCGCCAGCCGGTATCTCGGTGGAAGATCTGTCGGTCGCCATCATCGACGAAATTGAAAAACCGCAGTTTATCAAAGCGCAATTTACCGCCGCTTACTGATATCGCATCGCCAGACCATCCCCCGGTCTGGCGACCTTTTTTCTAAACCAAAACTAAACGACTTCGCCACCATTCTGAATCTCTAAGGTTTTCTTAAGTTTCATCCTGTAAATTTCAGCGCATTACTTAATAGCAGGACTTAGATTTGGCAATGTGGTTACGTCAACGCTTACAGTGCAACAGCCTGGGTTTTATCCTCGCCAGCGCCTTGTTCTTCACTCTGTTCCAGAATGCGTTATTCCTTCATAAGGCCTGGTCGTATATCAGCTTCGATAACGTCCACAGCGTTATTTTCGCCGCCACCATGCCGGTAGTGATTTTTTGCGCGTTGAATATCATTTTCAGCGTGCTGACCGTGCCCTTCCTGCGTAAACCGCTGATGATTTTCTTCCTGCTCGGCAGCGCGGCCGCCAACTACTTTATGTTCAGCTATGGCGTGGTCATCGACGGCAATATGATGCAGAACGCCTTCGAGACCAATCCGCAGGAGGCCACGGCCCTGCTGACACCCCGCATGGGGCTGTGGCTGGTGTTGCTCGGTATTCTTCCGGCGGTGGCGGTCTGCTTTACCGATATCCGAAAAACTCGCCCCTGGTGGTACATGGCCGGGCTGCGAGCCGCCAACGTGATGCTTTCCGTGGTGGTGATCCTGATTATCGCCGCGCTGTTTTATAAGGACTACGCTTCGCTGATCCGCAATAACAAAAGCGTAGTGAAAATGCTGACGCCTTCTAACTTCGTCGCCGGCACCATCAAGTTTACCCAGCAACGCTACTTCACCCGTAACCTGCCGCTGGTGAAAATTGGTGAAGATGCGCGCAAAGGGCCGCTGATAGCCTCACAGCAAAAGAAAACCCTGGTGATCCTGGTGGTGGGCGAAACGGCGCGCGCCGAGAATTTCTCGCTCGGGGGCTACGGCCGCGAAACCAACCCGCGCCTGAAACAAGACAATGTGACCTATTTTAAAAACGCCAGCTCGTGTGGCACTGAAACCGCCATATCCGTCCCCTGCATGTTCTCCAACATGCCGCGCAAGGATTACGATGCGACTCTGGCTACGCATCAGGAAGGTGTACTAGACGTACTGGCTCATGCCGGTGTTAACGTGCTGTGGCGTGAAAATGATGGCGGCTGCAAAGGTGCATGCGATCGCGTACCGCACGTAGACATGACCAAGCTGAAACTGCCGCAGGATTGCGACGGCGATGTGTGCAGGGATAATGTATTGCTGTACAAGCTGAACGACTACATCAACAGCCTGAAAGACGACGGTGTGATCGTACTGCATCAGATGGGCAGCCACGGGCCGGCCTATTACCGCCGCAGTACGTCAGAGTTCCAGAAGTTCTCACCGACCTGCGACAGCAATCAGATCCAGGATTGCACCCACGAGCAGTTGGTCAATACCTATGACAATTCGCTGCTTTATACCGACGCCATGCTGGACGACACCATCAAACTGCTGCAGCAGTACAGCGGGAAATTCAACACGGCGCTGGTGTACCTTTCCGACCACGGTGAATCATTGGGTGAAAACGGCATGTACCTGCACGGTACGCCCTATGTCTTCGCTCCAAGCCAGCAGACCCACGTTCCCTTCCTGATGTGGATGTCTGCAGACTATGAGCGCAACTTCAAGATCGATCGCCAGTGTCTGAACAATATGGCGGAAAAGGACGAAGTCTCGCAAGACAACCTGTTCCATACCCTGCTCGGCATGATGAACGTGCAAACTCGCGAGTATCAATCGCAGTTGGATATTCTGCAACGCTGCCGCAGCGGTTCATAACCGCTTAACATCTTCACCCCGCTCGGGCAAAATACCGTTCATCGCAACCGGCGTTCTTACGCCGGTTTTTTTATTGCTATTGACCTAGACCGATTGGTCTATTATGCTGACAGCCATTATGACTAAACATGCGCATTGCCCGACAGACACCCGTGAACATTTGCTCGCTACCGGCGAGACGCTAAGCCTGCGCCTTGGTTTTACCGGCATGGGGCTGAGTGAACTGCTGAATACGGCCGGGGTGCCGAAAGGCTCGTTCTACCACTACTTCCGTTCGAAAGAAGCCTTTGGTGAAGCGATGCTGCAACGTTATTTCGAGCATTATGATGGGCAAATGAAACAGCTGTTTGCCGACGATAAAAGCGATGCGCGCCACCAGTTGCTGAGCTATTACGCCCAGGCAATCAGCTATCACTGCCGCAGCGAATGCCACAATGCCTGTCTGGCGGTGAAGCTTTCCGCCGAAGTGAGTGATCTGTCAGAACCGATGCGTCATGCATTGGAAACGGGAACCGCCCGGGTGATTGCTCACCTGCAGGATGCGATTGAACGCGGTATCCGCGAAGGCGCCTTGTCGATTGCCATGAGCCCGGCAGCAACGGCAGAAACGCTGTATTCACTGTGGCTTGGCGCTTCGCTGCGTGCCAAAATCCGCCGATCGGTCGCGCCGTTGACCAGCGCGCTGGAAAGTATTGAATTGCTGTTGCGTCCGCCGCAACCTTAAACGAAACACCCTGGCTTTATCGAAACCTGCCCTGTGGGGCAGTTTTATTACATCACTAGTCGACCGGTCTATTAATATAGGATGCACTATGAAGATTGAAAAGTTGTTCTCCCCGTTGAAGGTTGGCGCTATCACCCTGCCAAACCGCGTGTTTATGGCCCCACTGACGCGGCTGCGCAGCATTGAGCCCGGCGATATCCCTACTCCGTTAATGGGCGAATATTATGCTCAACGCGCCAGTGCCGGCCTGATCGTCACTGAAGCCACTCAGATTTCTTTCCAGGCGAAAGGCTATGCCGGCGCTCCGGGGCTGCACACTCCTGAGCAGATCGCCGCGTGGAAAAAAATCACCCAGGCTGTACACGATAAGAATGGCCATATCGCCGTTCAACTGTGGCACGTGGGCCGTATTTCCCACAACAGTCTGCAACCGGGCCAGCAGGCACCGGTGGCCCCTTCTGCGATCAATGCCGACACCCGCACCACCGTGCGTGACGAAACCGGCGCCTGGGTACGAGTGCCGACCTCTACCCCACGAGCGCTGGAAACCGAAGAGATCCCGGGGATCATCAACGATTTCCGTCAGGCCACCGCCAACGCGCGTGAAGCCGGCTTTGATTTTATCGAGCTGCACGCTGCGCACGGCTATCTGCTGCACCAGTTTATGTCGCCAGCGTCTAACAAACGTACCGACCAATACGGCGGCAGCATCGAAAACCGCACTCGCCTGACGTTGGAAGTGGTTGACGCGAGCATCGCCGAATGGGGTTCAGAACACATTGGCATCCGTATTTCACCGCTGGGTCCGTTCAACGGCCTGGATAACGGGGAAGATCAGGAAGAAGCGGCGCTGTATCTGGTGGAAGAGCTGAACAAGCGCAATATCGCTTATCTGCACATTTCCGAACCCGACTGGGCCGGCGGCAAGCCTTATTCCGACGCCTTCCGTGACTCGGTACGCGCCCACTTTAAAGGCGTCATCGTCGGTGCCGGTGCTTATACCGCCGAGAAAGCAGAAGAGCTGATCAATAAAGGCTTTATCGATGCGGTAGCCTTCGGCCGCAGCTATATCGCCAACCCGGATCTTGTAGAGCGCTTCAAGCAGAATGCTGCGTTGAACGAGCCGCAGCCTGCCACCTTCTATGGCGGCGGTGCAGAGGGTTATACTGACTACCCGACGCTGTAATAACGCGGAATACCAGATAAGAAAGCCCGCCGGTATGCGAATGCCGGCGGGCTTTTGTCGTTTTTCGGTTCAGGGGCAATTTAATGGGGAACTAACTTTCCCCAACGTTCGATCTCAGCGGCGTCGATATTGTTCATTATGGTGCGAAACCAAACGGTAAATTTATCAGGATCGTTTTTTATCTCCTGGGCTAATTGCCGAATATCGACCCACAACCAGCTGTGGGCCTCTTCGGGATCCTCTTGCGGTTCACCGTCAAACAAGCCCACGTAAATATGATCGAATTCGTGCTCAATTAAATCGCCTGGCACTTCCGCGCGGTAGGTAAAACTCGATACTTGCAGTAGCTCAGTGCAAAAGCCCATCTCTTCCTGCAACCGCCGCTGTGCTGCTGCCTGCGTTGCCTCTCCCCAGCGCGGGTGACCACAGCACGTGTTGGTCCACAACCCGGCAGAATGGTATTTACCGTAAGCCCGCTGTTGCAGCAGCAGTCTGCCCTGGCTATTAAATATAAAAATTGAAAACGCCCGGTGCAGTAATCCCTGCTGGTGCACCAGCGTTTTGGTTTGCGACCCCACGGAATTATCTTCGGCGTCCACCAGAATCAGCATTTCGTCCATTAATGATCTCCTTCGGCAGTAGCCATCATTCCACACGGGTAAAAACAAAAAAGCATATTAACCAGATCCAAATGTATAAATTGAGGCCATTCACCCTGAGTCTGGATCGCTATCCGACCCTGCTGTTCCTTGCGAGGGGTATAGTACCTATTTCCATCAACCATAGGGCACATACTGTGCGATTGCCATTGATAAGGTGACAATGTCACCGAAACTCTGCCACTCCCGCCCCGGCATACATTGAAATCCCTTATGCGGCAACGCTATACTGAATTTCGCTTCAATCCATCCGCCATTGGCAACGGCACATCCAATCAGAGGAATTATGCGCTTACTCCATACCATGATCCGCGTCGGTGACCTGCAACGTTCCATCGACTTTTATACCAAGGTATTAGGCATGCGCTTGCTGCGTACCAGCGAGAACCCGGAATACAAATACTCGCTGGCGTTTGTAGGCTATACCGATGAAAGCGAAGGTGCGGTGATTGAACTGACCTATAACTGGGGCACCGACAGCTACGAAATGGGCAGCGCGTTTGGCCATTTGGCGCTGGGCGTCGACGATGTCGCTGCAACCTGTGACAGCATCCGTAACGCCGGCGGCAAGGTTACTCGCGAAGCCGGCCCGGTTAAAGGTGGCACCACGGTGATTGCCTTCGTTGAAGACCCGGACGGTTACAAGATCGAACTGATCGAGAACAAACATGCTGGGCATGGTCTGGGCCACTGAGGTCGATTAAGGGCGCTTCCTGCGCCCTTATTTTTATCTGCGTGATAACCGCCTGCAACCGGGCGCAAAATTTGCCATAATGCGCGCTGCATTCGATGAAGATAAGAAACTGATGGCCGAAAAAAGTGATCTTAACGCCCTGAGTGGCCGTTTTCGTGGGTTTTACCCCGTAGTCATAGACATAGAAACTGCCGGATTTAATGCCAAAACCGACGCACTGCTGGAAATTGCCGCCGTTACGTTAAAAATGGATGAAAACGGCTGGTTGCAGCAGGACGAGACCCTGCACTTCCACGTGGAGCCTTTTGAAGGTGCCAACCTGCAGCCGGAAGCGCTGGCCTTTAACGGCATAGACCCAAGTAACCCATTGCGCGGTGCGGTCAGTGAGCACGATGCGTTGCACGCTATTTTTAAAGCCGTGCGCAAGGGCATTAAGGATCGTGGCTGCAACCGGGCAATCATTGTGGCGCACAATGCCAATTTTGATCACAGCTTCCTGATGGCCGCCGCAGAGCGCGCCAGCCTGAAACGTAACCCCTTCCATCCATTCGCCACCTTTGATACTGCGGCGCTGAGTGGGCTGGTACTGGGGCAGACGGTGTTGGCCAAAGCCTGCATCGCCGCCAATATCCCGTTCGACAGTTCCCAGGCACATTCTGCCCTGTATGACACCGAGCAAACCGCGTTGCTGTTCTGTGAACTGGTCAACCGTTGGAAACGCTTGGGTGGCTGGCCACTGGCGGTCGAAAACACCGACTAAGGCAAAAAAATCGGGCGGCACAGTCTTCACTGGTGCCGCCCGATGTATCCCAACAATAAAACCGAGCCGATTATGGCTGCTGGTCTTCCTGCTGTTTGTACTTCTCTGCCGTTTCTTTGATCAGCTGCTGCAGTTCGCCGCGCTGATACATTTCGATGATGATATCGCAGCCGCCTACCAGCTCACCGTCGACCCACAGCTGTGGGAAAGTCGGCCAGTTGGCATATTTCGGCAACTCGGCACGGATGTCCGGGTTCTGCAGAATATCAACGTAGGCAAAGCGTTCGCCACAGGCAGACAGCGCCTGCACGGCTTGCGCAGAGAAACCGCAGTTTGGCAATTTCGGTGAACCTTTCATGTACAGCAGAATCGGGTTCTCAGCGATCTGGTGCTGAATTTTTTCAATCGTCGTCGTCATTGTATTGCTTCCTCAAGCCAAGTCTTATGGCTACAACATGCATCACACCGGCCATTGTAGCGGCTGGAACAGTCGCAAGAAAACGCCATCTTTTGCAAGGGCATTTCCCCGTAGTCAGTCGCGTCTTACCGGCAAAGCCTTTCCGGTCAAAACATATGCGCAGAATAACATTTTTAATCTGGCCATTTCACTAATATATTTTGCCATCAAAATGCGCCGTTAAATAATCCCGCCGACGGTGATTGTCGCTTTTTTATACATCAACGGATTGATTTTTCAGCAAAAAAAATGCCATTAACGTTTTCTCACAATATGGATTATCATTTATGAGTTCTTCGCTGTTTTATATGGCGAAATTCGGGAATACTGTCCTTCTTTCGATATCTGTTCCGGGGCCAAGGTTGGTAACGTCGACATGCGTTTAATTCTTACGCTTTTTGTGCTGTTGTTTACACAGCTATTCTTCAATCTGGCGCATGCTGCGCCACAGGCGCGTATTGCCGCCGAGCAACGCAAAAGCCATGTCAACGAAGCCCGGCCAGATGACCGCAAGAAAAAGAAAGCGGTAAAAGCCAGCAAAAAAGCAAAAACCACCACCCCGCAGAAAACCGCCAAGGTTTCCAAAGCCAAAACGGAAAAAACCGCTAAAAAGATCGTCAGCGCCAAATCGAAAGGCAAAACTCAGAAAATAGCCAAAATCAAAGTTACCCCGCCGAAAAAGGGTTACAAAAAAGGTTATGGTCGCCACCGCGAAGCCGGGATGGCCACCGCGAAACTGGTGCGTGATGATAAACCGTTGAAGCTGACTCCAGCGCACAAAAAACGCTATCAGCACGCCAAGCAAACCGCGATGGCCAAGCTGATGGACCAAATGGGCAAGCCTTACCGCTGGGGCGGTACTTCACCAAGAACCGGTTTCGACTGCAGCGGCCTGATTTACTACGCGTATAAAGACGTGGTGAAAATCAAAATGCCGCGCACCGCCAACGAAATGTATCACCTGCGAGACGCCGCGCCGATCAAGAGAAGCGAACTGGAAAGCGGTGACCTGGTGTTCTTCCGCATTAATAACCGCGGCGTGGCAGACCATGTTGGCGTTTATCTGGGCAACGGCAAATTTATTCAGTCACCGCGTACCGGTGAAGAAATTCGGATCAGCCAGCTCGACAATGACTACTGGCAAAACCATTACATCGGCGCCCGCCGTGTAGTAACACCGAAAACCATTCGATAATTTCTTTGGCGGCTGGCTTGCCCAGCCGCTCTCCCCCGACTGATTTTCCTGCTGTCCCTAAAGCACCCAATCCTTTAGCCCGCCCCCACTGTATTTCATCGCGAAAATTGCTAAGCTAAATACCCACAATAAAAACAGGTCAATTTAAAGTCCGTTGCTTTAGCGGCGAGTTGACACTGTACAAGGAGGAAGCAATGTCGTTTGAACTGCCCGCACTACCTTATGAAAAAAATGCCCTCGAACCGCACATTTCGGCAGAAACCCTGGAATACCACTACGGCAAGCATCACAACGCCTATGTGGTCAACCTGAACAATTTGCTGAAAGGCAGCGAGTTTGAAGGATTATCCCTTGAAGCAATCATCAAGGCTTCCAGCGGCGGCATCTTCAACAATGCAGCTCAGGTATGGAATCACACCTTCTATTGGCACTGCCTGTCACCTCAGGGCGGTGGGGAACCTCAGGGCAAATTGGCTGCCGCGATCAACCAGGCTTTTGGTTCTTTTACCGCCTTCCGGGAACAATTCAGCGACGCCGCGGTGAAAAACTTTGGCGCAGGCTGGACCTGGTTAGTGAAAAAGCCGGATGGCTCGCTGGCGATTGTTAATACGTCGAATGCGGCCACGCCGTTGACTGGTGAAGACAAACCGTTGCTGACCGTCGACGTTTGGGAACACGCCTACTACATCGATTATCGCAACGCACGACCGGCCTACCTGGAAAACTTCTGGGCGCTGGTTAACTGGGCATTTGTGGAGGAAAATCTGGCGTAACGCGGGGAAAATACAACCAGGCGTAGCGAACTGCGCCTGGTTGACTGAAGAGTATCAGTTCAATGCTGCGGTGAAGCTAAAAGCGATAATCACAGCCAGCGCACCCAGGGTGGTGAACAGTGACATTTTCAAATCGGTATCCATTACAACTCCTTTTCAGATTGGGTTTCCCAAGGGTAAAAGGCACACAATTAATGTGTTAAACCATTTTCCCACAGTTGGCCGATAAAATCTTGTTATCATTTCCCAGTTTATAATACCGATTACCTCTTCCCCTTTTGCTCAATATGGGACAAAATTCGCAGTTCACAACTGTGTACCGGCAAAATGCCCCTCCTGACCAAGCGCTGACGACTTCAACACACTAAAAACTCAGTTTTCGCTTCTTTGGAGAAGGATCTACGCAGGCAAACGATTAACATCACACTTACATACTGCAACATGTGAGTTCAGGAGTCATTCTTTACATGGCAACGATTAAAGATGTGGCCAAACGCGCTGGCGTTTCCACCACCACCGTTTCGCACGTCATCAATAAGACTCGTTTCGTCGCCGAAGAAACAAAAGCGGCCGTTGGCGCCGCGATCAAAGAGCTGCACTATTCACCCAGCGCCGTGGCGCGCAGCCTTAAGGTCAATCACACCAAATCTATTGGTCTGCTGGCCACATCGAGCGAAGCACCCTACTTTGCCGAAGTGATCGAGGCGGTGGAAAACAGCTGCTACAGCAAAGGCTATACGCTGATCCTGTGCAACTCACATAACAATCTGGACAAACAACGCGCCTATCTGGCGATGTTGGCGCAAAAGCGCGTCGATGGCCTGTTAGTCATGTGTTCGGAATACCCGGACCAACTGCTCGGCATGCTGGAAGATTATCGCAATATCCCGATGGTCGTCATGGATTGGGGCGCCGCACGCGGTGACTTTACCGACACCATTATCGATAACGCCTTTGAAGGCGGCTATCTGGCCGGGCGCTACCTGATTGAACGCGGCCACCGCGATATCGGGGCCATTCCGGGTCAACTGGCGCGTAATACCGGCGGCGGACGCCATCAGGGCTTTTTAAAAGCCATGGAAGAAGCCAATATCGACGTGCGTGAAGAGTGGATTGTTCAGGGCGACTTTGAGCCGGAATCCGGTTACAAGGCCATGCATCAGATACTGTCGCAGAAGCAACGTCCTACCGCAGTCTTCTGCGGTGGCGATATCATGGCCATGGGGGCGATCTGCGCCGCCGATGAACTTGGCCTGCGCGTGCCACAAGACATATCGGTGATTGGCTACGATAACGTGCGAAACGCCCGCTACTTCACCCCGGCACTGACCACCATTCATCAGCCCAAAGAGCGTTTGGGCGAGATGGCCTTCACCATGCTGCTGGATCGCATCATCAGCAAGCGTGAAGAGTCGCAGGTGATTGAGGTTCATCCCAAGCTGGTTGAGCGCCGTTCGGTCGCTGACGGTCCGTTCATCGATTATCGCCGCTAATTATCTACGCCGGAAACTCTCACGGTTTCCGGCGTTATTCTTCATTCTTCGCTTAGCCACTCCTGATTCAAGGTTTCACTGTCTCCCAGATAATCCAGCAACCAGGCCATAGCCGGTGACGGCGTATTTTGCTGCCAGGTCAGGCAACAAGGACTGGCGGGAAATGGCTGTTGCAACTGTAGCGCCACCAGCTCCCCGCGCTGCACCAAAGGCAATACCTGATGCGCAGGCATCATACCAACGCACAACCCGGCACACAGGCAGTCCACCGCAGAAGCCCAGTCCGGCACCACCAGACGTCGCTGGTTGTCCAACGTCCAGGTCACGCGCTTGGGCAGGTTGCGCGAGGTATCTTCCAGGCACAGCGACGGAAAGGGCCGTAGTTGATCGTCGTTCAACAGCCCCTCTATCGCGGCCAGCGGGTGATGCGGACTGGCCACGCACAACCAACGCATATCTCCCATATCGCGAAAGGCGAAACCGCCGCCCACCGGCACCGCCCTTGTGGCGCCGATCGCCATATCGGCACGACCGTCCACCAGCGCATCCCATACGCCATTAAACACCTCCGGCTGAACCAGCAATTCGACGTCGGGGAAATGGCGGTAAAAATCCAGCACCAATTGGCGACTGCGTTGGGGTTTAACGATGATATCCACCGCTATTTTCAATTGGCCCCGCCAGCCGTTAGCGACCTGTTGGCACTGTCGGCGCGTGTCGAGCATTTTTTTGATGACACCACGCGCTTCCTGAATAAACAGCACGCCCGCCGGTGTCAGTTCCACGTCGCGATGACGGCGCTCAAACAGCGGTACCGCCAGCCATTGCTCCAACTGCCGCACCGTATAACTTACCGCCGACGGAACCCGATGCAGCTCCTGCGCCGCGGCGCTGAAACTGCCGGTGCGGGCCACCGCATCGACGACATCCAGGGAATATTCAGACCACATAGCTTTGCCTTCAATTTTTTTAACAGCACCTCGCAAATATTACCGTTTCACAAGCAGAGATCCAGCCGGATACACTTGCCGGCGCTAAAAACCTGCGACAATAAAATATTAACGAGAAATACCATGCGAAATTCCTTTGGTTTTATGTTCTACCTTGCCGGCCTGAGCATGCTGGGATACCTGGCCACCGATATGTACCTGCCCGCCTTCGGCATGATGCAGCAAGATCTGCAGATTTCCGCCGGGGCAATCAGCGCCAGCCTGAGCATCTTCCTGGCCGGGTTTGCCTTTGCACAACTGCTGTGGGGCCCGCTTTCCGATCGCCTCGGCCGTAAACCGGTGTTGCTGATCGGTCTGGCGCTGTTTGCCCTCGGCTGCCTTGGCATGCTGTGGGTACAAAATGCCGTGCAACTTTGGTCGCTGCGCTTTATCCAGGCGATTGGGGTTTGCTCCGCTGCCGTTACCTGGCAGGCCTTGGTAATTGACCGCTATCGCGAAGGCAAGGCTAACCGCGTGTTCGCCACCATTATGCCGCTGGTAGCCCTTTCCCCGGCGCTGGCGCCGTTGGTGGGTGCCTGGTTGCTGAATCACATGGGCTGGCGCGCCATTTTCGCCGTGTTGCTGGGCATTACCGTGCTTTTGCTATTGCCGACGCTGCTGCTGAAAGAAAGCGCCAAAACCGTGCCTTCCGACGACAATAAGAAAAGCGCGCTCAGTTTCTTCCAACTATTAAAGTCACGCATCTTCAGTGGCAACGTTATGATCTTTGCCGCCTGTTCTGCCGGCTTCTTCGCCTGGCTGACCGGTTCACCGTTTATTCTTGGTGATATGGGTTATAGCCCGAACGACATCGGTCTGAGCTATGTGCCGCAGACTCTGGCGTTCTTATTAGGGGGCTATGGCTGTCGTACCGCATTGAACCGCATGAATGGCAACACCTTGTTGCCTTGGCTGCTGGTAGTTTATGGAGTCAGTATGGTTGCATTATATCTGGTTGCCACCCTGACTCAGCCCACGCTCACTACGTTGTTAATTCCGTTCTGCGTGATGGCGTTGGTCAACGGAGCCATTTACCCTATCGTGGTAGCCAATGCGTTGACCCCGTTCCCGGAAGGAACCGGTAAAGCTGCCGCCTTGCAAAACACCCTGCAATTAGGCCTGTGTTTTGTCGCCAGCATGCTGGTTTCGGCCTTTATCGCCCAGCCTCTGTTGGCAACGGTCACGGTAATGGTGTCGACGGTGGTATTGGCCGCGTTGGGCTATCTGATGCAACGGAGAAAGGTAATGGACGATCAACAGGCGACACGTCAGGAACATGCTAACTCCGCGTCATAATTGCCAGTATTAATAATCACTTAAAGAATATTTTTGCCGAGTGCGATTTACAGTTGAGTAAGCGCCTCGGCAAGCCTATACTCAAAAACGACCTTTAAAAATAACACTTTTATAATTTCTTTATCACTAGCAACTGTTGTGTACGCGTATGGCGTCACAGTTTTTTAAGGATTGTCTTTCCCGCGTTTCTTGCGCTGGAACCTTCTTAAAATTTTCCTCTGTTCATAGTCGGATATCAGACGCCACGGGATTCTTACCGTAGGTAAACGTATGCACCCGCAGAATTTGTCTAAGCTATTTTTTGACGGGTCATAAGTCAGAAGAAGGTGATGGAGAAGCTATGAGTTCATCGTGTATAGAAGATGTGAGCATCCAGGACAACCAATGGTACCGTATCGCTCATGAAATGCTCAGCATGGCCGGTATTGAAATAAACGGCTCGCGCCCTTTCGATATTCAGGTTAAAAATCCTAATTTTTTTAAACGCGTGCTGCAGGAGGGTTCTCTCGGCCTGGGCGAAAGCTATATGGACGGCTGGTGGGAATGCGAACGGCTGGATATATTCTTTCATCACGTGGTCCGCGCCGGTCTGGAAAAGAAACTGCCCCGCCACCTCAAAGATACCCTGCGAATTGCCGCCGCGCGATTAACCAATCTGCAATCGAAGAAACGCGCCTGGATAGTCGGCAAAGAACATTACGATCTGGGGAACGATCTCTTTACCCTGATGCTGGACCCTTATATGCAATATTCCTGCGCCTACTGGAAAGAGGCGACCACGCTGGAAGAAGCGCAGGAAGCCAAATTACGGATGATTTGCGAAAAGCTGCAGCTGCAGCCGGGTATGAATTTGCTGGATATTGGCTGTGGCTGGGGCGGGCTTTCTGCCTATGCGGCGAAAAACTATGGCGTTTCGGTGGTGGGCGTGACCATTTCTGCCGAGCAGCAAAAGCTGGCACAGGAGCGCTGTGCCGGGCTGGATGTCGAGATCCTGCTGCAGGATTACCGTGATTTGCATCTGCAATTTGACCGTATTGTTTCCGTCGGTATGTTTGAGCACGTCGGTCCGAAAAATTACCGCACCTACTTCAACGTGGTGGAACGTAATTTAAAACCGGACGGCCTATTCCTGCTGCATACCATTGGTTCGAATCGGACAGATATGAATGTTGACCCGTGGATCAACAAATATATCTTCCCGAATGGCTGCCTGCCGTCGGTTACCCATATTGCCCAGGCCAGCGAAGGGCATTTTGTGATGGAAGATTGGCACAATATTGGCGCTGATTACGATCGCACCTTGATGGCGTGGTACGAAAGATTCAAACAGGCATGGCCGCAGTTGGCCCAACGTTATTCGGATCGTTTCGAACGCATGTTCAGTTATTACCTGAACGCCTGCGCTGGAGCATTTCGCGCCCGTGACATTCAACTCTGGCAGGTCGTCTTCAGCCCGAAAGGCGTAGAAGGCGGTATCCGCGTGACGCGCTAATTATCCCGCAGCGTAAACGACATATAACCTATGGATTTCGAGTTGCAGCTAGGCACCCAGCTAGCTCATCCCCAGGCGCTTACTTGAGTAAGTAACTGGGGTAAGCTAGTGCAGGTAACAACGCTGCAACTTGAAAGACGACGGGTATATCAGCCGCAATACACGCGAATGATCTTATCCTCGCTGTCGCCCAGGAAATTCAGGCGGCGCAGGTTGAAGTCCATCGTGACCGCAGAGTTATACGGAATCGCACGTACCTGCGACTCAATTCGTACGCCTTCCAGCGAAGACATCGGTTTACCGACATAATTCTGGTATTGCGCCGCACCACAGGTGTCGCTATCGGCATCCACTGTCGGGTTGGCCGCGCCCTGGTCCGGCGAACTGCTACAAGCACTCAGCGCCAGCAGCGCCGTTAACATCAACGTTTTCCCATAAAACTTCACGCGATTGCTCCTCTCTGGTGGGTCGTTTGTCAGATCTTCTGCGCCAGCGCGCTCGCTGCCGCCATTGCCGCTTCGCGGCTTGCCAACACCCGTTCAACGGTGTCTACCACCGCCTGCGTTTGCGGGTCGATCTCAATATTCACCTTATCACCCAGGCGTTTTTTGCCCAGCGTGGTACGTTCCAGCGTTTCCGGGATCAGATGCACGCAAAAACGGTTATTCACCACTTCACCGATGGTCAGGCTAATTCCGTCAATACCAATAAAACCTTTGTGCAGAACATATTTCATCAGTTCCGCATTCGGCATACGTAACCATACCTGACGATTATTCTCGGAGGTATAAATCTTGGCAACTTCCGCCGTGCAGATAATATGGCCGGACATCAGGTGACCGCCAATCTCATCATTAAACTTGGCCGCCCTTTCGATGTTAACCACATCGCCCAGCGCCAGTTCACCAAGGTTGGTCAGGCGCAGCGTTTCTTTGATCAAATCAAAACTGACGCGGTTACCTTCTACCGCCGTGACGGTCAGGCAGCAGCCGTTATGCGCCACAGACGCACCGAGCTCCAATCCAGGCAGCAGCTCGGTAGGCATTTCTATGACGTGGGTACGGAAGTTGGATTTTTCATCAATGGCGACCAGCGGCGCGGTGCCTTGTACGATACCGGTGAACATGTGAGCCTCTTCTTTCTGAAAATGTTTAAAGCGCTTGGGGCAGTTTGCCCCAGTTGGCGAGGAAAACCAAACCCGTGGCGACAAAAAGTCTGTGCCTGCGCATTTAATAACTATTTCATCACAGCATTTGCTTAACCTCGCCGAGCGGGTACAATCTTTTTGACAAAATTCCGCTATTTTTAATTGTTGTCCTTTCGCGACGACCCTCCCCTCCATCATAAATAAATAGAAAAGGTGTATGCGTGCAGAAGTACTTCATTGAAGCGCGTAGTTTATTGGCCCTCGCAATCCCGGTAATCATCGCGCAAATATCACAAACCGCAATGGGTGTGGTAGACACCATTATGGCCGGTGCGTACAGCGCCACAGATATGGCGGCGGTTGCCGTCGGTACCTCTATTTGGCTGCCTGCCATTTTGTTCGGGCACGGCCTGTTGTTGGCGTTGACACCGGTCATCGCCCAGCTCAACGGCGCGGGCCGACGAGATCGTATTGCTCATCAGGTGCGTCAGGGCTTCTGGCTGGCGGGGGCGGTCTCGTTGCTGGTGATTATCGTGCTGTATAACAGCAAGTTCGTCATCGACTTGATGCACAATATCGACCCGCAATTGGCGGATAAAGCCGTGGGCTATCTGCACGCCATCATGTGGGGCGCGCCGGGCTATCTGTTCTTCCAGGTACTGCGCGGCCAATGCGAAGGGCTGTCGAAAACCAAACCGGGCATGGTGATTGGCTTTCTCGGCCTGCTGGTGAATATCCCGATCAACTACATCTTTATCTACGGTAAATTCGGCATGCCGGAATTGGGTGGCGTAGGTTGCGGCGTGGCAACCGGCAGCGTTTACTGGTTTATGTTCCTGGCGATGCGTTGGTACGTGAAGCGCGCCCCGTCGCAGCGCGATATTTTGCCGCACGAAGGCAGCAGCCCGCGGCCCGACTGGCCAGCAATAAAACGCCTGTTCGGCATAGGTCTGCCGGTCGCGCTGGCGCTGTTCTTCGAGGTCACGCTGTTCGCCGTCGTCGCTCTGCTGGTCTCTCCATTGGGCATCGTTTCGGTGGCCGGGCATCAGATTGCCCTGAACTTCAGCGCGCTGATGTTCGTGTTGCCTATGTCGTTGGGCGTCAGCGCGACTATTCGCGTTGGCTATCGGTTGGGTGAAGGATCGGTCGAAGGCGCGCGGATTGCCGCTTATTCGGCTATCGGCGTCGGTATTCTGATGGCCTGCTGCACCGCGCTGTTTACCGCCACCTTCCGCGAACAAATCGCCCTGCTGTACAACGACAGCCCGGCGGTAGTGGCCATGGCATCACAGCTGATGCTGTTAGCAGCCATTTACCAGATCTCCGATTCTATTCAGGTGATTGGCAGCGGCGTTCTGCGTGGCTATAAAGATACCCGCTCGATCTTCTTCATCACCTTTATCGCCTATTGGGTGCTGGGTCTGCCCAGCGGGTATCTGTTGGCGTTGACCGACATTGTCGTCCCAGCGATGGGGCCTAGCGGCTTCTGGATTGGGTTTATTATCGGACTGACCTTCGCCGCCATCATGATGGCCTTGCGTATGCGTTGGCTGCAAAAACAGCCTGCCGCACTGATCCTGCAGCGCTCTACCCGCTAACTATCACCACCGGTCGGTTACGCCGACCGGTGGCTTCAGCAGCATAGATTGCAGAAAAAACCGCCGCACTGCACACAAGCGCAGCAATCGCGTGAAATACCGGATAAAATTACGTTTTTCTCCTTGCCAGCGCGCGGGTAGCTCGTTAATATTCGTCCCCGCTGTCAGCCATGACAGACAGGAAAAGATGCGTCCGTAGCTCAGTTGGTTAGAGCACCACCTTGACATGGTGGGGGTCGGTGGTTCGAGTCCACTCGGACGCACCAAATTCCTAAAGCAGTACAGTGCGTCCGTAGCTCAGTTGGTTAGAGCACCACCTTGACATGGTGGGGGTCGGTGGTTCGAGTCCACTCGGACGCACCAAAATTCTAAAGCAGTGCAGTGCGTCCGTAGCTCAGTTGGTTAGAGCACCACCTTGACATGGTGGGGGTCGGTGGTTCGAGTCCACTCGGACGCACCAAATCATAATATCCGCAGCTCCACCCTTTCGGCCCGACAGTTCCTCAAGCTTTAAAAACTTTGCTCCTGCTACCGCAAACCACATCAGGTATCATCAAGGCCAATACCCTATCAGGACAGATCCCATGCTGAAATTTACCGCAGAGACTGCGTTTGAAAAACTGGACACCGGCCTTACCCGCAGGCAAGGGGTAATGAGCGACGGCACCAGCGCCACGGAAGTGAAGTTCGACGCAGGAACTTTCGGCCAACTGCAAAAGCGGGCTTACGCTCTGCAGACGCGGGTGGTTTCCGGTGAGTTTGAATTCACCGTCGGCAATGATACCCAGGTGGTCGTGGCCGGTGAAACTATCGCCATCCCCGCTAACATTGCCAGCGGCTGCTTCTGCCTGTCGGCCGGTACGCTGCTGGAAATTATCGTATCCGGCTAAAATCGGCCAATGACATGTTTACACTAAGGTTATTTGCGCAACAAACTGCAGCTGTCAGTTTGCATTTGCGCCACATTTGCTGCTGATTTGCCGGATCCGCGCGTTAGCACCGGTTTTTTATTTTGTTTCCCGCCGCTTAGCCTTTATAATGCGCAACGTCTTTCAGTTGAATGGTTTCAGCCCTTGATCTGCGAAAACGCAATAACAACACATTTTCATCTCATCACGTTGCGCAGCATCCCCGCATCCCGGCGCGGGCTGAATTTTTCCGCCCCATTTCGACTCCGGTCACCTATCCTTAACTATGTTTTGCACCACCAGGCACGACTCAAATCCCTTATCAGTGGCCTGACCGCTGGTTTTATTCGTTTTATTATCCATCACAACTTGTAGAAAACTCCGTCATGAAAAAGACCAAAATTGTTTGTACCATCGGTCCAAAAACCGAATCGGAAGAAATGCTGACCAACCTGCTGAACGCTGGCATGAACGTAATGCGCCTTAACTTCTCCCACGGCGATTACGAAGAGCACGGCAACCGCATCAAGAACATGCGCGCCGTGATGGCGAAAACCGGTCAGAACGCCGGTATCCTGTTGGATACCAAAGGCCCGGAAATCCGCACCATGAAACTGGAAGGCGGCAAAGATGCCTCTCTGGTTGCTGGCCAGACCTTTACTTTCACCACCGATCAGAGCGTTATCGGCAACAACGAACGCGTTGCAGTAACCTACGCCGGTTTTAGCGCAGATCTGAAAATCGGCAACACCGTACTGGTGGACGACGGCCTGATCGGCATGGAAGTCACCAACGTGACCGAGAACGAAGTGGTCTGTAAGGTGCTTAACAGCGGTGACCTGGGCGAAAACAAAGGCGTTAACCTGCCGGGCGTTTCCATCCAGTTGCCGGCATTGGCTGAAAAAGACAAGCGCGACCTGATCTTCGGCTGCGAACAGGGTGTGGACTTTGTTGCCGCTTCCTTTATCCGTAAGCGTTCCGACGTGCTGGAAATTCGTGAGCACCTGAAAGCCCACGGCGGCGAGCAGATCCAGATCATCTCCAAAATCGAAAACCAGGAAGGCCTGAACAACTTCGACGAAATCCTCGAAGCTTCTGACGGCATCATGGTCGCTCGTGGCGATCTGGGCGTAGAAATCCCGGTAGAAGAAGTGATCTTCGCGCAGAAGATGATGATCGAAAAATGTAACCGCGCACGTAAAGTGGTGATCACCGCCACCCAAATGCTCGATTCCATGATCAAGAACCCACGCCCTACCCGCGCAGAAGCCGGCGACGTTGCCAACGCCATTCTGGACGGTACCGACGCAGTGATGCTGTCAGGCGAAAGCGCCAAGGGTAAGTACCCGCTTGAAGCCGTTACCATCATGGCGACCATCTGTGAGCGCACTGACCGCGTGATGCCAAGCCGTATCGACAGCCTGAATGACAACCGCAAGCTCCGCATCACCGAAGCCGTATGCCGCGGCGCCGTTGAAACCGCAGAGAAACTGGATGCGCCACTGATCGTGGTTGCCACCAGCGGCGGCAAATCAGCCAAATCCGTGCGTAAATATTTCCCTAACGCCGTGATCCTGGCGCTGACCACCAATGAAGTCACCGCGCATCAGCTGATTCTGAGCAAAGGCGTGATCCCACAGATGGTCAAGGAAATTGCCTCTACCGACGACTTCTATCGCATCGGTAAAGAAGCGGCGCTGGCCAGCGGTCTGGCACAAAAAGGCGACGTTGTGGTGATGGTTTCCGGTGCTCTGGTTCCGAGCGGCACAACCAATACTGCCTCGGTTCACGTGCTTTAATATAAAACGTGACATAATTATTTTGATGAAAACGCCGCTTAGCGGCGTTTTTTTTAGCACTGGTAAACTGTTTTCTCAAAAACGCAACCGTGGATTGCTCATTATTTAGCTAATTATAAATCGGAGTTGTCCCATGGAATCCAGCTGTTTTCCCTACATTTTTTAACTATTTTTCAAAAGAAGCTGTAAGTTTGAGCGAACGATCAAAATAAAGCACTCCAATACAAAAAAATTATTCTCTTTCGAAAAAAGTTTGTGTAATACTTGTAACGCTACATGGAGATTAACTCAATCTAGAGGGTGTTATAATGAATCGTACTAAACTGGTACTGGGCGCGGTAATCCTGGGTTCCACTCTGCTGGCAGGCTGCTCTAGCAATGCTAAAATCGATCAACTGTCTTCTGACGTTCAGACTCTGAACGCTAAAGTTGACCAGCTGAGCAACGACGTGAACGCAATCCGTTCTGACGTTCAAGCAGCTAAAGACGACGCAGCACGTGCTAACCAGCGCCTGGACAACCAAGCTCACGCTTACAAAAAGTAAGATAGCTTCGGTTATTGAAAACGGCGCACATTGTGCGCCGTTTTTTTTGCCTGTCATTTCCGCATTTCCTCCCTTCCGTCTTTAGGCGAAAAAAAAGGGCTCAGCACGCTGAACCCATCGGTATTGACCGCTACGGCTACTTTTTAATTCACCGAACTGATAGGTGCACCCTTGAACGGGCCCTTATTCGCTTCCTGCGAGGCTACAGGCGTTAAACTGACGTCAGAGGGGTTCTGCCCCACGTTAACCAGCACCGGCATGCCAGAGCGGCGTACAACCGCGCTATCGAACACGGCCTTATCGGTCTGTGCATCGCCGACAAAAGCCTTCTCGGCTTTGGACAACGTAATCGGCATGGTCTGCGGATCGTCGCTTTCAACTCTCGACAGCGGTTGATGCACTTCTACGTAACGTTTGCCGTCCGGTTCAACCGAGATTTTCACCGGATCGTTAATGACCTGAACACGGGTACCGCGCGGTACCATGTTGAACAACGCCTCGATATCCGTTGGGCGCAGACGGATACAGCCAGAGCTGACGCGCATGCCGATACCGAAGTTGGCGTTGGTGCCGTGGATCAGATACTCACCGTGCCCCATAGCCAGACGCATAGCGAACAGGCCCATTGGGTTTTCAGGACCGGCCGGCACCACGCCCGGCAGCTTCACGCCTTTCTCCAGATAGCGCTTGCGGATATTGGCGGTCGGCGTCCAGGTCGGGTTCGGGATTTTTTGGCTTACGGAGGTCACCTGCAGCGGAGTGTGCATCCCGGTCTGGCCGATACCGATAGGATAAACGATGACCTTGTTCTCGCCTTTCGGGTAGTAATACAGACGCAGTTCGGCCAGGTTGACGACAATCCCCTCACGCTTGGTGTCCGGCAACAGCATTTGGGTCGGGATGGTCAACACCGAACCCGGCTTGGGCAGGAAGGGATCGGTGCCCGGGTTGGCCTCAAGCATGCCCAGCAGACCAATTTTATAGTCGGCAGCAATCGCCTCCAGCGGACGCCCATCGTTCGGTACGGTATAGGTGGTGTTCTCGCCAATCAGACGGCTGTCCGGCGGCGGCAGCGGGTATTCGCTCGCGCTGGCGGCTTGCGTGCCGGTCAGTACGGTGGCAAATAGCATGCCCATTAAACTCAACGCACGTTTCATTATCATCCCTATATGCTTATTACGGTTCGGCCACAAGGCTATCTTGCACTTGGTGACCGGTAAATCAGACAAGACCTGATTAATACTAGCAATGCTGACGTCAAAGGCAATAAGTCCTCTAAAAATCAACATGTTATAACGTAATCGCTTTCTCCATTTGTCAGTATAACGTCAAGGGATAAGCTGCTGATATGTCACTGATTTGCGGGGTGAATGGCAGGGTTGGGCGGGTTTTGTAAAGACTCATTGACATAGCAAATATAAGCGCCTTATCAATGAGCCTTAGGAATATCAGAGTTTGGCGGCCTGACTGCGGATTGCGCGGATCATGGCTTCCAGCCCCTGAGAACGGGAAGGCGTCAGGTGCTGACTCAACGCCAGTTCGGCGAAAAACGGCCGCACGTCCAGCTCGACAATCTGCTGCGGCGTCATTTGGTGATAAAGAATAAACACCACCGCCAGCAGCCCTTTGACGATAGCCGCGTCGCTATCCCCGTGAAACTCGACCTGCCCTTGTTCATCGAGCCGCATCACAATCCACACCTGGCTCTGACAACCGGAAATCAGATTGCCCGCCTGACGTTCGCTATCGTCAAGCGCCGGCAGCTTCGCGCCCAGTTCGATGACATACAGGTACTTGTCTTCCCAGTTCAGGCAACGGGAAAAATTACGCACCAACTTTTCTTTATCCGGCAAGTTCGCCATGAGGTTCCTTTCAATAATTCAGGGGCCGGCATGCCGACCCCATGTCACTGGCCACCGGCGCTCAGCCAATAGCGCCAAGCCCGACAGTCTACCCTATCCCAGCAGTTTTTGAATTCGCTGCAACCCGGCCACCAGCCGGTCAACTTCTTCGCGGGTGTTGTACAACGCCAACGAGGCGCGGCACATGCTCGGCACATTATAGAACGCCATCAGCGGCATCGCGCAATGATGTCCGGTGCGAATAGCGATGCCGTACTGATCCAGGAAGCTGCCGACGTCATAGGCATGGTGTTCGCCCAGATTAAAGGCGATCACCCCAGCGCGATCCGCCGGACCATAGATCTTCAGCGTCGGTACCTGCTGCAGCGCTTCGAGCGCATAATGCATCAGCGAATGCTCATAATCTGCAATCGCCTCCAGCCCCAGCGCGTTCACGTAGTCAATCGCCGCCCCCAGTCCCATCATGCCTGCAGTATTGGGGGAACCGGCTTCAAAACGCCACGGTGGCTCGGCATAGGTGGTGCCGAGAGTCAGGCTCACCTGCTGAATCATTGAGCCGCCGCCTTCCCACGGTGGCATTTGCTGCAACAGCGCCTGACGACCGTAGAGAACGCCGATACCGGAAGGCCCATACAGCTTGTGGCCTGAGAACACGTAGAAATCACAATCCAGCGCTTGCACATCAACCCGTTGGTGCATGACCGCCTGCGCACCGTCAATCAGCACCTTCAGACCGGCAGCTTTGGCCTGCGCCGTAATTTCCTGCACCGGATTGACCGTGCCCAACACGTTGGAAACCTGAGTCAACGCCAGCAGTTTGGTGGTGGCATCGATCAATCCAGGCAGCTGCGCCACATCCAACGTACCATCTTGCTGTAGTGGCCAGACGCGCAGATTCAGCCCACGCTCTTGCGCCAGCATCTGCCAGGGCACGATGTTGGCATGGTGCTCCATCTCGGTGATGATGATGCTGTCACCGGGCTGCAGGAAGTGGCGACCAAAGCTGTTGGCCACCAGATTGATGCCTTCGGTAGTGCCTTTAACAAATACGATCTCTTCCGCCGAGCCGGCATTGATAAACGCCGCCACCTTTTCACGCACCGCTTCCATTTCCTGAGTCGCCTCGGCGCTCATGGTGTGGATGCCGCGATGCACCGCCGCATAACCGCGACGATAAAAATCCAGCTCGCGATCGATTACTGCCTGCGGCTTTTGCGCACTGGCCGCGCTGTCGAGGTAAGCCAGAGGCTGGCCGTTGACCTCACGCGACAGGATCGGGAAATCGCCGCGTACCCGTTCGATGGGAAAACTCATGCGGCCTCCCCCGGCTCCGGCAAGCGCCGTGCAATGCGCGCCAGCACCGATTCACGAATGGTTTCGTTACCGATCCCCTCAGTCAGCTCAGCGGCAAAGGCAAAAATAATCATCTGTTGCGCAGCGTGCTTGTCGATGCCCCGTGATTGCAGATAGAACAGCTGCTCTTCATCGATACGCCCGACGGTGGCGCCATGGCTACACTTCACGTCATCGGCATAGATTTCCAGCTGCGGTTTGGTATCGACCTCAGCCACTTTGCCCAACAGCAAATTGTGGTTGGTCATCTGCCCATCGGTTTTTATCGCGTGCTTGGCCACTTTGATCATGCCATTGAACACGGCCTTGGCGCGGTCGCTAACCACCACTTTGTGCAATTGGCGGCTTTCGCAGTAACCCTTGTTGTGTTCCAGGTAAGTTCGGGTATCGCACACCTCTTTGCCGACCGGCAGCACCAGGCTGTTGATCACCAAATTAGATCCTTCACCGTTAAGCTGCGCGCTGGTGTTGTGGCGCGTCAGGCCCGCACCGAGCAGGAAGCTGTCACTTTTCACCTGCGCGTCGCGGCCAATCACCAAATCGTTATGGGCAAAGTGGTAACTTGGCTGGCTTTCAAACGCCAGTTTGCAGTGATGCAGTTGGGCATTGTCAGCCACATTGGCGGTCAGGCGTGCGCCGGTGAAATGCGCGGCATCGTTCAAACTGACGTAATGCTCAATCACTTCGGCCTGGGCGCTACGCCCAATCTCAAGATGATGACGGTGATGCACGGTGTTCACTTCGCCTGCAGCACCGCGTCCGCTGCTGATATGCAACAGGTACAAAGGGCGTGACGCGCTTTTACCGGCCGCCACGCGGATAATGCTGGTTTCCTGCGCCAGGCTTTCGGTCAGGTGCAGAAAAATTTCAGGCTGAATGGGCTCAGGCAGCGCCTGCGGCGTGCCGTAGGAGGCCACATCAAACTGATAATCGCCCAGTTCGCCATCGCTCAGCGCCGCACTGAAACGGCCGTCGATAAACACTAACCGATATGCATCGATAGCCAACGCCAGTGCATCCACCTGAGCCGTGGTCACCTGCTCTACAGGCGGCTCCAGGAACTGCTGCTCCAGCAGGCCTTCCAGCGGCGTATATTTCCAGTTCTCATGCTTGCGGGTCGGCCAGCCCAGGCGTAAAGCCTGCTGCCAGTGTGCCAGCGCATGCGCGGAATGCTCGCCGCCGCGCTCTTCGAACAGGCTGTAAAGCTGCTGCAGCGCGCGTGAGTTATTGTTCGTCGGTAAGCCAGCCATAGCCCTGCTCCTCCAACTGTTTCACCAGGGAGAAGTCGCCGGATTTGACGATGCGCCCCTGGGAAAGAACATGAACGTAATCCGGTTTGATGTAATCCAGAATACGCTGGTAGTGCGTGACGATAATGAACGAGCGCTTGCCGTCGCGCAGCGAGTTAACGCCGTTGGCGACGATCTTCAACGCATCGATATCCAAACCGGAGTCGGTTTCATCCAGAATGCACAGATCCGGCTCCAACGCCGCCATCTGCAGAATATCATTACGCTTTTTCTCCCCACCGGAGAAACCGACGTTGACCGAACGGGTCAGCAGATCGGGCGGCATGTTCAGCAGTTCAATCTTCTCTTCGATAAAATCAGCGAAATCGAAGCGATCGAGCGCCTCCTGCTGGCGGTATTTTCGCACCGCATTCACGGACGTCTGCAGGAAGAAATGGTTGCTGACGCCGGGAATTTCCACCGGGTACTGGAACGCCAGAAACACGCCTTCGCCGGCACGATCTTCCGGATCCAACTCGAGCAGGTCTTTACCTTTAAAGGTCACCTCGCCCTCAGTGACTTCATACTCTTCGCGCCCTGCGAGGGTCGCCGAAAGCGTGCTTTTGCCCGAGCCGTTCGGCCCCATGATGGCATGCACTTCACCGGGTTTGATCTCCAGGTCCAGACCCTTGAGGATCTCGTTGCCTTCCGCGCTGACTTTTAAATTCTTGATACTTAACATGCAGTGTCCTTAGGTCGCGCTTTCGCGCTGTAAATCCGGCGATTAGCCCACGCTGTGTTCCAGGCTGATGGCCAATAACTTCTGCGCCTCGACGGCGAACTCCAGCGGCAGCTCAGAGAACACGTCCTTACAGAATCCGTTGACGATCATTGAAATGGCATTGTCTTCACTGATGCCGCGTTGCAGGCAGTAGAACAGTTGGTCATCGCCAATTTTTGAGGTGGTGGCTTCATGCTCCAGCTGCGCGCTGTTGTTACGCGCCTCAACATAAGGGAACGTATGGGCGCCACTGTCCGGCCCGATCAGCATCGAGTCGCACTGGGTAAAGTTACGGGCGTTTTCCGCCCCCGGCAGGATCTTCACCAGGCCGCGATAGGTGTTCTCGCTGTGCCCGGCAGAGATGCCTTTAGCAATGATGGTCGAACGGGTGTTCTTGCCGATGTGGATCATCTTGGTGCCGGTGTCCGCCTGCTGATGGCCGCTGGTCAGCGCCACAGAGAAGAACTCACCGATAGAGTTGTCGCCCTGCAGGATCACGCTCGGGTACTTCCAGGTGATGGCCGAGCCGGTTTCCGACTGGGTCCAGGACATTTTCGACCCGGCGCCTTCGCACAGTGCGCGCTTGGTGACAAAGTTCAGGATCCCGCCCTTGCTGTCACCGCCGGAGAACCAGTTCTGTACGGTCGAGTATTTCACTTCGGCGTCTTTGTGCAGGATCACTTCCACCACCGCCGCATGCAGCTGATAGCTGTCGCGTACCGGAGCAGAGCAGCCTTCGATGTAGCTGACATAACTGCCTTCGTCGGCGATCAGGATGGTGCGTTCGAACTGCCCGGTTTTAGCGGCGTTAATACGGAAATAGGTCGACAGTTCCATGGGGCAGCGTACGCCCTTCGGCACATAGACGAAGGTCCCGTCAGAGGCCACCGCGGCGTTCAGCGCGGCGAAGAAGTTGTCGTTTGAGGGTACGACGCGGCCGAGGTATTTGCGTACCAGATCCGGGTATTCGTGGATCGCCTCGCCGAAAGAACAGAAAATCACCCCGCTCTCAGCCAGCTTCTCGCGATAGGTGGTGGAGACCGAGACGGAGTCAAAGATCGCGTCCACCGCCACTTCACTGCCTTCTCGCACCGGCACGCCGAGCTGGTTAAACGCCAGTTCAACCTCGCTGGTCAGGTAATTGTTGTCCGTGACCGCGCCGGGCTGCTGTTCTGCGCCGGGCTGCGAGCCACAGGCATCATCACAACTGCCGCAGGACGGCGCCGAGTAATAGCTGTAGTCCTGATAATTCAGCCGGTCATAGTTGGCTTTCAGCCAGTGTGGCTCTTCCATTTGCAGCCAGGCACGGTAAGCCTCCAGGCGGAACTCCAGCATCCACTCAGGTTCGTTACGCTTGGCCGAGATGGCGCGCACCACGTCTTCGTTGATGCCTTTCGCTAACTCGTCGGTAGCCAGTTGGGTAAAAAAGCCTTCTTTATAGCGACCTTCGCTGACCCAAGCCTGCACTTCATTAGGCATTTCTACATTGCTTCGTGTCATGTTGATTGCATCGCTCAAACGCCAAAACTCTCGCCGCACCCGCAGGCATGCTGAGCTTTAGGGTTATTAAATTTGAATATCTGATTCAGCCCTTCACGGACAAAATCCACCGTGGTGCCATCGATAAACGGCATGGCTTTTAACGGCACATACAGTTTGGCGCCATCGCGCTCAAACAGCAGGTCGTCGTCAGCGGGTTCACGGGTGAGATCCAGCACATAGGCAAACCCGGCGCAGCCTGACTGCTTCACTCCGAGCTGCAGCCCCTTCACCTGCGGATCCTGCTGCATTAATTTAGTAATTTGTTGTACGGCATTATCACTGAGCAAAATGCCTTGCCAGACATTTTCGTCCAGAGAAAAGGTGCCGACATTTTCCGTTTGCATATGGCCTACCTCACACTCGTGTTTTTCCACAGCCAATCTGGGTTGCTACTATGTTAGTGATAACAATTATCACTTCAACCGTTTGTTTTGCGGGGGTATCCGCCAAAAACCCGGATTTTCGTTTCGGCATGCGGCAAGCGCGCGGGACAGTCAGCGACACAATCGCTGCAGGTCGGCAAGGGGATCAATTTATCCCTATGAATTTACAGCACATCCTGTACTACCTTCGCGCTTGCCTATTGGCTCGAACGCTTTACAGATCCGGATTTTTATTTTGCTTTAAACATTCATAGAAAATACCTATTTCTGAATTTTGTCTGTCTTAAAAATGCGTTTATCGACAATAAGGGACTTTTCCCACTCTTTCGCGCTTCACTGCAGGCAGACAATTCGCAGGCTCTATGACTAAAGTTTAGTCGTTACTGACCATATTGGGTCGCCGTGCGCTCAATGCATCCCCCTGCCGCGATAAAAATTTCAACAGAATGATTGATCGTAAACGCGCCAGTAAATATGATAATGATTATCATTCAATTACAAATTGAGCGCGGGCAAATGAATATCTCGATGAATGCGTGGCTGCTGGGCAAAATTGATGACTATAAGTTCAGCGTGCGTGACGCCACGGTAGATTTCTACATGGCAGAAGCATCGCTCAGGCGGCCGGAATGCAATATCAACCACCTGAAACGCTACAACAACGTCAGCCTCAACATGGCCAATCTGTGCCTGGAAAACGGCGATGATGAAAGCTATCTGCACGCGTTGAGCAAGCTGCATAATCGGCTGATCGTGGAAATCAACAATCCGCAGCGCTGCCAGCTGTTTCGGGTTCAGAGCTACCATTTTGCCCGCCATACCCTGACCCTGATCTGCCAGAAATACGCTATGGAAGGCACCTGGGAGAAAGCCAACGCCTTCCAGAAGGACTTCGTCAAGCGGGTGCCGTTTCAGCTGTAACCCCGCCGACTGACAAGAAACCCGCAGGCCGGAATGCCTGCGGGGGAAGGAAACTTAATCGATCACTGCGGTGGTTAAACGCGAAGTGCAGCAAAGGCGGTCGCGCGAATCGAAGATTTCAATCTGCCACACCTGATGCCGACGGCCAACATGCAGTGCGCGACAAACCCCGCGTACCTGGCCTTCAAACACCGCTCGCAGGTGGTTGGCATTGATCTCCAGCCCTACTACTTTCTGATCGCCCTCGCTGCACAGGTAACCAGCCATCGATCCCATCGACTCCGCCAGCACCACCGAGGCCCCACCGTGCAACAAACCAAACGGCTGCCGCGTACGGTGGTCCACAGGCATGGTAGCCTCAAGGTAATCCTCTTCCATTCGGGTAAACTGGATCCCCACATGGCTGACCATGCAGCCTTCACCGGCCTGGTTTAATTGTTCCAGCGTCGTTTCTCGTTTCCACAGTTTCACTCAATCATCTCCAGAAGTGCCTGTAATGGGTGCCGTACACCGTTACCCTCAATACGTTTGACCTGGCTGCGACAGGAGTAACCGGTCGCCAGACAACGTTGCCGCGGCAAACGTTGCAATGCCTGGTGCCATGATAGCTCATAAATGCCGAGCGAATTCTGCAGGTTCTTCACTTCATGCCCGTAAGTACCCGCCATGCCGCAGCAGCCTACGCTGACATTTTCCAGCCTGGCGCCGAAGCGAGCAAAGATCGACGTCCAGTGCTGACCGCTGGCTGGTAAGGCGGTGGTTTCAGTACAGTGACCGAACAGATACCAGGCCTCACCGGTCGCAGGCTGTTCAGCCCGCTCGGCCAGCAGTTGCTGCAACCATTCGTGCACCAGTTGCACCTGGAAGTCCCCGCGGGTTTCCCCCAGGATCTCGTTATATTCATCGCGATAACACAGCACCAGCGCCGGATCGACCCCCACCAGCGGCATACCGAGTTTTGCCACCCGATTGAGGAAATCGGCGGTTTTGCGCGCAGTACGAGCAAAGCGCGTCAGGAATCCTTTGATATGTTGCGCCTTGCCATTCGGAGAAAACGGCAGCAGCACCGGCCGGTAGCCGAGCTTTTCCACCAGCCGTACAAAGTCCGCCACCACTTTGGCATCGTAATAGCTGGTGAAGGGATCCTGCACGATCAAAACGTGCTGCTCGCGTTGTTCAGCATTCAGCGCTTCAAGCTGTTCCAGCGTCATGGTCGTAGCACCATGGCCGGAAAGCTGTTGACGCAGCGTCGGGCTGGAGAGCATCGGCAAATCAACCATGCCGACAGTATTGCGGCTTAGCTCGCGCACCCAGGGCTGACGGAAGAAGAAGTTGAACACCTTGGGCGCTTTCGCCATCAGCGGCGTATAGCTCTCTACTCCGGCGACCATATAGTCACGCGCCGGCCGCAGATAACGCGTGTGGTAAAGCTGCAGGAAACGCGAACGGAAGCCCGGCACGTCAATCTTGATCGGGCATTGGGTAGAACAGGCTTTGCAGGCCAGACAGCCGGACATCGCCTCTTTCACCTCGTGCGAGAAATCATATTCGCCTTTGCCGGCGTACCAGCTGTTACGGGTTTTCTCGATCAGCGTTCGGAAACTGAGCCGCTGCTGTGGCAGCTGTTTTTCCAACGCCACGGGATCGACGCCCTGCTCGGACAGCAGACGCAGCCATTCACGCACCAGCGCGGCCCGGCCTTTTGGCGAATGGATACGATTGCCGGTGATTTTCATCGACGGGCACATCGGGCTACGCACGTCAAAGTTGAAGCACAGACCGTTGCCGTTACATTCCATCGCCCCCCGGAACGAAGTACGTACCTCGACAGGAATGCGGCGATCGAGGGTACCGCGCTTGACGGCGTCCACTTTCATCATTGGTGCATCGACGCCCAACGGCGAGCAAATTTTGCCGGGGTTGAGGCGGTTGTTCGGATCGAATGCGGCTTTGATGCGACGCAGTTCCAGATACAGCTGCTCGCCGAAAAACTCCGGGCTGTATTCGGCGCGGAAGCCTTTACCGTGTTCACCCCACAGCAAGCCGCCGTATTTGGCGGTCAGTGCCACCACCTGATCGGAAAGCTGTTTCATCAGCACTTCCTGCTGGGGATCGCACATGTCCAGCGCGGGACGCACATGCAGCACGCCGGCATCGACGTGACCGAACATGCCGTAGCTGAGGTTGTGGCTGTCCAGCAACTGACGGAATTCGACGATGTAATCGGCCAGATGCTGAGGCGGCACGCAGGTGTCTTCGGCAAAGGGAATCGGTTTGGCCCGCCCTTTGGCGTTACCCAATAACCCGACCGCCTTTTTGCGCATGTTATAAATGCGCTCGATGCCCACCAAATCACCACAGATCTGATAGCCAATCACGCCGCCCTGCCTCTCGGAGATCAGCTCGTCCAATCGCAGGCACAGACTCTCCATCTGCTGGTCGATCAGGACCTGGTCGTCACCGGCAAATTCGACGATGTTCAGGCCCAGCATCTCTTTATCCGGCACGTTGGTGATCAGTTCGCTCACCGAATGCCAGACGATATCCTCACGCGCCAGGTTCAACACCTTGGAATCGATGGTTTCTACCGACAACGCCTTGGCTTCAACCATAAAGGGCGCATTACGCAGCGCGGAATCAAAGGAGTCGTATTTAACGTTCACCAGACGACGAACCTTCGGCAGCGGCGTAATGTCCAACCGCGCTTCGGTAATAAAGGCCAGAGTTCCTTCGGCACCGGTCAGAATACGCGTCAAATCGAAGGTTTGCAGATCGTCGCTAAACACGTGCCGCAGATCGTAGCCGGTCAGGAAGCGGTTTAGCTTGGGGAATTTCTCCAGGATCAGCGCGCGTTGGTCACGGCAACTGTTGAGTACCGTTCGGTAAATCTGCCCCTCAAGGGTTTCCTCACAGGCAATCGTTTCCGCCAGTGGCGTCGGCATGGCGCGAGTGTCGATCATGTCGCCGCCCAGCAAAACCGCCCGCAGGCCCAGTACGTGATCGGAGGTTTTACCGTACACCAGCGACCCCTGGCCGGAAGCGTCGGTATTGATCATGCCGCCCAGCGTAGCGCGGTTACTGGTGGAAAGCTCCGGCGAGAAAAAATAACCCAAGGGCCGCAGGTACTGGTTAAGCTGGTCTTTGATCACCCCAGCCTCCACCTTGACCCACCCCTGCTCGACGTTGATGTCCAGAATACGGTTCATGTGGCGCGACATGTCCACCACGATGCCGCTGTTAAGCGACTGTCCGTTGGTGCCGGTTCCGCCGCCGCGGGGGCTAAAGGTCAGCGCTCTGAAACGCTCTTCAGCCGCCAGGCGTGCAATCAGCGCCACGTCTGCGGTGGAGCGGGGAAACACTACCGCGTCGGGCAGCAACTGATAGATACTGTTGTCGGTCGCCATCGTCAGCCGGTCGGCGTAGCTGGTGGCGATATCGCCATTGAATCCGTTTTGCTTTAAGGCTTCCAAAAAGTCGAGCACCCGTTGAACGAGGCCGGGTGCCTGAGAAATCTGTGGGATCATTCGCTTTTTGACCCTGTCTGTCTATTTTTTATGCGCTTATGCACGCTGAATCAGGCCTTTATTCAGACCCACCCTACTTTTTATTAGGCATAAAAACTAACATACTCGTTTAGTGAAGGCATGCACATTATTAGGTCGTCAGACGACGCGCGATAAAAGGTGCGGCGCATGATGAAAAGTGACGAAAATGCACCATGCTTAATCTAAACAAAGGAATTAACTTACCAGGATGAGAACCCATTCATGACAATCCCCCAGTCCCGATACGATTTGCCACGGATTATTTTTGGCGTGCTGTTTATCGCCATTATGATCGTCGCCTGTTTTTGGGTCATTCAACCGTTCATTCTCGGCTTCGCCTGGGCCGGCATGGTGGTTATCGCCACCTGGCCGCTGCTGATCAAGCTGCAAAAAATACTTTGGGGCCGCCGCTCGCTGGCCGTGTTGGTCATGACGTTGCTGTTGATCCTGCTGTTCATCCTGCCGATTTCTCTGCTGGTCAGCAGCGTGGTAGACAACAGCGCGCCCGTGGTTGCCTGGGCCAGTACCCCCGGCAAGCTGCATATTCCCGACCTAGCGTGGCTGCAATCGATCCCGATGATCGGCGATAAGATTTATAACAGCTACCATACGCTGGTGAGTGCCGGCGGCACCGCCCTGGTGGCGAAAGTGCAACCCTACTTCGGCCAAACCGCCACCTGGTTTGTGGCGCAGGCGGCGCATATTGGTCGCCTGTTGTTACATTGCACGCTGATGCTTTTATTTAGCGTATTGCTCTATGCCCGTGGTGAGCAGGTTGCCCTGGGCATTCGCCACTTCGCAACGCGTCTTGGCGCCGAACGAGGCGATGCTGCCGTCGTGCTGGGTGGTCAGGCAATCCGTGCGGTGGCTTTGGGCGTGGTGGTGACGGCGCTGGTACAATCGGTATTGGGCGGTATTGGCCTGGCGGTGACTGGCATTCCAGCCGCCACCCTGCTGACGGTGCTGATCTTTATCTGCTGTGTCGCGCAATTGGGGCCGCTGTTGGTGCTGGTGCCGGCTATTATCTGGCTGTACTGGAGCGGTGATACCACCTGGGGCACCGTGCTGCTGGTCTGGAGCTGCGTGGTGGCTACGCTGGATAACGTATTGAGGCCGGTGCTGATCCGCATGGGTGCCGATCTGCCGATGCTGCTGATCTTGTCCGGTGTTATCGGCGGCCTATTGGCTTTCGGCATGATTGGCCTGTTTATCGGCCCCGTGGTGCTGGCGGTGTCTTATCGCTTGCTCACCGCCTGGATGAACGAAGCACCGGAACCGACGACCGATCTGGAAGAAGTCGCCAAAGACCTGGAACAGATGTAATCCGGATCTCTGCCCGGCTCCCCGGGCAGTATCCTTTCTTTATCCACACCCATTCTCATTTACTTCAATCCGTCGCGGCGATAATTAATAAAGTTCCCCTCAATGCCGGGCTAGCGTGCATTAATTAAACATACCGCATGAATACATCTTTTTAGCCTGAAGATAAAATTGAGCAAGGTTTAAAATAAATGGGAACCTGGATCTTGATTAGGATGATTCTTAATGACTAATTTCGTTTAAATATCTAGTATTATTGCCATCTATTGCTTCAAACATCTGATTTAAAGCAAGATTTCCAAACAATGTAATGCCATACATGTGAATTGCTGTGTGTAGTCTTTGCCCGTCTCCTATGATGGGCTTTTTTTTTATTCTTTTTTTGGCCAAGATTAATGCCGAAATCCATTCTATTTACATTCAGAAATAATAAAGCCGTAACCTGAGCTACGGCTTTAGAGTTAATGCGGAATCTGAAGAATTACTTTTTCTTCGACAGATTGACCCAGGTTTGCACCACGGTATCCGGGTTGAGCGACAGGCTGTCAATGCCCTGCTCCATCAACCACTCGGCGAAGTCCTCATGATCGGAAGGGCCCTGCCCGCAAATACCGACGTATTTGCCATGGCGTTTAGCCGCTTGAATCGCCATCGACAGCAGCGCTTTAACCGCCTCGTTACGCTCGTCAAACAGTTCAGACACCACGCCCGAATCGCGATCCAGCCCCAGCGTCAGCTGGGTCATGTCGTTGGAGCCGATAGAGAAGCCATCGAAGTGTTCCAGGAACTGATCGGCCAACAGGGCATTGGACGGAATTTCGCACATCATGATCACTTTCAGGCCGTTTTCGCCACGCTTCAGACCCTGACGCGCCAATTCGGCGACCACCGCTTCCGCCTGCGCTACGGTACGCACGAAAGGCACCATGATTTCGACGTTGGTCAGGCCCATTTCATTACGCACGCGTTTTACCGCGTCGCATTCCATCGCGAAGCAATCGCGGAAGCTGTCGGCGACGTAACGGCCAGCGCCACGGAAGCCCAACATCGGGTTCTCTTCATGCGGCTCGTATTTCTCACCGCCCACGAGGTTGGCATATTCATTGGATTTGAAGTCAGACAGGCGCACAATCACCCGCTTCGGCCAGAATGCCGCCCCCAGCGTGGCAATCCCTTCAGTCAGGCGGCCCACATAGAACTCGACCGGGTGGTCGTAGCCTTGCATCAGCGCCTTGATTTCCTGCTGCAGTTCTGGAGTCTGTTGATCAAACTCCAGCAATGCCCTCGGATGCACGCCAATCATGCGGTTGATGATAAATTCCAGCCGGGCCAGGCCCACGCCTTCGTTCGGCAAGCGCGCAAAGTCAAAGGCGCGGTCGGGGTTACCGACGTTCATCATGATTTTCAGCGGCAGTGACGGCAGCTCGGTCACTTCGGAACTTTGCACGCTGAAGTCGAGCATATCGCTGTACACAAAGCCGGTATCGCCTTCCGCACAAGAGACGGTGACCTTCTGGCCGGCATTCAGCAGATCGGTAGCGTTACCGCAACCGACCACGGCAGGAATGCCGAGCTCGCGCGCGATGATCGCCGCGTGGCAGGTACGGCCGCCACGGTTGGTGACGATTGCCGCGGCCTTTTTCATGATCGGTTCCCAGTCCGGGTCGGTCATGTCCGTCACCAGCACGTCGCCTGGCTCGATCAGGTCCATTTCGCTGATATTATGGATGACTTTTACCGGGCCTGCGCCAATGCGGTGGCCGATGGCGCGCCCTTCCACCAGCACCGGGCTGCTGCCGTTAAGCTGGTAACGCTCCATCGTCTGTTCGTTGGAACGCACGGTTTCCGGACGGGCCTGAACAATCAGCAGCTTGCCGGTATGGCCGTCTTTGGCCCACTCGATATCCATCGGACGACCGTAGTGTTTTTCGATCAGCAGTGCCTGATGCGCCAGGCCCTGTACTTCTTCGTCGGTCAGAGAGAAACGATTGCGTTGCTGCTCTGGCACGTCTTCAATTTGTACCTGCTTGCCGTGATCCTGCGAAGGTGCGTACACCATGCGGATTTTCTTCGACCCGAGGTTACGACGCACGATAGCCGGCTTGCCTTTCAGCAGCGTCGGTTTATGCACGTAGAATTCGTCAGGGTTTACCGCGCCCTGCACCACCATTTCACCCAGGCCGAAGGCGGAAGTGATAAACACCACCTGGTCAAAACCGGATTCGGTATCGATAGTGAACATCACGCCGGAAGACGCCAGGTCAGAGCGGACCATGCGCTGCACGCCGGCCGACAAAGCCACGCCGCGGTGATCGTAACCCTGATGCACGCGGTAAGAGATGGCACGGTCGTTAAACAATGAGGCATATACGTGCTTGATCGCCACCATTACGGCGTCGATGCCCTGCACGTTGAGGAAGGTTTCCTGCTGCCCGGCAAAGGAAGCGTCCGGCATGTCTTCTGCGGTGGCGGAAGAACGCACGGCAAAAGAGGCTTCCGGCTCGCCGTCGGCCAGTTGCTGGTAAGCCAGGTTTATTTCGCGCTCGAACTCTGCATGGAACGGCGTGTCGATGATCCATTGACGGATTTGCGCGCCGGCCTTGGTCAGTTGGGCAATGTCGTCAACGTCAGTTTGATCCAGTAACTGATAGATGCGCTGGTTAACACCGCTTTGCTCGAGGAAATCGTTAAACGCCTGCGCGGTGGTGGCAAAACCGTTTGGCACGGCTACGCCCAAATCGGAAAGATTGGTGATCATTTCACCGAGGGAGGCATTTTTGCCGCCGACACGGTCAACGTCGTGCATGCCGAGCTGGTTGTACCAAAGCACATTACGCAAGTCTGGGCCATTGTTGGACATCGAGACAATCCTTATTGCTATCAGTAGGGTATAGACGGATTTAATTCGCTTGCTTTATCAGCGCCGCTAAAACGGTGCCGAATCAGACTAGCACAATGATCCATAGGAAATGGAAAGGTGAATCGATCAACCCGGCGAAGAAAATGGATTTTAGGAAAACTTCCTGAAATGAAAAATGAGGATGGAATCGTTCCCTGTCGCACTAATAGCTTAAATCTCAACAAATTAAGTAATTTTTAAACTTGATTTTTAAAAACCATATTATCACTAATGACTTTGGTGAAAATAACATCGTTCTGTGGAACCATTCCTCAAGAAAAAGAAATCCCTGCTTTTCATAAAATTTAAAATAGCGTTTCAATCAATAGCGCTCCGACGAAAGCTTATTCCTTGATCGGCGAAATTAATCGACGACTCTGCCCTCACTATCACATTTTTTTTGCCCGCCCCTTTACCGCTCGATCATCTCAAGCCCATGATAAGAGCAAGCAGATGCGATAACTGCATCACCGTTTCAGGTAAGGAGCCTCGGGTGGAAAGAAGCGTTTTTTATATTTCGGATGGCACGGCGATCACCGCCGAGGTTTTGGGCCACGCCGTGCTGTCTCAATTTCCGGTGAAGGCCACAACCTTTACGCTGCCCTTTGTCGAAACCGAGGCGCGCGCCCGTGGAGTCTGCCAGCAGATTAACGATATCTATCGAGATACCGGCGTGCGGCCCCTGGTGTTTTACTCGATCATTTCGCCGGAAGTGCGCAAAGTCATCACCCAGAGCGAAGGGTTTTGTCAGGATATTGTGCAAGCACTGGTCGGCCCGCTGCAGGGCGAGTTAGAGGTGGAGCCCACCCCGGTCCCTAATCGTACCCACGGCCTGACGGCCAGCAACCTCGGTAAATATGATGCGCGTATCGCGGCTATTGACTACACGTTAGCCCATGATGACGGCATTTCGCTGCGCAATCTCGACCAGGCCCAGGTGATTTTGCTCGGGGTTTCACGCTGTGGCAAAACCCCCACCAGCCTGTACCTGGCGATGCAGTTCGGTATCCGCGCCGCCAACTACCCGTTTACCGCCGATGATATGGACAATTTACACCTTCCCGCCGCGCTGAAGCCGTTTCAGCACAAGCTTTTCGGCCTGACTATCGATCCGGAGCGTTTAGCCGCTATCCGTGAAGAACGGCGCGAAAACAGCCGTTATGCCTCTATTCGCCAGTGTCGAATGGAGCTTGCCGAGGTGGAAGCGCTGTTCCGTAAAAATCAGATCCGTTATCTCAATACCACCAATTATTCGGTAGAGGAGATCTCGACCAAAATTCTGGACATTCTGGGCATGAGCCGCCGCATGTTCTAGTTTTCACGCGGTGGGCCGGTCCCCTGCCGCGTGCTGCTTATTTCTTCATTGGCGACGTTTTTTGTGCTTTTTTTAGCGATTCTGATCAACAGAACACAGTTTCTCCGGTTGAATTCATCGGTTTTTACGTTATTGTGATCGCCATCACTTCCCGGCACTCCTGCCGCAGCGAAGAAAAGTCTTTAGAGAAAATCATGCACAAAACAGATGAACTGCGGACCGCGCGCATCGACAGCCTTGTCACGCCGCAAGAACTGGCGGAGAAGTTGCCGATCTCGGCGGAAATCGCGGATAACGTGACGGCCTCCCGGCAACGCATTGAAAAAATCCTGACCGGTGAAGATCGCCGCCTGCTGGTGGTTATCGGCCCATGCTCGATACACGATCTCGACGCCGCCGTAGACTATGCCGGCCGCCTGAACCAACTGCGCATACGTTACCAGGATCGCCTGGAAATCGTGATGCGCACCTATTTTGAAAAACCGCGTACCGTGGTGGGCTGGAAAGGCCTGATCTCCGATCCGGCGCTGGATGGCAGCTTCCAGGTGAATCGTGGGATCGAAATGGCGCGTCGGCTGCTGCTGGAAGTGAACCAGCTCGGCCTGCCTACCGCTACCGAATTCCTCGATATGGTGGTCGGTCAATACATCGCCGACCTGATCAGTTGGGGCGCGATTGGCGCACGGACCACCGAAAGCCAGATCCACCGTGAGATGGCCTCGGCGCTCTCCTGCCCGGTGGGCTTCAAAAACGGTACCGACGGCAATACTCGCATCGCCATTGACGCCATTCGTGCGGCGCGCGCCGGGCACATGTTCCTGTCCCCGGACAAACACGGCCAGATGACTATCTATCAGACCAGCGGCAATCCTTACGGTCATATCATCATGCGCGGTGGCAAAACCCCGAACTACCATGCTACCGATATCGTTGCTGCTTGCGACAGCCTGCGTGAATTCGACCTGCCGGAACACCTGGTGATCGACTTCAGCCACGGCAACTGCCAGAAACTGCATCGCCGCCAGTTGGAAGTAGCAGAAAATGTTTGCCAGCAAATCCGTGCCGGTTCTGCTGCCGTGACCGGCGTGATGGCGGAAAGCTTCCTGGTGGAAGGCACCCAGAAAATCGTGGCCGGTCAACCGCTCACCTACGGTCAGTCAATTACCGATCCTTGCCTGAGCTGGGCCGACAGCGAACAGCTGCTGGCCATGCTGGCCGATGCGGTAGATACCCGCTTCTGATGCCAAAGCCGGGGCGCCCGTCCCGGCTTTTTCCCCTGTCATCCGCTCATCTATACTGTTAGCAATTCTCGCAGTCTCCCTGTAAAGGATTTGGAACCTCGACATGATCCACTCACTGTTATCCATCCCCTGCGTCACCCTGCAAGGGGAACATAAAACGCTGGGGGATTTCCCCGCCCGAGCCTATCTGGTGGTTAACACCGCCAGTAAATGCGGTTTTACGCCGCAATACCGTGGGCTGGAAAACCTGTGGCAGTATTACCGCGAACGGGGGCTGATGGTGCTGGGCTTTCCCTGCAATCAGTTCGGTTCCCAAGAGCCCGGTAATCCCCTGGAGATCGCCAACTTCTGCACTCTGAACTACGGCGTCAGCTTCCCGCTGTTCAGCAAGGTTGAGGTCAATGGTCCTGGGGCGCATCCGCTGTTCAATGAATTGAAACGCCTTGCCCCGGGCGTATTGGGCAGCCAGCGAATCAAATGGAACTTCACCAAATTCCTGCTGACCGCCGACGGTCAACGGGTGAAACGCTTCGCACCGATCACCAAACCCGAGCGCCTGTTCGACCGCATTGAAACCCTGCTGAAATAACCTTGTTTTAGACGGGCTGAGCCCCTTCAGCCCCTCTCACCTTCCCTTCCTACAAAAAGGTTCCATCGGTAAGAAAATTTTCCTTGATGTAACCTTTCGTTCACATGATAATGATTCTCACTTTGATATTAATTGCTATTTAACGGTCTGTTTTATAAACACATGACGATGGATAATCACAATCACGACTTACCTGCCAAAACCGTAAGCCCCGCGGTGAGTGGCCTGACCTCGCCTCCCTGCTACGACAGCGCTCAGCTGCTCGACGCCGAGGGCGTGGCGATCATCATCCATCAGGGCCAGCGCTACCAGCTGCGGCAGACCAAAGCCGGGAAATTGATCCTGACCAAATAACACCCATCCCTCAACGCCAGCCACCCCGATCGATATTGATCCAGGCAGCCAGCAAATCTATTGATATGTTAAAAACATACGGAGAGTTGCGACATGCCTCTGATCCCTTACACCCGGCTGCGTTTATCCGCATTGAGTCTGGCGATTGCCTGCGCTCTGCCGACGGTGACTTTTGCACAAACCAACCACACGGCTTCTTCTTCCAGCGATGTGTCGGCTAAAACGAGTAAAGCCAGCGATGAAACCCTGACCGTTGCCGCCACCGGCAATGCACGCAGCAGTTTTGAAGCGCCGATGATGGTCACCGTGATCGAAGGCAATAGCCCTGAAAGCCAGACCGCCACCAGCGCCGCCGACATGCTGCGCCGCGTGCCGGGCATAACCGTCAATGGCACCGGCCGTACCAATGGCCAAGATGTTTTCATGCGCGGCTACGGTAAAAACGGCGTACTGACGCTGGTAGACGGTATCCGTCAAGGCACCGATACCGGTCATCTTGGCGCCACCTTCCTGGATCCGGCACTGGTAAAGCGCATTGAAGTGGTACGCGGCCCTTCGGCCCTGCTTTACGGCAGTGGCGCACTGGGCGGCGTAATTGCTTATGAAACCGTGGATGCCGCCGATCTGCTGCTGCCAGGTCATGACACCGGGTTCCGGGTTTACGGCACCGCGGGCAGTGGCGATCACAGCCTGGGTATGGGCGCCAGCGCCTATGGCAAGACCGACAACCTCGACGGCCTGCTGTCATTCGGCACTCGCGACGTTGGCGATTTGCGTCAGGGCAACGGTTTTGACGCGCCCAACGACGAGACCATCAGCAATGTGCTGGCCAAAGGCACCTGGAAGATTGATGAAAATCAATCATTAAGTGGTGACCTGCGCTACTACAACAATCGGGCGCAGGAACCGAAAAACCCGCAGGAGTCCGCTAGCAGCAGCGGTAACCTGATGACCGATCGTTCAAGCATCCAGCGTGACGGTCAACTCAGCTACAAACTTAAGCCGGTGGGTCAGGATTGGCTCGACGCCGTAGCCAAAGTCTATTATTCCGAAGTGGAGATCAACGCCCACACTCATGGCAACGAAGACGAGGCGCGCAAACAAACTACCCGTGGCGCGAAACTGGAAAACCGCACCCGCCTGTTTGCTGACACCTTCGCTTCTCATCTGTTTACCTATGGCAGTGAAGCTTACAAGCAGGAACAAACGCCGGGCGGTGCAACAGAGAGCTTCCCCCAAGCGAAAATCAACTTTGCTTCCGGTTGGTTACAAGATGAAATTACCCTGCGAGACCTGCCGGTGACCCTGCTTGCCGGGACTCGTTACGATAACTACAAAGGCTCCAGCGAGGGCTATGCGGATGTGGATGCTGACAAGTGGTCATCTCGTGGCGCTATCAGCATTACGCCAACCGATTGGCTGATGTTGTTCGGTTCTTACTCGCAGGCATTTCGTGCGCCGACCATGGGTGAAATGTATAACGACTCTAAACATTTCTCTATTCCCATGGGACCTACCACCATCACCAACAATTGGGTACCTAATCCGAATCTGAAACCGGAAACTAATGCCACCCAAGAGTATGGTTTCGGGCTGCGCTTTGACGATCTGCTCTTAGCTGACGATAGTCTGCAATTCAAAGCCAGTTACTTCGACACCAAAGCCCGAGACTACATCACTACCGACGTCACCATGGAATTGGGACGTGGTCCCCGTGGCCCTTATTGCATCAGTTGCACCACTTTCTCGACCAATATCGATCGTGCGAAGATCTGGGGTTGGGATGCCATGTTGAGCTATAAAACGCCAATTTTTGGCTGGGATTTGGCATACAACCGAACACGTGGAAAAAATGAAACCAGCGGCGAATGGTTAAACAGCATCAATCCAGACACCGTTACCAGCACGCTGGATATCCCGTTGGGTGAAACCGGTCTCTCTACCGGGTGGGTTGCGACGTTGGCCCAACGCGCCAGCCGTGTAGAAACCGGCACACCGGAGCAAGGCGGCTACGGCGTCAATGATTTCTACCTGAGCTATAAAGGCCGCGATCGTCTGCAGGGTGTTACCACCACCGTGGTGCTGGGCAACGCCTTCGACAAAGAATACTACTCGCCGCAGGGCATTCCGCAGGATGGCCGCAACGCCAAACTGTTGGTCAGCTACCAGTGGTAACGTTTTGAATCCGGCGGGCAACCCGAATGCCCGCCGATTGCACCTCTCACAGGAGAACTATCAATGAGCAATACCCTCTACCAACGCTACCAGCAGGCAAAAATTGATAACCCAGGCAAATACGCACGCGATCTGGCCGAGCTGCTTGGCGTCAGCGAAGCAGAACTGACCCATGCTCGCGTCGGTCAGGATACTCGTCGTCTGCAGGCCGATGCCCGCACCCTGCTGACCGAGCTGGAGCAGGTTGGCGTCACCAAATCCATCACCCGTAACAGCTACGCGGTGCACGAGCAGATGGGGCGCTACCTCAACCAGCATCTGAACGGCCACGCGGGTCTGATCCTCAACCCACGCGAATTGGATTTGCGGCTGTTCCTCAACCAATGGGCCAGCGCCTTCGCCATGAGCGAAACCAACAAGCGCGGTGTGCGTCACAGCATTCAGTTCTTCGATCATCAGGGTGATGCGTTGCATAAGGTGTACACCACCGACGAAACCGACCTGGCCGCCTGGATGGCGCTGGTGGAACGCCACCTGAGTGCAGAAAACCCGGCGTTGGCACTGAAAGCCCCGGACGCCACCGTCAGTAACGCCGCACCGGACAACGAAAAGATCGACCGCGAATGGCGTGAAATGACCGATGTTCACCAGTTCTTCCAGTTGTTAAGCCGCAATAAGCTGACGCGTCAGCAGGCCTTCAAGGCCGTCGGCAACGATTTGGCCTACCGGGTGGATAACAGCGCCCTGTCCCAGTTGCTCAACGCAGCGCTGGGCCTGCAAAACGAAATCATGATTTTTGTCGGCAACCGTGGCTGCGTGCAGATCTTCACCGGTCAGATCGAGCGTCTGATGCCGCAGGAAGGCTGGATTAACGTGTTTAACCGTCGTTTCACCCTGCACCTGATCGAAGACGCAATTGCCGAAAGCTGGATCACCCGCAAGCCAACCAAAGACGGGTTTGTCACCAGCCTGGAGCTGTTTGCCGCGGACGGCACGCAAATCGCCCAGCTTTACGGCCAGCGTACCGAAGGCCAGCCGGAACAAACCCAGTGGCGTGAGCAGGTTGCCGCGCTTGAACCCAAGGACATTGCCGCATGAAACCCTCATTGACCCGTCGCCTGGCGTTGTGCATTGCGCTGGCGTTACCCTTCTCCGCTGCGGCGGCGGAACGTATTGTCTCGATAGGCGGTGACGTCACCGAAATTGCCTTCGCACTCGGCGCGGGCGATGAGGTGATTGCGCGCGACAGTACCAGTCTGCAACCGGAAGCCGTCAAAAAGCTGCCGGATGTCGGCTACATGCGTCAGCTTAATGCCGAAGGTATTCTGGCGTTGAAACCTTCGCTGGTGCTGACGACCGAACTGGCCGAACCGGCGCTGGTGCTCAAACAGCTGGAAGAAAGCGGCGTTAAGATCGTACGCATTCCGGGCGATACCACGTTGCAAAGCGTGCCGGAGAAAATCGAGGTGATCGCCAATGCGTTGCAGCGTACCGAGCAAGGCAAAAAGCTGAGCCAACGGTATCAGCAACAGCTGGCGGCGGTGAAAACCGATGCTCTGCCGGTCAAGGTCCTGTTCGTCATGAGCCACGGGGGGATTACGCCGATGGCCGCCGGGCAACACACCGCCGCCGACGCGGTCATCACGGCAGCCGGTTTGAAGAATGCGATGCAGGGATTCAGTCGCTATCGTCCCCTGTCGCAGGAAGGCGTGATCGCCAGCGCGCCCGATCTGCTGTTGGTCACCACTGACGGCATAAAAACGCTCGGTGGCCAACAACAATTGTGGAACTTGCCGGGCGTCGCGCTCACGCCAGCGGGGAAAAACCACCGCGTTCTGGTGGTTGACGATATGGCGCTGCTGGGCTTTGGGCTGGAAACGCCGGCGGCGTTGGCCAAACTACGCCACGCGGCGGAGCAAAAGTAATGCGCAGTCGCACTTCCCCACGCGTGGCGATTGCCGGCCTGCTGGTGTTACTGGCGCTGCTGGCGCTGGGTGCCGCCAATATGGGGGCATTGACCCTGTCGTTTCGCACTCTGTGGCAACAGCCGTTCAGCGACACCGCCTGGCATATCTGGCTAAACATCCGTCTGCCGCGCGTACTGCTGGCGGTGGTGATCGGCTGTGCATTAGCGGTATCTGGTGCCGTGATGCAAGGGTTGTTTCGCAACCCGCTGGCTGACCCGAGCCTGCTGGGCATCAGCAGCGGCGGCGCGCTGTTTGTCGCGCTGATTATCGTGATGCCTCTGGCGTTGCCTCCGGTGATTGCCCTGTATGGCCATATGCTGGCGGCGTTCCTCGGCAGCATGCTGGTGTCGCTGTTGATCTACGGTATCAGCCGCAGCGGCCACGGCAGCCTGTCGCGCCTGCTGCTGGCGGGGATTGCCATCAACGCCCTGTGCATGGCGGCGATTGGCGTGCTGTCTTACCTCAGCAACGACCAACAGCTGCGTCAGTTCTCGCTGTGGATGATGGGCAGCCTTAGCCAGTCGCAATGGCCGACGCTGGTGGTGTGCGCTTCCCTGATCCTGCCGACCACCTTACTGACTCTGTTACAGGCGCGTCGCCTGAATCTGTTGCAACTGGGGGACGAAGAAGCGCATTACCTCGGGGTCAACGTCCAGCGCGCCAAGCTGCAACTGCTGTTGCTTAGCGCCTTGTTGATTGGCGCCTCGGTGGCGATGAGCGGCGTGATTGGCTTTATCGGTCTGGTGGTGCCGCACCTGGTACGCATGCGCCTCGGCGGCGACCACCGCTGGCTGTTGCCCTGCTCCGCGTTGGGCGGTGCCTGCCTGCTGTTGGTCAGCGATACGCTGGCACGCACCCTGGTAGCACCGGCGGAAATGCCGGTCGGGTTGATGACCAGCCTGATCGGCGGGCCTTACTTCTTATGGCTGGTGATGCGCCAGCGGGAGCGTGTGGGTGGATAACTCCTCAAGCCTGACGGCGCAGCAATTGCGTTACAGCCTGGGTTCACGTCGGCTGATAAACGACGTTTCGCTCAGTATCGCCAGCAGCGAAATGGTGGCAATAATCGGGCCAAACGGCGCAGGTAAGTCTACGTTGTTGCGTTTGTTAACCGGCTATCTGGCTCCGGGTTGCGGCGAATGTCAGCTGCTGGGACGACCGTTAGAGCAGTGGCAACCGCAGCAATTGGCGAAGGTACGCGCGGTGATGCGTCAACACAGTGATTTGGCCTTTCCTTTTACCGTGGAGGAAGTGGTCAGCATGGGACGCGCGCCGCACGGCAAACGCGATGCACGGCATGCGGTGCAACAGGTGATGGCGCAAACCGACTGCCTTGAACTGGCCCAACGCGATTATCGCCAGCTTTCCGGCGGCGAGCAGCAACGGGTACAGCTGGCCCGCGTGCTGGCGCAACTTTGGCAGCCACAGCCCACCCCGTCCTGGCTGTTCCTTGACGAACCGACTTCGGCACTGGATCTCTATCACCAGCAACATACGCTGAGGTTGCTGCGCACGCTTACGCGCCAACAGCCGATCGCAGTGTGCTGCGTGCTGCATGACCTCAACCTGGCCGCGCTGTATGCCGACCGCATTTTATTGCTGCATCAGGGGCAATTGGTCGCCTCGGGTACGCCGCAGGAGGTGTTGCAGGCGGAAATCCTCACCCGCTGGTATCAGGCAGATTTGGGGGTAGTACATCACCCGGAAGTGGCGTTACCGCAGGTGTATTTGCGCCAGTAGTGGCAGTACTGGGCGCGGTACCCGCCGCGCCCGTCATCCTTTCATTTCATTGCCTCTAACTCGAGCAGGATATCTCCAGGTGCTTGCCCCAATCCGGCGGCAATGCGGCGAGATCGTCATATTCCGGCGCGTCAGCAAACGGCGTCAACAAAGCCTGATGCAGGCGCGCCAGTTTGCTGACATCATCCCGTTCGGCACTTTCAATCGCCTGCTGCGCCAGATAGTTGCGCAGGATCAGCTTCGGGTTCACCGCCTTCATCGCCTGTTGACGCTCAGCGTCGCTCACCTGTTCTTGCTGCAAGCGCTGGCGGTATTGTTGGTACCAACCGTCGAACGCAGCGCGATCGATAAATTCATCACGCAGCGGCGACTGCGCCTGTTGCTGTTCGGTATGGCTTAACAAGCGGAAAGTTCGGCTATAGTCCCGGCCTTCTTGCGCCATCAGGCTCAGCAACCCGGTGAGCAAATCGTTATCCTGCTGCGATTGGGTGAAGAAGCCGAGCTTGGCACGCATCTGTTCCCCGTAAGCGCGCATCAGGGCCGGTTCATAGGCCGCCAATGCCTGCTGCAGCTGTTCGGTACTCATCAGCCCGGACAGGGTCTGTGCCAGCCGATGGAGGTTCCACAGCGCCACCGCCGGTTGATTATCGAAGGCATAGCGCCCCTGATGATCAGAGTGGTTGCAAATATAGTCGGGCTTGTAGTCGTCGAGGAAGCCATAAGGGCCATAGTCGATGGTAAGCCCCAGAATCGACATGTTATCGGTGTTCATTACGCCGTGAGCGAAACCGACGGTCTGCCAATGGGCGATGAGCCGCGCAGTGCGTTCGACAACGTCAGTAAACCACAGTAAGTAGCCCTCCGCCTGATCTTGCAACTGCGGCCAGTGACGGGCAATGACAAAATCGGCCAATTGCTGCACCTGTTCCGGCTGCTTACGGTAATAAAAATGCTCAAAGTGGCCGAAACGCACGTGGCTTTCCGCCACGCGTAGCAACATCGCTCCACGCTCAGGTTGCTCACGGTAAACCGGCTCTTCACTGGTCACAATGGTCAGCGCACGGGTGGTTGGAATGCCCAGATGGTGCAGTGCCTCGGAGGCGAGGAACTCACGGATCGCCGAACGCAGTACCGCACGGCCGTCGCCCATGCGTGAATAAGGCGTCAACCCCGCCCCTTTCAGGTGCCAGTCCATGCTACGGCCGTCCGCCAGGCGTTGTTCACCCAGCAAAATTCCCCGGCCATCCCCCAACTGCCCAGCCCAAACGCCGAACTGATGGCCACTGTAAACCTGCGCCAACGGTCGCATGCCCGGCAGCAGTTTCTCACCCGCCCAAATCGGGGTTTTGTCTTGGGTAAACCAGCTTTCGTCCAGCCCCAGTTCGCGTGCCAGCGGTTCGCTGTGATACAGCAAACGAGCGCCTTTCAGCGGAGTGGGATTCAATTCGGTATAAAAACCGGCTAACTGATATTGGTAAGCGTTTTCAAACTGCGGCATAGGCCCTCCGTTGCACCTAGTGTAGAGCTTGAACGGGGCGATTAACACAGAGGAAATGCAGGGAGAACGCATCTGCCTGATACCTGGGCAGATGCGGGGATCAGCGTTTATGCCGATACGGCTTTAAGACCTTTTTACGCTGAGAGGAAAAATACGCGTTCAGCGAAAAAATCATAATGAATAACAGCACAGGAATCACGGTAAACATCATCCAGTCCATTATTGGCTCCGTTGTGTGTAGTACTCTCAATTATTGTTATTGAACTCATCGGGTGTTACCCGTAACGCTGTCAGATTATCCACACCAACGCTAGGCCATAAAAAACCTTGTAGGCCAAAAACACCGGCGTGTCTGAGCTTATTAAAATATTCCCTCTTCTCAATTCCTCCGACGATTACCCCCTTACACAGTAGATTGATATTCTTTAATAACGAGTCAATGACCACGTCATATCCCTGATGGGTAAACAACTGCCAGTAAAAACGTTTGTCGATCTTCACGTAGTCGAATAACCCATCATACAAGGCGGTCAGGGTCGCCTGACCGGAACCGAAATCATCCAACCACAGCGAAAACAACTCGCTAAGCCGGAGGATTTTCTCATTGTTTTTGCCGGCCGAAAGATTCGGAAAGCCCTCACTGATTTCAAAGGCAATAAATGACCACTGCCTGATACGATCACAGAGTTGACCGTCAGCGAGTATCAAATCGACCAGGGTTTCTTCAATATTTAACGTCAACAAAACGTCGTTTTCGACAAACCAGGATGCATTCTGTTCTGCCAATTTCAATTGCTCATTAAATAACTCAATCTTTTGCTCAGCGGTCAGTAAATTAATCCCAATGTCAGCAGGCATAGCCAAATCACCGTCCAGACTATTAAAGCGGTTCAGAATTTCCACCGCTAACAGCCTGCCCTCCATTGAGTAAACAGGTTGAAAAACATAGCTACTAATAAAGTCAGCTTCGAATTGTATTTTCATTTCAATGCCACAGGCTGAATGGCGAGCATCTCATCGTATATCAATATATTTTATCGATCAATCCCTCTGAGATTAATCGGAAATATCAATGCAATTAGTGATAACTTATCATTTAATTGATAGATTAAAGCTATGTTGCGTCCACTTGGCGCAGAGTCAGAACCAATTTGGCTTATGGCAAAATTGCCATCACTTCGCTGAATTTAAGGTGTATTTAGGTTAAGTGGTATATTCACTCTAAAAATTTAACTTATTGTCATTGTTTTCATTAAAGAAATTCTTAAACACATCTAAATATCAATTAAGCATGAAATCTGCACAAGCGCAAGCCTATCGCCAACTGATTAAATTTAATAACGCATCAATTCCGTACGTTATTCTTTGCATTGAAAATGCGAAAAAATGCCCACCTTGATTTTTAGGAAATTCATGCTACCTGGGATTTAGGTGGATTCCAGCCCCTAAGAATGGATAACAACAATAAAGCGCAGCCAACTTGAGATGTAAAAAAAGGATGAACACTGTCATCCTTTGATATTCAAAATCTGATTACTATTTGATCGTTTCTGCCAGCCATTGCCGCAGCTCGGCTAACTCGGTAGCCTGCTCCGGGAACTGAGCAATCAGCTTGTCGCAGCACTCAGCCAAGGCTTCACTGCGGTAAGCGCAACCCACCAGCATCTCTGCCAAACGCTGCAGCGGTGCCGGACTCAGGCTGTCGGTAAAAATCTGCGCCCGGCAGATCTGCCCCTTTTCTACGTCAAAGAAGATATCCACCCCACCCCAGACAAAGCGTTCGTTCAGTAAATGGCTAAATGCCGGCGCCTTGCCGAAATTCCATTCCCAACTGCTCTGTTTGGCAAACTGCGCGGCGAAATCCGGCAGGTCGGGATAGACATCCGGTGAGATGATTTCCGCCGTAGCGGTCTCGCCATAGTAGTCAAAGAATGCCTGAGTCACCGCATCGCAGACCTGCTGGTGGCTGATGTCAGGTTTAAATTCCACCAGGTTGGCCACCCGGGAGCGTACCGAGGTGATGCCCTTGGCCTGCAGCTTTTTGGGATCCGGATTAAGATAATCCGCCAGACGGTTAAGATCGGCATTCAGTAATAAGGTGCCATGGTGGAACCCGCGATCCTGGGTTTCCCGATAGGCCGAGCCGGAGATTTTACGCACGCCTTCCGGCGTTTCGATCACCAGATCATTGCGGCCCGATGCCGTGGCAGAAATACCCAACTGGGCCAACGCCTGCAGAATGATACCGGTGGAAAGAGTTTTGTCGTAACCCGGTTTGCCCGCCATAAAGGTAAAACAGGTGTTACCCAGATCGTGGAATACCGCTCCACCGCCGCTGCTACGACGCGCCAGGCGAATGCCGTCCTGCTCCATTCGCCGGGTGTTGCACTCTTTCCATGGGTTTTGTGACTGGCCTATGACCACCGTTTCGGCATTGCGCCATAAGAACAGGATTTTCTGCGTGGTCATTTCGCGGAAGATGCACTCTTCCACGGCCAGATTGAACCAGGGGTCGTAAGAATCGGAAATCAGTAAGCGTAAGTTATTCATGGCGGTCCCCGCTAAGCACGTGATGCCGCCATGATACACCAAATCAACAGCTTAAGATTAAATGCGCCGCGCCTGCCAGTAGGCTTTTTTCCAATACACATTGTCCAGCGAGGATCGCATCACGCCACGGCTGGTGGAGGCATGAATAAACTGATCGTTGGTATCATAAATGCCAACGTGCAAACCGTTCTCACCGCCGCCGGTTTTGAAAAACACCAGATCGCCCGGCATCAGCTCATCACGCGAGACTTTGGTTCCCAACGAGGTTTGTTCCACCGTCGAACGAGGTAGTTGCATATCGAAACGGTCGCGGAAGGTGCGATAAACGAAACCGGAACAGTCAACGCCGCCGCGATCGACCCCACCGTAACGATAAGGTGCGCCGTACCATTGACGCAGTTGCTCATTCAACTGAGCCACCACCACGATAGAGTCCGCCAGCCGACCGCTGGGCGGCGGTGCATGACTGCTACAACCGGCAAGAATTAAACTGGCTAATAAAAACCAAATACGCATCCGCATAATATCCCTTCATTGAACACGTTGCCGCATCATGCCGTCCGGTAAAAGCATACCGCCTGCGAGGCAAAGCCGGCACCACGTAAGGAGAGCGCTATTTGGGGCTAATTTATCCCCCAGCAGGGGAAAAAGGCAAGCACGGTGAAGGAGATAATCGCATTGGCGCCACTTTTTGCGCTATTGAGGCGTTTTTACCTTGGCCTGGCTGTTAATCAGCCACACGCCAAACAGGATAAACAGCGTTCCCAACGTTTTCAACAGGGTGGCGGATTCGTTAAACCACGGCAGGATCACCGCGGCCAGGTACACCAGCGCATAGCTCACGCTCAGCAGTGGGTAAGCGCGGTTTAGTGGCAGATGGTGCAGCGCGAAGAACCAGCACAGCATGGACAACGCATAACCGAAGATACCACCGCTGACCGCCAGTAGCGGCACCCAATACTGGGCAAACAGGCTTAACGTCACGTCGGCAAACGACATCAGAGGGATCTGCGCCATACCCCACTTCATCAGTAGCTGCGCCAGCGTGACCAAGAGTACGCTGGCCGCGCCCCAGGCGTAGCCCCTCATGGATTGATACTCATCAGCAGGATCCCCAGCATGATCGACGCCACGCCGTACCAATGGCGTGCGGTGGTGGGTTCGTTAAACAACCACCGGGCGGCCAGTGTCACCAACACAAAATTCAGGCTGAGCGTCGGATAAGCCAGGCTGAGCGGCAAGCGCTGCAGCACGTTGAGCCAGACCGCCATGCCCAACCCCAGCAAAAACACCGCCAGAAGCAGCCAGCGCAGCGTCACCCCCCGTCTGACGTCGGGGGGCAATTGCCAACTCTGGGCCGCTTGTTTCTGGCACAGCTGCCCACCGCAGGTGAGCAGGCTGACCACCAGCACCAACAAGTACCCGACTATCATGGCTGCTGTTGATACCAAAGCAGCGCTAAGCGGTTCATCTCAACCACTTTATCCGCTGCCGGTAAGGTTTGCGGCACGTGATCCCCTCTCGACAGTTGCAATACCAATGAGACGTCACCCTGTTTTCGCGCCTGGGCCAACCACTGCGGGAAATCGGCATCGCTGATGAAATGGCTGCGGGAATCCGGGTAGGCCAGGCCATAAGCCACCTCACCTTTCTCGCTGAACATCAGCACATCGCTGCGCTTCAACTCCCAGGCCAGCCCTGCCGCTACCCCTGCGCTGTCGGTCAATACGTAACGGCTATGGCCCAACTGCGCCATATTTACGCTGATAAAGTTTTGCGGCAGCTTGGAGTCAGTGACCTGCTGCGGAATGGCGTAACCCACCAGCAAGCACAGCAGTAGCGGACAAGCCGCTGCCCAGCGCCAGCGTTGCGCGTTATTACGCGCCGACACTATGGCAAAGAACAGCCAACCGCCGAACATAATAATGCCGATGACGATCTTCGGCCACTCTTGTGCCCCAAACAGCTTCACCTTCGGCAGCAATCCTGAACCCAGCACCAGCAGCGCCACCACGCAAATCAGACCAAATAAGCCGTTCAGCAATGCGTTGATCTTGAAAGTTTTGCTGCGTAGGCTTGCCGCATAATCCTCAGCGTAAGCGGCCATCAACAGCGCCAACGGCGCCATGCACGGCAAAATATAGGTCGGCAGTTTGCCTTTGGCGATGCTGAAAAAGATCAGCGGCATCATCACCCAACTCAGCAGGAAGAACAGCTCCGGCCGTTGGACGCGTTCACGCCAACCCTTAAGCAAAGATCCCGGCAACAACGCCAGCCACGGTAATACCGCCGCCATCAAAATCGGGATGTAATACCAGAACGGCGCTTTGTGCTGGGCGTTATCCTCGGCAAAACGCTGAATATGCTCCACCCAGAAGAAGTAGTTCCAGAAGTCCGGCTCACGTTGAGCAATAGCCAGCGCCCAAGGCAGGCTAAGCAATACCGCGGTCAGGATCGCCAACGGGCCGTAGATCAAGAGATCCTTGATCCGCCGCTGCTGAATGACTATCGGGATCACCGCAATCACCGGCACCGCCAGCGCCAGGAACCCCTTGGTCATAAAGCCCATGCCGCAGGCCAGCCCCAGCAACACGTAACCGCCGACTTTACCCTTGACCGTGGTGGCTTTCAGCGTCAGGTAATAACTGACCATGGCCGCCACCAGCCACAGGGAAATCATCGGATCCAGCACGCTGTACGTGCCGATGCTGAACACCAGCACCATCGACAGGAAAATCAACGTAGCCAGGCTGGCGCGGCGCGCGTTGCGCCACATCAGCATTGCCAGCGCGAACACCAGCACGGCGGTCATGCCGGTGCTGAATACCGAGCCAAAACGCACCGCGAAGTTGGTATCGCCAAACAGCCACTGGCTGATGTTGTTGAACCAATATCCGGCAACCGGTTTTTCAAAATAACGCAGCCCAAGCAGATGCGGCACTACCCAGTCGCCGCGTTGCAGCATTTCACGGCTGATCTCGGCGTAACGAGTTTCATCCGGTTGCCACAGCAGGCGACCATTGAGGGGGATCAGGTAAACCAGAGCAAAAAAAATGGCCAACACAATGGCCCAGGATCCTTTTAGCGCCTTCATGAATCGTCCTTCACATCGGTTTGACAACCCAGCCAACCTTCGCGGCCAGGGAAAGGAGCACGCTCGACGCGGCCCAATGGCAATGACGCCAAATCTTGTGGCAACAAGGTGCTTAACGGGCAGAATTCTATGCCCTGCCGTTGCGCCCGTTGCAGTAACTGCTCAAACATTGCGGCCTGAGACATACCCTCAACTTCGGTATGAATGGTATAAACCGGCACGCCGCGATCGTTTTCAATCGCCCGTAAAATGTAATCGTTGAAGTCAGCCATGCTGACTTCACTGCCAATCACCTCATCAAAGGTCGGTAACGTCACCGGGATCTGCACGGTTCCCACACGGCCATCGCTTAACAGCGGACGGAACGGATGGGTACCACGACAATCGCTGTTGTAGTGAAAACCGAAGCGCTGCTTCACTTCCAGCACCCGTGTGTCCGCGCGCCAACCGGCAACGGCCGAGCATTTGACCGGCAGCCCGGTACTGGCAGTTAGCGCATCAACACCCAGCTGCACCTGTTGCGTCAACTGCGCCTCAGACCAACGGCCGACCTTGGCCTGCCAGCCCTGATGATCCCAGGCGTGCAGGCCCACTTCATGCCCCGCCTGGGCGGTGAGTTTCATCAATGGCCCCAAGGCACGGGCGATATTACGCCCCGGCCAGGCGGTACCGGCCAGCAGAATATCCCAGCCGTACAGCGACGCGGCGTTCGAGCGCAGCATTTTCCACAGGAATTTCGGACGTAAAAGGCGCCACAGATGGCGCCCCATATTGTCCGGCCCTACGCTGAAGAAGAAACTGGCCTGAATGTTGTACTTGTCGAACAACTCCAGCAACTGCGGTACCCCTTCACGGGTACCGCTGAAGGTATCTACATCAACTCGCAGACCGACTTTCTTCATGCACCGTCACCTTCCTGAACGGTGGTGCGCAAGAAGTAGTCCAAGGTATCGGCAACGGTTTGCTGCATCGCGATGGTCGGCTGCCAATCCAGCAGGCGACGGGCATTTTTGATGCTTGGCGTACGGTGCTCAACGTCCTGATAACCCTTGCCGTAATAGCTGCTGCTTTCGACATCCTTAAAGCCGGCAAACGGCGGGAAGCGGTCGCGCAACGGGTGATTATTGAAGCTTTCGAGCAGCATTTCCGCCAGTTCGCGGATGCTGGCCTCGTTGGTCGGGTTACCAATGTTGACGATTTGGCCATCGCACAGCCCGTCGCGGTTTTCGATGATGCGGAACAGCGCTTCAATACCGTCGTTGATATCGGTAAAGCAGCGTTTTTGCGCCCCGCCGTCCATCAGTTTGATCGGCGACCCTTCCACCAGATTGAGGATCAACTGGGTGATGGCACGGGAAGAACCGATACGCGCTGCATCCAGGTTATCCAGGCGCGGCCCCATCCAGTTAAACGGACGGAACAGCGTAAACTTCAGCCCTTCTTTGGCACCATAGGCCCAGATGACTCGGTCCAGCAGCTGCTTGGACACCGAGTAAATCCAGCGTTGTTTGTTGATTGGCCCGACGATCAGGCGGGAATGATCTTCGTCGAACTCTTTGTCGTCGCACATACCGTACACTTCGGAGGTGGACGGGAAGATGATGCGCTTGTTGTATTTCACGCAGTCACGAACGATTTTCAGGTTTTCTTCAAAATCCAACTCGAACACGCGCAGTGGATTGCGGGTGTACTCGATCGGCGTGGCGATGGCCACCAGCGGCAGAACGACATCACATTTCTTGATGTGATACTCGATCCACTCGGAATGGATGCTGATATCCCCTTCCACAAAGTGGAAGCGCGGGTTATCCAGGAAACGGCTGATGGCATCAGAACCGATATCCAAACCGTAAATGTCGTAACGATCGTCACGCAGCAGACGTTCGGTCAGGTGGTTACCGATAAAGCCGTTAACGCCGAGGATCAATACGCGGGTTCTGCGCTTCATCACTGCGTTGGGCTTGGCGGCCAGACGTACGTCGGTGACGATGCCCATTTCCTGCGCCAGACGGCTACCCTGTACGTACAGGCCGGCATCGTTTTGACCGGCAACGATTTCCAGTGCGCCTTCGCCGCAGGCAATGACCAGCGGAGAAGTACTGAGCACGGTGCCAGGCTGCTTGTCATGCTGCGCATCCAGCACGCGAGCACGCCAGACAATCAATTTACGCTGGCCGAGATAGCTGAAGGCGCCAGGATAAGGTTCGGTCACTGCGCGGATCAGGTTGTTGATTTCCTGCGCCGATTTATGCCACAGGATCTCACCGTCTGCCGCAGTCCGGCGGCCAAAGTAGCTGGCTTCGGCTTCGTTTTGCGCACTGAATGTCGCCGTGCCGTTTTTCAGCTTCGGCAGTTCGTCCTTCAGCAATGACTGTGCGGCTTCCAGCACTTTTTTGTGCAGCGTCAGCGCCGTGTCGTCAGCGGCGATTGCCACTTTGCGCTGACCAACGATATCGCCGGCGTCCGGACGCTTGACCATTTTATGCAGCGTAGCGCCGGTTTCTGTTTCGCCGTTCACCAGCGCCCAGTTCACCGGTGCGCGGCCACGGTAGCGAGGCAGCAGTGAACCATGGAGGTTGAAACCGCCAAGCGGCGCCAGCGACAGCAGCTCGTCGCTCAGCAGATTACGGTAATAGAAGGAGAAAATAATGTCCGGCTGCATCTGGCGAATGCGTTCGATCCACAGCGGGTGGTTAACGTCCTCCGGCGCATAGACCGGTAACTCCAATTCTGCACCCACACGGGCAACGGAGGAGAAGAAGTTGTTCTCACCAGGATCGTCGGTATGCGTGAATACTGCTTGAACGTCATAGCCTGCGTCAGTCAGCGCTTTCAGACCTGCGCAGCCAATATCATGGTAAGCAAATACAATAGCTTTCATCATTCTTCTTCCTGAGTATTGTGGTTCGGCTGTTCACCGACCACTTTCTGAACAAAATAACGAGGACGAGCACGCACGTCGGTATAAATACGACCGATGTACTCTCCCAACAGACCCATGCCGACAAATTGGGCGCCAATAAAGGAAAACAGCACGGCAAACAGGGTGAACACCCCGCCGCCCGCCCATTCAGGGCCCATGATCAAACGCAGGGCGATCAGCAATACCGCCAGCACGAAACCCGAAAGCGCAATCACGCTGCCCACTACGCTCAGCAAACGCAGCGGCGTGGTGGTCAAACAGGTGATCAGGTCGTACATCAGATTAATCAGCTTCATCAGGCTGTATTTAGAGTCGCCAAACTCGCGTTCAGCGTGCAGCACGTCAATTTCAGTAGTACGACGGGCGAAGGTATTCGCCAGGATCGGGATAAAGGTGCTGCGCTCGTGGCAGTTCAGCATCGCTTCGATAATGTGGCGGCGATAGGCGCGCAACATGCAGCCATAGTCGCCCATCGATTTACCGGTAGCGCGCTGGATCATCATATTGATGATGCGGGAGGCGCTTTTACGGAACCAGGAGTCCTGACGGTTGGCGCGCACAGTGCCGACCACGTCGTAACCCTCTTCCGCCACCCGCACCAACCGCGGGATCTCTTCCGGCGGGTTTTGCAAGTCAGCATCCAGCGTGATCACCAGATCGCCGCTCACCTGATTGAAACCGGCCATGATTGCCGAGTGCTGCCCATAGTTGCGGTTCAGCAATACGGCAATGACGCAACTGCCGGGCTGTTCGGCGGCAGCGGTCAGCATATCGGCAGAATTGTCGCTGCTGCCGTCATCGACCAGGATAATTTCATAGGGCTGGGCCAGCTGTTTACAGGCGGCGGTGGTACGTTCAAGCAAGGCAGGTAGACTTTCCTGCTCGTTGTACACCGGGATCACCACCGAAACTTTTTTAATCGGTTCAACGCGAGACACGTAACGACTCCACAACAGAAGACAAGGCTTTGACCACGCGATCAACATCAGCGTCGGTCATATCAGGGAATAGCGGCAAGGTGCACAAACGCGCCGAGTTCCATTCGGTATTGGGTAAGGACAATTGCGGATAGCGGTCGCGATAAAACTTCTGGGTATGCGCGGCACGGAAATGCAGACCGGTACCAATGCCCACCTCTTTCAGGCGTTCCATCAGTTGGTCGCGATCGATACCGCAACGCTCGGCGTCAACGCGCACCATAAACAGGTGCCAGGCGTGGTCATGCGGATAATCAGGCAACCCCAGCGGCAGGAAAGGTGAACCTTCCAGCGCGGTGAGATAACGCTGTGCCAGCTCTTTACGGCGGGCGTTCAACTGCGGCAGGCGCGCCAGCTGTACGACGGCGATGGCCGCGTGGATATCCGAAAGGTTGTATTTGTAGCCCGGCTCCACCACTTCGGCCTGCGGCTTGCGCCCCAGTTGCTGACGGTCGAAAGCGTCAACGGCCAGACCGTGAAACTTCAGACAGCGCAGACGATCCGCCAGCACATCGTCGTCGGTGGCAATCAGGCCACCTTCGGCACAGGTCAGGTTTTTAATCGCGTGGAACGAGAAGATGGCCGTTCCTTGTGCGCCAACCCATTCACCGTTGTAACGGGAACCCACCGCATGAGCGGCGTCTTCAATCAGCGGCAGATTATGGCGTTTGGCCACGTCTCGCAATGCATCCATTTGCAGTGGCGCACCAGCGTAATGCACCGGGACAATAGCTTTGGTTTTGGTCGTAATGGCGGCTTCAACATCCCTGGCATTGACCATCAACGTATCGCGATCAACGTCGATCATTACCGGCGTGGCGCCGAGCAACTCAATCATGTTGAGGGTTGAAACCCAAGTTTGTGAGGGAGTGATGACTTCATCGCCGGGACCAATGCCCAGAGCCATCAGGGTGATATGCATGCCTGCAGTAGCGGAACAAACGGCAATCGCATGTTTGCAGCCGAAGGTGGCGCAAAACTCACTTTCCAACTGCTGATTTTGCGGTCCGGTGGTGATCCACCCTGAACGCAATACCTTTTCTACCGCCGCGATTTCTTCATCGCCGATCGCCGGGCGTGAGAAAGGTAAAAATTGATCCATAGTTAACCCCAAACGTATCAAATTTCTTTTAATGACACTGTAGATCTCTTTTATTTAACGAATATTAAACGCCAGAGAGAATCGTTCCCGGTGGATTAACTGCCAATGTACGGCCGCAAGCTTAACTAAACCTTAAGGCGAGATTAATTATCAGCGGACTATCTGATTTGCGAGGGCCATCATCATCATTTTATATTGATTTAAAAATCAATTAGTTATAGTTATTAATAATTATTTACTTATTTTATTCGAACTAAATCAGCGTAGCACGTCAGCGACGGTTTTCAAGATTTATGAGGTGATTTTTAGCGAAGAGTGAAATAAAGCCGATGCTTACTCGGCTATTTATATCGAGTCCGTTTAATTTTCGTTTAGGCCGCATTTTCAATACGCTAACGCACTAGGCGGTTTTGGTCATAATCCAGCGTTGATCGCCCACTGCCTGCAAATGAAAATCGACGTCATAAATTTGTGACAGCAGAACCGGCTCCATCACCTCCCGCGTGCTGCCCTGAGCAACTAAGCGCCCCGCATGCAGCAGCCAGACCCGATCGGCCTGCTGTAAGGTGTGGTTGAGATCGTGCGCGCAAACCAAGGCACTGCGCCCGCTCTGGCAAAACTCTCTTAATAGTCGGTCCAATGCCACCTTCTGCGCCACGTCCAGGCTGTTGGTCGGTTCATCCAACAACAGCAGTTGGCTATACGGGTTAACCGTCGGCCAGACCTGCAGCAACACCGCAGCCAGGCGTACTCGCTGCCATTCCCCGCCGGATAACTGAGTCAGCATACGCGGCAGCTTGTCCATCAGCTTCAAACGCTGACACAGATAAAGAATGGTGCTTTCCAGCGCCTCTTCCGAAGCTCCCGCCGGTTGATGCAATGCCAGATACTGGAATACCGGCATCAACGCCACCGGGGGCTGCTGTTGGCTTAAATAACCACGACGCAGTGCCAGCTCATTGCCCTGAAAACTTTTCAGCGGATGACCGTCCAGCAGGATCTCCCCGATACCGGGCAAGATACCCGCCAGACAGGCCAACAGCGTGCTTTTACCGGCGCCGTTCGGGCCAATAAGGTGAAACTGCAACCCAGCATCAACCTGTGCTGAAAACGGGGCCAAGCGCCCTTCTACCCCAACCTGCCTGAGTTGCAGCATGATGTATTACCGCTCCTTCTTTAGTCGGCCAGCGCCTGTTTGACGGCGGCCAGCAACGCAGGATCTTCCGGCGTCGTATCCGGGGAAAAGCGTTCGATGACCTTGCCATCGCGGCCAATCAGGAATTTCTCGAAGTTCCACAGGATATCGCCAGTTTGCTTTGGTGCCCGCCCCTTGCTGCTCATACGCGCCAGGAACTCACTGCCCTGTGGCGCAACGGCGTGCGGTTTGGCCGCGGTCAACGCCTGATACAATGGATGGCGGTTTTCGCCGTTCACTTCCAGTTTGGCAAACATCGGGAACTGAACGCCAAAGGTACCCCGGCAAAACGCCAGGATCTCTTCGTTGCTGCCTGGCTCCTGCCCCAGAAATTCGTTGGAGGGGAATCCCAGCACCTCAAAACCTTGATCCCGGTAGGTTTCGTACAGGGCTTCCAGCCCTTCATATTGCTTGGTCAGACCGCATTCCGACGCCACATTCACCACCAGCAACACACGGCCTTTATATTGTGCCAGCGTGGTAGATTGATTCTCGATGGTGTTCAGCGGAATGTCATAAATAGCTTGAGTCATGGAGCTTATCCTCTTGTTTTACTTGCAGGTGAACAGAGAAACTACCTTACGCTTTTTACCCGAGTGAGCAACCAGATAAACAGAGGTGCCCCCAGGGTGGCTGTCACCACCCCGATGGGCAATTCAGCCGACAGCAGCGTAATACGCGCCACCACGTCGGCCGCCAGCAAGACGCCGGCACCGGCCAGTGCGCAACCCGGCAGTAAATAACGCTGATTGGTCAAACCGCTAAGGCGCAGCATATGCGGTATCACCAGCCCGACAAATCCGATCACCCCCGCCAACGCCACACTAACGCCTACCAGCCAGCCGATTGCCAGCACCAGCAGATTGCGCCACAAATGCAGTGAAAGCCCGAGCTGGCGGGCCTGTACCTCGCCCAGCGCCATAAAGTTCAGCGCCTTGCCCTGGCAACATAGCCACAGCACCACCGGCACCAGGGCCAGCACCAGCCATTTTTGGCGCCAGTCTACGCCGCCAAAGCCGCCCATCATCCAGTACATTAGCTGGCGCAGATCCAGGCTGGAACTGAAGTACACTGCCCAGGTCATCACTGCACTGCACACAATGCCCAAGGCAACGCCGACCAACAATAATCGCGCGTTGGTCAGACGCTTGCGACGAGCAAAGCTCAGCAGCATAAAGGTCATGATTAACGCACCCGCAATGGCGCTCAGACTCATCAACGCTACCGGCAGCAGGCCGTTGCCCAGTAATACCATTAGCACCAGTGCAACCCCGGCACCGTTAGCCACTCCCAATAAGCCAGGCTCTGCCAACGGGTTCTCAAACAAGGCCTGCATTACCGCACCGGCAATGGCCAGGCTGGCTCCGACCAACATCACCGCTAGCGCACGCGGCAGGCGTAATTGCCAGACAAACAGCTGCGCCGCATCACTTGACCACTGTGAGGGCCAAAGCCAGACATCACCCGCGCTGAGGCTAAAAACAAAAGCCACGGCAACGCCCAGCGCCAACAGCCATAAATGGCGTTTATCGCGATGACGCTGTTTGTGCAGTAATAAAGTAAAGGTCTGGCTGGTTGGCATAGGTGTGGCGATTCCCTGCGGGCCGCGAGCGGCGGTCGAATAATTGACGTCTGGGTCAAATATTAGGGGGTTAGCGCCAGAAGGGAAAGCCTTGCTTGAGGATTATGGCAGGAAAACAACGGCTGATGCTGCCCCCCTCCACTGAGGGGCAACACCAGACGTCGTACACTCAATTAGCGTCGCGGATCATTTCCGTTTTGTGGGTAGGGTTTACCGTGGTCATTGTCGTTGCCGCGGCCCTTACCGTGGTCATTATCATGACGGTTGCCATCGTTACGGTTATCGCGTTCACCGTGGAACGGATTGCCGCCCCGCTCTGGACTCCGGTGATCGTTGCCGCGCGGCGGTGAGGGTTGCCAGCGACCACCGTCCCAGTACAGACCACGGCTATTACGCTCACCCACGCCGCGTCCCTGATGGGCATGCCACCACTGTGGCGGACGCCAGTCATAGCCGTCCCAGTAGTAACCTCGCCGATCCTGATCCCCCAGATGGACCGAGACGCCCGGCACGTTGATATCAATGGAGACATCTGCCTGGGCAACGAGCGGCAGCAACAGCGGTAAACACAACAGCAACAGGATCTTTTTCATTTTGGCACTCTCACTTTATTTTTTGCTGAGCTGGTTATATCAGCGCGATTATTTTACGCCTATCGCCGCAATGCCTATTTTCAGATCGTTTTCACCTCGCTTACATAATCCATACACTCTCATTTTTCAGATTAAATAAAACAGCTGCTAACAACGTTTAACGAATAGCTGACATACCGGATGCCATGCCGCTATTTATAATGACGCTGACACTTATCAAAGAGATATTATTATGATTAAACGCATTGGAATGTTGTTCACGGTCGCCGTGCTGACCACCGCGCTCAGCGCCTGCTGCTTCGGCCCCCACGGTGGCGGTCATCGTGGCGGTGGTGGCCCGGGCCACTATTACAACCATTATTAAAAACCAGGAGCCTCGGCTCCTTGTTTTATTTCAGGTAAAGCAAGAAAATTAATATCCATAAGAAAAATCCGCAAAAATCTGGATGTCTTAAAATTAAACACCAACCTACTTTATTTAATCGCATAGGCTCTTACGGCCATAATTTAGGAATAAACCGAATTTTTCTTCAAAAAAAGAAAAAGGCCGCAAAAGCGGCCTTTTTTGGTTTCACGCAACTTACTCTTTCGGGCTTGCGTTCTCTACCCGACTTTTCAGTTTTTGCCCTGGACGGAAAGTGACCACGCGGCGCGCCGTAATCGGAATGTCCTCGCCGGTCTTCGGGTTACGCCCCGGACGTTGGTTCTTGTCACGCAAATCAAAATTGCCAAAACCTGACAGTTTCACCTGCTCACCGTTCTCAAGAGCACGACGTACCTCTTCGAAAAACAGTTCTACCAGGTCTTTGGCATCCCGTTTGCTAAGCCCAAGCTTTTCAAACAGGTGTTCTGACATTTCAGCTTTAGTAAGCGCCATAGGTTCAATCCCTCAAGGATGCTTGGAATCGCTGTTTTAGAGCCTCTACACATTTTGCAACGGTAACGGCTATCTCCTCTTCTTCCAGTGTACGAGCGGTATCCTGCAATACCAGACTGATAGCCAGGCTCTTATAACCCTCTGCCACGCCCTTGCCACGGTACACATCAAACAAGTTTACGCCAACTACCTGATTTGCGCCAACTTTCTTACACTCTGCCAAAATATCTTCTGCGGGGACGTTTTCAGCCACCACAACGGCGATATCTCGACGGTTTGCCGGGAAGCGAGAAATCTCCCGCGCCTGAGGCACGGCGCGGCTTGCGACCTTGTTCCACTCCAGTTCAAACACCACGGTACGGCCGTTAAGATCCAGTTTACGTTCAAGTTCCGGATGAACCACACCGATGAAACCGACACGTTCGCCCTGGAAATAAATAGCGGCGCTTTGCCCTGGATGCAGGGCTGGATTGGTCTCTGCCTTGAACTGAATTTCGGATAATTTACCGGTCAGCTCTAGGACAGACTCCAGATCCCCTTTCAAATCATAGAAGTCGACCGGCTTACGCGCCAGATCCCAATGTTCTTCATGCGTATGGCCTGCAATCACCCCTGCCAGCATGACATCCTGACGGATACCCAGATTTGCCGCAGTATCAGGCACAAAGCGCAGACCGCTTTCAAACAGGCGCAGACGAGTCTGCTGACGATTCTGGTTATACACCACCGCAGACAGCAAGCCGGTCCACAGCGACAGGCGCATAGCGGACATCTCTACCGAGATTGGGCTTGGCAGGATCAGCATTTCTTCGCCCGGGTGCAGCAAGGCCTGAACCTTAGGATCGACGAAGCTGTAAGTGATCGCTTCCTGGAAGCCGTGATCGACCAGCATGGTTTTCACACGCTTGAGCGTTAGATCCGCTTCGCGATGCTTGGTCATGATCAGGTCAGCACGTACCGGCACGTCAGGAATATTGTTGTAGCCGTAAACGCGTGCGACTTCTTCTACCAGGTCCTCTTCGATTTCCATATCGAAACGCCAGCTCGGCGCGACCGCCAGCCAGTTGTCGCCTTGCTCGGTCACCTGGCAACCCAAACGACGCAGAATATCGCTCACCTGCTCGCTCGGTACCACGTGGCCGATCAGACGGTCCAGCTTTTCGCGACGCAGGGTGATGGTGGCACGCTTCGGCAATTCGGCTTCAGCTGTCACATCGATGACCGGGCCAGCCTGGCCGCCACAGATATCAATCAGCAGGCGGGTCGCACGCTCCATCGCTTTGTACTGCAATGCAGGATCAACGCCACGCTCGTAGCGATGTGAAGCGTCAGTGTGCAAACCATTACGGCGCGCACGACCGGTAATGGACAGCGGGCTGAAGAACGCGCATTCCAGCAGCACGTCCTGAGTAGTTTCATTCACGCCGGAGTGTTCACCACCGAAAATGCCGCCCATGGCCAGCGCTTTCTGGTGATCGGCGATCACTAAGGTATCGGCATTCAGTTTGGCTTCGTTGCCGTCCAGCAGCGTCAGGGTTTCGCCTTCGCTCGCCATACGCACCACGATACCGCCTTCAATACGGCTCAGATCGAAGGCGTGCATTGGCTGACCCAGTTCCAACAGTACGTAGTTGGTCACGTCAACCACTGCATCAATGGAGCGAATGCCGCAACGACGCAGCTTCTCGCGCATCCACAGCGGGCTTGCCGCTTTGACATCGATGCCTTTTACTACGCGGCCCAGGTAACGCGGGCACGCCTGCGGCGCGTCAACGCGAATTGGCAGCGTATCCGCAATAGTGGCGGCTACCGGGCTCATATCCGGCTCGGTCAGGGCAACCTGGTTCAGCACCCCAACGTCACGCGCTACACCGATAATGCCCAGGCAGTCGGCACGGTTTGGCGTTACGCTGATTTCGATGGTGTTGTCGTCAAGCGACAGGTATTCACGGATATCGGTGCCAATCGGCGCGTCTTCCGGCAGCTCAATGATACCGTCGTGATCGTCGGTAATGCCCAGCTCGGAGAACGAACACAGCATGCCTTCGGAAGGCTCGCCGCGCAGTTTGGCGGCTTTGATCTTGAAGTCACCCGGCAGTACTGCGCCTACGGTGGCAACCGCCACCTTCAGGCCGGTACGGCAATTTGGTGCGCCACAGACGATGTCCAGCAGGCGATCGCCACCCACGTTGACCTTGGTCACGCGCAATTTGTCTGCGTTCGGGTGCTGACCGCACTCAACCACATGGCCTACTACCACGCCGTTAAAGGCGCCGGCAACCGGCTCCACGCCGTCTACTTCCAGACCGGCCATGGTAATTTGATCGGATAATGCTTCGCTGCTGATGGCCGGGTTTACCCACTCGCGCAACCAGAGTTCACTGAATTTCATGTGATATTCCCGCCTTACTTAAACTGTTTGAGGAAACGCAGATCGTTTTCGAAGAACGCACGCAGGTCGGTGACGCCGTAACGCAGCATCGTCAGACGCTCCATACCCATACCGAAAGCGAAGCCGGAATAGATTTCCGGATCGATGCCCACATTGCGCAGAACGTTCGGGTGCACCATGCCGCAACCCAGAACTTCCAGCCACTTGCCGTTTTTACCCATCACATCCACCTCAGCGGAAGGTTCGGTAAACGGGAAGTAAGACGGACGGAAACGAACCTGCAAATCTTCTTCAAAGAAGTTGTTCAGGAAATCATGCAGCGTGCCCTTCAGATTGGTGAAGCTGATGTCTTTATCGACAATCAGCCCTTCCATCTGATGGAACATCGGGGTGTGCGTTTGGTCGTAGTCATTACGATAAACGCGGCCCGGCGCAATAATGCGGATTGGCGGCTGCTGGTTCTTCATGGTGCGGATTTGCACGCCGGAAGTTTGGGTGCGCAGCAAGCGCGTGGCGTCGAACCAGAAGGTATCGTGATCGGCACGCGCCGGGTGGTGACCCGGAATGTTCAACGCGTCGAAGTTATGATAGTCGTCTTCAATCTCAGGCCCGGTCTCAACGGAGAAACCCAGTTCGCCGAAGAAAGCTTCGATACGGTCGATGGTACGGGTGACCGGATGCAGCCCACCGTTTTCCATACGACGGCCCGGCAGGGAAACGTCGATGGTTTCTGCTGCCAGTCGCTCGTTCAGCGCAGCCGATTCCAGCGTATTTTTACGCGCGTTCAGCGCATCCTGCACTGCCTGTTTTGCCTGGTTGATTACCGCGCCTGCTGCCGGGCGATCTTCTGCCGGCACGTCACGCAGCGATTGCATCTGCAAGGTAAAATGGCCTTTCTTGCCTAAATATTCGACGCGCACCAAATCCAACGCGGCAACATCCTGGGCATCTTCTACGGCTGCCTTGGCATTGGCAACCAGCTCTGCGAGATGTGGCATTGCTTTCCTCTTCCTCTGGCCGATATGGCTCTAAGTAATTGTTATCTATTATTCGAACACGCCTTTAGCACATCTTCAAAGCATTTAACGCTTTAACCCGGCTCAGAAGACGGCCAAAAACAAAAAAGCCTCCACAGGGGAGGCTTAGGCGCTACTTTTCGTTTCTTTTCTTACGCGCAAAGCCTCCTGAGATCAGGCGCTAAAGTAAAAGAAGAAACGAAAAATAGCAGCGTGCATGATTGCGTTACCTTGTCGATGATTGTCCACCAGTGATAAAGCGGCGGGCAATAAAAGTCAATATTGTCTCTGAAAGCTAAAGATTAAAAGAGGGAGCAAGCTCCCTCTTCAACTGACTTACGCCAGTGCTGCTTTCGCTTTCTCAACCAGTGCAGAGAATGCCACTTTGTCGAAGACCGCGATGTCAGCCAAGATCTTACGGTCAATTTCAATAGAAGCTTTTTTCAAGCCGTTAATGAATTTGCTGTAAGACATGTCGTTCTGACGTGCAGCTGCGTTGATACGTGCAATCCACAGCTGACGGAACTGACGCTTACGTTGACGACGGTCACGGTAAGCGTACTGACCTGCTTTGATTACTGCCTGAAAGGCAACACGATAAACGCGCGAACGGGCACCGTAGTAACCTTTCGCTTGTTTTAAAATTTTCTTGTGACGTGCGCGTGCAATTACACCACGTTTTACGCGAGCCATATGCTCTCTCCTAAAGTCTTATTCTAGATTCAAAAAAAATGGCTTAAGCGTACGGCAGGCACGCGGTAACCAGGACCAGATCGTTTTTAGACACCATGCCTTTCGGACGCAGGTGACGTTTACGCTTGGTTGCTTTTTTGGTCAGAATATGACGCAGGTTAGCATGTTTACGCTTAAAACCACCGCTGCCGGTTTTTTTGAAGCGTTTGGCTGCACCACGTACAGTTTTAATCTTTGGCATTTTAATTAAATCCACTTCGCATTGTTAAACAACGAATCAGTGAGGCGAATAAAACCCACACAACGCAAGCGCTGCGCGGGTTCGATTACTTGGAAGCCTTACTGTCTCTTCTTCGGTGCGAGCACCATGATCATCTGACGGCCTTCGATCCTCGTAGGGAAGGATTCGACAATGGCCAAATCAGAATCTTCACACAGGTCTTTACGGACGCGGTTAAGCACTTCCATACCGATCTGTTGGTGCGCCATCTCACGCCCACGGAAACGCAGGGTGATTTTGGCTTTATCGCCATCTTCCAGAAAGCGAATCAGGTTGCGTAGTTTGACCTGATAGTCGCCATCATCGGTACCAGGACGGAATTTGATTTCCTTGACCTGAATAACTTTTTGCTTCTTCTTCTGTTCTTTTGTCGACTTGCTCTTCTCGTAGAGGAATTTGCCGTAATCCATGATTCGGCAAACTGGCGGTTCGGCATTTGGGCTGATTTCTACTAAATCAACGCCCGCTTCCTCAGCTTTTTCAAGAGCTTCATTCAGACTGACAATACCAATCTGCTCGCCATCGACGCCGGTTAGGCGAACTTCTTGCGCGCGAATTTCTCTGTTAATGCGATTAGGACGCGCCGGTTGAACTCGTTTTCCGCCTTTAATACTTTATTCCTCCAGTTGATGAAGACTACGGCTGCGAATCTCTTTTTGCAGCTTGTCTACGACTTCGTTTACGTCCAGGCTTCCCAGGTCTTTGCCACGGCGGGTACGAACGGCAACTTTGCCTGATTCGACCTCTTTATCACCGCAGACCAACATGTAAGGAACCCGTCGTAAAGTATGTTCGCGAATTTTAAAGCCAATCTTCTCATTTCTCAAGTCCGCTTTAACGCGAATCCCTGCGTCCTGCAGTTTTTTGGTCAATTGCTGGACATAATCAGACTGGCTGTCGGTGATATTCATCACCACCACCTGCACCGGAGCAATCCAGGTTGGGTAGAACCCTGCGTACTCTTCGGTAAGAATACCGATGAAACGCTCCATGGAGCCCAAAATAGCGCGGTGAATCATTACCGGGACCACGCGATCGTTGTTTTCGCCAACATACGATGCGCCTAAACGGCCAGGTAAGAAGAAATCGAGCTGCACGGTACCACATTGCCATGCACGATCCAAACAATCATGCAGAGTAAATTCAATTTTTGGTCCGTAGAAGGCACCCTCACCCGGCTGATATTCAAACGGAATCCCGTTTTCAGTCAGCGCCGCAGCCAGATCCTCTTCCGCACGGGTCCACATATCGTCAGTCCCGATACGCTTTTCAGGGCGAGTAGAAAGTTTTACCGCAATCTTGTCGAAACCAAAGGTACCGTAGACATCATAGACCATACGGATACATTCGTTCACCTCGGCACGCACCTGCTCTTCAGTACAGAAGATATGGGCGTCATCCTGGGTGAACCCGCGTACGCGCATCAGGCCATGCAGAGAACCCGAAGGCTCGTTACGATGGCAGCTGCCGAACTCACCCATACGCAGCGGCAAATCACGGTAGGATTTCAGGCCCTGGTTGAAGATCTGCACGTGACCCGGGCAGTTCATCGGCTTGATGCAATACTCGCGGTTTTCCGACGAGGTGGTGAACATGGCGTCTTTATAGTTTTCCCAGTGGCCGGTTTTTTCCCACAGCACACGGTCCATCATAAATGGCCCTTTCACTTCCTGGTACTGGTACTCTTTGAGCTTCATGCGCACAAAGGCTTCCAGCTCGCGGAAAATTGTCCAGCCATCGTTGTGCCAGAACACCATACCCGGCGCTTCTTCCTGCATATGGTACAGGTCGAGCTGCTTGCCGATCTTGCGGTGGTCACGCTTGGCGGCTTCTTCCAGACGCTGCAGATAGGCATTCAGCTGTTTCTTGTCTGCCCATGCGGTGCCGTAGATACGCTGCAGCATTTTATTTTTACTGTCGCCACGCCAGTAGGCGCCAGAAGTTTTCTGCAGTTTGAAGTGATGGCAGAAACGCATGTTCGGCACGTGCGGACCGCGGCACATGTCGACATATTCTTCGTGGTGATACAGGCCAGGACGGTCGTCATGGCTGATGTTCTCATCCAGAATCGCCACTTTGTAGTTTTCACCACGCGCGGCAAAGGTGTCACGGGCTTCTTGCCAGCTAACCTTCTTCTTGATGACGTCATAATCTTTGTCGGCCAACTCATGCATCCGCTTTTCCAGCAGATCCAGGTCTTCCTGCGTCAGGGTACGGTCGATATCAACGTCATAATAGAAACCGTTGTCGATCACTGGGCCGATAGCCATTTTGGTGTCTGGCCACAGCTGCTTGATGGCATGACCCAACAGGTGCGCACAGGAGTGGCGCATGATTTCCAGACCTTCGGCATCCTTGATGGTGATGATAGCCAACTGCGCGTCTGATTCGATCAGATCGCCGGCATCAACCAGTTCACCGTTCACACGGCCGGCAATACAGGCTTTCGCCAGGCCAGGGCCGATATCGCGGGCAACATCCAAAGGGGAAACAGGGTGATCGAAATGACGCTGACTTCCGTCAGGAAGAGTAATAACAGGCATTAATAATTCCTTATCTACAGTGGTGACCCACACGACAGATCACATGCAGTACGAAAATTGAGTTTGGGTTTAGTCAGCCAGGTTTCAGATCTCGCCCACAATTGCCAGATTGAAACCTAACTTGGTACACAGAATGGAAAGCATACCTTCACAGCCATATTGGCTAAGCGGATAGTATCACTAAAATTGTTCCGGATAAATAAACTGCGGCACAGGCCCGGCTTTAGCGGGAAGCCCGGCGGTCCTTCAGGTAACCCAGTGCTGCAATCAGGCAGAAGGCGTAACCCAACAGCTCGCAGCCCTCTTCCACCATGTTCTTCACCACCCGGTTATAACCATCCAGCATCAGCATTTGCCACAGAGAATTCATGCCGAACAAGCGTGAAAATACCAGAATGCACAGCAGGCCTGCGCACATCATGCCGTAGCTCGGATGCGTCACGAAATGCGCCAATCCCTGCACCGTGGCCTCAATGTGGCGTGACGCATACCACAGGCATCCAAGCGTCACCGCCAAGGCGAACCACAACCAGGAACCGTGCCACAGCATATCGAAGGCAAAATCCATCTCGCGGATCAACATGCAAAGGAAGAAACCTCCCGCCAGCACCCATGCGGGCCGGTAGGCAACTTGCCGGCGTGCAGCCACCAAGAACAAGCCTGAGATGGCGGCCAGCATCACTTCCTGCGCCGATTCGGTTAAGGAGGTTTCGTAGACAAAATTATGCAACCAGTGCACATCAATGAACATTAAGCCCATCAGCGCAGCCAAAAATGCGCTGTAAAGCAGAAAGGAGCCTATTTTTCCCAGTAAAATTTGCAGATCATGTTTCATAGTCATACTCGTTATTATTTAAAGCGCGACTATGGTATTCACCTGCGCAAGGGGATCGTAGCAATTGATGCGGAATAGGCTTACTTCGTGTCTGATTTGCCACTAAAGGGCCATAAAAAACAAAAATCCCCGGCAAATTGCCAGGGAGGATGCCAGTCTTTCCTGGCTGTCACTTCACCGTCGTGAAGATCCGGGCCTCTCATCCCGATACCGAGACGCGCAAGTAAGACCCGGCTAACTCCTTGTCGCCGTTATTCTCTCACCACCACGATACGGCTGTTGGTCTTAACGCCCCACAGGCCGGCCAACGCGCTGATGACCGCGCCAATCAGCAATGCGAAGAATGACCACAGGGCCGCATGAGACAAGGCCTTAGCCGCTTCCGCTGCCTGCTCGCGCGCTTTTTGCTTCAGCTCTGTATATTCCTGCTTAGCCTGATTAATTTTTACTTCCACGTCGTTCAAGCGCTGATTCACCAACTGCGCCGTTTTGTTTTTCGCATCCACCAGATTTTTGACGGTCTGGTCAACTTCCTGCGGTGTCATATCGGTATTCTCCGACAGCGCTTTCTTGAGCGAATCCTCATCGACGTCCTGCGAAATGGCCTCACCGTGTTTTTTCAATTTGGCAACCAGATCCTGAATAATTGCATCGCTATTGTCAGGCTGCAGCGCCAACGCTTTTACCGCGTCCCCCACTTCACTCTTGGCCGCGTCCAACTGTTGCTGCATAAACTCCGGCTGCAATGAAGGGATATCGCTTTTTTTCAGTGCCGCCACGACATTGTCTTGTAACTTTTCGGGTTCCAACTTGGTATCGATACCCAACTTATCAAACACTTTGCCGCCGGCATCCGCGAGACCCGAAGCGCCTTTACCAATGGCTGACCCGGCACCGGAAAGCAGGCTACCGGAAGTTGAGGCAATAGCCCCCAGCGCGTTCCCGGTAGCTTTGACTGCAGACCCCACCAACAAAGCGCCCAACACGGCCGCTACAATCAGCGAGGTGGCCCAAACCAGGAAACCGTGGATTAACCCATCATTCGCTGCCAGACGACCGGCAATAAAGGCACCGGCAGCCAGGCTCAGGATGATCGAAATTGCAGACCAAACCACCACAGTCGTACCGGCCCCGTTGACCGGATCGTCAGAGGTCGGATCGACGATGGAAAACCCCAGACTGGTCCCCAGAGTAGACAGCAGCAGCGACACCGCCAAAACGGTGATAACCCCGCCAATTACGCTGCCCCACGATATTTTTTTAACCGTTGCCAATTCGTTTGCCACTTGCATAGTAAAACTCCTTTTAAGCTTTTCGATTAAGTGAAACTGCCCGAAAGCCCTATCAGTATAGAATCCAATAAAAAAAGGGGTGGCTTAATGATCAAAAATATAAAATTAACTAATGATACATGTACTCTTTGTCCGTGTTTAGCCGGCGTGTTGCTCCCTGCACATTGCGCAAATCAGCGATGGCGAACATCTCTGGCTCCCGCTATCCTGATGCCATTAACGGCAGAGTTGAGAAGCACCCCGCATCATGAACCGGTTATTGAAATTACTCGTTGGCGCCTGCCTGGTGCTGACGGCTCTTTTTGTCCTGCTCCATCTGGGAGCAGACCGTCATCCACGGGCCATCGCGGTGAATGAACCGCCGATGGAATGTGAGGATACACCGGAGATTGCCAATGATTGCGTGAACGACGATGACGCTAATACCGACGCCGTTCTTGAATTGCTCCCCCCTGGCAGTCCAGGTTAACGGTGTGAGAACCTTTTATTAATTCATTGTATTTTAAGTCACTTATTGCGGAAGCAATTCGCATTTCATGGCAGGCGATCAGGTTGCGCTGTCGTGTTTTAACTGAAAACAGGGAGTTCGCTTTATGACAAGTATTCTGCAGTTATTCCAGGCCATCGGACTGGGTTTGGTGCTGCTGTTGCCACTGGCCAACCCGCTGACCACCGTCGCGCTGTTGCTTGGCCTGTCGGGCAATATGACGCGCGAAGAACGCAATCAGCAGTCGCTGATGGCATCCATTTATGTGTTCTTTATCATGACGGTGGCGTTCTACGCCGGCCAAGTGGTGATGAACACCTTCGGCATTTCCATTCCCGGTCTGCGTATTGCCGGTGGGTTGATTGTGGCATTTATCGGTTTCCGCATGTTGTTCCCGCAGCAAAGCGCAGAAGACGCGCCAGAAGTGGAAACCAAGTCAAACGAACTGCGTAAGAAAACCTCGGCCAATATCGCCTTTGTCCCCCTGGCAATGCCAAGCACCGCTGGCCCCGGGACTATCGCCATGATCATCAGCTCCGCATCGAGCATTCACGAAAATACGCTGGGTTTCGCCCATTGGGTGCTGCTGGTGGCCCCGGTGGCGATTTTCTTCTCGGTTGCCTTTATCCTGTGGGTTTGCCTGCGCAGTTCCGGCGCCATTATGCGCCTGGTGGGCAAAAGCGGCATCGAAGCCATTTCGCGTCTGATGGGGTTCTTGCTGGTGTGTATGGGCGTGCAGTTTATTATCAACGGCGTGCTGGAAATCATCTCCACCTACGTGCCTGCGGCCTGACAATAAGGGCGCGGTATCAGCCGCGCCCTTCACACTGTTTACTTTCCTGCCGGTGCCTGCGCACCCAATATCCCCTTACCTTCCGGCACTTCGGTAAAGCGGCTGAGGATTTCGCTGTAGGTTTTCGCCGGATCCAATTCCTTGAACTGATTCGGATAGATAAACTTCGCCAGATATTCCAGCCCGACGATGTTGTACGGGTGGTTATAGAAGTTATGGTAAATGCCGTAGAAGCGCCCCTCCTTCACCGCCGTGACCTGGGCGAAACCCGGGCGTTGCTTCATCCGGTTAAAAGCGTCATCAACCTGCTGCTGCGTCACGCCGTAACCAAAGGGCACGGCGGCATTGGTTTTGGTCGCCCATTGAGAGCCGGACACGATATAGGCGTCAGGTTTCATGCTGATCACTTTTTCCAGGGAGACGTCGCCGGTTGCGCCAGGCAACAGTGCGGAGCCCAGGTTACGTGCGCCCACCGCCTCGATCATCCCCCCCCAACCGACGTGAGAATGAGTGAAACAACAGGACTCAAGCCCGTTAAGACCGGCTTTTGCCTCGATAAATACCAACGGCTTTGGCTCGACGGCTTTGGTTTTATCCAGGATGTTCTGATAATGCTGCTGATAGAAGTCGGTGTACTGTTTCGCTTCGCTTTCGCGGTTGAGGGTCTCACCCAGCAGCGTGATGCTTTTCGGGGTGTTTTCCACCGGCTTGAGCATGGTGTCGATAAACAGCACCGGAATGTTGAGCGCTTTCAGCTTATCCAACACGCCAGTCTGGCTCAGTGAAGGCTTGGAACGCAGTTGAGCCACCATCAGATCAGGCTGTTTGGCGATCACGCTTTCCAGGTTGACCTCGCCCTTATCGCTAAAGCCCATATCGATAATGCCGTTGGCTTCCGGCCACTTGTTACGCAGGATCTTCCAGGTTTCACCGTCGCTTTTCTTGAGCAGGTTATTCCAGGCCACCAGCCGGGCGAAAGGATCGGCGCGGTCGAGCAAGGCCAGCGTCAGAATATCGCGCCCGTCCTGCACCACAATGCGCTTCGGCTCTTGCTTGATGGTCAGACTCTGGCCGGAGGTATCTGTCAGGGTTAACGGATAAGTGGTCGCCATCGCCTGAGCGGATAAACCGCAGGCGCAGGCCAAAGCCAACAGGGTGATTCGACGGTGCACGTAAAACTCCTTAGCGTAGGAAATCAGTGCGGAAATAATAATGAGAACCGCTCCCATTATCAAAGAGAACCCCGGGTGCGTTTTCGCTTAATTGAAAAGGGATGTGAACAGGGAAAAAGCAGCGCACCGAATCCGATGCGCTACTGAGGTCAAATCAGGCCGTAAATCAGCGCCGACAGCGCTATCAGGCCCATCACCAGGACAAAGACGTTACTCAGCGCACGATAGCGGCGCATCGCGGGCACTGCACGCACAGCGTACATCGGCAGGATAAACAGGATCGCTGCAATCAGCGGACCGCTGATGGTTTCGATAATGTGCAGCGCACTTGGGTTCCACACCGTCGCCGCCCAGGTCAGCAGGAACAGCGATATCGCAGAAATTCGGTGCGTAATTCGCGAGCTCAAGGGTTTACCAACCGCTCGCGTCAGGCCGTCGATCAGGCTGGTTGCCCCTTCGGTCACGCCCAGGGAAGTACCGAGATAAGACTTGGCCATCGCCAGCATCGCCATCATTGGGCCAAGGTAGGCGATCAGCGGGTTGGAGAATTTGTTCGCCAGCGTGGTCAGCACGGTGATGTTTTGATCTTTCGCCTGCTGCATATCCTCATGTGACAGGCTCAGTACGCAGCTAAAGACAAAGAACAAGACGGTGACGCAGATCAGCACATAGCTGTAGCGCATGATACGCGCGCAGCGGCGTTCGGCCTTCTCACCGTACAGGCTCTTTTGCGTGGAGGCGAAGGACGAAATAATCGGCGCATGGCTGAAAGAAAACACCATCACCGGCACCGCCAGCCACAGTGAATGCCACAGGTCCGGGCTGCTGAACTGGGTGTTGGCCAGGCCGCTGACAAAGTTTGCCGTTTGCCAGGTGGGTACCAGATACAGCGAGATACCCATCAAAAACACCAGCAGCGGGAACACCAACATGCCCATCGCCGAAACGATAGCGTCTTTGCCGCGCAGCAACACCAGGTTCAGAACCACCACCACCGCCAGGCTCAGCCAGACACGCGGTAGCGGCGCCAGGTGAAACTGATGGATCAGGAAGCTGTCCAGCGCATTGGTGATCGAGATGCTGTACACCAGCACGATCGGGAAGAACGCCATCAGGTACAGCACCATGATGATTTTGCCGGCCAGCACGCCAAAGTGCTCCACCACCACATCATGGATATTGCCGTCACGGCTGGAACCGGACAGCACAAAGCGGCTCAATGCGCGGTGCGGTAAATAAGTCAGCGGGAAAGCGAACAACGCCATCAACAACAGGACCAGCGGGCCATTCAGACCTGCATTGATCGGCAGGAACAGGGTTCCTGCGCCGACAGCGGTGGCATAGAGCCCAAACATCCACACGGTATCGGTTTTATTCCATTTGGCAGCCTGGGCGGTTGCCAGCGTGCCTGAATCGGGAGAAATCGTACTCATAAGAAAGCTTACCTTACTCTTCAGCGACAACGATTGCGCTCAACGGGATATCCTTCTCCGCGAATTTTTAATATTAATCAGTGGATTAACGCAGTATTTCACTCTTGTTCCTGCTAAAAGGACGGCAAAGGATAATGAAAAATGCGGCTCGGGTCTATGTTTTATCGGCTGACAGAGTGATTTACGAGCAGAAAATGCTGCCAAAATCAGCACGCCCGGCCAAAAGAAAAGGGCCTCGAACGAGGCCCTTTCGGATTTACTTGTTGGCGTCCGGATGTTCCGGTACGGCGGCGCTGCCCATCTCCTTCTCATCGCGGATCATCGAGCGGTCTTTACGCACGCTGGCCACGTCTGAGGCGTCGATTGGCTTGGCGCTGTTGCCCCAGCTTGAACGGATGAAGTTCACCACATCCGCTACCTGCTGGTCGTTCAGACGCCAGCCGAACGGCGGCATGGTGATGTTGGAAACCGCCCCTTTCACCGCCGGCGTGGTGTTACCTGTCAGCACGATATGAATCAGCGAAGTCGCGTCTTCGGTCTGTACCACCGGATTGCCCTTAAGCGCCGGGAAGGCGCGTTTATAGCCTACGCCATCGGTGCGGTGGCAGGCCGCGCAGTTATCGACGTACAGCGCCGCTCCGGGCTTGCTGTCGTTACCGCGCCACAGATCCTTGGCGACGCTGTCTTCGACCGGTGCCGCCTGCTGCTTGCCGTCTTTCGGCGGCAGCGTTTTCAGATAGCGCGAGATCGCCGTCAGATCCTCATCGCTGAGATACTGCAGGCTGTGCTCTACCACGTCGCTCATGCCACCAAACACGATAGACTTGTCGTTGCGTCCGGTTTTCAGGAACTCCGTCAGTTCGGCTTCGCTCCAGGTCCCCAACCCATCCTTGTTGTCACCGCGCAGGCTGGAAGCCACCCAACCGTCGATCGGCGCATTGCTCCCGGACAGATAGGTGTCGCCGTCGTTATTGCTCAGCGCTTTTTCCTGCATGGTAAGGCTACGTGGCGTATGGCAGGCGCCACAGTGACCCAGCCCTTCCACCAGATAGCGACCGCGTTCAATCACCGGATCCGCTTTGGTGTCAGCCACAAAGTCGGCCGGTGAAGGCGCAAACATGCCGCGCCAGATGCTCAACGGCCAACGCATCGACAACGGCCAAGGAATGTCGGAATCCTTGTTGGCCTGCTCCACCGGTTGCACACCGTGCATGAAATAGGCGTACATGGCGCGCATGTCATCCTCTTTCACCAGGGCAAACGACGGATACGGCATCGCCGGGTACAGGGTGCTGCCGTTTTTGGCGACGCCTTTGCGTACCGCATTGTCAAAGTCTTCGAAGCTGTAATCACCGATACCGGTTTTCTTGTCCGGCGAAATATTGGTGGAGTAGATGGTGCCGATCGGCGTTTCCATCGCCAGACCGCCTGCAAACTCTTTACCGCTTTTGCCGTTGGTGTGGCAGGCCACGCAGTCACCGGCGCGCGCCAAATACTCGCCGCGTTTGATCAGCTCGCTGCTGACGGTGGCGTCCTGCGCCCATACGGAAAAACTCAGTGCACTGAGAACCAGTGCGGGAACAAATGCTTTCATCAGTCGCCGTCCTTATGCCTGCACCAAAGGGCCTGGGTTTTTCAGATACTGCTCGCGAATGGCACGGGCAGACCAGTAAGCCAACGCGGCCACGGTGCCGGTCGGGTTGTAACCCAGCCCCTGAGGGAAGGCCGACGCGCCGATCGAGAATACGTTATGCACGTCCCAGCTTTGCAGATAGCGGTTCACCGCGCTGGTTTTCGGATCTTCCCCCATCACCGCCCCGCCGTTCATATGGGTGGTCTGGTAGCTGGTGGTATCAAAGTGGCTATTGGCGTTTTTCGGGCTGCCGGCGATCAGTTTAGGGTTCATGGCCTTGGCGATAGGTGCCATTTTGTCGTACATGAACTGCGACATCTTGACGTCATTTTCCTGCCAGTCGAACGTCATGCGCAGCAAGGGCTGGCCGAAGACGTTCTTGTAGTTGGGATCGAGGTCCAGATAGTTGCTGCGGTACGACTGATGCGCACCGTGCGCATCCATCGACACATGGTGGGTATAAGCATCGGCCACTGCCGCTTTCCACTTGCTGCCCCAGGCTGGCGTTCCTGGCGGCGTTGGCAAGCCGGAAATAGGCTTGGTCCCTGCCTGGTTGACCCAGAACGGCGAACCGCCGACGAAGCCTTCTTTGGCATGATCAAAGTTATCGGCGTTGAAGTCGTCAACGCCGACACCGTTACCGCCGGCGCCGATGAACGGGTTGGTGTATACGTCCTTGTCGAAGAACGCCTTGATGGTGGTCATGTTCTGATAGGCGAAGTTACGCCCTACCACACCTTCGCCGGTCACCGGATCGTAAGGTTTACCGATGCCGGACAGCAGCATCAGATGCACGTTGTGGAACTGGAACGCCCCCAGAATCACCAACTCCGCCGGCTGCTCGACTTCACGACCCTGCGCGTCAATGTAATTCACCCCGGTCGCACGGGATTTATCGGCGGTCAGATTCACTTTCAACACGTTAGCGTTGGTGCGCAGCTCAAAGCGTTTTTCCATACGCAGCGCCGGCAGAATGTTGACGTTCGGCGAAGCCTTGGAATACATGTAGCAGGCATAACCGCTGCAGAAACCGCAGAAGTTGCACGGCCCCATCTGCGCACCGTACGGGTTGGTATAGGAATCGGAGGTGTTGGCGGAAGGCAGGTTATACGGGTGATAACCTACTTCCAGCGCTGCCTTCTCGAACAGCTGGGCAGAGAAGGTATTTTTCTGCGCCGGCAGCGGGAAGTCGTCCGAACGGTCACCGGCGAACGGGTTGCCGCCCTTTTGACCCACTTTCTGGCCTTTGATGGTCCAGGCGGTACCGGAAGTACCGAATACTTTTTCGGCCTTATCGAAGAATGGCTCCAGCTCGGCGTAGCTCACGCCGAAATCCTGGATGGTCATGTCTTTCGGGATAAAGCTCTTGCCGTAGCGCTCTTCGTAATGGCTGCGCATACGCAATTCAATAGGATCGACCCGGAAATGGACGCCGGACCAGTGCAGGCCCGCGCCGCCCACGCCGGTACCCGGCAGGAACGCCGCCAACTGGCGGTAAGGCACCGCAGTCTGGCTGGTATTGTGACGAATGGTCACGGTGCTTTTCGACAGATCCTGGAACAGCTTGCGGCGGATGTTATAGGTCAGTTCGTCGATCACCTGCGGATAGGAACCGTCCGGATAGGTATCGCGCATCGGGCCACGCTCCAGCGCCACCACGTTCAGGCCCGCTTCGGTCAGCTCTTTGGCCATAATCGCACCCACCCAACCGAAACCGACGATCACCGCGTCTACTTTTTTCATTACCGTTGCCATTGTTACCCCCTCTCCCCACGAATCGAGACCGGAGGTAAGGGATAACGTTCCCCTCGCTCAACCCAGTCCATAAAGTCGGCGCGCGCGCCCGGAAAATTAATCAGCTTCCAGCCGACCATGTCTTTATTGCCGCCATGGATCGGGTCGCTGAAGAAACCTTCGCGGGTGTTTTGCAGCAGGTAGGAGAAGAACAATTTTGCCGGCAACTGCGAGAATTCCGCCTCTCCGGACTCGAACTTCTGCAACAGCGCATCCTGCTGTGCAGCGTCAAGTTCAGCAAAGGGTTTACCGGCGGTTTTCTTGCAGTAGGCATCAGCATCTGCGATGCCCAGGTTATAGATCTGTTTTGGCACCAACGGCAGTTGATAACCCATTTCTTTCGGTGCATCCGGGTTAAACGGTCCCTGCATGTACCAAATAGAACCGGTGGCGTACGGGGTATTCATTTGACGATCGATAAACTCCGGCACGCCAGCCTCCAGCGCACCGGGGCCGCGATCATCCGCCGGGATCAGTCGCGCCGAAGCGGCTTTAACGAAGGCCCACTCTTCCGGCGTAAAGAAAGTCGGTTGGTAATCTGGCTGTTTTGAGGTGTCTGTTGCCGCAACCGCCGGGATTGGAGCTGTCAGCGCACTCACGCCACTGCCGCCAATCACTGCTGCGGGAATTAAAGTCATCGATTTCAACAGGAAATCGCGCCGTGAATTGTTAGTTTTATCGTCCGACATATCACATTCCATCCAAAGATAATCACAACTATTTAACCTCAACCTTGCGGTCGATGCGGGTTTTAAACACAAATTGTTACTTATTTGTATATTTATTGAAGACCAAAATGTGAACAAAAGCCAAAATGTTACCGGTAACTTATTGAATAAACGTAAAGATTTGATGGGTAATGTAAAGTTAACGATTCGTGCGGTTTTTTAGGTAACAGGATGGGAAATAACGAAAAATGAGAGATGTGTCGCGAATTTAGCGTAAGCCAATAAAAAACCGGCTGCTGACGCGGCCGGTTTTACGAAAAAATCTTGGCTAGGGTGACATCGCCTGGTAGGCGGTGGTCACTTTCCAGAGATAGCGTGGCGCCTGCGGGGCAGGATGCTTTTTCTGGATGTGTTGATAAAACTCATCCGGGCTCATTTGGTTGATGCGGTTCACCGCCACACGCTTGTCCGATGAGAAAGTGCGAAGCATAGCGCCCGCCCCATTCACGTAGGAAACGATGGTGGCGTAACGCAACGTCTGTGGGTTGTTGATCCCGGCTAGCTGCTGGCTTTGAAGAATATTGATATAGGCCGTTCCCAGATCAATATTGACCGCCGGATCCTTCAACTCACGCGAGCTTGGTTGCCCGCTTCTTCCTTTTAAACGATAGGCATCACGCCCGGCGGTTGAAGGCTTCAGCTGCATTAATCCCACTGCGTTCGAGGTGCTGACTGCGTTCGGGTTAAACCCGGACTCCACCTGAATAATCGCTTTAATCAGCGTTTCGTCAACGCCATAGCTGCTGGCTGCCTGACGAATGTAATCGTTATAGGCTATCGGTGTCCCCGTGCGGTTAACCGGTGCCTGCGGGGGGGTTTTTAGCCAACCACCACGCGATGTGCCACTGCCTGAATTATTAGTTGCTGTTTGCGGGTCTTTGGCGCACCCCGACAAAAGCAAAATTGCCGTCAGGCAACCTATTTTTGTTTTCACAGAATCCCTCACTCCTTTCAATGAGTTGCGTAGCATATACAACTTGTAAGGACGCCTGTACGGTTTTTTTGGTCTATTCTCAAGCTACTCGTATACCAAGAGGTGATTTATGAGTCAATCTGCAACGACGTGTTTTGTGGTGACTTTTCGCTATCAGGAAGAAGGATTAGCTGATTTAGCCAAGCTGACAGGACAATTAACCCTGCAAGGATTTGTCACGTCGGTGGCCGACGAAAATGGCGTTCCGCACGAGCTGGGCAGCAACAGTTTTGCGTTAATAACCCCACTGGATCAAGAGGATGTACGGCAATTGGCCCAGAAGCTTGGTCAGGTGGCCTTGGGCAAGGCGCCGGAGGTCGACATCGTCACCTATGAGGACTACGTAAAGCGGTTACATACTGATACATAAAATGCTATAACTCACTGCTGGGTATTATTTCGCTTCGCTGTGGAATTAACCGGCAGTTTGCCTGCAGGTGACGCTTGACTTTGCTCTAATTGATATTGATAATCATTTTCATTTGAGCCAGGAGATGTCACCATGTTTTTGAAACAACGCGCTTTTCCCCGCCTATCCCTCGTTAAGAACAGGGCCTACTTCCGCCCTTTCACCCTGCTGTGTCTGTTGTTGACCGCCAGCCTTGCCAGCCATGCCGCGTTGGCGGAAAAGAAGCTGCGCGTGGTGACCACTTTCACCATTATTCAGGACATTGCCCAGAACGTAGCCGGTGACGCCGCCGTAGTGGAGTCGATCACCAAACCGGGGGCAGAGATCCATGATTACCAGCCTACACCACGCGACATCGTCAAAGCGCAGCACGCCGACCTGATCCTGTGGAACGGTATGAATCTGGAACGCTGGTTCAAACGCTTCTTCGAGAACATTAAACAGGTGCCTGCGGCCGTGGTCACCGAAGGCATCACCCCGCTGCCGATCCGCGAAGGGCCTTATAACGGCAACCCGAATCCACATGCCTGGATGTCTGCCAGCAATGCGCAGGTGTACATCGAAAATATCCGCAAAGCGCTGGTGCAGTACGACCCGGCCAATGCAGAAACCTACAATCGCAATGCTAAAGCCTACGCCGCCAAAATTGCCGCGCTGGATGCCCCGCTGCGCGAACGCCTGTCTCGCATTCCGGAAGCCCAGCGTTGGCTGGTGACCAGCGAGGGCGCCTTCAGCTATCTGGCCAAAGACTATCAGTTGAAAGAAGTCTATCTGTGGCCGATCAACGCCGATGAACAAGGTTCACCGCAGCAGGTTCGCCGGGTGATTGACGCCGTGCGTGCCAACCACATCCCGGTGGTGTTCAGCGAAAGCACTATTTCAGACAAACCGGCCAAGCAGGTCGCGAAAGAAACCGGCGCAAAATACGGCGGCGTGCTCTATGTCGACTCCCTGTCCACCCAGGATGGCCCGGTACCGACCTATATCGACCTGCTCAACGTCACCGTACAAACCATTGCCAAAGGATTTGATCAATGACAAGTGAGGTTTTTGTCCGCCCTGAGTTGAGCGTGGACGACGTTACCGTGACCTACAACAACGGCCATACCGCGATCCACAACGCCAGCTTTACCCTGAGCGGCGGTGCCATCTGCGCGCTGGTTGGCGTCAACGGCAGCGGTAAATCGACCTTGTTCAAAAGCATTATGGGCCTGGTGCGGCCCACCACGGGCCGCGTACAGCTCAACGAGCAGCCGGTCGCGCAGGCATTAAAGAAAAACGTTATTGCTTACGTGCCGCAAACCGAGGACGTTGACTGGAATTTCCCGGTGCTGGTGGAAGATGTCGTCATGATGGGCCGTTACGGCAAGATGAACTTCCTGCGTATTCCTTCAAAGGAAGACCGGCTGCGGGTGGACAAGGCGCTGGAGCGCGTTGGGCTGAGTGAGTTACGCACCCGCCAGATCGGCGAGCTTTCCGGCGGGCAGAAAAAACGCGTCTTTCTGGCGCGGGCGCTGGCGCAACAAGGCAGCGTTCTGCTGCTGGACGAGCCTTTCACCGGGGTCGACGTCAAAACCGAGAACGCCATTATCGATCTGCTGCGCGCACTGCGTGATGAAGGCCACCTGATCCTGGTTTCAACCCATAACCTGGGGAGCGTACCGGAATTTTGCGATCGGGTGATCCTGATTAACCGCACGGTGCTAGCTGCCGGCCCAACAGAAACCACCTTTACCCAAAGCAACCTGGAACTGGCGTTTGGCGGCGTACTGCGCCATATCAATCTGTCAGGCCCGGATCTGCACGACGACAACGATCCGCGCACGGTCACGGTATTGACCGATGACGAGCGGCCAGCGGTGTTCTACGGCCATACCAAGAGCGATCCGCCGGCGCAAAGCCAGCCGAAGGAGAAACAACCCTGATGCTGGAACTTCTGCTGCAACCCTTCAGTTACAACTACATGGTCAAAGCCATTTGGGTCAGCGCCATCGTCGGCGCCGCCTGCGCGTTCCTTTCGGCCTACCTGATGCTAAAGGGCTGGTCGCTGATGGGGGACGCACTGTCGCACTCGGTGGTACCCGGCGTTGCCGGGGCCTATGCGCTAGGCCTGCCCTACGCCGCCGGAGCCTTCTTCACCGGCATGCTGGCCGCGCTGGCAATGACGCTGGTGCGCCACGTGACTCGCCTGCGCGAAGACGCCATTATCGGCTTTATCTTTTCCACCTTCTTCGCCGTAGGCCTGTTGATTGTGTCGCTAAACCCGACCTCGGTTAACGTCCAGTCGATTATCTTCGGCAATATCCTCGGCATCGCCGATGAAGACGTATTGCAGGTCGAGATTATCATCGGCGTTTCGCTACTGATCTTGTGTCTGGTGTGGAAAGACTTACTGGCAGTGTTTTTTGACGAAAACCACGCCGTGTCTATCGGCCTGTCGCCGCTGCGGTTAAAGATCCTGTTCTTCACCCTGCTCAGCGCCTGCACCGTAGCGGCATTGCAAACCGTTGGCGCCATTTTGGTGATCGCCATGGTGATCACGCCTGGGGCTACCGCCTACCTGCTGACCGACCGCTTCAGCCGGTTGGTGATTATCGCCATCGTGATTGGCGCACTGACCAGCGGCCTAGGCGCTTACCTCAGCTTCTTCCTCGACGGGGCTACCGGCGGGGTGATCGTGACTCTGCAAACGCTGGTATTCCTGGCCGCCTTTTTCTTCGCCCCCAAACATGGGCTACTGGCGTCCAAACGCCGCGTAGCACGTGAACAGACCGGAGGCCACTGATGGAAACCCTGTATCAACTGCTCAGCGAGCCCTTCGCCTATCCCTTTATGCAGCGGGCAATCCTGGCCGCCATCGTGACCGGCGTGGTGTGTGCGGTGCTCTCTTGCTATCTGGTGCTCAAAGGCTGGTCGCTGATGGGTGACGCCATCTCGCATGCGGTGCTGCCCGGTATCGTGGTGGCGTTCGTGCTCGGCATTCCGGTGGTGATAGGTGCCTTCTTCTCCGGTATTTTCTGTGCGGTGGCCACCGGTTACCTGAAAGAAAACAGCCGGGTGAAAGAGGACACGGTAATGGGGATCGTTTTCTCCGGCATGTTTGCCTTTGGCCTGGTGCTGTTTTCCCGTATCGATACCGATCAGCACCTCAGCCACATTCTGTTCGGCAATATGCTGGGCATTACCGATGCAGAGCTGAAGCAGACGTTGCTGATGGCTGGCATTACGCTGCTGGTGGTGTTGCTGAAACGCAAAGATTTGATGCTCTACTGTTTTGATCCCAACCATGCCAGGGTGATTGGCCTGCCGGTGAAACTGTTGCACTACGGGCTGCTGTGCCTGCTGGCGCTGACGATTGTCGCCTCATTGCAGGCCGTCGGGGTCATTCTGGTGATTGCGATGTTGATTGCTCCAGGCATCATTGCCTTCATGCTGTGCCGCAGCTTCGACCGCATGCTGATAGTCGCCACGGTGGTGTCTGTGTTCTCCTGCGTACTCGGCACCTTGATCAGCTTCCACATTGACGGTGCCACCGGCCCCTGCATTGTGATAGTCCAGGCCATTCTGTTCGTGTTCGCCCTGCTCTACAGTAAATTTAAACCGTTACAACGTCACGAAAATGGAATGCTCGACGCAAAACCTTGAAACAGGCGGCGGTGCCTAATGGCCCCGCCGCTGCTCATTACGGCTGCTGATAGATATCCGGTCGGACAATATGCCAGACAAAATCCTCGCGGTTTATCGCTTCATAACCCACCTTTTGATACAACCACGGCGCAGTACCGGTCACCAGCATAATCCGCCGCAGCCGCTGCAACACCGGGTGTTCCAGCGTGCAATCCATCAACCAACGCGCTAACCCTTGTCCCTGGTAGTCCGGGGAGACAAACACATCGCACAGATAGCCAAAAGTGGCGTAATCCGTCACCAGACGCGCAAAACCAATCTGCTGGTGTTGATGGTACAGGCCAAAGCACAGGCTATTGTCGATAGACAACTGCACCGTCGGCAACGAAATGCCGCTCGCCCAGCTTGAAGTGGTCAAAAATGCGTGAGTAAAGGAGAGGTTCAGTTCACTTGTATCGCAGTTGATCCGGTATTCCCCTCGCTGCCACTGCCGGTTTTGCTCCATTGTTGTTCATCTCATTGATAATGATAGTTATCTGAATCCTGCCCTTGCCGTAATAGCTGACGACCTTATAAACATCGCTCTCACGCCGCCAAGTTGCAACAGACGTCGTACTTAAATTAATCAATAGCGTATATACTTTGAGCAAATGCGATGGCGATAAAATCGCCGGTTGTTGGTGCCAGCTGTGCGCCAGGTCGTGTTTTCACAGGGCTAAAGACGCTAACCTAATGAATTCGCAGGCAACACAGAGGGGGTGTACCATGTGGCAAGCCGTTAGCCGTCTGTTAAGTGAACATCTTGGCAGCGCAGAAATCCGCGAAAGGACCGAACTGCCCGGGGGAGAAATCCATCCGGCGTGGCGCGTGAGTTACGGTGACAATCAGGTGTTTGTCAAATGCGACGCTCGCGAACTGTTGCCCATCTTCACCGCCGAAGCCGACCAGCTGGCCTTGCTGGCGCGCAGTAAAACCGTGCGGGTTCCGCAGGTGTACGGCGTAGGCAGCGATCGCGATTACAGCTTCTTGCTGCTGGAATACCAAACCCTGAAACCTTTAGACGCCCATGGCGCTCACTGTCTCGGACAACAGCTGGCCCATTTACACAAGTGGAGCGAACAGCCGCAGTTTGGCCTCGACTTCGACAACGACCTGTCCACCACCCCACAGCCCAACGCCTGGCAGCGCCGCTGGTCAGAGTTTTTTGCCGAACAGCGCATTGGCTGGCAACTGCAGATGGCGGCAGAGAAAGGCATGACCTTTGGGGATATCGATGAGATTGTCGACATCGTGTATCTGCGTTTGCAGCATCATCAGCCGCAACCTTCTCTTCTGCACGGGGATTTGTGGCCGGCCAACTGCGCAATGACCGCCGACGGCCCACTGCTGTTCGATCCGGCCTGCTATTGGGGCGACAGAGAGTGTGATTTGGCCATGCTGCCGCTGTATCCGGAACTGCCGCCGCAGATTTACGACGGCTACCAGAGCGTCTGGCCGTTAGAGAGCGGCTTTATCGAACGTCAGCCGCTGTATCAACTGTATTACCTGCTCAACCGCAGTAACCTGTTCGGCGGGCAGCATCTGGTTCGGGCCCAACGCGCGGTGGAAGCGTTGCTGCATCCCGAGTCCCGATAAAATAAAGGCGCTGAAGTCAGCGCCTTTTTAATGAGCAGCCGTTATCAGGCCGCCCCGGCCAGTTGGCCGAGCAGCTTGATCACAAACCAGCCAATCACCGCAATCACCACCGGCAAAATGTACAGCGGGAAGTATTGCAGCAAGATGGTGTGGTGCGGCAGCGTAATGCGCTCTTCCAACTGCGCACGCGTATGCCCTTCGCTGCCTTTAGCCTGTTCGAGGATCATCTGATCTTCCAGGCCTTCGCGGATAAACTTCACCTGACGTGACATACGTGCGCCAGAGGCCTGCAGCGCCAGCCCGACAAAAATCAGAATATAAATGATGATAAACATCAGGTTCGCGCCGCTGAACAGGCTTTTTTCTACGTCCGGTACCGGCGAGTTATACCAGAAGATATTCAGGAACGGGGTGTTAAAGCGCACCATATCTACCATTACGTGAACGAAATCCAGCATTACTGCGTTGATGCCTTTGGTCTTTTCGCTGTGTTGATACACAAACATCAGCAGCGAGATCAGCGTTGACAGTAACGCAGGGATGAAAACCACCCAGCCAAGAATACGTTTTAAAATGGCAATGCGCCCAGCCTGTTGATACGTCATGTGTTCCCCTTGTAAGCGACGTAACCGTAATGGGCTAAGTCTACCTGTAGTTATTGAAACTCGCCCACCGTTTTCTTCAGCACTGCTGTGCTACAAGCGTAGCCGGGATTATCCGAAATCAACAGCTTAACGGCGAGCGCGCGTTGCCAGTAAATAGTTATATAGTTAAATCAAACCGTTTAAACAGGGGCCTTCATGATTCGGCTGATTATCTTATTGCTGGGCGCGCAAGCGCTGCGGGGGCAACGCCGCCTGCTAATGCTGTTCGGCTGGGCGTGGATCACCGTAGGCGCGCTGATGCTGTTCGATGTACTTCAGGACGGGCGTTCCGTGCTGGCGTTGGATGCGCTGGCAGTACTGCTGGCGCTGGAGGGATTAGTGGCGATTTCCGCCGCACTGGTGATCGGCTCATCCGCCAGTCGCCCAGTGATGCTGAAGGGATTGGGCTTTTTGTTTCTGGCCTTTTTAGTTTGGGACGTGCCCGCCGACGACAACATCGTCGCCACGCTGGTGTTTGGCAGCGCGCTACTGCTTGACGGTGCGGTTCGCATTGCTTCTTCTACGGTGATCCAGCACAGCCGCTGGAAACCGGTCGCGCTGGCGGGCAGCGGCGAAATCTTGCTTTCGCTGATGATTTTTATTGGCTGGCCGGTGCCGCATCGGATGACGGTTCCTTTTTGTATCGGCGTGATGATCCTGCTTTCCGGCTGGGCACTGCTACGCATTGCCCGCAGGTTGGAAAGCTTCTCGCTAAATCAGAACCCGCAGTTAGCCACTCAGCCGCAAACCAATGACGCTAATCCGCTCAGGGTGTATGTCTGGACACCGACGGGATCGGCAAAAGATGCCCGCAGGCGTTACATCGTCGATCGCTACATCGCGGCGGTGGACGGCAGCGGCAATATATCCACTGGCCATGCCGCCCTGGCGTTGGCACCGGACATGTATATCAGCCACTATCCGCTTAACGAAATCAGCCAGTCTGCACAAGATTTCCGCCGGCTATTGCACTCCGGCGAACAAAACAACGTCGACGGACGCTTTCTGCCCGATTTGCAACAGGAAGTGGCAGCCTGGTGCCCCCCGGACAAAAGAATACAGTTTCGCCGTTACAACCCGACGGCATTACGAGTCTTCTGGCAGCGTTATCGTCAGGATGCCACTTACAATCTGACTCGTCGCAACTGCTCCACCACGGTTATTCAGGCGCTCGATAGCGCGCTGGAAGGCGTACTTGGCGATAAACATCTGTGGCGGCGTTTCCTGTTGCTGATACTCGATCCCAACCTGTGGATGTTGGCGGTGCTGCGTAGCCGTGGCGAAAGCATGACCTGGACACCGGGGTTGGTGCTTGATTATGCCCGCATGCTGCAACAGGTCACCGAACGCCAGCATCAGCGCTGGTGGCTAAAAGTGCAGGAGATGTGGCGCATCCTGCGTTTTGGCAAGGCTCAGCCACGCAGGTAAAAATTTTAGTCTCAACGCCGGCGATGATAAAGTGTCGGGCACATTCACCGGCAGGAGTTAACCGATAATGGCCTATTCGCAACGCATTGAAACCGCTATTTTTGATATGGACGGTTTATTGATCGATTCAGAACCGCTGTGGCTACAGGCAGAACTGGATATCTTTGGCGCACTGGGGCTGGATTTGTCAGACCGCCACAAACTGCCGGATACCCTGGGTCTGCGCATCGATCTGGTGGTGAAGATGTGGTACCAGGCCATGCCGTGGCAAGGGGTGTCGCAAGAAGAAGTCTCTGCACGTATTATCGAGCGCGCCATCGAGCTGGTGCGTGAAAAACGCCCCCTGCTGCCTGGCGTACAACAGGCGCTGGAGCTGTGCCGCAGCCTGGATCTGAATATTGGCCTGGCCTCCGCCTCACCGCTGCACATGCAACAACAGGTGCTGCAGATGTTTGACCTCGAAGGCTACTTTGATCAACTTGTCTCCGCCGAGTACTTGCCTTACAGCAAGCCGCACCCGGAAGTGTACCTGATCGCCGCCGAGCGCCTGGGCAGCGATCCCCTACGCTGCATAACGCTGGAAGACTCGTTCAACGGCATGATTGCCACCAAGGCCGCGAGGATGCGTTCTATCGTGATCCCTGCGCATGAGTATCGTCATGATGGCCGTTGGGCGCTGGCCGACCACAAGCTCGATTCCCTTGAGCAACTGACCTCCGATCATCTGGCCTGATTTTCACGGCATCGGCTTACTGCCGGTGCCGCTAACCTGACTTCTCCCGCTTTTTCGTTGCTTAAGTTAAAAATTTGGCTGCACGTCATAAAATAAATAAAACATTATTTCATTTTTATTGAGTTACTGTAGCGGCCTCATTATGCTGCAGTTCAAGAAAGTCGCCGGACGTTAGGCACAGGCTGTCACTGCCACGCAGCCTTACCCTGTCGTCCGGCGCTTTCTCCTACGCCCATCCCCTTACCGCAGCAAAAGCGTACAGCACTTGGACATTTAAGTAACAAGCCGTTGTAAAACCGGGAAAAATAAACAATTGGTTACAGGGTAACTGCTTCCACTACTGGGAATTTTCCCATATACTGGATAAATTAACAGTTTATCAGCCGGAACAGCAGTATGACCGCGGAAGGACATCTTATTTTTTCTGTCGCTTGCGCGATTTTCGCCAAGAAGGCCGAGGTGACCCCAGAGCTGGCAACGGGCGACTGGTGGCACATCATCCCTGCCGCGCTGTTGACCTCACTGCTGCCCGATATCGATCACCCCAAGTCGGTACTGGGCCAACGGTTGCGCTGGATTGCCATTCCGATATCGCGCGCCTTCGGCCACCGCGGTTTTACCCATAGCCTGCTGGCGATCGCCGGCGGCATGGCGTTGTTCCAGCTTGACGTGCCGCGCAGTTGGCCGATTCCGGCCGACGTCCTGCATGCCATGATCATCGGTTACTTCAGCCATCTGCTGGCGGATATGCTCACTCCCGCCGGCGTCCCCCTACTCTGGCCATGCCGCTGGCGCTTTCGTCTGCCGCTGCTAAATTCTCAGAAAGGCAATCAGCTTGAGCGCGCCCTGTGCCTGTGTCTGGTGGCTTTCGCTATCTATTGGCAGGGCGGATGCACCATCCCAGTGCAGTCTTATTTTGAGCAAATAAAAAATATCAGACTGTGATCACATAAAAACGGACATTTAATAACCACCAAGTGCATAAATTAAACAAATTTGCGCAATGAGTTATATCAAATTCCATTTGGATATAAGTGAGCCGTTAAGCAAACTGTTACGATATTTAGTATCGCTACGCCATGGTGCATAGCCATTTTCATATAAGAAAAAATTTTGGAGACATTGGGGATGAATTTTCCGCTGGTTATTAACGTGGTGATTTTTGTCGCCCTCCTTTTGCTGTTGGCGCAAAGCCGCCATAAGCAATGGAGCCTGGCGAAAAAGGTACTGGTCGGCCTGGTCATGGGTGTGGTGTTCGGTTTGGCACTGCAGCTGGTGTACGGTTCGGACAATCCGGTACTGAAAGAATCCATCAGCTGGTTCAACATCGTCGGTAACGGCTATGTGCAACTGCTGCAAATGATTGTCATGCCGCTGGTCTTCGCCTCGATTCTGAGCGCGGTCGCCAAGCTGCATAACGCCTCTTCCCTGGGGAAAATCAGCTTCCTGACTATCGGCACCCTGTTGTTCACCACGCTGATTTCGGCGCTGGTGGGCGTGCTGGTAACTAACCTGTTCGGTCTGACCGCTGAAGGCTTGGTGCAGGGGGCGCAGGAAAGTGCGCGTCTGTCCGCAATCCAAAGCAACTATGTGGGCAAACTGGCCGACCTGACCGTACCGCAGATGGTGCTGTCCTTCATTCCTAAAAACCCGTTCGCCGATTTGACCGGTGCCAGCCCTACCTCGATCATCAGCGTGGTAATCTTCGCGACCTTCCTGGGTGTGGCGTCGCTGCAGCTGCTGAAAGACGACAAGCCGAAAGGTGAGCGCGTGCTGGTCGCTATCGACACCCTGCAGGCCTGGGTGATGAAGCTGGTGCGTCTGGTGATGAAACTGACTCCGTATGGCGTTCTGGCGCTGATGACCAAAGTGGTTGCCGGCTCTAACGTTCACGACATCATCAAACTGGGTAGCTTCGTCGTGGCCTCTTATCTGGGTCTGGCGATCATGTTTGCGGTGCACGCTGCCCTGCTGGCCTTCACCGGCGTTAATCCGCTGAAGTTCTTCCGCAAGGTATGGCCGGTCATCACTTTCGCCTTTACCAGCCGCTCCAGCGCCGCCAGCATTCCGCTGAACGTGGAAGCGCAAACCCGCCGCCTGGGCGTACCAGAATCCATTGCCAGCTTCTCGGCCTCGTTCGGCGCCACCATTGGCCAGAACGGCTGTGCAGGCTTGTACCCAGCGATGCTGGCGGTGATGGTGGCCCCAACCGTCGGGATTAACCCGCTGGACCCGGTGTGGATCGCGACCCTGGTCGGTATCGTCACCATCAGCTCCGCCGGTGTAGCCGGCGTGGGTGGCGGCGCGACTTTCGCTGCGCTGATCGTGCTGCCGGCAATGGGTCTGCCAGTGACGCTGGTTGCCCTGCTGATCTCCGTTGAACCGCTGATCGACATGGGCCGTACCGCACTGAACGTCAACGGCTCTATGGCGGCAGGTACCATCACCAGCCAACTGATGAAGCAAACAGACAAGTCCATTATGGACAGTGAAGACGAAGTGGAACTGGCTCACCAGTAAATCTCGTCGGCAATAAAGAACCGGGGCTTGTTCGCAGCCCCGGTTTTTTTATATCTGCAATCCACTCAGGGCCGTTCGCCCGCCGCCAGTCGCTGATTGATTTCAGCAATCACATCCGGCAGTTGTGCCAATGTATCAATCACGTAGTGCGCACCGGCGGAATACAGTTTATCGGTTGCCAAAGCGCGCCGCTTGTTAACTTCCGACTCACTCATTTGTTGGTATTCCTGCCAGGTAGCCCCAAACTCGTTACCCGACAGCGCCAGCCCGATGCTCCACATGCCTGCATTCAATCCTTCGCTGATACCCGGCACTGCATCATCCACTTTCACACAGTGCGCCACCGAATCGATACCCAGCGTAATCACGTTTTGCAGCGCCATCCACGGGCCTGGACGCCCACCAGCGGCCAAATCGTCAGTCGCAACCCAGTGATCCGGCGCGTAACCTCGCAGCGCCGCTGCCGGCGCCAGCACCTCCATCACCGCCCGCGGATAACCCGAACAGGAACCTATCTTGATGCCCTGCTCACGCAATGCAGCAATCACCTGTGGCACACCCTCAATCGGATCGGCAAAGTCGACCACCTTGGCGATTTGCAACGGCATAAAAGCCTGATACAGCGCGTCAATGTCCTGATGACTCATGGAGCGGCCCAACTGCTGCCGCCAACGCGCATCCACCTCGGGCAATTTGCCCAAAGCCTCAATGTGCTGCCATTTGCCCAACCCCATCGGAATGCGCGCCTCCGCCAGGCTGATGTCGATATCAAAGGTCTGCTTAAAGGCTTCAACAAAAATCTGCGTTGGCGCAAAGGAGCCGAAATCTACCGTGGTGCCGGCCCAGTCGAGTATCACTGCGTTAATCTGACTCATGCTCATCCTCATTGCTCCCAGTACATTGCCTGCCCGACCGCGGCCAGCAAACGTTCGATATCCTGCGGGTAAACTTCGCCGATATTGCCAATGCGGAAGCAGTCGCTCTGCGATACCTTGCCCGGATAGATGACAAAGCCCTGCTGTTTCAGGCGCTGATAGAACTCGGTAAAACGGTAAGTGTCGGCCTTCGGGGAATAGAACGCGGTGATGATCGGCGAGTGCAAATCATCCTCCAACAGGGTTTCGAACCCCAGCGCGCGCATCCCAGCCACCAGCCGCTGCTGGTTTGCCCGGTAACGAGCGTGGCGGGCCTCAATCCCCCCTTCTTGCTCCAGCTCGCGCAGCGCCTGAGCAAAAGCCAGCACCGTATGCGTCGGCGAGGTAAAGCGCCATTTTCCGGCGTTATCTTCCATACAGCGCCACTGAGCATACAGATCCAACGACAACGAACGCGAGCGCCCCGCGCACTTATCCAGTTCATTGCGGCGGGCAATAACAAAGGCGAAACCCGGCACGCCCTGAATGCATTTATTGGCCGAGCTGATCAGATAATCAATGCCGAGCGCATCGACATCCAGCGGGATACCGCCGAAACTGCTCATCGCATCCACGATCAGGGTTTTGCCATTTCGCGCCGCCAGGCCTGAGACGCGCTCCAGCGGATTCAGCATTCCCGTGGTAGTTTCACAATGCACCATGGCGATATGACTGATGCCTGCATCGCCTTTCAATACCGCCTCCATCGCCTCAACATCCGGCTCATTCACTTCGCCACAGTTGAACGCATGGTGGTTGATGTCCATCAACCGGGCCATTTCGATCATCCGCGCACCATAAGCGCCGTTATTGACGATCAGCAATTTGTCCTGCGGCCCCATTACCGTGCCCAATACCGCTTCAACCGCAAAACTGCCGCTGCCTTGCAACAACACTGAGGTGTAGCCGGTTGACCGAGTCGCCAGCGCCTCGAGCTTCTGACGAATGTTCTGCACCACGCCCAGGTTGTAATCTTCATCCCAGGTACAGCTATCGAACAGCATCGCTTCCTTCACCGTTTTTGAGGTGGTCAACGGGCCAGGGGTTAACAGCAAATAATCGTGCTCAGACATTTCATTCACCCAATTGGTCTATACCAGATGAGTATTATACTGACCGCAACCCGGCCTTCGGGTCAAACGCCAACCGCAGGTGAAACAAAAAATTCATCTGCGCATGTATACCCCAAATAATTCGAGTTGCTTGTAGGCGGCAACTGAGTGAATCCCCAGGAGCTTACTCAAGTAAGTGACTGGGGTGAGTGAAGGCAGCTAACACCCAAGCCACTTGAAGTATGACGGGTATATAATGAGCGCGTGCCGTAATGCCATAGCGAGATGAAATGAAAGAACATCTGGGTGAGTTGCCCCACTACCTGCAAATCAAGGAACAGCTTCAGGCGCGTATCACTCGCGGCGCGCTGCAGGCGGGCGATAAGCTGCCTTCCGAACGTGAGCTGTGCGCCATTTTCTCTACTACTCGTGTCACCGTACGGGAAAGCCTGGCGCAGTTGGAAGCCACCGGTGCCATCTACCGCGCCGACCGCAGGGGTTGGTTTGTTACGCCGGAAAGGTTGTGGTTGGATCCGACGCAGAACACCAACTTCCACCGGTTATGCCAGGAGCAGGGGCGCACGCCGCGCACTGAGCTGTTGTCCGCCGAAAAAACCGCGGTGCCACTCGACGTAATGCGACCATTAGCGCTGGAGCCGAATGACCCAATTTATCTGCTGCGCCGCGTACGCTATGCCGACGGCCGGGCTATTTGCTATTGCGAGAACCACTGCCTACCGCAGCGGGTGCCTGAATTGCTCAACCAGGATCTTAACGGCAGCCTGACCGAGATTTATCAGCAACGGTACAATTTGATTTACCACCGGATGCACCTGTCGTTTTACCCTACCGCCCTGCCATACGCCGCCGCTACTGCGTTGGGCGCGATGGTTGGCCTGCCCGCACTGCTGCTGCGCCGGTTAAACTACGACCAGCACGGGCGAATTCTCGATTTTGATATCGAATACTGGCGGCATGACAGCCTGCGCATTGAGGTCGATACGCTGTGATCTCTGCCCTGTGCCAAACAAAAAAGGGCGCCGCCGGTGAATGGCTGCGCCCTTGATTTGGTCAACTGACGGGATCAGTACGGGTAGTCGTGATAGCCCATTTGCTCAGAAATGTTGCGCGCGGCGGTGTGCAGACGTTTGACGTAATCTGCCCTGGCATCTTCAGAGTAACGAATCGACGGGAACGAAATGCTCAGGCCGGCGGTCACTACGCCAAAGCGGTCAAATACCGGCACCGCAATACAGCGCAGCCCTGCTTCTTGCTCTTCGATGTCCTCACCCACACCTTGCTCACGCACTTGATCCAACAGCGACAGCAGCGCCCCGGCATCGGTCAGGGTATTCGGCGTGCTGCGGGTAAATTCAATCTGCGACAGAATTTGCGCCACTTCCGCCCTATCGCGCCACGCCAACAACACTTTACCGATCGCGGTACTGTGCAACGGGTTACGCCGACCGATGCGTGAATACATGCGCAGGTTATATTGCGCGTCGATTTTATGGATATAAACAATGCTGTCTTCATCCAGCGCCCCAAGGTGAATGGCTTCCCGGGTGTGATTCGACAGTTCACGCATTTGAACATCTGCAATACGGATCAGATCGACGTTCTGCAACGACTTGGCACCCAGTTCAAACAGCTTGAGCGTCAGCGCATATTTTTCCGTTTCCCCTTCCTGCGACACATAGCCCAACGACTTCATGGTCTGAAGAAAACGGTATACGGTACTTTTGGACATCATCACCCGCTGGGAAAGCTCTGTAATGCCAATCTCACGCTCCTCGCCCAGCGCCTGCAAGATACCGAATACCTTCAGCACGGAGGAAACCGCATCCGGTTGTTTGTCTGGATCTGCGTTCACCATAGTCAAAATCCTACCCAGCTTTTGTGTTTTAAGAAATTTGAACAAGGGTTTCAGTATACGCGGTACCGCAGAAGCCACGCAATCGGGCTGGGCTGAATGCAGGCTGGGATCTCATCGGTTATTACAATTGAACGGAAAACTGTGGATGCAATCGCAGACGAACATGATTAGCATGGTAATACTCCCCCGGATTAATACCTTCGAGATCAACATGCGTTCTTGTACCGACGGCCTCCCCGTCCCGCAGCGCTATGGGGCAATCCTCGCCATTGCCCTCGGCATTACCGTTTCCGTGCTCGACGGCGCAATCGCCAACGTGGCGCTGCCGACTATCGCCCGCGATCTGAACGCCAGCCCGGCCAGCTCCATCTGGGTGGTGAACGCCTATCAGTTAGCCATCACCATTTCCCTGTTGTCGCTGGCCTCGCTCGGCGATCTGATTGGCTATCGCCGCATCTATCAGGCCGGTTTGCTGGTCTTCAGCGTGACCTCACTGTTTTGCGCACTGTCCGACTCGCTGACGACGCTGACTATTGCTCGCGTGCTTCAGGGGTTTGGCGCCGCCGCCATCATGAGCGTCAACACCGCACTGATCCGCATTATCTATCCGCAACGTTTTCTCGGGCGCGGTATGGGCATCAACTCGCTGATTGTCGCCTTTTCTTCGGCTGCCGGGCCCACGGTGGCGGCGGCAATCCTCTCGGTGGCCTCGTGGCAATGGCTGTTTGCCATCAACTTGCCGATCGGCATTGTGGCGTTGCTGCTGGGGATGAAATATCTTCCCGCCAATAGTCAGAAGAGCAGCAATCAGCGTTTCGACCCAACCAGTGCGGTGATGAACGCCCTGACTTTCGGGCTGCTGATCACCGCCATCAGTGGCTTTGCCCAGGGCCAGAGCCTGACGTTGATTTTCAGTGAAATCGCCGCGCTGCTGGTCATTGGCTTCTTCTTTGTCCGCCGCCAGCTGCGCCAGGAATTTCCGCTGCTGCCGGTAGACCTGCTGCGTATCCCGATTTTCGCCCTGTCGATGGGCACCTCAATTTGTTCCTTTACCGCACAAATGCTGGCGATGGTCTCGTTACCTTTCTTTCTGCAAGGGACGCTGGGCCGCGATGAGGTCGCCACCGGGCTGTTGCTGACCCCCTGGCCGCTGGCGATTATCGTCATGGCACCATTGGCCGGGCGGCTGGTGGAGCGGATCCACGCCGGATTATTGGGTTGTATCGGCCTGGCGGTGTTTGCATTGGGGTTATTCTTGCTGGCATTGCTGCCGCATAACCCTTCCGATCTGGATATCATTTGGCGCATGGTGCTGTGCGGCGCCGGCTTCGGGCTGTTTCAATCGCCCAATAACCACACCATTATTTCCGCCGCCCCGCGCAACCGCAGCGGCGGTGCCAGCGGCATGTTGGGTACCGCCCGACTATTGGGGCAGACTTCCGGTGCCGCACTGGTGGCACTGATGTTCAATCTGTTCCCCACTTCCGGTACCCACGCTTCGTTGATTCTGGCCGGTACCTTTGCCACGCTGGCGGCGGCAGTCAGCAGCCTGCGCATTACCCAACCGCGTGCGCAAGCGGTAGAAAGCCGTGAGCAAGCCAAATAGCAGGCATAAAAATGTTATCGGCCAGTAATTGCGTAGCGAAGATGACGTTGACGTTTTTTCCTGAGGTCTTGAGCCATTGCCGGATGCGGACCGTGAAAGACGGCTCATCAAGGAATAGCCACGCTTCCTTGAGAATCAGCAACGCGGGCACGCTGTCGAAACAGACGCGCGGTTCAGGCGTGTGCCGGGCGTGGTTCGTGCGAACGCACCATGCCCAGTTCTTAGGCTACGGCAAGCAACGGAAATGCCGCAGCGCCATCGTCATTCCCTCTTGGAGGGTTGCATTGTGCGAGGTTCGCCAAGAACCGCCAACGCCTTGAACACGAACAATCCGCCCACGCCTGCGACCAGGGCCAGCGCGATGGCGAACAGCGTGGCGCCGCCCGCCAGCCCAAGCCTGTCGATCAGATAGCCGGCCGCAACCGGCAGCAGCCCCGCCGGGATATAGCCGCCGATGTTGAACACTGCATTCGCCTCGGCGCGCCGTCCGTCGGGCACATGCAGACCAATCAGGGTCAGGCCACCCAACTGACCCAGGCCCTGCCCGGCCCCCGCCAGCAGCGCCGCAACCACCAGCATCGATGCGAGCGAGGCATGCACGGCGATGCCCAGACTCGTCATCGCCAATACCGTGGCCGTGGTGCTGGCCAGGAAGATCGAGCGTATCGGCCAGTGGCGCACCGCGAACTGCACGCCTGTGGCGGTCAGGAACATGGCGCAGGCCATGCCGCCGGCGATAATGGGGCTACGCACGTCGAGCAGCCGGGACAGCAGCGATGGCCCCAGCGCCAACACAAACGAGGTTGCAGTGATACCCGGCCCAAAAGTGGCGATGCCGCAGGCCAAATGCCGCCGATTGGCGACGGGCACCGTGGGTAGCCGAAGGCGCAATGGTTGGCCGCCGGATCGAGCCGGACGGCACAAAGGCAGCAAGCAGGCAACGGCCAGCGCACTGCCGAGGACGGCCAGTTCGGTGGCGAACACCGACAGGATCGGATGCGCCCGCGTTTGCGCCAAGCCCCCCGCGAGCAGCGGGCCCAGTCCGGCTCCGAACACCATCGACACCGAAGCCAGCAACGCCGCCTGGCGCCTGCGATCGCTGCCGCCCAGATCGCCGACGGCCGCCATGCCAGCCGATACCATGACGCCCACGGCGATGCCCGTCAGCAGTCGGGCAATGCCCAAAGCCAGCACTGACTGCGCACCGGCGAACAGCAGGCAGGCCGTCAGCGCGGCCAGCAGGCCCGGCAGCAGGATCGGCCTGCGGCCATAGCGGTCGGACAACTGCCCGGCGACCAGCAAGGTGCCCAGCAACCCGGCGATGTAGAGGGCGAAGATAACCGTCAGCATGCCGGTGGAGAATCCGATTTCCTGCTGCCAGTAGACGTACAGCGGCGTCGGCGAGTTGGACAGCATGAACACGGCCGTCACCAGCCATGCCGCACCCCACATGGACACCGTCGATGGGCGGCCGGTCATGGATGAGCCTCTCCGGCGTTCTGCATCGCTGCGTCGACCACCCCGATGGGAAACTCCGACAGCGCGTATTCCGCCAAAACTTCGGCGGTGGTACGCCGCAACGGTTTCAGATTCAACGCGACGAGGGCCACCCCTTGCGCCTGTTGCCGCATCCAAAGGGAGACCCGCGCATAGGCCCGATGCTGGGTAAGGTCGCTCGGTAAGGAACCTGTCCCGGCCTGGCTCATACCGCCGCTCCCACATCTTCATGGGCACGCGAACGGCCGAGCAAGGCAAACACCAGCAATGCCGTCAGTGCCGACGACGCGGCCAGGACGTACAAGACCCAGCGGAATGCGTGGTCGTAGGTTGCCAACAGCAAGGCGCGTTCACCGGGCACCAGCGCGGACGCCTGCGCCAGATCGCCCAGCGCCGCACGGTTGGCGGCCTCGATCACAACGGCTGGAGCAGCCGCGTCCAAGGCGCCGAGCAATCCAGCCTGGAGCAGGAACGACAACAGCGCACCCGCCACTGCAATGGCAATACCGTCAGCCGAGACGCGCACGCAGTTGAAGATCCCTGTCGCCATGCCCGCGCGTTCTTTCTCCACTACGCTCACGGCCATACCATCCATCAACCCCCACGGCAGGCCAATACCGATACCGATAAGCGCCAGCGGCACCACCAACGCGGCACCAGCCCCTCCCGCCAGCACCTGGCCCAGCCAGATCAGCCCGATCGCCACCAGCAGCAGCCCGACGCCGGACAATATGCCGGAGGTAAACCAGCGCGACAGTAGCGCGGCAAGGAACGGCACCACCAGCAGCGGCGCAGCCAGGGCAATCATCATTTGCCCCGCTTCGAGCGCGCCCAGCCCGTCGATACCGATGAAACGGCCTGGCAGCATCACGATCAGCGTGACGAAAAAGAAGGCCGGCGACGCGCCCAGCACCTGCACGCCGACGAAACGCGCACGGCTGAACAACGATAGGTCGAGCATAGGGCGGGCGACACGACGCTCGATCCGCACGAAGGCCACGAACAGCACGACCGCCGCCAGCAGCGAGCCGATGACCGCGGAGCTGCGCCAGCCGTCCTCCGGCGCCAGCAGGATGCCGTAGGTGAACAAAGTTAGTGCGGCGGTGAAGCTGATAGCGCCCGGCCAGTCCAGGCCCTTGGCCTGCGGGTCACGGGACTCCGTGGCGCTGGCCCAAACCAGCCCGAAGCCGGCCACACCGATCAGTGCCGTCGCCAGGAACACCCAGCGCCAGCCGGCAATTTCCACCAACCCGCCCGCCGCCAGCGGCCCGAAGGCCAAACCGATGCCGAACGTGGTGCCAAGCAGGCTGAATACCCGTGTGCGGATCGAGCCATGGAAGGTCTGCGCCAGCGAAGACATGGCGCCGGCGAAGGCGGCTGCGCCACCCAGGCCTTGAGCCAGGCGCAGGCCGTCGATCCAGCCGACCGAGGGTGCCAGCGGAATGGCGAACGTCACCAGCACGAACAGCGCCAGCCCAACCAGCCACACGCGCTTGCGGCCATAGGTATCGGTCAGACTTCCGGCCGCCATCATGGCGCTGCCGTAGGTCAGGATGTAGCCATTAACCACCCAGTTCAATTGCACTGCCGTCCCGCCCAGCTCCTGACTGATAGACGGCAGCACGACGGCTGGCCCGGTGAAGCACAACGGGATCAGGATGCCGGTGAGGCAAGCGGCCAGCAGTTGCAGCCAGTCGCGGCCGTTAGTACCGCCAATGGCGGCCGAGGCGTGTGTCATGGAAAAACTCCGCTAAAGAATCCGTGAAGGGACTGGCAGACACCAAAGCCATAGCTCGAAAGACAAGACAGCCGCATCCAACCTGTGCAGCCGTCAGCGTATGCGTTCGCACGGTTAAGAAAAATAGGCTAAGGTTCCGAACATATCGGACAAATATTCCTAGATGGGCGACGCAATGGATTTCCTCAACGGCATCGAGTTCTTCGTGCAGGCGGCCGAAGCCCGCAGCTTTTCTGAGGCTGGGCGAGTGCTCGGCATCTCGTCTTCCGCCGTAGGCAAGAGCGTAGCGCGGCTTGAAGAACGGCTGGGTGTGCGCCTGTTCCATCGCAGCACGCGCAGCATCACACTAACGGCCGAAGGCGCTTTGTTCCTTGAGCGTTGCCGGCGTATCCTCTCCGAAGTCGAAGCCGCGGAGCTGGAACTGTCGGAAACCCGGCAGGCGCCCCGAGGCAAGCTGCGCGTGAGCCTGCCGTTGGTCAGCGGCCTGGTCATGCCGGCGCTGACGGCCTTCATGCACCGCTACCCGGCCATCGAGCTGGATGTGGATTTCTCGGATCGGATGGTCGATGTGATCGAGGATGGATTCGATGCCGTCATTCGCACCGGGGAGCCAGCGGACTCCCGGCTGATGTCGCGTCCACTGGGCACCTTTAAGCTGCTGCTGATCGGTGCGCCCCGGTACTTCGCCGCACGCGGCACGCCAAGTGTGCCGTCCGACCTCACGGGCCATTCCTGCCTGCAACACAAGTTCCCGAGCACCGGAAAGTTCGAGCCGTGGCCCTTGCGCATGCGGGAGGGCGAAGCGGAACCTGTCCTCCCGGCCTCGATGGTGTGCAATACCACCGAGGCCCTGGTTCACGTCGCCCGCGATGGCCTCGGGATCGCCTGCCTGCCGGACTTCATGGTGTGCGACGCGATCATGGCGGGCGAGCTGGTGACGGTGTTGGACGACTTCAACCAGCACCAGGGCACCTTCCGCATGCTCTGGCCGTCGAGCAAGCACCTGGCGCCGAAGCTGCGCGCGTTCATCGATTTCATGAGCGCGGAGCTTTTTAAGTCCTGATGGTTCACGATCGGCTCGAGGGAGATCGAATCAATCTTACCCAATGAACAGCGTGGCCTGCGCAGGCGTTCGCCTCTGTCTGCTTGTATGAAAGCTTCTCCATCAGCCCGGCGACGCCTGAAATAAAAAACCCCGGCAAGCCGGGGTTTTTTACGTTCTTTGGGTTACTTCAGGTACTGGCCTGAACGCAGCGCTTCGATACGTTTATCGAGCGGCGGGTGAGACATGAAGAGTTCGCTGAACGACTTGGATTTGCCGTTAATGCAAAACGCCATCATGCTGCCTGCTTCCTGCGGTTCATAGCTGGTTTTCAGCCGTTGCAGCGCCGCGATCATCTTCTCGCGGCCCACCAGTTTGGCGGAGCCTGCGTCGGCGTAGAACTCACGGTGACGCGAGAACCACATGGTGATGATGCTGGCCAGGATACCGAACACCAGTTCCAACACCATCGACACGGCAAAATAGATCATCGGGTTGCCGTTACCTTCCCCTTCACCGTCACGGTTACCCAGGAAGCCGGCGGCCACCTGCGCAATCAGGCGCGAGATAAAGATCACGAAGGTGTTCACGATACCCTGAATCAGCGTCATGGTCACCATGTCACCGTTAGCGACGTGACTGATTTCATGGGCGATAACCGCCTCCGCTTCGTCACGGCTCATGCTCTGCAGCAGACCGGTACTGACGGCGACCAACGAAGCGTTGCGACGCGCGCCGGTGGCGAAGGCGTTAATGTCCGGTGCGTGATAAATAGCGACCTGCGGCATGGCAATGCCCGCCTGCTGCGACTGACGACGTACCGTTTCCAGCAGCCAGTTTTCGGTTTCGTTACGCGGCTGTTCAATCACTTCCCCGCCAACGGAGCGCAGCGCCATCCATTTGGACATCAGCAGTGAGACAAAAGAACCGCCGAAGCCGAACAGACCGGCCATGATCATCAGGCCCTGAACGCTACTGGATTGGATTCCTGTCAGGCTGAGCACCAGCCCGAAAACCAACATCACCGCCAGGTTGGTGAGCAGGAACAGAGCTATACGCATCATAAAATGTTTACTTCCTCATAAATGTTAACAAAACGCTGCCTTGGATACCCTAGATCGTATGGGCATTCATCACAGTTTCAAGAGTTGTACGCCATTAACCTACTAAAAATACGAAACTTTACAAAAACGGCGCTTCAGCAATACTCCCCAAATTGTAAACGATTGTTGCGTAAAGCGGCGAGTTTTTATGGGAATTTTATCTGCGACCCAATCGGATCAACCGAGCAAAATTCCGTCCCCTGCACAGGAAGCAAAGTGTCCGCCAGCCCCAGCCGGTAAGATTTACGTCACAAAGCGCTACCCTTACCGTCGTTCCCTGAACTATTTCCTCGCCGGCGGCAACTGGGCTTACGCAACCGCAAGAAAGCGGTCTGCACACCGGCCTCACACTTCGAGGGGGCGGTATTTTAACGCTGTGGTTTACGTCCCAGCCCGCCCAGATGGGTATCTGCAAAGCCGCTAGCGTATTTCAGCCCATAACCCAAGGCTCGATCAAAACCGATATGCGCGCCCCAAATCAACGCCGCCATCAACCAGTGTGGCTGTTGGGTTCCCGCAAATACCAGGCCGCACAACGCGGGTCCAATATAAGAGTGGGCAAGGTTATAGCCGATGGCCCCCGCTTTTTTACCCAATACATAGGCCAGAAAAGAGATGTCGGGGATCAGGAAACAGGCGGCAAACAATCCCCAACTGTAGTGTTGTCCGTGGTATATCACCACGGACAGTATCAACACCAGCACGGCTTCAAAACGGAGTACAGCGCGCATTGGCGGGCTTAAGTCGCTCATCGTGACCTCACAAAATGTTTAATTTCGACTCGGGGCCCTGACCGCGCCCATTAAAAAACGCACCCGAAGGTGCGTTTTTCTTTTTGGTGCTTGGCTGCGTTACTTCGTCGCCGCTGGCTGCGCCTGTTCAAGGTGCGCCAGATCCAGAGCGATATGCACGGTTTCATCCAGGTATGGGTCGGGCTCCTGGTAATCCTTCGGCAGATCCTCCAGCTTCTTCAACGGCTTTTTACCAGCGCGCTGCAGGCGGTCATTAATGCGCTGCAGCCGGGTAGCATCATCATCGTGGTTCTCTTTCTCGCGCTGGGCAAGGTTGAGTGAAACGATGTTGCGCTTGTCCTTCAGCGCCTTGTAATGCGCGATATCTTGCGCGATGTACTGGAACTCAGGATCCTTGGCGATACGCTGCTCGTGATCTTTCAGCAATTCAGGATCGAAAGGCTTCAGATCGCCAGTTTTGGTGTAGGTCGCCGCATTAATACTGTCCCACGGCATCGCATTGTCTTCAAAGGCTTCACCGGTTTCCGCCGGATCAATGCCGCTCGGCATCAGGATATCCGGGGTTACGCCTTTACGCTGGGTACTGCCGCCATTCACGCGGTAGAACTTCTGAATGGTGTATTGCACCGAGCCCAACGCCGGCCATTCCGGACGCAGCATCTGGTCGTAAATACGGTTCAGCGAACGGTACTGCTGGACGGTGCCTTTACCGAAGGTCGGTTCACCGACGATCAGCGCGCGGCCGTAGTCCTGCATCGCCGCAGCAAAGATCTCGGAAGCCGAGGCGCTGAAGCGGTCAACCAGCACCACCAGCGGCCCTTTGTAGTAGGTCACGCCGTCGGTGTCCGCGTCTTCACGCACCTTGCCGTTGTTGTCACGTACCTGCACCACCGGGCCGCTCGGAATGAACAGACCGGACAGTGATACCGCTTCGGTCAGCGCGCCGCCGCCGTTGGTGCGCAGATCGATGATCAGGCTCTTGACGTTCTGCTTGGCCATCTTCTGCAACTGAACTTTCACATCATCGGTCAGGCCAACGTAGAAGCCTGGGATGTCCATCACCGCGACTTTCTCTTTGCCGACGGTCTTGATGGTCATCTTCACCGCGCGATCTTCCAGACGAATACGCTCGCGGGTCAGTGTGACCACACGGGTTTTGGTACCTTTGCCCGCAGGCAGGATATCCAGGCGCACTTTGCTGCCCTTCGGCCCTTTGATCAGCGAAACCACATCGTCCAGACGCCAGCCGATAACATCGACCATAGGCTTACCCGCCTGGCCAACGCCGACAATACGGTCACCCACGGTGATCGCCTTGCTCTTCGCCGCTGGGCCACCCGGTACCATGGAATTGATCAGGGTGTAGTCGTCATCCATCTGCAGCACTGCACCGATGCCTTCCAATGACAGGCTCATTTCGGTGTTGAACTGTTCGGTATTGCGCGGGGACAGATAATTGGTATGCGGGTCGATTTCATGCGCGAAGGCATTCATCGCCAGTTGGAATACGTCTTCGCTGTTGCTTTGCGTCAGGCGCTTAATAGCGAACTGATAGCGTTTGGTCAGCGTTTCGCGAATTTCCTTGTCGGTCTTGCCGGTCAGTTTGAGGTTCAGCTCGTCATATTTGACTTTGGCATCCCACAGGCTGTCCAGTTCGGCCTTGTCTTTCGGCCACGGCGCTTTGCTGCGGTCGAGATCGATAGTGTCGTTGCCGGTGAAGCTCATTGGCTTTTCCAGCAGCGACAAGGCATAGGTGTAACGCTCAAAACGGCGTTTTTGGGCCAGATTGTACAGCGCGTATGGCGTATCCAGCTTACCGCTTTTCAGCTCTTCGCCAAGCTGGTTGCGCTTGTCGGCGAATTGCGCCACGTCGGAGGCCAGCAACACGTTATGGTTGTAGTCCAGCATATTCAGGTAACGATCGAAGATCTTGCCTGAAAAGTCCGCATCGAGGGCAAACTGGCGGTAATGAGAGCGAGTGAAGCGCGAAGTTACGCGCTCACTCACCGTTGCATGTTGCGGTTCCTGCTTAAGCTGGGGCAGTTGATCGATGCGGATGTTGGCTGTGTCCGCTCCGTAACTGACGCCCGCCCACAACAGACCCGCGACTGCTGTTAATCTGACAAATTTGTTCATGCCTTGGTTGGCCTCCGTATCAGAACTGCAAGTGTTCTGCGCGCACAATCATCGCCAGACCGGAAGAGAGCTGCACACGTACGCCATCTTTAGCGATTTCGAGTACGGTAGCATCCATCGCGCTCTTGCCTGCTCTGACTTTGATTTCTTGGCCAATTTGCAGTTTAGAGATATCCGTGACTGGCACATGGCGCTGCTGGCTTTCCTCTTTGACTTCACGAGGTTGACGAGCGGGCTGTGGGCGAGTTTGTGGGCGTGGCTTGCGGTTCTCCGGTGCGGCTCCGCCTTCGCGACGTGCAGCAGGTTTTTTACCGGCTGGACGTGGACGACGCGGTTGCGCATCGGCTGATTCGCCGGCAGCTTCACGTTTTTTGGCGTTTTGTTCGGCACGCTGTGCCTGAACGCGCGCTTTCGCTTCTTCAAGCTGTTGGCGGGCATGATCGACATGCTGCTGTTCGAGTTCACCGCACGGGTTGCCGTCTAAATCGACGCGCTGCGCGCCAACTTTGACGCCGTACAGGTAACGCCAGCTAGAGGTGTACAGGCGCAGGGCAGAACGCAATTGCGTTTTGCTGAGGTTCTCTTCCCCTTGAACACGCTCGACCAGATCCTGAAAAATACCGATTTTCAACGGGCGAGCTTCGCCCTCGGCGCTAAAGCAGAGCGGAAAACGCTCGGCAAGAAAAGCAATGACTTCTTTACTAGAGTTCAACTTAGGTTGATTTTCCATGAAATTTCCTGATTACAACGGGTTTGCCAACCAGCGCAGGCATGAACAGGCGTCATTATAATGACGCCATCGGTAAATGCCACGTTAACCGTAGATCAACTTGCTGCCACAGTGACATATTTCGCACTATCACACTGTTCCAGCTGCGCACAAAGCCCCGCCACCACTGCTTCCAGGCCCCTTTCGTCCTGTTCGTCGAAACGTTGATAAACTGTGCTGTCGATATCAAGAACGCCGATAATCTGACCGCTAACATTCAGCGGCAGCACAATTTCTGCATTACTGGCTGCGTCACAGGCGATATGGCCTGGGAACGCATGGACATCACCAACACGTTGCACGCGGTTTTCCGCCACGGCAGTCCCGCACACACCCTTGCCTACCGGAATACGTACGCAGGCGATTTTCCCCTGGAACGGACCGAGCACCAATTGCGCGCCATCCATCAGATAAAAACCTGCCCAATTGACGTCATCAAGGCGCTCGTTGATCAACGCACTGGCGTTGGACAACGCGGCGATAAAGTTGGTTTCCCCGTCAAGCAGCGCGCACAAATCACGTTTTAATTCCGCGTAGAATTGTTCTTTTGTCATGTGTTAACCATTAATACCGTGAAGATGGCCAGAAGCCCAAGTCTTAAGCCCTATAAAATAAGCATTAAATGCCTATAGCCACAAGGTTAATCATCTGTTGCTTCACAAAACCCTACCGGGCAAGGTATGTTTGCCGGTCTGAAACCCTGTTTTGCCGCCCGGCGCTTGAACCGATGAGCACGGACAGATTTATTTTTCAGCTACGCTAACTGTTGCGGCGAGCTATAGGGCAGCTTTTCTCATGATGAAAATACACGCTATCACCGGCCCACTTTCCAAAGCACGCCACCAGCGCTGTTGCGAATGCGACCTGCTGTTTGTGTTGCCGCCGCTCAGCGGTAAACAGGCAGCCTACTGCCCGCGTTGTGATGCGAAGGTGGTCAGCGGACGCGACTGGTCGATGACTCGACTGACCGCCATGGCTGTCACCATGTTGCTGCTGATGCCCTTCGCCTTCAGCGAACCGCTGATCAGCATCCGCTTGCTGGGCGTACGTATCGACGCCAGCCTGCTGGAAGGCATCTGGCAGATGAGCCGCCAGGGTGATCCTATCACCGCCAGCATGGTGGCGTTCTGCACCATAGGTGCTCCACTGACGTTGGCGCTGTCACTTCTGTACCTGCGTTTCGGCCATGCGCTGGGCATGAACCTGCGCCCGGTGCTGCTGATGCTGGAACGGTTAAAAGAGTGGGTGATGCTCGATATTTATTTGATTGGTATGGCCGTGGCAACCATCAAGGTCAAAGAGTATGCCGATATCCAGGCCGGCAGCGCCCTGATCGCCTACCTGTCACTCACCCTGCTCAGCATCCTGACGCTGATCCACGTCAATCTGGAACAGCTGTGGGAACGCTACTACCCGCAAGAGCAACCAGAGGGCCCGCCGACGGCACTGCATATTTGTCTGTCGTGCCATTTCACCGGTTATCCCGATGAGCGCGGACGCTGCCCGCGCTGCCATGTGCCCATGTGTCACCGTCAGCCCTACAGCCTGCAAAAAACCTGGGCGGCGCTGATTGCGGCAATGATTTTACTGATCCCGGCCAACCTGTTGCCGATATCGATCATTTACGCCAATGGCGCCCGGATGGAAGACACTATATTCTCCGGGGTGGTGTCACTGGCAAGCTCCGGCAATGTGCCGATCGCCGCCATCGTCTTCATCGCCAGCGTGCTGGTGCCCTTTACCAAGGTCATTGTGCTGATCACGATATTGTTCAGTATTCATTTCAAAACCTCGCACAGCCTGAAAACGCGCATTCGCTTGCTGCGGCTGGTGACCTGGATCGGCCGCTGGTCAATGCTCGATTTATTCGTTATTGCACTGATGATGTCGCTGGTGAACCGCGACCAGTTGTTATCTTTTACTATGGGACCGGCAGCCTTTTACTTTGGGTCTGCGGTTATTTTAACTATTCTTGCCGTAGAGTGGCTGGATAGCCGATTGATTTGGGATGCACATGCAACAGGAAACGCCGAATACACCGACTGAAGCGCGGGTCAAAAACAAGCGCCGCATTTCGCCATTCTGGTTACTGCCGTTTATTGCCCTGCTGATTGCGGGGTGGCTGGTCTATAGCAATTTCCAGGAGCGCGGCACCACGGTGACCATTGATTTTCAGTCTGCGGCAGGCATCGTCGCTGGCCGTACCCCGGTGCGCTATCAAGGGGTAGAAGTCGGCACCGTGCAGAGCATCAGCCTAAGCAAGGATCTGCGCAGCATCGTGGTTGAAGCCAGCATCAAGAGCGATCTGGAAGACTCATTGCGCGACGGCACCCAATTTTGGCTGGTTACGCCAAAAGCCTCATTGGCGGGCGTGTCAGGCCTGGATGCGCTAGTCGGCGGCAACTACATTGGCATGATGCCGGGCAGCGGGCAGCCGCAAACCCACTTCACCGCCCTCGATACTCAGCCCAAATACCGGCTGAACACCGGCGAGCTGATGATTCACCTGCATGCCGACGATCTGGGGTCGCTCAATACCGGCTCGCTAGTCTATTACCGCAAAATTCCGGTCGGCAAGGTGTATGACTACACCATCTCCGAAGGGAATAAAGGCGTCACTATCGATGTGCTGATCGATCGCCGCTTTGCCAATCTGGTGAAGGGCAATAGCCGTTTTTGGAACGTTTCCGGCTTTAAGGGCGATTTCAGCCTGTCGGGCGCCTCGGTGCAGATGGAAAGCCTGGCCGCGCTGGTTAACGGCGCCATCGCTTTTGATTCACCGCTCGACGGTCAACAGGCCAAGGCCGATCAAAGTTACACCCTCTATCCGGATCTGGCGCACAGCCAGCGTGGCGTTAACATTACGCTTGATTTGCCCAGCGGTAACAGCCTGAGTGAAAATCACACGCCGCTGATTTATCAGGGGCTGCAGGTAGGTACTTTGACCAAACTGACGCTGGAACAAGACAGTAAGGTCACCGGCGAACTGACCATCGATCCGTCGGTGGTGGATTTAATGCGCAGCGGTACGCGGATCGTCATGCGCAGCCCGCGCTTGAGCCTTAACGACGCTAAACTCAGCCAGCTGCTGACCGGCAATACGCTGGAGCTGGTGCCGGGCGAAGGCGAGCCGCAGCAACACTTCAACGTGCTGGACAGCAGCGAAACCCTACTGCAACAGCCGGGCGTGCTGACCGTAACGCTTAACGCGCCGCAAAGCTATGGCATCGACGTTGGCCAGCCGCTAGTGGTTCATGGTGTTAAGGTCGGGCAGATAATGAGCCGCGCATTGACCGACAGCGGTGTGGTGTTCTCCGCCGCCGTGGAAGCCCAATATCGCCGCCTGCTGCATAAAGACAGCAAGTTCGTGGTCAACAGCCGCGTCGACGTCAAGCTGGGGCTCGATGGCATGGAAGTGCTGGGTGCCAGCGCGCAGGAATGGCTGGACGGCGGGGTGCGCATCATCCCCGGCAGCAAAGGCGAGCCGGTCGGCCAGTATCCACTGTACGGCAACAGCGAAAAGGCCGAAGCGGGCATCGTCGGTAACAGCCCAACGCCGACCCTGACGCTGAACGCCGTCAGCCTGCCTGACGTTCAGGCCGGTTCGGTGGTGCTGTACCGCAAATTCCAGGTGGGCGAAATTGTTAACGTGCGCCCCAAAGCCAACGAGTTTGAAGTCGATGTTTATATCAGCCCGGAATACCGCAAGCTGTTGACCAGTGAAAGCATCTTCTGGGCCGAAGGTGGCGCCAAGGTGCAGTTGAACGGCAACGGTCTGACGGTACAGGCATCCCCGCTTAACCGCGCGTTGAAAGGCGCCATAAGTTTCGACAACCTGCAGGGCGTGACGCTGGACAAAGGCGCCAAACGCGTACTGTACGCCACGGAAACCGCCGCCCGCGCGGTGGGTAGCCAGATCATCCTGAAAACCTACGACGCCAGCAAACTGTCGCCGGGTATGCCGCTGCGCTATCTCGGCATCGATATCGGCCAGGTGGATTCGTTGAAGCTGGCGCCAGAGCGAAATGAAGTGTTGGCCAAGGCGGTGCTGTATCCGGAATACGTCCAGACCTTCGCACGCCTGGGCAGCCGATTCTCGATTGTCTCGCCGGAGATTTCCGCCGCCGGAGTCAGCAACCTCGATACCCTGCTGCAACCTTATATCAACGTGGAACCGGGTCGCGGGCGCGAGCTGCGCAGCTTTGAGCTGCAGGAAGCCAGCATCACCGACTCGCGCTATCTGGACGGTCTGAGCGTGATCCTTGACGCGGCCGAAACCGGCTCGCTGCAGATTGGGACCCCGGTGCTGTTCCGCGGCGTGGAAGTGGGCACCGTCACCGGTTTCTATCTGGGGGCCATGTCCGATCGCATCCACGTGGCGCTGCGCATCAGCAAGAAATACCAATATCTGGTTCGCAACAACAGCGTGTTCTGGCAAGCCTCCGGCTATAACCTGCAGTTTGGCCTGACCGGCGGCGTGATCAAGAGCGGCACCTTCCAGCAGTTCATTCGCGGCGGCATTGCTTTCGCCACCCCGCCAAGTATTCCGCTGGCGCCTAAGGCCACGCCGCACAAGCACTTTATGCTGAATGCGGAGGAACCTAAGGACTGGAGAGACTGGGGCACCGCCATCCCTAAAGAGTAAATAAGTCACCTTCTCAGGGGCTCAGCAATGCTGGGCCCCTACTGTTTCCAGCTTTGTGGTAAACTTCCGCCCTTATTTTGACAGCTGCCAGAGAGCTCACCCCGTGGCCAAACCTGCCTCCGTTTATTTGCCGCCCGCCTTTCTTGACGCGACGCGTGCCATCATGCCCGCCGACCTGTCGATGGACGATTTTATTGCCGCCTGCCAACGCCCGCTGCGCCGCAGCCTGCGAGTGAATACGCTGAAGATCAGCGTTACCGACTTTTTGACGCTGGTGCAGGATTACGACTGGCAGTTGGAGCCAATCCCCTGGTGTACGGAAGGCTTTTGGATCGAACGCAAAGACGAGGAACTGCGGCTGGGTAGCGCGGCGGAACACTTGAGCGGCCTGTTCTACATTCAGGAAGCCAGCTCGATGCTGCCGGTCAGCGCACTGTTCGCCGCAGGGGAAGCGCCACGTCGGGTGCTGGACGTCGCCGCCGCGCCGGGTTCCAAAACCACTCAGATTGCGGCCTTGATGAACAACCAGGGTGGCATTGTGGCGAACGAATATTCCGCCAGCCGGGTCAAGGTGCTGCATGCCAACATCAGCCGCTGCGGGGTTAAAAACACGGCGCTCACCCACTTTGACGGGCGGGTATTCGGCGCCGCACTACCGGAAAGCTTCGACGCCATTCTGCTGGATGCACCCTGCTCCGGTGAAGGCGTAGTACGCAAAGATCCGGACGCCATGAGCAACTGGTCGCCGGAGAGCGTTGCCTCCATCGCCGAGACTCAGCGCGAGCTGATCGACAGCGCCTTCCATGCCCTGGCACCGGGTGGCGTCATGGTCTACTCCACCTGCACGCTCAACGCGCAGGAAAATCAGCAGATCGTCAACGGGTTGCTGGCGACCTATGGCGACGCGGTCAGCGTCGAACCATTGGGCGAACTGTTCCCAGGCGCCAAACAGGCCCTGACCGCCGAAGGCTTCCTGCACGTGTTCCCGCAGATCTACGACAGCGAAGGCTTCTTCGTGGCCCGCCTGCGCAAACATCACTCCGTGCCCGCGTTGGCGAAACCAAGCTATAAGCTGGGCAAATTCCCGTTCGCGCCGCTTTCCGCCAAGGACTCTGCTGAAATCGCCCAGGCCGCCGCTGCTTCCGGGTTGGTCTTGGATGAAACCAGCCGCCTGTGGGCGCGCGATAAAGAGATTTGGCTGTTCCCCGCCGAGCTGGAAACGTTAGTCAACAAAGTACGTTTTTCCCGCATTGGGCTAAAACTGGCCGAACGCTTCACCAAAGGCTATCGCTGGCAGCACGAAGCGGTGATCGCGCTGGCGGCGGCTGACGGTAAGCAGCGCTTTGAGCTGGATGCCACACTGGCGCAGGAGTGGTATCACGGCCGCGACCTGTACCCGGACTCACCGCCGCTGACCGATGAATGTATTGTGACCTATCAGCAACAGCCGCTGGGGATCGCCAAACGCATCGGCAGCCGGATAAAAAACAATCTGCCCCGCGAACTGGTTCGCGACGGCGCGTTGGATTTTCATCAGTAGCTACGCTGAAACTGGCCGGGAAATGCCGGCCAGTTAATGGCGCTAATAATATTCCGATAGGGGAATATTATTATTCTAATCATTTACCCTTTTCGGCATTATCCTCCCGACTTGCCAAATATACCGACGCCTTTCAAAAATAAAGATAATTTTTGGCTCCTGACCAAGACAATTCAGCATTCTTATTCTATTAATTAAACTGTAAATAAATTAATGCGTTTAACCCGGTTCCGGGCGGCGCTTTTGTGGGGTTTCTCCCTTACACAGCAAGGAAACTAATATGAAAAAAACTCTGATGGCATTGACCTCGGTAGCCACCCTGCTGTGCGCAAACGGCGCAGCTAACGCAGCAGGCACGATTCAGGGCAACCTGGGCGTAACCTTAACCATCGGCGCGGGTTGCGTAGTCGGCGGTGGAAACAGCGCGGGTAGCGCCAACGACTTTGGCGCCATTAGCTTCGGGACTTACTCTTCCCTGTCCAACATTATTGACGCCAGCGCAACCGGTTCCGGCGGTGCAGGTACCCTGTCGCTGACCTGTACCACAGGCACCGCCTATACCGTGGCGTTGAATAACGGTCTGCACGTGGGTGCCGGTAACCAACGCCAAATGGCCAGTACGGCCGGCGCGTTAATCAAATACAACCTCTATCAGGATTCGGCCCGCGCTACCGCCTGGTCCAGCGGCGCCAACGCCCTGACCGGCACCGGTACCGGCGCAGCGGTTCCATTAATTGTCTATGGTCGTGTCCCGGCGGCGGCCACTACGCCAGATCCTGATACCTACAACGATACCGTGACGATGACGGTAACCTGGTAACAGTGCGGCAAGCCCTTTTTGTTTTTGGGTTGCTGACGCTGAGCCTGGCGGTGAACGCGGATAGCAAAACCGCCACCATCGGCGTCAGTGCTACCTTGTTGAAGGCCTGTGAAGCAGGCAGCAACTCGGGCGGCAATGTCAGCTTTGGTTCGCTGGACTTTGGTACGGTCTATTTCCTCACTACCAACGTCAGTATTGCCGGGCAACAAAACGCGGGCGCCATTCGTGTCAAATGCAACAACGGCACCAGTTACAACGTCCTGCTGGGCGGCGGACAAAGCGGTAACACCGCGGCGCGTTACCTGAAAAGTGCCGCTGGCCAACAGGTGAACTACAACCTGTATACCACCAGCGCCCACAGCACCATTTGGGATAATTTGACCGGAGTATCGCAAACCGCCAACGGTCAGGATAACTGGTTACCGGTGTATGGCATGATCCCGGTGCAATCCACTCCTCCGATCGGCAGCTACACCGACACCGTGCAGGTCACCATCAATTGGTAAGGGTAATGCGTATTTTAAGCGGTGGTTTACTGCTCTGGATGATAACGCCGCCGGTACTGGGCGACACGGGCGTCAACGATCAGCAAAAAACCCAGGCGCTTACCGTCAACGCGACGGTAGTGAAAGGCTGTATTTTGGGCAGCGGCAGCAGCGATGTCACCACCTTCGGCAACCTCAACTTTGGACAAATCTCCTCGTTAGCCAGCAATATCAGCATAGTTTCCAGTTCGGGGGCCGGTTCCGTGCTGTTTCGCTGCAACCCAGGTCTGAGCGTCACGCTGGCGCTTGGCATCGGCAACAATGTCACCGGTTCTATCTCCGCCGGACGCAAATTGAAAAATACCCTGACCCCCGAGACCCTGATTTATCAGCTTTACCAGGACAGTAATTATTCCACCATTTGGGGCGATGGCAGTAACGGCGGCACCACAGAGGTCGTCGCCGCGACCGGTAGCACCCAGGAAATAAAAGTTTATGCCCGTTTGTTCTCGACCAGTACCCTGCCCACCAGTGGCACATACAGCGATACGGTCTTACTGACGGTCACTTATTAGTATTTTGAATAAGGATTTAGCCATGCGCATACCCTTCCGACTGCCACTGACGGCAGCGCTGCTGATTGTCGGCCAACAACAGGCTCTGGCCGCCGCGTCAATCCTGATTTGGCCCATCGATCCAGTGATTGAAGATCAACAACCCGCGACGGCGCTATGGTTGGAAAATCGGGACAGCAAGCCGGTCTATATGCAAGTGCGGGTGCTCGGCTGGAAACAGACCGCCGGTAAAGACGACTACAGCAACCAAAGCGAAGTCATCGCCAGCCCGCCGGTTGCCTCAATTGCACCAGGAAAACGCCAACTGATCCGGCTGGTTAAACAAACCCCGCCGCCCGCCGGGCAGGAGCGCGCCTACCGTATTCTGATTGATGAAGTCCCGGTAAAAGATTCAGGCAGTCAATCCGCGCCAGAAGGGGCGCAGATGGGGCTGAAATTCCAGATGCGCTATTCAGTCCCGTTGTTTGTCAGCGGTAAAGGGGTCTGGACCAAGCAAGACTCCGAAAAACCGCGCGATTACGCCACCGCCAACCAGCCGCAGCTCAGCTACCGTCTGTTGCAACAGAGTAGCCAACGTTGGCTGGAGGTGCGCAACCAGGGCATCGTGCATGCGCGTATCTCCAAAGTGACGATGCAGGGAAAAACGCTTAATGCCGGTCTGATGGGGTATGTGTTGCCCGGTTCGCAGATGCGCTTTGCCCTGCCGGCATCGGGCAGTTTCAGCAGCGGTCAGTTGCAAGCCACGGTCAACGATAACAAACAGCCGATAACCTTAACCGCTTATTGAGCTTGATGTGCCGTTAACCAGGATACCGTCCCCCAGGCGTAACGGGTTCGGGCTGAAGCCGTTAGCATTCGCCGTACTGTGCGCAGTGGCCACGCCGTGGCTACCGTACGCTTGCGCCGACGATTTGCCGCCGCCGCCCAGCGCCATCAGCATGCCGGATACCACCCTGTATCTGGAGCCGGTGGTCAATGGTCGTCAGACCGGGAAAGTGGTGCCAGTGACCTATCGCGGCGGCCACTATTACCTCACACCACAGCAGTTGCTCGACGCCGGCCTGCCGGTAGCGGATAAACAGGCGAAAGAAATTGCCGTCGACCAATTAGAGAAAGTGGACGTCACCTACAGCGGTGAAACCCAACAGTTGATGATCAACGTCCCCAACGACTGGCTACCCAATCAAAAATTCAACGCTCAGAACCCACTGGATCGCCTGCCGGCGCAGAGCAGTCTCGGCCTGCTGTTCAATTACGATTTGTACGCCAGCCAAAGCAGCGCCAACGGCCAGCCGGGCTCTCTTTCTGCCTGGACAGAACAACGGCTGTTCGATGGCTTTGGCGTGGTGTCGAACACCGGTATTTTCCGCGGCAGCTTTAACACCTCCGCCAACAGTGAGCAGGACAACCGTTATATCCGCTACGACAGTCAGTGGCGCTACAATGATGATGACCGCCTGCTTAGCTATACCGCCGGCGATCTCACCACCGGCGCCCTGACCTGGAGCAGTTCGGTGCGTATCGGCGGCGTCCAGCTGGCGCGTAATTTTGCTTCCCGGCCAGACCTGATCACCTATCCGCTACCGCAGTTCTCGGGCCAGGCGGCACTGCCCAGCAGCGTCGATCTGTATATCAACAGCTATAAAAACAGCAGCACCAGCGTTAACCCCGGTCCTTTCACCCTGGATACCGTGCCCTACATTAACGGCGCGGGCCAAGCCACCGTGGTCACCACCGATGCACTGGGCCGACAAGTCAGTACCGTGGTGCCGTTTTATGTCGCCAGTAACCTGTTGCAGACCGGCATGAGCGATTTCAGCCTGTCCGCCGGTGCCCTGCGACGCAATTATGGCATGAGCTCTGCCGATTATGGCCAGTGGGTGACCAGTGGCAGCGGACGTTACGGCGTCACTGACTGGTTGACTCTGGAAGGCCGCGCCGAAGGCGCAGCGGAATTGGCGGTGGGTGGCGCAGGTGCGAATATTCGCCTTGGTCAATGGGGCGTTTTCAATGCCTCGTACAGCTACAGCCAGGCCAGCGATAATGCCTTTAACGATTATCAACCTTCGCAACAACCCAACTACTACGATCCCCTGACCGGTCAACCTATCCCGCAGCCCGATCCGCAGCCGGTCTATCAATACAGCTCCAATCATGGCGATCAAAGCAGCATCAGCTACACCTACAGCAACCGCTATTACAGTCTGAATGCTCAGCGCATCCTGCGCAGCGCCGGCTTCGGTGATATTTCGGTGTATAAAAGTGACTATCGTCTGAGCCGCCGTACCGATCAACTGACCGGCAGTATCGGTCTGAACCGATTCGGTAGCATTGGCGCCGGCTATTTCGATGTCCGTGACGCCATTGGCCAACGCACTCGTCTGGCCAACTTCTCCTACAGCATCTCGCTGTGGCGCAATACCAGTCTGTATGCGTCAGTGAACCGTGAAATCGGCAGCAGCGGCTATAGCGCCCAACTGCAACTGTCCATTCCCTTCGACAGTTGGGGTACCGCCAGCGTCAGCGCCTCTCGTGACAACAACAATCGCTGGAACCAACGCGTCAGCTACAGCCGTGCCGCGCCGACCGACGGTGGTTTGGGCTGGAACCTGGCCTATGCGGACGGACAGAGCAGCGACAGCTATAGTCAGGCCGATATCACCTGGCGTACCCGCCTGCTCGAAGCCCGCGGCGGGATGTACGGCAACAGCAATGATTATACCCGCTGGGGCGAAGTGAGCGGCTCGCTGGTGGCAATGAAAGGCGATCTGTATGCCACTAACACCATCAATGACGCCTTCGCCCTGATCTCTACCGAGGGCTACCCGGACATCCCGGTCCGCTATGAAAATCAGTTAATCGGGGTGACCAACGCCAAAGGCTATTTGCTGGTGCCAACCGTCACTTCCTACTACCACGCCAAATTCCAAATCGATCCGCTCAACCTGCCTGCAGACGTGGCGGTTCCCACCGTAGAGAAAACCGTGGCAATCCGCGATCACAGCGGTTTTCTGGTCGATTTTCCCATCCAGCACATTTCCGCCGCCGACGTCAAACTGGTCGACGCCCAGGGCAAACCACTGGCTAATGGCAGTGAAGTGGCCGTTATCGGCAGCAAACAGCAAAACTACGTCGGTTGGGATGGCATGGTGTATGTGGATCCGGTGCAATTGCAAAACCGGCTGAGCGTTATCCCGGCAGACGGCAGTGCCCCTTGCCAGGCGCAATTCAACCTGACAAAAACCCAGGGTATCCAAAGTATCGGGCCGATCGTTTGCCAGTAACTCATTATGGAGACAAATATGATCCGTGGAACCAAGGCGTTATTGCTGGCGCTGCTCTTGCTCACAGCCCGCCAGGCGCTCGCCGACTGTACCACCACCAACGGTACCGTGACGCTGCCCGGCAGCAGCTCTTTTGCCGTTTATAACGGTTCACTCAGCGCTCAGGGTACCGCCGGGCTCAACTGCAGCGGCCTTGGCCTGTCGCTGCTGACGCAAAACACCGTGACGGTTAAAATCAACTCGACCACCCACAATATGGCGCTGGCTAATACCGACGGTTCCGGCGATCAGATTCCTTATTTGATTTACCCCGATGCGAATTACCAATATCCCTACAGCGTCGGACAAACCATTGATTACAGTTCACTGAACCTGTTAACGCTGATCCTGATCTCGCCCAACGTCAATTTCCCGCTGTATATCAAAACTACCGCCGGGGCTAACGTGCGCGCAGGTACCTATACCGATACCGTCAACCTGGTGTGGAATTACCATATCTGCGGCCTGGGTCTGATTGGGCTTTGCATCTGGTGGGACGGCACCAATAAGCCCAGCACCGTGAACATCAGCCTGACGATCACCAAAGATTGTTTGCTGGGTACCGCGCAAAACGTCAATTTCGGCAGCATGGCATTAGTGGGTCAGTTTAATCCGGTGAACCAAAGCATCACCCTCACCTGCACTAAAACCGAGGGGTACAATACCTACTTTACCGATGGTAATAACCCCGTCACCGGATGGCGCCGAATGAAAAGTGGCACCAGCAACTATCTGCAGTATCAAATTTACCTGCCCAACACCACCACGGTGTGGAACAGCGCTAACAAGCAAGCAGGCTCTGGCACAGGGCTGGCACAAAGCATTCCCTACCTGGCGCAAATCAACCAGGCGCAAACCGAAGTGCCGGTGGGCACCTACCAGGACAACCTGAGTTTTGTCGTGGAGTATTAAGTCCCTGCGCTAGCCGCTGAATGCTCATGTTGCCAGTTTGTATTTTTTATGTGGCATTTTTTGCTCATTTAGCTATGCTGATTAAGATGACCCAACTGGTCACACCTCATACCAGCACAGCAAGCAAGGAGTTCCAATGGGCAAAACCGTGGTGAAAATAGGCAGTTTCGAGGTTGATGACGCACATTTGTCCTCCTCGCCCGAGCAGGTCAGTACACTGGCGATCCCTTGCAAGTCGGATCCCGATTTGTGCATGCAGTTAGACGGTTGGGATGAGCACACCAGCATCCCGGCAATACTCGATGGCAAGCAATCGCTGCTGTATAAGCAGCATTACGATCGCCAGACCGATGCCTGGGTAATGCGGTTGGATTGAATGATGGAATATCTGAGAACGCGCGCTGTTTCGCTGGGAACAACGCGCGTTTTTTTATGCTATTGCGATACCGCGCCCGGCGAAAAAGCGGGCAAAGCTGCCCAACGGTAAAGTGACCTGTTGGCGCGATTGCGGCCGATCGCCAGACGGATTGTGAAAAGTCACGCTCTGCACCTCAGCGGCGGTAATCAACACCAGATGGCCGCCCCGCTGTGGCGGTGTCTGTTCGGGCCAGCGGATGCCAGGGTGCACCGAGGCCATAAAATAGCGTCGCTGCGCCAACAGCTGTGGCAGCGCTTGCGCCTCAATACCCACCTGAACCTCCGCCTCCAGGGCGAACTGCTCACGCACAAAGTCGACAAAGGGCGCATAAATCAGCCCCTTGATGCGATCCCCCTCACGCACGTAAGCCCCATAAGGCAAACTACGGCGCGCCAGCTCCAACAGCGGCGGCGCATCGCCGTCGCGGTGGCTCAACACCATTTTCAGGCAGGCCATACCGCAAACGTGATTCGCCCATTCGATATATTCAGCCCGGTCGCGCGCGCCGCTGAGCGCCCAGTTAGCGTCATCCGCCAGCGTCACGCGCCCGGCAATCAGGTCGGCCGCCAGCTCAGGCGTCGCCCATTGGCAGACGTAAGGCACGGGGGACGTCAAATCAGAAAGTCTCTGTGACTTTGAAATTCATCAGCACCAGCGTCATGTCCGGTGAGAACAGCTCATATTCTTCAAAGAAGCTCTGCAGCTCTTTACGCCAATAGGCCAGCGAACGGTCACCTTCCCCTTCGGCAAAAGCATGGGCCTCATCAACCTGATCGTAGGTTTTCATCTCTACCGACGTCAGTTCCACCGCGCAAACCGGCTGACCTTTACCATCCACCACTACAAATACGTCACCGGCCAGCGGGATGCCTTCGCCGTCCAGATTGGAGCAGGTTGCCGTCTTGGTGCCGTCCAGGATCAGCTTGGCCACGTCGTCGGCCTGCTGCTCGGTCTTGCCGAACGCCCAACGCTCGGTGTTTTCATATTTCTTCGGAATTTCGCTCGCCATTGCCATACCTTTTTAAATAAATCATTGTGCAGACAGAATAGTACAACGTATCCGGCGCTGCCTGCACTGCCGAATTCAGCCCGCAGCCGCCTTATTGGGCTCTTTTAACGGCTGTTTGGGGTAAACCCCTGTGCCTATGCCGGGACAACAGGCATACTGTGAACGCAATTCACTCAATGGCTCTCGGCCAGGCGGTAAAATGAAGAATGACGACAAAGACCCCGATGACACCTTCAGCGACCTGTTAAAAGTTCTGGCGGTCGCCGTGATTGTTATCTTTGTTATCGGCGGCTGGTATTTCAGCTGATCACTAAAACAGGAGGTCACATTGGCCACCAAACGCATGCGCAGCAAGCACTGGAAGATGTTTTTAATATTATTGCTGATCTGTCTCGCCCTACTGTTATTGCGCTGGGCGGCAATAGTTTTCGGCTAACGGCAAGGAGCAGGCCCCATGGCAAAACGAAATGGCAACGGCGTACAAATCGCCTTACTGCTGCTGGCGCTGGTTATTTTGGTCTGCGGTATTTTGATGATCACCACCGACCTGGGTCACCAGGTGCTTGAAGAGATCGAAGATATTCTCGAGTAACGCAGTCCGGCCGGATACTGACACGCCTTCTTTCAGTGTTCCCGCTTCGCGGGTTGCTTAGCCTCAGGCTCCAACAACTCGCGTAAATAGGTAATTCTCGCCTCCCCTTGCGGCAGCCATAAACGGTACAGCCAATGTTGCGCTTCAGCCCGCCGGCTCCGGCGATGGTACTCAGCCAGTTTATCGACCAGTCTCATCATTCACCCTCCAGATATTCGACACTGTTAGTATTGGACGAAAAAACCAGAAGAAATACTGATGGCTTGTTTTTTATGCATCCGGTTTTGGCATTGTGCGATCGCTACGGTGGCGCCCCCTGACCTCAACTGCTACATTGACCAAAAATCACCCAGCCGAGGTAACCCATGATGTTCTCGGAGCAGGAGATAAAAACCGTGTGGGATGAAGTGGCGCGTTTGATCGGCGACAGCGTGATGCAGTTGCGTCATCGCGGCGAGGTTTTATCGGTCGAAACGCTGGCAAAACACCTGGCGCAGCAACTGGCCGAAAGCAACGACATTGAACGCCGGATCCTGATAAGCGCGGCGATCAACATGCTGAAAGATGGAAAATGAATCGCCAACCGGATTGGTTGGCGATTCGGCAGAAGCCCGAGGTATGCAAGCCCGGCCTTCTGTGCGCTACTATGTCAGGCTAACATGACGAAATTAATAGGAATTGTCGTGTTTTTCCCAATAAAGCACTATTTTTGTTGTACTACCACCGATCAACGGTAAGATTTTTGCCAACACAGGCTTACTAGTGACACATACTCGAAAAGAAATCATGTTACGAGGGGAAGATTGAAAGCCAATTACCCCAAGATGTAAAATGATCTGACCAGGTTGTTACAATAATTTTGCAACCTTACTTCCCAATTGTGAACTTCTGCCCAGGAGGTCAACCAGCATCGAAAATAGATAAGATGCAAGTAGAGTCGCGCCCGCCATCCCTAAAATGAAGATCAACGAATTCGAATGAGTCCAAACACCATCACCAACCATCGACAATAGAACATCAAGAATGAATGCGTGTATAAGATAAACTCGGAATGAATATTTTGATAAAAAAGCAAATGTCGGGCTAAAATTAATATCCAATGAGCGAACGAAGTTAAAGAAACCTATTGCCGAAATGATGGTAAAGATAGAAACGTAAGAGAAAAAATAGGAGTGATTAGCCGATAAATTATACGTCTTAGATGATAAAATAAGAATGCACATAGAGGAAAAAACATAAACACTCAGGCTCAAGTATCTTCTTGCTGGCTTGGGTTTTCTGGCTAAATACATACCAAAAATAAAATATCCAAGATAGGTAATGAAATCCAATGGCCAGAATTTTTTAACTTCAAAAACATAGTACCAAACAGATGAGACCACCGCCATCATCAAGAAATAACCTGAGGCATAGAGGATCACTTTATCTTCATATCCATCAAAGGCTTTGATAACAAAGGGAACCAGGAGATACAAACCTACAAGCATGTACATATACCATAGATGATAATATGGTTTCCCCATCACTAAGGAATATACAATTTCCTTTATCGAACCCTCATGCAAAGCCTTAACTTTATAAAGTGAAAACAAAAAATAAAAAACAGAATATGCAATGACCGGAACTACTATATTTAAAAATGATTTTTCGTAGAATTTTTTTATGTCAGTATTTCGTGAGTTATTAAGAACAAAATACCCAGAAATAATAACAAATAAAGGAACGCAAATTAAACTAAAGCTATTAATGAAATTACCTATTAAAAACTCAGACTCAGACGTGCTTCTAGGCATTACCCACTTCGAGACATGTACCAACACTACCATTACACAAGCACACACACGTAAAAGCTCTAGGTTGTTATTACGTTCCATTGCTTTTTCACCATAACGTACAATTGATACATGTTTTTTAGATAACCCCCGACAATAAGTCAAGATAATAAATACACTTTCAGAGAATCCCTTCATGGGGAGAACTTTATTTTTAAGCAACCTCAAAGCCGGTGCCCGATAAGTTGCACCGGCAGAATAGATTATCGAGAATGAAAAGTTACATTAACCAACCCAATAACAGCGTGGCGCCGATAACGGTAGAGGCACCGCCGATGCGCGTGGCGATTTGTGCGAACGGCATCAGCCCCATCCGGTTAGATGCGGAGAGAATGGCGACATCGCCGGTACCGCCTAAGCCACTGTGGCAGCAGGTAACAATCGCTGCTTCAACCGGGAACATTTTCAGGTAAGGCGCAATCAGGAAACTCACCAGCCCCATCGACAACACCACCGAACCGCATACCACCACATAACCGACCGAGAACACCGCCACGACGCTTTCCAGAGGAACATACAGCATGCCGAGGCCAATCATCAGCGGCCACACCAGCGCGGTGGAGACGAACTTATAAAAACTGTGCGCACCGGTTTCCATTGAGGTTGGGATCACCCGGCAATATTTGCACAGCACCGCAAACAGAATCATCAGCACCGGACCGGGAATATGCACGATATGTTCGAACAGGCCACCGACGATAAAGAAGGCACAAATCACCAGCAGGCCACCGCCCATCAGCTGGAAATCGACGTTGCCGCTGGTTTCCTTGATATCGAATACCGCGTTTTCCTCCGCCGAACGGATCAGCATGCCGTCACCGCTCAACGCCTTGCGTTTCATGCCCAGTCGCGCCAGCACTCCGGCCGCGACAATGGCAAAGATATTGCCCAGCACCGCCGCCGGCGCCAGTTGCGCCACATACACGTCGGGTGTCGACCCCAGAATGGCGGAATACGCCAGCGACAGCGGCAAAATGCCCTCGCCGATACCGCCACCGATGATCGGCACGATGATAAAGAAAAAGGTGTGATAGAAGGTAAAACCAAACAGCTTGCCCACCAGCAATCCGGTTGCCACCGCCGTTACCGTGCCCACCACCAGCGGGACGAACATACGGATCATGCCCTGGATCAGAATCACCCGGTTCATGCCAAGAATACTGCCGACCACCAGGCTGGCGATCACAAAGTACAGCAGATTGGCGTCTTTCATCAGCAGATGGACGGTACCCATCACGTTCGGCTGGAAAAAATTAAAGTACACCAGCACCGAAGGCACCATCAGGCACAGAATGGCCGGGCCGCCAATATCACGCAGTACCGGAATGCTTTTACCTAAATGCGCCAGCGCAAAGCCCAGCGTCATGATCACCGCCAGGCCGCCGATCATATTCTTTGGCAGGAAGTTGGCGTAGGCCGATACGGCGACAATCGCGCAAATAGTGATAAACAGCGCAACCGGCACGGCACCGATATCCATTTTCCGCAGGTGGTTAATCAATCCTGATGAATCAGGTTGCGGTATTTCTTTCTCACAGGTCATTTCTGCATTTATCTGTTTCATTATTCACCCTGCTGACAAGCGTTCAGTGTGGAGCGGATCGACTAATGGTATATAAAATAATTTATAAGCTTTAAAAGGTACGTTTCGGAATGGGCTTATTTATAATAAATAAAATAGTGGACAGCACTGACAATATGATAAAAAATAAAAATACAAAACCAAATTACCTCTTATTAACTCAATATTGTGAGCCCCCACCAATGTTGGCTTTAATTAATTATCGTCAGCGTTTTGTAATTAAATTAATCAGGCGCTAATTCACTGCTATGCTATAGATGGAAGTGAAAATCCGTGCGTTTATTAATGAGAACCGGAGCGGTAAATAGCTGAATCCGGTCAGCTTGTACCCGAGCCTTGCTCTGCACGCGGCACCGTGCGGAAAGCAGGCACATAATATATGCCCTATCACTTTCAAAGGCCGTGGTCAGAAAGGCGAAGGGCATAGAACTAATAAGGAAGTAGGATATGTCTTCAATCGCGATTACCCCACAAACGCTGGCCCGCTACGGTATCCACCAGGCTACCGAGATCGTCCATAATCCCAGCTATGAACAACTGTTTATCGAGGAAACCCGCGCCGACCTGCCGGCGCTGGAGCGCGGTACGTTAACGACGTTGGGCGCGGTCAACGTCGATACCGGCGAATTCACTGGCCGTTCTCCGAAAGACAAATACATCGTGCGTGACGACACCACGCGGGATACCGTTTGGTGGTCCGACAGCGGCACAGGCAAAAATGACAACCAGCCGCTGTCGCCAGAAGTGTGGCAACATCTGAAAACGCTGGTGGGTAACCAACTTTCCGGCAAGCGTCTGTTTGTGGTGGATGCCTTCTGTGGCGCCAACGCAGACACCCGCCTGAAAGTGCGTTTCATCACCGAGGTGGCCTGGCAGGCGCACTTTGTCAAAAACATGTTTATCCGCCCGTCGGATGAAGAGCTGCAGAATTTCGAGCCGGACTTTGTGGTGATGAACGGTGCCAAATGCACCAATCCTGACTGGAAACAGCAGGGGCTGCATTCGGAAAACTTCGTCGCCTTTAACCTGACCGAACGTATACAGCTGATCGGCGGGACCTGGTACGGCGGCGAAATGAAAAAGGGCCTGTTCTCGATCATGAACTACCTGCTGCCGCTGCAGGGTATTGCCTCGATGCACTGCTCAGCCAACGTGGGCGAACAGGGTGACGTGGCGGTCTTCTTCGGCCTGTCCGGCACTGGCAAAACTACCCTCTCCACCGATCCTAAACGCCAGCTGATCGGCGATGACGAGCACGGCTGGGACGACGACGGCGTATTCAATTTCGAAGGCGGCTGTTATGCCAAGACCATCAAGTTGTCTCCTCAGGCTGAGCCAGAGATTTATCAGGCTATCCGCCGGGACGCGCTATTGGAAAACGTGCAGGTGCTGGCCGACGGCAGCATCGATTTCGATGACGCCGGCAAGACCGAAAATACCCGAGTCTCTTACCCGATCAACCACATCGAAAACATCGTCAAACCCGTGTCCAAGGCGGGACATGCCAAGAAAATAATCTTCCTGACGGCGGATGCCTTCGGCGTATTGCCGCCGGTATCACGCCTGACACCGGAACAAACCCAATATCACTTCCTGTCCGGCTTCACTGCCAAGCTGGCCGGCACCGAGCGCGGCATTACCACCCCAACCCCGACCTTCTCCGCTTGTTTCGGCGCGGCGTTCCTGACGCTGCACCCGACGCAGTACGCAGAAGTGCTGGTCAAACGCATGGAAGCGGCCGGTGCACAGGCCTATCTGGTGAATACCGGCTGGAACGGCAGCGGCAAGCGTATTTCCATTAAGGACACCCGCGGCATCATCGACGCCATTTTAAACGGGGAGATCGAGCACGCCGACACCTTCAACCTGCCAATCTTTGGCTTGGCGGTACCGAAGGCATTGCCGGGGGTAGACCCTTCGATCCTCGATCCGCGTAAAACCTACGCCGACGAATCTCTGTGGCAGGAAAAAGCCCAGGATCTGGCCCAGCGCTTTATCGATAACTTTGCCAAATACACCGTCACCCCCGCAGGGGAAAAACTGGTGAGCGCCGGGCCTAAACTTTAAGCCACAGCGCGCTTTATCATCCTTACAGGGGCCAGCAGGCCCCTTTTTTATGCCAATTGCTTATCCAGATTGATCAACGCCTGCGCCAGCACCCTGGCCCCGTCCGCCAACTGTTGCTCGGTAATCGACTCCTCGGGACAATGGCTGCGCCCATTCAGACAGGGAATAAACACCATCCCCACCGGCCCGGTCGACGCCATATAAACCGCATCATGCCCGGCACCGCTCGGCAGCCGGCGTCCGGCCAACCCCAGCGAATGAGCTGCCCCCTCGATCGCCTGCATCACCGTTTCCGCGCAGGCGGTGGGCCGTGCACGGCTGACATGCTGCAATTGCGTCTGTAAATCCAGACTCTGCAAACGTGGCCGACAGTTTTCCAACAGCGCTTCCGGGAAAGTCTCCAACAGCGCCTGACTGTCACTGCGCACCTCCAGCATCAGTTCTACCTGCCCTGGCACCGCATTGGGGACATTTGGCGTCATGGCGATGCGCCCTACGGTCGCCACCACATAATGTGGATTGCCGCTTTGCTGTAACGCCATCGCGTGCGCCTGCTCAATCACATGCGCTGCCCCGACCAAAGCATCGCGACGAATATCCATCGGCGTGGTACCGGAGTGATCCGGCTGCCCAAGTACCGTCACCAACACCCGGCGGATGCCGACGATGTGCGTCACCACGCCAATCGGCAGGTGCTGGCGCTCCAGTACTGGCCCCTGTTCAATGTGCAGCTCAACGTAAGCGGCGGTACCGCCCGGCAGGCGCAGCGGCCGGTTCAGTTTTTCCGGCTGAGCGCCAATACGCGTCATCGCCTCCGCCAGCGTTTCGCCTTGCGCGTTCCGGGAAGTCAGCATACCGCCGTCCAATTCACCGCTCATCGCCCGGCTGCCCACGCAGGAAATACCGTAATCACTGGGTTCTTCGGACAGAAAGTCGATAACCTCAAACGGATGCTGCAAAACTATCCCCTGTTGATGCAGACAATGGGCGATTTCAATCCCCGCCAGCACGCCGATAATCCCGTCATAGCAGCCGCCGCCCACCACGGTATCGCAATGCGAACCGGTCACTATCGGCGGCAGATCGTTGCGCACCCCGGCGCGCCGACCGATCAGATTACCGCCTTCGTCCAGCGTTACCGTTAGCCCAGCCCGCTTCATTTGTTCCGCCAGCCAGGCTCGTGCCTCGCTGAACAATGGCGTAAAGGCCCGTCGTGTCCAGGGCACATCCGGCAACGTCATTTGTGCCAGATGATTGACCCGCGCCCACAAACGTTCACTGTTGATTAACGCGATCATTGGCCTGCTCCGTTGGCAACGCGCGGGCGCAGAAACTGTCCCGCCCCCGGCGAATTAAGAATACGGCCCTCGGCAAAGACTGCCTGGCCGCGACAATAGGTGGCTTCCACCCGTACGCTGAACTCCATGCCTTCGAAGGCGCTCCATTTCACCGCCGACAAACTGTTCGCGGGATCGAATCGGTAGCGCTCGGGCCGCAATATCACAAAGTCGGCGTCCATACCTGTGTCAAACCCCCCTTTGCGATCGTCGAGCAGAAAATGCCGTGCGGGATTGCGACACAGCAGCTGCGCGACGGTGGTCGGCGCAATGCCGTGCTGCTCGCAGCCGGTCCACAACGCCGGTAACAGCGTCTCCAGCCCGGGGCCACCGGAGGCGTTTTTGAACACGTTGTCGTCCCCTTTACGCTCCAGACCCCAACTGACGTGATCGGAAGAAACGAAGGTGCAGTCGCCCTGCGCAATATGGCTCCACAACAGTTCGGTTTCCGCTTTAGGACGGATCGGCGGGTAGTGTTTGGTCTTGGCACCAAACTGGCGCGTATGTTGTTCATGGTTGAGCATCAAATACTGTACGCAGGTTTCAATGCTGACCGGGTAGCCAGCCTGCCGATACATCCGATAAAGTTCGAAACCGCGTGAAGTGGAAACATGCACCGCATGGGCGCGAGCCCCGCTTTCCGCCCCCATTTCATAAATTAGCGCCGTTGCCAGATTTTCAATCAGCGGCGTGTGAGCACGCATAAATGCATCCCAGCCAGTGTCGCCGGCCTCGACCATTCGCTGGATATTTTTACGCGTCAGCTCCTGCATCTGGTTGTGTACCGCACAGGCCAGCCCGGTCGGCGCAATAAGTTCAAAAGCATGCATCAGGTCGTCTTCGTCCACCCGAGGAAACCGGCCCGGCGTAGCTTCAAAGGTGGAAAATTTAAAGGCACATACCCCACCTTCGATCAGTCCGGCAGCGGCATCGAACCCGTAGGTTGCGTTCAGGGTACCAAACAACGCCACGTCGACATGACAGTCACGCTCCACCTCGGCAATTTTTGCTTCCAGCAGAGCGCGGCACGCCACCGGCTGCGGATCGTCATAAGGCATATCGACCATCACGGTGATCCCCCCCGCCGCCGCCGCCCGCGACGCCCAGCCCAATCCTTCCTGATTCGCCTGACTGCCGGAATGCACCTGACCGTCAATCACCCCCGGCAGGATCCACTTGCCGCCAGCGTCGATCACCTGTGGGGCCTCCGGTGCCTGACCGCTGCCGCTGCCGATGATTTTACCGCCTGCGATGGCCAGCCAGCCGTCCGGAGTCACCCGCTCGGCATCCACCAGATTGCCCTTGACCACCAGCTCTGGCCGTTGACTCAGATTCATAGCGCCCCTCCCCTAATTCCATTGCATACAATAAATGCATAAAAATGCATATATCTCAGGTTATCAATCGGTCGATTGTGCCGATAGTCAGGCCAGTGTAGGGTGAGGCTGTCTATTCTGTCTTATGCTTGTTTATCACTCATGCATAACAAAATGTTAACCATTGTGGAGGGGCTGTGCGTTTAAATCTCAAGCAAATCGAAGTGTTCCGCGCCATCATGCTGACCGGCTCGATCAGCGGTGCCGCCAAGCTGCTGCACGTTTCACAACCGGCGGTCTCACGGCTGATTGGCTACACCGAACAGCGGCTGGGTCTGACGCTGTTTGAACGCATCAAGGGGCGTCTGTACCCGACCCCGGAGGCTCGTCACCTGTTTGTCGAGGTCAATTCGGTCTATCAGGGCGTTCAGCGGGTTAACGAAGTGGCTGAGGACCTGATCCAAAACCGTATGGGCCACCTGCGTATCGCCTGCAGCCCAAGTCTGGGGCAAGGCTTGATCCCCAGCGCCATCGCAAAATTCCACGCGCAATTGCCCGAAGCGCGGGTGATACTGCACACCATGATCCCGGACGTGCTGCTGCAGGCGGTGCTGACGCAACAGGTTGAACTGGGGGTCGCTTTTCTGCACGAAGGCCATCCCAACGTGCATTCGCGCCAGCTGTATGAAAACCGGCTGGTGGTGGCGTTGCCTGCTTCCCACCCATTAACCGCCAAAAATGTGATAGGTGTCGAGGATCTGATCGACCAGCCTTTTATTGGCTATGGCGCCGAGATCCCGATCGGTCAACTGGTGCGCAAACTGTTAAGCGACGCCGATATCATTTTGCGCCCTACCGTCGAGGTGCAGCAGATCCACGTCGCCTGCGCACTGGTGCAGGCCGGGGTTGGTATTGCGCTGATCGATGAAATTACCGCCAACGGCCCGGTGTGGACCAAAGTGGTTTTCCGGCCCATCGAACCCTCTGCCAAAACCCCCATCAGCATCGTACACGGCATGTACGAGCCCCTTTCACGACTGGCTCAGGCGTTTATTGCCACCCTCGAATCAGTGCAGATCCACTGGTCGCGCTAACGCATTTCATCACCGCTCCCCAGGGTGCTCGCGACTGATTTTTTGCGCCTGAAGCATGGGTTAACATTGTGTTATACGCAGGTGATAAAAAGTAATGCGACATTTTGGTTAACCGCCCCCTAGTATCGAATTCCGGTAGCGCAACTATTCACAGATTATTCATTCAAGCGCAATCTCACCGATACTTTCAGGAGCACAGACCATGGGGCGTGTTTTAACACTTAACGATGTGGAGGCCGCGGTAAAAGGCGGTTCGGTATTTGCCTGCGGCGGTGGCGGTTGGGTTGCCCACGGCCTGGAGCTTGGGCGACTGGCGGTGACCATTGGCCGACCGGAACTGGTCAGCCTTGAGGAATTGAACGATAACGACTGGATTGCTACCGCGGCAGCGATTGGCGCCCCCGGCGGCCTGACCGACTGGCAAATGCTCGGCGTCGACTACGTTAAGGCCGTGCAGTTGGTGCAGCAGGCACTGGGCGCCCCTATCGCCGGATTGATGGTGGGGCAGAACGGCATGTCCAGCACCCTCAACGGCTGGTTGCCTGCCGCGATCCTCGGTTGCAAGGTCGTCGATGCGGTCGGCGATCTGCGTGCCCACCCGACCGGCGACATGGGCTCCATCGGCCTGGCCTCCAGCCCTGAACCGATGATCCAGGCTGCCGTCGGCGGCAATCGGGCCAATAACGCCTATATCGAACTGGTGGTAAAAGGCGCCACGGCCAAGGTGTCGCCGGTGCTGCGCAAAGCGGCAGACATGTCCGGCGGCTTTATCGCCAGCTGCCGCAACCCGATACCAGCCGGCTACGTGCGTCAACACGCTGCGCTGGGGGGCATCAGCCAGGCGATTGCCCTGGGCGAAAGCATTCTGGCGGCAAACGGCAACGGCATCGTCGAGACCATCTGTCGCCATACCGGCGGCAATATTATCGGCAGCGGCAAGGTTGCCGCCAACAGCCTGCGTTATACCGAAGAGGCGTTCGACGTCGGCATCGTGACTGTCGGCCAGGGCAAGGACCTGCGCCGTATCCATATCATGAATGAACATATGGCGGTGGAAGACGCCCACGGTGAGCGTCTCGCCAGTTATCCAGACGTGATCACTACCCTCGACAAGGCCGGCAACCCGGTAAGCGCCGGGCAGTTAAAGCCTGGCATGGAAGTGGTGATTTTCCATATGCATCATTCTCAGTTCCCGCTTTCCTCGTCGGTCACCGATCCGGCGGTTTATCCCCCGGTAGAGAAAACCCTCGGGATTGACTTACGCAGCTACCTGCCAACGGGAGATGCCGCATGAAAAGAGCCTTTAAAGTGACCTCGGGCACCGAGCTGCGCTGCCTGGGCTGGCGGCAAGAAGCGCTGTTGCGTCTATTGGAAAACGTGCTGGCCGTTGGCGAAAATCCCGACGAACTGGTGGTATATGCGGCATTGGGACGTGCGGCGCGCGACTGGCCGTCACACGATGCCATTGTTCATGCGTTAAAAACCATGCGTGAAGACCAAACCCTGCTGGTGCAATCCGGCAAGCCAATCGGCGTGCTGCAGACCCACGCTAATGCCCCCCTGGTGATCATGGCCAACTGCAATATGGTCGGCCAATGGGCGAAGGCGGAGAACTTCTACCGCTGGGAAAAAGAAAACCTGATCTGCTGGGGCGGACTGACCGCCGGCGACTGGCAATATATCGGTTCGCAGGGGGTGATCCAGGGGACTTATGAAATCTTCTCGCGTATCGCCGAACGGCATTTCGCTAACGATCTGCGCGGCCGCTTTATCCTCACCGCCGGGCTGGGCGGCATGGGCGGTGCGCAACCGCTGGCGGGCACCCTGGCCAACGCTGCGATTCTGACCGTCGAGGTCAATCAGGCCAGTATCGACAAACGGCTGAAAAACGGCTTTTTACAGCACCAGGCGAAAGATCTCGATCAGGCTCTGGCGATGATCGCCGCCGCTCAGCAACGCAAAGAGGCCTTGTCAGTTGCGCTGCTGGGCAATGCCGCCGAAGTCTACCCGGCGATTTTGTCCCGCGGCGTAGTTCCGGACATCGTTACCGACCAAACGGCAGCGCACGACCTGGTGTACGGCTACGTCCCCGCCGGTTACAGCCTTGTGCAAGTGGCGGCGCAACGCGAAGCGGATATTAATGCGCTGATGGACGCCAGCCGCCGCTCTATCGTGCAACACGTAGAAGCCATGATCGGCTTTATGGACCGCGGCGCGGTGGTGTTCGATAACGGGAATCTTATCCGCACCCACGCCCACCAGGGCGGCGTTGCACGCGCATTCGAGATCCCCATATTCACCGAGGCCTTCCTGCGGCCGCTGTTTTGTCGCGCCATCGGTCCGTTCCGCTGGATTGCGCTGTCCAACGACAGCAACGATATTCGGGTGATCGACGACTACCTGCTGCAGCGCTTTGCCGATAACCGCATCGTCAGCAACTGGATCACTCTGGCGCGCCAACATGTGCCCTTTGAAGGCCTGCCGGCACGCATCGCCTGGCTCGGTCACGGGGAACGCACAGAGCTGGCGCTGGAAGTGAACCGCATGGTAGCGGCCGGCCGTCTTTCCGGTCCTATCGCCTTCACCCGCGATCATCTCGACGCCGGGGCGATGGCTCACCCGAATATCATGACCGAAAAGATGAAGGACGGCTCCGATGCCATCGCCGACTGGCCGCTGCTCAATGCGTTGGTCAACTGCGCCTCCATGGCGGATTTGGTGGCAATCCACTCCGGCGGCGGCGGTTACAGCGGCTATATGACCAGTTCAGGCGTCACCACCATCGCCGATGGCAGCGCCGCTGCGGAGCAACGCCTGCAATTGTCGATGACCAACGACACCAGTACCGGCGTGATGCGATACGCCGACGCCGGTTATCAGGAGTCGCTCGACGAGATAGCTGAAAAATCCCTGCCCTATATCTCACTGCCTCGCGGAGAACAACGATGAATAAAAGCACGGTTCCGCCCATCTCCCCCCTGTTGGCTGCCAACGCCGCCGATACGCCGCGCAAAAGCCGTGGGCGTAAAGCGATTGCTGCCGCTTCCATCGGCAACGCGCTGGAATGGTATGACTTCTCGGTGTACGCCTTCTTCGCGGTGTACATCGCGCAGAACTTCTTCCACCCCAACGATCCCGGCACCCAACTGTTTGAGGCCTTTCTTGCCTTCGGTCTCGGTTTCGTCATTCGCCCACTCGGCGCCCTGGTGATCGGCGCTTATGGTGATAGGGTTGGCCGCAAGGCCGCCCTGACGCTGACCATCATGACCATGGCCGTCGGCACGGCAATCATTGCCTTTGCACCGCCGTACAGCGCTATTGGCATAGGCGCACCTTTATTGATCCTGTGTGGCCGGGTGCTGCAAGGATTTTCCGCCGGGGGAGAGGTGGGCGGCGCGGCCGCATTTTTAATCGAGCACGCCCCCGCACACCAGAAAGGCCAATACGCCTCCTGGCTGCAGGCCAGCATGGGGATCTCCAATATCCTGGGCGCATTGGTCGCCACCGCGGTCACCCTGACGCTCAGTCACGAACAGGTAGGTGACTGGGGATGGCGTATTCCATTCATCATCGGCTTGTCGATCGCCCCGATTGGCCTGTGGATGCGTAAAACCCTGGAGGAAACGCCGCTGTTTGCCGAAGAGCAGGCCCGGCGTCAGCGGGAACAATGCGCTCCGGAAAAGCCACTGAGACAGCTGTTCCGTACCCATCGTCAGGCCGTGCTGCTGGGCACCGGGTTGTCTATTCTGTGGGCAGTGAGCGTTTACGCGCTGATTATCTATATGCCGATTTACGTTCAGCGTGTGCTGCATTTCGAGAGCCATCAGGCGTTTTTGGCGGCACTGATCGGTAACTGCTTTATGGTGGTTTGCTGCGTAGCGGCAGGTGCCTGGTCCGATCGCATCGGTACCCTGAAAATCCTGCAGGCCGGTGCCGCCTTGTTGCTGGTTGCCAGCTACCCCTTGTTATTGCTGCTTGACGCTTACCACACCACCGCAATGCTGATCCTGGTACAGACACTGTTTTGCATGCTGGTGTCGCTGTTCGTCGGCGTGGCCCCTGCGGCACTGTCCGATCTGTTTCCCACCCAGGTACGGGCCAGCGGAATGTCGGTGTCCTATAACCTGGCGGTGACGGTGTTCGGCGGCTTTGCGCCGGCGATCCTGACCTGGTTGACCCAGAATACCGGCACCCGCTTTGCGCCGGCCTGGTACGTGATGATCGCCAGCTTACTGGCGCTGATCACCCTGTATTTTATCGCCCGCCGTCCGGCGCAGCAGCCCTGAAACGAATAACGCTACAACAACATAAAAATCAATAATAAGGGTTTACTTATCATGCCAGGAAAATTCGCTTTATCGCTGTTGGCCGCGCTGACGCTCGGTTACAACCCGTTTGGCTTGGCCACCGTCACGCTCGATGGACACTCTATTACCCCGCACCTGATTGCTCAGGTCGCCGACGGTGAAACGGTGAGCGTCACGCCCGTCGCCATGGAGCGCGTGACACGGTCACATCAGGTGCTGATCGAAGCTGCGCAGAGCGGGCTGAAAATCTATGGGCTGACGGTGGGCGTCGGATTAAACAAGGACCGGCCGATGGTCGACGTCCACGGAAAGCTGACGCAGGAGGTGATCGACGCATCGAAAAAATTCAACGTCGGCCTGCTGCATGCCCATTCTGGCGGCATTGGCGAAGCCATGAGCGTCCGCGTCGCGCGGGCCACCATGGTCACTCGGCTCAATGCCCTGTTGAGCGGTGGCGGCGGTGTCCAACCGGCGATTGTCGACGCCTATGTCGCTTTTCTCAACAAAGGCATCACCCCGGTGATCCCGGCGGACGGTTCGGTGGGCGAAGGGGATATCACGGTGATCAGCCACATTGGGCTGGCGATGCTCGGCGAAGGTGAAGTTTATTATCAAGGTAAAAAAGTGGCGGCCAAAGCGGTGCTGCAAAGCAGTCAGACACCGGCCATTGCCCCTTATGCCAAAGACGCGCTGGCGATCCTCAGTTCCAATGCCTATTCCGCAGCTAGCGGTGCTCTGGCTCTGGATTCGCTGTCCCACCTGATGCAGGTTAATACCTTGACCTATGCGCTCAGCCTGCAGGCGCTGAACGGTAACCTTTCTCCGTTTCTCGCCAATACTCTGGCGCTACGCCCTTACCCGGAAGTGGCGGCCATGGGGAAAAACCTGCGCGAGTTGCTGATCGGCTCCAGCCTGTGGCAGCACGATGACAGCCGTCCCTTGCAGGATCCGCTGAGTTTTCGCTCCGGCGTCTATCTGCTGGCGGAGCTCCAGCGCAGCTATCAGCAGGCTTACGACCAGTTGCTGGTGCAGTTAAACAGCTCCGACGACAACCCAGGAGTGGCACTCGACGTTACGGCACCGTCGCAGCGGCCGCAGGAGGCGGTAGGCTACGTCAGCAAAGGCAGCCTGCAAGGTGCCGTGCTGCCAAGCGCCAACTTTGAACCGCTGCCCTGGGTACTGGCCTTTGAGCAATTGGGATTGGCGCTGGCGCATAATTCGCTGGCCAGCGCTCAACAGGTGATCAAACTGAATAACCCGGCGTTTACCGGCCTGAGTCGTTTTCTCGGCACCGACCACACCGTGCACGCCTTTGGCGCGATGGAAAAGCCGGTCATGATGCTGGCGATGCGGAGCAAAGAACTCGCCATGCCGGTGTCGCTCGATTATTTCCCGGTCGCCGGCGATATTGAAGACATCGCCACCAATGCACCATCGGTGGTGGCTCGCGTTCAGCAGCAGGTGGACAACGGCTATCAATTGCTGGGGATCTTGTTGGTGCACGACGCTCAGGCAGTGGATTTGCGCCAGCAGCGACATAACGGCTTTACGCTATCCGCCCCCACCGCAGCACTCTATATGGCGGTGCGCAAGCAGGTGCCGTTTATCGAGGTTGACCGCCCGTTGGCGCCAGACTTCGCCGCGGCAGAACAGGTGCTGCGCCAGTACGGTAAAGAGTGACTTGACCATGATCAGCCTCAGGGCGCGGACGACGGCGCCCTGATCAACCCCGGCAACACCAGTGCCAACGCCGCCGCTATGCGAGTGTCGATATCGCTGCCCGGCGGCAACAGGCCAAGCGCCATCTGGCGTAAGGGTTCTGCTATCACCATCGCCAGCAGCAGATCGCTGGTTTGCGCGCAATCCAGTTCACGCAGCCAACCACGCCGTTGCTGGCGCTGCAGCCAGTCAGCCACAATCGTCCTGCCCCGTTCAATGCCGTTGCGCTGATAAGCCGCCAGCAAATCTTCACGCCCCGGAAATTCACTCTGCAGCAGGCGAAACATCCCCACCGCCTGCTCGCTCAGCACCTGTCGCGCAATGGCCTGCAAGCCCTGCGACAACAGCGTCGGCAACTCTGTCGCCCGCTGGGCGTCCTGTTCAAACACCGGCGCAAAAGCGTCGGTCCAGCTAGCGATCGCCTGCGTCACCAGCGCATCGCGGTTCTCGGCAAAGCGATATAGGGTTTTCTTCGCCATGCCCGCCCGCTTCGCCACCGCGTCCACGGTGGTGGCGGCATAGCCCTGCGTCAGCAACAGCGCCAGAGTGGCCTCCACTGCCGCCGCGCGTAACTCCCCTTCCGGAGCCGAGGGCCTTCCACGCGAACGCGGTTCGGCTTCCACTTTATTTGCCATCACAGTTCCTCGAAATTGTTGACAGAGTCATCATACCGGCATAGTCTTATTTAGGAAACAAATATCGTTTCCAAATAAAAAAGGATGAGCGTGATGACACATCAATCACTGATGCTGCCCTGGGGCGTAAATGATATCAACGAGTTGCTCAAACCTGAACCGCTGCGGCTGGAGATGGGGCTGACGCGCAATAGCGACGGCTGGTTGACCGTGGCAATCCGTACCGATCTGCACGGCTGCAAGGGCCGCATGCTGGATTGGTGGTTTACCTTTTTCGAAACCACCCAGCACATCCGTTGGTGGCATCCGCACGATCATGTCGAACACCGCGGCTGGGACCAGCACTGGAGAAAAGGCCAAAGCTACGTGGGTGCCAGCATCAACGCGGTGGAATGGTTAGCCGAATTGCCACCGGTTCCGGCCCGCCTCAAATTCCACGCGGCAGAAGACTTTTTTGCCCCACAACCTTTGCAACAGGCGCGGGACGGTCAGGCGTTATCCGCCGCCGTATGCGCACGGATCGGCTTTGGGGAGCAGGTGGCGCTGGACGATAACGGCGATCCACTCGACGGTGAAATGCTGCATCTGGCACGCGACACCTCCTATGGTTGCGTGCTACGCAGCCGTTTTCTGTTGGGGAAATCCTGTGTCAACGCACATGAAGAACTGCCGGACGAGGTTGGCTTTAATCTGATGCGCCATTGCTACAATGAATTCAGCTATCTGGCGCAATTCCTGCCTTCGCTGTACTACGCCGAAAACGGCCATGAGGCTGCCCCCTTACCCTGGTAATCATTCACCCCGGCGTTTTATTTTTCGCCGGGGCCGTTATAGTAAGCTCAACCTACAGGCTACAACGATAAACGACAGGTGAAGCGATGGAAAAACGGCGGTATTCAGGTGGCTGTCTTTGCGGGCATATCCGTTTTCAGGCCGTTGGGCAGCCCGGTAATCCCCACAGTTGCTCATGCGAGTTCTGTCAGCGCCACTCCGGCGCGCCGACGTTGTGCTGGGTTGAGTTTCCGCGTGAAGCCGTCAGTTGGATCGGTACCGGCGGCATGCCTGCCCTGTACCGTTCTTCCGACTATTCCAGCCGCGCTTTTTGCCCACGTTGCGGCAGTACTCTGGGCGCTGTCGATGACGAACCGACCGTCGCGTTGGTCACCGGCAGTTTTGATCGCGGTGAGCTAGCGGCGCTGCGCCCCACTGCGCATTCCTTTTCCGATGGCTGCCCCGACTGGTGGAAAATCGACGACATCGTCTGAGGCCTTCACACTTCCCGCTTAAAATAATTGATTGTTTTGTCATAAGAATTTAGAACTGAATGACAATAATTCAAACATGGGAATGGGGATGGACACACAAACCACGGTTATCGACGCACGCCAGTCGCGTCAGGCCTTGCTGGCCGGATCGGTCGGCAACTTTATCGAATGGTACGAATTCGGCGTTTACGGTTTTCTCGCTACCGTGATCGCCGCCAATTTTTTCACCCTGCAGGGTGAAAGTGAAATTACCAGCCTGATCCTCACCTATGCCGCCTTCGCGCTGGCCTTTTTCTGTCGCCCGATAGGCGCCGTGATTTTCGGCCGCATCGGCGATCGCATTGGCCGCCGACCGACGCTGATCGCAGTCTTGTTGCTGATGACAGTGGCCACCGCCCTGATCGGCGTGATGCCGACCTATGCCTCCATCGGCGTTGCCGCCCCGCTGTTGCTGACCCTGTTGCGCATGTTCCAGGGGCTGTTCGCCGGCGGCGAATTCGGCGGTGCGGTTTCGCTGATGACCGAGTTCGCACCGAAGGGAAAACGTGGCCTGTTCGGGGCCTGGCAGTCGTTGACCGTGGCCTTCGGGCTGTTGGCCGGGGCCGGACTAGTAGCGCTGTTGGCTGCGCTTTTAACCCCTGAGCAGTTGCATGACTGGGGCTGGCGTATCCCCTTCCTGCTGGCGTTGCCAATGGGCGCGGTAGCACTGTGGCTACGCTTAAAACTGCAAGAGACGCCGACCTTTACCCAGGCGCAACAAAACCTCGGCACCAAGGTGCAAGCCCCCGAGCTGAAGTTAAGCGGCGTGGTGAAAACCATCGCGATCGGCATTGGACGCATGATGGGCTGGTCCGCTGCCGGTTACACCTTCCTGGTGGTGATGCCGTCCTACCTGCAAACCTCGCTGCACGCCACCTACCAGCAGGCGCTGGTGGCGACGGTACTGGCTAACGTCGGTTTCGCCCTGACCATTCTGCCCGCCGGCATCCTCAGCGATAAGCTGGGCCGCAAAACGGTGATGCTGACGGCGGTAGTGGCGGTGATCCTGTTCACCTTCCCGCTGCTGCACCTGCTGCAGGATCCTCAAAGTTCGCTGCTGGCCAAAGGCATCGCGGTGATGATCGCCGGTGCTGTCGTCGGTTTGCTGGCCGGCCCCGGTCCGGCAATGTTGGCGGAGATGTTCCCGACGCAGGTGCGTTATACCGGCCTGGGACTGGCCTATTCGCTTTCCAACGCGGTATTTTCCGGCTCTGCCGGGCTAATCATCACCGGCCTGATCAAACAGACCGGCAACCTCGATATCCCGGCTTACTATGTGGTCGCCACCTCGGTAGTCAGCCTGTTCGCGCTGATGACCCTGCGGCGCGACGACCATCTCCGTTCACTCAACGAACGTTAACCCTGCGGGGCGCACTGCGCCCCTGTTTTATTGACAGGTGATTTGGATCACACCAGCAAAATGTTAACGTTAACTTTTGTGATTAACATCGCAATCCCTGGCCATCGTGGCTTTATTTGATTTAAAGTTAACGTTAACAATAGAGCCAATTTCATCCATCAGGGCATTCCCCATGAACCGCGAAACAAAAAAATATTATGTGCTTCTCAGCGGCCTGTTGTTTTTCTTCTTCTTCACCTGGTCATCCAGTTTTTCTCTGATCTCCATCTGGCTGAACCAAAAGATCGGCCTGAAAGGCACGGAAACCGGCCTGATCTTCTCGGCGATGTCAATCATGGCGCTGTGCGCACAGCCCTTGTACGGTTTTATTCAGGACAAGCTCGGGCTGCGTAAGCATCTGCTGCTGTTTGTCGGCGTGCTGCTGCTGCTGACCGGCCCGTTCTTTATCTACGTCTACGCCCCGCTGCTGCAAACCAACCTGGTGGCCGGTGCGCTGGTGGGCGGCGTGTTCGTCAGCCTGGCGTTCAATGCCGGCATTGGCGCGCTGGAGTCCTATACCGAAAGGGTCAGCCGGATCGTCGGTTTTGAATTTGGCCGGGCTCGCATGTGGGGTTCACTGGGCTGGGCCAGCGCGACCTTCTTCGCCGGCTTCATCTACAACATCAATCCCAATATCAACTTCTGGATCGCCTCGGCCTCGGCGGCGGTATTTCTGCTGTTGCTGTGGCAGGTGCGCGAACTGAAACCCAACGCCATGGCCGGTCTGGAATACGGTAAACCGGAAAATCTGAAGCTGCAGGACGCGCTGGCGCTGCTGCGCCTGCCGGGTTTCTGGGCACTGGTGGTGTTCGTGCTCGGTACCAGCATCTACGGCGTATTTGACCAGCAATTCCCGGTGTATTTTGCTTCGCAGTTCGCAACGCACGAAGAAGGCAACCGCATGTACGGTTTCCTCAATTCGCTGCAGGTGTTTCTGGAGGCTGGCGGCATGTTCCTGGCCCCCCTGCTGGTCAATCGCATCGGCATCAAACAGAGCTTGCTGCTGGCCAGCAGCGTGATGGCACTGCGCATGTTCGGTTCCGGCTTTGCCAGCGGCGCATTGATGATTTCCGCCATGAAACTGCTGCACGCCGTGGAGTTGCCTATCCTGCTGGTGGCAATGTTCAAATACATCACCACCCGCTTTGACAGCCGCCTGTCCTCGACGCTGTATCTGGTGGGCTTCCAGTTTATCAGCCAGATCGTCGCCGGCATCCTGGCGCCGCTCGCCGGTTACGGCTACGACCGTATCGGCTTTGCCGACACCTATTTGCTGATGGGCTGCGCAGTAGCCGGTACCACGCTGATTTCCTGCTTCCTGCTGCGCGGCGAAACCGTCGCCCGCACGCCCCAATTTCAATCAACGATAAAATCAAGTGAGCCAACCCAATGAAAAATGCTTTAGCTCAAGCCGATCACGCGGTCGAAGCGCTGCGCGCGCAACGTCAGGACGATTACTATCCGCAATTTCATCTGGCGGCGGCCGCCGGTTGGATCAACGACCCCAACGGTCTGGTGTACATTAACGGCGTCTACCATGCGTTCTATCAACATCATCCCTATGACCAAAACTGGGGCCCCATGCATTGGGGCCACGCCACCAGCCGGGATCTGGCGCACTGGCAGCATCAGCCGATCGCCCTGGCTCCCGGCGAAAGCTACGACAAAGACGGCTGTTTTTCCGGCTGTGCGGTGGATGACAACGGCGTATTGACGCTGCTCTACACCGGCCACGTCTGGCTGGGCAAAGAAGGCGATGACGACCAGGTACGCGAAGTGCAATGCCTGGCCACCAGCGAAGATGGCGTAAATTTCGTCAAACACGGGCCGGTGTTGCTGCCGCCGGAAGGCATTCAGCACTTTCGCGATCCAAAAGTCTGGCGTGCAGCTGACTGCTGGTGGATGGTGGTCGGCGCCAAAGAAAACGGGTTAGGCCAGGCTCGACTTTACCGTTCGAATGACCTGCGCGACTGGCAGTTCGATCGCGTCCTGGCGGGGGCACAATCGCCGCACCAGGGCTATATGTGGGAATGTCCGGATTTCTTCCCGCTCGGTGAAAAGCAGGTTCTGCTGTTCTCGCCGCAGGGACTGACAGCGCAGGGTTATCGCAATCGTAACCGCTTCCAGAGCGGCTATCTGCTCGGCCACTGGCGGCCCGATGAAGATTTCAGCGTCACCCAGTCATTCTGCGAGCTGGATGGCGGGCACGATTTCTACGCACCGCAAACCTTCACCGCCGCCGACGGTCGCCGCGTGCTGTTCGCCTGGATGGACATGTGGGAATCGCCTATGCCGAGCAAACCCCACGGTTGGGCCGGTGCACTCACCCTGCCCCGTGAATTGACGCTGTCATGTGAAGGCAACGTACTGATGAATCCGGCGCGCGAGCTGACAGCGTTGCGCGGCGAGCAACAGTCGTTTGACGCCGTGTCTGTACGTAACCAGCGGCAGGTGTTGACTGACGGGGTGCAAGAACTGGCATTGACGCTAAACGTCGCCGCCAGCGATGCAGAGCGCTACGGCATCGTTATAGGCACCGCCGCACGGCTGTACGTCGATAATCAAACGCATCGACTGGTATTGGAACGTTTCAGTGAAGATCCGGGCCTGTGCGGCTGCCGCAGCGTGCCGCTGCCTGAGGCGGACATTTTGTCGCTGCGCGTCTTTATCGACCGCTCATCGCTGGAAGTATTCGTTAATCATGGCGAGGCCTGCCTGACCAGCCGTATCTACCCAACCGACGGGCAACGCAGCGTCACCCTGTTCGCCGAAGGCGGACTGGCGCAGTTTGGCGCGGCACAGGCCTGGGAACTGGAAAGCATCTGGGAGTGATCTGAGAACAACTCAATGTGCAGGGCGCGGCGGTGAATAAACTGCGCCCTGTTGGGTTACAGCGATCCACGCAGTAATAACGGGCAGGCCACCTTCACCCTGTCGCTGTGATCCAATTGATTAATCAGATGCAGTGCCGCCTGTCGGCCCAGCTCATAATGCGGTAACTGCACCGTGGTCAACGGCGGAAGGAACAGCTGGCCAATACCAACCATATTGTCGTAGCCCAGCACCCCGACCTGTTGCGGGATTTCCCAGCCCTGCGCCAGCAACACCTGATACACCAAAAACGCCACCCGATCGTTGCCGCACACCACCACATCGCAGTCGCGCCGCCCCGGCGAGAAGTGCCGTTCCAGCAATGCCACGCTGTCGCGGTAATGCTCGTCGCCTTCGGTCAGATCGAGATGATATTGCCGTAATTGATCGACGTCTCCGCCCGCTTCACGCCAGGCACGTTCCAGCCCGCGACGGCGCAAACCGGCCGCCAGGGTCGTTTCCGGCAGGTGAATACACAGCGGTGCGCGATAGCCTTTGGCGATCAAAGCACGCATGGCGTCATACTGGCCCTGCTCGTCATCGGGAATGTAACTGGCTACTGGGTGTTCCGGGCTGATGCAGTTGGCCAGCACCAGTTTTTTATCCAGTAACTTGGCCGGTATATCTACCTGGCGTAGCCCCATGGTAGTGAATATCACCCCGTCCGGCCGGTGTGCCAGCAGCAAATCTACGGTATGTTCCGCGCTGTCGTCGGCAAACAGGTTGACCACGAAGCTGTTCCAGCCGTGTTCACGCGCCGTTTTTTCAATCGACAGGATCATCTCTACCGAGAAGGGGGTTGTCGCGGTATCCAGCGCCAGCACGCCGAGGGTCTGAACCCGACTGCTGTCGCCGCGAATGCGTCGCGCCGCAAGATCGGGCACGTATTCCAGTTGGTCGATCGCCAGTTTGACGCGTTGGTAGGTTTCCGGCCGCAGCTTATCGGGCTCGTTGATGGCGCGGGATACCGTCATCAGGGATACCCCGGCAAGTTTTGCAACGTCTTTCAGCGAGGCCATGCGCCCTTCTCAATCTGGGATAAGTGTGGGATAGAAGTGCAGATCATCCCACAACTTAGCGCTGGACTCTAGCCCGGTTTAGCAGGCTGTGATGTCGGCCCACAGAATGACGCTACCCTCCTCCAGAGGGGCCAGCGTCCCGCTAAACTCGCCCGCCGGCCACCAACCGCCCTGGCGTGCTGTCAGGGTAACGCCATCCGCCAGCAACCAGCGTCCCTGCAGCACGTACAGCACACCGGCATGCGGTACCGGCAGCTCGATTGCCTTCGTCACTCGCTGCACGTCGGCTGCCCAGCGGCCGCGACGGGTCATGATATTGAAGTCCTGGCTACTGCCGCCCAACAAGGTCGCGCCCAACGCCACATCGCCGGAGAAGGCGAACGGCTCGCCAACCTGCGATAAATGATGGTCAACGTGCCCGGCGCTGAACAAATGCACGCCATCGCCTTCCAACAGCGTGATCGAACGATCTATGCCGTTGAAGGCCGAGAACGGGCCGTCTTGCGCGATGGTGGCGATACTGGCACGCCAGTCGAAATCCTGGGTGCCCACAGGCCAACTGGCGATCTCTCGGGTTTCCCCACCGCCATTGCGCCACGGCGTGACCAACAGTGAAGCAAAATCAAAACGCGTCAGGTTCATCACGCCTCCTGCTGGAAGGTTTTCAACACCTGCAAGAACTCGGCACTGCTGCGTTGCTGCAGTGCATGACGCCCTTGCTCGATCACCTGTCGTCCACCGACGAACACATCGCGGATCTGCTCTTTACCCCCGGCGAACAGCCAGCGGTTGAGGATGGAGGCGTCCGGCGCCGCTGCCAGGTACGGATCGTCGCCGTCCAGCACCAGCCAGTCGGCACGGTAGCCGCTTTGCAGCCGACCGATCGGTGCACCGCAGGCCTGTGCCCCACCCTGCAAGGCCTGTTGGTAGAGGACGTCGGCCACGGCAGGTTGCTCCGGCGTGGTCAGCCGGTTACGGCGCTGATCGCGCAGGCGTTGACCGTATTCGAACCAGCGCAGCTCCTCCACCACATTGAGCGATACGTGACTGTCAGAACCAATGCCCCAACGCCCCTGATGTTGCAGATAGGCGTCGCCGGGGAAGATGCCGTCGCCCAGGTTAGCCTCGGTAGTCAGGCACAGGCCGGCTACCGCTTGGCTGCGTGCCAGCTGCTCTAGCTCGTCACGATCGAGGTGGGTGGCGTGTACCAGACACCAGCGCTGATCCACCGGCAGATGCTCGTACAGCCAGGCTACCGGGCGACGTCCGCTCCAGGCCAGACAGTCGTTGACCTCTTTCTGCTGCTCGGCAATATGAATATGTACCGGCAGCGAACTGTCCGACGCCGCCAGGATCTGCTGCATCTGGCCCAGTTCCACCGCACGCAGCGAGTGGAAGCACAGGCCCTGATTCTGCAACGGTTGCTCTGCCAACTGACGCGCGATCGTCTGCTGTTGCTCCAGATAGCTGTCCGCATTTTGAATAAAACGCTTTTGCCCCGGCTGAGCGGGCTGGCCACCAAATCCCGCATAGCTATACAGCACCGGCAGCAGGGTCATGCCGATCCCCGCCTGGGCCGCCGCCTGACTGAGTCGGCCGGTCATTTCGCCGCGATCGGCATAAGGGAGACCGTCGGCGCCGTGATGCAGATAGTGGAACTCGGCGACCTGGGTATAGCCCCCTTTCAGCATTTCGATATAGAGTTGGCGGGCAATCACCTCCACCTGCTCCGGCGTTAAGCGCTGCACCAGGCGGTACATCAGATCGCGCCAGGTCCAGAAACTGTCCTGCGGATTGCCCGCCACCTCCGCCAGCCCGGCCATCGCACGCTGGAAGGCGTGGGAGTGAAGGTTTGGCATGCCCGGCACCGCATCGCCGTGCAGACGGGTGCAACCTTCGGGATCGGCGTCGGCAGTCACCTGAGTCAGGTAACCTTGCGCATCCACGTCCAACCGGACGTTATGCGCCCAACCTTCAGGAAGCAGAGCGCGTGAGGCAAAATATGCAGGCATGGCAGTATTCCACTGTTAGTGTAACGGCTAATAACGCGCGATAATCGCGCATCCGAAAATATACGGGCCCAGCGCATTGCTGTGGCGGACCGGCCCTTAGTTGTATATACATATACATACGCCGACATCAACAGTAAACTGATGTTATTATTTTTTTATTTGACGAGGTTAACGTCGTGGTTGATCAACAGACCGTGCTGCAACTGGCTGCTGCAATGAGCGATACCCCCGCCCCAATATATCAACGGGTCAAGCAGGCGATCGTGAACCAAATCCGTGCAGGTCATTGGTTGCCGCACCAACGCGTCCCCTCGGAAAGTGAGCTGGTCGCCGAATTGGGCGTCAGCCGGATGACCATTAATCGCGCCTTGCGCGAACTGACCACCGAAGGTTATTTAATCCGCATGCAGGGTGTCGGCACCTTCGTCGCCGAAGCTAAAGCGCACACCGCGCTGCTGGAAGTGCATAACATCGCTGACGAAATCGCCGCCCGGGGTCATCGCCACAGCAGCAAAATCCTGCAGTTGAAAGCGCGACCGGCCAGCGAAGAAGAGGCACTGGCGCTGGGCATTCAACCGGGCCAGCAACTTTTCTATTCGCAGATTGTGCATTACGAAAACGATCTGCCGGTACAGGTGGAAGACCGCTGCGTGAATCCCCTGATCGCCCCCGACTACATGAAACAGGATTTCGACCGCGTTACGCCCTATATCTATCTGACGCAGGCCGCGCCGCTGACCGCAGGCGAACACATCGTCGAAGCGGTAGTGCCGACCCGCCAGGAGCGCGAACTGCTGCAGTTGGAAGACCACGAACCCGGCCTGTTGATCCACCGCCGCACCTGGTCCGGTAAAACCGTGGTCACGTCGGCACGCCTGCTGTACCCGGGCAGCCGTTATCAACTGTTCGGCCGTTTCACCAGCGAAGTCTGATCCCCTGCGGGTGCCGTTTTGGTACCCGCTCTTCCACAACGATCACATCCCGATAACAAATTTTTATCCCGCCCCTTGTGACAACCCGATGAATGCGCTAGGTTGTTTTTAATTGTATATACAACCATGTGGGAGCCACGGCTCCGGCGGAGAAAAGCCATGACCTCTGAGATTCACTGCGACAGCCTGTGGCACGGGGCCGACGTCGTCACCATGCGCGACGGTAAATATCACACCATCACCAACGGCGCGATCGCCGTGCGTGACGGCAAGATTGTCTGGCTGGGTGAACATGCGGCGTTACCGGCAAACTTGATAGCGGATGAAACCGTGAAATTCGACGGCGGTATCATCACGCCGGGCTTTGTCGACTGCCATACCCATCTGGTGTTCGGTGGCAACCGTAGCGGCGAATTCGAGCAGCGCCTCAACGGCGTAAGCTACGCCGATATCGCCGCCCAGGGCGGTGGCATCATTTCCACCGTCAAGGCCACCCGTGACGCCGACGAAGAACTGCTGCTGGAGCAGGCGCTGTTCCGGCTGCGACCGCTGCTGGCGGAAGGCGTGACCTGCGTGGAGATCAAATCCGGCTACGGGCTGACGCCGGAAAGCGAGCTGAAAATGCTGCGCGTGGCGCGCAAGCTGGGCGAACTGTTGCCGGTTGAAGTGAAAACCACCTGCCTGGCGGCGCACGCGCTGCCACCGGAATATGCTCATCGCGCCGACGACTATATCGATCTGGTGTGCAACACCATTATTCCTCAGGCTGCCGCTGCCGGATTGGCCGATGCGGTTGACGCCTTCTGCGAGCATCTGGCGTTCTCACCGGCGCAGGTGGCGCGCGTGTTCGCCGCAGCGGAAAAAGCCGGTCTGCCCGTTAAGCTGCACGCGGAACAACTTTCTGCCCTCGGCGGAAGTGAATTGGCAGCGCAGCACCATGCCCTTTCCGCCGACCATCTTGAATATGCTACCGAACAGGATGCGCGCGCAATGGGCGATGCGGGCACCGTTGCGGTGCTGCTGCCGGGCGCTTATTACCTGCTGCGTGAAACCCAATGCCCACCGGTAGACCTGTTCCGCAAACACGGCGTAGCCATGGCGATCGCCAGCGATGCGAATCCGGGCACCTCACCGGCGTTGTCCTTGCGTTTGATGATCAACATGGCCTGCACGCTGTTCCGCCTGACGCCGGAAGAGGCGTTGGCGGGCGTCACGGTACATGCGGCCAAGGCGCTGGGCCTGCAGGCAAGCCAGGGGACGCTGGAAGCCGGCAAGCTGGCGGATTTTGTGCACTGGCCGCTGTCCCGTCCGGCTGAACTGGCTTACTGGTTGGGCGGTCAACTGCCCTGTACGGTGATTTTCCGAGGAGAAGTACGTCAATGACCATTCGCGATGCTTTAGATTTCCACCCCGGCAGCCTGCCGCTGCTGATCAGTATTCCCCATGCCGGTACCCGATTGACACCGGCCGTCGAAGCCGGCTTGACCGACGATGCACGGCCACTGCCCGATACTGACTGGCATATCCCACAGCTGTACGATTTCGCTCGTGCCATGGGTGCCAGCATATTGGTCGGCAATTATTCGCGCTTTGTTATCGACTTGAACCGTCCAGCCGACGACAAACCGCTTTATACTACCGCCACCACCGGTCTGTATCCTGACGTATTGTTTGACGGCCGACCGAGCTTCCTGCCGGGTAAAGCCCCCTCTGACCAGGAGCGCACCGGCTATCTGGAACAGATCTGGCAACCTTACCACCAACAGTTGCAAGACGAACTGACGCGCCTGAAAGCCAAGCACGGTTACGCGCTGCTGTTCGACGCCCATTCCATTGCCTCCGTTATCCCACGTCTGTTCGACGGTAAGCTGCCAGACCTCAACCTGGGCACCAACGGGGGCGAAAGCTGCGCCCCGGCGCTGAGCGATCGTCTGGTCGCCTGCTGTGAACAGCAACAGCAGTTCACGCATGTGCTTAACGGCCGTTTCAAAGGCGGTTACATCACTCGGGCTTATGGCCGTCCGCAAGAGCAGCAGCACGCCATTCAACTGGAGCTGGCGCAGGTGAACTACATGTCCGAACAGTATCCCTATGCGTTTGAGCCCGAGCGTGCCGCATCTCTGCAACGCCTGCTAAAACAGATGATCGACAGCCTGCTTTCCGGTGGCGGTCAACTGCGTTGATCCTTTTCTCCTCCTGCCGCAGGGCAACGCTAATTGCCCTGCGACAATCAAGCCTTCAAGCAAGTACTCTCCCGCTTTAGTGCCCTGACGTTGCGGCACACAATTTGCCTCCTTGTTGCTTCCGTTTCAATTTGCGTACTGCATCGCAATTTTGACTGAAAATCAGTGAATCTGGTCGGAACAGCGCACAAAACAGCGGCCCGCCGTTTGCGCGGTACGCCACAATCTGGCGAAAAGCCCATCAAGGCACAAATAAATAAAAAATACTCTGGAGGCCCTCTATGTCCGAAATCCCGCTGAACTGGCGTGCCGCGCAGGCCGTCGCCAATAGACTGCTGGCTGATTGGCAGTCCGACAACCAACCCGGTGGCGCTATTACCCTGTTCGATGCCGCACAAGTACGCGCAACTGCCTATGCCGGGCGAGCCGATATGGCGCAAAATACCCCTTTTAACGCAGACACCGTGGTGCGCTACGCTTCCGTCACCAAACATATTTTCGCCACATTGGCGCTCAACGCTACGGATCAGGCCCTGAGCCTGAACGACCGCCTGGGTGACTTGCTGCCTGAGCTGCGAAAGCCGCTGGCAAATGTGACCGTCGGCCAGGCGCTGGATATGACCAGCGGGCTGCCTGACGTACGTGAAACACTGGGGCTGCTGGGCATTTCGGTGCATACGCGCAGTGACGCGCAACCGGTCATGCAGTTTCTGCAGGGGCTAGAGGGGCTGAACTACCCGGCCGGCAGCGAAATCACCTATACCAACACTGGCTACCGGTTGGTTGAAGCGGCCCTACAGGCCAAAGGCTATGACTTCGACCAACTGGTTCAGCAGCACCTTGCCCAGCCGCTGCAGGTGCAACTGCGGGCACCGGAAAGCTGGTATGACGTGGTGCCTGGGCTTGCCCCCGGTTACTGGCGTTCCGAACAGGGCTGGCAGTTGGCCAGCGCCGGCCTGCACCTTTCCGCCTCAGGCAGCCTGACCGGTAGTGCCAATGCCCTCACTCGCTGGCTGCAAACGCTGCTGGCCAATCAAGGCCCTGGCCGTGGCGTACTGGCGCAACTGAGTGCCCCGCGCCATCTCAACCAAGGGCAGGTCAGCGCTTACGGGCTGGGGCTGGCGCAAACGCCGCTCGGCGAACACCGTCTGCTGGGCCACGGCGGTTCGCATGCCGGCTACAAAACTTATTTCCTGCTGGCACCCGGCCGGCAGGCCGGTGTCGTTGTGGTGGCTAACCGGGAGGACTGCGACAGTTTCGACATGGCACTGCAGGTGATGGCCGCCTTGCTGGGTGAAGCCCTGCCTAAGCGCAGCGCCGCCATTCCCGATGGCATTTACACCACGGTGGCAGATCCTTACTGGCTGGAAGTGAAAGACGGCAACGTTGCCTATCTCGGCAGTGAAGAGGCGCTATATCAGGCCGATGACGGCTACGCGGTGTCGCTTTCCGCTCATATGCCGATGCGGCTGAAATGGACTGGTGAAGCGGTAGAAGGTGAAGTGTGCCACGTGCCGCGCAGCTTTCTGCCCGTCACACCAAACCGCGATTGTCTGAAGCACGTGCAGGGCTTGTGGTACCACCCGCAGTACCGCACCGCCTTCGAGATCTGCGGCGATCGGGTTCACATTGGCGTGGGCCCGGCATCGCAAACCGGGAAGATCAGTTCGCTGGGCCAGGGCCGCATGCTGGTCGAAAGCAGCGACGGCCCGTGGTTGAAACGCTTTTGCCTCTATTTCCGCGGCTACAGCGTAGATTTGATTGCCAATCGCAGCCGGGTGCTGACCTTCCAGCGCAGCAGCGTCGACCGCGATTAGCGGACGCCGGGATCATCCCGCCTTGGCGGCCCTGACGGCCAATAAGGCGGTGAACAGCCGCTGCTTGTCGGCCTCACTGAGGTTGTTCTGATCAATAGCCTGAATAAAATGACTGCGCGCACTCTCCGTCAGCGCCCCGGCTTTTAATTCCTGAGCCAGTCGCTGCAAAATTCGGCTGCTGAGCTCGGCAATTTGCGGCCGCACCTGTTCCAACGGCCGTGGCTGCCAGCCGCTTTCCGGCTGCGCCAGCCAGTCCGCGCGGTAACGGTATTGAATCGCCTTGGCGGCGTCCATTTGCGCGATGATAAACGGTCGAACCGAAAGCGGATCCAGCCCTAAGCGCCCCGCCTCTGCCTGCGTGCTTGCCAGTACCTTCGCCTCCTGCGCCAAATCCTCGATCGGCAAATGCTGCTGCGCCTTATAGCCAGCAACGTCTTTCATATAACCCAGACGCTGATTGACCAGTTCACCCAGTGCCGTCCCTCCGTTGGCCAAAGCGGAAAAACTGACCAGGCAGCAGGCAATCAATAACATCCTGAACATCACAATTTCCTTATGCACCAAAATTACAGGAAAAGAGTTCACCACGATCCCCCGTTGCAGGCAAATAAAAAGCCCCACCGAAGCGGGGCCTTAAAGCAGAGTCAGCGGGAATCAATCAAACACGCCGTTGATCACCGAGGCAACCAGTGCGGTACTCAACGCCACCAGCACCAGATCGTTACCGGCAATGCGCCACTCATAGCCTGGATAATAAGGCAGATCGTGCAGCATGGAGGATGGCACCATTTTTTTGGCGATGCCAGGAGGGAGAGGCTTGCCACGCGCCAGATTTTTGGCGATCCCCGGTGGCAAAGAACGGTAGCCGGTCAGACCATAGTTCAAGGCCAGAGAACGTGCCCGCTCATGGGAAAAACTGACGGAAACCAGCCCACGGTCGCCATCGTTATCTTTGGCTTTATTGCCATGCTTGCCATTGTTGCCGCTATTACCGTTATTACCGTGATTGCCGCTGTTACCATGGCCGTTATCCCCGCCGTTACCGTTGCCGCCTTTATCGGCCAGCGCCGGTGCGGATGACAGCCCCAGAGAAACAATCAGCGCCAATACGGTGAAAGTAGTACGACGTTTGCTCATTTTGTTACTTCCTGCATGGGTTATTACCTTCACTATAGGCGCAATTCTCCGCACAAAGCATGAGGAAAACTCTGAGAGTTAGATGCCATACAGAGATCGGCATCAGGCCAAATGACAGAAGATTATCCCAGCGCAAAACTATTCGAAAAAACCGAATTCCGGCCTAAGATTTTTCTTGCAGCGAAATAAGCCATGCAGTAGTTTGGAATTGTCACAAAAAAGAGTTAGCCCGCTCTTTTTCGTCGCACCTCAAATCATCTTTTTATCACCCAAAGTGATAACACTGAACCCTTCCCGCCTCTCCGTGCGGGATTCTTTTTTACCGATAAATCGACATTGGATGCACCACCGCGGTGCTTTTTGTTGAGATTTGGTTGCCAATACTTTAAATTCGGCGTCTGAGAAACCTTAACCTCCCGCGGTGGCCAGTTGGCAACGGGTGGGCGTTCAGGAGCAAAAGACATGCAAATGACCCTCATGGAATACATCACACAGCACTTTAATGGCGATCTTCACCGCTACGCACAATCCGAAGGTGTTAGCCGTGAACAAATCATCAATTGGATCGATAATGAATGCCACGTAATCAAAGGACGATTATTTATGCCGGTGCGGCATCTGCCCGGTGAACAAGCGCAGTGATGACGAAAAAAAACCCCGCCAAAGCGGGGTTTTCTGTTTCTGATACCACGGAAAATCAGAAGTTATAACCGGCCACGATGTAGTAACCCCAGCCGGTGGATTTGATTGGGCCCTGTGGAGTGCCAATATCCACGCCGTCCTGCCACTGGCCACCGTTATGGAAATAACGAGCCACGAACGAGTAGTGCCAGTGATCGTAGTTCAACGCCAGAATATGGCTGGAAGCGATCGAGTTGCTGGTACGCGCCTGACGACCGTTCACGGTGAAGTCGTCTTTGCCCAGATCGGAACCAAAGTCAAAGTTGGTGAAACCGATGTAGCTCAGATTGCCGCCCCACACCTGGGTCAACGGCACAAAGTATTTCACTTTGAAGCGGTAACCGTCCCAGCTGTTTTCGTTGGCAGCCTGGTAGTTTTCCCACTGGTATTTGGCATAGATGTTCATCGACAGGCTCATTGGCAAACCGGTGTCGATGTCGGTACCCAGACCCATATACCAGGTGTTCTGGCGACCGTCGGCGTTGTGGCCCAGGTCATAGATGTAGTTGTTGGCGAAGTACCATTCTTTGAACGGGCCAAAGCTCAGATCGGTGCCGGTCAGTTTGTCGATGGAGAAGCGAGGTTCAATTTCCATAAACATCGGAGAACCTTTGTCCCAGATACCACGGTCAGGGGTGTTGCCCACGCCGAAGAATTTAGGCACGTCGATGTAGCCATAGAAGTCGAACCAATCTTTTTTGGCGAAGGCTTCATATTCCAGGTACAGATCGTTGTTCAACTGAGGTCCGAAACGGGTGTGGTAACTGCCCACCACGTTAACGCTTTGGTGCCACCAATCCGAGACGTATTGGCTGTCTTTGCTATCAGCCATTGAAGATGCACTGTAAGACGCTGCGAGCAGTACACCTGCTGCGAGAGCTATTTTTTTCATTTTATTACCACATGCTTAAAGGGCCATTTCCTGCCCGTTAGAAAAGATGACAATCAGTCTGACGACACCTGGCGTTGCCTCCGCTTACAAACTCTCGGGCGACGCGCGCATTATAGAAATCACTGGGTGTAAGAATCTGTGATCCAGTTATGCATTTCGCGAATAGGTAATCGATTGCGTTCACATTTGTCAAATTATGTTTCATGCAAATTCACGATCGCTGTGATTTTTGTCATGCCCGGTGATTTTTAAAGCATTTTTTGTGCCAATTGTAATCAATAAATAAAGTAACCGTCTCTGTCGCTGAAATGAAAATGCCGGCGCTAAAAGACGCCGGCATTTCTTGGAAATCTACTGCGGTCAATGGACGTGAAAACGCCTCACATGGGGGAAGCTCAGCTCACCGAAGGCAGTGCTTTGGCAATATTTTCCTGGCGGAAAACCACCTCCTGCCCCGGAGCTATCTCCCACTCTTTGGGCGGGATATCCACTTTCGGTGCAGCGGCGATGACCGAGCCAAAAATCAGTTTGCCTTCCCGGCGTAAAATACTGACATCAAGCTGGTATTCGTGACGTAAATTGGCGGTGGTCAGGCGCACGGTATCACCGCGCATAAAACGTTCGTCGTCAATCACTGGCTGCTGAATGAATTGAATATCGTCTCTCATTTTTTATGTTCCTTCAGGCAGAATCGCTAGTTAAATTCTAGTTCAACATTGGGCGACAGGCAGATAATTTCCGTTAATTTCCTCGGGTTGCCCGCCAACAGATCAACGAACCTGCCGTGACCATCACCACACCCTGCCAAAAATTGGCGGTCAGTGCAGTATTCAGCACCAGCGCGGCAAACACCGCCGACAGCACCGGCGTAAAGTAAGACGCCGTCGCCAATAGCGTCATATTGCCGCGCAATATACCCACGTTCCACGCCGCATAGCCTGCTCCCATTGCCATGCCCGCGCACAGCAACGTCAGGGTTACCGGCAACGTGAATTGCATACCGTTTTCGCTGCTGAATGCATATTTCAACCACAGTGCCAGGGCGGTCAGCGTAATGAACAACACCACGCCGTTATGACCCTGGGCAATTTTCTTGGTCAGATTGCAATACAGCGCCCAAATAACTGCACCGCCAAAAGCCAACGAATAACTCAGAGGATTGCTGCGCACGTTTTCCAGCATTTGCGCCGGCGACCAGCCGCCCTCGCCGCTCATGATCCAGCCAATGCCGAACAAGGACAGCAACAGCCCCGGCAGCAGCCACCACTTGGCTTTTTGCCCATTAAACACCAGGGCCATCAGCACGGTGAAACAGGGCCACAGGTAGTTGATCATTCCCACTTCAATCGCTTGCAGACGGGTATTGGCATAGCCCAAAGACAACGACAGGCAGATTTCATAGCTGACAAACAGCAGGCTGCCGAGGAGCAGGTAGGGGCGTGGGAACAGGCGTAAATTCGGCATGCGCAGCGCCAACAGCAAAAATACCGCGCTGACGCTGTAGATCATTGCTGCCCCGCCAATCGGCCCCAGTCCTTCGCTGACGCTGCGTATCAGGCCAACCACGCTGCTCCACAGCAGGATCGCCAACAGACCGAGCAAGGTGGCTTTAAATTGGGCGGGCAGAGAAGACATGAAAGCGTTCCAATCAGTTATTTTTTATCAGGATTTTCACTCTACTGCCCGGTGATAAAAAAAGAAAGGCGGGAAAGCCCGCCTCGGAGTACCTATCGTTTCCTGGTGGGGGCGCTGCATACTGCGCCCTATAGCATAATCAATGAGTTGAATCGGGGCGAAGATGGCCGCCCCCCTACCGATTTACCCCTGGATGGGTTCATCAACAGCCTTGGCCTTATTGCTGCGGCTGCCGTTCAAACTGCGGCGGCGGCTGACGGAAACGCCGGGTGAGATATACCAGGTAGGCAAAACCCAGCCCGGCCCAGATCAGCCCCATGGTCAGCGAGCTTTTTTCCAGGTTCAGCCACAGCACGCCAACCGTTAACGCCCCTACCAACGGCAGGAACAGGTAGTTAAAACGGTCCTTCCAGCTTTTGTTGCGCCCCTCGCGAATGTAGAAATGGCTGATCACCGACAGGTTAACGAAGGTGAAGGCCACCAGTGCACCGAAGTTGATCAGCGCGGTCGCGGTGACCAGATCGAAAGACAGCGCCGACAGCGCCACCAGCCCAACCAGCAACACGTTCAATGAGGGGGTGCGCCATTTCGGGTGGATATAGCCGAAATACTTTTCCGGAAACACGTTGTCGCGCCCCATCACGTACAGCAGTCGCGAAACGCTGGCGTGCGAGGCCAGCCCCGATGCCAGGGTATTGATAAAGGTAATACAGAGGAAAATTGACTGGAACAGCTTGCCGCCCACGTACAGCGCGATTTCCGGCAGCGCCGCGTCCGGTTGATGGAAGCGCTGAATAGATGGGAAAAACAGCTGAATAAAGAAGGAAACGCTGATGAAGATTACCCCGCCGTACAGCGCAGTCAGGAAGATGGCCTTCGGGATCACCTTGGCGGCATCGGGCGTTTCCTCACACAGGGTGGTGACCGCGTCGAAGCCGAGAAACGAAAAGCACAAAATAGTGGCGCCGGTGATAATCGGCAGCAAATGCGCATTCTCATTGATGAAGGGTTGCAGACTCCACACCGTCCCCAGTCCTTCACCGTTATGCAGACCGCGCACGACCAGGAAGATAAACACCACGATGATCGCTATCTGGGCCAAAACAAACAGGGTGTTAAAGTTAGCCACCAAATTGACGCTTTTCAGGTTGATGGCGGTAATGATGATCACAAAGCCTACCACCCACACCCACGGCGGCACCTCGGGGAACAGCGCGGTCAGATAAATCTTTGCCAACAGGGTGTTGATCATCGGTAGGAACAGGTAGTCGAGCAGCGAGGACCACCCCACCAAAAAACCGACGTGCGGGTTAATGGCCTTTTGCGCATAGGTATAGGCGGAACCGGCGGTCGGAAACTTGCGAACCAACTTGCCGTAGCTGATGGCGGTAAACAACACGCCGGCCAGCGCCAACAGATAAGCGGCCGGGACGTGGCCGTCGGTCAGGCCGGAGACAATGCCGAAGGTGTCAAACACCGTCATGGGCGTCAGGTAAGCCAACCCCATCATCACCACTTGCCACAGCTTCAGGCTTTTACGCAGTTGCGGCTTGGCCGCCTCATTAACCTCGATCGCATTAATCGCCATGGCGTTTCCCCCCTTTGTCCTCTGCTGGTAACCGTTTAACGTCATTCAGAGAGGCCGCGGGGAAACTGCTGCTCAGGCGGCGGAAGGGACGATGCAAAGACAAAAAAACGCGGCCAGCGGAAGGCCCATATTTACTGCGGCACAGGCAACCGCCCGCGCAGGTTGATGGAACAGTTATGGCTGTCATGGTTCTTTCCTCGCCGGCGTCCTGTACGCCAAGTAGAAGAAATGCTTTACCGCTGCGCGCAGCTTCGCAGGCCACAGGATAGCCGGCGGAATGCGCCAGACGCGCGCGGTATCATCGAGGATGAGCGGGTTCAGGCGTTTTTCAGCATCCACTCGATTTCGGTATCGGTGATCAGGCGCTCAAACTGCACCAGCTCATCCGTTTTACAGGCCAGATAAACATGGCTGAACCTTTCACCCAGCAGCGCATTCAACACCGGCTGATGCTCGAATTCATACAGTGCATCGCTCTGGCGGATAGGGAATGGCAGTCCGTCCTGCTCCAGCCCGTTGCCGGTTACCGGCTCTTGCAGCGGCAGCGGTGTTTCCAGCCCGTAGACGATGCCCGCCAGGATGGTCGCCATCACCAGATAAGGGTTGGCATCGGCACCGGCCACGCGGTACTCCACCCGGTGGCTATCGCGGTCGCCGCAGGGGATACGCAGTGCCACTGTGCGGTTGTTATGGCCCCAGGATGCCTGAGTCGGCACGTACATACCCGGCTGGAAGCGGCGGTAGGCGTTAACGTTCGGCGCCAACAGCGCAATAGAAGAAGGCATCAGGGCGATCATTCCCGCCAGAGCCTGTTTCAACAATGCAGAGTCTTCGCCGTCATCATCGGCCAGAACGTTGTTGCCCTGGCGGTCCAGCATGCTGATATGCACGTGCATGCCACTGCCGGCGTGCTCTTCATACGGCTTGGCCATGAAGGTGGCCTGCATGTTGTGTTTTTCTGCCACCATGCGGATCAGGCGTTTCAACGCCAGCGCATGGTCGCAGGCCTGCAGCACGTTGTCGGTATGGTGCAGATTGACTTCAAACTGACCGGGCGAGGCTTCGGCCACCGCACCGTCTGCCGGCAGCCCCTGCAGGCGTGCCAGTTCGTCGATCTCACTTAACACGTCGGCAAAGTTGTTAAGGTTGTCTACCGAATAGACCTGGCTTTGGGTGTTACGCTCCTGCGTACCCGGCGCACACGGCGGCTGCAGATACCCTTCCGAATCACGCTGACGATCGATGAGATAGAACTCCAACTCTACCGCTACTACGGGGGATAGCCCGCGCTGACGCAAACGCTGCCACACTCGGTTCAGCACATTGCGCGGTTCAACGTCAAAGGGAGTACCATCTTCATCCAGCATGGTGAGCAGTACCTGGCCGATATATTGTGGATCCGCCGCCGACGGCGTCAGCGTGCCCAATACCGGTACACAGATGTGGTCCGGCTCACCGAGCTCTTGCCCCAATCCGGCCTCTTCAACCACGTTACCAAGAATATCCATCGCAAACACCGACGCCGGGAAGTAACAGCCCTTCTCCAGTTTGCTCAGCCCGCCAACCGGTATCCGTTTGCCGCGGAAGCTGCCGTTAAGGTCGGTCAACAGAACGTCAACGTGCTGAGTTAATGGATAACGTTCCAGATACTTCTTCACTTCACGTTGGAACGCGCTACTTCGCTTTTCTTCGTGGTGCTGAACAAAGTTTTCCACTTCTACTATGTTGGTCTGCATGATTCACCCGCCATGTATGTTTTTGTCTGTGGTTCTCACACTTATTGCCGTCGATGTTTTTTGACCATCTTGCTCAATATAATGTCCACCAATGAAACATAGATGCAACAAAATTGTTTTGCAAGTGTTACTTTTAGTTTGAATATTGCCCATCTCACTGCTAGATTTATAAAATATTGAACGGAAACGGCAGTGGAGAAGCTTATCGTTCATAATTTCGAACATACCAAGGGGACAGTATGGGCAATATATTTAACAGACCAGTGGTCGGCGTAGTGATGTGCAGGTATAGGTTAAACGGGCACCTCACTCAGACCTTGCAAGAAAAGTACCTAAATGCCGTTATCGCTGCGGGCGGGTTGCCGATAGCACTGCCACACGCGCTGGCAGAACCGAAACTGCTCGAAGAGTTACTGCCGCAACTCGACGGCATTCTTTTGCCAGGCAGCCCCAGTAATGTGCAGCCGCACCTTTATGGTGAAAACGGCGATGAGCCTGACGCCGATCCCGGGCGAGACCAATTGAGCCTGGCGCTGATCCGCCACTCGCTCGACAGGCGCATTCCCCTTTTCGCCATTTGCCGTGGCATGCAGGAAATGGTGGTCGCCACCCAGGGCGCCCTGCACCGCCGGCTGTATGAACTGCCCGAGCTGCTGGAACACCGTGAAGATCACGACCTGCCGCTCGAACAGCAATATGCCCCTGCCCACGAAGTCATCGTTCAGGAAGGGGGCTTACTCTCGCAACTGATACCGGATTGCAACAGATTCTGGGTGAACTCACTGCATGGCCAGGGCGCGAAGACGCTGGGATCCAGCGTACGTATCGAAGCTCACGCCGCCGACGGGTTGGTAGAAGCCATCAGCCTGCGCGATCAGCCCTTTGCGCTGGGCGTGCAATGGCACCCGGAATGGAACAGCGAGGAATATGCTCTGTCACGCCTGCTGTTTGAAGGTTTCATTAGCGCCTGCCGGAACTATCAAAAGGAAAAACGCCCATGAGCGATGTCAGCTTGGCACCGGGCAAACGTCTGTCGCAAATCCGCCAGCAATTGGGATTATCGCAGCGCCGCGCGGCCGAACTGTCTGGGTTAACTCACAGCGCCATCAGCACCATCGAACAGGACAAGGTCAGTCCGGCCATCAGCACCTTACAAAAGCTGCTGACGGTGTACGGGCTGTCCCTGTCGGCATTTTTCGCCGAACCGGAGAAGCCGGCCGAGCCACGGATTGTTATCGACTACCAGGATCTGATCGAGATTGGCAGCCAGGGGGTTTCTATGAAACTGATCCACAACGGCGATCCTAATCGCACCCTGGCGATGATGATCGAAACCTATGAGCCGGGTACCACCACCGGTGAACGCATCAAGCATCAGGGGGAAGAGATCGGCACCCTGCTGGAAGGCGAAGTCGTGCTGCAGGTCAACGGGCAGGCTTATCCCCTGCTGGCCGGCCAGAGCTACGCTATCAACACCGGCATTCCCCACAGTTTCAGCAACACGTCGGCGCGGATTTGCCGGATTATCAGCGCCCATACGCCGACGACATTCTGATCAACGGAGCAAGGTATGGACTTCCACCACCTGCAGTATTGGCAACACCGGGCGCAAGCCCTGAATATTGAGAACCGACTGTTTATCAATGGCCGCTATCAGCAGGCGGCCGAAGGCGAAACCTTTGCCGTGGAGGATCCTGCCGGTCAGCGAGAGCTGACTCAGGTGGCCCGGGGAAGCAGCGTAGATATTGACCTGGCGGTCAGCGCCGCCCGCGAGGTGTTTGAGCGGGGCGACTGGTCGCGCGCGGCTCCGGCGCAACGCAAGGCTACGCTGCTCAAGCTGGCGACATTGATGGAACAACACCGCGAAGAGCTGGCGCTGCTGGAAACGCTGGACACCGGCAAACCGATTCGTCACAGCCTGCGCGATGATGTGCCTTGCGCTATTCGTTGCCTGCGTTGGTATGCCGAAGCGATCGATAAGGTTTATGGCGAAATCGCCCCTACCGGCAGCGATGCGCTGGCGTTGATCGAACGCGAACCCATTGGCGTGGTTGGCGCCATCGTGCCGTGGAATTTCCCGTTATTGCTCGCCTGCTGGAAGCTCGGCCCGGCGCTGGCCACCGGCAACAGCGTGATCCTCAAACCTTCAGAGAAATCGCCACTGAGCGCGATCTATCTGGGGCAACTGGCGCAGCAGGCCGGGTTGCCGGACGGCGTGCTGAATATCGTTCCCGGTTATGGTCACGATGCCGGTAAAGCGCTGGCGCTGCATAACGACGTCGACGCACTGACCTTCACCGGTTCAACCCAGGTTGCCAAACAACTGATGATCTATGCCGGCCAATCCAATATGAAACGGGTCTGGCTGGAAGCCGGCGGCAAAAGCGCCAATATCATCTTTGCCGACTGCCCGGATCTGGATAAGGCCGCACAAAGCGCCGCCGCCGGGATTTTTTATAACCAGGGGCAAGTGTGCATCGCCGGTACTCGACTGTTGGTGGAAGAGAGCATACAGCAAGAATTTTTACAGGCGTTGCGCCGCCATGCAGCAGCCTTTGCACCAGGCAATCCGCTCGATCCGGCGACGGTGATGGGCACGCTGATTGATCAGGGCCACTGCAAGAAAGTGGCCGACTATATCGAACAGGGTTTGACTCAGGGCGCTGCGCTGTTCCTCGACGGTCGCGATCATCCGCAAGGTGAACACGGCGGTTATCTCGGCCCAACCATTCTCACCCAGGTAGACAACGCCATGAGCGTGGCGCGCGACGAAATCTTCGGCCCGGTATTGGCGGTCACTTCGTTTAGCGGCGAGCAGCAGGCCATGCAGTTGGCTAACGACAGCGACTACGGCCTGGGGGCTGCAATCTGGACCCGCGACCTGTCCCGTGCCCATCGTTTGGCGCGTCAGCTAAAAGCCGGCACGGTGTTCGTCAATAACTACAACGACGGGGACATGACCGTTCCTTTCGGTGGTTACAAACAAAGCGGTAACGGCCGCGACAAGTCACTGCACGCACTGGACAAATTCACCGAGCTGAAAACCACCTGGATTTCATTGGAATAAGGGCAGAGATCATGACTGAACACGTAAAAAGCTATTATGCGGCTTCGGCCAACAACCACGCGCCCTACCCGCAGCTGAATGAATCCATTGAATGCGACGTCTGTATCGTCGGCGGCGGCTACACCGGTTTGTCATCGGCGCTGTTTCTGGTAGAGGCGGGGTACAACGTGGTGGTGCTGGAGTCTGCCCGCATCGGTTTCGGTGCCAGCGGACGTAACGGCGGGCAATTGGTGAACTCCTACAGCCGCGATATCGACGTCATTGAACAGCGTTATGGCGCCGAAAGCGCCCGCCTGCTCGGCAGCATGATGTTTGAAGGCGCAGAGATCATTCGCAGCCGTATCCAACGGTACGCCATCGAATGTGACTATCGCCCTGGCGGCATCTTCGCCGCGCTGAACAACCGGCAATATCATGCGTTGATCGAACAAAAACAGCACTGGGAGCGCTACGGCAATACCCAGCTTGAATTGCTGGACGCCGAGCGTATCCGCCAGGAGGTCGATAGCGAGCGCTACGTCGGCGCGCTGCTGGATCACAGCGGCGGCCATATTCACCCACTGAATCTGGCGCTCGGTGAAGCCGAAGCCATTCGCCTGCAAGGTGGGCGGATCTTCGAACAGTCTGCGGTCACCCACATCCGTCATGGCGAACCGGCCATCGTCAGCACCGCCAACGGCCAGGTGACAGCACGTTATGTAATTGTCGCCGGCAACGCTTATCTGGGCGATAAGCTGGAACCGCGGCTGGCGAAACGTAGCATGCCGTGCGGCACCCAGGTGGTGGCTACCGAACCGCTGGCGCCGGAAGTGGCGCGATCGCTGATCCCACAAAATTACTGCGTCGAAGACTGTAACTACCTGCTCGATTATTACCGTATCACCGGCGATAACCGCCTGTTGTACGGCGGCGGCGTAGTGTATGGCGCCCGCGATCCGGACGATATCGACAATCTGATCCGGCCAAAGCTACTGAAAACCTTCCCGCAGCTCAAAGGTGTGCGTCTCGACTATCGCTGGACCGGTAATTTCCTGCTGACGCTGTCGCGCATGCCGCAGTTTGGTCGGCTGGAAAATAACGTGTATTACATGCAGGGCTACAGCGGCCACGGGGTGACCTGTACTCATTTAGCGGGCAAACTGATTGCCGAGCTGATGCGCGGCGATGCGGAAAGGTTCGATGCGTTTGCCAAGCTGCCGCACCTGCCGTTCTTCGGCGGTCGCAACCTGCAAATTCCTTTCACCGCGATTGGCGCAGCTTACTACCAGCTGCGGGATCGGATTGGGGTGTAACGCTATCGGGCCCGGTATACCACCGGGCCCGAAATTACCGCTTAAACAATCTTCGGCTGGCCGTCAGAGGCGGTCGCCCCGCCGTCTACCGGGATGTTGGCACCATTTATAAAACTGGCGTCGTCACTGGCCAGAAATGCCATTACTGCCGCCACCTCTTCCGGCTCCGCCGCTCGGCCTAACGCAATACGCTCGTTAAACTTGTCGCGGATCTCCTGTGGCCAGCCGTTGGTCATATTGGTTTTCACCAGGCTCGGACATACCGAGTTGACCCGCACACCGTCACCGCCATGATCCAGCGCCATGGCACGCGTCAGGTTAACCACCGCCCCTTTCGCCGCGCAGTAGTATGCCGCGCCCCAGTCACCACCCAGCCCGGAAACCGACGCGGTGTTAACGATGCAGCCTTTGGTTTTCAGCAGATACGGCATGGCGAATTTGGAACAGAACACCACGCCATCGATATCCACCCCGGCAATGCGTCGCCAGTCGGCAACGCTGGTTTCCAATACGCTGCCGGCCACGTGCACGCCTGCGTTATTGAGCAGCACGTCGATGCGGCCTAATTTTTCGGCCACCTCATTCATCATTTTTTCAACCGCAACGTGGTCGGAAACGTCAATATGTACCGCCAGTGCCTTGCCTTTAGGCAGCGAAGCGGCAACTTTGTCCACCGCCTCCTTCGCCCAGTCAGCCAATACCACGGTAGCCCCTTCGGCAGAAAAACGACGCGCTGCCGCCTCTCCCATCCCATTGCCTGCACCGGTGATCACTACCACTTTATTGTCAAAACGCATGAGACCTCCTCCATGTGAATGTATTTCTATAAATCATACAAATCCTAATGGTTCGAGGATAAAACTCATGGACGACGAGTGACAGTCAAAATGTGCGGTTTATTAATCACAAAGAGGTATTCAGTGCGAATTCAATGCGCTAGGTCAGGCATTATCGGAATTAAGCCAAGCATTTGATAGGGTTAATAAAATTCATATCAGTGACTATTGCCAACGCGCATTATCACCTATCAATAAGTCCCGTACCGTCGCGTTAGTGCAGTTGGCGAGGTTCATTACTTCGCAATGGGGATCACCAACAGGTCAACGTTAAGGTTATTGATCGCCTGCCGGGCCGAAGATATCCATCTGCTCCAGATATCGTGATGATGGCCAAAGATAATCAGATCAATGCCTTTCTCTTTCGCCGCCCGGTTCAATTCTTCCGTCAGTTCGCCGCGGCTGATAATCACCTCTTCAACCGGGTAAGACGACTGATCCTTGATCGCATTCAGCATGTTTTTGACACGCTCCGAAAAAGTTCTGTCGGTGTAGTTGTATTCACCCACGCCCAGCTCAGCGTAATAGCCGCCACGGTGGATATCGATATAAATTAGGGATAGCCGGGCATTCAGTGCGCTTGCTAACTTGGCGCCTTTGCCGAGCAAAAATTCAGCGTCTTCGCTGAGATCGGTTGCCACAACGATATGATGATAAGCCATGATTACAGCCCTCCGCATTGCGCTGGTGAACAAAGTGGCGCTCCCTGCCAGGGCCTTTCCGCATGTTTGTTATGCTGTTTAAGTTTAGTTCAGCGCTGAAATAATCGCCTGCCCCTGGCCTTATTGTTCTTTTTATAGAACGATGCATCCTGAGTTAGCCCTCTAGTGGATTTTTCCTCTGGCCCTACACTGTTAACAAGCACTGAGATTAACCCTTGGTTAAACAAAGTTAATTGTTGTCTACGTCCCGATCACAGAGGAAAGAAAGATGAGCTCTCCAGCAAACTTTAATGGCCAGCGTCCTGTTATTGATGCCAATGACGCGGTGATGTTGTTGATTGACCACCAGAGCGGCCTGTTCCAAACCGTCGGCGATATGCCGATGACTGAACTGCGCGCTCGCGCTGGCGCACTGGCCAGTATTGCTACGCTAAGCAAATTGCCGGTCATTACCACGGCTTCCGTTCCACAGGGTCCTAACGGCCCCTTGATCCCAGAAATCCACCAAAATGCACCGCATGCGCAATATGTGGCGCGCAAAGGCGAAATCAACGCCTGGGATAATCCAGATTTTGTTGCGGCCGTAAAAGCGACCGGGCGTAAAACCCTGATTATCGCCGGAACCATCACCAGCGTTTGCATGGCCTTCCCGTCGATCAGCGCCGTGGCAGAGGGTTATAAGGTCTTTGCCGTTATCGACGCCTCCGGCACCTACTCTAAAATGGCGCAGGAGATTACTATGGCGCGAGTGGTGCAGGCCGGAGTGGTACCGATCGATACCGCCGGCGTGGCCTCTGAACTGCAGGGCAGTTGGAACCGCGAGGATGCACAGCAATGGGCTGAGGTTTACACCAAAATCTTCCCGGCATATCAGTTGCTGATTGAAAGCTATGTTAAAGCTCAGGACGTGGTGAAGAATAACGAAGTGCTGGATTCCCGGCGCAGCTAACGGTCACGTCAGGCTGGCCTGCTTCATTCTGGGCCAGCCTGTTTACCGGGGCAACAGGCATAAAAAAACCCGGCTTTCGGCCAGGTCATCAATGTTTGTCGGTTACTTTCCCGACCGTCATGTTATGGCGTAAGCGTCCATCGAACACTCCAACCTTACGCAGCCTAAGCACAACTTTTTCACAACAGAAAAATAGACTGGATCGGACTTATAACTTTATGGGCCAATCTTCTTTTCTGTTGCCAATAACTTCGGTTATTGAAAATGGTGAAGCTAATTATTTTAGATAAACTCCGGGTAATCCCGGAGTTTATTCAGGCAATTATTTTATTTCTCATCTGCTCCGGCTTAAACCATCATCGCTATCGCAAGAAATAAAGCACTACCTTGAAATTATAAAACGACTACGTTGCCTGCAGACGGGCCTTTCATACCGTTTTCGACAGTGAACTCAACGCGCTGACCTTCATCAAGCGTTTTGAAATCATTGCTTTGGATAGCGGAGAAGTGTACGAACACGTCTTTGCTACCGTCTTCCGGAGAGATAAAACCAAAACCTTTACCTGCATCAAACCATTTTACCAAACCAGTCATTTTATTAGACATAGATATTTCCTTTATATTTTTGAGACGCCATAAGGCGATAGAGGTCTGTTTTTATTGGAAACTTATTGGGCACTAGAGAAGGAAATTCGCGGGAGAAGAGCTATCTATGGGATATCACTAATACTGAGAACTGCTTTACTAAAACTGCTTTCATAAGGTCTGTACTACAAACCGATGACGCTATTTACACATAGCTAGATTATTTAAGCAAGGAATATTTAACATTATATTTATACGCCCTGCTTATTATTTCCCAGATTCTGCAGCCCCACCCCCGCCCAGCAAGGCCTGATTGCCCTTTGCGGGATCGTCGCCTTAGCCGATAATGGCAATGCCCAGGCGTTCCATTAGCTGGAACACCTGGTAACTGTCCAACTTCACGCCCTGCAGATCGGTTCCGCGCAGATCCAACTCACCCAGTTCAGAGTTGGTCAGATCACAATGGGTAAAGTTGGCAGCACGCCAGTCGAAGGAGGAAAACTCGCCGCCGGACAGATCTGAACCGCTAAAGGTCGCACCGAGAATTTGCGCGCTGTTCCAGCGATTTTCCCACAGCTCACACTTTTCCAGCACCACTTTGGAAAAGTTGGCGTAACTCAGGTTGCTTTTGGTGATGTAGGCACTGCAAAACCAGGTGCGCGAGGTAATCATGTTCATAAAGCTGGCACCGCGGAAGTCTGCGCCCTGAGCCCGGCACTCACGAATTTCGATGCCTAAAGCATTGGCATGTCTAAAATCAGCCATCGACAGATCGCAATTCTTGAAGCTGGCGTCCTTGAGCACGGCGCGGCTGAAGTTACCGCCCTGTTGACTCTCGCGGTCGTAAAACTGGCAGTCGATAAATTCGGTGCCGGTCAGGTCGGCGCCAGAGAAATCGCAGTGAATAAAGCTGCCATTTTCGACTTTCTCACCGGTAAACCGGTTACGAGCAATCTTTTCACCCTTCAGAGCCAGCACCATTCCATTCACCTGTTTATTCGTACAGTTAATGGCGCAGTATAATCCTATTTACATGACAGATTAAACCGCTTTAACGGGGTTTATCTGCCTCTGAGCACGAAAAAATAATCCGTGGAATAGGTGAGTTTTAAGCCTGTTTGACCTGGATCCGGTTCATATTCAAACCGGCGTTCTGCGCCTGCACCACTCCTTGTTCAATCAGGGCATACAATCGGAAATTCAAAAAGGTATCCCCCACCGGATAAGGTGAATTTACCATCGCATCACCGACCACCCGGGAACCCTGGGTATAGTCATTCGGGCAAGCATCTAACAACGGACGGTCATGGAAATCGAGCGCTTGCCCCTGCACGCGGTTTTCCGCAAAAATCCGTACCAGTGAGTTTTCCGCCAACAGACGATGCCAATCGGCAATCAGCCTGGCTTTCTCTTTCGGAGACAGCTCGCGCCGCAAGATCCACAGTGGTTCCAGCATTTCTGCCGGGCACCAGTTGGTGGCAACCCGCCCGGTGTGTTCGGTTACGTTAACCACGAAAACGCGACGTTCCCCCAGCAACGGCAACAGTGCGCGCAGCATCAGTTGCTCGTCGGGATTAGCACCAGCCCACAACGTCACCTGCCCGCTTACAGCAGCGAGTTGCGTTTTTAACGTGGTCATCGCCAGCGGCAGCGCTTCAGAGGTATCCCACTCGGGAGCATGAACAGATTGGTGCAGATCGCGCAACCAGCGGCATCGGGCTTGCAGGGCCAGATCATCATCCAGCCCATACAGCGGCCCAAACGATAGGCTATCGGCAAAATCCAGTACGTTTTCTCCCGGGTAGGCTAACCGCACGCAGCCACCCGACAGTGCGATATGCACATCCTTCATCAATGCTTCTCCTTCGCTATTGCTTAAGTCAATCCTGAGCTGAATTTTGCCCCCTTTCCCCCTGCATCACCAGGCAAATAATCTGATTTTTTGCGTTTAAGCGACATAAAAAAACCGCCCTCGGGCGGTTGATGATAAGCATGAAGATTTACTTCAGCGCTTCCTGAATGGCATCGGCCAGCGGGCCAACGTGCTTTTCAGCGGCCTTAAGCTGGAAGTCTACGCCGTTGCCGTCGTTAGTGTCAGACAGCGTCGCCTTGATCAACTCCAGTGCCGCTTGCACTGCCACCAGCCTTTTATGCTGTTCGTCCGTGATAGGTTTGGAACTCATGGTGGCCGGGTAATATTGCTCTAACATCGTTCTCTCCTTGTGATTACGCTAACAAGTAACTTAACAGAATTTAAAGTTTTATCTAATGAAGCGAACCACAGAATCCCACATTATTGCTGAGGATAAGTTGCCGGTACATCGATATGGCAGAAAATACATCAGTCGAAATGATTAGCGGAACGCCACCCAACTGGCATCGGCATCGGCGGAGCGCACGCAGTTTTCCACCCAGCGTACCCCCATCGCGCCGGCATGCACGTTGGGGTACCAAAAACCGGCCAGAAACGCCTCGTCTCGCCGGTCGGTGGCGTCCATCGCCAACGCAAAGCGCCGGTAAAGATTCGACCAGGCTTCGAACAGCCCTTCGGAATGACCGCCGCCGATGCGATCCTCCGCCAATGCCATAGGATCGAGGTAGGACATACCACGCTCCAGAATACGCACCGGCTCGCCCTGCACTTCAAAGCGCAGTTGGTTAGGCTGTTCGTCCCACCATTCCAGGCTGGCCTTTTCCCCCACAATACGCACCTTTTGGCCATGCATAGAACCGCTGTTAACTGCCGAACACCACATTGAACCGACAGCGCCATTATCGTACTCCATCAGTACATAGGCATTGTCTTCCAGCGGCGCACGAGTTTTGACAAAGCTCTGACGGCTGCACATCAACCGTTTGATCTTCAACTGCGGCACCATGGTTTCCGCCAGGAATAACGGGTGGGTGGCTAAATCACCCAATACATAGCTGGGGCCGACAAAACGCGGGTCCACCCGCCAACGCGTGCTGGGGTTGTCCAGTTCCACCGGCGCGGCATGGAACCCGTGAGAGAACTGCATGTTGATGATACGGATCTCACCCAGTTGGCCATCGGCAATCATCTGACGCGCCTGAAGGATCAGTTGATGCCCGGCATAGCCGTAGGTAACACCGATAATTTTATGCTGCCTTTGGCTCAGTTCCACCAGTGCTTGCGCCTCCTGCGTGGTGAAACACAGGGGTTTTTCGCACACCACGTGCAGGCCGGCTTCCAGCGCTGCCTGGCAAATAGCGAAATGGGTATTGTTTGGCGTAGCGATGGAAACCGCCTCTATGCCGTCCGCCCTGGCGGCTTCTTCACGGAATAACGTGGCGTAATCCGGATAACAGCGCTCCGCTGCCACGCCCAGGCTTTGCCCAAAGCTGCGCCCGCGCGATGCGTCAATGTCAAACGCGCCGGCCAGTAGGGTGAAAGTGCCGTCGCGCAATGCCGCAGAACGATGGATATAACCGATCTGACTGGTACCCCCGCCGCCGACCATGCCCCACCGCAGAGATCTTTCCAGAGGTTTAATACCGTTAATCATCTCGTTGCTCCTGATTAAAAACCGACGCTGCGTAAATAAGTAAGGCTATCCGTTACGTCGCGCAGGCTGCCTTGCGCCTGACGCGGATCCCGTTCCTGCTCAATGGTGATCCACCCCTGATAGCCGCGCGCAGACAATAAGTCGCGCACGGCAGGGTAATCAATCGCTCCCTTCCCCAGCGGGCACATAACCCCTTGCGCGCAGGCGGTAAAGAAATCCAAACCACGCTCCAACACATTGCGGAACACCTGCGGGTTAACGTCTTTGAAATGCAGATAATCAATCCGGGAGAAGTAGCGCTCGAGCCAGGTGAGCGGATCCATGCCGGAGTAGTACAGATGTCCGGTATCCAGACACAACCCCGCAGTGTGGTGCGGGATCTGCGCGGCCAGCAGTTCGATTTCATCAGCGAACTCAATACAACCTCCGGCGTGCGGGTGTACCACCGGTCGTACCCCATATTCCTGCCAGGCAATCTCGCTAACGGCAATAATGTGGCCGATCATCCTGTTCCAATCGGCTGTATCCAGCCGCGGTGCCTGCATTGATTGCCCGGCAAACCTGGCCCGTTGCGGATTGCCGAAGTCGATAATCACCAGATACGGCGGTGAAAAATGGCCCTCGCAAATGGGTTGCGCCTGGGGCGCCTGCGAGAGGTTGCGGCATATGTTGTGGGTCAGTGCCAGTATGTGCTCGAAGTTATGCTCGCTGACCAAATCATCAAAAATGGTGCCCCCCACCAGCGACAACGAATGCCGTTGCAACTCTGCGGTCAGAGTTGCGGCATCGGTGGGCAGATAGCTCCAGGGCCCCAATTCAATGCTGTGATAACCTGCTGCGCTCGCTTCCTGCAGCACTTTGCTATAAGGCGGTAGGTCAGGATTTTTAGGATCATCCACTCCCCAGCTGCAGGGAGCGTTGGCAATAGGCAAAGTCATTTTTCAGTCCGTCTCTTGGTGTTGTGTAGCGCCAGTATCAAACGAAAATTTCGAAACGGACAATGATGGAATTTTCATTTTTTGATGGCGATCGCGTTATTTTTGATAGATCAAATGATGTTTTTCTATCAAACATAGACAGGCCGTGACTTCACGGGAGCACGGTATTTTTAGCGAGGGAATTGGCTCCCATGCCGGGAGCCGATAATCAGATATTTTCTTTGGTGATCAGATCAAAACGGTTGATGCAGTGGGTAAACCCGGAAGCGTCGCCGCTGGCGGCAGAAATAAAGGTGTTGACGATCGAGGCGGCGAATTCCTGGATCCTGTGCCTCAACATCAGGTCCAAAGTGCCGTCAATCAACGCCATCTCGCCCCCCTCAACCGGGCCATGGCAAATCAGCATGACCTCATGCTGCCTGCCGCTCTCGCGCAATGCGGCAATGATTCCCTCCACGCCGCCGCAGGGGGCATACAGAGCGACCAGGTTCGGATGCTGCTCCAGCAGAGTATGAGTCACTTGCCTGGCACTTTCGGCCTGTTCATGACTGCGGACCGGCTCAAGCACCCGCTGCGTACTTAAATGCTCACGCAGATAAGAACGGAAGCTGCTTTCACAGGTTTCCTGACACTGAAAGCGGTTGTCACCGATGATCACCCCCACTTCGCCCTGCCGCCGGCACAGGCGCTCCACTGCCCAGGCGGCCGTACGGCCGGCCTGCTGATTATCCAACCCGATATAACCGGCGCGGCAGTGTACCGACAGATCGGACAGCAGCGTGAACACCTTCACGCCCTGGCGAGTGGCTTCTTCAACCGCATAGCGGATCATCGGATTATCCAGCGCCAACACCCCGATAACATCCACGCTCTGGCTTAACTGCGTAATGGCGGCGGCGGTGTCGCTGACCGCGCTAATATCATGAAAAATAAATTGCGGCGGACTCTCGCGATCGTGATAAGGCATAGCCTGCTCCAGCAAGCTTTCCGCCAGCTGCGAGTAGAATGAATGCTCCTTTTTTAGCAGGATAAAACCCATTTTTAGGCGCACGGCAGGCTGTCTGGCGGCTTCAAACAGCCGGTGGGATTTCTCCAGCGCAAACCCCAGCTTTTGTGCCGCGGCTATGACTTTACGCTCGGTTTCCGGCCGCACCGGCGCGCGTTGGTTGATCACTCGATCGACCGTAGCGACACCGACGTGCGCCTCTCTGGCGATAGCTGCCAGCGTCGTTTTTTTGCCCGCCATAATCATTCCCATCACTGTTTTGATAGAAACTATCATGGCAGGCAGGTTGAAAGAAAGCCGATGCGGAGTTTGTGTGATCGGGCGCGTTAATCACCCAGCGCGGAGGAAACCTCAGCGGTAAACGGAGAATTTCTTCGTCAGCGGCTTAAGTTGTTCGCTATCCCCGTACAGCGCCACCCCAACGAACTCCAGCTTGTCATACTCGGTATTGGCGGTATCGGCAATTTGTTGCTCTGCGGAATGGGACAGCATGGTGGTGGTAAAGAAGTTGGCTAACACCCCTTCCTCCTTGCATTTGAGCATCAGATTGCTGAGCTGGCTGCTGTTTTTCGCCTGCAGGATCACGATCGGATAATGACTCATATTGGCGCTTACGCCTTCAATAGCGCTGGGATAATGGTCGAATTCACGCTGTTCGATCAGATCGGTAATGCCGGCGGTTAAATGGCAGGAAGCGTTAAATAAGGTGGCCGGTTCGTGGTTGCGGTTCAGGATGATATAGAACTTTTTCTCGTTGTCGCTGTACATCTTTTTCTCCTTGAATAGGGGCTCCAGTGTTATTCAGACGCGCAATCGCCTTCAATGATATTGATCATTGGCAAGCTACTTCCCGAGCGGCCAAGTCGTAGCCAGGCAGATTGCAGACATTGTTGCGAATGAATATCATATGCATCTTAGCAACAGGAGGTTGCCATGAAAATATATTGGTCGCGACGCCAAATCCCAGAGCTGCAGACACTACCCCGCAGGATACGCAATCGTAATTACCGCGATGCCTATTTTAGAACTTTTCGCCATTGGGAGGGCTGGGCTGGTTTGATGATCTACATCGCGTTGATTTGGCTATTTCTTCACGTATCCCATTTTATTTACCCACATGTCGAGGGCGAAATGGGGCGTTTGCTGCAGATCCTGGTCACAGTCACGATCCCCGTCTTTATATGGAGCCAGATATCAATCCATCTGATGCGGAAATACTATCGACATCTTCTTATACGCAGTCTCTAAGCCAAGGCCATTCCCCGGCTTAAAGACGTGCCCCGATAAACAGCGGCTCTGCGATGGTGTACCAACGTTTCCAGTGCGATTGCGCAATTAAGCTCGAAATATGCGGTTGCGCCAAAAAACAGAGCAATAATTGAACTGCTACTAGTCGCGCCCAGGCGCATAGTCTGGTCTTTGTCGTCGCTGGAGACCGCCATGTCCGCCATCAAACCTGAAACGCTGAACGCAACCCTCGATTCCCCGACCACTCACTGGCCGGCTATCGCCAATGTGGTGCTCGCCGGTATTGCCGTTGCCCTGCACGTGGGTAAAGCGACTATTGCCTTACCTGAGCTGCAACGCGAATTCGGCCGTTCGCTGGAGTCGCTGAGCTGGATCATTTCGGCCTTTCCCTTTATCGGCGTGTTCGGTGGCATCGCCGCCGGCCTGCTGGTGCGCCGTTGGGGCGACCGGCGTTTGTTGGGGCTGGGATTGGTGATCGTCAGCATAGCCAGCTTCGTTGGCGCGGCTCAACACAACTTCATCGGTTTGATCGTCACCCGCGCGATTGAAGGGATAGGCTTCGTTATCGTCGTGGTCTCAGCGCCAACCGTGCTCACACGCGTGGTTTCAGCGCAAAAACGTAATCTGGTCTTCAGTATTTGGAGCACCTTTATGCCGGCGGGCATGGCCATTTCGCTGTTTTTCGGCCCGCATTTTAGCAACTGGCAACAAAGCTGGATCGCCGGCGGTATCCTCACCCTGCTGGCCGCGCTGCTGCTGCCATTCACCACTCCGCGAGCCGCTGTCACCACGTCTTCCGCTGTTGCCTTGAAACTGCGTCAGGCGTTGGTCAGCATCCTGCGCGCACGGCAGCCCCTGCTGCTGGCCTTGATATTTACTACCTATAACCTGCAGTTCTTCGCCGTGATGGCCTTTCTGCCGATTTTCCTGATGCAGCGTATAGGGCTGACGCTGGCTGTCGCCGGTGGGATCAGCGCGGCGGTGATAGCCGTCAATATCCTCGGCAATCTTGCCGCTGGGGTACTGCTTTCGCGCGGCCTGCGGGCTCGAAATCTGCTGGCCGTTGTCAGCCTGCTGATGGGGCTTGCCGGTACCGGCGTTTTCCTGTCCGTTACACCAAACGCTTTACTGATTCCACTGTGCTTAGTGTTTAGCGCCATTGGCGGCATGATGCCCGCCACCATTCTGGCCGCCACTCCGGCGGCGGCGCCAGAACCGGGTTTGATCCCGTTGAGCCTGGGGCTGGTGATGCAAGGCATTTATCTCGGTCAGGTGATCGGCCCCATCGTACTGAGTGCGCTTGTCGCCTATGCCGGTTGGTCCGCTCCCGCGGGTATGGTGCTGGCCGCCGCGCTGTTGGGCAGTATCCTGGCACTGGCGCTCGCATCGAAAACCAGAGCCTAGGCAATGCATGCCCTGCCACCACCTCATCAGCTTAATGTCCTCATAACATGAGGCACTATTAGTAAATTCTATTAACTGTTCACCGATAAAATCCGCTACCTGTTAACCGTTTGTGATGATAGGGTTTATTCTTCAAGAAGTGTCAATGCCGGTGAATACCGAGATCCACCGGCAAAATCTATCATCTGAGGGACGGGTATGATGTCTAAAGGTATTTCAAAGGGATTCTTTCTTCTGATCCTTTTTATCGTTACCGCTGCTTTTATGGACGTCTTGGGTCCCTACTACTCATCTGTGCTGTGGGCTATCATCCTGGCGGTGATTTTCCACCCTGTGAAACAAAAACTTAAACAGTATCTGGGCGACCGAAACGGCCTGGTTTCTTTGATAACGCTCGCGGTGATCTGTTTGATCGTCTTTACGCCGTTGGCGATCATCGCTTCTTCATTGGCGATTGAACTGAACGTCGTTTACACCAAGCTGCAGACCAATAACACGCAGTTCCCGGTTATTGTTGCCGACACCCTGAAATTGCTCCCCGGATGGGCACGGCATTTTCTGGCGGAACATAATCTGGATAGCGCCGCGGAAATACAGAAACAGCTTTCCGAAGTGGCACTCAAGGGCGGCCAATACCTGGCCGGCAGCGTCTTTTTGATTGGTAAAGGCACCTTCAACTTCGCCGTGGGTTTTGGCGTCATGCTGTATCTGCTGTTCTTCCTGCTCAAAGACGGCCCATACCTGGTCAATCTGACGCTCGAAGCCCTGCCGTTATCCCAGCACGTTAAACACCATTTGTTTGTGAAATTCGCTGCCGTGTCGCGCGCGACGGTGAAAGGCACGGTGGTCGTGGCCGTGGTGCAAGGTGCGCTTGGCGGTCTGGCATTTTACTTCACCGGGATCGACGGCAGCCTGCTGTGGGGCGCGTTGATGGCATTCCTGTCCATCATCCCTGCGGTGGGTTCCGCCATTATCTGGGTACCGGCAGCCATCTATTTCTTCGCCACCGGCATGCTGTGGAAAGGCCTGTTCCTGGTCGGTTTCTTCGTGGTGATCATCGGATTGGTCGACAATATTCTTCGCCCGCTGTTGGTCGGCAAAGACACCAAAATGCCGGACTACCTGATCCTGATTTCAACCCTGGGCGGCATGGAGATTTACGGTATCAACGGCTTCGTTATCGGCCCATTGATCGCCGCCCTGTTCATCGCCTGCTGGAATATTCTTTCCGGCCGCGACAGTGCAGAAACCACCGATGAGATCGACGAAGATTTTATCGAGGAAGGCAAGAATCACCCAGACGCCACCAAGGCGGAGTGAAAAAGTATTCTCTGTTAAAGGGCATTAGAAACTGCAACGCAAAACGGGAACCATGGGGTTCCCGTTTTTTATCTCTTCATATCCCTTCCCTGGGCGATCGCTCCGTTTACCTTAGCATTAATTAATAAGTCATAAACGATGCAACTTTCTATTCTGTCATTTACAGAATCCGTTAGGCCGTTGCCTGCGATTAAATATTCATACCCAGCAACCAATGCATTAACCCTTCATTTTGAGTGGGTAATTCATTTATACTCTATTTCCTGAAAAATAAAAATTCACAACATTATGATAAAAAAATTAACAAATTTAGCTTCTGGGTGGAAGCCAGGCACGGCAGCCGACTACAAGAAATGTTTTGATTTATATGGCGGGAATTTTATCACTCACCCCGAAGTATTGGCCTTCCTGCATAGCAGGCTCGATTGCCGCCCGCACTACTCTATCAAGAGAAATAGAAATGGTACTTTACTGGGTGCATTTTGCTCTTGGCGAAACAGCAACTTTGCCTGTGATGGCAAGACGGCGAAAGCGATAAAGCTCGGGCATTATCAGTTCAACAAAGATGAAATAACGCTCCCATTTCATCCTAAGCTCAGAATTGCATTGCCCTTTAAAACGAAAATACTCTCCTCTTTAAATAGAAGAAATGTTCTAAACTCAAGCTTCAAGCTAAACAGTCATCGCGCTGTTTGCCTGGCAAAAGGTTGTGGTAAAGACGGATTCTCTTCATCGACGAAAAACAGCAGAAAAAGAGAGCTAAACAAATTTATCAAGGCCGGTGGTGAAATTTTCGACCAAAGTCATTTTCCCCCACAGGAGCTCATCACAATATACTTCGATCTGTTTGAAAAACGCTGGGGGCACCGGCCGAGCCATTTTCTAGAAACCGTAGATATGTTTACATCCTTGCGGCAATTTCTCTTTGGCCATATTTTATTTCTAGCCGGAGAGCCGTGCGCATTTCAGCTCATAACCAAAGCAGAAAGCCCTAAATGGATTAATTTTGATTATGTTAATGGCGGATATGACCAGCGTCATGACTCATTCTGCCCAGGGACCATCGTCACCTGGCTAAATGTCAAATCCGCTTATGAGCTGTGCGAGGCCGTGGGAAAAACCATGCGTTACTCGTTTGGCAAACCGACCGCGGGTTATAAAGACCGTTGGTGTTATCAGGATCCGCTTGGCCGGGTGTTATCCCTTTAAAAATACCGGGCAATGCCCGGTATCAATCAAACGACACATCGTCCCTGCTAACCCTGCCAGACTATTAACCGCAGTTCCTGTCAACTGCATTAGCGCCACTGAGCCATCGGTTCAATGACAGACAGATGTGATTGTTTCAACTTTTAGACAGATAGGGACGCACAGGCAGAAAATGACACACTTTGACTACAGCAACTTTGGAGCTAATGATAAGATAGTAAGTAAATGTGTCCAAGAATGATAAATAGAGCGAATGCAAACCGAAGTTGATTCATTGCCTTACCAGTCCAAATAAAAAATTATAATCATACGTTCGTAACATTTACGCAACAGGAATATTCTTAGAACCGAGGGAAAACATGAATTTCAACAGGGTGTTGACCAGACTGGCAGCTGCAGTCTCGATTGCTTCGATAGCGACTGGATTCACTAAATGGCCGGATGTCATGTTCATCTCAAGCTGTGTGATGCTGATCATTTGGGCTCATGCCGAATGGGACTGGCGTAAACGGAAATAACAATAATCCGAATTTCAACTTGTTTAAGACGCCCATCAGATCACATATCGCGTAATGACTAACAAAAACGGGAACCATCAGGTTCCCGTTATCATTTAACGCTTAAACACCATTACATGTGTTTAACGATAGCGTCGCCAAACTCTGAACATTTCAGCAGCTTAGCGCCTTCCATCAGGCGTTCGAAGTCATAGGTCACGGTCTTGGCAGCGATTGCGCCTTCCATGCCCTTAACAATCAGGTCAGCCGTTTCGAACCAGCCCATGTGACGCAGCATTAGTTGGCGCAATACGCACTAACAAACTGATTATAAAAAATAATTAACCACTATAACTGTTATTACAGATTGGATTTTTCGATTTGCAACTTGCTGAACTTACTATACCAATGCGATGTTTTGATAACCGAAAATAAGCTGACCATAGTTTATATTTCAGTCTTCTAGTGACAGGTAGCAAATCTCGTATGAAATTCAGTGAAAACTGGGATGAAAATTTGATAGTAATTCAGGAGAAGTCAGAAATAAATTAGTAAGTTACTCCATTTCATACTTTGCCATGACAAATCTTAAAAATTTAGCCACCCTAAGACCGTAGTTTGTTGCCATTATTACACAGCCAGTCGATACTTTTTCATTACCTTGTAACGTTCTTGGAGACGTCACGAAATACGTAGAGCACTGGAAATTCACTGATAGAGAATTGCAGTAGCACTCGCGACAAAGAAAATATTTTTCGGAGAGTAGACTCTCGCCAGCAACATTCAATGAGAAACACTCTCTTATATAAACATCAAGGTATGAGCACTCAATTACAACTCAGGCATAAAACACAGACAAAAAATAATCGTCATCATGATTACAGAGAAAAATATCGGGATATATAAATTTAGTCGTAAAAATTCAGTGGACCAGACAGCCAGCTGAACGTATTATATGGGAACTTTTTATTGCATTTACAGGAGAGAGTTCAATAATGAGTGCTTGGAACTTATTTTTGGATGAAGTGAAAGAGGCTATAAACGAATTGGGAAGTCCTCGTGAAGTATGGTACAGAGGGCACTCAAGAGCTGACTGGGAATTAACACCAAGCTTAATGAGAGAAAATGAATGGATGAAAAAAGAAAAAGCTTTATTTGAAGAATTTTCAAAAACGGCCACCCAACTTTTTGAAAAAAGAAATAATGACTGGGAGGTATTATTTGATATGCAACATTACTGGATACCAACCAGACTTTTAGACTGGACGACAGTAATGGGTGTGGCGATAGCATTTATTTTACACTCGGATTATGACCAGATTGATGATAGCGCTCTTTTTATACTTAATCCAGATGGTTTAAACAGAGTTTCGGGTAAAGACTCTATTGTAAATCTACCAGAGAATAAGAATTTTGATTATAAAAAAATTTACTGGGAAAATGAGCCATCAGTCATTGACAAACCAATAGCAATCAGACCAACGGTGCAAAGTGATAGAATAAGGGCGCAAAAAGCTGTATTTACAGTTCACGGCTCTAACATCAATGGATTTAAAGATTATGCAGAGAAGTGTTTTCGAAAGATAATTCTTACTGCAGATGCAAAAAAGGGTGCGAGGGAGTTCCTTAAATGGGCCAATCTTGACGAATACACTATATATCCTGACATAGTTGGCATGTCGCAACATATAAAAAGAAAGATTTTAAAAGGAGGATGATGTGAAACTTACAAAAAAAGATAGATTGTTACTGATAAACCAATACAAGATCCTAGAGAGAATTAGCCCTGAGGATTCAGAACACTACAGCGAGCTAATTTCCATATTAGAGAATGGCTATTCTATTTTCTATAGCATGGTAGATGATTGGATTAGTGAAGACATGACTGAATCTGAATGTAATTTAGTTTTACAGATCCTATCAATATATAGAATGATCGAAGATAGGAAAAGAGTGGACAAAGACGAGGCTTTGTTAAATCATACGCACTCATACTTTCGAGGTTTTGATGGAAACAATGAAACCTCTCTCATGTCATTCGCTAGGTTTTTGATTTTTGACCAAAATAAATTCTCAGAACAATTAGATTACTTATCAAAAAATGACAGGTTAAATAGTCATACTCCAATGAAAAACAAATATCAAAGAATGATAGACAAGTGGAATGGCATGAGCGATAAGTGGGACGTCAGCACAAATGATCTTGTTGAAATACTGAATTCTTAACTCTTATTTTTTAATATCATTTATATAAAAATCAAGAATAGAATAATAAAAACGGGAATCATTAGGTTTCCGTTTTTTATTCAAACGCAAAAAAAAGCCATTATTGTGTTTTACGATAGCACCTACAAACCCTCATCAACTTAGCGCTTTCCATACCTAGCTATCAGGTTACCGCTTCTGAGCAGCCCATGCGACGCTTTCAGATTGAGAGTTTCATAGTAAAATACTGCTTACTTTTTCCTCCAACCTATAGATAAAACATGGCTTAAAACAAATAATCATTTTGGCTTGTACGCAACATCTACCAACAATGTTTCATGTATGTTTATATTTTTAAAATCTTCACTTTTAAAAATATAAACGCCGTCATCCAAGTTTCCATTAACTACTTTTTTTACGATATAGTTTTCACCATAAATTTTTGCTATTACATATTTATCTTTATTTATAACAAATCCATCAAACCTATTTTGATTTGCAGCAGAACTTCTACCTAGACTGTGAGTGGAAATAAGAAATACAATACCAACCCAGAACAAAACACCCGAGTAATCATGTAATTGGTTAGTAATACCTTTTCTATTTTGCGGTTTTGATGAGACATCACCATCTGTAGTGGTTGGATCTTGGTTAGATGGACTGGCTTGCGTAAAGTGTACGCAAATACATATCAAGACATATAGTACAAATGTGGTAACAATGTTCTGTGTAGTTAGGTCATTATTAAGGTAGCTGATAAGAAACCAAAATATAACACCTGCAAAAAGCACTGAGCACTTTATTAGCAACACTGACTTAGTACGTTTTATTATTAATGAAACAATAAGGTTACTAGCAAAGAATAATACTGTAGCTAATAAAAAAGTAGATATTGCCATGGAAATCATACTTGCCGGGGTTATTGAAATCAACTCCTTTGGCACCCCGAAATATATAGCACTCCCTCGCTCGTAAAAATATGAACCGGCATAAAGAATTACCGTTATGAGTGCAACGGATAGTGTTTCATGTTTCTTAAGGTTATTAAACATAATGATACTTAATTTACGCTGAGTTTACATTGTACTTTGCATTATATAAACAGATAGAACTTGTGTAAAGAACGATCCATCAAGTTGTATTTTTACTTGCATGGATAAATAGACCTCGAATTTTATTCTAAGTGCTTCATTCGGCGCGATAAACTGTGCTCCAAGTGAGTGTGAACCAATATACACTGTACCGTTGGAGTGACCTGCCCCCAGTATTAGATACAACCGTTAGTTAGTAATGTCGGTTTGTTTATCTTCACATTTTCCATTCCGCCACCGTGCTGCAAACTCTGATGGCGTCTGATAATTCAGTGCTGAATGTGGA